>Ga0208115_1000001_pt1 | contig 1653980 bp, 1343 predicted proteins | sample LakWasMeta4_LOW4_2_FD_183856 | JGI IMG/M metagenome (GOLD analysis project Ga0208115, IMG submission 183856) | Freshwater sediment methanotrophic microbial communities from Lake Washington under simulated oxygen tension - Sediment Metagenome... | ecosystem: Environmental > Aquatic >...
CCACTAACACCAGTTTCCTTTTCGCTGCCTTGGTAACCAAAACGGTAGTTATCTGCGCTGTAATTACGGCCCTGCATGGTCATACCGAATTCATGGTAATCTGTAAGCTGAACTATGTCGGCAATATGCTTATCTATTACTCCATCAGGTGTAGTGCTAATTGGAGTGCTTACATCATTTACCCCATCATTATTGCTATCATAATCACCATCATCAACAGGCGTTTTTGCACCTTTCACAACAGCTCTAACACTACCTAAATGATCACTTATTTCAAAATACTGTTTAGTATAAGCAATTGTACCTGCTGCTGCACCAATTGTTTCATCTACCCTGTACGTTCCTAACCTACCCAAACCATACATGTGAAACTCCTCTATTTTTCTTGTTGTAACAGGCATATCATTAACCATTGCAGCAGTGGTTTTATATGTTGCCATTAATATACCATTTGCATCATAAACGTAATAATCAAAAGTGGCACTTCCTTCACCATTTGAGTTAACTTTTTTAATACGCTGCTGTTGGGCATTATATTCAAAGCTTATCGTTATTCCACTTTCATAACTAATACTGGTTATTTTATCATACACATTCCAAGTAATTTCAACACCATTTTCTTTATCCGTTTTAATACGCCCCTTCTCATCATAAATATACTTATGTGTTAGCACATTATTAGCACTATAAGTGCTTGCATCATCATGTTTAATATCTTCACCATTTGGAGTATTAGGCGCCTCATCTTTTACATATTGTAATTTATTGTGAACTTTAACACCTGCACGCTGCGTAAGAGTTACCGAGTTATCGTACTCATAAGTCATCTTGTCCATTTGCTCAGTTGCCCCCCCAAAAGATGGTAGATATCTATTATAGCTAGTACGTTCCAAGGTTTTAATATTTCCGCTAGCATCATAACTTAAGGTTGTTTTAAATACATTACTTGCAGCATCCGCAATCAATTTCACATTACTTAAATTACTTGTTAACTCCTCGGTATAAACATTAGTTAAACGATTTAAATAATCATATTGATAGGATTGTGATAATACAGGTTTTATAGCTTCGGTACTACCATTTGTAGCACCAGCACGCATAGCATTTTTTACATCAAACGCAGTATAAGAAATAGTATTTGTAATGTTTCCATTATACAAATCCTTCTTATTGACATTTAAATGCGTTCCAGCTTGAGGCGAATTTAAAGTATTAGCCTGCAAATTTAATCCATTATTATTTCGCTTGTAATCACCGCTATAATAATTAATTGCTTCAGCAAAAACATCGGGGGCAAAGGCTGAGTTTGTTGCCCCACTTTCGTTAGTTGCAGTTGGGTTCGAACTTAAGTAGGCCGGGTTATTAATTGCTTTAAGCCAACCATTAATATTATATATTAAATCAATTTCCTGTGCATTATCGCCTAAGCCAGTTGTTTTTAATGGTCCATGTAAATAATAATTGTATTCAGCTGCATTAAGCCACGTAGTTCCATTACGTGATACTTCTGTTTTAGTTAAGCGATAATCATCATCATATATATATTTATGAATAAACGTTTCTTGCGGAGTTCGTTTTTGATAGGTAATACTTTCTACTCTGCTTGTCAGATTCTTATAATCATAATCAGTAGTTTTATATTTATTATTACCAGTGCCGTAGCCTGCGTACTCCTGAACAATATATTTAACACGGCCATGGGCATCGTAACCATAATATGATTTAGCGCCAGAAACAATATTTGTTGCACATGTTAATCTATTACTTGGATAAGCATTTGTTTGATTATAATCAGTATGAGGCGCATTTGTTGTTAAGTAGCCTTGGTCATATTGCATTGTAGTTTCATCAAAAGTAGCTGATGGTGCAGTTGGGAATGTAGGTGCTGAAGTAAGAGCTAAATTAGGAAGATTAATAAACAATTTACCCCTAAATTCTCCTGTTTCTATTACCCTACTCTCGTTATCATACTTAATGTAGGAGAATATAGTTTTAAAAGTAAGTATGCCACGTTGTTTTTGTTCTGCATTTTGCGAGAAACGAAGTCTGCCAAATTTATCATAATAATATGTAGTTGTTCCTTCGTCAGGTGTACTCGCTTCTAAAGTATATAAACTTGTGTTTTTGTAAGTACTAGGTAAAGTATGACTAGCAATTTCGGTACCATCAGGATTAACATAATCTATTCCTTCAGGAGGAAAAGTACCAACTAAATTATTCGCATAATCATAATTATAAAGCGTGTAATGATAAAATGAACTACTATACGAAATATCCATTTCATCATCCACATTTAAAATACATTGCTGATAATAATTTTGTTGTATTTGGTTGGTTGTTTGTTGAATTAATTGGTTTAACCACGTTTGATATTCGTTTTGTAAAGCTGCTTGGCAATTTAGTTTACATTGCAATTCAGTTATATAGCTTTCCATGAAAATTTGTGTCTGTTCTATACTCATACTAAATACCCCATCATCTAAAAAAGTAGGTAATGCAGGTGGTACCGATGTAGTAACTGTTGAAGTTAAAATAGTATTAGCTGTTGAAGCTACGATTGCCCCATCGTTTACACCAGTATAAACAGTTAAAAGTGCTTGAACAACAATATCTCGTTTATATTGATCAATAACAGTTGCTGGATTACAAAGTGGCGTAGTTGCCAAACATGCTTGCATGGCATTATTCCAAGTTGTCCAAGCAGGGCTATTGGTAGGTGAGGGCTCAGGGCCAACCGTTGTTACGCAAGGAGAAAAACCGTTAATACAAGTTTGCACTGCATTGTTCCAAGCAGTCCATGCAGGGCTAGTGTTATCAGATGGCTCAGGACCTGCAGACTGCTCACAAGAAGCTGTAATATTATTTACATTTTGCTCACACAAGTATTCGCTTAATAAAACATTGTCATTGCTTGCAAAAGCAACGCAATGTTCAAATTCATCAATAGCACTAGCGTTTGCCGAATTTAATACAGGAACCAAAAAAAGAGGAAAATATTGCAACGAAATAGGACTAGCCGGTTGATTACAAGAAACAGTAGTAGCACCAATAGTTATGGTAGGGGTTGAGCATGTAGTGCAATTAGCTATAGCCACTTGCAAATCAGTTGAATTATTTTGAGCCCATGCCCATCTACTTTTAGGAATAAGTAATGTGTTATTTCCTAAAAGTAATTGTTCCGAAATAAAATTAAAAAGATGATTTCCAAGTGCATTTTGAATATCGCTATTAATACTTGTTGTTGGTGGTGTTGTTGGTGGTACTGTTGGTGGATGCAAATCAGCATAAGTCCATGGGAAAAAACCTGCTGGGTCAATAGGGGCTACTAAATCAACTCCCCAGTTATCAAATATATATTCCGCGCCTTGCATAATTTCATCCATATTAGCCATTACACTGGTATAATAATTTGGCGCACAAATTTCACAAGGAGTTCGTGGAACACCATTACAAGTGTTAAGGCATTCTGTCATATTAAATAATGAGTAGGCTTGCATTTTTTGATCAAATGCATCATACAATACTTGATCCGCATCTGATAGCTCTCCATATTGATAGTTAGTTAAAAGATGAAACGAATGACCAGAAGGATAAGCGCTATTTATTAATTGTTCTAAGGTTAAATTACCCATTGTACCATAAGTTGAATGAGGCAATGGTCTATTTACTATTGAATTATACTGAGAGGTAATATCAGCCTGTAAAGCTTGGTATTGTTGTGTGCATTGATCAGTACAAGTTAAAGTATTGGTAATAGGAGCGCATTGTGATTCACAACTTGGATTAGTTATTTTAACTTTTAATAAAACATAATCGTGAATAGAAGATGAAAGTTGATGAGTTATTTGATTAAGCGAAGGCAGTTGACTGCTCGAAATATTGAAACCATTATTAGTTCCGCTTGGTGCAAAGGAAGTTGTTACAGGTATTATATCCATTGATAAAACAGTAGGGCTATTTTGAAAATGTTGCTGATAAGCGGCTACAAAATCGTTATACACGGCATCTGGAGTTCCAGTTATGGTAACTGGTTGAGGAGCTCCAAAAGAGGTAACATTATAACTTTCGTCTCCAATTTCATACACATGTAAATTAAGCCCATCATAGTCTCCATCCATCCCAATAATTTTATTTGAGCCTGTAGTAACAAGCTCTACTTCGTCAGGATAATTTTGTAATGATGTACAATTTGTAGTACAAACTTGGGTAGGTGCAAAGTTGTAGGCTAATCTTTTAATACGATTGTTGTTTTTATCAGCTAAGAAAAGATTAGTTGCCGATCCAGTTAAGCCATGTGGGGAACTATAACGTGCTGTAGACCCAAAACCTTCAATATCCCCAATTGGTTGATCTCCAGAAATTGTAGAAACAGCATTAGTTCCCGCTAATTCAATCATTCTGATGCAATTATTTTTTGCATCTGTAACTAATAAAACTGGATTGTAGGATGCTCCAAAACTATTTAAATATAAAAGTGAACTAGGCCCATTAAAGGATGCATTTGAAGCAATTAGATCGTTTGCGTATCCAGTAGCACCCGAACCATATGTATCTAAAACTGTTCCGCTATATCCATTATTTACGTTAAGTCCAATTTTAAATATTTTTTGTTTACTATCGTCACTCACATAAATAATAGAACTATTATTTGGGTCAACTTCTATATCCGTTGGTGATACAATTTGTGGAGTTGCTCCGCCAGTTAAATTTGACGCAACTTCTACAAAAGAATAAACACCAGCTACAGAGCGGTACATAAACAATTTATGAGAAGAAGAACTGGAACTGGTGGCAAAAAGTGGCTGATTTGGATTCTCTGATAAGCCTTTGGGTTCATCAAACCCATCTGCTGCACTACCTATTACCACAGCAATACTAGTAGAGACATCAATTTTGTATATTTTGTCGTTTGCAAAATCAGAAACATAAATATATTCAACCGCACCCTCCTTTCTTGCGTGTATATCATAAGGGTTAATTGAAAGAACATTTTCTAAATTATCAATTGGTTGTATTGTTGTAGGTATTCCATTATTCCAAATTTTTCTTATTACCTTGGTTCCACTAGACCCATTTGCAAAATCTGCAACATAAAGATTTGCATCATCATCAAGCGCCAAACCTGTAGGTGTATTATACCAAGCGCCAACAGATGGTGAATAGGAAGTATTACCAACTAAAGGCAGTGCATCAATCGAACCAGCATAGCCAGATCCTGATCCTGCATAAATGGATGAGTTAGTAGGTGAACTTGGACTTGGCAAAGGAGTATTCAATACCTCTTCTTTTCTTAACACATAGTATTTTTCAACCGTATTTACTTCATTTAAAAACTGATTGTAATACTGTGTATTATTAGTTTGAACCGAGCTTAAAAAAGCATTTACAGCTTCTGTTATAGCACTATTACCTGATGCAGCATCAACATGAGGCTTAATACGACGTGTTACCAAATAATTTGCAGGACCGTTAAGAGTTAATTGTACATTTGATACGAGATTAATTGAAGCTGAAACACCTCCCGCAGGACATAAGGATGGAGAAGGAATAACAACATTATTATAGGTGTATTCTACATGGCCAGTACTTTCTTCTTTAATAATTATTTCTACATCATATTTACAATCTAAACACACATTTGGTATTGTTCCCGAACCATTTGAATAGGTAAATGCAGAAGCTTGTGTAGAATAATTAAGTGTTATTTGTGTATTATCACACTCAATAAAAAATTTAGAAGAAGCTAGTTTCTCATGTGTAAGATCATCCGTAATATCATTTTCCAAAGGATCAACGTGGGTTATAAAACCATCCATTCCAGGTTCTACTAATGGAGTATGATAGTTTGATGCGGCAGAACAAGCGGTTAATGCGGTTGCAATAACCTTACCTTCATTATCCTTATAGGTAATGTAACCAACACCTTCGGGGTCAATAGTAATAGTACGTGCAATTTTATCCTTTTGTTTATTGGTACCTTGCCCCCAAACTCTAAATAGTTCTCCTTGGCTATCAGGTTTACCATAAAAGTGCTTATAATTTTTACCCTCGCTCAATTTAAAAACATCACCAACACCCGCAGGGCTCAACTTTGCACGTTGTAATGGATTATTATAACCAACATTATACGAATAGGGATATCCCATTGCATCATCAACAAACTCTTCAACTGTGTTATATGAACTATAGTAATTACCAACACTTGACCCCTCATTAGGTAATGAACTACTAGCAACAGGTGTAGAAGGTTTTAGTGTATTTCCTGTAGCTTGTTTAATTTCTCTGTCGAAATCTTTTGTTTCAAAATCGCGGTAATTTCCTCCATCTAATACATCAAAAAATCTATAATCGTATTTGAATTTACCTAAGTTGGCGTTTTGGATAGGAGCAGGCAAAGTCATTACTGATCCGCCACCTTCTTCACTATATGCAGCCTCAACTGCTATAATAGTACCATTTGCTCCAACCGAATTTATTTTAGACTGTACCTGCCTGCTTTTACCCAAACCATCTATATAAGCAATACCCTCAGATGTTTTACCCTCATCCAAATAACTAATGCCATACACCCAATTAATATCATTTGTGTGTTGAGCATCGTTGGTTAAATAAGTTTCTGTGCTAACAGGAATAATAATTGGTTGAGGTCCTAGCACAAATTTATAAGGTGTTGACCATGCAATAACGGGGTGATTATTGGCATCTACAGAGTACTGTATCCCTACTTTCCAATAATATGACTTTGATTGTAGCGGATAAGAAGCAATGTAATTCGAAATTGGTGAATTTATTAAAGAGTAATTTAACCCAATAGTTGTAGGTGTTGAAATAACACTATTAGTAACTGGATTTTGCCAATCAGGCATAGCTAAACCATAAGATGTAAGGGCTTCTTCTGCAATCATTAAATGTACACTATAGGTACTAGTCGTTCTAGCAGGGACAGCAGTTGCTGTAGTTGTGTTAACTGTTAAATTTGTAGCGAGTGTATTTACCTGAGAAAAATTTTCGGGAGAATTAAGAACAAAATAATTTCGCTGATATGCTGTTATGTGAGAACACGGCTCAAAAACAGTTACAGGATTACAAAATTCTGATGTGTTATTTTGAAGATCAGTAGCGGTAGCTCTTAGCATATCCCCATCAACTAAGCCGTTTATAACAATACTCCATTGCCCTGATAAATTGGTAGTGGTAGTTCCCCATAAATGTGGCGCAGAGTAATAACCAGTACTACCAGCATCATAAACTTCTATAACATCACCAGCTATACTTGTTCCTGAAACTGTTGAAATTCCAGCAGATGGGATTGATACTTGAATTGTTGGGGGTAATTTCGCAGTGTTTCCACATCCATACAATGAAATTAATTTAGATTGATCGTAAATATTATTTGTAATTTTATTTTGCGCCCCACAAGTATACAAAGTGGCAAATGTAATCCCAAAATTATCGTTATAAAAATAATTCCGCTGACTACCCACCCCTCCAATTATATTATTATCAGGACTTGCAGTTGATGTACTAATAAAATAAATAGACACATTATTACGAATAGAAATCGAAGACGAAATAAGAAATGAATGATCTGTTCCAAAATAGTTCCCATAAATATTGTTTAAATCAGAATTTCCCGAAAATTGTACACCTTTTTCCAAGCCCAAAAAAACATTTTCAATTATAGTGTTCGATTGTGAATTAATTAATTCAATTCCACGAATAATTTTATAATCCGTTGGGTCAAAAATACTTTGCAATTGTAATCCCTTTATAGTACTACCAGAAGCATTCTCATTGAGACTTATTAAATTCATGCCAGTCAATGCTGTAGGGAATTCAATAATTATTTTTGGCTCTAAGCCTGAATATCCATTTGCAGGTTGAGTAACACCATCTAAAATTACTATGTCAGTTATCGCTGGCAAATATGATTGTAATTGAATTTGTGCAGGCACTGTTCCAGTTATATTGAAATCAATATAATCTAAGCCAACATTAGCGTTAGCAGATTCTATAGCCCATCTTAAAGTCCCCACAGGAGGATTGAAGGGATTTACCGGATCATTTACAGTTGTTACTACATAATGATTTTGAGAAGAAATTCTCAAAGTAATAACAAGAAATATAAGTATATAAATATGTTTTTTCATAAATAATCTTTTATGGATTAAAAGAATAATAAAGTTTATTTGAAAAATTACCAGATTCATCTTCAATAAAAACCGTTAGAAAAGATGATGATAAAACCTGAGGTTTACTTAATTGCAATGGAAAGTGCATTGTATACTGGCTTATTAAATATGATTGATTATTAAAAACAACACTATCCACCCCATTCTGATGAACAAAATTTGCCAGTGTAGTCAAGGTATTACCCAAATCTTTAGCTGAACCAAACATTAAGTGTATTTTAGATGTATTTTCTGCCGCTGAAATTTTTACAAATAAATTAAAGTGAATATTAATAGTATCCAGCTTATTCAATTCATAATCGTTATCCAATACTAAATCTTTTATTTTAATATCAGAAATACTTTGCGCTCTTACTTCCTGAAAACCTATAAAAATCAGGCAAAAAACAAGAAGTTTAGCACTATATAATAACACTTTCATAATTTTTTATTTACTGTTTATATTCAAATATCTGTTATCAATAACCTCGTATCCGTGAAAATTCTGCATCTCCTTTTTTGGCAAATAAATGGTAAACTGTTGTTCCTTTGGCACTTTACTTATTTTATCAAACTGATAAACAGTATACGACATTCCTTGCTTTTCAGCCATTAACACCATTTCTCCAGTTACAACATCTACATAATAAATAACCTCACCACCCATTTTGCCTTTTGTTAAGGTTTTTATCTTATGACATTTTTTTGTTCCAACATTAACTTCACCTATATAATTTAATACTGCATCATTAATAGATTCATCCATTAATTTATCCATACTAGCAATACTGGTATCGGTACTTGAAATATGCTTTAACGAATCCACAAACATCATTTTTTGTGTTTCATCAACAAATACACACAGCTTACCGTCACAAAGTGCTTTCATTATTCCAATTTGGATTTCATATTTATCTCCTAACACCAACATATGTCCACCAATAAAAGATTTATACACTGGTAGTTTAAAAAAATCATCAGGTTTGCTTACATCAAATGCTATTGATTTAAAATAAATTGCCGTATTGTCCGACTCAATATATTGCCCAAGTGCTTTATCTAAAAGCGAAAAACATTTCTTCTCTTCCTCTGAAGAAAATTTTTGCGCTTTCGTATTAATAACAAAAAGCAATAAAGTGAATATGTAAAATAACCTACGAATCATTAATTATTTTTTTGATCGTTATATAAAAACTTCTGAATTGTCTTCTTACCTTCATTTTGCAATTCAATAAGCGATTCAGTTGCTCTACCTCGAGCGTCATACTTAGAATAGCTTGCAAAATGGTCATTATCTAAACCTGATACTACACGGTTGAATTTGTGTTCAAATACCCAGTTTGTCATTTCAGCATGATAAGGCAAAATGCGTATGTCATCATAAATGGCAACACCTCCAGTCGAACTGTTTTTAACATACACATATACATTTGGCATAGTAGTATAATTTGTAAGATCAAAATCCAATCTAAGTAATCTCCAATTACCAGCAGTTACATAAGGTGTACTAGTTGCTGCTGCAAACGTATTTGCAGGTGTTGTTATTGATGCTGAGCTATTTTGTTTAACATTCACAACCAATTCAGTATTAGCAGGGCTTGAATTATGTACCCAAACATAAGCTTTATACTTTCGCATGTATTCTGTTGCAGCTGTAGTTAAACTAGTGTTTAGATTATTCTTACTTATCAAATAATAAGTCCCAATTTTTCCGGGGCCTAGTTTAAACGCAAAAGAACCAGTGTGCACTTCAGCTCCACAATTATTGGAAGGCAAAGTATAATCACGACAACCAAAAGGGCATGAAGCAAAACTTTCATTACTATTGTAAGTTAATGCGTACCCAAATGGAACTGGAAAAATAGAATTAACTGAAGCACTTGTAATAACATCAGGATCAAATATTAATTTGTATTGGTTATTCCCCATTGGCAATGTAAAGAATCCCTCAAAGGATTCGCCCATATTTGAAACAATATTAAATGTATTATCATCACTTAAGCTCACAAACAAGCTTCTTTGTATGGTCTGAGTGCCATTATAAATATTCACATCAAATTGCCCAAAAGGAACATTGTATAAAGGGTTTGAAGGTAAGGTAAGTGTTAATACCCTTGCCGTTTTAATTGTAGTCCCAGGCAAATCTTTAGTGCAAAGTTCTTTATCAACAAACTCTCTTTGACAAGAACCTATTACTTCAGCTTGATATAATTTTACTCTATCAGCTTCTAACATTTTAACACCTGCAATAGTTGAATAGGTGTTTTCTGCACCTTCATAAACACTTGCTCCCCATGAAGTATTAGATGCCGCTCCAATAGTATTAGAAAAATTATACCCTAACAATTGAGTCGCATATTTATTAAGTATATCTTTTGACTCCACTAAAACTCCATTTGCAGAGTAAAGAGTATTGGTACTTAATAATTTCCAACCACGATCATTAGCAGGTTGATTTTGCGTTGGCCCATTTGGATATGTAAATTTACCGAAATTTGTAAATACCCCAGCATTTGCTGCATTAGTTGATAAATCACTATGATAAGTATACCCTTTATAAGGTTTGAATAAAAAGGAGTTTCTTAGTATTGGCTTCTTATTATTAATATTATTGACCTCAATATTTCTTTTGATACTCGAATATTCCGCTTCAATAAGGCCCCCTGGACGCAATTGATAAGAATAACTATATGTATTTGCATTTGTGTAATTTCGTTTTGGTTGAAGATACGGCGTCATTTCCCAATTATTTCCTGTTGCATTTTTACTCCAAGCAACAACACCAGCTCCTAATACACTAGAACTAGAAACAGTGTTTAAATACATATATGTACCCGTTGTTGCAGTGAAGTTGTTTACATCACCTTTATAAGAAGTAAAACCATTAGACCCATATGGTTGAGCCGGAATTTCAGCCGTACCCATATTTTTATACTCCCAATAAGCTGGAACAGTTCTTACAATTTTTGTGTTGTTGTAGGAATCCATACTTTTTACTTCTAACGGTGTTCCTGTATAATAATCGAAAATGGTATTTTCGGTAGAAGTTGCTAAACCATCGAAATTACTCTCCACCTTTTTTAGCACAGGAGGAGAATAAGTGTATTTCATATTGGTATAGTTAAATTGCCTACGTGTATTTGCATTTAAGAATAAAGCCAAATAATAAACGTTAGATTCCTTAGTGTAAAACGATTCTGACCAACTTTGATCTATTCTTCCTGGCTTTTTAACAGGCGTAATAAAGTCACTTGCATTTAAAGCAAAATCAGATGACGGAGGCGTTGAAGGCATATCGTTAGCAACATCAATAGGATCATTCATACCGTAATATGTGAATTTTTGAGTGCCAAGCTGCGTATTAGCTTTATCTTTTTGGGTGATAGATTTTGGCCTACCAAACATATCGGCATAATCATTAAATGAATATGACTTTAATTGGTAGTTATCATGCCTTTGCCAATTAAGAACTATTGGTACTATAATAGGTATTTTAATCTTTACAGTTTTACCAAAAATTTTAAATTTTAATACTAACCAAGTAAACATACTAATCATTTTAAAGTTTCCATCTCCTTGCCCATGAACTGTTGGCTTTGCATTAAAATGATTAGCAAATTGAAACCCTGGATCCTTAGCAGTATAAAACTCATACACTGTTTTTCCCTTATCTCGAGACACTTCAGCTCCTGGTATTGTTGTTGTGGTTTCCTGCTCTTCATATTTATTTTGAACAGTAGTTTTTGCATAAACAATATTTGGCCCAGGTGCGTAACCTACACCTAATAATTTTAAAGCGTCAATTACACAACTCTCTCCTCCACCAGGTTCAATTGGAGTAACCCCAGCGGAAGTGCCAGTACCATTTTCATTTAAATCATAGTAGTAATTTGTGCCATATTTATTAATTGCTTCATTATATGCTTCTAACTCTTGTGGTGTTGGGTTATCGGGCAAACTTACAACTCCACTTCCATCTGGATTAGTACCATAATTAAAATTATCGCTCAACCTTATAGATTTTACAGCACATCCTGTATATTTTGCTTTAAAAATATTGGTTCTTAAATAGGAGAAATGAGGGTATATTGCATTTCCAGGTGTTCCATAACAATTTGCAAATCTAGTTTCAAATAAACTTTCTGGCTGAATTGTATTACGAACATTAGAAATAATTTGATTAGCAGCACTTAAGGCTGTAGCTTGCTCAAGTCCTGCGTAATTTGCAATTAAAGCATCTGTATTACCGCAATTTGTTTGTACTGGCATTTCCTTTAAAGCTCTCGCTTCCTCTGACTCAACATACATGTATGTTTTACAATCTTTTATAAAAGGATGATTGTTAGTTTGAAACCCGCCATCTTGTGCTGCACTTACTATAACCTTTTGGTAAGTCCTATCTGTGAGTTCGTTTAAATAAGGTGCGGTAGAAATTTCATTTGTAATTGCATTCACAACTACTTTTCCTGAACTAATATATAACTTGGCTGGATCGTGAAAATTATTTTTGTTTGATTTATAAAAAGCAATTTCACCATATACTACATCGCCAACTGCGAGAATCTTTTTTTCTTCTCCAGCAGCATTTGTAGTTGTAGCAGTAGTTAAATCCAGTTGTGGTGAGCCAGGTTCTCGTAAATCAGTTATGTCAACCCAAAGTATCGTTTGATTTGTTCCATATTCTTCAACGCCAAAAACATGCCTCATTGTAAACGGGGTTTTATCTTCTACAAAGCCATAAGAATGTGCCTGATAATCTATTTCCATTTTACCTCCACTTGGTAAATCAATTGATTTTAAATTCCACACTTTTGCATTTTCATCGGCCTTGGACTTTATATATTCAGGATAGTGCGTGTAATAATCTACTTCGGGTTCACCATCCCCCGCATTCGGCGTAGGACCTTCTCTACCATCCCTATGCGCACGTTCTTTTGAACCTTTAATGTAATTCCCCCATTGGTCAAACATGTTTTTGTCGTAATCAGGATTTAAATCCAAAGGTAAGCAAGGGTCATCTTCTGGATTTGGTTGATCGGACCAATATTTAAATTGATAACTTGGCAATGGTATTTCAGTACCAGCTTCATCGTATGCAATATGCTGAACTTTTCTGAGCGTGAGTTTTCCTCTCGTATTACACTCAGCCGTTCCTGGCACCAAATAATTAAATGAAGCCATATTAATGGCTCCTCCGGCAACAACTATATTATTTGGTACTTCTTTACAAATAGAGTAATCATAAAAAAACTTAGTAGATTTTATTTTAGTTAATTGAGAAGAAATAATTTCAGAATTATTTCCTGTAGTATGTTTTTTAAATAAATCAATTTGTGTCACTACAAATTGACTTGCTGTAGAAAAATTGCTTGTGGTAGAAGGAAAACTACTGGACTTGTTATAGAGCGGATTAAAAGCTTCACCTGAAGTTAAACCTTTTGATCCACAGCCATCAATTCTTTTTTGATACTCATATTTACATAAATAACTTGCCGATTCTATTTCAGACAAATAATATATTTCTTTATTCCCACTCGAAGCAAAATAAGCATCGTCTCCATTATCATGGTATTTTCCTGCTACATGATTTAAGCCTATAAAAGGTGTTCTCCAACAATAATCATTAGCTGCTTTTGTGTATTTAAATTTGACCCAATACCCTAAATCACCATCGCTAGGCCCAACTACATCATCAAAATCAACGTAATCATCTCCTACAACAGCCGTTAATAACCAAGCGTATGGATACATGAAATCTTCTTGTGTTTCTACTCGTCCTCTTTCAAAATTTAATTCTGTTGCTGAATGATACCCGGATCCATCTTTAACTGGAGGATTTTTACCTCTACCCTTCAATTGAATAGAACCAGTTCTTTTTTCAAAAACAGGCAATCCAAAATAATATTTTAAGCCACTTGTGTTTTGAATTTCTATAGAGCCTGTTAAATCACTAAAATATGGTTTCTCGCCATTTTTCAAAGTGGTTAGATGATCTATTATACAGAATTTACTTGAATTAGCATTTAGATCTTTGTTTTGAGAAGCATTATCGTTTGCCGGAGAAACAGTATAAGTATTATGAGAAAAAATACTTTGATTTAGTTTATATTCGTCTTGACTTCCAGAAGGTACATTTCTTAGATTTAAAAACATACCTAGCATCTCTCCAATTGTTTTCTTTTTAATAATTGTGCTACGCTCAAAAGTATTTGAACTTCTTTTGTATTCCTGCCTATCGGTTGCACTTATTTCAGGGCTATATTGAGGCACACCATTTTCATGACCCAAAAAGAAAAAACTATTATCATTTGTGCCATTTATATAGGTTAACGAATAATTGTTTGGTTGATTATCAAAGGCATTTGCAGATGACATATTATACTCCCCTGCAAAATCTCCACGCATTTTAAATTGAGCATTCCCAAATTTATGATCGGCGTTATTAAAATTAACCATTTCAGTTTCTTCAAATAAAAGATTGTCAAAATCCTTATCTTCTGGATTATCTTTCTTCTTTAATAAAGCAAGGATGTCCACGCTTTTATTTGATTTGGTCTTTTTTACAGAATACCAAGGGTAAGTTTCTTGACGATTGGTTCTAATACCTGTAAGCTGAAAGTTGCGGTATTGATTACGGTTATAATTTCTACCCACCATACCATACTCTAATTGATAAAGGCGCATGGAGCCACCAATACCCATAGTGTTTATATTAAAATTGTCGTTTTGTAGATAAGAAGGTGCATTTCGTGCAGCATTGTTATATGAATCTTCACCTTCAATTGTCATATCCGCAATATTGTCTCTATTAGCTATATTATAGTTACTTAAATATTCATAACCATACGCTGCTTTAGTAATCTTCCCATCTGCCATTTTGAATTGAGAGTAGTTCCCAGTAACCGAAAATTGCGAAGTAAATGGAACTGTAACTGAAGCACCAAAACCAGTAGAGTTTGGCATTACATATGCTAAAGATGCCAAAGATGAATTTGTTGCTCTAGGATCTGAAGCAAAAACAGATTTTCCTAATACGCCAACTAAAAAACCTGCTCCTTTTCCTCCTGCTTGCCTCTTATCCCAAGTTCCACCATAACCATAGCCTCCAATTTGGTCAGCTAAATGCGCACCTTTAGACTGAATTCCCAAACTAGCACCTATACCATATGAAATACCTTGCTTACGACTGTCCGAAACAAGAGAAGCACCCAATCCTGATGATGCGCTAAACCAATCATTCCCGATTTTATTTTGAACACCAAGACCTAAACCAATAGCACCATAGGCACCAATATAATTATTGTACCCCACCGTTAAGCTTACTGAGGCTCCGCCACTATAATCGTCCACAGTAGTCCCTGGAATAGGAGCAGATAATTGACCTTTTAAACTTGCGTCCCATTTTTTTTGATTATTAAAAATATAATGCATTTCAGCATTATTGATGTCATCAGGCAAGCCAGACATATTTCTAGTTATTGCTCCAGAAAAACCATTAAAACCATAACCAAAACAACTAGCCTCAGCTTCCATTCCTAGCCCAGGTGTATAACCTATGGCCATAGGAAACTCAGGAATAGAGGTCACAGGAACTGTGTAATTAAATTTACCGGAAGATAAATTAACATTATCTGTAGCATCAACAGGTTGATACCCGAAATACTCCGGCTGAATATTACCAGAAGTCAGAGCCATTGCAACACTTGGAAATATTACTTCACTCAAAAGATTTATTGCCATAAAAAAGGCAAAGTATCTTTTAATTTTCTGTTTAGTTTTTTTAGATATCTTCATATTTTAGTCTTCAATATTTTTTATAGTCCAATTGGTGTTTATCGTTTCATCTTTACTAAAAACAAAGTCAATTCGTTCACTTATACCAAAAACGTGGTCGTTATATTGTACCTTTAATTTGTCAGATTTATCTTTTTGAATTTTATTTATTGGAAAACAAAAAGTAAGATTAATATTTTTGCCGTCATTAAATGTATTAGAGAAATTACATGACAAGGCTTTTATAGTATCGTTTTGTTCGTTTAATAAATACAAATCATTTTGTATTAGATAATTTAGCTGCCCAATTAAGAAAGAATAGTCCTGCTGAGTTTTAACTATTGATGGAACTACCTTTTCTCCATCCTTCATTCCTATTTTTAAATCTAAATACAATCCTGATTTAAAGCTCTCTTTACTTTTCATGAAGCTCTCCTTTTGCTGCTTTTCATTTTGAATATTTCTTATTTCCTGCAAGGCCAAGTAATTTGCAGGTTTTATCCCAACCGAAATAATATAATTATTCCGCTCCTCCCTCTTATTGTATTTTTCACTATTCTGCACTTCTTGTATATATTTTTCTTTGTCAATACTTTTATTGCAGGCAATAAAAGTTAAGGCAACAAAAATTAAATAAAATCTAATCATCATTTCTTTATTTCGCCTTCGTTTTGGTACTTTTTATTTAACTCAGTAATAATTTCAGTTGTTAAATCATCTTGCTCATTTCCATATAAAATAGACCCTTCATTAGTTGTACCAAAAATAAATCTGTAATTATTCTTCTTACCGTACTCCTGTATATAGTTATTTATGTTAGCCAAAATTTTCTTCATAATTTCTTGCTTTTGTTGCTCCATTTGCATTGAAGATTGTTCACTATAATTTTCATACTCATATTTCATTGAACCAAGCTTCATAGCTAAAGCATTTTTTTCGCTTTCATTTTTAGAATTACTATAAATTGCTTCTAATCTCTGAAAACGTTGCTTCAATGTATCAATATTACCTTCGACAATTTTCATTTCCTTCCCAAATTGTTCTTCTGCTAATTTCAATTCTTTATACTCCTGCAACAAAACACCTGATTTAACATACCCAACTTTTCCCGAATTAAAAAAGTTATGATACACCATTAGACTTGCACATGAAATAATTAATGCGGTAAGTGAAAAAACTAAAATTGATTTTAAATTCATATTTTTTTTATATTATCTAACAATTACTAAATCGGAATATTCTGTCACTCCAAAAACATTTTCAACTCTTAAAACCACCCTGTATTCTCCTGGAGAAGCAAATATATGCTGCGGACTAGAATCATTACTCACACCACCATCACCAAAACTCCAACTATAGGTGCTTGAAACAAGATTTGGCGTTGCAAAATTAACCGTTAACCCTGGGTAGCTATAAGTAAAATAAACTCTTGTATTACTTGTCACACTTACTTCAACCTCTTTTACACTAGTACATTGGCCTTTTGTTGCTGCAAGTGTATAAGTCGTCGATGCAACAGCAGAGCAATTTGGTGACACGAGAGTTGAATCACTTAATCCTATACCAGGAGACCAATCAAAAGTATCAGCATTACTACTAACTTGGATAGTCTGCGATTGCCCTTCCAAAAGAGTGATACTGGTTGGAACGCTTATAATCAGATTATCCACATTTACAATTGCAGATTTACTATTTACACAAGCACTATCTTCATTTAAAAATACAGTATACATTGTATATTCTGTCGGAGAAACACTCACACTACTTGAATTTGAAATTAAAGTAGTGTCATTAACATACCACTCAAAATTCCCAGTACCTGTAGCAGATATTGAAATAGTACTTCCTGAACAAATATTAAATGTATCGTTATCCAAAGTGAAACTAGGCAAATTCTTAACAATAACTTCAACAGAGTCAGAAGCCTCACAATCTCCGGAACTTCCAAACACATAAAACATTGTGTTGCTTTGAATTGCGGATGTTATAATAGGTTCAGTAAAATTACTTGTTATTTCAAGGGGTTGCCATGCGTAATTTTGTGCACCACTTGCAGAGAGTTGAAATACTTCATCAGGGCAAACGGAGAAGCCAGAAGAGACATTGATTTTTATTATATTAGTTACTGTAATTAAAACTGAATCAATGCCAATACACCCTTCATTACTTGTTGCTGTCATTGTAAAAGTAGTAATTGCAATTGGGGTAGCAATTGGGTTAACAATTGTTGAATCATTTAAAACATTTGCCGGTTGCCAAACAACATTAGCATTTAAGGATACTGAGCCATTAAGTTGTAAGTTGACTCCATAACAAACTGTCACATCATTACCAGCATTAACAATTGGATTTGGATTTACAGTTAAGGTATGAGATTTTGCACTAACACAACCAATCCAAAATTGAAATTGTGCAGTATAAGTATTAGAAACTGGACTACTACCTGTATTGATTGGCGTTACAGAATAAGTATTACCGCTTAAACTTGTTGGGACAGTCCAACTATAAGTCCCATTATAAGAAGGGCTTACCGATGCAACTAAATCAACGATTGGCGCGCCAGAACAAACAGCAGTTGAACCTGTAACCTGCAGTGAATACCTTCTTTTTCTTATTGGACAAGCCTCTTGCGCAAGTGTAAACGTACCGAATGCATTTAAATTATTGTTGGATGTTACAGTGTTTACCAAAACCACATCACCTTTATTAACCCATTTCGTGCCATCCCAGTATGCTAAACGCATCTCTTTTAAATCTGAAGGCAAATCACATGAACTGGCAGTCCATGTAAGCCCAACTTTTACTTGTGATGTTCCAGCAGTGCGATCTAGTGTCCAGAATTCACAAGTACTTAAACTATCTATTTCAAGCGTATCTATAGTTATCCCATTTGTCTGCATACCAGAATAATAGGATGCTGTATAGGCATCCGTAACTAATGATGGCTCTGATATCAACATAGGATGATAAGATCCTAAGGCATTTGTATTATTTCCTAACGGAAAAACAAACGCAGTATTTCCAACCTTTTGAATTGAGCCGGAAACATGACTATTATCTGACCCTAAAGACGAAGTGCCATTTAATTTTAATACTGCTGGAGAAATGATTTTTACAATACCATTTGAAAGTATAAGTGAATCTAAAACCTCAACACTTACTTCAAATGTTGAGGAACTTGTACTTTTATTTGTTTTTAGGTTTTTAAATTTAATAATACCATTACCTGAAATATTTTGATTATTAGTTCCAGATAAAAGCGCTAAATTTTTATTCGAAGTGCCATAATTTATTTCGCCATTTACAACCAAATTCCCCTTTAAATCAATACCACTTCCTTTAATGGTAAGTTTTGAACCTTGTTGAACATCCAAATTACCGTAAACTGTTGTTAAATTAACATTCAAATTTGAATCAACAAAAAACACTGGTGAAGTTCCAGTACCTCCAATATTTAAATTTCCTTTAATTTTAGGGTTAGATGAAGAGCCAATAAAACCAGAAGAGCCTTCTGCATACCAAACTGAACCTGAAGTGTTTTCAATAATTAAATTAGGATAATGCATATTTCCTACTGAACTTAAAACTGGGCTATCAGTTCCTGTTTTTCTTACAATCCAATTTGAAGTTGATGGGATATTAGAAATACCTCCTTGATAATTATCGCGCCAATTATTTGAAGACGTGCCTCTGGTTTTAAGCAAGGTTCCATTTGCTCCCATGCTCCAAGTTGAATTACCTAGCCAAATAACACTGCTTGGACCAAGATCCTCGAATGTACCATTGATATTAAAATCTGCTCCGAGTCCATCATTTATTGAAATAACACTTCCTGAAATATTTCCATAAATTAAATTTCCATTAATAACAATTTGGTCTATTGTGACACTTGCATTAATAGAAACAATATGTCCTGATTGTATGGTTATAAAATTTGAATTATAACTTGGAGGCATTGTGGCAGAGATCCAGTTAATGCTATCACTAGAGGCTTGCCAAGTACTATTCAAATTCCAATCACCACTTTGTATACTTCTATAATACCATGTTTGTTGATTACTTCCATCAATTGAAATATTATCAATTGCAATACCTGAACTATTTCCAGATTCACTTCCTCTCCATGTTACCCATCTTAATTGAACGACCGCATTATTATCAACAACTGATGGAAGTGCTATATTTATAAAATTATCAACAGCACCTGAGACACGATCAACATTATTATGACTATAAACTGATCCAGGCACAGAAGTCCAAGTGCCTGTAACACCAATTCGATACTGAAGTTCAACACCAATGGTACGAGCAGTAGCCGAAATCATCTCTATATCATAAGAAACATGAATTCCAATTTTACCAGTTGTATTAATGGCAGTTGCAAGTTGATTAGTACCATTAGCTGTATTACTACTAGTTTGAATATATAATCTTGCATTAGAAGAATTAGAATAGCCAAAAATTCCACCCGCAGTTTGAACTGTTGTTGCGGCAGTTAATGTAGCATTTCCATTATTGGTACTCGATTCTGCATTATTTTGTGTACCAATAGGTGAATTATTAACTGTCCATGCTGCAATACCTGCGGGTAAAGTTGAAAATGAACTTGTTCCAAAATTTTGTGTATATGGGAGTGTTTGAGCCGTTGGATTTGTTTGGGAGAGCCCAATTTGAATGGCTAACAGAACTATTGACAGTAATATGAGATGCTTCTTCATAATTTACGTTTCAGCTATTTATTATTCAATTTAAAATTCATTTCCAATTCGCAACTTGTGTTCAAATTATTTACGCAATAATATTCTAATTTTTTAACAAACGAAACAGAAGTTCGGAAATTGTTAAAAAGTTAAAAATTCGATAACAAATATATAATAAGCCATGAACATGGTAAAACCACTTACAAAGTATTTGGCACGTTTTTGAAAAATAAATTGGAGGGATTTTATAAAAATGGGTATTTCTACCCTTGTTTAGTTCAATTAATTTACTTCGATGATGGATTAATTACAAAATAATCTGGTGACATTATAAACCATGTAAAACAAAGTAACAATTCCTGCAAGTGGAATTTCTTTTATGTACTTTCTTAATACATTATTCATCACAACATAATATCCTATAGAAATAATAAAACCTAAACAAACAAATACAATAAACCCAACAAAATCAAATGAAAAGGCTAAAGCTATCAATATCCATATATCTGCCCCGCCAAGTGAATTTGAAAGTAATTTGAAGTTACGGTACTTAATAAAGTAATACAAAAAAAGAATAGTACCTTGAAAAACCAAGAAACCTATATTAAATAAAAACCACCAAAGCATTTGCTGCCATTGGAATTGATAAATTCCATACAGAAGAGATACAAGAGTAAAGCCAGCCAAATACAATACCGAAACCGTCCTACTTTTAAAATCCTGAAAAGCAATTAGCAGAGAGAAAAGTATAATACCTGATAAAATAAGGTATTGCATATTAGTCGGGAATAGTTTCTTTTAACTGTTCGTTTTGGTCCATTTGCCAAACATTAAAAACACCATCATTATCAAAATCGGTTACCGAAGTAGCAATGGCAACAAAGCCTTTATTGCTTGCATCAGAAATTTCTATTTTATAATTGGCATTTCCGCCTTCACTAACCATTTTAGAAGGCTCGTAACCTATTTCATTAAAACTGCCAGAGTATTTAGAGTTCATGAAATAATAAGACTTTTCTAATTGCAAAACGTGCTTAAGCTGCAACTTAGCTTCAATTTGCTTTGTTTTAGAAATTAAAGGCATAAAACTAGGAAGAGCTAATAAAATTAAAATCCCCATAATACTTAACACCATCAATAACTCTGATAGAGTGAAGCCATGCAATCTTTTTTTATTTATATTTGCTCTTCTAAGCAGTTTCATAATTTATAATAAGTGAACACAAATATAGAAGATTATTGGAACATTGTAAATAATGAAAAGGAATAAATTACATAGAAAAGGATTTAAGATGCTGCACAAAGCTGTACTTGCTTTGCTAATGGCATTTAGTTTTATTTCCTATTCTCAAAAACCAATCGACTATAATAAAATTCAATCATTCAATATTATTGTGAATTACCCTGATTGTACGGTTAAAACGCAAATGCTGAAAGACGCGAAAAAAATGGAGGCAAACGAAAACTACGTTTATCATTGGTATGCTTCCAATAAAATAATGACTACTAAAGGTGGCTTTGACGGAAAATTATTGCACGGATACTATCACTGCTTTTATTTGAATAATAATTTAAAGGAATCGGGGCAATTTAAATATGGCATTAAAAACGGTGAGTGGCGCTATTGGTTTGAGGATGGAAAGCTTAAAGAGATTGTAAATTGGAAGAAAGGTAAGAAAAACGGGAAGTATAAATTATACAATCAAGTTGGCGATTTAATTGCTGAGAGTCATTTTAAAGATGATAAAATGGATGGTAAGTTCAAAAGCTATTCTAGCGGAAGGCTCGTTGAAACACTTAAATACAAAGATGGTGAACTTGTTGTAAAGAAAACAAAAGTTAAAGAAGAGAAACAACCAAAAGAACCAAAAATTAAAAAGGAAAAAAAAGCGAAAGAGCCTAAACCTAAAAAAGAGAAGAAAGAGAAAGAAGCTAAACCCAAAAAGGAATCCAAAAAGAAGGATTCGAAAAAGAAAGATACCAATTCGCCAAAAGTTAGAGTAACTTAAGACTTTCAAACTATGAAGCTTAAGGGAGGCGCGCTCTATATCGCTATTTTTATTACTTTAATTATTGCCTTATTATTAAGCATGATGATTTTGATGAGCTATTATCACATCATTAATTATGACACTTTTTTAATTGAAGATAAGGTACAGCAAAATGCAAAATCAGGTTTAGCCCTTTGCATCAATTTAGAAGAAGATCAGTCTGAATTAAAAACGATTGACCTTTATGGAGAAGGTCAGGATTCAGTAAGCTATAAAACAAAATGGTGGGGCTGTTATAAATTAATTGCAGTTAAAGCCTACCGAAAAAACTACTCGTTGAGTTATTTAGGATTGGCAGGAAATACATTGCCTGCCGATACTTGCTTTGTTACCGTAGAAAAAAACAAACCTATTTCTGTTTCAGGAAAATCAGTTTTAAAAGGCACGTGTTTACTACCCAAGGCTGGCACCAAAACAGCTTACGTAGATGGGCAAAATTTTATTGGTAACAAAGTAGTTGACGGAAAAACACTACAAGCGTCAAATGAATTACCAAAGCTTAATCCCTTATGGACAAATAAAACAGAAGAGCTACTTCAAGCATACAATCCGAAAAATGACAGTGTAGTTGACTTTGATTATTTCTTACAAAAGGATTCTATCTCCAATTCATTTTTAAACAAAACATTATTCATTCATACAGATGGAGTTTTGCTGGTAACAAGTAAATTCCTTTCTGGAAATATTGTTCTCCATTCATCGCGCAAAATAATAATTGAAAATTCTAATTCAATAAAAAACATTTTGTGTATTGCCCCTAAAATTGAAATCAAGAAAAAAACAATTGCCTCCTTGCAAGCAATGGCTTCTGATACTATTATTACAGAAGAAGAAGTTCAGCTAAGCTATCCATCATCATTAGTAGTGTTTTCTAAAAAAGAAAACAAAAAACAACCTGCACTAATTGTTGGCGATAAAAACAAAATAGCGGGGCAATTATTATGCATCAATAACTCAAACGATCCAATGGCTTCTTGTTATTTAAAACTTTCTAAAGATTCAGAATTTAGTGGTATGATTTATTCTAATGGCTACTCGGATATACAAGCAAAAGTAAATGGTGTTGTAATGACTAATTCACTTTTATTAGTTACACCATCTTCGGTGTATGAAGGTCATTTATTAAATGCAGAAATTGACAGAAGTAAATTATCAGATTATTTTATGGCGGGTATTTTATTTGAAGGGAAACGAAAAAAAGGAATTGCAAAATGGTTAGATTAAAAGGCACAACTATAATTGAGGTGCTGGTTTCGATGTCAATCATACTAGTATGCTCTACACTTGCTACCTTAATTTATTTGAATATTTTAAAGAGTCAAAACTCTTCAGAGAAACTACGTGCATTTATGCAATTAAAAAAGGCACAACAAACAACTATTGCAGAAGCAAGATATATAAATGAAGATTGGCAAGAAGGTGAATTTATTTTAAAGAAAGAATGTAAACCTTATGTCTCAAGTAAAAACCTGATTCAATTAAAAATTGTGGTAATGAACGAGAGCAAAAAAGAAATCATTAATCAAAGTATATTAGTGCCTGAAAATTGAGACTAACAAAAAAAATAAAAGGCTTCACTTTAATTGAAATGCTTGTAACCTTAAGCTTAAGCACGGTTGTGGTTGCTTTTGCTTATATGGCTTATAACTATATGTTTTTGTCGTACATACAATACGAAAAAATGAATGGCACTGTGGCTGAATTTACCAACTGCCAAAGTCAGCTATTAAAACTGTCCAATAATGCTGAACAAATTGAAGTGAAAGATAAGCTCCTTGTATTTCATCTTAAAAACAAAGAAAAGGTAAATGTTGAGTTAAATGAGAAATACATTTTGTTTTATAACGAAGTCATGACAATTGATACCGCTAAGTGTATTGTTACATCCTTTAACTTTACTTTAGGTAAAAACAAAATATCAAATGGTTTTATAGATAATATTACCATCGATACCGAATTTAATAAAATGCCATATAAATTGAATTTTGAGAAATGGTATGATGCAGAAAAAATGATTCATTTGGATAGTTTGAATAACTTTGCAGGGAATGGCAAATATTGATCTTTCAAAATATAACAATTACACCAATCCGAATACAGAAGAAAAACCTGGTTCAGGTATTTCTTCTATTCTAAATAAAGACATTGCCTTTTTAAGTAAGAAATTTGATTCGAAACGTAAAGAGTGGTTTTACTCAGAACTATCTATTTTAATGTCTTCAGGCATTGATACAAAAGCTTGTTTAGAGTTAATTGCCGATGAAGCAAAGAAGGGAAGAGAAAAAGATATTTTGAATCAGTTACGCGATAAAGTTGTTGCCGGAAAAAATATTTCTGAAGTACTAAAGACATTCCCCGAATTTTCATCCTACGAATACCACAGCGTTGAAATAGGTGAAGAAACAGGAAGACTGGACGAAGTATTAAAAGAACTTGCTTCCTTTTATGCAAATCAAGTAAAATTAAGAAGACAAATTACGGGCACATTATCCTATCCAATTGCCATTATAGTTATTGCATTTGGTTCGGTAACATTTATGCTTACTTCTGTAGTTCCAATGTTTAAAGACATATTTGCACGTATGGGAGGAGAACTTCCTGAAATAACAAAGTTCATGCTAAGCTTGTCGGAATTTATGACAAACTACTTTATATATTTCATTGTATTTATTGGTTCTGTTATTTCATTAATATACAGTCAGCGTAAAAAAACATGGTTTCGAAAATTGTCTTCATCCATAGTATTGCGAATTCCAGTTTTAGGGCCAATGATTACAAAAATATATTTAGCACGTTTTTGTCAATCGATGAAATTATTATTAGGCGCAAAAACAAAGCTGATTGATGCTTTGGAATTAATTGAAAAAATGATTGCATTCTATCCAATTGAAGTTGCTTTAAAACAAGTTCGTGAGGATGTAATGAAAGGTAAATCATTAAACGAAGGTTTATCAGGGTTTAAGATTTTCAACAAACGCATGCTTTCATTAATTAAAGTTTCCGAAGAAGTAAACCAACCCGAAAAGATTTTCGAAAAACTATCGCAACAACTAAGCGATGAAGTAGACCATCAAAATGCTGTTTTAAGTAAATTGATTGAACCGGTTTTTATTGTTGTATTGGGTGTAATTGTTGGGTTTATTTTGGTGGCAATGTATTTGCCTATGTTTAAGTTGAGCACTACGATTGGGAGTTGATTTTTAGAGATAATTAATTGGCCACTTTAAGAATTTAAATACTTTTAAGTTCTCATTAATTTAGCTGGCATCCCTAGTATTTCTATTAAGCAAATTAATTATACTCTTTCGTGAATATTTAATTTTCCTACCATACTTTGTAAAAAGAATATCACCGTTACTTCGAAGCTGTTGCATTTTTGTTTTACTTCTTACATTCAATAGTTCCTTTGCCTCATCTGTATCAATCCAATCAACTTCAGTTTTACTTTTAATAACTTCGAGTTGAGCATCCTTGATAGAAGCCTTAATCATGGAGGTAATTTCCGCCATCATTTTATAATACGCTTCCTTTTCAAAAATTATCAATTCCATTATCAAATAATTTATAGAGCAAAACTACTACTGTTTAAGAAGTCTAAAAAATGGATAATGAATTATTTGCAAAATCAAAATTCGCATGTTCTATGCAAGTAAGGCTCTTCAAAGCTTCTGGATGATTTATTATCTTCTGAGATAATTGGCCCTTCTAGGTAAAGCTAAAACCAAAATTGTTTTACCTATGTTTTACCAATTTATATATTTAATATTTTATAGAAAACAAAAAGCCTCTGAAACTATTGTTTTCAGAGGCTTTCAATTGGTAGCGGGAGAGTGATTCGAACACCCGACCTTTGGGTTATGAGCCCAACGAGCTACCCCTGCTCTATCCCGCACTATATTTTGAGGTAATTATTGACTTGTTTATAAAAGAACGTCCTTTAAATTGGAGTGCAAATATATATTTTGTTTCTTTGTAAAACAAATAAATCTTATTAACATCTTTTCCTAATGCATAAAGCGGGCTTTGTAAACATAATTGGTTGTCCTAATGTAGGAAAATCAACACTTTTGAACGCTCTTGTGGGTGAGCGCCTTGCTATTATTACCTCTAAAGCGCAAACAACCCGCCACAGAATCATGGGAATTGTGAGTGGCGACGACTATCAAATCGTTTTTTCGGATACCCCAGGAATAATTAAGCCTGCATATAAGCTGCAAGAGAAAATGATGGCCTTTGTTGCTGAAGCTTTTAGTGATGCTGATGTTTTCCTTTTTATAACTGATATTTTTGAAGATATTGAGTTAGATGAAAAATATATTGACCGTTTAAATAAAATGGATACGCCAATTTTATTACTCATCAATAAAATTGACAAAGCTACTCCAGCAATGGTTTCCGAATTTACGGAGAAATGGAAAGCTAAAATTCCACGTGCAGAAATACATGCAATCTCTGCATTGGAAAAAATTAATCTGGACACCATTATGTCAAGATTAATTGCAATGCTACCTCCAGGTGAAGCGTTTTATGACAAAGATGAATTAACTAACAAACCAGAACGTTTTTTTGTTACTGAAATCATTCGCGAAAAAATATTAAAGAACTACAAAAAAGAAATTCCATATAGCACAGAGGTGGTGGTTGAGGAATTTAAAGAAGAAGCGAAAATAATTCGTATACGTGCAATTATTATGATTGAACGCGATTCGCAAAAAGGAATCATAATTGGCCATAAAGGTGAAGCATTAAAGAAAACGGGTACTATGGCGCGTGAGGAATGCGAAAAGTTTTTCTTGAAAAAGGTTTTCTTAGAACTTTATGTGAAGGTAGATAAAGATTGGCGTAACGATGATAATCGTTTGAAACAATATGGTTATCAATAAGATTTATTCTCTTTAATCTTTTCTAATTTCAAATATCCTAAGTGAATTTCATCTTCCTTACCTTTCTTTTCGTTAATTGAAATATGGTATTGAGATTTAAATTCTTCTGAAAGTATATCCTCTATTTGATAAACATCATCTACATCAACACCATATTTATCATCAATATGTGATGCAGCTCCTTTAAAACCATTGTGTTTGTAAAAGGCAGTTTCTTTTGATTGTTTAATTGCTTCTGATTTATTTTTTGCAGCAATAATCATTTTATAATGAGGTTCATCGAACTCACCAGCCTTATAACCACCTAAGTTTAAGAAAAATAATTTATGACTAGAGGCCGAAGCCTTTTCTTTCTTCTCAATTTTTACAGCAAACTCATTTATTTGATTTACTTCACGCCAAGCATCTACATGCATTACGCCATTCGCTTCAGGCCAAAATGCTTTCATAGATGGAATTAAATCATGCAATGAATCTGCAATTCCAAAAAAAACATCGTGCTGCTCAGTAAATCTTCCTTTTGGTGTACAACCAATTAAGACCATAAATAATTTCTTTTTGCTCATGCAGCAAAGATAATTTAATTCTTTAAAATGCGCTGCACATGAACAAAACCTTTGTCATCAATAACCTTCAAGAAATAAACACCTGATTCATATTGCTTCACTTCAATACAATTTTCTGTCGATATCTTTAATAAGTGACCTCTTGTATCAAATAAATTCAGACTTTCAATTTTCGCATTTTGCACCTGCACATACACTCTATCAATTACAGGATTCGGAAATACATTTAAGCTCAAACTAACATCACTATGTTTTAATCCAACTGTTGTTTCATTAATAACACCAACTGCATCTAAATCAAAACCACCGTTAGGAAAATCAGTTGGATATGGATCGTTAATTGCATTTCCATTACTATCATAACTTGCATATAGCGGATTAATGCTTCCAATAACATCAATAATTTTCACATGAGTAATATTATAAACATCCAATCCATTTATTCCTTGCATTTCATTTAAATCAAATGGAGTACCGTACAATGCTCTATACTTACCAGCAAGATTGTTAATCATTGTTGCATCCCCAACATAATCAAATGGGCCGATTTGTGTTTGAGTTTGTGTATTTGAAATAGCTGGAAAGCGAAAATAATTTATCCCATCGCTACTTACTTCAACAAATGCTAATTCTAAAAACCCATCATCAAATGCGTTTTCAAAAACTGCAAAGTCTGCTCCTACTCCATCAACTATTGGAACAGGGAAAGTTAATATAGCTGAACCACCATCTCCTAATGTAACAACAGGATTATCTCCAGCCTTGCCAATACCATTTGTATCAACTCCAACACTTACATGACCTAATGATGAATTTGCAACATCTTGATATCCTCTCACCACATTACAAGAATTTGCCCAGCTTTTAAAAACAGTACTATCCTTATGAATTGCATTACTCGTAATGTGTCCAACAGGTCCCGCAAATTGAGAGAAGGCGAAAAAAGTTTGAAACAAAAAAACAAACGAAATAAACACCTTAAGGTGCTTGATACAAAAACAAGGTTTTACTTTATTCTTTTTCATAAATCATTGCCCCAATCGCGAGGGTCTTTATTTGTTTAATGGCAGGTCTCCTGACTTATTGCATCGTTTTGCGCCTTCTCATGCTTTTGTGTTACACAATGGCTTTTGCAAAACTAAAATCAACTTACAGTTGCGCGACAGCTGAGGATTTTCACCTCATTCCCTTTTAACTATTTACAAAGTAAATAAACCAATTGATGCAAAAATAGCGAATAATTTCAGAAAGCCACCTTAAATTGGAAATAATGAATAAATAAGAAATCTCATAAATATGTATGATATATATCAAACTTATGTAACATTAGCGTCTAACTTATAATTTAACTTTGAGGTGTGATACAAAAATCAATATTAGATTTTTTTGCAGAATTAGGCTCCATCTCTAAATTCGGCTTCCGTTTTTTTAAAGAAGGTTTTGCGCCTCGCTACGAATTTAAAGAAATGATACGCCAATGCTATTTTGTTGGATATAAATCATTGCCTCTTGTTGGTTTAACAGCTTTTATTATGGGCTTGGTTATCACCATTCAATCGCGCCCTACCTTAGTTGAGTTTGGAGCAGAAGACTGGTTACCAAAAATGGTTTCTGTTTCTTTGATTAGAGAAATAACACCGGTAATTGCAGCACTCATTTGCGCTGGAAAAATTGGTTCAAGCATGGGTGCTGAATTAGGCTCAATGAAAGTAACTGAACAAATTGATGCCATGGAAGTTTCAGGAACTAATCCTTACAAATATTTAGTTGTTACTCGCGTATTTGCCACAACACTGATGATTCCCTTGCTTGTCCTGCTTGGAGACGCTATATCACTTTACGGTGGATATTTAGGATGTAATATTAAAGGCGACATTAGCTGGCAATTATATTGGAACCAAGTTTTTGAAACGCTTACATTTGGTGATATTGTTCCTTCTGTACTAAAAACTTTTTTGTTTGGTTACGCAATTGGAATCATTGGATGTTACAAAGGATACCATTCGAGCAAAGGAACTGAAGGTGTTGGACAATCTGCAAATTCTGCAGTTGTAATTTCATCTATTATGATTTTTATTATTGATTTAGTTGCAGTTCAAATTATTGATCTTTTAAATTTAACCTAATTGGAAATTAAAAAGGACATAGCATCAGAAAACGAAGTAGTAATTTCCATTAAAGATTTAAATAAATCTTTTGGAAGTAATCATGTTTTACGCGACTTCAACTTACAAGTAAAAAAAGGCGAAAGTGTTGCTGTTATTGGCAAATCGGGCTCAGGAAAATCAGTACTAATAAAATGCATCATCGGTTTAATTTACCCCGAAAAAGGAACTATTAATGTTTTGGGGCAAGAAGTAACAGAGTTAAACCATAAAGATTTAGATGTACTGCGCGTTAAAGTTGCTTTCCTATTTCAAAGTAATGCACTATACGATTCAATGACTGTGAGAGAAAATTTAGAATTTCCATTACGGAGGCATTGGGTTACAACAACAAAAGAAGAGGTAGATAATTTAGTTATGGAAGCCCTAACAAATGTAGGCTTAGCACATACCGTTGATATGATGCCAATAGAACTCTCAGGAGGAATGCGTAAAAGAATTGCTTTAGCACGAACACTTATTATGAAACCCGATATTATTTTATACGACGAGCCTACAACTGGATTAGACCCCATTACTTCACGCGAAATAAGTAATTTGATGGTAGAGATTCAAAAAAAATACAATACTTCTTCGATTATTATTTCTCATGATTTAAGTTGCATAAAAATAACAGCGAATAAAATTGTGATGTTGATTGAAGGTAAAAACTATGCCGAGGGAACATACGAAGAACTCAGCAATAGTAATGATGAAAAAATAAATAATTTTTATATTTAATTATGTTTAAAGATCTCTCAAGAAATGTGAAACTAGGTGTTTTTGTGTTTACAGGAACATTGTTTTTTATTGTACTACTTTACTTTATTGGAAGTAAAAGAAACTTATTTAGCTCAACAGTAAAGATTTCTGCCAAATTCTATAATGCAGACGGATTAATGAGTGGTAACAGTATACGTTTTGCAGGTATAAATATAGGAACCGTTGAAAGTGTTGAAATTATTAATGATTCAACAGTGCTTGTGCAAATGGTAATCCAAAACAAAGCTACTCAACATATTAAAAAAAACTCAATAGCCAGTATTGGAACAGATGGTTTGATGGGTAATAAATTAGTAAACATTTCATCTGTAAATAAAATCGCTGGTAAAATTGAAGAAGGAGATGAACTAACAACTCTGAAAGCAGTAAGTGCTTCTGATATGATGCGCACACTGAGCATAACAAATGAAAACATCAAATTAATAACAGAGGATTTAAAAGAAATATCTTCTAAACTAAATAAAAGCAATTCGCTTTGGAGTTTCTTATCAGACACTACAATTACCGATGATTTACGTCAAACTATTGTTAGTATAAGACTCACTGGCGAACGCACTGCTTATGTTGCAGGCGACCTAACAAAATTAATGGCAGATGTAAAAGAAGGAAAAGGAGCGCTTGGTGCTTTGTTGGTTGACACATCTTTATCAAACAACTTACACCAATCTATTGTAAGTATTAAAATGGTTTCAAAAGATTTAGCTATTATATCTGGCGACTTAAGTCATATAACCAAAGGAATAAAAAATGGTGAAGGTGCAGTAGGAACTTTGTTAATGGATACAACATTCGTTCATAACATGAATAAAAGTATGGAGAATATAAACACAGGATCAAAAGGCTTATCAGACAATATGGAAGCCTTAAAACATAGCATTTTTCTAAGAAAATATTTTAAGAAACAAGAAAAGGAAAAACTAAAGAAGAAGTAAATTTAGTGAGGCATTTTTTCTTTCACCAATCCGTAAAACCAAGTGCCCGCAACTGCACTTAATAAAGTAATAATAACAGCAGTTGCTCCAGTTCCAATTTGTGCAAATAATGGTCCAGGGCAAGCCCCTGTCATTGCCCAGCCTAATCCAAACAATAAGCCGCCTATTATTTGCCCTTTATCAAATTTTTTGTCTTTAAACTCAACTTGTTCGCCATAAATTGTTTTAATATTAAACTTCTTAATAATAAAAACACTGATTGCACCAACAACTACAGCTGAGCCAATTACACCATACATGTGAAAGGATTGCAGCTTAAACATTTCCTGAATACGAAACCAAGAAACAATTTCTGCCTTTACAAAAACAATCCCAAACAAAACTCCAACTACTAGATACTTGAAATTATGCCACCATGGATGAGTTAATTTAGATTCGTTTAAACAAGCCGTGCTATCTGCTCTCACTTCAAATTCTTCGTTCTCTGTTTGAATATTTTTTTGATCAGTCATATCAGAATTTTATAAACTTAAAATAAAAGGAAGAATAATATTTGCCATTAAAAAACCACCAGCCATAAAACAACAGGTTGCAATTAAAGATGGCAATTGCAAATTAGCAAGCCCAGAAATAGCATGTCCAGATGTACAACCACCTGCATAACGTGTTCCAAAGCCAACTAAAAAACCTCCTATGACCATCAAAATAAAACCTCTTATTGTAGCTACGCTTTCCCAAGAGAACAATTGTTTTGGAACTAAGTCAGAATAATCGGTAACACCATAAGTCGCCAATTCTTCAACCAATTTAGGAGCAACAACAACATCACTTTTATTTGGAATTAGCAAAACACAAATTACTCCGCCAACAAAAACTCCTGCAACAAAAACTAAATTCCAAACTTCTTTTTTCCAATCATACTGAAAGAACTTAATGTTTGCTGGAATACATGCAGCACAAAAATGACGCAGGGCTGAGCTTATTCCAAACGTTTTATTTCCCATTAATAATAATGCGGGAACAACTAATCCAATTAAAGGGCCAGCAATATACCATGGCCAAGGTTGAGAAATCCAGTTCATATAAAAAAGAAACGAAAGTAAATATAAATAATCTATAATTGAGTGAAAACTAAACTTAGGAGTAATTATGATTTTTTCTTGGGGGCTTTCTTCTTACTTGTTTTAGCAAGTACATTAAACTCTAAACACAAACTAATCCAATAATCAAAATCCTTTTGCTTCTTCATTCCTTCTTCACTTATAAATACATACCCTTTCATCCGCTTGCCAGTAAAGTCCATTGGGCGACATCCATTTTTTTCAAGTACTACTTCATCCATCTCTGGATTAATGCGACACATCATTTCATCCTTCACAACCCCAACGCACATTTTACCATCTATCATAAAACATACCCCACCAAACATGTGTTTCTCTTCTACATCTTTTGAATCAACCAATGCCTCTCTAATTCTATCTGCTAGTTTTTCGTTATAGGACATGTTTTACTTTTTATAAGGTTCGTATAACTTTTCGCATTTCATTAGCTTGTTGATTGATTTGGCAAGTCTATCAATTTTTGTTTCTTCTCTTTTAGCCGAATAAATCCATTGGATGTAAAACTTTTGTTCGCTCTCACTTAAGGTTTTAAAAAACTTAAATGCCTTAGGTTCATCTTGCAAACACAATAACATTTCTTCTGGAATTTCAAGTGGTTCGGTATCAGGAAAGAGTATTACACGAACAAAATCGCCAGCTTCTTTTTTTATCTTCTTTCTAATTTCAGCTTTTACAGGCAAAAATAAATTACCATCGCCCATTGGCATTAAATGGTATTTTCTTATTTCAAAACCATCAATGGTTCCGCGTACTTTTACCCAACCAAAATGAGCATGTTTATCCTGTTTTATTTCTGAAATACGGGCGAAAGTCCAGCCACCTTTGCCTGGATATTTTTCGAGTAAACATTCTTTATCAACTAATGGTTTCAACTACTTAGAAGGAGTCAAGCTTTTCTTACCATAGTTGAAATTTTTGAAGAAATAAGCAAACCTTAATCCCGCATAATTTCCGTAATTAGAAAATGTATGGCTATAAGATGTATTATCAATCGAATAGTTAACAGTAGAATTCATTAATGGAGTTAACCCACCATTAATAATTACACCTAAACTCCACATTCTTCCACTATTTCTTTGCTTTTCAATACCAAACATAAGATGTCCGTTTACCGCATAAGATGAAGAAACATTTACTGCTTGATTAATATAATTCGTGTTAGTACTTGTAACACCTTCTTCATTTACATTTTTTTCCTTCGCGGCTGGTGAACCAACTCCTACTATGGATAATCCACCTCCAACAAACCATCTGTAATTATTACAATTAGGTTTAAAACGATAAATTAAACTCAAGGGCACAGAAACAGTACTACTCGAAATTTGATTTGAAGTAAATTGTTTATGCTTATTTAATAAAGAATAATTTTCTGCAATTGCATACTGAAATCCAATTTGAGAAAACTGCAAACCTGTTTCAAATGACCAACTCTCTTTAAAATCATTTCTAAAATAAACTGACCAAACACCTGTTTCAAAATTACGCTGATGAAAACGAGCGTTTGCATCTTTCATACCGCCAACATACATTGCAGAGTTTCCAACACTTGAAACACCGAGTCCCCAACGCCAATTATTTTGGGCATTAATTGAGTTTGCAAATAAACAAGAAAGAATAAGTAATTGAATTGTTTTCATGGTCGTGAAATTAGTGATACTAATGTAGACGAAAAACCAGAAAAATCAAATCGTAATTAGCGATTTTAACAAATAAAAAACCCTCAGCCCGATTAAACTTGCGTTTAACCTGTGAGGGTTTATGGTTTGGCACCGTGATCCCGCCGCGACTCGAACGCGGAACCCTCAGCTTAGAAGGCTGATGCTCTATCCGGTTGAGCTACGGAACCATTTTTTGAGGCTGCAAATATACACAAAGTTATGGTTCCTCAAAAAAAATAGCCATTTTGTTATGCCTTTCCGAATCATAAAATTCCCAAAATCACCTCAATAATTCATTTTATTAGTATATTTGCTCTTCTTATTTTAAAATTATGAGTAATTCTCCGAATGGATTTGGTATCGCAAAAGAAAACTACAAAATTCTTTTAGTTGGCTTAGCACTTATTGTACTTGGTTATATCTTAATGATTGGCGGAGGCAGTGATGATCCAAATGTATTTAATCCTGAAATATTTAGTACACAACGCATTACTATTGCGCCCGTTACTTGCCTTGCAGGTTTTGTGGTTATTATTGTTGCTATTATGCGCAGACCAAAATCTAAAGACGAAGCTTCTAAGTAATGAACTATTTTGAGGCAATTGTTTTAGCTATTATCGAGGGGCTAACAGAATTTCTTCCCGTTTCTTCTACAGGACACATGATTATAGGCTCGTCTATCATGGGCATAGCATCAAATAACTTCGTTAAACTTTTTACCATCTGTATTCAATTAGGTGCTATTCTTTCAGTATTAGTGCTTTATTATAAGCGTTTTTTGAAGTCAGTTGATTTTTATATTAAGCTTGCTATTGCTTTTATTCCAGCAGCTATTTTAGGGAAATTATTAAGCGATTATATTGATGCTTTATTGGAAACACCATTAGGAGTAGCTATTTCATTACTAGTTGGTGGAATTATATTATTGTTTGTAGATAAATGGTTTAACAAAAATGAAGTTGATGATGTAGATAAAATTAGCAAACCCAATGCCTTTAAAATAGGTTTATTCCAATGTATAGCAATGATACCAGGAGTTTCGAGAAGCGGGGCAAGTATTGTAGGCGGCATGAGTTTAGGCTTATCTAGGAAAGTTGCTGCCGAGTTCTCTTTCTTTTTAGCGGTGCCAACCATGTTTGCTGCTACTGCATATAAGCTTTACAAATACACCAAAGAGTTTGGAATGCCAACTGGAGATGAAATTAAATTACTTGCAGTAGGAAATTTAGTTGCATTTGTAGTTGGATTATTAGCAATTAAAACATTTATTGGTTTCTTAAACAAAAATGGATTCAAGGCTTTCGGCTGGTACCGCATTGCAATTGGTGCTTTTATTATTACGCTTTATTTAACAGGTCATAACCTTTCCATCATTTAATTTTAATTGAACCTGTTAGAATATATCTCAGACCCTAATCGTGATTTTGCTACGGGTGAAGTTATCCTAGTTGATAAACCTTTAACCTGGACTTCCTTTAATGCAGTAAATAAAATTAAGCACAGTATAAAAAATCATCCATCATTTACAAAAGATGGTGTAAAACTAAAAGCAAGAGTTGGTCACGCAGGAACATTGGACCCATTGGCAACAGGACTTCTTATTATTTGCACAGGAAAAAAAACAAAAGAAATTGAGAATTACCAAGGAATGAAAAAAGTTTACACAGGAACTTTTTTTATTGGCGCTACCACTCCTTGTTTTGATTTAGAAAAAGAAGTAGATGCAACTTATCCAACAGAACACATTACATCCGAATTAATTTTACAAACAGCTGAAACCTTTGTTGGAGAACAACAACAAACACCTCCATTATTTTCTGCTATTAAAGTTAAAGGTCAGCGTGCATACGATATTGCCAGGGCTGGTAATGACGTGGAATTAAAATCTAGAAGCATTACTATCGAATCATTTGAAATAACAAAAATTGAAATGCCCAGCGTTTCATTCAAAATCACTTGTAGTAAAGGAACTTACATTCGTTCAATTGCAAGAGATTTAGGGATTGCATTAAACTCAGGCGCTCACCTTACTTCATTAAGAAGAGAGAAGATTGGTGATTTTGATGTGGCAAACGCGATTGAATTGAATTAACAAACTACTTCTTCAAAATCAATCTTTTATTTTCAAACTCCTGAGCAAGTTTTAAGAAACTATATATATCATCTACATCTTCCCTTTCATAATATTGAAAAGCGTATGTTTTTACAGAATTTAAAACGAAATACTCACCACTTATACTAGCTGTAGTAACAAACTTACCTGCTGATGTTTGCCTTGAAACATTAAACTCCTCTAAGTTTTGAATGGTATAACCTGCTGGTATTTTAATTTTAATTGATTTTTCAAATTGCTTTTGAAAAGGAATATAAAAATCTTGAGTTCTATCAGCATTTTCTTCGCCAACTCTTAGTTGACTACCAATTAGCTTACCAGCTTGTACTATAAGATAATTACCTGTTTCAGTAACCATGTTTTTCGCAGTAAAATCGATTGTGTATTCAACTGGAGTATCTGTGTTAAAAAAATCAGCTTGTTGAATTGAATAATTTTTAACCTCATCCACTTCAAAATTGTCATCTTCTAGTTCATTTTTGAATACCTTATTCATACGTTTTACTTCCTTTTCTTTTTCTTCAGAAGTTTGCTGTTTTGCATAAGCTGATGGAGTCGTTTTTTTAGTGTATTCATTTTCTTTTTCGTAATAAACATTAGTGTAATCTGTTAATTTTCTAAGTTCATCAATACGCATTTTTCCATAAAATTTATTTATTGAATTTACTTTAACTTTATTAGCAACAGGTATAATATTTTCTACTACAATCTCATTTTTTATACTATTATTTTGTGGAGGGAAATATTGAAATGACTTTTCTTCATAACCAAATTTTCTTTTTTTCTTACTACCAGCATTTTGTCCGATATATATAACTGTTGAGAAAACAAGACCAGAAGCTCCAAGCAAAGCCGCATTCCTTAAATTAGATTGTTGTTTATCATAATAGGCTGGAGTATAATTGTACGTATTTGGATCTATGTAATTATTACTATTTTGCCTCAAATTACTTTGCGCAACAGCATAATAAATCCGTGCTCCAACAGCAGTAAGCAAAACAGGATACCAACTAAAATTTGCCTTTTTATAATGCTTACTTGCATCAAATGCAATATAATTCTGATTCTCAAAATAAGATGGCATATTATTGGGTTCCAAATTATAAAGAGGATTAAATAAATGTTTGTTCTTACCTGGGAAGGTAATACCATAAACTGGCGCTAGCATATCCTTACTTTTATTAACACCACCGTAATGACTTTCTTGACTTAAGAATGTTTTGTATTTAACATCTCTTGCCGTAAAAATGCGCCCCATCACATTTACAAAAAAGTAATCTCCTTTGTAACCTGATTTTGTGTATCCCATATACGCATACTCTCCTGCTACCGCTTCCCTGTAGTAATAATAAGCGTCATTAATAAATTGTAACGTATCCGTTATCTTCAAATGCTTAGATTTTAATTTACTCGAAATGGCATTGGCTAATGATTTCTCTGCATTATCACCTTTATAATATATACTTAATACATGGGCTGTTTGCTTTTTAACCAATTCGTCACCAGACAACTTGGTATATTCAAATTCATCCTTAATTATATTACTTGAACTAATACCAATTAAAACATATGGCACTAAAGTCAAATTATCATTTAGTATTTCTTCTTTGTATTTTTCAACTGTATCCATTTCAATTGTAAATGCGCGTTCTAAATTCGATCTAAAATTTACAGATGAATTCATAATACGTGGATTCAAACTATACGTAGTTGTAACAGCATAAGGATTACCATAAGTGAAGCCGCCGCTATGAGAAATATTTATGTCTATGGAATAATTCATCATACAAAATTTGTTTACTAATGGTATCATTTCGGGGGCCTTATTGTTTTCGGTAGTGTACCAAATTTCTAAAATATCACCTACTTCAACAGATGGGACAGCCAATTTTCTTCCATTTAAGGATTCAATTGAAAGAATCGATTTATTTTTTGCAGTATTGTTAATGTCTACAGTTGTTTTCTGCGGAATAAGATGTGCTGTATCAATTAATATTTCCTGCTTATTTCTTTTATAAACCTTACCCACGGCACCATCCTCAAACTCACCTTTTACATTAAACGGCATATTTATTTGGGAAACTTCATCCAAAGCCCATTTATCTCTTAAATAATATACTATTCTCACTGTTTGAGATCCCTTCCCATAAACACTTAATGTTTGTTGATAGGAATATTTTAAAATAATCAAAGATTCCTTTTTCCACTTTTCAGGAATTTTAGTTGTATCAGGTGCTTCTGCCCTTGCAAGGCAAGAGATGAACATTGATGCGATAATAAATAAAAATATATTTTTCATGCGAATAATTTTAAATTTAATAGTTGGATTTTTTTAGGAATTAGATTTTAAAAATAACTGCTTGCTTATAAAAATTAGCAATAGCATCTATCGACTCATTCCATTTTTTAAAGTCCTTTTGTTTCAACAAAATGTTTTTTATCAAAATTCTCTTCATTAAAAAAATACTTTGTCCTTCTTGCTTATATGACATTTGAAATTCATAATCTGCATTTTTTAAATCAACCGACGCTGGCAAACTTTTTACTGAATATCCTTGAGGAATTGCTATTTCAGTTTTAGAATTTAAAAAATACCTATTATTAAACTCATAATCGCTCTTCCTTGTCGAATCGAACTGAAAATGTTCAAACTCCGCATCCTTTTCGGGCAGTACAATAAGTTCCTTTTTATCTTTACTATAATACACTGAATTATTCATTTCAAATTCACTCTTTAAAACGAAAGAACTTTTTCTATCATTCGAATTTGAATTTGAACTTGATTTAACAACAACATTTGAATTACCTGATTTTAAATAATTCATAACCGCTTTGTTTTGGTTTTCGGATTTTATACTATTTATTCGACGCAAGAAATTTGTTTTTTCTTCTCCGTTAAAAATCATTTCCGTATTACCAACAAGTTTAGAATCACTAATGCTCATTTTTTGATTTACAGTAATTAAATTTCGTTCATCATTTGCAGAAGGAATTGTTTTACTCAAGTATAAATCGCCGCTTTCAATCATTACTGCTCTTCCTTGAATTCGTTCAGCATAATCATCAATAGAAATAAAATTTTCAGTACAATCGAGGTAATAAGGCTTACCTCTTAAAAATACGGTGCAAATCATGTGATTATAAACACCTAACATTGGAATTTCATTGGAATAAGGAATATCTGTTGTTCCAATCCATGTTAAGCGTGCATCAAACCCAATCGACTTAAGCATGTTCTTAGCCAAATTAGCCATTCCCTTACAATCTCCATATAATAAATTGTATACCTTGTCTGCCGACTGTGGCTTATAACCCATTATTCCATCTTCAAAAGCTACATATCTTACATGATCTTGAATCCAATAGAAAACCTTTTCCATTATAATCAAACTGTCCTTTTCATTCCCAACAATCTCTTTTAATTTATCCTTAAAAATTTCCGTATCATTTACAGTACTATCCGCAAGGTTTTTACACCATTTATATACATCACCTTTAGCAAAGAAAAAAGACTCGGACTTTGTTTTTGTTTTATATGACTTAACAATAAAAATTATATGAGGACTAACTTTTGCTGCACTTGGGGCTGCATTTTCCTCAGCAAATCCCTGAATTGCGTTTGCCGTATATGTAATTGTTTTTGATTTTTTTGCTGGGTTAGGCACTTCTTTTTTATCAATAGTATAACCTGCAAAATTAAACTCCATTATTTCGTAATTCACATAATCGGGAACCTCAAAAACAATTTTCTTTTCTTCGATAGGATTACTTGATTGGAAATACATCTTTGATAAAAAACGAGGATTATAAAACTCCTTGGTGTGATAGGTTTCATAAATGTCATTCTTAGCCATTTCCATCTCATAAGCACTCAATTTAACGTCATCATGAAAAATACCATCCTGTTGGTAATTCGATTTAATAAGCACCGTATATTTGTTTTGAACCTTATTCTTTTTGTAAAACATATTCTTTACTTCGGAATAACTATCATAAAACACTACCACATTTTTTTTGTAGGAATTGTTTTTCGTAAATTGTTTAGAATAGTGATTTTCTGTAATAACAAAATTCTCTATCTTCCCCTTTTTCACCACATTAAAGCTGTATTTTACCTCTTCTGCAATAGTTATACATGCCTTATCCTTGTATTTTTCAGTCAATTCTTGCTGAATCGTTTTTGTTTGAGCTATCAATTTAGAACAACTGAATAAAATCAACAAACACAAGAGCTTTCCACCGTATTTTAACATAAATTAATTTTATTACAAGAAAGGAATTTATTTGAACTTTAACAATTTGCTTACTCATTATTTCGCACCATATTTAAAACCCTAAAAATTTGCAGATATACCTTAAATGTGGTATTTTTGCATAATATTTAGATTTAATCTAAATAAGCATAAAGAAAAAAACACTTGATTTTAAAATCGTACAGCCATGATAACAGTTTCTGAAACAGCAAGAGAACATGCAATTAAAATATTGCAAGAGGAAAATCGTCCTGCCGACTCATTTATTAGAGTTGGAGTTGAAGGAGGAGGATGCTCAGGACTTAGTTACAAATTAGAATTTGATAACGTAGCTAAAGAAGGCGACCAAATTTTTGAAGACAAAGGAATTAAAATCGTTTGTGATAAAAAGAGCTTTCTATATTTAGTAGGTACCCAACTAGATTATAGCGGCGGAATTAACGGAAAAGGTTTTTCTTTCAATAATCCCAACGCATCTCGTACTTGTGGATGTGGGGAATCATTTTCAGTATAAGTAACAAGAATATATTTAAAGTTTGAAAGACTAAAACTCTTTTAAATTTTAACTTTTCAATTTTGAATTAATCAACAATGGCAGCAGAGCAAGACGAAGCATTAGAGCAACACATCAACTCCGAATATAAATGGGGATTTACTACTGATATCGAATCAGAAACTTTTAAAAAGGGGCTGAACGAAGAAGTTATTAAATTACTTTCTCATAAAAAAAATGAACCAGAATGGCTTTTAGAATATCGTCTAAAAGCATACCGTTACTGGCTTACAATGAAAGCTCCAGATAATTGGGCTTATTTTCAATATCCTAAAATTGATTTTCAAGATGTATCTTACTACTCTGCTCCTAAAGTAAAACCTACTTTAAACAGCTTAGATGAAGTAGATCCTGAATTAATTAAAACATTTGAAAAGCTGGGCATTTCATTAGAAGAACAAAAACGTTTAACAGGTGTATCTTCAAACATAGCAGTTGATGCGGTGTTCGACAGTGTATCTGTAAAAACAACTTTTAGAGAAACATTAGCAGAAAAAGGAATTATATTTTGTTCATTTAGCGAGGCAGTTCAAGAGCATCCTGAATTAATAAAAAAATACATGGGAATGGTTGTTCCATTTACCGATAACTATTACACCGCATTAAACAGCGCAGTATTTAGTGATGGTTCGTTTTGCTACATTCCAAAAGGAGTTCGTTGTCCAATGGAATTATCAACTTACTTCCGCATCAACTCATCGGGCACGGGGCAATTTGAAAGAACTTTAATCGTTGCTGATGAAGAATCGTATGTAAGTTACTTAGAAGGTTGCACCGCACCGCAACGCGACGAAAATCAATTACACGCAGCAGTTGTAGAAATTATTGCATACAAAAATGCAGAAGTAAAATACAGCACTGTACAAAATTGGTATCCTGGAGATAAAGAAGGAAAAGGTGGTATTTACAATTTCGTTACTAAGCGTGGATTGTGTGTAGGCGATTATAGTAAAATCAGCTGGACACAAGTTGAAACAGGTTCTGCAATTACTTGGAAATATCCATCCGTAATTTTAAAAGGTGATAACAGTGTGGGCGAATTTTATTCTGTAGCTGTAACAAACAATCATCAACAAGCTGATACGGGAACAAAAATGATTCATGTTGGGAAAAACACCAAATCAACAATTATTTCAAAAGGAATTTCGGCAGGTGTTAGTAATAACTCTTACAGAGGTTTAGTGCAAATTAGAAAAGGGGCAATCAACGCTCGTAATTTTTCTCAATGCGATAGTTTGCTAATGGGAGATAAGTGTGGGGCGCATACTTTTCCTTATATCGAAATAAAAGACAAAACAGCTATTGTTGAGCATGAAGCTACAACATCTAAAATTGGTGAAGACCAATTATTTTATTGCAATCAACGTGGTATAAGTACAGAGAAAGCAATTGGATTAATTGTAAATGGTTATTGCAGAGAAGTATTAAATAAACTTCCGATGGAATTTGCAATTGAAGCACAAAAATTATTGGCAATTAGTTTAGAAGGAAGTGTAGGATAATTAAGAATTGGAATTAACGGATAACATAAGTAAACAAACTAAGTACCTGCTGTATTTTTTACTAGCTGTGGTTATTTATTTTGTATTCTTTCATCGCTTGGGCAGTTTTTATATGCGCACATGGGATGAATCTATTTATGCAGTTAATTCGTTTGAGATGATTGAGAGAGGAAATTATATTGTTCCTTACATAAATGGAAACATAGATATCATAAATGATAAACCTCCTCTATTCTTTTGGCATCAAATAATTTCTTTCAAACTTTTTGGGTATAACGAGTTTGCCGCTAGATTTCCGTCAGCATTATATGGAGCACTTACAGTAATTTTATTATTCTCGTTTTTAGCAAAGAAATACAATTTCATTCTTGGATTTACATCTGCCATTGTATTAGCAACATCAATGGGATTTGCAACATTCCATTCCTCCAGAACTGGAGATATGGATTCGATGCTTGCCTTTGGTGTTTTAGCTATGGCAATCAATTTTATTAAGTTTAAAGAAAGCGCATCAATAAAATACTATTTATTCTTCGCCTTCTTCTTAGTATTTTCTTTCCTTACCAAAACACTTGGCGCACTAATTATACTGCCAATATTTTACATTCTGCTTTTTAAAGACAATTATAAAATACTTTTTAATATCAAATTCCAAGCAATTAATTTGCTCATTGTTTTTGCAATTGGTATGTTTTTATACTTCAGAAATAATTACGAAGACCATTATTTTACAACACATTTTCTTGGTTATTTTGGCCGCTTTAAAACGCAATACAACGCCGACCACGATCAACCTTTCGATTTTTACTTTAATAATCTTATTAATGTAAGGTATTCAATGTATTCAGTTCTATTAATTCCAGCTGCTTACTTGGTTTATAAAGAACAAAATACTTCCCTGAGAAACAATATTGGATTTGCTCTAATCTCAGCTATATTCTTTCTACTCATTTTAAGTTTAAGTTCTAGTAAATGTTACTGGTATGATGTTCCGCTTTATCCCTTATTTGCAATAGCTATAGGTTATTTTATATGGAAAATAGCCTATCACATTTCTGCAAATCTTAAATCAATTACACTATTTATTTTATTGTTTCTTACTATACCTTCTTATTTCGCAATTAAACGTTCGCACAACAATGATATTACTGATGTAAACGCCAGAAAGTGTGAAGTTATTCCTGAATATTTTCACAACCATAAAAATATGCCTTACACATCTATTAGTGTTGTAGATGGCAATTATAATAGTCCAACATTGTTTTACAAATATCACTTTCGTCAATACAAAAAAGAAATTAAAATCACTCAAGGTGAATTACTTAAAGCTAATGAAATTGTAATTGCAGGAAACGATTCAATAAAAAATTACATTACAACACATTACCAAACAGAACAACTAGAAACATATAAAAACGCAACGATTTATAAAATAAAACAATGATTACAATAAAAAATTTACACGCCAATATTGAAGGCAAAGAGATATTAAAAGGAATTAATCTTGAGATTAAAGCTGGAGAAGTTCATGCTATCATGGGACCAAATGGTTCAGGAAAATCAACTCTTTCGAGTGTATTAGCTGGGAGAACAGATTATGAAGTTACAGAAGGTGAAGTATGGTTTAACGGAAAGAATCTTTTAGACCTTTCGGCTGAAGACCGCGCACGTGAAGGACTTTTCTTAGCTTTTCAATATCCAATCGAAATTCCAGGTGTTAGCAATGTTAACTTCTTAAAAACAGCTATCAACGAAATTCGCGAATACAAAGGACAGGAAGCTATGGAAGCAAAAGACTTTCTTGCTTTGGTAAAAGAAAAACAAAAACTAGTTGAATTGGATGGCAAGCTAACTAACCGTAGCGTAAACGAAGGTTTTAGTGGTGGAGAGAAAAAAAGAAATGAAATTTTTCAAATGGCAATGTTAAATCCAAAGTTCGCAATATTAGATGAAACTGATTCAGGACTTGATATTGATGCATTGCGTATTGTGGCAAATGGGGTTAATACTTTAAAAACAAAAGAAAATGCGTTTTTAGTAATTACTCACTACCAACGTTTATTAGATTACATCGTTCCTGATTTTGTTCATGTTTTATATAACGGAAAAATCGTAAAATCGGGTCCTAAAGAGTTAGCGCTTGAGTTGGAAGAAAAAGGATATGACGATATTAAAAAACAATTTGACTTAGCATAATATGTCATTAGCATTAGATAATAAAACAAGTACAGCTCAGTTGCTTCTTAATAAACTAAGTTCTATCTCAGGCAAAAATGAGATTATTGGTTTTGAAGAAATGGGCGCTGCCATTCAATATTTAGAAGAAAAAGGCATTCCAACCAACAAGGATGAGGAATACAAGTATTGTAATATTGATGCAGTTTTTAGAAAAGAGTTCAAGAACATTGAAAATGATTTTTCAGTAATTACTGCTTTGCCCAAATTAGATGATTGCATAAATGTATACATACACAACGGCAATTTTAATAGTGCAGAAGTTCACTCAGAAAAAGTAGTTATTTCTGATTTAAAAACTGCTGCTATTTCTCATAAAGAAATTATTCAGAAACATTTTTGCAAATACATTAACCGTTCGTTAACAGCTGCAACTGCATTAAATAGTGCATTTACAAACAACGGATTATTTATTTATGTTCCTAAGTCGGTTGTATCACAAAAACCAATTTGCATACATTATTTAGCAAGTAATACAGGTGAAGCTATGATTCACCCACGTTTGTTAATTGTTGCTGAAGCAAATACTGAACTTAATTTTATTGAGAAATATTACGGTTATGAAAACGGAAAATGTTTTGCTACCACCACACAAGAAATAATTGTAGGTGATAACGCAAAAGTAAATCATTACCGTGTGCAAGCCGAAAACGTTAATGCATACTCAGTTTCATCTATTGATGTGCAGCAAGGTGCTGATAGTGTTTACAATTGCAATACATTCATTTTTGGCGGCGCACTAGTTAGAAACAATCATCACATAACCTTAAATGGAAAAAATGGTGAATCGCACTTAAATGGTTTATTAATTGCAAACGATACTAACTTAATCGATAACCACACTTTAATCGACCATGCTGTTGCTAATTGCAATAGTAATGAATTATACAAAGGAATTGCAAACGATAAAGCAACTGCTGTATTTAATGGAAAAATAATGGTTCGCAGAGACGCGCAAAAAACAAATGCATACCAAAGCAGCAAAAACATTTTGATGAGCGATGATGCAACCGTTAATACAAAACCACAATTAGAAATTTTTGCTGATGATGTAAAATGTTCGCATGGAACATCAACCGGTAAAGTTGATGAAGAAGCATTATTTTATTTAAAAGCAAGAGGTATTGGTGATACAAGCGCTCGTCGTTTATTATTACAAGCATTTGCTCAAGAGTTAATAGATAAAATTGAAATTGAATCATTGCAAGAAGAAGTATTAGATTTATTCGAAGGATCCTTAAAGTGATTAACATAGAAGAGATAAGAGCACAATTTCCAATCCTCACTAAAACAGTGAATGGAAAACCCTTGGTGTATTTTGATAATGGGGCAACCACTCAAAAACCACAACAGGTAATTGATGCAATTGTAGATTATTATAGCAACCACAACAGCAATATCCATCGCGGTGTTCACACACTAAGCCAAGAAGCAACATCACTTTTTGAAGAAAGTAGGAAAACGATTCAAGCTTTCATTAATGCAAAACATGCGCACGAAATAATTTTTACAAAAGGAACAACTGATTCAATTAGTTTGGTTGCCAATTCATTTTCGCGCGCATTTTTAAAAGCTGGAGATGAAATTATTGTTTCTGAAATGGAACATCATTCAAATTTTTTGCCTTGGCAAAATTTACGTGATGAATTTGGCATTATACTTAAAGTAATTAAGTTAAAAGCCAATGCTGAATTAGATATTGAACAAGCTAAAACTCTTTTTACATCTAAAACTAAATTACTTGCAATAACACAAGTAAGCAATACACTTGGAATTATTAATCCAATTAAAGAGTTAATAAGTGAAGCAAGAAAATGCGGAGCAAAAATTTTAGTAGATGGAGCGCAATCTACGCCACATATTAAAGTTGATGTGCAAGATTTAGACACTGATTTCTTTGTATTCAGTATGCATAAAGTATACGGTCCAACTGGAGTTGGCGTATTATATGGAAAAGAAGAATTATTAAATGCAATGCCTCCATACCAATATGGTGGTGGAATTATAAAATCAGTTACAATAGAAAAAACTGAATTAGCTGAGTTACCAAATAAATTTGAAGCAGGCACACCCAACATAGAAGGAGTTGTTGCAACAAAAGCTGCTATTGATTTTGTAAATAAAGTTGGGATAGAAAACATAAGCGCACACGAACACACATTACTCTTAAAAGCAACAAAAGCATTAAGTGAACTTCCCGAAATAGAAATATACGGAAATACACAGAACAAAGCTGGTGTAATTTCATTTAATATAAAAGGTGTTCATCCATTTGATACAGGAACAATTTTAGACCAAATGGGGATTGCAGTTAGAACGGGGCATCATTGCACACAACCCTTAATGCATTGCCTTGGAATACCAGGAACAGTAAGAGCGAGTTTTGCGATTTATAATACGAAGGAAGAAGTAGATATTTTTATTGAAGGCGTAAAGAAGGCAATTAAAATGTTATTATGAGCATAGTAGAGATTGAGAAAGAAATAATTGAAGAGTTCGAGATGTTTGAGAACTGGGAAGATAAATACCAGTACATCATCGATATGGGAAAGGATTTAAAAGGCCTCGAAGAACAATACAAAACGGATGATCGACTTATTAAAGGTTGTCAAAGCAAAGTATGGTTACATAGTGCAGTTGAAAATGGAAAAATAATTTTTAAAGCCGAGAGTGATGCAATTATCACAAAAGGCATTGTTGCATTAATGATAAGAGTATTAAGTAATCACAGTCCGGATGAAATTGTGAATGCAGAATTAGATTTTATAAATAAAATTGGATTAAAAGAACACCTCTCTCCTACCCGTGCAAATGGTTTAGTGAGTATGGTAAAACAAATGAAATTAGATGCATTAGCATTAAAAACAAAAGTAGCACAATAACATGGCAGCAATAATAATATCTACGAACCCCGAAATAACACAAAAGGCAATTGACCAATTAAAAACGTGTTACGACCCTGAAATACCTGTTGATGTATGGGAACTTGGATTGATATATGAAATTCATCTTTCGGAAGAAATGGATTTAAAAGTAGTAATGACACTTACTTCACCCAATTGCCCAGCTGTTGAAACACTGCCAGCGGAAATGGAAAGCAAACTAAAAGAAATTACTGAATTAAAATCGGTTACACTTGACTTAACTTTTGAACCTACTTGGACAAAAGAAATGATGAGTGAGGTAGCGCAAGTTGAATTAGGCTTTATGTAGTTTTTGGGAAATGGAAAATGAAATAACAAATAAAGTTGCTGCAAGTGGAATCATCACAATTGATTTAGAAGAATTTTATCCTAAAGGTGAACGAAAACTTATTGACATCAAAGCTCAGTTATTTCAAGAGTTAATTTTACGCGAAAAAGATTTTAGAGAATACATTAAAAATACAGATTGGTCTGTTTACCAAGATTGTTACGTTGCAATTATTTGCAGTGCAGATGCAATTATTCCAACTTGGGCCTATATGTTGATGAGCCTGGCTTTAGAGCCTTACGCTAAAAAAATATGCTTTGGTAATTTAGAACAATTAGAAAGTTTACTTTACGAAGAGCAATTAACAAAACACAATTTTGATCAATACAAAGATGCACGAATTGTAGTAAAAGGTTGCGGAAAACTACCTGTTCCAACACAGGCTTATGTTAATCTTACCGCAAAATTAAAACCTTTTGCAAAAAGTATTATGTACGGAGAGCCTTGCAGTACAGTGCCTTTATATAAGGCTCCTAAAAATTAATATTAAATCCGCCACGATACACTAATGGTCCAAATGGTCCATTTGTATATGGAGAATTAGGAGTTGGCACAAATTCATACATCAAAAGAATATAATAACAGGAATTTTCTCCCATTTGATTTCTCAATCCAATACCTGCCAAATTAACATCGGCAATAGTACGCTTTGATGAAACTATGGAGAAATTATCAGGAACACTTAGTACATCATACTCCGCCTGAAAAAATAAAAAATTTAAAGGTTTAACACGGATAAAAGCACCGCCTCCATAAAGCATGTATCTGTAAGTATATGCATTGTTACGAATTGACAAATTAGTGAAAATACCTTGCAAACCCACACTCAAAAACTTGTTAAACTTATATCCAACATTAGGGGAAATGTCTATCAAGCTACCATTTCCACTTATTTGCAAGCCCAAATTACCACCATAATAAATACTATCTTTCCATGCAATTTTTGGTTTAGGACCTTTTGTTTTCATGGGACGATTGCTTTGAGCAAGAGTAGTTGCAACCATTAAAAAGGCGAAAACAACAAGAAGAAAATATTTTCTCACATTTAACATTTAAGTGTAAATTTACTAAAATAAATGAAAATTAAGATAGTATTACTTAATACAATCTAATTACAATAAAGCAAAGAAAAAGCATGAAAACAGCAATAATAACAGGCGCTTCAGGCGGAATTGGGAAAGAATTAGTTAAACTTTTTTTAACAAATAATTGGAAGGTATTAGCTATTTCGCGCAATACAAAAGCGCTGGAAGATATAAAGCATAAAGAGTTAATTGTACTTGAAGCCGACATCAACAAAAGAGAAGACCGCGAAAAAATTGAAAAATTATCAGATACACTTTCACCAATAGAAGTGCTAATAAATAATGCAGGTAAATTACTAAACAAACCTTTCTCTGCTATTGAAGAAAAAGAATTAGCAGAAGTATATTCGGCAAATGTATTTGCACCTTTTCATTTAATACAACGCTTGTTACCTCAACTAATAAAAGGTGATCGCGGACATGTGGTTAACATTGGCAGTATGGGTGGCTTCCAAGGCAGTGTCAAATTTGCTGGACTAACTGCTTACAGCTCATCTAAATTTGCATTAGCAGGTTTAACCGAATTACTGGCAGAAGAATTTAAAGATGAAAACATTTCATTTAACTGCTTAGCAATTGGCGCAGCACAAACCGAAATGCTTGCAAAGGCTTTCCCAGGATACCAGGCGCCTTTAACAGCAAAGGAAATGGCAAGCTTTATTTTTGATTTTGCAACTAAGAATGCAAAATTTATTAACGGTAAGGTGATACCGGTATCAGTTACTACGCCTTGAGAGGCTCAAACATCCTGAAAGAAATCAAGTGAGTTATATTCTAAAACTCCTTCTTAATGAAGTTAATAAATGGTATGAAATTCACTAAGCTTAAAATTTTCTTTGCATCTATTAAAAAACCGCTATATCCAATGGAAATAGCGGTTTACAACACAGATCAACTACACAATTTCATTTTAAGCCTAACACTTTTTTCATATCAGCTTCTTCCGTAAAACCGTGTTTTGTCCAAACTAGTTTGCCGTTTTCGTAAAGTTGTAAATAAGGGATCGCATCAATTTTCATTTCTTCCATTAACGCAGGATTTTCATCCGCATCTACTTTCATCAATACAAATTCATCTTTATTTTTTTCCGCTAAAGCTTCGAGAATTGGTAACATTTTTTTGCAAGGCCCGCACCATACGGCGTTAAAATCAACCAACACTTTCTTATTAGAAGAAATGGCTTTCAAAAAATCATCCATTGTCATACCTGCTTTTGAAATAACTTCAGGATTAATAACAACAGGCTTGTTGGCCGATTTCCATTTCATAATCCCGCCATCCAGATTATAAACTTGCTTAAAACCCATTTCACTAAGTTTATCTGCAGCAGCGGCACTTCTTCCGCCTGATAAACAATATACCATTACAGGTTTATTTTTATCGAATGCAGCAATCTTAGCATCAAAATCAGTTGAGTTAACATCAATATTAGTTGCACCTTCCAAATAACCTCCGCTAAATTCTTCTGCAGTACGCACGTCAATTAATTGCACCTCTGCATTGCTTAACTTTTTCTCAAATTCATCAACAGAAATAGTAGCTAAAACAGATTCGCTCGAATCTTCACTTGCCCCGCTTTTTTTGTCTGCGCCGCAAGAGCTAAGGAATACAACTATTACAAACAACAATGCTATTTTGCTTTTCATGTTTACGCAATTAGGTTTGCAATTTTAATGCTTGGTTGAAAATTAATTTTAGACTTTACCGAATTTGAAATCAAACAATTTGCTTCTGACTTTTGCAAAACACGCTCAGCGCGTTCCTTTTGTTGCACATCTGCAATTTCAATTTCTGGCAACAAAGCAACTTCACTCATCATGTATTTACCATCAACCATTTCAAGTTTACCTACTGCTTTTGATTTAAAACTGATGTACTCTAATTTAGAATTCTCTGCAATAGCTAAAAAGGTTGTCATTAAACAACTATTAACTGAGGCAACAAATAAATGTTCGGGCGACCAAATACCTTCCATTCCTTTAGGGAATTGTGGCGGAGTTGCAACCTCAACACTAGTTGTTAATTCTGGAGATGTCATCACTCCTTTTCTATCAGCTAACCATGCAACTGACACTTCGTAATTATGTTCTACAGCGCTCATACTATTAAGTTTTATTTTCCGTGATGTGCTAAATTATGCCATGAACCACCATTGTGTACATTGGTATAACCTTGCGACTTTAAAATTCCCTTTGCTGAACTGCTGCGCATACCAGATGCACAACAAGTTATTATTGCTTGCTCTTTGTTTTTAAACTTTTTTAAATTGTATGATAACTGATCTAATGGAATATTAACCGATCCTTTAACATGTCCACCTGCATATTCTGCTTTTGAGCGCACATCAACAATAGTAGCACCTTGTGCAATTAATTCCCCTAAATCAACTTTTGGCCCTAGACCAAATATTCTTTGTAATAATCCCATGTTTTTATTTTTTAAGTATTAACAATAACAATTTACATCTAACCAAGAACCACCGTTCTCGCAATCAATTCCATTTTGACGAAGATACATTGTTGCTTGTCCACTTCTGTTACCAGATGCGCAACAAAGAACAATATTTTTCATATTTTTAAATTCTTCAATTCTATCAGGTATTTCTTGCAAAGGAATATTCACACTTCCTGCAACATGCCCACCCATAAATTCACCATGCGATCTAACATCAATAATGGTTGCTTTACCTTCTTTTATAATTGTTTCTATTGTACTCATGATTTTTTGTTTTTATAATTTGATGGGACAAAGATAGAGTGACAAAAATGAAATCTTGGTTACATTTGTTACAAATGAAAAAAGCCTTTCCAATTTCTCGGAAAGGCTTTACTATAAAATCAAATCCTAATTAAGCTGTAATAGTGCTTAACACACCATTCATATTACGAACAGCATCAGCACTCTTAGCGAAAGCTGCTTGTTCATCAGCGTTTAATTTAACATCAACGATTTTTTCCCATCCGTTTTTTCCAATAACTACAGGAACTCCCAAACAAATATCTTTTTGTCCATATTCGCCATCTAAAGCAACACAGCAAGGATATAATTTTTTCTGATCGTTGATAATGCTATCAACTAAAGAAGCAACTGCTGCACCTGGAGCATACCAAGCAGAAGTACCTAACATACCTGTTAAAGTTGCACCACCTACCATTGTATCAGCAGCAACTTTTTTCAATACGTCTTCGCTTAATAATTGAGAAACTGGTACTCCTTTGTAAGAAGCTAAACGAGTTAATGGAATCATAGTTGTATCACCATGTCCACCAATTACCATTCCTTCTAAATCATTAGGAGAGCAATTTAATGCTTGAGATAAATAACATTTAAAACGAGCGCTATCTAAAATACCACCCATACCAATAATACGGTTTTTAGGTAATTTGCTATCGCTTAATGCAAGGTATGTCATAGTATCCATTGGATTACTAACAACAATAATAATTGCGTTTGGCGAATGTTTTAATAAATTTTCGGTAACACCTTTTACAATGCCAGCGTTAATACCAATTAACTCTTCACGAGTCATACCTGGTTTACGTGGAATACCACTAGTGATTACAACTACATCACTTCCTGCAGTTTTAGCATAATCATTTGTGCTTCCACTAACACGTGATTCAAATTTATTAAGCGTAGCTGTTTGCATCAAATCTAATGCTTTTCCTTCAGCAAAATTTTCTTTGATGTCAAGGATTACTACTTCACTTGCAATTCCTCTAACTGCAATGTACTCGGCACATGACGCTCCTACGTTACCTGCTCCTACAACTGTTACTTTACTCATTTTTAATTTATTTTTTTAATTAAACATTCAATATTTATAATTCAACTTTTCGTTATGCATCAATCTTCGCGTACTTCGCATTCTTCTCAATAAAATCTCTACGTGGTGGAACTTCGTCTCCCATCAACATCGAGAAAATATGGTCAGCTTCAGCAGCGTTTTCAATTGTTACTTGGCGCAATGTTCTGAAGTTTGGATTTAATGTAGTTTCCCACAATTGTTCCGCGTTCATCTCACCTAAACCCTTGTAACGTTGTATGCCAACTGACTCTGGTTTATCTCCGCCTAATTCTTTTACAAATCCTGCACGCTCATCTTCTGTCCAGCAGTAACGTTGTTCTTTTCCTTTTTTCACCAAATATAATGGAGGAGTGGCAATATAAATATGACCTTTCTCAATTAATTCTTTCATATGACGGAAGAAGAATGTTAAAATCAAAGTTGTAATGTGAGATCCATCGATATCGGCATCACACATAATAATTACTTTATGGTAACGTAATTTTTCAATATTCAATGCACGCTCATCTTCGGTTGTTCCTCTGAATACACCTAATGCTGTAAATATATTTTTAATCTCTTCGTTATCGTAAATTTTATACTCTAATGCTTTTTCTACGTTTAAAATTTTACCTCTTAAAGGTAAGATAGCTTGAAATGCACGGTTACGACCTTGTTTAGCTGTTCCACCCGCCGAGTCACCCTCAACTAAAAACAACTCACAAGCTGCTGGATCTTTATCTGCACAATCAGCTAATTTACCCGGTAATCCTCCACCCGACATAACACTTTTACGTTGCACCATTTCACGCGCTTTACGAGCTGCATGTCGAGCAGTTGCTGCAAGAATAACCTTGTCAACAATCATACGTGCTTGTTTTGGATGTTCTTCTAGGTAATTAGAAAGCATTTCACTCACTGCTTGGTCAACTGCACCCATAACATCGTTATTACCTAACTTTGTTTTTGTTTGCCCCTCAAACTGTGGCTCCTGAACTTTAACCGAAATAATAGCTGTTAAACCTTCACGAAAATCATCACCACTAATTTCTAATTTTACTTTTGAAAGTAAACCAGTTTTATCAGCATAGGATTTTAATGTACGGGTTAAACCTCTTCTAAAACCCGCTAAGTGAGTTCCACCTTCATGAGTATTGATGTTATTTACATAACTCTGAACTGTTTCAGCATAAGATGTATTATAAAGCATTGCTACTTCTACAGGAATTCCTGCTTTTTCACCTTCAATATAAATAACCTCATCAATTAATTGTTCTTTAGCTTGATCAACGTATTGAACGAACTCACGTAAACCACCTTCAGAATAAAAAACTTCGTTATAAATTTCACCATTCTCATCTTTATTACGCTCATCAAATAAAGTAATGCGAATTCCTTTATTTAAATATGCTAATTCGCGCATACGAGTTGCAAGTGTGCTATAATTATACTCACCTACCGTAAAGATGCTTAAATCAGGTTTAAATGTAACTACCGTTCCTCTATGCGTAGTTTCACCAACTTGTTTAACATCGTATAATGGTTTTCCAATATTATATTCTTGCATCCACAACTTACCTTCTTTGTGAACCTCAACTTTTAAATGTGTAGATAATGCGTTAACACAAGATACACCCACACCGTGCAATCCACCAGATACTTTGTAGCTATCCTTATCGAACTTACCACCAGCATGTAGTACAGTCATTACAACCTCTAAAGCTGATTTTTTCTCTTTTGCATGCATTTCTGTAGGAATACCACGTCCATCATCTTTTACTCTGATAGAGTTATCTTCTAATATAGAAACGAAAATATTTTTACAATGACCAGCTAAAGCCTCATCGATAGAGTTATCTACTACTTCATACACTAAATGATGTAAACCTTTAACACCTACATCGCCAATATACATGGCAGGTCTTTTTCTAACTGCTTCTAATCCTTCTAGTACCTGAATACTATCCGCACCGTAATTTTTTTGTTCTGTTGTATCTACTGTTTCTTCCATAATTTATGCTGAGGAATTTAAAATATAAATCTACTTCCACATCCATGTAAATATACAGATTTAATAGGGATTTTGAGCTATAAAACTTGCTAACAATTTGTTGAAAATTGTCGAAAAAAAGGATGGATTTTTGAAAGAAAAATTTGGAAGAATGAAAGCTGTTTATACCTAAAATTTGCGCTTAAAATTCGAATTTGAAGGTAATGTTACCCACTTGCTCATCAAACATTTCAGAAGGGCTAAATTTAGCGCATAAAGCTGCTTGGCGAGCTTTAGATTTTAATACCGAACTGGAAGTAGTAGTTCCTCTTCCATTTGGATCAGCCTCCACAACTTTACCCTCTTTGTTTACTTTAATGGTAACTACAACTGTACCTTCTTCTTTACTATCATTTACAGGGCAAGGTTTAGTAACAATTTTACGTCCTGTTAAACTAATTCCACCTGTTCCAGTACTCGAACCAATTTGATTTGGATTATTTCCTACACCACCTAAACCATTCGTGTTTGGATTACCATCAGGAACCCCATCATTACCTGCTGTTCCCGAACTTCCATCGCCACCATTGTTTCCGCCTTTAGTTCCGTTTTTAATGAAATTATTTAATAAAGAATTATTTGTGTTGCTTGGTTTAACCGGTGTGATAACGGTAGTATTATTTTCTGTTTTTGGAGTAGGATTTTTTGGATCTGCTTTTACAACCGGCTCTCCATTTTCAAATGTTTCTACATTATTTTCAGATGTTGGCGTTGGTGTACTAACTGATTCGGCAGTAACAACATTGGTAGCATCACCAATTCCATCATTTTCTACTTCCCCTGTACCTTCATTATAATTTCCGAAATTCATTTCCATCCCCTCTGAACCCATTAAATCAAAAGGGGGATTACGTGTAGTAATTGTATAATAAAATAGAAACAAAAAAAGTGCAATTGCTACACCCAAAGAAATGGATCCCGCAACTATTCGGTCTTTAGGATGTTCTGTTCGTGTATTCATGTTTCTTAATCAAAAATTATTTTGCGTTAGCTGCTTTTGTTGATACAACCATTTTACATTTTAAACGGTCGCCTATTTGCATTACATCAATTGCATCTTGCCAACTTAAATCTTTATCTATATTTAAAACTACTAATGGCTCATGTTCTTCTTTCGTCAAAGCTGCAATTGCGGCTTCTAAATTAGTGAATTCAATCTCCTGATTTTCTAAAAAGAATTTTCTATCTTTTGTTACTGCAAGATGCAGCGGTTTCTTTTTGGCTTCTACAGGTTGTTTTGTTTTACTAGAACTTGCTAGATTCACCTTCATAGCATTAGGGCTAATCATGGTTGAAAGTATAAGGAAGAACAAGAGTAAGAAGAACATAATGTCGTTCAACGAATCTGTGCTTACTTCTGCTTCTCTATGTCGTTTACGTAATCCCATTTTAATGTTGTTTAATTAGATGTTTAATTTCAATAAATTCCACACTAAAATTATTTAGTTGGTTCATTTAAAATATCTAGGAAATTCATACGACTTTCTTCCATCTTATGTGCAAACTTATCGATTAAGGTATTCATCCAATGATAAGCAATAAATGCAAATACACCTACAACTAAACCACTACAAGAAGAAACCATTTTTTCATACAAACCTGTTGAAATAACTGATATTTCAACTGTTCCTTGCAATGCGATATCATAGAAAATTTTAATTACACCAATGATAGTACCAATAAATCCAAACATCGGGGCAATTCTACCTGTGATATTTAAAATTCCCATATTCTTTTCTAATCTTCCAATTTCAATAGTAGCAGCTTCATTCATAGCTTCACGAATATCGTTAACTGGCTGACCAATTCTGCTCAACCCTTTATCAATCATCATCGACTCTGGAGTATTAATACTCACGCACATTGTACGTGCCGACTCAATATTCCCTTTATGCACTGCATCTTTTACGCTTGCAAGTAATTGTGGACTTTTTTTAGAAGCTCTGCGGATTGTCATTAAACGTTCAACTAAAACGTAAATAGCCAATAACAACATTAAAATTAATGGGTAGATAATAATACCACCTTTCATAATCATAGAAAGAAGGTTGAAAGATTCCTCCGTTACTGGTTGCTTAACAACTTCCCCAGGATTTATGCCTGTTGCAACAGTATTAGTAAGAGCTGTTTGAAGTGAATCTGCGGCAGTAGTAGCAGCATTAACGGTTTGCAATAATATACCTAACATATTAATTTGTTTTAGTTACGAATGTAGCTTACTTAATGAGAGGTAATTTTAGACCAAATTATAATTTTAAACAGTTAGGTGTTAGTAGAACGTATAAAAGCAAAATTTGTTTCATTTTTAAACAAAATGAACATTTTTTGGCAAATAAGTGGGGCAAAGCAATTGTACTTCTCAGTATCTTTGCACAAATGATTTTATCATGTTTAATCAGTTAAATCAAGAGCGAAAAAAGTTACGTAAGGAAAGCGATGAACTTATTTTAGAAGCTCAACGCATTTTGATGAACGACCGTTTTACCGAGAAAAAAATCCTTGACAATTTAAAACAATACAATCAATCATTTGAATTATTAAATGAAGATGATATTGATAAAAACAATTTATTTACACTTACCGAACTAAAAACATTTTGCATAAAAAACAGAATGCGCTTTGTTGACAGCACAAATTTTAAAGGCGAATTTCCTTACGAGAGCATTTTAAAAATTAAAGACTACAATAAATTTCAAAAAAAAGATTTACGTCATTTTAAAATACTTTGCCCCGCTGAATTAATTGCTAACCCAAACTCAAAAAACCCAACAGCATTGTTCTGCAAAACAATGTATGGCAATTATTATCTTATTCATGCTTGGGGAGAAGATTTATCTACTAAAAGGAAAATAGTAAACTGGCCATTAAGAAACTTTGAAACGTTTTTTATTTCCGTTTTAGTAATTACCGCATTAATAACACTTACATTACCTAATTCACTTTTAACAACCGATGTGCATGCCGAATATTTTTCGATGTACCGAGCAGCATGTTTTTTTCATGTGCTTATTTTAATTGTAGGATTTTCGGTGTTTAGAATGATAGCTACCAACAAGGGTTTATCATCAAGTATTTGGGATAGTAATAAGGTTTGATTAAAGAATATCTCTAACCAAAATATTTCCTTTATTCGCTTCTAAGATAGAATCAAAATCATCCATTAAATGATGAATGCTGTCTAACTCACCAGTATGTTGAATTGGAATTTCATTCACACCCTTTTTATCTAAGGTATTTAAAACAAAACGTACACTTAATTTACTATCGCTCATTGCAGGTTGGTATGCAAAGTCTTTGTCGTTATCTGTTCTAATTGCGCTAAACATTCCGGTTTCGGTAAACTCAAAAATTATATTCCGAACTAAACGCACAGGTAAATCTAACTTTGCGCCAATTTCTTCGGCTGTCATGGCTGGTAAACCTTCAGTAAAATTTTTCACTACTTTATTTGCAATTAAAAGTGAAAGTACTTTTTTGTAACGCTGACTAATTCCTTGTATTTCGTTTTCCAATTCGTAATGATCAACATGCTGATTTGCAAAAGCCAACTCTGCACCAAACAACACAATAAACCAACTGTATTGCACCCAAATTAGAAACAAAGGCAAGGCTGCGAAACTACCATAAATAGCGTTGTACTGAGCAACTCCAATTTGAAAATTAATATAAGCCCACTCTAATAATTCAAATAAAATAGCAGCAACAATACCTGCAACAAATGCCGAACGGAATTTCACTTTTGTATTTGGAAGCACCATATACAAAAAGGTAAACAAACCAGTAATTAATAAGAATGAAAATAATTTCATTACTATGGTAAACAAAACACTTGCATGTTGCAACCAAGTATATGTTTCCATTATGTAATCCATTTGCGAACGAAGCATAACGGTTATACTACCCGAAACCAGTAGGAAAATCGGGGCAATTAAAAGGATTGATAAGTAATCGGTAAACTTACGAATGATACTTCTTGATTTTTTTATTTCCCAAATCTCATTAAACGAATCTTCAATATTGCCCAATAATTTCATTACCGACCAAAGCAATAATACAACACCAACACCAGCAATAATGCCACCTTTTGCGTTAGAAAGCATTTCGTTGGCGTAAGTAAATACTTGTGTAACTATTTCTTTTTGCTCACTAAAATCGTTCAGCAAATTTTGTTGTAAATCATCCTGAAAACCAAAACCTTTAGCAATTGCAAAGGCTAAGGCAATTACTGGCACAATCGAAAACAATAAGTAATATGTAAGTGCAGAAGCCTTTAATAAACACTTATCTTCATTAAAACCTTTTATTGCTAAAGTAAAAATGCGAAGTTGTTTTACCAGAAGACCTTGTTTGGCATTCATCTTATCAATACGAACTTTCCACAATTTGTGGTTTAAAAAGTGAGTTGATGAACGTATAATTGCGAAAAGACGCGACATTGAATGGTTTTTTTACAAATGTACTTTATTTTAATAAAAAGGAAACTTTTTTAAATCTAAATCGTTTAAGATTTAAAAGGTTTTATGATCTGGAATTTTATAAAGGTGATGTCGGGAAAGCAGGTTGTAAAGATAAAACCAATAAATTCGAGGCATTCAGGCAAGTCTTTCTTTGAGTTGCAAGCAAAAACCATTAGCGGAGAAAAGTTTGATTTTGCCCAGTTAAAAGGCAAAAAAACAATGATTGTAAATACTGCCTCACACTGCGGGTTTACACAGCAATTCACGCTTCTTGAAGACTTTTATCGTTTATATGGCAATGAAATTAACATTCTAGGTTTTCCTTGTAATGACTTTTTTGGACAGGAACCCGACGATAATTCGAAAATTGCGGCTTTTTGCTCAAAGGAATTTAAAATCAGTTTTCCCTTATTTGAAAAAATGACACTAAAAAAAGGTAAGAAAAATGAAGTTTTTGAATGGCTTACCTCTAAAGATAAAAATGGGTGGAATAGTCAAAAACCAGACTGGAACTTCTGCAAATACCTTATTGATGAAGAAGGCGAATTAATTCTTTTTGCCAATTCAAGAATAACACCCACACATCCCGAGATCATTAACCGAATTGAAAAGTAAATCATTATTGGTTTTTACAATATTTCCGTATCTTTATAGGAATAATGAAACAAGTACTTTTCATATTTTGCGTTTTACTTTTTTTCTCCTGCAAAAAAGACAGAGAGCTAGAAGAAAATCCTGATTTGGGATACGACTACTTTCCTGTTACAATGGGCAAATATGTTGTTTATGATGTAGATTCAATAGGATATACTGCACTTCCCGTTGATACAATCATTTCAAAATTCAGAATTAAAGAGGTAATTGATTCGATGTTTAAAGATAATCAAGGAAGAGATACTTATAGAATTACACGTTACAAAAAAAACTATTCTCCTACAATTTCATATGATGCTATGCCATGGGTAATTCAAGATGTTTGGGTTGCTAACTTAACTGCTACTACTGCTGAAGTGGTTGAAGAAAACATACGATACATTAAATTAACTTTCCCTGTAGTTAAAAACAATAAGTGGAACGGGAACGCCCAAAACACAATTGGCGACTGGCAATACAAATACACCGAAGTTGACAAAGCACTAACACTAAACGGATTGAGTTTTGATAACACACTTACAGTTCTTCAAAAAAAAGAAACGCCTGCTATCTATTATAAAAATTATGAAGAAAAGTACGCAAAAAATATAGGTTTGATTTACAAAGAAGTTTCGGATTATACCTTTAAAATTGTAAACGGAACACTTTTTCCAGGACAAATTTATGAAGGCGTATCTTATAAAATGACCGTTGTAGATTACCATTTGTAATTCGACTAAAAATTTGTTCTTTTGTACATGAAATTAAAAATCAACATACTGCTTTGTACTTTTGTTTTGCTTTTTACAAGTACTACAATTAAAGCACAAAACAACGATAAATATTACCTCCAACTTTCTGATAAAAATGGCTCACCATTCACTATTGGAAATCCTTCTCAATTTTTAAGCGCGAAGGCAATCACACGAAGAACAAATCAAAACATTTCAATTAATAGTTCTGACCTACCTGTCAACCCAAACTATATTTCGCAAATTGCAGCAACGGGCGCCAGTGTATTGTATTCTATCAAATGGTTTAATGGAGTAGTCATTCAAACTACAAGCCCAAGTGTTTTAAATGCAGTAAACGCATTGCCATTTGTAACAAGCTCAAACATTGTAAGTATTCAAAAACCAAAAAAAGAATTTGAAATTATAGAAGATTTTTCTTTATCAACTCAAAAAGTCTCTAGTGCAAATTCTGTTTACAATTACGGGAATTCACTAAACCAAATTGAAATGTTGAACGGCGTTTGTATGCATGACCAAGGCTACAATGGAGCCGGAATGTTAATTGCAGTTATTGATGCTGGTTTTGCCAATGTTAACACACATACTGCTTTCGATAGTTTACGCACAAACAATCAAATTTTAGGAACAAAAGATTTTACATTTATTGCACCAACCGATTTATACTCTGGTTCAACATCAGGGCACGGAACTGCAGTACTTGGCACAATGGGTGGAAATAAACCTGGGCAATTAGTTGGCACAGCACCAAAAGCAGATTATTGGTTAATTAGAAGCGAATACGCTCCAAATGAATATTTGATTGAAGAATACAACTGGGCAGCTGCCGTTGAGTTTGCGGATAGTATTGGCGCAGACATCATTAATTCGTCACTTGGTTATAACACCTTTGATAATGCAGGGCAAGATCATACCATGGCACAATTAGATGGCAAAACATCCATTGCAAGCAAAGCTGCTACTATGTGCGCGCGCAAAGGAATGATTGTAGTTAATAGCGCAGGAAATACAGGTGGCAGTGCTTGGCCAAAAGTTACTTTTCCAGGAGATGCTGATAGTATTATTACTGTTGGTGCTGTTGATGCAAGCTTGAGTTTAGCTACTTTCAGTTCAATTGGACCAAGTGCCGATGGAAGAATAAAACCTGATGTTGTTGCACAAGGGGTTGCAAGTGTAGTTGCAAATGCAAATGGTAACATAACAACAAGTAACGGAACATCTTTCTCTAGTCCAATTACAGCTGGAATGGTAGCTTGTTTGTGGCAAGCAAATCCAGGCAAAAAGAATATGGAAATTATTCAAGCAATAAAAGAAAGCTCTTCATTGTATGCAACTCCTAACAATCAATTTGGTTATGGTATTCCAGATTATTGCGCTGCAAAAAATATGTTGTTAGGAATTACAACATCAACAAGTTCTAACAATTCTATTTCACTTGCTTCTTCTAATCCATTTGATACAGAGATAAAATTAAATATATCCTCCACATCTAATAGAACAATGAAAATTGAACTTATTGATTTGTTGGGCAAAATAGTTTACAAAAACACTATCAGTGTTTCTGCTAACACACCATTTCAATATGCAATAAATACGAGTATTGTAAATTCGGGAGTGTACACCATTCGTATTTCATCTGATGAAGCAGAAAATAAATTATCTTATACTGCCAAATTGCTAAAAGCAAAACAATAATGAGTGGTAAAGAAAAATCGGTTGTAAACAAAATCATTATTGTTGCTGCCTTAGGCTATTTTGTTGATATATACGACCTCTTACTTTTTGGAGTAGAGCGTACCGAAAGTCTAAGAGAAATTTTACGCATTCAATTTCCCAACTTAGTTGAAGCTGGTAGAGAAATTTTAAATCCCATTTATGGTAAACAATTACTAAACTGGCAAATGGCCGGAATGCTAGTTGGTGGTATATTTTGGGGCATACTTGGGGACAAAAAAGGAAGACTCTCTGTTTTATTTGGTTCCATACTCACCTACTCCATCGCTAACATTGCAAACGGAATGGTAAGCTCAACCGATTGGTACATGGTGTTACGTTTTATCACAGGCTTTGGTTTAGCAGGTGAATTAGGCGCTGGAATTACTTTAGTTAGCGAAAGCATGACTAAAGAAAAACGCGGATACGGGGCAACCGTTGTTGCAACGGTTGGCGTGTTTGGCGCAGTAGTAGCGGGTTTTATGGGAGGCGCACTTTATTGGCGTTACTCGTTTTACATTGGTGGCGCAATGGGATTAGCGTTATTATTATTACGTATTGGTGTTTTCGAATCGGGAATGTTTGATCATTTGAAAAAAGAAAAACACATAAAGCGGGGCAATTTTTTCTTACTCTTTTCTTCTGGAAAGAACTTAAAAAAATACCTGTGCATTATTTTTGTTACCGTTCCTGTTTGGTATGTAATGGGGACACTAGTATTATTTTCGCCTGAGTATTCAGTTTTTCTTGGCTTACCAGCTAAAGCAATATCTGCAGGTACAGCAATAACATTTGCCTACGCAGGAATAACAATTGGCGATGTTGTTTCTGGTTTATTAAGTCAATGGCTAAAATCACGTAAAAAATCCTTGGGATTGTTTTTAAGTTTAACTGCTATTGGTGTAGTATTGTATTTTAAGTTTGGAGGAAATTCAGTTGCTACATTTTATGCAATAATTGGCTTTATTGGATTTGCAACAGGTTACTGGGCAGTATTTATTAGTGCCGCTTCTGAGTTATTTGGAACAAACATTAGAGCAACTGCTGCAACTACAGCACCTAATTTTGTGCGTGGTTCAACTATTTTAATTTCATTATTACTAAGTTATTTAACCACAACTTTTAGTGGTGATAAAATATTAGCTACACAAGTTACTGGCGCAATTGTAATTGGAATTGGATTTATTGCATTGTATTTTTTAGAAGAAACTTTTGGAAAAGAATTAAATTACACCGAACATGGCTAAACCAACTGTTGTTATAGGCGCTTCAAATAACCCAGAGCGTTACGCTTACAAAGCTAGTATTGCTTTACAAAAACACAATCACCCTGTTTTCCCTGTTGGCATTAGAGAAGGAAAAATTAATGATTTAGACATTATTACCAACAAAAATAAAATCGATAATGTTGACACAGTTACCATGTATGTTGGTGCAGCTAATCAACCTGCTTGGTACGATTATATTTTTTCTTTAGAACCAAAACGTATTATTTTTAATCCTGGCGCCGAAAATCCTGAGTTTGAAAAATTAGCTTCTGACAAAGGGATTGAATGCGTTGAAGCCTGCACATTAGTAATGCTTTCAATCGGTAACTATTAATTAAACGCTATGTGGAAATTTATTCTGCTAATAATATCTATTTCACTTTTCTCTTGTTCAACACAAAAAGAAAAGGCTGATTTAATCATTCATAATGCAAACGTTTACACCGTTGACTCAATTTTTACTACTTGCCAAGCTATTGCAGTTAAAGACGGAAAAATAATTGGTACAGGAACAAATGATGAAATACTAAATTCATTTATTTGTGAAAATAAAATAGATGCGGAGAATAAATTTGTTTATCCAGGTTTTATTGATGCACATTGTCATTTTTACCATTATGCATTAGGGCTAAACGAAGTAAACTTAGTTGGCACCAATTCATTTGAAGAAGTAATAAATAGGGTAAATGATTTTGTAAAATCAAATCCTGTAAAAGAAGGTGAATGGATTGTTGGCCGTGGTTGGGATCAAAACGATTGGCCAATAAAAGAATTTCCTGAACGATTTATTTTAGATAGTCTTTATCCTAATAATCCTGTGCTTCTTTCCCGAATAGATGGCCACGCTTCTTTAGTAAACAAAAGCGCTTTAGCTATTGCTGGTATTACCAATCAAACTCAACTAACTGGTGGTGAACTATTGATGAGTAAAAAAAATAAAGCGCTCTTTAAAAGTGACGAATTCAAATTATCTACAAATGATGTAGAATTATCGGGCATTCTAATAGATAACGCTGTTTATTTAGTTTCTAAAAAAACACCTAAACCCAGCAAACAAAAAACAGAAGAAGCATTACTAAAAGCACAAGCTAACTGTTTTGCTATGGGTTTAACCACTTTAGATGACGCTGGATTATTAAAAGAAGAAATTGGTATAATTGAATCGATGCAAAAGGAAGGCAAACTTAAAATGCGCATTTATGCAATGTTACTTGATAGCGCTCCTAATTACGATTACTATTTAAACAAAGGTCCATACAAAACAGATTTATTAAACATACGTTCATTTAAATTTTATGCAGATGGCGCACTTGGTTCACGCGGGGCATGTTTATTAGAACATTACACAGATAAACCCGAGTGGACAGGTTTTTTACTAAACCGCAAGGAACATTTTGAAGAAAAAGCTAAACTACTTGCCAGCAAAGGATTTCAAATGAACACACATTGCATTGGGGATTCGAGTGATAGAATCATTGCAAACATTTATAATGAAATTGCAAACAAACAAAATAACTTACGTTGGAGAATTGAGCATGCTCAAATTGTAAGTTTACAAGACTTAGAAAAATTTAAATACATCATTCCATCTGTACAACCAACACACGCAACTAGCGATATGTATTGGGCAGAAGAACGCCTAGGAAAACAACGCGTTAAAACTGCTTATGCATATAAAGACTTATTAAGTGCTTCAGGCATTGTTGCATTAGGAACCGATTTTCCTGTGGAAGACATTAGCACCTTTAAAACATTTTACGCAGCCGTTGCACGCAAAGACAGTAAAGGATTCCCTGAGAATGGTTTTCAAAAAGAAAACGCTTTAACACGCGAACAAACCCTAAGAGGAATGACCATTTGGGCTGCTTACTCCAATTTTGAAGAAAACGAAAAAGGCAGCATTGAAAAAGGAAAGTTTGCTGATTTTGTGATACTAGATAAGGACTTGATGAAGTGTGAGGAGAAGGAAATTCTGAACACAAAAGTCATTGCTACCTATATCAATGGTTCGGCTGTTTTTAGCCAATAAATTGGTATATTTACCTCTTTTAAAATCCCTAATTAATGAGAAAGAAAATTGTTGCCGGCAATTGGAAAATGAACAAAACATTACCCGAGGCAATTGAATTGGTAGAAAACATTTTAAAAGCAAACACTTCTGCTGAAGTGTATAAAATTTTTATTCCACCTTTTCCATTTATATATCCTGTTTCAAAAGCAATTGAGAAAACATCTTCTCATTTCTTTGTTGGAGCACAAAACCTTCACGATAAAGAAAGCGGGGCATTTACAGGAGAAACATCATTAGCTGCGTTAACATCAGTTGGCGCAAGTTATGTGTTAGTTGGGCATTCAGAAAGAAGAAGTTATTTTAATGAATCAGCTGAATTTTTAAAAAACAAAATCAACACTTGTATCGCAGGTAACATCACTCCAATTTATTGTTTCGGAGAAGTATTAGCAGAACGTGAAGCGAACAAACATTTCGAAATAATTGAACAACAATTAAACGAATCGGTTTTTCATTTAAGTGCAGAAGACATTGTAAAAGTAGTTTTAGCTTACGAACCAGTTTGGGCAATTGGTACAGGCAAAACAGCTTCGCCACAACAAGCACAGGAGGTTCATCAATTTATTCGTGCTTGCTTAGAGAAAAAATACAACAAACAAATTGCTGATTCAATTTCGATTTTATACGGAGGATCTTGCAATGCGCAAAATGCGAAAGAATTATTCTCAATGCCAGATATTGATGGCGGCTTAATTGGCGGAGCATCATTAAAAGCTGAAGATTTTGTTACTATCATCAACTCATTTGCATGAACTATTTAGGAATCCATTTTAAAGTTGCCCCTGTACAACCAGGAACAGATATATTAATTGCCATGCTTGGCGAATACGAATTTGATTCGTTCGTTAATACCGATAATGGTTTTGATGCATTCATTAAAGAAGAAGATTTTAATCAAACAATGATTGATGAAATTCCTGAAATGGATTTCACCTTTACTTACGAAATTGAAAAAATAGAACAAAAAAACTGGAATGCAGAATGGGAAAGCAATTTTCACCCTGTATTTGTTGAGGATAAATGTTGCATCCGTGCCTCTTTTCATGAGAAACCAGAAAATGCTCAATTAGATATTTTAATTGACCCCAAAATGTCTTTCGGTACTGGCCACCATGACACAACGTGGTTAATGTCGAGAGAATTATTTAGTCTTGAATTGAAAAACAAGTCGCTTTTAGATATGGGTTGCGGAACAGGCGTTTTGGCAATCATAGCTAAAAAGCTTGGCGCATCGGCAGTTGAAGGAATTGACATTGATGATTGGAGTATTGAAAACAGTATTGAGAACGGCAAAAACAATAACACCGAAGGAATTACTTTTTACAAAGGCAATGTAAATTCATTGGCAAACAAACATTTTGATATTGTATTAGCGAACATTAATCGTAATGTTTTATTAAACGATATGCATGCTTATTACGATTGTTTGCCTTCGGGAGGATTGCTTTTATTAAGCGGTTTTTTTGAGAGTGATTTTGAAGAATTGAACAAAAAAGCAAGCTCATTAGGCTTTAGTTTCGATAAAAAAGAGGCTAAAAACGGATGGTGTATGCTTAAATACAGGAAGAATTAAGCAGATTAACAATTTTTAAAGGGCATATTTCCATATCCCGATAAAAAATGCAAAATTTGTAGGGTAAAATTACGTTGAGGGAAAAAACTATTTATGGATATTTCTGTTGTTATACCACTTTTTAATGAAGAAGAATCGTTACCCGAATTGCACGAATGGATTGATCGTGTGATGAAGGCAAATAATTTTTCGTACGAAATTGTTTTCATTGATGACGGAAGTAAAGATAAAAGTTGGAAAGTAATTTCTGAGCTATCAGAAAAAAACCCTTGCGTTAAAGCAATTAAATTCAGAAGAAATTACGGTAAGTCTCCTGCCCTGCATGTTGGTTTTGAAGCAGTAGAAGGCGATGTGGTAATTACCATGGATGCTGACTTGCAAGATAGTCCGGATGAAATTCCTGAACTATACCGCATGATTAAAGAAGAAAATTATGACTTAGTTAGTGGATGGAAACAAAAGCGTTTTGATAATGCGGTTACCAAAAACCTACCAAGTAAATTATATAACTGGACCAATCGTAAAATAAGCGGAATTAAATTGCATGATATGAATTGTGGTTTAAAAGCTTATAAAAAAGAGGTTGTAAAATGCATTGAGATTTATGGTGAAATGCATCGCTTTATTCCAGTACTTGCTAAAAATGCAGGTTTTGGTAATATCGGCGAAAAAGTAGTTCAGCATCAAGCACGTAAATATGGTGTTTCAAAATTTGGATGGGATCGTTTTGTAAATGGATTCTTGGATTTATTAACCATTACCTTTATTTCAAAATTTGGTAAACGCCCGATGCATTTGTTTGGTTTATTAGGAACCATGATGTTTGCAATTGGATTTATGGTTGCCGCTTGGATAGGTGGAAGTAAATTATACCACGTATTGGATGGCTCAAGGGCACCAAAAGTAGCGGAAAATCCAATGTTTTTTATTGCCTTAACCACTATGGTTTTAGGTACTTTGCTTTTCTTAGCAGGCTTTATTGGCGAATTAATCTTGAGAAATAGTCCAGTTCGAAACAATTATCTATTAGAAAAAAAGATTAATTTGCAGTAAATTTTACTGAAGTTGTTTAAATTCGATTTATATTTTATAATTTTTTGTCTTTTCGGCTGCAACATCGTTAGATTTTTCCGACAGAACAATTCCATTATGCCTGCAAAATCTGCCTCGCTGCAACCAAAAATCCAAAAAAATTATTTCATAAAATCAACTTTAAACAACTTTACTGTGAAAAATTATAAGTTTCTATTCTCGCTTGCTCTTATTTTATTTTCATTTTACAATGTAATTGGTCAAACCTATTACAAATATCCTGTTGTAAATTATACACCTAAGGATTATGGTAAAACTCAAAATGCTCAAAATTGGGCAGTAACGCAAACTAAAGAAGGTCTTATCTATTCAGGAAGCAACAATGGCTTAATAGAATACGACGGGGTTAAATGGAATTTTTTACCTGCTCGAAATGGCTTCTTCGTGCATTCTTTAGCTTGTGATAGTAACAATGTTTTATTTGTTGGTGGTGAAGGTTACTTTGGTTCCTACATAAAAGATTCATTAGGCAGATTAACTTATAATCCATTAAGTGAAGAATTGCTTCCAAAAGATCATCTACCCTTTGTAAACATTTGGAGAATTTTTGCTGGAACAGATAAAGTCTATTTTCAAAGTAACGAAGCGATTTTTGTTTATGATTACAAAACCATAAAAACCATTAAACCTGAAACAAGTTTTCATTTAGCCTCCTTTTGCAATAATCAATTATTTGTTAGAGAGAGACAAAAAGGGTTAATGAAATATGTTAATGATAAATTAGTGCTAATCCCCAATAGTCAATTATTTGCAGAATATGGTGTGTTTGGAGTTCAGTCCTTTTCAAAAAACGAACTACTAATAACAACGCAAGAAAAAGGTTTGTTTATATACAATACGCAAACAGATGAATTTAAGGAATACAATACAGAAAACAATTCCATTTGGTTAAATGCAATCATAATAGGATGTACTCAACTAAAAAACGGAAACTATGCTTTTAATTCGCAGTCGTATGGTACACTCATTTTTAATCCTAAAACCAAAAAAATTAATTTCATAAACAAAGCTATTGGCTTACAAGATGACAATGTAATAGCTCAATACGAAGATAAAACTGGTAATCTTTGGCTTGCTCTTAATCATGGTTTATCAAAAGTGTATTTAAATTCTTCTTTACAGAGTTTTACATCTATGGAGGGCAATGTTACGGATGCAATTAAGTTTAACAATAAAATATATGCTGGAACATTTACTGGCCTGTTTATAAAAAGCGATGAAGACGCCGACTTTTCACAAGACCCAAGTTTTGCCACAGAAATAGTTCATCAATTCGCAATCAACAACAATAAATTATTTGTAGTAACATCAAGAGGTTTATATGAACACGATGGGAAATCATACAAAAAAATACTTGATGGAGATTTTCGAAAAATTAAATTTCTCCGGAATGATAATTTCTTATTAGGAGGTTCGCATACCACTGGATTAAAACTTTACAACAAAAATTTAAGTTTAATTTACGATTTTGCATTCGAAATAACGGGCGAAATAATTGGGATAGAAGAAGAACCTAGTACCAAAGTCCCATACCACTACTGGATTTCAACTAACAACGCGGTATACAAAATAATAGACGAAGAGACTCCTATTTTTAAAGTTGATGTATATGGTGAAGATTTTGGATTACCCAAAAACAACAAATACCCCTTTATATTTAACAACAAAATTGTAATCGGAAACCAATCAGGTTTATATGAATTACAAAAAGATGACAAGGGGATTATTTTTGAATTAAGTAAATTTTATCATTTCGAAACCAATCAAAATAATTTCTCATTCATTCAAGACTACCCGAACAAAACACTTTCTATCATCAACAATAAGGTTCACATCATTGATAAAAAAACTGGAAAAGATTTTTATGAACCTTTTTTAAGCCTTGATATGGGCCGAGAAAACTTTATCTATTCCAGCGAAAAAGACCTATACATTGGAATGGAAGATGGCTTGGTGATTTTTAACGAAAATAAATACATTCCAAACCGTTCAATTTTCAGCGTTGTAGCCAGAAAAATAAGCACAAAAAATGATTCCATTTTATTTGAAGGGTCTGCAATTAATTCATACACAATTGTAAATGCTTTAAAGTATGGATTAAATGAATTAACAATAGAATTTGCTTCTAACTATTTATATCAAGAAGACAAAACCCTGTATAGGTATAAATTAGAAGGTGCAGACACAAGCTTCACCTCTTGGCAAGTTGACAAAAAAATTAAATTCAACAACCTTCATGAAGGAAATTATAAACTTATCATACAGGCAAAGAATATTTACGAGCAACAAAGTAACGATTTGGTTATTGAGTTCACAATTCTTCCACCTTGGTATAGAACCACGCTTGCATATATTTTATATATTATCGGTTTTGCTATAATTTTATTTGGATCAATACGTATTGCTTCATACCGTTTAAAAGCACAAAACAAACACTTAGATAATTTAGTAAAAGAACGTACAAAAGAAGTTGAACATAAGAACGAAGAATTAAAAGAGCAGAACGAACAAATCTTGCATCAAAAACAGGAAATCACTGATAGTATTAATTATGCAAAGCGAATTCAAAATGCGATACTTCCTCCATTGGTAGAAATAAAAAACTCATGGAAAGACACATTCGTTTTCTTTCAACCAAAAGATATTGTGAGTGGTGATTTTTATTGGTATAATAAAATTGATGAAAACGAATTTTTAATTGCCTCTGCAGATTGTACTGGACATGGTGTTCCAGGAGGTTTCATGAGTATGGTGTGTAGCGACAAACTAAACGAAGCTGTAACAGTAACCAACGAACCAGATGCCATTTTAAAAATGGTAAACAGAAGAATTAAACAATCTCTTCGTCAAGACAATAAAGAAGGCTCCACTAAGGATGGAATGGAGATTGCCTTATTAAAAGTAAATACACAAAATAAAACAGTTAAGTACTCGGGAGCAAATAGATTTTTGTGGATAATACGCGCAGATAGTAATGAAGTAGAAGAAGTAAAACCAACCAAAGCTGGAATTGGCGGGCACACTGATGACTCTCAAGAATTTGCTATTCATGAACTCACATTTAATGCTGGTGATCGTATGTATATGAGCACAGATGGTTACGGTGATCAGTTTGGTGGAAAAGAAGGCAAAAAATTAATGACCAAAAACTTTAAACACTTTTTATTAAGTATAAAAGACCTTAGTGTAGATGAACAAGCTATTGAGTTAGAAAAACACATCAACAAATGGATGCTAAATCACGAACAGGTAGATGATATTTTGGTGATTGGCATTAAGATGTAGTTACTCCTTAATAAATTTAACAGCTTTGGTTAGGCTACCACAATTTATTTGAATAAAATAAATTCCCGATTTCAATTTATCAACTGGTAAATTAATTACTCCGTTACCTAAGTTAATTTGTTTGTTTGTCGAATAAATTTTTGAACCTACAACACTTATAACACTTACAGTTGCTTTCGTTTCAATACTTGAGGCATAATTTAAATTCACCTCACTTACATTAATGGAAGCAGGATTTGGACTAACAGTAAAATCAAACCATTCCTGATTATCCACCTTACAAGAATTTTGCGTTGTAATTATTTTAGAGTAAACATAAGTATCATGAGTTGTTCTTTGTTTGATACGATAATAATAATTTATTCCTTGCGGATTAGCATCTTCATAATAGTAATTTGCAGTTTGACTAACATGGCCTTTACCATCCATATTTGCAATGGCTTCAAAATTTATCGCATTAATACTTCTTTCCAAAATAAAAGAGGCTACATCAATTTCACCTGCTGTTGCCCAGCTTATAGCAACATGTCCCGATTTACACTCTGCATTAAACTTAATTATTTCGCTTGCTAATGGAATAGTTAATTTATCTGTTGTTGCAAGCGTTATAAATCTTAAGGTATCTCCACTTGCATCTACCGCTCCAATACTATCCGTTGTAAACATTATACGCGAACCACTTGCCGTTGTTCCACCAACAATAATAGGTCCTCCAACTACAGCTGCATCCGACCAATCAACACCGTCATCATCTATAAGCATACGTATAGAAGCTGTTGGTGTAGGATTACTTAATAAATAATCATCAAATCCAACTTTTAAAGTAGGAAGCGCTGGTGGCATTTGAGTTCTAAAATCAAAAGCTGCATTACCAAAATTAGTTCCTTGTAATTTCCAAACCCTTCTTAATCTACCTTCTATTCCAGGAGGGAGAAAAGGAGTAGCTGTTGGCGCTAATGTTGTATAATCAGATGCTGCATAATAATCATTATTACCCCAAATCAAAAACGAGTTATCTTCGGTAAAAGTTGCAGTATTATTTTTATTACTATTTTCAATCGTACTCAAACCAATTGTAAGTAGGTCATCTGTATTTACACTTTGAGTTTGTTTTTGATTTAAACCACTAGCATCATCTCTTCCAATACCTGCAACATCATTGTTATACCCAGTGTTCAAACTTGTATTCCATATTACATCGCCAGCAGCAGAAACATAATCTTTGCCTAAATGAATTCCATACTTTACTGCAACATAGGTTTGTACTTTCTGTAAATCAGCTAAATCCAATGTTTTATTATATGTAATTACTTCACCGATTTTCGCATTGCCCCGTTCGTAAGCTCCTCCATCTCCACTACCACCTAATGTTAAACCATCTTCTGCTGTTGGAGCAAGCGCACCTACTATTGGAATAAAATCATCATTTCTAAAAAACTCAACAACATCTGGATTTGGATCAGTTGTACGTGCATGAATCCCTATCATTTTCGCCATTAAAAAATCAGAATCGGGCGAAGTAAAATCAGTTATATTTACGCTTCCTCCATCACTTCCTGAATTTGTAAAGCGCAAACTATTTTCTGGTTTTATTTCATAAAATGGTCCGCTATCTCCTTCTTTGTATGCAAATGAAGTTTGATTATCTGGAGTGGCAGAACGTGCCACAACAACTAAAGCCAATCCATCATCAGCCAATAATCCTGAACCCGCTATAGAAGTGTTTTGCAATACATCATCATTCCCATCAAAATATAAATATGGATTAAAATTAAATAATGTATCGTACGGATAATCTTTAAATAAAGGACGTTTTATTCCTGATGCTTGAGTCAAATCATTGGGATTAGAAAATGAAGAACTCCAAGTATTTACACCTGCATCATGCACATTTCCGGTAATATTTGTTCCATCATTTGATTTAAGCCAATATGTTAATCCTGGAATTACACCTCCAGGAGCAATACAAGTGGAAATATTTCTTCCACTGCCAGGATCAGTAACTGTAGGGATTTGCGCACCTTGATTTGCTCCGCCTGATACAACTACATTTACCCATTCAGCATCCACTTTAGCTCCAGTTCCTGCTGGATCCATATCATAAGTTATCCAAAAATAATTTGTTCCTGCGGTAATCGCCTGAGAACCAGATGCTGTTATTATTCCAGCTCCGGGAGGCACACCTCCTGGAGTAAATTCATTAATAGGACTAAACGTTGCACTTGTTCCAGTATAATAAATATGAATATTTGAAACATCTGTTGGAATTACGGATGTACCATTCATATTAAAAGAAATATTACTTACATAGGTAGTTCCACAGCCAGCAGATACAACCATCTTCAAAGAAATAATTTGTTGTTTTGTAGAACACCGACTTACCGAAGTAGTAACCAACTGCTCGGCGGCAGAACTTGTATAACTAACTCCTGGATTAACTGTTACTGTTGTTGTTCCCAAGGGTGATGAACAACCATTAGCATCGGATACAGTAACAGTATAATTTACAGTTTGATTTACAGTAGTATTATTTGTAATTACATCATTAAGTGTTGATCCAGATGACGGGGCTAAACTCTCTCCAGTTGTATTTGCATTGTTTGTTGCTGTCCAAGAAAAAGTATAGGGTGCTGTACCTCCAGAACCAGTTAAAGGTAAACCTACCGAAGTCCCACTACAAATAGTTGCTGATAACGAACTCGAATTTGATGGATTAGGATTTACTGTTATTGTTGATGTTGCTTGATTTGCACAACCTTTAGTATCTGTAACAGTAACAGTATAAATAGTAGAAACAACTGGAGTGGCCGTTGGATTACTGACTGTTGTATTTGATAAACCAGTTGCTGGTAGCCAATTATAGGTACTAATAGTACCCGATGTAAAGGAAAGAGACCAATTATTAATTGTACCAACATCAGCAGCAACTTGATCTTGAACTTGTAATGTCCATGTTCCATTTATTGGGCATCCACTTAAGAGAGCAAACGATTGTTCGGGCATAAATGTGCCTGTAAATGGGGCAGCACCTGTTGTAATGGAAGGCCCTGCAGTTGAAAAAACAGTATTAGTAAAATTATCTCCTGCTCCACCATTACCTGATGATAAATCAATTTGAGTCCCAGAGGGGCATATTAATGTTACGTTTAAATCTCCAACAAAAGTATGAGACAAGTTTAAACCTACTTGAGAAAGACTTGTGCCAACAGTACCCGGCATCCCACTTATCGTTGTTGTTGATTGCACTGTAGCCAAATCAAGTATACTAACTCCAGTACTATTAGTAAAAGAAGTTAATGGAAAAGTCGTTGCGCTTGCAGCTAAAGCAACGCTATTACCCATACAAATTGCAGAATTACTAGGAGCAACAGTTGTTGTAGGTCCAGGAGAAACACTTACTGAAATAACATCAGTTGTAACGCCAGCGCACGCACCTGTTTTTGTTGTTGTTACCGTATATTGACTTGTAGTTGTGGAACCAGTATTATTATATAAATTAATAGTTGGATTAGAAATCGTAGAACTACTTAATCCAGTTGTTGGTGCCCAAGAATAGGTGCAACCGGCAGTGGCCGCAGAACCAATTGTAGTTCCAGTACCTGAGCAAAAATAAGCATCAGAACCTGCATTAGAGGCAATACCACCAAATGGAGCGACATTCCATGAAATATCATCTAAGTACATTAAATTTCCTGCACCAAAATTATCATTTGCTTCAAACAATAAGTAATTCGTATTTCCAGTAAACGCAGCAGGTATATTAAAAGAATAATAATACCAACCATCCGCACCTGTTTCAACTGGAGTAAGTGACTTTCTGCGATTAATAGATCCTAATAGTGTAGCTCCACCTAAATTAGCTGCGGTATTAATCCATACATCAAGTCTGTCAACAAATCCTGCAACCCCATTATCTCTATACATCCAAAAGCCAACCTGCTCACCACCACATCTCCCTGTATAATTAATAACTGGTGAACATAATGCGCGACTTGAGTTTGCAGCTGAAAAACCTACATTATATTGAGCTTGTCGAGCTCCAGTGTGTGGGGCATGAACCGGAGTTCCTGCATTGGCAACATTTGTCCAATTCCCTGCTACCCCATTTGTTGGTGTACCAGCAACATTCAACCAGCCCGCTGGCGGCATTGCACCACTCTCAAATCCTTCTGTTTGCCATGTTTGAGCAAAAGTAAAGTTAAAACTTATTAATGTTAGAAATAAGAAGAATATATATCTACAAAACGATTGCACCTACTAAAATAACTAATTAAATTGACTTTCAAATATAACAAAAGCTAAGAATTTAGAGACGATTTTAATCAGAATGTGCGGGAAAAAATCGATTTATTTCGCCAAATGACTAAATTTGTGGGTGAGCGTTAATTTGGCATCTGTGAAAAAATATCATTTATACCTTTTCTTTATCTTTTCTGTTTTTCTATTCGCATGTAATAAAAACACAAGTGAATCAGGTTCGAACAATAAAGATACTTTAGCGGTTATAAATAATAACCCAAGTATAATTCCTATTAAAGGAACAACAATTTCTTCTGCACAAAAACCAACAATATTTCCATCAAAGCCGCCTGTACAATCTGATAATTCAACAAACATAAAAAGTGCAGGAAATGGTTTAAAAATAAAAAGTCAAAATCCTCTTATTTCAAATTTAGGTAAACCAAAAATTGTTCCTGCTACACTTACAAAAAATATTGCTGGGGTACCAACTGTTACACAAGCGTTGCCTTACCGAACAAGAGAAACAAATCCGCAAAATATAAAATACCTTGATATTGAACAAGGATTAAAAAGTTCATTAATATATTCTCTTATTGAAGATAAAAATGGTGGAATTTGGATTGGAAGTAAAATGGGTATTACAAAATATGATGGAAAATTTTTATCTCATTACGGCGAGAAAGAAGGCTTAGTGTTTAATAATGTATCCTCCTTACTTCAAGATAAAACAGGAAATATTTGGGTAGGTACACGAGGAGGAGGACTTACAAAATATGACGGAAAATATTTTTACAATTATAAATCAGATAGTATTTTAATTAATAATCCTATTAATTGTATATACGAAGATAAAACCGGGGCAATTTGGCTAGGCACCTACATGGGCGCCATTAAATTACAAGGTGATAATTTCGAAATATATTCTAAAGAACAAGGACTCACCAAATATATTTCTTCTATCATCGAAGATAAAAATGGAAATCTTTGCTTTTCATCCTACGAAGAAGGAATGTTTATTTTAAAAAACAACAAATTTCATAATTATACCGAAGCTCAAGGATTAGTTGATAATATTATTCGAGTTTCTAACATTGATAATGAAGGAAACATTTGGTTTGGTGGAAACAGTAAAGGTCTTTCTAAATTTAACGGAGAGTATTTTGAAAACTTTACAACTGAAGATGGACTTAGCGGAAACACTATTGAAACGATTGTTTTTGATAAACAAAAAAATGTATGGATAGGAACTTATGGAAATGGGATAAGCAAATTCAGCAATAATACATTTACTTACTTTTCTGAAAAACAAGGTCTCAATCATCAAATCATTAAAACAATTGTTTGTGGGAAAAATTCAGAAATATGGATAGGAACTGAAGGAGCTGGTATTGCAAAATATGATGGAGATATTTTTACTCACTTCACAACCAATGAGGGTTTAAGTACAAATTGGGTTTGGACGATTAATCAAAATAAAAACAAAGAATTTTGGTTTGGAACTGAAGGTGGCGGAATAACTATACTTAACTCAACTAAATTTTCAAACTACTCAACTAATGAAGGTCTCAACCAAAATGTTGTATTAACTACCTCAATCGACCAAAATAATAATTTTTGGATTGGCACTGGCGGCAAGGGCGTTGCCTTTTTCAATGGAAATTCTTTTACAACCTATACAACAGCATCAGGACTTGCAAACGATTTAGTTTGGTGCTCTAAAATTGATAAAAAAGGTAATGTTTGGTTTGGCACAAATGGTGGGATTTCGAAATTCAACGGAGAAACATTCACTAATTACACCGAAAAGGATGGAATGAAAAGTAATATCATTTTTAGTATTACTGAAGATAAAAAAGGAAACATGTGGTTTGGTAGTGATGGTGGTGGAGTTCTTAAATATGATGGTGAAAAATGGTATAACTATACAGAAAAAAACGGACTGATTAATAACGTAATTTCATGCATCATTGAAGATAGTAATGGTAATATGTGGTTTGGTTCTCAAAACGGAGGAGCTTCTCGTTTTGACGGAACATCTTTTACTTCGTTTACAGAAAGTCAGGGATTAAGTAACAATGCCGTGTTATCTATGATTGAAGATAATGAAAAAAATATTTGGATGGGAACAAGAGGCGGCATCAATAAACTAAAGAAAGAGTTCGCTTCATTAAGCAAAGGGGAAATTACAAATCGAAAAAATTTATTTGTGTCATATGGAATAAAAGAAGGTTTTACAGGAAATAATTGCGTACGTAATTCTGTATTTAAAGATAACACAGGGAAAATTTGGTGGGGCACAACAAAGATGCTAACTTGCTACAATCCTAGCGCTGATAACCCTGATGAGGCTGCACCAAAAATGCAAATAACGGGACTAAAACTATTCTTTGATGATGTTAATTGGTCAAGCTTTAATTCAGAAAATAAAGACTCAACAGTTACTAAACACGAAGGGATAACATTTGATAGTGTAAGCTATTGGAATGCGATGCCAATAAATTTAAACTTACCGTATCATCAAAATCATGTTACTATAAACTATATAGGAATCAATTTTAAAAGTCAAGATAAAATACTTTACAAGTATATTTTAGATGGAGCAGAAGACGAATGGAATCCCATAACAAATAAAACTGAAGCTGTTTATAGTAATTTACCAGCAGGCAATTTTACATTTAAGGTAAAAGCAATGAACAAAGATGGCGTATGGTCGGAGCCAATAAGCTATCAATTTAGTGTTAGTCCGCCTTGGTGGAAAACATGGTGGTTTAGAACACTTGCTATTATTCTAATTGTTGCTACCGTTTGGTTTTACATTAAACAACGTGAACGCGTTTTACGTCAACGTCAAATGGAACTAGAACAAACTGTTGAAGAAAGAACACATGAGGTAGTTGAGCAAAAAGAAATTATTGAAGAAAAACAAAAAGAAATTTTAGATAGTATCAATTATGCTAAACGAATACAACGCGCATTATTAGCAAGCACAAAACTATTAAACGAAAACCTTAAATCTGAAAACAACGACGCAACAAAAGCAGAAGACCACTTCGTTTATTTCCAACCTAAAGATATTGTTAGTGGAGATTTTTATTGGGCGTCTAATTTAGCGGATGGTAGATTTGTTATTGTAACTGCAGATAGCACTGGGCATGGCGTACCTGGAGCAATTATGAGCATGCTAAATATTTCTTGTTTAAATGAAGCCGTGAATGGTAAAGAATTAACGAACGCTGCTGACATATTAAATCACACACGAACAAAAGTAATTTCAAACTTAGCAAACGACGGAAGTGCTGAAGGTGGAAAAGACGGAATGGACTGCAGTGTTATTTGCTACGATTTCAAAAATCTAAAAATGAATTATGCCGCTGCCAATAATCCAATTTGGGTGGTTAGAAAAGTAGCAAATGAAAATGGCGAACTAGTTAAAACTATGATTGAGTTGAAACCTGATAAAATGCCTTGTGGTAAACACGACAGAGACCATGAACCATTTAACTCTTATGAATTTGATCTACAAAAAGGCGATTTAGTTTATGCTTTAACCGATGGTTTCCCGGACCAATTTGGTGGCGAAAAAGGCAAAAAATACATGTACAAAAAACTAAAAGAATTTTTAGTTGAGAATGCTCATCATCCAATGCAAAAACAATATAAATTCTTAAATGCTGAATTTAACTATTGGAAACAAGATAAAGAGCAGGTGGATGATGTACTAATTATTGGAGTTAAAGTTTAGATACTTACTTTTTCTCCCAAAAATTTAGGGGCAGTGTTTAAAATATAAATATCCAATACACATTTAGCCCTTGCAAAATATTCTCTAATACTTGTTTTAACTGAATACTTATTAGGAACATCTTTGGCATTAAAAGCAACACAATTCAATCCAGATTTAGTTGCAATAAACAAAGCTCTTTCATTATGAAAAGGTTGTGAAATAATAGTAAATTTAGTTTGCCCAAATACTTTTTCGCAACGCACAACCGAATCTAAAGTTCTAAAACCTGCGTAATCTAAAGTAATACATGAGTCAGGAACACCTAGTTTTATTAATTCATTCTTCATTTCCTCCGGTTCATTGTAATTAGCAATATGATTATCACCACTTACAATAATGTGCTTTATCTTACCCTCATTAAACAAACTCGCAGCCGCTTCTATACGGTACTTAAAAAACAAATTAATTCCGCCCCTAGCAGTTTTGCTAGTCCCTAACAGCAAACCAACTTTGTTTTCCGGAATTGACTTTACATCGTTATAACAAAATTTAGTGGTAGAATTTTTAACCCATGAATTAGAAATGAAAACAAAAATTAAAGCAATAATTGCTGGAAGATAAACAAAACGAATGATTCGCTTTTTATAAAAGAATTTCAGAAATTCGCGCATAGGAAAAGTGTGTACGTAAAAGTAAGCCTAGCAATTCACACAATAAAAAAACGCACCTTAAATTTTGTTAAGGTGCATTTTAATTAATTGTTCTAAATTTTATTTACTCAAAATTTCAAACTCCGAGCGTCTGTTTTGCTGCTTATTCTCTTTGGTGTCATTAGGTGCGATAGGCTTGGTTTCACCATAACCTTTGGCTTGCAATCTGTCAGGAGCAATTTTCCCTATATCCGTTAAATACTTCACAACCGACTCCGAACGTGCTTGAGATAATTTATTATTGTACTCGTCTGTACCATCCGAATCGGTGTGACTTCCAATCTCGATTTTTAGAGTTGGTATATCATTCAATAATTTAATTAAACGTTCCAATTCGTTTGTCGACTCTGGGCGCAAAGTTGCTTTTGCTACATCAAAGAAAATATTCTTTAAAATAATTTTTGTTCCAACTGCAACATTTTTCAATTGTATATCCTTTACAATTTCTTGATAACCTGTAGATTTTGGAATGTCAAAATTCTCAGAATGAAACAAATAACCTTCTGCTTTTACAGCTATACCATAATTTTTACCTGAAGGTAACATTACAGTGTATTTACCAGTTGCGCTGTTTGATTTAAACGTTGCAATTACTTCATTCTTAGTATTATCAACCAATTCTAATGTTGCCTCTAATGGTTTTTGTGTAAATGCATCAGTAATTGTTCCCTTTAAAATTGTTAAAGGATTAGAAACAATAACAACTGCGTCTGCTGCTTGCACTGTTTTAATTGGCTCTGCAATACTTGCAATTAAATTATCTTCATTACTTAACATAAATGATTTTTCAGGTCCTAAGAAAGTAATCATATATAAATCTTTTTCGCCATAACCGCCTTCTTTAGCTGAAGCATAATAACCTCTACGCCCACTTCCCGAAATTACAAAGTACACATCATCATCGGGGCTATTTACTGGGTAACCTAAATTTTCTGGTTCGCTCCATTTACCATTTTCAAAAGTAGTTTTGAAAATATCATACCCACCCATTGTTGAATGTCCACGAGAACTAAAATACATTGTTTTACCATCAGGTACTAAACAAATACCCTCCTCTGCATACTTCGTATTTAAAGGCGCACCAACATTAACACCATCAATCCATTTTCCTTTTGGATCTTTTTTAGACATGTAAATATCACCCATTCCTTGTCCGCCCTTTTTATTGGAGACATACATTAATTGAGAACCATCGTACCATTCTGCAATAGTTGTTTCGCGACTATCAGAGTTAATAGCTTTACTCATCTTTTCAGGTTTCGACCAAGTAGCTCCATTCAATTTACTTTCATAAATATCTCCCCCACCTTTTCCATGATGAGCATAAATATATAGCGTTGTACCATCAGGGGAAAGACCTGCTGTTGCATCATGATCTTCGCTATTAATTGGCGCTCCCATATTTTTTGGGTCGCTCCACTCACCATTTACTTTATTAGCAACATAAATATCTTCGTAATAACCATGATCTGACTCATCTTGTTTTGCTCCTGTAGAAGTATTTCTTCTTGAAGTAAACATTAATACTGATTCATCTGCCGAGATGTAAGCACTATAATCAGGAAAAGAAGAATTTACATGAGAGCCCATATTATCAATAAACACACGACTTGGAGATGCCATGTATTTTTTCCCATTCATACATTCTTGTATTTTTTTTGAAACATCTTCTAATTGCGCAGCATACATGTTACCCTGCTTTAATCCATTTTTAAAAGCATTGTAGTAAGTAACTGCATCATCCCATTTATAATGCAACTGATATGACCATCCTAAAATATAAGGTAAATATTGATCAACATTTGGGTTTAAGTCATACGCTTTTTTTAAATACGGCATACAAGCATCGCTTTGATGTTGATGATGAAACTTAGTAAATCCAATCATCCAATTGAGCGCTGCATTATTTGGATTAAAAGCTTGTGCTTTTTCTAGAAAAGGTAAAGCTGCAGTAAAAACTTCGTCATCAATATGTAAATAATCTTTTCTACTTACAGGATAATAACCATTTTCTGCAGCAAAACCATTCATGTATGCAAGGTACTCGGTCATACCCTTTTCGAATAATTCTTTGCCATCGTTAAAATTACGACGAGCTTCTTTAAACTCATCTTTCTTATCCTTAAAATTATCCTTTTCAAATTCAACATTTGTTTGCGCAAAAGTATTGCTCGCAACTAGTAGACAAACAACAACAAACTGAACTATTTTATTTTTGAATTTCATTGTATTTCCTTTTAACTTTTTACTTAATTTTTTGGCTTAATTTTAATCGCACACATCAAAATACTGCTTAGCTCTTTCTATTCCAAGCGAATTTGCTTTCTTAAAATCTTCGCATGCCCCTTTAAAATCTTTCAACATTTCTTTAGAGATTCCTCTGTTTAAATATGCCTCGCCGTAATTTGCATTAATGCCAATAGCTTTGTTACAATCATTAACTGCTGATTGGTAATCCTGTTTTTTATAATTGGCTGAAGCCCTGTTATTATAAGCAAATGCGTAATCATTTTTTAATTCAATTGCCTTAGTGAAATCTAACAAAGCTCCTTTAAAATCTCCATTTTCTAACTTAGCCGTTCCACGGTTGTTATAAGCTATGTAATAATCCTTTTTTAATTCAATTGCTTTCGTGTATGTTTCTATTGCAGCCGTGTAGTTTTTAGCCTTACGATATGCACTTCCCAAGTTATTATGCGAGAAAGGCATTGTAGGACCTGCAGCTATCGCCTTTTTATAATCATCAATTGCTTCATCTGTTTTACCTAATTCTAATTTCGCACTTGCCCTATCATTCAATGCGTAGGCATAATCTGGTTTTGCTTCAATTGCTTTAGTGTAATCATCAACCGCTTTGGTATATTCTTTCGATTCATAATCCATTACACCTCTTCTATACCAAGCATCAGCATGCTTTACATTAATTTCAGTTGCTTTTGCATAATCAGCATAAGCTTCTGTTTTTTTGTCTAACTGGGCATTTGCTTCGCCACGCGAAAAGAAAGAATAATCTGCCTGCGGATTTAATTCAATTGATTTGTTATAATCAGCTGTGGCCTCATTTAACTTACTTTGCTCTGCATAAGCCAAACCACGATTATAATATGCTTTTTCAAAATCAGCTTTTAGGGCAATGGCTTTGCCGAACTCATTTATTGCTTCCGTATAGTTTTTTGCTTTAAAAAATTCGAGGCCTTTGTTATAGGCAAGCTCGGGGGTATTTTCATCAACCTTAATTTTTACGGTATCTGTTTGTGCATTAGCAAAAGCAATAGTTCCGATGCAAAAACAGGTAATTAGAAATGATTTCATGTTCGATTGTTTAATAAGTATAAATTAACGTGTTTTTATCAATATTAGCAAGTTATTTTAGTAAATTTCGTGCCAAATACTTTTTCGTGAACCTATTCATCATCGGCGACATACATGGCTGTTTTAACAGTTTTAAATCCTTGCTAAACTACTGGAACAAGGACACTGACCTATTAATACAGGTTGGCGACTTAATTGATAGGGGAAATCACAATCCGCAAACTATTAAACTGTGCAGAGAACTACAAAAAAACCACGGGGCAATTTTTTTAAAAGGAAACCACGAACTAATGGCTATTCGACATTATGAAGGGGTGGAAATTGAAAAATGGTATAATAAATTTGGGAAATCGGTTTATTGGCAATATGAGATGGAAGAACGAGATTTGAAAAGTGATTTAAATTGGATAAAAAGCCTACCCACAAGTTGGGAAAATGAACATATTTTTGTTTCGCATGCTGGAGTAAGCCATTCTTTATTTTGCATGGATGAAAATCATGCAGAAGGATTACTTTGGAACAAAGGGCCAATAAAAAAATTAACAAAAACACAAGTAATTGGGCATACACCTCACAAAAACAGAAAGCCATTATTTATGGAAGAAAGTAATTGTTGGAATGTAGACACAGGCGCATATTTAGGAAATAATTTATCGGCAATTAAGCTATCTGAAAAAGGTGAACTAATTGATATGTTTAGTGTAAAAACACTGAGCGCAGATATTGACTAATTGTTTGAGAAATGCACCAGCTTGCTACTTACATGCATTCCCGCTTTTTCAATAGCCTCTTTATTTACTTGAAAATTTACCTTATCACCATCTACATAAAAACCAATATGCCCACCAATCTTATTGTACAAGGTGTTTTCGGTAATTAATAAAACTGTTTTACCTGTATTTTCCTTTTTAACTTTCGCAAAATCATTTGCTCCAGCCGCAGACACAAAAACAATTTGATAATTTACTCCTGCTTTGTATGTCTGCACCTCAATTGGAGCTTTAGCAAAGGATTTTCCTTTGGTGTAATTTTCCAACATGCTCTTTACTCCCGTGTTACCAACTACCCCAATCAAAAACTTATCAGAGTTAAACTTAGGCCAAGAAACATAGGAAGTAAAATTATATATAAACAATGCTTTTTTATCCGCCTCGTCGGCTTTACTTAAACTGCTCTTTTTAGCTTTTGTTTTTGGCGCATCCTTTTTGGAATTTGTTGCAAGATTTTTTTCTCTTTCAACCCTTATTAAACTATCCAATACTTCATTTTCTTGCTTTAAACTATCATTCTCCATAGCCAACTTATTCAACAACTCTTCCAAAGAAGTTTTTTCTTCATTCAAGGTTTTATTTTGATTTAAAGCATCAGTATAGTTTTTCTTGCTTACGCAAGAAAAAAGGAAGAGAAGCAATATAATAGTTAAAAAACGCATTGGGAGAACAAAAATACTATTGTTTAGCATTCCCAAAAATTTAATTTCTACCATTTATTCCTCGTATATTTGCTTAATGGTAAAAAAAGAGACTAAATTAAGAGTTCGTTACGCAGAAACCGACCAAATGGGTTATGTTTATTACGGAAACTATGCTCAATACTATGAGGTTGGTCGTGTAGAAGCGCTGCGCGAACTCGGGTTCAGTTATAAGGACATGGAAGAAAAGGGAATTATGCTTCCAGTGCTCGAATTAAACATCAATTACAAAAAACCTGCCTTTTATGATGATGAAATTACAATTGTAACTACAATAAAAGAAATACCCTCCGTTAGAATTACTTTTGATTACGAATGTTATAATTCAAATAAAGAACTCTTAAATACAGGAAAAGTAACACTTGTCTTTATCGACAAAAAAACAAATAAACCTTGCCAACCACCTAATTGGTTTAGTGAAGCAATTGCAAAATTCTTTTAATGAAACTATTTTTATTCATACTACTGAGCACTATTAGTATTTTTTCAACTGCACAGATTGAAACATTCGCCTTTTTAAGTAGTGGTGTTGACCAAGTACCCGAAAACTATGGTGGTAAAGAAGAGTTAAAAAGATTTATTGATGAACAATTAATTTATCCCGAAGAAGAATTAAAAAACAAAATAGAAGGAACTGTAACGATAAAATTCATTTGCGACGAAAAGGGAAAGATCAAACAATATTCAATTGCAAAAGGTGTAAGTAAAAACATCGACAATGAAGCAATTAGATTATTTAAATTACTTCTATGGCATCCAGCAATAAAACAATCGGAAACTGTTGCTTACGAAACCTCTATCAATTTTCCATTCTTAATAAACAAATACAAAAAAGCACTTAAAAGACGCAGCAAGGTAAATGCTAATGTTTATGATTTACCAAGCGATACCTCTTTATTCATCTATGAAAAAGCTGATAAAGCTCCGGCATTTTTGCATGGAAAAGATTCATTATTAAAATACATTGCCAGCGAATTAGAATATCCACAAGAAGCTAAAGTAAAAAGCATAGAGGGAACAGTTGAATTAAATTTTGTTGTAGAACCAAATGGATTAATATCAAATATTAATATCGAAAAATCCTTAGGTGGTGGTTGCCAAGAAGAAGCTATAAGAGTAATGAGCAACACAGTTTGGATACCTGCACAAGTAAACAATAAAAATGTACGATGTAAACTAAACTATTCTATTGTTTTTAAACTTAGTAATGGTTTTAAAGATAATTCTCAAGGAAATCAACGGGTTGGCGGATACTAATTTTCTGGTATTACAACATTGTCTTCTTCTGCACTTGGAGTAAAAGCATCATTTGAAGTTATAGAGCTACGTCTTTTCTTTTTCTTCTTCTTTTTATGTGAAGTGTTTTCTTCAGTGTCGCTTTTCTTTACTCGCGCTGTTTCATCGCTTACCACCTTGTCGGATGAATCAGCTGAAACATTTTTTTTCTCGGGCTTTACCTTTGCCATTTGTTCTACAACAACTGGTTTCGGAACTTCCTCAGATTTAATTTCAGGTTTAACAGTATCCTTTATAACTGGAGTTGCAACAACTGCTTGTTTAGGCTTTTCTGCTGGTGCACTCACAACTGGTGCAATTTCCTTTTCTGTAGTAACAATTGGCTCCTTTGTTGCGGTTTCAGAACGCATATTATTTATAGAAAAATAAACAATAGAAGCGATTACAATTAAACCAACAGGAATTGCCAAAAATTTAGGATTAAACTTTGCCGACATTTTTACAGCCTGCATTCTACTACCTTGGTATTGTTGACTAAAGTCGTTCCAATATTGGTCGTCGAAATGATAGTGCAGTTTATTCAGTTTCTGAGTAATCTGCTCTGTACTTAGTTGTTTAGAATAGTTGTTACTCATGCGAATCCTTTTTGAATGTTACGAATATTTTGATGCAACTGGTATGTTGCTTTCTCTAAATTATTCTTTGCCGTATCCTCACTTACTTCTAAAATTTCGGAAGCCTTTTTAAAATCCAAGCCATCAATCATACACATATTAAACATAGAACGAAAAGATGGTGGCAGTGCTTGAATAGATTTTAGTAACTCTTGCTCCTCAATATCATTAGGATCTAAATTTTCGAGTTGATTAAAAAGGTCGCCTGTTCTTTTTTTATCCTCCACACGCACAGTAGTTGTAACATAGTATTCGTGTTTTTGTGCTTTTAAAAATTGAACAGCGTTTTCAATAAATTTTTCTTTCATCCAATTTTCAAAAGACATTTCGCTTTTTTGGAAAACAGGAAGATTGCTTAATATTTTACCAAATCCTTCATTCAACATGGCCTTGGCCTGATCTTTGTTTTTAGAATAGCGCATACTCATTTGCATGAGTTTCGGAAAATTCAACTCGAACAAAGCGCGTTGAGCATCTTTGTTGTTGCGCTGACATTGCACTATGATTTCAGCTTCCGACATAACATTAGGATTTGTTTGTCCAATTTTACGACAGGAAAGGTACTTTTGTTACACTAGTATATGAAAGTTATTAATAATAGAGTGTTAGTACTGCCTCTAAACCAATGAATTGAGGTTAATTTATTTTCCCAAACCTATTTTTTCTTTTCTATCAATAGGGAAATTTTTCCTATAAAAAAACTTACCAACCTTTATATTTCCCTTTAGCACCAAGCTTTGAGACTTTCCACTTAATAAACCTGTTAATTGGAGCAACGACATGTCTTTAAATTTCCCCTCCAATGCAAATGTATGTTCCGAATCAGAGTTTGCCCCTACTCTAATTCTCTTTTTAAGCTTTGCCTTTCCTAAATACAAATCACCAAAATAAACATCGCAACTCGAGCGGTAAACATTAAATCCGATTGGGTTTGGGTTTTTAATCTTTACTTTCACCTCTCCACTAATTCCTTCTTGTGTAAGACTCTTTACTTTAAAGCCATCTATTTTACTTACGTTTATCTCTTGAAAATCCTTGCAAGAAGAGAAAAGAATACTAATGAAAAAAGCAATAGTGAGAATATATTTATTGAATAACATACAATTTATTTTTGCGTGAAGATAAGGAATTTTGGGTTTGATAGTGATTTTGGCGTCACTCCACGATACATTTAAACAACTCCTATACCCTATTTGAATATATCTAGAACACTTGTCCCGCTGCCTTTATTTCACTACTTTTGCAGCCTTAATTAACAAGGCATGAATTTATTATCGGTAGAAAATCTTAGTAAAGGGTTTGGAGGAAAAGATCTTTTTAAAAAAATATCCTTTGGAGTTAACTATGGAGATAAAGTTGCCTTGCTTGCGAAAAACGGAAGTGGAAAAACAACCATCCTAAATATTTTAAAAGGTATTGAAATTCCTGATGAAGGAAATGTTGTTTTTAAAAAAGAAATTAAAGTTGGCTTCCTAGAACAAGAGCCGCAACTTAAAGGTGGCAACACTGTTATAGAAGTTTTATTAAGCGCCGAAAATCCAATTTCGAAAGCATTAAGAGAATATGAAGCTGCATTACAAGCTCATGCATTAGATCCAATGAGCGAAAAAAATGCAGAGCGTTTGGATTTAGCAACGAACGAAATGACTATTCTAAACGCCTGGGATGCGGAAGTTAGAATGCAAACCATTGCAGGTAAATTAGGCTTAACAAATTTTGATCAAGAAATACCAACACTAAGTGGAGGGCAACGTAAACGTTTAGCACTTGCTTGTTTACTTTTAAATGAACCTGATTTATTAATTTTGGATGAGCCTACCAATCACTTAGATATTGAAATGATTGAGTGGTTAGAGCATCACCTTTCGACTGCTGTAAAAAGTTTGTTATTGGTAACACATGACAGGTATTTTATGGATGAAATTTGCAATCAAATTATTGAAATTGATAACAAACAAATTTATCACTACAAAGGAAATTACCAATATTATATTGAGAAAAAAACAGAGCGCGAAATGAATGAAGCCTCTGAAATTGACAAAGCAAAAAATTTATATCGTAAAGAATTAGAATGGATGCGTCGTATGCCAAAAGCACGTGGTACTAAGGCAAAATCACGTATTACATCCTTCTACGAAACAGAAGAAAAAGCGAAATCTAAAAAAGTAACTCAAAAAATTGATTTAAGTGTAAAGATGGCTCGCTTAGGTTCGAAGATTTTAGAACTAATAAAAATTTCTAAATCCTTTGGAGATAAACATTTATTAAGTCAGTTTTCCTACACATTTAAAAACGGTGATAAAATTGGTTTAGTAGGGAAAAACGGAAGTGGGAAAACCACTTTACTAAACATTATTTTAGGAACTGAGCCAAGTGATACTGGAAAGATAGCAACTGGCGATACTGTAGTTTTTGGCTATTACTCGCAAATGGGAATGAAAATAGATGAGAATAAACGTGTAATTGAAATTGTAAAAGATTTTGGTGAGTTTATTCCACTTGCAAATGGAACTACCATGAGTGCTTCTCAATTACTTACTCGTTTTAATTTTCCTCCTGATGTGCAATTTGGATATGCATCTAAACTAAGTGGTGGAGAAAAACGTCGTTTGTATTTAATGACCATATTAATGAAGAACCCAAACTTCTTAATTTTGGATGAGCCTACCAATGATTTAGATATTGAAACATTACAAACCTTAGAAGACTTTTTAGTTGATTTTAATGGTTGTGTTTTAATTGTATCGCACGACCGGTATTTCTTAGACAAAATCATTACGCAAGTTTTCGCTTTCCAAGGTGATGGAACGATGAAAGATTTTCCAGGTAACTATACTGAATACCGCAACTGGCAAGATGAGCAAGAAGAACTAAAAAGAGAACTTGCAAAACAACCAGCAAAGAAAATAGAAGAAAAACCAATTGCTAAAGTTGAAACACTAGTTGCTGCAGTTGCTGCAAAGCAGACAAAAAAATTAAGTTACAAAGAGCAACGCGAAGTAGAAGAATTAGAAAAAGAAATTGCTGAATTAGAAACTTCTAAAAAAACGATTAGCGAAGAATTATCATCTGGTACTTTAGACCATAAAGATTTATTAGACAAGGGTTTTCAATTGCAAAAAATTGAAGAGTCTCTTGAAACAAAATCAATGAGATGGTTAGAGTTGCAAGAGATGATGGAGGGTTAGACATCAACAAACTAAGGTCTCAGCAACTTAAAACTATTAAAATACGCTATAAATACAATCAAAGTTTGAGCAAAAAATTTGAACATGAAGTTAGAAACTAGTAATATTTAACTGATGTATTTCTAGTTAAATTTCTCAGGAGCTTTTGCAGCATTATTTATATACCAGTTATTATTTTTAAAAACAATTTCTAAATCTACAAACCAACGCTCATCGTATCTTCCACCCCAAGTAGTTTTAAGTGTTTCTTTTGATATACCTGCTTCTTTATAAGCTTTTAATTTAGCCTTATCATCCGTTCCTTCTCTTTTAAAATTTACATTTAGTGTCATCTTCGAAAAGATTTTCTTTCCTGTTACAGAGTTTTCGTCATCACTATGACTGCTGTAATCATTGATGTACACTTTTCCTAAACTCACCAGATACTTTTTTGCATCTACAATAGCATTATAATATGAATCAATAATTTCATTTCTATTTGTTACTTCAGGATTAACCATATTTTCCAATTTTTTTCTTCCTTCTGTAGGATTATCATACACGAGTTTTACCATTGCTTCCATTTCCTTTCCAAAGTCTTGCAAATCTGAAAGCCTATATAATGTTCTTTCATACTTGGTTTGTTTTTTATATACTTCCTCAAAACCAAAACTTGTTAGTTCACGATATAGATTTTTTCCAGACAATCCAGCTTCGGTAGACGTAATTGGTTTTACATTTGGAAAATGACGCTCATACATTTCAATTGAAACTGTGGCAGGAGTCCAATCCTTAGCATCTCCTTCCTTTCTATATTCAATACTAAATGGAATTTCAGCATTTTGATAATAAGTAAAAATATTACCATCACGCTTTACAATATTTACTTTCATCTTAAAATACCAATAACGTTGATAAGTAAGGTTTTCGTCTTGTTTGTTTTTGTCAACAAAAATTGAATCAATTTTTACTATATCATATTCATAAAAAGGAAAGTAAAAATTAATAGGTTTTTCTGGGGTATTTTTTACTCCTTTATAATTCATTAAAATTTTCTCTGCATTTTCAACACGCTTTGCATCTGCTGAAGCGTTTCCTCCACGTTGATAATAGCTAGTAAATGGATGATAGGTTTCTTTAAACTTCCAAGATGTTAAACCTATTACTCCACCATAACGAGTATATCTTACTGTAATTTGTACATCATAATATTTCCCCTCTGCATCTTTAGGTGTAGTTGCTAATACATTTACCTCTGTCATATCTTTATAATCTAAATTAGCCAAGTAGGCTAAATCAGAACGATAATCATAAAATCTGCTATCTACAAGCTCACCACCATTTACATACTCCTTATATTGTAATTTAATTTTATCCCAAGTCAAAGGCGACTTAAAAACTTGTCCAATATAATTTAACGCTAAAGCTGATTTAGCATCTTTTAAAACTTGTTCTTTGCCAGGGTAAGCAGGCGTTTGTGCTGATACGAACCCAACAGAAAAAATCGTCACTAATAATAAAATTAACTTTTTCATAACCAATCTATTTAACAATTACACATTCATTCAAATTAACACTCATGCTCATACCTGTACAAACACCTTTCAACTTAATCAGCTCATCTTTCTTAAAACTTGAAAAATCGCTACCAGCTGCTGCTTTACACAAAACAAACAATTTTGAATCCTTTGAGCCTTGAAAGTAAAGGTTATCCTTTTGTCCATCGCGGGCAAGCATACCACTAATTGTAACCTCAGTATTTGCATACTTCTCAAGTGCGTCTGAAGGATTGTTCCACCATAAATCAGTAAAAGATTCAGCTGTAAAATCAGTAATTTTAGCCTCTACGTTATTTTCAGTTTTGGATTTGGTTCCGCAAGAGCCAAGAATAACAGCAATAATTAAAATCGTTATCGTTTTCATAGTTCCATCATTAATTTGCCGCAAGTACGAAATAACAAGCGATACAGCCTAAATTAGATGTCGAACGCCGATAAAAATTTAGTGAATAAGGTGATTTATTTAGTGAAATTTAGTTTAGAAAGTCTTAAATAAAGAAATGATAGTGCTTCTAAAATTTTCAGAAAGTGGAATTTCTTTTGTTCCAACTTGAACAGCTTTCGGATGAATGGCGCTAATTTTTTTAGCATTAACTAAAAAGGAACGATGGGTTTTCACAAATCCTTCCGGCTCTAGTAGCTCTGTCAAACTTTTTAATGTATGAGGAACTATATATTTTTTTTCATCCGTAAAAATTACAGAGTAATTATCCATTGCCTCTGCATAAGCAATATCAGCATACATTACTTTAACTAATGTACTTTTGTCTTTTATAAAAATACTCTTCTCCGAAACCTCTTGTGTTATAGCTGGCTTAATTACTTCAGAAGCACGATAAAGAGCAATTTCAATATTACTTATTAAATCTGCAATAGTGTATGGCTTAGCAATAAATCCAGCCGGTGTGGTAAGTTTAACTCTATCTATTGTTTTCTTGTCGGTATTTGAAGTTAAAAAAACGATTGGTACTTTATATTGTTTGTTAACCTGATGCGCTATATCAACTCCATCTAGGCTACCTTGCAAATTAATGTCCAACAATATCAAATCAACACTTTCGGTATTTAACACATTAAACAAATCACCTGCATTATCCAAAACAGCCACAACAGTATAACCTTCATCAGACAAGAGCATCTCAATATGGTCTGCTATCAGTGCTTCATCTTCAACAATAATTATCCTCTTCTTGATACTACTCATCCTACTTAAATTTCTTTATCAAAAATACATTTTTTAACCCATTTTCATTCTCCACTTTCCATTCAGCTTGTAGTTGACGGCTAAGGGAGCGAATCATCAATTTCCCAAAATTAGTTGAGTTTGTTTCATTAGAACCAACTCCATCGTCACTTACCTCTAGCTCAAGCAGAGCATCTACCTTTCTTAAACCAATTTTTACTTGCCCTTCGTTTTTATTTGCAAATGCATGCTTAAACGAATTTGTAAATAACTCATTAATTATTAAACCTAAAGGAACTGCGGTATTTATATGCAAGCGCAGGTTTTCAACTTCGCACACCACCTCAATTTTCTTATCCTCTGTTTTAAATGAATTCTTCAAACCAGCAACTAATTCGCTAATGTATTGTTGCATTTCAACACTTTCTATCGAATCTTTTTGGTATAGGAACTGATGCAACAACGCTATTGCACCTACCCTTTTTTGAATATCTTTAACAGCCGTGATTGTTTTCTCATCTTCATAATTTCTTGATTGCATATCAATAATACTATTTATTAATTGCAAGTTGTTTTTTACACGATGATGCACTTCGGCAATAAGTACTTCCTTCTGCTTTATATTTTCTTCATTTAATTCATTCTTCTCATTTAAGAGTTTATTGATACGTTGTTTAGATCTAAATGCTAAAACTATTATTAATAAAAGCAAGGTAATAACTACAATCACAGCAATCATAAAATTGCGTTGAGTTAAGCGACGCTGAACTTCTTTGTCCTTCTCCGCATTAATACGAATTAACTCTTTATCTTTTTTTTCTGTTTCGTACTTAGTTTGCATCTCAGCAATCGTTGCATTTCTATCTTCATTTAAAATACTATCGCGTAATGCAATATATTTGTTTAGGTATACATGCGCGTTTTTATAATCACCCATATCTACATAAATATCATTTAAACTTTCGTAAGCAAATTGCTTGCGATTGATCAATTGATTCGAAGTACACAATTCTAAATCCTTAAATGCAAATTCCAACGCCTTATCAAACTGCTTTAATTTAGAATAAGTATTTGCCAAATTATTATAAGCACTCGATTTTTTCTCAGTCATTCCAGATAGCCTTAAGAAAGCTTCGTTCTGAAGATAATAATTCAACGCCATCTTAAAGTCCTTTTTGTAATAGTAAACACTTCCCATGTTACTGATACAGGTCATCATTCCAACAGAATCATTACTTGATTTATGAATAGCTAAAGCTTCTTTATACAATTGCAAGGATCTATCTAAACTATCGAGGTAAGTATTAATAATACCAAGATTAACCATTGCTCCTGCGACACGCTTTAAATCATTTCTGCTTTTATCTATCGCAAGTGAAATAGTTAAGTATTTGTATGCCTCTTTATAATTGTACTGCGCGTAGTACATTAAGCCTAAGTTGTTGTATGAAAATGAAAGTCCAGCAGAATCTTTAATTTCTTCCTGAATTTTTATGGCATTTAAGAAATAAGGCAAAGCCTTTTCGGGCTTACCATTAACGTCATAAAGCACACCAAGCTTAGCGTACGTATTTGCAAGGCCTTTAGAGTAAGCGCTTCCCTTTGCCAATTGGATTGTTTCGTCGCCAATTTTAACTGCCTTTTCAAAATCTACAAACACAGTCTTCCAAAGTAAATCATTCAGCGAATCTATTCGCTTATGAGCTGTCGTTTGAGAAACCCCAGACTTGATTAATGCAAATAGAAAAAACAGGAAGAAGAATGCTAATTTTTCGAGCTTAAACATATTACTGAACTTAATCAAAGATACAAATATTGAATGAGTATTAAAACCTCACAACAAAATGCTCCTGCTCCTGTTGTTCTTTTCTAAATAAAACAATACCTATAAAAAACAAGTCGATACTTAGTTTTACTCGTTCGTGGGTTTTAATATATTGCCAGGCTTCCTGCATGCCTTCGCTCCAATTGATGTCGTCGAAAATTAAAACAGAATGTTCGTTACATTTCGGCAGCAATTGATTGAAATAATTAATACTAGCTTCTTTGGTGTGGTTACCATCTATGTAAGCAAAATCAACAGCTTCTAGTTTGTTTAATAAAGTAGACAAGGTGTCATTAAAATTTCCTTCGATCAATTCTATATTCTCGAATTTGTTTTTTGTAAATTGTTGTTTTGCAAATGCTGCAATTTCTTTACTTCCTTCTAAAGTATAAACTTTTGCCTTTTTGTTTGCAGCAGCTAAATACATAGTGGTTAAACCAAGCGATGTTCCTAACTCAACAATGGTATTAGGTTTAAAATGATTTACTAATCTAAATAACAAACGTGCATATTTCTCATTTGAGATTCCATGCTTCACAATATCTTTTACTTTGCGTTGGTTACCTTTAAATACGCGAGAACCTGCACCAAAATCGGTTATCGTTAAAACAGTTTCATCATTACTTAATTGTAGCCTTGTTTCAGAAAGTATTTTGTAATCGTAAAATTCATCTTTTAAATAAATTACATTTAGCACCAAATGAAACATAAAAGGTGAGTGCATCCCATGCTCGTTATTCGAACGCAGGTAATATTTTAAATAACGAACGATATAGGAAAGGGAAGTCAATTTATTTACTTGCTTCTTGTGAATTTTTCTTGTGGCGCAAGAATAAAACATCACCCACTTTTGGTTCTTGCCCCTCTTTCATTTTATTCTTTTTATACAAATGATAAATACGAATGCCATGCAGCTGGGCAATTGACTTCATAGTTTCACCTTTAGTTACAACATGATAAGGCTCCAAAGCTTTACGACGTTTACGCTCGACATAAATTTTTGTTCCTGCTTGTAATTTATCATTTTTACTAAGTTCGTTATAAGCTAATAAATCTTGCAGTTCTACATCAAACTCACTTGCTATTTTAAAAAACGAATCGCCTGGCTTTGCAATAATAAATTTAGTACGATTAAAACGAAGAACTTGCCTTAATTCCATTTGCGTTTTAGGAGCTCCATTTGCAATGGGCATACTATGCATATCCTGCAATTTATCGTACTCGTATAACTTATACTTTTCAATTAGCTCAATTAATTGCTCCGCATATTTTGGATGTGTGGCATAACCAGCTTCCTTCAAACCTTTTGCCCAGCCTTTATAATCGGTTAATGGTAACTCAAACAAAAAAGCATAACGTGGGCGATTTTTCAAAAACAAGGAATGGTCGGTATAAGAATCCAGTACTCTTTCATATTTTCTAAAGCATTCATTTTTCTCATCATCATCCATGTAATAACTTTCTCCATTCCAACCAACATGACATTTAATACCAAAATGGTTGTTTGCATAAACAGATAAAGCACTATTTCCATTTCCGCTTTCTAGCATACCTTGCGCAAGCGTAATACTTGCAGGAATACCATGCGAGAGCATTTCAGAAATCGCGTCTTCTTTGTAAATTTTAATATAGTCGTTTGGTGTGTTCTTTTTCTCGGAAGGTTGGGCAAAAAAGGGCGTGCTCAGTAATATTACTAATACTGATAAAAAGACATATTTATTCAACGCACATTTCATCCTATACAAATTTACAATAAGAAAAGCGGGTTTTTGTCGATGAAAAGGAGGTTTATGAACAGTGATATGTTGAACATAGACGAAATTTAGCATTTTTTTAACACGGAAACTTGCAAGACAATAAAAGTTTCCATAGTTTTGTTGCCGATTTAAAAAAATGGAACAAGAGGATAAAATATTACATGGTGCACAGGAGCTATTTTTTAAATACGGACTGCGTTCTGTAACAATGGACGATATTGCAAAGCATCTTGGTATGAGTAAAAAAACCATTTATCAGTGTTACAAAGACAAGGATGAAATGGTTCATACTTTAATGCAAAATCACATTAAACAGGACGAATGCACTTTTAGAGGAAACTACGACAAATCGGAAAACGTGGTTGAGGAGGTATTTAACATCATGAAAAGCATGACGGAGATATTTAGCAAAGTAAATCCCTTATTGTTTTATGAATTGCAAAAATACCATCCAAAATCGTGGCAACTAATTCGTGATTTCAAAGAAAACTTTGTGCAAACCATGGTAGAAGCCTCCATTGAAAAAGGAAAAAAAGATGGTTACGTAAGAGAAGATGTGAATGCTAAAATTATGGCGCGCCTAAGAATGGAAGAAGTTGAAATGGCTTTTAATCCTCAGATTTTTTCACCTGATAAATTTAGTGTGTTACAAGTGCAATTAGCACTAACTGAGCATTTTCTTTACGGCATTTGCACTTTAAGAGGTCACAAACTAATTAATAAATATAAAGAAGTACAAGAAGAAGAATAAATAAAATTATGATGAAGCTAATAAAAATAAAAACGATTGTTATTGCACTCAGTGTTTTACCAATCTTATCATTTGCACAAAGTAGCGGAGCAGGAAGTTCTGAATTTACTTTACAAGGAGCAATTGATTATGCTACCAAGCACAATGCTAACTACAAGAATGCCGAAATAGACATTAAGCTTGCTGATTATAAAAATAAGGAAGTAATAGGAATGGGATTGCCACAAATTAGTGGGAGCGTTGATTTGAAGGATTATTTAAAAATACCAACTTCTGTTTTACCAGACTTCATTACACCAACAGTTTTGAAAACTTTAATGCAATCAGGCGTTATTCCATTTAATGAAGCGGCATTAAATCCTAGCAATTTCTCTTCAATACCTGCCCAATTTGGAACAAAATACAATTTGACTGCTGGAGTTTCTGTTTCGCAATTAATTTTTAGTAGTGATTACATATTAGGTTTGCAAGCAGCCAAAGAGTTTAAATCTCTTTCACAAAAATCATTAACTAGAAATAAAGTTGAAACTTCAGTTGCAGTTACTAAAGCTTATTACGGCGCTTTAATAAATAAAGAACGTTTAAAAACACTTACTGCAAATATAGATAGAGTAAAAAAACTATACGATGATACAAAAGCCTTAAACGAAGCTGGATTTGTTGAAAAACTAGACAGAGACCGTTTAGAACTTGCGTACAACAATTTACTTACAGAAAAAGAAAAAGTAGAACGTTTAATCGGCTTAAGCGAAACACTTTTAAAATTTCAGATGGGGTATAGTTTAAGTGAACCTATTACACTAACAGATGGATTAAATGCTGAGAATTTTCAAGACATTGATGCAAGTAGTGCTGTAAAAGTAAAATATGAAGCTCGTCCAGAATTCTCATTACTTGAATCGCAAAAGAAAATTAACGAATTAGATTTAAAAAGATACAAAATGGCTTACCTACCAACACTTGTTGGGTATGGTGCTTTTAACTATCAAGCACAACGTACAGAATTTAATTTTTTCGATAATAAAGCTGATTGGTTTCCAATTGGTTTAATTGGCGCCACTTTAAATATTCCAATATTTAGTGGTGGGCAAAAATACTACAAGACAAAACAAGCTCAATTAAATTTACAGAAAACGAACAATACCATAGATTACATGAAAACTGTAATCGATTTGGAAGCTACATCAGCTTCAATAACATACAAAAATGCTTATGCAAGTGTTCAAACACAAGCTAAAAATAAAGAACTAGCTAAATCAATATTTGAAACAACAAAGAAAAAATACGATGCAGGTGTTGGTTCGAGTTTAGAAATTATCACAGCGGAAACTGCATTAAAGGAGGCAGAAACGAATTACTTAAGTGCCGTGTACGATTTAATAATTGCAAAAACAGATTTAGATAAAGCACAAGGAACTATAAAATAGAGGAGTTAAAACGGCAAGAGCCAAGATACAAGACCATAAAAGAAGACAATAAATAAAAATTCAAACAACGATTAAACACATCATATGAAAACTATAATCACTCTTTCAACACTCGGAATACTACTATTAGCTGCATGTTCACAGCCTGATAAAAAAACCGAACTAGATAATTTACGAAAACAACAAGATGCTTTAACCGCTCAAATTGAAAAGTTAGAAGCTGAAATTGCAAAAGAAGGTGGAGACTCAACACAAGTAAAAATAAATCTTGTTGAAACAATGAAAATTGTTCCTCAAACTTTTCTTACGTATATTGATGCGCAAGGAAAAATTGATGCGGATGAAAATGTTGCTCTTTCTTCAGAAATACCAGGAACAATTACAAAAATTTCAGTAAAGGTTGGAGATGAAGTTAGCAAAGGTCAAGTACTTGCCGAAACTGATGCACGTGCTGTGCAACAAAGCATTAGCGATTTACAAACAAATTTAGATTTAGTAAATCAATTATACGAAAAGCAAAAATCGCTTTGGGACCAAAAAATTGGAACGGAAGTTCAGTTTTTACAAGCTAAAACAAGTAAAGAAAGTTTAGAGAAAAAAATGTTAACGCTACAAGAACAATTGCGTATGACAAAAATTATTTCTCCAATTTCTGGTACTGTTGATGCAGTTGATATTAAAGTTGGACAAGCAGTTGCTCCAGGTTTACCTGCCATTCGTGTTATCAATTTCTCTAACCTAAAAGTAAAAGCTGAAATGGCTGAAACATATGCAGGTAGAGTTAAAAAAGGTGACGCTGTAAAAGTTTATTTTCCTGACACTGGAGATTCCCTAGAAGCTAAAATTAATTTTGCAGCTCGTGCAATTAGTAATATTTCTAGAACATTTACTGTTGAAGTATTATTAGACAATAAAAAAGATTACCACCCTAATATGGTTACTCGTTTAAAAATTAACGATTACGTTTCTCCTAAACCAACTATTACAATTCCAATCAAAGTAATTCAAACAGATATTGAAGGAAACCGATTTGTTTATATTGCTAAAGGTGATGCTGCAAGCAAAATCATTGTTAAAACAGGAAAAGAATACGATGGCAAAATGGAAATTACTGAAGGTTTAAAAGAAGGAGATCTTCTTATTTACAAAGGATACGATAGTGTAAACGAAGGAGACAAAATTTCTGCCACAAAATAATTCATTGTTTAATTTATTTAAACAAACAAAAGCAATATGAAAGAAAAATTCAAAGAATTTAAGCCCTCAAGCTGGGCAATAGATAATAAAGTAACCGTTTATATACTTACTATTATTATCACCATCATTGGTATTTGGTCATACATTTCTTTACCAAAAGAAAGTTTTCCAGATATCACAGTACCTACTATTTATGTACAAACCGTAAATGGAGGTAACTCCCCTACTAATATTGAAAACACCATTACCAAACCAATTGAGAAAAAACTAAAATCAGTTGCTGGTATTAAAAAGGTAACTAGCAACTCCTTACAAGACGTTTCGGTTATTGTAGTTGAGTTTAATACAAATGTTGATGCAGCAAAAGCAAAACTAAAGGTTAAGGACGCAGTTGACGAAGCTCGTACCGACATGCCAACAACACTTACAAGAGAACCAATGATTAAGGAAATTGCTTTCTCTGAGATTCCAATTATGTACATTAACGTTGCAGGTAGTTATGAATTAAGCAAACTAAAAAAATACGCCGAAGATTTACAAGAGCGTATTGAAGGGCTTAAAGAAATTAATGAAGCCAAATTAGTTGGTGCACTAGAACGTGAAATTCAAGTTAACTTAGATATGTACAAAATGCAAGCTGCGCAGCTTACCATGGGCGATGTTCAACGTGCAATTGGTTCTGAAAACTTATCTATTACTTTAGGTAACATCCCTATGGATGGAATGAAAAGAACTTTAAACGTTAAAAAAGAGTTTAAAGATATTGAGGAAATAAAAAATCTTGTTATCAATTCGCAAAGTGGTGCGCGCATGTACCTTAAAGATATTGCAGACGTTAAAGATACATTTTTAGAGAAAGAAAGTTTTAGTAGCAGTAAAGGCAAAAACGTAATTACACTAAACGTAATTAAACGTTCGGGAGAAAACTTAATTGATGCTTCCGAACAAATAAAAGAAATTATTGCTGATATGAAAAAGAACGAGTTCCCTCAGGGACTTGAGATTACTATATCAGGCGACCAATCAGATAAAACAGAAGTTACCTTACATGATTTAATTAATACCATCATCATTGGTTTTATTTTGGTAACCTTTGTATTAATGTTCTTTATGGGCGTTACCAATGCAACCTTCGTTGCACTATCGGTTCCACTTTCGATGTTTATTGCATTCTTATTTATGCCAATGCTCGGCTTTAGTTTAAATATGATTGTATTGTTTGCATTTTTACTCGCCCTCGGTATTGTAGTAGATGATGCCATTGTGGTAATTGAAAACACACATCGATTATTTGATAACGGAAAACGAAATATTAAGGTAGCTGCAAAAATGGCTGCTGGTGAAGTGTTCTTGCCAGTACTTTCAGGAACCATGACAACACTTGCCCCGTTTATTCCGCTTGCATTTTGGAGTGGCATTATTGGTAAGTTTATGTTTTTCTTACCTATCACCTTAATTATTTGTTTACTTGCCTCGCTCTTTGTTGCTTATATCATCAACCCCGTGTTCGCTGTTGACTTCATGAAAACACATGATGAAGAGAAAAAAGAATTTGGAAAGATTTCTAAAAAAGGAAGAAGACTCTTAATTGTTTATGCATTGGTTGCTGTTATTGCACACATTAGTGGACAAGCACTTATTGGGAACTTAGTAATCTTTTTAGGTGCATTTATGGTGCTACACCGTTTGTTATTATATAAAGCAATTGAAGCTTGGCAAACGAGATTATGGCCTGCTTTTCAAAACAGATACACTAAATTTTTAACCTGGAATTTAGTAAAACCTTGGAGACCAATTGTATTAACTTTTGTGATTTTCGTAGTATCCATTATGATTTTTGCAATTCGTCAACCTAAAGTTGTATTCTTCCCTCAAGGAGATCCAAACAATGTGTTTGTGTATGCAAAATTACCTGTTGGAACAGATCCTAATTACACGAATGCTGTAATGAGACAAGTTGAGCAACGCGTTGATTCTGTTTTAGGAAAAGACAATAAAATTGTTGAATCAATTATTACAAACGTAACTGTAGGTGTAACTGATCCTCAAGATCAAGATCAAAACTCATATCCTAACAGAGGTAAAATTGCAATCAACTTTGTTCGTTTTGGTTTACGTGATGGTGAATCAACAGCTAAGTACTTAACTGCATTGCAAAATTTAAAATGGAATATTGCAGGTGCTGAAATTACTGTAAATCAAGAGCAATCAGGGCCTCCAGTTTCTAAACCAATAAACATTGAAATTAGTGGCGATAAAATTGAAGATTTATTAGTTAATGCAGCCAACCTAAAACGTTTCCTTGACGACAAGAAAATTGCAGGGATTGTTGATTTGAAAAAAGATTTAGATGACAATAAACCAGAAATTATTTTTGATATTGATAGAGAACGTGCAAATCGTGAAGGAATTTCAACGGGGCAATTAGCAATGGAAATTAGAAGTGCTGTTTTTGGTGCAGAAGCAACTAAATTTAGAGATGCGGATGATGAATATCCTGTTCAATTACGTTATAAATACAATCAACGTGTTGACATTGAAACTATCAAGAATTTAAAAATCACTTTCCGTGATATGAACCTAGGCGGAATCTTGCGTTCGGTCCCACTTTCATCAGTTTGTAAAGTATATTACTCGCAGACATATGGTGGAATTAAACGTAAAAACTACGAGCGTGTAATTTCATTATCATCTGATGTTAAGTCAGGATTTAATGCAAACGAAGTAGTAGCTGTAGTTCAAAAAGCAGCAAGTGGATTTAAACCAACCGGAGATGTTAAAGTTAAATTCACTGGACAACAAGAAGAACAAGCAGAAACAGGCGCTTTCTTAGGAAAAGCTTTATTAGCTTCTTTTGGTTTAATGTTATTTATTCTTGTATTACAATTTAATGCCTTTGGTAAACCATTAATTATTATGTCAGAGATTTTCTTCAGTATTATTGGTGTATTGTTAGGTACAGGTATCTTTAAAATGGATTTAAGTATTGTAATGACCATGGTAGGTGTAATTGCACTTGGTGGTATAGCAGTTCGAAATGGTATTCTCTTAGTTGAATTTGCCGAGCTACAACGCCATCAAGGTATGCGTTTATGGGAAGCAACTATTGAGGCTGGAAGAACACGTATGACACCAGTAATCTTAACTGCAACTGCTGCTGTTTTAGGTTTAATTCCGCTAGCTGTTGGTTTAAATATGGATTTTGAAGCATTACTTACAACTGGTAATCCTCATATCTATTTTGGAGGAGATAACGTTGCATTCTGGGGACCTTTATCGTGGACAATGATATTTGGTATTTCATTCGCAACAGTAATTACTTTGATTCTTGTACCTGCAATGTACATTATGAGTGAACGATTAAAGAAACGCTCTATCATCATACTTCAACATTTTGAGATGAGCAATATTATGATGTATGTTCCTTTCATGATACTTATTTTAAGAATGGTTTTAAAAGCTAAAAAAGTTAAATTAGATTACGGCGATTTAAATGCTTAATTAAATTTATAATCCTTAATTTTGTAACTCCCGACAATGCTGTCGGGAGTTTTTTATTTCTAACATGAATTGGATTGAATTACAAAGTATAGAACAAGCAAAAGAATTAATTAATTCTTCAACCGAAAAACCTGTTTTATTTTTTAAACATAGTACTCGTTGCTCTATTAGCAACATGGCTAAAGACAGATTGGAAAGAAAATGGAATATTGATTCGAGCAAAGTTGCCCCTATTTATTTGGATTTATTAAATCACAGAGATATTTCTAACTTCTTGGCAGCTGAGCTAAACATTGAGCATCAATCTCCACAAGTTATTTTGGTTAAGGATAAAAAAGCTACTTATTCAGAAACGCATAGCATGATTAATGTTGATGCTATTTCGGAAGTACTTTAATATTAACCTACTTAAATTTTACACGGAGACACAAAGAGCACTAAGTTTCACTAAGAGCTTGAAACATATATATTATTTAACTAATGTAGTATCAGCTTGAGGAGCTTCTTTTTTTTCCAAGCTTGAATACTGCACACGCACGAAAATAATAAACAGAATAAGTAAAATTGTAGCAAAGCTTAGTGAAAAACGTAACCATTGTTTTCGCTCTTTGCTTAAAGGAACTTTACTTTGACTTTTAATATTCTTAACTAGAATAACTAAATCCTTTCTAAAAATAAATCCAACAATAACATAAGGCGCAGCCATTAAAAAAAGAATCCCCTTATTTAATCCACGTGCAATAGATTTTGGGTCGCTTTCCAGATTACTTTCGGCGGCAGCTTTACACATAGCGCACTGCGCTTCCGCATCAATAGCAAACAAAACAAGAAACAACATTGCAATAAATACAATTGTTCTACTCCTATTATGTTGTTCGCTTACTTCCATTGTTAGAAATTATAATATGGCTTAATCATAAAATAAACTACTACTCCTGTAATTGCCACGTATAGCCACAATGGGAAAGTATAACGCGCCAATTTCTTGTGCTTCTCAACTTGATTAGTCCAACCAAAATGGAAAGTAATAAGCACCATTGGAAAAACAATTCCAGCTAATAAAATATGTGAACTTAAAATGAAGAAATAAATGCTTCTCATGGAACCTGCGGCAGTTAGTTCCTCTGGGCTAATTTGCCCGTCATGATTTAAATCCCCATAACGCGTGTCAGGAATAAAATAATGAGCTGTTACATACATTAATAAAAACAATGCTGACAAAGTCATTGCAGTTAAGTTCAACTTTTTGTGTAATGCAATTTTCTTTTGTTTTACCGCAATGAAAGTCATAATTAAAATCAAACTCACAACTGCATTTGTTCCTGCAATAAACTTTGGCAATGAAAATATAAATGCAGGTACGCTGTCTGGCACGGGCAATACATGTCGATTTAACAAACTCACCAATCCCATAACTACAACAGTTAATATAGCTGCCCAGATGTATGCTTTTTTATTGCTCATTACTTTTCAGTTTTTAGTAATTTAATATCTTCAATTAATTTGTTTACCATGATGCTATCCGTACCATCATAAGTTCCTCTAATTCTCTTTTGCTTATCAATCAACAACAAAAATTCGCTGTGTATAAATCCTTCAGCACTTCCATCATCTTCAACTGCATTAATTAAATAACTTGTTTTTGCTAAATCATAAATTGCAGGCTTTGCACCAGTTAATAAATGCCATTTGTTTTTTACTGCCCCGTATTTCATCCCATATTGCGCAAGTACCTCAACAGTGTCATTTGAAGGATTAATGGTATGTGATAGAAACAAAATTTCATTATCTGCATCATATGCTTTAGCCACCCTACCAAGCTGTGTATTCATACGCGGACAAATGCTTTGACAAGTAGCGAAAAAGAAATTAGCGATATAGATTTTATCTTTTGTTACCGAATCAGTAATCGTTTCACCAAACTGATTAGTGAAAGAAAACGGGGCAATAGTGTGATACAAAGTATCTCCGTTGTTTAGTTTTTTCGGTCCAATTACTGGGAATAATAATGTGCTTTTTTTCTCTTCAACTTCTTTATTACCACAAGAAGCAAGAACAAGCATTAACATTAAACTATAAATTACTGTTTTCATATTTTATTTCTTTTCAATTTTATTTACATCCTGCATGTTTGCATGCTCATCTTTTAATACTAGATGTTTGTATTCTTCAATCATTCGTTTTACCTCCGAAATATAAGTTGGGTCATAGTAACCACGAATGTGACGGTCTTTATCAACTAATACTGCAAAATAATTAAATACATGAATTGGTTTTTGCTTGAAAAATATTTTACGAATGGAATCGTAGCCTTCTTTGTTATTAACCCACAGGGTTCGAAAATAAAAATTACTCATTGTAATGCCTAATGAATCTTTCAGATAATCTTCATAGTGATTTTTATTTTCTTTCATTGAAGCTGAAGTTTGTTGAACAATATAAACATCCAACATATCCAACTTCTCTTTCTTATATTTTTCGAACTCAAGTAAACCCGCTAATTTCTCTTGTTGATTTTTATCTACAAACAAAACTAATTGTGCACCTGATTGTTTTTTAGAAGAATCCCTATCGAAAAATCGAACCGAAATTTCCGTGCCTGAACTATCAATACTTGTTTCCTCCCAACTTTTTCCAAACTCCAATGCACTTTCAGGAACAGTATAATAAACGGTATCACCTTTTGCATCTAAGGTCTTAGGTCCATAATAAGCCATTTTCTTAAAATTAACTTCCGATAATTCGAAGAAAAAATAAATAAGTGATGGAATTAAAATAATTAGGACGAGGATGACTTTTTTCTTCACGGCAAAATGAATTTAAACGCTTGCAAAATAGCGCCGCAAAGATACAGAATAATTGAAAACAAAAACAGCCCTCTTTTGGAGGGCTGTTTACAAAAAAATAGCTTTTTTTTATTTAACTAACATTATAGTTCCGTGTGATTCAAACTCTTTATCATCAATACGTTTACCGGTTAAGATATAGAAATATGTTCCTTCGGAATTATCATCTCCGCTCCAATTACCTCCAATTGCGTTAAAACTTGCTATTAAAGTTCCCCAACGATTAAATATGGTAATATCTAATGTTTTATATCCACTCGACTGTATAGTTAAAGCATCATTTATACCATCACCATTTGGAGAGAAAATATTTGGAACTACAACTGTAGCTTCGCCAAAAACAGTAATTGTAACTGTTGCCGTATCGTTGCAACTTGCACCTCCATTAGATGCAACCAAAGTAACTACATAATTTCCAGCCACAGCATAATTAAATGAAGGATTTGTTACATATGAACTATCTCCATTACCAAAATACCATGTATAAATACTAGCATTTTGAGATGAATTATTAAACTGCACAGGAAGTGGCACAAAACCTGAATTAGTAGAAGATGTAAATGCAGCAACTGGATTAGGAGTTTGCGTTACAATTACTGTAGCATTTCCAACACAGCCATTAGCTTGATCAGTAACACTTAAAGAATAAGTACCTGCAACTGGAGTATTTGTTGTGTTTGCTAAAGTTGAAGTAAAAGAATTTGGTCCCGTCCAAGCATAAGATGGGTTAACAGCATTAGTTGATGAAATTAAATCAATTTGATTTGTTCCACAATTAATATCCGCAATAGGATTAATTGATACTGTAGGAATAACTACATTACTTCCAACAATAACAGTTTGCTGAGCAGTACAACCATTTGCATTATCAACCGCAGTAACTGTATAAGTACCTGCAGCAGTAACACTAACTGGATTACCAGTTAGTGGCCCAACTGCATCATTCCAAACTAAAGTTCCACTTGTAGCAGAAGAACTTGCCGTTAATACTGAAGTTGTTTGACTACATGTTATTGTAGCAATACTAGCACTTGAATTTATAACAGGGGCAACCGCATCAACTGTAACAAGAGTTGTACTAAAAGTTGTACAACCATTTGAAGGGTCGGTAACTGTAACTGTATAAGTAGCACTTGCATTTACAACGGCTGTATTAGTATTTGATCCACTAACAATTCCTGCACCTGTCCATACAAAGCTTGCATTAGCTGTTGTAGAACTTGCAGTAACATTAGTTGTTAATTGAGAACAAGTAATAGGACTTGCAGCACTAACAGTCAAATCAGGCGCAGTAGTATTGTTGTTAACATCTACTAAAGCAGGGTTAGATTGACATCCATTATTTTGATCAGTTACAATCAACGTATAAGTACCTACTGTATTTACCGAAGGAGTTGCTGTTGCTCCGCCTGATACAATACCTGCACCAGTCCAAGCATAATTTACAGTGGATGGATTAGAAGAACCAGACAACGTAACTGTTGACACAACACAAGTTAAAAACTGATTAGCTCCTGCATTAGCTACAGGTCGAACCGTATCAATTGCAACTACAACAACATCTGTATTAGAACATCCATTTGCTGTATTTAAAACAGTTAAAGTATATGTTCCTGCTGCATCAACTGTTGGAGTTGCCGTAGTTCCACCTGATACAACATTTGGACCTGCCCAACTAAAATCAACTCCTGATGTTGTTGAACTTCCAGTTAAAACAACAGAAGTAATATTACAATTTATTGTTTGCGTAAGGCCTGCATCTACATTAGGTAAATTTGAGTCGGGAGTTACATCCGCTACATCAGTTGATGTACAACCATTCGAAATATCAGTAACAGTTACTGTATAAGAACCTGAAACGTTTACAGTAGCAGAAGCTGTGTTGCCACCTGAAACAATACCAGCACCTGCCCACGAATAAGAAACATTAGAAGTAGTTGACGTTGCATTTAATGTAACACTTGTTAAACCACAAGTTAAAATAGCATCTACACCCGCATCTGCATTTGGTAAAGTATTGTTTAATGTAACAACTGCATCATCAGTTGCTGTACATCCATTACTTGGATTTGTTACTGTTAACGTATATGTTCCTGCTGCATCAACAGTTGGAGTTGCTGTTGTTCCACCTGACACAACATTTCCACCCGACCAACTAAAATCAACTCCTGACGTTGTTGAACTTCCATTTAAATTTAAAGTAGGGCTTGTACATGTTATAACACCATCAAAACCTGCATCTACATTTGGAACTGTATTGTTTAAGAAAACATTTATTGTTGTTGTATTTGAACAACCATTTGCTGGATCTACAACAGTTAATGTATATGTACCAGCAGCATCAACTATAGCAGCATTTGTAGTTCCACCTGATACAACATTACCACCTGTCCAAGCATAAGAAAGATTAGTAATTGTTGAACTCGCAGAAACAGTAACTGAAGTTGTTGTACAATTTATTATTTGATCTGCATCTGGAGTAATAGTTGGTTGAGTTATGTTTTGTGTTACAGAAACCGTTGCTGTATTAGAACAACCATTTCCTGAATTTAAAACTGTTAAAGTATATGTTCCAACCGCATCAACTGTAGCAGCATTGGTAGCACCACCCGATACAATACTTGGCCCTGCCCAACTAAAATCAACTCCTGATGTTGTTGAACTTCCTGTTAAAACTACTGAAGTAATATTACAATCTAATACTTGCGCAGTACCTGCATCTGCATTTGGTAAGTTTGAATCTGGAACTACATCTGCAACATCTGTTGATGTACAACCATTAACATTATCTGTTACTGTTACTGTGTAAGAACCTGAAACGTTTGCTGTAACAGAAGCAGTACTTCCGCCTGATACGATACCTGGACCTGCCCAAGAATAAGAAACATTTGGTGTTGTTGATGTTGCATTTAATACAACACTAGTTAAACCACAAGTTAAAGCAGCATCCGCTCCTGCTCCCGCATTTGGAAGAGTAGTGTTTAGTGAAATTGCAAGATTATCTGTTGCTGTACAACCATTTGTTGGGTCTGTAACTACTAATGTATATGTTCCAACTCCATCAATAATTGGAGTTGCAGTAGTTCCACCTGAAACAATATTTCCACCTGACCAACTATAAGTAATGCCTGCAGTTGATGAAGTTCCATTTAATGTAATTGAAGTATTTGTACAAGTAAGTACTGAATCAACCCCAGCATTCACATTTGGAACAGTAGTGTTTGATAAAACATTAACTGTAGTAGTATTAGAACAACCATTAGCAGGATTAACTACTGTTAAACTATAAGTACCTGCTGCATCAACTGTAGCTGAAGCGGTTGCTCCGCCCGACACAACACTACTTCCTGTCCAAGTATAAGAAAGCCCTGAAACTGGTGAACTTGCAGAAACTGCTACTGATGTTATAGAACAATTTAATACTTGATCCGCTCCTGGTGTAAGAGCTGGTTGTGACGTGTTTTGCGTTACAGAAACCGTTGCTGTATTAGAACAACCATTTGAAGTATTTAAAACTGTTAATGTATAAGTGCCAGGTTGATTAACCGTAGCAGAAGCAGTAGCTCCGCCTGAAACCACTCCAGCACCTGCCCAAGAATAACTTACTGTTGGTGCAGTTGAACTTCCTGTTAAAACCAAAGACAATACACTACAATTTAATTCTTGTGTTGCGCCCGCATTTGCATCTGGAATGTTTGCATCAAGAGACACACTTGCAACATCAGTTGCAGTACAACCATTTGTTGGATTGGTAACTGTTAATGTATAATTACCTGCAGCATTTACTGAAATAGTATTACTTGCAGGGTTAGTTGTAATTCCAGTGCCTGACCATAAATAAGTAACACCAGGTGTAACTGAACTGCCCGTTAAACCAATAGTTGGAGACGAACAAATAATTATTGCATCACTACCTGCATTTACTGCTGGAGCAGTGTTATTTAAACTAACTACAACGGTTGATTGAGCAGTACAACCATTAGTTGGATCAGTTACTGTTAATGTAAAAGTTCCTGCTGCATTAACTGTTGGACTTGCAGTAGCACCGCCTGATACAATCCCTGTTCCTGTCCATGCATAAGAAGGACTTGGAGTAGTTGATGAACCATTTAAAACTACACTAAGAACTGTACAAGTTAAAGTTGCTGGACTTCCTGCATTTGAATTAGGAATAGTTGTATTTGAAGCAACTGTAGTTGATGTAGCGTTAATACAACCGTTTGAAGGGTCAGTAACAGTTAAAGTAAAAGTACCCGCAGTATTAACGGTAGCAGTTGCTGTTGCAGCACCCGCAGTTATTCCTGTCCCTGTCCAAGCATAAGAAACTCCTGGTGTAGATGATGAACCTAATAAATTTACTGATGTAGTAGAACAAGTTAAGCTTGCAGGAGACCCAACGCTAACATTTGGAGTTGCATTATTTAATACAACTATAGCTTGATCTGTTGATTGACAACCATTTCCTGTATTTGTAACCGTAAGAGTATATGTTCCTGCTGCGTTAACTGTTGGAGTTGCTGTTGCAGCCCCAGCTGTAATGCCAGGTCCAGTCCATAAATAAGTAACACCTGAAGTAGAAGATGAACCAGTTAATCCTACAGAAGAAACCGTACATGTTAATGTTGCATCTGAACCTGCATTGGCATTTGGTAAATTTGAATCAGGATTAACAATTGCTTGATCAGTAGAAGTACATCCATTTGCAGGATTTGTCACTGTTAAAGTATATGTACCAGTTGCATTAACTGTGATTGTATTTGTTGTTGGAGATGTAGTAATTCCAGGACCAGCCCATAAAAAGGTTGCACCACCTGTACTAGAACTTCCTGTTAAATTTAAACTAGTAATTGCGCAAGTTAATGTAGCATCAGAACCTGCACTAACATTAGGAACTGTTGTGTTAGTTGTTACTGCAACCGTTGAAGTATTTACACATCCATTTGTAGGATTTGTTACAGATAAAGTATACGTTCCTGAAGCGCCAGCTGTAGCAGATGCATTTGTTGCACCCGAAATAATATTTGGCCCTGTCCAGGCAAACGAAACTCCACCAGTTGATGATGAACCACTTAATGGAACAGAAGGATTAGAACAAGTAATTACTTGTGCTGAACCTGCGCTTGCATTTGGCAATGTAGTATTTGAAGTAACAGTAGCAACATCAGTTGCTGTACAACCATTAACTGGATTAGTTACTGTTAAGGTAAAATTACCTGCAGCATTTATTGTTGGTGTTGTTGTAGCTCCGCCCGCTGTAATTCCTGTACCTGCCCAACTATAAGAAACTCCACCTGTTGAAGATGAACCTGAAAGAGTAACGTTTGGTGAGGCACAAGTTATTATTGCATCTGAACCTGCGTTAACATTTGGTACAGTATTATTTAAAGAAACAACAACTTGATCTGTTGCAGTACAACCATTTCCAGGATTTGTAACTGTTAAAGTATATGTTCCTGCACCATTTACTGTTGCAGTTGCAGTTGCACTACCTGAAGTAATACTTGGGCCTGTCCATGCATAAGTTACACCTCCAGTTGAAGATGAACCGCTTAAATTTAATGAAGTAACCGAACAAGTTAATGATTGATCTGAACCAGCACTTGCATTTGGAATATTTGAATCAGGAGTAACTACTGCTTGGTCTGTAGCTGTACATCCATTAGCTGGATTTGTAACAGTTAAAGTATAAGTTCCTGCAGCATTTACGGTTGGCGTTGTTGTTGTTGCTCCAGCTGTAATACTTGGGCCTGCCCAACTAAATGTTGCGCCACCTGTGCTTGAACTACCAGATAAAGTTGTACTTGATGATGCACAAGTAATAGTAGCATCTGAACCAGCATTTACATTTGGTGTTGTTGTATTTGTTGTAACTGCAACTGTAACTGTATTTGTACAAGCATTAGCTGGATTAGTAACAGTTAAAGTATAAGTTCCTGCTGCATTAACCAATGCACTAGAAGTTGCTCCACCCGAAACAATACTTCCTCCTGCCCAGCTATATGTTGCGCCGCTAACTGTTGAACTACCAGTTACCGTAACAGAAGGTGTAGTACAAGTAATTACTTGAGCACTTCCAGCAGTAGCATCAGGAAAACCAACTGTAAATGATTCTGAATATGTTTTTGTACAACCTAAATTATCAGTAACTTCTAATGTTACTGTAAAAACTCCTGAACTTGTAAAAGTATGACTTGGGTTTTGGGATGTTGAAGAGTTACCATCACCAAATGTCCATAAAAAAGTAGAGTTTGATACTTGACAGGTTTTTGTAAAATTATAAGCATTACAACCAGTAGCTGTATAAGAGAAATTTGCATCCGGTCCAATCGAAGCGGTTCCGCCAAACGTGAAAGAAAAACCAGAATTTGAAACGGAATAATTATCAATTAATAAGGCATATGTTTGCCCAGCAGTAACATTAATTGTATTTTCCCACTGATATGCAAGGCCTGTTGGCACACAGGTACCTGGACCTGCAGGGTTATTTGCTTGGTAATTTGTAGATGCTGCAGAACTAAAAGAAGCTAATGGATCATCAGCCATTCCTGTTGCACCCGAACATCCACTCCAATTACACGCAACCGCATCAAAAGTTGTTGCTGTTGTTGTTGGACAAGATCCAGCGCTAACATCCCATAAAGCCCAATCATAATCATCGCCTGATTGAGATGCACTACTATAATTGCTTGGCGTAATCATAAACTCTAAGGTTCCATCACAACCAACAGTAAATTTGTACCATTTTGATTGGCGCTCACCACCTCCAAAACAAGAATTAGAACTATTAACCTCTTGCGTTCCAAAACCAGCAGAAGATGTACCTTGAGTAAAATTTAAATTATTACATAAAATAGCAGCTGTTCCACAATTTTGACCTGATACTACAGGAGGATCTACTGTTGTAGGGCACACAGAAAAAGTCCCTGTTGTTCCACCACTTGCATTTGATATTGTAAAATAGTAAGTATTACCAGTTTGTAATCCATTAAATGTTGAAGTTAAAGGCGAGGCTCCACAATCAGAACCAACGATGGTTGGATCAACTAAACAATCAAAACCCGCTGGAAATTCTACAACAGCAATTTCAACATTTCCTGCCCAAGTTCCTGTTCCTGTTGTTACCAAAGTTAATTGAGAACCCGTTGCAACAAATGAATACCAAACATCCGGATGATTAGATGCATTGTTTCCGTTTTGACATCCAATTGTATTTTGCCAGTTATCAGTTGCTTCAACTGTTGTACCTGTTACACAAGTTCCATTTGGAGTTAATGATATAGTACCAGTACAAAAATCATTACTTGGAGGTGCCATTACAGAAGAATTCCCAGAAATTATTCTCGCAGTTTGACCCGATGTAAAGCTAAGGTTAGGAGCGATATCTTTTTGAGCAAATCCTGCGCTTGCAACAAATAAAGATGCAATTAAAAAAATTTTATTCATGTATCTGATTTTTGCACTAAAATAAGTTAATTTTTGCAAATATCAAACCCTAAATCGATTAGATTTTCATGACTTTAAGATTAAAAGTCCTTTTATTATGATTAAAAACGAAAAATCAAGTACAAGCTTGTGCATTTTTTCAATAAAAACATCTGATTTTTAATACCCAAGTATCTTCAACATACTCTTGTAACTCTGCTCTTTTGCAAACAGTTTCATGCTAATTTCATCGGTTTCTTCATCTCTATCTACTAAAACGTGCTTAGGCGCAGGTATTAAACAATGTTGTGTTCCACCATATCCACTCAGTGCCTCTTGATATGCACCTGTGTGGAAGAAACCTACATATAAAGGTTGTTTTTCGTTAGGGTCTAATTTTGGCAAAAACACCTGATTGGTATGTGCTTCAGAAGCATAATAATCCATACTATCACAGGTTAAACCACCTAAATTTACTGGTTGATATGGTTTATCCCAGTGATTAATTGCTAATAAAATAAAACGTTGGTTAATTCCCCAAGTATCTGGCAAACTGGTAATGAATGAACTATCAATCATATACCAAGTTTCTCTATCGTTTTGTTGTTTGCTATCTATAACTGAGTACAATGCTGCCCCGCTTTCTCCAACTGTGTATGAACCAAATTCGGTAAAAATATTGGGTTCCATAATGTCGCGCTCATCACAAAAGCTTTTTATTTGCTCTACAATCTCCTCAATCATGTATTCATAATCATACTCAAAACCGAGGGAAGTACGAATTGGCATTCCCCCACCAATATTTAATGAATCAAGAGTGGGGCAAATTTTCTTTAATTCGTAATAAATGTTCATACATTTTATTAATTCTGTCCAATAATAAATTGTATCCTTTATTCCCGTATTTATGAAAAAATGGAGCAATTTTAGCTCAAATTTGGGGTTATTTTGTATTTTTTCCTTATAATAGTCGAAAATCTCGTTACTTCTAATTCCTAAACGAGAGCTATAAAACGCAAAACTTGGTTCCTCTTCGGTAGAAATTCTAATACCCAATTGCGTTTTTGGGGCCTTTACATTTTTGTTATAATATTCAACTTCATCTTTATGGTCCAGTACCGGAATTACATTAAAACCATCGTTAATTAACTCAGTAATATTCTGCTTGTAAGCTGTAGTTTTATATCCATTACATATGATGTAAGTCTCTTTATTGATCTTTCCTTTCTTATATTGCTCCTTCATTATCTGTATGTCGTATGCAGATGAAGTCTCAATATGAACATCATTATCTAACACTTCATCCAACACGAAAGAGAAATGTGAACTCTTAGTACAATAACAATACACATACTTGCTTCTGTAATCCACCTTCGCCATTGCTACATTAAATAAGCGCTTCGCCTTCTGTATTTGCGAACCTATTTTAGGTAAATAGGATATTTTAGTTGGAGTTTGATATTGCTTAACTACATCCATCAAACGTATTCCATTAAAATACAGCTCATTATCTATTACCTCAAATGGTTCTTGAGGAAAATTGAAGGTTTGCTCAATTAAATTTTGGTAGGTGTTTTGCTTAATCATATCAAATGTAAGTTACTTACTTATACTAGTAAGTAGCAAATGTAAGTGATTTAGATTGTACTTTTTGCTTCTTTTCGACTAATTTAAGGTTAAATAATTGTATAGTTTAGGTAGAACTAAACGTTTTGGGTAAGAAGTGCAAAGCAAAAGCGCAATGTTTACTCAATAAAATAGGGCATTTCGGAGGATTTCGATGCTTTTTAGCTGATTTTTGGTATCTTTGCCTCTCAAAAATTAGATATTATGATTAAGCCAATCAAGTTAATTGAAGTAAAATCAGAAATTGGAGCAGGAACACGCGGGGCAAGCATGGGAGTTGACGCAATTAAAATTGCGGCCTTGGATTTTGGAAGTCCGTTTTTTAAGAAATTTAAAAGTGTAGAAATACCAACCGAAAATAATTTATTATTAGAACCAGTTGTTCACGATTACGCAAAACGTATTAAAGGCGTGTACGCATTAAACGAACGTTTGGCTGCTGAGCTACAAAAAACATTAATAAAAGAAAATTCAATTCCAATTGTTTTAGCTGGCGATCATAGTTCGGCATTAGGAACAATTGCAGGTTTAAAAATGGCGTACCCTAATAAACGTTTAGGTGTAATTTGGATTGATGCGCATGCCGATATTCATTCGCCTTACACTACTCCATCAGGCAACATGCACGGGATGCCAATTGCATGCAGCTTAGCAGAAGACAATAAGGACAAGCAAATAAATAAATTAGATGATGAAACATCTGAGTACTGGGAAAAATTAAAAAATCTTGGTGGCATTAGTCCAAAAATAAATTATAATGACTTAGTATATATTGCACTTCGCGATTTTGAAGCACCAGAAGATTATTTAATTAAGAAAAATAAAGTGCGCGTTTTTAACTTGCAAGAAATTAGAAAAAAAGCAGTTGAGCGTGTTGCTATCGAATCGTTAAACTACTTAGATGCTTGCGATATGATTTATGTAAGTTTTGATGTAGATAGTATGGACTCTCGTATCTCTTCGGGTACAGGTACACCGGTACCAAATGGTATTACAGAAAAAGAAGCAGGTAACTTAATTTACTACATTATGAGAAGCAAAAAAATTGTTTGTTTTGAAATGGTAGAAATTAACCCAACCTTAGATAAAGAAAACTTAATGGCCGAAAATGCTTTTGAAATTTTACAAAAAGCAACTAACCAGTTGAGCCACGATTTTTAATTAATACAGAATTATTTTGAAGACTTGTTTTGTTGTTGCATTTTTAGGATACAATGATGAAACAAGTTTTTTTGGTTTTAGTGATGTTGTGCTGCGCATTTGTGGATGCGCAAAATAATTCTACAATATCAGGCGCTGTAACAAACATTTATGATAAAACTCCAATTCCTAATTGTGTTGTAAACCTTAAAATTGATTCCATTGTAACGATACTAACGAAAACAGATTCATTAGGTAATTATAAATTTGAATTAAAAAATCCTTGTTTCAAAAAAGCCACTGTTTTTCTTACTACAGATAAAAACTTAAAAACACCAACTGCAAAATGTGCTTTTTTTGCTACTGATGATGTTGGTAGTATTGTTATTCAAAAGGATAGTATTTATTCGATTATTAAAAACTTTCAGTTAACCCCTGTCAACCATTGTGAAGGATGGACTCCAAGATTCTATTTCAAAAAACGTAGTATTTGTTTTGATACAATTTACGGGTTTATTTATGAAGACATTGATTCTTCCTATTATATACCAAAAGTTGGGTTTGAGAAAACAGCGGAGCTACTTAACAAAAACCCTTCCATTATTATTCAATTTGATTGCCATTGCAGTTCAGAAGAAGGGTCCACTTCATATGCAGACAAATTGTCGATACAAAGAGCGGAAAAAGTCAAAGAACAACTTGTTCAACAAGGTGTTGACGAAAAAAGAATAATCATAAAAGCTTGGGGCGAAAGAAAATTATTGATTTCAGATCAACAAATACATGAAGTTAAGACAAAAGAGGAAAAGGAAGCTTTACATTCCTTAAACAGAAGATGCGTATTTAGAATTCTTAGTTGGGATTTCCAAGAAGAACCAAAACCACCCATCAAAAAAGAAGGCGAACAAGAAAATTTACTCCCCGTAAAACCTGATTAATTTAGACACAATCTAAATTCAAAAATTACATCTTGTTAAATTATTTTGTAAATTTAATCTACAAAATACAACAGATGAAAAAACTTCTACTTCTTTCAACTATCGCATTTTCAAACTTGATTTTTGCGCAAAGCAATACGCTTTATATTAATTTTGGTTCACACAATGAAACCACTGATGGTGCAGCGCCTAATTTTGTTAATTATAACAATCAAACAACTTATGATAGTGTTAAGGCAAGGGTAAGCCATGTATTAGACACTATTGTGCATTATGGCGCCAAATACAATATGCAAGTAGAATCGAATTTTATTTTAGCATGTATGAATTGGGACAATGCTGTAAGTTCGAACAACGATTTTATACAATTTATGGAGGAGCATCCCAATGCTGAAGTTGACCCCCACAATCATTTAGATTTGGATGCAGGAACAGGCTACAACCCTTATAATTATGCTGACTTAGATAGTTTACTTAGAAGCTGCGGAATAGATACTGCAACTATCGTTGGAGGATTTATTTATAAAGCCACTGATTGGACATATATGGCAAGCGAAAATTGGCCTACTTGGAAATCAACCGGCTTAACAGGAAACACATTTACCAATGTAAATTGGAAACCTCGTGCACTTTGGGGCGGAGGAACAGCTGGGCATGTAAACGATCCTTTTTCGATGGGAGTATGGCATCCTGCTGCTCCAACTCAAGCTAATTTTTTCAATAACAATACTTCTAATCTATACTGCATTGGAAATGGTTGTGAATGGGTAATACAAGATACAACAAACGTAACAAGGTTGTTTCAAGATTTTACTGACCATATCAACTACTTACAATCTTTAACTCCTACAGCTAATTCGTTTTACACAGGCACAATCATGTTTAATTTCCGACATATTCTTAAACCGCAATACTTAGATAGTATTTCTAAAATGATTCGTTTGGTTGATGCTTATGAAGCTAGTGGAAAAATAGCGTGGAAATCGTTAGACGAAAAACTTGATTATTGGGAACAACTGCACTCTAATGTAAATGATTATTTTGTTGTACAATGCGCAAACCTACCCGTTGGTTTAGAAAACCAATATTCTTTATTTGAAGGTGGAATGATTGAGATTTTCCCTAATCCAGCTTCAGATGTTTTATTCATCAGCAACAATAATTCAATCGAGTTACAAATGAAAATACAAGATATTAATGGCAAAGTAGTTATGGAACAAAATATAAAGGATAACACTGAAAATCTAAAAATCAATATACAAGATTTAGATGACGGAGTTTATTTCCTGTATATAAAAAACCAAAACAATAATATCACTAAAAAACTAGTGATTAGTCATTAATGCTCTAATTCTTAATTGCTGTTTTTTTTCTCTTAACAATTACTTACTTTTGCGCCTCGCGTGAAAGAAACAGCAATAGATATATTTGGTATCCATCTTCAAGAACCAGTAACAGTTTTAACTAATATTTTAATTGTACTTACTTGTGCAATTATGTATTTTAAACTAAACCTGAAAACAAGTAAACCTGAGTTAAAAAAACATTGGAGATTATTTTTTGTTTTCTTCGGAACCTCAGCATTAATAGGTGCTTTTGCGCATGGCTTTAAATCTTACTTTGCAGAAGAAACCTTTTATTACATTTGGATGTTGATGAATTTATCAGGTATTCCTATCACTTATTTTCTACATTGCGCTAATATTGAACTAAGCGATTTTAAAGATAAAACAAAACAACTTTTACATTACATCATTCTAGCAATCATACTTGTATTTGTTATAATAACCATACTTACAAATAATTTTGCTTCTGTAAAAATTAATGGTGGTATCGCCATATTGTTTACAATAGTTGTGCATGTAATGTCTTATCGTAAGAAAGTTGAAGGTAGTGGTTGGATTGCTTTTGGATTTATCTTCTCTATTTCAACCATGATAATTCACACCGCAAAACTATCATTAAGCGATTGGTTTAATTTTAAAGATATAAGCCATGTATTCATGAATATTGCTTTATTCATGATATATGCAGGTGTAGTAAGAAAGTTGAAAGCTTTTCCAATAGAGTAAAATTTATTCTCCTTTAAAATCTGGCTTACGTTTTTCTAAAAAGGCATTTACACCTTCTTTATAATCATAAGTGTTTGCAGCATTAACTTGCACTTGCCCTTCACGCTCAATTTGTTTTTCGAATGTATTAAACATCGATTCGTTTAATAAACGTTTTGTGAAACCAATTCCTTTAGTTGGCAAATTAGAAAGTGTAGTTGCAGTTTCTAATGCATTTGCTTGCAAATCTGCATCTGCTACAACTTTATACAACATTCCCATTTGTAATGCATCTTTTGCACTTACTTTATCGCCTAACATCATTAATGCTGATGCACGTTGAAAACCAATTAAGCGGGGCAAGAAAAATGTTCCACCGCTATCAGGTATCAAACCAATTTTACTAAATGCTTGTATAAACGAAACTGATTCGCCTGCAATAATAACATCACAACACAAAGCAATGTTTGCTCCTGCCCCTGCCGCAACTCCATTTACAGCGCACACAACAGGTTTTTCTATTGCACGTATTTTTTGTACAATTGGATTATAATGTTCTTCAACAATACGTTTTATTCCTGGTCCGTTTGGGTCAATTGCTTCTGCTAAATCTTGCCCCGCACAAAATGCCTTTCCTTCACCAGTTAACAATACAGCGCGAATATTTTTATCTGCATTTGCTTTATCTAATGCCGCATGAAATTGCAAAGCCATTTCACGATTAAAGCTATTAAATTTATCAGGGCGGTTAAGTGTAATTTTTAAAACTTGACCAATTGTTTCAGTAGTAATAAATGACATACTAAATTTTTAGTGGGTTATTTTTTCGTTGTTGATGAGTTTCTTTACATTTTCATAAAGCGTATTTTCATCCCCTGCATTGTATGCGCTATGACTCCAAACTACTGCACCAGTTCCATCTATTAATATGGTATAAGGAACTGAGCTTACACTCATAGCGTTTTTAAATTCTTGACTTTCGTCTGTGTAAACTTCGTATTTCCATCCCTTCTCTTTTACTAAAGGAGCAACCTTAGCAAAGGTTCTTTTATCATCAATAGAAATAGCGATTAACTTAACACCTGTTTCTTTTTGCCATGTTTCATATTGAAGTGCAATCGCATCTAATTCTTGTTTGCATGGTTTACACCATGTAGCCCAAAAACTTATAATCATTGGCTTTCCCGAATTGGAAAAGGAAGATGTATTTACTTTCTTTCCTTCCAAATTTTTTACTGATGCAGTTTGGATTTTTCCTCCGTCAAAAGAAAATGAAAAACTCATAACCACAATTGATATGAGGATTATAAGAAAGCTTTTTTTCATGATAAATTTAAATTAATTATCTCCTGTAGTAGTTTCTTTGTTTTGCTTATTAAAAGCATCAAAGTCGAACGACAATGAAAAACGCAAAGTGTTTTGTAATGGATTATTTCTAGGAACTGTTGGTATTAAGTAGGCAAAATCTAAACCAAACACATTGTACTTAACACCTAGTCCAAGAGTAAAAAATTGTCTTCCACCCTTCGTTTTGTTTTCATGAAAATATCCAGCGCGAAGAGCTAATAATTTATCATACCAATACTCTGCTCCAACTTGCATAATAATCTCTCTTAATTCCTCTTTAGCTCCATCAGGTGCATCGTTAAACGAGCCAAACACACCAGAAGCGACACTTCTGTATGGATCTTTTCCTGCAGCAATTACTCGCTCTCCATTTCCATCTTTTACAATATTACCACTTGCATCGTATTCATAACGCGGTGGTGTTGGAACTAACAATTTATTAAAATCAGCAGTAAACGCTACAGTATTAGCATCATCTAAATTAATTTTCAATCCACTTCCCAACTTCAAATTCATTGGTAAAAAATTCCTTGCTTCTGGCGCTGCATTATCAGTGTATGATAATTTATTCCCAATGTTTGAAATATTAAATCCAGCAGTTAATTCAGATTTGTTACCCGAAACTTTAATATCTTTATTAGAATAAAATCCAGATATATCAACCGCAACTGCTTGCCCTGCTTTTGTTGCTGTACCATTTTGCAATGGCAAACCACCTGTTAAGTTTGAGTTGATGTAACGGAAAGACATTGCCGCCGAAAATTTTTCGCCTAACTTTCTTGAGTAAGCCATATCCAAAGCAAACTCATTTGGTTTATAATTACCATTTGGATTTCCTGTTGCATCCGTAAAATTAATTGTACCTAATGAAAAATATCTTAAAGAACCTGCTATAGCAGAGTTTTTATCTAATTTTCCGTAACCTGCTAAATAAGCTAAACTAATATCTGGAACTAGTTTTCTTAACCAAGGAGTATAAGATGCGGCTACACCAACTTTTTTATCTATAAAAGCATATTTTGCAGCATTCCAATGCATCGAGTTAATATCCGGACTTGTAGCAACGCCACATTCTCCCATTGCTCCTGCTCTAGAATCAGGAGAAATAAGTAACACGGGTACAGCAGTAGTAATAGCGTTTAAACTATTCCCCCCCGTTAACGCACCTGTTGAAGTACTTTGCGCTTTACCAACTTGCGCACATAGAACAAGTGATACCAATCCAACTATTATCTTTCTTCTAATCATCATTTATGTGTGAAACGAGCCACGAATTTAAGTTTTTAATTTAAAATAACTAATTTTTCTATCTTCTCCGCCGAACCTCCATTCGTGGATCTTATTTTTACTTTATAAATATAAACTCCCCTTCCTATTTTATCCCCAAAATCATCTTTTCCATCCCAATCTATTCCATTAATTCTAAATCCTTGATTTTGAGCATCTTGATTTATTGTTTTTATTAATTTACCCGAAACAGTGAAGATTTGTATTGATAAATCCAGAGGCACACAGCATTGATTATGCTCAACAAAGAACTTTGTACTTGTTGTAAACGGATTTGGATAATTCAACACTTGCTTAAGCGCCATTTCGGCAGAGCCAGCAACAACAAACTCGGTGCTTGCCGTACTCGAATTGTTTTGCACATCCCAAACTTTTACGTCCAAGGTATGGCTTCCATCATCCAAATCAGTTAATGGGTAATACAACTTTCCTGCTTTGTAATTATTAATATTTGCCTCATAAAAATCATTTAAAACCAAAGGATTAGTATTATCACCATCCAATATAGCAGTTAAGTCATGCCCAATTCCGCTGCCAACGGTATTAACACCGCTCGAATCTAATAACTTCATAAAAATCTTAGGGTTTTCATTAGTTGTTCCCCCAACCACAAAGTTTTCATCATTCATGTAAAGGTTTATTTGTGGACCAACATTATCAACAATGGGATTTGGGTCAGAGCCTCCAACCATTATACTATCAAAATAACCAGCAGCATCAATTAAACCATTATGACCATAATAACTTAGCTTTCCTTTTCCGAATTGATAATTAATATCCTTTGGAACAATAAAGGTAAACTCAAAATCACCATTTGTTACACTTGCTTTACCCTTATATAAAATATTTTTTTGCACCGAAAAATTAATAGCTGCTGAAGGACCTAAATCATTTCCTAATGTTGTTTGCTGACTTGGCTTATCAAATACTGTTGGAAAAACAATACCATTAAAGCTAGTTAGTTTTGTTCCATTTTTATTTCCAACATATCCTTTTATAGTAACTTTAGACAAAGCCTTAAGTGTATCGTTTCCTGCTGCAGATATAGGTTTAGAATTAATAGTTGTTGTATAAATTCTCTCTTTCGGGTACGCTAATGTTATTGCAGGATCTCCAAGCAAACAAAAATGAGTATAACTGCGATTTGAACCTTGCTTTGTTAGTCTAATTATATCACCTGTACGAGGGTACCATCCGTTAATTTGATTTAAAGCCGAATTAAAAAAAGCTGGGCCAAGAGCATTTGCATCACTACTGTATGCAATTCGAGTTGTGGTAAATAAACAAATTCCTCCTCCTTGCGAATTTAACAAAACCAATTCACCGCATGAAGTACGAGATGGATCATCGAACCTACTAAACTCACAAGTTGCTGTAACAAACATTGGCAAGCTATTTAAATTCCTCCAAGAGTTTACAATATTAATATCAATAACACCTTCACCCGTTAATTGTAGCTCACCACCATGCCCCGAGTAATTGAGTATAAGTGTTCCCTTTTGAATTCTTCTATTTAAATCCGCCTCAGCATCTGGATATTTTTGTCCACCCGCAGTAGCGTACTGCTGGTAAGCATCTAAATAAATTTTATCAACGTTGAATGTTGGGTCAATATTTTTTATTTGACTTGCAAAAACCTCATTATGCCCATCCACAAATTCCATTTCCCATGCAGCTTCAGCATCATCAGACATTAAAGTAATCCAATTCCTCCAATCGCCAAAAGTGTTATAAGAATTGTTATCACATGGATTTTGCTCGCCAGTAATATTTCCTTGTTGTAAATAATAGTGTTTTACTTTCTCTACCATGGCTGTTGCCTCTTCACCGTTTTTTACAGGCAACCTTCCAATACCAATATCTACCATATCTAATCCAAAACCATTTCCTTCCGTATCATCTAAAAATCCGTAATAATCATCAATTACTTTCGACGAAGAAAGTGCAATTGAATTTGTACTTTGATAGGTTGGAATGAAATTAGTATTGGCAGAAACATTTGTGTTTAAATTATTATACGAACCATCGCCAAATAAAAGCAAGTAACGAGGTTTTTTTACTGAGCGCTTATAAATCATTCTAACAAACTCACGCAATGCTGTAATATCCTGTGCGCCTGAAGAAAACTCATTGTATATTTCTTGAGGAGTAGCAATTACATAACTAAGAGTGTCATATTGCTGATGCAACTTTGCCAATTCTAATGCTTGTGATTTAAAATTTGGATGAGTTATAATAATGTAATCAATGTCACCCACAATGCCGTGCAAATCTTGATTCATTATTTTACCGCATTTTATTGGAGTAGCTAAATCATCATTTTTGAACCCAACATACTCTCGCAAAGTATCAGTTTGCGACACAAAATCAATAACATTTGCATTGTAATTCGTCAACTGGTTACGAACATTAAAATGATCAGTAATATCCCAAACATTTAGTGACTCACTGGAAAGTAATTGAAATTTAGTTTTTCTTCCGACTCCTTGTGTTCTAGAGTCTCTAAAATATAGGGCAGTGTTTGCATAAACTAAATTCCTTCTTGCATTTAATCTTAAATAATCTAACCAACCAGTAGAGGATGCAGTTTGTTTTGTGATGGTAACGGATGGCGCACTCGACCCCGAATAAATAAATCGCTTAAACTTAATATCTTCATCTCCGATTGGGGCAGTATAAGACGTACCTACCGAAGCGCAATTAAATTGCATGTTAGAATTATCAGGCAACAACAAATCAAAACTTGTGCTTGTATACTGATTTCTTCCAATAATTGCTGATTTAACAAACATAGTGTCACCTTGCACTATGTTTGGAAAATTAAAATTGAAGCCATATTGTGTATTTACATCAAACTGCTCACCATAATATTCTCTACCTGACTTAATTAAATTTTGCAAATCTAATTCGTGAAACGCATAATCATCAAATGTTGAACTGAGATAGTTTTCTTGTCCAGTTAATGAAACAACATCCGCAATTCTTTTACCAGGTGAATTTCCAATTGTAATAAAATAATATGCTGTATCAGAATAATAATTTTTTATGTAGTTATACTTTAAATCAGATGAATTGTTTTTATTATACTCCCATTGATGAGGACCTTTCCCATAAAAAACAACATAATCATTAACATCAAAAACTCCATCATTTTCGCCTACAAAACTAATCGCGTTTTCAATCAAATCATCATATTTTACATCACTATTTTCTTCACTCAATATACGCCCTCCATTACCATAAATTTTAATGTTTCTAGGATCAACATTTGTAAGATTAATACCTAAAGAAATAAAGAAATTTTTATCCATCTTATATACTCCATTCCTTGTAATAGCAACTTTATACCAATCCCCAGAAGCCAAAACAGAATTACTAGCATAATTAGCTGTAGCTACTTTGCTGACTATATTATTCCTTCCAGATGAAATCCATGAAATTTTATAAGAAATAAGCTTATCGTATGAGCCTGAACTGTTTTTTCTGAACGGAATTATTTCTGCTATAAAAATCTTTTTCATACTTGCTATGCCCGAACTCACCTTTACACTGAACTCATTCGAAATCTGTGTCCAATTATCATCTAAGTATTTTTTTTCATCAGAAGTTACTTGTTCTACATCCAAAACATTAAAACTAGGCGTTAACTCATCATTAAGGGATGTAGTTTTATCTTCAGATATTAAGGGTAGAAAATTATTATCTCTATCAAACAAAGAATTAGTGAAAACAAATTGTGCTTTAGTTTTTTGAGATAATGGATCAGTGTAAAACTTGGTCGGCTTCCAATAGAGTTTTTTTATTTGCTGCATTTTACCCTCCTGAGCAAAAATTTGCTGAAAAAGTGTGCAGAAAACAAAAATCATCAATCCCTTACCAATCATATTTCTATTATTTAAAAACAAATTTACTAATTTATGTATCCTTTTCAGACTATGAACGTACACTAAGCTAAATTATTATAAAAAATATATTTCTTTTTATGATATTTAATAATATATTTGTTGTTCCTTAAAAATTTGGGAGGTTTACGTATGATTAAGAAACTACTACTCATATTGTCGGTTTTAAGCATAGGATCTGCGGATTTACTAGCTCAAGACCCTGGATTTACGCAGTTTTACGCAAATCCACTTTACCTTAATCCTGCATTTGCGGGTACGGCAAGATGTCCACGAATATGTATGAACTACAGAAATGAGTGGCCAGGTCTAAACAACGCATATATAACCTATAGTGCTTCGTATGATCAGCATGTAGATAACTTATCTGGAGGGATTGGTTTATTAGCAACCTCAGACCGTGCAGGTGATGGTACGTTAACTACTAACAGAATAAGTGGTATATACTCTTACCAATTAAACGTTAATCGTGAATTTTCAATGAAATTTGGTTTAGAAGGTACTTACCACCAAAAAAGTTTAGATTGGAGTAAGTTAACTTTTGGCGATATGATTGACAGAAGAAGAGGTTTTGTTTGGAATACAAATGAAATACAAGTATCAAACAAATCTCAAGGAATTGATGTTAGTGCAGGTATGTTAGGATACAGCAAGCGTTATTTCTTTGGTTTTGCAGCGCATCACATTAATCAACCAGAAGAAGGTTTTATTCAAAAAACAGGTGTTAAGCTTCCAATTAAATTCACAGGGCATGCCGGAGCAATGATTCCGTTAGAAAAAGGCATGGAAACATATATTTCTCCAAATATTTTATATCAACGTCAACAAGATTTCCAACAACTAAATTTAGGATTGTATTTTGTTAAAAATCAGATTGTTGGTGGTGTTTGGTATAGAAATCAGGATGCATTCATTGTGCTAATTGGTTTACAAACTAAAAACTTTAAAGTTGGTTATAGTTATGATGTTACTGTATCTAAACTTGCCAATGTTTCTGCTGGTTCTCACGAATTATCAATGCAATTACAATTTGAATGTAGACCAAAACACAGAAAGTTTAGAACGGTAAGTTGCCCTTCTTTTTAAGATTATTTGTAACTTTGTGAAAGTTTTTACGTTATAACTGTACTTTAAGCAAAAGACATGATTAAATTAAACTATAAATCAGTGCTGTCGGTAGTTGCGGGCTCAATGCTAATCGCATCTTGTGGTACCGAGCGTTCACCCGTAACAGGATGGGCTTACAACGACCCTCAAAATGGTGGTTTTGAAAAAGTTCCTTACGAAGAACAAGAAACTGGACCTGGCTTGGTTCTAATTGAAGGTGGTACTTTCACTTTCGGTAGAACTGAACAAGACGTTACTTATGATTGGAACAATGTTCCTCGTCGTGTAACTGTTTCTTCGTTCTATATGGATGAGACTGAAGTGAGTAATTTCTCTTATTTAGAGTATTTATATTGGACAAACCGTGTTTTTGGGCCTTCATATCCTGAAGTATACCTAAAAGCATTACCAGATACATTAGTATGGCGTGAAAAATTAGCTTATAATGAGCCTTACGTAGAATATTATTTACGTCATCCTGCATATAGAGATTATCCTGTAGTTGGTGTAAACTGGTTACAAGCAAATGATTTCTGTTCATGGAGAACTGACCGTGTTAATGAGTTTATCTTAATTCGTGAAGGTTTATTAGAGCACGTTCCAACTGCAACTGAGACTGATTATTTCAGTACTGAATCTTATTTAGCAGGTAAATGGGGTGGACAATTAAAACAAAAATTACCTTCTTTTGATGATCAAGCTCCTGAGAGAGATGTTAGAATGGAAGATGGTATCTTTTTACCAAAGTATCGTTTACCAACAGAAGCTGAGTGGGAATACGCATCATATGGTTTAATTGGTAACACAATTGGTGAGCGTATTACTGATAGAAGAATTTATCCTTGGAACGGACATGGTGTTCGTAATCCAGAAGAAAAATACATTGGTCAAATTATGGCTAACTTTGTTAGAGGTAATGGTGACTACATGGGTGTTGCAGGTTGGTTAAATGATAATGCCGATGTAACTGCTCCTGTTTATTCATATTGGCCAAATGATTACGGTTTGTATCATATGGCAGGTAATGTATCTGAGTGGGTATTGGATGTTTATCGTCCTTTAACTTCTGAAGATGCTGATGAATTCCGTCCTTTCCGTGGTAATGTTTTCCAAACACAACAACGTGACTCTACTGATGGAACGATTTTAGTAAACGACAATGTTCCTATTTATCAAAAATTTTCTCACTATGTTGCAACTCCTTCAAGTCATGGTGGAAACAACTCTTCTTCAGTTGATACAATGGTTGTAGATAGCATATTGGTTTCTATTCCAGGTCGTGTTATGTGGAGAGATGTTAGTATTAACTATGCATCAGATAATTTAGATGAGAGAAGAAATTACAAAACAGCTGATTATATTAGTGAAAAAGATGGTGATGTAAACTCTTCACTTTATTATAGTGAAGGTGAAGGTGCATATACTACTTACGCAGGTAAATTAATGTATGAATATTCAAAAACATCTTTAGTAAATGATGTAGCACACGTTTATAAAGGTGGTTCTTGGAGAGACCGAGCTTATTGGTTAAATCCAGGCACTAGAAGATTCTTAGATCAACGTCAATCTTTAGCTTATTTAGGTTTCCGTTGTGCAATGACAAGAGTTGGTAGCCCAACTGGTTTAGGCGGAAAATAAAATATAAAATAATTAAATAAACCCCGTTCGATATATAAGGACGGGGTTTTTTATTTCAAATAATATGAAAGTAACAGTAAACGTAAAATTAGTTAATAGCGAATTTGATCATGATATAGCAATTGCTCTTTATGAAGGTGATGAAAGTGAAGAGAATATAAAATACTTATGGGAAGACGAATTTGAAGTTTTAGGAGATGTAGAATCGTTTAAAGTAAAAAACAACGCTATCTATACACTTGAAGGATTAAAAACAGATGATACTAAGTTTTCTTTCGAAATCTGGGACATGACAATTGTTGAATGTATTGATAAAGCGGGCAAGGTTAACCAATTTTCTTTTTCGAAAAAATTAATAAAATCAACGGAGAAATTGCAAGACGAAAAAACAAAGGATATTGTCTTTAACGTATTGCTTACCGACAAGCTGGAGCATGTGAACCCAATGGATGGTTTATACATATTAAAGTCACATTTTCCGAAAGAATTATTGTAATCTGAGCAGAACAAAATTATAATCGTACTTTTGCTTCGTGTTCAAATCAATTACCAAACATCATCTACTTTTACATCTTATTGTATTTATTTGGGGTTGGTCGCCAATTCTTGGGAAACAAATATCATTACAAGCACTACAATTAGTTTGGTACCGAATTGGAATTACTGTTATTGCGATAGCACTTTACAATATTTACATCAAACAAAAATTTAAGCTTAGCCCTAAACAATACATCTATCTTATCTTAACTGGAGGTGTAATTGCTTTTCACTGGTTCTGTTTTTACCATGCAATTAAGGTGTCAAATGTTTCTGTAACACTTGCAGCCTTTGCCACTGGAACATTATTTACTTCTATTACCGAACCTCTTTTTTACAAACGTAAAGTACTTTGGTATGAAATGTTATTTGGATTAATAATTATTGGGGCAATAGCAATGATATTTAAAGTAGAAACAAAATACGCTTGGGGAATTATTTTTGGAGTGCTTGCCGCACTTACGTCTTCTTTATTTACAGTTTGGAACGGAATTTTTGTTAGAGATATTGAATCTCCTGTTATTAGCTTAATTGAACTCGTTGGAGGTTTTCTTTTTCTTACCATTTACTTGTTGTTTAATGGAAACTTTACATCTGAATTCTTTGCCTTATCAACTAATGATTTATCCTTTTTAATTTTATTCGCAGTTGTTGGCACTGCATTTCCATTTATTGCAAGCACCAATCTCTTAAAAAAATTAAGTCCATTTACAGTAACACTAACTGTTAATTTAGAAACAGTTTATGGTATCATCATCGCTTACATTTTATGGAAACAAAGCGAACAAATGACTGTGGAGTTTTATATAGCAACAGGTATTATTTTAACTGTGATAGTTTTAAATGCAGTTTTTAAAACAAAACTTAAAAACATGTCGTTCAAGAAAAAGAAAATAGTGTAACTTAGTTAGCATGAAACAATTTATACTTTTAATTTTATTCTCCTATCAAATTTGCGTTGCGCAAACCTTAACAAACATTCCCTCCTTCGGAACTAATCCTGGCAATCTATCCATGTATACGTATAACCCAAGTGGAATCGTGGGCCCCGCTCCTATTGTTGTTGTATTACATGGTTGCACACAAACTGCGCAGCAAGCTGCCGATCAAACAGGTTGGAACAAATTAGCCGATGCAAATAAATTTCATGTAATTTATCCTCAACAATCTATATTTAATAATAGCAATAGATGTTTTAATTGGTTTTTAAGTGGTGACCAAGAAAAAGGACAAGGAGAAAATTTATCTATCAAACAAATGATAGATCACCTCGCAAACATGTATTTAATAGATAATTCTAAAATATTTATTACAGGCTTATCTGCAGGGGCAGCAATGACAGAGGTTGCCTGCGCTACTTATCCAGAAATATATGCAGGCGGGGCAGTATTAGCAGGCGGTCCTTACAAATCTGCAACAAGTGTTTTTGATGCTGCAAATGCCATGAATGGAATGATAGACAAAACACCAACTGAATGGTCAACCTTAGTATTTGCACAAAATCCAGGTTACACTGGTAATTTTCCTCGAATGGCTTTCTTTCATGGAACATCGGATGTTGTTGTAAACATTAATAATCTAACAGAATCAATTGAGCAATGGACTGCAGTCCATCAAATAGATCAAACAATTGAGGCCACTATTATTAATTACGCTGGAAATCCAAATGTTTCTATGCATTCATACAGAAACAATTTGAATCAAGAATTAGTTGCTTCTTATATTATTTCTGGATTTGGTCATGCTATTCCAATTGATGTTGGTGCCTGCCCACAACAGGGTGGCCAAACAGCAACCTACGCTATTGATATCGACTTCCACTCCACTTGGCATGCTGCACATTTTTTTGGACTAATAGATACAACATCATCAACATTAATAATAAATGGGCCAAATTTTGCTGCCAATAACCAAACTAGTGTTAATTATTCAGTTACCATGAACGCTACAAGTTCTTACAACTGGGCAGTTCCAACTGCTGCAAGTATAGCAAGTGGCCAAGGAACCAACAACGTTAGCATAAATTTTGGGACTAACTCAGGCATAGTTTCTATTTACGAAACAACAAGTGCTGGCTGCCTAAATGGCCCAGAATCTATTTGGGTAAATGTTAGTGGCTCTGTTGGGCTTGCTAATACAAACAGTATAAACTCATTTGTATTTTACAATGAGTTGGAGCATCGAATAGAAATAAGTGGGTCTAAACAAAAAACCAAATATAGATTATTAGACCTAAATGGTAAACTAATTTTATCTAAAGAATCTGCAGATGAAAATGTATCTTTGCACCTACTAGAGACAATTAGTGAAGGGATTTATATTATTGAAATATCTGACGAAACAAATTTGATAAACAAAAAAATTATTATTCGATAATGCATTACAGTCAAGAAAGAGAGCGCGAAGACAAAGAAGAAAATTGCATTTATGGCATACGTGCTGTAATTGAAGCAATAAAAGCTGGTAAAGAAATTGATAAAATTCTTTTGCAAAGAGGTTTAGCAAACGACTTGTTTGGTCAACTTAGAAAAGAATTAGTGGGGAAAGAAATTCCATACCAATTTGTTCCTCCTGAAAAATTACGCAGAGTAAGTAGCGCTAATCATCAAGGTGTAATTGCTTATTTAGCAAATGTTACTTATTACAAAACTGAGGAATTATTGCAAAGCGTATTTGAAAAAGGAAAGGTTCCTTTTGTATTAATATTAGACAGAGTAACGGACGTAAGGAACTTTGGTGCAATTGCAAGAAGTGCAGAATGTGCTGGAGTTGATTTTATTATTATTCCATCTCGTGGAGCGGCGCAAATTAATGCGGATGCTGTAAAAACATCTGCTGGCGCTTTACACAGAATACCTGTATGCAGAGAAGACAATTTAAAAGATACAATTGAATACTTAAAATCATCTGGACTTAAAATATTTGCTTGTCATGAAAAAACAGAGCAAACAGTTTATTCAGTTGATTATAGTGAACCACTTGCAGTAATAATGGGTTCAGAAGAAAATGGAATTTCTGGTGAGTATCTAAAAAGAAGTGATGCTCAAATTAAAATTCCAATGGCTGGAAACATTTCTTCTTTAAATGTTTCTGTAGCCACAGGAATTGTTTTGTTTGAAATATTAAGAAGTCGCACCGCGCGTTCTTGAAGCAGCAGTTCTACCTTGTGAACGACTTCTTGTTGTAGTCGTCATGTTTTTTGCTTGCATTTTCATCTGTTCATGAATCTCGGCTTTTTTCTTTTTATCGTGTCTAAATTTTAAAAACAAAAGCAAACCAAAAACGATTACTGTTCCTGCAATTGCGCCAATAAACATTGGGCCTTTATCTACTGGCTCATTACCACCCAAGTTAAACTTGTCTTCTTCCGCCATCAACGATTCGCTGATTAACACTAATACGAATAAGCTTATTCTTTTTAGTGTTGTGTTAATTTCTTTTTTCATGATTTCTATGTATTAGAATTCTACCTTTAATTTAATAAATTTAATCGAAATATTAAAATCATTCGTAGGTTACTTTGATGCTTTTATCGACAATTTAGTTAACGTTGGCTTTTTATCGCTAAAATTTTTGACTGAAACCATTTATCACATTTCCGATAAGTATATAATTGATATTCTTAATTTCGTAACTCAATAAAATATTATGCGACAACTATTTTTTTCTCTTTTTGTAATTGCAGCTTTTTCTATCTCTGCTCAAAAAATGCTTACTGTTTCGGATGCAGTATTAAAACAACGCAGCACTTTAGCACCTGCAAAACTTCAACAAATAAATTGGATACCTGCAAGTAACAATTTCTTCTACGTTGATACAAAGGATAAGGTTTCCAATTTATTTATTGGTGATGCAAAAACAGGTAACGCAAAAACAGTACAAACAATTATAGAATTAAATCAGATTTTAAAATCTAATGCTGTTGATACATTAAAAGATTTTCCACAACTAAAATTCACATCTTTAAACGTGTACACGTTTACATTTAAAGATAAACTTTATACCTATGATTTAACATCAAAAAAATTAAGCTCCTCAACCACAACTAAACTACCAGATACTGCAGAAAATGATGACAAAGCAAGCAATGGAAACATCGCTTATACAATTGAAAACAATCTTTATGTAAATATTGGAGGTGCAAATGATGCTGTAAGTAAAGATGGGACATTTGATATTGCTTATGGAAAATCTGTTCACCGCGAAGAGTTCGGAATTTACAAAGGAACTTTTTGGTCACCAACAGGAAACCTACTTGCATTTTATAGAATGGACCAAACAAATGTTACTTCCTACCCTATTATGGAAATTGGCGATAGGCCTGCAGCAGCGCGTATGATAAAATACCCAATGGCAGGTGACAGTAGTCATTATGTTACTCTTGGAGTTTATAATGCTAACACAAAATCAATTGTATACTTAAAAACTGGAAGTCCAAAAGATCAATACTTAACTAATGTAGCTTGGAGTCCTGATGAAAAATCAATATACGTTGCTGTTTTAAATCGTGACCAAAACCATTTGAAGTTTAATCGTTACAATGCAACAACAGGTGAGTTTGAAAAAACATTGTTTGAGGAGAAAGATGAGAAGTATGTTCAACCTACACACACTATGGAATTTGTTCCAAACAAACCAAATCAATTTGTGTGGTTTAGTGAGCGTAATGGTTTCGATCATTTATATTTATATGATACAGATGGAAAATTAATTAAACAACTTACAAAAGGTAATTGGGTAGTTACATCACTAAATGGTTTTGATACTAAAGGTGAAAATTTATTCTTCACTTCAACTATCGAAAGTGGCATTACTCGTCACTTATGTAAAGTAAATCTTAAATCAGGAAAGATAGAGCAAATAACAAGTGGTACTGGAACACATACTGCAATGGTATCTGCTGATGGGGCATATATTATTGACCACATGCAAAGCATTGATGTTCCAAGAGAACAAAGTATTTATTCTTGCAAAGACAAAAAGAAAATTAAAGTAATAAAGAATGCAGAACATCCTTTAAAAGATTATGCATTAGGGAAACTTTCTATCTTCACAATTAATGCACCTGATGGAACACCTTTATTTGTTAGACAATTTTTACCAATAAATTTTGACTCAACAAAAAAGTATCCAGTACTTGTTTATGTGTATAATGGGCCCAATGTTCAGTTAATTAATAACACATGGAATGGTGGCGGAGACCTTTGGTTACAATACATGGCAGAGCAAGGATATGTTGTGTTTTCATTAGATGGAAGAGGAAGCGCAAACAGAGGGAAAGTTTTTGAGCAAGCTACATTTAGAAATTTAGGTGTTGTAGAAACAATAGATCAATTAGCAGGCGTTAATTATTTAAAAAGTAAATCGTGGGTTGACCAAAACAACATGGTACTTTTCGGTTGGAGCTTTGGTGGTTTTATGACGACTAACATTATGCTAAAACATCCTGACCTATTTAAGGTTGGTATTGCAGGCGGACCAGTAATTGATTGGAAGTATTATGAAATTATGTATACCGAGCGCTACATGGATACGCCACAAAAAAACCCAGAAGGTTATAAAAACTCAGACTTAACTCAATTTGCTCAAAACTTAAAAGGTAGATTATTAATGATACATGGAACAGAAGATCCAGTTGTAGTTTGGCAACATAGTTTATTATTTACAAAAGCTTGTGTAGATAAAGGCAAACTATTTGATTACTTTGTTTATCCAGGACATGAACATAATGTATTAGGAAAAGATAGAGCTCATTTGTTTGAGAAAATAACAGATTATATTTTTACTCACAATAAGAAGTAATTATAGAATCAAGACAAATTAGTCTTGCCTCTTGATTCCTTCCATCCTGAATCTTTTACTCCAACATCTTCTTCGCGTACTGCATAAAAGAATGATCTTTCCACTGCACTGCTCCTACTTTGTTATAAACCATTTCTCCTTTTGCATTTACCAAATAGGTAACAGGAATAGAATGGATTCCAATTTCATCAAACGATTTGTTAATTCTGTAAAATTGAAAAGGAAAATTACGTTTTGTTTTAAATGAAATTAATTTTTCTTGAGTTTCATCAGTAATACAAATGATTGTTATTCCTTTTAGATTTGCCTCTTTAACTTCATTTAATTCCTTCAATTCTTTAATACAATCTCCACACCAAGAAGCATAATAAGAAATAATTAATGGTTTTCCCTTAAAGGATGCTAAATCAATTTTTGTGTTTTGCTCATCAAACACTTCTTGTGTTAGCAATGGAATTGTTGGTGCAACACGATATTTTTTATACATGTACAAACCAATTAGTCCACCAATAACCAAAACTAAAAATAGCACTATCTTATTATTTCTGTTCATTAAGAATCGAATGTTAATTACTGCCTGCATTTGAATTAACAAGCGCGGTAAAATTACCTATTTTTGAATCATGTTACGTAAAATTTGGCGAATATTGTGGAAAACAGCGATGTGGTTTTTAATCATTTCAGTTGTTTCTACTATTGTTTTTCGCTGGGTTCCTATTCCGTTTACACCATTTATGCTTAAAAGATGTATAACACAAAAAATGGATGGGAAAGAAATGAAGCTTGATAAAGACTGGGTTCCATTGGAAGATATTAGTCCGCACTTACAGTTGGCAGTAGTTTGCTGTGAAGATCAAAATTATTTATTGCATTATGGTTTCGATTTTAAAGCCTTGAAAAAAGCCATGATGAACAATGAAAAAGGTGGCAAAATGCGTGGCGGAAGCACCATTAGTCAGCAAACTGCTAAGAATGTTTTTTTATGGGATGGAAGAAATTATGTTCGCAAAGCATTTGAAGCTTATTTTACTTTGCTAATAGAAACCTTTTGGAGTAAAGAACGCATAATGGAATCCTACTTAAATGTAATTGAATTTGGCGATGGCATATACGGTGCTGAAGCTGCATCTCAACATTATTTTCATAAAAGCGCAAAGAAATTAACTAAAGAAGAAGCCGCTACCTTGGCTGTATTATTGCCCAATCCACGTGTTTATGGTAAAAACATAAAGGGAGGTTATGTAAGCAAAAGAAAAGCTTGGGCCTTACAACAAATGCGTTTTTGGGGCGGAAAGCTTGACTACGACAAATACGAAGACAAAGAAGAGCCAGTAAAACCTACAAAGAAAAAGAAGAAAAAATAATTCCAATTATTCTGTTGGTGGACGTTGACCAAACTTTTCGGCATAAGTATAATCTACCCAATCTATAAACTGCAAAAAGGAAATTCCCTTTCCAACCAATTTTTCATCAAATTTAACTCTACTTTTAGTTTCAAATAATTCACATGCATTCATATGGGGTTTTAAAAAAAGTAAAGCATCCTCAGTGAAAATGGGCACTTTATTCAAATCCCATTTTTCTTCCCGGTCGTAATGAAAACCAAAAAGTGACTCTTGCATCTTTACCATTTCACAACCTGCGTTGGATAAAGCATTTCGGAGCATCTCGTGATGATAAGTTGCCCCAGATTTCTTTAAATCTGCCAATGAGATAGTTACAAATTCTGCCATAAGTCAAATATAATTGATTGAATTTTAGCCAACAAATTGTTTTACAGCTAATTCACATTAATTTTGTACATTTGCGGGCTTAAATTTTTTAGATATGTCGAATGTAGTTGCCATTATTGGAAGACCAAATGTAGGAAAATCAACCCTTTTTAATCGCTTGGTTGGCGGTCGTGTTGCTATTGTTGACTCTGTAGCTGGTGTTACCCGCGACAGACATTACGGAAAAACCGAATGGAACGGTAAAGAATTTAGTATTATTGATACTGGTGGCTACATTAAAGGTAGCGATGATGCTTTTGAAGCAGAAATTAGAAGGCAGGTTGAAATTGCTATACAAGAAGCTACAGTTTTAGTATTTGTAGTTGATGTGGTTGATGGAGTTACTGAATACGATAAAGAAGTTGCCAAAATAATTAGAAGAAGTAAAAAACCCGTATTATTAACTGTAAACAAAGTTGATAATAATGAACGTGGTGCTTATGCTGCAGAATTTTATTCTTTAGGATTAGGCGATATCTATTCTATCTCATCAATCAGTGGAAGCGGAACAGGCGAATTACTGGATGAATTAGTAAGACTTTTACCTTTTGATAGTGCATTAGAAGAAATGGCAGATCTTCCGAAAATTGCAATTTTAGGAAGACCAAACGTTGGAAAATCATCTTTAACCAATGCATTACTTGGTAACGAAAGAAATATAGTAACAGATATTGCTGGTACAACAAGAGATACAATACATACACGTTACAAAGCATTCGGTCATGATTTTTGGCTGATTGATACTGCGGGTATTCGCAGAAAATCGCGTGTGCATGAAGATTTAGAGTTTTACTCGGTAATGCGTTCATTGCGTGCTTTAGAAGACTGTGATGTTGTTGTATTAATGATTGATGCGACACAAGGTTTCGAAAGTCAAGATCAAGCAATATTTTCTTTAGCAGAAAAAAACAAAAAAGGAATTGTAATTGTTGTAAATAAATGGGATTTAGTTGAGAAAGAAAATAACTCAACAAAAAAATACGAAGAACAAATTAGAGAAAAAATTGCCCCGTTTAGAGATGTTCCTATTGTATTTACATCTGCAACAGAGAAACAACGTATTTTAAAAGCAGTAGAAGTTGCTATTCAAGTGTATCATAACAGAAGCAACCGTATTGCTACTTCTAAATTAAATGATTTCTTCTTACCATTAATCGAAAACCACGGTCCGCCTGCAATTAAAGGTAAACACGTGAAGATTAAATATGTTACTCAATTAAAAATTAGAGTGCCAACCATTGTTTTCTTCTGTAATTTACCTCAGTACATTAACGAAGATTACAAACGTTATTTGGAAAACAAACTACGTGAGAATTTTGATTTCTCTGGTGTTCCGTTAACATTAGCGTTTAGAAATAAGAGCTAACTATTTTGGATTTCGAGTTTTTAGTTTTGGGTTAAATGTAACAATCACTAAAACTCGAAACAACAAACTTGAAACTAAAAATAGAATGAAAATCACCTTACTTCAAATAGATAAAACCGACCAGCCTTGGGTAAATGAAGGTTTTGAGCTATATGAAAAACGGTTGAAGCACTATATTGGATTTCAAACACAAACCATTGTTTATCCTAAAGCGAATAGAAACAAATCTTTTGATCAACAAAAAAAAGAAGAGGCCGCTTTACTTTTAAAAGAATTTCCAAAATTCGACCATATTATTTTAATGGATGAAAAAGGCAAAAGTTATTCTTCCATGAAATTTTCGGAGCAATTAAACAAGCTAAGTATTTCGGGTAAAAAACATATTGCCTTTGTAATTGGCGGTCCATATGGCTTTGATGAAAGTGTGTATGCTAAAGCAAATGATAAAATTAGCTTATCCGAAATGACCTTCTCTCATCAAATGGTTCGTGTATTTTTTGTAGAGCAATTGTATCGTGCTTTTAGTATTTTAAAAGGTGAGAAATATCACCACGAATAGTTGATTCCGACTTAGCTACTTAGCCTTAAAAAAACACCCATCTCAAGCCAAAAATGCTTACTTTTGTTCAGCTTGAACTTCACTCATTTCATAGTACTATTAAAGAAGGAATTCGATATCGAGTTCCGACAAAAAACTGCACTTAACGGTATTTTACTTTTTGTGCTATCAACTGTTTTTGTTAGTTATTTAGCTTTTCAAAAAATCATTCAGCCAAATGTGTGGAATGCTTTGTTTTGGATTATTCTTTTATTCGGTTCAATCATCACCACATCAAAAAGCTTTTTGAGTGAACAAAAAGGGCGCATGCTTTACAATTATTGGTTATATAATCCGCGTCAAGTAATTATGTCGAAAATTGTGTACAATAGTTTTTTACTTACCATTGTAAGTTTTTTAACCTTGTTCCTCTTCACTATTTTTATTGGAAACATTGTGGAAGATTTAAGCACCTTTTCATTGATTTTAGTACTCAGCTCTTTCGGATTTTCATCAATTTTAACATTAATGTCAGGCATTTCAGTAAAGGCTGGAGGCAGTTTTACCTTAACTGCTATTTTAAGTTTCCCCTTAACTTTTCCTTTGTTATTAGTGGTTATAAAGGTTTCGAAGTTTGCAATTGATGGTTTAGCGTTCTCCGTTTCGGTTCAATACTTGTTAGTTTTAATCCTTATAAACGTTATTGTTACAACGCTTTCATATTTGTTATTTCCTTACCTTTGGAGCGATTAATTTATGCTAAAACATTGGTGGAAAATACTCGCGTTGCTAATGGTACTTTATACCATTATTGCAGGTTTTTTATTACCTGTTCCGCGCCTTGTAATTCTTAACGAAACCATCAGAAGTTTATATTTTCACGTTCCTATTTGGTTTGCTATGTTATTCTTAATGGGAGTTTCTGTTTTTAATAGTATTATGTATTTAGGAAACAGTAAAATTAAAAGTGATATAGTCGCAGTTCAATCTGCTAATGTAGGAATGATATTTAGCATACTTGGAATACTAACCGGAATGCTTTGGGCTCGCTACACTTGGGGCACTTGGTGGACAACCGATACTAAACTAAACGGAGTTGCTATTACTTTTTTAATTTACACAGCTTATTTCATTTTAAGAAACTCTATTGAAGACGATCAAAAGAAAGCGCGTATCTCAGCCATCTATAATGTATTTGCATTTGTAATGATGATTGTTTTTGTAATGATATTACCACGGATGAATTCATCATTACACCCAGGTAACGGTGGCAATCCTGCATTTGGTAAGTTTGATTTAGATAATACCATGCGTTTAGTTTTTTATCCTGCTTGCCTTGCTTGGATATTAATGGGCGTTTGGATAACACAGTTAAGAGTAAGAACAGATGTACTCACTAAAAAATTATTGTATGACGAAAATGTATAAATATATTCTTTCAACTATTTTATTATTAAGCAGCTTTGCAGGTTTTGCTCAAGACAATACAGTGGAAATGGCTGATGGCTTTTATAAAGAAGGGAAAATTTACGTAGTAATAACCATACTTGCCATTGTGTTAATTGGTGTTGCGATTTATTTGTTCACCATCGAACGCAAATTAAAGAAATTAGAAGACAGTATTAAAGACAAAAAATAAGATGAAAAAGATTCACATCATAGCTATTATAATTATTGCCATTGCTATTGGTGCATTAATAGCAACTTTAGGAAATACTAGTACCTACTCCAACTTTGCTGAGGCAATGCAAAACCCAGATACAGAATACCATGTAGTAGGTAAATTAAATAAAGAAAAAGCAACCGAATACAACCCAGCAATTGATGCAGATGCGTTTACTTTTTATATGTTAGATAATAACGGATTAGAAAAACGTGTTGTATTACACAAAACTAAACCGCAAGATTTTGAACGCTCTGAGCAAATTGTAATCATTGGTAAAATGCAAGGCGAAGAATTTCATGCAAATGAAATTTTAATGAAATGCCCAAGTAAATACAATGATAACAAAGCGCAAGTAGCCGTGAATTAACTGAAGAAGGAAAAGTGAAGATTATTGAATAAGAAAAACTAAATTCTAATTTTATGCTACGCATTACAATTCCAATTGCTCTACTTCTTGTTTTTATTGGCTGGACAGCTTACCACATTTTTATTAAGAAGGATTTTAAAACTCAAATAAATAATTTCTCCTTAGGGATTTTCTTTTTTGCAGTTTGGGGTTTGATTTACTTTTTCATAATTAAATAAAGATGGCATATTAAGTCATTCGAAAACCCTTTTCCTTTCTCAACAAAATTTCTTACATTTATCATACTAATAAACCTACATTATGAAAAAATCATTTCTTATAGCTACGGCAGTATTTTCGTGTTTAAGCGTTTCTTTATTGGCTGGCATCGTTCCTAAAACAGAGAAAGAGAAATCTATTTTTGAGAAAAGAAAAACTACTTTTTTAAGTCCACCAGCAGCTGACGGAGACGGTTCGAAAAGTGTGATTAAACTAAATATTACCCAGCTTGCTTTTCGTAATTTCTCTTTACAGTACGAATATGGTTTTCACAAAAACATGTCAGGTGCATTAGGTTTTAGCCTTGTAGTACCAAGAAACATTCCAACACAAATTTTTAAACCATCTTCAAATGCAGAAGGTTGGCAATTACCAAAGTTTAGTGGATTTTCTATTACCCCTGAGTTCCGTTTTTATCCTGGAAAAAAAGAAGAACATCAAGCCCCTCATGGTTTTTATATCGCTCCTTACTTTCGTTATGCTAAATATAAACTTACTGCTGATTACTTAGAATTATATGATAATGGAGCTAAAACCAGAACATATAAAGGAACTGTTACATATGGTGGAATGACTGGTGGTTTAATGATTGGCTCACAATGGATTATAGATGATCATTTCTCTATCGATTGGTGGATTGCAGGTTTTGGTGCAGGTGCTGCTAAATTTTATGCAAACGTTGTTTCTGATGGCACTTTAAATTTAACTACTCAAGAACAAGCTGATTTAAAAGAAGACATAAGAGGCGATATCGGTGAACTAGGGCAATTTGGAAAAGGTGCTGTGGATATACAAACAACTCCTAACTCTGCAACATTAATCATTAAAGGTGTTCCGATGCAAAGTATTCGTGCTTTTGGACTTAATTTTGGATACGCTTTTTAATTAACGCTCTACAACCGTTGACCAAAAAGTGTAAATCACTTTTGTAATACGGATGCTTTTATTGATGTGATCTCTGTTTAAATAAGACTTTACACGTTGGTCACTATCATCAAACAAATAACTTAGCTCATTATACAACACATCATTTTTGTATTGTTTTTCTGTAAGTAAATTTCCTTTTGCATCATACTCAAATGTGTTTTTTGTTTGCAGTGTTCCACCTGAGTTAGATTTATACGTTTTCTCAATCATTTGATGATTAAAATTGTATGCAAATTTTGATTCTTGACTAATCCAAGTTGCAGTAAAAGCTTCGTTTAAAGAAGTAATGTATTTACATTCATCATATGTCATAATTATTTCTTTGAATACACGATTTTCATCATTTAAACATAATTTTTTTAATTGCTTAGCGCCAAAATCAACGTACTGAAAACGCTCATCTGACAAGACAGTTTGTATTCCAAGCTGAAAATTATTTTCATCTAATCCAACATTAGTTTCTTTAGCTCTAATAATTTTAGTCACCAAATCTTTATCGTTATATTCATAATACATAGCTTCATAATAAGCACCATCATGGTAACGAGAATGCGTTAACCTATTTTTATCATCATAATAAAAACGGGTAGAAATCGTATCGTATATATATTCGTTTTTAAAATACACTCCTCCATTACTAACTTTCTTCCGCTTTTTGTAAACTGCGCCTGTATGTATTTCTTGCGTAATGGTTTTTGAAATAACCGTATAATAAAAACGTGTTAGCATTCCATCCTTATTAAATTCGTAAGAATGAACCAATCCTTTATCCACCGCAACTTGCATATCTTTTTTATCAATGATATCAAAAACTAAACTTTTGATATTATGTTTCTTTATATATTCAGGATTAAAGTTGGGATACTTATCTACACCATTATGCAACGAAGGCAAAAGCATTTGGGCATGCAAGCCAATGCAAGGAAATACTAAAAATGCAATTAGATATTTTATGAAATGTTTTTTCACGATTGTTGTTATACAAATATCACACCTAAAGGAGCAGTGTTTTAATGGCGCAAGAATATTGTATTAACAAGGTTACGAACAAATTAAAGCGAGATCACGTTAAAAAATTCTCGACTGCGCTCGAACTGACATTTTCCTTTGAACTGAAATTTGAAGTGCGCTGTCATTTCGAGCGCAGTCGAGAAAGTGCGGAGGGTATTGGCTCCATTTTACTCAATATTCTCATCTTCCAGACTGAAGATAACAAGTCCGCTTCGCATTTTTGGTTCTACCCAAGTTGATTTTGGAGGCATAATATTATTAGTATCCGCAATCCATTTTAAATGCTCCATGGATACAGGATACAATCCAAATGCAGCTTTAGCTTTGCCAGAATCAACTTGAAATTTTAGTTCTTTACTTCCTTTTATGCCTGGGACAAAACCAATGCGTTTATCCGTTTTAAGGTCGTGAATATTTAAAATGGGAGATAAAATATGATCGGTTAAAATAGCTGCATCCAAACTACCTACTGGGTCGCTCGAATTGTAAGTGCCTTCTTTAGATTCTAACGAATACCAATTTTGAGAAAGATACATCGACAATTGATGTTTGCGTGTAGGCTTAAAATCATTTCCTTCAATCTTATTTACAACGAATGATTTTTCAATTTCCTTTATAAACTGCTCGTCCGATAAATTATTTAAGTCCTTAACCAAACGATTGTAATCAAAAATGCGCAATTGGTCTTCTGGAAAAAAAACACCTAGATAATAATTAAACGCTTCTTTCCCTGTTATAGATTTACGCGTACTGCGTTTTATTTTTCCATACAAAGTTGATGAAGCTGAACGATGGTGGCCATCTGCAATATAAACAGCAGGCGTTGCAGCAAACTGCTCAGCAATAGTTCTAACATCTTTTTTATCGCTCACTACCCAAATAGTGTGGCGCACTTTATCGGTTGTTGTAAAATCGTAATCAGGACGCTGATGAACATGTGCATCTGTTATCGAATCGATTGTTTTATTATTTGGGTACGAAAACAAAACAGGTTCTGCATTAAATTCACACACTTCCAAATAATCCTTTAACTTCTCTTCCCTTGTAGTAATTGTTTGTTCATGAATTTTAATTACACCATTCATGTAATCATCAATACTTGTACAGCCAATAATGCCAATGTAAGTATTACCTTCCTTTACCTGACGATAAATATAATAAGCAGGAGAAGCGTCACGCAAAAAAATATTTTCCTTTATGAAACCTTTGAATCGATTTTTAATTTTTTGTAATCTTTCTTTTGAACCCGGTTTGGTTTTTCCTCCGTCAGCAAAATCAGGATTAATAACATGCAAAAATGTAAAAGGATTACCTGCTAACTTTTCTTTCAATTCAGCAGTATTGTAACCATCAACCGAACGCGATGCCACCAAGTGAACTTTATCGTTCTCTGGTCGTATTGCTCTAAAAGGTAAAATCTTTGCCATACTTTTTTTGTTTCGAGTTTGTTGTTTTTGGTTCCGAGTTCAGTAATAAATTAATAAAACCAAAAACTCGTAACTAAAAACCCTAAACAGCTAATGCTGCTATCATCTTCTCTGCCAACTCCACTCCAATGCGCTCCTGAGCCTCATTCGTAGCTGCCCCGATGTGAGGAGTCAAAGAAATTTTTGCGTGTTTTAAAATCTCATCGCTTGGTGTTGGTTCGTTTACAAAAACATCTAAACCTGCGTGTGCAACTTTGCCCGAATTTAATGCCCCGATTAATGCAGCTTCATTTATTACACCACCACGTGCAGCATTTACTAATACTACTCCGTTTTTCATCATTGCCAATTCTTTATCTGTAATTACTTCTCCGCCTGGAACATGGAAAGTAATGAAATCACTATTCGAAATAACATCCACTAAACTTGAAGTTGCTACCTTAACTTTTACATCACTCAAACCATGAATTTGTAAAGCAACCTCAGCTTCTTTTACAAAAGGATCAAATGCTAATACTTTCATTCCTGTTCCTAAAGCAATACGCGCAACGGCCTGTCCTATTCTACCAAAGCCAACAATGCCAATAGTTTTGCCAGTTAATTCAACTCCTTTAGCATATTTCTTTTTTAATTCTTCAAACTTTGTATTACCACTTACATTCATATTACGATTGCTATCATATAAAAAACGTGCGCAATCATATAAATGAGCAAATACTAATTCAGCAACCGAATTTGAAGATGCTGCAGGTGTATTAATTACTTGTATTCCTTTTGAACGCGCGTAATCAACATCAATGTTATCCATGCCAACTCCGCCTCTGCCAATTACTTTTAAAGCGGGGCAAGCATCAATTAAATCCTTACGTACCTTTGTTGCACTTCTAACAGTTAAAGCAACAATTCCTTTAGCGTTTATCTCTGCAATTAAATTTTCTTGTGCTACTTTTTCAGTTAATACTGTAAAACCAGCTTTTTCTAAGAGTTGTTTTCCTGTTGCATCAATGCCATCATTGGCAAGAATTAATTTGCTCATACGTTTTATTTAAATGATTTTGAAGAAAGCGAAGGTATTAATTTTATTGATTTTGTGACACTTCTCAGCCAAAAAAATCAGCTTGGCATAAATTTGGTTAAAGTATTTTCACTAATTTTATTTCATGAAGTATTTTGCGTGCATCTTTCTTTTATTTTCATGTTTAGAAACGTTTTCTCAAAGCGCAACTACCTCAACAATTACACATGAAAACTTAGGAAGCAATGTGAATTCGTACGCAGGAGAAATTTCTCCAATCATTTCATCCGACGGAAAAACACTATACTTTGTAAGAGATGGTCACAGCCAAAACAAAGCGGGACAAGACATTTGGTATTCTACGTTAAACGAAGATGGGAAATGGAACTCAGCAATTCATCCAAAAACTCCCCTTAACCAAGGTTATAATTCAGGGGTTTTTAATATTTCTACAGATAATAATCAATTGCTGGTTAGAGGTGCTTATGTTGATGGAGAATATGAAAACTCAGGACTATCTATTGTAACCAAAAACAAAAAAGGAGAATGGAACGATCCTGAAAAATTAGAAATAAAAAACTTCTCTAAATACTCAAGTCTCGGAAAATACAATGGTTCGTTTTTAAGCGCAGATGGCAAAACAATACTTATGTACTTTGCAGACGATGCCAATGGAGGCAATAGTGATATTTATGTAAGTCATTTGATTTTAAAAGATAAATGGGCAAAACCTAAATCAGCAAAAGATGTAGGGAAATTCATAAGCAAAGCTTTAAAAAATAACACATGGACCGAGCCCGAAAAAATTGGCAACCTCAACACTAAAGAGTTTGATGAAACTGCCCCGTTTTTAGCTGCCGATGGTTACACACTTTATTACAGTAGCAATAGAACAGGTACTTTAGGAAGCAACGATATTTGGATGAGCAAACGACTTGATAGTACTTGGAAAAAATGGAGCGAACCAATTAATTTAGGCGCTGGAATTAATACAATCGACTGGGATTGTTATTATACGCTTGATGCAAGAGGAGAACAAGCATATATGGTATCTTGGAAAAATTCATTAGGTGCTGCAGATATTGTAAAAATTAAGCTTTCGAAAGAAGTAAGACCAAATCCAGTTGTATTAATTTCGGGGAAAGTTTTTAATGCAAAAACAAAAGAACCTATTGGGGCAAACATCGATTATGAAAATTTAATAGATGGTAAAAATGCGGGTATTGCATCTTCTAATCCACAAACAGGTGAATATAAAATTGTTTTGCCCTATGGAATCAATTATGGTTTTATGGCCTTTGCCGAAAAGCACATTGCTATCTCCGACAATATTGATTTAAGCACAATTGCCGAATACAAAGAAATTACAAGAGACTTATATTTAGTTCCATTAGAAGTAGGTTCAACCATACGTTTAAATAATATATTTTTCGATTTTGGAAAAGCAACATTGCGTCCCGAATCGTTTCCTGAAATTGACAGATTAATTGTTTACATGCATCAAAACTCAAACATGGAAATCGAATTATCTGGGCATACAGATAACGTTGGAGAAAAAGAAGCAAACTTAAAATTATCCGATGACAGAGCAAAAGCCGTAACAGCTTATTTAATTGCAAATGGAGTAAAAGAAAATAGAATAAAAACAATTGGTTATGGCGAAACGAAACCAATTTCATCAAACGAAACTGAAGAGGGAAAACAATTAAATCGTAGAGTAGAATTTACCATCTTAAAAAATTAAAATACCCAATAACACGTACATACAAAAAAGCGATAATATTTAAATTTGAAATCAAATAATCAGCATATGAGATCATTAAAACTATCATTAGTATTAGCACTTGGAATAAGCTTTTCAACAGCAATTGCGCAAGACGAATTAAAACATGAAAACCTAGGTTCAGGAGCTAACTCCAGTGCAGATGAATTAAAACCAATTATTTCTGCAGATGGAAAAACATTATACATGATTAGAAATGGTCATGCTCAAAACCAATCTGCTGAAGATATTTGGGTTTCTCAATTGCAAAGTGATGGTACTTGGGGAAAAGCGATTCATCCTGGATCTCCAATAAACCAAGGAAATATTACTTCTGTTTGTAATGTGTCGCCCGACGGAAATACTTTAATTGTAAAAGGCGCTTATGTGGATGGAGAATATGAAGGTTCTGGATTTTCTGTAATTCGTAAAAATAAAAAAGGTGAATGGAAAGACCCTAAGAAATTAGATATTAAAAATTTCACTCAATACTCAAACGCTGCATCTTGCATGGGAGCATACTTTTGCTCAGATGGAAAAACAATGTTATTTTATTTATGTGATGATGCTGATGGCGGCAAAGCAAATATTTATTTCAGCAAATTAGTTGAAAAAGAAAAATGGAGTAAACCAAAATCACTAAAAGATTTTGGTAAATTTTTAAACAAAGCGGTAAACAATAACACTTGGACTGAACCAAAAAAAATAGGGAATCTTAATACAAAAGAATATCATGAAACATATTGCTTTTTAGCACCTGATGGAGTTACTTTATACTTTGCAAGCGACAGACCAGGCGGACAAGGTGACCTAGATTTATGGATGGCAAAACGTTTAGATGATACTTGGGAAAACTGGAGCACACCTGTAAACTTAGGTCCGAAAATGAATTCAAAAGGACGCGATGCTTATTATTGTTTAGATGCAAAAGCTGAATATGCTTACATGGTTTCTGATCACAAAAGTATTGGTGGTGATGATATTGTAAAGGTGAAATTAGCTGAAGATATTAAACCAAATCCCGTTGTGTTAATTTCCGGAAAAGTTTACAATGCAAAAACCAAAGAGCCAATTGGAGCAAGCATTGAATATGAAAATTTAGTGGATGGTAAAAATGCAGGTTTTGCAAACTCAAATGCAGGAACAGGTGAATACAAAATTGTATTGCCTTATGGTAAAAATTATGGTTTCATGGGATTTGCAGAGAAATTCATTTCGGTATCGGATAACTTGGATTTAACTAACATTGCTGCTTACCAAGAAATAACAAGAGATTTGTATTTAGTTCCTTTAGAAGTTGGGTCAACGATTCGTTTAAATAATATTTTCTTCGATTTTGGTAAAGCAACATTGCGTCCTGAATCATTCCCCGAGATGGATCGTTTAGTTGGATACATGAACGAAAATGGAGGGATGGAAATTGAGCTTTCTGGGCACACAGATAATGTTGGTTCAAAAGACGCTAACCTAAAGCTATCTGATGATAGAGCTAAAGCAGTAACCGAATACATTGTTTCGAAAGGAATTGATGCAAAAAGAATCAAAGCATTAGGTTATGGAGAAACAAAACCAGTTGGAACAAATGATACTGATGAAGGTAAACAAATGAACAGAAGAGTTGAGTTTACAATTTTGAAGAATTAATATTGTTAAAAAGCAACATCTAGTCAAATCAACCGAAAGCCGATGTAAGACCATTTTTTATCTTGTTGAAAAACAGGTATTTAAAAAAAATTAATGTTTTTAATATTAATTCTTTTTATTTACCTTAGTAAAGTAATTATTCAACACCATGAGAATATCTTTTCGCTCTTCGTTCTGGCTATGTATCTTAGTCACCCTTTTTCATTTCAACTCATTTGCTCAACCTCCAGGACCTGGATGTCCTAATGTAATTGATCAAAACCAACTTGCAAGTAACACTGGTTCACAGGGAGTAGATCAATGGCAAATTTTTCGCGCTGGAATAACTGGTAAATTATCTAGAATAGACATTTACACAAATACCTGCCCAAGTGCAATAGTAACACTTAATGTGTATGCTGGACAAGGTATTGGCGGCGCCCTATTGAGTTCAACAACATACACAATGACAAGTTGGTGTAATGCGGTTTTCCCAATGGATATACCAATTTTATCAGCCCCAAACGTAACATCTGGAGCCGACTATACTTTTCGAATTCAAACTTCCGCAAACATCTTAGATATTGCTCATAACGGAAATCCGTATCCATTTGGACATTATTTTTCTGATGCTTATGGATTGCAAACAAACTGGGATTTAAAGTTTACAACATATGTTCAACAAACAACATACCCTACAGCTACTATTACACCTGGCGGTCCAACTAGTTTTTGTACTGGCGGTTCAGTTCCGCTAAATGCAAACGTTGGTAGTTTTACTTATCAGTGGTGGCAAGATGCAAGTTCAATTGGCGGCGCTACTTCTTCTACATACAATGCTACCTCATCGGGCATGCACGCAGCAGTAGTTACAAGTACTGTTACTAATTGTTGGAATTTATCAAATCAAATAAGTGTTACCGCATTTCCTTTACCTAGTGCCAATTCAGGAGGTGATGTTAGTGTTTGTACTGGCACACCCGCATCATTTACAATAACGCCAAGCGGTGGAACACCAAGCTATGTATATGAATGGTTTAATGTGCCAACTGGAGGCGCTCCCTTTTCTACAACTCAAGTATATTCAAGCAGTCCTGCCCCTGGTACTTATACTTATTATGGTGTAGTTAAAGATGCTAATAATTGTGTTAGCCCTCGCGATCCAGTGCAACTAACAGTAAACCCTATGCCAACAATGGTAAGTGTAAACAAAACGGATATTGTTTGCTTTGGAAATAATAATGGTACACTTACAGGTAATGCATCGGGCGGAACAAGTCCTTATGAATTTTCATTCACTGGCAGCCCACCGTTTTTACCAAATCCAATTACCGGCTTATCAGCTGGATCTTATACTCTTTATGCTAGAGATGTAAATGGATGCGTTAGTTCCAATTGGATGATGAATTCAATTATGGAACCACCTTTATTAACATTAAGTTCATCAAGCACAAGTGTAAGTTGTTTTGGTGGATCGGATGGTTCAGCAACCATGACTGCATCAGGGGGCACCGGAGGTTACACTTATTCATGGTCACCAATTGGTGGTACTGCTGCAACCGCAACAGGACTTCCTGCTGGAACATATACTTGTAATGTATTGGATGCAAACGCTTGTTCCGCTACCTTAACAGTAACTGTTTCGCAACCTCCAGCATTAAACTTAACCTCAGCGGCTAGTACAAACGTTTCATGTTTTGGCGGAACTAATGGTACCGCTTCTGTTAACGCAGCTACAGGTGGCGCCTCAGGATATACATATAATTGGACTCCAGGCAATCCTACTGGCGATGGCACAACTGCCGTTACTGGATTAACAGCTGGAAACTGGACCTGTACTGTTACTGATGTAAACGGATGTACAGCACAGCAAACTTTTACTATTACTCAACCTAGCATATTAAATTTAACTACCGCTTCTAGTACAAACGTTTCGTGTTTTGGTGGAACTAATGGTAGTGCCTCTGTTAACGTAGCTACTGGTGGTGCTTCAGGATATACATACAATTGGACTCCAGGCAATCCTACTGGCGATGGCACAACATCTGTTACTGGATTAACTGCAGGAAATTGGACGTGTACCGTTACGGATGTAAACGGATGTACGGCACTTCAAACTTTTAGCATTACACAACCTGCTACATTAATCTTAAGTACATCTACCAGCACAAACGTTTCATGTTTTGGTGGAAGTAATGGTACTGCTTCTGTAAACAATGCTGCAGGCGGAACTCCAGGGTATACTTATAATTGGACTCCAGGTAATCCTACAGGTGATGGAACAACTTCTGTTACGGGATTAACTGCAGGAAATTGGACCTGTACTGTTACTGATGCAAACTCATGTACCTCACTTGCTACATTTAGTATTACGCAACCTGCGGCACTTATTGCTTCATCAGTTGGGCAGACAAATGTAACTTGTAGCAGTGGATCAAATGGTTCTGCAACTGTATCCGCAGCTGGAGGCGCAGGCGGATACTCTTATTCATGGACTCCTGTTGGAGGTGTTGCTGCTAGTGCTACAGGACTTATAGCTGGTAACTACACTTGTACAGTTACAGATGCGAATGGTTGTACAGCTATTCAAACATATACTATTAGCCAACCTACACCTGTTAATATTAGTGCTAATTCACAAACTAATATTTTATGTAATGGAGGTGCAACAGGTGCTATATCTGTAAATCCTGCTACTGGCGGAAGTGGAGTTGGATATCAATACTCGATAAATGGTGGAGCATATGCGGGCGCCACAAGTTTTACTGGACTAAGCGCGGGAACCTACACAGTTGTTGCTAGAGACAATAATTCATGCCCAAGTAATTCAGTAACTTTTACAGTTACACAATCAAGTCCAATTACTTTAGGCACTTCAGGTAATTCTGCGCCTTGTTCAGGTACAGCGCTTAGTGTAACACTAACAGGTAGCGGAGGAGCTGGTGGATATTCTTATTCATGGATTGCAACTGCTGACAACCCTAATACTACTGGCGAAAATTTTTCTACTCCTTCAAATACAAGTTTAATAAATAACATTATTACAAATTTAACAACAGCAGCAGAAGTTGTAAATTATTCTGTTAATGTAACTGATGCAAATGCTTGTGTAGCCAATTTTAATATTCCAACTACTATTGCACCAGCACCAACACTAACACCAATTAGTAATCAAGTAATTTGTGCTGGTTCAAATAATACGGCAATTGCCTTTACCGCTTCTATTGGAGGTTCTACAATCAACTGGACAAATTCAGATGTTTCAATCGGAATTTCAGGGTCGGGAATTGGGAATATTGCTTCAGTACCATTGATTAATGCTGGCACTACGCCAGTTGTTGCTAACTTTAGTGCAAGCGCTAATTTTTCTGGTTGTACTGGGCCTTCTCAAAGTTTTAATATTACAGTTAATCCATCACCTGTGGTTACTAATGCTCCAACTGCTTCTACATGTGAAGGGGTAGCGCTAAACATTCCATTAACTTCAAACATTGGTGGGGCAACTTATACATGGGTGGCAAATAATAATCCAAATACAACAGGTGAGAGCACAACGCCAATTGGTACTAGCACAATAAATAATACCATTACAAATTCATCAACTACTAGTCAACCTCTTCAATATACAGTTACACCAACTGCATCTGGTTGTGTAGGCGCGGCACTAACTGTTACAGTAACCGTAAATCCACAACCAAACTTAAGTGCGGTTACAAATCAAACATTATGTGCAGGTTCTTTAACTAGTGTAATTAATTTTACTTCTGATGTTGGAGGTTCAACATTCTCTTGGACAAACTCAAATACTTCAATTGGTATTGCAGCCTCAGGAACTGCTAACATTCCAGCAACTGCTACAACAAATGCAGGGGCAAGTCCAATTGTAGGTAATTTTTCTGCACAGGCAACTGCTAATGGTTGTATTAGTACACCACAAGTATTTAGCATAACTGTTAATCCAATTCCTACAACGCCTGTTCCCACTGCATCAAGCGCTTGTTTAGGAAGTTCAACTTCTTTTACAACTCCATTATTTGCAGGTGGGACTTACAACTGGAATTTTGGAGATGGTAATACTACAACTACTCAAAACCCAAATCATACTTACGTTGCAGCAGGTGTTTATACAGCTAGTGTAACCGTTACAGCTGCAGCTTGCGTTAGTGCAGTGGGAACAGTTAATGCAACAGTTAATCCAACATCTGTTGGAGGAACAATTACTGGCGGAACAACACCAGCATGTAACGGCGCTAATAGCGGAACATTAACATTAGTAGGAAATACAGGGACTGTTAACGGCTGGGAATTTTCAATTAATGGTGGTGGTTCATGGTCACCAATAGTTAATACAACAACTTCACAAGTTTATTCAAACTTAACTGTTACAACAATGTATAGAGCCATTGTTCAAAGTGGAGTTTGTTCTGCAGTAAATTCAACTACACGTACAATCGTAATCAATGATCCACCAAGCGCGTCAAATGCTGGAATTGACCAAAGTCTTTGTAACCAAACAACAGCAACATTATCAGCAAATGTACCTGGAGTTGGAACAGGGTCTTGGTCTGTTATTTCGGGTACTGCAGTAGTAACATCACCTACTTCAGCAAGTTCAGGTGTAACTGGTTTAACTATCGGGTCTTCCTCAGTATTAAGATGGACAATTGCAAATAGTCCATGTACTTCTACTACAGATGATATTACCATTTTCTCCAATTCTAGCCCTTCTATTTTAGGAACATTATCTGCATGTGTTGGTTCAACATCTGCTTTAAATGGAACAGGAACACCGCATGGTACAACGCCTTGGACCTCATCGGCTCCTGCAATTGCATCCGTTAGTTCTGTTGGCTTAGTTACTGGAAATATTGCTGGAACAATCAATATTACTTACATGGACATTAATAGTTGTTCAACAACATCTACATTTACTGTTAATGCATTGCCTACAGCAAGTATTACAGCAGGTGGGCCAACAACATTTTGTTCGGGTGGTAGTGTTTTATTAAGTGCAAGCGTTGGTGCATATACTTATCAGTGGATGCATGGTGTAACGCCTATTGCTGGAGAAACATCTTCAACATATAACGCAATTAACGCTGGAAATCATACAGTAGTTATTACAGATATTGGAACAGGATGTCAAGCAACATCAAACATGATTAATATTAACATTGATGCTTTGCCTACTGGAACAGCAATGCCAGTTGATGCTAGCTGTAGCGGATTACCAAACGGATCGGTAACTGTTACTCCATCAGGAACAGGTCCTTTCACATATTCTTATAATGGAAGTGCATTTGTTGCAACAGCAAGTCAAACAGGTCTTAGTAGTGGTAATTACACAGTAAATGTTCAAAGTGGTGCAGGCTGTGTTAGCGCTAATATTTTATATACTATTAATGAGCCAACTATGGTTACTAGTTCAATAATTTCATCAACTGACCCAACATGTTTTGGTACTAACGATGGTTCAGCAGCAATAAGTGCTTTTGGTGGAAATGGAATTTACACTTATAGCTTAAATGGAGCCGCTTTTGTTCCAAGTAACACATTCGCAGGATTGAGTGCTGGATCTTACACGATTGATGTTCAAGATGGAAATGGTTGTTTAGGAATTTCATCTCCAACCTTTACATTAATAGACCCAATTCTTTTATCTGTTGGAACAACTACAACAAATGTAAATTGTTTTGGGGGCAACGATGGGACAATTACTGCTAGTGGAAATGGTGGAACAGGTGGGTATCAGTATTCTATTGACAATATTACTTTTCAAGGTTCAACAATTTTTAGTGGATTAAGTGCAGGATCCTATACAGTATACATCACTGACGCTTCTGGTTGTACTTCTGGTTCAACAACTTTTATTTCACAACCTGCTTCCAATTTTTTAATTACAACACTTGGTTTAGACTATGTTTGTGATGGAGAAGCTTTGGCTGAGACATTTACTTCTTCAGGAGGATTTGGTTCTATAACCTATTCTTGGGCTGCGCAACCAAATCCGAATGGCGCAACAAGTGGTTCTGGTAATACAATTAGTGAAACCTTAAGTACAATTACAACAGATCCAAATGTACCTGAAACCGTGATTTATGATTTATCTGCAATAGATCAGAATGGTTGTAGTGCAACTTCAACTTTTACTGCTTATGTTCATCCTTTACCACCAGTAAATATTACAAGTGATGTTAACCCACTTTGTGTAAGTTCTGTAGCAACTTTAGCAGCAAACTACATTGGAGATTTTATTGGTTGGAATCCAACAACTGGTTTAACTGTAATTAATAATGATACTGCAACTTTCACTCCTCCGGCTTCTGGAAACTTTGTAGTTACTTATACTGTTGCCATGAATACAGGAGCTAACTGTACAAATAGCGGAGCAATAACATTAACAGTAACTCCTGCTCCAACTGCTCCAACATTAGCTGTAAATTCGCCAGTGTGTGCAGGTAGCCCAGTTAATTTAACTGCTAACACAATTGCGAGCGCTACTTATTCTTGGAGTGGTCCTAATGGATTTACATCTGCGCTTGAAGACCCTACAATTCCTATTGCGCTTCCAGCCGATGCTGGAACATATACATGTACGGTAGATGTTGCTGGTTGTATTTCTTCATCAACTGTTAACGTTGCAGTAAATCCGAAACCTCAAGCCATTATTCTTGGTGTTTCAACTACATTTTGTGCAAACGAAACATTTACTTTAGATGGAAGTAATTCATTACATAATAGCTCTGCAATTACAAACTTTCAATGGCAATTAAATGGGGTTGATATCCCGGGTGCTAATGCCTTTTCTTATATAGGAAATACACCTGGCGCTTATAAATTAGTTGTTACAAATGATTTGGGTTGTATGGATACAACTATAACACCAAATATTGCTAATGCTGATCCTATTCCAACTCCAGTAATAAACGGGGCAAATGGATTTTGTTTTGGAGGCAATGTTACATTAGATGGTACCACATCAAGTGCAGGTGGAGCAAGTGTTATTGATAATTATGAATGGCTTTTAAATGGAGTTTCTGTTAACTCAGGTGCAACAAACGACACTTACCTTGCTACTGTTGGAGGTGACTATCAGTTAATTGTTTTAAACTCAAATGGATGTAAAGATACAACTGCTTTGTTTACTGTTATTGAGCATGCAATTCCAAGTGTAGTTATAGATGCTTTTACCTCTACGGTTTGTATTAATACTCCAGTAGCATTAGCAGTTCAAAGTCCTAACGGAACAAGCGCATATACTTGGAATTTATCAGGTGCAGTTCCTTCTACTTCAACTAGTTTAAATCCAAGTGTTACATATGCAACAGCAGGCACTTATACTCTTAATTTAAGTGTTGTTGATATTAATTCATGTACCAATACTGCAATACCTGCAATAATTACAGTTAATCCTGCTCCAACTGCAATTGCATCATTTACATCAAATGATACAATTTGTTACAACGGAAATGCATCTGTAGCGCTTAACCTAATTACTGGCGGAACATACAGTTGGAATAGTAGTATTGGTTTATCGTCTGCCTCACAAACAGTAACATTTAATAATATAACAACAAGTGGCAACGTACAATTTTACGGAACAGTTACTGACGCTGCTGGTTGTGCTAGTGCTAATGACACGCTAAATCTATTTGTACAAAACCAACCTACAGTACCTGTTATTTCTAATGCAAGTAGCGTTTGTCCTGGACAGGCATTTACATTAAATGTGAGTCCTGTTATACCAGGCGCAAATTATTTTTGGACTGACCCAGCTGCTACTACACAAAATGCAATTGACTTAACTTCCATTACAATACCCGTTGCAACAGCAATAACAGCTGGCCCTTATGTTGTATATTACATCGACCCACTAGGTTGTACAAGCACAACAAGTGCATTATACAATCAACCACTTGATCCAACACCAATTGTAAGTATTAATGGTGTAAGTACAATTTGCTCAGGTAATAGCACTATGTTAAGCGCAAGTACTTCTGTTGGGGCTGCAAGTGCCTATCAGTGGTATAACAATGGGACTGCAATTGCAGGTGCAACTTCTGCATCTTACAATGTAAGCACGCCAGGTAATTATAATGTAATAATTACTTTAACAACAGGTTGTATGGATAGTGCTGCTGTTGGAACCACGGTAAATGTTTCTTCAGGTCCAATTGTTACAGTGAATCCTTTAACAAGTTCAGTTTGTGCTGGTAACTCGGCAACTATTAATGCAAGCGGGGCAGTAACATATAGCTGGGATACTGGTGCAACAACTGCAAGCATTACTGTTAACCCAACTGCAACAACATCTTACATTGTAACAGGAACAGATGCAAGTGGATGTACAAATAAGGACACTGCGGTTGTTATCGTAAATTCATTACCTGCAACTCCTGTAATTACTCCAGGTTCAACCACTGAATGTGCTGGGACAAATGTTTTCCTAGGTTCTAGTTCTGCTGTAGGAAACATTTGGATTAACACTTCAACATTAGCTGTAATTGGTACAGCACAAAACATTTCGCATACAGAAACAGTTGCTGGTGTTTACAATTACGGTGTTTATGTAACTGACGCTAACTCTTGCAACAGTTTAACGGCAAATATCACTGTTACATTTAACTCTTGTTTAACTAATTTAATTTCCGATAATGCTTCAACTAATGCTAATACCCCAGTATCTGGAAATTTCTTAACCAATGATGGAAATCCAAGTGGATTTATTTCGGCGAGCATTATCAGTGGACCATTAAACGGAACAATGAGTGCAAGTTCAAATGGTAATTTCACTTATACACCAAACACTAACTATAGTGGATATGATGTAGTTATTGTGCAGGTATGTAATGCAACTCCAACTTGTTTAAACGATACTATTTATATTGTAGTAAACCCTAATATTATTGGAGATACGTACACAGTAAATGGCTTAAGCACTCCTAATACTATTATTGGAAATGTACTTTCTAATGATGCAGGCTCAGGTATTTCTGGAAATGTAACCCTTGTTAATTCTGTTACTAATGGAGTAATAGTAATTGATTCATTAGGTAATTTTAACTACACTCCTAATGCAGGATTTTGTGGTACCGACATTTTCACTTATAATGTTTGTGACCAAAATGGATTATGTGCAAATGTTGGAGTTAATTTGATTGTTACTTGCGATTCAACAGTAACAACTACAACAGGATTTAGTCCTAATGGTGATGGTGTAAATGACAACTGGGTAATTCAAGGAATTGAAACAACACAAAATACGGTTACGGTATTTGATCGTTGGGGTAACCAAGTAATTTCATTTACAAATTACAACAATACAAATACGGCTTGGGATGGAAAAAACAGTAATGGGGTTGAATTACCTGCTGGTACTTACTTCTACTCTATCGATATTCCAAATGAAAAATCTAGAAAAGGTTGGGTTGAAATCACAAAATAATTTACGAGCATGAAAAAAATTATATACATATTGTTTTTCGCATTGAGTTTTTCAATGGCAAAAGCGCAGCAAGACCCTCAGTACAGCCAGTACATGTTTAATCATGTAGTTATTAATCCTGGTTATACTGGAAGTAAAGATGCATTAAGTACAACTTTACAAATGAGAAAACAATGGGTTGGTATTGATGGCTCTCCACAAACCAACGACTTTAGTATTCATGGTCCACTAAAAAGTAAAAACATTGGTGTTGGTGGGCATGTTGTACTTGAACAAATTGGACCTAAGAGATGGGCTTCTGCTTATGGAGATTTTGCTTATCACATTAAAGTAGGAAAAGGCAAATTAGGCTTAGGTATTAGTGCGGGTATGATTTCATATAAATATGATTTTTCTAAAATCACTTACAATCAATCTGAGTTAGCAAGCACTACCATTGGTGAATTAAATCGCAACAAAACAAGCTTTGATGCAAATTTTGGTATTTATTATCACACGCCTGCAATGTTTATTGGTTATGGTGTAACTCATATTACTGAGCCAAAATTATATCAAATAACAACAGGTGGAACAACCAATCCAACTACTTTTAATTTTAATGCAAAACGCCATCACTTTATTACAATTGGTAGAGGATTTAGACTTTCCGACAATGTTGTTTTTAGTCCATCTATATTAATTAAGAGTTTAGAAATGGTAGGCGGACAAAATGTTGATGTAAATCTAAATTTCTTATTAGCGAAAAAATTATGGCTTGGAACATCTGTACGTTCTAGTAAAAATGTTATTGTTTTAGCTCAATACTTAATTAATCCAAAATTTAAAATTGGGTATTCGTTTGATTATGTTTATGGAGGCATTTCAAAAGGAAGAAACAACTCACACGAAATTATGTTAGGTTATAATTTCAGCAGCGCAAAATCACACATTATTTCTCCACGTTATTTATAATATTTTATGCAGAGGTTTTTTATAGTTTATTGTCTATTATTTTCTTATTACTTAAACGGCCAAAATGCCGTTACAATTGATGCCAAAGATAAGTTGGTGGAGTACGAGTTAACTCCACTAAATAAAATCAATACCAAAAAATCAGAATTTGCTGCTGTAAAATACGGTGATGGAATTGTATTTGTTGGCGAACAAAAAGAAGATTTGGTGAATTTAGAAGCAACAGATGTTGATGGACACCCTTACCTTGATTTATTCTTTAGTAAAAAAGAAGAGGGTAAATTTTCTAAGAAAAAAGTATTCTCGCGTTCAACTAATACTTCTTATCATGATGGACCAATTTCATTTTCATTAGACTTAAACGAGGCTTACTTAACACGTACCCAATACCATGTTGAGAGAAATAAAACTTTTGTAAATCAATCGAAACTTTATTTCATGACTAAGAAAGGTACAAGTTGGAGTAAACCGAAAAAATTTATTTATGATAGTGATGAATATTCATTAGGTCACGCAAGTGTTTCAAAGGATGGTAAATATCTTTTCTTTTCGAGTGATATGCCAGGCGGTTATGGTGGAACAGATTTATACGTATGTGAAAAAGCAGGTGATGGCTGGGCTAAACCAGTTAATTTAGGTCCAAGTGTAAACTCATTAGGAAATGAGTTATTTCCAAGCATGAGAAAAGATGGTATGCTTTTCTTTTCTTCAGATAAGCATATGGGTTTTGGAGGATTAGATATTTTTAGCGCAACACAAGTAGAAGGAAGATGGATTTTAAACAGAAATGAAGGATTAGGAATTAATTCGCCTTCTGATGACTTTGCTATTTATTTTACCGATTCGGTTAATGGCTATGTATCTAGTAATAGAAATGGAAGCGATGACATCTTTAGTTTTGTTTTTACACAAAAATATATTGAGTTTGAAGGTTTTGTTTTAAACAGTAAAGATTTATTTGATCCATCTGAAAATTTAAAACTTGAATTAAAAGATAGTTTAGGAAATCCAATAGCAACAACACGTACTGATAAGGATGGTTTCTTTAAATTTAGCTCGCTAAAAACAAACGAAAAATATTTAGTTGATATTGATGAAAACGATAGTTTGTTTTCGAACATGAAACACTACTATTTTGCTGATAAAAACCATAGTATTGTTAGAGTAAGCGGGGCAAGTGCAGGAGACAAATTTGTTTTTAAAAATTTACCAAGTGACCCAAATGCATTGCCTGACATGGATTTAGATGATGATAAAATATTAGCAGGTAACTTATTGTTTAATGACTCTCCCTCATTACCAATTTCAAATACAAAAATTGTTGCAAAGGATAAAAATGGAAACATCATTGATGAAACAACCACCAATCAGTTTGGAGCTTTTGTGTTTACTAAAATTCCTCCTGGGGAATCAATTTTAATTGAAATTGTAGAATCAGATTCTTTACTTGCACCTGGAACAAAAATATACTTAACAAATAACAAAGGTAAAACCTTGCTTACTACAACTGCTGGTGATAATGGGAAGTTTTCATTACACCTTTTGAATAAAGAAAAAACAGCTATTTCAGAGATGTTAGTTGAAGACTCGGACATTTCGCTAAGCTTTATGGCTACCATTTACAGTGAAGACAACGTTACCATTCCTAACTTAAAAGTATTTTTAAAAGATGAAAGTGGAAAAATACTTTCAACACAAACAACAGATGGAAATGGAAAAATAAAATTCAACACATTAATGGGCGACCAAAATTACGTAATTGAATTTGATGAAAATGACACGCGACTGAACAAGTATAAAAAAATCATCATCAAATCTGATGACGGAAAAACTACTAGAGAAATACTTAGAAATCAAAAAGGATTTGAATTACATGTTTTAAAAGGAGATAAGTCTAATATTTCGGAGATGTTAGTTAAAGACACTGACATTGCACTTAATTTTATGGCAACAGTTTACAATGAAGACAATGTAAGCATCCCTAATTTAAAAGTGTTTTTAAAAGATGAAGCTGGTAAGGTAATTTCTACTCAAACAACAGATGGAAATGGAAAAATAAAATTCAATAGACTGATGGGTGACCAAAGTTATGTAGTTGAATTTGACGAAGACGATAGTAGATTAAGTAAGTATAAAAAAATCATCATTAAATCAGACGATGGAAAAGTAACAAGAGAAATCATTAGAACTGAAAAAGGATTTGTATACCACATTTTAAAAGGAGAAAAAACAAATATTTCAGAACTATCTGTTGATGACACTGATATGCTGCTCAACTTTAAAACTACTGTTTACGATGAAAACAAAAACCCGATTCCAAATTTAATTGTTTATTTAAAAGATGAAAACCGTTCTCTTTTAAAAGCAGACACAACAGATGGAAATGGAAAAATAAATTTCGACAAATTATTGGCCGAAAAAAGTTACGTTATAGAATTTAACGAGGACGATGCACGACTTGCTAACATTAAGAAAATCACACTAAAATCTGCCGATGGTAAAATTGTAAAAGAAATATACAGAAACGAAAAAGGATTTGAGTTTCATATCTTAAAAGGTGAGGAAAACGAGTTGACTGATATTTACATAAATGATCCGTGGTTAGATACCATGAATTTCACCAAGACTCCTAAAAACTCCAGCATAACAATCGAAGAAAATCTTTATTATGCATATGGAGATGCTCAAGTGGATGATGCAGGTAAAAAGATTTTAGACAAGGTAATTAAAATAATGAAAGACAATCCGGAGATTTCGATTGAGTTAAGTTCACATACCGATTCACGTTCATCAGATGAATTTAATATGCAATTATCCAAAAAGAGAGCTCAGTCTGCTGTAGCTTATATGGTAAGTAATGGCGTAAACAAAAAACGTTTAACAGCAATGGGGTTTGGAGAAACAAAACTTAAAAACAAATGTGGCAACGATGTTAACTGCACCGAAGAAGAACATGCTGCAAACAGAAGAACAGAATTTAAAGTGATAAATAAAACGAAGTAAGGTTTTATTTATTTCAACAATATATCTGTAATTGTAAAGCAAGCAAAAATAACACTTGCTATACCATTTGTAGTTCCAAATGCTAAATTAACTCTACTTAAATCAGTAGGCTTTACAATGGAGTGCTGATATATTAATAAGCTGCAAAACACTACAACGCCTGCCCAGTACACCATTCCAAACTGTGCATAATATCCTGCAAAAATAACAAGTGCTGCGCTAAGTACATGTAACAATTCACTTAAACGTAGTGCGTTCTTCTTTCCCAAATATCCAGGTATCGATTTTAAATTTTGTGACACATCAAATTCCTCATCTTGCAACGCATAAATAATATCAAAACCACTTACCCAAAACAAAACGGTAAAACTAAACAACAGTGGGAGCCATGCAAATTCACCTGTTACAGCCAAATAAGAACCAATTGGCGCCAACGCTAATCCAATTCCCAAAACAATATGACATAATGCGGTAAAGCGTTTTGTATAACTATACCCCAACACAACTAATAAAGCAACAGGAGACAAATAAAAACAAATAGGATTAATAAACCATGTTGTTGCAACAAATAACAAACTTGTAATAACTACAAAAGCTAATGCAGCATTTGCCGAAATAAGTCCAGCAGGAACTTCACGCGTTTTAGTACGTGGATTCATTGCGTCAAATTTCCTATCGATGTAGCGATTAAATCCCATAGCTGCGCTACGCGCAAACACCATGCATAAAACAACGTACACTAAAAGCAAGGGGTTAAATTTGCTTAGGTCATCCTTAATTGATAATGTAAATCCAATTAAAGCAAAAGGTAATGCAAAAATAGTGTGGCTAAATTTTATAAGCGATAAATAATTCTTTACTGCAACAATCATATCAAGACTTAAATATCAAAACAATAATTATAATATAGATTACAGGCACTGAGGATAAAACTAATCCAAGATGTGCTCGTGTAAATAATCTTTTCTCCATTTGATATTTTGTTTGAATAAAAATATTGAAAATGGATGCTGCGAAACCAAGAATTGAAAAAATCATGCCCACAAACAAAAATTGAGCACTAATAACCGACAAAGCTGCCAAGCCACCAAAAATTAAAGACAAATACGAAGTTGCTCTATACATAGCGCAAAGATATTTTATTTAACAATGCAAAAATAGAGAATTCGCTAAACACTTAAATGTTTACAATCAATTTTAAAGCATCTGAATTTCAACAACTACTCCTTTAACACCATATCAATACACATAACAGCCGCTAAAATCATTTGACGAATGGGGCTATTTGCAGCAACAATAGGTTTAATTTCAAGCATATAATTATCTGCACTTGTAAATAATTCCTTACCCAAACCTGCCCATTTTTTGCTTACATGTGCTAGTTCGGTTTCGCCTTGCATAAATTTAAAATCCCAGCTTGTCCATTTACCCTTAAGCGTGCATAATACTTGATTATTAGCGTCCAACACATCAAACTTCCCTCCTATCGAGAAAAACTTTTGTTTAAAATATCCAATTATTCTATCATTTTCGTCTAACACCTCTACAGTTGATAAAATAATTGAAATGCCCCTTTTAACAGTTATCACTTTTTGTCCTGCTGGAGTTTTAATTTCTAAATGAAATGGGGTCATACGTTTATAATCGGTAAAACGGAGCATTTTGGTAAATCCTCCCAAATTATCCTCTCTACAATTAAGAACAATTTGTCCGCTTGATGGGTCTAAAACATCGAAATTGTTTGCAGCTTTAAATATGCCAGTATGTTCTTTTACAAAAAACTGGTTATTGTTTAATATTGGATTCATAAATACTTGTTTTCTACGAATTTACTAAAAAAAGTCATACACGAACGGCTTCCTTTTTTAATTGCAAATCCCTATATTTACCACCTATCATGCTAGCTCGAATTATACTTTTGCCAATTGTTCTTTTTCTCTGCAATTTTATTGCTTTGGGGCAAACGTATAATTTTAAAAATTACAATGTTGAAGATGGTTTAGCTCAATCACAAGTTCTTACTTTATTTCAAGACGCAAAAGGATACATGTGGTTTGGAACAAATGGTGGAGGAGTTTCGAGGTATGATGGCGTTAAGTTTAAAAACTACTCAACTAAAGAAGGTTTAATTGGCAATTACGTTTATTCCATCACCCAAAATAAAAAAGGCGAACTGTTTTTTGCTACCTATGAAGGTTTAAGTGTTTACAATGGTTTAACTTTTAAAAACTACACAACTAAAGAAGGCCTTCCAGAAAATGCTGTTTATGCTGTTTACATAGATAGAAACGAAAAAATATGGATTGGAACAAACAAAGGAATTTGCAACTTAGTAAACGGAAAAATAATTCCTTTTAATCCAAACGAAACTTTATCAAAAAAAGCAGTGTTCACTATTTTTGAAGATGCTGCAGGCAATATGTGGTTTGGCACACTTAAAGAAGGCGCAATAAAATACAATCCCGAAACAAAAAAAACAGAGGTCTTTTCAAAAGAAAATGGCTTTCTTCCTTATGAAAATTTTATACGCTCTATTAACGAAGACCACAAAGGAAACGTAATACTAGGAAGTGTTGCGGGGTCTGTTTTTATTTCTCCTCAAAACAAAAAAATAAGTATAAACATTAATAGACAAGATAATGTTGGGTTTACAGGTATTTTTAAAGACAATCAAAATGCACTTTGGTTATGTAGTGAAAATGGAATTTATAAATATTCGAACGACAAACTATTAAACCATTTTAAAACACACAAAGGTTTAGTTGGAGATGGCATTTTATGTGGAATGCAAGACAAAGAGGGAAACTATTGGTTTGGAACAAATGGTTTTGGCATTAGCAAACTAACCAACGAAATGTTTACCAATTATAGTACTGTAAATGGATTACCTGAAGACTATGTGAATTGTAGTTTTTTAGACTCTAAAGGAAATGCTTGGATTGGCTCGGGACGCAGCGGGGCAGTAATGATTAAAGAGGGAGAGTTTACTCGCTTTCATGTTAGTGCGAAGGAAAAAAATCATCGTATTATTGATAAAACAGTTCAAGCAATTAATGAGGACAATACAGGCGCTATTTGGTTTGCCACACAAACAGGGATTTCTGTTTTTGATGGCGTAAGCATGAAAGACTACACAGGTAAAAATGGGCTTCCTGATACAAATATTTATTCCTTACTAAAAGATAAAGATGGCGTAATGTGGGTTGGAACACATGATGGCTTATGTTATTTTGACGGAACCAAATTTATTCCAATTCCTGAAATACTTGATAAAAAAGGCACAGAAGACGTTCCTATTTATAATGTGTTTCAAGATAAACAAGGAGCATATTGGTTAGCTACTAATGTTGGTATTACAAAATACCACAACAAAAAAATTACGCATTACAACGCTTCAACTAATTTTAAAAACATTCCAATTTACTCTACTGTTCAAGATTCGAAAGGAAATTATTGGTTTGCTTCGGAAAGTGGAGTATATAATTTTGATGGCACCACATTTAAAAATATTAACGATACCATGGGTTTATCATCTAACCAAGTATGGTTAATACAATTAGATGATAAAAATAATTTATGGATTGGAACAAACAGTGGATTAGATAGATTGAATTTAAACGAGTTTTATCAAACAGGGAAAATAAATACAAAACATTATGGAAAAGAAGAAGGTTTAAAAGGTTTGGAGTGTAATATGAACGCCGCAACACATGCGAGCGATGGAAATATTTGGTTTGGTACAATTAAAGGTGTTACCATTTACAACCCTCGCTTTGATAAAACAAATTATCAGGAAACAAGAACACATTTAACTGGACTTCGCTTGTTTTTTGAACCTGCAGATTTTACAGATTACTCAAGTAGCATTGATACACTTTCGGGCTTGCCTAATGAATTAGTTTTACCTTATGATAAAAACCACGTTACGTTCGACTTCATTGGTATTTGCCATGCAAACTCAAGCAAAGTACTTTACTCGTTTAAACTAGAAGGAGCTGATGATAACTGGTCACCACCAGTTTCGCGTTTAGAGGTTACCTACTCTTCTTTACAGCCTGGCGATTACACATTTCTTCTTAAATCAATGAACAACGATGGCATTTGGAATGAGACACCAACAACTTTTAAATTCACCATTCTTCCTCCTTGGTATCGTACTTGGTGGTTTTATGGATTGTGTGTTATAATTGTAATTGCAAGTATTTATGCATACAACACTTATAAAACAGCAAAGCTTCGTCAAAATAATATTAAACTCGAAAAAACAGTAATCCTTCGTACAAAAGAGTTACGCGATGAGAAAGAGAAAGTTGAATTGATTAATAAAGAAGTGCTCGAACAAAAATCAATCATCGAACACAAGAACCATGAAATTACAGATAGTATAAAATATGCTAAGGATATACAAACTGCATTATTACCAGCACAAACAATTCTGAAAAAAGATTTACCCGAGTCCTTTGTATTGTACATGCCAAAAGATATTGTGAGTGGAGATTTTTATTGGTTTGCAAAACGTGATGGTAAAAATTATTTCGCTTCTTGCGATTGTACTGGCCATGGTGTACCCGGTGCTTTCATGAGTATTATTGGAAATTCATTACTAACTGAAATAGTTGCTGAACAAAATATTTTTGAACCGGCTAATATTTTAAATCATTTAGATAGCGGTGTAAAAGCAGCCCTCAACCAAAACAAAGGTGAGTTTGAACGCAGAGATGGTATGGACATTGCCCTTTGTGCCTTCAATAAAAAAACAATGATGATTGAATATGCAGGAGCAAATCGTCCACTTTGGATTTTTAGAAAAGATTGCGAAGGTGTGTGTGAAATTGTGAAGCCTGATAAATTTGCCATTGGCGGTATCGACCTCGAACAAAAGCATCCTTTTACTCCTCACGAAATAAAAGTTGAGGAAGGCGACACATTATATGTGTTTAGTGATGGATACGCCGATCAGTTTGGAGGAGAGCGGGGCAAAAAAATGATGGTGGGTAATTTGCAAAAATTATTAGGACAAATTTACACTAAGCCAATGGAAGAACAACGTGAAATACTTCTTAATCATTTTAATGATTGGAAAGGTGATCACGAACAAATAGATGACGTATTAATTATTGGAGTTAAAGTACAAGCATAAAATAAACAGACTATGAAAATTAAAAAAATCATTATCATCACAACCCTATTAGGTTTTGCATTAGGTTTTAATACCATAATAAATGCATTTGCAAAAGAAGGTGATAAAAAAAGATTTCACACCGAAAAAGAAAGAGAGCAATTGCAATTGATGCAAGTGTTGGAACCCATTGAAGATGGGCAGTATTTTTTACATTCGAAAGAGTGCAGAACTTGCCACGGCTATGATTCTACTCAGTATGCAAATGTAGATGCTGGCGGAGTTTCGGTAAACGTGTTTGATGATTGGGAATCATCTATGATGGCAAATTCTGCTAAAGATCCATTGTGGAGAGCAAAGGTGAGCCATGAAATTTTAATTAATCCAGCGCATGCAAATGAGTTGCAAGATAAATGTACTTCTTGCCACGCGCCAATGGGACATTACACTTCCTTTTATAAAGGCAATCCACATTATACCATTGCTGATTTAGAATTAGATTCATTAGGTTTAAATGGCGTTAGTTGTGTTGGTTGCCATGCAATTGGACCTGATGGACTTGGCTCCATGTTTTCGGGACAAATACCTTATGATACAAACCGTGTAATATACGGGCCATACACCGATCCTAATATGGGACCAATGCAATTGTATGTTGGTATGACACCAAGCTATTCTCCTCACATGAGCGAATCAAAAGTATGTTCATCTTGCCACACCTTATTAACTAACACTGCTGATTTAAATGGAAACTTAACAGGCGGTAAATTTGTTGAGCAGGCAACTTATCACGAGTGGTTAAACTCATCATCGGCTGCAGATAATGTTACTTGTCAAAACTGTCACATGCCGCGTGTTGATGACTCAGTAATTATTGCCAATCAATATTTAAATTTACCACCACGTTCACCATTTAACCGCCATAAGTTTATGGGTGGAAATGAATTTATGGTGAAGCTAATTAAAAACAACAAAGCTGCTTTAGGAATAAATGTATCGGATAAAAACTTTGATTCAACCATTGCAGTTACTACACGTAATTTAAAACTAAACACATTAAATGTTGATTTACTTTTAGACAGTGTAACACAAGATAGTGCCTTTGTACGTTTTAAATTAACTAATAAAGCGGGGCATAAATTCCCATCTGGATATCCAAGTAGAAGGGCTGTTGTGCAAGTAGTAGCAATAGATGCAAACCAAGATACCATTTTTAAATCAGGATTGTTTGCGCCTAATTATGCATTGCAAAATGCACCTGTAAGTCATCAACCACATTACACAGTAATTAATGATGAAACACAAACACAGGTGTATGAAATGGTAATGGGTGATGTAAACGGAGATAAAACAACGGTATTAGAAAGAGCTGCCATTACATTAAAAGATAATCGTCTTCCACCCGAAGGATTTGTTACAACACATCCTGCTTACGATACTACAAAAATTGTTGGTGAAGCAGAAACAGATGTAAACTTTAATAAATTTAATGGAGGCATAGAAGGTAGCGGACAAGATTATGTGCATTATCACATTGCGTTAACCAATGTAACAACCAGCTTTAAAGTATTGGCAAAAGTATATTACCAAACAGTTCCGCCAGAGTGGTTAGAAGAAATGTTTGCTATTAGCAGCACGCCAATAAATGATTTTAAAGCCATGTACAATGCAGCCGACAAAGCTCCTGTATTAGTTGGTAGCGACTCATTAGTAAACTTAGCAATAGGACTTGTAAGCCACAGCAAAGAACTCGACTTTAAAGTATCGCCAACAGTAACAAGCGATGGTTGGGTAACTATTAATGGAGAAGAAGTAAACAAAATACAATTAATTCAAGTTTACAATGTAGCGGGGCAAATGTTACAAAATTACCGCCCACAACAAAGCGAACATAATTTATTAGTACGCTTACCCGAAACAAAAGGAGTTTATTTTATCAGCATTTTATTAGATGATAGAAAAACTGCATTGAAGGTGGTGAGGCAATAAGTAAAAGAAATTTATTGGATTCAAAACTAAATAAACAGATAGAGCTAATAAACCTGATGGAATCTTGCAAATTTCGCAAGATTGTATTATAAAAGTTGATAGTATAAGTAAGTTAGTACCAATTGTAAGACAACAATGACCGACAAAACAATTACCATATCGGAAACTAAAGACCACATTGCAATTTCATTGCTTAGTGAAGAATTATTTAACCTACACTCAATTCTGCACCCAGACATTTTTAAGCCGCATAACTCAGCCGCAATTGAGAAAACACTATCTGACTTTTTTAAAGACCCTAACTGCAAATGTTATATCGCCAGACAAGATGGAATAGACGTAGGATTTGCTATATTTCTAATACGAGAAGTTGATGAAACTGAATTCCTTAAAAGATTCAAGACAATTTACATTGACCAAATCGCGGTTCTTACGAAGTATAGAAGGACAGGTGCCGGACAGCTTCTAATGAAACAAGCAGAAATACTTGCGAAGGAGAATTCTATTAAACATATTACTTTAGAGCATTGGACTCGTAACGACATTGCAGCGGCGTACTTCAGAAAAAAAGGCTTTACTCCATACAGAGAAAGACTGATGAAAACAATAGACTGAAGAATCGTGAAATACAACTGGTACTAACAGCACCTAAGCAAGATGCGGAGTTTGTGCATTTGCAAATGCATTTTTAAAGGTGCGCTCCGCGCAACATTTTTTGCATTTGCGATTAAGTTCAGTACATTTAATAAAGTTTTTCTGTTAAGACAGTTTTGTGATTATTAATTCCGCATCGCGCTTATCAGCAAAACGTTACTAGTAGCGAACAATAACATAAAATGGCAATGAATAAATATTTAGCTAATCGGCTAAGAGAAGTTTTACTTGATGGTAAATGGATTGCAAATACCAACTTTAAGGAACAGATAACAAATACAAGTTGGCGACAAGCAATTCAAAAGATAGAAAATCTAAATACCATTGCCCTATTAACCTTTCATATAAACTATTATATTAAAGGACTGCTAAATGTTTTTGAAGGTGGTACTCTTGAAATAAAAGACAAATACAGTTTTGATTTACCAGAAATTAAATCAGAAACAGATTGGAATAACTTAGTAAACGAATTTATAAGCAATTCAGAAAAGTTTATTCTTCACGTTGAACAATTAGATGATAAGGTATTGAATCAAGATTTTGTAAAAGAAGAATATGGTAGCTATTTGCGTAATATAGAAGCGCAGATTGAACATAGCTATTATCATCTCGGACAAATTTCTCTGATTAAAAAAATGATACTTCAAAGGCAATAAGAAGATGTTGCATAAATAAAATTACTACATAATTAAAACAAGATGCTCACCTTAAACTTCAACCCCTTCCCAATTTTAGAAACTGCTCGTTTGCGCTTAAGGCAAATTGAAATGAGCGATGCGGAGACTATTTATAATCACCGATTAAAAGAAAAAGTAAATACCCACCTTGAGAATTTTCCTCACAAATCAATTGATGAAACCAAAGCATTCATTGAACGAATACAAAGCAATGTAGCTGCAAACAATACTATTTTTTGGATTATTAATGAAAAAGGAAGTGATACTTTTATTGGAAGCATTTGTTTGTGGAATATAGACAAAGAAACCGAAAAAGGCGAAACAGGCTACACACTTGAACCTGAGTTTCACAGCAAAGGTTATATGACCGAGGCACTTGAAAAAATTATTGACTACGGCTTTAATACCATTCAACTAAAAACCATTGAAGCTTACACAAGCAAAAATAATATTGGCTCAATTAAAGTGTTAACCAAAAATAATTTCAAAATTGACGAAACACAGGAAGCAATAAACAGAGGAACAGATAGAATAATCTTAAGCCTTTCTGCGAAATAATTATTTCTCCGCTCTAATCCTACTTAATGTTTCTTGTGTAATACCCAAATAACTAGCAATACAGCCAAGCGGGGCACGTTTAATTAATTCGGTGCGTTTGGTAAAAAAATGCTCGTAGCGCTCTTTTGCCGATTTAAACTGTATGTAAACAACACGTTCTTCCAAACGCATATAGTATTGTTCTAAAATAACTCTACCTACTCTTTCCGTTTCAGGAAAAGTTTTGTAAAGCAATTCCAAATCATCTTTGTGTATGGCTTCTACTTCTGTGTTTTCAATTGCCTCAATACGCTCGTATGACGGGGCATTTGAAAGGAAAGAAAAAAACGAAGTGCAAAATTCATTTTCTATCGCTAACCAATTGGTAACTTCTTTGTCGTTGGAGTAATAATATCCACGAAGCATTCCGCTCGTTAGTAAATAAAGAAAATTGCAGGTTTTGTTTTGTTCCAACACCATTTCACCCTTCCTAAACTGAAAAGTTTTAATGCGTTTTTTAATGAAGTCTTTAGCTTGTTCGCTTAAAACAACAATGGGTTCTATTTGATTAATGATACTCATGCGAAAAAATCATCTGTAAATCCAATCAAATATACTTTTTCTTTTGCACGTGTGAAAGCGGTATATAACCAACGATAATAATCTTCGTTCAGCATTTCTTTGGTAAAATATCCCAAATCAATAAACACGCAATCCCATTGTCCACCTTGGGCTTTGTGGCAAGTAATGGCGTAACTAAATTTTACTTGCAAAGCATTGTAATATAAATTCTGCCTTAAAAAACCAAAGGGTTTACGTGTTGTTGAATCGCCAAAATCTGCTTTAATGTTTTCGGCTAGCATTTTTTGTTGATCTTGTGTAAGTGCAGGTGCTTCCGAATCTAATGTATCTAACAACAAAGTTACATCCATTGTTGGCGCATCTTCCACATCACTTAATTTTATAACTGCATCTGCAAAACGAAAACCATACATCTCGCGTTGCTTGTACAAGCGTTCTACCTCAAGGTTTTCGCCATTGGCAATAAAATCAGTTTGCTTGTTTCCTTCGGTCCAGTAATAATTATTTTTTACTACCATCAACAAATCGCCTGCAGAGATATCGTTCTCTTGCCACTTAATTTTATAACGTATTTGTTTATTAAAGCCATTTGCACGTTTATTACTTCTGCAAACTACCAATACATTTCCAAACCCATATTTGCTGTACGCTGTGTTAAGTGTGTCTTCCAAATCATACCCATCCACACGAACAACATCTTTCATGGTTTCAATTTTTGGAAAAGCTGTTGGTTCTAATAACATTTGAACACGTAAATTAGTTGCATTCAATAATACTCCCGACATTTCCGACTGACGAACAACTGTTTTTAATTCGTACTCCTTTATGTGAATTGAATAATTTCGTTCTAAATATTCTTTACTCAATGCAGGACTAAACGAACTTCCTACAGGTGGCAACTGCGCAGTATCTCCTGTAAAAATAAGTTTGCAATTTTCTCCCGAAAAAACATATTCCAATAAATCGCTCAACAAATTTGCCCCGCCCATTTCTGAACCATTTCTAGAATCGTTAATCATGGATGCCTCATCCACAATAAAAATGGTGTTTTTTTGAACGTTTTCTCCCAAGGAAAAAAACACACCACCATCGGCAGTCTGCAGCTTTTTGTATATTTTACGATGTATGGTTTGGGCTGGCCGTTTAGAGTAATTACTAATAACCTTTGCCGCACGCCCAGTTGGAGCTAATAAAACCGACTTCATTTTAAAGGAAGGCAGCATTTGGCTAAGAGTAGCAAGTAACTTGGTTTTCCCTGTACCAGCATAACCGCGAAGAACAAAAACCTCCCTGTTATCAAGGCTATTGCAAAACTCAGCCAAGCCCGAAATCACCGTTTCTTGGTCGGGAGTGGGCTGGGCAGCAAACTGCTCAAGAAATGATAAGCGGAAGCGTTCTAATACATTTGCCATACCTGCAAAAGTAAAAAAATACTACCTTTGTAGGGCAATGCAAATGCTCTCAAAAAATACAGTTACTAACAAATTTACATTCGAAGCCAAAGGTTTTAAACCTGCTGAGCTCGAATCGGCAATTTTATGTATTGAAATTGGCAAAGACTTTTTTAACTACGCACTATTTTCCAAAAACAAAGATGTGTTAGCTTTAAAAAGTATGCAAAGTCAACAATATGGTGTAACAGGTGTTTTACCAAGTTTGTTTATTGAAAGCGATAAATTATTGCAACACAGTTTTTCTAAAGTATATATTTCGGTTGCGGATGTTCCTTACACCATTGTGCCAAATGCATTTTATGCTGAGGAAGACAAAGCATCCTACTTACACTTTGCCACAGGTGCACAAAACAATCAAACAATCTTAAGCGACGATATTAGCCGTAGCGAATCGAAATTAATTTATTCGATTGATAAAAACATAAAAGAGCAATTAGATAAATATTATCCTAATCATCATTTAATAAGCACTATCAGCAATCAGCTAAACAACATACCTGTTGCTAAAAAAAACAAAGCGGCTGCTTATTTAAATTTTAGAAGAGATTCGGTTGATTTAATTTTAGTAAAAGACAAAGTTGTTTTTTGCAATAGTTTTTCGGTTATATCGCCCGAAGACCTTATTTACTTTGTGCTTTCATCGCTTGAGTTAAATAGCTTTGAAGTGCAAGACACACAGTTTGTTATTTACGGCGAAACAGAAACCAATTCGCTTTGGATTAAATTAATGAAGAAGTACATTAAACATATTGATTTTGCAGGCATTGAAAAGCAATTTAAAAAGCCACTCGAAATAAACAATATGCCATCGCATTATTATTATCACCTTATAAACCTTATCCATTGCGCATAATAGGAGGAACACACAGAGGCAAAGTACTGAAAGCACCAAACGGATTGCCTACACGCCCCACAACTGATTTTGCCAAAGAAGGTTTATTTAATATACTCAACAACCGAATAGATTTTGAAGGCATAGAAGTTTTAGACTTGTTTTGCGGAACAGGAAATATTTCTTTCGAGTTTGCATCACGCGGAGCTAAATTAGTTACTGCAGTTGATGAGCACGGAAAATGCATTGCTTACATTCAAAAAGAAGCAGCAGCATTAAAGTTAGATTGCATTAACACACAACGTGGAAATGTATTTAAGTTTTTAGCACAAGCGGGCAAACCTTATGATTTAATATTTGCCGATCCACCTTACGATATTCCAAACTATTTAGAACTGCAAAATTTACTTGTAACAAATAACTGGATAAAAGAAGACGGCTTATTATTAATAGAGCACCCTAAAAAAACCGACTTCTCCTCTGCCCCGCTGTTTAAGGAAACCAGGAATTATGGCAATGTGAACTTTAGTTTTTTTGGGAGGTAGGAAATAAATTTCTTATATTTATTTGAGTTAAGTTTATTACCGTCTAAATATATTGTAATGCTAAGATTATTATTTTTCATATCGATTTTTTCTACTCTATATGGACAAAGTCAGTCTAAAGACACTTTGTTATATGGAAATAGACAACTAAGAGAAAAATGTATTTACAACCAGTATTCAAAAATTTGGAATTGTATTTATTATCATGAAACAGGGTATCCAAGAACAATTTTCCAATATGACTCTACAAAATCTACACGAATAGGGTGCGTTACACATTTTGACTTAGAAGGTGAATTAGTCGCATTTTACGAATTAGATGATGAAGGCTTATTTGAAGGAAATTTCAGTGAGTATTACCTAAATGGAAACTTAAAACAAAAAGGACAGTTTAAAAAATCGGTTAGAATTGGAGAATGGATTGAATACTATTCTAATGGTCAAATAAAAACTAAAAAACACTATATCTACAAAGAAATCATTGAAGGTTCATTTGAAAAAAATAAATCTCGATATAATAGTTTAGAAATTTCATATTGCAAAAGAGAGAGCGAAGAGAATCAAAAACTAATCTTGGAAAAGCATGGAATTTACAATAAATCTAATGTTTATTGTGGAGAAAGTCTTGTTGCATTTGATGGATTAAAGACAGGAAATTGGTTGTATTACGATGAAAATGGGAAGAAAATAAAAAGTGAAAAATTCAAATAGATATTACTACTAAACATATTGCAAATCATACAACTTTCTAAATTACCATCTATACAACTAATTCAATTTGCAATAAAACCTAGTTATTAATTTAAGAAGCCAGCCAATCGTTTTATATAGATTATTAAATTAATTTTTAGGTAATTGACTTAAATTTACTATTGGCTTTGTATTTGTTTTTTTACGTATCAGTTGAGTTCCCTTTGGCATAGTTTTATTAAAGAATCCCATTGCTTTTAAATAAAATGAATTATTAATTACACCTCCTACATGATCTCTTCTGTAACCTATACTTCCTGTATTATCGATAAAATAGTTTGCTTTTTCAATTTCAACCCAATCTCCACTTACAGTTCTTATCCATTGATTTCCATAAAAACCTTTTCTTTCAATATTTCCTGTTTCAGGGTCTAGATTCTCTAAGAAAGAATATAAACCAACTAAATAGCTAACAGTTTTTGGACGACTAAATGTGGCTATTAAAATCCATTTGTTATTTTCAACATCAAAGAAATATGCAGTAAAATCGGTACAGTTGTTATTTACAGGTTTAGCTTTAAGCAGGAATTTATATGATGTTTCTGTTTTCCAATTATATGTTAAATAGCTTTGCGAACCCGCACCTTCAAATCCAAATTCTCCAACATAAACACCATTACCTTTGCTAATCAATTTAATTTTTTCATCTTCAGGAATATCCTTTGGATTTTCTGCTTTATTCGGACTCCACACAGAAAACAATATTCTTCTTTCTCCACTTGGAATTACTTGCATTCCAAAGTATCCAAAACTAAAGCCATTCGCCATAAAATAAGAACCTAAAACGTCGCTTCCTTTTGGAACCGTAACTTCATTATAAAAATACTCAACTGCTGAATCGGCAGTTATTATATATGATAAGTGAGAACTTGGCCCTCTGCGTCCCCAATAAAAAAAATCATTTTCATTGCTTTTTACAAAGCTTAGGTCATCCTCTGCTCCATTGTAACCTAAATTTATGCTCTCAATCTCGCCAAAATATTCACCCTTTTTCTCTATACCTTCAATTTGAATTGTATAGTAACCTTCGTTTTTGAAATCAAAATTTCCCAATTTTATTTCGGTAGTGGTTCCATTAATATCAAACGTTTGAGCTTTTCCCAAAACAGTTATTTTTATTTTACTTTTTGTATTGTTGCTTTTTACTTTTGCACTGATGTTTATTTTTTTTGGTGTGTTTACTCGAAAGTACACTTTACAAATTGCTTCCTTCTTCGTCCAATTTACCAATCCTTCCTTTTTTATTTCAGCACCTAATATCCTATCTTTTATCCAAGCGTTTCCTCCAAGTGCTAATTCACAATTTATTTGAGAAAATGTATTAGATACATTTATGAAAAGTAAAAATACTATATATGTTTTTTTGAATGAAATCATTTACATTTTATTTAAAAATTAGATACATAATTTGTTAGTTTCAAATTCAAAAGGATATTCCGATGTGCTTAAAATTTGAACATTTAAAACTAAGAAAGAAATTTAAAGTATATTAACCATTTTAAGAATTATTTTAACTAATAAATTTTGCATTACAATGCAATTCAATACTCTTACAAAACAGATTTCATCCCTTATACTTCATTTTCCCTTTAAACAAATCTATAAAGCCATGAAACACCAGTTTAATTGGGTTATAGCTTACAAAACCATCAGTAGTTCCGTACACGGGCTTTTCTGTTTCGGGCTCATAGGTTTTAAAAATTCTATCCCAAATCATTAAAAAGCCACCAAAGTTTTTGTCCAAATAAATTTTATTTGAACCGTGGTGCACACGATGTGCAGAAGGAGTATCAATAACACCCTCTATCTTGCCCAGCTTTCCAACAACTTCGGTATGCAATAAAAATTGATACAGTAAATTAAAAGCATAACATAAAACAATTACCTGTGGCTTTATTCCCAATATTGCCAATGGCATAAAAAAGAAAGGACCAATAAAAGAACTTAACCAATTTAATCGGTACGATGTTGTTAGGTTCATAGTTTGTCCCGAATGATGAACAACATGAAATGCCCAAAGTGGCTTCCAAATATGCGATATGCGGTGAAACCAATAATATATAAAATCAACCAAAATAAAAGTTACAAAATATACCCATGGCTTATCTGGAAATTCAAACAAAGCAAAACTAAATGCAAAGCCCATAACTGCTACTTGAAATCCAGTAGATAAAAATTTGGTCAATATAAACCCTGCAACAATTCCTAGATTTGCTAGTGTTTCTTTTAAAGAATACACCTTTTTGTTTTCCACAATACTCCAGGTTATTTCTGCTATAACCAGCACTGCTATTATTGCTAGTGCCCAAGGCTTATACTGACCAAATATAAATTCCATATTTATTTTGTTATGATTATTTTTTTACGATATACTGAAGCGCCTTCTTCAATGCGCACATAATAAACACCTGCTGAAATTGCTTTAGTATCAACTACAATAGAAGATTGATTAAAATTTTCAATTCTTATAACTTCATTTCCTATTGCATCAATAAAACTTACATTAAAAGGGCCAGCATTTAAATCATTACGAATAGTAATTTCATTTGAAGCAGGCACAGGATAAATTTCAATATTATTCATACGCTCAATAGATTTAATAGAAACACTAAGTGGATTAATAACAACAAACACATCCATTGTATCTGCAGAAATACTATTCCCTACAATTAAACGAACCATGTAAGTACCTGCTGTTGCAAATACATGACTTGGATTTGCTATTGTTGAAATATTTGATGAACCACTCGTTGGGTCTCCAAAATTCCAAGCACTGCCTGTATAATGTGTACTTGTGTTTGTAAACGTAACCATATCGCCTTCGTAAATGGTAGTAGGCAAATAAGTAAACCCTGCTGTTGGAGCAACTGTATCTCTAATATTTATAGGCAATACAAGTGTATCTGACAACAAACCATTATAAGCAATAAGTCTTACATTGTATACTCCTGGATTAACGAATTGATGGGTAGGATTATTTGCATTAGAAACATTATTTGCTCCGCTCGCTACATCACCAAAATCCCAAGCGTAACTTGTTGCATTCGTGCTCAAATTTTGAAATAAAACGGTGTCACCCATAAACGGACTTACAGGATAATAAACAAACAATGCATTAGGCTGAAAATATTGTTTATTATCCATGTATTCAACTCTATCAGTTACATAAACACTTCCAACTTTAATTTGATACACTGTAAGTACTGGATACCCTTTTGAAGGGTCTAACCATTTTAATTCGCGTGTATAAATAGTATCTTGAACTGGTTGCAATGTGTCAACAGAAATAGAATCGATTTGAGTAAGATAAGATTCAAGTTTTAAGGTGTTTGGAAAATTACCATAAGGCGTAGAAATACTACCCCAACCAGTTACCCTATTAACACGTTTAATGGATGATTCTCTATAATACAAACTTGAAATGCTTGTTGTAAAGGATGCTAAACTAGAATCAACATTAGCAAAAGCCAGTGGAAATTTATAAACTACATCTGCACTCGTGTAAACATTCTTTACACTTAACGTTGTAGAACCCACTCCTATTTTATAAGATGAAGCTCTTTGCTCCATTGAACCTGCGCTTGTATGAAAATAATCGTTAGGGTCGCTATACTGCAAATTGCTAATCATAATTGTACGACCATCGGTTGAAGATGTATTAACATTAGATGAATTATATAAGTAAGGCCACTGTACAATAGTAAATCCTGTTTGGTTTGGGGCTCTCCAAGCTAAAGCTCTTTGCGTTGTTCCAGTTAGAGTACTATAATCCCAAAAAATATTTGCTCCCGATGTATCAAAGTTTTGTCCGCCTAATTGCGCACCTGTTAAATAAAGAGTATCCCCGTTAGCAGAAAGGTCGCTTGAATTATAAGTGCTTTGGGCAAACATAATCTTTGTTGTAAGCATTAAGGTTAAGGCACTTAATAAATGTAATTTTCTTTTCATGTTGTTTTATTTTGTTGTTTATGAATTCAAATTTCAACTATCCTTAGGTGGTAAAAAAAAATATTCAATCAACTGCACAAAGATTTCAACCAAAATAAAATCAAGCTTAATTGATACATTTCATTGAATAAAAGCCGCATTTCGTTGAAAAACGCATTGGCACAATAATGTTTTTCCTATCTTCGAATCATGAAACAGTTAAGCGATATTGGAATAAGCAAACGAACACTCGCTCTCGTTCATGTAATTTTCTGGATTGTTTTTTTTGGGATTATCCTTGCGATCTTCTGGGGCTTTTTACCACCAAAGGCTGCACTAACTCGCTCGCTTTTCCTAACGAGTTTCTTAGCATCCATCTTCTATATTAATACGCTATTACTTGTAAATCAACTTTTCGAAAAAAAAAGATACATCCTTTACACTATTTCACTTTTACTTTTTTCCTTTGCTGTAGTGCGCTTCAAAATATTTGCAGACTTTGAATGGTTAAATAAAGAAACTGTATTTTTGCAAGTTGCTGGTACAAAATCAGGAAAAATCGTTTCCTCATTTCCTGTTATTTTCGATTTAATCTTTAGTACTTTATTACAAATACTATTAAATCATTACAAACGCTTGCGCATATACAAACAAAGACTAACAGAACTAACCAGCGCCCAACTTCAGCTACTAAAAGGGCAAATTAATCCGCATTTTCTCTTTAATAATCTAAACAATATTTATAGCTTAGTTATTACTAAATCAGAAAATGCTCCAGAAATGATTTTAAAACTTTCCGAGCTTCTGCGCTATGTAATTTATAAAAGCAACAATCAAAAAGTTTCTATTTCAGAAGAAACTGAACAATTAAAAAACATGATTGCACTGCATGAATTAAAAGATGAGGAAAATAAAAACATTTCAATAAATACTGAAAAAATACTTAAACCAGGGTTTATTGAGCCCATGATTTTAATTCCATTACTCGAAAACTGCTTTAAACATTGGGATGGAGCATTTAATCCAAATGCTTACATAAAAATCAACATCGCTTCTGATCAAAAATGGTTTAGCTTTGAAGCTGAAAACACAGTTCCTTTAATTCCAATTGAAAAAATTATAGGTGAAGGTGGCTTGGGACTTGAGAATATAAAAAATAGGCTCGAACTTGTATATGGCGATAAGGTTGCTTTTAATATACAGAAGATTGACAATATATTTAAAGTAAAACTAATTATAGAATGGTAGAGCCAATAATATGTGTTGTAATTGATGACGAAGCTCCTGCTTTAAAGCTTATGGAGCAATTTATTTCTCAAACAGAAGGATTAAAATTAATACAACAATTTAGGTCCCCTGTTCAAGCTATTCAATACCTAATGACTAATAAAGTTGATATTGCCTTTTGTGATATTCAAATGCCGGAAATGAATGGAATTAATATGGTTAAAGTTTTACAAGATAAACCGCAAATTATTTTCACTACAGCTTATTCGGAGTTTGGCGCCGATGCATTTGAAGTAGATGCAATTGATTATTTAAAAAAACCATTTTCCTACGAGCGCTTTACCAAAGCCGTTTCTAAAGCAAAGGATCAAATCCAGCTGAAAGGAACTTGGAAACAAGTAGGCATGAAAATGGAAAGTTCCGATAAAAATTATCTCATCGTAAAATCAGAACATAAAATTGTGAAAGTATTTTACGAAACCATTTTATACATTGAAGCTTTTCAAGAATATGTGAAAATATTTACATCAACAGAAAGACTAATTACACTTGAACGCATGAAAAATTTGGAAGCACTTTTACCTAGTGATGAGTTTATTAGGGTTCATCGTTCTTATATCATATCTAAGTCAAAGGTTAGCTCAATTTCAGGTAATTTATTACAAATAGGCGAAAACCAAATACCAGTAAGTAGAGAAATGAAGGAAGCGGTTACAAAATTATTGTTTTAAGAATTGTTCATTACACAAACTGCAAATCATACAACTTCTTAAACTGCCCTTCTTTACTTAGCAATTCTTCAATTGAGCCCTGCTCAATAATTTTACCTTTTCCTAGCACAATTACTTTATCGGCTTTTTGTATGGTTGCTAAACGATGCGCAACAACAATGGATGTGCGACCTTGCGTTAATACTTCGGTTGCTTTTTGTATGAGTGCTTCGGTTGCTGTATCAATACTTGAAGTTGCTTCATCCAAAATTAAGATAGCTGGCTTATGCACATACGCTCTAAGGAAAGCAAGTAATTGACGTTGACCAACAGATAAAGTTGCCCCGCGTTCTTTTACATTGTAATTGTAGTCGCCAGGCATATTCATAATAAACTCATGTGCACCAATGGATTTAGCTGCTGCAACAACTTCTTCTTTAGTAATAGAAGAATTATTGAGTGTAATGTTATTTAGGATGGTATCCGAATACAAAAAAACATCTTGCAATACAATTCCAATGTTTGAGCGTAGGTAATTTAATTCGTACTCACGCACATCTTTACCATCTAAATTAATTTCACCCGAATTAAATTCGTAAAAACGAGGAATTAAATTAGTGATGGATGATTTACCCGAGCCTGTAGCGCCAACCAAAGCAACTGTTTGCCCCGCTTTAATAGAAAAAGAAATGTTTTTTAAAACATATTCTTCTTCGATGTAAGCAAAGGAAAGATTTTTAAATTCGATATCACCTTTTATTTGCGTTGGAATGTACGTTCCATTGTTTTCAATTGTTTCCTGTGTATCTAATACTTTAAAAACTCTATCTGCTGCTACAACACCCATTTGCAAGGTATTTAAACGATCAGCCAACATTCGTATTGGTCTAAACAACATATTGGTAAGCATAATAAAAAAGGTAAGCTCACCTGGAGAAATTTGCAAATCCATTGCGCGTGCTCCTGCATACCATATCAATAAAGCAATTGCAAGCGATGATAAAATTTCAACTACAGGAAAGAAAATAGAGTAATACCAAATAGAACGAATATTAGCATCGCGGTGTTTGTTGTTTATCTCTTGAAATTTTTCAAGTTCTTTTTCTTCACGATTAAATACTTGAACTATTTTCATCCCTTGAATATGCTCTTGCACAAAAGTATTGAGAGATGCAACGGCATTACGCACTTCATTAAAAGTAAGCTTAACACCACGTTGGAAAAACTTTGTGGCAATCAATAATAAAGGAACGGTTGTAAGCACTATCAACGCAAATTGCCAATTGATGTAAAGCATGGTAACAACAAATACCACTAGCATTAATACATCACCTGCAATCACTATAAATCCTTGCGAAAAAACATCCGCTAAGGCTTCCACATCCGAAATAGAACGTGTAACAAGCATTCCGATTGGAGTTGTATCAAAATACTTAGAACGGAAATTTAAAATGTGATTATAAACTTGGTTGCGCAAATCTTTAATTATGCTTTGTCCAATCAATGAAGTAATGTAAATATTTAGAAACTGAAAAAGTGCTTCAATAGTAAGTGCACCAAGCAAAGCAATCACCATTACCAAAAGCATGTCAGCGTCCTTTGCTATAATGTATTTATCAATGGTAAGTTTAATAATTAGTGGGCGAGCGATTGCAAGCGCAGATAAACTTAGCGTTATTACAACTGCAAAAAAGAATTTAGTTTTATAGGGTTTTACATATTGAAAAATCCTTCTGACAATAGCCAAATCCAATTTCTTTTTTTTCTCTTCTATTTTCTTCTCTTCCTTACTCACGAATAAAAATTGTTTCTGGGTATTCAATCTGCGTTAAATACAAACCATGCGCAGGAACCGATTTACCGGCACTACTGCGGTTTTTAGATTGCACTATTTGTTTAAATTCTTCAATACTTGTTTTGCCTTCACCAACATCTAGTAACGTTCCAACAACGGCGCGCACCATGTTTCTTAAAAAACGATTTGCTTTAATGGTAAAAATTAACCTTTCACCCTCTTGTTTCCAATTGGCAATTGTTACAGTGCAATTATTAGTATGCGTTTGTGTGTTTACTTTTGAGAAGCTGGTGAAATCTGTTACTTCTAACAAATAAGCTGCGGCTTCATTCATTTTATTTACATCAAAATCAACCGCACACAACCAAGATTGATCGGTTAAAAAAACATTTTTCTTTTTATGAATGTGGTACTCGTAAGTTCTACTTATGGCTTGAAACCTTGCACTTGCATCTTCCTGAACTTTTATTAAATCATGAAAAGCAATATCAGCTGGGCAAATCCTGTTTAGTTTATTTAGCCATAAATACTTGTTAATTGCCAAATCAGATTTCGTGCTATCAAAATGCGCGAAATAATCTTTTGCATGCACACCTGCATCTGTTCTTCCACAACCAACAATTTCTATTTGTTCTTGCAAAACAATGCTCAAGTTTTTTTCAATAATTTCCTGAACGGTGCTAGCAATGTTTTTTTGCGCTTGCCAACCATTAAAGTTTTTACCAAAATAAGAGAGTTGTAGAAAATATCGATTCACGGCACAAAGATATATATAATGGTTGAGTTGTTAAATTAATGAATTGTCGAATTTTAGTATGATTATTCTAAAATTCAAGCTTAAAATCAATATCTCATTAATTCAATAATTCTTACCTTTCGAACATGAGGATTATTAAAAAAATCTTTAAATGGTTGTTCATTATACTTGGATTTATCTTGGTTTTGTTGATGATTTTGCCCTATTTTTTCTCAATAGAACAACGAGAATTAGCAGTTAATTATAAACCATATACAAATAGTGAATTTCTTGTTTCACACAACACACGCGTTCATTACCAAACATGGAAACCAGAAACAGACAGCATAAAAAATTACATTGTTTTCATTCATGGTTTCTCTGGTTCTAGCTTTTCATTTATAAAAAACATTGATACACTTGTAAAGAATAATAACCTAGTTGTTTGTATTGATATACCTGCATTTGGCTATAGTGATAAAAGTGATGATGCAAATTACAATGATACCATTAGATTAGAACTAATAAATGAAGTGCTTAACAAAATAAGTCCAAACCAAAAATGGGTTTTAATTGGACATTCCATGGGAGCTTCTATTATTGGGGCTTACGCATGTAAATATCAAAACAACACTAAGAAATTAGTTTTTATTGATGGGCCAGCATTTGATAATACAAAAGAAGAACCAAGTGCATTAAATAAATTGGCTCTATTTCCTCCACTAAAAAGATGGGCAGAAGTAATTGGGAAAAGAAAGTTTGTAAACTACAATTCGTTTAATGAATTATTAAACTCTGCTTATTCTCAACAACCTCAACAAATAGATGTGTTAGGTTACATGCAACCGTTTTATTACAAGGGAAGTGCCTCAGCCATTTTTAATATGGCGGCAAATTCGGGCTATGCAAAAATTGATAAAAACATACTTTCAAAATTCCCCATGTTATTGATTTGGGGCGAAGAAGATCAATGGATTCCAATTAGTACTGGAGAACAATTTAAACTACAAAATCCCAGCATTCGGTTCGAAAAGATTAAAAAAGCGGGGCATTGCAGTATGGAAACCCATGCAAATGAGGTGAATAGCAAAATCATTAATTTTCTTAATAATTAATTAAAACTATTGTTTTTTACTATTATTTAGTATATTTGTTTATCTGTTGACGGATTAGACCGTTCTAATTTGCAGCAGATAAGGGTTCCTTTCCCTGGTTTAAAGGAAAAAATTAATTAACAAACAACACAATGAAAACAGGAACAGTAAAGTTCTTTAATGAAACAAAAGGATTTGGATTTATTAAAGATGATGCAACAGGAAGTGAAATTTTTGTACACGTTACAGGATTAAAAGAGCCTATTGCTGAGAACGACAAAGTAGAATTTGAAGTTCAAGAAGGTAAAAAAGGATTAAATGCAGTTAACGTAAAACAAGCATAATTACCATTTAACCATTGAAAACAAAAAAACCGCCCCGAGTACTCGAGGCGGTTTTTTTGTTTTATATCAATTACAATTACGCGAAAAAATTAAAATTCTTCTTATAAAAAAACCCAACATTTTCATGTTGGGTTTTTATTTTTATTAATTCTGGTTTTATCTCACTAGCATAAAGAAACCAGCCTGATCAATTGGCTTAGAATCAATTCCCATTCCTTTTGCAACATAAAAATAAGTTCCTTCGCTTGCATCAGCACCACTCCAGAAACTTGTTAAACCATTAAATGAAGCTTTCTTTAAACCCCATCTGTCATAGATTTCAATTGTTAACTCAGTAATACCAGTATATATTGGTTTAAATTGTTCGTTAATATTATCTCCATTTGGCGAGAAAATATTTGGAATAATTACTTGAGAAACTGGTTTAACTTCTATCGAAACGCTTGCCGTACTAACACATAAAGGATATGTAGTAGCATTAACCGCTGCATTAGGGTAATATGAAGTTAAAGTAACTGTATAAGTTCCAACTGCATCATATGTAGTACTTGGATTAGCTGTTGTAGCACTTGAACCATTTCCAAATGACCAAGCATATGCATTTGAAGCAGTACTTGCATTTGTAAATGAAACTGCTAAAGGAACAGTACCACTTGTAGGATTAGCTGTAAATACTGCTTGTGGATTAGGTGTTGTTGTAACAAGAACTTGATCAGCTGAAGTACATCCTGTTGCAGGATTAGTAACAGTTAAAGTATAAATACCAGCTACCGTAGTTGAACATGCTGCTGTTGTATATGTTGTAGGTGCAACTGGCACAAACCCTGCTGGCCCTGCCCATGAATAAGTAACAGGAGGTACTGAAACAGTATTCGAACTACCTGATAAAACTACAGTTTGCTTATTACACTTAATACTTTGATTTAAACCAGCATTCACATTTGGAACGTTAGTATTAGCAGTTAACGCAACCACATCAGTACTTGTACATCCGTTAGCTGGATTAGTAACAGTTAAAGTGTAATTACCAACAACATTAGAAGTTGTAGTTTGCGTGCTTGCACTAAACAATCCTGGTCCACTCCAAAAATAAGTAACACCACTTGTTGTTGAACCTCCAGTTAAAGTTCTTGGTTGGCCAGTACAATCAACTGTTTGATCATTTCCTGCAGATGCATTTGGCGTACTGATGTCTTGCGTTATTGCAATTGTAGAAGTAGCTGAACAACCATTTGAAGGGTCAATTGCTAAAACACTATAATTACCAGGAACAGAAGCATAAACGATAGGATTAGATCCTGTACCTTGACCTCCCCACATGTAAGATACATTAGTTGGATTACCAACTGCAGTTAATTCTACTGATGGTGTACTACAAGTAATAACTGTAGTGGCCGATGAAATTCCTATTGAAGGAGAAGTAGTATTTGAATTTAAAGTAACCGTTTCTGTTTTTGTACAACCATTTGTTGGACTTGTAACAGTTAAAGTATAAGTACCAACAACAGATGCATTAATTGGATTTCCACCCATAGCACCTGAAGGCCCATTCCATGCAAAACTTGCTCCAGTAACAGTTGAAATACCTTCTAAATTTGAAACTGGTGAAGCGCAAGTTAATGTACTTATTGTAGAGAAAATTGCTGCATTTGGAGGGGTAATATCATTACCAACATTAGCAGTTGCAATTGATGAACAACCTGTACTATTATCCGTAACTGTTAATGAATAACTTCCTGCCGCTGTAACTGTTGCTGGATTACCAGCAAGTGGTCCTGTAGCAGATGTCCAAGTAATTGTTGTATTAGTATTAGTAGAAGAACCTGTTAAAGTAATTGAAGTAATCGAACAAGTAATATTTGGATTTGACAACATATAACTTACATTTGGTAGTGCTCCTGTTGATGTTACTACTTGAGTTAAAACTGTTGTACATCCATTTGTTGCATCCGTAACGGTTAGAGTATAAGTATCAGGAGAACCTATCGTTGCTGGATTGCCAACAATAGCCCCTGCGGTACCTGTCCAAACAAATGTAGTATTTGGTGTAGTTGAAGTGCCATTTAATGTAACGGTTGGCGTAATACAATCCAAAGTTGTTCCTTGCGGTGTTGCAATTGCTATATCAGGCTCATTTGTATTTTCAGTAATAACCTGTGTAGCTGTGGAAGAACATCCATTATTTAAATTAACAACAGTTACTGTGTAAGTTCCAATTGTTGAAGTTGTAATAGGATTAGTTGTTGTTGCTCCTGTAGGTCCGTTCCAAGCAATTTGACTTCCAGATGTAGTTGAAGTTCCTAATAAAGTAACTGAAGTAACCGAACATGTTAAAACAGTATTAGGTGCTGTAATACTTACATTAGGAGTAGCTAAATCAGAAGTAACTACTTGAGATCCTGATGAAGAACAGCCATTGCTTGCATTTGTAACAACTAAACTATAAGTACCCACATTGGTAACATTTATTGGATTTCCTGCTACTGAAGAACCATTTAAACTCCATGCAAAAGTTGTGTTTGTTGTTGTTGAAGTTCCAACTAAAGAAACCGAAGGTTGCAAACAAGTAATGATTGGATTTGGTGCAGAGATTTGAATAGCTGGCACTAAAGTATCAACAGTAATATTTATAGATGATGATGCTTGACAACCTGTAACGTTATCAGTTACTTGATAAGTATAAGTTCCCGGATTTTGAACTTCAATAGGATTATTTAATATAACTCCATTAGGCCCTGTCCACTCACCTGTAATATCAGGAGTTGTAGAAGCTCCTGTAATTGTTATCATTGTGTCATTACAAGTTAACACAGTAGTATTAGGAGAAGTTGTAACCGAAATATTTGGTGTTCCACCTGCACTAGTAACAGCAACGGTTGTTGTTGCAGTACACCCATTTGCTGGATTTGTTGCAATTAATGTATAAGTACCAGGAGCACTAATTGTAACAGGATTTCCTGCAATTGAACCAGATGCACCGGTCCAAGCAAGTGTTGAACCCACAGGTGTTGAATTTCCATTTAAAGAAACAGAAGGAACCGCACAAGTAAGAACAGTTCCATCAGGTGTTGTAAATGAAGGAACTGGAGGGGTTAAATTTGACGTGATGGTTAAATTTGCAGTTGAAGTACAAGTACCCAATGTTGCAGTTACAGTATATGTTCCAGTTGCAGTTACAAATTGTGGATCAGCTGCATTTGTTAAACTTCCACCATTCCAAACTAAGTTAGCTCCTGGCGTAGAAGAAGATGCGTCTAATAATGAGTTAGTTTGAACACATGTTATTGTTTGAGCAGTTCCTGAACTTACTTGTGGAGTAGCGTTTACTGTAACAGTTGTTGTTGATGTACAAGTTCCTGAGGCAGTAGTTACACTTAAACTATAAGTTAATGTACCTGCTGTGCCTGGTGCTATTAAACCTGTTGGGTTTTGCGCAGAAGATGTATAACCATTTGGTCCTGTCCAAGCGTAAGTACCGCCAGTTACAGCTGTTGCTGTTAATCCAAAAGTTCCATTAGTACAAATAGGTCCTGTATTACCCGCAGTTACTGTACAATTTGAACATGCTGCAGGTGCAGTATATGCTTGTGTTTTAGTACAAGTAGCATCAGCAGAAAATGCTGCAGTAACGTTACAAGAAGCACCATTTGCAGGTAAACCAGTTAATGTATATGACATTGGACTTACCCAAGGAGCGGCAATTGTTGCACTACCACCGCATGAGCTAGAAACAGTAAGGGTTCCAGAGTTTGGTGGATCTTGAAATGTTATATTACCACTTAACGAATATGTACCTGTACCTGGATCACAAGCGCTTGGGGTACCTGAAATTGCTGTCATATTACACAATACATTACAGTTAGTAGTTGCTGTAGAACTTCCACTACTTGTAAATGAAATAGTACCTGCTGTATTAGCATAATTAGTTAGCAATAAAATATAAAACTCTCCAGGTAAAGCATTAGATATGACAGCCGTCTCTGTTGAAGACGAAGAGTAACTACAATCAACAACATTATTTGCAGATAAAGCTCCACATCCAGCAGCTTGGGATGCAAATGGTCCCCATAAAACAAAATCCACATCACTTCCATTACCAGTAGATGTAGCAGTTTGACCAATATTTAAAGTTAAACTACCACCAGTTCCAATTTGCATAAAATACCAAATTGGATTTGGTGTAGAACCCAAACAATCATAAATACCACCGCTACCTAAAGATGGTTGATTTGTATTATTAGGAAATGTTTCAGTAGTTCCAGTACAAAAAGCGTTAGCATTAGAGCAAGCTGTTCCTCCTGGAGTTGTAGGTAAAGTAGGAGAGCATGAAATTGCAGCGGTCCAACCCACCCCACGTACTGAACCATCAGAGGTAAAAACAAAAGTCAAACATCCACCTTGTGTAGATGTAATAACACCAGGTCCACTTGCACCAGTTGTTCCAGAATAGCTTCCAATTAACGGGGAACTAGTATTTGGTCCATTATAAACTAATAAAACATCATTAATTGCAGTAGAGAAACTAGTGAAATTAAAAGATAAATATTGCCCAGCTGTTGCACAAAAAGTAGCAGTATAATTTTCATTATTATTATAATTTCCACTGGCTTGGGCATTCGAGTCAAAAAATGTTCCGCTGCAAGTGGTAACCGGCGAAGCTACACTGCCCATATTATAAGTTTGTCCGAAAGTGGAAATTGAACTTATGATAAGGGATAAAATTAATGTAATTTTTTTCATATTATAAATTTTATAATTCGTTACTGTTTTTTAGTTAATGGCATTGGTTTTACGCAATGTCCTTCTAACGTAATTGCTAAAATAAACTCTTGATATTGCGCTCCCTCTTTTATAATTAATGGAGAAATAACTTTGTTAGTATTAGCAAGCATTTCCTTTGCAGAGTACAAAACAATTGTGGCCTTACCATCTTCAAAACTCATTACTCGTCTTTTATCTAAAAATCTGAACTCATCAAAGTGAGAAAATCCTGATGCTGCTTTTTCATATTTAGTCAAATCAAGATTAGGGTCTTTTGATTCAATTTTGAAACCCAACGTATGCGGAGTTTCTAACTCTTCTTGCGAAAACACTTGCCCGAATGCAAAAAGCATAAAAGCAAACAAAATCAATTTCATCTTTTTCATATTAATAATTTAATGTTTAATTAATAGCCAATTCAAAATCTAATTGGATTTAAGGACGCTATAATACGGAAAAAAACTCAAATAAGAAGTGGCCATCCATTTTTTTATCTTAAAATTAAAAGCTGTGGGTACACAAACTTCAAGCCCCTCAATAAATAATATAATTTCAACTAAATATTAGGTTTCACATAATTTTATTAGTTTTTCGAATGAATTTGATGACAAAAGAGCTTTTTTAACAAAAATACTGCGATTTTACACTTGATATCCACATGAAAACCCAGCAAACTTCATTTAATTTTACTCCAATCTTCACGTCCTTTCATCTGATAAACGATGAAATTTGGCACTTAATCTTAAGTCCCAAAAGCCGTAATAAACACAAAAAGCCGAGCAAGCTCGGCTTTTTTATTGCATTTTAATTCCAACTAATCTTCTCCTCCACCTAACGAAATCATCATATTATCGCTTCCAGCTTTTGTAGAAACCTTTGGTGGTTTAGAACCAAAGTTCCATTTGTTGTTATCCGCCTTTCGGTCAATTAACTTTCCATAAGGATCTATTCCTGCTTTTATTGGTTTTTCACTTACAATAAATTCAAAGGTTTTTATATCCTTATCCATTTTCACTTTTTGTAACAGCAATTCCTTTTCTTTTGTCTTACCATTCACAATTTTCTCTGTGAAAATTCCTACATCCATGTAATCAGCAACCGGAACAGCTTTTTGCTTACCTAAACTATCCGATTTAAATTTAACCGAACCCAAAGTAAGTTTTACTTTATACTTACCATCTTTCATTGATTCATATGATAAATCCTTAATATAGTTTTCGTAAACTGTAATGTCCTCAAACATATCTTTTATCAAGTACTTCAAACTATCTGGGCAAGCATCTCTTAAGAAACCAACAAACTCAACTGAGTTGGTGTAAGGTGGCTCTTGAAAAGCAACTTTTTTAATGTAACGTTTTAAAGCTGCATTTAAAGTGTCTTCTCCAATAAAATCTTTTAGCGCGTACATTACAATACTTCCTTTGTTATAGTGAATGTATTGTTGATTTTCGCAAAGCATTAATGGTAATTCTTTTTTGCTTTCGGTAGCACGGCCCAATAAATATGAATTCATTTCATACTCCAAGAATTTTTTCATTTGCTCTTTACCATATTCTTTCTCCATCACCATTAAGGCTGAGTACTGACTCATTGTTTCTGACATAACAGTTCCACCTTGTACATTACCACCAATTACTTGATGTGCCCACCACTGATGCGCTACCTCATGAGCCGTTACATAAAATGGATAATCAATACTCTTTTCATCTTTGTCATCCACCTTGGCAATAAATCCTATTCCTTCTGAGAAAGGAATTGTATTTGGAAATGATTGTGCAAAGGTTGCATAACGTGGGAACTCCAAAATACGAACTTGCTTGTGCTGATAAGGACTGAAGTTTTTAGTATAATAATCTAAAGAACGTTTTATTCCCTTAATCATTCTATCAATATTATACTCGTGCCCTTTTTGATAATAAATTTCTATAGCCACAGGATTAGCAGCATCAGAAGGATTCAACCACTTGTCTTTTTTAACTTCATAACGAGCAGATAAGAAAGAATAAAAATTTAAAATTTTACTATCCATTTTATAATGGTAAAAATTTCTTCCATTTTCTTTCCACTCCTTTTGCAAATAGCCTGGCGCAATGGCAACTTGTTCGCCACTTGTACTAACTACTGCTTCAAAACGAATCCAATCAGCGTCGTTAGAAATGTAAGTATTCATTCTTGCTAATGAATCATTTACATCAGCCATACGTGGTTTCTTTGGAAGATTATATTTTTTACGCGCTTTGTTTTCTGATAATTCATAACCTTCGTTATAACCTAATGAAGGGAAAACAGAACTATTAAAGAAAGAACCGTTGTAAACAATATCCGTTTCGGTTGAACCATTTTGGAAACCATTTGGTGAACGAGAAATTTCGAATTCTAATTTAATTGAATCGCCTGGAGTAATTGATTTATTCAACTTCCATATTTTTAAACCAGCTGCTGTATCTTCTAATACTTTAGTGTAGCCACAACTAACTGCTAACTTTTTATATTTATAAGAAGGGTCGCAATTAAGAATAAGCGTATCCACATTTTTAGCGTGTTTGTTCTTTAAATAGAAAAATCCACTTGCTTCTAAACTTCTTTCTTGTGGGAAAATATTAACTTTCACATTCGATTCAACAATACGTGGTTGCAATGTTTTTTGATATTTTTTATATTTCTTTTCAAAATCAACTTGCAATAATTCCATTTGCTTTGGAGTAGTAAATTTATTTAGCACTTTAATATTATAGTATATAAAAGAGCCTAATCCAATTGCAACAACTAAACTACCATACATAGCAAGCTTAGTAGCTTTAGTTCCCGAGTAGCGAGAAAGTTTGTAACGTGATTTTAATCCCTTTTCTTTTCCACGAGCAAAAAACTTTAATGAATAAAAAGAAATGAAAAGTACAATTGCTAACCAATAGGTTTTATACAAAATAAACACAGGAAACTTATGTCCATACCCATTCATATCCGAGTACTGCATTCCAGGTCCAGACGAATTAAAAGTGTACATGCTATTCGTCCATTCCAATAACCCAAAAATAAAAGTCGAAAGTAAAATCGGTATAATAGAATAAAAGAATCCTAAATATTTATTGGAAGAAAAAACTTGAATTGATAAACAAAGGCCGATTAAAACAATCATTCCAATCAACCTATAACCTAATAATTCTTTCAAATAATGTATTGGTTCAATTGCAGTGTATCCTTGAGATAACTGAATAACAATACCAGTAAGCATTATTACACACATCAACACTGCCGTAACATAAATTAATCCTAAGTATTTAGAGAAAAATAAAATTTGATTGCTGATTGGAGTTGTTCCAACTAATTCATCTACCTTATTATCTCTATCTCTCCAAATAATTGTTCCCGAAAAGAAAACAATTAAAATTAAAATGAAGAATTGAAAAATACCTGCAACAGCTTCTAATATTTGATAAGTAACAGGGAATGTTTGAGTGCCATAAATAGAACCAGTAAATTGAGAAATCACAAACATCATTGCTGCACCTAAGGCACAAATTATTAAGAAGAACATACTCTTTGCCATCTTCTTATATTCAAATGAAGCCAAGTAAAACAATTGCTTCCAAGATGCCTTTGTTGAAAAATCCCGACTTACCTGAGGAAGGTCGGATAAATTTTGTAACTGAGACGATGCTGGGGAAAGAGATTCTTTAACTTTTCTCTTAAACAAAACAAATGGTGTTAAGAATTGACTAAAGCTAAACTTCCAGAAACTCACAAACGTAATTAGCAAAGCAATACCAATCCACAAAATTCTATTATACAATAAAACTCCACTCAATGGAATCATATAATTATTTTGTTCTTCAGGAGTCCAATATTCTGTAATACGTTGAAAGGCTTCTTGTCCAAAAGGTTCAAGAATTGCAGCTAAAGTTTTATTATCAATATCAGAAGTAATAGTATCTGTTATCGTTCGTATAACTAACAAAATAATTGTAAATAAATACGCAGTCATACTACTTCGTGTATAAGTTGTGAGGGCAAAAAAGATAATACCTAACAACAAAATATTTGGTGCTACAAATAACAAAAATGGCTCAATAAAATTCATTGGGTTTAATGGTCCAACTTGCGAATTACCTGCACCGCATGCAACACCAATGTAGTAACCAATTACCTGAGCAACAAAAACAAAAAGACCAATGCAATACGCTCCAAAAAAACGCCCGAAGAAATAAGCGGCTTTTTTTATTGGCTTTGTATAAAACAAAGAGTGTGTATTATATTCATAATCCTTTTGTATAGCGGTAGCCATAACAGCAACAAGAATAATACTGTTTACTAAACCTAGGATGTTTTGGTTAAGGCCAACTAACATTCCAGTAACGGCACTTGCAGAAGTAACTAAAATATTTGTATCACCTGTTGCAACAGGAAAAACCCCTGCTACAAGCATACCTGCAAGCATATATAAAACCAAAAAAACACCAAAGAAAATATAGGTGGATGGTTTTTTAAATCCTTGTTTTATTTCAAACAGAAAAATTGATTTAAACATATCGAATATTATTTTTTAGTAATGTTAGAAAAGTAAACATCTTCCAAATCAGGTGTAACTCCTTCAAACCCTGCGCCTGGGTTATTATCGCTATGCACATGAATAGCCAATTTACCATCCATTACACGCGAAGAAATAACGTGCATCTCTTTTCTAAAATCATTCAATTGTTCCTTATCAATATATTTTCTCCAAATTTTATTTTTAATTGTTTCTAATGATTGATCAGGAGTGCCTTCAAATAAAATTGTTCCTTGATTCATCACAACCATTTTCTTACAAAGATTTTTTACATCCTCAACAATATGCGTAGATAAAATAACAATTACGTTCTCACCTATCTCGCTCAACAAATTATGAAAACGATTGCGCTCCATAGGATCTAAACCCGCTGTTGGTTCATCCACAATAACTAGTTTAGGATTACCCAATAATGCTTGCGCAATTCCAAAACGTTGACGCATACCGCCAGAGTATTCACTAATATTACGTTTGCGGGCTTCAAATAAATTAGTTTGATTTAATAAAGCATCCACAATTTCATTACGTTCTTTTTTGTTGCTAATACCTTTTAACACAGCAAAATGATGCAACATATCTAAAGCAGTAACTTTAGGATAAAAACCAAAATCTTGAGGAAGGTATCCAAGAACTTTTCTTAACTCATCTTTTTGTTTTAATATATCAATATCACCCAACATTAATGTTCCACTATCAGGCTCTTGAAGTGTAGCAATAGTTCTCATAAGAGATGATTTACCTGCTCCGTTTGGACCTAACATTCCAAACATACCACGTTCAATTGTTAAGTTAATATTATTTAGAGCTTTCACCCCATTTGGGTATTGCTTTACAACGTTTTGAATTTTTAATTCCATAGTTAAGAATAGCTAATTTGAAAAACTAAAGTACTAAGATATGACGAATAGGTAATGAAAATGTTACAAGCGGCAATAGTTTATATCTGAGAATGAACAAAAAATTTGCTCCTTAATGCATTTTTTGTACTTTAGACGAACCAATGGAAAACTTAGACCATAGCATTAATTTACTCGAAGAATTAGACAACATTTCTAAAATACACATTTTAGAACGAGATGATATTGATGGAATGATGATTGAATTTGCCAAGCGAATTACTAAAACCATGCACATAGAACGCATGAGTGTTTGGCTTTTTAATCAAGAAAAAAACGCCATTATTTCAATGGGAGAATATGACAGTAGAGACAAATCTTTTAAAAAAGAAAACATACTTACTAAGGATAATTTTCCAAAATATTTTAAATCCCTCGAAGAAAACAAAATACTAATTGCTCAAAATATTTATACTAACGAAAACACAAGTGAGTTTTCCGAACTATACTCTAAACCCAATAATGTAATTTCCTTGATGGATATTCCACTAAGAATCGCGAGTGAATTAGTTGGGGTAATGTGCTTTGAAAAAACAGGAGAAGTAGAAAAAAAATTCTCTAACAACGAACAAACTTTTGCATTTAGTATTTCTCTTGTTTTCGCGTCTAACCTTGAAGCAAGGCATAGAAGGGCTGCACAGCATAAGCTCACAACTGCTCTTAAAGAAAAAGAGTTGTTGATTAAAGAAATTAATCACAGGGTAAAAAATAATTTTTCAATTCTAATCAGTTTATTAAGAATAAGCAAAGACCAAGGTTTAACCAATGACCCGAGAATTCTTTTAGAAGAATACGAGCATCGTATTTTCTCTATGATGAAAATTCAAGATTTACTTTTTGAAACCGAAAACTACGCGGAAGTTAAAATCTCTGCCTACCTTAACGAACTAATTAAAGAATTTAAAAGTTCACATCCCGAACTATCTAAAAACATCAATGCGAGTATTGAAACATCTAACTATTCTATTGAGTCAAAATCTGCGCTTCACATTGGCTTAATTGTTACCGAAATATTTTTAAACTCAGTAAAACATTCGGTAGTTAAAGGGCAAGATTATTCCTTAGACCTTAATTTTAAAAAGGAGAACAATGATTTTTACCTACTCGAAGTAAAGGATAACGGACCAGGCTTCGATTTTGAAGATAAGCTAAAGAAAAATACACTTGGCTTACCATTAATAAAAGACTTAGCAGATGATATGAAATTCATCTCAATATTCCCTACTAAATCAGTAAGCAAATACACTTTTAAAATTCCTGCATAAAATTTAAAACAATTTATTTCTAAACAAGCATGTACAAAAAAGGGCGGGTGAAATATCACCCGCCCTTTTTAATTTTGTCATGTTAAGAGTTATTTAACCAACATAATTGGTCCTTGAGCTTCGTATTCTTTTTTATCATAACCTTTAGCTTTCAAAATATAGAAATATGTTCCTTCTGCTGCAGCTTCACCATTAGTTAACTTACCATCCCAGTTTTGACCTGGAGAATCGATAACGTAAACTTTTGAACCCCAACGATTGAAGATATCAATATTCATTTCGCTTAAACCTGTACTTGTTATAGTCAACACATCATTTACATTATCACCATTTGGAGAGAATATATTTGGAATGATGATAGAAGAATTTGCATCAACAATAATTGTTACGGTAGCTGTTGCAGCACAACTGTTTGATGTTGCTGTTAAAGTTACAGTATAAGTTCCTGTTGTTGTAAAAGTATTAGCTACAGAAGCAAGAGTTGTTGTAGCAGCAGTTTGTCCATCACCAAAATTCCATGCATAAGATGTTGCCCCAGTTGATTGATTAGTAAATGTAACAGGCAATGGTGCAAATCCTGCAAGCACATCTGGAGTAAACGCTGCAATTACTGCGTCTGTTGTTATATCTAATGTTGCAGTTGAAGAACAACCTGTTGTATTATCAACTACTGTTAACGTATACTGACCTGCCGCTCCTAAAGTTGGTGTAGCTGTATTGCCATCAGCAACAACATTTGGTCCAGTCCATGTATAAACAGGAGTTGTAGCATTAGTTGTTACTCCAGTAATAACCGAACTTGTAGATCCACAAGGAATAGTAGCGGTAACGCCTGTATTCACAGTAGGAGGATTATCTATAGTAACATTTACAGTAAATGTATTTGAACATGTTGTTGCAGCATCTGTACCTGTAACAGTATAAGAACTAACACCAGCAGGCGTAAAGGCAACTCCATCAACAACTCCACCAGACCAACTATATGTTGAAGCTCCTGTTCCACTTAATGTAATTGTTCCACCACTACAAACCGAAGTACTTGAACCAACTGTTGCCCCAACAGTTGGAGTATTAACAACAGTAACTGTAGTTGCAAATGTATTTACGCAATTGGTTACGTTATCAGTACCAGTTACAATATATGGACCTGTAGCAACAGGAGTAAACGCAACACCATCAGTAACACTGTTATCCCACAAATAAGTAGTAGGGTTACCTGAAGCATTTGTTCCATTTAATGTAACCTGTCCACCATCACAAACACTAGGACTGTTTGCAGAAATATTAGGCAATTGATTAAATGTTATTGAAACAGGAATTGAATCACTATTACAGTTGTTATTGTTTGCAACCAAATAAATAGTAGTACTTGAAGTTATACCTGTTGGAGTAAATGGACTTCCTGTTCCTATTTGCGTTAATAAAGTTGCATCAGAATACCAAACTAATGTACCTGTAGAAGCATTCGCTTGAAGAGCACCTACTGCTTCACCGTCACAATAAACTGTATCACTGCTTGTAACAAATACTGGATTAGAAGGATTACTGTGAGTATTTATGGTAATTGCACTAGAAGTAGCTGAACACGCTGGTGTATTACCATCAGTAACCACTAATGTATAAGAACCTGCTGCTTGATTTAATAAATCAGCATTTGTTGTAGATGTACTTACAACGCCACTCGCATTACTCCAAGTATAAGTATATCCTGGAGTACCACTTATAATCGTCACACCAGTTATACTACCATCAGTAGAAGTTGCTCCACAAGAAGCAGAATCAACAACCAAACTTGTAGTAATATCCAATACAGGTACGTTATTAATTGTAATTGTAACCGAGCCTGTATCACTACCGCAAGTAATTCCTGGGTAAGAAATACTATCTGTGTACCAAATTGTTGCTGTATTAGTTAAAGAAGATATATTGAAAGGTGATCCTGAACCGATAGAAACTGAAGTCGTATTATCAGCGAACCAAGTAACAGCTGTTCCTGTCGCAACTAAATCAGCAATAGCATCTCCTCTACAATAAATCGCATCATTTACAATTGGAGGTGTAGGTGTTGTATGGAAAACAATAGGAACTGGAAGGGAAGTACTAACACAACCGTTGTTATCAGCCACTACATAAAATGTAGCACCAGTAGTTAAACCAACTGGAGTAAAAGTTGGACCAACTCCTACCTGCGTTAATAAAGTTGCGTCAGAATACCAGTAAATCTGATTAGCAGAAGTTGCTGTTAATGTAGTAACTGTTTCTCCATCACAATATAATAAATCACTAGAAGTTAAATCTAATACCGGTGTTGCTGGCTGATTAAATGCATTTATTACCAAATCAGATAAAACAGCAGAACAAGCAGGTGTATTTCCATCAGTTACTGTTAATGTATATGTACCAGCAGGGAACGGAGTAAGATCAGGAGTAGCTCCCGAAGTACTTACAACACCAGTAGCGCCTGTCCAAACATAAGTTAATGGACCTGTACCTGTAACAGTAATATTGAGTAAACCTCCATTAGCACTTCCATCACAAGATGCAGTATCAATTACCATATTAGTAGAATCAATTAATGGATTTGCGTTAACTGTAACATCAACTTGCGTGTAATCACCTAAACAACCTAATGCTGTTTCTGCAACATAATATGTAGTTATACCAGGCACTGTATTAGAAATTCCAGTAGCAAATGGAGTTCCTGAACCAACCTGAGTAGTTAACAATACATCACTATACCAAGCAACTGTTCCGCCAATTGGACTTGTAACAGTTAAATCATTGATTGTTTGCCCAGCACAATAAGCAGCGCCCGATGCGACTGGAGCTAATGGTTTAGGGTTTACAGTTACAGTTACTGAAGTCGCTGCACTTGCACAACCTGCACCAGTAGAAGTAACATAAAGAGTATGAGTAGTTGTAGAAACCGGTGTGAATGGATTACCAGTACCAACAAATGTTGTTAAAGTTGCATCAGAATACCAATTAATTACATTGGTAACATCATTAACAGAAACAGGATTCATTGGTGACCCAGAACAATTATCGCTATTTGTAGTTACCAATGGAGAAGCAGGAGCTCCAACATTATTAATTGTGATAGCTAGAGTAGTATCATTACAGCCATTACCATCAACAATAGTTAAGGTGTAGGTACCAGCTGGCTGGTTTGTTAATGAAGGTGCGTTTGTTGAAGCAGTTGTATTTGAAATTGGCAAGCCAACACCAGTTCCCGACCAAGTATAAGTGTAATTTGTTGTTCCACCCGTGAGTGTAATACCACTTATTCCTCCAGTAGGAACTGTACAGTTGGAAGGGGTGATTGTTGGAGGAACTGTGCTAAGAGCAGGCTCTGGAAAGAAAGTAATTGCTGTTATTGCATTTGTATTACTACAACCTTGATTGTTTGTAACCTGCAATGAATAAGTGCCTGGTGTAGTTACTGTATAACTAGTTCCAGTAGCTCCTGCAATCGGTCCGCTAGAATTATACCATTGCTGAGAAGTAACAGATAAAGCGCCACCACCCAAAGAATTGGATTGTAAAACAAGGCTAGATTGTTCACAGAAATTAAATACTGTATTGGAAACCTGAGCTATTGGATTAGCATTAACAACTAAAGTAGCTGCGGCTGCAGGGTTTGTAGATCCTGTACAGCCTGCTGCTGTAGTATACACGTTATAAACACCAGCATCTGTTAAAGTAACAGGATTAATTGTAATTGAATTACCAGTTCCAAGTGCACCACTTGGCCCAGTCCAGTTATAAGTTTGTCCACCAACTGGTGATGTAACAGTAAATGTTGCTGAACCTCCTACGCAAAGTGATGAAGGAGTAAAAGTAAATGCTGGTGGTAAAGGTGAAGTTGGATCAGTTAATGAATAACTAGCTGAAACTGCACATCCATTCCCATCTGTTGCAACAACACTATATGTAGTTGCACTCAAGTTAATAGCATTTTGAGTGTTTTGCACAGGAGCTGTATTCCAACTATAACTGATTGAACCTGAACCTGTAGCAGTAAATCCAGTTAAAGTACCATTAGTACCTCCACAAGTTGAAGGATTACCTACTGTAGCAGTTTGAGTGACAACAGGAAGTGGATTTATTGTGTATGTAGCAGCTGGAGCTGAAACACTAATACAACCTGTACTTGTATTTGTTGCAATTACAGAAATAATACCTACTTGCTGAGTTCCAACAGCAGGAGCTGTATAACCTGTAATATTACCTAAACCACTTGCCGCTAATCCAGTTCCAGTATTAGAGTTTGTCCATGTAACTGTTACACCTGTAGCTGGTGTTGTAGTAAAGTTCATTGCAGGAACTAATGATCCTGCACAAACCGCAGTACTTGTTCCTACAGCAGTTGGTAAAGTATTAATTGTAACAGAAGTGGTTGCTGTACTTTGACAACCGTTTGCATTAATAATTGTAACCGTATATGTACCTGCCATACCTGCAGTTGCAGTAGCTGATACCGTTGGGCTTTGAGTTCCATTAGCATAAGCACTTGGACCTGACCATGTGTATGATGTCATTCCATTTGTACCACCAGTTAAAGTTAAAGGAGCGCCAATACATACAGGACTATTACTTGCAGCCGTTGCACTTGGTAAAGCATTAACCGTAACTGCAACTGTAGCCGTATTAGAACATGTACCATTTGAAACTGTTAATGTATATGTACCTGCCATACCTGCTGTTGCAGTAGCTGATACCGTTGGACTCTGAGTACCATTACCATACGAGCTTGGACCCGACCATGTATAAGAAGTCATTCCATTAGCACCTCCAGTTAAAGTTAATGGAGTTCCAACACACGGAGTATTGCTCGAAGCTGTTGCATTTGGCAATGCATTAACTGTTACAGCAACCGTTGCTGTGTTAGAACATGTACCATTTGAAACTGTTAATGTATATGTACCTGCCATACCTGCTGTTGCAGTTGCTGATACTGTTGGGCTTTGAGTTCCGTTAGCGTAAGCACTTGGACCTGACCATGTATAAGAGGTCATTCCATTTGCACCACCTGTTAAGTTAAGTGGAGCGCCTAAACAAGGTGTATTACTTGAAGCTGTTGCATTTGGCAATGCACTTACTGTTACTGCAACTGTTGCAGTATTAGAACATGTACCATTTGAAACTACCAACGTATATGTACCTGCCATACCTGCCGTAGCAGTTGCAGATACTGTTGGACTTTGCGTTCCGTTTGCATATGCACTTGGACCTGACCATGTATAAGAGGTCATTCCATTTGCACCACCTGTTAAGTTAAGTGGAGCGCCTAAACAAGGTGTATTAGCTGATGCAGTTGCACTTGGTAACGCATTAACTGTTACAGCAACTGTAGCTGTATTAGAACAAGTACCATTTGAAATTGTTAATGTATAAGTACCAGCCATGCCTGCTGTTGCACTTGCAGATACTGTTGGACTTTGTGAAGCACTTGAATAAGTATTAGGACCTGACCAAGAATAAGAGGTCATACCATTGTTTCCACCTGTTAAGTTCAATGCTGCTCCAACACAAGGCGTATTAGCTGATGCTGTCGCAGTTGGCAAAGTATTTACTGTAACTGCAACAGTTGCAGTATTAGTACAAGTACCATTTGAAATTGATAATGTATAAGTACCAGCCATACCTGCTGTTGCACTTGCAGATACTGTTGGACTTTGTGAAGCGCTTGAATAAGTATTAGGACCTGACCAAGAATAAGAGGTCATACCATTTGCGCCACCAGTTAAATTTAATGCTGTTCCAACACAAGGGGTATTACTAGATGCTGTAGCGTTAGGTAAAGCATTTACTGTCACTGCTGTAGTTGCTGTATTTTGACAACCATTTGCATCGGTAACAACTAAAGTATAAGTACCGGCCATGCCTGCTGTTGCAGTTGCTGATACGGTTGGACTTTGTGAAGAACTACTATATGAACCTGGACCTGTCCAAGCATATGAAGTCATTCCATTTGCTCCACCTGTTAAGTTTAATGCCGCACCAACGCAAGGTGTATTAGCAGACGCAGAAGCTGTAGGTAGTGCATTAACAGTAACCGTAATTACTTTATTATCTCTACAATTACCTGAAGCGGTCCACTCATAACAATATTGTTGACCATTTGTTGGGGTAACAGTTGTTACAACTGCACCAGCAGGGGTATTTCCTACGTGCCAAACACCAACACCAGTAGTTCCGTTCGCATCAATTGGGTTATAAGTTGATAATGTTATTGACTGCCCAGAACATATAACAGGATTAGTAGGTGTGCTTAATGCTGGCACCTGATTAACTGTTACATTTTGTGACTGAGTAAAGATACAATTCAATCCATCGTTATAAGTGTATGTAACAGGATATGTACCAACTGTGTTAGGGTCAAAATTACCTGAAACGTTTCCGGTTTGAGTAACATCAGTTCCACTTAAAGTACCAACAGAAGTTACTGTATAAGTTACAGTACTTGTTGGAGTTAGACCTGCTAAACTAATTGTTGTTGAAGCTCCCCAATTTCCACTTCTAGTTGGCCCAATTTGAGCACCACCATTATTATTTGTTATATAAACACTTCCATCATCAGCTGGACCAGCACCTCCACCTTGTCCGTCCGAATAATCATCCATAATATGAAATGTAAATGGTCCATTAAGTAGGTTTAATCCATTAATTACAATTGGTGCTAAATTCGAATTTGCAGGTAAGGTACATAAGGATGCATTACTCCATGTATTACCTGCGGCAACAACATTACCAAGAGCATCATCAATATACCAAGTCCATTCGTTACAATATCCATCTGATTCCAAATGTATTGTTACTCCTCCTGTTGTGGATGCTGTATAAGTTGTTGAAGTTCCAATTGGAGTTGCGGTAAACGCATCAACAGGATCTCCAACACAAAAACTAGATCCTAATCCTGTAATAGCTAATGTAGGAGGAGTATAAGTATAGGTTCCTGAAAAAGTTTTAGGACAACCGTTATTATCGGTTACGGTGAAATTATATGCTTGTCCACTTGTTAAACCATTAATAGTAAAGGTTCCTGCATGATTAACAGTACTAGTTGACAGTGTACCCAGTCCATTATTTACTACACCGAATGTACCAGGGAAAAATTCAGGATAACCTCCTGTTAAAGTAAATGATGGTCCATTACATGTTTGATTTAATACAGCCTCAATATCATTTAAAAAAGTTATTTTAATAGGAGCACCTGCATCAATACAATCATCATTATTGCTATCAGGCCACCAATATGCACCATAAGCATGATCTGCCGTAAAAGGATACATAACAAGTGTGTTATTTGGAGGCATCATACCAAAACTTGTCTGCAAGTTTTGTAGATAAGATCCATTGTTTACGAAGGTTCTGGTCGGACCTGAAGAACCTACCCCAGTAAATGTATTATCATCTACAGGATTAGCGGCTAATGAGTAGTCATTTAAAAGTGCATACATTAAAACCGGATTACATGTTGCGCTTCCACCTCCAGGAGGTAATCCATTATCAACAGCTGCATTACAACTAGCAGGTAGTACATAGCCTGTAGTATTTAATGTAATCTGATCGCCATAACATAAAATAAAAGGAGTTGTTACGCTAGTTCCGTTATTGGCAACTGTATTTCCATTACCTACTTGTGTAATTGTAGTAGTACCAGCATTTGCAGGACAACTAGGGCAATAATCAGATGCTACAATCGGACCTACAGTAAATACTCTAGAGCAACCAGCGCCATCTGTAATTGTAATTGTTACAGTACCATTATTAGGAATACCAGTAATGTTAACTGTACCATTATTCGCAACAGTTGTTGAACTTAAAGTTCCTGCTCCTGTACTAGTAAGGGTAAAAGATGAAGCAGTCATGGAAGGCTGTCCTCCAGAAATAGTAAGTGCAAGTCTTGTAGTAGGCGTAGCTCTCACATCGCAATCAATCGCATAACTTGTATTAATCTCAGGAATCATAGTTACCTCAGTGTAATTTCCAACGTTTACACAAGATGAAGTAGTTTGATTCAGTGGGCAATTACTCAAGGTAACTGGTGCAATATAAAATGTTGCTCCATTCCCTTCTCCTGGCAAAACAGCAGGACTTCCAGTTGCAGCAGCACCATAAAGTGCATAATCAAGTACGCCAAGATAATTAGGAGCATTAACACCAGTTGTAGGAACTGTAGCTATCGGGGTTTCACTTGGGAATGCCCCAAGTGGATCGCTTTTTAGCCAAAAACCCCATCCAAGACAAGGGTTGGCACCCACATTCGTATTTGTATAAGTGTTACCCGCAACTGTAAGTGTATAATTTGTATTTGCACAAATATTTTGTGTAGCTGGTTCATTGTTTACACCCGCATAAGCAGCACAACCAACGATATCTACATCAACATTAAAATTACAAAGCGAAGTTGCTCCACCAGAATAATCTCCATCAATCATAACGTAATACGTACCAGCTGTCGCTGCCGTAAATGTTGAGCTCCCTCCTGAACCATCACTTACTGCACGGCAAACAAGATTAGAAAAACTTCCGCAAGTTCCTGAATATACTCCTGCAGTTATACCTGCACCACTACCAAAACAAGATACAGCTGTATAGTTTACCGTAACAGTCGAAGGAGCAGTTGGCACAACAAAAGAATACCATACGTTATTGTTTGTTTGAGCTTCCTGACAATCGGTTGGATCTCCAGCAGACACAGTTGCACAATAATTTGTTCCAGCTATTGGAGCAGCATTTGCAGTAAGACCAGTTGCTGCAGCACAAAGGTTATTCACAGGTGGTGTACCGCCATTGGTTGTAACCTGATATTGTCCTGTTCCACCATTATAATCCCAAACACGAATCCAAACAGTTGCTCCTGGAGTTAAACCTGAAGCAGTTGAATGCGCATCCAAACCTGTTCCACTATCGTCATCACAAGCTCTAAAAACAAGCGCACCACAAGTACCGCTATAAATACCAATAACAGGGTCACCTGTAATAATCGCTGCGTATACATCAACAGTACCATCTGATGCCACTGTGCTTGTAAACCAACCTTCATAGTCATAAATTGTACCTGCAGTTATATCCGAACCTACAGAAAAACACCCAGTACCATTTGAAACAACTGGATTAGGCACAGTATGTGTGCTCATTGAAGTTGTTAGCGTAATTGTATTGGACGTACATGAGTTCGGCAATGGCCCAGCAGTACAAGGCGTTGCAGTAAACTGCGCACTCAATTTTCCAAAAGAAAAAATTGAAAGTAATAAAGCTAAAATAAATATATTTTTTTTCATATTGCTAAGATGATTCTTATTATGATTGATGGATTTAAATAGGTTTAGTCTTGTTTTAGTTTAGCACTATACATTTTATATTCTTCTTGTTTTCCTTCTTGTTTAAGAAGAGAAAGAAACAAACTTTGCTCGCGCTTTGAGCAATTTTCAAAACCCTTTTTATCTACATCGGCATTAAATTTAGCTCGGTAGGTGGTAATATCTGAAAGTAACTGAGTGTACTTTGCTGTTTGCGTTAAGGTTGCATGATTGTTAGACGCATGAACTTTATTACGTAAATCAATCATGTTTTTTAAATTATCAAAATTACTTTGTTGCGAATCAATTGTATAATTCACCTCTGTCATGCTCTTTTCGTCACCAACATAGGTTACTGGTGTAGGTTTTGCAAAATTATTATCTTCTTCAGCAACAGCTTTCACTCTGCCTTTAGACATTTCTTCGTAGTTTGGTTGAACTATAGGAGGTGGAGTAGTTGTTACTGTACTAGCTGAATTACTAGATTTATTAGTATTTACAGACGACTCATCTGTCTTTCCTTTTCCACCTTTATCAACTTTATTCACTCGCATAAATTGCGAATCAGTTGTTTGAGCTAATGAAATATTAACAGATAAAACGATAAAAGATGCTAACAATAACATCTTGGAAAATGAAGTAGCTTGTGAATTCTTCATGGTTAGAAAGTATAATTTGAGGACTAAATTAGCATTTTTATCTGATAAACAAAAAAAAACGGACTACTTTTTAAAAGCAGTCCGTTTTTTTTATCATTCAACTAACTTTACAAAATTATTTCACTAACATCATTGCTCCGTTAAGTTCATACGCCTTACCATCTAAACCACTGGCTTTCAATATGTAAAAATATGTACCCTCAGAGGCATCATCTCCGTTGTTTAATTTTCCGTCCCAACTTTGACCAACACCTTCAACTCTAGCAACCTTAGTTCCCCATCGATTAAATATATCTACTTCCATTGTTTTTAAGCCTTCACTTAAAATTGTAAACTGATCATTAATTCCATCCCCATTTGGTGAGAAAATATTTGGAATCGTAATATTAGATGGAATTTCCGTTGCTATAACAACACTCATACTATCTTTACAACCAATATTATTAGTAACGTGAAGTGTCATAGTATATGTTCCACTAGCAGTGTAAATAACAGATCCAGGATTTTGTAAAGTGGAAGATTGACCATTTCCAAAACTCCAAGTATATGTATTTGCTCCTGTAGAGTTATTAGTAATATTAACTGTAAGCGGAGTTAATCCAGAATTAACATCAGTTGTAAACTGTGCATCAACTGCACCTAAATTTACAACATTGTAAACGGAGGAAACAACTGAACAATTATTAGCATCTGTTACTGTTAATTCATATTGGCCAACACCAAGCCCTGTTAAATCTGTTCCTGAACCTACATTTGTATTTCCAGGTAAACTTACCCAAGAATAAGTATAATTTGGAGTACCTCCCGAAATTGTAGGTGTAATGCTTCCATTACTTAAATTACAACTAGCATTAACAATAGTTGCTCCAGCCGCGATTGAAGGACTTTGGTTAACATTTACAGTGATTGAATTAGTAGCTGAACAACCATTATCTGTTCCCGTAACAGAATAAATAGTTGTATTAGTTGGATTCACAGAAATAGAATTACCTGTTGCAGTTGTAGACCAAAGATAGCTAGTTGCACCACTTGCAGTTAATGTTGCAGAAGTTCCACTACAAATTGTGCTTGCACTTGAACTGATTGCAACATTTGGTAAAGCAGTTGCAGTAACATCAACTGTAACCGAATTTGTACATGATGTTGAAGTTGTAGTTCCAGTTACTGTATAAGTAGTTACACCAACAACAGTAGGAGTTACACTTATAGAGCTTCCAGTAGCAGAATTACTCCATAAATAAGTATCAGAAGTTCCAGTAGCTGTAAGTGTTGCAGGGCTACCCAAACATACTAATTGATTCGTTGCTGCAATTGTTGGTAAAGGATTTACATCTACGGTAAACGTTACAGTTGCTGTACAAGTTGTTGCTGTAGACATACCTGTAACTGTATAAGTTGTTTGCGGAGCAGTTGGCGAAACCTCAGCTGTTGTTACTCCTGTTGAAGTAATACCTGTTTGCCATGTGTATGTATTAGTATTATCACTTGCTGTAAGTGTTGCAACATTTCCTAAGCAAATAGTAGCATTGTTTACTGTAAAACTTGGAAGTGCATTAACGGTTACATCAACGGTAGCTGTATTCGAACATCCTGAAATAGTTCCTGTAACAGTGTACTGAGTTGTACCTAATCCAGGAGTAACTGTTTCTGTTGAATTTGTTCCTCCACTAGGTAGCCAAGAATATGTAGTTCCATTTGCTGCAGTTAAAGTAGCAGATTCACCTAAACAAATTGTAGGAGTTGTTGTACTTGCAGTAATAACTGGCAAATCAGTAGCAGTAACATCAACCGTAACAGAATTTGTACAAGTCGTAGTTGCATCAGTACCTGTTACAGTATAAGTTGTTATTCCAGAAGTTGCTGGTGTTACAGTTATAGTATTTGTAATAGCTGTTGTACTCCAAACATATGAATCTGCCCCTGTAGCCGTTACTGTTACAGAACTTCCTAAACAAACAGACACAGGAGAAGCTGCAACCAATGGAGGTTGATTTACATTTACTGTAAACGCAGTTGTATCGGTACAACCTGTTGCAGTAACAAGTCCTGTAACAGTATATGTTGTTTGTGTTGTAGGAGAAACATCTGCGGTATTTACACCTGTTGGAGTTGCACCAATAGACCAAGTATAACTATCTGCATTATTTGCAGTTACAGAAACAGTAGTACCACTACAAATTGCAGCTATATTATTAACTGTAACTACTGGAAGTGCATTTACAGTAACATTATAAGCAGAAGAAGGGTTTGGACACAAAGAACCATCATTAACAAAAACAGTATACGCACCAGAATTCGCAATTGAAGAACCCGATATTACTAAGGTATCATTAGTTCCAATCCCAGCTCCTGATGGTCCATTCCATGAATAGGTTGCTCCTGATACTTCAGGCGTAACCAGCATTATTGAATCTCCCTCACAAATACTATTTAAACCTGTAATAGATGGTGGAGTCCCAATTGAACCTACAATTAATGGAGTAGCAACTTGAATAGCACATGCCCCATCATCAATGATTACACTATATCCAGTTGAATTAGTTGCAGGAGTAATATCAATAAAACTTGTTGTTTCTCCATTTGGAGACCATGTGTAAGTGTAAACTCCACTTCCACCAGTTGGAACAACGGTAATAGTTACATTAGTTCCTGCACATACTGTATCATTTGTACTATAAAGTGTATCAGCTAAAATTGGATTATTTGAAACACTTGCAACTACAGGTACTAAAGCCGACTCATTGCAACCAGGAATACTATCTGAAACATAAACAGTAACCGTTCCACCTTGCGTTAACACATCAACCCCATAAGCTAAGCTTGGTCCTGATTGTAATAAAGTTGTTCCTGCGGCATCACTATACCAATTATATATTGTTGCTCCTGAAACTGCTGTTGCTCCAACTTGAACAGTACCTGGGGCACATTCAATAACATCTATTGCAGTTGGCGGCGGAATTATTGTATCTGAAATAGTAACAGGGACTCTATTACTAGGACATCCATCCGCACTAATAGATTGCACATAAAATGTTTGACTAGCATTTACTGGACTTACTGAATAGGTTGTTCCTGTATTAATAGAAGAACCTCCTGTAGCAGCAGTGTACCAATCAAAAGAAGCGCCGCTAGGCGCGGTTACACTAAATACACCAGCCCCGCCTGTACATGTTGCAACGTTAGCAACTGTAGGATCAAGTGGTATTGGGTTAACAGTAATTGTTTGAGTTAAAGGAGCTAAAGCACCACAACACTCTGTAGCCACCTGAAGTGTTACTGTATATGTTATTGGGTTAGCCGTTGCATTTGGAAAAACAATTCCAGTTGCACCAACAGAAGGGGTTAAAATTGTAACACCCGCAGAAGGTAAAACCGACCAACTAAAACTAAAACCAGGTGTTCCAATAGCAGTAGCGGTATAAAGTGCTGTATCAGGGCAAATTTGAGTTGCCGAAGCTAAAATATTTCCTGGAGCTGGGGCAGAAGTTTTAATGTTTAAGAAATCAGTATAAACATCAGTTTGATTTCCTGTTGCAGTAACTAAACCTGTATAAGAATAAGTAGGTAAAGAAATTGACCATCCACTAATTGCAAGTGCTCCTCCTCCATCTAAATCAACATTATCTACAACTCTAAGTGTCCATGTTCCATTTGGGTTTATAGCGCCACCAATAGCTGCAAAAGTTGTTATAGTTGATGTTGTTCCGCAATCCGTATATGTTGTTGTTTCCGGACGAAATGTAGATCCTGCAGCTGGGCAAGTTGCTCCCATAACTGCTCCACCTGCGTCCGAAAAATTAATGTTTGTAAAAGTACAACCTCCACCATTCGCTCTATTATTGGTTAATCCAAGAATTTGACCTGATGGAGCAATTAAAAATAAGGACATATCATTTGACCATGTATGATTTCCTAATGAAACCCTTACAGAAATATTAGCCGCATTCATAGAAGTGCTTGCAGGATATCCACTAACTACAATATTATTGTTTATCGGCGTAGGACAAGCTCCCGCTGTAGATAGAGCTGGAGATGATGCAGTATTAGATACTGTTTGTGCTGCACCAGTTACAGTTCCAGGAACTGAATTAGTTACATCCGAATTTAAAGAAATTGTTTGTAAGCCAGAGTTAGTATATTGTACATTATTAAAAGGTGTTCCTGCACCAGTTGTTGGATTTGAATTAGAACCAAAATTTATCCAATTTGGATTTGCAGAAGTTGCAGTAAAATCAATATTTGTATTAGTACAAGCGATATTCTCAGCAGTAATTAAGGCTTGATTAGTTAAAACTAAAGAAGTATTAGTTGCTAAAGCAACTCCTCCTACTAATTTTACATCATCTGCAAGGCCATCTGAACCAACTCCACCTGCTGCTCCATTTCCTCCCGCACCACCTGCGCCGCCTGCTGCTCCATCATAATCTCCACCAGCTTCACCTGCACCACCTGTTCCACCTGGACCTCCTTGTCCTCCGGGACCGCCTGCACCACCTGCACCTGCAAGCCCGTTTACAATTTCACAATCAACAATATTTCCATTAACACCATTATTAAAAATAAAAATTCCATAGGTAGATCCTCCACCAAAACCACCAAGACCGCCTTGACCGCCCTGACCGCCGCCGCCGCCGCCGCCGCCTTCTCCTCCTCTAGTGTCTGTAAAACAACCAGAATATCCACCGCCAGCTCCACCACCTTCGCCGCCGCCGCCGCCGAATCCATCATCACCTGGGCCACCTTGACCTCCAGGAATCCATATCCCGATTGCATCAGTACCTGCAGAACCAATTGTTCCAGCTGCAGCTCCATTTGCACCAGTAGCTCCATTTGCACCAGCAGTTCCGTTAGATCCACCGGCAATAATACACTCACCATAATCTCCACCAATTCCTGCTGTTGAACCACCAACTGCACCGCCACCACCAGCTCCTCCATTTCCACCATTTCCACCAACCTGACCGCCTTGACCGCCACGTCCGCCGCCACCGCCGCCGCCACCGCTTCTATTGTTTCCAACGAGTGGTGCGCTTCCAACATTTCCATTAGTTCCGTTACCAACAGCTGCAGTTGCACCTGAACCACCAGTACTTCCTTGCAAAGCACCTTGGCCACCAGCTCCATTTAATGCGCCAGTAGATCCATTTTGACCTGAAGCTGCTATTGCAGGCTGAGTAGAACTTGCCCCTGATCCAGCGTTACCACTATAAATATAACAACGTGTAATGTTGTAGTTATTACAACTAGATCCTAAATAAATACCATAGTTGCTTCTTGCTGTACCAGCAGCATTATCTGGCATACTAACCATTATATCTTGCAATCTAAAATAAGAAGATCCTGATGTAACAAAAATACCTGTGTAATGCGTTTCCCCTGCCATTGTCGTTTCAGGATTTAAAGAACTTCTAATAATTCTAGTTCCTTGTAATGGGAAACCACCAGATGTTGCTTTTCCAGAAGTTTTATCTGTAAATCCAACATTATATCCACCTTCAATTGTAATCAAACTTCCGATAATTAAAGGATTATTAATGGTGTAATCTCCAATTTGTAATTTTAATAATGAATTATTACACTGAGACATAGCTATTGCCGAAAGTAAATCAGTTGGATTTGCTTTGGTTAAACCATCTCCTCCACCTGCTGGACTAACATAAATAATATCGCAACTTGGCGTAGCAGATGGAGAGGCAATTGAAACTGTTGAAACAGCTGTATTACCAACACATCCAGTACTTGAAGTAACTTGTACACTGTAAGATCCTGCCCCTACTCCGCTTAATGTTGAAGTTGAAGTATTTAAATCTGTTTGAGAAACAGTTCCTGTCCAAGTAAAATCACAATTTGTGCATATTGAACCATTCATTGTTGCTGTTGCTAATACTGATGTAACACCAGAACACAAAGAAACAGTTGCAGGATTAACATTAACAACTGGTGGATTAGCAATAGCAATGTTTTGTGTAGCATTTGCAGTACATCCACCAAATGAAACTGTAACAGCATAATTTGTTGTTACCAAAGGAGTAACTGTAAGTACAGAATCACTTCCTGCTAAAGGAGCCCAAGAATATGTCGCACTTGGTCCGCCACCGTTAACTGTAATAACAGAACTACCACCAGCACAAATTGCAGTATTAGTAGCTGAAATTGATAATGGTCCTAAATGATTAAATGTTTGAGTTAAACCTGTATTCATAACATTACCACAATTATCTAAAACAGTATTGCCATCAGTACCTGTTGCAGAACTTAAGGTATAAGTTCCTGTTGGCATTGCTGAGTTATTGTAAGTAATAGTAAGTTGATTAGTAAAACCTGCGCCGCCTGAACAATTTCCAACTGCAGCAGTAACTGGTATAGTAATTCCTCCTGGACCTGTAATTGTAAAATCCGAACCTAAAGCTTCGATTGAATTACAACGAATTGGTTCGTTAAGCATCATTGTAATACTTCCAACAGTACACGATGCATTAATAGAAGAAATAGCTGGAGGGGTGTTATCAAAAATTTGGGCGGTACCACCAAAAGTTAAGGTATAACCATTTGAGTTAGCTGAATAATTATCGATGATTAGTGCGAATGTTTGCCCCGCAGTTACATTTAATCCTGGCATTGTAGGAACTCCACTAGCTGGAATTCCATTAGGTGTATTTGAGCCCGCAGGTAATGTTAAACCTGTGCTTCCGTATGTTGCAGAGAAATTACAACGAATTGGTGTTGCAGAAGGAACACCCGCACAACCTATTGTTGTTATATCATAAAGAGCAAAATCATAATCATTAGCTGTGTTTAATAAAAAAGTAAAGGTCCCTGAATTTTGCACAGTAAATGTGTACCACACTGAGTTTGTTTCATCTGTTGTTAAACAAGTAGTAGACAATTCCTGAATAGTACCATGCCCAGTGTATGAACTACCTTGAGTGTAGGTTTGTTGACAAACAGGAATTGCATTATTACAATTTTGTTCTGGCCCTGTAATCATTAAATGCTGAGCACCTGGTTCCTGGCGATTTGTCCAGCCCGACTTATACTTTTTTTGAAGTTCACTTTTCTTTGCCAGTTCAGCTGCTGAAGGCAAGCGAGATTCTTGTGCAAGCAAATACCCAGCTTGCATCATTAGTAAAATTAAGATTGATAAGCAATTTGTAGTTGTTCTTTTCATTTTCTTATTTGTTTGAATTCAGTTTACACATTCAACTATAATCTTTACAGGATCTAAAATATTTAAGCTTCGTAGTTAACAAATTTAGAACAATTTCTCAGCTTTCCAAATCAATTTTTTAGCTTATTTATTCGATTTTCTTAGATAAACTTACCCTCCGCTTCGACTAACAATGTAATTCCATTTTAAATCGACTAGAAATTGCTATTTTGGAAGAATATTTTTATCCATCTTTGCAAATATTTTTTTTTAAAATGGCAAATCCTCATAAATTACATAGAACCTTTGTTGACGAAACTCTAACAATTGAAAACTGGGAATCAGTAAAACCTTTTTATGATAATCTATTATCTAGGCCTTTTACTAGTGTAAATGATTTAAAAAATTGGCTACAAAACTGGAGTGAATTGGACGCTATTGTTAGTGAAGATTATGCTTGGAGGTACATAAAAATGACTTGTGATACAGCCAACGAGGCACTATTAGAAAGTTTCACCTATTTTACCGAAAAAATAGAACCTGAAATTGCTCCGATAATAAATAAACTGCAAAAAAAACTTTTAGAATCTCCGTTTATAAATGAAATTGAAGGCAAAGATTATTTTGTTTTTCTTCGCTCAATCAAAAAAAGTAACGAATTATTTCGTGAAGAAAACATTGTTTTAAACACACAAATCTCAAACGAATCTCAAAAATATGGGGCTATCTCTGCAGAGCAAACTATTGAACACGAAGGGAAACAAATTACACTACAAAAAGCGGCAAGTTTATTAAAATCATTAGACAGAGAATTGCGTAAATCAACTTATCTTAAAATTCAAGAAAGAAAAAATATTGATGAAAATAAATTAAATCAATTATATACGGAACTAATTGAATTACGTCACAAAGTAGCTTTAAATGCTGGATTTAAAAACTACAGAGATTATAAATTTGAGGAATTAGGAAGGTTTGATTATACAGTAAAAGATTGCGTTAATTTTCATGAATCAATTGCAAAACATATTGTACCAATCAATAAAACTTTAGAGAAAAACAGAAAAGAAAAACTAAATTTAGATTCATATAAGCCATGGGATACTGAATTCGATATTGATGGTAATTTACCATTAGTGCCTTTTAAAACTGGAGAAGAACTCACTGAAAAAACAATTGCATGTTTCAATAATATCGATCCGTTTTTTGGTGAATGCATTACGACAATGAAAGAATTAGGTCATTTAGATTTAGAGTCGAGAATAGGAAAAGCGCCAGGAGGTTATAATTATCCATTATATGAAAGTGGTGTCCCGTTTATCTTTATGAATTCCGTTGGAACACACAGAGACATGGTAACAATGGTACACGAAGGTGGTCATGCTGTACATTCCTTTTTATGTAACAAACTTAGTTTAACTGATTTTAAAAGCACTCCTTCAGAAGTTGCCGAACTTGCCAGTATGGGAATGGAATTGATTTCGATGGAGCACTGGGATTTTTTCTTTACTAACGAAAACGATTTAAAAAGGGCAAAAAAAGAACAATTAGAAAAAATATTAAAAACCTTACCTTGGATTGCTTGCATTGATAAATTTCAACACTGGGTTTATGAAAACCCAACACATACTTTAGAAGAGCGTTATGAAAAGTGGTATGCGATAAGCAAGGAATTTGGCACTGGTGAAATTGATTATTCAGGGCTTGAACATAACATTAAAAGAAGTTGGCAAGGACAATTGCACCTTTATGAAGTTCCATTTTATTATATCGAATATGGGATGGCACAACTTGGAGCTATAGCTTTATGGAAAAACTACTTGGAGGATAGAATTAATTGTGTTGAAAATTACAAAAAAGCACTTAGTCATGGTTATACACGGTCTATCCCAGAATTATATGAATTAGCGGGAATCCGGTTCGATTTTACAGAAAAAAACATAAAAGATTTAGCGGAATTTGTTTTAAAACAGTACAACAAATTATAGTTTACATTAATCTATTTACCCAGATTTTCATTTATTTTTTATATATTTGAAGGTTATTATTGTATTTATGAGATTATTAAAACTTATCTTTTGTTTAACTGCTATAACCGCTTTTTTAGGTTCTTGTAGGATTTTACGACCTAGTTTAATGTTGAAAACCGAGAAGGACTATAAATTTGCTAAACTTTCGGATACGTTAATTAATGAAAACTACAAGATAGCCCCTACAGATGCTATTAGCTATAGAATTTTCTCTAATGATGGTTTTAAATTAATTGACATCTCTACTCAAACAAGTAGTGTTAATCGTTTAATAGATATAGAAGAAACTATTGACAATGAAGGTTTTTTGAAAGCTCCACTCTTAGGCAAAGTTAAACTTAGCGGAATGACTCTGCGAGAAGCACAAGCATTTTTAGAAAAAGAATATGAAACTTTTTACATAAAACCTTTTATTCAACTAAAAGTAACTAATAAACGAGTGATTGTTTTTCCAGGAAACGCAGGTGACGCAAGAGTTGTGCCGATACAAAACAATAATACTACCGTGTTTGAAGCAATTGCATTTGCTGGAGGTATTTCTGAAGATGGCAAAGCCTACAGAGTTAAACTTATTAGAAGAGTTACTCCAGAATCTAAACCAGAAGTTTATTTAATGGATCTTTCAACGATTAAGGGGATTTCCGCAGGCAACACAACTGTTTTAGCAAATGACATCATATACGTAGAAACAAGACCTAGAATTGCGAAAAAAGCCCTTCAAGAAATAACTCCCTATTTATCTCTCTTGTCAACTTCGCTCACTTTGTTTTACTTGTTCAAAAAATAATTTGTTATGCTGAACGATAGCGTAGGACAAAAAAACGAAAACTTTGACCGTTATAAAGATAGGTTAACCAAATTTAGTAGTGAGTTTGAGTTAGGACTCTTTATTTTAATTGCAAAAAAATCCCTGATTTGGATTTTTTTATTTTTCGCAATTGCCATTGGAAGCATATACTTGTATCTTAGATACACTCAACCCATTTTTGAGTCTAGAGCACTTATTCAATTAACCAATTCAAACAAAGCAAATGACATTCTTCAAGTTGGGCAAACTTTTGAAAACAACAACAAACTTGCTGAAGTAATAGAAGTTCTTAAATCTCAAGTTTTTTTAAAACGTGTTGTTCAAAAATTAAATCTCTCTGTAAGTTATTATAATGAAGGTACTTTTAAAAATTACGAGCTATATACTTCATCCCCGTTTATTTTAGATGTTAAGATAAAAGATCCTTCTTGGTATAACAAAAACATTTACATCGAGTTTGATGAAAATACATATTCTGGAAAAATACGTTTAGGGGCTAAAAACCCAAAAACAATACCATTCAAAATAAACGAATGGACTAGAAAAAAAGAAATTGAATTTAGTGTTATTTTAAATAAAAATTTTGAAAACGGGGAGGCCATTAATAGCATTAGAAGGCTTGAGAAACCTTATTTTATTTGCAATACCGAAGAGGGAATACTATCATATATTCAGTCGAAAATTGATGTTAAAATAATTAATGAACAATCTCAATCAATTTCAGTTGGAGTAAAAGATTTTGTGCCTTCCAAAGCTTCAGACATAGCAAATGCAGTAGTTGAGGAATACCAAATATATGGAGTTGAAAAAGAAAGTGAGAGTTCTAAAAACATTTTAGCGTTTATCGACTCTCAACTAAACAATGTATTTTATGATCTTAAAAATTCGGAAAACAATATTGAGAGTTTTAGAAAATCAACCAACTATATTTCGAATGACGTAGCCAAAACGTCTACTATATCAAGATTTTCAAGTGTCGAAGACCAATTATTAAAGATCGAATTAGATGAAATGATATTGGGTGAGTTGCAAAAAGATCTTCAAAAGAACAAAAGTATAGATACATATCAATTAATATCAATGCTAGCGGGAACCGAAGAGGAGGGGTCAATAAGGGCTATAACAACAGACTTACAAAAACTTTTAATTGATAAGGAAAATCTACTATACTTAGTTACACCAAATAGTGATGCGATTAAACAGGCAAATTTTCAAATAGAAACGCAAAAAAAATTACTTATTGAAAGTATTGTTTCTTACAGAAATAAAATGAAATATAAATATCAAAGCCTGAAGTTAAAATCAAATAAATTAGCTGAACAATTTGAACCTACTCCCGATAAAGACATGGAGTATTCTCGTCTAATGCGTTTGTTTTCCATTAATGAAAAATATTATACATTATTACTTGAAAAGAAAACTGAATTTTCTATCTCAGATGCAGGTTATGTATCTCAAACAAATATTTTAGAAAAAGCAGCTCCAGCGTCAAGCCCTGTTTCGCCAAGCAAAAAATCTGCTACGATAATTGGATTACTTTGCGCTTTTCTCTTTAGCTTTATTGTTATTATAGTTAGATACTTATTGCATGATCAAATTATTTCTTTAAATGAAATAACAAAACAAACACACGCTGGAGTAAGTATACTAGGGATAGTTCCTAGTTATGATAAAGATATTCCGACTTCACAACTTGTTGTCGACAAAAATCCAAAATCCATTATGGCCGAATCCTTCAGGTCGATTAGAACAAACTTGCAATTTATCTCAAATGATCCAGGCTCTAAAATCATTGCACTTACATCAACCATTTCGGGTGAAGGAAAAACATTTGTTGCGCTTAACTTGGCTGGTATAATAGCCTATTCAGGAAAAAAAGTTGTTATCATTGACCTTGATATGCGTAAACCTAAAATTCATAAAGGCTTTGGAACTAGTAACGAAAGAGGAATGTCAACATTATTAATTGGTGGAAATACGATAGGAGAATGTATAAACAAAAGTACTTTATCCTATTTAGATTTTATTACAGCAGGACCAATTCCTCCAAATCCCTCTGAATTAATTATTAGTAAGAAAATGAATCTCGTATTAGAAGAACTTAAAACAATGTATGATATTATCATTATTGATAATCCACCGGTTGGTTTAGTAACTGATGCCCTTCCAATGATTCAACTTGCTGATTATCCTATTTACGTTTTTAGATCTGATTATTCAAGAAAGAGTTTCATACAAATACTTGATAGATTGCAAAATGAAAACAGTATTGGAAAAATATCAGTAGTATTAAATGGAGTTGATATAAACCGTAGAAGTTATGGATATAATTACGGATATGGATACGGATATGGATACGGATATGGATCGAAATATGGATATTATGAAGAAGAAAGAAATGATAAGAAGAAAAAGAAAATGTTTGGTAAATCGAAAATTAAAGTGAGTTAATATGGAATTTATTGAAACACCTATAAAAGATTTGTTTATTGTTAAACCAAAAGTTTTTGAAGATTCGAGAGGACATTTTTTTGAAAGCTACACTTCAAAATCTTTTCTTGAAAAAAAAATACAAGCAGATTTTGTTCAAGACAATCAATCTCTATCTCAAAAAGGGGTACTTCGCGGACTTCACTTTCAAGCTCCTCCATACACACAAGGTAAACTTGTTCGTGTAATAAAAGGTGCAGTGCTTGATGTTGTATTAGACATAAGAAAAAAATCATCCACATTCGGACAACACTTTTCAATTGAATTAAACGAACAGAATAAAACTATGCTATGGGTTCCTGAAGGATTTGCACATGGCTTTTCTACATTACAAAACGATACTATTTTTTCTTATAAGTGTACGAATTATTACAATAAGGAATCAGAAGGATGTATACTATGGAACGATAGTTCATTAGCAATCGACTGGAAAACAGAGAACCCAACCTTATCCGAAAAGGATAAAATGGGAGTGCTCTTTAACAACTTAATTTCTCCATTTTAATCGTGGCAATTAACGATAACATACCTTTACTATTTCTTCTGATTTTTTCAGGGGCATTAATTTTCTCTGCTGTCATAAATAATTTACTATTAAACTTTTCGAAAAACTTAGGCACTAGAAAAAATGACGCTGTGCAAATAAGATGGAATCCAACATCCAAACCAGCTCTTGGTGGAATCTCCTTTTTTGTTATTTTTTTAATTTCCTTTATTTCAATTCAATTTATAATTGGGCAAACCACTATTTATTTTTCTGATAAAAAGATATTTGGTTTGCTTAGCTCAATAAGTATCGCATTTATAATGGGTCTTGCAGATGACGCCTACGATACTAAACCCCTCGTAAAATCTCTTACGCAATTTATGTGCGCTTTAATACTCATTTTAACAGGCACTCGCATCGAATGTTTCGAAAATGAATTTCTCAATTACACCCTTACCATTCTTTGGGTTGTTGGAATGATGAATTCTATAAACATGCTGGACAATATGGATGCAATTACCACTATTGTATCTATCGGTATACTTATTTTTATATCATCTATAACAATCATACAATCACATACATTAACACCAATTTCCATTTTAGCTATTGCAATGCTTGGCAGTTTATGTGGATTTCTAATTTATAACTGGCACCCCTCTAAAATGTTTATGGGCGACACTGGCAGTCAGTTCCTCGGGGTGTTCTTAGCTATTGTTGGGATAGAATATTGTTGGAATATTAAACCTGATGCTGACAGCTTGTTTCCAATAGAATACGGAACAAAAAGCATATTAGTTGTTGCATCTGTTTTTGTGATTCCTTTAACAGATACAATTACAGTAGTTACTAATAGATTAGCCAGAGGAAAATCACCTTTTGTTGGAGGCAAAGATCACACAACTCACAGTTTGTTTTTTCATGGAGTAACTGAAAAAAGAATTGCAATATTATTTTTCACTTTAACAGCAATTGGATGCTATTTAAGCTATTTAATCATAACAGATAACAACTGGACTATCAATAAATTTTGGATGTACTCGATTTATCCAATTTGTGTTTTCTTACCTCTTTTCCTTTTAACACATCACAAAAATAAGCCTAAAACTAATTCTTAAAATACGTTTTAATGTATTGCGCCAAGCTATCATTAAAAACAACTAAGCCCTTTGAATTTAAGTTTAGCGACGAAATGTAATTTCCTCTGGATGAGGATAATTTTTCATCTTCAAATAAAACATATTGAACGTTTTGTTTCCAAGCAATTTCTTTTACAAATAGCAGTGTTTCTTCTCTGTTATTTAAATTACTCAACGACTCTTTTAAAATCGGCGATTCGTACAACACTATTTCACTACCATAAGATTTTGCCAAGTCGATAATTTTGTTCAAATATTTAACTCTCAACGAATCTATTTTAAACTCGTATCCTTGCGGATATTGTGATTGCATATCTTCTAAATGATTATCCCATGTGATTTTTGCTGGAGGTTCGAATCCATTTGCGAAAAATGGAAGTGAACGTTTATCTCTTTTGTGTTTCAATCCTTGTAAAGCATTAAAGGTAATTTGCTTATTATAGTAGGCATATGCAAAATATGGGATAATAGATTTTTTATAATATTCAGCATCACATTCGCTCACAACTTTTGCCACTGTATCATCACTCAAGTATTGGGCAAATCGATATGAATTAAAGGTGTTGAATTTTTTATCCATCGACTCTGGAGTAACGTACAACAAAATAAGTTTTGGTGCTTTATTATTTTTTAAATAAAGGTATAGATGGAGGTAATTATCTGCGAAATCGCTATGGCTTAAGGCTAAGTTGTATGATTTTTTTTCTGTAATAGCATCTAATTGTGCTGGATTAATCATCCACAAGGGCTCACAAGGGCCATGAATTAAAACTTCCGCATCAATACGAGTTGAACTAACGTAATCAGCCTTAGTGTTTTTATTTGTACGTAAACTAGATGAGTAAAATTTATCTAAAACAAATAAGCTTCCTGTGACCAAACATAATGTAATGGTAATTTTAAGAAACAAATTCATTTAATTATTCTTAGAAACTAAATACCCTTGATATATTAAATCCAAATTTAAACTGTCCATCTAACCAATTAGAAGTAGTATTTGGAATAAAATTATTTTCAGAAATTGCCCCGTTGTTAGTGAAGTTAAGATGAAAAACGTGACCGCCTGTTTCAAGTTCTAAACCAACTGCAAGAGGATTGTAGAAAGGATTAGCTTTATTGTTTTGACGATATTTTGACACATTATAGAAATAATCTACAATCAAAGCCATTCTCTTTGTGAAACGAATTCTACCTCCAACACCAATACTTACAATACCATTTGTTTCTTCTGCACCATTTTCAGCATTTACGGCATACTTCACAAAATTACGGTGATGATAAGAAGGCATTATTTGCGCAGAAAACCAATTACCAAATTTACGTGCAATAATTAGTTGCGAGAAATAAGAAAAGCGATGTGCTGTTTTTTGCGTTACGCTTTTATCTACTCCCGAATAAATTAATGCTTTATCCTTTGGAGTAAAACCCATATTAGTATAAGCTGCAATACTTACTGGAACTTTATTATTTGTAGTTTGTTCTAGGAATCTCCATTTCGCGTACCCTTCTAACAACTCATTGTATTTACTTCTTGCTAAACCCAAAGTTATTTTATCAGTTACACCATAATCAAACGAATACCTAATATCCATTGAATTATCAAAACCCCACATAGTGTGCCCACTACCACCTACAGCAATATCATCAAACCTGTGCGTAATTCTAAAATCAAGGTCACCTTTCTTAACTGTTTCTATTGACTGAGCATTAACAATTTTTGTTGTTTTAAAAGTTGCAAAAACCTTTACGTTTCCAACTTCCGGCTCATTAACTAGCGCCAACAAATCCTCTTCTTGCGCTATTGCAGAAGAAGTAATTCCAATAACAAAAGCGAGTACTAATTTTTTAAACATAAATACTATTTATTTTTTAAACGGGTCTAAAGTAGATTTAATTGTAACATCAACAGTTTCCGCAATATTAGCTAATTTTCCTGAAGGAACAATTACTTTATAATCTGCAAGCTTAATTTTAAATTTTGAATCGATAAGGATTTGAGTACCCTTTACAGTTAATTTACCTGTAACTGTGACATCTTTCGTTTCACCATGCATTGTCATTTTTCCTTCTACAACAACATCAAACTCACCATCTTTAGTGTAATCTATTTTATCATTATCTTTTATTTTTCCTTCAAAAACAGCGTGCGGAAATTTATCACTCTCAACATAGGTTTCGTTAAAATGTTCCTCCATTAAACCGCTCTTAAATTTAAAACCTTTCATACTTACTTTAACAGAAAATCTCCCAGATTTTGTATCCATAACAGGTTTCCCTGTTGTGTTTTTCGCATCAATGTTCTCTAAACGAGCTTCCGAGAAAAACGTTATTTCTGAAGTTTTAGCCATGTAAATTTGAGCTTTACTTACTAATGAAAACAAAACTGCTGCCGATAATAGTACTATTTTTTTCATATTTATATTTTTCTGCTGAATACCAATAATTGTTCCAAACGAATGTAATTGAATTAAACAAGGAATTGCCAACGTTAACTAAATCAATTAACAATTAATCGTTTAACCGAATAAGCATTTCCTTTTTGAACACGAACAAAATAGATACCTGGGGCGAATGTTGAGACATTTAATTGGTTTAGATGCTGTGTTGTTTGCATTGTACACATCTCTTGTCCTAACATGTTTTCAATTGTTATCGTTGCTTGCTCTCCATTTAAAAGCGAAAGATTAAGGTTTACTGTTTCATGCGCAGGATTAGGAAGCATTTCAAACTCCACCTTATAATTTAAATTATTAATTCCAACTGCCCCCGTAACATCCATTACAACAACATTAGAAGTACAAGGAGATGCTATAACATTAGCTAAATTCGAAATCATTTCACAATATATTTGATCTGCATCATTTAATGTTGTACTCGAATATGTAACAGCATTAGCACCTGCTATTAACGTATTGTTTTTATACCATTTGTAAACTGGACTTGTACCGCCATTAACTGGAGAAGCAGTAAATGTTACATTAGTTCCATAGTTAATTGTATCATTAGGAGAAACACTAATACTAACTCTTGCAACTTTATCGGTAATACGCACACTATAATCTTGTATTTGTCCGCGTGTAGTTGTACCACAAGAAGTTATTGTTTCAGTGCTTCTAGCCGAAAAAACACGCATACGCAATGGAACATTTAAACTTGGTGAAGCAGGTGTTGTAAATGTTGTATCTATATATGCAGATGAACCTGTTACATTATCAAAAACCGCTACCTCTTCTCCTAAATCCCCGAAATCACCGTCGTTATTGTAATCAATAAAAACTTTAAAATCCTCTACCAAACTTGCGCTCGAAGTTCCTTTTAACTCAATAGTATATGTTGTATTAGCTTCTAATATTGTTCCTGCATCACAAGAAAAATCTCCATACCCACTTGCATTTGTTAAACCAGATTGAATATCATTATATGTACTAGATGAAGTATGTGTCATTCCATTTAACTTAACCGAATAAATACCATAAGACAATGTTGATACACTTGAACTTGTTCCAGTACATGTTGCAGCTACAGGCGCTGCACTAACAACAACCATTCCTTGACGTGTGTAAGATGTTGTACCATTTACATTTGTAATACTAAGCGTTACATCATAAGTTCCTGCAGCATTAAATGTAATTGTAGGATTTTGTAATCCAGAAGTATAAGTTGTTCCCGAATTGTTAGTTATACTCCAATTAAAAGTAATTCCCATCCATGGAGTATTTAAGAAAGTATTTGGAGTGCATAATGAAGCGTCAGTAAAATCAACTGTTTGCCCTAAACAAATGATAGAAGATGTTGCATTAAAATTTACTCCAGCTGTTGTAGGAGGCACCAAACTCATGTTTCCATTCGACTCTAAAAATGATGAACGTAAAGTTGTTAATGCTGCAATCATTCTCGCTTTTTGATCAGCAGTAAATTCATTTTGGCAAGCATCGGAAGAGTAATCTAAATAATTATGAATGTGCAAATCTGCAGATGAACCACCATCGCATGAGTTTGCAACATCTGTACAAGTACTAACAGATGTTCTAATATGTGGAGGAGTATCTAAACAGCAATCTCCAGATCCAGATCCACAACCGTTACCAACTGGGCAAGAAGCGCCGCTAGCGTCACCTTCAAATGTGTGATAAAGATTTAAAGCGTGACCTAGTTCATGAGCGGTAGTAATACGTGAAGTGTTTACTAAACTATTTACTAAAACAACTGCTCCATCGCTCGCACTTCCATGACTCGATGCATAAAAAGCATAACCTTGTGTTCCTGAGCCCCCATTGTTATCGTCAATTTCAGATATCAACCAAATGTTATAATAGTCTAATTTACTCCAAGATATAACTGCCTTTAATTGTGCATCAGTAATCCCATTTGCCCCACTGCGCTTAACACCAAACGACATGTAATCAGTGTTGGCCGACATATCATTACGTGTAATTCCGTTTGTGCAATTTCCATTTGGATCTCTAACTGCCAAAGCAAATTCAATTTCAGCATCTACCCCATTTCCATCACCAACACTTCCTGCAACTTTTCTATAGCGCTCATTTAATGCTTTAATACCATTTAAAATTGCTGCGTCGCTAACATTTGTTCCGCTACCAAGCGGTTCACCTTTATGCATTACGTGTACAACAACAGGGATTTTATAAATTTGGCCGCCAGTTACTTTATTAGTAGAGTTTCGATTAGACAACATTGCCTCTTCAAAAGCATCGTTTTTAGCTTTATATACAGCATCATTTGCTAACAAATAATTATGAAGTTCATCAGTAGCACATTTTTCGTTTTGCGCCGATACTTGAATTGAAAAAGAAAAAAGAAATGCAAATGAAAATAAATAAGTAGTAATTGTTTTGCGCATATTAATTAGATTTAAAATATTAATTTAAAAATTGTTCCGTTTTCGCTTTCGAAAGAAGACTTACCTTCTATTTGTTCGACTAAACCATTAATGATATCCATTCCCAAAGAAAGGTCGTTTCCTTTTAATGTTTTAAATCCTGGACCATCATCTTTTATAATAAGTTCACGCTTTTTGTCCTTCAAATTTTTTAACTCCACGTGTATAGTTCCTCTAATTCTATCATTAAACGCATGTTTAAATGAATTAGTTATTACTTCATTTACGATTAATGAAAGGGGAACTGCTTTAGATAAATCTAAGCTAACTTCTTCCAAGTCCTTAGTGATAATTATTTCCTTATTCCCGTTACCATACGAATCATACAAATTATTTACAATCTCGCCTAAGTAATCTTTAAAATTAACCTTAGCAAACGACTTAGAGCGATAAAGCATTTGATGAATCGTTGCAATAGAGTTTAAACGATTCCTACATTCATTAAATAACTCGCGATGATAATCGTCTTTTGATTTATCTGATTGCAAATTTATTAAGCTAGAAATAATTGCTAGATTATTTTTTACACGATGATGTACCTCTTGCAACAAAACACGCTGCTCAGAAACCGCATGCTCTAAATCTCTTTGTATTTGATGCTTAGAATTTGCTTCGATTGCCAATGATATCATTTGCGCAATTACAAATCCAAACTTTTGCTCCAATATATTCCACTCGCGAGGCGTATCTCTATGCTCAAAACAAACAACCCCAATAATCTCACCTTCCACACGAATTGGAATATCCATCATGGAAGTAATTTTATTTGGGATTAAATATATATCCGCTAACTCCTGAGTTTTTTCATCATTTAAAGCGTCATTAGCAACGATTATTTTTTCGGTTGCAAAGTGCTTAAAATAATTAGGCATAGCAATTATAGGAAGCGCTGCTTGCTCAATAAATTTGTTTTCTTGTAAATCAAAATTACCTATACACTTAATCTCGGTGTGAGCTTCATTATAAACCCAAGCATTAGTTCGCTCAGTATTTACTGCCTTAGCAGCAAGTTCTAATATTTCATAAACTGCAGTATCAATTTTTCCCTTACGTATTTTTCTCGACTTCGATAGTTTTTCGATGGTAAGAAATTTACGTACAATGTCATTTTTAAACTGACTGGCTTTAGTATTATCTTTAATATAAACCGCATACTTAATTATACGGTCAGAGTTTAATCTTACAATTCTAAACCTTCCATTAATAAGCTCACCATCGTTTAATTTTATCTCATTAAAAAAACGAATAATTCCTTCGGGATTTTGAGCAATCTTATTTTTAATTACTTTTTGTGCTCCAGGAAAAATATCATCTAAACTTGAGAATGAAATTTTACCTATTCGGAAATGATGCCCATAAGCTCTTATCACGTTCAAATCTTCATCCAACAACAAAACACCTTCTTTGTAGTTTTCAAAAACTTCATCAAAAAGGGTAAGCGATAATTTATTTTGAACCGACATAGGCTTCTAATTGTATATTAAAAGTAGTCTATTTTTTCAATTTTCAAAACAAATTTTGGCTTAAATAGCTAAAAATTAGTTATTTCTATCTCCATTTTATGTGTAAATTTGCGACCTATTTTTATTTTATGGAAAACAAGCGTGTTAGAGTAAGATTTGCCCCTAGTCCAACAGGTGGATTACACATGGGTGGTGTGCGTGTGGCATTATTTAATTATTTATTTGCAAAAAAACATGGAGGAGATTTTATTCTTCGTATTGAAGATACCGACCAAACCCGCTTTGTATCAGGTGCTGAGGAATACATTATTAACTCACTTAAATGGTGCGGTATTGAGCCAAACGAAGGTGTTGGTTTTGGAGATGGAAAACACGCTCCTTACCGCCAAAGCGAAAGAAAAGAATTAGGGATTTATAAAAAATACGCCAACAAATTGATTGAAGGTGGTCATGCATATTACGCTTTTGATACTGCTGAAGAATTAGATGAAATGCGTAAGCGCCTAGAAGCTGCTAAAGTTGCTGCCCCGCAGTATAATTCAGTATCGCGCCAAAACATGCGTAACTCTTTAACCTTAAGCGAAGATGAAGTAAAGAAATTACTGGATGCAGGAACACCGCACGTTATTCGTTTAAAAGTACCACGTAATGAAGAAATTCGTTTTCATGATGTGATTAGAGGTTGGGTGGTTGTTAACTCAGCACAAGTTGATGACAAAGTTCTATTAAAGAGTGATGGCATGCCAACTTACCATTTGGCGCATATTGTAGATGATATTGAAATGGAAATATCGCATGCAATGCGTGGAGAAGAATGGTTACCAAGCGCTCCGGCACATATTTTAATTTACCGCTATTTAGGTATGGAAGATAAAATGCCTCAATTAGCGCATATGCCTTTAATTTTAAAACCAGATGGTAATGGAAAATTAAGTAAGCGTGATAAATCGGGCTTACCAATGTTCCCACTCAATTGGAGTGACCCTAGAGATAATACAGATTATGTTGGATATAAAGAATCAGGATTTTTTCCTGAGGCATTTATTAATATGTTAGTGTTATTAGGCTGGAATCCTGGTGATAACAAGGAAATCATGAGCAAAGATGAAATGATTGAATTGTTTTCTTTAGAACGCATTAATAAAGCAGGTGCAAAATTTGATCCTGAAAAAACAAAATGGTTTAACCAACAATATTTACGCAAAAAATCGGACGAAGAATTAGCGAAATTATTTTTACCAATTATTAAAGAAAAAGGATTTGATGTTAGCGAAGCATTTGCTGTTAAAGCAACTAAGCTTGTGAGAGAAAAAGCACATTTTGTAAATGAGTTTTGGGGCTTCGGAAGTTTCTTGTTTATTACACCAGATGCTTATGACCAAGATGTATTAACAAAACGTTTAAACGAACAAACAAGAAGTTTTATAGCTGAACTTACAGCAGCATTAACAGCTCAAGCTGATTTCACGCCTGCTGCAACCGAAACTACTTTTAAAGCAACAGCTGAAAAGCTTGGTATTGGAGCGGGGCAAGTAATGCAACTGTTTCGTGTTGTAGTTACAGGAGTTGGTGGCGGACCAAATATGTTTGAGATTATGGAACTAATTGGCAAAGATGAATCAATTAAAAGAATGAATTTGTTTTTGGAGAAGAATAAGTAAAAATAAATTTATTTAAAATTAAAAAGACCACGTTTTAAACGTGGTCTTTTTAATTTTAGGCTAGTTCAAATTGCTTTTCATTTTTCTTAATACTTTGTTTCTCATCCACAACCCCAATCTCCTCTCCCACTCTGGCAAAGAACAGATTTTCTTTTTGTATGTAATCTCTATTAGCAATTAGTTGTTGCAAATTAATTCTTCCAATTACATAATTATAATTTCCACTGCTGTACTTTTCGTTGATGGATTCGAATTTAATTTTGTTTAAATCATCAGCTGTATTGTAACGCAAATAAATATCGATTAAAATATTGTTGTTTAGTTTAATATCCTTGTTTTGTTTGAACTTTTTATACTCGTAACGGTAACCATACGAAAGTGCTGAAATATCTGATAATACAGCTGAACCAGTTGGACTACCACCTGCACCTTTTCCAAATAAAAATTGTTTATCTGAAAAAGCACCTTCTACAATAACTCCGTTGTATTCATTTTCTACATTAAACAAATAATTTTCGTTATTAATCAACTGAGGAACTACAAATGCTGCCACATTGTTTGCGTCGAGCTTTTTTATAGTAGGAACTAATTTTATTTTCTTTCCTTTTTCTTTTGCATAACGAATATCATCTATTGCAATGGTATTGATTCCAATATTAAATACTTCTTCTTCTTTTGCAAATAAACCAAAGGCATGAGCAGCTAATATTACAGCTTTAAATTTAGCATCATAACCTTCCACATCATTTGTTGGGTCAGACTCTGCAAAGCCCAAATCCTGCGCTTTCTTCAAAGCATCTGCATAACTAAGGTTTTCGAAAATTGTTTTGGTTAAAATGAAATTAGAAGTGCCATTAAAAATTCCGCTAACGCTGTATAACAATTCATTATCGTAATACTCTTCTAAGGTTCTAATAATTGGAATACTTCCACAAGCTGAAGCTTCGTACAATAAACTTACATTGTGTTTTTGTTGCAACTCGGTTAACTCATACAAGTGATTTGCAAGCATTTTTTTATTTGCGGTAACCACGTGCTTACCTTGTTGTAAAGCGTATTTTACTATATGATACGCTTCTTCAGCATCATCAATTAATTCAACTACTACATTTATTTCGGGGTTGTTTAATATTTCGAATTTATCAAATGTAAATAGAGATGCATCCAAGCTTCTTTTTTTTGCTCTGTCTTTAACACATATTTTTACGATATCTGTTTTGAATCCGCTGCTTTGCGATAACACTTGGTGAAGTCCTTGCCCCACACATCCAAATCCGAAAATTCCAAGTTTTAATTTTGTACTCATTTAATTAGTAATTAGTTTATTTAGTAAATAGTTAATTAGTTAGTTGAATAGTTTTTAGTTGCTTTTCTTTCGGTGAATTCACACCTAAAAAATCAGCAATTAAATTTGTTAGTTTTTTTGTTTCAATTAAGAAGCCGTCGTGACCGTAGTTTGAATCGATAACTTGAAGCTCTGCATTTACAATACCCTCTACTATTTCCCATTGTTCATTTAAAGGAAAAAGGATATCGCTTTTTAATCCTACAACCAGAGTACGAGCTGTTACTTGCTCTAAAGCTTTTGCAATAGATTCTCTTCCACGTGCAACATTATGGCTATCCATTGCTTTTGATAAAGCAACGTATGAGTACGCATCAAAACGTTTCACTAATTTTTGTCCTTGGTAACGCTGGTAAGATGCAGCATTAAAATCTTCCAACTTATCATCTGAATTTTCCTTTTGTGTTAAGCCATAAGCTTCGTAACCTCTGTAACTCAATAATGCTATAGCGCGCGCGGCTTGCAAGCCTTTACTTCCACCTTCAGGTAAATTTGAGTAATACGTTCTATCAGCTTTAATTGCTAAACGTTGTGCTTCGTTAAATGCTATTCCCCAAGGTGAGTGCTTTGCATTGGTTGCAACCAATATAGTGTTTTCGAAAAGAGAAGGCTTCAAAATATTCCACTCCAATACTTGTTGTCCACCTTGCGAACCACCAATGGCGATGTTTATTTTTTCTATTCCCAAATGCTCGCGTAACAACTCATGTGCATTAACCATATCACGAATAGTAACAGTTGGAAAATAAGAATACCAAGGTTGCTCTATATCTTCATTAATGGTTAATGGACCCGTTGTTCCGTAGCATGATCCCAAGTTGTTAGCACAAACAATAAAATAATCTTTCGGATTAAATAAATCGTTTTCGCCAAACAATCCCGGCCACCAATCAAGAACGTCGCTATTAGCGGTTAACGCGTGAACAGCCCAAACTACATTGCTTTTATCGGCATTAAGTGTTCCCCAAGTTTGGTATGCGATTTCAAGAGAGGGTAGAATTCCTCCACCCTCTAATTGAAATGATTTTTCGTAATTAAATTTTTGTATCGACATGTTAGTTCTTGCTTAATAGGTTAGAAAAAATTACTTGCTTGTTCTCTGCTGGCGTTAATATGTTTACATCATCAACTAATCTTACTTGTTCCTTAAGATTGTTGTAGTAAGCGTAAGTGCCTCCTGTTTGGGCAATTGAATAATCAGCTTGAACTTTTAAAAATGATTTGTACGTATCGTTCGTTAACAAATCAATTCTTGAAATGGTAGTTTCTATTTTTTTTGACATGATTTCTAATGATTTTAAAATAAGACAATATGCGGTCTTGATCCTCGAGCGTTTACTAAGGACCGCTAATCTTTTTTAAAAGACGTTTCGCTTAGCAAACGGGGCAACATGAGCCAGTACAGCACATGCGCATATTGCTATACATCATCATTAGAGAAGAAGTAATTGATTGTTTTAAATTAGTTAGTTGGTTTACCAACACCGACTCATTACGAGTAATTGTTTTTCTTGTTTTCATTATTATGTAATTTAATTCATCTTTCCCCGCCTTTCATCGGGGTAGGAGTTGGCACCGGTTTTCCAATAACGTTTTACCGCTACTTTTAGTTGGTTGCCAGCGGGTCCTAGAGCCTATCTCTCGCCGCTTCTTGATAAACTAATTACACACACAGGTGGGTAACTAATTCGGTGCAAATATAACAACACATTTTTCATTTCACCAAACATTTTTTTGTTAATTTTTAATTTCTCATATTTTTCAATGCTTTCAAGGACAATTTTTGAAAGCAGAAAATTAGGTTTCGGCCTAAAAACTGAAAATTAAATAGAATACAATATTAATTTCCTATATTCAACATGGAAAAATACCATGGCAATAAGACAAGACTATTTAAAAAAACAAATAGACCAGCTAGGCAAGGTGGTGGCTAAGCTTGTGGCTGATTTGATGGGTTTAAAATCCGATTTTAGAATTACAGAAGCGGAAGAACTAGTAAACACCGTATTTGAAAAAGAATTAGGATTTAATTTTGATGAGATTGTTGAGCAAAAGGACGAAAATTTAATTTCGTTTTTAAACACAGATAAAAAGTTTTCGCAAGAGACAATGGAAGACATTGCCAATATTATTTTCGAACTTGGCATAGTAATAGAAGATAAAAATAAACAAGCAAATTATTTCCAAAAAGCTATACTTTTGTTTGAGCACTTAAATACCGAACGCAAAACTTTTTCCTTCGATTTTATGGTGAAAATTAATAAAATGAAAGAATTATTATAATGAAAAGAAAAATTTTATATACACTTATTACCGCATTCATACTTGTAAGCGCTAGTAATGCTCAACAACTCAAAATGGGCATTTGGCAAGGTGTTTTAACGCTTAATGCAGAAGAAAAAATTGAATTGCCATTTAATTTCGAAACAAAAAAACAAGGCAAGAAAAATATACTAATTATTCGTAATGGCGAGGAACGCATTTTAGTTGATGAACTAAAACTAAAAAAAGACTCACTTAATTTTAAGATGCCCGTTTTTGATTCGGAATTTAAAACAAAAAACTATGGCGATTCCTTAGTTGGTGTTTGGATTAATTATGCACGTAAGGATAAAAACATCATTCCATTTAAAGCATACTTCGGAAAATCACAACGCTTTAATAGATCGATTGGTAAACCAAATCCAATATATGAAGGAAAATGGGAAGTTACATTTAGTCCAGGAACTGCTGATAGCAGCAAAGCAATTGGAGTATTTAAACAAGCTAATTCTATTTACACTACTGGAACCTTTTTAACCGAAACAGGCGATTACCGCTATTTAGAAGGATTACAACACGGAACAACACTATATCTTTCTTGCTTTGATGGTTCGCATGCATTTTTGTTTATTGCAAAAAGTGATGGCACAATTATTAAAAACGGGATGTTTTATTCGGGTAGTCATTGGAAAGAACCATGGATTGGTAAGCGCAACGATGATTTTAAACTAAAAGAAGCTGAAACCATTACACAAATGAATGCAGGTTTTGAAAGCGTGAATTTTAGTTTCATGAACGGAAAGAAAGAAAAAATTTCGATTAATGATGACAAGTATAAAAACAAAGTCGTAATAGTTCAGTTGCTTGGTTCATGGTGCCCTAATTGTATGGATGAAACAGCTTACCTATCTCAACTATATAAAACATATAATAAAAAAGGATTAGAAATAATTGGTTTAGCTTATGAGCGCACAGGCGATTTTGATAAAGCTGCCAGCAATGTTGATAGATTAAAAAAACGTTTTGATGTTGATTACGAAATTTTAATCACAGGCTTAACGGGAAAAGACAAAGCAAGTGAGAGCTTACCAATGCTAAGCAAGATAAGCGCTTTCCCCACTACCCTATTTATAAATAAACAAGGCAAAGTAGTTCAAATACACACAGGCTTTTCGGGACCTGCTACAGGGGCAGCTTACGAAGAATTTAAAACAAAAACAGAAAAATTAATTAATGAACTTTTAAAATAATTCAATATGAAAAATTTAGTAATTCTATTTTTACTTATTACAAGCTTTGCAAAAGCACAAAAACTTAAAGGCGATGAAATTATTGGTACTTGGTTAGTTGGCAATAGCAAAGCTAAAATTCAAATCACAAAAACCGGAGATAAGTTTAATGGAAAGATTGTTTGGTTGAAAGAACCACTTGATGCTAACGGAAAACCAAAACTCGACACTAAAAATCCTGATAAAACAAAACAAAGCAATCAAATTATGGGAATGGCTTTATTAAACGGATTCACATTTAATAATAAAGATGAGTGGAATGGTGGAACCATCTATGATGCAGAAAGCGGTAAAACATATAGCTGCAAAATAAATTATAGAGATGGGAAACTAGATGTAAGAGGTTACATTGGAATTTCGTTAATTGGCCGAACAGATACTTGGTTTAAAACTGCGGATATAAAATAACAACCTGCTTACAATTTTTCGAAGGGCACGTTTATTAAGGGATAAGACTTCCAATCCTTAAAATCAAAATGCCACCATTCTTCATCAATTACTTTAAATCCTTGCTCTGCCATTATTTGCGCAAGCAAATCTCGCTTTTGTTTTGCCTCAAGTGTTCCTCCTGTATAATTAATAAAAGCTCTTTCAGAAAATTCGTCGTAGGCACTTGGCATTTCAATTTCCTTCCCTGTTTTTAAATCATACAAACTTACATCAACGGCACAACCTCTATTATGTTTCGAACCTCTTTTGGGATCTGCAACAAAGCCAATTTTTTGTTGCTCCTTAGTAGCAGTTTTCCAAAACGCATTGGTAACTGACCATGGACGATATCCATCAAAAACAATTATTCCGTATCCTAATTCTTTCAGTTTTTCGTTTGCTCTAACCAATGCCTCGGCTGCGGGTTTTTGTAAAAATGCTCTCGCTTGTTTATATACCTGTTTTTTAGCGAAATTATTTTTTGTTGCATATTTTATATCTAGGTGCAAAGTGGTATCTAATTTAGTTAACTCAACTAATTCAACTGCATTAAAACCTCCGTTTTCTTTTGGTGGTAAAGCCTTACATGCAATAATTAAAAGGCAAACAGGCAATATATATTTATAACTCATAAGCAACAGTTTCCTGCAATTTTACGATTTTAAATCAATACAAACCAAAAGCTGTATATTTACACATCTTAATATCACTTGTATGAACTCAGTACGCCCAAACAAAAATTTAGAAAAACAAATACAGCAAGCTATAAAAGGCATGCAATGCCCAGTTCATACAAAACCTGCAACATTAAAAATGGATAATGAAAATGAACCTGTGCAAGTAGAAGCCTGCTGTGTATTTTTTAAACAAGACATTATTGTAATAGGCGAACGTATAAGAAAAGATTTTTTATACCGCGCAGAGAAAACTAGAGAGCGTATTGAAAAAGAGAAGTTGGAGAGAGAGGAAAGAGAAAGAGAAAAAGAAAGAGGAAGATAGTATTTAGAAAAAGCGGAGAGAAATGAGATGTTCGATGCTCCCCTGCCCACCACTACATAATATTTGACGCAAAATTAAATAAACACTAAACAGACTTCAGTCTAAATAAAAAACAATTTAATTTTATTATAACCATCTATTTTAAAAAGAACGTATTGCTCTTATGTAATAAAAATTAACATCCTTATAACCATCATATTGAATGCCAGTATTAAGATTTTGAACCCATACTCTAGTAGGGGCATTTAAAGTAGTTTCACTTGAACTCCAATAGTAACCATTTGTAAATCCACCAATAGCAGTTCTATTAACATACAATTTATTTAATTCATGTTTGCTTGGCAGGTACCAATCTGTATATCCATTTAAAGTTAAAGTATCACAAGCCTTTGCAACATAATTCCCACTACCTTGAGTTGAAATTATTGTTGACGTATTGGCTTGTCCGCTTCCAACAAGTGTATCATAAGCGCCAGTTACACTAAAAACTCCATTATACCACTTTATTGATGTTCCAATATTATTTTGCGTAACAATGAAGCCATGTGTAGCATTTGAAACATATCCTGGGTCTCCAGGCTGCAAAATATATGCAATTATACCACCTTGATAACTTGAACCAACAGTTATTGATTGTGGAGTAGGGTTGGCACTAGTTGATGTATTTTCTGGTTGGGGTGAGTCCTTCTTATTGCAGGCAATAAAAAAAATTGCTATTGCAATAATTACACTAATTTGAGTTTTCATTATTATCTAGCTATTTACATTTTTTGAATTGAATTATTACATTTAATTCGGCTAACAAATTACAAAACATTTATTCCAATATTAATTCGTTTCCTATGTTCGTAAAACACAGGACTCGAACCTTTATCTTTCAATGTTTCCATTCAAATATACCATTCTTTCCGCTTTTTCCGAAGCTATCTGCCGATACGCAGACGAAAAACTACTGTACATTTGAATACTCATATTAATAATTTTCTCAAAAACTTCTTCTTGAATTAGTACGAACTTAACTTTTTTATTCTAATTATCAACTACTTACAATATTCCTGTGTAATTTTTATTACCCAATTGTATTATACATAATATTCTTATGTATCTTTGTCTTAAGTAAATTTAGAAACCATGTATTCATCCGAATTAATTAAAGGCACTTTAAAAACAATCATACTTAAATTGTTAGTAGAAAACAAACGTATGTATGGTTATGAAATTACAGCAAAAGTAAAAGAACTTACTGCTGATAAAATTCAGTTAACCGAAGGTGCATTGTATCCAACATTACATGCTTTAGAAGCAGATGGATTATTAGAAACCGAAACCGAATACATTGGCAAGCGTGTAAGAAAATATTATTCGCTTAGTCAACAAGGCAAAAAAACCGCTACCGAAAAAGTAAACGAGTTTGCTGCCTTTATGGATACGATGAAATTTTTACTTGGCTTAGCACCTGAAACGAATTGATTTGAAAATTTGAAAATGTGTTGATTTGAAAATGAAAAATTAAAATCTTACATCTAAAATCTTATATCAGAAAGAAAAATGTATTGCATCAACGATAAACAAATAGATTACATTCTTAACGACATTCGTGCACGTGGCGTTGAGATGGAGGACCTGCAGTATAACCTCCTGGATCATATTTGTTGTTTAATTGAGCAAAATCTCGAAGAAAACGGAGACTTCGAGGGCTTCTATAAAAAAACAATTCCCAAATTCTATAAACACGAACTCTGGGAAATTGAAGAAGAAACCATTACTCTGTTAACCTTTAAAAACTACTACACCATGAAAAAAATAATGTTAGTCAGCGGAACAATTTCTGCTGCGTTCCTTACAATAGGAATCTTCTTTAAATTTATGCACTGGCCAGGAGCCTCAATGGGCATAGTACTTGGAATTACCATTGCGAGTTTACTCTTCTTGCCATTATTGTTTACACTTAAAATACGTGAGAAACAAAAATCAAAAGATAAGCTTACCCTTGGTATTGGGATGATTGCAGCCATTGGCATGAGCATAGGTATCCTATTTAAAATTATGCATTGGCCTGGTGCAAACATGATGGGATTAGGCGCTGTGCTATTAATGGTATTTGTTTTCTTACCCATTTATTTTTTCTCAGGTATAAGAAATCCTGAAACAAAAGTAAACACCATTGTTTCATCGCTAATTATAATATTAGCAAGTGGTTTATTTTTTACATTAATAAACACGCGTCCAAGTGCAAGTTTAGAGCGTACTTCCGTTCTGTCGAATCAACACACACAAAACAGTTATGAGTATGCCTTTAACCAAAACGCACTACTATTTGATGCAGTGGCAAAAGACAGTACATTAAAACAAGCTGATATTGCAAAGCTTAGAGCAAGCTGTAATGATATTTGCACAACCATTGAAAAACTTAAATTAAAGATGGTAAATGCAATGGAGGAAGTGCCAATGACAAAAATAAATTTTTCAGAAATAGGTGATGGCAACAATTATGCAGTACCAACACACATGCTATTTACCGAAGGAGCTATTGCGCAAAATGACTTAGGAAATATAAAAAAGAAACTAAGTGATTTAAACCTTTTAGTTTCCGAAAAATTTGGGCAAAAACCCGAAACACTTATCAACCTAGCTAATCAGCCAAACGTAAATGACGAAATGGTAACCTGGGAAGTAAGTAATTTTTACAACACCCCAATTAGCATTGTACTTCGTAACCTAACACAAACACAATTAGACGTATTGAGTATAGAAGCTAATTGTTATGCGGTGAGCAGGTAGTCGTTTAATTTGTTGGCAACAAAACAACCCGACAAAATTAGGTTAAACAAGTCTCGACTGCGCTCGACCTGACATACTAATTTAAGGAAAGCAAAAACGTAATGCTTCAAAGAATCCTTATGATGTCAGTTCGAGCGCAATCGAAACTACAGGGAAGATAATGAAAGTGAAATTATTTTATCAATATGACAAAACTAATCCTAACAATCAGTTTATTTCTTTTCTTGCTTAGTTGCAGCGATAAGAAACTTAATTACGAAACATTTAAGAAAACGCAAGACTATACTGTACCTGTTTTTATAGATGATTTTAAAAACAAAACTGCCCTTTTCATTTTTCCTCACCCAGATGATGAAATTGTTTGTGGTGGGGCAATTGCAGAACTTAAAAACAAAGGCTGGACAATAAACATACTCACACTTACTCAAGGTGTTGAAGGTGAAAAGCAAACTCGCAAAAAGGAATGGGAAAGTGCTGTAAAAACATTACAGTTTGATAGTTATAAAATTCTTGATTTACCAAATAACAAATGGGATGATGTAATTACAAATAACATTACGTTTTGGTATGATAACAATGATAGTTTAGAAAATATTATTGAGCATTATATTAGCAAACACAAACCAAGTTTATTATTTACTTATGATACAACACTTGGAGCTTATGGCCATCCTGAGCATAGGCTTTCTGCTCTTGCAGCCAAAAATGTATTCGAAAAACACAGAACAGATTCCCTATTTACTGTAAAAAGCATTTTTCAAATAACACTTCCCGAAAAAATGGAACAACTGATGTTGGGCAATGCCGAATCCTATAAAAATGCAATTAAATTAACAGGAAATAAATCTTTACCTGAACCTACTGTTGCATTCAACATCAAGAGTAATTGGAAAACAAAACGAAAAGCAGCTTCGGCTTATGTATCTCAAACTAGCACCTTAGAAAAATTCTATCTTCTACCGGCAATAAACGATACCACCGAGCACTACAACACATTTGATAGAGAGTATTATTTTGAAGTAAAATAAATCCTTGATAAATAATTCTGTAAAACATTATACCTTAAAAATTGTTCTAATTCAGATTATGGTATAACAAAAAGGCTTCATGATAACTCATGAAGCCTTTTCAAATATTAATTTAAAACTATCTTTTAATTACCAATTTCTTACTTGCCATTCCGTTATCGGATTTAAGTGTGATGGTATAAACACCAACTTGTAAGCCACTTACATCAACTGTTTGCTCAATAAATCCAGTTTTAATTGGAGTGCGCATTACTTCGCGACCCATAACATCAAACATACTTAACTCAATTTGTTCAGCGCCTTTAAAGTATGGTTTAATTGTTATTTTATCATTTGCAGGATTTGGCATCAACACAAAATTATTTTCGTTGCTCATCCCTTTAATAGAAACTGATGCAGGAACATTAATACATGTATCGCCAATTATTTTTGTTACCGACTCATTGTTTTTATTTACAACTTCAACAATGTTAGTTAAACACACAACCGTATCCGTTAGGTTAGAATAAAACACACGGCATAATTTTGTTGGAACATATTTACGATTGATACAAGAATCAACATAAGAAATACCAATTACTTTATTTCCACCAACTACAAACTCAGGTGTGATAGGGTAATCAGATGCAGGTATTAAATTTTGCACACTCAATATTTCAACACCACCCAAAGTAAATTCGTAAGCCAACACCTCGTTATTAGGATTTGAAATTGCCACATCAACATATTGATTTACCACATCCAAAGTTTCAACACTTAAAATAACAACCTCCGAAGGATTAGCTGCACCACGAGGAAAATTACATAATGTATTATTTGAGCTTCCATGACGAGCGCATTGATTAACTAAAGTTGCATCCCATACATTTATTGTACCATCAGCATTTAAATCAATACAATTACTTGGTGTAAGCGTACTAGTTAAATCGCCCGAAACATACAACTGAGCATCGTTAGTTTGTTGCAACAAGTTATTATCCAAATCACCTTTTTTAGCACCGCCGCCACAGTTTCCATTACAATCAACGGTTGCATTTCCATAAGGTGTTCCTGCACAATCTAAATAAGCTGCGCAAGTTGGAAGCAAATTGAAATTTTTCACTCCTGCATTCTCTCCAATATGAATACATACCTGCGCCCAATTATTTACATAGTTTGTTTCGTAATGACCTAAAGCATCTGGGGATTGATCCCAATTAACTTTTACTGCTAAGGTATAATTTCCTGTATCAACATCAGTAATATCAATCCACTGGCAGCTTAATCCCGAATTATAAATATCAGCACAACCAGCAGTTATCCCCATATTGCTACAACCATATTGAGCAGGAATTCCCATTGGGCAATCTAAATCCATAACACAAAATCCATTTTTACGTCCAATCGGCAAAGCATTTCCGTTTGAATCATATAATACATAATCTGCATAACCTTCGTAATGCGCATGACCATGACAATTAATAAAATTAAATTGATCGGGATTGTTTGTTGGATTTCCAACATAATAATCTTGCTGACCAATGTTTTCGATACGTGTATCAAAACGTAAAATGGTTCTATTACCATAACCAGCTAAACATCCTTCAACAACTTCACAATTGGATGCCATTGTATTTCCAATATTTAAGGAGTTTTCTATACTTTGTTGATTGATGGTTAAATCAGGTCCAACGCAACTTGGGTGAGGCGAATAATAACAAGTTCCGGGCAGTGTTGCCATTGGATTATAATTACAGGCACTTGGATCCATACAACCAGCAATAGGTCCGCTATAATTTATTGCCCATTGTATAGCACCTAAACAATTATTAGAAGCATCACCAACTCTAATATAATAAGTTGTGTTTGTATCTAAAGCTGCATTAATAACTGCTTTAATTCCGCAACCACCATTATCATCATCATAATAAAGAGTTCCAGTATTAGTAGAATTTATATTCCCATTACAACCTGAGTACACCCATAATTTTGTATTACAGGTATTAGCAGGAAAACAAGTTGTTATCTCATACATACCATTTACTTCGGGTGTAAATTTATACCAATAATCGCGCATTGGTGCTGTATAAACTCCAGTATCAACAACCGTTGCAAGGTTACACGAACTACCTGGAGGACAATTAAAATTAGTGGTTTGCGAAGTAGTATAATTGCCACCTGTTGCTACAGTTACACCGTTATAAGTTACGGTATAAGAACCATTTCCAAAATTACAGCAGATACCATCACCATACGAATCGTTGATAGTAAAGGTTAAACATTTAGTAGTATCAACACAAACACTTGCGCCAACACTTGCGCCAGAAGCCAATGTAGCTCCAGCATTATCTTTTAATGCCCAAGAAATTTCCTGGGGATAATTATCGGGAACAATAGTTACCACAACTTGTTTTTGACCCGCAGGACACTGTGCCTTAGCAGTTACAATTAAAAACAAAGAAAAAATGAGGAGTAAATATTTATTCATGCTATTAAGGTTTTAACCAAATTTAAAACAATTTAGTTAAAGTTCCAAATGTTAATAAAACGGTTGATTATAAAGAGAAAATGGACAATTATGGGCACTTGTCTACTTTATCTTTGAATAATCAATTTTCGGCTTAAAAACTATGAATAAAATTCGCGTAGGTATAATTTTCGGTGGTCGCTCAAAAGAGCGTGAAATTTCTTTTGCTGGTGGTAGAACTGTTTACGATAATTTAAACAAATCTATTTTCGAAGCTGTTCCGCTTTTTGTGGATTCGTTTGGGAATTTCATTTTACTCGATTGGAATTTTATTTACAAAGGAACCATCCGCGATTTTTATCCTCCAGTTGAATTTTTACCTTCACTTCATTCCGATTTTCAATACTATGCCGAAAACCTTGGTAATCTTACTAAAGAAGAACAACTAAAACTTACTGCATCATTAGGGAAACATGTACCAGTTGATGAATTAAAAAATAAAATTGATTTTGCTTTCTTGTGCTTGCATGGCCCATATGGTGAAGATGGAAAAATACAAGGTTTGTTTGAGTACTTACAAATCCCTTATTCAGGCTCAGGAATTTTACCTTCTGCAATTGGAATTGATAAAAGCGTTCAGAAAAAAATGATGGTGAGTGCAGGTTTTAACTCTCCTAACTTTTTCACCATCGACCGCAACGATTGGATTTCGGGGAAAGTAAAAGGAGCATGGGATAAAGCTAAAAAGGAAATTGGTTTCCCAATGGTTATTAAACCCGCAAATCAAGGTTCATCAATCGGTGTTAGTATTTTAAGCAAAGACAACGAATTTGAATTCATGAGTGCGGTTGAAAAAGCTTTGTTTACAAGATGGGTAGAAGCAAACGATTGGAACAAATTAAATACAGATGAAAAAATAGATTTCGTAAAACAATTATCTGATATACGCGAAGGCATTGGTATGCCAGTAAAAATTGGAGAGATTGTCTTGTTTAATCCTGAAGATACCATTGCTTATTTTAATGAGCACTTACAAAATACAGATGGATTAGTTGTTGAGGCCGTTGATGGAGAAAGTACCGTGTTGATTGAAGGATTTATTGAAGGAAAAGAATTTTCATGTATTGTATTAGAAGATGAGCAAGGAAAAGCAATTGCCCTACCTCCTACCGAAATTAGAAAAGGAAAAGAATTATTTGATTATCGCAGCAAATACTTACCAGGATTAGCGCGTAAAATAACACCCATTGAAGAATCGAACGAAACAATTAATTTAATTCGTAAAGAGTGTGAGCGTTTGTTTTATGATTTAAGTTTTGATGTATACGCACGTATTGATGGTTTCTTAAGCAAAGATGGTAAAGTGTTTTTAAATGATCCAAACACAACATCTGGAATGATGCCTTCTTCTTTCTTCTTTCATCAAGCAGCTGAAATTGGATTAAATCCTTCACAGTTCTTAACTTTCATAATCCGTACATCACTTGCTAAACGTATTAAACAAGCGAAGGGAGAAACTACTTACAATAAATTTTTACATCAATTAGATTCATTTTTACATAACGAGCAAAATAAAGCAGCCAACAAAACACCTGTTGCAGTAGTGCTTGGAGGTTACTCATCAGAGCGCCACATCTCTGTTGAGAGTGGAAGAAACATTTACGAAAAACTTGCTTCCTCAGAAAAATATGCCCCTGTGCCCGTTTTCCTTACAGGCAATAGCAACGCACATAAATTGTACAAAGTTCCTATCAATGCATTATTAAAAGACAATGCTGATGATATCAAAGAAAAAGTAGAGGGCTGGAAAGTACATGATGTAATTAAACAAATTGTAAGTGAGTGCTCTGCTATTACAGATAAGTATGCTGCAGCAAATGCAATACTAGAACCAAAAGAAATTAATTACACTGAACTTGCTAAAGAAGTAAAAGAAGTATTTATTGCATTGCACGGTCGCCCTGGCGAAGACGGTGAGATACAAGAAAAACTAGAAGCAGTTGGTTTATCATACAATGGTTCGGGCAAAGAGAGTTCATCAACTACCATTGATAAATACAAAACAAACGAGATTTTATTAAACAATGGCTTCCTTGTTGCAAAACATGGCTTAGTTACTTGCGATGATTGGAACACTAAAAAAGAAGAAATAAAAAATTCTTTACAAAACGATTATCATTATCCATTTATTGCTAAACCTGTTGATGATGGGTGCAGCAGCGCAGTAAAGAAAATTAAAAACTTTGAAGAGTTTGAAGCATTTGCAAAACTTATTTTTAGAACAAGCGAAGAATTAGATGCACAAGCAGCAGCAACACTTCACATAAAAGCAAAAGAAGAATTCCCAATTAAACCTGTTATACTAATTGAAGAATTAATTTCGAAAAAAGACTCGAAACACTTTTTAGAAATTACAGGAGGCATGCTTACTAAGTTTAATGCAAAAGGTGAAATTGAATACGAAGTATTTGAAGCCAGTGAAGCATTAGCAGAAGGTGATATTTTAAGTTTAGAAGAAAAGTTTTTAGCGGGGCAAGGTCAAAACATCACACCTGCGCGTTACTCAAGAGACTTAAAAGAACGCCAAGCAATTTCGAATATAGTAAAGGAAAGATTAGGTGCTGCAGCTAAGGTATTAAACGTTGTTGGCTACTGCCGTATTGATGCCTTTGTAAGAGTATTCGATAATTTAAAAGTTGAAGTTATTTTTATTGAAGTAAACAGCTTACCAGGTATGACACCTGCAACATGTATCTATCATCAAGCAGCTATCAACAATTACAAGCCTTACGAGTTTATAGATAAGATTTTAGAATTTGGTGAGCAGAGAATGAAGAAGAATTTAGTGGGGTAAAACGAATAAAAATCTTCAATCACCACTTGTTAATCTGATAGGATTTAAAGCCTGCTCCATTCTTATAAAATTAAATTTCTCACTGAGATTAGGAATTAATTTAATAATAGAATTTTGTGTGATAACATCGCAATTCACTCCAAAATATATAGACTTAATCCTTTTTGGATCATAATAAAAATAACCCTCTTTTTTTCTCCAAATTCTCCATTCACGTTCTCTTTTCCAGTCACTAGATTTTATAGATATATCTGCCAAAATTCGAGAAGCATATTCTTCTTTCCCCCCAAGAAAACTAGCCAACATAGACATATCAAGTTCTGGCAAATCTTCCTCAAAATATTTGACTATTTGAAGATGATATCCGACTTCCTCATCATCAAACTCATAGCCAATAACAAATCCTTTATGCGCAGATGCGTAGTGTGACCACATCAATATATCATCAAAAGATTCACTTAAAGAACAGAAAGCAAATCGATGAACAAGTTCCTTTCGATATCCATTTATTGATTCAGTTAATTCCTTATTTGAAAGCTTTGAAATTTTCAGCGATGAAGCACCTTTATATTTTTCGGCAGTCTCTCTAAATAAATTTAATTGTTTATCATTAAATGTGCGATTTACAAAACCAAGGCATTCAAAAGGATCATTCATATTCTTTGCGTGAGAACACCAAAGTCCATTTACGGTAATTGATTTGAAAGAATTTGAATTATCAGGATAGTATTTATATAATATCATTTAAAAAAATCGATACTACTCAGTTTTAATTTCTTTCTCCTTAGGTGGAGTAAAACGTAGACCTAACACAATTTCATGTGTTCCTGTGCTATAGTTTCTTAAGTTAGTTGTTGTATAATCATAAGAGTATCCAATCATCAACCAGTTTTTGTGCATGTATCCAAGCATTGCAGAAATTGCATCCTTTGTTCTGTAACTTACACCTAACCACAATTGTTTTTTGTAAATAGCACGAACACTTAAATCCACCTTAACTGGAGCTGGCGCAACATACTTAACAAGGAAAGAAGGCTCGATTTGATAATCATCGCCAATATCAAAAGTGTAACCTGCCATTGCATATAAATGCGGGCGTAAACGGCTTTTATCAGTATACTCTAAACCATCCATTCTAATCTTAGCTTCCAAAAACTGAGGGACAGATAAACTCACAAATAACTTTTTACTATAAAAATAAGCCCCTGCACCTAATTCAGGAGTAACCGTCGACTTGTATTGGGTAACTAAAATTAAATCATCATTATCGTGCAAAGTAAGTTTATGTCCGTCAACTGAATATTGCAATGCACCTGCACTTAATCCTAAATTTAAATTGTATTCAGAATTAATTTTTAAGTGATATGAGTACGACATATTAAAGCCAACTCTTCTTGTAGGTCCAACTATATCCGAATACAAAGTTCCACCAATTCCCATTTTCCTATTTTTAAAAGGACCATGAGCAGAAAGAATATAAGTACGTGGAGCATCCGTAATTCCTTTCCATTGATAACGATTGTTCGAGCGACAATCCCAATATGCTTTACTTTTACCCGCAATAGCAGGATTAATTACAAAATCGTTAAGCAAGTATTGCGAATACTGTGGAAGCTGTTGAGCTTTAACAGTATAATTCATTCCAATGCAAACAAAGAACATCAGAACAATTTTATATGTATGTTTCATTTTGCTCATTGTTATTTGAATATAGTTATTGGTCCAGTATATGGTTCAGGATACTTAGGATCATTTAATTTCACAACATAATAATATGTACCAACTGGTAATCCTTTTCCTTTATAAGTTCCATCCCATGTGTTATCGTAATTCTTTTTGTAGTATAATAATTCTCCCCAACGATTATAAACCTCAACTTCATTATCTGGAAACTTAGTAATTAAATTAATAATCCAAGTATCATTTTTACCATCGCCATTTGGTGATATACCATTAGGTATAATAACTTCTGGCAACACAACAAATATCATACTATCCTGCGACACACAACCTGTTGCTGTATCTGTAACTGTTACCAAATAGGTTGTTGTTAAGGTTGAACTAGAAACAGGATTAGCAATAGTGTCGCTAGATAAATCTAAATTAGGAGTCCACACTAATGTTGTTCCTACTGGTCCGGTTGGGCTTCCACCAATTGTTCCTGTTAATCCATACACTACTTCTAAATCTGGGCCAGCACTTGCAAGCGGCAATGCGTTTGCGGTTAAGGCAACGGTATCTGTATCAGAACAACCTAGTGAGTTTGTAATTATTAATTGATAGTTTGTTGTTCCAGCTGTAGCAGGTATAGTAACGCTATCTGTATTTCCTAGTAAAGTACCCGCTGCAACTTCATTCCATTGATAAGTAATTGTTCCATTATTAACTGTAGAAGCAGAGCCATCTAATATTATATTTCCAATTAAACAGAAAGCTGCATCCGTTCCTGCATTTGCAATTACTGTATCTGTTGTAGCAATACTAAAGCTAACTGTATCTTTACATAATAAACTATCAGTTACTTCCAACGAATAATTTCCAAACAACACGCCATTTAAATCTTGTGTAGTTGCTGCACTTCCAGTTAACCATTGGTATGTATAATTACCTCCAACAAAAGGAGAACCACCATTCACACTTACATCAATTGCCCCGCTTGGAACCGAACTACAAGAAGCATCAGTTACAACACCAGTAGTTACAATATCTGTTGGCTCAGTTAACGTTGTGTTTTGAGTTGCAATACAACCATTATTATCTGTAATGGTTAATGTATGAACACCTGCACACAAACTATCTACTAATGGTCCAGTGTTACCACTAGGTGCCCAAGCATAAGTATAAGGTAATGTTCCACCAAAAGGAACCGCTGCAATTGAACCCAAGCAAACTCCAAAACATCTTAAGTCAGTAGAAATTGCAGAACCAAAAGAAATCGTATCAGGCTCTGTGATTGTTGCAGAAATTACTGTTGAACAAAGTAAAACTTGATCAGTAATTATAGCAGTATAAGTTCCTTCACACAAGTTAGTAATAGAAGTTCCAGTTGATGCATCGTTCCAAACAACACTAGTAGGGTTTACATTTGTAATAACTAAACTAACACTTCCATCACATACTCCTTTACAAGACATAGAAGAATCTAACACCTGAACCTGCGGACCATTAACATTACCCAATGCAACAGTAAAGTCTTGTGAACAAGGAATTGCAGAAGCATCGGTAACAGTTATAGTATAAACACCTGCAGGTAAATTTGTAGCAATATTTGTATTTCCTGCAACTGGAGGATTCCAAGAATAAGTTGGAACACCTGTTCCTCCCGAAACGTTTAAAGTAATACTTCCATCACTTACTGCACAATTTGGAGAAACTATCGATGTAGTTGCAGTCATTTGATTTGGAGAAAGAATATCTACTTGAGAAGTGAAAATACAATTATTAGTATCTGTTATCTCCAAGAAATAAGTTCCTGCATCCATACCAACTAAATTATTTACTGTAGCTCCGTTGTGCGGCCATAAATAAGTGTAACCTGGTGTTCCACCAACTGGAGTTACAGTTGCAGTACCATCACCCGTTCCAAAACATGATTCGTCAGTCTTCACAATTACATCATCTGTAATTCCATTTAAATTACTGATTGCAAAAGTTGCTGTTTGACTACAACCTACACTATCCGTAATATCAACTTGGTAAACACCTGCACATACATTTGCTATATCCTCCAATGTATCTCCAGAACTCCAATTAAATGTATAAGGAGTTGCACCACCTATTAAAATTAAATCAATTGTACCATCGCATAAATTACAATTTGGAGAAACAATAGTGGTATCGATATTAAATGGAACAGGATTATTAATTAAGTTAGTTATTTGTGTTACAAGGCAACTACTTGCATCAGTAACTGTTAATGTATAAGACCCTGCGCATAAACCTGCAAGCGTATCTGCTGTTCCACTGCCCGGCATCCAAGAATAAGAATAAGGCAAACTTCCACCATTAGGAATTGCAGTTAATGCGCCATTACAAACACCAGAACAATTTGGTAACTGAGTATTACTTAAAGATAAAGCCAACTGAATTGGTTCTTCAATTGTAAAATTTTGTGCTGAAATACAACCAGCAACATCTGTAACACTAACTGCGTAATTACCCGCACTTAATCCACTTAAAGTTGGATCAGCAGCAGAACCTGTACTCCACAATACTGTATAACCTGGCGTGCCACCATTAATAGTTAATGTTGCAGAACCATCACTTAATCCAAAACATGAAACTGAATCTACATCTACAAAAACGTTTGGTGCATTGGTACTACTAATACTTACTTGAACAGTATCCTTACATCCACCACCATCTGTAATTTCTACACTATAATTACCCGCCGCTAAATTTGTTTGATCTTCACTTGGAAGTAAAGGTACTGTCCACACAAAAGTATAAGGAGCAACACCACCTGTTGGTGTTAAATCTATAGCTCCATCAAATGCACCACAAGTTGCAGAAGTTACAACTGCGTTAGCATTTAAAATTGTTGTTTCATTAATTGTTACCTGCGCATTGGTAACACAATTTGCTGCATCTTTTACTTGAACAAAATAAGTTCCTGCAAACAATCCATTAACAGCCGAAGTTAATTGTCCACCATTAATCCAATTATATTGATAAGGTGTTGTACCTCCTGAAACTACTGTTGATGCAGTTCCATCAGCTAATCCAGAACAAGTTACATCAGTTGAAGTAACTGTAACTGTTGGTCCATTTGCATTATTAATTGCAACGTTATACTGCTGAGTACATCCAACAGCATCAGCAATATCAACCATATAAACCCCTGCACATAAATCAATAGCACTCGAATCAGTATCTCCTTGACTCCACAAATAGGTATAAGGTGCTTGCCCACCTGCTGGGGTTAAAACCGAAGTACCATCACAAACACCACAAGTTGCATCTGTTTTTACTTCAGTAATATTAAACGGATTAGGGTTATTAATTAACTGAGTGTTTTGAGAAATCGCACACCCTTTAGCGTCTGTTACTGTTAAACCATGTAATCCAGCACATTGGTTTGAAATAGAAGCTGTAGTTTGATTACCTGGAACCCACAAATAAGTATAAGGTAATGTTCCACCATTTGGTATAGCTGTTAACGCACCATTACATGCTACCTGACAAGTTGGTAGTTGTGTGTTGCTTAAAGATAAAGCCAATTGAACTGGCTCCTCAATTGTAAAGTTTTGCGAAGAAACACAACCAGCAGCATCTGTTACTGTAACAGCATAATTACCTGCACTCAATCCACTTAAGGTTGGATCAGCTGGAGAACCTGTACTCCATAAAACTGTATAACCTGGTGTCCCACCATTAATTGTTAATGTTGCTGAACCGTCGCTTAGTCCATTACAAGAAACTGAATCTACATCTACAACAACACCTGGAGCATTGGTGCTACTAATACTTACAAGCACTGTATCTTTACATCCACCCGCATCAGTAATTTCTACACTATAATTACCTGCCGCTAAGTTTGTTTGATCTTCAGTCGCTGGTAAAGGAGCGGTCCACACAAAAGTATAAGGAGCAACGCCACCTGTTGGTGTTAAATCAATTGAACCATCAAATGCACCACAAGTTGCAGATGTAACCACTGCATTAGCATTTAAAATAGTTGTTTCATTAATTGTTACTTGTGCATTAGTTAAACAATTTGCCGCATCTTTTACCTGAACAAAATAAGTTCCAGCTGCTAAGCCCGTAACGGAAGGCGTAAGTTGTCCACCATTAATCCAATTGTATTGATAAGGAGTTGTACCACCTGCAACTACAGTTGATGCAGTTCCGTTTGATAATCCCGAACAAGTAACATCCGTTGATGTTGCAGTTACTGTTGGACCATTTGCATTGTTTATAGAAACATTGTATTGTTGAGTACAACCTAAAGCATCTGCTATATCAACCATATAAACAGCTGCGCATAAATTTGATGAATTAGAAGTAATATCTCCATTACTCCATAAATATGTATAAGGTGCCTGGCCACCATTTGGTGTAAGCGCAGCCGTAGCATCACACATACCGCAAGCTGCATCCGTTTTTACTTCTGTAATATTAAATGGAACAGGATTATTAATTAATTGAGTGTTTTGCGAAACAGTACAACCTTCTGCATCAGTTACAGTTAAACCATACAATCCAGCACATTGATTTGAAATAGAATTTGTAGTTTGATTACCTGGAACCCATAAATAAGTATAAGGCAATGTTCCACCACTTGGTATAGCTGTTAATGCGCCATTGCATGCTGCCTGACAAGTTGGAAGCTGAGTATTATTTAAACTTAAGGCAAGTGAATTTGGTTGTTCAATAGTGAAGTTAACTGCGGTAACACAACTTGATGCATCTGTAACACTAACTGAATAATTACCTGCATCTAAACCATTAAGAGTTGGATCAGCTGAAGAACCTGTACTCCATAAAACTGTATAACCCGGTGTTCCACCATTGATAGTTACTGTTGCAGAACCATCGCTTAATCCGAAACAAGAAACAGAATCGGTTGCAACAGAAACAACTGGTCCGTTAGCACTATTAATTGTAATAAAAAATGTATCCTTACATGAAGTTGCATCTGTAATTTCTACTGAATAAGTTCCAGCTGGTAAATTACTTATTGTATCATTTGTAGAAGAATCTTGCCAAACAAAAGAATATGGCGCTGTTCCACCGCTTGGCGCAACAACTGCTTGCCCAGTGCTAGCTCCGCAATTAGTTGCTGTAGCAGTAATATTTGCAGTAATTGTGTTTAGTTCATTAATAACAACCGAATCATTTACCAAACAATTACCTGCATCTTTTACTTGAACAAAATAAGTACCTGCACATAAATTAGCAACTGCTGATGTAGTTTGCCCACCTGCTATCCAATTGTATTGATAAGGAGTTGTGCCTCCAGCTGCTACAACCGAAGCTGTACCTGTACATTGTCCTGCACAATTTACATCAGTTGAACTTACTGTAAGTGTAGGTCCGTTTGTATTATTAACCGCTAAATTAAATTGACTTAAACATCCGTTAGCATCTCTTACATCTACAGTGTGAACACCTGCACATAAATTAATTGCAGTTGAAGCAGACTGACCATCGCCCCATAAATAAGTAAACGCACCCGTACCACCTGCAGGGACTAATGCAACCGAACCGGCACAAACTCCACAAGCGGTATTTGTTATTGTTGGATTTGCAACTACTTGAGTAGGTTCAACAATTGTTGTATCAATTAATCGAGAACAACCTGCTGCATCAGTAATTGTTACTGAGTAATTACCCGCACATAATGCAGTTGCTGATGCACTTGCTTGCCCATTGTTCCAACTAAAGAAATAAGGCGCAGTTCCACCACCAACATTGTTTAAGGTTGCACTTCCATCGCATTGTCCAAAACAAGAAGCATTAGTAACACTTAATTGATATTGAACTGCTGCGTTTGCAGGAACGTTATAAATAAATTGGTAAGTACATAAATTAGCATCGGTAATATCAACCGTATAAGAACCTGGACCAATACCAATATTATTTGGAGAATTAGGAGCTCCGTTGCTCCACACATAAGTTAAAACTCCTGTTCCACCAGTAGGAGCAAGAATAATACTTCCATCATTAACTCCATTACAACTTGCAGCCGTTATTGTTTCGTTATCTGCAACATCAGTAGGGTCTAATATATCAATACTCGTTAGGGTGATACAACCCGCAGCATCTGTTACTTGAGAAATATATGTTCCGTTGCACAAGTTTTCTGCAATGCTATCTACATCTATTATTGTAGCTGGTAGCCAACTATAGGTAAATGGTCCAATACCAACAACAGAAACAACAGTAAGCTTTCCATCACAATCACCAATACAGGTTGTGTTAGTTGAATCAACATTAACAACAGGACCAGCATCTGAATTAACTAGTACTTGTGCCGTATCTTTACAACCATTTATATCTCTAACTTCAATATCATAAATTCCTGCACACAAACTATCTTCTTGTAAACTTGTTGAACCTGGAGGAGTTGAGTTTAACCAAACAACTGAATTACCAATAATATTATTAATTGTAATTACACCGTCGCAAGGTATTAAACCACAAGTTGCGGGTGAAGATGAAGCAACTATACCTAATTGAGTAGGTTGCGTTAAAACTGTTGAAACTGAATCTTCACATCCATTTGCATCTGTTACAATTACATAATAGGTTCCTATACACAATCCAGTTAATGAATCATCTATACTTGCGCTTGGAGCAGGCCCCCAAAAGAAAGTATAAGGAGAGAGTCCGCCAATTGGATTCGCATCTAGAATTCCGTTACAAGAACCAAAACATGTTGGTTGTGTAGCAATAACATTTCCCTGTAATGCAGCTGGTTCACTAAGTGTTAAAGTTTGAGTAGCAACACAACCATTCGCGTCTGTTACATCAACAGTATAAGTACCTGCTGTTAAATTACATGCTGTTTGTGTAATACTCACAGCACCTGTCCAATTATAAGTATAAGGTTGTGTTCCACCACTTGGTGTTGCAGTAATACAACCTGTTGCTCCACCATTACATAGTGGATCAGTTCCACTCATTACAACTGTTAATGGAGTTGGTGCACCAATTGTATAATTTTCTGTAACCGAACAACCATTGTTATCAGATACTGTTGCAGAATAATTTCCAGGACTAATTCCATTTTGACTAGATGCAAAAAGCAAAATGTTATTCGACCAAGTATATGTGTAAACACCAGATCCTCCACTTGCATTAAAACTTGCTGTTCCACTTGAGCCACCAGCACATAAGTTATCAGTGAAAGTAAATCCACTAACTAAAGCTGGGTTTTGACTAATTGTAAAATTAATTGATGATGTACAGCCATTTCCATCAGTTACATCACATGTGTATGTACCTTGCACAAGGTTATTTGGATTAGCTGTATTTGGAGGTGGAGGTATTGTTGGACCCGACCAAACAAAAGTAAAAGGAGCAGTTCCACCTGCAGTTGTAATTGTTGCTGATGCTAAACCTGTAATACAATTTGCATTTGTATGTACTTCTGTTAATGTTAATGCAACTGGCTCTGTTAAAATATAATTTGTAGTGTATGTACATCCATTTGCATCTGTTGGGATTACAACATGCGTACCTGCGAATAAACCCGTCATAACATTATCATCTGGATTACCATCAACTGTATAAGTAAATGGAGCTGTTCCTCCTGTTGGGTTTAATGTAATTGAACCATCGTTACCACCATTACATGAAACATGAGATAAAACTTCATTATCAACATATGGAGAAGGCTCCGTTATAGTAACTGAATGAAAGGTTTGACAAGCAGTAGCATCTGTAATTTGAACAATATAAACACCTGCAGCTAATCCAACATCCGTTTGTGGTGTGCCAGCTATTCCAGGGTCACCAGGGAATGTAATAGTTGGCACACCAGTGCTAGTTAAAACATTTATTGTTATTGTCCCATTATTTAATCCAGGACAAGTAACGTTTGTTGAGTCACTATCAATAGTTGGACTATTAGGATCACTCAAGGCAAAAGGAATAATAGTATCGCAACCTGTAGTATTATCGGTGATGGTTACAACATAAGCACCTGCAGGTATATTAGAAAGTGTTGCAGAATTTCCACCAGGAGGATTTGCCCAACTAAAGGAATATGGTCCAATACCACCACTAGGTGTAACTGTAATTGAACCATCACTTGCACCACAAGCACTTGGAGGTGTATTTACACTAACAACAGTAAAAGCTGTAGGTTGAGTAATATTTGCTGTTTGCACGGGATTAATTGTACAACCATTTGCATCAGTAATTGTTGCCGTATATGAACCAAAACAAAGATTAGGATTTGTTGATATACCTGCAGCTCCAATAACAGATGACGGTCCGTTTGACCAAGTAACAGTATATGGAGCAACTCCACCGTTTGGATCAGCAGTTGCAATACCTGTGCAGTTTCCATTACAATCAACAGGTGTTTCGGTAATAACTGCAGTTAATAAAGGCGGGTCAGTAAATGTAACTGTTGTTGTTACTATACAACCAATTGCATCTGTAACTGTTACAGTGTGAGTTCCTGCACATAAGCCTGTTGCAGGATTTGTGTTTTGGTCCACCTGTAAACCCGGAGCATCAAAGAAAAAAGTTGGAACACCTGTAGCGCCAACAACATTAGCAGTTATAGTTCCATTGCAATCTCCATTACAAGTTAATAAAGTAGATGATGTAGTAAGCGTTAAAGTAACTTGAACTGGAACAACAAAATTTGTTGAAGTTGTACAACCGTTAGCATCAGTAATAACAACTGTATGATTACCTGTACATAAATTTGTTAAAGAGGTTCCAGGAAAAGAAGCACCACCATCTAAGGTATAAGTATAAGGAGGAGTTCCTCCGCCAGGAACAATAGTTGCCGTACCATTACAAATATTTGAACAACTAGGTGTAATAGAATTTACCAAAACAGTAACGGCAGTTGGTTCGGTAACAGTTGCAGATGCTGAACCCGTACAACCACTATTATCTGTTACTGTCACTATATAAGTCCCGTCAACAAGACCTGTTGCTGTTTGTGTTGTTTGTCCTGAAGGATTCCACAAGTAGTTATAAATTCCATCACCACCAACAGCGTTTGCTGTAGCTGTTCCAGTAGGATTACCAATACAGTTAGTAAGCGTTGTATCTGTTGTTACAATTATATTTCCTGGCTCAGTTAATACAACTGTAGCGCTTTGTGTACATCCTAAAGCATCAGTAACATCAATTGTATATGAACCATCACATAAATTTACTTGATTTAAATTAGTTGAATTAGTTGGCAACCAATTTTGAGTATAAGGTGAAGTACCGCCACCTAAAACAGTTGTAATAGAACCATCGCAATCACCAAAACAAGTTGGATTAATAGGAGTTGTGGTAATTGTAATTGCAGGAGGAGAAGTAACAATAACTGTATCTCTAGCGGCGCAGCCATTAGCATCAGTAACCAAAACATCATAAGTTCCTACTCCTACATTTGATAAACCTGGAGTATTAAATGGTGCCACATTCCATAAATAAGTATAAAGTGGAGTTCCACCACCAACTACACTTGTTATTTGAGCAGTATTACCACCTGAACAATTTACATTTGTATTGCTAAGTGTAACTGTTAATAATACTGGGTCAATAAAGGTAACACTATCGCGTTGAGTACAACCTAGCGCATCAGTAACTGTAACTGTGCATGAACCCGCACATTGATTAGTTATTGAAGATGCTGTACTCACATCACAAGACCAAACATAAGTAAATGGAGCTCCATTACCACCCGAAGCATTTGTTGATGCCGTTCCATTACAAGCATTATCACAAGTTGGATCGGTATAGGTTAAATCAGGATCGATTTGTGTTGGAGAAGTTAAGGTAACATTATCAGTTGCTGTACATCCGTTTGCATCTGTTCCTGTAACAACATAATTGCCAATTGGTAAGTTAGTATAACAATTTGCAGCTACAACTCCTCCAGCTACAATCGGACTAAATGTAAAACCTACAGGTGCAGTACCTCCAACTGAAGAACCACAAACTTGGCCATCTCGTAATCCAAAACAAGAAGGATTAGTTGGAGTTGCGGTAACTACCAATGGTAATGGTTCGTTAATTGTAAATGTAATTGTATCATCGCAACCATTAATATCCGTTGCAACTAATGAATAAGTTCCTTGAGATAATGTAATTATTGGATTTGCAAAACCTAAATCAGTGCCTCCACTTGTAAACCAGTTATACGTTACAACTCCAGTACCACCAACATGGGAAGCCAAGGCAGTTCCATCACTTCCATTAAAACATTCAACATCGGTAGTTAATGCACTAGCAAAAATATCTCCAGGAGCAGTTACAACAAAAGTTGCAGTATCATCACAGCCTAATGCATCTGTTATAACAACTGAATATGTTGCAGCACCCATATTAGTTGCTGAGGATGATGTTGCCGTATTAACGACAGTTGGAGCAGGAGCTCCTAACCATGAAAATGAATGTGGTGCAGTACCCCCCGAAACTGCCGTTACACTTGCTGTTCCATCATTAATATCAAAACAACTTAAAGGTGTTGGTCCATTACTTGTGTAGGTTATATCAGTTTTAGGATCTACAGTTACGCTACCATTTATTGTACAATTATTCCCGTCAGTAATTACATAAGTATGAGTTCCTGGACATAGGTTATAAAGTGTATCATTATTTAATAATGGATTTCCGTCCCATACCACTTGATAATTTATACCACTTGTTTGAACAGCACCAAAAGGAGTTCCATCAGTTGGTGCAACCCACACCATTGCATTACATACTCCAAAACATTGTTGATCTGTATTACCTTGATTAGCCAAAATTAAAGTTGGTTCAGTAAGACCAACTGGTTCCGAATAAGCGCAACCTTTTCTATCCACTATATCAACTGTATAAATTCCATCACACAAATTTTCGATTGAATCAAGTTCTGCCTCTTGTATATTGTTTGAAACAATATTTCCTGGATTCCAAACAACATTATAAGTTGGGTTTCCTCCACCTATATCATAATGTATTTCTCCATCACAAACAGTATTACAAGTTGGATCTGTAATTGCATAATAATTTACAACCATCGGTGATGGTTCGTATATAATTCTATTCGACAAACTTCTTATTTGATCCGAAACATTAAAAGTTCCGTTATTGTACAACCTCACAGTATAATTACCACCACATAAACCTGTTGCTAAAAAAGGACTTGTGACATTTGAAAAATCAAAAATAGATCCACTAGTAAACCTGAGGTTATAAGGCGGAGCAATGTCAGCGCCAGTTACGGTAAAAGTAACCAAAAAAGATCCATCGCAAAGACCTGCGCAACTAACAGAATCCACTATAGTTACAGTTAATGTAGTAAACATTGCACTATTCTGAGTATTTACTTTTGCCTCAGAAAAAAGGTTTTGATCAAAATCTTGCTCCGTTCCGTTTATATAATTTAATTCAGCGTTTTTAGAATTAACCCTTAGGTTATTACCAAACTGAATTTTATTCTCGACATTTAATATGGAACCTTCAATATTTAATTCAAAATTAGAGTTAGAGAGTTTCTTTATGTTCGGGGTGGTTATAGAGGTGTTCCTTGCATCTAAATGTCCATTTTCAATAAAAAGAGTTCCACCTAGTTCAATACTAAGGGCGCTTGCTAATTTAAAATTGGCCGAAGAAGAATTCAGAATTACATCTCCACTAATACTTTTTTGCCCAAAACATAGGTTAATATTTCCTTCTCCATTAATCTCTAACTTGCCCTTGAAATTCCATTTTACAATATTATTCAATTCGAAATTCCCTTGAACACTCAATTTATGAGTAGCAATCCCTTCAACAGAATTTAAATTAGCATAGGTTGTAACTAAAAAATTCTTACAAAAGGAATTGGAGTTAATTACGATTTTAAAATCTTCTTGCTTTTTTTGTGCAGATTTTCCATCAATTGTTACATCGTCATAGATTGTTGGGACTTTTGCCCCGCCTTTACCTCCACTTGTTCTTGCCCAATGTGCTGCATCATTAAAATTTCCTGACCCTCCAACCCAATAAAGTTTCTCCGCATTAGCAAATAAAGAAAATGCTGATGCAAGCAGTACAAACAAATATTTTTTCAAATTCCAACTTATTAGCATACAGCAAACTATGTTCTATTCTACGAATATAGTAAAAAAAACCTTCTTATTTTAGCGAAAAAATCGTTTTATTCACTCTCAATTGTTAAAAGATAGCGTGTGCTTGCAAGAAAACGTCATCTGCTTCGTTGTTTTCAGTATTTAAATTAGTCATTTACACAAGCAAACTCCTAATTTCAATACTTTGAAAACGCCTCGCATCTAACATTTTTTTGCAAGCCCATAAAATAATACGTTTTTTTGCATACACTAGATTATATATGGAAGATAATAAGTTAATGGAAAACCCTTGGATAACTCAAAGCTCGGAAGTGGTTTATGAATCAGCGTGGATAAAAGTTCACAAAAACAATGTGCTTAATCCTGCAGGAAAAGATGCACTATACAGCTATGTAGAGTTTAAAAATTTAGCAATAGGAATTTTACCACTTGATGAAAATAATAATACTTGGTTAGTTGGACAATTTAGGTATCCAACCAATTCATACAGTTGGGAAATTATTGAAGGCGGCGGTAATCCTTTGCATGAACCGATTGAATCAGCTAAAAGAGAGTTAAAAGAAGAAGCTGGAATTATTGCAAAGGACTACAAAGAATTAATGCGATTACATTTAAGCAACTCAGCAACCGATGAATTAGCAATTGTATTTGTTGCACGTGATTTAAGTTTTACAGAAGCTGAGCCTGAAGAAAGTGAAGTATTACAACTAAAAAAAGTTCACATTAGTGAAGCATATGAAATGTGCTTACGTGGCGAAATAACTGATGGAATAAGCGTTGCAGCAATTTATAGAATAATGCTAGAATTAAAACAATAAGAATTATTTAGCAAGCTTACGCAACAATACATTTGGTCGATATCTATCTTCTAAATAGGTATCATACAATTCTTGAAGTGTTGCAACTACATTTTTTAAACCTATTTCTTTTGACCAAGCCAATAAGCCTTTAGGATAATTTACACCTTTGGTCATTGCCAAATCAATATCTTCTTCGTTTGCAACTTGTAAATGCAATGCATCATATGCTTCATTAATAAGCATACAAATAATACGATTAAAAATATATTTACCTTTTTCTAAATCTTCTGTAGGCCTTATTAATTCAACACCTTCAGCATAATTATAAAAACCTCTTCCTGATTTTTTTCCAAAAAAGCCTGCCTCTAACAAACGTTTTTGCATTAAGCTCGGTTTAAAACGTTGATCAAAATAAAATTCTTTCCAAACTGTTTCGGTAACAATGTAATTAACATCATGCCCAATTAAATCAGTTAATTCAAAAGGTCCCATTTTAAAACCGCCAATTGTTTTCATTGCCCAATCTATGGTAGCAATATCAGCAATACCTTCTTCTGCAATACGCATTGCTTCTCCGTAATACGGACGAGCAATTCTATTTACAATAAATCCTGGAGTATCTTTACAAATAACTGGAACTTTTTTCCAAGATAAAATTAATGCTTTACATTCCTCAGCTAAGCCTTGCTCTGAAGCTATACCAGGTATTATTTCTACCAATGGCATTAGTGGCGCTGGATTAAAAAAGTGAATTCCAATAACACGTTGTGGCAGTTTACATGCAGCCGCAATAGATGTTATGGACAATGAAGATGTATTACTTGCAAGCACACAATTAGCAGAAACAATCTCTTCTAAGTCCTTAAACACAGTTTTTTTTACATCAAGATTTTCAATGATGGCTTCAATTATTAAACTGCAATTTTTAAAAGATGATTTATCTGATACAAATTGTATGTTACCAAAAATCGAATTACTTTGTTCCTGTGAAATTTTTTGTTTCTCTACAAGTTTAGCCAAAGTGCTTGCTAAATTTGCTTTTGCTTTTTCGAGCACCTCAGTTTTTGTATCAAAAATAAAAACAGGATGACCTGATGTAGCAGCTACTTGTGCTATTCCGCTGCCCATAGCTCCAGAGCCTATTATACCAATCACACTCTCTTTCGAAAAATTAAATTTCAATTCCATAAAGTTATGCTACAAAATTATTTAGGATCATTTGAATGATCAACCTCTTTCACAATAATTTTCATTGGTGTTTCTCCAATGATTGAAAAAGCAGTTCGTCTGTTTTTTTGATGTCCAATTTCTTGTTGTGGTTTTCCACCTAACTTCAAAATCTCTTCATCACTCACTAAAGGTTTAGTTTCACCATATCCTTTCGCAATCAGTCTTTCTTTAGCAATCCCTTTACTTATTAGGTAATCAACGCATGATTGTGCTCTCCCTTGAGATAGTTTCATATTAGCAGCATCACTTCCTCTTGTATCAGTATGTGCATTTAACTCCATCACAATATTCTCATTCTTAACCAAAAGTTCATACACTTGATTAAGTACCTCTTTTGATTTAGGTCGCAAATTTGTTTTGTTTAAATCGTACTCCACACCCTCAATAACAATTTCACCAGATGGCATTTTATCAAGATTAAAATCTTGAATCAAATGCGTGGTTTGGGTAATACCAACTGTGGTCTGATTAGCCATAGTAGCCAAGTAACGAAGTTTTTGCGCCTTCATAAAATATTCTTTTCCTATAGGCAATGGTGTGGAATAATATCCCTTCTCATCTGTTTGCAGATACAATGGTTCATCTTCACCATGCACATCTTTCATGGTAACCAAAGCATTAGGAATTGGCTCACCTGTTTCAATATCGTAAACAGTACCTGCAAGATCAATAGTTATTTCTTCATTATCAAACTCATAAATATCATAACAATGTCCTCCAACGCAAGGCTCTCTGTCGCTCGAAAAATAACCTTTCTTCTGAATTCTGTCCAATATATAATAAGCGTCATCGCGTTCAGAATTAATAGGGCGGCCAATATTTAAAGGTATTGAATAGGTTTCATCATCAGGATTTAAATGACTCTTAAAAACATCCAATCCTCCCAATCCACTATGTCCATCTGAACTAAAAAACAAAGTCCCAGTTATGGTATGAAAATACGGAGTAACCTCATCACCTGCAGTATTAATAGGTGCGCCCAAATTTTTCACAGGGCCTGGCAATCCATCAGCATCTAATTTTGTATACCAAATATCCATTCCACCTAAACCACCTGGCATATTAGAGGAAAAGTACATAATACTTCCATCAAAGGTTACAAATGGATGGGCACTTTTATAATTAGGTAAGTTTATTGTTTGGTCTAATTTAATAGCTTCAAAAAAATGTCCGTCTTTTCCACGCGCCATATGAATGGCTGATTCATCTCTCTTAGCATCACTCCATCTTGTAAAATACATTATTTCATCTGCATCCATTGCTCCTGCTCCATCATGAAATCCTGAATTCATAGGTCGGCCAAAATTATGTGGCTTTGTCCATTGATCATCCTTTTGTTCTGTCCAATAAAGATCGCACAAGTAATCACTTTCTTCCGGAGCTTGCTTCTCACGATTGGTTAAAACGCCACCATGTCTAGCACTAGTAAAAATTATTTTTTGGTTAGACCCCCAATAAACTGCGGCAAAACTTGAAGTACCTTTATTAAAAACAACGGTATCCATTTTACGAACAACAATTGTTTTGTGCAAATTATTTACTGAATCCAAGGCATAATAACATCCTGATATCTCATGTTGAGCTCTATTTAATAAAGAATCTTTACCTGGATTATCTTTCATGAAATCTTCGTAAACATCAATTGCTTCTGTATATCGTTTAGTATTCATTAAAGATTTAGCATAAAAATATCTGTCGTTTGGGTAAGAGCCTAAGCTCACTGATTTACGAAGTTGAATAATCTCGTTTTCATAATCGTGAATCTTAAAATAACACACCGCCATTTGATGAACTACATAGTGATGTTTATTAATTTCAGTTGCAGCGCCTTTGGCAACCGCAGCAGTATCCTTGTAATCTTTGGTTTTAAGATTGGTAAGCTGTATCTCGTATGGCTTAACTGTTTCTGTAAAAACAACAGAATCGTTGAGTACTTTTTTATAGTACTGCAATGCAGATGCATAATCTTTTTTTGCAAAAAATTCATCTGCTTGTTTTAACCACAATTTTTTTGATTGCGCAACAAACAAAAACGGAGTTAAACAAAAAAGTATAAATAGTAGTTTCCTCATAATCATTTATTCAATCTAAATTCTTGGACAGGCTTTCACTGCTTTTGCTTTATTCTTGTGACTTGCTGTGTATGTAAACGAAACTTCGAATGCACCACGGCCATTTGAAGCCTTGGATAGAGAAGATATATTTACATCATAACTTACTTTACCTATAATATTATCAAATCTTGCTCCTAATGAAAATGCCGCTGCATCTTTATTTCTGAATACAAGTCCGCCCAACAAATACATATCTTGAGAACTAAAATAATATCCTGCATCTACAGCAACATTTTGTTCATTAGCGTTTTTCTGACGCATTATTAATAGTTTAGGAATAACATATAACTGTTCAGTAATGTTAATTCTTAAACCTGTATGCATATAAATTCGCATAGGTAATTTATTATTCGAATCAAAAAAAGTTTCTTTCGGTTCAAGAAGATTAAATACTGATCCTCCAACAAAAGGATTGATACGTGATTGGATTTTCGAATAATAATACAAAAAACCAGCGTTTAACTGAGGTAACATTTGCGATTGACTCGCAAAAGATTCACCCGATGGAATATCCTGATTAAAACTTCCGCCATTCGCAGGTGTATATTGATTATCGAAAGTATGTAATTTATATTCAATACTTTTTTGAGTAATTCCACCTTGTAATCCTAAGCTTAAATTATGAAATTTCTTTTTATCGATAGAAATAGTATAAGCTAAAGAACCCATTGCTTGCAATACATTGTAGTTTCCAATACCCGCACGCATATTAATAATTTGAGCTCCAAATCCCCAATTTTTTACTGGAGCGTCGATACTAATCAGGGCTGTGTTGTATGGCTTAAAAGCAACCGATTTCCATTGATTTCTATACTGCGCGTGCAAACGCCACTTTGCGTCAACAACACCAGTAAGAGCAGGATTCAAAAACAAAGGTCCCGAATCGTACATAGACAAATGGAAGTCCTGTGCAGTTGCCTTATAACCAAAGCATACAAACAACATCAGTATTCCGAATATTTTTATTTTCTTCATTGCTAACATATTATCTTATTAAGGTTACATCACCTGATTTCTTAAAAATTCTTCCATCTGCAACTTCTACCTCAACATACCACACATAAACACTCATAGGTTGATCTACATCTTTATACTTACCATCCCAACCTTGTTTTTGATCAGTAGTTGTAAACAGCAACTCACCCCAGTTATTATAAACCTTAAACAAAATATTATTGAATGGGCCACCACGTACTATAAATACATCGTTTTCATTATCACCATTTGGTGTAAATGCAGTTGGTAATACTGGTAATAATGCTATCAATAATTCCCTTGTGGTACTATCGGTACAACCATTCACATCTGCAACAGTTAAGGTTACATCATAATAACCACCAGCATTATATATGTGTCCAGGATTTTGAGTATTTGCTGCTGTTGAATCACCAAAATCCCAATACCAAGATATTGGTCCGCCAGTGGATACATCATTAAAGGTAATATTTTCTCCAGCTAATCCTGGATTAGAACTAAAGCTAAAGTATGCATCTGGTTTAGGCAACACATTAATATTTTGTACAATTGAACTTGTACAACCTTTATCAGAAGTAACAACTAATGTTACAGGATAAAAACCAGTGCCAATAAATATGTGCGTAGGATCTTGATCAGTTGAAGGAGCCGTTAAATCTCCAAAGTCATATTGCCAGTTTGTAATATTACCTTGTGTAATAATAGACTGATTATTAAATTGCGTTACATTACCCTGACAAACAACCTCGTTTGTAAAAGCAGCTATTGGCAACACATTTACATTAATTGTTTTTGTAACCGTATCAGAACATCCATTTGATGCTTGTCCCACCATTGTAACAGTATATGTTCCTGCACCTGAATAAGTATGAATTGGATCTTGCGCTATGGAAGTAGTAAGATCTCCAAATGACCAATTCCATCCTGCCATAGTAGTTCCTGAAGGAGTAGTTGAAGCATCTGTGAAATTTGTAGCTTGTCCTAAACATACTTCTGTTGCAATAAAATTAGTTGCAGGAACAGGTTTAAATGTTGCTTGTAAAATATCCTGAGCAGGATTACAACCTTGATTATTTGTTGAAGTTAATATCAAATCTATTGTTGAACCTACATCTAATAATGATGGAATATAAGTTACTTGCAATTGAAATGGATTTGGAACAAAAGTTCCAGTACCAGTAGAAGTCCATGCTCCAATATTGGTAACACCACTTACAACACCATTTAAAATAATTATTTCATTACTACAAAAAGCCTGATCTAATCCTGCAAAAGCATAAGGTGGTTCTGCTAAAACTAAATGTAAGGTATCAGTAACTGAGTTACATAAACCAGGCACCGTTGTAAGAATTAGGTTAACAAATCCTGCTGCGGTATCTAATGGACTAATATTATAAGTTGTATTTGGCGAAGCCTGATTCGCAAAACTACCTGCGCCGCTTGTATTCCAGTCAACAGGAAATCCTGAGGTTACATTTGAAACCAAATTGATAGTTGGGATATTTCCACATAATGTATCATTAGTTGTAATATCAATTGTTGGTGCATTAACAATAGTAATTGTAATACTATCTTCAACAGCATTACAAAGTCCATTGTTAACAGAAGTAAGTCTAATAATTACTGTTCCCTGTGCAGTATCTGTGCTACTTGGGCTATAAGTTAAACCCGTTAAAGTAGTATCATTAGGCGTAAATATTCCTGAACCATTAGTACTCCATATTCCGCTAGAAGTTGCTCCGCTTACTAAACCACTTAAATTAATAACTGCATTATTTGCACATACTGTGGCGTTAGATCCAGCATTAACATTAGGTGCATTCTGGAAATAAAGCTTCAAGGTATCTGTAACATTTGGACAGCCAAAAAATGCGCCAGCAGTAGTAAGTACCATCGTAACCGAATCAGCTGCAAGATCGGCTGGAGAAGGGTTATAAGTTGTATTATTAGAGCCAGGATTGGTAATTGATCCTGTTCCATTTCCTGACCAATTTACACCGGCTGCATTTGCAAATGTTCCTGAAATATTAATCGTTCCTAAATTATTTTCGCATCGAATAACATCAGTTCCTGCACTTACGCGAGGGTTTGGCTTAAATGTAAAAACCACTGTATCTGTTACTGGAACACAATTGCCTGTTGATGCAAGAACAAGGGTAACACTTCCTTGCGCAGTATCACTACTACTTGGAATATAAGTTGTGGACAAACTACTCGGTGAATTAAGTGTACCTGTTCCATTTAATACTGTCCAAATACCTGTGGTTGCACCTCCCGAAACACTTCCTGTTAAATTAATAGGATCTAGTCCTGAACAATACACATTATCATTACCTGCAAAAGTGGTCACCCTTCTTAAGAAAGAAGACATATAATGATAAAGACATCCGCCGGTTGGTCCACCATCAATAATTCCTAAAGAGAAAAATCCGTTCGAGTTACTTATTGAACTAGCTGTAAATAGTGGAACCTCAGTTAATGAAAATTGCTTCTGTGCACCCATCCATGCGCCTCCTGTTCCGGGGACAACCGTAAAAGATGTTGCTGGTAATAGCGTTGTGCTTCCGTTTAAAATAAATGCCCCTTCATCACCCGCTTGGCATAATACATTTAAAAAGAAACTTGCTGTAGCTGCTGTAGCAGTACGAGTAAAATTAACCTGTCCAGAACCGGAACAATTAAGAGGTGGAATTAACGCCTCACCTAACTCACAACCATAACCACTTGCATGAATAACATAAATATTTTTATCAGCAATAATATGTGTAAGTGAATCAACAATACTATCCTTAAAGGTTTCTCCTTGATTTAAAATTCTAGTGATAGTAGTAAATCTATCTTCAATTGTAATAGTAGTGAAATTTTGAGTAGCAACTAAAAACACATAATCCTTTACATTAGGATGCGGAGTAGCTCTAAATATAAATCCCTTATTGATAATATATTCTTTACCTATTACATCAGTAGGCACAATTTGTTCTCCCATTAAATCATAACAACCAGCAGGAGATGGATTTACTGAATCATCACTTACGGTAACAGAAATTGGTTTATCAGACACTACAATTGATCCGCTCAAATTATTTCCTGCAACACTAGTGTTCTGAACCATGTTTTCAACAGCATAACTTTGACCTTCATTTAAAGTTACAGAATATGTAACATTTGCGGGGTGAGCGCCTTTAACAGCACAACGAGGAGTAATCCAAACAGTTGTATTATTCTCGGTTGCAACAATAGAGAAAGCTTGGTAGGGCTGCTCAGTATTTCCATCACCATTACCATCACCAATTGTTCGGTTATTCCACATCGTTTGAAACGGCGTTACGAACTCTTTTCCCATACCATTTTGCCCTGTTAAACAATAGGTTTCTGGATTATTACCTGTAGATAAAAAATCATAAACGATGGTAATTGGAAAATCGGATGTAATCTTAAATCCTGTGTTTGTAACGGTATTAGCTGGTTTTGTTTCTACTTGACCTAAAGCATGTAAATGTGTGATTAATTTAGAGAACAAGGTATTTGCAGCAATTGTAAAAGTTGTATCGTAGGTAGAAGCAGGCTGTTGAATACGCACAGTAGTTACTTGCCCGAAAGAGGAAATTCTAAAAGCCATAGGTTTATTATCAGCGTGATCGGGTGTTACCCAAGGCGCTGCAAACCAAAACACGGTATCTATCTGTGCTTTTAGCGAAGGTGCCAAAGCCATGAATAGAAACAAAAACGGAATGAATATTTTCTTACTTTTTCTCATCTTCTTCTTTCTTTTGTTGTTGTTGCTGTTGCTTATACAAACTCTGAACGCCATTGTCTAGTTCTTCTTCCTCTTTTTCTAGATCTCTCTTTTTCTTAGACAGCGTGTAACTTAACCAAAACTCATGTGATCCTGAAGAGTATTGGTTTATTTTGTTTAATGCATAGTCATAAGCATAAGCAACGTTAAAACGATCCTTATAGTTAAATCCTATTAAAGCACAAATTGCAGATTCAGTTCTGTAAGTTGCACCTACCCAAAACATTTTATTGTATGTATATTTTAAACTAATATCAGTTTGCAATGTAGTTTTCTTGTTTGATGATCTTAACATAAACGAAGGCTGAAGCTCGTTCTTTTTTTCTGTTGAAGTTTTTCCATCAGCACCTGTTTTTGATTCTCCAAATTTTAAATTATAACCTCCCGTAAAATAAACATGTGGTTTTAATCTGCTATTAGAGTTATCAAAAGGAAGTTTGTAATTCAATAGTTGATTTCCTGAGAATCCTACAAAGAATTTTTCGTGATATAAATAAACTCCACTATTTGCATCAAAAGCACTTGTAGTTAAAACATTTCCGGTAAGCATATCATCACCATTATCAATTACACGTGCATCATATAGTTTCATTCTATATTGTATGTATCCAGCTGATAATCCTAAGCCTAATCTCAATTTTTTATCTTTGGTAAGATCGAAATGTTGAGCATAAGTAAAATATCCTCCAGTACGTTGTAACAAACCCGACTTCCCTCCTATTACAGTAGCTCCCAAACCAATTTTACGCTTACTTTGATAAGAGCCATAAACACTTCCCATATAGGTAGCAGGAGCTTCATTAAAACCTGCCCACTGATTACGATAGCTAATATTGGCTATGGTAATAGCCTTAGAGCCCACAACTGCTGGGTTGTAATAATAATCATTGAGCATATAATTAGTAAAAATCCCTAATTGTTGTGCCCAAGATTTATTCGCTGAACATATAATGATCAGTGAACAAATACTTATATATAAATTTCTTTTCATATCTGCTTATTTCAATTTACCTAACAAGTAAAATTGCTCCCTTAAATATTTCTGTCTGCTTTGGATCATTCAAATTCAAAATGTAATAGTAATTACCCATTGGTAAAAGCTCTCCTTTAAAGGTTCCATTCCATGGTGATTTATAGCCTTCTGATTCAAATACTTTTTGTCCCCATACATTATAAATTTCAACTGAAGCCTTTGGATATAAAAGATCAACAAATGGCAGTTTCCATTCATCATTTTTTCCATCACCGTTTGGTGAAATTGCATTCGGTATTAATTGTGTAATTTCATTCGAAACACTTGTTATAATAACTGTTGCTTTTGCAGTATCCGAACAACCAATATCATCACTTACTACATGAGTTACATTAAAAGTTCCATTAGAGAAATAAATATTAGTTGGGTTTACTTCTGTACTTGTATTACCATCTCCAAAAACCCATGAGTAATAGATAGCATTAGCCGATGAATCTAAGAAGTTAACAGTAGCTCCAACATTAAAACCAGGTGTTGTATTGTAATAAAAAGAAGCGTGCGGTCTATCAGGAATAGTTACTAATGTTACTGCACTTCCTGTGCAACCACTTCCACTTGTTGCAACCAATGTTACTTGATAATTTCCTGGGTTTTGGTACACATTAGAAGGGTTTTGTAAAGTACTTGCTCCCTGTCCTCCAAAATCCCAATACCATTGTGCAATTGTATCAGGTGCAGCAATTATAGTGCTATCTGTAAACTGATCGAAAATAAATAAACCCGAACAATACAAACTATCTGAAAAACTAACTTGAGGAATTGCCCCAACTTTTATAATACGTTGCATAGTATCTGTACAGCCAACCGTTGATGCTGCAATTAAACTAACAGTATATGTTCCAGGGTTTGCATATGTATGCGAAAAATTTTGTTGTGTTTCAAAAGTGCCATCACCCAAATTATAATTCCACTGAGAAACTGATCCAAACCCTTGCAATGAAAAATCAATAAAGTTAGTTGGAGCACCTAAACAAACATTGTTTGCTGAAAAATTTGCAAATGGCGGCGCAACAAATTCAATTTTAACCAAATCACTATCCGCATTACAAATACCATTGTTTGTTGATGTGAGCGTAAGAGTTATAGAACCAGCAAGGATTTCTGTTGCAGTTGGGAAATAAGAAGTGAGTAGGTTAGTACTATCTGGAGAGAAGGTTCCACTACCACCTGTCCAAACACCTGTTGTAGTTGCGCCAGATATAGAACCCGAAAGATTTATATCTGGATCATTATAACAAATGAAACCATTACTACCAGCATCTACATAAGGCGAAGGCGTAAATAAAACTCTTATACTATCTTTTACTGGCAAACAATTTCCATTATTTGTTGAAGTAAGATATACATATGTTTGCGTTGCTATAATATCTGCTTGACTAGGTTGAAAATTAGTGTTCAACAAAACATTATTTGGAGTGAAGATTCCTGTACCAGGTGTTGTCCATTTTCCAGTGCTTGTATTTCCAACAACTGTTCCGCTTAACGAAACACTTGCATTATTAGAACAAACGGTTATGCTAGTTGGACCAGCATCTACCTTAGGTGCGGCGGTAATAGAAATAAACATTGTATCACTATCTGCATCACATGTACCTATGTTAGTAGCAGTTAAAATAAAACGTACACTACCAGCAGCAGTATCGGCTGCGCTTAAAGTATAAACTCCATTTAACTGAGTGTTAGCAGGTGAAAAATTTCCGGTTCCATTTGCTGTCCAAATACCAGTTGAAGAAGCCCCTTGAACAGATCCATTCAAAGTTACCAGTCCATTATTGGCACAGATTAGTTGATCTGTGGATGCACTAACTATTGGACTTGGTGAAACATCTAAAATAATTGTATCTCTTTTTACAGGACAAGGACCAGTAGAAGTAAGAATAATTTGGATTGGACTAATAGCAGTATCCAAATCACTTGGCAAATAAGTGTTCAACAAACCCGTATTTCCATTTTGAAATGTTCCAAATCCTGTTGTGCTCCATGAACCTGTTATAGATCCTCCACCCACTAATCCCGTTAACGAAAGTGTTTTATTTGCACAAATAACTCCATCCGAACCTGCATTCACAAATGGATAAGAATTAAACTCAGAAAAATAAGCATAAGCACTTCCTTGTGTTTGATTTCCACTTAACATACCAAGCCCAAAAATATCTCCTGCATTGGCAACCATTAAACGTGAATGCACTGGCACATCAGTGTTTGAATAAAAAATACGGGCGCATACAAATTCTCCAGATGTTCCAGGCACAGGTGCAAATGCGGAAGCTGGGATTAAAGAGGCGTTTCCGTTAAGTGTAAATTGATTTTGAAAACCATCTCTTACATAAAGTATTAAAGCGAAGGAATCAGTAGTTGTTCTGGTAACTGCTGTACTATATGTTCCTGCGCAATACACATTTGGAACTTGGGCTGCACTCATTTTATTTCCAAAGCCTGATACATGCCAAACATAAACTGGTTTGGTTGTTTTAATATAGGTTACTGAATCAGAAATTAGATATTCTTTTGTTTCGCTCCAGTTACTAACAGTATTAGATGTAGTTGCACCATAAAAATCTATACTCGTATTATTTTGAGTTGCCAACACATAAACACGTTCATCATTTCCCCTACCTTTACGAATAACAAAATCAGTTCCTGCGTAAGAAGAGTTAGTGATTTGATCCATTAAACAACTTAATGTTCCTGATTGACTTAACGCTCCTGAAAAAAGTGTAAGCGCAATTGGTTTATTGGAAGAAACTATTGAACCAGCAAGACTCGACGCTGCTGTTAAGACAGTATCTCGAACCGAGTATGTTTGCCCCTTAGTTAAAGCAACAGTATAGGATGTATTGGCAGGATGAGGGCCCGCAACAACAGTTCTTGGAGTAATTAACAATGTAGTTCCATTTTCGGTAGCAACAATTTCTATAGATGAAAATGTGCTTGGACTAACCGCTGCGTTTGCCCAAAAAGTTTGGAAAGGAGTATAAAAATCGGTACCCAAAGCTTTACTTCCTTTTAAGGAAACATATTCTCTGTTATTAGTTGAACGCAATTCGTACATAGCACCAATCGGTTGGGTTGCAGAGATTTTTAAACCTTTATTATTAGCAGTATTAGCAGGAGAATTTTCGATAGAAGCAAGGTAGAAAGTCATATTAATACTATCAACCGAATTAGCAGGAATAGATAATGTAATAGGTGTAAACGAACCGTTGGCTGGTTGCGAAACGGTTACTACAGTAGGATTTGAATAAGTAACAAATCTTAAAAACACTGGAAAATCACCCTGAGTAGCGGCTGAAGAAATATCTGGAGCGGCGAACCAAAAGGCTGTATCCACCTGAGAATACCCGGTTACCGAGACAAAAAGACAGAACAGAAATAGAAATATTTTTTTTATCATAATCTCACTTAAAATAAGAGTAGACAAAATTAGCACTTTTTAACAGACGGGCAAATAAATAAATCGGTTTAACAAAAGCTTATCACTTGATATTCAATAATTTATAAGCTTCAGCGAGAACCGCTCTTGGTTTTACTCTTTCAAGGCACTTTATTTCCTGAAACTTACATTTTTCGAGCATACAATTACCGCATTCTAAATCGGATGAATTAAAACAAAAGGTATGGGGTAAATTTGGGTTTGTCCAATCATTTCGGGTGGAGCCAAAAATGCCAAGTGTTGGTGTTCCAACAACATAACTCATATGAAACAAACCCGAATCTTCAGAAATAATTAAATCAACGTGTTTTAACAACAACATTGCTTCTAATTGGGTAGTTTTTCCAACAATATCTATAAGCTTATCTCCTAATTCTGCCTTAAAATAGTGCCCCGCTGCTTTTACTTTTTCAATTCCAATTATTAAAAACTGATAATCGTGTTCTTGCAAAAACAATTTAGCTAATTGCACATAATTTTCGAGTGGCCAATTTCTGTTTTCGAAAGCGCCTGCAGGATTTAAAACAATGTATTTGTGGTTTGTATTAAGATTAAATTTTTTAAATAACTCTTCTTTACTATAAGATTTGAAACAATCCAATTTTTCAAACTTAACTTTAGGAAGATTTAAAACATTAATAGTGTTTTTATATCTATCACCTGCATAGTTAGTTGAAGTTCTATCAAAAATAGTGTAAGAACCAAACCTCAGCAAAAACCTCATCACACGAGATAAGTTATGGTTTTGCAAATCTAACAGCACATCATATTTTTTAAAAAATAACTTAGGCCATAAAACAAAAACAAAGTGCAGCAATTGTAATTTAGTATTTCGTGCACCTTGCATCACGTAAACATTATCAAATAAATTTAAATTTTCGGGAATGTTTTTACATTCCTCACGCACCAATAAATCTATTTGTGCTTCTTTTGGTAATTGCCTTCGTAAGGATTGAATGTAAGGCAACATAATAATTACATCACCCGTGGCTTGCAAACGAATTACTAAAATACGTTTAGGATTTGCTGCCTTTTTTGAAATATGATATTGTATGTGATTATCTGTTGTGAACACAAATCAAAAATACATCGAAATAAATTGCAAACAACAAAAGACAATGTACATTTGTAAACATCAAATCATGACTTACAAAGAAACACTCGATTATTTATTTGCACAGCTGCCCATGTTTCACCGTATTGGTGCGGCGGCATACAAAGCTAATTTAGATAATACTTATGCATTGATGGATGTTTTAAATCATCCGCATAAAAAATTTAAAAGTATACACATAGCAGGCACAAACGGAAAAGGTTCTACCTCACACATGATGGCTGCTGTGTTGCAAGAAGCTGGTTACAAAGTTGGCTTGTATACTTCACCGCATTTAAAAGATTTTAGAGAACGAATTAGAATAAATGGCAAAATGATTTCGCAACAAAAAGTAGTTGACTTTGTTGTTAAACACAAAAAACATTTCGATAAAATTCAACCTTCGTTTTTTGAGTGGACGGTTGCCTTAGCCTTTGATTATTTTGCAGAAAAAAAAGTGGATATTGCTATTATTGAAGTTGGCTTAGGTGGAAGACTAGATTCTACAAACATCATTACACCTGAGCTTTCTATCATTACCAACATTAGCTTTGACCATACTAATTTATTAGGGAACACACTCGAAGCAATTGCTGGCGAAAAAGCAGGCATCATAAAAAAAGATGTTCCTTGCTTAATAAGTGAACGTGCAATTGAAACTGAAGAAGTTTTTATTGATAAAGCTAAAAAAGAAATTGCCCCGCTTTTTTTTACTGAAGATTTAATAAAAATAAAAGCTGTAAAACAACAAATTAAAAAAGGCAAGTTAAATTTAGTTTACAAAATTTCTGCTTCTAAAAAAGAAATGCTGTGCGATTTACCTGGAAGCTATCAAACAAAGAACATTGCAAGTATTTATGCTGCAAGTTCAATTTTAAATTCGTTTAGCGAATTTAAAATTAGTTTATCAAATATTGAAAAAGCATTAACTAAAGTAACTGAAACTACAGGCTTAAAAGGCAGATGGCAATTGTTATCTCAAAAGCCAACTGTTATTGCCGACACCGGGCATAACGAAGCTGGAATAAAAGAAGTTTTAAAAAACATAAAACAAACACCGCATAAAAACTTACACATGGTAATTGGTGTTGTAAATGATAAGGATGTAAACACAATGCTTTCATTGCTTCCTAAAAAAGCCACCTACTATTTTTGCAAAGCAAGTATTCCACGTGCATTGGATGAAAAAGAATTGCAATTACTTGCAGTAAAATATAAATTAAAAGGCGAAGCATACGCAACGGTTAAACAAGCGTTAGATGCGGCAAAAAAGACTGCTCATAAAGATGATTTGATTTTTGTTGGCGGAAGTACCTTTATTGTAGCGGAGGTTGTTTAATCAAATTCCAAAACTTAAAGAGCTAGTCTCCCTGCACCTTTAATCTGCTTTCATAAAAAAACGGCAAACATAATTGTTTGCCGTTTATAGTATAACAAGTGAAATTATTAATTACTCTATAACAACCAAGCGTTGCGTAAATTTGCTTCCTTCATTTACTATTGAAATAAAATAAACTCCAGCTTTTAAATGAAGTGTATTTATTTCAATGCTATGTATTAATAAACCAGGTGAAGCTTTTTTAATTTGGTCTTCATAAATATTTTGCCCCATTGCATTAGTAACAATAATATTTACATCACTTGTTTTATTTACATTAAACTTTAAGTTCAATTTATCTTTTGCAGGATTTGGGAATAAAGTAAAATTGTTATCGTACACTTTTTCTGAAGTGTAAATTCCAACTGCTACTAAAGAATCAAGGATATAAATATTATCCGCATCCGCGTAATAATTATTTTGAACGCTTACACTGTCAGTTAAATTTAAATCTACTGCACGTGTTGAATCCATTGGCAAATTTGGTATATCTACATAAATTTTGTAGCCATCAAGAGGTAAACTATCAAATGAATAATAACCTGTTGTATCAGTCATTACCCTTGCTTGAATTCCACCACCTGGATTTCTTCCAAGTTTTACATCAATACCTTTTAGTGGTCCTCCTGGTACAAATGGAATGTTAGGTTGTATTCCAGGACCTAAACGCATTGTTCCAAATCCAGGACCTTCTATTACGTATCCTGAAATAAATCCTGTTCCTCCTGGTGTTGGAGGTGGCAACTCTAAAATTTGAATATCCGCAGTATCCTGCTGCACACAACCATGCGAAACAACAAGTGATGAATCCCACTGAAATGTATTTCCATAATACGTTGGAATACCTAAAGGATAAGCTGCTTCATTTGGAATTACCTTTATTAAATAATCATCGTTATCTAAATTATTGAAAATATATTTTCCTGTTCCGTCTAAAGTTACTGTTGCAATAGTATCTAAAGCATTACCCGGATGATAGGAGAACGCATACACTAATCCATTAGTAACATCAGCAGGTAAAGGTGTAGTAACATGACCAACAAGATTAGTACTTACTGTTGAATTATAATCAACCATAAAAGAAACAGTAGCTCCTCCTAATTGTTGACAGCCATTGGCATCAACAACGCCAACACTAAATGTTACAGCGCTTGTTGGATAATAAACAGTATTAGTACCTGCATCGGGAACTGTTCCTGCACCATACCACCAATCGTAAGCGTAAGGTTGAGTTCCACCAGTTGCAATAAGAATATCGGTGAGGTGAATCGAATCACCACCACATGCGTAATTCATAAAATTACCAACGAGGTTAAGCGAAGGACTTGGTTTAATCCAGATGCTTACTGAGTCAACAGCACTGCAACCGCTTACTGTGTTTGTTGCATTTAGTATATAGGAAGTTTGAGTGGAAGGAGATACTGTTTCATTATTATTTGTACTACTAAAACCTGCTGGGTTAGACGACCAGCTGTAGGTAACATTTGTTTCTGGTGCAACACCAATGACAGCATTTGGCAGAACACTACTACATAATGAAATATCATTCGTTAATGTAGCATTAGGTACAGAGTAAAGATCAATAACAATTGAATCAATTGCAGAACAACCTGTAACTGTATAGGTAGCTTGCAAATAATAAGTTACAGGGCCTCCATAATAATAAAAATTTTCTGAAGGATTACCTGAAGAGAAAAATGAAGGATTAGAACTCCAGTTATAAAGTGTGTTTGATTCAGATATAACACCTGCATTAAAACTTAATAAACATCCTGCGGTATCATTTCCTAATGCTACGTTTGGAGCAGGGTTTACATAAACTACAACTGTGTCAGTATCACTACATCCTGCAAATGCAGTTCCTTCTACCCAATAACTTGTTGTAGAAGAAGGAAAAACACCTATAGTTCCGGCTGTTGATGCCGTACTCCAAACGTAGGAACTGGCGCCAGAGGCAGTCAACAGTGCCATAGATCCGTTACAAACCGTTTGATCAGTTCCGGCAGTAAAAGCACTCAGGTCGCAGTTGCGTAGCTTCATAATAAATATGTCATTATTCCCTGCACTAGGTAAGTTCGCAGTTCCTGCACTAGGATCGAAATCAGTTGTTCCTGTAAAAACACCGGTTACGTAAACATTATAACTAGCGTCAACAGAAATAGCATGACCGAATGTTGAGGCGTTGCCATAACAGTGGCGTGCCCAATAAAACCCAGCCGAAGAACTTAGCTTACAGATAAAGGCATCATCCGAACCTAGAGACGGCATTGTATAGGTGCCGATACCTGGATCAAAATCGATAGTGGATTGATAACCGCCAGTTATGTAAACGTTATCGAGATTATCAACCGTAACTGCGTGCATGTATTCTTCCAAGGCACCACCAAAAACTTTGCACCATGTAAAATTTCCTGACGCATCGAATTTACTTAAATACATATCAAAGCCTCCTCCTGGTGTTTCTATCTGGCTACCTGCATCCGGGTTAAAATCCGTAATATCGTTAAATTCACCTGCTACATAAGCATTGCCGCTACCATCAACCGCAAGCGATATACCTCTTTCAGCACCTGTTATACTTCCAAAAACTTTTGCCCAGGCATAGTTTCCTGAACCATCAAGCTTCATAATAAAAGCATCGTCGTTACCCTGAGAAGACTGCACTGCCGTAGCTCCACTTGGGTCAAAATCTACTGATGCACGAAATGCCCCAGTCAAGTATACGTCTCCACTTGAGCCTACTGCAATACTATTCCCAACTTCGATAGAAGAACCTCCCACACTTTTTGCCCATACTAATGATCCGAAAGCATCAACTTTCATAATGAAGATATCAGAGCCCGCAACTGAAGTAAGATAAGCGGTTGCACCACTTGGGTCAAAATCAACAGTACCTTGATAAGAGCCTGTTATATAAGTATTGCTAGATGCGTCCAAAGCAATTGAAGTTGCAATATCATCTGCAGAACCTCCTCCAAAAGCAAAGGCCCAAGTATAACCACCACTTTGATCAAACTTCATAACAAATGCCTCAGCGTAACCCCCGCCACCAATAAGATATTGCGTACCGCCAGTTGGATCCACATCAAAACTGCTAGAATAAAAGTACCCAGATACAAATGCATATCCTGAAGCATCTACTGTAATGCCCGTGATGTAATCAGCAGCAGAGCCACCAATAGCTGACGCCCACACAAAATCCCCATTTGGATCGAGCTTAAGCAAATAAGCATCCAGCGAGCCTGAGTTTGAAGTTATGTTAAATACTCCTATGCCGGGATCAAAATCAACGGTACCAGTAAAGTATCCTGCCGTGTATACATTTCCTGCGGCATCTGTAGTGGTAACAGAGTTTGCGGCATCTGTACTCGTACCACCAACGCTTTTAGACCATGCGTAATTTTGAGCACGCATAGCAGTTGCTGAAAATAGTAATACGAAAATAAACAGTTGTAATAATTTTTTCATGAATTAATTTTTTAACTAAGCGAAGATAGGGAAATAATTATTGATGGAGATTTCGTAAAATAAATCAGATTTTGAGGAGGTATTTTTAATGTTAATTTAATTCTTGCACGAAGAAGTACCTTTATTGTTGCGGAAGTTGTTTAACGTTTTAGTTTTGTATTAGCAAAAACCACACTGTTAAACATACAGATTGGCTTCGGCATGACGGCGCTACAAATCTGCCTAATGAGATTTATTAGTAAATGTAAAATATCATCTCCCTAAAAAAACAAATATTTTAACCCAACGTTTAGTCCTATATTTCTTGTCCTATAGGCATCATGATTGTACGTAGCGCTTAAATTATACGACTCGTAATCTCCAAAGTGTAATTCTCCTATTAATTTAAGTTTCGAATATAATTTATAATCGATTGCCAAGAAAACATTTCTATGAGCACTTACGAATTTTACATTATGTGGAGTACCCCAATAATCTTTATAGTTCAATGTAAAAAAATAGAAACTTCCATAACCTCCAAGCCCAATTCTAACCTTTGGTTTATTAAACATGTACCAAATACCCTTAAAAAATGAACCCTCCGGTTTTTGAATTGTTTTTTTCGTGTTTTTTTTACTGTAATCATACCCAAAAACATAGCCTGCTTCCAAAAAGAGTTCGTCGTAACCTCCAGTAACACCAATTCCAACTATTCCAAAATTTTTAGAGTAATTACTTGGCCCCCTATAATTATAGTTATTTACTACAACTCCAGTGTGAAATTTTTTATACCACTTTGTACTATCATTTTGAGAAAAAAGTATAGTAGAGAAAGAAATTAAAACAAGAAGTAAATGATTTTTAAAATTAGCCATGCTTAATTACCTCATTTAATAAACCGTTGCAAAAATTGCTATCCTTTTGTATGGCTAAACCTAAATAAATATAAGTGTGACTATTTATTTAAATCCACTACTTTGGACACTTAGCATCAAAATAATCTGCTTTAATTTTTGGATTATCTAATACTTGGAAACTCATGAATGGGTCGCCAAATAATTTGCAGTATCTATCTTGATTAATGTTTTTTGCTCTTACCATTGCATCACTAAAGTTACGCGAGAAGAATTTCTCAGGCACATGTGAAGCCATTGAAAGATATGCGAAAACTACCTTTTCCATGTTTGAACCAACAGGTAAATGCGATGGTTGCGGTGGAACTTTTTCTTTCTCAGGAAACAAATAAGGTTCTAAAATAGTAGAAGCAAATTTATAATCTTTAGCTCTACAAAAAGCATAAGAAAGTTTAAGTGCATTTTGCCAAGTACCATCTTTAAAATTATAGAATGATTTTATTTTATTAATAATCGCTTCTACTTGTGCTTCCGAACCATCAACAGTATCAAGTGCATCCATTAATTTAAATTGCCACTCTACATTTAATCCATTAATAATGTTGTGCGGAATTTCTGTTTTATACAAAGCGTCAATACGCTCTTGCATTGCTTTTTGCTCAGCAAGTGTTCCAATAGTAGTATCTAAATTTACTTTACACAACAAAGAGTTAAAATTCACAATATGATTATTTGGATCTAATTTTTCTATTTTTTGTATTTCGGCATAATGGTCTTCATCAATTACTTTTCCGTGTTCTGCATAATCATAATAAACTTTGTTCATCAAAATACCAGAATACTTTGCCTCTTGAGGAATTTGTATATCATCCCATGCATCTTTAGTGTATTTACCAGCCGCAGTACGTTTATGAATAAAATCCATAATCTTATATGCTTGTTTATTGTTACCACCTTTTACAGCACGATTAAATTGTACAACAGAAAACTTTTGTTCTTTGTCACCAGTAATATCATAAGTAACATCCATTACAATTTGCGCAAAACGTTGTTTAGCTAAATACGGCTCTAACTCTTGAACCAAGCCGCTTTTGGTATTAATCTCTTTAATCGCTTGTTTCTTACTCATTTTTGTTAAATGGTCGAACTTGCCATCTTCCATTTCGAGTTGAAACAAATTCCACGAATCGTTAGTGATAATAGAAGGTGTAATTTTATTTGTTTGCATACTTTGCAAAACATTGGTAACACTTTCTGCACGCTTACGTTGTAATTTCATATTAGCAACCGAATCACCTTCGATAGATGAATAAGCGTAAATAAATAAACCATCAATAATAAAATCAGGTTCTTGCAAAGCATCTAAAAACGGTTTAATATCTTCAGGCTTAAATTCTGATTTATTTTTCTCGAACGGAATCATGAAATTTAAAATCGTACTCTCCGAACGTGGCTCAAATGGTGGATTACGAGCCGCAATACTTTCTGTTGAAGGAAGCATTTCTATTGGTGTACTTGATTCCTGATCGCCTTGCTCGGTATACGAACGTAAAATTGTTTTACACACATAATTATCTTGCACTACCAATAAATTTAACTCGTACGAACCAGTAATACCTACTGGAAATTTACCCATTTCAACTAATAACTTATTTATTTTTTGAGGTTTCTTTGCTTTCTTATCAGGCTTAATTAAATTTTTGGCAAACAATTTATCCTTGTAAACAACCTTTTGCATCACACCTTTATTACGAACACTATTATCCATAATGTTGTATTCAGTTTTGCTGTATTGGTCCTTTTGAACAATATCCACCGCTAAACCATCGGTTGGCTTCTTCAATAATTTTTTAAGATTTTTAATGTTATCGTACTTCAAATAAATTTTTCCATTCTCAACATATAAGTTGTTTCGCATTGCTTCAAAATCTTTAAACTTATCGCAGTTCTTACATTTTTTGGCATCAGGCTCTTTTAATTTTTTTGATTTGGTATTAAACGGAACTTTTAGTTCGGTCTTCTTTTTTGCACCAGCATTAAAGCTTTGGAAATTACCCATGATGATAGAAATGTAAACTTTTTTACTTTTTTCATCAATACGTGTTGCAATACCTGCATACACGTACGAAGGATCCATTAAAATTGCTTTTTCCTTTTTCCCGTTCCATTTAGTACTTGCAATGGAAACTAATTTTTTAATATCGTTGGTAGCCTTTCCTTTTCCTAATAATACTGCATTAACATATTCAACACCCTTGTTGGTACAACCTGCTTTTTTAAGGTATTTAGGCGTAATTTTAGGGGCATTATTTTGATCTGCCTTTTCTACTTTAGCCATTGCAATGGCGCTCATTTCGGCCGCTGCCGTAAGTTGTGGCATAATATCAACCGAATCAACACCCAATTTTGCACGGTATATATTTAATTCGTGAATTAGGGCTTTATTTAAATCTTCAAGATTAACTTCTTTAGGAGTATCATCCACCTTCTTTTTCCCTTGTGAAAAAGAGAAAAGGGAACTGAAAATTAAAAGAAGTAAAATTAAATTCTTCATACACACAGGGTTTTAAAATAACAAGTATAAGTGATTTTTACATTATTTCCTCATTAATTTATCGGCTATAATTAATAATTTTAAACATATTTTTTTCTTGTTGATTAAGCATTAAATCATTACTTTTACTAAACAATATTATGAGCAGAATAGAAGTTTTAAAGACCTACAAAATATTTATCGGCGGTCAGTTCCCTAGAACTGAAAGCGGAAGATATTATCCACTTATGAATTCGAAAAACGAAACCATAGCGAATATCTGCTTAAGTAGCAGAAAAGACTATAGAAACGCGGTAAGCGCGGCACGTTCAGCTTTCTCTGGATGGAGTGAGCGCGCAGCATTTAATCGTGGGCAAATTCTTTACCGCATTGCAGAAATGCTTGAAGGAAGAAAAGAGCAATTCGTTAAGGAACTAGTTTCGCAAGGAATAAAAGCAAAACAAGCTGAGGAAGAAGTTAGCGCTTCTATCGACCGCTTAGTTTATTATGCAGGTTGGTGCGATAAATACCAACAAATATATAGCTCAGTAAATCCTGTAGCATCTTCTCATTTTAATTTCTCGGTTCCTGAGCCAATGGGAGTTATTGCAGTAATTGCTGATGAAGAAAGTTCTTTATTAGGTTTAGTATCTGTAATTGCCCCTGTAATTGCTGGTGGAAACACATGTATAGTATTAGCAAGTGAAAGCAAACCATTATGTGCTGTTACTTTTGCAGAGGTACTTGCAACAAGTGATTTACCTGGTGGTGTTGTAAATATCTTAACAGGAAACAGCAAAGAACTTCATACTCATTTTGCATCGCATATGGATGTAAACGCAATGATCTATTGCCGCACTAACGCTACTGAACAAAAAACAGTTGCAGAAAACGGGGCATTAAACGTAAAACGTGTTTTTATGTGGCAAAAAGATTGGACAAAAGCTGAAAGTCAAAATCCTTATTTGATTATGGATTTACAAGAAATTAAAACTACTTGGCATCCAATAGAAAAGATTGGAATAGGCGGCGCAAAATACTAATCGCTATTTTACAAGAACAGTAGTATCTAATTCCTTTTTCATTCCGGGGGCAATTTCATAATCGAAATTCAACTTGATATTATTTTTTGAAGCAAATTCTGTTTGTGCTTTTATAAATGGCTTGCTTGCCATGTTTACCTTTAAGCCCATTACTGATGCAAGTGAATCTATTTTGTTACTATACAATTCTTCAGGCAAGGATTCGGAATTAGAACATATTCCAACCATTTTTTTAAACTCACTATTACTAACTTCACTTAATTGATTAATGAAAGTGATAGCTGCAATTCTAAGCGCAGCATCACCTTTATAATCTTCCATATTAGCAATTAAAGTACCTTGCTCTTTTATGGTAGCTTCTATACTTGCCAAGGATTTATTCATCGAGTCAACTTGGAAATACGTTGAACCATCAATAAAACTATTGAATACTGTTACAGCCGAATCTGTTTTTGAAATCACTTCATCAAAATAAGCCTTTGCATCCTTTTCCTTTTCCGAACAAGAAACGAAAACAATACTAATAACTATGAAACAAGAAAATATTTTATTCATATACAACTAAAGGATAAAAAAACAGCCCCGAATCGGAGCTGTTTAATTTTTATTTTTTTGCGGCGTTCATTTTATCTTTCGGTACAATATATACTTTAGAAAAATCTCTGTATTCCATCGCGTTGATTGGGAAGTTTTTTACGTTCTTTTGAACTAAACGATCATTCTCATCATAGAATAAAGGAATTAAAGCTCCCTCATCAATTAATATTTGGTCACACTCCTTAAATAAAGCGTAACGTTTTGCTTGGTCAATTTCTCTAACTGCTGCTTCATACTTAGCATCAAACGCATCACTTTTAAAACGAGAGAAGTTAATGAATGACTTTTCTTCTAATGATGCAGGAGCATTTTTACCATAAAATAATGATAAGAAAGAAATAGGATCTGGGTAATCAGCAATCCAAGCTGTACGGAAAAATTCTTGTTTACCTGATTGCATTCCATCAATTTGTTCTGCAAAAGGAACAACGTTAATCTCCACTTTTACTCCGATATTTTCTTCCAACATTTTTTGAATTACTTCAGCAACTTGTTGGTTACGTTCTCCACCACCACTGTTAATTGTTAATGTAATTTTAGGGAAACCAGCTCCACCAGGATAACCAGCTTGCTTCATATAAGCCTTAGCCTTATCAACATCATAAGTGTAACCAGAAATCCCATCGAAATCAAGACCTGCCTTTTTAAATGCTTCAACTGGAGGAATAACACCGTAAATACCAGCAACACCTTGTCCTTGTAATGTGAAATCAACAATTTTATTTCTATCAATTGCGTAGTTGAAAGCTAAACGTGCTTCTTTTTTAGCAAAACCAGGGCTAGTAACTAAAAGACCATACATGTTTGTAGCTAAAGCCGCTGTAGTTTGAATTTCGAAATCTGTTTTACGAGCGTTTGCATTTTGGTAGTCACCCATAATCTCTTTGTACATCTCGATAGGAATACGGAAAACCATATCAAGGTTACCACGTTGAAACTCTAACATCTCAGATTTTTTCTCCTTAATGAAAGTATATTTTATAGCATCTAAGTATGGTAATTGATTACCGTGCTCATCTACACCCCAGTAATTTTTATTTTTTTCAAGAATAACAACTTCACCTTCTTTAACTGTTTTAACCATAAAAGGACCAGTACCAACGCACTTAGTTCTCATATCAACACCATATTTTGTGAATGCTTCTTTTGGATAAACATAGCACCCTGGAGTTGACAATACATTTAAAAACTCAGCATTTGGAGTTGTTAAAGAAATAGTTAAAGTAGAATCGTTTACAACAACAACACCTGTAACGTTTTCCTCTTTCTTACTTAATTTTGATGCGGCAAATGCTTCGTTAGCACCTTTTACTTTATTTTTAAATGTAATATCAAATGCAGAGTTATTTGCACTTGCTTCACATGATTTATCAAAACAATATTTAAAATCTTGAGCAGTAACTACTCTTCCTTTTCCGTCAGGGAAACATGGGTCATCGTGAAATTTAACGCCTGCACGTAAATGGAAAGTCCATACATCTTGAGTTTCATTGCTTTCCCAACGATATGCTACACCAGGAACAACAGATAAATCTGCAGGATTTAACTTAACTAAACCTTCATAAACTTGGTTGGCAATACGATGAGAACCAACATCGATAGTAGACAAAGGATAAAGATTTTTGAAATCTTCGAGTTCATTCATTCTAAAAACTCCACCATAATAAACCCCACCCTTTGCTTCGGTTGATGATTGTTCTTTTTTATCTCCTCCGCATGAAGCGAAGATGCTTACTGCCAATGCTAATGCTACTATTTTTTTCATAAATGGAAAGTAATCGGTTTACTATAATTTTGCCAAGTGCAAATATAAGTGAATTCTGCAAAAAAGCTACTATTTATTACATCAAAGGTAAATATTAACTACTTAAAAATCAATCTCTAACATAACGGGGCAATGATCGGAATGCATTGCCTGATTTAAAATAACCGAACGCTTAAGGTTTTTCTCTAAATTTTGGGTAACCATATTGTAATCTATACGCCAACCCAAATTTTTACCTCTCGAGCCTGCACGGTAGCTCCACCACGAATATTGATGCGGTTCCTGGTTAAAAAACCGAAACGTATCGATATAACCCAAATCCACAAATTTATCAAACCATTCGCGCTCTTCGGGTAAAAAACCTGAGGTATTTGCATTGGATTTGGGGTTATGAATATCAATTGCCTTGTGGCATATATTGTAATCGCCCGAAATAATCAATTTTGGGCGTTCTTTTCTTAATTTTTCGATGTAATCGGCAAAATCAGCTAACCATTTCATTTTAAACGCTTGCCTATCATCTCCACTGCTTCCACTTGGGTGGTAAACACTAATTACCGAAATATCTCCGTAATCTGCACGAATAAATCTCCCCTCATCATCGTATTCCTTTATACCGCATCCATAAACAACAGTATCGGGCTTTTGTTTGCTAAAAATTGCCACGCCACTGTATCCTTTTTTTTGCGCAGGATACCAAAAATGATGATAGCCCATCTCCTCAAACTCAAATACACCAACCTGTTCGGGGCTAGCCTTAATTTCTTGAACACACAAAACATCTGGATCAGTACTCTTCATCCAATCAATAAGCCCCTTGCCCATTGCGGCTCTTATGCCATTTACGTTATAAGTAATAATTCTGCGCATTCTAATTTTATTTTTCCAAATTTAAACAGAATTCGCAAAATGCCTATTATTAGATAATATTTATACAATTTTGTATTTTTAAGTAGCGTTATCCAAAAGTGTTGAAGTACATAAAAGCCATACTATTCTTTTTACTTGTAGTAATACAAGTAAATGCACAAACTGGCGCTCAACGCACTTTGTTTTTAAAAGCGAGTAAGGATACCATATTTTTAGATTCATTAAGTATTGTTGATGGAAGTTTAATTATTACAAGTGGCAACAAATTAATTTCGAGCAATGATTATATTTTAAATACAAAAAAGAATTTCCTGATTTTAAAAAACATTGATGATAGTGTTCGCATTTCATATAAAGTTTACCCAATTAATTTTAATAAAGAATATTACAACAAGGATATCTCTATGCTTAACAGAGATCAAAGTTTGGGGCAAAATCCATTTATTATTAATTACAATGCTGTTAATCCTATTACTCCCATTTTTCAAAATGATGGGTTGAGTAAAAACGGAAGTATATCTCGGGGAATTAGTTTTGGTAATAACCAAGATGTGGTTGTAAACTCTAATATGAATTTACAAGTAGCAGGTAAATTAAGCAACGATATTAATTTAGTATTAGCTGCAACCGATAATAACATTCCTATTCAACCCGATGGAAACACCCAACAATTACAAGAGTTTGACAAGGTTTACATTCAGCTAAACGATGACAATAACAAACTTATTATGGGCGACTTTCAGTTGAGTAGGCCCAAAAGTTATTTCATGAATTATTATAAACGAACGCAAGGTTTATATTTTGAAAATAATTTTTTATTAGATTCGAATGCAACGAAAACATCCAAACTCACCACTAAATTATCGGGTGCTGTATCTCGCGGAAAATTTGCACGTAATACAATTATTGGAATTGAAAACAACCAAGGTCCATATCGTTTAAAAGGTGCAGACAATGAATTATTCATTATTGTTTTATCAGGAACAGAAAAAGTTTATATTGATGGAAAGCTTGTGCAACGAGGGCAAGAGAATGAATATGTAATTGATTACAATACTGCTGAAATTACCTTTACTGCAAAACAAATCATTACAAAAGACAAACGTATTGCCGTTGAATTTCAATATTCCGAAAGAAATTACAATCGTTCATTATACTATATTGGTGAAGAATATCAATCGAACAAATTAGATTTAGGATTTCATGTGTTTAGCGAACAAGACAATAAAAATAAACCCTTTCAGCAAGAGTTAAGCGCAAGCGAAAAAACACTTTTAAGAAAAATAGGTGATACATTAAGCTTGGCAATTACCGACGGGGCAAGTATTTCAGACTTTAATACTACAGAAGTTTTTTATGACAAATTAGATTCCATTGCGGCAAGTGGAACCTATCCAATTTACAAATATTCTACTTCGCCCGATACTGCTTATCGTGTGCGCTTTAGTTATGTTGGCGAAGGAAATGGTAATTACAAACAAATACAAAGTTTAGCTAATGGAAAAGTATATCAATGGATTGAACCATTGCTAGGAATAAAACAAGGGAACTATGAACCTATTGTTGTTATTGTTACGCCCAAACAAAAACAAATGTTCGTTACAACAGGAACATATAAATTAAAAGGCGATGGAAAATTAAATTGGGAAGGCGCACTTACGCGGAATGATATAAATACCTTTTCATCTGCAAATAGCAGTGATGACAGAGGATTGGGTGGTAAAATTAATTTCGACAAAAAATTTGAATTCCTAAAAAAAGACAGTGCCCAAACAAAATCATTCATTTTTACAAATGCATCTTACGAAGTAATAGACAAACATTTTTCGCAAATAGAACGTTTTAGAGCAGTTGAATTTACGCGCGATTGGAACAGAAGAAATGACTCGATAAAAAATATTCAGCACATTGCAGGCGCACAAATTGGTTTTGATATAAACGGAAAAATGAAAAGCATTTATACTGGAAATGCTTTTATTGAAGAAGGCAACTACAAAGGCTTTCGTCATCAATTAATGAATAGTTATGTAATTGGTCCAATCAATATTCAGTTTAATCCTTCTTTCTTGCAATCAAAAGATAAATTCACAAATACCAACACGCAATTTTATCGTCACAAAACAAATGCAAAATATACATTTAGAAAAATTGCTTTTGGATACATTGATGAATTAGAACAAAATCAATTTAATTACAAATCAAAAGATTCGGTGCTTGCCAATAGTTATGCCTTTTGGGAACGAGAAGGAAACATAAGCAAGGCTGATACCATAGGAAATGTATTTAAAGTTTTTTATCGCGAGCGTACCGATAAAAAAGCAAGTGGCAACCGACTTAAATCAACTGCTTATGCACAAAACTATGGCTTTAATGCTGACATTAATAGCATTAGAAATCATCAGATAAGAGTAAGTTTGATATATCGTGAACTACAAATTTTAGATTCACTTTTAATTAGCAACAAACCAGATAATACACTTTTAAGCAGGCTAGAATACTCGCCAAAAATTTGGAAAGGATTTATACAAGGAAATCTATTTTACGAAATTGGTTATGGATTAGAACAACGTAAAGAATACTCCTTTATACAAGTTGCAGCGGGGCAAGGACAATACTATTGGAACGACTATAATGGAAACGGAATAAAAGAATTAAACGAATTTGAAATTGCCCAGTACACCGACCAAGCTACATTCATAAAAATATTTACACCAACTAATAGTTATGTAAAAGCAGCGCATAACCAATTTAGCGGAAGTATTTATTTGCGTCCGAGTGTATTCAAAAATGAAAAGTCGAATAAGTTCATTAAACTCATGTCGCGCTTTGCAACACAAACAGTTTATAGAACCGATAATAAATCAATTGCAGAATCAAGTAGCAAAATTTATAATCCATTTGATACAAATATTCCTGACTCAACTTTAATGAGCAATAACTCATCGTTTAGACAAGCATTTTTCTTTAACCAAAACTCCGCTATTGGTGGTTTTGATTATAATTATCAAGACAATAAAATAAAACAACTATTAGTAAACGGTTTAGAAAGCAGAGCAACCATACAACATGAATTAAGAACGCGAATTAATTTTACAAAAGCTTGGGGCTTTTTTACCAATTCAACTTTAGGAAATAAAAAATCATTTGCAGCTTATTTAGGAAATAGAAATTATACCATTGAGTTTTACGAAACAGAACCACGCATTTCATATCAACCCAACACATCATTTAGAACAAGCATAGGCTACAAAAAAAGCGAAAAGAAAAATGCAAAAGAATACGGAGACCAAAAAGCAAGTATTGATGATATATTGGTTGAATTAAAATACAACAAGCTATCAAAAGGCAGTTTTACATTGCGTGCTGATTATTTAAAAATAGCCTATAATGATGTATTAAATTCACCCATTGCATTTGAAATGTTGAACTCTTTAAAACCCGGCGACAACTTCACTTGGAACCTTAATTACCAACAAAACCTAAGTGCTTATTTGCAAATAAGCTTTAATTACGAAGGCCGAAAATCCCCTGGAAACCGCATCATTCATATAGGCGGAGCACAAGTACGTGCCTTTTTTTAATAACTATTAAACTCAACTCTCTAACTCATTAATTCAATAACTCAACATTTGGCTCCTACCAAATATCTCCTAAAAGCTACCACTTAAAAAATAGTTACTGCCACATCACAGATGCATGTAGTTTTATGGATGCACTATATATACTTTTGAATTGTCGATTGATTGGAAGTGCTGCGCAACACTAAAAATCGAAAGATAGTAAAGCGCTTTACTTATTTTATTAATCAACTTAAAAAAATGTAGTATGAAAACTTACAACGACAACTCAAAAAACATGTTAGACATGATTTTTGAAAACAAAAACAAAAATTACGGCGCATATGCAATTAGAAATGCATACAACGACACAGTGCTAAAAGCTTTAACAATAGTAGCATCATCTTTACTTTTGTTAGTTGGATCTTCTTTAGCTTACAACAATTATTTTAAAGAAAAACCGATTGAGAAAGCTATCGCGACAGAACCAATTTGGGCAGAAGTTCCAATAAACATGGAACAACCTAAAGTGCCCGAACAAAAAATTGAGCAGCCTGCTTCGGGACCCGCTTCAACTGCAATTAGCACAGTGTTTACTAATGAACCAATTGAACCATTAAACCCAAACACAAGTTTAAGTTTAGTTACATCAATAGGGGATTCAACTAGTACAGTTGACCCAGGATTAGTTGGACCAGGAACAAGCACAATTACAGTAGTTTCAACACCTTCGGTTGCTGTTACCCAAATTTACAACGTTGTAGAAGTAATGCCTGAATTTCCAGGAGGAACCGAAGCATTAATTCGTTTCTTACAAAACAACATAAATTATCCGCAAATGGAGTTAGAAGCAGGAATTGGCGGAAAAGTGTTTGTGAAATTCGTAGTAAATTCAGATGGCTCAATTTCTACTGCAGAAATTTTAAAAGGAGTTAATGGTGGAGACGGTTTATCTAAAGAAGCATTAAGAGTGGTAAAAGCAATGCCAAAATGGAAACCAGGTAAACAAGGGGATAACTATGTACCTGTTTATTTTAATCTTCCAATTAAATTTACACCTAATTAATTTTCTTTCTATTCAAAAAAAGAAGAGGCTTCAAATTGAAGCCTCTTCTTTTTTATATTTTTATTCCAATAACACAAACATCATCCACTTGCTCTAATTCACCTCTCCAACTTTCAAAACGTTCATCCAAAGCATTTTTTTGAAAATCCATTGACTCGTTTGCATTGGCAAGTAATATTTCTTCCATTTGTTTATACTTAAATTTCTTTCCTTTTGGTCCGCCAAATTGATCGGCATATCCATCGCTAAAAGTATAAACCAAATCCCCTTTTTGTAATTGAATAGCATGTTGGTTAAAATGCTCAAATCCTTCGGAGCCAATTCCAACAGGCTGTTTATCGGCTTTGTACTCAATTATTTTTCCATCTCGCAACAACCAAAGTGGATTGTTTGCTGCAGCAAATACTAATTCGTTTTTAGAAGTATCTAATCTGCAAAGCACCATGTCCATCCCATCCTTATTACTTCCTACTTCCCCTTTTTGCTTCAAAGATTTAATGATTTTTATTTTCAACAAATCTAAAATATCGGCAGGCTCAATTATATCTTTCTCATTAATAATTTCGTTTAAGAAAGAAGTCCCAAGCATACTCATAAATGCCCCAGGAACACCATGACCTGTACAATCTGCAGCTACATAAAAAATAAAATTATCTTTTTCGTTTATCCAAAAGAAATCACCTGAAACAATATCCTTTGGTTTAAACAACACAAAAGATTGCGGAATTAATTCTTTAAATAGTTCTTCCGAAGGTAATAAAGCTGTTTGAATCCGTTTAGCGTAATTAATACTTTCAGTGATTTCATGATTTTTTTCTTCAACAATATGCTTTTGATGTTCTATCAATTCGTTTTTCTCTGCTAGTTCTTTATTTGCCTTTTGTTTAATTCGGTTTCTATTAAACAGAATAATTGCAATAAGTACTAGCAATAAAAGTCCAGCAAACAAAGAGTACATAGAGGTTCTCTTTTGCTTAATATCCAATTGCTGAATTCTACTTTGTTGATTTAGGGAATTTATTTCCTGCTCTTTCTTTTCACTTTGGTATTTCGAATTTAAACCCTGTATCTCCTTCGTTTTATTTTCATTATACAAACTATCATTTACATCTCTATACTTTAATGAATAATCTAAAGCTGCCTTATAATCTTTCTTCATGATAAAATAATCTGAGAGTTCTTTGTATACATCACGTTGCAACTCCTTAATCTCCATTTCCTCTGAAATGCCCTCAGCTTCTAAAATATATTTTACTCCCTTCTCATACTCCTTTATTATAAAATAATGATTCCCCAAATCAAAGGCAACTCTGGCCAAATTAAGTTTATCTTTTATTTCAATTGCCAAAGCATAAGCCTTACTTAAAAAATCAATTGCCTCTTTAGATTTATTATTGCGCGAATAAATATTTCCCAAATTAGTGTAAGACATAATCAAGCCATTCTTATCATCAATCAATTTTCTAATTTGCAACGATTGTAGATGATGTTTTAATGCATTTTCTGTATCCTTCATCGATTCATAAACAATTCCCATGTTGTTTAATGATGTTGCCATTTCAACCGAATCACCCAGTTCTGTTTTAATTACAAAAGCTTGTTTATGATAATTAAGTGCACTTTTATAATCCTTTTGCCACTCGAACAAAACACCCAAACTATTATATGTTTTAGCCATTCCAACCTTATCTGCAAGTCGCTCCTGAATTGTTAAGGCTTCCATATAATATTTAATTGCACTATCATAATCACCAATAATATTATACACGTTACCCAAGGCAGTTAAGGCTTGCCCCAATGGCTTATCCTTTTTATGTTTTTTCGATAAATCAATTGCTTGCTGGTAAACAACAATAGCGCTATCGTAATTACCTAATGCAGAAATGATATATGCTTTATAAATTGTTGTAATACATACATACTTTTTATCCTGTAATTTTCCGGCAACTTTTTCTGATTGCAGAACCAATACCATTGCGGTATCTGGATTGTTTGTCCAATATAGTTTTGCTAAAGCGTTTAGAGATTTTGTTCTTAAAGTATCATGAATACTACCCGAAAGCACCGTTTTTAAACTATCTATCTTCCTTTGTTTTTGCGCAAACAAAGTAGAACTAGTTATAAAAATTAACAGCAACAGTTTTACAATTTTATTCATGTAGCAATTTATATACTTTAAATGTAATCATTTTCTTAAAAAATACGCCCCGAAAGCCCTATTTTTCGTAAATTCGACCTCTTATTTTTGACTTATGGAATACAATTTTACGGAGATAGAAAAGAAGTGGCAAAACAAGTGGGCTACTAATAAAACATTTAAAGCAAGTAATGATGGTTCGAAACCAAAATACTATGTATTAGATATGTTTCCTTACCCATCAGGAGCAGGCTTACACGTAGGGCATCCGCTGGGCTATATTGCTTCTGATATTGTTTCTCGTTACAAACGTCATAAAGGATTTAATGTGTTGCATCCAATGGGTTACGACTCATTTGGTTTACCTGCTGAGCAATATGCCATACAAACTGGGCAACATCCCGCAATTACAACCGAACAAAACATTGCACGTTACCGCGAGCAATTAGATAAAATTGGTTTCTCTTTTGATTGGGACAGAGAAGTTCGTACTTCTGACCCTGAATATTATAAATGGACACAGTGGATTTTTATTCAGTTGTTTAATAGTTGGTACAACCCACGCACCAATAAAGCTGAAGCTATTGAAACCTTAATGCATATTTTCGATACAGAAGGTTTTAAAGGATTAACACATGATATTTTAACTGGAGAAATTGAAAAAGAATTAACTGCCTTCTCTCCTACTGATTGGAAAAATTTTCCAGAGAAAAAGCGTAGCGAAATTTTAATGAATTTCCGTATTGCATATTTAGGTGAAGCTTATGTAAACTGGTGCCCAGCTTTAGGAACAGTACTTGCAAACGATGAAGTAAAAGATGGAGTTAGTGAGCGTGGTGGTTATCCAGTAGAAAGAAAATTAATGAAACAATGGAGTATGCGCATTACTGCATACTCTCAACGTTTGTTAGATGGATTAGATAAAATTGATTGGACAGATAGTTTAAAAGAAGCGCAGAGATATTGGATTGGTCGTTCAGAAGGATCTTCTTTACGATTCAAAACTCAAGATGCAAAACATACTATTGAAGTGTTTACTACACGACCTGATACCATCTTCGGTGTTTCGTTTGTAACACTTGCACCTGAGCATGAATTGGTAAATGAAATTACTACTGCTGAACAAAAAACAGAAGTTGATGAATACGTTGTAAAAGCAAAAAACAGAAGCGAGCGCGAACGCCAAGCAGATGTAAATAAAATTACTGGAGTATTTACAGGGGCTTATGTTGAACATCCATTTACAGGAAAACCAATTCCAGTTTGGGTGGGTGATTATGTTTTAGCAGGTTACGGAACAGGTGCTGTAATGGCAGTTCCTGCGCATGATGTGCGCGATTATAAATTTGCAAAACATTTTGGATTAGCGCTTCCGCAAGTAATTGAGCCCAATGCAGCGCATTCATTTGATGAAGATGCTTGGGGTGAGAAAGAAGGAAAAATGATTAACTCCGATTTCTTAAACGGATTAGAAGTAAAAGCTGCTATTAAAAAAGCCATTGAAGAAATTGAGAAAAAAGAAATTGGGAAAGGAAAAATAAATTACCGTTTACGCGATGCAGTATTTGGCCGCCAACGTTATTGGGGGGAACCAATTCCAGTATATTACAAAAACGGAGTACCACATGTGTTACCCGAAGATGAATTACCATTGCGTTTACCTGAGGTAGATAAATTTTTACCAACCGAAGATGGCGAGCCACCTTTGGCACGTGCTAAAGATTGGAAATACAAAGGGCAATTTGAATATGAGCACACCACCATGCCAGGTTGGGCAGGAAGCTCTTGGTACTTTTTGCGTTACATGGATGCAAACAACGAAAAAGAATTTGTAAGCAAAAACGCAGCCGACTATTGGCAACAAGTTGATTTGTATTTAGGCGGTAGCGAGCATGCAACGGGGCATTTATTGTATGTACGTTTTTGGACCATGTTTTTAAAAGACAGAAGTTTTATAAACTTTGATGAGCCTGCTAAGAAGTTGATTAATCAAGGGATGATTCAGGGAACATCTGAAAAAATTGTTAAGCAAAGAAGTAAAAACAATGCAGCTTGGATGTTTAATTCAGAATTAAATAAATATAATCTTGTAAATATTTCTAACGACGTTCAGAACATTTTTTATAGCTATGAATTAGCTAATCAAATTCCAGAAGAAGACAGTATGTACATTAATATTGACGTTAATTGGGTAGATAAAAATGAATTTGATACTTCAAGATTTAATGAACTTTTCCAGAGACTTCCAGAATATACTGATGCGTATTTTATTTGTACTGGAGGTTATTACTACAAAGGTAAATTCCACGAAAACCAAAACAACCTACAAGGTAGTAGAATTTTTAAAACCAAACCCGAAGTAGAAAAAATGTCCAAATCAAAATGGAATGTTGTTTCTCCTGATGACATCTGTGTAAAATTCGGAGCAGATACTTTACGTTTATACGAAATGTTTTTAGGTCCATTGGAATTAAGCAAGCCTTGGAACACAAATGGCATTACAGGTGTTGCTGGTTTCTTAAAAAAGCTTTGGAGATTGTTTAATATACAAGAAGATGGTAGCGCTAAGGTGAGTGCTGATGCTCCAACTAAAGATGAATTAAAAACACTGCACAAAACAATTAAAAAAATTACGGATGATATCGATCGTTTTTCGTTTAACACATCGGTAAGTAGTTTTATGATTTGTGTAAATGAGTTAACGGATTTAAAATGCAATAAGAAACAAATATTAGAACAATTATTGGTTTTAATTTCTCCTTATGCCCCGCATATTACTGAAGAACTTTGGGAAAAACTAGGTAATAAAGAAAGTATTGCATTTGCCCCGTTCCCTATGTTTAATGAGGAGTTTGTAAAAGAATCATCGTTCAACTATCCTGTTTCATTTAATGGTAAGGTTAGATTTAATGTGGAGTTTGATTTAAGCTTAAGCAAAGAAGATGTAGAAAAAGAAATTCTTGCTTTACAACAAACAGGAACTTACCTAGATGGTAAAGCGCCGAAGAAAGTAATTGTAGTGCCTGGGAAGATTATAAATATTGTGGTGTAAATCGTAATTTGACCTAATTAAAACAATGACTACAAAAACGCTAGCAAAAACATTTAATATAATAAAAGCCCCAGCGGGGCGACCTATTTCTAACTAACTAGAAACAAAAACCTATTAAGCCCCAGCGGGGCGACCTGTAAACATGGCGAACACATATACTCAGATATATCTTCAAATTGTCTTCGTAGTTAAAGGTCGTCAAAATCTTATTTCTGAAAAGAACAGAGAGGAATTGCAAAAATTCATTACTGGTATTGTAGAAAATAGAGGTCAAAAACTAATTGCCATCTATTGTATGCCCGACCACACACATGTATTAGTTGGCTTCAAACCTTCATTAAGTATTTCAGATTTAGTTAGAGATATTAAAGCTGGCTCATCAAAATTCATAAACGAACAAAATTGGATACAAGGAAAGTTTAATTGGCAAGAAGGCTTTGGTGCTTTTTCTTATGGTAAATGGGATTTAGATAATGTTGTAAAGTATATCTTAAATCAGAAAGAACATCACACTAAGAAACGTTTTAAAGAAGAGTACCTTGAGTTGCTTAAGGAATTTGATGTGAGTTACGATGAAAAATATCTTTTCCACTTCGAAGAATGAACAGGTCGCTCCTACGGAGCTTAATGGTATACTTGGTTTGTTGATACAGATAGTGGGCTCCGCTGGAGCCAATTTTTCGTTAACCTAATTAATAAATTAAAATAAATTAGATTATGTTTGAATCAACAAACTTATAATGATTAGCTTTATTCTATAATTAAGATAAGAATCTGTAAACCTCATGAAATCTATTTTTCTCAATTCAATTTTGCTTGCAAGTGCAACAATATTTCTATCCTCCTGCCTTTTCAGTGGCAAGAGTAAGAAGCTTGGTATGCCGCTCAACATCGGAGAGCCTTCAAAAACATTTACAGTAAATGTTGATGGAGATAATTTATACCGCTTAATTAATTTGCCCCTTGCTAGCGATAGCATGAAAAACGCAATTAAACAATTAGGTGATTTTAATTTTACAACTTCAATGGATGAGTATTATCCTTATCCAACTACTGCAGCGTATGTAAATTATGATTTTGGCGCAATTAATGTTAGCGTAAGGGGTGCAGGCATGAACATAGAAAGAAGTGAATTACAAAAAACCTATGATGAATACACTTCCAGTTTTAGAACAGAATCCATTGTTATTTATCCTGAGGATTACAAAAAGCCACTGCCCTATCAATTAAAATACACAGATACACCAAGCATGGTAGAGAAAAAAATTGGACTGCACGATAATTTCTTTCACACACCACGCGAAACAGATTATAAATTTTTCTATCCTAACAAAGGAATTGAAATTAAATTTAATTGTAGGTTAAGTGACACAACAATTACACAAATAACCTTAACCGACTCAATTACAGAAATGCAACGATTCCCAACAAAATTTGGTGTAGATAAAGAGAAATAATCTATCTTTAAATAAAAATTAATTAAGCTTTGCAATTAACCTCTTACACTCAACAAAAAATAAGCACTTGGAGTGGTGGCACTACAACCGAGTTATTTATTTATCCTGAAGAAGCTGAATACAGCGAACGTAATTTTGATTTCAGAATTAGTACCGCAACAGTTGAAGTGGAAGAAAGTAATTTTACTCAACTACCAGGTTACAAGCGCGTATTAATGATACTGCAAGGCCAACTGTTTATCGAACACAAAAATCAACACAGTAAAATTTTAAAGCAATACGATTGCGATGAGTTTCTTGGAAATTGGGAAACCAAAGCAAAAGGTAAAGTAGTTGATTTTAACTTGATGATGAAAGAAGGCTGGAACGGAAGTCTTTCTGTTGATGCCTTATCTAAAGACGAAAGCAAGTCATACATTTATAACGAAAGTAAATTTATTGGTTTGTATTTACTCGAAGGTAGCTTAATTGCAAACGAACAATTACTCAATCAAAAAGACTTTCTATTATTCGAAAACAAAACAGTTGGCGATAAAATTAAAATGAGTGCTAACGACAATTGCAAATTTGTTCTTGTTAAAATAAGCGAAATCAACGCTTAGAAAACCCTCCTTCTTTGTTCATAAAGCCATTTCTCGGTTCATAAATTATTCGATATGAAATCTTAAAAGCGATTTCAAGACCTCGTACATTTACTCTACTAAATTTATATACTATTATGGAAACTTTAATGCAGTATTGGTGGGTGCTCATCCCAATCGTTTGTTTAATTTTTTACAAACTTATTTTCCGACTGTTCGGAATTATTATTATCCCTGAAGACAAGATAGGACTTGTCACGAAGAAATTTGTTTTATTTGGCGCAAACAAAGAATTACCTGCAGGTAGAATTATTGCAGTAAATGGCGAAGCAGGTTTTCAAGCACAAAGCTTAGCTCCCGGAATTTATTTTTGGTACTGGGTATGGCAGTACGAAATTAAACAACAAAGTTTTACCGTTATCCCAGAAGGTAAAATTGGTTTGTTAGTTGCAAAAGATGGTGCTGAACTAGAAACAGGATACATTTTAGCTCGTAAAGTTGAGTGCGATTCGTTTCAAGATGCTGCTGCCTTTTTTAATAACGGTGGTCGCAAAGGACGTCAATCTGCAATTATTACTGCGGGTACATATCGTATCAATACATTTTTGTTTGATATCATGACTTATGACATGACCCACATTACCGAAAACATGGTAGGTGTTGTTACAACTATGGACGGTTTCCCAATTGATGAAGGAAACATTGCAGGTAAGCCAACAAAGGGTCATAACAATTTCCAAGATTGTGATGCTTTCTTAGCTAATGGTGGTAACAAAGGTTTACAACCCGAAATTATTTTAGCTGGTTCTTACTATTTAAATCCTTGGTTTATACAAGTTGAACAAATTAAAATGACAGAGATTCCAATTGGTTATGTTGGTGTTGTTATTTCGTATGTTGGACAAGATGGAAAAGATTTAAGCGGGGCAGAATTTAAACATGGTAACATTGTAAGTAAAGGTGAAAAAGGTGTGTGGGCTGAGCCACTTGGGCCAGGTAAATACCCAATCAATACATTTATTATGCGTGTTGAATTAGTACCTACAACTAACTTAGTTTTAAACTGGGCAAATGCAAGAAGCGAATCACATCAATTAGATAAAAACTTATCTACTATTACAGTGCGTTCAAAAGATGGTTTCCCTTTTAACTTGGATGTATCGCAAATCATTCACATACCTACAACGGAAGCGCCTAAAGTAATTGCGCGTTTTGGTAGTATGATGAACTTAGTTGGACAAGTGTTAGAACCAACTATTGGTAACTACTTCCGTAACTCGGCGCAGGATAGCGATGTAATTGCTTTCTTAAGTTCTCGTAAAGAAAGACAAGATGCAGCTAAGAAACGTATTAGCGAAGTATTAGACCAATACAATGTAAATGGTGTAGATACTTTAATTGGAGATATCGTTCCGCCAGAGAGTTTAATGAAAACATTAACCGATCGTAAAATTGCAGAAGAGCAAAACACTACTTTTGAAACACAAAAGAAAGCAGAGGTTACTCGTCAAGCATTAGAAAAAGAAACTGCGGTAGCTGATATGCAAAAGGAAATTGTGAAAGCTGATCAAGGTGTATTAATCTCTGAACGTATTGCAGATGCTGCGGTTAAGAAAGCAACGGGTGAAGCGCAAAGTGTAAAAATTTCTTCTAACGCAGAGGCTGATAGATTAAAAGTAATTGCAAATGCAGATGCTGAAAAAACAAAAGTAATTGCAAGTGCAGATGCAGAGAAAATTAAAATGTTAGCAAATGCAAATGCAGAACAAATTAGTGTAACCGGTAAAGCAGAAGCAGAAAAGATTTTAGCAATTGGTAAATCAAATGCAGAGTCATATAACCTTGCTGTAACTGCAATGGGTGGCGATAACTTTACTCGTTTAAAAATTACCGAAGCAATTGGTAAAGATAAAATCAAAGTTATCCCTGATGTGTTAATCTCTGGAGATGGTGGACCAAACGGACCAATAAGCGGTTTACTTGGTTTAAAATTAATGGATGACATGACTAAGAAAACAATTGAAGAAAACAGCAAAGCCACTAAAAAAGATGACAAAAAAGGTGATGTGATTTAATCAATAGATTATTAAAAAGTAAAGCCCTTGAGAATTCTCAAGGGCTTTACTTTTTATACATACAAACTCTTAATTCATTCTTCTTCTATCAATAAAAGAAAGTAATCTATTAAGACTAAATGGACCTACTTCTTTTTCTTCTTTACTTATCGTTTCTTTAGGACTTAATTCATCTGCTATTACAGAAGCATACAAATGCTCGACTTCCTTCTTAAGAACGATTGCCTTATTATTAAGAACAAACAACTTCCAATCATCATTAAAAAGACGTGGAATAAATCGGAAATACAAATTCATTCTTGAACTTGTTTCGAATTCACTTTCATCTTCTTTTTCTAAAGCATAAATTTCGTAGTAACAAATTGCTGGGTGCTCGCTCATAAATACTCTACCTATTTCCACAATCGTATTCATCACTTGCCAAACTTCACCTCTGTTGGTTAAGCCGTACTCATCAGCATCTTCTAAATTCACAACTCCAAACACTAATGTTGCGCACAAGGCGTTCTCCTTTTTTCTTCCAAACTTCACCTCATAGCGCATCCCTGAATCCGTATTAAAAAAATACGTGTTCCCTGATTTGATTGGAGGAGTTTCTATCGAGTACATTTTTGCTCTTATCGGGTTGATTAAGGTTATTATCGAATCCGAGAGCTAAAGTAGAGGAAATACTTATTCGCGCAACATTTTTTTATTAAACGGTGGTAGTTAATTAGTTTAAACGATAAATCAATTGATAAGTGGTAATCTTAAACTATTTAACAAGATTTACACTTACAACTTTATCATTCTCAAATTTAACCGTACCCTTGTCATTATAATTCCATTCTGCTGAACTTACCTCTGTAACTGTGCCATCATTAAGTGAACTACTGCTTGAAGTAGAAGTAGAAGTAGAATGGTTTGCTTTTCCCAGTATTTTTTCAACTTCGGCAGAAGTCATGCCTGGTTTAACTTCAGTAATGCTTGCAGAACAAGCTGCAAATAAAACAATGGCACTTGCTAAAATTAAAATGTATTTCATTTTTATAAATTTAGTAGTTAATCAAATCTAATAGTTTTTTGGCAAAACGTTCTTTAGGCAAGAAATTAATTTCTAAATCAGCATTCATTGGAACTGGAGTATCTAAACTTCCTTCACGAGCAATAGGTGCATCAAGGTACTCGAAGCAGTGCTCAGAAATCAATGCGCTTAACTCTCCTCCTATTCCACCAGTGATAGTATCTTCATGTAAAATAAATGCTCTACCTGTTTTCTTAACCGAAGCATAAATTGTTTCTACATCCAATGGAGCCAATGTTCTTAAATCAACTAAATCTGCTGAAATTTCCGGATGTTTTTCTAATAACTCAATTGCCCAATGTACACCCATTCCGTAAGTAATAATAGAAACTTGCGTTCCTTCTTTTACTAAACGTGCTTGTCCAAATGGAATCGTATAATAATCATCAGAGATATCTTCAGTAATACTTCTATACAATCCTTTATGCTCAAAAAACATAACAGGATTTGGATCTTCAAATGCGCTTAACAATAATCCTTTTGCATCTGATGGAAAAGCTGGATAAGCAATTTTTAATCCTGGGGTTTTAAAAAACCAAGCTTCATTACTTTGCGAATGGAAAGGTCCCGCTGCAACACCTGCACCTGTAGGCATACGAACAACTACATCTGCATGTTGCCCCCAACGGTAATGTGATTTAGCTAAATTATTTACAATTTGTGTAATACCTTCCGAAACGAAATCAGCGAATTGCATTTCTACCATCGCTTTGTGTCCGTTAATACTTAAACCAAAACCAGTTCCTAAAATTGCTGATTCACACAATGGAGTATTACGCACTCTTGCTTTACCAAACTCAGCAACAAAACCATCTGTAATTTTAAATGCACCGCCGTACTCTGCAATATCTTGCCCCATTAACACCAAGTTTGGATGCTTTTGCATTGCTTGGCGCATACCATCCGATAAAGCATCAATAAAACGTTTGCTTGTTTTATTGCCACTTGGTTGTATGTTAGGATTTACAAATGGTTTGTACATGTCACGTAACTCAAGCGCTGTATCTGGAGTTGGGATTGTTTCATTAAAAGTAATTTCTAAACCATCTTCAATTTCCTTTTTGTATTCAGCACGAATGTTCTCTATAATTTCTTCAGTAAGAACTCCTTCATCCAACAACCACTTTTCGAAATTTTGAACTGGATCCTTTTTACCCCATTGCTCAAATAATTCTTTAGGAATATATTTTGTTCCTGATGCCTCTTCATGCCCACGCATACGGAAAGTCATACACTCTAATAAAACTGGGCGAGGTCTTACTCTAATTTCTTCTGTAATGCGTTTAACAGCTTCAAATACTTTTAATACGTTATTTCCATCTACCTGAAACCCTTCAATTCCATAACCAATAGCTTTATCAATAAATTGTTTACATTTAAATTGCTCAGCACTTGGCGTTGAAAGACCGTAACCATTATTTTCGATTACAAAAATTACTGGTAAATCCCACACTGCAGCAACGTTCATACTTTCATGAAAATCACCTTCGCTAGTTGCCCCGTCGCCCGTGAAAACTGCCGTTGCTAATTTTGCACCTTTTAATTTGTTTGCTAAGCTGATTCCATCTGCCACACCCATTTGCGGACCGAGATGAGAAATCATACCAACAATTTTATATTCTTGTGTTCCGAAATGGAATGAACGATCACGACCTTTTGTAAATCCACCTGGCTTACCTGTGAACTGAGAGAACAAACGATTAAGAGGAATACCACGTGTAGTAAATACACCAAGGTTACGATGCATTGGCAAAATAAATTCTTCTTTATCCATTGCTGTTGCAACACCAACGGAGATTGCTTCTTGTCCTATACCCGAAAACCATTTCGAAATTTTTCCTTGACGAAGTAAGATCAGCATCTTCTCTTCAATCATACGAGGCTTTAAAATGTTTCTATATAATTGTAATAAAGTTTCGTCTTTATGTTTTTTTCTTTCGAATTTAACAGGCATTTCAGCAGTAATCATAGTTGCAATTTTAGAGCTCAAATGTAGTGATTTATGCTTAAATTTGAAAAACAAAAACCTCAACATGGCAGAATGTAAATGCACAGTAGCAGCCGCTAAAAAAGACCTTCATTATGATTTAGTTAAGGAAAATGTGCTTGAAGTAGTTTCCTCTGTAAATGAAGATTACGAAGAAAAAACCGTTCTAAAATGCTTGTTGTGCAACAAAAAATGGGCTTTTACCCGTAATGATAGCTATCACGAGCCGATAATTTCTTGGCGTAAAATCTAAATTTATTTATACATTTGCGGCGTCTTAAGGGGTGCTGTTTGAATTAAAACTGAAGAGTGCAGATTGAAGAACTTATTTCTTCTATTTTCAATTTTCCTTTTTCAATTCAAAATGGCTGAGATTATACCCAGTAATGCACTATGCCAATCATATTGTATTACGGACCTGATCAGGGTAATGCCTGCGTAGGGAAATAAATATCAAACAATTGCTATCCCTGCTTTTGTTTTATTTATTAATTAAAAAGAAAAAAGAAATGAAAAAACGTATTATCGTTTTAATGGCGCTATGTTTTGCAGCCGTTAGTGAAATTAATTCGCAAAACAACATTACAGGTAAAGTAACAAATGAAAAGGGCGAAGAAATTTCTTATGCCGCTGTAAGTGTAAAAAACACATTGCTTTCTGTATCAAGTAAAAGTGATGGAACTTACTTACTTAAGAATTTAAAAGACGGAACTTATGTGATTGAATGTTTTTACTTAGGCTACGAAAAACAAATCGACACCGTTGTTTTAAGCGGGGCAAGTATCGAAAAAAACATCATGCTTAAACAATCGCAAATTGTAATTGATGAAGTTATTGTACAATCTACACGTACTGATAACAGCAGTGGTTTTGCTTATTCAACAATGAACAAGGAAGATATACAGAAACAAAATTTGGGGCAAGATGTTCCTTATTTATTAGGAAATCAAACTTCGGTTGTAAGTACTTCTGATGCAGGAACAGGAATTGGCTACACAGGTTTACGCATTAGAGGTAGCGATGCAAGTCGTATTAATGTTACTGTAAATGGCATTCCAACTAACGATGCAGAAAGCCAAGGAACCTATTGGGTTGATTTTCCAGATTTAGCTTCGAGTACAAATAGTATTCAAATACAAAGAGGTGTAGGTAGTTCAACCAATGGTGCTGGCGCTTTTGGTGGAAGTATTAATGTGCAAACAAATACATTAAACACCAAACCTTATGCAGAAGTAATTAATAGTGGTGGTTCGTTTAATACTTTGCGTACAACATTAAATGCAGGAACAGGTTTACTAAATGAGCATTGGGCAATTGATGCAAGAGCTTCTAGAATTACCAGTGATGGTTTTATTGATAGAGGTTATTCTAAATTATATTCTTGGTTTGTATCTGGTGGTTATTATGGAAAGAAAACAACTATTAAAGGCGTTGCCTTTTCGGGTAATGAACAAACCTACCAAGCTTGGTGGGGAATTCCAGAAACAAAATTAAACGGAGAACCGAAAGACAGTTTGTTTAATTACTTGTATAATAATTTAGGATACGTTGCTCCTGAAGATACTATGAATATTAAAAATTCAGATAACAGAACTTATAACATCTACAGATACAAAAACCAAACTGATAATTACAAACAAGATAATTATCAATTACACTTAATACATGAATTCAATAAAAAATACACCTTAAATATTGCAGCGCATTATACCAAAGGAAAAGGGTATTACGAAGAATATAAATACAACCAAACACTTGCTGACTATAACATGAATGATGTAGTTGTTGGAGCAGATACCATTACAAGCAGCGATCTTATCAGAAGAAAATGGTTAAACAATGATTTTTATGGTGTAGTTTATTCATTAATTGCAAAACCAACCAACAAGCTACAAATGACAATTGGCGGCGGAGCAAACAATTACGTTGGTCAACATTATGGCGAAGTAATTTGGTCGCGCTATGCTAGTAACAGCGAAATAAATCATCGTTATTACAATGATACAGGATTTAAATTAGACATAAATAATTACTTAAAATTTAATTATGAGGTAACTAAACGATTTAATGTGTTTGCCGATTTACAACACCGTTATGTAAAATATAATTTTGTTGGTATTGATTATAATGGCCGTGATTCAACGCAAACAGCCACATTTAATTTCATAAATCCTAAAGCTGGCTTAATATACAGTCCTGCAGATAACACCAAGCTATATGCTTCTTACAGTCGTGGTAACCGTGAGCCAAGCAGAGGAGATTTTACAGAAAACAAATTAAAAAGTCAGCCAAAAGCAGAACAATTAAATGACTTTGAAATGGGAATAAATCAAAACTTTAAAAACTTTGCTTATGGTATTAATTTGTATGGAATGTTTTATAAAAACCAATTGGTATTAACTGGAGAATTAAACGATGTTGGAGGTTCGAGAAGAATGAATGTTGATAAAAGCTATCGTGCAGGTATTGAATTAGAAGCAGGCTACAAAGCTTCTAAATATTTCAGCTTAAATGGAAACATTACCCTAAGTCAAAATCAAATTAAAAACTTTAATGAAATTGTTTCTAATTACGATGCAGCGGATTATTTGGACACCATTGTTCATGCGAGCACAAACATTGCTTATTCACCAAACGTAATTTCATCTGTAAGCTTAATTTTTACGCCATGCAAAAACTTCGACATTACCATGATTAACAAATATGTTGGAAAACAATATTTAGACAATACATCAAACGAAAAAAGAAAATTAGATCCTTATTATGTGGCAGATATACGTTTAAGTTACACACTTAAATTAAAATCAATAAAAGAAATTCGTTTTACTGTTAGTGTAAACAATGTATTTAATAAGCTTTATAGCTCTAACGGCTACACTTATGGCTGGATTTACGGCGGACAACAATACACTTATAACCATTATTATCCACAAGCCGGGACAAATGTGTTAGGAGGAGTGAGTTTTAGATTTTAACTTCTAAAACAAAAAACAACCTGATTATTTCAACAATTATATTACTTTTATTAGTAAATTATAAAATTAAAAACATGAAAATAAAAACGATTCTTGCCTGTTTTTCCCTTGCATTAATTACTGCCTGTGGAGGCTCAAAAGATTCTTCTGTATCCGAAGAAAACAAAAACAATTCTAAACCCTATGAAGATAGTTTATCTGCATTTATTAAGGAAAACAAAGGGCAATTAGATTCTATATTTTTAAAAATGGAAACATTTGCCAATGACATAAATGATGGCAAACACAAAATCAATTATAAATTTGTAGTTGAAGATTCCGTTTTAAATTTCCAACTTTATCAAAACAATAATAATCCAATGCCTGTTAAGGAGTTTAATGCTATTTATTTATCAGAAAATGTTTTACAAAATAAGCCGCTACCTGAAAATATGCCAAGCGATTTTTTTATCCCTACTGGTTACAGTTACGTTAGAGACCTTGTGAAAACAGGAAAATATGACCGTGGTTATACTGAAGGAACATCAGGGCTTATTGAGTGTTTGCAAAACGATAAAAAGTTACTTAAAACCTTTTTACAATTAAAATACCTTATTTTAATTAAATACAAAAAATATACTCCTGGTGATATATCAATTGTAACCGATACATACAACATTCCAACACTTGATGGTGTTTTGTATATATACAACCTAAAAACGAATAAGTATTGTGGTGGTGGAGAATTTGCTTCTAGTGGGGCAAACCATTTATATTATACTTACAAAGAAAATGATATATCTGATGAACAATATCAGGCCGAAAAGGAACTTATAAAAGAAACTCCTGATTCGATTTTATTCAAAACAATCAGACTACTTAATAGTTTCACAAGGGTAGATGAAAGTTCAGTAAAACCGTATTAATAAATTTCAAATTAATTTTAGGTTTCAAAATGTGAAAAAGAAAGGTGGTTTCGAATCTCGAAACCACCTTTCTTTTTTATGACAATTCGTTAGGCGTTGAAATATTATTTTTCGCCTGCGTTTTACTCAAGAAAATTAATTGAATTACTATGAGAGCTACACTTGAGCCTACTAAAACTAAACTTATTGGTTGCTCCCCATTTTTTGTTAAGGGGTCACTTTCCATACTGCCAGTTAAATAAGCCATTATAACTGCAAAACCATTATTTACGGTATGCGCAATAATTGGAACCCATAAATTGTTTGTGAATAAATACAAATAACCCAGTACAGCTCCTAATAACATACGAGGGATAAAACCAAAAAATTGTAAGTGTATGGCGCTAAATAAAATTGCTGTTAACCAAACTGCAATGTGCTTATTCATTTTATTTTCTATAAACAAACGCTGTAAAAAACCTCTAAAGAAAATTTCTTCACTCAAGCCTGCCATAAAAGCAATCACAAATAAATTGATGAACATGTTGCCCAATGTGTTATTTACAAAAAATACTTTTATGGTTTCATTAGCAATATTCTCTTTCACTCTCATCCAACTTTCTACTCCACTCATAAAAGAAGGTAAGTGCATACTTGCATTCCATTGTGCTGTTCCGCTAACTAAGGGCAAAGCAAAAATACAAATCGTTAAAGCAACTAACAGAGCTTTCCAATTTGGTAATTTCTTTAGTGGTAAAAAAGCAAGCTTTTCTGCACGCATTACTGAACTAAAAAACAATACAGGAACAATAAATGTAATTGTTACTAAAACTACTTGCCCTACTTTAAGCATCAAGAGTAAATTAGCATTAGTTAAATCAAAATTAGGGCTAGCATTACCTCCCATACTGCTTGCAACAGTAATTAAAGTGAGATAAAAAATCGCTATAAATAACTGAGCCCATAATGGTGCTCTATGTTGAATTGAATTCATTAAAAATTTAATTTAGGCAAAAGTACACATTAGATTTAAATCATTTGGAAATAGGATTGTAAAATACAATTTGAAGTATTATTTCACCATTAAAACAAAACCTTTTTCTTCTATCAAGGTTCCATCGTCTCCAACTCCTTTTGCAACATAAAAGTAGGTTCCTGCACTATGCTCTAGTCCATCCCAGCCTGTTCCTAAGCCATCAAAACTTATTACTTTAGTTCCCCATCTGTTAAAGATTTCAATGCTTAATGATTTCATACCTGTTGTAATAGGCTTTAAAAAATCATTTACATCATCTGCATTCGGACTAAAAATATTTGGCATTACAACGGTTGCGTATTCTTTTACTTCTATTACAACAGAAGTGCTTGCATTACACGAAACATTTCCATTTCCTGCAACCAAAGTAACAGTGTACATACCAGGTGTTGTAAATGTATTTGCATAAGCGGATGTATAAGCAACTGGCAAACCATTTGTTCCAGAAACATACCACTGATAATTACTTGCCCCTGTACTCGTATTGGTGTAAACAACTGGCAAAGGCAAATATCCCGAATTGATAGAAGGAGAAAATGATGCATTTGGCACTACACCTGGTATTACTTTTATACTATCTGTACTTGAACATCCTGTTGCAGGATTTGTGGCAGTTAAATAATAGGTGCCTGCTGTATTTACTCCTGTTGCAACACTTCCACCTGAAGGATTTAAAATTGTCCCCGCAGTATTAGTCCAAACATATTGATAACCCGATTGTAATTGCGTTCCACTTAATGTAATGCCACTACTTCCACAAGGCAAAGTAGCACTTGCTGGCCCAGCATTTACAATTGTTTGGGAACCATTTGAATTTACAAGAACCGTTGCACTACTTACACAACCATTTTGCGGACTAGTAACCGTTACCGTATAAATACCTGCTGCCGAAACATGTGTTGTATCATTGTTTGGTGTATCACCAGCTGCAACACCCGCAGCAGGACCTACCCACGAATAGTTTGCGTTTAAAACATTTGAAGATGCGTTTATAGGAACAACAGTTACCGCGCACGATAATAATGGATTTGTTCCAACTGTTATTATAGGATTTGTAAGATCGGTAATTAATTGTGTTTGCACAGATGATACACAATTGTTAGTAGTATCAACAACAGTTAATGTATAGGTTCCTGCAGCAGTTGCTACAACTGTATCACTAATACCCAATGTATCACTTAATGTTGGACCTAACCATAAATAATGAACTGCACTGGTAGAACTAGTTGCAACTAAGGCTACCGAATTTGTATTACACGAAATGGAATCAATTGCTGTTGCGCTTATACTTGGTAAATCTGTACTAGCAATAACATTTAATGTGCCTGCGATAGTGCAACCATTGTTTTGATCTGTTATAGTAAGTGTATAGGTTCCTGCTGAAGACACATTTGTTTGTGATGCATTTGGTGTTGTACCTGCAGGCGCTCCAACTGTTGGACCAGTCCAATGATATGCTACACCAGCTCCAATATTAGAACTGCCACTTCCACTAATAGACACGGTATTAACAACACAAGTAATCGACTGATTAGTTCCAATAGTTACAGAAGGTGGTGTTGTATTTGAACTTACCAATATGCTTGATGAACTTGAACAAGCATTATTAATATCGGTAGCTATTAAAGTATAAGTTCCTGCTAAATTAACTACTGTACTATTACTAGTAGGACTTGTACCTGCCGGAGTTCCTACTGCAGGCCCTGTCCAATTGTAAGTTAAACTTGAATTTAATGTGGTGCTTAAAGTAGATGTTAATGTATTACATGTAATTTCGTTGCTCGTGCTTGGTGATATAATTGGGCTAGTTGTATTAGAAGAAATTTGAAAACTATTTACATTAATACATCCATTTGTTTGATCAGTTGCAGTTATAGTGTAAGTTCCTGGCGTTGTTAAATTTGCTGCTGCAGTATTGCTTACTATATTTCCAGCTGAGGGGCCTGTCCATTGAAAACTAACATTTGTTGTTGATGAACTTGCAGAGCCTTGTACACTAGTAATGGCACAAGTTAATGTATCATTATTTACAGATGATGTTAATTGAGGCGCTCCTAGTGGCGGATTAACAACAACAGTTTCTGTAGAAGAACATAATCCTGAAGTAACCTGCAAAGTATAAACTCCTGCACCATTAACTGTTGGTGTTGTTGTATTACTTCCACTCACAACTCCTGGACCTGTCCATAAATAAGAAGGGTTAGATGAGGATGAACTCCCAGTTAAATTAATTGTTGATGGCACGCAAGTTAAATTAACAGGCGTAACAACTGTTATTTGTGGATTAGCAATTACATATACATTAACAGCAACTCTAGGGCTTTCGCAACCACTTGAAGTTTGTGTTACATAATAAATTGTATTGCCTACATTAGTTGTAGATGGCGTTGGAGCTACTGCAGAACCAACACCTCCTGATGAATTTAAATACCACAACAAATTTGTGCCTGTTGCGCTTAATTGATTAGCTATTGCATTTTGACAATAAACCTGATTAGTAACAAGCGGGGCAGGAGATATTGCTCCAACAGTAACATTTGCAACCTCAATAGCGGGGCACCCCAAAGCATCTGTCCCATTTAAAATTGCAACATAAGAACCTGGTGAAGTATAATTTATTGTATGTGGTCCTGCTCCTGAAGCGCTAACAGGTGCGCCGCCATTTAAGAAATTCCAAGATAAACCACCCGAAACATTTGTACTTGCGCTGGCATCAAACGAAATTGTTTCGCCTGCACAAATAGTAACTGCCGAAGTAGAGATCGATAAATCAGGCCCAAGAAATTCTCCTGTTCCGCCAAAATTTGTAGTATATCCAGTATTCCCACTCCAATTATTTACAAGCAATGCATAGGATCTGCCAGCAACCATATCTACATATTGACAATATGCATTACTATTATTCACAAAATCACATCCAGGAGGCTCACTAATACTTTGATCGCTTAAACTTAAACCTGTTGAACCATTTGCATTTAAACAAGATGCGGCATTACATCTAATGGGAGACCTCGGTCCGCAAGCAGTATTACTTGCAAGCTCGTACAAAATAAAATCAATATCATCATTGGGATTAATAGGAGTGATATCAAAAATGAGTGTTCCTGAAACTGAACAAGTCCAATAAAACCACGAAGAATTTCCTTCATCTGCTGCTGCTGTTCCTAAACAAGTTGCATCCTCTATCTCATCATTGTTTGCCCCACCACCACTCAACACTGAAACAGAAACTGGATTTTTGCTACATAAATATGCTGCACCATTACAATCAGGAGTTGGATTAGCATAAGGGGTATAATTATTAATGCATAATTCAAAAGTTCCCTCTTGCGCATTTGTTGTACTAACGCGAATAAAATAAACTGTACCTGGCTGCAAGCCATCTTCAAACAACTGAACAATTCCCGAACCACTGTTTGCTTGTGCACATCCCAATAAAGTTAAAGAACCTGCACAAGTTCCATTGTAAATTGCAATTCTTGGTCTAATTAAAGTACCACCTGCCCCGGTACCTCCAATCGACATTAAAACATCTGTACCAATTGCAGTAAATTGAAACCAAACATCTTCTGTTGGAGTTCCTGCCGTCCAACAGGTAGGTAATGCAAGTCCGCTAGTTGTTGAGCCCACATTTGTATATGCACCCGAACCAGAGCAATAATTTATAACATTGGTAATTTGTAAAGCAGTTGAGCAATTATCGCCTTGCGCAATAAGCCTAGAGGAGCTAAAAAAACTCAAAAAAGCAATTATCAGCAAACAAGCCTTATTCATGGCAATACATTTGATTGCCAAATTACGAAATATTCATCAATTTTATTCTTTTCTGAAGCAAAGAAAAGCATCATTTTCAAGTAGATAGCCAATTCTTAAAGAAATTATTAAAATTAAGCGAAGCCCAGTGAATTTTCGTCTAACTAAGTATGTACAAAAGTATATTTTGAGTACTTTAGGCCCTCAAAAAAATTATACAAATGCGTAAAACAATCATTTATTTATTTTTAGTTGCCTTTACCTTGAGATTTGCTCCAGTTAAAGCCGACGAAGGAATGTGGCTTCCAATGTTACTTGGCGAACAAGTGTACAAGGACATGGTAAAAAAAGGCTTAAAGCTTACTAAGGAACAACTATACGACATCAACAAACCATCTATTAAAGATGCGATTGTAATTTTTGGTGGTGGATGTACAGGTGAAATAGTTAGTAAAGAAGGTTTAATATTTACTAATCACCACTGCGGTTACGAAGCAATTGCAACTGCAAGTAGTGTTGAACATAACTATTTAAAAGATGGTTTTTGGGCAAAAAGTAAAGCTGAAGAAATTCCATCAAAAGGATTAAGCGTTCAGTTCTTAAATAAAATTGAAGATGTAACTGCACAAGTTAATGCAGCTCTTGGAAACACTACAGGTGCAGAGCGCATGAAAAAAATGCAGGAAATTTTTACTGAAATTGGAAAAAAGAACAGCGACGGAAATAAAGAAGGACGTGTAAGTTCTTTCTTTAAAGGAAATCAATTTTTACTTTTTGTTTACGAGCGTTATAACGATGTACGTTTTGTAGGTACTCCTCCTGAGAGCATTGGTAAATTTGGTGGAGACACTGACAACTGGGAATGGCCTCGTCACACAGGTGATTTCTCTGTGTTCAGAGTTTATATGAGCAAAGATGGAAAATCTGCTGACTATGCTCCAGATAATGTTCCTTACATTCCAAAACATTTTTTACCTGTTTCTTTAAAAGGAATTAATGATGGTGACTATGCTATGATTTATGGTTACCCAGGAAGCACAAATCGTTACGAAACATCTTATGGAGTGAAATTAAAAACAGATATCGAAAATCCTTTTACTGTTTCTTTACGTGATATGCGTTTAAAAAACATGTTAGAAGAAATGATTAAAGATCCAGCTGTTAAATTACAATTAGCTTCTTCGTATGCTCGTATAGCTAACTACTGGAAATTTTTTGATGGCGAAAGCAAGCAATTAATTAAGTATCATATCTACGACCAAAAACAAACTGTAGAAAATGATTTTGTTACTTGGGCAAAAGGAAAACCAGAATACGAAAATATTTTCCATGATATTGAACAAAACTACAATGCTTGGACTCCTTACTCTAAACACCGTGTATACATTACAGAAGGAATCAGTGGTTCGCCATTACTAGCTTATGCAGCAACATTAATGCAATTAGAAAAAGCATTAAAGAAAAAAGATATTAGTGCTGATGACTTAAACAAAACAATTGCTGCTACCGAAAAAGCAAGAGCAACATTTATTGCAGGTGAAAACAAAGCTTCTGACCAACGTATTGTTGCAGCAGTTTTAAAATCATTTTATTCTGACATTACTCCTAATCAATTACCAACTGATTTTTACGCAACATTTAAAACTAAATATGGTGACCCAACATTTAGTGATGCTTATGTAAAATATGCAAACGATATGTTTACTAAAACAATGATTTTAGATGATGCTAAATGGAAAACATTTATCGCAAAACCTGACACCACAACTTTATCAAATGATATTGCTTTCCAATGTGCATCTTCATTTATGAAAAACTACAACACGCGTTTTGCACCATTGTATAATGATTTTGTAAATAAGAATAACGATTTAAACCGCGCTTACATGAAAGGTTTAATGGAAATGGAACCAACAAAAGTGCGTTACCCAGATGCTAACTTCTCTATGCGTGTAAGTTATGGTAATGTAAAATCATACAAACCAAGAGATGGTGTACAATATGATTACGTTTGTACTTTAGGTGGTGCAATGGATAAATACAAACCAGGCGATTACGAATTTGATTTACCTGCTAACTTAGTTGAAACATACAAGAAAAAAGATTTCGGACCTTATGCAGATAAAAAATACAATGATGTTGTTGTTTCTTTTATTACTACAAATGATATTACAGGTGGTAACTCAGGTTCACCAGTTATTAATGCAAAAGGCGAATTAATAGGTTTAGCTTTTGATGGTAACTACGAGGCACTAAGCCACAAAATTGCTTTTGATAAAGATTTAAACCGTACCATTTGTGTTGATGTTCGTTATGTAATTTTTGTAATGGACAAATTAGGAAACGCAAAAAATTTATTAGCTGAGTTAAGCTTGAAATAAATTTTTAATTGAAATTATAATGAAAGGCAACCCAAGGGTTGCCTTTTGTGTTTATTGGAATTTAATTTGTAGGTTTGGTTAACAATATAGCAGTAAGTGTCAGAAAGACAAAACATGAAACGATTTTTAATTATTCCACTCATTATATTAATTGTTTTTGCCTCATGCGCGGGCGACAGCAAAGAGGTAAATTCTGATGACAAAAGGACTGCTGACTCTATATTATCCGTTCTCGACGAAGCAATTAGTCATGCTTCCACCGAATGTGCTGAGATTGAGAATGACACTATGCATCAAAAAGGCCTATTCAGATCATTCTGTCCAAGCGACACTATCAATGACATTCCTATCAGTAGACGTATGGTCTATCCATTTGATACTACTCGGACAAAAACCAAAGACACTACTATATATACTTTTAAAGTTTCGTATGACTGTTGCCATAAATTCAATGGGAATTATTACTTAAGTGGAGACACATTAGTCATGACATATTCTCGGGACTGCAATCCTTGTGACTGCTATTGCGATTATATATTGACCTACAAAGTGTCGAACAAGAAATTTAGACATAAACACATTGCAATTCGCAGCCTGGACCGAAAATAGTTTATGCTAATTGGAGTACACCACCGAACTACTAATAGCAACTAAGCACAATTTTTTGCGGGTTAATGCATAAATTAGACAAGTAAAAAACTGTGCCTAGGCGCAAACCGTTACTTACTAATAAACCCCCTTCGCTTTCTCTCTTAAATTATAATTAGAAGCCATTACTTCTCCGTATGCTCCCGCACTTCTAATGGCAATCATGTGTCCGCGTTTTGTTTCGGGAAGGTAAACTGCTTTACCAAAACAATCGCTGCTTTCGCATACTGGGCCAACTACATCATAGCGTTGTACATTGCGTTTATCATCAGAGCTTAAGTTTTCAATTTTATGATATGCTTGGTATAGAGCCGGGCGTATCAACTCTGTCATACCTGCATCTAAAATAGCGAAGTTGGTATTGATTCCTTTTTTTACATAAATAACACGACTAATTAAACTACCACAGTTTGCAACTAGAGCACGGCCTAATTCAAAATGCAATTGCTGTCCTTTTCTTAATTCGAGCAATTCATTAAAAATAGAGAAATAGGTTTTAAAGTCGGGAATAGCTTGCGTGTCGGGCTCTTTGTAATTAATACCCAAACCACCGCCAACATTAATATGCTCGAAGTAAATTCCCTTTTGCTCAAACAAATGAATGAATTCATTTACTTTAGAACACAGTTTTTTGAAAGGATTAAAATCTGTAATCTGAGAACCAATATGAAAATGCAAACCTATTAATTTAAGGTTAGGAAGTTTTTTAAGTAAGTCGATGATGTCGTCTACCTCATGCGCATTTATTCCAAATTTATTTTCTTCTAAACCTGTGGTAATGTATTTATGCGTGTAAGCATCTACATTCGGGTTTAAACGTAATGCAATATTTGCAGTTTTGTTTTTTGCAGCTGCTAATTCATTTATCACTTCCAATTCAGGAATCGATTCGCAATTAAAACAAAAAATATCGTTGTCTAAGGCCAAATTAATTTCATCATCTGTTTTTCCTACGCCAGCAAAAACAACTTGAGTATTTGTGAAGCCATTATCTAAAGCACATTTTACTTCGTTACCACTTACACAATCTGCCCCATAGCCATGCTCACGAACCGTTGCTAATACTTGAGCATCGCAATTTGCCTTTAATGCATAGTGAACATGATACTGGTATTTCTCTGCTTCTGTTTTTGCAGCATGCAAGGTTTGTTTCAATAATTCCAAATCATAATAATAAAATGGAGTTTTAATTGCAGAGAATTTCTCTATTAATTCTTTTCTCATTTTATTAATTATAATTAAATAAACCTTTGTTAAGTGCTACCAGTGCATTTTTCTTTTGCCCCGCTTCCACTAATACAGAAATATTATGCGTGCTTCCACCATAAGAAATCATACGAATTGGAATATCTTTTAAAGCATCAAACACTTTATTTGCATAACCTCTCTTCTCTCCACCAAAATCTCCTACAATACACACGATGGATTGGTCTTTATCAATAGTTACCGTTCCAAACGATTGCAATTCGGAAATGATTTTATCTAAATTACTTGCGTTATCAATAGTTAAAGAAACAGCTACCTCCGATGTGGTAATCATATCGATAGGTGTTTTGTAACGCTCAAATACTTCAAACACCGAACGCAAAAAACCATAAGCCAATAACATTCGGTCAGATTTAATATTGATTGCAGTAATTCCATCTTTGGCTGCTACCGCTTTAATTCCTTCTTCACCAACACTTGCAGTAATAATTGTTCCCTTTGCATCGGGCTGCATAGTGTTTAATAGCTTAACAGGAATGTTTCTTTTTTGCGCAGGTAAAATGCATGTTGGATGTAAAATCTTCGCGCCAAAATAAGCTAACTCTGCTGCTTCGTCAAACGATAATTGCTCGATCGGATGTGTTTTATTTACAATACGAGGATCGTTATTGTGCATTCCATCAATATCTGTCCAAATTTGCACGTCTTCTGCACGTATTGCTGCGCCAACTAAGGAAGCGGTGTAATCACTTCCTCCACGCTTTAAATTATCAATCTCACCAAAAGTATTACGACAAATATATCCTTGTGTTATGAATAAATTTGCCCCGCTGTGTTTTGCTAATTCGTTTTTAATATTCTCTTCTATATAAATTAAATCAGGCTCTTCATTTTCATCTATACGCATAAAGTTAAGCGCTGGAAGTAAAACAGAGTTCACTCCTATCTCCTCTAAATAAAAATGAAATAAGGCTGTTGAGAGTAGCTCACCTTGGGCTAATATTGCCTTTTCTTCGTTTACAGTAAACATGTCTAGTGTAAACGAACGTATATAATCGAAATGATATTTTATTAATTGTGTTCCTTTATTTAAGGATGTTTCTTTTGAGTATAATTTATTTATTTCAAGCTTGTATTTATCTTCCAACTTATTAATTAGTTCAACTGCTTTTGCATTGTTCTTCTCATAAAGAGCATTTGCAATTTCAACTAATGAATTGGTTGTGCCGCTCATTGCGCTTAACACAACAATTTTTGGGTTTGCGTTAACAACCAGCGACACCAAAGCTTTCATTCGCTCTGCGCTACCTACACTTGTTCCGCCAAATTTTAATACTTGCATGTTGTTTTAAAATAAAATAATTGAAAAATAAAATTGAAAAAAAAGACAAATACGGATTACTTACACTTCTTACAGAAGCGCTTACGTTTGGGAGTATGTTTTATTGTATTTGTCATAGACGAGGCAAATATAGAAAACCTTTTTAATAATGCGCAAATAATTTTGCCTTAACATTTAGGTAAACTAAGACGAGTAATCTTACATAAAAATAATAAGATGATAGAAAGAGATGCAATTGTGTACTTAAAGAGCGGACACATCAAATACGGAAAACTAATTAGCAATGAAATTTGTAATCCAAATGAATTCACGAATTTCATTAATATGAATTTCTATAGATTAAATCAATTATTGAAAACGGAAACAATATTGCAAAGTGATATATTAGAAATTGATTACTGCTTAAAGTAATTTTAGAAAGTATAACCAAAGCAAAAAATGGCTTCGGCACAAAGCATTTTGTGTGAAGCTTTTCCATTACCATTTCCTTGCACTAGGCATTTGATGTAATTTGCAGCAACTCCTTTTCCAGTAAATTCAACAGTATAGTGCTTCCAAAAAACTCCTCGAAAACCTGTTTCTAAACCAACACAAGCACCCGCTACATGCCACTTGTTGTTTACTCTATTCCCAAAAATAGTAACATCAGTTCTAGGATAAACAAAGCCAAGTCCAGCCTTTCCAACAACCTCAATAGTATGCTTTCCGTTTTTCGAGTTCCATAGACTCCATTTGCGCATGTAATTTACAATGGCAAAATTAGCTCCGTCAGTATGTTCAAAATGAATGTACTTTGGGTCGAGAATGGTATCCTTATCAAAAGCTTGACCAAATGCCGAACCTGCCATTCGTACCTTTTGATAATTAGTAACTACATATTTAGAATGGTCATAATTTATTTCAATACCCTGATCCTTTTTATCATTAAAATAATATCCAATTCGAAAACTAAATTGGGGAACGGTTATATCCTTTGGGCTAGAAATGATTGAACGAAAATCAGGTCTATCTTTGGCTTTAGCGTCATAAATTTTAAAATCATAAACTCCATACTGGTCTTGCCTGTTTGGGTCGCCATCATTTCTAAAATGAATGGTACTTTTTGCGTACCAATCTCTATTGTAACCCCATAACAAATAAAAAGAACCTTTCTTCTTTTTTGCTCCAGGGCAAGTGTCGCATGGAGTTTGCGCCCAAAAATTTTGAGTAAGCAAACACACAAACAACAAGACAATAATTTTTTTCATTACTCTAAACGCTTCAAATTAATTTCGCGATGTGGGTGAATAACCAATGGGAATTTTTCAATCTTCACTGAGCTACTATCCAAACCAAATGCTCTTCCTTCCGACATACTTATCTTTTTCAGCACAAAATATGCATCTAAAATAACGCGCTCGTGCCAAGGTAAATCATTATCATAAGAAAGGAACTTTTCTATTATAATAAATTTAAAATCACCTATAACATTGTTTCTGTTTAATGATTCATAACGACTAGTAATATCTACTTCGCCATTTTTCACTAAATCTTGAACAACCTTTCTGAACATCAAATTAATTTTTGGAGCAACTCTAAATCCAAGATTGAAATCAACGCGAATTACATCTTCGTTCACAATATGATGGACCTTGTATTCTGCTTTATGCGGCTCATCTAATACATTAACATGCACAAACCAATAAATATCTGCACGCTTAGGGCGTTTTTGTAGAATAGAATAAATAATTTTAGACTCAATCTCGTCAGCATTAGTTGAGTTGGTCATATGTATTAAATGCGTTGCGTATTTAGGGATTGTTAAATCATTACTTAATTCGGCAAGTACATGTTTATACTTTTCAATCTTGACGAATTCTGTATAGCTCTTCCGAATGTTTTTCGCCATGTACCAAATCACCATAATTAACGCAAGGAAAGCTGCAATAATTAATGTTACATATCCTCCATGATGGAACTTACTTAAGTTAGCCCAGAAGAACGAAAGCTCTATTGTTAAATAAACTGCTACTATTAAAAATACCAGCAATTTATTCATTCGTTTCATAAGCATAAAATAGGCCAGCAAAGTTGTCGTCATTATCATACAAAGCACAATTGCCAAACCGTAAGCTGCCTCCATGTTACTCGATTCCTTAAATCTCCAAACTATTAGAACACAACCAGCAAATAATAACCAGTTGATTGAAGGTATGTATAACTGACCCTTTAATTCGGTTGGATATTTAATAAGCACCTTTGGCCAAAAATTCAATCGCATTGCTTCACTTATTAGCGTAAACGAGCCGCTAATTAAAGCTTGAGAAGCGATAACGGCAGCCATTGTTGCAATTCCAATTCCAATTGGCAAAAACCAATCAGCCATTATTAAATAAAAAGGGTTAGCTGGGTTAGCAGGATCGCCGCTTAATTGAACTAATGTTTTCCCCTCATTTGCTATAAGGTAAGCTCCTTGACCAATATAATTTATCACTAACATGGATTTTACAAAAATCCAACTGATACGAATATTGCTTCTTCCACAATGTCCCATATCACTGTACAAGGCTTCTGCACCAGTAGTACAAAGGAAAACAGCACCCAAAACATAAAAGCCTTCGTGATGGATAGAAAGTAATTTAAAAGCGTAGTATGGGTTTAAGGCCTTTAATACTGACAAATCGGAAACCATTTGAATTACTCCTAGCACTCCTAACATACCAAACCACAAAAGCATTAAAGGTCCAAAAAATTTACCGATGAATTTTGTCCCAAACTGTTGTATCGCAAATAAAACAAACAAAATTCCAATTACAATTGGAACTGTATTTAATGTTGGGGTATAAGTTCTTAATCCTTCAACTGCAGAAGCAACTGAAATAGGTGGGGTAATAATACCATCGGCTAGTAAAGCACTACCACCAATAATGGCTGGAACAATTAACCATTTTTTCTTGCACTTCTTAACTAAAGTATATAATGCAAAAATTCCACCTTCACCTTTGTTATCGGCACGCAAGGTTAAAATTACATACTTCAATGTAGTTTGAAGCGTTAGTGTCCAGAAAATACATGAAATTGCACCTAAAACCACTAAAGAACTAATTGGCTTATCGCCAACAATTGCTTTCATTACATAAAGAGGCGAGGTTCCAATATCTCCGTATATGATACCGAGAGTTACGATTAGTCCACCAAGTGTTATCTTATTGATATTGTGGTGGCCGCTGTGATTATTATCCACGATAATAGAAAATTAGAGTACAAATGTATAGGAATTTTTAATCCTGCATCAAAAAATCGTGAACATTTAAGTAACCGCCAATTGTTGAAACCTTGACAATTAGTTTGTTTACCAAAATCGAAAAGATGAATCCCCACAAATAATCGTTTTACTGCGCCTAATTTCATTCTAATCAACCGCTATTTAGAACATTTCTACAGAAGGACGCCTCACGTAATTCATAGTTTTAACCTATCTTTATCACCTGATTTAGCGCCTAGGATTAAGTGTCGGACATGTTAAACAAAATCAATTTTGCAGGAAAGATTCCGGCAAGCATTGATGAAAGAAAATATTATTTAGATGGAATAAAAGGTTCGGCAATCGCTTTTTATTCGGCAACTCTTTTTGCCAAATTTCAAAAATCACAATTAATTATTTGTAACGATAGAGAGCAAGGGCTTTATTTATACAATGATTTACAAAGTTTAGTTGATGAAAATAAAATTTTCTTTTTCCCTGCATCTTATAAAAGACCATACGAAGAAGAAAAAACTGCCAACGCTAATATTCAAGAACGTGCCGAGATTTTAAATCATGTTTCAAAAGCACAATCATCTTATATCATCATCACATTTCCTGAAGCGTTATTTGAAAAGGTAGTTACAAAAAGTACTTTGCAAAAAAACACTTTTGAAGTTAAAGTTGGCGAAAAACTTTCTATCGAGTTCCTTTCCGAATACCTACAATCAGTTCATTTTGAAGTGCAAGATTTCGTTTACGAAGCGGGGCAATTTGCTATACGTGGTGGAATCATTGATGTGTACTCCTTTGCAAACGATCATCCATTTCGTATTGAATTGTTTGGTGATGAAGTGGAGTCTATTAGAACATTCGATTCAACAAGTCAGTTATCCGAAAAAAGATACGACCGCATTCAAATTGTGCCTAATGTAAATGCATCCGAATTAGTTGAATCGAAACAAAATTTTGCTGAATACTTTGGAGAGAAAAATATTATTCTTTTAGAAGACGGGGCATTATTAGAAAGCAAGCTGAATCAACAGTTTGAAAAAGCAGAAGACATTTACATTGGCTTAAATGAAACCATTCAAAAAGAACCAAGTCATTTATTTGTACGTGGTGACGAATTGGTAAACTCTTTAATGAATAACACTTGGTTAGAGTTTGGAAACAAACCACTGCACAAAGGCAATATCATTACATTTGCTCAGCAGCCACAGCCTGTGTTTAATAAGAATTTTGACATGTTGCTTACTAACCTTATCGAAAACAAAGAGAAAGGTTATAAAAATTATTTATTCACCGATTCGCAAAAACAAGGCGAACGATTACAGCAAATTTTTGATGATATAAGCAAAGAAAAAAATATTCCTGAGCGTTTGTTTGAACCTCTATACCTCAGCATTCACGAAGGATTTATTGAACACGAACAAAAAATTGCAGCATATACAGATCATCAAATTTTCGAGCGCTACCATAAATTTAGAGTAAAAAACACGGGGCATAAAAAAGCAGATGCACTTACATTAAAAGAATTACAAGGTTTACACCCTGGAGATTTTGTTGTGCACATCGATCATGGTATTGGCCGTTATGCTGGCCTAGAAAAAATTGATGTAAACGGAAAAGCGCAAGAAGCTGTAAAATTAATTTATAAAGACAACGATGTTTTATATGTAAGTATTCATTCCTTGCACCGTGTTGCTAAATATGCAGGAAAAGAAGGGCAAGCACCGCGTATAGATAAAATTGGATCAACAGTTTGGCAAACATTAAAACAAAAAACAAAACGTAAAGTAAAAGAAATTGCTTTCGATTTAATTAAACTGTATGCTAAACGTAAATCCTTAAAAGGCTTTGCTTTTTCAAAAGATAATTACTTGCAAAATGAGTTGGAGGCTTCCTTTATTTATGAAGATACTCCCGACCAGTACAAAGCAACCAACGATGTAAAAAAAGATATGGAAAAGCCATATCCTATGGATAGATTAGTTTGCGGCGATGTTGGCTTTGGAAAAACAGAAGTAGCTATACGTGCATCCTTTAAAGCAGTGTGCGATAGTAAACAAGTTGCAGTATTAGTGCCAACAACAATTTTAGCTTTACAACATTATAAAACTTTTAGTGAACGTTTAAAAGGATTCCCTTGTAACATCGAATACATTAATCGTTTTAAAACTGCAAAAGAACAAAAAGCCATTTTTGAAAAGCTAGCAAAAGGCGAAGTTGATATTTTAATTGGCACACATAAATTAGCTAGCAAAGATGTAAAGTTTAAAGATCTTGGCTTAATGATTATTGACGAGGAGCAAAAGTTTGGTGTTGCGGTTAAAGAAAAATTAAAAACAATAAAAACCAATGTTGATTCATTAACGCTCACTGCTACGCCGATTCCACGTACATTACAATTTTCTTTGATGGGCGCAAGAGATTTATCTGTTATCTCAACACCTCCACCCAATCGTTATCCGGTGCAAACCGAATTGCATCCTTTTAACGAAGAAATTTTGCGTGATGCAATTACCTATGAAATAAAACGTGGAGGACAAATATTTTTCATTCACAATAAAGTACAAAGCATACAAGAAATTGCAGGTATCATTCAACGCCTTGTTCCCGAAGCTAGAATTTGTGTTGGCCATGGGCAAATGGATGGAGATAAGTTGGAAGACGTGATGATGAATTTTATTGAAGGGTATTACGATATTTTAATTGCCACAACCATCATCGAATCAGGTTTGGATATTCCGAATGCAAACACCATCATCATTAATGATTCACAGAACTTTGGATTAAGCGATTTACATCAAATGCGTGGCAGGGTTGGCAGAAGTAATAAAAAATCATTCTGCTATTTATTTACACCATCCTTACTTACTTTAACCAATGATGCGCGTAAGCGTTTAAAAGCAATTACCGAATTCACTGATTTAGGAAGTGGATTCCAAATATCCATGCGTGACTTAGATATACGCGGGGCAGGTGATTTATTAGGAGGTGAACAAAGTGGTTTCATCAATGATATGGGTTTTGAAACCTATATGAAAATTTTAAGCGAGGCAGTTGAAGAATTAAAAGAAGAAGATTGGTATAAAGAGCAAGGAATCGAAGAATCAGAAAGTAAACAACATTCATTAGAAACTTTCTCCAAAACATTTGTAAAAGAAACTCAAATTGATACTGACTTTGAATGGTTAATTCCTGATTATTACATCAGCAATATTACTGAGCGTTTAAACTTATATCGCGAACTAGATAATATTAGCAAGGAATACGACTTAATTAAATTCGAGAACAATTTAAAAGATAGATTCGGTGCATTACCAAAACAAGTGAATGATTTAATTGCAGCTATGCGTATGCGTTGGCAAGCTATGCACATTGGTTTCGAAAAATTAATATTGAAAAACGGGAAAATGTTGGGTTATTTCCTAAGTAAGCCAGACTCTGAATACTACAATTCGCCTATGTTCAGAGCGATGCTAAACTATGCTCAGCAACACCCAAGTTCATGCTCATTAAAAGAACAAAATAATAAGTTTTATATTAGCATATTAAATGTACGCTCGGTTAATGATGTAATTGGTATATTTAATTATGTGGAAGAATTGGAAAGAAAACTAATTGCAGAACAAGTAAAATCAACAAAGTAATTTTGTCAAAAACAAAAAGAAATACCAACATCCTTTTTTACTTACTCGTAAGTTACATACTTGTGCAGTTTGTTTGGTGGGAAGTATTGCTTGTAAAACAAACGCGCCAAATACACGATGGTAAAGAGAAATTACTTGCATTAGGTGTAAGTGATTCTGTTCAACTTCAAAAAGAATTAAGCGAATTAAAGAAGAAAGAAAACAATTATATCTACATGATTATTGGTGAAGGAACTATTTTCCTAATCTTCATCACTATCGGAATCATTCGTGTTTACAATGCACATAAGCGCGAAAAAGAAATTTCATCACAACAAAAGAATTTTCTTTTATCTGTTTCTCATGAGTTAAAAACTCCTTTAGCTACAAGCAAACTAAATCTGCAAACGCTTTTAAAACATAATCTTCCAAAGGAAACACAAGTAGAAATGTTAGAGAAAACACTTTACGAAAACGAGCGTTTAACTCAGCTAATCGAAAATATTTTAATCTCCACACGTTTGGATGATGCAGGAAATGCAAATTCAATTTTGGTGAACAAAGAAGAAGTAAACATAAGCGAATTAACGCAAACCACCATTCAAAAAGCATTTACAAGCGAACAACAAAAACGTATTACTACTAAAATAGAAAACAATATTTTACTAAGTACCGATACAGCGATTTTCCCTTCTATTATTATTAATTTGGTAGAGAACGCATTAAAATATACGCCTGACAATTGCCCCGTTGTTGTTGAATTGAGTAAAACAGATAAAATAATTTTAAAAGTAAGCGACGAAGGAGCAGGGATAAGTGCAGAAGAAAAATCAAAAGTATTCGATAAATTTTTCCGCAGCGGTAACGAAGAAACCCGCAAATCAAAAGGCACAGGCCTTGGTTTATTTATTGTAAAGAAAATGATTGAAATGCATAACGGCACCATCAGTGTTTATGATAATAAACCAAAGGGTTCTGTTTTCGAAGTGAAAATTTAAAACAATCTTTTCCGTGAACATATGTGTTCTCTGTGTCCCTGCCTACCGCAGGCAGGTCCGTGGTAAAAATCTCATCAACACCAAATCACTATATTCTTCCTCAACCACTTGATTCTGTAATTTTAAAATTGTACCTTGGTGCTTCAAAAAATTTCAGATTATGAGCTATCCTTATCAATTAAAAAGCTTTGACGAATACAAAGCCGCATACAAAAAAAGTGTTGATGAACCTGAAGTGTTTTGGGCTTCTGTTGCCGAAAATTTTGTTTGGAAAAAGAAATGGGATAAAGTATTAGAATGGAATTTTAAAACTCCTTCTATCGAATGGTTTAAAGGAGCAAAACTAAACATCACCGAAAATTGTTTAGATAGGCATTTAGAAAAAAATGGCAACACCGCGGCAATCGTTTGGGAATCTAATGACCCAACCGAAGCTACTCGCACATTAACTTACACCGATTTGCATTTTAAAGTAATGCAATTTGCAAACGTTTTAAAAAACAACGGAGTTAAAAAAGGCGATAGAGTTTGTATTTACATGGGCATGGTTCCCGAATTGGCAATTGCATGTTTAGCATGTGCACGTATTGGCGCAATTCATTCAGTTATTTTTGGTGGATTTTCTGCGCAAGCAATTACAGATAGATTAGATGATGCAAAAGCTGAATTTATTGTTACGAGCGATGGTGGATTTAGAGGTGCGAAAGATATTCCATTAAAAAACGTTGTTGATGATGCATTAAAAAACAATTCAACAGTAAAAAAAGTAATCGTTTCAAAACGTACAGGAAGCGCTGTTGTTATGAAAGACGGAAGAGATTGTTGGTGGGAAGATGAAATTAAAAAAGTTGAAGCCCAAGGAAATCCTTTTTGCCCCGCTGTAGAAATGGATGCTGAAGATATTTTATTTATTCTTTACACATCAGGCTCAACAGGTAAACCAAAAGGTGTTGTGCATACAACTGCAGGTTATATGGTTTGGACAAACTACACATTTGTAAATGTATTTCAATATCAACCTGGGCAAGTACATTTTTGTACTGCTGATATTGGTTGGATAACTGGGCATAGTTATATTATGTATGGTCCTTTAAGTGCAGGCGCTACATCGCTTATGTTTGAAGGCGTTCCAACCTGGCCTGATGCAGGAAGGTTTTGGGACATAGTTGAAAAATACAAAGTAGATATTTTATATACTGCACCAACTGCCATTCGTAGTTTAATGGGATTTGGTTTAGACCCAATTAAGGGAAAAGATTTAAGTTCGTTAAAAGTATTGGGCTCAGTTGGTGAACCAATTAACGAAGAAGCTTGGCATTGGTATCACGAACACATTGGAAATAAAAATTGCCCCGTTGTAGATACTTGGTGGCAAACCGAAACAGGTGGGACATTAATTTCTAACCTTGCCAATGTTACTCCACAAAAACCATCCTTTGCTACACTACCGTTACCGGGAGTACAACCTTGCTTAGTTGATGAACAAGGAAAAGTAATTGAAGGAAATAATGTAAGTGGAAATCTTTGCATTAAATTTCCATGGCCAGGAATAATTCGAACAACATACAATGACCATGAGCGTTGCAAGCAAACTTATTTCTCTACTTACGAGAACATGTACTTTACAGGTGATGGTTGTTTGCGCGATGAAGAAGGTAATTATAGAATTACAGGTCGTGTTGATGATGTATTAAATGTTAGTGGTCACCGTATTGGAACTGCCGAAGTAGAAAATGCAATTAACGAACACCCGCAAGTTATAGAAAGTGCCATTGTCGGTTATCCTCATGATATAAAAGGACAAGGTATTTATGCTTATGTAATTTGTGAAGGAGAAATTACCGACGAAGCAAAAATGAAACAAGAAATTATGCAAGTTGTTTCAAAGATTATTGGTCCAATTGCAAAACCCGATAAAATTCAAATTGTTCCTGGTTTACCAAAAACCCGCAGTGGAAAAATCATGCGTAGAATTTTACGTAAGATTGCCGAAGGTGAAACAAGTAATTTGGGTGATACTTCAACTTTATTAGATCCTTCCTTAGTTGACATAATAAAAGAAGGTAAGATTTGATTCAATAATGATTTAACGTGGGTTTTGACTAAATTTATTCATTAAAAATTAGTAAACGATAGTATTTTTTATATATTCGTGGTAAAATTTTTAATAAATGAAAAAACTATTACTTCTATTTTTATTGATAAGTGGATTTGCGCAAGCACAGGTTATTGACCAATCAAGTTTAAGTGCAAGCTCTTCTTTCCAAACAATTGACTCTGGCATTGTTGTTTCACAATCTTTCACTGCCGGTGCGAGTGGACAACTTAGCTCAATCAGTTTCGATATGGAAATGTTGAATTGTAATACTGGAATGAGCAATTTTCTTTTTGGATGTTGGGTTTATGATAGTACTGGTACAAATGCAATTGCTAATCAATCGGGCAATATTCCCGTTCCTTATTCTAGAGCCTTATACAATATTGGCTTTGTAAGTCCGGCTGTTTTAGTTGCAGGTAATCAATATGTAATTAAAATATTTGCTAATCCACAAGTTTGCGATACATTAACTCAAAGCAACGCAACACTTCGTTGGTTTAACGCTGGAGAAGATAGTACTTATGCGGGAGGAACAGCTTCAATTGATGGTTCACCAATGTTGTATGATTTTCATTTTCAAACATACGTTACTTCATCTTGTGCTAATTTTTCGGCAACAGGATCTGTTGTATCTAGCGAAACAGGATGTAGCGGTAATAATGGAGAAGCTAGTGTTAATGCAGTTGGTGGTTCAGGTTATTATTCATATAGCTGGATGCCTTCAGGTGCGACTGGACAATCAACTGGTCAAATACTTGCCCAAGGTATGTATACTGTTACTGTTACTGATGACACAACAGGCTGTACAACTCAAACTAACGTTTATATGAATGGAAATACACTTACTGTAAACGCAAACGTCTCTACAGATATTTATTGTACTAGTCCTGGAGCAATATACTCCAACGCCTCAGGTGGAACTTTTAACTTATCATACTTGTGGTCAAATGGAGCAACTACTGATAATTTATCTGGTTTAACAATTCCAGGTGGATATACTGTTACTGTTACTGATACCACAGGTTGTGTTAAAACGGATTCAGTTATATTAGGAGATTATAGAATGAACATAACATTTGATTTGTTCCCTTCAACCTGCGGTAACAATAATGCTTCTATATATTCATATGCAAACGGTGGTTCCTCTCCAACTTTTTCTTGGAATGGCCCGTCTGGATTTACATCTTCAAGTCAATTTCTTTATAATCTGGCGCCAGGAGTTTATACTTTAATGGTTACTGATACGGTATGCCCATCAGATATTGACTCAATTGTTGTTTCGCCTTCTAGTGCAATTTCAATAACTCATACGGTTAACAATAATGTTTCTTGTAACGGAGGTTATGATGGGGCAGCTACTATAGCAGTTACAGGGGCAGCTCCAGGCGCTACTATTTGGTGGAGTTATGGGGCAACTGGCTTAACAGCTAACAATTTAGGTGCTGGATATACTTATGTTCAAGTAAATGACTCGCTTGGATGTAATGGTACTGATAGTATTTTCATTAGTGAACCAACTATTTTAATGGATAGTTTGTCATTTACCGAGCCATCATGTGGCCTTAACAATGGTAACATTTCTACCAACACATCAGGTGGAACAGCTCCATACTCTTATTTCTGGAATACTGGTAATACTTCTAATAATTTAAATGGTATTTCTGCAGGTATTTACATGGTAGATATTACAGATGCCAACGGATGTATGACCTCTAATATGGTTACAATAGGCACTGCAGGTGGACCAACTATTTCACCTACTGTAACAAATATTTCTTGTTACAATGCGGATAATGGAACTATCAGTGTTTCTTTATCAGGTGGAACTCCTCCTTACACTGTTTATTGGACAGACATGGATTCATCTTACACAACGTTAAACAGAACAAATTTACAGGCAGGTCCATATGAATTAGTTGTTGCTGATGTAAGTGGATGTCAAAGTATTTTATCAGTAAACATTACTGAACCCTATCCAATTTACATTGACATGAGTGCTAATTCACCAACTTCATGTCTTGCGGCAGATGGTTCAATTACAACAACTATTTATGGTGGAACTGCACCTTATGTTTATTTATGGAGTGATGCTTCAACTGCTTCTACTTTAAATGGCTTAGTTGCTGGGGTTTATAACCTTACTGTAACAGATGCAAATGGTTGTTCAGCAACTAAAAGTGAATTTTTAAGTGATCCTACCATGTTAGATGCTTATGGTAATGATATACCTACAAATTGCGGAACAAACACTGGATCAATTGATATAACAGTATCTAATGGAAGTGGTTTATATTCTTACCAATGGACAAACGGTGCAGTTACTGAAGATATTTCTGGATTGTATCCAGGAGATTATGGTGTAACAATTACCGACCTTTTTGATGGTTGTGTTAAAGCACTTCAATTTGGTGTAAATTCTACTACTGCAAATTATGAACCTGAGGTTTGTTTAGTAACTGTTGATACATTAGACGAAAAGAATATTATTGTTTGGGAAAGACCAAGCATTGGTGGAATTAAAGAGTTTGTTATTTACCGTGAAACTAGTGCGCCAGGTGTTTACCGTTATATTGGGACTAACCCAATAGATAGTTTAACTGAAATGAAAGATACTTTAGCTAACACAGATTTACATACTTGGAAATACAAAATTTCTGCAATCGATAGCTGTGGTGTTGAAACAGGCGTAAGTGAAATTGAACATCGTCCTATTTACTTAACAGTTGATACAAATGGAATTGGATTACCTAGCTTAGTATGGACAAGTTACATGGGTCGTCCTTATTCTGATTATGTTGTAAAAAGAAATGCAAACGGAACAGGTTGGGTTGATGTTGTTACTTTACCAGCTTCTCAAAATTCATTCGTAGATCTTAACTGTCCGTCTGGTTCAATTGAATATACTATTGAAGCGTTATTTACAACAACCTGTAACTCAACTCGTGGTGCTATTAACACTACTCGTTCAAACATCAAATCACCATCTTCTGTTGTTGTTGGATTAAAAGGAAATACTACTATTGAAAACAATGTTAGCTTATTCCCTAACCCTTCTCAAGATAACTTCACAGTATCATTAGCAAACAAAGCAAAAGAAAATGTGAATATTGATGTTGTTAATGCACTTGGTCAAGTTGTTTATACAACTACAATTAACGAAGCAAGCAAAGCAACAACAATTGCTGCTGCTAGTTGGAATACAGGTGTGTATTTTGTAAGAATTAATTCTTCAGAAATGCACTCAGTAATTAAGTTCGTGAAACAATAATAACCAATTACTTTATACGAATAAAGGCTTCCCTAGGGAAGCCTTTATTATTTATAACCTCGAAAGAATTTACTTTAAATGCTTACTATTAAACATTAATGGAAGCAAACTATCAATACTTTCTGCAACCAAAATTTTTCCCGTTTCACCCGACATTATCATTTTAATTTTTTGAGAATGACGCGTTTCATATTCTGAAATTGCTTGTCGGCAAGCACCACAAGGCGTTACAGGCTCACCCACAACTTGGTTCTCTGCTTTACAAGTAACAGCAATTGCTTTTATTTTTACGTTCGGAAATTTAGTTCCAGCATAAAATATGGCAACACGCTCTGCACACAATCCTGATGGATAAGCTGCGTTTTCTTGATTACTACCGCAAATAATTTCTCCATTCTCAAGTAAAACTGCTGCGCCCACATTAAAATGCGAATATGGCGCATAAGCACTTTCAACAGTTTTACGAGCATGCATTAATAATAAACGGTCATCGTTTGGCAAATCAGTTTCTTTCTTATAAAGATCAAAAGATGAAATGATTTGTATTTTTTCTTTGTTGTCCATAGTAGTACGAAGTTAATAGAATTAATTTAGAAGTCAAAGTGATTATTTTTTTCGCATAATAAATAAGCCATCACGAATTGGTAAAAGTAATTTTTCTACTCTTGAATCATTTTTCATTTTTTCATTAAAAGCATGGATGGCAAGTGTATCAGCATCTCTATTCTTTTCCAAGTCTAAAATTTTACCACTCCATAAAACATTATCTGCAATTATTAATCCCCCTGATTTTACTTTATCGATTACCAAATCGTAATACAAAGAATAGTTTCGTTTATCAGCATCAATAAAAACCATGTCAATTGTTTCAGTAATTAATGGCAATACTTCCTTTGCATCTTTGGTAATCAATTCGATTTTATTTGCGAAACCACTTTTTTCAAAATATTTTTTTGCAATCCCTTCTGTTTCTTCGTTTACATCAATGGTAATTAATTTTCCATTTTCTTGAAGTCCTTTTGCTAGGCATATTGCAGAGTAACCAGTATACGTTCCAATTTCAACAATTAATCTTGGCTGCACCATTTTAGCAAGTAATGTAAGCCAAAAACCTTGCAAATGGCCACTTAACATACGTGGCGAAAATACTTTTAAATTTGTTTCCCGTTGCAATTCAACTAACACTTCATCTTCAGATTCGGAATGTAGGAGAGAATAGTCGATTATTTTGTCGTCGATAAATTCCATTTATTAAATAAGATTTATTTGATTTTAATTCCCTGTCATCATCCAAGCACTTGGATAATTTTGACGGATGCTTTGAAGCAATTGACGCGCTTCATTCATATTATTTGTAGAACCTGCACTTACAACATGCAATCCATTTTTATTTTTACCTGTAATACTTGCGTTAATATTTCTATCATGAAGAGTATTAACTAAACGCTGCGCATTTTCTTCTACAGAAAAACAACCTACAACTATTTTATATTTCCCACTTGCATTAGATGATTTTACAACATGATGCAATACTTTTTTTACAACTGTTTTATCAGCAGCAACAGTATCACTAACATTTACAAAAAGATATTCGTTGTTTGACAATGCAATACTTGCATAACCATTTGCATCAACCGTTACGTTTGGCGCAGGGCTTGCAACGTAACTATAAGCATTATTTTTATAAATCGATTTTTCGTATGCATTACTCTCTGTTGAAATACCAAAAGCAGAGGTAACTTTATTTTTCATTTGTGTGTTAGTTAAAGAAAAGAAAATTCCTAAAGCCAACATTGGTGCAGCCAAACTAACAGCTGCAATACGCAAGTATTTACGTGATGAAGAAGTATTATTTTCTACAATCACTTTCCTATCGCTTAACTCAATTATTTTATCCGTTTTTGCAGTTACAATTTCTTCAGCATTTATAGAAAACAAGCCAAAAGACTCAATTAAATAATTAACATCTACTTGTGGTTCAAACTGAATACTTTGCTCTGCATTCATAAACAAAACACCAACACCATTAATTTCCACACGTTGTTTTGATTGAAGTGTAGATGAACAATAATGTGCAAATTTCATTACTTGCTCATTAGCTTCATTATAAGAAAGACTTTCGGCCTCCATTATAAAATTAACTAATAAGCCATCGTTGTTTTGTAAATTTCTATTAAAAAGAATCGACTTTGCGGGCGGACTAATTAAACTACCTTCATTACTAATTGAAGCTGGAAGATGACGAGCAACAAAACCACCAAACTGAGGTACAATAACACATTCGTGCTTGTACAAAAGTTCGCTTATATATTGTTCTATCTTAGTTTCCATAATTAAAAACGGGGTAACGAATTTACGAAAATGAATGCAGCAAACAGCTACAATCCACAACATAAGTGTTAAACATTTGAAAATTACGAATTTAAAATTGCTTCTCCACTCAAATATTCAGTATTTTTGTACCCGAATACCCAATGAAACTCAATAAACACAACATAATCAGATACTTAAGCATAATTTGTGTTTTTGCCCTTATTTTACCCCTTTCCTATTCCTTTAAAAATCAAAATATTAAGTCGGAAATTACACCGATAAAGGCTGTTATTGCCATGCTCGACTCCATAAAAAAGATAAAATCTTACGAATTTAGCCTTAAAGCCATAGAAAGAGTTGAGAAAGGTGAATACCTAAGTGCCGAATCGTATGTAAAACTAAATGTACATCCAAAAGCGCTGTATTTTAGAAATGAAAAAAGAAAGATTTCTGTAATGTATGTTGCAGGAACAAACGAAAACAAAGCTTTAGTAAAAGCCAAATCATTAATGAATACAACAGTTTCCTTAGATCCATACGGAAACATGATTCGCAAAAATCAGCATTATACAATACACCAATTAGGTTATGATTATTTTGCCAAAACCATTGCTACTGCTCTTTTAAAAGACAGAGAAAATTTATCGAAAAATTTAAAATTTTTACCTAAAAAAACAATCAACGGAAAAACATGCGTAGGACTAATTTTTGACGACCCTAAATTTGGCTATACCAAATATACTGTAGAAAAAAATGAGGATGTAAGTAGTATTGCAGCCAAGTTTAATGTAAGTGAGTATTTGCTCCGCTTAAAAAATGATTTACATAGTTTTTATGGAAACATAAAAGCTGGTAAAGTAATCGAAATCCCCACTAACTACTGCAAAAATATCTTACTTTATTTAGATGAAAAAACGCTTTTGCCAGCTACTATATCTATTTATGACGACACTGGACTGTTTGAAAATTACGAATTTTTAAATGTAAAGACCAATAAAAAATTTGGTCCTGAGGATTTTGGAAAGTTTTACAAAGATTAATTTCCTTTAATTACGCATTAAGCCATTGTAAAAGATTTGTTATCTTCGCCCTGTGAAAAAGAACCTTTCCATAATTTTAATTTTTGTTTGCTGTTTAGGCTTATTCAGCTTCAGTAATAAAAAACGAACTACACCTGCCTTTTCTTGTAAAGAAGTTGTGCTAAGAATGATTAATGCAATTGCGGATGTGAAAGGATTAAAATACAACTTAAAAATTACAGAGCGTACAAAAGGTAAATTCAATTATTTTTCTTCTTCGGTTAAATTAAACCGTAATCCCCGAAAACTTTACTTAACCACAAATGGCATCGAAGTTTTATGGACAGTTGGTACAAATAAAGGTGATGCATTAGTAAAACCAAATTCATTCCCTTACATGAATTTAAATTTAGACCCAATGGGGAATTTAATGCGTGATGGACAACACCATACCATTAACGAAATGGGTTTTGATTACTTTGGAAATATTGTTGCTCACAACGTTTTAAAAACAGGAAACAATTTTGATGATTACTTTAAATTGGAAGGGGAAGAAATTTTAAATGGAAAACCTTGCTACAAATTCAGTATCAATAATCCGGAATTTAAATTTATTGATTACACCGTTTTAAAAGGCGAAAACCTAGTTACCATTGCTCGCAAATTGCATGTGGGCGAATACATGATTTTAGAAAACAACAAAAAAGTTGACGACTACAAAGATGTTAAAGCAGGGCAAGTGATTAAAGTACCAACAGCCTATGCTAAATACGTTGTTATTTATTTAGACAAACAATTGTTTTTACCTGTAGGCAGTCGTATTAACGATGACAAGGGTTTATACGAACAATACGATTATTTCAATCTTCAATTAAATCCAAAGTTTGAAGAAAACGAGTTCACCAAAAAATTTAAGGGATACGGGTTTTAATTTATTTCGAGTTTAGTAAAAACAAATCCGAAACCAAAAATTCGAAACAGCAAACTACTTCTTATCACTCAACACTTCAAACGAAATAGTTAAGCTCTCTCCATTTTCATCAACCAATGTAAGCATGTGTTTTCCTTTTGCAGGATTAATTCCAAGCTGATGAATATCTTTTGTAGTTCCCACGTAAGATTCATCAATATGCCAATGTATTTGTGTTTTAGGATTACGATGCGCTACTTCGAAAACAGCTGCAGTTTGCTTGCTATCTAAGTCAACTGGCACATACACACTTGTTCCGTTTTTAGGATAAATCATTTCCATCATTTTCCCTTGAAACACAAAACATCCTTCTTTAAACGGAGGCAAGGTTTTATAACTCGCGTTTTTCAGTTTATAGTAATACTCAATAGCTGGTGGTAAAATAAAATAAGCTGTGTGTTTCATTTTGTTTACATCATAACATTCGTTTGTTACTCGGTAGCTTTCTGTTTCATCCAAATGAATTATTTTATGATAAGGACATTGCCCCGTTTTCTCGCTATTAATAGGTGCTTTAATGGTTGTTGTATTCGGGCAAATTACAGAAGCTCTGTAACCGCTCTCTGCGCAAATTTTTACGTTTTTTATTTCTTTAAATGGCTCAGCAAACCAAGAAGATTTTTGCGGGAGCAATCCAAAAACATCAAATAAAATCGGGGCAGCTGACGTAATACCTGTTAAGCCCGGGCGACCTTCTCCGTCAGCATTTCCAGCCCACACACCAACAACATAATCTGGAGTAACACCAATTGCCCAACCATCTCTAAAACCAAAACTGGTTCCCGTTTTCCATGCAATTTTTCTTCCACCACTTAATCGTTTCCACGACGCATCCAAATCAGGACGAGATACTTCAGCCATGGCTTCAAATGTTAACCACACTGAGCCCGCCATTAATTTTTGTGATTTTATTTTTTCATTCTCAACTTCCTTTGCCACATAAGTAAGCGGACGATAATCGTTTTTAAAATATGCCCCGTTGTATAAATTATAATTATTTAAACTTCTTGCCATCGATGCATAAATGCCTGCCATCTCACTTAGCTTCCCTTCTGCTCCACCTAATATAATCGACATACCATAATGCGATGCAGGTCGGTTAATGGTTGTCATTCCTAAATCTTGTATCTCTTGATGAAATTTTTCTACTCCGTGTTGCTGTAATAATTTTACGGTTGGAATATTTAAACTTCTTGCCAATGCGCGCCATGCAGGCACTGCGCCATCATAAGTAAGATTAAAATTTTTAGGAGAGAATCCTCCAATTTGTGTTGGAATATCAGGCACTAACATACTTGGCAAGAGTTCTCCACTATTCAACATCTCTGCATACAAATATGGTTTTAGTAAACTGCCAGTACTGCGCGATGCATTAATAACATCCACATCATTTCCATGATCTTGCCCCTGCTCCGCTTTGGTGTTTCCTATGTAACACAAAATATTCCCTGTGCGCACATCGGCTACAATTACTGCAGCATTGTGTATTTCAGATGCTTTTAAATTTTTTGCATGCGTGGCAATAATTGCGTTTACTTGTTTTTGCAATTCTAAATCCAATGTTGTTTTAATACTTTTTCCTTCACCTAAATCTGCAACGCTTCTGTTAAGCAGGTGTGGCGCCTCTTGTGGGATGGAAAAGAATTTATCAGGTATTGGTTCAAGCAAACTTAAATCATAGGTTTCTTTATCAATTAGTTTATACTCTAACAAAGTAGCCAATAGTTTGTTTCGTTTTGCTAAAAGTAATTTTTGATTTTTGCCTGGATAAATTAACGAAGGTGCATTTGGCAATACCGCTAAAGTTGCGCACTCTGCCCACGAAAGTTTATCTGGGCTTCTTCCAAAATACCTTGCAGATGCTGCTTCCAGGCCAACAACATTCCCACCAAAAGGAGAATGCGTTGCATACAAAGTCATGATTTCATCTTTTGAATAACTAAACTCCAAACGCAAAGCCCAAATCATTTCAATCAACTTTTCGAAATAAGAACGCTTACGATTTTTTCGTGCCATACGAATTACTTGCATAGTAATCGTACTTCCTCCACTTACAATTTTTTTACGTTTTATGTTTTGCGAAACTGCTCTAAAGGTTGAACCAACATCAACACCAGGATGAACATAAAAATGTTTATCCTCAAACATCATTAAACAAGCTGCAAATTTTGCTGGCACTTTTTCATCGCTCGGAAATCGCCATTGATTATCTTTTGCTATGCGAGCCGCAATTAATTTATCGGATTTGTCGTAAAGCACCGTTGAGTAAGGCGTGGTGAAAAGAGGTGACGGAAGACAGAAAATGAAACTTATTACACTGATAATTATCAGTAAATACACAACTAGGCGTTTTATGCCTTGTGCTGCTATCCAATTCCGTATATTTTTACTGATATTCAACGAATTACAAATATACTAAGAGTTTAGATTCGCTTTGTTTATAATCGTTCTAAATTAAGTTTCATGACAAAGCCATGACAATCGAATGAAGCTTTGTGCTGACCTTTGTTTTCAACGAAAAAGGGATGTTGGACAGTTTACAAATAGTTGCATTTACACACAAGCAAATTAAAATCAACGAGATTGGTTTGCTGCATTTGTCTGAAGAATCTCAGGAGCAAATTTTACCTGCTATTAAAACTAAATTTTTGTTCAGCGAGTTTATGTTTCTTTCAACTTGTAATCGAGTTGAATTAATTTTTAAAACTCCTGATGATATAAACACATCTATTCTTTCTTCTATCATTACTGAAATTAATCCTAGTATCTCAAATTATGATGCTACTACGATTGCTAATTCAGCAGCAATATTCAAAGGCATACATGCAGTAGAGCATTTGTTTAATGTTGCTTCTTCATTAGATTCATTAGTAATTGGTGAAAGAGAAATTATTACACAAGTTAGAAGAGCATACGAAGTATGTAATAAAATTGGGGTTACAGGGGATTTAATTCGATTGTTAGTTAAGCAAACCATTGAAACCGCAAAGGATGTTTATACTAATACAGATATTGCAAAAAATCCTGTTTCAGTTGTTTCCCTAGCTTACCGCCAGTTACGTGATTTAAATATTAAGAACGATGCACGTATTTTAATTATTGGTGCAGGCGAAACAAACACTACTCTAGCAAAATATTTACAAAAACACAAATACGCAAACTTTGTTATTTTTAATCGTACAGAAAGCAAGGCACAAGTTTTGGCAAACGAATTAGGCGGTATTGCTTTTCAATTAGATGAATTAAAAAATTACACAAAAGGTTTTGATGTGTTAATTACTTGTACATCATCTGAAACACCTATTGTTACTAAAGAAATTTACACTTCTTTACTTGCTGGAGAAAAAGGTAAAAAGGTGGTTATTGACTTAGCTGTACCAAACGATATTGATAGGAACTTGCCAAACGAATTTGACATTAAATTAATTGCTGTTGAAACATTAAAAGATCAAGCTCAAGAAAATTTAGTAAAACGTGAGAAAGAATTAAACGCTTGCTCCAATGTAATTTCAAATCACATTGATGAGTTTTTACAAATTCACCGCGAACGTAGCGTAGAACTTGCCTTTGGTGAAATTCCTAAAAGAGTACGCGAAATTAAAGAAGTTGCTCTTAACGAAGTTTTCGCTAAAGATTTAGGAACTCTTGATACATCAAGCAGAGAGGTTTTGGATAAAGTGCTTGCATACATGGAAAAGAAATACAACGCAGTTGCAATGAAAACTGCTAAAGAAGCATTATTAAAAGATTAATTCTTTACTTTTGCTCAATCTTCCCTATTCAATTTAAAATATGAAAATAATTATCGGTACACGCGGCAGCGAATTAGCCCTTTGGCAAGCAAATCATACAAAAGATTTATTAGAGAAAAAAGGAGTTGAAGTTGAAATAAAAATTATTTCTACCCACGGCGACCGCACACAGGAATGGAATACAGCTTTTGATAAATTAGAAGGAAAAGGATTTTTCACTAAAGAATTGGAAGAAGCACTTTTAAAAAAGGAAATTGATTTAGCAGTTCACTCACATAAAGATTTACCAACTGAAAGTCCGGATGGATTAATGATTGGTGCAGTTTCGGATAGAGAAGACCCAAGCGAATTATTATTGATTAGAAAAGAAAACGTAGACGATAAACAACGCTTTAATTTAAAAAGCGGGGCAAAAGTTGGAACCTCTTCTGCAAGAAGAAAATCTCAACTTACAGCTTTTCGTCCAGATGTTACAATTGAAGATTTAAGAGGAAACGTGCCAACGCGTATTAATAAATTAAGAGAAGGACAATACGACGCCATTATGCTTGCTGCTGCTGGTATTGAGCGTTTAGGTTTAGACTTATCTGATTTGCACGTTGAAAAATTAGACCCTAAAGAATTTATTCCTGCACCCGCACAAGGTGTATTAGCTTGGCAAATTAGAGATAATGATAGTGCAATTGAAAGTGTAATTGATAAATTAAACAATGAAGATGTACAATTACAAATTAATGTTGAGCGTCGTATATTAAATTTATTTGATGGCGGCTGTCAATTACCATTAGGTGCTTATTGCGAATCGGAAATATCTGACCAAGACAGATTAATTTTTAGAGTATGGGTTTCTAAAGCTGCAGCCTTTGATAAACAACCTGTTCAACTATTGTTTGAAACGCACTACCCAGGCGACTTGCCAGAGAAAGTAGTTAGCCATATTAATGGTATCAGCAAACAAAAAGTTTTTGTAACAAAAGATTTTAGAGCGAATGATTATTTGCCTCATGCATTAAAAGGTTTAAATTTTGAAGTAGAAGGAAAATCATTAATTGAATTCAAAGAAATTAAAATCAATTTTATTCCACGTACCGAGTGGGTGTTTTTTAGTAGCAAACATGCAGTACGTTATTTCTTTAGACAAAACCCAGTAATTGAAAATGTAAAATTTGGTTGCATTAGTAAACAAACATCTATGGAATTGCGCACATTTGGTAAACGTGCTGATTTTATTGGGCAATCAACCGATACCAAATTAATTGGGAAACAATTTGGCTCACTTATAGGTAACGCGCGGGTATTATTTCCTATTGCAAAGGAAAGCATGCAAAGTGTACAATATCAATTAGTAAAAAGAGACAATGCAGTTAACTTACCTGTTTACGAAACGCTAAAACACTCAATAGAAGTTGCAAGTGATACAACTATTATTGTTTTCACCAGCCCAAGTAATGTTGAATCTTTCTTTGAAAAAAACAAATGGTTGCCAAGCTTTAAAGCAATTGCTATGGGAGATGCTACAGGAAGTATGTTAGAGAAAAAGGGTGTGAAGAAATACGAAACTCCAGACAGATTTGATGATTTGGGATTGATGAGAGCGATTATGAAGATTAGTGCTTAGTTAAGAATCATGGAGGCTGTTAGTTAATAATGTCCACAATATCTCTGATAAGAACTATTTATTATAGCGCCCAATAAATCGCTCTGCTGGACCTTTAACTTGCTCAGTGTCAAAAATATAATACTACCGGAAACATTCATAATAATCGAACCAAATCCTTTAGAGTAAAGCGCATCAAACACTTCATTAAATGGGGTTAACAAACCATCAAACTCATCGTAATTTGAAATAATATAGCAATATTCATTGCTCTTGAAATTCAACAATTCCTTAATTCCATCTGAATAATCAGCAGACTTTTCAATCTTAGTCAAATATCTCATATCCAAAATTGTATCCCATTTATGATTGAGTTTATCAGTAAAATTTGACCTCTTTTTGGGATTCATCAATTCCAATAAACATCTTTCACGTTTATCCTTTTGAATAAAATTTCTTACAAAATTTTGAATTATTTCTTCTTTATCAATCATTGATTTTTATTTAGGTAGCTTTTTTCCACACCAAGGGCAATACCCAATTGATACTCTAGATGTTCCTCCATCGTGAATAGGAATTCCATACTCATTAAGCTTTTTAGAATAAACAACAATTACATCAACATCATGCTCACCATCTTTATTATCCAAAGCCGTTGACAAATGAAATGACATAACTAAACAACAATGTTTTTCAATATCTTTAAAGCCCTTTCTGTTCAATTTGTCCAAAATGTAATAATCACTGCACTCCTTTATATTATCAATAGCATCAATATATTCATCATATTCCTTTGAACTAGATTGCTCATTAGTAAGCTTGCCATTAGAATAAATTTTATGAAGGTTTATAAATTTTTCTAAGGTCATAATTCAAATCTAAAATCTCATATCAGAAATCTAAAATAACCTACTTCACCAACTGATTAGAGTATGGAACTCTAAACTGAATAGAACGTCCAAGTGTTACTTCATCGGCATACTCTAACTCATCGCCAACAGCAATACCACGCGCAATGGTAGAAACTTTAATATTAAACGGGGCAATTTTTTTATAGATGTAGAAATTAGTTGTTTCGCCTTCCATGGTTGCAGGTAAGGCCATGATAATTTCTTGTACTTCGTTTTGTTGAATTTTAGCAACCAGTTGCTCCACCGTTAAGTTAGATGGACCAATACCTTCCATAGGTGAAATAATTCCACCCAATACATGATACTGTCCTTTAAATAAACCAGTGTTTTCAATGGCCATTACATCACGTATATCCTGCACCACGCATACCATTTTAGCATCGCGAGAAGGATTATTACAAATGTCGCAAATCTCTTTATCAGAAATATTAAAACAGTTTTTGCAAAAACAAATATCGTTCTTAAGCCTAAGCAATGCATCAGCAAAGCTTTCTACTTCGTCAGTATCTTTTTTTAAAACGTGCAACACAAAACGCAATGCAGTTTTTTTACCCACACCTGGCAATTGCGAAAATTCGTTTACGGCACGCTCAATTATTTTGGAAGAAAAATCCATCATGTAAAAATAAGGCAAATCCTATGTATTTAGCGATTTTAGTTTCAGATTTTATCTTCATTTATTAAACAAGCTTTGTGAAGAAATACTGAGAATTGCCCCCATTTGTTTAACATATTACCCGAAATTAGCTTTATGTCAGCTACACTCATTATTGCCTGCATTTTAGGCTACTTCGGCTTTTTGCTAATAATTGCTTGGTATACCTCGCGTAACAGCACTGCCGATTCTTATTTTTTAGGCAACAATGCATCTCCTTGGTACGCCGTAGCCTTTGGTATGATTGGCGATTCGCTTTCAGGGGTAACTTATATTTCTGTTCCGGGTGCAGTGGGTGCTTCTAAATTTTCTTATTTACAATTGGTATTGGGTTATTTTGTTGGCTACTTCATTATTTCAAAAGTCTTACTGCCCCTGTATTACAAAATGAATTTGCTTTCTATTTACACTTACTTAGAAACTCGTTTCGGAAAAATTACACAAAAAACGGGAGCATTTTATTTTATTCTTTCGCGTGTGTTGGGTGCAGCAGGGCGTTTGTTTTTAGCGGCTGGTGTGTTGCAGTTTTTTGTTTTTGATCACATGGGCGTTCATTTTGCAGTAAGTGTTTCGGTAATTATTGCACTGATGTTGCTATACACATACAAAGGCGGAATTAAAACATTGGTGTGGACAGATACTTTTCAGTCCTTGTTTTTAATATTGGGAGTTGTACTCTCTATTGTTGCTATTATTAATCACACAGGTTGGAGTTTTACCGATTCTATTTCAAAAGTAATCGACTCCGAATATTCGAAAACATTTTTTTGGGATTGGAAAAGTGCGAGTTTTTTCCCTAAACAATTCATTGGTGGTATTTTCATAGCCGTTGCTATGACAGGGCTCGACCAAAACATGATGCAAAAGAATTTAAGTTGCAAATCATTAGGCGAAGCACAAAAAAATATTTTTTGGTTTAGCATTGTAATGGTAATTGTAAATGTGTTTTTTTTATCATTAGGTGTTTTACTTTACATGTATTATAACGAAACAGGAACTGCCTTGCCAATAAATGCAGAAACAGGAAAGGTATTAACAGACAGAGTGTTTCCAAACCTTGCTTTAAATCATTTAGGGATTTTTGCAGGCTTAGTTTTTATTATTGGTTTAACAGCAGCAACCTTTAGTAGTGCCGACTCTGTGCTTACCACACTTACCACATCCATGTATGTTGATATGATGGAATTAGATAGAAATGAAAAATTAACAGAGAAGAAAAAAGCAAGTTATCGTACCATCATTCATATTTCCTTTGCAGTTCTATTGTGGTTAGTAATTCTTGTTTTTGATGCCTTAAACGACAAAGCAATTATTGATACGATATTAAAATTAGCTGGATACACTTATGGGCCATTGCTTGGTTTATTTGCCTTTGGTTTATTTATGAAAGGACAAATTAATGACAAACTTGTTCCCATTGTATGTTTACTTGCCCCGGGCTTAGCATATATTTTAAGTACTTACTCTAAAGATTGGTTTGGAGGGTATGAGATTGGAAACGAATTGATAATTGTAAATGGATTGATTACTTTTATTGGGCTTATAATTATTAAGCAAAACAAACAATTAAACACCGCTAATTAAATGAAACAATTTTCTCTTTTTCTCCTACTTACTATTGTATCTAAGTTTGTTGTTTCCCAAACGAAAATTGCCGAGTCGGCCAATTTTATTTTAGAACAAAAAGGCTATAAAGAAAAAGTTGACTATAAATATTGTTTATATAACTCTACGAAAGAAATTGTAAAAAAATTCGATAAATCTTATTGGTTTACAAAACCAAACAAAGAAAATTTAATTATAGTATCCAGAGAAGAAGGCGGAAATTACAGATATAGTATTTTCGATATTAGTAAAGGCGATTTTATTACCGATTGGAATTATGAAAGGATAACAGAATTAAACGACAGCATTTTTAAATTAAAAACTAGAAATGTAAATAAGGAATCGATAAACAAATGGATTATAGTAAATAAAAAGGGAGAAAAATTAATTGATAAAGATTTCATTGGATACAGTGGGCCATCCTATGATCCAACCCATCAATTAATTTATTCTAATTACGACAAAGAGATAATTGAATTTTTTACAACAAGCGGGAAAACAAAATATGTTTTAAAAGGTTATGATTCACCAACGATAGAAGATGGTTTATTATTTGTGTTTAAAGATAATAAGCGGGGCATAATTGATTTTAAAGAGGAAGTTATTGTTCCATTTGAATACACTCAGCTTGAAGTGAGCTACGGTAAATTATATGGAACAAAAATTATAAATTCAAAAAGTGTTTGTGAAATTTATAGTGATGTAAGTAGAAGCACTATTGAGTTTTCTAAAGAAGGTAATTACATTTCAAAATCAAGTTACTACGACCCAAACTCTTCTCAAAGTACAAACTATTGGATGACCGCAAATAAAAAGAAACAATTTTTTTATGATGTCAATTACAATTTGTTTTTAGAATGGACAGGAGATACGGAAACAAATGATAGCACTTACTACTTGTACTGGGATATTACACAAAAACACAATGAGTTATACCTCCTTCAGTTTGATTATGGAAGTGGCTTTAAAAGCCCTATTATTATTAGCAAAGAGGGTCAAGTATTAACTTGTAAAAACGAGGAAGTTGTTTTTTGTCGACAAAACTTAGATACTAAATTATATGAAAAATCTCCGTACTCCATTTTATTCGATCCACAAAAAAAACCACAGGAATGTATTTTAATTATTGATAGTCAGAAAAAATTTGTTCCATACAAAGTGCTTCATCAATTAGATAACATAATTGTTTTTGAGATAGAGGAAAACGGGAAAAAGCAAATAGGCCATTATAATGGAGAAGAAACCATTACTTTTTTCACCAATCTTAATAATGCTTCATTAAAACTAATGAATGCTGATCGAACATTTTTTAAGAACCCCGATCTTCTATTTTTCTCAACAACAGAAAACGGCAAAATAAGTCTCCAAGCTAATTACTTTATGTATGGAAACGATCATTATTCCATAGGTAAAACACCTGCCATCTTTGATAAAATCACGAAAATCTATGCTAATGAAAGTTATTTCCATGTAATTGGGATAATTAACAATAAACAAGTAATGGCTTTTTGCAACACGGATAAATTTAATTATTTGGAGTTGGACAAAATTCCCGAGATGAAAAAATTAATTTACGCTGAAAATGAAAATCCATTGCCAGTAAAAATAAATGGTAAACTTGAGTATATAAACCTAATGATGGAGCTTGTAAAACATACTGAATAATAGTTGCTTTTAATACAACTAATGTTGATGCAGAACCATTAAATGAAAAAGCGAAGAATTAAAATAAAAAAACATCTATGCCAAAACTCGACAAACGTGTTGATGCATACATCAACAAATCAGCTGATTTTGCAAAGCCAATATTAAACCATATTCGTGCACTTGTACATAAAGTTTGCCCCGATGTGGAAGAAACAATTAAATGGGGTTTCCCAAATTTTGAATACAAAGGGCCGATGTGTAGCGTGGCGTCCTTTAAACAACATTGTGCATTTACATTTTGGAAAGCTGCTTTACTCGATGAAAAAAGCAAATTGGAAATCGGTGAAGGCCGTTCTGCAATGGGACATATTGGTCGAATAACTTCAGTAAAAGATTTGCCTTCGGATAAAATCATGACTACCATGATTAAACAAGCGATGAAGTTAAATGATGAAGGAATTAAAGTTAAAAAGGCTGCTAACAAAGTTTCTGCTGATGAAGCTGTTGCTCCCGATTATTTTTTGAAGGCATTATCAAAAAACAAAAAAGCGGAAAAACATTTTAATGCTTTCCCTAATGGCCAACGAAAAGAATACATTGTGTGGATTACAGAAGCTAAAACCGAGGAAACGCGAAACAAGCGCATGGCAACAGCAATTGAATGGTTGAGCGAAGGGAAACGGAGGAACTGGAAGTATGAAAAGGCTAAGTAAAAAGGAATAATTTAAAAGTTAAAAATTTTTTATTCCTTAAACACTCTATCCTTCCCATCAAAAAATGGAGCTTGAATTGATATTACTTTTAAAGGAACTTTAGAGGTTGTCTTTACCGAGTGAAAAGAATTTTTCGGAATAAAAATCACATCTCCTTTTTTAATTGAAAACGTTTTATCATTTAAACTCATCTCTGCTTTTCCTTCTAGCACAATAACATGTTCGGCGTGTGTTATATGTTTGTGAGCCTTTACTTCCTTCTTTATAAAAATCACAAAACTAGAAACGTTATTTGTATCCGTATATAAAGCTCTACTATAAACATTTTCATAAACGGAGGGTGCTTTAATTGTATCTGCAGATTGCATTAAGTTTTGTGCCCTAGTTTGCAAAGCAAAGATTACACTAACAAAAATTAGCATTGATTTCATACGATTGTATTTTGTTAGCCGAAAATTAGCTAATTATAGCTAAACATCAACAAAAACGGGGCAAATATTAATTGGTATAACCAAAAATCTTTACGACCTTTGCAGCCTTATGTCGGCAGAAACAGTTACTCCATACAAATCAGAAACAGAAAGCAAAAAGCAACAAGTTGCTACTATGTTTAACAACATTGCTTTTAGGTATGATATGCTTAACCAAGTATTATCTGCAGGCACACACCACAAATGGAGAAGAAAAGCAGTAAAGGAATTTATTGATTCAAAACCAAAACAAATTTTAGACATTGCAACCGGTACAGGAGATTTTGCAATAGCAGCTTTAGCATCAAACCCTGAAAAGGTTATTGGAGTTGATATTTCGGAAGGAATGCTAAAATTTGGTGTAGAGAAAATCAAAAAAGCTGGATTAGAAAATAAAATAGAGTTGAAACTAGGTGATGCTGAAAATCTAGATTTTGCTGAAAACACCTTTGATGTAATTACTGTTTCTTTTGGTGTGCGTAATTTCGAAAATTTGGAGTTAGGCTTAAGCAATATGCTACGCGTTTTAAAACCAAATGGGAAAGTTGTAGTGATTGAATTTTCAAAGCCAAGAGGTTTATTCAAATACTTCTATAATTTCTATTTTAAGGCTATTTTGCCAATTATTGGAAAGCTTTTCTCTAAAGACAACGCCGCTTACAAGTATTTACCTGAGTCGGTACAAGCTTTTCCTGACTTTGAAAAATTCACTGGAATTCTTACCAAATTGGGCTACAAAAACGCCAAATACAAAACCCTTACTTTTGGTGTAGCCTGTATCTATACTGCTACAAAATAAATTCGTATTTTTGACGTTAGCTACATTCAACCGGATTTGTTACACAAGAAACACATATTTAAAAATCTTTACGCAATAATTGCATTTCTATTAGTAGGAAATACAATTAAAGCTCAGTATTCTCGTGGCGACCAAGGAGGTAACTTGCCCCGCTTTTACAAACAACATATTCATTTTGGCTTTAGTATTGGTGTAAACAATACAGATTTTAGAGTTCATGCAAAACCAAACTCAGAATTGTACACCAATTTAATGGATACCATTAATTACCCTAAAGACACTCTAAACTTAAAGGCAATTTCGAGTAAACCTGAAACAGGTTTTAACTTAGGAATTGTTTGTGATGTTAGATTACAAGAATATTTACGTTTACGCTTTTTACCAAACATCGCATTTGGATCACGACAATTAATTTATTCATTTGCAGGTACAGATACCTTTGATGTAAAAAAGAAAATTGAATCTACCTTTATTAATTTCCCATTAGATTTAAAATTGCAATCAAAGCGTATAGGTAATTTTGGTGCTTACGCTGTTGGAGGTGGAAACTATAGTATTGACTTGGCTTCGCAAAAAAAACAGAAACCTGATGATCAAGTTGTGCGATTAAGGTCGAACGATTTTTATTATGAAGCAGGTGGAGGAGTTGACTTTTACTTGCCTTACTTCAAACTTTCATTTGAAGGTAAAGTAATGGTTGGTGTAAAAAACATTTTAATTCAAGATAATAAATTATTTACTAAACCAGTTGATAAACTAAACTCGCATATATTTTTATTTACAATCACATTTGAAGGATAAAATCTTTCCATGCCATGATAAAAGAACTAAGCCTAGTTACCGAACCAAAGGTAGCCTTTACAGAAATTTTACTGAAAGAATTAGTAGCTGATGAATTAGGATTAAGTCCTAACGACAATTTTTCTATCCATCTCGAAAAGCGCTCAATTGATGCGCGTAATAGAAATATCAAAATAAATCTCCGATTAAAAGTATTCATCAATGAACAAATCGTTGAAAACAAAATAATACCTGAATACAAACAAGTAAACGAAAACAAAGTAGTACATATAATTGGAGCTGGACCTGCGGGACTATTTGCTGCTTTACACTGTATTGAGTTAGGAGTTAAACCAATTATTTATGAGCGGGGCAAAGACATAAAATCAAGAAGAAGAGACCTTGCATTAATAAACAAAGAACACATTGTAAATCCAGAATCAAATTATTGTTTTGGTGAAGGCGGGGCAGGAACATATAGTGATGGCAAGCTTTATACACGATCGGGAAAAAGAGGAAGCATCGAAAAAATATTGCACACCTTGGTTTACCACGGGGCAAAAGATGAAATTTTAGTAGACGCACATCCGCACATTGGAACAAACAAATTGCCCAACATTATTGAAGCAATTAGAGAAACAATTAAAAAATTTGGCGGCGAAGTTCATTTCAACACGAAGCTAATTGACATCAACACAAAAAACGAAGAAGTAAATTCCTTGGTTATTCAAAATGAAAATGGAGAAAGCAAAGAAATAAAAACTTCTAAACTCATTATTGCAACAGGACACTCAGCGCGTGATATTTATGAATTACTTCATGCAAAAGGAATTACCATTGAAGCAAAACCATTTGCAATGGGAGTGCGAGCAGAACATCCACAAGAAATAATTGATAAAGTACAATACCATTGTGGCACTTTAGATGAGTTGGTGCAAAAACGAGAATTTTTACCTGCTGCTTCGTACAGTTTGGTGCATCAAGTAAACGGAAGAGGTGTGTATTCATTTTGTATGTGTCCTGGTGGAATTATAGCGCCTTGTGCAACAGGCCCAGAGCAAGTTGTAACAAATGGCTGGAGTCCTTCTAAAAGAAATAATCCTTATGCAAATTCTGGAATTGTAGTTGAATTAAAACTAAGCGATTTTAAAGGCGATCAAAAAAATCCACTTATCGCATTAGATTTTCAAAAAGAATTAGAGCGCTCAGCTTGGTTAAGCGGCGGACAAACGCAAACTGCACCTGCGCAACGTTTAATGGATTTTTTAAAACAAAGAATAAGCAGCGACCTACCTGCTTGTTCTTACCAACCTGGAATTAAATCAATGCCAATGGAAGCAGTTTTAGGGCCATTAATTGGAAATTCACTTAAAGGTGGCTTTAAAGGTTTTGGACAAAAAATGGGTGCATACTTAACTAACGAGGCTGTAATTGTTGGAGTAGAATCACGTACAAGTACACCCGTTAGAATTCCAAGAGATAATGAGACATTAGAGCATATTCATATAAAAGGTATTTACCCTTGCGGTGAAGGTGCAGGTTATGCAGGTGGCATTGTTTCGGCAGCAATTGATGGCGAACGCTGCGCTGAATTAGCATGTATTTAATTAAATTTCAACTATTTATGTAAATTATTTGAGTTTTCTTGAACATTTTCGGATAATATTCGTAAAAATTGTCAATAACTTGTTAATTTCACATTATGAAGTCCATTTTTACAACTCTATTATTTGCTTGTTGCTTTCTGCTTTTTTCATCTTTCTCGGGTGATGAACAACACTGTTTAGAAATTAAAGGAACAGTACTTGACACAAAAGGGAAAAAGCTAGACAAAGTTAAAGTAGTAATGATGGAAGACGGGAAAGAAATAAGTTCATTGGAAACAAAATGTCCATTTAAATTAGAAGTTGCTCGTGATCATTATTACACAATGATTATTTCAAAAGAAGGTTATTTACCTGCTGTAATTATAGTTGATAGTAAAGTTCCTAAAAGCCATCCTGATTGCAATTTTCATTTCGAATTTCATTATGATATGATTCCTGAAAATCATAATTACAATAAAGAATATGTTGATTTCCCTGCTGCAATTATTGAGTATGTAAAATCAGATGATGAATTTATAATCAGTAATAAATACAACACACATATTAAGAAATTGATTGGTGCGCCAGTGCAGTAACTACAAATTAAACCAATACACAAACTTCGCCACAACTGCCCTATTTTTCTTTTCTAAATTAGTTGCATAGTAGTTATCCGAATACACAATAAAGAAATCGCTCATTGGCTTAAAGCGATATTGTAAGCGTGCATTAATATTAAAATTATCAACTTGAGAATTGTATTGGAAAAATGTAGTAAGAAATAATTTCTTAGAAAAAGACAATTCCATTTTCGGGCCAATTAAATCCAGACTCACTTTTTTGTTTAGGTAAGGCAATATAATTTCATCATGAGTATATGTAAGAGCAAAAATACCGTATGGTTGCCATCTATATGAAAGCTCTGAGCTGTATGATAATTTATTGCCTACAAAATATGAACCGTAGCTTACAGTACCTCCAATAATAAAGATTTTTCGTTGATTAGTTTTAAAATTTAAGCTTGCATCTGTATATAAGTATTGCCCCGCGTTTAATAATTTACTTTGTCCGCTAAAAGAAACATCCGTTGGAAATAATAATTTAGTATAATGATTTTGAACACCAACATAAAATGTAGAACTATTTCTAAACAATAAAGTTGTTGATGCTTGAGCCAAATTATCAGTAGTTGTAAATTTATCATTACAATAATAATCACCATACAAATTATACGACACTTTATTAATCTTTCCCTTTTTAGGAAAATAGTTATAAGTAATAACTGGCTCCCATCGCCAATAAGTTAAACGATTGGTTTCACCAGTTTGCTGATTGGTTTGAAAAATACGCGGAGTAAAACCTGTTTCTGCATTATAGTTTTTATTTACATATTCATGATTCCAATGTATACTCCAGTTTTCGTTTGCAAAACGTAACCAACTTGCATGTGTATAGGCATCACCATTATTTTTATTTGACAATGAATGGTGAAAGAAAAACTTTCCAGTCCAATGATTATCTGCAGTTGCCAAATTGTAATCGAGTCCGATCACTCTATTAAAATTAGTTGCAGAAACACCCGTTGTATCCATTTGCTGACGGTTTACAAATATCATTGCAATGTTTGAGCGCTCAAAAACATTTCGTTGAACTGCAGTTACAAAATAATTTTGCGCAAATACATCCTTATCGTTTACAACCGTTTTTGCGGTTTGCATATCTAACACTCCAATACGCCAGTTTTTATTTGGCTTACCACTCAGTCTTGCTCCGCCTAATATTGGAATTACATTTCCATTATCTAATCCAATTCTTCGTGAAAAGAAAGGACGTATTTGCCTAAAACCAAAGCTTTGAAACAAATCACTGTTCTCAACAAAAAATTGGCGTTGCTCTGGAAAAAACAAACTGAAACGTGTAAGATTAGTTAATTGCCTGTCCACCTCTACTTGTGAAAAATCTGGATTGACGGTCAAATCTAAATTTAATGCAGAACTCACTGCTATTTTTGCATCTCCTCCAGCATTGTATGTGTAGTGTGGTTTTTGCTTCTTAGTAAAATCCTGCGACAAACCTCCAATTGCATAAGGTATAATCGAAATATTCTTTCCTGTTTTCTTTAATAAGGAATCAATATGCAATGTTCCTGTGTAAGCCAAAGATGAAACATTAAACTGGCGAGGTACTTTATTCCAAGTAGAGTTTTCGTTACGCTTTAAATCATTTCGTGAAAAATTTATTCTCCAATCTTTTAAATCACTTTTAAAACGAATCGACTTAAATGGAATAGCCATTTCAACAATCCATTTATCTTTATATCGTTTCACTTCCGAAAACCATTTGTTATCCCAATTGATTGTTGCACCTTGGTCACCACCATTCGAAACTAAGCCTTCGCGTTGCACACCATAAGGATTTACTCCAAAACTAAAACCATTCTGTTTGTCAGAAAAAGGATCTATGGTAACAACAAAAGCATCGCTAACTGGATAGGCAAAATCTCTACGCAGTGATTGAATAATATAATTTCCTGGTAAACTATCGTAACATATTGCAGCAACGTACATGTTTTTTTCATCGTAAGTAACCATTGCAATTGTTTTGCTAATAGCCATGGAAGTATCGAAAGGAAAATTTTGCCAGAAGTCGCTTGCTTGATCACATTTAGTCCAAACTTCTTCATTGAGCTCACCGTCAATTACAATTTTTTCGGAGGTTTTGAAAATGCTCATGCAAATGTATTCCTGCGCATTTGCCAATGTCGAAACAATTAAGAAACTAAGTATGAATACAATTCTTTGCAAGAGTGCAAAGATAAGAGAATAGCAAATTCAATTATTGAAACTACACACGATTTATTCAACGTTCAAAACCTGTTTAAGCGAATAAAGGATTTCGCTCATCGCCTAAAACACAGATTATATAGATGCTTCGATTTTTATCTTTTGTCCCTTATACTCGATAACATCTCCTGAGCGCAACTTAGCCCTATATCTTGTTTCAACCTCTCCATTTAATTTTATCAGGCCATCATCTACCAAATGCTTTCCTTCGCCACCACTATTCATCCAACGCTTTACTTTTATTAATTGTAATAGTTGAATGTACTCACCTGTAATACTAAATATTTCCATGATGCTAAATTACTAATCTATTTGATGCGCTTACAGTTTCTGATCTCTAAAGTGTCTTAACATTTCGCCATAATCCATATTATTGGCAAAAGCAAACAAACACTGAGCAATTCTCTTTGATTTTGTTTCAATGGTTTTTGCTGAATCAATCCATTTCGAATAATAGTTTTGATGAGAGCGGGGCAATTTATCGAAGTTTGTTTTCGCTTTTTTATCTTCCTTTAAACAAGCAACAAGTTCTTCGTTTAATTGATATTCTTCTTTATCTATGCTTAATTGGAAAATAGCAGAATCACCTTTTTGCTTTTTTGTTGCTTTACGCATTTCTGCGTTGATAGGTAAAATAAAATCTCCTTCACCCATTGGTATTAAAGCAGCTCCCACAAATTTAAAGGAATCGATTTTTCCTTTTACTCTAAAAGATTTTTTTGTTCCTGGATTTAATTTTTCAATTTGTTCCGCAGTAACATCAATATATGTCCAGCCGGTTTTTTCACCCTTCTTATCAAATTTTTGAAGCTCGGCTTGGAAAGTAAGCATGCTTAGTCGATTGTAGCAATTACTTTTAACTCAATTGCAATTGGAGTTGGTAAACAATTTATTTCAACAGTTGTACGGCAAGGTAAGTTGTCTTTAAAATAATCGGCATAAATACGATTGTATGTTTTAAAATCATCTTTCATGTTGGTTAAGAAAACTTGTACATCTACAATTTTATCCCAACTGCTTCCTGAATCTTCTAAAATATATTTAATATTACGAAACACGCTGTGGCATTGCGTTTCAATATCGTAAGAAAGAATATTTCCATTTGCATCTAATTCAACACCTGGAATTTCTTTTTTACCACGCTCACGCGGACCAACGCCCGATAAAAATAATAAATTTCCCACTTTACGTGCGTGAGGATACAAACCAACTGGTTCAGGTGCTTTTGATGATTCTATTTTATCTGACATGACTTTAATTTACGAATTACTAAATTACAATTTTATTTTAAAACTTACTTTCCAAATTTTTGTTTCAATGCTGCTAATGCAGAACCCATATCATTTGAATCGTATTTTATTTCTTCTTTTTTAGGAGCAGAGCTTCCTCGTTGTGTTGGCTGTTCAGGATCACTTTTCATCGAAAGAGCAATTCTATTTCTCTTTAAATCTACTTCCATCACAGTAACATTAACTACCTGTTGTACCTTCACTACTTTATTAGGGTCATCAACAAACGTATCTGATAAATGTGATAAATGAACTAATCCATCTTGATGCACACCAACATCTACAAAGGCTCCAAAGTTAGTTACGTTAGTTACAATTCCTTGTAATTTCATTCCAACATGCAAATGTTCTGGTTTTTCAATTCCTTCTGCAAAAGAAAATACTTCGAAAGATTTACGAGGATCGCGACCTGGTTTTTCCAACTCCTTCATAATATCCTGAAGTGTGGGTAAACCAATTGTATCGGTAACGTAATTAACCAACTTAATTTGTTTACGTAGTTCTTTGCTTGTCATTAATTCATCAATACCACAACCCACATCAGTAGCCATTTTTTCTACTACGTGATAACTTTCAGGATGTACCGAACTTTTATCTAAAGGATTTGCCCCGTCTCTAATTCTTAAGAAACCTGCAGATTGCTCAAATACCTTCTCGCCCATGCGCGGCACTTTTAGTAATTCCTTACGCGAACGGAAAGGTCCATTTTCGTTTCTATACTCAACAATATTTTGTGCTAATGCAGGTCCTAAACCAGAAACATAAGTAAGCAATTGTTTACTTGCTGAGTTTAATTCAACTCCTACAGCGTTTACACAACTTCCAACAACTTCGTCTAATTTATTTTTTAAAAGTGTTTGATCAACATCATGTTGATATTGCCCAACACCAATTGATTTAGGGTCTATCTTCACTAACTCCGCAAGTGGGTCAGCTAATCTACGTCCAATACTTACAGCGCCACGCACTGTTAAATCGTAATCAGGAAATTCTTCACGCGCTACATCTGATGCAGAATAAACTGATGCCCCGCTTTCATTCACCATAATTACAGGAATATCTTTTGGCAACACATCAATTTTTCTTACGAACGCTTCTGTTTCTCTACCTGCAGTTCCGTTACCAATTGCAATTGCTTCGATATTATGTTTTGCACAAAAAGCTAAAACAACATTTTCCGATTCAACAACTCTGCGTTGCGGTTCGTGAGGATAGATAACTGTTTCTTCCAATAATTTTCCTTGACGGTTTAATGCAACCACTTTACAACCTGATCTAAAACCTGGGTCGATTGCTAAGATTGCTTTTTGTCCTAAAGGTGATGCTAATAATAATTCGCGAATGTTATCAGCAAAAACTTGAATTGCTTTTGTATCAGCTAATTCTTTATACATCATGCGCATCTCAGCTTCGATGGATGATTGTAGCATACGATGATAACAATCTTCTACAGCTTCTGTCACTTGTTTACCCGCATCGTTTTTTGCTTTTACAAATTGTTTATTCAACAATTCGATAGCATCTTCATCTTCGGGCTTAATATCTAAAATTAAAAAATCTTCTTTTTCTCCACGGCGCATAGCAAGCATACGATGCGAAGGGCATTGCGCAAGTGGTTCTTCCCATTCAAAATAATCTTTGAACTTTTCGCCTTCTTCTTCTTTACCACGGATAACACGTGATTTAATAATTGCTTTACGCTGAAATAAATTTCTTAGTTGCGCACGCGACTCTGCATGTTCACTTACAATTTCAGCAATGATATCACGTGCGCCTTGCAAGGCCTCCATGATGTTTTTTACTTCCTTTTCATCACTTACGTATTGCAAAGCTTCTGCATCCAAGTCGAAATTTTCTTGTAATAGAATTTTTTGCGCTAATGGCTCTAACCCCTTTTCGCGTGCAATCGTAGCTTTTGTTCTGCGCTTTGGTTTGTAAGGCAAATACAAATCCTCGAGCTGACTTAAATTTTCGGCAGCATCAATTTTATCTCTTAATTCTTCAGTTAATTTACCTTGCCCTTCAATGCTTTTAATAATTGCAGCGCGGCGCGATTCTAATTGACGTAAACGTTCAATCTCATCTCTAATTTGCATAATTTGAACTTCGTCCAAACTACCTGTTGCTTCTTTTCTATATCGGGAAATAAAAGGAATGGTTGCACCTTCATCCAACAACTCAACGGTTGCTCTAACTTGCTTAACATCAATATTTAGCTTATCAGCTACTCTTAAATTTAATCTTACATCACTCATAAAGCAAATATACATTTTGCTCAAGAGCTTGCTAAATCAAGTTTTCAACAGAATTCGGTGCTTTTTTGATAAATATTTATTCTATTTAATTTGCGAAGCGGATTACACCTAATTAATTTTCTAATTCAAAACCCTTTAATTCAATATCTCAACAATTCACCACCTCAACAATTGTATTACTCTCCCATTTTTCTCTTCACTTGTTTCAATAATTCTTGTCTAAAGCTTTCTTCAGCCTTACGCAACTTTGCCACTTTCTTTACTGAAATTACTTTCTTCAATTTTTCGTAATAGGTTTTCATCAACTCAATTTCTTCCGATTTGTGCTTTATATCAGCATTAATAAAATCTTCTGCTTCTTTATCTGTTGCAAAATTATAATCGGTTTGCTTATTGTATTTTTGTTTAAACTCTTTACGCGAAGCTTCTGCCTTAGCTTGATACTCGTTGTACACTGGCCAAAACACTTGCGCTTCTTCGGGTGTAAGAGCTAATTCTTTTGTTATGTATGCAACACGCAAAGATTCTATTTTTTCTTTACGTTGCTCTCTTTTTGAATTAGGCTCTTGTTGTGCAAATATGCTAACCTGCATTACAAACAAAACAATCAAACTCATCATTATCTTTTTCATGGCTTTCTATTTTTATATTTTATAATTCTAAATTTTCAACATCTCCGCTTATTAGTTCGGGATTTTCGATTAAATCATTTATTAGTTCTTTGTCTAAAACAGTATCAGCATCTGAAACACTAGAATTATCAGGCATTTCATTCATTAATTCTTCTACCGTTAAGGCCCCAAAATCTTTACTATTTAAAATTTCTTCTTTACTTAAACAAGCTAAATCATTACACACTTCTTCGGTTACGATGCTCTGCGATTTATAAACAAACACAACAGTAACAATTAAAGCGATACCAAACGACAAGGCAAATGCAGGTCGAAACAAAATACTCTTTAATTTGTCCAACCAATTTAATCCAGCTTTTTGTGCATGAATTTTATCAGCAATTATCGAAGGTAAATCCTCAAAATAAGATGCGTCAACAAAAAATGGATTTTCCTTTTTAATGGATGAAAGAGTTGGAAATTCTGATAACTCCTCTTGCATCTCAATTTTTTTCATCAAACGAGCATCGAAGGAATCAAAATAACCATCGGGCATACCGAATCCGCTATTTTTTTTATCTCCTAAATTATGTTGTTCTTCGTTCATTTGTTGATTTGACTATTTAAATTCTTTAAAGTTTAATTGCCTAATAAATGTTCTTCCACTTTTTTTGCAGCTATGTGATACGATGCTTTTAGTGCGCCAACCGAAGTTTCTAAAATCTCCGACATTTGCTCATAAGGCGTTTCATCATAATAGCGCATATTAAAAACAATGCGTTGCTTTTCAGGCAAGGTTAAAATTGCTTTTTGTAACTTCATTTGTATTTCATCTCCCTTAAAATAATTATCACTTTCTAATGATTTACTCAACTGCTCTTCGATAGCGTGAATGGAAGTTGTGTTTGCTCTTTTCTTCGATCTTAAAAAATTAAGCGATTCATTTGTTGCAATGCGATATAACCAAGTATATAATTGTGACTCTTGTTTAAAACCCAACAAACCTTTCCAAGCTTTAATAAAGGTATTTTGTAAAACATCATCCGTATCATCGTGGTCGATTACAATTTTACGAATGTGCCAATATAATTTTTGCTGGTATTTCCTTACAATAAGCGAATAAGCATAGTTCCTCGATTGCTCAAGACTGAACTGCTTTAATAATTCCTCATCGCTATAATGTTCCATAATTTGTAGGTTCGACGCTCAAAAAGCACCAAGGTTTAATTGATAGTAAAAATAATTAATTATATTTACTTCGTTAATTTAACTGTTTTTAGGTGAAATGATAGTTTTGATCATTTAAACGGGACAGTAAAAAGATTTCATTATGAAAAAAATCTCTCTTTTAACTGCGCTTTTCATGGGAATAAGTGCTGTTTCATTTGCTCAATACGAGCTTAGTTCATTTTGTAATACTGGACATGGTGGAGCAACTACTTTTGCTACCGATTATCAAGCAACAGGGATTAATCCCGCAAACTTAGGTTGGGATTACAGATATACTAAGAAAAAATTTGCGATGGGTTATGCAGAATTAACAAGTTCTTTATATTCTGAAGCACTTACGAAAACTGAATTAAGAGGCGTTATAACAGACATGATTAATGGGGGCGGAAGTGACTTTACTCAGAAGGAGAAGAAAGATGCAGCAAGAAAATTTGCAGAAACTGGAGCTACTTTTAACGCTAACCTAGGTTCATTTGGAGCCGCATTTATTACAAAACGTGCAGGTGGTTTTGGATTTAGAATTAATGATAGTTACCAAGCATATTGCAAATTAGGTTCGACTGCTGCTGATTTATTGTTTATGGGAAAAACATCATCTGTGTTTGATTCATTAACTATACAAAACACAAGTGGGGCTACAGTACAAATTGCCAATTATGAAAACATGAGCCCTGACAGTGTTAAAATGGTAGTAAATGGGTATTCTAGTTTGCCAAAACAGATTTCTAAAATTTTAAATGGTTCAGAAATGACATTTACTTGGACACGTGAATACAACCTATCATACGGGAAAAAATTATTTGGCGATAGTACATTTGCAATGTTTGTTGGTATTGGTGTAAAATATTTTCAAGGTTTGGCTTTAATTAATGTGAAATCAGAAAACGATAAACTAACAGGATATAGCTCATTAACTCCTGCTTTTGATATTGATTATGGAACTGCAGTTGCAAAAGCAAATCAAATTCGTCAATCGGGTGCTTTACCAAAACCAGTAGGTACAGGATTTGGTATGGATTTCGGATTAAACATTATGATTAAAAACAAACTTAAAATAGGTGCTGCTTACATCAACGCAGGTTCTATTAAATGGAATGGTAATTTATATAGTGTAAAAGACACTGTTTTATTTTCTACAACAAATGTAGGTTTGCAAAACTATAATGTATTTGGTCAGTTAAAGGATATGTTTGGTAAAGAAGGTTTATTAAAAATGGAAGGTGAGCAAGAAAAAATAGTTAAACTTCCTGGTGTATTTAGAACAGGGGCAAGTTTTGTAATTGGTAAAGTTGCAGAAATTGGAATCGATTGTATTTTCCCAACATCAGATGTACCAGGCAAACTAAACAAACCATTAATTGGTTTTGGTGGTGATGTTTATCCTGTTAAATGGTTAAAACTACAAGCAGGATTTATAACAGGTGGTAATTATGATTTCTCTGTTCCATTGGGAATTATCTTTATTGCAAAAGAAGGAACTTACGAGTGTGGTATTGCTTCACGCGATGCTGTTACTTTCTTTACTCAAGGTGGCCCAACATTATCTTTAAGTACAGGTTTTTTGAGATTTAGATTCTAGCCTTAGCGTCAGGACGGCCGGAATAAGGATGCAAGACTTTTGATTTACAAAGGACCAAAGTGTAGACTTTGAGTATTACTAAACATGGGACAAAAAACAAGACGACAATTTACTGTTTCACTCCATCTTTATATTTAATCCTACTTGTCTCAGCACCATTTTTATCATAAAAAATCCAAGTGCCGTGTGGTACGCTACCTGATTTCACGTGGCTTTGACCTTTTACTTTATCACGTTTAATTACTTTGTAATTGGTTATACTTTGCAGGGTATTGTTTTGGTTATAAGTAACGCACTTGCCAGATAAATCTCCCTTTTCGAAATGTTGTGTTTTTAATATTCCACCTGTTTCGTAATAATACTTCCACTCTCCATGTTGTTTCCCTCTTCTGTATTTTCCTTCTGTATCAACAAATCCAGGCTCTGTCCACTGAATCCACTTGCCGTGTTTAATGCCTAACATATAAGTAGACACCTCGCGTGGCTTTCCTGTTTTTTCGAACCAGTATTCCCATTTACCATGACGTTTTCCATCAATATAATTTCCTTTGTAATTATCTTTTCCGTTACTATACCAACCTTGCCAAGCACCGTGCATGATTCCGTCTTTAAAGTTCCCCTTATCTTTCAGTTGTCCATTATTAAACCAAGCACTCCACTCCCCTGTTTCTTTTCCAGCTGCATAATTTCCTTCTTGTAATTTTTTTCCATTCTCGAACCAAGTTGTCCATAAACCAACTTTAATTCCTTCCGAGTAATTTCCTTGGCGTAATTTTTCTCCTGTTTTATACCAAAAAAACCAAGTGCCACTTTCTTTATCGTTAAGATAACTTCCTTCTCTATCAATTTTTCCATTATCAAAATAATACTTCCAATTACCATTCCGTAAGCCTGCTTCAAAGTCTCCTTCCATTTCCAACTTACCCTCTTTCGTGTAAAATAACCAATGCCCCGATTTTTTATTTGCACTATAACTACCCTTACTTTTTTCCTTCTTATCATCAAAATAACTAATATATAAACCATCCAATTTATTGTTTACATACATTGCTTGATAATCTAAATTACCATTGGGATGAAAGAAAAACCAGTCGCCATTTTGCATTCCTCCTTCATAATTTCCATACGCTTTAACTGAGCCGCTATTGTAGGTAATAGTTAATTTTCCTTTTCCATCCTTTATAATTTGATTTCCCTTTTCATTCCAAATATTCCAAAGCAAGGTGGTGGTTGAATCTTTATATTCCTTCTCCGCTTTTGGTTTTCCGTCTTCATAATACTCATTCCACTTATTACATCTTTTACTCTCGCAGTAATTTCCTTTTTCGGCTATTTGTCCCGTTTTATGATAGGCCACAAATGGGCCTTCTTGCGCATTATTTTTAAAGGTTCCTTCGTTCTCTAACTTACCATTATCGAAATAGTATTTCCAAACACCATCGCGTTTACCTTTCACAAATACTTCCTGACTTTTTAGTTGCCCATTTTCATACCAAGCTGTCCATGTGCTATCTGGGCGATCTTGATCAAAAACTGTTTGTTGCGCTGGCTTTCCTGTTTTATAGAAATAAGTATTGCGTCCTGTTTTCATTCCACGAGAGAAATGCTCTTCGGCTTTTAGTGTTCCGTTTTCATAATAGTATTTCCAAACGCTATCTTGTTTCCCGTATTTGTTCCAACCTAATTTAGAAACTTTTCCGTTTTTGAAATAGGTAATTGTTTTTCCGTGCGGATTTCCTTTTAAGAAATGTTCTTCAGATTTTACTTGCTTTTGGTCCTCGTCGTAATATTCGAACTTAGGCTGGGCAATAGCTGCCACTTGAAAAGCTATAAAAACTAGAAATAGATAAAATGTACGTGTCATAGAGCAAAATTACCTCTATAACGCATTCATAGCAAAATAATTACAGGTAGTTGTAAACATCTCATTGTAGAATAATAACAAAAAGATTTTTTTAACCTCAAAAACCATTAAAAATTATACCTAATAAAAGTATCATAAAATGGTAAAGCTATTTCCTTTGTTTTCCTCTTCAAATAAACAACTGAAGATGTGATTTTTAAATCAACAACTTCAAATCTATCTTCAAACTCAATTAATAAATTATTGTGATAAAAATAATTACCAAGTAATTCCTTTTTGTCATTGGAATAAGACTGATATTGTATTTCGGAAGTACAAGTATTTATTAAGTAAGGCGCTCCTGGCTCGGGAACAAACACGTACGTTTTTGAAACATCACTTAAGCTAAGCTGCATAGTAATTTAATTTTACGGTTTAATCTTTTGAATCAAAATAATTATTTAGTCAAGGTTATTGTACAAAGTTGATACCTCGGCAGCACTTAAAGCTTTCTTCCAAATTTTTACCTTATCCATTTTACCTTGTAATCGCCCATTGTTGGTTAAAAAACCTACACCGCCAATTATACCCAAGCCACTAACAGAAGATGATGCGGGATAAGTTACAGATGTAACGCTACCCGTAAGACTTGCATTTGCATCTCTTACGCCATTCCAATAAACTGCAATACTATCGTTTGTAACAACAACCGCTGTGTAATGCATCCAAGTATTAGAAGGCATAACGATTGAAGATGTTGCATCAAGTCTAGTATTAGTTGTCGTATCTCCGACAGTTATCTGAATTGTTCCACTTCCCGATCCTCTAACCATATAACCGCAATACCCGCCATTAGGTCTAATGTTTGATTGGATAAAATAATTATGAGCCCAATCAGAACTATCATTTACGTTTACCCAAAAGGAAATTGTAAAGGGATAGTTAGGATGCAAATTAGATGAATTAGGATAATTTAAATATCCTATCCCATCAAAATTTAATGCTTTTGAACTATTTGCATTTCTATCTGTGGTAAATGTTGCTCCGTTATTTGTTATCAAATTCAAATTACAAGTATTGTCCTTTATCGAATCATTCATCTCCAAATTTAAAATCAAGTTTGGATCACAACCTGTGCTTGTTGGATTACTACTTGTAGTAGAAGGATTTGGAGTAGTTTTTTCTTTCTTACATCCTACTAAGAAAATAATTGCTAACGATACTATTACTGAATATTTTTTCATTTTATTTACTTTATTTTAAAATTTAAACTCGGGCCTCAAGCTGATTCTATTTCCTTAGTTTGATTATTTTTCATGCTTCTAACAACCATCTCCTTTCGTCTTTGAGAAACTGGGACTAAATCTCCATTATCCATCAGTAACTTTAACTCTTCACCCTTATAGAAACGCCTTATTCTAATCTTATTAACGAGATGAGATTGATGCGGCCTTAAAAAACCTAAAGAGCTTAATATATAATCGTATTCTTTAATAGTTTTAGAAACAGTAAAGCTTTCCATTGAATCGAAATAAAAAGTTGTTGAATTACCATTCGATTCGCATCTAACTATTTCCATAACTCCCACAAGAACGCACTCTTTTCCATTATTTAAAAACAATTTATTTCCCCCAATCACTTCCACTTTCTAAGATTATTATATAATTAATATTTTAGCGAATACTACTAACTTTTTATAGCAGCTGAATGTTAATTAAATTGGATACTTTTTATTACTTCTTCTATTGCCAGCTGACTTTTATCGGCTTTTTCAAACTCTTCATACTTTAAGTAATGCTGCCCATACATAATAATAATTTTTTTAGTATCAATAGGGTGTTTAAAAAAATACCAATAACACCAATCAGTTCCAAACTTTGGGTCAGAATTTTTTTTACTATATAATTTAACCCCTTTTAATTGACCTAACTCAATCGGTGTAAATAATTCTTCTTTTTTGTATAGTTTGTTAGTTCTTCTATCCAGCTTTTGTAAATCGAGATAACTAAAGAACTTCGACCATTGCTTAGTCCCCGATTTCTCTTTTGGGTATAGTTTAAAACTTTCAATCAGTTTTTCAATAGCTACATCTTGCGTTTGATTATTAGCATCAGTAGTAAAAATATATGTTGAATTTATTTGTTTCAGCTTAAAATCATATTGCTTAGTAGGATTAACAAATACATCATCGCTAACAAACCCATCTGAACCATAAAAACTACTAAGCGTTGAAATATAATCAACATTAAGTTCTTTTACCTTTTCCATTTTAATTTTTGCATTCAAATTAAGAAAAGCCATATAACCATCTTCGTTTAATGTATTTATTTTAAAAGCAAACGGTTCAAGCATATCTGCTCTTGACCCATATTGATCATAGCCAACTTTGTCCTCAAAATAAAGGTTCACCTCAGCTATCACAACATTGTCTTCGGCGTACCCACTTAATTCATTTAAGCCATGCATTAAATTACCAGTCATTGAATTAAATTCCGAATTATTATTTTCTAAGGAGTAAACAGTATAAAGTTTGTTTGTTTTTTCTAAGTAAGAATTTACCGATACAATGCCTGTTGTTTCATGCACATAGTTACGCAAAACCTCGCCACCTTCTTTTTTTAACACAAGTGAAAATGTTAGCTTTCCATTATTAGCTGTACTAAGCTTTTTCTTTGAATCAAAACTTACTTGTAATAATTTAATATCACGTTTGTTAATGAGTTCCCCTTCTTTTATTTCTTTTCCGTTCAGAGTAACTTTGATTTGCGCACTGAGCAGAGTTGTACAAAGCAGAAACAACAAAACTATTTTCTTTTTTTTCATAGCTTATTCAATTATCATTTTTATAATAAACAGCTTGTTATTTTTATCCTTAATTCTAGCAAAATACACTCCTTGTTTTTCATTAAGATTTAATGAAATAATGTTTTGTTCCTCAAAAGAATTCGAATAAACAATTTCTCCAAGCATATTTACAATTTCAACTGTTCCTTTATCTATTTGATTTTTCAACTGGATGGTAAATGAACCAGTGTTTGGGTTTGGATAGATTGCACCACTTAGCTCATCATTAGACTTACTCAAACCAATTGTATTTACTGCTTCACAACTACTAGTAGCAACACAACCATTCAAATTTACTTCAACCGCATAACTTCCATTATTTGATGGGGTATATGATTGATTATTTTCTCCAACTATTGGTGCATTAGCATTATTACAATCTAACCATTGATAAACAATTGCACCTGCTTGATCAACAGTTAGCGTATTAGCTGCATTTGTTACATTAACTGTTGGCATAGGGTTCACCATTACATTTACAGCAAACCTTGGTGAATTAATACACCCATTGTTATTTGCTTCAGCATAATAAGTTGTATTGTTGCTTAAAACTGGAGTTGTATAGTTTGGCCCAGTAGCTAATGATGTGCCATTCATTTGCACTGCATACCAATTTATAGTTCCAAAATCTGCTGAAGCTTCCAAATCTGCCGCACTTCCATCACAAATAGTAACATCATTTGAAAATACAGTTGGTGTCATATACTCATCAACAAATGTGTTAGTTGCAACAGAAGACCCACATGTATTAGTTGCAGCAACTGAAATTGTTCCTCCAGCGGATGTTCCTGTATTAACAATAATTGAATTAGTGGTTGATGTACCCGACCAACCATTTGGTAATGTCCACACATATGAAGTAGCAGTTGGATCGATAGTAACACTATAGGTTTCAGTTGTTCCTGAGCATACAGAATTATTGCCCAAAATAATATTAGGACTTACAGGTGCTGTTTGGATAGCAACAGGAATACTTGTACTTGATGAAGTTCCACAAGAATTTACTGCTTGAACACTTATACTACCACTGTTTGTTCCAAGCGTTACATTAATTGAATTAGTTGATGAAGTTCCTGACCAGCCTGATGGCAAATTCCAACTATATGAAGTTGCACTTGGAACAGAAGTTACACTGTAAGTTTGAGTGAGTCCAGAGCAAGCTGTAGAAGCTCCAGAAATAGAAGAAGGAGAAGTTGGCGCCGAATTAACAGTAACATTTAACGTTTGCGTTGATGAGTTTCCGCATGAGTTAGTAGCCATTACACTTATAGTTCCACTTGAACTCCCAGAAGTAGCTGTAATTGAATTTGTAGTCGAAACCCCATTCCAACCGCTTGGCAAGGCCCAAGTGTATGATGTTGCACCTGCCACAGCTGTAATAGAATAAGTTTGAGAAGTACTTGAACATATAGTTGAGTTTCCTGATATTATTCCAGGCGCGCTTGGGGTAGTGTTAACTGCAACCGCTTTTGTTGATGAACTAGAAGTTCCGCAAGTATTTGAGGCAGTAACGCTAATGTTTCCGGAAGTGCTTCCTGCTATTGCACTAATTGTATTTGTAGTTGAAGTACCTGACCAGCCACTCGGTAATGTCCAAGCATAAGACGTTGCGCCTGCAACAGCAGTAACCGAATAAGTTTGAGAAGTGCTTGAACAAGTAGTTGCACTTCCATTTATTGTTCCTGGCGTTAGTGGTGTTGAATTTGTTGTTACAGCTAGAGTTCTTAAAATAGAACTACAACCATTACTATTGTTAGCCTTTACACTAATGTTTCCGCTGGTACTGCTTACTGAACAAATTATTGTATTAGTAGTCGAAGTCCCTGTCCACCCACTTGGTAATGTCCAGGTGTAAGAACTTGCTCCGCTAACAGCAGAAACACTATATGTTTGACTTGTTGCGGTGCATGGAGTAGCGCTTCCACTAATAGCACTTGGTTGCGAAGGGGATGCGTTTATAGTTATATTTGCAAATCTAGTAGGAGATTCACAAGTGCCATTATTTGCTCTTACAGATACACTTCCAAAACCAAGAGTTGTACCAACAGTTGCAGTAATCGTATTTGTAGTTGAAGTTCCAATCCATCCTGAGGGCAAAACCCATGTATAAGAAGTGGCACCTGCTACAGCAGCAACCGAATATGTTTGAGAGCTACTGGCACATACAGTTGTACTACCACTAATAGTTCCCGGTTGAGAAGGGGCTGCACAAAATTTTATATTTGAACCTCCAACAGCCCATCCCATAGTAGAAGAAGACATGTGTAGACCATACAAAGCCGGGAAGGGCATAGAAGGTGGACTTTGAGTAGTCCAAGTAGCACCTCCATTTGTTGTAGTAAGAATTGTACCACTACCCCCAACAATCCACGCTTGAGTAGCTGACACAAAGTGTATATTATTTAATGTTTGGGTTGTACCCGACGTTTGCGCGGTCCAAGAGGCTCCACCATTTGTTGTGGTTATTATTGTTCCATTTGCACCAACCGCCCATCCTTGCGTTGCAGAAATAAAGTGAATGTCGCGCAAATTTTGTGTAGTACCAGTGGTTAAAACTGACCAAGTGTTCCCATTATCCAATGTTTTTTTTATCAAACCGTTGTCGCCAGCAACCCATCCTGTTGAACCATTTGCAAAAAAAACAGATCTAAGTGTTGTATTCGCAACAGCGCCCGCAACCATTGTTAGCCAAGTAGCACCTCCGTCAACAGTACGAATAATTACTCCTCCATTTCCAACAGCAAAGCCAACAGTACTCGAATAAAATCTAACAGCATTTAACCCATAAGCTGTACCACTATTTACTTGAGTCCAAGTACTACCTCCATTTGTTGTGGTGCACAGCATAGATTGTGGCCCAACAATACAACCGTTAGTTGCCGAAGTAAAATATACTCCATTCCATACTACTATCGAACTTAAACCAGAAACTTGTGGAGTCCATACGTTACCACCGTCAGTTGTTGCCACAACGGTATTAGCGTTTCCAACAGCCCACCCATTAGTAGCATTTGCAAAATGAACTGAATTTAAAACTTGGGCTACTCCCGTATTTATACCGTTCCAAGTTTGACTATTAACATTTGTGGAAACCACAAAAATTGACAATAGTGTAAGAAATATTTTTTTCATGTGTTATATTTTACTCAAAAGTATCATGTATAAAGAAGCTAAAGGGAGCGTTTAAACAAACGAGGCTTTATAACCAATATTCGATTGTGTTTTTCGAATATTCGAAAAACACAATATAAATCAACATCGATTTAGTAAATCAAGGTGAAATAAAACTCAAGAAGAAACGATTTAAATTTTATAGATTTTGTAATAAATTAAGCACAAAATCCTTTTTACGCTGAGATACGGGAGCTGAAATGTTGTTTTCTAGAATTAAAAAGCCACCGTCATTCTTATCAAAACGTTTTATTTTAGAGATATTTACCAGATGAGATTGGTGAGTTCTAATAAAACCATATTGCTCAAGAAGCTCTTCGTATTCTTTTATGGTTTTTGAAATAACAATTTTTTCACCTGTAGTCAAATTAAATGTAGTATATGAGCCTTCCGATTCGCAATGAATAATTTCATCTACTTTTACAAAGTAAATACTTTCACTATCCTTTAGTACTATTTTTTTATCAGTACCATTCAATTGCTTTAAATGATTTTCTAATACAGATAGCTGTTTTTTTATTTGCAAACCTTCTCTTTTTTCTGAAGCCTTTTTCACAGCATTCATTAGTAATTCAGGGTCGATTGGTTTAAGTAAAAAATCGATAGCACTATGTTTGAAAGCATCAATAGCATACTTATTATGTGCTGTAATAAAAATAACTGGAAATTCAATTTCAGCAAACTCCGATAAAACATCCATTCCAGTTCCATCTCCTAATTCAACATCTAAAAATAAAATATCAGGCGAACTATTTTTTAATCTTGCTATACCTGATTTTACACTGTCCTCTTCAGCTATCTCTGTTATTTCAGGACAAAAAGCCTTAATAAGTTCAACAACGCTTTCGCGAATTGGAGTTTCGTTATCTATGATTAGCGCTCTCATTTATAAATCAAAGGTAATACTATTTCGATGACAATTCCTGTTGGAGCATTTTCCTTAATTTCAAATCCAGCTTTTCCTTTGTGTAATTTATTCAATAAAAATAGGCGGTCTTTTGTAATTTGTGTTGCACGAGAAATATGGTTTTTATCGATTTTTTGTTGATTTAAGCCTACTCCATTGTCTTCAACCTTAATTTTAAGCAGATTCCCAGATTCAATAAAACTTACTTTTAACTTGCCCATGTAATCAATACTCTTGAACCCGTGTTCAATGGCATTTTCAATAAAGGGCTGCAATATCATTGCCGGCAAACTAATTTTTGAAGCATCCAATTCTTCCTCAATAAAAAAATCATACTCAAATTTGTTTGGAGAACGCAATTGTTGAAGTTTTAAATACTCTTTCAAAAACTCTATTTCCTTTTCAATTACAATCAATTCATCAAATGTGCTTTCCAAGGTTTGGCGCATTAATTTTGAGAATGAAAATAAATTCATTGCCACTTTTTTTCCATCATTTTCTTTTAAAGCTAAACCTTGCAGCGTTGTTAGTGCATTAAAAAAGAAATGAGGATTTATTCTTGCCCTATTTAAACGTTGTTCTGCTTCAATTATAACCTGCTTGTTCTTTAGCATTTTTTGACGGAACCAAATAAAACCAAACAATACAATAAAAATAGATAGTATAATTCCGAAAACAAGTAGTTTAATTCGTAAGCCACTAATTTCTTTTTCTTTATTTAACTCACTTATTTTTTTTTCGTTTTCCGACTTATTATATTTTTGTTCTAATTCAGTAACAATATCCATACGGTCGTTCATCATTACTTCTTCATCCAATTGTTTTGATTGTTCAAGGTAAACCAATGCCTTATCAAAATTACCTATTGCTTTATTTGCTTCATACAACCTATAAATTGCATTCGATTTTTTTGACTTGCTATCTGCATATTTTAAAGATGAGTCAGCGGCTGATATAGCGTTTTTATAAAGTTTCAATTCAATATAACATTGCGCTGCTTTATAATATGCCGAATGCAACTGCGACTTATTTGATTCAGGGTTAGAAATAACAATTGCACTATCACAATACCTTAGTCCCAACTCATACTCTTTTGAAGACAGATAGGCTCCTGCAAGAGTAACATAAGAACGTATAATCTCCTTTTTTGCCTTCTCCTTTTTTGCGAAAGCTAATGTTTCAAAGCAGCGCAATTTAATGCTATCCAAATACTTTACATTTTGTGTCTTATCAAAAAACAATCCATAACAACTTTGCAAATTTGCCATACCCCCAAGCAACAATTTCTTATCATCAAATTTTTTAGCGTATTCCAATCCAGCTTTATAATAAATAATAGCTTTTTCTGGTTGAGCTAGGCGATCGAAAACTGTTGCTAATGTTAAATTAGATTTTGCTTTATAATTAAGTAAACTATTTTTATTTGCTAAATCAACTGCCTTTAATAAATAAAACGTAGCGCTATCATATTGCTCTTGTTTTAAAAATAAATACCCATTATAATAATTAAATGCAGCAATGTAATCGGGGCATTTATTAACACTTAAACTTTTGTTTAGTGCTATTAGATTTTCTTTCGCCGAATCTTGTTCATTTAGCTTAAGATAAAGTTGAATTTTCCATACCAATGAAAACTGCTTACAGCTAAGTCCTTTTTCTTCTATTTTATTTAACGCTTCAAATAAGTCTTTTTGATTTTTTGTTTCAACCCAATCATTTAATTTTTCATCCTTCAGTTTAGCTTCAGAACAAGCACATACACTCTGAGCCTTGATTATTGACAAAGAATTGAAAAGCATTACAAAAACAACACCTAAGATATAACGCATGCCTAAAATTAATTAAAAATTAGATTTTTCAAGAAGATTCTTGTTTTATCTACCAAAACCATTGATTTTAAAGCACTTTTTACTCAAATTTGATTTATTTGAGATAAAGGGCATTTTCCGTATATTTGCCATCATTTTTAAAACAAAACACTATGAATTTTCCTGAGAATTTAAAATACACAAAAGATCACGAGTGGGTTCGTGTAGAAGGTAACGAAGCAGTAATTGGAATTACTGATTTTGCACAAAAAGAATTAGGTGATATCGTTTACGTTGATGTTACAACATTAAACGAATCAGTTGAAAAAGAAGCTATCTTCGGTTCGGTTGAAGCTGTAAAAACAGTTTCTGATCTTTTTATGCCAGTTGCAGGAAAAGTATTAGAAGTAAACGCAAAAATTGATGCTAATCCAGAATTAGTAAACTCTGATCCATATGGTGATGGTTGGATGATTCGTTGTACAGTTGATAACGCAGCAGATATTGATGCATTATTATCTGCAGCAGATTACAAAGCTTTAATTGGAGCTTAATTAATTATTAATTTAAAATTTATTAATCATGTCATTAGTAGGAAAAAAAGCGCCCTCATTTAAGGCAAGTGCCGTTATTAACGGAGGAGAAATCGTTGAAGGTTTTTCGTTAGACCAATATGTTGGAAAAAAATATGTTTTATTTTTCTTTTACCCAAAAGATTTCACATTTGTGTGCCCAACTGAATTACATGCATTTCAAGAGAAATTAGCTGAATTTGAAAAGCGTAATGTTGCAGTAGTTGCTTGTTCTACAGATACAGAGCAAAGTCACTGGGGTTGGTTACAAGTAGAAAAAGCTCATGGTGGAATTAAAGGAATTACTTACCCAATTGTTGCTGATACTACAAAAACAATTACAAGCAATTACGATTGTATGTTTGGTGATTATGATGTAAGCGAAGATGGTCACTTAATTGCTGACGGTCCAATGATTGCTTTCCGTGCATTATATTTAATCGATTTAAAAGGTAATATTCGTCACCAATTAGTTAACGACCTTCCATTAGGAAGAAACGTTGACGAAGCAATTCGTATGGTTGATGCTTTACAATTTAACGAAGAAAACGGTGAGGTTTGCCCTGCAAATTGGGTAAAAGGAAGCGAAGGAATGAAAGCAGATCATAAAGGAGTTGCTGAATATTTAGCGAAACACTAGTCGGTCGCTGAAAGTTAAATTTTCCTGCGTTATTCGAAAAATTGCTCATCCTCATTTACACTAGCAAAAGCGAGTAAGCAATTTTTTGAATGCCTTGTTAAATTTCACTTTGAGCAACCTTCAACCAATATAGAAAATTAAAAAAGCGAGAAGAAAACTTCTCGCTTTTTTATTTACAACAATTCAGAAAATACTAAAACAAAAAAAACGGCTTTGATTTCTCAAAGCCGTTTTCAATTATAATTAATTACTCTTAATTCAACTTAAAGTTAATTGGTAAGTTAAAGTAAACTGGAACTGTACGTCCGTTTTGTTTACCTGGCTTCCATTTTGGCATCGATTTTACAACACGAACAGCTTCTTTTGAAAGTCCTTCTCCACCTGCTACTCCACGTAATACTTCTGTATTACTAATTGAACCATCAGGGTTAACAACGAACTTCACGAATACTTTTCCTTGAATACCTGCCTCTTTTTCCACTTGTGGGTAATTGATGTTGTTTTGTAAATACTTCATCAAATCTCCCATTCCACCTGGATACTCTGGCATCTCTTCTACTACGGTAAAAATTTCAGGAGCTTTTTCTTCAACAACACCATTTCCTGTGTTATCCGAAGGAATCACTACCTCATCACCATTACCTTCTTGAGTAACTGTACCAACGTTTGTTTCTACTAGTTGCTCTTGTGGTGGTGGTGGATCTGTTTCCACAGCATCATCCTTAATTACAGGAGGAACGAACTTCACCATTTCAATTGCTGGTGGTGGTGGTGGTGGCGGTGGCGGTGGTGGTTCATCCGCATCTGGTGGAGGCGGTGTTAAATCAATTGCCGTTACATCAATAACAGGTCCTTTTTTTTCTGCAGCACCCTTTAAGCCCATAACCGCTTTTATACCAAAAGCTAAGCCAACAGACAAAAACATACCTGCAAGAATTAAAGCAACCGTTTTAGTGTAGTTCGCACGAATTTCGTACGCCCCGTAACTTTGGTTTCTTCCTTCGAAGACCAAATCGTTACGCTCAGGGGAAGCTACATTATTCCAGTTAATTTCCATTTTTTAGTTTTTAATTAGTGAATACTTCTTTCTATTTTTCTTTTGATGAATAGAAAGAAACTATTCCATAAATTATTTTATTTTTTGTTGTAAAAGATTGAATTCACTCTGAGTCATCTCCACTCCAATTACACGTTTACCTACATCACAAATTTTTAATTCATCAAGCATATCTATAGCATTTCTATAAGTAGCTTGATCATCTGTTTTAATAAGCACAGTAATAGCTTTTGTATCTGCTAAAACTTTATTTACTTCTTTCGTAAGTGTTGAATCAGCAAGCTTCTTTTTAATACCCTCTTCAGTAACTCTTTTCTTTTCAGAGATAGTCCATCCATTTTTATCTAATAACAATGCATGTAATCCATCCTTCGAAAAATTAGTTTCTTCAAGAATTGTTGCAGGCTTTCCTTTATCATTACCCTCTGCATAAAACTCACCTGCATACCAAAAAATTCTATCGTCTTTAGTCAACAAAAAAGTTACACCATTTTTAACAGGAGGCATATCCTCTTGTTTTTCTGGAGGAGCTGGTAAGCTTAACTCCATTGATTTTGGTTTATTAAATGTTGAAGTAAGTACGAAGAACGTTAATAATAAGAAAGCTAAATCCACCATAGGAGTCATATCAACTCGTGTGGACTGTTTCTTGGCTCTTTTTTTACCTTTGTGGTCGCCGCCGCCACCTTCTGCAATTTCTGCCATAGTTTAATTTTTATTATTACTAGTGAGGCTTAGCCTTAGGCGCTGGAGCGCTTGAGCCACCTTCTAACGAAGTAATTAGGTTAAACTGATAAATTTTTAAATCTGTGAATGTTTTAAAAACATCTTTCACATAAATATATTTCACTTTGCTATCTGCTTTTATTGCATAGCGAGGTTTCTCACCTTTAAATTCCTGCCCCTTATCCTTTGCTTCATCCTTTGCTCTTTTATAAACTCCATTTGCTTCTTGTGCTGCATATAGAATCCAATCTTTAAGCTGAGGATTTTTTAATGAATCGTTAGGGACACCCTTTTGTGGTTGAAATTTCAAACGTTCGCCTTCTGTTGCATCTAAATAACGTGGCAAATCCTTAATATCAACTCCAAAGCTTGACAATCCACCAAATTTCTTTAGTTGATCAGCGTTGAATTTAACTTGATATTTATCTGCCATTTTTGTTAGTGCATTCATTTTCGCTTCTGCATTGCTAATACCAAAAAACGGGCGTCCATTGTCATCAATGGTAACCATGATAGTGTTTTCGGGTAATAGCTTATCCGACATAGAAGACGGTGGATCTACAATCACCGGCTCTGCCATACGGAAAGAAGCAGTAAGCATGAAGAAAGTTACAAGTAGGAAAGCCAAATCCACCATCGGAGTCATATCGATAGAAGGTGAACTTTTATGTATTTTAATTTTTCCCATTTTCTTTAATATTACTTTCTACTATTAATACTCTATTTAATTCCTTAATTAAATCAGAAAATTATTTTCCTGAAGTTTGGAATTCTTGAATAATAGTGAAACCAGCCTCATCCATTGCGAATGTTAATTGGTCAACACGGTTAGAGAACAAGTTGTAGAAAATGATAGCTAAAGCAGAAGACAAGATACCAACTAAGGTATTTACTAAGGCCTCAGAGATACCAGTTGCAAGAGCCGCTGTATCAGGAGTACCAGCCGCAGCTAAGGCACCGAACGCACGAATCATACCAACAACAGTACCGATTAGACCAACTAATGTACCTACTGATGCACAAGTAGAAATGATAACCATGTTTTTAGATAACATTGGTAACTCAAGAGCTGTAGCTTCTTCTAATGCTTTAGAGATAGCAGCAACTTTTGCTTCTTTATCCATATGCGTATCGTTTTGTACGAATTGGTATTTTAATAAACCTTCTTTAACAACGTTACCTAAAGAACCTTTTTGCTTGTCGCACTCAGCGATAGCTGAATCTAAATCACCATTAGCGATTAAGCCTTTGATTTTAGCAACGAAAGCAGAAACGTTTCCACGACCTGTAGCTTTAGAAATAGTAATTAAACGCTCGAAGAAGAACGTAAATACAGTGAAGAATACACCTAATAGAATTGGTACGATGAAACCTCCTTTGTACATGTTACCCCAGAAATTAATTGGATGACCTTTTTCTGGACCGTCTGCATCAAAGTTACCTGCACTTCCTAAAAGGAATTTAAACACGATTACTCCAATTCCAACACAAATTGCAATTGCCAATAGGGATACAATAAATGAAAATCCGCCTGATGTTTTGTTGTTACTCATATTAGTTGTTTTTTGTTTGTTTTAATTTTAATTTTTTAGAGTTGTCAAACATACTAAAATACTTTCAAATGTAAAAGCACCTTTTTTTACCTTTTTATTAATATTTTAAGCTTACAGGGCTCATGTTTAGTAACTCATTGTTTGTTAGACGCAAATTTAGAACAGAATACATAAAATAAAAGCCAAAATTGGTAAGTGGAAGGAATTGTTTGATAAGTGGCTGATTTAATGAAAAAGGAAAATTGAAGAAGGAAGAATTTGAAACAAGCAACAGGATGCAGGAGACAGGACATATAATAGGGAAAGGACTTCGATGCACTTCGTTAATATCAGTGCGTGTGCTAAGACTGACTGTCATCTCGAGCCTACCAGTCGGCAGACAGGCCTATCGAGAGAAAACAAAAAAGCCTCCTCAATTTCTTGAGAAGGCTTTAAGTTCTTTAATACTAATCATTCTGTGATCCCGCTGGGAACTTTGAATGCCTTGTAAATGCTTGAATTTACTGGTATTTATATGTATCATAAATCAATAGTACCCGAATTAGAACCCTTATAAAATGGAATGATTTAATGATATTTGAAAGAACAATTTTGCTGTACAAATATACAAAACTCACTAATTAAAAGCAATCAAAACACCCTAAAATTTAATATTGAAAATGTTAAATTTTCAGGCTCGGTTATGATATTAAGCTTAAAACCTCATCGGGTTTTAAGCCAGTAAATTCACAAAATTCGGTTACAGAAACCATTTGGTCCTTATTCTTTTGGAGCGACTTTTTGATTTTTAACATTAAGGAACGAGAAAACTTTTCACTTTTTCCAGTGATGCGCATAATATCTTTTGGGTAAATACATATTCTTTTGGTACTGCTCATACACTATATATGCTTTATCTATACTTTTAGTATGGAACAAAGATAAATCCTTCCTTACTTGTTTCCTATGGTAAAAACGAACCAATTCGGCATAAAGCATCCTTATCGGATGCGCTCTATTGGTTTGATTTTGCTTGTATTATACTTTTGTAAAGTCAAATAAAATCTATTCGCGATAGGATGAAATTGACCGCTTGGAGGTTGACTGCGCAGCAGCCAAAAAGTGAAATTTAATTCTTAAAAAAATGGCACAGCAAAAAGGAATAATTAAGTTAAAAGGAAAAATCGGAGATATTTCCTTTTACAAAACTCAAGATGGCCACTTGGCTCGTGAGAAAGGCGGCGTTGATGCTTCACGTATCGCAAACGATGCAGCCTTTGTTCGCACTCGTGAAAACGGTGCCGAGTTTGGATCATCTGCAAGTTCCGGGAAAGTACTGAGAGATGCTTTGCGCAACATGATGATGACAGCTTCTGATAATCGTGTTACTTCACGATTAACAAAATTGATGACAGATATTAAAAACCTTGATTCGACCTCTTTAAGAGGCGCTAGAACAGTTGGTACAGCAATAGCTCAACCAAGTGCGAAAGCGTTGCTAAAGGGTTTTAATTTCAATAGTCGTGCAATTTTAGGGAGTGTATTATTTAAGCCGTATGCAATAGATACGGCAACTGGTGTTATTACCATGAATGGTTTATCACCAATAAATGATATCGCTTACCCATCAGGAGCAACTCACATGAGCGTAAAAGGTTCTTGGGCTAAAGTGGATTTCGCAAACAATGCGTTTGATGTACAATTGTCGAATGTGGTAAATATTCCAATTGATGCAAATGCAAACAACGTTGTTTTAACACCTGCGGCAGCGCCTGCAGGACCTGGAACAGATTTGTTTCTTTTACAAATCGAATTCTTCCAGGAAGTGAACGGAGTTCAATACTCTCTAAAAAATGGCGCTTACAATGCTTTAAGCATTGTTGAGGTAGCCTAAATCTAAAACCTTGTTTGCTTTATGCAAGCAAGGTTTTTAAGTTCAAATTATTAATCATTAAAAATTAAAACGATGAAACTAATCGAAAGATTAACTGCACCCACTCCAAAGTTTTTTAAAATATTAAGAAATATTGGACTAGGATTAGCTGCCGCAGGCGGCGTAATTGTGGCATCACCAATTGCAGTTCCTGCATTAATAGTTACCATAGGTGGCTACTTAATTGTTGCAGGAAGCGTAGCAACTGCAGTGAGCCAAGCGGTAACAACAAATGAAGGTGCTGCAGAAAGAAAAAGTAATTAAGTTAAATTTTAAAATCATTGTAAAATGACTGAAGAAAAAAATCAAGCGTTGAAAACGCAAAGAAAAATCGAGTTACAAGTTATTCCTTGTGCGGATAAAATTGCTCGTAAAAAGGAAGATGTTGATGTGATGAACCACGAATCGCAAGATGGTTGTGTAGGTAAAATCATTGTAACAATTGATGAGAACACTACGCGCAGCGTAAAAGAAACCTGCGATGAAATTTGTGGAACAAAGGAAGAGTGGTTAACCATCAACATTGAACCTTCTGAAATTCATTCGGAAAGCAAATTCCCAAAAGTTTCAATCAGTTCACACAGTAAGCTTACTAAAGCAGATTCGGGAAGAACTGCTTAATTTTTTATTAAACCATGTCAACTCATAATCACATAGAAAGCGGAACTATCCTGGGCACTGTTAGCGGAACAGTCTTAACTGTAGTGATGAATATAGGTTCATCTGATATAATCGAAACAGTTGTCCTTGCTGCACTTGGTGCAGTGGTTAGTTTTAGTGTTTCGTTATTATTGAAATGGTTGGCTAAGAAAATCAGAAAATAATCTGCTTTAAAATCAAGCTTAAAGGTCGCTCCATTTTTCGGGGCGACCTTTAAGTTTTAAATCATATGTAAAACACAAAATACCCGATTTTAGGTATTGGTTCTTATTTAGAACGATTCTATTTTTGTGGGCGTAAAATTATATCAATTATGAAATTAAACTATATTATATTATCGGCTTTAGCAATTAGCTCAATACTTTCTTCATGTAAAAAGGATACAACACCTGCACCCGTTACACCAGTAACGCCAAGTGGTCCTGCTTATAATGTTCCTACAACATATACATTTACTAATGTAAGTTATAGTGGACAAACAACACGTTTAGATATGTTAGCCGAATTAACAACATATATGAAAACTGGGAATACTTCTGGAACTGTATTAAGTGCCGTAAAAATGAAGGAAATGTATGCAAATATAAATAATCAGTTTACTAATACTTCGTTAAATACTTCCGGAAAACAAATTAAGGATAAAGTTTTTTCTCTTGATCAATCAATGTTTGAACTTTATATGGATACATTAGCTGCTGTATCTACTTCAACAGTTGTTGGTAGTAATGGTGTTGCTGGTGTTGTTACAAGCCCTAATGATGCTACTAAAAAATATTTGTGTGCAGCTAACGGAATTGAGTATACACAAGTGATTGAAAAGGGATTAATGGGAGCTTTAGCTTATTACCAAACAGCAGCGGTTTATTTGGATGATTCAAAAATTGGAGTTACTGTTGATAATACAACTGTAGTTACTGGTCAAGGTACAGCAAGAGAACATCATTGGGATGAAGCTTTTGGTTATTTTGGTGCACCAGTTGATTTTCCGGCTACTTCAACTATTTCGCAGGCTAGATTTTGGGCAAAGTATTGTAATGCTCGAAATACTATACTTAGTTCAAATGCAACTATTATGAATGCCTTTTTAAAAGGTAGAGCTGCCATTTCTAATAATGATAACACAACTAAAGAAGAGCAGCGCACAATTATTCGTGATAATTGGGAAAAGGTAATAGCTGCAACAATCATTAGCTATATTAATAATACAAAAAATAATTTTGCTGATGATGCAGTAAGAAATCACAATCTTTCTGAAGTCATTGGATTTATTATGAATTTAAAATACAATCCAACTAAGAAAATTACAAACGCTCAAATCACTGAATTAGAAGGATATATTGGTCGTAATTTATACAATGTAACTACTCAAAATTTGGATAGCGCAAAAGATTTATTGAGTACTATTTATGGATTGGATAGCGTAAAAAATTCTTTATAATGAGAAAAATAATAGCTTTAATATTTATTTCATCCTTAGTTCTTTCTGTTTCTTGCAAAAAAAAGAAAGAGGAGGAAGAGGAACAAAAGGATGATTTTAATAAGTCGGAATTACTAGTTAACTATAGTAGTAACATTATTATTCCTTCTTATCAAGATCATTTGGTGAAGCTTGATTCTTTAGTCGCTTCGCAGCAGCGATTTATTTTAAATAAATCAATTACAACATTAACTGATATGCGTCAAAAATTTGTTGACGCATATTTGTCTTTTCAAAATGTAAGTGCATTTGAGTTTGGCCCAGCAGAAACTGCTTTGTATAGATCAAATTCAAATACCTTTCCTTGTGATACTCCACAAATAAATAGCAATATTTCTTCGGGTTCTTATGATTTGAATGCCGCTGCTAATATGGATGCAAAAGGTTTTCCTGCACTTGATTATTTACTTTATGGAAAAAATAGGACTGATCAACAAATTGTTGATTTATATACTACAGATATAAATGCAACTACACGAACAAACTATTTAACTCAAGTTATCTCGTCGCAAAGATCAAGCGCTTCAACCATTTTGCAGACTTGGAATAATTCGTATAAATCTACATTCGATGCATCTACTAGTAGTGATATTGGAAGTTCTATTGGTTTGCTTATTAATCAATTAAATCAAGACTTAGAAATATCTAAAAACTATAGAATTGGAGTTCCATTAGGTAAAAAGACATTAGGTGTTATTTTACCTGACAAATGTGAAGCTTATTATTCTAAAAAATCGCTCGAACTAGTTAAGAAAAACATTCTTACTTGCGAGCGTATTTACTTTGGAAATAGTTTAAGCGGGGCAAGTGGAAAAGGCTTTGATGATTATTTAGATTTTCTAAATGCTCAGTATAACGGAGTTTCATTAAACTCGGCAATTACAAATCAATTTAATGTAGTTAAAACAAAGTTAAATGCAGTACCCGAAACACTTGATAATTCTATTGTTTCAAACTATGCAGCTGTTGATGCTGCATATATAGAAGTACAACGCTTGGTAGTTTTGCTTAAAGCAGACATGCCTTCCGCACTTGGAATTGTAATTACTTATCAGGATACCGACGGTGATTGAGAAAATAAAAAAAAGTTTGTTTAGTGAAGTATCAATTGCTCCTCTGGTTGTTTTTAGAATCGCCTTTGGAGCTTTGATGTTTTTATCAACCTTGCGTTTTATTTTAAAAGGTTGGGTATATGATTTGTATATTAAACCCGCTCATTATTTTCCTTTTTATGGTTTTGAGTGGGTAAAACCACTTCCAGAGTTTTGGACTTATACTCTGTTTGCAATTATGCTAATTGCATCCTTGTTTATTATGTTCGGCCTGTTTTATCATTTATCCTCTTTGTTTTTTTTCGCTGCATTTACCTACGTTGAGTTAATTGATAAAACAAATTACCTGAATCATTATTATTTTGTTAGTTTGGTTAGTTTCCTAATTATTTTTCTTCCCTTAGCAAAAGCCTACTCACTCGATAATCTTTTGTTTAAAAGAAAAGCAATAGAAAAGGTTTCTAATGCTTGGATTTGGGTGATAAAATCGCAAGTATTAATTGTTTATTTTTTTGCTGGTATTGCCAAGTTAAATTACGATTGGTTAATTGAAGCACTGCCTCTTAAAATTTGGCTACCTGCACAATCGGATATGCCAATTGTTGGAGGAGCGCTAGATGAGTTATGGCTTGCTTATTTCTTTAGTTGGTTTGGTTGTATCTACGATTTGTTTATTCCATTTTTCTTGGTAAGACGTAAAACGGTTTTTTGGGCATATTTTTTTGTAGTCATATTTCATGTGGCAACGCGTATTTTATTTAATATTGGAATGTTTCCTTTTATAATGATTGCACTTACTGTTATTTTCTTTCCTGAATCATTTCATAAACGTTTGCTTTCTTTTTTACCTAAAAGAAAAAGTATTGAAGGTGCTTCAACTTATTTAATTTCATTGCCCTTAAAGCGTATGTTAAAATACGGCTTCGTTGTTTTTATAGTTGTTCAATTGATTTTACCTTTTAGATATGCTTTGTACCCAGGTAAGTTGTTTTGGACAGAGCAAGGCTTTCGATTCTCTTGGCGCGTAATGTTAATGGAAAAAGCAGGAACTAGTTTTTTTTATGTTCAAGATAAATCCACTGGCAAAGAAATTGAAATTAGTAATTGCGATTATTTAACAGCCTTTCAGGAAAAAATGATGAGCACGCAACCTGATATGATTTTGCAATATGCTAAAATTATCAAATCGGATTACGAAAAAAAAGGAATGAAAAATATTATTGTGAGGGCAGATTCATATGTTACACTTAATGGAAGCGGAAGTAGGCGCTTTGTTAGGAATGATGTTGATTTGGCTTCTATAGAAGATGGCTTTTCAAATAAGGATTGGATACTAGATTTTAATGAATAAATGGTTTTACATAAGTGTTTTTTTATTTGTATCGAGTTTCATTTCGTATGGGCAAAGTTATAAACTGACATTTAAAGTTATCGATGATTCTACCAGTTCTCCTATTAGCGAAGTAATTGTTAATTGTAAAAGGCATAATGGCGTAACCAACGAAAATGGCAGTTTCGTTACTACAGCAGAAAAGGGAAAGTATTCTTTTTCCTTTCAAAGTTTAACTTATTCACCCAAGGAATTAAGTTTCATTCTAAATGCTGATACTACAATTATAATTACATTAACGCAAATACTAACTAATTTGGATGAAGTAAATATAGAAGCTTCAAAAGAAAATAGTTTTGGAATAACACGTTTAAACAATGTGGAAGGAACCGCAATTTATGCAGGAAAAAAATCGGAAGTTGTTGTGATAGATGATTTAAATGCAAACCTTGCAGCTAATAATCAACGTCAACTATTTGCAAAAGTTGCGGGCTTAAATATTTTTGAAAACGACGGAGCTGGTTTACAATTGGGAATAGGAGGTAGAGGATTAAATCCTAATCGCGTTTCTAATTTTAATACTCGTCAAAATGGCTATGATATTAGTGCAGATGCGTTGGGTTATCCTGAGAGTTATTATTCGCCCCCTTCAGAAGCTGTAGAGCGTATTGAGATCATTAGAGGCGCAGCAAGTTTACAGTACGGGACACAATTTGGCGGTTTTGTAAATTTCAGATTTAAGCATCCTGACTCAAAAGCTAAAAAACTAAATGTTGTTAGTAGACAAACTTATGGTTCGTTTGGTTTTTTAAATTCCTTTAATTCATTTTCAGGCAAAATTAAGAAGTTTAGTTATTACACCTTTTATCAATACAAACAAGGAAATGGTTGGAGGCCAAATTCTAATTTCAATCAACATGTCGCACATTCTTCATTTAAATATCAGTTTACAGATAAGTTAAGTTTGAAAGTAGAATATACCTTTAATTATTATTTGGCAAAGCAAGCAGGTGGATTAACCGATAAGGATTTTAATAAAGATCCAACACAATCAAAAAGAACACGAAATTGGTTTAAAGTAAATTGGAATTTGTTTGCAACCGAGTTGGATTACAAAATAAATGATCGTACAAAAATTAACTGGATAAGTTTTGGTTTATTGGCAGGAAGAGATGCTTTAGGTTTTTTAGGAAGAGCGGATAGAACCGATGATACAACGAAGAGTAGAGATTTGTTGCAAGATGATTACAAAAATTTCGGAACTGAATTTAGATTTTTACATCGTTATAAATTATTGAATAGAAACTCAGTTTTCCTTTTTGGTAGCAGATATTATAATGGAAACACCTATCGCAAGCAAGGATTTGGCTCATCTAATAATAAGCCTGAGTTCTCTTATTTAAACCCAGACAGATTAGAAAATTCGGATTATAAATTCCCTAGTCAAAATTTGGCTTTCTTTACTGAGAATTTATTTTATGTTAATTCTCGTTTTAGTATTACTCCAGGCGTTCGTTTCGAGCATATTTCAACAAACTCAAAAGGATACTATAATGAAGTAAATACATTGCAAAATGGAGATACTATTTTCTTCCGTCAAAATTTTGAAAACAAATCAAATGCACGTTCTTTTGTTTTAGGAGGATTGGGTTTGGTTTACAAGCCAACTGATAATTCGGAGTTCTATGCTAACTTCAGTCAAAATTACCGTTCTATTAATTTTAATGATATACGTGTAGTAAACCCAAATTTAAAAGTAGATGCAAATTTGAAAGATGAAAATGGATTCACTTCAGATGCAGGCTATCGAGTTTCGTTGAAAAATTTATTGTATTTGGATGTAAGCGTTTTTTATTTGCGATACAATGATAGAATAGGAACAATCTTAACAAGCGACGATGGTATTCAGTTGTACCGATTGCGCACAAATATTTCGGATAGTAGAAATATAGGAATTGAGTCGTTTGCTGAGTTTAATTTTTGGAAACTGATTAAGAAGCAAACAAAAAATAATTGGTCGGTATTTGCAAATCTATCCTATATTGATGCAAAGTACATTGGAAGTAAACAATCTGCATTTACAGGTAAATTAGTGGAAGCAGTTCCTGCATTTATTTGTAGAACAGGTACTAGTTTTAAAACTAAACATTGGGGAACTACTTTGCAGTATTCTTATACAGCTCAACAGTTTTCGGATGCAAACAATACAGTAAAAACCGCAGATGGTTCTACAGGATTAATTCCTGCTTATTATGTTGTGGATTGGTCGGTTAATTACACTTGGAAGTGGCTTGGTTTATATACCGGAATAAATAACTTAACTAATAACACTTATTTCACCAGAAGAGCTGAAGGTTATCCAGGGCCTGGTATTCTTCCTTCTGATCCAATCAATTTTTATGTAACGCTTCAAATGAAATTTTAATTTTTTTCAAACAAAATCTATAAGATACATATGGCAAAGTTCTATATTAAGATTCAAACCTATTCAATTTGAATACTAACTTTTTTACTAAACAACTATATTGTTCTATATCAAAGAAAGTAAACCTTTTTAAGTTGAATATCATCTTCTTATTTGCGCCTTAAATATTTATGAAATAAAGCTTTGCGTAATTGCATTAATTGTGATAACTGCAATTGCAAATTGGTTTGAAGTGCATCAATTTGGGCGAGTGAATTTTGCACATCTGCAAAAGAACGATTGCCGGTATTAACTGCATTTAAAGTTTCATCTAAAACATCAATTACATCACCTAGGCGAACATACTCAATAACGGAGCCTTTGAGATAAGGACGTAACAAACGAAGCTCCCAAATACCCAGGAGCATGAAGTAATAATAATCCCTTTCATTTTTATCATCTGCCAAGAAAACAAATGAATTGCACACATAATGCCTGAATGGCTTACCTGAATTTAAACCTTTGTTTAAAATAAAGAAATGCGGCTGCTTGTAAATTGCGCCTGATTTGTGGGTTTTGATTTTTGACTTGAGCATAATTATAGATTTAAAAATTATGCTGCGCGGATAGATATATTTTAAAAGAAAAAATAAAAACCGAAAAAAATAAAAAAGAAAGCCAAATCGAAAGGGCTGTTTGGGTGGGGCTGTCAAGGTTTTTGCGAAAAGAATACTACCTGTGGCGGCAAAACAAAAAAAATAATTCCTTAATCTAAGCCGCAAAAAGTGTGGAGATTGTTTTTGCAAAATTCATCTTGACCTTGATAGCACCAAGTGTGGTGGGCTTGTGCGGACAGCCCTAACTTTGCGATGTTTTTTATTAGAGGAGAAATCAAGGTCTAAATATTTTGTGTTTCAGATTAGTGTATTCGATATATGAAACGGATTATTAAAATAATATTCCTGATATTGATGTGTGTAGTAGTAAAAGCGCCTGCGGCGGGCGGTGGGATGAGGTTGCAATGAATGAAATGGGTTGCAATCCGATGTGCGTGCTTGCCTGCTGCGAGAGGAGTGAAGGTGGGAGCATGGGAGCGCGAATGACGATGAGTGCGGATGCGACCTATGTTGCAAACACAAGGGCTGGCGGAGTTTTTGTTTTGTGGGTGGGGTATTTGCTTTAGCTACGGTTGTGGGGAGAAAAGCAAAGTGTGGGAACAAAAACTGTGACAGCCCGCAGCCTGAACGACTAGCAGGCGAGCTGAAAAGTGGGGAGGCGGTGGACTGTGTAGTGGCTGAAATGAAGGAGATGTGGTTTGCCCGGTTTTCACATACCACTTACTAATAACTATAACACATTTGTAAACGGGCGTACCACATCGACTGAATGAAGCGACTATACAGGACAAAGAAGCCTACCGTGACGAAAGCACGTGACCAGAACAACAAACATGACAAACTTGTGAAACAACCCTTGTGGCAAAACAGTGATTGCGTAATGCCTTGAAAAGACAATACAAAAGCAATGACTGTTTTGGTTTGGCAGGTTTGTTGTTGGGAGCCTGCAGAGGAACACCTTTTTACCTGTGATGTTGAATTGGAAGATAGATTATCTTGGAATGGGATGATGATGATTTTTTACTTATTTTCGAGGAATTAGAATTGGGTTTTATTATGAAAATATTGACTGAAAATTTATTGAAGGAATATGGTTTTGTGGAGAACAAAGAAAAATCTAATCCTCATGTTAAGGTTTATACAAGAGATAAAGTTGATATTAGTATTAAAAGTGACGGTATCTTCTATTCTAATTTAGGATTTGATTATCCGTTAAGAGATACAGCTTCGCTTAGAAAAATTTATAAAGAGATTAAGAATGAAGAGTTGAAATAATCAAATTAGTGGTTACTTTTTATTATTTCTTTAATTGGTTGAGAGAATTCTAATCATTTAGTCTATTAAATTAAAGATTTTTTTCACTTCTTCATAGTTGCTAATATACTTTCCGTAAGTAATCATTTTTCCCTAATATATTTACAACAGTCGGGTAGCTTAATGTATTTGGCTTTGGAAGCGTTTATGTTTTCAGTATCATGTCCTGCCAAGGCAAGTTTCTCATGGATTTTTTCCAATGAAACAGCTTTAGGATTATAGGTTAATTCAAGCATCTTTGTTTCCATATTCCAAAAGGCTTTTTTGACCCCTTTGACTTTGGCTGCTTTTTCAATCCGCGTTTTACATTTGCCACAGTTTCCCCATACTTTTATTTCAACTGTAACATCTTTCTTTTTTCTTCTTAAAGAGTAAAGATATTCTTCTACTACAAATGGTATTATACTCATTTTTTCCTCCCTTTCTTATTTCATTTTGCTCATATCATGTCCTTCCATCGGATTCGCACCTTTTTTGAACATGTATTCACTGTTTAATAAATATGCTCCAGAAACAACTATCGTATCTCCTTTATTTAATCCGTGTAGAATCTGTGTGTATTCGTTCGTTTCAAGCCCGGTATGTACCATGACACTCTCAAATTTATTATGACCCGTTTTTTTCCAAACGGATGCGCCCTTGCCATCAAGAAGTATAGCATCTGTAGGCAATGCCACAACCGTTTTAGTGTTAAGTAAAATAGAAAAATCAACCTGCATTCCAACCTTGAGTATATTGTCTGGGTTAGCCACTTCAACTCTAACGAGGTTAATTTGTGAACCCGAGCCTAATTCGGGATTTACAAAAGATATTTTCCCTAAAACTTTCTTTTCCTTTATTCCGGCAAAAAAAAGTGTTGCTTTCATGCCATCACTAATTTTAGAAAGATCGTTCACGAATACCTGCGCTTCAGCCCACAGGTTACCATAATCCGTAACATGATAAACACTTCCACCTTCCATTACATAATCTCCTTCTTTAATGTCAACAGAGGAAACTACCCCTGAAACATTACTTGTGATCTTAAACAAATCATCTGTTAAATCATCATTTGAAATTTTATTGATTTGGACATCACTTAAACCATAAAGTTTTAGTTTATTCTTTGCGCTTTGAATAATCTTATCCATATCAATGGATTCTGTTTTGAATGTACTTTTTTTCTCAAGAGCCAGTTTGTATTCACGTGCTGCCAAATTCAGGTCTTCGCTATAAATCTCATAAACCACATCACCTTCATTAATGGATTCTCCTACATTTTTAATATATAACTTATCTATCCTTCCCATTACTCGCGAACTGATCGACCACTGCTTATTTTGATCGACACTTAGTTTTCCTGTAAGCTGTATCTCATCTCCTAATTCATGCTCTGTTATAATATCAGTTTTTATGTTCCCTAATTGAATTTGTTGATCACTAAGATGTAAACCACCCTCGTTCATAGATTGATCCTTTTTAACTGGAGTTAAAGGCATTTTGCAAATGGGACAATTTCCCGGTTTCGTTTCAACAACCTGTGGATCCATTGAACAGGTGTAATAAACATCGGAATCGGTTTTTTCCTCTTTGGGAGTGCAATACCCAAACAATAAAACAATGAGGAGTAATAAAATATTCTTTTTCATCTCTTTAATTTTTAGTTTTAATAAAACTCTCACTATCCATTAATAGCTGTGCATTTTCAGCTATTAAATCACTCTCTTGAATTCCCGAAACAATTTCAATCATATCATTTAATACTGAGCCCACTAAAACTTTATGCGCTCTGAATAAATTATTTTCCTTTAAGAATACAACATGGTTGCTGCCTAAATCAACTACCGATGTAGCCGGAACATAATATCCGGTTTTTTCATTTGTATTGATAGTTCCCTTTACATTAGAACCCACCTTTATTGATCCGTTTACATTTGACAGGTAAACTCTTGCCGTAACTGTATTTTGATTAGGTTTTATTTCAGGCTCTATAAAATCAATTTTAAAACTTCCACTCAGTTCTTTACCATCAACAAAAAGATTTACCACTTGTCCTTTTGAAATTGAACCTTGATTTTCGGAATAAACATTAAGCAAAGCCCACAATTTGTTGGTACTATATATATTAAAAACCGCTTGACCCTTTTGGACATACATGCCTTCCCTAATTAAAAGCTCTTTCTGCTGTTGCTTATTCATAGTAGACATATCGGAAGATTTATCACCTAATAAATCGTGAAGATGTCCTGAATAAGAACTGTACACACTAATATATTCAATCGCTTTCTTTTCAGTTTTTATCTTTTTTACTTGGTCAGGAGTTAAGCCCTGTAATGTTAACCTATCTTCGGCAGTTTTTATGAGTTTGAAGTTATTAGGATCGTTTTGTAATATGTAGATGAAGTTCTCCTGTTCGGTCACTAACTCCTTGCTATAAATATCCATAAGCTTTTGCCCTTTGCTCACAGCCTGATATAAATATTTCACATATAATTTTTCGATTCGCCCTGCCACCTTTGATGATATGGTTGCTATTTCCCTTGTATCATAGTCTATTTTCCCAGTGACTTGAATAGTTAATGGTGCAGTTTGTCGCTTTATAGACACTGTTTTTACCTGAGAAATAACATATTCGTTTGTTGGCTTTAATAAAACATCAAGTTCTGTTTCTGAAGATTTACTTTCATCTCCTTTCATTTCGACCAAATCCATTTTGCATTTTGGACAAATACCTGGTTTATCTTGAATAATCTCAGGATGCATTGGACAGGTATATTTCTTATTAGAAGAAATCTCTTCTTTTTTCTCAACAAGATCCATTTTGCAAATAGGGCATTGTCCGGGTTCATCCTTTATAATTTCAGGATGCATAGGACAAGTATATTTTTTTTCTTGGCTTGGCACAACATGATTTTTATGCTCACCATTATCATGTTCCTTCATGTCGTGATTCTTATTCTCATTCATGCTATTACAGGAATTCAAAATTAGAATGATGGGTAATATTTTTATTAAACACTTTATCATTTTATTTCAAGTTGATTTTCGTATTGAATTTGTAACACAGATAATTCCATTAATTGATCAACATAGTTTAACTGCATTAATTTTAAGTTTTGCCAAGCGTCCAACACCATAAATAATTCTTCTGTATTTTGCTCGTATGCCAACAACGTTGTTTCGTAATTTTTCTTCATAGCAGGAATAACAACTTTTTCAGAAAGTTCAATCTGCTGTTTTTTATTTTTTATTTTTACCTTGATATTCTCAATAGCCCCACCTACGTTATTTACAAAACCTTGCTGCTCAAGTTTAGCGGCTTCTATCTCGTAATTTAACCCTTTCACGCTCGATTTATACATTTTCGAAGACCAAGGGGCGATTGGAATTGTTACCATTGCCATTAAGCTGAATTGCTGTGGCTGTTTTCCAAAGGCAAGCATGTGATCGTATTTTATACCAAAATCAGGGAGTCTTTTTGAATTTTCAAATGTTTGTTTAGTTCGCAAAAGGGTTTCATTTTGCTTAAGAATTTTGAAGTCACTCCTTGCCGACATTATTGCAGCACTATCAATCAACACGTTTTCATATTCATTAAACTTTAATAAAGTATCCACATCAAAAGAAAGACTTTTGTCCCGATTCATTAAAGTATTTAATTCAATCATTTTTTGATTAATCTCTTGATTTGTCATTACCATCATAGTTTGAACGTCTCCTAACATCCCTTTTGCTTTGTAATAAGCATTAAGTTTATCCATTCCATATTTATATCTTAGCTCAGTTGACTCGATAAGGTATTTTAAAATGCTCTCACTTTCCATAAGTATGGTTTTCCTTCTTTTTAAAATCACCCACTCATAGTAACTCATTTTAGCCATAGAAAAGAGTTCGTTTTTCATGGAACCTTTCATTTGTAATTCAATACCCGACATGCTTTTCATGTAATTCGAATTTGCATTTAGCTTTTGGGGGTTCATAATCATTTGTTGAGCAGATATCATAAAGGATCCCATACCATTTGTGTTCATTGCCGGATCAGCCTTCCACATTTTGGGGTTATAGGGAGTCATAAAGAATCCGGCTCCAACTTGTGGAGCATCTAATGCTTTTGCACCTGAAGCATAAGTGTCATAAGCATTTATTTTCGCATCGTATTTTTTCAACTCTGGTTGATTTTTTTCAATCTCATTTAAGATGTTTTCCAGCGACATTGTCTGCGAAAAAATTTTACATGGTGTAAGGAGTAATACTGTAATCAGTAAGATGCCTTTTAAATATTTGTGTGTATTCATCATTTCTAATCTTCAAATTCCTGAACAATTAATTTTCCATGTTTCCTTAGTTCGTATTCTCTTACCATTGCATAAAGTACAGGTAAAACAATTAGCACAAATAAAGTAGATGTAATCAAACCAAACACAAACGGAATAGTAATAGGCTTCATCACGTCACTTCCTGTTCCTGTTGCTAATAAAACCGGCATTAAACCAATAATATCTACTAACACTGTCATAAGTTTGGGGCGCAATCGTAAAGCTGCACCATCGTAAATTGCATCCTCTACATCCTGACTTGTCAATTCCTTATTTTCGGATTTTACCTTTTTTACTTTTTTGAATACTGAGTTATTCATATAGACCAACATTAACACACCTGTTTCGACTGCTACACCAAACAAGGCAATAAAACCAACCGCAACAGCTACTGAAAAATTAACGTTGAAGAAATGCAGAGAGTAAGCACCACCGACTAATGCAACAGGCACTGCCGAAAGAACAATAAGTACTTCCCGGAAAGTATGGAAAGTAAAATAAAGAATAACCATTATTATAATTAGAACAATAGGAATAATCATTGTTAATCTCTCATTTGCCCGAACTTGGTTTTCATACTGCCCACTCCATGTTAAGAAATAACCTTTTGGTAATTTTTTCACCACCGTTTCAAGTTTCTTTTTAGCATCATTTACTGTGCTTCCTAAGTCCCTATCTCGTACATTGAATAGTAGAGTTCCACGTAACATAGCATTCTCCGAAGTAATCATTGGCGGGCCTTCACTTATTTTAATTTCTGCAACGGCTGACAAGGGAATAGGCCCATAATCCATTGTTTGTAATTGTAGCCTTTTTAGTTTGTCGATTTTGTCTCTGAAATCTTGTGCAAATCTTACATTAACAGTAAAGCGTTGTCTCCCTTCTACAGTAGTAGTTACATTCATTCCACCCAAGGCTGTTTCAATAAACATGTTTACATCATCCACACTTAATCCATACCGCCCAATCTCATCTTTCTTAATTTTTATATCCACATACTTTCCACCAACAATCGGGTCGACATATAGATCTTTCACACCATCAATTCCTTCTAATTCCTTTTTGAATTGTTGAGCAAGTTTGTTTATGGTGTCAAGGCTTTGTCCGTAAATTTTAACCCCAACATCAGTTCGGATTCCGGTTGATAACATATTAATACGGTTAATGATTGGTTGTGTCCAACCATTAATTACACCGGGAATTTGCATTTTAGAATTAAGCTCATTAATGATTCCTTCTTTAGTAAGTCCTTCTCGCCACTCTTTTTGAGGCTTCAGGAGTATAATTGTTTCAATCATACTTATTGGTGCATTGTCCGTTGCGGTATTTGCTCTTCCGGCTTTACCAAGTACATTTTGTACTTCAGGAATAGTAAGTATTAGTTTATCCTGTACCTGCATGATTCTTTTTACCTCAGAATTTGAAACATCAGGTAATGTAACAGGCATAAATAATAACGAACCTTCGTCTAACGGGGGCATAAATTCGGTACCAAGATTTAAAACAAGCGGAACACTTCCTAATACCAAAGCAATACTCAATCCGATAGTAGTCTTTTTCCATTTCAAACACCAACGAATTATTGGGTTATATAACCAAAGGAAAAATCGGGAAACAGGGTGTTTGCTTTCCGGTCTAACTTTTCCTTTTAAAAACATGGTCATAAGAACAGGGACAAGAAATACTACTACGAAGGCAGATCCTATCATAGCGAAAGTTTTTGTCCACACTAATGGTGAGAATAGCTTATGTTCTTGTCCTTCTAAAAAAAGAATCGGGCTAAATGACACCAAAGTGACAAGTATTGAGTTGAACACAGCTTTTCCAATTAATTTAGAAGAATTCTCAATCTTCTTTTCTCTTTCTTCGTTTGATAACATATCCGTTAAATTATTTTTCTCAAATTAATCGTCTTCACCACTTATTGATTTTAATGCGTTTTCTACCATCACAATTCCCGCATCTACCAAGTCACCGACCGCTAACGCTACACCTGCTAGTGACATAATATTAGATGTTATTCCAAACCAACTCATCATAATAAATGATATTAAAATAGAAATTGGTATTGTGATAATTACTATCAGAGCGCTCCTTACATGAAATAAAAATATTAGCAACACGATTGCAACTACAATGATCTCTTCAATTACTGCTTCTTTTAATGTAGCTATTGTAGCTTCAATTAAATCCGATCTATCATAAGCCGTTTTAAATTTTACTCCCATAGGAAGTCCTTTTTCTATTTCAGGGAGTTTTTCTTTTATACGATCAATTACATCTTTCGCATTCTCTCCGTAGCGCATAATTACAATTCCACCAACTTTTTCTCCTTGTCCGTTCTCATCAATAATTCCTAATCTTAAATCGCCTCCCATTTGCACGGTAGCAACATCCTTAACTCGTATAGGAGTGGAATTAACAGTTTTCAAAGGAATCTCTTCAATTTCTTTGATGTTTTTTATATAACCTGATCCTTTAATTATATAGCCGATATCGGATTGTTCAAATTTCCTTCCTCCGACATCATTATTATTTGCAGCTATTTTTTCATTGAGATCCATTAGCGTTACATCATAGTATCTTAATTTGTTAGGGTCAACAACCACTTGATATTGTCTTTGAAATCCACCGAAGGATGAAACCTCACTAACACCGTCAACTGTTTGTAATGCGAAACGAACATACCAATCCTGTAAGGCACGGAGTTCACCCAGATCATATCCCGGAGCATCCAAAGTGTACCAATAAACATGTCCTAATCCTGTTCCGTCAGGGCCAAGTGTAGGTGTTATGCCTTCAGGTAATAGTCGCTGCGCATAGTTTAAGCGTTCCAGTACTCTTGTTCTCGCCCAGTAGATATCTACATCATCATCGAAAATAACAAACACAAAACTCATCCCAAACATACTGTTAGCTCTGATGTTCTTTACTTTTGGAATCCCCTGTAAATTACTTACAAGAGGATAGGTAATTTGATCTTCAATGATCTGTGGATTACGCCCCATCCATTCGGTAAATATGATCACTTGATTTTCCGATAAATCAGGAATAGCATCAACAGGAGTGTTTTTAACCGCTACTATTCCGTAAACAGTTACGCCAACTGCAATCAGCAGAACAATAATTCTGTTTTTTAATGCCCATGTTATGAAGTTACTTATCATTCTTTATTTTTTTTCTTGTGAACTAAATTCTTATTTATTACTTGTTATTTGCAACACGATTTCTTCGGAACAAACCATTTAAAAAGTATAAGTATTAGTTTAGATATTTTTACGACTCTTTCCATTTCGTTACAAATTATTTAATATAAACTCCACTCTTTCTTCTGCCGGAAGCACAGGGACATGTACAACAGGGAAAGGCAAAGATTCGTATACTTCAGTTATTAGCTCATGTATTTTCTTTTGCGCTTCAGAATTTTCATTTCTTGCGTAATCATTTTTTAGAGGCAGGTAGTCCATTATAAAAACCTTCTTATAAGAAACATTCTTTAAGGCTTCTATAAGCTTGTCGTCTTCTGTAAGATTTAAAAAACGATAGTAGGCAAGCGCATCCGGAATGGCTCGATCAAGAAAAACCTGAACATTGGGTGCAATTTCATTTTCTTGCTCGATTTGCATATCTAAAACTCCCAACTGAAATTCACGCTGATTCTTTCTAACCTCTTCAATAGTTCTTCCTTTTAATCTTTGAGTATCAAGAAAATGTCGGGCATGCTCCATTGTTGTGATGTAACCACGCTCTCTTAGTAAGTTTACTGTGGTGGTTTTCCCTGAACTTGGCCCACCTGTGATAACATACCAATTTGTTTGTTTTGCATTATTAATGATGGCTTTTTTCATTAGTACTTTTAGTTTCAATTGAGTTTTGGTATACACGGTTAATCTTCATTATTTTATGAAAATCATCGTATTGCGTTAATTCATCGTTATTATGAAAATCCATATCTATGAGATCATGAAATTTATGGTTTTCAGGAAATGCTGCTTTAATATTATAAATTGTTAGTTCTTGTATATTACTTATGGCATCCTTGCTAAAATAAAAAGTAGTTTTTAATGTCGAACCACCCTTTCCGGTAGAGCCTGAAACTACTTTATAAATCATTATTTTTTCATCAGGATTAATAAGTGAATATTCTGTTCCTTTGAAAATTCTTTTTATCGAGCCGTCACAATATTTTACCGCATAGATAGAATCTTTCGGATGCTTATGTTTGACACCACCATGCTTTATAATAATGCTTTTATTCTCAAAAATAGGATCGGCATTAATCGAATGTTTTTCTTTCGTACAATTAATTGCATAAGCTAATTTATGCAGTGAATAATCGCCGGCCGTGAAGTAAATTCCACTGCTGTCTTTTTGTGAAAAGCCTAATGTTGCTATAAACATCATAAGGCCCACTGTAATTAAAGTTTTTGTTCTCATGTTTTTATTGCTAATTTATTTATGATTTTTAAAATGTTTTTTTGTGTCTCTTAACATGCTTTTTACACACCATTTAGAGTACCATTTACCCAATAGAAACCCCCAAAGTCCTCTGTGTTTAGTGTAATTAATGCCAAGTTTAGCCTTGGATTTCCCATCCTTTTCAGGTGTCATTGTCAAATCCATTTCAAACCAATCTATTACTATCATTTTCGCATCTCCTACAGTGCCCCATACTTTTTCTTTTCCATCAATCCATTTGCTTACTTCAACAGTAAAATCCATTTTCATTCCCACAACTTTTCCTGTCCATCTATACTTAGTGCCTAACCCCATCTTGTAATCTGATAACCATTCGATCTTCAATTTACTACCTGCCATTGCTCCACTGCTCTCCGTCATATGTTTACCAGTATTTCTAATATCATCCATAAAAACAAAAACATCTTTCTGTGATCCATTAATAATCATCTCCCTTTCGTAATGCCTTATTTTTCTCTTTTTCATAGTGTCAGTTTTTGCTAATTCGTTTAATGTGTCTTGCAAACAGAAAGCAGGGCTTGCTATAAGTGATACCATTAAAATTGTCAAAATTATTCTCATTCTATTATTAATTTTATTGTTGTGCAATTTTTAATTTTTTACCAATCTGAATTACTATTAATGAAACTATACTTGCCCCAATAGAAATAAGCCAATCATACACTGACATCTCATAGATTGACAACACTTTTCTTACTGGTTCAATAGCATATATACCTAATAAAATGATTAACGAAAGAACAATTGCACCCCATATATACTTATTCCTAAATACTTCTGAATTGAAAAAAGATGTTCCATTTCCCATATTGAACACATGAAGTAGCTGCGAAAATATTAGTGAGAAAAATAAAATATTGTTACATAATTCTGGATTCCATGTTTCTGTTTTATGAACTGTTAAATGACTAAAAAACACTGCTCCAACACTAACTGCTCCAATAGTAATTGAATAGAAGAAAATGGCTATCCACCTCTTTTTGTCAATAATAGGTTCATTCATGTTCCTCGGTGGTCTTTGCATTATTTCATTGCTTCCTTCAGTAACACCCAAAGCAAGTGCAGGCAAAACATCCGTTATTATATTAATAAAAAGTATCTGAAGAGCAAATAACTGGAAATGTAGATTAAATACAGATGCGGTTGCGATTACTAATAACTCACTCAAATTACATGACAGTAAAAAGATAACGAACTTTCGAATATTTTCAAAAATAATGCGCCCTTGTTTAATAGCAATTACTATTGATGAAAAGGAATCATCTTTTAATACCATGTCGGCTACCTCCTGAGAAACTTGTGCCCCTCTTAAGCCCATTGCGATGCCTATATCTGCCTTTTTTAATGCAGGAGCATCATTTACACCGTCTCCCGTCATTCCAACAATGTTTTTCCCTTCTTGCAAAACCGCTACAAGATCCAATTTTTGTTTAGGGCTAACTCTTGCAAACACTTGAGTGTCCATCCAACTCAATTTTTCATTGGCGGTCAAATGTTCAAAGTCTTTCATTTCTTTACCAATCATTGCTTTAAAATTGTCATTGTCAGCAATACCAAGTTTAACAGCAATATTTTTAGCAGTTGCAGGATGATCTCCTGTTATCATTATAACTTTTATTCCTGCTGTTTTACATTCCTTAATGGCTTCAAATACTTCTTCTCTTGGTGGATCAATCATTCCGAATAATCCAACAAATACAAGATTAAGAGACAAACCTCCTTCAGTAGAAGCCAAAGGACTATATGCTCCTGCAATCACTCTTAATCCTGAGTTTGCAAGTTCCTCTGCTTTTTTTATCCAAAGGGTTCTGTTTTCAGCATTGAGTTCTTTTATACCATCTTTTTCTAAAATGCGATTACAACGCAGTAGTAACTCTTCTGAGGCTCCTTTTGCATAAATGGTATGATTGTTTTGATCTTGATGCAGCGTAGCCATTATTTTCGTTTCCGAAGAAAATGGCTCTTCTTTAATTTTTAAGTATTTAGTTCTATAGTTTTGAATATTGATAGAATTCTTTTCAGCAAATTTTAGTAGTCCTGTTTCAAGCGGATCTCCAATCTCTTTAACAGTACCGTTACTGTTTTGTAATTCAGCAGTATTACATAAAACAGCTATACGATTAATAATTTCCAAGGCTTCAATATTATCAGCAGGAGTAACTATCTTATTTACTTCTATTTTATTTTGTGTAAGTGTGCCTGTTTTGTCGGTGCAAATTACATTTGTTCCACCAAGCGTTTCAACTGCTGATAATTTTTTTACAATTACATTGTATTTAGCCATTTTCATCATTCCTTGTGCTAATGCCATTGTAGCAACAATGGGCAAGCCTTCAGGTATGGCAGCGACAGCAAGTGCAATTGAAGTCTCAAGCATTTCAATGAATTTATGTCCATTCAAAAGTCCGGCTGCAAAAATTACTACTACCAATGCCACAGTAATCCAAATTAGTTTTTTACTAAAATTTTCTAATTTTTTTTCTAAAGGAGTGGCTGCTTGATCAGCTGATTGAACCATTCGGGCAATGTTGCCAAGTTCGGTATCCATTCCGGTAGTTGTTACAACCATATACCCATTCCCCTTGGTTGAATAAGTGCCTTTGTACAACATGTTAGCTCGCTCCGCAAGCGTTGTATCCGTATTTAATTTATCAATTTGTTTCTCAACAGGAAGCGATTCTCCTGTTAAAGCTGATTCATCAATTTGGACTTGAGAGGCTTTGAAAATTCTACCATCAGCAGGAATCATGTCTCCAGCCTCAATATAAACTATATCTCCCGGAACAATTTCCTCTGCATTTATTTCTTCTAACTTTCCATTACGTTGTACTTTGGCAGGAACAGCAGATAATTTCTTTAAGGCATTCATGGAGCGTTCTGCTTGATACTCCATGTAAAAACCTATAAGCGCATTAATTAGTATTACGATGAGAATAGCGATACCGTCTAACAACTCACCAAAATAAAAAGATAATCCCGCTGCGAAAACAAGAAGCCAGACTATTGGACTTTTAAACTGCCCCAAGAAAATGAGCCAAATGCTTTTATCTTTTTTCGCTTCAATTTTATTTGCACCGTTCTTTAATCGTTTTTGTGCTTCGGCAGAAGTCAATCCATTTGCAGCATCGGACTGCAAGGCAGTTAATACTGCCTCCGGTTCAATAGCGTGTGGATTTATATTTAACTTAATGCTTGCCATTATTCATTAGTTTATGACAAAGTTGCTGCCCTTCTTCAATAATCTTTTTAACTTTGCTTTCATTCATTCCAATACCGTATAGCAGTTTTTCATTTGCACAAATTTCTGTGCACAGAACAATTTTCATCTCCAGTAACTTCTGTTTTTCAGCGCGAGTAAGGGTAGTGAGACAAGTTATTGGGTATAACCCTAAGTCATCAATAATATCTTTAAGACTATTTTTAATAGGGTAATCCCATCCTAATAGTTTTAATCCGGCACAGGTTCCGTATTGTATGGCATCTGAGCTAAACTTTGTATTTGTTACAACCCATCCCTGATGAATCTTTTTATCGTGTTGTGGAATTTTCACCCATTCTGCTTCAACATCTTTAAAGCGAGATTGAATGTAAAGAGGTATTTTTACATCGCACACAATCCCTTGCATATTATGGTATTTACACTCTATCATAAAATGATGATGATCTGCCAATGCAATTACATCTACTTCATGAGTAACACATTTACCTTTTACGATCTCACCAACTCTTACAGAGTAACCTTGTTGTTTTAGTATTTCTCCAATGAATCTTTCAAATGGATAGCCTGAAGGCCCTAATTCCATTATCCCTTGTTTCAAATGATATCGGGCAGCCAAATGTTTAGAGCGATCTTTTAATTTATTAAATGCTAAACGATAGATTTTTTTTGTAGAAATTCCTTGATATAATTCACTCGAAACTTCATTTAGAATTTCATCAATTTGTTTGTCATTTGCTCCCGAACGTATCAACGACTTGCGCAGCTTATCCTCAATAAAGGGTGCTGTTTCTCCTGAAGCTTTAGTGACTAATATGTTTTTTTTATTCTTCATTTCTTGTTGAGCAAGTTTTCGATACAGTTAAAAACCAAATTATTTTTGTTTAGTGAGTAATAAATGTGCGAACCAACTCTTTCAAACATTAAAATCCCTTTGTTTTTTAATATCGAAAGATGCCTTGATACTTCAGGTTGATTTAATTTTAACTGGTCACAAATCTGATTAACCGAAAATTTAATTTCCTTTTTTTGACCAAGAAGAGTTAAAATACTAATTCTATCAGGATGTGCCATTGCTTTTAATGACTCTGATATCAATACTAAGTCGTGTTCTTTTTTTTTCATGGTTTATACATATTCAGGCATACAAATATCTGCATATATGAATCTGTGCTATATGACCCAAATCAATAGTACGGATGATTTTTATCATCTTTTTTACTTTAGAGTAATAATTGTTTTTTTAGTTTTCATAATAATTATATTTTTTACAATTTATTCAGTAAGCAGTCAAGTCGTCAGTTTCGCTGTTACCCGTTTTATTCAAAAAAAAGGAGGGTGACTTAAACCCTCTCTTATGCTTTATTATGAAAAAGCCTCAGTACATTTTTCACAAGCTTCAGCGCATGCTTTGCAGCTTTCATGATGAGAAGCATGTTTAGCACATTCTTCAGCACAAGCTTTACAAACTTTAGCACATAAAGCACATAAATCTTTTGAATATTGAGAATCTCTTGCACATAATCTTGCACATAACGCGCAAATATCTGCACAATCACGACATAATGCAGCGCATTCTTTACGGCCATCATTAATACAACTTGTTAAACATGTTTCGCAAGCTAAGAAAGCGTCAATACAATTTTGGTTGTTCATTTTTTTTATCTGTGAAAGAATTTTCATATCATAAAGAACATGGTTTACTTATCTTAAAGTGTTATATAACTTTAGTGAAAAGTTGCATAATTAACACCTCTTAATAATTTAAACTAAGCCCTGCACCAAATCCCATATCACTATCATAGTGAGCTCTAATGCCCATATTTTTATTTATGATGTAACGTAAATCAACCATATATTCTTTATCTGTGTTAATCATAAATCCTGCTCTTAATCTCTTTGTAACTGGTATATCTTCACGCATTAATTGAAAACGAACATTTCCATCCTGATAAACCTCTGCTTGAGCAATCAGTAACATAGGTAAAGTGTAATTAACACCTAAACTAATTTGCGTTCTATTATCCTTAGTATTTATTTGTTTAAAAATATTTTCGTCTTGCTCGTCGATGCCTAATTTACGGTAACGCCAATCAAAACCAACAAAAGGCATTAACCATTGCATTTTACCAATGTATCTACCAACATGAGTTTCGGTTTCATATCCGTGCCTATCGTGATAACCCAAACGCCATTCTGTACCTATACTCCAACGGGTATTTTGGAACATTAGTTGTCCATCGTTTCCATTTGAAGCAATGTCGTTTTCTCCCATAAAATGGAATTTTCTGTCATCACTTTTTAGTTTTCTAAAAGCATATTTAGGATTTGGAATTAAAGGGTTTTTAAGTTGATTTTCATAAGAAAAAACTCTACCCATTCCGCTCATCATGTGGTATAAAATATGACAATGAAAAAACCAATCACCCTCTACATTAGCATTAAATTCTAATGTATCTGTTTCCATTGGCATAATATCAATAATGTTTTTTAATGGAGCGTTATCACCTTGCCCATTAAGAACTCTAAAATCATGGCCGTGTAAGTGCATAGGATGGCGCATCATAGAGCCGTTGTATATAACTATTCTTACATTTTCTCCTTTTTTAATTAAAATTTTATCAGATTCGGAAACTACTTTATTATCTAAACTCCAAACATATCGGTTCATATTTCCCGTAAGCTCAAAGTGCAATTCTTTTATTGGTGCATCTTTTGGGAGAACTGTTTTAGTGGGGGATTTAAGCATTGCATAATTTAATGTAACAATATCTGAAAGTGCATTTGCATTGTATTGGTTTTGGTTATTTCCCATATCCATGCCCTCCATATTCATCTCTTGTTTTTTGTTTTCTGTCCCTGTAATTTCAGGATACATAACAACATTCATATCCATTTGATTTAGGCTCATTTGCATACCCATATCATCCAAATCACCATTCATTTTCATCATTCCATTCATCATCTTCATTCCTTCAAAATATTTTAATTTAGGTAAAGGCGATATTAACTGCTTAATACCACCACCCAAATACAAAGAGCTTGAATTAATCCTATCCTCGGATGTTGCTAAAAATTCGTAAGAGATGCTGTCGTTTGGAATCGTTACAATTACATCGTAAGTTTCAGAAACAGCAATAATTAATCTATCAACTTCAACTGGCTCAACATCATTTCCATCATTGGCAACAACAGTAATTTTACCTCCAGCATAGGTAAGCCAAAAATAAGTTGAAGCTCCTCCGTTTGAAATTCGTAAACGAACTTTATCTCCTGCCTTAAATTGTGAAAGCTGACTTTCATTTTTCCCATTCATTAAAAACTTATCATAATACACGTCACTCACATCCATAGCTAGCATTCGTTTCCATTCGTTTTTAAGTTTGGTTTTAAAATGTTTGTGTTTTATGGCTTCTGCATAACTTTGCGTAGTTCCTTTTTTAATGGCAAACCAATCTGTAGCGTTATGTAGCATCCTGTGAACATTATTAGGATTATAATTTGTCCACTCACTTAAAACGACGGGAACAGTTGGCAAATCATCTATCCCTTTCCTAAATGTAGGATCGTTTTCTTTTTTATTCATTATAAAAGAACCATACATTCCTATTTGTTCCTGCAAGCCCGAATGACTGTGATACCAATGCGTGCCATGTTGTATGATTGGAAACTTGTACAAATGCGTTGTATGAGGTTTAATTGGCATTTGTGTAAGATAAGGAACGCCATCTTCTTTATTGGGTAAAAATAAACCATGCCAATGCAAAGATGTGCTTTCGTTAAGTTCATTATGTACATAAATTTCGGCAGTATCGCCCTCTGTAAATGTGAGTGTGGGCATTGGTATTTGACCATTTACAGCAATAGCTCTTTTGTCTTTACCAGTGAAGTTCACAATTGTATCACGAACATAAAGGTCGTAACGAACAGTTTTTTGTGCTTGAACTACATTAGTTATAACTAACAGAATAATTACTCGCAACAGTTTTTTGTAACTATTTTTTTTAAGATCCATTTTATCACAATTTCTATTTTACTCACTTAGTTACATTAAAAAATATGTACTCAAATTTTACAAGAAAGCCATTAGGTGCTGTACGAACCATATTACTATACAATTCCTTACGATACGCTAAATCTATTCTTGCTCTACTTCTTATTATAAATTGAATAGAAGGAACTACATCCAAATTTGATTTACCATTTTGATTAAGTGTTTGACCTAAAAATTCTATCATTAAATTGATGTTAGTTTGCTTAAAGTCTTTATACACCTTCGGAAACATTAATCTGCCAAACGACAAAGTATAATTAGTGGCATTGTTACTTTGTTCTATTGGAAACTTGTTTTTAGAAGTATTATCTATTGCTTTTTCATAACTAACAGAAGTGTTAATAGCTAATTTATTTACTAATTGCGTAGCAACAATGCCTATTTCGCCTCCCGAATTATGCCCCATTGTTTCAATTTCTTCTTGATGAATATCTGCTCTATTTAAACTAACACGCCCATAAGTGGCTAATCTAAAATGTTTATGTAACTCATCATTACTATAAAATCTATACTTAGCATAAAAACTCCCCCCTTCTAAATCTAACCCCGATGTTATTCGGTTACTCTGAAAACTTTGCAAATGCACCATCCATTTTTGATTAATTCCCCACATAATTTCAGGCATCAAATGATAATTAAGATTATTACTTTTATTAAACATAAAGCTATTCATTGTTCTAAACCCAATAGAGCCCGCAGGCATATTACTAGCAGGCTCGGTCATTACAAAAAGTTCTTGCCCTTTAGTTTTACAATGAATTAATAGTGTTACAAAAAGAAAAAAAGCTACTCTCATTATTGAATTAATTTTATGTGAAAATCATTCTCATTGTTTGTTGCATAAGATGCGTATTTAGTGTATGCTTTTAAAAGTTTTTTATATTCCTTTGCAGTTACATAACCCTTGTCAAGCACTTTAAGTTGCCTCTCTCCATTTAAGGTTTGTTGTTTAGAGTCAATGAAAATGTAAATTCCATCTTTTTTACCATCATCGATAAGTAAATTGGAATAATCTACATACAACACCATTGAACCAATAAAAAATCCTGCCTTTTCTACTTTATCTTTAAAGTCTTTTGGGCTTAGATTATGTTCGTCTTTTAGAATAACAGTAAACAAATTTTTATTTAGGTCTATTTCAACTTTATTCACTCCATCGATTGATTGAAGCTGTTTGTAAATAGCATTACTACACATCGAGCAAGTAAGTCCAGTGGCAATAATATCAATTTTTTTTAGTTGTGCATTTGCATTAGTAATTATTAATGCTGCGCATATTAAAAGCAATATTCGTTTCATAGAGTTTATTATTTTATTGTTTCTACAGTTTTACCACAAGTCAACATTTGACTTCCATAAAATGGATTTTTTATTGCTGATTCTTTACTAATCCAGTTACCTCCCTTGCCATCATTATACATGGGGCAATGGTCGTAATAAATGGAATAAGAAGGTTTAATTACTTTCATAACTTCAAACATGTTTTTTGAAAGTGAATTGAAATGTTCTCTTTGATGTTCTGTTTCGGTTACTCCTTTAATGTGCTCTGCATCATAAGACAATTTGGTCATATATTTCATCCACACTGTATGCTGAGCAGAAGTCATTTTATCCATTGCTACTTTATCTATAGCTTTGAATAACTCTTTAGCCTTGTTACTTGTTGTTACTCCATCGTTCGCAATTAACGCATCTTTTAAACCGAAATAGGCGGCATAAACTTCCAATACTGGGTTCGCCGTTTCCTTTTTGATTGTGTCCTGAATTGTTCCTTCATTCTTTACAGGAATGATTGTGGCGTTAGCCGTAGTGTTTGTTTTGTTTCGTTCATATTTACAGCAGCCGTGTAAATTTGCATATACATTATCAGGGGCATAGTACTTTTCGTTATCATAACCTGATAGTGCTATTTTTTTCAGTATTGCATCTGAATTGGTTTTTTTAGTATCATAGGTTATAATTGCTAATTTGGTATCTTCATTCCATACCACCTTTGATGTTTTCTTTTTGTTACCTGCTTTTTCAATTGTTGTTTTGCACATTCCACAATTCCCAGATATTTTAATAGTATCAGCTTTTGAGTTTTTAATTTGTGCTTGGCAAATCATAAATGATAATAAGAATGCCATTATACTTAATCCTGTTTTTGTCATTTTGTTTATTTTTTAATTGTTTCTGTTTGCTTATACACCGATTCTTTATCGGTTTTATATTGATTAATGATATGTAAAAAATTATCGCTCATCTATTTTTGAAGTCCTTTGTGAGCGTACGTAGTACTATATTCTTTCCCCTTAATTGTAACTGTTATGATGACATTAAAAGCTTTTGTCATATCGGTTGGATTGCAATACAGCTTTTCTGAAATATCCGAAATTAGGTCGAACGTTTCTTCCTTACCATCCATGTACTTAATCTGAGCTTTTCCATATACTTGTGGTGATATAACCGGTTTTAAATTTGCCTTCAAAACATAGATGCTTAATTTTTCATTCATTGCTGCAAAATCCGCTACAATTTCAAAATGATACTTTCCTACATCCTTAACTATACCACCGTGAGGTGGTTCTGTTTTATGGCTATGTTCTGAGCCTGCATTATGGTTGTGGCTCGAATGGTCGTGCTGCGCATTTGTAGTATTAGCTGCAAAAAGCAATAAAACTATTGTTCTTAGTACAAGATTCATTTTTCTTTAATTTATATTATTTATTAATCACAATTTTTTTATTGGTCAATACGTCAGCGGTTTTTATGCTCACATTGTAAATTCCATTTTTTAATTCGGAATTTATTTCTTGCTTATGCAATCCAACACTTTGTAATTTGCTAGTCGATGTGTAAATTTCCTTGCCTAATACATCTGTAATAACAATACTTACATCCGTACTTTTTAATACTGTATATTCAATTGAAAAATCACCATTTGTTGGATTTGGATAAACAATTACATCGCTAATTTGAGATTTGATTTCACCTATACCTATAATATTTGAACCAAGATTTATGTGGTCGATGTATAAATTATTTCCCCCATCAGTTACGTTAACTATTTTTATTTTCACGTTCGAGTAAGTTGAATAAGTACTCAGACTGATATTGGCAGTTTTCCATACAGTTGTTGAATCAGGGATATAAGGAGTTGTTTGCGTTGGCCCAGTAACTAAATTAGTTCCCGTACGGTAAAAAACTTGTGCCCAGTTTACCCCACAATCTTTGGAAACCAAAACAATCAATTCATCAGAGTAACTTGGGTCTGATTTAGCGTACGCCCATTTAAAAAACAAATATGGAGTTGCAGTGTATGTTGTAAAGTCGAATGATGGCAATAAAAGTGCATCTGACTGCCCATAATTTGTATTAATCAGGTTGTTAATTTTTGCAGCAGCTATTCCTGAATACTTAACTGCAATTGTATCTCTCTCCCATGTGATACCCCCATCAGGGTTATCAATGGTAATGTCGTTTGAAGGAAACGTAGAAGATTCAAAGCCTTCAAAATAAGGTAATGCCTGACCTAAAGGTGGTGTAGTTACTGTAATGTAATTTGTAAACTCAATGCTATCCGCTCCAATACCGCCATAAGCTACAAGTTTCACCGAATAAGTACCTAAAGCATTATACATGACTGTAGGATTTGTTGATGTTGAAGTTGCGGGCGTTCCTCCAGTAAAATACCATTGATAGGAGGTTGCGCCATTGAGTGTTTTATTCGTGAAAAGAATTTGATTATTAATACAAATTGTTTGTGAATTAGCTGTGAAGTCAGCAACAATATTACATGGCGCACTCACATAACCACTGTCGCATCCTGTAAATACCAAATTTGTATCACTCCAAATTAAAGTTCTAATCGTGTTTAGTGCAGCGTGCATTCTTGTTTTTTGCCCCATTGTAAACATATCCTTGCAATTGTCGTCTGAATAATCCAAGTAATTTTGAATTTGGTCATTTACATCAGGGAAATCGATTGAACAACTATTAATTGTTGGGCAACCGAAATTAGGATTTGCAGCGGGTGGTGTATCACAAACATAATCTCCATCTGCACAAGTGTCAACACCGCAGCCTCCGTTAAATGTATGGTACAACCCAAACCAATGGCCAATTTCATGAGTTGTTGTTCTGCCAATAGATGCGGCAGCCGTTCCAATTTTTCCAAAATAATTGTGTCTTACTACAATACCATCTTCATCAGGTGGTCCTCCCGGAAACGAAGAGTATCCTAAAATGCCACTTGAACCATTAATACTCTTAACTACATACATATTTAAGTAGCGGGTATTATCCCAATAAGTTAATTGCTTTAACATTGACCGTTGATAGGTTTGATGATTTGAAAGGGTAGATAGAATGCGCACTATGCCGTTTGTACATTTTCCATCCGGTGTTTTCTTCGCTAAACAAAATTGAATTTCTGTATCAACCCCATTTCCATCACCATTTGTTCCTGTTATTTTTCTAAAATCTTCATTTAATACATCTATCTGACTTTGTATTTGCGCATCAGATATATTGTTAGTGCCTCCATCATGTATAACATGCACAACAACAGGAATAATTTTGACAGGTGAAGTCATTACTTTTTGATAAAGCTTACTTTTAGAGATTTCTTCTCTTATTATTTTTTCAGCTTCGTTTACTTTTAATTGATTTTGCCTTTGATATTTATCAAAATAACAAGGTTCATTTAACGATTGTCCTAACAAATTTGAACAAGTAGCAAAAACGGACAGGAATAAAATTGTTTTTTTCATTTATATATAATTTTTATAATCTTCAATACACATCAAACAAACATCATAGCACCTTTCAAATTCCGATTGAGATTTATGCATCTCTAACAACTCTTTGCATTTAAACCATGCTTCTATACAACAAATTAGCAGCGGCTTCTCAATTTCAGATTTTCTCTTAACGAATTCTGAAAGTAGAATATTCAAATCCGCACAATCACGCATCAAAGCAGCTCCTTTGTTGAAATTATCCGTAACAAATAACGACTCACATTGTAAGCAGCATTCTGTAAATAAATCTAATTCTTGTATAAGCAATATGTTCAAATTTATAATTCATATTAATTGGTTTTCACTTTTGCCTTATACAAAGCAAGTGTCCCAAATATTGTTGAATAATTCACTGTTGTTTTCACATTTAAAAATCCAGCGTTCGTAATGTAATTTGGCATTAACCCTTTAACGTTATCATTTGTTGTTTTAAACCCATCTAAAAACTGAACTAAATAAAAAAGCGTCCTCATTAAAAAATTTGATGCCTTACCCCAATCGGCTATATGTAACTCTCCATCTGGCTTCAATACTCTTTTGATTTCTAAAAGAGAATTTTTCTTTTGCTCGCTATCTAAATGATGAAAAACTAAACTTGTTATAACCCTATCAAAAGTGTTATCAGGATATGGAAGTTTTAATCCATCGTATTTAGTTAAAATAATTTTTGCATTTTGTTCTTCAATTTTTTCAGCTGCAATCCTAAGTATTTTTTCATCAACATCAACTCCCTCAATATAGCAATAAGGCTGCTGTTTGCTAAGGATCAATGAAAGAGTGGCTGTTCCTACTCCAAAATCTAATACTTTATGATTGGCAGCAATATTTGCTTGCTTAATTAATTCGGACTTGAACTTCAACTCAGGCATTGTAAACGCTACCACAGGATTGTAAATTTTAGTAAGCCAATTATATCTTAAAGCAGGTATAAATTCTTTCTTTTCCATATTTACACAGTTTTAGACAAATAAATACTATGGCCAAATATTTTCATTCCATGGTAAATTGTTATTTGAAGCACATTGCCTTTTTTTAATGTTGCAGCACAATCAGCACTATGCTTTTCAGTTGGCATAATAAAAGAGCCATCGTCATACTCTCCTTCTCTAAATTCTAAATCCCTCATAACTATTTTGCCAATTTCATCTTTTTTATCCGAACTCTTAGCCCAAATAATTTTACCAAAATACTTTTCATTTTGTTTGTAAACAGAAATTTTTCTTTCTCCATCACTTGTAAGCCAAGTGCCTAAAATATCATCAGATTTTGTTTGAGCAAATGATGATGACGTTACAAATAACACGGTGAGAAAAAAAAGTTTTCTCACAATTGAGGCATTTCCATTTATAGTGCCGCTTTTTAATTCAAGTTTCATTTTTGACATTGTTTTATGTTTTAAAGTTTCCACAAAGCACCGCTTTTATTAATAATTAAACTTGAATAATCAGGCTATTTTTTTTAATACTCTTGACGGAGCAATTCCGAACATTTCCACAAAAACCCTGCTTAAATGGGCAGAATCGGCGAAGCCAGATTCATGCGCAGCCTCAGTAAAGTTTAATTTATTTGAAATCAAAATAATTGCTTTTTGCAAACGACACCATAAAACATATCTCACAAATGGCAGACCTATTTGTTCGGAAAACAAATGCCTAAATCTATCCTCGGAAAGATTTGCCTTGACCGCAACAAAGGAAAGTGAAAGATTTTCATCACTGATATTATTTTTAATTACATCAATTACATTCTTAATTCGCACATCAAACGCTTGATAATCCACTTCATCTGCAATTGTGATTGATAAAACACGTCCAAGTTCATGTAGATTTAAAAGATTAGTTGAGTTTATATTGATTTTTTTATCCAATATATTTGGAATAAAAACATCATCCTTAGCAAATAGTTGGTTGCTTATTTGAATACATCTTTTAAGTTCAGGTTCAATAAAGACAAACAAATAAACTCCATCTCCACCAATGAATTTATGGGGTACATTTGGTCGAATGCCAACAGAAGTTATATCAGAAAAAACTTCGTTGTTTGTATCAACAGAAAAAGTTCCTTCAATGCTAAATATAAACTCTAAAGCATTATGTTTATGAAGATCCGTTTCAAATCCTCTGCCAATGTAATAAGCCACTCCATTTTTCAAACCAAAATCAATCATTATAGTATAAATTAGTTCAACCAATTTTATTAAACCACAGGATTACCGCCAACAAGCTATGAAAAAAGTAAATCACAATCATTAACAAACAGTAACCTTTGGTTATTTCTTTATTTTCTATCGTATTGGCAACATCCAGGTAATTCATCGTAAGCTTTATCATCTCCCTTATACTTTTCATTATCATATCCAACGGAAGCGATGTTTTTTTGAATTTGGTCGAGTGTTATTTTTTTATCATCATAGATAACAGTAATCATTTTACTTTCTGTGCTCCAGTCGGCTTTAATAATGCCATCAACTTTTAATGAACTTTCTATTGTTTCCTTACACATTTCGCAATTACCCCAAACTTTAAACGTTGACATAGTTTCTCCATTTACTGTTTCTGTTTTTGGCGCAGTATTTTCTGATTCTACTTTATTACCACAACCTACAAACGCTAATACTATAATAGCGATTGCTATAACTTTGTTTAATTTCATTCGATTATTATTTTTTTGTGAATACTATTTTTGTTTTGTTGAATTAAAATGGTGTAGAGTCCACTATTCCAATTAGAGGAATTTATTACAAGTTTATTTTTAGCGTTTGTTTCTGAGTAAACTAATTTACCAAGAATATCATAAACTTTTATTTCTACTGGCGAAAATACACTGCTACCTTCAATGCTAATATTTATTGAACTCTTTGCTGGATTGGGATAAATGCTTACAAGGACATTATTAAGTTGTGCTTCACTTATTGCTGTAGGATTAGGCTTCACAATAAATTGGCCCATCATACCATCGTCTTCATGCATAAGGATATGACAATGATACATAAACGGTATAAGTGTATCAGCAAAATCCTCGAACTTGGTAATAAACATAACCGAATCGAAAGGAGGAACAAGCACAACGTCTTTTCTGCCCAACTCTTCAGGAGGTGGAGTACTTCCGCTTCTATCTATTAAGATAAACTGTACATCATGAATGTGAAATGGATGTGCTACCATTGTTTCATTAACCAATTTCCAAATCTCAATATTTCCCAAGGGAATTTCATAATCAATACGCATCATATCAAATGAATTACCATTAAAATAAAATGGGCCATCCATTACCATTATGCTATCAGCTGTAAAACGAATTGTTCTTGTAATGTTTGCTGATCCTGTTGGATAAGGATTATTTGTAGTGAGAGTTGTAGGTATTGTAGTAACAGGGTTTGCCGTTTGAGGCACAACATTAATTTGCATAATATTAAAATCTACACCGTTCAACGGGCTATCCATAGGTGGTCCACTTGGCATAGGCATAGTTGGTCCACCTTGAATTCCCATAGGAAGCTCAGAAGCATAACTCATTAGATAAATGATTTGACCATTCATTCCATTTAAGTCAAGCAAAATTTCTGCGCGTTCACCCGGTCCAAGTCTTAAACGTGTTGTGTTAACCGGAGCATTTAATAATCCTCCATCGCTTGCAATTATTTTAAATTGTTTATTCGCAGTAAATCCAAAATTAAAAGCTCGTTCACCTGATGCATTTAGAATACGCATACGTACAATTTGCGCAGGACAGTTGGCATAAACTGTATATCCATAACTTGCTCTTGCTCCATTTACTAAAACGGTTGAATCCTGCATACCAAGTGGCATTGCTTGATTAACAGAATCATATTGCTGGCATTGAACTATCAAAGGAAAGTCATCAATGCCATACTTTCTTGGAAGCGCAAGTGCTGCCTCAATTGAATCTCTTACAATAATTAAACCCGCTGCACCTTTGATAGCTTGCTCAGCAGTTTTCATATGTAAATGCGGATGATACCAATAAGTAGCTGCATTATCCATTACGGTAAAAGTAGGATTCCAACTTGCACTTGGTAGTATTGGCGTATGAGGCCCACCATCCCATTTTGAGGGTAAGTGAATCCCATGCCAATGTACAGTTGTTGTATCGCCTATTTGATTATTTACAGTAATATTTACGCTTGTTCCTTTATTAAATATCAACGTTGGGCCAAGATATCTAAAGGCATTAAAAGCATAAGTATACGATTTGCTTCCAGGAAAAAACTGAACACTGTCCCTATGCATATTTAATGTATAAGAAGGTCCGACTAATGTATCTGGAATAAAAAGCTGTGTTTGTGCCTTGGTATTTAAACCGATAAACACTAAACAAAAAATAATTATTTTTTTCATCTCAATTTAGTTTTATTCCTTTTTCAGAGGAATGAAAATTACTCGATTATAATTTTTCTCACTTCTATTCCGCTTTCTGTAATCACTCTCACTAAATAAGTTCCTTTTGAAATATTGTTTACGTTAAGTGTTTGTTTTGATTCGCCTGTAAGTGTCCCTGCATCTTTTGTAAGAATTAATTTACCGGTAATGTCAGTTAATTCAATGCTTACTTTTTGTGATGATTTTAAATTCAAATTTACATTAATAGTTTCCTTAGATGGATTCGGGAACACCACCATATTGGTTACAAACGATTCGTGATTTTCAATTCCTATTACCGATCCGGTGAAGGCAAGATTATCAACCCATAAATAATCGTTGTTTGTTGGATTAGCCCCGCTTGCTTTCATAACAATGATACAAGTATCAGGATTATTACCATCTACATAAGTAAGTGGAATTGAAAAATTAGCCCAAGCCATTGCCATACCTGATAGAGTTACGTTTCCTGAAGCAACAGGCATACGCATATTCATTCCTGTATCCCAACGTGTAAGCGTAACTTGAATAGAACCTTGACTGCTACCATAAATCATATGTTGCCATTTACCTGTTAAACTTGCTGGACGCATACTATAAGCAAATCCTGATTTAGGAAGCATTGTGGTTGAATCTAAAATGCCACTAACAGCAATGCCATTTATTACTCCCATTCCTGAAACAGTTTTAGAAGTTAATTTTAAGTAAGATGAACCCGGACTGCCTGGAGTTCCTTTTGTTGCAGTATATACGCTTGCAAGAGTAGTTGTATTATTCATTGTTCCCCATCCATCTGGATTTGAATACAAACCTGTGATTGTCCAGTTTTCAAATCCTGAATTTGGTATTTGTGCAAAGGCTGATGTAGTAAGAAACAAAGCCATGATGATTAAATTGATTGCTTTTTTCATTTTTATATTTTTAAATAACTAATAAATTAATTTAGTACATGATTTAGTACAAATAGATAAGTCCCGGAACTATTGGTATAGTCGGGATTGTTTAAAAAAAGCGGAAAATCAAATAATTAATACCCTATGCTTAAGGTATAAGGGATTGTCGTATAAGACGGGAGGAGCATGATAATTTTCATTATAACCTTCTTGTATTGAATATTGAAACTTACAAAGTAAAGTTGGAATTATAGCTTCTAACATCTGTCCTTTAAAAGTAGTAACCTTTAAAAGTGAATTAGAATTGTGATTATCCTTTACTTTAATAAATGTGGTTTTGTTCTTACAGCAATCCTTGCTTTTCATTTTGGAGCCACAACAACCATCCTCATCGGATGCATCAATCAAAGAAATGTTTTTTAGTTTTCCTCCGCAATAATGCAATTGAAAATTCACACCACAAGCTAAAGTGGTGTAAACAAAAAGTAATGTGAAGACTAAAAATCTTTTCATTGCACCACGAAAGTACAAAATTCCGTTGAGATAAAAAAATGCCATTAATTAGGTTTTTAGTATTAACCCTCCTAAAAGATTATATTATTGCTAAATCTGTACTTATTAAACGGTATGCGAAAATTAAAGGAATTGTTAATTGTAGTAACTTAAAAATAACTACTGATTCCAAATTGAATAGCCGCGGTTCGGGCAGCTGGGTTTCCTAATAAATCTTTTTGCCATTCATAACGATAGTTTAAGCGCAAAACAGTTTGTGATGATGTTCGAAAACTTATCGCAGGAACAATTGCCACTACTTCATCAGCTATTTTTCCGCCTGTTTCTTTAAAAGTTCCAACATTCCAATCAACATATTCTGCTCTGAGTGCAGCGTTGAAACTGGCTTTTTCAAAGCCAAACATTTTCTTTTTTATAATGGGTTGTACAATATCTATAAAGCCTCCAAGTTGTTTATTTCCATATTGCTGAGTATATGTGTCGTTAACATTAATAAAAGTCCAAGCAAATTCAGTTGTTATTACAGTGTTAATTTTTGGAATTGTTGTATTGAAATCAACTGCAAGTACATCCGCTCTTCGCTTTTTATCTAAAATCAATCCATCTGCTTCGAATTTATTATAAACACCACCCATATATGAAATTCCAATTTCCCCTATTTTTTTAACTCGAACAGATGTTTTTACGCTTGTTAACGGCATTCCATTATAACTTTCTTCAAATCTATTTGGGTCTAATTTAGTTGCTGGCAGATATGTTTTGTTCTGTTCATTTCCTATAATATTATCATTAAAACCATTTGTTAAATAGAGTTCATATGCCCAAACAAAATTGGGTTTATATGTTTTTCCATAAATTCCGAAGCCTACATTGCTAAAGGTAGATGGTAAAAGTTGCGTAGATGAAATAGGTCTATCAATAAATTCCCACCTTGGTCCATCGTGATTTTGATTAAAAGCCCCAATCGGATTCATTATTATACCTCCTCTAAAATTTAGTAAATGATGTAATTGAATATCTAATGCTGCAAACTCAATATTAATTTCCTTAGTACCATCTTCAAATTCAATTTCAGAAAGAAATTTTATTTTCCTGTGAATGGAAGAGGAAACAAATAGCGTCATTCTTCGCATTTGGAATGATAATCCATCAGTTACTCCATCTGTAACCGAATAGTGTGTATTTGCCTCAGCATAACCACCAATAGCAACTGGCATTTTACCGTATTGTAAAAATGGTCGATTGTAAACCGCATCCATATTCAATTGCATTTTTGAAGTGTCCGTTGGATTTCGTTTTACTTTACTAGTGTCATTTTGAGCGATACTCGTTAAGGAAATCAATAAAAAAAGGAGTTGAAGTATTGTATGTTTCATTCTGTTAAAGTTGTATGTAAATATTTTCATTATCGTGTGTTGTTGAAAATGTTGTTAATCCTATTTCTGCAGGACCTTGTGTAACCTCTCCTTTAGTATTAAACTCTGCTCCGTGGCATGGACATACCATTGTTGTTTCATAAGGTGATAGTTCACAACCTTGATGAGTACATTTTAAGTACAGTGCTTTGTATTCATTATTTTTTTGCAAATAAATTGCAATTGGAAACTCTACGTTTTCTGGTTTTAATGAGATAAACTTTTGCTGAATTGTTTTCCCTTTTTTAACAACCGTGAACTCCGATTTTTTTACTATTAATTTATTTTGATTAGTAGTAAAAGCAATAACATGTTTTTGCGTGGAACAAGCTTGTAACAGCCACATTGCTCCAATACCGCTTGCACAAGTAAAACAAGATGATTTTATAAAATCTCTTCTGTCCATTTTAAAGACTTTCTAAAAATTTAATTACTTTTTGTTTATCTGTTGCAGATAGATTTTGATAATTAGTATTGCTATTTTGAGCCTCGCCACCGTGTAATAAAATAGCTTCTTCAATTGAATGCGCTCTTCCATCATGCATTAAGAAATAACTTCCACCTTGTGAATTTTTTGATAAACCTAATCCCCAAAGTGGTGGTGTTTTCCATTCAAAGGTTTTTGCCGAACCTTCTGTATAATTATCATCTAAATTAGTTCCCATATCATGCAGTAGCATATCTGTATAAGGAAAAAAGATCTTGTTAGATAAAGCAGCAATTGTTGATGTTCCTGTTTTTAATTCAGCCTTATGGCATTTTTCACAGCCCGAAGAAATGAATAGTTGTTTACCTGATTGCACGTCTAAATCACTTTGATTACGTTGTATTGGTGCTTTAAGTGTTTTTAAGTAGAATACAACATTGTGTACAGTAATATTACTTACTTCAGGATCAACTTCTAATTTCGAATAAGTATCATAGGGTTCAAAAACACTATTGATTCCCATGTCTTGATTATAAGCATTGGCAGTTTGTTGTAATAAATCATAAGCGGCTCCTTTTTTACCAAACCTCGCAATGTATTTGCCTCCTTGTTCAATATAATTTGGTCGATGTTGACAATAAGAAGGAACACTTACCCAGTTACAGACACCTGAAATACCATCACCATTTGCATCGGTTGGGTCAGCCATTGCTAATATATCTGCGTCACTAACTGCATCTAAAAAACCTAGACCTGTGTTTGCAGGAGGAAGTATTTTTGAAAAGCCAACGCCAGTTGGCAATACTTCAGGTGTATATCCTGGTATTGCTCTGTTTTGTAATTGTGGAGCACCTAAACTCAAGTATTGGTTTCCTGCACTATCAGTTTGGCCAAAACGTGTTAGAGTTGTAAAGGGATGACCTTTTCCATCTCCCGCATGGCAACTGCCGCATGAATTTGCAACGAAAATGGGGCCTAAACCATTTTGCGCCGTGAAAATATCATCGTTAAAAGCAATATCACCCTTCAAAAATTGTTCTGTTTCTGCTGTGGTTAAGCCTTCTACTGGCCCGTCCAATAATTCCTCATCGGCTGGAGCTTTAGGCATTATTTTTTTGCAGCTAATAATAACTAGCATTGCAGCCAGTATTAGGATGACATTTTTCATCTATTTGTAAGTTTTTACAAATGTGAGTATAATTTAGAAGATTAAAATTATTATTTTTGGTATACCAAAAAAATATTTTATGAGACAAGAAACCATCGACAATTATTTAAAAACGATTTATAATTTATCATCCAATAACACAGCACTAGTTAGTAATCAAAAAATTGCCGACAAACTTAGTTTGAATCCTGCAACTGTAACAGAAAGTCTTAAAAAGTTGCATGAATTAAAGTATGTAGTATATGAAAAATCGTATGGTTCAAGATTAACTTCTTCAGGTTCAAAATTAGCCCTAGGAATTATCAGAAGACATCGTATTTGGGAAACTTATTTGGCGAAGGAATTAGGCTTCGGTTGGGATGAAGTACACGCTATTGCAGAGGAATTAGAACATATAAATAATGTAAAACTCATAAACAAACTGGCTTCTATTCTTGGCAATCCAACTTACGACCCTCATGGTGACCCAATTCCAGATGCAAAAGGAAAAATTCAAAAGAGTAACTTTATTAAATTATCAGAAACCAAAGTAAAGGGTAACTACAAAGTTATGGGGGTTACTGACCATTCGGCTTCGTTTCTTAAATATTTAGAGAAACATCAATTGATAATTGGAGCTAGTATAAATATAAAAACGATTGAGGATTTTGATAGCTCAATCGTTCTTATATGTCAAAAAAAGGAGGTGAACCTTAGCCCAAAAGCAGCGGACTGTATTATTGTTCAGTCTATTTAATTTTGGTGTGTTGAAAGAATTTCTTTTAAATCCGTTGGTATTTCCATCGGCTTTAATGGTGGTACGTTTGCACCGCCTGAATTTCCCAAGGGTATTTCTCCAACAAAAGACTTTACTCCGCCAACCAATAGGCGAGGTATTTGTCCGAGAATTTCCTTGGTGTTTTTTATCCTAAAAGCAAACAATAACATTTGCCAATGCGTTTGAGTATGTTCGATTGGATAAGCTTGCCCAAGGATATGTGCTCGTTCAAGATGCCGCCAAGAGGTTTGCAATTCTCCTCTTTTAAAAGTTTCCTCAGATTTAAGTAACTCATCAGCTACGTGTTTTTTTAAACCTTGAGGTATTTTAAAATGTAATTTCATGTTAGCTTTTAATGAAACACAAAATTACAAATTTCAAGTGCTAACTTCACAATAAAATTTGCAATACTTTCCTTATCTAACAAAGATTTATATTTTAAAGTGATACCCTAAAATCAATATTGCCTCAAATGCCCAAAACTTCTGACTTGCTTTGCCATAGCCCTTTCCTTGCGTAATTGCATTAATATAGTTTGCGTAAGCGGCTTTCCCTGTGAATTCAACAAATCCATTTTTCAGAAACTCAGCTCTTAACCCACCCTCTAAACCACCTATTATTCCAGAAATTTTCCAATCGTTATTTATTCTATTACCAAATAGAGTAACATCAGTACGTGGATAAACAATGCCAAATCCTGGCTTCAATATTAATCCAATATTGTTTTTTTTGTTTTTAGATTCAATTAATCTCCATCGTTTTATAAAATTGAACATCATAAAATTTGCACCATCGGTATGTTCAAAATGGAGGAATGTTTGTGGATTGAGAATTGTGTCTTTATCAAAATAATCACCATTAATTTGCCCTTTAACTCTTACTTTTTGATAATCATTAACTACGTATTTCGCATGGTCATAGTTTAACTCAACACCAACATCATTTTTATTATTAAAATAATATCCAATTCTCGAGCTGAATTGAGGCACTGTGATATTTACCACATCTTTAATCTTATCAAAATCAGGTCTATCTTTTGCAGTTACATTATATACAGTAAAATCATACGTATAATATTTTCCATTTATCATTTGAGGATTATCGTTTTGTAAACGAATATCACTTTTGCCATACCAATCCTTATTGTATCCCCATCCTAAATAAAAACTGCCTTTTTCTTTAGTTTGCGAAAAAGAAGAGTTAAGAAGAAAAAGAAACGAAATTATTAAAGTGGAATATTTTTTCATGCGTTTTAAAATTTTGTATTCTGTATTCTCACTGCATTTAATATTGCTAACAAAGCTACTCCCACATCGGCAAAAACAGCCTCCCAAAGTGTTGCAATACCAACCGCTCCCATTATTAAAACAATGACTTTTACGCCCATTGCTAAGATAATGTTTTGCCAAACAATTGTTTTAGTGATTTTACCTATTTTTATGGCTGTCACTATTTTTGAAGGTTGGTCGTTTTGAATTACGATGTCTGCGGTTTCAATAGTTGCATCACTACCTAAACCTCCCATTGCAATTCCTGCATCAGCTAAAGCAACTACAGGGGCATCGTTTACACCATCACCTACAAATGCAATTGTTCTATTTTCATTTTTTAATGCTTGTACTTTTTCAACTTTGTTTTCGGGTAACAAATTTCCAAAAGCATTTTCAATTTTTAATATTTGAGCTACTTTATCTACAACGGTTTGCTTATCTCCTGATAGCATTACTGTTTTAATATTAAGGCTGTGCATATCCTTAATGGCTTGTGCAGCATCTTCTTTTATTTCATCAGAAATAGTTATGTAACCAGCATATTTATTGTTTATAGCAACAACTACAATGGTTTCTACAATGGTTTCAATTGTTTGGTCATATTGAATATTGAATTTCTTTAGAAGTTTTAAATTTCCTGCTAATACTTCTTTACCGTCAATTGTTCCTTTTAAGCCATGTCCTGAAATTTCTTCTACATTATCACTACTAATATTTTTTATTACATCTCCTGCATGTTGAGCAATTGCTAAAGCAATAGGATGCGTTGATTTACTTTCTATTGCAGCTGTTAATTTTAATAATTCTTTTTCATCAATACCGACTGCTTTAATTTCTTGAACTTTAAATACGCCTTTAGTTAATGTGCCAGTTTTATCCATTACAACGGTATCTATTTTTGTCATTACATCTAAGTAATTAGAACCTTTAAATAAAATACCGTTTCGGGATGCTAAGCCTATGCCTCCAAAATATCCCAATGGAATTGAGATTACTAAAGCACAAGGACAAGAAATAACAAGGAATACTAATGATTTGTATAACCAATCGATAAACACATAATTAGAAACAAAAAAATAAGGCAACAAACAAATACCAACTGCTAAAAACACTACTATTGGTGTGTAAACTTTTGCAAATTTTGAAATAAACAATTGTGTTGGTGCTTTTCGAGCAGTTGCGTCTTGCACCATTTCTAGTATTTTAGAAAGTTTACTATCTTTAAACAATGCAGTAACTTTTATATCGGAAACAGAAGTTAGATTAATCATACCTGCAAATACTTTTTCTCCTTCTTTTTTAGTATCGGGCGTGCTTTCCCCTGTTAAGGCAGCTGTATTAAATGAAGCCGATGAAGAAATTAACACACCATCTAAAGCAACTTTTTCTCCTGGTTTTACTTGAATAAATTCTCCCATTTTAATTTCGTTAGGAGAAACAGTTTGTAATGTTCCGTTTCTATTTACATGAACTGTATCGGGACGAATATCTAACAATGCTTTAATGCTTTTTTTAGCTCGGTTAACTGCTGCTGTTTGAAATAATTCTCCAACTGCATAAAACAACATAACTGCAACGCCTTCGGAGTATTCTTTAATAAAAAATGCGCCTAAGGTTGCAATTGACATTAAAAAGAATTCGGAAAAGAAAGCACCTTTTGAAATAGATTTTACAGCATCTTTCAAAACAGGAATACCAACAGGAATATAGGCAACTATATACCATATTAAACGAATGTAATTTTGAAAGAATGTAGGTTTAATAAAATAATCAAATACAAGCCCAGTCACTAATAAAACAAAACTTATTATTGCAGGTAAATATTCTTTCCAAACAGATTCATTTTCACTTTCGTGCGAATGATTGTGTCCTTCATCATCAGAATGATGTTGTTCTGTTTTAGCATTTATTTTTTCTTCTAACGAGCAGCAAGTCATTTTACCTTGTGCATCGTAAGTATGTTTGTGATTTGGATCGGTGTTAATCATAATTAATTATTTTAGCAGCATTTTTTATCTAATTGGATTGGTGGGCATGGAACAGAACCATAGCTACAATAAACACAACAATCTCCTTGTTTTGGTTTTAATATTGTTTTGCACTTTTCGCATTCATAAAAAAACTGACAAGCATTAGTTGGCATATCTTCTTCTTTTTTAAATCCACAATTAGGACAGGTAATTATAGACTTTAATTTAACTGATTTGTCAGTAATAGTTGTACAACAATTTTCATACTTATTATGTAGTTTAGCTCTGTACCAATTTATAATTGTAGCAACTAATAATCCAAACATACCTATATAGAGAAGTATTTGCCAATTTTCGTTTGTAGTAAAATAGTAAGCATAAAATATTATTAGAGTACTTGGTATGGCTATTAATAAAGGATAAGTGCAACGATGTGTTTTATAAGATACAACAAACCCAAAAACAGAAATCAACACAAAGCCTTGAAAAACATACATTGTCCATTCTCCAAATAATTCAAAACTACCTAAACCTAAAGTAGTTAAAATGAAACCAAATAAAGGAAAGCAACAAGGTGAAAACAATACAGTGATTATCATTCCAATAAGACCTGTACTTGTAATTATTTTTTTAATTTTCATGTTTTTACGTTTATAATTTGGTGGGCGGAAAACTTGGTTATGAAAAAATCCCCTTTATGAAAGGAAAAGAACCAAAGCCCCGCCCATAATTTTTAATGCCCATGCCCTTCGCCTTCTTCGCTGTTTTTTATTTTAGCGAGAATATCGTATGCTCCGTTTATTACAATCAACGATTCATTATTCAATCCTTCTTTTGTAACAACTTCAGTGTATCCAAATTCACTGATTCCTTTTGTTACTTCTAACATTTTAAAGTGATTCGCTTCCTTTTCCGCAACAAAAACATAATCCTTACCTTCAAAATTAACAATGGCTTGATTTGGCAATGCAGATAAACGCTGAGTTCCTGCTTCAACATAAGCCTTCAGGTACATTCCCGGCAACAAATCTAAATCCTCCTTGTCTAAATGGCAATGAATGCGAACTGTTCTATCAGAACTAATTTCTCTTCCAATCAAATAAACGGTTGCTGTGCGCTCATCCGTTTCATTCGCTAAAGTAAAACGAACCTTTTGACCTAATTTTATTTTAGGAACATCCTTTTCAAAAACAGTTAATTCTGCATGGAGGTGTTCTGTGTCAACAATTTTAAACATCACATCTGTTGGATTAACATACATTCCAATGTTTACATTTACGTGCGTTACATATCCGCTGATTGGAGAAGTAATCGTAATTGAATTTTGCATGGTTTGACTTGTCAATTTTTCTCCATTTATTCCCAACATCATTAATTTGGATTTTAATCCCGCATTTTTTGCAAGCATGCTTTCGTATTGCGATTTAGCTTGTTGCAAGGTTTTTTGAGAGTTCACATTATCCTTTGATAATTCCTGTTGTCGGTTATACTCCAATTCCAAATACTCCAATTGACTTTTTGTTTCCAAAAAATCCTGCTGCATCTGAATATAGTCAGGATGTTGCATTACCACTATGGCTTGCCCTTTGTTTACTTTCATGCCTTGTAGCAATTCTGTGCTTTTAACAAAGCCTCCCATCGGTGCAGAAATACTTACCAAATTTTGTGGTGGCACGTCCAACATTCCGTTTACTTTAATTGCACCACTAAGGTCTTTCATTTCTATTTTTCCTAATTTAAGGTTGATTATTTTAACCTGTTCAGGAGTTAATTCCACCACGCTGACTTCTTCTTCATGATGTTCTTCTTGTTTTGTTTCTTCCGTTTTACTTCCGCACGATGCAAAAAGAACAGCGATAAAGAAAAGTGCAAGAATTTTATTTATAATGATTGTATTTTTCATATTACTTTTTTTAAATTATTTTTTACCTAATAAAAATTCAAGTTTTATTACGCTTTGGTTGTATTGATTTAAGCTTGATAGATGGTTAGATTTAATTGCTAAAGCGGTTCGGATACTTTGTAAATACTCCACATAACCAATCTCTCCATATTTAAACCCCTTGTCTGCCTGTTTGATTATCAATTCGGCATTCGGAAGCGCACTCTTTTCGTAATACTCCAAGGTGTTCTTATCCTGCATATATTCCTGCAAGTATTGAGAATATTGATTTTGAACATTGGTTTGATATTGCTCAAAATTACTCTCCACAACCTTTTGATTTATTTCGGCTGCTTTTACTATAGCTGTTTGCGGCACAAACCATAACGGAATTGAAACCCCAACCTGAAATCCCGTGAAACGTTTTGATGCATCATAGTATTGGTCAGTTCCGGTGGTATTCTGATAGCCAATTAATGACTGATTAAAATAACCAATAGAAAATTCAGGAAGCACTTTTGCCGTCTCCACCTTCTTTTGCTTATTACTGATTTCAATTTGTTGTTTCATGTATAGCAAATAAGGATTTTGCGAATACGCTGTACTATCTGAAGGCAGATTTAATTCCAGTTTAGCAATAGGCTTTTGCTCTACCTGCACAGGCGTTTTACTATTCATTAATGCTTGCAATTGCGATTGATGAATAAAAACATTCGATTGATTTTGCGCCAATAGATTTTTTATTTCCATCAATTGCGTTTCAGCAGTTGTCTTTTCAAGTAGTGTATTTTCACCTGCTTTAAAACGACTGATAGATGCATTGGAGAAAGAAGTAAAAATACTATCCTGACTCAACAACAAATTTCTTTCAGCTTGCAGATACTCTAAATAATGATAAACCGATTTAACCTGATTGATTAATTCGTTTTGAGTTAACTGCAATTTTAATTCACTCCCCTTAATATTGGCTTTGTTCAGTTGACTTTGACTGCTAAACAATGTAGGAAAGGGAATGCTTTGAGAAACTGAAATGTTGTTATCGGTATTAAGAGAGTTGTATTGCCCGTGCATTAACGACACATTTGTTTTTCCAATGTCTGTTGATGTTTTCTTTAAGGCTTTACTATAATCTATTTCATAATTCCCGGCTTTAATACCTGCATTATTCTTTAATGCTCCATCAATTGCTTGTTGCAATGTAAGTGGGTTATTAGTTTGGGCATTGCTAAATACAGGAACTAACAGCATAAGAATAACTACTACTGCATTGATCTGAATTTTATTTTTTGAATTTCCCATTCTTTCAAAAAACCAATACAATACTGGCAACACCAACAATGTTAGTAGTGTAGCTGTTAGCAAACCTCCAATTACAACTGTTGCCAATGGTTTCTGAACTTCAGCCCCTGAGCCGTGGGATAATGCCATTGGTAAAAAGCCAAGAGAGGCTACCAATGCAGTCATAATTACAGGACGTAAACGTACCGATGTTCCTTGAAGGATAATTTCTTTTATATCTGTCATACCTTCTGCTTTTAATCTGTTAAACTCTGCTATCAAAACTATTCCGTTCAATACTGCTACACCAAACAAAGCTATAAAACCAACACCTGCTGAAATACTAAATGGCATATCTCTTAACCAAAGCGCAAACACACCTCCAATTGCGGAAAGAGGAATGGCTGTAAAAATGAGAATACTTTGTTTGAAAGAATGAAAAGTGAAAAACAACAACATAAAAATTAAAAGTAATGCTACCGGAACAGCAATTGATAAACGCTGACGAGCCTCAATTAAATTTTTAAATGTTCCTCCATATGTAGGATAATAACCCGCACTAAATTTTACTTCTTTATCTACTTTGCTTTGCATTTCTTTTACAACACTTTCTATATCTCTGCCTCTTACATTAAATCCAACAGTAATTCTACGCTTAGCATCGTCACGCTGAATTTGATTTGGACTAATCTTAAATTCAATTTCTGCTAATTGCGATACAGGAACTTGATTTCCGTTTGGTGCTGTTACAAATAAACCTTTAATGTCATCTAAACTCTGACGGGTTTCTTTTTCCAAACGAACAACCATATCAAATCGTTTTTCTCCTTCATAAACATATCCGGCAGACTCTCCAGCAAACCCTGCTTTTATAACTTGGTTTACATCTTCTATATTTAAACCAAATTGTGCAATTTTATCTCTATCAAATTTTATTACTATTTGTGATTGTCCGGTCACTTGTTCAACATAAATATCTTGTGCGCCATCAATAGTAGCTGCAATTTTACCAAGTTTGGTTGCATAATCAGTCAACGTATTTAAATCTTCGCCATATACTTTTACAACAACATCCTGCTTTGCGCCAGTCATTAATTCATTAAATCGCATTTGTATTGGTTGCTGAAAACCAAATGTAACGCCTGGAATATCTTCTAAGGCTTCTGCCATTTTCTTAGCTAATTCATCTCTCGTTTCAGCACTTGTCCATTCCGATTTATCTTTTAAAATAACCATCAAATCGCAAGCTTCAACAGGCATTGGATCGGTTGGAATTTCGCCCGAACCAATTTTACCAATTACCTCTTTTACTTCAGGAAATTTAGCTTTTAATATTTTTGCAGCCCTTAATGAAGCTTCAATGGTTTGCGAAATGGAACTACCTTGCAATACCCTTGTTTCTACTGCGAAATCGCCTTCATCTAATGTTGGAATAAACTCTCCGCCCATATTCATAAATACAGCAACGCTAAAAACAAACATTAAAACGGCAGTAATTAAAACAGCCACTTTTCGTTTTAATGCAAAATGTATCATCGGCTTATAAATTTTCTGAAAGAAATCCATAATGCGGTCAGAAATATTGCGCTTGTGTTGTGTGTTTTTATTTAGAAATAAAGATGAAATCATTGGTACATAAGTGAGTGACAAAATAAATGCACCAAGAATGGCAAACGAAACCGTTTGAGCCATTGGCTTAAACATTTTACCCTCTACACCAACCAATGCAAGTATTGGTAAGTACACAATTAAAATTATGATTTCACCAAATGCTGCTGAACTTCTGATTTTTGAAGCCGAATTATAAACTTCAAGATTCATTTCATCTTGTGTTAATTTTCTGCCTCCAAATTTTTCAAACATACTGCGTCCGGTTAAATGATGTAATGTTGCTTCCACAATAATTACAGCGCCATCCACAATCAACCCAAAGTCAATTGCACCCAAGCTCATTAAGTTACCGGATACACCAAAGAGATTCATGAGAGCAATAGCAAATAACATAGCTAATGGAATTACAGAAGCTACAATTAATCCTGCTCTAAAATTTCCGAGCAACAATACCAAAACAAAAATTACAATTAATGCTCCTTCTGCAAGGTTTTTAGTTACTGTGCCGATTGCGTTGTTTACCAATTTTGTTCTATCAAGAAAAGGTTCAATCACCACACCTTCAGGAAGATTTTTTTCTATTTGTGCAATACGCTCTTTTACATTGGAAATTACTTCCGATGAGTTTGCTCCTTTTAGCATCATAACAATAGCACCAACCACTTCGCCTTCATCATTTCGTGTCATTGCGCCATAGCGGGTGGCGTGACCGAAATCTACACTCGCAACATTTCTAATTAAAACAGGAATACCATCGTCGTTTACTTTCACAACAATTTTTTCAATGTCTTCTTTCGTACCTATTAAACCTTCACTTCTTATAAAATAAGCTTTTGGTTTTTTATCAATGTAAGCACCACCTGTATTTTGATTGTTTTTTTGCAAGGCTGTAAATACATCGTTGATGCTGATATTCATACTTCGCAGTTTATCAGGATTTAAAGCAATTTCGTATTGCTTTAAATAACCTCCAAAACTGCTCACATCTGCTACGCCTTCTGTTCCCAACAATTGTCTGCGAACAATCCAATCCTGTATAGTTCGGAGTTCCATTGGTGTGTATTTTTTCTCGTAGCCTTTTTTGGTGTGAATAACATACTGGTAAATTTCGCCCAAGCCTGTGGTAACAGGGGCTAATTCAGGAATACCAACGCCTTGCGGAATAATAGTTTTAGCTTCGTTGAGGCGTTCGTTAACCTGCTGACGAGCCCAGTACACATCGATATCATCTTTAAATACGATTGTTACAACCGATAAACCAAAGCGAGAAAAAGAACGCACTTCTTCAATGCCCGGTATGTTAGCCATTGTTTGTTCTACCGGAAAGGTTACCAATCTTTCAATATCTTCTGCTGCCAATGAAGGTGACACGGTAATAACCTGTACTTGATTATTTGTAATATCAGGTACTGCATCTATAGGGAGTCTGGTTAATGAGTAACCTCCCCAAATGATAAGTGCAAGCGTGAGCAAGCCTATTATCATTTTGTTTTTTATAGAAAAGTGTATGACTTTATCTAACATAATTTATAATTGATAATATAAACAAGGCGCTAAACCTTATTTATTTTGGTTAATACATAAAATGAGAATTGAGCAGAGGATTTCCCTGCACAGAATCAGTAATTAACTGAAGAAAAAATTAAGCAAGCTTAGGAGGTTGCCAAATGGCAATAACCGCAGAGGAAATTTTCGATTCAGGATGAACCGTGTAAATGGAATTAATTTCTGCTATTTGAGTGTGTATAGTTTGAAAAGGTTTTACCACAAAATGTGTAGCACAGCATGCACACACACAAAACGGAGTGCAGGTTTCATCCTGATGATCTCCTGTATTTTGAGATGTTTCATTGTGTTTTATTTCGTTACAATCGTCCTTGTCTCCGCAAGGCATAACAGCAAGAGAAATAAAATAGAAACAGAATAATATGTAAAATGCTTTTTTCAACTATACAAATATACAAAAAATATATAATGGTTAAATTTATAGCTTGCCGAAAAAAATATTATAAACTTAAACACTCATCTTCTTTTATCGTTTGTATTGCTATCAAATGCAATTAAGTTAAAGAGTTCACGCATGCGTGAACGGATGCGGTTGCCATAGCAGCTTTCTATTTCAGAAGCAGATAAATTGGTAGTGAGGTGGGTAATTAATTTTTTAACTACAAATTGATCATATCTGCTTAATAGAATTTCAGCCATAATATTACATTCGTTTCCGTAATATTTAAGGTTGTTTTCTGTTCCTAAATCATCAAAACAGTAATGTTTTGGGATTTCAGTTGTACCATTTCGATAATAGCTTTGCCGGGTGTAACGATGTACCACATCGTAACCCTCTTTTATAAATTCAAAGCTTACATCTCTGCATGATTTTACTAAATAAATGCTTTGCTGTTGGTTATTAAAATATTTCATTAAGTGCATCAATGTTGTTTTTCCACAACCAATTGGGCCACTTAATAAAATGCCTTTTTGTAATGAAATTTTGTGCTGTAAGCACATAAATTCATCTTTTAAAAAGTAGGCTACAAGCTTTGTAATAATTGGCTTATCAGCCTCCTGAATTACGAAGCTTGTGCCAAAATCTTGTTTTCCTTTTTTGAGTAAAAAATCAAAGATTTTTTCATAATCATAAGGCCCTTCGACGGGGCTCAGGGTTCCAGCTTTATTGCTAGAGGGGTTCTGAGAAATTTTTGTCGCTGGTGGCGTGGAGGTTTCCTGCTCTAGAGTTGTTTTGCCCTGCTGCAGCACCTGATTTACTTTCTTGTTTATGTGTTCCATTGTTTTTGAATTTGTCAATGTTCATTATCCAATTATTAGCTGCTGCATGCCAGTTTTTCATTGGAGTTTTACCGCCTACTAACCAACCGTTACTCTCAAAGTAATTGAAAAACTTTTCACCTTCAATTGCTGTACACATTTTTGAGGTAAAGTAATTAGTAACTTCCTGGGCAGTTGGTTTGTTGTTTTTAGGTTGAGCGGACACGCTTTTACTTTCTTTTTTTGGCGCAATTTTTTTTCTTTGCTTTTTCTCTTTTGGTTCATCACTTTTAGAAATTAAATTATTTTTTTCGGTTAATGGGTGAGTGGAATCGTTTAAAGTGTTTATTTGGTTTGTATTGTTTATAGTGTTTATAGAAGGTATCACTAGTTGTTTTTTAGTGTTACCAGTAGTGTTACCAGTAGTTTTCTCACTAGTTTTATTATTGCTTTTATCGTTAGATATATCAGTAGCATTATCGGTAGTATTATTAAAATTGTACAAGTTGACTAAACTCCCTTTCATTGGATTATGAGAAGGGATGTATTTTATGTAATTCCATTTATCGAGCTCTTTTATACATTTTATATATGTATTTACCGAACCTATTTTTGATAAGCGCATCGTTTCTTGACGAGCGATGCTTATTGGGTTTTTAAACCTGTTTAAATTCCAAAACTGAAATAGGGTAAAATACAGGCTGATGTGAAAAGGCGACAGCCTTTCATCATCAGCCATTCTATAAAATACGGCTGTTAAATGTTTTATGTAATTGATTTGCAAAGCGATTATTTTTTTCCTTCTAACACCTTGCAGATATCTGCATAGCTATGGTAAAATATACCACCTACTTTGCTAAAAGTAATAATGCCGTTTACGCGCATGGATTGTAAAGTGCCAGGCGAAATATTTAAAAGCTTTCTTACTTCATAGCTTTTTAGCCATTCTTTTTGTTGATTAGCAGCTGGCTTGGTTTTGCTAATCATTACTTTTAATTCTTCAAGCAATTCTGTTTTGAATTGATTAAGGTCGTTTTTAGTTAAAATTTCTACTTGCATTTTATCCTGTTTTAATGTTATGCAGGCAAAATTGCAGTAGTTTAATTTGTTTCTTTCCACATCACTTTCCACATGTGGAACGATTTTTTATTTAAAATGAATTTCTATTTGGTGCTGAATAGTTTGCTGCAGAAACTTTGTGAATGAATCGCTTTCTCTTCGCTTTTTTACATCAGAAAACAAGCGTTTATAGTCTTTCAGCTCTGCTGAAAAGGCGGTTTCCAAAATTGCGGCAAGCTTAGTTAATTGAATTGGTTTTTGTGTGGTTACATCAATTGCACAATTGCCGTAGAATATTGCGTAGCATAATTCTACTAAATCTGTTTTTGATTTAACCCATTTGCAATTTGAAGGGTCAGGTTGATAAACCGGGTTTGAAATTTCATTAGTTTTTAATTGAGCAATCCTATTGATCAAATATTCTTCAGCAATAAAATGAGCTTCAAACAATGAAATAATTTCATTGTTCAAATTTGATGTAAGGAGCGTGGAATTCTCAAAACGCTTGTCGTTTTGACGAATGGAGGTAAATTCATTGTTTCTCTTTTTGTAGCTGCTATTAAGTTTGTAAAGTGCATTTTTAAAATAGTCAGCTTTCATTTCTCTAGTTCCAAGTAATGCATCCTTTTCTATAACATGAATGAATTCATAAGCATAAACCCACTTTTGAATGAGTGGCAAACAATACTTGTAATAAATAACTTGTTCTTTCTCAGTTTGAATTAATTTGTACTTAGTAACGTGTGATTGAAGTTCTTGAACCATGATATTTGCTACTTCAACCTTTTTTAAAAGCATGTGCAATTTATCCTGGTGCAGAGTTTCGATTTCTTGAAACTCTGTATCAAGGCGTTTCGCCAAGTTTTCAGCATGTTGTTTCATAAAAATAATAGTTGAGATTTAATCTCATAACTATTATTTTTTCTAATTGTTACTTGCTGCCGAACTAATTAATTCACAATTGATTGTGGGATTTAATTTCTGTTTTAGCAATTTCATTTCATTGCTTAATTTTGATTGGACCACCTTTGCATAAATTTGAGTAGTACGAATACTTTTATGGCCAAGCATTGCACTCACACTTTCTAATGAAATTCCGTTCGCTAGTGTAACCGTTGTTGCGAAAGTGTGGCGTGCAATGTGAGAAGTTAAATGCTTTTTGATGTCGCAAATAGCTGTAATCTCCTTTAAATAGCTATTGTAACGTTGATTACTTATGATTGGCAACAATTTATTGTTTGCCAAACAATAAGTGTGTGTTTTATATTTTTGAATGATTTCTAAAGGAATATCCAACAACATCACGTTTTCAGCTGAATCAGTTTTTACACGATTGGTTTTTAACCAATATTCTCCATCAATACCAATAGTAACTGCATTTAAATCGAACTGCTCCATATCTGCAAAAGCATAACCTGTGTAACAAGCAAAAATAAATACGTCACGAACTTCTTCTAATCGCTTGTTAGGCATCACTTTAGAATAAAGTGTGCTTAATTCATCAGGGGTTAAAACATTTCTATCGGGCGGTGTATATGTGCATTTAAAGTTCATGAAGGGATTTGAAGGAATCCATTCATTAGCAACGCACATATTTAAAACCGTTTTAAGCATTTTAATATATTTCATAAGTGTATTTGACGCAAGCTTGTCATTTATCATCAGGTAATGCTCAAAATCAGTTGCAAAGGAATGTTTTACGTCCTTAAGCTTTCTGTCTTTTACCTTGTAAGTTTTCTCCATAAACTTAAGTACCTTATTTTTAAGTATTTCGAAACGTGTCCAAGTTTTCAGAGAAACTGAGCCATGTACAGCTTTCTCTTTGAACTTTTTATTGTGGTATTCAAAAGCATCCATTAAACTTTTTTCTAATGGATGTGCACCCTTACCTAAATAAGTATCGCTAAGTAATTGCGGACTAACGCTTTGGTTAATTGTGCTAAGATTAATAAAATGTACATTTATATCAGACTTTACTTGAAGTATATGCTTATTTAAAGTTTTAGATTCTAAATCATTTCCCTTTAAAGTGCCAGTTTCAATATCCCATTTTTCAGGATTAACTTTATTATAAAGTGAGAATTCAGCTCGTTTACCATCTATGGTAATACGTGCATACAAAGGCACCAGACCATTTTTGTCTTTTTTAGAATGGTTTGCCCTAATAAGAATTGATAGGTTTTGTTTTACTTTCATTTTGCCACCGTTTTAGTACCCGATTAAACATTGATAAATTGGATTGTTTTGGCAAACTTTGTGCTTCCTAACATCAATTAAATCAATTGTTTACGTGGAAATTCGGGTACGAAAATAGAGAATTAAAAACGTACCCGAATTAGTACCCGAGATGGTTTAAAATGATTTGATTTGTATTGATATATATAAATGAAAAAAGCCTCGTAAAACTTGCGTTTTACGAGGCTTTAGTTGTTCTTTAGTTTGATACTAATCACTAATTGTGATCCCGCTGGGATTCGAACCCAGGACCCCTACATTAAAAGTGTAATGCTCTACCGGCTGAGCTACGGAATCTTAACCAAAAATTTTAGACTAGTATCTTAAAGAACGTCCCTTTTTTAATCGGGGTGCAAATATAGATAGTTATTTTATTTCTGCAAAATTTTTTTCAAGAATCTTTTTTATTTTTTTCTTCCAACTCAAAAGAATAATAATTATTTTTCGGAAGTTTATGGAACTAAAGCTTTTACCCCTTGTTGGAATTAACGATTTGAAATTTGGTTGCTCACCCGCTGAGATAACGAAATGCTTTGGAGAACCCGAAGAAATTGAAGAATTAAATGATGATTTGCTAAACGACAATGCTTTGGTTTACCATTATTGGGATATTGGCCTTTCTATTTTCTTCTCGATAAGAGAAAATAAAATCTTTAGCAGTCTCGAAATCGACAATAAAGACGCTCTTTTGTTTGGAAAAAGAATTTTTGACCTAAATGAAAAAGAAATTATTGCTCTTTTTAAAGAAAATAACTACAAACTAAGTGAATCGGAAAACCACGAATGGGGCGAAAAACGCTTAAGTTTCGACGATATAAATGTTGATTTATACTTTGCTAACAATAAGCTTTCGTCAATTAACTATGGTACGCTTCAGGATAGCAGCTCATTTTATTATTTCCCTAATTAATGAATTTTAAAGACAAAATTTTTTTAATGGGCATGCCAGGCTCAGGTAAAACAACTGTGGGTAAGCGACTTGCAAAAGCGATGGGTTATGATTTTGTGGATTTAGATCAATACATAGAGAAAAGAGAGAATTGTTCGATAAATGATATTTTTCGCCACCAAGGTGAGGCTTATTTTAGAACGGCTGAAACGGATGCTCTAAAAGAAATTTCACTAAACACAAATCAACTTATTGTTTCTCTTGGTGGAGGAACTCCTTGTTACAATAATAATATCGATTTTTTAGTGAAAGCTGGGCTTTGCATCTACATTAAAGCTTCCGATAAACTACTTCTTAATCGGCTGGAGAACGCAAAAAGCCAGCGCCCATTATTTTGGGGACTCACTAAACAAGAGATTGAAAAAAAATTGCAACAGATGATTGATGCAAGAGCTCCTTTTTATGAAAAAGCACATTTAACAACAGATGCAGTTAATTTTCAAGAAAAAAATTTGATAGAAGAGATTAATAAGTATGAAAAATAAATTTTATTTTTCGTAAAAGTGCATTTCTTGCACATAAGCCCAAACTGCAGGGTGCATAAAGTATTCGGGTGATTTTCCTTCCTTAATTGCTTTACGAATAAAAGAAGAAGAAATTTCCAACACAGGTGCTTCAGTCATTTTTACATTTGCATGATTTAGTAAATCTCCTGCATCATAGCCTGGACGAGGATAAACAAAAATCGGATAACGTTTTAAAATCTCTTCGTAATTTTTCCATTTATGAAAGGTCTTTAAATTATCAGCTCCCATAATTAGTGCAAACTTTTTACGCGGATACTTTTCTTTTAAATGAGCTAAGGTGTTTATTGTATAAGAAGGTTGAGGCAAATTAAATTCGATATCACTTGCTTTTAATTTTGCATTATCACCTATTGCTAAATTAACCATTTGCATGCGCTGGCGGTGATGAAGCAAGGTGTCTTTTTCTTTAAGTGGATTATGAGGGGAAACAACAAACCAAACTTCCTTCAAGTCGGTGTACTCAACAAAGTAATTAGCCAGAGCCATGTGCCCAATATGTATTGGATTAAAAGATCCAAAAAACAGACCTACCATTTTTAAAATTTCTTATTTGAGTTAAATGGTTTTGTTGGCTTGTCAATTGTTGTTAGAATCGTTTTTATTTTTGCTTCATCAGCAGCTACTTTTTGAGCTTCCAACAATTCTGTATCGTATTTTAAACTTGCTTCTAAACGGCCTGCTTCATAGTATGTACGAGAAACTATTTCAGATTCCAACACACGCTTAATTTCCATTTTAAATTTATTAAAATCATCTTTCTTGCTTTCAGCTAATTTAGCAAGTAAGGTTTCGTATTCCTTTTTTACATCCTCAAATTGTTTGTCCTCTTCAGCATTCTTTTTAAAACTCTCCAATTCTTTTTCACCTTCAGTAGTGTATGAGTAGTCTGTTAGTTTAGCGTAGGTAACAAAGTCTTCATATTCTTTATCGCTTAATTGAAATTCTTTAGCTGGAATTTTCAAATTCTTATTTTTCATCACATACAAATTTGCATACTCGAAAATGTGATTCTTAACTAATAAAGCATAAGCTAAATGACTTAAATTTCCTGAACTTACTTTTACATCAGGCATCACACCTGCCCCATCGTATACAATACGTCCGCCTTTTGTTTTAAATGCTGTAACTAATGAATCTGGAACTTTTAATACTGCCCCGTCTTCTGTTTTGTTGGAGTAATCCAATGCTTGAATACATCTTCCACTAGGAATATAATATTTAGCAACCGTAACTTTTAAAGCCGAATTGTAAGTTAAGTTTCGAGTTTGTTGAACCAAACCTTTGCCGTATGTACGCTCACCAACAACAACTGCTCTATCTAAATCTTGTAATGCACCAGAAACAACTTCGGATGCTGATGCAGAGCCCCTATCAACCAATACAACCAAAGGCATAGTTAAATCAACCGGATTGTTTACCGCTTTAAATGTATTGTCCCACTCTTTAATTTTTCCTTTTGTTGTAGAAACAATTTGACCTTTATCTACAAACAAGTTAACAATATCTACCGCTTGTTGCAACAAGCCTCCTGGGTTTCCACGTAAATCCAAAACTAATGATTTACATTTTTTTTCATTCTTTAAATTAAGTAAAGCTTCTTTTACTTCTTTAGCTGCATCTTGCGTAAAGCCAGTAAGTTTAATGTATCCAACTTCATTATTAAGCATGCCGTAATAAGGCACATCTTTCATTTTTATTTCTTGACGTTGGAAAGTTAATTCACTCGTTTTTGTTTCGCCATAGTGTTGAACAATCATTTTGATTGATGAACCAGGTTGTCCCTTCAAAAATTTACTGATGTCTTCAGAGTTTTTATCGTCAATCTTAGTTCCGTTTACAGAAACAATAACATCACCAACCAATAAACCACCTTTTTGTGCAGGAGCACCTTCGTACAACTCAGTTACAACAACTTTATCCGCAATTTCACGTACAGAGGCTCCAATGCCGCCATACTGCCCCGTGGTCATAAATTTATATTCTTCAATATCTGATTCAGGATAATACACCGTGTATGGGTCTAGTGACTCCAACATGGCGTCGATACCCGTTTTCATTAGTTGCCCCGGTTTTGTTTCATCTACATAATAGATGTTTAATTCTCTGAATAAAGAAGCAAAAATATCGAGGTTTTTAGATACTTCGAAATAATCTTCGGTAAACGATGCTCCCACAAAGCCAGTAAGTGCAAGAGATACCGTTACAATAAATATTTTTAGTTTACGCATAGTAATGAGTTACGATATACAAATATAAGTAAAAACGGCAGCTTGTGAAGATTATTACACGAATGGAAATGGTAAAAAAAGTGAAGACAAAAATTGTACCTTTGCCCCATGCCAAGCATACTTTGTATAGAAACCTCAACCACTGTTTGTTCTGTTGCCATTGGCAATGAAAATGGGCTTATTGCGCATAAAGAAGTAAATGCAGGTTTTTCACACGCTGAGAATTTACACGTATTTATTGATGAAATTATAAAAGAAGCTGGCTTAAACCGAAAAAACATTGACGCCATTGCTGTTGGAAAAGGCCCAGGCAGTTATACTGGCTTACGTATTGGAGTTAGCGCTGCAAAAGGAATTGCTTATGCATTAAATATTCCCTTGATTAGCATGAATACTTTAATGAATTTATGCGTTGCAGCAAAAAAACAAATTCAAGACTCGGAAACACTTCTGTGCCCAATGTTGGATGCTAGAAGAATGGAAGTTTATACTGCTTTGTATAACCAACAGTTGGATGAACTTGTAAGCACGAATGCATTAATTATTACAAACGAAAGTTTAAACGAGCTATGCAACAAAAGCAACATTGTTTTGTTTGGCGACGGGGCAAATAAATGTGCGGAACTAATAAAAGAGAATTCGAAAATTAGTATTCAAGAAAATATAATGCCATCCGCAATAAATATGATTGAGTATAGCATTGAGCAATACAACAAAAAACAATTTGAAGATGTTGCTTACTTTGAACCCTTTTATTTAAAAGAATTTTTTACGGGAGCGAAATAGCTTTTCATTTTGTATATTAGCTTTTATTTTAATTATGGCAGAACAACGTAAATGCCCCGAGTGCGGCGAAAAAATTGTAGGCAGGTCAGATAAAAAATTCTGTTCCGATGAGTGTCGTAATAATTTCAACAACAAACAAAATAGCGACTCTACCAACCTTGTGCGTAACATTAACAATGCATTACGTAAGAATAGACGTGTTTTAGAATTATTAGCTCCAGAAGGAAAATCAAAAGTTCATAAAAGTAAATTAAACGAAAAAGGGTTCGATTTTAAATACATTACGCATACTTACAAAACTCAAAAAGGAAGTGTTTATCATTATTGCTACGAATATGGCTATTTGCCTTTGGAACACGATTTTTATTTAATCGTGTGCAACGAAAAAGAAAATCCAAGCTAAATAATTTCAATTCATTTACGTTATAAAGCATGTGGGTTCAGAAAATAATATTTTTTATTGCAATAGCACTGCTTCCATACTTTACTAATGCTCAATTTTTGCTGGAAATAAAAGCCACAGACAATAACAAAGCGCTAAAAAATTTTAAACCCAAAAAGCAATACGGCAGCGAAAGTGAAATTGAAAAAGAACTTAGAAATGTAATTACTGATTTACAGAGCCAAGGTTATTTACTCGCAAATATTGATAGTACATTTTACTCTTCAGAAGTAAAAAGAACAATATTTATTACCTGTGGTAATAAATACAAGTGGGGCGAATTAAAAATAAATCAAACCGACAGAATTCTTTTTGCTGATGCAGGCTTGGGCGAAAAATTATTTAGGAACAGTACTTTTAAACCTAAAGAATACGCGAAAATTTATTCCAAGCTTCTAAATTATTTAGAAAACAACGGCTATCCTTTTGCATCTGTAAAGTTAGATAGCGTAAAAGTTGAAAATGAAAAAATAAGCGGGGCATTAAAAATTAATCGCAACAAACTAATTAAGCTGGATAGCATGATACAAGAAGGGAACACGATTGTATCCTACAACTTCCTTTCGCATTACTTAGGAATAAAAAACGGAATGCCTTATAGCGAAAAAAAGTTTTTAGAGATTAGCAATAAACTTCGTCAGCTCCCATTTTTAATTGAAAAGAAAAAACCAATAACCAAAATAACCGACAAATACACCAAACTTTATTTGTTCCTCGATAAAAAAAACGCTTCTCAGTTTGATGGTATCATTGGTTTGTTACCTAGCACTAATGGAAAAACAGTTTTTACAGGTGATGTAAAAATAAAACTGATGAACAATATTTTTAAAGCGGGAGAATTAGTTGAATTAAATTTTAGAAGACTACAATCGCAAACGCAGGATATACTTATAAAAACTAATTATCCTTATTTATTTAAAACACCAGTTGGTGTTGATTACACATTAAAAATTTACAGAAAAGATACCAGTTTTATTGATGTAAATAATAATATTGGTTTGCAATATTTATTTGGCGGATTAAATAATATAAAAGTGTTTTACAAACAACGCACCTCTAATCTGCTTTCTACTGCTGGGTTAGAGACTGCCACTACCCTGCCCGATTTTGCAGATATCTCCACTTCATCTTATGGTATTGGAATTAATTTAGAGAAATTAGACTATCGTTTTAATCCGCGAAAAGGATTTTATATAAATGTAAATGGAAGTGCAGGTAATCGTAAAATAAAAAAGAATCCACGTTTGCAGGAAGTAGTTTATTCTAAAATTGATTTGTTCTCTTACCAATACCAAAGCGAAGGAAGCATTAATTTTTATGTACCCATTGCAAAAAAGAGTTGCATTAAATTAGGAGTGCAAGGTGCAACGGTTTTATCTAAACAAATTTTTAGAAACGAGTTAATGCGTATTGGTGGTTTAAGAACCTTACGTGGTTTTGATGAAGAATCTATTTACGCTAGCTCTTATGTAATACCAACTTTAGAATACCGTTTTTTGTTTGAGCAAAATTCATCCATTGTTTTATTTACCGAAGCCGCTTGGTACGAAAACAATAGTGTAAAAAATTACATTACTGATATGCCTTATAGCGCAGGTGCAGGTATTAATTTTGAAACAAAGGCAGGTATATTTTCTTTAAACTATGCGCTGGGTAGCCAGTTCGGGAATCCCTTTGACTTAAGATCTGGGAAAATCCATTTTGGGATTGTTAATCAGTTTTAGAAATTCGTAGAAACTAACTCGGCGTTTGATTTCATCCAACCTGTCATTCCATTGCCATAAATCAAGGAGTCGTTGCTTGTAACTACTTTAACTAAACCCTTTGTGCCATAGTATTGGTAAATTTGATTACTACTATTCACACCTAACTTAACTTTAAGTTTTTCCGTTATAAATGAACCCATGTTTAAAGAAACATACTCTTGATTTAACCAGGTACGTCCTACATTTGCTTGAGGAATATATTCATGAGAACGCCATGAACTATTGTATATAATTGGCAATTTAGTTAATTGAATAGCACTATCTCTAACGATTACCGAATCAACCCCAAAGAGAAAAAGATTCTGACTGATTTTTATTTCTTTATTTTTCTTCGTTCTAAAAAACATATAAGAACCACTACCTAATCCTTCAAAAGCAATCATTGAAAGCCCGGTGGATTCGTTTTTATAGAATGCATAAGAGTAATTACATAAGGAATCTGTTGTCCAATCTTTAGTTTGAATTAACACTTTGTGACATGTGTCTCCGCTAATTATGGTATCAATTAAATGAGAGTATGTTCTTCTATAATTTGTAAATGTTGTATCAGAGCCTTCTGTGTAATGAATCTCCACCTTATAAGTCCACACTCTGCCAACACCAAATGGATACTCGGTTAATTCATAAGTTTGGTTTGAGGACGGCGACTGAATACTTTGCTCATCCTTTTTACAAGCATAACCTAGTAAAACACAAACCAACAAAAACATATTGAATTTCATAAATCTAAACTAAGGAAAAAATTCTCTATAAACAAAAATCCCCCGCTCTTATTAAGAACGAGGGATTCAATATTGTTAAACTAAAATTATTTTACGGTTTGCATTGCTTCAATAGTGAAGTTAATTGTAACCTCATCACCTAAGCCTGCGCCTTCTTCACCAATTTTGAAATCTTTACGAGAGATTTTTAATTTACCTTCAAAACCTGCTACATCAAATTTTCCATTCTCTTTCCAATCTTGCAACGATTTACCCATGTAGTTAAAAGGAACAGACATTTCTTTAGAAATTCCTTTGATAGTTAATTTACCTTTTGCAACATAAGCAAACTCGCCCATTGCCATTGTGTCTTTCATTACTTCAGTAGCTTCGAAAGTCATTTTAGGATATTTAGCAGTTTCAAAGAAATCTTCTCCTCTTAAATGCTCATCACGTTTTTCGCTTTGTGTATTAATTGTGTTTACATCAATTTGGAAAAACATTTTAGCACCTGCAGTGTTTTGTAAATTAACAAAACCGCTATCAATTAAAATAGAACCATTAGTTGTTGTAACAATATGACGAATTGCAAATCCAACAGAACTGTGAGCCCCATCAACTTCGTACATTCCATTTAATTCAGCAACGTCTTTTTTGTTAGCGTTCATAATGCTATCGCACTCTGCTTTGCTTGAACAAACATATTCTTGTCCGTTAATGTTACATACAAGAACTTCTTTTTTCATTTCTGATTTGCAGCATCCTTCTTCACCTGAACAGCTTGAAGTACCAATACCAACAATGTAAGGAGCAATAACTAAAGAAACGATTGACATTAATTTAATTAAGATGTTCATAGAAGGTCCTGAAGTATCTTTGAAAGGATCACCTACTGTATCACCAGTAACTGAAGCTTTATGTGGTTCAGATTTTTTGTAGAACATTTCTCCGTTAATCAATACACCTTTTTCAAATGATTTTTTAGCGTTATCCCAAGCACCACCTGCGTTAGATTGGAAAATACCCATTAACACACCTGATACAGTAACACCTGCTAACACACCACCTAATACTTCTGGCCCGAAAACGAAACCAACAATAACTGGAGTAATTAAAGCGATAGCACCTGGCATCATCATTTCACGGATAGACGCTTTAGTAGAAATAGCAACACACTTTTCGTATTCAGGTTTTGCTTTGTATTCCATAATACCTGGAATTTCGCGGAACTGACGACGAACTTCTTCAACCATGTCCATTGCTGCTCTACCTACTGCTTGTATACACAATGCAGAGAAGATGAAAGGAATCATAGCACCAACAAATAAACCTGCTAATACATTTGCTTTGTAAATATCAATTGCATCAATACCAGCAATTCCTACGAATGCAGCAAACAATGCTAATGAAGTTAATGCAGCAGAAGCAATAGCGAAACCTTTACCTGTAGCTGCTGTAGTGTTACCTACTGCATCTAAGTTATCTGTACGCTCACGAACTTCAGGAGGTAATTGACTCATCTCTGCAATACCACCAGCGTTATCAGCAATTGGACCGAAAGCATCGATAGCTAATTGCATTGCTGTAGTTGCCATCATACCTGCTGCAGCAATAGCCACACCATATAAACCTGCAAAATAATAAGAACCCATGATACCAGCAGCCAATGTTAAAATTGGAATAACTGTTGATTTCATACCTACTGATAAACCACCAATGATGTTAGTAGCATGTCCTGTAGCTGATTGACGAATAATAGAAAGAACTGGTTTTTTACCCATTGCTGTGTAATACTCAGTAACGATACTCATAATAGCACCTACTACTGTTCCTACAACAATTGCCATAAACACACCCATCTTAGTAAATGTTTTATCACGTAAAGTAATATCGCCATCAGGTAACATATACATTACAATAAAATAAGAAGCAATAACTGTTAAAGCCATAGAAGCCCAGTTACCTAGGTTTAACGCATTCTGTACATTTGATTTATCATCTTTAATAGTAACGAACCAAGTACCAACGATAGAGAAAACAATACCTAAACCACAAATTACCATTGGTAATAAGATTGGTGACATACCACCGAAAGCATCTTTCACAATCATCTCTTGACCTAATACCATTGTTGCAAGAATGGTTGCTACATAAGAACCGAATAAATCAGCACCCATACCAGCAACGTCACCTACGTTATCACCTACGTTATCTGCAATAGTTGCAGGGTTACGAACGTCATCTTCAGGAATACCTGCTTCAACTTTACCTACTAAGTCAGCTCCAACATCAGCAGCTTTAGTATAAATACCACCACCAACACGCGCAAATAATGCGATTGATTCAGCACCTAATGAAAAACCAGTTAATACTTCGATTGCAGTTTTTACAGTGTTCTCACCTAAATCAGCAAACATTGCTAAGAAAGCGATGAATAAACCACCTAAACCAAGTACCGCTAAACCAGCAACACCTAAGCCCATTACAGTACCGCCTGTAAAAGAAACTTTTAATGCTTGTTTTAAACTTGTACGAGCAGCTTGTGTAGTACGAACGTTAGCTTTAGTAGCTACCTTCATACCAATATAACCTGCAGTTGCAGAAAATACCGCACCTATTATAAAAGCAATTGAAATAATCCAACTTGAATGGATAGGCTTACCATTTACTTCATGGATAGTTCCTGAATATGCTAATAAAGCCGCTGCAAACACAACGAAAATACTTAACACTTTCCACTCTGCTTTTAAGAATGCCATTGCACCTTTAGCAATGTATCCTGCAAGTTCCTGCATGTTTGCATCACCTGCATCTTGTTTACTAACCCAAGCAGATTTAACTGCCATTACTAATAGGCCCAAAATACCTAATAGTGGTACTAAATAAATTACGAAATCGTTCATACGTTTTTTTTATTTTGTTATTAATCTCTAATTCAAAAAGTTACAAGCTAACTCTTTAAAATTAGGGGTGCAAACATACGCAATCCCTGTTGAATTTCAAAATAGTAAGTGTTTTGTAAATAACTAAAAGTCAAATATTTAAATAACAAATTAGTGAACGTAGGGCATATATTAATAAATATTGAGGTCGAAAAATGCATATAATACACTAATAGGTTTAGAAGATTAAAATTACAACTCCTTTAACTCAGACGCCTGTTTGATATCTATAGAATTAAAGCATACAATTATAATACCCGAATAAATTTATTTCTAACTTAGTGCGAGTTAAATTCAAATGAAAAAAAACAATATTATTATAATCTTAATGCTATTGAGCTTGTGTTTAAAATCACAATCACTTTGGCAAATTTATCCAGATAAAACTGAAAGGTATTTATTAGAGTTTAATGATGATTTTAATAATAATGAAGTAGATCAAGAAAAATGGAGGGTACAACTACCATGGAGTAGAGCCGTTATGAGCCAAGATATTATTTATCTAAATCAAAATGTAAAAGAAGAAAATGGTTTAATAAAGTTTTATATTGATAAAAAAGATACAGCAATAGCATTAGTACCTTGGGAAGTTGATTCAGCATTTATTAAAAAAAATAATATTACTGCCGTAGATGGCAAATTCAATTTTAAATATACTGGAGGATTAATTTGGTCGAAAAGAGATTTTCAATACGGTTATTTTGAAGTAAAGTTTAAAGCGCCAACAGGCAAAGGAATATGGCCAGCATTTTGGTTATATGGTGGAAATCCAAATTATGAAATAGATTTTTTCGAATTAAAAGGGGAAAAAGAAAAAGAAATTCATGTTGATGTGCATTGTCCTGATGGTTGTGGCAACTTTAAACATGGCCCTTTTGAATATTACCGTAAAGGCTATGGACATTGGATAGATACCAAAACAGAAATTAATGAAGGATTTAATGTGTTGGCAAGTGAATGGACAGAAACTTATATTAAATGGTTTCTTAATGGAAAATTAATTGCTTATTTTGATAAAGCACCATTTAATTTAAAAATGGGATTAACTAGTGGAACAGGTATAGCAAAAGATAAAGCAGCCTTTGCACCTGGTCCAGATGATAAAACTCCATTTCCAAATGAATTTGCAGTTGATTATATTAATGTGTGGACTAAAAAAAACGACGCTAAAACCAATCCACTTGTTTTCACGAAAAAATCTGAAGGGCGAACCATCATGGTTCCGAAAACTGATTCTTTGCAAATGAATGCGAAGAAAAAGAAAAAAACTAAATATTATAAAAAGCAAGTGGGTGTTCATTCTCAATTAATGACTGTTTCTGTAAAACAAATGGATGGCACTAATAATTTAATCATTAATGTTTTTGGCGAAAAAATTCTTAGTTCGGAACTTATTGTTTCTTCTCAAAAAAAGGTATCGTTAAAGTATCCCTTAAAAAAAGGAGAAAACGTGTTAGACCTTACCACTATTGAGCCAGGAGAATATACCTTAGAGATTAAATTAAATGATAAAATCTTGAATGAGACAATATTGGTTAAATAGAAGTAATCTATTACTCTTTCTCATTTTAACACTAGCACTACTTTTAAGGGTTTACCTTTCACTAGATGAATTTTTACACACATGGGATGAGCGTTTTCATGCCTTGGTTGCGAAAAATCTATTGGATAATCCATTAAAACCGTTACTGTATAAAACCCCAGTTTTTCCGTACAATACGCAGGATTGGTTTACAAATCATATTTGGCTACACAAACAACCATTGCCCCTCTGGTTAATGTCACTTTCTATTAAGTGTTTCGGTTTACACGAATTTGTTATTCGAATTCCCTCAATACTTCTCTCTACTTTAGCAGTATATTTCACCTATTACATTGGAAAAAATATTTTCAATGCGCGCGTTGGATTATTAGCTGCCTTTTTTCATGCAACTAACGGATTGTTAATCGAAATGTGTGCAGGTAGAATTGCTACCGATCATTATGATACTCTATTTTTAGTATTTATTGAAGCTGCCCTTTATTTTGTAATTATTCAAACAAAAAGAAAAACCATAATTTGGTCAGCGCTAATAGGATTGTGCATAGGGCTTGCTATCTTAACAAAATGGCTACCCGCTTTAATTGTTTTGCCTGTTTGGTATCTTTTATCGAAGAACTACTTCCCAAAAAAGAAACTCATCCTACAAGGTATTATTATTATTGCTACAAGTATTATTATTTCGCTTCCTTGGCAGCTTTACATCATGAAAAACTTTCCAATAGAAGCTAGTTATTCATATAATCACAATTTAAAACATATAACAGAGGTGCTTGATAATCAAGAAGCAGAATGGTACTATTATTTTTATAAAATATTAGTAAATTATTCTGAAATCATTTACTTCGCTATTATACTGTTTGGTATAGCTTTATTTAAACATAAAAAAATAAATGCTCAGAAAGCCGCATTGCTTGTTTGGATCTCTATTCCCGTTTTATTCTTTTCATTTGTATCAACAAAAATGCAAGGGTATATTATGTTTGTGTCGCCTGCACTATTTATAATTTACGCATACTTTATTAATTACCTACTATACAAACGTTATACTATACAAAACAAGACAACAAAAATAATATTGACAGTTTTAATTACCTCCTCCTTTTTATTACCATTAAGATATCTAACCGAAAGAATAAAATTATTTGAAAGTTACAACCGCAATCCAAAATGGTCCTCGGTTTATAAGACTATAGCAAATGAAACAAATAAGTCGAAAGAGAAGCTGGTTTTTATTAACGTTGAGCACCCCATTGAATTTATGTTTTATTCAAAATTTCCTGCATACGTAAAAAAAACAATAAGTGATGAAGAAAAAAAACGTTACCCAGCTTATTCGTTTGTGCGTTTGGATGACATACAAAATCAAGAATAATAAATAAACTTAGCGAAAAAGAGAATCACTTTATTTAATAAAACTTTGATAAAATACACCTTTGGTCGTAAATTAAATGAACTGATCTACCAAAAAATATTCAAACCCGAATCCAAAGTGTTTAGGATTTCATTTTCTTTACTTGTTACACTTGTGTCCCAACAAATTCTAATCACTTGGTTTCCCTTCTTATACTCGAGCACATTGTAATTTTGAAGTAAATCAGGGCTAATTGTTTTTTCATCAACTGACTTCATAGTTGAAAGATTTGCCTTATCTAATTTCTTAAAATATGAACTAACCAGTTTTGCTTCTTGTTTATAAGCATCCCCCCATGTATAACTCAGCGAATCTATGAAATCATTATATACCATTCCTGTTTTCCTAAAAACATAATGTCCACCCGTTTTATTTACAAAGCCTCGCGCAACATAATCACCTTGCTCAGGTGGCTTTTGAGAAAACATACTTAATGAAAGTATACAAAATAATATGAGAAGTGTTTTCATGATTTTTTTAGATAAGTGAAGATGCGATTACACGAGCCTCTTTATCGCAGGCAACATAATCATCGTAACTTGGCTTTTCCATAAAATTTATTTTACTCATGGTGTTTGCAATTACATCACTCATTTGCAGAAAACCAACTTTATCTTTTAAGAATGCTTCAACCACAACTTCGTTTGCTGCGTTTAGCACACAAGGCATATTTCCGCCTTTATTCAATGCATCAAATGCTAAACCTAAATTTTGAAAAGTTTCCATGTCTGGTTTTTCAAAACTCAAGTTCGGGAAATTCATAAAATCGAAACGTGGAAAATCACTATGAATTCTTTCTGGATAAGCTAATGCATATTGAATTGGTAATTTCATATCAGGCAGACCCATTTGTGCTTTCATACTACCATCATTAAACTGCACAATGCTATGAATGATACTTTGAGGATGCACAATTACATCTATCTCGCTTGGTTTTAAACTAAATAACCATTTTGCTTCAATCACTTCAAGTCCTTTATTCATAAGACTTGCAGAATCGATAGTGATTTTTGCACCCATTACCCAATTTGGATGTTTAAGTGCTTGTTCTTTTTTAACCGTGCTTAAAAAGTTTTTATCTTTTCCTCTAAATGGTCCGCCACTTGCGGTTAAATAAATTTTTTCGATTGTATTATCAAACTCACCTGCCAAGCATTGGAAGATTGCAGAATGCTCGCTATCTACAGGGTAAATATTTACAGCATTATCAAAAGCTAGTTTTGTAACAATATCACCTGCAACAACTAATGTTTCTTTATTGGCAAGAGCAATTGCTTTTTTAAATTTAATAGCATTAATTGTAGAAGCTAAACCAGCATAACCTACAATTGCAGTAAGCACTATGTCGATGGTTTCCATCTCCACAATTTGCTCTAACGCTTTTGAACCTGCATACACTTTAATGTCGTGAGAAAACAAAACATCTTTTACTTCTTTGTACTTTGTTTCGTCAACAATTACAACTGCATTTGGTTTAAATTCTAAAGCTTGTTTTATTAATAATTCCGAATTAGAATTTGCAACCAATACTTCCACAACAAAATGTTGAGGATTAGCACGAATTACATCTAAGGCTTGAGTACCAATACTGCCAGTACTTCCAAGAATGGCTACATGTTTTAATTTCTTTTCTTCCATTCTTATTTTAACTCAATTTCCAAATTTGCTTTTTTCCAAGCGCTAAAACCACCTGTTAAATTAACAACGTTTTTAAAACCTTTCTTAACTAATATTTCAGCAGCATCTGCACTTCTTCCACCACCTGCACAATAAACATAATATGTTTTTTTCTTATCCAATTTATCTGCTTCTTTTTCAAAATCAACAGCTAAAAAATCAATTTCAGTTGCACCTTTAATTTTTCCTTTTTTAATTTCATCAGGAGTGCGCAAATCAATTAGTACACCCTTTTTCTTTTTCATCATATCCTTAAAATCCAATGGACCTTCATTCTTATATCCAGTTTTTTGTGCAAACATTGTACTTGCAGAAACCAATAACATAAACAATACAACAATTCCCTTTTTCATTTTCTTTAATTTTCGTCAAATTTAACCTTAATAAGTGTAAAAAGAAAGAGTAAACAGGGCATTTAACACAAGCGGGGCAACAATTATTATTTTACCTTTGCAGCTGATGAAATCGCTTAAATACCTCAACAAATATTTCTTAAAATACAAGTACCGTTTATTGCTCGGTTTTTTGTTTGTGGCTATTTCTAATATCCTGATGATGAGTCAAGGAGAAGTGATTGAAAAAGCAACCAACCGATTCGAAGCCTTTATTAAGGGAGATAAAAGCGAAAAAGATTTTATTTGGCTTGCAGTTATCATGCTTGCCTTAGCATTGGGCTCGGGATTATTCATGTTTTTAAAACGACAATTTATTATTGTTCTTTCTCGATTAATTGAAGCGGATTTAAAAAATGAGATTTACGAACATTATCAAAAACTTGATTTAGCATTTTATAAACGCAACAACACAGGTGATTTAATGAATCGTATTAGTGAAGATGTGAGTAAAGTACGCATGTACATTGGCCCTGCGGTGATGTATATTGTAGATACCTTTTTCACTATTGCTACTGGTTTAATTTACATGATAAACAAAAACTCACTTTTAACTTTAGTGGTTTTTATTCCTTTGCCCCTGCTTTCGTTTATTATTTTTAGAGTAAGTAGTTTAATTAATAAACGTAGTACGAAAGTGCAAGAGAGTTTATCTTCTTTAACTTCAGGTGCGCAGGAATCATTTTCTGGAATACGTGTTATTAAAGCGTATAATAAAGAGAATTTCTTTTCGTCCATTTTTTCGAAACAAGCTGATGAATATAAGAATTCCGCATTACATTTATCTCGCACCGAAGCATTGTTTCATCCGGTGATTACTTTTATGATTGGCTTGAGTTTAATTGCAATTATCTATTTTGGTGGTAAATTGTATATTGATGGAACCATTGTAGCAGGAACAATTACAGCTTCTATTTTCATTGTATACAAATTAACCTGGCCATTTGCATCTTTAGGTTGGACTACCTCACTCATACAACGCGCAGCTGCATCGCAAACACGTATAAATGAATTCTTAAATACTAAACCAGAAATAGTAAATAAGAGCGATAAAGAATTACAAAAAATAGAATCCATCGAATTTAAAAATGTTTCCTTTACCTATCCAGATACAGGAATTGAGGCGGTAAAAAATATTTCATTTACATTACATCCTTCCGAAACACTTGCTATTGTTGGTCCAACAGGCTCTGGAAAATCAACAGTGGCAACGTTACTTACTCGTTTTTATGATGTAACAAAAGGAGAGATTTTAGTTAACGGAGAAAACATTCAGAAAGTAAACCTACACGCACTCAGAAGAAAAACAGGTTATGTGCCGCAAGAAGTATTTTTATTTTCGGATACAGTAAACAATAACATTGCTTTTGGTTTACCTAATGAAACGCAAGACGCAAACAAAATAATACAAGCAGCAAAAGATGCCAATGTGCACGACAACATTATGGGTTTCGAGAAAAATTACGAAACTGTTGTTGGCGAGCGCGGCGTAACTTTATCTGGCGGACAAAAACAACGCATCTCTATTGCCCGCGCTATCATTAAGAACCCCGATCTATTAATTTTTGACGATTGTCTAAGTGCAGTTGATACAGAAACCGAAGATATCATCATCGAAAATTTAAAACGCATTATGGGCAACAAGCCATCTGTAATTGTGAGCCACCGAATAAGCAGCATTAAACACGCCAACAAAATCATCTATTTAAAAAACGGTGAAATTGTTGAGTACGGCACCCATGAAGAATTGCTATCGCTTGGAAAAGAATATGCTGAATTGTATAAATTGCAACAACTAGAACGATAATGGTTTTGAATAAAATGCAGACCAATCTTAATACAAAAAAAGTTTTCTATCTTGTTTTAATTATTTCCATTTCTGTTTTTCTTTTCTCTTTCATCAGAGATTGGCAATTAGACACGAAAAGATTGCCATGCGATTTAAGAAATAGAGTTGTTGGAGCTCGTTTACTATTTACTGAAGAATCTCCCTATTTTTACAAATGGCAAAACAACGATCCTGTTGAATTATACGACTTAGCGCATTATAGAGAAGTAAAGGTTTCTGCTGTAACAGCAAGTCCGTTTTTTTTGTTGCTTATTAAACCAATAAGTTATTTAAGCTTCTTCACCATTTCGAAAGTTTGGCTCATTGCTGAATATTTATGCATTGTACTTATTATATTACTTAGTATAATACTTGCGAAAAATTACATGAGTAAAAGCTTATCACTCATTTTTATTTGCCTGTTTACTTTAAGTAATGCCTGGCAATGCCATACCGATCTTGGACAATCGTATATACTAATTGCAGCACTATTTATGCTTATTTATTTTTTGCTACATCAATATCCAAACAATAAAAAACGCACTTACATTGCAACTTTCCTAAGTATTATACTGATTTTGATAAGACCAATTTCTGCATTATTATTATTTCCTTACTTATTCCAATTTAATAAACTTAAAAATTATCTTATTTCTCTAAGCATTTTAGGTTTAGTGAGCGTATTGATTATTTGGCTTAGCCCGCATCAAAATAAACTATGGAAAGATTATTTTTATTCTGTTAATTACGTTTCTCAATTTCATCAAGGCAATATAAAACCCGATTTTAATTTTAAGCCGGTTACTGAGCCAAAAAATATAGAAGGCTACGAGATGAGTGAAATAAAAAAGATGAATTACCAAAAGGCTTACAAAGAGTATTTTATTAACTACTATAAATTCCCAACAGAATTAGGGCTTCGAAAATTATCAATGAAAGAAACGGCTATTCACTTTTCCATTTTGTTTACACTTAGTCTTGTACTAAGTTTTTTCCTTCTTTCCAAAATCAAAGATTATCAGCTTTCTCTAGAAGTTATTTTTTGCCTAGGTCTCTTACTATATATAGCGGCTGAAATATTTATTCCAGTTCAAAGGGCAACATACAATCAAGTGCAGTGGCTGCCTTTTATTGCGATTTTCTTTTCTTTTAAATCAGTAAATAAAGTTACGGCTTCACTAATTTGTTTGGTAATGATACTAATGATAGTAAACATAACTAATTTTGAATCTCAAATTATAGTTTCAGAATTAATTGCTTTTTTGACTTTGCTTGTGCACTTAATTACTATCTATAAAGGAAAGAAAAAGTTTATTGATAATCCTTAATATTCAACTTCCTCAATTTAGGATTCAATCTATCCACAACACCTACAACCAATATCGTCATTACTCCGCCAAAGGCAATGGATGGCACAAGTCCCATTATTTTTCCAGCGAGTGCAGATTCGAAACCACCTAGCTCATTGGATGAGCCAATGAAAATACTATTAACAGCCGATACCCTGCCCCGCATATTATCGGGTGTCATTAATTGTAAAATACTATGGCGTACAACAACCGAAATATTATCTACAGCACCCGTCATAAACAACATAAAAAAAGCGAGCCAAAAATTAGTTGAAAAAGCAAATGCAATGGTGAACACACCAAATGCAACAACACCCCATAATAATACTTTTCCCGCTTTTTTCTCAGGTGGATAAGCTGCCATAATAAATGCAGAAACCACAGCGCCTACTGCTGGTGCGGTGCGTAATAAACCAAAGGAGCTTGGGTCGGCATGCAATACTTGATCATTAAAAGCTTGTAAAATTGCAACTGCTCCACCAAATAAAACGGCGAACATATCTAGTGAAAGTGCGCCTAACAACATTTTAGTTTTGAAAACAAATTTTAATCCCGCCTTTAAACTTTCTACAACCGATTCTTCTTTGCTGCGTTCTTGCGGGCGATTACCAATGCGTACATAAGCAATTAAACCAATTGCAAATAAACCGCAGTTTATTAAATAAGTTGTTTGTGCATTATAAGTGTTATTGTAAGAATATATCCACGCAGCAATTACAGGCCCTAAAATTGCCCCGATGTGCCAAAAAGTACTGTTCCATGTTGCAGCCTGTGTATATTGGTTTCGAGGGATAATTTGCGACATAAAGGGCGACATGGCCGCTGCTAAAAATGCGCGGATGATTCCGAACAAAACAACCACAAACATTAATGGATAATAGGAGAATGCATCTAAGAAATTAAACGAAGGCAAACAAAATAAAAACAACAATACCGAACCAAGCAATAATGCAAAGGTTGAAACGACAATTATTTTTCTACGATTATAAACATCAGCAACATAACCTGCATAAAAACAAGAAATAACAAAAGGAATAACTTCGCACAAACTCACCAAACCCAATACCATCAATTCTTTCCCGTGTTCGTAATAGGCCTGCAAACCAATAGTGGTCATTTGCATTTGTATAGCAAGGGTTAAGAAAAACCTGCCCGCCACAAAATTTCTGAATTCAGGAATTTTAAAAATCCCGAGCGACTGTTTATTTATATTTTTAAACACATGCAAACTTAACACTTTCTAAATTAACAAGTAAAGCAATTGTTAATTCTATTTGATAAATGGAGGTCAAAACGCTTCGCTAAATACACGAATGGCCTTAATTTAGTAGTTCGATAATGGAACACACTGCACTTAAATATCTAGCCGAAGACGATCGTCCGAGAGAGAAAATGCTTTTGAAAGGAAGACATGCTTTATCGGACGCAGAATTGATTGCAATACTTATTGGTTCGGGAAGCAGAAATGAAAGCGCAGTAAAATTATCTCAACGTATTTTAAAAAGTTGCGGCAATGATTTAAATGCACTTGCAAAATTATCGATAAAAGAGTTATGTGAGTTTAAAGGCATTGGTGATGCAAAGGCAATAAGCATAGCCGCTGCATTAGAGCTGGGCAGAAGAAGAAAAGAAAACGATGCCGAAACAAAACCTACTATTGTTTCAAGTAAAGTTGCTTACGAACTTTTACGTTCCTCATTAAGCGATTTACCGCACGAAGAATTTTGGATTTTAATTTTAAACCGTGCAAATAGATTAATAAAAAAAGAATGTGTAAGCAAAGGCGGTATCTCTGCAACATTAGTAGATGCAAGGCTTGTGTTTAAACCTGCTATACTAAATTCTGCATCTTCTATCATTCTTGCTCACAATCATCCTTCAGGAAATTTAAGAGCAAGCGATGAAGACATTAAGCTTACAAAAAAATTAAAAGAAGCTGGAAAATATTTTGACATCAGCATATTTGACCATATCATCGTTGGCGAAAATGCGTATTTCAGTTTTGCAGATGAAGGTTTACTAAATAATTAAACATGGAAGAAACAGAAAAATTATTTTATGCTATTGGCGAAGTTGCCGAAATGTTTGATGTGAATACTTCATTAATTCGTTTTTGGGAAAAGGAGTTTGATATTATCAAACCTCAAAAAAATAAAAAAGGCAATCGTCTCTTCACTAAAAAAGATATTGAAAATTTTAGAGTCATTTACCATTTGGTAAAAGACAAAGGCTACACCTTGCAAGGTGCTAAAGAACATTTAAAAGGAGCAAAAGTTTCAACAACTGAAATAAATAAAAACGCTGAAGCAATTGAAAAACTAAAGAAATTGAAAGAGGCTTTGTTGGAGTTGAAAAAGGAATTGTAATTTTAGTTAAACCTAAAATAATCCAAAGCAAAATATAAGAGGATAGTCCAAAACATAACAAACACAGACATCCACATCATAATTAATTTTTTATGCCCAAAAAACTTTAAGCATAAAAATACGCCAAGCGGAATAGATAAAAACAAAGGAGATATTGCGCATACTCCAATAATTCCAAATTTCTTTTTTATTTTAATAATAATGCGGTTTGTTTTTGTAAACTTCTTTTTATTTGCATTTCTATTTGGACGAATTTTATCCATCAAATACGAAATACCTTTCATTATAATATCAATAAGGTAGGTATAAACTATGGTTCCAAAAATACCTCCCGAAGAACAAACGATAAATGCTTCGAGGAAATTAAAACCTAATAATATAGCAGACGGAACACCTGCAATGCCCAACTTAACGGCGCTTGCAAAAAAAACTCCAGTTATTTCACCCCACTCGAGGTCTATCATGTTTATAGTTTTTCGCCGTAAGCTAAATCACCTGCGTCGCCCAATCCTGGAACGATGTATGAATGAGCGGTTAGTTCCTCATCAACGGCGCCTAACCAAATAGTATAATTTTGATGTGGCATGTGCGCTTTTACATACTCTAAACCTTGCTTACTTGCAATAACCGCTACAATGTGTGTATGTGATGGAATTCCTTTGCTAACTAATGCTTGGTAAGCCAACACCATTGATGCTCCTGTTGCAAGCATTGGGTCGGTAACAATTAATGTTTTATTTTCTAATGACGGGCTTGATAAATATTCTATTGCAATATCAAAGGTATTATCCTTATGATGACGACGATAAGCTGAAACAAAAGCATTTTGTGCTCTATCAAATACATTTAACAAACCGGTATGTAAAGGCAATCCTGCTCTCAGAATAGTTGATATTACAGGCTGTTGTTCAATTACTAAACTCTCTGCCTCTCCCAATGGCGTGGTTGTAATTACCTGTTTGTACTTTAAGGTTTTACTAATTTCATAAGCAAACAACTCGCCCATACGCTCTAGATTACGACGGAAACGAATTGGGTCTTTTTGAATTTCTTTGTCACGTATTTCAGAGATATATTGACTAATAATACTATTTTGTTGTGAAAGTATATGTACCGCACCCATAAAGAAAATTTTGGCTGAAAGATACTCATAATTTAGAAATTTGCTTTTTGTATTGGCAATTTTTAGCTTTTATTTCATAAGTATTTTTATTTTGCTAAAGTTTTTATACATTTAGCGAAATGAATTTGCCCCGCTTAACCAGCTGCATTTTATTGATTTTGCACATTTAAAAAAATTAGTTAAAACCATGAAACTACTAACTACCATTGCACTTTTATTTTTAGGAATGAGCTTCACATTTGCTCAGGAAACAGTGAAACAAGAGCTAAATTGCTACAATAAATGGTCGCAAAAATTTGAAGAGCGTGGTGCAGAAGATGTTGCGGATGGCACATACACCGACGTTATTATTACATTTAGACAAGGCGCAACTGCTGATTGTTTTAACGGAAAAGCTGTAGTAAAAGAAGGGAAACTTCAAGCCTTTCACATTGAATTAGAGGATGGCACCTACGAACTAGTAAATCGTATTTGGAAAACAGACACAAAAGACTTAACAATTGTAAATGGCATAAGCAAAACAATTGTTAGTAAGGACAATGTTTTGGTAAATGTGCTTTGGCCTAAAAAATTGAAACCAAAAAAGGCTTCCCCTAAAAAAGCTGCAGAGCCAACCGACGATTAATTTCCTCTAAAAATATAGCTTTTATTGGCTCTTAAATCGGGATTTTGCCTTATATTTGAGAAATGGAATTCTCAGCTCAACAAATAGCCGAACTACTTGGCGGAACCGTTGAAGGTAATGCAGAAACTAAGGTTTCTGACTTATCTAAAATAGAAGAAGGCAAAGCAGGCACTTTATCGTTTTTGGCTAACCCAAAATACACGAATTATATTTATGAAACCGATGCAAGTTTAGTTGTTGTAAACAATACCCTTGTTTTAGAAAAAGCAGTTAAACCAACTTGCACACTTATTCGTGTAGAAGATGCTTATGGCTCCTTTGCAAAATTACTTGGATTATACGAGCAACTAAAAGGAGAGAAAAAGGGAATTGAACAACCTTCTTTCATTCATCCTACTGCAAAAATTGGCGAAAACTGCTACGTTGGAGCCTTTGCTTACATTGGAGAAAATGTTGTGATTGGAAATAACGTAAAAATTTATCCTCAAGTTTATATTGGTGACAACGCAAAAGTAGATGATAACACCATATTATTTGCTGGTGTTAAAATTTACAATGATTGCGTGTTAGGAAAAAATTGTACCATACACGCAAGTACTGTTATTGGTAGCGATGGTTTCGGCTTTGCTCCCAACAGCGAAAATAATTATCAAAAAATTCCTCAAATTGGAAATGTTATAATTGAAGATAATGTTGAAATAGGCTCTAACTCTTCCATTGACAGAGCTACACTTGGCTCAACAATTCTAAGAAAAGGCGTTAAACTAGATAATTTAGTGCAAATTGCACACAATGTAGAAATCGGCGAAAACACTGTAATTGCTGGTCAAACAGGCGTTGCAGGCTCAACCAAAGTTGGAAAAAATTGTATGATTGCTGCGCAAGTAGGAATTATTGGACATATTAAAATTGCTGACGGTGTTAAAATAGCGGGGCAATCAGGAATAGGAAAAGCAATTACAAAAGAAGGAGAAATAGTACAAGGCTCTCCAGCTTATGGCATTAGCGAATACACAAGAAGTTATGTGCTTTTTAGAAGCCTTCCTAAATTAGATTTAAGAGTAAGAGAATTAGAAAAAAAGATTAACAATACCACAAAATAGACTTCGCGATGATAAAGCAACGCACCATTAAAAATCCTGTTTCGCTTACTGGCGTAGGATTACACACAGGAAAAAAAGTAACGATTACATTTAACCCAGCACCAGAACATCATTGGTTCAAGTTTCAACGTACCGATGTAGAAGGACAACCAATTATTGAAGCAGATGCTGATTTAGTTGTTGATACATCGCGTGGAACAACATTAGAAAAAAACGGAGTACGTGTGCATACAACTGAGCATGTTCTTGCTGCTTTAATGGGTTTAGAAATTGATAATTGTTTGATTCAAATTGATGGGCCTGAAATGCCAATTATGGATGGAAGCTCAATCAAATTTATTGAAGCAATTGAAGCTGCTGAAATTGTTGAGCAAGAAGCTGAACGTGAATATTTCGAGTTAAGAGAAAATCTTACCTACGAAGACCCAATTAAAAAAGTAGAAATGCTTGCTGTTGCTCAAGAAACTTTTAGAGTAACTGTAATGGTTGATTATAACTCTGAAGTACTAGGAACACAACACGCTTCAATGTATAGCATTGAAGAGTTTAAACCTGAGATTTCGAGATGCCGTACTTTTGTTTTCTTGCACGAATTAGAAGCATTACTTGAGCACAACTTAATTAAAGGTGGAGATTTAGATAATGCAATCGTTTTAGTTGACAGAGAAATTTCGAAAGAGAAATTAGATCACCTTAAAAAAGTATTTAATAAGGAAGATATCGACGTTAAAGAAAAAGGTGTTTTAAATACAATCAAATTACAATACTATAACGAACCAGCTCGTCATAAATTATTAGATATCGTTGGCGATTTAGCATTAGTTGGAAAGCCTCTAAAAATACATGTTTTAGCTGCTCGTCCTGGACATGCAGGTAACGTTGCTTTCGCTAAAAAAATTAAGGAATTAATTAAGAAAGAAAATTCAGATAAGTTTTTACCGAAGATAGACATGAATGCTCCTCCGGTATACAACATCAATGACATTTTAAAAATCTTACCTCACCGTCAACCAATGTTATTGGTTGATAAAATAATGGACATTAGTGCGGAGCACATTGTTGGTGTGAAAAATGTAACTTTAAACGAAGAGTTTTTTAAAGGACATTTCCCAGGAAACCCAGTTATGCCAGGTGTTATGCTAATAGAAGCAATGGCACAGTGTGGTGGTGTTTTAGTATTAGGTACTGTTCCTGATCCTGAAAACTACTTGACTTTCTTTATGAAAATTGATGGAGTAAAATTCCGCCAACAAGTAATACCTGGAGATACTGTTGTGTTTAGTTTAAAACTAGTAACTCCTATACGTCGTGGTATTTGCCACATGCGTGGTGTTGCATATGTAAACAACAAACCTGTTATGGAAGCCGAAATGATGGCGCAAATTGTAAAGGTAAAAAATGTAGAATCTAAAAAACCTCAACCACAAGAGGCCTAAACTATTTATATGATTTCAAAATTAGCTTATGTTCACCCAGATGCAAAAATTGGAAACAATGTAACCATTGAACCATTTGCCGCAATTTATGGAAATGTAGTAATTGGTGATAACACTTGGATTGGTCCAAATGCAATCGTTATGGATTACAGCCGTATTGGAAAAAATTGTCAAATATTTCCAGGTGCTGTTGTTGGCGCTGTTCCGCAAGATTTAAAATTTAAAGGTGAAGAAGCATTAGCTGAAATTGGCGACAATTGTATTATTAGAGAGTGCGTTACTATCAACAGAGGAACTGCAGATAGAATGACAACCAAAATAGGTAATAATTGTTTGTTGATGGCATACGTTCATATTGCACATGACTGTATTATTGGCAACAATGTTATTCTTGCTAATAGCGTTGGTTTATCAGGACACATTACTATTGAAGACTACGCAATAATTGAAGGCTTTGCAGCGGCTCAACAATTTGTTACCATTGGTGCGCATACTTTTGTTGGTGGATACGCACAAATTAGAAAAGGTATCCCGCCGTTTGTTCGTGCTGCACGTGATCCACTTCAATTTATTGGAGTTAATACAGTTGGTTTAGCTCGCAGAGGTTTTGCAAAAGAAGTAATTACAGAAATTGAAGATATTTACAGAATTATTTTTGTTCGCGGACATAATGTAACAAAAGCATTAGAAATTGTAGAGCAAGAAATTCCTGACTCACCACATCGCAAACAAATTCTTGATTTTATCCGTGCTCAAAAAGACGGAATCATTAGAGGAATATAATCTCATTAATTAAATCGAAATCCAACTTGATTAACATAGAGATAGATAAGCTGGGCAAGCGATTTAACCGAGAATGGATTTTTAGAAATCTTAGTTATTCAATTCCTGCAGGAAATAAATTAGTTGTAACCGGGGCAAATGGTTCGGGCAAATCTACTTTTTTATTAATGCTTTCGGGTTATGTATTAGCAAGCGAAGGAAGCATTGAATGGAAAAATAGTGAAGGAAAAATCATTGATAAAAATGATTATTACCATCACATTTCAATTGCTTCACCAGCGATGGAATTAATTGAAGAATTTTCTCCACTCGAATTAATAAAACACCAAGCAGCATTTAAAAAATACCAACACAATTTAAGCGCAAACGAAATTATTGAAATTGCTTATTTAGAAAACAGTAAAGACAAAGCAATTAAAAATTTCTCATCTGGAATGAAACAACGTTTAAAATTAAGCTTAGCTGTTTTAAGTGATTGCCCCGTTTTATTGTTGGATGAACCTATTATCAACCTTGATTTGCAGGGTATACAATGGTATAAGCAGTTGATTGATAAATATGCTTCTCACAAAACAATTGTTGTTTGTAGCAATAAAGTAAAAGATGAATATGAATTTTGTCAAAGAGAAATTTCAATAAATGACTTTAAGTAAATCATTTTACAAGTACTTCATTCAATTTTTTTAATCCTGTTTCCAAACTTTTTTGCACAACAACAAACTCTTCCTTCTCCTTACCAACGTACATAATTAGTATATCAAGCTGAAGTTCTTTCTTTAAAAGCTCAGCATACAAATTAGGTTTAGCGTAACGGTAAGCTTCTCTAATTCTACGTTTCATTAGGTTGCGGTCAACGGCGCGTTTGTATAAACGTTTGGGTACTGTTATTAATACACGAGTGGGGTACTTACTTTCGAATTTACTTACTTTCCAAAAAATCTTAAGGGGGTAAAAAGTTTTTGAGCTACCCGATTTATAGAGTAGCTCAATATCTTTTTTGCTGCAAAGTTTTTCTGCTTTCTTAAACGTAAACATTTGTTTAGCGTTTATTTACTTCCTTAATATAATTATCAATAGCTGTTGCCATTGAAGGAGTTTCTTTGGTTGGTGCTGCAATATCTAAACGCAATTTGTGGTTTCTTAATTCTTCACATGCTGCATGGCCAAAAGCACCAATACGAATATCACCTTGCTTAAAGTTAGGGAAGTTTTTAAATAATGATTTTATTCCCATTGGTGTAAAGAAGATCAATACATCGTAATCTAGTTTGCCATTAAAATCAGATAAATCGGCACATACTGTACGATAAAAAGTTGCCTTAGAATAATTCAACTTCATATCATCCAAGAAATCTGCAATTTTTTCGCGATGAACATCAGAAACAGGCAGTAAAAATTTTTCGTCTTTGTGTTTTTTAATCACATCAACCAAATCATTTATTGTTTGTTGTCCGTAAAATATTTTACGTTTACGATACTGCACATATTTTTGCAAGTAGTAAGCAATTGATTCTGATAAACAAAAATACTTAGTGGTTTCAGGAACTGTATAACGCATTTCGTTGCACATTCTGAAATAATGATCAATAGCAACACGGCTCGTTAATATAACTGCATTGTGTTCCATTAGATTAATACGTTGCGCACGAAAATCACGTGCAGGCACTGGATCTATTTGAATAAATTGACGAAAATTAATTTTTACATTATGCTTGCGAGCCAATTCTAAAAATGGTGACTTTTCGCTTTCAGGTTTAGGTTGAGAAATTAAAATAGTTCTAACCTTAACACGCGGGCTATTTTTATCGGCCTCTACGTATATTGGACCTGGATTTACAATCACTTTTTTAGAAGCCTTAGGAGCCTTTTTCTCAGCTACAGGTTTTGCTGTTTCAACTACAGCCTTAACCACTTTTTCAGGTTTTGGAGTTGCTTTTTTAGCACCAACAGGGGCCGCCTTTTTAACTACCGGTTTTGGAGTTACTTGTTTTTTTACAACTGCTTTTTTTGCTACTGCCTTTTTTGCTACCGTTTTAGTAGGTTTTGCAATAGGTTTTTTAGCAACTACTATCTTACGAGAAGGTGTAGAAACCGCTTTTTTGGTGCTTTTATTTTTAACAGTAGATTTTTTAGATTTAACTGCTTTTTTTGTCTTTTGCGCCATTGATGAACCCTTTACTTGTTTAGCTGAAAACCAAAATTCCGCTTACCAATATTTTAATTATAACGATTAACGGAATTATTTCCAAGCCGCAAAGGTACAAAAATAAATGGAAAATAGAAACGCCATCTGAATTAATTAAAATGAGCATTCCTCTCACCAACCTGAGGACATAAAACGTGGCGCAAATTACTAAGCCCGCCACAATAAAGGATACGCTCGATAATTGAGAATACTCTAAAAAGATTAATACCGGGTAAACAAATAAACCAGCGCCTTTTATTGAAAGGAAAGAGTAATAAGCGTATTCGTCGGCTAACAATTGGTTACGGGTAAGTGCGCCAATTACCTTTAAAAAAATAAATTTTATAAAATAAACCAAAACTACCAAAAAGAACAGAATCAAATAGAAATACAAATCGTTGAACGAGTAAGGGAAAAGCTTGTAATACTCGTTTATTTTAAAAAGTAAAAACGGAAAGTTTACAAGAAACAAAAAAATCAAAATAAGCGAAGAACCTTTGTTTAAACGGTAATCTTCTCTAATCAATTGTTTAGCCGCATTAAAAGAAAAGAAAGATCGAATGAGAATAAAAAACTTTTTGGGACTCGTAACTCTTATCAACACTACCAAACTTAAACCCAACATAAGTAAAACGGCAACCCAATAATTCTCACTTTTTTCCATCAGAATACCCGATTGGTTTTTTACAGCAAGTTGGTGCGAGGTGAAAATATGGTTTATAGGAGTAAGATTTAGCACCTTGGTTGGCAAGGTATCTTTTATCGTATCTATTTGCAAAGGCTTCATTGAGAGATACAAATATATTAGTAATTTAGGCTTAAGAAATAAATATTCTGAATAGTTTTTAACGAGCAATATTGATTGAAAATAGCACTTTGAACAAGTAAGAATTTTCAAACATTTGATTGTGCAATTCACTCTTATGCTGCACTTTTGTATCAAGAAATTAAAACAATTAAAAAACAAACAATATGAAAACAATTTTACACAACATGAAAAGCAAAATTGCAGCTACAACGCTTGCAATTTTAGGCTTTGGAGCAATTAATGCTCAAACTTGCGGAGTAAGTGGGGTACCTAGTTATAGTGGAAATGGAACAATGAACATGATGGTTCAAGCTTCCTTTCCGGTGGGTTGGACATCTTATATTACGGTAGATTTTGGCGACGGTGCTAGTTTCACTGGTAATACAGGCGCTCAATCTTACACTACAACTCATACCTACACACAAAACGGTATGTATGGAGTTATGACTAATATTTATGCGTATGACCCAAATGACTCGATGCAATATTGCAATATTTATGATTTAGATACTTTAGTAATAAATGACTTAGCTCCATCAGGTGGTGGTTCTTGCAATATGCAAGTAACAGTTTCTGCTTATGGAACTAGCGACAGTACAGTTAACATTTTTAGTACAGCTTCAAATCCTTTTACATATAGCTATCTAACTGTTGACGGACAATACTTTCCAAATGTAGATAGTATGGACTACACTTTTACACAAGCTGGAGCACACGATATTTGCTATTATGCTGATTACTCAGATAGCACAACATATTGCTACGACTCAACTTGTATAATCTATACATCTGTTGGTCCTAATGGAGGTGGTGGTTCAAGTCAATGCCAAGCAGGGTTTTACTTATGGCAAGATTCTACTAATGTAATGGGTAATGGTTGGTTAGCAATTAACTATTCAACTGGATCAGGTGCTTTAACATACTTATGGGACTTTGGTGACGGAAACACTTCAACACAAGCTTACCCAATGCACACATACAACACTCCAGGTAACTATGTAATTTGCTTAACAATTGCTGACGGAAACGGTTGCACAAGTTCAACTTGCGATTCATCTGCTGCATTAAGAATGATTCAAAGTCAACTTTCTACAACTGCTATTATTGGTTCATTAACTGTTAGCGCACCAACTGGAATTACAGATCATAAATCAGTAATCTTATCTTCTAGTGTTGCTCCAAACCCTATGGCTGACTTAACAAATGTAAGTTTTGAATCAGAAAAAACATTGAAAGGTAAAATTGAAATTGTGAATGTATTAGGTGAAGTTGCTTTCTCTCAAGAAATCAATATTTCAAACGGGGCAAATTCTGCTTCGATTAATACTGAAAACATCACAAATGGAATTTACTTCTTACGTATTGTTTCTGACAACAAAACATTGTCTACAATTAAAGTAGTAAAATAACCCTAAAACACTTTTAAAAAAGTGGTTGCTCCCTGAGGCTCTCGAAGGGAACAACCACTTTTTTTATGCAGTTGCCTTTACAGCAAACAATTCGGTTAATTTATTTACTACAAAATCTACTTCCTCTTTTGTATTGTATTTAGAAAAAGAGAAGCGAACAGAAGCACATTCCATATCAGCTCCGATTCCACGCAAAACATGTGAGCCTTGGTTACTACCTGATGAACAAGCACTACCTCCTGATGCTGCAATACCATTGATATCTAAATTAAACAACAACATTTCTGCGTTATCTGATTTAGGAAAACGACAATTTAAAACTGTATACAAACTATGCGCATCATCTTCTCCATTAATTTCCGTTCCTGGAATATTTTTTTGAATTTGCTCGCGCATATATGTTTTTAAATGCTGAATGTGATCTTGGTGTTGTTTCATTTCATTGTAACAAATATCCAATGCCTTTGCTAAACCAACAATACCAGAAACATTTTCTGTTCCACCACGCATATTGCGCTCTTGCGCACCACCATGTATAAAAGGATTTATTTTTACTGCATGATTGATATACAAAAACCCTACGCCTTTTGGTCCGTGAAATTTATGAGCAGCGCAAGTAACTAAATGCACTTTCATTTCGGGTAAATTCATTGCGTAGTGACCCATTGTTTGAACTGTATCACTATGAAAAATCGCATTGTACTTTTCGCAAAGAGAACCCACTTTTTCTATTGGAAGCAAAGTTCCAATTTCATTATTTGCGTGCATCAAGGAAACAAAACTACGTTCGTTGTTCTTTAGTAATTCTTCTAAATGAGCCAAATCCACATTTCCTTTTGCATCAATGTTTACCCAGCTTAATTTTATTTTTCCTTCTTTTTCTAAAACTTGTAAAGTATGCTCAACCGCATGATGCTCTATTTTAGAACTGATAGCATGTTTGATATTGTGAGTAGCAATGGTTTGAACAATTGCCATATTATCAGCTTCTGTTCCACCACTTGTGAAAAATATTTCGGCAGGCGTAACTCCTAAAAGTTTTGCAACAGTTTTTCTTGATGTTTCAATTGCTGAACGCGTTCTTCTTCCAAATGCATGGATAGAAGAAGGATTTCCAAACTCTTCTTTTAAATAAGGAAGCATTGCTTCAAATACTTCATTATCTAATTTTGTTGTTGCGGCGTTATCTAAATATACTTTCATCTGCTTTATACTATTTTACAAATTTCTTTAATTTAATCGTTATCCAAAAATCTAAACATTCCAATCATTAGCAATTGGATTAAAATGCCATTTGAAATCCTGCTCTAATACCAAATGGTGATTTCACTTGCTCTTTATAAGTTAATCTCCAAAACGCATCAACTCTAAAGAACTTAAATATGTTTTCTATACCAACACTAGCTTCTTGGTATGGAATCTTAGGATTAAATGAATGCAATGTGGTTGGGAAAATTAATTCTCTTTTGTTTTTATCTGTTACACTTCCAAATAATACTTTATAGGTAACAACCTCTCTCCACTTTAATCGTTTTAACAAAGGAATCTTATTTAGAAACAATCCTTCGAAATGATGGAACATCCAAAACGAAGCATATTGATCGCTTGCAAACTCATAATAATTCATCATGTTGTACGACATATAATCATAAATATAGGTTTGATTCCCGCCATGCAATTCCATTAAAGGATAAGGCACATTACCCCAAATTTTCCCGCCTTCAATAGAGAAATCCGTATAACCCAAAAGTTGTCCAAAACGAATACGGTCATTAATATTTAAAACTACCTTATGATAATCATATTGTCCCTCGTAAACTTGTTTCAAGGATTTTATATAAGTAAGTTGTAGAATAGGATATTTTGTTCCTAAGCTTGTACGAGTGAAATCACCGTTAATGTATTTCTCATCAAATGCAAAACGCGTTGTAAATCTAATCTCACTTGTTCTGATAAAAGATTTTTGAACAGTATCACCTTTCCCCTTTTCAAAATCATAACTAAAACCTCCTACAGGAGAAAGCTTGCGATTTATAAAAGTTACTTTGTTTGAAAAACCTTGAAACCACTCATGATCATACCATAGTTGCGTTTGTTCAACACGAGTCAAACTATTTAATGGTGTTCTTCTAAAAAACGAAGCAAAAAAGTTATCCTGCGAAAACCCATTTTGACTTTGTCCTAAAATTTCCAAATCACTTTTATAATTTACACCCACTAATTGTCGGTACGGTTTTTTCGACAAGAAAGTTTTAAAGCCTGCAGAGTATTTCCATTTTTCATCACGGGTACCATAAGCAGTGTAACCACTTATCTCATACCATCTGCTAAACTTACTCGATGTTCTTCCTCCAAAACGAAAACGTGGGCCCTCTAGCTGGTTATAGGACATCAAATTAAAATAAGGACCTATCTCAAAATTTCCAATGGTTTTATAACCTGCCACCAATACACTTATCACACTTACCCAACTTCGATAAATAGGCAAGGTTTGTATGGTATCAATCATTTTATAAATCTTCTGTTCATTGGCAGTAAGCGAATCATGCCGGGCGGTACTCCAAAATTCCTCTGTCTTTTTTGTGGCATCCGCTTCAACAACAATGTTATCGCCAAACTTGAAAAAATCATTTTCCTTTGGTTTATTTACTACAATGTTTTTATACGAAGTTGTTTTTCTTCCATAAATACCAACGCCTTCCTTTTTACTAATTCCAATATCGGGTTGAAAATCGATTACCAATCTGTCCTTAGAAAGCATCCACACACTATCTTCTAAACTAAATTCCTGAATAATATTTGCAGCAGTAATAAAGTTAATGTTTGCATCGTTAGGAATACTCATTTCCAAACGCTTCAATCCAAAGGTGGTATCAGCAATCCACATGTTGCCACTAAATAATAACTCTTGTTTTCTGCGTGGTTTAAAACGAATGTGATAACACCATTTACCATCGATGTATAAACTATCTTCTAAATAAAATTTGTAATTAAAAATTGCATTGTCACAAACTGGCGACTTAAAGTTTTTACCAAATACAAGAATGTCGTTATCATACACATTCACATTTTGGTACATATCACCCATAACCTGCGATACACTTTGGTTTTCGAAGCCTGTAATTTTACTTGCTTTAATTATTTCCTTCTTTTGCTTAGGCTCATCGCGGTAATAAAACTCAGAAAGTGTTTCAATCATAAATAATGGAAGGAAAGCTTTCTCAGAAGAATTACTGCTATCCACATTATCGAAAATAAATTTCACAGGTTTAAAAGCACGTTTATCCTTTAAGTTTTTAGGAATATTATTTAAATCGAACTCTAATTTGTTATAGGCTTCGTATTGGTAACCCGAAAGTTTTCTTTTGTTATTTATTTCTTTGCGAGCAATTACTGCTTTAACATATTTATGTGCGGGGTTTTCGCCTGGATTAATAACCACTTCGTTTAATGAAACTCCGTCTTCAAACAATTCCATTGGTACATTTACATTTTGAGAAACTCCTTTTTTTATTGCAACAGAAAAACGTTTGTACCCAACGTAAGAGGCAACAATTGAATCGCCCTTTTGTGTTGTTTTAATAGAATAGTTACCATCAAAATCAGAAGTTCCACCAGCGGTGCTGCCTTTTAAAACCACATTTACAAAGGGAAGTGGTTCTTTGGTTTTAGCGTCAAATACTTTACCACTAATAACTATTTGCGCAAAAGCGGGGCAAACAATTATTACCAATAAAATGGTAAAAATATTTCGTTTAAAAATGCTCATTTTAGAAGGCATGAAGATAAGAAATTTTAGCTTACAATTAGCCTTGCAAAAGCGCTTCCCAGTATTCGGCTCCACGGCGTGTGTGAGGAATTACAATTGTTCCGCCAACAATATTTGCCACAGCAAAAATCTCATAAACTTCTTCGGTTGTTACTCCTTGTTCATGACATTTGCCTAAATGATATTTAATGCAATCATCGCAACGCAACACCATACTTGCTACTAAACCCAACATTTCTTTGGTTTTAACATCTAATGCTCCTGCCGCATAGGTGTTTGTATCTAGGTTAAAAAGGCGTTTTATTACTAGGTTATCCTTTTCAAGAATTACCTCATTCATTTTAGCACGATAATCGTTGAATTCCTTTATTGAAGCGTTCATAAGAATTAAATTTATTCGCTAAAAATAGGGTAAATAAGGCTTATTTACGGTACTTGTTTTCAACATATTTCGAAACAAAAATGCTGATTTCGTACAAGCAATAAATTGGCACAAAAACCAACATTTGTGAAGTAATATCGGGCGAAGGCGTAATTACAGCCGCTAAAATTAACAAAACTACCACCGCATGCTTTCTAAACTTACGCATGAAAGCCGGTGAAAAAATACCTAAACGTGTTAAAAAGTAAACGATAATTGGCATTTCAAACACCAAGCCCGTAGCCAATACTAAAGTAGAAACCAAGGAAATATAATCATCAATAGTAGGTAAAGTCTGGATAAATTTTTCGGTAGTAATGTTGTAATTTCCTAAAAATTGCACCGACATTGGAACAATAATAAAATAAGCAAAAACAACTCCCAATAAAAACAGAACCGATGAAACCAAAACGAAACCTCGTACTGGCTTGGTTTCCGTGTTTTTTAATGCAGGGCGAATAAATCTCCATACCTCATAAAGTATATATGGGAAACCTAAAATTAAGCCGCCTAAAAATGAAATCCATAAATGTGTTGTAAACTGTCCCGATAACGAATTACTTACCAAAGAAAAATTAATTTCCTTTACACATAAACCCTCTACTCCACCCAATTTATCGGATAAACGACACAATTGTTGGTAGGTAATAAAATCAACGCGCAAAGGGCCGAAAATTATTTCGCCAAACACAAAATCAGGGAAACAAAATACCACAATAGCAAGCACAAGCACCACCACGGTTGACCTAACTATGTGCCAACGCAGCGCTTCCAAGTGATCCATAAAGCCCATTTCGGCTCCAGGGTTTTTGCTTTTTCCTCCAAATAATGCCATTGCGGATGCAAAAGTACAAATGATTTACCATTTTAAGGTATTTTAATAGCTTCTATGGCAAAGAATTTGCTAAGAGCTGTTAATTTTATACCTTCATAACTTGATTATTGAATAGCATGAAAGCAAGATTTTTACTTCTCACACTATTATTATCCTTTGCATCCTATGCTCAACACGATAATAATACAAATGCTCAACACGGCTTAGTGAAATGGATGAGTTTTAAAGAGGCTCAAGAAGCAAATAAAAAACAATCGAGACCCTTACTAATTGATGTTTATACCGATTGGTGCGGCTGGTGCAAACACATGATAAAAACTACCTATTCGGAACCAGGACTTGCAAACTACATCAATACTTATTTTTATCCAGTACAATTTGATGCGGAAACAAAAGATACCATCGAATATAATGGAATGAAATATTGGAATACGGGTACCGAAAAAAAATCGCCGCACCAACTAGCAGTTAAAATGTTGAACGGACAATTATCCTATCCTTCAACCATTTTTGTAAATAATAATTTTCAGTTCAATTTACTATCACAAGGTTATTTAGATGTAAAAAAAATTGAGCCACTGCTTATTTTTACTGTGGAAAATGTTTTTAGAACTACACAATATGAAACATTTAGAGAAAACTTTGAGCGTACCTTTTATGATACTACAAAAATAAAAGACGATGTAAAGTGGTATACAATGAATGAAGCGCTAGCTCTGCAAAAAACAAAGCCAAAGAAAATAATTGTTGATACCTACGCAAGTTTTTGTAATTCGTGCAAGGTGATGAGTAAAACGGTTTATAACAATATAGATGTTGCGAAATATTTAAACGATAATTTTTATCTCGTTGATTTAAATGTAGAGTTTAAAGAAGATGTGGAATTTAAAGGACAAGTTTTTAAAATGGGGCAAGTTCCAAATTATCCCTTTCATCCTATAACACTTGAAATGACTAGGAAAAACCTTACTATTCCTTCTATGAGCGTTTTAAACGAAAACTTAGATGTTGTGGATGTAATTCCTTTCTACCTTGATGAAGAGGTTTTATTGCCAGTACTTCATTTTTATGGAGAAGATAAATACAAAAATACTAAGTGGGAAGATTTTTTGAAAGAATTTAAGGAGAGGAAAAAGTAATTTGTTTTTTAAGAAATACATAAATAAACCATCAGATTTTTCTGCTATCAATGCATTAAGAACATTTGTTATAATAGTATTTCTATTTAGCACACAACTAAATGCGCAAAACAAAGCAGACACAAGTGCTGTTAGTGCTTTAATAGGAAAAGCAAAAAAAATCTATAGAGATAATCCACAAGCAGCGCTTAAAGATTTGAACTCGGCAATTGCAATTGCTGAAAAAATAAAATTTAAAAAAGGTTTAGTTATTTCCCAAACAACTAAAGGCAGTTTATTAAGGCATTTGGGCGAATACGACTCTGCAATTGTTATTTATAAAAAAACAATCAAGCTTTGCGACACTATAAAAGATTGGTACTATTTATCTACCTTATACAATAATCTAGGTAACGTTTATATTAAAAAGGGGAATAGAGCGTTTGCTTTAACTAATTTTCAGAAATCACTAGAAGTTTCAAAAGATAAAGTTGAACCAATTGAAAATGCCCCAACAGAAAACAATATTGGTTTAATCTATTCTGAGTTAAAACAATTCAAAAAAGCATTAGAGTATTACCAGTCAGCCCTTGAAACATTTAAAAAAGCAGGCGATAATGTTGGTGCCGCAGGAACATACAGTAACATTGGTGGTGTTTATTATTACCAAAACGATCAAACAAAAGCCTTAGGATATTTTAAACTTGCGCTAAACGCATATCAAATTGCAGGTGATAGCGGTGGAGTGAGTGTTGCTTGTACTAATATTGCCGATGTTTGCACCGAATTAAAACATTATGATGAATCGGAATTGCATTTAAAAAGAGCATTCCTTCAATTTGAAAGAACAGAAGATGCGCAAGGAATGGTTTACGCATTGCTTGGAATGGCAAGTGCAGCAACGGGAAAAGGAAATTATGTTAAAGCAGAAGAATACATTCGGAAATCGATTGAGTTAAGCGAAAAAACTAATTCCGTTTTAAACAAACAAACATCCTATTTACAATTATCAAAAACACAATACAGTGCAGGTAAGTTTAAAGATGCTTTTAATAACTTAGAACTTTCGATGGCCTTGCAAGACACGATTCACCAACAAGATGCTGCAAGGCAAATTGCTGAAGTGAATGCAAAGTATGAGGATGCAGAAAAAAGCAAGAAAATAGAACTACTTCAAAAAGAAAAAGAAATTACATTACTAAATCAAGAAGAATTAGACCGCAAACATAAAGTAACGCTGTACTCCTTAATTGCAGCAGTATTTGTAGGTTTATTAATTGCCTCGCTTATGTATTCTCGATTTAAAACCAAGCAAAAGGCGAATTTACTATTGGAAGAAAAAAACAGAAACATTGAAATTCAAAAACAACTTATTGAAAACAAAAATGCAGAGCTTGGCGAAAAAAATAAAGAGATTACGGATGGTATTCATTACGCTAAACGAATTCAAATGGCTTTGCTTACTTCCGAAAAATACATTGCAAAACATTTAACAGAATTTTTTGTTCTATATAAACCAAAAGATATTGTGAGCGGTGATTTTTATTGGGCATTAAAAACCGATTCGTACTTTTACTTCACTGTTGCAGATTGTACAGGCCATGGTGTTCCTGGCGCCTTTATGAGTATGATTGGAATTAATTTATTGAATGATATTATTAGCGAACGTAAAATCTCGAACCCTTCTCTGATTCTTGATATTATGAGAGAAGAAGTTATTCGGAATTTAAATAGTGAAGACTCTGAAGTAGAATCAAAAGATGGAATGGACATGGTGCTTTGCAAGCTAAACATTGAAACTAGAGAATTAGAATTTGCTGCAGCAAACAACTCATTATACATTTATCACGCTGAAGAAAAAGAATTGAAAGAGTACAAAGGCGATAAAATGCCAGTTGGTAAATACACCGAAAAATTTGATTCATTTACTCGTCAAAAAATTCAACTGAAAGAAAACGATATGCTGTACGCCTTTACGGACGGCTATCCTGACCAATTTGGTGGGCCAAAAGGAAAGAAGTACAAGTACAAACAGTTAGAAGAAAACATTCACTCTATTCTTCATTTGCCAATGAGCGAACAGAAACAAAACTTAAACAATAATTTCGAAAACTGGAAAGGTGCACTCGAGCAAGTTGACGACGTTTGCATAATAGGCATAAAACTGTAATACGACCGAGGAGTTTACCCTGAGCTGCAGTTTTTTTGTTCAATCTTCTATTTTTATATTTGCTATTAAAAGTGTAAATTTGAATATGAATACAAACAAAAATAAAATTCCTAATGACTTGTATGTCAAAAGATACGAGGAGTTTATACGTTTGGTTAGAATCTATAAAATGCTATCTCAGGCAAAAATAATAAACAAAGCAACTAAGCCATCTGCTTAATAACCTTTACTGTTTCCGCCAACATATCATCCGTATAATCTAAGTGTGTTACGAAACGAATAGTATGTTTTCCAAAAGGAACAACTTTAATGTTTTTATCTAACATAGTAGCTGCAAATTTTTCAGCTGTCATTTGCTCTTTAAAATTTACAATTACAATATTCGTTTCAACAGGCATTACATTGTCTACAAAAGACAATGCACTCAAAGCATTTCCTATTTCTCTTGCCCTTGCGTGGTCTTGCTTTAACAACTTGATGTTATTATCCAATGCATAAATTCCTGCTGCTGCTAAAAATCCTACTTGGCGCATTCCTCCACCAAAGTTTTTTCTAACTCTTCGTGCGTTTTTTATAAACTCCTTAGAGCCTAACAATAATGAGCCTGCTGGAGTGCCAAGTCCTTTTGATAAACAAACAGAAATACTATCAAAAGCATTTCCCCAATCTTGAGTAGATTCATTTATTTCAACTAAGGCGTTAAAAATTCTTGCCCCGTCTAAATGCAAAGCCAATTTTTTATCCTTGCATAACTTTGTAATTGGGAGTACATCATTTAATTTGTAGATGCTTCCACCCGCTTTGTTTACGGTATTTTCAAGGCTTACTAAAGAAGTGCGAGTAAGCCAATCAAAATCACCATTTATATTTTGCTCAATTTGCCCTGCTGTTATTCTTCCTCTATCTCCTTGAATTAATTTTGCTTGAACTCCAGAGTTAGAAGAAATTCCACCACCTTCGTAATTATAAATATGAGAATTAACATCACACAACAATTCATCGCCTGGGCGAGTGTGAACTTTAATTGCAATTTGATTAGTCATTGTACCACTTGGACAAAACAATGCAGCTTCTTTATTAAACATCTTAGCCACTTTTTGCTCTAACGAAATAACAGTTGGATCTTCATTAAACACATCATCGCCTACCTCTGCGTTCATCATTGCTTCCAACATTGCTTTACTTGGCTTTGTGACAGTATCGCTTCTTAAATCTATAATCATATACACTTGTTTAATTTTAGAGGATTGATTACCTTTATTGTAATGAATTTTCCTGACTTCAAATATACAATTGCTTTTGCATTCATGCTATTTGCCTTGTCGAATTTTGCACAAAGCAAAGCAGATTCTTTATTAAAAGTAATTGAAACAAGTAACGACAAAGAAAAAGCAAACTTATATTGCAAACTTGCATGGGAATATTTTGGGAAAGACTATGATAAATTTAGTCACTACTCTAATGAAGGGTACAAAGCCGCTCTAAAATCAAATAGCCTTTACTATCAAGCCTATGCATTAAGGCAAATTGGCATTTACCATGATATTAATGGTGACGCGAAAAAATCCATCTATTATATTGACAGTGCTTTAAGTATAAACCGAAAAATAAAAGATGAAGGTGGAATAATTGCTTGTTTAAGTTCGCTTGGGATTGTTCATTACAATGCTGGTAATCTTCAAAAAGCCTTACCCTTGTACATTGAAAGTTTAGAATACTATGAGAAAACAAATGACCTAAAATACCAAGCTTATTTTGCAGGAAATATTGGTGGTATTTATCGTGCTATGAGCGACAAACGGAACGAAAAAATATATTATGAAAAAGCAGTTGAATTAGCGGAAAAATCAGGTAGTAAAAAAAGCATGGCTATTGCCTACAACAATGTTGGAGCTTGTTACATGGCAGAGGGTAATTTTGATAAAGCTGAATCAACTTTTTTAAAGGGACTCGAGCTTAAAGAAGAATTAAAAGAAAGTCAAGGAATATCCTATAGCTTGCATAGTTTGGCTGAATTGTATAATAAGAAAAAAGATTATGCTAAGGCAAAACCAATTGCAGAACGAATTTTAAAGATTAACGAAACCACCAAAGATAAAAAACTTCAAATATTTGCTCTTGTTGATTTAGGAGAAGTAAATCTAAATTTAAAAGATACAGTAGAAGCTGAAAAAAATTATTTAAAGGCTTATGAACTCTCGAAAGAGTCAGAAAACATGCATTCGATGATGGATGCAGCTTTTGCGCTAAGTAAAATTAAAAATGCTAAAAACGACTATAAAAGTTCGCTGTTCTTTCATCACGAATACACAACTGCCAAAGATTCTGTTTTTCAAAGCGAGAAATTTAAGTCGATTAACGAAATGCAATCGAAATACGAGAGCGAAAAAAAGGAACAACAAATTGCACTTTTGAGCAAAGAAAAATTATTAAAAGACGCAGAACTAAGACGTAGCAATGCAGAGCGTATGCATAAAATTCAGGAATTAGAACTTTCAGAAAAGGAAAAAGAAATGAAAGATATATTGCTTCAAAAATCTCAAATAGAAAATGATGCAAAGGCGAAAGAAAATGAAGTATTAAAACTTGACCAAAAAATGAAAGAATCTGAATTGGCGCGCGCCGAAGCAGAAAAGAAACAAGCCGATGAACTTTCGAAACGTAGAACACAACAATTGTATGGAATGATTGGGGTTTCTTTATTGGTGCTTTGTATGCTTTTCTTGATTTTCAGAGGTTATCGACAAAAACAAAAAGCAAATAAAGAACTAACTGAAAAGAATGATTTAATTAATCAACAAAAGAAAGAAGTTGAACATCAAAAAGAATTGGTTGATGAAAAAAACAAAGAAATAACAGACAGTATTAATTATGCAAAACGTTTGCAGGAAGCAATATTACCGCCACTTGCAGCTATTCAACAAACATTTCCTGATAGTTTTGTTTTATACAAACCTAAAGATATTGTAGCAGGTGATTTTTATTGGATGCATGAAGCCATTGATGAAGCTGGAAATAAAAAAACATTTATTGCTGCTGCCGATTGCACGGGTCATGGTGTTCCAGGAGCAATGGTTTCTGTAGTATGTAGTAATGCGCTCAACAGAACAGTAAAAGAATTCGGAATAACAGAAACAGGAAAAATATTAGACAAAGTTCGTGAACTCGTTATTGAAACATTTGAAAAAAGTGTAAGTGAAGTAAAAGACGGAATGGATATCTCGTTGATGTGCATTGAAAATCACGATTCACAAAAAGACACAACTAAAATAACTTGGAGCGGGGCAAATAATCCCCTTTGGTACACTTCAAGTGCCTCAGTGCACCAATCCCTTGATAAAAAATCTATTGAAAAAGAAATGGTGGCTGAGGCACTCGAAGTCACCATTGTCGAAGTCAAAGCCGATAAACAACCTATTGGAAAATACGATGCCTTAAATCCATTTACAACACATCAGCTTGAGCTTCCAAAAAATACATCTTTTTACATGTTTACCGATGGTTATGCCGACCAGTTTGGCGGCGAAAAAGGCAAGAAATTTAAATACAAACAATTGGTAGATAAACTTGCTTCCATACAACACCTTAAAATGCAAGAACAACACGAAATATTAAACAAAACCTTCGAAAATTGGAAAGATAAATTGGAGCAAATTGATGATGTTTGCGTTATAGGAATTCGCTTGTAAAAACCAACAAAACCAATATCTTTGCTAAGATTAAAAACTTAGCATGAAACACATTTTTAGCGCATTCACATTTATTATAATTATTGCAAACTCATTTGCACAAACTACTTTTCAAAACAACGGGGCTCCCAATAATCCGCATACGGTATATGCATTTACCAATTGTACTTTGCATGTTGATTTTGAAACAGTAATTAATAATGCAACACTTGTTGTAAAAGACGGCTTAATTGTAGAAAGCGGAGAAAAAGTTACACTGCCTCAAGGTGCAGTGGTTACTGATTTAAAAGGTAAACACATTTATCCTGCATTTATTGAAATGTATAGCGATTACGGAATGCCAGAGGTAAAACCTGCACAACGTAATTGGGGAAGCGCACAATTGGAATCGAACCAAAAAGGTGCTTATGGCTGGAACCAAGCAATTAAAGCAGATGTAGAAGCTTATAAAATTTACACAAACAATCCTAAGCAAGCTGATGAGTTAAGAAAATTAGGATTTGCAACTGTACTTACTTCTCAAAAAGATGGAATTGTAAGAGGCAGCGGGGCATTAGTGAATTTGAGTAATAAAAAAGAAAACGAAAACATTATTACAGATAAAGCTGCTGCATTTTATTCATTTAGAAAAGGAAGCTCAACACAGGATTACCCAAGTTCTTTAATGGGGTCAATTGCATTGTTGCGTCAAACTTATTTAGATGCGCAGTGGTACAAGGAAACGAAGAATAAAACGGAGTATAATATTTCATTAGATGCTTTTAATAATTTACAAACGCTTCCTCAAATTTTTGAAGCTAACGATAAATTAAATGCTTTGCGTGCTGATAAATTAGGAGATGAGTTTAAAGTAAAGTACATCATCAAAGGTAAAGGCGACGAATACCAACGTATTGATGAGATATTTAACACCTTTAATAAATTTATTATTCCACTTAATTTTCCTGAAGCATTTGATGTAGAAGATCCTTATGATGCAGAAATGGTTACCATGGGCGAACTTAAACATTGGGAAATGGCGCCAGTAAACGCAAAAATCTTAGCAGAGAATGGAATTCAGTTTGCATTTACAACAGCTGACTTAAAGGACAAAAAGAATTTCTTAAAAAATTTACGCAAAGCAGTTACTTACGGTTTAACCGAAAGAAACGCATTAAAAGCATTAACCGCTACACCTGCTCAACTGCTTGGTGTTGCTGATAAAGTTGGAAGCATTAAAAAAGGAATGATTGCGAATTTTTTTATTACATCCGATAATTTATTTAACGATGATGCAAGCATTTACGAAACGTGGGTTAGTGGCGAACAATACATTTATGGAGATATGAGTGCAATCGACTTAAGAGGAAATTATGAATTAAGTTATACCGACAAAAAATTAAAAACAGAAATTAAAGGTGAAAAAGAAAAACCTGAACTATTTATCACCATTAAAGATTCTACAAAAGCTAAAACGGCTATTGCATTAAAAAATAACATTGCAACTTTTAGTTATTATCAAGATAGTGTTACTCTAATTCGTTTCTCTGGTAATTATGATGAAACAGCTAAATTGGTTGCAGGGCAATGCCAGCTTGCTGATGGCACATGGGCAAAATTTGAATTAAAATACATTTCGCCACTTGAAGCTAAAAAAGAAGAGCCAAAGAAAAAACCTGAACTAAAAATAGGCGAAGTTATTTATCCTTTCACAGCTTATGGCAAACCTGAAACGCGTGAAAACATCATTAAGAAATACAAAAACAGATTAGGTGCTATTTTAATTAAAGATGCTACCATTTGGACCAACGAAGCAGAAGGTAATTTAAAAGAATACGACATTTATATTGTTGATGGAAAAATTGTTCGCATTGCAGAAAACATTGATGCGCCACAAGGTGCTTTTGCAAAAGTGATTGATGCAAAAGGAAAACATTTAACAGCAGGTATTATAGATGAGCACTCGCACATTGCTATTAGCAACGGTGTTAACGAAGGAGCAAAAGCATCGAGTGCAGAAGTTAGAATTGGTGATGTACTTAACTCAGAAGACATAAACATTTACCGTCAACTTGCGGGTGGTGTTACTACTGCGCAGTTATTACATGGCTCTGCAAATCCAATTGGTGGGCAATCATCCTTAATTAAATTACGTTGGGGAATGGCACCTGAAGATTTGAAATACGAAAAAGCTGATGGCTTTATAAAATTTGCTTTAGGAGAAAACGTGAAACAAAGTAATTGGGGCGATGCTGTACCTACTCGTTTCCCGCAAACACGTATGGGTGTAGAGCAAGTGTATTACGACTTTTTTACTCGTGCAAAAGAATATGATAAAGCATGGAAAGCATTTAATGATAGCAAAGCAAAAGATAAAATTGCCCCGCGTAAAGATTTAGAATTGGAAACCATTAACGAAATCCTAAACAAAAAACGTTTTATTACTTGCCACTCTTATGTACAAAGCGAAATTAATATGCTAATGAAAGTGGCAGATAGCATGGGCTTTAAGGTAAACACCTTTACCCATATTTTAGAAGGATATAAAGTGGCAGATAAAATGAAAGAGCATGGAGTTTCTGCTTCTACCTTTGCTGATTGGTGGGCATACAAAATGGAAGTAATGGATGCTATACCATACAATGCTGCTGTACTTACTAAAATGGGAGTAAACACATCTATTAATAGTGATGATGCAGAGATGGGACGTCGTTTAAACCAAGAAGCTGCAAAGGCTGTAAAATATGGTAATTTAACCGAAGAAGAAGCTTGGAAATTATGTACACTTAACCCTGCAAAAATGTTACACATTGATGATAAAGTAGGAAGTGTAAAAACAGGAAAGGTGGCTGATTTAGTTTTGTGGAGCGATAATCCTTTAAGCATTTATGCAAAAGCAGAAAAAACAATTGTTGACGGAATTATTTATTACGACAATGAAGAAGATGCTAAACTAAGAGAAGAAATTAAAAAAGAACGCACCCGCATCATTGCTAAAATGATGGAAGAAAAGAAAAAAGGTGGGACTGTAGTGAAGCCAAGTGGCAAGAAACCTAAGTTGTATCATTGCGAAACGATGGAGACGGAGTAGAAACCACTATTTATAACTACCATCTTTATTAGATTAAAAAATAACAAAACGAAAATCATCAATTACAAAGGACAACAGGTACTTGCTCCTAAGTGAAATTCTAGTTGTAATTTATTAAAACATACATGGTAAATAAACGAATTGTATTTAGCTACGACCCGCAGATTGCGCTGCAATACTTACCCTATTTTGTTTTAAAAAAATGTCCGGACGATTTTCCAAAACCACCAGCAGAATATGGCCACTATGCTTACTTTTTAGATTTCACAACATCAATTGTAAAAGGAAAAGTTGGAATAACTGAACATAGTTATAACCTAGCTGAAAGGCCCCGGATAGAGGATTTTAGAAGATTTCCAATTCCTGATGATTTCGCTCAAATTGATGAAGATAACAGAACACAATCAGAGCTAATCTACTTGATTAACGCAATTACAAACAACTATATATTTCAATATAGTTCAAACCAAGGTTGGTTTATTACCTTAGATGGCAACCAGCATTCCTTCTATGGACAAGAAGGTTATGTATCGCCAGAATACAACCCAAAACCAGAAATATTAGAAGGCTTTGAAAATTATGAATTGTATGAACTACCAATTCTTGATTTTAATAATAGCAAAGGTGAAAGTGTAAGATCCATTCAACTAAGTGATTTATTTAAAATTTATTTTTCTTCAAATAAATTAGAATTGAAAAGAAAATATTTAAACGCTTGTATTGTTTTAACTAAAGCTTATCAGCTCAGAAAAATTGATTGGAGCGCTTCATATGTTTTTCTTGTCAGCGCAATTGAATCTCTTATTGAAATTGAACATGAAAATGTAAAACCAGAAATATGTACATACTGTAAAATGCCTCACTTTGCAGTCCGACAAAAATTCCTCAATTTTATTGACAAGTATGGTTATAAAGTAGACAAAAAAACAAAAGACCTGTTTTCAGGAATTAGAAACGGAATTGTACATAAAGGGAAATTATTTGGTGGCAATCATTCACACAAATGGAGTATTGAAACCCAAGAAGACTTAGATGCAATGTATGACGACACTATAAATCGAGTATATTATGAATCATTCCATAATTTAGTCTTGACTTGCTTTAGAACATTTCTATTGTTCAATTTAGAAAAAGATAGTTGCTAAAAGCGGCTTGAATCTATTCAGCGAATAGGCACTAATATTTATTCGACTCACACAGCAAGACGTAAAACCTTAAACCACCTTCTCCACCCAATCCCCATGCTCTTTAATTAAAGAGATAAGTTCATCAACAGCTTCTTCGGCTGGTACGTTTTTCTTTACTACTTCTTTGCCTTTGTATAAGGAGATTTTGCCTACTCCTACTCCAACATATCCGTAATCAGCATCAGCCATTTCGCCCGGGCCGTTTACGATGCAGCCCATGATGCCTATTTTAATTCCTTTCAAATGATCGGTACGTACTCGTATTTTTGCTGTGGTTTCTTGCAAATCAAATAAGGTACGTCCGCAACTTGGGCAAGAGATGTATTCGGTTTTTGAAATACGTGTACGTGCTGCTTGCAATGTTCCAAATACAGTTGAGTTTAAGATAACAGGTGTAACGCAATTTTTTTGTTTCACCCACACACCATCTCCCATACCATCAATTAATAATGCACCCACATCGGTAGCTGCATATAATTGAAATAATTGCTCGCTTAAGTCAGCATAATTACGCTTAATAATTACAGGCAATTCACATTTGTGTAATTGTAAATCAATAAACATACGGCGCAAATCAGCCATAGCGTGGCTATTGAAAGTATCTAAAATTAAAACAACATTTTTATGTTCCTTAATTTTATTAATAAAGTCTTCGGTTAAAACTGTATGGTCAGCAACAACAAAATTTAATTCAGCGCTTGTTTTTTCTGATTTAAAAAACTCCTCTCCACAAAACAATGGATACGAGCGTAGTTTGTTTGATTGCTCTTTCCATACTTCTGAGTTATAAATAATGCCTAGTGTTCCAGGTATTTCAAAATCTACTTTATTGTTTCCTGCATAAATATAATCTACAGCCATGTCGCTTAAATTCCATTTATCTAATTGCACCGAGTAGTTGTATCCGTATGCAAATAAATTTGCTACAGTTATTGTTTCCTTATCACTTAAATCTGCAATAACACGTGTAACATTATGATTACCTAAATTAATTACCTCGCGCGTTTGCATGCGTTGATGCGCAGTTGGGTCGTAAGGTAATTCGGTAACAGCTTTAATTTTTGCATGCCCCGCTCTTTTGCTGTAACGCTCAACTAAATCGCGTGCAACTGGAATTTCTAATTCAGGTTCTTCGGTTAAACTTACGCGTACTGTATCTCCTAAGCCATCTTCTAATAAAGTTCCAATACCAACTGCAGATTTTATTCTTCCATCCTCACCTTCGCCTGCTTCGGTAACACCTAAGTGTAATGGGTAGTTCCAACCTTTGTCCATCATTTTTGCAACCAACAAACGATAGGCCTCTACCATTACTTGCGTGTTACTTGCTTTCATAGATAGAACGATGTTGTGATAATTTTCATCTTCACAAATACGTAAAAACTCAAAAGCCGATTCAACCATACCAAGCGGTGTATCACCATAACGACTTAAAATACGATCGCTTAATGAGCCATGGTTAGTGCCAATGCGCATAGCAGTTCCGTATTCCTTACAAATTTTTACTAAAGGAATAAAACGTTTGCGAATTCTATCCAACTCTTCTACATAAGCAGAGTCGGTATAATCAATGTGTTCAAATTTCTTTTTATCTGCGTAGTTACCTGGGTTAATGCGTACCTTCTCAATAATTCGCGCAGCGTGCTCTGCAGCATTGGGTGTAAAATGTATATCGGCAACAAGTGGTGTGTTATAACCACGGGCTTTTAATTCTTTCTTAATTACTTCTAAATTTTTTGCTTCGTTTAAACTAGGAGCAGTAATACGCACCAATTCACAACCTGCATCAATCATACGAATACTTTGCTCAACCGTGGCAATGGTATTCATTGTATCTGTGGTTGTCATTGATTGTATACGAATGGGGTTATCTCCACCAAAGCCAACTTCACCCACCATTACCTCGCGCGTAACAAAACGACTATACTCAGTTAAACTATTGCAATACTTAATCATAGAAATAAAATAAAGCCCTAATTTACGGATTTTGTGGAAATGCGAAACCCGCGAAATTTGTGAAGATTTAAGAAAATTCTTCAGTTTTGACAAAGTATTTACAAGGAATACAAAGTAAAGTGTAAACAAGCTTAATTTTCTTTGTTTTATTTTAGCTGCATGAAAAACAAAGCACTCATTTTCATTTTAAGTTTATTGGCTTGTTATGCTGCGGCATTTATTGGATCCTTTGCAACTATTGATGCAATAACTGGTTGGTATACTACAATAGTAAAACCATCTTTTAATCCACCAAATTGGATATTTGGTCCAGTATGGTCATTGCTTTATACCTTAATGGGAATTTGTTTTTATTTGATAAATATCTCTGAGCATCCAAGCAAAGTTTTTGTAAGAAAGCTATTTATTGTACAACTCATTTTAAATGCATTTTGGAGTATTTTGTTTTTTAATTTTCATGCATTAGGATTTGCAATCGTAGATATACTATTGTTGCTTTTTACCCTAATCCTTATTGCAATAAAAGGAAAAGAAATAAGCATTTGGTGCAGGATACTTTTTATTCCCTACATATTATGGGTAAGCTTTGCAACAATACTAAACATTAGTATTTGGTGGTTGAATAGCTAATTTGATTTTGCAGAACAAAACAGCCCTTTTGCAGACAAACACCTCCTTATTGCATAATACTTTTTCTAATCATTTGTTAAGGCTCTACTTTTGATTTATATAATCACTAAATTTATAAATTATGAAAAAGTTAGCCGTAGTATCATTACACATTGCGTATTGGGGAATGTATTTGTTTCTTATTTTCTTAGTATTAGTAACAATGAACCTAAGCAATCCTAATCCAATACATTTGAGCCACTACTTAAGAGCAATATTTTTTGCACCATTGGGACAAGCATCCATTATACCAGCGATAATAGGTTTTTACTTTTCTTACACTTTGCTTTTCAAAAAATATCTTTCAAAGAAAAAAGCACTCCCATTTATTGCGGCAACTATCGTTATCTGTTTGTCAGCTGCCATATTTACAGAAGTTACTATGTATATTCTTCCCAATCAAAATATTTTTTGGACAACGGGAACTTGCATTGGCATAGGTTTATTTCTTTTGTTCATCGCTTTTGTAAATAGTGTTTTAGGCTTAGTAATGAGAGGCTTTTTTTCTTGGTATGACGACATTAAAGTAAAAGTTGAATTAAACAAAAAGAACCATGAAATGGAATTAGAGCTAATGAAAGCTCAAATAAATCCTCACTTTTTATTTAATACCATTAACAATATTGATGTGTTAATTCAAAAAGACGCAGTTAAAGCTTCAGAGTATTTAAACAAACTATCAGATATCATGCGCTTTATGTTGTATGAGGCTAAGTCGGAGAAAATAGAATTAACAAAGGAATTATCATACATCGAAAAGTACATAGAGCTGCAAAGGATTAGAACTACCAATCCTAACTACATACAATATGACGTAAAAGGAAATCCAGCAAATATCTTAATTGAACCCATGCTTTTTATTCCCTTTATTGAAAATGCTTTTAAGCACGCAGAAAACAAGAAGGTGGAAAATGCAATTCAAGTAAAATTAAGCATTGAAAATAATACTATCCGTTTCGAATGCGAGAATGCTTATTCTAACACAAAAGACCTAAAACCCGCACACAGTGGATTAGGAAACGAATTAATAAAAAGAAGATTGGAATTATTATATCCTAAAAAGCATACTTTTGAAGTAAAGAATGAAAACAGGATTTATAAAATTACATTAGTAATTGCAATATGAACATTAGTTGCATCATAATTGAAGATGAGCCACTGGCAATGGAAAGAACAAAGAGTTTTGTTTCAAAGCTCCCTTTTCTAAATCTTCTTGCTTGTTTCGAAAGCGGTATAGATGCAATTGAATTTTTAAAATCAAACAAAGTTGATTTACTTTTTCTTGATATTAATATGGATGAACTTTCGGGTATTCAACTATTAGAAAGTTTAAAAATAGAAAGCGAAGTAATTATTACAACTGCTTATAATGAATATGCGCTCAAGGGTTACGAATTAAATGTTACCGATTATCTATTAAAGCCATTTACCTTGGAGCGCTTTATTCAAGCAGCAAACAAAGCACAAAACAATTTAGCAAAACACAAAACAGTAGATGAAAAGAAATTCATATTCGTTAAAACTGAATACCGACTAGAGAAAATTTTATTGAATGAAATTCTTTACATCGAAGGAATGAGGGACTATCGAAGAATTCACACAATCGATAAAAAAATAATGACATTGCAAACATTTAAGGATTTGGAACAGGAAATTCCAGAAAACATAGTTTGCCGAGTTCATAAATCCTTTATGGTTTCGCTTGACAAAATAAATTCAATTGAAAGAGATAGAATTAAAATTAAAGATGTTTTAATTCCTATTTCAGAGACTTATAAGAAAAGATTTTTGGAATTGATAAATCATTAGTTACATTCATTCCCTTTAAAACCTAAACTACAAGCTTTCTTATAAGCTTCCGAAGCCAAATCAACTTGCCCATCTTTGGTATAAGCTTCCCCCAACAAATAATAATTATAAGCTGAATTAGGGAAAATAGTTGTAAGTGCTTTGTATATAGTTATTGCATAATCCATTTCCCCTTTTGTTTCCCAGCTTGCTGCTATGCCCCGCAGCCAAACTTCGTAAACAACATATAAATTGCAAATTTGATTTGCTTTCGGAGCTAATGAATCTGCAATTGAACTAATCATGTTTTCATTTTCTACAACTAACTTTTGTCCAAATAATTTACTTAAATCTATATATGATTGTATTTCTGATTTATTTTTAAAAAATTGTTCTGATTGCTGTTCATCCTTACTAAACACAAGTATATTAGCGTAGTTTACCAAATTACTTTCAGGGCTACTTTGCTGAACTTGAAATAAACCTTGCTTATTCATAATTTCATTTACTTCTTTCATGTAATAGCCTTTGTGTTTATCCTCGCAATAAATTACCTTATCAATACAGAAAGCTTCCATAACATATACTTTTCCACCTGGCTTTAGTTTCTTACAAATATCTTTCATCATTGCATCCATTTCGGTAAACTCATGAAAAGAAGCAAACATCATTATTTTATCGAAATAATTATCAGGTAAATTGGTTGCAGTATAAGTTCCAAGAACCCAATTAAATTTACATGTTTGCGGCGCTCCCTTTAACTTAGTAAACTTCTTTGCCATTTTCTCGACATCAGAAGCTTTTAACTTTGGATCAACATCCTCAATATAAAAATCAAGATTATCATAAATTAATGACAAGGAACCCATGTGATGTCCATTATCTCCACCAACATCAGCAATAGCTTGCCCAGGCTTAATATCTAAAAACTTTATAAGGTCATCCTTGTTGTTAAAGAAATCATAAAGTAATTCGTAATTTTTATGAGTATAATTTTTATCGTTATTAAGTTGGGCACTTAACTTGAAGACTGATAAAAACAGTAAAAGACTAAAAGCAATTGATTTCATAAGCTTGATATTACTCAAATATACGAAACTCGTTACGATTTATTATATCGCCTTACTAAATTTATTTTCTTTCACTTCACGCTCATGATAGCGCTCATCGAAGCAAACACAGATATTACGAAGGAACGTTTTTCCAACTTGAGTAACAATGAGTTTATCATTAGTAAGTTCAACTAGTTTATCTTCTTTCACTTCTTTCAATCTTAAGCTAATCTTATCGTACATCTCTTGTCCAAACTCGGCAACAGAGAAAGTAGTTTCTAAATTACACATTACATTTAAAATATGTTTGCGTAAAAACAAATCTTGCTCAGTTAAAGCATGGCCTCTAAACACGGGAATTTTATTCTCCTTAACACATGCAATGTATTCTTCAACAGTTTTTAAATTTTGTGCAAAGCCTGTCCAGCTATCGCTAATTGATGAAACCCCTAGGCCAATCATTAAATCAGTTCTACTTGCAGTATAACCCATAAAATTACGATGCAATTTTTTGTTTTCCATAGAGGTAAACAATTCATCATTAGGCAAAGCAAAATGATCCATGCCTACTTCTAAATATCCAGCTTTAGAGAAATAGCTTAATCCTATTTCATATAAATTACGCTTCACTCCTTCTTCGGGTAGGTCCATTTCCGTGAAACGTCTTTGCCCTGGCTTAATCCAAGGCACATGCGCATAACTATAAAATGCAATGCGATCTGGTTTTAAAGAAATAACTTTTTCTAATGTGTCAGTAACCGATTCAGCAGTTTGAAAGGGCAAACCATACACTAAATCAAAATTGATTGATGTATATCCAATTTTACGAGATAGCTCCACTACATTTAACACCTCTTCAAACGATTGATGACGATTAATGGCAACTTGTACCTTATCATCAAAATCTTGAATTCCGTAACTTACTCTATCAAATCCTAAATCAAATAATGTTTGTAAGTGCGATTCCAAGGTATTTCCAGGGTGCCCTTCAAAACTAAAAGAGTGTTCATCACATATTTCTGATTCTGCAAAAATTCCTTTTATGAGTTTAGATAAATTTTCTGCGCTAAAAAAAGTTGGAGTTCCACCGCCTAAGTGAATTTCCTTAATACGTGGCTTCTCGTTAAACAAAGCCAAATACATTTTCCACTCATGCAACACTGCATTAATGTATGGTTCTTCTACTGCGTGGTTAACAGTAATGCGTGTGTTACAAGCGCAATAAGTACAAAGGCTTTCGCAATAAGGTAAATGAATGTATAAACTTATTCCCTCCGATTGATTATATAATTGAAAAGATTGTTTTACCAAATTCTCCCATTGCTCCAACTTTAACTGGTTATCCCAAAATGGAACAGTTGGATAACTTGTGTAGCGGGGAACAGGAACATTATATTTAGTTATTAAACTCATAGTACATTATTTCTTTTTAAACTTAAGGTAAGTTGGTTAATAAAAGCGTCTAAAACCCCAGGTTTAACATGTGGCATTAGCACAATTTTATACCACTGAACAGAGGCGTCATGTGTATCAGGAACTAAAAAGAATTCCTTCGCTAATTCAGCTGAAATATATTTACTGCGCATGGTAATAATATTTAAATAAGGGTTGCGATAATACTCAACCCCTAATTCTTCTAATGACTCACAAAAGCTATGAGCTTTATCCATTAAGTTGTTCATCTTAACTGTCCAACCAACAGAACCATGTGCGTGCAAAATCATCCAAATACAAACAGCGTTAGCGCCAGAGCGACTACCAACCAATGTAAAATCTTTTCCCTTTACATATAAAGCATCGTTATTACAAACATGCTTTAAATAATTTTTACGCACCAAAAATATTCCAGTACCATAAGGTGCTTGCAGCATTTTATGTGCATCAATTGAAATAGAACTTAAGTTTGGATTTTTAAAATTATATGGGCTATCTACATTTGTGAACGGATAAATAAATCCGCCATAAGCTGCATCAGCATGAATTTTATAATTCAGTTTTAATGCATTAAATAAATCAGCTACTTTTTTAATATCGTCAACACTACCAAACATGGTAGTTGCCATGTTTAGTACAACAATAAAATACTTTTTGCCATGGGCAACAGCAGCAGTAATTCTTTCTTCCAATTCATGAATATCCAATGCTCTGCTAATTTCATTTACTTTGATTTGTATCGTATCAAGAGCCAATAAATTAGCACCTTTGGTCATAGAGTAATGTGAGTCATCCGAAAACACAACTGCTATTTCATTTCGTTTAGCATCGAACTCATCAATATAAAAATTACGATACACCCATAATGCTTGTATATTTGCCTCTGTTCCACCCGATGCAACATAACCATCATAACTGTGAGGCTCTGCTTTAAACATTTCCTCGGCACAAATACGTATTACATCTTTTTCTATTTCTTGTGTTCCACTAAACATTTCCTCATGCTCATCACCTAAGGTGTGGCAACCAATGTGATTAGGATTTGCAATTAATGTAGAAAGAAATGGGGCATCTTTTAAAAAGGGCGCATCATCATAAAACACCTCTGTATCAAGGTAAGTGCCAGGGATGCCTAAAATTAATTCGCTACGGTAATTTGCGTTTTTACTTAATGCTTCAAATATTTTAAGTTTAATTTTAGAACTAGAAAGTTTAGGCCAAAACATAATTTTATTTATTTAAATGTGTAGTATCTGCAATTGGCAAAGTGCAAGCGTGAGCAGCTTTATTGTGTTGCGAATCGTTATGACAAGTTAATTCTTTAGCATCATTCATTTTAGGACTTATGTAAGGGATGCCTAAATTTAATCCTCTAAAAATTAATAGTACTGCCATTACCATCATAATAGTTGGAAGCGCTTTGTTTATGCCTACTCTAAAACGTGTACTTAAGTACTCTTTAAAAAAGATTACACTCACCATCATTGGAAAAGTACCTAAACCAAAAAACATCATAAACAATGCAGATTCTTGTACTGTACCCAAAGCCATGGCAGCTGCAATTGCCATGTATACTAGGCCACATGGAAGCAAGCCATTAATCATTCCAACAAAAAATAAAGAAGAAGTTGAACGTTTTTTAAATAAAAATTGCATTCCACTTTTTACAGAGTAAAACCACTTGTTGTAATGAACGATAAACTTTGTTTTTGCAAACACATCAGGGATGATGTAAGATAAAAGGATTAATGAACCAAGTGCGATGGAAACAATTTGTTGAATCCCAATTAAAGAAAACCCTTTTCCTACTAAACCAATGATGGAACCAATAAGTAAGTATGTTATTGCTCTTCCCGAGTTATAAAATAGTGCAGCAAGGATTCGTGAAAAATTACTTGTATTATTAAGCGGCAAAGCCATGGCTATAGGGCCGCACATACCAACACAGTGCAAACTTCCGAATAAACCTAAACTAAATGCCGCTACAAACAGTGTCATTTTATTGTAATTGGTGATTCTTTATAAAAATCTTTCCCTAAAACATTCCAACTAATTTTCATTGTGTATTTACCTGTAGTTAATAAAGAAAAAGGAATCAATTGTTCTCCATTTCCATTAACTGCAATATCCACACGCTTATCTTTTTTAGAATCGTATTGACAAAAGAATAAAATATCTCCTTTAATTCCGCTTGCAACTTGCTCCTTTGGAAAACTAACTAATACATCGTTTTCATTAACAACATGATTTACCGTTGAGTTTAAATTATTCGAATTTGTTAACGCATCGATTCTTTGTTGATATTTTAATTCCTGCGCATAATAATCTTTTGATTCGAGCTCAATGTCTTGATTAGCGCTTACAAAAACTAATGTAACTATTAGGGCTACAAAAGCCATGTACAATACTGTTATTCTTACTCCCCAACTCATACTATTAATTTTTAAATTATTTATTTCCTGCCGGTGCTAAAAAAGTTGTTTCTGCTGTTTTAATTTGTTTTCCGTTACTATATAAATCGATATGTAATTTTGATTTTCTTGATTTAATATCCTTTTTATCTAAATAAACAAAGAACTCACCTTGTGTTAATCCGCCTGGCTTAGTGTACAAGCTCTTTCCAATCAATTCAAATTTTGCATTTGGAAACTCTCGCACTTTCATTTCTACTGGCAAACTATCTTTTGTTTTATTCATTAACTTAATCGAGAACAAATTACTTATCTGATCATTCTCTCGCTCCTGATACAACATGCCCTTTGCACGAATAATGGTAGCATCGTAATCCGAACGAGAAACCAACAAATAAGTTTCTAAACCAATTAACAAGAACAATACAATTGTATAAGCTTTCATTCTTCTTGTGAATGTCAACTTCTTTTTGTCTTTTATTCCATTCTCAGAAGCGTAACGAATCAATCCTTTATCCATACCAACACCTTCCATGATGTTGTCGCAAGCATCAATACAAGCTGTACAATTTGTACACTCTAATTGTGTTCCGTTTCTGATGTCAATTCCTGTTGGGCAAACTTTAACGCACAATCCGCAATCAATACAATCTCCACCAGTACGAACTTCGTTCTTCTTAAACTTATGGCGATCTTCTCCTCTAACGTAATCATATGCAACTACAATCGAATCCTTATCCAATAACACACCTTGCATACGACCATAAGGACAAGCGATTAAACAAACCTGCTCACGGAACCAAGTATAAATAAAGAAAAATGCCGAAGTGAATATCAATAATGAAACTAAGGTTCCAGAATTCTTTGCTAAAGGTTCTGAAATCATTTTAAACAATTCGTCTTTACCAATGATGTAAGACAAAAATGTATTTGCAATTAAAAACGATAACAAAAAGAAAAGCGAGAGTTTAGAAACGCGTTTAATAATTTTGTCTGCATTCCAAACTTGTGCCTTCAACTGTTTTTGATGATTTGCATCTCCATCTATCCAAAACTCAATTCTACGGAATAACATTTCCATAAATATGGTTTGTGGACATGCCCAGCCGCAAAACACACGGCCATAAATAACGGTGAATAAGGCAATGAATACAATAAACGTAATCATACCAATTCCAAAAACAAAGAAATCTTGTGGCCAAAATATTACTCCAAACAAAACGAACTTGCGTTCTAAAATATTTATTAGGAATAAAGGTGAGTCGTTTATTTCAATGAACGGTATTCCGAAAAACAATACCAAGTACAAATAACTTAAGTACTTTCTTTTGTCATAAAATTTACCCTTAGGCATGGAGGGAAACATCCAAACACGCTTCCCTTTACTATCTATTGTGGCAATCGAATCACGAAACGCATCTTTGTTATCGGAATGCCCACTATCATTATTCATAACATTATATTTTAAGCACTATACCAACCACACATTAAATCAACAAGTATTATGGCTTCTTTAACGAATCAACTGGAGCAACAACACCTAACGAATCAGGAGTTACAGCAGTAGAATCGCTAACAGGAGCTCCTGCTTCAACAAACACTTCACCTTGTGGCGCTTTTGCATTTGGAGGATTTGTCCCTTGAATTGATTTAATGTAACTTGAAATTTGTGCAATTTGCATTGGTGATAAATCTTCTTTCCAAGATTTCATTCCTTTATCAACCCAACCATACTTAATTGATTTGAAAATATCTACTAAACTTCCACCATGCAACCAAGCATTATCAGTTAAGTTTGGACCAACAGTACCTTCACCCAATTTACCATGACAAGCGGCGCAATTAGCTGTAAACACATCTTTACCTGTAGCAATATCAGCCGCTTCCAACATCTTCACATTTGATTCATCAACATTATTAGCAGAGTTTTTCATGTACTCAGCAACTTCTGCTTTACCTTTTGCTACAGCTTTTGTATACTCTTCTCCTTGTAAATCACCTGTTTTAGAGATATGATAATGAAACATATAAACAACAGCGATAACAATGGTTAAATAAAAACCATACTTCCACCAAGGTGGTAAATTATTATCCAACTCTTTAATTCCATCATAATCATGATCTAGTAAGATGTCTTTTTCGTTTTCAATATCCACATCGTAGGTCATTTTATCAAACAACGAACGTTCAGCTGGTTTTTTAATTGTTTCGCCAATAACTGCATCTACTTCCACTTTATCCGATTTTAATAAACCCTTTAATAGGTTTAGTAAAACAGCGAGCAACGAAATTTCACAAATGATAATAAACAACATGATGAAAAAAGTTGGCATATCTAAACCTCCAATAAGCCAATCAAATTTTTCAACTACAACCGGTGCAGCTTCTTGTGCTTGCAATGTAGTGCTAGATAAAAGGATAATTCCAAGAACTCCAGCAGCTTTTGATGCCTTAGATTTTTCTGCGCGCTTCTTCTCTAACTTTTGTTTAATATAATCGCTCTTAGAAACGTTCTTCAATACATTTGCAACTACAGCAATTAATACTAGCAATAGCAGAATTACAACAAGCAATACATTAAACATTGCGTTTGAAAAATATGAACTAGATGATGCACTTGTTTCCTGTGCCCATATCAAGTTTGGTAGGATTAAAAATCCACTTAAAAAAACCAAAGCGTATATTTTATTTTTACTCATAATAGTGATTTTTTGAATACTTAATCTTTTTCGTTTACTGGAATATTAGCTGCATTATCGAAATATTCTTTTTTGCCTCTGAATACAAACCATGTTACACCAACAAAGAACAAAAAGAATATCATTAATGATATCAAAGGATAGATACCCACATCTGCAATACTTTCTAAATAATTAATGAATTTCATAATTTCCTGGTTTATTTGTTAGCAACCGTTTTTGTTTTCATCTCCACTTTAATATCCTTACCTAAACGTTGCAAGTAAGCAATCAAAGCAATAATTTCTCTATCGTTTAATTTTTCGATTCCCTCAGCAGCTACGAATTGTTTTACTTTTTCATCACTCATTAAATTTTTAGTGATTTCGTTTGCTTGGATTTCCATATCCTTAGCCGCTTTTGTTTCGTAACCCTTTTCATAAGGTACACCTAAACGTTGCATTGCTTTAATTTTAGCAACTGTACTCGATACATCAATTTGATCTGTGTACAACCAAGGGTAACGTGGCATAATTGAGTTATCCGAAGTTTGAGTTGGTTCAAACATGTGGAAGAAATGCCAGCTATCAGGATACTTACCACCTAAACGTGCGATATCTGGTCCGGTACGTTTACTTCCCCATTGGAATGGATGATCATAAACGAATTCACCTGCTTTTGAATAACCACCATCACCTTCGTTTGGTGCGTAACGCGCTACCTCACTTCTGAACGGACGAACCATTTGCGAGTGACAAGTATAACATCCTTCTCTAATATAAATATCTCTTCCTTGTAATTCAAGCGGAGTATAAGGTTTCACACTTGCTATAGTAGGTATATTTGACTTCACCAAGAATGTTGGTACAAACTCTATTATACCTCCTATTGCAACAACTACCAAGGCAACAACCATTAACTGAATTGGCTTACGCTCAATCCATCTGTGCCAGTGTTCTTTGTGAGTTGTTTCGTAATTTTTAGCTAATGCTGGAGCCTCTGCTGCTTCATCAGCTAAGAAGTTTCCAACCTTGATAGTTTTGATTAAGTTCCATACCATCATAATTGCACCTACTAAGAATAATGCTCCACCCGCAGCACGTGCTGCATAGAAAGGAATCATTTTGTTTACAGTATCCATGAATTGCCATTTTAATTGACCTTCTGGAGTAAACTCTTTCCACATTAAACTTTGCATGATACCTGACCAATACATTGGAACTGCATACAATACAATACCTAAAGTACCAATCCAGAAATGCATATTAGCCGCTTTCTTAGAATATAATTCAGTTCTAAATAATCGAGGTATTAACCAATACAAAATACCGAATGTCATGAAACCATTCCATCCTAAAGCTCCTACGTGAACGTGAGCAATTGTCCAATCGGTAAAGTGAGAGATTGCATTTACATTTTTTAATGATAACATTGGCCCTTCAAAAGTTGCCATACCATAAGCAGTAACTGCAACAACTAAGAACTTTAACACAACATCTTCACGCACTTTATCCCAAGCACCACGAAGCGTTAATAAACCATTAATCATACCACCCCAAGATGGAGCAATTAACATGATTGAGAACACAACGCCTAAAGACTGCGCCCAATCAGGAGTTGAAGTGTATAATAAATGATGTGGACCTGCCCAAATGTAAATGAAAATTAACGCCCAAAAATGTATAATAGATAATCGATAAGAATAAATAGGACGATTAGCTGCTTTTGGTAAGAAGTAATACATTAAACCTAAGTAAGGAGTAGTTAAGAAAAATGCAACCGCATTGTGACCATACCACCATTGTACTAATGCATCTTGCACACCTGCGTACCATGAATATGATTTCCAAAATGAAACGGGAATTTCGATTGAGTTTACAATGTGTAATAAAGCTACTGTAACAAATGTTCCGATGTAGAACCAAATAGCAACATATAAATGACGCTCTCTGCGACGAAGGATTGTACCAAACATATTCCAACCAAAAACTACCCAAACTAAAGTGATTAAAATATCAATTGGCCACTCTAACTCAGCGTACTCTTTACCAGTTGTTTTACCCATTACTAAAGATGCAGCAGCTAAAACGATAATTAGTTGCCATCCCCAGAAATGGATTTTACTTAACACATCACTAAACATACGCGCCTTTAACAAACGTTGTAATGAATAGTAAACACCCATAAAAATACCATTACCAACAAATGCAAAAATAATTGCGTTGGTATGAATTGGTCTAACACGACCGAAAGTCGTGTATGGTAAATTCATGTTTAAAGCTGGAAGAAATAATTGCAATGCAGCAAGTAAACCTGCTACCATGCCAACAATTCCCCAAAGCATTGTAGCGTAGGCGAACCATTTTACAATTTTGTTGTCGTAATTAAATTTTTGCAGTTCCATAATCTATTTTGTTTCTGTTTTATTGGTTTTTTGTTCTACTTCATTCTCAAATAACATTCTAACTGATGGGGTATAGTCGTCTTCGAATTGTCCCTTTTTAACCGACCAAATAAAGGCCCCTAAAAACCCTAAAGCGATTATTAAACTTGCTACTACTAATACTACTATAACTCCCATGTTTCCTTATTTCTGGTGCCAAAATTATTTTTTTTAACATCTAGCATGTATGACTAATATCAAGGCTATAGATGATGATTATCATGTTTCTTAACTTTCAATGCTAGTAATGAACTCACACCTACTGTAAATAATACTATACTAACCGAACTAACCGGCATTAAAATGGCTGCTATTACTGGCTCTAAGTCGCCTTGAACCGCGAAATACAAACCAACAATATTGTACATTATTGAAATAATGAAACTTCCTAAAATGATTGTTTTTTGCGCTCTTGCGTATGCAATTAATTTATGAAAGGCATAAAAATGATCGCCTGATAAAATTGCATCGCAAGCAGGAGAAAAATTATTGGTGTTATCCGACACAGCAATCCCAACATCACTTTGTGCTAAAGCACCAGCATCATTTAAACCATCACCAATCATCATTACTTTTCTACCTTCGGCTTGCAATTTTTTAATGAATTCTAATTTATCTTCTGGCTTTTGATTAAAAATCATAGTGGTTCTATCACCGAAAAAATTTCTCAGTTTTTCCTCTTCGCTATTGTTATCACCCGAAAGCACTAATAAAGTAAACTTCGATTTCAAATTGCTAATCAATGCTTTTAAGCCATTGCGGTATTTACTTCGAATAGTAAAATATCCGTAGAATACATTATCAATTACAACATATACTCTACTTCCATGTTCAACATCTTCTCTTACATTCTTAACATCCACATACTCTAATGAGCCAGCTTTGATATCATAATTTCCAACAAGCCCATGCAAGCCTCTACCCTTTTCTTCGCTGTAATTACTCACTATTAATTTTGCACTTACTGGAAACTCTAAGGCAATTAATCGACTCAAAGGATGGCTTGACTGACGGAACAGATAGCCTAAAGCTTCTTTCTGTTCAGTACTTAATTCCTTTCCTTGGTAATTTACTTTCGATTCGTTTTGACGTGTTATCGTTCCTGTTTTGTCGAACACGATGGTATCAATGTCCTTCATGCGCTCCAAGGCATTTGCATTTTTTACATACAAACCTAATTTGCCCAGCATGCTTAACATGTTTCCATTCGTGAAAGTTGCACTCAACAACAATGCGCAAGGACAAGCAACAATAAGAACCGAAGTAACAGCATCTAATATTTTGGAGGTATCATTAAAATACCAATAAATAGAGGCGCCTAAAGCAATTGAAAATAAAGCATAAGTAAAATACCTACTTAATGCATGCACAAAAGAAACTTTTTTCTCTTCCGCATTTTCTTTAAAGGCTTCGTTATTCCATAATTGTGTTAAGTAGCTATGAGAAACTTCTTTTACCACTTCTAACTCTAAAGCTTGTCCAATTTGTTTACCACCTGCATAAATAATTTCGCCAATGGTTTTATTTACCGGAGCACTTTCCCCAGTAACAAAACTATAATCGATTTGTGCTTTACCTAAAAACAAGATAGCGTCTGCAGGAATAATTTCTTCATTATAAACCTTAATTCTATCCCCTACTTTTATATCCGAAACAGGAACTTGTTTTTCGCTTCCATCACCGTTCAAAACTGTTATGCCTAAAGGGAAGTAAGCCGTAAAATCACGTTCAAACGAAAGGGAATCATAAGTTTTGTTTTGAAAATAACGACCAATGAGCATAAAGAAAACAATGCCGCTCATGCTATCTAAATAACCCGCCCCGCTTTGAGTCAAGATTTCATAAACACTTCTGCCGAATGTGATTACAATGGCTAAAGCAATAGGAGCATCTATATTTAGGAAACGTTCACGGAAGCCTTTGTATGCAGAAACAAAGAAATCAGAAGCTGAATAAAAGAAAACAGGCAATGCCAATCCTAAATTCAAATAACTAAATAATTTATAAAGCGAAGTTTCTCCCGCTGCTTGAATAGAGAAGTACTCAGGAAAACTAAGCAACATAATGTTTCCGAAACAAAAACCAGCTAAACCTATTTTAATAATAGCAATGCGATTGTGTTTTGTTTTGGGCTTTTTAGAAACATTACTTAAGCTAATATGCGGTTCGTAACCAATACGAGTAAGTAATTCAGCTACTTTACGTAAAGAAGTTTTCTCCGAATCAAAAACTACACTTACTGTTTTCTTTAAGAAATTAACTTGGGATTTTATGATTCCTTTGTCTAGTCGGCCCAAATTTTCGAGAAGCCAAACACAAGAACTGCAATGCATCTGGGGCAAATACAATTGTGTGTGGCAAGTAATTCCTTCGCTAAAAGAGATGAATCCTTTCTTCACATTATCATCATCCAATACAGCAAACTTACCTTCGCGTACTTTAAATTTTTGGGTGATGCCAGGGTTTTTATCTAAATCATAATACTCGCAAAGGCTGTTTTCATTTAAAATTTCGTAAACCATTTTACAACCTTCACAACAAAAGGTTTTTTCTGCACTTTTTATTGTAGCTGTTGTACAAACGTCTCCGCAATGGAAACACGCCGTTATACTTGTACTTGGTTGCTTTCTTTCTAAAATACTAGCCATAATTCTGAGACCAAAAGTAGATTTTGAGCTCGCAAGCCTTAATGAGAAGGGTCAGTGGGAAATATGATAAAGGTCAGTTTTAACTGTTTTAATATTAAAATCCATGATAAAAATTAAGTAAACAAATTCGGCAACATTTCGTAATTTTAAAGTCCAATTACCAATTTAGATGAAAAACAAGATATTATCATTATTACTTTTTTGCACGAGCATTTCTTTTGCTCAAATTAATTTAGATGGCTTAAAAGGCTTAGCAAAGGATAAGGCAAAGCAAAAAGCACATGATGCTGCGGTTGCTGCCAGAGCTAAAATGAATGATGCAGTAGATAAAAAACTAGAAAAAGAACGCGCTGAGTTTGATGCGAGTAATTTTAACTACGCCATTTCTTTTACTGATAATAGTGGTTTATTTGAAACTGAAGAAAAAGGCAGCAAGGTTTCGAATACATTAATTAATTCAAAAGATTTTTTACAGGGCAAAGAGCATAATGATTATCAAAGAGCATACGGATATAATCGCAAAGGCGAAATTTTATTTGCTGGAAATAAATTTGGCTCTGCGCGTTCCATGTTTTTTCTTTCGGAGAGTTTCTTTAAAACTTCTGATTCACTTGTATCACTAGCTTATGCGCAATTACAAAACAACAAAGCTTTATTGTATCAAGCAACAGGAAGGTACACCAAAGCATTGGAATGTATAGACAAAGCTCTTACTCTTCGCGAACAAATGGCTCCTGCTTCTGAGTTGCTAGCTGCATCATACAATAATAAAGCTGTGTTATTAAAAGACATGGGTAAATATGCAGAAGCTGAAAAGCTAATTGACGCTGCTATTGCCATGAGCAAAACAACAAGTGGAGAAAAAAGTTTAGGTTATGCATTAACATTAAATAATAAAGCAATGCTACTGCATGCTACTGGTCGTTTAGAAAAGGCTGAAGAATTGATGAACCAATGCATTGCTATTGCTAAAGAAACTTTAGGCGAGAAATCATCTAACTACTTAAAGCTTACTATTAATTTGGCAACTGTTTACCGTGATATGAAAAAATATGAGGATGCGGAAAAAGTATATTTAAATGCTATAGAAATAAAACAAAAAAAGCTTGGAACTAATCATCCAGATTACGGTCATTTAAAAAGAGGTATTGCTGGATTGTATTGGGAAATGGGCAAAATGGAGCTAGTAGAAAAAAATCTCAGTACAGCTTTGCAGATTTATCAAATTAAATTCGGAGATAAAAACCCTGCTACTACTGCAACAAAATCTGATTTGGCTACATATTACCGTATGAATGGAAATAAAACCAAGGCATTAGATTATATGACACAAGTAATAACTGCCGACAAAGAAATTTACGGAGAAAATCATCCTGAGTATAACAAACAGTTAGAAAATTTAGCCATCGCACAATGGATAAACGGAAAAAACTCAGAAGCGGCTAGTAACTATAAAATTGTGTTAGAAAAAACATCCGAATACATTGATGACTATTTTGCAGTATTAAGTGAAACAGATAAAACAAAGTTCTGGGATAAAACCTTGCCCCGCTTTAATCGTTTTAACTCATTTGCAATTAGCAATGCCGCAAACGATAATACTTTATTAGAAAGTATGATTAATAATCAATTACACAACAAAGCATTATTATTAAACTCTTCTTCCAAAATTCGTAATAAAATTATGGGTAGTGGTGATGATTTGCTTATTGCTGATTACAACAATTGGCTAGCTACTAAAGAAGAGTTAGCTCGTGCATACACCATGACGAAGGAGCAATTAAAAGAAGAAAACATCAATGTAGATTCATTAGAAAACAAAACCAATTCACTCGAAAAAAACCTTGCAGAAAAATCAGCTGAATTTGGAAAAGGTAATAACAAACAAAAAGTTACCTATCAGCAAATTGCTTCTTCGTTAAAGGCTGATGAAGCGGCTGTTGAAATTATTCAAATTCAAAAATTTGACAATAGCTTTACAAAGGATATACAGTATGCAGCTATTGTTATTACTAATCCATCAAAACTTGAACTTGTTTTATTTGCTGATGGAAATAAAATGGAAAAAGAAGGAATTACTTATTACAGAGAACAAGTAAAAAATCTTAAAGCCGACAATCAAAGCTACGCGCTATTTTGGGAGCCCATAGAGGCGAAAATTTCTGGCAAGAAAAAGATTTATGTTTCGTTAGACGGAATTTATAATCAAATTAGTTTACTAACCTTTAAAGATCCAAAAACAAATAAATATCTAATTGAAAAAGAAAATATTATTGTTGTTGGAAACACAAAAGACATACTTAGTTTAAAAGCAGGTAATACAGGGGCAAGATCAAAAACAGCTTTCTTATTAGGTTATCCTAATTATGGTGGAAATGATATCATCGCTTCGTTGCCTGGAACAAAAACGGAAGTAGAAAATATTACCAAGGTTTTAAAAGGTTCATCATATACAACACAAGTTGTTATGAAAGATGAAGCAACTGAAGAAGCTGTAAAAGCAGCGCATGCCGAAGTAATACATATTGCAACGCATGGTTTCTTTTTATCAGATTTAAGTGAGGTTGAATCAGATAAAGTGTTAGGTGTAGAAACATCTAAAGCAAGAAAAAATCCATTATTACGTTCGGGGCTAATGCTCGCAAATTGCGAAAGTGTATTTGATGAAACGGGAGAAAAAGCAAATGCTAACAATGGAATTTTAACTGCTTATGAAGCCATGAATTTATCGTTAGACAAAACAGATTTAGTTGTAATGTCGGCTTGCGAAACAGGATTAGGGGATATTAAATCTGGGGAAGGTGTTTATGGTTTGCAACGTTCGTTTTTAGTTGCAGGAGCTAAATCAGTAATCATGAGTTTATGGGAGGTAAGTGATGATGCAACCATGGAATTAATGAGTGCCTTTTATAAAAACTATGCAGCAAGTGGTAATAAACAAGAAGCATTTTTAGCCGCACAAAAACAAATCAAAACAAAATACAAAGAACCATTTTTTTGGGGAGCGTTTGTGTTGATTGGAAACTAGTGGGAAGAGAGACAAGACTGAAGGACTCAGGAATCAAGACAGCAGGATGCAGGACTAGAGTGAAAGACAAAAATATTATTTACCAATAAACTGTCCTGACTCTTGATTCTTGCCATCCTGATTCCAAAAACGAAATAAACATATAAAAACGAAATGACCCCTATATACCTAGATAACAACTCAACAACCCGTGTCGACGAAAAAGTATTGGAAACAATGCTGCCTTATTTTCGTGAGCAGTTTGGCAACGCAGCTAGTTCAACACATCAACAAGGTTGGATTGCAAAAGATGCTGTTGACAAGGCGCGAAAACAAGTTGCCGATTTAATCGGGGCAGAAGACAATGAAATTATTTTTACTTCGGGCGCAACTGAATCTATCAACATTGCAATTAAAGGCATTTGGGAAGCATACAAAACAAAAGGCAATCATATTGTTACAGTAAAAACAGAACACAAAGCAGTTTTAGATACCTGTGCTTATTTAGAAAAAAAAGGAGCTAGCGTTACCTACTTAAATGTTGATGCAGAAGGTTTGATTGATTTGGATGAATTATCAAACGCTATTACTGATAAAACAGTTTTGGTTGCTATTATGTTTGCTAATAATGAAACAGGCGTTTTACAACCATTAGAAGAAATTGCAAAAATAGTTCACGATAAAAAATCTATTTTCTTTTGCGATGCAACGCAAGCTGCAGGTAAAATGATGATAGATGTAAACGAATTAGGAATTGATTGTTTATGTTTATCGGCTCACAAACTATACGGACCAAAAGGCGTTGGTGCACTTTACATTCGCAGAAAAAATCCACGCGTTACAATAAGTAGTTTTTTACATGGTGGCGGGCACGAAAAAGATATTCGCTCGGGAACATTAAATGTACCCGGCATTGTTGGACTTGGAGCAGCTTGTGAAATTGCCCAGCTTAGTATGTGGGAAGTAAACGGGCATGTATCTAAACTACGCGCTTATTTAGAACACCAATTATTAGATATAGATAAATTAAGAATTAACGGTAGCACACGCTACCGACTTTACAATACATCTAATTTATGTTTCTCGGGGCAACAAGCAGCAAAATTAATTGGCGCATGGAACAAACATTTTTCTGTTTCAGCAGGTTCAGCTTGTACATCGGCAGTTGCAGAACCCTCGCATGTATTAGCTGCAATGGGAATAAGCGATGAAGATGCATACGCAAGCATTCGCTTTAGCTTTGGGAAATACAATACGCAAGAAGAGGTTGAAGAAGTTGTGAAGGTGATTAAAGCAATGCTTTTGTAATTACACCTTCGCCAAGGAATTTTTCAAAAAATCAATCACCTTTACTTCAACTGCATCTACTTTATTTAGTTCAGCTAAATAATAGCTAACCCAATCAGTAAGATTAATTAAGTAGAAAGATTGCTCAAAACGAGTTTCGCCTTTTGCGTGTATTTCTAAATAGTTTGGAGTGTATTCGGCAAATATATCTTTGCAAATATTTAAGCGTTGAATGTTTTTTTCGTAATCGAATTTTGTACGCAATACAACAACAGCTAAACGGTGGTCTACATTTCTCCAACCAACTAATTCGTTATGGTTCATTTCAGGAATAACGTGATGCCAACAAAGCATTTTACTGTTCTCGTTAATTTGCTGACGGAAACGAACTGCAAGGCTTTCGGTATTACCTAATGAATAAATAACTGGAACAGTTCCTTTTAATTTATCTGCAATGGATTTTGCTTCCGCTTTTATTGAAGTTTCATCAGCATTTAATAAAGCAATCGAAGCTTGTAATAATTTTACAAAGTCAATAGATATAAATCCATTAAACTGAAGTACTTTTAATAATTGAGTTACAGAATATCCTAAACAAGTGCGTGGAGGATTTCCGCCAGGCACAGTAATCATATCTAAATTATGTTGCTTTGCAATTTCAGCAACTTTACCACCACTTGTAATACAAACAACTTGTGCCTTTTGTTTTAAAGCCTGCTCCATACACTGCAGCGTTTCTTCGGTATTACCCGAATAAGAAGAAACTACAACTAATGTATTTTCATTAATATATGTTGGAAGAAAATAATCTTTGTTTACCAATATTGGAACAGTACAATTATCTTGAACCAACTCAGCAACCACACTTCCACCAATACCAGAACCACCAAGGCCAGTAACCAATACTTGATGTACATTTGATTTTTTTGTAAGCACTGCTTTGCTTGCTATTTCCAAAGCCTCCTCTAACTGTTTCGAGAATCTCGCTATATGTCCGTCCATTGTCATTTTACAAACCTCCTTAAAAACCTCTAAATTACTAATTTTTTGTAAAATTTAAGCATATTCTGCACATTTAATCAAGGCATTTCATACCTTCGTAGCTATGTCAAAACCCGAAAACAGCCCTCAAAAAGCAGGGCTTAATCAACAAAAAATAAATAAGTACAAAAAAATACTTTGGGCATTAATATTAGTGCCAGTATTTATTTTCCTTTTAGTGTTTTTCTTAACTGCCCTTAATGTTTTTGGAGACCTTCCAAATGTAGCGGAATTACAGAATCCTAAAAGTAATTTAGCAACTGTTATTTATAGTGGTGATGGCAAAACCTTGGGTAAATATTATAAAGAAAACCGAACAAACGTAAAATATAAAGAGCTGAGTCCTTTTATGGTAAAGGCTCTAATTGCTACTGAAGATGCGCGTTTTCATGAACATAGTGGTGTAGATTTAAAAGCTTTATTTCGTTCGGTTTCTGGTTTAGTAACTGGAAGTTCAAGCAGCGGTGGAGGAAGTACACTTACTCAGCAATTGGCTAAAATGCAATTTCCTCGTGAGAAAATGAGTAAGATGGAGTTTTTTGTAAGAAAACTAAAAGAGTGGATCATTGCCATTCAGTTAGAAAAACTCTATACAAAAGATGAAATCTTAACCATGTATTTAAATAAGTTTGATTTCTTAAATCAAGCAGTAGGTATAAAATCAGCGGCGCAAATTTATTTTAATACCACACCCGATAGTTTAAAATTAGAAGAGGCTGCCATGCTTGTTGGAATGGCAAAAAATCCTTCTTTATTCAATCCCGTTAACCCTAAACGTTACGAGGCAACACAACAAAGAAGAAATGTGGTAATGAATCAAATGGTGAAGTATGGATACTTAACACAAGCAGAATATGATTCATTAAAAAAAATACCAATAACTCTTCACTTTATGCCTGAAGATCATAATGAAGGTTTAGCTCCTTACTTTAGAGAATATTTACGATCGGTATTTTTAAAAGAGTGGTGCAAAACACACATAAATCCTGAAACAAATAAGCCTTACAATATTTATCAAGACGGTTTAAAAATTTACACCACCATCGATTCGCGCATGCAACAATATGGTGAAGAGGCAGTAGATGAGCACATGCACGCATTACAAGATTTATTTAATAAAGATTGTAAGAAAAAGAAAAATGCACCTTTCGCTTGGAACGTAAATCAAAAAGAAATCGAAAGCATTATGAACTCCGCAATGAAACGCAGCGAGCGTTGGAGAAACATGAAAGAAGATGGTTTAAGTGAAGATAAAATAAAAGCTGCCTTTCAAGTTCCAATTAAAATGAGAGTTTATAGCAATCGTGGAGACATTGACACTACACTTTCTCCATACGATTCGATACGTTATTACAAAAGCTTTTTACAAACTGGATTTATGGCAATGGAGCCAGAAACCGGATATATTAAAGCTTGGGTGGGTGGTATCGACCATAAACACTTTAAATACGATCACGTAAACAAAAACGCAAAACGACAAGTGGGTTCAACATTTAAACCTTTCGTTTATGCATTAGCAATTCAAGAAGGCTCATCTCCTTGCGAACAAATTCCAAACGTGCGTACTTGTATTCCTACAGGAGAAGGGCAACCAGATTGGTGTCCGGATAACTCGGACGGAAGTAAAGGAACTGGAGTAAACATTACATTAAAAAAAGCGCTTGCACTTTCTATTAATTATGTTACAGCTGCATTAATGAAACGATACGGCCCACAAGCAGTTGTTGATTTGGTAAAACGCATGGGCATTACAACAAACATTGAGGCTGTGCCTTCTATTTGTTTAGGAACTGCTGATATTTCTGTATTAGAAATGGTTGGCGCTAATAGCACCTTTGCAAACAGAGGTAGATGGATGGAACCTATTTTTGTTACACGCATTGAAGATAGAAATGGAAAAGTATTAGAAGAATTTGTTCCAAAAAGCGAAGAAGTGTTTAGCGAAGAAAAAGCTTATGTAATGACTCAGTTAATGCAAGGTGTTGTACAAATAGGTACTGGTTCTCGTTTACGTGGAAGATATAAATTAACGAACCCAATTGCGGGCAAAACAGGTACTACACAAAACAATGCAGATGGTTGGTTTATGGGCTTAACTCCAGATTTAGTTGCAGGATGTTGGGTAGGCGGTGAAGATAGAAGTGTGCATTTTAATTCAACTGCCGAAGGACAAGGAGCAAGTATGGCTTTACCAATTTGGGGTAAATTTTTCCAAAAGGTGTATGCAGATAAATCAATTAAAATTTCGAAAGGAGATTTTTATCGTCCGCCAATTATGAATGAGGTGGAATTAGATTGCTCGAAATACGATGATGAAACACAAAACGTATTTGATGAGGGCGATATAAACAAAGATCCTTTTGATTTATAAAACCCTTTGAAAACAGCCATCATTATAGGAAGTACAGGTTTAACAGGCGGTTATTTACTAGCTGAGTTAACTGCTAATCCTACTTATTCAAAAATTATTGTTTTAGTAAGAAAAGCCTCGCAGCAAAACAAACCAAAAGTTGAGGAGCTTGTTGTTGACTTTAATAAGCTAAGCGATTTTAAAAACAAAATCATTGGTGACGATGTGTATTGCACTATTGGAACAACAATAAAAAAAGCGGGAAGCCAAGAAGCATTTGCAAAAGTTGATTTAGAATATCCTTTAAGTATTGCCAAAATAGCTAAAGAAAACGGGGCAAAACATTTTCTGTTAATGTCTTCTCTAGGTGCCAATGCTACTTCAGGTAATTTCTATTTAAAAACAAAAGGTACTTTAGAAAATGCTTTACGCAATTTAAATTTTGATTCACTTTCTATTTTCCGTCCTTCTATTTTATTGGGACCACGTAGCGAATTTAGATTAGGAGAAAAAATCGGAATCTTTTTTATGCGTTTGTTTTCGTTTTTACTTTTGGGTGGTTTAAAAAAGTATCGTCCAATACATGTGAAACAAGTTGCGCATGCTATGCTTAAAGCGGCGCAAGATGGGGAGAAAAAAGGTGTGAGGGTTTGGGAGTCGGATGGGATAGAAAGATTTTAGTTAAAGTCATTTACCTAAAATCCTATCGGAATTTCAACAAAAAAACGCTTACCTAAATTCATTTTTTTTCTGTAATTTCAAAGTCAAATGTCGGGAGAAATAAAACTATACAATAATTATATTCAACATTTTAATTCCTATAAAAAAGATTTAGGAGACTATTTCGTTCAATCTAATTTTGATGCTGAGAACTATCTTAAAAATTTCAAGTGCTCTTCCTTGCAATATGCCTACGTAATTAATTATAGAATAGGAAAAATAACCTATCACCAAAATATTGAAAAAATTCTTGGTAGGCAATCCCAAGAGATTGACATGACATTCCTCTTCAATATCATTCATCCTGATGACGTTAAACAGGTTGTTGAACTTGCTAAAGTAGTTTTTGAATTTTCTCTGCAATGCAAATCTCTCAAACCTTTCGACGATTTGTTTTATATCGATTACAGAGTAAAAAAATCGGATGGTACTTACATTAGAGTAAATAGACAAAGTACTCCAATAGAATTTGACGATGATGGCAATACCGTCTCCGTTATTAGTATTTGTACCGACATAAGCAATTTAAAAAAATCAACCACAATTGATTATGGAATAACTGGTGTAAACAGTGTACAATTTGAAAAAAAACACAAAACACTCAACATAGACAGTATTTTGTCTAAAAGAGAAAAAGAAGTTTTGAGCTACATCATTAGAGGCAAAACATCTGTAGACATTGGAAAAGCATTAAACATTAGCGAGGATTCAGTGAAAACTTACCGCAAACGTATTTTAGAAAAAACTGAATGCAAAAACTCTGCAGAGCTAATTTACTACGCTGTAAAAAAAGGAATCATTGATATTGATTAAAAACAATGCTCACAAAATTTTTCTAGCAGTGTATTAAATTCAATTGGGTTTTCTGCCATTGGTGAATGTCCAGCATTTGAAACCAATTGTAATTTATGTTCAAATAGTGTTGGTGAAGCTAGGTCTTTGTAATACTCTTTATTTAAAAGAGCATCTTCTGCACCAGCAACAAAAGCAATTGGAATTTTCAGTTCTTCAACAATTGCTTTTTCATTAGCAACTTGCCCAGCCATTAATGCCATTCCAAGAAGAGAACGGAAATTTGGATCAGTATTTTTTATATTACTTTTAATTAATTCTCTTATTGTATCATCTTTAGCAAAATTTTGAGCAAGTAAGCCAATTTCTTCGTCACTTAAGTCCGGCTTGTAAGCCAACATTAAAGCAGGATTGGGCAAATACATTTTATCAATTTGAGGAGGAAGTCCAATTGGAGGAGTACCAACACAAAATAATCCCTTCAAAACAGGGCCTAACATTAATGAAGCTTGTATGGCTAAATGCCCGCCAAAGGAATGACCACAAATGATAAACGAAGAAATTTTATACGTTGCCAAAATAGTTCCCACAACTGCTCCAAAACCTTCTGCGCTATAGGCCCATTCAGGATTTACAGGTTTAGATGAATTGCCGTGACCTTGAAAATCAAAGCTTATTAAGCGGTACTTACTCGCTAAATTACTTTTCATTTGTGCGCTAAAAAGCCCGCTGCTGAGGGAATTGCCATGTAAAAACAATATTACATTCTCTCCTACTCCAGTTTCATTAACCGAAATAGAAATACCATTTACATCTAAAATTGCTGTTTTCATTGTGTTTAAATTGAATAGTGAATTTACTAAAAAAAACATACTAGTTTAAATTAATTTGTCCCCTTTAGGGTGACAAAGAAAAACTGCACGAACCCTATTTTTATAGGGTAAAATCCACCACAATGAAACTATTTTTTTCTCTCGCACTTTTGCTATTTGTTTCTCAAGTTATAATAGCACAAAACATTGGTATCAACTCAACAGGAGCAACACCAAATGATGCAGCCATGCTGGATATTGATGTAAGTGCATTGGTTGCAAAAAAAGGTTTACTAATACCGCGGGTAACAGCTGCACAAAAAATTGCAATGGATCCATTAGCTGCTCCTGCACAAGGTTTACTTATTTACCAAACAGATGGTGTAGAAGGTTTTTATTATAATACAAGTAATACAACAACTCCGAGTTGGGCTTACCTTTTGCCTAACAACGGGGCAAGTGGTGGCTGGGGATTAAGCGGAAATGCAGGTACAGTTGATGGAACAAATTTCATTGGGACAACGGACAATGTACCATTAAATTTTAGGGTTAATAATCAAAAAGCGGGGAGGATTGATGTTGCTAAAAAAAATATTTTTTTTGGTTCTGCAGCTGGAAATAGTAACACAACTGGTACAAATAATGTGGGAATTGGGGATAGCTCGCTTTTCAATAACATCAATGGGTATTATAATGTAGGAATTGGAAAAAACTCACTCCACTCAAACACAAGCGGTGTGAATAACACTTCGATCGGATCATATTCACTCCATTCAAATACAACTGGAAGTGGAAATACTGCGAATGGTGGTTCTGCGCTATATTCAAATACTATTGGGAACTCTAACACTGCTACTGGAAGCTCAGCTTTAGTGTTTAATATTTCTGGAGAAGCTAATACTGCAAATGGTGCATCGGCACTTTCTGCAAATCAAACAGGTCATTTTAATACTGCCATTGGTGTTGAAGCATTAAACGATAACATTACTGGCAGCTCAAATACTGCAATAGGTGCCGGTACACTTTCAAACAACAGCAATGGTAACGATAATTCTTCCCTCGGAGCTTATACAATGCAGTTTAGCTATTCAGGCAATTCAAACACAGCAATAGGTAACTACGCATTACACTTCACTAATGGCTCAAAGAACACAGCACTGGGAGATTCTGCAGGTTACAATCATAGTACGGGGTCATTAAATACTTTTATAGGTTACTATGCTCATAGTCCTAATTTTTCTTCATTAGTTAACGCTACTGCCATTGGTGCAAATTCAAACGTTACTGCAAGTAATTCACTAGTTCTTGGAAATAATGCAAACGTAGGAATTGGCACAACAGCTCCTACCGAAAAACTAGAAGTTGTAGGTAAAACAAAAACATCAACGCTACAAGTAACAACAGGTGCAAGCACAGGAAATGTGTTAACATCTGATGCTTCAGGGAATGCAACTTGGCAAAGTCCTTCTGCAAATTCATGGGCATTAACTGGTAATTCGGGTACAGTAGATGGGACAAATTTTATTGGCACAACGGATGATGTGTCGTTGAATTTTAAAGTAAATAATCAAAAGGCAGGAAGAATTGAAAATTCGACGGAAAATACTTTTATTGGTTATCAGACAGGAATTGTAAATACTGGCTTTTTTAATTCAGGATTTGGTTATCACGCATTAAGTTCTAACACAACTGGAATGAATAACACTGCAATCGGAACTGATGCACTGAGACTAAATTCCTCAGGTAGTTCTAATACAGCTACTGGTTTTGGGGCTCTTGATAAGAATACAATTGGGTTCTATAACACTGCGAATGGTTCAACTGCACTAGATGACAATACAACAGGTCATAGTAATACAGCTACTGGAGTGGGGGCTCTCGGTTCAAATACAACAGGATATTTAAACACAGCAAGCGGATCTTTTGCGCTTTATAATAATATTTGGGGAAGGCAAAATACTGCTTCTGGAGACCGCTCACTTATCAACAATCTGTATGGTAGCTTAAACACAGCAGTGGGAGATTCAGCAGGTTATGGAAACACAACTGGCTCATCAAATACCTATATAGGCTACCAAGCTAACGGTTCTGCAACAATATCGAATGCAACAGCAATAGGAGCCAATGCAAGCGTTACCGCAAGCAACTCCATGGTGTTAGGAAATAATGTAAATGTTGGTATTGGCACTACAGCTCCCACAGAAAAATTAGATGTAATAGGCAAAACAAAAACTACCACTTTACAAGTTACGACTGGCGCAACAACGGGAAATGTTTTAACCTCCGACGCATCAGGTAACGCAACATGGCAAGCAAATGGAAATGGAACGGTTACTTCTATAGCACTTGCAATGCCTTCCTTATTTTCTGTAAGTGGTTCACCTGTTACATCAAGCGGAACAATTACAACAACATTAGCAAATCAAAATGCTAATACCATTTTTGCAGGCCCGTCAACAGGAGTTGCCTCTGCTCCAACTTTTAGAGCATTAGTTGCAGCGGATATTCCTTCGGGTTCAACAAACTACATTCAAGATTATACAGTAACAAATAATTTTGCAACGGGGCAAGCAGCAAGTTTTGATATTACTGGTGATGCAGAAATAAATGGAACATTAAAAGTAAATGGCAATGTTGGTATTGGTTTAACTGCACCACTGTCAAAAATGGATATAAGAAGTGCCAACGTAACAACTGCGAGCGCAACTCCAGGTATTCTAAATGTAATGTCGAACAATGCTCAGGGAGCTGATATTGGAGCATCCATTTCTCTAGGCGGTTTTAATGATAACGCTGCCTCAGTAATTAGAGTTTTCGGAAGCATTGAAGGAAGAAAAACAAATGGCACTACTGCAACAAGTTCTGGATACCTATCTTTTAAAACAAATAATGGTGGAGTCCTAAACGAGAACATGAGAATTGACAATACTGGGAGCGTTGGTATTGGCACAACAACTCCATTAGCCAAAGAACACGTTGTTGGTGAAATTTTATCTGGACCTTCTACTTTAACAAATACTACAGGACATGGAACTGGCGCTATCACTGCTGCTGGTGCAAGTGCATGCCTAAATTTTTTAGATAGGGGTCTTACGGACCTTTCATTAACAACCACAGCAGGAAATAGATGGGCCTGGTATTCGGCTGGTGGAACTGCACGGTTGTTTACTGGAACTACAGGAGACGTAATTGCTGTAACATCAACTGGAAATGTAGGAATTGGCTCTGCCCCAGGATTTAAATTACAAGTTGGAACAAGTGGAGATGGCACAGTTGCAAGAGCAAATTCATGGACTGTTTTTTCTGACAGTACATTAAAAAAAGATGTTACACTTCTTGCCAATGCAAGTGATAAATTAAACAAAGTAAGTGGTTATTATTATTATTGGAAAACAGGAAAAGATACTTCAAAGCAAGTAGGTTTTATTGCACAAGAAATAGAACGCATTTTACCAGAGATTGTTTCAACAGATAGTTCAGGCATAAAATCCGTTGATTATTCCAAAATGACACCCTTGCTTTTACAAGCAATTAAAGAACAACAACAAACAATTGAAGAAGACAAAAAGAAAATTTCTAATATGGAAATAATGATGGAAGCGCTAAACAAAAGATTATCTGCTCTTGAAAACAGCAACACATTAACTGTCGAAGCAAAAAAATAATGATTAGAACGCTTTACATATTTATATTTCTTGTAAGTGCATGGGTCACTACCAATGCACAAAACAATGCGCTTATAATTAATGGTGCATACATGGTCTTAAATGGAGGGAACTTCAGTTCTAACATCCAATTAGTAATAAACCAAGGAAATGAAAATGGAATTATTAGAAATAGCGGACATATTATTACTGAATCACAATACAATTACATTAGATGGAATACAGGGGCAACAAGTGGCAACTATATTTTCCCAACTGGATATTCCACTACAGATTATTTACCCATTATAATAAATAAAACTAACACTACTACATCTGACATCAAAGTATCAACTTGGGGAACCCCCACTACCAATTTACCATTTGCAGATAGTTCGATGGTTGCCGCTTGTACAAACATGAATAGCATCTACGGAGGTACAGCCACAGGAACTGTTATAGATCGTTGGTGGGACATTGTTCCTAGCGCTTCTTTAACAGCAGATCTTTCACTTAGTTATAGAGGACTTGAAAACACAACTACTAATCCAACCGGAATTATTAATGCACAACAATGGAATGGAGGGCAATGGTTATTGCCTTTCGGTGCTGCAACAGGAGTAACAACAGGCATTGGTGGTTTTACTGCAACAGGTATTTCTAATTTTTCTCCTATTGTTTTAGTAAACTCTGGTGGTATTTTACCAATCGAATTAATTTCTTTCACTGGGAAATGTGAAGGGAATTCAATTCAACTTAAATGGACAACTGCATCCGAACTCAACAATGACTATTTCACAATTGAGAAATCGAGTGATGCAATTAATTGGGAAAGTATAGGTACAAAGAAAGGTGCAGGAAACTCAAATCAAATTATGAATTATGAATTTATAGATGAAACTAATAATAGAAATACTGATGTTATATATTACCGATTAAAACAAACCGATTACAATGGGAAATCCGAATACTTTAACCCAATTAGTACAACCAACTGTGGAATTGAAATAGATGTAGTTGTTTTCCCAAACCCAGCAACGGACATCATCTATATAAAAATAGATAATCAAAACTCATTATACAATGCTTCATTGTATAGTAGTGATGGGAAACTGCTTTTCACCGAAAAATTAAATTCAACACAAATCAATGCAATAAACATTTCTGATATTGCATCAGGTTTGTATACCTTGTCACTTTTTAATGAAGAATCTGGACTTAAAACAACTAAAAAGATTGTAATTTATTAAGTTTAATTTTACTTCAAATACCCATACAAAGTCAATACTAGGATAATTTTCACCACCTTTGCATTCAGAATAAATTTATTTGACTCAATCTCTATTTATTCCTAAACTCATAAATTATAAAATGAAAAAACAAACAACAAAAAAGGTAGCTGCAAAAAAAGCTGCAACTACTCCGGTAAAAAAGAAAACTGCACCTGCAAAGAAAGTGTTAGCTAAAGCAGTTGCTAAAGCGCCAAGTAAAGTAGATGAAAAATTAATGCATCAAATCGATTGGTTAACAAGAGATGTTGTTAATGGATACTTTATGGGAGTGGAAAGTGATATACTTTCTAAAGCGGAGATTAAGAAATTAATGGAAAAGACTCACGACCACCAAGAAATATTTGATTACCTTTCGGTAGATAAAAACACATCAGCAGACTTTGCAGAGTTTTTATTGTTCTATATGCACACTTTAGTGTTTGAAGGTGCAGCTCCAACATTAGTTAAAGAATGGAAAGAAGATTCACAAAAAGTAGTTTCTAAAGACTCAGCAGTCAAAAAGAAGAAGAAGTAATTTTAAGTGTAATATAATTAAGGGGCCGCAAGGCCCTTTTTTATTGAAATGAATTTTATTAATTGTTTAATTGAGTGGAATAATTTAAAAACAAAAAAGCCTCTCATTTTCATGAAAGGCTTGATTTTGCTTGTACCCCAAACGGGACTTGAACCCGTACAACCGTGAGGTCACAGGATTTTAAGTCCTGCGTGTCTACCAATTCCACCATCGGGGCATTTACAGCGAGCTGCAAATATTTTTAACTTAAAGAACTCTAAAAAAACAAGGCTATTTCTAGCCTTGTTTTTTGCTCCCTCTCCTGGGCTCGAACCAGGGACCCCATGATTAACAGTCATGTGCTCTAACCAGCTGAGCTAAGAAGGAATCTAAACTCCGTAATTAAGGGGCTGGTCACCCTTTAAATCTAACTTTGTTAGAAGTTAGTGAGGAATTTCCCTGATTGGGGCTGCAATATTACTACACATTTTCTAAATAAACAATATATTTGCAAAAAATATTTTTTATGAGTCTTTTAGTTGTAGGTACGGTAGCTTTTGATGCTATAGAAACTCCTTTCGGAAAAACCGATAAAATCGTTGGTGGCGCTGCTAGTTACATAGCTTTGGCTGCATCTTATTATACAAAAAACATCCACCTAGTATCGGTTGTGGGCGACGATTTTCCTCAGGAATTTCTTAACACACTAAAAGGTCAAGGGGTAGATTTAGAGGGTTTACAGATAAAAAAAGGTGAGAAATCTTTCTTTTGGTCAGGTAAATACCATAATGATCTAAATTCTCGTGATACATTAGAGACTCAATTAAATGTGTTAGAACATTTTACGCCAGTTGTTCCTGAAAACGCTAAAAATGTAGATTTTTTAATGTTAGGAAACTTAGTTCCTGCAGTACAACGCAGTGTTATTGAGCAATTAACATCTCGTCCTAAATTAATTGTAATGGATACAATGAATTTTTGGATGGATATTGCAATGGAAGAATTAATGAAAACTATTGCAATGATTGATGTATTAACAATCAATGATTCAGAAGCTCGTCAATTATCCGGAGAATACTCTTTAGTTAAAGCGGCGCAAAAAATATTAACCATGGGTCCAAAAGTGCTTGTTATTAAAAAGGGTGAGCATGGCGCATTATTATTTAATAAGGACGAAGTTTTCTTTGCCCCAGCATTACCGTTAGAAGAAGTATTTGATCCAACAGGAGCTGGTGATAGTTTCGCAGGTGGTTTTATTGGATACCTGGCGCAAACGCGTGATATTTCTTTTAATAACATGAAACGTGCTTTAATTTATGCTTCTGCAATGGCAAGCTTTACAGTTGAGCGTTTTGGAACAGAAAGATTAATTGGACTTTCTCAAGAACAAATCGATGCTCGTTTACAGGAGTTTATTGATTTAGTTGATTTCGAAATCACTTTCGCATAATAATTAATTATCGTCCCGCCCCAAGCGGGACGATTTATTTTAAATCTATACCTATGAAATTATTTTCCCTGTTATTTCTCTTTTTTGTTTCGATAGCAATCTTTGCTCAAGACACAAGCAATGTTTTTTATTCGAAGTTTGTTACTGCCGAAAGTTTAAAAAAGAATCTTACTGTTCTTGCTTCTGATGAATACGAAGGAAGAGAAACGGGGCAAAAGGGACAAAAGATGGCTGCTGAATATATTATGAAGCAGTTTAAAGATTTTGGTATTCCAGCAAATCCTAAATTAACCAATGGATATTATCAAACATTTCCATTATCGGTTTTTCAACCACAACAAATTCAAATGGCAGTTAATAAAAAGTCGTTTGAACAGAACAAAGATTATTTTTCGGCTTATACTGTTTTAGAAGATGCAACATACGAATTAAATGAAGTTGTGTTTGCAGGTTATGGTATCAATACTTTAAATTATAACGATTACAAAGATTTAGATGTTAAGAATAAAACAGTAATGATAATGAGTGGTGAACCTTTTGATACTAAAGGTAAGTCATACATTTCTCAAAGCGAAACGCCTTCTGATTGGGCAAGGAATTATAGAATGAAGTTAACAGAAGCCCGCAAAGCAGAAATAAAAGTACTATTAGTTGTAGAAAAGAATTTTAAAGAATCATTTAAGGAATTAGAGCATCGCATTACCTCTTATAAAATGAGTTTGCCAAATGAAAAGAAAGAGACAGGAAAGCCAGGAATGATTGTGATTTCAATTTCTGAAGAAGTTGCGAATGCTATTTTAAAGAGCAAAAAAAATTCATGCGCTAAATTGCAAGAAAAAATTTCGAAGAGCGGAAAGCCTTTAAATAAAAAATTTAAAACAAATGTTGTTCTTAATGTAAAACAAGAAACAAATACAGTAAGCACAGAAAACGTACTTGCATTTGTTGAAGGTACAGATTTAAAAGATGAAATTATTGTTATCACTGCTCATTACGACCATTTAGGAAAACACGATGGTGTTGTTTACAACGGGGCAGATGATGATGGAAGCGGAACAGTTGCTGTTATTGAACTAGCAAAGGTTTTTGCAAAAGCTAAAAAAGAAGGTAAAGGCCCAAGAAGAAGTATGTTGTTTATGACTGTTGCAGGCGAAGAAAAGGGATTATTAGGAAGTGATTACTACACACAAGATCCTGTTTATCCTTTAGCACAAACGGTATGCGATTTAAACATTGATATGATTGGTCGTTTAGATAAAGCGCATGCAGGAGACCCAAATTATATTTATTTAATTGGCTCAGATAAATTAAGTAAAGACTTACATGATATTAGTGAAGCAGCAAATAAAAAATACAGCAACCTAAAATTAGATTATACTTACAATGATGAGAAGGATCCGAACAGATACTATTACAGAAGCGATCATTATAATTTCGCGAAAAATAATATTCCTGTAATCTTTTATTTTAATGGTGTTCACGAAGATTACCATAAAGAAACAGATGAGGTTTCTAAAATTGATTTCAATAAAATGGAAAAAATAACTCGTTTAGTTTTTCATACAGCGTGGGATTTAGCTAATAGAACGGAGAGAATTAAGTTGGACAAAAAATAGAATCAAAACTGTTAGAATCAGGAGACAAGACAGAGAATTAAAGACTAACAGATGAACATAATCCAAAATAAGAAAGTCCTCTTTAAAGACCTCGGCACCCTCGATTACAAGGAGTGTTGGGATTTTCAGGAAAAACTGTTTAATGAAACGGTGAATCAAAAAATTGCTAATCGCGATTTACCTGAAGCAGAACAAAAAGAAACCATTAATCATTTATTGTTTGTTGAACACCCCCATGTATATACCTTGGGTAAGAGTGGAGACGTGTCTCATTTGTTAGTGAACGAACAGCAATTAGAAGAAAAAGAAGCGACTTACTATAAAATAAATCGTGGTGGTGATATAACCTATCATGGTCCAGGGCAATTGGTTGGTTATCCTATTTTAGACCTCGATAATTTTTTTACCGATATCCATAAATATCTCAGATTACTAGAAGAAGCGATTATTCTAACCTTAAATGATTACGGAATAATTGCTGGAAGAAGCTCTGGCGAAACTGGCGTTTGGTTAGATGTAGATAATCCTTTAAAAGCACGTAAAATATGTGCTATGGGCGTACGTTGCAGCAGGTGGGTTACCATGCATGGCTTTGGGTTTAATGTAAATTCAAACCTCGATTATTTTAATAATATTGTCCCATGCGGAATTCAAGATAAGGCAGTAACTTCTATGCAAAAGGAGCTGGGTAAGGAAGTTGATATTAATCAGGTAAAAGAAAAGATAAAACACTATTTTAGTACTTTATTTGACTGTGAATTTATTGATTAAAATATTTGTTGTATTCTTATCGTTGGTTCTTTTAAGCTCTTGCTTTAATAACCCTGCAAGTGATATAGCTGAAATAGATATAGTAGCGCCGCCCAAAGACACGAATGAACCACTTCCGCCACCGCCACCTCCTCTTACTGACGATGTATATCCATTACACAATAGCAGCTTGTTAATTATTCCCGATTTAAAGGATGAGAAAAAAACAATGAGTCTTACAATGTATAATCCTAAGTCTGATGACGGAGATTTAAGTTGCAAAGACTCTACCTGTACAACATATTTTAAATTTGAAAATGATAAGTACCCTTCCTTTTCTCATGAACAAGCATTGGGCGGTTATTTAGCTAATGTTGGTGATTTAAATGATGATGAAATTTGCGAGTTGTGTTTTGTTCCCGATTGGTTTACTAGTAACTGGACAGGTTTAAATATTTATTCTTTAAAAAATGATAAATGGATTTTATTAGGCCAAGGTTCTGTTAGACGAGATGTTCCTGAAATGGAAAATGAATTATATACGCCTTACGAAAAACGTATTATCAAGCATAAAGGATATTTCGAGATTTTAGAGAATGTAATGAATGAAGATGGGGACGAAAAATTAGTGCCTAAGAAATTTTATTTCAAAAAATAAAAATGAAGTTAGAAGATTTAGTAAATACAGGTGAAGGTGTTATTGTTGCTGTTGTTCCTGATGGGGAAGTAGGAGACAGAGAATGGAATGTTTTTATCATCAACAATAAAAATGAAGAAATAACTAACGTAATGGTTTCATCAAATGGTTATGGTGAAATTGACAATAAAAAAATTCAAACCTCAACATTGCGTTGGTTTTTCGATAAATTAGAACCAGCTTCTTCAGCAATGATAGAGCCTATTATGGAAGAAGTGTTTGGTTTAAATAACGAATACTGGGTAAGTTATTTTACAGCGGGCGGCATGTGCGATAAAAAATTTGTGTTCCTTCCCGAAACAATTTTAGAAGAAAATTTGGTTACCATACCGGTAATAAACAAAAAAGGAGTAATGATTAAATAATTTATATTTATGCAAACATCAAAAAACATTAACATCGTTGGAGCAGGATTAGTTGGCTCATTGTTATCAATTTATTTAGCTAAGCGTGGGCATAAAGTAAATGTTTACGAGCGTAGACCTGATATGCGTAAAGTAACTATGTCGGCTGGTAAATCCATTAATCTTGCGTTAAGTGATAGAGGTTGGAGAGGTTTAGAGGCTGTTGGCATTGCCGATGAAATTAAAAAAATTGCGATTCCAATGTATGGCCGTCAAATACATAACAGAGATGGTTCAACTGTTTTTCAACCTTATGGAAAAGAAGATCAAGCAATTTACTCTGTTTCGCGTGGAGAAATAAATATGCGTTTGATGGATTTGGCAGAACAACAAGCAAATGTAAAAATTCATTTTGACGAACGTTGCACAAGTGTTGATAGAGCATCTTTAACTGCAAGTTTTGAAAACAATACAACTCATCAACACACTTCTTCCAAAAGTGATTTGTTGTTTGGTGCTGATGGAGCTTTTGCTGCATCTCGTTTAAATTTGCAACTTTCGAGCGATCGTTTCGAATACAATCAACATTATATTTCGGCAGGATACAAAGAATTAATTATTCCTCCTGGAGCAAACGGCGAATTTTTATTAGAGAAAAACGCATTGCACATTTGGCCTCGTGGTAGTTTTATGATGATTGCACTTCCTAATATGGATGGTAATTTTACTTGCACTTTGTTTTTACCATTCGAAGGAGAAAAATCATTTGCAAATCTTACAACACGCGAACAAGTTAAAAAATTCTTTGACGAAGAATTCTCTACTGCTGTGCCTTTAATGCCAACTTTGTTAGATGATTTTTTTACAAATCCTACCTCATCTTTGGTAACAGTTAAGTGTTTTCCTTGGACATTTGATGATAAGATTGCTTTAATTGGTGACGCAGCACATGCTATCGTTCCTTTCTTTGGACAAGGTATGAATTGTGGATTTGAAGATTGTGTTGTGTTAAATGGGTTATTAGATAAGCATGGAGATAATTGGGCCGCAATTATGGATGAGTATCAAACGCTTCGTAAACCTGATGGGGATGCAATTGCAGATATGGCTATTGCAAACTTTATTGAGATGCGCGATAAAACAGCCGATAAAAAATTCTTGTTACAGAAAAAAATTGAAGCGCGTTTTGCAGCTAAGTATCCCGAAAAATGGATTCCTTTTTATACGATGGTTACTTATAGCCCAGATATTAGATATAGTACTGCTTTAAAAGAAGGTAAACGCCAACAAGCAATTATGGATAAAGTTATGGCTACTCCTGATATTGAATCTAAGTGGGAAACAGAAGAAGTGGAGAAATTGATTTTATCCTTACTTAATTAATTAAATTTTTATTTTTTAACCCAGTTTTCAATTTCAGTTTGATCTAACTCAAAGTAGTTAAGTTCATGCTCTACAATTTGATTGTTAATCAACGCTACTTTTGGAAGATTAAGCCCTGCTAAATACATAAAACTTTTCCCACTTAATTTTGTCCACTTAATGTTTTGAGATTTAGTATATTCTTGGAAAGCTAAAATATCCTTATTATCTCCATTCATAACAAATAAGAGAGGAAGGGTTTCATTTTTTTCTTTTATAATTCTAAGTTTGGCGCCTGCTATTTTACAATGAGCACAGGAACTACTTAAAAAAGCAATTATCATTTTTTTGTGTTTAATTGTAGTGTCAACTGAATGAATAGTTGATTTTTGTATCAGTGTATCCAAAGGCATAAAATAATTACTTTCCTTTGATGATAGGTATGATTTAGAATAATCTAGATCGATAGGATTAAGAATATATGGTAATGCTGCAGAAAGCAACAATGAAATTGTTACTGAAACACCTAATATAGTTTTACTAAATTCAATTTGAGTTCCTCTTTTTACTAAATAAATATTTAAGCATAGTAAAATAATGTTTTTAAGTATACTTTGATAGGGTGTCATAGGAAGCATCTCCCCAAAACAACCACAATTACTATTATTGCCGTTTTTTATTACAAAAAAAACTAAGTACAAACTAAAAAACGCAAGTAATCCAATACTTAACTTAGAAGTAATTCGGGTTACTCCTATTTGAAAAATGAATAGCAGCCCAAGTAAAAATTCGAATCCAATAATGCTTCTAGCAAAAAAAGGTGACAAACTCCAGGTTGAAATACCTAAATCAACAAAGGTAAATTCAAAAGGTTCAATCGGATATAATTTGCTATATGCAGAGAAAATAAAAACCCCGCCTAAAAAAAGTGAAATAACAATCGAAACAAAACGTCTAACTTGCATATAATGGAAACAAAAGTAATTAAATAAAAAAAGCGCTTATTATCTAAGCGCTTTTTTTATTCAGTAAATTAAAATTTATTTAATTTCACATTTAGAAGTAACTGTTCCTACAGTTGAATTCCCTGCTTCACATGAAGCTTTTGCATCTTTTTTAGTTGCTTTGATAGTTGTTGAAGCAGTAATTGCAGCTCCAGATGATGAGCTATCAGATACTGTACAAGTACAAGTGTAATCTTTTTTACAAGATACAAATCCAACAGAAGCAATCGCAGCTAATAATACTAATTTTTTCATAATTTGTTTTTTAAGTTTAAACAAAATTAAAACTTTTTAACTAACCACCAAACTATTTTATTGCTATCAATTTTATTAATTGTAAGATTTTTCAATTGTAACTATATGATAACTAGAACATAAGCCGCTAACGAAATATTTGACACATTTTTATAAATATTTGATAATTAGGTTTTTAAAATTAAAACACAATCCAAAGCTTATTACTTTAGGTCTTACTTTTGTAGTTAGAAGAGGCCTTTTTAAAGCTATTAATCCTGATAAGGAAGCCTTAAACATAGTATATTTGGCTTTTATAGATTTATGGAGCATCAAAACACATTAGCATACGCGCAAGAGTTAGATAGTAAAGACGAACTAAGATTATTTCGCAAAAAATTTCATTTCCCACAGCACAATGGAATTGATATGGTTTATTTTACTGGTAATTCATTGGGCTTACAACCTATTACCACAGAATCATACATTCAACAAGAATTAAACGATTGGAAAAAATTTGGTGTTGAAGGTCATTTCTTAGCTAAAAACCCTTGGTTCTCTTATCACGAAATTTTAACTGAACAGTCTGCAAAGCTTGTTGGTGGACTGCCTTCGGAGGTCGTGATGATGAATCAACTTACAGTGAATTTGCATTTACTAATGGTTTCCTTTTATCGTCCAACTAAACAACGATACAAAATTTTATGTGAAGCGAAAGCTTTCCCTAGCGACCAATATGCTTTACAAACACAAGCGCAATTTCATGGCTTCGCATCTGATGATGCAATTATAGAGGTAGAACCGCGCGAAGGAGAATATGCAATTCGCTCAGAAGATATTTTAGCCGCAATCGAAAAACATAAAGATGAATTAGCATTGGTAATGTTTAGTGGAGTAAATTACTTTACGGGACAAGTGTTTGATATGAAAACGATAACAGCCAACGCACAAAAGCACGGAATTGTAGTAGGTTTTGATTTAGCGCATGCTACAGGCAATATTGATTTGCATTTGCATGATTGGGGAGTTGATTTTGCATGTTGGTGCAGTTATAAATATTTAAACAGTGGCCCTGGAAGCGTTGCCGGCGCATTTGTTCATGAAAAGCATCACAAAAACACATCACTCCCAATTTTTGCAGGATGGTGGGGAACGGATAAAACTTCTCGCTTTAAAATGGAGAAAACATTTGTACCTATTCATGGTGCTGAAAGATGGCAATTAAGTAATGCTCCAATTTTATCAATGGCAGCTTGTAAAGCGGCATTAGATGTTATTACAGAAGCAGGCTTCGAAAAAATGCGCAAGAAGAGTGCTTTACTTTTATCGTATTTAGAGTTTTTAGTGATAGAAATAAATGCCTCTCAACCAGCAGAAAAAAAATTCGAATTCCTTACTCCTAAAGAAGACTCAGTTTATGTTCCAAAGGGAATTCAACCTGGTTGTCAGTTTTCAATCATTGCACATGGAAGAGGAAAAGAATTATTTAATGCTTTAGTAAAAGAAGGTGTTGTGCCTGATTGGAGAGAGCCAAATGTTATTCGTTTAGCACCCGTTCCTTTATATAACTCATTTGAGGATTTGTTTAAATTTTATGTTATTCTAAAAGAACTAACTAAATAACTACCTAAATCGAATTAATTTTTGTAAATTTGGTTAACAAAAAAATACAGTGAAGACAATTTTTCTTATTCGGTTCCTATTTATTTTTCTTTTAAGTCTCTTTACTTGCAATTCATTTGCTCAAACAGATATGTGCAGCGGGGCAGCTCCGTTTTGCACTGGAACAACTTATAATTTCCCTGCCCCTGTTAGTGGAACTGACGCAGAGACTGGACCTGATTATGGATGTCTTGGTTCCCAGCCTAACCCTGTTTGGTATTATCTTCAAATAGCCACCAACGGTACAATAGTAATGGATATAGCAGGAGCTGATGCTTTTTTGGATGACATTGATTTTGCTTGCTGGGGCCCTTTTACTTCTCCAACAGGAGGCTGTGCTGGCGGACTAACTGCTGATTGCGGCTTATTCGGTTGTACAGATAATACTTCTCCATTGTCATCTTATCCGGCAGGCAATTTGGTGGATTGTAGTTTTGATGCTCAGGCTTCAGAGGTTTGTACAATACCTAATGCGGTTGCTGGACAATATTACATGGTATTAATTACTAACTACGGCGAAAATGTAACAAATATTATTTTCGATCAAACCAATACTGGGCAAGGCGGAGCGGGAGCAACCAATTGTAATATACTATGCAATATTACAAATATGACGGCAACGCCTGGGGTATGTGTTACTGGAAACACATTTAGTGTAACAGGAACAATAAATACTACCGCCCCTCCTTCATCTGGTACATTAACAATTTCTAGTTCTTGCGGAGGCACTCCAACAGTTATTAATCCTCCTTTTGCTACATCAATAAATTATACATTATCAGGGGCGAACGCAACGGGTGCTGCATGCTCTATTACTGCCGTTTATTCAGCAGATCCTACTTGTACTTATACTGCAAACATTACAGCCCCTGCTCCATGTAATTCTCCAACTTGTGCCATCACACAAATTACAGCTGTTCCTGGCGCATGTGTTCCTGCAACGGGCGATTATCAATTAACTGGTTCTATTACTTTCACTAATGCTCCTGCTTCTGGAACATTATCAGTTACTGGAAGCTGTGGAGGAACTCAAACATTTAATGCTCCATTTGTAAGTCCTTTAACATATACTTTAACAGGTTTAGCAGCTAATTCAGCAGCTTGTACTGTTGATGCTGTATTTTCGGCAGTACCCACCTGTACCGCAACAGCAAATTACACTGCTCCAGCCGCCTGTGCCCCACCATCATGTTCTATTACACAAATTACTGCTATTCCAGGGGCTTGTGACCCAGCAACAAGCACATATCAACTTACAGGTAGTGTTACGTTTACAACACCACCTTCATCTGGTACACTATCCATTACAGGTAGTTGTGGTGGAACCCAAACATTTAACCCTCCTTTCGTTAGCCCATTAACATATACATTAACAGGTTTACCTGCTAATTCTGCTGCTTGTGTGGTAACGGCAGTGTTTTCAGCAGATGCAACTTGCACACTTAATAAAAACTACACGTCTCCAGCTTCATGTGCAACTTGTACTGTTACCGCATCTAATACTGGGCCTGCTTGTGTTGGTTCATCCATAAATTTATCTTGTTCACCTGCAGGAGCAACAACTTATTCATGGACAGGTCCGAATGGATATGTGTCTTCCTTACAAAATCCTACACTTTTAAATGTGCAAATTAATACATCGGGAACGTATTCGGTTACTGCAACTTTTCCTGATGGCGCAGTTTGTAATGCAAGCACACAAGTTACAATAAATGCTTTACCCGTTGCAGAGGCTGGTGTAGATGCTGTTTTATGTATTGGGGGCTCTATTCAATTAAATGCACAAGGAGGCTCAACTTATTCATGGACACCCGCAGCAACTCTTGACAACCCTGCAATAGCAAATCCTACTGCCACACCTGTAACTACTACCACCTATGTTTTAACAGCAACTTCAGTTGATGGATGTATTGATACAGATGATGTAACAATAACAATTATTACTTCTGTTACTGCTACCGTTTCAAATAGCGTTTCTATTTGTGAAGGGCAATCAACTAATTTAAGTTCTTCGGGAGGGTCGGCTTACTCTTGGAATCCAACAACAGGTTTAAGTAACTCAACTATTTCAAATCCTATTGCTTCACCAACTTTAACAACCACATATGCAGTAACAGTTTCTGCAGGCGCAGGTTGTCCGCCAGATACAAAGCAAGTTACTGTTACCGTTGATCCTTTGCCTAATGTAACAGTATCTGCTAATGATACCATATGCCCAGGGCAGTTTGGTGTAGTGCATGCATACAATGCTACAAGTTATGTATGGCAAAATATTGGGATAACAAGCGATTCAATTATTTCTAATCCATCAGTTACTACAAATTATACTGTTCAAGGCACAATAGGTAATTGCTCTAATACAGCTACAGGAACAATTGTTGTTATTCCTAATCCAATTGTAGATTTTGTTACAACTCCTCAAGAAGAGCCAGGAAATTATGTAGTTGGAGTTGAAAATTATTCGAGCACACTTAACAATAGTTATTGGACTGTTAATACTTTAGATACTATTACCGCTTTTGAATTCGAGTATGATTTTAAAGAAGCGGGTACATACACCATCTGTTTGTATGGAGAAAACAGTGTTGGTTGTTCACAAAAAGAATGTAAACAAGTTATCTTAAAAGCTGATTGGGCTTTTTATATTCCTAATTCTTTTTCTCCAAACAATGATGGAATAAACGATGTGTTTTATTGTTATGGAACAAATTTTTCTGAATATGAGCTTAAAATTTTTGATCGTTGGGGAGAAGTTATTTATGTTTCGGGAGATGTGAAAGAAGGTTGGAAAGGCAACACAAAAAAATCTGGAAGCATAGTAATGGAAGACACTTACATTTATCGTATAAAGATTAAAGATGTGAACCTAAAGGGTAGAAGCTATACAGGTAAAGTTACAGTGGTTAAATAAAATAACTAAGATGAGAAAACTAGTTAAAGAACTATTTTTTTGTGCATGCTTACTTAACTTTACGCTCAATTCAACCGCACAAAACGACGTTTGTAATTTAGCTTCTCGTTATTGCACGGACTCAACTTACAATTTCCCTGCCCCAGTTAGTGGTTTAAATGCTGAAGTAGGCCCTGATTATGGCTGCTTAGGAAGTCAACCTAATCCAACATGGTATTATTTTCAAATAACAAATCCTGGAAGTATTGTAATTAATATTGCAGGTGCAGATGCGTTTTTGGATGATGTTGATTTTGCATGTTGGGGGCCTTTTGATTCGCTAACGCTTGGATGCAATGGTGGCCTAACAGCTAATTGTGACCCCATTTTTGGTTGTAGTGATAATACTTCTCCTTTAGCGTCCTATCCAGCAGGCAATTTAACTGATTGCAGTTTTGATTCACAAGCAACAGAAGTTTGTACAATTAATAATTCTGTAGTTGGCCATTACTACATCTTAATGGTTACAAATTATGGAGGTAATGTTACCAATATTATTCTTACTCAAACTAATGTGGGGCAAACCGGTTCTGGAAGTGCTAATTGTGGTAATGGAAATATTGGGCTAGACAATGCTTTTAAGAAAAAACAAATTGAATTATATCCAAATCCTAATAAAGGAAGCTTTACAATTTCCTTAGGTGATATTAATGAAATTGTAAGTTTAAAAATAACAAACTTACTTGGAGAAAAAATTCACGAGCAAAGATTATCAAGCAATACAACTGAATTAAATCTTGATTTTAACGCAGGTGTTTATTTAATTTCTGTTGAAGGGGAAAACACTAACTTACAATACAAGGTAATTGTGGAGTAATATAATCCGTTAGAATTAAATTAAAGAATAGACAAACAGAAACTCTTAGGAATTTTTCAAACTACTTCCTGCTATAATTCGGCGCCTCTCTAGTAATCACTACATCATGTGGATGACTTTCTAAAACACCTGCAGCAGTTATACGAATAAATTTAGCTTCTTGTAAAGAATCTATGTTTTTAGCACCGCAATATCCCATACCTGCGCGTAAACCACCCATTATTTGGTAAATAACCTCCGACATGTTTCCTTTAAATGGAACACGTCCGCTAATACCTTCTGGAACTAATTTTTTAATATCGTCTTCTGCATCTTGGAAATAACGGTCTTTCGAGCCTTGTTGCATCGCTTCAATAGAACCCATTCCACGGTATGATTTAAATTTTCTACCTTCAAAAATAATGGTTTCTCCTGGCGATTCTTCTGTTCCTGCAAACATAGAACCCATCATTACAGTGCTTGCTCCAGCTGCAATTGCCTTAACAATATCACCTGTAAAACGAATTCCACCATCAGCAATAATTGGAATGTTTTTTCCTTTTAAGGCATGAGCAACTTCCATAACAGCTGTAAGTTGAGGCACACCAACACCTGCAATAACACGTGTAGTACATATAGACCCAGGACCAATACCAACTTTTACTGCATCAGCCCCAGCTTTTACTAAAGCTAAAGCAGCAGCACCTGTTGCAATGTTTCCAACTACAACCTGTAGTTTAGGATATTTTTTCTTAACTGTTTTAAGCATTTCAATAACACCTTTCGAGTGTCCGTGTGCGGTGTCAATAATAATGGCATCAACACCTGCGTTTACTAAGGCATCTGTTCTTTCAATTGTATCTGCCGTAACACCTACTGCAGCAGCAACACGTAAGCGACCCATTGCATCTTTACATGCATAAGGTTGAACTTTACTTTTAATGATATCCTTGTAAGTAATTAAACCAATAAGTTTATTCTTATTATCAACTACAGGTAATTTTTCGATTTTATAATTCTGAAGAATTTCTTCGGCCTTTTTAAGATTTGTTCCGTGTTTTGCAGTAATGATATTATCTTTTGTCATTACCTCTTTCACCGATTTTTTCATGTCTTTTTCAAAACGTAAATCACGGTTGGTAACAATTCCAACTAACAAGCCATCTTTGCTAACTACAGGAATACCGCCAATTTTATTGTCGGCCATTAGTTTTAATGCATCTCCAATTGTTGCCCCATCTAACATAGTAACTGGGTCAACAATCATCCCACTTTCTGAGCGCTTTACTTTTCTTACTTGCTCAGCTTGTGCAGCAATACTCATGTTTTTGTGCAACACCCCTATTCCACCCTCTTGAGCTATTGCAATAGCCATGCGGTGTTCGGTAACTGTATCCATTGCTGCAGTAACGATTGGAGTATTAATATCAATTCCCTTACTAAATTTTGATTTAATGCTTACCTCGCGTGGAAGTACATCCGAATAAGCCGGAACCATTAAAACGTCGTCGTAAGTTAAACCTTCGGAAGTGAATTTGGAGTTCAAAAATGCTTGGAATGAAGATGCCATGATGAATTTTATTCGTTATAAAATTCTTGCAAATATACATTTTTAAACCGAAAGCCAAAATGGAAGCAGCATAATAACAATTATTTAATAGGTTTTATGGAATGTGTTTTTACCTGCGTCTTTAAGTAAAGAATCGATTCTTAAATCAGTAAATAACCATTAAAACATAGAAATTATGAAAAATAACTTAAAGCAATTACTAGGCGCAATCGCCTTTATTAGCCTAACAAGTTTAGGAATTGCACAAAACACGACAGGCGAAATAAAAGGCCTTATTACCGACGAACAACATAACCCTGCAATGGGAGCCGAAATTAAAGCCCTGCAAGGTGGGGTTGTTATAAAAAACGCGGTTGCAGATATGGATGGGAAATATTCCATCAAACCTCTGCAACCCGGAAGCTATGAAGTTTTGGTAAGTTATACCGGATACAAAATAAACAGGTACGCTAAAGTTACTGTTGAGGTGGAAACTTCATCTTACTTAGATTCTGAAATGGAACTAAATACATTGATTGGTTTTGAAGTTGTAGCCAACAAACCATGGGAAAAGCCAATGGTAGATGTTTCGTATATCACTATGCATCAATTAAGTTTTGAGCAATTAAGTGTTATGCCCGTTTCAAAAGGAGATGTAAACGCAATGATTGCAAATATTTCATCCGACATTATTGTTACAGATAACGGAGAAATTTTTTCAAGAGGTTCTCGTACTGGTTCGTCTAAATATTATGTGGATGGCGATGTATTACCCTTTGGGAATGAAGTTTCAGGGATGGCAATTCAAAATTTATCTGTAATAACTGGAGGGATTCCTGCACAATATGGTGATGGCACTGGCGCCGTAATAGTTATAAATACTAGGGACTATTTTAGTGGGATAGCTGAAAAAAACATAAGAAATACCGAGTATAGAGAAAAACTAGAACAAGAGAAAAAAGACGCTGAATTTGAAGCGCAAAAAAAGAAACGAGAAGCAGAAATTGAGGCAGAGAAAAAATTAAAAGAACAACAAACTAAGTAAACAAAAAAGTCTCCCCAGTGGAGACTTTTTTGTTACAAATTCAGCTTATTTACTCAACATCTTCGCAATATACTTCCCTACAATATCAAATTCGAGATTAACAACAGTTCCTGCTTTAATGTGTTTAAAAATGGTATTTTCGAACGTATATGGAATAATGCAAACAGAGAATATTCCTTTGTCAGAATCAACAACTGTAAGGCTAGTTCCATTTACGCAAATACTACCTTTCTCTACCGTTAAATTGTTTTTTGATGCATCAAATGAAAACCAAAATTTCCAGCTTCCGTTTTGGTCTTCCACTTTATCGCAAACACCCGTTTGGTCAACATGCCCCTGTACAATATGTCCATCAAACCTGCCATTAGCTGGCATACAACGTTCGAGGTTTACAAAATCGCCTGCGTTCCAAAACTGCAAATTGGTTTTGTCAAGTGTTTCTTGTATTGCAGTTACTTTATAAGTATCGTCCTTAATATCAACTACAGTAAGGCAAACGCCATTGTGGGCAAGACTTTGGTCTATTTTTAATTCGGAGGTGAAATTGCAAGTTAGATAAAAATGAATGTTTCCATTTTCCTTTTCTATTTTTTCAATTTTCCCTAGTGATTCAACTATTCCTGTAAACATGGGACAAATTTACGATTAAAATTGCATGTAAATAAATTGTTCGCCATTGCTAAAAACTCCAAAAACCATAATTAGCATAATGAATAGGTAGGTATAAATAACTGAGTATTCTTCTCGCTTGCTAAGTAGGTTAAGCTTTTTTTCGAACAACAAAAAGGATAGACAAAAAAACATCGTAACCCCAAAGTTAAACTGCTCTATTTGATGCCAACCCACAGCAATGGGCGCAAAAAACTCGGTTGCAAAATCTTTAGGCATAAAATTACTTATGCTAAATAGATTCTTACATTTTAGGACTAAGAGCTCAGTGCTTTTGATACGAAAGAAAATATTGCTGAATGAAACAGCAAGTATAACATATAGCCAACCTAGGATTTTTTTTGGAATCGAAATGCTTTTATTATGTTTCAGCAAAATTAACTCAAGCATCAAATAAACCAAATGGCAAACTGCCCAAATAATAAAGGTAATGCCTATTCCATGCCATAAGCCGGAAACCATAAATGTAACCATGATGGCTAGAGCAGCTGCGAGTTTTTTCTTTTTCCTAAAGCGGTAACTTACGGGGTAAAAAATGTACTCAGTAAAAAAGCGAATTAACGACATGTGCCATTTGCGCCAAAAATCTCCAATACTTAGAGTTCTAAGCGGCATATTAAAGTTTTCAGGGAGTTTAATGCCAAGCATATTACTAACGCCAATTGCCATATCGCTGTATCCCGAAAAATCGAAATAGAGTTGAATAGTGAATAATAAACCGCCTGTGAGTATGGTGAGTCCTGGGTACTCATTGTTAAAATCAAAAACTGAGTGGATAGAAGGTGCCAAACTATCAGCAATCACTAGTTTTTTAAAAAGGCCCATTAAAAAACGATTAAATCCTGGAAAGAATGTTTTTATATTTAAGTCGTTTTGCCCCGCAAAGCCTATTAATTCTTGGTATTTTGTTACAGGACCGCTAATTAGTTTTGGGAAGTAGGTACTGCAAAAAAGAAAATTTAGGTAGTTGGTTTCTGCTTTAATCTTGCCTTTCCTAATATCTATAAGGTACGCAATGTGCTGTATGCTATAAAAGGACAAGCCAATAGCAAGTATAAATGCATTAATACTGAAGTTGATTTCTTGAAAATTGACAGATAAATTTTTATTGAAATAACCAATGTAGTTAAATGCAACAATAGCCAGTACATTAGACAAAATGCCCACTAGATAAGCTGTCCGACTACTTTCGATTCTTTTCCCAAGCAAAAAATTAAAAGAAGAAAGTAGTACTAAAACAACAGTTGATTGCCACGATAATAAGCTAATAAAGGCCAGACTACTTAGCATTAGCCAATAGTGTCGTTTGTTTTTAGGCAATAAGCTGTTAACTGCAATTACAACAGAAATAAAAAGTAAAGTGCTTAAAGAAACAAAACTCATCTGATGCTAAATTAAGTAAAGTTTCGAAATGGTGCTTAGGATTCGAAAAACCAAAGAATTTACGTTATTAACATCGCCTAAAAACAATGTCAAAATCTTTTGAAAGAACCTGAAAAATCAGTGTATTAAAAGGTTAATTTTGAGATGCTGAAATGGCGATGATTTTATTTTTCTATGCGTAATTTATTGAGTTTATTATATAAGTACCACTACTTCATTTTGTTTGTGGCATTGCAAATTATTTGCGTGTTGCTAATGCTCAAAAATAGAACGTATCAAAGTACAGCTATTTTTAATTCTTCCAATGCGGTTTCTTCTAACTTGTATAGCGCAGTTGCAAATTCGAAAGAGTATTTTGGATTGAAAGAAGAAAATAAAAAACTAGCAGAGGAAAACGCATTGCTTCGTTCTTTAATGAAATCATCTTACGATATTTTAAATAACAGCGAACCTGTTTTTATTAAGAATGATAGTTTATTTAGGAAAAAATATAATTACCACGCTGCAAAGGTTATTAATAGTACAAGTAATTTGGATAAAAATTATCTTACCTTAAACATTGGTTCAAACCAAGGTGTTGTAAAAGATCAAGCGGTTATTAATAGCGAAGGTGTTGTTGGTGTAATAAAAGATGTATCAGCAAATTTTTCTACTGCAACATCATTGCTACACAAAGAACAAAAAATTATTTGTAAGGTTAAAAAGGATGGATCATATGGCCCTTTATCTTGGGACGGTAGCGACTATCGTTATGCCACCTTAACTGATATTGCAACGCACGTTCGTTTGGTTATAGGCGATACAATTTGTACAAGTGCAATCTCCGATTATTTTCCAGAAGGAATTAATGTTGGTGTGGTAGAAAAATTTGAACGTAAACAAGGTGATGCTTTTTATACTGTAAAAGTTAGATTAAAAACAGATTTTAAGAAATTGAATTATGTTTATGTTATTGGCAATAACTACCGTGCCGAAAAAGATTCTCTTGAAAAATTACTCTCAAACCCTGTAAAGATAAAATGATAAGTGAGATAGCGAAAAATAGTTTGAGGTTTTTGATTCTTGTTTTATTACAAACATTAATCATTAAAAACATTGCATTAGGAACGTATTTTGTCCCCCTGCCTTACATTATGTTTTTATTAATGCTTCCTTTCGAAACATTGCCAATGCTTGTTTTAGTTTTATCATTCGTAATTGGTTTGACAATTGATGTATTTTATGATAGCCAAGGAATTCACGCTTCAGCATGCGTTGTGCTTGGCTTCGCACGCTTTTATTCGTTAAAACTATTATCTCCACGAGAAGGGTATGAAATCACAATGAAACCAACTGTGCAAATGATGGGAAATGCATGGTTTTTATATTATGCGCTTCCACTCATCTTAATTCATCATCTATTCTTTTTCTTTTTAGAAGAATTTGGTTTTGAAGACGCAGGCTTTACCTTATTAAAAGCTATTGGAAGTACATTTGTAACATTTGTGTTTGTTTACATTTTTCAATTCTTGTTTTATAGAAAGGATGGAATTGCAGCATGAACAATCAGCTATCTAACAGACAATATTTTATTGGTGGATTTTTTGTGTTGGTGGCAATTATTTATATCTGCCGACTATTCTATATTCAAAATATTGACGACCAATATAAAGAAGCTGCAAATCAAAATGCCTTTAGGTATCTAACGGATTATCCACCTCGCGGTTTTGTGTTTGACCGTAACGGAAAGAAATTAGTGGTAAACGAACCCTCTTATGATTTAATGGTTGTGCCAATTGATGTTAAAGGTTGCGATACAATGGCGCTTTGCAAGGTGTTAGCTATTGACAAAAAAACATTTATAAAAAGAATTGAAAAAGCAAAGTATGTTAATGGCCGCCGCAAATCTTCTATTTTCGAAAAGGCATTAACTTCTGAAAGTTATGCGAAGCTTCAAGAAAAAATGTATCGTTTTACTGGTTTCTTTTTTCAAAAAAGAAGTGTACGCTCCTATCCTCGAAAACTTGCCCCGCATTTATTAGGTTATATTGGCGAGGTGAATAAAGAAAAAGCAGCTAAGGATCCTTACTATAATGAAGGAGACTACATGGGTGCTAGTGGCATAGAACGTTCGTATGAAGAATTACTTCGTGGACAAAAAGGTGTACGTATTGTTTTGGTTGATGTTCACAATCAAGAAAAAGAAAAATACATGGATGGAAAATTCGATACCGCTGGAGTTGCTGGTACGGGAATTTATTGCACCATTGATGCCGACCTACAAGAGTATGGCGAAAAATTAATGATGGGAAAAAAAGGAAGTATTGTTGCTATTGAACCTTCGACAGGCGAAATATTAGCAATTGTTTCTTCTCCAACATATGACCCAAATGAATTAGTTGGACATGATAGAGGAAAAGCATTTTCGAGAATGTATTTGGATACTTTGTACAATCCATTATTTAATCGTGCAACGCAAGCCATGTATCCTCCTGGTTCTATTTTTAAATTAATAGATGCATTAATTGGTCAAAACGATGGGGTATTAAATGTAAATACTGTTTATCCATGCGCTCATGGTTATCCGCCAATGGGTGGTAAACCAGCTTGCCATGGTCATCCAGCTGCAAACTTAACTTCATCTATTCAGTATTCGTGTAACTCCTATTACAGTTATGTGTTTAGAAGTATTGTTGATCAAAAGGCATATCCAAAATTTAAAGATGGATATCAACATTGGAGAGATGCCGTTATGAGTTTTGGAGTAGGAAAAAAATTAGAATACGATATTCCTTTTGAAAAACCAGGAAACGTACCAAGTATAAAATACTACAACAAAGTGTTTGGAGAAAATGGTTGGCGTTCAAACACCATTGTTTCTTTAGGGATTGGTCAGGCAGAATTAACGATTGTTCCTATTCAAATGGCAAACGTAATGTGTGCAATTGCAAACAAAGGATTTTATTATACTCCACACGTTGTAAAAGGTACTGTAACAGGCAAAATCATTGATAAGAAATTTACAGAAAAGCATTACACGGCAGTGCAAAGAAAAGAATACTACGATAATGTTATTGAGGGAATGGCAAAAGTTGTTGAGGCTGGTACAGCAGCGGCCTCAAAAATAAAGGATATCCCTTTTTGTGGTAAAACAGGTACAGCACAAAATCCACACGGAAAAGATCATGCAGTGTTTGTGGCTTTTGCTCCAAGAGATAATCCTAAAATTGCTATTGCTTGTGTGGTTGAAAACGCAGGATTTGGAGGTACATGGGCAGCTCCGATTTCGAGTTTGATGATTGAAAAATATTTGAAGGGAAAAGTAGAACGCAAGGATATGGAGAAGAGAATGATGGAGGCCGATTTAATTACTGGCAAAAACGTTCCACCCGAAAAACCTAAGAAACACTAGTGAGAAAAGACGAACATAAACTATTTTATAATGTTGACCGTTGGACGGTTTTCATTTATATTCTGCTCGTTTTTATGGGTTGGTTAAATATTTATGCAGCTGTTTATAACGAGGAGCATAGTAATATTTTTGACATGTCGCAAAAGTATGGTAAGCAATTACTATGGATTGGCGGCGGGGCATTTTTGGCAATTTTAATTTTAATTATTGATTCGGGATTTTATACGGTTTTTGCTTATGTGTTTTACGGAATATTTTTGGCTGCCTGTATCGCCGTTCCTTATTTAGGTAGAGAAGTAAAAGGAAGTCGCTCCTGGTTTAGATTTGGTGATTTTGGAATACAACCAGCCGAGTTTATGAAGTTTGCAACCAACTTAGCGCTCGCTAAATTTTTAAGTAATGTAAATTTAAAAATAGAAAGTGTTAAGTCAAATCTTTCCTCTTTAATTAAGAATTACAAAAATACTGTAATTGCAGGTATTATTATTATTGCCCCGCTGATTATAATAAAGTTGCTCCAAGATGAAACAGGATTAGCAATTGTTTTCGTTGCCTTTGTTGCAGTATTATATAGAGAAGGATTATCCGTTAATTTTATATTAATTGGTTTTTTAGCCATTACATTAATGGTACTCGCATTGTTAATCGAAGATTATTATTTGTACACCGTAATTGGAATCATCGCACTACTATCGTTTGTATTTATTAAGAGAAATAAAAAGAGTATTATCATTGTAGCTCTCTGCGTTTCGGCCGCTGCATCAATGGTTGCAGGTGCCAGTTACGTATACGATAAAATGGAGCCGCATCAAAAAACACGTATTGATGTATTGTTAGGAAGAGGCGAAGTTAACATGAAGAAAGAAGGTTACAATGTTAATCAAGCTAAAATTGCAATTGGTTCGGGTGGCTTTTGGGGAAAAGGATATCTAAAAGGAACACAAACAAAATATGATTTTGTTCCTGAGCAAGACACTGACTTTATTTTTTGCACTGTTGGCGAAGAGTGGGGCTTTGTTGGAACAAGTATTGTTATTTCTTTACTTATTGCACTAATGCTGCGCGTTATTTTTATGGCAGAAAGACAACGCTCTCCTTTTAGTAGAATTTATGGTTATGGAGTAGCCGCCATCTTGTTTTTCCATTTGGCAATTAATATTGGTATGACCATTGGACTTGCCCCTGTAATTGGAATTCCGCTTCCATTCTTTAGTTACGGAGGCTCATCTTTGTGGAGTTTTACCATTTTATTGTTTATCTTTATTAAGCTCGACGCAAATCGTTTGCAAATATTGAGATAAAATAATTTTTCCAGTAGATTAAACCTTTGCCTTTTAACCGAGTCTTACTTAAAAAATCATACATCATGAAAAAGATAATCGCAAAAACAAGTTTATTAATGTTGGTTCTGTCACTATCGATAGTAGCCTGCAAAAAGGACAAAAAAGAAGATCCAGAACAAGATAAGGATACCGCAGCAGCTTCTGATAATTCGTATTCGGAAAACATGGCTAACGATATTGTCTTGATTGGAAACCAAGCCTTGGATAATTCTAATAACACATTAAGTACCTTTCGTGGAGTGCAACCTGCTGACGAAGCATTTTTAACTACTTGTGCATCATCAATTGTAATTGATACTACTTTAAAAAGAGTAACAGTTACTTTTAACAATACAGTTTGTTCGGATGGTAGAACAAGAAGTGGTTCATTAACCTATGATTATTCACAATCAACAAACGGGGCAAAAAGATATAGAAGTCCAGGTTTTAAATGTGTGGTAACTGCGTCTAATTATAAAGTAGATGGAAATGCAATTACAATAAATAGTAAATCTATTCAAAATACTACTGCTGCAGGTTTTAATCCGCAATCAACTAACATTACTTGGACAATTGCTTCTGATATTTCTGTTACAAAAACAGATGGTGGTGTTGTAACATGGAATTGTACACGATACAAAACATTATTAAACACAGCTGATACAAATGTTTATAGAAACGATACGATTCCAATTGTATGGACAAAAGCAAGAGTAGGTTTAACAGGTTCGGCAAGCGGCGTTACAGCTCAAGGAAATTCATATACATCAAACATTACGTCTCAATTAGTAAGAGATTTTAATTGTGCTCCTGGTGCTTATGCTCACCGTCACCCGTTTATTCAAGGTGTTGTTGAGTTCACTCCACAAGGTAAACAAACTAGAAGAATTGATTTTGGAAGCGGGGCATGTGACTTACTAGCAACGCTCACTATTGGAACGTATACAACTACAATAACATTACCTTAAGAGATTAGATTACAGAGCTGAGAATCAAGATCGCAAGAGCCAAGATGCAAGACATAGAGTGAAAGATGAACAAGCAGTTTATCAATAAATAGTCCTGCCTCTTGATTCCTGCCGTCTTGGTTCTTTTTATTGTTTAAACAAATCTACATTCACTACCTGATTAGAAATAACAGTGAATTTTTTCTCAATGGTATAAATGCTTTGTTTTAATGTTTTGGAGCGATAGGTAATTCTGTAGTCTCCAGGTTGCAAATAAAATGTTTGGTCGGTTTTGCTATCTATATTGCACACCCATTTTAAAACTCCTTTTACTTCTTGCATAATACAACCATCGCCAGTTTCTTTACATTTTACTTTTAGCATTCCCGCATCTTCAACATAAATTGTTTTTAATAAAGTTTGTTGGATAGATACATCATATAAATAAGTACGAGGCAAGGTCAATATTTCCAAATCGTATTGCCCAACAATGTATTTTTCCATTGTGTTCATAGGCTGAACGTGCAATGTATTCATTTCGCCTTTCTTACGAATAATACATTTTACTTTTTCATTAAAATTATAAATTCCTGTTTCGCGTTTAAGTTCTAATAATCCTTGAGGAGCATCTAAAGCAATAATATTATGTATTCCTGCACTTAATGTAATTCCTGTTTTTTCAACTGGTGGAATGGTATGTGCAACTAATTTATATGTTCTAAATTCATCTAACAAAACAGTATCAGGATTTCCGAATTTATTTATTGAGTGAACATAATTGTAAATTGGCATTCCCGATTTTTCATCGTAAAAAGTCATGTTTACATTTGTTTCACTTGGCTTATAACCAAGGTCAAGTAAATTTACTTGTACGCTTGTTTTGTTCATGGTTTGCGTAGAAACCGTATTTACAACCGTGCTAACAATATTCGGGTTTTCATCGTAACTAAAATAATTTCCAACACATTCAAACGATTTGGCCTGCTCTTTAGTTAAACCAATACCAATTATACAAGGTTTAAAAATAATACCCTTTTCATACAATTTTTGACGAGCAGCACAGGGGTCGCCACCACATTCTTCAATTCCATCGGTAATTAAAATAATGGTGTTTATGTTTTTATTGTCTGAAAAATCATTAGCCGATGAAATTAACGAATGCTCAATTGGTGTTATACCTGTTGGTTTTGCAGCATTTACTTTTGCTTTTATGACTGCGATATTATTTTTAGAAAAGGGTACCATCAATTTGGTGTCATTACAATCTCCTGGAGGATATTTAACAGTTGAGCCATACATTCTTAAAGCGAACTCATAATTCTTTAATTTGCCAAGACTATCGATTAAGGAATTAAACAATTTTTTAGCATGATCCATTTTCGCTTTTCCATCAAATTGCGATTTCATACTATTGGAAGCATCAAAAACAAAGAGAACTCGGGTAATTTTATTGGTTTTAGGCTGCGCTTTCATTACAAAAGCAAGCATAAAAAGTGTTAAAACCAATGTGAGTTTTTTCTTTACCATTCTTCAAATATAAGCGCTATCTCTGCTGCAAGTGCAACAATTTTGCCATAATTACCAAACTTATAACGTTAATAACCTGATTTAAATACTTTTTTGAGCAGTATATTATTCATCTGCTTGATTTAAAGCTGATTTATTCTTCTTATTTTTATCAAAATTTTGAAATGCCCCGATTAATGAAAAAACTGGTTTTAATTGTTGTTTTGTTACTTGCAATCACCCCAATGTTTGCACAACAAAAATGGACGCTGCAACAATGTATTGAGCAAGGGATAAAAAATAACATCTCTATTATGCAGGCAGATGTTAACCAGCAAATAAATAAAGTTAGTTACGAGCAAAGTAAAGCTAATATACTTCCAACTTTGAATGGCGGTGCAACTCATACCTATAACATTGGTAGAACAATTGATAGATATACCAATACGTTTGCAAACAGTACGGTTCTTTCACAAAATTTTTATTTAGGAACGCAGGTAACATTGTGGAGTGGATTAAGCCAGTACAATACTATTAAACAAAATCAATATTCTTATTTAGCAACTAAGGAAACAGTTGAGCAAAATAAAAATGATTTAGCTCTCAACATTGCAACTAATTTTTTGCAAGTGATTTACAATAATGAGATGGTTAAGATTTCTCAAAACCAAGTTGATATTTCGAAAGAGCAGTTAGATAGAGTTAAAAAATTAGTGGATGCTGGCGCTTTAGCAAAAAGCAATGAGTATGATGTAGCGGCTCAATTAGCAACAGATGAATACTCATTTGTAAGTGCAAAAAACAACTATGCACTTTCAATGCTTACTTTAAAACAGCTGATTAATTTGGATACATTAAATAATTTTGAAATAGAGCAACCCGATTTTTCTGAACCACAAGAGGCACTATTAAACTCAACAGCTTGGGACGTTTACCAAACAGCTTTAAAAAATCAACACAATATAAAGAGTGCTGAGTACAGTTTACTTTCTTCAGAAAAATCTTTGGCAGCAGCAAGAGGAAGAGTTAGTCCATCCATATCATTTAGCGGTTCAATTGGAACAGGTTACTCGGGATTGGGGCAAAGAGTTGTGAGGTATGATCCAACTGACTTGTATAATGTATACGTTACAAGTAGTGGACAACCGATTGTTAATCCAGAGGAAATTACTATTCCGGTTTTAGAAAAAACTCCTTTTGCCGATCAATTTAAAGATAACGTAAATAAAAGTGTTGGTTTTACTTTAAATGTGCCTTTGTTTAATGGACTTTCAACGTATTCATCCATTAGAACGGCTAAACTGCAAACATTAAACTCAAAGTACAATTACGATTTAACCAAGCAGCAATTATACAAAACCATTGCACAAGCTTTTGCAGATGCGAATGCTTCGTTTAACAAATACAATGCAGCAAAGACTGCAGAGCAAGCAGCGGAGCAATCTTACAATTTTACTAAACAAAAATACGATGCAGGTGCAATTAGTGCATTTGATTTTAGTACGGCAAAAAATCGTTGGTTAAAATCACAATCAGATGTGTTGAATGCGAAGTACGATTATATTTTTAAATTAAAAGTATTAGACTTCTACCAAGGTAAGCCATTATATTAATATTATATAAAAGAGAATGAAAAAAGTAATTTGGATATCAGTAATTGGAATTGTGTTGTTAAGCATCGTTTTCTCAATGAAATCGTGTGGCAAAACAGAAACTGTAGATGTAAGTGCCGAGTTGCCTGCAAAACGTAATATTACAGAAATTGTAAGTGCTAACGGAAAAATTCAACCAGAAGTAGAAGTAAAAATTTCTTCTGATGTATCTGGAGAGATTATTGAAATGCTAGTGAAAGAAGGCGACGCAGTTAAAAAAGGACAATTACTTTGTCGTATTAAACCAGATACCTACGAATCAGCATTAGATAGAGTAAATGCAAGTGTAAATAGTTCAAAGGCAAATTTACAAAACACCAAAGCGCAATTAGACCAAGCAAAAGCAAACTTAGCAAATGCACAAGCAAATTTTAATCGTAACAAAAAATTGTTCGAGCAAAATGCAATTTCTCAACAAGAGTTTGATGCATCTAAAGCTGCTTATGAAGGAGCTGTTGCAACAGTTAAAGCTGCAGAAGAAACAGTAAAGAGTGCAGATTTTAATATTAATAGCGCAGTTGCATCTTTAAAAGAAGCAAACGAAAATTTATCTCGTACTCAAATTTATTCTCCAGTTGATGGAACCGTTTCTAAATTAAATGTAGAAAAAGGTGAGCGCGTGCAAGGTGTGCAAGGTTTTCAAGGAACTGAAATTATGCGTTTGGCAAACTTAAACGAAATGGAAGTGAATGTAGAGGTGAATGAAAACGATATTATTAAAGTGAAAAAATACGACACTACCTTAATTGAAGTGGATGCTTATAAAGACAGAAAATTTAAAGGCATTGTAACCGAAATTGCAAATAGCGCAAACACTACTGGAATCACTGCTGACCAAGTAACCAACTTTGCAGTTAAAATTCGTATTCTTCAAGATTCTTACAGTGATTTAATTACTGGATTAACAACTGCTCCGTTTCGCCCAGGTATGAGTGCTGCGGTTGAAATCCAAACTAAAAAAGTTTGGAATGTATTATCGGTCCCAATAATGGCAGTTACTACTCGTATTGATTCGTCTTTAATTAAGAAGACCGAAAAAATGAACCAAGGCGGAGATTTAGAAGTTAAGAATGATTTAGAAGAGAAAATAAATACCAAAGATATTCCAAAAGCAGAAACAGTTGTTTTTGTTGTAAGCGAAGGAAAGGTAAAGCAAGTAAAAGTTAAAACTGGAATACAAGACAACGATTTTATCCAAATCACAAGTGGAGTTAATGATAAAGACCAAGTGGTAAGTGCACCTTATGGCGCAATAAGCAAAAAACTAAAGGATGGAATTGCTGTTAATGTAAAAGACAAAGACAAGCTTTTTGAGGAAAAAGAGTAATTAAATCTCAATTTTACTTCGAAAAACTATTAATAATTCCTTAAAAGGTGCTTTATTAATTCCTTTTCAATCTTCAATTTCTAATTTTTCATTAGGTCTTCACCCTTAAATAACTGGTTTTCATCGAAATCTGCTCAAAAAGAGGGAATTACAACAAAAATTTCGTATCTTTGCGCCCTTAAAAAAATTATAAATGTCTACAATTCGTAACATCGCAATTATTGCCCATGTCGATCACGGTAAAACTACCTTGGTTGATAAAATTCTACACACTTGTAAATTGTTCCGCGAGAACCAAGAAACAGGTGAACTTATTTTGGATAACAACGACTTAGAGCGTGAGCGTGGTATTACCATTCTTGCAAAAAACGTTGCCGTAACTTACAAAGGTCACAAAATCAATATTATTGATACACCGGGCCATGCCGATTTCGGTGGTGAAGTTGAGCGTGTATTAAACATGGCTGATGCCGTTGTATTATTAGTAGATGCTTTTGAAGGTCCAATGCCTCAAACGCGTTTCGTATTACAAAAAGCTATTTCTCAAGGTAAGAAAGCAATCTTAGTAATTAATAAAGTTGATAAGCCAAACTGTAAGCCGGATGAGGTTCATGATATGGTTTTCGATTTATTCTTTAACTTAAATGCTACTGAAGATCAATTAGATTTCCCTACAGTGTATGGTTCATCTAAACAAGGTTGGATGGGACCAGATTGGAAAACTCCAACTGAAGACATCACTTATTTATTAGATACTATTATCGAAAAAACTCCTATCGCTCCAATTCGTGAAGGAAGTTTACAATTACAAATTACATCTTTAGATTATTCTTCATTCATCGGTCGTATTGCAATCGGTCGTGTATTTAGAGGTAAGATTAAAGAGAACAGTCCAGTTAGCGTTGTTAAACGTGATGGAACAATTACTAAATCTCGTATCAAAGATTTATTTGTATTTGATGGTTTAGGAAAAACAAAAGTAACAGAAGTTATTGCAGGTGATATTTGTGCATTTACAGGAATCGAAGGTTTCGAAATTGGTGATACAGTTGCTGATTTTGAAAATCCAGAAGGTTTACCAGTTATTGCTATTGATGAGCCAACAATGAATATGTTGTTTACCATCAATAACTCTCCTTTCTTTGGTAAGGATGGTAAATATGTAACATCTCGTCATTTACGTGATCGTTTATTTAAAGAGTTAGAAAAGAACTTAGCATTACGTGTTGAGGAAACTTCTACTCCTGATGCTTATTTAGTTTTCGGTCGTGGTATTCTTCATTTATCTGTATTGATTGAAACAATGCGTCGTGAGGGATATGAATTACAAATTGGTCAACCACAAGTTATCATTAAAGAAATTGATGGTAAAAAATGTGAGCCAATGGAGATTCTTACAATCGATTGCCCAGAGGGAGTTACAAGTAAAGTAATCGACTTAGTATCTCAACGTAAAGGTGATATGCTAGTAATGCAACCAAAAGGAGATTTAATTCACATGGAATTTGATATTCCTTCTCGTGGTATTATTGGTTTACGTAATAATATTTTAACTGCAACTGCAGGTGAGGCAATTATGGCACATCGTTTCAAAGCTTATGAGCCTTGGAAAGGTACAATTGCACAACGTATTGCAGGTGTAATGATTAGCAAAGAAAAAGGAACTGCGGTTGCTTATAGTATTGATAAATTACATGATCGTGGTAAATTCTTTATCGGAGCAGGTGAAGAGGTTTATCCAGGAATGGTAATTGGCGAGCACATTCGTCCTGATGATTTAGTTGTAAACTTGTGTGGTGAGAAAAAATTAACCAACATGCGTGCAAGTGGAACAGATGAGAAAATGCGTATTGCACCTCCAATTAAATTCTCTTTAGAAGAATCGATGGAATACATTGCAAATGATGAGTATGTAGAAATTACACCAAATCATTTACGTATCCGTAAAATCATTTTAGATGAGAGTGAGCGTAAACGTACACAAAAGCAAGTAGTAGCTTAGGCTTCGTCCCTTCGAGAGCCTCAGGGCTCAGCCAACTATAACAATAATTGAAAGCCTTCCGAGTACTCTCGGAAGGCTTTTTTGTTTAAGTACTTTTAATTTATAAAAATGTTTTACTTCTGCTTCACACTCTTAATTCTAATCGGTTTCAAATTTGTGTTAAAGGCAGAGCGTTCTAATTGTATGTTTGCATTTGCATTAATAGCAATGATGTACTGAATATCTTTTTGAGTTACTATTGTTTTGTAAAGGTGTACACTATTAATTTTTATACCTGCATCCAATTTATTCCCCACTTTACTTTTTTCTATTCCTTCAATCATTAGAGCAGGGATTTTTGAAATAGCTGAATCAAGTGGTAAAATTAATCGCCTACTAATAATCTCAGGTAAGTCGCTACCAAATACCCAGTTTGCCGATTTTACTAAAGTGTTTTTTGTGTTCATGTCGTAATTAAAATTTTTCACACATAAACTCTTACTAATTGTATCAAAAGCTATTTTACCTGTTAAGTATATATCACCATTAAACGTTCCTCGAACTTTTACTTTAGCTGCAATTGCATTTTCAATACCGTAAATTTCAATTTCTTTAATGATTAAATCATAAGCTAAATTATTAGAGTTGAGTTTATCTTTTTTACTATTAAGGTGTTTATTGATTAATGTGTAGGGGATACTACCTTTGATATATAAATGAAGCTTTTCATCGGCTTGATTTTCTGCTTCTTTGTATGGTGGAAGCATCCCATTGGTAACTATTTTGTTGGTACTATCCAATAAAACAAATGAATGAGTGGCGCAAATTACTTGTATAGAAATAAGTGAATCACCCTTGTTTAGCATTTTTGCCTCAATGGTTTCACATCTATTTTGTATCCATACGTTTATTTCCTTTCTGTTAACCTGCAATGGTTTTTGAATATCGACCCATATTTTTTCAATGGCTTTTTTTAGTTGAATTTTCTCTCCTATTTGCTGATCTAAATTATTTAACAACTCTTTTTCTTTGAGTTTTAAAATAGCATCTACTTGTTCTCTTAAGTTTAGCTTAACAAATAAAAGTTTTAGCACAGGTTCTTTAATCCAAGTGATTTTTTTGATAGAACTAGTTGTTTTTAGTTTCCAGTCCTTGCTAATATCAATTTGAGATTTTAAAGTTAAGATAAGGTCTCCTTCAATTGCCTCTTGGTTAGAAATCCTTCGTTTTCCAATTTTCACATCTCCAATTCCTTCTAAATGCAAAGGAACTTCCATAATAAGATAAGGCATTTGCCACTTTATTTTTAGTGGCGCAGATTTAGTGATTTCTAAATTAAGAATATCTCCACGATTATTTATTGTTAGTGGAGCGGCAAAAAATTTACCATCGATAACCGTATTTAAAATGGCATTTAATTCTTCTACCTTAAAGTTTATTGGAAAAACAAGCTCTGAAAGCGGGGCAACTATGGTAGTATCTAGTTTTGTTGGTGTTGGGGCAATTGTTTCAAAATTTGTTCTAATTAAAAAAAACACACCAGTTACAACTAATGCAATTGTAACAAATAAAATTAATATGTTTCTTTTGGTTTTCGACATCACTTAAACTAAATAGACTTTAATATAGGTTGTTATTATTTTACGAACTTAAGAATATGTGTTTGAAATGCATTGCAATAATAATTATTAATGTTGCAAAATGTTTGTTTTTATAAAACTCTCCGATTTTGTTTGTTCAAACTTAATTTAACGTGTCGTAATTTGTCTTTTTATTGTTTTGTATATTTGTTTAGATAAACAAGATTATGATGAAATATAGATTATTTGGAAAAAGTGGATTAAGAGTATCAGAAATTGCTTTAGGTACAATGACTTTCGGAACTGAATGGGGTTGGGGAGCAGATAAAGAAGAAAGCAAAAAGATATTTGATGTTTACACAAATGGTGGGGGTAATTTTATAGATACAGCTAATCGTTACACGGAAGGAACCAGTGAAAAGTTTGTTGGGGAATTTATACATGATGAGCGGGACCATTTTGTGTTAGCTACAAAGTATTCGTTACAAGATAGAATGAATGACCCAAATTTTTCGGGCAATCATAGAAAAAACATGATGCGTTCGGTTGAAGCTAGCTTAAAGAGATTGAATACTGAATATATGGATGTGTTGTGGCTTCACGCATGGGATTCCTTAACACCGGTTGAAGAAGTGCTTAGAGGACTTGATGATTTAGTAAGTTCGGGCAAGGTTCATTATATTGGAATTTCGGATACACCAGCTTGGGTTGTTTCTCGTGCTAATGCTATTGCAGAATTAAAAGGTTGGACACAATTTACTGGGCTTCAAGTAGAGTATAGTTTGTTACAACGTACGCCTGAACGAGATTTAATTCCAATGGCAAAAGAGTTGGGTATTGCAGTAACTCCATGGGCTCCTTTGGCAGGTGGAACACTTACTGGTAAATATTTAAAAGGTGAAACTGGAAGAGTGAGTGAAAAAAGTGCAAGAAGAAACGAAAAGAATACACAAATTGTAGAAACACTAATTGAAGTGGCTAAACAATTAGGTGTATCACCCGCACAAGTTGCTATTCGTTGGACAATGCAAAAGGAGCATACGTCTATACCCATTATTGGTTCTAATAAATCACATCAATTAAAAGAAAGTTTGGGTTGTTTGGAATTTCTTATTCCGGAAGAACAAATGAATGTATTGAACGAAGCAAGTAAAATTGATTTAGGATTTCCTCATGACTTTTTACAAGGCGAAGAAGTAAAGAAGGTTTTATTTGGTGGAACAAGAGATATGATAAAACCATAATAGTTGAATTATATGAAAGTAGTTATTACATCAATCGAACTTCGAGGCCCTCTAAAATTCTTTGCTCTTTCTGCTTCGGCACTTAAAATATTAAAGCAATTAAAAACAGCTAACAGTGTTGATTTTAAAAAACGGGGCATTTGGACCAAGCACTACACCATGTCTTTATGGAATAATGAACAAGAAATGAGAGCCTTTGCAATGAGTGGAGCTCATTTAGAAGCAATGAAAACAAGTAAAGAAATAGCAAAGGAAATAAGAACTATCACTATCGACGCAGAAAAATTGCCCGATTGGAAAACTGCGATTTCTCTTTTGGAAAAGGGTAAAGTGTTTAAGTATTAATCTAAATTCTTATTCCCACTACACACACATCATCTACTTGTTCTAAATTTCCTCTCCAATCTTCAAATGCAGTATTTAATTTTTCTTTTTGGGTGTTTAAAGAGAATTGATGGTTGGCTAATAGGATATCTTCGAATTGTTTGTATTTGAATTTTTTTCCTTTAGGTCCGCCAAACTGGTCAGGATAACCATCGGTAAACAAATAAATAGAATCACCCTTACTGCAATTTATTTCAAATGTATCAAACGGATCGGTTTTTATTCCTTTTCCTACAGGCATTTTGTTAGTAGGTAAATGAATGAGTTCATTATTATGTATTTGCAAAGGATTATTATTTGCCCCAGCATACGTAATTTTGTTAGTTGAGGTGTTAATACACAATAATATTCCATCAAATCCATCTTTTTGATCGCCTTTACCAATGGTTTCAATTAAGCGTTCACGAACGTAATCAAATATTTTACCGGGCTCACTAATATTTCTTTCTTTTATGGCCTCACTTAAAAAGCCCATACTCAATAAACTCATAAATGCTCCCGGTACACCGTGTCCAGTGCTGTCGCAACACGCTAAATACAATCTTTTATCGGTAACTGAGCCTGCCTGTTCGGCAGACAGGCCTGTCGAAGTCGCCCAAGTAAAATCACCACTTACAATATCTTTAGGCTTAAATAAAATAAAGTGCGGTACAGCATTGTTCAATAAAAATTCCTCGTTTGCCAATAGAGCATTTTGAATTCGCTGCGCGTAGTTAATCGAATCAACAATTTCTTTTTGTTTTTCGCTTAATTCTTCTTTTTGGTGCGATATTTCAATGTTTGCATGCTCAAGTAGTTTGTTTTTTTGCTCTACTTGTTTGTTGCTTTTCCTTTTTTGAATAAAGGCCCAGATGGCAATGGCAGCAATTAGAACGAAAAATAACAGGACGGATACTATCAGATTACGTTGAGCTTTATCTTTCTCTATTTCTTTGCTTTGAGCTAAAAGTTCTAAATCTTTTTTTGCTACATCAAATTTTGTTTGTTCTTCTGAATAGAGCTTAGATGTTTCTTTTGAAAACACTGAGTCCTTAGTAGCGCGGTATCTTTCGAAAAACCAATTACCCTTTTCAGGATCTTTTTTGTGTATATAAAGTACAGTTAATAAGCCATACATTTTTAAAACCGATTCATCTTGCCCCATTCTTTGTGATACATTTAATGAATTGAGCATCATTTTTTCTGCTTCTTCAAATTTACCTTCCTCTACAAGTATGTTTGCTAAGTTGCTCTCATAAACAACTAATCCTGCAGAATCACCGATTTGTTTTGCTACATCAACAGCTTCGTAGTAATTTTCTTTTCCTTTTATTGTGTTTTTCTTTTTTCTATAAGTATGTCCTAAATTACTACAGGCAATGGCATAGCTTCTATATTCGCCAAGCTCTTTAAACAATGCCTTTGCTTCAGTTAAACATATGATTGCAGAATCAAGATTTCCCAAATCGCTGTAATTACCTGCCATACTTGCAATGGTTACAGCCAAACCAGGCTTATTATTGATTTCTTTTTCAATAGCATAAGCCCTAATTAAATATTGGTTACTCAGTTTATTATTGTTGATGTTTGTATAAAGTGCGCCAATATTATTACAAGTATGAGAGATATAAGGCTTAATATCTAGTTCTTCATAAAGTTTAAGAACCTCTAATTGCATTTTTAAGGCTTCGCCATATTGAGCCTTTTCTGTTTTTATAACCGCAATTTTACTTAAGCTAGAAGCAATGTCCTTTTTCGAACCTAATTTCCTTCTAATAACTAATGATTTTTCGAAACTATCAAGCGCCTTGTCTAATTCACCACTGCTGAAATAAGTAATTCCTAAATCATTTAAGCCTTGGGCATACCATTTTTGGTTATTGACTTTGTTTGCTTGCTCTATTAGTTGGGTTGAGTATACGATTGCATCTTTTTTATTTACTTCTTTTAGTTCCCAAGCTAATTCGCTGTATGCCCAAAAGCGGATGGTATCTACTTTTGATTTAGTCAATGTTTTAACACTGTCAATGTATCTATTGTTTTGCGCATAACCTGCTGACCAAATGAAAAACACAATCAAAACGTTAATTGCATGCAATAAAAGATTCCTCATAGTATTTATAATGTGTAGAGTAAATGTAATTATTTAATATGATTTAGTGAAAACAAAAAACCCCCTCAAGTTTATCTTGAGAGGGTTCCTATAATATATAAACTAGTTAACTTTTTACTTCTTTAACGATTTCTTTCGCAGCTTTACACGCATCCAGCATTTTTTGCACATCTTCTTTTGTAAAAGCATCTCCTTTTATATCTTCAAATACAAAAGTTCTTTCTCCAAATTTAACTGAATAAAAGAAATGGAACTCAGAAAGATCACCGATACCTGATTCCCATAACAATGTGTTTGGCTCATCAATAACGTATTGTTTTACTTTGTTTACATCATCATTTGCATTATCTGCTTTTTTTGAAGTAACATCTCCTCCATCTTCGGTAATAGCAATTTGAAAAGTACCCCTTTTTATTTCATAAGTACCATATGTTTGCAATACTGTATCTAAACCACCTTTGGTTGAATCAGGAATAAGTACATTCATGTTCATACCTGTGCGGCTAATATCAATGTATTGCATGCCAGCTGGAGCAACTAATGGTTCTTGTTCTTTCGCGCCTCCGCAAGAAGCTACTATAACCGATAAACAAACTGCTGTGAAAACAATTATTTTTTTCATGGTTTTAAATTAAATAGGGTTTAGGTTTTAATTAGTAAGCAAATATAAACAAAACAGATTAAAATGGGAGAGTGGCAAAGATTATTTTGTTTTGTAATGAATGGAGGGAATCTAATTGTAAATAACGAAAAGGTAATAAAATAAAAAGTCCCGCTGGGCGGGACTCTTTATTACTTCTTCTTAGCAGCTGCTTTCTTAGGAGCTGCTTTTTTTGTAGCTTTCTTAGCTGCTTTTTTAGGAGCTGCTTTTTTTGTTGCTTTTTTAGCTGCTTTTTTTGGAGCTGCTTTCTTCGCTGCTTTTTTAGGAGCTGCTTTTTTTACTGCTTTCTTTGCCATGGTTTTTTGTTTTTTGAATTGTTAATACGAAGTAACAAAATTTTTTGATGTTGAAAAAAAAATATGCAACTATTTTATTAACATGTTTTTGTTAAGAATGTTGATAGCGTATTTTTAAAATGGCTCATTAAGAATGAAATAAAAAATAATATTTTTATGATGCTCTGTGTTTCTTTATTCATGCTTGATTCAGAGGCGCATTGTTTTTTGATAAGAATAATTAAGAAAAAAGCGATTGTGTTTTAAAGATTGCCCGAAGCAAAAATATTTTTTGTCAGCCTAATCATTTTCCTGAATATTAATCTCATTTTCCCAATCAGCAATAATTTTCACTTCCTTATCATACATAAAAACTTTTTCTGATTGTTGTTTATTAAAATAATCGCCTCCGTTGAAACCCTTGTTATTATTGGTGTCTACAATGAACTTAATTTTATATGTATCAGGTAATAGGTTCGTAAAAATGATTTCATTACCACTTTTATCGCTAATAATTTTCTCATAAGCACAATTTGAACTCGAATTATATAATTGAACGATTAAATTGGGGTAAGTAAATGAATGTTTAAGAATTAATGTCCCATAATCACTTTTACTATTTGTTTTGAATGAAATACTAAGTGTATCATTCGTTCTATTATAATTATCTTTTATTGTTCCAGGTAATAATTGCAATTTATATTCACTGTCTTCTTTCCACTTCTTTGTTATATATATACTATCACCTTTAACTACAAAATCATTTTCTATTATACTTCCTATGTCTTTTCTGTTTTCAACTAGCATTGTTTTTGTTATATCATAGTTGCCTATCAAGAAGCTGCTATGCAATACAAGCGGGGCATATACGGGCAGACTGCCGTTAGCTGCGCTTAGTGTTTTCAATTCTAAAGGATAGCGTTTACGCTCAAATTGTTTTTCTAATTGTTCTTTGGATTGGAACGTAATTAGTGTTCCATCTAAATTTTCATTCATATATATATATATACTATCAGCAGGAATGTTTTTAAAATAAACATGCAAACTATCCGAATTACGATTCGATTTTAATAAATAGTCACTTATCGATTCTCCTTTTGTATTTTTTATTGAAATAGTGTTAAGCTTCGAGTTTTTACCATTTAAAACCAAAAGCACTTTTTCGGGAGCAGTATGTTCCGCTTTTTTAATGAATATCTTTTTTGGCTCTTCTTTAAATAAGTTAAAGTCGATATTCTTATTTTCATCTAATTGCAATTCATTATCCGAGAATCCAATTAATTCTCCTGCATCATATAAATAGTTCTTATTGTTATCTGCAATGGCAATTGCTTTATATGCCCCGCTTTTTATGTTACTTATTATATATGTACCGTCAGTTTTTGTTTTGGCAATATAATCGGGCTTCGATTTTACTACAATACTATCATTGGTATCGTGATATAAACCAATGGTAATATCTTTTAGCTCCTTTAATGTAAAAGCATCAATTGCTTTCCCTTTTAGTTTTAATGTATCAATACTTGCCCCCGTACTTAATACATATTCAAAATCACTTAATACATTTCCTTCGGTAATATCTGCAATAGCATTTCCGAAGTACACTTTATAAGTAGTTTCTTTTTGTAAGGGCTCTTTAAATTGAATTTCGATACTTTTTCCTTTTGCAGTTATTTCGGGTTGCTCGTTAAGTTGGGGTGTAATGATTAATTGATTAAATATATCTTTCAACTGCACATATTCATCAAATTTTAAAACAACCTTGTTTCCAGCAAAATTTAAAGTTTGATTTTCTGGAACAGCTTCTACCAATTTTGGAGGCTGTTGATCTTTATCGCCACCAGTTAAAGGAACAACTTGTGCGCATGAACTTAAAAGCGCAAGTATGCATACATATATATATAGGTGTGCTGATTTTTTCATGTTAAAACCAAGAACCAATTAGTTTGCACAATTCCTCTAAATGAACTTGGTCGGTAGTATCGAAAGTAGCGTACTTATCATCATCTACATCTAAAACTGCTACCACTTCGTTTTTTGAATTAAAAATAGGGACTACAATTTCTGATTTGGAAGCTGAACTACATGCAATGTGTCCTGGAAATTGGTCAACATCCTCTACAATTATGGTTTTTTGTGATTCCCAACTTTTGCCGCAAACGCCTTTTCCAAGCTTAATTCGTGTGCAAGCAATGCTTCCCTGAAACGGACCAAGTACTAATTCATCAGCTTTTACCAAGTAAAAACCCACCCAAAAAAAGTTCATTCCGTATTTAATTGCCGAACTAATGTTTGAAAGATTTGCAATCAAATCTTGCTCACCTTCTGTAAGCGCCTTTATTTGCGGCATAAGCGACAAGTACTTGTCATTTTTAGTTTCTCCTTGTATTGCTAATTCTTCTGCCATGTATGCAAAAGTAGGAAAAGAAATTACTTTCTGCACACCCTATTAATTACAATTACTTAAAAAAGGTAAAATGTGCATGAAATACTGTTTTAAACAATCTCAGGGTTTTTTCAACAATTAGATAACACGGGCTTTACACTGCTTTATTTGGTTAATTTTGCACATGGAAAATATGTCCCATTCAAAGAAAATAAAATCAGCTTTAGTTTCGGTTTTCTATAAAGATAACCTTGAACCTGTAATTAAAAAATTACACGACCTTGGTGTTGTATTATACAGCACTGGTGGAACGCAAACATTTATCGAAAAGTTAAATATTCCTGTTGTTGCAGTTGAAAGCCTTACTTCTTTTCCAGAAATACTTGGAGGAAGAGTAAAAACTTTGCATCCAAAAATTTTCGGAGGCATTTTAGGTCGCCGCGAATTGCAAAGTGATGTTGCACAAATGGAGCAACACGAAATTCCAAATATTGATTTAGTTATTGTTGATTTATATCCTTTCGAAGAAACAGTTTCAAAAGGCGCATCTGAAGAAGATATTATTGAGAAAATTGATATCGGTGGAATTTCATTGATTCGTGCAGCTGCTAAAAACTTTAATGATGTTATTATTGTTTCTTCTCGTAACGATTATTCTTCTTTACTAAATTTATTGGAAACAAAAAATGGCTCATCCGATATTAGCGACCGTAAACATTTTGCGGCAAAAGCATTTGCAATGAGTTCGCATTATGATACTGCTATTTTTAATTATTTTAATCAAACAGAACAATTGCCTTTGCTTAGAATTGCAGAGAGTGAAAGTTATCCTTTGCGTTACGGAGAAAATCCTCACCAAAAAGGAATGTTCTTTGGAAAAATGAACGACTTGTTTGATAAACTTCACGGAAAAGAACTTTCGTACAACAACCTATTAGATGTTGATGCTGCTGTTGCTTTGATTGCAGATTTTAAAGAAACAACTTTCGCGATTTTAAAACATAATAATGCTTGTGGAGTTGCTAGTCGTCCAACAGTATTAGAAGCTTGGAATGTAGCTTTGGCTTGCGACCCAACTTCTGCCTTTGGTGGAATTTTAATTAGCAATGCTAAAATTGATAAAGCAACTGCCGAAGAAATAAATAAATTGTTTTTCGAAGTAATTATTGCACCTGCTTATGATGAAGATGCATTAGCGATTTTGAAATCAAAAGTAAATCGTATTATATTAATTCAAAAACATACAGCTTTACCAAACACTTTGCACCGTACTTTATTAAACGGTGTTATTGAGCAAAGTAAAGATGCAAAATCAGAAACTGCTGCAGATTTAACGGTTGTTACCGAAACTGCACCAACAGCTTCTGAAATAAATGATTTATTGTTTGCTAATAAATTAGTAAAACACACAAAATCAAACACCATCGTTTTCGTAAAAAACAATACTTTAATTGCAAGTGGAACAGGGCAAACATCTCGTGTGGATGCATTAAAACAAGCAGTTGAAAAAGCAAAAAATTTCGGCTTCGATTTAAAAGGAGCGGTTATGGCAAGTGATGCGTTTTTCCCTTTCCCTGATTGTGTTGAATTAGCAGATAAAGCAGGTATCACTGCTGTTATTCAACCAGGTGGTTCAATAAAAGATAAAGATAGTATAGAGTATTGCAATGCGCATAAAGTTTCAATGGTATTTACTGGAACAAGACATTTTAAACATTAATAAATTATAATTAACAATATGGGATTTTTTGATTTCCTCACACAAGAGATTGCGATAGATTTAGGGACAGCAAACACAATCGTTATTCATAACGACAAAGTGGTTGTGGATGAACCTTCAATTGTTGCTGTAGATCGTTCAACAGGTAAAATTATTGCCGTTGGAAAGCAAGCGCAACAAATGCATGGTAAAACGCATGAAAATATTAAAACCATTCGTCCTTTAAAGGATGGAGTAATTGCGGATTTCCAGGCAGCTGAAGAAATGATTAAAGGGATGATTAAAATGATCAATCCTGGCAAGCGTGTTTTTCAACCATCATTGCGTATGGTAATTTGCATTCCATCAGGTATTACTGAGGTGGAGAAACGTGCGGTACGTGATAGTGCTGAGCATGCTGGCGCAAAAGAGGTTTATATGATTCACGAACCAATGGCTGCAGCTATTGGTATGGGGATAGATGTAGAAGAGCCAATGGGAAATATGATTATTGATATTGGTGGTGGTACCTCTGAAATTGCCGTTATTGCTTTAGGTGGTATCGTTTGTGATAAATCAATTCGTATTGCGGGTGATGATTTTACAGCAAACATTGAAGAGTATATGCGTCGTCAACATAATATTTTAATTGGTGAGCGTTCGGCTGAGCGTGTAAAAATTGAAGTAGGTGCTGCTTTAACTGAGTTAGAAAATCCACCACCAGATTATGCAGTACACGGAAGAGATTTAATGACAGGTATTCCAAAAGAAATTCATGTATCGTATGTTGAAATTGCACATGCTTTAGATAAATCAATTGCTAAAATTGAAGAAGCGATTTTAAATGCATTAGAGATGACACCTCCAGAATTATCTGCAGATATTTTCCGTACAGGAATTTATTTAGCAGGTGGTGGTTCATTATTACGTGGTTTAGATAAACGTATCTCAATGAAAACAAAATTACCCGTTCACATTGCAGAAGATCCACTTCGCGCTGTAGCCCGCGGTACTGGTATCGCACTCAAGAACATTAATAAGTTCCCATTCTTGATAAAGTAAAAAAATCCCTCGAGTTTCTCGGGGGATTTTGTATTAATACAAACCTAAACTAACATGCGCTTCATCTTATTACTATTTATTAGTAGTTTACTTGCGATAAACACTTCCGCTCAAGAGTATGCTTTAAAAATTACTAAAGCAAAAGATTCTACGAAAGTATTTTATGTTCTTACAGGCAATAAAGTCAAAATCCAAACTGATAAGCAAAAAGATAATGGTGGAATATTTTGTCTTAAAGCAAACGTTAGTAAAATAGACAGCAATTACTTTTGCTTTAAGCCCAAAAAGGAAAAGTTTGGCACTGAAATAAAAAGTGACTTAAAACACCTCAAGTATTTAGAAATACAAACAAAAAAATCTAAAATAAAAGGAACGGTGTTAACTATAATTGGTGCTCCAATATTTTTACTCTTAGGTCATGTTCCAATTTTTGCTTCAACTTATAAATTTATAGATTTAGAAAGTGATAAGTGGAAATTAGAAATAGTTGATGTGAAAGAAATTCCGAGCGTGAATTAATTTTAATTGCCAATCTAGCTGAGGCAAAACTCCTAGACTTTCTGTTCTTACTAAATAAAAAAGCAATTGAGTCCTACCACTCTCAACCCCCCGCAGAAAAGGCTTTTATTATTAAATCGAATCAAATATTAGTCCCTAACAAGCTGTTTTTCTTTGTCGAACGTATTGTTTTTTTGAATACTTTTATAATGCAATTTACACCTTTTCAATTCTTAGAATCACACATAAAATTTCTCACATGAAAAAATTACAACTCATAATCATACTTTTCTTTTTTAGTATGATTTCAAATGCACAAGATTGCTTTTGGGCTAAGAAAGCAGGGACAAGCCAAAATGAAGAAGGAATTAACATTACAACAGATTTACATGGCAATGTATATGTTGTTGGTTATTATTCTGCTAATACTTTATCATTCGGGACAACCAATATTAGTGGTTCATATAATTTTATAGCTAAGTATACTGCTGCTGGAGTATTTAAATGGGCAAAAAATTTACCAGGAGAAGCACAAGGTATTGTAACTGATAATTCAGGAGATATATACATTACAGGCTCATATGCAGGCACAGCGTCTTTTGGCACTACAATACTTACATGCTTAAATGGCACAGATGCGTTTACTGCAAAATTGGATTCCTCTGGTAATTTTATTTGGGCCAATAACATTGGTGGGAATAATGGCGAATATCCAAAGAGTATCACAGTAGATTCTATTGGTCATGTTTATGTTACAGGAGAATTCTACAGTGACACTCTTATAGCTGGAGGATTAACCTTGCCCCACGATAGCGGAAATGTTGCCGATTATTTTATTGCACAATTTGACGCGGTTAATGGAAATATAGGGTGGGCAAAGGTAGCAGGTGGAAACAGATACACCAATGGTTATGGTATTACTACTGATTCGAATAATAATATTTATGTTGCAGGAAGTTTTAGTGATGATTCAGTTAAATTTGATAATATAAGTTTATACACAACAGCCTCGGGGGCAGATAATATGTTTATTACAAAATATAATACTTCAGGTAATGTTTTGTGGGCAAAGAGTTTTAGTAGCTATTGGGGTAGTTCTACAGCTTATGATATAAAAGCTGACATCTTCAATAATATCTACATAAATGGTGAATTTCATGGCGTTTCCATTAATTTTGGTAATGATTCTTTAATTAATAGCTCTTCGGGAAGTTCAGATATATTTATCACAAAGTTTGATTCAAACGGAAACTCTATTTGGGCAAGAAGTGGCGGTGGAACAAATTATGATTACTCAAGAAAGTTAGCCATAGATGCAAATATGAATTTGTATGCCATAGGTTACAATACTAGTTCAACTATTTATTTTGGCAACGATTCCATTTTGAGTTCCTCAACCGATATCTTTATTGTTAAGTATAATACAGATGGAGCATTCCAATGGCTAAAAAGTATTAGTGGTACAGGTGCGGATATCGGAAGAGCAATTGCAGCTGGCCAAGGAGGTGATGTTTATTTTACAGGTACTTTTACTAGCTCACCTCTTTCATTTGCTAATACTACACTAAATAATAGTGGCGCGTATGATTTTTTCGTTGCTGATCTATTTAGTTTCTCATCATCAATTACCACTTCAACAAATGTTTCGTGTAATGGTGCAAATGACGGAGCGATTAATACAAGTGCTTCTGATGGACATTTACCTTATACTTATACTTGGAATACAAATCCAGTGCAAACTACAGCTAATGCAACAAATCTTCCTGCTGGAGTTTATACCGTTACCATTACTGAAGGTTACGGCTGCGCACAAACATCAAGTGTTACTATTACCGAACCGCCTGCTGATGCTGCAGCTATTTGTTTAGTTACTGTTGATGACCAATCGCAAAACAATATTGTTATGTGGGACAAAACATCTTTTACAACAGTTGATAGTTTTATAGTCTACAGAGAAATTGCTACAAATAATTATCAAGCCATTGCTTCAGTTGCATTCGACTCATTAAGTATGTTTGTTGATACTGTTCGCACACAATATTTCCCAAACACAGGTAATCCTAACGGCGGTTCATATCGTTACAAAATACAAGCAAAAAGTTCTTGCGGAACTGCTGGGTCAATGAGCCCATATCACAATACAATTTATATTTTAAATTCGGCAGGAACATTTTATTGGACACAACCATATACAATTGAAGGCGGGGCAAATCCTGTTTCGAGTTATGTATTAATGCGAGACGACAACAGTACTGGGAATTGGCAGCCAGCAAGCAGTGTAGCTGGTACACAACAAACAGTTAGTGATCCATTGTATTCTATTTTTCAAAATACTGCTTCGTGGAAAGTTGTTGCACAATTTAGTGTTAGTTGCGATCCAACAAGAAGCATTAACACATCTCAATCTAATATATACAGTAACAATCCCAATGTTTCAATCAAAGAAAATTCATTGTTTGATTTTGTACATGTTTTTCCCAATCCATCTTCTGGAGCAACATCTATTTCTTATTCACTAAACAAGAACTCGAATGTTGTTATTGAAATTTATAACACCTTAGGCCAAAAAATTGAAACTATTGTAAATACTGAACAACAAACCGGCAAGTACCAATACTATTTCAATACCAAAGAAAAAGAATACCAAGAAGGAATATATATGGTAAAGTATACAATGGATGGCAAATCATTAATGAAAAAAGTAGTACTGAGTAAATAATATTGAAAATTTCAATGTTTTTAAAAAGAGCTTCTCATAAAAATGAGAAGCTCTTTTTTTGTTTTTGGCAAGTACTCTTTCCAAACAAAAATCATAATTCCTTATTGCTATTATGATTGTAATCAACCCTGATGCACTTTCCCTTTAATAATAACTACCTTTATTACTTATAAACGAACGCGGAGTATGATAAATCTAAAAAACATTCAAACCGAAGTTGACGCTGGTTTCCTATATGGTGTATTAGCAGATAACGAAGAAGACAAAAATGTAGCGAATGTGTTTAGGCAAATGAGTGAGATAGAGCATAGTCATGCTTTAGCATTTTTAGAGAAAAACAAAATGGATGCCTCATTGCTTCCATCACCTTCAAGAAGAGCTCGTGTATTAAAAACAATAGGCAAACTATTTGGTTACGATTATGTATTAGGAGTTTTATTAGATACTGAAAAAAGTATTTCCAATTCTATTGTTGGGGCAAGACAAAAAACAAACTCTACTAAATCAATTTCTGATACTGCACATGTAACTATTTTAAAAAATATACTTAGCACTAACACAAAAATTTCAGGCTCCAATTTAGCACGTTTCGAAAAAAGACATCGCTCGGTTGGTGGTAATGCATTACGAGCAGCAGTTTTAGGTGGCAATGATGGATTGGTTTCTAATTTTAGTTTAGTAATGGGAATTGCAGGAGCTACAAGCGGACAAACGGGCGTTCTTTTAGCAGGCTTAGCGGGGCTTTTAGCTGGAGCATTATCAATGGCATTAGGCGAATGGATTTCGGTAAAAAGTTCATTAGAGCTTTATGAAAACCAAATGCAATTAGAAATGGATGAATTAGAAACAAATCCTGAAGGCGAAGAAAAAGAACTAGCGCTTATTTACATTTCTAAGGGCATTCCCGAAGAGCAAGCAAAAACCATGGCAAAAGATATTATGTTGAATAAAGATCAGGCACATGAAATTTTAATAAAAGAAGAATTAGGTATCAATCCTGAAGATTTAAAAGGCTCCGCAATGGAAGCTGCAATTACTTCCTTTATACTTTTTGCTGTTGGTGCTGTAATACCAGTTATTCCTTTCTTTTTCTTAGCTGGCATGAAAGCAATCATTTTGAGTACAGCTTTAAGTGCCGCAGGTTTATTTTTAATAGGTTCAGCCATTACACTATTTACAGGCAAAAACGTTTGGTTCTCTGGCTTTAGACAAGTATTGTTTGGATTACTTGCAGCAGCTATAACTTTTGGTATTGGTAAATTAATTGGGGTTTCTGTTGCTGGATAATTTTCTTAATAAAAAATAAACAATTATTAAACTGTAACTAATTACAAATTCATCGTTATACCAAAGGTATAAACAATTAGAATTTTGATTTTGCAGAACAGTTTTTATAAAAAAGTGATTACAATTTGCATTGTATTACTTTCCTCTTCCCATTTCACTAAAGCCCAAAACTTAATACCTGATTCTAGTTTTGAAAACAATAAAATTCTTCCAACCGATTTTTCTGCTTTTAATTCGTCCTACACATGGAGCACTCCCAGCCAAGGAACAACCGATTTATTTTGCAAATGTTCGCTAAAAAAAACAGCTAAATACTCGATGGTAAATGTGCCGCAAAATCCAATGGGTTACCAAGAGGCACATTCGGGAACTTGTTATGCGGGCTTTTTTGCTCATTCGCATGGAGCTTACAGAGAGTATTTACAAACTCCACTTAAAGAAGCGTTAGAGAAAAACAAAACTTATTTATTTACTATGTATGTAAGCTTGGCTGATTACTCAAGAGCGGCTATCGAACAATTAGGTGTTTGTTTTTTAGGTGATAAAGTTGAGTACAATTCATTTAATGTAATCACTAATTTAAAACCAACATATATTAAAATTGAAAGTACAATTACAAAGAAAATAGAAGACTGGCATGAAGTAAGCGTTAAATATAAAGCTCGAGGTGGAGAAAGATATATTTTAATAGGAAGCTTTGAAACGGGGCAAGTTTTAAAAACAAAATTTAAAATGCCCAAGGATATTAAATCACACATTAATCAAAAGTACGACCGCGATGCTTATTATTTTGTTGATGATGTTAGTTTAGTTGAAACAATTGGCATAGAAGAACCCATTATTCCAATTCAATTTGAACCTATTGTTGAAACAGAAATTCATGCGGATACTTTATTCGCATTTAAAAATGTTCTATTCCAAACAAATAAAACAACATTATTACCTTCCTCCTACTCTGAATTAAATATTGTAGTCGAACACTTAAATAACAATCCGCAATTGCATATTATAATTAATGGCCACACCGATAACTCAGGAAACGAAAGGGCAAACAAAAAACTTTCTACTGGAAGAGCAAAAGCAGTTGCGGATTACATCACATCGAAAAACATTGATAAAGAAAGGATAACTTTTGTAGGTTACGGAAGCTCAAAAGCCATTGCTACAAACGACACAGATGAAGGCAAACAACAAAACAGAAGAGTTGAGTTTATTATAAAAAACACTGTCATTGGTTCTAATCCTTAAAGAATAATTATAACTTTACAATTATTATTCATTGAATTTAATCGTAGGCAATTGAAACCAGATTTAAATCCTTTATTCAGCTATTTCCAAAAGCATTTACACTTAAGCAAAGAAGCTGAAAATGCTATCAGCGAACATTGCTCTGTTTTACATATTAAAAAAAATACCGACCTACAAACAATTGGACAAACTTGCAAAACAATTTATTTTATTAATAAAGGAATTGCACGTATTTATTATTTTAAAGATGGAGTTGATATTACAGAAAGCTTTTCGTTTGAAAACAATATCATTGCAAGAGTAGAAAGTTTATTTACAGGAAAGCCATCGCGCAAAGCAATTCAAGCATTAGAAGATTGTGAAGTTATTGCAATAAACTCTACTCAACTTTTTAAACTTTACGATACTTATCCTGAAATCGAACGTTTATTCCGATTGATATTTGAAGCTGCTTACGTTAGCACAGTTGAACGAATTGAAAGCATCCAGTTTCACACAGCAGAAGAACGTTACAGTGCTTTAATGAAAGAATCTCCTGATGTAATTAAAAGAGTTGCTCTAAAGTACATTGCATCCTTTTTAGGCATTACTCAAGTTAGCTTAAGTCGCATCCGAGGCATTAAGTAATTATTTATCATATGTTAAGTGTTTTCCAAACAAGGCACAATAGCTTTGTTAAAACATATTCGGCATGGATACTTATAATCGCAAAGCACATTGGGAAAACATCTATAATACAAAAGAGCTTAAGGATGTTAGTTGGTATCAAGATACACCTACCACTTCACTAAATTTTATTGAAAAAGCCAACCTCCCAAAATCAGCAAAAATAGTTGATGTAGGTGGAGGAGATAGTTTGTTAGTTGACCATTTATTACAACTTGGCTACTATAATATTACTATCGTTGACATTTCTGAAGTAGCCATAAATAGGGCAAAAAAGAGACTTGGAGCACTTTCTGAAAAAGTAAAATGGATAGTTGGAGACATTGCAGATTTTAATCCTACCGAAAACTATGACCTATGGCATGATAGAGCTGCTTTTCACTTCCTTACTACGGAAAAAGAAATTAATGCTTATGTACAAACCGTTCATAACAGCCTAAATAAAAATGGCGTATTAATTTTAGCGACCTTTTCAGAAGACGGCCCTCTAAAATGCAGTGGTATAGAAATCAAACAATATTCAGAAAGCACTATGTCTAAATTATTTGTAGAAGGATTTAAAAAAGACCGGTGTGAAACAATAAACCATACAACTCCATTTAACACTATTCAAAATTTTGTTTTTTGCAGTTTCACAAAAGTTAAATCCCTTATTAATCATATTCCTAACTAGCTACTTTTATATATCTCATTAGATTTTAACTGACTAAAATCATTTCTATTTGTAACAAAAGTTGCAGCTTTTAAATTAAGATTGTACGACATTTGTAAAACAAAATGAATGACATGAAAGTAGAACAAATTTATACAGGATGTATCGCTCATGCAGCATACTACATCGAAAACAATGGAGAAGCCGCAATTTTTGATCCTTTAAGAGAAGTGCAGCCCTACATTGATAGGGCACAAAAAGACAATGCTAAAATAAAATACGTTTTTGAAACTCATTTTCATGCTGATTTTGTTAGCGGACATTTAGACTTAATGAAAAAAGCAGGTGCACAAATTGTGTTTGGTCCAACGGCAAAACCAGCATACGAAGCTATTACAGCAGAAGATGGCCAAATTTTTAAAATAGGAAATTATAGTATTAAAGTAATACATACTCCTGGCCATACAATGGAAAGCACAACCTATCTACTAGTTGATGAAAATGGAAAAGAGCATGGAATAATTACAGGAGACACATTGTTTATTGGTGATGTTGGGCGTCCAGATTTAGCACAACATGTTATCGCTGATTTAACTGAAGAAAAATTAGCAGGGCATTTATACGATTCGTTACGCAATAAAATAATGCCTCTGTCAGATGATTTAATTGTATATCCGAACCATGGTGCAGGCAGCGCTTGCGGAAAAAACATGAGTAAAGAAACAACTGACACCCTAGGCAATCAAAAAAAAGTGAACTATGCTTTAAATCCGAATTTATCGAAAGAAGAATTTAAAAAAGTGTTGTTATCAGGATTAATGCCTCCTCCTAGTTATTTTCCTCAAAATGTTTTACTAAACATAAAAGGCTATGAAAGTTTTGATGATGTTAAACAAAAAGGAACAAGAGCATTAAACATTCGCGAATTTGAAGCTGCAGCTAACGAAACACAAGCTTTAATAATTGACACAAGAAATGCAGAGACTTTTGCAAAAGATTTCATCCCCAACTCAATCAACATAGGAATAGATGGCAACTTTGCTACTTGGGTTGGAACTCTTATTCCAAGTGTGAAACAAGAACTTTTAATTGTTGCTGATAAAGGTAGAGAAGAAGAAGTTATTACACGGCTAGCTCGAGTTGGTTACGACAATGCTCTTGGATATTTAAAAGGTGGTTTCAACGAATGGAAAACAGAAGGAAAAGAAACAGATGAAATCCTTTCGATTGATGTTGATGAATTCGCGAAAAAAATGGCCAGTGAAAAATTAAATATTTTAGATGTTAGAAAAGCAAGCGAATACTATAGCGAACATATTGTCGACGCCATAAATGCCCCGCTTGACTCTATTAACGATAGCATGACGCTCATCGATAAACAAAAAACATATTATGTACACTGCGCTGCAGGATACCGCTCTATGATTTTCGTTTCTATATTAAGAGCAAGGGGATTCAGAAATTTAATTAATATAAAGGGTGGATTTGCAGAAATTAAAAAGAATGCAAAATTCGAAATAACCGAATACGTTTGCCCTACCACTATGTTATAAAATAATTCAATTCAATTGGTTAAAGGAGACTCTTGGTCTCCTTTTTTTATTATGTTTGCTATGCAATGGATAAAAAATCAAATCAAGATAAAAGATTAGCTGCTTTGATTTATAAGTTGATTAATATTATTGTAGTATTAATAGCGCTAGTTATTGCATTACTCATTCTTCTCTTAATTTACATACCAAAACCTGAAGAGAAGAAAAAAGTTAATGGACCCGAACCTGATGAATTTGGCAACTTTACTGAAGCTGCGAAACAAGAAGCGCTAAAAAACAAAGACACAACAAATTACTGGTTGGCTCCACAAATTTCTACTCTAGAAAACAATCCTAATAAAGAACTTATTTTATATGGGCGAGACTTAATTGCAAACACTGCACATTACTACGGCGCTAATGGCAAGGTATTCAAATCATCAACTAACGGAATGAATTGTCAAAATTGTCATTTAGATGCGGGAACAAAGATTTATGGAAACAATTATTCTGCTGTTGCCTCTACTTATCCTAAATACAGAGCCCGCTCGGGTGGAATGGAAAATATTTACAAACGAGTAAACGATTGTTTCGAACGCAGTTTAAATGGAAAAGCAATTGACACCAATTCAAAAGAAATGCAAGCAATCATCACTTACATTAATTGGTTAGGAACAGGAATTAAAAAAGGCATTAAACCTGCAGGTTCAGGATTAAAAGAAATTCAATTTTTAGATAGACCAGCTGATAAAGAAAAAGGCAAATTAGTTTATACCGAAAAATGTCAAAGTTGCCATCAACAAAATGGAGAAGGTAAAATGAACTCAGACAACACCGTTTACACTTATCCTCCATTATGGGGCAAGAATAGTTATAACATTGGTGCTGGCCTTTATCGCTTATCTAACTTTGCAAAGTTTGTAAAATACAACATGCCATTAGGTGTAACACATGCTAGCTCACAACTTACAGATGAAGAAGCTTGGGATGTTGCTGCATTTGTAAATTCACAACCACATCCAACAAAGGATTTGAAAAACGATTGGCCAAAAATTTCTGAAAAGCCTTTTGACCATCCTTTTGGTCCATATACAGATGGATTTACTGAAGAACAACATAAATATGGCCCGTTTAAAGCGATTAAAGACAAACTGAAAAACAAGTAAACTGAATTGTAACATAAGTACCATTATACCAATTTACATTTGAATATATTTACACGAATATTGATTGACACAAAATTATGAGCGATTCAAATAACACAAATTATAAAGAAAACAACCGCAGAGATTTTCTCAAAAAAACAGGTTTAGCTAGTTTAGCCGTTGCTTTTAGTCCTTTAAGTAATGCCATAGGAGCAAACAATGCTTCTTCTGAAACAGAAAAATTTTTAGATGTATTGAGCGGAGAAGAAAAAAAGAAAAAACAAACTGTTTCCATACTTATCACAAGTGATATTCATGCGCAACTATTCACGCATGACGAGTTTTTTTGGGAAAACAACCAAGGCGTTTATAAAAAGCGCGGCGGCATGGCAACATTAAAAACCATGATCGACACCTTAAAGAAAAAAAATCCCGCTAATACTATTGTGTATGATGGTGGCGATTATTTTCATGGGCATGCTGTTGCTTCTTTAACAGAGGGCGAAGCTATGATTCCCATTTTTAATATGCTGGGCTACGACCTAATGTTACCAGGCAATTGGGAGGTAGTATATAAAAAGAAAAAAATGCTTTACGATATGGGTCATGCAAATGCATTCAAAATTTGTGCGAACATGTGGCATAAAACCAATGATTCAGATAATGGTGAATTGGTTTACCAACCTTATTGGATAAAATATATTGCGGGAATAAAAATTGGTTTCATTGGTTATACCGATCATTTAATTCCAAAACGTCAATCACCTGCATATAGCGAAGGACTAAAGTTTGAGCATGCAGATGTGAACATTTCAAAATACGTAAAATTACTTCGTGAAGTTGAAGGCTGCGCAGTTGTTATTGTGGTAACACACATGGGACTTGCGCAACAAGTTGGTTTAGCAAACAATCCTGCTTCAGAAGGCGTTGATATAATTATTGGTGCTGATACGCATGAGCGCGTGCGTGTTCCAATACAAGGTAAATACACTAAGGTTGTTGAGTGTGGAGCATTTGGTTCTTTCTTAGGGAAATTAGATTTAGAAATAGTAGACGGGAAATATACAGGCTTGCAATATCAACTAATAGATGTTGACCCAGCCAAATATCCTGAAGATAAAGAAATGAAAAAATTAGTAGAGAAAATCTACGAACCCTATAAAAAAGAATTACAAACTGTTATTGGCACAAGTACAACACCATTAGTTCGTTACTTTGTTATGGAAACACCAATGGATAATTTAATTACCGATGCCATTAAGTGGAAATTTAAACCTGACATTGCTTTATCAAATGGATTTCGTTTTTGTCAGCCATTAGCTGTTGATTCAAAAACAGGTGTAGCAAGTATAACAAGAGAATTTTTATGGAACATGTTACCAGTTAACAGTGAGGCAAAACAAGCAAAGGTTACTGGTAAACAAGTTTGGGATTGGTTAGAAAAAGAACTTCATAATGCATTTGCAAAAGATCCATCAAAACGTTTTGGAGGCTGGTTTGTGCGATACAATGGAATGGAAGTAAATTTTACAATCGGAAACGAATTTGGCAAACGAGTAAATTGGGTTAAAGTTGCTGGAGCACCTATTGATTTAGCAAAAGAATATAGCATAGTTGCTTGCGAACGCGAAGGTGACCCCAATGATACACTTTGTCGCATTGAAAATGTAAAAGAGCCTAACAAAACACCGTTTTTATTGCATGATGTAATCATCGAATACTTAAAACAAAATTCTCCCGTTTCTCCAAAAATTGAAGGAAGAGCTACAGCTACAGATGAGCCGCCAACATTGCTTACTCAATTAAAAGGAACTACTTACGAATTTAGATAATTAGTCGTAGTAAGTTAAACAAGTTTGATTCTTCCTAAGAAATACTTGAACTCAAAAGTTATCTTCCAAGCCCTGTTAAAAACATAGGTGCAAAGGGCGTTTTTGAGCGTATTTTTTACAAATTATTGATTATCTTTGAGTTGAAAACAAATTTTTTTGGTTTATGACTTTACTCAGAAAGAACTATTTATACCTATTCCTCTTGTTTTTATTTGTTTCCTTTAACATAAAGGCGCAAGTAACGGCAAACTTTTCAGGATCTGTAACAAGTGGTTGCGCCCCTTTATTAGTTCAATTTACCGACCTTTCAACAGGCTCACCAACTTCATGGAATTGGGTTTTTGGAAATGGAAATACATCCTCTAATCCTGGTCCTGTATCAGCTATATATACAAATCCAGGAACTTATACTGTTACATTAACTGCATCTAATGGAGCTTCAACAGATAGTGAAACTAAACTTGCATATATTACCGTTTACGCTAAACCGACTGCCGACTTTACATTAACAGAAGACACTACTTGTGTTGGACAGAACATTACTTTTACCGACGCGTCTACCTTAGGTTCAGGCGGGGCAACTATTACTTCTTGGAACTGGGATTTTGGTGATGGTACCCTGCAAAACATAGCTATTAACAATATCTCTCATGCGTATTCTGGAGCTGGCCTTTTTCCAGTGAGTGTAATTGTTACAGATCAAAATGGTTGTACAGGAGCTAAATCAAAAAATGTATTTGTAAATAACTTCCCTAATCCTTCATTTACAGCAAGTCCAACAAGAGCTTGTACTGCTCCATTAAATGTTACTTTCACAAACACAACATCCACAGTTAGTGGCAGCAACTTTTTATGGCGATTTGGAGATGGAACTACATCTACTTTACAAAACCCAAGTCATACTTATAACACAACAGGTAATTTTAACGTTACTTTAGTCATTACCCAAGGAGGATGTACCGATTCGATTATTGTTGCTAATGAAATAACCATTGGTGATATTGTTGCAGGCTTTAACACTTCAAGTACAACAGTATGCGAGGGAAGCAGTGTGTCATTTACAAATACTTCTGCTCCAGCGTCAGTTAACACTAGTTGGACATTTGGTGACGGAGGAACGGCTGCTACTACCAATTCTAGTCACGTTTACACAACCGCTGGAACCTACACAGTTACCATGAATGCTACAGATGCTAATGGATGTTCAGGCTCAGCAACAAATACAATAACAGTAAATTCATTTCCCATAGTAAGTTTTACTTCGGATATTGTACAAGGATGTTCTGTACCATTAACTGTAAACTTTAGCAATACATCAGCTGGCGGTTCAAGTTTTAACTGGAGTTTTGGAGATGGTAATACTTCAACAAATCAAAATCCATCTCATACTTATACCTCTTCAGGAACATTTCCTGTAACACTTACAGTTGGAAATGCCGGCGGTACTTGTTCCGATTCATTGAGAATAAATAACTACATAACTATTACACCACCAGTAGCAAATTTTACCACTAATCCTGATAGTGGTTGCGTTGCTCTAAATGTAAACTTTACGAGTACTAGTACAAGCGTATTAGATCCAATAACAAGTTACGAATGGACTTTTGGAGATGGCAATACAATTACAACAGTAACAAATACAACTAGCAACACCTATGCTGTAACTGGAATTTTTTCTCCACGGTTAATTGTAATAACAGGATTAGGTTGCCGTGATACATTTGATTGCGCTAATTGTATTAAAACGGGAACTCCTCCAAATTCAAATTTTACATTAGTAGATAATACTATTTGTTTTGGACAACTCGCTGAATTTACCGAATCCGCAACAGGAGAAACAGGTTACAAATGGTTATTTGGTGATGGAGGAAATTCTTTGATAGGAGACGCCACTCACAATTATGCAGATACTGGTTCTTTTGACATTCAATTAGTGGCTTTCAATAATGGATGCTCAGATACATCAGCCATACAAACCATAAGAGTTGATGGTCCAAAAGCAAGTTTTACAAGAACAATGAGTTGCACCGATTATTACGATGTTGTTTTTAATAGCACATCTGTAATGGCTGATTTAGTTACTTGGGATTTTGGTGATGGAATTCAGGATTTAACCAACACAACAAGCTTAACACATGTTTACGCAACAAGAGGCATAAAAATAGTAACATTAATCGCCACAAATTTCACAACCGGTTGTGCAGATACTGTAACAAGGACTATAAGAATAGCAGAGCCACTTGCAGCATTTACTACCGCTACCTCTTCAGGTTGTTATCCATTTACTGCCACATTTAATAGTTCAACTTCTCAAGACGCATCTACTTTCTCATGGAACTTTGGTGACCCAAGTACTGCATTAGATGTATCTGCATTAGCAAATCCAAGCTATACTTATTCAACTCCTGGTGCAAATCAGGTAAAACTTATTATTACTGATGTTAACGGCTGTCAAGACTCTATTACTAATCCTCTTAATACTTTAGGTCCACTTGTTGGATTTGAATCAACTACTATAGGAGGTTGCATTCCATTACCTGTTACATTTACAGATACTTCCATCGTTACATCACCAATTACTTCTTGGACATGGAATTTTGGAGATGGCAATACAGTTACGAATGCAGTTAACACTGCTACCCACACGTATACAGCTCCAGGAAACTACGCTGTTACTTTAACCGTTACAGATAATACGGGATGTACACAAAGTAAAACTGTTGCTAGTTTTATTCAACCAACCTTTCCATTCCCAGCTTTAGCTGTAGACACTTTTGCATGTGCAAACGAAGTAATTACATTTAACGCATCGGCAACCAATGCCGTTGGCGAACAATACATTTGGGATTTTGGAGATGGAACAACAGACACTACATTAACAGCTACAACAACTCATGCATATCTTAATGATAATCTTTATACTGTATCATTAAGAGTAGAAGATGTAAATGGTTGTGATAGTACAATTACAAAAACAATTCGCATTTTAAAACCAGATGCTAATTTTACCATGACGATTCTAAACTCTGGTTGCGGAACATTGCAAGCTAGTTTTGCAGATCAATCAACAGGATTTGTAAATGCTTGGAATTGGAATTTTGGAAATGGCTCTACATCAACATTGCAAAATCCAATATTTACATGGACAGACGCGGGAACATTTGACATTAGATTAATTGTAACTAATACTGGAGGTTGTAAAGATACTTTATTACAAACAGGACTTGCTGTGGTTCCTGGCCCTGTAGGAACTTATACATTTACTCCCGACTCAGGATGTAATCCACTAACTGTAACATTTAATGCAAGTAGTTTAAATTCTGAAAATTATTTTTGGGATTTAGCAGATGGAACTGTAATAACTGGCGTTGATAATTTAACCTACACTTATAATTTTGAAGGCGTTTACCATCCAGTGTTGGTTTTATCAACTACCATGACTAACGGTCAACCTTGTTTGTTACCAGCAACTAATTTAGCTGATTCAATTCAAGTAATTAATTTGATTGACATCACACTCTCTAGTAATTCTCTCTCACTCATAGAAGACAGTACTGCCATTGTAAACGCCACAACAACAGGCGGGGCAAGTCCTTATACTTACTCATGGACACCAACTGATAATATGAATTGCAGCACTTGTGCAGATGTTACTTTTACAGGAGATGGAAGCAGCGAAATAAAATACTACGTTACTGCAACTGATTTAAATGGATGTAAAGGTTTAGATTCCGTTTTAGTTATTTCGACACCATGTGTGAATGCTGAATCAATTCCAAATTACTTCTCTCCAAATGGGGATGATATAAACGATGTGTTTTATATACCTGGCGTGTGTGCTGGAGAAAATTACATATTCCAAATATTTAATCGTTGGGGAAATTTAATGTTTACTTCTAGTTTACGTAAACAAGTTTGGGATGGAAGAACTACTTCTGGTATGCAAGCACCAGATGGAACCTATTACTTTATTTTAGAAGTATCGGGTGTTACTTACAAAGGCTTTGTACAATTAACAAGATAATTGCACACTCTTTTTTTGATGAGCAATCATCACAATGCTTATGATTTTGCATTGAAAAAACTCAAATTAAATTTTTCATTTAATTAAAATTACAATTATGAACGAATTAGAAAAAAGATTATCGGTATTTCCTACAGAGGAACAAATACCTGCTGAAATGCGCATTGCAGAAATGTTAGACCAAAGAGAATATTTGGTTAACGGAGAATTAAAAACATGGGCTGGCGATATGCAAGAAGTTTTTTCTCCAGTAAGAATAAACAACAACGGAACTTATACAAAAAAACGCTTAGGCTCTTTCCCTGTATTAGGAGAAAAAGAATCCTTTGAAGCATTAGCTGCAGCACAAGCCGCATATAACCTTGGCCGTGGTGCTTGGCCAACCATGCCCGTTAAAAAACGCATCGAACATATGTTGCGTTTCACTAAAATGATGAAAGAAAAACGCAGCGATGTTGTAAAATTATTAATGTGGGAAATTGGCAAGTCATTCAAAGATTCTGAAAAAGAATTTGACAGAACCATCGAATATATTTTTGATACCATTGATGCATTAAAAAATTTAGACAGAGATTCATCGCGCTTACAATTAAAAAGCGAAATATATGCGCAAATACGTAGAGGTCCATTAGGTGTTACGGTTTGCATGGGACCATATAACTATCCACTTAACGAAACTTTTGCATTGTTGATTCCTGCATTAATAATGGGGAACGTTGTTATTTTTAAACCTGCTAAACACGGTGTACTATTAATTCACCCATTGTTAAATGCATTTAAAGAATGTTTTCCAAAAGGTGTTATTAATGTAATTTATGGAAGCGGAAAAGACACCATTGCTAAATTAATGGAAAGCGGAAAAGTTGATGTGTTCTCCTTTATTGGTTCAAGTAAAATTGCAAATATTTTAAAGAAATCACATCCACGTCCAAATCGTTTGCGCTCGGTAATGGGCTTAGAAGCTAAGAACCCTGCAATTGTATTACCGAATGCTGATTTAGACTTAGCAGTTAACGAATGTATTTTAGGAAGCTTATCTTTTAACGGACAACGTTGTACTGCATTAAAAATAATTTTCGTTCATGAAAACATTGCAGCCGAGTTTAACAAGCGCTACATACAAAAATTAGAAGCATTAAAAATGGGTTCGCCTTGGATGGATGGAGTTATGATAACTGCATTACCCGAAGCCGACAAACCAAAATACATTACTGATTTAATTGAAGACGCTAAAAGCCACGGGGCACAAGTAATAAACAAAGATGGCGGAACTGTAATTGAATCATTTGTTTACCCTGCAGTACTTTACCCTATAAATAAAAACATGCGCGTGTATCACGAAGAACAATTTGGACCAGTGGTTCCTATTTGTACTTTTAAAGATATTGAAGAGCCAATACAATACATGGTTGATTCGAACTTTGGACAGCAAGTAAGTATTTTTGGAACAGACGCTGAGCAATTAGCACATTTAATAGACCCATTGGTAAATCAAGTGTGTAGAGTTAACTTAAACAGCCAATGCCAACGCGGACCAGACATGTATCCTTTTAACGGAAGAAAAGATTCGGCAGAAGGAACACTGAGTGTAGCAGATGCATTACGTGTATTCTCTATACGTACCATGGTTGCTTTTAAAGATAATGAGCTAAACAAAAAAGTACTTTCCGAAATTTTCGAAGAAAGAAAATCGAATTTTTTGAGTACGGATTATTTGTTGTAAGCATGTAAAAACCACTTAGCGTTTCTTGACCAAAACCCTAAGTGGCTTCTAAAATTATTTCTCTATAACAACCTTCTTTGTTTCAGTATGTGTATTTACTGTTACTTCAATAAAATAAACTCCAGCACTTAATTCATCAACCTTAATTGTATTTACAGTTTGATTTGTTTTTGATGAATAAATAGTTTGCCCTAACATATTTTTAATAGCAATTACAGCTTGCTCACCACTCATCATTTGCAAGTCAACAGTTAACACATTACTAGCAGGATTAGGATAAATCTTTATTGAAGAGTTTTTCGCTTCAGTTGAAGCGATACCAATTGTTCTGTTATTTTTAATATTTGATTTTGATTTAACAACAGTGGTTTGAATTTGATGATTATCATTACTTAAACGCAATGTTGGATCACAACTGATTGTCCAATTCGTAAACACTCTCCAATCTGCTGTATTCTGGAAAGTGAAATATTGAGGGTCGGTGATTAAGTTACTAGTTGTACTTCCAACTGTTGTTTCAAAAATTCCATCAATATCATTATCTCTGATAAGTTCATAGTCTGTCAATTGACTTATAGGCACTGGCTGTCCTTCTATCTGGTAATCATTCCAGTTAAAATTACCATTCAATTGATCCTGAATAAACATTGTTTGATGATACAAACTCATAGCACTTATATTACCGCATGAATCTTCAACAGCTAATTTATATTTATTAGAACTAATGTTTGGATTCCCAGTACTTGGGAAATAAAGTGTTCTTAATGTATCTATAAACATTGAAACTGAATCATAGGCCACTTTACCAATAATTTGATAGTTATTATTAGTTACTTCTCGGTACACAATAAATGTATCTCCAGGCGCATAACCCGACTTATCCCAATAAACGTGATTAAATTGAGATGGCTCATCTACAGTAACCATACATATTTCAGGTGTAGTTAAGGCTTGTAAATTAAGAACCATATAAGAATAAGCACTATTACCGCAACCGTTAACTGATGCTACTTTCAAGGTGTCATTAATTCCAACTGAGTTAAACCCAATATTTATTGAGTCATTATTTGTTGCACCGTTTGCATAAGCACCAGCAGGTAAAATCCAGTTAAATGATTCAGCATATAAAGCAGTGCTAAAATTAAATAACATCGAATCTTCTAAAGGACAAGCTCCTATAATTGCATTACCTGAGAAAACAGGAGGAAGCGGCAGTGGATTAACAACTACAGCAAAATTTGATGCTGCACCTGTTCCACAAGAATTAACTCCATATACAGTTATATTACCTGAGTTTGCATTACTAGCAAAATTTGCCGAATAATTTTCTGTTCCACTAGTTACGCTTCCAGAAGGGGTTGACCAAACATAACTACTTGCATTTAAAATTGAAGCTATATTATAAGCCACTCCATTTTGCCCTTGACACACAGAGTCTAAACCTGTTATAACTCCAGCAGCCGCAGGCAATGGATTTACAGTAACATTAATTGAACTACTAACACCGTTACCGCATGCATTGTAACCTGAAACACTTATTACACCAGAACTTGCATTTGCAGAAAAATCAGTTAGTGCAATATTATTAGGATTAACGGAAGTTACGCCACTAGGGAAAGACCAATTGTAACCATCTGCATTAATAATTGAAGCGACAGAATAACTTACTCCATTACTATCTGCACAAATAGTTAGTGGTCCAGAAATAGCTCCAGCTGCTGAAGGTAGAGGATCCATAGTTACACTATATGTACTTGCCGTTCCTGTACCACAAGCATTAACACCTGCCACAGAAATTAATCCTGAAGATGCTGTTGTAGAAAAATTAATAGATGCACTTTCAGTTGTACTAGATGTTGTGGCTCCTGCAGGTAAAGTCCAAGCATAACTTGTAGCATTTTGCAAAGGACTAATTGTAAATGAAACTCCGTTTGCGCTTTGACAAACTGGTGATGTTCCATTTATTACTCCAGCAGCCGCAGGCAATGGATTTACTGCAACACTATATGTACTACTTGCGCCTACCCCGCATGTGTTTGAACCTTTTACCGTAATTAAACCCGACTCTGCTGTTGAAGAAAAATTCGCATTTATATTACTTGTTGTTTGAGCCGAACTAATCCCTGTTGGGAATGTCCAAATATAACTTGTTGCGTTTGCAATTGTACCAACAGAATAAGCTATTGGATTTGCCCCTTGACAAACTGGACTTGTTCCCGAAATAACACCAGCAGCAGAAGGTAATTGATTAACTGTTACACTTAAATAACTTGTATCACCCGCCCCACATGTATTTACACCAGCTACTTTTATTACTCCTGACTGTGCAGTTGAAGAGAAGATAGTTGAGGCAATATTATTTGGGTTAACTGAACTTGCACCTGTTGGAAAAACCCATGAATAAATATCTGCATTTAAAATGGAAGCTACCGAATAATCAATAGTATCATTTTGACAAACAGTCGCAGAACCTGAAATCACACTAGGTGCTGATGGTTTTGGTCTAACAGTAATTAATTGTGTACTCATACTTTGATTACTATTATTATCAACTACAGTTAACGAAGCTGCATATGTTGTTAAAGCACTTGCGTAACTATAAGTAATTGTGTGCGGACCTTGACCTGTTGCGCTTGAAGGTGTACCTCCATTAAAAGTCCATGTCCATGAATTAATTGGGGGAAATGCTCCTGGTGAAGAGTTGTCAGTATAAACAACAGTTGTTGTTTCTCCAGGTTTTAAACAAAGATTATTTGATGATGTAGTAAATTCGGAAGTAAGCGGACAAGAAATTTTTGTAATAACAATATCATCAAAAGTATTAGGACAAACTCCTAACTGACTTGCAACTGTGTAGCGTAATGTTGCATTATCATTTGTTAGAAAATTATTAAACCCTGTTAATGAATTATAAGTTGTAGGGGCGTAAATAGTTGTTGTAAAAGTTGGAATGGATTGACTTAATAAAGTCCAATTACCTGTTCCTGGGAAAGGATTGTTTCCTGGTAAATTTAAACTACTTGAGCATAAAGAAATATCTGAACCCACACTTGCAACAGGTGGCAGGTTATCTAAAGTAACAGTAACTGTTTGTGCTGTTCCAACACATGAGCCTGTTGTACTAGTTGGGGTTACTGTATAAGTAAGTGTTTGAATACTTGTTGATGTGCTTGTTACGGTATTAGTAATTGTACTTCCGGTTTGCGAAGTAGTACTTTCTCCATTAACATTTGTATTACTATTAGAAAGCCATGAATAGGTAGATGGTGTAGCGCTTGTTAAAGCTAAAGCAACCGAATTTCCACTGCAAATTGTTTTAGCACTTGCGCTTGTTACTGTAGGTTTCGGATTTACTGTAACAGTAACGTTTTGAGCATTTCCAACACAAGCTCCTGTTGTACCCGTTGGTGTAACAGTATAAACTAATGTTGTTGCTGTAGTAAGAGAACTAACAATAGTATTATTTATAGTTGCCCCACTTTGCGCTAAAACACTTTCGCCTGTTGTACTTATATTATCAGAAGTATTCCACGAATAAGTTGAAGTTGCTCCACTGGTCAAAGGAAAATTCATTGTAACACCACTACAAATAGAATAAGTAGTAGCAGATGTCATAACAGGTTTTGGATTTACCGTTACGCTTACACTTTGCGCTGTTCCAACACATGAACCAGCAGTTCCTGTTGGGGTAACAGTATAAACTACAACAGTTGCAGAAGTAAGCGAACTTGTTAATGTGTTTGTGATAGCGGAACTAACAGTTGAAGTAGTTGTTTCTCCAGATACGTTTGCATTTACAGAAGTTAACCAACTATATGTTGCAGCTGCTCCGCTTGTTAATACAAAATTTAAAGCAGTTCCACTACAAACAGATGTTGATGTTGCAGATGTCATTACTGGTTTTGGATTTACTGTTACTGTTACACTTTGAGTTGTTCCAACACAAGATCCCGCAGTTCCTGTCGGGGTAACCGTATAAACTAATGTTGTTGCTGAAGTAAGAGAACTTGTTAAAGTATTTGTGATAGCGGAGCTAACAGTTGCTGTTGTTGTTTCTCCAGTTACGTTTGTATTTGCAGAAGTTAACCAACTATAAGTTGAAGTTGCACCGCTTGTTAAGGCAAAATTTAATGCTGTTCCACTGCAAACAGATGTTGAACTTGAAGAAGTCATTACAGGTGTTGGATTTACCGTTACTGTTAAAGTATAATTAGTTCCCGTACAAGTTCCAGAAACAGGTGTAATAATATAAGTAGCTGTTTGCGGTGTTGTAGTTGGATTAGTTAATGTGCCAGTAACACTTGTTGCATTTGTTCCTGAAGCGCCTCCAGTCATACCTCCTGTAACAACAGGATCCGACCATGAATAAGTTGTTCCTGAAGGAACAGTTCCATTTGTACTATTTACCGGAGTTGATGTAAATGCAAGTCCAGAACAAATAGATGCTGTCATTGCATTAATTATTGGCTTTGGATTTACTGCAACCCAAACATTAATCGTACTACCAACACAAGAACCTGCGGTACCTGTTGGGGTTACTTGATAAATAACTGTAGTTGCTGTTGAAACAGAGCTCACTAATAAATCTGTTATCGTAGCTGTTGATTGCGGACTTGTACTTTCCCCTGTAACACTTGAATTAGAAATAGCAACCCAAGAGTAGGTAGAAGGCGTAGCACTTGTCAATGGGAAACTTAAAGATTCACCGCTACAAATCGGAGATGCACTTGTACTTGTTAGTATTGGTTTTGGGTTTAAAGTAACTGTAACAGTTTGTTGAGTTCCAACGCAAGCCCCCGTTGTTGCTGTTGGCGTAACAGTATATATCAAAGTAGTTGGTGCTGTAAGTGCTGTATATGTTAAGGTATTATCTATTACTGATCTTGTCTGAAGCCCGGTACTTTCACCAGATATATTAGCATCTGCAGTAGTATTCCATTGATAAGTTGATGCTATATTACTAGTCAAAGCAAAACTCATGGTTGAACCACTACAAACAGATGTTGATGTTGCAGAAGTCATAACAGGTTTTGGATTTACAGAAACAGTAAGGGTAAATGTTGAACCCGAACACGAATTAGTGCTTGGAGTAATTACATAAGTTGCGGTTTGTACAGTTGTAGTTGTATTAGTTAATGTTCCAGTAATACTTGAAGCTGCTGATCCTAATGCCCCACCAGTTAAACCACCAGTTACAGTTGGTGTCGACCATGAATAAGTTGTTCCGCTTGGTACAACACCATTAGTTGTATTTGCGGGAGTTGATGTAAAAGCTGTTCCTGAACAAACAGTATTTGTCATTGCTGTAATACTTGCCTTTGGATTTACTGTAACAGTAAGTGTAAAGGTTGAGCCACTGCATGATCCTGATGTTGGCGTTACAACATAGGTTGCAGTTTGTGCTGTTGTAGTTGTATTAGTTAGTGTTCCTGTTATACTTGTTGCGTTAGTTCCTGCAGCTCCACCTGTCATGCCTCCAGTAACTGTTGGTGCCGACCATGAATAAGTTGTTCCAGCAGGCACAGTTCCATTAGTAGTATTAACGGGTGTAGAGGTAAATGCTGTTCCCGAACAAACAGTATTTGTAATTGCTGTAATAATTGGCTTAGGATTTACAGTAACAGTAACTGTTTGTGGGTGTGGCACCCCTCCAGGGCAAGTTGTTGAACTTGGAGTTATTGTATAATTTAAAACAACTGGAGTAATTACACCACTGTTAATTGTGAGTGTATTTGTTAGAGAAGTTGCAGTTTGTGCTCCTGTACTTTCCCCAGTAACTGAACTATTTGCTGTTGTGTTCCAAGAGTAAGTTGTTGGTGAAGGTGTTGCTGTATATGCTAAGCCAACAGCATTGCCACTACATATAGTTGCACTTGATGAGCTTGTCATGTATGGACCACCATTTACTAAATTTCTAAATATCGTTATCCTATCCAACACTTGGCTAACAGTAGTAAAATCGGTTTTACCATCAGCATTTAAGTCTTGAGCTGCAACATCCCTAGGAGCAAAGCTCACTGGCAAGGCATAATTAACAAGCGAGAAAAAACTTGAATTGATTGTACCTGTTCCATTAATATTAATGAAAACACTCACACTGTCTGCATTTCCAATAGCAACAATTACATCTAGTTTTCCGTCCCCATTGATATCTGTAATATCTGCATCTCTCCCATTATTGTTAGCTCCAGTAGAAAAAATCACGTCTGTTGCGAGCGTAATTACTCCTGGAGTAGAATTATTTTGGATAATAGAAATACCCCCACTTGTGGCATTATTAGCAACCGCAATATCTAGCTTTCCATCTGCATTAACATCACCTAAGGAAATATTTAATGGGTTTAAACCGGTACCCGTTGAGACCTTTGCAGCAAAAGAAATTGCCCCGCCTGCAATACTTGTATTTCTGAAAACGGAAATATTATTATTGTTATTGTTTGAACAAACAATATCATCAAACCCATCTCCATCAATATCCCCCATGCATAGCCCCTCAATAGCATTACCAGAATAATAATTTACATAAGAAGCAAAACTTCCTGATGTGAAAGCCGCACCGGAAGTGGTATTTAAATTTTGCAAAACAGCTATTGAATCAGAAGCCGTAGTGATGCCTGTAGCCACAGCAATATCAGGCTTTCCATCTTTATTTAAATCCCCTATTGCTATTCCCGAACCTCCAGGTCCAGAACTTACAAGATATGCTACCGGAGTATTAAAAGTTATTGTGCCAACAGTTGATGCATTAATTAATATACTCACTGTTCCAGCTGTACGATTTAAACATGCGATATCCAATTTACCATCTGCGTTCAAATCTCCAATGGCTAAATTTCTAATATTTGAGCCAACTGCATATGATACTCCAGTTGCAAATGTAATAGCACCGTTAGTAGCACTAGTGTTTCTGTAAATTGTAATATAAGATGTAGTTGAAGCGGCTCTTTCCGAAACAATCATATCTGGCTTGCCGTCTAAATCTATGTCGCCATAATTTATGTAGTAAGGAGCTATGTTTAATGTAGCAAAACTTGTTGTATCAAAAGATGTTTGCCCAATTGCATCAGGACAATTTTGTGTTGGATTGAAAAAAGCAGCTGAATAACTTGTGTATGATGCCGCTGGTTTTGTAATACTTATAGGGCCAAAACTTGCGCCACTTGGAACGGTAACCGTACAAGAAGTTGATGTTGAAGCGCTAACCGTGGCTTTTGCAGCACCAAAATAAAAATGATTATTGGTTGGTGTAACTGCAAAAGTTGTTCCTGTTATAACAACTGTGGTTCCTGGTACACCGCTTGTTGGGGAAAAAGAAGTAATAGTGGGAACAGCTTGAGAAAAAGCAGTATTAAAAATTATTACGGCAAAAAAAGTAGATAAAAAATGTTTCATTTATTGTTGTTTTACTAAGTAAGATAGTATACCTACTTCGATTGATTTTAATGTTTAAAATAACAAGTAAAATTAAATAATTTTATGAAACAACAAGGTCAACCCATTGAGTTAACGTGGCTTATGCAAAAAAAAATAGGAATTCATTAAAATCCTAATTCTCGGAATAAATCCTACCCTCTCTCCATGCATCAACTGCTACATACCAAGAGTTTTTAAGCATTGGGTCGCGGCGAAGGATGAATACATTATTGCTTAACATATTGTTTTGTTTCTCGAACTGAAAGGTAGTTGAGAAAGGTGAACCTGAATCTCCGTAAATCCAAGTTTCGTGGTCGGTTGTTTGGTAAACTGTGGAGGGTGCACCGTAAATAATGTAAATCATTCCACGGTCGGTGCGCCAGCCTTCCTTGTAGGTGGCAAATTGTTCGTTGGCATATTGCACTCGCCCGTAATAGCTTTTAATGAGCTGCTTTGCGCGTTCTGTGCTACCTCCAATCTTTATCCAAAACTCTTCAATTGCTTTTTGTTTGTCGGTAGCCGAAATTAAATTTTCGTATTCATCCTTACTTGTAATAAAACGAATACTCTCAATCATCTGTTTGTGCGATGTAACTTTTGGAAAACCATCTCCAAACAAAAACATAGTACACCCTTGGTTAGACAAGGAATCTGTACGTAAAAAATAAATCCCTTCTTGCTCTAAATTTAATGGAAACCAGCCTTCAAAATTTGCTTGTACTTTTGATGTAGTACTAAACAGAACTTGCTCTTGTTTTATTTCTACATTACTAAAAGACGGAGGCGGCAAGGTTTCTACAGTCTTTGCATAAGAAATAAAAGCATGTGTTGTAGGAATACGTTTGTTTCTAAATAAGAGATTACGTTCCTTAAAAGTATAGTTATCAAACACAATGGAGCTATCTTGTTCTTTCACAATATAATTTTGTGCAGTAGCAAGCGATAATTTGTTTACCTCCAAATCACTTGTGTTCATTGCCTTTCGGTTAATATCTTTTAACTCTAAGCTCAACACATATTTTGCCCCGCTTTTAATTTTCATTAATCGCGAGCCCGTAATGGTTCCAGGTTTAACAATACGTTGTTTGTCCTTAATAAAAATAGTAAATGTATCAATTGCAATTTTTGAAGTAAGCTCTGATTTTAAACTACAAAAGAGTTCCAAGTCAGCTTTAAAAATAGAATCGCTTGGTTCCTTTTTATACGTTAGCTCTGCATTGTTAATTGCATAATACAATCTACTCAATGAATCTGTTTCATGATTCAGAATGTACTTTACATCAATATCAATGTTTAGTTTTTTGTAGAGGGAAGTGTTTTTCTTATCTACCTGTGCTGTTTTGCATGAAGCAAAAAAAGCAAATGAAACTAAACAATATATAATAATTCGTTTCATTTGCTTTTAAATATTACCCTCTAAGTTCTGCGCCCAATTGCTCAGTATAAGCCTTCATCAGCTTATCCATTGTTTTGGTGATGTCCTTATCTGTTAGTGTATTTTGCTCATCTTGAAAAACAAAACTTACTGCGTATGATTTTTTGTTTCCAATTTTTTCGCCTTCGTACACATCAAACAAATTAATTTCTTTCAATAGCTTGCGTTCTGTTTTTAAAGCGATGTCTTTTACTTGCTCGTACTTCACTGATTTATCAAGTAATAAAGCCAAATCTCTTCTTACCGAAGGGAATTTAGAAACCTCCTTATAAGTTAATTTATTTGGGTCGTATAAAGAAACAATTGCCTCTGTAAACAAAGTTGCTGTAAACACATCCTGATTAACATCGCACTTTTTTAATGATGCTTTGTTAACCTTTGCAATGGTAGCCACATGCTTTTTGCCCACATGGTATTCAATTGCGAAATCATATTGCTCCGAACTTGTTTCGGTAATTGTAGATGATGTAATTGAGAAACGTTCCAATGTCTTTTCTACCAAGGCTTTTAAAGTAAAGAAATCACTCTTTGTGTTTTGTCCCGCATGGTTCTCTTGAAATCTGCGGCCAGTTACAAATAACGCAATTTGTTTTTGCTCGGTGTACTTGAATTCTTTCTCTTCGTTCTTTCCGTAAACGCGGCCAATTTCATATAATTTTAAATCAGCGTTTTTACGGTTTACATTATATGCAACAGCTTCTAATCCACTATACAATAAAGTAGAACGCATCACTGCTAAATCACTACTCAAAGGATTTAACATGTGAACCATGCTTTTTCTTTCTTCCTCAGTAAAGTATGATTCCTTAGTAAGAGAAGTCGACATGATTTCGGTGAAACCATTTGCAGTTAAAAAATCTGCAATTGTTTCTTCTGTTTTGTAAACGTCTTTTTTGTTTGCATATGAAACCGAGAAAGTTGTTTTCTCAGAAACCTCTACATTATTATAACCATACACACGCATCACCTCTTCAATCACGTCAGCCTCGCGCGTTACGTCGCTCTTACGTTTTGGAACATTTAAAAACAATGCGTCATTTCCTTCGTGTTCAATAGTAATTCCTAATGATTGTATAATTGTTTTTACAATGTGTTGATCAATTGTTTTACCAATTAAACGAGATGAATTAGAAAATGAAAAAGCAATATTACTTGGTTCTAATTTTGTTGGATATAAATCTACTGCTTCGCAACTTACTGTTCCGCCTGCAATTTCTAAAATTAAATTAGCAGCTCTGTTTAAAGCAGTCATAGTAATTTCAGGGTCGGTACCACGCTCAAATCGGAAAGAAGCATCTGTTTTTAATCCGTGAACTTTTGATGATTTACGAATAGAACTTGGATCAAAATAAGCAGACTCTAAAAAGATTGCAGTGGTTTCGTTGCTTACACCAGAGTGTGCGCCACCAAATACACCCGCAATACACATTGCATCTTTCTCGTCACAAATCATTAAATCTTCAGCAACTAATTTGCGTTCAACACCATCAAGGGTAACAAATGTTTCGCCTTGCTTTGCATTACGCACAATAACTTTATGCCCTTTTATTTTACCTGCATCAAATGCATGTAGTGGTTGACCTAACTCATGCAAAACAAAATTGGTAATATCTACAATGTTATTTATTGGACGAACACCAATTGCTTTTAATGCATTCTTTAACCAATCTGGAGAATCTTTTACACTCACTCCATTAATAGTAACACCAGAATAACGCGGACAAAGATTTGCATCTTCAACACTCACTTCAATTTTTAAAATTCCGCTTGCTTCGGGTAGTTCTCTAATACCAATAATTTCAGCTTTGTGGTTTAATGCGTTTTCTTTGCAATTTAAAACTGCTGCTAAATCAACAGCTACACCATAATGCGAAGCTGCATCACCACGGTTAGGAGTTAAACCAATTTCAAAAGTATAGTCTTCAGTTATTTTAAAATAGTCGGCAGCTGGAGTTCCAACAACAGCATTGTTATCCAACACCATAATACCTGCATGACTTTCTCCTAATCCAATTTCATCTTCGGCACACAGCATGCCTTCGCTAACTGCCCCGCGTATTTTTGATTTTTTAATTTCGAATGGTTCGCCAGTTGATGGATATAACTTTGCGCCAACAGTTGCAACAATAACTTTTTGCCCTGCTTCTACATTTGGTGCACCGCATACAATGCTTAATAATTCTGGCCCGCCAACATTAACTTTAGTAAGACTTAATTTATCGGCATCAGGATGTTTTTCTTTTTCCATCACTTCGCCAATCACCATTCCTTTAAGTCCGCCAGCAATGCTCTCGAATTTCTCGATGCTTTCTACTTCTAAACCGCAAGAGGTAAGGTGTTCACTCACTTGCTCAGGCGTTAAATCTATATTGATAAGCGTTTTAAGCCAATTGTAAGAAATCTTCATGTTCTATAATTAAGAGCACGAATTTACGAAAAATGAGCGGGAAATGGAAGATTAAAAGGGGAAATTAAATAAAACAAATAGTAGCAATTAAGCGTCTTCCTTGCCTCTATTTAAAGTCTGAAATGAAAAATGATACACCCTTCTTATCTGTATCACAAAGAATATATTTATTCGAACTTGGGTCATTAAAAAATCTTGGTTTATATGTGTTCAATAAACCATCATGTGATTTTACATTTTCTATCACTTTGTGACTAAACTTTCCATCTTTAACGCTAACGATAAAGTACCTGTGTTCAGATTCATAAATAAAATAATCTAGTTCATTTGAACAAACTTGAAATGCATTCCAATTATTCTTTATTTCTGTATTAGCAAATATTTGAAGCGCATCACCCTTTTTATAGGCAAAATTTCCTGATGAGCTCTCAATCTTAGCTGGGACAAGCGCGCCAAGCAAATATGCCTGAACATCATCAAAAATTTTCTTTGAACTCGTTAAATTCTTATCCAATTCATAAAGTGTAAAACCAAAAGTAGAATATAATTGTTGGATAGTTGTTGTTTCATTTATAGAATTCTTATCAGTAGTCCATTTAGCATGAACAATCATATTTTCTCCTAATACTTTCACCCTACCATCAGGTAAAATTTTTATTGCATTAATTAGCATAAACTGATGCGTTTTTTTCGAGAACAAAAAACCTGTAGGTTTTTGCAATTCCATTGATTCATGATATGTGTTTAATAGTTTGCCACTCATATCATAAACATTGATAAAAAAACCATGCATTATATCCCAATGACAATCCTTTAATTGTTCGCCAACTTTTGTTAGATCAAAATAATTTCCTGCAACATATATTTTTCCTGAAGCTGCATCATAATGTATTCTAGATGGAAATGGCCTAAGATTCTCATCCTTTAAAACAACCTGTTGCTTAAAAACGGGAGTATTAGTCTCTGGCACAATCAACATCAATTCGGAAACATAATTACTCCAATCTTGCGGCATTGCTGCTGGTCTATTTTCTCCAGTTGTTAAAGCAGCTACTAATATTTTACCTCCGTCGATTCTTTGAGGAACAGCGCAGAAATGATTTTTTACGTTCCCTTTAAATTCCTTGAATGTAACCCCACCAGGCATTCTAATATTATACTTATCTATGAATTTTTTCTTTCCATTCTCATCTTCATAAATACACTCTTCAACTGACGAACCATCTGCGGCAATAAAATATGCCACCCCACTATTACTACTTGGGTCCCTTTGATTTATTAAAACTTTTCCCTTGTCCGCATCAAACAATAAAGAATAATTATGCTTTTTTACAGGATAGGATGCAGCTTTTACCTCTTTCATTTGAGGATTTAGAACATAGATTTTAATTTGTTTATCCTTGTAGCCAATTACAACATAATTTTGCCCCATTGACTCAATTTGAATATCATCTAACTCAAACTTAGTTTCCTGTGCAACTAAACAATTAAAAAATAAAGCTAGGAAAAGAAAATAGATTAATCTCATTGTTTAGTTTAAAATTTAAATGAATTCTACAACATCCCAATAATATACCCTGGAACTACTCCAATTGCTAAAGTCAACAATGTAGTAATAATCAACACAAGCATTACTGGCATTTCTACTTCAACCGGCTCAGTAGTTTCTGGCTTTTTGAAATACATAGCAATGATTACTTTGAAGTAATAATAAGCACCTACAGCTGAAGTTAATACTGCAATTACCAATAACCATTTAAACGAAGTTGCCATGATAGTTGTGAAGATATAATACTTAGCAAAGAAACCTGCAGTAACTGGAATACCAGCTAATGAAAGCATTGCAATTAACATACAAAATGCAAGTAATGGATTACGTTTTCCTAAACCATTAAATGCTTCGATGTTTTCAGTTGATTTTTTTGCAACGTTATAAATAACAGAGAATGCCGTAATAGAACCAACTGAATAAGCCAATGTATAATATAAAATACTTGGAATAGACATTCCAGGTTGCACAGCTAAGATAGCCATTAACATAAATGCTGCATGCGAAATACTTGAGTAAGCCAACATACGCTTTACATTGTTTTGCGAAGCTGCAGTAATATTTGAAACTACTAATGATAATGCAATAATAACTGCCATTACCATGTTCCATCTTTCATCAATACCGCCAAAACTTACTAAGAACAAACGAATGAAAGCAGCGAATGCAGCTGTCTTTACAATTGTACTCATGAATGCAGTTATAACAGTTGGCGAACCTTGATATACATCTGGAGCCCAAAAGTGGAAAGGTGCGGCAGAAACTTTAAAGCTCATTGCAACTAGCATCATCATTACACCTACATAAAAGAACATTGGCATTGCACCTTGTGCTGCAGAAATTTTTGCACGTATTGCCATAATATCAAATGTTCCGGTTGCGCCGTAAACTAAGGCAATACCAAACAATAAGAAACCTGTTGCAAACGAACCTAAGATTAAATATTTAAAACCTGCTTCGTTTGAACTAACATCATTCTTTTTACTTGCTGCTAATACATACAAAGGAATAGACATGATTTCGATTCCTAAAAACAAAGTAGTCATGTTTTTGTATGCCGTTAACATTAATGCGCCTGTTAATGCAAATAATATTAAAGCAAAATGATCGGTTATATTATGATTATTTTCGAAATAATCGTTTGCAAAAATAAACCAGAAAAATGCCACTGCTAAAATCACTCCACTAAATGCAAGAGCAAAATTATCGAACACAATCATGTTGTTGAATAAATCAATCGACATGTTATTGTTCCACTCAGTAGTTAAGTTAACTACAAAAGCAGCAATGATACCAAGCAATACCACAGGATAAAGGAGTTTTTTCAATCCAAAACCCTTGAAGATTTCTGCCAACATGGCGAAGATTCCTAATCCGCTTATTATAAAAAGACCTTTCATATGCTATATAAATCGTAAATTATTTTGTACTCATTAATAATGTTTTCACTGCAGGCTCTGCTAAATCAGTTAATGGCTGAGGATATACACCCAAGGCAATAATTGCTGCACACACAATGATTAAAACTGCTTTATCGCTTCCTGATAAATTAGTAAACTTTGCTGTTAATTCGTTTGTTTCGCCTAACATAATTCCTTGGTAGCTACGTAACATATATACTGCGCCTAATATTACAGATAAACCTGCAAAGGCTGCTATCCAAGCATTGTAACCATATACTCCAGTAATTAACAAGAACTCACCGATAAATCCGTTTGTTAATGGTAATGCAACCGAACCTAATAATACTATTAAATAAAAAACAGCAAACTGCGGATTTACATTTCTTATTCCACCTAATTTAGAAATTTCGCGAGTACCTGTTTGGCGCATTAAAATATCTGCAATTAAGAATAAACCTACAACGTTAATACCATGGCTTACCATTTGCATTAAAGCTCCTTGCACACCTTGTTGGTTCCAAGCTAAAATACCTGCAGCAATTAAACCAACGTGAGCAATAGATGAATAAGCAATTAAACGTTTGAAATCTGTTTGCACAATTGCAATACATGATGCATAAATAATTCCGAAAACAGAAAGTATCATTGCAACATTACCCCAATTTTGAACTCCTAATGGAACAACTGGCAATAACCATTTTAATAATCCAAAAGTTCCCATCTTAAGCATGATACCTGAAAGCAACATTGTTCCTTGTGTTGGAGCAGCTACGTAAGTATCAGGTTGCCAAGTATGGAAAGGGAAGATTGGCATTTTAATAGCGAATGCTAAAAACATTGCCCAGAAAACATATCCTTGTTGCGCTTCAGTTAATGAACGACCTGCTTGGTACAAATCATTTATTGCCCATGATTTAATTCCTGTTTGCATACCTGTGTGTTGATATAAAAACACTAAAGCAATTAACATGAATAATGAACCGAATAATGTATAAACGAAAAACTTGAAAGTAATTTTTGCTCTGTTATCACCACCCCAAACTAAACAGATGAAATAGATTGGTATTAATGCTAATTCCCAGAACACATAAAACAAGAAACCATCGTTAGCTACAAACACACCAACTAGTGCCATTTGCATTAACATGATTAAACCATAAAATACATTTGGTCTTTCGTGCTCTGTATTAAAAGAAGAAAGAATAATTAATGGAACTAAGAATGTTGTTAGCAACACCATTAATAAACTCATGCCATCAATTGCCACTGCAAATTTAATCCCAAGAGATTCAACCCAAGTGCAATCTAACAACAACATTTTACTTGTTGGGTCAGTTTTAAAAGTGAACCAAGCAAATAAAGCTAAACCAAATTCTATTACCGATAATCCTAATGCAGCTGTGCGCGCGGCTTTCCCTTTGATTAAAAAAACCAAGGCTGCTGCAATTAGAGGTAAAACTATTAATAAACCTGTTAACATAATCTCTATCTTATTTTAATACGTTCCAAAAAATGATTGCTATAACTCCTAATACCATTGAAAAAATGTAGAATCCAATGTTACCAGTTTGTAACTGACGAACTACTGAACTAACAGCACTTACAGTTACTCCTACTCCATCTACTACTTTATCAATAATTTGTGTATCGATGTATTTTAATCCTACCGAAACAGCATCTAATGGTTTTGTGATAATTGAATTATATAATTCATCTACTCTAAATTTTTGACTAGCTAAACGCTCGAATGGACGCATATCTTTTTCTGAATTTGCAGGAAGTACTTTTGCTTTTTGATATACATTGTATGCAGTATAAATAGCAACAACAGCAGCAAGCGTTGCAAAGCCCATTAACATGTACTCAGTTTCGTGAGTTAATGTAGAAGGATTTTTACGCATAATAACTGGACTTAAATACTCAGAAATCCAATTATTACCGTGTAATGCTTCTGGGATTCCTAATAAACCACCGAATACAGAAAGTATTGCTAAAACAACCAATGGAATTGTCATTGATTTTGGTGATTCGTGTAAATGATGCTTTTGTTCTTCTGTGCCGCGGAAGCTTGTCCAGAATGTTAAGAAGAACATACGGAACATATAAAATGCAGTTAATAATGAAGTGATAGAAGCAACAAACCATAATGCTTTATTTTCTTCATACACATGTGCTAAAATTTCATCCTTACTAAAGAAACCAGAGAAACCTGGAATACCGCTAATAGCAAGTGTTGCTAATCCCATTGTTAAATATGTAATAGGTAATGCTTTTTTCAATCCACCCATTTTGCGGATATCTTGTTCGCCACTCATTGCATGTATAACAGAACCTGCACCTAAGAATAATAATGCTTTAAAGAAAGCGTGTGTTGTTACGTGGAATACAGCAGTGCTATATGCGCCAACTCCTAATGCTAAAAACATTAAACCTAATTGCGATACTGTAGAGTAAGCCAATACCTTTTTAATATCTGTTTGTGCACAACCAATAATTGCCGACATCAATGCTGTGATAGCACCAACAAAAGCAACAACCATACTTGCATCGTCAGAGATTGAATAGAAAATATTTGAACGAACAATCATGTAAATACCAGCTGTAACCATTGTAGCAGCATGGATTAATGCAGACACTGGAGTTGGACCCGCCATCGCATCTGGTAACCAAGTGTATAAAGGAATTTGAGCCGATTTACCCATTGCACCAATAAACAATAACAATGCAATTGCAGTAATTACTGTATCGCCACCCATGTTTGCTTTAGTGAATACTTCGCCATAAGTGATTGTTCCGTAAGTAACAAAAATTAAAATGATACCTAATAAGAAACCTAAATCACCAATACGATTCATGATGAAAGCTTTCTTAGCTGCATTGTTGTATTCTGTATTCTTGAACCAGAAACCAATTAATAAATAAGAACACAAACCAACACCTTCCCAACCCACAAACATAATTAGGTAGTTGTTTCCTAATACTAATAAAAGCATGAAGAAAATAAACAAGTTTAAGTAAGTGAAGAAACGTGCAAATCCTTCATCATGACTCATGTAACCAATAGAGTAAATGTGAATCAAGAATCCAATTCCTGTAATGATTAACAAGAACAATGAAGACAATGGATCAACTAAAAACTCGAAAGGAATTTTTAATGTATCTGAATTTATCCAAGAGAATAAATTAACTACATGCGATTTTGTTTCGCTTCCATTCACTTCCATGAACACACCAACTGCTAATCCAAATGATGCTAAAATAGCAATGGATGCAATTGCTCCGGATAATCCTTTACCCATTTTCTTTCCGAAGAATCCATTAATGATGAATCCTATCAAGGGAAATAATGGAACTAAACCTATTAACTTTATCATAATCTATTTACTAGTTTCTTTAATAATTTCTTAGTGCTTTAATTTACTTAACACATCAATATCGATGCTTTTTACATTTCTGTATATCATACTTAAAATAGCTAAGCCTACTGCAACCTCAGCAGCAGCAACCGCCATAATAAAGAATACAAATACTTGCGCCGAAGCATCGCTATGGTAACTCGAAAAAGCAACCAATAATAAATTAACTGCATTCAACATTAATTCGATACAAGAAAAAATGATGATGGCATTTCTTCTAAACATTACGCCAACTGCACCAATTGTAAATAAGGTAGCACTTAATAAAATGTACCACTCAATTGGTGTTGAGATGATGGCTGATTGTAATAATACTGTATTTATCATATTCTGTCTTTTGTAAGGTTTTACAACCTATTAAATTTATTTTTCGCTAGCTGGGTCTTTTTTTCCAATCATAATTGCACCTACCATTGCAGCAAGCAATAGGATTGATGAAACTTCGAATGGGAACAAAAATTCGCCAAATAATGTTTTACCTAAGTTTTTAATTAAACCAACTTGAGTGTTTAAAGGCGCCGCTGAATTTAATGTTTCAGCTCCTTTTAATGAAGCAACCAAAACTACTAACATTAAACCACCTGCTACTACCGCTGCAATTTTTAAAGCGATGTGTTTAGTTGGTTCGTTATCAACGTTTAAGTTCATCATCATTAGCACGTATAGAAACAATACCATAATGGCCCCGGCATATACTATAATATGTACAATTGCTAAAAACTGTGCGTTTAAAATTAAGTAATGACCTGCGATAGCAAAAAAAGTAATGATCAAATACAAAATACTGTGTATTGGATTTTTAGATGCTACTACCATTATTGCGCACATAAATGCCAAGAATGATAAAAAGTAAAACATGTACTGAGTTACCGGAATATTTAATAAAAGTGTACTCATAATTTATATTGCAAATTTCTTATTTACTATTAATGCTTTTTGTTGTCTATTTTTTTGCCATCAAAAAGTTCGTTGTGTTTTAAACCTGGGCGTTTTTTAAACTCTAGTACTTCAGGAGTTTGACGTTTACTTACATCAATACGCTCATTCATTTTCTCAACTAACTTATCTTTTCCGTAAACAAAATCCTTACGCTCGTATTCTGTATTAACTAATCTATCTGTTAAGAAAATTGCTTCTTTAGGACAAGCCTCTTCGCAAAGTCCGCAGTAAATGCAACGAAGCATATCAATTTCATAAATCTTCGCGTATTTTTCTTCTCTATATAAACCCTCTTCTCCCTTTTTACGCTCAGCACTTTCCATTGTAATTGCTTCAGCAGGGCAAGCAACAGCACACATACCGCAAGCAGTACAACGCTCTGCTCCGTTATCATCACGCTTTAAAACATGTTGTCCGCGGTAGATAGCTGCAATTGGTCTTTTTACTTTTGGGTAATCAATAGTAGCACGTTTTTTAAACAAGTGACTTCCTGTAATCATCATACCCTTTAACAAACCAGGAAGATATAACTTCTCCATCATAGTTTGCTCTTTGTTCGATACTACTCTGCTTCTATTTGTTAGTTGCATTGTTTCTTTTTTATTATTATAAAATACCTTGTCTGTAAGCTTGCCAAATAGCTGTTACAGCTAAATTTAATAATGCTAATGGAATTAAAATTCTCCAACCTAAATTCATTAATTGGTCATAACGGAATCTAGGAACTGTCCAACGAATCCACATGAAAACAGAAATGAATATGAAGATTTTTACGAAATAACAAACCATTCCAATCAATGCAAAAGCATCCATCGAAATTGAGCCTCTATATAAATTCTCGAACCACTCTGGCATATTGTATCCACCAAAGTAAACACCAGCCATGATTGCAGAAGAGATGAACATATTAATGTATTCAGCAAATAAGAACAAACCTAATTTCATTGAAGAATACTCTGTATGGTAACCACCAACTAATTCAGCCTCACACTCAGGTAAATCAAACGGTGCACGGTTAGTTTCTGCTAATGCACACACAAAGAAAATAATAAAGCCTAGTGGTTGCCATACAATGTTTGCAACACCACCATCACCTTGTGCTGTAATGATTTCATTTAAGCTTAAAGAACCACCTGCAGAAATCACTAATGCAATAACTGCTAATCCCATTGCAACTTCGTAAGAAATCATTTGCGATGATGCACGAATAGCTCCTAATAATGCAAACTTATTATTTGATGCCCAGCCTCCAATCATGATTCCATAAACACCAACAGAAACAACACCTAATAAATACAATACACCAATATTTAAATCGGTAATTTGTAAATGAAAAAGATCTCCATTATCTAAATGCAGTGGTCGTCCCCATGGAATAACAGCACCTGTCATTAAAGCAGTAATCATAACCAAACAAGGTCCCAAAACAAATAAAAATTTATTTGAAACGTTTGGAATAATTTCTTCCTTTAAGAATAATTTTCCACCATCAGCTAATGGTTGTAATAAACCAAAAGGACCCGCGCGTTTTGGGCCATAACGATCTTGCAATAAACCTGCAAACTTACGTTCCCACCAAGTTGAATAAGCTGCAATTCCTAATGATACAGCGAACACCGCTACACATATAATTGCCTTGTAAATAAAATAACTCCAAATAATTAACATACTATGGTTGTTTGTTTATGTCCATAAATCCTAAAGCCTTTTGTTGTTTCATTATATTAACTTTTAAAACATTTAAGCTAGCATAATGATTTTGAGAAATCACCGAATGTCTTTCCACTTTTGTTGGACCTTCGATAACCCAATCCGTTTTTTTCTTTTTATCGTAACGGCATGTATTGCAAATAAAATCTTCTACCTCACCCCACTGATCTTTACGAGCTGTTACACGTAAAATTTCTTCTCCCTTTAACCACAAACGTACATGACCTTTGCACTTAGGGTTTTCGCAATCTCTGTGAGCATCCATTGGCTTAGTAAACCAAACACGTTGTTTAAAGCGGAATGTTTTATCTGTTAATGCACCAACTGGGCAAACATCAATTACGTTTCCAGAAAAATCATTGTCGATTGCTTTTTCTATGTAAGTAGAAATTTCAGCATTATCGCCACGGTGAAGAACACCATGCACACGGCCATCTGTAATTTGTTCACATGTTTTTACGCAACGGAAACACATGATACATCTGTTCATGTGTAACTTTACTTTATCACCAATATCAATTGGTTCAAACTCTCTTCTCTTAAATTCGTAACGAGTAGTTGCAGCGCCATGTCCGTAACCTAAATCTTGTAAATCGCACTCACCTGCTTGGTCGCACACTGGGCAATCAAGAGGATGGTTCATTAATAAAAATTCAACAACACCTTTACGTGCTTCTAATACTTCTGGTGAAGTAACATTTTGCACAACCATTCCATCCATTACCTCTGTACGGCAAGATGCAACTGGTTTAGGCATTGGTGTAGGATTGGCAGTACTACCTTGTGTTACTTTCACAATACAAGTACGGCAATAACCACCACTTGTTTTTAACTTGCTATGGTAGCACATAGTTGGCGGAGCTACCTCCGGACCAATCATCCTTGCTGCTTGTAGAATAGTTGTTCCCTTAGGTACATCTATTTCTATTCCGTCTATTGTTACTTTCATTATACTATATAATTTCTTTTAAATATCTAAACAAAATCTATTTACCTTTTTTCATTTGAAAATTTACTGGAAGCATATACGATACCTTAACAGGAATTCCATTTTGCTTACCCGGTAACCATAATGGCATAATATTTATAACCCTTAAAGCTTCATCATCAATTGCCTTGCATCCACCTGACCTAACAACTTGTGACTTATATATTTTTCCATCCACTCCAACAATAAATTTTACATAAACTTTTCCTTGGCACCCACTTTCCTTTGCCTCATTCGGATAATTTAAATTTTCGGCAATAAACATCATCATCTTATCATTGCCACCTGGAAACATAGGCATCTCTTCTACTATAGTGAATACCTCACTCGTATCCTCCTGCGAAAAAACATTCGCAAACGAAAACAAGAAAAATAATATGTAAGCCAGTTTCTTCACCAATTAAGCTTCTTGTAAATTATTTAATCTAAAATAATGTTTCACATCTTTAATGTTCTTTGGGTTCTTTACGTAATCAATAAACTCATGTTTAAAGTGACGTAAAGCAGCGGCTACAGGCCATGCAGCAGCTTCTCCTAAAGGACAAATTGTTTTTCCTTCTATCTTACTTTGGATATCCCACAACAATTCAACATCTGCTTCAGTTCCTCTGCCATCCAAAATTTTCTTTAAAATCTTTTCCATCCAACCTGTTCCTTCACGGCATGGCGAACATTGTCCGCAAGACTCATGATGATAGAAACGAGAGAAAGTAAATAAATTTTTAACGATGCTAGTATCTTCATCCATTACAATAAATCCACCTGAACCTAACATTGTACCTGTTTGAAAGCCACCATCACCAAGACTTTCGTAAGTCATTAAACGAGGTTCGCCTTTAGCAGTTTTTAAAATTAATTCGGTAGGTAAAATTGGAACTGATGAGCCACCGGCAACAACTGCCTTCATTTTTTTGTTATTGCGAATGCCTCCGCAATATTCTTGACTATAAATAAATTCTTCAACTGGTAAGCCTAATTCAATTTCATAAACACCTGGCTTATTAATATGCCCCGATGCGGAAATTAATTTTGTACCTGTTGATCTTCCAATTCCAATTTTTGCATATTCTTCTCCACCCATCATTACAATTGGGCAAACAGCTGCAATTGTTTCAACGTTATTTACAACAGTTGGACAACCCCATAAACCTGCTACCGCTGGAAATGGTGGTTTAATACGTGGATTTCCTCGCTTACCTTCTAATGACTCTAACAGTGCTGTTTCTTCTCCACATATATAAGCACCACCACCAACTTGTACTGAGCAGTCGTGAGAAAAATCTGTCCCTAAAATATTTTTTCCTAATAAACCGGCAGCGTATGCTTCTTCAATTGCTTTTTCAACAATACGAGCAACATAAAAATATTCGCCACGAATGTAGATGTATGATTGTTTTGCGCCTAATGCATAAGAAGAAGTAATCATTCCTTCAATTAATGCATGCGGAATTTTCTCCATCAAGTAACGATCCTTAAATGTACCTGGCTCTGATTCATCAGCATTACAAACTAAGTAACGCGGAACACCTTCAGGCTTTGCAAGGAAACTCCATTTTAAACCAGTTGGAAAACCCGCTCCACCTCTACCACGTAATCCTGATTTTTTTACCTCATCAGTAACTTGGTCAGGTGTCATTGTTTTTAATGCTTTCTCTACTGAAGCATAACCACCATTTCTACGATACACATCCAAAGTATGAATGTTATGCACGTGCTCGTTATGTATTAATAATTTTCTTCCCATCACTTAAGGCAATTATAGTGTGTTTTGATAATCTTTATCTGTGTAGCTTCTTAAACGACCTTCGTTTTTATACTTTGCAATTAGTCCATCAACTTTTTCGAAAGTTAAATTTTCATGATACGATGCTCCACATTGTAACATTGGTGCTGTTCCGCAAGAACCTAAGCACTCAGCTGTTTTTAATGTAAACATTCCATCTTTGGTTGTTTCACCAACTTTAATATCTAATTTTTTCTCTATGTATCGAACAATGTCTTCTGCGCCATTTAACCAGCATGAACTTGTTTGGCAAACTTCTAAAGTACATTTACCAACAGGCTTTAAATTATACATCGTATAAAAAGATGCAACTTCAAAAACCTCAATTGGTTTAATACGTAATACCTCAGCAACGTAATCCATTACTTCAGGACTTAACCATCCACCAAATTCTGCTTGTGCAACATGCAACACAGGCAATAAAGCTGACTTCTGTTTTCCCTCAGGATACTTACTAATAATTGTTTGAACAGTTTTCATTGCCTCCTCACTGAATTTTATTTCAGCTCGTTTGTTCTTATCAAAGGCTTGCGTTCCGTGTACTTGACTACTCATTGTTATTTATCAGTTTTTTCGAATACGTTTTTATATACTAATCCTGCAGCTACTGCTCCTAAAATAGGTGCTACCCAAAACAACCACAATTGCTGAATTGCCCAGCCTCCTGCAAATATTGCTTGACTTGTGCTACGAGCAGGATTTACAGAAGTGTTTGTGATTGGAATACTAATTAAATGAATTAAAATAAGTCCTAAACCAATTGCTAAACCAGCAAAACCCGAAGGAGCTAATTTATCGGTTGAACCAATAATGATGATTAAGAAAATGAAGGTTAAAACAAACTCAATTAAAAATGCCGACATCATATTGTAACCATTTGGAGAATGTTCTCCATAACCGTTTGATGCAAATCCACCTTCTAATGAGAAGGATGAATTACCTGAAGCAATTACATATAACATTGCTCCTGCAAATAATCCACCACACACTTGAGAAATAATATAAGGAAAAACATCAGAAGATTTAACTCTTCCACCTGCCCATAAACCAATAGTAACTGCAGGATTTAAATGTGCTCCAGAAATATGTCCGATTGAATACGCCATGGTTACAACGGTTAAACCAAATGCAAAGGATACACCCGTAAAACCAATTCCCAAATCAGGATATGCAGCGGCAAAAATTGCGCTTCCGCAACCACCGAACACTAACCAAAATGTTCCAATAAATTCTGCAATTCCTTTTTTTACCATTGTTTTAATTTTTTTACGCGTCTAATTCTCCAGCAATAACATTCATACTACTCATAGTAATAATTGCATCACTTAACATTTTTCCTTTAATCATTTCAGGATATGCTTGATAATAAATAAAGCATGGTCTTCTGAAATGCAATCTATAAGGTGTTCTACCACCATCACTAATTAAATAAAATCCTAACTCACCATTTCCACCTTCAACCGAATGATATACTTCACCTTTAGGAATATCGGTTTCGCCCATCACAATTTTAAAGTGATAGATTAATGCTTCCATGTTGTTGTACACTTGATCTTTTGGAGGAAGGAAAAAATCAGGAACATCCGCACGGCAAGGTCCTTCAGGTAATTTTTTAATTGCTTGTTTTATGATGCTTAATGATTGCCACATTTCTTGTTGACGAACCATAAAACGATCGTAGGTATCTCCGCTAATTCCAATTGGAATTTCGAATTCAAAATCTTGATAAGATGAATATGGATTTGCAACACGTACATCGTAATCAACACCCGCTGCTCTTAAATTAGGGCCGGTGAAACTGTATGATAAGGCCATTTCTGCAGAAATAGGTCCGCAGTTTACAGTTCTATCCATAAATATTTTATTACGCTCAACTAGCGCAGTGAACTCTTTTAATGCAGCAGGGAAACCTTCAATAAACTCATTAATTAAATCCCATACTTTTTTAGTCCATTCATTTTCAAAACCTCCTATACGACAAATATTTGTTGTTAAACGTGCTCCACAAATATTCTCGAAAATATCATACACTTTTTCTCTCCATTGAAACATGTAGAAGTAACCAGTTGCTGCACCTGTATCAACAGCAATTACAGTATTACAAATTATATGATCAGCAATACGAGAAAGTTCCATGATGATAACACGCATGTACTCTGCACGTTTTGGCAATTCAATTTTTAAAAGCTTTTCTACTGTCATGTGCCAACCCATATTATTGATTGGTGATGAGCAGTAATTTAAACGATCGGTGATTGGAGTAATTTGCGCATAAGGTCTGCGTTCAGCTAATTTCTCAAATGCACGGTGAATGTATCCAACAGTTGGTGTAGCTTCAATAATAGTTTCACCATCCATCTTTAGTACATTCTGGAAAATACCATGTGTAGCAGGATGCGTAGGTCCAAGATTAAGAATGGAATATTCTTTTTCTTCAACTGTGCTATTTGTATTTGTTTCTTTTTTACTCATAATTAATTATTGAGTTATTGAGTTGATGAATTGTTGAGTTTTTAATTCGCTATCTCAAAAATTCATCTATTCTATAATTGCATTATCTTCCAAACATTTTATCGCTCTTGTCATCTCTAGTTTGATCTTCGAGCGGGTATTCTTTTCTTAAAGGGAAAATATCCATTTCATCAACATTTAAAATACGTTTTAGATTTGGATGTCCTTTAAATTTAACTCCGAAAAAATCATAAGATTCACGCTCCATCCAATTTGCACCTGGCCACAAATCAGTAGCAGTAGGCACGTCAGGATGACTCATATCAACAAAAGTTTTTATTCGCACTCTATAGTTCTTCATCATGTTATGCAAATGATAAATAACACCTAAGTGTTTTTCATCTTCAGTTTGCATAGCTGTTAAGTCGGTAAGAAAATGAAAATTTAATTCTTCATCATTCTTTAAGAAACTTAATACATCATGAATTTTATTGTGATGAATAGTAAACACAGGAAAATCATAAAGTAATTCAGCTGACAAAACATCAGCACCAAATTGTGCACTTAATTTTTCTGAAACTTTATTTAATAAATCTTGACTCATTTTTATTTACAATTTTATTATTTCCGATTTACAATTTAAAATTTGTAAATCTTTAAATCGTCAATTACTCTATGCCGTAATCATTCAACATACGTTTGTACTCAGGAGAATTTCTTCTTCTGAATGATTCATTTTTAGCAAGCTCTTGAATTTTCATAATTCCTTCCAAATATTGCTCTGGGCGAGGTGGGCAACCTGGCACATAAACATCCACTGGAATAATTTTATCAATTCCTTGCAATACGGAGTAAGTATCAAAAATACCACCTGTACATGCACAAGCACCAACAGCAATTACCCAACGTGGCTCTGCCATTTGCTCATATACTTGACGTAAAGTTGGTCCCATTTTTTTTGCAATGGTTCCCATCACCATTAATAAATCAGCTTGACGAGGGGAAAAACTTAAACGCTCCATTCCAAAACGAGCTAAGTCATAACCTGCAGCAGCAGTAGCCATAAACTCAATACCGCAACAAGAAGTTGCAAATGGTAAAGGCCATAACGAATTAGCACGAGCTAATCCAATTACATCTTCGGCCTTTGTTGCAAAAAAACCAGGACCTTCAAGACCAGCAGGTGATTTTGCAATTTCTATTTTTGTTCTTTTTGTAATTTCTTTTGACATCTCTTTATTTTTTTAGTCCCGATAGCTATCGGGATTTGATCTTAGATCTTAGATTTTTGAAAATCTGAAACCTGAAATCTTAATTCATAAATCAATTTACTCTTCCCACTTCAGCGCTTTCTTAGCAACTAAGTAATAGAAACCAACAAGTAATAAAATAATGAAACTGAACATTTCGATAATTCCTAATAAGCCTAACTCCTTAAAGTTTACAGCCCATGGATACATGAAGATTACTTCCACATCAAACAACACGAATAAAATTGCAACAAGGAAATACTTTACAGAAAAAGGGAAACGTGCGTTACCTTGACTTTCGATACCACACTCAAAAGATGCGTCTTTTACTTTTGTCTTTCTTTTTGGCCCTAAGTAATGTGTTGCAACAATTGTTGTAACCACAAAACCAAGTGCAACAATAAACATTAATACAATTGGAATAAAATCAGTTGGAGTGCCCGTTGATGCCATAAAAATAATGTTAAAATCGGAGGTAAGTTTAGCTATTTTATGCCAATTCAACTACTTTTTCACCCTAATTTAGACTCAATATAAATAAGGGTAATTTAAGTCTCTTTTTCCATCGATAAGAAAAAGAATTTGGTAGACGAACAATATTTGTGTTTTTTTGTATACCTTCATTAAAATTAGATTAAAATTAAACTACTTAACCTATGAACAAAAAGAAAATTATTATTTCGCTGTTAATTGTAACAGTGGTATTTATTTTAGTAGAAAGGATGGCTAACTCAGGTGTTGTACCTTCATTTTTACACCCTACAAAAAAATATGCTATTTGGGCATTTTTAGTTGGCGGTTTAAGTGCTATTTCATTGATTATTGGTTCCATTTGTGGAATTGTATTTAATCCGAAACCAAAACTGACTGCAATATTAACAGCATTTGGCGCAGGTGCATTATTAGCAGCTTTAAGTGTTGAGTTAATTGCTCCAACAGTAATGAGTATAGTTGGCCAAATTCCAACTCCAGGACAGGATTCGTTAGATCATAGCCACAAAATGTTCACTATGATTTCTCTTTTGGTAGGCTGTGTTTTTGGTGGTTTATTGTTTTATGGTGGAGATGAGCTAATTAACTCAAAAGGTGGTTATAAAAGAAAAGTATCAACCTTAATTGGCCACTTAAAATTTACAAAAAGTAAAAGTGTACAAGCAAATAATTTAGAAGGTGCAGATATAATGCAAGCACATGAAGATGAGCATAAAGATGAACATAAAAAAGATGAGCATTCGGGTGGGCCAATGGCAATTTGGTTAGGTTTATTAATTGATGGTATTCCTGAAAGTTTTGTAATTGGTGCTGGTTTTTTAGGTTTATTAGCTAGCAAGTTAGCATCTGGTGCAGATCCTGCGTTTACTGATTTATTACCTTACACTTTAATAGCTGGTTTATTCTTATCTAACTTTCCAGAAGCCTTATCTAGTAGTGTTGGAATGAAAAAACAAGGTTTATCAAATGGAAAAATATTACTTCTTTGGGGTTCAATGATGATAATAATCTCTATAGGTAGTGTTGTTGGTTATTTTTTAGGTTCTGAAATTCCACACGAATATTTAATTGGAATTGAAGGTGTAGCTGCAGGTGCAATGCTAACTATGATAGCACAAACCATGATTCCTGAGGCAGTTCATATTGGTGGAACAAAGGTTGTTGGTCTAAGTGTTCTTATTGGCTTCTTATCTGCCGTGGCATTTAAGTTATTAGAAGTGTAATAAAAAAAATATTGTGTTAAAGAGCTTCCAAAAATTTGGATTATATACTCGTTTTTATACATTTGCTTTTACCTAAACCAATTTAACATTAGAGTTTAGCTATCATTTTTATATCGAACACCATTTTATTATGAAAAAAAATTTACTAAAAAACTCGCTTATCGCTTTAGGAATATTTAGTATTCATCAAGCTAATGCGCAAATTACATTTACTAATAAAAACAATTTACTTCACAGTGAAACTGGAGTATTAGGAAGTAATGGAAATGTAAGAAGCGGAAACAGTGTTGCTGTTGTTGATGTTAACTTTGATGGATTAGATGACATTGTTAAATTAGATGGCAATCGTTATGTTCGTATCGAGTACCAGCAAATAGGTGGGACATTTACTCATGTTGACGTTGGTGATTTCGGTACTACAAGTGGTTGGGGAATGAGTATGGCAGATGTTGACCACAATGGCTATAAAGATATTTTATATGCAGGCTGGGGAGGCGGAGGCGCTATGCTAATGAAGCTAAACAATACTGGAACTGGAGTTTTAACTGCTCCATATACTTTACCTGGTGGTGCTGGAATTGCAGGTCAAAACTGTAATTTTATGGATGTAAACAATGATGGCTGGGAAGATATTTTCGTTTGTAATGATGTAAATGAAAGTATGATTTGGGTGAATGATGGGACAGGTAATTTTCCTGCTGAACAAAACAACTCAGTAATTAACTTCGACGTTACGCCAGGAACCGCAGCTCCAAATGATGAATCAGGTAACTACGGTAGTGTTTGGACAGATTTTGATAATGATGGTGATGTTGACTTTTATATTGCACATTGCCGTCAAGCTTATGGCCCAGGTGATTTAAGAAGAACAAATGTCCTTTTTGAAAACAATGGAAACGGAACATACACTTCAAATGCAGCAGCGCATGGTTTAGCAAGTAATGATCAAGATTGGACAGCTCAATTTGGCGATATTGATAATGATGGCGACTTTGATCTTTTCATGACAAAACATGATGTTATTTCAAGATACTATATAAATAATGGAGGCAATTTCACAATAAGTCCAAATACAATTGCTTTTGGAAGTATGCCAATGCAAGCACAATACGAAGATTTTGATAACGATGGTTTTGTAGATTTATTTATTACTGGAGATAATGACGAAAGAATGTATAGAAACAATGGTAATTCAACCTTTACTGATGTTACTCCAACAAACTTAGCCAATGGAGGCAACGTGCTTTCATTTGCAAGTGGAGATCTTAACCATGATGGTAAGATAGATATTTATGCAAGTTATGGAAGCACATACAATAACCCTGGAAGTACAGATGATATTTACTGGCAAAACTCTACAACTAACTCAAACCATTTTTTAACTTTAAATTTAACTTCTGCACTTTCAAATAAAAGTGGATTAGGCGCAAGAGCGTTTATTTATGGTGCTTGGGGAGTTCAAACTCGTGAAGTTAGAGCAAGTGAAAGTTATGGTACATTAAACTCTTTTCAATTACATTTTGGTTTAGGGGCTGCAACAACAATTGATTCGGTTGTTGTTAACTGGCCATCTGGAGTTCATACTGTTATTCCATCTCCTTCGGCTGATCAGTTTTTAAATGTATTCGAACAAAACCCTTGCACATTAAGCGGGGCAAGTGTTTCTCCAAGTGGTCCACAATCAATATGCACAGGTGGCTCAGTTACATTAACTGCAAATGCAACAGGTTCAGGAAGTGGTTATACCTACCTTTGGTCTAACGGTGCAACTACACAAAGTATTACTGTTAATACAAGTGGAAGTTACGCTGTTACAGTTAGAGAAAATGCACAATGCCAATCAACAACATCAAGCATTGTAGTTACTCTTAACCCTGTTGAAACACCTACTATTGCTGCAGCAGGAGAAACAAACTTTTGCCAAGGAGATAGCGTTTTATTAACTTCAACAGCTGCTACTTCTTACTTATGGTCGAATGGTGCAACCACACAAAATATTTATGCCACTCAAGCTGGAACGTACTCAGTAACAACACAAGGACTATGTCAACAGTGGAACTCTAATACACTTACTGTTAGTGTAAACCCTGCTCCTGCTCCAACATCTACTGATGTTACTTTATCTGCTCCTGCAACTACAACATTAACAGCTACTGGTAATGCCATTACTTGGTATAGTGCTCCAATAGGTGGTACTTTGTTAGGTACTGGTGCAAATTATAATACTGCAACTATTAATACAGACACTGTGTTTTATGCGCAAGACGAATATAATTATGGTGGTGGAACTGTTAGTGGTGGAAAAACATTTAAAAACAATGGTGGTTATTCAGGAAATAACAACAATGAATATGATGTTTTTGTAGCAGATACAAATTGTGTTTTAAAAACTGTTAAAGTTTATACTGATATTGCTGGAATAAGAACAATTGAATTAAGAAGTGCTACAGGTGTAGTTCTTCAATCAGCAACTGTAAATATACCCGTAGATTCTTCTATAGTAACATTAAACTTTAATCTAACGCAAGGAACAACGTATCGTTTAGGAACAAACTCTGCGCAAAACACAACAACACTTGGGTATACTTCACCAAGATTAATAAGAAATAATGGAGGAACTGCTTATCCATACAACAGTACCTTTGGCGGAAAATCAATTGTACGTGCTACAACATCTTCTCAAGGAACAGGTTTTTATTACTATTTCTACGATTGGCAAATTGAATTACCTCCAACAACTTGTGTAAGTGAAAGAACTCCTGTTCATGTATTCTTAAACCCAATTGGATTAAAATCAAATGTATCTTCAGATTTAGTTTCTATTTTCCCTAATCCAACTAGTGATTTCATCAACATTAACTTAAATGCTATTACTGATGTTGAATTAGAAATGGTTGATATGTTAGGCAAAAAAGTTTACGCAGAAAACTACACCTCAAACGGTTCTGTAAAAAGCATTGCTACTAGCAATTTCCGTAAAGGAGCATACGAAATTACAATTAAAGCTAAAGGAACAATTTATCACCATAAATTGATTATTCAATAGTCATATAATTTCATTCATCCTAAAGGGCTTTACTATTGTAAAGCCCTTTTTGCTTTTTGCAGATTTTATCTGCGTTTCTTTGCAATTATTATTAGATTTGTGTCGGTTTTAACAACTAATTATGACACAACTATCAAATAGAATACAAGCTCTTTCCGAATCGCAAACAATTGCAATGGCTCGTAAAAGTAGAGAGTTGCAAGCGCAAGGAATCGATATTATCAGTTTAAGTTTAGGTGAACCTGATTTTACAACTCCTGATGTAGTTAAAAATGCTGCAAAAAAAGCAATCGACGATAATTTTACTTACTACACGCACGTATCGGGTTATGTTGAATTACGCCAAGCAATTTGCAACAAATTAAAACGCGATAACGGATTAACTTACACACCTGATGAAATAGTTGTTTCTACAGGGGCAAAACAAAGTATTGCAAATGCTGTATTGTGCATGATAAATCCTGGAGATGAAGTTATTGTTCCTTCGCCATACTGGGTTAGTTATTTAGAAATTTTAAAATTAGCAGAAGCAAAAGCAATTGTTATTCCTACAACAATTGAAGATGATTTTAAAATTACTCCCGAAAAATTAGCTAAACACATTACTCCAAAAACAAGAATGATAATGTTTAGTACGCCTTGTAACCCCACAGGTTCGGTGTATTCAAAAGATGAATTAAAAGCAATTGCAGAAGTTGTTGCTAAACATGAAAACATGTACATACTATGCGACGAAATTTATGAGCACATTAATTTTGTTGGCGGACATCAAAGCATGGCACAATTTGATTTTATAAAAGATAAAGTAATTACTATCAACGGTGTATCAAAAGGATTTGCGATGACAGGTTGGAGAGGTGGAATTTTAGCTGCTCCAAAATGGATCGCACAAGCTTGCGATAAAATGCAAGGTCAGTTTACATCAGGCACTTGCAGTATTACACAAAAAGCAATGCATGCCGCAATGGAAATGCCTATCGAATCTACTTACGAAATGCGCGATGCATTTAAAAGAAGAAGAGATTTAGTTTTGTCATTATGTAAAGACATTAAAGGATTAAAAACTAATTTACCCGAAGGAGCATTTTATGTTTTTCCAGAGGTGAGTTATTTCTTCGGAAAATCATTTAACGGAAGAACAATAAATAACGGAACCGATTTATGCATGTACTTGCTTGAAGAAGCAAACGTAGCAATGGTTCCGGGTGCAGCATTTGGAGATGACAATTACATTCGTTTTTCTTATGCAACTTCCGATGATAAATTAACCGAGGCAATGAAGCGCATGAAGAATGCATTAGAAAAATTAAGCTAAACAGTAGATTACAGAATGAAGAATTTTAAAATAAAAAAAGAATTCATAAAAGAAACATTTAAATCTTTCAATGAATTAAATGTTTTAATTATTGGTGATGTAATGGTTGACTCATATATGTGGGGAAAGGTTAATCGTATTTCACCAGAAGCACCAGTTCCTATTGTTGCCATACAAAGCAAAGAAAAAAGATTAGGCGGGGCAGCTAACGTGGCTTTGAACATACAGGCAATGGGAGCTAATCCAATTCTGTGTTCTGTTATTGGAATTGATTTTGATGGGCAGCAATTTTTAGAATTACTAAAAAAACAAAAGCTTAGTCAAAAAGGAATTTTAAAATCACGCACACGCATCACAACAAACAAAACACGTATTATTGGAAACAATCACCAAATTGTGCGTGTAGATGAAGAGGATGAAGATGACATCTCTGCATCAGAAGTTGACCAATTATTGCAATTAATTCTATTCATTTTACAACACGATAAAATTGATGTAATTATTTTTGAAGATTATGATAAAGGATTAATTACACCAAAATTAATTAAGAGTGTTGTTGATATGGCAAAGAAGAGAAATATTCCAATTGCTGTTGATCCAAAGAAAAAGAATTTCAATCATTACAAAGGAGTTACTTTATTTAAGCCAAATTTAAAAGAACTACGCGAAGGTTTAAAGTTAGATTTTGATGTAGACAACATAAAAGAATTTCAAAAGGCTGTAAGTAGTTTCAGAGTAAAGCAAAAAATAAATACTGCTCTAATTACTTTATCTGAAAAAGGGATTCATACGAATAGCAGAAGCGTAAAAGAAACTTTACCTGCGCACATAAGAAACATTGCTGATGTTTCGGGAGCAGGTGATACTGTAATAAGTGTTGCGGCTTTGTGTTTAGCATTGGAATTGCATCCTGTATTAACGGCAGCTCTTTCTAACCTTGCTGGAGGCTTGGTGTGCGAAGAAGTTGGTGTTGTTCCAATCAAAAAAAACAAACTATTAGAAGAAGCATTAGAGTTGAGTTTTGTTAAATAATTATAATGTGAAAAAAACATAAACACCATTTTTTTAGTACGAATGGTAAAATGTTAAAACTACATACACTTAATTTTGTTCTTATAAATTTTTAAAATACAAATATGTACATAGGTAATTGGATTTTCATCATTCTCGTATTAATTTCATTTGTTGGTTTATACAAAATTTTCCAAAAAACAGGCAGAACAGCTTGGAAAGCTTTTGTTCCTTTCTTAAATTTTTACGAATGGATTAAATTACTTGAACGCCCATGGTGGTGGGTGTTTTTAATGATTGTACCAGGAGTAAACATTTTAATGTATTCTGTTTTAACCGTTATTACTGCGCAATACTTTGGAAAAAGAAAAGGAATGGATTTAACCATTGCTGCATTTTTCTCTTATTTATATATAGTTTTCCTAGGTTTTTCTGATGAGAAATTTGTTGGCATTGAAGATTTAAAAAAACGCAAAGGCGGCTTCATTAAAACTTGGTTAGACCCATTGGTGTTTGCAATTATTGCGGCGTCTGTTATCCGTACTTTTTTCTTAGAAGCATTTACGATTCCAACTTCTTCATTAGAAAAGTCATTGATGGTAGGGGATTTTTTATTCGTGAACAAATTTGCTTATGGAGCAAAAATTCCACAAACACCTTTGTCATTTCCCTTTGCGCATCACACAATTCCAATCATTAATAAAAAATCATACTTAGAGTGGATTAAGCTTCCATACTATAGATTACCTGGTTACTCAACAATAAAAAACGGAGACATTGTTGTGTTTAATTATCCTGATGGAGATAGTGTTGCTTTGAATTTTCAAAACATGAGTTATTACCAACTTGTGCGAGAAATTGCAAGACAACAAAAAGAAGCTTATGCTGGAGACTCAGCAATGATGGCTAATATTAATGAAAAGGAACTATTGAGTTCGGCGCGTGATTATGTTTGGTCGAACCCAAAACAATTTGGTGATGTTGTTGCTCGTCCAAAAGACAAACGTGAACATTACGTTAAACGTTGTGTTGCAATTGCTGGAGATAAATTAGAAATAAAGGATGGCGAACTATTTATTAACGATACTAAACAGGCTTTTCCAGAAAAAGTTCAACATCACTATTATGTAAAAACTAAAGGTTACTTGTTCGGCAATACTGTGCTAGTAAACAAAGAACCTGTTTTAAGTAATGGAACACTATTAGATAAGTACGACATCTATGTTACCGAAGGAAACATTGCAGCAGAAAATGGCGACACTATTGTTTATGAATTAAACATGCCACGCGATGTATCTGAAAAAATAAAAGAAAATTCGGAAGTAATTTCTGTTGAAAGAAAAATTGAAGGAAAAGATTTACGTGATGAGCGCATATTCCCACACAATCCAAACTTTAAATGGAACAATGATAATTTTGGTCCATTTACTTTACCTAAAGCCGGTGCTACTGTGAAAATTGACACAGCAAGTGTTGCTCTTTACAAAAAAATAATGAACACCTACGATGACGGAAATCATATGGTGGAAATAAAAGGTGATAAAGTTTTTTATGACGGCTCACCAATTACATCTTATACATTTAAACAAGATTATTATTGGATGATGGGTGATAACCGCCATAACTCTGCCGATTCAAGAAGTTGGGGCGTTGTACCTTTTGATCATGTTGTTGGCAAACCAGTGTTTGTTTGGTTTAGCATGAAAGACCAAAAAAACAATCCGATATCAGGATCGGGATTGCTTTCATCTTTATTTAAAAATTCGAAAGAAGGGAAATACCGTTGGGAACGTTTCTTCTGCTTTGTTGGAGATAACGGATTATCGAAATCATATTTTATTCACTTCCTAGTTATTGTTGCAGGATGGTGGGGAATTGCAAAATATTTAAAGAAACGTAAAGCGAAAAAAGAAAACGCTAAATAAATTTTACCATGAACGAAGCATATATTGTAAACGGTGTTAGAAGTGCCATCGGAAATTTTGGAGGCACCTTATCTGCAGTAAGAACAGATGATTTAGCAACATTTGTTTTAAAAGAACTCATCAAAAAAAACCCAAACGTTAATTGGGAACAAGTTGGTGATGTTATTATGGGCTGCGCAAACCAAGCAGGTGAAGACAATCGTAATGTTGCACGTATGGCAGGTTTAATGGCAGGCTTACCTGTAAGTGTACCAGGACAAACTATTAATCGTTTATGCGCTTCAGGATTAGCAGCAACTATGGATGCAGCACGTTATATAAAATGTGGCGAAGCTGATTTAATGATTGCAGGAGGTGTTGAGAATATGACGCGTGGCCCTTGGGTAATGTCGAAAGCATCAACGCCATTTGGAAGAGACCAACAATTATTTGATACAAGTTTTGGTTGGAGATTTATTAATCCAGCATTAAAAGAAGTTTACGGAACAGATGCAATGGGTGAAACTGCAGAAAACGTTGCAGAACAATATAAAATAAACAGAGAAGACCAAGATGCATTTGCATTGTGGAGTCAGCAAAAAGCTGCTAAAGCTGCGCAAAGCGGAAGACTAGCAAAAGAAATTGCGGCTATTACCATTCCGCAAAAAAAAGGTGATGCACTTGTTTTTGATAAAGATGAATTTGCAAAACCAAACTCGAGTTTAGAAACACTTTCAAAATTAAAACCTGCATTTAAAAAAGATGGAACGGTTACCGCAGGAAATGCATCAGGTTTAAACGATGGTGCTGCTGCAATTTTATTAGCATCAGAAGCAGGATTAAAAAATAACAATCTAACTCCTATTGCAAAAGTACTTTCTGGTGTTGCACATGGTGTAGAGCCACGCATTATGGGAATTGGCCCTATTGAAGCTGCAAACAAAGCATTAAAGCAAGCACGTTTAACTTGGGACAAAGTTGATGTATTAGAATTAAATGAAGCCTTTGCCGCACAAGCATTAGCATGTACGCGTAGTTGGGGCTTAGCTGATAATGACCCTCGCATTAATATCAACGGCGGGGCAATTGCATTAGGTCATCCATTAGGAATGAGTGGGGCACGAATATTAAATTCGGCAGCTATTACTTTGCAAGAGACAAACAAAAAACACGCAGTCGTTACGATGTGTATTGGCGTTGGCCAAGGATATGCAATGGTTATCGAAAGAGTTTAATCTGATTAAATTTATAGCAATATTGCCTTCAAAGTAAGGAAGCATTTCAGATGCATTTTCGTACATTTGTATCTCATGAATGAAAATCTAGATCCAAGCGAAGAAAACTTAGGTTCTGCTGAAAAAGAATTTGAAAGAGCATTGCGCCCTTCCCTATTCGATGATTTTAGTGGACAACCAGGTGTGGTAGATAACCTACGCATATTTGTTGAAGCAGCTAAGCAACGCGAAGAGGCTTTGGATCATGTTTTATTGCATGGCCCTCCTGGCTTAGGAAAAACAACACTTGCACATATTATTTCTAATGACCTTGGTGTAAATATTAAAATCACTTCAGGTCCTGTATTAGATAAACCAGGCGATTTAGCGGGTTTGCTTACTAACCTTGAACCTTTTGATGTATTATTTATTGATGAGATCCATCGATTAAGTCCGCTTGTAGAAGAGTATTTGTATTCTGCAATGGAAGATTACAAAATCGATATCATGATTGATAGCGGTCCAAATGCAAGAACGGTTCAAATAAAATTAAATCCATTTACATTAGTTGGTGCAACAACCAGAAGTGGCTTACTTACTTCGCCATTGCGTGCACGTTTCGGTATTAATTCTCGTTTAAGTTATTACGATGCAAAAACATTAACAAGAATTGTTGAGCGTAGTGCAGGTATTTTAAATGTAGAAATTAATGAAGAAGCTGCTTTTGAAATTGCACGTAGAAGCCGTGGAACACCTCGTATAGCAAATGCATTATTGCGTCGTATTAGAGATTTCGCACAAATAAAAGGAAACGGAAAAATAGATTTAGAAATTGCCCATTACGGCCTAAGTGCATTAAACGTTGACAAAAATGGCTTAGACGAAATGGATATTAAAATACTTGCTGCTATTATTGATAAATTTAAAGGCGGTCCAGTTGGTATTACAACCATTAGTACTGCTGTTGGTGAAGAGGCGGGAACCATAGAAGAAGTATATGAACCTTTTTTAATACAAGAAGGCTACTTAATGCGCACACCACGTGGTAGAGAAGCAACTGAAATGGCCTATAAACATTTAGGGAAAATCAATAGGGGCAAAACTGGCACTTTATTTAACGATTAATTTTCCTCCTAAAAATTCTCAGTTCACATATTTAGTGTAATTTTAGGGCAATGCAAATACAAGTATTAAAATCGAAAATCCATTGCGTATCTGTTACACAGGCCGAATTGGATTATATAGGAAGCATTACCATTGATGAAGATTTAATGGATGCAGCTAATATGATAGAGAACGAACAGGTTCATGTGTTAAACAAACGTAACGGTGAGCGTATAATAACCTATGTTATACGTGGAGAAAGAGGATCGGGAGTAATTTGTTTAAACGGACCCGCTGCTTTAAAATTTGAACCAAAGGATGTAGTTATTATTATTTCCTATGCAGGAATGGAATTTGAAGCTGCAAAAACATATCGTCCGCTTGTGGTTTTTCCTGATACAGCTACAAACACATTAAAATAGACCAGTTGACCAAAAAAACCAAATCCACTATTCAATACATCGTATTTTTTGCGATTGCTGTGCTATTGATTTGGTTGGTTTCAAAACAAGTTGCAGATAAAAAAGAAGAGATAATAAAAGCATTTCAAACCGCTGATTATTTTTGGGTAGGTATTGCAGCAATTGTTTCAATTGTGGGACATTGGTTAAGAGGAATACGTTGGAATTATCTGCTTGAACCGATGAGTTACAAATCTAAAGCAGTTAATGCAACAGGCGCAGTATTTATTGGTTACCTGGTAAATTATGCTGTAATGCGAATGGGAGAAATTTCTCGTTGTACTATTGTAGCTAAATACGATAAAATTCCTTTTGAAAAAGCATTCGGAACAGTTATTACTGAACGTATAGTTGATTTTTTATTGTTAATAGTTGTTTTTGGACTTACCCTACTCTTACAGTTTTCAGAATTGTTTGGGTTATCAGACCAATACATTTTTAGTCCATTAAAAACTAAAATGCAAGTGTTTTTTGATAAACCTGTATTAGGAATTGCTGCACTAGCAATTATGTTTATTGGTGCTTTAGGTTTATTCTTATTAAGAAAGAAAATAGGGAAGATGCTTACAGGAAAATTTGGCAAAACTATAAAAGGTTTTGGACAAGGCATTAGCTCTATAAAGCAAATGAAAAAGAAAGGTGCGTTTATAATTTTAAGTTTAGGTATTTGGGCAACTTATTTACTTGGAATTTATTTTAATTTCTTTGCTTTTAAAGAAACATCGCATCTAGGAATTGGTGAAGCATTGGTGCTATTACTATTTGGTACATTTGGCGTTGCCTTTGCCCCAAGTGGTGGCCTAGGTGCTTATCAATTAATATTATTTAATGTGCTTACTTTTTATCTTATCCCTGCAGGCGCAGCATTTGCATTGCCATGGGTAATATGGGCTACACAACTTATCGTTATTGTAGTCATCGGTATCATAAGTTTTATTGTACTCCCAATCTACAACAAAGAAAAAAATGTGGCTTAATAAAAAACTCTACAGCAAACTACAAACGGTTGAGCAATTAAAAAGCACCTTAACAATTGTAAACTTTAAAAGTCAAAAAATTGTTTTTACAAATGGTGTATTTGATATTTTACATACTGGTCATGTTGATTATCTGAGTAAAGCTCGTGATCTTGGGCATTTTTTGGTACTAGGGTTAAACACCGATGCATCGGTAAAACGTTTAAACAAAGGCCCTGAACGACCTATTAATAATGAGAAAGCACGTGCGACTGTTTTAGGCGCATTAGAGTGCGTTGATGCTATTGTGTTATTTGATGAAGAAACACCTTACGATTTAATAAAAGCCATTCAACCAGATGTATTAGTAAAAGGCAGCGACTACGCTATCGAAAATATTGTTGGTTATGATATTGTAAAAGCAAAAGGTGGAGAAGTAATTACTATTGATTTATCTCAAGGATTTTCTACTACCAATATTATTAAAAAGATTTCGGAAGGAAAATAATTTATACTCCTAACGTTTCTTTCAACTTCACATACCCCGAACGACTTAACGGAATTTTTTTTCCATTTTTTAACAAAGCTATGTAAGTGTTTTTTTCCAGAGGCTCAATACGAGTAAGCTCTTGAAGATTAATTATGAATGAACGGTGGGTTCTGAAAAACTTTGATGAGTCTAGCAAGTCTTCATAGTAACTCATTGTTTTCTTTTTAAGATAATACGTATCCTTCGTGAAAATTTTTACGTAATCATCGTATGCTTCAAAATACATCACATCATTAACAGATACAATACGAATATCAGCGCCAACCTTAACTACTATTCTGTTCTTCTCATCAGGTTGTTTAGTGGTATTGTTTAGTAATTGCTCAACTTTATTTTCAGCAACAACAACATTTTGTTTTTGTTGCCACTTTTCAATTGCTTTATCAAAGCGTTCTTTACTAAAAGGCTTGAGTAAATAATCAATTGCGTTTGCTTCAAAAGCCTTAATAGCATATTCATCAAAGGCAGTTGCAAAAATTACGGAAGGAACTTCTTCCAATAGCTCAAGCATTTCAAAGCCATTAATTTTTGGCATTTGTATATCTAAAAAAACAAGATCAGGTTTGTGTTGAGCAATTGCTTTAACACCTTGAAAACCATCGCCACATTCGGCAACTACTTCAATTTCTTTGTGTTCTTGCAAGTACTCAAGTACAATACTTCTTGCAAGAGGCTCATCGTCTATAATTACAACTTTCATCTATAAATTGGGTTTTACCTGCGGTATTTTAATTGTTGATGTAAATATGTTTTCATGCTCTTCTGTTATAAGTAAATCAGGACGAGCATACAATAAAGATAATCTGCGTTTAATAGAGCTCAAACCAAAACCTGTCCCTTTTCCGCTCGATTGTTGCTGTGTATCAAAAGGATTTTTTACTTGCACATATAAATAAGAATCTTGAATGTATGTTTTAACTGTGATAATAATATCATCGGTTGTGCCATACAATCCAAACTTAATTGCATTTTCAACTATTGGTTGCAATAATAAAGGTGGAATTTGCAAGGCCAAACTGTCATTATTCAAATCCATTTGCACTTGTAGGCGATGACCGAAACGCACCATTTCAATTTCGAGGTACAAGTTAAGATGTTCTATCTCTTCTTGTAAAGGAACAGTTTTGTTATCATCCTTTTTTAAAGTACCGCGTAAAAAATCAGAAAGCTGTTGTATCATCTTTCTTGCTTCTTGAGGCTTTGAACCTGCTAATGCACTAATTGAATTTAAACTATTAAATAAAAAGTGCGGTTGCAATTGCAAACGTAGTTTTGCAAGTTCTGCTTCTTTTACCATTTGTTCCGTTTCATTTCTGCGTTTCTCTTGCTCTTTTTGATCTTGTAAAGCGCTCCACATCCAACTAAGCAGCGTAACAAAAATGAGAATTAAAAATGCCAATATAAATCTAACAGGCATCGAGCGTTCTATAAAATCAGTATGCGCTAAGCCTTCCGAAAACACATGCGTCATAAGCCATCTAAAACTTATTGCATTTAGCATTGCCATTACAATAACCAATATAAAACGATAAAACACATTGCTTCTTCCTGGTTGGTAATAGCGAAATATGGCAATTAAATCAAAACAAAAAAATGCGAGTAGGGCTGCGGTAACAGAAGCATCGGTAGCTGCACTATCCCAGTTAAGTCCTAAACGATGCAATACTAGCGTTTGCACCAATGCCCAAAAAAGCCACCAGATAAAATATATCAGTATGACTTTTTTAGTGGGATATGCGAAATGATTTTTATACATGTTTAAACAAAGGTGAGGCTTTTGCTTTGAACCACCATAGATTTATGACGAATATAATTAATAAATGTTTTAGCATCTTCCTTTTCATGTGTTAAAGAATACAATTGTTCACCATCCTTAGCTTGTTCTAAATGAAACAAATCAATTACATCAATAAATTTCCAGCGTACCGATTTGTTTTCCTTATTCAAAAAAACTTCTTCTTCTTTTCTACCAAGGCTTCGTGCCTTTATGAAAGCCTCTTCCGAAGATTTCGCTTCGATTATGCGTGTTTGCTCATCAAATTGAGAGCTTTGATTTTCTTCATTGATGTTAATGTTAAACATCATTTTTGCTAAGTAACGTCCCATTTTGTTTGTTGTTTTATGATGACTTCTAGAAATTAGCATTTTTTAGGCGAGCGATGTTTTAAAACCGCAGCAGACTTTGGTCTGTGAGGATTTTAAAATTGAAGCTCAACGACAAAAATGCAATTTATAGGAGTCATCTTTTTAGTAACTTTTGATTTCTATTCCGCCGAAAAAACTTGTTCCTGTCAGGTTCAATACTTTTTTTGCACCAACTGTACCACCTTGAATGATTGGACGCTTATCCTCTACTCCACCAAAAATTGCTGCAACATCCGAGTTTATTTCCCAATGAGCCGGTATAATTAATTTTGTTCCGCCAAAAATATTTACCAAATCAATAGTTGCTGTTCCTTCAAAGTCAGCTTGTGTTAAATTTATTTCGGAGCCACCAAATACATTGCTTATATCTCCTCCTTTAAAATTTTTGGAAAGGATGTTTTTTTTTACTCCTCCAAAAATCGATGTTGCATCTACAAAATCTTCTTTACTTTGCTCTGCTCCCATTCCCCAACCACCGGTGCGGTGATGACGACCAAAGTGTCCGCGAAATTTATCATCACACATGTGCTTTCTTTTGCGGAATGGTTTAAAAATCATTGCAATACCAATTAAGATAATAAACACAGGCCAAACGAAATGTTTTATGTTTAGCTCAGGATACGCATCGCCTATTATAAATGCGCCACCAATAGCCATTAGTATATATCCCATTGGATGAAGGAAATTGTGCTTTACTAAAACTACAATACCCATTGCCATTAAAAATATTTTCCAGCTAAATAACCAATGCGGAATTTCTACTCCTAACTCACGCATTAAAAATAGTACGCCAGCACTTACTACTAAAACACCTCCTATTACTTTTCCTCTTCTGTGGCTCTTTTCTGCTTTTCTCCACATATTGTCCATACTATTATTTTGTTCTTGATTTTCCATGTTGTTTTTAAATTATAAGTCAAAAGTATATACATGGCAATGACTGTACAATAGATAATAGGCGGTTGATAGGTGATAGTCGGTGAACGTTACCTTGGAGGAGGTTAAGTTTAATTTAAAAGGGAAAGTTAAAAGCAAAGGCTAGTCCTGACTAAGGTTTATATTCCCTTAGTAATTTACCTTTCTTATTAATATAATAATATTTTGTGCCAATTTGAACAGTTGTAGAATCACTTAAAAAATTACCCCCGCCACTAAATGTAAATGGAATTGCAACTTTATCTTCTTTACTTATATAGCCCCATTTCCCATCTTTTTGCGCAAGCATTAAACTTCCGTAATTATCTGTCAGTGATTGATACTTACCAATCGGAATAATAATTTTTCTAGTAGAATCAATAGCCCCGATTTTATCCCCTAATCTAACAATACTAACTCCATTAATTAAATCATCCACATAGTCAAATCTCAAATCAATTTCAATCAATTCTTTAATGCCTCCAGCTTTTATTGAGTATTTTATTATTGAATCTTTAAACGAAATTAATATTACTTCATCAGGTGTAACCCATGCATCAGAAATTTTTGACGACAATTTTCGTTCAATATATAATGGATTTTCAATGGTAATAAAGGAAGTGCGTTGAAAATTATCAATGTTGTCTGTATAATTTAAAAACACCCCATCTACTAATTCTTGTTTAAACAATACTTCCTCTCTAAAAATATAAAATATAAATGTTCCAAATGAACTAATCCCTAAGGAAAAAATAAAAGCTAAAATGAATAGTGCATAATCTTTGCCTCTGCTCTTTTTAGTTATCACAATGCTTACTAGCAAGAGGATGTTACCAAAAAGAAACATCAACATAAAGAAAATAGGATAAGAAAGTTTTTGGTTTATACTAAGACCAATTGTTGCTGAAAGTGAAATTAGTATTGCTGCTGAAAGCGCAAGCATTTTTGCCCCGCTCATATACATTCTAACGATTACATATCCGACAAGAATCGAATAAACTAAAAACGCAATGATTACAATTATTCCCATTAGACTATTTAAATTTTCTCGAAACTGGTTTCCACTTTTCTTCTTTTACAGTTTGCTCCGTTTTTTCGACACTATTTCCTGTTTTATAATAGTAAAATGTAGTTGTTGTTCTTTTAGTTTCAGTTATGGGGCTTGTATATACATCAATGGTTGAGATTAGCTTAAACTTAGCGTCTCTGTTATATGATATCTCATGATGTTCTCCATTCGAATTATCTGTTATACTTTTAATTCCAATTTTGTGCTTATTATATGTATGGGTTGATTTTAAAAAATATCCGCTTGTATCCATAGCATAATCACATCTATACTCATAATATATCAAGTTAGAATCTGCATTGTATCTATATGTTTCAACAATACCAGTTCCATTAATATAATTAGGGTTGCTAATGCATGAATTTATGAGTTTGCCTTCTTTGTTATAAAACTCTTTTATTGTTTGGCCTTGCTCATAAACTCCCCACCTTTGATATTCTTCTCTTGTAATAGTTTCAAGAGGCCTATTATCGGCATCAATCAAGGGTTCTTGAAACTGAACGGGTGCTTCCCAACAAGTAATTGTACTTGCATTGGAATACAAAACTATATCGTTTATGTTTTTTTTCGTAATTAGCAAGGTATCAAAAGTAAACCCAATATACGATGCTGTAATGAATAGTTTTTCATCCATCCTATTTTTATTGGGAATTTTAATTTTAAAACATCCATCCAAATCACTTAATGTTTCAATGTCAAATCCAATTACTTTAACACTTACAAAAACAAGAGGCTCATCGCTTCCTTTTGTTAAGGTGCTTCCTCTAATCACTGGGGTATCTTCTTGCGAAAAGGTGCAAAAGGATAATAAAAGAAATATATTTAACAATACATTCCTCATCTAATTAATCTTTCCAATTCTTCCCAAAAAAGAGTAAGTAATGTGATTAGCAAATACAAAACGTAACGAATTATAATGCCTTTTTTATTTTCTTCTTTTATCCGAACTAGTTTTATAGTGACATAAGTTAAAACAGGAAGTGAGACTACTAAATAAAACCAGAGTGTTAATAAATGTACCCACAATATTCTACTTGCAATTTGGCTCAACACAGGAAAATAAATTTGTCCAGGAGGTGCGGGAGGTGGCGCATCCAAAAAACGATAATCTTTATGAATAAGAAGTGCCGAGAGTATAATTACTGCAAATAAGTAATACGCAAAATAACTGCCAACTTTATGTACTTGTTTTAAATTCAAAATGGATTAACTTTAATGTAAGACGTTATTTTATTTTAATTCCATAAAACTCAAAAGGTTGCCCTGCAATACTTTTGAATTTGTAATGGAAGAGGAAATTTCTTCGATTTAAAGGTGCCAATTAACTTTTTCTTTTCATCATATTGCTTTAGCTTAATCGCCTTTCCCATTTTATAAAAAACCACATCAGTAGAATCGCTACTTTCGGAATAGTACTCCCATTTCCCATTCCTTACATTTATTCCTTTATAGGAATTACTTCCAAATGGGCGTTTCCTGACTACCTTTTTATTAACAACAAATTTTCCCTTCGATTCCAGTTTTCCAGTAGGAAAAAAATAATTCCACTCCTTAACTGCGTAGCCTATTTCACTTCTATAACCCACGCTTTGAAACTTTCCATTCTCATAATAAATTATTTCCTTCGCCCCAGTTTTTTCATCTTTAATATCAACGCCGTGAATATTTCCATTTGGATAAAAGTATTTTCTAATTATATCGCTTTGTGAGTAGGTGCAACAAATAATTAAATTTAGAAATAGAATTGAGAGTAGTTTCATAATCCAACATTAAATTCAAAACAATTTAATAAAGATAGAATCACCAATTAATCATCATGCCCCTTAACACTCTTCTCTTTGTGTTGCTGGTATAGCTCTTCTTCTTTTTTCTGAACTAAAAGAAGTGAATCGGAAACTTCTTTGTCTCCAATTTTATCTAGGTTAGGTTTGCCTGCATTTACCCAGCAGGTATACCAAGCACTTCCAACCATGAGTATAGCTTTACGCATGCGGCGCTCTACTTGGCCTTTAATCATTTCATCGTAAGTGTTGGTGTATTCTTGCGAGTAAGTTTTAATCGTCATTGCACCACGTGTTTCGTAACCGTATTTTTTATCTACTGGAAATTTTGCATTTAGGTCTCTCTCAAAACCAAGTACACTATCCACAGCAGCATTACTTTCTTTAATAGTTTGCCAAGCCATTACAATTGGTTTTTCAATATAAAAGGCCTTACCAATAAAAAAATCGTAACCCTCTGACTTCAATTCAGGAATACGACTTTCCCAAAAACCATGTATGCCCCGCTGCCCCGTTAATTGCCCGTTATAATTTTCAGTAGTATGCAAAGGAACGTGACCATCAGCAATATAATGTCCAAGGTCGGCCGAGTAATGTAAAATTAAATCGATGTTTTCTTTCTTAAATGCTTCGGTAAGTTTAAACATCATTTTATCTACATGCCAAGGATTGATGCCATATGCTTTTAGAGTATCCTCAGTATACTTTTCTACAGCTTTTTTCCAAAACATTGGAACTTCAGTAAAAGCATTTGGGCCGTAATGGTCTATATCAATATAATGTCTCTCTGCTTCACCTTCTACCCCATAACGACGCTTATCAGGATCAACAGCATGTTCGGTAATATAATCAATGTGCTTTTTGTAGAACCCACTCATTTCGCTTGGCAATGTAAATACCGCCATTCGATTAATTTGTTTGTGACCAAAAAATCCCCAGGATGCAACAGGCTGTGGCTTGTAAAAAAATACTGCCAAGCCAAAAACAAATACGAGTGCTATTTTAAAAATTATTTTCATTGCGAAGTACTAAGATAAGCATAAAAGCGATAGTTAAGTTCTATAAATTAGATTTTTTTAGGCGAACGAAATTTTAAATCCGCAGCAGACTTTGGTCTGTGAGGAATTTAAAATTGAAGTTTAACGACAAAAAAGCAATTTATAGGACTTAACTACAAATTCAAACTCATGCGACGATAATAAATAAGAAAAGTAATGATGAACCAAAGCGAGAAAACAATACCAACTATTGCCCCAAAGCCCATTTGGTCGGTAAAGAGAAAAAATATTTGTTTTACGCACACAACAGCAATGTACATTTCTACACCCCAACGCTTCATGTGCCACACACCTATATAAGAGATAAAACTAAGTGCAATGATAAAACCATAAACCGCAGGAACCCAGTCACCCAATTTTTTTGTAGCAGGCGAAAACATTCCAGGGAAAGTAAACACAATCCACAGGAAACCTATGATGCAGATGATGGTTATTATTGTTGGTCGTTTCACTCTAATTCAATATTTTAATTACTACGTATTGCTTCCACTGGATCTAATTGTGATGCACCGTATGCGGGAACAAAACCTGATACAACACCAATTAAAAACGATATGGTTATTCCTAAAATTACATTTGAACGCGATAAAAATATTTCCATTCCGGCCGAATCACCTATTAATAGTGTTAGTCCCCAAATTAGTAAAAGTCCTATTAAACCACCAAGCATAGATAAAAATACTGATTCGAAAAGAAATTGCATTAATATAAAATAGTTTTTTGCTCCTAATGATTTTTGAATTCCGATTAATGATGTACGCTCACGAACAGAAACGAACATGATGTTTGCAATTCCAAAACCACCAACTAAAATAGAGAAGCCTCCAATAATCCAACCCGCTAAACCTACAACTTCAAACATGCCATCAAATCCTTGAGAAATAACTTTTGTTTCGTTTAATGCAAAATCTTCGGGTGCTTCGGGTGATAGCTGGCGAATGCCGCGCATCAAGCCTTTTAGCTCGTCTTTTAATTGCTCGTTGGTAATTCCATCTTTTGCTTTAACAGCAATGTATGGGTCTAAATTTTCCGAACGTATATCAACAAAATTTCGAACGTAATTTACCGGGACAAGCATTTGCGCATCGGTACTGTTTCCAATTAAACTTTCGCCCTGTTTTTTAAACACACCAACTACTTGCACATTACGTCCGCCCATTTTTATTTGTTTACCAACTGGATATTCTCCATTTGGAAAAAGTGTTTCGGCAATGGTACTTCCTATGATGCAAATATTTCTTCCTGCATTTGATTCGGCTTCTGTAAAATAACGACCTTCAGCAATATCAAAATTAGAAACTTTATCGTACTCGTATGAACCACCAGTGATAGTGATATTTTCTACAGTATTGTTTTTATACTTTACACTTTTTCTGCCCGATACATGGAAAGCCATAGCTGCAGCAGTATTTACTCTTCCATGTAATTTTTCATATTCTTGTACATTAGGCACTGGTCGGTTCATGTATTTCCACCAAGGATAATCTTCACCAAAATCCCAAGGCCATTTTTGAATAAAGACAACGTTGTTGCCCAGCTCTTGAATACCGCTTCGTAGGTTATGTTCAAGGCTATCTACAATAGTAAAAACAGTGATGATAGAAAAAATTCCGATTGTAATGCCCAGTAAAGAAAGGAAAGTACGCAAACGATTTGCCGCAAGGGCAGCCCAAGCAAAAATTACGCTTTCTTTTATGATGGCTAAAAACAGGTGCATGAATAGGAAGTAAAAGTAAAGGAAATTCCTGAGGAAAGGAAATGCATTATTTTCTTTAACAATAAGCTAATCAAATCATTTTTAGACCTATCAAAAGCACATCGTCAACCTGTTCATTTTTGCCTTTCCAAGATTCGAACTCATTAAACAAAATTTCTCGTTGCTCACTCATTGGCTTAGTTGCTATAGCACGCAATTTATCTTGCAACTGTTTATACTTGTATTTTTTTCCTTTTTCTCCTCCAAATTGATCTGCAAAACCATCCGAGAAAAGATAAATTATATCATTACTCGAAACTGAAATAGATTTGGTTGTAAATAATTGTTGTTGCTCTTCCATAAAAGCACCAACAGGAAATTTATCTGCTTTGTATTCTATTAATTCATTATTACTAACAACATAAATTGGATTATTAGCTCCTGCAAATAAAACTTCTTTTGTTTTTTTGTTGATAGAAATTAAACTAATATCCATTCCATCTTTCACCGTGCTTTCTTGATAGGTTTGATGTAAACTTTCAGTTAACCAAACATTAACTGCATCTAATATTTCGGATGGTTTTGTAATTCCTTTTTCTAATACGGCTTTGTTAAGCAAATTATAATTGATGATGGAAACCAATGCGCCCGGAACACCATGCCCAGTGCAATCTGCAGCGGCAAGAAAAATAAACTCTGCCGTTTCCTCCACCCAATAAAAATCACCACTTAAAATATCTTTAGGCAAATAAAGTAAAAAGGAGTTGGGAACAATTTTATTCCAAACTTTATCAGGAGGTAAAATAGCTGATTGAATACGTTGGGCGTATTTAATACTGTCTTTAATATCTTTGTTTTGCTCTTCAACAATAGCGCTTTTTTGCTCGATGATATTATTTTTTTCTTCGAGTAACAAATTAGCTTTTGTTTTTTGACGAGAGTTGCGGAAGATTAAAAATAAAATTCCGATTACTAAAACTAAACCTCCAGTAATAATGTAAATAGTTGTTTGCCTCTTTTGATTTTGAGCTGTAAGTAAAATATTTTCTTTCTCCTTTTTTTCCGATTCGTACTTAACAGACATTTCACTAACCAAGCGTTGGGTTTCATCTGAATACATCGAATCACGAAGACCTACATACATTCTAAAATACAAATTCGAGTTTTTATAATCGCCCACTCTCTCATACACTACGCCAAGGTTGGCCAATACACTCGTTAAGGTTATGCCATCTTTTTGCGCTTCTAACTCTTTACTTGCTTCTAAAAAATACTTAATTGCTAATTCGTTCTTGCCCATTTCCATATATGCATTTCCGATATTACTTTTGGCAATGGAGCGTAATGATTCATCTTCGGGATTATATTTTTTTGAAAACGCAATTGCTTCTTCATAATATTTAATTGCTGTATCGGAATCTATTTTTTCGGTATAGGTAGCACCAATGCTATTGCATACATAGCTCATGTATGTTAGGTCTCCACATTGTTCATAAAGAGATTTTGCCAAAGCATATTTTGCCCTTGCCTCTTTAACTTGCCCCGCTCTTAAATAATAATTTCCTGTATTATAAACTGAAATTGCTTTTGAAAAACCATTATCATCTACACTTTCTGCTAATTTTTCTGATTTTTCACCGTAACTAATTGCCATTTTGTGATTATCTAAGCCACTATAAACACCTGCAAGCCCGCTATATGCGCGAGATAAAAAATCTTCTTTTAAAGGACTGGCTTGTTTTTCAGATTCTTTTATGCATAGCATATAGTTTTTTATACTTTCTTCAAACTCACCATTTGAATCCTGAGCATAAGCTAAATGGTAGTAATAAGCATATTGTTTGTAATCAAGTTTTTTCGCAATAGCTAAAGCTCGTTTGCTATACTCAACCGACTTAGCGGGGTCTTTTCCAGAATAATAATCTGCAATATTTTTAAGGAGAGTTGTTGTGGCAGTATCTGATTCGTTCGAAGAAGAAAGTACTTTTAATAAAGAATCTATTTTAGTATTATTTTGTGCAACAAGAGAAACACTAATAGAAAAGACAAACAGAAATATTAAAAATTTCATACATTGGTTTATAACCAAATATATTAAATTTTCTATAGAATAACTAAACGAACCTAAGATTAAAACAAAAAGCCCGAAACATAAGTGTTTCGGGCTGTAGTAATTTACTTTTAAAAGTATTATTCTTTAACAAAAGTTGTTTTCCAAGTTTTGTTTGAAGAGCTGATAGTAATCAAATACGCCCCGTTTGTATAATTCTTAACATTCACTCTTGCTGAGTTACTTTCAATTGCTTCAAAAGAAATTAATTGTCTACTTATTGTTTGGAATTCAAGTGATAAAAATTCGAATTTTATTTTTTCACATCTATTTGTTTTCATCTTTACTAAAAAGTAAAAAGAAAAAGCCACCAATACACAATTCCAAAAACAACTAGTGACAATATTAAGCCCAGTATAGAGAATGCCAATCCCCAATATTTATCTATGTTCCTGCTTATTTGAACCATTCCAATAATCGATAAAATAACTGATATAATCGGAAGTATAAAACACAAGCCCAACACCAGGATCTCTACCGAATCAATTAAAATTTCCGCAGGTAAAAGTAAAAAAAACAAGACACCTGCTATAACAGCTAAAAGCAAACTTAGCATAGCCATCAAATTTAGTTGCCTAGGTTCCTTATTCTTTGTTTCTTTTGTACTGTACTTGTTTTTCGACACCTGATTTAATTTGTATTTTTCAATATAGTACTCAGAAGTATTTAAGCTATCACATTTTTTGTACTTCACGTTTTCGATATCATATCCCAAAACATTACAAACTATTGCTTTCCCATTCGTTAAATATAAAGTGTCAATGCAACCATTTACCTCTTCATGCTTCTTAGGTTTATCCTTTTTAAAATCATACACACCTACTTTTCCATTTAAATATTGGATTTTAAAAACTGTATTACCTTTAATGCTATATATTAATTCTTCTTTACTATTGCATCCTTTGTATTTAATTATGTCTTCGGTAATCTCAACTACTTCACCAATAATTTTCTCACCATTAAGCAGATACAAAGTGTCTCCACAAACTACCGATGGTTGCGAAGCAAAATTACTCTCTTCCCTTTTTGGAAGATTTATTTCGTTATTATTTGCTGCGGTAAAATCATTTTTTACTGTAGTTCTTTCACTTACACCATTAGTTGATTTCTTGTGCCAATCAATATAATATCCACTGCGATGACTGCGTTTTTGAACTGTACAATTGGTTATTACAGCAATTAATAATACATGTAGTAATACGTGAGTTTTAGATCTCATGTTCTATTTATTAAAGTAATAATATCAAAAGTAATAATATCAATAAAACAATGGTCCCAATCACAATTCCAAAAGTTGCCATTCCATGACCTCTGTTACCAATTCCATTTCTCAATTGTCTTAATGCAATTATACCTGTAATTAATGCAATTGGCCCAGTTATAATAGCAATAGGCACGAAAAAAGAAATAATACCGCAAACTAAACTTCCAATTGCTGTTTGATTATAAGCATCTTTTTCATTCTTTGTAGAATTAATTTGCTGATAAAAATTACCTTTAGATTCGCCAATGGTTTTATACTTTAAATCAGAGCCCTTAGGAAGAAAGCGAACACTAGGTTTTGTTCCTGAATCAACAATGTCTTGTGAACCATCTTTGTACTGAATACGCTCAATTTTTTCCAATGCAGTTGTATACGTTGGGCCATTAACATTATTACATTTTTTATATTTTACATTTGTTTGATTTACTTCAATAACTTTTGCTTCAATTACAGCCCCATCCAACATTATAATTAAATCTCCGCAGGTGTCATTTTTAGTTTCCTTAATTTTTGCTGGTTTTGTTTTAGTAATTGGAGGTGCGGCTTTCGCAATAGAAGCAACTAACTCTTGTTTACTTACCGCAACCTCCTTTACCATTACTTTTAATTCGACAATAGATAAGGCATCCTCCTTTTTATTCTTCTCAATTTTATTATGATGCACGTTATGTTTTACATTAACATACATTCCCTTTTGGTACTTTCGTTTCTGTATAGTACAACTACTAACAACAAATGCAAAAAGTAAAAGGCTTAGTATAATTTTTGTGTATTTAATTTTCATGTTGCTTATTATTGTTCGACAAAAATTATTTTTTACGATAATTAAATCCTACTAATAATGAGATTCGATGTCCCGATTGATAATTGCCCCCTTTATCTCCAGCTTTATATCCTGTATCACGAAATCCCATGGAAGGCAGGTACGCTAAAGTAATTGGGAAGTTCACGTTCTCCTTTGTAAAATTCATACCTACGGCAATAACAACACCAAAAGCACCTCCAGCTCTATTTGAAAAACCCACTTTTGCAGAATCCGTATTTGCAAAATAAGTATGCTGCTCAACATTTCTAGACCAGTTAGGTCCAATTGCAAATTCAAATCTCTTTGCCTTACCAAATCCAATTCCACGTAAACCAATCAATCCAGAAATACTTGGTGCAATTAAATTTTTATCTCCCTTTTCTATTCCGCCAATTAATGGAACAAACTCTACAACCCCAGACAAACCATTTGACAATGTAAAAAGTCTCTTTTCGAATTGCCACCCAAACTGAGTTAAAATAGGTTTTTTAGCATTTAAATCGTAACCTGAAGCAATACTACCGGGTGTTATGAATGTAAAGCCGACCCTTGGTCCACCAAATGACTTTGGTTTAATCTTAGCGAAATCACTAGTATCTTCATTCTTCTTTTTAGTTAAGTCTGTAGGAATAATATAGTTTTGAAAATTATCTACCGACCCATTTTCGTAAGTAATACTTATAACTTGAGATTTTGAAATAACACGTGTAGGACCTTCAAGGTTATCGAAGTTTTTAAATTTTAATTCTGTATCAGTTACTTCAATAATTTTTGATTTAATTATTGCGGAACTTTTAAGGAGAATAATGTCCTGTGAATAAATGCTTGCAGAGACACATAAGAATGCAAATAAAGAAATTCTTTTCAAAGTTTCTTTTAATTTAAGTGTTTGCTGTTTTTTGATTAAAGTTTTCATTGTTGCTTGTTTTAAAATTTATACTGCAATGTTAAATCAAGTAGAAGCGGTAGCATTATTGAAATTTGGGCGAAGAAATTTCAGTATATGATTTTTCGCAAATCAATCTTGAAGCCTAATAAAAAAAGTGTGTTCTTTTGTGTTTTTTGCAAGAAACAGTGCGCTATTTGCGTTTTTTGCAAATATTTACATGTGTAAATATTAAAAAAAGCAATAAATTTAACTTACAAATATTAAAACTATACTTATGATTAAAAAATTACTCCTTATTTCTTCGTGTTGCTTATTAGCAATTATTGGAAAATCACAAAACTCTATTGGCAATGGCGCTTTTGAAAATTGGGCAACAACAAATTATGAGAATTTACAGTTTTATAATACTGGAAATATGCAGGCCTTAAGCCGCAATTTTGTTGCTAATTGTAATAAGTCAACTGATGCTTACCATGGTTCCTTTGCAATACAATTAACAACATTATCTAATGCAACTGATACCGCAGACGCTTTTTTTTACAATGGTAACCCCAACGGAGATTTTGGGTCGGGCGGAATGCCTTATAGTGAGCAACCTACAGGTCTTCGCTTTTACTACAAATGTAATTTCATGCCCAATGATACTGGAAACGTAATTATTATGTTTAAAAAAAATGGGGCAGAGATAGGATTACACATTGGTAAACTTTATGGTGTACAAACTAGTTATCAATTATATACTGCCGACTTTACAAGCATATTAACCCAAGCTCCTGATAGTGTAGTGATTGGGATTGTTACTTCTAATGTTATTGCAGAGGTTGGAGGAATTGGAGGTTCAAGCCTTTTAGTTGATAGTCTTTCGTTTGTGGGTGTAACAAATCAACCAGCAATGATGAATGGTGATTTTGAGTTGTGGCAAAATGAAAGCTATTCTAAACTAGTTGACTGGGACGCGAACGATAGAGGTACAACAATTTCGAATAATGCTTATGCCGGAAATTATGCCCTTGAGTTGTTTACATTTGATGACGGAGGAAATTCGGTTCGCGCTGGTACTGCTACTAATGGAAATTCTTATCCTGGCGGAACAAATGGTGGTGACCCCTTTAGTAGTCAAATTGACACCTTAATTTTTAGATACATTTATACTCCTGCAATCACAAATCCTTTGGATAGCGCACAGATTAATTTAAATTTTAAATCGAATGGTAGTACATTTGCAGGGCAAACTAAATTCTTGGGTACAGCTGCAACATACACTTATGGAGAAATGCCAATTAATTTATTGCAAGTGCCTGACTCGATACTAATTTTTCTTTCATCATCAAAAACTTGGAATCCAACACAAAATTGTATTGGAAGTAACTTCATTATTGATGAAATATGTTTTAAATCAAACCCACTTACTACAGGTATTCCTAAAATATCAAACAACTCTAACTTCACTATCTATCCTAACCCTGGAAAAGATATTATTACAATTAATGCATTAAACCTAACCAAAACCAATACTATTGAAATAAACAATATATTAGGAGAGGCAATTCTTAATTCAACTTTTACTGGAAAACAAACTCAGTTAAACATCTCAAACTTAGCTGCAGGTACTTACTTTATTACCGTACTTAGTGATACTGAAAAAGTAGTGACTAAGTTTATTAAGGATTAATCTAAACCTAATTCATAAAAAAAGCCCGAATAATCTCGGGCTTTTTTTATGAATTTTTAGATACAAACGGATTGTTCCTTTGTTTTACCGCACAAAATATCAGTTTAATTATTTTTTACGATACATATTTAACTAATTGATTTTCAGTCATATTAATCGACAACAATTAATTACAAATAACTGCATCCGTCTATAAATGTTTATTAACCGACTAAGGCTTTCACCCCGCCGTTACTTTGCATCGTCAAATTTTGATAGCGCTAAATCGGAAACAGACAAACTGATAATTAATAAACAATTTAAAAAAACAAAAAACATGAACTCAATTAAAAACAAAGTAACGCTAATCGGAAACATAGGAAATGCACCCGATATTAAATCATTAGATAACAACAAAAAACTTGTACGAGTATCTATCGCAACCAACGAAGTATATAAAAATCAAAAAGGTGAGCGTGTAACAGATACAACTTGGCACAATGTAATTATGTGGAGTCCGCTTGCAGAGATAGCCGAGAAACTTTTAAAGAAAGGATCTGAAGTTGCAATTGAAGGAAAGTTAATCAATCGCAATTACACAGATAAGGAAGGAGTGAAACGTTACATCACAGAAATACAAGCAAGTGAGATGGTTTTATTAGGTAAGGCGCCTCAATAAATTAATATCGATTAAAAAAAATTAAATAATTCATCAAATACATAATACCATGCAATCAATTAAAAACAAAGTAACACTAATAGGCAACCTAGGCAAAGCGCCTGAAGTAAAAACATTAGACACAAACAGAAAAGTAGCACGTATATCGGTTGCAAGCAATGAGGTTTATAAAAACGCAAAGGGCGAAAAAGTAATTCACACCACATGGCACAATATAGTTATGTGGGGTAAACTTGCAGAGTTGGCTGAAAGTTCATTAAACAAAGGAACTGAAATTGCCATCGATGGTAAACTCATCAACAGAAACTACACCGATAAAAATGGAATCGAAAGATTTACAACCGAGATACAGGCGAATGGCTTATTAATTTTAGGCCAAGCATAATATCAATTCTTAACTTCAATTAAACCTAATTTCTTAATCAATTAAAATTAATCAATATGAAAAACAGTATCAACAAAGTAACTTTATCAGGAAACATCGGAACAATTCCAACTATTAAAACAACTACAAACAACAAGAAAATGGCGTTCTTATCATTAGGAACACATGAGTTTCTAAAAACCGAAGAAGGTAAATTAAAACGTATTACTATTTGGCATAAAGTAATCCTTACAGGTAAGCTTGCAGAAATTGGTGAATCACTTTTAACCAAAGGTGCCGCGGTTCAAGTTGCAGGTAAATTAGTGAACCGAATAGTGAAAAGTAAAGATGGCTTAGTACATAAAACAACAGAAATTAGAGCGAAAGACCTCGTTATTATGGGCAAAGCTTAATCTGGCAGATAATGCCACCCGCCAAGGCGGGTTTAATCCTCGCATTACTCTTGCCCATGGGCAAGAGTAATGCCATCCCTTCGGGATTTCCATACTACTAAAATTCAACATTCATATCGCAACAAAAGTCCGAAGGACTGAAACTATTCTAACCCCCCACACTGCGTTTGGGGAAACCAAAAAACCCGCAACGCGGGTGACATTATAACTATGGCAGGATCGTACTCACAATTATATATACAAATTGTTTTTGCAGTGAAGTTCAGAGAAAACCTTATTGCAAAAGAATGGAAGGAAGAACTTCATAAATATATCTCAGGAATTATTACATCAAAAGGCCATAAGGCAATTATTGTAAATGGCGTTGCTGATCATGTTCATTGCTTTATTGGATTAAAACCAGCAATGGCGATATCAGATTTAGTTAGAGATATAAAAAACAATTCATCTAAGTTTATTAATGAAAGTAATTTCGTAAAGGGAAAATTTAGGTGGCAAGAAGGTTATGGAGCATTTTCCTATTCCCAATCATCTGTTGAGAATGTATACAATTATATTCTGAATCAAGAAAAACATCACGAATCAAAAACATTTAAACAAGAATATGAAGAGTTCTTAAATGAATTTTATATTGAATATAAACCAGAATATCTTTTGGATTGAAGAATAAATAAATGCACACTTCTTATAAAACACATTATGCTAGTAAAAACATATGGTTGCGCAGTTACAGGAATTAATGCAACCAAAGTAACAGTTGAAGTAAATATCTCCAGTGGAGTAAATTTTTTCATGGTTGGATTACCCGATAATGCTGTTAAAGAAAGTCAACAACGGATTGTTGCAGCAATAAAAAACACAGGTTATAAAATGCCAACAGGAAAAACAATTACTGTAAACATGGCGCCAGCAGATATCCGTAAAGAAGGTTCGGCATATGACTTAACAATTGCAACTGGAATTCTAGCAGCATCAGAACAAATTGCTTCCGAAATAATTTCTGATTATGTAATAATGGGCGAGTTATCATTAGATGGTGAATTGCGTCCAGTGCGTGGCGTTTTGCCTATTGCGATAAAAGCTAAGGACGAAGGTTTCAAAGGAATTATACTGCCAATGCAAAATGTTGCAGAGGCAGCCGTTGTTGAAGGCTTAGATGTATTAGGGGCAAATTCACTCAAGGAAATTATAGAATTTTTCAACGGTGATTTCAATTTACATACAGAAGAATTTAAAGGCTTTATTGAAGAAGACTTTCACGGAGATATTGAATTTGATTTTTGCGATGTGCGTGGACAAGAAAACATTAAACGTGCTTTAGAAATTGCGGCGGCTGGAGGACATAATGTTATTTTAATTGGTCCGCCCGGAGCAGGTAAAACAATGTTATCAAAAAGACTCCCTTCTATCCTACCAACTTTAACAACAGCAGAAGCACTTGAAACAACAAAGATTCATAGCGTAGCTGGAAAACTTAACAAACAAAATGGTTTAGTTAAGCAACGCCCCTTTCGCGCACCACATCACACAATCTCCGATGTAGCACTAGTTGGCGGAGGAACCAATCCGCAACCTGGAGAAATTTCATTAGCACATAATGGAGTCTTATTTTTAGATGAGTTGCCCGAATTTAAACGAACGGTTTTAGAAGTTATGCGTCAACCACTAGAGGATAGAGTTGTAACAATTTCAAGAGCGAAAAATACGGTTGAATATCCAGCGAGCTTTATGCTCATTGCAAGTATGAATCCTTGCCCTTGTGGTTTTTATAATCACCCCGAAAAAGATTGCGTATGTGGGCCCGGTGTAGTGCAAAAATATTTAAACAAAATTTCTGGGCCATTATTAGATAGAATTGATTTACATGTTGAAGTAACTCCTGTTCCTTTTAACGAATTATCAAAAGCGCCTGCAACAGAAAAAAGCGTTGACATAAAAAAACGTGTAATTACTGCCAGAGAAATTCAAGGAAGTAGATATGCGAATAGAGAAGGAATTCATTGCAATGCACAAATGAAAACAAAAGATTTACAAACAATATGCAAATTAAATGAAGCAAGTTCTGCTTTGCTTAAAACCGCAATGGAACGTTTAGGATTATCAGCACGCGCATACGACCGAATATTAAAAGTAGCTCGCACAATAGCTGATTTAGAAAAATCCGAAAACATAGAAACAAATCACATTGCAGAAGCAATACAATACAGAAGTTTGGATAGATCAAACTGGGCAGGTTAAACCATTATGAACTTAATTCCCAAAGAAACAATTCTAAATAAAATATACTTTATTAGAGGACAAAAAGTAATGCTTGACAGCGATATTGCAGAATTGTATCAAGTTGAGACAAAACGATTAAAAGAACAGGTTAAGCGAAACTTAAGCCGTTTCCCTAAAAACTATATGTTTGAATTAACTGAAACAGAGTATGAAGTTTTGAGGTCGCAAATTGCGACCTCAAAAGTAGGAAGAGGTGGGACGCGTTATTTACCAATGGTTTTTACCGAACATGGTGTTCTACAACTTTCAAACGTATTAAAAAGCGAAAGAGCAGAAAAGGTTAGTTTCATTATAATTGATGTATTTGTTAAACTACGAGAAACAATTTTAGACAATACCGAGTTGCGATTAATGATAGAGGAAGTAAAAAAGAAATCAGAAAACAACACTAAAAACATTGAATTGGTTTTTCAATACTTGGATGAATTACTTCAGAAGAAAGACAATCAAGGTAAAAGAAAACAGATAGGATACAAAGCATAGCGCATTCATTCCTTACTTTGAAAATCAATTCCTATTGCGTAGCTTTGAAATCGAATGACAGCAGAGGGATTAACAATAGAAGACTTTTTAACTCAAAGTAAAAACGAACTCATTATTGATGTAAGAGCTCCTATTGAATTTTTTAAAGGCCATGTTCCTGGCGCAACAAATATTCCCTTATTCGAAAACTCCGAAAGAGAAGAAATTGGAACTCTATATAAACAACAAGGAAAAGAAACTGCAGTTACTCGCGGATTAGAAATTGTTTCGCCAAAAATGGTTCCTTTTGTAAATCAAGTAAAAGAATTAACAAAGAACAAAAAAGCATTTATTTATTGCGCTAGAGGCGGAATGCGTAGTAATAGTTTTGCTTGGTTAATGAATACTTCAGGCTTAGAAGCGAAAATTTTAAAAGGTGGATATAAAACATATAGAAACTATGTGTTAGATTATTTTATAAATCCAAGAGAAATAATTTTACTTGGTGGAAAAACTGGAAGTGGAAAAACAGAAGTATTAAAAGAACTTCATTCTTTATCTTATCCTGTTGTTGACTTAGAAAAGATTGCTCATCACAAAGGTTCTGCTTTTGGCGCAATTAATGAAGAAAGACAAAATCCGCAGCAATTATTCGAAAATCATTTGTTTGTTGCATTCAATGATATAAGCAGTAATAAAATTATTGTTGAAGACGAATCACAAACAATAGGTTACAACAAATTACCACATCCATTGTGGTTACAAATGAAAAAAGGAACCATTATTAAATTAAACATCCCTTTTGAATTAAGAGTGCAAAAGCTAGTTGATGATTATACCACAACCGATATTGAAGCATTAAAAACCTGTGTTGCTAAAATTGCCCAGCAATTGGGCTCAATGAATGCGAGACTATGCATGCAATACCTAGACGAAAATAATTTAGCTGAAGTGGCTCGTTTATCTTTGTTTTATTATGACAGAGCCTATGATTATAAGTATCAAAATAAACTAGAGCAAACGGTAATCGAAATTGATTCGGATACCATTGATGCAAAAACAAATGCCCAGAAAGTAAAACAAGTAGTTGATTCCTTATTATAATTTATCATGTCATTTAAACTTACACAATTTAGTAAAGCTTCGGGATGCGGATGCAAAATTGCACCCGCTGTACTTGAAGAAATTTTAAAAGGAACAAAAAGTTCAATTAATTTCTCCAACTTACTTGTTGGAAATGATACAAAAGACGATGCCGCTGTTTTAGAATTGGAAAACGGAAATTGCATAATAAGCACAACTGATTTTTTTACACCTATAGTTGACGATGCATTTGATTTCGGAAAAATATCTGCCACCAATGCAATAAGCGACATTTACGCCATGGGCGGAAAACCGTTGATGGCAGTGGCAATTTTAGGCTGGCCCATTGATAAAATTCCAGTTGAATATGCTCAAGCGGTAATTAAAGGCGCACAAGAAATATGCAACAAGGCTGGCATTCCTTTAGCCGGGGGACATAGCATAGATTCACAAGAACCTATATTTGGTTTAGCGGTTACAGGCGAAGTAAAAAAAGAGCACTTAAAAAGAAACAATACTGTTAAAGAAAATGATGTGCTATACTTAACCAAACCAATTGGATTAGGTGTATTAAGTACTGCTTTAAAAAGAGGATTATTAAAAGAGGAAGACTACGAAATCTTCTTAAAAATAACTACAACACTTAATAGCATTGGTGAAGATCTGGGCAAATTAAGTTTTGTAAATGCTATTACTGATGTTACAGGTTTTGGTTTTGCTGGTCATTTACTAGAAATGCTTGAAAAAACAGACTACTCAGCAGTTGTTACAAAAGAGTCTGTCCCAGTTATTGACGCTGCAAAACAATTTACTAAACAATTTGTTTTCCCAGATAATACAACAAGAAACTACAATGCGCAATCCGAATTTATTTCTGGATTAGTTGACTTGGATTTATTACTATTCTGCGACCCACAAACTTCAGGAGGTTTATTATTTAGTGTAGATGCTAAACATGAAGCTGAAATGGATAAATTTTTGAACGATAAAAATCAATTCTTTTCTAAAGTTGGAAACATAAAAACGGGGCAAGAAAAAAAACTGATTTTTATTTAAACCCCTCTGTAATTCTTATTAAACCAAGCCATTGGTATATCTGCTTCAAAAGATCCACTTGGGTTTTTAATTCTTTTTTCTAATCTACCTTCAACAACAAAGCCAATACTTTCATAAAACGTAATTGCCCTTTTATTACTCTCTCTTGCAATTAATTCAACTCTCAAAATATCAGGTTTCTCATTCTCTAACGTTCCCAGCAACTCAGTAAACAACATCTTACCCACTCCATTGCCTTGGTGATTAGGATGAACAACAATAGTTAATTCAGATAGAACATGAGAAAAAACTGAAGGTTCTAATCGATAACAATGAATCTCTCCTACTAATATATTTGTTTCAATCTCTTCAACCAACAAAAATATACCCGTTGCCAAAGAATTTTCCAAATTTCTTTTTATGTAAGCTTCTGTAATTTCTTCTTCTGTCCTTGCTATTCCTCCAATCTCTTTAGCAACTAATTGGTACAAGTTTCTTATTTTAGAAAGATCTTCTAAGCTAGCCTCTCTTATTTTATATTTCGCTTTACTCATTTTACGAATCGAAATTACTAAAAATTTGTTTTCATAAAAAAACCTGATGCTAATAGCATCAGGCTTGGGTTTTAGCACATTAAATTACAACTATCTTGAAATTAAAACTTGTTTACTCAACGTTTCATTACCTAAACTTATGTGCACGATATATTGCCCCTCGTATAACGTGGTTACATCAAAGTAAGCAATCGTTGTTCCTTGATACAAAGTTGTATTTTGGATTTTCTTCCCTTGCAAATCAAACAATTCCACTATTAAATTTTCCGGATTAATTGTTCCAACTTGCACAGCAATTAAGTCGCTTGCAGGATTTGGGAAAATAGAAACATTTAAATTCTTAATACTAAAATCTTTCATGCCTATTGCTGGGCCAGTATATGTGGTTACACTTTCAGTTATAGAAGTCACCTTTGCTGCTACCTTGGTTCCATAGTAAGTTGGGCCAACTAAATAAGGGTAAGCTGAATTCCAATTTTCATCCACCGTTGCAAAATAACAATATGTTCCGTTTGGATATTCAGGTGTTACACAAAAACGGCCATTATGATAATCTAAATAATCAGAAGCAGTTGGAGCTATATATTCGTAATCTTCTTTAAAATAGCCCAAATAATATGTTGTACCAACGGGAGGACCATCCGTTACATTTGTTCCATCGTACAAATGAGTACGTGTTGTAATGTTTCTTAAACTGAAACTGGATTTCATTCTAACAATACCACCTGTTCCATCCGTGTTTTTATAACCATAAGCCCCGTAAACTGGAAAGCCATCATATGCAAAGCCAATAAGTGGTGAATGCACTGTACTATCAATCACATATAAACCATCTGCATCATATAAGTTACAAATAGTAGAAACAACATTTAAATCTAATTTATATGCACTAGGATTTTGGTGATGATGGTAATTACCCATCGCCGGATGTCCTTTAGAACAATCAAAGCCAGCCATTTCAGCCTTAATCGCATCTCTATTCCAAATGCCATCACCTACTCCGCCTGCAGGACCACCAGCTATGGTGTTAGTCGAACTCTTCCAAGAAACTCCATCTCTATAATCAAACATAGCAACACCATTTATAAATACACCTATGTTTCCACCTGATGTTGCGGTTGCTGTACCAGTGTTTTGAACAGGATTTAATGGGAATTTAAAAATTGCATTTTGACTTGTAGCCAATGATGGATTGCCATCTAAAAAAGGTCCTGTAATATAAGCAGGTAAACCCGTAGTAGTTGCATAAACAAAGTTTGCAGAGTATTGTACTGATTGAACATTAACTAAACCTGCATCATTAATCGGGGTTGAGTTCCCATTAACATAATGACGTGCTGTTGTAGTTGTGTTTCTCATCCAAGCCATAATAGCTGGGCTAGTTTGTGCGCTCGCAAATAATCCACTTAAAACTATTGAGCTTAGTATTGCTAATTTTTTCATGCTTTTTCGTTGTGTTTAATGTATAGACGATTTAAAATATCCAATCCCTCGCTAAATTCGTCTTTTTTTCTCAGATTATTCTTTCAGTAATTTCAACGGGTTTAACCCTAGTGTGATATTTCTCAAGAAATAAATGCCGCGGGGCAAGGATGAAAAATCTTGCTTTTCCATACCTTGTCCAGTATATATTACTTGGCCCAAACTATTTGTTAATTCATATTTATTATTAGTTGACTTAGGACTTAAATTTATGAATGATGAAAATGGATTTGGATAAATAGTGAAATCGCTTTCAGCTCCAGTACTTTTAATTCCAATACTCATACAACTTTGACTTCCTATCAGTGCATGAAGGGTGTCGCACAATTCATTATAATTTTGGATATCTAACACCGACATTGAAGTGCCTAATAAATTTGTATTTTCAAATTGGTCATTAGTTCGATTATAAAATTCTTCTGTTCCGTCATCTAAACGCATTAAATGGTAATTCTGATTCCGAATAGTTGCTCCATCATTTGTATCAACTGGAACAGTAAATTTTTGGGTAAATACCCAATCTCTAACACTTGCAGAACTATTATTTATTATTGGCAACAAACTCTTACTATCCACAGGAAGCATATTTATAGGAATATAGTTTAACCAATCTTCAAATTGGTTCATTTCACAAATTGTTGCTAGTAGATCAGTTGTACTTACCAATGCTTCTGATACTCTATTGGGACTAACAACCGAAGGCCCCGAAATAATCATTGGAACTCTTACTCCATAATCGTAAAGTGTATTTTTTGATTTAGTCCTAATCGGATTCTGAGATGTTCTTGTATCATTACCATTATCACCAATAAAAATAATATTTGCACTATCCATTAGATTATTTGCATTCAAATACGTAATCAATCTTCCTACTTCAGTATCCAAAGCTTCCAAGGCTGCTTTTAAATATTGTTTTGGATTTGCAAGCATATCCGCCGTAGTTCCAGTTAACCCTATTACCGTAGTTAAATTTGATGGAGGAACATGAAGCGGTGTGTGAGGCGCATTAAAAGCAAGCCATAAAAAGAATGGTTTATTTGAATTAACTGTGTCTATCCAACCAATAGCTTCATTAACGGTTTGTGTTGTAGCATAAGTACTCACATTGCTACTTAATCCATTTGTTACAATAGGGTAATTAAAATAATCTGTAATCGCACCATTAAAATTTCCTGAATAATAATCAAATCCACATTTGTTTGGATACAAATATTTAGATGGCTGCCCTATTGTTAAATGCCATTTTCCAATACATGCTGTATTATACTTTATTGGAGAATAATTTTTGAGCAACTTGGCAACACTCATTTCAGCAGTATCAATTTGTGGCGAAGTTGCACCCGTAATAACTGCACCAATTCCTGTACGAAATGGATATTTCCCTGTTAAAATTCCAGCTCTTGTTACAGAGCACAGTGGACTCCCCCAGGCCTTATTAAATAACACGCCCTTATTAAGTAGCTGACGAATGTTAGGTGTGTTTGCGGTGTCAACTGATTCATTATAAAAACCAAAATAATCGGGGCTTATATCATCAGCAATGATTAAAATGGTATTCTTTTGGGAGAACACACCGAAAGAAAAAATAAAACTCAAAAATGTAAAAATCACTTTTTTCATAAATTCCATTTGGTGTGCTTTGACAAGTATAAATTCCAAAGGTTTAATTACAAATGAAAAAATCTTAATCCCTTGATAAGGCATCTATGTTTATGGTATTACAACAGCAATTAACTACTTATTATTTCTATAATAAATTTGACATCCTATTGATTTTGTATCTGTTATCTTTAATTTTTCATTTGCCAATAAGGCATCTACGGTATTTGCTACAAAATGAGTTTTTACTTGTTCTGGTTGCATTCCGTTATCATCAATTGCACCATTATATTTTATAACCCATTGATTATTCTCTTTCCAAATAACAAAAGCATGAGGAGTTTTTTGCGCATTAAAGTTTTTAGCTACCTTTTGCTCTCCATCATAAAGATACGGAAAATTAAATTTTTCAGTTTTTGCTTTATTTACCATCTCTATAAAAGTATCTTCCTCATACTGTATAGTATCTGTTGAACTAATTGCAATTAAAGGGACTCCTAACTTTTCATATTTTTCATTTAATGCGTTAAATCTTGGGGGATACAATTTTGCAAAAGGGCAGTGGTTACAAGTGAAAATAATAATGAAACCCTTTGCCTCTTTATAGTCAGAAAGAGAAACATTTTTCCCATCAACATTTTTTAATTTAAAATCACTTATTGGTTCTTTATGAAGACCAATAAAACTCATCATAAGCAAAAGACTTACAAACACAATGGTATATTTGAAAATTTGTTTCATTACTCAACTATGAATTTTTTACTTGTAGTTATTTTCGTTTTATCATCTGTTAACTGAAGAAAATAAATTCCTTTAGGCAAACCACTTATGTCAATTCCATTTTCTAGTTCAGGCTTTGGAAGCATGTATATAGTTTTTCCTGATGCATTAAGCACTCTAACATAATATGCTTTTTGACTAGGGTCAGGAAATGAGACATACAATCTATCTGTTACTGGATTTGGAAACAAAACAAAGTCTGGCTGCAATGTTAGTAAATTACCTATTCCTAAAGGATTCGTTACAACAAATTGTCCCATCATCCCATCATCTTCATGATTGGCAAAATGACAATGATACATAAACGGATGAATTGGATCTGCATAATCATCAAACTTTGCAACAAAAGAAACAGATTCACCTCTTGGAACATACATTACATCTTTCCAACCCGACTCATGAGTGCCAACTGCTGAAGCATTTCCATTACGTGCTACTAGTTTAAATTCCACATCATGTATATGAAAAGCATGTCCAAATACATTGTTATTAGTTATTGTCCATTTTTCAATTGCGTTCAGATTTAATGTATGATTAATTGTGCTAATATTAAATGCAGCATTGTCAAAAGTAAAAGCTGCACCAGCTTGTCCCCCTGTTATTGTAACACTTCTATTTACAGTTGCATCTGCTGAAGCCCAATAAGTATTATTTGCTAATACACTTGGAACTGCACTAATTGGATTACTTGTTGTTGCTGCTACATTAACATGTAATACCGTAAAATCCAGATTATTTAATAAACTTCCGAACTGACCAGTTGTATTAGGCTCTCCACCAGGAAATCCAAACGCTTGCCCCGAATTATAAGCTTTTAAATCTAACGTTGCACTAACAGCGTCATTACTTAAATCAACCATTATTTCAACACGCTCACCAACCATTAATTTTACACGGGTAACTGCTACTGGAGCATTTAATAAACCTCCATCATTTGCAATGATATAGAAAGTACGATTATCACTAAACCCTAAATTATATCCACGTTCTATTTCTGCATTTAAAATTCTTAATCTGACAAATTGCTTAGGTAAACTTACTTGCGCATTGGGCGTACCATTGGTAAGCATATAATCTCCGTAAGAAGAATTAGTAGTTACAAATTGATTACTTGCATCATATCTTCTACTTGTTAAAACAATTGGTAAATCATCAACTCCATAGGTTCTTGGCAATGATAGAGCAGCTTCATTTTGGTCCCTAACAATTATAAAACCACCTAAACCTTTTGAAATATGTTCAAGCGTCATTTCGTGCAAATGAGGGTGATACCAATAGGTAGCTGCATTATTAATTACCTTCCAATAGGGCGACCACGTTGTACCTGCTGGTATTACTTGGTGAGGACCACCATCCATCACTGCAGGTAAATGCATGCCGTGCCAATGAATAGTTGTAGAATCATTTAAATTATTTGTTACATTAAAACGAACAGTATCTCCTTGATTAAAAAATAATGTTGGCCCCCAAAAGGAATGGTTATTAATCGCTCCTGTTATTGTTTGGTTTCCAGTTTTTAATTGTGCAAAAGTATCTTTTAATGCCAAATTAAAAGTAGTTCCCGACATGGTATCAGGAATCATCAGATTATTATAAGTTTGGGCGTTGGTAGTATTGGAAATTGAGATTCCGAAAACGAACAACATTACAATTAATTTTATTTTTTTCATACTAATACAATGTTTCTATATGTATTAGTCGATGGTTTTTTATTAATCCTTCGCTTCCTTCGAAAATAGTTTTTTTGGATAGGAATATCTTTTGTCGAATAAAAACTTCTTATCCGTAAGGGTCAACAAGAAGGTAATAATATCAACTTGTTCAGAGGGTTTTAACATAATTGGTTTTGTCAAATGAGGGGAAAGTGTTTTACTCTTAGTTATACCAAATACATAATGCTTCAACACTTCTTGAAGTTTCTTAAATCTACCATCGTGCATATAAGGTTGAGAAAACTCAATATTACGCAAAGTAGGCACTTTAAACTTTAGTGAATCACTTGGATTATGGGTTATTCCCATTCTACCAATATCGTTCAATGTTGTATCAATTGGTAATCCATTATTTTGAAATGAGGCATTTGTAAACAAAGGCTCAGTGTGGCAAGCAGCACAGTTTTTTTTAAACAATGCATATCCTTTTTTTTCTTGCTCAGTAAACTTTGCTTTGCCCAGCATTACACTATCATACTTAGCATTTGAGCTAACTAGTGTAAGCATAAATTGTGAAATGGCTTTTAATGTATATTCTCCAGTTGCTAAAGAATCTCCAAAAGCTTTCGAAAATAGTTTTTTATATAAAGTGTTTCGTTGCAATTTTTTTATCACGTTTTCTATTTTCTCATCCATTTCGAGATGATTGCTGATTGGCGCAAGTGCTTGTACATCTACGTGATTAACTGCCCCATCCCACATAAATTTATTTTGCCAAGCTAGGTTCATTAATGCAGGTGAATTACGATTTCCAATCCTATCATTAATACCATGACTAAGTGCATGATCAACATGTGTAAATGCTGTAAACTGGGAATGACAGCTTGCACAAGAAATACTGCTGTCCTTTGAAAGTATAGGGTCGTAAAATAAAGCGCGACCTAATTCTACTTTATCAGCACTTAAAGGGTTTTTATTAAAATCGTATGCTGGCTTTGGCCATTTAGTCGGAACAACAAAAAGAGGCTCGGTAACTGTTTTAAAAGCAAAAACAATTAGCAAAGAACAAATTATTAGTAGTGCGTCCTTTCTCATTTCGCTGAAAATGATTTTGCAATGTTTTGTGCCATTACCATAGCTTTTGCAGATGGAGACATTATATGATTTACTTCCGTAAGATTGATACTCGCCAAAAATTTAGTAACATCTAAATCAACAGTAATGTTCGTTGCGTTATTTACAGGAAGTTTAATTACTTGCAAAGCATTGTATGGAAACAAATATCCACCAATGTGAAATTTAAATTCATTATTTCGGGTTTTGCATTTACTACTCTTGCCTTCCAGTTTAAAATTAATGTACCCACTATTCCAAGCCCAATACATACCTTTAGTAGGATCCAAATCCCCACCCATTGCACCCATTTCATTGGTCAAACTATCTATTCCTAAATTAAATTTAACCTCGTCATAGCTAATATTTTGCGGGACAGATAAATTTAATTTGCAGGAATTATCTTTTGCAATATCAATTAAATAGTAACTACTTTTTTCTTCCCAAATTTTTTTTCCGTCCTTTAAGAACTGGATGTTTGAGCAGTAAAATCTAATGGAAGAAATTTCAATAGAATCTTTCTTAGAAAAAAAACTGGTGGTGTCGTTTAGGCTAATATTATCAGTTCCAAAGGAAGAAGAGAATTTAAGCTCAATGTTTTTAGTTTGCTGCGCTTCAGCCAGCCCAACAAAAAGAAACAAAAATATAAACAACTTACTTCTCAAGTCTTTCTTTTGGCATTTGGCGTTTATAAAACAACGTGGAAATTTCCTGAGTTAAAGCTTCGAAATATTGTTGCTGATCAGGCTTGCAAAGTGATTTCATTTCTAAAAAATGATTGTAGTGTATATTCTCAATTTCTGCTTGCACACTAGCAATTTGATTTATCAATGAATCTCTTTCAGTTGCGCTATTTTCCTTAGTTAGTGTTGAATACAATTCATTCTTTATATTCAATATTTTTTCATCAGATGTTCTTATCTTTTTTTGATGCTCTTTTATTATTGCTTCGTATTGCTCTACTTGCTTATCATCAAAATGCAATTTTTCGATAATTATTTTTTTTGGACCTTCTCCCATTGGGTGCTTAGGCTTTTTAAATAACATAAACCCCGCTAACACTAGGTTAGAGATTAATAATCCAATAGCAATGATGCTTAAAAATTTTACCTTGTTCATTTATTTTAATATAAAGAATTATTTGGCATTAAATCCATTACCTCAGCTACGTTAGTATTAGTACGATTTGCTTTTGCATTATAACTAAGCACCGCCACATTCATAATAACAACAATGGCAAAAGAAACTCCTAAGGACCAAGCTAAACGCTTAGAAAAAGAATACCCGCTACCATTATCTATTTGTTGTTGAATACGTGTAAACAAAAAAGGTGGAGCATCTACCTGCTTTATTTGATTTAATATATCTAAATTGACTTTCATTTGTGGGGTATTATAGTGTTTGACGTTGTTTATTCTATTTTCCTTCGCTGTCTTCTAATTTTTTTGAAAGATTTGTTTTTGCCCTCTGTATTAATGATTCAACTGCTTTACTGCTTGTACCCATAATCTCCGCTATTTCTGCTTGCGATTTATGCTCTATTTTACTAAGAATTAAAGCTGTTTTCTGGTTTTCGGGCAGTTCGTTTATTAATTTAAAAATTCTTGAAATCGATTCTTTGTGCTCCATTTGAACGCCAGGGTGGTCAAACTCGGGTTGGTCGTGTTTTACTTCATTACTTTCATCATAAAATAAAGAAGTAAAAAAGCCGAAACGCTTTTTGCGTTTTTTTGCCTTTATGTGATCTAATGATTTATTAATGGTAATACGGTAAACCCATGTTTTAATACTTGACTCTCCTTTAAATGTGTGCATGGATTGATTAACCGAAACAAACACATCCTGCGCAATCTCTTGTGCTTCCTCATAATTTTGAACGTACTGCAAAGCAAGGTTAAAAACCATTTTGCTGTGTTCGCGGTATATATGTTCAAACTTTTGCACTTGCAATTATAAGGCAAAAAAATTAGAGAACCGTTGTTTTTTAGATAGCAATTCATTTTTCAATAATACGGGCTATCATTTTTAAATGGATTTGTCGGCCTATTTATAAAACAGATACCAAGTTTTAAAGGTGTGTTCGCCACTCCTATTTCTGTAAAAACTCCTAAGTAATTTGTTATCTTGAACCTAAAACCAAATAGTGCTTCTGCTGCTATAAAATTTGAACTTATTGGATTTGAATAACCATTCCCTTTTATTAAAACGCACTTATTATTTCTAAAGCCACAAGAAGCAGCAACATAAGCCTCAGCATACCTTGTAGTTAAAAACTGCCAATTATAACGAAACATTATTTGAAACATTATTCCTTTGTAGCCATACACATGTCTATTATTTCTATTCAGCACAGCACCATTATATTCTTGATAATTTACAACACCACCAAAATGCATACGTTTCCCGACACTCTTTACTACCGATAAACTAGCGGGAATCCTTGTTTTATGGTTACTAATATATGCCCCTGAATCAGGTTGAAATGTTTTTGCAATATCAAATAATTCGGGCTCAAGTATTTTCTGAGTATAAGGATAAAAATTATACGAAAAAGAAACAACGATTTTATTATAAGAAGATGTATCTTTCGCTAGTTGATTCGACTGTGCTTGAGCCGCACAAAAATATAATAGGAATAATTTTACAAGAAGGCTTTTTACTATTCTATTAAATATCATCAAATCAAAAATACAACTTTTTACTAACCCAAAACTATTAAAACAAAAAACCCCCCGAATAGTCGGAGGGTTTTCTATGAAAATGTGTGAGATTATTTTTTCTCGTCTTTTTTCTCGTCTTTAGACTTGCAGCAAGATTTTTTGCCTTCATCCTTTTTGCAACAAGATTTTTCATCTTTACTGCAAGATTTTTTCTTCTTGCCTTTATCGTCACCTTTTTTATCGTCACCGATTACAGAAACGATTGTAGTGTTAGTTAAAGCAGAAACTGTTGAAGCTGAAACTGCTGTTACCATTCCGGTGAAAGCAAGCATTAAAAATAATTTTTTCATGGTGTTTTTCGTTTTGTTGTTGTTTATTAAATCAAAAATACAATAATTATTCCAAAGTTAAAATTAACAAATGTTAAAAAAGGCTTATCGACGGCGGTCTTTAAACATCTCTTTAAACTTGAACTCTATGCCCTCACTGGGTTTTGTAGCAGGAGATTGAACCAAATATCCTTCTTTATTAATTAAGTAAAAAGCGTTGGGAGCCTTTATCATGTAGCTATCTAAAACGTTTTGGTAATTTGCCCCGTTTAAAAACAACCAATTGTATTTAGGATTCTTTTTTACAAATTCTTGAAATTCTTTTTCTTTACCTGCCATGCAAATACTGATAAAAATCACCTTGTCTCCAAACTTGATTTTAAGTTGTTCCATCTTTTTTATCTCCTGAATACTTTCTGTGCTTGATGGAGAAAAGAAATTCATGTAAACATATCTACCTTTGTAATCTGCCAAAGAATGTAAATTACCATTTACATCAGGTAAAGCAAAGTCAGGTGCAGTTGCCCCTGCTTGCAAGTTTTGGAAGATGCGTAAAATGTTTCCACAAATTATTTTGTGTTCTTTAATTTTTGTTGTTGCATTTATTTCAGAAATTAAAGCTGTTATGTTTGCTTTACTGAAGCGCGGCACATAATATAATTCGTACAAGCCTTTAATAATAACTAACTCCCTTAATGTATCATTAGCTACCCAATTGTCGGCTTTTAAAGTTTTATTTAACTCTTTGTAATTTGGATCAATATTAATACTTGCTAAAATATCATTTCCTAATGGGCCTGAAGACATGGTTTGTAAATACTGCTTAAAAAACTGGTTAAAGAATTCCATGTACTCATAATTATGATATTCAATCGGATGATTAACCAAATATTTTGCTGCTAAGTAATTTCTATGTCTGCCTGTATTATCATTAATAAGCGCAAAGGTGTAACGCATGTATGTTTTAAAGTAATTACTCTTTACATCTTTATACCTTTCTTCCATGCGCAATTGAAAAGTATCTAAACGCCCATGAATTTTTTTTGCGACAAAATATTTATAATTCTTTTGCCAAAAATTATCGAACTGAATATTAAAATCAATGATACGTGCATTTAATTCGGTCGAATCGCCATGTATCATCAAATCTACGCTCTCTTCTGTGTTTGGATTATGATAATCAATTGTATCAGGAGGAAGAAAAGTAAAAGCATATTTAAACATAGTAAGCATGTAAAGCTTACCTACTTTGTTTTTAATTTTAACATGATAACAAGAAGGGTTTTTAACTTCAGTACTTAGTTCGAAATTACCTTTAGAATCTATCGTGTCAAAAGATTCCTTTACAGAAGTGTAGGTAATTAAATCAGTGAATCCATAAAGAGAAATTTCTTCGCCTTTGTAATCAGGAGCTTTACCAACAATGTAAGATGTTTGAGCAAAAGAATAAGCGCAGGCAACACTAAAATAAATTATTACTATTTGCCTTAGCCAATGGTTCATACTTAAATACGATTAAAATGCTTTTATATTGCAGAAAGCAAATTATATGCCGAAGCTATTAAGCACGTCCAACATGGCGCAAATGCACAACGTGTGATTTAACTGCGCTTAACATGCTTGGAAACTCGCGGTATTTTACATTAAACTCTTCGCAAGTTTTCATTAATATTTTATTCAAGTCAGGATAATGCACATGACTAATACGAGGGAACAAATGATGTTCAACTTGGAAATTAAGTCCGCCTAATAACCAACTTAATACTTTACTACGTGTTCCAAAATTTGCAGTAGTGTTCATTTGGTGAACAGCCCAATCGTTTTCAACAACTAAATTGTCTGCATTAACAGCAGGGGCAACAAAGTCAACATCTTCAACAACGTGCGCTAATTGAAAAACAATTGCCAATGTAAAACCAACAACTAATGAAGCTACACCATATCCTAAAAAGGTTTTACCCCAACCTATTAAGATACCTGGAAGAACTATAAATAATCCAATGTGAAACACTTTAGAAATCCAGAAAACAAAATGCTCTTTTACCGAAATAGGTTGCATTTCGGTATGGTCAGCAATTTTACGAGTAATATACTTCACGAAATCTCTGTAATACACCCAAAAGAAATAAGTTAAGGTATATAATACTGGCCAATAAATGTGTTGATACTTATGGAACCAACTTTTCTTTTGGTCGGTATGTATACGAATAAAAGGACGTACATCAATATCATCATCAATACCTTCTATATTAGTATAAGTGTGGTGATTAATATTGTGCTTTTGAGCCCAAAAGAAAGCATTTGCACCTAACATATTACTAGAATAAGCCATTATTGTATTTAATCCTCCTTTTGTTGAGTAACTTCCATGAGAACCATCGTGCATAATATTGAAACCTATTAAAGCCATCACAAATCCCATTAATGCAGAAGCTCCAATTCCAATCCAAATATTATTTGGAGTTAAGAATACTAACCATACATATAATGATACAAATGCTGCGAAAATGGTAATTGTTTTTAAGTACAATCTAAAATCTCCTGTTGATTTTTTTTGATTTGTTTTAAAGTACTCGTTTACTCGGCTTCTTAAAGTGAAAAAGAAAGCCGCCTGGGTGTTGTTAAATTTTACTTGCAAAATATTTATTTTTAATAAGCACAAATATACGACTTAAATACCCTTTTGATTCCTAAATCAATTTACTTTTTTCAAAAAGCAATCGTTAATTACCTGTTTTTTAAATGTTTAGAAAATAATGAATGATAAATAACATGAACAATTTATGTTAAACCTAGTAAATGGCTCGACAGAAATGATGAATAAAATTTCGTTCGTTTAAGAAAAAATCGATTCACTTTAACAATACTACACTTTTCTATCGGGATTACTTCCCAAAAAGGACTTCCAATTGCTAAAAGATTTTCCTCCTGTGCTTATGGTTTTTGACTGAAAATGATGGCAAATAGCAACACTTAAGGCATCACTGGCATCTAAATACTTAGGAAGTTCCTTTAAACCAAGCAATCGCTGAACCATTACTGCTAATTGTTCTTTAGAAGCGCTACCATTACCCGTAACACTTTGCTTTACTTTACGAGGTGAATACTCAAAAACGGGAATGTCTCTTTGCAAAGCCGCAGCCATTGCTACTCCTTGCGCCCTGCCCAGTTTAAGCATAGATTGTACGTTTTTTCCAAAAAAAGGTGCTTCAATAGCTAACTCGTCAGGGTTGTATTTATCTATTACTATAGTAAGTGCTTCAAATATTTGTTTTAAACGTAAGGTGTGGTCGTCATCGCCTTTTAGCTTAATTACATCGCAATGTAGGCAAGTCATTTGTTGTCCTTTGAGTTTGATAATGCCATAACCCAGCACAACTGTTCCAGGGTCGATACCCAGTATAATCTTTTCCTTTACCATTACTCAACAAAAATAACAATAAGTTTGGCGAACACCTATATTATGTGTGGCTAAAATAAATTACTTTTAAAAAGTGAAAAAAAGACTGGTACTTCTCTTTAAGATTTTATTAGGTGTTGCAAGTTTTGTGTTCTTGTGGTTTAAGCTTAAAGACCAACTTACTCCTGAAAAACTTGCTGTGTTAAAGCAAACGCTTTTTCTTGAAAACAATCTTTCACTTTTTATTTTTGTTTACTTGTTAATGATTCCAAACTGGCTTATAGAAAGTTACAAATGGAAAATTATTACTGCGCACATTGAAAAGATTACTTACCTAAAAGCAATAAAGGGTGTGCTTGCTGGTATTTGCATTGGAAACATTACTCCTGGGCGCTTTGGCGAATTTGCAGGAAGATTAATTTACTTTAAACCCGAACATCGAAGTAAAATAACCATTACACATTTTGTATGCGGCAGCACACAACTATTTATAACCGTTGCAACAGGTATAGTGTGTACAGCACTTTGGTTATTAAAACATGAGTCTTCAAACCTCATATATATTGCGCTTGGTGCTGGGGGAGTATTATTGTTGTTACTTACTTTACTCCTTTTTAAAATTGACATTGCCTACAAAAAAGTTGCCACTTTAAAATTTTTAAGACGTTTTGATTTAGGTGAAGTTCATTATCCAAAAGATGTTTTAGTAAAAACCATTTTATGGTCGATGCTACGCTATTTTGTTTTTGCATCACAATACATTTTGCTTTTAAAAATATGCGGGGCAAGTGGCAGCTACTTTGAATTATTTATTCCCGTTGCTATTTCCTTTATGCTAATGTCGTCTATACCAATGATTAGCTTTATAGAAGTGGCAATTAGAGCGGGAATTGCATTATTACTTTTTTCGGAGTTTATACCAAACGAATTACTAATTATTACTGCATCAACAGCACTTTGGTTTATTAATATTATTACACCTTCTATCATTGGATATTTTATAATTTTAGCTTCTAAAATTCAATTAAAGAAAAAAGATTGATAACGCTTGCATACATATTAATTGCTATTGTTGCCATGTATGCACTATGGTTATTGATTGTTGCGATTTTTTGGGCTAAGCCTAAAGAAGCAATGCAACTTATTTCAAACGTACCAGTTAGCATTATTATTCCCTTTCGCAATGAAGAAAATAATTTACTAAACTGCATTGAAAGCATAAAAAATCAACATTACGAACAAGATAAAATTGAAATCATATTAGTTAATGATCACTCAACAGATAATAGCATAGGGATTTTAAGTGCTATTGAAAACATAACAATACTGTCACTTCCAGAAAATCTTATTGGTAAAAAAAGTGCGCTTAATTTTGGAATACAACATGCAAAAAATGAAATTATAATTACAATTGATGCGGATATTATTGCCACTAAAAACTGGTTGTCTACCATTATCTCCAAGCAACAACAAACAAATGCTCCGATGGTAATTGGGCAAGTTAAATTAGAAGGAACAAACAATTTCACTAACGCAATTCAAGTACTTGAACATTTTGCAATTACTATTTTAGGTGGCGGAACCGCAAAAATGAACCATCCCATTTTATGCAACGGGGCAAATTTACTATTTATAAAAACGGCTTTCGAAAAAGTAAAAGGTTATAGTGATAACGAAAACATAGCTTCTGGGGATGATGTTTTCCTATTAAATAAAATTAAATCCGCTTACCCAAAACAAATTGTTTATTTAAAAAACATAGATGCTGCTGTAGTTTGCAAAACTGAAACTACAATACGCTCGGCAATAAAACAACGCATACGCTGGGCAGGCAAAAATAAACACAACAACAATCTCATTAATGCTTTTACAGGCTTAATCATTGTCGCAACCAATATTTCGTGGCCTATTTTAGGGCTTTTGTCTGTTTTTAACGCTCAGTTGACCAAATATTTCCTAATTAGCCTCATAATGAAGTGCATAATTGATTTTTTGTTATTATTTTTAGCTTCGTCTTTTTACCAACAAAAGAAATTGCTTTGGTGGTTTCCTTTGTTTTTTTGTTTTTATCCAATAGAACTAATAGTGATATTTTTTTCTTCCTTGGTAATAAAACAAAAATGGAAAGACAGAATTATAAATTAATTTGTGATAAAAAGTAAACTAGATAAATCTAACTCGCTCGGGCAAATTGCCTGGAAGAGATTCAGGAAAAATAAACTCTCAATGTTTGGGCTTACCATCATTGCAGTTTCTGTTGTTATATTTATTCTAGGTTATCTTATTAGCCCCGATTCTTCTCCAGATGCTAACGAACAAAAACCAGAACTTCAAATTAAGAAACCTGGCTTTGCAATTAAACTTTTAAAAATTAGAAAAAACGAACCTGATCATTCGGTTAATTTTTTCATGAAAATGATTAATGGTGAGCAAAACAATTTTACTTACGTTACTGTTTACGACTACACATTTTCTGGAAACGATATTGTTGTTGAGGAATACACTGGTAATGAGCCAAACAGAGGAACTAAAATAAGATACAATCTTGCAGATGTTGTTTATTCGATAAACTCAAATCTTCCTATTAAGAACGATGAGAAAAACGGAATCATTGAGTTTTACCAATATGAGAGTAATCAAAAAATTGGTGTGTCGGTAAAAGACATGCAAGCTGCAATTGAAAAAGAACATCTAGTAACTAAAAAATATTTATTAGGAACCGATCGTTTAGGTAGGGATTTATTAAGCCGTATGTTAATTGGAACACGCGTTTCCTTAAGTGTTGGTTTTATTGCAGTATTTATCTCTCTATTCTTAGGTGTATTTTTAGGCGCCATTGCAGGATACTTTAGAGGATGGATAGATGATTTTATCATGTGGCTGATTAATGTTGTTTGGTCTATTCCAACACTATTACTAGTTATTGCAATTACCTTAGTTTTAGGAAAAGGGTTTTGGCAAGTGTTTGTTGCCGTTGGTTTAACTATGTGGGTAGAGGTTGCTCGTATTGTGCGCGGACAAGTACTTTCATTAAGAGAAAAAGAATTTATTGAAGCAGGGCGTGCATTAGGTTTTAAAAACAATCGTTTAATTTTACGTCATGTTTTACCAAATATTATGGGGCCAGTAATTGTAATTGCAGCATCTAACTTTGCAAGTGCAATATTAACCGAAGCAAGCTTAAGTTTCTTAGGAATTGGCGCTCAACCACCAAAAGCAAGTTGGGGTAAAATGATTAACGACCATTGGGCATACATCTTTACTTCAGATGCATTTCACTTAACCTTTATTCCTGGTGTATCCATTATGATAATGGTACTTGCCTTTATGCTTGTTGGGAATGGATTGCGTGATGCATTAGATTCTAAGTCAATTGATGCGAAGGCTACGGTTGGCTAATCTAAATTAAGCTTTCGGCTTCTTCCTTTTCAAAAACTCTTCTAATAATTCAGGTGGACGAGCAATAATAGCACCATAACCATCAACAACAATTGGGCGTTCTATTAAAATTGGATTTTCTGAAAGAATTGTAATCCATTCTGTTTCAGTAAATCTTTTGTCTTTAAATTTCTCTATAAAAAGCGCTTCTTTTTTTCTTACTAATTCAGATGCTTTAATGCCCAACTTTGCTAATAAATCTTTTAGCTGTTTTTTAGTTGGTGGTGTTTTTAAATAATCGTGAATTAATATTTCTGCGCCTTTTTTATTTAATATATCTAGTGCACATCTGCTTTTACTGCACCTATTGTTATGATATATCTCTATTTTATTGCTCATTTTTTCATTACACTTAATACATTCGACAAAATTAATTTTTCTTTTAATCTGTATTGCTCAGAAATTTTTCTTCCATTCACAATCAACTGCGGGCTATTGCTTTCAACTACTTTAAAATCATACTCATTAATGGACAAACATTTTTTTTCGTAAGCTGCAATTAGCAAAACATCTGAGAAAGGCATAATGGTATCCTTATCTAACTTAAATTCCCAATAAGGCTTTTCAACCATTTTTAAATAAGCGAATTTTTTATTTGGGTAATAAGTAGTAGGAGAAGAATAATGTTTAAAAACATAAGCACCGTTTACCAATTGTATTTTTATTTTTTCGGTAAGACTTACAAATTGATCTTTTGCTTTCATCTTCATTTTTTGCCCCGATGCTAAAACCAATTCTTGCTCTTTTAAAGGAACCACATTACATTGATACAAAACTAAAGAATCACCTTCTTTTAACTTAGCAATAGATGTATTCTTTAAATGTTCTGGAAATTCATTTGAAACACCCACAAACAAAAAGCCTGCAATTATTGAAACAAATGCAATTGATAGTTTTATCATAGCATCTAAAGTACGAAAAGCTTTTGTTTGATGAAATTATTTTTTTAGATGTCTTTATCACAATTTAACATCTTTTTGCGGTTACTTAATTTTAATTGTGCGGATTAAAAAGAAAATAAAAGCCATGAACAGAATTCGCACCATCAACAACAATGTTATTATTGCAGGCATCACTTTAACATTTGTACTATTCTCATGCTCTCCAAGCGCAGAAGAAAAATCAATTAACGGAAGCTACAACTATGCAGAAGCAGCAGAGCAGGCCAAGATGGATTCAGTAAGTCCAAACATGCTTAATTCTTCAGCAGTAATTGCAAATACAAAAGATTCTTCTCACATCTTTATGCGAAATGCGGACATTAAATTTAGTGTAAAAGATGTTCGAAAGGCAACGCATAACATAGAGCACATCATTCGTAAATACGATGGTTTTGTAACTTACACACGATTGGAGGGGACAAAAATTAAAAACCATAGTGTTCGTGTAACTGAAGATAGTTTAATGAATGTTTACAATTGCAATACTTGGAATGAAATTACTTTACGCGTTCCAAATACTTATTTAGACAGCGCACTAATAGAAATGGATGGACTTGTTGATTTCTTAGATTCGAGAACCATAACAGCTGATGACGTAAAGTTAAAATTAGTTGCTGCCCAGCTTAACACAAAACGCAACCAAAAACATCTAAGCAAATTAGACAAAACCATTGATAAACAGGGAAAAAAATTACCTGAAACCATGGATGGTCTAAATGAACTAGATTACACACAAACAATACAAGATGAGCAGCATTTAAATTTGCTAGACTTAAAAGATAAAGTTGAGTATAGTACTGTAAAATTATACATCTATCAGCCAGAAACTACTACTTACGAAAAAGTACTTTTCCCAGCAGAGATAACGATTTACAAACCATCATTTGCAAGTAAAATGGCTAATGCTGGGGAAATGGGTTGGAACATTTTACAAGGAATTCTTGTTTTCTTTGTAACCATTTGGCCCTTTATTTTTCTGTTTGTTGTTATTTGGTTAATTGCAAAATGGTTAATCAAAACAAAAATACTCAGTAGAATATTTCATGTTTAATTCCTAAAATCGAGTTTATTATTTATATTTGAAATAAACTCAATATTTTGAATCGAACATTATATAGCAACAAAACACATCGAATTATTTCGGTTTGTTTTGTTGCTATATTCTTTTGTCTTATTGGCAAAGCACAAAATAACATCATTGATTCATTTGATGATTCCTCGAAATATTATACCACTGCAAATAAACCTGCAAACGCCAAAAATTTTTATGAAAAAGCAATTAAAGCTTTTGATTTAAAAGTCAAGAACAACACAATAACAAGTCAAGAAGAAAAAAAACTTGGAATTGCCTATCAAAAAGCAGGAGACCTTCTAAAGCGGGAAACTAAACATACAGATGCTTTATCCTACTATATTAAAGCAAATAAATTATTCGAGAAAATAAATGATTCGCTTGGGATTGGGATTACATACCAAAATATTGCAACAATCTATAAACATCAAAAAATGATTCCCAATGCAATTAAGAATTTTAACCTTGCATTAAATTATTTTGACCCAAATAAACATCAAACATCAATTGCATCTGTTTACAACAACATTGGCCTCATTCATGATTTTGAATTTAATAAATTTGACAGCGCTCTGTTCTTTTACAATAAATCGCTTGACTTATATGAAAAAATAAGTGACAAGAAAGGTATTTCTATGGAACATAGTAATATCTCAGGTGTATATGCTCAATTAAAAAATTACGACGAAGCTTTAAGGCACAGAGAAATTTGCTTAAAAATTGATGAAGAGATTGGTGATAAAGAAGGGCAGCTATACTCGATGTGGGGATTGGGAGAAATATATCAATACAAAAAAAACTATATAGAAGCTGAAATCCACTTCAAAAATGCACTAAAAATTGGAAAAGACTTAGGCCTTCTTTATGAACAGAGTGAAGGCCATAGGGTAATTGCAGAGCTATATGAAGCAATGGGTGATTATAAAAAAGCTTATAACCACACTTCAGAATTTCTTAAGTTAAATGAGCAAATTATGAGTGAAGAATCCGTTAAAAAAACCGCAGAACTTCAAGCTCAATTTGATACAGAAAAAAAAGAACAACGAATAAAACTCCTCGAAAAAGATAAACAAATTGATGAAGAGAAGCACAATAGAACAAAACAGTTTTTACTATATACCGGCATAATTGCAATTTTAGTATTAGGCCTTTTAATTTATGCTGTTAAAACTAATAGGGATAGAAAACGAATAAACACCATTTTAGAAAAACAAAAACAAGAAATTGAAATTAAGAACACTGAGTTAGAACAATTATCAATTGTAGCAAGTGAAACAACAAATGCAGTTACCATTGCCGATGCCGAAGGAACTATTTTATGGGTAAACAGAGGTTTTGAACGCTTGTACAATTGTACTCTCGTTGAATTTAAAAACAAGCACGGAAACTCAATTTACAGCGCAAGTAGTAATTCCTTATTAAAAGATTTAGTTAATAATGCCATAAATGAAAAAAAATCAATAAGCTACACTTACCTACTTTCAAACGAAAAAGGTTCAGGTTCTTGGATACAAACAACCTTAACTCCGATACTAAAAAATGAATATGTTTCTAAACTTGTACTTATAGATGCTGATATAACAGAACTAAAACAAGCTGAACAGGAGATTGCAAAGCAGCGGGATTTGTTGGTGAAAAAAAACACGCATATTTTGCAGAGCATTGATTACGCCAAAAGAATACAAGACGCTATTTTACCTCGAGTAACAGATTTGAACTCTTCCTTTACAGATTCATTTGTCCTTTATCAGCCAAAAGACATTGTAAGCGGCGACTTATATTGGTTAAAAGAGCATGGCGATGAAATTTTGTTTTCCGTTATAGACTGTACTGGTCATGGTGTCCCTGGTGCATTCATGTCTATTTTTGCATATAACCTTTTAGATACAATTGTTAGTCAGTACAACGAAAGTAAGCCAGATAAAATGTTAACCATATTAAATCAATTACTAATTAAATCGCTAGATAAAAACAACAATCACGTTGACGATGGAATGGAATTGGTAATATGTAATTACAACAAAAAATCGAAACTGCTTACATTTTCAAGTTGCTTTAGCCCTCTTTACTTTGTTAGAAATGGAGAATTAAGCGAATACAAAGGTGACCTTAACGTTATAGGAAAAAATTTGCAGTTTGAAAATGAAATTACCGTGACACAAATTCAAATGCAAAGCGATGATTGTGTTTATCTTCTTACAGATGGTTACGCCGACCAAAAAGGTGGTGAAGCTGGAAAAAAATTCTTTTACAAACCCTTACGTGAAATGCTAGCGAAAAATCATGAAAAACCAATGAAAGAACAAGAGCTTCTTCTCTCATCTACAATAAATAGGTGGAAAGGTGAGCGTGAACAAATTGATGATATATGTATATTTGGAGTACGATTTTAATACGCAAACGATAATGAGCCAAGCAGCAACTATTATTTCCTCACATTCGGGTGAGCTAAATCAAAAGCAATTAAACAAAATTCTATTTGAGATTAAAGAAGCTTTAATAAATCTTGAATTAGACCGAGCTGTTGTAAAAAAAACATACAACATTGCAGTTGAAAGTATAGAGAATTGTCTTAAACATGCAGCCGACTCAAAAATAGAATTTACGCTTGCTATTGTTGGAGACAAAACAATAATAGAAACAAAAAACATAATTGCTAATAATGAAGTCGACAAACTAAAAAGATTACTTGAAGAAGTTAACTCACTTAATCAAGAAGACTTATTAGAATTATATGTTGAGAAGCTCAGGCACTCCGTAATTTCGCACAAAGGAGGTGCAGGCTTGGGAATTGTAGATATGGCAATTAAATCAGGAAATTCGCTAAGCTTTGATTTTCAAGATTCTGATGAAATTTATGCTATTTTTAAATTAAAAATCATCATTAATTAATTTTTTATAAATTTACAATATGAATATTATTTCAATACCATCTTCCGAAACTACGCCTACTGTGACTCTTAATCACAATACACATACGCTTACATTTGAAGGTGAATCTCGTCCAGAAAACGTATCTGCTTTTTACACTCAAATTTTCGAATGGATTGAGGCTTATGATAAATACCTCTATTTTATAACTGAAAGGTCTGTCAATAAAATAAAAATAAATTGCGAATTTAAACTTGAGTACTTTAATTCATCTAGCGCAAAAAAAATATTAGACATTATTACGAGCCTTATTAATATAAAAAAGCACAATGACAAGGTAGAACTCATTATCTTATGGAATTATGAGGAAGAAGATGAAGACATGCTTGATAGCGGAAAAGAATTTGAAAAAATGCTTCAATATCCATTTGTATACAGTGCTCTATAAATACAGCAATAAATACCTAAAACATACTCACCTTGTATTTCGCTAGAAATTTTATTTATCATCTGCTCTTACTATTTTATATTTCTTTTTGTTTTTCATGCAGCAATAATTCTGAAAATGTTAGCGACAACAAAAAAACAAATGATACGCTTGTTACTTATTCAGAACACATTGCCCCTATACTTTATAAAAATTGTGTAACCTGTCATCGCCCAGGAGAAGCTGGACCGTTTAATTTACTCACGTATAACGATGCAGTTAAAGCTGCAAATAAAATAAAATTTGTAACCGAAACACGCTATATGCCGCCTTGGCCTGCAGATCCAAACTACACACATTTTATTGGAGAGCGGACATTAAGTGATAAAGAAATTAAACTAATTCAAGATTGGGTAAAACAAGGTAAGCTGCAAGGTGATTCAACTAAAACGCCACCACTTCCAATATTTTACGAAGGCTCTTTTTTTGGCAAACCTGATTTAGTTATTAAATTGCAAGAACCAGTTTTATTAAAGGGAAATGGGGCAGATCATTTTTTAACTGTTAAACTCCCCTACTCAATAGAGAAAGATACTTTTGTTCGGTACTTTGAGTTTGTACCTAATAAAAGAAAATTTGTTCACCATGTAAATGGGCATTTAATCGGTTATAATGAATTACGAAAATTCAATCATTTTAAAGGTGCCTCTGCATTACCCGATGTAAGAACTAATTTTAAAGAGCAGTTTTCAAAAATGAATTTAAACTATACGGATAAGTTACAACCTGAATTCCCTCTACTTACTCCAAATACGGTTTACTACTTACCCGGCTTTTCGCCACCAGTTTACCCTAATGATATTGGTGGTTATACATTAAAAAAGAACGGGGCAATTTTATTAGCAAATGTTCATTATGGCCCAACTAATAAAGATCTTTACGATTCATCTTATATCAATGTTTTCTTTTCTCCCTTCTCGCCAAAGCGGCCAATAAAAGAATTGCAATTAGGTACTTTTGGCATTGCCCCAATTGTTCCCGCACTAGTTATTAAACCCGAACAAATTCAAACCTTTCATACGCAGTGGCAAACACCTGAAGATATTTCATTACTATCCGTTAATCCACACATGCATTTGATAGGAAAAAAAATGTGGGCTTTCGCAATTAAACCAAATGGAGATACACTTCCCATTATTAAAATAAACAATTGGGATTTTAGATGGCAGTATTATTATACTTTTCCTAAAATTCAAAAAATACCTGCGGGCTCTACTCTTCATGTGTATGCTACTTATGATAACACCTCTAAAAATCCAAACAATCCATATCATCCACCTCGTGAAATAAGTGAAGGTGAAGGAAATGAAAGTATGCAAACTACTGAAGAAATGCTACAATTTATTTTCACTTACTTGCCTTATCAAGCAGGCGATGAAAATATTAGTTTAGAAAAAAAATAAACTAATCTTGATAAGGCAGTGCACTATCATCATCATCCTTAAGTCGTTTATAGCCAAGGAAAGCGCCTGAAAAATACAACTCCAATCGAAGGCCATAAACACTTTGATATTTATTAATATCACTAAACAAACAAATACCAATTCCCAAATCATATTTGTATTTATAAGTAAACTGAACAGCGGCATGAATCCCAAATGGATTAAGTGTGCGAGCCCTAGTTTCTTTTAGCACGGTATCAATAATTGGTCTATTTATAAAAGCATAAGAACCTCCTAAATAACCAGCCATATTAAATTTTTTCATCTCAAAGCGCTTACCAAATGCAGTGTGAATTTGCAAATGATTGTAGTTTCCAAAATACGAGCCTGCTAAAAAACCACCCGTTTGAAAATAAATTTTCTGAATATGATAATTAAAATCAGCTCCAATATTTAAATTAGTGTTTTGGATAAAATTATTATAACACGAGCCGCCACCAGCAGTGATGTAATTATTAAATACTCGGTAACGTTTACCGTCGTATGTAATTTCCTTTTTTTTATCAAAATCTCCCTTCGGTTGCGCAAAAAGAACAGATGAAAATGATAAGAATATTAAAAAGTACTTCAGTTTTTTCATTCGCTGCTAAGTTACTACTATTTTAGCTTTTCCAATTAACGATTTAGGTCGAAATAAATTGTAATTGATTAGCAACACACTAAAATCCTTTGTAAATTCGTTATATAATTATGAACTACTTAAAAAAACCAATTTTACTATTAGCTCTGCTGTTGGCTAGTTCTTCCATTTTTGCTCAAAGTAAGAATGAAAGCGGGCAATTCTTTTTAGGAGTAAGAAGTACATCTAGTTTATTTACGGATGCAGGATCTCCAGGTTCAGGTATTGGTGGTATGTTCCGGATAAGAATGGGTAAACGCGTAAACACCGAGTGGTTTGCTGATTACCTAACAACTAATTTACAAAATCTAGGTTATAGAAGAGATGGGCACATTGGATGGTCAGTATTATTTTACTTGAGCAAAGAACCCATGCAAGCAAAAAAACTCTCTCCTTTTTTAATAGCTGGGCATTGTTTTGATTACACGAAAGTGTATGTTTTAGCCGACAAAACAAATGAAGACAGATGGAGCAGCGCAGTACAAATGGGTGTTGGAACGCACTATAATATTACGGAAAAATTTGATGTCTCCTTAACTGCACAGTACATGAGCCATTTAGGCGCCGATTTACATTCACATATTGAAGAAGACAGAGGAATTAAAAAACTTGAAATAGAAAAGCACGGAAGTGCAGGATTAGAAGGGCATTTGCTACTTACATTAAGTTTAAATTACAGACTTGGCAATTTATGGTGAACAAAATAGTAGTATTGATTTTCATACTTATAGTTAGTATAAGTAATGTTTCTTCTCAAACAGAAGAAGCAAATTATGTGCATAAAGGATTAGTTCGTACCACACTAACCTTTGCAACTGGCTTTATGCCCAAACAAAAAATAAATAATTTATACTTAACAGGAAACATTGAATATTATGCTGATTCAAAAATTTCATTTAGAGGAGACGGAATGTACTTTTTTAATTCGATGAATCAGGATAAAACCCTAAAACAAAACCATAGTTTATACGGCGGGGCTGCGTATCATTTTCCCAAAAAGAATTTCGACCCATTTATTGGATTACAAACAGGTTTAGCTATTTCTCAACTAGGTAGTTTATATCAGAATTCCCCTAAAACAGAAATCGCGTATAATCCGCTAGTTTCGCCAATTGTAGGGTTTAATTTTTACGCGCAAAAATGGTTTCATTTATTTGTAAATGCACGTTATAATTTTGGCAAACATCTTTCATCAGATGCTATCATGCCGATGAATGAATTAAGTTTTTCGTTTGGTTTAGGCTTTAATGTTAACTAACAATAGGATAAAATGCTTCCTTACTGTGTTCTACTTTTTCGTGATTATTATCATATAAAATGGAAATAATATCAAAACGAATTTCGTTATCAACTTGTTTTTGATTTACGTATTCATTTATTGCTCTAATTAAAAACCGTTGTTTTTTTCTATCAACAAAAACATCAGGAGTGCCAAAAACATCAGATTTTCTGGTTTTCACTTCAACAACCACTAAAGTATCTCCATCCTTTGCAATAATGTCGATTTCCAGTTTTTTAAAGCGCCAATTCAGTTCTAAAACTTCATATCCTAAGTTTTTTAAGAATTTTAGGGCAATTTCCTCCCCAATTTTGCCTATTTCGTTATGTAAAGCCATTATTTTTTTGATTTGTTAAATCATCTCTTTATATTAGCTAAAATTTTTAGCACGATAATTGTAAATCTAATTCAAAATTCTATATAAAATGAAAAAAATTGCACTTTTTGTAGCCGGTTTAGTTCTTTCCGCAACTGCTTTCGCTCAATTTGAGGGTAGCATCGAGTTTAAAATGGAAACTAAAAAAGACACTACTACTAATATTTATTACGTTAAAGGGGACCACGTTAAATTGGATCAACTTGGCAAAAAAACAGGAAAAGTTGAAGGAAGCTTCGTTTTCGATATGAGTAATAAACAAATTAAGTTTGTTAATCCAGCGCGTAAAGTTTGGGGCGAACACAAGTCTGAAACTCCTCCAGTAATCAAAGGAAAATGTGAAACAACTAAAACAAAAAACACTAAAACCATTCTAGGTAAAAAGTGTACTGAATATGTTGTAAAAAACACAGAAGAAAACACACAAATCAGCTATTGGATTACAACTGATAAATTTGATTTCTTTGTTCCAGTTGTAAAAATGTGGAATCGTAAAGACAAACAATCTATCTATTTTAACCAAATAAAAGATTTACCAAAAGGTGCAATGCCAATGGCTTCTTACGAAACTACAATTGATGGTAAAGCTGTAAGTAAATTAGAAATGACAAAAATCGAAAAGAAAACACTTGAATTAACTCAAGTTTCGGTTCCTGCTGATTACAAAAAATTTGAGCAATAATATTTAAATACACTAAATCAAAAAAAACCTACTCGATTGAGTAGGTTTTTTTATTTACTAGCATTCCTACCAAATTCTCCAATCATTACTCAAGTTTTCTGAGCGTGAAGTAGGCTTTTGTTTTCCTCCCGTTAGGCGCTGTACTTCTAGCTGTAGGTATTTTTGCAATTCACTTACCATAATTTTTTTATCATGATTATAATCCGCTTTCAATTCCTTAAGTCCCTTTAGCAAACAATAGGTAAACACACCATTATTCCACTGTGCGCCTTCCATTGCATACTCAGCGCCACCTGCCGATGAAATCACAACTGTTCCATTTCCTTTTCTTATATCAGTAAATAGTTCTTTCATCATTTCAAAACTGTTATTTAAACCAATACGCTTAACTGAAGTCCCAGTGATACTTCTGAATTTAACATCGCCTTCTTCTTTTACTACATTATTAGTATTTGCAACCAACATCACTTCTTCTTTATCCACTTCCCCACTATGACATGCATCAATTAATAATAATTTATTCATTGAAGCAATTCCATTTAACATGTCTTCCAGTTTTTCATACGCTAAGCCATTTTGTTCAGGCTTACTAAAATCCATATCATGATTTGCTAAATAATAATTTAAATTTGCATCCAACACCCCATGACCAGCTACAAAAACAATAACATGATCATTAATTGTTGCTTTCTCTAAAAACGATTTAATTTTCATTTCATTTGTAAGTGTAGCCGATTCGTTATTAAGTATTAACTCGTTCACACTTTTAAAAAGTGAATCCTGCTTAAATAAACTCAGGATATTTTCAGCGTCCTTTGATGCGTAATTTAGGTTGAATTTTTTATCACTGTATTTTGAAACCCCAATAGTAACAATATAAAGAGAAGGTTTTCCAACTTCCTTAGTATTTAATATTTCAAATGTTTCAGCAATTGATTCTGCCCCAGCCTCGTTCATTACAGAAACTTCTATTTTATTTTTTCCTGCGGCTAATTGTATTTTTAGCTCTTCAGTAATTGTGTTTGCTTTTCTTTCTTTCACAGAAATCCCATTTACTCCGCCCATTGGTATTCCATTTACACGAACAAACATTCTGTCGAGTTTAAACTTATCATCCTTTGCACTTACACTTACGCTAATAGATTCTGCGCTTGTATTAGGAGGTAAAGATGCGCTATTCTTTATTTCAACAACAGGCAAATGCATTTCACCAGATAGTTGCTCTTCGGTAAAACCCATTTTTTTAATTCGTTTCTCATGCGCGTATTTATATGATTTCTCTAATTCAATGTTTGTTGAGCCAATGCGTTGCATAATAATATCAGGACGATTAAATTTTAAATCAAATTGCTCGAAAGGATATACTTTCATGTTTTTTACGAAATGTATGTATTTGGTTGCACCTTTAGTACAATAATAATATTGGTCGGGAGTAACAATAGCATAATCATCTTCGCCAATATCAACCATAGTTAATATTTCTTTTCCTGTTTCTAAATCCCATAGCTTTTTTGTGCCATCGTAAGAAGCGGAGAGTAAACGCTTATTATCCTCACTAAAAGCAACAGAAAAAACATAAGCATTGTGGCCTTGCAATGTGTGTATTAATTTTCCATCAATAAAAGAGTAAATCAAAATTGCATTGCCTTGATTGGTTGCAAAGGCAATCATTGTTTCATTAGCATTAACTTCATGGGCACTGCTCATTTGTCCTTTAAAAACAATTGATTTGGCAAGTTTACCACTTGGCAATTCCCACACATTCAATTTTTGTTTAACCCATCCACTATCAATTGTATTATTAAAAATGTATTTTTTATTAATACTTTGCCCGATGATGTACCCCGAACTCCATCCTTGAAGTTTCATTTTTCCAAACGTTTTTTTCTTAATGTTGTATGTTTTAAAAGTACTGTCGCCTCCATACATACTTGTGTACTCCTTTAAAAATAATTCTTGAGAACCAGGCATAAAATAACTATCGCCCGAAATAAAACTGGCATCCTTAGTTTTTTTAGTAATATTATTTAGTAGTACCTCATAATTTGCCCCGCCCCACATTTCCTTATCACTTACTTTTATATCTGCCTTGTACTCAAAGGTTACAAACTGCTCAGCATTTTCACTAATTCCCGATATTATTTTTTTATTTGAAGAAACTGCACTTGAATCTACTTCCTTTAGCGAATCCATATTCGCAATTTTTACAACACGCTTTGTTCCTGTTCCGTCATAAATATCACAAACTATTTTTTTATAATCCTTTGTAGGATAAAACCCAACAACGTGACCTTTAATTGCGTCGTGTACATTTGGAAAATCCCATACCCTAACACCACCCATTCCGCATGTTACTGCAGTGTGAGCCTTTGGTAAAAAAGCAACAGAAAAAGGTGTGTAAGCCGTGCTTTGGAATTCACAAACCACTTTACCTGTTTCGAAATCGTATATTTTAGAACCTACAAAAACATATTTTGAATCATTCGTAATTGCTGAAAAGCCATAGGTTGTGCTATCAGGTAATACAATTCGTTTTCCTGTTGTTTTGTTTTTTATTACAAGCCTGTAATGATCAAATTTCCATTTATCCCGCGTTATAAAATGCTCGAACAAAATTTGATGAACACCATCTGGCGCGGTTTCGGTGATTGTTTTTTTATCTACCGATAAATTTGTTGCTGATTTAAACATCCGCGAATAGCGCATCTTCGCATAATCATAAGGAATCTCACTTTTAATGTAAGTCATGTTTTTTGTATCTAAATCAAACTTCATCAAATCATTTGAGTAAGTTAGATTTACCATTAAAGAAAGATTATCATCCGTAAACCAACATGAATCGGCTTTTGTAAGAAGATTCTCCAGTTTATAAACTAAACTCCTGAGTTCTCTGCCTGTTTTAACATCCCACACTTTTATTACATCTGATGTATGAACAGTAGCAATCATTCTTCCATCTTTACTAAACGAGGCTTCGTTAGGAAAACTATACCCTGCAGAAACAACCAATTCAGCCAATGAAGATTGAGAAAAAACATGCCCAGAAAGAATTATTGAAATTATAAATGCAAAAACACTCAGCGTTTTTGAAATAGTACTTGCAAAATTGTTCATGGTATATAATGGATTGTAGTATAAATTTAACTGAAACAAATAAAAAAGCCAAGATTTAAAATTAAATCTTGGCTTTTATCTAATAATTCATTCCCTTACAATAATTCATTTGCAAGGTTTGCCAACTCGCTACGCTCACCTCTTTCTAAGGTAATATGAGCATACAAAGGTTTGTCTGCAATTTTATCTATTAAATAAGAAAGTCCATTACTTTGTGCATCTAGGTAAGGAGTATCAATTTGATGTACATCGCCAGTGAAAACGATTTTTGTATTTTCACCTGCACGGGTAATAATTGTTTTTACTTCATGCGGAGTTAAGTTTTGTGCCTCGTCAACAATAAAGAACACATTACTCAAACTTCTTCCGCGAATGTATGCTAAAGGACAAACAACTAATTTTTCCTTTTCCACCATTTCATCAATTTGTTTGTATTCCTTTTCCTTTTCGCTAAATTGATTTTTGATGAATTTTAAATTATCCCAAAGTGGCTCCATATATGGGTTTAACTTTGACTTAATATCACCTGGTAAATAACCAATATCCTTATTACTTAAAGGAACAATTGGGCGCGCCAAATAAATTTGATGAAAATCTCTTCTTTGTTCTAAGGCTCCAGCCAATGACAATAAAGTTTTACCAGTACCCGCCACACCTTGTATAGTAACTAATTTAATATTTGGATTCATGATAGCATCCAATGCAAATGCTTGTTCTGCATTTTTAGGCATCACACCAAAAGTTGCAGCTTTATGAACTCTGCGTAAAGTTGATGTTTCAGAATCAAATGTAGCTAAAACGGATTTTTGTGCATTCTTCAAAATAAAGAAATGGTTTGCAACAGGCTTCATTTTTTTATGGGTTGCTTCTATTGCAACCGCACCTTGCTCATAAATAGCATCAATTGCATCAACCGAAACCTTATCTATAACAGTACGACCTGTGTAAAGCTCATCAACATGTTTGATTTTTCCTGTTTCATAATCTTCTGCAACTAGGTTAAGCGACTTTGCTTTTAAACGTAAATTAATATCCTTTGTAACAAGCACAACTTTTCTTCCTGGGTTATGCTCAGCAACAATTAATGCACAGTTTAAAATCTTATGGTCAGCTTTACGTTCGCCAAATATTTTTTCAGAATCGATTTTACTATTATAATTCATCTCGATTTTGAACATCCCATTACCTTTTCCATTAATGTTTGTCCACTCTTGTAAAGAATGGCTACCCGATAATTTATCTAAGTAACGCGAGAATTCTCTTGCCGCGAAGTTTTTTGTGTCATTTCCTTTTTTGAAATTATCTAACTCTTCAAGCACAGTAATTGGAATTACCACATCATGTTCTTTAAAGTTTTTAATTGCAGTGTGATCATAAATAATCACCGAAGTATCGAGTACAAATATTTTCTTTGCACTTTCAGAAGCTGTTGTTTTAGTTTGCCTTTTAGCCATAAAATGAACGTTAATTATGTAATTCTAAACTACATTCAAAATAGGCATTAAAAACTACTTTTGCAAATAGAAATTAACAACACTATGTTTACACCCTTTTATTTGCCAAAATTTGAATGGAACACAATAAAAGCTTAATTTTAGCGTATTAATTTGCCATGAAAACGAGTAAAATCAGACATTTTATATTTCTCTATTTTTGCGCTATTCAATACTTGAATGCTCAGAATGCTTTAAAAATGTTTGAGTGGCGAGACCATTTATCATATAATAAAGCTTATTCAATTGCTGAATACGACAATAAAATTTATTGTTCAGTGATGATACCAGACCCTGGAAACAATCCTTTTTACAAACAAACAAGTCAAGGTATTTTCTACTTTGATAAAAACTCATCATCATACGAACATTTATCAAAAGTAAATGGTCTTTCAGATGTAGATCCAGTTATACTAAAGACCAATAATTATAATAATACTCTTTTTATCGGTTATGAAAATAGCAATATCGATATTTTAAAAAACGGGGCAGTAGTAAACATCTCTGATTTAAAAAGAAAACAAATAATGGGCAGCAAAAAAATAAATGCTGTTACATTTAAAAACAATTTAGCCTATGTTAGCACTGCACTTGGCATAGTTGTAATTGATACTGATTTAGGGGAAGTAAAGGATAGTTATATTATAGGTCCTGGTGGAACTTATTTAAACATATATGATTGTGCACTATCAAGTACAAAAATATTTGCAGCTACTTCCACTGGAATTTATACTGCTAATTTAAATTCGAATAATCTTTCTAATTTCCAAGAATGGGGATTAGAGCCTTCCTTACCTGCTGGTCCATACAATTGTATTGTAAATTTTAAAGGCACTATAATTACGAATTTTTCTAAATACATACAATCAAACCAAGCTACACTTACACAAGACACTTTATACACTTACAATGGAACTTCTTGGGCAAAATACACATACAAAACACACAATCAATACAGTTATACTGTACAAAAAATAATAGCTGATGACTCAAAAAATCGTATTGCCTTTTTAGACCCATATAATATTGAGGTTAGAGATGACGCAGGAAATTTTTATAGTAAAATATGGTCTTATGCAACAACAACTTATTTAGCCGAACAAGACTTAGTGTTTGACAATGACCTTAATTATTATTGGGTTGCTGATAGGAATTTAGGTTTATTAAAATGTAAAGTAAATTCTGTTTCTAGCACAGCTTTGGAATTTCAAAAATACAAACCTAACTCTCCAAATACTTTTATGGCAAACGATATAAAAGTAATTAATAATAAATTAATTATTGCTCCAATATACTTAACTGATTACCCGGGTTCTTTTTATTTACAAGAAGGGATTTACATTTTGGAAAATGAAGAATGGCGCCATGCTAAAAAAGTTTTGGGAGGTCCCTATTTTGACATCAATAGTGTTGCTGTAGACCCAAAAGATGAAAATCATTTCTTTGCTGGAAGTTATAGCGGAGGCGTTTTCGAATACTTAAACGATAGTATGATTAATGTATTTAATTGCACTAATTCACCTTTACCACTTGCACAAGGAAGCTCAGGCTCAGACACACGTGTTACTTGTGTTGAAACAGACAAGGATGGAAATTTGTGGGTGGCATCTGCACACACTAATAAAATCATTACAGCCAGAGATGTAAATGGGACGTGGCATTCATTAAGTTTTGCGAATTCTTTTATTAAATCAGATCAACTTATTATTGATAAAACAAATCAAGTTTGGGTAACCACACTCGATCCATCAATTGTGGTTTATAAGCATGATGGCAGTTTTTCTGCGCCATCAGCTGCAAATACATTTACCATAAATACTGCTGATGCTGAAGGACAAATAAATGCAGCAATAATATATTGTATACAAGAAGACAATGAAGGTGATATTTGGATTGGAACCAACAAGGGGATTTATGTTATCTACGACCCCGAAAATGTTGCGGAAAAAGGAGGAGTAATCGCCCAGCAAATTTTTATTGAAGAAGAAGGCGCAACAAAAATTTTATTTGAAACGGAAGATGTAAAATGTATTACAATTGATGGTGCAAATAATAAATGGATTGGTACAAACAAAAATGGCGTTTTCTGTATATCTCCAGATGGACAAAAAGAATTACTTCATTTTACAAAAGAAAACAGCCCATTGTTTTCAAATGCAATTATTGAAATTGCCGTCAACCAAAAAACAGGAGAAGTTTTCTTTACAACAGATAAAGGACTCATCTCTTTTCAAAACACTATCATTGAGGGAAATGAAAAGTTTGAAGATGTTTATGCTTACCCAAATCCAGTAAAATCAAACTATACTGGGCCAATTATGATAAAAGGGCTCATTGATAAATCAAGTATAAAAATCACTGATATTGCAGGAAACATGGTTTACGAAGCAACTGTTGAAGGTGGACAAGCTGTTTGGTACGGAAAAAATTTTAAAGGCGAGCGCGTTGCAAGCGGAGTTTATTTAGTTATGTGTGCAACTTCTGATGGAAGTCAAAAAAAAGTAACTAAAATTCTAGTTCTTAACTAAAAAATAAAAACTTAATTAAAGTAACCAAACCTGTAATCAAAATTAAACCTAACACAATAAACTTAAATTGTGTTTCCGATATCTTTTCAAGAATTTTCTTTCCAATAAAGGTCCCGATTATACTTACTATCAATAATATCGGTATTAAATATAAATCATCTTTATGCACATAACCATTAGCAAAATACACCACACTCCTACTTGCATCAATTGCTAAATCAATAATTGCAGAAGTAACAATGAACACTTCCATGCGCATATTAAATGCAGCTAATACCAAGCCTCTAATTGCCCCACCTGTTCCTAATAGTCCTGCTACAAAACCAGAGGTTACGCCCCCACTAATTGCATTAAAAGAAGTAGGTTCAATTTTAAAATCCTTGAAAATAATAAGAAAGCTACTTAATGCAATTAAGAAAATGGCTAAGGAAATTTCTAGTAATTTTGAATCAATATATTTTGTTAGAAAAGCGCCTGCAATTACAAATAATACAGCTGGAATACCCATTTTAATAATCAATGCCTTATCAAAACCCTTCTTAAACATAGCAATCTTGGTGATATTACTTGCCAGATGAAAAACTGCAGTAACACCTAGAACCGAATGAAAATCCAGAAAAAAGCCTGCTATGGGGACAAAAAATAAAGATGAACCAAATCCACCAACTGTACCAAGTACTTCTGCCAACAAAGCCAGAATAATAAAATATATCAGATTATCCATCATAGTACGAATTACAAAGTTCGTTAATTTGCCTCTAGGAAGCTAATTAAATCCATGAGAAACTGCCCAATTCGTTAATATTTAGTTGAAATTAGCTACGGATTGTTTTACAAATATTCGTACTTTCAAAGTCTCTAAATTTGGTAGGTGAACCCATTAAAAAAACTTGCAGGACAAACAGCAATTTATGGCTTAAGCACCATATTACCAAGGTTCTTAAATTACCTTCTTACTCCTTTACTTACTTATATTTTTGATAAGCCAGTTGATTTTGGTGTAAACACCGAGATTTACGCTTATATCTCTTTCATCAACATCATCTTTACTTATGGCATGGAAACTGCCTTTTTTAATTTCGCTAGCAAAGCTGAGAATAAAAATACAGTTTACAGCACTGCTCTTATTTCTATATTAGCTAGTACAGCTTCTCTATCATTAATTCTATTTGTTTTTTCAGGGAAACTTGCTGCGCTTACAAATTATAGCGATCATTTAAACTTTATTATTTGGTCGATATTAATCGTAGGTACTGATGCCTTGATGGCCATTCCATTTGCGCGATTAAGATTAAACAACAATGCCAAAAAATTTGCAGTAATTAAAATGGCGAATGTATTTCTAAATGTATTTCTAAATGTATTCTACTTTGTTATTTGTAAAAATGCTTACGAGGCTAATTTAGCCACAGGAGAAGAAAGCATTTTTGCTAGTTTATACAATCCTGAAATTGGTATTGGTTATTCTTTCCTTGCAAACTTAATTGCCAATTTAGTTTCATTGCTTTTATTGGCAAAAGAATTCACAGGTTTCGAGTATAAATTTGATAAAGAGCTTTGGAAAAAAATGCTGCTTTACGCTTTACCACTTTTAATTGTTGGTTTGGCTGGCATGATAAACGAAACCTTTGATAGAATTATTTTAAAATATTTACTTCCTGAAAATATCGGATTGCATGAAATTGGTGTTTATGGTGCTTGTTATAAAATTTCAATACTTATGACCATTTTTATTCAGGCATTCAGATATGCGGCTGAACCCTTTTTCTTTAACAATGAAAACAATACTGACTCTAAAAAAATGAATGCTTTAGTGATGAAGTATTTTGTTATTGGTTGTTCTCTTATTTTTTTAGGAACTATGATGAATTTAAATTGGATCCAAAAATTCGTAAGTGAACCTTATCGTATTGGAATTCATGTTGTGCCAATATTATTATTAGCGAATTTATTTTTAGGCATTTATTATAACCTTTCTATTTGGTACAAACTCACTGGACAAACCAAATTTGGCGCACTTATAACCATTGTTGGGGCCGCAGTAACACTTGTAATTAACTTTGTCTTTATTCCCAAATACAGCTACACCGCATCAGCATGGGCAACACTTCTTTCTTACGGAATTATGATGATTATCTCTTATTTTTTAGGAAAAAAATTCTATCCCGTTAAATACAATCTAAAAAATATTTTCTTTTTCTTTTCAATCGCTTTATTGTTTTATTTTATTTCGCTAAGCTACAAAGGCTCAGTATCAACAAGTGTTGAACTTATTATAAATAACATTTTTGTTCTTCTATATTGTTTTATTTTTTACAAATTTGAATTACCTAACTTAAAAAAAGCAAAGTAAATGACCATTAAAATCATTAATCATAGCTCACACGATTTGCCTCATTATGCTACTGAGCAATCTGCTGGAATGGATCTAAGAGCTAATTTAACGGAAAGCATTGAGTTAAAACCATTACAAAGAACCTTAGTTCCAACTGGATTATTTATGGAGCTTACTAAAGGTTACGAGGCACAAATAAGACCAAGAAGTGGTTTAGCTTTTAAAAATGGAATTACTGTTCTAAACTCACCTGGCACCATCGACGCTGATTACAGAGGAGAGATAAAAGTGTTATTAGTTAATTTATCTAACGAACCATTTGTAATTAATAATGGTGAACGTATTGCGCAAATGGTAATTGCAAAACACGAAACAGTGAAGTGGGAATTAGTAAAGTCATTAGAAGAAAGTGAAAGAAGTGCTGGAGGATTTGGAAGCACTGGTACAAAATAATTATAATTTAACTCTATTATGAAAACAGTAGACAATTTTAATTTCTCAGGCAAGCGCGTTGTTATGCGCGTAGATTTTAATGTTCCTTTAAACGAACAATTTGCGGTAACTGATGACACACGCATACGTGCTGCATTACCAACTATTAAAAAAATACTTGCTGATGGCGGCTCATTAGTTTTAATGTCGCACCTTGGCCGCCCAAAAGAAGGCCCAACAAACAAATATTCATTACAACATATTGTTGCTGACCTAACTAAAGCCATTGGTGTTGATGTAAAATTTGCTAACGATTGTATTTCTGAAGAAGCATTTAAAATGTCGGCTAGTTTAACAGCTGGGCAAGTTTTATTATTAGAAAATTTACGCTTTTATAAAGAAGAAGAAAAAGGTGATGTTGCATTTGCAGAGAAACTAAGCAAACATGGAAACTTCTATGTAAACGACGCCTTCGGAACTGCGCACCGTGCACATGCATCCACAACTATTATTGCACAGTTTTTTGATAGCAATAGTAAATGTTTTGGTTATGTAATGGCAGGCGAAGTTGCAAGCATTAACAAAGTACTTACCCAGAGTGAAACTCCTTTTACAGCAATCATAGGCGGGGCAAAAGTTTCAGATAAGATCATGATTATTGAGCAATTGCTTAATAAAGCAAACAACATAATTATTGGTGGTGGAATGGCATTTACTTTTGTTAAAGCTGTTGGCGGACAAATAGGTAAATCACTTTGCGAAGATGATCGTTTAGAAGTAGCAAAAGATTTATTAGTAAAAGCGAAAGCAAAAGGTGTAAACCTTTACATCCCAACAGATGCAATTGTTGCAGATAATTTTGCAAACGATGCAAACAAAAAAGAATGTAAAATTGATGCAATTCCTGATGGTTGGATGGGATTGGATATTGGTGCAGAAACAATAAAAAAATACAGTGAAGTAATTGCTGCATCAAAAACTATTTTGTGGAATGGCCCAATGGGTGTTTTTGAAATGAGCAGTTTTGAAGCGGGAACAAAAGCAGTTGCTGATAGCATTGTAACAGCAACCTCAAAAGGAGCATTTTCATTAATTGGCGGTGGCGATTCGGTTGCAGCTATTAATAAATACAACTTAGCTTCAAAAGTTAGCTACGTAAGTACTGGCGGTGGTGCTTTACTCGAATACATTGAGCAAGGTACACTTCCTGGAGTTAAGGCAATAGCAGAATAATTTCTCCTCTTTTTTAGAAAGCACCAAACAAATCAATTACCTTTGTTTGGTGCTTTCGCTTTTTATAAAACATATAGAATCAAAACAACTCTTTACTAAAAACCATAAATTATTACTTGGTGTTAGTGGAGGAAAAGATTCTATGGTACTTGCCGACTTATTATTAAAAGCAGGTTATAATTTTTCTGTTGCGCATTGTAACTTTTGTTTGCGAAAAGAAGAAGCTGACTTGGAAGAAGCATTTGTTGTTTCTTATTTTAAAGAAAAAAATATTTCTGTTTTTTCCACTCGTTTTAATACAGTTGAGTACGCAAATGAAAACAAACTTTCCATTCAAATGGCTGCGCGCGAATTGCGCTACAATTGGTTTAAACAACTGAAAACTGAAAATAAAATTGATTTTATTGTCACAGCACATCACCTAAACGATAACATCGAAACATTTTTCATTAATGTATTAAGAGGCGCTGGAATTAATGGTTTAAAAGGCATTCCAGAGAAAACGGAAACGGTAGTTCGCCCTTTGTTATTTGCTAGTTCGGAACAAATCAAAGATTATATTACTTCAAACAACATTCAATACAAAGAAGACAGCAGTAATAGTGAAGTTAAATATCTCCGCAATAAATTACGTCATGAACTTGTTCCGCTATTAAAAGAAATAAATCCAAAACTAGAAGAAACATTTAGCAAAGAATTTAATTATTTTAAAGAAGCGAATAATTTAATAGAAGAAACTATTGCTAAAGAAATTGAAAACATCTCTTCGAGTGCAAATAACGAAGTTTCTTATGAAATTAAAAAAGTACTAAATAGTAATCATATTGGGCTATTACTACACTATATTTTAAAACAATATTCATTTGATTCCTCAATAGAAGCTCAAGTTCTAGAAGCTATTAAAACGGGGCAATCAGGTAAATTATTTTTAAGCAAAACACATACCTGTTTGCTTGATAGAGACGTAATTATTATTAAAGGAAATAACAATTGTAGTACAACTCAATCATACACTATAGAAAAACACACAAGTTCTATTTCCGAACCTATTAATTTGCATTTTGAAATGGTAGAAGAGGCGAAAATAATTATCGACGATGATTTAATTTGCCTCGATTTTGAAAAACTAACATTTCCATTAAAACTACGCAAATGGGAAGAGGGCGACAGTTTTCAACCCCTAGGCATGAAAGGAACAAAAAAGCTTAGTGATTTTTTCGTAAACCAAAAATACACGCTCTTTCAAAAAGAAGAGCAATGGTTACTTACTTCGAACAATGAAATTGTATGGATTGTTGGCAAACGAATTGATGATAGATTTAAAGTTACTGAGACGACAAAGCAAACACTAATACTAAAATTGAATGGATGATAGTCCTTTAATATTTGAAGAAAAACAATATTTGGGTCATAATAAATTTTCTATTATGATTCGAATGGGGCTTGCCCTGTTTTGCTTTATTGGATATTATTGGAGTGAGAACCCTAAACCAGTAGAAGTTTCAGGAATTTATATTGCACCCTATCCTGTAAGTAATATTCCACAATCGGGTCAATTGTTTTTTATTTTGGGTATGCTCATCTTATTTATTTCTTCTTTACTTGTGTTTGTGCTTCATATTCAAACACGTGTTTATGAAAACTACATTCTTTTAGATGGTTTTTGGAATGCTCGCCGTGTAAAAATTGACCTGCGTAACATCCATACAGTTAAGAAAATGCGTTACAAAAAAAACAGTTTGCGTCGCCCGGTTTACAATTTGCATGTTAGAGGAATTATTAAATTTTTTACTACGGGTCACGAGTTTGTTGAGCTCAGAGACAAGGACGGCCTAGTTTATCGCATTGGTTCACAGCGTGCTGCCGAACTAGCAAAAACAATCAGCAAACTTTTAAATAATTTTTGATTTTTTTGAAACTTATTCTCAGGATTTGGTGTATAATTGTATTACATTCAAAACCCGTCATTCTATGGAAACAACTCAATACCAATTAATCGATAAGGAAGCAGTGGCTAACTTACATTTTCCTGAAAACGACGTCCTAACAACAGCTGAGAGTAAGGCGGAACGTGCTAATGATTTAAAAACGGCTATGACTTTAGGAAATTTAGAGCATACGAAAATCCGTATTTATTTCGAAGACGATAAGTCTTTAAAAGTTGTGGACACCACTGTTTGGGGTATTACCGACAAGCGAGTGATTTTAAAACAAGGCTTAGTTATTCCAATTAACCGAGTGCACAAAGTAAAATTCTAATCATTTCTCCTAAACTGAATGAAAAATTTCTTTTTATCTCTTTTACTACTAATCACCATTTCTTCTTATTCACAAGTAAACTTAAACCCAGTAAAATGGGTTTTTAGTTATGAAGCTATTAATGATAAAGAAGGATTTATTGTTTTAAAAGCCACCATAGAAGATAAATGGCATATTTATTCCCAAAAACAAAATGGTGATGGTCCTATTCCAACCTCCTTTAAATACAATTCAACAAAAGCATTTGCCTTAGTTGACAGTACAAATGAACCTGCTGCAGAAAAAATTTATTCAGAAGTATTTGGAGCGGATGTGATTTCATTTTCTAAAGAAGTAACATTCAAACAAAAAATACAACGTAAAAACAAAAAGCAATTTGAAATAAAAGGAGAATTAGAATACATGGCTTGTAACGACGCATCCTGCTTACCTCCCAAAACAATTCCTTTTGTTGTAATAATTCCACTTTCAAGTACAGCAAAAACAAAATAATTTAAAACATGGCATTAATTAAAGCAGTAAAAGGTATTAGTCCTGTATTTGGAGAAAATTGTTTTTTAGCAGAAAACTCAACAGTTGTTGGAGATGTTATAATGGGTAACGATTGCAGCGTTTGGTTTAATGCAGTTGTGCGTGGAGATGTTAACTCAATAAGAATTGGTAACAAAGTAAATATACAAGACGGGGCAGTTTTGCATTGCACTTACGAGAAAACTCAGGTTCATCTAGGTAATAATGTTTCTATTGGCCACAATGCTATTGTGCATGGTTGCACCATTCATGATAATGTGTTAGTTGGAATGGGTGCCATTGTAATGGATAATGTAGAAATTGGTTCAAATACCATCATAGCTGCTGGGGCAGTTGTTTTAGAAGGCACAAAAGTAGAAAGCGGTAGTATTTACGCTGGTGTTCCCGCTAAAAAAGTTAAAGCAATCAACCAAGAATTAATAAATGGCGAGATTGACAGAATTGCCAATAATTACCTCATGTATTCGAGCTGGTTTAAAGAATAAATGGGAAGCCCTATAAATTGCTTTTTTGTCGTTGAACTTCAATTTTAAAATCCTCATCCGCCGCGGCGGACTGCAACGTAGCAGGTTCGCTTGCCTAAAAAAATCAACTTATAGAACTCCCCAAAACCCGTTTTTTGTCGAAAACTGCATTATCCGCTGAATTTTAACCAATTAGATTAACAGAATTAGCCCTTTTTCGAGCTTTTCATTAAAATAATCCCTATCTTTGCGGCTTAAAATCGATTATCATGAAATTAGGTACTTGGGAAATTATTTTGATTCTTGCTGTTGTGTTATTAATGTTTGGTGGAAAGAAAATCCCTGAACTTATGCGCGGATTAGGTAAGGGAATGAAAGAATTCAAAGACGCTTCAAAAGGTGAAGGTTCTTCATCAACTGATTTAGACAAAAAATAATTCCTCTCTTATTGTGTATTCTTTCACGAACATTTCATCACTTCAGGCTGATTTGAAAAATGGTTCTATTACCTGTACTCAGGTAGTTAATGAACTGTTTGAACAAATCGAAAAAACAAAAAACCTCAACGCTTATTTAGAAGTTTTTACTGAGAGCGCTAAACAACAAGCTTTGGCAATTGACGCAAAAATAAAAAGCGGAACACACGGTAAACTTGCAGGTGTGGTTATTGCATTAAAAGATAACATCGCTTACAAAGGACATAAAGTTTCTGCCTCATCAAAAATTTTAGAAAACTTTACTTCACTATACAACGCAACTGTTGTTGAACGTTTATTAGCTGAAGATGCAATATTAATTGGCAGAACTAATTGTGATGAATTTGCAATGGGTTCATCTAATGAAAACTCTGCATTTGGCAAAGTATTAAATCCTGTAAACACTAATACAGTTCCTGGGGGTTCTTCTGGAGGCTCTGCGGCTGTAATGGCTGCAAATCTTTGTCACGTTGCCTTAGGAAGTGATACGGGAGGTTCTATTCGTCAACCTGCATCTTTTTGTGGAGTTGTTGGAGTTAAACCAACTTACGGACGAGTTTCTCGTTGGGGATTATTAGCATACGCTTCTTCTTTTGATCAAATTGGCCCTTTAACTAAAACGGTTGAAGATGCTGCATTGGTTATGGAAGTTATTGCGGGTAACGATGAAAATGATAGTACCTCTTCTTCAAAAGAAGTTTCAAAATATACAACTCAACTTAATGATTCAATAAAAGGAACAAAGGTTGCGTATTTAAAAGACTGTATGGAAAGCAGTGGTTTAAATCCAGAAGTCAAAAAACGCATGGAAGAAACCATTGAAAAATTAAGAGCTCAAGGGGTAACTGTTGAAGGTGTTGATTTTCCATATTTAGATTATTTAGTTCCTGCATATTATGTATTAACTACAGCAGAAGCTTCTTCTAATTTATCTCGCTATGATGGCGTGCATTATGGCTACAGAAGCCCTAACGCTACTGACCTAGAAAGTACTTACAAAAAATCGAGAGCAGAAGGTTTTGGTAAAGAAGTAAAACGTAGAATTATGCTTGGGACATTTGTTTTAAGTGCAGGTTATTACGATGCTTATTATTCGAAAGCACAAAAAGTAAGAAGAGTGCTACGTGATAAAACTTTGGAAATTTTATCGAAATACGATTTTATTTTAACTCCTTCTACTCCAAGTGTTGCTTTCGAATTTGGCAAAAATAGTAAAGACCCAATTCAAATGTACTTAGAAGATATTTTTACTGTACAAGCTAATTTAGTTGGCGTTCCCGCTATTTCAGTGCCAGTAGGAGTAAATAGTGCAAATATGCCAATTGGAGCTCAATTAATGGCTAAACCATTTGAAGAAGGAAAAATGCTTGCAATCTCTAAAGTAATTGAAGGCTTTAACAATTAATTGATTTTTCTTTTTTAAGAAAAACATAAAAATTAGTACCTTTAAATTATTAATTCAACAATTCAAAAACTCAATAATTATATTTTATGTTATCCAAAAAAATTGAAAACGCATTAAACGTTCAAATCGAATTAGAAGCGGCAAGCTCAAATACTTATTTAGCAATGGCTTCATGGGCAGAAGTGCAAGGCTTAACAGGAGTTGCAAATTTTTTATATGGACACTCTGATGAGGAACGCATGCATTCAACAAAACTAATTAAGTTTGTAAACGAGCGTGGTGGGCACGGAATTGTTCCATCATTAAAAGCACCAGCTGCAAAATACAAATCAGTTACTGACGTTTTTGAAGGTGTTTTAAAACATGAAGAAAAAGTTTCTCAATCAATTAACGAGTTAGTAGATTTGTGCTTAAAAGAAAAAGATTACTCAACACACAACTTTTTACAGTGGTATGTTACAGAGCAAATTGAAGAAGAGTCGTTAGCACGCACCAATGTAGATAAATTGAAAATGATGGGTGGAGAAAAAGCTGCACTATATTTCTTTGATAGAGATATGGCTGCAATTGCAGCTCCAACAGCTTCTGCAGAAAAACCAGCGAAATAATTTTGCCACACAACACATTAAAACCTCAAGGCTTACAACTTGAGGTTTTTTTATTGATTTAAAATTTAGATTATTTTCTACCTTTATAAAAACTAAGATGTATGTTTACAAAAATTGAACACATAGGAATTGCAGTAAAAGATTTACAAAAATCGAACGAACTGTTTTCAAAACTATTTGGCAAAGACCATTACAAAATAGAAAAAGTAGAGAGCGAACATGTATCTACTTCTTTTTTCATGTTAGGCGATACAAAAATAGAATTATTAGAAGCTTCATCTCCCGATTCAGCTATTTCAAAATTTATTGAGAAAAAAGGTGAAGGAATTCACCACATTGCTTATGCAGTTGACAATGTTGTAGAAGAAATGAAACGCCTAGAGAATGAAGGTTTTGAATTACTAAATAAAGAACCAAAAAAAGGAGCCGACAATAAACTAATTTGTTTTCTTCATCCAAAAAGCACCAATGGAATACTGGTTGAACTCTGTCAAGAAATTAAGTAATTGCACGTATAAATTACTCATAAAAAAACCCGAGAATTAATCTCGGGTTTTTTTAGCAACTTATAGTTCTCTTATTTATTACTCTTAGTAACAATAATTTTACCGATAGTTAATTTATTGTTTGTTCCATTATCCTTACCTCCTTTAATTATTTTATAGATGTAAGCTCCTTCAGGAACATCTGTAATATCGACTGTGTAGCTATCTTGTTTGTTTTTAAAAGTAGATACTAATACTTTTTGACCAATTGTGTTTGTTAACTCAACACTTACATCCCCTTCTTCTTCATTTGCAATTGCAATTGACAATGAATTAGAAGCTGGATTTGGATACACCTTAATGTCAGTACTATTTTTTACAACTGATTTTAATCCTACTGGGTAAATATTATTGTATGATACTTGTGCGCTGTCAGCCGACTCTTGAAGATCACCTAAATCATCTCCACAAATAAGAGCAAACGCAACTTTTACAGAATCACCTGCATTAACGTTAAATGGACCAGTAGAAACCACGTTTAGTACATCTTCACCGTCTGCATCTGCAAAACCAGCTTGCGCTCTAAAAGTTGAAAGGGCAGTGTATTTATCAGCTGTACTGTAATAATCTCCTGCATCATTTATATCAATTCCGCCAGCTCCACCAGCAGTATTATCAATACCATAATGATTTCCAGGCTCATCGTTTAATACTTTAATACCAGCGTATTTTCCATTTGTTCCATAATACCAAGCATACCCCATTTTTCTTGCCGCATCATAATCTGCTTTGTTATTAGCATAATCAGTAGCTCCATTTGCTGGTCCAGGAATATCCCAATCAGAACCAATACCAGCATATAAATTAGTTAATGCACTAGCACCAGTATTTTTAATGAAATATTCTACAATAACATATTTTCTATGTCCTGGGGTACTCCAAGCGTAAGCGTTGTGAGTAACTAAAACATTTTGAGTTGGGCTAGCGGCCGCATCGTTAAATTGACCATGTATATCAAACTCAGATGTTACACTAGGAATAACTCTAGTAACATTCATTACCGACTGAAAATCTTGATCTGAAGCCGTACCTGTATTTCCACGAATTTGGTCAGAAACAGTAGTTGCGTTTGTTCCAATTAATAAACCACTTTCATACAACATTTGTGTACCAAGGTATTTAAATCCTAAACCTTCCGTTGCACCATCTGCATTCCAGCCTACTTTACTTTTACTCGTAATAGTAGTTTGTAAATCATTAATGCTTACATTAATGTAATCAACGTTTGTAGTAACATTAATAAAATAATTATTAAAATAAGCCCCATCTTTAATTTGAATTCTAAAAGTAATAACGGTATTCAAAGGTGTTCCCGGATTAATTTTAAACTTAAAAGGATCTGCATTATTTGTTGTTAATGCCATTGTATTTAAAACGCCTAAAGTAGTAACAGTATCTATTACGGCAACGTAAGCTCCATTTGCTACTGCTTTAATCGTTGCTGTAGTTCCTGAAGAAGTTGCTGCCAAATAATTTACAAACTCACCTGTGATGAACAAAGAATCACCAACAATAAAAGCCATGTCGTTATTATCAACAATGTTTTCATTTTGAAAAACAACTGAAGGGCCTTGCGCATCAACCAATGCACGGAAAACATTTAAACGACCAGTACCTAGTTTATTAGCTAAAGCAGATTGTGTAGCCGCAGGATTTGTAATATTAGGATTTGTTGTTGCATTATAACTTAAATAGTTATTATCGGTAGTTTGTTTTAAACGTTGTCCAATTTGCATTGCAGTATATGCTGGGAATTTAGATCTTACCAAACCAGCAGCACCAGCTACAATTGGTGAAGCCATTGATGTTCCGCTCATTGTAGTGTAATTATTATCATACACTGTTGCATCAATTCCATTACCTGGAGCACTTAAATCTACTGTATAATTATAATTAGAAAAAGAAGCGCGCGAATCACTTGTAGAATTAGTTGCCGCAACAGAAAGCACATAAGTGTACGAAGCCGGGAAATAAGCTAAATCTTGTCCGTCATTACCTGCTGCTGCCACTACTAAAGCGTTTTTAGTTAATGTTGCATAAGTAACAATATCTTGGCCAAAAGAACCTCCACCTGCACCTCCCCAAGAGCAGTTGATAATTTGTGCTCCGTGATCCGCAGCATAAGTAATTCCTTCATATCCTCCGATGATATAACCTACTCCACCTGTACCACGTGTATCATTATCCGCAGCCGCCTTTACAATAAGTAATTTACACCCAAAACCAATACCTGCGCCACCAGTAGTTCCATTATCTCCCACTTGAGACGAACAACCAGAAACGTGAGAACCATGATTATTATTTGCACCTAAGCAATTAGGATTATTATCTCCAACTACGTTATTGTAGTCGGCTCCACCCATATCCCAACCTTGGTAATTATCGATATAACCATCCAAATCATCATCTGTTCCATTAACAGGATCTGTTGTGCTTTGATAAATGTTAGCTGCTAAATCAGGGTGATTTAAATCACTACCACTATCTACAATCCCAATAATTGTACTTGCATCCCCTCTAGAACCACCTAGAGCCAAATCCCAAGCTTTATATGCTCTAATTCTTTTTAATTGATTACGTTGTTGGCCAGAAACAGAATCTGCTCTTGAATCAGTTGGTTCGTAATCAAACATTTTAAAAATATAATGAGGCTCAGCATAAGTTAATGCTCCAGAAGCCAATAGCTGATTAGCAGCTGTTTCAATATCTATATTACCAGTATAAGTAAGCTGGTAAATAAGAGATAAATCCGCATATTTTTGACCTAATTCATTCATCTCTCTTACAGGAGCTTTGTGATTAGGGAATTTTCTCTCCATCTTCTCAACTCCCAAATAATTTAATGCTAATTGCAAATCAGGATGCTGAATACTTGTTAAACCCGCCCCACCTCTGAACTGAGGACTTACCTTGAACACAATAGTCTTAGGCAAATAATCACTTTCAGTAATCGTTGCTGGTAATACAAATTTTTTGATTTGTTTAAATGGAGTTTTAGCTCCATTTTGTGCTGATAAATCAACCGTTAGAAACATTCCAACAGCTAAACTTAAAGCGTACAAAGTTGTACTTTTCATTTTGGTTTGGTTTTAGTGTAGTAAATATAGTGTTTTAATACTGATATTCAAAGTTCAATTATAAGTATACTGTGCAATTATATATATTATTTTTTACTAACGAGCGATTTTAATGATAAACGGCAGAAAATATTTATTTAACGTAAACTACTTGTAATCAATCATATCGGAAATTTGTTGAGGCTTTCCTGCTATCATTTGATAATAAACATGAACAAGGCCATTTGTTAAAACCACATACTCGGCATTATGAACCAAGTTATAACGCAAGGCCTGTTCTGCAACACTTTTTGTGATTTTTATACTGGGAGCCTTGCATTCGGCCAAAATACTAACCTTTTTATCTGTATTATAAATAATTACATCTGTTCTCTTTTGAGTACTATTTAACTTTAATCCTGTTTCCAAAGAGAACAAACTTTGAGGGTATTTTTTTTGTTGAATTAAATAAGAAACTAAATTTTGCCTTACCCATTCTTCAGGGCTTAATTCAATGAATTTTTTCCGGATACTATCAAATATCATTAAACCACCTTTATCGTTTTTTTTAAAACGAAATTCATAATCTGGAAAATTTAATTTTGGTAACAAGACGTTTTAAGATTAACTTTGATAAGTATTACAAATGTAGCTAATATTAATTATTTCAAAATATACTTATGAAGACAAAAGAAGAAATCGTAAACAACTGGTTGCCCCGCTATACAGGAAAAAAATTAGAAGACTTTGGCGAATACATTTTACTTACCAATTTTGGTGGTTATGTGAAAATGTTTGCCGAGTGGAATAATGTTGAAGTAGAGGGATTAGACAGACCAATGCAATCAGCTACTCATGGTAACATTACCATTATCAATTTTAGTATGGGAAGCGCTATGGCTGCAACCATTATGGATTTACTAACCGCTATTTCACCTAAAGCTGTTTTATTTTTAGGAAAATGTGGTGGCTTAAAAAAGAAAAATCAAATTGGTGATTTTATTTTACCAATTGCAGCCATTAGAGGCGAAGGAACATCAAACGATTATTTACCTGTTGAAGTTCCTGCATTACCATCATTTAACTTGCAAAAAGCAATTTCATACACCATTCGTTTAAGTGGTTCTGATTATTGGACAGGTACTGTATTTACTACTAACCGCCGTGTGTGGGAACATGATGAGGAGTTTAAAGAACATCTACGTAAAATGCGTGCAATGGCAATTGATATGGAAACAGCAACTATTTTTAGTGTTGGATTCCACAACGAAATCCCAACAGGAGCTTTACTTTTAGTAAGCGATCAACCAATGATTCCGGAAGGAGTTAAAACAGAAGAAAGCGACAAAAAAGTATCGAGCCAGTTTGTTGATGCGCATTTACGTATTGGAATTGATTCATTAAAAGAATTACAAAACACAGGTATATCTGTAAAACATCTCAAATTCTAATTAGCATTTGATGAAAGAGTTTGAAGAAATAATGACCAACTTAAAGCGTAAAATCTTTAAGCCGGTTTATTTTTTGTGTGGTGAAGAGCCTTATTTTATTGATAAGATAAGTGACTTTATTGAGCACAATGTTTTGGATGAAAGCGAACGCGAGTTTAATCAAAGTGTATTGTATGGAAGTGATTTGGATATGGCCTCAGTAATTGGTGCTGCCAAACGTTTTCCAATGATGAGCGAATACCAAGTGGTAATTATTAAAGAAGCACAAGGCTTAAAAGAATTTGCGAAGGCTGAAAAAGAAGAGGGTGAAAAAAAATCGGCAGCGCCCAATCCTTTTCTATCTTATATAGAAAATCCACAGCCTTCTACCATTTTAGTAATTTGTCTTAAATACAAAAAAATAGACAAGCGTACTGCACTTTACAAAGCATTACAAAAAAAAGCTGTTTATGCCGAATCGGATAAACTTTACGACAATCAAATTCCTGCTTGGGTAAACGAGTACATTAAAGAAAAAGGTTACAAAATAAATCCTCGTGCTTCGCAAATGCTTGCCGATTATTTAGGAAACGACCTTTCAAAAATTTCGAACGAGTTAGATAAAATGTTTATCAGCATTCCTGCAGGAGCTGAAATTAGCATAGAGCAAATACAAGAGAACATTGGAATTAGTAAAGATTTTAATGTATTCGAATTGCAGGATGCTCTTGCTAAAAAAGATATTTTAAAAGCTAATCAAATCATTAATTATTTTGCAGCTAATCCTAAGGACAATCCAATTGTTTTGGTTTTAAGTAATTTGTATAATTACTTTAATAAAGTATTACTCTATCATTTTGTTGTTGACAAAAACAAATTTAGTGCAGCAAAAGAATTAGGAGTTAATCCTTTTTTTGTTGATGGTTACCAACGTGCGGCACAAAACTACGGCACAGCAAAACTGAAAATGATTTTTAGTTATTTGCGTGAGGCCGATTTAAAATCAAAAGGTGTAGATAACGCAAGTATAACGCACGGCGAACTTTTAAAAGAATTAGTTTTTAAAATCCTTCACTAATTATGTCAACTGAATACCAACTATTTTGTGCGGGTGAATTTATTACAAGTGCAACTAAACTAGTTGTAACAAATCCATTTAACAATAAAGAATTTGCACACACTTATCTTGCAGATGAAAGTATTATAAATACAGCCATTGATAAGGCTTTGCAAGTTCAAAAAGAATTAAAGGACTTACCCAGCTTTAAAAAGTTTGAAGCTCTTAAATACATTTCCGAACAATTAAAAAGTAAGCGCGAAGAATTGGCTCAACTGCTTTGCAAGGAAAGTGGAAAGCCAATGAAGTATGCCTTGGCTGAATTAGATAGATCGGCTCAAACATTTTTAATTGCAGCTGAAGAAAGTAAACGTTTACCAAAAGAATACATATCGCTAGATTGGACGCCAAACGGGGCAAACAGAGAAGGTATAATTAATTATTTTCCTATTGGTTTAGTTGCAGGTATTGCACCATTTAATTTTCCACTGAATTTAGCTGTGCACAAAATTGCACCTGCTATTGCAAGTGGCTGTCCTATTATTTTAAAACCTGCAAGTAAAACACCTTTATCAACTTTAGCCTTAGCAAAAATAATTGCAGAAACAGATTTGCCAAAAGGTGCCGTTTCTATTTTACCATGCAATAGAATAGTAGGCGAATTATTAGTGCGCGATGAAAGAATAAAACTATTAAGTTTTACCGGCTCTCCCGAAATTGGATGGAAAATGAAATCCAATGCAGGAAAGAAAAAAGTTGTTTTAGAATTGGGTGGTAACGCAGGTGTTATTGTTACAGAGAAAAGAAACATCAACTCTATCATTAAAAAATGTTCAATGGGTGCCTTTGCATACAGCGGACAAATTTGCATACATGCGCAGCGCTTTGTTGTTCATGAAAGTTTGTTTAATGAATTTGTTGAGGCATTAAAAAAAGAAACTCAATCATTAACATCAGGAAATCCTTTGGATGCAACAACTGATTTTAGTGTGATGATAGATGAAGAAAATGCAATACGTGCTGAACAATGGATAAATGAAGCTATTGAAAGCGGGGCAACATTAGTTTGCGGAGGAAAAAGAAACGGAAATTATTTAGAACCAACTATCCTAACTAATTGCAGTGCGAAATTAAAAGTTTATGCAGAGGAAGTTTTTGCACCCATTATCACAATTGAAAAATATCAAAGCAATATTGAAGAAGCAGTAAACATAATTAATAACACGCGCTTCGGTTTACAGTGCGGCGTGTTTACTGATTCGATTGAAGAATTAAATTATTGTATGCAATTCTTAGAAGTTGGTGGCATCATACACAACGATGTTCCCACTGTACGTTTTGATCAAATGCCTTACGGTGGAATTAAAGATAGCGGTTTAGGTCGTGAAGGTGTGCGTTATGCAATAATGGATATGATGGAAGCTAAGGTGTTAGTGAAATAGGTCTCGATACAATTTTTGTTGGCTTTGTAAATATTAGAAGTGCCTTAAATCATCTAGCCAACAAAAAACACTCGACATGACTAGTAAGAAAATAGCACTTATTTTTATGTTTTGGTGACTGAGGCTCTCGAAGCCACTAAAACCTAACCCCCGCAACAAGTATATCATCTACTTGCTCATAGCTTCCTCTCCAAGTATCGATGTTTTCACCTAACATTTCGCCTTGTGCGTGCATTGGATATTCTTGTATAGAGCACAAATATTCGTGGAAACGTTTAACCATGTATTTCTTTCCTTTCTCTCCGCCAAACTGGTCAGCGTAACCATCACTAAACATATAAATAGTATCACGCTTGTTCATGGTGCGAATGTGCGTTGTAAACACACGTGCATTGTCTAATTGCGAGCCACCAATCGGAAATTTATTTGCTTCAATTCTATCAAGTTCTCCGCTTGCATTTACAATTACTAATGAGCGATTAGCACCCGAATACTTTATTTCTCTTGTTTCGGTATTTATACAAACCAAAGCAACATCCATCCCATCAGCTGTTCTAACTTCTTCATTTATTCCTTGTCTTAATGCTGATTGAACTCCATGATGTAAATGAGTAAGAATTGAACCAGGATCAGAAACACCCTTTTCATTTACAATTTGATGTAATAAATTATGCCCAATCATACTCATAAATGCCCCAGGTACACCATGTCCTGTGCAATCTACCACCGCAAATATTTTTAAATTATTTCTTTCGCCAAACCAATAAAAATCTCCACTCACAATATCTTTAGGCTTGTATAAAATAAAGGAATCAGGAAGTTTATTGAAGATGGCAATTTTGGATGGTAAAATTGCTTCTTGTATTCGTTTAGCATATTGAATACTACTTAGTATTTCATTGTTTTTGTGCTCTAGTTCATATGTACGCTCAGCAACTTTTTGTTCAAGTATTCTGTTTTCTTTTTTTACAGCTTCTGTTCTAATACGAATGAATGCAAATACAGCGCCTGTGATTAATAAAATACTAAGCGTGTAAAATAATTTTGTTTTCCACCATGGTGGATTGACTCTTATCGTAATTTCTAGTGGAACTTCATTCCACACACCATCACTATTTGCGGCTTTAATTTTTAGTGTATAGGTTCCACCTTCTAATTGCGTGTAGGTGGCGTGCCTAAATGCACTTGGAGCCGACCATTTTTCATCAACACCTTCTAATATGTATTGGAATTTATTTTCGTTCGGCATTAAATAATCTAATGCTACAAAATCTAAAGAGAAAGCATTGTCGCGATAATCCAATTCAATAAATTTTTTATTTGTAATGGTACTATCAAATGCTATTTCTTTACCAAAGCGTTTGTATGATGTAATGTATACTGGAGGCACATGTGGATTATCTGTAATGTTATCTGGATTAAAAACATTTAATCCATTTTCTCCTCCAATAAATATATCACCGTTTTTTCCTAAACAAAAAGCACCTTGATTAAACTCCATACCTTGCAAACCATCCTTTAAATCAAAGTTTTTAAAGGCAGAACCTTCAATGTTTTCTGTATGTGGATTGAAACGAGATAAACCTTTATTAGTAGTCATCCAAAAATTACCTTTTTTATCAGGAACAATTCCATAAATATTTCCATTAGGCAAACCATCCGATTCATGATAAGAAACAATTTCTCCACTAGCTTTTTCTACTTTGTTTAATCCATTTGATGTACCAATCCACACATTCATAGAAGGGTCTTGATAAAAACAAAATACTTTATCCGAACTGATGTAGTTTTTCTTTTCTTTTTTAGAGAAGTAAGTAAATGGCTTCTTGTCATTATCAAAATCATTTATGTTTTTGTAACATGCCCCGCCACCTTCTGTACCTAGCCAAATATTATGTAAGTGGTCTTCAAAAACTGAGTAAACAACATTGTTTGGAAGTCCGTTATCTGAATTGTAAATTTTAAATGCTTTTGTTTGTTTATTGTATCGAATAACTCCGCCGCCAAAAGTTCCAATCCAAATTTCGCCACTCTTACTTTGATAAATACTTAATATGGTTGCAATGGATTGATCGTAATCAAACAACACTTCTGTTGCATTTGTTTTAGGATTGTGCCTAAACAAACCCGAGCCATATGTTCCAGTCCAAATTTCGCCTTCCTTATCTTGCATAATGGAAAGCACCCATTTGTCTTGCTCGTTTTTTATTACATCATTTCTTGGAGTTGTTTTCTTTGCTTTTAAATCTATAGTTTGTACTCCACCTCCATCTGTTCCTAGCCACACAAGGCCAGTCTTATCTTGCATAATAGAGAAAATAAACTTGTTGTTTAATTGTATTTCAGAATTGGAGCTTGTTTCATAGTGCTTAAATTTTGCAGAGAAACGGAAGAAAACATTTACACCTCCATTTTGTGTTCCTGCCCATACGTTATCTTGATGATCAACAAACACACTGTAAATATCATTACTATTTAATGAAGTTAAATCGTTCACTCTTTTTTGGTGAAACACATACTTGCCCGTGTTGGCGTTGTACTGAATTAATCCACCACCATAGGCTGCAATCCAAAATTCATTCTTTTTGTCTTTTGCAATAGACCAAATGCGATTGTTTTCTGCTACTATTTCATTGCTGCCAGGAGCATAAAATACTGTGAAGTTTTTATATTCTTTTTTATTATAATCAAAAATTCCTAAGCCACCATCTGTACCAACTAGCATGCTTCCATCATCTTTTGCAAACAAAGAGATGATACTCTTGCGGTATTGATTCATATATTCGAAAGCTCCGCTAAACAACAAATTGTTTGGAATACTATAGTTTGAGAATGTTTTTGTTTTTTGGTCAAAAGAGTTTAAACCGCCATCTTCTGTTCCAATCCAAAGTATTCCGTTAGAAGTTTCGGCAATACACTTTATTACTTTTCCGCTTATGCTTCCTGTTTTAGCATCGGGTAAATAATTAGTAAATGTTTTTGTGTTTCTATTGTATGCAGTTAAACCTTTATCGGTTCCAACCCAAATAATTCCGTTTTTATCTTCGTAAACGCAACGAACGGTATTATCACTAATGGTTCCTTTTCCTGCACTTAGGTGATGAGTAAATTTATTAAGAGCGGGATTGTATTCCTCTAAACCGCCACCATTTGTTCCAACCCAAAGTGTATTAAATTTATCTTCATACAAACACAATACATCATTGTTGCTAATCGAATATTGGTCTTTTGGATTGTTACGATACACATGCATTTCGTAACCATCGTATTTATTAAGTCCGTCCTGAGTACCGAACCACATAAAACCTTTGTTATCCTGCAAAACACTTTGAACGAAACCAACCGATAAACCTTGCTCGGTACTAATGCTTCTGAATTTTACAGATTGGGCAAGTCCAGCAAAACTGATTAAAAAAAAGAATATGTATATTAAGTAACGCATAAAATTCGTGAATAAATGTAATGATTTATTGCGACATCATAAATGACATTTACCCCTTTGTTCTGAAAATAAACACGTCTAAATCGTTCCATTTAGTTTGTTTTTCTTTTATCATGCCATTTCTGACAGCTACTTGTTGCGAAGGGATATTGTTTACATGAATAATAGAAATAATTGATTTGGCCAGTTTATTTTCGAAGCCAAATTTTTTAAAGGCCGTTGCAGCTTCTGTTGCATAACCTTTGCCCCAATGTTTTCTTAATAAACTATAGCCAACTTCTAATTCTTTTATTCCGTCAACTTCTTGCAATAACAAACCGCATTGACCAATGTACTCGCCTGTTTCTTTATTAATTAAAGATTGCAACCCATATGTTTTTTCTTTGTAGCGAGTTAAACCTCTGTTAATCCAATGCTCAGCACGAGCTCTTGCGTTTGGTAGACCAAAGGTTGGGAAGAACTTTCCACATTCGGGTTCGTCAAAAAAAGTTGTCCAAATTTCAACATCATCAAGAGTTATAAAACGCGTGTAAAGCCTTTCGGTTTGCAGGTTATCTTGATAAATGTACGTATCCATTTTATGAAAATCAATTAAGCTCGCTTATTTTTCCATTTTCAAATTTCAATGTACGAGCAGGGTATTTGTTATAAAGAATAAAATCGTGCGTTGCAAAAACAATGGCAGTGCCACTTTTAGCAATTGATAACAGTAAAGTCATGACCTCCTGAGAAGTTTCTGGATCTAAATTTCCAGTTGGCTCATCGGCAAGTATAATTTCGGGATTGTTTACTAAAGCTCTTGCAACGGTAACACGCTGTTGTTCTCCACCCGATAATTCGAAAGGCATTTTTTCACCTTTACCTGATAACGCTACCTCGTTAAGCACATCTGTAATTTGTTTACGTATTTCATCTTCGTTTTTCCAGCCTGTTGCTTTCATTACAAAACGAAGGTTTTCATAAACACTTCTATCGCTAAGCAACTGAAAATCTTGAAATACAATCCCCAATTTTCTTCTCAAAAATGGAACATCTTTTCTTTTAAGAGTTGTTAAATCAAATCCTGCAACGCTTCCTGTACCTTGTTTTAAAGGCAATTCGCCATACAAGGTTTTTAGTAAACTACTTTTTCCACTTCCTGTTTTACCAATAAGGTAAACAAACTCACCCTTCTTAATCTCCACGTTTACATCAGTAACAACGGGATTGTTTTCCTGAAAAATAGTTGCCTTACTAATTTGTATTACTGTTTCGTTGCTCATTGCGGGCAGATTTATGCAAACACTAAAGTAAAGGAAATTGAGGGAGCTCTTTTTTAAGTATTGCAATAATTTGAACACGACAGCGTTAATAACTTAAAATCCCACAACCCTAAGCAAGCCTTAATGGAAAGTACTTTTACTAAAACTTATTTTACTAGTAATGAGGAAAAGTGTAATTATTACGCTTGTTTTGCTTTTATCAATGGTGAGTGTTTACGCTCAGCGAACAAGTGTTTACATTGAGCAGGACAGGGACTACAAAACGGCTTTGGATCTTTTTGATAAAAAGAAGTACAATGCTGCATTAAAGGTATTTGATTCCTATTCATCTGTTTCAAAAAATCAAAATACTTTAGTTGGTATAGATGCAAAATTCTATGCTGCTGCCTGTGCTATTGAGCTGTTTCATAAGGATGGTGAGTGGAGAATGAAACAATTTATTTTGAATCACCCTGAAAGTAACAAAGTAAAACAAGGTTATTTTTACTTAGGCAAGTCAAATTTTAGAAAGAAAAAATATCCTGAAACAATAGAGTATTTAGAGCAAGTAGATGTGTTTGATTTGAGCAAAGATGATTTAGCCGAGCTATATTTTAAACGCGGGTACAGTTATTTAGAAAACGAAAAAAAAGACAAAGCAAAAGCGGATTTGTATGAAATAAAAGATGTGGATAATAAGTACGCACATCCTGCAAACTATTATTATTCGCACATAGCATACACAGAACAAAGTTATGAAACAGCTTTAGAAGGTTTCACACGTTTGTTGAATAATGAAACCTTTGGTTCAGTTGTTCCTTATTACATTGCCCAGATTTATTTTAACCAAGCAAAGTATGAGCAAGTAATAAAAGTTGCCCCGCCTTTATTAAACGATTCTAACTACGTTCAAAAGAAAGATGAGATTAATAGAATTATTGGCGAGTCTTATTTTAAGCTTAAAGAGTATGGCAAGGCAATTCCTTACTTAAAGATGCATGGCGCAAGTTCGGCAGAAGATAATTATCAGCTGGGGTTTGCTTACTACCAAATAAACGATTGTACGAGTGCGGTTACTTATTTTGAAAGAGCTACTGCAAACAATGATTCATTGGCACAAAATGCTTTTTACCATTCGGCAGGTTGTTATTTAAAAATGAATGAAAAAACAAAGGCTCGTAGTTCTTTCTTTAATGCTCAAAATCTTCCTTTCGACAAAAATATTGTTGAAGAATCGATGTTTAATTTTGCTGTATTAAGTTACGAACAAGGCTTTAGTCCATACAACGAAGCAATCACAGCATTTGGAAAATATATTGCCGCTTACCCCAATTCTATTCGTAAGGATGAAGCCTATAATTATTTAGTGAACTGTTTTTACTCTACTAAAAACTATACTGAGGCAATTAAGACAATTGATAAAATTAAAAATCCTGATATTAAATTAAAGACTGCTTACCAAAAGATGCTTTATTTTAAAGGAGTTGAATTTTATAATAATATTGATTTAGACTCTGCGCGCAAGTATTTTACCAAAGCAATGCAAATGAATATTGATGCATCTGTTACAGCACAAGCTGCATATTGGAATGCTGAAATTCATTATCAAAAGCGTGAGTATAGTAAAGCAATGGAGAGTTATAAAGCTTTTCAATTATTGCCAGGTTCTTATAGTTTAAAGGAGTATGATATTGCTAATTACAATATTGGATATTGTTATTTCCAATTAAAAGGAACTGAAAATTATAAAAACGCTAATATTTCTTTTAGAAAATACTTAACTTCTAAAAACACAGATGATGCTTTAAAAGTGGCTGATGCTAACGTGCGTACTGGTGATTGTTATTATGTAGATAAAGTTTTTGCAAGTGCTGCGGAGTATTACGAAACTGCAATTGCATTAAACAAAATTGATGTCGATTACTCTATTTACCAAAAAGCAATGTGTGATGGTTTATTAAAAAACTATCAAGAGAAAGTAAATGACTTAAAAATGCTAGAAACGAATTACCCGAATTCGGTTTACATGTCGTCGGTGACTTTTGAAATTGCTGAAGCCTACAAAGCAATGAAGAGTGATGAGAACGCCATTGCATACTATAAAAAGACTTTAGAAAAGTATCCTAACTCAAGTAAAACAAATGCTTGTGTTATTTCTATTGGGTTGATTTATTATAATTCCAAACAGGACGACAAGGCATTTGAGTACTTTGATCAGATTGTAAAGAAGGACGCAAAATCAGATGATGCACAAAGTGTATTGCCATATATTAAAGAAATATTTAAGGCAAAGAACGACCCACAAGCTTTGGAAGAGTATTTTGCAGCTATTGGAAGTTCGGTTAGTGCAAACGAATTAGATGCTCAATATTTTGAAAAGGCTCGTAAGTACTATTATGATGATAAAAATTGTGATGCAGCTTTTCCAGAAATGCAAAAGTACATTTCCAAATTCCCATCGGGAAAATACATTTTAGAGGCAAATTTCTGTATGGCTGAATGTGCTTACAGTAAAGAGAATTATACTGAAGCAGTAAAAGGATACGAGTTTGTAGTTTCTAAACCTCGTAGTTTGTTTTCGGAAATTGCATTGCAAAAAGCTTCCTTTATTTATTACAGAGATAAAAAATACGAGCAAGCACTTCCTTTGTATATTAAGCTACAGGAATTTGCTGAATCGGGGCAAAACAAATTAGCTGGAAGACTTGGTGCAATGCGCTCAGCTTTCTACTTAAAGAAATACGATGTTGCTGTTGATGAAGCTGTAAAAGTATTAAATACAGATAAAATTACTGCACAGCAAACAGTTGAAGCAAAAAGTATCAGAGCAAAATCGTTATGCGAAACAAATCGTAAAGACGAAGCGGTTGCAGATTTAAAATACTTAACTAAAAATGCGAAGAGCGAATTAGGTGCAGAAGCTTATTATATGCTTGCAGAAATTCAATACAACAAAAAAGAATACAAGGAGGTTGAGAGAACTGTGAATAGTTTGTTTAATTATCCTTATACAACAACGTATTGGAGCACAAAGGCAATGTTGTTGATGGCAGATGTTTATTTGGATAAAAACGAAGAACAAAATGCAGAAGCTGTTTTACAAACCGTAATTGACAATACAGATAACGAAGAGTTTAAGAAACAAGCGCAAGATAAATTGCAAGCTTTAAAAGACAAACAAAATATGCGCTTAGCCCCTCCAGTAGAGGATAATATGCAAATTGAATTTGAAAATAAAACGGGTGGAACTAATTTATTTGAAGTGAAGCCTACAGTAACTGATTCTACGAACCTAAACGTACAACCTAAATAAGATGAAGCAATTGATAAAAAATAGAATATTTCTATCTGTGGCAGCATTATTTATGGTGCTTGCAACTTATGCGCAACCAGGCGTGGATGGAATAAACGTGGATGTGAAAAGTGATTTTGATGCTAAAATTAAAGATGCAGTTAAACAAAGCGACTTGCCAAATATTTTAGATACGGTAAAACCTTTAAAAGATAAGCAGCTTGCTATTATGCCCCGCGTTATCGAAACACAATTTAAAACGCAAACCATACAGCCTGCAAAGATGGTGAACGAGCCGCTTTCTAAATTGTATTATAGTTTAATTAAAGCTGGTTTTGGAAATTACACAACTCCTTATGGCGAAGTGTGGGTGAATAATTTACGCTCTAAAGAATACGCTTACGGATTCCATTACAAACATTTATCATCTCGTTATACAGCTGAAGACAGAGGCTTTGCTGCTTTTAGCGATAATGATGTAAATTTGTACGCTAAGAAATTTTACAAAAAACACGTGTTAAGTGGTGATTTAAACTATTACCGCAATGTTTCCCATTTTTATGGTTATCCAGATTCGTTGATTGCTAAAAATGATGAAACAACAACCTTTACGAAGCAACGCTTTAATACTTTTGAGGGCAAGCTAAATCTGAAAAGTTTTTATAACGACTCAAATAAAATAAATCATGATGTTAATTTAAATTTCTACAACATTACAGATAAGTTTGAAACCTCTGAAAGCAATATTTTAGCAAATGGAACACTTAACTTCTTTGTAAACAAAGAGAAATTGAATGTATATGTTGCTACTGATTATTACAACACAAAAAGTAAAACAGATACCATTAATGATTTTATTTTCCGTCTAAACCCTTACTTTGAAGCAGGAGGAAAAAAATGGCATGTTGATTTAGGCTTAAATGTGGCAATTGATAAGTTCTCTGACACTACAGCTAAATTTTACTTCTCTCCTAAATTAAATGTGCACTATAATATTTATAACAATTTTATTATTCCTTATGCTGGTTTGGGTGGAGGTTTGGAGAAAAATTCATTCAGATCTTTATCTACTATTAATCCATTTATTACTTCAACACCTGGCTATGCTAATACGTTTAATGTGTTTACTGCTTTTGGTGGTTTAAGAGGTGTATTAAGTTCTAAAACATCTTACGATGCTAAAGTATCGTATGGTAAGTATAAGAACATGGTTTTTTTCCTAATTAACTATGACGATTTCTTAAGTAATAAATTTAATGTTGTTTATAATGATGCAAGCATGTTGCAAGTAAACGGGCAATTAAAGTATCAATTAAAAGAAAAAATAAACATCATTGCCAAAGGAAACTACTACAGCTATGGCGTTGATAGTAACTCGTATGCTTGGCATCGCCCGGATTTTGATCTTACTCTATCTGGTATTTATAATTTGAAAAGTAAAATTGTTGTAAAAGCAGATTTGTTTTACATAGCTAAACAATGGTCGCAACAACGTGTTACTGAAAATGGTATTACATCTATGAAAGCCATCCAATTAAAAGGAATTGCGGATATTAACTTAGGAGCAGAATACAGATACAGCAAAATGCTTTCCTTCTTCGTTAACTTCAATAACATTGGAAACGTTCGCTACTACCGTTGGGATAGATATCCAACACAACGTTTTAACGCGATGATAGGATTAACTTTCGTCCCATTTTAGACAGACTAATAAATGCCCTTCCTTGTACAATGTCAGTTCGAGCGCAGTCGAGAACTTGTTTAACGTGATTTCGTTTAAGTGCCGCTTCTCGACTACGCTCGAAGTGACACTCAATTTAAGTAGACTGAGCCCTGAGCTTGTCGAAGGGTCGAAGCCTAGACTTTTTTCCTAAAACAACAGTATTTTATCTTTTCGCCTTTTGCCGAAAATAAATTCTCATAATACGTTTGAATCTCTGTTAATTCCTTTTGTCCTGAGGGGTTGTGAGTGTACAAATCAGCGGTAGAATAAATTAATTCAAAACCTTCTTCTGCAATTACTTCTAATGTGTATTCGTAAAAGCCAGTGTTATCAGTTTTAAGATTAATTAATCCGTTTGGTTTAAGGAATTTAAAATAACGATTCAAAAACATCATATTGGTTAAACGCTTGCGAACACGAGTGCTGTTGGGTTGCGGGTCGGGGAAAGTAATCCAAATTTCATCTACTTCATCTTTTGCAAAGCAATGGTCGATAAAATCTATACGTGTACGGATGAAAGCAACATTATTCATTTTGTTTTCTGTTGCATATTTTGCCCCTGTCCAAATGCGATTGCCTTTAATATCAACGCCAATAAAATTTTTGTTCGGATTGTTTTTTGCTAAGCCAATGGTATACTCGCCACGTCCGCAGCCTAACTCAAGTACAATAGGATTATTGTTTTTAAATTGCTCAGCATGCCATTTCCCTTTTACAGGATGACCTTCAGTGATTTTTTCAAAGGGTAAAAACGAACAATTCTCAAATGAATTGAACTCAGCGAATTTTTCTTGTTTATTAGGCACGGGAAATAATTTGATGCAAAAATAAGAATTTATTAATTGTAAGAGTTAAGTATGAGCTTATTTCAGCAATAGAACCAACTGCAAAATCATCAACCCATCAATCAACAAATAATAATAATAGGGATGTTTTTCTTCGTGTGTAAAAAAGATGAGAATAGATGTTGCAGTTAAGAATGCAAGATTAATATAATTGGTAATAGCTGTAGCATCGAACAAATAAAAACAAACCATGTATCCTAACATTAACAAAAAGGCTACAAGCCTTGCGCCTTTTGTTCCCAAAGCATTTGCATACGTTTTAACTCCTTGATAAAAATCGTGTTCAGCATCTTTAACATCAAACAAAACACAAAGCGCTGTTATGAAACAAAATTGTGCAGCTATAAAATAATAAGCTGCTTCGTTTAATAGTTTGTTTTCTAATAATGGAATCAACACACAAGAGATAACCCAAATTGCCCCAACAATTATAGGTTTCACAAAACCAAAGCGGCGCAAATTAAAAGGCTTCATGTAATACAAAGTAGAAACCAATTCGGCACCAATCATGATGTAAATAGATGTCCAGCTAAGCCAGTTGCACAAAAAGAGAAGCGCTAATAAACTTACACCCAAACTAATCAGCATAGGTTTGCGATTGCGTAGCATCCATTGGCTGCGCTCAGTTTGTGGGTTGTTTTGAATAAGCGAATAACCTCTTTGCACATTGTATTGCAAATAAGTGGAAAGAAAAATAAATGCTAAATAGGAAATGGAATGATAATCAAAAGGAATTTTAAAAATTAATTGTGTAAGCAACACTTGTGCAAGTCCGGCAATGGAAATAAAAATATTTCCGTACACCAGTACTTTTAAAAAACTGTTTTCGCTATAGTGTTTAGTTGCCAAAAACTTCTTTTGCGTTTTGTGTTGTTATTTCAGCTATTTCTTCAAGGCTACAATTTTTAATTGCAGCTAATTTTTCTGCTACTAATTTTGTGTATGAGCTTTCGTTTCGTTTACCTCGGTGTGGCATGGGCGCTAAGTAAGGCGAATCGGTTTCTAAAACCAAATGCTTTAAATCTATTTGCTCAACCACTTTATCTAAACCCGAATTTTTAAACGTAAGCACTCCACCAATTCCTAGTTTAAATCCACCTAAGTCAATAATTTTATTTGCTTGTTCTAAATTACCACTAAAACAATGGAAAATACCTGTTGGTAATTTCTCTCTTTTACATAGTACTTCAAAAATTTCATCAAAAGCATCTCTGCAATGTATAACAATGGGAATATTTTTTTCTATTGCCCAATCCATTTGCAAATTGAAGGCTTCTATCTGCTCATTAATAAATGTTTTGTCCCAGTATAAATCAATTCCAATTTCTCCTACGGATACAAAGTGTCGTTTATCAAGCCATTCCTTCACAATTGCCAATTCCTTTTTGTAATTTTCCTTAACCGAACAAGGATGTAATCCCATCATCGCAATACAAACTTCAGGATATGCCTTTTCTAAATCAAGCATGCGTGGAATACTTTCACTATCCACATTGGGCAAATACAATTTATTTATTCCATTCTCTAAACAACGTTTAACAGCTGCATCTCTGTCTTGGTCAAATTCCTCCGAATATAAATGGGTGTGGGTATCAATTAAAAACATAGTGCAAAGATAGTAATTAGTACTAAGTCAGCTAGCAACAAATCCCTATCTTTGCCACATGGCAGAATTACCATCAGTACTACATTTAAAGAATATAAAAGAACTCCTTGCTATTGAACAAGAAGAGGATTATAAATTATTTAAAGAAGAATTTTTACGCGCTGATATTAATAAGCGCCGAGAGCATGGTGTTACATGGTATCCCATTGTAATTAATTCGGAAGAGCCAGCAACGGGCAATCACATGATGATTGAGTTGGAGCGCACCACCTATTTAGATAAACCACATCAATTTGGTACAGGAAAAAATGTATTACTGTTTACTAATAAAAATAATGAGTTAAAAGAAATAAGCGGCACGATTAAAAGTGTGTATCGCAATAGCATTAAACTTATTATTAATAGCGATGAGTTGCCCGACTGGGCTTATGATGGAAAGCTGGGCATAAACTTACAATTTGACTCGAGCAGTTATGCTGAAATGAATTTTGCTTTGGATAAAATCATAAACGCAAAAGACAATAGAAGTGCCGAATTACGTGAAATAATCCATGGCGGCGAAAAACCAAGCTTTGAAGCTATTGACGAGAGTATCATTATTCCTTCACTAAATCTTTCTCAAAATCGTGCAGTGCGAAAAGTGGTTGCGACCAAAGATATTGCTGTTATTCATGGTCCGCCAGGCACAGGTAAAACTACCACCTTAGTACAAGCAATTAGATTGGTATTGCAAACCGAAAAGCAAGTATTAGTTTGCGCCCCAACAAATACGGCTGTTGACTTAGTTTGTGAAAAATTAATCGAACAGGGAATTAGGGTTTTGCGTATTGGTCATCCTGCAAGGGTTTCCGAAGATTTATTGGCAACTACTATTGATGGCAAAATATTAAGTAGTACTTATTATAAAGACATTAAAAGTCTTCGTAAAAATGCTGAAGAGTATTTTAAGATGGCAAGTAAATACAAACGTACTTTTGGCAGAGAAGAAATTAATCAGCGCCAAATGTATTACACAGAAGCAAAGAACTGTGTGAAGGAAGCAAATTTATTGGAAGATTTTATTGTAGACGAAGAGTTAAAAAACTCTCAGGTAATAGCTTGCACGCCTGTTGTGGCTTCTTCGCGTTATTTACGAAGTAAACAATTTAATACTTTGTTTTTTGATGAAGCTTCACAATCCTTGGAGCCGATGACTTGGATTCCATTATTAAAATGTAATCGAGTAATATTTGCAGGAGATCATTTTCAATTACCTCCTGTTGTAAAAAGCAGAGAAGCAGAAAAAGGTGGGTTAAAAATTACATTATTAGAGCGTTGTATGAAACAAGAAGAAATTTCTGTTTTGCTAAACATACAGTATCGTATGCACAATGCTATTATGGGTTTCTCTAATAAAGTGTTTTATAATAATGAATTGATTGCAGATATTACAGTTAAAGAAACCGTTTTACAAGCAAACGAAGAAAGTGATTTATTAAGCAAACCTATTGATTTTATTGATACTGCGGGCTGTGGCTTTGATGAAAAGCAAAACGAAGAAACATTAAGTTTATATAATGTACCAGAAGCAGATATTATTTGGAAGCATTTAAATCTATTGGCAGAAGAATATAAAAACTCAGGAAACGATATATCTAAATTGAGCATTGGTATAATTGCCCCATATAAAAGCCAGATAGAAACTTTGCAAGATCAGTTTCATGATAATGTAGTGAGCGATGAACTAAAGAAAATTATTTCTATAAAAACCATTGATGGTTTTCAAGGTGAAGAGCGAGATATTATATACATCAGTTTTGTAAGAAGCAACGACAAGGGCGAAATTGGATTTTTATCTGATATCAGAAGAACAAATGTAGCTTTAACTCGTGCCCGCAAAAAGCTTGTTATGATTGGCGATTCTGCAACCTTAGCTGCAAACGATTTTTATAAAAGTTTGATAGATTACTGTGAAGAGCAAAACTGTTATCGTTCGGCATGGGAGTTCGCTTATTAGCACTACATATAAATAGGACAAGCTCTTTTCTTCGGCACAAACATTCTTTCCTTTTGGAAAATATATATTAATGCAAACTCTATTGCTCCTTTACGATTGGTTGCTGCATTAAAATTAGATGTATTTACATCGTAGCTCATTCCAAATTGCCATTGTTTAACATTGTATCCAACGCGTGCAATAACAGCATCTTTGGTTCTTAAATAAACACCTGCGTTTACTGATTGCTTATTGTTTTCGTTTAATACAAAAGATAATTTAGTCCCCAATACATTCTCTTTAAACTTGCCCTGCTTTTGAAATAAATACTCTGCTTCAATATTTAATTTTGGTGCAATTGGATAAGTAAACGATACGTACGAATTAAATTTCATATCTAACTCAATATCATCATTCTTAAAATAAGAAACACGAGGTGTAGTTAAATGGGCCATGCTTGCACCAAAAGTTATTGCTGACTTTTGTTTTAATTGGTATTGCAATACCAATCCCATGTTCATGTCAAAATAAGTACGTTTTAATAATGAATAATTTTCACCACTTGAAAGCGCTGGATTATAAGCATCTCCATCCCATTGATTATCATAAGATAATTTGTTGGTTCTAAATCCAATATTTGAAATACCTGGCTGCAAACCCAAACTCATAAAAAAGTTAGAATCTGAATTTAATTGATGAATGTAACTTAATGGAATATACAATTGTGTTGTTCCATATTTACTATCACCTGCAACATCATTATTAAATAACATTCCAGCGCCCCATTTATCCGTAGTGATTTTTTTAACATCGTTGCGCAAATCCATTTGCAATGAAACTGTAGAATAAGCCACTGGCACTGTTCTCCATTGACTTCTATAATTTACAACGCCCCTTAAGTCTCCGTCAAAAAAACCAGTAAAGGCAGGATTTAAATTTACAGGTGACATGTTAAATTGAGAAAAATGTATATCCTGTGCTTTGCTACTAAACAGTAGTAAAACAAAAAACAGTATGTATGCATTTTTAATTTTCATTATCTAATTAAAGTAATGTTTCCTTTTTTAAAACTCTTTTCTTCATTATTACAAGTAAATCTTACATAGTAACCAAACACACCAGGGTCAGCTTTCATGCCTTTATACATGCCGTCCCAGCCTTTTGTAATATCAGTAGTTTCAAAAACCATTTCACCCCAACGATTGTAAATAGCAAAATAAATTTCAGTTGTATGATTACTTCTTACATAAAGTACATCATTGTTACCATCATTATTTGGTGTAAATGTGTTTGGTATATAAACCGTTCCTTCATCACAAACTTTTGAAAGCACAACTATTGTTACGCTATCTAATAAATATTTACATCCATTAACGTCCTGTGCAATTGCAGCATATGTTGTTGTATGCTGCGGTGTTGCAACCGGGTCAAAAGCTGTGTTACTTGATAATTGATAATTGGGCGACCAAAAAATGGAATAGGGAGAAGCAATGTTACTATTTATGTTACTATAATCTCCAACATAAATGGTGTCAGGATTTGCTGTAGTTGTAAGTTGTGTGTTGGATAATACTGGCACTGTAACTTTTGTATACAAATCTGAATAGCAAGTGTCTCCTGTAGTACTTAATGAAGTTACCGTAACGGTATATATGGTTGTTGTTGTAGGCGAAGCTAATGGATTAGAAATGGCGTTATTTGATAAGGTTATTGCCGGAGACCAATCATATGCAATACCTCCACTTGCATTTAGCTGAACAGTATTGCCATAACACATAACCTGATTTGCACTAACTCCAAGCGGAGGGAATGAACCTAAAGTTAAGGGTTTAGATATTGTATCATTACATCCGTATTGATTTGCTACTGCTAATGTAACTGGATAGGTTCCTGTTAAAGCATAAGAATGTATTGGATTTTGAATGTTAGAAGTTATACCGTCGCCAAAATCCCAGTACCAATTGCTTGCGTTTGCCACAGATAAATCCTGAAAATGAAGTGTGTTTACACAGGCATTAACAGCGCTCGAAAAATCGGCTACTATAGCAGGATAAACAGTTATAGTTACTGTTGGATTACTCTCGCAAATATTTCCTCCAAAATCTAGTTCTCTTATAGTTACTGTATAAGTGGTAGTGGTAGTTGGATTAGCAATTGGATTAGCAATCAATGTATTTGATAAGCCTGTGGCTGGACTCCATAAATAAGATGAACCTCCACTTGCGCTAAGCTGTATAGGAAAAATACTATCAAAACAATATGCTCCCCCGCTGCCAATTGAATCTGGCGATAAATTTAAGTTGATTGTTTTTTGAATAGAGTCTTTACAACCATTATCACTTATAGCTAATAAGCTTACAGTATAAGTTCCATTAGCGCTATAGGTATGATTAGCATTTGTTGTTATTGAAGTTGAACCATCACCCAATTGCCAAACGTAATTTGCAGATGTTACACCACTTGTTGTATTAATAAAATCAAAAGTGTTAGAACAAGGTTGAATGATTGGGTTAAAATTTACATCGGGTTTTGGATACACAGTAATACTTACCGTTTTTGTTGAAACACAATTATTACCTCCAAAGTCTGTTTCAGATATAGTTACGGTGTAGATGGTTGATACAGTTGGATTAGCAGTTGGATTAGAAATGTTTGGGCTAGATAAGCCACTAACAGGTAACCAACTATATACTGTTCCACCACTTGCATTTAATTGTATTTGTTCGGGGGCATTAATACAATATCCTCCACCTCCCGTTACAGTATCAGGTAATACAATGTTTTGTACTGGTACTTGCACTGAATCTTTACAGCCATTAGTGTGTGTTACAGTAAGATTAGCGGTATAAGAACCAACTGAATTGTAAGTATGACTTGGATTTTGAATTGTAGAAGTGAAGCCGTCTCCAAAACTCCAATTATGAGAAATATTTAATAGAGGGGTTGAAGTATTTGTAAAATTAAATGTTGAAGAACATGATTGAATAGTAGTAGAAGCCTGTGCATCTGGTGTTTCAAGAACGGTTATTGTTACTGATGCTGTATCCCAAACATTAAAACAATTATTGTTTTTTGCGAGTAAGTGAACCGTATAAATTCCTGGTGTTGTAAATGTTCGTATTGGATTAAGTATAGAAGAGGTTGTATCATTGTTTCCAAAGTCCCAAAAATATTGAGTGGCAGAAATATTCCCATTGGTAAAATTTACTGTAAGTGGGGAGCAGCCACTAAATGCGCTTGCAGAAATATTTGCCTGAGGAATTGCATATTCAAAATTAAATTTGAAAGTTCCATTGTTACAACCTGTTGTTGATTGATTCCAATTATTCCCAAAAACAGAAGTAGGCCAAGATCCTTGTGTAACAGGAAAATCTTGATTACCCCAACACCCTGCGCAAACTGATTGATAAATTATTCCTTTTTTATCAAATCTACTTGTCCCTCCATCAACGTGCTCTCTACTTTGTCCGCCTCCAAAATAAGTTGCATATAAAAGACTTCCTGCATTTGGACTCAATGTCATTAAATAAAAATTAAATCCATCCGTGGTAGATTGATAAGCGTTGGCAGTTATAGGCATGTTAGTAGTTGGCGCTCCATTTAAAATATTGCCACCCCATCCTGAAAAATAAATGTTTTTTGCACAATCAACTAAAAAAGCAGAAGGGGACAAAACAATTTGATTTAATCCGTTTCCGATTCTTGTTTGCATTAAAACAGTTGACAATGCACTATCTAGTTTTGAGATAAATATTTTTCCATTAGTATTTGAGTATACAGCGTTAATTACACTAAAATTACCTTGTGATTGCCCAAGAACATAAATTTCTCCATCAACATCTTGTTGCACAAAAAAACAATTATCATAAAAGTTAACACCAAGATAAGTTGCGTGTAACAACTCTGTTCCGCCAGTTTTTAACTTAGCAATATAACCATCGGATTTTCCTCCACCATAATTTGGTTGTATTACTCCTGTTGTACTTATTAAACTTTGACTACATGTACCTCCAGTAAAATAAATATTTTCCTCTGAATCCAGTACCAAGGCATTGCCAGATTCCATGCTGTTTCCACCAAAATAAGTACTCCAAACCAATTGGGTTAAATTAGTGTTCAATTTAAAAACTACAGCATCCTGTATCCCATTAAGCGAATTATCAAAACCATTTACGATAGGGAAATCCGATGAGCGCGTTGTACTAGCTATATAAACATTGTTGGATAGGTCCAATTGTATTTCACCTCTATTTTGGTCTCCATAATTTGTCATTAGTGAGTCGTACATAGGATCGCCACCACCACTTAAAGTATTCGTATAATTTAAGCCGTCGTTATTTGCTCCGCCAATAAATGTTGAGCCTAACAAAGAAGTACCTGTTGGATTTAATTTCGCGATAAAAATATCAGCGCCGTTGTCAAAAAAAGCACCGTTGTTTACAAACGTAATGCTTGGCCCCCCATTAAAAGATTCATCGTACGCTCCAGATGTTACAGGGAAATCAGAAGAAGAAGTAACTCCGTAGGCATACAAATTATTTTGTGCGTCAACTATTAAACTATTAACAACTTCAGTATTTACAACACCACCAAGGTAAGTTGAGTATCTTAAAAATGTGCCCGAACTATCGTATTTAGTAAGTACAATATCTGTTCTGCCATATTGCACGATGCCATTATACGTTTCATCAATTGCACCTACTGTAGTGGGAAATCCAACATCAAAAACAGTTCCACCTGAATATAAATTGCCTTCATCATCGTAAGTAGCAGTCATTCCAAAATTATCAGCAGTTGAGCCGGATGAGCATGCAAAAACAAGTACTGGATCAATCACTAATTCGTAATTAGTGTTATAACCATTAGGGAAATTATAACTCAGAATGTTTTTGTTTAATTCAAAATCACATTTCACTTCCACTTTAACTCCGTTTATAATTTGAAAAGCATAAGGCTCATGTTCTACAATTTCGTTAACCCCATTTGTAATTGTGAGTATATTGTTCTTCAATTTTATACTTTTTACACCTTCATAATGTAGTTTTATATCTGATGTATTTGACCCGGCAGCAACATAAAAATTATATTTAATACTATTGTCATTTCCCAACATTTGTAAATTAATTCCATTCCAAAGATTTTTGTACCAAATTTCTTTGTAGTTCTTTACATTACTAGACCATTTACTTTTGTTGTTCCCAATAAAATAATTATTGTAGTCGGCACTCGGTTTTAACGATTGAAATTGCACATTACTATTTGCGTTTATAAAATTTACATGAAACCAACTTGTTTTTATTGGTTTAAGTTTAGCTTTTGGATTTGCATGTAAACTTCGATAAGTTTCCTTATCATAAAAATGATAGGTCAATCTATTATTCTGTAAAAACAATGCCCCACCATCTAATTGCGCTCTAAATTTTATGAATGAATCCCATTGATTTTTATTCTCAGTAAACCTAATCAGTGATTTTTTTTGAGAAGGCTCATCGTGTCCAAAAACATTAGTAGTCAAACAAAGAAGTAAGACAAGTTTAAAGAAGGGATGTTTAGCCAAAAACATAGTGTACCAAATATAATAAAATTATCAATAAAAAGCCTATTTATCATTATCCCTAGGCTTAAATTTGCCCCGTTTTTACTAGATTTCTTTTCCCGTTTCCCCTCTTCCTTTTAACTTATATTTCCTATATTTGTAACTATAATTTTTTAGACTATGGCTAAAGTTGCAGAAAAGGTAGAAAAGAAGTTGAAGTTCACTAAAGAACAATATCTTACTTGGTACGAAAGTATGTTGTTAATGCGTAAGTTCGAAGAGAAAACCGGACATCTTTACGTACAACAAAAAATCAAAGGTTTTTGCCACTTGTATATTGGTCAAGAAGCTATTGTTGCTGGTACTGTAAGCGCAACAAAAAAGGGCGACAAACACATTACAGCATATCGTGATCATGCACATCCTATTGCTTTAGGTTTACATCCAAAATATGTAATGGCTGAGATGTATGCTAAAATCACAGGTTGCAGTAAAGGCAAAGGTGGCTCAATGCACATTTTTAGCAAAGAACATGGTTTTGTTGGCGGGCATGGTATTGTTGGCGGACAAGTTCCATTAGGAGCAGGTATTGCATTTGCAGAAAAATATAACGGAACAGATAATGTTTGTGTTTGTTCAATGGGCGACGGGGCAACTCGTCAAGGTGCATTGCACGAAGCATTTAATATGGCTATGAACTGGAAATTGCCAGTTGTGTTTGTTATCGAAAATAACCAATACGCTATGGGTACTTCTGTTGAGCGTACATCAAATGTAACTGAACTTTGGAAACTAGGTTTAGCTTATGATATGCCTTCTAAACCTGTTGATGGAATGACTGTTGAAGCGGTTCATGAAGCAATGGAAGAGGCAGTTGCACGTGCACGTCGTGGCGATGGTCCAACTTTATTAGAGATTAAAACGTATCGTTACAAAGGCCACTCAATGAGTGATGCGCAAACATACCGTACCAAAGAAGAAGTAAAAGAATATCAAGCTCAAGACCCAATTGAAAAAGTATTGGAGACTTTGAAAAAGAATAAATGGATTGATGATAAAGGAATTGAGGTTATTGAAGAAAAAGTAAAAGCCTTAGTTGACGAATCGGTACAATTTGCTGAAGAGTCTCCTTTCCCTGATCCAGAAGAGTTATATAAGGATGTATACATGGATAAAGATTATCCTTACATTAAAGAATAATGATGAATTAAAACCTCAACATTAAAAAATTTACAATACAAAATCGAATATATGGCGGAGATTGTACGAATGCCGAAACTTAGTGATACAATGACAGATGGCGTTGTAGCAAAGTGGCACAAAAAAGTTGGTGATAAAGTTAAGTCGGGCGATTTGCTTGCCGATATTGAAACCGATAAGGCAACAATGGAATTCGAATCTTTTCAAGATGGAGTTTTATTGCATATTGGTGTTGAGCAAGGTAAAGCAGTTCCTGTAGATAGTGTACTTGCAATTTTGGGTAAAGAAGGAGAAGATATTTCTGCTTTATTAAAAGGAAATTCAGGCGGCACTTCGACAAGCTCAGTGACCGCAGAGGTAAAAACTGAATCTGTTGTAGTTCCTACAACAACGGCAGCTGTGCAAATCCCAGCGGGAGTTGAAATAGTGAGAATGCCGAAGTTGAGTGATACCATGACGGATGGTGTGGTTGCAAAGTGGCATAAAAAAGTTGGAGATAAAGTAAAGTCGGGCGAATTACTTGCAGATATTGAAACAGATAAAGCAACAATGGAATTTGAATCTTTTCAAGAAGGAATCTTATTACACATTGGTGTTGAAGCTGGCAAATCAGTTCCTGTTGATAGCATACTTGCTATTTTAGGAAAAGGTGGCGAAGATGTTTCTGCAATAATTGCAGCTGAAAAAAACAAAGGAAGCAATGCAGTTGCAAATGTTGCAGCTCCAATTACTGAAGTAAAGCAAGAAGTAAAAACTCAAGCTACATCTTCTGTTCAAAGTGTTTCTCATAACAATAATGATGGTAGATTAAAAATTTCTCCTTTAGCGAAGAAATTAGCTGATGAAAAAGGAATTGCAATCAATGCTATTCAAGGTTCGGGTGATGGAGGAAGAATTGTAAAACGTGATGTTGACAATTATGTACCTTCTGCAAATACATCAAAAGCTTCGTCAACAACTATAAATACATTTGCATTAGGCACAGAAAGTTTTACAGATGAACCAGCTTCGCAAATGCGCAAAACCATTGCACGTCGTTTATTAGAAAGTAAAAATGGCGCACCTCATTTCTACTTAACTATTGAAATAGATATGGATAATGCAATTGCATCTCGTGCGGCAATTAATAATTTACCTGATACAAAAATATCATTCAATGATATGGTTCTTAAAGCATGTGCTTCTGCATTACGCAAACACCCTCGCGTAAACAGTAGTTGGATGGTAGATAAAATTAGAGTAAATCATCACATTCATATTGGAGTTGCAGTAGCTGTTGAAGATGGTTTATTAGTTCCAGTTGTTCGTTTTGCGGATCAATTATCTTTATCTCAAATTTCTGCGCAAGTAAAAGATTTAGGTAAGCGTGCAAAAGATAAAAAATTACAACCTGCAGATTGGGAAGGAAACACCTTCACTATTTCTAATTTAGGAATGTTTGGTATAGATGAATTCACTTCAATCATCAACAGCCCTGAGTCTTGTATTTTATCAGTAGGAGCAATTAAACAAGTGCCCGTTGTAAAAAACAATCAGGTTGTACCTGGTAATGTAATGAAAGTAACTTTAGCGTGCGACCATAGAAGTGTTGATGGCGCTACAGGTGCAGCATTCTTACAAACATTAAAACAAATGATTGAAAATCCGGTTACGATGTTGGCATAATATTGTAATCAGCTTAATAAAATTAAACCCGAAGTATGACTTCGGGTTTTTTTATGCTTTACTTCTTTTAATGTTTACTAAATAAAAAATGCCCAACCTTTCGGTTGGGCATTTTAAATATTACCTAATCATTAATTACTTAACGATTGACATTTTACGAGTAACTTTAGAAGAACCAGCAACTACAGAGTAGAAGTAGATACCTGACTCTAAGTTAGTAGCTTCAAGTGTAATTTCGTTGTTACCAGCAGTTCCTTTAACAACTTTAGTTGCTACAACTTGTCCGATAGTGTTAGTTACAGTAACTGTAATAACTTCAGATTTTTTCAAATTAACATTGAAAGCAGTTGTTCCGTTGAATGGGTTAGGGAAGTTTTGAGAAACACCAGAGATAGACTCAGATTTGTTTTCTTTAACCCCAACATACCAATAAGCAGGATCAACAGCAGTTCCATTCATTAAACCAACAGGCTCAGTGTAAGCTGTATTACAAATTTCCATATCAGTAATGTAGTTGTAATCAACTGCATTTGTTGCGTTTTGAGAACCATCAGAAGAACTGATATACATTGTTGGAATAGTGAAACCACAAGCAGAAGGCATTACAATCTCAGAAGTTTGGTGTAAGTAGAAAGCGTTTTCTACAGCATCAAAATAAACAGCTTCCATTGTTGGAGACCACATACCTGTTGCAATATCTTTACCTTTGTACATTAAACTTGGTTCTTTATTAGGTTGGTAAAAGAAATCAGTTCCATCAGTCTCAGTAACAGTAGTATCAGATTCACCCCAAACAACAAAGATTTTAGAACCATCATCAGTACGAGAAACTTTAATACGGTTTGTATAATCTAAAGAAGCAGCTCCGTCAGTTGTCCAGTTTAAAACTGGATTTTCATCATCAGCTATATTTCTTGTATACAAATCTGTAATATATTCAGCGTTCCATGAACCAGATCCATCTGTAGTGAAGTCATAAACCCAAGGACGCTCTACTGGATCAAATTGAAGATAAGAGAAACCTTGTTGTCCAAATAAATAACCTAATGAATCAGGGTGAGAAGAATAAGCAGCAGATACAGCAGTTACATAATGTAATTTACCTGTGTTATCAACAGTGATTTCTCCACCAAAAGAATCAAAAAACGCTGGGTAATTAGTATTACCAAATGTACTTCCATTCCATGTATGATCATAAGCAGTTAATCTTAAATTACCTGTTAAGTATGGGTGGTTTGTTTTCCAATCGTAGTTAGCGTTAACTTTTGTCCAGTTTGCACCACCATCAGTAGTTTTCCAAACATTTGGTTGATAAGATGTTAAGGCATTACCAGTTGCATCATTATAAACACCGTTAATAACGATATAACCAGTCATTTCATCAGCACCCCAAGCCATTTTCGGTGAAGACATGTAATGGCTTCCATCAGGACTTGTAAACAAATCATTGATTTGAGCGTTTAATTCACTTGTCCAAGTATAAGTAGCACCAGTTTTTACACCTTTGTAAATTCTAACACCATCAATAGTTGTTCCGTCAGCAGCATATTGGTAACCAGCAGTCCAAACTTCAGTACCACGAGTTGTAGTACAGAAAGAAGAGAAATAAGTGTTCTCAGCAACTGAACCAGAACCAATTGCAGTTAAAGCAGCAATTTGATCATTCGTCATTGTGTTACCAACTTCATTTGCAGGTCTAGACGCGAACCAGTTAGCCATCCAGCCAGAACCATCAGTACAAGGACCTGTTCCAACAAAACTAGCTTGAGCAGCATCAGTATTACCATTAGCATTAGCAATAACACCGCTTGGGTAACGAGCTAATGCACCACCAACGTTAGTTGAAGTTGCAGAAAACAAAGAAGCTTTTGACCAAGTTGTACCATTATCAATAGTAGAACATGTAATCATATGCCCACTGTTAGGCGTAGTAATACCTGTAGTAGCATACGCAAAAGTACCAGTTGTTGGTGGTATACGTTGAGTAAACACAACCATGTTAAGATCTGCATTGTAAGATAAAGGAACAGTTTCCTCTACTAACATACCAAATCCATTACGAGAAGAAGAAAAACCAGCAGAAGTAACTAACACATTGTCGTTAGTTGGCTTTAGTGATTTGTTAGATGATGTACCTGCGAAATTATCAATTAACGCTGGTTTTGCACCTTTGTAAAATTTTGGCGGTAATGCTTTTCTGTTCGATTGAGCAAATGCCCCAATTCCAACTAAAAGCACCGAACCTAAAAGTAGTGATTTTTTCATTTTTATTGATTTTAGATTAAACAATTGTTACTAATTCAGAGTTGGCAAACTTAACCATTTGTTTCCTTAAAACAAAAAAATTTAACATTTACCCTTACATTTATTTTTTGTCGAATTTTCCCCATTACTCCTTTCTATTTAGTTGAACATCAGAAAATTATTATTAGTATAAATTTACTTATTAATCGTTAATTTTTATCTAAAAAAACATAAGTGTGGGATTTGACTTTATATCTGGTAGTAATTTTTCAATAACTGGTAAATTTGCTTTATTACGAAATCATTAAGTATTTTTGCCAAATGAGTAAGTTTTTAATTGTTGGATTAGGAAATATAGGTTCTGAGTACGAACACACTCGTCATAATATTGGTTTTGATGTAGTTGACTATTTAGCTCAAGAGGCAAAAGTGCCTTTTTCAAGCGATAGATTAGCAGATGTGGCTCATTTAAAGCTAAAAGGAAAACCAATTGTGTTGATAAAACCTAGCACTTACATGAATTTAAGTGGAAAAGCAGTTAACTATTGGTTACAACAAGAAAAAATTGAACTTGAAAATTTATTGGTAATTGTAGATGAATTAGCTTTACCTGTTGGAAAAATCAGGATTAATCCAAAAGGTAGTGATGGCGGGCATAATGGACTTAAAAGTATTCAAGAAATATTAAACACAAGTAGTTATAATCGACTTCGATTCGGAATTGGAAATGAGTTTTCAAAAGGCAAACAAGCTGATTTTGTTCTAGGTAAATGGACTTCGGAAGAACAAAAAATTGTTGATGAAAAAATAAAGGTTGCTGCTGAGGCTATTAAATCCTTTGCATTTATTGGCCTAGCGCGAACAATGAATGGTTTTAATTCTAAATAGAGTTAAAATAATTTATAAATGAGCTAGCAAACTAAAAATGAATAAACTAGCTGCTAAATAATTCTTACTTTTACCTTTTTTAAAATTACATGCGCGACGTCATTTGGACAATAATAATTGTTTGGCTTATTTACAGAATTTTTTCTGCATTTAGTAATAGAAAGTCATATGTGTTTCAAAAACACGAGCACCACCATTATGACAAAGAAGGTACTGTGAACGTAGATACTAATCCAAACAAAAAACCGAAATCAAAAATTGATGATAGCGAATACACTGATTACGAAGAAATAAAATAAATCCATAATACAACCCTATGAAGTTTGACATCAAAAAATTAATTCCAAGCATTGCTGCTTTAGTAGTTTTTATTGCTATTACAGTATTTTATTTTAAGCCTGTCGTACTAGATAAAAAAGAAATTAGACAAGGTGATATTATCAACTACAAAGGTGCAAGTAAAGAAATAGCAGATTTTAGAAAAGAAACTAAACAAGAAGCATTATGGACTAACTCTATGTTTGGCGGTATGCCTGCTTATCAAATTTCTGCTTTGTATCCTAACAATTGGTTACAACAAATTGATAAAGCATTTATGCTTTGGTTACCACATCCTGCAGGTTTAGTGTTTCTGTATTTTATTGGTTTTTATATTTTACTCTTATGCATGCGGGTAAATCCGTGGCTCTCCATTGTAGGGGCATTGGCTTACGGATTCTCATCCTATTTCTTTATTATTATTGAAGCGGGGCATAACTCAAAAGCGCATGCAATTGGTTATATGGCACCATTGCTCGGTTCCATAATTCTAACATTAAAAGGCAAACGGATGTTGGGTGCAGCATTAACTGCATTGTTTATGGGATTAGAGTTGTACGCAAATCACGTTCAAATAACTTACTATTTGTTTATGTTAGTGTTTGTTGTTGTGTTGTTTGAATTGTACGCAGCATTTAAAGAAAAGGCGGTTAAAGCATTTATGATTTCATGTGTTTTCTTAGGAATTGCTGTTGTAATTGGCGTATTACCAAATACAACAAACCTTTGGGCAACATACGAATATGGAAAATATTCTACTCGTGGTAAAACTGAATTAACAATTAAAGCAAATAAAGAAAGTAATGAAGATATTGCTACAAGCGGTTTGGACAAAACATATGCAACGCAATGGAGTTATGGTGTTGGAGAAACATTTACTTTATTAATTCCGAATTTTAAAGGCGGTGCATCAGAACCAATTAGCAAAAACAATAAAGATGCATTGAAAAAAGTTGACCCAAACATGCGTGAAAGTGTTGGAGGCTTTGGGGCTTATTATGGCGAACAACCTTTTACATCGGGTCCTGTTTATGTTGGTGCTATAATGTTTGTATTAGCAGTATTTGGAATGTTTGTTATTAAAGGGCCATTGAAATGGGCTTTGCTTATTGGAACCTTATTAAGCATTATGCTTGCCTGGGGAAAAAATTTCATGGGCTTTAGTAATATCTTTTTTGATTATGTTCCTGCTTATAATAAGTTCCGTGCGGTATCAATGATATTGGTGTTGGCAGAGCTTACGATTCCACTCCTTGCTATTTTAGCAGTTGATTCAATCATTAAAAATTACAAATCGGGCGATGAACCATTAAAGATTTTTGGAAAAGAAATTACTCTTAAAAAAACAACTTATATTGCTTTTGGTATAGTGGCTGGATTTTTAGTTTTATGTTGGTTAATGCCAACTATGTTTACTGAGTTTAAAGGTGAAACAGAACTAGCACAAATTGTGCAAGGACAAAAGCAAGCTAATCCTGGAGTTTCTGAACAAGAAATTTTAAATCAAGTAAGTCCGTTTATGGCTGAGGTAGAAAGTGCACGTGAATCAATTTTTAAGGCGGATGTAATGCGTACTTTATTATTTGTGTTATTAGCAGCGGCAGCAATTATTTTATTTATCAGTAAAAAAATAAATGTAACAATACTAAGTGCAATGCTAGGTGTATTTGTTTTAGCCGATATGTGGCCAGTTGCAGCTCGTTACTTAAACAAAGAAAATTACGTTGCTAAAAATCAAAATGAAACTCCATATTATGCAAGTAAAGCAGATGAATTTATTTTAACTGATAAATCACTCGACTACCGTGTATTAAAATTAGGCAATCCATTTAACGATGCTGGAACATCTTACTTCCATAAATCAATTGGTGGATACCATGGCGCAAAATTAAAACGTTATGCTGAGTTAATTGATTTTAGAATCGACCCTGAGTATGCAAATGTAATTGGTGCTTTAAGAGTTGGCGCAACAGATAGCAGTATTAAAGCAATGCTATCAAAACAACACGTGTTAAATATGTTGAATACAAAATATATTATCTACGATCCAGAATCTCCTCCAATTGTAAACAACTCACGTAATGGAAATGCTTGGTTTGTTACTAAAATAAATTATGTTCCAACTGCTGATGAAGAAATAACAAAATTAGGTGAAGTTAACCCTCGTTGGTATGCTGTTGTAAATGAAAAATACAAAGCAAACTTAAATGGTTTTGATCCTAGTTATGATTCAACCGCAACAATTAAATTAACTTCTTATGCGCCTAACAAATTGGTTTACGAATCAAATGCAAGAAAAGAGCAATTAGCAGTGTTCTCCGAAATTTATTATCCAAAAGGTTGGAATGCATATGTTGACGGAGCATTAACAGAACATATTAATGCTGACTATGTTTTACGTGCAATGAAAGTGCCTGCAGGTAAACATAACATCGAATTTAAGTTTGAACCTGAAACTTATTATACGGGTGAAAAAGTTTCTTTAGCAGGTTCAGTTTTATTATTGCTAACTGTAATTGGTGGAATTTTCTTTCACTATAAAAAAGAAAAAACTGCTTAATGAAAAAGGTATTCATCATAGCTGAAGCGGGTGTAAATCATAATGGTGATTTAAATCTTGCTTTTCAATTAGTTGATAAAGCAGTTGAGATTGGCGCTGATTGCGTAAAATTTCAAACTTTTAAGACGGAGAATATTGTAACAAAAACTTCTCCAAAAGCAAACTATCAAATGTTGGTTACTGATAAAACAGAAAGCCAATTTGATATGCTTAAGAAGTTAGAATTGCAAAAAGAAGATTTCAAAAAAATAAAAGACTATTGTAAAACAAAAGGCATTCAGTTTTTATCTACACCTTACAACCCAGAGGACGCAACGCTTTTAAATGATTTAGGTGTTGAAGCCTTTAAAATAGCATCGGGGCAATTAGTTGAATTACCGTTTCTAAAATTTGTAGCTAAGTTTGGTAAGCAAATGATTATTTCAACTGGTATGGCAAACCTTGCTGAGGTTTACAAAGCAGTTGAAGCAATAAAATCTACCGGTAATAATGATGTAATTGTATTGCAATGTAATACTGATTATCCAAGTAAAATAGAGGACACTAACATCAAAGCAATGATTACCATGCGTGATGCGCTTGGTGTTCCTGTTGGATATTCGGATCATGTTCCAAATAATTATGCTTGTTATGCCGCTGTTGCATTAGGCGCTGAGGTAATTGAAAAACATTTTACTTTGGATAAAAACATGGAAGGCCCTGATCATAAATGTTCTTTAGAACCTGAAGAGTTTAGAGAATTAATTGCAGGTGTTCGTGCAGTAGAAAAGTGTTTAGGAACGGGAGTAAAAATTCCAAGTCAATCAGAAGTAAACAATACTTATGGCATGCGTCGCAGCCTTGTTGCGCGCAATGATATAAAAGCAGGAACAGTTTTAACTGAAGCGCATTTTGGATTTAAGCGTCCTGCAAATGGTTTATCTCCAAATTATTTAGAAACATTAATTGGAAAAAAACTTGCAAAAGATATGTTGCAAGATGAAGCGTTCACTTTTGAATCAATTATATTTTAATGGAAGTTGCAGTAAGTTCAATCGCCTTTTTAGGTAAACCTGTAGAGGAGTTTGTAAACACTTGTATTCAACATAGCTTTGTTCCCGAATTTAGTTCAGGCATGCCTTTCCGTGATGATATGGAAAGTGTTTTCTTAAATGCAAAAACAAAAAAGAAATACGCACACAATTATTTTCCTGCACCCGAAGTTCCGTTTGTTTTAAATTTGGCTAGCGCTAGCAAAGAGATTCGCAAAAAATCAATTGCACATTGTGTAAAAGGAATGCAATTATCTGAAAAAGCTGGAGCGCCTTTTTTCTCGGCACATGCAGGCTTTTGCATCGATCCTGATCCAAATGAATTAGGTCAGCAATTATCTCGAGCAAAAAGCATTGATAGAAATTTACATTGGACAATATTTATTGATTCGATACATGAAGTATTGAAAGAAAGTAAAGCAACAGGCTTAAATTTTTTAATAGAAAACAATGTGCTCGCAAAAATGAACGTTTACGAAGATGGAACTAATCCGCTTCTTTGCGTTGAAAGTAGCGAATGCAAAAAAATGATTGCAGATGCTAATGATAAACGCGTTGGGCTTTTGTTAGATACTGCACACGTAAAAGTTTCGGCAAGCACTTTAGGTTTTGATAAAGTACAGTTCTTTAACGAATTAGTTAAGTATACACAATGTATTCATCATAGCGATAATGAAGGCGAATTTGACAATAATTTAAGTATTACCTCAGATTATTGGTTTCTGCCATTGTTAAAAAATTACCCGAAAATTCTCCATGTTTTGGAAGTGAAGAAAATCAGTTCTGCCGAAGTGGCTGCCCAGCTTGCACTTCTAACAATTTAATATTTTTTTGTTTAATAAATTTTCAAATTTTCAATTGTTTGTTTATCTTGGGCGGGTAAATGTTAAGTATTCAAAAACATATTTTATTATTAAACGATTTTCATTTTAATGAATTCTCAACTCATTTGAGATCAGTTAAAGCTGAATTGTCGTTTAAACTAATTAATGAAATTCGCAATTTTGGTTGGGAACAGCCTGATACAGATAAATTGTGTAGCCGAATTTATGGCGACCATAAAGACAAAACGAAAAAGAAATTTTTACAATTAACACACCATACGCTTAAGTTAAGTTCTTATTTAAGCCGGAATTATCCTTCTTATTTAAAGCATAATTTATTATTAATTGAAGAAAAAATTAACAAAGGTGATAGAGAAAAAGCAAACACCATTGCAGAATATTTAGCCGATGTAGCGGAGAAAGTAGAAGATTTTACGACTAATATAAATGCACTTAAATTTTTATCTCAGCAAAGTTTTATTACGGAATCAAAAGAGGAAGTAAAATATCATAAACGCATTGCGGAGTTAATAGATAACGAGCGTTGTTTAAACGAAGTATATCTTTTATTAAGAGAAAACCTACATTTTAAACGCAAAGAAAATTTAATTGTAGATAAGAAAGCAAAATCGAAAGAAAGTGAGTTTGATAAATACGCAAATCACACTTGTTTTTCCATCAGTATTTTGGCGCGTTTTGGAAAGTATTATGAATTAAGTTTTTTAAATAATCCAGATTTTTTCAATAAAGAAACCTTCGAGGGATTAGAAAAGATAGAGAGAGATTTAAATAATAATAGTTTCGTTATTTTCTCTTTCTTGGATGACGCCATGTTTAAAGTATTAGGATTAAAACTCCAGTACATGGTGAACAAGCTCGATTCGCATGGTATGATGAAGGAATCGCAGCGAATGATTGAGGAGAGTTCTCATTTAAAGTTTTGGCATAGTTACGTTAATATCCCCGAAATTTTCGCAATCGCTATTCAAGCAAGCCATTATATTAGTCATTACGGTGAAACCTTTAGAGAAAATCATTACCGCGATTTACCTGAGGACATTAAACAAAACATTAATTTTATTAAATCGCGTTTAGTTCATGAGTTAGAAAAACCTCTGTGGAACGAAGGTTATATTATTAAACTAATTAATGTACGTAGCTTATACAGCGGTTTATTACTATTAGGAACAAAAGAAGAAATTAAGAAAGCAACTGATATAATTGAAGAAACTTTAATTACTTATCAGCAAATACCATTTCAAAAATTCTTAGACCAGATTTTTGCGAGTTTAGCAATTGGTTATTTCAGCTTAAAACAATACGAGAAAGTTGCAGAGTGCTACAAACGTTATAAAAAATCAACTAACGGAAATTCAGTTAACGAAGAAAACGATATTACTATTTGCGCTTATTACTACGCTTCTCAATGGATTACCACAGAACGTAAACAATATGCTGAAAAATTGTATAATACATTTGAAGCAACTGAAGAAAAAGAGAATCTAAAACACGTTGGCGTTTTGATTAAGAACATTATGTCTTATTACAATGTTCCGTTTCCAAAAAAATAATCAAAACCTCTTCTCAATTGCTACTTTAATTTGTCCAATGTGATGTTCGCCGTGCCATGCGTATAAAGCACACATATCAGCAATGGAAATATTAGCATTACGCTGTGGATGAAAAACAGTGCGGTTTAATTGTTCTTCGGTTAAGCTATTTAGTAAAACAGATAAACGATGATGAATACCTGAAACAATTAAAACAGAAACATGCGCATCATCTCCTGAAATTGCATCAGGCATAACAGCCCAAAGATTTTCATCGTATGGTTTAATGGCAGGATTTTCTTCTGTTAATGCAAACTTCACACGTATGTACATGTTAATGTGACTATCCGCTAAGTGATGTAAAATTTGTGCAATGTTCCAACCATTTGGCCGGTAAGAATAGTTAAAATCTTCTTTCTTAATTTCAGAAGAAAGCTTCATCAATGCAATCGGCATAACCGAAATGCGTTCAATATTTTTCTTGGTTTCTTCAAATGTAAAGCTTCCTAATATTGGTGATTTACCAATTGGGTATTTTACTGCTTCTAATTCTACTGCGCTTAATTCCATTATTTTTGCTCAATTACTTTTGGTGCTTTGTAATAATCACTGTCACGCTTAGGCGCATTTTTTAAAGCGTCTGCTTGAGTAATTGTAACTACTGGTTCGTCATCACGCATAACGTTTACCTCATCGGTCATGTAGATTAGAGGTTCTACATTATTAGTGTCTAACTCGCTTAGTTTATCAACAAAAGAAAGCATACGATTCATGTCGCCAATAATTTCTTCTTTTGCTTTATCATCAAATTCTAAACGTGCTAAATGAGCAACCTCATCTACTATTTTTGTATCAATATTCATTATTGTTCTTGTTTAAATGCTTTTAAAGTTTCGAGGGTTAAATCTCTTACTTGCTCACGCAAAGATACTAAATTTTCATCTGTCATACCCTTGGTGCTAATTGGCTCATGAATTACAATTTTTGCCAATCCAGGGCGGCCCAAACTCTTAAAAAAACCTCCATTTTGTAATAGTTTCCAGTTGCTTATAAAAGTAATGGGTACAATTGGCACTTGCTTATCTATTGCTAATTTAAATGCCCCATTCTTAAAAGATTTTAATTTTCCTTCGTTACTAATAGTTCCTTCGGGGAAAATAAACATGTTATTTCCTTTCTCAATTTCTTCGGCTGCTTTTAATAAAGCCTTGTGTGCATCACTATTACTTTTACGATTTACTGGCACATCTAATTTTTTAAAGAATATATTAAATAAAGGAACTTTTAAAAGTTCTGCCTTTGCCATAAAAATCAAATTAATGGGCAAAGCATGGTAAGCCAAAATTATATCAAGATAAGAAGCGTGATTAGCAACAATTACACAAGGCTGAGGAATGTCTTTTACCTTAACTTTATAATATCTTTTATAAAAAATACCAGAAAGGAAAATAGCAATTGCCCCGTCCAAGCGTTTTAAAAACATTACTGCTTTTACATTAAAGCTTACATACAAAAAGAAAACAAAAAATGGATAAAAGATTAGAAACACGATTACAAAAATCAATGCAAACCAAATCTTCCAAATTGTTGCGAATATGCGTCTTAAAATTTCCACGATACAAATGTAGCTTCTTAAAGCTTACTATTTTTGATATAAATCAAAAAATCATCGAAGTACCGACCCTTTTCCTGCATACCAAGGATGAATCTCAGCCACTAACCTACCCGAAACAATTGCAGGATCTTGGTCTACCAAGGCTTTCACTTCTTCCATTGTGGCTACATTATAAACACAAATACCTTTGGTTTCCCATTTATCAAGCATAGGCCCTGCTAAGTCCATTTTACCTTCGTTATACATTTTTGTTAAATGAGCCATGTGCCCTTCTTGAATTTTTGCAGTTGTTAAACTATCCTGATCACGCTTTGGACCAACTTTAAGCATCACAAAAAAATACTGTTTCATCTCAAATTCTTTGGAGATGTCTTTTTTTGGCGACTTTGACGTTTGAGGTTTCTTTTTAGCTGATGCAGTTTTTGTTTGAGCATTTACAACATTGCTAACAAACACAAATAGCACTATGGATAAAATTATTTTCTTCATTGTTCTGTGAAATTATTACTTAATAGCCAATTAATTGCTCCTTGTTTTGTATCAAATACTTTAACGGGAAAACTACGTTTACTTACTTTGTAATAAAAATTAGCCATAATGCGTGTTGCTAGATTTTTTATTACTACAGCCTCCGCAATCGTCATTTGTTTTATTCCCAATTCTTTATGTGGATTATAAGCAAAGGCCTCTGTAGAAATATTATTTCTTTGTCCCATAAGAATTAAACTCAAAACCGGAACAACTCCACCTGTAAGCTCTTTAACGGTTTCAGCTAATTCTCTAATTTCTACTACTCCCATTAAAATATCGTCATCAAATTCGAAACTCATAATTTGATTCGTATAAAAGTATGCTGTCCCAATTGAAATTCTCTTCTGTGCTTTTACCACTAAAGCCTCTATCTTCTCACTATTTTCCTTCACTATCTTTCCAAATTTTGTAAATATCTTGTTGCTTCGGTCTATCCTTCGGCACTTCTCTTAAAGGCTCACATTCTTTTAATGTTGCATAACATTCGGCAGGTAATTGTTGGTACAATGCTGTGCCTTTTGTTTTCCATACAATCATTTCATCACTCACATCCTTAACTATTTTAGCTGGGTTGCCAACTACAATTTTACGTTCGGGTATTTCCATTTTCGCTGGCACAAAACACAATGCACCGATAATACAATTATCACCAATGATAACATCATCCATCACAACTGCATTCATTCCTACTAATACGTTCTTACCAATAGTGCCACCATGTATAATTGCCCCGTGCCCAATATGTGCAGATTCTTTTAGCAACACTGTTGTTCCTGGAAACATGTGAATAGTGCAATTTTCTTGCACATTACATCCATCTTCAATAATAATCTCTCCCCAATCGCCACGTATTGCTGCCCCCGGACCAATATATACATCCTTGCCAATTATTACGTTTCCCGTAACACAGGCCTGAGGATGCACAAAGCTTGATTCGTGCACAACAGGTCGATATCCATTAAACTCGTATATCATACTAAAATTTAGAAAAGTGAAAATAAGAAATAAATTTGAAAATACTTCTTCTTTTGCCTAAAAAGATAACACATCAAGGTGTTCGCCTTTTCATTATGATTTACAAATAATGCTTGTTATCTTTGCATGATAGCTGCTTCATTTATGCCCAAAGTCCTTCGTATCATTAATCGATTTAATTTAGGTGGAATTACTTACAATGTAACTTACTTAAGTAAATACATGGCGCCCGAATACGAGACCATGTTGATTGGCGGAGATAAAGAACCTGGCGAAGACAGTTCCACTTTTATTCCAGAACAATTAGGTTTAAAACCCATTTTAATTCCTGAAATGAAACGGGCGATTAATTGGAAAGATGACAAGTCTGCGTACAATCGTATTAAACAAATCATCCAAGAGTTTAAACCAGATATTGTTCACACACATGCTTCGAAAGCCGGTGCTGTTGGGCGATTAGCGGCATTTAATCAAAAAGTGCCAATAGTTGTTCATACTTTTCATGGACATGTTTTCCACTCTTACTTTGGAGCTGCGAAAACACAAGTATATAAAAGTGTTGAGCGTTACTTAGCAAAAAAATCATCTGCAATTATTGCTATTAGTGATAAACAAAAACATGAGCTCACACAGATTTATAAAATTGCCCCGCCCGAAAAAACACACGTTATTAATTTAGGGTTTGATTTAAATAAATTTAAAGAAGGCAAGGAAGAAAAGCGTGTTGATTTTAGAGCACATTATTTATTGGATGAAGATGAAATTGCCCTTGTTATAATTGGGCGTTTAGCTCCTATTAAAAACCATGAATTATTTTTAAACTGCTTCAAAAACGTAGCAGAAAAAAGCAATAAAAAATTGCGTGCATTTATTGTTGGCGATGGGGAAACACATGAACGTTTAGAAGAATATTGCCGTACATTAAATTTAGATTATACTAATTTTAATTCAGATAAAAGAAAAGCGCCAATTACCTTTACGTCTTGGATTACCAATGTTGATTGGCCTTTGGCAGGTTGTGATATTGTTTGCCTTACTTCTTTTAATGAAGGAACGCCAGTAAGTTTAATTGAAGCGCAAGCAGCGGGTAAACCTGTAATTACTACCAATGTAGGTGGTGTAAGAGATGTAGTAAGTGATAAAACAGGCTTTTTAGTTGAAAACAAAGACGAAACAGCATTTACCGAAAAGCTATTACTATTGATTGAAGACGCTGACCTAAGAAATCGCATGAGTGCTAACGGCTGGGAAATTGTGGGCAAACAATTTCATTACAATCGTTTAGTAGATGATATGAAGAAGCTATATACCAAACTATTAAACAAGTAAGTCTATTAATTACTATTTTTGCAGTTAAAGAAAATAATCATGTCAATTAAAGTTGAGAATATTACCAAGATTTACGGCGAACAAAAAGCATTAAACGATGTTAGTTTTGAAGTTGGAGCTGGAGAAATTGTTGGTTTTCTTGGTCCAAACGGGGCAGGTAAATCAACCATGATGAAAATTCTTACTTGCTTTATTCCTCAAACATCAGGTAAAGCAAGCGTTTGTGGCTTTGATGTAGAAACTCAATCCTTATTGGTTCGCAAACAAGTAGGTTATTTACCTGAGCACAATCCTTTGTATTTAGACATGTATGTAAAAGAATATTTAGAATTTATTGGCGGCTTACATAAAGTAGAAGGAATTCGTGCGCGTGTAAAACACATGGTGGAGCTTACAGGTTTACAAATAGAACAAAATAAAAAAATCGGGGCATTATCAAAAGGTTATCGCCAACGTGTAGGCCTTGCGCAAGCAATGATTCACGACCCAAAGGTGTTGATATTAGATGAGCCAACAACGGGATTAGACCCAAATCAATTAGAAGAAATTAGAAGTTTAATTAAAAATATTGGTAAAGAAAAAACCGTTATGCTTAGCACACACATTATGCAAGAAGTAGAAGCTGTGTGTGATAAAGTAATTATTATTAATCACGGAGAAATTGTTGCTAACGATACTACCAATAAGCTCAAACAAAAAGAAGTTGAGCAACAAGCTATTATAGTTGAGTTTGATGGTGAGGCAAGTCGTACAGCAATTAAAAGTATTGCAGGAGTTAAAGAAGCAAAAAACACCGAAGGTAAAACTTGGATTGTAATGGGTGCAACTGATATTGATTTACGTAAATCACTTTTTGATTATGCGGTTAAAAATAACCTAAGCATTCTTTCGCTTCAAAAAGCAGAAAACAAGTTAGAAGACATCTTCAAATCCTTAACAAAAGGAGAATAATTTCTTTCCAATTAAACCTTCTTGTTTTTCTAGAGTCAAAAAGAAAAACAAGAACATGAAAGCATTTATTAAACTTGGACTAATTACATTGTTTGTATTTATCCTTCAGTCAAACTCAGCGCAAGCACAGAAAAAAGGACATCACCATCATCACGCAAATAAAAAAGTTGTTGTTGTACATAAAGGTGGCGGAAAAGCTTATCGACACAGAAGACACGTTTATCATCCGCATTGGGGGCCAAATTTAGTTTTTCACCGCCGTTGGGTGTTTTTTCCACGTTACAATTTTTATTGGGACAATCACAACAATTATTATGTTTATGCAAATAATGGAGTTTGGATTAACTCTCCTACTCCACCTCCAGTTGTAGTAAACATTAATTTGTCAGATGAAAAAAAATATGAGTTAGCTGAGCCTAATGATAGTATAAATGATGTTCAAAAGAATAACGGAACTCACATTCAAAGCTATCCGGTAAACGATTAAATATAAATGCGTTTTTGCTTTAGGATTATTTGCTTTTGCTTATATTCGTAGCACATTTTTACGATATGAAGATAATAATCCCAATGGCAGGCATGGGCAAGCGTATGCGCCCTCACACATTAACAGTTCCAAAACCCTTAATACCAGTTGGTGGTAAACCAATTGTGCAACGTTTAGTTGAAGATATTACTAAAGTTTGCGGAGAAAAAGTAGATGAAATAGCATTTATTATTGGGCCAACTTTTGGAAAAGAAGTAGAAGCTAATTTAATCGATATTGCAAAGCAAGAAGGTGCTAAAGGAACTATCTACTATCAAGAAGAAGCGCTAGGTACAGCTCACGCAATTATGTGTGCAGAGCAATCTATAACTGGTAAAACAGTAGTTGCTTTTGCAGATACATTGTTTAAAGCTGATTTTACCATGGACACCAATCAAGAAGGTGTTATTTGGGTACAACAAATAGAAGATCCTCGTCAGTTTGGAGTTGTGAAACTTAACGGAGCAGGTGAAATAACCGACTTTGTAGAGAAGCCAGTTGAGTTTGTGAGCGATTTAGCAATTATTGGCATTTACTACTTTAAGGATGGCGACTACCTGAAAAGCGAGTTAAAATACCTGCTTGACAATAATATTAAGGAAAAAGGCGAGTTTCAATTAACGAACGCCTTAGAAAACATGAAACAAAAAGGAACTAAATTCGTTCCAGGTAAAGTTACTGAGTGGTTAGATTGCGGAAACAAAGACGCTACAGTATATACAAACCAACGTGTTTTAGAGTTTGATAAAGGTAAAAAAGAATTAAGAGGCAACAATGTAACACTTGAAAATTCGGTAGTTATAGAGCCTTGTTACTTGGGCGAAAACGTAAAAATTGTTAACTCAATCGTTGGTCCACACGTAACCTTAGGAAAGGGTACAATTGTTGAAAACTCTGTTATCAGAAACTCAATTGTACAAACAAATGCTAAGCTGATTTCGGCTAATATTGTTAATTCAATGGTAGGAAATCATGCAGAGGTTAAAGGTAAATCTTTAGACCTAAGCGTTGGCGACTACAATATATACGCTTAATTGCAAGGGCATTTGTTGTCTTGCAAGGCAACAACATGAATAAAAACAACACATATACATTCAGCATAGCAGTAATACTGTTATGCTGTTTTTTTTCGTGTAAACCAAAGCAAGCTACAAGCTCTTCAACAACTAAAAATGCAGGCTCTAACGAAGATAAAGTGCGTTTTCAAAGTACTTTTTATAATGCTTGTAAGGAAAAAATGCTGGGCAACTCTGAGTTAGCATTAAATCAATTTCGTGAGTGCTTGAAGTATGACCCAACAAGTGCTGTTGTAAAGTATGAAATGGCAAATATTTACCGCTTTACTGGTTTTAATGATGACGCTCTAAAATTTGCAAAAGAAGCTGCTATTGGAGATCCAAAAAATGAATGGTTTCAATTACTTTATATTGATTGTTTACATAACAAAAGACAATATTCTGATGCCTTAGCAGCATATGAAAAACTAATAAAAACATCTCCAAACAAACCTGAGTATTATGAAGGTATGGCACAAGAAGCTTTGTTTGCAGGCAAGCCAGATAAAGCAGTAAAAGCTTATGACGATTTAGAAAGCAAGTTTGGAAGAGATGAAGAAATTGCATTGAGAAAAGTGAATATTTTGAAGCAACAAAAAAAATACGATGAAGCCGAAAAAGTACTCAAAGGATTAATTAAAGATTTTCCTCATCAACCACAATACTATACTTATTTAGCCGAAATTTACCAAGAAACTGGGCAGCCAGAAAAAGCTTACACTACCTACCAAGATGTACTAAAAACAGACCCTAATAACCCTTATATTCATTTAGCACTTGCGGATTATTACCGACTTCAAAAGAAAGATTCATTGTTTTTTACAGAGGTAAAAATAGCTTTTGGAAGTGAAGATTTAGATATTGACAACAAAATGAAAATAATGGTGTCGTATTATGATATGACAGAAGCGTTTCCTAACTATAAACCTAAAGCATACGAATTACTTGATGTGTTGCTAAAAGTTCATCCAAAAGACCCAAAAGCATGGAGTGTAAACGGAGACTTTTTATACAGAGATAAAAAAATAAAAGAAGCAAAAGCATCATTTGAAAAAGTATTGGAATATGATAAAAGCAGATATGCTATTTGGCTTCAATTAATGCTTTGCGAAACTGACTTAAACGATTTTGCTTCACTTGAAAAACATAGTGCAGAAGCAATCGACTTTTTTCCTAATATGCCTAACCCATATTTCTTTAATGGTTTAGCAAATTTAAGATTAAAAGATTATAAAAAAGCAATTCAATCTTTTGTTGATGGGCAAGAATTTGTTTACGAAAATGCTCCCTTGCAATTACAATTTTTGACCTACCTCGCTGAAACGTATAATGTCGACAAACAATATCAAAAATCAGATAAAGCGTTTGACGATGCATTGGCAATTGACCCAAATGATCCTATGGTAATGAATAATTATGCTTATTATTTATCGATTAGAAAAGAAAATTTGGAAAAGGCAGCAAAGCTTTCTGCTCGTACCATTGAATTACAACCTGGGAGTGTTTCGTATATGGACACCTATGCTTGGATACTTTACCAACAAGGAAAATATGCTGATGCAAAAACATGGTTAGATAAAGCTTTACCAAAAGGTGGTGATAACAGGGCTGCAATTTTAGAGCATTACGGTGATGTGCTTTTTAAATTAAATGATGAAAAAGGCGCTTATGAATACTGGAAAAAAGCAAAAGAAAAAGGAGGCAACTCAGATTTGCTAAACAAAAAAATATTGGAAGGAAAATTATATGAATAAGCTTGCGTTAACTAAAATATTCATACTACTTATTTGCATAAGCACATTTGCGTTTTCATGCAAAAGCAAGAAAAAAGCAAAGGCTGTTGAAACACCTATTGTTGTTGCCGTTGATAGTACTGTATCAGACAAATGCAAACTAGATTTTAAAAGCGGGAAAGTACTTGCTAAGCACATGAAAGAAAAAGAACTAGACTTTACTTATGCTGCTGCCAAATTTAATTGTGAGCTTACTTTAGATAATGAAGATCATTCCTTTAATGTGAGCGTACGTTGTAGAAAGGATAGTGTTATTTGGATGTCTATTTCAAAATTGGGAATTGATGCTGCGCGGGCATTAATTACAAAAGATTCGGTGAAGATTACTTTAGGCTTAACTGAAAAAAAATATTTTGTTGGAGATTTCTCTTACATAAACGAACTTCTTCAAGCCGACTTGGATTATGATATGATTCAAGCTTTATTATTTGGTAATAGTGCTGCCTTTTATGATGAAGACGAAAAATTAAAGCCAGGAAAAGACAAAGTTAATTGCAATTATTTTTTAAGTACTGTAAAAAAGAAGACTGCTAGAAAAATTAACGATGGAGCCATTCAACCTGATGAAAATTACCAAACGATGTGGTTAAATCCTGATTCATATAAAATAGTAATGCTTGAGTTTGAAGATGTAAAAACTAAACGTAAGTTTAATGCTTGTTACGAAGACTTTAAACCAGTAGACAATTTTTTAGCTCCTTTTAAACTTACTTATAGTATTACTGCTGAGAAAATAATTAAAGCAGAAATACGTTATTCAAGAATAATACTAAACGAAGTTCAAACCTTTCCATTTAAAATTCCGGCTAGCTATGAGCCAATACAGATTAATAAAAAATAAACTTGCTCGCCTCTTGGTGTTTGGATTTATTTTCATAAGTCCTGTAATGCTATTGGCTCAAGGCGGGAAACAAAACAAAAAAGAATTAGAAAATAAAAAATCGAAACTAAAGGCTGAAATAAATACCATCAACGAGTTATTGCATGAAACAAAAACAAGCAAAAAACTTTCGATGAACCAAGTTGCCATGCTTAACACCAAACTAAAAGTACGTGAAGAATTAATCTCTACTATAAGTTCTGAAATACGTTTAATTAATAATCAAATAAACAGTAATCAAAAAGAAGTTACCGACTTAAATGCAAATCTTACAAAACTAAAAACAGAATATGCACGTATGATTTATTATGGGTATCGCAATAAAGATTCTTACAATAAACTCATGTTTATATTTGCTGCAGGTGATTTTAATCAAGCCTTTCAGCGTTTAAAGTACATTCAACAATACAACGAATACCGCAAAAAACAAGCGGAGGCCATTACGAAAACACAAACTCAAATAGCTGAAAAAATAGCTGAGCTTGAAACTAAAAAAAGCGAAAAGAAACAACTCTTAACAGGTGAAGAGCAAGAGAAATTAAATTTAGCGAAAGAAAAAACCGAGCAAGAAGGAGTACTTGTTCAATTGCAAGACAAGGAAAAACAATTAAAAGACGAATTAGATCAAAAGAAAAAAGATAGTGAAGCCTTAAATGCTGCGATTAAAAAATTGATTCAAGATGAAATTCGTAAGCAACAAGAAGCTGAAAAAGCAAGGCTTGCAGAAATAAAAAGAAAGAAAGAGGAAAAAGAAGCCAAAAATCCAAAGAACCCTAAAAACCCTAAAACAACTAGCAATCCAAAAACCGATGTAGCCGTTAAAGATGACCCAAAAAGTACAGAAAACAAACCTGTTGTATTGGAGCTCACAAAAGAAGCTGAAGAGCTCTCTGCCGACTTTGCATCTAATAAAGGGAAATTACCTTGGCCAGTAACAAAGGGTGTAATTACAGATGGTTTTGGTCCACACGAACATCCAAGCATTAAAGGTTTTATCGTTGACAATAAAGGTGTTGATATTTCTACCACAAAAGGCGCACCTTGTCGTGCTTTATTTGGTGGTGAAGTAACTGGTGTTGTAAATGTACCTGGCTCGGGAAGAGTTGTTATTATTCGTCATGGGGAATATTTAAGTGTGTACACTAACCTAGAAGAAGTAACAGTTAAAACAGGTGATAAAATAACAAGTAAACAAACAATAGGTTCAGTATCATTTAACGATGATGAAGATAAAACCGTAATGAACTTACAAATCTGGAAAGGTCAGAAAATATTGAATCCTGAAGACTGGTTGTATAGATAGTTATTCCTGAGTATACACCTTTTTTACTCTAGTAGAAATTGAAGTAAGCACCTCGTAAGAAATAGTGCCAATTGCTGCGGCCATTTTTTTTATCTTATTGATGTCATCAAAAATAATCACTTCTTCGCCTTCAAATGCATCTATGTCGGTAACGTCCACCATACACATATCCATACATACAGAGCCTATTACTTTTGCTGGCTTATCTTGTATCCAAACACAACCGTTTCCATTACTTAGTTTGCGATTAAATCCATCTGCATAACCAATTGGTATAATTGCAATTTTAGTTTCTTTGGTAATTGCCCCGCTGCGATTATAACTTACAGTTTCACCTGGTAGAATTGTTTTAATTTGAGAGATAGATGTTTTTAATGTGCATACTGGAAGCAACTTCTTTTCTTCTGCTTCATCCACTCCCATTCCATACATTCCAATGCCCAAACGCACCATATCAAAATGTGCTTGTTTAAAGCGTGATATGCCACCAGAGTTGCAAATGTGTTTAAAGAATTTATATCCTAATTCTTTTTCTATCTTATCGCATGAAGTTCTAAACAAATCTATTTGCGCATGTGTAAATGAATCAAATTGAGGATTATCACTTGCAGATAAATGCGAAAAAACAGAAGCTACTTTTAAATATGGATAAGATTTTAATTCCGTTAACATTGCATTTATTTCGTTAGGTAAAAAGCCTAAACGATGCATACCTGTATCAACTTTTAAATGAATTTTAATTTCCTTAGAGCCAAATTCTGCTGCCGCTTTTGCAAATTGTTTTAGCACATTAAAAGAATAAATTTCAGGCTCTAATTGGTAAACCAACATGCTATCAAAGCTTTCTTTCTCAGGACTCATAACCATAATTGGTAATGATATCCCTGCTTTACGCAATTCAACACCTTCGTCGGCGTAAGCCACTGCTAGGTAATTTACTCGATGGTATTGTAATAAGGATGCAATTTCAAAACTACCACTGCCGTATGATTGCGCCTTAACCATGGCCATAATTTTAGTTCCTTCATTTAATAAACCACGGTAATGATTTACATTGGAAATTAAATTATTTAGGTTAATCACTAATTGGGTATCGTGGCTTTTATTCTGCAATAAAGAATTAATCTTCTCAAATTCAAAGCTACGTGCAGCTTTTAGTAATATTGATTCGTTATAAAAATCAATGTTTCTGAAATTAGAAATAAAAGCTTGAGTGTTTTTGAAAAACAGTTTCTCAATATTATTAAACGATTCTGCTTGAGAACTTATCTCTTCTCCAACACCAATAATTCGCTGAACGCCCTTATTTGAAAGCATGTGCGCAACTTCTTTATACAATTGCTCTTTTTGCTTTCCGCTTTGTAAAATATCCGAAAGGATAATTGTTTTTTTACTGTTGCGGTGTTGTTGATTTAAATAATCAATAGCAATTGATAATGAGCCTAAATCAGAATTATAACTATCATTAATAATAGTGCAATTATTAATTCCTTGTTTCAATTCCAAGCGCATTTCTACCGATTGCAAAAAGAGGAATTTATTACGATGCAATTCATCGTTTTTCTCAAGTGCAATAAGTGTAAGCCAGCAAGTAATAGCATTTTCAATGGATGCACTATCCTTAAAAGGAATTGTGATACGTTGCCTTTCATTATTGACTAAACCTTCAATAATCGTTTCCGATTTTGTTTGCTCGGTTTTGGTAATTAATAAAGTTGAATTATTTCTTCTCGACCAAGTGTAACGTTTTACAATTGGCGCTATGGTGTTTTTAATAATATTATCTGCAATGGGATGATCGTTGCAATATAAAATTTTCTTAGCGTTTTGGAACAGACTTATTTTCTCATAAATCTTTTGTTCGTTGCCTGTGAAATTCTCATCATGCGCCTGACCAATATTGGTAAGTATGGCAATATCAGGATTTATGATAGCGCGGATTTTTTCCATCTCACCTGGCTGAGAAATTCCTGCTTCAAAAATTCCTAAATTATGTTTATCAGTTAATTGCCAAACGCTTAAAGGAACCCCAACTTGTGAGTTATAACTCTTAGGGTTTTTACAAACAGAAAACGAATCGCCCAACAAAAAAGAAAGCCACTCTTTTACAATGGTTTTACCATTACTTCCAGTAACTCCAATAATTGGATAAGTGTATTGTTTGCGATTGCTAGTAGCTAATTGTTGTAATGCTAAAATAGAATCTTCCACAAGCAAAAAAGTTGCCCCAGGATATTTACTTACATCTACCTTTTCAGTAATTAAAAAGCTTCTGCAACCTCTTTCATAAACATCTGCAATGTAATTATGCCCATTGTTCCTAACCCCTTTTATTGCAATAAAAAGAGTTTGGTCATTAACAGCACTCCTGCTATCAATACATATATAACGAATGTGCTTGTAAACCTGCTCCGCAATTGGCTGAGCGCCTACAATTCGTTGTATTTCTTGTAAATTAAATGGCATAATTAAGTATAAAGGTAGGGAATGTTACGAAATAACAATACAAGATATACCAACAAAATAGTAACTTTGCCGTAAAGCTTTTTTAGTGAAAATATTGTTCATACGTTTTTCTTCTATTGGCGACATTGTTTTAACAAGTCCGCTATTGCGCTGCACTAAAGAGCAATTAAAAGATGTTGAAATACATTATGTAACCAAAAAGAAATTCGCAGGTGTTATTGAGCACAATCCATATATCACTAAACTTTTTACTATTGATAATTCACTCACGGAAATTACCAAAGAACTAAAAAAGGAAAACTACGATTGGGTAATTGATTTGCACCATAATGTAAGAAGCTTACGTTTAAAGTCAGCTTTACGCAGACCTTCTAAGTCCTTTAATAAGTTAAATTTTGAAAAGTGGGTATTGGTTCAATTTAAAAAAAACAAGTTGCCTAATCTGCACATTGTTGATAGATACTTTGAAACCCTTTCTCATCTTGGTGTTAAGAGCGATAATAAAGGCTTAGATTATTTCATTCCTGAAAAAGATAAGGTTAATATTGCTGAATTTTTACCAGCCAATTTTCATAACGGATACCATTCATTAGTAGCAGGTGGTTCCTATTTCACCAAACAAATTCCTAAAGAAAAGATTATAGAAATCATAAAAGCATCTGACAAACCTATAGTATTATTAGGTGGTCCAGATGAAAAGGAAATTGGAGATAACTTACAAAACCAATTCCCTAAAAAAGTATTTAATGCTTGTGGCAAACTAAACTTAAATCAATCGGCTTCTATTATTGAGCAATCAAACAAAGTAATAAGTTCTGATACAGGTTTAATGCATATTGCCTCTGCATTTAAAAAAGAAATTCATTCATTATGGGGTAATACAGTTAAGGAATTTGGTATGTATCCTTATTTACCTGGGGAGAATAGTGTTATTCATGAAGTAAACGGTTTATCATGCCGCCCTTGTTCCAAGTTAGGGTATCATAAGTGTCCTAAAGGTCATTTTAAATGTATGAGGGATATTGATATTAATAACCTATTTTAGGTATAATCCATTCTAAGCACTATTATTTGATTTCGGATAGATTATTAAGCAACAATGCTTATTTTTGTTCTCTTTTATAAAATATATGCAACTTACAGAAATTCTTAGCAACACAAAAAAAACCTTGTTTTCAATTGAGATACTTCCTCCTTTAAAGGGAAAAAGTATTCAATCTATATTTGACGGAATAGATCCATTAATGGAATTTAAGCCTGCCTTTGTTGATGTTACTTATCATCGTGAAGAATACGTTTACAAAAAACGTGAAGGTGGTTATTTAGAAAAAGTATCTATTCGTAAACGCCCAGGTACCGTTGGTATTTGTGCTGCTATTATGAATAAATATCCGGTGGAAGCAGTTCCACATATTATTTGTGGTGGTTTTACCAAAGAGGAAACAGAAAACGCATTGATTGACTTGCATTTCCTAGGAATTGATAATGTGCTTGCTTTACGTGGCGACTCTATTAAAACAGAACCTGCATTTGTTCCTGAACCAGGTGGGCATCATTATGCATACGACCTTGTTCAACAAATAAATGAAATGAATCAAGGTAAATTCATGGATGAGGAAATGAAAGAGGTTGAGCCAACTAAATTCTGTATTGGTGTTGCAGGTTATCCAGAAAAACATTTCGAAGCTCCAAACATGTTTAGCGATATTAAATGGTTAAAAGCAAAGATTGATGCAGGCGCTAACTACATCGTTACTCAAATGTTTTTTGATAATCAAAAATATTTCGACTTTGTGAAACTTTGCCGTGATAACGGAATAACAGTTCCAATTATTCCTGGTTTAAAAATGTTTAACACAAAGAAGCAATTAACTATTCTTCCAAAAATATTTCATATTGATATTCCACAAGAATTATACGAAGCTGTTGTTGCTTGTAAAGATGATAAACAAGTGAAAGAAGTTGGTATTCAGTGGTGCATTAAACAAAGCCAAGAATTAATGAAAGCAAATGTTCCTTGCTTACATTACTACACAATGGGTACAGCTGAAGCTACTAGAAGGGTTGCCAAGGAGGTATTTTAATCAGAAAGGAGAATACAATTCGTTTAATAATAAACCCTTTTTAAAATAAACGAATTGTAATTCTCCTCCTTTTTTCATTAGATACCTATAACACGCTTTATATCTTCAACCGAATTTACCTTTGCTTTTTCTTTAAATTGAAACAATACATTTTGTTTACCTGTGCCATTGCTTGAAACAGCTAATAAATCCTGTGCACTTACCTCTGCCATCATATTATCAGCTAATACTGTAATTAAACTTGCTGTTGGGTCTTTGCATAAAGTAATTTTAGTAATGTCTTCGAAATTATAAGTGATTAAACTCTTATCGCGCAAACTCACATAATAAACCTTTTCGGGCTTAAACGAACTCTCTGTATTAGGTAACTGGAAGCTAGCTTGTACAACAAAGGCTTCAGGAACACTATAAAACTTATCACAGTTATAAACTCCAAACTTACTTACTTGCAAAGTGCGAAACACTTCATTCATTTGGGCCAAGCGCTCTTCATCTTTTTTAATTTCAGTCATTAGTTCCTCGTAGTTTGTTTTCCAATGCTCAGGTTTAAAAGCAAACATGTGTTTAATACTCATTACAGCTTTTATGCGTGTTTTAAAAATTTCCTCTTCCGTTCCATTTTTCTTCACAATTAACTCATACATATTTCCCCTAATTTGTTTTACAACTGCATACGAATTATCTGTCCATTTAGGAAACTTCACATTTTTTACATTCTCCCAAACAACCATGTTTGCAGGTAATTCGTACTTATTAAGAAAAACACTATTGTATGAATACATATTGTTTGATTTAACTCCATATTCTAATAAACGTTTTGGTAAGCGCGGTCTTTTCATATTGTAGTAAGAATATATTCTATCTCGGTTATCATTATAAAATATATCGAGCATAGAACTTGTATTCATTACAAAATAATTTTTTCCAGCAAAGGCACTTGAGCGTTTTAGTTTTTTGATTTGTTGCGCTAATATTACTTTGGCTTCATTATTCTTCACTTGCTCTTCGCCTGTGTATATCCAGTTACCTGTTTTTTGGTCGAGATAAAAATTAGAATACCCTTGCTTCGTTTCATTAGATGCAAGTTCAACTGCTATTGTTTTATCTGATGCTACTGCAACTTCATTTCCTGAAGCAACGCTTGCTTTTAATTCAAACATTCCTGCTGAAGTAAAGTTTTGATTAACATTAGCCACTGCATTTTTGTAGCCCATTGGAACCCCAGCTGCCATTATATCTGCGGCATTCATAAACTCTCGATAGGCTATTTCGCATTTTTCTTTTAGCAAATTTCCAGTTGTGTCTGTTAGTGAGTTTGCTTTAACAGTAATTTTTGTTCCGCTTTGTGTGGTAATTACATTATCAATTGTTGGGTCGATTTGATAAGTAACAAAAGCTACATTAATAGATTGAAATGGAGAACGAATGACAGAAATATCTTTGTTTGCATTAAGCGTTTCTTGATTTTTGCAAGCTGCTAGTAAAAATAAGATGAAGACGATTCCTACTCCCGCGTAGAGAGCAATTTGTTTCTTTGTTTTCATGATAGGGGTTTATTTAAGGGTTGAAGAATTCTTGGCTTTACCAAAAGCGTATTTGTTGAAATAACAAGCTACATCTGCATAAGAATATTGTTTTCCTTTATATTTAGTTCCATAAGGGAAATAACATTTTCCAGCATTCGACTTTATTTCCTCTGCAGGCTTTGTAAATCCAGTGTTATAGGCAGAAGAATAAAAAGAAAGACTATCTTCTACACTTTCGAATTTCTCGTTTCTAAACTTTGATTTACAGATTGAAACAAATGCGTTTAGATATATTAGTTGCCAATCCAAATTTTGTAAACGTGCAATTCGTTCCTTTCTGGTCTGTTCCAAAGAATTTTTATCAAAATAAATTAATTGCTGGTAGTTTTTATCAAAGGCTATTTCTTTCTCAATAGCCTCTGCAAAAGATGGTTTCATTTGAAAGCGTCCGATTGAAAAATCAGCGGCACTGCTCCCACTCTCTACATATAATAATTCCAATGCAGATGTCTCAAAAAGGTCTTTCACATTTGAGTAACGCATCAATTCAGGAAAAACAATAGTGCTTAAGAGTTGTGGTTGGTTATTATATTTATTAGCACTCTGAGCAAATTGTTTCGAATGACTATTTAAATAATTTATGGCATTCGAAAAATCAGCTGAAAAAACCTTATCATATCTAGTTTCATCGCCTTTGCTTAGGCTAAATGAGCAAAAAAACAATATGATAGCTGCTTTATACATTTACATATATAATGCACTTGTTAAAAAAAGTTACAGAAAGAATTTTACTTTTTTTCTTCGTGATGCTCTTCTAGGTTTGGAGAGCGCAATTCAACAGGTTTAGTTTTCTTTCTAACCTTTAAGTTAATTAACTCAACAGTAAAAGAAAATGCCATCGCAAAATAGATATATCCTTTAGGAATTTCAATTTTCTCTATATGCACCCCATCCACAACAAGCAATACTGCAATTAACACTAAGAAAGAAAGTGCTAATATTTTAAATGTTGGATGTTTATGAATGAAAGCTGAAATCATTGGTGCAAAATAAAACATTACAAACATGCTTATTGAAATAGCTATTGCCATAATAGCAATGTGGTTAGCCATACCAATTGCAGTAACCACGCCATCAATACTAAACACCATATCGATTACAATTATTTGTAACATAATTGCGCGGAATGAATTTCCTTTTTTCTTTTGTGCATTTAGTTCTTCGTTTGGATCTTCACCTTCTAGTTTGTTGTGAATTTCCAGTGTTGAATTAATTAGCAAGAACAAACCGCCTGCAAGCATAATAATATCCTTAAGTGCAACAGGGTGTTCGAATATGGTAAATAATTCTTTATCTCCCTTTATTAAAAAACCAAGAATAAACAAAAACAACAGTCGCATAATTATGCCAACAACCATCCAAATAATACCTGCGCGTTTAGCTTGTGTTTTATCTAAGCGGTTAAGTACAATGGAAACAAATATTACATTATCTATTCCCAATAAAATTTCCATTAATGTTAATGGAATTAAACTTAGCAATGCCTCAGTTGTAAATATATCTTGCATAATTAATGAATTGCAAATTCCTTCTCCAATAAAGCTTTTAAGGAATCAGGATTTAAGTTTGATTTGATATCCCCACTAACTGACATAGAAACATTTCCAGTTTGTTCAGAAACAATAACCGCAATAGCGTCTGTGGTTTCGGTAATACCAACCGCAGCTCTATGTCTCATTCCATAGTGTGCTGGAAATTGCTCCTTTTCAGTAACAGGTAAAACACAACGTGCCGCAACAATTTTGTTTCCTGTAATAATAACCGCACCATCGTGCAAGGGACTATTTTTAAAGAAAATGTTTTCCAACATTCGCTCTGTAACAACAGCATCAATTATATCTCCTGTATTGATGTAAAGTTTTAAATCTGTGTTTCTAGTTAAAACAATGAGTGCACCAGTTTTAGATTCTCCCATACGGAAGCACGATTTAATAATTGGATTAATATTAATATCGACAAACTTTTCCTTTTCTTTCTTTTTAGAAGAGGAGAAAAATATTTTCAATACACGATTTCGGTTTATAAACTCGTTTGTTCCAACAAATAGTAAAAACTTTCTCAATTCTTGTTGAAACACTATGATGATTGCAATAACACCTACATCAATGAATTTTCCGAGAATAGAGCCAAACAATTTCATGTCGAGTGCACGAACAACAATCCATGCAACGTAGATAAAAAAGATTCCCGTAAAAATACTTACCGCTGGAGTTCCCTTCACAATATTATACACTTGGTACAATAAAAAAGCCACCAATAGAATATCTATTGCATCAATAAGCTGAAAGGTGATAAACAACATAAGGCGAAGATACTAAAAAATAGAAATTTAAGAAAAGCCTTATTTAATAGGCTTATTATCCTTGTGTTTCCAAAGATACATGCAAGCCACAGTGCGGTAAGGCTGCCATTTTTGGGCTATTTGATGCATATCAGCTTTTAATTGCTTTTTGTCTGATTCTAGCGCATAAAGATTTTTTATTGCATTTTGGATTCCTAAATCATCTTCTGGAAAAACATCCATGCGTTGCAAACTAAACATCATAATCATTTGAACTGTCCATTTACCAACACCTTTTATTTGGGTCAGATGAGCAACTAATGCTTCATCATCTAACTTATTAAGCGAAACTACATCCATTGGATTAACCAAAGAAAACTCGGCAATATTTTTAATATAACCTGCCTTTTGAAACGACAATCCTGCTCCGCGCATTGTTTCATCCTTCATTTTAAGAACCAATTTTGGTTCAGGATATCTTTTTGGAAACAAATCTAAAAACCTTCCCCATATTGTGGCAGCTGCCTTTACAGATAATTGCTGGCTTACAATTGAATTCAATAAAGAAAGATAAGCGTCATCTGTTTTGCGCACATGAACAGGTTCATGAAAAGAAATTAATTTCTTTAGCTTCTTATCCTTTTCAAGAACAGCTTTTATTTGCGGTTTTAATGAGGGCATTAGTTTTTTACAAACTTAGCAAACTTTACAGTATCATTTTCACTTGAAGTAATTTGAATAAAATACAATCCATTCTCTAAATCGCCAATATTTATTTTTTGTCCCAAAGCACCTTTGGCAATTGCCTTTCCTGTTATATCAAAAATAACGTAATCATACTCTTCAATTGAAACTGAGGAATCAATAAACAAAAAGTTTGTTGCTGGATTTGGATAAACGCGAATTTGATTTGCTATTGATTGGTTTTCATTAATAGCAACTAAGTTTACATCTTTTGTAACTGTCCCTTTATTTAATATCCAATTATTTGGGTCAGTTGCAACCGCAGTTACAGTGCCCGGTATTGTTAATGTGTAATTTTCAAGTGCAACATTTTGGTTTAACTTAATTATAGTGTCTCCAATACTTCTTGTTAGCTTGTACTCCAATGGAGTAATAAATAAAGGAGTAACCGAAGATGCTGAAACAGTTTCAGTATTTCTTAAATAAAAGGTGTTTCCGACTTGATTCCATCTTACTGTAAAGGTTGGATAACCTTCACCATAAATCCACTGATTGAAAAACTGAGTTAAATTGATGCCACTCACAGTTTCAGCAACGGATTTAAAATCATCTATAGAGGCTGTACTATTTCTAAATTGATTTTGAAATGTTTTTAATACATCAAAAAACATGTTATCATTATTGATTATGAAACGTAATGAGTGAACTATTGCTGAACCCTTATCATAAGACAAACGCGAACTAAAAATTCTATTTATACTAGTTGTATCAGGATTATAAACACTGCCTGCTGGTTGACTCATGACATTTGTGTGCACCTGCAACATTGTTGGGTCAGCATTTGTTGGGTCAAATTGTTGAAGAGCTAAATACTCACTATACGAAGCAAGGCCTTCATTTATGAAAATATCATTCCATGTTCTACATGTAACATTATCACCCCACCATTGGTGACCCAATTCATGAGCAACTAATTCGAAATTAAAACTACCTAATGAAGTCATTGTTTGATGTTCCATCCCCCCACCAAACGGCGCCATGGCATGTCCGTACTTTTCATCAGCAAAAGGATACAAACCAAATTTATCCGAGAAAAATTCGATTAAATCATCTGTTTGATCAATAACGGCTTTAAAATTAGGTAGTGTTGCTGGATTATCATAAATATAATTTTGCACCAAAATAGAATCAGTTGTTCCTGCAGGATGCGCATAAAAACTATAGTCTACATATTTTGCAACGGCAATTGAAATTAAGTAATAATCAATAAAATGTCTGTTCTTCCACTCGTATCGTTTTTTGTTTCCCACAGTAACAACATTTGTAAGCAAACCATTAGAACCTACTTTATTCGTAGAATCTGTTGTAACATAAACATAACTTGAGTCTAATTTATCTTGTAACTGTTGTTTGCACGGAAACCACTCATATGCTGAATATGGTTCACTTAAACTCCAAGTTACCTGATTGCCCCACGAACCCGATGTGCCATTATTTAAGCCGTCTCCAATTGCTGAACCATTTACTGTTGGTGCTGTTCCATGATAATATATTGTTGCATCAATCATGTCGTTTTGTGATAATGAACTTGGCAAAATAAAATTAACTGCATCTTGAACACGAATAGGCGTAATGAGTGTTCCATTTATTCTTGCCGAATCAATTATCATAGTGTTATAAAACTCAACACCAAAAGTATCTAAGGTTAAAGATTTTACTTGAGCTAAGGTTCTAACATTCCCACTAATTGCTTTTCCAGTTCGTTCTACATTAATGTTTAAATGGTGAAACTTTGCATCATACTTATTCATTAACACAACATGTTCATTTGGAACAGCCTGTGTGTGCGAAGCCGAATTTAATTTTGATACCGAACACAAACTTTGCGCAGAAACAACTACACTGATACAAACACCAAACAAGCCTAATAAACCTTTCATTATTTCAATTTTATTTTTTGCTAAGCTAAGACTCGACCTAGCAAAAAACAATTATTTTAGACAGAAATACATAAAAGGTATATTAAAAGGATAAGCCGTAATGCGTATATTTGCTACATGAAAAAGCTATTATTAATCGTTAGCGTTTTATTATTTATCAATGTTCTAAAAGCACAAGAGCAAAGAGACACGTTAAAGTTTTTAACGCTTTCTCCTCTTCAACGTTCAACGTGGAGTGATTTGGAAGATAAATGGCGTAATGATTATTTTAACACCTTCTTGAAAAAACACAAGTTAAAAACCAGTTGTGCAAAATGTAATAGCATTAGATTCGAAGCAATTTTTAATATAAACCAAAACGGTGTGCCTAGTGCTAAGTTAAAATCGAATTATGTTTGTGGTAAAACGTTTACTAAAAAACAAGAAAATGGATTAATAAATATTCTACAAAAAATAGTATTCCCAAAAGAATTTTATAATACTATTTTTGTTATTAATATTGGTAGAATTTTAAAATGCTAATTAACGTCATTTATGATAACATATAATCCAAAAACCTGGTTTCAATTTATTTTCACGTTTCACAAAAACGATTCGTTTCGTACTCTTTTACCTTCACTTATTGCACTTGTTGTAATTACATCTATTCTAGTTTTTGTTGAAGTAAATTATTTCGACATTCAAATTAAAAATATAACATTCTTCCATCAAGTAATTGGTTTTATACTTTCGATGTTATTAGTTTTTAGGATAAATACTGCTTATGACAGATGGTGGGAAGGAAGAAAAGCTTGGGGTGCACTACTCAACAATTCACGCAACTTATCTATCAAGATAGATACATTTCTTCCTAAGGAAATGAAAGAAGAAAGAAAACTACTTTTATTACTGATATCAAACTATCCCTTTGTTCTAAAAGAACATTTACGAGACAATTTCATTGCGGAAGAAATACAATTTAGTAATTCATTTACACAAGAAGAATTGGAAAAAATGGTGCATAAACCAAATCATGTTGCAAAACGTATTACTAATGAGTTATCTAAGTTACAACAGAATGGCACACTCAAAATTGAACACCTATTATTACTAAATGAAGAATTAAGATCTTTTACAGATGTTTCAGGCATTTGTGAACGAATAAAATCTACCCCAATTCCCTACTCTTACAGTTTATATTTAAAACGAATCATTTTTTTATACGTTATTACAATGCCTGTGGTATTTGCAATTGACTTCAAGTATTGGGCAATTTTATTTGTTGCATTAATTTTTTACAGTTTTGCCACTTTAGAGTTAATAAGTGAAGAAATTGAAGATCCTTTTGGCAAAGATGACAATGACCTTCCAACGGATGAAATTGCAGCAAAAATCAAAGTAAATGTAGAAGAAATACTTTTAAGTTAGTCCTATATTCAGTATCTTTGGATACATGCAAAACGTAATTTCTTACATTAAAAAACTTTCCCTTTTTTCTTGGTTAGGAATTTGTTTGATTTTTATTGCCGCCGCACTTAGTGATTATATTAACAAACGTAGTCCGCGAGACTATATAAGTGCAATTGAAAAATCCCTGCACAAAAAGGAAGTTATTTCCGAGAAGCAACTTTCGACTTATTACAATGTACTTAAAACACAAACCCCAAAAAGTCTATTCTCTTTAAGCGAAGACACGAAAATTGATTTTCAGAAAGAAGGCGTCGCTTATTTAGTTTATCAAAACGATAGTTTACTTTATTGGAGCGATAATTCAGCCTCGGTAGAAGAATACATGAAAGAGGTTTGTTTGGATAATCCTATTGCCAAACTCAAAAACGGTTATTACGAAGTAGTAAAACATCCCATTGCTCCAAACGATAAATACAGATTGCTTTCGCTTATCTTAGTTAAGAACGAATACTCTTATCAAAATAAGTACCTTAAAAACAATTTTTTTAGCGATTATGAAGTGCCTGAGGGTACAGAATTTCAAGAGAGTAAAAGTGACAATAACATTGCAGTTAAAGACAAAAACGGAAAAGAATTATTTTATTTAAATTTTCAATCTCAGTTCGATTCGAAAAGCAATGCTTTACTAACGCTCTCCATTTCACTTTATATTATTGGCTTTGGATTTTTACTTTTTCTTTTACGAAAACAATATTTTAAATACACCGAACATTTTTCAAAAAATGGTTTACTCTTATTTTATGTACTAACTATTGTTGGCTTAAGAGCGATAATGATATTAAATCAATTCCCAGCTTGCTTTTATAATACTGGGTTTTACAATCCAACAACATTTGGTAACGCTAACTCCTTTTGGTTTGGGTTTTTGGGCGATATACTTATAAATACCGTTTTGTTTTTTGTTATTTCTCTTCTATTTCAGAAAAAATTTAGCCTAGCAAAAAAATCAACTAAATTAATTTCACTATATACTTTTATTGGAATTTTGTTACTTGCCGTTTATGCTCTTTTAATAAATAATACGGTAAACAGCTTAGTAGAAAACTCCAATATATCTTTTCAGGTAAATGATTTTTTTAGTTTAGATGCCTACAGTTTTATATCTTTTGTTTGTGTTGGATTTTTCTTCTTTTCATACTATTTGTTTGTAGATAAATTTATTGGAGAAATAATAAAACAAAAAATTGCCCTATGGATTGTGCCTTCTATCATTATAGGAATTACTATTCTTCTCTATTTAACAAAATCACTTCATAACGAAACTGATTTAATTAGGCTCTTTTGGGGCGTAATAGTTATAAGTATGGTAAGTTTGTTTAAATGGCGCAAAACAAATTACTCCTTCTCTAATGGGTTGTTATTCATTGTTGTGTTTTCACTTATTACGTCGCACTTGTTTTATAAAAACGAAAGTGAGAAAGAAATTGAAACACGTAAAATTTATGCTGAGCGTTTGGCTGATCAACAAGATGCTGTTGCTGAAAATTTATTTATTGATATAAGTAAAAACATTAAAAACGATAGTGAGCTAAAAGGACTCATTTTTAAAAATCCTATTAGATCTTTAGATATTGAGCAGCGTTTGAGGCAAGTATACTTAGGTGGTTATTGGGAACGATATAATATCGGTGTTTCTTTGTTTGACTCTATTTGTAGGCCATTAATTACAGTAACAAATCCTTACTACGAAAACAATAGTTACTTTGATGAACAAATAAATTTAAGCGGGGCAGAAACAGTATGCAATGATCTATTCTACATACAAAACATGAACGACCGTTTACGTTATGTGGCTAAAATCCCTTTACTATCAGGTACAAAAGTAATTGAAAAACCTGCATTTCTATATTTTGAAATTGAGCCAAAGAACAGCCCTGATGTTATTGGTTTCCCCGAATTACTTTTAGATAAATCAGTTAAAACAAATAGTCAATTAAGTGATTACTCTTATGCAATTTATAAGAACAATAGGTTATTAGAGCGCTCTGGTAAATACGCATATGGGTTCAATAATACATGGGAAAAAAACAAGGACGAATTTCTTACTATTAACGATGATGGGTTTTATCACTTAGTATACTTTCCAGATGAATTAACTACTGTAGTTATAAGTAAAGAAACAAGCGGTTTGTGGGAACGTTTCACAACCAACTCATATTTCTTCATGTTCTTTAGTTTGATTTTATGGGTATTCTTATACTCTAAAGAATGGCAAGCTCGCAAACAGGAAAAGGAAAATTCTTTAAACTTAAGAATTCAACTCTTACTTGTATCAGTTGTGCTTGTGTGTTTATTTGCTTTTGGAGTTGGAACTTTCATCTTCATTAACAAACAATTTGAAGAAAAAAACACAAGTGCATTAGATGAAAAAACACGTTCGGTATTGCAGGAATTACAAGCTAAGTTAGGAGAGCAGGATGCCTTGCCAGATAATTTTAAAGACTACACAGGATATATTCTTAAAAAACTATCTGTTGTATTTGCTACCGACATAACTATGTTTGATTTAAAAGGGAACATGTTTGCTTCCTCTCAACCACGATTATTTAATGAAGGGATCATTTCCAAAAAAATGAACCCGCAAGCATACAACAATATTATTTCGGCCAAGTACACTAATATTGTAAATAAAGAAAATGTTGGTGAGTTAAATTATTATTCGGCTTATCAACCTTTTTATAATAAGAATGGTAAACTATTGGCTTATGTTAACCTTCCGTACTTTGCAAAACAAAATGATTTAGAAAAAGAACTTTCGATTTACATTGTGGCCCTTGTAAATATTTATGTTATCCTTTTTGCTTTTAGTACCATCGCAGCCTTGTTTATTTCTAATTTAGTTACAAAGCCATTACGAATAATTCAACAACGCTTAAGCAATGTGCGCATCGGCAAACGCAACGAGCCAATTATGTGGAATGAAAAAGATGAAATTGGTAAGTTGGTAAATGAATACAATAGAATGATTGAACAGTTAGAAGAAAGTGTTCAAAAGCTTGCTAAATCTGAGCGTGAAAGCGCTTGGAGAGAAATGGCAAAACAAGTAGCGCATGAAATAAAAAATCCACTTACGCCAATGAAACTAAGCGTACAGCATTTGCAACGTACTAGCAGTGGGGACCCAGAAGAAATGAAAGAGCGAATAGATAAGCTCTCTAAAATGTTGATTGAACAAATAGATGCGCTATCCAATATTGCAAGCGAATTTAGTTCTTTTGCCAAAATGCCAACTCCTAATATTGAATTAATCTGCATTAATGAATTAGCAAAAAATTGTTTCGAATTATTTAAAGAAACAGAGAATAGCGAACTTACTTTTACCGATAAGACACAGGAAAAATATTTTGTTGAAGTAGATAAAGACCAGTGCGTGCGGGTTTGCACTAACCTCATAAAAAACGCTCTACAAGCTATTCCAGAAAACAGAATGGGTAAAATAGAAATTGAGTTGTATATCAAAAACAAATTGGTAATATTAAAAGTAAAAGATAATGGAACAGGCATTGCACCTGAAGCAATGGATAAAATATTTGTACCTAATTTCTCCACTAAATCTGAAGGAATGGGACTTGGTTTAGCAATGGTAAAAAACATTGTAGAATCGTTTGATGGAAAGATTTGGTTTGAAACAGCGCAAAATGTTGGAACAAGTTTTTATGTTAGTTTACCAATAAAATCAACTTCAAAATAAAGATGGAAAAGAAGGTTGTTTTTATAATAAATCCAAAAGCTGGGGTAAAAAAGAAAATGGATATTCCTGCTTTTATCAAAGAACATTTTTCTTCTGAGATTAATTATGATATTATTATTTGGAAAAACAAGGATGATTTTAAAAGTATTCAACAGCAAATTTTAAATGGTGATTATACCATTGCTGTTGCTGTTGGTGGAGACGGAACCGTAAATCAAATTGCACAAACAGTAAATCATACAACCATTGCATTAGGTATTTTGCCTTTTGGTTCAGGAAATGGATTAGCCAGAAGCATTGGTGTACCAATGGATATAAAAGGTGCATTGGGTTTAATTGCAAAAGGAAAAACAAAAAAAATAGATTCTGGTTTAATAAATAAGGTTCCGTTTTTTTGTACTAGTGGTGTTGGTTTTGATGCACATATTGGGGCGCTATTTGCATCTAATACAAAGCGTGGCTTAAAGTCTTATGTCAAAATTATTTGGAAAGAATATTTTTCCTACAAAGCTCAAGATTATAAATTGATAGTAGATGGGAAAGAAGAAAATGTAAATGCTTTTTTAATTGCCTTTGCAAATGCGGGGCAATATGGTAACAATTTTTATATCGCTCCTCAGGCTGCAATGAATGATGGTATTATTGATATTAGTGTTTTAAAACCTTTTGCTCTTCCTTCAGCAATTGGACTGCTTCGTAAAATCCTTGCAAGAAAAGCCAACCTTTCAAAACACATTCAAAGTTTCTCGGGTAAAGAAATTAAATTAATAAGAAAAGAAGCTGGACCTTTCCATTTCGACGGCGAACCTGGAATTACTGGAGCTGAAGTTATTGTAAAGGTTGTGCCTAATTCCTTAAATGTAATAAGTAATTCATAAATCCTTATCTTTGTAGTATGACTAAGAAAATTGTAAAAGTAGGAGATATTCCTTGTGGTGCTGATGAATTATTTTTAATCTCAGGACCTTGTGTAATAGAAGATGAATTAACAATGATGAAAACTGCTGAGAAGCTTCGTGAAGTTTCTGAACGCATGAAAATAAAAATCATTTACAAATCATCTTTCCAAAAAGATAACAGAAGTAGTTTAAGTTATTATGATGGTCCAGGCTTAGCTAAAGGAACCGCTATACTTGCAAAAGTAAAAGAGCAATTTGGTTTCCCATTATTAACTGATATTCATTATCCAGACCAAGCTGCTGCTGCAGCAGAGGTTGTAGATGTAATTCAAATTCCTGCTTATTTGTGTATGCAATCAGATTTATTAAAAGCATCTGCAAAAACAGGAAAAGTTGTAAATATTAAGCATGGTCAGTTTTTGGCTCCTGATAATATGAAACATCCTTTGCAAAAATGCATTGATTCAGGAAACGACCAAGTTATTTTAACAGAGCGTGGCTATACTTTTGGATACAACGATTTGATTGTTGACCCAAGGAGCTTTTATCATTTAAATAATTTAGGATACCCTGTTGTATTTGATATTACACATTGCGTTCGTAAATATGGAATTCCAAGCTCAGATGTAAAAGGCGGGGCAAGAGAATTTTTACCTGTACTTTCAAGAGCTGGTGTAGCAAGTGGTGTAGATGGTGTATTTATTGAAACACATCCTGAACCTGCAAAGGCATTATGTGATGCTGCCTCTCAATTATGTGTATACGATTTAGAAGAGTTTTTAAAACCTCTTATCGATATTCATAATTTAGAAGTATCTTTCCGTAAGTAATTAGGATTACGAATATCCGAATAGAATTACGAATTAATACGAATATACCAATCTAAGTGTACTATTAAATTCGTACCATTCGTATATTCGTAAAACGATTCGTAATTATTCTTATCTTAGTAGTATTAACCATTAACTCATTTCTATCATGAAAGCAATTCTTTTATTAGTATTCGGACTATTCTTAAGTTCTCAATTAGATGCACAAAGCCTTTATATTAAAGGAAGTAAAAAAGGTGAGATTGAAAGTGATGGAGATGTATACATTGGTGGTTCAAAAAAGGGAAACATTGAAAGCGATGGAGATGTTTATGTAAATGGTTCTAAAAAAGGACAAATTGAGAGTGATGGAGACATATACTTAAATGGAAGTAAAGTTGGTCAAGTTGAAAGTGACGGGGATGTATACAAAAATGGCAGTAAAATAGGCCAAATTGAAAGTGATGGCGACATCTACAAAAATGGCAGCAAAATAGGCGAATGTTCAAATGTTAAAAAAGAATGGGTTGCCGCTGTAGTTTTCTTCTTTTTTATTGAAGATCTGGCTTACTAAAAAAGTCCCTTTTTTATTTCTTAAATCAAATTCTTTTTGTAAATTTATCGACGATTATGAGAGTAATGTCGTTAAATAAGTTAGATTCATCTAATGATTTTGAACCTAAGTTTACACTTAAGGTAATAGATAGCTTATTTTACCAAGTTGAACTTGCGGAAGACATTGATTTTGAAATTTCGGATTTACAGGATTTAGTTGAAGCGGAAAGAGAATTAGGTGGGCAAAAATTACCAGTACTAGTTTTGTGCGAACCCACAACAAATACAAACGTAGATTTAATGAATTACCTCAGCAAGAATAAAAACAACCCATATTCTGTAGCAGATGCATTTGTAATTAATTCAATAAGTCAATCTATACTTGCTAATTTTTATTCGAAAATAAATAAACCTGAACGTCCAACGAAATTCTTTACAAAACGTGAAGATGCTTTAGTGTGGATAAAACAATTCTTTAAGGATTCGAATTGATACTAATTAGTACGAATTGCTACTTATATATTCGCGTCGATTCATAGTATTAGTATATTCGTAAGGGATTTGTAAATCATTTTGCCATATTCTTTTCCCACTTCCAAGCGGTTTCCATCATGCTTTCTATGTCATATTCGCATTTCCAATTCAAAGCTTTATATACTTTTGCGCTATCCGAATAAACAGCAATTACATCACCCTCTCTACGCGGGCCAATTTTGTAATTTAATTTTTGCCCCGATACTTTTTCAAATGCATAAATTGCTTCTAACACAGAAACACCGTTTCCTGTCCCTAAATTAAACACATCATAATTACTTGAATTTTTTTGATGAATTAAGTAATCTATTGCCAACACATGTGCATTTGCAATATCAGAAACATGAATATAATCTCTTACACATGTTCCATCACGCGTTGGGTAATCGCCTCCATAAACAGTAAGTTGAGCCATTTTTCCAATCGCAACTCCAGTTATAATTGGGACTAAATTATTTGGCTTATTAATTGGAGACTCTCCATTCAACCCGCTTGGATGTGCACCAACGGGGTTAAAGTATCTTAAAGAAATTGCATTAAAATCCTTGTTTACTTTACAAAAATCTTGAATCATTACTTCCCCAATTTGTTTGGTGTAAGCATAAGGTGATTCTGCTTTTGGCAATGGTGTATTTTCATCAACAGGTAATTTTTCTACATTACCATATACTGAACAACTTGAAGAGAAAATTAGATTTTTAATACCAAACTCTTTACTTAAGGCAAGTATGTTTACTAAAGATGCAATATTATTGTGATAGTATTTTAAAGGTTCTTCTACCGACTCGCCTACAGCTTTGTAAGCTGCAAAATGAATAATCCCAGTAAACTGATGTTTTTTAAAAACTTCTCGAGTTGCATTTACATCGCATAAATCTATTGTGTAATTCTTAATCTCTTTACCTGTTATTTTTTTTACACTTTCGTATGCGTTGATAGATGAGTTACTTTGATTATCAACCGATATAACTTCAAACCCTTTATTAAAAAGTTCGATGATTGTATGCGAACCAATGTATCCTGATCCTCCGGTAATTAAAATGCAATTAGACATGTTTACTTATTTTTAAATGACAAATATATTTTATTATATGTTTCAGCCCCCGAATTTAAATCAAAATACTTGGCTGCTGTTGCTTCTGCATTTGATTTATAAATTTCAATATTAGCTAGTAATTCCTTTATCGCCTTTTGATATGAGGAGGTTTTAAAATCATCCACTAAAACTCCGCAATTACTCTTTGTAATAATTTCATCAACGTCTCCTACTCCTTTATTAGTTACAACAGGCACTTGCATAGAAAGTAATTCTCCCATTTTGGTTGGTGAAGATGCACTTTTAGAAAATGTTGGGCGAATAAAAAACAAAGACGCATCAGAAACAGTAATATAAGAAGGCATTTCAGCACGCGTTGCCGAACGCACAACTATTTTATTTACATCTACTCCGAATTTTTTTGCAGCCACAAAAGCTATTTCCGGTTCGTCTTTAGTAACAATAAGAAATACTGAATCTTTAACAACTAAAAGCTCTTTAAAAAACTGCATCATTTCATCTATCATGTACCAGGTACCTAATGAACCATTGTAGTTTAAAACAAATGCAGTATCAGCAATTTTAAGTGTGTTTTTTAGCTCAACTAAATTATTTTGATTCAACTCATTCTTCGAAAAAAATTGAAGGTCGGCGCAACAAGGAATAACCTGAATTTTATCTTCCTTAATTCCTAATTTCCATGATAAAATAATTTCCTTTGCTTTATGCGTTAAAGAAACTATTTGGTCCGCTTGCTGAAACAATTCTTTTTCTTTCTTTTTAAAGAAACTGTAGAGTCGTTTATGAATCGGATTCGAAAGCTTCCAAATATTTCCTTCTATTCGTTCATCTGCCCAAAAACCGCGCATATCAAAAACAAAAGGAACTCCCAACTTCTTTTTAAAATCCAAACCAATTAAACCTGGTAAATAGCTACGGCAATGTAGAACGGTACTATTATTTTTAACTTGCCTCGCTACAATTCCTTTTAAATTTTTATAATTCTTGTACTGAGAGTATATTGGAACCTTTGTATCGTAAAAGCAATAGTTCCACTCTATTTTGTTTTCTCTACAAAGTTGCTCAACAATTTTATTGTTCTTTTCAAAATTGCCCCGCTTCTCAACGCTAGCAATTCCAACCAAATGGCCTTTTTTAGTCAATTCGATTAAATAAGGCAATATTTGTGATTGCCCCAAGGGATCAGTAATCCCATCAATAGAAACGAATAAAAAGGATTTTAACATACAATTAAAGACTAAAAATACTACTTTTATGGGGAATGGGAGACTATTTATCCATATATGATTTATTGCTTACACCTATCTATTTGGGCGTAGTTTTGTTTTTGGCAAAGATTTACGAAAAAAGCAAAATTGCCACAAACCCTGAGTACAGATATTTCACACGTGGTTTGTTTGTAAAGATTTTAGGAGCATTTGCTTTAGGTTGTGTTTACATGTTTTACTATAGTGGTGGAGATACCACTAACTATTTTCAATCAGCAAGGGCTTATGTTAATTTGGCTTCCTATAACTGGGATGATTTTATGGAGGGATGGCTGGGAGATATGCATGGCTGGGAGGCTATGAGGTTTTTTAATACTGACATTGGTTATCCAGTCTATTTTCATAGAGATCCACATTCATTTTTTGTTGTCAAATTACTTATCCCTCTAGTTTTCTTAGGCTCAAACTCTTATTTTTGTAGCTCCATTCTTGTAGCAACAATAACTTATTCTGGGGCTTGGAAATTGTATAAAATTTTTCTTATTGAATTTCCAAAACTCACAAAAGAACTTGCAATTGCAATTATATTTATTCCCTCCTGTGTTTTTTGGGGTTCAGGATTAATGAAGGATTCATTTACCCTATCAGCAGTTGGTTGGTTCACCTATGCATTCTATAATTTTTTTATAACTAAACGAATAACCTTTTCATTCGGAATACAATTACTCATAGCATCATTTATTATTCTTTCGATAAAACCTTACATTTTTTTTGCTTTACTACCCGGTTCCATTTTATGGTTAAGTAACCAACAAATTGCTAAAATTAGTAATGCAACTCTTAGGTTCATAGCAGCCCCTTTTTTACTGAGTGTAGGAGGCATAAGTGGCTTTTATGCACTTTCACAAATGGGTGATTCACTTGGGTTATATAAAGTAGATACGGTACTTGAGCGTGCAACTATTGTGCAAAAAGATATGAAAGCAGATTACTATGGCGGAAAAAGTTTCGATATAGGTGAATTTGATGCAAGCGCAAGTGGTGTTCTTACCAAGGCGCCACAGGCTGTTTTTGCAGGGTTATTTAGGCCTGGGATTTGGGATGTGAAAAATGCAGTTATGCTTGTTTCCTCTTTAGAAAACACCTATTTACTACTAATGACAATTTTTCTATTGGTTAAATTAAAAATATTAGGCTTTTTTCAATTAATTCGAACGAATCCTCTTCTTCAATTTGCAATGTTATTCTCTCTGTTTTTCGCTTTTTCCGTTGGCTTAACGGTTGCTAATTTTGGTTCGTTGGTTAGACTTCGAATTCCTGAACTTCCTTTTTTTGTTTCTGGAATATTTATTTTAAGACACCTTTATGAAGTAAAAACTGGGAAAAAGATTAAGTTCTAATTTACTACATCCATTTCTCATACCACATTTGAAACATTAATAAATACCATATCTTTACTCCATACTCCTTTTTTCCATTCATGAATTTTTTCTTATATACTTCAACAGTTTCAGGGTTAAACACTCCTTGTTGCTTTATCTTTTCAGCATCCAAATAGTACATAACTTTATCTTTTAATTCATTCATCATCCAGTTTTCTATTGGGATAGCAAAGCCCATTTTTGGACGATCCATCATCTTTTTTGGAATGTATTGATGGGTAATCTCCTTTAAAATATATTTTTTTATCCCCTTATTGTATTTAAAATTATCAGGTAATTGAGCTGCCCACTCTATTAATCTATGATCTAAGTATGGTTCTCTTGCTTCTAAACTTACAGTCATAGAAGCCCTATCTACTTTTTGCAATATATCATCAACTAAATATGTTTGGTAATCTATTGCCATCATATAAGATAATGAAGTGTAATAATCAGCATTTAACTTATTCGAACCATATCTTGTTTCCAAAGCAACTGGAGAAATTAAGAATAAATCAACCAACTCCTTTTCATTAAATTGGCGGCTTAAACTTAACATCAAATTTTCATCTGAGGGTTCTTTTAATAAGTACTTAAGTTTTTCATATCGGTTATGAAAATTGTATTTGTTTTTAAAATAGGGAATACTGTCCGCATTAATCCAATTCATAATTCCCGAAATTGGTTTTCGGAAAATAGACGGGGTATTTTTAATTTTACTTCCAAATCGCATCATATAATCATATCTATTATATCCTGCAAAAACCTCATCACCCGCATCTGCACTCAAAGCCACGGTAACGTCCTGTCTGGCCATTTTACAAACCAATGTAGTTGGAATAGCGCTACTATCAGCAAACGGTTCGTCATAATAATACGGTAAGTCTTCTATTAAATCAATTGCATCCTTAGCTTTACATGTATATTCATTATGGTCAGTTCCTAAGTGGCTTGCAATTTCTTTTGCAAATGGCGCCTCATTTAAACCAATGTCAGTAACTTCAATTGTATACGTCTTTAATTTCTTATTTCTTCCTTTTTGCAAAAGTGCCGTTAAACAGGCGCTATCATAACCTCCACTTAAAAAAACTCCAATCGGAACATCCGCTACCATTCTATAATCAGCCGCAGATTTTATTAGTTTTTCTGTTTCAACTTTTGCTTCTTCAAAATCAATTTTCAATTTTGGCTTATTATACGAATCGTAAACATCCCAGTATTTTTTAATATTAAATTCGGAATGTTGAATATTAAACTCAATATAATGTCCTGGCAAAAGTTTATAACAATTATTAAAAATACAATGGGGGGTTGGAACATTCCCATACTGCATAAAAGCAGCTACTGAGTCTAGATTTAATTGTTTTTTAAATTGCGGGTGTTGGTGAAATGATTTTAATTCTGAAGTAAACAAAAATAATCCGTCTTCCCAATAATAAAAAAAAGGTTTTATTCCTGCTCTATCCCTTACACAGTATACTTTCTCATTACTTTCGTCATACAAAACAAAAGCAAACATTCCAATAAATTTATTAATACATTCAATTCCCCATTCACGGTATGCATGTAAAATAACTTCAGTATCTGAAGTGCCAATAAATGCATGATTTAACGCTTCCAGTTCCCTTTTAATTTCCAAATAATTATATATTTCGCCATTAAAAGTAAGCCATACATCATCAAAAAACATAGGTTGTTTACCTGTTTCAGTAAGATCAATAATTGAGAGGCGACGATGTCCTAAACCAATTTTATACGTTTGCTTATTAATTTGTTTGTACCCTTTGGCATCCGGACCTCTATGATGAAGAACATCAACCATAGCTCTTAATATGTCTTCATTAGAAACAGAATTAAAATCTATAAATCCTGAAATGCCACACATATTAGCGCCTTTGTTATTACAGTTACTTAATTATGAATAAATTCTTCTTTTTTAACTTCAAGTTTCCTTTTTGCAGCAACAAATTTAGATTTGTGATATACTCTAAATGCTAGGAAGAAAAATATAATTGGCAATAAATATGTAGTCCACTTGGTCAGTGTGTGAAAGACCTGCATTTTCTTAGCAGGGAAATCATTTATTTTTCCATACTGTACTTTTTCCATTAATTTATTAAAAGTCTTTCTTGGCATAATGGATTGATAAGGCAAATATAAAGTGTCTTTATTCTTCAAATAATAATCCATACTTATATGATGATTCTTTATTTTTTTCCATTCGGGCTCCATATTCACATCATATAAGTGCCAACTTCCATTATAATAAACTTCGGTTAAAAAATGGCCCGGCCCTTCTATATAACCAAGCCCAACACTTCTTGTTTTTATCCCTCTCCTTTTCAGTATTTCCATGAAAACAATTGTCTGCTGACTGCAAAGGCCTTCCGAATGTTTTAGAATGTCATCAGGATTTACTATTGCCGAAAAATGATCCCATAAAAAAGTTCCACCAACTGAAGCTAACCAATTATCTGAAAGATTATAACGACTCAGTCCATGATAAAATCTATTTTTAGTGAATTTACTTGTGTTACTTACAAAAGAGAAAGTATCAAGCCGTTCCCTATTTTTAACCGTTTCAAGATTTTCTATATATACAAGAGCTTCATCAATTGAATTAATTGAAACCAAATTTACATCATACAGTTCATTTACTTTTTTATTATGAGACCCTACCTCTTCATCCTTTAATAAAAAAGGAGTTAATAACAACCCTCCGACCAATAAATAGAAAAAAAACAAAAACCTACTCTTAAAAGAATCCATTCCTCAAAAATCTTATATACCTAATCTCGATTAAAAAAAACAAAAGACTAATTTAACTAAATTTTTCGTTCAGTCATAAAAAGTCTGAAAATATTCTACTTTGTAGGCAACAAAAACCGTTTAACTATTGCCAAGCTTCTTCTTTCAAATAAAGAAAACGGATACTTTTTTAAGGAAGCTAAAAAATAGTGCAACCCTCTCTGTTTTTTGCCAGCCAAAATTAAATGAAGTGCCACATATGAATCACAATATGAGCTCATTATAGACTTCCTTTTTTCAAACACATTTTTAACCTTTTCATCTTGAAAAGCATAAAAAAGTGCCAAATTCATCCTTTCCACCAATTCATTTTCCTTGTAGTTTAATACACTTCTTGTTGAATGGTCAATTAATGCTGCCGATATTCTATTGTCTACTTTTATGCCATAATGAGCGGCAATTCTTATCCACAACTCCCAATCTTCAGAACCAGCAAGCTTTCTATCTTCATTAAATTTATGAGCTAAAAAAACATCTCGTTTAAGAAAAACTCCCATACAACTCATTGGATTCCCTTTTATCAAAAAAGTAATATTATCATTCTTCAATGAATCAATTTTAGTCTTTACTTTTCCATCATGACTTAAAATTTCATATCCCAAATGCATAAAATTTGGTTCATTAAACCTATCAATACTTTCTGCAGCATTCATTAAATAATTTGTGTAATACAAATCATCAGAATCCAAAAATGTTAAATACTTCCCCCTAGAATTGATTGCCCCAACGTTTCTAGCTGCGCCACGTTCCGAATTAATAATTCTATAATACCTAACAACATCATTTAAATATGGTCGCAAAACTTCTTCCGTATTATCTTCACTCCCATCATCAACAATTATTACTTCAAAATCTCTATTCGTTTGATTCAAAACTGAATTTAGCGCGGCTAAAATATAGTCGGACCGGTTGTAAGTGGGAATAATTATAGAAAACAGCATTTGAATTTATTAATTATCGTTGGCCAATTAAGTCAATGAAGAGTTAATTATCATATTAGTCCCATTTATTTGTTGAGTTGCATTCACTAAAAAAATCACAGCCTCTGTTGCTTCTTGCGTTGTTAATATTTTTTTCAGTGGATGATTTAATCTCATGTTCTCAATCACTCGCTCGTCAACACCTTGATTGAGTTCGGTAAGCATGAACCCAGGTGAAATACAATTCGAGGTTATATTAAAGGATGCGTTTTCTACAGCAATTGAATTGCTTAATGACAATATATAATTTTTTTCAGCTACATACTCACTTAAACCTACTGGCGGCTTATTTACAACATATGATGATACAATTGTTATTATTTTCCCAAATTTGTTTTTTCTAAATATCTCAATTGCCTTTTGGCTTAGTCGAATAATAGGCATTACATTAGTTTGAAATGAGGTCAAAAAACTATCCGCAGATTTTTTATGAAAATGAAGTTGGGTTAATGACGTTAAGGCATTATTAATTAATACTTCCAAACCAAGTTCATTCATAGTGTCAAGTAATTTCTCTATCGATTTTTCATCAGAAAAGTCGCAAAAGATTCCTTTTACATTTTTATACTTTTCTTCTAATTGTTGTGCCGCTTCAGTTGATTTAAAATAAGTAAAATATATAAAATTATCTTTATTTTCAGCTAATTTAGAAGTTATCGTTTCTCCTAATCCTGATGCTCCACCTGTTATTAAAATTTTCATATAATTCCGATATTAAGTTTTCCAGTAGCTACGTTTATTCGGTCTTGCTTTTTAAAGGTATACTTTATTTCAATCATGTTTACCGATTCAAAGACTTCGATGATTTCGGCATTAAATATGAGCACATCATTAAGGTAGGTTGGCTTAATAAACTTAATTTGTTGCGTTTGAATTATTACATTTTTAATAGGAAGACATTCCCCAACAAAATATGAAACAAAACCATTTAAAATATTTCCATGCATTACAAGCGATTCAAATCCTTTTTCTTTAGCAAAAGAAGAATCTGTATGTAATGGGTTATTATCTTTAAAAAGTTTAATAAACCCTGTGTATATTTCATTTGTCACTTCAAATTTACATTCAAATTTATCCCCTTTTTTCATTCCCTTATACTTTGGCAATTTTTAAATCAATAGCTTCGCACATCTCTCCAACATTGCTAAAATTTACAATTTCAGCAGCGGTAAATCTTATATTAAAATGTTTTTCAATAGCTACAACTAACTGTATATGGTTTAAAGAATCCCATTCCTCAATATCCGCGCTGGTAGTTTTATCATTTATAATGATATCTGGATTATCTAACACATTCACAAAAATTGAATTCACTTGTTTTATTGTTTCCGAAGTACTCATAACTAGTATTTAGATTTATTAATGTATGTTTTTTTCTCTTCAAAGTTTTCGACATCAAGTTCGAACTTATCCCCATTTTTGACGAATCCTAAATCGTGATAATGATTTTTTACAATGCCATTTTTTGCACTCCCAATGTATTCACCTACCACTTTTTCAGCTTTAATTTCCTTCGCACAATTCATTATACTATTCAGCGTAAAATTTTCCATTCCTCGTTTTAAAACCCTACAACTCATTAGCCATGTATCGATAAATAAAACATTACTAGGTTCTTTTTTCAAAATCACTACTGAAATTAATCCATGCTCACCAAAATTATCCTTTAAACGAAAGGCTAAGGTAATATATTCAGAAGAATTTGCGATATGCTCTATTTCTGAATCAGTATAACGTGTCGTTCTTAAGTTAAATTGATTTGACCGCTGGGTTAATTGAGAAACTCTTGGAATGTTAAATTTATTAAACCCTTCAACATCACACATCATGTTTAATTGACTCAAATACTCTCCTTCATTATTAAAAGATTTCTTGTAAACTAATCTTTTTGCTTCTTCTTGATACAGATTTGTTCTATCCATATCTTCCTGCGTGAAAGATGAAGTCTCAAATAAGTTCAACGTTCTAAGATATGGTAAATAATCTGATGGGTCTTCTGGTAAATCAGGCACTGTAATTCCTTCGATATTTTGTGAAACCAAATTTCTCTCGAATGGATTATCATCGATAAAAACCATTGAATCAAATCCAATATTTAATATAGATTGAATATTTCTAATATTATCTACTTTGGTCTCCCAATTTGCCATAAACACCGAGATATCTTCTAATCTCAATATCATGTCTTCATGATTCTTGAATGGCTCTTTTGCAATATCTTCAGAATTTTTACTACAAATTGCCAAAATAATACCACGCTCTTTTAATTGCTTTGCCCACAATTGAAGTTCTGTAAATGCCTTTCCTATTCCTAAATCTCCTATCTGAATTCCCTCCATTCCATCATCGCCAATAATTCCACCCCAAACAGTATTATCTAAATCTAAAATCAAACATTTTTTCATTTTACCATTTACACTACTGATAACATCCATTACATTTTTTGCCAAGTAAGGCAAAAAATCCAAACTAAAAGTCATATCAGAATTAATGTAAAACTTATTATCGATTATAAATGGCAAGCCAAAATGACTTTGAAGTGAAATTAAATCATTAATGAAAACATTTTGATTCCTTTGAACAAGCTTCATTATTTCAAAATTAATTTTCCTAATTTGAAACAAAAAAGAACTTTCAACCTTAGTCGCATAATTACCAAAAACTGAATCATTTATTTCCAAATAATTAAATAGTATAATTTTAGCGGATGATTTTTCGGTTAGTGTTTGGATGATATGCGAAATATGATTTATATGATTGGTTGCAAACGCTTCCTTTTCAGCAGTAGTTTTCGAATAAAACTCCTTCATTAATTTTTGTACTGAAGGAACAATAACAATATAATCCGAATCATATTCATTTAACTGAGATTTGGGTTCAAATACCTGAAGATTCAATTCATTATAACCACATTCATTCATTTCAAGATCAAATCCAAATTCAACACCGTAGCCTTTTATTGCTAGTGTTAATAATTGCCCTGAATTTTCTGCTAAAATTGATACTTTTAGTTTTTTTAAATGTGAGGCGTCTTTTTTAGAATTTCTTTTTAATTGGTTAAAAGAGAGCATTATTTTATCTTAAATTTGCTTAATAAACGAAAGTACTAAATTATGTCGAATTTATATGTAACAATTTGATTTTTTGAGCCTAAAACACTAATTTTTCATCTACAATCTCTATGCTAAACATAAAGCCATATTTTCCTGTTGATTACCCAAGATTGCTGCCGTTTTTAAAAAAATTCGACCCTACATTGCCCGAACAATTATGGGAAAATTTATTGCATTATAAGTGGGAAAACAAATTTGAATATAGTGGAATGCTGCTTGAGAACAACAATGAAATTGTTGGTTTCTTATGTTACATAATCAGTCACAAAAGTAATTCAGATACTGAATACACATTTTGCAACATTTCTTCTTGGGTTGTAAATCCGGAGTTTCGTTCAGAAAGTTTAAAACTTCTTTCTAAGGCGTTTCAGATTAAAAATTTAGTACTTGTTAATCTATCGCCTCACGAAAATACATTGCCAATTTTTACAGCATTGAGGTTCGATTATTTAGCAGAGTTTGAGTATAGAATAAATCCATTAAAAATAAAATTTGCTTCACGTAAATTAGACAAAGGAAACCTGTTTCAATGTAAAAAAATTGATAGTACTACAGCCAAAGCATTTGAACCAAAAATTCGAAAAATAATTCTTGATAACATACCGTTTGAGAATGTTCGTTTTTATGAATTCTCTAAAGAATTAAACGGGGCAAGGCAATCTATTATTCTAGCATTTAATCGAAAGAAAATGGTGGTAAATGGGTTAAAAAATAAGCTTAAAGAAGCTCCCTATCTTTTGCTTAAGAACAATATGCAGTTTGAATTGTTATATTGTAGTTCACCTCAAATGCTATTTTCGGATTTAAATGAAATCCTGCTCTCCCTAATTCCCAAATCAAACATAAGAAGCATTAATATCAGCGAACACTTTTTTGATAAAAAGGATTTACCTTTTCATTTTGTTTCAAAAATAAAAAAAGATCGACCTTGGTTTTTGTATACTGACACTAATTTAACTTATTCTGAAATTGATATTCTTTACTCCGAAAAAGTCCTTTTAAACTTATAAAATGAAACGAATTGTTATAAAATTACTTTTTGGATTACTTAAAATTACTAAGGGAAAACCTCTTACATCTTTGTATTCCGGAAGAATTCAAGTATTAATGTTTCATAGGGTTGTATCAAGTTTTGGCGAAAATAGGATTAATAATGATGGGATAGAAGTTACTGAAGACTACTTGGATTTTTTAATAGCTTTTTATATTAAAAAAGGATTTATCCCAATTTCAATTAATGACCTAAAAACGATTCAGAATAAACGAGATAAAAACAGATATGTGGTGTTTACATTTGATGATGGATATTATGATAATTATTCAAAAGCCTTGCCAATATTCGAAAAACACCAAGTGCCTTTTACAGTGTATATTGCCACTGACTTTATAAATAGAAAACAATTTGGATGGTGGTACTATATTGAAGATGTGATTAGAGATAATTCACAAATTACTTACTTTGACTCATTAGAGAAGAAAACAATAGATGTATCATCTTATGAGCAAAAAGAATCTTTTTTTGTGCAATTGCGTGAATTAATTCAAAGTAAGCCTGAAACACTCTCTAAACTAATTGAATCGTATCCTACTGATATTGAAAAATATTATAATTTATTCTTAAATGAAGAACAACTTACTCAATTTGCAAAACATCCTTTAGTTACCATAGGTTCTCACTCTATTACGCATCCCAGTTTATCTCAAATTAGTGCTAAAAGTTCGTACGAAGAAATTTATAATTCAAAAATAATTCTAGAAAAATTAATTGATAAAAAGGTTGAACACTTTTCTTATCCATTTGGAACAATAAATGATATTGGTGACCGTGAAGTAACTATTGCTGAAAAAGCGGGTTATTTGACTGCATTAACCACATCATACGGCGATGTATACTACAAAAGCAATTTACATAAGTTACCTAGAATATGGACCTCAAACAAAAACACTGAAATCGAGCTTTTAAAAATAGTTTACGGGGTCAATTCTTTTAATCAAAGAAAAAACATTCCATGATTTACTTATTTTTAAAAACCCACATTTGAGTGGTAAAAGCATCTTTGTTTTTTGAAGCTATTGGACCAAATGCTTTACGTGCAATAACCTCAAAATTATTATTAAGTAATAATTGCTCCACTTCTGTTTCAAACATCCACTCTTCAACTGGTTGTCCTGGTTCATTACCATATACAGCAACAAAATCATCGTATATTTCCATACGAGGAGTGGTTATTATAATTACACCATTCGGTTTCAATGCTGTTTGAATTTGTTTCATAAACAAATCCTTTTCCTTTACGTGCTCCAATACTTCTGTTGAAACAATTAAATCGAATTTTTTGTTTGGAAACTTTTCAATAAAGGAGCCTGGTAATTCTGCATAAAATTCTAATGCTGGAAACATTTTTTTTGCATATTTAATTACAGGGGCAACAGGTTCTATACCTACTGTTTTTCCATAAACTGAAAGTTCATTACAAAGCCATCCTCTTCCACAACCAACTTCAAGAATATCAATTTTCTTTTCAATTTTCAACCCTTTAATAGCTTGGTTTATCTCCGCCAATCTTATTCTTTCGTCCTCATTTGGGCCAGCACAATTCCAACTTGGGTCCTTAGTAAAAAGATAAGTATAAAACTCATCTTCCGTATTAAACTTCTTATTTTTATAATAATAATGATTGAAGCGATTCTTTACTTTTCGTAAAATAGTTTTGAAAATACTCATCCTTAATTTTTTGTTAAATATAATATTAATTATTGCTAAGTTTTATATACTCATTTACGGTTTTTTCAATGTCAAATTTTGAAATAACCACTCTTCTCAATTCTGTCGCCATTGCACTTAAATCGTGTTCTCCACTATATATGCTTTCTAATACTTCCGCCAAATCTTCCGCTGTTGTTTCACGATTAATGCAAAACGCATTTTTTAAATTAACTGCATATTCATCGAAATCTCCAACACCTGATGTAATAATTGATGTTTTACCATAATAAGCTGCTTCTTTGAACACCTGATTACTTGACTCCTCTATGGAAGGTTGCAAAAGAATGTCAGCCGCTTTTAAATAGTCAGATATGTTAGTCTTATTCCCTAACAAATAAACCTTATTGCTTAATCCCAGCTTCGAAATTTGTTCAATAATAGCTCCTCTTTCAGGTCCATCATCCAAAACAATTAGCTTAACATCTAATCCTTTATCCAGCAATATTTTCATAGCCGAAATAGATAGTGAATGGCGCTTGGTGCGCACAAGCCGAGCTGCTGTTAGTATAAGTAGTTTTGCAGGAAATTCGCTTCTTATTTTTACACTTAAATCCGATTCCAATCCTTTATATAGATCAAAATCATATCCTAAAGCAATAAAATAGATTTTAGATTTTTTCGCAAACCATTCATTTTTTAACATAAAGTCATGTGCATGCATCGATACTACAACCTGCTTTTTTGCTAAAAGATTTATTATGAAGTCTTCCGTTTTTCTCTTTTTCGAATTAAACAAATATGATGCGTCAATATGATGCCTAGTTGGAATAATATTTATTTTAGAAAAGCTTGTTGCGTTCAGCATCAGCGCAACTGAATTAGCCCATTGTAAATGAGAAAAAACTAATTTAATATTATGTTTCTTTAGTACTGCTTTCCAAAAACGGATATGCTTAAAATAATAGGTAAGTAAAGGACTTCGTGGGATATTATAATTTTCACAAACAAATCCTTTCTGCTCAAAATAATCTTGAATAGGTCCCGATGGACACATTAATCCAATAACTACAAAATATCCCCTCTTCTTTAATTCAAGAACAAAGGATTCATAATAAATACTTCTTCCCGAACCTTGTATTAAAAATAGTATCCGTTTATTTTTCTCCGACTTTTCCATTATTTTATAATATTCACTTTCAAATAATGTTTAAATAAATTTAACCACTTAGCATAATCCATTTTAATATCTAACTTAACAATAAGCGGAAATTTAAAGATAGTTAAAAACCTGCTTTCTGTTTTTTCTAAACAATCAGAATACCATAAATCATAGGTGTACTTTTCAAATACATCAGAAGGGAATACTTTCTCTCTTCTGTTCTTTTCAAAAATTAATTTAGTAGCCTCAACTCTTTCTCTTGAAATATTACCAAAAAAATCGCGAGCAATGTCAGTTTCGTTTTGCAGTTTAAACACATCAATTAAATACTCCTGTCTAATACGATCTCTGGTTTCCCTTTGAAGTATTCTATTCTTAGCCGAAACAGAACCGCTATGTGAACGGTACTTTACTAAGACCTCGTTAAGGTTAGCAAGCTTTGAAACCTTTATCCAATTTGTCCAACACTTATAATCTTCAGCATGCAAATAGCCTTGTGGGAAATAAAGGTTGTGTTTTTCCATCAATTCTCTTCTAAAAATAACCACATTATTTCCGAAACAAGAAGTAATAAATAATCTGAATTGAATCTCTTCGTGAGTTAATGGATAAGTCATTAATCCATTATCACTTCCAAATATTTCTAATTGCGCGCCACTAATTCCAATATCAAGATGTTGATCCATGAATTTAACTTGAGTTTCAAGTCGATGTAGCTTACATATATCATCTGCATCCATTCTTGCAATATACTTTCCTGTGGCTGCTTTAAGTCCCTTATTAAGACTTGCAATCAATTTAATATTTTCTTCATTCTTAATGTATTTTATCCGAGTATCTTTATAGGATAAAATGATTTGTTCAGTCATATCAACCGATCCATCATTAACAATAATAAATTCAAAATCCCGAAAAGTTTGATTAAGAACACTCTCAATAGCCTCTGCAATATACTTCTCTTCATTATGGGCAGCCATAACAACACTTACAATTGGTGTGTGAGAAATAACGCTATCCATTATTTTTACCTAATAAATCATGCTGAATCTTTACAAATGTTTCTTTATAAAAACTAATTGCACTCTCTTCAGTATAGGTTTTAATTACATCAATACTCTTTCTTGAGAATGCTATCTTTTCCTCTAAACTACACTTAAAATACCAATTTATTTGATCCGCAATTTTGTTAGGCTCCAATGGAAGAATAAATCTATCATCTACATTAGCCACCAATTCCTTTGCCCCTGTCCATTCCGAAACAATAGACGGTATACCTGCAGCCATAGCAATTAAAATTGTAATTCCATAGGCTTCTCCTCTAGCACAGTGAAGATACAATGATGCATTGTTTGTATAGGGTGAAAGATCGTTGGTTTCCCCCACAAAATTTATTGCAGCGCGTGTTTTTTCATCAAATTCCAACAACAATTTATCTGTCAAACTTTTATCCCAATTACCAACTATTGTAAAAGTAAGTTCATCATCATTTTTATAAGCGATACTGAACGACGAAAGCATTAAATCAAGACCTTTATACCACAAACGATTTTCTCCAGGGCCATGTCCCATAAATAGAATGTTTTTCCCACTTAAATTTTTAGTCCTGCCTTTATCGCTAGGAGAGTGCTCCTTTGGTATGCCATTAAAAACAGTATACAGTTTTGGGCCTCGGTTTCCTAATATTTTTCTTGCTAATTCTTCGGCCATTTGCCCTTCACAAATCAATGCATCATATCGTTTTAATGCTTGTATATGCATCCATTCGGTTAATTTAGAAAATCTATGTGCATAAATAAAATATAATGTGTGACTCCCCATGTGTGCAATTATTTTTTGCTTTCTTTTTATTAAGCCCAAGCTTTTCATAATCACAGGTGAAAAATGAAGGTTATCTACCAAAAACAAATCATACTTACTCTTTTGTGGGTATGAAAACGCACATACGAACCAGCTTACAATACGATACAACATAGATTTATCTAAATCTTGCCAACGCATCTTAAAATCAACAAATTCGAATTCTGCTCCTACACTTTCAGAAAACTTCCTATGCATAGGATGTGGGGCAGGTCTCCCATGAAGATATGCAATCTTAATTTCTCTTTTCTGTTCCGCCTTCATTACACCCTGTTCTTATAATCTTACTTACAATAAAATAGTTTACGTCTCAATTAATTGTGCTTTTTACCAACGTAAATAAATGTATTTCCCCAGTTTTTACTTAATGCTTTCAAAAAAACACTACATTTTGCAATAACAATCATCGCAAAACTTCCTATTCCCTTAACTTGGCTCCATTTTTCAGGAAATGGCCATTCTGACTCTGCAAGTTCAAAATAAGCTTCGGACAATGGATAATTCCTAAAAAAATCTCGTTGGTTTTTTCCCGTTGAGAAAAAGATATGTGTTGGTACATGACTAGCCGTCCAACTTTTTTTAATTCCTCTTTTTAAATTAAAATAAGCTTTCCTAAATCCCAAGGCAAAAGTGAAATTATTTTCCACTGGGCCTTCGATAAGGAGAATTCCATTTGGATTTAATTTTTTAACTAGCATGGCCGTTATTTCTCGAGGATTAGTAAGATGTTCCAATACATTACTTAATCGAATTACATCATAACAAATAGTTTCATCTTTATGAAATTCCTCCAACAAATAAAACGTGCTATTTGGTATCCCTTCTTTTAAAATACTCACATGTTGTTCATTATACTCCGCTCCATCGCAATCAAAACCAGCATTATTAGCATTAATAATAAAGTTTCCATTTCCACATCCATAATCTAGTATTTTTTTACCTGGAGCATATTGTCTTATCAAATCAAACTGTTTCCCATAAGAAAATCGAATACCGCTAATTTTTTTATACAAGTTTTCACCTATTTCGTGATTCACGCCCATTTGATATGAAGGGGGATACATCGCATTAAAATCGTCGGCATTGGGCATTGGAGAAACATAATGCAAATTACAATCAACGCACTTATAGTAACTAAATATTTTATTGTTAAAATTTGTAGGCGGAAGGTATGAATTAACATACTTACTGGAGAAACAAAACGGACAACTATATTGCATACAATGAAATTTGACTTACTAAAAATACAAAAATTAATCTTTAGTTAATACAAATAATCAAACTTCCTTCTTTTCTTTCGATACATAACTCACACTCTTAATAATTGAGAATTTTTCCTTCAATTTCAAAAACGGGCGTTCAAAATATTTATATGATATGTATGAAATAAAAATAGTAATACTAATGACCCCAATGTAAATGAGTGGATATTTATAGTTAGAGCTTATTTCGAATGAATTTAGAACTTTTGAAAAATAAAATATGACCAATTGATGAACAACATAAATTCCAAAAGAACATTTACCCAAAAACTCAAATAGTTGCCACTCTAGCTTTATCAAAGACTTTGGATTACTGCTTACATTGATCATTATAAAAACAGTAACAAGGGCAATGATTTCTTGATCGATAACAGAAGCTGTATGATATTTATTAAAAAACATCAATAAAACAATAGATAAACAAATCAATTGAGTAACAATATGCTTAGCTAATTTAAGAAAAAACTCATTGTTTTGGTACAACAAAATTCCACCAATGGCCCCAATCGACATACAATCGAATCTATTAACATTAATAAAAGCGTAAGGATAAACAAAACCATATTTATATTCGATAAATCGAAAAACTAGCCTAATTGCAAAAAAAACGATAGTAAAAACACACACTGTTTTTAATAAATTACCTTTGATTTTCACAATCAATGGCCAAAATAAATAAAACTGTTCCTCAACAGCTAATGACCAATAATGTCCAAGAAAAGGTAAAGCAAAATCAAATACAAAAGGAATGTTAGCCAACATCAACAAGTAGTATAAATAGCTTCCTTCAGGCCGTGGAATATTATATAAATACGCGGTTATGATACTCACTCCTAAAATCAAAAAATACAAAGGCCAAATTCTTAACATACGTCTGATATAAAACTTCTTCACATCAATCGGTGATTTTGCTTTCTCTAATAAAAGTAAATATGTTATTAAAAAACCGCTAATAGCAAAAAACATGGTTACTCCATATCCAGCCAAATCAATCGTTCTTAGATTTGGCAGGTCATAGAAATTCATTGACTTATTAATGTGAAAAACCACAACACTTAACGCTGCAAATGCGCGCATTCCATTGATACCCTTTAAATGTACTATTGAACTCAATGTAATTTGAAAATTAGTTCGTTTAGGTTTATATTATAACAGCAAAAACTTCAATAAGAAATGATGTGATTTTAACCTCTTGCTATTCCCAAAACACCCTTAATTTTGTTTTTCAACTTTGTTTTGGCAATTGTAAACTTCGACATTGAATACTCTACATCTAAAACATATTCGTAGTTCTTCAACATATTCGCAGCTATTTCTTCTCTTTGCAAAGGGCTCAATATTTCTGTTGCTGCAAACTTGGTTATCAATTCTCTCATTACAGTTTGCCTGTCTTTAAACATATTCAAATTTCTGTGAAATGTATCATCGTTAGGCACATGTCTGTATATATAATAAGTTTCAGGGACAAACGAAACAGAATGATTTAAGAATAAGTAAGGTAAATACTTCCAATCGGGGCAAACAACTTCATCGCTTATTTTTAATTCGTGCTTACCTTTAAACTTTTTAAGATTATAAAGTCCATAAAATTCTAAACAAGAAAAAGATCTAGTGAAAGCATTAAGGTAATCGTAATTACTTGAACAATTTCCATAAACTCTATTCAAAATTGATTTTTTGCTTCCGTCTTTTAGTAAATAATATCCTTCCGGAAAAACAAAATCACAATTACTTATCGTTAATTTTTTATATAGTTTAGAAATAAAATCACTGTCTTCAATTATATCATCATCAGCTTTCCACATAAAATAATCTGATGTAGATTTCTCTAAAACAAACTCAAAGTTTGGAACCATTCCAATGTTTTTTTTCTGAATAAACCCTTTTATCCGGCTATCTTTTTTTTCAAATTCTTCTATAACTGCTTTAACTTTTTTGTTGGGCGAACAATTATCTGAAATAATAATTTCAATATTACTGTGTGATTGCTTTAACAAAGTCTCTAAGGTTTGCTTTAGATAATCTGGCCTATTATATGTTGGAATACCAATACTTATTTTTTCCATTTCATTCTTTACTTTTTAATTAGCATCTGCCTAAGCTTTACTCTAATTTCACTTAAAACAAAGATATTAATTAATACGCAAATAATTGCGCCAAAAGCAATTACAAAAACGTTTGAAATTCTATTCTCAATATTTAAGTCAATAAGCCATTTAAAAACTAACAAAAACAAGCCATTCAAAGCAAAAGGGATGAAAAATCCATTCAAATACCATTTTCCTTCCTCCCTGTGCAAAATTTTTCGATGAATTATTATCGGCAGTATAAGCACCCAAATACCATTCAAAATTAATGATGAAGATGCGCCTCCAACAGCCCCATACTTCATAGTAAGCCAAATTGTTAAGGGAGTTAAAATTATTATCATTGCCAAATTTTGAAACAGCGCAAATTTAGTCCAACCAAAAGCCAGGGTTAATTGATAAGGAATATTGAGTAAAGAGTTTAACCCAACAGAAAAAGCCATTATGGATAAAGTTAACCACGTTGCATTGCTTATTTTTAAATCATGCGTAAGAAAAAAAAGTAATTCTTTACTAAAGAAAAATAAAATCAAGAAAATTGGAATTATCATTAAACTTACAACTTGATAGGAGAGGCGGTACATTTTTCTGAGTTCACCATTGCTCTCAGGCATTGTTAAACTTGTGAATTTTGGGAAAAAAGTTTGATTAATTGGCTGAATAACTTGATAAAGAAGAACAACAATAGATCCAGCAAGAGAATAATAACCAAATTGCTCTAACGATAAGGTCTTACTAAGTATAATCCTATCTATTTGACCTAAAATCAAAGCTGTAATACTTATTCCAGTTAAGCCTGCTGCATATTTCCAAACAGATTTTAATTCCGACTTAGCAAAATGTGCTCGCCTCGTTCTTTTAGGTAAACAATACCAAAGCGCATATTTGAATGTAATTGCTTGTATAAAACTAATGACCAAGTTCCACATAAAAAAGGCTATGAGTTTATCTGGTGAAAAAATTAAAACAAGTAAAGACCCAAAATATTTTAATAAAGCGAAAACAACTTTAAGTATATTTAGAATTAATTGTTTTTGCAAGCCTATCATTCCTCCTGAGTAAAATCCAATTGGGAAATAAAAAATTAAGGAGCAACTTAATAAAATAAAAACATTTATTATCTCCGAATTACTAAGTAAAACAGGCTTAACCCAATGATTAGCTATTAATGGTGAAACAACAACCGCTATTATTCCTATTACAAGTGCTATTAGCCAATATATCGACCCAAGCGTTTTTACTAAATCGGCCGTCTTATTTGCATCAAATCCTACCGCTCCCGAACGTAGCGCTATTTCTCTAGCAAGTGTTCCTCCCAAACCCGCATCTAAAATCGATAGTATGCCTTGTAAGCTAGCAAAAACACCAATTAAGCCGTATCCTTCTGCTCCAATGTATTTTAAGTAAATTGGGACAAAAACAATACTCAAAACAATATTCAGTACACTTGAAAAATAATTAGTGAATAGTGTGATTCGTATTGAATTTACTCTTAAGATTTTACTCATTATGATACATCTATTTTAACCACTGTATAGCGCGTTTTTCAAGCAAAAGCATGAATTAACTTAAAACCTCATGGTCCTAACAAAAGTAACATGAATTTAATAGAGATACAAAAAAAGTTTAGACGTTATATTCAAGCCTAAAACAAGAGAATTACACTAAATAAAAGGAAAAGAAATTAAATAGAGTGCAAAAACGGCCGAATTAAATTGTCTCCTTATATTTAAATCATAGCCATTCTTAAAATAAATATTCATTAAGTTCCATTACTTTATCATTAAAAATTAATTAAATTCGTTTCATAATTGAACCCGTTTGATAAATGAGAGTTAATACAATGCATAAAAATAATTTTGATTTCCTTAGGCATTTATTTGCGCTCCTTGTTGTAGTTGCACATTGCTTCCCTCTTTCTGGATCAGGTTTTTGTGATTGGTTGTGTCAAATAACTAATAATCAATTTGACTTATCACAATTAGGTGTAAAGGGATTTTTTATAATCAGTGGGTATTTGATATTTCAAAGCTTAGAACGTAGCGATAGTTTGTTTGATTATTATTGGAAAAGGATTTTACGTTTGTTCCCAGGCTTACTTGTTGTTTTAGTTTTAACAATTTGTTTTTTACCCTTAGTGTATAATGGAAGTTTACATGATTATTTTACCAATCGAAGCACTTTAACTTATATCCCAAATAACTTAATTTTATACAAAACACAGTACATCATACCTGGAGTATTTGAAAACAATCCTTACAAATCAATAATTAATGGGAGTTTATGGACGATTCCTTATGAATTTACACTTTATATTTTACTATCTCTCTTATTCTTTTTTAAAACCAATAGAATTTTTACAAAAATTGTTTTGTCTATTGCGGCTACTTTTCTCATTACAATTAACTTATTTTTTTCAAGCAAGTTAGAGGGACTCAATTTTATTTTAATGAGTAAACATGTTGTAGACTTAGGTTTTTATTTTATTGCAGGTTCATTATTGTCGGTATTTAAATTTAATGAATTCAAATACATAAATCCACTCTTATTAATTACAAGTGTCTTAATTATTTTATCAGTCTATTTCGATTTTTTTGGTTTAATTAAATACCTTTCTCTGCCAATCATTGTTATAGGAATTGGAATAAAACACTTTCCTCTAATAAGCAAACTTACTGAAAAAACAGGTGATTTATCTTACGGCATTTACATTTATGGTTTTCTCATACAACAAATTTTAATGCACTATTTCCATCTCAGTTTTTGGGGATTATTGACTGGAAGTCTCATTCTTGTTCCAATATTTGCAGGTTTTTCTTGGCATTTAATTGAAAAAAAAGCTTTAAGTTTTAAGAATTATTTTAAAAATAAAAAAAAGGCTAATCCTTAATCACTTAGTTTTTTCAGAAAAGGCTTTTATTATTTGAGGTAACCCTTGAATAATTGAAGTAGAAGGCTTAAAGTCTATTTCATTTGATAATTTAGAATTATCTATCTCTTGAAAAACAACTCTTTTAGCGTCACTTGAGTAGGTTATTTTAGCTCCCGTTAATCTTACTATTTCATTTGTGATTGCTTCATTCGTTGTGTTGCTTCCATAAGATAAATTATAAATTCCTGTAGATTTTTGAGCAGCTAGTTTAATCAAAGCATTACAAACATCACTAATTGCAATGTAATCTTTGGATGAATCAGGGCTCGTTTGCAATTCTACTTTACCCGACATCAATACATCTTTTACAATTGATGTAATAAAATTTTCAGAGGTAAAATCGTTTCCAAAAACATTCGATAAACGTACAACTTTTACATTGGGCTTTCCTGAATTAAGCAACAATAATTCTCCAGTAATTTTAGACGCTCCAAAAAGATCAAACGGGTCATTTGCATTAAGCACTATATCATCTTGTTCACTTAATCGTTTATTAATTGACTTACTTTTAAGATAAAGTCTAGTGGATGACAAATAAGTAAACGATTCGAAATTACAATTCTCCAATATAAATTTCAATTTAGACACGTGTGCTTCAACTGTATCAAATGGCTTTTTTCTAAAATCTGCAGTTAAGCCAATACAGTATATAACATGGCCTAAATTTTTAGTGGCTAAATTCTCTCCCCTCAATGGAGCATCAAATTTCATTTTTCGTTCTCCTAGAGAAGCGACAATATTTGACCCAATAAACCCACTTGCCCCTAATACAGTAATCATCTTACTAAATTTTCAATTGTTTTATTTTCTGTAATTTATGCATTTAGCTGGGCTCCCAATATTAACTGAGTATTCATCAATAACCCCAATAACCAATGAATTAGCCCCAACAACAGCACCTTTTTTAATTATTGCGCCATCAACTATTGTAACATTTGCACCAATCCAAACATCATCTTCAATAATAATACCTCCTTTTGACTTCGCGAATCGCTGTTTAGAAATAAGTTCATTTTTATTAGCATACTCATGATTGGCTGGAACTAAAGAACAATTTGGACCAATTAAAACATGGTTCCCGATTTTTATCCCATTTCCTGAATAAAGAACACAACCCGAATTTAAATACACATGATTTCCTATTTCTATATCTCCCAAACCTCCAGTGAATTTAATTTTCACAAAATCATCTATCCTGCACTCGTCTCCAATAATCAGTTTACTCCCCTTTTGAGAAGATTCGATAGAAGTTAATTTTCCTATTTGTGCCGATGCAGAAATTAGATTTGCCATGTTAAATAATTTCTAGTTTAGAAATAGCCGTTACAAATTTACCTCCCCAATCTCTTATATAACTTAGATTGGTCATAATTTCTTCCTTTATGTTCCAAGGGAAAATAATAATATAATCAGGTTTAGTTTCCTTAATGCTTTGCTCGGAAACAATAGGAATATGGCTGCCAGGTAAAAATTTTCCCTGTTTACTTTGTGCAGCATCAACAACATATTCAATCCAATCGTTTTTTATTCCGCAATAATTCAATAATGTATTTCCTTTTGCGGCAGCACCATAGGCCGCAATTTTTTTATTCTCCTTTTTAGCTTGAATTAAGAAATCTAAAAAATCTAATTTCACTTTTGATACCTTTTTATCAAATGCTGCATAATAATCTATTTTATTAATTCCAGCAGTATCCTCTTTCAACAACATCTTATCAACTGAATCTTGAATCATATGAGTAGAAGATGATTTGTTTTTAGCAAAAATTCTCAATGAACCTCCATGAGTTGGAAGCTCTTCAACATGGAACAACTCTAGATGATGTTTTTCAAAAATTCTTTTTACTGTAGTAAAAGACAAGTAAGAAAAGTGCTCATGATAGATAGTGTCAAATTGGTTGTTTTCTACCAATTGTAATAAATGCGGAAACTCCATGGTGATTATACCATTTGACGCCAAAGCAATTTGCAAGCCAGCTACAAAATCATTAATATCAGGAACGTGCGCAAGTACGTTGTTTCCTAATAACAAATCAGCTTTTTTTCCATTATTAACTAATTGTTGCGCTAAGGATACTCCAAAAAATTCTTCCATCGTTTCAATCCCTTTTTCTCTTGCAACTTTTGCAGTAGATGCTGTTGGTTCTATTCCCAAAACACCAACGCCTTTCTCTTTGAAATACTGAAGCAAATATCCATCATTAGACGCCACCTCAACAACAAGTGAATTGTTTGTTATTTCGTATTCACTCATCATCTTTTCGGTGTATTTTTTCGAATGTTGCAACCAACTTGAAGATACTGATGAGAAATAAGCGTAATCACTATTAAAAATTTCTTCTGCTTTTTTATGTTCATCAACTTGCACCAAAAAACAGGATGAACAAAGCATTATTTTCAAAGGAAAATAATTTTCCGTTTCGTTTAATTGAGCTTGGGTCAAATAAGAATTTGAGGGTGGTGAGTTCCCCAGATCGACAAAAACATGCTTTAATTCATTTGCACAAAAACGACATTTCATAATTAGATTCCTTTAAAAGTGGGGGTTAAAAGTGGGTAATTTTTATCCTTTTGTGAAATAGATGTTACTTCAATTGGCCAATTAATGGCAATCTCTGCATCACTATATCTAATTCCTCTTTCAGATAATGGCTCGTAAAAATTAGTATGATGATAAAGTAATTCTGAATTTTCTTCCAGCGTTTGAAATCCGTGAGCAAAACCTTCAGGAACATATATCATATTCATGTTTCTTGCTGATAACTCAATCCCGAACCATTGCAAAAAAGTAGGTGAGGATTTTCTTATGTCTATAATAACATCGTATACAGCGCCTCTAACGCAACGTATTAATTTGATTTCAGAAAACGGCGGTTCTTGATAATGCATTCCTCTTATGGTTCCTTTATGTGTATTAAAAGAATGATTTAACTGAACAAATTCTTTATCATGTCCAATATGTTTAAATTCGTTTTTACAAAAAACACGTGAAAAACCGCCCCGCTCATCCTGCAATAATGTGGGGTGAATAACAAATGATCCAAGCAATTTTGTTTCAACAAAATTCATTTTAACTAGTCCAAGTTAATGATTTTAATTTCGCATCTTTTATATACGCTAATAAATCTTCTAATGTATTTATTTTTTTATCTAAATAGAAATTTTTATACCAATTAGCAGTTCGGTTAATTGCTGTATTCATATCCCACACTGATTTCCAACCTAGTTCATTTAACGCTTTTGAACAATCTAATTTCAAAATTCCAGCTTCATGAAATTTTTTCGCTTCCTCCTCATTAATCTTATATTTTATCTCACTCCATTGCTGTTGCATCAAATCAATAACTTCCTTTACTTGCAAGGATTGACCGGATGCTGGCCCAAAATTCCATGCATCAGCAAATTCAATTTTACCTTCCAATAATTTTTGTCCCAACAACAAATAACCCGAAACTGGTTCAAGAACATGTTCCCACGGGCGTATAGATTTTGGGCTCCTAATTTCAGTAACAGTGTTGTTTTGTGTACCCCGTATCAGGTCTGGAATAAGTCTTTCATTTGCCCAATCACCGCCACCAATAACATTACCAGCTCTTGCACTTGCTAATAAAATAGAATTATCTTTTAGAAATGAGTTGCGAAAAGATGTGGTTAATATTTCTGAACATGCCTTTGAAGAACTATACATATCATGTCCGCCCATCTTATCACTTTCTTTAAATGCTTCTTCTTGTTCTAAATTTTCATACACTTTATCCGTTGTAACATTAACTATAGCTCTAACACTAGTAGTTTTTCGAGCAGCTTCAAAAACATTCAGAGTGCCGATTATATTGGTTTCGTATGTAAACACAGGGTCGCGGTATGATTCCCTAACCAAGGATTGAGCCGCAAGATGAAAAACAATTTCTGGTGCTACTTCTTCAAACGCGCTTTCTAATCGCTTCTTATCCCTTACATCACCATAATATGTTTTGATGTTTAATCCTAGTACATCATAATGAGACGGAGATGTTGCATCATTAAGAGAGTAACCATTTACATTAGCTCCCATCTGCTGTAACCACTTCGAAAGCCATGAGCCTTTAAACCCAGTATGCCCAGTAATTAGGACTTTTTTTCCTTTATATATGCCTGCAAAAAGATTCTCCTTTACCAAACTTTCCATTTCGCACAATTTGTAGCCCATAACTCATCGAGTTCAATTTTATCCCTCATTGCATCCATGCACTTCCAAAAACCTTCGTGTTTGTAGGCATGCAATTCCCCATTTGCAGTTAGTTTATCCAATGGAATGTCTTCCCACATAACTTCATCAGAATCTTCGGGTATATAATCAAGTGCTTCAGGCTTCAAAACAAAAAATCCTCCATTTATCCATACCGCATCGTCTTGTGATTTTTCACGAAAACGTACGACTCTACCTTTGTCATCTATTTGCAGTCTACCAAAGGTTTGAGCTGGTTTTACGGAAGTTAAAGTAGCCAATTTACCATGCGATTTATGGAATTTAATAAGCTCATTTACATTAATATCTGCAACTCCATCTCCATAGGTTAGCATAAAATCCTCATTGCCCAAATATTCTCTTACCCTACTTAATCTCCCAGCTGTTTTGGTGTTTAAACCAGTTTCAATTAATGTAACTTTAAAACTACTGCTTTCAGTTGAGTGGATATCAACCTGCCCATTACTTAAGTCAACAGTAAAATTAGAAGAGTTATTGTAATAATTTAAAAAATAATTTTTAATAATTTCTCCCTTATATCCTAGACACACTATAAACTCATTAAACCCTTGCGATTCATATATTTTCATAATATGCCACAAAATTGGTTTTCCACCAATTTCAATCATTGGCTTTGGCTTTAAATGAGACTCCTCAGTGATTCGAGAGCCAATACCACCTGCAAAAATAACTACCTTCATCTATTAATATATTTATGTTCGCCTAATTTGAGTTTTGTAAAAACTTTAACAAATCAAAGAGTCAATACAATTACCTCAATATAAGTAATAACATTAAAACTTTACCTGAAAAACAAATATAAGTGTTTTTTCATGATTTTGAAATGCGAAGGGAAAATACCAAAATACATGATTAATAAAAGCACAAAATCTACTTTCCCTACATTAGGAGCTATCAACTATTTTTCTTAAATTTACAGTTGGACGTCGAACGCAGTAAGACGTTCCAAATATAAAAACAAAGTGTATCAATAAGTTAAATTACACTGTGGATTATAATTATAGTGTTCAAGTACTTATTGAATGGAAATCAATAAAATGACAACAAAACAAACTGATTTAAGAAATTGGTTCAAAACTAAATCGGCTGGTGAATGGTGGCGCTCAACCTTTTTTGTTGTTGTACTACTTTTTTCTATTATACAAATTCAGCCATTTTATTCGCAAACACCATTTAAACCTTCTGATTTAAGCGGTTTGCAATTATGGCTTTCTTCAGACACAGGAATTGTTTTAAATGGAGGCTCTGTGCAACAATGGAATGATATTAGTGGAAATAACACTTCAGCGATTCAAAATACTTCCAGTAATCAACCGCAATTTATATCAAATGCAATTAATAATAAACCTTCTTTGCGCTTCGGTAAAAATGGAAATGGAGGAGATGAAACCTTTTTATCCTTTCCACAATTAAATTTATCATCAGGAAATTTTACACTATTTTGTTTTTGCAAAACTAATGCTGTTACAAACGCCATTCATTTTATTTTAGGTGGTAATGGCCAAGGTGTAAGTTCAGGAGGAAGCAGTTTTCCTGGATTAGTGATATTTGATGGAACAAATCTTTTACAGAGCACAAGTAGTTACAATTCGTATGGGCTTAATGGATTTACTTCGAATAAAATATATAGAAACAGTGCACAACTATCAACTAGTGGATCTCCAGTAAGTAATATCGCTCTTAACACAATTGGCACTCGCCCAGATTTTTTATCTGGATTTTTTTATGGAGATATTTTCGAGGTTTTAATATTCAATAGTCAGCTACCTGATTCATCCCGAATATCCGTTGAAAATTATCTTTATAATAAGTACGCGCCTCCAATAAACCTAGGTTTAGATACAACAGTTTGTTCATTCCCTATAAAGCTAAAAACAAAAAAAGATTATTTTACAAATTACCTTTGGCAAGACAGTTCTACCGACGACTCATTAGTAATTAACGCGAGTGGTACTTATTACCTTACAACAACAGATATATTTGGCAGAACAAGTTCAGACACTATCATTATAACACAAGATAACACAACCTATAACGTAAACTTAGGTGCTGATAAAGTTATCTGCAGTGGAAATCAGGTGACATTAAATGCTGGGCCATCGCACTATACTTATTCTTGGTCCGACGGTTCAACTAATAACACTAATACGATTAATACTTCTGGAACTTTTATTGTTTCTGTTACAGATTGTAACTCAAATCTATCAAAAGATACAATCATTGTTTCTGTTAACCCTCTTCCTTCATTCAGTTTAGGTTCAGATACTATTGGCTGTTATAATTCACAATTAATATTAAAACCTAATTTACCTATACTTTCATCTTATAGTTTTTTATGGTCAAATAGCACGGTAGATTCTATTCTTAATGTAACAAGCAGTGGTCAATATTGGTTAACAGCTACGGATATTGCTGGCTGCAATTATTCCGACACAATACAAGTTGTTATTGATTCCATATTATTTCCTGTATCATTAGGTTCCAATCTATCACTATGTTCAGGTAATTTTATTTATTTAACAAGCGGAGCAGGACTAGCCTCAAGCTATATTTGGTCAGATGGGAGTACCAACGATTCTTTGCAAATTAACAACTCTGCAGGTAATTATTCTTTTTGGCTTACGGTAACAGATATTAATAACTGTTCGGTAACAGATTCTATAGATGTTTCAGTATTAGGCTACGCTCCAACAGCTAACTTTTCTGCTAATGAAGTATGCCAAGGAAGTATAGCGCAATTTACCGATCTATCAACAGCACCTTTAGGTGATATTATTACCAGTTGGCTTTGGGATTTTGGAGATAGCAATACATCAAATAGTCAAAATCCAACCCACACTTATATGGCTAGTGGAAATTATTCTACTAAATTAATCGTTACCACAAACACAGGTTGTTCGCAACAAATCAATAGTACTCTAGCTATACATCCTACTCCAACTGCGGATTACAGTTATACTTCTGTTTCTAATTCTTTATCCTATTTGCTTTATGAAAACTCCGCAGCTAATGGAATCTCTATTATTAATAGAGTATGGCATGAAAACGGAAACTTATTATCATTTGCTTCATCTTTTAACAAAACATTTTCAAGCGTAGGTAATTATAACATCTCCTTAATTGTAACAAATTCTAAAGGTTGTATCGATTCTATTAGTAAAACGATAACTGTCTCAATCTCTCCTCCAATAAATAATCTTCCTACAACCATACCTGGTTTAAAAGTTTGGCTGCGCTCAGATAGTAACCTTGTGATAAATAGTAATTCTGTGAGCTCTTGGTCTGACATATCGGGTAATGGTTTCGTGTTTAACTCTCAGAGCCCTTCAACTAATCCAGCATATGTAGCTACCAATTTCAATATTAAAGACAAACCTTCTTTAGTATTTGATGGCGTGGATGATGGAATGAAATCTACCACACCAATTGCATTAGGAAACTTGGGGGTAACTGTATATGTTGTAAGTAAAACTCCAGTTTTTAAGCCATTTGGGGTGTCTGTGGCTTATGGAACAAGTCAAGCTGGTAGTTGGAATTTAATTCAACGCGGAACATCTGCTCGTATAACACTTATTAATGGAGCAACCAATCAAGGAGCTGGAGTAAACAATGCCACGTCTAGTGACTTAACTGCAAAGGACTTCACGATACTACAAGGCTCTTTAAATGATGCAACTGATTTATGGCAAGTTGGAGAGAATTCATTTATAAAGGACTCTGTTGTTTCTGCATTTACCCAAGCGAATTCAAATATCATGACAATAGGTTATAGAGATGACGCATTAGGTTTTTGTAATACTGAAATTGCTGAAATTATTATTTTTGATCAAGAACTTAATTCTTCTGATAATGCTCAAGTAATTCAATATTTAAGAACTAGATATACTTCTCCAATTGATATCGGACCTCCAATTAATAAAGTATGTGATTCGTCAATTACCTTATCAGTATCTGCAGGCTATCACTCAAATGTTCTTTGGTCAAATGGCTCTACAAATAACTCTATTACTATAACACAAGCTGACACGATTCGTTTAGCTGCAGATGATGTTTTTGAATTTACCGCTAAAGACACTATTATTCTTCAATCTTTTCAAACTCCATTCTCATTTTATTCACTTCCTGATACCATTTCTTGTGGAACAAATATCATTTGGAACCCTGGATTAAATCCTACACAACATTATTATTTATGGAGTGACGGAAGCATTTTACCCTCCATAACAATATCAAATAGTAATAATTACTCTGTGATAATTAGTGATACAAACGGTTGTGCAATTAATTCCCCTATAATACAAGCTATCATTGATGATTTTAAGAATAATGTCTCCCTCGGCTCCGATACCATGCTCTGCTCAGGTAATACAATCACACTAATAAACGGAAACCAAGCAGGAATAAATTATTTATGGAATGATAACTCAACCAATTCTTCTTTAGTAATCAACACTTCAGGCGAATACTATCTAACCGCAACTAATGCAAACAACTGTGTCGCCAAAGACACTATAAACGTTACAATAATTGGTCAAGCTCCAATCGCTGGTTTTCAAAATACTTTCACTTGTGAAAACACAGGTGTAAATTTTAGCGACACATCTCTTGCATTAGGTGGAGCAACAATCACTAATTGGTTTTGGAACTTTGGTGATGCAAGTGCTACTAACGATACTGCTATCGTTGCTCAACCAAACTACACTTATTCAGATACGGGTTCTTATACAATTAACTTAACCGTTACTACAAATGCTGGTTGCAAACAAAATCTCACAAAAAACATATACATATACCCTAAACCTATTGTTGATTTTATAAATGTTATTGCTTGCCAAAATGATTCTGCGTTTTTTAATGATGTAATCAATCTGTTAGGATACCCGATTACTAATTTCCAATGGTCATTTGGAGATAGTGGAAGCGGAGCAAATAACACATCCACAAACTCTGACCCTTACCACATCTTTTCTCAAAACATAAGCTATCAAGTTCAGCTAATTGCAACAAATAGTCAAGGTTGCGTTGATACTGCAATAAAAACCATAACCGTTAAAGATGAAGTTTCTGCAGATTTTAATTACTCAACAGCTTGTATTAATGTGCCAATTAGTTTTACAGATAATTCGATTGCCCCATTACCAAACACTACAAGCATTCGCAACTGGTCGTTCTTCCCAGGAACTGCTACTGGGTTAAGTGCAACAAAAACATTTACTAGTTCAGGTTCACATCCAGTTACATTAACAGTTAATGGTTCTAATGGTTGTATATCAAGCATAACAAAGTCGATATTTGTGTCTCTTCCGCCAGTTGCTGATTTTACTAGTTCAACTATTTGTATTGCGGATAGTTTTCAGCTCACAGATGCTTCTTTACCAATTAATGGAAACATAAATTCTTGGCAATGGGAATTTGCTGGAAGTACTTTTTCTATCGCACAAAATCCGAAATATTTATTAAACTCTTCTGGAAACGCTAGTGTGTTTTTAAAAGTTACAAATGATAGTGGTTGCGTTAACTCAATAACGAAAATAATATTTGTAAATCCTTTGCCAGACGCAAGTTTTGATATTAGCCCAAGTACATATTTATTTATTGACTCTCCCTTAAGTTTTACACCTAATCATGCTTCGGCTTCTAACTATTTTTGGAGTCTTAGTAATGGAAATACATTCAGCAACCCAATCCTCACATTAAGTTTTACAAACGAGGACACTTACACATTAGGATTATTACTAACTGATAATTTTGGTTGTAAAAATAATTCGTCGCAAACATTTACGATAGCAAGGCGTATGACCGATTTAGGAATTATTGCTGCCCGTTCAACAATTGATAACGATGGCTTTGTTGGTGTTGAAGCCGATTTGTTTAATTATGGCAGCACGCCAATTACTGAGTTCGAAATTTTGTATGAATTAACTGGAGGAGGAATAATGAAAGAAACTTGGGCAGCAGATACGCTTCCACCAGGAGCGGTGCTTTTATTTAAGTTCTCGGCAAAAAGCTTTTTAAGTATTAATGAAAGAGAAAATGCGATTTCTTGTATTACAATTCAAACTGTGAATACAAGCATCGACGACAATTTAACTAACAATGAAAATTGCGCAGCTTTAAATAGCAACAAACAATTAGTTGCTGAGCCTTTCCCAAATCCTGCTGATGGGGATGTAAGTTTACCAATTGTATTAACCGAAGATCAAACGATAACTATTACTGTTTATGATTACTTGGGTAAATTAATTGCAGAAAACATCACTTATGATGGAGTAACTGGATTAAACTTTATTAAAATTCCATGTGCTGCATATAGCTCAGGAACTTACACACTAAAAATTAGTATTTCTGACAATAATTATATCAGAAAGTTGATTAAACAAGGTTCTACTAAGTAATTTTCTATAAATCAACCGCTTACGTTTTTATTTTATATGTGGAATTTCTTAAATCCACGCATCTAAATGTTAAACCGAGCAAATTTATCATCATGAAGAATATAAAATTTACCCAAACAGCAAAGGCACTTTCCCTTATCATTATCGTTTCTTCCATACTTGCATGGATAACACCTAACAGCTATTTTAAATTAGCTATTGATAATGACTTCACAAAGAAATTAAAAACAAAACTAAATGCATACAACGAAACTCTTCCCGAAGAGCGTTTGTATTTGCATTTTGATAAACCAATGTACGAACCCGGTGAAGATGTTTGGTTTTCGGCATACTTAGTAAATGGAAAAGAATTACAGCCTTCTACACAAAGTGATATCGTGCATGTAGAATTAATTAACCCAAAAGGTTCGGTTGAAAAAACAATTAACCTAATTGCTAAGAATGGTAAAACATCTGGTGATTTTAAAATTGATAATGAAATGGTTGGTGGTATTTACAAAGTACGCGCCTATACCAATTGGATGAAAAACACCTATGCAGGTGAAGAAAAAGATTGGGAGAAAAATATTTTCGAAAAAGAAATTCAAGTTCAAAAAGTTATTCTTCCAAAACTAAAAATGAAATTAGAATTTGAACGCAAAGCTTTTGGCGCAGGTGATGAAGTGGTTGCTAAACTTGAACTAAACACCAATGATAACAAAGCACTTGCTAACTACAAAATAAAATTTGTATCCAATATTGATGGTAAGAAATTTATTGAGAAGGTTGACCTCACTGATGAAGAAGGAATTAAATTCATCAAATTTAATTTGCCAAAAGATTTAGCTAGCAATGACGGTTTATTGAATGTAATGATAGATTACAATGGAAGTACAGAAAGTGTTTCTCGTTCAATTCCAATTGTATTAAATAAAATAGACTTAGCTTTATTACCTGAAGGCGGCGAATTAGTTAATGGTTTAGAAAGTAACGTTGCATTTAAAGCATTAAACGAATTTGGTAAAGCTGCCGATATTGAAGGTGTAGTCCTTAATTCTAAAAACGCGGTGGTATGTACATTCTCAAGTTTTCATAATGGAATGGGTGCTTTTAAATTTACTCCAACAGCAAACGAAAAATATTCAGTACAAATTACTAAACCTGAAGGTATTTCTAAAGTTTATGAAATGCCTGAAGTATTAGCGAGAGGTTATGTATTAAATATTGATAACTCTAAAACAAGCGAAATAACTGCCAAAATTAAAACTACCGAACAAGAGCAATTATCATTAGTAGCGCAAGTTCGCGGACATATTTATTATTCAAGCGCTATTGATGCAAAAAAAGGTGAGAACACAATTAATATTTCTACTGCAAATTTCCCAATTGGTGTTGCGCAAATTACTTTGTTTGATGCAAAAGGAATTGAGCGTGCTGAGCGTTTAACTTTTACTAATCCTGATAAAAAATTAAGTGTAAGTATTGAAACAGATAAAGAAAAATACTTGCCTCGCGAAAAAGTAAAAATGACCATTAAAGTAAAAGATGAAAAAGGAATGCCTGCACCCGCAAATTTATCAATGAGTGTAGTTAACGATCAGTTTCTTTCTTTTGCAAATGACAAGTCGGGAAATATTTTATCGCAATTATTATTAGAAAATGATTTAAATGCAAAAGTTGAAGAGCCTTCTTTTTACTTTGATGAAAAGGAAGAGAAAGCTACAAAAGCATTGGATTTATTACTAATGACCTCAGGCTGGAGAAAATTTACTTGGGAGAAAATTCTTTCTGCTGAAAAACCATTACTTACTTACCAAGCAGAAAAGACAATTGTAAGCGGAATAGTAATGGATGCCGAAACAGGGAAACCAATGAAAGGTGCAAAAGTAAAAGTTGGTGTAAGTTCCGAAATTACTACAACTGAAACTGGTAAATTTACATTAAACAACATCGAGCTTACTTCCCCTGTATATATTAGTACTAGTGCCGCTGGTTACAACGCACAATCCACGTATATTTCAGATTATAATCACAACCTAGTTGTTTATTTATACAAACCATACAAATACCCAACCTATTATTCTAAAGGCGGAAATAAAAAACGCACAAAAGTACCTGCAGCTAATGGTGTTGGAAACGGAGTTGTGAAAGAAAATGAAGAAATTGCCTTTGCTGAAGGCATGGCAAACGATAATGTTTTAGCCCTTCCTGCAATGGCTCCAGGACAAGAGAATGCTCCAAAATTGAAAGAAAAAGATGCTAAAAAAGCGGAGAACAATGTTGCTGTTGTAAACAATGCTAATGTAAAAGCTGACTTAAATGCTTGTATGATTGCTGGTGAAGCAATGAATTTAAATATAGCAGATAACAGAGCAAATGCTTTTATGTGGAACAATGCTACTAAAAACAATAACAATGCAAATGTTGTTCAGGCTCCTAAGTATCAAAGAGGTCGTCAATTCTACGCTCCTGAATATACTAAAGAAGAAAACGTAGAAGTAAGAACCGATTTTAGAAACACTATATATTGGAACTCGAATTTAGATATTGACCACACAGGTAAAAAAACAATTGAGTTTTATATGTCGGATGATGTTTCTTCTTTTCGCACAACTGTTGAAGGTATTAGCAAAGAAGGAACTATTGGAAGAGGAGAAAAAACATTCTTCACACAATTACCTTTTGGCATGAGCACAAAAATTCCGATTGAAGTTGCGATGCAAGATTTAGTTTCTATTCCTTTAACCTTAACAAATAATACTGATAAACCACTTGGTGGAAAGCTTGATATCCTTGCTCCTGAAGCCTTACAAGCAATTACAACAACACCTGAACTACAAACTGTAATGCCAGGTAAAGCAAAAACTATTTTTTTAGATTATAAAGTATTAGATAAAATGGGTGAAGGTGAATTCACCATTAAATTTAAAGCTTGTGGTTTAGGTGATGCCTTTACTCAAAAAATTAAAATTGTTTCTAAAGGATTTCCAGTAAGTGCATCTTTCTCTGCACAAGATGTAGAAAAAGAATTTTCTTTCTCAAATCGCAATGTAGTTAAAGGTTCGTTAAAAGCTACATTCACAGCTTTCCCAAGTGTAGTAAACGATTTAATGAAAGGTATTGAAGGAATTTTACGTGAACCTTCTGGGTGTTTTGAGCAAACCTCTATGAGTTCATATCCAAATGCAATGGTATTGGATTATTTAAAAGCTACTGATACAAAAGATGACAAAACAATGGCTAATGCTACAGCCTTATTAGATAGAGGTTACAAACGCTTAATTACTTACGAAACAAAAGACAAAGGATACGAGTGGTTTGGTTCAAACCCAGGTCACGAAGCTTTAAGTGCTTATGGTTTAATGCAATTTAACGATATGAAAAATGTGGGTGGTGATGTTGACCAAAAAATGATTGACAGAACCGCTGAATGGTTAATGGCAAGAAAAGATGGTAAAGGAGGTTTTCAAAGAAGCGCGCAAGCATTAGATAATTTTGGAAGAGCAAGTAAAGAAATTACGGATGCATACATTGTATATTCTTTATCAGAAGCAGGTTATACAAACATTAAAAAAGAGTTTGAAGAATCATACTCAAAAGCAATTGAATCAAAAGATCCTTATATGTTAGCTTTAATGTCGTGCAGCGCTGCTAACTTAAAAGAAACTAAAAAAGCAAATGACGCATTAACGGCTTTATTAAAACAGCAACAAAACGATGGAAGCTTTTTAGGCAAGTCACATTCAATCACCTACTCGCAAGGACAATCATTAATAATTGAAACAACTTCTTTAGCTGCCTTAGCAATGATGAAAGAAGAAGGTAAAAATGGGGCAGCCATTACTAAAGCGGTTGATTACCTTGTAAACAGCAGAAAAGGAAGTGGTTCATTTGGTAACTCACAAGGAACAGTGCTTGCACTAAAAGCAATTACTGAGTTTGCAAAAGGAAGCAAAAAAACTTCGGAAGATGGAACCATTGTTTTATTCATCGACGGAAAAAAAGTTGCAGAGCGTGATTACAAAGCGGGGCAAAAAGATGCCATTGTAATTGAAGAGTTAGAAAAAAATATTACTGACGAAGGTAAGCATACTGTTAAAGTAAAATTCATCGGTGTTAAAACTCCATTGCCATACTCAATGGCAATTAACTGGAGTACTAACTTACCTGAAAGCAGCATCAATTGCGCAGTTGACTTAACATCAAAGTTAGAAAGCAAATCGGTTACTGTTGGTGAAACTGTTCGTTTAACAAGTATTGTAACAAATAAAAAGAACGAAGGTTTACCAAGCACCATGGCAATTATTGGAATACCTGCAGGATTTACAGCACAACCATGGCAGCTAAAAGAATTGCAAGACAAAAAAATGATTGACTACTATGAAATAAAAGGTAACAACATTGCAATCTATTACAGATGTCTTGCACCAAATGCAGTAAAGGAAATTAAACTCGACCTTAAAGCAGAAATGCCAGGTGAGTATGATAGTCCAGCTTCTTGTGCATACTTGTATTATACAAACGAACATAAAGTGTGGGCGGGTGCAGAAAAAATTATTGTAAAGAAAAGCTAAATTATATTGTTGGTAACAACACCAAATGACGGAATAGGTTAAAAATGAAAATTGTAGCATTCACATATTTGTTCTTATTGTTTTCTTGCAGCATGTTTGCGCAGGAAAACAATGGGACTCAATATGACATAAACGACCCGCGTAATCCAAATTGTCCTTGCCACAAATACCAAAAAGCTGCCGATGAAGAATATCAACGAGAGCTTAACAAACAAAAAGTATTTGTACAAGTAACTAAGGTTGGTTCATCAACAGTTAATGTAATTGATGCTAGTACTGATATTGTAATTAGAGACAAAGAAATAAAAGAGCATGAGGAAATTGAAGAAGTTGAAATAGAAAGTAAAAGCGAATTAAAAACAAAGAAGACTGCAACACATCGTATAAAACATAAAAGAGTTAAAACCACCAAACACAAAGCCCCAAAGAAAAAGAAATTTAAGTTTGGGAAAAAAGATAATAGCAGGTGTACGCATTGGTAGCCCTTCGCCACGCTTCGTCATCCCGATAGCTATCGGGATCAGCCTGACTTGAGGTTTCAAAATATATTTGTACTTTAAACAAAAATTTATTTATGACCGAAACGTCTATAATTGGAACAATTTGTTTGTTTCCTTACGATTTTGAATTAAGAGGTTGGAATTTTTGTGATGGCAAATTACTAGCAGTTTCACAAAACCCTGCACTAGCAACTTTATTAGGAACTAAGTTTGGTGGTGATGGAATTTCAAGTTTTAAACTACCCAACTTAAATGATAATCCTAATCTTCCTTATGGAATGAAATATCAAATTTGTATACATGGAGCGTTTCCGGAAAGGGAATAATAGTTTGAGATTAATACATCAACACTTAAACATTTATTTAATAAAGAAATATTCTGCAAAATCGTTGCTAGCTATCTGTAAACATTTCAATTCGGCTATTTTGTAAGTGTTGCGAATATTGTATTACATAAAAAAACTAACTATTGCGCCAAATATTAGACTAGTTAAATTTGTCAATAGGCTAATTAAAAGTGCTCTTGTTATTGAAAATTTAAAATAGAAAGTCCAATATAAACTTTCAATAATCACAACTAATACTTCCAAAAACAATAATGGTACATAAGTACTTGAGTATATATACCATAAAGAGAAATGGGTGATTAAATTTATCATCGAAAAGCTTTTAAAATAAGCCAAGAATGTCTTATCACCTTTTCTATTGGAATAAAACGAGAAACCAATTAGAACTTCACAAAATAATGTAATTAAAAGTGATATAAAATATTTATACCACAGTTCATGAAAAAAGGGTGACCAATCCTTTAAGCTCTCTTGTTCTTTTTCCAACCAAAAGACTTTATTGCCAGGAAATCTTTGAAGAACTTCAGATTCCGATTTTTTTCCTCGAATAAACACTATAACCTTAAATGATCTAATTTCATGGTATGAATGAATCACATAATTATTGCCTTCCTTATCAATTGTTGCGCCAGTATGATATTTTTCTGTTGAATAATGCAAAGTTGCAGTGTCAGTTCCCCATAAATTAAAAACAATAGCACAAATAGAATCTACATGAGAAAAGGGTCTATGTTGACCATGGAGTGTAATTGTTATGTTATCAGAAATTTTTGGAGCTGAATCTGCGCAAGCAACTATGGAACTTAGCATGGCTAGAAATAACAATAGTTGTCTTAACATCTTACTATTAAAATTATCGAAATTTAATATCCTTTTTATTTCAAACTATCCATTAAGTCTTCTGCTTTTTCTTCTTCGCAGCGGGAAATAAAATATTATTCAAAATCAAACGATAGCCTGCGGAGTTTGGGTGTAGGCTTAAATCTGTTGGTGGGTCCTCTACTCTGTGCTCGTAATCTTCGGGATCATGGCCGCCGTAAAAGGTCCATGTGCCTTTACCATATTCTCCGTGTATGTAGCGAGCTTCGTTTGCGGCCTTATTTTCGCCCATTATTAAAACATTCTTTTTGATGTATGTTTTTTCAAAAGCTACTGTTTGTCCCCAAAAACCTTTTATCATTTGCTCGTGGCTTTGGCATAACATACTTGGTATTGGATCCCATTTTGCAGAGAATTCGAATAAAGTAAAGAAATCATTTTCCTTAGTTACACCTTGCTTTTGGCGGCGGGAGTTATACGTATCAATAGTTGAGAATTCGTATTCGTATGGATTAGTGCTTAAAGTAAAATTATCGAAAGCAAAGGTTTTTGTGTAATCAATTTTTTTATTCATGTTTTGGTCGGCAGCATCGTGGTCATACATACTCTCGCAAACATCCACGCCTTCCATTGCAAGCGAAATATCATACGAATCAGTTGCAGAACACATTGCAAATAAAAATCCACCGCCCATTGTAAAATCTCTAATCTTTTTTGCAACTCCTAACTTCATCTCCGAAACCTTTTTAAAACCAAGCTTCGCAGCCATTGCTTCATTATTTTTTACATCTTGTATGTACCAAGCTGTATTTTTATAACCTGCATAAAAACGGCCGTACTGCCCCGTAAAATCTTCGTGATGCAAATGCAACCAATCGTATTCTAATAATTTATCGTTTATAATTTCTTCATCATAAACTACCTCATAAGGAATCTCTGCATAAGTCAACACCATTGTTACCGCATCATCCCAAGGTTGTTTAGTTTTTGGTGAATACACTGCAACTTTTGGCGGCTTCTCTAATTTAACCGCATCCATGTTTACTTCAGGGTTCGCAATTTCATTTAGGATTGCTGTACTTTTTGCATCCGCTATAATTTCATAACTCACACCACGTATGGTTAACTCATCGGTAAAAGCTTTGTTGTTATTAAACATAAAGCTACCACCTCGGTAATTCAACAACCAATACACTTCCACATCATGTTTCAAAATCCAATAAGCAATTCCGTATGCTTTTAAATGATTTTTTTGGTCTTTATCCATAGGAACAAGAACCTGCGATGCAAATGAATTGCCCGCAACCAAAACCGCTAGGAGAATAAATATGAATTTTGCTTTTCTCATAAAATTGTACTTCATAAAAGTAAGAAAATATTAGCGTAAATTGATGTGAAATTTGTTAATAGAGCCTAATTCTATATACATTTGCAGCAATGAAGTCATCTAGCCTAAACGAAGTAAAGAAAGAATTACTAAATCTCACTCCAAAAGAGTTGGCTGAGATGTGCATTGCCCTTGCTAAATACAAAAAAGACAATAAAGAATATTTAGATTTTTTGCTTTTTGAAGCCCATAATAAAACAGATTACATCAACAGAATAAAAGAAGAAATTGATGAAGCCTTTATTTTAATGAAGGGGCAAGGTAATTTATATTACAATAAAAAGAGTTTGCGCAAAGTATTACGTTTAATAGGTAAATACAGCAAATACCTTGGAGAAAAAACTGCAAGTATTGAATTGCTTATTTATTTCTGTTTAAAATTAAAAAAATCAGGAATCCCATATCATGAAAGTAAGTTGATTGTAAACATGTATGAACAGCAATTGAAAAAAATTACCACAATGATTAATTCGTTGCATGAGGATATTCAGGCAGACTATGCGAATGATTTGGAGAAGATAATGTAAGTCGATCACTTTTATTTATTATATTTGGTTTAAACTCCTTTACAATGAAAACAGTTGCAGTATATCTCTTTGTATTTTGTAGTTCATTTTTAGTGAATGGACAAATCACACAAGTTGGTCAGTTAAATAGCGGTCCAATTGCCCAATTTAACCTAACACACTTATCCAATGGATACAAATTGACATGTGTAATTGATACTTTTTATGAATCAACTCCAGGTAATTGGATAAATGAACATTTCATACGAGTTTTTGATTTAAATGGCAATATTGAAAAAAATATAATCTTGCCTACTTATAATTGGTCAAATTATGGTGATGCTAAGGGTGTTCCTCGTAATATTAATTTATTATCTGACCAACTTTTCAACTCCGATGGAAACATTGAATTTCTTGTAGAATACGTTGGGCATTCCTCCGACAATTGCGGAATATCAACCAGAGATTCAAACGTTTTCTACGTAATGAATGAAATGGGAAATATATTAGCGACTCTAAGCTCAAGTATGTCGTGTTATAGTAATGGGATTTATTCTGCCAACTATATTTCAGACGGATCCACTTTTTCTAAACTCATAATTTTAGGCTCAAATAATTTTTTATACAACATATTCGATCTCCCTGGATTTTTACCTTGTGAATCTTGCACAAGCTCAATAGGCCTAACACAAGCAAATAATAGTGCCGAATTAAATGGAATGAGAATTAATGCAGCTCCAAATCCAAGTGCAAATGATTTTATGTTTCAATATACATTACCTAAAGACAAACAGAATGGTGAAGTAACTATTACAAACCTTAATGGAGTTATTGTAAAAGCAATGCCCGTAAATTCTTCAACAACTAGCATGCATATTGATATGACTGAACTAAGCTCAGGTGTATATATTTACAAATTAAAATCTGGGAATAGTCAAACCGCACCTCAGAAACTAATTTTAACTAAGTAAGATTTTTATTTAAAACAAAAAAGGGAAACAAATTGTTTCCTTTTTTTTAATTACCTAATTAACCTTCACTTTAAACCTAATCTCCACATCCGTTTCTCCAGGCGCAAATGTTCCGTCTTTAGCGTCAGGTTGGTGGCGTAATGTAATGGTGAAAGGATGCTGAAAGCCAGCAGTGTTTGAATTGGTTTTTATTTTAAACTGTTGGCCAATTCCTCTGTTGTTTATATCCAAATCTAGATACGTAATTTTTACATTCGAGCCGAAAAGTGTTGCTGAATATGGATTTCCGATAGGGTTGCTTTGTTCAAAAAAGAACATGTGTTCTTGACCTTCCTCTACTACTTCGTTCGAAATAGTATCAACAGGTGTTTTGGTTTCGTCCAATAAAATAATTTCTGCTAAGTAAGTAGTTGAATCATTTAATGTGATTAATGAATCTACTGCATTAGGCAAAAATCCACCCGCACTTCCACCATCGCCATCTGCATCCTTAAATGTAAAAGGTGAACCAACAATTTGGTTTCCTGTTATTGAATCCTTGATGTAAATTTTCATCGTTGTAACTATCTCGCCTGCATTATCAGGGTTGATAGGGTTATTAGCTGATGGTTCTTCGCCCTTTTTCTTTAAGCAAGACGTAATGCTAAGCATTAGTATCAAGCCGTATATAAAAATGTTTTTCATTTTCTTTCTTATTTTTTATCAAAAACAGTAAAAGGAACATTCAATCTAAATTGAATATTAGTTCCTACTGCATTTGTGTAATACCTAAACCTGTCTAAATAATCTCTGTAAATTTTATTGGTAACATTTGCTCCACTAATTCCTATTCCAATTTCTTGGTTTTTTACTTTTATTTTTGTTGCAATATCAAATCCAACTAAATAGTAAGCGTTTGGAGGCGCTGCATAGTCGCTGTTTTGTGGAATGCGCCATTGTTTAGTTATGTATTCAAAGGAAGCTGATACATATGTTTTTTTGAAATGCTTGGTGTCTTTTAATTTATAGGTTAAACTTGCTTCTACTCTATCAGAAGGCATCCAAACTATCCAATCTTTATTCGTTAGGTCTTGCCCGCGTAAAAACATTCCTTTTAATTGTACAAAAGTGTTCTTCACAAACTCTACACTAATTTTATAATCAATCCCAGAAATCAACGCATCCGTTTGTTTATAATAAAACACAGGGAAAGCACCTTTAATAGTAAGTTCTGGCTCTGTGCCTGGACTTAAATAAATAAAGCCTTTAAAATAATTTGAGTAAGCCGTTATATCTGCCTCGATGCGTTTGTTTTTAAAACTCCCAGTTGTAATAAAACTATAACAGTGTTCTTGTTTTATCTTCTCATCTCCTTTTTCGATAGAAGCCGAACCATGATGCAAGCCGTTTGAGTACAATTCGTTTACTGCTGGCGCTCTCCAAGCTGTACTTAAATTCGTATAAAAATGCAATTGATGTGTTGGCTTATAAATCCAACCCGTATTTACACTTACATTTTTAAATTTAAGGAAAGGCGATTGCAAAGTGTCGTTTCTAAAATAATAACTACGCAAATATTTTTCATCATAACGAGCCCCAAGCTCTAATTCATATTTATGCTTTATATAACGCTCAATTACAAATGCGCCCCAAGTATTATTGATGAAATTTGGAATCAAATACCGTCCTAAATACACATTGGTTTGATTCATATAACTTGCCCCGTATGTTCCACGGAAAGAATTTATATTATCGTGCTCCCAAGCAATATCAATAGTTTTAGAGGTAATACGATAATCTAAATCTGCTTTCGTTGTATCGTATGAGCTTGAGTTTTTTGGAATGTGTTTATCAAACTCTTTACGAATATTATATTGATAAGCAGCAGTAACATACAAACGTGAACGCAAACCTGTATGCACGTGAAACTTTGTTTTCGCTAATTCGTGTGCAATGTTTTGTTTAGGGCGGCCAATATAATAAGAGAATGTTGCCAAACTATCTTGTGGTTTAGCACTTGCAAAGGCCGATTGTAAATCAGTTAAATTACCAATGTGTGCTCCACTAAACACACCAATAGTGGAACGAAACTGAGAATAAAAAAACTCTACTCCCATTTTTTTGCGGTGATAACCTAAAGTGTAGGAGAAGTTTTTTTCTTGCACTCCTGTATTCTTCAAATAGTACTCTGGAGTTTTCATGTTACCGCCTTGTTTGATGGTTCCTTGCACGCGCCAAGCAAAACCTTTTACTTTTTCAAAACCACCTTGCATAATTCCCGAAAGCACTCCTGCCCTACCATTGGAAAGTCCAATTGCATTTAACTCCCCTGTAATAGCTGCTGTATCAGGCAAAGCATCTAGTTCTAATAAAATAGCACCTGCAATTGCATCGCTCCCATAACGAACACTAGATGCTCCTTTTACAATACTAATTTTCTTTGCCATAAAAGGGTCAATTTCTGGAGCATGTTCATTTCCCCATTGTTGTCCTTCTTGGCGTATTCCATTATTTAAAATTAAAATGCGGTAGCCTTGTAAACCATGAATCATAGGTTTAGAAATACTTGCCCCTGTATTAAGCGTAGTAATTCCCGCACTGCCTTTTAAAGCATCTGCAAGTGTTTTGCCCTTTGCTTTATCAATCTCTTCTTGTTTGATGTTATCAATGGTTTGAGTTGGTTTGTAATCCACTCGTTCTACAATTTCAACATCAGCTAATTCGTGAAGACTATGTGGTAGTTTAAAATTAACACGTGTGTTTTTACTTACACTTACTTTAATGGAAGTATCTGCACAGCCAAGGTGTATAATACGAATAGTGTAATCACCCGCGCATAAATTTTCGATTTTAAATTCGCCTTCTTCATTTGAATTGGTGCTGAAATTAATTTCCTTAACCGATACAATGGTAAACTCCAGCGGCTCTCCATCATCCTTATCAGTAATTTTTCCTGTGAGTGTAAAGCTACACTCTTGGGCAAATCCGCTTGCCATCAGAAACAGGAATAAAAATGTTTGTATTGTTTTTCGCATTTTATTATGCGAAGTATTTATTTATGGAACCGGATCGTAGCCATGTGGTCCCCAGGGATGGCATTTGGAAATCCTTTTTAAACTTAACCAACCACCTTTTAATGCCCCATACTTTTTTAATGCTTCAATACTATATTGCGAGCAAGTAGGTTGAAACCTGCATGCAGCAGGTGTATGTGGCGAAATGGCCGATTGGTAAAATTTAACCAATGCTATAAATAAATACTTCAATTTTTTTAGTTTAACAATGAATGAATGAAACTCAGTAATGTTAAACTGCAGGCGGGCCTCTTAAAAGTGAAAGTGCAATAGCACGTTTGGTTGGTGCTTGTTCTTTATATGAAAACGAAATACGGTCGCCACTTTGTTTAAATGGCGAACATTTTAAAATTATTTTAAAAACTGTGAAATAAACTGGAGTTTCAAACTTTTCTAAATCACAATTTTGAGTGGTGTTATCATTGGTAAAGGTATCTTCTGAACCATCTCCAATGCTTTGCTCCTGCATGTGATTATGACCCATTAATTTATGAATATACACCTTAGGTAATGCCGTAAAAAGCACTACAGCCAAAAGCACAAAACTCATTATTATATGAACCTTCTTTTTCATCACACAACAAATATATAAAACAAATCTCATTTGCACCAAATTTTGCATATTTGTATAAAATATAGCACGCAATGACAGATACTATTTCAACAATATATACTTACTATTTACAAGCGGGGCAAAAAATTTGTACCGACACACGCAAAGCAGAAAAAGGAGCTTTGTTTTTTGCATTACGCGGTCCAAACTTTAACGCAAATGAATTAGCCAAAAAAGCCTTAGACTTAGGTTGCTCTTACGCAATTATTGATGATGCTAATTTCAAAACAAGCGATAAAACAATTTTGGTTGAGGATGTTTTAAAAGCACTACAAGCTCTTGCTAATTATCATCGTAAACAATTAAGTATTCCAGTTTTAGGAATTACAGGAAGCAATGGAAAAACAACATCAAAAGAATTAGTGAATGCTGTTCTTTCCAAAAAATTTAAAACCCTTGCAACCGTAGGAAATTTAAATAACCACATTGGTGTGCCTTTAACATTATTAAGCATAACTAAAGAACACGAATTTGCTATTATAGAAATGGGCGCAAATCATCAAGGTGAGATAAATGAATTGAGTGAAATTGCAGATCCTGATTTTGGAATCATCACCAATATTGGAAAGGCGCATCTAGAAGGCTTTGGAGGCATTGAAGGTGTTAAAAAAGGAAAGAGTGAATTATACAAATACATTGCAAAGAAAAAAGGTAAAATATTTTTACATGGCGATGATGATGTGTTACAAGAGCTTTCAAAAGACAACGATAAAATAACTTACGGTACAAAAAAATTGTATGATGTAGTTGGTAAAATAAAACCTGAAGCCGAAAAAGTTCAGTTTGCATGGCGTACAAGATATACAGCTCCTGAATTGCAAAAAGCTGAATTTATTCCGACCAATATTGTTGGAATATACAACTACTACAATTTATTATGCGCAGCGTGCGTAGGAAACTACTTTAAAGTGGAAGAGAAAGACATTAATGATGCGCTTTCTAATTACGAGCCTAGTAATAACCGCTCGCAATTGCACAAAACAGAAAACAATACTTTAATTTTAGATTACTACAACGCTAACCCAACAAGTATGCGTGCTGCAATCGAAAACTTTGCAAACATACAAGCAGAGAACAAAATGCTCATACTTGGCGATATGCTTGAGCTTGGCGAAGAATCAATACAAGAACATGAAGCTATTGTTGCATTATTAAAAGAAAAAAACTTAAATGACCATTTATTGGTTGGGCCAATATTTAATGGTATTCAAAAAGAAAAAAGTTTTGTTGATTCGGACAAAGCTCTTGAATATCTGCAATCGCATCCATCAAAAGATAAAACAATTTTAATTAAAGGTTCGAGAGGAATTAAATTAGAAAAAGTTTTACCCGTACTATAAATGATTGCCGAAACAAATAGGCTCTATTTAAGAGAAATGACTCCTGATGATGCACAATCAGCTTATGAGTTAAACCTCGACCCTGAAGTAGTTCAATACACAGGGGATGTAGCATTTGAATCTATTGAAGCTGCACGAACTTTCCTTATTAATTACGACCATTACAAAAAATATGGTTTTGGAAGATGGGCAGTAATTCAGAAATTAAATAACGAATTTTTAGGTTGGTGTGGATTAAAATTTCATGAAGACACGAATGAATTTGATTTAGGTTATCGTTTTTTTAAAAAATATTGGGGAAAAGGATTTGCTACAGAAGCTTCAATAGTATGCTTAGAATTGGGATTTAAAAAATTTAATATGCCTGAAATATACGCTCATGCAATGAAGGCAAATCCAGCTTCTGTTAAAGTAATGGAAAAGGTGGGAATGCATTTTGTGAAAGAAAGTGTTTGCGCAAAAGAACCTGCGGTTTTTTATAAAATTGTGAATCCCCATTTGTAATTTTTTGTTGTTCCTTACGTTATTATAAACATGAACAAAAAACTTACTTTCTTATTCTTTCCCCTGATAATTGTTTTTGCATTTTGCAATGACCAAAAAAGTGTTCGCACTAAATTTGACAGTGTAAAAAACATCAGCGCCTTTGATACAACTACAAAAACAATACATGTGTTTGTTGCGCTGTGCGATAATAAATACCAAGGCATAGTTCCAGTACCTGCAAAAATTGGTAATGGTCAAGACCCTAATAACAATTTATACTGGGGCTGTGGTTATGGAATAAGAAGCTATTTCAAAAAAAGTGCTGAGTGGAAATTAATTCGCACAATTAAAAAGGATAGTTTAATTATGGAGCGACTCATATTTAAACACGTTTCAAAAAACTACTATTTAGTAGCAGACGCATACAACGGAAAAGAAATTAAAAAATGCACCGAAGACTTTTTATCGGGCTGTGCAGGAATAACAAAAGACACCTTGCATGCAAATGGAAAAATTATTGGAATTGCTGGTAATAGCAAATTCCTTTCTTACATTGGTCACGATGGCTTAATGGATTTTGATTTAACAGAGAGTTTTAAAAATGCAGATGGTAAAGAAAGAAAATGCATTATTCTTGCTTGCATTAGTAAAAGTTATTTTGCCCCGCATTTAAAACAAACTAAAACAGTTCCAGTTGTTTGGACGACAGGATTGATGTGCCCTGAAGCATACACACTGCATGATGCGTTAAGCGGATATGTTGCAGGAGAAACAGCTGAACAAATGAGAACACGAGCAGCTAAAGCATATAGCTCACATCAAAAATGCTCTGAAAAAGCTGCGAGGAATTTATTGGTGAGTGGGTATTAAAAAAGCGGGGCATTTCTGCCCCGCTTAATTCAGTTTTTCTGAAATCAAATGGAAATTACTTTACAGTAATAGTAACTGAAGTTAATTCCTTAGCGCCTTGTTTTGAATCTGACTCATTCATACGTAAATCATAAGAACCTGGCTTAGTTGGAGCATACATTGTTAATGTTGAATTATTATTTCCTTTTAAATAAGAATAAGAAACATCATGTTGATCGTTTGTTGCTTCTAAACCATGCTCAACCTCTGACGGAATAACGCCAATCCAAGCATTCTTATCCATACCTGCTTCTGATGTATATTTAACTACAATTGCCTCACCTGGAGCAAAAGTTGTTTTATCTAATGTAATTGCATTTGGTAAATTTTCTTGAGCAACGGCTTCAACAACAAAAGAAACAGAAGCTAATTCTTTTGCATCTGCTTTTGAATCTGATTCGTTCATACGGAAATCATAATTTCCACCTGCTAAAGGAGCAGTAAATGTTAAGGTTCCTGTTGTTTTTCCACTCAAATATTGATAAGCAACATCAAACTGGTCATTTACTTTTTCTGAACCATGTTGAGTACCTGATGGTATTAACCCAACCCATGCATTTTTATCCATTCCTTCTTGAGCAACAAATGTAACTGTGATTTGCTCTCCTGCTTTAACAGTAGGTTTGTCAACCTTTAATTCGTTTTTTCCTTCTTTTGCTCCGCATGAAGCCATTAGTAATGCAATTGATGAACAAGCAACAATTTTTAAAATTCCATTCATTTTCATAAGTGTTTTTATAAAGGCTACGGTAAAAATTTAAAATTTAATAAATCGAGAGCCCGTTTTCGATTCACCAAATCAAGAATAAAGTTAGAAATATTATTAGAATAAAAAAACAAAGCGAATGTCCAATAAAATCAAGTAAACAGTAAGCTTGAGCAAAAACTACTTTGCCTTCTCTTCTTTCTTCTTCTCACCAAACACTTTAAAGTTGTATGTGAAAGTTAACATAAAATATTGTTGCAATATTTTTGTTTGAACATCCTCAATATATGTTTCTGTAACATTACGTGTAATACTTGTATTTTGACTCAAAATATCAAACACTGATAAACGAAGCTCTGCAACATTTGATTTTAAGAACTTATATCCAATTGCAGCATTCCATAAAGTAATATTTTGATTTAAGGCTCCTGTTAATCCTAAGTAATTATAATTGGTTGCCTCGGTGTTTAATACCAATCCTTTCCATGGCATAACCGTAATTTTAGCGCTTGCTAACCCTATGTAATAATTACTATTTAAAGAAGTTTGAATAGAATTGTTTACAATGGTATAATTTGGTGTATAAGAAACGCTAAAATCTATTTTCTCACTAATGTTACTTGACACAACTAAACCTCCTGTTAAATTATATGAATCTGAATAATTTAATACGTTATTAATTAAACCAGGTGAATGAGTATAATTAAATCCTCCATTTACATTTATATTACATTTGATTTTTTTAAATGGAAAGCCATACGTTATTAATGAACGAACTGTATAGTTGTCTTGTAGATTAACAGGCTTGCTAAGCTGTGCGCCTCTTTGTAAATAAACTAAATTATCAATTAAGGTGTCGCCTGTTGCAATGGTTGTAGAGTTAGCAATGTAATTATTAGTTGCAATACCATTTATGAATGCAAAGAAACTCTTTCCACTTGTTGCATTTGTATAATTATATCTAAACACCAAACTATGCACATATTGTTGCTTTAAATTTGAATTACCTGTGGACAAACTCATTGGATTCGAATTATCTACTACACTTTGTAATTGCGTAACACTTGGCACTTGCGTTGAAGTTGAATAGAAAAGTCTCATCTCCTTTTCCTTTGTCCAACGCATACGTGTCATCACTTTTGGTAAAACCGAAAGGAAGGTTTTGTTTACTGAAGCAATATCAGGAAATAATTGATTTCCGACTAAATTCAAACTTTGAAAATCTGCACCTACATTTACCATTAACTTCTCTCCTCTTACTCTAAAACCTAAACCTGGTTTGTGAGTAATAATAGTGTTCTCAAAAGTGTTCGTTAAAAGTGTATCTAATTGTGTGTATGAATAAACAACCGAATCATATTGATTAGTGCGTTTATCAGAATTGTTTAATGTATATGAAGGAGAATAAGAAATATACAATTGTCCCTTTTGTTTTATAGGTTCAGTGTAGGTAATACTTGTACTATATGTGTTACCGTAAGCTGCGGTTGCTGTTAGCTGATTTAAATTATTAGTAGAATCATTTAAAGTTGAATAATAATTAGCTAATGAATTCAAATTTGACTTTCCTGTTTTATAATTAATAGCTATACCGCCATCAATTGAAATTGTTCTTCTTGGTTTTAAAAATTTGTGCATCCAGAGCACATTTGCTTTTCCATTATAACCCGTTGTTTTGGTGTTTGTTTTATTATCGAGTGTGTTTATTTTTTCTCCATCTGCATATGTATTTGCGCCAATTACAGCAGAATTACTTTTGTTTGTTTGGAACCCAATTTGCGGGGTGATGAATAAAGTATTCAATGTATCAAAAGTAATCTCTGTACGAATATTAATACGGTGATTATAATTTGTAGAGCCCGAAGTATTGTTTTCGTTATACAATTGATTTGAGTTTTTTGATAAAAAATAAGTTCGGTTTATTAAAGAAGCATTATCGTTATCGCTTCCAGTAAAAAAATAACTTCCAGTAAATTTTACCTTTTTCCCCCATTGATCTGCATAGTTAATTCCCGCACTATGCGTAGTACTAATGCCGCCTTGTTGCCCCGATAAAAAATTTGTAGTTGGATCAGTTTGCTGCCCGCCTCTTCCCATACCTCCCATTCCACCGCCTCCACGCTTGTTTCCGCCGCTTGAAGCAGATTGCGCTACGCCCAGTAAATCTTGAGAAGAAAAGTTTTGTTGATTAATATTGTTCGACATTCCTAAGATAGTAATCTTACGATTGCCTTTAAAGAAATTATAGTTGCCCCCTGCATTGTAACGATTATCTGTTCCGTAACCTGCATATATTTTTCCAAAAGTTCCATTACTCATTCCTCGCTTAGTTACAATATTGATTGTTTTAGAAGTATTACCATCATTAAATCCAGTAAATTGTGCTTGATCACTTAATTTATCAAACACTTGTATTTTATCTACTACCTCAGCAGGTAAATTCTTCAAGGCTAAAGCTGCATCATCACCAAAAAATTCTTTTCCATCAATCAATACTTTTTTTACATCTTCGCCTTGCGCTTTAACAACACCATTTTCTACAACAATGCCTGGCATCTTTTTTACTAAGTCTTCTACATTGGCATCCTGATTTACTTTATAAGCACCAGCGTTAATTTCGGTAGTATCGCCTTTTAGTGTAACTCTTGTTTGCGTTGCGTTTATGTCTACATCCTTTAAGAGCTTTGTATCTGTTTCTAGTTTGGCTCTTACAAAAACTTGTTTATCAATTAGCTTAATTTCTTTACTGAATTTCTTATATCCCAAATAGGCAATTTCAATAATATAATCGCCCAGCTCCTGGTTTTGGAATTCAAATTTTCCATCTAAATCAGTCATTGCCATTTGCTTTTTTGATGTATCCTGCTTACTCTTTAAAATTACGGGAACACCAATTAAAGAGGTAGTATCAGCCTTGTCAATAACAAAACCGCGCACATTAAAGGTTTGTGCCTTTGCAATGCCTATTAAAAACAAAAAAATAAATAAATATCTCATAAACGTAATAAAACAATCAAAAAACGAAAAGGTTTAATGAGTATCTTTAAGGACAAAACTACGCTTTTCAAATGGTTGAGAAAAATATATCCATAATTAATTCCCCTTTAGGTTCTGTAATCATAGAGGGAACTATGGATGCAATTTCTCGTATCGAATTCACCATTCCTCAAGAAGAAAAAATTCATTCTTCAGAATTGCATGCTAAATGCATCAAACAATTAAATGAATATTTTGAAGGCACAAGAAAAGAATTTAATTTTCCAATTGACCAAGAAGGAACTCCTTTTCAACAAGAGGTGTGGAAAGCATTACTAACAATACCTTACGGACAAACAATTTCATACATACAATTGGCAAAACAATTAGGTGATGAAAAAGCTGTGCGTGCGGTAGGCGGGGCAAATGGAAAAAATAAAATTGCTATAGTAGTTCCTTGTCATAGAGTTATTGGAAACAACAATACACTTACAGGTTACGCAGGCGGTTTAGAAAAAAAGAAATGGTTATTGCAACACGAACATAATTTTTCTCCAGTTAAAGAAGGATTTTTATTTTAAGAGTATGAACGAAGTGTGGGAATTTTTAAAAGAATTAGTTGACCCAAAATCCATTATACAATTGGGTTTACCATTATTGCTCTTTGTTATTTTTGCCGAAACGGGTTTGTTCTTTGGTTTCTTTTTACCTGGCGATAGTTTAGTTTTTATTTCAGGATTATTTTGTGCTACTAAAAAAGACCTCATTGGCGTTAATATTGTTGTTTTAATTCTTTTAATGATAGCTGCCGCAATACTTGGAAATATTGTAGGCTATTTATTTGGTAAACGATTCGGAAAAAACTTATTCAAAAAAGAAGACTCTTTCTTTTTTAAGAAACGACATTTAATTGCCACACAAAATTTTTATGAAAAGCACGGAAGGAAAACGCTAATTATGGGGCGATTCCTGCCTTATGTGCGCACCTTTGCTCCAATACTTGCTGGAATCATTCATCTCGATTTTAGAAAATTTATGTTATTCAATATCGTTGGTGCATTTGCTTGGATTGGGTCTATTGCTAGCATAGGTTATTTTTTAGGAAGTAAATTTCCTGAAACAGAAAACTATTTAGGTTATATAGTAATTGGCTTGATAGTTATAACAACGGCGCCCGTAATATTTACTTACTTAAAAGGAAGAAAAAAGGGCAACCAAATATGATTGCCCAATTCCTATAATTCCTTTAATAAACTATTTAGCAACTGTAAATTTTGCTGTACTTAATTTTGAATTATTTTTATCTAAAATCGAATAAACATAAACTCCATTATCTAACCTTGAAACATCAATCTTGGTAGTTCCATTCTCCAATTTATCTGTTTTTACTAATCTTCCTGTAACATCATATACATATATAATTTCCGCTGTATTGTTTTTAGAAACGATATTTATTTCATTAGCTGCTGGATTTGGATAAGCAACAAAATCTCCAGCCATAAATGCTACTTCAGAAATTCCTGCAGGATAATTTAATACGATTGCATCTATTTCCAAAATTGAATTGATAGATTGTACTGTAGTTTGCCCAGCTAAAGAATCTGAAGACATTGCAATTATATTAATACTATCAGGAGCTAACGCGCTTGCATATTGAAAAGGGAAAGTTTGAGTTTGCCATGATGTCATTGATGTGCCTCCAGGAATAAAAGCTCCTGCTGAACCAACAATGTCTGTAACTTCAAGGCCTGGATTCCACACTGTAGTTTGAACCACAAAAATTGCCTCATCATCTAATTCAATGTTTGCTCGAAACATCACCGACATTGAAGTAGGGCGACTTGTAAAAGGAATGTTTTGGCTCACCAAACCTGGCATAACACTAGGTAGGCCAAAGAAAAAACAAAATGGACATTCAGTCGTTTGCAATTTTATTGATGATAATCCTTCTGCGGGATCAGTTGTGTTTTGCGAAACACTGCCAGCCGCAAAAAGACTAAATGTTGCATCCCAATTATCAGGGGCGCCAGAAGTCCATGCTTCAAAATCAAGGTTTTGTTGAGCTGAAGCAAAGAATGTGGTAGTTAAAGAAAAAATAATAAGTAATTTTTTAATCATAGCTTATTGATTTAGTGGTTAATACTACCAAAAATACAAAAAAAATATCATGTTTTTTTCCTAGTTCTTTTATTAATCTCAGCTAAAAAAAACTTCGTCCTACTTGTCAATGCGGGTGAGTCCGAATATCGGTTCAATTCAAGAATTAAAGGAGTTAATTCATTTAATAATTCAGGGTGCTTTTTAGCGATATTATAAGCTGTGCTAAGAGCAAATACTCTAACAGCAATTGTTTCATTCACACTCAATGCAAATTTTAAACTCAAATCATACAATTCAGCTTGATACTTTTCTGGAATTTCTACTTCTTGCAATACACGTAAATGACTTCGCTTAATTGCATGGTGCAATCTTTCTTTTTTTAAATCATTAACCAGTTTCTTAAAATAAGGTTTGATTAGATGTGGCTGAGCATCGCAACAGTGGGTCATAACCCATGATGCTCGAGGAGAAAGCAAATCATCTTTTGCTAAAACCAAATCCATTAACTGCTTAAAAACAGACTCGTCATCGCCAATATACTTTACCAGTTTATTTACATTAACTTTTGATTGCCCTTCTAGTAATGTATCTCTAATAAAATCACTCATCTTAAATCGAATTTGCTGCTACCCAAGCTGTACTCCAAGCTGCTTGAAAATTAAATCCACCTGTTATACCATCAATATTTATTACTTCACCTGCAAAATAAAGTCCACCCATTTTTTTGCTTTGCATGGTTTTAAAATCTAATTCTTTTAATTCAATACCTCCGCAAGTAACAAACTCTTCTTTAAATGTAGTTTTTCCACGCATTGTGTAAGCGTCTGCAAATAACACTTCCACTAATTTATTAATCGATTTTTTTGTAATCTCGCTCCAAGGTTTGTCATTATTTAAATCCGCCTTGATAAGCAAATGCTCCCACAAACGCTTTGGGAATGCAAATACGTTTGTGTTTTTGGGCAATGCCTTATGCTGTTGTTTTTGTAAAGTTTCTATTGCTTGTTTTATTTCTTCATATTCTTTGTTTAACCAATTAATATGAATTGTGGCTTCATAGCTCTTTTGATGAAAATATTCTGCCGCATAAGCCGAAAGCTTTAAAACGGCTGGGCCACTGAATCCCCAATGTGTTATTAGTAACGGGCCTTCAAACAAATAATTAGTTCCTGCAACTTTTACTTTTGCATTAGGAACCGATAAACCCATTAGTTGAGTAATAGAATCGGTAGGAATATTAAATGTAAAAAGTGAAGGAAGTGGTTTTACAATTGTATGCCCCGTTCCCTGTAAAAAGCCATAGGCTTTCTCTTGATTAAATCCGCCCGAAGTAACTACTAATGCATCTGCAACTAAATCTTGTGACTTAGTATCATTTACAATAACACTCAGCACAATTTTATCGTTCTGTTTTTTTATTTCTTTTACATCGGCTTTTGTTTGAATGCTTACTCCATATTTTTTTGCTTCATCTAAAAAACAATCGATAATAGTTTGAGAGTTATTAGTTGTAGGAAACATTCGATTATCGGCCTCTGAATGCAGTTTTACATTTCTTTGTGCAAACCACTCAATCGTATCTTGCGGGGCAAATTTTGAAAACACACTTCTAAGCTCTTTCGAACCACGAGGATAGTTTTTTATTAAGTCGCTTATTTCGAAACATTGATTGGTAACATTACATCTACCCCCACCTGATACCAACACTTTTGATAGAAGCTTAGTGGTTTTTTCGAGTATGGTAATTTTATAGGAAGGATTGTTTTTTGCCAAATTTATTGCACAAAAAAAACCTGCTGCCCCACCTCCTATTATATACACTTGCTTCATCAATTCTCAAAATTAAACTTTGTTTCGTAAATTAGCACAAAATTAAACAGACATGACATTAGAAGAAAAAATAAACGGAGACATAAAATCTGCAATGCTTGCAAAAGAAGCCCCTAAATTAGAGGCTTTACGTGCAATTAAATCTGCAATACTTTTATTAAAAACCTCAGCAGAAGGACACACAGCTGAAAGCGAGTTAAAATCATTACAAAAAATGGTGAAACAACGTCGTGAAACTGCTGAAGTATATAAATCTCAAAGCAGAGCCGACTTAGCAGAAACAGAGGAGTTTCAAGCAAACATCATAGAAGCTTATTTACCTAAAATGATGAGCGAAGATGAAATAAAAACTGCTTTAACAGCTATTATCGCTGAAAGCGGGGCAAGTTCAGCTGCTGAAATGGGCAAAGTAATGGGACTAGCAAACAAAGCTTTTGCTGGTAAAGCCGATAACAAAATTGTATCTCAATTGGTAAAAGAATTATTGAGTAAATAATCTATTTTCTCCCATTTTTAAAAAATCGTCTCGTAAACAAGGCGATTTTTTTGTTTATATATATTTGAAAAACAGGCATTTGTGTTTTTTAACAATTTAGTTGTATATACATCTAATTTCATAACATATATTTGCATCAGAAAACAAACAAATACTAAAATGAAAAAATTACAATTAACAATTAGCGCACTTGCTTTAATGGCAACATCAATGATAGCACAAACAAATTGGGCAGTTGATGCATCTCACAGTAAATTAGGTTTTAAAGTAACCCACATGATGGTTTCTGAAACTGAAGGTAAATTTAAAATTTATGATGGAAAAGTATCATCTAAAACAGATGCAGACTTTACAGATGCTTCAGTTGAATTCTCTGTTGACGTTGCAAGTGTTGATACAGATGACGACAAAAGAGATGGTCACTTAAAAAGCCCTGACTTTTTTGATGCAGAGAAATTTGCAAAAATGACTTTTAAGTCAACGTCAATGAAAAAAGGAAAAACAAAAGGAACTTATTTATTAATCGGTGACTTAACTATTAAAGGAGTAAGCAAAAAAGTAACATTTGTTGCTACTACTAACGGAAAACAAGTTAAAGATCCTTGGGGAAAAACACGTGTTGGCTTCACAGTTAAAGGTGCAATTAATAGAAAAGACTATGGTTTAACTTGGAACGCAGCATTAGAAGCAGGTGGTGTTGCTGTTAGCGAATTAGTTACTATCGAAAGTACGATTGAATTAATGAAATAATATTTTTCTTGTTGTTTATGAAAGTCTGCACTATGGTGGTGCAGACTTTTTTATTTAACGTAAGTTTAATTGCTTGTTTAATCGTACTTTTGCACCATGCAATTGGCAGATATTATAAGCAGTTTTGGTGTTTCTTTTATACTAATCACTTTTTTCCTTTCTATTTTTAAAGTAATTAAAACCGATTCGCTTTTGTATTATGTTGCAAACATGATTGGTGGTGCATTAGCGTGTTATGGAAGTATTCTTCTACACTCAGTGCCTTTTACCATTTTAGAAGGCACTTGGGCATTGGTTGCATTGATTGGCCTCATTAAATTACTCATTAACACAAAACATACAGCGTGAATACTTCTTTTATCTCTTGGTTTCTCTTAATTCTTTTATCTCTAATTTGGGGAAGCTCATTTATTTTAATGAAACGAGGAATGGAAGTATTTAGTAGCGAACAAGTAGCTGCATTGCGTATTGTGATTGCGTTTTTATTTTTGCTTCCATTAATGCTAAAACATTATAAAGTGAATTTAAAAAAATACTGGTTCGGTATTTTAATGATGGGGACTTTTGGAAATTTAATTCCTGCCTTTTTATTTACTCGTGCCGAAACAGGTATTAGCTCTGCGCTTGCAGGAATGTTAAACGCATTAACTCCTGTTTTTGCTATTATTGTTGGAACACTCCTTTTTAAAACAAAAACATCTTTTAATCAAATTATTGGAGTTGTTGTTGGATTTGGTGGGGCAATTTTATTAGTGAGTTTTGATGAAGGAAGCAAAACAGGGACAAATAATTTATCTTATGCATTAATGGTTGCAGCGGCTACATTATGCTATGCAATAAGTGTAAATAGTATTAAAAAATATTTAAACGATTTAAATTCGATTACTGCAACAACATGGTCATTTACCTTTATTGGTTTATTTACTATTGTTTCACCATTTCTCTTAGATTTATTTTTGCCCACCGAAAAACAAACCAATTTATGGCCCGACTTTTTTTATCGATTACAAACTGTACCTAATGCATGGAAGAGTTTGGGATACGTAAGTATATTGGCTATTGTAGGCTCAGCAATTTCTGTTATTCTATTTAACGTGCTAATAAAAAAATCAAATGCAATTTTTGCCTCCTCATGCACTTACTTAATACCAGTAGTTGCAATGATGTGGGGCGTGTTTGATAATGAGCGTATTGTTTGGCCGCAGTATTTATCTATCTTAGTTATCCTTGTAGGAATTTGGCTAATTAATAAGAAGTTTACTGAGAAGGCGGTTAAGTAGAATTTTTAGGGTTACGAATCTCTTTACGAATATACGAATCAATGCTAATTAGTAAGAATTGTCAGCGCATGGGCATTCGTATAAATTCGTAACATTAGTATATTCGTACAAAATTCGTAATCCTTACTTTAACTTCGCTCCATCAAATAAAAACACTGAATAAATTCCTTCGCTATCTCTAACTTTATCGTAAGGATATTGCTCATCGCCCATAATAGGAGAGTAATCGTAAACATACACTTCGCCATATTTACCATAACCAACATAATCCATTTTTAAAACACCACCACTAAATCTGTAAGTTCCGTCTTTATCTTTAAAAGCGAAATAGAAAACGTGATTTCCCATTTTGTATGTTGGCAAATTAGTTGAAGCATCTACCAAACTTCTAAAATCTCCTTGCCCATCAGCTACATCAAAAGTTAAATTCAAGATTTGCGTTGTTTTACACTTTTGTTTTAGCATCTCAATAATCTTAGCATTTGAGTAAGCCGTATAACCTGGATTTCCCGATTTTTTAAAACAGCTTGGTAGAGGTAATGTTTTTGCAAACTCTGCGGCTTCTGCATTTGCTTTTAATAATCCATTTGCTTTTGCATTAGCTCCTTCATCCTCGCAAGCTTGCCACCATTGTTTTTGGGTTGCCTCGGTACTTGATGTATAATCAATTATCAAGTCACCTTCAGCGGCCATGTTTATACTGCTAATTGCTGAATTGTATTCCGCATCAACACGCACTTTAAAATCATTCTTAGCCCCCAAAGGCATATCATACTGACTTGCCAAAATCCACCAAAAACTTGAACCCATAGGGTAAACAGTTGCTGCAGTTCCTTTTGCTGGAGTAACATCAAAATTAATAACCTTGCTTTCTATATCCTTTTGTGTTAAACACAATTGCGCTGTTAGCTGGCTTGCCTTCGTGTATTCCCCATCGCTGTTTTTCATATACACCTCAAAGCTTAACATTCTAACAATGCTCTTGTCTACTTTATAATAATCTTGCAAGCTCTTTTCTAGTGGCTCACAATAATCTTTTAAGGGCTTTTCTAATACTAATTGGCCATAAATAGCTGAGCTTGCCTTAAACTCAGTTTGAGTTGCAGGGCTTGTTGCAAAAGGTTTTGAAGCAAAGCTAATTTTATTTACAACTGGCTCTTGCGCATTGGTTAATAAAGACGCAAGCATAATTATAGCTGCGAAAAAGAATTTTTTTGAAAATGAGTTCATGAGCTTTGTTTTAATAAAGATAGTTTATTGAATTTGAATTTCATAAAAAAAGGCAGCTGATTTTCATCAACTGCCTTCCCCTTATTAAACAAACAACAAATTACGAGTTCACTAAAAGTTTAAATCCTTTTCCGTGAATATTAATAATTTCTACTTTTTGGTCGTCTTTTAAATACTTACGAAGCTTTGCGATGTAAACATCCATGCTTCTTCCATTAAAGTAATTATCGTCGTGCCAAATTGTTTTTAATGCAAAATTACGATCTAAGACATCGTTTTTGTGAACGCATAACAAACGTAATAAACCCGACTCTTTAGTAGTAAGTTTTTGCTGTTGACCATTGTGCTCTAACAATTGTTTCTCGCTATTAAACGTATAAGCACCTAGTGTAAAATTAGTTTGCTCATTGCTTATAGACATTTGTTTGTTAGTACGGCGCAACACTGCTTGTATACGAACTAATAATTCTTCCATGCTGAAAGGCTTAGTGATGTAGTCATCGCCACCTGCATTAAAGCCCTCAATGGTATCTTCTTTCATCGATTTTGCAGTAAGGAAAATAATAGGAACATTTTTGTTGTTCATTCTTATTTCCTTTGCTAATGTAATTCCGTCTTTTACAGGCATCATCACATCTAACAAAATCAAATCATAGTCTTGCTTACAAAAAAGGTCGTAACCTTCTTTTCCATCCTTACCTAATTTTGTTTCATATCCTTTTGCTTCCAGATACTCTTGCAATAAGATTCCCAAATTTGGGTCATCTTCAACTAATAGTATTTTCAATTTTTCTGTGCTCATATTATTTTATTTATGTTGTATATATGTTTAGTTAGTTTCTTCTGCTTTATACGGAAGTAAAACTTTGAAGTTGCTTCCCTTATTTAATTCACTCTCCACAATAATCTCGCCACCATGTTTATTTACTATTGCTTGCACATAACTTAATCCTAATCCAAAGCCCTTTATATTATGCACATTACCCGTAGGTATTCGGTAAAACTTCTCAAATACCTTTTTCAAATTCTCTTTACTTATTCCTACCCCACTATCCTGAACCGAAAAAAGTATGCCATTATTTCTGTTTTCGGTAGTAATAACAATCTCAGGAACTTCCTTCGAATACTTAATGGCATTATCCATTAAATTAAACACAATATTAGTAATATGTACTTTATCGGCAAGAATTTTGGTATTAGTGGCAAAAAACTTGGGTATAATGGTTCCTCCACGCTGTTCAACTTGCAATTGTATGTTTTGAATTGCCTGCTGTATAATTTCGTGAAGGTCAATTTCGGTAAGTTTAAGTTTAAAGTCTCCCTTATCTAAAATGGAGGTTTGTAATATACTTTCTACTAAAACACTTAGTCGCTTGTTTTCCTCCTTTATCATTTTTACAAAACGCTCCACCTTTTCGGGAGTTTTGGCAACCGAATGATCGTTGAGCATTTCACTAGCTAAGGAAATTGTAGAAATTGGAGTTTTAAACTCATGCGTCATATTACTTATGAAATCATTTTTTATAGCTGATAATTTCTTTTGCTTTTTAATAGTAGAAATTGTGTAGTAAAATGAAACCGAAAGTATCACAATAATAAAACCCGACACAAGTAACATTCCACCTAATGTTTTATACAAATAACGTTTGTGCTTTGGGAAATAAACCGATAAAAAAGTTGGTTTAATAAAAGCATTGTTTGGCGCTAAGTTTACTTTAAAATAACATCCGGTTGTATCACACTCATGTACGGCTTTTGTAAAATCACCCACTGCCGAGTTTTCATCTATGGTAATGCGGTAAATGTAATTAGATGTTATCCCATGTTCAATTAATTCCTCTCTTAATAATGAATCGAGCAAAATGGTATCTATATGTGGTTTATAATTTTTATAAATATTAATACTTACTAATTCCTCAAACAAATCATTTACAATTTCTGTTTTTTGCTGCATCAACTCCAGCTTCATTTTTTCAGCATTATCAGTTCCACCAATTTCATGACCTAAGGGGCCTAAAAATCCATTTGCTTGGAGCGTGTCTCCTTCATACTTATTAATAGTAGTAGTGGTAACACCATTTGAGTCGGTGCTCATCTCTTCCATTATTTTAATATTCACTTTATCTAATGGAAAAGATGGGTTGCCCATGGTAGAATCGGCACCCATTATTTTTTTAATCGAATAATCTGCAGGATAAGTACGAATCCCTTGCTTTCTGAATTTTATTTTCTTTTTTAGTTTGGCCGCCGCCGAAGTTTTTTCCAACTTCTCTACTACCTTATTTAATGCATCATTGGTTGAGTTTCTAAATTCATCCTCACGCAATTCCACCGCATTGCTAATCCAAAATAACTGAACAGCAATAAGCGCTAAAATAGAAACACTTGCTAAAATTGTAACCGCACTAACATTTTGCTTAAACATATAGCGCAAATTTAATCATTAAGCCTTGAATTACAGGCAATTATGAAATTTTAACATTTCCATAATGATTTAAGTTTGGCTAATAATGATTAATCATATATATTTGTTTAGGTTTTAGTTAGTGTTTCATAGGTTGTAAATCGCAAGATTTACGAAAAATCCCTCGAGAGGTCGGGGGATTTTTTTTTGAAGGATACTTAACTACCTTTGCAACAATGAAGGAAATTATTAAACTCACCAATATTGCAAGGCAGTACACCATTGGTACTGAAGAAATTCACGCACTTAAATCGGTAAGTTTATCTATTCATAAAAATGAGTACGTTGCTTTAATGGGGCCATCTGGTTCGGGCAAATCTACACTCATGAATATTTTAGGTTGTTTAGATACACCAAGCACTGGCGAATATATTTTAAATGATATTTCGGTGGCGCGTATGTTAGATAATGATTTGGCAGAAGTTAGAAATAAAGAAATAGGATTTGTTTTTCAAACATTTAATTTACTGCCCCGCTCTACTGCATTAGAAAATGTTGCACTTCCATTAGTGTACTCTGGAATTTCAAAAGCAGATAGAGAAAAACGTGCAAAGGAAGTTTTGGACCAAGTTGGTTTAACAAACCGTATGATGCACAAGCCCAATGAACTTTCGGGTGGACAACGTCAGCGTGTTGCCATTGCGCGTGCATTAGTTAACAAGCCTGCAATTATTTTAGCGGATGAGCCAACAGGAAATTTAGATTCGAAAACCTCAGTAGAAATCATGGGTTTATTTGAAGAGATTCATAAAAATGGTAACACCATTATTTTAGTAACACATGAAGAAGACATTGCACGCCATGCACATCGCATCGTTCGTTTAAAAGATGGTTTAGTAGAAACAGATGAAGTTAACGATTCAATTAGCTTTGTAGCATCACGCGTTTAATATGGGAAAATTAATATTAGTACCTACACCAATTGGTAATCTTGAAGACATTACATTAAGAGCCATACGCATATTAAAAGAAGCTGATTTAATTTTAGCAGAAGATACTCGCACAACATCACATTTATTAAAACATTTAGAAGTACATAAACCACTTCGTTCTTATCATCAACACAATGAACATAAAGTTGTAGAAGATTTAATTTCAACAATAAACCAAAACACAACAACTATTTTAGTCAGTGATGCAGGAACTCCAGCCATATCCGACCCAGGTTTTTTATTAGTGCGCGAATGTATTAAAGCAGGAATTGTAATTGAAACATTGCCTGGTCCAACAGCATTTGTGCCTGCTTTGGTTAATTCAGGTTTTCCTTGTAATGAATTCACATTCATAGGATTTCTTCCACAAAAAAAAGGAAGACAAACTAAGTGGAAACAACTAACAGAAGAAACTCGTACTTTTATTTTATACGAATCTCCTTACCGTTTAGTAAAATTATTAGAAGAAATAAAAGAACATTTAGGTGAAACACGCAATGTTTGTGTATCACGCGAGTTAAGTAAAATGTTTGAAGAAAATAAACGCGGAGCGGTTGCCGAAGTATTAAATCACTTTAAACAAAAAACAGTTAAAGGAGAAATAGTTGTAGTTGTAGAAGGCAAACACGATAATAAAAAGCATGATACCGAGGAAGAAGACTAAACCTAAAAATCACAATGTTGGTGCGCCTCCGGGAGAACTGTATTATTCAGGATCGGAGAGTAACAATGATGTGAAAATTTCTTTAATTCAATTTAATGAAGAAACATTTTTAGAGCAATCGTTTTTCGATGTTGCCTCGATGCTCAAAGAAGTTAAACCTGGATTAATAAAATGGATTAATGTTGATGGTATTAATCGTTTAGATATAATTGAAGCTGTTGGCAAAGCTTATGGCATTCACCCTTTAACACAGGAAGATATTGTTCATGTAGATTCTCGCCCAAAATTTGAAGAATACTCGCGTTATGTTGTATCAATTTTACAAATGCTTTATTATGACAATGGTGTTAGATATGAGCACTTAAGTATAGTGTTATTAGAAGACACTGTTATTTCATTTCAAGAGCCTTGTGGTGGAGATGCTTTTGATGTAATAAGAAATAGATTACGTGAGTGTAAAGGACGAGTTAGAAAAATGGGGCCCGATTATTTAGCTTATGCTTTAATTGATGCGGTTGTTGATCATTACTTTTTTGTTATTGAAGAGTTGGGTGAAAAAATTGAAATGTTAGATGAAGAGATTTTAAACAACTCGCATAGCAAAAATATTATGCCTCGCATTCATGATTTAAAAAGAGAAGTACTTCTTACTCGAAAATTAATTTGGCCAGCACGAGAAATGATTTTAAACATGATGCGCAGCGATACCGAATTAATTAATGAAACAAATAGTATTTATTTGCGAGATGTTCATGACCACATCAGCAGAGTAACAGAAACAGTTGACCAATACCGTGAAACTTTAAATAACATTATGGAGGTTCATTTAGCAAATAATGCTAATAAAATGAACGAAGTAATGAAAGCCTTAACTGTAATTTCCGCAATTTTTATTCCTGTTACATTTATAGCAGGAGTGTATGGTATGAATTTTAAATTTATGCCTGAGTTGCAATCGCCTTATGGTTATTGGATAACAATAGGTTTCATGCTTTCTGTAATGATTGGAATGGGAATTTTCTTTAAAAGAAAAAAATGGTGGTAATCGATTTTAATTAATTCATCCAAAACTTACCATTCAATTGCTGCTCCGCTTTAAGCATGTGCATGAATAGTTTAAGTTTTGCAATTAAAAAATCTTCTTTTTGTTTTAACTCCGGGAAAGAAATTAATTCTAATTTTTCCTCGCTTGTTAAGTTTAATAAAACAGCCACATTGTAAACCGAAACATTAGTAAAGGTTTCAACTGGAATTTCTTTTTGCTTAGCTAATTTAATATACTTCTTAAGTGAGCGAAACATTTTGTAACGAGTAGAAGTCATATCGTCTTCGTACTCCTCAATACTTGCTGCTCCGTACAATTTAGGTTTTAATACTTTTGTGTATTGAATAATTTTGAACGGGGCAACTCCAACAACTTCAATATCTAATTCCCCGCTTTCATGAGTTTTAATAATCCCTTTAATTTTTACCTCAACTCCGTATAAAGAAAGTTCTCCATTTTCAATATATGGAATTCCGAAATTGGCTGCATTCTTTAAACAATCAACCACCAATTCCTTGTATCTGTCCTCAAATATGTGCAATACTTTTGTTTCACCTGGTAAAATCACCGTGTTTAAGGGAAACATTGGTAGTGTTAAAATATTCGGTTCCATTTTTATTTTTTTGTTTTCTTCCATCGCAAAAATTAAACCAAAGATTTTGGGCTTTGGTCTACCCCTTCAACAAGTTCGGCAAATGTAATTGTATTTTTATCTAAAATCCAAATTTTTCAGCCATTTCAATAAAATTTAACAAGCAAAACACCTTTTAAACCTCATTTTTTACCAATCGTAATTTACACCCACAATTGTTTTTAGCTTAATTTTTTCTAACTTGCCCTACTATGAACTATCAAACTAAACAAGGCTTACAACTATATTACGAGCTGCACGGCAAAAAGGATGCAGAAAAAAGCATTATTTTTTTAAATGGGCTTTCGCAATCAACCATTTCGTGGCTTTTAACAATTCCATATTTTACAAAAGATTACCAAGTAATATTAGTTGACCAAATACTACAGGGGCAATCGGATAAAAACACCGAATGGCAAACCTTTGACCAGCACGCAACAGATATTAAGGATTTATTAGACCACTTAGGAATTAAAAAGCCCGTCATTGCAGGACTTTCATACGGAAGTATGATTGCGCAACATTATGCTGTTTTGTTTCCAGATGCTTTAGATAAATTAGTTTTAATGGCAACTCTTGCGCATAAAACACCTTATTTTGATGCAATAGGCCATGCTTGGTGGCGCGCTTTGGAGGCAGGTGGGTATCCTTTAATGTTTGATGTAATGTTGCCAACTGTATTAAGCGAAAACTATTTTAAAAATCCACTTATTCCAATTAGTGCAATGAAGGATGCTCGTTTGCAATCTGGGTTAGATGCGACCGCTTTAATAAAACTAATGAAAGCAACCGAGGCACGAGAAGATTTTCGTCCTCAATTAAAACACATTAAAGTTCCTACACTTATTATACAAGGTGAAAAGGATTTGTTGTTACCTCCGCACTTTGCAGAAGAAATTCATAAAAACATTCCGCAATCACAATTAGAAATTATTCCTTTTGTTGGGCACACTTTAAATTTAGAAGCTGTTCCACAAATTACTAAATTGATGTTGGATTTTATTAAATGATAGATTCGCCAAATATATTTTCTGCTTTCCCTAATCTCATTGCTGGACAAAGTAAACGCACTGGCGGAGTTAGCAAAGGTGATTTTAACTCGCTCAACCTCGGTCTAAATACAGAAGATGCAGAAGAGTATGTAGAACAAAACAGAAAACTATTCTTTTCATCACTTGGTATTGATGAATCCAATCTCGCCTCTTCTTATCAAGTACATGGTAATGAAATATTAATTGCACACGAAGCACAACGCGCAACAGGTTATGATGCAGTTATTACAAACAAAGCAAATTTATTTGTAGCAGTAACCATTGCCGATTGCACTCCTGTTTTAATTTACGATAAACACACACATGCAGTAGCTGCAATACATGCAGGCTGGAGAGGAACGGCTTCAAAAATAGTTGAACGCACATTAAACGAAATGCAAAAGAACTTTGGAACCAATGCAGTAAATTGTTTTGCATACATTGGCACTTGCATTTCTAAAAATGCTTTTGAAGTGGGTAATGAAGTTGCAGAGCAATTTAATAATGCTTTTGTTCAATTTAATGAAACAAAGCAAAAACACTATGTTGATTTAAAAGCAGCTAATTTACAGCAATTGCAAGGTTTTGGAGTTCCCCTAACACAAATAGAAATTGCAGAAACCTGTACGGTAATCAATAACGACAGCTATTTCTCCTATAGAAAAGAAAATGGGAAAACAGGCAGAATGCTTGCTGTTATTGGAAGGAAAGGGTAATCACGAATAAAAAACTAACCACGGAAGCACAGAGAGCACAAAGAAACACAGAGGTAGCTTACCGAAATCCCTCCGTGAAACTCTGTGTAATCCGTGTCTCTGTGGTAAAATTTGTAATCACCAACAAGTGGCATGATTACCAATTTAAGCTCAAAAAGTATTTATATCTTTGCAATAGAAATTAAAAGAATGATAGCAATTAAAAATACCATCGTATCTGACGATGTACTAGATAAAAAATTTGTTTGCGACCTTAATGCTTGCAAAGGAGAATGTTGTGTTGCAGGCGAATCGGGTGCGCCGCTTGATGTGGATGAATTGCCCCGTATAACAGAAGTACTTGATAAAGTAAAACCATACTTAAACGCAAAAGGATTAAAGGCAATTAAAAAGCACGGTCCGTATGTATTGGATAGCGATGGCGATTACACCACAACATTAGTTGGAGAAGAACAAGAATGTGCTTTTGTTATTTTTGATGAAAACAAAATTGCTAAGTGCGCTATTGAACAAGCTTACAATGATGGTGTTATCGATTGGAAAAAACCAATCTCTTGTCATTTATATCCAGTGCGTATTACTAAGCATAAAAATTACGATGCTGTAAATTACCACAGCTGGAGCGTGTGTAAACCTGCTTGCGAATGTGGAGCAAAATTAAATGTACCCGTTTATAAATTTTTGAAAGACCCATTAATTAGAGCTTACGGAAAAGAGTGGTTTAAAGAATTGGATCAAGTTGCAAAAGAAAGAATAAAGGCCTTGAAGAAAAAATGAGAGCCCTCGTTACAAAATCTACCGGAAGTTGGTATTTGCTTAGAACCGAAGCAGGCGAATACATTGAAGCTCGCTTGGCAGGTAAAATACGCTTAGAAGGAAGAAAATCTACCAACCCCGTTGTAGTTGGAGATTGGGTTGAGTACAAGATGGAAAGCGAGGATGGAAATGCAGTAATACAAACCATTGAGAAAAGAAAAAATTACATCATTCGTCGCTCATTAAATTTATCTAAACAAACACATATTTTAGCTGCTAATATCGACCAAGCCGTTTTAGTAGCAACCTTGTTTATGCCACGCACATCAACGGGTTTCATCGATCGATTTGTAGTTACTTGTGAAGCATATAACATTCCTGTTACCATTGTGTTTAACAAAAAAGATTTATTGAATGATGAGTTGATGGATATACAACAAACCATGATGGATATTTATACCAACATTGGTTACAACTGCATCAGCGTTTCTGCATTAAGTAATGAAGATGTAGATTTAGTAAAAAATATATTAAAAGATAAAACCACTTTAGTTGCAGGCCATTCGGGTGTTGGGAAATCTACACTCATCAACGCTTTGCAACCACAATACAATTTAAAAACCGGAATTATTTCGGCAGCGCACTCAAAAGGAAAACACACTACTACCTTTACCGAATTACTTGAATTAGATTTTGGTGGTTTTGTTATTGATAGCCCAGGAATAAAAGAATTAGGTTTAGTAGAAATGAAACGCGAAGAAGTAGGTCACTACTTTCCTGAAATACGCGAACACATGAACGATTGTAAGTTCAACAACTGCATCCACGAAAACGAACCACAATGCGCAGTTAAAGCTGCCGTTGAAAGCGGGGCAATAAACGAAGAGCGCTACATCAATTACTTAAAAATGATGAATGGTGATGAGATGGATTGGAATGAGTGGGATTGATTACGAATTGATATGAATATACTAATCATTGGGTATTGTTTGTTGAAAGAACTCATAAACAGAAAAGTAAAATATTCATTAAATTAGTATGGATTAAAAGTTAACGCCAAGATGAAAAAATTATACCTTCTTTATCTAGTAATCCTTTTCTCTCTTAGGATTTTTGCCCAGAAATCACCTGCAACAAATGAATACTCAACTATAGATAAAAAGGCTCTAGCAATGCCCGATTCGCTTGGAAAAACAACAGAAAATATTGCCAATTATATAAACACAAACTTTAAAACCGATAAAGAAAAAACGCGAGCAATATTTATTTGGCTTGCTACTAATATTGAGTATGATATTGAAAACATGTACGCACTTAATTTTTATGAGAAAAAAGCGGAGAAGATTTCTAAATCATTAAAAACAAAAAAAGGAATTTGCGAAAACTATGCAGCCTTGTTTCATGATATTTGCAGTAAATCAGGAATCAAATCATTTGTTATAGAAGGTTACACTAAACAAAACGGATTTACCGATTACATTCCACATGCATGGTGTGCGGCTCGTGTTGATACTTCTTGGTTTATGTTCGATCCAACATGGGGTTCAGGATACATAAATGGAGGTAAATTTTATAAAAAAGTAAATAACGATTATTATAAAGTAAGCCCTGCCAAAATCATAAAATCTCATATGCCCTTTGATTATTTGTGGCAATTTCTTAATTACCCAATAACAAATCAAGAGTTTTATGATGGAAAAATTCAAGAGAATAAAACCAAACCCTTTTTCAGTTTTCTAGATTCAATTAAAATTTTCGAAACACAAAATCATATTGAACAATTAACCTCTACAAGTTATAGGGTAGAAAAAAACGGACTCAAAAACGCTATGATTTTTGACCGCCTACAACATATTAAACTTGAAATAGAAAATGATAAGCAAGCAAAAACAGTTGGTTTGTACAATTCTGCAGCAGATGAGTATAATAGAGGAATTAATGACTACAACGATTTTATAAACTATAAAAACAAACAATTTATTCCAAAAAAAACTGACCCAGAAATTCAGGCTATGCTTGATACTTCTGAGAACAAATTAAAAGGGGCAAAAACTAAACTAGAACAAATTTCTAATCCTGATGCCAATGCATTAAACATGATTAAGCAACTTAATAAATCTATTAACGATGCCTCTGCACTTGTGAAAGAACAACAGGATTGGTTAAAGCTTTATTTTAGCAAAAGTCCAAACAAAAGAAAGTCAATGTTTTTCCAACAGAAAACAACTGTTTTTGGAATTCCTGTTAACTAAAACTCAATTCTCCCCCATCACAACCATCTTCCCTGTAATCAATTGGCTGCCATCCGAAAGATAGATTCGGAAAAAATAAACGCCATTTCCTCTAAACATTGCACGGCTTATTGGGTAGGAGCCGGTGTACACATATTCATCGCGGTAAATGAAAAAGCCTTTTGGGTCTGCAATTTCTAAAACCCATTGTTGCCCCTGTGTATAAATGAATTCCAGTCTCGAAAAATCTACAATAGGATGTGGCAATATTTTAAAATTACCAAACACATCGCCCATATTTACAACAATTATGTTTGATTCGGCGGTGCCGCCCAAACGTACTTTGTAATAATATTTTTTTGTTGGATCGGGTGGATAATCTTGATACGAGTAATCTTGTGTATTACCTCCTACCGAACCAAAAACAGTGTTGACTGTAATGTAACCAAACATTGAGTCAGTTGAACGCATTAACTCAGCGCCGTTGTAAAAGCCTGTACTAGCAGTTATGGTATAATCAATTTGCACGGTGGCATTGTTTAGTACTTTCGACCTTAAATTAATAACGCTTGGGTACAACTGCGAAAAGCCTTTGGTAGAAAGGAAAATCAACAATAGCGCTATTTTAATAGTGTTTTTCACAAATGGAATAAAAACAAATATAGCAATTAAAGATTGGCAAAAAAGTATGTTCTGATGTTAAAAATTGTATATTTAATTAATATTTCGAGATTATGAAGATTGGGGTTAAACTTACGGTTACGTTTTTTAGTATAGCATTTTTGTCGGTTATCGTTATCGGCTACATCTCTTACAACAAAGGAAAAAAATCCCTTGAGCAAGAATCGTTCAACCGCCTTACTGCTGTGCGCGAAATGAAAGCGACACAAATTGAAGATTATTTTAAATTAATTCAAGACCAAGCAAGCAGCTTTTCGCAAGATCCAACAGTTATTGAAGCTATGAAAAGTTTCAAGAGTGGATTTAATAATACAAACACAACAACAGATTTCGAAAACAAAAAAAACAAATTAGGAGAATACGTAAAAACAGAATTCTTACCTAAGCTAAACAAGAACATTGATAAGGCGGCTAATTTAGAAAGCGAATTGTGCTCTAACCCAAAAGGAATTGCATTGCAATATCAATACATCGTAAACAATCCAAATCCTTCAGGAAAAAAACAAGATTTAATTGACACCAAAGAAAACAATGAATACGATGTTGCGCACAAAACTTTTCATCCTTTCTTTAAAAATTTCCTTGACAAATTTGGTTACTATGATATTTTCTTGATTGATAATGAAAACGGTAATATTGTTTACACTGTTTTTAAAGAATTAGATTTTGCAACCTCCTTACATAACGGACCTTTTAAAACTACCAATTTAGCTGATGCATTTAGGTACGCTGATTATTCTAAAAACGATAATGAAGTTCAGTTTGTAGATTTTAAGCCTTACCATCCTTCATATAATTCGCACGCATCCTTTATTGCGGTACCAATTATAGATAACGGTGAAAAAATCGGAGTGTTGGTTTTTCAAATGCCTATTGACAAAATTAATGATATCATGACAAGCAAACATCAATGGGATAGTGTTGGTTTAGGAAAATCAGGCGAAACCTATATTGTTGGTGGAGATTTTACTTTAAGAAGTCAATCACGTTTTTTTATTGAAGACAGTGTTGGTTATTTTAATTTGATGCGTTCGATTAATGTTCCTCAAGCTACTATTTCTAAAATGCAAACATTTAAAAGCACCATTGGTTTACAAAACATAAATACCGAAGGAACAAAAGCTGCATTAAATGGAGAGATAGGTGCAAAAATATTTAATGATTACAGAAACCTACCTGTACTATCATCATATAAACCATTAAAAATCCAAGGGATGAAATGGGTTATAATGAGTGAGATTGACGAGGCTGAAGCATTTGAACATGTTTACGATTTAAGAAATAAGATTTTAATTTTCGCTTCTGTACTTGCCCTTTTCATTTTCGGAATCTCTTTGTTTGTTGCAAAACAAATTACTAAACCAATAAAAGAATTAACCTATGATGCACGTCAATTACAAAAAGGAAATTTTGATGTAGAAATTACAATTGATAGAAAAGATGAGATTGGTGTGCTTGCCATGAGTTTCAAAAAAATGCAGCATTCGATGAAAAAATTGATTGCCGAATTAAAAGAAATTAATCACAACCTCGAAGAAAAAGTTGCAGAGCGTACCCAAGACCTACAATTACAAAAGGAAATGGTTGAACACAAAAATAAAGAAATTGTAGACTCGATTAATTATGCAAAACGTTTGCAACAAGCTATTCTACCTACCCTAAACGCCGTTTATACTAATTTACCTTCTTCATTTATTTTATACAAACCAAAAGATATTGTTGCTGGCGATTTTTATTGGATGGAAAAAGTAAATGAACCTGATGGCTCAGAAAGAATTTTATTAGCAGCTGCAGATTGCACAGGTCATGGGGTACCAGGTGCAATGGTAAGTGTAGTTGGGGCAAATGGTTTAGAACGCTGTGTAAAGGAATTTATGCTTCACAAGCCTTCTGATATTTTAGATAAGCTTACCGACTTAGTAATTAAAACATTTGATACTACCGAAGAAGAAGTAAAAGATGGAATGGATATTACTTTGGTTTCGATAAATAAAGAAAATAAAACACTTGAATTTGCTGGAGCTAACAATCCGCTTTGGATTATACGACAAGATATTGAAGGCTTAGAGTTAATTGAAGTAAAAGCCGACAAACAACCCATTGGTAAATTTGATTACCGTAAACCTTTCACAAACCACACCATCCAACTAAAAGAAGGTGATTGCATTTATTTATTTACCGATGGATATGCAGATCAGTTTGGTGGGCCACAAGGTAAAAAGTTTAAATACAAAACGCTAAAAGACCTTTTAATGAGTTTGTATAGCAGTAATATGCAAATGCAACATATTAAAATAAATGAAGCCTTTGAAGAGTGGAAATCTGAATACGAACAGGTGGACGATGTTTGTATTATAGGCTTTAGGCTATAATACAAACGAGTAGTTTACCCTGAGCTCGTTGAAGGGACGTGTGTATCACCGGTTTCAGGGTGTAAGGAAATATTAGAAAAATTGGCTTTTTTAGCTTAAATTTGCGCCCTTAAATTTCTATCATGATTACGGTATCCAACATCACCTTGCAATATGGCAAGCGCGTATTATTCGACGAAGTAAATATCAAATTTATTCCGGGCAATTGTTATGGTATTATTGGTGCTAATGGCGCTGGTAAATCTACCTTCATGAAAATCCTTTCGGGAGAGATTGAAGCTAACAAAGGAGATGTAAATATTCTTCCTGGTTTACGTATGAGTGTATTGAAACAAAATCACTTTGAGTTTGATGAGTTTCAAGTACTAGAAACCGTTATTATGGGAAACAAGCGATTGTTTCAAATAATGAAAGATAAAGATGCAATTTATGCAAAGGAAGATTTTAGTGAAGCGGATGGAATAAAGGCAGCTGAATTAGAAGGTGAGTTTGGTGAAATGAATGGTTGGAATGCAGAAAGTGATGCCGCTACTTTGCTTGCTGAATTAGGAATTCCAGAAGATTATCATTACAAAGAAGTAAAAGATTTAACGGGTAAAGAAAAAGTAAAAGTTTTATTAGCTCAAGCATTATTCGGTAACCCAGATATCCTTTTATTAGATGAGCCTACCAATGATTTGGATGTTGAAACTATTTCTTGGTTAGAAAATTTTCTTGCTGATTTTCAAAACACGGTTATTGTTATTTCCCATGATCGTCACTTTTTAGATGCAGTGTGTACACACATTTGTGATATTGATTATGGTAAATTGCAAAGTTATACTGGTAACTATAGTTTCTGGTATCACATGAGTCAGTTAGCATTAAAACAACGTAGCGACCAAAATAAAAAGATTGAAGATAAACGAGCAGAGTTACAAGATTTCGTAAGAAGATTCTCTGCAAATGCAAGTAAATCGAGCCAAGCAACAAGTCGTAAAAAATTATTAGAGAAATTAGTTGTAGATGAGATTCCTGCAAGTAATAGAAAATATCCTGCAATCATTTTTAATCAATTGCGCGAAGCAGGTGATCAAATTTTACACATCGAAAATTTAAGTAAATCAAATGCAGACGGTGTATTGTTTAAAAATGTACACATCAATGTTCGCAAAGGAGATAAGATTGCTTTCCTAGCAAAAAATCATTTAGCAATTACTTCTTTATTCCAAATTATAAATAAGGAATTAGAACCAGATAGCGGAACTTTTGAATTTGGTACAACTATCAATACATCTTATTTACCAAATGAAAACGCTTCGTACTTTCAAGTAGATTATAATTTAATTGATTGGTTACGTCAATACTCAACAGATAAAGATGAAACATACATTCGTGGTTTCTTAGGTAAGATGTTGTTTAGTGGTGAAGAGGTTTTAAAAAAGTGTAATGTATTATCGGGTGGTGAAAAAGTACGTTGTATGTTATCGCGTATGATGCAAATGAATGCAAACTTCTTAACTATGGATGATCCAACCAATCACTTGGATTTGGAAGCGATTATTTCGTTAAACGAAGGCATGAAAGATTTTAAAGGAACTATCCTTTTCACATCACATGATCATGAGTTAACACAAACAATTGCCAATCGTATTATCGAATTAACTCCAAACGGAATGATTGACAAGTCATGTACGTATGATGAATACTTAGCAAGCGAGGATGTGCAGAAGCAACGTGAGGCTTTGTACGGGGTTAAGAAGAAGAAGTAATTAGCATTATGGCTCATGTCTTTTCTCGATACATCCGCCGAAAAGGCGGACACTCGAAATGACATGAATGAAATATTTCAAATGAAAACGATAGTCAGGTCGAGTGTTTTTTGTTGACTGGAGAATTGTACTTTAGCAGACAAGTCACAACGGCCAACAAAAAAAGTATCGAGACCTACCTTTTCTTTTTCTTCGCCTTTCCTGAAGGCCATTTTCTATCCGATTTTTTTTCTGGTTTCTTTTCGTCTCTTCTTTGTGGGCGTGGACCTGAGCTGCGGTATGATGTTGCGTTTCCTTCATCAGAGCGCATTTTTTCTCCGCTTTCAGGATCACTTACAAAAGCATAATCCAATTGTTTGCGAATAACATCTGCTTTCTTAACCTCTACCCAAACTGTATCACCTAAAGCATAGATGATTCCTTTGTTGCGGCCAACATAACGATAACTCTCTGCTTCAAAATAATAATTATCATCGCGCATATCACGCATACGAATCATTCCTTCGCATTTGTTTTCGTTTATCTCAACATAAATTCCCCACTCGGTAACCCCGGTAATGGTTCCTTTAAATGATTGCCCCACTTTATCCGACATAAACTCAACTTGTTTGAATTTAATTGATGCGCGCTCAGCTTCTGCCGCCATACGCTCCATGTCGGATGAATGTTTACACAACATTTCTAATTCGTTTTTATCCGAATAGGTTGTTCCAGTTAAATGTGCTTGCAATAAACGATGCACCATTACATCTGGGTAACGACGAATAGGTGAGGTGAAATGTGTGTAGAATTCAAATCCTAAACCATAATGACCTGCATTATTAATTGTGTAAATAGCTTTTGGCATCGAACGCAAAGTAAGAAGCTCAATCATGCTACCTTCTTTTTTACCTTTCACATCAATTAATAATTTGTTGATTGAATCAACAGTTGATTTTTTATCTTTTAAACTTACATTGTAACCGAACTTATTTACAAATTGAGAAAGCGAATTCAATTTATCTTCATTAGGCACATCATGTATACGATACACCATTGGTTTACCTTCTTCTTTTTTGCCGCGCTTCTCTTCTTTAGGTTTGCCAAGTAATTCAGCAACTTTACGATTTGCAAGCAACATAAAGTCTTCAATTAGTTTATGTGCATCTTGTTGCACTTTAAAGTAAACACCTAATGGTTTACCTTCATCATCCAAATTAAATTTAACTTCTTCTTTATCAAAGAAAATAGAGCCTTTGCGTGTACGTTCTGCACGAAGCTTTTTAGCTAGGCGGTCTAATATTAAAATCTCTTCCTTAAAATCTCCTTCTTTTGTCTCAATTATTTTTTGAACTTCTTCGTAAGCAAATCTTCTGTCGGAAAAAATAATTGTTTTACCATACCAGTCTTTTACAATCTTTGCATTCTCATCCATTTCAAATACTGCACTAAAACAATATTTTTCTTCGTTAGGGCGTAATGAACAAACAAAATTACTTAACACTTCAGGCAACATCGGAATTACTCTATCCACAAGGTACACAGAGGTAGCACGATTTACAGCTTCTTTATCAAGAATGGTGTCCGGTTTTAAATAATGAGTAACATCGGCAATGTGAACACCAATTTCATAATTACCGTTTTCCAATTTTAGGAAAGACAAGGCATCATCAAAATCTTTTGCATCATGTGGGTCGATGGTGAAGGTGGTGATTTTCCTAAAATCTCTTCTGCGTGCAACTTCTGTTTCGGTAATTTCCGTATTAATTTGTTTCGCTGCTTTTTCTACCTCCTTTGGAAACTCAGGTGGCAAGCCATACTCAGCCATAATTGCATTTATCTCGGTAGTGTGCTCGCCTGGGAAACCAAATATTTCGGTAACCTCACCAGTAGGGCTTGATTTAACAGAATCCCAACTTATTAATTTCACTAATACCTTTTGTCCGTTTTGTGCATTCTTTGTTTTCTCAACGGGAATATAAAAGTCAACATGAATTTTATTACTATCAGCAACAACAAAACATGTTTTAGGAGTTACTTGAATGGTTCCAACAAAATGTGTTCTGTTGCGTTTTATTACTTCTTTTACTTCACCTTCTTTTTTACGCTTGCTTCCCGGATAAATATAAACCTTTACTAAATCGCCTTGCAAGGCGTCTTTTGTTTTTTTCTCTGCAATGTAAACATCATCTTCCATATCGGTAACTACCACATAAGCAGCTCCAGTTGCAGTAAAATCAATAACTCCAGTTAAGTACTGTTTATTCTCTTTGTACATGTATTTACCTAGTTCGGTTTGTACAATAAAACCTTGAGTAACTAATTTTTCTAATATTTCAATTACCTGCAAGCGTTCCGACTCATTGTCAATTTCCAATCCAGCTCCAACTTGTTTATAGTTGAGTGCTTTACCTGCATTGTTTTTCATGAGGTCTAACACTTCTTCAAAAAGATAACGTTGCTTAGGTTTATTTGCTCTCGACATAAAAAATAGTTTGTATAAAGTTAAAAAACTAAATGCGTATTAACTAGCGGGTGGAAAATAGTATTAAGAGAATTATAAACATCGTTATTATTGAAAAAAGAAAGATTGAAGAAGGAAAATTGGAAAGAGTAATTTGTTAGGTCGAGCGCAGTCGAGATTTATAACAAAATTCCGATAAGCCCCTTCTCGACTGCGCTCGAAGTGACAATTTGAAACTATAAAGTTTCGATTACCTTATCAACTGCCTTCGGCAGAAATTCATATTCTAACTGATGAATTTTTTCAGCAAGTGTTTCAGGAGTATCGTTTGCGTTTACTTCACATTTAGCTTGTAAAATAACTTCTCCTTTGTCGTATTCTTCGTTTACGAAATGAATGGTGATTCCACTTTCATTTTCTTGCGCTTCAATTACCGCTTTGTGAACATTTGTCCCATACATTCCTTTGCCTCCAAATTTTGGAAGTAAAGCGGGGTGAAGATTAATGATGCGGTTTGGAAAGGCTTTTACCAATGCTTCGGGCACTTTTAATAAAAAGCCAGCAAGCACAATTAAATCTACTTTTTCGGTTTGTAAAAAATCGATTAACTGCTCAGTATAATTTGTTAAAGCTGTTTTGGAAATGATTTGAATATTTTTGCGGTAACGGTTTGCTCTTTCAACAATCCCTGCATTTTCGTTATTCGTAATAACGAGCTTAATTTTTACATTGGTTGAGTTTGCATAGTAGTTAAACAAATTCTCAGCGTTTGAACCGCTTCCCGAAGCAAAAATGGCAATATTTATCATACACAAAAGTAAACAATATTTTATGATTTCTGTGGAGACAATTTATGCTTTGCTACTTTTTTAATCTATTTACAATCCATTTGAAATTACAACTATCTTTGCTCTAATGTCGAAAACAAAAACAACATTTTATTGTCAAAATTGCGGAACACAATCGTCTAAATGGGTTGGTAAATGCCCTAGTTGTAGCGAGTGGAACACCTTTGTAGAAGAAATTGTACAAAAAGACACTAAAAACAATCGACTTCAATTATTTACAGGAAACAAAAATGCAAAAGGTGAAACTAATAAGCCGGTTTTGTTACAAGAGATTGGTACAGCCGAATATCCTCGTATTGCTGTTCCTGGAAAAGAACTAACTCGCGTACTTGGCGGCGGTATTGTTCCAGGAAGTATGGTATTATTTGGTGGTGAGCCTGGTATTGGTAAATCAACATTAATGCTACAATTGGCATTACGATTGAAAAATTTAAAAGTACTTTATGTTAGCGGAGAAGAAAGCGAGCAGCAAATAAAAATGCGTGCCGATAGAATTGGCGTTACAACCGATAACTGCTTCATACTTCAAGAAACAAATACTCAAAATATTTTTCATCAAATAAATGAAATTCAACCTCAGCTTGTAATTATAGATTCGATACAAACACTTCACACTAGTTATATCGAGAGTAGCCCAGGAAGTGTAAGCCAAGTAAGAGAATGTGCTGCAGAGTTTTTACGTTTTGCAAAAGAAACTAATACGCCTGTTTTTATGATTGGGCACATTACCAAAGAAGGTAGTTTAGCTGGCCCGAAAGTATTGGAGCACATGGTTGATACAGTTTTACAATTTGAAGGAGACAGAAATCACGTGTATCGTTTACTGCGCACAACTAAAAATCGTTTTGGTAGCACTAATGAATTAGGAATTTATGAAATGCAAGGTGAAGGTTTAAAAGAAGTAACTAATCCTTCTGAAATATTAATTACCAATCGTGATAATCCAACTAGTGGAGTTGCAATTGCAGCAAGCTTAGAAGGAAATCGTCCTTTATTAATTGAAACGCAAGCCTTGGTAAGTAGTGCTGCTTATGGCACACCTCAACGTTCTTCAACGGGATTTGATTTACGTCGTTTGTCTATGTTACTTGCGGTGCTAGAGAAACGTTGTGGTTTTAGATTAGGAGTGAAAGATGTTTTCTTAAACATTGCAGGCGGAATTAAAATAGAGGACCCAGGTGTTGACCTTGCATTAGTATGCGCTATCCTTTCTTCGAATGAAGACATGAACATTCCTCAAAATTATTGCTTCGCTGGGGAGGTTGGTTTAACTGGAGAAATAAGGCCAGTAAGCAAAATTGACCAGCGTATTGCAGAGGCAGAAAAATTAGGATTCGCTAAAATATTTATCTCTGGATACAACTTAAAAGGCTTAGAAAAACGCAAGTCAACTATTGAAATAGTGAGCGTTTATAAAATGGAAGAAGTGTTTTCTGCAATTTTTGGGTAACATTTTGTAAATGCTCTAAACATTGGTTGTTATTGACTTTCACGGCATTCTCCTCAACCTTATTCAAGGTTATTAACAAGTGTATGTAAAAAAGTTAATATCCCACACTTCATTTAGCGCATTAAATGTTCGCAACTTAGCCTATCAATAATACTCCCATGCTAAGACGAATTAAAATAGTTTTTTTACTGCTCCTATTAGTGGGTGCGGTAAAAGCACAACCAAAAAACGAGAAGATCTCCCGTTTAGCAGAAGATGCAGAAGTATACATGGAAGATGAAGACTGGGATAAGGCTTATGAAACCTATGACAAAATAATTCAAATCGATAACTCAAATCCATTTTTTAAATTTAGAAAAGGGGTTTGTGCTCTAAGACTTGCAGACAAAAAGGAAGAAACAATTAAATTATTTGAAGAAGTATTAAAAGAAAGTCCAGAAGATAAAATTGTATTGTATTTTCTTGCAAGAGCGTATCATCATAATTATCAATTCGAAAATGCGATTAAATACTTTGATGAATACCTAGCAAGTGGGCCTGTTGATGAGCAATACATTGATGAAGCAAAACAATACAAAACCAATTCTCAATTTGGTATCAACTTAACTAAAACAATGGTAGAGGCTGACATCAGAAATTTAGGTGCGCCACTAAACTCCAATGGCAATGAGTATGTCCCTGTTATTTCTGCCGATGAATCAATTATTATATTTACTTATAAAGGATCAAAAAGTATAGGGGGCTTGCAAAATGAAAAGTTTAAAAAAGATGAACATGGTGTATATTATGAAGATATTTATATTTCGAAAAAAGCAAACGATAGTTTATGGGGAGAGCCAGGAAGTATCGGGGAAAATATAAACACAAATCACAATGACGCATCAATAGCGCTATCTCCAGATGGCCAAGAGCTATACATTTTTTATAGCGATGAAAAAAACGGTGGCGACATCTACGTTTGTAATTTAGAAGGAGAAGCTTGGAGTAATCCAAAACCTTTAAATTCAAATATTAACACTAAGTATTGGGAAGGAAGTTGTTCTATCACTGCAGATGGCAAACATCTTTATTTTGCAAGTGAAAGGCCTGGTGGATATGGAAAAAAAGATTTGTATGTTTCAACAAAACAAGGAGATGGCAGCTGGGGGCCAGCTGAAAATTTAGGGCCAACTTTAAATACAAAATACAACGATGACGATCCATTTATTCACCCAGATGGCATCACTTTATTCTTTAGTTCACAAGGACATAAAAGCATTGGTGGTTTCGATATCATGTACTCTATAAAAAAAGACGGAAGATGGATAGAGCCAACAAATATGGGTTATCCTTTAAATACAACCGATGACGACAGATATTATGTAATTACAGCTAAAGGTGATCGCGGTTATTTTTCATCTAATAGAAATAGTAAACAAAGCGGGGGTAACCAAGATATTTATACAGTAACACCTGGAATTGTTGGTGAAAAACCAGTTTTAGCAATGGTAATTGGTAATATTTATGGTAATGATATTCCAATGGAAGCGTCTGTTGAAATTGTAAAAAAGAGCTCTGGAGAAGTTATCGGGCCATTTCACTCAAACAAAAAAACTGGAAAATACTTAGTTGCTTTAAGTCCAGGAGAAAACTATACGTTCAAAATTAAAGCTGAGACCTTTGCAGATTATCAAGAAGATTTTGACATTGCACGTTTAAGTAAATTTGTAGAGATACGTAAAGATTTTCATTTAGTAAAAGATGGGTATGTTGACCCACACATCCAAGATGTAAAACAATTAAATGAAATACTTACTGCAATGCTTGATACAGTAACAAGTGTAGCATCTTATAACAAAATAGTTGATTCATTAAAAGTACTTGAAACAATTGCTCACAATGACACAACAAAACCCAAAACTGTTACTACACCAATAGAAACAGTTGATATGTGCGCTGCTTTTAAATCACTTGATTTTTCGGCTTTAAAAAATAAGAGCTTAAACAATCCTGAAGTTTACAAAATGCTATTAGCAATTGGAGATAAAGTTTCTTGTAGTAAAATTGAATTTAAAGTACAAATTGCAGCATATCGTAAACCAGAAAATTACAAATGGGATCATTTAGCTTCCTTTGGTACTCCAGAGAAAACTCCTTATCCTGATGGTATTACTCGTTTTACACAAGGAAAATTTACAACCATCACTGATGCTGAAAAACTAAGACAAAAAACAATTGCTAAAGGACAAAAAGATGCCTGGATCGTTGGTTTTATTGATGGTAAACGTTATACCTTAGAAGAGCTAATTATGGTTGATTTCTTTAATAAGAACATTGTTCAGTTCAATGAAAATCTTCAATTACTAAGAGATTATATTGTTTTTAAATAAACTGATTTTAGTATAAAAAAAGGCCTCTTCCGATAAAGAAGAGGCCTTTTTCATTTCAATTAAACCAATAATCTTAAATTACATAACTCAACTTCATCATATTGGTTCTGCCTCGCTCATTCATTGGCATACTAGCAATGTTAATAATCATATCATCATCTTTTACTAAGCCTTGATCTTTTACATACTTCTGTAAATCAGCAAAGGTAACATCCGTGCTTTCGTATTTATCATAGTAAAAACCACGCACTCCCCATACTAAGCTAAGTGCAGTAAGTAATGAATTATTATCAGTAAATATATATACGTTTGCTTTAGGGCGGTGACTTGCTAACTTATATGCCGTGTATCCACTGTTAGACATAGAAATAATAGCTTTTACACCAGCAGTTTTAGCTAAGGTACAAGCGCTGTAACAAATGGTATCTGTTACATAAGTAATTGTTTTCATTTCCGGAGCATGCTCACGGTAGTATATATCTTCTGATTTTTCTACTTGAGTAATTACCTTTCTCATTATCTCAACCACTTTTACTGGGTATTTACCTACAGATGTTTCTGCGCTTAGCATTACTGCATCTGCACCATCCATAACAGCATTAGCAACATCATTAACTTCAGCGCGTGTTGGAGTAAAACTAGTAATCATGCTCTCCATCATTTGCGTTGCAATAATAACTGGCTTAGATGCATTAATACATTTTTTTACCATCATCTTTTGCAACATAGGAACTTCTTCCATTGGTAATTCAACACCTAAATCACCACGAGCAACCATTAATCCATCAGTAACATCAATAATATTATCAATTTCACGAACAGCTTCTGGCTTCTCAATTTTAGCAATTACACGCGTTTTCTTTCCTTTACTTTTAATAATTTCTTTTAATTCAACGATATCTGTCACCGAACGAACAAATGATAAACCCACCCAATCAAAATCATTTTCCAAAACAAAATCTAAATCGCGTAAATCTTTTGGAGTTAAACAAGGTAAAGAAATTTTTGTATTCGGAAGGTTAACCCCTTTTTTAGAAGAAAGTGTTCCGCCAGATATAATGGTTGCTCTAACTTCATCGTTTCCATTGGTAGAAACAACTTTTAAATGTAATTTACCATCATCGATTAAAACCAACTCACCTACTTTAACATCCTTTGGAAACTGTGGATAGGTGATATAAATTTTATGATCATCTCCTTCACACTCGCTAGTTGTAATAATTATTTCTTTGCCATTAACTAACTCAACAGCATTGTTTTTTACCATACCTATACGAAGCTTAGGCCCTTGTAAATCTCCAAGAATACCAACAAACCTTCCAAGTTTTTTATTTAATTCGCGAATGTTATTTACAGTTTGTTGTACTGCACTATAATCACCATGCGAAAAATTGATTCGGCAGATATCTAAACCTGCTTCAAACATTTCTTCTAATACCTTGATATCAGCAGTTGCCGGACCCATAGTGGCAACAATCTTTGTTTTATTGTAATTTAATCCCATAATCTAAATTGAGTAAGATACGAATGTACAAAAATCGGAGTAAAAAAGCAAAGAGACGTTAGCTAAACGCTAAAGTATAGTTAATTCAGCACCTCAAAAGCTTTTGCAAAAGCCGCGATTGTTTTTTCTATATCCTGTTTCGTATGCGCTTCACCTATAAAACCAACCTCGTAACCAGAAGGTCCAAGATAAACTCCATTTTCGAGCAAGGCTGCATGTAATAAACGGAAGTGTTTCATACTATCTCCATCAATAGCTTCTGCTGTTTGTATGTTATCATTACTAAATGCAATCCAAAAAATAGAACCTATTGAGTGTATTTTAAATGGAATGTTTTTATTTGTGTAAACAGCATTTATTCCCGCTATTAATTGCTTGGTTTTATCTTCTAGGTTTTTATAAAAGTTTGGTTTTAAGCACTCACTTAATTGCGCAATGCCCGCAGCCATAGCAACTGGATTACCACTTAAGGTTCCAGCTTGATAAACACCTCCATCAGGAGAAATACAAGCCATTATTTCTTTGCTTGCCCCATAAGCTCCAACAGGGAAACCGCCTCCAATAATTTTACCATAAGTAACAATATCAGGTGTAATTTCATAATGCCCCGCTGCTCCTTCAAAACCAACACGGAAACCTGAAATCACTTCATCAAAAATTAAAAGCGATTTGTATTGCTTTGTAATATCTCTTAAGAATTGTAAATAATCTTTGTCCTGCAATAACAAACCGTTGTTTGCGGGAATGGGTTCTATAATGATACAAGCAATATCATTTCCAAATTGTTCGAATGCTTTTGTTACTGCATCTTTATTGTTTAAAGAAACAACAATTGTATCGTTAACAACACTCTCAGGCACACCTGCAGAAGAGCTATTACCAAAGGTTACTAAACCTGAACCCGCCTTTACTAATAAAGAATCGCTGTGCCCATGATAACAACCTTCGAATTTTAAAATTTTTGATTTGCCTGTGTAACCACGTGCTAAACGTATTGCGCTCATTACCGCTTCGGTACCACTGCTTACAAAACGAATTTTTTCTACGTATTTATTATTAGATATAATAAGCTTAGCTAATTCATTTTCCAATTCGGTTGGCGCACCAAAAGATGTTCCGTTATACATTACTTCCGAAACTTTTTTCAGCACTACCTCATTTGCATGCCCTAAAATAAGCGGCCCCCAGCTTGCGCAATAATCAATAAATTCATTTCCATCAGCATCCCAAATATGAGCGCCTTTGCCTTTTTTAATAAACAATGGTGTTCCTCCTACGCTTCTAAATGCACGTACAGGTGAGTTTACTCCACCAGGAAAATAATTTAAAGCTTCAGTATATAATTCGTTTGATTTTGTGCGATTCATGAGTTTATTATTTTCACAAAAATACGAATTGAAACGTTATTGTAATAAATACTTGACGAATTAAGTTTTTATGTATTTTCGCCCATAATTACGAGTGATAAGTAATATATTATCGTCTATAATTGTAATGGGTTAAATCCCTAATAAAAATGAAAGCTTTTGTTGCCATATTGTTACTGGCTGGGATTCTACTCCAAACCTCCGCAAAGCTTGCTATCATTATAAATTTCGAGGCCAACAGAGAATACATTGCAAAAAATCTTTGTGAAAAAAAGGATGAACCTGATTCTTGCTGTAAAGGTTCTTGTCAATTAAATAAAAGTTTAGAAGAAGAAGAAAAACAAGAAAGCTCGATTCCTGGAACGGATATAAAAGAAAAGTTTGAAACCCTAACTTGTACTTTAACTGATAAAGATCAGTTGTTCATTTATGAAACAACCATTGCTTTTGTTGAGTATTACAGCATAAAAAAACCGTTGGAAATTTGCAATTCTGTCTTTCATCCGCCAAATCTAATTGCGTAAAACAAAACCAACTCTTATTATTTAAACCATTTGTATTATAAAGGCCTTTGGCATAACTTTATAATAGAGTGTACGTTTATTTCTCGTAACTATTAATTAAAAAATGACAATATTAATTTTTATATTGTTCATACAACTATGCATTTTAGTTGGTGAACTAAGAAGTATTAATAGATACTTCGATAAAATTTTAAACAAATAACACAACTATGAAAAACTTATTTTTAGTAAGCGCCCTATTAACTATACTTTCATTTTCATCATGTAAAAAGAATGAATTAGGAGGTAAATCAAGTATAAAGGGTAAGGTATCTCACCATGAAAAAGCAATTGCTTATGCAACGGTTTACATTAAGTTTGATTCAAAAGAATCAGCAGGCACTGATGTTTCAAAATATGATACAAAAGTACAAGCAGATGCAAATGGTAATTACGAATTCCCTTCTTTATACAAAGGAAACTATTATTTGTATGCTGTTGGTGAAGATCTTGCTGTGCCTCCTCCTTATATTGTTTTTGGTGGGGTTCCCGTAAAATTAACCAAAAAAGAATCAATTAGTATTGACATCCCAGTAACAGAAGGAGATTAAAAGATGAGACTTTTTTTCGCTTTCACATTCATATGTTTTAATACATATGCTTGTGACATCTGTGGCTGTTTTATGGGTATCACACCTTATGATAATCAGAGCCAGCTCTCTATTTATCACCGATACCGCGTGTTTAATGGATATCGTAATTATCACCAGCAGGGAAGTTTTTTTCCTGCTGGTGCATATAAGGTAATGCATGGTGGCACAGTTCCTACAACTGGACCTATAAAAACCTATTCAAGTAAAGACTATGAATCCTACAAAGTATATGAATTAAGAGCTAAATACTATATCCATCATCGTGTAGAAATAAATGCAATTATACCTATTAATAGTAATAAAAGTAAAGAAGACACAGTAATTTATGAGCACATAGGACTAGGAGACCCAACTTTTTTTATAGGTTATCACGCAATCAAGAAGGTGGATTACGAAAAGTTTCAACACAGATTAATTATTGGAACGGGAATGAAAATTCCGATGGGTAATAATTATGCAACTGATATTAACCATTATCGACTACCCTTTTTGATGCAACCTGGTACAGGAAGTGTTGATGCATTTTTATACGCAAATTACGTTTTCGGATTTCGTAAATTTGGTTTTAGTATTAACTCAACTTATAAATTAAATGGAACGAATTACTATAAAGAACACATAGCAAATAGCAGTAGTAATTACTTAAATATATTTTACAAATTCAAAATAAAAAACTTCATTTTTATTCCATCTATTCAATCCTATTATGAAAACACCAATGGTTTGTATATAAATAAAGTATTACAACAAGGTACTGCCATGAATTGCTTATTGATTGGTCCAGGCTTAGATTTGTACTTTAAAAACGTATCGTTTTCAACTGCTTGGCAATTTAATGCATATGAAAAAACAGGAAAAGATAATTTAAATTGTAAAGGAAGAATAGTTGTTGGGCTAACTTATAATTTTAACCAAACAAAATATTTGATTGGAAAAAGGAAAGAGTAACTGTTAAAACTTAATTCCAATAACAAGTATATCATCTACTTGTTCGTAAGTGCTGCCCATCCACTCACTAATTTCAAAATCAAGTGATTTGTGTTGCATTATCATATCTTGATTTTGGATACTTAGTAATACCTCTTTAAATCGTTTGGTCATTAGCTTTTTACCATTAGCGCCACCAAATTGATCAGCATAACCATCACTGCTCATGTAGATTGTATCTCCTTCTGCAAACTGTAATGAATGAGTTGTATAATGTTGTGATTCATCGGTGAATCCACCAATAGCACATTTTGTTGCCTTTATTTCCTCTACCTCCGTTGCACCTTTTCTAATTATCCATAAAGCTCTATTTGCACCAACATATTTTACAACTTTGTTATTATAATCAATAGCACACAAAGCTAAATCCATACCATCACGGGTTTGATTTTCGCGTTGTTTTAATGCATCTTGAACTCCTCTGTTTAACAAAGACAAAATTTCTGAAGGATCCTTTGTATGCATAGTTAGAATGATTTCGTTTAACAACGAACTTCCCACCATACTCATGAACGCTCCGGGAACACCATGACCTGTACAATCTACAGCTGCTATGTAATCAACACCCTCTCGATGACTAAACCAATAAAAATCTCCTGACACTACATCACGAGGTTTAAATAAAATAAAACTTTGCGGCAAATTTTTCTGGATTGTTACATCCGAAGGTAGCATTGCACGTTGAATACGTTCTGCGTAGTTAATACTATCCTTAATATCGTGAAGCGCGTCAAATAATTTATGATTCGACTCTTTTAATTCCAATGTACGCTCTTCTACTTTTTGTTCTAATACCTTTTTCTCTTTCTCTAGTTGTGCTGTTCTGTATCTAATAAAAGTAATAATACTTGCTAAAATAATAACCACACACAAAGTATAAAACCACCATGTTTTCCAGAATGGCGGCGTAATTTCAAACGAATAACTAATACTCTCCGCACTCCAAATACCAGAGCTATTTTGAGCTTTTACTTTAAAAGTATATTTTCCTGGAGGAATGTTAGTGTAAACCGCTTCATTACGAACTGTTAAAGGAGACCAATCATCTTCGTATCCCTCTAACATAAATTGATAATGAATATTATCAACGGTTGTTGCTTGAAAAGCAAAAGAAAGATTGTTGTTTTTATACGACAAGGAAAGTCCAATCGGCAAATCATTACTAGGGTTTAACGAATCAGCAAATTTTGTCCAATCTACATGCTGATAGGATAATTTTATGTCATTTAAAACCAATTTTGGTGGAATGCTATGAGCCCAATCTAGCGAAGGGTCATAACGAGTTATACCGCCATTTGTGCAAAACCAAATGTTTTTTTTCGCATCAATAAAAACACCATTTTGATTTATTTCATTAGAGATAAAACCATTTTCATTATCAAAATATGTAATACTTGCTGCTGTTAATTCGTTGGACAATTTTATCCTATTAACTCCCTTATCTGTTCCTATCCATAAATCTCCTCCTTTAAAATCTATGCCATTAATTAGATTGGAGCATATTCCTGATTTTGTGTTGATAGAGGTATACTTTCCTTTGCTATATATAACAATTCCACCATCTTGTGTTCCAAAAAACACATCTCCCTTTTCGTTTCCTGTAATAGAAAAAACAGTGCTTAAGCTAACAGGCGCATCTGACAAGGATTTAAAGTGTTTTCCATCATATTTAAACACCCCGTTTTGTCCTGCAGCAGCATACAAATTATTGTTTACATCAAAGTAAAGAGAAAGAATGTCATCGCTGGTTAAGCCTTCATCCTTTACACTAATAGCTTCAAAATTGCTAATTTTAAAAAGACCATGTCCATATGTAGAAACCCAAATACTTCCATCTTTGTCTTCTACAATTTTATATGCAGGTTGAACAACATTAGAGCCAACATCCTTAAAAACTTTTACTTTCTCAAATGAGTTGCCATTGTGCTTAATCACAATTACACCTTCTGATTCAGTTGCAACCCAAATGTTGCCTTTTCTATCTTCATGAATAAAAGTAATACTAACATTATCTAAAGGTTTTATGTTTACTTTTTCGAATTTATCTCCATTAAAATAATCTAAACCATTTAATGAACCTGCTAATATTATTCCTTTTGAAGTATTTAATACCGCATATATTTTACTATTGCTTAACCCATCTTTTTGAGTATAACTTAAAATAGCCTCGTTCCTAAACATACAAACGCCACCACCATAAGTTCCAATCCAAATGTTCCCTTCATAATCTTCGGTAAGTGTTTGTATCCTAACAGATGAAAGACCTTCTTTTTCGCCAAACAATTTAAAATTGCCTTTTTTGTCTATTCTCAATAAACCATTATCTGCCGCAATCCATACGTTTTCGAATTTATCCTCAATTATTTTTCCTATTAAATCCCTTTCAATTAAATCATACTTTACATCTTCTATCTGCTCGTTTTTATATTTAAATACTCCATTTCCTGCACTTCCTATCCATATAGTTCCATTTTTTGTTTGCATTAAACTAAATGTTGAACAATCTTTGTATTCAGAACCAAAAACTTTTAAATGCTTCTTAAGTTTACCTTCCTTTGAAACATTAACTAATCCCTCATGATAAAGGCCCACCCATATTGACCCATTAATATCTTCTAATGTGCAAAACACATTATTTGATGGTAAGCAATTTGTCGTGTCTAAAGTTTGAGAAAGCTTTCCATTCTTAAAAACCTTTACTCCTGCTCCAAATGTTGAAACCCAAATAGAACCGTCCTTGTTTTTATTAATACCATAAACAGTATATTTACCTAAGCCATCCTTTTCGGTATAATTTTTAAAGGTTTTTCCATTAAACTTTGTAAGTCCTTCAATACTACCAATCCAAATATTATGCTCATCATCTTCATAAACGGCAGTAATATCATTGCTAATAATCCCATCTTCCTTTGTAAAACTTTTAAATGATTTTCCATCAAATCTACTTAAGCCTCCCCCTTGGGTAGCAAACCAAATATAACCTTCATTACTTTGATAAATAGCATTTATAGTAGAGTTAGCTAAACCATGTTTTGTGTTGTAAGTTTTAAAATTATACAACTGTGCAAACACATTACTTGCAGAGAATAGTAATAGTAAAAAAGTTATTTTTAAAAAGTGTTGCACAGATGGTAAATATATAAAATAAATGGCTTTTTCATACTGCCGTTTATCATTTATTTTACATTAATACAAGCTTATTTACAAGTAGTTACAATGTTAATAGCAATGTAAATAACTCATTTAAAGATGAGGGATTGATTTATCATTTAATCTCTAACTTGCCCTACTATGGAAAGCAATCAACAAAAAACACCAGGTTCATTTTATGTGCTCATATCCGTCTTCTTTTTTTGGGGATTTGTAGCAGCAAGTAATACAATCTTAATTCCCCTTTTCAAGAAACATTTCGACTTAAGTCAATCGCAATCGCAATTGGTTGACTCAGCCTTTTATGTTGCTTATGGAGTTGGTTCTTTAATTTATTTTTTATGGTCGGTGCTGGCAGGAGACCCGCTAAATAAAATTGGTTACAAAAAAGGTTTGATACTAGGTTTACTTATTTCTGCCGCGGGGACGTTGGTTTTTATTCCAGCTGCAAGTAGCAGTTCTTTTCCATTAATGTTAGCTGCTTTATTTTTAGTTGCCTTTGGTTTTGCACTACAACAAATTGTTGCTAATCCTTATGTTATTGCTTTGGGAAGCCCAGAAACAGGGGCTCACAGAAACACATTAGCTGGCGCAATAAATTCTTTCGGAACAACCATTGGTCCGCTATTAGTTGGTTACGCAATTTTTGGTGGCATTGGAAGTACTAGCGAAACAGTAGGATTGGAAACGGTAAAAACACCTTATCTAATTTTGGGAATTGCATTTGTTCTATTTGCAGCCTTGCTTGGTTTTTCAAAACTACCTCAAATTAAAAACGAAGAAAAAGCAAGTTTTGATTTAGGTGTGTTTAAATTTCCTCAACTTATTTTAGGAATGATTGCCATATTCATTTATGTTGGTGTTGAGGTTGGCGTGCAAAGTAATTTGCCAGAACTTATGAAACAACCTGAATACCTTGGATTAGAGGCAGGCAAAACAGTTCATTTTATTTCATTGTATTGGGGATGTTTAATGATTGGCCGCTGGACGGGTTCTATTAATGCATTTAACTTAAGTAAGAATATTAAAAGTATTTTAAATATTGTTATTCCCTTTGTTGCATTCGGAGTAATTGTTTTAGTAAACTACATTAAGGGAAGTCCAATAATGGATTTGCTTTATTTTAGCCCATTCATTTTAATTTTAATCGGCGTTTCATTTTTTGTAAAACAAAAACCGGCATTAACTATGATGGTGTTTGGTGGACTAGCAGTAATAATGATGTTTATAGGGATAGTTACTATTGGAAAAATTTCTTTGTATTCGTTTATTAGTGCTGGTTTGTTTTGTTCGGTGATGTGGCCTTGCATTTTTGCATTATCCATTGCGGGTTTAGGAAAGTATACTCCACAAGGTTCTGCTTTATTGGTTATGATGATTGTTGGAGGCGCTTGTATTCCTTGGCTACAAGGGAAGTTATCCGAAAGCATTGGAATACATTTTTCCTACATTGTTCCTGTTATTTGTTTTTTATACTTGGCCTTTTTTGGTTGGAAAGTAAAACGAGTATTAAAAGCACAAGGAGTGGATTACGATGCTGAAACAACAAGTGGAGGACATTAAGATGATACAATTTATTTTAGCAACACAACAAGATTTAGAAAAAATTGTTGGTACTTATAATGCAAGTATCCCTGGAAGATTAGCAACTGCTGATCTTGTAGAGGTAAGTGTTGAAAGCAAACAAAAATGGTTTGATGATCATAATGAAGAAAAAAGACCATTGTGGATTATTAAATATAACAATGACTATGCTGGTTGGATGAGCTTCAGTAGTTTTTACGGGCGACCTGCCTATGACGCAACTGTTGAAGTAAGTATTTACATTGAGCCAAATATGCAAGGCAAAGGGATAGGAAAAGAAGCATTAAAATATTCCGAACCCGAAGCAAAAAAAAGAAACATTAAAACACTTTTAGGCTTTATTTTTGGACATAACGAGCCAAGTTTAAATTTGTTTTACAAACAAGGTTATGCCAAATGGGCCCAACTGCCCGAAATAGCTAATATGGAAGGTGTTTTAAGAGATTTAATTATACTTGGGAAGAAATTGGCTTAATGTAGCTTAGCGAGCCAAATAATTTAACTATCTTAGAGTGTATTAAAAATAGCCGAAGCCCAATTCAAATAAGAGAAATTCTTTTACAATGAAATTAATAGTAAAAATATTTTTATTTATTTCATTTGTAGGGAATGCGCAAAACTTTAATAATATTCCTAATTATAGTTTTGAAAATGTTGACACTTGTGAACTTTCTTATATGTTCTCTCATTTACTTAATTGGTATAATCCAACTAATTTAGGTACACCAGATGCGTATTTAAAATGTGCCGATGACATAATGCCCCACACAATAAATGATAGAAAAAGGCATTCAGGCTACAACCGTGTTGGATTGTTTACATATGATATCACTTATGCAAATTCCAGAGAGTATGTCGCAATTCAATTAAAACAAAGTTTAATTAGCTCAAAAAAATATTGCTCTGAGTTTTATTTAATACCAGCAAAAAATTTTAAATATGGCTCAAATGATTTTGGAATTTACTTTGGCTATGGAAATCAATATTATATTGCAAATTACAATATTACTACCGCTACACCACAGCTAACGTTACCACTTGGAACTTTTATTAACGATACTGCTAATTGGTATCATTTTACAGGTATTTATACTGCACAAGGCGGCGAAAGTGATATTGTATTAGGAAGTTTTAAAAATGATTCTCAAATATCTTTACAAATAATAGACACTAGTAGCATGGCTCCATTAATATCTTACTTTGTAATAGATGATGTTTCCCTTCACGAAATGACCATAAATAGTGGGGATACCGCTGTTACCTGCCCACAAAACATGATAGCAACCATTGGTGAAGTAAACCAAGATACAGCATTTAAAAGTTATTGGTGGTATGATGCAAGTGGAGCTTTAATTGATAGTATAAATTCACAAATTCAAGTACAACCAACAAATAGTACTTTTTACATACAAGAAAAACGCATGTGTGGGCAAAGTTTATGGGATACTGTTTATGTAGAAATAGATACTGTTTGTCCTCCGGCACCACCTGAGCCACCAGTTGTAGAAACGGAGTTTGTTATTCCAAACGTGTTTAGTCCTAACGGCGATGATATAAATGATGTGTGGAAGGTAGACTTAAGCACTAAAGAATTAGAATCGTATGTGATATACAACAGATGGGGAATTGAAATATACAACTCAGAAAATACTACTTATTTAACAGCGTATACATCTTTTATATGGGATGGAAGAACCATGAGCGGCATAGAGTGCAGTGATGGAGTTTATTATTATACAATACAACTAAAAAACACCAAAGGTGAGATTGAAAAATATAGAGGTTACATTACCTTAATGAGGTAATACCAACTGAACTATTTCTTTCAACAAAAGTAATTTCCCGTTTTTAATCTTTAAATTTGTATTAAGTAGAAACTACTTTAACAATTATACTCATGTCTCAATCCAATATAAAATGTCCTAGTTGCGGACATCAGTTTGAAGCTACTGATGCTTTGAAAGATGAAATTCAAAAAGAATTTAGAGCTAAGGCAACAGCATGGCAAGCGCAAAAAGAAGAGGAATACAAAAAGAAAGAAGAAGCCTTTAACTTACAATTAGATGCTGCATTGCAAGCGCAAAAGAAAACAGTTGAAGAACAATTAAGAAAAAATATTGCTGGTGATTTCGAAAACCAATTAAAAGCATTAAGCGAAAGCAATAAAGAAAACGAAGAAAAATTAAAAGCTTCGCGTGCAAAAGAATTAGAATTCATGAAAAAAGAAAATGAATTCAAACAAAAAGAAGCTGAATTGGAGATTGTTTTACAACGTAAGTTACAAGAGGAACGCACAAGTTTAGTTGAACAAATAAAAAAACAAGAGCAAGAAAAAAACGCTTTAAAAGACAATGAATTTCAACTAAAACAAAAAGAGTTTGAAAAACAAATTGAAGATCAAAAGAAATTAATTGATGAAATGAAACGCCGTGCAGAGCAAGGTAGCATGCAGTTACAAGGCGAGGTACAAGAATTAGCGTTAGAAGAATTATTAAAAACTGCTTTCCCTTTTGATACTATTTCGGAAGTTGGAAAAGGTGTAAAAGGTGCAGATGCCATACAAACCGTTAGGAATAAACAAGGGCAAGATTGCGGGAAAATAATTTACGAAAGCAAACGTACAAAAGCCTTTAGTAACGATTGGATAGAAAAATTAAAAGCTGATATGCGTTCGCAACAGGCAGATGTAGCGGTTTTAGTAAGTGAAGTATTGCCAAAAGATATGGATACTTTTGGAGAGAAAGATGGGATTTGGATTTGCCGTTTCTCGGAAGTAAAAGCATTGTCTGCATTACTTCGTGATGGTATAATTAAAATATACACCGCAACACGTTCCGAAGAAAACAAAGGAGAAAAAATGACTATGCTGTATAGTTATTTAACCAGCAATGAGTTTTCTGAACAATGGAAGGCGATACGTGAAGGTTTTATGAGCATGAAACTTTCGATACAAAAAGAGCGTGATGCAATGGAAAAATTGTGGAAATCGAGAGAAAAGCAACTAGAAAAAGTTTTGTTGAATGCCGCTCACATCAAAGGTTCTGTTGAAGGTATCGCAGGTAGCGATTCGGTTAATTTAAGTATGAATGAGGACGATGAATTATTATTAGAATAATAAATGTCCAATTCGGAAAACACATTTCAACTCAATTATCTTTCCGACCCGAAGGAGTTTAAACACTTGAACGAACTTTACATTAAAGTTCGAAATAAAGAAAACCGGTTGTTAAGTGATGCGGTTGTTGCAAAACTTCCTTTTATTACAAAACATGAAAGTGCTTATTTTAAAGAATGGAAAGCCCGCTCCTACTCCTTTGACCGACTTAACAATTATCTTCAAAAAAAAGAAAAGCCCTTACGTATTCTGGACCTTGGTTGCGGAAACGGATGGTTAGCGGCAAACTTGGTCACAACAAAACACTTTACTGTAAGCGGACTCGATGTTAATGAAGAAGAATTACAACAAGCCAATCGAGTGTTTCAAAAAACGAATTTATCTTATTGCTTTGGCGATGTTTTTAAAAACATATTTCCTGAAAAAACATTTGATATTATTGTTTTAAATGCCTGCGTGCAGTACTTTGGTGATTTATCTGTATTAATAAAACAATTATTCTATTATCTAAAATCAGGTGGAGAAATTCACATTATTGATACTCCATTTTATGCAATTGAAGAAATTGAACATGCTAAAAAAAGAAGTCTAAATTATTATTCCTCACTTGGTTTTCCTGAAATGGCAGAGCAATATTATCATCACCAATTAAATGACTTATCTGCCTTTAATTATCAAGTATTACGAAAAAATAATTTTATTACGCAGATTAAAACAAAAATAAATGGTGATGTTCCAGCTAATTTTGCCTGGATTAGAATTACGAATTAATAAGAATATACGAAAGGGAATACGAATTCATACAAATATACTAATCTGTGTGTGTTTTGTATTCGTAAAATTCGTAGCATTAGTATATTCGCAAAGAAATTTGTAATCCTTTAAATTTCTTTACGCAAACGAGCTACAGGAATATCAAGCTGTTCGCGGTATTTAGCAATGGTACGACGAGCAATGTTATAGCCCTTTTCCTTTAAGGCAACCATTAAAGCGTCATCAGTAAGTGGTTTTTTCTTGCTTTCGGCTTCAATACAATCTTTCAAAATTTTCTTTACTTCACGTGTTGAAACTTCTTCTCCGCTTTCAGTACTCAATGATTCGGAAAAAAACGATTTAAGTAAAAAACTACCGAATGGTGTTGTAACGTATTTACTATTTGCCACACGTGATACAGTAGAAATATCTAAACCAATAGATTCTGCAATATCTTTTAAAATCATGGGTTTCAACTTGGTTTCATCACCCGTCATAAAATACTCTTCTTGGTATTTCATAATTGCATTCATGGTAACCAATAATGTTTGCTGCCGTTGAAATAATGCATCAATAAACCATTGCGCCGATTCAATTTTACTTTTTACAAATGTTGTTGCCTCTTTACTTGAGCGGTCTTTATTTTTAGAATACTCGGTAAGCATTTCTAAATAATCTTTACTCAACTTTAACTCAGGCATGTTGCGCTGATTTAAAGAAAGCTCTAATTTTCCTTCTGAATTTGCAATAACGAAATCGGGTGTAATAGCTCCCGCAATGGTTGAACCTGCAGATGAACCGCCTGGTTTAGGATTTAGATGAGTAATCTCAGCAATAATATCTTTTAATTCTTCTTCATCAGTAATTTCGAGTGCCTTTGCAATTTTATCATAATGCTTTTTCGAAAACTCATCCATGTAATGTTTAACTACATCAATAGCAAAATGTACTTCTCTAGTTTTCGTAACCTTTTTATCTAACTGAAGCAATAAACACTCTTGCAAATTACGAGCACCAACACCTGCAGGGTCAAAGGTTTGAATAATCTTTAACACTTGCTCAATTTCCGCAACATTGGTTTGTATGTTTTGAGAGAAAGCAATATCATCTACAATTGAATCAATATCTCTTCTTAAATATCCATCATCATCTATGCAACCAATAAGATACAAGCCTATTTTATATTCGTGGTCGCTTAAATCACGTAAGCCTAATTGTTGCTCAAGTACATCATGAAATCCAGGACCAACAGTTAGTGGCGACTCTCTTTTATCATCGTCCTTTCCTGCGTTAGTTATTTCATATTTATATTCAGCTCCTTCTTCTTCATCTATAAAATCCTCAAAAGTAACTTCATCATCCATGCGCTCCGCCTCTTCCATTCCGCCTTCATCCACTTCAAAATCATCCTCTACTACATCCTCATCTTGATCTAAAATATCATCCTCAAAATCTTCTTGAATTTCATCGTCTGCATCCTCAGCTCCTTCTTCTAAAGCAGGATTTGCTTCTAATTCTTCTTTTATTCGTTGCTCTAACGCAATGGTTGGCAATTGCAACAATTTCATTAACTGAATTTGTTGCGGAGAAAGTTTTTGTTGCAGCCTAAACTGCTGCGATTGTTTCATTGCCATGTTACGAAGATAAGGGTTTTCTTACAATTTTTAATCCAATTTTTTAGGATTATTTTAATAATTGTTTTGCCTTTTGTTGAACAATTTCTTGCATAGTTTTATTTTCAATTTTGCTTTCTAGCCAAGATACCATATCAAAATAAATGAATGCTCTTTTTTCGAAGCGATTGTTCTCAATTTTCTTCATTTGTTGCTTTAATAAGGCAAATTGTTTAATAGTTTTAGCGCGTGTATCGGTCTTTTTAATATTCCTTAAAAACTTCATAATCAATTGCTGATAACTAACAAAGTTCTGTTTCTTCTGCAAAAAACGATAGGTAGATAAAATGTTGTATTGTATCATCTCCGAATCTTCTAATTCGTAGTAACAAATAAGTCTAAGTATTCGGGCAAATGATTGCAAGTCTTCGCGTGTATCAGATACTCGCTCATTAATGATTCTATTCAACCACTTTAATGCTGTTTTAAATTGATAAGCACCAAAATACAAACAGGCGATTTTATAATAAAAAATCATTACTGTGTTTCTATTTAATTTTGGAAAGAAACTTAAGAGTTCTTTTTCCAATGCATTTACAATGCGGGTTCCAGATTTAAACTCTCCCAACATAAAATGCCTATTCATTTCATGAATATAAATTGCTTTAAACAAATTTAAATTCAAGTTTTCAGTTAAGAGAATATCCTTTTGTCGCTTAAGTGAAATAAGCAATAAATGTGTTTCTTTAAACTCGCCATATAAAAGCAATTTGTTTTGTGCAACTAATAAATTATTAAGTGTTTTTATATAATGCTCTGTTTTTACTTTTTTGAGTTGTGGATTTTCTTCGAAAACAGCTAAGGATTTTTTTGCATACTTATAGCCTTCGGTAAAATTTTGAACGAAAAAATAAAAGGCAGTTACTGTTCCATACAAATAAAGATTTTCTAAAACCGATAATTGCCTAGGATTAAAACTGGGCAAATTAGACTGGTAATACTCACGTACTTGTTTCAAATCCTCTGTATTTCTAATAAAACCAACCTTTTGATAATAGGTTGTTAAACTAATGGATAAATTAGAAAATCGATTTATATTTTGCAATTGTCTACCTACCTCAGCAATTTCTTCAATTAGTTTTTGAATTCGATTACTTGTGTTTACTTCTGATGTTTGCAATACAGCTGCTTTTTCAATTTCTAATAATTCCAGCAACATAATAAGTTGAAAATTCTCTCTAGCAATGATTTTAGTTTTATCTATTAAGGTTAAACTTTCGGTGTACAAACATTTATTGTATAAAAAACGCGCGTATTCTACCTGCCTTGCTACCATGTTGTTTTGTGTCATGGCAGAGTTATTTAATAAACTTGCTAATATTTGTTTATACAAATTAACTTTTAAATTCGGAATTTGTTTTTCGTTTAGTCCTTTTATTTTTAGTAATTGTTCTTCGTTATATTCTCTTTGCTTTTCAACCACGTCGAAAACTTGTACAAATTTTTTATCATTCGCACTATACGATCTCCCAGCATAAATCTTAAATTGTCTCTTTTCACTCTTAGTAAGTGATTTTATAAGATGAAAAAGAAACTCGTTTTTGTTCTTAGACATTGTATTTAAAATATAATTTATTGTTAAATATATCAATAAAATCAATACATAAATAAATACAATTGTAAATAATGTATATTTTGAATGTTGTATTAGTTTTTTAAATAATTTCAGTTTTATCCATGGAATGGAATATATTTGGCAAAAATATTTTTTGATGATTAGAGCAGCTATAACCGCAGTTTCTGCGTACTTACCCGAATATGTTCTTACCAACAAAGAACTAGAAACCATGGTTGATACCAACGATGAATGGATTACATCTAGAAGTGGTATTAAAGAAAGAAGAATTTTACGTGATAAAGATAAAGCTACCTCCTTTATGGCAACCGAGGCGGCTAAATCATTATTACAAAAAAGAAATATAAAAGCAACTGATTTAGATTTAATTATTGTTGCTACTGTTACTCCCGATTTTCAATATCCTGCAACTGCAAATATAGTAGGCGATAATATTGGGGCTACTGGCGTTTGGGGTTTTGATGTGCAGGCTGCTTGTTCAAGTTTTATTTATGCTTTAGAAGCTGGCACTCGTTTTATTGAATCTGGTAAACACAAAAAAGTACTGGTAATTGGTGCTGATAAAATGAGCAGCATTATTGATTATACAGACAGAAACACTTGCGTATTATTTGGTGATGGAGCTGGTGCAGTTTTACTAGAACCAAGTACAGATGAGACTGGAATCATAGATAGTAGAATGTATAGTGATGGTTCGGGAAGAAAAAGTTTATACCAAAAAGCTGGTGGAAGTTTACATCCATCAACAATAGAAACAGTAACTAACAAAGAACATTTTGTAAGCATGGATGGCCAAGCTGTATTTAAAATTGCAGTAGTAAAAATGGCTGACGTTGCTGAAGAAATGATGGTGCGCAATAATTTAAAAGCAGAAGATATTAAGTTTTTAGTTCCTCATCAAGCAAACAAACGTATTATTGATGCAACTGCTGATAGAATGGGTATTAGCAAAGATAAAGTAATGCTAAACATTCAACGTTTCGGAAACACTACATCTGCAACACTTCCTTTGTGTTTATATGAGTGGGAAAAAGAAATGCAAAAAGGCGACAATATTATCTTAACTACTTTTGGAGCTGGATTTACGTGGGGCGCTACCTATATTAAGTGGTCGTACGATAGCAAATAATAATTACGAATCTCTTACGAATATACGAATCAACGCTAATTAGTACGAATTGATAAACGCTATATATTTGAAACAATTCGTAGTATTAGTATATTCGTATTGAATAGGTAATCCTAATTAATTCGTGAGTTTGTTTTTTTGCACTATTGTACAAGTAAATCTACTTACACAACACAATTCATTTTTATCGTTGTAAATTTTAATATCCCACACGTGGTTACGACCACCAATGTGTATGGGTTTACAAATTGCTGTTACTATTCCTGAGGTAACTGCTTTTACGTGGTTTGCATTTATTTCTATCCCAACGCCAATAAATAATTCTCTATTAACTGCAAGCCAAGAAGCAATACTGCCAAGGGTTTCGGCAAGTGCTACAGAAGCGCCACCGTGCAATAATCCAAAAGGTTGTTTAGTACGTTCATCAACAGGCATGGTTCCTTTTAAATAATCAGGGCCTATTTCGGTAACACGAATGTGAAGAGATTGAGCCAAAGTATCTTGATTCATCCACTCTAAATCATTTAAAGTTGGTGAACCATTCCAAATTGTTTCTGTATTGTTGTCCATTATTTTTGTGCTGTTTTATATAAATAAAAAGCTATAAAACCATAAATTACATTTGGCATCCATACTGCTATAAAAGGAGGCAATAAGCCATTAATTGCAAAAATAGAAGACACATGTAAAAACAATTCGTAAGATGCCGCTAACAGAAGTCCTAATGCCAAATGCATTCCTAGGCCTCCTCTTATTTTTCGAGACGATAAGCAAACTCCTATAATAGTTAAAATAAAGGTTGAAAATGGAATGGCTGTTCGTTTATAATTTTCCACTTCAAATCGTTCAATACCATTACTTCCCTTTTCTCTTTCCTTTGCTACGTATTTTTTTAACTCTGGGTACGTCATCACATCAACCTTACTTTCAATTCTTCCCATATCCTTAGGATGGAAATCTATTGATAATTCCTTTTGAACTCCAAATTTTAACTCCTCTTTATATTCACCCTTTACTCCAACAGTTCTGCTTTCTATAGAAGAAAGTTTTATTTCGGGCACAAAGCGTTCATTATAATTATTTATTGTCCACAATTGTTTTACGCTATCCCAAACGATATTATCTGCAGAAAGCATGTATGTCAGTTTTCCATTCTTTGTCTTTTCAAGAGTAAACTTATATCCAGTTTTTAGGATATTGTTATATGACTCCATATAAATAAAAACACCTGGTTGTATTTGGCGATGAATATTACTCTCCTTGTTCTCATAGGTATGATTAATGTATTTATCTTCAAAAGCTTGACGTGTTTTACTTGCATTTGGAATAACAAAATGTCCCAAAACCAATGATAGAAAAGCAATACAGGCTGCGCCAATCATGTATGGTCGTAAAAATCTTTTATAGCTTACACCGCTGCTTAGGATGGCAACTGTTTCATATCTCGCCGCTAAGCGTGAGGTGAAAAATATTACCGCAATGAAAGTGAACATTGGGCTAAGCAGGTTAAGAAAGAAAGGAATTACATTGATGAAATAATCAAAAATAATTTCATCCATAGTTGCATAAATGAAATTATCTATTTTTTCGGAAATATCAAAAATGATAATAATGGTAACAATAAGGACATTAGAAAAAAGGTACGTTCCCAAGAAACGTTTTAAAATATACCAATCTAATGTTTTTAATCCCAATTTCATAAGAATGTAAAGTTAAAGCTTATACTTTAATTCTTACTTTTTATTGTGTAAATAAGTACTAAAAAGCCCTAACAAATGTTAGGGCTTTTTAAATTAATCAATAACAACTATTCGTTGTGTGTACTTTTTGTCCTTTGCAAGCATGCTCACAAAATAAACACCACCATTAAGATGCAGAGATTCTAAATTCAGAACAAAAATATTCTTTCCTTGCGGGTAGTTTCTTTCTTGTTCAACCTTTATTTTTTGGCCCATTGCATTTATAATCTCAAAAGAAACTTTCGTTCTTTCTTCTAACTCATAGTTTAAATATATTGTACCCTTTGCTGGATTTGGATAAATCGCGAAATTATTTTCGTACGATTTTTCACTTGCATAAATTCCAATCGTTTCTGGATTAATAAATATACTTGAGTCATCTGCAAAATAGTTGTTTTGAATACTTGAATCTCCTTCAGCAATATTAAGTTCTCTTGTTGAATCCATTGGTAAATTAGGAATATCAACATAAATTTTATATCCACCTACTGGTATACTATCGAAAATATAGAAGCCTGTTGTATCAGATGTTGTTCTTGCTTGAATTCCACCGCCCGGATTCTTTCCTAATTTAACGTCAATTCCTTTTAATGGACCACCTGGTACAAAAGGGGTGTTGTTTCCATTGCCATATCTATTACCTCCAAAGCCTTCTTCTTCTATTATATAACCTGATACCGAAGCTGTTCCTATTGGACCTGATATTTCTACAACTTCAATGTCGGCGGTATAAGGCATGTCGCAACCGTGAACAAATACATCAGAAGAATCCCATTGAAATGCATTTCCGTAATAAGTAGGAACCGCATCAGGAAAGGAAACTTCATCAGGCATCACTTTTATTAAATAATCTCCTGCTGTTAATGGTGTAAAAGAGTAATTTCCATTTGCATCTAATGGTGTATAACCCACAGTGTCAAAACCTGCATTACCTGGTTGGTATTTAAAAACGTACACAAAACCATTATCAACATTTAATGATGATGGTGGTGGAGTTGTTATATGTCCCGTTAAATCGGTACTTGCCAAATCGCCATAAACATTTAAATAAGCCCCTTCAAAAGGACAACCAATCGCATCATATCCATAAACATCAATGTTGGTGTTTGAAGTTCCAACATTAATACTATAAAAACTTGAATTAGTTGTATCAGGAGGAAGATTATCTATTTGCCAAATAAAAGTAAATGGTCCTGTTCCTCCAACAGCTTGAGCATCCACAACGTAATCACTGTTTTCGCAAACATGAATAGGCGGTCCTTTAAGTATTGTGTTTGAAGTAAATGCTGGGCCAACTTTTACTAAAATGGAATCTTGAACTAAACATCCTGTTGTGTTATCAGAAACATAAACCCATTCTTCTGACGCAGGAGTAACGTTTACAGAGAATGTTTGAACTGTTCCTAAAGATGTGCTTGTCCATTGTGGTCCATTTATAGGCAGATTCGATATAAAATCTAAAGATGCAGAATTAAATCCGCAAGCTGCAGCAGGAAGACCTCTTACTTGTATAAAAGCAGGCTCTACTTTAAAACTATCTACAACCAAACAACCATAGGTATCAGTATATTGAAGTGCATATTGAGTATTTTGTGTTGGGAAAAATTCGGCTGTATTAAAACCAATAACATTCATCCTTGGTGCATTAACCCAAGTAACTGGTGTTGGACTTACAAATGTTCCTGATACAGTAGCAGTTAAATTACTTGCGCTTGAATCAGCGGCAGTTGCGCCCGATATTTCTAGTAGTTCATAATGATTAATTAAATTAGGATACACACCAGCTGGCAATTTATATTTATCAGTATTTATTTCTGAGTCAGTTCTTGCAACATTCCAAATTCTTATATCTCTAATTTTTGCAATCGCATTCCCTTCTACATATGGATTGACTGAACTCATTAAAAATTTGAACGCATCATCATATCCTGCAGAAGAGGCTGGTGTGTGATCAACACCCGAGTATGCATAACCACCTTGGTATCCATTAACTAAACCATCTAGTACTTTAGTTGTTGCATTGTATCTTAATACCACATGGTTCCATTGTGAAGGGCTAATATAACCAACAAATGTTGAGCCCACATTAGGTAATTCCACATAAAATTCATCTGCATATGTTCCAGCAATTCGCATAATTGCAAAATCATTTTGCCCCCATAAATAGTTTGGGTCATACTCAGTTGCAATTACACCTGAAGTATTTGGCTTAACCCAAGCTTCAATTGTTAGGTCAGATGAATTAATACTTAGGCCCGTTGGAGTTGTAAGTCCCATATCTGTTCCATTTGCAAACAAACAATTGTAATCATTAGCTGGATCTAAAGCGGTAATTGGAGCAGTAGTGTCTCCAGAACAAACTACGCCGCTAAATACTTGATAATAGTTTTCGTAAACAATTGGTGAAAGCGAAGATGGATTAAGAATGTATGCGCCATCCGAATTTCTACAACCATTTCCATCAATACCTGTAACTGCATAATAGCCTGGTGTTGTTGTAGATAAAAATGCTGATGTGTTTGCGTTGTTCCATAAATAACTTGAAGAGCCAGTTGCACTTAACGTTGCTGAAACTCCAGAACAAACCGTTGTTGTATCGCCTTCAATAATTGTAACGTTTGGCATTGCCCCAAGTAAACATGTTCTATAAATTTGAGCGCCATATGAGTTTGTATTTAAAACACTATTTCCATTGTTTGCTAAACGAAAACCACCCATATCATGAGTTGTAGCTACGTACAAATGATTATTAAAAATTTCCATTGGCGCATAGCTTTGCATATCTGTATTGCCATCACCTAGTTCTGTGTTATCTTCTAACACAAATGTAGAACCATCTACCGTGCTATATATTTCGTAATAGCCACTAAAATCTCTTACAATCATAAATAATTTTGAGCCTGATGATTTCATAGAAACCAAAGTTGGTATTGCTGGATTTAATACTCCTAGCGAATCAAAAGTAACTCCATCAGCTGTTCTCCATAATTGCGCTCCACCAAAAGAAGTATGTGTTCCAAAATATAAATAACCACCAAAACTTTCCATTGACACAACACGATCAACTCCTGAACCACTACTATATCCCATTTCTGTATCATAAGTTGAATTTAGAGAAAGTGTTCTTCCATCAGCAGTTTCATACAGTTCATTATTATCCATTGCATAATAAAGCTTATTATTAAAAACGATAGAAGCCTTTACTTGCCCCGCTGCACCAAATGGAGATAGTATATCGGCAACGGTATCCCATGTTAAACTTGAATTATATGGGTCATTTTGATCTACTGAGTTTCTGATTAAAAAATTATACCCCATATTATTTCGAACAACTAAATAAATTGAGTCAACCGTTTGAATTCCTTTGAAAGCATTGATTGCTTCAACTCTATCATACTGACTATAGGATTCAAGATAATTTTCCCAATTATAACCATCACTAGTTCTTTTTGCATAGTGGTAATAACCAGCATCGTTATACGTTGCGGCATAAAGATATCCTCCATTTTCGGCAGTTGTTTCGAAATTCCCCATTCTAAAAGTACCTCCCTCAGAAAACACTTTTTGAAACGAACCTAAATCACCAGTTGCTGAACGATAAACATAACCAGAATCTTCGCCCACACCAACATATAGTTTTCCCTTAAACTCTTTCATATCAATTACACTTGAATTATAGCCAACCCATCCTTGTAATTTACCAAATCCATTTTTTTCAACTGGACCGAATGTGCTTTGTGAAAAAGTATTAAGTGCAATAAAACACACTAAAATAGTAAGTAATTTATTCATTGTTTGAATTTTAAAATCAAGCGAAGATACTCCAATTTTTTGGAGATTACCTACTATTAATCAGGTATTTATGTTAAATTTTTGGCTCTATAAGCTCTATAAGCTGATTAGAAGTGTTGGTGCAACTATTAACCAAAACTGATTGATTTAATGGCAAATTAATCATCAGCTTGTTGGTAGTGTTTATCATTTCTTCTTTTGATGAAACTGCAAAAAAAGTATCGGGCATGTTTTCAGATGGAACAGTAACACTTACAACAGTGCAACCATAATACAATGCTTCCAAAATAACCGTAGATGCTCCTTCAAAACTTGAAGGATGTAATAATATTTTAGACCTATTCATCCAACTTAAGGCTTGCATGTGGCTTAACTGACCCAGCATTTGTATTTGAGATTGCAAACCTGCTGAACTTATTTTTTTCTCTATTGTTATTCGTTCAGGGCCATCGCCAATAATAACTGCCTTTATGTTTTTATTGTTTAATGAAATAACAACATCTACTAACCAATCAAAGCGTTTAAAATCATTTAAGGAGCCAACACATAAGATGTCAACATCTCTTTCAATGTTTTTCATTGCAGGAATAGAATAAACATCAATTCCGTTATTTAAAATGATGTCTGACTTTTTTCCATGATTAGAAAAAAGTAAATCCCTTGAAGAGGCCGAAACTACAGCTGTTTTAAACAAATTAAATTTTAGTAATTTAATGTACTTATTTTCTCTTTTTACATCTTGCCCCCAACTCCAAGCAACTAATGGAATATTATTTTTAGCCGCAATATTTTGAGAAATATATGTGCACTCGGTAAGCCACATCGAAACAATACCAATTACGTTTTCAGTTTTAATAATTGACCTTATCGCTCGCTTTGCTTTATACCAAGTAACTAAACGATTTGATTTTTTATTCTTCCCACCACAAGCAATTACTTTACACGAATGCCAATTGTATGTTTTAGAATAAAATGGATATTGCAAAGAAACAATACTTATTTGCAAATTAGGATAAGCCTTTTGCAAAGCTTTAATAAACATTTGAATATATGGTAAACAAGTGCTTTCCGACTCGTCCTTCGGAAAACCAGGACTAACTATAATGAGACTTTGCTTACTCAATTTTAGTTATTCAAACTCAATTCATTCTTATTAATAATGCCTATTACTTTTCCTTTTAATGCCATACCAATAAAAGGTGAATTGCTTGATTTAGATTTTAGTTGTTTTTTCTCAAGCGTCCAATCTGCTGTAGGATCAAATAAAGTAATGTTTGCTTCTTCACCTTCTTTTATTTCTGGGATACGAATTCCTAAAATAGTACGTGGGTTGTGGCAAATTTTTTCAATTAATTGCGCTTGTTCTAATTTTGCTGTACATGCTGTATTTGCTACTGCATATGTCGTTTCTAAACTACTAATTCCAAAACGCGCTAAATCAAATTCTAACTCTTTGTTCTCTACATCTTCTGGTGTGTGGTCGCTTACAATTACATCTAGTACATTATTTAGTAAACCTTTCTTTAATGCTTCGATATCATCTTTAGAACGTAATGGAGGATTCACTTTAAAATTAGAATCGAAATCACTTAACTTTGTATCGTCCAATAGTAAATTATGTGCAGCAACACTTGCTGTAACCTTTAAGCCATCAGCCTTTGCACGCTTTAGTAAATCAACACTGTTTTTAGTAGACAAACAATTAGAGTGTAATCTTCCGTTAGTATATTCTACAATTTTAAAATTACGTTGTAACATTAACTCTTCTGCTAATGCTGGCATTCCTTTTAAACCAATACGTGTAGAAGTTTCTCCCTCATTCATTTGTCCGCCATGAGAAATGCTTACATCTTCGTTATGTGTTAATACCAGTGTATCTACATTAGATGCATATTGAAGTGCGCGCATTAATAATCCTGAATCTTTCACTGGGCGTTTGTCATCCGAAAAAGCAACTGCACCCGAAAGTTTCATGTCGTACATTTCAGAAATATCTTTTCCTTCTCTGTTGTGTGTTAACGTTCCTACAGGATACACATCAACAATTGCATCTTTGGTTTTATTAATCACATAATCAATTTGTGATTTACTATGCAAAGGTGGTTCGGTACTTGGCATCATGCAAACTGCAGTAAATCCACCAGCTGCAGCAGAACGTATTCCACTTTGAATATCTTCTTTGTGTTCTAAACCTGGATCACAAAAGCGAGCTTGCATATCTAACCAACCTGGAGAAACGCATAAATTATTTGCTTCAACTGTTTTGTAGCCTTTGTCGTTTTTAATGTTTGAACGAATTTGGGTAATGATTCCCTTTTCAATTAATACATCTGTTTTCTTTCCATTCAAAGGAGAACGGCTATCAACAATAGTGGCAGACTTGATTAGAATATTCATTTTAATAAACGGATTAATAAAATTTCAATTAGTATAAATACGACGGTCAAAATTACAAACAATTTCCAAAGCTTTGTGCCCTCAGCAGCTTGAACAATTGAATTTGTTAATGATTTTTCTCCTGTTTCAATTACATTAAAACTCTTTAAGTTAGTCTCTGCGATTACCTTTTCTAATTCTTCTTTTGTTAAACTAGATAAATCTGATTCTTTTCTTTCGTAATTAAAGGAAACCCCTTCGTGGTTTTTTCCTTCATAGTTAATCAAATAATTTCCAGCATCTTTAATTTGCCCCTGTGTATATAAATTTAATAAACCAGGTTCTTTGCGTGTTTCTGGGATAATGTCAATTGCAGCATTAATTGTTTTAATATGAACCATTCCTTCTTCGCCTGCACCATTATCTTTTATGGAAATTAATTCATTACGCCCCGATTTATAGTAAATAGGCCGAATGATAGAACTATTGATTGCCATTCGAATTACAGTAGGAACAAACAAAGCGTGCTTTCCAAAATTTGACGCTTCATCTTCTAAAGGAGCTGAACAGAAATAAATTTTACTGCCGTTTGAATTTGTGTATTGAGAAAGATAATTACTTCCATTCAATAATTTCATAACAACATCTTCATTGCTTTTTATTCCGCTTGCTTGTTGATAGTATTCGTACACTTTAGGCAAATCAATGTTCTCTTGTTTTTTCTCAAAAACACCATCATACAATCCTTGCTCGTAATTAATTTTATCTGCTTTAGTGTTTGCTGTATCTAGCTTCACAAGTGGGTTCATTCCTAATCCAGTAAACAAAGCATTGTAAGAAGTAATGTCAGCATTTAAAGACGGGGCAATAAAAATGCTTCCGCCATTTGTTGTAAATTTTTTAATTTCAGAAATTAAACCAGAGCTAATGTTTTTTACTCCATTCAACACAATAAAATCAATTGAGTTGAACTTTGCATACTCAATGTTTTTATCTGTGCACTCTGAGAAAGAAAACAATGAATCATTTTTCATAAGTGAAGTAAAGTAGCTGCCCGACTTTGCTTCTGAGCCATTAATCAGTAAGGTTGGAATGCTGTTTTTTACATTGTAACTGAAATACAATTTATCATCAAATGTAATTGGATGATCCTCTATTTCAAGTTTACAATTTTGTATACCTTGTTCTTTTAATAAAAAAGAAACTTCAACTTCTGCACTTGCATTTGGTTCAGCATTAAATGTAACTGGCGTAATTAATTTTTCGTTTGCAAAAAGTTTGAGTGAAGCATTCTCTAAATTGTTTTGCGAATTATTTACAATTTTCACATGCAACTTCTGTGTCATACTCATTTGCTGCACAGGCGAATCGAACCAGCAGGTATCTATGTAAACATTACCAGTTGAGTTAGATTGTAATGGAATTAGGAAAACCGAAACAGTTGTGTCCTCTTTTATTACTTTAAAATCTCCTGAAGTTTTTTGATAGTCGCTAACAATGTAAATACGTTTGTCATTTGCACCTGATGAATTTAATAAATCTTTTTGTCGAGCATAAATCTCCGACATGGTTTTAAACGATGAACTTGTTTTGCATTCATCCAAAGCTTGCAAAAACTCTTCTTTAGAAACTAAACGTTGATGCTTGCCTTCAAAATCATTTGTGAGTAATTGAAATTTATCTGCATCACTAAATGCATTCGCAATTTCTCTTGCTCTGTTCTTAGCGTTTTCAAACAACATTCCGCTTTTACTTAATCCTTCCATGCTGAAAGAATTATCTAAGAAAATGCTAATTGCTTTTTGTCCCTTTTTTACATTCGAAGTTTTTGCAGGAATAAAAGGCTGGGCAAATGCTAACACCAAACAAGTAAGCGCTAATAAACGCGAAGCTAAAATGAGGTAATTCTTAAGTTTAGACTTTGATTCACTCTCTTGTTTTAGCTCTTTTAAAAAGCGAACGTTGGTGAAATAAACTTTTTTGTATTTCCTAAAATTGAATAAATGAATAATAACCGGAACAGCGAGCGAAAACAAACCGAATAGAAATGCCGGATATAAAAAATTCATCGCTTAAAAGTACAATTTTTATCGAATAAAATGGTGCATTTTATTCCACAAAACAAGCTCATTATTTCACTTTTAGTTTTTGACCTACCGAAATACCGCCTTTATTACCAAGCTTATTCAGCTTTTTTAAGTCTTCAACAGAAATTCCAAACTTTTGTGAAATCTTAAATAAGTTGTCGCCTTTCTTAACCTTATAAATACTAGGTGTAGTTGTAACGTTCTCTGCTAATTTAGTTTTGTCCTTTGTTTTTGTATTATCGTTAGCAGCAACATTTGTATTGTTGTTTTGCAAAGCTAGATTTTCAGGCTCTTTCTTTGGCGTTGTTGTTGATGGTGCAGACTCCTTTACGTATAAAACTAATTTTCTTCCTGGCTTTAGTCCTTTCTTACCAATGTAATTCCAATTACGTAAGTCTTTTGATGATACGCCATATTTCTTAGCAATAGAAGCTAAATTTTCACTCTTCTTTACAACGTGTGTAATTTGTTTTTCCTTAACCCCTGCTCCTTCCGCTAATTTTTCTTCTTCATTACGCTTGTGAAGCATGGCATATATTTCCTGCTCATTACTTACAAATTGACCTATTTTTGCCTTAGGTAAAGTAAGTAAGTACCCTCCCGAAGGAATCACATTCTTTTTATAAACTGGATTGTAATATTCAATGTCCTCGATAGGAACATCCAATATTCCTGAAATTTGTTCAAAGGTTAAAGGTTCTTTAATTACTACTGTATCCAATTCAAAATAATGTTTCTTTGGAACTGCAGGATAAATATTATGTTCTGCATAATAATTCATTACATAGTTTGCGGCAATAAATGCTGGCACATAGCCTTGAGTTTCTTTTGGTAAGAAAGGGCGAATTTCCCAATATGTTTTTTTTCCTCCGCTTCTTCTGATAGCATGATTAATTGTTCCAGGACCGCCGTTGTATGCAGCAAGTACCATTTGCCAATCGCCAAACATTTTATACAAAAACTGTAAATACTCAGCAGCAGCAATTGTTTCTTTGTATGGATCACTGCGTTCATCTATGTATGAATTAATTGTAAGTCCATTCATTTTTGCTGTAGGATACATAAACTGCCACAAGCCAGTTGCTCCTGCTTTTGATTTTGCCAAAGGATTTAGAGCAGATTCGATAACAGCTAAATGTTTTAATTCAAGTGGTAAATTATATTTATCCAACACTTCTTCAAACATTGGGTAATACATTTGCGATACACCAATCATTCTGCTAACCGAACCTCTTTTTCTATCAGCATATAAATTAATGTAGCCACGAACTGTTGGATTATACTCCAAATCAAAAGGAGACACAGCATCTAATTTTGCTAAACGTGCTTCGTAAACAAAATCATCAAAAGTGGGGATAGAGTCGGGCGCATAATGGTATTTGCTCGACTTAGGCGAAGTGGGTTTTGACCAAGCTTTTTCAAGGAATTTTTCTGTAGCAAAGCTATCTAAAGCAACTACAACAGGATCATCATTGGCAACAAAGGTTTGCGCTTTTAAAGAGCAAACAGAAGTAAGCAAGGCAAAAAACAGGAATATATAGTTAGTACGTTTCATCAATTTAGTCTTTATGTAACGGCTGCAATGCATAAACGTTACACTTTATAGCTACAATAATATCAAATGAAAGCCGCATAAAAAAGCCAAAAAACCCTTTTTGCCCTTTATGTTTAAACTTTTTATTGTTCATAATGAATGACTTATTTAAGATTAGAAAAATAAGTTTCAATTTATTTTGAAAGTTAAAGAACTTGTTTTACATTTGTATTAGCAATTAGTATTATGAACTACGAAGAAGCAAAAGAAAAGTTTTTACAAGCCTGGGGAACACTTGGTAGTAGCTGGGGAATCAGCCGCACCATGGCGCAGGTTCATGCGCTTTTGCTTATTAGTCCAGAATCACTTTGTACCGAGGATATCATGAAAGAATTGCAAATCTCGAGAGGTAACGCAAACATGAACTTGCGCGACTTAATTGACTGGGGATTGATTTTCAGAGAGTTAAAAGCTGGAGAACGAAAAGAATTTTTTAGAGCTGAAAAAGATATCTGGAAAGTGGCCAAACAAATCATTAAAGAGCGCCGTAAACGCGAGATTGAGCCGGTTTTACAAATCATGGAAGACCTTAAAACAATGGAAATAGAGCCAAATAATAAAAAACACCTTGCTTTACTGGAAACCGTAAATCATATCGAAGGTGTGGTGGAAAAAGCTGACTTTGCATTGGAAAAGGCTATAAAATTGGATGAAAACGCATTAGTTGGCGCTTTATTTAAATTATTTAAGTAATATTTTTTTTGATTATATGTTTCATTAATTACTGAAAGTTTAATAACATGAACAATGCAATCGCATATCTTCTTTACCTCAGCGCAAGTTTATTTGTGGTGATTTGGGTTGGTAAAATTTTACACCGCAACGGAAAATTATTTTTAGAAAGTAATTGTCCTGATAAACAACTAGCAGATAATACCAATAACATTTTATACATCTGTTACTGTTTAGTAAATGGTGGTTTTGCATTTTACTCATTAAACGCATGTGAAACCTTGAAAAGCGTTGATCAAATTATTGCCTTTGTTGGTGAAGAACTTGGCGCATTGCTTATTACACTTTCGATTATGCATTATTTAAATATGCTCATTGTTCCAAAAGTAATTTCCTTATTCGCGAATACAACAAATACAATTACTAACCAGTTGGAAACAACATCCAACACAAAATCAACAAAGCCATGAACTACAATTTAATTGCGTACACCGTGTATGCACCAATCGTAATTGCTTTAACCATTTGGGTTGCTAAAATGCTTCACAAAAACACAAGCGCTTTTCTAATCGAAATTTTTAGTGTAAACGAAAAAGTTGCACTTGCTACAAACAACTTATTGCAAACAGGTTTTTATCTCATCTCACTTGGATTTGCATTTGTAAGAATAAAAATAAGAGGGAAATCTAATTGGAATGGTAACACTTGGGAATATATAGATATAACTTCCTATAGAGAAACCATTGAAGAACTAGCTGTAAAGCTTGGTGGGTTTACATTGTTCATTGGTTTCATTCTATTCTTAAATTTATTTTTAATGTTAATCTTAAGAAAAAGCAGTAAGAATAAACACATCCCACAACAAATGCATACTTTTATTCAACCACAAAAGTAAATACCATGAGCTCTTTTTTAATATACGACAATCATTGCCCACTTTGCAAAGTGTACACCAAAGCATTTGTAAAAATGGATTTCCTTGAAACAGAAGGTCGAGTTGCTTTTTCAGAATTAGAAGACGAAAAAGTAATTGCAATGGTTGATTGGCAAAGAGCAAAAAATGAAATTCCGTATATCGACCTAAAAGAAAATAAAACATACTACGGTGTAGATGCTTTATTAAAAGTATTAGGTGGTAAATGGAATTTCTTTAACTGGTATGCAAAACAATCTTTGCTTGTTGCAGGAGCAAAACAACTATACAAATTTGTTTCTTATAACAGAAGAGTTATTATTGCTGGAAAACCAGCGCCATGCAGGTTTGATGCTGCCCCTGATTTTAATACAACTTATCGCTTAGCATACATTTTGTTTGCATGGCTGGTTTCATCATTAATGCTTACTCAATATGCTTCAGCATTAAACCCATATTTAATCGAAGGTTTTTTTGGAAGAGAGTTTTTAATAGGCGGTGGACAAATAATTTTTCAAGTCATACTACTTTTATTATTTACAAGAGACAAAGTGAAAATCTTTGATTACTTAGGAAATTTAATGACAGTTTCCATTGCGGGTTCTTTACTTCTATTTCCTTCTTTAATAATTGGCGAGTGGTATTCAAATGCCTTGTTCGCGTTACTTTACTTTGGATTTATTGTGATGTGGATGTTTGTTGAGCATTGGAGAAGAGTGAAGCTTTTGGAATTGCCTATTATTATTTCTTTTAGTTGGATTGTTTATCGAATTGTTATTTATTATTTACTCGATTTAAGCTAATTATCATGAGCGCCATTATACATTTAACAACACATATTAATGCTCCCATTAATAAATGCTTTGAGCTTTCTATTTCTGTTGATGTTCATCAACAAAGCACTGGCAACACAAGAGAAAAAGCAATTGCAGGTGTTACATCAGGAATGATGGAATTAAACGATACAGTAACTTGGGAAGCAATTCATTTTGGTGTAAAACAAAAACTAACTTCTAAAATTACTAAGTACCAATATCCTTTCTACTTTGTAGATGAAATGGTAAGCGGGGCATTTAAAAAAATATACCATCAACATGTTTTTACCGAATCGGGTAACACAACTACTATGACCGATATTTTTGAATACGCTGCTCCGCTTGGTTTATTTGGTAAATTAGCAGAGAAATTGTTTTTAAATCGCTACTTAAAAAACTTTTTAATTGAACGTAATAATTACATCAAATTACTTGCTGAACAAAGGCTGAGTAATTAATTCGTTGATTTATTTTAATTCTGATGTAATTGTCCTACATTAGATAAAAAAACAATGAACAAATTTCTACAAATTTCCTTAGGAGTATCGGCGATGCTCTTATCGAGCGCTTTTTTAATTAAAACCATTCAGCCAGCTCATGCGGAAGTTGCGCCTATGAAACAATTGGCTAATAACACCATTGGATCTGGGAAATACATGATGAACCAAGAATGTGTTTACAACGCTGCGGGTGAAGCGGTTTATCACTATATATTAGTATGGGATACAGAAACTGGAAAAAGCAGAATGTATTATTTTGATAGAACGGATAAAAAGACTTTTGAGTGGGAACAATTTGGTAAGGATTTACCAGCAGTGCCTCTTTGATAAAAGAAATGATTACGAATATACTAATGCTACGAATTATAACGAATAGGTAGGTAAAAGCATTCATGCCAATTTGTATTGATTCGTATATTCGTAAGAGATTGGAAATCCCTTTAAACAATACCGTTATTAACGACCTTGCTTTTTATAGTTTCAAAAGTTTTGTCTTTAATGCCTAGCTCTTTTAGTATTTCGGCCCAATTTTTCTTTACACGATTGGCAGTATAAAATTCTGTTATTTCTTCTTTTGTTTTATTTAATGCTGCTGCAATTTCAAAAACCATTAGTAAATCTCCACCCGAAAGTTTTGTTGTATAACTTTGCGATTGTTCTTTTGTGATGTTATACTTTCCTACAATTGCTTCTTGAAATGCGGCCATGTTTGAGCGGCCATATTTTGTTACAGCTGCTAATGAATTATCAAGTTCTTTATCTCCACTTGTAAATTTACTTTGCGCATTTAAATTGCTTAATCCAACAAATAATAGTAAAAAGAAAATTGTAATTGATTTTGACATGGCTTCAAATTTTGTATACCAAAAATACATTATTTAATTTAGAAGTCCATAATATTAAGATAAATTATCACATTCAAGCTTATTTATTCAGTAAATTTACCGCATGTTAAAACTAGTTAGTATTGTATTGTTTGTTGGTTTACTCTTTGTTTCTTGCGGGGAAGAAAATAAAACGACACAAAAACCTACCGATTTGTTGGATAAAAGCAAGATGGCTGCAGTGCTCACAGATATTACTTTAATGGAGGCTGCCGCTAATGTTAAAGCCATTCAAAACACTACAACAAACAGTGATGATGGGTTAAAATTTAATGTGTACAAACAACACATGATAAGTCGCAAACAATATGAATCTAGTTTAAACTATTACAGCGCAAACACCAAAGAATTTAAAGAAGTGTACGATATTGTACTTCAAAATTTGAATAAGCAGAAAGGCGATTAAGCTTCTGGTGCTACATCAATTTTATCCTCTTCTTTTTTAGGCTTGAAAAATTTCTTTTGAAACAATAATATTGCTCCAACACCAAAGGAAATGGCTGCGTCAGCAAAATTAAAAACTGGTCTAAAAAACTCAAAAGGCTCCCCTCCCCAAATTGGAAACCATTCAGGAAAAGTACCTTGAATAATTGGGAAGTAAAACATATCTACCACACAGCCATGTAAAAATCCTGCATAACCTTTAGATGAATATTCGGCCAAACCATAATAAGGAACGTATTCGCCAGTAGCAACATCCAAGGTAGTTCCTTGGTCAAATATTAAACCGTAAAACATGCTATCCAATATGTTTCCGACTGCGCCTGCTAATATTAATGCAACACATACCACATAACCATTATGCTCCTTAGCACGAACAATTTTAATGATATAATAAACACCGAAAGCAGCCGCAATAATTCTAAAAACACTCAATAATATTTTTCCGAAAGAGCCGCCCAGTTGCATTCCGAAAGCCATCCCAGGGTTTTCCGTAAAATGTAATATAAACCAATCGCCGGCAACTTTATACTCTTCGCCAAGCATATAATGGGTTTTAATATAAAGCTTAATAAATTGGTCGATGAACAAAACCAAGAATACCGTAATGATTGGGTATTTGTATTTTAGTATTTTTTGAAGCATAAAAAAAGGCTATCCCGCCTGAGCAAAGATAACCTTTTTATGAGATCAACAAATGTTGATTAATTGCTTTGACTTAATTTAGCATCAATACTTAAAGTTGCATGTGGCACACTACGTAAACGCTCTTTTGGGATTAATTTACCAGTAGCTCTGCAAATTCCGTATGATTTATTTTCGATACGAACCAATGCGTTTTTTAACGAAACAATATACTTTTCTTGACGAGAAGCTAATTGTGCTGTTTCTTCTTTAGATAATACATCACTTCCGTCTTCTAATAATTTAAATGATGGAGATGTATCGTCTGTTCCGTGGTCATCAGCGTGAGACAAGGTTTGTTTTAATAAATCAAAATCAGTTTGTGCTTCTTCCAATTTTTTATTGATTAACTCTTTGAACTCAACTAATTCCTTATCAGAATAACGTGAACGTTTGTCGCTATCGTTAATGTATGGCTTTGGTTGCTCCACAGGTTGTTTCTTTAATAATGATTTACTTAAATCAATTTTCACAACTTGTTTTCTAACAAAGTCTTCAGAGTCATATTTTTTCTTTGATTCTTTAGCTTTAGGCTTTCTTCCTTTACGTTTAGGCTCATCTGGTTCAAAATCGTCATCCTCTTCAACCTCAACATCAGCCTCAACATCTAATCCTTCTTCTAATAATCCAGCATCTAAATCTAATCCTTCTGCTTCCAACTCATCATCCGCAGGCTTCACTTTTTTCGACTCCTCTTTCCCCTTCTTCATGCTCTTCACTTCCTTTTTCTTCTCTACTTTAGATATTGGTTTACTTGCCGCCACTTTAGCAGGCTTAACTACTTTTTCAACTTTTTTTGGTGCAGGAGTTGCTTTCTTTGCAACTGGTTTTGCAGCCTTTTTAGGCGCAGGAGCTGCCTTTTTTGCTACAGGTTTAGTAGGTTTAACCACCTTTTTAGGCGCAGGTTTTGCCGCTTTCTTAGCAACTGGTTTTGCAGCCTTTTTAGGTGCAGGTTTTGCAGCTTTCTTAGCAACTGGTTTTGCAGCCTTTTTAGGTGCAGGTTTTGCTACTTTCTTAGGTGCAGGTTTTGCCGCTTTTTTTGCTGCGGGTTTCGCTGCCTTTTTAGGTGCCGGTTTTGCCGCTTTCTTAGGAGCTGGTTTCGCCGCTTTTTTGTTCTTAGCCATTGTTCAATTAGTTTTTTTGAACTGTAATTAATGTACTTATATTCTCATCCACCTCAACATTTATCCCATCTGCTTGTGAAATTGTGTCCACAACTTCAAGGTTATTTGTCAGAGTTTCAGTACAAATATAACTTAAATTGTTTTTTATTGCCGTTTCAATCGAATTATTTCTTTGTATTTTAATGTTTATCTTATCTGTAACCTCAAAACCTTTGTCTTTACGTATGTTTTGGATACGATTTACTAATTCACGGGCAATTCCTTCGTTTATTAGTGCTTCGTTCAAGTTTATATCCAGCGCAACTGTTAATGCCCCGCTGTTAGCCACCTTCCAGCCTGGGATATCAACTGGGATGATTTCTACGTCTTCTGTTTCTAAAACGATTAAATCACCTTCGATGTTCATTTCGTATTTCCCGGTTTTTTCGATGGCTGAAATAATTGCATTTCCGTTATCCTTTGCAAAAGCCTGAACCGTTTTCATGTGTTGCCCACATTTTTTACCTAAGGTTTTAAAATTCAACTTTAGGTTTTTAACGATTTGGGTTTGACTTTCGTTTACAAACTCAATATGTTTAATGTTTACTTCCGACATAATTAAATCCTGAACGGCAGTAATTTTCTTTTGCATCTCATTATCTAAAACAGGAATTTGAACACGCAATAATGGTTGACGCACACGTAAATTTTCTTTTTTACGAATAGATAATATCATAGAAGAAATACGTTGAGCTAAATCCATTTGCTCTTCTAAATTCTTATCAATCACCTTAACATCTGCCTTTGCAAAATTGCTTAGGTGTATTGATTCTGCAGCTAATTGAGTGTTATTCTTAATAGCTTGTTCTCTTATTCCATCCGTTAAATTTTTGTACATCCACTCTGCAAAGAATGGAGCGATTGGACTCATTAATTGAGACACAACACGTAAACATTCGAACAAGGTTTCGTAAGCAGCTTTTTTATCTTCGCTCATCTCACCTCTCCAGAAACGGCGACGTGCTAAACGAACATACCAATTACTTAAATGCTCATCCACAAACTCCTCTACATAACGTGCGGCGCGGTGTGGCTCGTATTCATTATACGCTTCAGTAACTGATTGTATTAAACTGTTTAGTTTAGAAATAATCCAACGATCTAATTCAGAACGCTCAGCAACAGGAGTTAAGTTACTTTCGTTAATTTCAAATCCGTCGACATTTGCATACAGAGCAAAGAAACCATAAGTATTATAAAGTGTTCCAAACAACTTACGTTGTACTTCAGAAATTCCTTCTAAGTCAAACTTTAAATTATCCCATGGTGCTGCATTTGCAATCATATACCAACGTGTAGCATCTGGGCCGTATTTAGGAAGTGTATCAAATGGATCGATAGCATTTCCTAAACGCTTACTCATTTTGTTACCATTCTTATCTAATACCAATCCATTACTCACTACGTTTTTGTAGGCAACAGAATCGAAACACATAGTGCCGATTGCATGCAAAGTAAAGAACCAACCACGTGTTTGGTCAACACCCTCTGCAATAAAATCAGCTGGGAAATATTTTTTATCGTCGATTAATTCTTTGTTCTCGAAAGGATAATGAACCTGTGCGTAAGGCATAGCGCCACTATCAAACCACACATCAATTAAATCAGTTTCGCGAAATAATTTTTTTCCGTTTTGTTCTAATACAATTGAATCGGCATACGGTTTATGTAAATCGAAAGTATTATAATTTTCAGCACTCATATCACCTGCTTTAAATGCAGCAAGTGGATTGCTTTCCATAAATCCTTTAGTAACCGAATTAGCGATTTCTTTTTGCAATTGCTCAACCGAAGAAATAACTAATTGCTCGGTCTTATCTTCACTTGTCCAAATAGGAATTGGAATACCCCAGAAACGTGAACGTGAAAGATTCCAATCATTTAAGTTTTCTAACCAATTACCAAAACGACCAGTACCAGTAGCTTCTGGCTTCCAGTTAATCGTTTTGTTAAGCTCGATCATGCGTTGCTTTGCAGCAGTAGATTTAATAAACCAACTATCTAAAGGATAATAAAGAACAGGCTTATCAGTTCTCCAGCAGTGCGGATAACTATGCTCGTAGGTTTCTTTCTTAAATAATTTTCCTTCTTCTTGTAGTTTTAAAACGATACGCTCGTCAACGCTTATGTAAGCTTTAAGTTCTTTAATTTTTCCTGCAGCTTCTAATACTTTCTTTTGATTTTGAAATTCTGCTTCCTTTTCTGCATCCGTTAAATATGCTTCTTTCACATATTCATGACCATACAAGAAAACACCATCTTTTATTTCGCTCACAAATTTACCTTGCAAATCAACTAATGGAACCATGTTGCCATCAGCATTTTTTGTAAGCAATAAAGGAATGTTTGATTCTTTAGCAACACGCATATCGTCTGCACCAAATGTAGGCGCAATGTGCACAATACCTGTACCATCGCTGGTAGTAACGAAATCACCAAGTATTACTCTAAACGCATCTCCTTCTGGTTTTACAAAAGGAAGTAATTGCTCGTAACGAACTCCTTCTAATTCTGAACCTTTAAACTCAACAACAACTTTGTATGGAATAACTTTGTCTCCTGCTTTAAATGTCCACTCAGCCTCAGCGCCTTTAGGGTTAAGGTATGCAGCCAAACGTTCTTTTGCAAGAATCACGTTTATTTCTTTTGCATCGTACTGATTAAATGTTTTAACCAATACATAATCAATATTTTTTCCAACTGCCAATGCAGTATTTGAAGGCAAGGTCCAAGGAGTAGTTGTCCAAGCTAGAATGTATATATCAGATAGATTTGCAATTTTAGATTTATCTAATTTCTCCAAATCAGAAACCTTAAACATTACCGTTGCTGTTCTATCCTTCACATCCTTGTAACAACCTGGTTGGTTTAACTCATGCGATGATAAACCTGTACCTGCAGCTGGCGAGTATGGTTGAATAGTAAAGCCTTTGTACAATAAATTCTTTTGGTGCAAGTTGCCTAATAACCACCACACGCTTTCGATGTACTTGTTATCGTAAGTAATGTAAGGGTCGTTTAAGTCAACCCAGTAACCCATGTTATTGGTTACATCTTCCCACTTATCGGTAAACTTCATTACCTCTTTGCGGCAAGCTTTGTTATAATCTTCAACCGAAATATATTTAGGGCTGTTTTTGTTGCCAATATCTTCTTTAGTAATACCTAAGGATTTTTCAACGCCTAACTCAATTGGTAAACCATGAGTATCCCAACCTGCTTTACGTTTTACTTGAAAACCTTGCAATGTTTTGTATCGACAAAAAATATCTTTAATAGTACGGCCCATAACGTGATGGATGCCGGGCATACCATTAGCGCTAGGCGGACCTTCATAAAACACCCAAGGTGCTTTGCCTTCGCGTGTTGAAATAGATTTTTCGAAGGTTTGGTTGTCTTTCCAAAACTTAAGAACTTCATCTGCAATTGAAGGCAGATTTAAGCCTTTGTATTCTTTGTATTTTTTACCTGTACTCACAAGCTTAATTTTAGGGGAGCAAAGATACGGTTTATTTGCGATTTGTTGATTTACGCTTTGTTGATTTTAAAGGGTTTAGAATTGCGTTTTGTAAAAAAACAGTGTAATTTAGCTTGACAAAGAATTTAAAATGCAAAAAACACTGTTAATACCGTTTTTTATAACCGCATTTAGTCTTTTTTCATGCACAAAGGAAGACGATTGTATAGATAAAAGCAAAGTGTTTGAAAACCCTATATGTCCTCAAAATTACGATCCTGTTTGTGGCTGCAATAACGTTACTTATGGTAATTCTTGTGAAGCAAATGCAGCAGGGGTAAAATCGTTTACACAAGGCGCTTGCAAATAAAATCTTAATGCTTAAACCCTTCCACTTCCTTTGGGTCGTGTTTGTGTTTAAAAAGGAAGAAGAAGAATATTGCAATTACAAGCGCATATCCTGCAAATGTTAGCCATATTGGTTTCCAATCGAAGGTGTTATCTGGTTTTAAGAAGAAAGCTTCGATAATGTAACCGCTAGAGAAACTTCCTATTACTGCTCCAAAACCGTTTACCATCATCATAAATAAACCTTGCGCACTTGAACGGATTTTTGAATCGGTTTGTGTTTCTACAAACAAGGAACCTGAGATATTGAAGAAATCGAAAGCCATTCCGTAAACGATACATGACATAACAATCATCCATAATCCATCCGCTGGATTTCCGTAAGCTAAAAAGGCAAAACGCAAAACCCAAGCTAGCATGCTTATTAACATTACATATTTAATCCCAAAACGTTTTAAGAAAAATGGAATAGCAAGAATAAACAAGGTTTCAGAAATTTGAGAAATAGACATGATGATGGTTGAGTATTTTACAACAAACAAATCCGCGTATTGTGGCACCTCTTTAAAATTATCTACATATCTATCACCGTACATGTTTGTCAATTGCAGTGCAGCGCCCAAAAGCATTGCAAACATAAAAAACATAGCCATTTTACCATTTTTGAAAAGAGAAAATGCATTAAGGCCAAGTGTTTCAGATAAGCTTTTAGATTCAACCACTTTATTTGGTTTGCAAGCTGGTAAAGTGAAAGAATAAATTCCCAACACAAAAGATGCAATAGCAGAAATATAAAATTGCCCCGCTGTTGCTTTGTTTCCAGTAAGATTGGTAATCCACATTGCAGCAATAAAACCAACAGTTCCCCATACACGAATTGGAGGGAAAACTTTTACTACATCAAAATTATTTGATTTTAACGTGTTGTATGCAATTGAATTTGAAAGTGCAATGGTTGGCATATAAAAAAGCATAGCAACCAACATGCACCAAAAAAACATATCGGGGTCGTTAACTTGAGGAATATAAAGTATAACAAGACCTGCAAGAATATGAAGCACGCCGTATAAACGTTCTGCATTAATCCATCTATCAGCTATAATACCCGTAAGAGCAGGCATGATGATAGAAGAGATGCCAAGTGTTGTAAATATTTTACCAAACTGAGACGGGTTTCCAATATTATTACCAAACCAATAATTTGCAATAGTAATTAGCCAAGCTCCCCAAATAAAGAACTGCAAAAAACTCATTCCAACTAATCGAATCTTTAAATTCATACATTTTTGCTTTGTGTAAATTTAATAAAAATTCTATGTTATGGAGTGATTAATGAAGATTTTTGCAATTAGTCTTCATCATCCAAATCAAGATGAAAGCGGTGAAGGAAACGGTGTAATACAGGGGCAAATATTACTGCCACACTTGTTAAAAAAGCAACCCCACTGTATAAAGCATAAAAGGATGCAAAGAGTTTTGCTCCATCTGTTATGGCAACATCAACAGGTCCCATACCTGTTAGTATCATCGATGCGTTTAGTAACCCATCAATCCAATTAAGATTAAAAAAATACATGTAACCCACAACCCCAATCAGCAAAGAAAAAACAAGTAGCAATAATGAAAGAAAAGAACTTTTCATTAGCCTCTTTCTGTATTCTTGTTTACTAAGTAATTTCCTCTTTCTCATATTAATTGGAATAAAAAATCCCCCTTAAACTTGGGGGATTTTGATTCATTTATTTTTTCAAGGAATCTCTAATTTCTGTTAATAAGATTTCTGTTTGCGTAGGCTCTGGTGGAGCAGCAGGAGCTTCGGCCTCTTTCTTTTTCATTCTGTTAATTCCTTTAATCACCATAAAAAGTGCAAAAGCAACAATCATGAACGAAATTATATTAGATATAAAATTACCATATTTTATTGCTGTTCCTGGGATTACTAAATCCGCTAGATTAGTTAAATGCGCTGCTTTTAATGCTGGGGTTAAGACTGCTGGAGTAATAATATCATCTACTAATGATGAAACAATTTTTCCAAATGCACCACCAATTACAACACCGACAGCTAAATCAACAACATTTCCTTGTATTGCAAACTTTTTAAATTCACTAACCATTCCCATAATCTATTCCTTTTTGTTTTATTTGTTTTTAAATTAATTACCCTCTAATACTTTTAATAACTCATCTAACTTAGGAGTTAAGATGATTTCTGTTCTTCTATTTTTCTTACGAGCTTCGGCCGTTTTAGCTGGGTCGATTGGGAAAAACTCTCCACGACCAGCAGATGTAATTCTTTTTGGGTCTAGTGTTTTAGCACTTTGCAATAATATTTTAGTTACTGATGTTGCACGCATAACACTTAAATCCCAATTGTCTTTAATATCTCCTTTACCTGCCATTGGCACATCATCGGTATGGCCTTCAACAACGATATTGATATCTGCATTTTGTTCTAAAACAGTAGCAACATTTTTTAATGCTTCAACTCCTTTAGGCTCAACAGCTGTTTTACCACTTGCAAACAACAAACTCTCGTCTAAAGAAACATACACTTTTCCGTTCTTTTGTGTAATAGTTAAACCTTTGTTTTCAAAATTAAATAAAGCGTCCTGCAATTTCTTTTTAAGGTCTGCAGTTGCTTGATCCTTTTTCTTTAAGATGTCTTCTAACTCATTAACACGTTGTTCACGTAATTTTAATTGAGCCGATAAAGCATCTAATTCCGCTTTTTGCTTGTTTAACTGAGCTTCTAGTAATTTAAGTTCGTCCTCTTTCTTTAGTAACTGCTCTTTTGTTAATTGTAAATCGCCACTTAATTTAGCGTTGTCTTTTTCGCTGCTAGTAAGTAAACGGTTTAATTTATCCATCAACTGCTCGTTTAATTGATTTAATTTATCATACTTAACAGTAAGGTTTCTGTAATTAGATCCTACAATAGCGGTATCTCTTCTTAAACCATCAATTTCTTTTACATCTTTAGCAAGGGTTTCGTTAAGACCTTTCATCTTTTCCTCCATTTGCTGATTGCTTACTTTAATTGCTGTAAGTTCGCTCTGGCAAGCTTTTTCTTTAGCTTCCATTTCATCAAATTTTTTGCCTGGTACACATGAAGTAAAGACTCCAATGGTAATAGCTGTAAGGACAACAAGTGTTTTGTTCATTTTCATTTCTTTATATTGTTTTTGTTCGTCGTTTCTAACACAAAATTGTGCCAATCTTTTTATACCGATTCGCAACTTTTTATTGTTTTAAAGGTATAAAAATAAGAATTAATCTTGTTATTATGAGTAAATTAAGTAAAGATTGGTTAACAGAGCAACATATTGACCTCGAATTAAAGCAATATGTATTATTAGCGTATTTACAGGAGGTAAAAGAAAGCTATAAAGCTGCTAAAATTTATCCTTATTTAGCAGAACTGATAGAGCATTATAAAAATTTGCTTTTCATTAGAAAACGACAAGACGAATTAAAAGATCAAACTCCAAAAGAATTAAAAGGCTTTGATTTTAGCAGTGGAAAAATACAATACAAAAAACCTGAATTAGATGATGAGCTTATAGAAACAATTAATAATATCATTGATTTCGCCATGCCATTATTAGCTAAACATATCCAAGACGGGAAAACAATTTATGATTTAGTAGAAGAACATTTTTCTTTTAAAAGTGTTGGCATTTCTCCACTTAAACATGATGAAGGTTATTTGCTTTTACATTGCGCTGATGAAAAGGATGTGTATGCTTATCAATATCAACTTACACTTTTTACTACCTCCGAAAAAAGCTATAGAGGTTTGTATGTAAATGAAATTGAACATTATGTAAGTAACATTACTTCATCTTACGAAAACATAAAAAGTGATTTAATTCAAAAACATAAAGACTTGCCAAATCCTGCTGTTTATGCACTTGATTGTAGTTTACATATTCCACTAAACGAAACATTTTTGCCTGTTGCGAAGAGGTACTTTGTAAATAAACTTAGTGCTTAAATTGTTTTGTAAACTCCCAGCAAACAATACCTATACTTACAGCTACATTTAAGGAATGCTTGCTTCCGTATTGTGGGATTTCAATTACATAATCACTTTTATCAATCACGTTTTGTTCTACACCATATACTTCGTTACCAAAAACTAAAGCATATTTTTTTTGTTTATCAACTTGAAACTCATTTAGCATAACTGAATGCTCGGCTTGTTCTGCAGAACAAATGGTGTAGCCTTGGTTTTTTAATTCAGCAATACAATCAAGTGTTGAAGCATGTTTTTTCCAGCTCATTGTTTCAGTTGCCCCAAGCGCTGTTTTTTGAATTTCGGGATTTGGAGGAGTGCCCGTAACACCGCATAAATGAACGGCTTCTAACAAAAACGAATCGGCTGTTCTAAAAGCTGAACCTACATTGTTTAAGCTGCGAATATTATCAAGCACTAACACAATAGGTGTTTTTTCGGCTTGCTTAAATTCTTCAACCGTTTTTCTATTTAGTTCGTCGTTGGCTAGCTTCTTCATAATTATGGCTAAAGTATAAACTAAAATTTGAAACTCAATCCGTTTCTTAAAGAATAAACCAAATTAGGAATACCAATTGGTTGACGGGTATCATACAATAAATTAAATCCTGTTCTAAAATTTAGTTTTTTGCTAATTACTAATTCAAAAGAACTATCGTTTGCGATTCGGTAATCGTTAAAATTTTGAACGTTAGGTTGGTAAAAAGTAGTGCTCGTGAAATCCGCATTCTCTCCAATGCTCAAAGAGAATGTAACATAAGAGCTTAAACGATGTGTATCATACTGAACGGTTTCCCCCGTTATTTTTTCATGCTCATACATATAAAGTGTAGCAAAATAAAGACGAATAGTTTTGTTCTTTACGATTTTTAATCGCGGTCCTGTGCCTGCAAGTAAACGTAAATCTAAACGTAAAATAGGATTGTATTGTGATTGTACAAAAGCCTCCCAGGTTAATCTATTCTTTACCTTATAATTGTAACGAAAGTGCTGAAAGCCTGCATTAACAAAATTTGTTGGGCCAGCTTTCACAAAATTAATATCATTTAATAATAAAAACCTGCTTCTATCTTTTTGATATTGCAAATGAACATTGTTTCCAAAATTTATTATTTGTTGCGTGTTTTGAGTAATTTGAAAATTAAAATCTATTTTTCCAACAAAACCATTTGTATCATTTAAGAACCTCTTTGATTCTACATTAACAACTTGCGCAGAAGCTGAGAAAATAAAGAAGATTAAAATTATAGAAAGAAGCCTTTTTTTCACGGCCCAAATTTCCGATAAAAAAGTTTGATTACCAAATACCGAAATGTTCGCGTATCATGCTTTTACCCCACTTCTCTTTTCCGAAGTCTTTTTCTAAACGTTTTTTTAATTCTTCGCTAGCGTATATTTTTGATTTTGTCTTTTTCATTAATAATTTTTCTGTGGAAGCTAGTTCAATGGTTACTGATTTTGCAAAATAAATTACACCGCCATCTTCAGTTGCCAAGCCCAATATTGCGCCTGGCAAGCCAACAAAACTTTCGGGACCAATGCTTGGTTCTATTTCATTACAATACCAAGCGTAAAGGCGGGTGCTATCATTTGCTTGCCAGATAGCTTTTCTGCACTCGTAGCCTGCTATTTTCCGTTTGCTTTCAGTAATTTTCCATGTGCGTTTATAAAGTGAATCTTGAACAATTAATTCTTCGCCCCAAATTGTTTTTACTGTAACACGTTGTTTGGTTTTACTATTTTGATATACTTGATTTTTACTTGTTGCCCAGCTCATCTGTTCTTTTAAATCACTTTCCTGTGGTCTAAATACAGAGAGTGAATCATTAAAATACAATTCAAAAACATCTACTTTGTTTTTATCTGATTCCTTTAACCACTCCTTTACATCATCACCCTTAAATTTTTTGTATAAGTTTGTTTTACGCTCGTAAACAATTTTGCCCGCTTTAATTTGCGCAGAAACAAAAAGCCCACTTAACATAAGTACACACAAAAGAAAGGCCTTGATGTATTTACATTCCCCAATCATCATCTTCCTCCTTTGTTTTAGTACTGTTAAATTTATAGGTTAACTGCAATAAGAAATAACGTTGTATAATAGTTGTTTTACTATCTGTAATTACGTTTGTTTGAACATCACGACCTGCGCTTACGTTTTGATTTAATATGTCATTTGCCTTTATTGCAAGTATTAAATTTTCTCTCTTCAAAAACTTCTTGTCGATACTTGCATTCCAAGTGAAATAATTAATGTTGTAACCATCGCTACGTTTACTATTGATAGTGTATACTCCATCAGATTCAAAACTGAATCCTTTTGGCATTTGCCAAGAAAACTCAAAGTTAACACGCTGAGTGGTGTATGGTAAATTTGTTTCGTTGTTTAATGTTGTTTTAGGTATGTTGTATTCATAATCGGTTCCTACTGATATCGATAGTTCTTCCGTTTGCAATTCAACCTCAACAGAAGAGCTAAAAGATTTATTTATAGTTATATTTTTTTGACCATTAATGAAATTTGTTCTATTAGAATAATTGGCATTCACATTAGGGTCAAGTTTTATTAATTTTTTAAATAAAGGAATAGACATTCCTAACCATCCATTTACATTGTGATTACCATTTACGTTAACACTTTGTGTTGTAGTTCTTCCATAAGAATCAAAACTTGTTGAAGTTGTAATAGCATTATCAGTATAATTTGCATTTATACCCGACCACATACTAAACCCACTAATTGGTTTAAACGAATAAAAATTATTTTCTATTGTATGCATAAACGAAGGTAATAAAGCCGGATTACCAATGGTAATATTATTTGGATTGGTATTATTATAAACTGGTTGCAATTGATTTATACTAGGTAAATTAGATGCTGTATAATAAGCGAAGCTATAATTTTTGTTTCCGCTAAACTTATATCTATAAGATAAAAACGGCAATACATTAGTTACATCTTGTTTAATGGTTTGGTTCGTGATTTTATTTTCGTTTTTTACTTGCACATTACGAACTCTTGAGCCAATAGCAAAACGAACTTTTTTAGTTTCATAAATAAACCTCAGCCCTGGACGAATTGTGTTTCTTGAGTTTTGAAAACTATTACTTAACAATGAATCTTTTTGTGAGTACTCCCCATTTACAAAATTAAATGCAGTTTTTTCTTGTTTGCCATAATTGCTCATGAGGTCGAGCATAAAATCCAACTTAATTTTATTAGTTAAAGGTTCGGTAAAGGTTGAATTAATATTATTACTTACATTATCATTATAACTTGTTTTTTCTTGATCCACATTGCTCGAAAACAAAGAAGTGTCTATAGTATTTGTAGTTCGCAATAATCCTTTACCAGTTGAATTGCTGTAATTAAAATCGTAACTAACAAATAGGTTTCTATCTTTCTTTTTAAACTTACGTCTCAGATTAGAATTTAAACTTGCGTTTTTAGATTGGTTTGTATTGTTATTTGTAATAGCTGTTTTTCTTGTAATTACATTGTCTTCTGAAACATACACATTGTCTTCGTAATGATTGTTTTTATTATTTGAAAGTGAAGCTTTAGGTTTTAAAGTAATTGTTGTTAGTGAATCCACATCAATTACAAAATCTAAATTTACAGAATGTCCATCATTGAAAGTAGAATTATTACTTGCGTTGTTTACTGTATAAGTGGTATCCTCTAAAAAATACTGATCTCTAGTTTCTGAAGCAGCCTTTAATAGATTTTGGTTGTAACTATAATTAGTTAAAAGTTTTGTTTTCTTATTTAGCTTGTCTGTAAAATATATTCCTGATTTTAAAGTACGGGGCAATCCTTCTGCTTCACTAGTTGAATAATAGTATGAACTACCATCCTCACCAAAATCCATATTCATTTCATTGTTGAGTCCGTATTTATATACATCACCAAAATTAAAATTGGTTCGTGGCGTGTTACCTACTAAACCGAAAACAGAAATCTTTTTGCTTTTATTAAATCGATTTGCTAAAAACTCACCTTCATAAAAATTCTTGAAATCGCTTGCCCCGCTTACTTTTCCAAAATATCCTTTTTTAGCGTCTTCTTTCAATTTAAGGTTCATAACCTTTATTGTTTCTTCGTCCTTACTGCCATCAGCGCTTACCTCATTTTTTTTATCATACACTTGAACCGATTCAATATTAGTAGCGTTTAAGTTACGAGTAGCTACAGTTGGATCCCCTCCAAAAAACTCGTCTCCATCAACCAATACTTTTTCAATTGTTTTTCCTTGAGTTGTAATTTTTCCTGCGGCATCAACTCTTACTCCTGGTAGTTTTTTAAGTAAGTCTTCTACGGTAGCATTTGGCTTTACTTTAAATGAATCAGCAGTATAAATAAGTGTATCTCCTTTATAATAGATTGGGTCTCTAAATCCTAGTACAGTTACCTCTCCCAATTGCATTGTTTTAGCCTGCATAACTATTTTACCTAGGTCAAACTCTATGTTTTCCTTCGTTCCAGCAATAATATAAAGTCCGTCGGCAAATTGCGGATGCGTAATTACTACCTGGTAGGTATCAATTGGCAAATCGTTTAACTCAAATACACCTAAGCTATTTGACCTAGAGAAATTAACTAAGACCGAATCGTTAAGACGAACAGCAATAACAACGGCGTTTTCGAGTGGAGATTTTGCGCTAGTGTCTTTTACGCTACCTCTTATTTTCATTTGCTGGGCATTATTTGCAAAATAAGCAAATAGACATATCAGCAATAAAAAAGTGCGCATATCGACTTAAAGTTTTAAAGGGCTAAGATAAAGTATTTATCTCAGTAAACTATAAGGTTGCAATCGTTAAAAAAACAAAATGGTTTAAAAACTCCACTCAAATTTTTTTGGAACAGCGTAGTAAACATTTCTAAAACGAACTACTGGATCTGTAATTTTTCCTGATTTAGTTATATCAATAATAAGCACTCCGTTTTTATAAGAAACAATTTTTAAGTACTCGCTTTCTTCATAAATTACTGATTGAATAAAAGAAAATCCTTTAGCTACTTTAATTGAACGATAAACGGGGCATATGTTTTTTGCAAAACTCGTTGTTGTAATGGAAGCGCTTTGAGTTTTAAATTTACCTAATGAAAAATCTGCTTGTGTTCCATCGCTTTCAATCCTAAAAAACTTAAATTGATACTGACTTTCTTTTTCGTTTGCAAACAGCTCTTTTGCAAAGTAGTTGTCGTATTGCTTGTCTGTGTAATTATAGCCACCAAGCATATACCAATCATGCTTTTTTAGTGTATCCATTATAGATGCTACAACAGCTGTTGGTTTTTGGGCCAATAATGCCTGTTGTGTGGGTAGTTTATCTATACATGCAATTTTCACCTCATCAAAATACTTGTCGCCTGGTTGGTTAATTATTTTAACCTGCGCGTAAGTTGATGATATTATAGATAACAATATTAAAACACTCAGTATACTTTTCATTTGTTGTAATTTAATTTACTTAATATTCACCATGCCCCAAAACCAAAATCCATTATTATTTAATTGTGCTGGTCCGTAATTACCCCCACCTTTATATGCTTTATCAATGTTACAACTATATGCAACTAAGTATGGAATTCCAGCAACCTTTGCTAAGATACCTACACTTAATCCTTTTCCCAGATTTTTTGGTGGCGCCCAATTGTTATCATAAGAAATTACATAATCACTATAACAACCGTAATAAACTGGAGTAGCTTCAGGATGATCTAACTTAAACGCAGCCATTGCAGCTGCCTCAGCTTCTTTCTCATGTATACTAGCCTTTGCCTTAAACGCATCCAATGGATAAGAAGAAATGTTTTGTTCGGTGTATTGCTTTACTTGTTCCAATTGCTTATTGAGTGTAACAAACACCTCATCGTCTTTAAATTCTAAGCCCGCATCTTTATATGCTTTTTCATATTGAACTCTAATATCGTTTTTGTATTTTTTATATGAAGCTGGCATATAAGCCCACTCCATAAAACCAGCGCAATAAATTGTTTTCGAATTAGTATAATCCGTTTTCATTCTTCCAAACTCTGTATCAAAGCTATACTTTGAATCTCTTAACTGTTGTTGAATTGAGGCCGCTAAGGCCTTTTTAGCTAAGCTTACTCTTTGCTCTGCTACTTCACGAAATAAACCTGGTTGTTGAGAATATGGTGAACTAAAGCGATTAACATATTTAGCTGATTTAGCGTTTGGATATTTTTCCTTTATTATTTTATCTAACTTAGCTAATGCCTCTAAGGTTTTACTTAAGTTACTTGGCGCAAAGCCGGGAGCTTGGCTTGGGGGATTATCTAAAAAATAACACAGTTGGCCAACTGCATCTACTGCAAAGTCTGCATCAGCCATAAATTGTTTGTATTTTTCACCTTCAATAACGCCTACTTGATCTTCTGAATCCTGTTTTGCTTTAGCTTCATCATCTTTCTTTTTTTGTTCTGCGATTTTATCTCTTTCTACGTTGGCGTTATCTTTATTTGTTGGACGCATATCTTTAGGATAATACCAGGTGTATAATGTTCCTTGTAATACTTGATATCTACCGCTGCCTCCTACTTGAAACACTTCGCCTTCAGTCCAATTAGTCCCATCAAATACCTCAACAATTTGCCCCTGAGTATAAGTGCCTGCTGCTGGCGCAGCAGTAGCTGTGTTTGCTGCTGCAACAGTTCCTCCTAATGGCTTTAAACGTGCAGTTGTAACCCAAGTGTCGTATTTTGGGTCATACCCATCATAATGAATTTTATATTGATCAGCTTTCACTTCCATTATATATCCAGGGTACCATTTGCCTTTTTCTTCAATAGAAACTTTATCGTTTACTTTATAAGTAGTTTCATTAGTTGCAGAAGAACTATTTGTATTAGAAGAGTTTGAACTATTATCCTTCCCCCCTCCCAACTTCGGAACTTTAACTTTTATTTGTGCAGTTACAGAATAAGTAGCTATTAAGCCTGTTGCAACTAAGATTTTAATTTTTGAATTCATAAAAAGGGGTTTGTTGTTTAATAAAGTTAAATCTATTCTGATATATTCCAAATAAAAAGGCTGCAAAGAAATTTACAGCCTTTTTAGATTATAAGCAATGCTAATTAATAATTAGTTTTTAATTTCGATGTTTTGGTGTTTAAGAAAACATATGTGTTCCACTTAATATACCTATAACAATTGCAATAAAAGATAAAACAACACCTGTCCACGCTAATTTGCTTTTTGTTTTTAATGCAGGTATAATACATAATATTAAAGGCAGTATCCCTCCAAACAATGTTATCATACCTAAATTAACTTTCATCGAATGTGCTTCTGCCCACATCATTCTGGTTAAATCATTCGAACCATCACCGTAATCCTTCATTCTTTCTAAAGATGCAACAGAGGGAACAACTACAAACTGTAAATACATTGCTAATAGGAATATTAAAATTGAAATAATAAATCCTGTAATTGATAGTCCTTTCATGGTTTTGGTTTTTATTTGATTAGTACTTAATTAATTTTTTAATCGATTGATTTTGCTTGCCGATTAGTTTTACAAAATAGGTTCCTGCTTGTAATTGTTCAATAACGATTTTAGTTTCGTTATTCTCTAGTTTTTGTTCGATCACCTTTTGCCCTAGTGAATTATAAATTTCAACTCTAACATTTTCTTCCCTGTTACTCATTGAAACTAATATGCTTTCGTTTGCAGGATTAGGGTTAATTATAAACGAGTTTAAATTACCCATTTCTTTAATGCCGATAGAAGTAGGCGTTTTAATATTTGAACGCGTTGTATTAATTGCCCCGCGGGTGGCAGTACAACTTATTCCCCATGCTGTTTCCACTCTATAACTAGCATTAGGAAAGGACGCAAAAGCTGGGTCAACAATCGTGTTTTGTGTTCCTGCTGTTGAAGCAACTTGGGCCCAGGTTCCATCACTAATATCATCTCTCATTAATAAATAATTGTTTACTGGGTTAGGCGTATTTTCAATTGTATATATTGGATTCCAAGAGAATTGCCCAGAACCATTGGCAATAATATACAAAGTGTTATGATAGTTCCCTAGGGTGCTTTCTTGTCCACAACTATCTATTGCCGAAATTTTATATCGTTTAGTAGTTACGTTTGGATTTGCACCCAAATCATGATACTCAGATAAACTATCATTATCAACTGTTCCTATATGTGTGTATACATTTGTTACATCTTCGCGATATACTTTTACACTATCAACACCTGTGAAACTTGATTTATCCCAAACTATAATGTTGTGTGTACTTAACGAATCAACGGTAACCAAACAAATTTGTGGAGTTGTAGGCACAGGCTTGATGGTAAGATGCAAGGTGTCGGTGTTTTTATAACATCCATCAGCTTTGGTTATAGTTGCAAAATAATCATTTGCTAGGTTTACAGTTATCTGATCGGTTGTTTCATTACCTGGACTCCATAGGTAAGAAGAAAAAGCACCGCCATTAGCTGTTATAGTTACATTGCTTCCTGGGCAAAGTGCCGAAAAGTTATTAGGGGTAGAAATTGTTGGTGTTGCGATATCACAAAATTTAAGCAATGATAAATCGGATAAAGAGCCGCTTGAGTTATTCATTTCAGCAACACAATATATTCTACCGTTTGCAGTAACATCCATATCTCTTGCAAAATCATTTCCAACAAGATTGCCCGATTTGGTGGTACTCCAAATCAAATTTCCAAGTGGATCAAACTTCATTAATACTAAATCCCTTTCAGAACTATTTTGTGTTAAGGCTTCACCAAAACCATAATAGTTTTCGCTTGCGTCTACTTTCAAAGCTGTTGCAGTATTTGAATTTCCCAAATTAACACTTTGTTCCCATACTAGTGAACCATCAGCTCTGCTAATTCTTCTAACAAAATAGGTGCCATATCCGCCTGTAAACATTACAATTTCCCCGTTACTAACAAGTTCCATTGTTCCACTAACTTCTCTTCCAAATCCACCATAAAATAATTGTTGCCATAATTGAGTGCCATTATTATCAAATTTAGTTACATAAGAATAGAATAAATCAAAACCTGTTGTATCGTACCCATTACCCATAACATATACATTATTTGACCCATCCACTAGCACTTTATTTACAAAATTATAATATTGAGAATTGGCATCTGTTGAATCAACAAGTGTTAGTTGTTTTAACCATAGCGAATTTCCTGTTGGTGAAAATTTTTCTACAATAACTCTAGAAATTGGATTAGGTGTTCCATAATTAACAACACGAAGTCCTGCGGCATAAATTCGACCGTTAGCATCTAATGCCATTGCAGGGAATCCAAGTGTATAAGTTGCTCCTGTTGAACCAATCGTTTCAAAAACCGTATTACCTGTTGGGTCAATTTTTTTCACTGTAAAAGATGAAGATAAATTATTGTTTGTAGCTAAATACGAATTTCCATCATCATCATTCATTATTTTCCGATAAGCATATGATGAAGGATTTGACCACATTGGTGATCCAATAGAGTCATACTTAACAACTTCTCCACCGCTAGAAGTTTGTTTAGTAACATATATATTAAAAACACTATCATGCCCCATGTCGTATGATTCATCATAACCATTACCTGCATCAATCATGTTTTGCCATTGTATATTTCCCTCTGCATCATACTTACTTAATACAGCATCTGAATTAGAGATGTCGTTTGTAACATAACCTAATGAATAAATAGAGTGATTTCCATCTGTAAACACGCGCTGTGCTTTATCATAGGTGTTTGCCTCTCCAGCAAATACTCCCTCAAATTGAAAAACGCCAGTATTATTTAAACGAACATCAAAAATTTTATAATACGCTCCAATTACATTCATAAAACCACTTGCGTCTGCTACTATAAAAGCTGGGCTACTTGAATTTAAACTAGAACCAGTTACAAGATTTACAAAAGATAAACTTCCTGCCGAACTAATTTTAGAGCAAAAAATATTATCAAAACCAAAACTCGCGTTTCCCGTTTGTCCAGACGCAAAAATATTGTTGTTTACATCCAAAAAAATGTCATTTACTTTTTCTACTGAGTTTCCTACAATATCTAGCACATGATCATAGTTTTGCGTTCCAGAAGAAGAGTGCTTTATTACTCTAGAATAACGTGTTGACAACCCCATTGTAACATAAATGGCAGAATAAGAATTACCTAAATTATCTACAATTAATTCTACCGCTTCCGAACTCATTTGAGAAGTTGTGTGCAGTTTCTTTTGAAATTGCTGTGCGCCAGAAGCATTATATTTTGTTAAATAAGGAGTGTAGTTTATTGTAGATGTATCAGCAACATTTGAAAGCACATAAGAGTTAGAACTATTATCTACTCCAATATTTAATGAGATGTCATCTCCACCTGCCGCACCAGCTATTTGCTTTGTCCACTGCACAACACCACTTGAATTTAATTTAAACGCAACAGCATCATAGCTGTTTGTTGCAACTTGCATTTTACCTGCTACATACATATTTCCCGAAGCATCTAATGCAATATCATTTCCAACACCTAAGTCTGTACCACCAATTGTAACATGTTTTATCATCTGTATTGCACCAGCGCTATTTATCTTACCTACAACTAAACTATCATTCATAGCTCCCGTAAAATAAATATTATTCGATGCATCAAGTGCTATTGCATTTGCACTAACTTCTGTTGGATAAACCCAATAATCAGGAAGGTAATTTACTTGCCAAAGCAAAGTGCCAGCAGCATTAAACTTTACAATCGTTGCATAATAACCATACGAACCAACACTATAAGAGTAACCTACTATATAAATATTACCCGAAGCATCGTATGTAAAATCTTTAGGATAATCATTTGTGTTACTAATGTTGTTGTATATATAACTTTGTGTAACACCCGTTGCACTATTAAATTTTACAACAACCATATCCTCATTAGCATACGAAAGCGTATACACATTTCCTGAAACATCAGTAAGTGTTTTAACTATTGCATGACTTAAACTCGCACTCCCGTTTTGTGAACGCTCCCATTGAAGGGAAGGAGGGGTTGTTTGAGAAAATGAACATACTGAAATAAATAAAAAGAAAAGTGCGACGAGTAATTGTTTTTTCATGATAAAATTATGGTTTTACCCCTCAAAGGTATGGTAAATATTTTTTATACCCATAATAATATATATCATATATATAATTTTGCTCGAAAATAATTATTCATAATCATTTATATATTAAATAATTACAATGTTTTTTACTAAATTTGGCTCACAATATATGGCAACTATTGACCCATTATATGATTTAGTTAATTCCTTAAGTATTTCTGAAAAAGGATATTTCAAAAAGTCTGTTCCAAAAAATAGTGTTTATGTGAAGTTGTTTGATGTTCTTAACAAACAAACAAAATTTAATGAAAAAGAGATTTCGAAACTTTTTAAATCAAATTCTGAATCTAAAAACATAGCTGTAGTAAAAAATTATTTATACGATTCCATTTTAGCTTCTTTACAAAACTATCATAAAGAAAAAAACATTGAATGGCAATTGAATAGTGCTACAGAACAGTTAAGAATTTTGTATGATAAAGGTTTATATAACCAGTGTGCATCTTTACTTGAAAAAAGTAAAAAACTCGCTTATGACTACGAGCTTTACACTCACTTACTTCCTTTGTTTTCTTTCGAATACATTTACAATCAATTCAAATTAATCGATTCTACACCGCTTTTTGAAGAAGAGAAAAAAGTTTTATCCTTGCTAAGCAACATGAATATTCGTAATGATTGGTATTCAAGAGTATTGTTGTGGGTGCAACAAAACGATAAAGCAAAAAACGAACATGAATTAAACGAAATAAACCATTTATATAAACAACCTAAAGGTGAGTTTGCGAATAAAGAACCCTTTAAAGCGATTAATTCCTCACACGGAACAGATACGCTTTATTATTACGCTATCGGAAATCCTGACAAAGCAACGGATGCAAAAATAAATCAACTTAATACTTATTTAGGAAATGATGTAATGCGGCATCTCAATTACAAAAACTTTCTACTAGTATACGCTAACGTACTTTCACTTTTATACAATAGCAAACAGATAAATTTATTTCAAGAATATTATTCTAGGCTACCTGAATACTTTCAAAAAAATTCCGCTTTTCCTTATCTTGAAAAAGAAATTGTTTTTGCACACGGTTTAAGTGGTTTTAAGCTTAACAAAGATTGGGTTGCTGGAAAAAAATTCAGTTTAAGTATTGAGGAAGAATTGGATAAAATATCGGGCAAGTTTTCGCTAATTCGTTTAAGCGACATTCAATTTAACGCTGCAGTGTGTTGTTTTTGGGCCAATGATTTAAGAGCTTCGGTTAAATGGTTAAATAAGATTCTCAATAATCCTAAAATTGAAAACAGACTTTTTTTACATTGTTATTCTAAAATTTTACAACTTATTATTCATACAGAATTAAACAATGTAGACCTGCTAAAGTCATTATCTACTTCTACATACAAATACCTTTACAAGAAAAACAAAATTTACGAATTTGAAGAGATTATTTTAAAACACTTAAAGTTTTTCTTAAAAACAAAATCGGAAATAGAACGAAAAAACATGTATTCAGATTTATACAATGATTTACTTCATCTTTCCAAAGACAAAATTAAATCTCAAGCAATGGAACACTTTGATTATTTAAAATGGTTGGAGGCTAAAATTTAGCTATTTGTTACTTCTCGTGTTCCGATTTTTTAAACTTATCAAAATTTGCTTTTTGATCATCTGCATCATAGCCGATCTCATTCATTTTAGTACGAATTTGTTCAATGGTGATTTTTTTTGAGTTATATACAACGTAAACTTCATGTTTTACATAATCGCAATTCACTTTTCTTATGCCTTTAACTTTAGCTAACGATTCTTCTAAATTTTCTTTACAATAAATACATTCTGCAGATGTTTTAATGGTTACTTTCACTTTTCTTGGATTGCCAGCAATAGCTTTCGCAGAAGAAAACAAGAAAAAGAGTAAAAACAGGGGTATAAATAGACGTATTTGCATAATTTTAAGCATAAATTCATTGCAATTTACAAAATTTATTGATTTTAAGATACCCGCCATTATCCCACTAAAATTTCGTATTTTCGTTGGCTTATTAAACCTAGAGATTTAGCGATGAAGAATATTCGTAATTTTTGTATCATAGCCCATATCGATCATGGCAAAAGTACTTTAGCAGATCGTTTATTGGAATACACCAATACCATCAACAAGCGCGAAATGCAAGCGCAAGTATTGGACGACATGGATCTTGAAAAAGAACGTGGTATTACCATTAAGAGTCATGCCATTAAAATGGATTATGAATACAAAGGTGATCTTGCCGAAAAAGGTAAATATGTTTTAAATCTTATTGATACACCGGGGCATGTTGATTTTAGCTACGAGGTTTCTCGTTCTATTGCAGCTTGTGAAGGTGCTTTGTTAATTGTTGATGCTGCACAAGGCATCCAAGCGCAAACAATTTCTAATTTATACTTAGCATTAGAGCATGATTTAACTATCATTCCTATTTTAAATAAAATTGATTTACCTAGTGCCGATCCTGAATTAGTAAAAGACCAAATTGTTGATTTACTTGGTTGCGATAGAGATGAAATTATGGCTGCTTCTGGTAAAACAGGATTAGGTGTACACGAAATGTTAGCTGCAATTGTAGAACGCATTCCTGCCCCAAAAGGTGAAGAAAAAGCTCCTTTGCAAGCATTGATATTTGATTCAGTTTTTAACCCCTTTAGAGGAATTATTGCTTATTTCAGAATCTACAACGGAGAAATAAAAAAAGGTGAGAAAATTAAATTTGTAAATACAGGTGGTGTTTATAATGCCGATGAAGTTGGTGTGCTTCGCTTAAGACCCGAACCACGTGATGTTGTTAAGACAGGTGATGTAGGTTATATTATTTCAGGTATTAAAGAAGCTAAAGAAGTAAAAGTTGGCGACACCATTACTACCCTTGCAAACCCTTGTACAGAGGCAATTCAAGGTTTTGAAGATGTAAAACCAATGGTATTTGCAGGTATTTATCCGGTAGATACAGAAGATTTTGAAGAGTTGCGTTACAGTATGGAGAAACTCCAACTAAACGATGCTTCATTAACATGGGAGCCTGAATCATCTGCCGCTCTAGGCTTTGGATTCCGTTGTGGTTTCTTAGGAATGCTACACATGGAAATTATTCAAGAACGTTTGGAGCGCGAATTTAATATGACAGTTATTACAACTGTTCCTAACGTGTCTTATCTCGCATACAAAACAAGCGGAGAAGTTGTTACTGTAAACAATCCAAGTGATCTTCCTGATCCAGGCCGTATTGATTATATTGAAGAACCATACATCAAAGCAAGTATCATTACTAAATCTGATTTTATTGGTCCAATTATGACCCTATGTATTGAAAAACGTGGGCAAATTATGAATCAAAATTATTTAACTGCTGATCGTGTTGAATTAATTTTTGAAATGCCTTTAGGTGAAATTGTATTTGATTTTTATGATCGTTTAAAATCCATCTCTAAAGGTTATGCGTCTTTCGATTATCACCGCACTGGGATGAGACAATCTGATTTAGTGAAACTAGATGTTTTATTGAATAGCGAACCCGTAGATGCTTTGTCGGCCTTGATACATAAAAGCAACGCGCACGAATTTGGTAAAAAAATGTGTGAGAAATTAAAAGAATTAATTCCAAGACAACAATTTGAGATTCCTATACAAGCAGCCATAGGAGCAAAAATTATTGCCCGTGAAACCATTCGCGCTATTCGTAAGGATGTTACTGCAAAGTGTTATGGTGGAGATATTTCTCGTAAGCGTAAATTATTGGAAAAGCAAAAAGAAGGTAAAAAGAAAATGAAATCAGTAGGTAATGTCGAAATTCCGCAAAGCGCATTTATGGCCGTACTTAAGCTGAATGACTAAAGTAAAAACTTAGTCTAAAATTTAACTAAAAACTTGTTGTTTTCTTAAAGTTTTACTACTTTCATTTTATGAATTTCAAAAAAATTGAATTAAAAGCATTTTGCTTATTTATTATTCTATTTGTTTTTGTGTGCTCCTCTGGCTTTGCACAAAGCTTAACCTTTACAGGATTTACGAAATTTGAAGAAGAACCATTAAGTGATGTTAAAGTTAAAGCGATGGTTGGTTCAAAAATATTTGCAGAAACAACATCAGGAAAAAACGGTTCTTTCTCATTAAAATTAGAATACAATTTAAATTATTCAGTTTATTTTGAAAAAGAGAATTATGCTGTAATGCACACTGATATTAACGGTTCCATTCCAGAAGATAAAAGTATTTATAAAATAAAATATGAAATTACCGTTCCCTTTTATCATGTAAGAAACCAAACCATCAATCAAAAAGCATTTGAAAAACCTTTTTCTAAAATTTACTTCGATGGAAAATCTAAATTTATAGATAATACGGAATATATTAAAGAGTTTATTACTGAACTAAACACGCTTCCACAGGTAAAGCAAGTAGTGAAACAACCAACTGTTGTAGCTGAAAAAAAACACCATATTGCAGGTAAAGTTGTTTGCGATAATGAATCAAAAACCCCATTTAACCTAGCAAAAGTAGTTTTGTTAGATACAAACAACAAAGAAATAGCTACTACATTAACTAACAGATTTGGTGTATTTAGTTTTTCTGGTATTGGAACAAAAAGTACTTCTAAAGTAATGGTTTATCCTGCAGATAATAGCCTAAAATGCAACCTCCTTATTTACAATATTAATCGTGAACAAGTTGCTCTTTTAGAGCAAAAAGCAAATCAACAATTACAGTTTTTAAATAACGATGAAAGTAAATTAATTGAACATTTAATCGACGATACTTATATTCCTTTTTTAGCAGGAAAAATAATGGTAGAAGAAAATGGTGAAAACGTTTTACTCGCAGATAAAAATATTTATTTACTATCGGATAAAAACGAAGTAATTGAAAAAACACAAACAAACATGTTCGGCAATTTTTTATTCAGCAAGTTGCCTCCTGATAAAAATTTTATTATTGCTATAGATGAAGCGGAGTCTGGACTAAATGACAATAGTCGTTTGCATTTATATTCATACAAAGATGTTGAAATCACAAAAAAAGACACCCTGCAAAAAGGAAAATTCCAATTTAAATTTCTTTCTAATGAAGTAAAAGCGTACAACGAATTATTAATTGAAGATATAAATGTAAAGATGGATTTAAAAGGTAGAATGGTTGGAGACAACGAAAACAACCCTTTACAAAATTTAAAAATTTTACTTCTCGACAATAACTATAAAGTAGTTGATACTGCCACAACAAATAGTAAGGGTGATTTTACCTTTAAATACTTACCCTACAGTAAAAATTTAGTTTTACGCTTTGCTGACACTACAGATATGATTAACTACTCTAGTATTATTATTTATGATCCTAATGGAAAAGTTATAAAATATCTTTCGGTAAAAAAAGGGCAGCGTTTTGATTACAAATTATTACCTGGAGATTTAACCCAGCTAAATGATTTATACATTGATGATCCATGGTTAAACCTAACAAGTAAAAACCCGAAAAAAGCTGCAACAAGTAATTTAGTTATCATCGAGAATATTTACTTTGAATTTAATCAGGCAATACTGCTCCCTGCTGCTAAGCAAACACTAGATAAAGCCATTCTTGCTTTAAAAAACAATCCGTCTATGAAAATTGAAATTAGCGCGCACAGTGACAGCAAAGGAAGTGACGATTACAATTTAAAACTGTCTGAAAAAAGGGCACAAGCCGCACTAGAATATATTGTTGCGAAAAGTATTGAACCAAAACGTGTAAGCGCAAAAGGATATGGCGAAACCAAACTACTTAATAAGTGTGGAAACAAAGTAGAGTGCACAGAAGAAGAACATGCAAAAAATCGTCGCTTAGAGTTTAATATTATCATAAAATAGTTTGATAAGAAAGGCTGAAATAACAGACGCAGAACCTATTTCCAAACTAGGAAAGCAATCCTTTTTTGAAGCACATGAATCAAGCGCACCAAAAGAAGAATTAGAAGCCTATCTTAATGAAAAATTAAGCGAAGAAAAACTTGCAATTGAACTTCAAGATGAAAAAAACACCTTTCATTTACTGTTTTTTGAAAATGAACTAGCAGGTTATAGTAAAATAATTTATAATTCTCCGGCACCACAATTACCTGATATAACTGATGCTTGTAAACTTGAACGAATTTATTTCTCGAAAAAATTTTATGGTCAAAAATTAGGTTTAAAACTTTTCAATTTCAATAAAGATCTTTGCATACAAAATAACCAATCTGGGATGTGGCTTACTGTTTGGATTGGAAATGAACGCGCCATTAACTTTTATGAAAAAATTGGCTTTAAAACAATAGGTGAAATTATGTTTAAAGTTGGGAAAATTGAAAGTCCTAATTTGGTGATGTGGTTGGAGTTATAACTACGCTATATTTGACCAAATGCCCCAGTCATTGCGCTTGACATACCAACAGAAATAATATATCCTAAAATTAAGATTGAAATTATAAATCCTAGTATCCCAATTAAACAGGCAATCTTTCCTTTGTATCTATTTCCATTTTGATTTATTTGAATTAAACCTATTATGCCCAATATTATCCCTAGTAAACCAAAAAAGGCTGTCATAAATACCATTTGCAATAACGCAAAAATAATAGAAGCTACACCAAATATTGAAGCCCATATAGCAATAGGGCTAATTTCCAGTTCTTCGATGTTCTTTTTTGGTTTTAAAATAAATGGTTCAATAATTTCTCCATTCGATTTTTTTATAATATCAATCTTACTCTTTTCCGCATAGAATTCATTTGTTGTGTCGGTTTCGCATTTTTTATACTTTACATATTGCTTGCTTGTTTCTAATATAGCACATACCAGCGTATCCCCACTAAGAAAAAATATTGTATCATTACACTTATAATCATTGCTAAGTACAACATTTTGTTTTTTAGGTAAATTAATTTCAGCACTTGAGGTAATAGAAGCATAAACATCTTCCACTGGCTGCATATTCGACAAAATTTTATCTGAAGGAATAGTTTTTTGGGCTGAAGGTTTTTTTATTGCTTTATTCCAAGTTATACTATAGCCTCTTTGGTAAATTCTTTTTTTAATTGAACAACTGTAAATTCCCAAAACAATTAATCCAATTAAAATTATTCTAATTGCCTTCATGCTTTTAATAATTTTTTTCTAAACTTTATACCCCATAACACAAACATCATCTACCTGCTCGTAATTTCCTTTCCAATTGTCCAACTCAACACTTAGCCTCATGCAATGCTCTTGTGGACTTAATTTTGCCGTCGATTTTATAAAATTTTTCAAATTAAGTGATTTATACTTTTTATTCGATTTCCCTCCCATCTGATCGGCAAATCCATCCGAAAAAACATAAAAACTATCTCCTTTTGCTAATTGTATTTTGTGCGTTTTAGGTGCTTCTATAACGTGTTCTTGAACAGATCCTACAGTACATTTGCTTGATTTAACCTCTTCAATTTCGCCGTTGCGTATAATTAACAAACTCAAATTTGCTCCTGCATATTCCATCTCATTTGTTTTTGTATTTAATTTACAAAAAGCTACTTCCATTCCATCGCGCAATTCCTTATTCTCCTCTTGTTGTAAAGCTGATTTTACATACTCATTCATTTTATCCAATATACTTGATGGATTACTTAAATGATCTTCCTTAACCGCTTTATCTAATGAATATTTACCTACCAAAGATAAAAAGGCACCAGGAACACCGTGACCTGTGCAATCCACAACTGCCATATACAAAAACTCTCCCTCTTTATGAACCCAGTAAAAATCACCACTTACAATATCCTTTGGTTTATAAAACACAAACAAATTGTTACTTAGTTCGTTTAATAAATTCTTAGAAGGTAAAATTGAATTTTGTATTCTCCTTGCATAAGTAATACTAGCAACCATATCATGATTATGCTCTTCTATTATCGCGTTCTTTTCCTTCAACAATTTATTGGACTTCGTTTTGATACGAATAATTAAAAAACCCAATGTAGTTGATAATAAAGCGAACCCTATAATAGAATAAAAAAAGTTTTTATGGTCCTTTGGATAACAAACCTGATAATCTTCTTCGCTTCCAAAAAAAGTTTCCGAAAACCCTATGTGCTTTTTAAAGTGTTCATCAGCATGTATCGATAATGAAAAACACATTACACAAATTAATATTCTAAGTTTTGCTTTCATAATTTTTACTAATTTACTACTTTTACTTATTATGTACCAATCTTAACATAGTTTTAATGAAACACTTTTTACTATTTTTTCTTTTACTCATAAGCACATTAGGGTATTCTAAATTTGTACCCGAAACTCCTGGCACACATTGTACCGATAGGGTTGGGGTATTACAAAAAGCCACTATCGATTCGTTAAATATAAAACTGCAACAGCTGCAACAAGAAACAGGTGCACATTTTTTAGTTTATGTTGACGATAGTTTGTATGGAGAAAATTTAGAAGAGTACGTGAACAAACTTTTTAATTCGTGGGAACTTGGAGATAAAGATAAAAACAACGGGATTTTATTCGCAGTTTTTGTAAAAGATAGAGCCTTTAGAATTGCTGTTGGTTATGGGTTAGAAGGTTTACTCCCTGATTTAAAAATAAATAATTTTCAAAATGAAATACTAATTCCTAATTTAAAAGAAGGCAATTTCGATGCAGGAATTTCTGGCCTTGCACTTGCCATAATAGACCAACTAAATGGTGCAGAAGCGAAGGCATATAAAATTGCGCGCAGATTACAAATTAGCGACACGGAAAATATTTTAAAAGATGCTGAAAAAGATGACCTGTTTAATTTAGACCATGAAGAACGTTTCGGTTTAGACTATGAAACCATTTATAAATTCTATCACATTCAATTAAACGGTTCTCCCGAAATTCTTAATGCGCAAATTGAAAATCAATGGTTAGAAATACAAAACACCTATCCCGATAAAAAATTGAAAATGCTTTTTGCATACTCTGTAAAAGACCATTGTTATGCGATAAAAATGGATAAAGAATTACTTTCTTATCTCAACTTACCAATTTCTGGAAACGCATTTAATCTTAAAGATGATGGGTATTTAAAGGAGCACATAAAAGACTCCAGTTATCGTTACGTTTTCGCTGGTATAAGTTTCTTGATGAATAAAAACATGGAAAGAAATCAGTTTATTTCCTATCATCCAATTATCTACTATCTAGGTATTCCATTTTATAGTGAATATGATTTGCTTTACAGTCCGCCACTCATGTCAAGCTTATTAATCCTTTTAATCTATTCTACACTCATCTCTACATTAACCAATTTGTTTATTCTATTATTTCTTTACAAAGAAGACAAAGAATCTAAATTTGCTTTTATTGGTTGGACACTTCTAAATGTTATTGTTCCAATTATAGGAATGCTTTTACAAATTCGTATCCTTTACAAGCTTATTAAAATTCTTAAAAAACAAGGTGATTATTTAAAATACATCGCTGCTGCCAAAAAGTTAGGAGTAATGGGCCATCTTAAAGAGTTTAATAAAAACAGCGGTGGAAGTTATAGCGGCAGCACTTATTCTTCTTCAGGCAGTTATTCATCTCGAAGTTCTTCTTATTCCTCCTCTTCTTCCTCAAGCTCATCCTATTCTGGTTACAGCGGTGGCGGCGGCGGACGAACTGGCGGCGGCGGTAGCAGCGGACGCTGGTAAATATCTTATTTTTCAAAATCTGCGTGCTTTTTTTAAAAAATGCCTCACAATATTTTTGTGAAAAAAATTTATGCGAACATTATTAAGCGCCACGCTCATTACTATTACATCCTTTTCCTACGCTCAAACACTTGCCCCGCTTACCTGGAATACACACACAGTAAAAGATCCTCAAAAATCAGCAGGTTTTATTGATGTTGCTGATTTTAATAATGATGGCAAAAAAGAAATTGTTTTATCCACTCTAATGGAATCTGGCAATGCTGGTTCCCCTTCTACAGCAAAGGGTGCTATGCGTATCTTTAGTATGGCTGCTTCAGGAATTGCTGGCACTTGGACAGAACAATTAATACTTCCTACTTCTCAAAACCTTCCTTTTTGTAATGCACCACAAGTCTTTGATGTTGATGGAGACGGATTTAAAGATGTTATGTTACAACAAGGTTTTTTGCAAACAAATGGTGGAAGCCACCAATGGTTAAAAGGCCCTAATTTTACAACGCGTGCTAATTTTGCACCACAAACTACACATGGTAGCACTTATTACTTTTGGCATGAGAGCGAACAGGTTGATTTAGATGGAGACGGCTTACTAGATATTGTTACTACATCTGCGCAAACACAAGATGCAAATACAAATGGCACCAATACACTTGCTAATAAAAATGCTAAAATTGAATGGTACCGAAATTTAGGAAGTGGCAACTTTCAATATTATCAATTGAATGATTCATTAGGTGGTGTTTTTATTAAAGTGCACGATATAGATCATGATGGAGATAAAGATATTGTTGTGTCACAGTTTTTTTGGAATACAAATAGACCCGCTTTAGTTTGGTTAGAAAACACTTCTAATCCTTCTTCCACAAACGGACATCTTGGTTCTTGGAATTATCATGTGATTGATAATACAACTGGATTAGGTTATTACTTCGAGTTTTATGATATCGATGGTGATGGTGATGAAGACTTAGTTTATGATAATCATAACAACGAAGACAATACTTCAATAGTAGATGGAAGTGGAAACCCTATAAACCCAGGCTTGTATTGGTTTGAGGTTCCTGCTAATCCTGCAACAAGCAACCAGTGGACAAAACATATTATATATGATGGTTTCAGAACAAACTTATTTGACTTTGGAAACCCATCAAGCCAAGGAACACCAGGAATTTTTTCGATTGGTGATATTGATTTAAATGGATTACCTGATATTGCAGTGCCAGGCGATGGTAATGATTCTCTTTACATTTTTAGACAAAGAGCAAATCATACTTGGCAAAAAGAAATTGTGGATATTGGGAAAATGTTTGGTCAAACAAAACTTGTTGATTTGGATGGAGACGGGAAATTAGAACTAGTTGCAGCAAAACATAATTTTCCTAATGGTTTCTTTGATTTATTATTTCCTCCTGATGGGTTCTTAAAAATATATTCTCCAAGTAATATTTTTGTTGGATTAGATGAGCAACCCGGCTTAAACAAAACAATTGTTTTTCCTAACCCTTGCAATAGTATTTTAACTATTGAAAACATCGAAGAAGGAACTCTTTTATCTATTACGGATGTTTTAGGGAAAGAAATTTTAAACAAGAGCAATTTAGCTGACAAAGAAATTGTTGATGTTTCCCTATTTAACCAAGGTTTATATTTTATTCAATTAACTGCTAAAACTCAAAAACGTACTATTAAATTTGTTAAGGAGTAAATTATGATAATTATTGGGATTTTATAAGCAACCTTCATTATTCAAAGCAGCCAATGTTCTAAATTGGCTGCTTTTTTATTATTAATTAGCCCTGTTTTTTTATTCTAAATCTGATAATTCTCAAAAGCGGGAAAAAAATTTCCGCCGATTTCTTTAGCTTTCATAGTTTTATCATAGTTCATTTACTATTAATCATTTTTTATATATTATCCTTTATTGGCGCTTTTGCCAGTAACAAGTTAAATAAGTACTTAAAAATCTTGTTTTCTTAAGTCTGTGTATTTTTATTAGGAAGCTTCCTGCAATATGTTTGCTAAAACCTAAAACTATAAACACATGCAAACAACTAAATTTTTATTAGGAGCTATCTTACTACTAACAGCAAGTATTGGATTTTCTCAAACTCCAGTTGGTCACACAACCATAACTTTTAGCGATGCAACACGCACAGGAGGATTTGGCACAAGTAGTGGAACTGGTCGCCAAATACAAACTGAGATATATTATCCTGCTTCAATAACAGGTGAAAATGTTCCTGTTGTTGGAACCAATTTACCAGTAATTGCATTCGGACATGGCTTTGTAATGTCATGGGACGTATATGCTCCTATTTGGGAATCATTAGTTAATGAAGGTTACATTGTTGCTTTCCCTAGAACAGAGGGAGGTTTTTCTCCCGTTCATGAAGAATTTGCAAAAGATTTGGTTGAAGTTATACTCCGAATAAACGTTTTACACACAAGCTCAGGATCCCTCTTTTTTGGCAAAGTAGGTTATACCTCTGCAATAATGGGACACTCTATGGGCGGAGGCTCTTCTTTCTTAACAGAGGCTGGAAATTTTGGAATAACAACCATGGTTACATTTGCTGCTGCAAACACCAACCCTTCTTCTATAACAGCAGCGCAACAAATTACAATTCCAAATTTGGTAATAGCGGGGCAAAACGATTGTGTTGCACCTCCTGTTGATCACCAAAACATTATGTATGATTCATTACAATCACAATACAAAACCGAAATTACTATTTTAGGTGGCGGACATTGCTACTTTGCAAATAACAATTTCAATTGCTCGTTTGGAGAAGGAACGTGCTCGCCCAATCCAACCATAACAAGAGGAGAGCAACAAGATGCTACAATGGATTTAACCAATTTATGGCTAAGAAAGTTTTTAAAGAGTGACTGTAATGCAGGAGATGATTTTCAAGATTCACTTGCTCTAAGTTCGCGTATTACTTACCGTCAAAATAACTCTATTGGATGTTCATCTGTTGGAATTAACAATAACGCATCTTTAAATAATATTGTACTATATCCTAATCCGACAAAAACTACCATTCATATTGCAAATATCTCTGAAACTACAAACTATGTAATTACTGATGTTTTAGGAAAGACAATACTAACAAAACCCGATTTGGTTAACAATGAAGCGATAGATGTTTCTAATTTCGATAAAGGCATTTACTTCATTCATTTGAGCTCAAATAGCGGACAAAGAGTAATTAAATTTATAAAAGAGTAATATGATGATAATTGGAATACTTTAAAACTTAATTTAAATCCAATTTATTAGTTCCAGCCTATATAAAAGGACGGGACAATTCAATGCGAAAAGTCATATAAATTAAAGACAATTTGACGAAAAATCAATTGCTCTAATTGTATCATTTTTACTAACTTTGCTCAACACGACTCAAATAAATCTTGTTGATGACAAAACTTAAATTACTACTTGTATTATTTCTTTGCTTCACTTTTTTTCATTCCTTTTCACAAAAGGTTGAACTAGCTATTCAAACTGGTCATTCTGGTGAAATAACGCATTTAATTTTTAATCCTGCAGGCAAGTTAATTGCTAGTGCAGCAAAAGATAATAAAATTGTTATTTGGGATGTAATTACCGGGAAACAATACAATTCTATTTCAATGGCATCGGTAAAAATTACCGATTTGCATTTCCTTTCCGACTCCATTCTTATAAGCGCAACAACTGATAGTACCATTCGACTATGGAACATTCATAACAACAAAATTGTAAAAACAATTCCCCTAAAAACAGCGGTAAATAGTTTTGATATTTCTAAATCCAAACAAAAATTAATTATTGGTTCGTCTAATTTGTGCTTGCTTGATTTAACTAGTTCAAAGCTTGACTACTTTGAAGTGAAAGCAAAAAATGAATTAACAACTGTAAAGTTTAACCAAACTGGAGACTACATTATTGTTGGCGGAAAAAAAGAAAGCTATGCCTATCTATTAAAATTTGAGGAAAACAGCAATAAGATTTCTCTAGTTAGAAAACTTAGAACAGCTATACTAAGTGCAAACTTTAATACTGAAGGAAAAGTATTCTACACAGGAAGCGAAGGGCAGTTAATAGAATTTGATGCAGAAAAAAATCAAAAAAACGGAACAACTTCTGATTTCCCTAGCAACACTTTTAATGATGTTCAAGTTTCGAACGACCGTATTTATACATGTACCAACAAAGGTGTCGTTCAAATCATGAATAAAAAAAATTGGAAAAAAGAAACTGTATTAATTGATCACCAAGGCAAAGTAAATTGCTTAAGCTTAAGTCCTGACGGAAGTATACTTGCTAGTGCTGGAAATGATAAAAAAATAATTTTATGGAATACTTCTAATAATCGCTTGGTAAAAATATTACAAGGTTCTGTAAAACAGATTAACGTAATTAAATTCACTCCTGATAATGAATCTGTTTTAATAGGTTATTCAGATGGAACCATGCGGGTTTCTAACCTAAAAACGAATGCATCTAAAAGTGCACAACTTACTGTTAGTGATATAAAAAAGAAATTAGGCTGGGGCTATACTATTTATAATATCATTCCAATTTCAAAAGACTCTGTTGAAGTTCATTTTTTATTTACTCATAAATCGGCTTCTGTTGATGGGGCATATGATGAAATAGAAGAATACTCAGGGAAGTGGGATTTAATCACCGGCAACTTTTCGGTAGATAAAAATCCAATTACAAACAAAGCACTCGAACAATATATTAAAGACCTTAAAAAAGGAAAAACACTTTCAGAATTTTCTATTTTAAATAAAAACCTAGAATCTGTTACTAGTAAAAACAGTTCTTACACTATTAATGGTAATAACATTAGCATTGGAAATAAAACATCTTTCCCTGGTAATCATTCTGATAAAATTACGAGTCTTGCTTTTAACGAAAAATACAATTTACTAGCCAGTTCAGGACTTGATGGATTAATCAATTTTTTCTCTGCCGATAAAGGAGATTTACTTGCATCTTATGGTGCCTTTGGAAAAAGTAATTTTATTTACCTTGATGCCGACGGTTATTACTTTGCATCTAAAGGAGCGCTTGATGATATTGCCTTTAGATATAATTCACACATTTATACTTTTGACCAGTTCGATATTAAATTTAATCGACCCGATAAGGCACTAAGCAAAGTTCCATTTATTAATAAAGTTGCCATTACCAATTTTACTAAAGCTTATACTAAACGTTTAAAAAAATTAAACCTCAACGAAAAAGACTTGAGTTTGAATTTAGCTTTGCCAGAAGTAAAAATTACTTTGCCAGAAAAATTAGTTACAGAAAATGGCAGTTTTACTTTCAAAGTACAATGCAGCGAAAAGCTTGGCCAGCTTCAAAACTTACATGTATTAGTAAACGGAGTGCCAGAGTATACACGTTACGGTAAACCTATTTCAGGCACAAGTTTTTCTTCCGATATCACATTGCAATTGCCTGGCGGAAACTATACCATACAAGTATATTGCACCAACAATAAAGGAACTAATTCCCTAAAAGAAAATTTTGTTATTAGCTCTGAGCTCGAAAATAAAAAACCTAACTTATTTATTGCTTGTATCGGCGCATCCGAATACGAGCAAAAAAACTTTAATCTTAAATATGCTGCCAAAGATGCGAAAGACGTGTCAACTTATTTTTCTGATTTAAACAACTTTGCTAGTGTAAAAACTAAAATCCTACTTAATGCTGATGTAACATTGGAAAACATAAAAGCCCTCGAAAGCTTTGTTAACCAAGCTGGAGAAAACGATATGGTTATTGTTTTTGCAGCGGGGCATGGGGTTTTAGATAAAGAATTAGATTACTTTTTTGCAACAAATAATATAGATTTTGCAAACCCACAAGACAAAGGTGTTCCTTATGATGTTTTTCAGGATATCCTTGATAAAACAAAAAGCAGAAAAAAAATAATGTTTTTAGATGCGTGTCACTCTGGAGAAATAGACAAAGACGAGGTTAAAAAAACCGAAGACAAAAAAATGGAAAACGGAATTGTTTTTCGTGCAGCTGGTGAAAACATTGAAAGTCAGGAAATGGTAAACACATTTGAATTATCTAAAAACACCTTCGCTGATATTAGTTTAAGTAACGGGGCAAGTATGATATCAAGCGCTGGAGGTACCGAATACGCCATGGAAGGTGACCAATGGAACAATGGAGTATTTACTTATGTACTTTTAAGTGCAATTAAAAAAAACACTGCCGATCTTAATAAAGACAAAAAAATAATGTTATCCGAATTACAAGAGTACCTTTTAAATGAAGTACAAAAACTAACGAACGGAAAACAATCACCAACATCTAGAAATGAAAATCTAATTTTTGATTACGAAATAAAATGATACATCAAAATAACCACATAATGCGTAAATACATTCTAACTAGCCTAATTTTATTAAGCTCTTGGTTTATCCAAGCGCAAACTGCCAGCTTCGGTTTTGAGTTTATGCAACGAAACAATAAATTGGGAGGCGTAGCTGCCGATTTTAAAAAACCCGATTTCTATATTCAAGATGAATGGAATGATACGCTCGGTTGTGTATTTAATAAATACAGCATTACCAAATCTTCTTTCGAATTACCTTTGTACCTGCGTTTAAAACTAAAAAAACGTTGGTATGCTGATCTTAATTACTCTTCTAGTAAATATGCAATTACACTTACAGGAACAGCAAACAAAAGTGATGGATACTATAAAACATGGAACTATACATTTGAGCAGTTTCAGGACTTAGCACAATACAATAGCGGACAGCCAGTAACACAGCAAGAATATCAAGATTATCTTAATAGCTACAAAACAAAGGAAGAACAATCGATTGAATACAATGAAGAATTTAAACTTAACTCCTTTGGTTTATTAATTGGTTATACTTTTTTACCACATAAAACAATTAAACCGTATGCTTTCGGAGGTTTCTCTTATCGTAGTAAAGTAAGACAATACTCTTATCAATATGCTAACATTAAAGCAAAAAGCGAATCAGAAACCTGGTCGCGTGTAAATGATCAATCAGAAATTAATACAGCAGTGCTGCAATTCAGTCAAAAATCTATTGTGCTGCGCTTAGGTGCTGGTTTAGAAACGTATCGTTTTAGAGGTGGTTTTTCGTTCGATTATTGCCCGCTTTCGCAAACAAGTTTGCCTTATACTGGAGGCAGAGTGTATCGTACAAAAACAACGCACCCGTATAATAAATTTAATTCCTTTACTTTTTATGTGTCGAGTGATATTATCTCAAAAGAGTTAGCAGCGAAAAAGAATAACATTACAAATACTGACGTTATTCAAATAGATAAATTAGAACTTAAGAAAAGTAAAAATGCCTTTGGTGTTAATGTTTCAAAAGTAGTTACAAGCAACCTTACAAGTTATGGATACAATCAAGATCCAATAACCTTTGGTTCAATCAAACAATATTATACCTTTCAATACAGTAGTTCACAATTTGCTGATTCTTTAATCTACAATTACCGTCTTCAACTTGTTTCCTTAGGAAGCATTACCAAAGCAGATTGGAAACCATTAGTTGAAGGTTTTTACAGAAGAACAATCTTAAAAAAGTTTGAATGGGAAAGTTCATTAGGTTGGCAAAATCTTACTTTAGATTTAAGAACAAAAGAACTCGAAACAGTACTAACATACAACTATTTGTATGAACTTACTTATCCTAATGTAAAAACATATTATACAGGCGTGTATCGAACCAAATATAACTTCCTAACCTTAGGGCAAAAATTGTATTTCACAGCGCTTGATAAAGATTTTGTAAAACTTAAATTAAGCGCGGGTGTAAGTTTTGCTGGCTTCAGTACAAAACTAGCAGAAACCGATGCTGAAAATGGAATTAACTCATTAGGAATTACATCTAAAATTGATGAACTACACACCGGTAATTTAGTTTCCGACTCAACTACCTTTGTTTCCGAATCTCTTGACTATATCGATTTTAATGAATCGCCAATAACCTTGGTAAATAATTTTGACAAACAATCTTCTTATGCCACTGCTTGGAAACCAAAAGATAAAATTAGACAAAGCTATAAGTCGATTAAACTAGGCGCTGAGGCTGAGTTTAACCGCGTAATTATTGGACTTAATTACGAAAAAACAATTGGATACGTTGATGGATTGCTGATAAAGAATTTCACTCGTGTTTCGTTTTCCGTTGGTTACTTCCTGTTTAGAAAATAAAGTAATCTATACCGTCTAGTTCTCGTTCCGATAGCTATAGGAAAAGCTCTCAAACTATGGCGTAATGACATTCTGCGCGCGTTGTCATTTCGAGCCTGCCTACTCGGCAGACAGGCGCAGTCGAGAAAGTGCGTGGGGTTTTACACCCTTATCTTCGACGTTCCCTTGATACTATAGTCGATGTAATTTACTAAACAATTAATCTTTCAAATTAAGAACCTTCTTTACCTCATTGTAATTATTCCAATTCACATTTGGATTATCCTTTTTCTTCATTTGCGAAATAATTACAACCTTAAACACTTTAGTGCCTGGGTTTGTTGGTAGTGTTCCATTTGAATTGCTGTTGTATAAACTCACGTACCCAAGTTTATAACCATACTGCATTGAGTTAATTCCATTAATGTCTGGCATTGCCCACCACTCAGCTCCATATTGAACATAAACTTGTACTGTACCTAAATCAACAATGTTTTGAGTAATTTGACTTACATAAATATCAGCCGTCCAAGATGCCCCGCTTTGTGTCCAAGTACTAACGGTAAAAGTACCTACCCCATAAAGAGGTGATGCTCCTGCCGGACCCTCTGGTCCTCTTGGGCCTGCTGGCGCTGTTGTTTCTTTTGTACATGAAGATAGGAATACAATTGAAGTTACTATTCCTAAAACAAGCGTGCTTAATTTAGCTGAATTTAAAAAGATTTTCATGATCGTAATTTTAATGCAAGTTATTAAAAACTTGAATATTAAATTACATTAAATCCTAATATTTATCATTCAAAATAAGATGGATTTTACTCAAAATCTTCATACATCAAATACTTTTTTCGTATTGATTTGAATTTTTTGATATCCGCTTCCCAACTCTTTTGTATTTCTTCTTCTGTTTTACCTGCTTTTATTTGTGCTTGTAATACATCGTTACCAGCATGCCAGTTAAAGTTTTCATCAAAGTAGTTAGGGTCGTTTAGGCTTTTGTAAGTTCCCATTAACCAAAACAAATAAATGTGGCGCGATGTTTTTATTACCTCATCACCAAACACTCTTAAATCAAAACCATTACATGTTTTGCCATCGTACTTTGGAGTTTTGGCTCCAGCTGTGGGTTTTGGCACAAAGGACATTTTTCCATCTTTAATATTTGGATGTCCAATTTGTTGGAAAGGATATTCAGTACCTCTACCAACCGACATAATTGTTCCTTCAAACAAACCTAAACTTGGGTATAGATATATAGATGTCATGTTAGGTAAATTGGGAGATGGTTTAATTGGAATTTCGTAACTTACATTGTGATTGTATCCAATTAATGGTATCACAGTTAAATCGCATTGCTTCCCTCCTGCTAACCATTTTTCTCCGTTTACCATTTGTGCATACTCGCCGCAAGTCATACCATACACAATGGGAACAGGATGCAAACCTAAAAAGGATTTCCATTTCATATCCAGCACGGGACCATCCACATAATAACCATTTGGATTTGGTCTGTCTAACACAATCATTTTTTTCTTGTTCTCTGCGCAAGCTTCCATGCAATAAGTCATGGTGGAGATGTAAGTGTAAAAACGAACTCCTACATCTTGCATATCGTAAATTACAATATCAATTCCTTTTAAATCTTCAGCCGTAGGTTTTTTGTGTTTACCGTACAACGAAATTATTGGCAAACCTGTTTTGCTATCTTTTTGGTCTCCTACTTTTTCGCCAGCATCCGATGTGCCTCTAAAACCATGCTCGGGCGAAAATATTTTTTTTACTTTAATGTTTAGAGAAAGTAGTGTATCAACCAAATGTGTGTTGTTTATTTTAGAAGTAATGTTAGCAACAACAGCCACGTTTTTATTTTGAAGTAATGGAAGAAATTTATCGATGCGTTTTGCGCCTACAGTAATTTCTTTATCAGTAAGTACTTTTAATTCTTGCGCAAAACAAGTATTTAGCAGCAGTAATAAACCTAAAAGATACTTCATAAATAATTTAATTTTTCGTTTTGATAAGACCTTAATCCTTACCTTTGTTTTCAGCTATACAAATTAAGTTCCAATTTTTGAATTTTCACAATTTCATATCTAAGAAGTTATTCGCAAACGAAGGCTCAAAAAAAAGCATTTCGCGCCCAATTGTGAAAATTGCCATTGGTGGTATTGCCCTAGGAATTGCTGTAATGATACTTTCCCTAGCCATTGTTACTGGTTTTCAAAACGAAATTAAGAACAAGGTTATTGGTTTTGGTAGCCATGTCAGCATTGCTAAGTTTGATAATAATGTATCCTACGAGCCACAACCAATACCTCAAAAACAAGATTTTATTGAAGATCTTAAGAAAAACCCTGACATTAAACACATACAGGTTTTTGCCACCAAAAACGGAATTTTAAAAACCAATACAGAAAATGAAGGTGTTGTGCTAAAAGGAATAGATACCGATTACGATTGGACATTTATAGAAAGCAATTTAATTACAGGCAAACGCATTAGCTTTAATGATACGGCAGCATCTAAAGACATTCTTATTTCCAAAACCATTTCGGATAAATTAAATTTAAAAAACGGAGACAAACTACTTGTTTATTTTGTTACCAAGAAAAAAGCAAACGACTCAACCGAGTTTGTAGAGTTTGAACAACGCGTGCGCGATTTTAAAATTTGTGGTATTTACGAAACAGGCTTTGAAGACCTTGATGCGCAAGCTGTTTTTGTTGACATTAAACAAATAAAAAAATTAAATTACTGGGAACAGGATTTAGTTGGCGGTTTTGAAATACAATTAAAAGACCTAAGTAAACTCGACGAAGTATCTACACAAATAAACGAATCATTAAGCTACGAGTTAACTGCACAAAGCATTAAAGAAAGCAACCCTGGTATTTTTGGTTGGTTAGAGTTGATGGACTCCAACGCAATTATTATTATTACACTAATGGTTATTGTTGCTGCCATTAATATGATTTCTGCATTACTCATTTTAATTTTAGAAAAAACAAACAGCATTGGTTTATTAAAAGCCTTAGGAGCAAGTAACCAAAGCGTGCGCAGCATATTTTTAAACCTTGCCTTTAAACTCATTGCAAAAGGCCTGCTCTACGGAAACATCATTGGTATTAGCATTTGTTTTATACAAATGAAATGGAAAATCCTTACCCTACAAAAAGAAACCTATTACCTCGACCACGTGCCCATTAATTTCGACATCCTGCACATTGCCCTTTTAAATGCTGGTACTATTGTGGTGTGTATGGTGTTTATGTTATTGCCTACTTTGGTGATTAGTAAGATTACGCCAGTTAAGGCTTTGAGGTTTAATTGACTTTTTCTTTAATGTTGCCAACCATCAATGATATAATTCTTTTCCAATAATTTCCGATCGGCTTCTCCGTTTGATGGCTTAAACCAAACTTCAAATCTCGCCGCATATTTTACCTCCCAATCACCTTCATAAATAATAAAAATTCCTTCTGTTCCAAACCTCTTTATTGTGTCTGTTGGATTTTCAATCTTTATTCGAGGAAAAGTTTCGTCTCCCAATTCATCTTCTTCTGTAATTTCAAAAACCCTTATGTAAATTTCCCCTGGCTCAATTTTTCCAATCCAAAAGTCGAATTCATACATCCCCGATTGATTTGTTTTGTAAAGTTGAAAATCGATCGCTTCTTTCTTGGCATCTATTAAACGTTTGTTTCCGTAATGGTTCAAATCAATTACAGAGTCGGCTTGAAGATTAGATGGTATTTTTAAATCGTCAGCATAGTGATCAGAACCAAAATTCAGTAAAAATCCATAAACAAAAATGCCAATCAAACAAAAAATACTCAATACAAAAATCACCCATGTAATCGATGATTTCCTATCGTTTTTTCCTTTTGTTTGTTTATCTGCAGAAATTGGTAAACATATCATTCCAAACAGTATTAGTAGAATTTCATATGTCCCAATTTTATTTTGTCCATTACTAAGTATTTCACTAATAATGAAGAGCAACAAGAGTGAAAGCCAAATAACAATTGGTCTCCACCATTTAGCAAAATAATAATCAAAAAATCTATTCATAATTTTCTATGACAACCCTGAATTCAACGAGCAAATTAGCTAATTATTTCCCCGTACCCACACAAAATTCATTCAATAAACTCAAACCACAATCCAATACACCCAAACCCCCAAAGGTTTCAGTATTCCTAGCGTTTTCACGTTGTTTAACGTATTTGCATTTTATTATGTGAGGTTAACATATTTTAACAGCTTTAACAACTAAGCCCGTATTAAATTTGCACACTACCAAAAAAGGCTATTTATATGGATGTTAGAGAAATAAACGAAAAGATTCAGCGCGAAAGTGCGTTCGTAGATTTGTTGTTTAATGAAATGGATAAAGTAATCGTAGGGCAACGCTATATGGTTGAACGATTATTAATTGGAATGCTCTCAAACGGACATGTGTTGTTAGAAGGTGTTCCGGGCTTAGCAAAAACATTAGCTATTAATACCCTTAGTAAATGTGTTGGCGGTCAGTTTAGCCGTATACAGTTTACTCCCGATTTGTTACCTGCCGATTTAGTAGGTACCATGATTTACAATCAAAAGAAAGAAGAGTTCTCGATTAAAAAGGGTCCTATCTTCGCTAACTTTGTTTTGGCCGATGAGATTAACCGTGCTCCTGCAAAAGTGCAATCTGCTTTACTAGAGGCAATGCAAGAGAAACAAGTTACCATTGGTGAAACAACATTTAAATTGCCAAATCCTTTCTTAGTACTTGCAACACAAAATCCTGTTGAGCAAGAAGGAACCTATCCTTTACCAGAAGCGCAAGTTGACCGTTTTATGCTAAAGGTGGTTATTGGTTACCCAAGTAAAGAAGAAGAAAGAAAGATTATTATGTCTAATATTTCTGCTGCAGGAATGGCAACACCAAACACGGTGTTAAGTCCTGAAAGCATTGTAGAAGCTCGTAAAATTGTTCGTGATGTTTACATGGACGAAAAAATTGAGCGTTACATTGTAGATATTGTTTTCGCTACACGTTTTCCTAAGGAACATAAATTAGAAAAATTTGCCCCGCTTATTAGTTTCGGGGGTTCGCCTCGTGCAAGTATTAATTTAGCATTAGCTGCAAAAGCTTATGCTTTCATTAAACGCAGAGGTTATGTTATACCTGAAGATGTGCGCGCAGTGTGTATGGATGTTATGCGTCATCGTATTGGTTTAACCTACGAAGCAGAAGCTGAAAACATTACTTCAGAACACATCATCAACGAAATTTTAAATACTGTTGAAGTACCATAGTCAATTAATGAATTATTGAATTAGAGGGTTGGAGAATTAATTCACTTACTCCTTAATTCACCAAATCAACAAATGTCTAACTCAACAACTGTATCGTGGATACCGCAGAACTATTAAAAAAAGTACGCAAGATCGAAATTAAAACACGTGGTCTGTCTTCTCAGGTTTTTTCCGGAGAATACCACAGTGCTTTTAAGGGTCGTGGTATGGCTTTTAGCGAGGTGCGCGAATACACGCCAGGTGATGATGTTAGAACAATTGATTGGAATGTAACAGCTCGTTTTAATAGTCCATACGTTAAAGTGTTTGAAGAAGAGCGTGAGCTTAATGTTGTATTGTTAGTTGACGTGAGTGCATCGGGGCAGTTTGGAACATTAAAACAAAGCAAAAAAGATTTAATTACTGAATTGTGCGCTGTTGTTGCTTTTTCGGCTTCAACAAACAACGATAAAATTGGTGTTATCTTTTTTAGCGATAAAATAGAAAAATACATTCCGCCTAAAAAAGGTAAAACACACATACTTCGTATCATTAGAGAATTGGTATCGATAGAGCCAACAAGCACTAAAACGGATGTGTCGCAAGCATTGCGTTACTTAACCAATGTAATCAAGAAAAAAAGTATTGTGTTTGTAGTGTCTGATTTTATTGATAATAATCCTTTTGTAGATGCAATAAAAATTGCCAACAAAAAACACGACATCGTTGCTTTAGAAATTTTTGATAAAACCGAAAGAGAAATTCCACCAGTTGGTTTAATTAAATTAAAAGATTTAGAGAGTGGGGAAATTAAATGGGTTGATACTTCTTCTAAAGCATTTCAAAAGGAAATGAAAATTCAAAATTTGCAATTAGAAGCAAAATTAAAAGAAGGATTTAACAAAGCAGGAGTTGACCACGTTCGTTTAAGAACCGACCAATCCTACATTCAACCATTAATGAGTTTATTTAAACGCAGATAATTAATGAAGACACTGATTAAAATAGTAATTCTACTTTTTGCTTTTGGGCTACAGAAAACTGTTGTGGCTCAAAAGATTCAGGCATTTGCGTTAATTGATACCAGCAAGATAAAAATTGGTGAGCAAGCAAAAGTTGATTTATTCATCAACTACAGCGGGGCAAACAAAAAATTAAATATTCAATGGCCAACAATTGGCGACACACTTACTAAGCAAATTGAAGTAGTAAATGTATCTGCAATTGATACTACCATTCCAGATAAAAACGACCCAAACAATATTCAGCAACATCAAACCATTTATGTTACTTCTTTTGATTCGGGTTATTGGGCAATGCCACCATTTGAATTTATTGTAGATGGTGATACTGCAAATCCAGTTCTTACTCAAGCATTGTTATTAGAAGTACAAACCATTCCAGTTGATACAGCCGAAGCTAGCATTAAAGATATTAAAGCAGTTTATGATGAACCATTTAGTTGGAAAGAATACTTGCCTTACATCTATTGGGGCACAGGCATTTTAGCAATATTAGTGTTAATATATTATATCATTTATAAAATTGCACGCAACAAAAAACCGAAACCCGTTGTTATACAAAAACCTAAAATTGCCCCGCATATTATTGCATTACATGATTTAGAAAACATACGAAACTCTAAATTGTGGCAAGAAGGAAAAACAAAAGAATACTACACAGCCATTACTGATACACTTCGTGTTTACATTGAAGGAAGATACAACATTGCCGCAATGGAGCTTACCTCTGATGAAATTATGGCAATCATGCGTTCGCAGGTAATTGATAATTTAAGTAAAGATAGATTAAGACAAGTGCTGTCGTTAGCTGATTACGTTAAGTTTGCGAAAGCGCAGCCAATTGATGTAGAAAACGAGTTAACACTTAGCAATGCTTTTGATTTTGTTAAAGGCACACTAAGAGAAGAAATAACAGTTGAGAATTCACAATTTAATAATCCCGAACAGAAGTGATAGGTTTTTTTAACGACATAACATTTTCTAATAAGGATGCGTTCTACCTCTTTATCATACTGCCTTTATTGGTAATATGGTACATTTGGAAGAATCGTAAAAACGAAGGTGAAATGAATTTCTCTTCCTTAACAGGAATGAAAAAAATTAAATCATCAACTCGTGCAAAGTTTCGTCATTCATTATTTGCATTGCGTTTAATTGCTTTCTCGGCTTTAATATGTGTGATGGCTCGCCCACAATCCCGCACCAGCTGGAAAGATGTAAAAGCAGAAGGAATTGATATTATGTTGTGTATGGATGTGAGTCACTCCATGCTTGCAAAAGATTTTGATCCAAATCGTTTAGAGTCGGCTAAAGAAGTTGCAATAGAGTTTGTTGATGCACGCCCGAATGATAGAATTGGCTTGGTTGTTTTTAGTGGTGAAGCTTTTACACAATGTCCGCTTACTACAGACCACACTATTTTAAAAAACATTTTAGCTGATGTAAAAACGGGGCAAATGGCAGATGGTACTGCAATTGGTTTAGGCTTAGCAGATGCTGTTTCGCGTGTTAAGGAGAGTACTGCAAAAAGTAAGGTTGTTATTTTATTATCGGATGGTGTAAGCAACGTGGGTGAAATTGCCCCGCTTACGGCTGGCGAAATTGCAAAAACATTTGGAGTAAAAATTTATTCGGTTGGCGTAGGAACCATGGGTAAAGCTTATACACCAGTTGGTATTTATCCTAACGGTCACATGGAATTTGCTTATGTAGATGTAGAAATTGATGAAGAAGTAATGACCGAAATTTCTAATATGACAGGTGGAAAATATTTTAGAGCTACAGATAATAAAAGTTTAAAAAGAGTTTATTCAGAAATTGACCGTTTAGAGAAATCAGTTATTAATGAGCGTAATTTTAGTAATAAGGCAGAAAAATTCTTTGTGTTTGCTTTAATTGCTGCTATTGCATTGTTATTAGAGTTTACTTTAAAAAACACATTATTTAAAACATTACCATAATGTATAAGTTCGAAAATAGAGAATATTTGTGGGCTTACCTGTTGATTCCGGTAATGATTGTTTTTTATATTCTATTAATCAAGATTAGAAAAAATCGTTTAAAAAAATTAGGCGATTACGATTTGGTAAAAACCATGATTCCAAACGTTTCGAACGATAAAAAAACTTGGAAGTTTATTTTATACCTTCTTGGATTAAGCTCATTAATTTTTGCAATAGCTAATTTACAAACTGGCTCTAAAATGCAGGATGTAAAGCGTGAGGGCGGCGACATCATGGTTTGTTTAGATGTATCTAACTCCATGCTTGCTGAGGATTTATCGCCAAATCGTATTGATAGAGCAAAACAAGCCTTAGAAAAATTTATTGACAAACTAGAAGGCGATAGAATTGGTTTAATTGTGTTTGCTGGCGAAGCATATGTACAATTGCCTATTACATCTGATTACAGCGCAGCTAAATTATTTTTAAGTTCAATTGGTCCTGGAATTGTTCCTGTGCAAGGCACAAATATTTCGGCTGCTATTGAGCAATCGATGGAGTCCTTTGGTACTGATATTGGAAAAAATAAATCCATTATTATTATCACAGATGGTGAAGACCATGAAGAAGGTGCAATTAAAGCAGCTGAAGAGGCACAAGCAAAAGGTGTAAGTATTTCTACCATTGGTGTTGGTTCATCAACTGGTGTTCCTATTCCACAATATAAAGATGGGATGAAATCAGGCTTTAGAAGAGACAAAGCTGGAAACACAGTTGTAACTAAACTGAATGAATCTTTACTAATGGATATTGCTGCTGCAGGAAAAGGTGCTTACGTTAAAGCTAATAACACCGAAGTTGGTTTAAACGCAATTATGAGCAAACTTCAGGAAATGGAGAAAAAAGAAATTGAAATGAGTAGGTATGCTGAATATGATGATCAGTTTATTTGGTTTATATACATTGCAGCTATTATATTATTAATCGAATTCTTTATTAACGAGCGCAAAAGTGAGTGGTGGAAAAAATTAAATTTATTCGAGAAAAAAGCATGAAACTAGTATTTACATATAGCTTTCAGTTATTTCTTCTGTTAGGAGCCTTGCTTTTATCAGTAAACAATGCATCTGCGCAAGCAGAGAAAAAAACTTTGCGCGCTGGTAACGACAAATACGAAAAAGGAAAATATGCTGATGCAGAGAAAAAATACTTGCATGCCATTAACGAAAAACCAAATTACTTAAAAGGCGAATACAATTTAGGAAACGCTTATTACAAGCAAGGGAAATATGCTGATGCTATTTCTCAATACGAAACCGTTGTAAGATCTACTAACAACAAAGATACACTTGGGCCAACATTTCATAATTTGGGTAATTCTTATTTAAAAAAGAAAGATTATGAAAAAGCAATTTCTGCATACAAAAACTCATTAAAAATTAATGCAAAGGATGATAGCACCCGTTACAATTTAGCTTGGGCACAAAAGAAACTACAAGAGCAGAAAAACCAAGGTAATGGCGGGCAAGACAACCAAGATAACAAAAGCAATCAAAACAAAAACGACGAGAAAAAAGACGAAAAAGGCAAACAAGATTTAAATAATAAGAACGACAATAAAAACGAACAGCCTCAACAAGGCGCTATGAGCAAGGAAGAGGCTCAACGTATGTTAGATGCTTTAAAAAATAACGAGAAAAAAATAGCAAACGGTAAAAAACACAAAGGCGAAAAGGGTGAAAACACTAAGCCTGAAAAGGATTGGTAATTTAGATTTTTTAACAGCCAAGCCTTATTAGATTAACTAAATTAGAGTCGTGAAAACAGAGATAGAAATAATAAAGCCTACCAACAGAATCCTGCTTAAAGCAAGTTTCTTGTTTGCGCTTATTAGTTTTTTTTCATCCCATTCTTTTGCTCAAAAATTTACTGCTCAAACAAGTAAAAACAAAGTAAGTGTTGGGGAGGTTTTTCAAATTGCTTTTACGATCAACACATCTGCAAGTAATTTTAAAGCTCCTAATCTTTCTGATTTTGATGTTTACTCAGGCCCCAACCAATCAACCAGTATGCAAATTGTAAATGGTAGCATGTCGCAATCCATTTCATTATCATACATGTTAAGCGCTAAAAAAGAAGGAAAGTTTACCATTGGTGCTGCAAGTATTGTTGTTAATGGCGCTAAATTAGAATCAAACACAATTCCAATTGAAGTTAAAGGAGCTGCTCAACAACAAAACAACACTAACAGTACTCAAAATTCAAGTAACGCATACAACCCATACGCTAATCAACAAAACACAACTGCAACAACTCCACAATATTCTTCCGACAAATCAAGCGATGATGTTTTCATTAGAACATTTGTAACAAAAAAATCATGTTACATTGATGAACAGATTGTTGTTACACAAAAAGTTTATTCTCGCTTAAACTTAAGAGGTTTCCAAAACTATAAAATGCCCGGTTATAATGGCTTTTGGAGTCAGAACGAAAATCAAAAAAACAAACAAATTGAGCTTGGGCAAGAAAACATTGATGGTGTAATGTATTACGTTGCTGAGTTTACAAAGTCATATTTGTTTCCTCAACGTGCAGGGCAACTTACTATTGAACCAATGGAAATTGATTGCATTGTAAGAAAAAGAAGTAATAAACAACCACAAAATATATTCGAGCAATTTTTTGGTGGTGGTGGTTACGAAGATGTTGTTGTGAAGGCAAAAAGTAAAGCCATAACCATTGACGTAAAAGCGCTGCCTGAAAAAGATAAACCAGCTAATTTTAGTGGTGCCGTTGGTAATTTTAGTTTAAAAGCGGAAATATCAAAAGAGAAAGTAAAAGCTAATGAAAGTATAAACCTTAAACTGAGTGTTGCTGGTAAAGGAAATATTAAAATTACGGATGCTCCTAAAATAACATTCCCAGATGGTTTTGAAACCTACGACCCAAAAGTAACAGAAAGTTACAATGAAGGCGGTAGTTTTAGTGGAACAAAAACCTATGATTACCTTTTAATTCCGCGCAAACCAGGTGAATTTGTAATTAAAGATTTAGACTTTAGTTATTTTGATCCTGAGAAAAAAACATACGTTCATGTGCCTGCACCTGAATTTAATATTAGTGTAAGCCCCGACCCAAATGGTTCAAGCGCAACAGTTGCTGTTGATCCAACCGCTAACAAATCAAGTGTAGAGGTAAAAGAAAATGATATTCGTTACTTAAAAACAAAAGACATAACATTAGAAAAAGCAGACACTTTCTTTTTCTCATCGTGGAAACATTACACTTTACTAGCTTTACCAGTACTATTGTTTGTAGGATTTATTGCAATGCATAGTAAAATGCAAAAAATGAACAGTGATGTAGTTGCTGTTAAAGAACGTAAGGCAGCTAAACTAGCTCGTAAGCAATTAGTAAAAGCAGAAGCCTTTAAAAAACAAAACGACAAAGATGCGTTTTACCAAGAGATTTCAATTGCATTAAATAGTTATATCGGCAACAAATTAAATATTCCGGTTGCCGAATTATCAAAAGAAAACATTGAATTACAGTTAAGCAAAAAACAAGTGCCTGCTGAAACCATTAGTAAATTAATTTCTACATTAAACGATTGCGATGTTGCACGATACGCACCTGCAGCAGTAAGCAATGATATTAATGTAGTTTATAATAATACGGTTGAATTAATAACGAAAATTGAAGATGAAACAAAAGCTTAGTATATTCTTACTTGCTTTATTGCTTAGTTGCTCTGCTAATTTATTTGCAGACAATGTTACTTTGCTTTCATCTGCAAAAAAAGCATATGATAAAGCGGAGTATGAAAATGCAATTGCCGATTACCAAAAAATAGTTGCTAGTGGCGAAGTTTCATCTGAACTATATTACAACCTTGGTAATGCGTATTATAAAAACAATGAAATTGGAAAAGCAATTTACCAATATCAATTAGCACATAAATTAAATCCTTCTGATGAAGATGTTAAGCACAACTTAACCATAGCTAACAAACGCACCGTTGACCAAATTGAAATTAAAGAAAACTATTTCGCTAAAAATATTGAATCGGGTATTTTGCACATATTTAGCACAACAGGCTGGGCATGGTTTAGTATTATTAGTTTGTTTTTAGGAATGCTGTTTTTTGTGCTATTTAGAATTAGCACACGAATTAGAAAATTACATTTTTGGTTTGGAAGCTTTAGTGTTTTAATTTGTTTACTCTCTTTTATACTTGGTTCTTTTGCCTTAGATGAAATAACCAGTCACAAAAACGCAATTGTATTAGAAAAAGAAGTTTCCGCCTTAAGTATGCCTGTTGCAGAAAGTAAAGAACAATTTAAATTGCACGAAGGAGCTAAAGTTGCTGTTTTAGAAAGCAATGCTGATTGGACCTCAATACAATTAGATAACGGAAACGAAGGTTGGATAGAGACAAAAGATTTAGGATTGTATTAATCAATCCTCTCAATTAGCGCTACAGCGTAAGCGTTTACACCATTTTCAGAACCAACATACCCAAGACCTTCATTAGTAGTCGCTTTAATAGAAATATCTTCTACCGAAATTTTCATTATCGGAGCTAAAACTTCTTGCATTGCAGTAATGTGTGGATTAATTTTTGGTTGCTCCATACACAAAGTAGCGTCTACATTACCAATGCGGTAGTTTTTAGCTTCTAATAAAGCTACCACTTCTTTTAGTAATATTTTACTATCAATGTTTTTGTATTTCGAATCGGTGTTTGAAAAGTGAAAACCAATGTCTCTCAAATTTGCTGCTCCTAACAAAGCATCGCATATTGCATGTAACAATACATCTGCATCACTATGTCCATCTGCGCCTTTGTGGTGGTCTATTTTAACGCCACCTAACCAAAGTTCTCTGCCTTCAACTAATTGATGCACATCAAATCCAAATCCTACTTTTATTTTCATCGAAATTATTTTTGATAATTATCCTAAAACATTCATATCCTTGCCAATTTCTTTAAAAAAGGCTTTTACTCTGGTTGCTGTAACCTCATCTCCTGTTGCGCGAACATAGGTATCTGTTAAAGTCATAATATTTTGGTGATAAAACTTTTTCATTTCATCCACGCTCATGTCCTTTGTCCATAAATCAATACGCATGGTATTGTTTTCTTTTTTGTCCCACATAGCAAGCATAATGCTTCCGCAATCGCCCTTTTCCCCTGCTTCTTTTGCTTCCCACTCTAATTTATGAGGCAAATGGTTTTCATCTACCGTTACTGCAAATTTTATTTCTGATGTTGTCATAGCTATACTCAGTTTATTAATCGGCCTATTTGAACATTCTACCGAAATACAAATATACAATAATGATTAAACATAAAAATTATTGTATTATAGCAGAATATTAACCGATATTGCTGATGGGTATGCTGAAGTTGAAATTGTTCGTTATTATTCTTTTTTTGAACCAATTTGCTTATTCGCAAAAAATTGGCTTCGAATTGCAGAGTGGACATACTGTTGCAATTAGCAAACTTTTGTTGAGTCATAACAATGAATTATTGTTTTCGACTGGACAAAATGAAAACAGCATTTTTATATGGCAAACATCTTCTGGTAAAAAAGTAAAAACACTTTATGCCGAAGGAGCCCCTTTAACTGATTTATACCTCGATAAAAAAACAAACGAACTACTTTCTATTGATGCTTACGGTTTTGTTAGAGTGTGGGACTACATAAAAGGCGAACAAGTCAAATTCTTCCGGCTACCTGGCATTAATTCCTTTGTATCTTTTATTGAGAAAGAAAATGAAACAAAAGAACCCAAGAGTTTAAAAGAAAAGATTTTTACCATTGATTCTCTTAATAAGTTAACAACAGAAACTTCAATCGGAAAAATTCCCGACAAAAACACTGCAACACTTAATAATAAAACTCCTATTTCTAATCTTATTGTTGGCGACACAAGCTTTACAATATTTGATTTAGGGGTATATAGAAATGTTGTTGGGAAGGATGGAAAAACAAAATCCTCCTTACTGTTTGATCAAAGTTTGTTTAAAAAATACACGAATATTTTATTGCTTGACAGAACAAAAAAACAATTTATTGTTAGTACAAATAAAGGTGATATTATTGTTTCAACTTTTAATGGTAATAAAGTAAAGGCATTTAAATTTGGCAATAAATCCATTAGCTCTCTTTGTTTATCCGCAGATAAAAAAATACTTGTTGTTGGAAACGAATTAGGTGAGATTTCTCTTTTAGACATAGCTAATGGTGAAATTATTTCTCAATGCCGTGGAATTAATATTCCAATCGAACGTATTTATTATTCTAAAGATGGGAATACCCTATACCTAATAAGAGGTAACGAAATTATCTCTTTCAACTACAGTAACAATAGCTCAAAAAGATTAAATACAAAAATTCAAATGGGCTTTGCATCCATCGATAGTATTTCGGGAGATAGTGTTGTTGTAATTAGCTATTTAAAAGGGCAATCGCGTTACGCAGCAAAATGGAATACTCTAAAAAACACATTCATTACTAAAGAAACAGTTTTTGCAGGCTCATCAGGCTACACCTTCGGAGATTATAAAAAAGCTATTAACCAACTTTCGGATACACTTAACACCACCAGCGTTTCATTTGTTGGTGATATATTTTTTATTAAGAAACAAGGAGAAACACAAATTAATATAAGTACTGGTTTTTCTTCGGAGATTACTGCAATAAAAATAAATAGAGTTTACAACTATTTCACAACATCATTTAAAGATGGTAGAGTTGCGCATTGGGATTTATATACTGGTAAGGCCCTGTTTACAAGTATTGTAGTAAATACAAATACATACATTCACTTAATATCGAACGGATACTATTACGGAACCAAACAAATATTTAATTCTCTTAATTGTACAAAAGGAGTAAAAATACTTCCTAATTTTCAAATGGATGCTGAGTACAATAGACCCGATTTAGTAATTAAAAAAATTCCTCAACACGATACTCTACTTGCATTAGCAATTGAACATAGTTATGCCAAACGCAAAACACTTATTAGTAATCAATCAGATTCTCTATCTGAGTTAGTTTTAAATGCTACAAAAATAAGTAGTGATATAGGGAAACTTAATTTGCAAATTACTATTGAATCAAGCCTTTCAGCTATATCTAAACTACATGTATTTGTAAATGGCGTTGATGAAAAAATTAAAATCGACACAACAAAATCCAGTTTACAACTAACATACTCCATAGAGTTAGCAAATGGGGAAAATAAAATTGAACTGTTTGCACAAGATAAATCGGGTACATTCTCTAACAAAGTGTTGTTCTCCGAAAAATATAAATCCAAAAACAAACCCAACCTTTACTTAGTTTGCATTGGCTCTGCAAAATTTAATGAGAAGGATAAAAATTTGAATTACGCTGATAAAGATGCAAGTGATGCTTTTAAATTGTTTTCCAAATCAAAAATTTACAAAAGTATTTTTGGTCGACTTTATTTAAATGAAAATGTAAAATCCGGCATTATAGAAGAAGTTCAACAAATGATTTCTTCTGCTTCTAAAAACGACGTTGTTATAATTTTTTATGCAGGACATGGAATATTAAATAAAGACTTAGACTATTTTCTTTCAACTTATAGTGTTGACTTTAATAAGCCTGAAAAAGAAGGGATAGCATACGAAAAACTTGAAGGTTTGCTACAAAATTGCCCCGCTCGAAAAAAACTATTTTTTATTGATGCTTGCCATAGCGGTGATATTGAAAAACAAAATGCAACACAGGTTGTTACAAACAACAAAGCAGATGAAGGTATTAAATTTAGATCAGGAACAACGACTTCTACTTTAAGTCAAAACGAATTAAGTCTTTTATTATCAAAAGAATTATTTGCTTCAGGAAGTAACTCCTCTGGAACATCTATTATTGGTGCATCAATGGGAAGCCAATATGCATTAGAAAGTAACCAATGGAACAATGGTGTGTTTACACATTCGCTCATACTTGCTATTAATAAACGTAAAGCAGATTACAACCATGATGATAAAATAATGTTGGACGAGCTTCAGTACTACGTAAATAAAAGTGTGGAGGAGCTAACCGGTGGTAAACAAAAACCTACAACTCGTAAAGAAAATTTAATTGGTAATATCAGACTAAGATGAAAAAACTACTGCTATTACTATTAATCAGCTCTTTTGCAAAGGCCCAATTTTTTCAATTTGGGGCACAAGGAAATTTCTTTTCAAAACAAACCGTTCATTTTAATAATGCTGTGGTATTAGATTCGAATATCATTTACGAAGAAAAACTTTTTGTGTTGGGCGATAAACTTGTGAAAAAAAAGAATTCCAATCCGCCTGCTTTTGAGGCGTACTTTAATTATCGTTTTTCACAAAGGCATTATATTGGTTTAAACTACCGCTATTTAATGCAAAACACAAACGTTGACGCAAAGGATAAGTATGACGACCAATTTCCTGAAATAAAAATAAAATCGCCTTCCTTGGGTATTTGCTATGGTTACACTTTTAATCGAAGATTTTTTAATTATTTTTTTGAAGGAGGTTTAAGTGTAACAAGGCTCAAATTTGAAATAGACTGGAAAGAAACTGGAAATAGAGTAATTTATAATAAATACTTAAATCAAAATAATATGTTCTTGCTTGGCTATGGTAAAGTAGGAATTAAAATGTGGTTTTTAACTTTATCTACACGAATGGATGGATATATAGGCGCCATTAAAAATAAATCAAACATTAAATCTATTTCTCTTCGACCAACGCTTAATGTTGGTTTTGATTTGCGCTCATCATTTATTGGTAAAACACGCTTCAAAACAAAAGATGCATATACGCAGCTAGATGATGATGTTAAAATGAAAGAGACCTTTGATTTCGGACGATTAGAATTAGAATATGGTATAGGGGCTACAGTAACTCATTTTAGATTAAAAGAATCAGGTTTACTTTCATACATTAATTACTCCCAAATTATTCAAATAAACATGAATGATAGTTGGAACCAAACTTCTGGAGGATTAGCAGCTGCATTTAAATATGCACCTTTTAAAAAGAAAAAACTGTTTGTTGCAGGATATTTCCAACTCGCTAATATTGGGTATGAAAAAGCAATTGGTACAGTAACAACAAATACAATAAGCCTAGCTGGAAATTCTGTTGTACCTACAAAAAAAGATTTAATTTTTCAAGCCAAAACAGGGCTATTTCAATTTGGATTTGGATATAGAATAAAAGTAAGTCAAAAATCTTATATAGAAGCCGCGCCGGTATATAATTTCATTTCAGTTAGCTCAGACACAAAAATGGCAACAGAAATAAAACCATACTTTTCATGGAAATCTGGCTTTTCTCAAAGTTATGGGATTAACCTCACTTACAAACAAAACCATTGGGGTGTTAGTTTAAAATATTCGAAAGGCAACACGAATATTGAAAACAATAATCGATTTAAAAACGGGAATTTTTATTCACTTGTACTAATAAGAGATGTCAGCTTTTCATACTAAAATAATTTTAACAATCATTATTTGCATTGGTCTCTTCTCTTGTAAAAAAGATGAGCCCTCAAAAATTGATTTTGATCAACTAACTTTTAATGAAAACGGCAAGGACTTTTCCTTTAAACAAACCTATACACTTAATGGAGAAACTAGATACGTTACCCTATCTATTCCTTCTGGAACAGTAAATTCTAAAAACACTATCGAGTTTTACTCTATTTATTGCGACACGAGCGAGTTTACAAATCACTATGTAAATTGGTGGAGAGGGGACGTAAACTTTTTTTGCTGTTCGGCAACTACATTAAGTAAACCTGTAACTATTAAATTACCTATGCCTTGGAGTTCTTATTCTGCAAGCAACCCCTACAAGCCTTATAAACTCAAATTAAGTAAAAACAAGAACGCTGCAACTGAGTTTAATAATCCAGCAAATAGAGAACTTATTACAAATTATACTTGGGATAATACAAACAAATACATCATTTTTGAAACTACGGATTTAAATGCAGCATACCTTATTGCTGCCCCAAAGTAGTTAGTAATTAGCCTTTAAATTCTCATTTTTTTCTTTTACTTTCGTTCTATGCTTTTTTCGAACATCCCCGGACAGTTAGAAATTAAGAATCGTTTGCGCCGTATGGCCGACGATGAGCGTATTCCACATGCCTTGCTGTTTTTAGGCAATGAAGGTTCCGGAAATCTTACAACCGCTGTTACATTTGCCCAATACGTGTTTTGTATTAATAAAACTAACGGAGAGCCTTGTAATACTTGCCCCGCTTGTCAAAAAATTAGTAAACTGGCGCATCCCGATTTGCATTTTGTTTATCCTATAGCAAGCAGTAAGGATGTAAAATTGAGTTTAGATGTTATAACTGAGTTTAGAGAAACATTTCTTTCTAAACCTTTTATGAATCAGCAAGACTGGTTTAATGAGTTAAATGCAGAAAACAAACAACCTACCATTGCAACGGATGAGAGTAATAATATCATCAAAGCACTGAGCTATACAAGCTACGAAGGTGGTTATAAAATAATGGTGATTTGGCAGCCCGAAAAAATGAATACGGCTGCTGCAAATAAGCTTTTAAAAATATTAGAAGAACCACCTGATAAAACCATTTTTATTTTAGTTTGTAATAGTGCTGAGCAATTACTTACAACCATTATTTCGCGTACACAATTAGTTAAATTTGGTTTAGCAAGTACAGATGAAATAAGTGCCTTTTTACAAGAAACAAAAGGATTAAACGCACAAACAGCTGAGTACTGCGCAAACCTATCAGAAGGTAATGTGCGTGAAGCATTGCATATTGCAGGAGAACAGGATAGTAATACTGCCCTGCTAGAACACTTTCAGATGTTTATGCGTACGACTTTAAAGTTTAATGCCTTTAAAATAAATCCGTGGATTGACCAAACAGCAACTATGGGCCGAGAAAAACAAAAATACTTCCTTACTTACGGCTTACAATTATTGCGCGAGTGTTTATTATTAAACAGCGGCGGAGAAAGCCTAGTGCGTGCTCGTAATGAAGAATTAGAGTTCCTAAAAAAGTTTGCTTCCTTTGTTCACATGGGCAATTATGAGCTTATTGTAGAGGAGTTTAATAAAGCATTTTACCACGTAGAAAGAAACGCTAATCCTAAAATTTTATTTATGGATATGAGTTTAAAAATGAATGAACTGTTGAATATTAAGAAGTCTGCTTAAATAAACTCATTACGAGCGCCCAAAACAACTTAAGTATATTTCAATTTGGCTTGTATACTGCCCTTTCTATAAACTCAATTCTTTTATTGGATCCCAAAATAACTTTTCGAAATCTACAACTTTGTCGTTTACTACTTTTACTTTTTCCTTCTTAAGTAGTTCTTCCATTTCATGAGGAGTAGAAAAATGATGTTTGCCTGTTAACAACCCCAAACGATTAACAACACGATGTGCAGGTACTTTTGGTTTTTGATTATGAGCGGCATTCATTGCATATCCAACAACGCGAGATGATTTAGCAGCTCCTAAGTAATTTGCAATAGCTCCATAACTCGTTACTCTTCCTTTCGGTATTAAACGAACGACCTGATAAACCATTTCAAAAAAATCTTTCTCCATTTATATTTGTACAAAGCTGTCTTGATTCCTGATTCTAGCTGTCTTTACACTATTCCTTCTTTTCCTCATCTAATGGTAGTGTTCCCGAAACATTTTTTATTTCCCACTCACTAAAATCTTCGTTAGCTTCCATTCCAGTTCCTTTTATGATTTCGCGCTTTGTTGTAATTTCCACATAAGCATCTGTAAATATTTTATGTTTTTCTTCGTCCCAAGTGAGGCTCTCTGTATTCAACTTTTCTCCATCCACATTCACAATTTCTATTTTGTATTTCGCTTCCATCTTACGAGAAACATCATATCGAATTGCATAATTTGCTTTAATCGTAGTCTTTACTGCATTATCCTTTCCGTAGTGCTCAATGTATACACCCTTTAGAAATTCAGAATATGGGTCTTTAACACCAATAACATAATGATCCATCATTGGCGCTTTCAATCTAAACTGCATAGCTCCAGAGTCGGTATATAACAAATTTAATTGAACAGAAGATTCTGTTGGAACTAATTTTCCTTTTTGTGTGAGTAAGGCAACTTCCTTTAAATCATTTTCACAAGAGCTGAAAATTGCAGTTAGCATTAATAGAAAAACAATAAGTATTTTATTAAGCTTCTTCATACTAAGTACTAATCGTATTTATACTTAATAAACCATCTATCATTAAAAGTAAAACCGATTGTTCCCTTTATATATTGATATTGAATTAATCCATTTGTTGCTGCTCCCATTTTTCCTGCCTCAACTGAAAGATTAAACGTGTTAAACATTTTATTAGCTCCAACAGGAAAACCAAATCCCATCGTTATTGCATATTCATTTACTCTATTGTTATTTACAAGTAAGTAACCATCATTGTACCTAGCGCCAACTCTATAGTGCACACGCTTCAAATAATCTCCTTTACTATTTGCAAACTTATTTGGAACAAACTCTGCTCCTATTGAAATACGCTTCATGTCTTTTAAATAATTTACATCATTAAAGTATTTAAAACCACTCCAAAGTTGCATTTCAAAATCAGCAGCCACATTCCATTTACTTCCTTTTCTAACAGAGACTCCTAGTCCATGCATTGTTGGCATAGTAATATAACCTTTCTCGTCGGCAACATATTTAATTGTGTCTCTAAACGTTTCGTTTCCTGCTCCGTAATACAAGAAGGTATTTGCAAATTCAGAATAATATGCTTTTAACTTGTTATTCATTGAATAGGTATAGCCAAGAGTTATTTCAATGTTTTCTTTTAAATCTCTGCGCTTGTGTTTTCCATAATTAACAGATGACTTAACAGTATCAATGATGGCAGTTTTTTTTGAGTCGATTGTAAACGTGCTTTGCAAACCAAAGGAACCCGAAAATGCATTTAACTGAACTTGACGATTAACACGTGTGTTGAATACGTTTACTACATTAGGGAAGATAACTCTACTTATAGTATTAATAGTTCCAAAGTAATAATATCCATTTGCACCAACAGAAATAGAAGACAACCATCTCTTAAAAAAAACCTTATTCCTTACACTTTTCTCACTTATAGAATCAAGGTCTTCTTTATACTTTCTTGAGTTTCTATATTTCGGATACGACTTTGAAAATGGTTTCCAAGCTGTTCCAAGAAAAAGTTGATTAACACCTCCATCACCTTCGTAATTTTCTTTTACATCTCCTATGTTTTCTACTGTTGTAGTATTATAAATATTATACCCCACACTACTTAATGGCATGATGCCAAAACAAGCGCCCATATTTTTACGAATTGGAAATGCCAAAGCAAGATAATTCAGTGAAGTATTATTAGAAACAGTTTTTGAGCTTGCGCTGGCAAATTCATTGAAAGTAGTATTTACTCCAACTTCAAATGTTGTAATACCAATTCCAGAATAAGTAGCTGGATTAGCTGCGTTTATAAATATAGGAAGTAGCGTGTCACTTTTCAAAGCTACAAAACTTCCGCCCATTGCATTTGATTGAGCAAAATTTCTATTTGAAATTTGTCCTATACCAAAACGAGAATAAGGCGAGGACGTAAATTTTTGAGCAAACAATGAGTTAACAGAGGATACAAAAATTAAAATTGAGAAACCAAGATGTATTTTATTTCGAAGCATTAAATTCTACTATTTCGTTTAACCCAATCAACACTAATTCTGGGCATACAAAGATGTGATTTTTTACCTCAAGTTCAAAAAAAGCCGCATCTCCGCCCGTTAAAACGATTTTTAAATCAGGATATTGTTTCAAATACCCGTCAATAAAGCCCTTTACCTCATACAAAACCCCGTTTTGAACGCCACTTAGTATAGATTCATTGGTATTATTACCTGTTAAAGAATGATAATTCTTATCCAAATTCAATACTGGGAGCTTATCCGTGTACTGATTTAGTGCTTTAAATCGCATATTAATTCCAGGAGAAATTGAACCACCCATATACTCTCCTTTTGCTGTTACAACATCTGTTTTAATACACGTTCCTGCATCTATAATCAATACTGTACTGCCTTTGTACAATGAATTTGCACCAATTGCGGCGGCTAATCTATCCTTGCCTAATGTTTCTGGACTTCCATACTTGTTTTGAACAGGAATTCTTGTGTTCGAATCAAATAAAATATGCTGTGTATGGTTTGACAGAAAGTTGCTAATGTCCTTAGAATGATTAATAACTGAGGAAACTATTGTTTTATTTATACCGGGAAAGCTTTTAAACAGCTTTTGTAACTGGGCTAATGAAATTCTTGGCTCAAAAGAAAACTGTTCCTTTAAAACTTTATCTTCAAAAAGAGCCAATTTTGCTCTTGTGTTGCCTAAATCAATTACTAAATTCACCCTGTTGGTTTAAAATTTTACACAAAAATGAGGATAAAGAACGAAAAATGTGGTATTTTTTTTTGGGTTTTAATAAAATTGTTATATTTGCAGCCCCGAAAGGGGAAATGGTTCGGTACCTTAGCTCAGTCGGTAGAGCAACAGACTGAAAATCTGTGTGTCCCTGGTTCGATTCCTGGAGGTACCACGAAAAAAGCAAAGGTTGTTCAATTAAGAACAACCTTTTTTGCTTTTTGCTTTCATGCAAAGCAAGACAAAAGGGATAGTATTAAAAACAATTAAGTATGGTGATAGAAAACTGATTGTAAAAATCTACACCAATACCCATGGACTACAATCATTTTTTGTTTCATTAGGAACATCATCAAAAGCCAAAATAAAACCTGCATTATTACAACCACTCACCCAAATCGAAATTGAAACAAGTGTAAGGCCCAATAAACAATTTGCTAGCATTAAAGATATTCACTGTAACTATCAATATACAGACTTAACTCAAAACATATATAAGAACTGTATTGGCGCATTTGTAAATGAAGTAATGTACGCTTGCCTAAAAGAAGAAGAACCAAATGAAAACATGTTCGAATTTGTAACCATTGCCTTTCAGTGGTTAGACCAAAGCCATGAACATATTAGTAATTTTCATCTTTACTTTTTAATAGAGCTTTCCAAGCATTTAGGCTTTTATCCACAAAACAATTTTACAGCATCAGAACCCTTTTTTGATTTAAGAGAAGGAGCTTTTATTACAAAAACACCACAACATCCTGATTATTTATTTCCAGAAACTGGCAAGTTATTGTCGGATTTGCTAATGGTTGACCTTCGAAACATAAGGTATTATCAGCTTTCTAAACATGAAAGAGAAGATTTAATGAATGGCTTATTAAGTTTTTATCGACTCCATGTTTCGGGAATAAAAGAGATTAAATCATTGCAAGTACTTAAGGAAACCTTAAATTAATTTTGCATTTCATCAAACACAATACTATCCGTATATTTACAACGTTATTAAGCAATGAAATAGCCATGTTACTTAATGGTAAATATTAAAACCAACATGGCTATACCATATGGCAATTAAAAAATCAATGCTTGCATATGAAAAAACTATTTAGCGTTTTTAAATATATTAAAGGTTATTGGGGTTATGCTTCATTAAATATTCTATTTAATATTTTGTTTTCTTTTTTCTCTGTTTTTTCCATCACTTTAGTCATTCCTTTTCTTGATTTATTATTTCAACAAAATGAGAAGTTAATTGAATATAGTTTAAAAGCCGCGCCAAAATTAAGCTTATCTGCCTCTTCGGTTTCCGACTATTTTTATTACCGGATGTCGTCTTTTATAACACAGCACGGAACAGATGCAGCAAACATTTCGAAAGGTAAACTAGAAGCTTTGATATTTATTTGTATTTCTGTTACAATATTAATTTTTTGCAAAAATTTATTTCGCTACTTAGCTATGTATTTCCTTGCCCCTATTCGTAATGGCGTAGTAAGAGACTTAAGAAACAAAATGATGAAAAAATCATTGGAGCTTCCACTCTCCTATTACAGCGACGAGCGCAAGGGCGACATCATTAGTCGCATGACTACAGATGTGCAAGAAATTGAGTGGAGCATCATGCAAACTTTAGAACTGATTTTTAGAGAGCCTCTTTTAATTATTATTTCTGTTGTAATGTTATTAAGTATTAGTCCTTACTTAACACTTTACGTATTGTTGTTGCTTCCAGTTGCAGGAGCTATTGTTGCTGTTGTGGGAAAAAGTTTAAAGCGCTCGGCAATAAAAAGCAAAGCGGTTTACGGTACACTCTTCAGTATAATGGAAGAAACACTTGGAGCTTTAAAAGTAATTAAAGCATTTACTGCGGAGAAATTTTTGCAACGTAAATACGAAGATGTAAATCAACAGCACTATAAATTATCAGTTGGGATTTATCGTAAAACAGATTTAGCATCGCCAATTAGCGAATCGGTTGTTGTTGGTGTATTAATGTTTGTAATGTTTTTAGGTGGTAGTATGGTATTAAGTGGTGATGGAGTGCTTACTGCAGCAGCCTTTATGGGTTACTTTGCAGTTGCCTCACAAATTCTTCCTCCAATAAAACAAATTACAACAGCATATAATAACATACAAAAAGGCGTAGCATCTGAAGAACGAATTGAAAAAATATTATTTGCCCCGCTTGAAATAATGGATGCCACACAACCAATTCACGTGAGTGGTTTTACAAATAAAATAGAATACAAAAATGTTTCTTTCGCTTATACCAAAGGAGATTCAGGGCATGTGCTCAAGAAAATAAATCTTACGATAGAAAAAGGGAAAACCATTGCACTTGTTGGTCAATCAGGTTCAGGTAAAACTACTTTGGCTGATATGTTGCCACGCTTTTATGATCCTAGTGAAGGTGAAATAGTAATTGATGGAGTGTCATTAAAAAACATGACACTTAAAAATGTGCGCGAGTTAATGGGAATTGTTTCGCAAGAATCAATTTTATTTAATGATAGCATTCATAATAACATTGCTTTTGGTTTAGAAAACGTTTCGCGTGAACAGGTTATTGCTGCAGCTAAAATTGCAAACGCACATGAGTTTATTTCTCAAATACCAGAAGGATACGATAGCAATGTTGGCGATAGAGGAAGTAAATTAAGTGGCGGACAAAAACAACGTATTTCTATTGCACGCGCTATTCTTAAAAATCCTCCCGTTTTAATTTTAGATGAAGCAACCTCCGCCTTAGATACCGAAAGTGAACGTATAGTACAGGATGCATTGAATAGCTTAATGCAAAATAGAACATCAGTTATCATTGCTCATCGTTTGTCTACTATTGTGCATGCTGATGAAATTATTGTAATGCAACAAGGTGAAATTATTGAAAGAGGTAATCACCAACAACTACTTGCAAATAATGGCACATACAAAAAGTTGTATGATATGCAGAGTTTTAAATAAGCCTTACTTCCAACTTCTTCCTTTTGCCACAGCATCCGCTGTCCATGGGTCATCGGGCCAAGCGTGTTTGGGGTAACGGCGTTGCAATTCTTTTTTTACTTCGTGGTATAAATTGTTCCAAAAACTTTTTAAGTCGGTAGTTACTTGCACGGGTTTGTAACCTGGAGACAATAAATGCAATACTACTTTCGTCTTTCCTCTGTTAAGCATTGGTGTATCGCTTAAACCAAACACTTCTTGTAAGCGAACAGATAATACAGGAGTTGCCCCGTTTACAAAATATTCAATTGGAATTTTCGAACCACTTGGCACTTCTAGTTTTGAAGGAGCTAGTATATTTAATTCGTTTTGTTTTTCCCAATCTAACGAATGATATAATGCTTCACTAATATCAATACGTTTTAAATCGTCAGCTCTTTTTATGTTTTTAAGATAAGGAGAAAGCCATGTAGATGCATTCATTACTAATGTTTCAGTACTTACGTCCGGCCAATTTTCTTCAGGGTTCCAACTACGTAAACTTAAGATGCGATATTGCAATTGTTTCATCTTATCATCAAAATTGAGTAGGTTCTCACCTTCCTTTTCAATTGCTTTGCATATGGCATTTATAACTTGCTCTTCATTAAACTTAGTAATGGGTTTTGATTGTAATACAATATTCCCAATACGCAAATCTTTGCTTGCTACAATTCCGCCTTTGCGTGTATCCCACACAACACTCTCTACTTCTTTCACCATCGGCAACAAATCTTTTGGATTAAGCGGGGCAGCTAAAAATATTTTTCCTAAACCATCGCGCAAATCCATGTTGGCAACTGCTAACCAAGCCTCGTGTGCCAAATCATCTCTATGTCCCGCTGTTGCAATCTTTCCGTTTGCTAATTGAAACTGTGCATTGTTCCCAGGCTTTGCAGATGCTATGCGCTCTGGATATGCATAAGCAAGTAACAAACCTGCATCATGCGAATCGTATGTGCTGTTGTCTGCATCTAAGTTTAATAACTTACGATAGGATGCAGCATTCTTTTCGATGCGAGAAAATTTATTTCCTAAATTATTATTTCCTCTTTGTCTGCGCAATGATTCAATACGCAAATTAATATCAATGCCGCTATCTCTTGGTAAAGGATCTCTTTCTTCTAATACAGCTGCAATATCTGTTGCTAATTGTTTTGCTTTCACATCCTCTGCCATTAACAACATATGCGCTATCCTTGGGTGACAGGCTAATGCGTGAACTTGTTTTCCGTGTTCTGTTATGCGATTATTTTCTAATGCATTTATTTGATGCAGTGTTTCGCTTGCTTGTGCTAAGGAAGTTTTTGGCGGCGGACTTAACCAAGTTAATTGTGTAATATCATTCACTCCCCACTTCGCCATGTCTAACATCAAAGATGCTAAATCAGCTTCCATAATTTCGGGAACGCGATGCTCGACTAAACGAGCGTGTGTTGCCAGTGTCCACATACGATAACACACACCTGCGCTCAAACGCCCAGCCCGTCCTGCTCTTTGGTCAGCCGCATCTTTTGAAATACGATTGGTTTCTAACCGCGATAAACCAGATTTAATATCAAATTTAGAGTTACGTCCAAAACCTGAATCAACAACAATTTTTATTCCTTCAATGGTTAAACTTGTTTCGGCAATAGATGTTGCTAATACAACTTTACGTTTGCCAAATTTATTAGGTACAATTGCTAAAAATTGTTCACGCTGAGGGAGCATCCCGTAGAGTGGATGAATACAAAAATCAGATAATTGATTTTGTAAAATGTCTGCACATTTTTTTATTTCTGCTTCACCAGGTAAAAACAATAATACATCACCTTCATGCTTTGTAACTGCATTAAACACTATACGTGCAGCTAATTCGGGTAACATAGTTTCATCTGCATCACCTGCATAAATTACATCAACAGGATATTGTCTTCCTTCACTTACTATTACAGGTGCGTTTAATAAAGCTTTTAGTTGCGGCATATTTAGTGTTGCCGACATAATCATAATACGCAAATCTGGACGCAATACTTGCTGCGCTTCTCTGCACAATGCCAAAGCTAAATCAGCATGTAAATTACGTTCATGAAATTCATCAAATATTACCAATGCAACATTTTCCAATGCATTATCATGATGTAACATGCGAGTTAATATTCCTTCTGTTACAACTTCTATTTTTGTGTTTACACTTACTTTTGTTTCGAAACGAATACGGTAACCAATTGTTTGCCCCGCTTCTTCTCCTAATAAATCTGCCATACGAGCTGCAATAGTTTTAGCAGCCAGTCGGCGTGGCTCAAGCATAATTATTTTTTTACCTTCTAACCAATTTTCTTCTAATAAAGCAAGTGGGAGTAAAGTACTTTTTCCTGCACCTGGCGGAGCATTTACAATAAGTGTATTACCCGACGCAAGTTCTTTTCTTACATCAGAAATAATTTCTGTTACGGGTAATTCTATTTTAAATGGGTCGAAATGCAATGCTTACAAATAGGTTTGCAATTTACCTAAAATTCCTATGAATACTAAGCTTTGAGGGTAAGGAAAAGGAATTTTCTAAAATAATTTAGTAATTATTAATTCTTTATTATCTTAGTTCTCTTATTATATACACTTGTAATTATGAAAAAAATCTATACTTCAATTTTATTGTTTTTGTTTGTATCGTTTGTAGGTAAAGCAGCTACATATACAGTAACAAATAATTCTGGTTCAAATATAGCAGGGTCTTTGTTAGAAGCAATTAGTAATGCAAATACAAATCCTGGTTTTGATGTTATTAACTTCAATATTTCAAGTGGATTTCAAACAATTGAATTAACTTCAGAAATAATAATTACAGAAGCTGTATATATTGATGCAACAACACAACCAGGTTATAGTTTTGCTTCTTATACACCAATAATATATATTAAGGGTAATTTGTTAGGTGGAGGGCAAAATATAATTCGTTTGAATTCAGGAAGTGATGGTAGTTCATTAAGAGGATTAATTATTTCTGGTTGTTCTTCAATAGGAATTGAAATTTCATCAAGTGGTAATAAAATAAGTAATTGTTGGATTGGTTTAGACTCCGCAGGTACAGCTGCAAACACAAACCTTGAAGGAATTACTATTGCGTTTTCATCTAGCAACGATACAATAGGCGGCAATGGTGTTTGGGACAGAAATGTTATTAGCGGAAACACATATGGTATTAGAATTTATGGTTCGAACAATATAATTGCAGGAAATTATGTAGGAACAGATGTTAATGGCGTTACTGCAGTTCCAAATCTGCAATCAGGAATCGACTTGAACGGGGCATTGAGTAATATGATAGGAGGCAGTATGGGTTTCAACCTAATTTCGGGCAACAACCTTGGTTCGGGGGTTAAACTTACAAATAACTCAAATTACAATTCTATTAAAAACAATATTTTTGGCTTGCAGGTTAACTTAACAGATTCATTACCAAATCAAGCTTCTATTGAAATTTATAATTCAAAACATAATACAATTGGCGGACCCAATGTTGCAGACAGAAATTATATCTGTAGTTCCACTTATGGTTTAAATATATTTAATGGTGCAGATAGCAATGAGGTAATTGGAAACCACTTTGGATATACCCCAAATTCTAATTTAAAACGAAATGATCAAAATAATATTTACATAAGTAATTCGCACTATAATTTTATTGGCGGAACTAATACAGGGGAAGGAAATTTGTTAGTTCCTGTCCCTACAGCTTCTATTTGGATAAACAGTAATTCTCATGATAATTTTATTAGAGGAAATATGTTCGGTACTGATCCTACAGGAGCTACTGCCTTTGGCCCAAGAATGGGAAATGCAATACAGTTAAACGATGCGTCTTACAATATTATTGGAGGAAATACAGCAGCGCATAGAAACATAATCGCCAATTCATCAACGGGAGTTTATATGGTTGGCATTTCTGTTTTTAATTTGATTATGAACAACCATATTGGTGTGGATGTATCTGGTTCAAATGTCATTTCAAATAATGGAGGTATCTACATGGATAACGGACCAGCATTTACTAATATAAGAGGAAATGTTATCTCAGGAAATAATCTTAATGGTATAACAATTGACTGGAACGCGGGAAATGATCATATTATTTATGGAAATAAAATTGGAACCGATGCATCAGGCACTGTAGCTCTTCCAAATAATGGACAAGGAATTTTTTCTGCTAAGAGAGTTACAATAGGTTCCTTTTTCATTTCAGATAGAAATATTATTTCAGGAAATGGCGGTCGCGCAATCTGGTTGGCAAGTGGTGCAGGGCATATAGTAAAAGGAAATTATATTGGTGTAGCTGCTGATGGAACTACCCCAATTCCTAATTATACCGGGATTGAAGTAAATTCAGATAGTACTACAATTGGTGGAATAAATGCAGGGGAAGAAAATATTATTGCAAATAATACAGATGAAGGAATTATAATTTTTCCTACAAATCCATTGCTTACCACAAATGCAAAAATACTTGGAAACACCATGTATAATAATGGCGTATCAAAATCGAGTATAAATATTTACGATACTTCACCAATTGCATTTTCTCCAAACGACGATGGCGATTTAGATACAGCGGTTAACCGTGGACAAAATCATCCAGAAATTAAATGTGTTCGATTAAATCCTTCACAAACAAATTACATCGTAAGATATGTGTTAGATACTGAACCAAATAAAGATTATGTGATAGAGTTTGTTGCAGATAGTAGTAATGCTCAATATGGACAAGGAAGATATTTTGTACAAAGAAAATTTATTAACTCAGGTACAACAGGATTTGTATTAGATAGTATTTCGGTTCCGTTAAACACGTTTGATTACGGAAGAAAAATCTCAGCATCAGCAACTGACACCTCTTTTTATGCAACTTCAGAATTTGGTAGAGGAATAACGCCTTTAAATTCAAGTTTTAATTCGGCTAGCACACTTAATTGTTCGTGGGATAAAGCATCTGTGCAAATAAATCCAGCAACAGGTGGTGCAGGTTATGGTTATACATACAACTTTGAACCTGGAACGCCTGAAGGAGATTTTGATAATAACGCATTGTATCTTGGACCTGGAACGTATACTTGTTATGTAAGTGATGGGTTTGGTTGTACCATTCCAACAGCGCCATTCACTATTACAGCTCCACCTGCAATTGTTATTAATCTTTCTTCAACTCCAAGTACATGCGGAACCACATCAGGCTCGGTAACCGCTAATGTTACTGGTGGTACAGGAGCAATCAATTATTATTGGAATACTGGAACTTTTGCACCAAGTGTAAATAATCTTCCTGCAGGTAGATATTATTTTCAAACAAGCGATGCTAATGGTTGTATGTTGAATGATGCAATTAATGTAATTAATACAGATGGTCAAACAATTACTATGGATAACATTACACACAATACTTGTAGTGGACAAAACAACGGAGCGATTGATATTAGTGTAACAGGGGGAATTGCGCCATATACTTATGTTTGGTCGAACAATGCAGTAAGTGAAGATGTGAGTAATTTAACTGCAGGTTATTATGATGTAGTTGTAAGAGATGCTACTGGTTGTGCTATGTTTATGAATTTTCAAATTAATGAGCCGTTACCAGTAGATATTGTGTTGAATAGTTCAACACCACCAAGCGCATGTTTAGCAAGTGATGGTTCACTTAATGTGTTAGCAATGGGAGGCACATCTCCTTACACTTTTCAGTGGGATGCAGCAGCAGGAAACCAAACAAGTTCTTTTGCTGGTGGTTTAGCAGCGGGGCAATACAAAATAAAAGTTACTGATAATATGGGATGTGCCGATTCAACCATCTATACATTAAATGATTTGGTGCGACCTATAATTCTTGTTGATTCATCAAACAATGCAGGTTGTGTGCTTAATGGAGGAACGGGATTTATTTACACAAGTGTTTTTGGAAACGGTCCTTTTACTTATCAATGGTCTAATGGCGCCACCACAAGTTATGTTAACAATTTAGGAATTGGAGTGTTTGGACTTACTGTTACTGATACAGCAGGTTGTACTGGAACAATGTCGAAATACATTTCTGGAGAACGACCAGGTACAGCTCAAATATGTGTATTAACGGTGGATACAGCAATAAACAGAAATGTAATTACTTGGAATGATACGGTGCAAGGAATTGCAGAGTATCGAATTTTTAGAGAAGGAACAACACAAGGAAGTTTTAATTTAATTGGAACACAACTAGCAGGAACAGGAAACACATTTGTTGACACTATAGCAGATGCTAATCTTGGACCATGGAGATACAAAGTACAAACAAGAGATAGTTGCAATCAAATTTCGGATTATACTTTGGCATATAAAACAATTCGTTGTAATGTAAATTTACAAGGCGGAGGATTTAATGTTACTTGGGATCCTTATCAAGGAGATAATCTTTCATTTACGTATTACAGAATTTATCGCAAACTGCAAGATTCAACTTCATGGCGATTAATAGATTCTGTTCCAGTTAATGCAGCATTATCATATTTAGATTTATCTTCTCCGGTTCCAACAGATACAAATAACTATTTTGTTGAAGTAAACTCAGATGAAGGTTGTGCAAGTACATTACGTATGGCAAATGGTGGACATAACGAAATACAAACAATTGTTGTTAAGTCAAAATCCAACATTAAAAACAACCGTCAAGCAGCTACAGGGATTAAAATTGACGTCGATAAAGTTAATTTTAGTTTATACCCTAACCCTGCAAGCACCGAGTGTAAATTAATTGTAAGCGAAACGATGAAAGATGCGGTTGTTGAATTATTTGATATTACAGGTCGCAGTTTAAAAAGATTAACATTGCAAGGTAAGCAAGTAACTCTCTCTACTGCTGATTTAGCAAATGGAGTTTATACAATAAGCGTTTCAAATGTTGATACACGTACAGTAAAAAAATTAGTTATAGAGAAGTAATAGAGTCATTAAATTAAAGGCCCCGTTTTAGTTTATCGAACAACGGGGCTTTTTTATGAAAACTAAGCTCACTTATCCAAAAACTTTTAGTAATTTTTCGGGATGAAGCGGACTACGATTTTACAGCAATTACTTATTAATATCATTTCGCCTTTATTAATTTTTATTCTTATTTACTCAGGTTATAATTATTACAACGAAAGAGAAAAACAGAAGGAAATTGTAAATGACCAAATAAAGCATTTATCTCTTGAAATAAAGAACTTGGTTGATTTGCACGACCAAGGAATGATTTCGCATGAAGAAGAAATTAACCAACGCATGCGTGCTTTAAGTGAAGCTATTTACGAAGAAGAAAGTAAATCAGGAAAAGCACTCGATCAAATAAATTTGTATGACTTAGCTAAGAAGTTGAAAATTGACACTGCCGTGGAAAGTATTTATATCATTGATACAAATGCTATTATATGCAATACAACTTTTCTAAAAGATAAAGATTTAGATTTTAAAAAGGTTGACACCAACTTTGTCAATTTTTTTGATGGAGTAAGAAAAAATGGTGTTTTCACTGCCGACCGTTTTGGTTTAGAAATGAGCACCACTAAAATAAAGAAGTACTCTTTCATGCCATCGAAAACAGGAAGGTTTATTATTGAACTTGGTTTCTATTCAAGTGTCGCTAATCGTTTGCGGGATGTAATGTTAGAACGAGTACAACACTCTGCAAAATCCTATGCTACCTTTAGTGATGTAAAAATTGATGCCGTAATAAAAAACATTCCCTCCTTTTTGTTTGATAAGAAATACGAGGCAATTGTAAATAAAGCAATCATAGAAAAGAAAGATCAAAAAGTGGTAGAAAAAGTAAACGACCTTACTGTTACTAATCACTTTATTTATATTGACATTGCTGATGCAGGCTTGTACGATTGTTACTTATTGCAAGTAGTAACAGACAATAAATTAGAAAAGGCTTTATTACAACAAGAGTTAGTTCGCTTTTTGAAAATCTTTCTTCTGTTTATCATTCCACTTTCATTACTTGTGTTTTATCGTGCGCGAACATTAATAAAGCCAATAAAAAATCTATCGAAGAAAGCAGACTTAATTCGTAAAGGAAATTTGGATGAACGTATTGAAGTTGTTGGCGCTGCTGAAATAGCAGACTTGTCTTCCAATTTTAATCACATGGTAGAAGAACTTCAGGAATCCTACCAAGGTCTAGAACAAAAAGTAAAAGACAGAACAAAAGAAATCGAACACCAAAAAGAAATTATTGAAGAAAAACAAAAAGAAATTGTTGATTCGATTAATTATGCAAAACGAATTCAATATAGTTTATTAGCGAACAAAGATTTTTTAGAAGAAGAGCTAGAAGAACATTTTGTCTTTTTCCATCCCAAGGATATTGTGAGTGGTGACTTCTATTGGGCTACAAAAGTGGGAGCAAAATTTTATATTGCAGCTTGTGATAGCACAGGCCACGGCGTTCCTGGAGCCTTTATGAGTTTATTAAACATTGGTTATTTAAACGAAGCTATTAAAGAAAAGGGAATTGAAAAACCAAACGAAGTATTAAATTTTGTTCGCCAACGGTTGATAGATAATATTAGCAAAGAAGGACAAAAAGATGGTTTTGATGGAATATTATTGTGCATTGACCAACAAACGAAAAAACTAAGTTACGCAGCAGCTAATAATGCCCCGCTTATTGTTCGCAAAGACGGATATGAAGAATTAGATGCAGATCGCATGCCAGTTGGTATGGGCGAACGAAAAGAAGATTTTAAATTACACGAAATAAATTATGAAAAAGGAGATGTGTTGTATTTATACACCGATGGTTATGCTGACCAATTCGGTGGGCCAAAGGGTAAAAAATACAAGTATCGCCCACTAAATGAAATGCTACAAAAAATGAGTGCAGATAAAATGGAAACGCAACGCACAGCATTAGCAAATGAATTTGAAAACTGGAGGGGTGAGTTGGAGCAAGTGGATGACGTTCTTGTAATAGGCATAAGGTTATAAAAAAGTAGATATTCGAAAAAATTAGAGCGCTACCCGAATTGTAAATAAAGCAATGGAGATAAACTCTAAATTAATGGAGACTAAGCAATACAAGTAATCAGTTAGAAATAGTTAAACACGTACCCCAATAATAGTAACGTCGTCAACCTGCTCTAAGCTGCCTGCCCAGTCATCAAAAGCTTTGTTAAGTGTTTTTAATTGTTCTTTAGGTGATAAACTTGAACTTGATATTAAAAGCTCTTGCAATTGCTTAAACTTAAACTTCTTTCCTTTGGGCCCACCGAACTGATCGGCGTAACCATCGGTAATTAAATAATAGATGTCGCCTTCTTTCATTTCGAAAATATGTGTGGTGAATGGCGCTGGGTTTTCTGTTTTACCAATGGGCTGTTTGTTCGCTTTCACTTCTATAAACTCTCCATTGCTTATATAGCATAATTGATTATTTGCCCCGCTCCATTTAATTTCTTTGGTTTTTTTATTTAATGAAAGCATAGAGATGTCCATTCCGTCTTTTATTTCTTCTCCGCTTTTTGCAAAGGTTTCTAAAACAAGGTCGCGGGTTTTGTCGAGTATTTTTCCTGGCTCACTTAAACCAAATTCATCCACCGCACGATTAAGTGCATTACTACAAACAACTGAAACCATTGCTCCTGGCACTCCATGTCCAGTACTATCTGCAGCGGCGATTAAAATAATATCTTCTTTTACGGCGTGGTGCATCCAATAAAAATCTCCTGCAACAATGTCTTTAGGTTTGTATAAAACAAAACTGTTTGGCAAGTTTTTTTCTATGTCTTCACTCGAAGGTATAATAGCACGTTGAATTCGCTTAGCATAGGTTATACTATCAATAATTTCTTTTTGATGTTCTTCTACCAAATGTTTTTGATGTTCCACTTCTACCTTTTGTTTTTCAACTAATTCTTTTTGTAATTCGATTAAATGTTTTTGTTTACGTGTAATACGTAAAGAGCGAAGAATAAAAACAGTAAAGATACCTGCCAGTATAAGTGCTGCAATTACTAATGAAATAACGATTTTTTGTTTTCTGCTTTTTTCTTCGGCAAGGGCTTGTTGGTTTTGTAGTTCTTTTTTGTGTTCGGCGGTTGCAATTGCTTCTTTTTTATCGAACTCAAAATTCATTTGTGATTGAACAATTTTTTTATCTGCTTCTTCATTATTTAAACTATCGCGATAAGCGATATAATTAAAATAATTTTCATAAGCTTCTTTGTAATTTTTTTGTTCGAGATTTAGAAAAGATAAAGAACGGTAAGTATTGCGCAAAACATCTCTAAGTCCAACACTTTTAGATAAAGTTTGTGATTGAAGTAAATATTGTTTTGCGAGTGTATAATTTCTTTTCAGTGTGTAAGCATCTCCAATATTGCAGTACACATTGGAAAGCCCCATTTTATTCCCTGTTTCGGTATGGATTTTTATTGCTTGTAAATGATTTTCAATAGCTTTATCAGGTTCATTCTTTAATACATAAATGTTACCAATATTGTTGTATGAATTGGCGGTTCCTGTTTTATCTTCAATTTCTGAATAAATTTTTAGGCAAGAGTCGTGATAAATAATGGCTTTTTCAAAATCTGTTTTATCAGAATAAGCATTAGCAAGGTTATTATAAGAAGCTCCTATTCCCTTTTTATCTCCAATTTTTTTCGATAATAGTAAGGCTTTGGTATAATTTGTTATGGCTTCATCGGATTTTCCTTGTGCAATGTTAATCATCCCAATATTATTGTACGAAGCAGCAACACCTTTAGTGTTTTCCAATAATTCTTGAAGTTTTAAGGACTGCAAATGGTACTTAATTGCTTCTGGATAATTACCTTGATATTTATAAATATTACCAATGTTGTTACTAACATTTGCAAAGGCAGCTTTGTTATCAAGCAATTTGCATAGCTTCTCGGCTGTTAGATAATTTTTTAGTGCTTCTGGATAATTACCACGATTACTGTAAATAATACCCATGTTGTTATGAGCCGCTAATTCGCCCTTTTTATCTCCAGCTTCTTTACTTATTTTAAGTGATAGATTATAGTTTGCAATTGCTTCATCATAAGCGTCTTTGTCTTCACACAAAAAACCTAAGTATTTGTATGTAAGAATTTGCCCCGCTTTATAATTTAATTTTGTGGAAAGCGCAAGTGCAGTGTTTAAGTATTCCTCAGATTTTGCAGGGTTTACATACTCCAATTCAAAAAACAAATTATGTAAGGTTTTTACTTTGGATGTGTCTTCTTTTGATTTAGCAAGTACTGCAAGTAAAGAATCTGTTTTTGCTTGTTGTGCAACAATAGAAAAGCTTAAACATACTATAGTGAGGAAGAAAATGAATCTCATGATTTAAAAGTACAAAAAATTAAACTAAACAAAAAACCCTGAACAAAAGCTCAGGGTTTTATTACTATTAATGATCGTTAAGAGGTAAACCTCTTTTTTGCCACTCGAGCCAATTAATGTATTCATCACCTTTGCGGTGTTCTTCCATAGTAATGCAATCTTTAACAGGGCAAACAATTTTACATAAATTGCATCCAACACATTCTTCTTCTTTAACTGTGTAGGTATTGTATGGATTTCCTCTTACAATATCAATTGCTTGATGAGAAGTGTCTTCACAAGCTATATAACACAATCCGCAATGGATACAATCATCTTGATTTATTTTTGCTGTGATGTGGAAATTAATATCCAACTCTTCCCAACGTGTTACATTTGGAACAGATAAACCAATAAAATCGTCTAATTTTTTATACCCTTTTTCATCCATCCAGTTATTTAAACCATCACACATGTCGCGTACAATTCTAAAACCATAATGCATAGCAGCTGTACATACTTGTACATTACTTGCTCCTAACAACATAAATTCTGCCGCATCTTTCCATGTGCTTACACCGCCAATACCTGAGATTGGAACTTTTCTTGCAATCTCATCTTGCGATAAGGTAGTAAGCATTTTTAATGCAATTGGTTTTACTGCAGGTCCGCAATACCCACCAAACACAGATTTTCCGCCAACGTTTGGATTTGGAACCAATGTATCTAAATCAATTCCTGTTACAGATTGAATGGTATTGATTAATGATAATGCATTTGTACCACCAGCAATTACAGCTTGTGCAGCAGGAACAACTGAATGTACATTGGGAGTTAATTTAGTAATTACAGGGATTTTTGCCACTTCCATTACCCATTCAACAACCATTTTTGCAATCTCAGGGTCTTGACCAACAGACGCGCCCATGCCTCTTTCAACCATTCCGTGTGGGCAACCAAAATTTAATTCGATGCCGTGTGCGCCCGTATCCATGGTTTTTTTAACCATATCATGCCACGCTTCTCTGTTGTTATCTGCCATTAAAGAAACAATCATAGCACGATCGGGAAACTCACGAATTACTTCTTTAATTTCTTTTAAGTTGATGTCTAATGGACGATCAGAAATAAGTTCTATGTTATTGAAGCCAACAACTTTTTGTCCGTTATAATCTAAAGTAGAATAACGAGATGAAACGTTTTTTACTTGTGAGCCAAGTGTTTTCCAAACAACGCCACCCCAGCCTGCTTCAAAGGCACGCATTACGTTTATTTTTTTATCGGTAGGAGGCGCAGAGGCTAACCAAAATGGATTTGGTGATTTTATTCCTAAGAAATTTGATTCTAAATTTGCCATATTTTTTAATTTGGTAATTTGAAAATGTGCTGATTTGAAAATGTTATCTGCGATAAATGCATTACCAAATTTTCAAATTGCCACATCATCAAATTTATTTTATTCCTAAATAAGTTAATATTCCTTTTGCTCCATCTTTACCTGCTTGCACAGCATCAACCACTTCTTTTCCGCCATTAACTGCATCTCCACCAGCAAACACGCCTTTTAAGTTTGTTTCGCCTGTTTTGTTAATGGTTATTTTTCCGTGATTGTTTTGTAAAGATGATTTAGTAACTAAACCTTCGAAAGGAATTTGCCCCGCTGCTTTAATTACCATATCAACATCCAATGTAAAGGTTTCACCAGTATCAACTGGCGCTCTTCTTCCTGAAGCATCTGGCTCACCCAATTTCATTTTACTGCAAACTAGTTGTTTTACTTTCCCGCCTTCACCTAAAATTTCTTTTGGTGAAGCAAGCCAAATAAATGAACAACCATCTAGCTTTGCAATATCTAATTCAACATCCGTACATGGTTTTTCATTTTCTGTACGACGGTAAATCATGGTTACTTCCTTAGCACCTAATCGCTTTGATTGTGTTGCAGCATCAATGGCAGTCATACCCATTCCTATTACCGCTACTTTATCTCCAACTGCAATTTTAGAATAATCATTCGTACGTAAATTGTAAATAAAAGAAATTGCATCTTCAACACCTTGCAGGTTTTCTCCTGGAATATCAAGTGCACGAGCAATTCCAACTCCTATTCCTAAAAACACGGCATCGTAATTTTTTTGCAATTGTTCTAATGTAATGTCTTTACCTAATTCTTGTTTGTATTTAATTTCAATACCACCAATGGAAGTAATGTAGTCAACTTCTTCTTTGCAAAAAGTTGGTGTTACTTTGTAAGCCGCAACTCCGTATGTCATTAAGCCACCACCTTTTTCTTCTTTCTCGTAAATTGTTACATCAATTCCCTGTAGGGATAATGTGTGTGCACAAGAAAGACCCGCAGGTCCAGCACCGATTACAGCAACTTTTTTTCCGATAGAAGGTTTTCTTGTAAAGAGTTTCCAGTTTTCAGCAATTGCTTTTTCGGTAGAGTAACGTTGAAGTTTAGCAATAGAGATAGGTTCTTCCTCTAATAAGTTATAAACGCAAGAACCTTCGCATAGTTTTTCTACTGGACAAACTTTAGAGCATCCCGCTCCCATAATGTTTGACGATAGAATTGTTTTTGCAGAGCCTTTAACATTGCCTGAAGCAATTTGTTTGATAAACATTGGCACATCAATACTTGTTGGACAAGATTTTGTACAAGGAGCATCGTAACAATTGATGCATCTGTTTGCTTCTATAATGGCACCTTCCTCATGCTCAAAAGGAGGGTGTATATCAGAAAAATTGTGATGTAATTCTTCTTTACTTAATCGGTTGTTTACTATTGGCATAATATTAATTTAAAAGTGAGAAGTAAAAACTCAAAAGCATTTCTTTTAAGTTTTTACTTTTAATTTATTTTACAAACGAGTTAAATCACCATAAGTCTCCGGGCGTCTGTCTCTGAAGAATTGCCAAGTGCTTCTAACCTCTTCAATCATGTCTAAATCAAAATCTGCAATTAGTAATTCATCATTATCTCTTGATGCTTGCGCAAATATTTGTCCGCGTGGATCAACGAAATAAGATTGTCCGTAAAATTTACCTAAGTTCCAAGGCTTTTCTTCGCCAACACGATTGATGCAACCCATGAAATAACCATTAGCTGCAGCATGTGCAGGTTGTTCTAGTTTCCATAAGTATTCACTTAAACCTGCAACAGTTGCAGAAGGATTGTAAACAATTTCAGCACCATTTAAACCTAAAGCACGCGCTCCATCAGGGAAATGACGATCATAACAAATATAAACACCAACTTTAGCATACTTCGTTTGGAAAACCGGATAACCTAAATTACCTGGCTTAAAGAAAAACTTTTCCCAAAAACCTGAAGTATGAGGAATATGATTTTTTCTGTACTTACCTAAGTAAGTTCCATCAGCATCAATAACAGCTGCTGTGTTATAAAGGAAACCTGCTTGCTCTCTTTCGTAAACAGGAACAATAATTACCATGTTGTACTTTTTAGCATATGTAGCCATTAAGTCTGTAGTTGGCCCTGGTACTGATTCTGCAGAAGCATACCATTTTTTATCTTGACCTGGGCAAAAATAAGGAGTATTAAAAATTTCTTGCAAACATAAAATTTGCACACCTTTTTTTCCTGCTTCATCAATTAAGGGAAGATGTTTTTGTAACATTGCATTACAAATTTCTTGGATAGTTCCTTCTCCTTCTGTCATTGGTAGGCTCATTTGAATAAGCCCTGATTTAATCATTCTTGGCATAGTTTACTTTTTTTAGTTATGAGTTTATATTATATAATTTGATTTTTTTCTTTTAATAAATTTTCCGTCACCAGCTTTTAATAAACATTGATTGTTTTCGATTGCAATTTTTCCTCGTAATAAAACTGTTTCTGTTTTTCCAGTAACTTCCCATCCTTCGTATCCTGAGTAATCGCAACGCATGTGATGTGTTTTTGCAGAGACAGTATGTTTTTTATTTGGATCAAAAATAACAAGGTCGGCATCTGAACCAATTGCGATTGTTCCTTTTTTAGGATACATGCCAAATATTTTTGCTGCGTTTGTAGAGCATACTTCAACAAATTTATTCAAAGAAATTTTTCCTTTTTTTACTCCTTCCGAATACATAAATTCTACACGGTGTTCAATTGCAGGATGTCCGTTAGGAATTTTCGCAAAATTATCTTTTCCCATTGCTTTTTGTTCGAGTGTAAACGGACAATGATCTGTTCCAACAACTTGAACTAATCCTTGATTAATTCCAGACCATAAAGCTTCCTGATCTTTCTTCTCTCTTAATGGCGGACTCATTACCCATTTTGCACCATCTTCTCTTTCATATAAAGAAGCATCTATCATTAAGTATTGAGAACAGGTTTCAACAAAAACTTTTTGATTGCGCAATGTTGCTCTACGAACTGCATTTAAAGCTCCTTCACAAGTCATGTGCACAATATAACCTGGGCAACCCGTGTAATGCAACATATCAGTAAAACGAGCAGAAGCTTCTGCTTCTGTAACTTCAGGCTGAGATAAATAATGATAAATAGGTTTAGTGTTACCTGCAGCAACATTTTTTGCAACAAGCGAATCAATCATATCTCCGTTTGTAGCATGCACAGTAACAAGTCCTCCATGTTGTTTTACGATTTTCATTAATTGCATTAATTGCCCATCATCAATCATTAATGCGCCTTTGTAAGCCATAAATGTTTTAAAGGAAGTGATTCCTTCTTCTTCGATTAATTTTACAACTTCTTTTGCGGTAACGTCATTAAAATCGGTAACAGCCATATGATAAGAGAAATCGCCAACTGCTTTAGGGATAGATTTTTCTTGCCATTCGCGCAATGCATTATATAAAGTGTCTCCTTGTTTTTGAAGTATGAATTCAATAACTGAAGTTGTTCCTCCAAATAAAGCAGCTCGTGTTCCTGTTTCATAATCATCACTAGAGTATGTACCCATAAAAGGCATATCTAAATGCACATGTGGGTCGATGCCTCCAGGGAAAATATATTTACCAGTTGCATCAATTACTTTATCGGCCTTCATTTGCAAGTTTTTTCCAATTGCACTAATGGTTTCACCTTCAATAAAAACATCAGCAATAAAATCTTCTGCTGCAGTTACTACGTGTCCGTTTTTAATTAGTATCGACATGCTATTATTCTTTATTAATAATTAATCAACTCCAATATCTTCATTCCACAATTTTGGATTCTCTGCAATAAATTTATTCATCATGTTAATGCATTCTTCACTTTCCAAATCAATTACTTCAACACCGTGTGATTCCATGAATTCACGTGCGCCTGAAAATGTTTTAGATTCTCCTGCATACACTTTTTTAATTCCGAATTGTACAACAGCGCCCGCACATAAATAACAAGGCATTAATGTTGAATACAACACTGCACCTTTATAACTTCCAACTCTTCCTGCATTTCTTAAACAATCAATTTCTGCATGCGTCATTGGGTCGTTATCTTGCACACGTTTGTTGTGACCACGACCAACAATTTTCCCATCCTTAACTAAAACGCTTCCAATAGGAATGCCTTTTTCGCTTAGGCCGGTTTTTGCTTCGTCAATTGCTGCTTTTAAATATTCGTCCATATAAATTTAATTAACAGGTAAATTTTGTTCTAACATTTTCTTTTCTTCTTCGCGTAATTTTATATCAAATACAAATGTTGCGATCGGGATTAATGAAACTGTAAATGCAAGTAGTGTTTTTAATATCGACCACTTATTTGCAAGAGCAACATTAACCAACGCTACAACATACAATATAAAAAGTACTCCATGTATCCATCCCATTACTTTTAGTATGCTTGGAGTTTGTAATAAATATTTTGCGGGCATACCTATAAATAAAAGTAAAAGATAGGAAAAACCTTCGGCAATTCCAACCAATCTAAATCTTCCTAAAGCAGTATTTGAAAATTCTTTACTCATTTATGCTTTTTGATTTAGGCATTAAAAAATAATAAGTTAATCCTGAAATAATAAACCCAACAAACCACGCATAATGGTACAAACCCGAAAGCCATGACCAAACTGCCTTTTCATCAATTGCTTTTATTGTAGTTAAAAAGCCTGGCACATTTGGAAGAATACCAACAAGCATTGCAACAATAGCTATATAATTAAAACCCTTTTTATATTGGTATTCTCCTTTGTGCTCATACATTGCTTTTACATTCAACGTTTTTTTACGAACGAAGAAATAATCTACAATCATAATTCCGCCTATTGGTCCAAGTAAACTAGAGTATGCAATAAGCCAAGTAAAGATATATCCATTTGGGTCGGCAATTAATTTCCATGGAAAAATTAGCAAACCAATTATCCCAGTAATGTAACCGCCAACTTTGAAATTAATTTTTGAAGGAGCTAAGTTGGCAAAATCATTTGCCGGACTTACAATATTAGCAGCAATATTTGTAGCCAGTGTTGAAATAGCAACTGCAATCATTGCAATGCTCACTAATAATTTACTTTCAAATTTCCCTGCTAAAACTAATGGATCCCAAATGGTTTCTCCGTAAATAATAAATGTTGCTGATGTAACAACAACTCCTATAAAAGAAAAAATAGTCATTGATAAAGGCAAAGCAAATGCTTGCCCCATCACCTGCGCACGTTGGCTTTTAGCGTAACGTGTAAAATCAGGAATGTTTAAGGATAGGGTTGCCCAAAAACCAACCATACCTGTTAATGCAGGAAAAAAGTAATTCCAAAACTCTGTGCTTGTTTTAAATTTTGATGGTTGATCTAAAATGGGACCTAAACCATTTCCTGCAGAGATAGCCCAAAATAAAAGTGCTAAAGCAGCAATTGGTAAAAAGAAAGCTTTAAATACTAATAGTTTTTTTATGCTTTCGATGCCTAGATAAACAACAAACATATTGAGCAGCCAAAATAAAATGAATGTTATTGCTGGCCCTGTTTTTAATCCAACCCACTCAGGAAATAGTTGTGGTAATTTTCCAATTGAGGGAAACCAAACTTCTAACATTAAAAAAATAGCGAAGCCACCAATCCAAGTTTGAATACCAAACCAACCACAAGCAACAATTGCTCTTAATATAGCAGGAATGTTCGCACCTTGAACACCAAAACTTGCACGTGCAAAAACAGGAAATGGAATTCCATATTTAGCACCCGCATGTCCGTTTAAAATCATAGGTAATAGCACAACTACATTACCAATAAAAATAGTAATGATGGCTTGCCACCAATTCATTCCACCTTCAATAAGCGAACTCGCTAACATATAAGTTGGAATACATAAACTCATACTAATCCATAAAGCAGAATAGTTCCAAGTACTCCAAGAGCGCTTAGCAATAGAAATAGGAGCGAGGTCTTCACTGTAAAGCGAAGACCCTTCAATTCCTTCTGGTATTTCTACTAAGTCTTTTGACATGAAATTATTTAGGAATAAAAAAGTTTAGTGGCAATGCTCATCGGCAATTGAAATTGCTTTTGAAATAATATCTAAACCTTCATCCATCTGATCTTTAGTAATTGATAATGGAGGTGCTGTAAAAATCCAGTTCCAACGAACGAAGGTGTACATACCTAACTCATTTAATTTACCAGCAACTTTATTCATGATTTCCATTTCGCTTGGTGAAGCATTCCATGGAGCCATTGGTTCTTTGGTCTTTCTGTTTTTTACTAATTCAATACAACCCAATAAACCTGTGTTACGGAAATCACCAATGCTTGGATGTTTATCTTTAAGTTTTGCAACTTGTGCATCGATGTAATTACCCATGTTTGCTGCATTTTCAACAAGCTTCTCATCTTCATACACTTTAATAACTGCATTTGCAGCAGCACAAGCAACAGCATGAGCCGAATAAGTTAATCCAATTGGAAGTGGTTTATCGTTAAAGTAAGTAGCAATTTTTTCTGTAACAATCATTCCACCTAATGGAATATAACCAGCTGTAATTCCTTTTGCCATACACATAATGTCTGGTTCAACACCGTGGTGGTCTATTCCAAACCATTTACCTGTGCGACCGAAACCACTCATTACCTCATCACAAATTGTTAGGATTCCGTATTTATCGGCAATGGCTTTTATTTTTTTCCAGTAACCAACAGGATATTTAATACAACCTGATGAACCGCTTTCACCTTCCATTAAAATGGCAGCAACACTTCCAACGCCTTCATATTTAATTAAGCGTTCCATGTGAGCAGCTGCATTTTCTGCGCACTCTTCTGGTGTTGCACTATTCCAAGGACAACGATAGAAATACGGGTTCTCTGCATGAATAATGTTTGGAACACCTTGGCTATCATGTGGAATACCACGTGGATCGCCACCTGCACACAATGCACCATACGTTGCACCGTGATAACTTTGATACAGTGTAATAATTTTATGACGGCCAGTATATAAACGCGCTAACTTAATTGCATGTTCAACGGCTTCTGTTCCGCCATTTGTAAAGAAAGTTCTATTTAAACTTCCCGGTGTAATTTCAGCTAATTTCTTTCCAAGTAAACCGCGAGCTTCTGTTGCCATGCCTGGATTAACATAACTCACCTCATTCATTTGTTTTACTACAGCTTCAGTAATAGCAGGGTGTCCGTGACCAATGTTTACATTCATTAACTGAGATGTAAAATCTAAATAACGTTTTCCACTTCTGTCGTAAATATAAACACCTTTTGCTTTTTCAATATTAATTGGATTTAATCCGCTTTGTTTTGACCAAGAAAAAATAGTGTGTTCTAAATTGTTTTTTAAAATCTCTTCAGCAGATGATTTTGTTAGTGTTGATGTACTCATAAAATTATATAAGATGTTAGATTTCTGATTTTAGATAATTGTGCAGATTAACTCATCCAATTTGTTTTTGCTTCTGCATTCCATTTAATGGTTGATTTTTTGTTTTGTGTCCAAAATTCGATAGAGCTTTTTCCTGTGATATCTCCCATACCAAATTTCGAATCGTTCCAACCACCAAAAGAGAAAGGCTCGCGAGGAACTGGAACACCAACGTTTACACCAATCATACCTGCACTTGCTTTTTCCATTACTTGACGAGCAAGACCACCGCTTTGAGTAAACACAGCAGCAGCATTTCCGTAAGGATTTGCGTTTTCAATTTTAATAGCCTCATCTAAATCTTTAGCACGAATAATTGAAATAACTGGCCCGAAAATTTCTTCTTTAGCAACGCTCATTTCAGGAGTAACGTAATCTAAAATTGTTGGCCCAACATAAAATCCACCTTCTTTACCTTCAACAACACAGTTACGTCCGTCAACTAAAACCTTTGCTCCTGCTTTTTCTGCAGCAGTAATATATCCTTCAATTCTTTCTTTAGCAGCTTTGCTAATTACAGAACCTAAGTTTTTTCCTGGTACAATTTTCTTTGCTTCTTCAACCATTTTATCAATGATGTGTTGCACTTTATCAACTCCAACCATTACAGCTGCAGCCATACAACGCTGCCCCGCACAACCCGACATAGACGCAACTACATTAGATGCAGTCATATCTGGATGCGCATCAGGAAGAACTAATAAATGATTTTTTGCTCCACCTAAAGCAAGACATCTTTTTAAATTAGATGTTGCTCTTTTATAAACGATTTGTGCAACTTTAGTAGAACCTACAAATGATACCGCTTTAATATCTGGATGATCACAAATTGCTTCAACAATTTCTTTTCCTCCATTTACAACATTAAATACACCATCTGGTAAACCAGCTTCTTTTAATAGTTCGGCCATACGCATTGCGCTTAAAGGAACTAATTCAGAAGGTTTCATAATCATAGTGTTTCCGAGTACTAATGCATTTGGCATTGTCCAGTGTGGAACCATGTTAGGAAAATTAAACGGGGCAATAGAAGCAACAACGCCTAAAGGTTTTTTCTCAATTCTACACTCAACACCTTTACTAACTTCTTGTACTTCGTTAGTAATTATTTGCGGCATAGAAACAGCAAACTCACAAAGCTCCATACTCTTTTCAATTTCAGCTTTTGCTTCGTCGTATGTTTTACCGTTTTCTAATTGAACTAATTTGGTAAGTTCATCCATGTGTTTTTCTAATAAACCTCTATAACGAAAGAAAATTTGTACACGTTCTTTATACGTCATAGCTGACCAAGCAGGGAATGCAGCAGCAGCAGACTTAACGGCTAAATCTAAATCATCGTAATTTGATAAAGGTAATTTAGAAATAACTTCACCCGTTAAAGGGCTATCAATATTCATTGTTTCTCTTTGTGATGTAACGTACTGCCCACCAACATAATTTTTCACTTCTGGGTACTTCATAGTTGTTGTTTCCATTTTTTTATTTTAAATAAATATAATTTCGCCTCAATGCTTTGAATTAATTGCAATACCAAAATAATCAGATAAAATAGTTTTTTAAAAATGTAGGGTGGTATGAAGGAATCATGTTTAATCCTAAAAAACTATATAACAAATATATATTTTATTTTCAATAAAACAAATAATAGGGCAGGAATTTTCGAGAGCGAAAAGCGCTAAAAATTAAGTCAAAAAGGTACTAAAATCGTTTTAGTAAAACAATAATTAAACCTTGCCCAGCTTCTTAAACGCACCTTTCATGGAGTTATGATTGCGTTGGAAAACCTCACATAAAAAGTCGAGGTCGTTTGTGTATTCAATTGCTTGTATAAAAGCATTGGTTTCTTCTTCGCTCCAAGGTTCAAAAGCGCGGCTATGCGTTTTACGTTGTTCTAAAATATAGTCGGCAGTAATTTCTTCGGTTTTGCGTAAGATAGGAATGGCAGCAACAGTACGCTTCAGTTTTTCTTTTTGTGCTTCAGTATAATTATTGAAAATCGGCTCGTTAAAAAATTCAGTAGTATCTTCTAATTCAATTTTTCTTAGTTTGTTTAGATGTATTTTTATTTCTATTCTTAATTCATCTACATCATCAGGATTTACAACCCCAAATGTATTTAATGAAAGTGCTTGGTATTCGGTGTTCCTGCCACTTTTACCAATTAGTACATTTGATATATTTGCTAATGTTGGATTAATTTCGGCATTCTTCAATTCGTTTATGCAACGTATAATTAATTCTTCACTTATTGTTTCGTATTCTATTTTATTTTTTCCTGGACCAACTAAGGAAATTATTTTTTCTAAAAACAAGTAACCATATTTTTCAAACTTAATTTCTCCAACCCCTGAAATATTCAACATATCTTCTTTTGTGCGAGGTAATGCAGCCTCCATTTCTTTTAACGATTTATCGCTAAACACAACATAAGGAGGCATGTTATCACGCGTTGCAAGTTCCTTACGTAATTGACGTAAATGCTCAAAAATATCGCTTGGCTCAGAAATAGAAAGCGTTGTAAATTTCTCGGCTTTGGTGGCTGAGTCACCCTGAGCTCGTCGAAGGGTCGAAGCCACCTTCTCTACTTTCTCACGTGGCATTGCTTTGGTTAATTGCAATGCTTCATCCGACTTTAATACTCGTATGCCTAGTTCTGTTACTTTTAGTAAAAAACCTTCATCATAAGCCATTTCAATTATGCCCAGCTGTAGCAATTGTAAAATATAAAGCGACCATTCTTCATAACTAAACTCTTTTCCTACGCCGTAGGTTTTTAATTTATCATAACCCGCTGCAAGTAAGCCTTTGTTTTGCGAACCTCTGAGGATATTGATTAACATGGTATTTCCAACTTTCTCTTCGGTGCGTATAATGCCAGAAAGAATTTTTTGTGCAATAATTTTTCCATCAATATAAGTTGGTGGATTTTTACACACATCACAATTACCACAGTTTTCGGTGTATTCTTCCGAAAAATAATTAAGTAAAATTCTTCTTCTGCAAATTTTGGCTTCTGCGTAATCCTGCATGCGGCGTAGCTTTGCAATATTGATGTCTGCAAATTTTCCATCTTGCGCAAAACGTAAAAGCATTTGCAAATCGGCGCTATTGTAATATAAAATAGTATCGCTTGCTAAACCATCTCTACCTGCACGGCCAATTTCTTGATAATAACCTTCAATTGCTTTTGGTAAATTATAATGTATAACCCAACGCACGTTTGATTTATCAATGCCCATTCCAAACGCTATGGTGGCGCATACAATTTTTAAATCATCATTAATAAATAACTCTTGTGTTCTGGAGCGGTCTTCATTACTCATTCCTGCGTGGTAAAACGAACTTTTTATTCCAGCAGCGTTTAATGCATGGCTTAGTTTTTCTGTTCCCGAACGAGACAAACAATAAATAATTCCCGACTCGTTTGGCTTTGACTTTATAAACTGAACAATTTCTTTTAATTTATTCTCAGGCTTTAAACCTGCTCTAACAGATAAACTTAAATTACTTCTATTAAAAGAAGAAATGTAAACATCGGGCTCATTTAATTGCAATTGAGTAATGATGTCTTTACGTGTAATTTTATCTGCAGTAGCTGTTAAGGCAATAAAAGGAATAGTAGGAAACACGTCGCGTATCATTCCCATTTTAGTGTACTCGGGTCTAAAGTCGTGCCCCCACTGCGAAATACAATGTGCTTCATCTACAACAAAAAGTGAAATCGGTAATTCTCTTAATAAACCATTAATAGAACTGATTAATTTTTCGGGCGAAACATACAATAATTTAATTGCCCCGCTTTTGCATTTTTCTACAATGTCATATTCTTCAAGCGATGATAAACTGCTATTCAAAAATTCAGCTTCAATACCGTTTGCTTTTAAACTCTCTACCTGATCTTTCATTAATGCAATGAGTGGAGAAATCACAATAGTAATTCCTTCCTTTATTAATGCTGGAATTTGAAAGCAAATGGATTTACCACCACCCGTAGGCATTAGGGCAAGCACATCTTTGTTTTGTAAAACACTATTAATTATTTCCGCCTGATTTTGTCGAAACGAATCGTAACCAAAATATTTTTTAAGTAAGAGTTTACTTTCTTCAGTATGTGTAGTAGTAGAAATCATGATATAATAAGAATATTCAAATATACAATGTTTTGTTGTTTGGTTTAGCTACGATTTGTAGCATTTTGAAAATTGTGGATAATTTATTGTGGGCTTCGACCCTTCGAGGGTCTCAGGGCTCAGCCCACAATTCACTTTGTAGAGCATTAATAGAATTATTAAGCGTTTGCCCCCTGAGGCTCTCGAAGGGGGGCAATTTCTTAACCTAGATTAATAAATTTGGCTTTATCATGCATTACCTTTGTATTAACAAATTCAAATAAACATGGAACGAAAAGATTTTATAAAGAAGGGATTGCTTGGAACAGGAATGTTTGTAGCATCTTCTGCTCTCGGAAATATTTTGTCGAATGACATAGATGAATTAAAACAATTAGAACCAATAGGTTTTAATCATATACCTAATCCAACAACTACAATTATGGCAAGTACAGTTTTACACAAAGCCGATACACGTGGTCATGCAAACCACGGTTGGCTCGATTCGCATCACACATTTAGTTTTGCAAATTATTATAATCCTGAGCGTATGCACTTTGGTGTGTTGCGTGTTTTAAATGACGATAGAGTAGATGCAGGCATGGGTTTTGGAACACATCCGCATGATAATATGGAAATTATTTCTATTCCGTTAGAAGGTGATTTGGAGCATAAGGATAGTATGGGAAACACCACTGTTATTAAGCACGGTGACATACAAGTAATGAGCGCAGGAACAGGTATTCAACATAGTGAGTACAATAGAAACAAAGATAGACTAACAAAGTTTTTGCAAATTTGGGTTTTCCCGAACAAGAAAAATGTAACTCCACGTTACGACCAAATAACCTTAGATTTAAAAGATCGTCATAATAAATTTCAGCAAATACTTTCGCCTAATGCAGATGATGCTGGAGTTTGGATACATCAAGATGCTTGGTTTCATTTAGGAAAGTTTGATGATACAGTTAAAACATCTTATAAAGTAAAGCGTACAGGAAATGGCGTATATGCTTTTATGATTAAAGGCAAAGCAAGCATTAACGGACAAGAACTAAACGAAAGAGACGGATTAGGAATGTGGGATTTAGAGTCTTTTGATGTTGTTTCAAAAGAAACAGGAACAGAAATCCTATTGATGGATGTACCTATGACGGTTTAAAAATAATTGCGGTAAATAAGTCTCGACTGCGCTCGACCTGACATACTAGTGTGTGTTGTCATTTCGAGCGCAGTCGAGAAAGTGTGGTGGGTTTACTGAATCAATACTTTTCTTGTTATCACTTCATCATTTGTTTTCAAAATAACAAAGTAAAGGCCTTTATTGTTTTTACTTAAATCAAAATCTTCGCTAATAGCGATGCTTTGTTTTATTTCTTTTGATAAAACTCTTTTACCAAGCATATCTGTTATCTCAATGCTAAAATCTTGCTTTTGTTTTAAGTCAACATTTACCGTAATATTTCCTTCGCTTGGATTTGGTAATACTGCCAATTTATTTTGAGAAGTAAAAATATAATCCGTTAACCCAACTAAAGAAGCATCGGCATTAAACTGTTGATACACTTGCCCACCAAAATCAGAATTAAAGTTAGTAAGCACTGCACCTGTGTAACCATTTTTAAACTTAATGGTTCCAGAACCCTGACTTGTGTTTGCCCACCAGGTTAATCCATCTTCACCTGTATCTCTTAAATCAAACAAGTAACAATCGTTAGCTAAATTTAATGTATCAGAGTAAGTTGTATTGGCAGTTAAACCATTTCTTTGAAAAACCGTTGTACCACTACTGTTTTTTAATGTATAAGAGTTTTCAGAAGGAACTGAATTTGTTTTTAATTCGATAACTAATTTAGATGGAATTTGTGGAGGAAGATTGTAAACACTCTTCATTGTATTATTAAATGCATATTGGTCAGCTCCGCCATTTGGATTACTTAGTGTAACGTAAAACTCAGTTCCGCCAGTGTTGCTTGCAAAATTTCCTAGTGTAACTTCTGCAATTTGCATAAAAGGTAAAGTACCTGTCCAGTTGTAAACAGATGGTGTTGCACCAGTTACACCATAGGTGATAGTTAGGTTAGTAAGTGTAGTAGAACCTGTATTTTTAATACGAATAATTGGATTAGTACAAATAGGATTTTTTCTTAACCACATTTGATTTGTAGTAGGAGATAAAATATCTTCCATTGCAACATCTAAACTAAAGTTAGGGGCACCGTAACTTACTACTTGATCTTCTATTTGGTAATAACTCCACTCGCCATTGTTTGTATAAGCTTGTACATCATGGTCAAGCGTAACTGTTGTACCTGCTGTTGTGTAGGGTGTTAATTCAAAATCATAGGTCCACACTTCGGCACCAGGACACCAGTTTGCTCTATCATACACCCAAGTTCCTCCTTGCGGATACAAAGGGTTGACATCACAATTGTCTCTCCAAACAAGTTTAGAAAACCGAGTTGTTCCGTTTACTTTGTAATAATGTGTTTTAGGACAAAACTCAGCACAGTTTTGTGGCGTATCCATTCCATGCCCAGTTACACGTGATTTCCAACGAGTATTAACTGCATTGGCAGGGATATTAATTTGCTTTGGAGTTAAGTGAGATTCGATAGGGTCATTTGTATGTCCGTAATCAAAAGAACCTGTGTACACATTTTGTATATCAACAACATCACGCGGAGGTGTTCCTTTAATCATAATAAATTTCATATCTAATAACTCTTGCCAATTACCTGCTGCAATGTGAACGCTATCTGCAAGTAAGGTGCGATAATCACTCACATCAAAAGTCCACGTCCAACCATTACCTAAACTTAATCCATTTCCATAAGGAGTAATGTAACGCGCTAACTCGTAACGAATAACTTGTGGGAACTTACGATACCAAGTATAATTTGCAAGAGTTAAACTACCATCAGTTGGGACTAAAGTAGAATCAATTGCAATACCTTGTGCATTGTAAACATAATTAGAATAATATGCAGGCCACACAAGCATTGTATCAACTGCAATACCAGGATTGTTTATTGAATCATCATACATTACTATTTGTATTGGAACGTTCATTGTTGAATCGATAACAAGTGTAGAATCTTTATAAGAAGTATAAACACCTTGCTCAAAAATAATATTTGGTCTGTAAGACGTTTCTGTAAAGTTTGTTACTAAATCGCTTGCAGCTTTTAATGGATTATTAACTCCTTCGTTTAGGGTTGCTAAAGCATGTGGCATAGGTGACTCATCGATAGCGGTTTGATAATTTCCATCATCAAAATTATAATTTAACACTAGGTTGTTATAGTTAGGATGACTTGCGTCTATTTTATTTCTATATAATTTTTGAATGTTAGCTAAAGTAAGGTCGGTATTAAAAACACAAAACTGATCCATTTTACCTTCGTAAGTTAATGAACCTGCCCAATTACCTTTTCCAATTCTAAATTTATCAATGTTTAGCATGCGTTTCATTTTGCTAGGAGCATTTTGCAATTGAACTCCATTTAAGGTCATACGCATAGATTGTGTAAAAACGTTTTTTGTAAACACCCAATGATTCCATTGTCCTTCTATTTGAGTTGTTGTTGCTGAGCGTGTTCCTCTATCATAACCATTTTCATTTCCTGCATCCCAATACACTTTACTATCGCTCCAAGGAGTATGTGAATTAAGAACGCGATTTCCGTTTGGGTCAACAGCTTCAAAACAGGTTCCATTCATAGGTTGGTACTGTGGAGTACCATAAGCCCAAAAAGCAACTGTAACAAAGGAATCGATAGCAGCTAATTCATTATTAAGCGGGGCATTAACAAAACCATTAGAGTGAAAAGATAAACAACGATCTGCACCAGCATTAACAATACCCGATTTAAAATTACTAAGTGTAGAAGCAACAACATTATCCGTTCCGCTTATTTCATTATCATACATTATTTCAACTAATAAATTGGATGTACCATTCCAGTTAAATGGAGTGTTGAATTGTAAACTGTTCCAACCAGTTGAGGTAAATAATTTATCGTGCGTGTATACAGTTGTAAAACCTGTATTGCTAAAATTTATTTTTGTGATTGAATCCGCAGTTGTTGCCTTGAGGCGAATTTTTAAGTTTTTCAATTCGCTACCCAATGATTGTAAGTATAATTGTAATCCTGTAATGTTTCCCGCTGTTAGGCCTGCGCTTGTCATTTCAGAAGCTTTCCATAAGTATTCTGAACGCGAAACAGGAGCAGATGAAACAAGTGGATGATTTGCAGGTGTATTATCTGTTCCAATAGTTGCTGTAGTTAAACTAGTAGTATTTGTAATTACGGTTTGATATTGCCAAGATGTATTATATGTATAAGAAGGCGTATTCATATATGAAATACTACTTGGACTTGCCCCGTTTGCAACAAACGTTGGTTGAACAACCGGAGTACTATCTAATAAACCAGTATGTTTATACAAATAAGAGTAGGTAAGATAATCCCATTCGCCACAAGCCGGACTTTGAGCTGGATTACATTTTAAGGTGTATTGCATCAATATTTTTTCAAATCGAACAGTATCCGACGGAAAAACAAACCAAGCATCTTGTGGCGAGCCAAAAGAAAAAGTTTGAACCCTAACAGTATCTCCCGTTTGGGCAAATAAATGATTTGTACTTAAAACAAATAGAACCGAAAAGATGAAAATGAGCTGTTTCATGATGAAATGATTTATAGCAAATATATTAATCTTAACCGATTTAGGTGGATATTTTGTGTTAATTATTTGCTTTCGGATTTTGTGTAATTTTGCCTTATGAGTTTTCAAAACAATATGATTGAAATAGCGGAGCCAGAAATTAAAATCCCTAAACCGAAGATTGCAGAGGAACTTACTTTATTGCCAGATACGGAAGGTCAGGTTACAGTTCACGGTTTTTTTAAGAATAGAGGAGAGTGGCCTGAATTAATTAGAATATGGAGCACCACATTTTTAATTGCCAATAACTCATTTCATAAAAGCCGCTTAGTACATTTCGAAAACATAACGCTTTATCCATATTGGACACCCATAGAAGTAGGCGTAACACATCGTTTTACCTTAATCTTTACTGGATTACCAAAATCCTGCAAAACATTTGATTTGGTTGAGGAAATCCCGCAGGCAGGTGGCTTTGAGATCCGAAATATACTACGCAATCGTACAGATGTTTATCAAATCAATTTTGGGGAATAAAAGGAACTTTCGCTCAATTTACAATTCAACGGCTTAATTCAACAGTTCATTGCTTTTCTCTTCCCTAAGATTTTTAATGGAGCTAGTTTTGCTTCAAAATTAAAACAAATGAAAAAAGCACTATATATTTTTATTCTTAGTACAATTGCCTTTTTGGGCAATATGTCTGCGCAACAAAGTAGTCAAAACATCAGAGGCATTATTCTCGACAAACAATCTCAATTTCCATTGCCAGGTGTAAATGTTGTTGTGATGAACTCAAGCCCACAAAAATTTGCTACTAGTGATGTTGATGGTAAATACAAAATTACTGAACTTGCCCCTGGTAGATATGATTTGAAAATAACATACATAGGTTATAAAGAAGTAGTATTACCAAATGTTGTTGTTACTTCGGGTAAAGAAGTAGTAATGGACATTTCTTTAGAAGAGTCGGTTAGTACATTAAACGAAATCGAAATCTCTGCAAGCAAAAAAAACGAAACCAATAATGAATTATCAAGTGTTAGTGGTCGCTCTTTCTCAATGGAGGAAGTGAATCGTTATGCAGGCGGTCGTTCGGATCCATCGCGTTTAGCAGCAAATTTTGCTGGCGTTAGTTCACCAGATGATTCGAGAAACGATATTGTTATTAGAGGAAATTCGCCTACAGGTGTATTGTGGAGAATAGAAGGATTAAACATTCCAAATCCAAATCACTTTTCAACTATTGGAACTACAGGCGGGCCTGTAAGTGCATTAAACACTAATGTTATGAAGAATTCAGATTTTTTTACTTCTGCTTTTCCATCTGAATATGGTAATGCGAATGCCGGTGTTTTTGATTTAGGGTTTAGAAATGGTAATTCAGAGAAAAGAGAACACACTATTCAAATTGGTGCACTTACAGGTATTGAAGCTATGACAGAAGGTCCACTAAATAAAACAAAAGGTTCTTCTTATTTAATTGCATATCGTTATTCGTTTACTGGTGTTGCACAAAAAATAGGAATTCCAATTGGTACAACAGCAACACCTTTTTATCAGGATATTTCCTTTAAAATAAATGGTGGAATGACAAAGCTGGGCAAGTTTACTTTATTTGGTTTAGCAGGAAAAAGTAATATCGAGTTTTTACACGATAAAACAGATAGTACCGATTTGTTTGCCGACCCAAGTGTAGATAGCTATTTTACAAGTGATGTAGGCTTAGTTGGATTAAAGCATTTTATTCGTGTAGGCAAAAAATCATATTTCAATACCGTTTTAGGTAGTTCATATGCTGCTTCAACATATTATGAAGATACCATTGCAGTTGCGGATGATGGTGCAACTCGAGTTATTGATAATACAACTAAACGCTTGAATCATTCAATCAATACTTCTTTTAACACAAAATTTAATTCGCGCTTATTTGTAAAAGTAGGCGCAATAACTGAAATGATGAATTTAGTTTTGTTTTATAGAAACAGAGAGTTTACACCAACTTGGAATCAAATTTGGGATTATAACGATAACACCTTTTTAATTCAAGGATATGCACATGCAAAATACAATCCTTCCGATAAAATCACAATCAATCTTGGTTTGCATAGTCAACATTTGTTATTGAACAATTCTAACTCGATAGAACCACGAGTTGGAGCAAAGTATCAAATTAATTCGAAAAACACAATTAGCGCAGGTTACGGAATGCACAGTCAAATGCAACCATTAGATGTTTATTTTTATCGCTCGATGAAAACAGATGGTACATATGACCAATCGAATAAAAATTTAGATTTTACTAGAAGTCACCATTTTGTTTTAGGCTATGATGTGTTGCCTATAAAAGATTGGAGAATAAAAACAGAAGTGTATTATCAATATCTTTGGAATATACCTGTTTCTCAAAACCCAAGTAGTTTCTCCATGTTAAATGCAGGGGCAAGTTTTAATCCCAATGAAGTGGGATATTTAAAAAACAGCGGAACGGGAACTAATTATGGAGCAGAGCTTACAATTGAGAAATTTTTTAGCAAAGGATATTATGGTTTAATTACCGGAACCATCTACGAATCAAAATACAAAGGGAGTGATAACAAAGAACGTAACACGGCTTTTAATGGCAAGTTTGTTTACAATGTATTAGTTGGGAAAGAATTCAAATTCGGAAAAGAAAAACGCAATTCGTTTACTATCGATGCTAAGGTAACACAAGCAGGAGGAAGATTTTACACACCTGTTGATTTAGCTGCGTCTCAAATGGTTCAACAGCAAGTGTTAAAAGGAGATGACTATGCATTTACTGCGCGTAACCCAAACTTTTTTAGAATGGATGTAAAAACAGGAGTAACATTTAATAGTAGCAAACGCAAACTAGCGCAATCTATTTTCTTTGATGTACAAAATGTAACCAACAATAAAAACGTGTTTGCACAACGTTACAATCCGCTTACAAATACTGTAAATACTGCATATCAAATTGGTTTGTTTCCGAATTTCGTTTATAAAATTCAATTTTAATTTCAGAAATAGCATCACATAATTGTTTACTTTTATAGCATGCATAAGGCAGTAATAAAATATATAGTCATAATTGTAATTGGTATAATTGTTTCCGAATTATTGGATTTAATTGCAGTGGGTGATGATGTTGATCACAAAAAGATACATGATTATATTGCTTCAATTTTAATTACTGTTTTAGTTTGGGAAGGAAATACCTTGCTTGATAAACTGCTAGATAGATATATACGTTGGGAAAAGAATCCAAAGAAAAGACTTCTATTACAATTCCCTTTAACTATTGTATATAGTGCGGGGATGATATTTGTTGCAATGATTGCTTATAATAAATATGTATGCCATTTACCTGAACACACCAAGCAAACATTTATGATGACATCACTAGTAATAGGTGTTCTTATTTCAATCATATTAGCAGCAGTAAAAATAGGAATTCAATTTTTTGCAAGGTGGAAAAGTTCTTTGGTTGAAGTAGAGCATTATAAAGCAGAAACATTACAAGCACAGTTGCAGAATTTAAAAAATCAAATCAATCCCCATTTTTTGTTTAACAACCTCAGCGTGCTTTCATCATTGGTTTACAAGGACCAAGACAAAGCAGTTTCATTCATCAGTCAGCTATCAAAAGTATATCGTTATTTATTAGATAATAAAGAAACGGAATTGGTTACTTTAGAAAATGAATTAACTTTTATAAAGTCGTATACTTTTTTATTGAAAATACGTTTTGATGAAAGCATACAGTTTAATTATGAAATCGCTGAAGAAGCAAAATTTTTAATGCTTCCGCCAATGGCTTTGCAAATACTAATTGAAAATGCTATTCAACATAATGAGTGTTCTTCTGAATATCCGCTAACAGTTAGTATTAAAGCAGATAAAAGTAGTTTAGTTGTTTCTAATAATTTGCGATTGAGAACAAATGAAGAGCCAGGCTCTAAAACTGGATTGAAAAACATTAAAGAACGTTACTCTTATTTTACAGAAAGAATTGTAGAAATTACAGCAACCAACGAGAAGTTTGAAGTAAGTATTCCATTATTAAAGGCACAATGAAAATTGTAATACTAGAAGACGAAAAATTATCTGCAGATCATTTGCAAACAATGCTTAAACGCATTGAACCTTCTATTGAAGTATTGGAAGTTTTTGATTCAGTAAAAAAAAGTGTAGAGTATTTTAAAAAGAACAATGATGCTAATTTACTTTTTGTTGATATTCATTTAGCAGATGGAATCAGCTTCGAACTATTTAGCAAAGTAAAAATAGAAGTTCCTATTATTTTCACAACAGCTTATGATGAGTATGCAATTAAAGCCTTTAAGTTAAATAGTGTAGATTATTTACTTAAACCAATCGATATTGAAGAGTTAAGAGTAGCTATTGAAAAGTTTAAAAAAGGTATTCAAGCCAAACAATCAATTATTGCCGAAGATATATCTGCAATTATTCAAAACGTTCATAAACAATACAAGAATAGGTTTATGGTTAAAATTGGAGACACTATCTCTTCATTAAAAACCGAAGACATTAATTATTTTTTATCAGAAGACGGTTTAGTATTAGCAATTACTTCACAAAATAAAAAATATCCTATTGATTACACGCTCGACCAATTAGAAGAAATGGTTTCGCCCGAATTGTTTTTTAGAATTAATCGAAAAGTTTTAGTTAATATAAACTCGGTTCAAAAAGCTAGCGCCTATTTTAATAGTCGATTGAAACTTACAATTATAGGGTTAAGCGAAGAAGATGCAGTTGTAAGTAGAGAAAGAGTAGCAGATTTTAAGAAGTGGTTAGATAATTAGTTTATTAAAACAAAAAAATCCTCTCCGATATTTCGAAGAGGATTTTATATAATAAGTATAAAATTAATTAAATTAAAGTACCGTTCTTTTTAGCGTCTTTTGTTTGCTTTATCATTCTAGTTGTCCAAAAAGCTAACAAACAAAAAATAAGCACCCAAAAAGGATAGTTATAAGTGTTCCCGATTGGTTTCATATATTGAAACGTTGCTGTGAAAAAATCACCAATTCCTGTCCAAAATTCAGTATATGTCATAGCTTAAAATTGTTAAGTTTGTGGCACAAAATTACAAAGAATTAGGAATTAACAAAATGGTAGCAGGTTTTTTTAGGAATAATGATAAACTAGGCTACGTTTTACTGCCTGTTGCGGCCGTTTTTGTATGGGCTTTTAGTCTTATTTTACCCCCTTTTCATCAAGTTTCGGAAGTAAAAACTAGCTTTATTTACTCTGTTTTTCTTAATGGCGGCTCAGTAAATTTGTTTTTTGGGCTTAATTTATTGTTTAGCATTGCAAATGGGTACCTTATTTCCTTTGTTTGTACAAAACACGAAATAAGCGATAAACAGAATCTTTTACCTGGCTTTTTCTTTATTTTATTTACTGGACTTCTTAATCTTTCTGGCGCTTTTCACCCAATAATACCTGCATCAACTATTGTATTGCTTGCCTTATTTAGATTATTTTCGATTTATCGAGAGGAGATGTCTCTTTCAGAGGTTTTTGACGCATCTTTTTTATTATCCTTGGCCGTTTTAGTATATGCCCCGTTTATTGTATTTGTAAGTATTCCATTTATTGCTATGTTGATTTTAAAACCATTTAAACTAAGAGAATGGCTCTTGAGCTTACTTGGCTTACTAGCTCCTTTAATTCTTGCCTCTGCATTACTATTTATGGGCAATAGAGATTACTTGTATTATTGGCAAATTATTAGGGAAAGTATTATCCCTATTCATGTTTTTAGTTTCGGAAAAGGTACATTCTTGATTCATACAGCAGCTGTTTTATGTTTTTTCCTGTCAATTATATATATGTTGGGGAGAAGTAATTCGCAAAAAATAAAAACTCAAAAAGTTAAGTATGTCTTGTTGTGGATGTTTGTATTAGGCTTTTTATCCATTTTTGTAATGGCAGAAGCGCAGTTTTTTATGGGAGCGCTTGTTTTAATTCAACTATCCGTATTTATTGGAGATTATATTGGTGGAACCAAAAAAAATGGATTGAGAGAGTTTTTAACACTTTTAATACTTGTAGCCTATGTTTGTTCAAATCTTCAAGCAGTAGGATATTTGTAAATAATGTACGTTTAAGCCTTAATTAAATAAGCATTCGTATGAAGTTTGGAGTAGTATTTTTTCCAAGATCTAATTGTGATAAGGACATGTTTTACCTGATATCATGAAACAAAAAACAGTAAAGCTTTGGCATAAAAACACCGACCTTGAAGGTTGTGATTTTATGGTATTACCTGGAGGATTTTCTTAGGGAGATTATTTAAGAAGCGGGCCAATTGCTCGTTTTTCTCCTATCATGGAAAGTATTGTAGCACATGCCGCTAAAGGCGGATTTGTGTTTGGTGTATGCAATGGTTTTCAAATACTTTGTGAAGCAGATTTATTACCTGGAGCTTTATTACACAATAACGAACGTAAGTTCATTTGCAAAAATGTATTTATTAAAGCAGAAAATACAAATTCATTAGTTACTAATCTTATCCCAAAAGCTAAAGCACTAAAAATTCCTATCGCTCATGGCGAAGGAAAATATTTTGCGGATGCAGAATTATCTAATGAAGATGGCCCCGTTTGTTATTCGAATCTATTTTAAGAAAAGCAGCTGTGTTGAGCTAGACTTCGACCCTTCAACAAGCTCAGGGTTCAGCCTACTAATAAAAAAATTACTTACACTCTCCTTCAGGAGTACAAACTTTCCCTTCTATGATTTCCATTTTTGGTTGTGGGTTTTCTTTTTCCCACTCCGCATAAGCTTTTTCTAATGCTCCTAACATTACTTGACTATCTTGAGCGCCAGATATTGCATACTTTCTATTCAGTGCAAAAAAAGGAACTCCACGCACTCCTATTTGTTGCGCTTCTAGTTCATCTTGTTTTACATCTGCAGCAAATTGTTCGCTCTCTAACAATGTTTTTAGTTCAGCTTCATCAAAACCAACTTCTTTACCTATTTGCATAAGCACTTTGTCATCATCTGTATTTAGTGTATCTGTAAAATAGGCTTTAAACAATTTTTCTTCCAACAAATCCTGTTTACCTTTTTGTTTTGCAAAATGAGATAAACGATGTGCCTTAAATGAATTCGCAACTTTAGTGTTTGATAAGTGATATGTTAGTCCCACTTCCTTTGCCATGTCTTCAGCACCTGCAACCATTTGTTTTGTTTGTTCAATGCTAATTCCTTTTGTTTCGCTTAAATACTGTACTATTGTTTTTGTAGTATCTGTTTTAAGCGTAGGATTTAATTCAAAGCTTTTCCAAATAATTTCGATTTTATCTTTGTGAGGAAATTGAGCAAGTGCTCCTTCAAATTTTCTTTTGCCTATATAACAAAAAGGACACATTACATCCGACCAAATTTCTACTTGCATTTTACTTGTTGTCATCTTTGAATTATTTTTAGGTACTTGTTTTAATTTTTTTGTTTGAGATTGAACTGTTGAAATAAACAGAACAAAAACAATACTTAAAAAAATTACTCTTTTCATAATTCAAATTTACAAAACAAAGTTGTTGTTTTGCCTTAACATACAATTGTATTCATTTTTATAAAGTTCTGTAGTGCTAAATGAGGTTAAATAGCTTGTCTCATTCTTTTCATCACAACATAATGCTCCCCATTGTCGCAGCCACCAAGTGTGTTGGTGCAATAATTTATTTTGGGCAATAATGATGTGGGGTACTTTATAATTTCTTCGAATCCGAATTTTTTAAATAGAGCTGGAATAATAGTAACCACGTGCAAAGGTTTTATTACTGCTTTTGTTTTTAATTCTTTTATTAATAATCTTGAAATTCCTTTGCCTCTGTATTTTGGCAAAACACCTAATGAGCAAAGTTCTTTTGCATCATTATATTCCTTTATTCGGCCAAAACCTGCAAACTCTCCGTTTAATTCAGCAACAATAAATTGATGGTAATCAATTAGCGTATCGTCTAATTGCATTTCTTTAATAGCGTCTTCAATGCATTTCAAATCCGCTATTAAAGCTTGGCGTATTTTTATTTCGTTTTTTTCGCCCATTACTATCCAATGTTTTGTTGCTTGATTAATACAAACAAAAAACCCAACTTTCGTTGGGTTTTTAGAGGTCCCGACCAGATTCGAACTGGTGTAGAAGCTTTTGCAGAGCTTTGCCTAGCCACTCGGCTACAGGACCTTAATTTTGAAGAACAAAAATACTAAAATATTTCTATCTACAAAAGATTTTTATGCTTCTAAAGTAACACTTACTCGGTCTACATTCCCGTTCATTGGGGGATTTAGCTTGATAATCTTTACTTTACACTTTTTTATAGTACTAAACTTTTTGTTTATTCTATCAATAATTCGCTGCCCAACGTGTTCTATTAGTTTAGCGCGAATTGCCATTTCTTCACGTACAATATTGTAAACATCAACGTAATCAATGGTTTTAGACAAATCATCTGATATTGCTGCTTCCGAAAAATCGGTTTTCATATGCACGTCAACTAAGTAGTTTCCGCCTATTTTTCCTTCTTCCTCCAAACAACCGTGGTAGGCGTAAACCTGTATTCCTTCTACTGATATTGTATGCATACTAATCGAAATATTCTTTCATGCGTTCGAAGAACCCTTTGTCTTTGCGATTTGGATTCGGTTGGAAATTTTTAGAATTTCTAAATTGCTCCAATGCTTTTTTCTCATCGCTGCTTAAAGAAGTTGGTGTCCACACATTTATGTTTACCAATAAATCTCCTCTACCATAAGAATTAATTTCAGGAACTCCTTTACCTTTTAAACGTAATACCTTTCCGCTTTGTGTTCCTGGTTCAATTTTAATTTTTGCTTTTCCTTCAACTAAAGGAACCTCCACACTAGTGCCTAAAGCAGCGTCCGCAAAGTTTACATAACAATCGTAAAATAAGTTTACACCATCGCGTTTTAATTCTGCGTGCTCTTCTTCTTCTACTACAATTAATAAATCTCCGTTAACCCCACCACGCACTGCTGCGTTTCCTTTACCCGACATAGACAATTGCATTCCATCCGCTACACCTGCAGGCATATTAATGGTAATGGTTTCTTCGCCACGTACCACTCCATCTCCATGGCATGTATTACACTTGTCTTTAATTATTTTTCCTTCTCCGCTACAAGCCGAACAAGTGCTTTGTGTTTGCATTGCTCCTAAAATAGTTTGCGTCATACGCGTAACTACTCCGTGTCCGTTACACACTTTGCAAGTATCGTAAGCTGTTCCTTTTGCGCCCGAACCACTACACGTGTTGCAGGCAACCATTTTATTTACTTTAATTTTTTTCTCAGCACCATTTGCAATGTCTTGTAAATTTAATTTTACTTTAATACGAAGGTTTGTTCCTCTGTTAACTCTTCTTCCAGGTCCTCCACTACTTCTTCCTCTTCCACCAAAAAATGAATCTCCAAAAATATCTCCAAATTGAGAGAAGATATCATCCATGTTCATTCCACCACCTTGGAACCCGCCGCCACCAGCTGCTCCACCAACACCTGCATGACCATATTGATCGTAACGCTGACGTTTGTTTGCATCACTTAGTACTTCATAAGCCTCTGCTGCTTCCTTAAATTTATCTTCAGCCGATTTATCATCAGGGTTTTTATCTGGATGATATTTAATAGCCTGCTTACGATAAGCTTTTTTAATCTCATCGTCGCTAGCGTTTTTGCTTATTCCTAATATTTCGTAAAAATCTCTCTTAGCCATTATACAAATGTTGAATTATTTAGTTGGAGAGATATTGAATTGTTGATTTATTGAAGGTTTTAATCTTTAACTCAACAATTCAATACCTCATTAATTAGCTTCCAATAACAACCTTAGCGAAACGAATTACTTTTCCGTTAAGTGAATATCCTTTTTCTACTTCGTCAATTACTTTGCCTTTCATGTCTTCTGTTGGAGAAGGAATGCTTGTAATTGCTTCCATTATGTCTGCATCAAAAACTTTTCCTGCTGCTTCCATTTCTTCTAAGCCTTTTTGTTTTAATGTTGTTTTGAATTTATTATAAATCAAATGAACACCTTCTGAAACTGCTGCAACATCCGTTGCGTTTTCAGCTGCTTTCATTGCTCTTTCAAAATCATCAATAACTGGAAGCACTGCTTTAAAAACATCTTCTCCACCAGCCTTAATAATATCAGCCTTTTCTTTAATGCTGCGCTTTCTGAAATTATCAAATTCTGAGTATAAACGCAGGTATTTATCATTTGCTTCAGCCACTTTTGCTTCCAATTCAGCTATTTTAGCTGCATTTACTTCAACAATGTCATTATTTCCGTTGGCAGATGCTTCTTCTGTCGTATTTTCAGTAGAATTTCCTTGCTCATTCTGGTTCTGCTCACTATTGTCGTGTGCGTTTTCGCTCAACACCTCGTCTTTATTGGTATTCATGCCTCTTAACTTATTAAATATGTTTTTCACTTTATGCCCTTATTTCGGGTTATCCCCTTGAATTCAAATATATTGCCAACAAAGATAAGAGGAAAAATTGTCATGCTTCCCTTTGGTTTTAACCTTTCTTTTTGAGCCAATTCATGGCATCCATCCACATTTGATCCGAAATACTGTGGCCAATTGGGTATTTATTGAAAATGGGTGTTAATCCTAAATTTTTAAGATAAAGATTGGCTTCTTCTGCCTTTTTAAATTCAATTCGTTTGTCCTCTGTTCCATGTGCAATAAATATCCTTAGATTTTTTAGTTGCTCCTTTTTTGCAATTCTGTTCTCTAAGCCATCTGGAAGTCGGCCTCCTAAAACAATAATTCCTTTTACTCTTTCGGGTTTACAAAGTGCAATTTCATAAGACATAATTGCTCCTTGACTAAAGCCACCTAAATAAATTTTCTTAGTATCAATTAGTTTTTTTGCTTCTAAATCATCAATAAACTTTATGACTTTTGCTTTGCTTTTTTGCATTTCGGCTACGTTTCCAATAATCTGGTTTCCTTTAAACTGAACCGAATACCAGGCATAACCATCTTGCGTGTACGAATATGGAGCTCGCAAAGAAATAACTAAAAAACTATCTGGTATTTGAGCTGCAAGTCCGAAAAGGTCTTTTTCATTGCTTCCTAGGCCATGCATTAAAATTAAAACAGGAGGTTTAGCGATTTTTATTTTTGGTTCACGCTTTATGAAAACGAGTGGTGTATCGGCTACGCTTACTGTAAATATTGATGCACACAGGTTACCGGTTAATGCAACAAACATTAATAAAGCGATATTTAGTCTTTTCATTTTACATAAAACTTAATAGTCAAAAGTAATTTTTTATTTAACACCAATTCTTTGTTTTTTGATACTTTTGGAAAATGAAATTGCTTTCCACTGCTTATTTGCCCAGCATTAGCTACTTCTCTGTTTTACTAAAAGAGGATGCTGTGTTAATGGAAAAGCATGAGCATTTTATAAAGCAAACGCATCGTAACAGATGCACCATTGCAACTACCCAAGGTCCGCTGCATTTAAGTATTCCTTTGGTTAATGAAGGAAACAAAACTAGTATTTCAAACAAAAAAATTGCTTATACCGAAAACTGGCAAGCTAAGCATTGGCGGGCAATTGAGAGTAGCTATAATAAATCAGCTTATTTCGAATATTTTGAAGAAGAGCTAAAAAACATACTTTTAAAAAAACACGAATTTTTATTTGATTTAAATTTAGAGTTGATTCAACATATCTTGTCTGTTTTGCGTTTAAAACGAGAGTTCCTTTTTACAAGCGAATACCAAACATCGGGTGATTTTGAGGATTTACGTCATGAAAATATTTCTGCTAAAATAGATTTTCCTCCCTATTATCAAGTGTTTAAAGATAAAACTGGGTTTTTACCCAATATGAGTATTCTGGACCTTATTTTTAATGAGGGATTAAGAACAAAAGAGTATTTATTGAATTTGTAATCTATTTTGATTGAAATCGTAGCAAAATTTTCTGTTAAAAACTATGTAAATCTTAATGCCTGTTTTTGCCCAAAGCCTTTGTACTTTTACTCTCTATGGCAGCGAGTACAAAAGATAAAGCAGACAAGGAAACACCCTTAATGAAGCAATACAATGAAATCAAATCCAAATATCCGGATGCGATTTTGCTTTTTAGAGTAGGTGATTTTTATGAAACTTTTGGAGAGGATGCAATTAAAACTGCTTCCATTGTTGGTATTGTTTTAACTCGTCGTGCCAACGGTTCTGCTTCTTATATTGAGCTTGCTGGTTTCCCTCATCATTCACTGGATTCTTACTTGCCCCGCTTAGTGCGTGCTGGTTATCGTGTTGCAGTGTGTGATCAGTTGGAAGATCCTAAGATGACTAAAACCATTGTAAAACGTGGCGTTACCGAATTGGTTACTCCAGGTTTATCTTACAACGATAAAGTTTTAGAAAATCGTTCGAATAACTTTTTAGCTTCTGTACATTTTGTAAAAGATAATGCAGGTGTTTCTTTTTTAGATATATCAACAGGTGAATTCCTTGTGGCAGAAGGCTCTTTTAGTTATGTAGAAAAATTGATTCAGAATTTTAAACCGAATGAAGTATTGTTTCAAAAATCGAATCGTGCACAATTAAATGAGTTGTTGGGCGAGCGTTTTTATACTTTCGGTTTAGATGATTGGGCTTTTACTTACGATTATGGTTACGAATCCTTAAACAAACATTTTAATACTAAAACCCTGAAAGGCTTTGGTATAGAGGAAATGAACGATGCCATTGCTTCTTGCGGTGCAATTTTATACTACTTAAACGAAACCAAACACGATAAAATTAAACACATTACTTCTATTTCTCGTATTGAAGAGGAGCGTTATGTGTGGTTAGATAGATTTACGATTCGTAATTTAGAATTGTTTAATTCTAATCATGAAAACGGAAAATGTTTGGTGGATGTAATTGACCATACAGTTTCACCAATGGGTGCGCGTTTATTAAAACGTTGGTTGGCCTTGCCTTTAAAAGATATAGATCAAATAAACGAACGTTTACAAATTGTAGAATATTTTTCCTACGACCATGAATTAAGCGATGCTTTAAGTGCAAAGTTTGGTTTAATTGGCGACTTAGAACGTTTGATATCAAAGGCGGCTGCGGGTAGGGTAAATCCACGCGAATTAGTTCAGCTAAAACGTGCTTTGTATTTAATTGAAGAAGTTAAGGAAGCTGCATCAAAATCGGAGAATCCTCAATTGGTTAATGTTGCAAATAAATTAAACACCTGTGTTCCTTTACGTGAGCGTTTAGAAAAAGAGATTAAAGAAGATGCGCCTGTTGTTGTTTCAAAAGGAAATGTAATTGGTGATGGAGTTAATGTCGACTTAGATGAATTAAGAGCCATCTCTGGTTCGGGAAAAAATTATTTGTTACAAGTACAAATGCGCGAAAGCGAACGTACTGGCATTCCTTCTTTGAAAGTGGCGTTTAACAATGTGTTTGGCTATTATTTAGAAGTTACGAATTCACATAAAGATAAAGTACCTAACGATTGGATTCGTAAGCAAACACTTACCAATGCCGAGCGTTACATTACACCTGAATTAAAAACCTACGAAGAAAAAATATTAGGAGCCGAAGAAAAAATTTCCGCAATTGAAATGCGTTTGTATGAAGAGTTAGTGCGTGATATGGCTGATTACATTTTGCCTATTCAACAAAACGCTTCATTGATTGCACGATTAGATTGTTTGCTTTCATTTACTTCCTTGGCTAAAAATAATAATTATGTGAAGCCTGTTTTAAACGACGGTTTTGCCATTGATATAAAAGAAGGAAGACATCCTGTAATTGAAAAACAATTAAAGATTGGAGAAGACTATGTTTCCAATTCTGTTTATTTAGATAATGATACGCAGCAATTAATTATGATTACCGGTCCTAACATGTCGGGTAAATCGGCATTGTTAAGGCAAACGGCTTTAATTGTTTTACTTGCACAAATGGGTTGTTATGTGCCTGCGCAAAGTGCAGAGCTTGGAATCATAGATAAAATATTTACACGTGTTGGTGCAAGCGATAATATTTCCTCAGGCGAATCAACCTTTATGGTGGAGATGAACGAAACGGCAAGTATCGTTAATAATTTAAGCAATCGTAGTTTAGTTTTATTGGATGAAATTGGAAGAGGAACCTCTACCTACGATGGTATTTCTATTGCTTGGGCCATTGCTGAGTTTATACATGAGCATCCAAAGTTTAAAGCAAAAACATTGTTTGCTACACATTATCATGAGTTAAATGAAATGTGTAATTATTTTACACGCATTAAAAATTATAATGTAAGTGTAAAAGAGGTGAACAATAAAATTATTTTCTTGCGTAAACTTGCTGAAGGCGGAAGTGAACACAGTTTTGGTATACACGTTGCAAAACTTGCAGGTATGCCTAAACAAGTGATTGACCGCGCAAATGATATATTAAAAAAATTAGAAAAAGACCACGAATCGGAATTAGCAGAGGGAAATAAACCAAGCACTAAAATTAAATTGGATAACAAAGACGAACTTCAATTAAGTTTCTTCCAATTAGACGATCCTGTTTTAAAACAAATACGCGAAGAAATTTTAGGGACGGAAATAAATACGCTTACTCCAGTAGAGGCATTAATGAAGCTGAATGAGATTAAGAAGATGATTACTGGGAGGTAAGTTTTACTTGCTATTTATTCAATATTTTCTTAAATTTACTTATGAAGCTTTTCTCATTATTCTTGCTTATTCTATCCAATTTGCGTGTAATTGGTCAATCATTACACCCAATGATGGAGGATAGTTCTTATTGGAAAATTACCGCAACTTTTCCCGGTCCTCCTGGTCACTATTGTAGTAATCTTCAATATTATGAAATTATTAATGGAGATACCATAATTAACACTATCACGTATAAAAAAGTATATAAAATTGGCCAAAATTGCACTGATCCTTATTTTTCATACTTGAACAATGGCTTAAAAGCTCTTATCAGAGAAGATACATTGACGCATAAAGTTTTTCGTTATAATGGAACTACCAATAATGAAGATGTAATTTATGATTATTCATTAAATATTGGTGATACTGTTCACAGCCCTCTTACGGGTTTTGCATATCCAGTAGTAGTATATTCTAAAGATTCCATTTTAGTAAATAATCGTTATCAAAGAAGACTTGGTTTATTAAGTTCTCCAAATAATTATGGTGCTTTTTTAATAGAAACAATTGGTTCAAGCTATGGGCTTCTATCTAGATTTTATGATGGTAAAACATTACACTGTGTAGTGTATAAGAATTTAACACATGTTTTCCCAACTTCTGCAACCCCTTGCTCCACGATAAATTTTGTTGGCCTAGATGATAATAATAGTTTAACCAATATAATTTTTCCAAATCCTTCTAATGGAATTTTCACAATTAAAAGTTCAATATTAATAAGTAAAATTGAGATTAAATCAATCACAGGTCAAACTGTGTATGAAGAAAACAATTTAAACCTTTTAGAAAAAACTTTTTCTTTAACCTTAGCAAAAGGAATTTATTTTATAATTATAACAAACACAAACGACTCGCGTTACTTTGAAAAATTAGTGGTCAATTAATTTTAATTTAATTCTTTCTCTTTTAACCATAGTGTAATCTGTGTCTCAGTGGTGAATACTTCTTTACATAATGATTTTGAATAGTTTACCACTGAGACACTAAGGTCACAGAGTTACACGGAGGGATTTCGTTTGTTAGAACTTGTCCTGCTTCTTGGTTCTATATATCTTGACTCTTTTTTTACTTACACAATATTACCATTGTACCGTACTGAGAATAACTTGTTACCTCAAATATTAAAGAAACCTTTTGGTATTTATCGTTACTTAACCAAACTTTTGTTCCTTTCTTTTTAAACTGGTGTCCTGTTTGTGTGTTACCATTAAGAGAAGTATTTAAAGTGCTACCACCCTCTTCTATTAAATAATATAAAGATTGACTACAACTGTTTTTCACATCAAATGAAATTCCCAACATTCCTTTCTCAAAATCTTCTTCTTTAATTTGTGCGTCTGTTTTTGGTGGACAAAATTCAATCACCTTGTTGTTTGAACTTGCTGCAACAGTATGAATAAGTTCGTTACCTAAATAGATTTTATTTCCTGGGCGGCAAATGATGTAATTAGATTGGTCTCCACCATCTAAAGTAAAGCTAGTACTTGTATAAGCATCTCCAGTTTCATAATAAATAGTGCCAGGGTTTTGACATTTATTTTTTACAGCCACTTTCACCGCATCTTTTGAGCTCTGAAATATTTTTAAAGCTGCGGCACGTTTCGCCTCTTCTTCTTTTCTCTTTTTCTCTGCTTCCGCTGCACGCTTTGCATCTTCCTCCGCCTTTATTTTATCTAACCTAATTTGCTCATCTTTTAATTGTTGAAAGCTGCCAATGCCTTTTGTTAAATCTACTTCTGCCTTTCCATTTATTCCGTTTTCTTCTCCTATATAAAAAGTCATGGGATAAGTTCCTGGAGAAAATTGTCCAAAGAAAACTGCCAATTCTCTGTGTGTTTCATTATCCAAAGAAGGTTTTGCAGGAATGATTTCAAAGCAATACGATTTTTTTTCGCCGTCTTCTGGTTTTAAAGTTATTTTAAAACTGATTTGTTTTTCGTCTTTAGACTTAATATAGACCCACGTTGATAAAACACCCCCACTCTCAGAAAAAGCAGAATGATTATTTATTTTCTTGTTTAAATAAATCGTTCCGTAAACAGATTGGTCAAGAGAAAAACTTTTCAAGCTTGTTACTTCCTTTTTCTTTTCGGATGTATTTACTTGATTCGTAAAAAGGATATCTCCAGAATTAATAAGCTTTCCTGCTGCTGCAACTAAAATTTGTGATTGCGTTTTTGTGGTTACAAAACCTATTAAAACAATAAATAATAAAACTCCCTTTTTCATATTCTTAATTATAATTTTCTTAACCACAAAGTGCGCAAAGCCTTTAAACAGAGGGCACAAAGGTTTAAAGTGTTACACTGAGTTTAGTAGGATGTGTCCTGACTCTTGATTCTAATAATCTTGACTCTGCGTTTACTCCTTCTTCTCTCTTAAAAACTTCCCGTCTGCATCGAAATAAAGCATTACATCATCATCGCCCTTTTCAACCTCAACAATAATTTCTTTTGGAACGTCTACAGTTTCTACGCTACGTGCTTGGTTAACTTTCCAATCCTTATACGCACCCGCTTTAATTTGGTCTAAAATGTTTTTAGGAATAGCACTTGTTTTTAACTCAGTTCCTGTAATTAACCATTGACCCTCTGTGCTAAATACCGCAGTATATTTTGCTTTACCTTTCATAAAGTCTGCCTCGTATTTACCGTTATCTAACTCCCATTGTTTAACTGTCATGCCTGGGTGCTTAGCTTTAAATGCATCTTTTACAACTGTAGGAACAGCAGCTTCTTTTATTTTGTTTTCTACTTTTTGTGCATTTGCAGAAATTGTAATTAGCAATGCAATAACTAGAGTAAATAATGATTTCATAATTGTTTAATTATTAAGTGTATAGTAAATATATAAATTATTTTTTAATTGCCCACTAATTTTTCTTCTCAAAATCAGAGTCATACTTAACCGTAATGCCAATCCAAATTGCCCTACCCCAACGCATAATAGCAGGTTGCATAACAATTAAACTTATTGCAATAATAAATGCTACAGGAAAAAAAGTAAGCTTTAAAATTAAACTTAGAAACACAAACAAAATAATTCCTACAACAACTACAATTGGATAACTTGTCCATAAAGCACCGATATAAAAACCTGGTTCAATTTTAAAGTCTTGCCCGCAAACGGGGCAATTGTCGGGCATTTCAAGCATTGTACTATATTTCCAAGGATTCTTTTCTACAAATAAATTTCCTTGTCTGCAACGAGGGCACTTGCAAGTGATGATTGAATTAAGTTTGGATTTTCCTTTCATAAATAAATACTCCCGTGTGAAAAGAAAATTCTATAATCAATAATTTTATTTACTCAACAGTAACACTCTTCGCCAAATTCCTTGGTTGGTCCACATTACAACCACGCATAACTGCAACATGATAAGATAACAATTGCAATGGCACAACAGCAATTAATGGAACAAGTGATTCATCTGTTTCCGGAATTTCGATAACATGATCTGCCATTCCTTTTACATCTTTATCTCCACTTGTTACAACTGCAATAATTTTTCCTTTACGCGCTTTTACTTCTTGTATATTGCTTACTACTTTTTCGTAGTTAGGGCCTTTTGTTGCAATTACAAAAACAGGCATTGCTTCATCAATTAAAGCAATCGGACCATGTTTCATTTCTGCCGCAGGGTAACCTTCGGCATGTATATAAGAAATCTCTTTTAATTTTAATGCGCCTTCTAATGCAACTGGGAATGTGAAGCCACGTCCAAGGTACAATGCGTTTTCTGCATCTTTGTATATATCTGCAATCTGTTTTATTAGATCATTTTGTTTTAATACATCTTCAATTTTAGATGGCACAGATTCTAGTTCATATAACAACTGACGGAATTTACTTTCGGCTATAGTACCTTTTTCTTTAGCAACTTGTAAAGCCATTAAAGTTAATACTACTACTTGCGCAGTAAATGCTTTTGTTGATGCAACACCAATTTCTGGCCCTGCATGCGTGTATGAACCAGCGTGTGATGCACGTGGAATCGATGAACCAACCACATTACACACACCAATAATAGTTGCGCCTTTTGATTTTGCTAATTCTATAGCAGCTAATGTATCTGCAGTTTCACCTGATTGTGAAATAGCGATAACCACATCATCTGGATAAATAATTGGATTACGATATCTAAACTCTGATGCATATTCAACCTCAACAGGAATACGTGCATACTCTTCAAATAAATATTCAGCAACTAAACCTGCGTGCCATGATGTTCCACACGCAATGATAATGATACGTTTAGCATTTTTAAATTTTGCGATATGGTCAACGATTCCACCTAATTGCACAATTCCTTTTTCTGCATTTAAACGCCCACGCATACTGTCTTTAACAGAACGTGGCTGCTCATAAATCTCTTTTAACATGAAATGTTCGTAGCCGCCTTTTTCAATGGCTTCTAGTTCCATTTCTAATTCTTGTACATAAAGTGGAATCTCTTTATCTTTTATGGTACGTAATTTTATTTCTTCTCCTCTACGTATAATTGCAACTTGCTCATCATTTAAGTAAACAACATTTTTTGTGTACTCAACAATTGGTGAAGCGTCCGATGCTATAAAAAATTCATCTTCTCCAATACCAATAACCATCGGACTTCCTTTCTTAGCGGCAATTAAAGTATTTGGATCGTTTTTATCCAACACCACTAAAGCATAAGCTCCAATGATTTGATTTAATGCAGCTAATACAGCGTGCCCCGTTTTCATGTTCTCACTTTTTTTGATATCTTCTATCAAATGAATAAGAACTTCTGTATCGGTTTGAGATTTAAATGTATGTCCACGTTTTGTTAAACCTTCTTTAATTGCAGCGTAGTTTTCGATGATACCATTGTGTATCATCACTAAATCTCCGCTTTGAGAATAATGTGGATGAGAGTTTACATCATTAGGCTCGCCATGTGTTGCCCAGCGTGTATGGCCAATTCCAATGTTTCCACTAATATCTTGTCCCTTTGCAAAATCTGCTAAGTCAGATACTTTACCTTTTTTCTTGAAAACATTCATTGCACCTGCTGCATTAATCATTGCAACGCCAGCACTGTCGTACCCACGGTATTCAAGACGTTGTAACCCTTTCATTAAAATCGAGTACGCCTCTCTGTTTCCAATATATCCTACAATTCCACACATAGTATCTTGTCTTAAATTTAAGCCTAAAAATAAGAAAAAAACAGATACAGTTGTAGGAGAAAAAGTAGCTTTTTACTCCTCGAAAACCTCAATATTAGCTTGTTTTTTAACTAAATCGGTGAATTTACCCTCAAAACGGGTTGCGCGTACCATGTGGTTATCTATCCAATGGTAATTTCCGCCGCGAGGTTTACCCATTAACATTGCATGATATTTAAAGCCATGTTTTTCCAGCCAAGCTTCAGTAACCGTACGATGTTCTTCTGTACGAGAGGTAAAAAATGTAATTACATGACCTTCATCAAACCATTTGTTTAAAGTGACTAATGCATCCGGATAAAGTGCAGCGTCAATCATGCGCTCTGGTTCTTCATTTGGAATATCATCGCAAATGGTTCCGTCGATATCTATTAGGTAATTTTTAACAGTTGATGGAAGAATTGGAGATAATTTTTTTCCATCTTTTTCGATTTCATTCAATTTAAGATCTGTCATACAAGTAATAAGCATTTAGGATTATTTTTTTGCAAAAATACATTTTCGATAGTTGATTTTCTCCGAAAGCTAATTTTATCTAGAATCAAAACAACAAGAAACAGGATGAAGGACGCAGACTAGAATAATTGCTAAAAGTTAGTATTAGTCGAAATAATAAAATATGTAAATATTGTCCTGGCTCTTGTGTCTTGGCGTCCTGACTCTAATTTTCCTCTTTCAAAACATCTAAAATCAAATCCTGCTCATAGCCTCTGGAATATGCATATTGAAGCAACTTATATTTTCTTTTGATTGGATTTTTTTCGGTGGTTTGTTTTGCTCTTGTTTCTAAAACTTTGCGAAGTGTCTTGATATAATCTTCTTCGCTAATTTCCTTCATTGCTTTTTTAATGCAGTAGTCTGATATTTTTCTAACTTTTAATCCTGCTTTTATTTTATGCCTGCCCCATTTTTTTATTCTGAATTTTCCGCCAGCATAAGCTATTGCAAAACGCTCTTCATTAATAAAGTTTTCGGTAATTAAATTAGCAATAATGTTTTCTACAGCATCTGGCCACAAGCCGTACTCATATAATTTATCGCGTACCTCTTGCTGGCAGCGTTCTTGATAAGCGCAATAAGCCTGTGCTTTTAAATACGCTTCTTCTGGAGATAGTTTTTTCTTTTCTTTTTCTTGCATTCCCTTATTTCAACTTCTCATTATTCTTGTGACGGTCTTTATCTCGATTAGTTTTTTTATCCAAATTCTTTTGCAAAGCTTCGGTTAAATTAACGCCTGTTTGGTTTGCTAAACAAATTAGTACAAACAATACATCCGCCATTTCATCTCCAAGGTCTTTGCTTTTATCACTTTCTTTTTCTGATTGTTCTCCATAACGGCGAGCAATAATTCGTGCTACTTCACCAACCTCTTCGGTAAGCATTGCCATATTGGTAAGCTCATTAAAATAGCGAACACCATGGGTTTTTATCCATTCATCAACTTGTTGTTGGGCAGTTTGCAGTGTCATGTTTTTTTGTTCGAAGATAAAACAAAAAAGCTCCTTTTCAGGAGCCTTTCGTTATTTTGATAATATTATTTTTTGAATACTTGTTCGATTCTCTTCTTTCATTTTGAGATAATAAACTCCATTTGCTTTTTCTGAAAGATTAATTAAAATACTTTGTTTTTGAATATCTTCCTTTTGCAGGTTTATTGTCTCTACAATTTCTCCTAAGGTATTTACAATTTCAATTGCTATGTTGTTTTCTGCATTTACATTAAAATCCACCGTTAAAAATCCTGTTGAAGGATTAGGATGAGCTCTTAAGAAACTGCTTGTTGTATTTTGCTGAGTAATACCAACACCAAATCCAACAGTAAAAGTATAAGTAACAAAACAACCGAAGTTATCATATACGTATAAAGTATATGTTCCAGGTGCAACAAAAGTTAAATCTTCTGTTGCACTTCCAATCGGATCCCAATAATACATTAAAGGGTTTCCACTGCCGTTTGTTGTAGTAACATTAACACTTCCATCATTACAAAATGCGCATGTTGCGTTTGTTACAACACCAACGGCACTAAAGGGTGCATTCGTGTTTACAACAGCCGTAACTGTATCTTTACATCCTGCAGCGTCTGTTACAACGCACGAATATGTTCCCGCAGGTAAAGTGTTTATATCCTGTGTAGTTGCACCGTTGTTCCATGCGTAAGTATAATTAGGAACTCCACTTGCAACACTAATATTTATAGCACCCGTGTTTTGTCCGCAATTATCATTTGTAACGGTATTTAATGTAATTACCGGCGGACTTGATGCATTTATGCTAGCACTAAAAGTTGTTGCACATCCCGCTCCATCTGTAATAGAACAAGAATATGTGCCAGCGCCTAATAATGAAATGTCTTCGCTTGTTGCACCATTACTCCAATTATAAACAATTGGCGCCACACCTGTTGTTGTTAAGTTAATAGAACCCAAACTTCCGCAAGTGGCATTATTAATTACATTATTTGTAATTGTTAAAGTACCTGAGCCATTTAATATTGTAGCATTAACAATATATGTACAGTTTGCCGCATCACTTACAACACAAGAATATGTTCCTGCTGATAGGCCTGTTAAATCTTCAGTTGTAGCTCCATTATTCCAAGCATAAGTATATGCACCCGTACCACCACTTACATTAATGTTTATTATTCCTTGCGCATTTCCACATTCTTCGTTTTGTGTTGCAGGTGAAGAAACACTTAAAGTTCCTGATGAATTTGATATCACAATATTTGAGCTAGCTATTGAACAGCCACTTGCATCTGTAATTTCAACCGAATATATTCCTGCACTTAATCCAGAAATATCTTCGGTTGTTGCTCCATTACTCCATAAATAAGTTATGGCACCTGCCCCACCGGTATAAGATATATTAATTGCACCTTGTCCATTACCACAAACTTCTTGTGTTGTTGTTTGCCCTGTATAAACAAAAGTACCCGATAAATTTTGTACAGTAAATGTTCGTACCGTTGAACACCCGTTTGCACCTAATACCGTTACAGTATAAACACCTGCACTTAATCCAGATACATCTTCAGTTGTTGCTCCGTTGCTCCAATTGTATGTGTACGGGGTTACACCACCTGATACTGTAATATTTATTGCTCCCACTCCATTACCACAATTTTCGTTAGTAACAGTTGAAGAGGCAACAGCAAGTGTACCCGCTAAATCATTTATACTTATAGTAGTCGTATTGTATTCACAATTTGTTGCATCGTGTATAGAGCACGAATAAGTTCCCATGGATAATCCATTTAAGTCTTGTGTTGTTGCCCCGTTGCTCCACAAATATGTATAAGGTGGTGTTCCTCCAGTAACCGTTAAATTAATACTTCCATTATTATTGTTACAATTTTCATTTACTGTAGTAAATGATGTACTCATTGTTCCTGCAATGTTTGTTATGCTTGCGTTTGTTGTTACTACACATCCAAACGCGTCTGTAATTTGACATGAATAGTTCCCTGCTGCTAATGCAGTTAAATCTTCTGTTACAGCTCCATTACTCCAAGCATATGTTATTGGTACATTACCTCCAGTTACGGTTATTGAAACAGAACCATTTGAATTACCGCATGTTTCGTTTGTAGAAGTTGGAGTTGAAACAGCGAGTGTTCCTGATGTGTTTGTAATAATAGCATTTGTAGAAACAGAGCAACCATTCACATCTGTTACTGTACAATTATATGAACCAGCAGCAACATTGCTTAGATCTTCTGTTATTATTCCATTATTCCATGCAAATGTAATTGGCGCTGCTCCTCCCGTTATACTCAAATTAATAGCGCCTTGTTGATTACCACATGTTTCGTTTGTGGAAACAACACTTGTAATTGCTAATGTTCCTGCTGCATTTGCAACTGTTAACTGCCCTGTAGAAACAGAACAGCCTGCGTTATCAGTTATAACACATGAATAATTTCCTGAACTTAAGTTATTTATTACTTGCGTTGTTTGCGATGTACTCCATAAATAAGAGTAAGGCGTACTTCCTCCTACTACATCTACATTTAATCTTCCTGCCCCGTTTCCGCAAACCTCATCTAATACATCAATATCAAAGATAGAAAGTGTACCACTATTGTTTAATACAGTATAAGAAGGTGTATATAATTTACAACCATTGCTTGCTGTTACTGTACAGGTGTACACTCCTGCATGAATGTTCATTAAATCTTGTGTGTTAGCTCCATTAGACCATGCATATGTATAAGGAGTTGTTCCACCTGCAATTGTAATATCAATAGAACCTGTTTGATTACTACAAGTCTCGTTCATAGCATTGCCGTAGGTTTGAACTAATGTGTTTGTGTTGTTTATTACCGTGTAAGTATTTGACACCACACAACCATTTGCATCGGTAATGTTTACTGAATAGGTTCCAGCGCTCAAGGCAGTTCTATCTTCATTTGCCGAGCCATTGTTCCATAAAATAGTGTAGGGCAATACGCCACCAGAAATTGTTTGATTAATTGCTCCTGCTAAATTTCCGCAAGTTTCATTTGTAACAACTGCTGTTGCAGCCAATGTACCTGTATTGTTTGTAACAACAAATGTTTGTGTTGCAGTACAATTTTTAGAATCAGTTACTGTTAATGAATAAGTTCCTGCATACAAACCACTAATATCTTGTGTTGTCGCCCCACCCGACCAAGAATATTGAAATGGTTGTAATCCATTTGTAATAGACACATCAATGCTTCCATTATCATTACCACATATTTCATTTGTTATAACTGAACTTCCAATTGCAACATCACAACTAATACTGCAACTTGCAACTTCATTTATTAATGTAAAGTTTGCGGTACGTGTACAATTATTTGCATCACGAATAGTAACACTATAAGTTCCTGCTTGTAAATAGTTTGGATCCTCTGCTATACTACCATTGCTCCAAGTATAAGAATACGCTCCAGTACCACCTGTAACACTTAATAAAATTTCTCCATTTTCATTTCCACAGGTTTCGTTTACAACGGATGATGTATAATTAATTTGTGTTGGTTGTGTTACTGTTGCGCTATGAACACCAATACAAGATCCGCCATCAGTAACTGTTGCAGTATAGGTTCCAGCAGCTAAGGAACTAATGTCTTGCGTTGTTGCCCCGTTGCTCCATAAATAAGTATAGGAACCGGTTCCGCCTGTTGGGGTTAAGTTTATTGCTCCATTACTTGCGTTATTACATAATACATTTGTTATAGTGCTTGTAAGAGCAAGTGTTCCGTTATTAGATAATAAAACAGGATAGTTATATAAACAAGCATTTGCGTCTGTAATACCTACTGTGTAACTTCCTGCTGGAACACTATTAATATCTTGTGTTGTTGCACCGTTGCTCCATAAATATGTATAAGGGCTTGTAGTACCTGTAACCGTAATGTTTATCGAACCATTGCTAGAGCCACAATTTGGTTGAACTGCAGTGTTTGTTACTGTAGGGCCTGTTGGTTGAGTAATAGTAATAATTGAATCAGGTGGGTCTGCAGCAAAACTAATACTCCAATCAAACACCCAACCATTATTGTTTGGAATATTATCTGTGATTACTAAAGTCCAATTTCCATTTAACGGTGCGCCGATTAAACCATTTAAAGAAGCGGAAGATGCATATGAACCTGACGGTAAATATTTATCGGATTGTGTAGAACCATCACATATATTTGTATAGCTGTATGTATATCCATTTGCTTCACTTGCCATTGTACCATATGTTGGGTTAGCTGAAAAACAATAAGTATAACCTACTCCTGGTGAAGTATCTGAATTTCCTGGATCTGCTGGTCCGTTAGCACAAGGCTCTCCCATATTACATACTGCCCCGCCTGGCTGTTGTTTTAAAATAACTTGCTGCCCATTGGGTGCAACTAATTTTATTTCTAATTCTCCAATTCTAGAATGTTCCATGTTCATACAAATAGATTGCAACTGGCTAATATTTTGCAAAGTTGCACCAGATGAAAAACCACTAATTGGCAATGAAGTTGAATATGATAATCCCGTTCCGTCAGGAAGAAAAACAGGACCTCCTGTATATTCATTTCCAACAACAACATCTGCCGCTGCACAACCATAACCATCTGCAACGGTTATATTATAGGTACCAGGAGCTAAACCTGTAATAGGATTGTTAGTATAAGTGGTTACAATTCCTGATGCCGAATTTGTTAAGTTGTAAGTGAAAGGAGCGCTACCTCCTGTGGTTGTAAAATTTACTATTCCATTATTTGCGTTAAAACAACTTACGTTGGTAACAGTATTTTCGTATTGCAAATTTAAATAATCATTAATATACAACTTAACTGTATCCTTTGGTGCACAAGGGAATGGTGTATATACCAAATAAATAGTTTCGATACCTTCAGTTAAGCCATCATTAATTGCATCAATAGTAATTGTTGCTGATGTTTGGCCGGCCGGTAGAATAAACAAGGTATCGATATGCTGATAATCCACTCCGTTTAAAGCTGAACCTAATATTTCGAAATCAATTTGTGTATCAAAAGCTTGAGCTGTATCTAAAGAAAAAACGAATTTTGCCTTTGTACATCCTTCTAACGCAACCGAATCTGCATTTGCTGTTTGTGTTATTGCAGAAATAGTTCCTTGTTTTAAACTTCCCTCTTCTAAAAACACTCCCGAATCTATAATGTCATCACCAGCGTCAGCAATTGCTAATCGAAGTGTATATGTTTGGCAAGGAATTAATCCTGTTTTTTTAGCAACTAACGAACGTGTAAAACCATCGTACTGAACAGTGGTTCCGTTTTCGTTGTTTACATAATACTGCCAGTAAGAACCATCATTAATATTATCAATTGTTACAGGTGTAGTTGTATTTGGCACAAGCGCAATGTTTTCCCATCCTGTAATTCCTGGGCCACTTATATAAAAAGCAAATACATCGTTAAATCCTGCATTCACATATTCGGGATATTCATCAGAGCCAAATACATATTTAAATTCTATCGATTCAGATTGTACATCAAATTGAAATTGAAGTACGCATGCATCATTTGTTTGGACACCCGCAACCCCCGTTAATTGAACGTCTCCAGGAGCACCATTACCTGTAGAAACTCCAGTATTACTATTTGGACCGACAACACCATTTCTACTTCCTGTTGTTAGCACAATTCCTGATTGCATTCCAAGGTTTGTGTTTGTTGTACCTGTATTAAATTTACCATAACTGATTGACGCGCCTGTTATTGTTGCATTATATACAGTAATATTGGGTCCTGCAATGTGTGAGGCTAACTGCTGAGCTGTAAAACCACCTGAAACAGTTAATTGTGCGTTCAATAATGTATTTACAACAAAGAGAACACAAATAGTAAGTACTATTTTTTTCATGAAACTAAAATTTGGTTATTACTCAAGTGCTTGAGTATAAACAAACTTAGTGTTTTCTAAATCGATTTCAAAGTTTTTGGTCGAAAATCTTATTCCTTGTTTTTTGAATCAATAATTATGGTAACAGGTCCATCATTTACCAAAGCCACTTTCATATCGGCACCAAATTCTCCTGTAAAAATTTGTTTGCCTAAATCAACGCTTAGTTGTTTTATGAACCGCTCATATAGTGGAATTGCTTGCTCTGGTCGTGCCGCTTTTATATAAGATGGGCGATTACCTTTTTTTGTTTGTGCATGTAAAGTAAACTGACTTATTAATAATATATCGCCATTCACTTCTTTAATATCCAAGTTCATTTTTTCTTCCGAATCAGAAAAAATTCGGAGTCCAACAATCTTTTTTGAAAGCCAATCTATATCCTCTGGAGTATCAGTTTCTTCAATCCCAAGTAATATCATGTAACCTAAGTTAATAGATGCTTTCAAAATATTATCAATGGTTACAGAAGCTTGGCTCGCCCGTTGAATTACTACTTTCATTTTAGATGTTATTTTTCTTATTCAACTATTTTTGTGAGATAATTGAAAGTTAAAACTTAATTGCATAATCGACACCTATGATATACTGATCTGTTTCCTTTTCAGTATTAAATTCGTCTTGAATCATGTAGTATATACTTATACTACTCTTTGCATTGAGATTTACATCCGTTCCGATTTGATATCGTAATCGATTTGCGCTGTTATTAAACATCATTTGTCGTGCATCATAAAGTTGAATGTTTACCTCTGCCGAGGCAAAAGGTTCAATTCGTTTGTTGTATTCATACTTTACTTGCAAACGATGACGATAGTTCCAGGCTGGAATTTTTCCTAATTTACTACTATAATATTTTCTTACTCCAGTTTGTATACGATGACGATAGCCAAGAGTAAACCTACCATTTGAGTATTTATAATTTACATCCCAAGCAAATCTATGACGAAAGGAGAAATAATTTTCTTTCTCTAGTCGCTGCATGCTTCGGTAAGATAAACTCGTTTTTATTCCTTTTACTATTTTATACTCCAATCCTAATTCTGAGTATAGTGAATTTAGTCTTGTAGTATTTTCGCTCATTCTAAGCCCTTCACTAAAACTCAAGTTTAATTTATCATTTAATTTATATTCTAATCCCGCTTTTGTCCAAACCCCAAAATCCTTAGCGCTTTGCGAAAAGGATTTAATTTGCATGAAACAAATTATGAAAATTATAGAAATAAATCTACCTTTCATTATTAATCAATAATTGTTATTTCTGGAACAACTACCGTTTGCTTTTTTGTTGTTATTTCTACTTCCTTTACAATAGATACGTCTCCAGTTAAATTAGCCGATGTACTATCTTTTGAAACAACAAAAATCTTGTATTTTCCTTTTCGTAAATATGGAAATTCATAAGTACCATCATACGATGTTTTTGTTTTTTGACTAATAGCAGTTCCATCGCCATAAATGATATAAACGTTTTCGCCTTGAGCATAATACTCATCCATCAAAATAGTGAACTCGCTATTATAATCTTTTACTTTAATTTTTCCTGTTATGGTTGCTCTTCCTCCCTCACCAGGTTCTTTTTTACAAGCTACTATTGTTGCAATAATAACAAGTGCTAAAATAATTTTCTTCATCAATTTTAATTTTTAATAGGTGTACATATATTTCCTAACTTCGATAATAGTTCCATCAGGACTTTTTGTTTTTCTTTCGATTTTTAACCCTTTTGAGTCGTAAACATATATTTCGGTTTTTTGTAATACTCCATTTCCGTCGTATGTTTCTTCTTCTGATTTTTCATTAAAGGAGTTATATTTTGTAATCTTCTTCTTCACTAATTTGTTTGCATTATTGTATTCTTCTTGCTCTATTTCATCACCTTCTTTATTGTATTTGTATTTCATTGTCTTTTTTATGTTCCCTTTTTTGTCATACTCAGCTTCCTCAAGGGTTTGACCATTTTTATTAAATATTGTTTTTCTATCGGTAATGGTTTGCCCGTTTTCAACATCAACTACCATCATTGCTTTGATTTTATTTTTCTTTATATCCTTTTTGCTTTGCGAAAACATGGTGTTCACACAAATTAATAAAAGAACAATTAATATATTTCTTGTTTTCATTTTCTATTGCTTTGTAAATAATACCCTTTTATTAATTCCTTCTCCGCTAATTTGTATACAGTAAAATCCCATTGCTAATTCAGCTACATTTGTTGTGATTGTATCTCCAGGGGTATAGTTTATTTCATTCAACAATAATACTTTTCCTAACATATCTGATATAGTTATTTTTATTTTTTGCGCAGTTAACTCACCTAAACTAATGTTAAGATCTTGCGTTGCAGGAACAGGGTATAAATTAAATTTTTCTGGTGTATCAATAACTCTTAACACATTACTTGTGTTCGGTGTAGTTTTATAAAAGTACGTCCACTGCGGCGCTCCATCATAAATTCTTCCAAAAGAAATATCGCCTATTTGATTTGTATAAGTAATGGAATCCTCAAGACTAAACTTATCTGGCGCATACAACATAATTTGATCCATTTGTTTTGATAGTTTAAAGTTCAAATGCAAAACTCCTTTATTCACATCATTATCTGCCCAAAACAGTTTAAATCCTTTTGGTGTAATTTTAGTAGAATCGTTTCCGCTTGGAATTCTATGTACAACATAACCGTCTGTAAAAACATATCCTGCTAAATCAATAGTATCGTTTTTATCATTATAAATTTCTATCCAATCTTTTTTTTGACCTTTATTATCATTTATAGTAATGTTATTTTCGGCCATTAATTCGTTGATGTATATTTTTTTTGGAGTTGTATATGTTAAATCTTCGTCAAATATTGCAGTATAATTTGTATCAGAGTTGGCAGTAACGTATATCTCCGAATTAGTTTGATTTGTTTCTTGCCATTTTACAAATTTATAGCCCGGTAAAGGATTTGCCTTTAATTTAATTGGAATTGTTGTAAAATATGTTCCAGTCCATGGATATGGCTGTGTGCTGTCAGCTAATCCTTTTGTGTTTTTATCTATATCCAATGTGTTAATTGTAATATATCCTTTTGATGGATCTGATACATTTAGTTGATAATGCATGGTATCTACTAAATACCTCAACATGATTATTTGTTTTTGGTAGATTGGCCTATTAATTATGAAATTTTTTATTCCATTTTTTTCTATTTCCCAATCGTTTATACTTAATGGTGTTCCCCATCTCTCAATGTGCTTTGTTATTTCATTAATAAATGAATCATGCATTTTTTCTAAATTTCTCAGCATATAATCGGGCTTGAACGCAGAGTTCATTTGGTCCGCCATTCTATTAATAAACATATTATTAAATCTTGGTGTTAACCTTAGATCATAAAATAAATAGTCTGCTCCTCCCAACTCTACGGTCCACTGATTATCAAAATTAGGGTCATAAAAAGCAGCGTCATAATCGTTTGCAGCCCATCTCCATTTACCATCTTTCTCATAATTTTGCGGCGATCCCTTATATTTCCAAAATGCTGTATTGTGATCATAATTAGTTTTTCCTATATAAATTGTGCTTACCCAGTAATCACAAAAACTATTAGAATCTACTTTACTGAAAAAATAATTATAGTTGCTTTCAATGTTTAAATTATTATTTGAAACAAAATTCACTAAATCCTTATATCCTTGTTCATCTCCATCTAAGCCTTCTACCAATTGGTTTCTTCCTGATAAATTATGCTCCATAATTATAATACTATCTTTGTCAAGACCATAATGATTTCCTATAGTTCTTGAATCATTATCTTCCATGATATTATGAATTCCCCAATACTCGCCATTAATAAATAATACTGCTGGTCTAAAACCTTGTGTTTTAATATTTAAATGTTCGATCGATGTTTGGGCAAAGCCATCTCTATACATAGAATTACTTTGTGGTAAAACCGTATTGTTTCCCGCATTTCTTAATATTAAACGCTTATATTTTTTCAGTGGGATATTCGATCCTTGATGTTTCATTCCGTTAAAAACATCGTAGTTTATTTCATTTTCCTCATCATATTCACTCCGAGGATATATTTGCAGTGATTTATAGCAAGCGCTTCTTATCCATTCTCCTTTTACTCTAATACCAGCATTAAGAGAAAACCCCAATTTGCCATCTGGCTCAAACATCTCAATATGCGAGAACTTTTCCCAATCTCTTCCTCTACGTTCATAATTTCCCGTAAACCAAGTTCCTTCAAAATCAACACCTGGTATATAAACTCCATTATAATAATCAAATAAATTTTCTTTATTAGTACTTAAAGAAATAACAGGCATCGTGAATCGTGTGTTTATATTTGGGTCAACAAAATAAGTGTTTGTTATTATTTTACTTAACCCTCTTCCGTTTACATAAGCTCTTGCTTTTACCACTTGTGCTTTAAATAAATCTGTTTGTGGTGGTATCCAATAACCAGGCACTTGTCCTGTTTGATAAACAGGCGATGTTCTTATATAAGATAAAGGATACTGAGGTTCTGTTGTAGATGTTATGTCTTGTTCAGGATGTCCTGCATGAATTGTATCTGCCTTAATTAATATTGGAGCATTATAAACAAGCGATTTATCAGTAGGTTCAGACCCATCCAAAGTATAATATATAATAGCACCTTGCTCAGCTAACAAACTTAAATTAAAGCTGCTATTATAAAATCCTCCTGAATCGCTAAATACAATATCTTTTAAAGGATTTAATGTATCCTGTTTTGGTAATATTGTAAATGCACTATAAGATGAATCTGTAAGAAGTGTATTTGTGCTTGAAACTACTTTTATTAAACAACGTGTTGAATAAATATTTGGAACTGTCCATGTATATTTTTGTTCTTCTGAATTAATTGAGCTTGCAATATTTTGCCAAGTGTTGCCATTATCAGCTGAAAAAAATAAATTTACTGAAGTAATATTTATACCTGCGGTCCATGAAATAGGATGCAATGAATCTGCTTTAAAAACACTATTTCTGCTTGGCGAACCTAAACTTAAATAATCTGCATCTAAAACTAAGGTACTTCCATTCGGGAAAATTGCACCTCTGTTATTTGAAGTGCTTCCTGAAGAAATAGCAGGAGACAATGCTTGTAAACTAAAATCACTATTATTTTCATTTACAAACAAAGGATTTGTATTTAGATTGTTTGTTCCTGGATAAACCGAACTCGTGTTTAAAATGCAATAATTTACTTGCCCCGTTCCTCCATCTTCTAACACAAGTGGTTCGGTACAATTCCAAATAATATTATCATAAGCAGTGTAATGTCCTCCTCCCATTCCTTCACGCTCTTGTCGTGATTCTATACCCATTCTACAAGCATTAAAAGTATTGTTGTGTATAATTGCAATTGAACTGTCCTTAACAGAAACTCCTGCATCTGCGCCATTAACTAAAGTGCCTGTTACAGTTACTTCAATACATTTTTCTCCTATTGAAATTGCCTTGTCGGAAATATCATAAACTAAGCACCTATCCACTTTACCAATAGAGCCTGGTTTATCATAATCAACCGTTCCCCAATCTATCGCATCAATATTAAATCCGTTTCCGTGTCTTAGTGTTGATAGTCTTATTATTGTTCCTGCTGGTGAATTGTCAAAATCTATTGCGTCACCTATCATGTACTCAAACAAACAATTTTCAACCAAGGTTTTAGTTTCTACAAAATTTGTTTCGTAATAATTTGAAAAATGACAACCACCAACGTAAGCGGTATCTGCATTATTTGTGTATACAATTGCTCTTGCCCCGCTTATATAATCGTGAAAATAAGAATCATATAAATAAACTTCAGCAGTATCATAAGCAGCAACTTGTCCATTTTGAATCTCAGCAAATTGAATCCGAATTTTTGTTTGAGGTCCCCTTGCTTTTAATGCGCCAAAATTGTCCCCAGCAGATAGACACTTAAAAAAGACCTTACTTACACTTGTTCCGCTTACTAATAAACTTGAGCTATCACTAACAATAATGTTTGCACCCTTTTTTAGTAAAACTAGTGTTCCACTGCTAATTGTAAGCGTATGATTTCCAGTAACAGTAACATCTGCCGTTACAGTTACTGTACCCGACCAAGTTGTATCTGAATTAATTAGTCCTTCTATATTCGTTGAGTAAGTAGAAAAATAGAATAAAGAACACAATAAAAGAAAAACATATTTCATTAATAACCTAAACCTCTTTTTTTGTTGAGCGAATTTAAGAAAAATAGCTGAAATGAGTTGTTAAATAAGACAAGCGGTAATAGCCCTTTATTCACAATAGGTTTTTAATATGTAATTGGTTTAACGCGTTTTTGCTTTTATAATGCATGTACCTTTAGATAATATGCTTAGGCGAATACTTTTTGCTGTTTTTATTTGCGCTGCCATTGGCGGAACCATATTCGCTTACTTCTATCTAAAATCGGCTAAGAAACCAAAAACATCAGTACTAGAGGTTATTCCTGGGCAAGTTGATTTTTTAATGGAATGCGATAATCTATTTTCTTTCACTCAAAAAATAACCGAAAACAACCTTATTTGGGAAGAACTTTGTCAAGAACCCTTTTTTGGAAGTTTGAACACTGACTTGTTATACATTGATTCTATTGCTTCTTCCAAAGATGAATACAAATCTTTCTTTAAGGAAAATCGTATTTACTTCGTTGGGAAAAAAGACGCTACCTTTAGTAATTACATGCTTGCTTTTAATTTGCAAGACATTAATCAGGGAGAAGCTGTTGTAACTTTTCTTAAAACCAATTGCTCTGTTTTCGAAAGTATTAAAACACCAAAAAGCAACGAACCTTGTTATAAAATTCAAATCAAAAATAGAACCTCAACTTTGTATGCATATTGCAATAATGGCTTAGTGTTACTATGCAACTCCCTTGAGTTTATCGAGCGCTCTATTTCAAACAAAGGGCTTAGTAGCTTATCTACAAACAAAAAATTTGTTGAATTGGAAGAGGGTGGCGGTAACAACATGGACACACGCATTTTTATTCGTAACCAATATTATCGTGAACTACTTTCTCCGCTTTGTTTGCAAAGTGTTCCTGTTCATGCAGATGCTTCATGGACGGCTTTAGACTTTGATGCACAGGCCAACGAATTTCGTTTTAATGGTTTTGTTGAAAGTGATAGTGTTGCCTTGTTTAATGCTTTAAAAATACAAGAACCCATTGAACAAACCTTTACAAAATATTGTCCAAAAAACACCGAGGCGTTTTATTTTTTAGGTATTAGTGAGCCAAGTAATTTTGCTAAACAATTAAATAAAACCTTTTCTGATGAGCTGCAAAATAATATTGATGAGCTGGGCAAGTTAACAGACGCTGGATTATATAATGAGTGGGCTGATGTTACAAATGGTGAAATTGTTTTAGTGAAATCTAAAATAAACAATGTTCAGCAATCCTTTGGTGTTACTTGTGTTAATGATAAAGATAATGCATACAAATTCTTAAAACAAGTTAGCGATACCTGCGTTTCTCTTTCAATTAAACACAACGATTCGCTTTATCATCTTTCTAATTCTTCTTTATTTTCTGCGCTAAGTGCTGGGTGTTTTGAAGAAGCTTTTACTTCAGCTTATGTATATGATAATTGTATTGTATTTGGAAAATCAGATTCGCTTTTAAAAATTTACTTAGATGAATTGCTTGATTTTGGCAGCCTTTCTAAAAGCGAACGTTTTATGCAAACAGGTGAAAGCAATTTAAACAGCGCCTGCAATTTTTACTTTTATCAAGATTTTACAAAAGAACAAGATGAAGTTCAATCTTACTTAAACCTTGCCACGCTTTCTGTTTTTAGTAAACCAAAAGAGCGTTTAAAAAAATTCGGTTATTTCGGTATTCAACTAAGTGCACATAAAGGAAAACTACTTACACAATCTTGTTTGCATTACAATCCAATTTCTAAAGAACAAAATTTAACCCTTTGGGAAACCGCTCTAGACACAACTTCTAGCTGCATACCACAAGTTGTTATCAATCACAAAACTGGCGGGAAAGAATTATTTGTATCTGACGATAAAGGAACGGTTTACCTCATCAGCAACACGGGAAAAATACAGTGGAAGAAAAATTTAGATGATAAAATAATGAGTGATGCTGTGCAAATCGATTTCTTTAAAAACGGGAAATTGCAATTGCTATTCAATACCAAAAATGCCATTCACCTCATCGATAGAAACGGTAACTATGTTAACGGATACCCAATAAAATTAGAAGCTGCAGCCACTAATCCAATAGCTATTTTCGATTATGAAAACACAAAAGATTACCGCATACTGGTTGCCTGCGAAAATAAAAAAGTATACAATTATTCGGTAAATGGTAATATGACAGATGGTTTTAATTTCCCTGAAACAAAAGACATTATTGTAAATAAAATAGAGTTTAAACGCATTGCAGGAAAAGATTATTTAATTGCAATTGATAAGGTGGGTAATATTTATGGTACCGACCGAAAAGGTGGAACACGCTTGAGTTTTAAGAATATAATGGCGAACAATTTTTCTTCCTACTATTACGAAGAAGGAAAAGATTTGCAAAAATCTAAATTTTATTTTGCTGACATGAACGAAGCTGCATTAAAACAATTGACCTTAGATGATAAACTAAAAAGCAATCAAATAGAAACAGAAATTAAAACTAAAAACATTCAGTTTTCTTATATAAATGAAGATAAATTAATTGACTACATCCTCTCTGACGAAACAGGTTTTGAGGCCTTTGATGATGAAGGAAAAAAGCTAATTAGTTATGTCAGTAAAACCGATTGCAAATCGCCCATTAAAACAATTACACTCGATAATAATTTATATTTCCTTTTTATTGATGCCAACGACCATTTGCAGATAATTGATGTGGCAAGTAAACAAGCCGAAGAACCAATTAAAAAATTCTCTTCCTTGCCTGTAATAACTGCTATTAACAGCGATGCAAAGCTTTATGCGCTGGGTATTCACAAGGATAAGCTGAATTGTTATGAGTTTATTGCTCAATAACTATTAGGCGCGCAGCGCCCGAAAAATTCTAACAATCAATCTTCTTTAATCTGTCTGCATGTCTTCCACCTTCAAAAGTAGATGATAAAAATGCATCAACACATTTCTGCGCCATTTCAACACTCATAAAGCGTGCTGGCAATGCCATAATATTAGCATCGTTATGTTGGCGGGCTAAAGCTGCAATTTCATCGTTCCAACACAAGGCACTACGTATACCTTTATGTTTATTTGCAGCCATGTTTATTCCGTTTCCGCTACCGCAAATAATAATTCCTAGGTCAACTTGCTTAGCTTCAACACTTAAAGCAACTGCATGTCCAAAATCTGGATAATCTGCACGGTCAAGTGAATAACATCCTTTGTCATCTACCTCAATGTTTTTAGATATTAAGTACTTTCGTACTGCTTCTTTTAACTCAAAACCCGCGTGGTCACTGCCAATTCCTAACTTCATATGATTATAATTTACTATACCTATTTTTTACTTGTGTTCAGAGAACAAATTTATCCTAATTATACAAACAGCGAAATTTGTTTGTAAATTAATGTGCTGATAATTAAGCTTTCACTCGCAAGGTTATTCACACAAAACATGTGTACAAATTTTATTTACGTTAATAACTTATTAAGTCAAAATCATCACAATGTTAAGTACTTTTTATATGCAGAAGGTAAATGTTAGCTGCAATAGCAAAGAGTATTTATTTTGCACCAATTTCTTAACAAGTTACAAGCAATATAAACATCAGCTATTTCACTATTTTTATAACAAATAAGAAACTAACACGTTGTTAATTATCGTATTTTTGTGTTGTTTATCAGTAGTTTAGTATGTTACTTAAATGTTGATGGATATTTAATAAGCATATACGCAAGTAAATACCCAATTATTACTTAACCATACTAACAGGCTATAATAATAACAGATTTTTCTTTTTAAAAATTTTAAATATTTATATTATATGTTATTGAATAAAGGATATCTAGAAAAAGAAATTGATCCTACTCTTGATTTGTTCGAAGAAATTAACCATCTTAAGAAGGAAAAGAATGCAGTTATTCTTGCGCATTATTATCAAGATGCTGACATACAAGATATTGCGGATTTTATTGGTGATAGTTTAGGTCTTGCTCAGCAAGCAGAAAAAACAAAAGCCGATATCATTTTATTTGCAGGTGTACATTTTATGGCCGAAACCGCAAAAATTTTAAATCCATCAAAAAAAGTATTGATTCCTGATTTAAAAGCGGGTTGTTCTTTAGCTGATTCATGTCCACCCGATAAATTTGCTGCATTTAAAGCTCAACACCCTGATCATATTGTGTTAACCTACATAAACTGTACAGCAGATATTAAAGCGTTATCAGATGTTATTGTAACAAGTACAAACGCAGTTCAAATAGTTGAATCATATCCAAAAGATCAAAAGATAATTTTTGCTCCCGATAAAAATTTAGGAGCTTATATTAATAAAGTCACAGGACGTAATATGTTGTTATGGGATGGAAGCTGCATGGTTCATGAGATTTTTTCATTAGAGAAAATTACTAAACTTAAACATCAACACCCAAATGCTTTATTATTAAGCCATCCAGAGTGTGAAGCTGCTTTATTAGATATTTCTGATTTTATAGGAAGTACTACAGCTATTTTAAATTATTCAAAAAAATCGGAGGCTAAGGAATTTATTGTAGCTACCGAAACTGGTATTATTCATCAAATGCAAAAAGCTTCACCTAATAAAACCTTCATACCTGCCCCGCCTAATAATACCTGTGCTTGTAACGATTGTCCGCATATGAAGCTAAATACCTTAGAAAAAATCTATATTGCATTAAAATATGAGCAACCAGAGATTTTTATGGATAAGGATTTAATTGAAAAAGCTAAGCTTCCAATTAGTAAAATGTTAGAATTATCTGCTAAATTTGGATTATAGTGAAAAAGCTGTTTTACATATTTATTTTTTGTTTACCATTAATATTTAATGGACAGGTAAAGAATGATGTAAATCCAAATGGTTACAATAAATTTTATTACGATAACGGCATTGTTTCTAGTGAAGGAACCATGCGCGATGGTAAACCAGATGGATATTGGAAAAACTATTATGAAAATGGTAAACTAAAAAACGAAGGAAATAGAAAAAATTACCAATTAGATAGTATATGGAAATTCTATAATGAAAAGGGGCAAATACAAAGAAGCTACGAATATAAAGAAGGTAAAAAAACTGGTTTTGTTTGTACATATGATACTTTAGGTAAAGTAATACAAAAAGAAAGTTTTGTAGAAAATATTAAATCAGGTAATACTTACAACTATTATAAATCGGGTAAAACGAAACAATTAATTCCTTTTAAAAATGGTAAGGCTGATGGTTGGGCTTATGAGTATACAGAGGATTCAACCATAATATCTATGACCTTATATAAAATGGGTTTTGTAGAGCGTTCTGAAAAAATTAATAGAAAAGATGAGAATGGAAAAAAACAAGGTTTATGGAAAGATTTTTATGCAGATGGAAAAGTAAAAACTGAAATTCGTTATAAAGCAAATGAAATAGATGGTTATAAAAAAGAATACAATGAAAAAGGTGATTTAAAAAATATAGAAAAGTTTGATAACGGAAAAAAAGTAGAAAACGCTAAAGAGCTTATTTTACCTGATGTTTTTAAAGCTTATTACGAAAATGGTAATGTAAGATATGAAGGTTCGTATTTAAATAAAATGCCTATTGGGACACATTACCATTACAAACAAAGTAAAGAAGTGTGCGATTCTATTTTAATATTTGATGATACTATTTCACGTAAAATATTTAAATGTCAAACTGTAAGTATTCCCGATTCTGCAATTATTTATGATGATGGATATTTATTAGAAAAAGGTGCGGTTGATAGTATTCGTCGTAAACAAGGTATTTGGACAGAATATCATTTAACAGGTGAAATAAAAACAAAAGCACTATATAAAGATGATAAAAAATCTGGCGATTGGATTTATTATTACCCTAGTGGAAAAATAGAACAAAAAGGTAAATACAATAAAAATGGTTTGCCAACAGGTGAATGGATTTGGTATTATGAAAATGGTAATGTGTGGATTAAAGAAAACTATAAAGGTGGTAAAAGAGAAGGTTTAATGGAAGAGTTTACTATAGATGGAAAAGTAATAACTAAAGGCGAATATTCGGATGACTTAAAAGAAGGATTTTGGTACTACGAAATTGCAAATTACAAAGAACAAGGTAATTATAGATTAGGTGAACCAGATAGTATTTGGAAAGCATATTATGTAAGTAATAATCAATTATTGTTTACTGGTAATTTTAATGCAGGCGACCCAGATGGTAAACATACCATGTATTATGAAAACGGTAAATTAATGGTGAGTGGTAATTATGCAGGTGGTATGAAACAAGGAAACTGGGCATATTTTGAAGAAGATGGAATTCCAATTATTACTGTTGAATATGATAATGATATTGAAATAAAATGGAATGGAACAGTAGTTTTGCCAACTTATGAAGAATCGTTAAGAGCATATGAAGGAAAGATAAAAAAGGCAGATCCAGGTAAACCAACAAAGGAAGAAAAAAAGGATGAATCTGAACAATAAGACAAAAACAGAGCTTATTAAAGAGATTAATGCACTAAAAAAACAAGTGCAAAAATTAACGCATCCGGTTGTTGAGAAGAAAAAACCCACAAAAAAGGAAATTGATATAGACCCAAGTGTTTTCGAAAACATTCCATTTTGTTATGTTCTATATGATGAAAAAAAGGTTTATTATTTAAATAAAGCGGTAATTGATTTATTTAAACTAAGTAAGGAACATGTTAAAAACATTGATAAAATTAGTATTTATGATTTTATAAGTAAAGAAGATCATAAAAAAATAAAGAATGCAAATAAGGACATATTAAATGGAAAACCTTCTATAGGTATAGAGAGTAATTGTTTTGATTGTAAAGGAAATAAAATTATTATAGAATCATTTGCTAAACCTGTTTATTATAAAGGAAAACAAGTACTTCAAGGTTTTTTTAGAGATATAAGCGAAAGAAAAATAATTCAACAAGAATTATTAAAATCAAAAAACAATTTTAAAAGTATTATTTCCAAAATAGATGAAGTTGTTTTTTATTACAATAAAGTTGAAAATAGGATTGAATATATATCTGAACAATTAGTTGATTTAGTTGGAATCACTGCTGCTGATTATATAAAAAACCCAAAGCTTACTATTGATTTAGCGCATCCGGATGATTTACCAAAATTATATGAAGCAAATAAAAAACTAAATAAATTTAGAACACCACAGTCTTTTACGTATCGTATATACCATAAAAAAAAGAAACAATACATTTGGTTAGAAGAGAAGATATTTCCTCAGTTTAACGATAAAAAGGAACATATTGCAAATCTCGGAATATCGCGAGATATAACCACCCGGATTAGTGATGAAGAAAAACAAAATGAAGCTGTTGAGAAATATAAATTATTAGCAGATAATGCTAGTGATGTGATTTTTTCATATTATTTTCTTCCTCATCCACATTATGCTTACATAAGTCCTTCAATGGAAAAAATTACGGGTTATCCTTTAAAAAAGTTTTATGAGGACCCGTATTTTGGTTTTAAAATTGTTCATCCAGAAGATCAAAAAAAATTAAGTGTTGAGCAAACAAAAAAAACACTTGAAGAAAATAAGAATGAATTTGAAGATATAAATAAACCTCAAGTTGTGAGGTTTATAACAAAATCAGGAAAAACAATTTGGCTCGAAACGCGCTATACACAAATAAAAAAAGATGGAGTAACCATTGGGCAAGAAGGTATTTCGCGTGATATAACAGCACAAAAACTGGCGGAAATTGAACTCGAAAAAAAGGAAAATACATTAAAAAACTTGTTTAATAATTTGCCTGGTATGGCTTATCGTTGTTTAAATGATAAGCAATGGACAATGCAATTTTTAAGTGATGGTTGCTATGAGCTAACGGGTTACAAACCTGCTGATTTAATAAATAATAAAACCGTAGCTTTCTCCGATATTATACATCCTGATGATGGTTTAATAACAAGCGCAGATGTTTATTTTGCCATTAAAAACAAAACAGCATTCGAAATTGAATACCGCATATTTTCTAAACAAGGAAAAGAATTATGGGTTTGGGAAAAAGGCGAAGGTGTTTATGATGAAAAAGGGAAACTATTATATATAGAAGGATTTATTACAGATATTTCAGAAAGAAAAAGAGCTGAAAAAGAATTGAATCAAAAATGGATAGATTATAAAAACCTTTTAGAAAAAATGCCAGTTGGCGTTTTTATACATGAAAACGGAAAAATACTTTTCGGAAATGAAGAAGCTTTAAGAATAGTTGATATTGAAAAGGAAGAGGAATTAAATAAAATTAGCGTATTTGATTTTTTAGATGATGAGTATAAAAAGATTGCTATTAGTAGAACACAAGCAGCATTAAAAGGTGAAGAATTACCAAATGTTGTGTATCCAATTACTAGTAGAAAGGGCAATAAATTGTATGTTAATTTAACTACTAGTCCAGTAATATTTAATGGTAAAAAAGCTTCACAACTTATATTTCAGGATATTACAAAAGAGTATTTGTATGAGAAAGAACAGCAAAGGGCACAAAAAGCAGAAGACTCTAATATTAAACTGCAAGAAGAGATTAAGAGTAGAATAAAAACAGAAGAAGAATTAAACAAAACAAAAAATTATCTCCAGTCAATTATTGATTCGTCACTAGATATGATAACGGCTAGTGATAAAAATGGATATATAATTGAGTTTAATAAAGCTGCACTAGAAAAATTTGGGTACACTGCAAAGGAAATGATTGGCAAAAGTGCTGATGTAATGTTTAGTGATAAAACAAATCAAAAGGAAGCAATATCTAAATTATTTTCTACTGGATATTTTAAAGGTGAGGTTATAAATAAAACAAAAGAAGGTAAAGAATTTATAAGTTATTTATCGGCTTCTGTTCTTAGAAATGAAAGAGGTGAAGTAATTGGAACCATGGGTGTTTCAAGAGATATTACTGAAAATAAGAAACAAGAGGAGTTAATACGATTAAATCAAGAAGCTCTGGTTCAACAATCATCACGACTAAAAGCAATATTTGATAACTCTTCTCATTTAGTTTGGACAGTTAATAGAAATTATGAAATAGAATTTTTTAACACAAATTTTTCGAATGTTGTTTTTTCTAAGTATGGTGTGGTTGTTAGCCAGAATGATAAAGTAGAAAACCAGATAAAAGACGTAAAGAAAAGAAAGGATTATATTGCATATTGGCACCCGCTTTATGAACAAGTATTTAAAGGAGAAGCACAAAAATTAGAAAGATTAGAAAAAGATGAAAAGGGGAATGAAATAAACAGGTTGATTTATTTGAACCCAATATATAAAAATGGAGAAGTAGTAGAAATATCTTGCTTAGCTAATGATATATCAGATATTCGTAAGTATGAAAAGCAAATTTTAGAACAAGCTTCTAAATTAAAGGCAATATTCGAAAATGGAGAACAACTATTTTGGTCGGTAAATACGAAACAAGAGCTTGTAACTTTTAACTCAAAGTATTCAAATGCTATTTATACGCAATACGGATTTTATCCAGAACTAGGAAAAAAATTAGCGAAAACAAAAACATCTGAAATTGCGGAGTATTACGTGGAGTTTTGGGACTCAAAATACAATGAAGTAATTGCGACAAAGAAGCCAATTACTTTTGTTACAGAAAGAGTAATGCCAAAAGATAAAAAGGTTTTTAGGCAAATATACTTGTATCCAATTTTTGGAAACAATCTTGAGTTAACAGAAATAGGCGGTATGGCTATAGACATTACCGAACTTAAATATTATCAAGAAAAAACAGTTGATCAAGCTGCAAAATTAAATGCTATTATTGAGAATTCGCATCATCAAATTTGGTCGATGAATACAAGTTTTGAGCTAACCTCTTTCAATAAAAATTATGAAAAATTTATTGAAAATATTTTCGGTATCAATCCGAAAATAGGTGATTGTATGGTTAAAGAACCCTTTATTACAACAAAAGATAAGAACAAAGAAATTAGTAATCATTTAGCTAAAGTTGCAAAAGGAGAAAATGTTGAGTTCATTTATAGTGTAAATGATAAACAAGGAAAAACAGTTTGGAGAGAAACGTTTTTATCACCAATCTATGATAAACAAGGAAAGCTTGTTGAGATATCGGGTATTGCAAATGACATAACATTAAGAAAGCAAATTGAAGAAGAAAAAAATCGTCAAACAGCCTTAATTAAAGCTATTTTCGAGAGTTCATCACATTTAATTTATACCATAAACAAAGACCTTACCCTTACATCTTTTAATAAAAATTATTTCGAAAGTATAAAGGAAAGTTATGGTTATGAAACGTATATTGGAAAAAAAATAGGCGAAGGAAGTCTTTCTAAAACGGCACCGAAAGAGTATACAAATTGGGTTAAATTGCATCAAGAAGCGATAAAAGGTAAGCCAGGATTTTATACAAGTAGTGTTGTAAAACCTACAGGTGAAACAACTTATTATGAAACATTTTTGGATCCTGTTTACTTACCAAGTGGAGGTGTTGAAGAGGTTTCATACATTACTTTTAACATTACCGACAAGTATTTATCAGAAGAAAAATTAAAAACTTCTCTTAAAGAAAAGGAAGTGCTCTTAAAGGAGGTTCATCATCGTGTAAAAAACAACCTTCAGGTTATTTCCAGTATTCTTAATCTTCAATCTACTTATGTAAAAGACGAGAACACTCTTTATATTTTACGCGAATGTCAAAATAGAATTAAGTCAATGGCATTTATTCATGAGGCATTGTACCAAAATAAGCAGTTTGCAGAGATTCCTTTTGATGAGTATTTAATAATGCTTGTAAAGAACTTATTTCATTCTTATAGCATCGATCACGCCCATGTAAGACTCAATTTTGACGTGGAAAGAGTATTCTTAAATATAGATACTTCCATTCCTTGTGGCTTAATTGTGAACGAATTGGTATCAAATGCATTTAAATATGCATTTCCGGGTAAAAAACAAGGATTTATTTTTATATCTTTGAAAAAGCAAAACGACGACGTAACTTTAATTATTAAAGACAATGGCATCGGATTAGCAAACGAAATCGATTTTAGAAATACCGAAAGTTTGGGTTTACAATTGGTGGTTACATTAGTTGAACAAATTGGAGGACAAATAAAATTAGATAGTAGTAATGGGACTAAATTTGAAATAACGTTTAAACAAATAACAGATAAAAATGTCTAAAACAAACATACTGGTAATTGAAGACGAGAGCATCGTTTCAAAAGACATTCAGAATAGTTTAAAAAAACTAGGATACAATGTTGTAGGGGCTGCAAACAATGGCGAAGACGCGATTAGTTTAGCTCGCGAACACCATCCTGATTTAGTGTTAATGGATATTATGCTAAAAGGTGAAATGAGCGGTATTGATGCTGCGGATGTAGTTCGTAAAGAATTAAATATACCAGTTATTTTCTTAACTGCCTATGCAGATGAAAGTACATTAGCTAAAGCAAAAATTACTGAGCCTTACGGATATATCTTAAAACCTTTCAAAGAAATTGATCTTCATTCTTCTATTGAAATGGCTATTTACAAGCATAAAAAAGTAAGCGAAATTAAAAAAGAACGCGATTTTTTATATTCTTTAGTTGAGAACAAAGAAGGAGCAAAAGATATTTTGTTTGTTAAGTCAAACAGCCGTTTAGTAAAAGTAAATACACAAGATATTTTCTTTATCGAAGCATTAAAAGATTATGTTGTAATTAATACTGAACTTACACGTTACACTATTCACAGTACAATGAAGGATATTGAAAAACGCCTTGCTCCTAACGAGTTTATGCGTGTTCACCGTTCATTCATCGTTCGTATCGATAAAATTGTTGCTATCGAAAACCATAACTTATTATTAGAAAAAGATAAAAAATCGGTTCCAATCGGTGGTTCATACAAAGATGAATTACTTCAACGTTTGAACATGGTTTAGAAGATAAACATTAATTATATTTAAAACGCCTCCTTAGTAATAACGGGGCGTTTTTGTTATAAAATAATCGCTTAATTCCCATTACACTTTACTATCTTTGTCAATTCTAAAAAGGCAATTTTGCAATATTCATACGATATAATTATTGTTGGTGCAGGTCATGCCGGTTGCGAAGCCGCAGCTGCAGCCGCTAACATGGGTTCTAAGGTTTTACTTATTACCATGAATATGCAAACCATAGCGCAAATGAGTTGCAATCCTGCAATGGGTGGTATTGCTAAAGGCCACATCGTTCGAGAGATTGATGCACTTGGTGGTTATTCAGGAATTGTTTCTGATAAATCTGCAATACAATTCCGCATGCTAAATCGTAGCAAAGGCCCTGCAATGTGGAGCCCGCGCACACAAAATGATCGAATGATGTTTGCTGCCGAATGGCGCTATATGCTTGAGCAAACACCTAATGTTGATTTTTGGCAAGACATGGTAAAAGGACTTATTATTTCTGAAGACGGTAAACGTGTTGAAGGAGTGGTAAGCGGAATGGGTATCGAATTTAAATCAAAAGCCGTAGTACTTACAAATGGTACTTTCTTAAACGGTATTATACATATTGGTGAAAAACAATTTGGTGGTGGAAGAACAGGCGAAAGCGCTGCTTACGGAATAACTGAGCAATTAGTAAAACTAGGTTTCGAAAGTGGCCGTATGAAAACAGGCACACCTCCACGTATTGATGGTCGCTCATTGAACTACGATAAAATGGAAGTTCAAGGTGGAGACGATGTTGTAGATAAGTTTTCTTATTTAGATGGAACCTCTCCATTTATTCCTAACGAAAAGGGGGAAGTAAAAAAACAAGTGCCTTGCCATGTAACCTATACGAATCAAGAGGTTCACGACATATTAAAAACAGGATTTGAAAAATCACCAATGTTTGCAGGACGTATACAAGGTTTAGGACCACGTTACTGCCCAAGTATTGAAGATAAAATTACACGTTTCTCAGAAAGAGAACGTCATCAATTATTTGTTGAACCTGAAGGATGGAATACTGTTGAAATTTATGTAAATGGATTTTCAACTTCTTTACCTGAGGATGTACAACAAAAAGCTTTAGAATTAATTCCAGGTTTTGAAAAAGTAAAAATGTTTCGTCCTGGTTATGCTATTGAGTACGATTACTTCCCTCCTACTCAATTAAAAACAACTTTAGAGACACAAGTACTTGATAATCTGTATTTTGCAGGTCAAATTAACGGTACAACTGGTTATGAAGAAGCTGCTTGTCAAGGTTTAATGGCAGGTATGAACGCACATTTAAAAGTAAAGGAACAAGAGCCTTTGATTCTAAATCGTTATGATGCTTACATCGGAGTGTTAATAGATGATTTAGTTACAAAAGGAACAGAAGAGCCTTATCGTATGTTTACTTCTCGTGCTGAGTATCGTTTGTTACTTCGTCAAGATAATGCAGATATTCGATTAACTCCACTATCAAATAAATTAGGTTTAGCTTCTAAAGAAAGATTAGAAGCTGTAAATAAAAAAGTTGCTTCTGCAGAAAAAGTAGTTGACTTTTTTAAAAATACAAGTGTTGAGCCAACAGAAATAAACAACTATTTGGAGTCTATTAACTCTGCTCCTATTAATCAAAAGGTTCGCTACTTTAATGTGCTTTCTCGTCCTAATGTTTCTATTGCTGATATGGCAAAGAATTCAGTTTCACTAAATGAGTTTTTAAAAGACACTCGTTCAGATGCAATTGAAGAGGCAGAAAACGAAATGAAGTATTCTGGTTATATCGATAAAGAAAAGGAGAATGCTGAAAAGATGGCTCGATTAGATAATTATGTAATTGGGGAAGATTTTGATTTTACGAAACTAGCAAGCTTAGGTGCAGAAGCAAAAGAAAAATTTAGAAAATTAAGGCCAAGAACAGTTGGACAAGCAAGTAGAATTAGTGGAGTAAACCCAAGTGATATTTCAATTTTATTAGTTCATTTAGGAAAATAGTATGACACAAAACAAAAAAATACTTTATATATCAATATCAGTAGCTTTATTACTTATAGGATATTTTGTTTTCAGAGTAATTAAAAAGTCTAACCCTAATCCTGATTTTACAGTTGGGCAGGTTTTGGATTCTTTAAACGGTGTATATGTTTATTACAATGGAAGTTTAGAAAATATTGAAGATGAAAATGTTTCTAAAGATGGATATAAACTTGGATTAAAACACCATAGCGAAGAGTTTGTTAAGAGGTATTATTACGAAAAGTATAAACATAAAATGCCAAACGTTGCTGGAAATCCAGAAGAGTTTTTTGATCCTAAAATTGCAGATGGCGAAGTAAATCCAAAAAGAGATTTATTACAATTTACAAATCCAAGTTTTAGCTTGCCAGCTGTAGGAGATATTTTAATAATAAAAAAGAACAAAGATTTTTTGCATGGTCATGTGGCAATTGTTTCAAATGTTTATGACGGAGCTTTGGAAGTTATTCAACAGAATCCAGGACCATTTAAAAGTTCACGTGCCCTGTTTGGTTATGGCGATTTTGGAAATAAATATAAAATTGATGATAAAGATGTTTTAGGATGGCTTAGAATTAAAGATGCTGCTAAAACGGATTCTGTCTCCGTTATTAAGGATAAATAAATGTTCCACGTGGAACGATAGATATGGAAGAAGTAACAAAATGTTTAGTATGCGGTTCAACTGAGTTTGTTCCATTTATAGTTTGTAAAGATCATACGGTAACAAAAGAAGATTTTCAAATACAATCTTGTAAGTCTTGTGGATTTAAGTTCACCTCCCCTCGCCCATCCGAAAGTGAAATATTTAAGTATTATAAATCTGAAGATTATATTTCACACACCAATACTAAAACAGGTTTAATACATCGCTTGTATCACTGGGTTCGTTCTTATACTCTTATTAAGAAACTACAATTAGTAATGCACCATTCTGTTAAGAAGGGAACTATCCTTGATTTTGGATGTGGTGTTGGAGCTTTCCTTTCTGTTTGTAAAAAGAATGGTTGGAACACTTTCGGTATTGAGCCCGATCCAGATGCACGTAAAGTTGCAAAGGATACAAATGATATTTCATCAGCCTCTTCTATCTCTGATTTTGATTCTAGTTTTCCTAATGAAAAATTCGACGCTATTACGATGTGGCATGTTTTAGAACATATACATGATACCGATGCATTCTTTAGTTTTATTTCTAAACGATTAAACGATAAGGGGGCTTTATTAATTGCTGTCCCTAATTGCTCATCTTACGACGCAAAAAAGTATGGCGAGTTTTGGGCAGCATATGATGTGCCTCGTCATTTATATCATTTTACACCAAAGGATATAAAGACTTTGTTTGAGTCAAAAGGATACAAACAAGTTAAAGTGCTTCCTATGATATTTGACTCCTATTATGTATCGATGTTAAGTGAAAAGTGTAAACACGGTAAAATATCTTATTTCAAAGCTTTCTTTACCGGACTTCGTTCCAACCTTAAAGCAAACAAAACGGGACTAGAATTCTCCTCACAAATATATATTTTCAAGAAGCGATAAACTTGTTCCACGTGAAACAAAACAAAGGCTCGGAATTACTCCGAGCCTTTTGTGTTTAATCATTAAATTAATGCTATAGGTGAAAACGTAAATATGGGTTTTATACTTTGTTATTGCTAGTGCAGTCGAGAAATAGACATTGCAGAGTTCCTCGTGTTGTGATTTGATTCTTGCTTACTATTTGTTTATTATTGCATAATTAAGTTCCACGTGAAACATTGATTTCCGAAGTACGCTTTGAGTGCCTCAGGGTACATAGACTTAAGTATTAGATATGGAAAGATATATTGTAATTCGTTGGCTGAGGCTTTCGAAGCCAACATAACGAAAGTACCCTTCGAGAACCTTAGGGTACAATTAGAATGAAAAACATTTGTTAGAGAAATAGAATTGTGAAGTGTTGGCTGAGGCTCTCGAAGCCAACAGATGGTTAATTAAAACTCCATCTCACTCCAAGGAATAATTTTATTCCTTGTACAGGGGCATAATTATAACTGGGATCAAAGGTAAATCCATTAGGGTTGTTCTCCCCTATCTTCTTATCAAAGGGATCTTCCGGACGAAGGATGGGATTCTTAGGAACAAAGTTTAAAAGGTTCTTTGCCCCGCCGTATACCTCCAGTTCATTCTTAAACTTACGGCTTAGTTGTAAATTAACTAAGGCAAACCAAGGAGACATTTCTGGTCTGAAATCATTTGGCACTACAGGCAAATACATAGGCCCTTTCCAGTTGCTGCTTAAATCACAAACAAGTTTAATTTTAGGAATAGTATAACTCACTACTATTGTACCTGAATACATCGGGGCAAATTGTTGTGTTCTTCTGACCAGGTTTCCAAGTGTGTCATTTTCCTTTTGGAATACGTCCATAATGGTAACTCCCGTTTTTATCTTTAGTCCTTTGGTAAAGTTTAAGTCTAAGTTCAAAGTTGTTCCACGTGAAACAGCAAAGCCTTTTAGGTTATCGTAAATTATCTGCTGAGCATTTGTTGTGTAGTCGGCAACAATCTTATTAGTAAAGTAGGTGTAGAATAAACTAGCATCTACTTCTATAAATCCTTTCTTATGGAAGTATTGTTTGGTGTAGTTTAAGTTTCCATTCCAGGATTGTTCGGGTTTTAATTCTTCGGTTATAACAACCTTTCTTGCCCCAGTTAAAGCTGCATGATCTTCGGTAAACAAATTCACAACCCTATAGCCATTTCCTCCGCTAAGGCGAATAGTGTTTAGTTTATTTGGTTGCCATTTAAAACTTAAACGGGGAGTAAATATACTTCCATGCTCATTATGGAAATCGTATCGTAAACCAATAAGGGTTGTGAGCTTTTCTTTAAGGCGTATTTCATCTTGAATAAATATGCCTGGCAAAATAGTTTGCAAAGGTGCATTTGTTTGGCTTATAGAATCGCCTTGACTTGTTCCTGGAGTATTATCATCATAATGAATAAAACGAAACGGTAGGCCCATTAATAAATCGTGCTGCTTTAGTTTCTTATCCCAGCGCAATTGCGTAAAGCCTGTATGCTGCTGTGCAAAGTATTTAGTTGTTCCATAATAACTATCCTGTTGATGGAAGTTGTAAGAGTAATCAAGGGTAACATTTTGTTTAGCAAATGGCAACTCCCATTTGCCTATTGCCTCTACTCGGTTGGTAGTTATACTTTCTCCATAAATACTATCGCCTCCTCTAAATTGTTTTGTCCAGTTTCGTTCTCCTCCCCATCGGTCTTCCAATAAATATCTAAAGGCTATACTTACTGTGCGCTGTGGTTTGTAGGCAAAATTTATTTTATTAAAAATCGAAAATCTTTTTTGTAAAGTAATATCAGTGAAGTTATCATTGTTGATATCGTGTACTTTATCAAACCAAAACCCGTTTAAAGCGAGTAGGGCAGAAACCTTACCTTTTTCTCCCTTTGTTGATATATCCATGTTGTATTCACCTAATCCAGTTGCAGAAAGATCTGTATAGAATTTTGGTACAGAAAAAGCATCCTTCGTGATGATGTTAATTAGTCCACCCACAGCTTCGCTGCCGTATAGGGTGGAAGCTGGACCCTTAACAACTTCTATCCTTTTTATCATGCTGTTTGGAATTCCCGATAAACCATACACAGTTGCTAAAGAAGAAACAATTGGCATCCCATCAATAAGCACCATGGTGTATGGTCCCTCCATACCGTTAATGTGTATATCTCCGGTGTTACATACATTACAATTTAATTGTGGCTGAACTCCATTAACAATGCTCAGCGCTTCAAAAATACTGGGAGTAGGATTTTTCTTGAAATAATTTGCGGTATAAACCTCTACTGGAATTGGGCTATCCAATTTGCTTGTTTCTTTTTGCGTACCGCTAATTACAACCTCGTTTAGAGTGGATTCGGTTTTCAACAGATAAAAGTCGATTACAAGGCTGTTAGAATCGCTTATTTCGATTGTTTTTTCCTGGCTCAAGTAACCAAGTAAACTAACAACAAGTTTATAGCTTCCGCTTTTTAGTGCTGTTAATTCATATGCCCCGTTTTCTTTACTTAAAGTTCCAATACCTAATTCGGGTATACCAATATTTGCAAAGGCAATCTTACCTTCTTCACAACTAATTTTACCTACGACTTTCCCGGTTTGCGAATAGCCTAAAAATGCTGAGCAAATAAATAGAAAAACAAAAAATTTATTTAAAATCATAATGCAAATATATGAATAGTTAGATTAATCTAACAAATATATTTTATTAATAAACACAATAAACAACCATATATTTAATTTTTATCTTTTCAATATTCGCTTTACCTTAGCCATCATGAATTCTCTTACCGAAGAAAACTACTTAAAAGCCTTATTTAATCTTTCGCAAGAGAATGGGGAAGTAAGCGTAAATGAGCTGAGTAAACACCTGCAAATAAAAATGCCAACGGTTACCAGTATGATGAAAAAACTGGGCGAAAAAAAGTTAGTTCATTACGAAAGCTACAAGCCATTAAAACTTACTGATAAGGGCAGGAGGGAAGCAGGTTTAATTATCCGCAAACACCGCCTTACCGAAATGTTTCTTGTGGAACGTATGAGTTTTGGTTGGGAACAAGTGCACGAAATTGCAGAACAAATAGAACACATTCATTCTCCTGAGTTTTTCGAGAAAATGGACGAATTACTCGGTTATCCAAAGTTTGATCCACACGGTTCACCTATTCCAGATAAAACAGGTAAAATGGAGTGGATACACTTTAGTAAATTAAGCGATTGCAAAGTAGGAGATACATTAAAACTTTCGGGTGTTACTAATTCATCAGGTGATTTTCTTAAGTTTTTAAATACACGCGAATTAAAGCTGGGTATTAAAATAAAGATTAAATCCATTGAAAAATTTGATGGAAGTATGGAAGTAACCTACGGTAAACGCAGCTCAGAACACTTAAGTGGCTTGGTATGCGAACGTTTATTAGTTGAAAAAGAATAAATCAAAACAAATTATATGCGCGTATTTTCTCTTTTAGCTTTAGTGTCTATTCTGCTTATTACATCCTGCTCAAGCGATCCTTCGGATAAGGAAATAGTAACAGCAAAAAAAGACTCTATTGTTGATTCAATTGCTGTTCAACAAGAAATTATTGAGTCAAACCCTGCATTGGATAGTTTAACTAATTTGTTTTCTAAAACAGAAGTTTTGCCTTTTAGCATCGAAGCAAAAAACATAGAGAAAATAAAGCTGGGCAAAAAATTGAAAAGCAAAGAAGTAAACATGCTTACTCAATCTATTGTAAAAAACGATTTGTTTATGGATGTTGAGTATGCAGTAGAAAAATTCAATACTATCGATTCAGTTAAAGCAGCGGGGCATTATGAAGAGTGGCAAAATGGGTTGGATTTAGGTGCAGTAAAATTTTCGGAAGCATATTGTATTTCTCAAATAAAAACAGGAGAAAATTCTTCTTTACTTTTTTGGATGCTTGATTACAGCACTGTGGAAGCTTGTCCTTATTCATATTCAAAAACTATTTATGCAACAGCAATTTATAAAAACAAAATCACCGAAACCATTGTGTTTGCAGAGCAAACGGGTGGGGGAGACGCGCCAATAAGTTTTGATGGCGCATTAAACGGAACACTTACAATTGACGCTAAAATCATTCTAAGTTTAAGAAACGAATTAGATTCGGATGAACCAAAGATTGAAATTACAGAAGGCAATTACGAAATTGAATTAAAAGAGGGAAAGTTCATTTTTACAAAAGAAGAAAAGAAAAAGCCGCGATTTGTAAAGAAGAAAAATTAGAATGAATAAATTGAAAAATATATTATTTTCATTTTTCTTGTTATCGAGTTGTTTTGTTTTTGCACAAAACAATGAGATAGATTCATTACTAAAAGAAACAAAACTAGCTAAAACCGATTCGGGAAAGTTTAATGCGTTTATGGCATTAGGAAATTACTTTCAGGGTGATATAAATGATACAGCACTTTATTTTCATACACAAGCAAGTACCTTTGCCGAGAGTAAAAAATTGTATTTACAACAAGGGCAAGCGCTAAGAGCTACAGGAGTAGATTTGTATTATGAAGGCCTTTACGACTCTGCTCTTACAAAATACACATCAGCATTAATTGTTTGCGATAAAGCGCTAAAATCAGAAAAAGACAGTATAAAACAAATTAAATTAAAATTTCTAAAGTCGAGCGTGTTAGGCAATTTTGGTTCGGCATATTATGCAAAATCCGAATACCCAAAAGCAATCGAATACTATTTTAAAGCATTAGTGATTGGAGATGAAATAAAAAGTAAAAGATTACAAGCTTTTAATTTAGGAAACATTGGTGTTATTTATAGCGATATAGATGAAAAACAAAAAGGATTACGATTTAATATTAAAGCATTGCTAATAAATGTAGAATTAAAAAGTAGAAGGGCTCAAGGAATAAACCATGGAAACATCGGCATTGGTTATGCTGCTATTGCAGATTCATTGTTTGAAGCTAGTAAAGACAGTACTCAATACTTGATTTATTATAAAAAAGCACTATTACATTATAAAGCAGCTCAAGCAATTGACGTTGAATTAGGGAACAAACGAGGACAAGCGGCTAATCTTGTAAACCTTGGAAACATTCAAAAAAAGACAGAACAATACGCTCAAGCATTAAACTATTATTTTGAAAGCGAACGGTTAAGCGAAGAGATTGGAGATAAAAGAAACTTGTATAACTGTTACACAGACATAGGAATTATTTATTTGTTGCAAGGGAAATATGAACTTGCAGAAAAATATTTACTAAAAGCAATTGCTTTAGCAAAGGAATTAAACTCATTAGAAATAATAGGAAATTTAAATATGAGTTTATATGAATTGTACGAAAAAAAGGGGCAGAAGGAAAAAGCATTTTATCATTACAAGGAATACATCACTTATAAAGATAGCATTAGCAATGAAGAGAATACAAAAAAGCTAATTCAGCAACAAATGCAATATGATTATGATAAAAAACAAGGATTAGTTAAAGCGGAGCAAGAAAAAAAGGATGCGATAGCAAAAGAGGAAAAACAAAAGCAAAAGACAGTTTTGTTACTAGTTATGGTTGTTTTGCTTATAGTAATTGTGTTTGCTGTTTTTATGGTTAATAGATACAAGGTAACACAGAAACAAAAATTACTGATAGAAATAAAAGAAAAAGAAACTCACGAACAAAAACTACTAATAGAAGAAAAACACAAAGAAATAACCGATAGTATAAATTATGCCGAACGTATACAACGAAGTTTATTAGCAGGAAAAGAATTATTGGAAGAGCATTTGAGTGATTATTTTATATTGTTTTTACCAAAGGATGTTGTGAGTGGTGATTTTTATTGGGCGGCTTCGACCCTTCGAGAGCCTCAGGGCTCAGCCACCAATGAGAATAAATTTATTTTGTGTACTGCAGATAGTACAGGACATGGAGTTCCAGGTGCAATTATGAGTATTTTAAATATTTCTTGTTTAGAAAAATCGGTACAAGCAGAAAAACTGACCGAGCCTGCAGCAATATTAAATCATACACGAAAACTGATTATAGACACCTTAAAAAAAGACGGAACAAAAGAAGGTGGAAAAGACGGAATGGATTGCAGTGTTTGTGTGTTTGATTTTGAAAGTAAAACCTTAGATGTAAGTGCAGCTCATAATCCAGTTTGGATTGCAAGAAAGGACGCACTAATTGAAATTAAAGCAGATAAAATGCCAGTTGGAAAACACGATAAAGATCAAGTCCCATTTACACAACAAACAATTCAATTAGAGAAAAACGATGTTGTATTTACACTTACAGATGGTTTTCCCGATCAGTTTGGTGGTTCACAAGGAAAGAAATTTATGAGTAAAAATTTGAAGCAATTACTTTTTGCTAATTCGAGTTTACCAATGCTTGAACAAAAACAAAAACTGGAAACAGCTTTTAATGAGTGGAAAGGAAACAATGAACAGGTTGACGATGTAACGATTATTGGAATTAGGATTTAAAATGAAAAACAGCTTACTGATTTTTATTTGTTGTTTTAATGCATTGTTCGCTAATGCCAACGATGGCTCTTTCTACGCATCTGGCAACAATCTTATTCCGTTGCAAGAAACAGAAATTTCATTAAAGAAAGAATTGCTTTGTTTTTATGTGCGCGATTTTGAATGGATGGGAGTAGATGTAAATTTTGAATTTTATAACCCAGGTACGGAAAAAAAATTAACAGTTGGTTTTGTTACTCCGCCTGCTGATGGAGATGTTACAGATGCGCAAATGCAACATCCTTCTATTACTGATTTTATTGTAATTGTAAATGGTGTAGAGTTAGAATATAAAATACAGAAGATGAAAGAAACATCTTTCTCCTCTAAAACAAAAATTGACGGAAATGATTTTGTGTATTATTTTGATGTGATATTTAAACCCGGCTTAAATACTATAAAACATACTTACAGCTACAAAGCAGGAAGCTCTGTTGAATTGCAACGCACCTTCGATTATCAAATAACAACAGGCAAACGCTGGGCAAATAAACAAATAGATGATTTTGAATTACAAGTGCATTTAGACCCAGGAATTTTTTATGTTCCTTCCACTTTTTGGAAAGACAAACGTGCTATTGATTGGAAAATTATTGGCAAAGGAACAATTAAAAAGACTTCTGAATCACTTTTTACTCCAGGATTTGAATTGAGTAATAAAATTAAAATGGTGCATTTAAACAGCGGTTATTTAAGTTTTAAAGCTAAAAACTTTGCCCCTGATTATGATATAAGTATTGGTGAACATGGCTGGCATAGCTGGGCAACAAAATGGTGTAAAAACCAAAAGACTTGTATGAATTACGAAGAACTTTCAGCCATTGCAAAATATTGTTCCTTACAACCTTACCCACCCGACTCTACAACAGCGGAAGAACTAAACTTAACACAACTCGGCATACTTCGTAATTACGCATATGCATTGCGTGGTGTAGTTTTTAAAAACAAAACCTATTCAAATTTTTACTCTCAATTTTTTTGGTACACCCCCGACCCAACAATTAAAGCAGAAGAGGTAAAACTAAAATACGCAGAGAATAAATTTATTGCGCAGATAAAGTATTTGGAAGGGAAGAGAAAGTAAAATCAATGTGTTTTATAACCTAATTCAATCCCAAAGGAAACGTTTACTAAAAACATATTTCTGTCAAAACTTTTTATTGTTCCTAATGCGGGGTTACTTGTATCATCTAATTTTCGTTTACCATATAAGTAGCTAATAGATGTGGAAAGAAAGAAATTACCATTAAAATGTTTTTTACTAAAATCCCAATAAAAATCACCACCAATACCTCCACCATTTATTAATGCTGATTGATGAGTACGCCCAGCTTGTTCTTTTGAAGAAGTTACATTGTCAACGGTAAAGTATTTATTATTGTACCACCAAGTTCTTTGTATTAATAACAAACGCGAATGAACATTTCTATTTTCGTTTAATTTTAAAATAATATGATTGTTAATGCCTTGAAAGAAAAAGAAATCATTTGGCAAAAATAGATAGGCTGTATTAATTGGAAAAGTATAAGTAGGCCTATATTCCCAATGATATCTTGGTTTATTTACTCCAAAATAAACACCAACAGAGCGAGTAGGTAATTGAAAAGGAACAATACCGAAACGCACATATTTATTAGTATCGGTGTTTGAAAATGATTGAGCATTCACTTTTTGCATAAAAACAAAAAGCAACAGGAGAATAGATAATTTTATTTTACTCAATAAATCCATTGTTTCTAAAGTAATCTATAATTGCCTCAGTCATTAATTTATTTTGTTGTTTGCCTTCTAGGTGTGGTATGGTTTCTTTAATGTTCCAGTGTGGCCAACCATCTTCATCTCTGCCTGCAAATTCGTAAAAGCCATAAGGTTCTAATAAAGTACAAATAGCAATGTGCATTACTGCAAGCTTATCATCTTTCTTAAACTTTTTATAACCCATGCCCAGCTCTTGCACACCAATTAAAAAAAGGATTCCATCTATTTGCGGTTCTTCGCCATATAGTTCTTTTAGTTTTTTCGAAACTAAACTCCAATCACTTTCTTTCTTTTCTTGCACGGGATTATGTCTTATCTTTACGAGGTGCAAGTTACGATTAAATTGAGAAGCAATTAATGGAACAAAGATATTTTATAGCCATTGTTCCACATGAAAAACTGTGCGATGAAATTGTAGCCATCAAACAAGATTTTGCTGATATATACAATAGCAAAGGCGCTCTGCGTTCACCCGCGCACATTACCCTGCACATGCCTTTTTTATGGAAAGAAGAAAAGGAAGAAAAATTACTAAACGAATTAACAGCTTTTAAATTTGACACAAGTAATTTTGATATTACACTAAATAATTTTTCTCGTTTTGGTGAGCGTGTTATTTTTATTGATGTTGAGAAAAATGAAACATTGACACAACTGCAAAAACAATTGGTGCGTCACGTGAAACAATTACTGAACTTGTTTAATCAGGATGAAGATTTGCGCGGATTTCATCCGCACATAACAGTTGCTTTTAGAGATTTAAAAAAGGAGCAATTTAAAAAAGCGTGGCAGGTATATAAAGAAAAAGAATTTAAAGCAGCATTTAATTGCGCAGCTTTTGCATTGTTAAAACACGATGGCAAGCGCTGGAACGTTTATAAAACATTTCCCCTGCATGCATAGTAAATCAAAACATACAGCCTTTATTAAACAAGAAGCAAAACGCTTAGGTTTTGATTATTGCGGTATTTCAAAAGCTGATTTTTTAGCAAAAGAAGCCCCGCGATTAGAGAAATGGCTAAACAACAACATGCATGGCGAAATGAAGTACATGGAAAATCATTTCGATAAACGTTTAGATCCACGTTTGTTGGTTGAAGGCTCTAAATCTGTTATTTCATTATTGTTAAATTATTTTCCGGCACAACAGCAAAACCCCGATGCGCCAAAAATTTCGAAGTATGCCTATGGAAACGATTACCACGATGTAATTAAAGCAAAGTGTAAAGAGTTTTTAGAACGCATGCAAGAAGAAATTGGCGAAGTTAATGGAAGGTGTTTTGTTGATTCTGCCCCTGTATTAGATAAAGTCTGGGCAGCAAAAAGTGGATTAGGTTGGATTGGAAAAAATGCAAACCTCATTAACAAAGGCAGTGGTTCTTTTTATTTTATTGCAGAAATTATTTGTGATGTTGAATTGGAATACGATTCGCCAATAAAAGATTTTTGTGGCACCTGCACCAAATGCCTTGATGCCTGCCCCACACAAGCTATTGTTTCTCCATACGTTGTAGATGGCAGTAAATGCATTTCGTATCTTACAATTGAGCTAAAAGAAAATATTCCAACATCATTTAAAAACAAAATGGACGATTGGGTTTTTGGTTGCGATGTGTGTCAGGATGTTTGTCCATGGAACAGCTTTAGTAAACCACACAACGAACCTTTGTTTGAAAACAAAAATGGTTTGTTAGATTGGGACAAAAACCAATGGCAAGAAATTACTGAGGAAACATTTAAAAAAGTGTTTTCTAAAAGTGCTGTGAAAAGAACGAAGTATAATGGGCTTTTGAGGAATGTGAAGTTTATACAAAAAGAGTAATCACGGTAAACAAGTCTCGATATATTTGAATTACGCACGGCGTAATTCAAACACTCGACCTGACATAGTGCATAGTACAAATTAGTTCGAAGAACTAAGAGCCAAAACAGATGTCAGGTCGAGTGTTTTTTGTTGGCGACGAGATTAACAATGTTTATAAACTTTTAAAAGCCAACAAAAAATGTATCGAGACACCCCCTTGCCGAATGGAAATTTAAGCCTATCTTTGGCAGTCCCATTTTTTGAAAAATTATGCAAGAAGCAGAAGGCTTGGTTCAATCCCAGCAAACAGTTGAGCCAAAAAAATTATATCCTTATCAGCAAAAAGCTGTTGATGAGATTTTTTCAAAATTGGTAGACCTTCCTCCTAACAGTAATGTATTGTTTCAATTACCTACAGGTGGTGGTAAAACAATCATATTTGCCGAGATTGCAAATCGTTATATTGAGCAATACAAAAAGAAAGTATTGATTCTTACACATCGTATAGAACTTTCAAAACAAACATCTGACGTGCTTGCAGAGAAAGGCATTAAGAACATGGTGGTAAATAGTTCAGTAAAAAATTTACCAAAGGACGACGAAAACAATTGTTACACAGCTTTAGTAGAAACATTAAATAACCGCTTACAAGAAAACGATAATTTTTTAGAAGGGATTGGATTAGTAATTGTGGATGAGGCACATTATAATTCATTCCGTAAAATATTCCATCATTTCGAAGACATTAATATTTTAGGTGTTACTGCAACACCGTTAAGCAGCAATAAAAAACTTCCTTTGCGCGATACTTACAATGATATTATCATTGGAGAAAGCATTAACAACTTAATAGCAAATGGTTATTTGTGCGAATCAACAACCTATAGTTATGATGTAAATTTAAGTACGCTTAAAATTGGTTCAACTGGCGAGTTTACTGTTGGTTCATCAGAATTGCTTTACAGCTCGGCAATGATGCAAAGCAAGTTAATTGATGCGTATGAAGAAGTTGCAAAGGGAACAAAAACACTAATTTTTAATAGTGGTATTTTATCTAGTAGATCAGTTTGTGAAATGTTTAAGAGAAAGAATTATCCAGTAAAACATTTGGATAGTACTTTCACAGATAGAGAGCGTGCAGAAGTATTAGATTGGTTTAGAAATACGCCAAACGGAATTTTAACATCAGTAAGTATTTTAACTACAGGCTTTGATGAGCCAGGAGTTGAAACCATTATGTTAAATCGTGCAACAAAATCACTTACACTTTATCATCAAATGATTGGTCGTGGTTCACGTGTGTTGCCTCATAAAAAGAATTTTAATATTATTGACTTAGGAAATAATGCACGCCGTTTTGGTTTGTGGCAAATTCCTGTTGATTGGAAACATGTATTTATTGCCCCTCAAATGTATCTTGAAAATAGATACAAAGATGAGTGGGATTTTGAAATGGAGAACGATTATGAAATGCCTGAAGAGATTAAGCAGCGTTTCTTAAGTTCATCCATGGAAGCATTTATTGTGCGCGATCATTACATGAGGTGCATTAAAAAAGGCTTACGTCCACAATCCGTTTTAGAAGATTCATTAGAAGATCATTTCCTTAGAATACGCGAAAACTCAGGTGATTTGGAGGAGGCATTTGAATTATTCTCATTATTGGGAGAAGAAAAAAAATACCGTATCCGCCAGTTTTGCAAATGCATTAATGCAACTGATAATTACGCTGAATGGCAAATTCAAACTTACAACAGTAAATTAAGAAGAAGATTAATTTCTTGGTTTGCAGTGTTGGGCGATGATGAACAAGGAGAAGATTAATTCTTTTTCGAACTCACCATTAAATAAGCTTTTATCAACTCATCTAAATCTCCGTTTAATACACCTTCTGCATCCGTAATTTTTAATTCGCTACGCACATCGTTTACCATTTTATATGGATGTAAAACATAAGAACGAATTTGTGAACCCCACTCTATTTTCATTTTACTGTCTTCAACCGAATCTTTAATAGCCATGCGCTTACGCATTTCTATTTCATACAATTGCGATTTTAGCATGTTCATAGCACGTTCGCGGTTTCCTAATTGTGAGCGTTCTATTTGGCAAACAACAATAATTCCTGTTGGTTTATGAGTTAATTGTACTTTGGTTTCTACCTTGTTTACATTTTGTCCACCTGCTCCGCCCGAGCGAGATGTATGCATTTCTATGTCTGCAGGATTGATATTGATTTCAATAGTATCATCAACTACAGGATACACATAAACAGATGCAAAAGATGTATGGCGTTTTGCATTTGAATCAAACGGACTAATACGAACTAAGCGATGCACGCCGTTTTCAGCTTTTAAATAGCCGTAAGCAAATTCACCTTCTATTTGTAAGGAGCAAGATTTAATACCAGCAACATCACCCTCGTTTAAATCTAATTGGGTAACCTTATATCCTTTTTTCTCGCCCCACATGGTATACATACGCATGAGCATACTTGCCCAGTCGCAGCTTTCGGTACCACCTGCCCCAGCATTAATTTCTAAAATACAGTTTAATGTATCTTCTTTACTTCGAAGCATGTTTTTGAATTCCAAATCTTCCATTTTTTTGAAAGCGGTATCAAACGCAGCTTGCACTTCTTCTTCGGTAGCTTCACCTTCTTTAAAAAACTCGTGTAGAGTAGACAAATCATCTACACTGCTCTGCAAATCAGTAAATGCAGTGGTCCATGTTTTTTTTTGCTGAATTTTTTTTAGGATTTCCTCCGCTTTTTTAGCGTCGTTCCAAAAGTTGGGATCGTGGGTTTTTTCCTCTTCTTCTTCAATATCTTTTAGCTTGCTATCGTAGTCAAAGATGCCCCCTCAACGCACTTGTGCGCTCCAACACTTCACGTAATTGGTCTGTAGTAAACATGGGGCAAAGATAATAAAAAACACAAACAAAAACCCCTTGTGAATTTCACAAAGGGTTAAAGAAAAGAGGATTACTTAGTATATCTCAAAACTATACCTGAAGAAGAAACAGGAACATTTAATGTTTTGTTCATCGACTCTGTTCCAATAAAAATTCCATCACATGGCTCTATTTCTTTTTTCTTGATTTTCTTTTTAGTTTTTTCAACTAAGCCATTAACAATGCGTTCTAAATCATCACCAGTATTGTTCATTTGCCCAATACCAAAATTATTTATTTCCACCGTTTCCCCTTTTGTGCTTGCTTGCACTGGTGTTGAGTAAATAAACACATCGATACCATCCACTTTTTGTGCTTTGCCCATTGATTTGGCGTACGTGTTGGTTTTGTATTTTACAAGTGTTGCTTTATTTGCTTTGTCAATAATAATGGCATCAAAGTCTTTGGTTTGTTTAGCCGCTTTTGATGCAAGAGTGACAATTTTATCCATTCCAAATTCTGAATCGCCTGCTTTTTTAAATACTTTTTCTTTTACATCGTCAACTTCAACGTATTCATTCATTGGTATCGCGCGAATAAATACAGGTTTGCCAAGTGATGAATCGGCGTAACACGGCGTAATGTATTCATCACCTTTGATAGTTATTGTTTTTGGGATAAAACTGCAAAGTAAAATAACACTAAATACAGTTGCTAAAATTGATTTTGTTTTCATAGTAATTTTCTTTTTAATTTGTTTTACAAAGGTGTTTATTTGAGAAACGAAACGATATAGTGCATATGCACTAATTTGTAGTTTTATTTTTCTTTGGTCTTACTAAACTTATTCCAACAACCATATTCATAAAAGTTCGTGGCCCAAAAATTTTAGATTTTGCAGCTACATATCCTGGACGGGCTCCAAGTTCTAAACAATACGAAACAGCAATTCCATTTGTTTTTTTGTATTGATAACCCATTCTCCAACCAATATCTTTTGTGCGATCGGCTTTTACAGTTATTGAATAGTTTTTTGAAGTGTTGATGTTTTCAAAATTCCAACCACCAACAAGTATATCTGCATAAAATGTTTGAAAAGCTCTGTTTCCTTTTTTACCGTATCCGCTATAAACTTTTTCAACGTTGGTGATTCTTCTTTTACTTAAACCAATTGAGAAAATGTATGATTTACCTTGCGTATATGCTTTTGTTCCTGGCTCAATATTTACAGCGCTTGTAGTGTATGTTGTAGTTGTCGGAGTTATTATAGTATCAGGTTCATTTGAAACATAAGTAAAGGCTTTGTTTGCATCATTGCTTCCTAAATCAATTGGAGTATTAATAAAATTCATCCCTATTTTTAAACCTAGCACACGTTTAACGTTTCCAACTTCGCCAGTAGATGTTGTAGTTGTAGTTCTTACATTGCCACTTGTAGAGGATGTTTGACTTAACCTAATACTTAAGCTTTCTCTTTTTATTGTAGTTCTTAAATGAAAAGTAAGCGAGGGTTCAAAACATTTGTATTTGCTGATTCCTTCACTTGGATGCATATACTCATCTGTATTATAAGCCTTAAGAAGTTGATCAGAATACCTTGCCGAGCGAAATTTTAAATCAAGAGATAAAAAGCGTTTAAACATAATTTCTGTTCGCCAACCTATACCTACTGATGTGTTTGTGCCATAAGCTTCAGTATAAATTGGGTCGACGTGAAAAGTAAGAGGCCTTATTTTTTCAACATCATCATCTTGCCCAAAAACGTTAAGAGAAAAGGCAAATAAAAGGAGTGCAATAATCTTTTTCATAAAAATAATTTTATTGCAAAGATTGGAAGCCTGCACTATGCTAGAAATAGTGCATTTGCACTAAATTACACCAATTTGTTTTTTAGTGCAATCTTCACTGCATCTACTTTAGAAGTTACATGCAGTTTTTGGTAGATGCTTGAAATTTGATTACGAACAGTGTTCGGACTAACAATTAATTTTTCTGCAATTTCTTTGTAGTCTAATCCTTCTACCATTCCTTTTAAAACTTCTATTTCTCTTGGAGTTAAATTACTCGAATTTGTAGGTTCAGTAGTAGTTTGCGGTGACGAGCAAAGTAATCGCAATGCTTTTCGAGCAATAGCAGGACTCATGGGTACAGTTCTAAATTCTTTTACTTGTTTAATAAAAGTGATTATGTTTTCAGAGCTTTCGTCTTTTAATAAGTAACCAGATGCACCAGCCTTAACCGCTTCAAATATTTTTTCATCTTCATCAAAAACAGTAAGCATTAAAAACTCAATAGCAGGATAAATTTGTTTAGCGTCTCTAACGGTATCAATGCCGTTTTTTTCTGGCATATCAATATCCATTAAAACAATTTCGGGATGTTCTGTAGATTTAAGTTCTTTCATTTTCTCCAAAAATTCTTCTCCATTTTGTGAAGTAAACAAAACCTCAATTTCACCCGAATAAGTAAGCTCACGAGTACGCTCCGTTCTCATGATTCGTTTATCATCAACTATAGCTATTTTTATCATGCAGCTAAATAACTTAACTTATTCTTTTTGTGTAATAGTGCAAACGCACTATCTTAATACTTTAATTCTATTCTTGTTCCTTCGTTTATTTTCGAAAGTATACTTACTTCAGCATTTATTTTACTCATCCTTGCTTTAATGTTTCTTAAGCCATATGATTCTTCTTTTTCTGTTTCAGTAAAGCCAACACCATTGTCTTCTGTAATAATACCAAGTTTAGTTTTTTTATCAGAAATAAATGTAATACTAACCTTTGTTGCTTTACTATGTTTATTAATGTTGTTTATTATTTCTTGACAGCATCTATACAAGGCAAGTACATCTTCATTAGGAATAATGTATTCTTCGGTAATTGTATCTGTTATAACACATTCGCATAACAAATGCTTTTTAATGTAAACCTTAAGTTTATCGCAAAAATCGAAATTGCTAATACTCTTTGCGTTCAGTGTCCATAATGTTTCACGCAAACCGCTCATTACTTCTTGTGCAGAGGTTTTTAATAAACTCAATTCTTTTTTACTTTCTTCATTTAAGTTTTGATGATGAAGCAACCAATCAATTTTTACGCTAATAAAACTTACCGAAGACCCCACGTTGTCGTGTAACTCTGCAGCCATTCGGTTTCTTTCTTTTTCTTTTGTTTCAACCTCTTTTTGTTGAAGTAAATTTTCTTGTTTTATCTTTTCAATTTCAGCTTCAATTTTTTGTTTTTGTTTTATACGAATGTAAATGATTAATCCAATAAGCAGCATAGCAACAAGAGCAACGCTGAAAATAATTTTAGTATAAAATGATTTCTGTTTTTGTTCGTTTATTTCTGATGTTTGAAGTTTTAATTGAAGGTCTTTTTTTTCGACTTCATACTTTTGTTGTAATTCAGTTACTGCTAATTGTGTTTGTATACCTATTGCAGAATCTTTTAGAAGATTAAACTCACGTAATTCTTTAGTAGCTTGTTCGTGATTTCCTGCAAGTTCGTTTATTAATGCTCTTTTCTTTTTGATTTCGGCTAATGCAAACACATCTTCTTCTTTCTTAAAAAACGCTTCTGCAAGTTCAACAGATTTAAAAGCATTTTCAAAATCATTTAAGTGTGCATATATACCTGCAATATTGCCTACTACAACTGCTTCCCCATGTTTATCACCAAATTTGGATTTTAATTTTGCGGCTTCTAAGCCCAAGGCAAGAGCTTTTTTATAATTCTTTTTTTCTGTTTCGTTAGCGGAAATATTAGTCAGTACTGTTGCAAGGTCATTTTCTGAACCAATTTCTCTATATAATTTTTCAGCTTTATAATAATATAGAATTTCTTTATCAATTAAATTTTGATTGTTGTATACAACACCAAGTGAATTGTATTGATTCGCCTCACCTTTTTTATTTCCTAATGCATTATACATTTTTGCGGATTGTTCTAAATAAACAATAGCTTCTTTGTACTTCTTTAATCTAACGCACACGTTTCCTAAATTTCCTGATGAAGAAGCAATAGCGGTTTTATTATTGTTTCTCTCGGCAGCTTTTAAGGCAAGTAAATCGTTTGAGTAAGCCTGATCATAATTACCTAATCTTTCATATAACAGCCCTAAGTTTACGAACGCCTTTGTTTGCATTAGGGTATCGTTTTGTTGTTTTGCATTTTTTAATAAAGTGTCTAAATAAAACACCCCTACATTACTTTCACCTAAATAATAATGGCTTAATCCAAGCATGTTGTATGCTGTAAGTTTTTGCCTTGGTTTATTAAGTTGCGCTGCAAGACTTAATAGTTCTTTTGCGCCTCTTTTTCCAGTTTGTGGGTCATCGACTAAAGTTGCTTTTAAAAATTTTTCGAGTGAATCAGCTTTTTTGCCATTATCCTGTATGCTTAATAGCTCATTTAATTTTGAATTGTATTTTCCGTTTTGTGCATATAATTTGCCTATGCTTAATGTGCAAAACAAAAAAAGGATTAATGTTAAGTAATGACGCATATCAGTGGTTTACAGAACGAAGTTATAATTTTTGCTCGAATTTGTAATAAATCCCAAAAAACGAGGAATTAACCAATAATTTCACCCAAATTCCCTATATTTGATGCTCATTTTTAAAAGCATTAAATATGGCAACGCTAACACAACAAGTAACAGATATTAAACCGGTATTAGCCGCTTTAGGTCTTAAAGAAATAAACGATGGTTGTTCTACAGGAACAAATGATTTCGCTTCTGGCGATATCATCGAATCATATAGTCCGGTTGACGGAAAATTAATTGCAAAAGTAAAAACTGCTACTAAAGCAGATTATGAAAAAGCAATGACAGCTGCAGAAGCTGCATTTTTAGAGTGGAGACACGTTCCTGCACCAAAGCGTGGAGAAATGGTTCGCCAATTTGGAAATAAACTGCGTGAGAAAAAACAAGAATTAGGAATGCTTGTTTCTTACGAAATGGGAAAATCATTACAAGAAGGTTTAGGAGAAGTACAAGAGATGATTGACATTTGCGATTTCGCAGTTGGTCTTTCTCGTCAACTATACGGTTTAACAATGCACAGCGAGCGTGCTGATCACAGAATGTACGAGCAATACCATCCATTAGGAATCATTGGCATTATTTCTTCATTCAATTTCCCAGTTGCTGTATGGAGCTGGAACACAGCATTAGCTTGGGTTTGTGGAGATGTTTGTATTTGGAAATCATCACCAAAAACGCCTTTATGTTCAATTGCATCACAAAAAATTTGGGCAGAAGTAGCAAAAGAAAATAATTTACCAGAAGGTATTTCTTGTTTAATTAACGGCAAAGGAATTGGAGAATATATTTCAACTGATAAGCGTATTCCATTAGTATCTGCAACTGGTTCAACTCGTATGGGTCGTGAAGTAGGTATTAAATTAGCTGAGCGTTTTGGTCGTGGATTATTAGAGTTAGGTGGAAACAATGCAATCATTGTTACTCCAAATGCTGATATTCCTAACGCAATTCCTGCAATCGTTTTTGGTGCTGTGGGAACAGCGGGGCAACGTTGTACAACTACTCGTCGTTTAATTATTCACGAAAGTATTTACGATGGTTTAAAAGAAAAATTAGTGAATGCATTTAAACAATTACGTATTGGTAATCCTTTAGATCAACACAACCATGTTGGACCACTAATTGATAAAGATGCAGTTAAAGATTATTTAAATGCAATCGAAAAATTAAAACAACAAGGCGGAACAATGATTGTTGAAGGTGGTGTGTTAGAAGGTGAAGGTTACGAAAGCGGATGCTACGTAAAGCCTGCTATTGCTGAAGCTCATTCACAATATGAAATTGTTAAGCATGAAACATTTGCTCCAATTTTATATTTAATGAAATACAAAACAATTGAAGAAGCAATTGCATTACAAAATGATGTGCCACAAGGTTTATCAAGCTCTATCATGACAACAAACATGCGTGAATCAGAAAAATTCTTATCATGCGCAGGTTCTGATTGTGGTATTGCAAACGTAAACATTGGTACTTCAGGTGCTGAAATTGGTGGTGCATTTGGTGGAGATAAAGAAACAGGTGGCGGACGTGAGTCAGGTTCTGATTCATGGAAAATCTACATGCGTCGTCAAACAAATACAATTAACTATGGCACCAAGCTGCCATTAGCGCAAGGAATTAAATTCGAATTATAAATAACAGAGTAATAACTAAAAGGCTGTAAACAGCCAAACAACACACCATGACAATTGGAAAAAACACGGTAGTTTCTGTAAACTACCACCTAAGCTCAAAGTTTGAGGATGAAGCAGAAGAGTTAGTAGAACAAACATCAACAGATAAACCTTTTGTATTCTTATATGGTGCAGGTGGTATTATTCCAACATTTGAAAAAGAATTAGCTGGAAAAAAAGCAGGAGATAAATTTGATTTCAAAGTAAAATCTGCTGATGGTTACGGAGATTATAACGAAGAATATGTTGCAGAAATTCCTAAAGAAGCTTTTTTAGTAGAAGGAACTTTTGATGAAACACAAATTGCAGTTGGTGCTGAGGTTCCAATGATGGATGCTGAAGGAAATCAAATGTACGGTTTGGTTTTAGAGGTTGCAGAAAAGCATGTTGCAATGGATTTCAATCATCCTTTAGCTGGACACGATTTACATTTCGTTGGCGAAGTGTTAGATGTGCGCCAAGCTACAGCAGAAGAAGTAAGCCACGGTCACGTTCATGGTGAGCATGGTCATCATCATTAATAGAAATCTTTAATGATAAATATTAAAAGCGCCCCGAATACTCGGGGCGCTTTTTTTGTTACCACTTACAAAGTTATATGTACCACTTGTTAAGTTGAATAACCATTCATACAAAACAACATTTATCTTGCAACGAAATTTAAGATTATGAAAAGAATATTATTTGTTTTAGTTTTATTAATAGCTCAGCTAACAATAAAGGCGCAGCTTGCGCATGATTCATTATTAATTGGAGGAACAAATTGGGGAGCTACCACAAACATAAAAGATGTTCTCTATGATAACGCTGGAAACATTTGGATTGCTTATTCCAACGCAAACTCAATGCAATCAGGTTTAAAAAAATATGACGGAGTAAACTGGACACAATATCAATCTTCAAATTCAGGGTTACCAAATAATTTAGTTAGTTCAGTTGTACAGGATTCATCTAATAATTATTGGATTGGTACAAGAGCAGGTTTAGCTAAATTTGATGGAAGCACTTGGACGATATTTAATAAATTAAATTCTGGAATCGCATCGGATACAATAAACTCGATTTTAATAGAGGAAGATACTTTGTGGATTGCAACACAAAGAGGAATAAGTAAATTTTTTAATAATACTTGGGTAACATACAATAACCAAACAAGTAGTCTTTATCCTGAAGACACATATTCTTTATTAAAACATAATGATTCTTTATATATAGGTAAAAACAATGGCATTTCTGTGTTATCTAATGGTATTATTACAAACTTTAATCAAGCAGTTCCATTTGGAGTACCGAATTATAATTTTGTTAATCAAATAATATACAATCAACATTTTGGAATTGTATTTTGCAATAGAAACGAAATATACCAATTAAAAAATGGTCAATATAATTTGATTGGAGATGTTTTGGGTCTATGTTTAGGTTCTATCAATGCTCAATCAGGCACGACGTTTTATAAATCAATCCAAAACGGTATGAATGGAGATTTATTGGTAAACAACAGAGGAGTTATATTAAGTTATAATTCTCAACAGTATGGATCAATTTATTTGCAACCAGGCTATTTAAATTATAATCTTGCTAGTTTTTTTGATTGTGAGAACAATAAATTTATTTCTTTAAAAACAGTTGGAACGTCGAAATATTTACTTTCAATAAGTGCAAACATAATTCCAGCAGCAAACCAAAATTTGTTGCATGCAGACAACTACTGCAGACAGAGCGAATTGAGTATAAATCAAGTAAGAGCAAGAATGTTGCCTTTAGGCGATATGTTTTGGGACGTGAATTCAAACGCTAAATATGAAGTTCCAAAAGGAAGTGGTTCAATGGCAACGTTTGCTGGTAGTATATGGATAGGAGGAAAAGTTAATAATCAATTAAGAACTGCATGTCAGACTTATCGCCAAAATGGAGTGGATTTTTGGCCTGGCCCATTAGATACAACTGACGCCCAAAATCCACAAGGAGTGCAAGGAGGAAAAATCATTAGAGTAAATCGTTTTGATATAGAAAATTTTATTTACAATTTTAATCAAGGCAATGTACAGTCTGGAAATTACGTGCCTTCTACAGGTATTATGTTTTGGCCCGCTCACGATACGGCTAATTTCTCTAGAAACACCGCTCCTTTTGTTGATCTAAATAATAATGGAATTTATGACCCATTAATTGGCGGAGACTATCCAAAAATAAAAGGCGACCAGGAATTATATAATATATATAATGACGCAAGTGGACAGCATATGGAAAGTCGATGCAATGGAGCAATGGGTATAGAAATTCATCAGAGTTCATATGCATACACCTGCGATGAAATTGCAGATAGTATGAGTGTTTTAAATTATACTACTTTTTATGAGTTCGAAATTATAAACAGAAGCGACACCTTAATTGATAGTATGTATGTGAGTTTTTGGAATGATGTTGATTTAGGAAATTATATTGATGATTATATTGGTTGTAATGTAAATGAGAATTATGCATACGTTTATAATGGAGATGCTTATGATGATGATGGTGGACCTGTTATAGGATATCACGAATATTTACCTTGTTTTAGTACTGCAGTTTTACAAAGCCCAAAAGCAATTTTAAATGATGGAAAAGATAATAATCATAATGGTTTTGTTGATGAGCAAAATGAAGATGTAGGAATGTCTTCGCTAATAGCGTATAATAATACGGGCGACGCAATAACAGGAAACCCTGTTTCTTCAAGCCCCGAACATTATTATAATTATATGCAAGGAAAATGGAAAGATGGAAGCCCAATGAAATATGGTGGTAATGGAGTAAATGGAATTACTTCTACTACTTATCAATTTCCTGGAACATCAGACCCAATTGGTTATGGGGTAGGTGGAACAACTAGCAACCCAAATCCTCAACCAGTATGGACAGAAACTACAGCAGGAAATACTCCTGGCGATAGAAGATTTTTAATTGGCTCAGGGCCTTTTCAATTAGCCGCAAAGGATACTACAAAAATTGTTTATGCAATGGTATTTACAATTGATAGTACTGTAACTGGAGATGTAAATCACAATGTAATTAAAAGCGCTAGCGATGTAAGAAGAATTAAAAATTGGTACAACAACAATAATTTTCCTTCATGCTTGGACGTTTCAAGTGTAAGCGTGAAGGAATTAAAATCAAACGAATTATCAGTAAACGTTTATCCAAATCCTACCTCGGGCTTAATTACTATAGAAACAGAAGATTTTAGTAATTCAACTAAATTAGTAATAACCGATTTATTAGGAAAGACTTTAGTTAGTAAACAAATGAATTCGAACAAGGAAATAATTAACATGAGTCAATACGAATCAGGAATTTATTTTATTAAGGTGTATGATAATTTAAAGCAAAAAACAATTAAGGTTATTAAGTCATAAATAAAATGGACAACATTAAAAAATAAGTTGATGGATTTATCATTTATCCCGATTGTATCAAGCAGTCGGGATTTTTGTTTGTTATACTTTGGAGAGTTAAGATTAACATAAAAGGGATTAAGCATGAGGAAAACGCGCTAAATCGGTTGAATTAATTTGTTTTGGTTTTCTTAAAATAAATGTTAAATTTGTTAAACAAGCATTTATGAGAAAACGAATACTTAGTTTACTTCTTGTTTTAAATTTCATTCTTGGGTACGGGCAATCAGTCTCTTTATGTCCATTTGTAAACGCAGGTGCAGATGTTACTATTTGTAACGGACAATGCACTAAACTTGTTGCTGATGGGTACTCTAATAACGCAACAAATACTTACGCCATAGTTCCAATTGCATACTCGCCTTTTTCATATACTGGAACACAAATATTAAATAGTATTGATGATCAATGGTCGGCAAAGACTAATATTGGTTTTAATTTTAATTATTATGGTATAAACTATAATAAATTTATAGTTGGATCAAATGGCCAAATAACTTTTGATACTTCTAAAGCAAGTCTTGGTGAACCCTGGATTATAACAAGTCCAATACCAAATGTTACAAATGGTAAAAACACAATTTCTGTTTGTTATCGTGATATAAATCCAGCAACAGGAGGCACAATAAAATATCAAGTAATTGGTTCACCTCCATGCAGAGCATTAGTTGTTAGTTGGATTAACATACCATTATTTAGTGTTGGTTGTGATAGTCTTACTGCCTCAACATTTCAGGCTGTATTATATGAAACTTCAAACAAAATAGAAGTGTATATTCAAAATAGCCCATCTTGTATTAATTGGAACGGAGGTTATGGTATTATTGGTATTCAAGATTCATCAGGGACAATTGGAGTATCTACTCCGCCTAGAAATTATCCTGCAGCTTGGTCTGCAATTAATGAAGCATGGAGATTTACGCCATCAGGCCCGTCTTCTTACGTAATAACTTGGTCAGATACAAGTGGTGTAATTGGAACTGGAAATGAAATAACTGTTTGCCCCGATTCAACTATGCAATACACGTCAACACTTGTTGTTACAAATCCAGATGCTTCAACATTTACTTTTGTCGATTCATTAATTGTAAATGTAAATCAAAACAACAGTTCAACACCTTCAATAAATGTAAATTCTGCATCCATTTGTTTTGGTTCATCAGCAACATTAAGCGCAACAGGCGGATCGGTTTATAGTTGGGCACCATCTTACGGATTAAATATTAATAATGATTCAATTGTAATAGCAAATCCTCCAGTAACAACAACTTATACCGTAACAGCATCCAACGGGAGCTGTGCTGATACAGCGATTGCTATTGTTACAGTTAATCAACCGGGGCAAGCAGCTATAACGGTAAGCGATATTAATATTTGTTTGGGAGATTCCTCTACATTAACAGCAAGCGGAGGTAATACTTTTACCTGGGCCCCAGCATTAACATTAGACACTATAGCTGGAACAACAGTAGTTGCAACACCAACCATAACTACAACTTATACTTTAACAAGTTTAACAACTGGTTGTACAGGAAGCAGTCAGGCAACAAAAGTTGTTTATGTTGTTAAGCCAATTACATCAGGAACAATAACTCCTACACCTCCTACTTGCCAAGGAACATGCACTGCAGATGCTGCACTGGTGCTTACAGGAGGAAGTAACTCAACAAATGATGTTACTTGGAGCAATGGAGATTCATTACCTACACTACTAAATGTTTGCCCTGGAACTTATTATGTTAGTGTTACAAATTCAATTTGCCCCTCAGTGTATAATGATAGCATAACACTTGTTGATTTACCTGTTTTAGTAGCTAACACAACGGTAGTTGATAATGTTTGTTCAAATAATGGTGTTGGAAGCATACAAGTTAGTGCAACAGGCGGGGCAGGAAGTCCATATACATTTGCACTTAATGCGGGAGCATATTCAACCGTAAACAATTTTACTAATCTAACAGCCGCAACCTATACTGTAAAAGCTCGAGATAAAAATGCATGTGTAATTACATTAAATGTGCCTGTATCACAAGCAGCTAATAATGCACCTTCATTGTTTGTTAACTCTGATACTATTTGTTTAGGAAGTTCTGCAAATTTAATATGCGGAGGAGCTAATACATATACCTGGTTGCCAACAACAGCATTAAGCGCAGCTACAGGACCATCAGTTGTTTCTACACCAAATACAAGTATTACTTATACCATTACAGGAAGAGATGCAAGTAATTGTAGTGCAACAACAACATCTTCTATTTTAGTTATGACTTCATACACAGAGTTTCCTGATGGAAGTTCGGTTTGTATTAAGCCAGCGGTTAATGTAACAATTTACAATTCCTTTTCTCCAAATGGAGATGGACTAAATGACGCCTTTATAATAGATGATATAGAAAGATTTAATCCTAACCACGTTTATATTTATAATCGATGGGGGCAATTGGTTTGGGATAAAGCTAATTATGATAACATAAAAGTTGTTTGGGATGGAAAAGATAACGGAGGAAATATACTTGCACCTGGAACCTATTTTTATATAATAGAATTAAATGGATTAAAAACAGCGAAGAGTTGGGTTGAATTAATAAAGTAAAAAAATGTTGAACAAAGTATTTGCAAAATATAAATCGTTTAAGCTAACTATGGTTGCTTGTATGGTTGCGTTTGCAAGTTTTTCGCAACAAGACCCGCAGTATAGTCAATACATGTTTAACCAGTTGGTTATTAATCCTGCTTATGCTGGTAGCAGAGATGCAATTAGCTCGGTAATTGATTTGCGCCAACAATGGCTTTCCATGCCCGGCGCACCAACTACCGCAAATATATCTGCTCATTCGCCTTTAAAAATGGAAAGCATTGGATTAGGAGGACATTTGGTTCATGACAGAATTGGCCCAACAGCATCAACGTCTGCTTACGGTGATTTTGCTTATCGATTAAAATTTGCGAATAGCTCTCTTTCATTTGGTTTATCAGCAGGAATTGTAAATTTAAATTTCAGAACTTCGGAAATGAAATTTAAAAACCAGGGCGAGGTTTTCGAAAACCAATACCCAGGAGCAAAAACAGTATTTGATGCGGGCGCAGGTGTATATTATAAAACAAAACGATTTTATATTGGAGCTTCAGCAACGCATTTAACAAGTCCAGTTGTATACGACCAAAATGTAGTAACAACAAATTTTCCTGCAACAAAAGTATATTTTAATTTAAAGCCTCATGTTTTTATAACGAGTGGTTATGCTTTTTCTATTAACGACAATTGCATTATTAATCCTTCCGTTTTAGTTAAGGCTATAAAGAGTAGTGATTTAAAACCTTCGGTGGATATTAATTGCAATGTATTACTAAAAAATTGTATTTGGCTGGGAGCTTCATATAAAGTAAAATATGGATTTTCGGCATTAGCACAATATTATATAAACGAAAATTTTAAAATAGGTTATTGTTATGAGTTTGGTCTTAATAGAATAGGAACAAACGGCGGTTCAACACACGAAATAATGTTTGGGTATGATTTAAAATTGTATAAAAACAAAACCCTTTCCCCACGCCAACTTTTTTTATGAGAAGTAGTTTAGCATTGTATAATTTGAAGTTTGGAATTAAAAGAATACTACTTTTAACTGTGTTGCTGTTTATAGCAGTTTCTTTGAATGCTCAATATAATAAAGGCTTGGTGTTTTATGAGCAATTTAATTACTATAAGGCAATTGATAAATTCAAAAAAGTAAAGGAAACAAATAAAGACTTTATAAACGCGCAAATAAAAATTGCAGATAGCTATAGAATGGTACGCGATTTCGAAAAATCTGCAGCTCATTATAAAGCCGCTATTTCTTTAGGTGTTACGGATGCTACCGTACATTATAATTATGGAAGTGTATTAAAGAGTATAAATAATTATGACGAAGCTGTAAAAGAAATACATGTTTATATCAAAGAGAATCCAACAGATAAGAGAGCAAGTAATGCAGCAAATATTTATCAAATAATGGAAGAGGCACTTAACAGGCCTAACGAGTATTTTGTTAAGAACCTAAAAAGCATCAACACTAGTAAATCCGAATTTTGCCCCGTTGCTTATGATAAGGGAATTGTATTCGTTGCTGTACAAAAAAACGATTTAAGTTCTCCTGATTTATTTCCAGGAAAAAAGATTCCTTATTTAAATGTTTATTATTCTGAAATAAAGAACGATACTATGTTTGCGCAGGCATCTTCCTTTTCAAGTAAAATAAACGGAGAATTTCACGAAGGACCAATTGCATTTTCGCAAGACTTAAACCTTGCTTTTCTTACACAATCAGGAGGTAAAAAAACAAGCACAAAAGCATCTCAAACAAACAAACCGAAAATTGTGTCTTTTGTAAAAAACAAAAAATCCTGGACAACAAAAACCGTTTTACCATTTGTTAATTCAGAGTATAGCTATGCACACCCTTCTTTATCTGCTGATGGAAAGTTTTTGTTTTTCTCAAGCGATATGCCTGGTGGTTTTGGTGGTATGGATTTGTGGATGTCGAAAAAGGAGGGAGAAACGTGGACTGAGCCAGTTAATTTAGGCGCAGGAGTTAATACCGCTGGCAACGAAGAATTTCCTTATATAAGGAAGGATAATAGATTGTTTTTCTCTTCAGATGGCTTACCAGGCTTTGGTGGCCTTGATATATTTAGTGCACAATTAAGAAATGTAAATTGGAAGTTAATCAGGAACGAAGGTGTAGGTATTAATAGTGCGGGAGATGACTTTGGAATTAATTTTGTTGATGAAGAAAAAGGTTATTTTTCTTCAAACCGAATGGACGGCTTAGGAGAAGATGATATTTATAGTTTTGTTTTTAAATCATCTTTTATATGTGTAGAAGGAAATGTTTATTTAGCTAAAAATAAAACCGAACCATTAAAAAACGCTAAGGTTATTTTAGAAGACATTAATGGAAATGATTTAGATACTTTAATTACAACTGAAACAGGTTATTTTAATTTTTCGAATTTGGAGGCAGGGAACTACTCTGTAAATGTACAAGAAGACGACACCAATTTACCCAACATAAGAAAATACTATTATGCAGAAAAAGATGGGACGGTTACACGAGTAACATCAATAAATGTATTAGGAGATAAATTTGTGTTTATGAATTTACCTAGCGACGGTAAACCTTTGCAGGAAATAGAAGAAAGTGATGTAAATTTATTTGGAACATTTGTTAGCGGAAAAGACCCATCGAATCCAATTGCAAATGCGCAAGTAATTTTATATGATTCGGATGGAAAAATAGTTGACAAAACAACAACCAATTGTTTTGGTTCTTTTGGATTTAAAAACAAATTGCCAAGCAATGGATTTAAAATGGAATTGATAATTCCTGATGATAATAATTTGCCAGAGGGAACACCAATTATTTTAACGAACAAAAACGGAAAAGCAATAAAAGAGTTCTTATCAACTTTAGCAAAGCGATATAAACTAGACCAATTATCTGCTGAACAAGCAGAGATGAAGGAAATGTATGTAGATGACACTGAGCTTTTAATGGATGTAAGTGGTAAACTATTAAACCCGAAAAAGGAATGTATTACAGGGGCAAAAGTAAATTTACTAAACAAGAGCGGAGAAACAATACAAACAACGCAAACAGACAAAACCGGAAAGTTTAATTTTCAACGATTAAAGCCGAATGGTGATTATAGTTTGTTTTTGGATGAAAACGATGCCGCATTAAATGGTTACGACCATGTTTATTTAACAACAGCAGAAGGTGTAATGGTAAAAAAGATGGTGAAGGAATTTAAAAAAGGATTTAAGTATAATGTGTTGTCAAATGAAGATGCTTTACTAAAAGATTTTTATGTTGATGATCCTTGGTTAAATGTAATTAATTTTGATAAAAAGGAAATAACGATTGCTGAACATGTTTATTATAACACAGGAGAGTATAAACCAGATGACGCTGCAAAAAAAATCTTTGATAAAATAATTTTGATTCTAAAAAACGACCCAACAATTTCAGTAGAAATTGGCTCGCACACAGATGCGAATGGAAACGATGCTGCAAACATGACCTTATCAAAAAAACGTTCTCAAAGCAGCGCAGATTATTTTATTTCGCATGGTATAGCTGCAAAACGAGTAAAAGGAATTGGATACGGAGAAACTCGTTTGATAAATAAATGTTCAAATAAGGTTGAATGTACCGAGGAAGAACACAAACAAAACCGAAGAACCGATTTTAGGATATTTAAGTTGGAGTAAACCAAATATCTAGTTAGAGGCGTTTTTAAGTTTTTCAATCATTTCAGGATAAGCTTTTAGGTTTTTGATATAAGTTGAACTCTTCATTTTTTGACATGCTTTTCAATTGAAGTTGCTTGTTTAAAAGATTCACATTCAATAGACAGAAAAAGTGCCCAATCATTTGCCTTTGCGGTAAAGCGATGGTCACCATAAGAACCATCATTATGTTTTAAAATCCTTTCATCTAAGTCACTTTGTGTAACTCCAGTATAAAAGCGATTAAGTTTTTTGCTAAATATAATGTAACAGGCTATCATGTATAAAAACAAAAAAGCCACTCATTTGAGTGGCTTCTGTGGTCCCACTTGGAATCGAACCAAGCACCTACTGATTATGAGTCAGTTGCTCTAACCGAATGAGCTATAGGACCGATTAGGGAATGCAAATTTAGAATTAATTTGCTTTATTGCAAAAATCTTAATTAGAAAGGGTAAATTTACGGTCCAAATAGCTCGGTAATGCAAAAAATACAGAATTATATTAATGGCGAACTAGTTGCCCCTGTTGGCGGCCAGTATATAGATAACATAGATCCTTCAAGAGGAAAAGTTTATTCACTTATTCCTGATTCGGACGAAAAAGATGTTGAAATTGCTATAAAAGCAGCGAAAGCGGCATTTCCTTCTTGGTCAGTTACGCCTAAAGATGTTCGTGCAGCCTATATTATGAAGATAGCAGATTTGATAGACGCTAATTTGGAGCGTTTAGCAAAAGCAGAATCCTTGGATAATGGAAAACCTTTGCATTTATCCAAAACAGTTGATATTCCTCGTGCTGCAGCTAATTTCCGTTTTTATGGAACAGGCATTATGCATTACTCTGCGCAATCACACAGTATGGAAGACAGTGCGGTAAATTATACACTTCGCCAACCAGTTGGTGTTGCAGGTTGTATTTCTCCTTGGAACTTGCCCCTGTATTTATTTAGCTGGAAAATAGCACCGGCTTTAGCTGCTGGGTGCACAGTAGTGGCAAAACCATCAGAAGTAACGCCTATGACGGCTTATTTGCTTTCTGAGCTATGTATTGAGGCAGGATTACCGAAAGGTGTTTTAAATATTGTACATGGCTTAGGTCACAAAGTAGGCTCTGCCATTGTTTCTCATAAAGATGTTCCTGTAATTTCTTTTACCGGTGGAACAAAAACAGGTGCAGATATCGCGCGTGTTGCCGCTCCAATGTTTAAGAAAATGTCACTAGAGTTAGGAGGAAAAAATCCGAACATCATATTTGCTGATTGCGATTATGATAAGATGCTTTCTACGACCATGCTTTCATCCTTTGCTAACCAAGGACAAATTTGTTTATGTGGTTCGCGTATTTTTGTTGAGCGTCCTATTTATGAAAAGTTTAAAAATGATTTTGTAGAGAAAACAAAAAAATTAACTGTAGGCGAACCTTTCGGAGAAAAAACAAAAATCGGGGCAGTGGTTTCAAAACCGCACCAGGAAAAGGTTTTATCGTATGTTGAATTGGCAAAAGAAGAAGGCGGAAAAGTTTTATGCGGTGGTCATAAAATAGTGTTAGAAGGTGAGTTTGAAAACGGATATTATATTGCTCCAACAATTATTGAAGGTTTAACTTATGATTGCAGAACAAACCAAGAAGAAATTTTTGGACCTGTTGTAACCATTATGCCTTTTGATACAGAGGAAGAAGTATTGATGTATGCTAACTCAACTATCTATGGTTTAGCATCTACAGTATGGACAGAAAATTTAACCCGTGCACATCGTGTTGCACAAAATTTACATACCGGAATAGTTTGGGTAAACTGCTGGTTGTTGCGTGATTTACGTACGCCTTTCGGTGGCGTTAAATCATCAGGAGTAGGCAGAGAAGGAGGTTTCGAAGCAATAGAGTTCTTTACTGAACCAAAAAATGTTTGTATAAAATTAAAATAGAATTACATGTTAGAAAATAGTAGCAAGACGGATTTAGCGTCACTTGGTGAGTTTGGATTAATAGATCATTTAACAAAACATTTTGAAATTGTAAATGAGTCAAGCATTAAAGGTGTTGGTGATGATGCAGCTGTAATAGAATATTCTGGAAAACAAACATTGGTTTCTACTGATATGTTAGTAGAAGGAGTGCATTTTGATTTGAGTTATGTTCCTTTAAAACATTTGGGCTACAAGGCAGTAACAGTAAACCTTTCGGATATATGCGCTATGAATGCTATGCCGAAACAAATTACCGTTTCTATTGCAGTAAGCTCTCGTTTTCCAGTTGAAGCACTAGAAGAGTTGTATAGCGGAATACAAGCCGCCTGTAATAATTACAAAGTTGATTTAGTTGGTGGTGATACTACAACTTCATTAACAGGATTAATAATTAGCGTTACTGCAATTGGTGAAGCATTAAAAGAAGATATTACGTATCGCAATGGGGCAAACGATAAAGACCTTATTTGTGTAACGGGCGATTTAGGCGGGGCATACATGGGCTTACAATTATTAGAAAGAGAAAAATCGGTATTTAAAGACAATCCAAATCTTCAACCTGATTTAGAAGGTAACGATTATATTTTAGAGCGTCAACTAAAACCAGAAGCGCGTATTGATATTCCTATCTTATTAAAATCATTAGGAGTAAAACCTACATCTATGATTGATGTAAGCGATGGATTAGCTTCTGAATTATTTCATTTGTGTAAACAATCCGATAAAGGTTGTCAGTTGTTCGAAGAAAAAATTCCTATCGATCCAATGACATACGATAGAGCACGTCAGTTTAATTTAGATCCTACCTTGTGTGCATTAAGCGGAGGAGAAGATTACGAATTGCTTTTCACTGTTCCTTTAGCAGATCATGAGAAAATAGCTAATCATCCAGATATCACTATCATTGGCCACATGACACCAAGAAGCGAAGGATTAAATTTAATTACAAAGAATTTAGTTTCTGCACCATTAAAAGCGCAAGGCTGGGATTCTTTTAAGTAGAAAGATTAATTTATTGTAATTGTTTTAGAATAACTAGGAATATTCATATTATTCTCAAAGTATTCTATTAAATATGTACCATTATTAATACTCATTCCTAAATCAAAAGGTAAACTAGGGTTAACAACTGTAAAAAACTGTTCATTTGTAGAGAAATTATATGTTGTGTAAGTTAAATTTGATTGAGCAGTAGGTGTAAACATCCATGGGGAACTATTTGAGAGCATTTTAATTCTTAACTTGAGTGTGAGGCATTTCTTTAATTGACCAGCTAAGCTTTTTCCGCCAGATGGATAAGCCGTAGTGTATAAGTCTAGAATGTTTTGTCCATAATTACTCCAAGATGGATATGTAATCACCGAGTGTGATTGCTGGTAACCACAATTAAGTATGAAATGTTTAATGTGTTTCTCAAACAAAGGAATATTATAATTTATTCCTAATCCACTATAATAGTTAACAATATTGTTTCTAATCACCAATGTGTCTAATAATAATGCATTGTCAAAAAGCGAAGATTTTATGGCACTATTATTTAGTACACCATCTGTCTTAATATCGCTACTAATTGTTGCTAATATTGCAGAAAGTTCACTTTCTGTTCTAAAGCCCTGTAAAATACAAGAAACTGCAAGTAACGCTGCGTTACCTTCTCCAGTTTGAGAAATATCTAAATTCTCTGAGGATTGAATTCCATTTAAAGATATTGAAAATATATTAAGAACTTCTCTTTGAGTAATTGCTTTTGCTGAATCGAAAGATAAGCCAGTACTAATCAGATATTCTACTCTTGGTTTTTCTAAATGAGTTAATAAGTTAACATGCACAGAAGAATTGTTTTCTACTCTAGCTAGGCAATTAAGTGTAATTTGAGAAGCAGAACCTGAACCACAAACTTCATTAAAGAAAAAACCATCGGCACGCAATTGCACAAAAGGAGAATTTAACGATAGGTTATTAATGTTAAAACTTCCTGCATTGTCATCTATTTGAGTGTTAAAAGAACGACCGGTTTGTGATAAACTAGAATCAAGTTCATAAATACTTATGGATGTTCCAATAATGAAAGGACCTTTTTGAGCAGAACCAGAAAAGGAAACTTTTATATTACCGTTAGGACTCGCAGGGTTAACAACTTCCTTATCTTTTTTACATGAAAAGACTATTAGAATTAGTAAAGAAAAGAAAGAATTTTTTTTAAATAAAAAAGCCATTTTAACTAGTATAAAAAATTATAACCTTATTTCTTACTTTTCTCAATCGTTAAACCAATATCCATAATAAATGGAAGAGGATCGATTGCAGGCTGGTCGCCAAAGCGCATGGCTTGTTCAAAGGTAAAAGTATATTTTCCTTTTTGAGGAAACTTAGTGTTCTTCTTAAATAAAATACTGTTGTCCCATAAATCACCCGCACCTTTTCCTAACCAATTTCCTTTTTCATCCGCAAGCAAACACTCCAAAGTATCTGTTTTTAAAGTACCATCAGGGTATTTGGTGTGTAAGTACAAAAACAAATTACGATACATGTATGTATCTGCATTACGCACGTTTATGTAAACATCATGACGGTTTTCGGTGTCTTGTATGTCTGCTTCTAAAACAATTTTATTTGCTTTTTCCCAACCTTTATCTTCAGGAATACTTTTGTATTCGCTAAACACTACATCACTGTTACATGAAAAAAGAAAAAGAGCTACTGCTATATAAAATGCGTATTTCATTTATTCTGTTGGCTTAGGAGGATTATTGTTTGGGTTATTTTGTGGAGGTCTTGGACCTCTGTTTTGATTATTGTGTTTTGGTTTATGCTGCGGTTTACCTTCTCCTTGCGGCTTGTTTTGCTGATTAGGATTAGGCTTGCGCTCACCTTGAGGTTTATTTTGTTGATTTGGATTAGGCTTGCGCTCTAACTTAGGTTTGTTTTCGCCTTGAGGTTTATGTTGTTGATTAGGGTTTGGTTTACGCTCTCCTTGTTGTTGAGGTTTAGCTTCACCTTGCAATTGATTAGGATTTTTAGGCTTGTTATGTTGAGGTCGGTTATTGTTATTTCTGTTACGATTGTTGTTATTGTTTTTATTCTTACTCTTATCAAAACGAGTGATACTATCTTGTCCAACAACGTTTTCGTAATCAGGAACAATTTCTTTTTCGGCAGCTTCAACAACAATAGCAGCAAGCTGATCAGGCGTTTCACCGTTTTTATTTAATTCAATAACACGCTTAACATCATCAACACTTACCGGAATAAAATTATCGTGCTCACCCATATAAGTAAACCACATAATTCTACGGAAGATATCTGTTTTTTGATGGAAGGCAGTTCCCTTTGCCGTTTTTAATTTAAGATTATCGGTTGTAGGAAAATCTTTAATGGCATCTAAATACGAATCTAATTCATAGTTTAAACAGCATTTTAATTTACCGCATTGCCCCGCTAATTTAAGTGGGTTTAATGATAATTGCTGGTAACGTGCTGCAGATGTTGATACCGAACGAAAATCGGTTAACCAAGTTGAACAACACAATTCTCTTCCGCATGAACCAATTGCCCCTAAACGGCTTGCCTCTTGTCGTGCACCAATTTGACGCATTTCAATACGAACTTTAAATTCATCAGCTAATGTTTTAATTAACTGACGGAAATCTACACGTGCATCAGCAGTGTAATAAAAAATTGCTTTTGTTTTATCGCCTTGGTATTCAACATCACTAATCTTCATTTGCAAACCATGTTGTATAGCAAAGGTTCTTGCTTTGTACATGGTTGGCGTTTCAAGTTCTTGCGCTTCTTGCCACTTATCAATATCCGTTTGCTTTGCTTTGCGATATATTTTTTTAATTTCTTCGCTATCCAAAGCAATCTTTTTTTTCTTTAATTGTAAACGAACTACTTCCCCCATTGCCGAAACAACGCCAATATCATGCCCCGGAGAGGATTCAACAGCAATTACATCGCCAACACTAAGAGTTAGGTTATTTACATTTTTAAAAAATTCTTTACGTGAATTTTTAAAACGAACTTCTACTATATCAAAAGGAGCTTGACCCGAAGGCAACTCCATATTAGAAAGCCAATCGAAAACATTGAGTTTATTGCAGCCTCCAGTTGAGCAAGTACCAGTTGCGCTTCCGCAACCCGCTACCTTCTCGTTAGGATCGTTATAATTCCCTCTTCCGTTTGTACTACAACTACTACAGCCCATGATTACATTTATACAAGAACCAAAGATACTAAAATTTGATTGAAAAGCTATTTGCAAAAAGGGAATAAGTTTTTGCCTAACTTATTGTATGTTTGACACTTATTGTGGTTTTAAAGGAAATAAATAAGTCAAAAATGGAGCTTATTATTTTAGCAAGTATTTCCGAGTAAAATTTAAAGCGAAAATGAAAAAAGGTCGAAAGATGTAGACACAAATTCAGTCTAATACTAGCAAATTAATTTTAAATAAAGCGAAGAGTTAAATACTCTTATAATACTCAATTGTTTTTTCTAAACCTTCATTAAATGTAATTACTGGGCTATAACCTAATAATTCATTTGCTTTCGAAATATTTGCTTTCGAGTTTTTTACATCTCCAAAACGCTCACCTCTGTGTGTGGCTTTAGCGTTAGAGTTTAGCGCTTTGCAAATTAAACGATACATTTCATTTACACTTATACTATCTCCACAAGCAATGTTATACACTTTGTTTACTGAGTCTGGATTATCATTTAATAAAGCTCTAATATTAGCCTGCACCGCATTTGCCACAAATGTAAAATCTCTGCTTTGTTCACCATCACCATTAATAAATACTTCTTTGTTGTTGAGTGTAGATTGTATAAATAATGGAATAGCTGCAGCATAAGCTCCTTCAGGGTTTTGGCGCGGACCAAAAATATTAAAATAACGCAAGCCAATAATTTGCATATTGTATGTCGTAGAAAAAATAGCAGCATACTGCTCATCTACTAATTTGCTAACCGCATAAGGTGATAATGGTTTACCAATGCGTTCTTCAACTTTGGGTGATTCGTTAAGGTCGCCATATACGGATGATGAACTAGCATATGAAATACGTTTAATACCAGCATCACGCGCAGCAATTAGCATATTTATAAAACCGGTTGCGTTTACTGCATGAGTTGCTAAAGGGTTTTCTATACTTCTTGGTACCGAACCTAATGCAGCTTGATGAGATAAGTAATCAATTCCTTCACAAGCCTTTTTACAATCATCTAAATTGCGAATATCACCTTGTATAAAATGGAAGTTTTTATGACTAGTAAAAAACTCAATGTTTTTAATATTGCCAGTTGATAAATCATCTAACACAACTACTTTACCAGCACCATGGTGTAATAAATACTCAACAATGTGTGAACCAATAAAGCCCGCAGCACCCGTTACTAAGAATGATAGCTTAGAAATATCTTTTGTGTGAAAAGCGTTTTGATACATTAAGCTGTGTATTGTGAACTATAATATTTTTGATATTCGCCCGAAGTAACATTGTTTAACCACTCTTCGTTTGCTAAATACCAATCAACTGTTTTTTCTAATCCTTCCTCAAATTGTAAACTTGGTTTCCAGCCTAAGTCGTTTTGAAGTTTAGTGCTGTCAATAGCATAACGTAAATCATGACCTGCTCTATCTGTAACAAAAGTGATTAGTTTTTCGTTTGTTCCATCAGCACGGTTTAATTTTTTATCCATTATTTTGCAAAGCAAACGAATAACATCAATGTTTGTCCATTCGTTATGTCCACCAATGTTGTATGTGCTACCAGTAGCTGCATTGTGAAAAATAACATCAATTGCACGTGCATGATCTTCTACAAATAACCAATCACGAACATTTTCACCTTTTCCGTAAATAGGAAGAGGTTTGTTGTTTTTAATATTATTAATACAAAGTGGAATTAGTTTTTCAGGAAAATGAAATGGACCATAGTTATTACTGCAATTAGAAATTACACAAGGCATTTTATAAGTATCATGATAAGCGCGCACAAAATGATCAGAACTTGCTTTAGAAGCAGAATATGGGCTATGCGGATCGTATGCAGTTGTTTCTGTAAACATTCCTGTATCACCTAATGAACCATAAACTTCATCTGTACTTACATGATAAAAACGAGTAAAATTTTTTTCATCCGCTTTAAATAATTCTTTTGCTGCATTTAAAAGATTTACCGTTCCAATTACGTTTGTATAAACAAATTCTAATGGATTTGTAATACTTCTGTCAACATGACTTTCTGCAGCCAAGTGAATTACTGCATTAAACTTTTCTTCAGAAAATAATTTATTTATAAAGGCTGCATCAACAATATCACCTTTTACAAATTTGTAATTGGGTTTATTTTCAATGTCACGAAGGTTTGCAAGGTTACCTGCGTAAGTTAGCTTGTCTAAATTAACGATAGTATAATTAGGATATTTGTTTACCAACAAACGCACCAAGTGCGACCCAATAAAACCTGCACCTCCTGTTACTAATATTTTCATTTGTTATTTTAGATTTAAAAATCTTAATTTAATATTTATAAATAAACATTCAATTTTTACTTTAGTCATCCTGAGCTTGTCGAAGGGAATTAAAGGCTCCAATAGGTCAATCCTTTCATTTTGCCCCTGTACATTCCTTTCACATCAACCAATACTCCTTTTGTTGAAAGAACAGATTTAAAGAATTTTTCATCTAATGTTTTGTATTCTTTATGGTTTACAGCAACAATAACACCATCATAACCTTTACCTTGTTTGTTTAAACCAAAACCGTATTCGTGCATTAACTCTTCGTTATCAGCATGTGGGTCAACAATCTCTACTTTAACACCAAACGATTTTAATTCTTTTACAATATCAGCAACTTTACTGTTTCTAATATCGCTTACATCTTCTTTAAAAGTAGCACCCATTACTAGTACTTTAGATTTGCTTATGTTTTTTCCTGCAGCAATAATTTTTTTAACGGTTGTTTTAGCAACATAAAAACCCATGCTATCATTTACGTATCGTCCGCTATTGATAACACGTGCATGGTATCCTAATGCTTCTGCTTTATAAGTTAAGTAATAAGGGTCAACACCAATGCAATGTCCGCCAACTAAACCTGGGAAAAACTTTAAGAAATTCCATTTAGTACCTGCAGCTTCTAATACATCGTAAGTATTAATTCCTAAACGAGAGAAAATGATTGATAACTCATTCATCAATGCAATGTTTACATCACGTTGTGTGTTTTCAATAATTTTTGCAGCTTCTGCAACTTTAATAGATGAAGCTCTGTGTGTACCAGGTTCAACAATAATTTCGTAAGTTTTAGCAATATTTTCTAAACTTTCTTTATCGCAACCAGAAACTATTTTTAAAATTTTTGTAATCGTATGTTCTTTATCACCTGGGTTAATACGCTCAGGAGAATAACCTACTTTAAAATCTTTTACAAATTTTAATTTCGAGTGTGCTTCTAATACAGGGATACAATCGTCTTCTGTACAACCAGGATAAACGGTTGATTCATATACAACGTAATCACCTTTCTTTAATACTTTACCAACAGTAGTTGAAGCGCCAATTAAAGGTTTTAAATCTGGTAAGTTATGCTCATCAATTGGAGTAGGAACAGCTATGATAAAAAAGTTAGCCTCTTTCAATTCTTCCAACTTGTGAGTAAAAGTAATATCAGCACCTTTAAAATCAGCTTTACCTAATTCGTTACTTGGGTCGATTCCTTTTTTCATCATATTAACACGTTTTTCGTTAATATCGAAACCAATCACTTTTACTTTTTTAGCAAATGCAAGTGCAATAGGTAAACCTACGTAACCAAGACCAATAACCGCAATCTTTGCGTCTTTCTTTAAAATTTTGTCGTAAATATTCATATGTAAATGTTTATTGTTTTTTTAAATTAATTATTTGATTTTAACACAGTGCTTGGTCTCAATTCATAAATACGTTCGATGATATCTACAACTTTTAAACCTTCTAATGCGTTGGTTGTAATTTTATGTTTTCCTTTAATTGTATCCACAACGTTTTCAATAACGCTACTATGATTGTTTGCAGAACCTTTGTAAGCGCCATAATCATTTGCAGGATTAACAGCAGCAAGCTCTGGCATTGTATAATCTTTAATATTACACACATCCACTTGATCCATGTATTGGCCGCCAACCTTAACACTTCCTTTACTTCCAACAATGGTTAAAGAACTTTCTAAGTTTTTATCCCATACAGCAGTGCTGTAGTTAATAGAACCCATTCCGCCTTTTACAAAATCAAAATTTACAAAACCACTGTCTTCAAAATCAGTACTTGATTGGTGATTAAAATCGGCAAACTTTGCTTGAATGTTTTTAATATCACCAAACAACCAATACATAATATCTATCCAATGACTGAACTGTGTAAATAAAGTTCCGCCATCTAAATTTTGTGTGCCTTTCCAATTGCCTGGTTTATAATAACGGTCGTCGCGGTTCCAATAACAGTTTAATTGGACCATGTAAATATCGCCCAAGGTATTATTATCCATTAACTCTTTTAACCAAACACTTGGCGGAGAGTAACGATTTTGCATTACGCAAAAAACAGTTTTATGTTGGTGTAGTGCTTCGTAAATTAATTTTTCGCAATCAGCTTTGCTTAATGCCATTGGTTTTTCAACCACCACATTTTTTCCTGCTTCTAAAGCTTTGTGGGCATGTTCAAAATGTAAGCCATTTGGAGTACACACATTTACTACTTCAATTTCAGGATGTGCAGCAAGCATTTCATCAACCGAGGTATAATATTTTTCAGTAATCGTTTCTAAACCTAATTTATCTTTAGTCAATACATCACACACAGCAACAAGTTCACAATCGTTATTTCTACGAACCATTTCTGCATGGCGTTTACCTATGTGACCTTGACCTATTACAGCGAATTTTATCTTACTCATTTTTATTTCTGGTTGCTGGTTTCTAGTTCCTTTTTAGTTTCGCAATAGTTAGAAACAAGGAACTAGAAACCAGTAATATTTAAACCTTCTTTACAACTCCATTTTCCAATTTATACTTTTCATTGCTTTCTTTACAGATTGCAATTCCATCTTTATCAAATTCTAATTTATTTCCAAACTCGCTCATCCAACCTGTTTGACGTGCAGGGTTACCAACTAACAGTGCATAAGCGGGAACGTGTTTAGTAACAACAGCACCAGCACCAATAAATGCAAACGCGCCAATATTATGTCCGCATACAATGGTTGCATTAGCACCTATACTTGCCCCGCGGCCTACATGTGTTTTTGCATATTCGTTTTTACGATTAACAGCACTGCGTGGATTAATTACATTTGTGAAAACCATTGATGGACCAAGGAATACATCATCATCGCAAGTTACGCCAGTATAAATAGATACATTGTTTTGAACTTTTACATTGCGGCCAAGTGTTACTTCAGGAGAAATAACAACATTTTGACCGATGTTACAATTTTCGCCCAAAACGCAATTAGGCATAATATGAGAGAAATGCCAAATTTTGCTTCCTTTTCCAATTGTACAACCTTCATCAATAAATGCAGATGGATGCGCAAAAAAATCCTTGTTTTCCATAATTAATTAGGGTAACAAAGATAAGAATTTGGGGGAGATAGAGCTTATTTTTAGGGAAAATATGGTTATTTCACCTCTCCAATTTTCTTCTTTAACTCCTCAACAGCTTTTTGCTGTTCAGCTTCTTCTTTTTTCTTAACTTCAATTGCTTTTTTGTTTTCTTCTATTTTATTTTCAGCCTTTTTAATTTTCTCTTTATAATCAACAATATCTTGGTCTAAGTTTTTATTGTCTTTTTCTAAATCTTTTCTTTTATCCACTGTTTTTTCAAATAATTTAGTGGCATCTTTTACTTTTTCTTCTAAATCTTGCTTCACCATTTTAATAGCAAAATCCTTCATAATAACTTTAAAGTAAGCCATTTCCTTTGAGTGAGATGATGAGTTTGCGTATGCCCCGCCTAAATCAAAAGCAGCCATTAAACGCACTTCCCCGTCTTTAGCTAATACAATAGAATATACATCAATTGTGTTAGCGCTAATGGAAGTAAATTTGGTGTTATCAAAAAAGTATTCGTGTTTTTTATCGTTTACATGTTCTGGGTTAAAATCCTTTATTAAATTTTTCCATTCTTTTTCTACCTTGTCTTTATCGCTGTGTTTAAAGGTGGCAACTAATGCGTTTTGTTTTCCGGTTGAAAAACTTTCGCTTGTTTCCGAAATACTAACAGATTGTGAAAAGCCAACTAGACTTATACAAACAAATGATAAAGAGAGTGCAATATTTTTCATGATGTAAATTTTTGTTTCAAAAAGCATTAATTATGCCACATTCAAATATAATAATTTATTCTTCTCCTACATCGGCAACGCCACCTGTTACTATAAATTTCATGGTGTCGCCAGATTTGGCGTCAATTATTTTAATGTGCTGTTTAGGCACAAAAAGCAGTTTGCCTGAAAAGGCGTATGAATGTGGCATGTACACAGCAACTTTGTCTTTTATGTGAAAATCGCTGAGATCTTCATTAGTAATAAAGCCCATTTCTTCAATTTCGGCAGCAGGGTTTGTCATAACTAAAACGGGTTTATTAAATTTCTTTTTGTTACCCACAAAGGCTTGCATAAAATCTTTTACAGGAGAGTAAACATGTTTTATACCAGGTGTATGCTCCAATACTTTCTCAAAAAAAGTAAACACACTTTGAAAAATAAAGGAAGAAGCAAATACACCAATTAGCATTATACTTGCAATAACCATAATAATGATAATGCTTACACTTATAAAATTATCGGCAGGTAAATTTAGTTTTACAAATAATGCACTTAACACCGAATATATTTTCATTAAAATAATAATGGTGATACAGGTAGGAACCAGTACTAGCAATCCTTGTGTAAAGTATCTAAATAATTTCATTTCAAAAATTTGAATAAAAAAAGAAGGCGCATAACTCAATGAATCATGCGCCCGCTAATAATTTAAATTGTATTAAGCAGTTCCTGCTTTTCTAACACCAGTAGTTTTTCTATTACCTGCCGATGTTTTTACTTTTGCGTTATCTTTTTTAGCACCTGCACTTGCAGCAGCAACTTTTTTCTTTTCTTCAGCTGTTAACTTAGGTTTTTTTCCTTCAGTTTCTTCAGCAGTTTCAGCAACTTTTAAGTTATCAGTTTCGTGCAATAAATTATACCAGTTAAAAAGCTTGCGCATGTTAGATACATACACTCTTTCTTTGTCGTAATCAGCTAGTATTTCCGAGAAATAAGCTTCAATTGCTTTATCATCTGCTTTGTGATCTAATGCTTTTCCGCCTTTTTCTTTATCAAAAATCGATTTCATGATTTCAGAAATAGGTTTGTCGCCACTTTCAGCAAACATGCTAATATCTTCTAAAGCACTAATTTTGCTTGAACCAAAAACTGGGAAACGTTTTTTTTCTGTTAAAGATTCAACGATTACACCATTTTTTGAGCTAGCAACAACTTTAAATAAGCCAGCCATGCCATTGATTGAAATAATTCCGCTTAGGTTCATAATATAATTTTAAAGGATTGCAAAAATAACAATTTTTTAGCGCTTTACAAGTTTATTGCTGTCTAGATTTCCATAAATAAATTCCACCTGCAATTACAGCTACAATTGTTACCACTAGGAAGAAAATCTTCCATCCGCTGTAAGGGCGCTCTCCATGAACCTCTCCTGTACGTGCATTAATGGTAAAACGGAATGGTTTATCGCCATAACGATAGGCGCTAATCCAAAGAGGCAATAAAATGTGTTTAAAGGTGATATCGTTGTATTTGGTGTTAACGCTAACAATTTGTTGTTCATCACCTCCAATATCACCTCTAATGGTTTCTTTTATTGGTTCTTCCATTACTTTTTTGGCAACATCAAAACCTTCTTTTACTTCTATTTGATAGCTTTCGGTTTTAAAACCACTTAAAAAGCCTTCATTGTAATTCACTAATTCGGGTAAATCCCATGGCTCTAAACCACGTGTCATTTCATCAGGTAATGCTTTACTTGCGCAAACTAAAATATCATCAAAAGAATTATGCACATAGCCGCTAGCGGGAGTCCACGCTGTTTTGCGAACCTCTCTTTCACTTTCGTTTCCTTCCGAGTCGGTATATGATTCAGTAACATAATAATAGTCACCACGCATACCGCTGTAATCACTACTTGTGTTTGAGTCGTAAGTCCAATACGGCATATACATTCCGTTTAATTTTTCTTTGGAATGTTCTACATAAGCTTTTAAATCGTTTGGTGCAAACCATAAACCACTAACCCATTCTTTAAATAAGCCATCTGCCTTTTTTCTGTCGATTTTAAAAGGCAACATGTATTTGGGTTTAACAATACTTTTTATTGAGCTATTAGCTATAATAAGCGGTGTAGCACAAAAAGGACAATTATCGGAAGTAACATTTGGAGCTAGTGTTGTAGATGCGCCGCACTCGCCACATTTTACAGTACTTATTTGCTGTTCTTCTGAAGCATGTACTTTTTCGGAAAGAAATTTTTCGAAATCAATTTCTTCAGCATTTGCTTTTTCAACTACAATTTCATTATCAGTACCGCAGTACTGACATTTAAGATGTGATGTACCGGGTGTAAAATTTAATGTACCTGCACAATCTTTACACTTAATTTGATTTTTATTTATTTCCGCAGTTTTTTCGTCAAATCCTTCACTCATAATTTTTTTATAATTTAAATTATTACAAATTATTTAATAAAAAAAGTGCTGCACTTACGCACAGCACTTATTAGTTTTATTGATTAGCCAATTGGCGGCGGTGGAGGCGGCATAGCACCAAACAACGCTTGTAACTCAGGAACAGAAGAAGCTGCACCCCAAGCAGGCATACCATTTTTCCAAACCTGTGAGTTTGCATTAAATTGCCCCGTTGCAATCATTGCTTGTAATTGTTGAGGTGTAAATGGACCAGTTTGCGCGCCGTTAACAGCTAAGAAATACTGACTCATTTGTGGCGGCGGTGGTGGAGTATTCATTCCACCCATTTGTTGGTTTTGCATGCCTTGGTTTTGATTGTTCATCATGTTACCCATCATGTTACCCATCATATTTCCCATTCCCATTCCAACACCCATTCCCATTCCTGCTCCACCCATGCCTTCATTACCAGCAGCGGTGTTCATTACATTCATGGTATTCATCTTTGTCCAATTATCACCTTGTTTGTTCATACGAGAGTAAGCAAAAATTTCTTTTTTGATATCCTCTGGCATCGAAACATTTTCAACGTTGAAGTCAGAAATTTGCAAACCTAAAGTCATGAAATAATCATTCAACTTTTCTTTTGCCATATCAGATAATTCATCTAGATTACTAGCGAACTTATCGATTGTAAGATTGCTGCTTGCAGCAATATCAGTAAACTTACGTAATACTTTTGTTTTTAACTGATCAGAAATTTCATCAGTAGTAAAATGTGTATCAGTACCAGCAATTTCTTTTAAGAATAAACCTGCATCGCTTACACGATATGAAAAATTACCAAATGCTCTTACTTCAATCATACCAAAACGCTCATCATCAATTGTGATAGGGTTTTTAGTTCCCCATTTTTGATCAACAAATTGTTTAGTAGAAACGAAATATACATCCGCTTTAAAAGGACTATCAAAACCATATTTCCATCCTTTTAATGTAGCAAGAATTGGCATGTTTTGAGTTTGTAGCGTATGCATTCCTGGTTTAAATACATCTGCTAAAACACCTTCATTTAAAAAAACAGCTTGTTGGCTTTCTCTTACAGTTAGCTTTGCATTGTTTTTAATTTCATGATCTCCATTCTTACGTGGAAATTTCCAAATAATAGTATCATTACTTGAGTCAACCCATTCGATGACGTCAATTAATTCGCTTTTTACAAAATCAAATAATCCCATGTTTAAAAATTTTAAAAGTTTAAGTAAATGTATAAAAAAGGAATTACAAATAAAAGAGAGAAATAAAAAAACCCGCTAATTTTTAGCGGGTTTTGTAAAAATAAAGTTAAATATTATTGTTTAATCAAAAGTTGAGAGGTTTTCCCTGCCTCGTTATGAAGCAAAACGGAGTAAACGCCACTAGAAAGTGTTGAAATATCTACACTATGTTTATCATCATTAAACAATACATTTTCGGTATAAACAATTTTACCTAATGCGTCAATAATTGTTATTGTATGATTTCCTTTTTCTGTAACATTTAAAGTAATGATGTCATTAGCTGGATTTGGAGCAATTGTAAATGCATTTAATTTTTTTACTTCTTTAATTCCAATTAAAGAACTTGGTGACTTAATGTTAGAACGTGTTGTGTTAATAGCCCCACGTGTAGGGTCACAACTTGTTAACCAATCAACCTCAACTTTATATCTTCCGTTTGGATGTGGCGCATTGTCAACCCAAACAGTAACATTAGGGTTAATAGCTCCGTCTAACAATTCCCATTGGTTACCTGCAATTGTTGTATCGCGATAAATTTGATAGAAGTTAACTGTTTGCCCAACGTATAAATTCCAATTTAAATTTACTGTGCCCGTTCCGTTACTAGTTGATAAAAACATCGTTCGGTGATAAGCAGATTTTTGCCCTTCATTACCACAATCATCCACTGCAGTAATTGTATACTCTTCAAAATTAGAATTTGGATTGTAATCTGTTAAAGTATCTAACACATAAGTTTCGTCTTCGTATGCAACTGTTGCAACTAATGTGTCTATTAAAGCACTTACTTTTCTGTACACTCTAAAGCTATCTATATCATTCGTTGCAGGACGAGCCCAATAAATCTCATTATGTAATGATGCAGTGTCAACACTAATAATACAAAGATCAACCATTGGAACTACAATAAATGATAAATTAAAAATGGGTGTACTATCTCTTACCCCACAACTATTAGATGGAATTGCTTGAATAGTAACATTACCTGTAACGCCTGTAAAATCAACAGTTATAGATTCTGTTCCGTTTCCTGAATTAATGACACCAGCACTTAAATTCCAAGCGTAGTTAGTTGCATTTGCAACGCTTGTAAGTGAGAAAGCCTCATTACTAGCAACTGGGCATAAACTAAGAACTGTGTTTCCCGAAATACCACCTGCATTAGCAGGTAAAGGATTAACCGTTAAATTATAATCAACAGAGTCACCTTCACCACAAGTATTTACGCCTTTAACATAAACACGTCCACCTATTTCATTTAAACCGATATCATATGAGTAAGAAGGAGTTCCTGTTGTTACTTGAGAGCCATTTAATAGCGTCCATTCATAAGAAGTTGCGTATGTAATACTTGGTACAGATAAAGAAACATTTTGTTCGCCTTGACAAGCACTTGTTGGACCACTAATTGTTCCAGGCATTACAGGCAAAGGAGATATGTTAATCATTAAATTTGCATTCGAACTTGTACCACAAGAGTTGGATGCATTTACACTTAAATTACCAGGAACAGCATTGGCTAAAAACATAAGTACCGCAGAAGTATTTGATGGATTAGCAACTATGTCGCCGCCTAAAGGAGCAGTCCAGTTATAATTAGTTGCATTAGTTACTGCGGAAATAGAGTAAGCATATTGGTTAGGTGAGTTTGCGCAAATGCCTGTTGTTGTTCCGAAAATCATACCCGGAGTAGCCGGAGCACCTACTACAGTTATAGTTTTACTTGTTGTGTAAAACTGACTTGTAGCATTACTATAAATTCTTAGGTACACAGTGTAAGTTCCAACAGTGTTATAAGTATAGGTAGGATTTTGTAATGTTGATGTATAATTAGGAGAGGAACCATTGTATGTGAAATCCCATTGCCATTGATTTGCACTTATAGATAAATCTGTAAAATCTAATTGTGTTCCAACACAAACTGTACTTGGAGAAACATCGCTTACTGGTGAGTAACTAAAGTTGGCAGCAGGTTGGCAAGATGGATGTGTCCAGTTAGTTGTAAGCATTACAGTATCATGTTTTTCTGGACATGAACTACCTGTATATGAAGTAGTCCAAACGCAATAGTAAGTGTTTGTTCCAGTAAATCCTGAAATAGAAGTGGATGCTGAATTTGAATTTGCAATAAAAGGAGAGGGGCTTCCAATAGGTAACTCCCATGAACCAACATTAGAACCTGATACTGTGTTGGCACTTAAAAACGCTGTTCCACCACATAAATTAAGTTGATCAGCCCCTGCATCAGGTGCTGTAGGATTTGGATCAACTTGCACCGCTCTTGAAGTTGATGTTCCACTTCCACATGAATTAGTTGGAGTAACACTAACAGTATAATTTGAAATGGTAGCTACTGTAGGAGTTGAAACAGTTATGGAGTTTGTGTTTGCACCGCTTGTTATAACACAACCTGGAGGCAAACTCCAAGTATAACCTGCTGCAAAAGTAACTGGTGGAATACTTAAAGTAACATCGGTTCCGCTACAAATTAAAGAAGTGCTAAATCCTGCATTTCCATTAATAGTCATGGTACCAGCAGCAAATGGTTTTGGAGTAACATTTACTGTGTATTGTACAGAAGTAGTAGGAGTTGTTGAGTAACCATCGTTAGCTGTTACTGTAATTACAGAAGTTCCATATTGTCCAGCTGCTGGATAGTAATACATTAAACCGGTTGATGCGCCTGTAGAGTAGCTAATATATAAATTGCCATTAGGAATAAGCGTTTGATTACTAGAAGTTGCACTTAAAGTAACAGATTGTGTTTCTAAAGAAGAACCATCACTGATGTTATCTAAATTAAACATTTGCCATGAAACATCTTGACAAACACTGCCTGAAGTTGCTCCGTTGATTGTAATAGTAGGAGGATAGTTGGCGGTTGAAAAAGAGTAACCACTTCCAGTGTAATAGTTTCTAGAATTATAAGCGTATACCGAGGTTGTAGGGTAAGTTCCATCTGAGTATGCATGTGAATAAACAGAATAAGTAGTTGCAGGCGTTAAATTACTTACAGCAACACTTGTTCCAGTGCTAGAATACACAACATATCCACCGCCTAATAGTGCACCACTTCCAAATGTAGAAGAAGCAGTGTAAGCGTATCCATCCGTAGGATAAGCGTTAGTTCCTGCAGAAGGTCTTAAGTATATTAAGCGCCCATCTGCACCTGTTCCCGAGCTTACATTAATTGTTGCACTTGTATAACTTGGAGTAACAGAATTAACAACAGATGGTGCAGAAGGAGAAGTATCTAACGTTCCAAAAAACTCATTCATTCCTGAATTTATACTTGTATTGTAATAGGTAGTAGTTATTGAAGAGAATATAGGAGTATTTTGATTATACTCGTATACGTAGGCGTAATAAAGCGTGTTTGCGTTAAGACCTGAAATAAACACACTTGTTCCTGTTCCTTCATAAACTATATAGTTGCCTGAGCCAAGACTTGTTCCGCTCCCAAAAGTTGCGCTAGCACTGTAATCAGCAGTGGTTGATAATGGTGGAGTAGCGTTAGGGTTAGAAAATAGATGAACAACTACAATACAACCTTCGCCGTTACCACGTGTCCAACTTATTGTTGCTCCGCTGGTTGTTTTATATGTAATTTGAACATTGGATGCTTGCGTTGTTGGAGGGGAAGTTTGAGAAATAGCAGTTAAACTCAAAACAAATCCAATAGTAAATAGTAATATTCTTTTCATGTTTTTTTATTTCAGTCAACAAATATAATGCTTTTATCTACAGTTGTAACAGGTTTATCGTAGTGATAGAAATCAGCTAAACACTTTAATTGTTTAATTATTAATTACTTATGTTAATTAACAATGTATTCAAAGAAGATTTTCGTTTATTTAACGTATATTTAGTTTAGTAAACGCAATTCTAATCAGAGAATATGAATATTGATTCAGTCATTACATTTCTTGCAGAGTCGATGGAACGTGCATCTACCATAGATGAGTTATGTTGGGATTTGGCAAAAAATTGTATTTCAAAACTAAGCTTTGAAGATTGTGTTATTTACATGTATGATGATAAAAGGGGCAAATTGGTTCAAAAAGCTGCATTTGGCCCAAAAAACCCGGATGGAAAAATTATTATTAATCCCATTGAAATTGCTGTTGGAAAAGGAATTGTTGGTAATGTTGCACTATATGGTGTAACAGAGCTTATAAATGATACTAGCAAAGATTCTCGATATATTGTTGATGATAAAAGGCGGTATTCAGAGCTCACGGTTCCAATAAAAGTAGGAACAAGGGTAATTGGTGTTATTGATAGCGAACATAGTTCAAAAAACTTTTTTACCGCGCAACACTTAAATATACTTACTGTTATTTCTAGTTTTTTGGGTAATAAGGTAAATGAAATAAGTGAACAGCACAAAGCTAACCTTGTGCCTTCTAGTACGCAAGAAAAGATTAAACTGATTTCGGAACAAGAAAATGATTATTTGGTTTTAAATACGCAATCGAGAACATACAAAATACATAAAAACGACATATTGCGTGCCGAAGCCGATGGTAATTATTGCGTAATTTATACTGCAGGAAACATGAAAATAATGACCGCAAAAACATTAAAAAACCTTGAAAAGGAGATCGATTCATCATTGTTTTTGAGACCACATAAATCACATTTAGTCAACATAAATTACATTGATGAATGTATAAACAACGAATTGATTTTATCTGATAAAACTTCAATTACCATTTCTGTAAGAAAACAACCTATTATAAAGAGAACTTTACTCGAAAAGTAAATTTTAACCTTTAAATTATTGATTTTGCTCAATTTAGCATAGCTTTGTGTAACATTGAAACGGATTAAGCATATTTTAATTTTAGTATTAGCGTTATTTTCTCTTAACACTAAGGCGACCCACATTGTGGGAGGCGAAGTTTACTATGATTATTTGGGCAGCAACAATTATCGTTTGGTAATGAAGGTGTATCGCGATTGTATTAATGGCGTCCCTAACTTTGATGGTTTACCAAATAATGATGGATCGATTACAAATTGTTACATCTCCATTTTTAATTCAGCAGGCACACTTATAGATCAAATCATTTCAACACCAGCTCCCAAATCGCTCATTCCAAGTAATATTAATAATCCTTGTATTATCCCACCAAATAATGTTTGTTATGAGGAAGCCGTGTATACGGAAATAGTTAATTTACCTCCAATTACAGGCGGATACACAATTACTTATCAACGTTGTTGTAGAAATAGTACCATTTTAAATTTGGTTGGCCCTGGTGGGGTTGGAGCTACCTATTTTGAGCACATTCCGGGTCCAGAGGTTGTTGCCGTTAATAGTTCTCCGAGGTTTAATGAGTTTCCACCAATGTATATTTGCAATGGAATTCCAATTGATTTTAATCATGCAGCTACCGACCCTGATGGAGATCAATTAGTTTATTCAATATGCAACGCATATAATGGTTTAGATGTTAGCTGTCCAGTTTTAAATGGATTTGGTTGCCCAACAGATAATCCTCCTCCATACCAATCTGTTCCATATCAATCACCTTATAATGGATCGTATCCTATGAGCAGTAGTCCAGCAATTAATATAAATTCTCAAACAGGTTTATTAAGTGGTGTTCCTAATATTAATGGGCAATGGGTGGTTGCAGTATGTGTTCAGGAAATAAGAAATGGTGTTGTAATAGGTACTCATACTCGAGATTTCCAATTTAATGTTGTGCCTTGTAATGTATTAACATCTGCAGGTGTTGCCAATCAAACAACTTACTGCACTGGATTTAATGTTGATTTTAATAATTTAAGTTCGAGTAATCTTTCAACACCAATAACCTATGATTGGAATTTTGGTGATACAACAACACTTGCAGATACTTCTCATTTGTATGAACCAACTTGGGTTTATGCTGATACAGGAAGATATACAGTTACCTTAATTGTAAATGCTTACAGTCCTTGTTCAGATACTACAGAACTTGACTTTTATATTTATCCTCTTTTAGATGCTCAATTAGCATTAACAACAACTAGTGATTGCATGAATAGTAATTCTTTCGATTTTAATGCAGGAGGAGTTTATGCACCTTATGCCACATTTGATTGGAATTTTGGACCAAATGCTACACCTCCAACATCAAACTCACAAATACAAAACGATGTAAGTTTTAATGGCTTAGGGCCATTTCCTGTTACCTTAATTATTGGCCAGTCAATTTGTAGAGATACTGCAACAACATTGGTACAAGTTGTTCCTGCACCAACAGCAGGCATTCTTCCACAAACCAATTATTGTATAGGAAGTACTTTTACGTTTGATAATACAACTATAAACCCAGCAAATATTACTTTAACCCATAGTTGGGATTTTGGGGTGTCATCTATAACAACAGATGTTTCTAATTTATTTGAGCCAACTTATGTTTATCAAGATACTGGACAATATACAGTTACTCTTATTGTAAATCAAGGCACACCGTGTGCAGATACTGCTGATATTAATGTTTATGTGTATCCAATATTGGATGCCGATTTCACCTATATATCCAATCAAAATTGTATAGATAATAATTCGTTCGATTTTGCTTCTGCCGGAATTTTTGCTCCCTATACAACGTTTAACTGGAATTTTGGAAGCAATGGTAATCCCACTACATCAACAAGTATGAACGTTAACAATGTTGAGTTTGCGGGCCCTGGCCCGTTTCCTGTTACATTAGTAATGCATCAAATGGTTTGTGTTGATTCGGTAAAGAAATTTATTACTGTTGAACCTTACCCTGTAGCAGCTATTCAACCTCAAGCACAAGTATGTGCAGGGTTTCAAATTAATTTTAATAATAATAGTGTTTATAGTGGAACAGGAAGTATTCCTTATCATTGGGATTTTGGGGACTTATCATTAACAAATGATACTTCTAATTTGGTTTCTCCAAGCTATACTTTTCAGGATACAGGTAAATTTACTATTACGGTAATTGCAAACTATGGCGATTTGTGTTCAGATACTGCTGAGGTTGATTATTATATTTATCCAGCTCTAAATATTGATATAGATTATAACTATACGAAAGCTTGTATTGATAATAATTCTTTCAATTTTAGTGCAATTGGAAACTATGCAACTTACACTCAATTTAATTGGAATTTTGGATTATCTGCATTTCCTCAGCAATCAATTAATCAATCCCAAAGCAACGTGCAGTTTTTTGGGGATGGTCCTTTCCCAGTTACATTGCATGCCCAACATGCAGTTTGCGAAGATTCGGCAAAGAAAACCATTTTAGTTTATCCTTATCCTGTTTCTTATTTTCCAATTATTGATGATGTTGGATGCCAACCTCAGGGCGTACAATTTACTGATAGTAGTATAACCGGAACTCCTTTAGTTTATTTTTGGTCGTTTGGAGATGGAGAAACAAGTACATCGCAAAACCCTTACCACGTTTATGAAGAGCCAGGAACATATAATGTTACATTAACTATTCAAACTACTTTTGGTTGTATTGATACAAGCACTTACGTACTGCAAAACGCTATTACCGTGTATCCTAGACCAACGGCTGCTTTTGATGTAACGCCGACTGAAATGCTCATTACAGAACCTACTGTTTTAATTAATGATTTAAGTGAGGATGCAGATAGTTCATTTATGATGATGGGAGATGGGGTAAATTATGGATATACACCGATTAACCATACATACACAAATCCTGGCGAATATGATATTACACAAGTTGTAATTTCTGAGCACGGTTGTCCCGATACAGCTACTGCTTATGTAATTGTTTTAGGAGAATATACTTTTTACATCCCTAATGCATTTACACCTAAAAATTATGATGGTTTAAATGGAATTTTTAAACCTGAAGCTTTAGGAATTTATGATTATGAATTATTTATTTTTGATAGGTGGGGAGAGCAAATTTTTTACAGCAATGATTTAGAAATTGGCTGGAACGGGAAGTATCAAGATAAGTTATGTCAAGTTGATGTTTACATTTACAAAGTAAGATTTAGAGATGCTGTTACTAATAAGGACCACAGCCGTTTTGGCACAGTTTCACTTATTAGATAAAAATTCAACAAGTTGTTTAACCGCGTGGGCACGATGCGAAATCAGATTTTTTTCTTCAGCATTTAATTCAGCAAATGTTTTAGTATATCCATCAGGAATAAAAATTGGGTCATAACCAAAACCCTTTGCACCACGTTTTTCATTTATAATTTGCCCAGTTATAATTCCTTCGAAGGAATATTCTTTGCCATCAATAATAAGTGCAATTACTGTTCTAAATCTTGCTTTTTTATTTGTATGAGAAGATAAGTTAGCTAACAACTTATCCATATTAGCATTATCATTTTTTTCGTTTCCTGCATAACGAGCCGAATAAACCCCTGGTTCGTTATTTAAGGATTCTACTTCCAACCCAGAATCATCCGCAAAACAATTAAGATTAAATTTTTCGTAAATGTGTTTAGCTTTTATTAATGCATTTTCTTCTAAAGTTGCCCCTGTTTCATCAATCTCTTCATTATAGTTGAGGTCGTGCAAACCAACTAATTCAATATGTTTAGGAAGTATAGCGGCAACTTCCTTTACTTTATTTTTATTGTGAGAAGCGAAAATTAATTTCATGTAGTTTTTGTTTAAATACAAATGTAATTAGTAATAACAAAAGCTTTACGTATTTTTGTAAACATGCAAGATTTAAGTGACGAACACTTTATGAAAGAGGCTTTTAAGGAAGCCAAATTAGCTTTTAATGATAACGAAGTGCCAGTTGGCGCTGTTATCGTTTCGGGTAATCAAATCATCGCGCGCTCGCATAATTTAACCGAGCGTTTAAATGATGTTACTGCGCATGCCGAAATGCAAATTATTACCGCAGCCGCAAATTACATTGGCGGAAAATATTTAAATGAATGTACTTTGTATGTTACACTCGAACCATGTGTAATGTGTGCAGGAGCTTTGTATTGGAGCCAAATTGGAAAAGTGGTGTATGGGGCAAGTGACGAAAAACGGGGCTATTCAAGTGCAGGGAATAATTTACTTCATCCAAAAACAGAGGTGGTTTCAGGAATTATGAAAGATGAATGCGGCGAATTAATAAAAACTTTTTTTAAGTCTAAGCGATAAGAATTATTTATCCAAAATGAAAGTAGCAGTTGTCATACCTTGTTATAACGAAGAAGCTTCAATAAAAAAAGTTATTGATGAACTGCGAAGTTTAGAGAAGAATAATAAGTACGATTTGTTTCCAATTGTTGTAAACGATTGTTCAACTGATAACACCTTAGATGTAATAAAACAATTAGGCGTAATTTATTTAAATTTACCAATCAACCTTGGTATTGGCGGTGCCGTGCAAGTAGGATTTAAATATGCATTAAAAAATAAATTCGACATTGCTGTTCAATTAGATGGTGATGGACAACATCCAGCAGATCAAATTTCGGAATTGATAAAACCAATTTTGAATAATGAATGGGATGTAGTTATTGGCTCACGTTTTATTTCAAAAGAAGGTTTTCAATCAACTTTTTTTAGAAGGCTTGGAATAAATTATTTTAAATGGTTAAATAAAATTTTAATCAGAAAACGTATTACTGATAGTACTTCGGGTTTTAGAGCCATAAATAAAAAGGCACTTGAAATTGTTTGCGATTATTATCCAGATGATTATCCTGAGCCAGAGGCTTTAATCTTGTATTCGCTTAATTATTTAAAGATAGGAGAAATACCAGTTGTTATGAAAGAACGCAGAGGAGGTGTTTCTTCTATACATTCATATAAAAGTATTTATTACATGGTAAAAGTTACCTTAGCCATGTTGTTTGTTTATGTAAATTTAAAGTTCAATGGAAAACGTAGTGCCTTATAAAATACAAATTATCAGCATCATTGGTGCTGTATTGTTTATGTTGTTTGTTTTTCGTTTAATAATAAAACGAAAATTAAAAATTGAATACGCTATTTTATGGATGCTATGCACAGTTATACTGTTAGTGTTTGCAATATGGCGAAATGGATTAGATGTAATTGCCCACATGTTGGGTGTTTTTTATGCGCCAGCATTAATTTTTTTAGGAGCAATTTTCGCTATTGTTATTTTCTTAGTTCATATGTCGGTTGTAAACACAAAACAAGAACAACAAATTAAAGATCTTGCTCAGCAATTAGCATTGTTAAAAGAAGAACTAGGTAAGAATAAATAAATTTATTTGTAAAAAGAAAAATGCCTATCATCAATTCCATAGCATCATGGCTCATGAAGAAGCGAATGCATCAAATAGAGCTATTTATGAAATACCCTATTGATGTGCAGGATGAGTGGTTAAGAAAATTATTAAAAAGCGGGGCATCAACAGAGTTCGGGAAAAAGTATGGTTTTGAATTTATTGATGATTACGAACAATTTAAAAAAGCTGTTCCACTACAAGATTATGAAAGTCTGAAACCATACATAGAACGTGTTCGCAGAGGAGAACAAAATTTAATATGGAATGAAGAAATAAAATGGTTTGCAAAATCAAGCGGCACCACTTCGGATAAAAGCAAATACATTCCTGTTAGCCCTGAGAGTTTAGATGGATGTCATTACAACGCAGGACGAGATATGGTTACTATACATTGCGTAAACAATCCAGAAACAAATTTATTTAGAGGGAAAAATCTTGCTTTAGGAGGGAGTCATCAAACCGATTCCTTTGGGGATTATAAATCATTTCAAGGAGACGTGAGTGCTATTGTAATTCAAAATTTACCTATGTGGGCCGAGTACTTTAGAGCACCCGACATCAACATTGCGCTTATGAGCAACTGGGATGATAAATTAGCGAAGATGGTGGAAAGTACTAAAAACGCTAATGTTACTAGTATTGCAGGAGTTCCAAGTTGGATGTTGGTATTGCTTAAAAAGGTAATGGAAGCAAAAGGTGCAACTAGCATGCGTGAAATTTGGCCAAACTTGGAAGTGTATTTTCATGGAGGAGTAAGTTTTACGCCATATGCTGAACAGTTTAAGCAGTTGTTTGATAATGATTCGGTTTCTTACTTAGAACTATACAATGCCTCTGAAGGTTTTTTCGGAATACAAGATCAAAAGGATTCGAAAGATTTATTGCTGATGTTGGATTATGGAATTTATTACGAGTTTATTCCCGCAGAAGATATTGGCAAAGAAAATCCACGCGTATATAATTTAGCTGAGGTTTCTTTAGGCGTTGTTTATTCCATGATTATTACAACCACCGCAGGTTTGTGGAGATATGAATTAGGAGACACCATTCAGTTTACTTCATTAGAACCGTATCGTTTTATTATTAAAGGAAGAACAAAACACCACATAAATGTTTTTGGCGAAGAATTGATGATACATAATGCTGAGCAAGCATTAAAAATTGCCTGCGAGAAAACACATGCCCAAATTAGCGAATACACAGCAGCACCAATATTTATGAAAGAAGGCAGCGGGGCACACGAGTGGATTGTAGAGTTTGAACGCTTACCTAATAACGAAGATTATTTTTTAGACATCTTGGATAAGGAATTAAAAAAACTGAATTCAGATTATGAAGCAAAACGATTTAATAATTATGTGCTGCATTTTCCTAAATTAGTTGTCGCAACAAAGGGAACTTTTTTGCAGTGGTTAGAGAGTAAAAACAAATTGGGTGGACAAAACAAAGTGCCTCGTTTAAGTAACGAACGGAAATACGTAGAAGAAATTAAAAAAGTAATGAGCGAGCAATGAATCAATATGTAATAATAGTAGCAGGTGGGAGTGGGAGCCGTATGAATAGTGATGTTCCTAAACAGTATATGGAGGCAAATAGAGTGCCTATTATTATTCACACCATCAAACGTTTTCTTGAGTATGATAAAAATGTACAGGTTATTTGTTGCGTGCACGCTAATTATTCGGATTATGCAGAGGGTTTGATGCAAAAGTATTTTCCATATGCAAAAATTAAAATTGTATTGGGTGGAGAAACACGCTTTCATTCAGTAAAAAATGGATTAGCTACAATTAATGATGACGCTTCATTAGTAGCTATTCATGACGCTGCTCGTCCTTTGGTTTCAAAAGAAACAATAAAAAGGTGTTTTGTTTCAGCACAAAAAAATAATTCGGGAATTCCTGTTGTTAGAGTAAGTGAGTCGATAAGGAGTGTTGAGGATGACAAGAGTATTGCAATTAATAGAGATAATTACCGTATTGTACAAACGCCACAATGTTTTAAAACGGATGTATTACAAAAAGCATTTGAAGTAGAGTACAATAGTTCATTTACAGATGATGCAACGGTTTTTGAAAACGCTGGGCATGTAGTTAGTTTAGTGGAAGGAAATATAGAAAACATAAAAATAACCTTGCCTTCTGATATATTAATTGCAGAGGCATTGCTAAAAAAATAAAATATGATTACCGAAGAAATTTCTGATTGCCTTGAAATAACTGCTAAACTAATGGAGTTGCATGGAGAAAATCCATTTAAAGTTAAAGCACTTGCTTCAGCAGCTTATCGTATTTCAAAAATGAATGCCGATTTAAGCGGAAAAACATTGCAAGAATTAGAAGCAATGGAAGGAGTTGGTAAAAGCATTGCAGGAAAAATTATTGAATTAGAACAAACAGGAACAACCAAAGAACTTGCAACACTCATTTCAAAGACACCTGAAGGGTTATTGGAAGTGTTGAAGGTAAAGGGTTTGGGACCTAAAAAAGTTTCCTTGCTGTGGAAAGAATTAGGAATAGAATCTTTAGGAGAATTATTATATGCATGTAACGAAAACCGATTAATAACGCTAAAAGGCTTTGGAGAAAAAACACAAGCCGAAGTAAAAAAAGGAGTTGAATTTCGTTTTGCAAATAAAGATAAATACCATTATGCGTATGCGCGTGCTTATGCAAATGAATTAGTTGATGCAATAAAACAAAAACATCCTAATGCTTTAGTTTCCTTTACTGGCGAGTTACATAGGAAATGTGATGTAATTAATTTATTTGAAATCTTAATTGAAGAAAGCATTTTAAATGATGTAAATGAATTAGCATCAAAACAATCGTACACAACAAAAATTCATGCATGTAAGTCAGAAGAGTTTTATTACGAATTTGTAAAAACGTCTTCAACCGAAGAGCATTTGCAAAAAATTGGTTTCGAAAAGCTAACAAGTAAAAACTATTCATCAGAGCGTGCAATTTACGAAGAGCTTGCTATTCCTTATTTTGAGCCTGAATTGAGAGAAGGTTTGTTTGAGGAAAAAATAATTGAAACAAAGAAAGAACCAATATTAATTCAATTTACTGATTTAAAAGGTTGTTTGCACAATCACTCAACATACAGTGATGGTTTAAATTCGATTGAAGAAATGGCGAATGAATGCATTCGTTTGGGATATGAATATTTCGGAATTTCGGATCACTCGCAAACAGCTGTGTATGCAGGTGGTTTAAAACCTGAAAAGGTTATCCAGCAACATGTAGAAATTGATGCTTTAAATAAAAAACTTGCCCCGTTTAAAATTTTAAAGGGAATCGAATCCGATATTTTGAGTGATGGTTCCTTAGATTACGAAGAAGATATTTTAAAGTTATTTGATTTTGTTGTTGCATCTATTCATCAAGGATTTAAAATGGATGAAGAAAAAGCAACCAATAGAATTATTAAAGCAATCGAAAACCCATACACTAAAATTTTAGGTCATCCAACAGGTCGTTTATTATTGGCGCGCCCCGGTTACCCAATCAATCATAAAAAAGTAATAGATGCTTGTGCGGCAAATGGAGTTGCTATTGAGTTAAATGCGCATCCATATCGTTTAGATGTAGATTGGCGTTGGATACCATATTGTATGGAGAAAAATGTTATGGTTTCTATTAACCCAGATGCACATGAGAAAAGTGGAATTGGTGATATGTATTATGGTATTTGTGCTGCTAGGAAAGGGATGTTAAGTGCAGGCAACTGTTTAAATGCCTTTTCTGTTAACGATCTTATTGAGGATTGGCAGCATAAATAAATTATTATTTGCATTAAACCGCTGTTTTTCAGGTAATTAATTCTATTGCTAACAAAATTTTATTTATTATCTTAGCGCCTCAAAATTTAAATTTATCATGAAAAACAAATCAATTATTTTAGGCTTAGTTTCGGCTGTTTTTGCTTGTAATTTAGTATTCACTTCTTGCTCAGAACCTAAAGAAGTAGAGAAAGTGACTTTTTTAGAAAAGAGAGTGTTTACAGCTGAAGATTCAATTATTGACTTATATCCTCGAATGAAAGGCGAAGCGCATGGAGGGACTTATTTTTCAAGAACAGACAGTACTAACCAATACGGAATAGGCACCGTTTATAATGTTAACGATACAACATTAAACAAAGATTTAAGAATTAAGATCAATTTTTGGGCTAGAGCGAATAAATCTAATCCAGATTGTTTATATATCTTGTCTTTACAAGAAGGAGATAAAATTATTTCTTGGAATGAAGTTAAGATTATCGATAAAGTTACCGAGGCAAACAAATGGATTAATATAAATGATAGCATTACAATTCCTGGTAACTTAATAAATAAGCCAGGATTAATTGTTAAGGCGTATACCTTTAATACAAAAAAGGATGTTTCATTAGATGGTGATGATTTAGAATTAGTTTTTTCAAATGTTAAGAAAGAATTAGTAGAGTAATTTCTATTACTGTATGTTCAATTAATCTAAAAATTAATCTATGAAAATAGCCATAATAGGAGCTGGCCCAGCGGGTATGACTGCTGGTTACGAGTTGTCCAAAAAAACAAATGGAGTTGATGTATTTGAAGCGTCCTCTTCAGTTGGAGGCATGGCTAAAACGATTGATTTGTGGAATCAAAAGATTGATATCGGTCCTCATCGTTTTTTTAGTAATGATACCCGTATTAATGAATTATGGCTAGAGGTTGCGGGAAATGATTACGAAATGGTAGATCGTTTAACCCGTATTTATTACAATAAAAAATTCTTTCATTATCCTATTAAAGCATTTGATGCATTAAAAAATTTAGGAATTTTTACTGCGGCTTCTTGTGTAATGAGTTACGGTTGGGAAAAATTATTTCCTACAAAAGACACGAGTACTTTTGAAGGTTGGGTAACCAACCGTTTCGGAAAAAAGTTATACAGCATATTTTTTAAAACCTATACCGAAAAATTATGGGGCATCCCTTGCGATGTGTTAGATGCTGATTTTGCAGCACAACGTATTAAAAAATTCTCATTAGGTGAAGCAATGAAATCGGCTTTGTTTGGCAACAGTGGTAAACATAAAACCTTGGTTGATCAATTTGCTTATCCGCACGAAGGGACAGGGATGGTTTACGAACGAATGGCTTCATTTGTAAAAAAACAAGGTGGAAATGTATTTTTAAATACTCCTATTAAACGTGTACTTACAAAAAACAACAAAGCTTATGCTATTGAGTTAGAAGATGGAACAATAAAGGAGTACGACCACATCATTTCCTCTATGCCTTTAAGTTTAATGGTTACACGTTTACCTGAAGTCCCTGAAAATATTAAAACAGCTGCTAACAGTTTAAAATTTAGAAACACGATTATTGTTTATTTAAATGTACAAGCTAAAGATTTGTTTCCTGATAATTGGTTGTATGTGCATTCTGCTGATTTAAGAATGGGGCGTTTAACTAATTTCCGCAATTGGGTTCCACAAGTAAATGGAACTGAACAAAGCACTATTTGTGCTTTAGAATATTGGTGTTATGATGAAGATGATTTTTGGAATTGGAGTAATGAAAAGTTAATTGAGCTCGGAAAAGAAGAGTTACGTAAAACAGGTTTAATTAATGATGCTGAAATTAGTGCAGGACATGTATATAAAATTCCACGCTGCTATCCTGTTTATGGAAGTGGATATAAAGATACATTAGTACCAGTAGAAAATTATTTAAAAACAATAGAAAGCCTTCATGTAATTGGCCGTTACGGTTCTTTTAAGTACAACAATCAGGACCATAGTATTTTAATGGGCATGCTTGCTGCCGAAAATATATTAGAAAATAAAAATCATAATCTTTGGAACATCAATACAGATTACGAAGATTATCAAGAAGCAAGCGTGATCACAAAAACTGGCCTACAAAAAAAGTAATAGACTCTTAATGAAATCTTTCGGATTAAAAATAAAGGCATTTTCATTAAAATATAGATGGGAATCAATTTGTTTAATTGGAGCTTTAACTGTACTTTTTTGTTTTTTTTACAAAGTAATTTTCCACGCAAACAATTCTTATTTTGAGCTAAGTGGTGATGGATTACAAACCTATTTTAATAGTATTTTTCATTTAAAATATGACAATAGTTTTTTTACTGTTGGTAATATGAATTATCCATATGGTGAGAATGTAATGTTTACCGCAGCCCAACCATTTGTTCTTTTTCCGTTAGATATATTAGGATTAGAAGATTATACTGTGGGAGCAATTAATTTATTAATGCTATTCTCGGTACCATTTTCTGCACTTTTTATTTATCTAGTTTTTAAAGAGTTTGGGCATATTGGAATTTGGCCAGTACTTTTTTCTATTTCATTGGCATACCTGTCTCCACAGATTTTTAGAATGGGTTGTCATTATACATTAACATATCAATTTGCCATACCTGCTTTTTTTTGGTTGTTACTAAAGTTCGAAAAAAACCCATCGTTTAAAATTAGTTGGATTACTTCTATTTTTGTTTTCTTTTTAGCGGGTATCCATTTGTATTTCTTTGCTTTTTTTGCCTTAATAGCACTATTTTATTATTTGTATGTTTTAATACAAAAGCGTAATGCTGGTTTAATTAAAAATATTTTATTCTGTTCAAAGCATTTTTTTATTCAAATATTAATGCCGTATATTCTGCTTCAACTAATAATGGTTTTAACAGATAATGTTAGTGATAGAACAAATAATCCTTGGGGAATTTTAGAATATAAATCAAATTGGAATGGAGTTTTTTTTCCATATGGCCGTGAACAGGAATTATTTTTTAGAGAACACTTTTTTGAGCCAAAAGAAAATCCATTATGGGAAGGTATTGCTTATGTAGGAATTTTTGGAACTATAATTTTTGCACTTATTCTCTTAAAAGTTGTTCGCGATGTTCTTAATAAGAATCCAAAAATTATTTTTCAATTCTCCGAATTAAGGGTGTTGAATTATTTAATTATATGTGGAATAATTGCATTATTATATTCATTTGGATATCCATTTGTTTTTGACCATGAAGACTGGTTAGTTTATTTAGGGCCGTTAAAACAAATGCGAGGGATAGCAAGGTTTTCATGGATATTTTTTTATATAATTAATATTGCAGGTGTAATTTTTATACTTACAAAAGTTAAAAAGAACTATTTAAAGCAGCTGTTTTTAACATTAGCATTAATGTTTGTGGCTTTTGATGCTTACCAAGGTATACGTAATTACCAAAATCAACTTTACAATCGTGTCCCGGATCTAGAAGATAAAAGTAATAATACACGTAATTTTAGTTGGCTTAATAAAATAGACATTAAAAACTATCAGGCTTTAATACCATTTCCTTATTTCCATGTTGGATCAGAAAATTTGGATATTGTACCGCAAGGTCAAATAAAAAAGTGGATTTATATTACTTCAATAAAAACCGGATTACCAATATTAGCTTCATCTTATGGACGAACATCTTTATCTCAAACTGCTGAAAACATTCAAATAACGCTTGAGCCAAATTTCATTCCTAAATGGGTAAATGAATTACCAAATAAAAAATCTTTTATTATATTATCTGATCAAACAGTTAGGATAAATGAAAATGAAAAACTAATATTAAGTAAGAGTAAGTTAATATCAGCAAACAATGATTTTTACGTTTACGAATTATCAGTTGATTCTCTAAAATCTATTTATTTTAATTCTAATAAATTGGCCGGAAAGGAAATTGACTTAATAAAGGATAAAACAATTAATGTGAATGGTTATTTATATACGGGAACAGAATGTGATTTTGTAATGAAATCATTTAACTCAGAAGCTGGGCAAGGTTTCGAAAATAATGGTATGCTTGGGTTTGGCAAAAAATATACTTTACTTTATGAGGATACAATACCTAATGCAAAAATTGATTCAACGTATACTGCTTCTGTTTGGGTTAGTAACATAAACAAGGACCTATATCCACGAATAACTTTTATTATTGATGTTTTTGACGCACAACACAATTTTTTGAGAACGGTTAACTATAGTTCAATAAAGGACAATAACATTAAAAGAATTGAAGGTAGTTGGGCTTTGGTAGAAGCAAAATTCCAATTATTAAATAAAAACGAAATCGTAAAAATTTGTTTTTTTAATCAATCATTAAATGAAAAAGATTCTATAACATTTGATGAGTTGCTAATTATTCCTTCACATCAAAAACTTTATAAAACAATGGAGAACGGCAGTATATATAAAAATAATCGCATTATTCATAAAGTTGCAGATAAGTGATAAGTATTGTAATACCCTCATATAAAAATTCTGACATTCTGAGAAAACAGTTGCCTGATTTCTTGTTTCATCTGAATGGTAAAGGCTATGAATTTGAAATTATTATTGTTGACGATGGATCAAATGATGGTGGTGGAGCAGAAAAGGTAGCGAAAGAATTTAATTGTCGTTTCTACCAAAACCCTGTAAATATGGGGAAGGGTGGAGCAGTAAAAAATGGGATGTTGATTGCAAAGGGTGATGTTTGTTTGTTTACAGACTCAGACATACCTTTTGAGTATAAAAATGTAGATTCATTTATTGAATACATACAAGTTAAGGGGTATGATTTGGCGATAGGCGATAGAACTCTTCCCGAGTCTAGTTATTTTACTGAGATTTCAAAAAAAAGAAAAATTGGCAGTAATATTTTCACTTTTATTGTTGGTAGATTTATTACTACAGGTGTTTTTGATACTCAATGTGGATTAAAAGCTTTTAGAAGGGATGTAGCACATGATTTATTTAGTAAAACACGGATTACAAGTTTCGCGTTTGATGTTGAGTTAATTTATATTTCTTTAAAAAGGAATTATGACATTAAAAAATTACCAGTTCAATTACGACTTCAGGAAGGTGGATCGAGTGTGAACTTATTAAAGCACAGTTTTGGTATGGTAATGGATTTATTTAAAATGAAAATTAATCATCTAAAGGGCCACTATAAAAAGTAAATAGATATGAATAGAAATATTACAAATGTTATTAGATTTTTAATGGATGATTGTGTTCCTCCAATCATCAGAGATAGTAAGGTCTTTATGTACCCCTTTTATTTGTTTGCTTATAGAGGAAGAAAGATTAAGGAAGTAATGAACTTTAAAACAAACGTCTATAGTTTTACAGAAAAAGAGTACGATGAGTTTTATAATAATTTAAATACCATATCAAGAAATAGATTAACTGATTTAAACCAGCCAAGTTTAGATTACATTTTAAATAACATTGACCCAAATACTAAAACACTTGTTGATATTGGCTGCGGAAACGGATATTTACTCAAGAAAATTCACGAAAAATATCCACAAATAGAGTTGTATGGATTTGATATTAAGGATACAGACTCTAATAATTTTTATAAATATGTAAAAGGTAATGTGGAAAAAATGCCTTTTACTGATAAACAATTTGATGTGGTTACTTGTTCGCACGTAGTAGAGCATTTAATTGATTTAGAAAAATGCGCGAATGAATTAAAACGAATAACAGCGAAACAGCTTTTTATTGTAACACCTTGCCAGCGCTATTTTTATTACACCTTAGATGAGCATGTAAACTTTTTTGAGCAAAAAGAAAAATTAACTAACGTGTTTAAAATTCCAAGTCATGAGTGCGTAAAATTGAGAGGTGATTGGGTTTACTTAGGGAAAATGGGTTAATTTTTTGCGCGTTTACAAAAGGCTTTGTAGAATAAACCTGCATCATTAAATAAAATTACTATTTATCTATCTTTTCTTCTTTCGTATAAATAAACATCCTTGTTGCTATGTTTTAGCCAGTAATCTTCTTCTACTCTCTTCATAATAACATCGTAGGGTTTTTGTCCGCTTTTATTTCCATAAATTAAAAGGTATTCGATTCGGCCAAAAGGGTATGTTTTTATACCGTCCATTAAAGCCACACTAGCTGCAGAGTCTACTGGTAATGTAGAAATTGCTTTACTCATTTCAGGATTTTTCCAAACCGTAGGAAAATAACCTGTTGATGCTTCATAGTTTTCTAATATAATAACTTTGGCACGAGCCCCAATATAGTTAGAGTAATGATTTCCTAGCCAATTATAATCAGCAAACATAAGGGGCAATACAATAGAGCCTACTTTTACATTAGGAGCTACATCGTCGAATTTCTTTAACTCAACATTTAACCATTTTAAAGAATCCTTTTTAGAATCCATCAAAAAATAATATGAGCTAAATAAAACTAAAATTGAAACAATTTTAATTGATTTTTCAAACTTATTAATAGCAAGCCAAAGTGAAAGAAAGACTAGTGTGTATAATACTAAGCGCAAACTAATAAACCCACCATATCCATCTGCATCGGGTTGCGTATAAAAAAAGTATAGCATAAGCATTGATGCAAAAAACAAAAAATCATGCTTTTGTAATAAGTCGTTAATTTTTTTAGTTTTTCTAAATTCAATAAACCTAATAACAATTGAAAACACCATTAAAATAGCTAATACATAAAAAATACCAGTAGCCGCTTTATCTTCAGCCGCACCAAATGATTTAAACACCTCGCCAGAAGTCATCATTTCATTTAACCTGTCTGTTTCTAAGAAAGCTTCTTTTCCTTCGCTTGGTCGCTTGCTAAAATAACTTAGCATTAAAATAAATGGAACAATAAAGCAGCATACTAATTTAATGCTTCTAAAAAAACTAGTCTTAAACTGAATTTTAAACGGCTTTTTTTCATTTGATAACAATGTGTTGTATAGGAAAGTGTATGTTTCGTGAAAGAAACAAAAAATCACTAAAGAAATAAATGAAAATAAATGTGAAAAATAAGTTAATAAGCAGATGATAAAGAAAAATATAATTCGTTTGAAATTAAGTTCTTCAGATTTTTTTAACCAATATAAAATTCCGGATAAGCATAAAACTATTCCATATGCAAAATTAAAAAAACCAAAATAAAGAAAACAAAATTGTGTAAAAGGAAAAACAAGTAAAACCATAATTGTTTTTTCGCCATTAAGAGATTCAACAATTTTTTTGAAGAGTACTGGGAAAGAAATAAAATAGATAAGAAGTAATATTTTTTCGGCAACGTTTACATTAAAAAACCAATTAAGTACCATTAAAAGTGCACTTGCAAACCAGTTTGGAACCAACTCAGGGTTTAATTGGTAAAAGTTAGAATAAACAGGATCATTACCAAACAATAATGCAGACATAATTTTAGCATTATAATTATGAGCTCCTGCATCTAATGTTGGAACATAATAAGTTTGAAATAAAACTAAACAATTATATATCAGGAAAGAATAGAATAATAAATCTATATTGTATGTTTTAAAAAATGTAATTAATTTTTCTTTCATTGCTATTTTTTAATTCTGTAAAGATTTACTTTTTCATTAGAATAGATAATTGTACCATTTGTTCCTAATAAACTAATTGTTTTATCGTAACACTCATCGCCAGGTTTTTGACCTATCATAACAACATAGTCAACTGGTTTTGTTTCGGGATTATATGGATTGCTTTTCCAGTACAAGCATGTTTCGAACATGTTTATCTTATTTATTGTAAGGTTAGGGATGATGTCATCTTTCCAGATTATTGGAAAATATTCTTTAGACGCCTCATAGTTATCCAAAACTACAATTGGTTTTTTCGACCCAATATAATTTGATAAGTGATGGCCTAACCAATTTCCATCATCATTAAAAATTTGAATAACGGTTGAGTTGGGTTCAATGTATTCATCAATCTTTTCGATAGTTTTAAAATTAGATGCAGTCCATTTTATTCCTTTTGCTCTTTTTAATAATAAAGGCCCCTGTAATAGCAAAACAACAAAAACAATAACATATTGGATGTTTCTATTTATTTTTTGAACTGCCAACCAAAACACAAAGAAATACCAAATAAAAAGAACAATTCGTAATGAAATAAATCCTCCGTACCCATCATCATCGGGAACCATAAATAGAAGACCAGTTAATACTAATGCTAGGAATAAAAAATTGTGTTTAAGAAAATCTTGTCTGAAAGAGAACTTTTTTCTTAAATAGTTAATTAAAGCAATTAACCCTATAATAATAGCAGTAATTCCCAGACATATAAAAATATATTTTGTGTACTTTAACTCTGTATCATCATAAACTTGTAATGGTTTAATTTTGTAAAACATTTTGGTTAAATCTGTTGACTCTAAAAAAACTTCTTTGCCATGTGTTGGGCGTTTTGAAAAGTAATTTTTCAGTAAGTATAAAATTGGCAATATCGAAACAATGAAAATAATCAAAGGTTTAATAAATTTTGCCCATAGTGTAGATAGAAGTTCTTTAAATGAAATTGCGTAATCTTTAATATATAAGCAGAACAAACTGCTCATGCAATACATTACTAGAACCACAAAGGGAAAAATGTGAGAAAAATAAGTAAATACGCATAACATGAACATTACTAGCCATTTTTTAAAACTTAATTCGTTCATATGCCTAGTCCAGTAATAAATGCCTATAAATGAGAACATAATTCCATAGCAAAAATTAAAGAACCCTAAATAGAGCATTAAAAAATGCACGAAGGGAAGTATTAAGTATGAAAGTGTTTTATTGTCTGGATTAATCAACAAAACAGTTTTTCTGAAAAACAAAGGAGTTAATATGAGATAAATAAAAACAACTAATTTCTCGGCTAAAAAATAAGGCATTATAGATTTAAAAACAACAAGAAGCACATGTGTAAACCAATTAGGCACTGGTTCGGGGTTAAATTGATAATAATCATGATATACACTTTCTTTGTTAAATAAAAGTTCGGAGATGATATTTGTATTATAGGCGTGTGCTCCTCCATCTAAAGTTATAAAACGTGATGAAAAAAACAAAGGAAGTGCATTTAAAAGCAGCAAGCCTAAAAACAAGTAATTTTCCCAAGAGTATTTTTTTAAATATTGTATCATTCTATTTCAATTTCTAATACTTTTCCAATGATATCTTTTTTAGGAAAGGGAACAAAATTTTGTTTAAAAGGTGCAGTTGGCCACCATTCCTGATTGTGCCATTCTTGTGTTACTAAAGCTACCATTTGGTTATTTGGAATTGCAGAAACGGTATTATCCATTATGCAAACAATCCTCATTTTGTCTTTTGAAGGTCCAATACGCCATGTAATTTTTGTTGGCTGCCAATCTATTTCAAAATAATAATATTCTCCTCCAAAAACTTCTTTGTTTTTAGCCGGTATTTTTGTTGTTAAAGCTTTGTACCAATTATCCCATCTATGGTGTATAAATTCTAATTCTTCTATTATATTCTTTTTGGCTCCAATATTAAATCGCTCAGGTTCATGACACGCCAAGTCCCAGTTTGTACATGTTACTGTAATATCATCAAGCAAAGCTGCATTTTCTTTTGGCCCTCCTTTTTTATTTGGATATGAAGTCATGGGCCAGTATTGAGACTCTTTCAATATTTCAAAATCTATTTCAGAATAACCATCTTTTTTCTTACTCATGGTTAGTGCACTGTTATTATCTGGAGCTGATTTGGGTATGTATGCAATTGTTGCTCTACATTCTCTTCTTTGATTCCATTGCGCCCCTGTTTCTTGAGCTAACAACCAGAACGCATTGGTTAATCCATTCCACACATTATGCTTATTAATAAGTTCGGGAAATTTAATTTTAGCACGCCATTTACCATAAGTGAAACCTATCCTGCCAACAATACCTACGTGTTCTTTTTTATATTCCCCATCTTTGTTACCCGGATTAACTAAGGTAATTGTATTTTTAATTGAATCAGATTTAACCGTTTTACATGGACAATCTGAACTATTCACATAAGTATCGACAAATTTATTCGAAGTTTCATACCTCTTTTTTAACTGTTCATACTGTTGACGGGAAAATGATGGATCCATTACATCCATAATTTCAGGAATATTTTTAAGAGGAAAGTCCTTATTAATGTAATGGAAGTATTGTTGAAAATGAGCATATCTATATAAATTGTATGAATCACCACATTGTTTAGAATAATTTTCTTTGCTAAAGTTTTCTCGCCCAACTAATTTATTATCTACATATAATCCAGCTCCAAGATTAAATTTTGCTTTCGTTTTTATTTTTTTGTTTCCTGTTACACAAACAACATCATTGAGGTGTGATCCTTTACCTATTTTGAAAGAAGAAAAAGGGTTTACAAAACGTCCATTTATGTCAGGCAAATTGATATGTTTGATATAATAGGGTAAATTTTTTAACTGTGCTTCAGAAATAACAACTAGCATAAATTCATAATTGCCCATACGAGGATTGCGCCACAATCTGTTATTAATATTACCTTGGTTTTTGTGCATTTCTCCTATACTCCAAAGAGCATCTAATTTTAACTGCTCTTCAAGTGTTCTCTTTTCACTTATTACCTTGTTTTTAATTTGCTGAAACCAAATAGGATCATTTTTAATGTAGGCAATTGTATTAGCAAGAAGTTGATCGTCAACAATTACATTTGCTGGATTAGGCCCAAAGTAAAGTTGTTCGTTACGAGGATTACCGACAATAACAAGGCTATCAACAATACTAATTTCATTTTCTAAACTAGGAATTTCTTTGAAACCAATATTTGCATCTTCCCAGCTCCCATAAAAATTTTCGCCGCTATACTCGTGATTTTCGCTGAACTTATATGTTTCGTTTTGATAGTATAATTTGTAGTATAATTTTTCGGAGGATTTTTCCAAGCGCTTTACTTTAAAATTAAAGCTAAATTTCCCACCTATACATTGTTGTGCGCTTGGAATTCTTATTCCGTTTAGAGGTGCATCATCCAAATTAGCTTCAATAAAAGCTAAGGTGTCATTGTTCTTAAATTCTGGATTGGTTATTGAATTAAATTCTGTTACTTCAAAAAACGACTTTTTTTTGGAGCAAGAAAATAATAAGACACTGCTTAAAATAATAATTAAAAGGCGGATATTTCGGCACTGCATGGTTAGGCAATATTAGCAATTTTTTTTAAATTACCTTTCATTTTTGTGCTGTCATTTACAAGGCAAAGTAGCCCATAGAAAAACCCAAAAAAGGCAACCCCAACTTGCGTTTCTAATGTATCTTCATTTAGCATGGATAACAATGAGATTATTAAAAACGAAGAAAATAGGTAGTGATTATTTTTAATTGTAATTGCTGGATAAAACAGATAAAACAAAAAGACTATTAAGCCTATGATACCAAGTCCTATAGTAATAGCCATAAACTGATTATGACTTCGTTTCCACCACTCTTTACTTAATTTGGTCCTACTCATTTGGTACTGATTATTGTAAGCCCTTTGCACATCTCCAGTGCCAACGCCATATAAAGGCTTTCTTTTAATAATTTGCCAACCAATTTTCCAAAATTCAAGGCGCATTAAAAAAGAATGTCCAGTTGGGTTTTTACCTCTTTTATATGATTCATACTCATATATCAGTTCATGAATTCTATTTTCAATTCCTGATTTATTGGTATACAAATAATTAGTTGTTCCATTTTCAATTAGCTGAACATCCTTATCAGATAAGGTAAATATGCCTTCAGCATCCTTGTTTAAACCTTTAGAACTCATGTACCTTATAAGCGTTGAACTTATAGGGTTGCCCCTTTTATCTTTGTCTAGAAATTTAATCTTGCTTCTGTTGTTCCAATTGGGTTCTAATTCTTGTACACATATGTTAGCCCATATTAAATTCCCATTTTCAACTTCATTATTGGAGAGGTCGTTGTAATAATGATTACCACGTTTAGTTTGAAAAAGTCTAGACACCTGTTTTACGGGTACTTGCTGCTCCTTTATTTCTTTTACAACAAGGTAAACTATAAAAAAGGTAAGACATCCAATAACAGCAAAGGCACTTAATTTTAATACAGGTTTGCGTATTTTTTTCAAAAACAAAAAGCTATAATAGGCCAAAACAACACCAAGAATAACTATTCCTGTAAATGATTGCATTATCCCTAAAAAAACAATTAGCCAAATACTTAATGAAATTTTGAGTATGTAGAAGAAAATCTTCTTGGTTTTAAAAAAATCGTAAATTAAAAAACAAACCGCTAAATCAATCATCAAAGCAAATCGTATGTGCGAATGAAAAATAGAAATGTCGCGAATATCAATCACCTTATGTTTGGTGTAACCAAGCCAAACCATTGTGCATGCAATGCTTGCAGCAAATACAGAAAGTGTAAAAATCCAAAGTAAAGCGTTTATTTCTTTAGCGCTTAGTTTGTGTTTAGTTGTTATAAATAAAAGTGGAAACCAAAGCAAGGGCAATTTAATTTTTATATCATTTGCTGCATATGCAAAGTCTGATGTCCATAAGAGCCCAATTAGGTGCAAAATAAAAAAACTACTTAGCACCCAAAGTAATTTGGAGGTTTTCATCACTTGCCATTTTCTTTTGAAATCCAATTCCAAAATCCAACCACCAAGCATTACAAACTGACCAATACTAATTACACCCCTAAACAATGGTAAGCCAAAAACTTCGAGAAGTAAGCCTAACAAAAAAACATTTCGAAATGTAATATATGGTTTAATTAAATCCATTTAATGAGAACGTAAAATCTAGCTCTTTATTGTTTAAAAGCCCGAATTTACGTACAAAAATTAAATACTAAACCCAATCACCAAAATGTCATCAGTTTGCTCAGTTTCTTGTTTCCAATTTTTGAAAGCATACTCTAAAAAAGCCTCTTGTTCATCGCCATTCATCTCGCTTATAGATAATAACAATTCCTTGAAAGCTTTTCTATTTAGCTTTTTATTTCTATCACCACCAAATTGATCGCAGTATCCATCGGTAAACAAATACACAGCGTCTCCCTTTTCTAGACTCAATGTTTGCAACTCGAAATCCTTTTTTACATGATGAAATCCTAAAGGGAATTTACTTCCTTTTATTTCTATTAGCTCAGCCCCTTTTCTAATATATATTGGACGCATGGCGCCAGAAAAACTGAGTTCATTAGTGTTTTTGTTTATTGCACAAAGTGCAATATCCATTCCGTCGTATCTCATGTCTTCACCACTATTTTTATTAAGAGCTTCAAATAGCAGTTCATCTAAGGCATATAATATTTCTGCAGGATTACCAAGTTGTTTATTAAAAAACACTTCTTTTAACAAAGAGTTTGCTATTACCGACATCATTGCACCTGGCACTCCATGCCCAGTACAATCAATTGCTGCAACATATTTATGCTCTTTTGTTTCATGAAAGAAAAAGTAATCGCCACTAATAATATCTTTAGGCTGGTATAAAACAAAGCCATCAGCAAACTGATTTTTAAGAAACGAAGGATTTGGAAGTATAGCATCTTGTATACGTTTTGCGTAATTAATACTGTCTGTAATTTCTTTGTTTTTTTCAAGTAAATCCCGATTGATATCCATCATGCGTTGTTCTGAATGTTTTTTTTCAGTTACATCCAAACCAACACCAATCAATTTGCCTTCGTTCAGAATTGCAGAGTTCCATTTAAACCATTTTATACTTCCTTGAGCAGTTTTTAAAGCATGCTCAAAACCTTGATTGCTTTGGTGCGCATCATGTAAAAGTATAGCACGTATTTTTTCACGTACAATTTGCCCTTCTGTTTCATTGATGCGAGGTTTAATCCACCATTGTTCGCCAGTTAACTGCTCGGGTTCGTAGCCAAGCAATTTTTTAGCCGAATCACTTACGTATTCAACTTCGCCGTTTTTATTAACGACTACAACCAATGTGTTTAACTTGTCTAATACAAGCTCTGAAAAAGTTTGCATACTTTTTAATTTAGAAAAATCAATAAAATGGGAAATGAAAAATGGCTATTAAGCCCAGAAAATAATGCAATTCGTGGTCATGCAATATCGGATGACACGCATGGTAATGGGTTGATTATATTGAATTGCTTTTAACATTGAGCCACAAATTAAAGCAAAATAACATAAGCATCCAAATAATTGAAGGAGAAATAATTCATTTCGATCAGTTTTTTGGCGCAACAATTGTATCTTTGATGCATGCAAAAATCACTTTTCGCTATATTATTTTTCGTTTTTTCATTGAGTACATTTTCTCAAAATGATAGTATTCAGTACACACGAGATTTTGTTTTTAATGAGGGTATCTATATCACTTATTCTGATTTTAGAATGAATCGCCCTATTTCAAAAAATGTTCTTGAGTCGAAGGAAGATAAAAGTCAATTAGATTTTATTGGAAAAGTAGTTGAGAATAGTGAATACATCACTTTTAATTTTGGAGGGCATCTTCATAAAGTAAAAACAGATAGTATTTGGGGCTTTGCACAAAACAACACTATTTTTATAAACCACGATAAAAAAATGTTCCGTGTTCCCGTATTTGGAAACATTTCTCAATTCATTGCTTCGGTTGAAGTAATAAATAATTATGGTGGAACGTCTATGTCGCCCTATTATTATAATTATGGAATGACGGTTACAAACATGCCAACGAAATCAAGAGAGGTAAAACAATTTGTTTTGGACTTTTATTCGGGGCAAGTAATGGATTACAATCTTACAAACATTACTGAAATTCTTAAGCGCGATGAAAAATTGTATAAGGATTTTATGGCATTAAGTAAGGGGAAACGGAAAAAGCAAATGGGAATGTTTTTACGCAATTATAATAATACACATCCTATTTATTTTCCAAAGCAATAGTTTATTAAAGCTTGTTAAGCTCAGATTGTATTGTTTTCATGTGATTGTATCCTAACTGAACAATCTCTTTAATTTTATGGTTATCCATTAATTGATAACTATCAATTCCTTTAGGTTCAATAAACACATCGCAACTAGATGCATTGCGCATTACGTTTTCTTTTAGACAAAGTTGTATTGTTCTATCAACTGTGTCTATAATACCCGTTTCGTTTGAGTAAGGAGAAATTGGGTTTACATTTACTCCAATTATTTTGTGGCCATCTTTTGGAAGAAAAGGTTCTACAGGCAAATTACTTGTAACCCCACCATCTACATAAGGAACTTCGTTAATGTAAACAGGGGGTAATAGTATTGGTATCGAACAAGAAGCAACAACTCTATCGGAAATCTTTCCATAGTTAAAAACGATTCGGTCACCATTTGCTAAATTAGTTGCGGTAACATAGAAAGGTATCTTTAAGTCTTCAATGTTTTTTGTTCGAAGATTTTTATCAATTAGTTCATACAAAGGACTAGATGAAAAGATTCCCGATTTAAAATCAAGAAAATTTATGTTTTTAGCGAATTTATGTTTTTCAAAAATTTCTTTTATTTCACTTGGATGAAAGCCATCGGCCAAAAAAACGCCAATTAAACTTCCAGCGCTAGTTCCACTGATAGCAATTGGGTTAATTCCTTGCTCTGCCAAACCAATAAGGATTCCAATATGAGCAAATCCCCTTGCTCCACCACCAGATAAAACTAATTTAACTTCCTTTTTCATGATTTTGTCTTCAAATAATAATAGTAGGACAAATTTGACTTAATTATTTTCAAATATCAGCATAAAAATCACTTTTTTCACGATTAGAAATTGCTACATTTGCTCGGTTCCCAAATTATTCATTTTTTAATTAAATACAATGTCTCAAGTAACAAGTACTAACAGAGAGTTGCAAGTTTCGAAACTAGCAGAAAACATCATTGGATCAGAAATCATTAAATTAGCAGGAGAGGTTAATGAGAAGATTAAACAAGGAGAAAAAATTTACAACTTAACTATTGGTGATTTTAATCCTAAACAATTTCCAATTCCTGTAGAGTTAAAACAAATGATTGTTGATGAGTATTTTGCTGATCAAACAAACTATCCAGCTGCTGATGGTATGCTTGAGTTGCGTAATGCAGTTAGTAAGCTTTTAAAAGAGCGTGGCGGATTAGATTACAAGAATGATGAAATTTTAATTGCAGGCGGAGCACGTCCTGTTATTTATTCTATTTTTAGAACATTAGTAGATGCAAATGATACAGTAATATTTGCTGTTCCATCATGGAACAACAATCATTACACTTATTTAAACGGAGCAAAGCCAGTTATTATTCAGGCAACACCTGAAAATAATTTTATGCCTAAAGCAAAAGATATTAAACCTTTTATTCAAGAGGCTTCGTTATTAGCATTATGTTCACCACAAAATCCAACTGGAACTGTTTTTTCTAAAGAAGATTTAGAAGAAATTTGTGATATGGTTTTAGCAGAAAATTTAAGAAGAGGAAGTGATGTAAAACCATTGTATGTAATGTATGACCAAATTTATTGGGCATTAACACATGGCAATACTAAACATTACGACCCAGTAAGTTTACGACCAGAAATGCGCCAGTATACAGTGTTTGTTGATGGTATTTCTAAGTCACTTGCTGCAACGGGTGTACGTGTTGGTTGGAGCATGGGACCAAAAAAAATCATTGATAAGATGAAAGCTGTTCTTACGCATGTTGGGGCTTGGGCTCCAAAGGCAGAACAAATGGCAACTGCAAAGTATTTAGATAATTTAAGTTTATACGATGCATTTATAGTTGTACAAAAAGAAAAAATAAGCGCGCGCTTAGATGGCTTTTACAAAGGCTTTATGCAATTAAAAAACGAAGGTTACGGCGTTCATGCAATTACTCCACAAGCAGCAATTTATTTAACCATACAATTTAATTTAAAAGGTAAAAAAACTGCTGAAGGAAAAGTATTAGAAAACACAGCAGATATTACTCGTTATATTTTAGACGAAGGTAAAATGGCTGTTGTTCCTTTTTACGCGTTTGGCGCTGATAAAGATAGTACTTGGTATCGCTTATCTGTTGGTACTTGCAGTATGGATGATGTAAACGGGGCAATAGAAAGCTTGCGTAATGCATTAAAGAAGTTGAGTTAATACAAGAACTTAAAACCAAACAAAAAGAGCTTCGTGTTATCATGAAGCTCTTTTTGTTTAACAGTAAATTATTTTTTCAGAATAGATTTGGAAGGATTACCAACAACTGTATCGTTGCTTTCAATATCTTTTATTACTACTGCTCCTAAACCAACTGTAACATTATCACCAATTGTTTTTTTGTTTAGGATAGAAGCGGAAGGAGCTATCCACGAATTTTTTCCAATTTTAACGCTGCCTGCAATCATTGCATTTGCAATTACTAGAGAGTTTTCTCCAACTTCAACACCATGTGCAATGTGAACTAGGTTATCTATTTTCGCATTTTTTTTGATTAGCGTACTGCCTAAAACTGCCCTATCGATACAAGTGTTATTTCCAATTTCAACGTTGTCTTCAATAACAACGTTTCCAAAATGATTGATTACAGAGTAAGAGCCATCATCCTCTTTAACGTAACCAAATCCAACTCCACCAATCGTATTGTTGCAACCAATTTTTACGTTTTTACCAATTTTGGTATTTTTATGTAATACGGTGTTTGAGCCAATAATACTACCTTCTTCAATAATAACATTTGCTTCAATAACCGCGTTGTGACCAATTTTTACTTTTTCACTTATGCTACTGCTTGCATCTATAAATGCCGATGTTTCAATTTTATAATCTACACTTAAATCAGCAAAAAACTTATCTCCAATTAATTTAAAAACAAGTCGTGGGTTTTCACACAAAATGTAATTGCAACTAGGATTTAAATATGTTTCAGGAATGGTTTGGTTACAAATAATGTTTCCAGTTGTAATTGTTTTTAAAGATTCAATATTAACATCCGAACACCAACATAGCTCATCATTTGATAATGAAGTATCCAGTTTGGCTAAACCCTTTATAGTTTGTAAAGAATTACCTTTAATAACAATATTGGGAATTAATTCAGCTATGTGTTTTAGTGTGGTCATTTTTAATTATTTAATTATCCATCTAACTAAATCAAATGTTTCAGCATATCTTGAACCTATTTGTACTCCACGTGTACGAGCAAGCGAACGAATAAACTCTTCATTGGCATAAGTACGATGTGCCTGTGATTTATATTCATTAAGGGCATCTACTTTGGATTGAACATTTTTTTCATCTAACAAAATGAAAGTAGAAGTGTTGAAAGAAAAATTATTCCAAGGAACCTCGTAACAAAAGATGCTACAAAATTTAAACGCACGTAGCCCTTCATTTGCAATAGTTTGGTGATCTTGATGTATATCGTTTAATGCTGGCATAAAAACCAAGTCAGGATTAATATCTGTTCTTAGTTTAATTAAATCATCAAGGATGTCTTGTCTTCTAAAATTAAAAGTACGTACGTCGTAATCAAACAGAATTAAATTTTCAGGCTTTATTCCTAATTTTTTTGTTGCAGCTTTTACTTCGGTAATGAGAATATCAGATGGAAATTCCTTAAGAACAGATTGTTGACAAGCAGAAAAGGCAGCATAATAAACATCAATGCCTTCTTCAATAAATTTGGCAATTGTTCCACCGCAACCAAACTCACCATCATCAGTATGTGGAGCAAGTACAAGAACTTTTTTTGGGTTAAAATTTTTCATTTTAATTAATGTTAGATTTAGAAGCTTGTGAGCTTTGAAGTCGTAAATTTAATAAATTAACAAGCTCCTTAGTTGTGGCAGCTCTGCTAAATTGTGTTATAAAATTAGCACTATTTGAGTCTGTTTTTGGATTTTTAATCACTTTTAATAGCACTTCTTTAATTTCTTCAGTATTTCCAGGGCTTATGATATGTGCATTGTTGATGTTGTTGATTAATTTTGCAGCATCACCTTCTGTATTCCCAATTACTAAAATTTCATTTCCGGTTGCAATGTACTCCATTAGTTTACCCGAAATAAGAATTTTTGATTGTTCTTGCACTGCAAGGCAATTTAATAATAGGTTAGCATTCATCATTTCCTGAAGTGCTTCTTTGTGTGAAATCTTCCCTTTAAAATCCAAAATTAAATTGGGTAATTTTTTTAGTTTATCTAAAATCTCTTGTTCTATATTACCAGCAACAACAAATCTTATTTTTAAATCAGAATTATTTATTAAAATAAAATTTAATGCATCTATAACTTCTTGATGCGCTTGCTTCAATGTCCAAACACCAATGTGGGCGATAGTAAATTCAGAATATCTCTTTGCACTTATATCTTTAAATAATTCGGAGTCGTAGCCATTATAAATAAAAAATGTTTTTTCTTTTAGTCCAGAGAATTTGTTCGATAATAATTCCATCATAGACGGACCAACAGTGAGGATGGTGTCTGCTGATTTTAGAACGGATGTTTCAAAAGCTTCATCTTTAGCATCCGCATTTTTAGTGCGTTTAAAAATAGAGTTGTAATAGATATCGTGCCAAGGATCCCTAAAATCTGCTAACCAATGAATAGGAAACGTTTTTTTTAATTCTAAGGCAATCAAGTGTGTTGAGTGTGGCGGACCCGTTGTTATTATTGCATCAAAGTGTTCGGTTTTTAAAAGTTCTTTTGCTACAGGTATAACTTGTTTGTTCCATCCTACTCGAGCATCGGGAATAAAATAATTGCCCCGCACATAAGCAGATATTGAATCAAAAAGTGTTTTTTTTCTTCCTCCAACATCACCTACGGGAACAATTTTTTTAGATTTACCTGATTTTAAAAATGAGTATGCTTTAAAAAGATTGAAACCAGGTTTGGTTCTAATTACTCTAACATGTTCAACTTTTTTACTTAACGAATGATCGTATGCTGGGTAAGCAGCTTTTTCAGGATCTATTGTAATTACAACTGGAATCATGCCGTTTTCTTCCATGTATTTTGCAAAATACATCCATCGCTGAACTCCTGAGCCCCCGCTAGGTGGCCAATAATAAGTTATGATGAGTATTTTTTTCATTTCTTTTTTATGAAAGGAATATGTTTGTGAAATTCAGGAACAATATTAAATAAATAAGTTAAAATTAAAAATGAGCTTGTAACAATTGAACCGTTTATAAAAATGTTAGTTAAGTGATTTTCTGTTTTTGGAATAAAGAAACCAAGTGTTAAACATATTCCAATCACCAATAAGGTTTTAAAGAATGGCAATTGAAACGGTTGCATTTTAAATTCTTTTAATATAAAGATATACTTAAGTGCATTAAAAACAACAGCGGCAACAGTAGTTGCAATGGCAGCGCCCATAATGCCATATATTGGAATAAGAAGAGTATTTAAAACAAATGAAGTAATCAGCATTATAGCTATAAAAATTGCCCCGTAGTAATATTTATGCGAATTAAATAAAATGGGATAGTTAATACCAGTTGCCATATTTACAAATGCACTAATACTAATGATCATTGTTACTTTAATTCCACTTGAGTAATCATTTGGGAGCATCAATAATAAATCGGAAATATTTAATATTACAAGTATTGTTAGCAAACCTCCAACAATAGTAAGGTATTTACTTGATTGATAATAAATGTCTTTTACTTCCTTGTGATTTTTTTCTGCCAAACCATGTGCAATTTTTGGGTTAGCAATTCTTTCTAATGAATTTAAAGGGGTTTCAATAATGGTTGCAATAAAAGCTGCGATGGAATAAACACCCACGTCCGAATCACTTTTATAATGACCAATCATTATCATGTCTAAAAACTTTAAACCAATAGATGTGATAGTTGTAATAGTTAAAACTGCCCCGTACTTAAGTAAGTTTAAAGAGCCAATTTGTTTTATTACAGCTTTATTAATTTTGAAAGATGGATTCCCATAATAAATGATGTACCCAAGAAGCAGCATAGCTTGCAATCCATAACTTAAAATAAATGCCCAAATAAATTGTTGATAGGTGATATAACCTGCTGCATAAATTAATACAAGTAAAACAAATATAATACGTGTAAGTACGTCATTTAAAAAGGAAGGAACAGTAGTTTTTAGTAATGCATTACTGTAAGAATTTAAAGCTAGAATAAGGGAAAGGATAAATGAAAACAAAAAAGTGTGATAAAAATAAAACACAAATACTTTTGATTCGGAAGAGTAGTATTGTATGATGGAATCTTTAAATAGTAACAATAACAAACATCCGATTGCACTTCCAATCGCGGGAATGATTACCGTTAACCCAAAAAAGCCATTGTGTTTATTGTTGTAATCTTTAAAGTAAGGAAAAAACTTTACAGTGATGTTGCTTATACTAAAGGCGAAAACGGATGAGAATAAAGAAGCGAAAGCAAGTAAAAGCCTAGTTAAACCCATTTCCGCTTTTGAAAGATAAATGGGTTGAATAATTAGCAAACTTATAAAGCCGATAATAATACCAAAATAAATGATGATGGTATTTTTAATGCCTTGTCGTTTTACTATTCCCATTAGCTTAAATCAAAGGCTAAAGGTACATTATAAGCTAATAAAAAGCAATTTGCAATTTGTAAGCTTAATTCCAATTATTTCTCAGCAATAGCAATGATTGTATCGGTTTCGCCAATTGCATCTAATCTGTTAGCATAGGCACAATTTAACTCATCCGTGTTAAATTCTTTTAAAATGTTTTGTCCGCCAGGCTTACCTTTTTGTAACCAATACAAATGATTAGCCAAAGGAAAACGCTGAAATCCTTGAATTTGAATGTTTTTAAAACCAGCTTTTTCTAAATACGTTTGCAAGCTTTTATGAGTGTGAAGCACAAGGTGTTCACTCCATAAGGTAAATGCTTTAAAAGATTCTAAGTCAAAAGATTTTAGTAATGCGTCATTTGCATGAGGCACTTCAATAATAACTTTGCCTCCTGTTTTAACTTTACTATGCAATGTTTTTAAAAATGAAAGTGGACTAATAATATGTTCAAATACATGAAACATGGTTATTACATCAAAGTCATTATCAATTTTATCAATAGAGTCTGAAACTTTAAATCCTGTTGAATTTAAGAAGTCACGAATTTCTTTTTGTAACTCTACACCTTGTGCTTGACTGGTCAATTTCGACATGCGTTCTAAAACTCCGCCTAGTCCGCAACCTATATCACAATATTTTTTGTTTTCTACTAAAGATTTAAACTGGTTAAATCTTCTATCATCATCTTCTTTTGTTTCGAGTAAGGCTTGATTTCGGCCACCTTCGTTCCAGTATGATGTTCCTGACTTTTCATTGTAGTACGATTCAGCCATGTGATCAACACGATTCAAAAAAATCACACCGCTTTCTTTACATTTTAAAGCAGACACATCTTCTCTGTCTCTAACTCGTGGAAAATAATCTACAATTTCGTGTTGGTTGATGATGTTTAAATCAATCAATTCTTGAATAAGTGGGTTCATGGGTATAATTCTATATGCGCATTGTAATAATGCCTCTAATATAGAAATAATAAATTTTAATATTGAAAGGCTTTTGTAGAAATAATATAATAAACTGTATTTTTACACTTAATTATGCTACGAATATTCCTTGTTTCATCGCACCTTAGTGCAATACTGCAAAGTATTTATGCTGCTTCTACAAAAAAGGAAGGGGATACTGATGCGCTAATGATTGATTATCCCCCTAAAAAAACGGCGCTAACACAATTGATTTTAGATACAAAATTCATTCATAATTGGGATATGCAACTTAACTATGCTCCAGAGTTAAGAGATGAAACAAATATGAGACCTAGTTTAAAAAAGAGGCTTACTCGTAAGGCAAAACAGCTGCCTATTTTAAAAGGTATTTATGATAAAATGCTTTCTAAGCATATGATTAAGTTTTACGCTGATTTTGAAAAAAGAATAACTGAGGATTTAAGCAAGGTTAATTCTGAAACTGTTCAATTGAATATGCTTACAAAAACAGGTTTAAACGAGGTGTTGCATAAAATATATCCACATGCAGAAACAAATTATTTTGAGCATGGAATAGGCGATTACATGTATTACGCCCAAAATGATATTCAGGAGGGTAACTTATTTTGCTTGTTCGCAGAGGAGTTTCAAGCGTACTTGAGATTAATAAACAGCCCTAATAAAAATAAAATTAATGCATTTATTTATGGCAATTTGTTTTATGAGGCCGTACAAACTTTAGAAAGAAATAAAGTAATTAGCAATGAAAAGGAGTTAGAACAATTAAGCGGAGCAAAACTTGTATTTATTTTAATAGAAAGTGTTGAGATTTATGAAGTGCCATCCAATTTTTGGAAAGATTGTATTCAACTTTATTTAAGTAAAATAGATGTGCCGGAGGATTTTACATATGTCTTAAAACCACATCCTCTCCAGTCTTTTGAGGCAATTAATGCAATTGAGAGTTATTTTAAAGAACGAGGATTGAAATACGTTTTGTTGGGCAATAGCAAATTTATAAATGTGGGTGCCGAATTGATTTTCTACTTTTTCGCTAAACAAACTAAATACGTTTTCTCTCTTTTCTCCTCAAGCGTTTATTATTTCACTAAGCTTTATCCTTCAAAGGAAATCAAATACTACCACGGATATAAATTGTTCGAACAATACACGAAAAAATCTCCGAAGCAATTTACTGATATCTATAAAGGGTTAGAACCAATTATTACAAATGTATTAGCGAAAGATTGTTTGGAATTGCACTAAAGAAATTTTTTACTCAGAATAGAATTAATTTCAATTTTTTTACGCCTACCGATTTCATACTGCATATTATTGTTAAGCGTAACAACACAGGTTTCACCTTTGCTATAATTGGCTATATGTTTTATGTTAATAATAGCAGCACGGTTTACCCTAATAAAAATCGGATTTTCTTCTAAAAATTCTTCAAAGTCTTTCAGTAATTTTGGCGTTGTGTTTTTTGTTGAATCGGTGCAAAATATGTTACTATAGTTTCCAAAGGCCTCTATACAAACTATATCATCAACACAAATAAATTTCACTTTGTCTAATACGTGTACTGCTATTTTTTTATCTGTACTTAAATTATTAACAAGTAAATTACTAATTAAAATACTAGTATCTCGAACAGCGTTTTTTTTCCCCCTTACTTTTTCAATAGTAAGTTTTAATTCTTCAACATCAATTGGCTTTAGCAAGTAGTCGAGAGCGCTAAACTTTATTGCATTAATGGCATATTTATCATAACTAGTTACGAAAACCACATCAAATTGTATTGAATCAAATTTTTGTAATAGTTCAAATCCATTTCCTCCAGGCATTTGGATATCTAAAAACACTAAATCAGGAGATGTTTTATTAATTAAATCAAAGGCATCAATAATGTTGGAAGCTTCGCCCAGTATTTCAATATCAGAAAAATTATGTTTTAATAGTTCCTTAAGTACTATTCTTCCAGAGTTCTCGTCATCAACAATAACGCAGGTAATTTTATTCATAGCTTTGTGGTATTAGAAGTGTTACTTTAGTTCCGATAACTGATTGATCGTTATCATTCAATACATCGGTAATTTTAATAGATCCATTTATAGAATGATTGATGGCGTTGATGATATCAATTCTACGTTCATTTAGTTTGTTTGCTTTTGATTTATGTGTTTTGGAAGAGTGTTTCATAGCCTCTTCTCTGCCAACTCCGTTGTCTATAATTTCGATGACGAGCATGTCGTTGTTTTCGCTGACAAAAATACTTATTTTCCCCTTTCTAGAATTATTTAAAAGCATTATACCATGCCAAATTGAATTCTCGATATAGGGCTGAAGCATCATTGGAGGTATCAAATAACTATCAGTATCCAAATCATTGGAAACAATTAATTCAAAAATAAAGGAATCTTCAAAACGTAGTTGTTCTAATTGTATGTATAAACTAACCATCTCTAATTCATCTTTCAAACTAATAATTTCTTCTTCTGAATTATTTAGTACCAGTCGTATTAATTTGCTGAATTTCGTAAGATAGTTGTAGGCAGTAGTTTTATCATTTGTAAGTACATATCGTTGTATGGAGTTAATGCAATTAAAAATGAAATGAGGGTTCATTTGCGCTCTAATTGCGGCCATTTGGTAGTTGTTTATGAGATTTGTGATTTCTGATTCTTTAGCGTCTTTTGCCCTTAGTTTCTTTAGATATAATCTAACCCCAAAATATATTACAAGGATGACTATTGTGATAATTAGTAAGTAGAACCAAAGTTTTTGCCAAAAAGGCTTTTGAATTTCAAATTTAATAGAAATTGCCTGTGAGTACTTCTGCTCCAATGGTTTTAGGTCAAATATTGAGAGTTCATATTTGCCCGGAGTTAAATCTACCAATTTTAGTTCGTTGTTATAAATGACTCCAGAGTCATTTCTAGTTCCAGTAAGTATGTATTTTAGTTCATAGGATTCATTTTCATAATTTAAATTTTCAAAAATAAATTTGAATTGGTTTTTATAAAAAGGTATGTTATTTAATAACGAACTATCTGCCAGAATTTCATTTAGAAAAATATTTTTGATTTTTGGTTTAGAATAAAAACTTCGTGCGGAATTCCATTTATTTTTAAATACAAAAACCTCTTCATCTGAGGCAACAACAACATTGTTATTTACAACTGCAATCTTAAAAAATTCTTTGTTAGGTAAGCCATAAAAGGAATTGTATATGATAAAGCTTTTATCTTTAATATTAGGAATTTCTATTACCCCTATGTTGGTTGCAAGCCAAACTCTATTATTATCTAAAAAGAAATCATTTAGGCGTATGTTTTCTTTATTATTAAAATCAAAACTGTATTTTTTGAAATTGTCTATTACAAAAAAGCCGTCTTTTGTTAGAGCTAAAAACAGATTATTTTCTTTAGAATCAGGGTGGAAGGCGACTTTTTTTATAAGCTTTAAAGGATAGTATAAACTTAAACTATAATTAGTGGTGTCAATCACAAATAAGCCTTCCTCTTTAGCTACAAAGAGCTGCTTATTATTTGTTACTATTGAAGACGCCTTTGAGTTAAAGTTCATAATTCTTTCAATTATGATATTATTTTTGATTTCGAAAAGGGAGGTGCTCTTAACTCCAAAAACTTTTGAGCCAAACTGTAATAAATTTTTTGCAGTAAAAACTGAATTTAATTTTGACAAATGAATTTGTTCACCCTTATTAAAATCTACATTATATCTAAATAATCCTTGATCGGTTGCTAATATATAGTTCTTGTTGAGCTTGAGAATTTCATTAGTTAGTTGCTTATTTTCAATAGGCAAATGATAATAAGTAAAAATTTCCCCATCGGTTTTCCAAACATCACCTTTAATGTCACTAAGCCAAAGAGAAGAATCGATTTTTTTAAAAACATTTGATTTAATGTTTTTATATTTAATATTGTTTGTTTTGGAAATGAAAGGATTTTCGCAATATGTAATTCCATTTTCTAATGTACTACACCAAATACCTCCTCTAGCGTCTAATTGGATTCCAGTAACGGAAAAGTTTTTTAGTAACCAAAATTCATTATCTTCTAAATTTGCTGTATTTGGAAAAGAAAGTAAACCAATATTTTGCAATCCAACAAAGAGAGTCCCTTCTTTATTTATTTCCATAGATAAAATATCGTCTTTTAACCTGATACTTTCCGTTTTTCCGTTTTTCCGAATTTTAATAAGCGCAGTACCGAATGCAATGAATAAGGTTTCTTTATAAACACAGCATTTAATTCTATATATCGTTCGCTTTACATTTAAACTATCGTAAAATTTGGTTTCAAATGCTGTATCCGTATAATTAATAATGAGATTAGTATAGTTTTCTTTTTTGTTCCTGTAAGCATTAACATCTATGAGTGGTTTTATAGAATAAACATTATTACCTATAATATTAAAAGCATGTTTGAGTTTTTCACTAGCTAAATTTATAAATTGATTGGTGTTTATATTTATTTTATATGTTTTAACTTGTGAATTAACAATTAGAAGGCTATCATTAAAGATTTTGAAATCCGTGGCGAAATTAATTGAATTACCCATTTCTTTTTGGAAGGATTTGGTAAAAGCTAATTCATGTAAACTATCGTCCTTTAACTGTAAAACCCTATTAGATGAAGAAATGATGTATATCACACCTTTTGAGTTCATGGCAATTCCATAGCACGACTCTTCTGGTAATCCTTCCTTTTTAGAAAAAACTTTTACTTTATTCCCATCATACTTGCAAAGCCCAGCATCTGTTGAAAACCAGATGTAGCCTTTTTTATCCTGAATGACGTTGTAACATTCATTGGAAGGCAAATTAGTTAAGTTATAGGGTTTTTCAAATAGTAACTCTTGGCTAAAGATTCTAAAGCTAAAAATTAAAAAAGCAATTAAGAAGTAATGATTCAATTTACTCACATAACAAAAGTAAGATTTTATTTTTGAGATGGAGCTTATATTAATTATGACAAATTATACGGAAAAGTATCGTTTGTAGCTTTAGCTTCACTTAATTTTTTGTACCTTTATTTCTAAATTTTAGTAATATGAAAAAGCGGATACTTAATTTTAGTAGATTCATTTTTACAGTCGGAATTACCCTTACTTCTCTTATTCAAGTAAATGCTCAATGCTCTGTTTCAACATCTGTTGCTTACAATGCACCAGGGAATTATCACGCAACTACTATTCCAACAGTACCAGCCAATTGGGAACAACACATAACGGTTGATTTTGGCGATGGGACTTCTGGTTATACATATAATGGAACCGCAAACTCATACGGAGGAGGACATATTTACTCAGCAAATGGAACTTATTTCGTTTCAACTTATATGTCGGCGTATGATCCTGCTGATACTTCTATAAGTTGCAACGCATATGATTTTGATTCGGTTGTTGTTTCAAATCTCCCTTGTTCTATTACGGTCTCATCTATCAATGCAAATCAAACCGGAAGTCTTTATGATTATTCTTTTAATTCATCTTATGTTTCAGGAAACCCAGGAATACAAACTTCATGGGTAGTTAAAGATTCTTTAGGAAATATTTTAACTACTTTAAATGCTTACGATAATACCAATTTTGCTTTTTCTTTTCAGCAAAATGGATACTATGTTATTTCATTTGCTGCCTATGCATATGATAGTTTAACATCAACAGCCTGTTCTGATTCAACTTCTTTAGGGATGCATGTTGGAACCAATCAAACAACAACTTGTAATGCTGCTTTTTATTTATGGGAGGATTCAACAAGCGTTGGGCAATGGCATGCAATTAACTATTCTACAGGAAGTGGAGCACTAACATATATGTGGGATTTTGGCGATGGAACAACATCAACATTAGCTTACCCAAGTCATAATTACGCTGTTCCTGGCAATTATGTAATTTGTTTAACAATTGTAGATGCAAATGGCTGTTCCAGCTCAACCTGCGATTCGACAGCTGCTCTGCGTATTTCTCAGCAGCAATCAATTAATTCAATAATGGGTTCTTTAACTGTAACAGCACCAACGGTTGGTATTTCGCAAAATCAATCAATATTGCCAGAAACAAAAGTATTTCCTAGCCCAATTACTGAAAATACTATACTTACCTTTAATTCAGATTCATTCTCAAATGGGAAATTAGAAATTGTAAATGTTTTGGGTCAAATAGTTATTTCGTCAGAAGTATCTATTCTAAAAGGAAACAATCAATTAAAAATTAACAGTTCTAATTTGGAAACAGGTTTTTATAATATAAATATTATTTCAGAAGGCACTATTATTGCGCACGTAAAAGCTTTAAAATAAGCTAGTTCAAATTAAAACGGCATTAAAAGCCCCTAAAGTAATTTAGGGGCTTTTTTACTTCCTTTTTTCCCTGCTTTTTTCTAACTTCGTCGCCTATCTAAACAATCCTATCAAAACTATGGATAAATTTTCTTACCTGGGTACAAGCGATGTTAACGCAATTGAAAATTTGTACCAACAATATGTGAAAGACGAAAACTCAGTTGATGTTACATGGAGAGATTTTTTCCGTGGATTTGAGTTCGCAAAAGCTAATTACGATGAGCCTGCAGCAGGCGGAGCAGTGCCTGAAAACATTGCTAAAGAATTTAAAGTAATTACTTTAATTAATGGTTACCGCCAACGTGGACATTTGTTTACTAAAACAAATCCTGTTCGTCAACGTCGTACTTACGAACCAACGTTAGATTTAGTTAATTTTGGTTTAAGCGATAAAGATTTAGAAACTGTGTTTCAAGCAGGAAACGAGCTTGGACTTGGTTCTTCAAAATTAAAAGACATTATTGCACACTTAGAGCAAACTTACTGTGGAAGTATTGGTGTGGAGTATTTGTTTGTTCGTGAACCACAAGTAGTAAAATGGTTGCAAGACAGAATGGAGAAGTCTCGCAACACTCCTAATTTTAGCTTAGATGAGAAAAGAACGATTCTTAAAAAACTAACTCAAGCAGTTGGTTTTGAGAATTACTTGCATACAAAATTTGTTGGTCAGAAACGTTTTTCATTAGAAGGTGGAGAAGCGCTAATTCCTGCAATGGACACGTTAATGGAGCATGCAGCTGATTTAGGTGTTGAAGATTTTGTAATTGGTATGCCACACCGTGGTCGTTTAAATGTGCTTACAAACATCATGAACAAAACATACAAAGATGTGTTCACTGAGTTTGAAGGTCGCCCAAGCGAAGATAGTTTGTTTGATGGTGATGTTAAGTACCACATGGGTTATAGCAGCGATCAAATAAGTAATTCAGGAAAAAAGATTCATATGAGTCTTACTCCAAACCCATCGCATCTAGAAACTGTTAATCCAGTTGTTGAAGGTATTGTTCGTGCAAAAATCGATAACCGTCACAATGGAGATAGCAGTAAAGCTTTACCAATTTTATTACATGGTGATGCTGCAATAGCAGGGCAAGGTATTGTTTACGAAGTATTACAAATGAGCCAATTAGATGGTTACAAAACAGGTGGAACAATTCACTTTGTTGTAAATAATCAAGTTGGTTTTACAACTAATTTTATTGATGCGCGTTCTTCAACTTATTGTACAGATGTTGCAAAAGTAGTTTTATCACCTGTGTTTCACGTAAACGGAGATGATATTGAAGCGGTTTGTTTTGTCGCTAAATTGGCAATGGAGTTCCGTCAAACATTTAAGCGTGATGTGTTTGTTGATTTATTGTGTTACCGTAAATATGGTCACAACGAAGGAGATGAACCACGTTTCACTCAACCTGTTTTATATAAAGCAATTGCTGCACATCCAAATCCTAAAGAAATTTATGTAAATAAATTAAGAGCAGAAGGCTCACCTTTAGCTGATGAAGCAAAAGAAATTGAAACTGCATTTAAAGCTGAGTTGGATGCAAACCTTGATGAGGCTAAGAAAACAGAGAAGGCAAAAATTACTTCTTTCTTAGATGGTGTGTGGAAAGGTATTAAAAAAGCAAATGGAGATGAGTTTGATTCTTCTCCTGATACTTCAATTGATAAAAAAGTATTTTTAGATCTAGCTAAAAAAACCACTGAACTACCTAAGGATAAAAAGTTCTTTAATAAAATCCAAAAAGTATTTGATGATCGTAAAGCAATGATTGCTAACGATGCTTACGATTGGGCAATGGGCGAATTATTAGCTTATGCTTCATTAATGCAAGAAGGAAATCATGTTCGTTTTAGCGGACAAGATGTAGAGCGTGGAACGTTCTCTCACCGCCATGCTGTTGTTAAAGTTGAAGATAGTGAAGAAGAATACACTCCATTAAACAATGCAGGTACAAAAGGTGAATTAAGAATTTACAATTCATTATTAAGTGAGTATGGTGTGTTAGGTTTTGAGTATGGTTATGCTTTCGCATCTCCAAACATCTTAACTATTTGGGAAGCACAGTTTGGTGATTTCTTTAACGGAGCACAAATTATATTTGACCAGTACTTGGCCTCTGCGGAGTACAAATGGCAACGCATGAATGGTTTAGTTGTATTGTTGCCTCATGGTTATGAAGGACAAGGCCCTGAGCATTCATCAGCACGTATGGAGCGTTTCTTGCAAATGTGTGCTAAGAATAATATGCAAATTATTAATGCAACTACACCTGCACAACAATTCCATGCAATACGTCGTCAATTAAAACGCGATTTTAGAAAACCGTTAATTTGTTTTACTCCTAAAAAATTATTGCGTTACCCTTCATGTGTTAGTAGTTTGGAAGATTTTACAAAAGGTAAATTTCATGAAGTAATTGATGATACAAAGGTGGATGCTAAAAAGGCAACGCGTATTGCTTTCTGTTCAGGTAAAGTATATTATGATATAATTGAAAGAAGAGAAAAAGAAGGAGCAGATGATTTAGCTGTTGTTCGTATCGAGCAATTATATCCTTTCCCTCACAAGCAAGTTGATGCTATTTTGAAGAAATATGCAAAAGCAACTGATTTAATGTGGGTACAAGAAGAACCTGAAAATGCTGGCCCTTGGAGACATATTGACCATGCTGTACGTTCATTAAATTTAAAATACATTGGCCGTGCCGAAGGAGCTTCTCCTGCTACAGGCTATAGTAAAAAACATGCAGAGGAAAACGAAGAAATTATGACAAAGATTTTTTCGAAAGTATTAGCTAAATAATTTATAACATTAAACATTCACCATTCAAAATAAACAAAGTATGGCAATCGTAGAACTTAAAGTACCAAGCCCAGGCGAATCAATAACAGAAGTAGTAATTGCTCGCTGGGTAAAAAATACAGGAGATATAGTAGAAAAAGATGAAGTACTTGCAGAAGTAGATTCAGACAAAGCAACACTAACATTAAATGCAGAAGAAAGCGGTAAGATAGAAGTATTAGCTGCAGAAGGCGATACTGTTAAGGTTGGACAGGTTGTTGTAAAAATCGATACTTCATTTAAACCTGAAGCTAAGAAGGCTGATGCTCCAAAAGTGGAAGTAAAGAAAGAAGAGCCTAAAAAAGAAGCAGCACCTGTTGTTACTTCGAGCGCAGTCGAGAAGAGTTATGCAACAGGTACACCAAGTATATCTGCTGCTAAAATTATGGCAGAGAATAACGTAAGTTCTTCTCAAATAAATGGAACAGGAAAAGATGGAAGAATAACTAAGCAAGATGTTCTTGCAGCTTTATCAAACGGATTACCAACAGCAGTTGAGGTTTTATCAAACTCTTGGAAAGGTGGCCGCGATAAGGATACTCAAAAAATGACTCCTCTTCGTAAAACTGTTGCTAAGCGTCTGGTTTCTGTAAAAAATGAAACAGCAATGCTTACTACTTTTAACGAAGTAGACATGAGTGCTATCTATGCTTTACGTGCTAAATACAAAGAGCAGTTTTCAAAAGTACACGGAACAAACATTGGTTTCATGAGTTTGTTTACAAAGGCAGTTACTGAAGCTTTATATCATTTCCCAGCTGTTAATGCAATGATTAACGGAGAAGAAATTGTTTACCATAAATATTGTGATATTGGAATTGCAGTAAGTGCACCAAAAGGATTAATGGTTCCTGTATTGCGTAATGCAGAACAAATGAGCTTAGCGCAAATTGAAGCAGGTATTAAAGCATTAGCTGTAAAAGCACGTGATGGAAAATTAACTATTCCTGATATGGAAGGTGGTACATTTACAATTACTAATGGTGGTGTGTTTGGTTCTATGATGAGTACACCAATTATTAATCCTCCACAAAGTGCTATCCTAGGTATGCATAATGTTGTTGAGCGCCCAATGGCAGTAAACGGACAAGTTGTTATACGTCCAATGATGTATGTGGCTTTAAGTTATGATCACCGTATTATTGATGGAAGAGAAAGCGTTGGTTTCTTAGTAAAAGTAAAAGAAATGCTAGAAGACCCAAGCCGCATGTTATTTGGCGGCAAACAACCTGAAGAGGTTTTATTGGGATTATAATTACAAAACCCTCTTTCGAAAGAAAGAGGGTTTTTTTGTGAAGTAATTTTGCTAGTCTAAGTTAGAATAAGAACCACAACAAAATTTGAATTATAGTAAGAAAAATAAAAGGCTAGGAATTTACTCAGTGATTATAATTTTCACTTTGTTTTGTTTGTCGTGTGATAAAAAGGAAATATACTTTTTTGCGCAAGGCAATGGTCCAGATTTAGTGTTTGAAATTGCGCCTAATGATTCTGCGCTATGCTATATCTCATTTCAAAGTGCGCCATATAAATTAAACGTGGTAAATAAAGAAGAAGTGACACTTAACGGAAATCTAGATATATCATGGGAAAGTAAGAATATGCCGAATGATTTTGTGTTGAATTTAAAAGTCAATGATAAACAAGTTTTTTTAAATGATACCTTTAGTTTAACTATTTCAACATTAGTAAATAAAAAAGAGCAGTTTTTTTATTATAATGATTTATTAAAAAATGTTCCCCAGTTTATTACGAATATAAAACTATCGCATAAAAATGTTGATAGTCTCTTTTATGTGAGAGCAGCCCAACAATTTACTGTAAGTAAAATTAGTGTGTTAAAACCATTAAGTATCGATCTATCTGCTGTTTTACAAAACAAAAATGTAAGTCGAAAATCAAACAGTATTATTGAGGAAAGAGAATATCACAATCCAGCAGATTTCCCAGGTGTAAAATAATTGGAGTGATTATTTCCACTAACGAATAAATTAATTGGTACCAAACACACTAGTCTATTCGTAAAGGATTCGCCACCATTCGTATATTCGTAAAAGATTTGTAATCCTTATTAAAACCAACGATACTTATCCTTGCCCTTAAATAATTTTCTCGTACGTTTTTTCTTTTTGTTTGTATCAGTTCCTTTTGTATTAATAGGAAACTTAATACCTAAATTATAATTAGCATCTGTTATACCAAAACGATCATCAATATTAGCAAAGCGATATCTAAAATCACCATATAAATTAAATCCTGGAAAAGGTTTTTCGAAGCCAATACCTAAATCTAAACCTAAATTTTTGTTGCGAACAAATGTGTTTTCTTCATAATGAAATTTCGCAGTGCTAAAGTCTTGTATTCCTGTATAGAAACCTTTCCACATTTGAATACAAAGTCCAGAAATGGTATAAATCATAACATCTTGATCTTTAATATATCCTACAGCATTAGCAGACACAACAAATGATTGGCTTCTAATATCAGACCAAGTTGGGCTTAAATCAAATTTTTTTGTACGGTTATATTCAGCAATAAACCTTATGTTGTCCTTAAAATCGTATGTAATACGGGTATTCCAACCTAAATTGTATGGGTTTTCTTTGTAATTTCTAAATACATTAACACTGGAAAGGTTAGCTCCAAAACCAAAAGAAAAAATGGGATCATTTTGTTTTTTCTTTATTTCTTTAACTGCAGGAGTTTGCGAACTCATTAAAAAATAAGAAAAAGTAAAGACAAATAGGAGTAAAAATTTCATTAGTACTAATTTACAAAAAAATCAAATAGAAAACAATCAATTTTTGACTTCGATAAAAAACTTGGATTCAAGCAAGTCTTGTGGAGAAACCACTTTTTCTTCATAAGGAATCGCTGTTCCGTATCTTATTTGCAATTGCTGTTTAACAAGTTTATGGCTTAAATCAAAATCTTTTAGTTTTTTAGGGGTCGAAATTTCAATTCCAATGTGTTTATACATTTTCCAAACCAATTCCGAACAATAAATTTTGTCATCGCTCCAGCCAAACACATGATCATAAGCTTTTCCTAAATAATCGATTGCTTTAAGTTTCCATGTCTTGGTCTGTAGTGTTGAAATTACATCAGAATTTTTTAGTCGATACGCTTTAAAAGAGTTGTTCGCCCCATGTTTTACCCATTCATTTATGGGAGTGTATTGTACTGGCCCAATCGCTTCAAACACTTGAATACTATTCCCTTCTTTAATCACCATGCCGCAATGACTGTATTTTGATTTGGTTGCTATTTTAATTGCCTCACCTAAATCTCCACCTGTATCCTGAAAAAGAATGTCACCTTCTTTTAGCCACGAATAATTTGCAGCTTTCTTAATCCCTTTTTCTTGTTTGTTTCCAAAATTGAAGAATAAAGAGGATGCAAATAGCAGAAGCGCAGTAAATAGAGATAACTTTTTCATGACATTAGTTTTAACTAAATTATCGTCTAAAACGCGAGCTTCAAAATAATGAGCGTTAAAAAAACAAAAAGACGCAGAGATATACTTTATCAATTATGTTTATCTTTAAGCATTATCAAGCAATGGCCTTTAAAGAAAACATATTACTTTTAAAAAAATTAAGTTTTAAAAAACTAATGAATGCTTTTCAAGTGTATCGTTCTTTTCATTCATCAAGAAGAAGTGGCTTAGATAAACACAAGGGATTTCCAATTAGCATTTCTATTGAACCTACTACCAGCTGTAATTTACGTTGCCCCGAGTGCCCGAGTGGACTAAGATCTTTTTCTCGTCCAATTGGAATGCTGCAAGAACAATTGTTTGAGAATATTATAAATCAGTTAGCAGATAAACTTATTTACTTAACTTTTTATTTCCAAGGAGAGCCATATTTAAACCCTGAGTTTTTGAAAATGGTAAGTATTGCTCATAAGAGAAAAGTGTTTACTTCAACTTCAACCAACGCACATTATTTAAATGATGCAAATGCTAAAGCTACAATAGAAAGTGGTTTGGATAGATTGATTATTTCAATTGATGGCACTACTCAAGAAACTTACGAGCAGTATAGGGTAGGAGGAGACCTCTCAAAAGTTATTGAAGGAACAAAAAATATTGTTAAGTGGAAAAAGCAATTGAGGAGTAAAACACCACATATTATTTTCCAGTTCTTAGTTGTAAAACCTAACGAACATCAATTAGAAGAAGTAAAGCAATTGGCAAATGAATTAGGCGTTGATGAGGTAAAATTTAAAACAGCGCAAGTATATGATTATGAAAATGGAAACCCGCTTATTCCAGATAATGAACAATACGCTCGATATAAGAAGGGAATTGATGGTAAGTGGCGAATAAAAAATGAATTACTCAATCAATGTTGGCGCATGTGGAGTGGTTGCGTAATTACCTGGGATGGAAAAATTGTTCCCTGTTGTTTTGATAAAGATGCAAAGTATCAATTGGGTTCTTTGCAAGAGAATAGTTTTAGTGAAATATGGAATTCAAAACCATATAGTGAATTTAGAAATTCGGTTTTGCGTTCGCGCAAAGAAATTGATATATGCTCCAATTGTAGCGAAGGCACTAGGGTGTGGACCGACTAAATTAATTTAGGTGAGAGTAATTTTTTATTTTTCAAAAAAAGCATGTTGAAAAACAATCTCATTTTTTTTGCCATAACAGGTAAAAATAATCAGATGAAGAGTAAATAGTCGATAATTATTTATCGTGTGCTTGTCATTATTAAAACATAGATTTTCTATTCGCGTATTATTCAGTGTAAAAGTTTAACGTTTAATCGTATTGCTGAGTCCCTTTATTTGCAAGGTTTTTAAAGGACACCCATTTTTTTGTTTGGAGTTTCTTGTTCTATATTTGGCCTCGTTAACCTTAAACGTAAAACAAATCCCCATGAAAAAAATAGTACTAGCAATTAGTTTACTTGTAGGACTTAACTCGTTTGCACAAAACAGAGCTTGTTCAACAATGGAGAATTTCGATCGTCTAAAAAACTTACACCCTGAGATGATTTCTCAGATGGAAGAAATAGAAGTACAAACTCAAAATTTTGTTCAGAGCGAACAAACTGCCAGAACAATAGGAGGAAACAATAGCGTTATGGTAGTGCGTAACATCCCTGTAGTTGTACATGTACTGTATAATACATCTGCGCAAAATATAAGTGACGCACAAATACAATCGCAAATCACAATTCTAAATAATGATTTTAGAAAATTAAATGCAGATAGAGTAAATATACCTTCTACATTCTCGGCTTTAGCAGCGGATGCGGAAATTAATTTTTGTTTAGCAAGCGTTTCTCCAACAGGAGTTGCTACAACAGGAATCACAAGAACATCAACAACAGTAACTTCATTCGGTTCGGATGATAAAATGAAATCAAGTTCAACAGGTGGTGTTACTGCATGGCCAACAGATAAGTATTTAAATATTTGGGTTTGTAATTTGGGTGGTGGTTTACTAGGCTATGCTCAATTCCCTGGTGGACCAGTTTCTACTGATGGCGTAGTTATTGGATACAAGTATTTTGGAAACACAGGAACTGCAGTTGCTCCTTTTAATAAAGGAAGAACAGCAACTCATGAAGTTGGTCACTGGTTAAACTTACGTCACATTTGGGGCGATGCAACTTGCGGAAGTGATTTAGTTAGCGATACTCCAACTCATAATACTTCTAATTACGGTTGCCCATCTCATCCTAAATCTAATTCTTGCGGTACTACAGCAGAAATGTTTATGAACTATATGGATTATACGGATGATGCTTGTATGTATATGTTTTCTACTGGACAAAAAACTCGTATGCAAGCGTTGTTTGGTACAGGTGGGGCTAGAGCATCTTTATTAACTTCTAATGGATGCGGAACAGTAAGTACACCAACAACAACTTGCTCAGTGCCAAGTGGGTTATCTACTAGCTCACTTACTTCAAGTTCGGTAACACTTAATTGGGGAGCTGTAAGCGGAGCAAGTAGTTATAATGTAAGAATTAAATCACAAGCTTCTACTACTTGGACAAGTGCAACATCTACTACAACCTCAAAAGGGTTTACTGGTTTAGCTGCGAGTACTGCTTATGAATTTCAAGTTCAAACGGTTTGTGCATCAGGAACAAGTGCTTTTTCAACTTCTGGAACATTTACAACCACTGCAACTACAACCACTACAACACCAACTGGCGCAACTGTAACTGTTGGAACAGGAACAGGTACAACTGCAATTGCACCTTATGGAACATATTACATGGATGAAAAAGTTCAGTTTATTATGACAAAAGCAGAATTAGTAGCTGCAGGATATACAAGTGCAAATAATGTTTTACGTTCACTTGCTTTTAATGCTGCAACGGTAAGTTCTCAAACAATGAATGCTTTTACAATTAAAATGCGTCACACAACTTCTACTTCTTTTAGCTCAACAAGTTTCATGTCTTCTACTGGAATGACAACTGTATACACAGGGAATAAAGTTGCTACAACTGGATGGAACACACATACTTTTACTACTCCATTTAATTATAATGGAACTGATAATGTGTTAATCGAAATTTGTTGGAATAACAGTTCATATACAAGTGATTCAAAAGTGTATGCAACAACATTGTCTACTTATAACACACTATATACAAAGGCTGATGTAGCTTCAGGAGGTGTTTGCGCAAACACTACTGGAACTCGCTCTACTACACGTCCAAATATGCGCTTTTATTTCTCAGGAACTTCAACAGCACCATCAGCTAGATTTGGGGATGAAGAAATTGTAGAAGCAATTGACTTAAATGAAATAGAATTGTCTGTTAAACTATTCCCAAATCCTGCAAGTTCAGTTTTAAACGTAGAGTACACAACTACAGAAGAAGAATCACAAGCTGTAATAATTGTTTATAATATGATGGGCGCTGTAATTGCTAGCTTTGAAGAGAATAGCACAGACAAAGGAGCGCACACTTTTGCAATTGACATGAATACGAGCGATAAATTATCTCAATTATCAAATGGTATTTACTTATGTTCAGTAAGCGTTAATGGGCAAATGAAAACAGCTCGTTTCGCAATTCAGAAATAAATAAAATTGTTTAGTTAAATAATTAGCCCTCAGTCTTTTTGACTGGGGGCTTTTTATTAAAAAAACTAATATTTAAAAGTAGTATATTTGAATTCGATGTTTATGAAACGAATTAATATAATCTGTCTTTTACTTTTAGTTACGAGTTTTTTATTTTCTCAGAATGCATCTTTAATAAATGTATATAATGATGCAGCTAAAAGGTGTCAGGAACAAGGTATTGATTCTGTTGAGTTTTATAACAAGAGGTCTTTAGAAATTTCTGCCAAGCTCAGACTCCCTAATTTTGATGGTAAGTACTTGGAGACTTATTTATTAATAAGGACAAAAAAATACAGCGATGCCTTACCAAAGATTAAACGTCTTTTATATATGGCTAATGAAGCCAATAATCAGAAGCAATTGGGTAAGGCAAATTATTTGTATGCATTATTATATGAAGAACAAAACGATGTAAATAATTCACTCAAATTTGCTAAACTAGCCTTGCAAATAAGAGAAAAAACAAAGGATACCAGCCAAATACTTAGTTCAGTTGCACAATTAGGCCGGATATATAAAAAGAACAATAAACTTACTGAAGGATTAACGTATTACCTGCGCTCAGCCCGATTGGCGGAACAAATTGGAGACTCATCACACATCTACAGTTCATATATTAATTTAGGAACACTTTATCAAAAAACAGCAGATAATAAAAAGGCATTAGAGTTTTATAATAAGGCACTTGAAATTAATAAACGCGATAATGATACAAATGGTTATGCAATTTGTTATCTTAAATTATCTTCTGCATGGAGCGCGGAGAATAATTTGGATAGCGCATATTATTATATTAACAAATGCGTTGAGCTACAAAGAATTCAAAACAATGATGCTGGCCTAATGTCTTCGTTAAATAAACTCGCGGGTGTATTAGCTGAAAAGGGAGAAACAACCTTAGCAATTAAAAATTTTGATGAAGTTATTGATATTGCTGAGAAACGACAAGATGTTTTATCGCTTATTTGGGGATTAACAGGTAAAGCGAAAACACTTTATAAAATGAAAAAGTATAAAGAAGCGCTGCCTTTGGCTAATAGAGCAATGTTATTAGACAAAGAGAAAACAGATTATTCTTTTATTTCTCTTACCTACAAATTAATATCTGATATTAATTTTGAAATGGGTAATTATAAGGAAGCATATAATAATCACATTTTATATAAAACAGCTTTAGATACATTGTTGGCTCGGAACGATATAAAAAAGCAAACAGAATTAAAACTGAGTTATGAGTTTGACCAAATACAAGAATTGCAAAAAGAAGAGGCTCTATCTAAAGAAATAAAAAACGAACTGCAATTAGAAGCAGCAAAGAAACAACGTTATTTTTTAATTGCGTTTTTAGGTTTAGCTTTACTTATTGTAGTTATTGCTGTTAGAAGTTATATTAACAAAAGGAAATCAAATTTTTTACTTGAAAAGAAAAATGCGCAATTAGATCATCAAAAGCAGTTGGTAGAAGAAAAAAACAAAGAGATTAGTGATAGTATAAATTATGCCAAGCACATACAAACTGCTTGTTTACCAGATAAACAACAATTGGATGCTAGTTTTGAAGATTATTATATTTTATTTAAACCACGAGATGTAGTTAGTGGCGACTTTTTTTGGACAGAAAAAAACGAGGATTTTGTTTTTATTGGAGTAGCCGATTGCACTGGGCATGGTGTTCCAGGAGCAATTATGAGCATGATAGGAAGTATTTTGTTGAATGAAATATTTCATGTGAAAAAAATATACTCTCCAGAAAAAATATTACAAGAACTTAACAGGGTTGTAAAAACAACACTAAAGCAGCAAGGATCTTCAAGCTCGCGCGATGGCATGGACATTGCATTTTGCGCATGGGATAAAAAAAATGGGACACTATTGTATTCAGGAGCAAATCGTTCGTTGATTATTATTTCAGAAAGTGGAAAACTAGAAGAGTACAAGCCAACTAAGCAACCAATAGGTGGAACAACAGAGATGAACCAAGCATATGATTTAATAAATATTTCACTTGCAAAAGGAGATAGAATTATTTTTACTACTGATGGTTTTGCTGACCAATTCGGTGGAAGTAAATTGAAGAAAATAAATTCAAAAAAGTTAAAAGAGAAATTTGTTGAGCTAGTAAATTATCCAAGTTCTGAGCAACAGGAAAAATTAGATTCCTATTTTGAGGAGTGGAAAGGAGTTTTGGAACAAACGGATGATGTGCTTGTTTTTTCTTTTAAGACATAAAAAAGCCATCTTTTAAAGATGGCTTTTTTTTGAGGTTTAGTTAATTATAAATTTAATTTCCTGGAAAATTAGCTTTTCTTTTTTCTAAGAAAGCTTTTACACCTTCTTTAAAATCTCCTGTTCCAAACATTTTTCCGAATTCTTCTATTTCAACTTCGTATCCGTTTTCTTGTTTGTTGTATCCTGCATTAATTACTTTAATTGCGGTACGCACAGCAACTGATGAACGTTGTCCAATTTTATTTGCAATTTCCTTACACTTGTTTAATAATTCTTCTTGTGTAGTAACATGATTTACTAAGCCTAATTGTAAAGCATCTTGTGCGTTTATCATATCAGCAGTAACAATCATTTCAAACGCTTTTCCTTTTCCAACTAATTGTGCTAAACGTTGTGTTCCACCATAACCTGGTATAACACCTAAAGTTACTTCAGGTAAACCCATTTTAGCGTTATCGCTTGCAACACGTATGTGGCTTGCCATAGCTAATTCTAATCCACCACCTAATGCAAAACCATTTACGGCAGCAATAACAGGTTTAGAATAGTTCTCAATAAAATTAAATAATTTAAAATGCCCCGTTGCACTTAATTGACGCCCTTGGGTTACATTAAAATCAGCAAATTCTGCAATATCAGCACCAGCAACAAAAGCTTTTGTTCCGCTACCAGTAATGATGATTGATTTAATTTCTTTTTCATGCTCTGCTTCTAACAAAGCTTCATGCAACTCTTCAATTGTTTTATTGTTAAGTGCGTTTAATTTATCGGGACGATTAACAGTAATGATTAATGTACCATTCTCTATTTCTGTTAATACGTTTTCGTAAGTCATAACCATAGTTTTCTTTATTAATGATACAAAGATAAGGGCTAAATCGTTGTAAAAGCTTTTATTTATTAACGGCTGTTAATAGAATTTATTTTACGTAGGATGAAAAATTTACTTTGAATATTCTTTTCTTAGTTGACTAGCTGTTTTCTTACTACCATCATGACTCCAGCCTGGAGGAGCAAACATGTATTTAAACTTATGTTTAAGGGATTTTGATTTCTTTAAATCTGTAGCAATTCCTTTCCATTCGTGAAATACTACATTTAAAGGATTATGACTTTTAATGTTTTCTGTTAATCCATACCGCACTGGTTCTTCTTCTTTTTCCTCTGCAAAAGTTCCAAATATTCTATCCCAAATAATTAAAAGCATACCCATGTTTTTATCTAAGTATGGAATGTTGGAGGCATGATGAACACGATGATGTGATGGAGTTGAAAGAAACCATTCTAAAAAACCTAATTTTTTTACATACTTCGTATGAATGAGAATGCCATAAATTTGTGTTGCCGAATAAATAAACATGATGTCCTTACCTGCAAAACCAAGTATTGACAACGGAATAAAATAAACAAAACGATACAAAGGTTGAAACACCGATGAACGAAAACCAACCGTTAAATTAAATTCTTCCGACGAATGATGTGTAACATGAACCGCCCAAAAGAATCGGCTGTAATGGTCTACATAATGTAATACATAAAATAAAAAATCTTGTCCAATTATTAATGCAATCCAATACAACCATTGGTTCTGTATTTCAACAAAATGAAATTGGAAAAAGAAATTTAATATCAACAAACAAACACCACGCATTAAAATATCTAATCCCATGTTTAAAAACATTAGGTAGATGTTTTCGATAGTGCCTTTTTTGCTGTAGTTGTGGTGTTGATGAAAATAAGAGAAAAGTATCTCTGCCCCAATTACAATTACGTAAATAGGGGTTGAAATCATAATAAGTAAAGCCTCTCTAAATTCTTCAAACATGCTGCAAAAATAAGTGAATTTCTTTTTAAAACAGAATAAAATGACTGATTTTCGTTATGTTTCAAAGGATAATAATAGCTAATGAATAAGTCCTTTCTTTCCAATTAATTTTTATCTTTGTTAGCTATTCAACTATTATGAAATTAGCCAAATCCACCTTCCTTTTATTATTTGTATTTATTGCAGCGCACTTGTTTTCGCAAGTACCTTCGCCTGGACTAAAACAAAGCAAATCAATTATGCTTAAAGGCGCTACTATACATGTGGGTAATGGTAAGGTGTTGGCAAACGGGGCAATAGCTTTTGAAGAAGGCAAAATAACATTGGTACTAAGTGAAGATGATTTAAAAAAGGTTAAGCTGAAGAAGTACGATACAATTATTGATGTAAGCGGAAAACACATTTATCCATCTTTTATTGCAGCGAACTCTACTCTTGGTATTGGGGAAGTAGAATCAGTAAAGGCAACATTGGATATAGCGGAAATCGGAACATACAATCCGCATGTTCGTGCCCTTATTGCATTTAACACAGATAGTAAAGTAGCATCAACAGTTCGTACAAATGGAGTACTTTATATTCAAGTAACTCCTCGCGATGGTGTAATCAGCGGTAAATCAAGCGTTGTGTCTTTAGATGCTTGGAATTGGGAAGATGCAGTTTTGAGAACAGATGATGGTATTCATGTGAATTTTCCTAATATGATTCAACGCCATGGTTGGTGGGCAGAACCTGAACCATCTTCAAATAATTCAAAATACGATGAGCAAATAAACGAACTAAAAAAGTTTTTTACCGAAGCAAAATATTATTGCGATGCTGCAGATAAACAAGAAACAAATCTTCGCTTCGAAGCTATGCGTCCTGTTTTTGCTGGAAAAGCAAGTGTTTACATTCATGCTGATTATGTGAAAGATATAATTGCAGCTGTAAATTTTTCGAAAGCATTTAGTTTAAAGAAAACAGTAATCGTTGGTGGAAAAGATTCATGGAAAGTTACTTCTTTACTTAAACAAAATAATATTGCTGTAATGGTAAATCGCTTACACGATTTACCTAGTGCTGAACAAGAAGATATTGACCAAGCATTTAAATTGCCTTATTTATTACAAAAGGATAGCGTTTTATTTTGTTTGCAAAACCAAGGTGACATGGAAGGAATGAATACACGTAATTTACCTTTCCTAGCCGGAACCGCTTGTGCGTATGGTTTAACGCAAGAACAAGCCATTGCATCTATTACACTTAATGCTGCAAAAATTTTAGGTGTTGATGATAAAATCGGAAGTTTGGAAGTAGGTAAAAACGCATCTATTATTGTTTCAAGTGGTGATGCTTTAGATATGCGTACAAATAATATTGTATTAGCTTTTGTAGAAGGAAGAGTAGTGATATTACACAATTCACAAATAGACTTGTACAATAAGTACATGAACAAATATAATTTGCCAAATAAATAAGAATAGAGATTTTATATGAACGTTTTAATTTTAGGGTCGGGTGGAAGAGAGCATGCATTTGCATGGAAAATTGCACAAAGCAAAAATTTAGAAAATCTATATATTGCTCCTGGTAACGCTGGTACAGCATTGTGTGGAACGAATGTAAACATCGGAGTAAACGATTTTGATGCAATTAAAAATTTAGTGTGGGAAAAAGGAATTGATTTAGTTCTAGTTGGCCCAGAAGATCCATTAGTAAACGGTATTCATGATTATTTTTTAGCTGATGATGTATTAAAAGATATTCCAGTAATTGGTCCAAAAAGGGACGGGGCAATTTTAGAAGGCAGCAAAGATTTTTCGAAGCAGTTTATGATTCGAAACAATGTACCAACTGCACAATATAAAAGTTTTACTGAGGCAAATTTAGAAGAAGGCTACTCATTCCTTGAAACACTCACTCCTCCGTATGTTTTAAAGGCGGATGGATTAGCAGCAGGAAAAGGTGTCTTAATATTAAGCGATTTAGCAGAAGCAAAGCACGAATTAAAAGCAATGATTACTGAAGCTAAATTTGGTAAAGCAAGTGCAACAGTTGTTGTTGAAGAGTATTTACACGGAATCGAACTATCTGTTTTTGTTTTAACAGATGGAAAATCATATAAAATTTTACCGGCTGCAAAAGATTATAAGCGTATTGGTGAAGGCGATAAAGGGTTAAACACTGGCGGAATGGGTGCAGTAAGTCCAGTGCCATTTGCAGATGATGTGTTTATTAAACGAGTTGAAGAGAAAGTAGTTATCCCAACCATTAACGGATTAATAAAAGAAGGAATCGATTACCGAGGGTTTATTTTTATCGGCTTAATGAATGATAAAGGTGAGCCAAAAGTAATTGAATACAATTGCCGTATGGGCGATCCAGAAACAGAGGTTGTTGTGCCACGTATTAAATCTGATTTGTTAGAATTACTTAAAGCAGTTGGTGAACAAAAACTAGATAAAACTTCTTTTGAAATAGATGCGCGTATTGCAACTACAGTAATGATGGTTGCAGGCGGTTATCCAGAAGAATATGAAAAAGGGGATGAGATAACGAATTTAAATTTGGTAGAAGGAAGTATTGTTTTTCATGCTGGAACAAAGGAAGTAGATGGTAAAGTTGTTACCAATGGCGGACGAGTTATAGCTGTTACTTCTTTTGGAAGTAGCATTACAGAAGCAGTTTCAAAAAGTTTTTCGAACACTGAAAAAATTAGCTACAAGAATAAGTATTACAGAAAAGATATTGGTAAAGATTTAATGTAAATGAAAAAATTGCTGGTTTTATTGTTTGTTTGTGGTCAGCTAATGGCTCAAGATAAAACCGTTTTCACTAATTTAACTTTGCAAAACTGTATCGACTTAGCTTATGCGCGCAATCAAGAAATAAAAATCGCTAAACTAGAAGAGCAACAAACAATAATAAATAAAAGAACAAGCTCTGAAATACCAAAGGTTGCAGTGTTATATACACAGGGGCAATTCAATTCAATTTATAAGTTTGATAATAGCGTAACGGTAACGCAAACTATCCCTTTTCCAAGTGCTTTTAGCGCAAATAAAAAATTGGCGAATGCTAGTATAGAACAAAGCCAATACAAAACAAAAGCTACCGAAGCAGATGTTATTTATAGGGTAAAACTAGCATATTATTCTTTACAGCATCATTATGCAATTCGTGCATTATTATTAAAGGAAGATAGTATTTACAAGGTTTTTGTGGATGGTGAAAAGGAAAAATTTAAGCAAGGAAAAGCAAGCTTGTTGGAAATTTCTATTTCGGAAAATAAAACGTTTGAAATAGCGAATTTAAAATATGAAAACGAAGAAGCAATTGTAAATCACAAAAGTGAGCTGCAACGTTTGATGCAAACAAGTGAATCAATCACAATTAAAAGTGAAGAGTTAAAACCACTTTGGATTAATTATGAAACTGACTCGTCAACTTTAGCAAAACACCCTTATCTTCTTTTTTACAATAAACAGATTGATGTAGCAACTAAAACAAAGCTATCAGAAAAAAATAAGATGTTTCCAGATGTAACTTTTGGATACACAAACCTTTCTATTTATGGCCCAGCCAATATTGGTACAGGAGAATATTTTTTAAATACGTCAAGAAGGTTATCTGCAATTGGTGCAGGATTAAATTTTCAATTATGGATGCGTCCATACAGAGCAAAATTGAAAAGTTTAGAATTGCAAAAAGATATCTCCAATTCAATTTACGAATCGCAGCTAATGGTATTTAAGTCGGAGCTCGACCAAAATTTAAAATTATATAATTTGTATGAAGAGAGCATTAACGCTTTTGATAAAGCCACTTCAACAAATTACCAACAAATAATTCGAGAAACGTTTGAATCTTTCAAAAAGGGTGAAATAAATAATGTAGATTATTTAACAATTGTATCTACCGCATTGAGCACGGAAACACATCACTTGCAGGCAATACATCAAAATAATTTGGCTTACTTGCGTATCAATTATTTAATGCAGAAATAGATTTAAACCTTTGCTAAAAAATAATTTTTCTTACCTTTTTGAATCAATAAGTATTTATTATTAATCAAATTTTCAGCAGTAACAACTAAACTTTCGTTTTCTACTTTTTGTTTGTTTAATGATACTCCTCCGCCAACAATCATTTTACGAGCTTCTCCTTTACTTGGGAATACTGTTGTTGTTGCAGTTAAAAAATCTGTAATGTTTATTCCCGTTGCAAGTTCATCTTTATTAATTTCAAACAATGGAACTCCATCAAATACATCTAAAAAGGTTTGCTCATCTAAACTTCCTAATTGTTCAATTGTACCTTTAAATAAAATTTCAGATGCTTCAACAGCTGATTCGTAATCTGCTAATGAGTGCACACGAACGGTAATGTCTTTTGCTAATGCTTTTTGAACTACGCGTAAATGTGGAGCTTTATCATGCTCTGCATCCAAGGCTTCAATTTCTTCTTTGCTCATTAGTGTGAAGTAACGAATGTATTTCTTCGCATCATCATCACTTGTGTTTAACCAAAATTGATAAAATTTGTAAGGCGAAGTTTTTTTAGGATCTAACCAAACATTTCCTGATTCTGATTTCCCAAATTTGCTTCCGTCTGCTTTTGTAATTAATTGTGTTGTTAAGGCAAATGCATGTCCGCCTGCTTTTCTTCTTATAAATTCTGTCCCAGTTGTAATGTTGCCCCATTGGTCGCTACCACCCATTTGCAGCATACAGTTTTTTTCTTTGTATAAATGAAAGAAATCATAACCTTGAATTAATTGGTAGCTAAACTCAGTAAAGGACATCCCTGTTCCAGTTGTTCCATTAATTCGGTTTTTTACCGAATCTTTTGCCATCATATAGTTTACCGTAATGTGTTTACCAGCATCACGAATAAAATCTAAAAACGAAAAGTTTTTAAACCAATCAAAATTATTTACTAGTTCAGCACTATTTGCCCCGCAGTTAAAATCTAAAAATTTCTCTAATTGTTTTTGTATGCTTGCAACATTATGATTTAAGGTAGCTTCATCTAATAAATTCCTTTCTTGCGATTTCCCACTTGGGTCACCTACCATCCCTGTTGCCCCGCCTACCAATGCTAATGGCTTGTGCCCCGCTAATTGAAAACGCACCAATGTCATTATTTGTGATAAACTTCCTACATGCAACGAATCAGCAGTTGGGTCAAAACCAATATAAGCAGAGGTCATCTCTTTGTTTAATTGTTCTTGAGTACCAGGCATTGTATCATGTAACAAGCCTCTCCATTTTAATTCTTCTACAAAATCCGTCATAACAAATAATAATAAGGAGGTAAAAATACTAATTTATGATGTAATTGGTATTAAGAAGAATGTAAATGAAAATTAATTGAGTTTTCTGTAATCTAATATTCACCACCTAAATTTTAACATTTAGCGGCATTTATTGAATATTCGTAATTTTTCGTAAATTTGATTTGAAATTTAAAAATTTAAAAATGAATAGAATACTACTGTTTTTTACCTTATTTGGTTTATACTTTAATTCAAACGCTCAAATAAATCTAAGTCAGTCTTCTGGCTGCGCACCTTTATCAGTAAACATTAGTTCAAATACTGTACCTACTGCAACTCTTTATGAGTGGTACATAAATAATACACTTGTTGGTACTGGGCAAAGTATAAATTATGTGTTTACAACACCAGGCTACAATCAAATTTATTTACTTGTGTATAGCGGTGTAACTCAAATTTCTTCCAATTATTCAAGTGTAATGGTTTCAGGAGTTTCTGGTATTTCATCTGTTCTCAGTAATGGTGAGTCTTGCGTTGGAGATAGAGCAGGATTTAATATTCAAGGGCATTTCCAAAACTGGAATGGTTTAAATGTTGTGTGGGATTATGGAGATGGTAGTTCAACAGTATCTGGGACTAACACTTGGGGCGAGCATGAGTATAATGTAATTGGCACTTATACGGTTACTGCAACTGTTACTAGTTCTTGTGGAACGCAATCGTATACTTATGCGGTTAATGTTACTAATTCAGCTCCAATTGGAAACGTTTATATACAAGCAATGGCAGATACTGTTTGTCCGGGAGATAATATCTTCTTTAATACACCTGCTGGTTATGATAATTATTTAATTGATTATGGCGATGGAATTCAAGAATTTAGAACAAGAGAACATAGCTATTTTATTGCAGGAACATATACTATCAGGGCTACCTATTTTAATGGTTGTGGAAACTCAGCTACTGTGCTTGATACGGTTGTGGTTTCAAATAACGTTCAAATACCTTCTTCAGTTAATTTTTTCGCTATTAGCGATACAACCATTTGTCCAACTACACAAATTAATTTTTATCCTCCAAGCGGACTCTCTTCTTACACATGGGATTTTGGGGATGGGACAACATCAACAGTTTCTACGCCAACAAAAACATACTCAAGTGTTGGAACCTATGTTGTGAGCTTAGATGTAAGAAATGGATGTGGATACAGCAAAACAATTGATAGAAATGTGTATGTGCAAAATAATTTACCTGTAGATCCTTTTTCAATAGGAGTGCCTGATTCTGTTTGTCCAAGTACTTCTGCTATTTGTATTATCCCTGATGGGATTAATGATCAAGATAGCCCGCCAATTTATTTTAATTTTGGTGATGGTTCAACATCAATTGCTCAAGGACAAAGAGAAATCACACATCAGTACCTTACTGCGGGAACATATACTGTTACAGCAAGCATGATTAACGGTTGTGGTTTAGCTTATAGTTATACAGCGGAAGTAGTTGTAAATAGTCAAGCAACTTTAGGGGCAAATAGTTTTGTAGCTGGTACACCTTTAAGTAGTGCTTGTCCAAACGATAGTATTTTCTTTATTGTTTCTCCTCCAGATATTGGAACTATATTTTATGATTTTGGAGATGGAGCAACCTCTTCAACTCCTAGCACTTATGTTGCAGGGCCAGATGGGGTAGTGTATGCGGTTTTTAAACATGCTTATCAAAACTTGGGAACTTATAATCCAACTGTTCAAGTTACATCGCCTTGTGGCTCATCAATAACATTGCCTGCAGGAAATGTTACTATATCAAGTAACAATTCACTTGATGATGAAGCTGGATTTTTCTTTAATGAATCGAAATATTATTGTTTAAATGAACCAATTGAGTTTTTGGCTTATGGAGCTAGTACATATGAGTGGAACTTTGGAGATGGAACAGGAACCTATGTTTCTAATTCATCTTTAACACCAGTTACTCATGCTTATACTGAGCCAGGAACTTATTCCATTAACTTAATAATGAGAAATAGTTGTGGTGCTGTAGATACCTTTACAAATGAAGTTTTTATCCCTGATTCAAGAGTAAATATTTCAACTAGTACTGTTTCCTCTTCTTGTGGACAACAAAATGGAAAAGCAATTGCTATCGTTAGTGGAAATAATCCACCTTATTCATATAATTGGACTAATGGAGACCATAATTTCCTTGCAGATACACTTACTGCAGGCATTTATTATGTTACTATTACCGATTCAAAAGGATGTTCAAATTTTGCAGTTGCAACAGTTAGCGATCAACAAGCACCGACTATTTCCTTAAACAATGTAATTGATGCAAGTTGTAATGGGCAAGCTTCTGGAGCAATTGATATAACGTTAATAGGTAGCTCTTCGCCTTATACAACTATTTGGTCAAATGGTAGAACAACTGAAGATATTAACCAATTAGTTGCAGGTCCTTATGAGGTAATTGTTACGGATGCAAACGGTTGTAAGGCAACAAAAAGTATCCTAGTTGAGGAACCTGAAGATTTTGACATCACTTATGTTTCTTATCCTTCATTATGTGGATTTAGCACTGGTGTAATTCAAACATCAATTCAAGGTAGTTCTGGACCATACAATTATTTATGGAGCAATGGATTTACCGGAGCTTCGGTTAGTGGTTTATCGGTTGGTGTTTATTCTTTAACAGTAGTTGACTCAAAAGGATGTTTAAAAGAGAAGGTGATTCCAGTAAATGAGCAAACAGCTCCAATAGCGGTGCTTGATTCTATTTCAACATTAGATTGTAATGTTAGCGGAGGAGCAAGTGTTTATATAAGTACTTATCTTGGTGCTAGTCCTTACACTTATTTATGGAGCAACGGGGCAACTACGCAGGATATAACAAATGTACAACCTGGATTTTATTATGTTACTGTTAGAGGTGCTAATGGTTGTAAATCAGTATTAACAACAACTATTGATGAATCAACGCCAAATGGACTTAACATCTGTGCTGTTACTGTTGATAGTTTAATTAACACGAATAAAGTAGTTTGGGAAATGTATAACAGAACGGATATCGAATCTTTCAATATCTATAGAGAAAGTTCTCAAGCAGGTTTATATTTCTTAGTTGGGAATGTGGATGCAGATAGTTTACATGAGTTTACTGACCCTTCTGCTGATCCATCTATTAGAGGTTGGAGATATAAACTTTCAACAGTAAATGCTTGTGGAGAAGAATCAGCTAAGAGTGATTTACATAAAACAATTCACTTAACGTTAAACCAAGGTTTGGCAAATACAGTAAACATGCTTTGGGATAGTTATGAGGGATTAAACTTTAATGAGTTCTTTATTTGGAGATATACCAATGCAACTGGTTGGATTAAAATAGATAGTTTACCATCTAATTTATTCAGTTATACTGATCTTACAGCTCCAAATCCTGCAACTACACCTGATTTGTATTATTATGTTGAAGGAGGACCAATTGTAGAATGTGATCCAACGCGTGGAGCAATTAATACAACACGTTCTAATATTAAATCGCCTTCTTCAGTAAGTCCAATTGGATTAATTGCAAGCAAGAAAAGTATTGAAGCAAAAGTGTTTCCAAATCCTACCAATTCATTGCTAAACGTAGAGTTTAAACTTACAACGGGTATAAAAGCAACAATCAGCATAGAAAATATGCTTGGTCAAACAGCATATTCTGTTGAAACAATGAATGAAAAAAACAGGTTGGATGTAAGCTCTTTAAGTAACGGAGTTTATTTTCTTAAAATAACTTCTACTGAAGGTCAATTGGTGCAACGTGTAGTTATAAGTAAGTAATAGTTTAGCGAAACAAAATATTTTGTAGTTTTAACCTTAAAATGGCCTTTTGGCTTAGTAATTCAGAGAAATGAAAAAAATTGCCATAGTAGTTCTTGGTCTTTCAGTAGCAGGAATGATATTTACATCTTGTAAAAAAGATAATAAGGAAGTTGATAACGAAACCCAATCAGTTGTTGATAATGCTTTATGCGAGCAAGAGTTTATGCGTATGGGTCCTGCAGTAAGTGAAAGAGCTGTTTCTACGCAAGGAGTTAAAAGAATGATGGAAGGCTTTGCTTATAAAGTGTTTGCTGCCTGTCCAATAGATACTTTAACTGGTGATACTACTGCTGACGCATCTGGAAGTTTCACTAATTTAACTAACCTACCAGCAATAACATTGGATTGGGGAGCGGGCTGTACAGATCCTGCTGATGGAGTTACAAGGTCGGGTAAAATAAAGAGTACTTTTAATAAAAAATATGGAACTCTAGGCAGCCAAGTTACTGTAGAAATGATCGATTATAAGGTAAATGGTATTACATACACAGGTACTGTTAAAATTACTCGCCTTGCTACAGGCGTAAATTCATCGTTTAAAACCGAAGTAATAAACGGGCATTGCACAAACGGAACATGGAATATTGATTGGGCAACAGATAAAACGGTTACTTGGATAGCAGGATACGACACACAAACAACTTCTGACGATATTGTTGAAATTACTGGAACTTCTACAGGAAAGAACAGAGAGGGGCGTACTTTTACCGTAAATATTAAAAATGCGCTTGAAAAACGCTCTAAATACAAGCATATTGTAAAAGGAACCTTGGAAATCACTCCTGATGGCCTTAAAGTGAGAACAGTAGATTTTGGTAATGGAACGGAAGATAATATTGGTACTTTTACAGTAAATGGAAATACTTTCACATTCACCATGCAATAATATTTGCAGTTTAAAATGTTTTATTATATTTGCTCATAAGAAAAAGCCCTTCAGAGTATGATGCTTGATATATTTGATTTTTACGACAAAATGGAAAAGCATAATATTATCCTTTCGTTTAAGGGTGATGTTACTTCTGAACTTTTGACGTCCATACTTCAGATAATGGAGAGCAAAATGGATAACATGCAAGAAGAACCTAAGATGAAGAAGAAGGTTTATAATGTTCTTGTGGAGTGCCTTCAAAACCTTTATCATCACATGGATGATACTGCTGCTGAGTCAGGAGAAAAACGTTCGGCAATTTTTATGATTGGAAAAAAAGATAATTTGTATAACATTGTTACTGGTAATTACATTGCAAACGAAAATGTTGCCGGAATGAAAAGCAGATTAGATGAAGTAAATGCCCTTACAAAAGAAGAATTAAAAGATTACTATAAGCAAATCCTTAATAATGGCGAAATGTCGTTAAAAGGTGGAGGTGGTTTAGGGATGATAGACATCGCTAGAAAAACAGGGCAAAAATTAGGTTACCATTTTCAATCAGTAAATGATAAAATTTCGTTCTTTAGTTTAAATATAAAAATTTCACAAATATAAAATAACAAATAAATAGGTTCAATATGGAAAAGTTCTCGATCGACGGCACACCAAAAACTCCTTCAATTAGCTTTGATTTAGCTTCTGGAGTATTAGAAATTAAAGGGCGTTCAATCCCTGAGAATTCAATCGAATTCTACAAGCCTTTAGTTGACTCTCTTGAAAAATATGCAGGAAGTCCTAAAAGTGCAACTAACGTTAATATTCAGTTAGAATATTTTAATACATCTTCATCAAAGTGTATTTTAGATGTATTCAAAAAATTAGAGTCTATTCATAAGGGTGGAAGCGCAGTTACTATTAACTGGCATTATGAAGAAGATGATGAGGATATGTTAGAAGCAGGTGAAGATTATCAAGCAATCATCAGTGTACCTTTTAAAATGGTACAAATAGAAGAGTAATCTTCTGGTTTTTATATCATTAAGGCATGTCTTAGTATTAGGGCATGCTTTTTTATTGTATATAATCAATAAGTAGTAAATTTGAACATGAATAACATTCTTATTAAACTTTTTGTTTTCCTTTCTTTTATAGCCTCAATAAACATGAGCGCTCAGTCGGCCAAAAAATTTGCTAAATTGGCTAGAGCAGATGAAAAGAAAAAAAACTATACTTCGGCAGTAGCTAATTACAGCAAAGCAATAGAGCTTAAACCCACAAACTATAAATACTTAATTTATAGAGCAAATTGTTATCGATTAATAGATAATAAAAAGGAATCCTTAAAAGATTATGAAGCAGCGTTTCAAATTAAAAAATCAGATAAATGGTTGTTTTTGCGAATAATGGATGTAGCAATTGAGCTCGAAGAATTTGAAAAAAGTATTAAGTACGGGGAAGAGCTAATAATAAAAGATAAGAAAAACATCGAAGCGTATCAACAAACTGCTTGGTCCTATATTAGAATAAAACAATTTCAAAAGGCAATAGAGAAATGTGCAACAGCAATTGAGTTTGAACAGTACTCGCACAAAAATCATTACTTAAAGGCATTGGCTTTGGATAGTTTAAAAAGACACGCCGAGGCAAACATTGAGTATGTTATTGCAATTAAATTGCTTAAAAATTACGAGTTAGATGAAAAAAAATTAGTTAGAGGACAATATAAATCGTACTTCTTTAATCATGCGTTTTGTTTGTATAATTTAAGAAATTATACCGATGCAATAAATGAATATAATTACGCACTAGAAATTGATGCAATTGATATTCAAGAACCGAAAAATTATTTAGTTTATTATAGAAGAAGTCAGGCCTATTTAGGTAAAGAAGATTATTTAAATCCTTTGGGAGATTTAAATAAATGTTTGGTGCTTAATAATAAATTTGTTGAAGGCTTTTACCAGCGCGCTGAGGTTTATGTTAAGACTAGTCAGTTTCAAAGTGCAATAAGTGATTTCACAAAAGTGGTATTACTTGATCCTAAAAACCATAAGGCATTTTTAAAACGTGGAGAAAGTTATCAGGAATTAGGTAATTTTTCTGAAGCGATTAATGATTATAAATCTAGTTTGGCACTAACACCTAACAATAAAGACATTCAATCGAAACTTGATTTTGTTACCAAGAAGTTATACGAAGCAAATAGAGAATCTGATAACCCAGATGTAAAAATAACCTATCCATTTATTGATGGTGCAGGATATGTAAATGTTTATACATCTCAAACATCAATGATTATTGAAGGTTCGGTAAAGGATAAAAGTTTAATTTCTTCAATTTCAGTTAATGGAGTTCAGGCAAGTTTTGCAAAAAACGACAAGAACCCTGATTTTACAATTGCTATTCCAGTTCCTAATGAAAAATATTTGGAGGTAAAGGTAAAAGATATTTATGCTAATGAAACCACGAAAAAAATCAAACTGGGCAAAATTTTTGATGAAACACGCGTGATGGTAAATTTTGCAGGTACAATTGTTTCTGAAGAAAATAATAAGCAAGTGCTTTCTGGAAAAAAGGTTTATTTAACTAACGAGAAAGGTGAGGTTTTTTATAGTACAACTACAGATGTAAATGGTAAGTTTAATTTCGAAAGATTGCCCTATGATAAAAACTATTTACTTGCCTTTGATGTTGAAGACAATACTCAGCTAAGTGGAATAAAATCATTTGTTGTGCTTAACAATAAAGGTGAAACAATATTAAAGAGTGAGAAAAACGAAAAAGGAAAATTCACTTTTGAAGTATTGAAAAATGACCAAATGACATTGAGTTTAATGTCGGTTGAGGATGCAGCTATTGAGGTGGATATGAAAGGAAAGTTAATGGCTGGCGAAACGGGCAACACTCCTTTATCTAATATAAATATACTCCTAGTAAACGAAAAAGGTGAAATTATTGTGACGAGAAGAACGGATGCCAATGGATTATTCATTTTCAAAAACCTATTACCTTCACAAAATTATATCATCAAAATAGATGAGCAGGATAGCAAAACCATCACTTACAATCGTATAATAATTACTGACGAACAAAATCATGTAATTCGTGAGATTAATAGAGATGAGTTTGGCAAATTCTCATACAAATTACTTAAGAGTGAAACCATCATGTTGAGTAGTATTTCCGAAGAAATTTCTGACCCTTGGATTGGAGCAATTAAATTGAATGTAAATAAAAAGGAAATGAGCATTATAGAAAACATCTATTATGCTTCAGGTTCATTTTATATTCCTAAAGATGCTGAGGTATTGTTAGAGAAAACAATAAAAGCGCTTACCGAAAACCCAAAATTAATTTTAGAAGTTCAATCTCATACAGATGCTGTTGCGGGTGATGATTATAACATGGAGCTTTCGCAAAAGCGTGCAAATGCTGTTGTTGATTATTTAATTCAAAAAGGGATTGATAAAAAACGTTTGATTGCAAAAGGTTTTGGTGAAACAATGCTTGCTAATACTTGTGGTAACGGCGTTGATTGTTCGGATGCTGAACACAAACAAAATCGTAGAACAGTATTTAAATTGAATTACGAAGGAACTAAATAACCTACTAATTCTTTTTATTATCTTTGCCCATGGAAAAAGGTAAACTCGTAATATTTTCAGCACCTTCAGGTTCGGGCAAAACAACTATTGTTCGCCATTTATTAAAAACCTTCCCCGAGAAGTTGCAATTTTCAATTTCTGCTACAAGTCGTGCTAAACGTGGTGTAGAAGAAAATGGAAAAGATTATTATTACCTAAGCCCAGATGAGTTTAAGAAAAAGGTTGAAGCTGGTGAGTTTTTAGAGTGGGAAGAAGTATATGCAGGTGATTGCTACGGCACATTACGGAGCGAGGTAGAACGCATTTGGGCAAGTGGTAAACATGTTATTTTTGATATTGATGTAGAAGGCGGATTAAATTTAAAAAACCAATTTAAAGACCAAGCGCTAGCAATTTTTGTGATGCCACCATCTCTAAAAATTTTGGAAGAACGTTTACGTAGCCGCAGCACCGATAGCCAAGAAAGTATCGCTCGCCGTTTAGAAAAAGCAGAAAAAGAATTAAAAACCGCAAAATTATTTGATCGTTTTATTTTAAACGAAGACCTTGAACAAGCCTTTGCTGATGCAGAGAAAATTGTTGGCGACTTTTTGGAGAAGAAGGTTTAACTCAACTTATCACTCAGCAACCTCATTTCAATGGCAGGGGCAATTTTTTCGTAAACGATATTGTAAACTGCATCTGCAATGGGCATATCAACTTTGTATTTTTGATTGATTTCGTGTACACATTTTACAGCATAATAACCTTCGGCAATCATATTCATTTCTAACTGCGCCATTTTAACCGAGTAGCCTTTGCCTAGCATGGTTCCAAACATACGGTTACGGCTAAATTGCGAGTAAGCTGTTACCAATAAATCACCTAAGTAAGCAGACGCTTTAATGTCTCTATCAATTGGATGAACTGCTTTTACAAAACGCTCAATTTCTTGTATTGCATTTGATACGAGTACACTTAAAAAATTATCTCCATAACCTAAGCCATGGCAAATACCACCTGCGACAGCTACAACGTTTTTAAGTACTGCCGAAATTTCTGTTCCGTAAATATCATCGCTAGCTGTTACTTTAATATAACGGCAACGCATACTCTTAGCAAGTGATTCTGCTTTTTCAATGTCTCCCGATGCAATGGTGAGGTATGATAATTTTTCCATCGCAACTTCCTCTGCGTGGCAAGGCCCAGTAATTACACCAATGTTTTTTAAAGCAACGTTCCAAATAGTGTTGAGGTACTCACCTACAATTAAATTATGCTCGGGTATAATACCTTTAATAGCAGAGAAAATAATTTTATTTTGCAATGCATCAGGTGCAATGCTTTTTAATGTATCGTGGCAAAACGCAGAAGGTACTGCTAGTATCAATATATCTGCACTATTTACAGCTGTGGCAATATCGCTAGTTAATTTTATTTTATTCAGTTCAAACTCAACCGAACTTAAGTAGCGAGGATTGTGTTTGTATTTTGTGATGTATTCAACGTCTTCCTGTTTACGAGTATACCAGGTAATTTCATCAACATTGTTTAATAAAATTTTAACGATAGCAGTTGCCCAACTTCCACTTCCAATAACTGCAATTTTTTTGTATCCTTCCATAATCAATTATAATGTAGCAAATATTAATTGCTCGTCTAAAATAGCTTCTTTTCCTGTAATTAAACAATAAATGCTGGCAAGTGTAATTACATCTTTTCCGCAATACGTTTTTAGTAATTCCAAATCTTTATCCTCCCAAAACACACGCGCTACATCACTTCCATCAATTTCACCTTTAGGCGAAGGGATATTAAAAACATGAGCTAATAAATCTAATGAGGTATAACTTTTATAATCACCAAACTTCCACATTTCCATGGTGTCGAGTAATTTTACCTCCCAAGGTTTTTTACCTGAGATGTTTAAAATTTTTGGCAACTTCATTTTATTAATCAACATACGGCGGCATAAAAACGGGAAGTCAAATTCCTTTCCATTGTGTGCACATAAATTACTATCGTCGCTGCTATAGAATTTATTCAAATGTTCACTTACTAATTCTAACAAATGTTTTTCGTCTTCAGATGCAAAAGACTTCACATAAAACTTTCCATTATGAAAATTTCCTAACGATATACAAACCACCTTTGCAAACTCAGCATAAATACCTGCTTTTTTATAGCGTTCTTCGGGCGATTCACTTTCATTATACATCCATTTTTTATCCCATAAGGCTTTTGTTTCCTTGCTTAAGTCTTTGTATTGATAAGTAATCGGAGCTGTTTCAATATCCAAGAATAATATCTTTTCTAATTTTATCTCGTCTTGCATAGCTAATAAATTAAAATGTAATACTTATTTGTTTATCAGGATTTGTAATCTTGCTACTTTGTCTGTTTTCGCCATTCACCATCACATGCATCATGTTTATTTGTTGCGAATAATACTTGTAAAGTAAAGTGTTTTCAATCTCTACTGTTTTTGGTTTTATTTCTTCTTTAATTTCTAAATAAGTCCAAATAGCATCTTCTTCTTTCTCGTAGCCAATAATATCAAAGCTTTTAAGTTCTCCGTTTATTTTTATTTTAAGGTTGCTTTGTATGTACTGTAATAACAATAATTCAACTTCACGCTTATCTTTAGGATGTAAAACATCAACTTGTTTGTTATATGTTTTCTCTAATGCATCCTCTAGATTATCAGTAAACATACGGCATGTAATTTCAACCGATTTACTTTTACTATTAAAATTCATTTCGGTAGTACTTACATAAAATGGATGAAAGGATGAAAACATCAACCAGCTAAAAGCACATACAAATAACAATTTAACCGCAGGTACTAATTTTATGTTGTGAAAAAACTTATTCATTAGTTTTGATAAAGTAATTTAATTCAAAGATAGCAAAAATGAGCGATTTTAGCTTGTGGTTTACAACAGGTTTGCAGCACATTCTGGATAAGAATGGCTATGACCATATTTGCTATGTAATGGTGTTGGCAATCTCTTTCCCAACTAAAGAATGGAAAAAATTACTAGGCTTAATTACTGCCTTCACCATTGGTCATTCGCTTACTTTAGCTTTAAGTGTTTTAGATATTATAAAAATACCACAAACGATTATTGAAATCTTTATACCCCTCACAATTTTGATTACTTGTGTTTTTACAATTGTTAAGCGTGAGCAAGTAATTAAAACCATTTCAATAAATTATCTTTTAGCTCTTTTCTTTGGATTAATTCATGGAATGGGTTTTTCTTATCTACTTAAATCAATGCTTGGTAGAGAGCAAAGCCTTGTTAGTCCTCTATTTTCATTTAATTTTGGATTAGAAGTGGGGCAATTAGTTATCGTTGCTGCTGTTGTACTTATTTCGTTATTTTTGGAAAATGTTTTAAAGATAAAAAGAAGCAATTACGTGTTCTTTTTGTCGGCAGCAGTTTTTGGAATAGCAAGTGTTTTATTATTAGAAAGAATATAATTATGAAATAGTCATGCTCAACAAGCATAAACGCAAATGAAAACTGCATGACGTATAGCATAGACAAATTAAAAAAATGAATCGACATATGAACTTAAAAATTAGTGTACTATTTATTGTGTTAGTTAACTTAGTTGTAGCACAAAACATTAAAAACAATCCCACATCAAATCATGGGAATAAGTTTGAGCAATTAGGAACCATACTTCCTGATGCAAATGTGTATCGTGCTGCATCTGGTGCGCCTGGGCATAAATACTGGCAACAAAAAGCTGATTACGATATTGAAGCAATCCTTGACGAAAAAAACTTAACACTTATTGGTTCGGAGTGGATTACTTATTTTAATAATTCACCCGACAAGTTAACTTACTTGTGGTTGCAGTTAGATGAGAATCAACACGACCCAAACTCTGATAATAATTATTTTGACAACAATAAAATTACTGCCCCGTTTACTAACGACGATATTACATCTCTTAATATTAAAGAAAAAGCAAAAGACTTAGGAGATAAAATTTTAGAAGTAAGCGATGAATTAGGTAAGCCTCTAAAATACACCATCAACCAAACAATGATGCGTATTGATTTACCAAAAACATTAGCTGCAGGTGGTAAAGTAAAGTTTAAAGTAAAATGGAAATACAAATTATCAAACCGTTTAGAAACAGGCGGACGTGGTGGTTACGAGTATTTTCCAGAAGACGGAAATCATTTGTTTACTATGGCACAGTGGTACCCACGTATGTGTGTTTACTCTGATTATCAAGGTTGGCAAAACAAACAATTTACAGGTCGTGGAGAGTTTGCTTTAGCATTCGGAAATTTTAAAGTAAAAATGACAGTTCCATCTGATCATATTGTGTGTGCTACAGGTGTAGGTTTAAACTATGCGCAAGTATTAACACCAGCACAATTAGCGCGTTGGCAAAAAGCACAAACATCAAAAGATGTTATTGAAGTTGTTACATTAGAAGAGGCTAAAGCAGCTGAGTTAAAAAAAGCAACAACAACCAAAACGTGGATTTTTAAAGCAGACAGCGTGCGTGATTTTGCTTGGGGCAGCTCTCGTAAATTTGTTTGGGATGCAATGCCATCTGTTGATGCAGGTAAAAAGACAATGTGTATGAGTTTTTATGGTAAAGAAGCATATGCATTGTATAGAAAGTATTCTACTAAAACAGTTGCTCATACAATTAAAACATATTCAAAATACACTATCAAATATCCTTACCCTGTTGCCCAAAGTATTGAAGCAGCAAATGGAATGGAGTACCCAATGATTTGCTTTAATTTTGGCAGAACTGAAAAAGATGGTACTTACTCAGAAGCTACAAAATATGGTATGATTGGAGTTATCATTCATGAAGTAGGGCATAACTTTTTCCCTATGATTGTAAACAGCGATGAGCGCCAATGGAGCTGGATGGATGAAGGATTAAATACATTTGTTGAGTTTTTAACGGAACAAGAGTTTGATAATAATTATCCTTCTAATCGTGGGCCAGCGCATAAAATTGTTGACTACATGAAAATGCCGAAAGAACAATTAGAACCAATTATGACAAATAGTGAAAACATTGCCTTGTTTGGCCCAAACGCTTATGCAAAGCCAGCAACAGCTTTAAACATTTTGCGCGAAACTGTAATGGGTCGTGAGTTGTTTGATTATGCTTTTAAAGAGTATGCAAATCGTTGGGCATTTAAACATCCTACACCTTCTGATTTTTTCCGTACAATGGAAGATGCTTCGGGTGTTGATTTAGATTGGTTTTGGAGAGGTTGGTTTTATGATATTGAACCAGTAGATATTTCATTGGATTCGGTTAAAGCAGTTACTTTGATTAACAACAAACAGGTTCCTGTAAAAATTGATAGTATGTATCCTCGTCAGCAACCAAAAGAATTTATTCATGTAAGTCGCATGCGTAACAAAGAAGCTGGAATGAAATTTTTAGTTGATACTGATACAACCATGCGCGATTTTTATTTCTATTACACTCCAGAGCCAGTTGATACAAAAACTAAAATTGGATTTGATAGATACAAAAACATCGAACCATTAAGCGATTCAACTTATACTGCAGAAGGTTTACAAAGTAAATTTATCTACGAACTTAATTTCACTAACAAGGGTGGTTTAGTAATGCCACTAATTATTCAGTGGAATTATAAGGATGGAAGCACAGAAGTTGACCGTATCAATGCCTATGTTTGGCGTAAGAACGAAAAAAATGTGGTGAAGACTTTTGCTAAAACAAAAGAAGTTGCTTCAATAATTCTTGATCCATTTAAGGAAACTGCAGATATTGATGAGAAGAATAACACTTGGAATTTAAAAGAAGCGCCAACTAAGTTCGATGTTTTCAAAACAAAAGCTGTTGGCCGTGGACAAAGCACTGGAGGCAATCCAATGCAAAAAGCTAAAAAGTAGAAGGATTACGAATTTTCTTACGAATATACGAATCAACCGAATTTATACGAATGTTTTAGAACGATTGTATTCGTGCAAATTCGTAACATTAGTATATTCGTACAGAATTTGTAATACTCTAGTTAACACATTTTAATTCCTTACTAAGTATTAAATAGTATTTTTGTGAAAGAATGCTATGATAAAAACAATCTATTTATATCTAATTAAAAAATACATCCCGCCTTTTTTGGGAACATTGTTTATTACGGTGTTTGTGTTTTTTATGATATTTGTTTTTACTTACATAGATGAGATTGCAGGAAAAGGAATTGATGCAACAACCTTGGTAAAAATGTTTGGATATACATTCTTAATGTTTATTCCGCAATCCATTCCTTTAGCGGTTTTACTTTCTTCTATTATGACATTTGGCGGTTTAGGAGAAACCTATGAGTTGGCGGCAATGAAATCGTCTGGTTTGTCATTGCTAAAAATAATGCGTCCGGTACTAATGTTTATTTTGGTTCTTGCTGCTTTATCATTTGCTTTTAGCAATTATACCATGCCTTTTATACATTTAAAACAATCATCAATTTTGTATGATGTGCGTGGAGCAAAACCGACATTAAACATTAAAGAATCGGTTTTTTATAATGGGATAGAAGGGTATAGTATACGTATAGGGAAAAAGGATGTTGATGGGCAAACAATTCGTAACGTTACTATATACGACCATCATGAAGGGAAAGGTAATTTAGTTCAGATGTATGCTGATTCAGGAATGCTTCAAACTAATGGAGATAAAAACGCTTTAGTAATGACATTATTTAATGGGAATAGGTATCAGCAAATGTTAGATGATCAGGTAGATTATAGGCGCCGACCAATGCTATCTGCGGCTTTCCAAAAGCAGGTGGTGTTTTTTGATTTGAGTGGCTTTAAGTTAAAAAGAACGGACGAAGATCTTTTTCGAAATAGCGCCGAAATGATGAATATTACTCAACTTAATAGTTATATGGATACTATTAAAAAGGAGAGGGTGGAATTGGCTAAAAGTGTTTATCTAAACTTTTCTCAATATTTTAATCCTAGGGCAATAAAAATTTCAAATAAAATTGACTCCTTAAATTTGCCATACATGAGTATCCATGATTATCTCAATAGATATGATAAGGTTGCAAAAACCCAATTAATTGAAAACGCATTAAATCAGGCAAGAAGTAGCAGTGCGTTTTTGGATGGAAAAATTATAGAAGAAGAACAGGACGATTACGAGCAAGCTAAGTTTGAAGTTAATTGGCATAAAAAATTTACTTTATCATTTGCTTGTATTGTATTGTTTTTTGTGGGCGCCCCTTTAGGAGCAATTGTGAGAAAGGGGGGATTAGGAATGCCAGTTGTAATTTCTGTTTTACTTTTTATTGTTTATCATGTTATTTCGTTTACCTGCGAAAAAATGTCCCTAGAAGGGCAAATGAATCCTACCCTAGCCATGTGGATTGGTCCTTTATTGTTTTTGCCTTTTGGTATTTGGCTGTCAACTAAAGCAGCAAAGGATTCAGCCTTATTTGATATGGGCGATTATTTAAAGTTTTTCTCTAAAATCACCACTAAGTTTAAGTCGAAAAAGGCTGCTTAAAATCAATTTTGCCTTTTAACTTTTAACTTCTTACTTTTGGCTTCCTATGCGAATCCTGCAAATAAGTAACAAAGCGCCTTATCCTCCAAATGATGGAAGTTCGATTGCTGTTTACAATATGGCAAAGGGATTTATAAATAATGGGGCAGAGTTACATTTGCTTACCATCAACACACTTAAGCATTATAAAAATCAGCAGGAAGTTCCAAAAGATTTTTTAGAGCAAAGTCATTACACCGCTGTTGATAGAGATACTGCAGTAACTCCAATTGGAGCGCTGATGAATTTATTTTCGAGCGAGTCGTTTTTTGTTTCTCGTTTTGTATTTAAAGAGTTTGAAGAAAAAATTATTGAGAAGTTAAAAGCAAATCAATTTGATATTGTGCATTTAGAAGGTTTGTTTGTTGCGCCGTACATTCCAATTATTCGCAAGCACTCAAAAGCTAAAATCACCATTCGCACACATAATGTAGAGCATTTAATTTGGGACCGATTAATTGAAAACGAAAAAAGTGCAGTAAAGAAAAAATATCTTTCGATACAAAATACAAGATTAAAAAAACTCGAATTACAAATTTTAAAAGAAGCTGATGGTATTGTAACCATAACTGATTACGATAAAAAACTATTTGAACAGCTGGGCATAAAAACAAAAGCGGTTGTTTCGCCTACAGGTATTGTATTGGATAGGTATGCTATCAACCGTTCAATTACTAAAACAAATTCAGTGTTTCATCTAGCATCTATGGATTGGATGCCAAACACAGAAGCTGTAGATTGGTTTTTAGAAAAAGTGTGGACAAAGAATTTAAAAAACGAAAGTAATCTGCAATTCACTTTAGCAGGAAGGTTTATGCCTGATGCTTACTTAAAACAAAGTGAAGGAAACTTAAAAGTAATTGGTTCTATTGATGATAATATTCAATTTTATAATGAGCATGAAATAATGATGGTTCCATTGCAATCGGGCAGTGGCATGCGAATTAAAATTATTGAAGGAATGGCAATGGGAAAAGTGATTGTTTCTACTAGCATTGGTGCCGAAGGAATTCCTGTTACACATAACGAAAATATAATTATTGCAGACACTCCTGAAGATTTTGCAAATGCAATTAAAAATCTTTCTTCTGATCAAGAACTAAAAACCAAAATTGGAAATAACGCTCGTAAATTTATCGAAGACAATTTCGAAAACACAAAACTAATTTCTGAGCTCCTAAAGTTTTATGAATCGCTAACAAAGGGTTGAAAGAATTTCATGGAGTTTAGTAGAATGCGTCCTAACTCTTGGTTCCTTCCGTCTTGGCTCTCACCTATACTCCCACCATCTCTTGCTTATCAGTATCCCAAACTTTTAGTTTAAAACAAGCAATAATATCTTTTGGTTTAAGTGAAGTTACTTTCGGATTTTGTAACTCAGGGAAATGTGCCATTACTTCAGGCAACCTATAAAAAGGAATACGCGCATTTAAATGATGTATGTGGTGGTAACCAATGTTTGCAGTTACCCAATGCCAAAATGGGTGTAAATCCATAAAACTGGATGAATCTAGAGCTGCACCTTCATAAGTCCAATCTTCATTACCTACAAACTTAACTCCTGGAAAATTGTGTTGTGCGTAAAATAAATATGCACCTAATGCTCCTGAAATAAAATGCGGAAGTATACTAAACAAAATCAACCCTTGCCATCCAAAATAATACAACAATAATGATTGCCCAGTAAAATGAAGTATCAATGCCAACAAAGAATCAGTGTGTTTTTTAAAATTATTAATTAAGGCTTTAATACACATGCCATACATAAACGCAAAAATGTAACCGAAGAAAATAGTTAATGGATGGCGAATAAATAAATACAAGCGTTGTTGTGATTTACTGCACTGCTCAAATTTCTTTTTTGTAAAAACTGGATACGAACCAATACTTGCACTAAATAATTTAGAGTTGTTTGTGTGATGATAGTCGTGCGAACGTTTCCAAATGCTAGTTGGTGTTAATGCATACAAACCAAACAAAGTAAAAATAGTTTTTGCTAATGGCGAGCGTTGTAAAATAGTTTCGTGTAAATAATCGTGGTAAATAACAAACACACGTCCAAATGTTAAGCCTGCAAAAACGCTACAAATGATTTTTAATGAAATATGGAAATTGAATAATGTTCCAAACAAGCAAATAAGCATCAACAGAATAGAAGAAATTGTGTAGTACCAGCTTTTCTTTCTATCCTCCCTCGCAAATTGCCTAGTAGCTAATATTAATTGTTTCCCTTCCAGCATTTCGGTGCAAATTTAACAATTCGTCGCTATAAATCACATAAAACAAATGAGCAAAGGCTAATAATATCGTTAAAAAAGCTTGTTAATTGCTTCTTTTTTAGTAATTTAGTATTCCAAATTTTCGATAAATTTAAACAAATGAGGACAAAGCTACTACTATTGTTATTTACACTTACTGGTTTTGTTGTAAAATCGCAAGTAACCACTAATGCACTTACACCAACTCAATTGGTACAAAACGTATTATTAGGCGCAGGTGTAACAGCTACAAACATTACCTACACAGGCTATGCAAACGCAATATCTCAATTTAATGCTACGCCAGGAACTAATTTGGGTTTAGGTAGCGGGATTTATTTAACCTCGGGTTCATCTATACAAAATGATCCAAATAATACATTTTCAAATGGCGAAGATGGACCAGCGGGACCAGCAAGTAATTTTCAATCCATTAATAATAATGAACCGGGCGACCCAGATTTGGACGCTATTTCAGGTTTAACTACCTATGATGCAGCTATACTTGAGTTTGATTTCGTTCCTTTAGATGACACTGTTAGCTTTAGATATATTTTCGGTTCAGAAGAGTATAATGAGTTTGTAAATAGTAGTTGGAATGATGTATTTGCGTTTGTTATTTCTGGAGTATCAACCCCATTGGCACCTACCAATGTTGCATTAATTCCAGGCACTTCTACTCCAGTTTCGATTAACAATGTAAATAATGGAGATGAAGATTGGATGACTGGAATGTCAGCTGGACCTTGCGAAAATTGCGCTTATTATAGAGATAATGTAGATGAGAGTATTGACGTTGTTTATGATGGATTAACAACTGTTTTAACAGCAGTAGCGCCTGTTATTTGTGGAGAAACCTATCATATAAAAATTATGATTGCGGATGGTGGAGATGGTTCTTACGATTCAGGAGTGTTTTTAGAAGCCGGTTCATTTAGTTCACCTGCTGCATTTACAGTTAGCAGCAGTATAAACGGTATTGTTGGTGGTACAACTGCAATTGAGGGATGCGACCAGTTTGCACTTAGTTTTGTTCGCCCCGAATCTGAAATTGGTTCTGCAGGAAGTTTTGATGTTGTAATAGGTGGAAGTGCTTTAAATGGTATTGATTACGCACCTTTCCCAAGCACCATTAATTTTCCAGTTGGCGTTGATACTGTTACTTTTGCTTTAGATCCTTCTACAGATGGTATGGTTGAGGGAACAGAAAATTTTACCATAACCATTGACAACGTTTCAGTTTGTGGTGTTATTACTTCAGTTGTGTATGAATATTTTATTCAAGATGTTCAAACAATGTCTGTAACAGCAAATGATGTAAGTATTTGTCCTGGTGCTTCTGCTACGCTTAATGCAATTGCAAATGGTGGTTCAGGAACACTGCAGTATAGTTGGAATGGTGGCGCTTTAGGAACGGGTGCCTCTATAACAGTTACTCCAGCAGTAACAACTAGTTATACAGTTAATGTTGATGACAATTGTCCAGGTACAACAGGAGCTACACATATTGTTACTGTAAATGTTATACCTGCTTTCACACTTAGCATTCCAAATCAAGACACTGTGTTTTGTGCTAATGAAACTACAGGAACAATTGTATCTCAAACAACCCCTTCAACTCCAGGTGCATGGACGGGTAGTCCATCTATAATGGATAATGGAGATGGAACGGTTTCCTTTAATCCAAGCGTGTTAGGTGTAGGTAATACAACTTTAACTTTTACAGCTGGTTCTTCTGGCTGCTCAAGCAACGAAAGCGTTGTTGTAATTGTTAATCCTTTTGTAAGTTCAGGGTTTAATTCAATTCCAATTTTATGTCAAAACTCACCTTTAGTGCCCATTGTAGCTAACTCCTTTACAGGTGATTGGTATTTAGATGGTATTTTATTTACAGCTACTTCAGTAAACCCAGCTCTTATTCCAGCAGGGCCGCATGAATTAAAACACGTAACTGGTGTGCCTGATTGCCCTGATACTACCATTAGTAATTTTAGTATAAATCCTTTACCAGTAGTTGCATTTACTGTAGATACAACTAAAGGTTGTTTATCTGGAGGAAACGGTTTTAATTTTACCTCTAACATAACACCTCCAGGTACAACTGGAGACACTTATACTTGGACATTTGGCGACGGGTCATCTGTAAGTGGTATTGCTAATCCTGTACATTTTTATGGTAACTCAGGTGTTTTCGATGTTACTCTGACTTATGTTGATATTAATGGTTGTGGTGGAAATTATGCAGAAACAAATTATTTAACAGTTCATCCACAGCCAATAGCGAATTTTGTAAATTCAAATGATAACCCTTCAATGATTGAGCCTGAAATTAACTCAACCAATTTAACCCAAGGATTAAATAATACTTATACTTGGAGTTTAAACAATGTTTATTACAGCAATGATGAAGATATTACGGTTGTGTTTGATGCACTTGGTTTGTATCCAATTCAATTGCAAGTTACCGATGAAAATGGATGTAAAGATTCATTAACTAAGTACGTTCAGGTTATGAATGAGTACGCGGTTTATATACCAAGTTCGTTTTCTCCAAATGGAGACGGAATAAATGATTTATTTTTCCCAAAAATGAGCGGTGTTTATTCGGATAAAGGATACAAAATGCAAATTTATGATAGATGGGGTGAAAAGATTTTTGAAACAGAAGACTATACTAACTACTGGAATGGCGCTAAAAACAATGGCGGATCTAAAGTAGTGGAAGGCTCTTATATTTATAGAATCTATTTTACGGCTTTAGATAACAAAACGCGCTTAGAACAAGGACACGTAGTTATTTTTAGATAAGCAGTATACACTCAATCATAATTTTCAAGGATGTTTTCATATCTTTGCCTAAAATTTTTTTATGGCGCAGTTAGTTATTTTCCGTCACGGGCAATCAGTTTGGAATCTTGAAAATAAATTTACAGGATGGGTTGATGTTGAATTAACCGAAAAAGGCATTGAAGAAGCAAAAAAAGCGGGGCAAAAATTAAAAGGTTACACTTTTGATTTAGCTTATGCTTCTAATTTGCAACGTGCACAAAAAACACTTAGTTTGGCATTAGAACAAAGTGGACAATCAACTATTCCTGTTACATATAATGAAGCGTTAAACGAGCGCATGTATGGCGATTTGCAGGGTTTGAACAAAGCAGACACTGTTGTTAAGTTTGGAGAAGAACAAGTGAAAATTTGGAGAAGAAGTTATGATATTGCTCCACCAAATGGTGAAAGTTTAAAAGATACAGCTGCACGCGTTATTCCTTATTTCGAAAATGAAATTGTGCCTAAATTAAAAGCAGGAAAAAACATTGTAATAGCAGCGCATGGAAATAGTTTACGTGCACTAATCATGTACTTAGAAAAAATGACTCCTGCACAAATCTTAGAATTCGAAATTGGAACTGCAGTTCCACGCTTGTACGAATTGGATGAAAACCTAAAGGTATTAAAAGCAGAAAATATATAAAATGAAGCAAGACCATAATTTTACAAGCCTTGATAGCAAAGTAATTGCAGTAGATTTCGATGGAACTATTGTGGAACATTCTTATCCAAGAATTGGTAAAGAAATGATGTTCGCTTTTGCTACACTTAAAGAATTAAAAAAGAAAGGACATAAACTTATTTTATGGACGTATCGCGATGGACATTTGTTAGATGAAGCTGTTGAATATTGCCGCGCAAACGGAGTTGAGTTTTACGCAGTAAATAAAAGTTACCCAGAGGAAGTATATGATTTATCTATTAGCAGAAAAATTAACGCAGATATTTTTATTGATGATAGAAACGTAGGAGGTTTTTTAGGATGGAGTAAAATATGGCAAACCTTGCATCCAGAGAGTGGTGAGTTTAACCATCAATTAGTAAATGCAGAAGCACATGATAATTATAAGAAAGAGAGTAAAGGCTTTTTAAAAAAAATGTTTGGCAAATGATCTATATTAAAACAAGAGAAGAAATTGAGTTGATGCGTGAGTCGGCACTTTGCGTTTCTAAAACTTTAGGCATGATTGCCGCAGAGTTAAAAGAAGGTGTTGAGTTAGCAAAGCTTGATAAAATGGCTGAAGAGTTTATAAGAGATATGGGCGGCATACCTTCGTTTAAAGGTTATGGCGGCACTTATCCTGCTTCTCTTTGTGTTTCGGTTAATGAAGCTGTTGTGCATGGTATTCCTGGAAAATACATTGTGAAAGATGGTGATGTTGTTTCAGTGGATTGTGGTGTAAAGAAAAACGGATTTCATGGCGACCATGCTTATACTTTTTGTATTGGTAATGTTAAGCCCGAAGTTCGTAAAATGGTCGATGTTACAAAAGAGTGTTTGTATTTAGGAATTGAGCAAACACGTTTAAATAATCGCATTGGTGATATTGGTTTTGCAATACAACAACACGCCGAAAAAAATGGTTATGGTGTGGTACGTGAATTGGTTGGACATGGCTTAGGACGTGACCTTCACGAAGACCCACAAGTACCAAATTATGGAAGAAAAGGAACCGGACCAAAACTAAGAGACGGAATGGTTATCGCAATTGAACCTATGATTAACATGGGTAAAAAAGATGTGAAACAAGCGCAAGATGGTTGGACAATCATAACAAAAGATGGAATGCCTTCTGCACATTTCGAACACGATGTTGCAATCATTGATGGCAAGCCTGAAATACTTTCTACCTTTGATTATGTTTATGAAGCATTGGGGATAAAGAAGTAAATTCTTTTTTCGTTTATTTTTATTGTGTCACTTCGAGCGCAGTCGAGAAGCGGCACTCTTTTAACTTCTTACATTTAAATTAATTCTTCCACTTCGTTGTTTGCAACATGTGATGAATATCTTTCTTCAAAAAGTCTACAACAATTTGCAATGAATCAATATTTGGGGCAACATTAAAATACAATGAACCACGCATAAAATGTTTCGTACTGTCAGTAACATAAAATTGCATCGAACAAGCTGTGTTTCCTGCAATATCATAAACTAATCCATACACTTTAGCAGAGTCGCGTATTACAACTTGTTGATCTAAACCACTTGCTTTTACTTGGTGTTTGTAAGCTAAGTCTCTTGATGTTTCAATGTAATTTCTTAAGTCATTGTTTAAAGCAGCATAACTCAAATGTAATTGTGCATTAAACTGTGGATACTTTACATTTAGCCAACAAGGTTGAGATTGTGGGTCTTTATCTCTTTCTACAGTTGAGTATACAGGAACCTCAAATGTAAAAGGACAAATACTATCATAGGTCTTATATTTTTTTTCAGGAAACTCAATTCGCATGTATCCTTTTGGTTTAGGAGCAAACACCACATCATCTTCATCATCGCCACAAGCAACAAAAAGAAAAACAGGAAGTATTAAAAGCAATCTCAAAATCAATTTTGTCATACTGCGAAGATAAGTATTAACTTAAAACGGTACATCACCACTTCCGCCATTCATATCCGTCATTTTTGGTGGGTCGATTATTTCTTTTGATGAGGTAGGCGCAAAACTCTCTTTTCTTCCTAGTAATTGAAAAATTTCTCCAACAATTTCAGTGGTTTGCCTCTTAATTCCGTCTTTATCTTGCCAATTGCGTGTTTGAAGTTTGCCTTCCAAATATATTTGCGAACCTTTTTTTAATAATTTCTCTGCATTTTCGGCTGTATGGCGCCACAATACAATGTTGTGCCACTCGGTATGTTCAATTCTGTTGCCGTTTTTATCTTTATGAACTTCGGTAGTTGCTAAGCTAAAACTTACCCTTGCCATTCCGCCTTCTAAAATTCTCATTTCAGGGTCTTTACCAAGGTTCCCAACTAAAATTACTTTGTTTACTCCTGCCATATCCAATGCTTTGTGCAAAGGTAGTGAAATAAACCTGTTTAATCGGGGAAATTAGCAAGTTAATCGGCTAATTATCAAGCATATAAAATGAAGATAAAAATCAGCAAAATAACCCCGTTTAAATTTCCGAAATCCATTTTCTATTTCTACATTTGCACCCGAATTTAAAGGAGCATAATCACATTTTTAATAAGATGAAGAGCATAATCAATATATTTTCCGCTAAAAACTTAAGTTTTGCTTTATTAATAGGGCTTTTATTCATTTTCCCAACTAAAACTTTTGCTTACGAGCCAGTTGAAGGGGAGAACAATAATTCTGAAGTTGTTGCGGATAGCGGGGCAGTTTCAGAAGAACATGGAGAGAAAAAATTTGATGCGGGTAAAATGATTACTGAGCATATTGGAGATTCTCACCAATGGCATTTGTGGGGTGACCACGGACATTCAGTTCACGTTCCACTTCCTATTATTTTATGGACAGACAAAGGAATTGAAGTTTTCTCTTCTGCTCGTGTTGAACACCACGAAGATATTTATACTGGAACTCACTACTCTTACAAATTACATGATGAGCATATTGAGGTTTGTGATCAGTTTGGTAATGTTGACGAAGAAGCTACTCATAAACTAATCGATATCTCAATTACAAAAAATGTTCTTTCATTATTAATTAGTGCGTTTTTAATGTTGTGGATGTTCTTAAGTGTTGCTAAAGCTTACACAAAACGTCAAGGACAAGCACCAAAAGGTTTACAATCATTTGTTGAGCCATTAATTATGTTTGTTAGAGATGATGTTGCTAAAACTTCTATCGGAGAAAAGAAATACGCGAAATACATGCCTTATTTATTAACTGTATTTTTCTTTATTTTCATCAACAACTTAATGGGCTTAATTCCAATTATCCCAGGTGGTGCAAACTTAACTGGTAATATTGCAGTTTGTGCTGTATTAGCTGTATTAACTTTATTAGTTGTATTAGTTAGTGGTAACGGACATTACTGGAGACATATCTTCGCTATGCCTGGTGTTCCAATTCCAGTATTAATTATTTTAACTCCAATCGAAATAATTGGTGTTGTTCTTCGTCCATTTGTATTAATGATTCGTTTATTTGCAAACATTACAGCTGGGCATATTATTGCATTGGCTTTCTTTAGTTTAATTTTCATCTTTGGTGAAATGAGCACAGGGGCAGGTTTTGGAGTAGCAGTGGTATCAGTATTATTTACAGTGTTCATGGGTTTCCTTGAATTACTAGTAGCATTTTTACAAGCGTACGTATTTACATTATTATCGGCAATTTATATTGGAGCAGCAGTAGAGGAAGGTCACCACGAGCATCATGCAGATGAAGCTCATGCACACTAATGTTGTAACAAAAGAAATTTAAAACACTTTTTTGTTGTTTTTTAGAAAAACAGCGCATTGTTTAACAATTTAAATAAATAAAAAATGTCAACAGTATTATTATTAGACGCTGCATACGGTATAGCTGCCGTAGGAGCTGGAATTGCTGCTTTAGCTGCAGGTTTAGGTATTGGTCGTATCGGTGGTTCTGCTTTAGAATCAATCGCTCGTCAACCTGAGGCTGTTAACGACATCCGTTCAAACATGATTTTAGCTGCTGCCCTAGTTGAGGGTGCTGCTTTCTTCGCGATGGTTGTTGCGTTATTAGTAGTTTTCAAGTAATTGAAAAGAAAAGCACCAACGCTTGGTTGGTGCTTTTTATTTATTTTTTAGAATTAAAAACAACAAAAACAATATATAAATGGAATTAGTAACACCCGCACTAGGTCTCGTTTTTTGGATGACGATTACTTTTCTTACTATACTTTTTTTATTAAGAAAATTTGCTTGGAAACCAATCCTTAAAATGATTAAGGAACGTGAAGATTCAATTGAAGGAGCATTACAATCAGCTGATAAAGCTAGATTGGAAATGAAAGAATTGCAAGCTGGTAACGAGCGTATTTTAGCTGAAGCAATTGCTGAAAGAGAGAATCTTTTAAAAGATGCACGCGACACTAAAGATGCTATCATTGCTGAAGCAAAAGCAAAAGCAAAAGAACAAGCAGATCGTTTAGTTGCACAAGCAATGGAAACTATCAATAACGAAAAATTAGCTGCTATAACTGAGTTAAAAAATCAGGTTGCTACTTTATCAATTGATATCGCAGAGAAAATTTTAAAAGAGCATTTATCAGCTGATGATAAACAAAAAACTCTTGTGAATAATTTAATGAAAGAAGTTACTCTTAACTAATTATAGAAATGGTAGTAGCAACGCGTTATGCAAAATCTTTATTAGACCTCGCTATTGAAAAAGGGCAGTTAGAGGCTATCTATAAAGATATGCTTTTAGTAAAATCGGTTTGTGAAACAAACAAGGATTTCGTTTCTTTTTTAGAAAGTCCTGTTGTAAAAAGCGATAAGAAAAAAGCAATTCTTGCTGAGGTATTTAAAGGTAAGGTAAGTGATATGACTATGTCATTCATTAACATTATTGCCGAAAAAAGAAGAGAAGGTTATGTGGATGATATCGCTATCGCATTTGATGAGCAATATAAAAAACACAAAAATATTTTAACCGCAGTTATTACTTCTGCTAATGGTATTGATGCTACAACTCGTTCTAAAGTAATAGAATTAGTTAAAGCAACGGCTACAGGTGAGGTTGAATTAATTGAGAAAACAAACAAAGATCTTATTGGTGGTTTCGTTATTAAAATTGGCGATAAACAATACGATTCAAGTGTATCAAGAAAATTAAATGATTTGAGAAAAAATTTCTCAGAAAATCCATTTGTAAAAGAATTTTAATAAACGCAAATAATGAAAAAAGCAACTATCACTCTGAGTCTTGTTCTTCTTGTTACGGCTTTATTCTTTGCTTGTAAAAAGGAAAATAACACGACGAGTACTCCAACAACAACTACAACTAGTGGAACAACAACTGGTGGTGGAGGAACTGTTACTGCTAGTTCGCCTGTACAAGTAAGTTATACCATGAACGGAACAAATTATTCATATGTGGTAGGTACTGGAAATCTTGCAAATGGTTATGGTACAAGCGCTTCGGTAGGAACTGGAACAACAACAGCATCATACTCTATGTATATTACAGACGCCATTACTAGTCAGTATCCATTTAGTATTGAAAAGGGGACACTTACACACAGTAATGGATCAATTGCTTCTGATGCAAGTTTCGACGGTTTTTTTACATTAACCTCTTTAGCTTATTCAAATAATGCAGCAAATGGGATAGAACTTAAATTTGATAATTTGAATTATTCCACATCAAATGGGTCACAGTCGGGAAGTACATTTACAATTGTAGATAAAGTTGCTGTTAATCAAGGGGGAACTCATTTCATGAAAATTAAAGCAAATTTTTCTTGTAAAATATATGATAGTAATGGATTAAATGCTAAAACTATTACAAACGGAGTATTGGTGGCACAATTTGAAAATATGTAAATTAACTATCTACTTTGACCTTTGTGTCTTGGTAGTAAAAAAATAAAAAGTAAAATAAATAATCATGGCTGAAATAAATCCCGCAGAAGTATCTGCAATCTTACGTCAACAACTTTCAGGTTTTAAATCGGAAGCTGAATTAGAAGAAGTTGGTACCGTACTACAAATTGGTGATGGTGTAGCTCGTATCTATGGTCTTTCAAAAGTACAATCAGGTGAGCTTATCGAGTTCGAAAATGGTTTACGTGCTATTGTAATGAACTTGGAAGAAGATAACGTTGGTGCCGTATTATTAGGTAGCAGCGAAGGTGTTAGTGAAGGATCTACTTGTAAGCGTACAGGTAAAATTGCTTCATTAAAAGTTGGTGAAGGTATGTTAGGTCGTGTAGTTGATACATTAGGTTTACCAATCGATGGTAAAGGACCAATTACTGGAACTACTTACGAAATGCCATTAGAGCGTAAAGCTCCAGGTGTAATTTATCGTCAGCCAGTTACTGAGCCTCTTCAAACAGGTATTAAGTCAATCGATGCGATGATTCCAATTGGCCGCGGACAACGTGAGTTAGTTATTGGTGATCGTCAAACTGGTAAAACAGCTGTTTGTATCGATACTATTATTAATCAAAAAGAATTTTACCAAGCAGGTAAACCAGTATATTGTATTTATGTTGCAATTGGACAAAAAGGTTCAACTGTAGCTAACGTACAACGTGTATTAGAAGAGAATGGTGCAATGGCTTATACAATTATTGTTGCAGCTAACGCTTCTGATCCAGCTCCATTACAATTCTACGCTCCATTTGCGGGTGCAGCAATTGGTGAGTTTTTCAGAGATAGTGGTCGTCCAGCATTAATCGTGTTTGATGATTTATCTAAGCAAGCAGTAGCTTACCGTGAGGTGTCGTTATTATTACGTCGTCCTCCAGGACGTGAGGCTTACCCTGGTGATGTATTCTACTTACATAGTCGTTTATTAGAGCGTGCTGCAAAAATTAACGCTTCTGATGAAATCGCTAGAAGTATGAATGATTTACCAGATTCTATCAAAGGAATTGTAAAAGGTGGTGGTTCATTAACAGCATTACCAATCATCGAAACACAAGCAGGTGACGTATCAGCATATATTCCAACTAACGTAATTTCTATTACTGATGGTCAAATATTCCTTGAGTCTAACTTGTTTAACTCAGGTGTGCGTCCAGCGATTAACGTAGGTATTTCGGTATCTCGTGTAGGTGGTAACGCTCAAATTAAATCAATGAAAAAAGTTGCTGGTACTTTAAAATTAGATCAAGCTCAATACCGCGAGTTAGAAGCGTTTGCGAAGTTTGGTTCTGACTTAGATGCTACAACTAAATCTGTATTAGAAAAAGGTGCACGTAACGTAGAGATCTTAAAACAAGGTCAGTTCGCTCCATTACGTGTTGAACAACAAATTGCTATTATTTACTGTGGTACTCGTAATTTATTACGTGAGGTTCCTGTAAATAAAGTAAGAGAGTTTGAAAGAGATTTCTTAGATGTATTAGAAAAAAATCACAAAGGAGTATTAGATCAATTAAAAGCTGGTCAATATACTGATGAGATTACAAACACATTAGAGCAAGTTTCTAAAGAAGTTGGTAAGAGATTTAAAGCTTAAATATTAATTTGAAAATTTGAAAATGGTTTCATCTTCAAATTTTCAAATCAACACATTTTCAAATTGAATTGAAATGGCAAATTTAAAAGAGGTAAGAAATAGAATCACTTCGGTTGGTTCAACAATGCAGATTACAAGCGCTATGAAAATGGTGAGTGCTGCAAAGTTGAAACGTGCGCAAGATGCAATTACGCAAATGCGCCCGTATGCTAACAAACTAAAAGAGATTCTACAAAACTTAAGTGCAAGTTTAGATGTTTCTGAAAATGCGTATGCAAAACCAACAAGTGGCGAGCGTATTTTATTAGTTGTTGTTTCATCTAATAGAGGATTAGCTGGTGCATTTAATGCTAACGTAGTTAAAAAAGCAAATAGCTTAATCAATAACGAATACGCTGGAAAAAATGTTTCAGTAATTGGTATTGGAAAAAAAGCACATGATGCATTTAGAAGAACAGCACATACTGTTAAAATAGATGGTATTGCTGATGATGTATTTGAGATTTTTAATGATTTAAATTTTAATAATGCAGTTCCAATTGCAGAAGCATTAATGAAATCGTTTACTAGCGGACAGTTTGATAGAATTGATGTTATCTATAACCAATTTAGAAACGCTGCAGTACAAGTAACACAAGCTGAACGTTTTTTACCAGTTGAAGCAAATCCTGAAACAGATGTAAACGCATCAGCAGTTGATTATATTTTTGAGCCAAGCAAAGAATACATTGTTGGAGAATTAATTCCTAGCTCATTAAAAACTCAATTATACAAAGCATTATTAGATTCATTTGCATCTGAGCATGGTGCGCGTATGACGGCAATGCACAAAGCAACTGATAACGCTAAAGACATGTTACGTGATCTTAAGATTTCATACAACAAAGCACGTCAAGCAGCCATCACTACTGAGATCCTTGAGATTGTAGCAGGTGCTGAGGCATTGAATGGGTAATTTGAAATAAAGTTTTTATTTAGGAATCCTCACAGAAATGTGGGGATTTTTTTGTTTTGAAAAAGCTGGAATAGTTTTTATCAATTGTGTGTGGGGAGCGGGAGGCAAGCCTCCACCGTCGCGCGGGGCGCGACACCTCCTCAGGAGGAGGACAATGTAACGGGGTTACTTGTCCCTCTCCTGAGAGGGTGTCAACCAGAGGTTGACGGGTGAGGCTTGCCTCCCGCTGCTTTGAGGGTTTCCAATGTTTGAAGAATTTCCTTTCTTACCCAATCAATATTTTTTAATACATCTTCGTTTGTGAAGCGAATCACTTTAAATCCTGCTTCTTCTAAATTTTGTTGGCGTATTGCGTCTTTTGTTTGTGCTTCTGCTGAGTCGTGTGAAGATCCATCAACTTCTATTATTAATTTTAATTCCTTACACATAAAATCAGCAATGTAATTTAATACAGGGCGTTGGCGGTTAAAGGTGTAGCTGGTTAACTTTGCTTTTAAAACATATTTCCATAAACAAGCTTCAGCTTTTGTCATAGCTTTCCTATTTGAGGAAGCGTAGGGTTGGAGTTGTTTGTTGTAATGATTGAAGTGAGATGAAAGCATAACTAAAGATAATAAATTCTCTAAAAACAAAAAAGGCTTTGCGTAATGCAAAGCCTTTCAATTTTAAAAATATATCTAATTACCCAAAAGCATTAAAGCCTGTAACATCCATACCTGTAATTAGTAAATGGATATCATGTGTTCCTTCATAAGTAATTACTGATTCTAAATTCATCATGTGACGCATAATTGGATACTCACCTGTAATACCCATTCCACCATGTATTTGGCGTGCCTCACGAGCAATTTGTAAAGCCATGTTTACGTTGTTACGTTTAGCCATAGAGATTTGCGCAGGTGTTGCACGGTTCTCATTTTTTAATTGACCTAAACGATACGTTAATAATTGTGCTTTAGTAATTTCAGTAATCATCTCAGCTAATTTTTTTTGTGTTAACTGAAATGCACCGATTGGCTTACCAAATTGAATACGCTCTTTGCTATAACGTAAAGCGCTATCGTAGCAATCTAACGCTGCACCAATAACACCCCAAGCAATACCATAACGTGCGCTATTTAAACAACCTAATGGTCCTTTTAAACCTTTTACGTTTGGTAATAAATTTTCTTTAGGAACTTTAACGTTATCAAATACTAACTCACCTGTTGCACTTGCACGTAAACTCCATTTACCATGTGTTTCAGGAGTTGTGAAACCGTCCATTCCACGCTCAACAATTAAACCTCTTACAACACCTTCTTCATCCTTTGCCCATACCACAGCGATATCAGCAAATGGAGAATTTGAAATCCACATTTTAGCACCATTTAATAAGTAATGATCACCTTTATCTTTAAAGTTAGTAATCATACCATTTGGGTTCGATCCATGGTCAGGCTCGGTTAAACCGAAACAACCCATTAACTCACCTGTTGCTAATTTTGGTAAATATTTTTTCTTTTGTTCTTCGCTTCCGTAAGCGTAGATAGGATACATAACTAAAGAGCTTTGCACAGATGCAGTTGAACGTAATCCACTATCACCACGCTCAATTTCTTGCATAATAATACCGTACGATATTTGGTCTAAGCCTGGTCCGCCGTATTCAGCAGGAATGTATGGCCCGAAAGCACCAATTTCAGCTAATCCTTTTATCCAGTGTTTTGGAAACTCTGCACGTTGTGCGTATTCTTCAACTGTAGGAGTTACTTCTTTTTTAACCCATGCACGAGCAGTTTCGCGAATAAGTTTGTGCTCATCGCTAAGCATTTCGTCCATTAAATAATAATCGTGGTGTTGATAGTTATCAGATGCCATAATAATTCGTTTTAAGGGCACGAAGATACAAATTTTACAAGAAATAGGAACTTGTTTGCTTAATTAGAAATTGCGTAATTTTAGCCGCACAATATGGGAAAGGATAACATATCAGGAATACATAACTACTGCGATAGGTGGTGCGAGCGCTGCATTTACACAAGTAAGTGCGCCGTGTTTGAAAGCACAAGTAAACTATCGTCGGAGCAATTAGATATGGATAACAATGAGTTTTGGGACAATTTATCGTCGAACTTTAAACAAACAGTTGATTTGCTTAAAAAAGAAGCGGAAAAGCGGGGCATAGATTTTAGTGAAATAGAAAATTATGAGCCATCAGAAAAAAAAAAACAAAACGAACAAAGAAAAGAAGATTATAAAAAAAACCATACCATTACAAGCCTTAGTCGTAAGTACTCCAAATTAACGCTTGCTTTTACAAAAGATGAAGTGGATTTCCCCGAAAAGGTGCGTGAATTGGTTAAACAGGGACACTTAGGAGTAAAGTCACCTGAGGAAATAGTTGAAACTACTGCTGAAATTGCTGATGCCTTTGAAGTTGTGCAGTGGTTTATGTTTTTTATCGAAGTTAAACTTCAACGCGCGCTTAGCGGAAAATGTGATGAAGAGGATGATACATTTGATTACCCAAAAGATAGTGATGGAAGCGCTAAAATAGCTTTAATTGCTATTGAAAAAAGCATGGCTGCTTATGCTAAATTGCATAGCTATTTCCCTGAACAAGAGGATACCATACTAAATGCACTTTCTCTTTTACAACAAATAAAACGAGTTGCCGAATTAGAATTCCCGAATGCATATGATTTTGTGAGACCCGGTTTTGACGAGTAAAAAAACGGAGTAAAATCGAAAAACGCATCTTGTATCCCTTGCAAAACGGGCAAAACAAAATCTTTACTTGACAAAGGCCTCTTTTTGTTGTATATTTGCCCCCTCAAAAATTAATCCTGTAAGATTAATGACACAAAGCACTACATATTCATATTACCTTTCTCTTGCTTTGTTGCGTGCATCTTATTTAAATCAAAATCACATATGAAATAGCCATATACCGCTATACAATTACTAATACGATATATGGCGTATACCATATGACAAATAAAAAACAATAAAAATATACATATGAAATTATCAGCATTCAAATTTAATTTGCCAAAAGAACTATTGGCAGAACATCCTGCAAAAAATCGCGACGAAAGCCGTTTAATGGTTGTAGATCGTAAAACAGGAAAAATACAACATAAAGTATTTAAAGATATCATCAATTATTTTGATGATGGTGATGTAATGTTGTTTAACGACACTAAAGTTTTCCCTGCACGTATGTACGGAAACAAAGAAAAAACGGGAGCAAAAATCGAAGTATTTTTGTTGCGTGAGTTAAATGCAGAAAGTCGTTTGTGGGATGTATTAGTTGACCCAGCTCGTAAAATCCGTATTGGTAACAAATTATATTTTGGCGATAACGACGCATTAGTTGCTGAGGTTATTGATAACACAACATCTCGTGGAAGAACATTACGTTTCTTATTTGATGGTACATACGAAGAGTTCAGAAAATGTTTATACGACATGGGAGAAACTCCACTTCCTAAATACATTAAGCGTAAAGTGGAAGATAGCGATATCGAGCGTTACCAAACAGTATTTGCTTCTAATGAAGGCGCAGTAGCGGCTCCAACAGCAGGTTTACACTTTAGTCGCGAATTATTAAAGCGTTTAGAAATTAAAGGTGTTGATTTAGAATACTTGACTTTACATGTTGGTTTAGGAACTTTCCGTATGGTTGAGGTAGAAGATTTAACTAAGCATAAAATGGAATCGGAAGAAGTAATTATTCCGGGAACTACTGCAGATAAAATTAACAAAGCAAAGGATGCTAAAAAGCGTGTTTGTGCAGTTGGTACAACTGTTATGCGTGCAATGGAAACTTCTGTTTCTGTTTCGGGACATTTAAATCCATATAGTGGTTGGACAAATAAATTTATTTTCCCTCCTTACGATTTTAGTGTTGCTAATTGTATGATTACAAATTTCCACATGCCTGAGTCAACTTTATTAATGATGGTATCAGCTTTTGGTGGTTACGATTTAATAATGAAAGCATACAAAGAAGCGATAAAAGAGAAGTATCAATTCTATTCTTATGGAGATGCAATGTTAATATTGTAATAATCAACCTATTTAAAATAATTAAAACCCGAAGTTAAATCAGTTGACTTCGGGTTTTTTGTTTACAAGTGTATGTAAATCAGTAAATTGTAAATATTTAGTAATCATGTTGATAAAGTGTTAAACTGATTTAGTTTACGACATGAGATAATAATTATTTCTTCGGAACTTACACTTTCTAAATTTTACCTTATGAAGAAAGTATTTCTTATTGTAGCTTGTGCGTTTGGATTAACAAGTATTGCCGAAACAAAAAACTTAGGAACAGAAGATGTTTATTTTGAAGTTGTTCAAAATCATGATAAAGTTGATATCAAGTGGGTATCGAAAACAAATTGCACAAAAGCGGTTTACGTTGTTGAACGTTCAAAGGATGGTAAAACATTTGAAGAGGTTTCAAGAGCAGAGTGTGCAAGCCAAACAGGGAACTATATGGAGTATTTTGACACAGACTATACTCCAGCAGAAGGTATTTCATATTACAGGTTAAAGCAAGTGAATGAAGCTAATGAAGAAGTAGTTTATTCGAACGCTACAATTCATTATGTTAAAACAGAAGAAATATTATCGTCGGACATTGCTGTTTCGCAAAATCCAAGTGGCGGACAAGAATTAAATTTATTATTAAAAGGATTTGAAGGTAAAGAAGTACTAGTTGTGTTACAAGATAAAAAAGGTAACCAATTTTTCTCTAAAGTATTTATGAATGCAATGCCTCAATACATTGCAGCGCTTGACCCAGAGCAAAAAATACCTCAGGGAGAATATATCGTAACTGCAACAGCTAACAATAAAATTTATAGCAAAACGGTTAGAGTAAGGTAGATTGTTTCTTACAGTTTATTAAGTCTTTCTAAAAAAGCATCTTTCTTTCTTCTCGAAAGTTCTACCTGTGTGCCATCACTCATTACAGCATAACCACCATCTACTTTTAAAAAGCGAATTACATGATTCATGTTAATGAGGTGATGATGATGAACACGAATAAAATCTTTTTCAGGCAATAAATCTTCATAGTGTTTTAAACTTGCCGACACCATGATTTTTTTATTTCCGTTTAAATAAAAATTAGTGTAGCTGCCTTCTGCTTCGCAACGAATAATATCTGGAATATTTACAATTTCATAGGCATTACCTGTTGGCAAAGTTATTTTAGAATAGTTGTCGTTTTTTTGTTGTAAGTTTTGAAGTAAAAAAGCTAAATTTTCTACTCCGCTTACTGATGATTTTTTCTCTTGTACTTTATTAACGGCCGCAATTAACTCTTCTACATCTATTGGTTTTAAAAGATAATCAAGTGCAGAGTATTTTATTGCTTTAATTGCATGCTTATCAGTTGCAGTTGTAAAAATCACATCTAATTTTTGATTTTGAATTTTACCTAGTAAATCAAAACCAGTTCCATCAGGCATCGATATGTCTAAGAAAACTAAATCGGGTTGATGTTTTTTTATTGCTTCAACACCTGTTTCCACATTAATGGCAGTTTCTACAACTGTTACCCCTGCACAATTTTTTGCAACTAATGCTGCAAGCAGTTCTCTGCTTTGTGGCTCATCTTCTACAATTACTGCTCTTATCATGGCGTTAAAAATTTAATTATGTAATCGGAATAAATATATCAACTTTTGTTCCTATTGGCAAACCTTTTTCATCTTTTAAATCATTTATTCTAACACTTAGGTTAGATTGATTCATTGTGTTTAAAATCTGCAAACGTTGTTTAGTAATATCCATTGCCATGGATTTGTGTTCTTTAGCCGAATTACGCTTCATTTCAGCTGATTTTTCTCTACCAATTCCATTGTCGATGATGGAACAAATCATCACATTTCCTGCTAAGCGTATATCAATTTGCAAGAGACCTGAATCTTTTTTTGGATTTAAACCATGTAAAATTGCATTTTCAACATAAGGCTGAATTAACATGGTTGGTATTTGTTCGTAATCAGGATCAATATCATCACCTAAAGTAATTTTAAATTGAAATTGATTTTGAAAACGCATTTGTTCTAACTCAATATATAAACGCATTGCTTCTAATTCTTCATTAAGTGTAATGTGTGATTTTTCGGAGTTGTTAAGAATCATGCGCATTAATTTCGCAAATTTATTAAGGTACATTACCGCCCTATCATCCTTATTAGTTAAAATAAAATTTTGAATCGAGTTAAGCGAATTAAACATGAAATGCGGATTCATTTGAGAACGCAATGCTTTCAGTTGATTTTTAGAAATTTCGATTTGCTGCTCTGTTTCTACTTTTTGTTTGCGCTGAATTTGGTTTAAGCGTAACCTAAAAATAATGAGAATAATAGAAATGAAAAAGCCAATACATGCTATAATGAACCACCAACGTTGATAGATTGGTCGCTCAATGGTAAAACTAAATTCAATTGCTTGATTCCAAATATTTTCGTTGTTGCAACTACGAACTTTAAATGTATAAGTACCTGGAGGCAAACTACTATAACGAGTTTCGTTTTCAGCTGTTTCTGGACTCCAGTATTTATCAAATCCTTCAAGCTTATGAATGTATTTTACTTTTTCAGGATTGGTTAAACAAATACCGGTGTACTTAAAACTAATATTATTATAATCATGTGGCAAAACAGAATTATTTTCGAGCGTGGTATCTGAGTAAAATAATTTTAATCCAGTGAAATTAAGTTTAGATTCTTTATCATTGATAGTATATTGTTCAGGATTATAACGCACTACGCCACTAACCGTAGAAAACCATATAATTCCATCTTCATCAACCCAAGAGCCAGTGTTACACTCTACGCCCTTAAAACCATCAGCTTGTCCATAATGCGTTATTGAAACGGTACTGGTGTTATTGAATTCGAACAGATTAATTTTGTTTGCACCTTGGTTGGTTCCCACCCAAAGTATGTTGTCGTTATTAGTTAAAAGTAAAGTATAAACTAAGTTTGAACTTAAACCGTTTTCCTCACTAAAATGAAATGTTTGAAGCGTTGAAGGATTTATTTGGTAAACACCATCTAATGAAGCAGCATACAAAACTCCTGTTCTAGTTTTAACAATTGAAAAAACATCATCGTCCTTAATGCCAAGTTTGGCATTCATCTTAATAAATTTGCCACCTTCTAATTTAAATAAACCGCCCAAATATACTCCAACCCATATTTGCCCAAGGTTATCCTCTTCAATTCCCCATGGTTGGCTGTCATAAGTGGTGTTTTCGAATGTATAGTATTCTATATTAGAAGCGTTAAAGTTTTTATCAATTTTGCATTTTATAATTCCCTTCGCGATTCCAATCCAATAGTTGTTGTTTTTATCTTTAAATAATTTAAAAGAGCTTTCTGAAGGTAAATTTTTTATTGTATGAAATGTTTTATTAAAATACACGGCAAGCCCTTTGTTACTGCTTATCCAAAGTTTATCGTTTTCTTTTAGAAAAGAATTAACTGTATCACCAACATATTGTAAGTTTTTTTGTTGCTCGAAAATATTATTTTCATATTTAAATAAACCACCTGATTCGGTGCCAATCCAAAGAACTTGATTGTTGTCTCTGGCAATAGGAAAAATCATAGAATTAGTTAATCCATCATGAGGACCGAAACTAATAAAACCTTCGTCTCTAAATTTGAATAAACCAGCATGTGTTCCAAACCAAATATTTTCTTCGTAGTCAATTGTTGAGCATAAAATATTATTGCTATTTGCATCGGATGAAATTTTGTAATAGAGGAATTGTTTTCCGTTAAACTTCATCAAGCCTGTTTTGGTGCCAACCCATAAATTTCCTTTAAAGTCGGTAGTTAAAGAGGTAATGTTTTCGTCAATTAACCCATTTGATATTTCAAATAAAATTTGTTTTCTTGTTACAAGGTCATATTTAATTAATCCGCTGGAAGTACCTATCCACAATGTTGCCCCGCTTACAGCTAAACAATTTACATCCACTTTTGGAATAATGGTAGATATGTTTTTTTCGTTGCCGGCTTGTAGAATATGAACTCCATTATTTGTTCCAATAACAATTCCTATATTATTAGTATTTAAAATTGTTTTAATGGATTGCCCTTTTAAGCCTGCAAAGGTTTCAAATTTCGAATCTCTAAAAACAGATAATCCTTTGTCGGTTCCTATATATAAACTATTTTTTTTGTCGGAAGCAAGAGAAAGTATTACATCAGAAGGAAGGCCGTTTTTAGTTGTATAAGTATTAAATTTTTTTTCATTCACTAATTCGTTTAATCCACTTTTTGTTCCAATCCATAGGTTTCCTTTGCTGCAACATGTAACAGCGTTTACATAGTGGTTCGCCAAACCATTTTTAGGACTGTAATTAATAAACTCTTTTCCGTCGAACCTACTTAAACCACCGTATCCTGATGTCCACAAGTAGCCTCTTTCATCTTGAAAAACAGAAAAAATTTGAATAAAGGGCAAGCCATTTTCAACAGAGTACTGCTTAAAATTATAAGATTGTGAGTAGCTCTTGAAAAGACTAACACTTAAAATTATGAATATGAAAAGACGTTTAAACATATTGTTGAAACGAATGTACTTATGTTTCATCTAAAAACAAAACAAGTACTGCAAATTGGTGCTTTTCACTTGGTAAGTGGTAGCTAAATCTTCATAAGTGAATTTATTTCTTGGTAGGTTTAGGTTTTTTATAAACCAATTGATAGGAATGATCTATTAATTCGAAAATTAATTTTTTCGAGATGCTTCCATCACATTCAATAGTATTCCAATGTGTTTTGTTCATGTGATAGCCTGGTCTAATACACATGTATTGTTCGCGAAGTTCTATTGCTTTATCAGGATTACATTTTGCATTAAAACTAATGGGATTGTTTTCGAGGCTGCATAGAAGAAACATTTTTCCGTAAACCTTAAAAACTAATGTTTCATTATCAAAAGGAAAACATTCTTCCACTCCTTCTTTTAATAAGCAATAGTCTCTTAATTCCTCAATATTCATTTTAACGTATTAGGTGAATATGTCCAACAAATTCTTCTTCTTGATCAAAATAATCTAGGGCAATTACCTTGTAGATATAAGTATCTTCTTGACACATTTTCCCTTTATAATTGCCGTCCCAACCCTGTTCAAGTTCGGTTGTTTCAAATAATTTTTGTCCCCATCTATTAAAAACAAATATGCGGATTTCTTTTACTAAGGTTCCATAAACATACCATTCATTGTTTCTTACATCACCATTTGGAGTAAATGTATTAGGGATGTATATTGTCATAAAATCCTTTACAAATATGGAGTATTCAACAGTATCTTTACAGCCACTTTCGCTGATTACATAAAACAATGCATCATAATAACCATACTCAGGATAATTTAAAGTAACCTCCATTTCTTCAAGTCTTGTGCTTCCATCCGAAAGAACAATTTTACTAACATCCCAATTAGATGGCAAATCAATACCAAGTAAAAAATCAGTATTAATAATTGGCTCTAAAGGTCTTGTATAAATTTCACCTGTAAACACATCTCTTATGTTGGTTAAAGTTGCATTCCCTCTTGAAACACAGCCCACATTATCTGTTACTGTGTAGGTGTATGCGCCAGCAATTAAACCAAGCGCAACCGAATCATTTAGCGCAGCATCATGACTCCAAGTCCAACTATAAGGGGCAACTCCGTGTAGTACTTTTGAATGTATTTCTCCATTTCCTTGATCGCAATATTCATTAATACTTGTTGTAGAAATTGTAATACTATCTATATTGTTTATAGAAAAGGATTCAATTTTGGTACATCCATCTGCATCTGTAATAGTTAATTCATAAACTCCGGCGGGCATATCAACCAAATTTTGAGTAGTTGTAACTGGACTGGTATTCCAACTATAGGCAAAAGGTAAGGTGCCGCCAGTAATAGTTGCTAGTGTAATGCCTCCGTTTTGCGAACCACAAGTAGAATTAAGAATTGACTCGTTAATATTTATAGATGGAGTTGTGTTGTTTACGATAACAGGTTTTGTAATGGTACATCCTGTAGCATCACTTACCGTTACAGAATAGGTTCCTGGAACTAATGAATTAATAGTTGTTCCATTTTGAGGGGGAGTTGTGTTCCAAATAATGGATGAATAAGGCGTAATTCCTCCACTGACAGTAGCAGTGGCGGTTCCAGTTGGGTTGTTGCAATAACTATTGGTGCTACTTGTGGTAAGCGTTAAAATATTATTTCCGTTTAAATTTACACTAACAGTTTGAGTGTATGGACACGGCAAAGAAAAGCCTAAAGTACAAGTATATGTGCCTACTCCTAAATTTGTTGCAGTGGCTGTAGTCTGTCCACCTGGTTGCCAATTATAAGTAATTGGGTTAGAATATCCTGTTACATTAACTGTTGCAGTTCCATCATTACCACAAGAAATAGGAGTGCTGCTTGTACTAACTTGAGGGATTTCCGATTGAGTACATGTTAAACCTTTGTGTGATAAAAAAACTGCTGAAGAATAAATACAGTCGCCCGCATCGGCAATGGCAAGTTTAAGGTGGTAAATACTACAAGGTGTAACATTAATAGAGGCCACTAGTGGTGTAGTAAATCCATCATATTCAACTGATGAACCTCCAGAATTATTGACATAATATTGAGAAAAACTTCCACCATTTATATTATCAATTGCTACTGCAGTTCCTGTGCCTGGAACATTTGCAATATTAGTTCCATTATAAGTTCCCCCTCCAGGGTTAGGCCCCCAAACAAAGAAACCAAAAGCATCATTATAACCTTCTCCAACAAATTCAGGATATTCTTCAGATGCAAAAACGTAATTAATATTTAAAGTGTTGCAAACTGGTTTTACATCAAATTCCAGAGCACAACCATCAAATCGAGCTTCAGGTTCAATACCAAGTAAATTTGGGTCAAAAAAAGATTCGTCCGAATTAAAACAACCTTCTCCACCAAATAAACTTCCTCCCGATGAATTGTTTGGTCCAATTGCTTCAACAACTTCGCCTGTTGCAAGCACAATGCCCGAACTAATTCCTAAGTTACTTCCATTCGAACTAAACGTTCCACTAGCAGTACCATTACAATTTAGAGTTACATTAGTTACTTGAACTCCAGAACCAACAATATTGCTTACTAATGTACTCGCGTTTGATGATGCCGAAACAATTAATTGCGCATGTATGTTAATGGCTGAAAAGCAAATAAATATGTATATATATATACTACGTGGCATTATAGCATAAAGGTATTAATACTTGGTGAAAATACATCGGATTTCCACCAAGAATGAGACCAAACCGCCTTAAAATTAACCGATTGTAACAATTTTCTCATATTTTGAGCTAATTTTACCATTTTTACAGTCACAAATTTATTCTATGAAGTACTCATTTACAGGAGCAATTATTTTATCTACTATTCTTTTTGCTTGCAAATCAAAACAAAATCAAACAACTACAACAGTCGTTTCAAATGAACCAGTAATTCTTTTAGATACTATCAATGTAACTCCCACTAAGGAACCTGAACAAAAAATTTACCAAGCGGCTAACACAAAATCAAATGATATTATTCATACAAAACTGCAAGTTAGTTTTGATTGGAATAATGCTTGGTTAATGGGTAAAGCAACAATAGATTTAAAACCTTATTTCTATTCTACTAATAAGCTTTTTCTGAATGCACGAGGGATGGAGTTGTATAAAGTACAATTAGTAAAAGATAAAACAACTACTGATTTAAAATATGTTTATGAAAACGATTCGATAAAAATTGATTTAGACAAAACATACACACGTAATGATAAATATACTATTTACATCGAGTATAAATCAAAACCAAATGAGTTAAAAGTTGGCGGTAGCAAGGCAATACAAAGCGATAAAGGTTTGTATTTTATTAATCCTAAAGGTGAAGAGCCAAACAAAATGCCTCAAATTTGGACGCAAGGTGAAACACAAAGTAATTCAGTTTGGTTTCCAACTATTGATAGCCCTAACGAACGAATGACAAATGAAATTTTTATTACTGTTGATGATAAATACACAACTTTATCAAATGGTGTTTTAAATGCGCAAACAAAAAACGCAGACGGTACGCGAACAGACCATTGGAAAATGGATTTTCAGCACGCACCCTATTTAGTGATGATGGGAATTGGTGAGTTTAAAAAAGTAACTGATAAACCTTGGAATGGAAAAGAGGTAAGTTATTATGTTGAGAAAGAATACGAACCATATGCAAAATCTATTTTTGGAAACACTCCTGAAATGATAGAGTTTTATTCGAATAAATTAGGAGTACCTTATGCTTGGCCAAAATATGCACAAATTGTAGCACGCGATTACGTTTCGGGAGCAATGGAAAACACAAGCGCAACCTTGCATGGTGATTTTGTATACCAAACAGATAAAGAATTAATTGATGGAAGCAGAGGAGAAGATGTTATTTCGCATGAATTATTTCATCAGTGGTTTGGAGATTTAGTTACTTGCGAAAGCTGGAGTAACTTACCTTTAAACGAGTCGTTTGCAACATACGGTGAGTATTTGTGGGAAGAATATAAATATGGTTTAGATGCCGCAGATGCTCATAGTTTAGGAAGTCGTTCGGGCTATTTTGCTGAGGCAATGCAAACACAAAAAGATATGATTCGTTTTGATGTGGCTATGCGTGAAGATATGTTTGACGGACATAGTTATAACAAAGGCGGACAAATATTACATATGTTGCGCAAGTATGTTGGCGACGATGCTTTTTTTGCCTCATTAAAATTGTATTTGGAAAAAAATAAATTCACTTCTGTCGAAATTCATAATTTGCGTTTAGCATTTGAAGAAACTACTGGAGAAGATTTAAATTGGTTTTTTAACCAGTGGTTTCTTGCAAAAGGCCACCCTGATTTAAAAATTTCGTCTGATTTTGATAATGCAAGCAAAAAATTGATTTTAAAAGTTAAACAACAACAAGATTTTTCTACTACTCCTTTATATAAATTACCATTGTATGTTGATTTTTATTTTGGCGAAGGAACTTCTAAGAAAGTTAGAAGAGAAAAAATTGTAATTACAAAAGCAAGCCAAGAATTTGAATTTGCAATGGATAGCAAACCTGCATTAGTAAACTTTGACGCAGAAAAACAATTGTTGTTTAAAAAATCTGATGATAAAACCTTGTCTGATTTTGTATATCAATATAAAAATGCCCCGTTGTTTTTAGATAGATACGAAGCCTTGCAAGCCTTTAAAGGAAAAATAGATGAACCAATGGTTTACGAAACCGTGAAATTAGCTTTAGCTGATAAATGGGATGGACACAGAAGCACAGCAATTTCATTACTAGGAGATGTTGCAACTAAAAAGGAAACTGAATTAAAACCACTAATAATTGCCATTGCCAATAACGATCCTAAATCAAATGTGAGAGCAGAAGCGATTGAGTTTTTAGCTAAGAATTACAAAGGGGATGATCTTACTGCATTGTATAAAGAAAAGCTGAATGATAAATCGTATATGGTTGTAGGCTCAGCGCTTTCAGCAATTGCACAGTATGATGCACCAGCAGCAATGTTAAAGGCAAAAGAATTAGAAAATGAAACAGCAGATAATATGCGATATGCAATTATGGATTTGTATGCAAATTTTGGTTCGGACGAGAACAATAATTATTTCGTAAAGCAAAAAGATTATTTCACAGGCTTCGAAAGTTTCGGATTCTTAAATATGTATAGTTCTTTCTTAAAACGTTGCAACGATGAAACTGTTTTAAGCGGAGCAGCAATTTTTAAAGATTTTGCTAAAAGCGGAGGCAATGCATACGTTAAGTTCTTTGCTCAAAAAGCTATTAAGGGACAAATTAGTCGCTATCAAGACAAAGAGGATGAGTACACTGTTAAATTAGACGAAATTAAAAAGGGAAGCGGAGACCCAACTGCAATGCAACAATTGTATGATAAAACACATACAACAAAGCAAAAGCTGCAAGAAATCTACGATTCTACTAAATAATAAAAGCATACGGATAAAACCCGTCCCGAGAACTCGGGACGGGTTTTTTTACGCCTATATTTTAAAATTAGATTAATTAAATTTTGATTAAATTTGTTTGATGACTAAGCTAAAAAAACCATGGTGGAAACGCCTTCTTAAATTCTTTGCATGGTTAATGCTTATTCCTATTGTTTTAGTTATAGTTCTAATTGCACTAGTTTATTACAATCAAGACTCTTTAGTGCAAAAAGGCTTAGCAAGTTTAAATGAAAGTTTTGCTGGACAAATTAAATTAAAGGATAGTCACATTTCACCTTTTCATGATTTTCCAAATGTTTCAATCGACTTGGAAGATGTGGAAGTTTATGAGTCAAAAACTACAATCAATAAGCCCATTGCTCATTTAAAAGATGTTTACATTGATTTTGACTTAAAAAAAATAGTAGAAGGGAAGTATAGGATTAACATGCTCGAAATTATTGGTGGTGAAATGCAAATCATTCAAGATACTACAGGAAAGCTTAATTTAATGAATGCGTTCGAATCTGTTGGTCCAGTTGATACAACGGGTTCAAATGAAGTTTTTAGAATGGGCTTAAAAAAAATCAAAATAAAAGATTTAGATGTAAAGTATGTTGATGAAACTCAAAAGAAAACATTTGACACCTATTTAGATGACATTAATGCGAAATTTAGTACTGGAAGAAAAAGGTTGAGGTCATCCGTTGATGGAACTTTCCACATGACTTTTATTAAAGATAAAGACACTACATTTATTAAAAACAAAAAATTTGATATTGATGCCGCAATTGTTTTTGATAAGAAGCGTGAGATTTTAGATATCAAACCTTCTAAATTATTATTAGAAGGAGTTTCATTTGCTATGAAGGGTTTTATGATTTTTAAAGGAAGTCCATATATGAACTTACAATTTAATGGCGAAAAATCTGATTTCAATATGCTGTTTGCTTTTTTACCTACGGATTTAGCAAGTTATATGCAGAAATATAAAAATGCTGGAAGTTTATATTTTGATGCAAGTGTAAAAGGGATTGTAGGTAACGACAGGCAACCAGATGTGAGAGCTGATTTTGGTTGTAAAAATGGATATTTCACTAATATTAAGTCAAAAAAAACACTTGATCAACTTTCGTTTAGAGGATATTTTACTAACGGAGCAAAAAAAAATCCAAGTACGTTTGAAGTTGGATTAATTGATGTATATGCTTTTCCCGAGCAAGGTGAAGTAATGGCAAATGTTGTTGTTAGAAATTTTGAAGACCCAAATATTAACATGGACGTGTCTACAGATTTCGATTTACAGTTTTTAGCAAAGTTTCTTCAACTGCAACAATTACAAAATCTTAGCGGACAAGTAAGTTTAAAAGTTCATTACGATGAATTAGTGGATGTAAATGCAACATCAAAAACCTTTGCAAAATTAAAAGATGGTGTTGATAGTGAATTAAAAATTCGAAACTTAACTTTTAAAATGCCTAAGTATCCATATCCAGTTAAGGATTTAAACTTGGATGCAATTATGAAGAAGAAAAACGTTTACGTAGAAAATTTTACTGCAAAAGTTGGAGCTTCGGATATTAAAATGAATTTGGGAATTACTAATCTCCCAGCTATTTTCCACAAAGAAGGCACTCCACTTGATATACACATGTTGCTATCTTCAAAGCTGTTGGATTTAAAACAACTTAGCACTTTTGATACAACTAAATTAAAACCAATTGATGAAGCAATTACAAATTTTCAAATGGCTTTTACATTTAAAACCAAGGCGAGTAATTTTACAGATACAAATATGGCACTGCCGCACGGAGAGTTTTACATTGATAAACTTTGCGGACAATTAAAATACTATGCAAGAAGATTAGAAGACTTAAAAGCAGATGTTGTGATTAATGAAAGTAGTTTAAAGCTTCTTGCATTAAAGGGAAAATTGGGTGGTAAAAAAGGAAAAAGTTATCTTGACATTAAGGGTGAATTGAAAAATTATCCAATGTGGTTTAAGAAAAACATAAAGGGAAGTTCAGAAATTGTGTTCGATATTGCTTGTGACACACTAAAATTTGGAAGAACCTTTGTTTACAAAAATGTAGATTACATACCTGACGCATATAGAAGAGAAACCCTAAGCGGACTTAAACTAAAAGGGAATTGTAAAATGGTATATGACTCTGTGTTTAAATCAATGGAATTAGTACTTGAAGAAGGTGGTGTTAAATCTAAAGTTCACCCAATGAAATTAGAAAATCTTGCAGGTACTATTAAGTTAAGCGATAATAGAATTCGATTAAAGAAAATGACTGGGAAGCTTGGCAAGAATGAGTTTACTATTAGCTTAGGTTATTTCTTAGGCAGTAATTTCGATGAAGCAAAAAAGAATAATCGATTTACATTAAAAGCAAAATATTTGAATTTAGATGAATTGCTAAATTACGATATGAGTAAAGTGGCGCGAAAGAAAAAACCTGGCGATACTACAAAAGTTGTTGTAAGTTCACATGATACTATTTTCAACGTATTTAGCTTGCCATTTAGTAATATGAAAATCAAATTGGATGTAAAGGAATTGCTATATCAAAAAATTCATTTGCATAATGTAGTTGGGCGTATGCGCATGCAAAAAAATCATTACTTCTACATTGATACACTATCAATGGATGCAGCTGATGGTCACATTGAGATTGATGGATATTTTAATGGCTCGGATAAATCAAAAATTTATTTTGCTCCTAATATTAAATTGCAAGATGTTGATTTAGCAAAGCTGATGTTGAAGTTCGATAATTTTGGACAAGAGTATCTTGTTAGCAATAATATTTCGGGCCATCTAACCGGAAAGTTAAATGGTAAAGTTCGTATGCATACCGACCTTATGCCAATTATGGATGAGTCGGAAATAACTATGAAAACGAGTTTAACAAATGGTGCTTTAAAAAATTATGCCCCGATGCAATTAATGAAGGATTACTTTAAAGACAAAAATCTAAATAATATTTTATTCGACACCCTACAAAATACTTTTGAGATTAAAAAGGGAGTAATGTATATTCCATCAATGAACATCAACTCTTCACTTGGGTTTATTGAAATATCAGGTAAACAGGCTTTCACATCCGATATGGACTACAACATTAAGGTTCCAATGAAAATGGTAACTGATGTTGGATTCAAGTATCTCTTTGGTAAAAAGCGAGAAGAAGTGGATTCAAGTCAAGTAGATGGAATTGTTTATCGTGATAAAGACAAAAAAATAAAATTCGTGAATATTAATATCAAAGGAAACTCCGAAGATTTTAAAATTAGTTTAGGGAAATAGTACCTAGATTATTTTTTAAGCTGAGCATCATAACCAGCTAATTCCTTTTGTAAATCAGCTTGTTCCTTTTTCATGTCTGCTAATTCCTTTTCTGCTTTAGCTAATTTTTCAGCATTGTTTTTCTTTTTGTATTTTTCTACATCTTTTTCTTTTGATGTTATATTTTTTTCAAGCATCTTTAATTTCAATTTTACTTTTACCGAATCAACTTTAGCCTTATTGTTTTCTTTTTTATTTTTTTTGCTTTCTGCTTTAATTAATTTTTGTTGCTCGCCAATACGATTATTACAATCGTTAATTTTTTGCTGATAGTCATTTTCTTTTGAAGTATATTCTTGAGCTGCTTTATCTGTAAGCCTTCCTTTTAGTGATTTTGTAGTGCGCTCTTCGATTAACTTGTTTTTTTCCAATTCAGATTTACTACGTTCTAATTCGATTTGCTTTACTTTTAAATTTAATGAATCCATTGTGTTTTGAGGAACGCTTGCTTTAACATCTGAATCTAGTTTAGCAATTAGTGCAGTTAAATCTTCTATCGCTTTTTTACTTGCTGTGTTTAATGTTTTGGTTTCTGCTAATGCGTTTCTGTTAGATTCAATTGATTTAGCTTTTAACTTGCATTGTTCTTCTTTTGCAATATAGTCTTGCTTAGTATCAACTGAAATTGTTTTATTCAATGTTTTTGTAGAACGTTCTAAAGCATACTTTGTTTCGTCTCTTTTTTGTTTTAAAATATCGATGTCATAATTAGCAATAACCGCGTCAATCGAATCGATTTGTTTTTTGCTTTTTTTCTCATTTAATTCATATTCCTTAGCGGTTATACTTTTTGTATAATCACCTAATTGAGTCTCATAATTTGCAATTTCTGTTTTTAATTGTGCATCTGGGTCAACAGCAGGAGGAGTTGTAGTATTAGTTGAAGTGTTAGTTGTTGTTGGAAGGCTGCTGCCAGTAACCGTATTGCTTGAGGAAGACGAAGAACTAGAAGTTGTTGTTACTGTGTTTCCTCCATTGGTTGTGGTAGTTGTTGTTTGATTATTGGTGTTATTATTTGCTTTTGGAGCCCCATCACATGTCATCTCACAAGTTGTTTTGATGTAATGTCCTCCATTTGCTGTATGTTTAAATCGTACATCTTTCCATGTGATTGTAATTCTACCATTGTCATTACAAACAAATGCTGTTTTTCCATCATCATCAAAATCAAGGGTTTCAACTTCGTTTCCTGAGTCTGAATAATTTTTAATCGAAATTTCATTTTGTCCAGGAGTCGCAGTATAATTAACGATAGTAAAATCAGCAGTTGTTGCAGGTAAACTTCCTAACTTTAGAGTAATCGTTTCAAAACCAGTTTTCATTACAATTGTTTTGCATCCATTACTTCCTTTAATATCATTGCTTTCAGAAGTTCCACCATCACCAGTATAAAAATTCCTAGTAACCTTACACACATCCGCTTGCGAAAATCCTATTGTTGGAATAGCAGTTAAAGTTAGAAAAGTGAGAATTGCGAATGCTGAAATGGTTTTCATTTTTATGTTTTGAATTTGCATGAGATGAATTTTAATTAAACTAAATCAGGAACAAAACTATAAAAATTTGGTAAACAAGCAGTTATTTCAAAAATAATTAGTCATTTAATCAAAAATACAAGTGCTTAACCCTGTTCGAAATGTAATAGAATATGGAACGCAATCCCATAAATCTCTTAACTTTGCCTAAAATTTTCAAAAAATGCTTAGAACACATAATTGCGGCGAACTTAATTTATCAAACAAAGGACAAGAAGTAACAATTGCTGGTTGGGTGCAACGCTCACGTGATAAAGGAACATTGTTGTGGGTTGATTTACGTGATAGATATGGAATTACTCAATTGTTTTTTGATGAAACAAGCAGCGCTGATTTAATTAAACAAGCACGTACCCTTGGTCGTGAGTTTGTTGTTCAAGTTAAAGGAATTGTTATTGAGCGCGAGTCTAAAAATTTAAACATACCTACTGGCGAAATCGAAATTAAGGTTTCATCAATGAACATATTAAACGAGGCAATTACTCCTCCTTTCACTATCGAAGATGAAACAGATGGTGGCGATGAGCTTCGTATGAAATACCGTTATTTAGATTTGCGTAGAAATGCAGTACGTAAAAATCTAGAATTACGTCACCGTCTTGCCATTGAAACACGTAATTATTTAGATAGCTTAAGTTTCTTGGAAGTAGAAACTCCTGTATTAATTAAATCAACTCCCGAAGGAGCACGTGATTTCGTTGTTCCAAGTCGTATGAACGACGGACAGTTTTATGCATTGCCACAATCACCACAAACCTTTAAACAATTATTAATGGTGAGTGGTTTTGATAGATATTATCAAATTGTAAAATGTTTCCGCGATGAAGATTTACGTGCGGATCGTCAACCTGAGTTCACGCAAATTGATTGCGAAATGAGTTTTGTAGAGCAAGAAGATATTTTAAATACATTCGAAGGTTTAGTAAAACATTTATTTAAGAAAACAAAAAATATCGACTTACCTAAGCTTGCTCGTATGACTTATGCAGATGCAATGCGTTATTATGGTAACGATAAACCTGACACTCGTTTTGATATGAAATTCGCTTACCTAAAAGATAGCGAAGCTGATAGCTCGATTTGGAAAGGTAATGGAGAAGGCGGGACATTTAAAGTTTTTGAAGATGCAGAACTTATTGCTGGTATTTGTGCTAAAGGTGCAGCTTCTTATACACGTAAACAATTAGATGAGTTAACAGACTTTGTTAAGCGTCCGCAAATTGGCGCTACAGGCTTAGTGTATGCTCGTTACAATGAAGATGGAACTATTAAATCTTCAGTAGATAAATTTTTTACCGAAGCTGATTTAAAAAACTGGGCAACTTTATTTGGTGCCGAAAGAGGTGACTTAATGTTAATTCTTGCTGGACCAACTGATAAAACTGTTAAAGCATTATCGGAATTGCGTTTGGAGATGGGAACTCGTTTAGGTTTAAGAGATAAAAATACTTTCTCATGTTTATGGGTATTAGATTTCCCATTGTTAGAGTGGAACGAAGGTGATCCAAACTTGTTGGCATCATTGGCTGGAAGATGGCATGCAAAACATCATCCATTTACTTCACCAAAACCTGAGGATATTGATTTACTAAAAACAAATCCAGGTGCTGTGCGTGCAAATGCATATGATATGGTTATTAATGGAGTTGAAATTGGAGGTGGAAGTATTCGTATTCATAACAAAGATTTGCAAGCACAGATGTTTGAAATATTAGGATTCACTAAAGAAGAAGCGCAAAAACAATTTGGGTTCTTAATGAATGCATTCGAATTTGGAGCACCTCCGCATGGCGGACTAGCATTTGGTTTCGACCGTTTGTGTTCATTGTTTGGTGGTTCAGATAGTATTCGTGATTTCATTGCTTTCCCAAAAAACAATTCAGGCCGCGATGTGATGATTGATTCTCCTTCTGAAATTTCTGAAGAACAATTAAATGAGTTAAGCATTAATGTGGTGAGGAAAGAGAAATAGAATAATTCTTAAACTATTCCATATCTTTTAAAGCTCTTTTTTTGCCCAACTCAAATCCATGATAGTAGGTGTCTTTATCAATTGGAGCAATCGGACAAATAGGCGTTAGTTTAATAGGAGTATTATTGTTTTTTTCATTAGCCCAAAGCTGTAATCCTAATTTATAACCCTTTTCCCATCCCTCACAGAAACTTTTATTTTGATCAGTATTATTAGAAATGATATCTAGTTCTGGAATCAAATTATTTTTTTCGCGAGCTTCTTCATAAGCTTTTATAAAGCCATCATTGTAAGATTCTTTACCTAGCTTAGGAATCGGACAAATGGGAACTATGAAAATTGTTTTACCTATTTTGCCCATAGCATTAGTATACCCTTCTTCCCAACCTTTGCAAAAATCTTTATTTGCTAATTCGCTATTTGCAATATTTGAAACGTTTCTGCCTGTAGCTTTATTAAAACCCATTTCATATCCTATTTCAAATGTATTAGCTAATGTTGTAATTGGGCAAATTGGCACAATGTAAATTTCTTTTGATAGCGATTTCATCCCACTTTGGTAACCTTTCTCCCACCCATCGCAAAAAGTTTTTTGCGAAAAACTTGTAAATCCACAAAGGACAATACTAAGGAGTAAAATCGTTTTTTTTAAGTGTTTTCTTTTAAAGATTGGCATTAGCTTTCATGGGGTTTTACTTGTCAAAGTAGTCGTAGGTAATCGTGTAAACAGTTTTAGTTAAATTAGGAATGTAAAATTCGATTTTAAATAAATTATTATTTTCATTATAATAAAGAATTTCATAGCCATTTGTCCCATCAAAATCTTTTGTATAATCATATCTATAAGTGTTTTTTTCAAGTGTTGAGTAAACACAGTTTTTTGTTTGACATTTTCTTTTTGCGAAATCTAAAAACTCAGCGTTCTTTATAATAAATGCCCCTTTAGCGGCAGAAAAATAACCTTTTTTGTAATTGTCAAATTCGTCTTTAAAAATCAGCAACGCAGGAGATTTGTTTATCTTTGTAATAATGGTATCTTGTTTAGCAAACACTTCCATAAATAATTCATTTTTTTCTTCGTATATATTTCTTATTTCAACAAACTTATCTTTCACAGTGTAATCAAAAGTTAATATACGGGGTTCAGCGTAAGGCTCTATATAACTAAGTTTTTTGTATCTGCCCTCTTTGTCAAACTCGGCATGGTAAATAGTTTGAGCGTAATTGTCAATTATTTTAAGATGTTGAACATTGGTGAAATTAAATTTAGTATTTTCAATTGGAGCTGAATTTTTTAAACAGTCAAAAAATCTAAATGAGTTAAAATATTGAGTAAATGTCTTTATTGATTCTTTTGAAGGATTATTTATGAAGAAATGAGAATATTTTTTGTTAATTGTATCACTACTGTCAATTGAATGAATCAAAGTGTCGTTTTTCTGTGAAAACGACATAATCGGCAAAAGGAAAAGAAATGGTATGAATCGTTTCATTTTTAATTGAATTCAATAATTATACCAAGATAAACAAATTAAAAACAGGAGCAATCAATTTTGGCTATTCAAAATCGTTTAGAGCATCTCGAGCAACTCATCCAAGGACTTAATCTCCGGAACCAGATTATTACTCACACCATTATTCTTACGATTAAAATAAATTGCTTTTAATCCAATTTTATGAGGGCCTAAAATGTCTGCATCCCAATCATCGCCAATCATAAGCGATTGTTCTAATGTTGTATTGGCAAGCTTAAATGAGTGTTGAAATATTCTCTCATCAGGTTTATTAAAACCTACTTCTTCGGAGATAATAATGTTTTTAAAATAATGCCCAATGTTGCAAGTGCTTAGTTTAATATGTTGTATTTCTTTAAAGCCATTCGTGATGATATGTAAATCATATTTTTTAGATAAAAACTCTAATACCTCAATAGTATGCGGCACTAATCCCTTTTGATGCGGGGCACGAGCAATGTATTCGTCTTCTAATTTTAAACCAAGTGCTAAATCATCATAACCAAAATACAACATTGTGTTGGTGAAACGTGATGAACGTAATTCATCTTTGGTAATTGCTTGTTTGCGATAAAGTGCCCACAAATCATCATTAACTAAAATGTAAGTTTTAATAAATGAATCAGCTTTGCATTGGCATTTTTTCTCTAATTCAAATTCAACGATTAAATCATTCAACACCTTTTTTGAGTTCGCTTCAAAATCCCATAAGGTATTATCGAAATCAAAAAAGATATGTTTTACTTGAGAGTACATAAGTGTGAATTTGAAAATTTGAAGATGTATTAATTTGAAAATGGTTTTTCATTTTCAAATTGACTAATTACCAAATCTTCAAATTAGTTGCTTGCTTTGTAAACGTAAACGTTGAATACAAACGGAGTAATGCGTTTAATCTGCTCACTGCGTTTCATGCCTTTTAAAGCATTACGTTTGTTAGGTGTAAGTTCTTTTTGAAGTTCTTTGTCTTCAATGTTTTTAAGTAATTCACTAATGTAAACTGCTTTGCTTGCAAAACCTGTTCCTTCAGCATTTTGGTTTTTTCCGCTAACAACACCAATAATATTTCCGTATTCATCTAATAAAGGACCACCACTATTTCCTGGGTTTACAGGAATAGAGATTTGATACATATTAGTATCACCTGCTCTGCTTGCTGATGAAATTGTTCCTTCACCATAAACGATATCTTGCGATGGGTAACCAAGGGTAAATATTTTTTCACCTAAATCACTTGTACTTGTTTTAAAGGAATAAGGTAAATCTTTCAAGCTTAATGCTGCGGGGCTATCTATTTTTAAAATAGCAATATCTAATTTTGAATCGGTGTGTACAATACGTGCACCTAAACGTTCAGCACTGGCGTTTCCAATAAAAATTGAATCACAATTACGAACTAAATGTAAGCTTGTAATAAAATAACCTTTGTTGTTGATGGCAAAACCTGTTCCCATAAAGTTAGCAGGAATGTAAGTGGGTTTTTTCTTAGCAATACTTTCAATTCCTTCAATAATTGCTTCTTGAGAATTTTGTAATTGTTTTTCTAATTCGGTGTAATTAGAGTTTTGTTTTTTCATTACATAACCACCTGTACTTAAAACAGTGATGGTTGTAATAACAGCAATAATGGCAATACTTGCCGCCATTCCTGTTGGTTTAATGTATTTTTGAAAGAACGATTTTTCTTGCTGAATGTGTTTGATGTTATTGCTTCCAAACGCATCTTTATGAATCGACTTTAATTTATTCTTGAAATTTTGTGCTGCATTATTTGCTTGTAAAGTTTTTACAAACTTCTTGTGCGTATTAAATTCTGATTTTAAAGCAGCATCTTCACTTAAGCGAGTTTCAAAAGCTTTTTTGTCTTCGGCATTTAAATGCCCCATCAAATAACTATCAAATAAATCTATATTTCTCATTTTTCTCCTTCGTTAAAAAATAAACGTTTCAATCGTTGCAAACATTTATATTTTTGGTTCTTTGCGTTGTCTGCATTGGTATATCCGAATTTCTCCGAAATTTCTTCCATGCTTAAACGCTTTATATAAAAATCTTCAATCAAAGTTTTACAAGGTTCACCTAATCCAACCAAACTCTCATTCATGCGAAACAATTGTTTCTCTTTTTCTTCGTGTTCATGAATGTCGTTTCCAACATCTACTAAAGTACCGTCTTCATCAGCACTTTCCGAAAGTTTAAAAACATGACTGTGTTTATTTAGTTGTTTTAACCACAAGCGTTTTGCAACCGAATAAATATAGGTTTGCATAGCGCAATTGAGGGTGAACTCAGGCTTTTTTGTATTATTATAAAGAACGATTATAGTTTCTTGGTAAATGTCCTGTGCTTCCTCTTCGGTGCCGCTATTGTTTAGCACGTATCTTAGAACCACATTAAAATACTTCTTGTACAATGCGTTTAGGGCTTCATCGTTATCGTTTTTTAAACCTTCTATAAATTCACTATCCGTGAACTGCCTTTTGACTGCCATAAGCGCCTTGTGTTCTTAATACTAATTAGAAGCAAATGTAACCCAATAAACACTGAAAAATCACCTATTTTACCTCTATTTTCACTTAAAACTTGCAGAATTTGCAGTAGATTATACTTTAAAGTACTGATAAACAGTAAAATATGTTTCAGTATGATTCTGTTTCGAAACGAGTAAATAATATGTTATTTATACTTAAATCCTTGAAATTCAGCTGAAATTAAATTTGGTACGACTTATGTAAATGTTATTTTTGTAAACACAAAAAATAGAGATGATTATGAGAAATTTTGTATTAGCCGGTTTAGCCATTGCAAGCATTAGTGTAAACGGTGTGGCGCAAACCTTACAAGAGGCAATTACCAAAACAGATAACGAACGTTTTGAAGCTGCCTCTGCAGATTTTAAAAGTTTAACTGCAAAAGAACCTACTAAAGGCGATAATTATTTTTACTTCGGTGAAAATTATTTTAAAAACGATAATTTAGATTCTGCTTTATTAATGTATAAAAAAGGTGCGGAGGTTAGTCCAATGTATCCTTTAAATCATATTGGTATTGGTAAAGTTTATTTGTTTCAAGGTAAAGAAGCCGATGCAAATACAAACTTGTTTAAAGGTAAAACCTTAGCTGAAGACAAAACAAATAAACCTGTTAAAGCTCTATCTTATTTAAAATTAGCTGAAGCTTACACAAAAGCTCCAATGTATAAAAACTTACCTGAGGCAATGAAGTTAATTACGGAAGCTTCTAAGTTGGATGGTAAAAATTCTGAAGTTTATCTTTTGTGGGGTGATGCATTATTAGAGCAAAATCCAACTGATGGTGGCCCTGCAATTAAGCAATACGACAAAGCTTTTGAATTAGATAAGAAAAATGTTAGAGCAATTACTCGTAAAGGTAAATTATATGAGCGTGGAAGAAATTACACAGAGGCTTTAAAATATTATAAAGATGCTGAGGCCATTGATGATAAATTTGCTCCTGCGTACCGTGAGAAAGCTGAAATTTACATGAAAGCTACTCGTTATAAAGAAGCGATTGAAGCTTACAAAAAATATTTGGAATTAAATAATTCTGAATCAGCTCGTGTACGTTTTGCTTATGCATTGTATTTAGCAAAACAATACCAAGATGCAGTTAATGAGATTGAACAAATTATAGCAAAAGATCCAAATCAAAGTCCGTATTTGTATCGTGTGTTAGGTTATTCTTATTTTGAAATCACAGATAAAACAGATAAGGAAGCTTACAAAAAGGGAATTAACGCAATGAATATGTTCTTTAAATTAATTCAAGGAAAAGATTTCAAAACAATTCCTGATGATTATAAGTACACAGGTTTGTTGATGTCTAAAACAGGACAAGATTCCTTAGGTGTGATTGAAATTGAAAAAGCAATTAAGTTGGATTCAGTTGCTAATTGTGAGTTGTGGGGAGATATTGGAAAGATTTGGGTAAAAGCAAAACGTTATGATAAAGCAATTGCAGCTTACAACAATAAATCAAAATGCACTAAAGGTTTAACAGGTCAAGATAATTATGATTTAGGTAGAGCTTATTACTATGGACCAAAAGATATGGTAAATGCAGATACTTGTTTCTCTAAATTAACGAAAGCAAGTCCAACTTATCCAATTGGTTTCTTCTGGAGGGGTAAAGCAAATTTACAAATGGATCCTAAAAACGAAAAGTGGTCAGCAAAGCCTCATTTTGAAGCTGCATTAGCTTTAGTAAAAGTGGAAGAGCGTTCAACTGCTTCATACAAAGCAAACGTTATTGAAGCTTGCGAATACTTAGGTTATTATTTCTTAAAACAAAAGGATAACGCAAAAGCAAAAGAATATTTTGGAATTGTTAGAGATTTAGATCCAAACAACAAAAAAGCAAAAGATTTCTTTGCTAGTCCAGAAGGAAAATAGGTCTCGATACGTTTTTTGTTGGCTTCGAGAATAGGCTAATAAAGAAAAGTATCAAGCCAACAAAAAACACTCGACCTGACTTACGACAAACAACATTGTTTCCGTAAGTTAGGTCTTTTTTGTTTAATGAATTAGTTTTATTATTCGGAAAATAATGTAGTTGTGTGAATGTGTCAGGTCGAGTGACCCGCCGCGGCGGGTTGTATCGAGACCTGATTGTGATGTTCTATATTTGTAGATTTGGATATTTTTTTAGTAAACTAATTTTCGCTGCCCCTACATTTTCTTCATGCTTGCCCCGCTCACTTTCGTTTAAAACTCTATGTTCTAATAATCTTTTATATTGCCCCGCTTCACTAATGAATTCAATGCTTTCATCGTCAATCCATGATTGTTGAATGCGTTCCCAAATGTATTTTACTGCTAGCTCATTTGGGTGTACCATGTCTTCTTTAAAAAAACGATAATCGCGCAATTCGTCAATTACTATTTCGTAAGAAGGGAAATAAAAACAATTTTCGTTTGGTGGAATTAATTCATTAACGGATTGTAATAAAATTGCTTTGCTATGATTGTTTTCAACCAAACCATCGCGTATGTAGCGCACAGGACTAACTGTAAAAACAATTTTAATAGTTGAATTGAATGCTTTTAATTCAGTAATTAGTTTGTTGTAAGTGTTTGTTATTTCTTCTTTACTAATTAAAACTTTCACAAATTCCTTTGCTGGAATTTTGTGACAATTAGCAACTACAGTATTTTGCTGAATATGCTTATATGCAAAGGCAGAACCTAGTGTGATAAATAAATATTCGCTTCTCTTTAATTGTTCATGCGCTTTAGTTATGCTTGCATTTATTTGCGCTAAACAAATAGTCTTATCTGCATTCGAAAACTGACCGTGGTGTTGAAAGGAACGCCACGAGGCTTGTTCGAAGAAAATATCTTTTTCAGTATAGGTTTTATTAATTAATACATCTTGCAATGCGTTTGCAATACTTGTTGGGTTAAATAAAATCCCATGTGGATTAGAAACAACAGAAAACAAATGTTTGTCAAACTGCTCAGCAATGTTTTCCGAAAAGCAGGAGCCAATAAAAAATATTTTATCCGAATAATTTATTTTTCGAGCAGGTGATTTTATATCGAAGTTTAATTTAAAATTCATTGTGCTTCGATAATTCGTTTTTCATTTTCAATACGTATGGTAACTTTTACTGCATCCTCAGGATATAGTGAATTAGCTATCTCTGGCCATTCTATAAAACAATAATTTCCGCTGTATAAATATTCTTCCATGCCAATATCAAGGCATTCGTTCAAGTTTTTTACGCGATATAAATCAAAATGGTAAATAGTATCAATTGCCCCAGTATATTCGTTTACAATAGAGTAGGTGGGACTACTCATATTATCCATTACACCAAGTGTGTGACATAACTCTTTTATAAAAGTTGTTTTGCCCGCGCCCATTTGTGCATCAAACAAAAAAATCTTTTTGCCATTAAATGCAGTAATGAATGCATTTGCAGCATCAGGTAATTCTTCTAAACTATTTACTTCGAGTTTAAACACAGTTTACATTCCTCCTAATAAAAGAATTTTATCAAACTCTTCTTGCGTAACAACACCAACTGATAAGCGCGAAAGCTTTACCAATTGCATATTTTGAAGTAATTTATCTTTTTTAATATCTGCTAAATAGACAGGTTTTTTTAATGCTTTGTAAGGCGCAAAATCAACCGCCACCCAAGCTGTTTCTTCAGTTGTTGGGTCTTGGTAATGTTCTTTTACTACCTTGGCAATACCAACAATACAAAGACCCTCATTGCTATGATAAAACAAAGCTAAATCACCCTTTTTCATTGCTTTTAGGTTGTTACGTGCAGCGTAATTTCTAACACCATCCCAACCAGTTTTTTTGTCTTTACTAAATTGTTCCCAACTGTATTTAAAAGGTTCTGATTTTATTAGCCAATAGTTCATTGTATGGATTTTGATGGTTTAAAGATAGTTAATATTGAAAAAGGAAGATTGAAGAGTGAATAATTATTTTATTTAGTTGGATTAGTCCTGACTCTTGCATCTAGCCGTCTTGATTCTAATAAGAATGATTCCAAAATTATCATAAAGTTTCCCCCGCTTAACGAATAATCGTATTTTTGTGAAAAAATTAAACAGATGTTTGGAAAAATTGGTGATATGATGGGCAAGCTGAAAGAGGCTAAGCAAAAGATGGAAGAAACCAAAGCGAAGTTGGAAACCATCGAGATGGACGTTGAGAGTTTAAATGGTGAAATTAAAATCCGCATTAACGGAAATCGTAAGATTAAAACAATTGCAGTTTCGGAAAGAATAAAAAACCTTCCAATGAATGAGTTTGAATCGGCTTTAATAGTTGCAACTAACAAAGCAATTGAAGAAGCAAACGAAATTAATGAAGGTGAGATGAAGAAGATTGCTATGGGGATGATTCCAGGTGGCTTATTCTAATCGAGCTTCAAAAATCCAATTTTTCGTCGTTGGCCTGCAATTTCAAAATCCTCATTTATTAAGGTAAACTCCGGTTTAAAAATTTTGTCCGCCTAGAAAAATAGAATTTTAGAAACTCTAAGATTTAGTAAATTAAAAAATCAAATTATTCTTCGAAGCTAAATCTGCAACTTCAACGTATTGCACTTTTAAAACCGAATCAATTTCTTTTAATTGATTTTCTATTGCGTAGGCTTCTTGTGGGTCGTATGGAACACGCACTATCATTAGGTAATCGTAGCTACTAAGTTCGGGAATTAGATAACCTTTTTGCCCTGAAATTTCGGGTTCATCGCCACCGAATAAATCTCCTTGATTGCTTGTAGTAGCTTTATTACTGAGTACCTGATTAAAACTTTTGTTCCCCAATAAATTATATTCTATTTGCTCTTCCTCTGTTACATAAGCGTAAAAGGAAAACAATAAATTATCGTTTTGGTTTTTATTTTTTAGCTCAAGCGCTTCTTCTCTTTCAAGGTTAAGAAATAATTGCTTGTTAAGTTTTTGGCAAAATTTATAATCGGCTTCATGCGCAGTAATTGCAAACAACATAAAGTCGTAATCATAATCAATATTGAGTACAATTGGCTTTGCCATGCTAGCGTTTAGGCAACACCTGCCATTTTGTATTGTTTCTTACGTTCAATACTTCCTTTAATATCATCTACTAATCCTTTAGGAATAGAGTTAATTAATTTTCGAGTGTAATCGGTTTGTGGATTATTACAAATTTCATCTGCATCGCCCATCTCCTCAATTTTTCCTTTATTCATAACAATCATACGATCACTCATGAATTTTACAACAGATAAATCATGTGAGATAAAAATATAAGTAAACTTAAACTCCGTTTTCAGTTCGTTTAATAAATTTAAAACAGATGCTTGTATCGATACGTCTAACGCAGAAACTGACTCGTCACAAATAATAAATTTAGGTTGCAAAGCAAGCGCACGCGCAATACAAATACGCTGACGCTGTCCACCCGAAAACTCGTGTGGGTAACGGTAAAATTGATTTTCGGTTAAACCAATACGTGCTAATAATTGCATTACTTTTTCTTTACGCTCTGCATCATTTTTTAAAATGCCATGTACTTTCATTGGCTCTAAAATAGCTTCACCAATAGTGATACGAGGGTTTAAAGAAGAGTAAGGATCTTGAAAAATAATTTGAATGTCTTTACGCAAATTACGTAAATCAGTATCGTTTAGGTTGGTAATGTCTTGCCCTTGAAATTTAATAATACCACCTGTTGGTTCAATCAAACGTAAAATAGTTCTGCCTAATGTTGTTTTTCCGCAACCTGATTCGCCTACTAAACCAAGGGTTTCGCCTTCATACACATCAAACGAAACATCATCAACTGCTTTTACAAAACTTTTGGCTTTGCCAAACATTGATTTGTTAATAGGGAAGTAAGTTTTAATATTTTTTACTTCTAAAATTTTATTTCTGCTGTATAAATCTGCATGTTGTTTTTTTCTTTCTTCTTCGGTAACAACTGCTGATTTTAAAACATTTTCAATCGATTGTTCTTTCTCAATAATTTCGCCATCTGCGTTAATTTCCATGAAATTATTTACAGTAGGTAAAAAGTGTAAACGTTTGCTAAGTGGCGGACGACAAGCTAAAAGCCCTTTTGTATAAGGATGTTGAGGGTTAGTGAAAATATCCATTACCGAACCTTGTTCAACAATTTTACCTTTATACATTACAATTACCTTGTCGGCAAGCTCGGCAATAACACCTAAATCATGTGTAATAAACATGATTCCCATATCGTTTTCGCGTTGTAACTCCAACATCAAATCCAAAATAGTTTTTTGAACCGTAACATCTAATGCGGTTGTAGGCTCATCGGCAATTAATATACTTGGATTACAACTCATTGCCATAGCAATCATAACACGTTGCTTTTGACCACCAGATATTTGATGAGGGTAAGTATCTAAAATTTCTTCGGGGCGGGGCAACTGAACTTTTTTAAATAGTTCAAGTGCTTTTGCACGCGCATCTTTTTTATTTAATTTTTGATGTAGTATAATTGCTTCCATAACCTGATCACCACAAGTGTAAACAGGGTTAAGAGAAGTCATTGGTTCTTGAAAAATCATGGCAATTTCGTTACCACGATATGCTCTCATTTCTTTATTAGTAGCTTTAACAAGGTCGATTGGTCCCGCATTACGCGAGTGATAAATAATTTCACCTGCCGAAATTTTCCCAGGAGGATTTGGAATTAATTTCATTACAGAAAGTGAAGTAACAGATTTACCCGAACCTGATTCTCCAACAATACCAATTGTTTCACCTTTATGTAAAGTAAACGAAACGTTATTTACTGCTTTAACAGATTCACTTTCTGTTTTAAACTCGGTTACTAAATTTTTAACCTCTAAAAGAATCTCCTTATTTTGCATAGCAAAAGTGTAAAAATATATAAGCCTTACAAAGCTATTTAATTATAGTAAACTTACAAATATTAGAGGAAAAATGCCAAAAGATTCGACAAAAAGCCAAATAAATGGGACTTATTTAGGCAAATCAGTAGAATTATTGCCACTATTCGGATGTTGTTCTTCCTGAATCTTTTCTCTTTCCGCTTTATCACGTTGTTTTTTGTAAATGAAAACAGCTAAAAAGATAATTGCAGTTAGCGCAAATAAGCCAAGCATAGCCCACACAAGACTTCCCGAAGATTTAAGTACAACTAAAAACACAATGGCAAACAAAAACAAGGTTGCTACTTCGTTCCAAAGTCTTAATTTAATGGAAGAGTGTTTGTAGATAGATTTTTTTAATTGAGAAAACATTACGTGACATTGTATTTGGTACAACCATAATCCACCAACAAAAATTAGTTTTAAAATCATCCAAGGTTGAGAAATATAAAAGCTAAAATTCATTCCAATCATCCACAAGCCAAATACAGTGGCAAGTATAGCGGATGGCCAAGTAATGCCATACCACAAACGTTTTTGCATTATTTTAAATTGGTTAACTAAAATGCCCCTATCTGGTTCGTCTTTTTTATTTGCCTCAGTTTGATAAATGAATAAACGTACAATATAGAACAAGCCTGCAAACCAGGTTACTACAAAAATAATGTGAAGTGCTTTTACGTGGTCGATGGTCATAATGCGAATATTAGAGATACAAAGGTACTATTGTTATTGCACTCAACAAATTTTGTACTTTTATACTCTAAAATTCAAGCACCATGGCACTTAAACCGAAATTTGCAAAAGAATCACTTACTATAAATACAGAATTTGTTTTGCCTAATGATACCAACCATTTAGAGAATTTATTTGGCGGACGTTTGCTGCAATGGATGGATATTACAGGGGCAATTGCTGCGCAGCGTCATTCGCGTAGAGTTTGTGTAACAGCTACGGTAAACAGCGTTTCGTTTAAATATCCAATTAAAAATAATAGTATTGTTACTTTAGAAGCGAAGGTTTCTCGCTCGTTTCATAGTAGTATGGAAGTGTTTATTGATGTTTTTGTTGAAGATCAAGTAACTGGTGAGCGCACAAAGTGTAACGAGGCTATTTATACGTTTGTTGCAATTGACCAAAATGGTTCGCCATTGCCTGTTCCAGAGCTTATTCCAGAAACAGAAGACGAGAAAAAACGTTTTGAAGGCGCTTTGCGCAGAAAACAATTAGCTTTAATCTTAGCGGGTAGGATGAAACCAGAGGATGCGACTGAGTTGAAGAACTTATTTGTTCATGATTAATTAAAGTGTTTTCATTTGGCAAATAGGGAATTATTTTCTACTTTTAAATTCCTTATATTATGCTATGAACAGACTACTTTTTATATTTCTCACGTTTTTTTCTTTTTACGGATTTTCTCAGGTTAGTGATGATTTTACTGACGGAAATTTCACAGCTAATCCTGTTTGGTCGGGTGACGCTGCCGAGTTTATTGTAAATGGAACAAATCAATTACAATTAAACGCCACAATTGCTGGCGCATCTTATTTATCAACATCAAATGTGATGGCTGATTTGAATAACAAAGAATGGCGCTGTTATGTTAAACAAACCTTTGCAGGGTCGGGTTCAAATTACGGACGGGTTTATTTGGTTTCTGACCAAACAAATTTAGAAGGCCCACTTAATGGATACTATTTACAATTTGGAGAAGCACTAGGAAATGATGCAGTTGAATTATTTGAGCAAACAGGAACTATATCAACATCGGTTTGTCGCGGAACAAATGCGCAAATTGCGGCTTCATTTACAGTTGGTGTTCAGGTAAAACGTGATGCTGTTGGTTTATGGACCTTGTCAGTAGATGCAACTGGTGGAACAAATTACGTTCAGCAAGCAACTGGAACAAACACAACTCATACCACATCTGCATTTATGGGTGTTGCAGATGTTTATACCGTTGGAAATATTACAAAATTTTTCTATGATGATTTTTATGCAGGACCTATTATAACCGATGTTGCTCCGCCAACAATAGTATCTGCAACAGTTATTTCATCAACGCAATTAGATGTATTGTTTAATGAAGATTTAGATGTGACATCATCTCAACTAGCTTTGAACTACTCAGCTAGCAATGGATTGGGAGCGCCAAGCACTGCTGTGTTAGACGGTGGAAACGCAAAATTAGTTCACCTAACTTGGGGAACAGCTTTTACAAATGGGTTACAAAATACACTTACAGTTAATGGAGTTCAAGATATTGCAACTAATCCAATTAGTAATGGAATAGTAAATTTTACGCTCTTAACTTTTTCTACTCCAACATATAAGGATGTTGTTATAAACGAAATTATGGTTGATGTAAATCCTGTCCCTACAGGAGTTCCAGCTCGACAGTATTTGGAGTTGTATAATAAATCGTCAAATTATTTTGATTTAAATGGCTGGAAATTTGCAGATGCCGCTACTACCATAACCATTGCAAGTTCATACACTTTTGCTCCAAATACTTATGTGTTAATTGCTAAAAGTAGCGATACGGTTTTGTTTACTGGAATTACCAATAAAATTGGAACGCTTGCATTTCCTAGTTATAATTTAAGTGGCGACCCCGTTGTATTAAAAGATAATGCAAACACAACGATTGATTCTATTTCTTACACAACTGCGTGGTATCATGATTTAGTGAAGGACGACGGTGGTTGGAGTTTAGAAATGATTAATCCTACATTAAACATTAATTGCGATCCACTAGCTAATTGGATAGCTTCAGCAAACACAAATGGTGGAACACCAGGAGTGCAAAATTCGGTTTATTCCTTAGCTGCTGATGTAACTGCCCCGCAAATAAGTTCAACTACTGTTGTGGATTCGGTTACCTTAACACTTTGTTTTAACGAGGCAATTGATGCCGCTTTAATTTCGAATATTGCAAACTACACAGTTAACAATGCTGTAGGAAACCCTTTATCTGCAACAGCTTCAAGTGGCAACACATGTGTAACATTGGTTTTTGCAACTGCATTTACAAGTCAATTAAGTAATACAATTACTGTATCAACTTTAGCAGATTGTAGTGGAAATGTTGTGTCTCCAAACACATCTAATTTTACTTATGTTCGAATTGATACTCCATTATTTGGCGAAGTTATTTTGACAGAAATAATGATTGATGTAAATCCAATTCCTGTTGGCGTTCCTGCAAAGCAATACATCGAGTTGTATAATACAACAAATAAATATTTTAATTTAAATGGCTGCCAGTTTGCTGATGCAGTGGGAACTTCAACTATTAGTTCTAGTTATACATTAGCTCCAAATTCTTATGTGTTAATTGCTAAATCAACAGATACTTCTTTGTTTGTTGGTGTATCAAACAAAATTGGAACAAGTACTTTTCCAACATTTAATACAACAGGCGATCCTGTTTTTATTTATGATAATGCAGGAAATATTCTTGACTCAATTAGATACACCACTGCTTGGTATAATGATGCAGTTAAAGACGATGGTGGTTGGAGTTTAGAATTAATTAATCCAACTGCAAGTTCAAATTGTATAGACCAAAGTAATTGGACAGCTTCATCAAATACAAACGGTGGAACCCCTGGAGTTCAAAACTCGGTTTACTCAACTGTTGCGGATGTTATTGCCCCGCTTTTAATTTCAAGTACAGTTATTGATTCTGTAACATTAACTGTATGTTTTAACGAGGCAATTAGTTCTTCATTAATTTCTAATATAGCAAACTATAGCGTTAACAATGCAATTGGAAATCCTTTATCGGCAACAGCTTCGAACAACAATACTTGCGTTACTTTAGTTTTTGCAACTGCGTTTACAAGTCAACTAAGTAATACAATAACATTTACTTCACTTGCTGATTGTAGCGGAAACATTGCTACACCTAACACATCTAACTTCACCTACATAAGAGTGGATAATCCACTTTTTGGCGAAATTATTTTAACAGAGATAATGATTGATGTAAATCCAATTCCGGTAGGTGTTCCAGCAAAACAATACATTGAGTTGTATAACACAACAAATAAATATTTTAATCTAAATGGTTGCCAGTTTGCTGATGCGGCAAGTACTTCAACTATTAGTACAAGTTACACTTTGGCTCCAAATTCTTATGTGTTAATTGCTAAATCAACAGATACTTCTTTGTTTACAGGTATTACAAATAAAATTGGAACAAGTACTTTCCCTACATTTAATACAACAGGCGATCCTGTTTTTATTTATGATAACACAGGGAATATTTTGGATTCGATAAGATATACTCAAGCATGGTATAATGATTTGGTTAAAGATGATGGCGGTTGGAGTTTAGAATTAATTAACCCAACAGCAAGTTCAAATTGTTTGGATCAAAGTAATTGGACAGCTTCGTTAAATGCAAATGGAGGAACTCCAGGAGTGCAAAACTCTGTTTACTCAACTGTTGCTGATATTACTGCTCCAGTCTTTTCATCTATAAGTGTTATTGATTCAGTTACCGTGCAAGTTTGTTTTAATGAGGCTATCAGCGCTTCTTTAGTTGGAGTAATTACAAATTACAGCGTTAATAATGGCATAGGAAGTCCAAATAATACATTTGTTAATTCTACATTTACTTGCGCTACATTAAGTTTTTCAACAGCATTTACAAGTCAAACAACTTACACATTAAACTTTGCAACGCTTGCTGATTGCAGCGGAAACATAGTAACGCCAAGCACTGCATCGTTTACTTATATCCGCACAGATAACCCAAGTGCGGGAGATGTAATTGTAAATGAATTGATGATAGATGTAAATCCAGTGCCAGTTGGTTTGCCAGCAAATCAGTATGTTGAATTGTACAATAAGAGTTCAAAATATTTTAATTTAAACAATTGGCAGTTGAGCGATAGAGTTGGTTCGATTGTAATTAATCAGAACTATGTTTTTGCGCCAAACTCTTATGTATTAATTACGAGAGCTTCTGATACTGCATTGTTTATTGGTGTTACAAATAAAATAGGCACATCTAGTTTGCCATCTTTTAATACAACTGGAGATGGAGTTTATTTGCAAGACAACTTAGGAAACTTTATTGATTCATTAAATTACACAGATGACTGGTATAATAATTCTGTAAAAGATGATGGTGGTTGGAGTTTAGAATTAGTTAATCCAACATTAAATGTAAACTGCGATGACGCTGCAAATTGGACTGCGAGTAACAATGCAAACGGAGGAACACCTGGAATGCAAAACTCTGTTTACTCTATTGCAGCCGATATTACAGCGCCAGTGCCTCAATATGTTTCTGTTACCGACTCATTGCATATCACGGTTTGTTTTAACGAAGCAATCAGTAGTAATTTAATTTCAACTGCAACTAATTATTCTATTTCGAACGGAATTGGTAACCCAATAACGGCGACAGTTTCATCTTCATCAACAAAATGTATTGATTTAGTTTTAGCAAGTGCATTGCAAAATCCAACAAACTACGTATTAACACTTACTAATTTAAGTGATTGCTCAGGCAATGCAGTAAGTCCTGCAACGGTTAATTTCAGTTATTACATTGCTAAGCCATACGATGTTGTTATCAACGAATTATTTCCTGATCCAGATCCACAAGTAGCATTGCCACAAGGTGAGTATATTGAATTATATAATCGTACAGCTTATGCAATTTCTCTAAAAAATTGGACTTTAACTGTTGGTAATAATGATATTTTAATTCCGGATGCAGTTATTCAACCTGATAGTTTTGTTGTGTTTATTGATGATGCAGCGCTTAATTCATTTGTAAACGAAGGTTACGGTAATAGAGCTTTAGTTGTATTAAATGCAATGTCGAGTTCAGAATTAAACGTAAGTGATGAAGATGTTGTGATAAAAGATGCAAGCGGAACAGTTATTTCATTTGTGCATTATTACGATTCTTGGTATCAAGACCCAACAAAGGAAGCTGGTGGTTGGAGTATAGAACAAATAGACCCAAATAATCCTTGTGCGGGGCAATCAAATTGGAGAGCTTCAAATAATGCTAACGGAGGCACACCTGGGGCAAAAAACTCAATCGATGCAGTTAATGCTGACAATCAGTTGCCGCAAATTGTAAAAGTAAACATCATTAATAAAGATACTATTACACTTGTGTTTAACGAATCAATACAATATAGCAGCATGAATAATGCAGCTACATATTCTATTAATAATGGTATTGGAGTTCCTGTATCAGTTACTCCAAAAGCAATGGAATATACTCAAGTAACATTGGCTTTAGCAAATTCACTACAAGTAAATTCATCATACACTTTAACGGTAAGTGGTTCTATTACTGATTGCGCAGGTAATGTTATTGCTACTAACTCAACAATTGTTTTTGGAAGACCAGATACATTGTTGCCAGGAGATATCATTATAAATGAAGTTATGTTTGCTCCAAAAACAGGTGGAATTGATTACGTGGAGTTGCGAAACACATCAAACAAAATTTTAGATTTAAAAGACTTGTACATAGGAGAAGGTAGTTTAACAAGCACTTTAATTGAAGATAGTGTGAGAGTTACGTACGATGGTTATATTATGTTTCCAGGCGATTATGTTTTGTTAAGTGAAAACGGTGCAACAGTTAAATCTCAATACGCAACACAAAATCCAAATTGGTTTTTAGATATGGATGATTTACCATCAATGAACACTGATGAAGATGTTGTTGTTATTGCAAATGTAAACGGAGTTGAAATAGATAAGTTTGCTTATACCGATGCAATGCATTTTGCCTTATTAAATGATACAAAGGGAGTCTCCTTAGAAAAGATAGACTCAGCAAGAGCATCGATGGATAAAACAAATTGGAATTCGGCAGCATCAAATGTAGGATTTGGAACGCCAGGTTATAGAAACTCTCAAGCTATGTTAACGTTAGCAACAGGAAGTTTTTCTGTAGTTCCTGAAATCTTTTCGCCAGATAATGATGGTTACAATGATGTAGTAACAATTAATTACGAAGTAAGCGAATCAGGTTTAGCAGGCAATTTAACTATATATAATAGCGACGGACAATTTGTTCGTTACCTAGCACGTAACGAAAATCTTGCAACAAAAGGAAGTTATAGTTGGAATGGTATTACCGAACAAAATGAGAAAGCGCCAATTGGAATTTATGTTATATATTTCGAAACGTTTAATAAAGAAGGAAAAGTAGAAAAGCACAAATTAAGTTGTGTGCTTGCAGGGAAACTATAGTATATGGAAATAACAATAGTGTGGTTGAGAAGAGACTTACGCTTGGATGATAATTCGGCTCTCTACCACGCCTTGCGTAAGAACAAAAACGTTCAGCCTTTATTTATTTTTGATTGTGAAATCCTAAACAAGCTCGAAGATAAGCACGACAGAAGAGTTGATTTTATTCATAAATCACTTGTAAAACTAAATGCTGAATTAATAGAGCTGGGTTCAACACTTTGGGTTGAATACGGGAAACCAATGGATGTTTACAAAAAACTTGCAGCCAAACATCAAATAAAAAATGTTTATACCAACCACGATTACGAGCCTTATGCAAATGAACGTGATGAGCAAGTAAAAAATCTTCTTGCAACAAAAAAAATAGAATTCAAATCTTTTAAGGACCAATGTATATTTGAAAAGGATGAGGTTTTAAAGGATGATGGAAAACCTTATACTATTTTTACTCCTTACAGTAGAAAGTGGAAACAAAAGTTGAATGATTTTTATTTGAGTTCTTATCCTTGCAAAAAGTATTATAAAAACCTTAGCAAGCAAAAGGCTAAGGATATTATTTCATTGAAAGAAATTGGTTTCGAAAAAACAGATATAAAAATTGAACCACCAACACCTTCGAAAGATCTTATTAAGCATTACAAAGAAACACGTGATTTCCCTTCTGTGGCGGGTACTTCAAGGTTAAGCATGCATTTACGTTTTGGTACAATTAGCATTAGGAAACTTGCAAAATGGGCAATGCCTTTAAATGAGCAGTATTTAAACGAATTAATTTGGCGAGATTTTTACATGATGATACTTCATCATTTTCCAAAAGTAGTTGATACTTGTTTTAAAAGGGATTATGAATTAATTGAGTGGAGAAACAACGAGGAAGAGTTTAAACGTTGGTGCGATGGAACCACTGGTTACCCAATTGTTGATGCAGGTATGCGCGAATTAAATAATACGGGGTTTATGCATAATCGAATAAGGATGGTTGTTGCCAGTTTTTTAACCAAGCATTTACTTATCGATTATAAATGGGGCGAAGCCTATTTTGCTCAAAAACTAAACGATTTTGATTTATCAGCAAATAATGGAGGTTGGCAATGGGCTGCAGGTTGCGGTTGCGACGCAGCACCGTATTTCAGGGTATTTAACCCCTATGAGCAAACTAAAAAATTTGATGCAGATTTTAAGTATATACAAAAATGGGTGCCTGAATACAGCGAATTAAGCTACCCGAAGCCTATTGTTGACCATAAATTTGCCCGAGAAAGGGTTCTTTCTGTGTATAAAATTGCGCTGCAAAATGCCCGTTCGTAGAGGTTTTTTGTATCATAAATTTGCGTAACTTTCCCTCTTAAATTTGGGTTTCAAATTGATATTAGCTTTACATAAAAGGGTTTCTTTTACTATTCTGATTTTTTTAATCACAATTGTGAGTTTTTCGCAAGAGAAAGGCTATTTAGAATTTGCAGGAAAAACCATTAAGAATCAAAAGCCACTTCCTGGCGCACACGTAACTGTTTTTAAGGGGTCAACAAAAGTTGCTGATGTAGTTACTGGAAAAAACGGAAAATTTATGTTCGATTTGGAGTTTGGCTCCGATTATAAAGTAACATTTACTTCGGCAGGTTGCGTAGATATGTATGCAATGATTTACGCTTCGAAATGTGCAGTCGATAAGGAAATATTTCCAATTTATGATGTTGATGTAAATTTCTTTGAATATGGGCAGCCATTATTAAACTATGATAATTTCAAAAATCCTTTTGTGAAAGTTATTTTTGATGGAAAGAAAATGTTCATGGACGACGAGAAATATGTCGTTCAATTTTTGAAAAATTTGTACATCGATGCAGAAGAATTAAAACGCAGAGAAGATTTGAAATTGGAGAAGGAACATCATGATAAAGAATTGGAGATTGCTGCTAAATTAAAAATGCAGGAAGACGAAAAATTGAGGAAAGAACAAATTGCCTTGGCAGAACAAAAGGCGTATGAAGAATCTGAACTTCTTCGTAAACAATTAGAAGAGCAAATGCGTTTGGAAAAGGAAAGTAAGAATAAAAATAATATAGCTACTAAAGAAACTGAAGTAAACCAAGCTTTGGTGAAAGAGGAAATTAATCTCACTATTAAAAAGGAACAAACCAAAATAAAGGAAAAGCAAAATAAGGCCATTAAAACCAATTATGAGAATGAACTTCTTAAAATGGTTGCTCAAAATGAGCGACAAATGAAACAAACAAGTTTTGTAAAAGAAAAAGCGAAGGCCGAGAGCAATGAAATTATCGAGATATTAAGAAGAGAAGCTATTATAAAAGCTAAAGCGGATGAAATACGCTTTGATAAAAAAATAAAAGCAAAGCAAGCTATACTTAATTCGCGCGTATTAAATCATGAAATGGTTGGATTAGTAAAAACAGTTGCTGGTAATGAAGTGAGTTTGAAATACAATGAAGTTAAAAAATTCCCGAAGGCTCAAGAATATAAACAAAAGAAAATGGTAGGTATTACTACCGATACCGAAAACACAAGCGTTAAAAGCACTTATACGATTAATGTTTCCGAAGGTGATTTAAAAACGATATACAAGAAGGAAAAGTTTACTTGGGGCTTAGTTTATTATTATAAAAATAACAAAGAAATTACAGCAGCTGAATATTATAACGAATTAAAAATATACAATGTACCGCTTTAAAAAAATTGCATGTTATAAGATTTGCAACATTATTGTTGTGTTTCTTTTTTTGCTTCAAAATAGCATACATGCGCAAACAACTAGTTTCATTACGTATGGTATGGAGCAAGGCTTGATTCAAAATCAGGTTGAATCAATTGTGCAGGATGATGAAGGAAATCTTTGGATTTCTACAATTGCAGGCTTAACAAAATACAACGGATCTAAATTTGTTTCATATACTAAAAATCATGGATTAGCAGAAGACTGGATTACAACTTCATATAAAGACAAAGAAAATAATATCTGGTTTGGACATTGGGCAGGAAGCGTTACACGCTACAATGCGAAACTTAAAATATTCGAAAATTTAAATTTAGAGGAATATACTCGCTTTAAAACTATTCGCGCAATTAATCAAGATGAAACTGGAAAATATTGGATAGCAACAGAGGGTGCAGGAGTTTTTATTTTTGACCCAAAGGATAACAAAATGTTTTCCATTACTTCAAAAGAAGGATTGGCTAGTAACACCATTTATGATATGGTGTTTGATGATCAGATGAATGTTTGGTTAGCAACAGATTCTGGAATTGTGATTTATGATAAATCAAAACCTATTTCTTCGCCCAATTCATATATTTCTGTTTCAACAAAGCAGGGTTTATTTAGTGCAAACATTACTTGTTTGTTTAAAGGAAAAAACAATGAGATGTGGCTTGGTTCGGCAGATAAAGGGTTGGCTTGCTTAACAGTTAAAAGTCTTTCTAATATAGAATCGGTAATTAGATCGCAATATGTTTTTAATGAAGTTAATGGTTTGAAATCAAATTTCATTAAAACAATTAAAACAGATAGCAGAAATCAATTGTGGGTTGGAACAATTGGAGGTGGAGTTTCTTTACTCGATCGATCGAAAACGCAAAGTTTGGAGAATGTTTTGTTTAAAACATACAGCACGCGTCAAGGACTAAATTATTTTAATGTAAACGTAGTTTTTGAAGACAGAGAAAATAGTGTTTGGATTGGAACTGATTTAGGGCTTAACCAATTTAGAGGAGAACGATTGCAAATTTTTGATGAAGCCGATTCAATTCCAAACAATATTATTTGGAGCACCTATTGTGATAAAGAAGGAAATATATGGGCAGGAACAAATAACGGACTAGCAAAACTATCCTTAAAGTATGATGAGGATGGACACATAATTTCACGCACTATAAAAGAATTTAATGGAAAACAAGGTCTAAACTCGAGTACTGTGCTTTCAGTATTTGAAGATTCGAAAAATAATATTTGGGTAGGTACTGGTTTTGGAGGGGCATTTAAATTAGCACCTGGTTCAAACAAATTTGTCCAGTATAGTGTTGCAAACGGCTTAGCAAGTGATATGGTGTATTCTATTGCAGAAGACAAAGATGGGAACATTTGGTTAGGAACTAAAGAAGGTGCATCTAAACTTACAGTTGCAACTAGTGCAATAAGAAATTATACAACAAACGATGGCTTAGGTGGAAATCATATCTACAGGATATTTAAAGACAAAAAAGGGTTGCTTTGGATTGGTGCCTTAGGTGGTAACTTGTGTATGTATGATGGAACTACTTTTAAACGATATGATGAATCCAATGGGTTAAAGCATCGTTTTATTTTGTGTATTGATGAAGACTCTAAAGGAAATATTTGGTTTGGTTGTTATGGAGGTGGATTGTACAAATACGATGGAAAGAATTTTTATAATTTCAATAACAAACAAGGATTAAATTGCGAGTCACCTTTTTCGATTGTTACAGATGCGCAAGATAATATTTGGATGGGAACTAATCATGGAATAGAAAAGTTTGATGTAGCAAAAAATAAATTTACTCTTTACGGACGCAATGATGGTTTTATGGGCGTTGAGTGTAATCCAAATTCAGCTTGTGTAGATAAGGTTGGAAACATTTGGGTTGGCTCTATTATGGGAGCAGTTAAATTTAATCCTAAACAAGATATTCCAAATATAACTCCTCCTGTTGTAACAATTTTAGGAATTAAAATTCATTTACAAGACACTGTTTTTCCAGCAGAAAATATTTTTAAATACGATGCAAATAACATCACGTTTAAGTTTATTGGTGTTTCATTAACTAATCCTGAGAAGGTAAAATACGAGTACACACTCGAAGGGTTTGATAGAGGTTGGGTTCCTGTTAATCACTTGGTTCAAGAAGCTACTTATACAAATTTACCAGCGGGGCAATATACTTTTAAAATAAAAGCCTGCAATAATGATGGTGTGTGGAGCGAGCCAACAACTTATGTATTTACTGTAAAGCCACCCTTTTGGCAAACTGCAGTGTTTTATATTTTCGTTGCGGTATTTATCTTTTTTGCAGTTTACGTGTTTGATAAAATCCGAACAAGTAAACTTAAGGCGGCTAAAGCTGCTTTAGAGAAAAAAGTGGAAGAACGTACCTTAGAATTAGCTATTAAGAACGCAGAACTTGCCGAAAAAAACAAGGACATAACTGATTCTATTCGTTATGCAAAACGAATTCAAGAGAGTTCATTGTTAGGGCATAAAGAAATAAAAGAAGTAATAGAAAGTTCAACAATATTATTTAAACCTAAAGATATTGTAAGTGGGGATTTTATTTGGGCGAAAAAAGTAGGTAATGCTGTTTACATAGCGGCTGTTGATTGTACAGGGCATGGTGTACCAGGAGCAATTTTAAGTATTGTAGCTAATAATTTATTAGAAAAAACATTTGAAGAGTGCAAATCGGATGAGCCTGGAAAATTACTTGATTACTTAAGTGTACTTGCATCTACTGCCTTAAAAACTTCAAGTGATGGCTATCAGTTACGTGATGGTATGGATATAGCTTTATGTAAGATTGACAGAACAACAAATAAAGCAGAATTTGCTGGAGCATATAATTCATTATTCTTAATAAGAGAAAATAAATTGATTGAATATCCAGCTGATCATTTCTCAATAGGCGTTTTGGATTCAGGTAAAAAATACACTAATCACTCGTTTAATTTAGAAAAAAATGATTTGGTGTATATCTTTACAGACGGTTTCCCTGACCAATTTGGCGGAGAAAAAGGAAAAAAATATAAGTACACGCACTTCCAAGATTTCTTGGTGAAAATAAATAATCGTCCAATAGAAGAACACGAAACATTATTAAACGAGGAGTTTGTAATGTGGAAAGGAAGTTTAGAGCAGGTTGACGATGTTACAATTGTTGGAGTTAGAATTTAAGTATTATGCAATTATTATATCCAAAAAATTTCAGTGATTACGAGCTGCTTGATTGTGGTGATTTTGAAAAGTTAGAACGTTTCGGTAAATTAATTACTATTCGTCCTGAGCCACAGGCTGTGTGGGAAAAGCAATGGAGCAATGCAGAGTGGGAAAAACATGCGCATGTAAAATTTGTCCCACGCTCAAGTTCATCAGGTGATTGGAAAAAATTAAAATCGGTTTCTGATCAATGGAAAATTAATTACCGATTAAGTAAAGATGCTGAGTTAACATTTCGTTTGGGCTTAACTTCGTTTAAACATGTTGGTATATTTCCTGAGCAAGCAGTTAATTGGGATGCGATTTATTCTTTTCTTAAACCGAAAAAGAATCCTAAGTTTTTAAACTTATTTGCTTACACTGGAGGCTCATCTATTGCAGCACGTGCTGCAGGAGCTGATGTTACACATGTTGATTCTATTAAACAAGTAGTAACCTGGGCAAACGAAAACATGGTTAATTCAAAACTCGACAACATACGTTGGATGGTTGACGACGCTTTAAAATTTGCGAAAAAAGAAATTAGAAGAGGAAATAAATACCAAGGAATTATTTTAGATCCTCCTGCATTTGGTCATGGACCAAACGGGGAAAAATGGAAACTAGAAGATAATATTTTGGAGATGATGGATTCGGTTCTTCAATTACTTGATACCGAGGAACACTTACTTATTTTAAATGCCTACTCATTAGGTTTTTCTGCATTGGTTGCCGAAAATTTATTGAAACCTTATTCAGTAAAGCACAAATCAGAATTAAGTATTGGTGAGTTATATATTCCCGCAAAATCTGGAGTGAAATTGCCGCTTGGTGTTTGGGGAAGATTAACGAAGAATACTTAAGAACTAAATCTTCTTAAGCTCTTCTGCAACTCTTATAAGCTCATCCGAAACTTGTTTTAGTCCAATTAGTCCACCCGACATGCCCGAAGTTGTTTTTTGCACTCCAACTTTTATTATTCCATCCGTGTTTTCTGAAACAACAACGGTGAACTTGAAGTATTTTACAAAGGCTCCAAATAATATACGCATTACACGATTTCCTTTTTCGTAGCTAGCATTACCTGGAGACCCACTTTCTACTTTATAACCCCAGCTAGCAAATTTGCTATCTAAGTGTGCAATTAAATCATTGCGCTCAATATTGCTGTAATGATGAACGCATTGGTCACCACTTAATTTTTCTAAATTTACAAAATATGCCATAAATAAATGTTTTAACTAAGATAGGAAATTATTTAAAACTAGAGCGAATGAAAACTATGAATTGAAAACTCGATTTTCCTCTTCAAATATCTCAACCTCTGCAAGAGGATTGAATAAATAAATTCTTCCACTTTTTATTTCTTTGCAGTTATATCGTGTACGTATACGTTCGCCTTTTTCAAACAATCTTCCTTCATAAACAAAAACGGTTTTGAAAGGAATTTTTTCTAAATAAATTCCTCCAGAATTATGCTCATCGTACAATTTTAATGCACGATATAAATTTTTATCAGTACAGCTTGAAGCTGCTGGATTAGCAAGGTATTTACGGAGTGCATACAATAGCTCAACTGGAAAAATCTCAGAATCTAAAAAGTGCTGCATTAGATTTCTAAATTCTGTTTTCCATTCTTGTCCGTGCGGAAGTACAGAATGCTTGTATTTATTGTAGGTAGTTAAATGCGCAATTTCGTGCACAAGCGTCACAAGGAATGAATATTTATTTAAGTTGTAATTGATTGTTATTTGATGATTACTTCCATTAAAAGGTGCACGGTAATCGCCAAGTTTAGTACTGCGTTCTTTTTTAATTTTTAATTTAAAGTCTAAATCAATTATCCAATGAGCAATAAGCGGTGTAGCCTTTTCAGGAATGTACTTTTTAAGTATTTCTTGATTGCGCTCTAACTGCTCCATAAAACAAATTTAAGTTTTATCAATGTACTATTTAAAAAAGCTTTTAGTAGTTTTTAAAAGAGAATTGTTTATAGGTCTAGCTCTAATTGCGCTGGTAATAGCGTAAAAGTCATTCTATGAAAATCTGTTGCCCCGTGTTCCTTAATAGCTGCACGATGCGCTTTGGTTGGGTAACCTTTGTTTTCGTCCCATTTGTACATGGGGAATTTACTATGTAAATCCAACATAATATCATCACGATATGTTTTTGCTAATACAGATGCAGCCGCAATACTTAAAAACTTGCCATCACCTTTAATAATACACTGGTGATTGATTTTTTTGTATTTATTAAAACGATTTCCATCTATTAATAATAATTCGGGAACTTGTTTTAATTGGTCAATTGCTCTGTGCATGGCTAAAAATGAGGCGTTCAGAATGTTAATTTCATCAATCTCATGATTATCAACTATTGCATAAGCCCAGTGCAAAGCTTCTTTCTCAATTTCTGTGCGCAAACTATAACGTTGTTTTTCGTTTAGTTTTTTCGAATCGTCGAGAAATTTATTTTTGTAATTCTTTGGTAATATTACAGAGGCTGCAACTACAGGGCCAGCCAAACAACCTCGTCCTGCTTCATCGCAGCCTGCTTCAATTAAATTTTTATCAAAGTAAGATTTAAGTGACATGGTTTATTTTAAATCTTTCAATACACGTAAGATTGCATCAAAATTTGGAATTTCACTTGCTTTTTCAAGCACTTCAGCATATTTAAGAATTCCTTTTTTATCAATCACAAAAGCCGAACGCTTACTAACACCACGCATTTCATTCACAAAAGTATCGTAAATGGTTTTGTAGTCTTTCGAGGCTGTTTTATTAAAATCAGAAAGTAAATCAAAATTTAATTTTTGCTCTTCTTTAAATTTTCCTAAGCTAAATAGTGAGTCGACTGAAATACCAAATACTTCTGCATTTAAATTATTGTAAGTAGTTAAGTTATCGCGCATCGAGCAAAGTTCAGCTGTGCAAGTTGATGTAAATGCTAATGGAAAGAATAATAGAACAACATTCTTTCCTTTTAGTTCAGATAAAGTAATTTTTTTCTTCTCAGTATTAAATAATGAAAAGTCTGGAGCAGCATGATTTAATTGCATGATTTAGTTTTTTGTAAAGAAAAGGATTAAAATAGAAAAACGAAAATTACAGATTTGAATATTGTTCTTTTAAGAACTCTTTCCAATCGCCTAAATTGGCAATAACTTGTAATTGGCGGTAAGCAGCATGAAAATCTTCGTCGTTTTCTTGTGCATTTAACACGCTAATACGATAAGCATCGTAGTTTGCAAGAGCAGTTTTTTCTTCTGCACTAAGTTTTTCTCCCGAAAACTCTCTGTCTCTCAGGTCATTAACGCTAATTTCGCCACCAATTTCTTTTTTGGTGAAAAAACGTTGAATTAATTGATTGCTTAGATTTTTCATAACTATGAGGCAAAGATACTATTAATAACATAAGTAAAATGGGGTTTTACCTATTGATTTTAAACAAAAAATTGTTAAGAAATGATTACTTAAATATGAAACCCTAAGAAAATTGACAACTAAACCGTTTTCAATTCCTCACACAAATCTTCCCACTCCTTCATTTTAGCATCTAGCTTTGCTTTGGCAGCGTTGTAGTTGTTAAAGAAGTTTGGATCTTTAGTCATTTCAGTATAAAAAGCTGTATCAGATAATTTTGCATCCCAATCAGCAATTTGTTTTTCTAAGGTTTCAATGTCATTTTCAGCTTTTGAGATTTTGCTTTTTACTTGTTTTTGCAGTTTTTCTTTTTCTACATTTTCTGTAGGCTCAACAACTTTTACTTTTTTTGGTTCTTCCTTAACTGCAATGGTAGATTTTAATTCATCCATACGTTCTAATTTACGAAGCTCCATAAACTCAGTAATATCACATAAATGTTCTTTTACTTTACCTTCTCTAAATTCATAAAGCTTAGTACACATACCAGTTAAAAAATCACGGTCATGGGATACAATAATCATTGTCCCTTCATATTCCATCAAAGCATTTTTTAATACTTCTTTCGAACGAATATCTAAGTGATTCGTTGGCTCATCCAACATTAATAAATTGTAAGGTTCTAACAAAAGTTTACATAGAGCTAATCTACCTCTTTCCCCACCACTTAGTACTTTTACTTTTTTGTCTATATCATCATTTTGAAATAAAAATGAACCTAACAAACCTCTAATTTGTTTACGAACATCACCAACAGCTAAATCATCGATGGTTTCAAAAACAGTTTTGTTTACATCCAACTTCTCTTCCTGATCTTGTTCAAAATAACCAGGAAACACACTGTGTCCAAGTTGCACTGTTCCATCAAAAGAAATTTTCTTACCTATCATTTTCATCATGGTAGATTTGCCTTCGCCGTTTCTTCCTACTAATCCAATTTTTTCACCTTTAGTTATGATAAAATTCGCATCACTAAAAATTCTTTTTCCGTCGTATTCTTTACCAGCATTTTCAACTGTTAAAACAATTTTACCAGAGTGTGCAGGTTGCGGAAATTTAAAACGAATTGCTCCCGTTTCAACATCATCAATCTGAACGCGTTCCATACGCTCTAATTTCTTAATCAATGATTGAGCAAAGGCTGCTTTACTTGCTTTTGCACGGTTTTTATCAATAAGTACTTGAGTTTGATCAATAATTTTTTGCTGATTTTTTGCAGCGTTTTCCTGCGACTCCATGCGCTCAGCACGTAATACAAGATATTTAGAGTAATTAGCTTTGTAGTCGTATATTTTTTTGTTTACTATTTCAATTGTACGATTAGTCACACTATCAAGGAAATGTTTATCATGGGAAATAAGCATTACCGAACCATGATAGGTTTCCAAATATTCTTCTAACCATTGAATCGCCTCAATATCTAAGTGATTGGTTGGCTCATCTAACAATAAAACATCTGGTTTTTGTAAAAGTAGTTTCCCCAGCTCAATACGCATTCTCCAACCACCACTAAATTCAGATGTTTGACGGTTTAATTCTTTTCTTTCGAAACCAAGTCCGCGCAATACTTTTTCAATTTCTTGATCACGATTTCCTGCTCCAACAATATCAAGTCGCGCATGAATATCAGTTAAATCGGTAATTAGTTTTGAATACGCATCACTTTCGTAATCAGTTCTTACTTCTAATTCTTTATTAATTTCTTCTAATCGTTTTTCTAAAATTTGAATTTCGATAAATGCTGTAGCTGTTTCTTCCAAAACAGTTCTTCCAGCTTGATGCTTCATATCTTGAGGTAAGTAACCAATTTTACATTCGTTTGGTTTTGCTATACTGCCACTGGTTGGACTTTGCTCCATAGCCAATAGCTTAAGCATGGTTGATTTACCTGCCCCGTTTTTACCCGCTAAACCAATTCTATCCTTTGGGTTAATAAGGAAACTGATGTTTTCGAAAAGAGGAGAGCCACCAAAGGCTACTGTTACGTTATTTACTGAAATCATTTTATTTTATTGAAAAGCGGCGCAAAGATAGGTTAATTACAGGGGATTGGCAAACAATTACGATTTAGCTATTATTTGGCTTGATGTATATCTTAAATGCCCCGATTACCTTACTACTTAATACTATCCAACACCTCAAAACCTAGCAAGCCATCTGTAAAATAATAAGTGATAGTGTCCTGTTTTCGAGTATCTCTACTTTGGTAACGAATAAGAAAAAAATCATCAAAAGCATCGTTTTCTAGTTGTAACACATCTCCATTATCAAAGGGATGTGAACCAATGATTTTATGTTTTTCAACATGCGTATCGAGCGGAATTAAATTTAGCCATAAAAGAATAGAAAGCTGGGCAAGTAAAACAGTTAAGCATAATCCAATGTATGTTTGCAGGTGTTTAATTTTTGTTTTTAGTTGAAGCACAATAATATCAATAAACAAAAAAAGCAAAGCTAAAACCAAGGTGTTTTTAAATGAAATCATGGTTTTAGGATAAAGCAAAACCATAGATACTATTCCAAATAAAAAAGTAATAATAAAAAAGGCAGCCCTACGATTGTCGGAAACACTAAACTTCTTTTTTTTATTTTTTGGTTTGCTAAATGCCATTAAGCAGAAATTTTTTCAATAGCAGTGTCAATGTATTTTACTGCTTGTTTAAAAAATTGAAAACGTTGTTTCTCTGCACTGCCACTTATAAGTGAAGATTTTTTTATCAAGTTTTTCATCCAATGTTCTATTTCGCCGCAAAACAATTGGTTGTTTGAGGTTAATGAATTCATTGTGTTAAAAGAGATGTATGAAATGTTTTTGTCGCCTACGTGCACATGTATGCAATTGGTTCCAATTACTAATTCGCTATTGTATAAATTGTAAGAGCCGCCATTGTTTTTTCCAAGGTTTGGTTTTTGCTCTAGTTCGGCATAATTAGCAATAGATTCAATCATTGTTTTTAAACTCAACAATATTTCGATGGCGTCGTTACTATTTTGAAATGCCCCGCTTTCGTAGTAAAACATTATTTGTTTTATAGCGGTTACAATCGTGTCGTTAGTCCAAATTTCTACACTTGGTATCGCCATGTATTGATGATGAATTTCTTTAGCAATATCCATCAGTTTTTTTGGAATAATATCAAAGTCGAATTTTTTTCCTTGATATTTAGCAATATTTAAAACCGAACGCTGCCAATAAAAAAGTTTAAATGCAGTGAGTTTTTCGTTGTTAAACGAGTGCATAATTGGAACTTCTTCAGCTGCATAAATAATTTGTTTATCAGGAAAGGTGTTGATGAGTTTTAATTGGTTTGCAATTCCATTTAAGTACTTTTCAAAATTGTCTTCCGAATCAGTAAGCATAGTATAATTGCAGGTTACCGTATCGGATTTATGAGCAAAAACAGCATCAATTGAAATATTGAATTTTTTTGAAATAAGGTAAATTTCATCCAGCGTAAAATCTGTTTCTCCACGCAGCCTTCTGTAGGCGCTATCGGAGCTAACTTTTAATAAATCAGCTAACTCATCAGCCAGTGAAATACTTTCGGGAATAGAGGCGCGAAGGGTTTTAATGAACTCTTCTTGGATGGCATCTTGGTTTTTTGTCTTCATTTTGTGTAGTGAAATTCAGTAATTAAAGATACTATTATTTGCGAATAATGCAAAAAAATAGATTTGAGTTGCAAAAAACGCAAAACACTCTGTTTTTCCCCCATGATTCCTCGTGTTTTTTCAAATTCTAATACCAGCACGTTTTCTGCCGCATTTATCCGTTTCATTTGGCTTTTGGGCTGATGTAGTTTTGCTTTATCAAAATAAGCAACATGAAAACAATAATCACAACAGCTTTAGTAATACTAAGTTTTATTGCACAAGCACAAAAGGTAAAACAATCACTAACAGTTTTAAATATCGATTCAAAAGGAGTTAATGTTGACCCAGCAACCATGGGAAACATGGTTCGTATGGAATTAGAAAAGTTGGACAGCTTTGATGTAATGGATAGATACGATGTTACCTACATGGTTGAAAAGAACAAGTTAAGCATTGGAAACTGTTATGGTAAAATTTGTTTAGTAGAAATAGGAAACATTATCACCAGCGATAAAATGTTTACTGGTACAGTTGAACAATTTGGGAAATCAATTGTTGTAACATTTAGGATTATTGATGTAAAGAAAAATAGTATCGAAAAAAGTTATGTAAGAGAATATTTAAATCTTCCTGAAGAAATTCAAAGTATGATTAAAGTAAGCATTAACGAAATGTTTGGTAAACCAAATGAACAAAACATAGTAGATAAACTAACTAAACAATTTGAGTTTGATAACACAACAAACAATCCAGATGTAGATCGTTTACGTTTAGATGGACCTCGTATGGGTTTTGTTTCTTATACAGGAAAACTACAATCACGTATTATGGAATCTAAGAACAGTGGGGGTTTTGATGCTTTTCCAGCAATGTTTCAATTTGGATATCAGTTCGAGAAACAATATTTGAATGAAGGAAAAGTACAAGCCTTGTTTGAGTTTTTACCAATGATTACAGGTTTAGATCAAGGATATTTTATTCCTAGTATGACCATAATGCATGGCGTTAGAAGTAATGTAAACGGATGGGAGTTTGCATTTGGACCAACAATTAATTTAGTTCCAAAGTCAAAAGGATATTATGACGCAAGTAATACTTGGCAATTACAAGATACATGGACAAACGACTCGACTAATACTAACAAGCCAAATCCTTTCCCAATTGTTGAGCGTATGGATAGTAGAGGCGAGTATAAACTAAGTAGTTCATTTGTATTTGCATTTGGTCGTACAATAAAATCAGGAAGATTAAACATTCCTTTAAACGTGTTTTTTAGCCCAGGAAGAGAAGGTTGGAGATTCGGCGCATCATTTGGCTTTAACTCAAAAATCAAGAAGTAATCATATTAAGAACAATAAATTAAACATCATGAAAACAATTAAAAAAACAATCGTAGTTGCAACAGTAGTAAGTGTTATCGCTATTTGCGCAATCGTTTCTAAACAAAATGTAAGAAACATTAAAACATCTTTGCAAGAAAGCACACATCAAGGTTATAGAACAATGGTTGCTGATTTTATTTTTTAATGTATGAATAAAGCAATAAAAATTTTACTTGTCTTATTTGTATTTGCATTCTCTTCTTGTCGTATTGCATTTTGTATAGCAGCTTCTCATACAGAACGCGTAGTTGTAAAAACACAAAAAATAGATAAGTACAAATTAACTTTGGTTAGTAAACTTGATTGGGCAGGCCCATGGTATTATGGTTATGAGGTTCGGAAAAAACATTTGGGTATTTATGGATTTAAAAAATATTATTGGTGTAATAGAGATAGCGTAAAAAATTGTATTGTAAGAGTTAAGGATGACAAATTAATTTTTGATAAGTGTACTAATAAACTAATAAAGGATTAACATGAAAAACAAGATTCCAATTTTATTAATATACTCGCGCTTAGTGTTTGCGTGGATAATACTTGCGCTAGGTATAGCAAAATTCGAGTGGTCTTCTTTACTAATTGCAGTGCTTTTAGTAATCGGACTTTTAACCGACGTGTTTGATGGAATAATTGCGCGGCAACTCAAAATATCCACATCCCATTTACGACAATTAGACACTAAAATAGATAGATTGTTTTGGCTGAGTGCATTGTTTGCTTTGGCAATGCTGCACCCCGCATTTTTTATTCAGCACATTATTGGGATCGCTGTTTTAGGCGCACTTGAGTTTATTGCCTGGGCAATAGGAAAGCTTAAATTTAAGGGAAGTATTTCTTTTCATTCCATCTTATCAAAATTTTGGGCAATTAGTATTTTGATAACTTTTTTAGACGCTTTAACGGATGGTAAAGCAAACTTAAGTTTCACCATTACTTTTTGGTATGGATTAATTGCTCAATTAGATATTGTATTGATTGCATTTATTTTGCCCGAATTGCAATGTGATATTCCAAGCTCTTGGCATGCCTTGCAAATAAGAAGAGGAAAGGCAATTAAAAGAATGAAGTTGTTTAACGGCTAGCCTTTTTAGCAGCTTGACGCTCCTTTTTTAATTTTTTGAGGTAGTCTTGTTTTTCTTTACGCACCATTTTTTTGTAATAGAAAGAAACTTTGCGATTGTGATTATTTATGTTTTTGTATTTTCTTAGTCGTCGTGATAATTCATTATGAATGAAAATAAATCGTTTAGTCTCAAATCTATATTCGTCTGCAAGAATTTCTCTTAGAGCCTCATGATTTATATGTAGTGTGTTAAGCCCGAATGAAGTTGTTGCTACAAAAAAGTGATTTTTATTTAACCAACATAAATCTGATTTGTTTTCTTCAATCATTTGGTTTTTGTATGATTCTAAATCTGAAAAGGAAGATAATTCGCATTTTACCAGTCGTGTTAAAACTACAAATTGGTCTTTGCGTTTAGCGCTTCTTTTTTCAACTAAAGAAAATAAATCATAAAATTGATTGTAAACCTGGTTTACTCCATTTACAATTGAAGTATCAATTAGCTGTTGGTATGCTTTTTTATAACGTTCAATGTACTCTCTTTTTTCAACGATTTGTTTTTTGTAATCGTCAAAAAATTTAGCTCGCAAATCAAGTTTTTGCTCAAATGGCGTCAAAAAAATGTTAAACTCACCAATTATTTTTTTGATACTATCACTAAAGAAAGGGAGTGTAACTTCAATTTTACTGCGTAACTCACTAATTTTTGTGTTAAGTGAATCTATTTCTTTAGATAGAAATTCATTTTTGATTTGCAGTTCCTTGTTTAATTCATCATTTGGCTTTGATTTACTAAATTTGAAAGTGCTTTTCAATTTTTTGAAAGCTTCATCTCTATGATAATATTTTGTTTTGGCCCCTTTTACGTCGCGTGTAACAACACTCATCTCTGATGATTTTTTTGACAAGGTTTTTTTGAGTTCACCTATATACTTCCTATGAGCTATATTATCGCTTATTAAGAATTTTCTTTTCTCTATATTTTTGTTTTTTTGCAGCGAATAGTCTTTGCCAATATATTTTTTTGCCGCATCAAGGCTTTTTCTTGATTTGTTTACAAAAGTTAAACTGCTATCTAGCATTTCTACTTTTTGTGTTGAGTCATTAATGAAAACACTTTCCTGAAACAGTAAATTTGAAATAGAGTATTCACATAAAAAGCTAATGAATTTATTTGAAGCGTTACACTTTTTACTTTTATCTAGTAAATTAATATTAGTTTGCATGGGCGCCATACCATAAGTTGCATCACAATCGGGACAAACAACTCCTTGTCTGGTTTGGGCTTCATATATCGAAGGATGTAAATAGTAATAAGCACTGTCAAGCGTAAACTCATTTATGTTTTTTTTAGGGCATAAACTCCAGGTTGCATCATCTGGAAAATGTGTGATTGCAAATATATCAGGGTTGCATAAATAAAAACTGGTATCTAAACGATGGTTTGTTCTAACAACGTATTTAAAAGGTAAGCGTTTTACAATTGCTCTTAAAATTCTGAATCTGTATTTTATGTAAGTAAACGATTGTTTTGAAATAATTTGTTCCTTGTCCTCGGGACAAAAGCTACTGAAGCGATCACAAAATTTATTTTTAATGGTAATTTTCTTTACCTTTTTCGGCCAATTTAAAAGTAGTTTTCTTATTCTTTTTCCAAATTTGCTAAGTTCATAATAAGGTTGCCCTGCTGCCCAAGTTACATCATATACGTACCATTCGCCGTCTAATCTTACTGCATTCCACGCATGATTGTCTATAAAGATAGAATCGTTTACATCATACACTTCATCTTTTGCATAACCGTATACAGTGTAATTATCAATGCCAGCTTGCTTGCATAAAGTATCCATTAAGTAGGCATAGTCTAAACAAATACCTCTTTTTGTTTTTAATGTTCGTTTAATAGATTGTGGAGTATGACCATTGCTTGAGTAAAATGCATAATAGTCATACTTTATATTTAATGCCACCCAGCTAAAGATGGCATCAAATTTTTCTTTATCAGTGGTTTTTCCAAGTGTTAATTTTTCTACAAATAAGGGAAGGTTTTTCCTATATTTTCCAGCCGAATTAATTTCTTCACGGTTATAATTTAGTTGGATATCAGATTGGCAAAATAGTTTGTTTACATTGCATAATACGAAAAGTACAATAAAGTTAAGAGTTATGTAGTACTTATGTTTCGCCACTGTATTTTAACGCAAAAGAAGTTTAAGTAGTATCTTGATTAAAAGAAAAAAATAAGGCCTTTCAATTTGAAAGGCCTCTATATGATTTGAATTGTTTTTTATTTCACGGCAGCACAAGCGCTAACCCAACCATCTCTGCGGGTTTTCCAAGCTGCTTCAACCGATTCCCAAGCAACGTATGATTCAAACTCAACTAATAATTTTGCAACAGCGCCATTTGTTTTTGCTGCCGCACATTCTTTCATCCAACCATCTCTGCGTGCTTTCCATTTTGGATTAACATCTTTCCATTTTGTGTTAACCTCTAATTCTACTAATTTTTTAGCAACAGATGCTGCATCTGTGCATGCATTTGCTGATTTAACCCAAGCTGCTCTGTTTGTTTTCCAACTATCAACTACTGCGCTCCATTTTAAGTTTGATTCAAACTCAACCATTAAAGTAGCTACAGGATTGGCAGCAATACGTGTTTTTGCTGCAAAAGATTTGTTGGTAAGTGTAAACAATGCTACAACTAAAAGTAAAAGTGTCTTTTTCATGTTAATGTTTTTTAATTATTTAACTAAATTATAACAATTTTTGTACCAAAACAAAAATTACTCCACCCAGCTCTTATAATACTTCCCATCATCAATGCCCATCGCTTCTTTAGTAACTTTAAGTGTACGGAATGTATCAACCATTACAGCTAATTCAGCGGTGTCTTTTTGCCCTATGCTTCTTTCATAAGCTCCAGGCGCTGGACCATGCGGAATTCCTTTTGGATGTAAGGTAATATGACCTTGCTCAATATTATTACGGCTCATAAAATCACCATCAACATAATACAATACTTCATCGCTATCAATATTACTATGATTGTATGGAGCAGGAATTGCTTTAGGATGATAATCGTACAAACGAGGGCAAAACGAACAAACAACAAATGTGCTTGTTTCAAATGTTTGGTGTACTGGAGGTGGTTGGTGCACACGCCCTGTTATTGGTTCAAAGTTATGAATAGAGAATCCCCAAGGAAAATTGTATCCATCCCAACCAACAACATCAAATGGATGCGTAGCATAAACGATATCATGCAATACATCTTCTTTTTTTACTTTAATTAAGAAATCACCTTTTTGATCATACGTTTCTAAATCAGTTGGCAACTTAAAATCACGTTCGCAAAAAGGAGAGTGCTCTAATAATTGTCCGCTGCTGTTTTTGTAACGCATTGGGGTATAAATAGGAGCAAAGGATTCTAAGAAAAACAATTTATTATCTGTTGTTTCAAAATGCATTTGATAAATCATCCCACGTGGAATGATTAGATAATCGCCATATTCAAAAGGAATATTTCCCATAAAGGTTTTTAAAACACCTTTACCTCTGTGTACAAAAATCATTTCATCAGCATCAGCATTTTTATAAAAATAATCTGTTTGCGATTCGCGCGGGGCAGCTAAACCAATATACACATCATTGTTTACTAACATGTATTTTCTACTAGCTAAAAAATCATCTTCTGGTTTTACATCAAAACCTTTTAATAAAAGTGGTTTAATGTTTTTATCAATAGCAATATTTGGGGCAACATTTTCCGAACGTAAAATTTCTTTTATCTGAGTTGGACGATGCACTTGGTAAAGCAAAGATGAGAATCCATTGAAACCTTCAGTTCCAAATAACTGCTCGTAATAAATACCACCATTATTTGGCTTTTCAAATTGTGTGTGTCTCTTTTGAGGAAACTTTCCTACTTTATGATATATCGGCATTAGTGTCGTTTTTTATTAAAAATAAAAGTAATATTTTTTGTTTATGAATTCAATTTAAAATCTCCATTTTTTAGTATCTCTGATAAATTAGGTCTTAATCTACTTTTGTATACTGACAAACATTCGGGACCATTTTTTATTCTTCCTTTTCTTAATTCTCTTTGTTGTTCAATTGGCATTGCTGCAATTTCAACACATTGAGGAGTGCAGCATCCGTTCATTTTTTTCTCACATTCTTCACATTGTATAAACAACAAATGACAATCATCGTTTTTACAATTCACATGCCTGTCGCATGGCTCTTCGCATTGATGGCATTTAGAAAGTACATCATTCGTAATTCGTTCTCCAACGCGTTCGTCAAAAACAAAGTTCACTCCTTTAAATTTGCTTTCTAAACCTTGCTCTTTAACTTCTTGTGCATATTGAATAATACCGCCATGCAAATGATTTACATCTTTAAATCCCTTGTGTTTAAAATAAGCAGAAGCTTTCTCGCAACGAATGCCACCTGTGCAATACATCAATACTTTTTTATCTTCTTTACCTTTTAAGTGTTCAATCACTTGTGGTAACTCTTCTCTAAAGGTATCCGAATCGGGGCAAAACGCATTTTCAAATCTTCCCACTTCACTTTCGTAATGGTTACGCATATCAACCACAATAGTATTTGGGTCGCTAAGTGCTTCATTAAATTCTTTTGCATTTAAATATTTTCCTGTATTACTCGCATCAAATGTTGGGTCGTTAATTCCGTCGGCAACAATGCGATCGCGTACTTTTACTACTAATTTGTAAAACGATTTTCCATTGCCATCAACGGCAATTTTAAAAGGAACATCTTTAAAGTAATCAAATTTATTAAGCTGTTCAACAAAGGCGTCCCAATTATATTCAGGCACATTCATTTGTGCATTAATGCCTTCTTCAGCCAAATAAATACGGCCAAAGCAATTTAAATCAGCCCACATTTTGTAGAGCTCATCGCGTGTTTGTTTAGGGTCGGAAATTTTTACGTATCGGTAAAACGATAAGGTGATTCGATTAAAGGTTTCCTCTTGTAATCGTTGTTTCAGAACGTCTTTATTGACGCGGTTAATTAATTGTGACATGTTTTAAAACAGTTATAATTGCAGGTTATACTATTTAATTGTTGAATTAAATCAATAATTCAACACCTAAAAAAATAAAAAATTTGCTTAGGTTTGCAAAGGTACATTTTTATTCAAATTATCCCTTAATTGGCTTTAAATAAAGTGTTTAAACAATTAAAGAACTCAAGTATTTAGTATGACTACAGATAAAGTATTAATTATTGGTGCCGGAGGGCAAATAGGAACAGAGCTTTTAGAACGTTTAAATCAAATTCACGGGCCATCTAATGTTGTTGCTGCTGATTTAAATAATTCAAATTCATTCGTTAACAATCCTTTCGAAAAGCTTGATATTCTTGACAAAGAAGCCTTATACAATGTGATTAAAAAACATCAAATTAATCAAGTTTATTTATTGGCTGCATTATTATCCGCTACTGCCGAAAAAAATCCAATGTTTGGCTGGCAACTTAATATGGATGGGCTTTTTAACATATTAAATCTTGCTAAAGAAAAAATAATTGATAAAGTTTATTGGCCAAGTTCTATTGCTGTTTTTGGCCCCACAACACCAAAGCTAAATACCCCACAATATACGGTAATGGAGCCTAGCACTGTGTATGGCATTAGCAAACAAGCTGGCGAAAGATGGTGCGAATATTATTTTAATAAGTATAATGTTGATGTTAGAAGTTTACGTTATCCTGGCTTAATAGGCTGGAAATCTGCACCAGGAGGGGGAACTACGGATTATGCGGTACATATTTTTCATCACGCATTAGAGACTGGAAACTACGAATGTTTTTTATCTGAAGATACCACGCTTCCTATGATGTACATGCCTGATGCGATAAAAGCAACGGTTGATATTATGCACGCGCCTGCAGAAAACATAAAAATTAGAAGTTCGTACAATTTAGCGGGCTTTAGTTTCAGTCCGAAAGAAATTGCAGCAGAAATTAAAAAGCACATTCCAAATTTTGAAATTACCTATAAATCCGACTTCCGTCAAAATATTGCCGACAGTTGGCCAAAAAGCATCGACGACCGCTCTGCAAGCCAGGATTGGGGCTGGAAACCCGATTTTGACTTAAATCATATGATTGAGGATATGTTGTTGAATTTGAGGAAGATAAAATCGTAACCTACTGAAACAATCCACCATTATTTGCGTATAACTTAGATAACTTTATGCTCGTCCTGTGTTTATGGAATTTTGGCTAAAAGTTTGAAGGAAGGTTAATAAATAGGTATAAATTAGCTTAAAATTATTTGTGATGAAGAACATATACTTAATTATAGTTTTTGTTGTGGCAAGATTTGGGTACGCACAGTCACAGTCATACGAAATTAATCCTATCAATAAGAAGGATACTATAAACCTTATAGATGTTACTGGGAAAAAACAAGGATTGTGGATTGTTTTCGGTAAAACTAAACCAAATACCTGTTATGCAGAAAATCCAACTTCAAAAGTTGAAGAAGGAAAATATGCTGATAATAAAAAGGGTGGAATTTGGAAAGAGTATTACTGTAATGGTAATATGAAAAATAAAATAACTTATACGAATGGTCGTCCTGATGGCTACGCTGTTATGTATCACGATAACGGTAAGGTGTCTGAAGAAGGAACTTGGAAAATAAACAAATGGGTTGGGAATTATAAGTTATACTATGATAACGGACAGGTTCAACAAGAGTTTAATTACAATCCAACTGGAAAACGTGAAGGACAACAAAAGTACTTTTACGAAAACGGGCAAGTAATGATAGAAGGTAGCTGGGCAGCAGGTAAGGAAGCTGGTGTGATTAAAGAGTATCACGAGAATGGAGATGTAAAAGCAGAGAAAAATTATAACAATGGCGCAGTAGATGTTGCTTCAATAAAAACATACGAGCCTAAGAAACCGATTAAGAAAGATGAAGTAATTGATAATTCTAAAAAGGTATTGGTTAAAAAAGATGAAGTTGTTCAAGATGCCAAAGCAGCAAAGTTACCAGCGGTTTTAAATGGTTATTTTGTTCTTTACAATAAAAATCGTCAGAAAACTAAAGATGGTGATTTCAAAGATAATCGTTTGATGTTTGGAAAAAATTATATTTATGATGATAATGGAATATTAAAGAGAATTGAGATTTATAAAAATGGCGGATATGTAGGAGATGCTCAAATAGAAGATTAATACCCTGCTGTTAAATATTTTAAACGCCCCGTTAATCGGGGCGTTTTTGTTTTATTATCTCCCTAAAATTATGTTTCTTTGAATAGAATTTAGAATATGGAAAATCAGTTATTTATTTACAACACCCTTACTAAAACAAAGGAATTATTTAAACCACTTAACCCCCCATTTGTTGGGTTTTATGTTTGTGGTCCAACCGTATATAGCGATGTGCATTTAGGTAATTGCCGCACCTTTATGTCCTTTGATGTGATGTATCGTTATCTTTCTTTTCTTGGATACAAAGTCCGTTACGTGCGCAACATTACTGATGCTGGGCATTTAGAAAGTGATGGAGATGTTGGAGAAGATAAAATTTCGAAACGCGCGAAGTTAGAACAAAAAGAACCAATGGAAATCGTACAACATTACACTGTTGATTTCCGTGAGGTAATGAAGATGTTTAATATTTCTCCTCCAAGCATTGAACCTACAGCAACGGGGCATATAGTAGAGCAAATCGAAATTGCGAAAAAGATTATAGAGAATGGTTATGCATACGAACTAAATGGAACCGTTTATTGTGATGTGGAAAAACTAAACAAGCTTTATAACTATGGACAATTAAGTGGAAGAAACTTAGATGACCTACTTACCAATACAAGAGATTTAGACGGGCAGGATGAAAAGAAAGGCAAATTAGATTTTGCCTTGTGGATTAAAGCAAAGCCAGAACATTTACAACAATGGCCTTCACCTTGGGGCATGGGATTTCCGGGATGGCACATTGAGTGTTCGGCAATGAGTAGAAAATATTTAGGTGAGCAATTTGATATACATGGTGGTGGTATGGATTTAGTTCCAACACATCATACAAACGAAATTGCACAAAACATGGCTTCATGTGGTAAAGGTCCTGCAAACTATTGGGTGCACACAAATATGCTTACTGTTAACGGACAAAAAATGAGTAAATCATTAGGTAATAGTTTTTTGCCGCATGAATTGTTTTCAGGAAATCATCCTTTATTAGAAAAGGGATATAGTGCAATGGCAGTTAAGTTTTTTATGTTACAAACACATTATAGCAGTACATTAGATTTCTCTAACGAAGCATTGCAAGCTTCAGAAAAAGGGTTTGCACGTTTAATGGAAGCAATGAAAACAGTTGAAAATCTTGTTCCTTCAGCAAATTCATCTGTTGACATAAACGCAATACGGGCTAAGTGTTACGAGGCAATGAATGATGATTTTAATACGCCAATTTTATTAGCGCAATTATTTGAAGCAGTAAGAGTAGTTAACTCTGTTAACGATAAGCACGAAACATTAACAGCAGATGATATTGCCGAATTGAAAAAATTGTTTGCAGATTTTGTTGTGAATGTATTAGGTTTAAAACAAGAAGAAACAAATAATAAACAAACAGAAGTATTAGATAAGGTTGTTAAAGTTGTGTTAGAAATGCGTGTATCTGCAAAACAAAATAAAGACTTTAAAACTTCGGATGAGTTAAGAGATAAATTATTAAGTGCAGGTGTAACAATTAAAGATAGTAAAGAAGGAAGTACTTGGGCTTTATCTTAAAGAAAAACAAAAAATGAAATCATCAATATCAAAAATACTTACTATTGCTTCTATTGTCTTAGTTGCTTGCGGGCCGACAGAAACGCCTGAAAACGGAACTACAACAGGTGGTACAACAGGAGATGTAGTTACGAAGGAAAGAGTTGTTCCGCCAGATTTTAATGCTGATAGCGCTTATGCATTTACAAAGTATCAAGCTGATTTGGGTCCAAGAACTCCAGGCTCTAAAGCACATGCAGCGGCAGTAAAATGGATGAGTGAAAAATTAAAGTCATACGGAGCAACGGTTGTTGTACAGGATGGTGTTGTAACAACTTTTGATCAGAAAAGATGGAATGCAAAAAATGTAATAGCTTCTTTTAATCCTGATGTTAAATCAAGAGTAATGTTAAGTGCACATTTTGATTCTCGTCCTTTTTGTGATAACGATAGTTTAGAAGCAAACAAAAATAAATCTTGCCCCGGTGTTAATGATGGTGCTAGTGGCGTAGCGGTGCTTATAGAAATTGCACGTAACCTTGCGGCAAAAAACACAACAATTGGAATTGATATAGTGTTGTTTGATATGGAAGATTATGGACAACACGAAGGAACAAAATATCCTCCAATGGAAAACAGTTGGTGCTTGGGTTCTCAATACTGGGCACAAAACCCACACAAGCCAGGTTATTTTGCTAACTACGGAATTTTGTTAGATATGGTAGGAGGAAAGGGTGCAACTTTTTACAAAGAAGGACAATCGATTTATTTTGCAGGTAATATTGTAGATAAGGTTTGGAATTCAGCATCTACTTTAGGTTATAGTAATTATTTTATTCCAGAACCTTATGGTGAGTTTACAGATGATCACGTGTATGTAAATCGTTTAACAAACATTCCTACTATTGATATTATCTCCTATGATAAAAACAATTCGGAATTTTTCTCTCATCATCACAAGCTTGGCGATAACATGGACAACATTGATAAAGCAACTTTAAAAGCTGTTGGACAAACAGTAATGGAAGTTATCTATAATGAGAAGTAGAATTTGTTAAACCAAATTCCTAGCCTTCAACTCCAAGTACTTATTAATGGTATTAACCGATAAATTTGCTGGGGCAGTATAAATACTTTGTATTCCATAAGCAGCAAGTTCTTTGGTGATTAAGCGTTTTTCCAATTCGTGTTTTTCGGCAATGGTTTTGTAATAGATGTCTTGTGTGTTTTCTGCTTTTTTATTTATGAGTGTATGTAGTTCGGTGTTCTCGAAAAAGATTACAACCAATAAATGATTTTTTGCAATACTCCGCATGTATTTTAATTGTCGCTTTAAACCGCTGAGCGTTTCAAAATTAGTGAAGAGCAATAATAAACTGCGTTGCGTTAAATTCATTTTGGTATAAGCATACAATTGCTCAAAACCACTTTCCTGAAAATTTGTTTTTTGATTGTACAAAGTTTCCATCAAACGATACATTTGCGAACCTCTGCGCTCAGCAGGAATATACGAATGTATTTTGCTAGAGAAAGTAATTAAACCTGGCTTATCATGTTTTAAATATGCAATATTTGAAATTACTAAACTCGCATTAATGGCATAATCTAAAAGTGATAGTTTTTCAAAAGGCATTTGCATTGCCCTGCCCATATCAATAATACTATAAACAGGTTGCGATTTCTCATCCTGAAAACGATTTACCATTAATTTACCTTTACGCGCAACTGCCTTCCAGTTAATGGTACGTATATCATCACCAATGGTGTATTCTTTAATATGGTCGAACTCTGTAGTGTTTCCAATTTTACGAATCTTCTTTACTCCTGCATGCATTAACTTATTGCTAATAGCAAGCAATTCGTATTTCCGCATTTGTATGAATGAAGGATAAACAGGAAGCATCGTTTTTTCTCCACATTGTATTTTCCTCTCTACCAAACCAAGCGGACTGCGTGTAAGCACGTTTATAAAACCAAAATGATACTCGCCCCGCAAAAAAGGTTTAAGTGCATATTTGTATTCTTTTTGTTCTCCACTCGCCAACTTTCCCTTTACCTCAAAATTTCGCATCTGAAATTGAACAGGTAATTCGTCAATAATAGTAATGCTTACAGGAAACAGGAAATTGTTTTGTATAACTAAACTAATTGGATTTTCGTCTCCGTTGCTTAGTTTACTTGTAGTTTCTCTTCTGGCCTCAATACCATTTTTATTGAGCAATAAAATAAGTGCATCTGCAAAAACTGTTGCAAGTAAAATGTAAAAAATTAAATTCCCTGCTTTATAGAATGTGTAATTAAAAAACCCGAGAATATAAATGATTACTAAAGCAATTACTGCAATGTAAGTGCGCCACGTAAAAAATATGCCCGGAAATTTTAGTTTCACTAGTTTAATTTGATAACCTGTTTTAATAACTCTCGTTGATTTTCGTAAATACGAACAGTATATTTTCCTTTAGTCATATTGCTTACATCCCAATCCATATCAAAAGTGTATTCACCGCGCATAGCACCTTTTTGAATGATAAAAGATTTTACAATTGTTCCAGCTTCATCTCTAATGTTCGCCATTACTAGCGCTAAATCATTATTTATACTGTAGGCTAGTTTTGCAGTAATATTTTTTGGTTTACCACTAAACACACTTCCAGGTTCATTTTTATATGAAGTACTATAAAAGGGAACTTCTATTCCTTTTAGTTTAGCTATAAATTCACGGAGTTTTTTTGAAGGCTCTGTGTTTTCATCTTCAACAGAAGATAAATCATTATTATCCGACATAACCCAAATGGCATTTTGAATATTACCGATTGATACTTTAACTTTGTTAAGATATTTTGCGATTGTTCTAAGTTGCCCCTTTGCACTATCACCAATGGCAAATTTTGATTTTTCAGCAGGAGCTTTATTGTGCGCTTGGCAACAAAAGCCCTCTACGCCAAATGTTTTCTCCTGTTTTTTGGCTAGAGGTAAATATTGGTCTTTTACAACTAAGATATCTTGCATAGTAGAATCACTTGAATCGAATCTCCAACCTGCTTCAATAAAAATAAGTATCGAATCAGCAGAGTTGTTTTTAATTTTCATGCTCAAGCATTCGCCTTGGTAACCACCTTTTCCTTTTATGTCAAGTTTAATTATTTTTTTAAGAAAGGCTTTACTAATTGCCACAGTATCTTTTTTTGCCGACGCATTAAATGCTATGAAAAGAAATAATAAGGATGTAAAAATGTATTTATTCAGTTGTTTGCTCATAAAACAAACATAATGAATTTTACTCAATTTTAAAAATGACGACTAGTCGTTTGAATTGTTTGCGGCTTTTAAATCACGCGTGTTTTTTTGTACTGCAATGGCTGCAAATACACTTAATGTAAAGGCCATTCCATAAAATCCTTTTTCACTTCTTAGCAAGTCGGCATTCCATAAGCCAATAATTAATAATAAAATGGATAGGCCCAAAGAAAACCAACTAATTCCATAATATAAATTGGTTACAGGCACTCCTTCCATTTGGTCGCGCACAGCTTTTTGTAAGGATACTGCTGAGAATAAAGAATACATTAATACAGTGAAGTAATATCCTCGTTCGTTTAACTCCATTCCCGAATTCCATAATCCAATGTTGTATGTTACAATTCCAATTAGTAAGGCTGCCCAAGAAGCGCCTATAAATGCTGTTGATGGTCTCTGTTTCATAATTTTAATTTTATGACACAAAGATTGGAACTTTAGAAAGCATAATTTTTGATGTAGGTCAAAAAAATGCAGTTAAGAAAACTAATTATATAATTTTGGCATTTCTGAACCTCCCCATTCTATAATAGTTAAGCCATCACGTTTTACTTTAGGAATTGTTTGCTCTTTTAAATCCGTTTTTATTTTTATTTCATCAAGCGGAGTCCATACCATATACACTCTGAAAATAGTTTGTGGTTTTGGATTAATATTAAGTACAGCATATTTATCAATTTCATCATTAAACATAAAACGAACGAATGTATTTTTGTGGTCACTCATTTGCGGACACCAAAAGGTTATAAAATCCGTTTGTTCTTTTTGAGTTAAACCCATTGCGCTTAATTTTTCTTCAAAAAATGAAATCATGTTTTCTTTTAAAACAATGAAACCCTCGTTGGTTTTAATGTCTGAAGATTCCAACGGAATATTTCCTTCCCAAAATAAATATGGGTAAATTGCTTTATCAGTTATTAAATCACCACTTGGCGTTGCTTTTACTTTCCAAGCGGTATTGTAATTTGGATACATAAATGTAGGTTTCTCTTTTGTGTTAAGTTTAACATTAACATCTATCGTATCAGGAGAATAAATATAGATCACAGGTTTTTTCACCATAACATCGTTACGCGATTGGTTAAAATAAATATCCACATTTGTTCTGCAGCCTTTTTTACTTGCGATTGAATCAGTGTATATTTCAAAATATTTTTCGTTATAAAAGAATTGGAATTTATACTTTCCGGGTTTAACCTTTAAAACATGCTTGCCATTTATGTTTGTTGTTATTTCTTTTTCGATGGAATTATAGGAAGATTTAATGACTTTGTTTACTAATAAAATATCCCCTGCGTAAAATGTTAAGTGAAAAGCTGCCTCTGATTTTTTAAGTTTGGCATCTTTAATTGTTTTTCCAACTACATAATTAGGAATGGATTCGCCAGTTTTTGAAAATCCAATAAATGGAAGTAGAAGCAATAATAATATGTTTTTCATCTTATAAAATTTAGTTGTTTTCTTCAAGCCCTCTGTTTATTTCCGAACCGCCCCATTCGATTACCGTAAGCCCATTTCTTTGGGTTGTAAGTATTTTTTGTTCTCTAAAACAGGCGTTAAAATCTATTTTACTTGCATCAGTCCAAATCATAAATACTCTAAAAAGATTATCGGGTTTTGGATTAACATCAAGGCTTGCGTACTTATCTACTTCTTTATTGAATAAAAATCGCACATAAGAGCTTTCGTTATTACTCATACGTGGACACCAATAAGTAATAAAATCAGTTTGTTCCTTTTGGTTTAATCCCATTAAGCTAAGTTTACTTTCGAAAAAAGAAATTAGATTTTCTTTTGCTACAATAAATCCTTCAGAAGTATTTACAGAGTTTTGAGATAAGTGAATATTACCTTCCCAAAACAAATAGGGATAAGTCTTTTTGCCTATTAGTAAATCACCACTCGGAGTTGCTTTTACATTCCAAGAATCTTTATATTCAGGATAGGTGAAAGAGAGTTTGTTATCAGTTTTTAATTTTAGTGTAATATTAGTTGTGTCTTTTGAATACACATATATTACAGGTTTTTCTGCTATTACACGCGCCCCAGAAGGGCTAAAGAATGCAGATATAAACGTTTTATGTCCCTCTAGGCTTTTGATAGAATCTGTGGTAATTTCAAAAAAATATTCAGAATAAAAAAATTGAAATTTGTATTTTGAGGGGATTAGTTTGAGTGTAATATTTCCATTTGAATCAGTAATAAGATCCTTTTTAACGTTGTTATAGGAAAATTGAATGTGTTGTTTTTTCATTAGGGTTCCACTGACGAAGAAAGTAATTTCACAAGCAGATTCATTTGCACCTAGAGTTAAATCTTTTACTGTTTTTGTTACTGTATAGTCAGGAACCGATTCTGGATTTTTAGAAAGTGCAATAAGCGGCATCAAAAAAACAAACGACAACTTTAGGATAATATTTTTCATGTAATTTAAATTAATTTGCATTAATTGGATTAAGATTCATTTCTGTTCCGCCCCATTCAACAACAGTAAAGCCTTTGCGTTTCATTGTTGGAATTTCTTGTTCTTGCATATCTGTAACAAGTATAATGTCTTTTGCATTAGACCAAACCATAAATACACGAAATAGATTGTCGGGTTTTGGTTCGATGTTGAGCTGAGCATATTTGGCAAACTCATCATTAAATAAAAAATGGATGTAATTACTTTTATTTGCACTCATTCGAGGATACCAATAGGTAATATAATCTTGTTGTTCTTTTGAATTTAAACCCATTGCGCTAAGTTTTTCTTCTAAAAAGCTGATTAAGTTTTCTGTTTCAATAACAAAGCCTTTGGTAAAATTGAGTTCGTATGTTTTAACAATGCTTTTACCTTCCCAAAACAAGTAGTTGTATTCTTTGTTGTTGTGTTTTAAAGTTCCATCAGGATTTGCTTCTATTTCCCAGCCATTGTTGTATGTTGGATACGTAAATAATAATTCACCTTTTAAATCAAGTTTTACATCCACTGTGGTTTTTTGTTGGGGATATAAATAAATAACGGGCTTGTCTTCTATCATAATTATTTCGGATGATTTAAACAGCAAATCAACTTCAGTAATTGTTTTACTTTTGGCAATAACTGAATCGGAGTATATTTCAAAATGAGTGGTATTTAGAAAGAATTGAAATTTATATTTTCCAGATTTAAGCTTTACGGTAAATTTCCCATTTGAGTTTGGTTGGGCAATTTTGTTTACTCCGTTTGCTGAGTATTTAATCGATTGTTTAAGCAATCCATTATCAGATGTTTTGCATGTGAAAACAAAAACAGCTTCATTAGGCTTTAGCATGTTGTTTGCTCGAACCTCAGTAATCATAAATTCGGGAACACTTTTCCCTATTTCTTTTGAGACAATAGGGTTAACAAAGAGGATTAATACAAAAATAGAGGATAGAAAATGCTTCATATTGGATGTTTTGATATATAGATGCAATGAATAGTATAATTCCACAAAAAAATCTAATCGCGATTTTAAGTATTGCGGTTTAAATATTTTTACCTCATAATCGTAACACTTCCCTTTTCTATATCTTCTTTATCACTTGAGTAGTAAAAAATATAGTAATAGGTTGCAACAGGTAAATCAACGCCTAATTGCTTTCCATCCCAAGGTATATATTCTCCTTTTTGGGAATGCACTAATTGGCCCCAACGATTGTAAACAAATAATTTAAAATCAGGATAGCTTTTCCAATTACCTATCGACCAAGTATCATTTATATCATCTCCATTGGGAGAGAATGAATTTGAAATGCCAACCACACACTTTTCTTCTTCAATGCTTATGCTAATTAAAGTGTCTTTGCCGTTTCCATCAACAATTGAAACATTATAAATACCAGGCGCTAAATCATTTTGACTTGCGCCTTGAAATCCATTGTTCCAATTATAATAAAAAGGTGAAGTTCCGCCGCTAACAGAGATGCTTGCCGAACCTCCTTTACAGCTATAATTTATTGTGCTTACCGAAATGGATAAGGTACTCGTTTGCGAAAACCCAGTATTAATAATGATCAAAAATAATATAAAGAGGAAAAACTTCATTATTTACAAAACTGAGTTTTTAATTCGTCTGAAATACTATGACCTGCTGCGGCTGCATTTTCTAATTCTTGACAAGCTTCTTTCATTTTTTTATTACGAGCATAAACAACTGCGAGTTCTAAATAAATTTCTTTGTCAGATGGGTCTAATTCTTTTGCTTTTAATAAATCTGTTAAAGCACCTTCAACATCACCCATAATATCTTTCCAATAACCACGATTAAAATAGGCTTTTGCATATTTCGGTTCTAATTCAATAGCTCTAGAAAAATCTTGCATAGCTTGTTTGATTTCATCCATCAGAGCATGTGCTAAACCTCTGTTATAATAAGCTTTGTGCGATTTAGGGTTTAACTCTATTACTTTAGAAAAATCCTTAATAGCTCCTTCAAAATTTTCAGTTTTAGCTTTTATCATTCCTCTGATAAAATAAGCTTCAGCATGATTGTGATTATGCTTAATAACCTCATCAATATCTTTAGATGCAGTTTTAATGTCGTTATTTTCTAAACTCACTTTGCTATGTAACCAAAGTGCTGTATCGTTATGATGTTTTGATAATTCAATGGCTTTATCTAATGCTTTCAAAGCCTCAGTATAATTTTCTGTAGAGTCTTTTGATAAAGCAGTTTGAATTAAATCATGAACACTTGTGTTTTGTGCAGTTAAAACTGAAACAAAACACAATAGTAATAAAGAGAGTATATTTTTTTTCATTATTAGTTTTTTAATGGCCATTATTTCACTCTTAACAAATTTAGTGCTAGAATTTAGAATAATCAAGTATTTAAGGATTTTTGTACTTAAACTCTGTTTTTATTCTTTAACTCAGGGCTAAACTTACGATTTTAAGTGAAATATACACGCTGCTTTTATTAACAAAATGATGAAAATGAGCCCAAAATATTTGAAAACCCCGTTTGTTTAAATTAGTTTCGTATCATGCGATTCATTAGTGCCGATACTATTTACCAAATAAGCCAAAATCCTATTAATAATGGGGTGATTATTTTGGATGAAGCTGGGCAAATTTTGGATGTACTGCATTCAGATGAAAGTTTAGAAAAAACAAACATCGAAAAACATAAAGGCATTATTTCTCCAGGCTTTATAAATGCACATTGTCATTTAGAACTTTCACATTTAAAAGGCTTAATTCCTGAAAAAACCGGAATAGTTAATTTTGCGGGGCATGTTATTGGAAAACGGAATTCTATAAATGAAGAGTTAAAGCAAGAAGCTATTCGTTTAGCAGATGAAGAAATGCACCGCAACGGTATAGTAGCTATTGGTGATATTAGTAATGATGATTCAACTGTCGAGGTGAAATCGAAAAGCAATATTCATTACCACACATTTATTGAATTGATTGGATTTAATCCGTCAAACGCTCAAAAAATTTACGATGCAGGAATTGAATTAAGAAAAAAGTATTCGAGTAAAAATTTAATTGCAACGCTTGCCCCGCATGCTCCATATAGCGTTTCGCTTGAATTAATGAATTTGATTGCAAAAGAAAATGACGGTAAATCAACAACAATTCACAATCAAGAAAGTAAAGCGGAAAACGAATTTTTCGAAAAAGGAATAGGAGATTTTGTAAAGTTATATCAGTCCTTAGGTTTGAACATTGATTATTTTAATCCTACTAACAAATCGGCTTTGCAAAGCTATTTACAAAATATAGTGTCTAATAAAAACTTAGCTTTAGTTCATAATACTTTTTCGAGTGAAGAAGATGTTCGTTTTGCAGAAGAACTTACAGCTAATTTATATTGGTGTTTGTGTCCCAATGCAAATTTGTATATAGAGCAAATCCTGCCAAATGCCCCGCTGTTACTGCAAAATAATTGCAAAGTAATAATTGGAACAGATAGTTTGGCAAGCAATCATCAATTATCAATTATTGATGAATTGAATAAACTATTAAACCAATTCCCATCTATCTCAATAAACCAAGCCTTAAGCTGGGCAACTTTAAGTGGCGCCGAGTTTTTAGGAATTAAAAATCAGTTTGGAAGTATTGAGAAAGGGAAGAAGCCTGGATTAGTATTGTTAGAGGAAGAAGCGGGGCAATTAAAAGTCATTAAGAAATTGTAATAATTCACACTAAATTGCGTTAAGGAAGTATGAAAAAAATTAAAATACTTTTCGCACTTATTTTTATAGGATGTAATGCTATTTCTCAAACTGATAGTTTGAGAAAATTACAATACATTGGTTTTGATTTTCATGCAAATGTAAATGGAAACCTGGGGTTGTCGCAGTCTGAATTTAGAAACATCATGAAGGAAGAAAATGTTTATTTAAGCAAGGATGTAAGTAATTATACAAGGCAAATTCAAAGTTCAGACATTAATTTAAGCGCTGGGATTAATGTTACAGCAGGATTTAGTTTATTAAAGAAAAGACCGAATAGTATTACCCGATTTTCATTGGGTTATGATTCTTATAATTTAGCCTCGTCCTATTATTATACCGATTCTATTACTTACTTAAAGTATATAGCATCAAACAGCACAACTTACAATAGTTTTTATGTTGTTGATAGAAAAACGAATAACTATGGGTATCATAGCGAGATAAAGACAATAAGTTTTTCTGCAGCACAATTATTTAGCACGAATAGAAATAAATATCTTTCTGTTTATACAGGTTTATCTTTAGCTGGGAATTTTTCTGTTAGCTCAGAAATATACGGAGGTCATAGTGAACGTGTTGAGGCAGCAATAATGGATAGTGTGACAGAGCATTTGTCAACTTTGAATCCGACTTCCGACTTGGGGACTTATGAAGCAGAGAGTACAACAACAAAGGCAAAAGCCTTTGGTATTATGACTATTGGTGTACCACTTGGAGCCGAGCTTAGATTTTCCACAACACGTAAGCGACTAAAACACCTTTCGTTTGCAATTGAATTTATGCCTCAAGTTAATTACATTGTTACTCCTAAAATAAGCAAACAAGCTTATTTTTCTTTTAGAACAACTCCTTTTAATTTGATTTATAGGTTTTAAATCCCCTTTAAATTTATTTTCATCCTTTTGTAAAAGTGATTTTATTCCGATGTATTTTTGCAAAAGAATTCCCCCTTATTTATGAAACTATTTTTAGCGGCAGCAGCTTTGGCATTGCTGGTTTGCTTTTCTCCTATGCTACTTTCTAAAAAAGTGGATACAGAAGTTGTGTTTGCAGCATACTCCTGGAAGACTACTTATTACTACTCTTCGGTGCAAGATTCGCTTCTTAAAAAGAACAACTTTAAGCGCATGTACGTAAAAATTATGGATATCGATTGGAGTCCAATTTATAATGCATATCCCACTACAAGTACTGATATTACTTACGAATTAGAGAATCACCCTAATTTTGAATTTGTACCCGTTGTGTTTATTACAAATGAAACAATGCGTTATGCTGATAGCGCAGCAATAAAAGTATTATCACAAAAATTAATTCTCAAATCAAAACAATTGTGCCGAAACCTTGATGGAATAAAGGAAGTGCAAATAGATTGTGATTGGAGTAAAAGCACCAAAGACAAATATTTTTATTTACTTACTTTATTAAAAGATAGTTTGCAGGATAAAACACTGTCGGGAACTATTCGGTTACATCAGTATAAACACAAGGATTTATGCGGTGTTCCACCAATTGATAAGGGAATGTTGATGTTGTATAATATGGGAAGAATTAGTGATTACAATGAAACGAATTCTATTTTTAATTATAATGAAGCATTAAAATATATAAACGGGGCAGGTGTTTATCCTTTGCCATTGGATGCTGCTTTACCGTGTTTTAATTGGGGAATTGTATTTAGAAAGGAACAGTTTTACGACATTGCTCATACTGTTTCAAGAGAGTATTTAGATACTTGCAAGTCATTTGCAAAATTACCTAATGGCAATTATCAAGTTATAGCTAATTACTGGGACAATGACTACAGCTCATACATGAGTTACGGAGATGAATTGCGTTTAGAAGAAATTACATCCGAAGATTTAATCAAAGCAAGTCAATTGGTAAATAAAATTAAGAACCAGAACACGATGTACGTAAGCTTTTTTGAATTAAACAGCAGTACTTTAACCACTTTAGATAGTCTTACTTATGAGAAAATTCGTACTACTATTAAGTAGCTTTTTGTTTTATATCATTCCTGTAAACATAGCTAATGGCTGTGGTTTTAGCTTAATGGAATATTCGTATCGTGTGTTTTTGTTTCAGCCGGATGTTACGAATAATGTTGAGTTAAGTCCTTTCTTTTATACTTCGGATTTTTTATATTATGATGGGGTGTATAATTGTAATGAGCCAGCTTACCAACAAAATTGCAAAGAGTGGCAATCGCAAACAAATTACAAGGGCAATACAAAAGATATTTATGCGGCATTGTATCAAACAGTAGTAGGTGCAGTTATTTACCATGAAGATTCATTAATGAAAGCAAATAAATTTATTTCTTATCTCAAAAAGAAATGCAAAGCGGAATATGAATATTATGTGTATGCAAAAAGGTGTGAGGTAATTATTAATAATGAAGACCCTTGGCGATTAAAACAAGATAACCAAAGTGATACACTTATTGTTAGTAATTGTTTGCAGGAAGGGCAAACAATATTAAAAAGAACAAAAAATGAATTTGTCAAGTTGCGTGTAAATTATCAATTAATAAAGCTAAATTTTTATCATCCAGGCTTTGGAGATGATGCACTCGATATTTATAGAAACCAAATTGAAAAATCCCCAATCAAATCATGGATAAAGGAATCTGCTAGGTTTTATGTTTTAGAAAGAATGAGCAGCGGGGCAGATGATTATCAATATGAATTAACGAAGTCCTTTGATAAAAGTATCGACAAACGGTTTAGGTGCGTGCAATTGTTTGATAGAAAAAATTATAGAAAGTATTTGATGTACGCTAAAAACAATCATGAAAAAGCGAACATATATGTAATGAGTGAGCTGCAGCATCCAGGTCGTTCATTAGACGTGTTGAAGAAAATTTATGAATTAGACCCAACAAATAAAGATCTTGCTTTGCTTTTATCCCGTGAGATAAATAAAATGGAGGATTTAATTTTAACTCCTCAATTAACCGAACAGTCGCCTGCTTTAGATTATTGGAGCAATTGGTACAACCAAACTGATTTGAAACGCTGTAAGTCGGATATGGATTATTTAAAGGGTTTGTACCAATTTGTGATGAAAGTTATAACAGATAAAAAACAAACTAATGAAAATGTATATAGATTAATTGCATCACATATTTGTTTGCTTAATAACAGTAAAGACCAAGCTTTAGACCACTTAAACTCCTGTAGTTTGAATACTTGCAACGAAAAGGAAAAACTTCAAGTTCTGGCGAATAGATTGTTGTTGCAGTTTGATGGCAAAACAAAAATGAATACCGAATTGGAGAAGCAGATTCTTGAATTTGTTGATTACGAATCAAAACATACGGGGCAATTTATTCATCAGCGCGATTTTGTAAATCAAGTATATCTATATATTGGCAAACAATTAATTGAAGCAGGCGATATTGCAACAGGAATTTGTATGCTTAGTAATACAAATAAGGTTATTGGAACTATATCGTATTGGACGGTTAAAGATTATTACATTGTAATGCTTGAAAAGGCGCAGCCCAAGGATTACGATGAGGTAATTGCTTTAATACAAAAAAAGAAAAAATCGGATTTTGAAAAATTTCTTACCAATAGAAGAGTAGATAGCGAAAACATTTGGGAAGAAGATTATTTAGATTACAAAGACACCATTCCAATGAGTGTAAATAAAATGCTTGATTATAAAAGCATGTACTATGTTCAAAACGACATGTTAGATAAGGCTTTGGAATGTGTTACTAAAATTGACCCTGCCTATTTTAATGAAGACCCTTATAATTTATTCAAATGTTTTCCATTCACAGTGCCGGGTAGTTTGGAATTACAAAGTAACAATGATTTTTATGTGTACACCAAACGTATGTATTTGCAACGCATGTGTGATTTGAAAAAATTGATTGACAATAACATTGGTGATCAAGCACGCAATCATTTTGTATTAGCAACAGGGTATTTTAATATGGGTTATCATGGCAATTATTGGATTATGAATATGCCTTATAAATTAAGTGATGAGGTAACAGGTGCATATTCAAGTATTGACCTAAACAATAAAGAGTTTTGTAATAATTATTATGGTTGTCAAGCGGCAGAGAAACATTATTTAGAAGCTATGCGTTTAACAACTGATTCCGTTTTCGGCGCTCTGTGTGCTGCGCGTGCAAGCGTTTGTAATATTCATTTTCAAGAATTAAATTGGAGAAGAACTGCCACGTATAATGAGGGAAAATACGGTTGGAACGAGGAGTTTAATGCCAAGTACAGCGTCTACAAAAAACAATACGAGAAACAGTTTTCAACTAAAGGATACTACGATGAGTTTGTTTCTAACTGCTATTTTTATGAGCATGTAGCGAGTAGGTATTATTGATAATTTCAATTCTATTTTGTAAATTTATTTAAGGAATAAAATCGTTTTGAAGAAATTGCTTTACATATTTTTGTTTATACTTAGCTCTCAGTTTTGTAAAGCACAGGACTCTGCAAGTTATTTTAATAAAACACTTCCTAAAAATGCTGTTACTGGAAGCTTGTATGGCGAATCTGGATATTGTGGAATTGGATATGAAAGGAATATATATAATTCAAAAATATTTAGACTTCAGTTTTCAACTAAGATTGGCCCGTATTTTCCTGGAGTGCTAATTCCAGTTGGAGTGTTGGGAGAACTTGGAAATAAAAGAAATAAATTAGTCGGAGGCATACATTTAGGAAATTTAATTTGTCCGACCTGTAAGTATTCAGGAATGAAAGATGTTAGAAGAATTGAAAACAATCCATCGCCTTTGAAGGTAGGTGTGATGTTTGCATATGTCCCTTATGTTGTTGCAACTATTGGATACAAACGTTATTTGAACACTAAACATGCTCTAAGTTTTAATGTATTAGGAGGAATTTATCCAGAGTTTGAACTATATTTTGATTATGATAGTAATATGGTTAAAGCAAAATTGAAGGAATATTATGTGGGTTGGGGGTCAGTTAGCTATTATAGATTATTTTAAAATGAAAAAAGCGATTTCTATGTTTCTATTCAGTTGCCTTTTTATAACAGGTATCTGTCAAGATAAAATTTGTTTTACAATTGAGAATATTTTAGTAAAAAACGACTCTGATAAATTATATCTCGAGTATCGAATTACCAATACAACTAAATCGAATATTAACATAATTGAAGCTAAGAATTTTACTTATTTAACCTTTTTCAGTTGGGCGCTTGAAATAAAGGATTCACATGGAAACAATTACGAAAGCGGTATTATGATTAAGCGAAAACCAGTAAGTGAAAAAGATTTTATTTGCCTTAAACCTGATAGTTCATTTCTCATTAAATATAACTTGAAAACTTCGGATTTTATGATTTTCGACTCAACAAAAACAACTGGTTTATATCCTTATAAACCAGTGCAACAAATCAATTATCCAATAACAATTGTACTAAAATATCATTGCGATGGGACCTATTTTCATTCACGTAAAAGAAAAACAAAAAAGATGGAAAATGCTGAATTTAGCTGTGGAAGTAAAGGGTTGATTTTAAACAAGAATTAACTACTTCCCAAACTTCACCATATAATGCAATCCCACACTTTCTTTGCGGCGCATGGCGTGTTTTATGATGAGGTAACCAATGCAAATTAAATTTCGTAGCTCACACAATTTTGGGGAGATAATTGTTTTTTCATACAAAGCTTCGTTTTCGTTGTATAAAATCTCTAAACGGTCAAAGGCACGTTTTAAGCGGAGTTCGGAGCGCACAATACCAACATAGTTACTCATTATTTGTTGCACTTCTCTTCTGCTTTGTGTAATCAAAATCATTTCTTCGGGAGTTTCAGTTCCCTCTGCATTCCAATCAGGAATTGAATTATTGTATTCGTTTTGTTTTGCGTTTTCAATTGCACTCTCCGCAGCACGATGCGCAAATACAACTGCTTCTAATAATGAATTACTTGCTAAACGATTTGCCCCGTGTAATCCAGTGCCAGCACATTCGCCAACAGCATATAAATTTTTAATAGTTGTTTTTCCTAAATCATCTACTACAATTCCACCACACAAATAATGTGCTGCGGGCACAACAGGAATTAATGATTTAAATGGGTCAATATCCAAACTCATACACTTATTGTAAATAGTAGGGAAGTGTTCAATAAATCCTTTTCTATCTAAGTGTCTGCAATCTAAATATACAAAGTCTTCTCCGCGCAATTTCATTTCGGTATCAATGGCACGAGCTACAATATCACGTGGAGCAAGACTTTCACGCTCATCATATTTTTTCATAAACTCTTTCCCATCAATAGTGCGCAACACTGCGCCAAAACCACGCACCGCTTCTGAAATTAAAAAACTCGGATTCTCTGTTGGATTATATAATGATGTTGGATGAAACTGCATAAATTCCATATCACGCACATGCCCCTTTGCACGATACACCATTGCAATTCCGTCACCTGTTGCAATAACAGGATTAGTAGTAGTTGCATACACATGGCCCGCACCACCTGTTGCCATTAAAATGGTTTTCGCTAAAATGGTTTCAATTTTATTGTTGCGCGTGTTTAAAACATATGCCCCGTAACAAGTAATATCTGGCGTGTGTGAGTTCACCATTTTACCTAAATGATGTTGGGTAATAATATCAATAGCAAAGTAATGATCAAAAACGGTAATGTTTTTGTGCGCTCTTATTTTTGCAAGTAAGGCTCTTTCTATTTCTTTTCCTGTAATATCTTTATGATGTAGTATTCGGTGCTCGGAGTGTCCACCTTCTTTGGCTAAATCAAATGCCCCGCTTGGAGTTTTGTCAAAATTTGCTCCTAATTCAATTAATTCTTTTACACGTTCTGTGCCTTCTTCAACAACAATTTTAACGATGTTTTCATCGCAAATTCCAGCACCTGCATCTAAAGTATCGGCAATGTGTTTTTGGTGTGTATCGCCTTCATATAAAACTGCAGCTATTCCACCTTGCGCGTATTTGGTATTCGACTCGTCCTCATTAGATTTGGTAATAATAAACACTTTTCCCTGCTCCGCTACCTTTAAAGCATAGCTTAATCCCGCTATTCCTGAGCCTATCACCAAAAAATCTACTTCTTGTCTCATCTTTAAAGTGTTTTAAGAAACAATAACAAACAAAATGATTTGCCTGCGATTGGTCTGCAATTTATACTTAATTTTGCAATACAAAAGTAATACAAATTACTTCTACTATGGAAACTACAAAAATACCTTATACTTTTTATGTGGAGAGCACTCCCAACCCTGCTGCATTAAAATTTGTTGCTAATAAATTAATGATCGAAAACGGGGCAACAGCAGGATACGCAAATGTATTGGAAACAGAAAAAGCACCTTTAATGAAAAAGTTGTTTGAGTTTCCTTTTGTAAAAAGCCTTTTTGTTGCACAAAATTATATTACTGTAACCCGTACCGATGCTACATCCTGGGATGAAGTAATGATTGAATTGCGTTTATTCATTACGGATTACTTAAACAAAGGCGGTGAAATTATTACAGAACTTCCTTCAAAAGAAGTTGCCGTTGATTCATCTTTTGAGAAAAAAGAAACTGTGTTTACCGAGCATGCGGTGCCAGGAACAGATGTTGAAAATAAAATTGTTGAAATATTAGAGCAATACATTCGCCCAGCAGTGGAGCAGGATGGAGGCTCTATCGTTTTTAAATCGTTTGCCGAAGGTGTTGTAACGGTGCAAATGAAAGGCGCATGCAGTGGTTGCCCTAGTAGTACAATGACATTAAAATCAGGTATAGAAGCTTTATTAAAACGTTTACTTCCAGATGATGTGAAGGAAGTGGTTAGCGAGGCTGCTTAATAGAAATTAATTAGAAACAAAAAACCCACCCCGAGCACTCGGGGTGGGTTTTTTTGTATTAGTTCGATTGTCAGTTCGAGCGCAGTCGAGAACTAGACTATCCGAAATGTTCACTTCTCGACTGCGCTCGAAGCGACACTTATAATTTAAGTTCCAGTATAATTAGTGTTACAAATTAATTGCGATAATCAATAAATTCAATACAACACAAAGTACAAACGTATTTACTACCCATTTAGTAGGCGCTTGTCCAATTGCGGCAACGTTGTTTGCCATCGATACCATCATAGCAACACCTAATTGCCAAGTTGGAGCATCGTTTTGAAAAACAAACATAGCAGCTATACCACCTAAAATGCTGCCAATAGAAATGGTCATTGCAATAATGCCGAAATAGCTGAATTCTGCTTTTTCAATAAATTTTGCATACCATCCATTAGTGTTAGCATGCTTAGCAACTGTTGTTGTTTTGTTGCTTGTTTGGGCTGTGTAAGTTGTTGTGCTCATGATGTTTTGTTTTCAGCAAATATCCAACTGTTCTCAATGAACACTGCTGACTTAAGTCATTTTTCAATATTGATATTCGTCAGTTTTTTAGCTTTCAAACAAACCTTGTTAATTATGACATAAATCATACGACTAGCTGAGGGCTGTCATAAATGGGGCAATCTGCTTGCTGTAGTTTTGCTTTAAAATAAATCACATGGAAGTTGATTATAATTTCGCGGTTTTTGAATTAGTGTTTCGCTTGTTTTGCGGAGTGCTATTTATTTATCAAGGCTACGATAAGTTATTTGTGCTTGGAATGAAAAATGTAATTGAAACGTTTTCGCAAGAAGCAAATAGACAACATGTGCCTAAATTTTTTGTGATACTGAGTTCTTATTTTTCTTCTATTGTTGAATTTGTTGGCGGGGCAATGTTGATTTTGGGATTATTTAAACCAATTGTTCTTACACTGTTGGGAATTGATTTAGTGATAGTGGCAATTGCTTTTTCAACCATACAAGCAATGTGGGACATGAAAAATGTTTTTCCGCGCTTAATGTTGGTAGGTATTTTAATGGTTACACCACATAGTTGGGAATATTTTAGTTTACAAAATTTAATTAATTTTTTTATAAATAAATAATCATGGCAACAAATTCAAAACAAAGTATTTTAGTTGGAATTGATTTTACGAAATCTTCCGAAAATGCATTAAACTATGCAATTATGTTGGCTGAGAAATCCAAATCATCGCTGCTTCTTTTTCATGTGTTTGATACACCAATTGTGCATACTAATTCAGGAGCATATTTTGTTGAGTACGCATCTTTAAAGCATAACAATTTAGCAAAACTCGAATCATATAAAAAGGAAATTCAAGCAAAACATCCTAAAGTAAAAATGGATGTGCGCACAACCTTTGCTTCTTTTAAAGAGGAGGTAAAAGATTTAGCGAAACACGGTAAAATAAATTATGTTGTTTTGGGACTGGAAACAAAATCAAAAATTTCGAAATTCATTTATGGAACAACTGGTGTTGATATTGCAGGGAAAGTAGATTGCCCAGTAATTATTGTACCTGAAAAATACAAGGAGCATAAATTAGAACATGCGATTTTAGCAATCGATAATAAGAATAAACAACATGCTGTTATCTTAAAAAAGCACCAAGCGTTTATGAAAGCGCATAAATGTACAAGTGTGAATTTACATGTTCGCACAGAAGATGAGTTGATAATAGAAAAAATTAAAAATAAAGATTTACTTGTTGAAACAATAGAAGCAAAAGATTTTAAAACAGGCCTAGCAAAATACATGAAAGCAAACGAAACAGATTTGGTTACTTTAATAAGTCATTCGCATTCGTTTTTATACAACATGTTTGGTGAAACAAACACGAAGCTGATTGCATTTCAGTCGAAAGTACCTGTAATGTCTATACACGATTAATAATATTAAAATAAGTTCAAGATGACAATCAATAATCAAAAATCAATTTTACAAATCCAAGAGGAGTTTGGGGCAAGGTACCCATTTTTAAAATTGGAGTTTTTTAAAAATTCTCATAGTGTTTATGAAGGGAGCACAAAGCGTGAAATGGTTTATAAAAAACAGCTAACTCATTTACATAAAGTTGGGGAAATTGTTCTTAACGATGAAATGACAGTTGGCGAATTAGAACAAAAGTTTAAAGAGCAATTTGATTTAAACGTACAAGTATTTCGTAAACATGGAAATTCCTGGATAGAGACTACCGTTACCGATAGTTGGTCTTTACAAAAGCAAAACGAAGAAGGAAAAGTATTGAGTGAGTTACGCTTTTAATTTGCGTAACTTCTCAATATCTAAAATAGTAATTGCACTTCCTTTAATTTCAACTAATTTCTCTTCTTTAAAGTCACTTAATGTTCTAATAAGTGATTCGGTCGCAGTTCCAACAATGTTTGCCATGTCTTCACGAGATATAGAAATATTAAAAGTGTTCGAGCTTTCTTTGTGGTATTTATCGTAAAGTGTAATCAATGCGTTTGCAGCACGTTTTCTAACCGAGCTATATGCTAAGTTTATTAACTGATTTTCTTTCTCAACAATATTATCGCTTAGGATCATAATGAATTTTTTCATTACGCCAGCATTGCTATTCATTAGGCTGTAAAAATCTTCTTTCGGAATTAAATATACTTCACTGTCTTCCATTGCCTCTGCAGTTTCACCATAAGGTTTCTCTTCTAACAATGCAATGTATCCAATAAAATCACCTTCTTTATATAGTTGAGTAATTAATTCTTTTCCGTACTCATGTTCTTTATACGTTTTAATTTTTCCTTTACCTAAAAAGTATAAGTAAGTAGCATCGTTGCCTTCAGTAAACAAAATATCTTTCTTTTTTAAAGGCTTTGTTTTTTTGTTGAGCGATAATTTTTTTAATTCTTCAAATGCTTTTGCTTCATCAAAAAATGTTGTTAAGCCTTCAATGTTTTTTGGGTAGTCAGCCTTAACTAATTCATGTTTTTTAATTCTGCTTTCAACTGCATTTAATAATTCGATATCATCAAATGGTTTGGTGATATAGTCATCCGCACCCATTTCCATTCCTTTTCTAAAATCTAATCGTTCTGATTTTGCAGTAAGGAAAATAAAAGGAATAGTAGCTGTTTCGGGATTTTTGGTTAGTAAATGAATTACACCATAGCCATCAAGCACGGGCATCATAATATCACAAATGATTAAATCAGGTTTTGTTTTTTGAGCAATTTCAACTCCAATTTTCCCATTCTCTGCTTGCAACACTTTATAGTTTGCTAACTCTAAAATCTCAGCCGTATTTTCTCTTACGTCTTGGTTGTCTTCAATTAATAAAATTGTTTTTTGCATAATGCTTTTTAATTAATGATTTGGAATGGTGATGGTAAATGTAGTTCCTTGATTTAATTCACTTTCGAAATCTATTTTACCATCAAGTGCCTCTAAATATTTTACTATAATGGTTAAACCTAATCCTGTTCCCTGGATATTGGTTGCGTTTTTTGCACGAAAAAAACGTTCGAACAAATATTGTTGTTCGTCTTTTGCAATACCAATTCCATTGTCTTTCACAATCAATTTAATTTCTTTTGGAGCGTTAGAAGTTGTAATGTTTATTACCCCATCTTCTCCAGTAAACTTAATTGCATTCGAAAGTAGATTCAATAAAATATTACGAATCATTTGTTTGTCGCAATTTATTATTTCGTCTCCTGTGTGTTTATGAATGATTTGCTGCCCCGTTTTCTGAATGTTTTTTATATCTGCTGTAATTTCTTCAATAATTTGTGGCAAACTAAACTCACTAGGTTTAGCAAATATTTTTCCCTCTTCTAATCTCTCTGCCGAAAGGAAATCATTTAAAATAAAAGTCATGTTGGTTACAGATGATTTAATTCTGTCAACATGTTTCTTACGCTTATCATCTTCACTCTCTGTTTTATATTTATCAATTAATGAAACAGATGAAAGTATTGTGCTTAAAGGTGTTCTAAACTCATGCGAAGCCATGGTCACAAAACGAGATTTTAAATCGTTCAATTCTTTTTCTTTTGTTAATGCTTTGCTTAATTTTTCTTTTGAGTTTTCTAATTCGCGTAAAGCTTCTTGTAAAACCTTTGTGCGCTCTGTAACTTTTTGTTCAAGCTCTATGTTAATTCGTTTAATTTTTTCTTCGGCTTGTTTACGCTCGGTAATATCAATTATAAATGCAATTACATAAGGTTCTTCTTCTTGTTTGTAATTACTTAAACTTATCTCAACTGGAAATTCTGAATTATCCTTTCGTTTTGCATACAAAGTCATGTCTTTTCCCATAGATCTTGGGTGAGGAGCATTATTATAGTTTTCACGATGACCTTCATGTTTTTCTTTAAAACGAGATGGAATTAACGCCTCAACAGTTAAACCAACTAATTCGTTTTCGCCATATCCAAATAATTTTTCTGAGCTAGGATTGGCTTTTATTATTTGCCCTTTTTTATTGGCAATAATAATTCCTTCTGTAGAATATAAAAACAAAGCATTTAAGCTTTCCATGTTGCTGCTATTATGGAGTTTACTCTGTTTCACTTTCTTATTCATCAACTAAAGTAGTTGCTTTAAGTAAAGTAAAAACTGACATTTATCAGTTTACGAATATAATTAAATCAGGAAATAATTGGATTAAAGTTTTAAGAGAATTTTGTATTTAAACGTTCACTATCCCAAAATTAAAGCTTTAAATGTTGCGATTTAATCTCGGCTCCATAAAATGCTCCTGCGTGTTGATCAAACAATTCGGTTGAATCGGTTGTAAAAAATTCTACCTTTTTGTTTTTGCCTAGTTTCACTTCAATTTCAGTATGACGTTTTAAATAGTCATGTAAGCTATTTGCAAGTAATTCACCTTGCGCAATTACATTTATGTTAAGAGGAACAAGTGATTTTATTTTATCTATAATTAAAGGGTAGTGCGTACAACCAAGCAGAATAGTATCTATTTCTTTATTTTTATTAAGTAAGTTTTGAATGTGTTTTTTGAAAAAATAATCAGCACCTTCATTATTAATTTCATTGTTCTCAATTAGTGGAACCCACATAGGGCAAGCCTCTTGAAACACTTCAACTTCAGGAGAAAATTTATTTATTTCAATTACATACGATTGTGAACTCACTGTTCCGCTCGTTGCTAAAACGCCCACTTTATTTGTTTTGGTGTAAGAGCTAATAATTTCTGTGGTAGGACGAATAACTCCTAATACTCTTTTATGCGGGGCAAGTGTAGGTAAATCTTTTTGTTGTATGCTGCGTAAAGCCTTTGCAGATGCAGTATTGCAAGCAAGTATAATTAGCTCACAATCCATCTCAAATAATTTTTTTACGCACTCTAAAGTGTATTCATACACGGTTTCAAAAGAGCGCGAACCATATGGTGCACGTGCGTTATCACCTAAATACACATAATCGTATTCGGGCATTTTGGCAACCACTTCTTTTAAAATAGTTAAACCTCCGTAACCCGAATCAAAAAAACCTATGCGTGATTTACTTTCAGAAATCATGATAGCAAATGTAAGCATTTGATGGTAACATACTATTTTTCTAACTCTTACGTTAAGCCAATGATTTTCTTTAGTATTGATAGTAAATGCAAAAACTTAGCTTCAAAAAATATATTCTACTTTGTTGGTTTCTTTTCTTGCAATTTTTTGCGTTTCCTCAATCATGGCAGCAATTAAACGATTTCCCTTCAAGCGAAAGAGATGATGGTGTTGCATTTGTTATAGGCTCTAAGGCTTATACTGGAAGCGGTCTTAATGCATTTGGAAATGTAACTGGCGATTTTTATAGCTTGGATTTTAATACTGATTCTTGGTTGCCAATTGCATCTTTGCCCTTTGGTAATGAACGACAATACGCTGTAGCATTTTCAAACAATAGCAGTGGTTTTGTTTTAGGCGGCGTTAATGCAGCGGGGCAAGTACTTAACGATTTATGGATGTATGATACTATAGCAAACACCTGGACTTTAAAAACCTCAAAGCCTGGAGCACCTTTAGCGGCTATGAGTTTTTTTGTGTTTGGTGATACTGCTTATGTTTTTTGCGGTAACAATAATTTAGGAGTTTTAGGTAATGACCAAATATGGGCTTACTCTATGAGTACAGATGTTTGGAAAATAAGAGGAAGTTTACCTTTTGCAGGAAGTTGGCGTGCATCAACTTGTGTAAGTAACAACAAAGGTTATCTTTTGTTTGGGAGAGATACAAGTGGTAGATTTTGTAAGGAGTTATATGAGTTTAATCCGCTCACTTTCACTTGGCAACAATTAGATGTTTTCCCAAGTATCGGCAGAAATTACTCGGCCATGTATCAATTTCAAAACGCATTGTATTTGTTTGCAGGTACAGATACGCTTGCAACTTGTTATAATGATGTTTGGAAATACGATTTAATTTCAAATCAATGGTCTTTAACAACAAATCTCCCTTCATTTACTCGAAAAGGTGGGATGAACTTTCAATCTACAAACAATTTCTACTATACTACTGGAATTGATCAAAACAATATTCGGGTAAAGGAAACGTGGAAAATGAGTTTTGAAACCGCTCTAAAAAATCGAAAAGAAATCAACTTTATTTCCTGTTATTTTGAAAATAAAACAGGGAACTTAATTGTTGAATCAAACATGTTAGATTTCTTAAAAATCAAATTGGAAATACTAGATTTATTAGGAAATTCTCAAAAATTCGAAATAATAGAGATAACAAAAGGTAAATTAGTTGCTCAGCAAGATTTTGAAGGAATCGGGGTTTTGATAGTAATCGAAAACTCAACAATTGTTGCTCACAAAAAACTCCTTTTTCAACCACAAAATTAATTTTTCAGTGGCAATTTAGCTTAGATAAAAATCCCAAATCCATCGACTAAAAATCACCCCTTATTTAGAATCAATATAAATTAACAAAAACGTTAAAAAAATTAACGTTTGCAGTATCTCGAATGTAATCTTCTGTTAAATTTGCGACCCAAAAGGTGGCTACTTTTGTCATCGAAATGTCATAAAATTAAGTTTTAATATGATAAAAAATATTTCCCGATCGGCCCTGAATCTATTGATTGGCGTGCTTTTAACGGGCTTCACTCTCACAAACAAGGCACTTGCTGCCGATGGAAAAGGTCTATTCAAACAAAACTGTGCTGTATGTCATGCTATGACCGACCAAAAGCTTACTGGTCCGGGTTTAGCAGGTATTGCTGACCGTGCTCCTAAAGGCGACTGGTTGTTTAATTGGATCAAGAACAACGAGAAAATGATTAAGGCTGGAGATGCTTATGCAAATAAGATCTACAAAGAGAACGGTAACGCAGCCATGACTGTTTTTGAAGGAACTCTTAGCGATGACGACATCAAAGCAATTACTGAATATATTGTTAATCCTCCAGTTGAGGTTAAACCAACCGCAGCAGCAGGAACAGCAGGTGATGGTGAAGTAACTAAAGAAACAAAAGGCGGTATCGACCCACTTTATATCATTTTAGCAATCATTGTAATTCTTGCGATTTTAATTACTATCCTTCGTGGTGTTCGTAATTCATTATCTTCTGTAGCACACAACACTCCTGAAGAAGAATTATCAAAAACATTTTGGCAAGAAGCGCGCGATTGGTCTAAAGGTAACCGTCGTTTAATTGGTGTTTTCTGTATCATCTTATTACTAATAGGAATGCGTGGATGCTGGAACAGTTTATTTATGGTTGGTGTTTATTACGATAAAGAAACTGATAAGGGTTACAAACCAGAACAACCAATTAAATTCTCTCATAAATTACACGCTGGCGACAATGCAATTGCTTGTCAATATTGCCACAACTCAGTTGAAAAATCTCGTCACTCTGGAATTCCTACAGTTAACGTTTGTATGAACTGTCATAAAGGAATCCAAACTGGACCTCAATATGCAGAAAAAGAAATCGCTAAGATTTACGCAGCTGCAGGTTTCGACCCAAAAACAGGAACTTACGATAAAACAAAAGAAAATCCAATTCAATGGATTAAGGTTCACAACTTACCAGAGCACGTTTACTTCAATCACTCACAACACGTTGTTGTAGGTAAACAAGAGTGTGCAACTTGTCATGGTAATGTAAAAGAAATGACAGTTGTTGAGCAAAAATCTCCGTTAACAATGGCATGGTGTATCGAGTGTCACCGCAAAACGGATGTAGCAACTGAAGGTAATGCATACTACGATAAGTTACATGCATACATGAAAGAGAAATACAAAGGAGATCACAGAAAAACATTCACTGTTGCAGAAATGGGCGGTTTAGAATGTGCTAAGTGTCATTATTAATAATTTTCGAACGTAAACGATTCAACATAGATGGGGACAACAAAAAGATATTGGAAAGGATTACCAGAACTACACAACAGTTCTGAGTTCCAAAACAATGCCAATAATGAGTTTGCCGAAGAGCTTCCTTTGGAAGGTCTTTTGAAAGAAGAAACTACTTCTTCAAATACTTCGCGCCGTGATTTCCTAAAAGTAATGGGTTTCACTACAACTGCTGCTGTTTTAGCTTCTTGCGAAACGCCAGTTATTAAGTCGATTCCTTACGTTGTAAAACCTGAAGAAGTTACTCCAGGTATTGCTAACTTTTATGCTTCTACTTTTTACGATGGCCACGATTACGCTTCTGTTTTAGTTAAAACAAGAGAGGGTCGTCCAATTAAAGTGGATGGTAATGATGCAAAAGGAGCTAATACAGGAACTACTGCACGTGTTCAATCATCTATTTTATCTTTATATGATGGAGCTCGTTTAACTGGACCGATTGCTAAAGGTGCACCTGCAACTTGGGCAAATGTGGATGCTGCTATCGCAAAGCAATTAGGTGATGTTGCTGCTTCAGGAAAAGAAATCGCAATTTTATCTTCTACAATTATTTCTCCTTCAACTAGAGCGGTAATTGCTGAATTTACTTCTAAATATGCTACTGCAAAAGTTTACCAATACGATTCAGTTTCTTATAGTGCTTTAAGAAACGCTAATGAAACTACATTTGGTAAAAAAGTTATTTCTTCTTATGATTTCAGTAAGGCTAACGTAATTGTTGGTTTTGCTTGTGATTTCTTAGGAACTTGGTTAGGTGGAAACAAGGAATTTGCTGCTCAATATGCTGAAAATCGTAAGGTAAATGCAGATAAGCGCGAAATGAGTAAACACTACCACTTCGAATCAAATTTATCGTTAACGGGTGCAAATGCTGATGAGCGTTACATGGTTAAGCCATCTGAAACAGGAAAAGCAGTTGTTGCATTATATAACGAAGTTGCCAAAGCAGTTGGTAAATCATCTGTTGGAGCTGCTAAAACTACAAATGAAGAAGCTAACAAAGCTATCACTAAAATTGCTTCTGAATTAGTAAAAGAAAAAGGTAAGTCATTAGTTGTTTGTGGATTAAATGATACAAACGTACAAGTGCTTATTAATGGTATCAACGATATGCTTGATAATTATGGCAAATCTGTTGATGTTGAAATGTACTCTAACCTTAAGCAAGGTGATGATGCTAAATTTAAAGGATTAGTTGATGATATGGCTGCTGGTAAAATTGGCGCTATCATTACTTATAATACAAACCCTATTTATACTACTCCTGCTAAAATGAATTTTGCTGCTGCATATTCTAAAGTAGGATTAAAGATTGCATTTGCACAGGTAAAAGACGAAACAGCTCAAAAAGCTGATTACGTTTGTCCTGATAACAACTGGTTAGAAAGTTGGGGAGATGCAAATCCAAAAAGAGGACAATACAGTTTACAACAACCAACTATTTCTCAATTATTCTGTGCACCACGTTTCGAAGGAACTCGTCAAGCGCAAGATTCATTATTAACTTGGGCAGGTGTTAAAACTGATTACTTAACATATTTACAAGCATTTTGGCAAAATCATGTTTTCCCAATGCAAGGTAAGTATGGTAATTTCTACGATTTTTGGGCTAACACATTACACGATGGTGTGTTAAAAGTAAACGTTGCTAAAGCTACTACTGCAGTTGATACAATTGCACCAATGGCAAAAGATTCTAGTGGTAAGCCAATTTTAACTGGTGTTGCAACTGTTATCGAATCTTTAGTTAACGACTCAATGCCGAAAATGGCTGAACCTGTTAAGCCAGTAAAAGAAGAAAAAGTTGCTGAGGTAGTTGCTACTCCAATTAATGTTGATTATGCTGGAGCTGCTGCTAAAGCTACCGCTGCAAAAGCTGGAACTTGGGAATTAACCGTATATGAAAAAATTGGTTTAGGAAATGGTAATCAAAGTAATAACCCATGGTTAATGGAATTACCTGACCCTATTTCTAAAGTAACTTGGGATAACTACGTAACTATGTGCCCTGAAGATGTGAAAGCACAAGGATTCAAAGAAATGTTACGTCAGGATATTGATGCTACTGTTGTTAATGTTACAGTTAACGGAGTAACAAAGAAATTACCTGTTTACCCTCAGCCAGGTCAAGCAAAAGGAACAATTGGTATTGCATTAGGTTACGGTCGTAACGCTGCTGATATGAAAGTAGCTAACGGTATTGGACAAAATGCCTTTGAGATGTTATCTTGGACTAACGATACTATTCAAAATATTTCATCGGATGTTACACTTGCTAATGCAAATGAATCATTCCAATTTGCTGCAACACAAATTCATCACACTATCATGGGTCGTGAAGAATATTTATTGCGCGAAACATCATTAAATCAGTATAAAGCTGATCCAAAATCAAACAACCCTAAAGCTATGTTAGCTACTCACACAGGTCCTGTGCCAGTTGAGTCGGTTGATTTATGGAATGCACACGAAAGACCAGGTCACAAATGGGCTATGGCAATCGACTTAAACTCTTGTATAGGTTGTGGTTCTTGTGTTGTGGCTTGTACTGTAGAAAATAACGTTGCTGTTGTTGGTAAAGAGCAGGTAATGAAAACCCGTGAAATGCACTGGTTACGTATCGATCGTTACTATACATCAGATATGGATAAGAAGAAAGCTGAAGTAGACCACGTTGGTACTATGGATATGTATCTTCAAATGGAAACTCCTTCAAATAACCCGAAGGTAACTTTCCAACCAATGATGTGTCAACACTGTAACCATGCTCCTTGTGAAACTGTTTGTCCAGTATTAGCTACTAGTCACAGTACAGAAGGTGTAAATCAAATGACTTATAACCGTTGTATTGGTACTCGTTACTGTGCTAACAACTGTCCTTTCAAAGTACGTCGTTTCAACTGGTTTAACTATAACGAAAATCCTGATTTTTTCATGAACCCAGTTCAAGATGATTTAGGACGTATGGTTATGAATCCAGATGTTACTGTTCGTGCAAGAGGTGTTATGGAAAAATGCTCAATGTGTGCACAACGTACACAAGCAGGTAAATTAGAAGCTAAAAAATCTGGTCAACCATTAAAAGACGGTGCAATTAAAACAGCTTGTCAACAAGCTTGTCCTACAAACGCAATCGTTTTTGGTGATGCTAATGATGAGACTTCAGTTGTTTCTAAATTACGCGCTGATGAGAGAAGTTACTTCTTATTAGATGAGTTAGGGGTAAAACCAAACATCAACTACTTAGTAAAAGTTCGTAACCAAGAAGAAGAAATTACTTGGGAAGCTGAAGAAGGTGCTAAGAAAGAAGAAGGAAAAAAGGAAGAGAAAAAAGCAGAAGCACACGGTTAATTAAAGAATTAGTATAAAATTTAGATAAAATAAGAATATGCACGCAGAATCGAGAATAAGAGAACCTCTGATATTAGGTGATAAGTCTTACAGACAAATCACTGACGATATCATTAGGCCTATTGAAGGTAAAGCCAACAAGTATTGGTATATTTTGTTTACCATTTCGGCATTAACCTTTATGTGGGGTATTGGCTGTTTAGCTTATACTATCGGTACAGGTATTGGTGTTTGGGGTTCAAACAACGGTGTTGATTGGGCTTGGGATATCACTAACTTCGTATGGTGGATTGGTATCGGTCATGCCGGAACCTTAATCTCTGCCGTGTTATTGTTATTCCGTCAAAAATGGCGTATGGCAATTAACCGTTCTGCAGAGGCGATGACTATCTTCGCCGTAATGTGTGCTGCAATCTTCGTATTGTTACATACTGGTCGTCCTTGGTTAGATTATATGTTATTCCCTTTACCAAATCAATTTGGTTCTTTGTGGCCTAACTTTAACTCACCATTATTATGGGACGTTTTCGCCGTATCAACTTATTTCACTGTATCAATTGTTTTCTGGTACATTGGTTTAATTCCTGATTTCGCAATGGTTCGTGACCGTGCTATTAAACCTTTAAGCAAAAAAGTTTATTCTTTCTTAAGTTTCGGTTGGGGTGGAAGCGCTCGTCACTGGAGTCGTTTTGAAGAAGTATCTTTAGTATTAGCAGGTTTATCAACTCCATTAGTATTCTCGGTTCACTCGATAGTATCCTTTGACTTTGCCACCTCAGTTGTTCCTGGTTGGCATACAACAATCTTCCCTCCTTATTTCGTATCAGGTGCGGTATTCTCTGGTTTCGCAATGGTATTAACATTAATGTTAATCATTCGTAAAGTTTATGGTTTAGAAGCATACTTAACAATTAAGCATATCGAATACATGAACATCGTAATCATTGTTACAGGTTCAATTGTAGGTGTTGCTTACTTAACTGAGTTATTTGTTGCTTGGTATTCGGGTGTAGAGTTTGAGCAATATGCTTTCTTGAATCGAGCTACAGGACCATACTGGTGGGCATATGCAGCCATGATGACGTGTAACGTAATTTCGCCACAGCTCTTCTGGTTTAAAAAGTTAAGAACAAACTTAGCTTTCACATTTGTATTATCAATCGTTGTAAACATTGGTATGTGGTTCGAGCGTTTCGTAATTATCGTTCCTACATTGTGTCGTACATTCGTTCCAGGTACTTGGAATATGTATCACCCAAGTTTTGTTGATATTGGTATTTTCGTAGGTACTATCGGAATGTTCTTTACATTCTTCTTATTGTATGCTCGTACATTCCCAGTAATTGCACAAGCTGAGTTAAAATCAATTTTGAAATCATCAGGTGAGGCGCAAAAGAAATTAGCTGCTTCTCATGCTCATGATTCACACGGACATTAATAATTTATTAGAAACAAGATATGGCTACTAAACAAGTTATACACGGAATATACGATGACGAAGTTCCTTTGTTAGAAGGATGTAAAAAGCTTCGTGATGCGGGTATTCGTATTAAAGAGGTATTCACTCCGTTTCCTATTCACGGAATAGATCCAATTATCGGGGTTCCAAGAACACGTATTGCTATCACTGCATTTATTTATGGTTTAACAGGAGCTTCTCTTGCAACTTGGATGATGTGGTACATGATGGTGAGCGATTGGCCTACTGATATTGGTGGTAAACCAAGTTTTGAATATTACATGGCAATGCCTGCTTTTATTCCAATCACTTTCGAATCAACAGTATTTTGTGCTGCACATGGTATGGCTTTAACTTATTTGTTACGTTGTTGGTTAGTACCAGGAGCAAAAGCAAAAAATCCTGACCCTCGTACAACAGATGATAAATTCATGATTTACCTTGAACTTAATGATGAACAAGCAACAGCTGCTGAAGGTATCTTAAGAACTACAGGGGCAAGTGAAGTAAATCACAAGGGAACAATTACAGAAAAAGAACACTAATTAAGAAAATCGGTAAGCGATGAAAATTAATAAATATATTAACCTTAAAGCAATTGTAGTGTCAGCGATGGCACTTACATTGGTAGCAGGTTTTACGTCGTGTGAAGAAGTACCAAACAGTCCTGGTTTTGAATTTGGACCGGATATGTATCGTACACGCGCATTAAGATATTATGGAGAATACGTTACTGCAACAGGAGACACATTAAGAATGGCTCGTAAACCAGTTGACGGAACAATTGCACGTGGTTATCTTCCAGCTATTCCAAAAGGAATGACTTACGATTTAGCGGATAATTTAAAGAATCCAATTCCTTATAGCCCTGCTGTTGAAAAAGAAGGTGAAGTATTGTACGGAAAATTCTGTGTTCACTGTCATGGTGATGCAGGAAAAGGTGATGGTAAGGTTGCTGCAAAACTTCCTGGTCCACCACCAGCTTATGATGGAGCATTAAAGAATTTATCAGAAGGAAAAATGTTTTATTCAATTTCTTTAGGTAAAGGAACAATGGGACCTCATGGTTTAATACTAAATGCAGAAGAGCGTTGGAAATTAGTTCACTATGTGCAAACATTACAAGGGATTAGAAATGTTCCTGCTGTAGTTGACTCTGCTGCGGTTGCAGTTGAACCAAAAAAGGAAGTAGCTAAAAAATAACTGAGATAAAAAGAATTAGATATGTCAAATTTGAATTTTACAATTCCTGCAAAAGCAAAAATGTTTACCTACATTTTAATGGCGGTAGGATTGATTTCGATCATTGCAGCATTTTTAACAGATGCTCCACATGAACCAGATGCACATTATCACCAAAATCGTGCTTGGGCAAACATTTTTGTTAACTCATTTTTCTTCATGTCAATTGCATTGGCAGCAGCTTTCTTTTTGGGCTTGCAATATGCAGCTGAAGCAGGATGGGCAACAACTGTAAAAAGAATTACTGAAGCTGTAGCTTGGTATTTACCTTATGGTTTAAGCTTTATGTTATTACTTTTTATTTTAGGGCAAGCTGGTGTTCACCACATTTATTCTTGGATGACTCCAGGTATTGCTGATGTAACATCTCCTAATTATGATGCAGTAGTAGCAGGAAAAATTGGTTATTTTGGATGGTTTTGGTGGGTACGTACTTTGCTTTATATGGCGGGTTGGTTATTCTTCACTAACAAATTACGTAAAAATTCAATTGCTGCTGATGCAGTTTCTGATGATACACATCACTGGAAAAACGTAAAATTATCTGCTTGGTTCATGGTATTATTTGCAGTTACTTCTTCTACTTCTGCTTGGGATTGGTTAATGAGTATTGATGTACACTGGTTCTCTACATTATATGGTTGGTATATGTTCGCAGGTATGTGGGTAAGTGCAATTATCACTATCATTATGTTAGTAGTTTGGTTAAAGAAATTAGGTTACATGGAGTTTGTAACAGAAAGTACAGTTCATGATTTAGGAAAATGGATGTTTGCAATTTCTTTCTTATGGACATATTTATACTTCTCTCAATTTATGTTGATTTGGTATTCTGATATTCCTGAAGAGGTTATTTATTACAAGGCTCGTTGGGATCACTACAAGCCATTAATGTGGACAGTATTATTGGTAAACTTTGCTTTCCCTATGATTTTATTAATGAGCCGCGATTCAAAACGTAACTTCTGGTTCCTTACAATTGTAGGTACTATTATTTTCGTTGGTCACTGGCTAGATGTTATTATGATGGTAATGCCGGGTACAGTTGGTCACCACTGGAATGGCTTAAGCTGGATGGAATTTGGAACATTTTTAGGATTCTTAGGATTATTTATTAACGTGTTGTTGAGAAACTTAGCAAGCCGTCCTTTATTGGTGAAGAATCACCCGTACTTAGACGAAGCTGTTCACCACACCACCTAATGAGTATTAGTAAAGAGAACAAAGAATTTAAATTAGTTTTAACAATTAAAAAATAAAGATAGAATGACGCTGTTGTATATTTTAGCATTCGTTTTATTATGTGTAGCATTAGGCTACCTGTTCAGAGTTATTGATTTATCTCGCGAACTGAAAACGGAAAAAGAGTGGGCTCCAACTGAGAACGATAACAGAATGAGTGGAAGATTCTTCCTCATATTCATGTTTGCGTTTATTGCGTGGTCGTTTTATCAAGTTTATCAATATGGTGATAGAACATTACCAAAATCTGCTTCTGAGCATGGTGATAAAGTAGATGAACTAATGAAGTACAACATGTACATCGTTTGGTTAGTATTCGTTCTTACAAATTTTGTGTTGTTTTATTTCTCTTGGAAATATTATGGAAGAAAAAACTCAAAGGCAGTTTTCTTTGCGCATGATAATAAGTTGGAAATGCTTTGGACAGTTGTACCAGCAATGGTTTTGGCGTTCATCATCATCTTTGGTCTAAAATATTGGAATGAAATTACTGATAAATCTTCTGACCCTAAGGCAGTAAAAATTGAGTTGTACTCTAAGCAATTTGATTGGACAGCTCGTTATGCTGGTGCTGATAATAAATTTGGTTTAGATGATTTCACTCAAATCGATGGTGGAAACTCAATGGGATTAGATACATTGGATAAAAACTGTTTCGATGATATCATTGTAAAAAATGAAATTCATATTCCGTTAGGAGTTGAGATTGATTTTACATTCCGTTCTCGTGACGTAATTCATAGTGCATTTATGCCTCACTTTAGAGCACAAATGAACTGTGTACCAGGGCAAGTAACTCGCTTTAAATTTAAACCTACTGTTACAACTGCTGAAATGCGTAAAGATGAGCAGGTGATTAGAAACATTAAACAAATTAATGAAATAAGAGCAGCTAAAGGTGAAGATCCAATAGAGTTTGATTACACATTAATTTGTAATAAAATTTGTGGAGCATCTCATTACAACATGCCAATGAAAATTGTTGTTGAATCGGAGAAGGATTACAAAGAGTGGTTAGCAAAACAAAAAACCTTTAAAACGGTTGCAGCTAAATAATTAAAATTTATAAAACGAATTAATAGTATATAAGATGGGAAATCACGGACATACAGTAGCAGTTGGGCATGAACATGAAATTCATCATGCGCACGCTCATGATGATCATCATGAGGAAAGCTTTGTAAGCAAGTATATTTTTAGTATGGATCACAAAACCATTTCACGTCAGTTTTTGATAACTGCTGTTGTAATGGCTGTGATAGCGATGATGATGTCAATTATCTTCCGTATGCAATTAGCATGGCCAGGAGAGAAGTTCGCATTCATTAATGCATTGCTTGGAGATAAGTGGGGGAAGGATGGAATTCTTGACCCGAACATGTATCTTGCATTAGTTACCATTCATGGTACGATCATGGTATTCTTTGTATTAACGGGTGGTTTAAGTGGTACGTTTAGTAACTTGCTTATTCCTTACCAAATTGGTGCACGTGATATGGCTTCAGGATTCTTGAACATGTTATCATACTGGTTCTTCTTCCTTTCAAGTGCTATCATGGTTGGTTCTTTATTTATTGAAGATGGCCCTGCATCTGGTGGGTGGACAATTTATCCTCCATTATCTGCTTTACCTGAAGCTATGCCAGGCTCTAAGTTAGGTATGACTTTATGGTTAATCTCAATGAGTTTGTTCATCGTTTCTTCTTTATTAGGAAGTTTGAACTACATCGTTACTATCATTAACTTACGTACTAAAGGAATGAAAATGACAAGAATGCCTTTAACAATCTGGGCTTTCTTAATCACTGCTATTTTAGGTGTATTATCTTTCCCTGTATTATTATCTTGTGCATTATTATTAATCTTCGATAGAAGTATGGGAACAAGCTTCTACTTATCTGATATTTATATTGGTGGTCGTCCATTAGACCAAGTAGGTGGTTCTCCAATTTTATTCGAGCATTTATTCTGGTTCTTAGGTCACCCTGAGGTTTACATCGTATTATTACCAGCTTTAGGTATTACTTCTGAAATTATTGCAACAAACTCTCGTAAGCCTATCTTCGGATACCGTGCGATGATTGGTTCTATGTTAGCAATTGGTTTCTTATCGTTTATCGTTTGGGGTCACCATATGTATATGACAGGTATGAATCCTTTCTTAGGTTCAGTATTCGTATTTACAACATTATTGATTGCTATCCCTTCTGCGGTAAAAGCGTTCAACTACATTACTACGTTATGGAAGGGTAACATTCAGTATACTCCTGCAATGTTATTCTCTATTGGTTTAGTTTCTTCATTCGTAACAGGTGGTGTTACTGGTATTATCCTTGCGGATTCTACTTTAGATATTACAGTGCATGATACTTATTTTGTTGTAGGTCACTTCCACATCGTAATGGGTCTTTCTGCTATCTTCGGTATGTTTGCTGGTGTTTATCACTGGTTCCCTAAAATGTTCCGTCGTATGATGAATAAGAAATTAGGTTACTTACATTTTTGGACAACATTAATTACTGCTTATGGAGTTTTCTTCCCAATGCATTTCTTAGGAATGAGTGGAGTTCCTCGTCGTTATTATACAAACAGTAACTTCCCACTTTTCGATCATTTAGGGGATATTAATGAGTTTATAACAATTGCTGCTATTATTGCTGCACTTGCTCAGTTAGTATTCTTAGTAAACTTCTTCTATAGTATGTTTAGAGGACAAAAAGCACCTCAAAACCCTTGGAATTCGAACACATTGGAGTGGACAACTCCAGCTGCACAACATATTCATGGTAACTGGCCAGGTGCATTGCCTGAGGTTCACCGTTGGGCTTATGATTATAGTAAACCAGGTTCTGAAACCGATTTCATACCTCAAACGGTTCCATTAGGACCAGATGAACATGATGGTGGTGGACACTAAAATTTTAAACCCTCCCGAGTACTCGGGAGGGTTTTTGTTTTAATTACGACGTAGTTTTGTATATTTGATTAAAATTATTTTACATGAAAAGAAAATTGTTTCTAAGTTTAAGTTTTATGGCACTTGCTGTGCTACTTATTTTTGCATGTAAAAAGGAAGATGATGATGGCTTACGTGTTGGCTTTGCCGATGAACAAGGAACAGGAAATAACCCTGATAATACAAGCGCAGGCACAACGGGTACTACTTTCGCAACAACATCTACAACAGGCTCTTCTACATCTGCAACAACATCGGGCTCTACAACTTCTGGGACCACATCAGGAACAACCTCTGGTTCAACCACATCTGGAAGCACAACTTCACCTCCTCCACCAACGGGAAATTACTTTCAAGTAAACGGCACAACCTATACATGTACTGTTTTTGGAGGCAATTGGAATAACTCGTGGAGTATAATCGGACGCTCCGCAGCAGGTGATTCTTGCTCTGTATCATTTAATTTTCAACCAGCAGCGGGATCATACCCTCAATCTGCAAGTTTGTTTCCGATAGCTGATACTGAATGTATGGTAGCTTTGCAAATTGGCGCAACTACCTACTTAGGTGACGTTGGAAATGCTGTAATAACATTACCTACAGCTTCAACGCGTAAAGTTGTTATTACAAATATGTCGATTGCAAATTTAAATACAGGGGGAGCAGCAACCTTAAATGCCAGTATGACGACTCCTTAATGCAGCGTTTTTTTCTATTAGTTAAGACTTAATTTATTCGTGAAAAAATTTATTCTTTTAATATTAATTTGTTTCACTTCTATTGTTTATTCTCAGAAGGATAAATCACTTCTCTTGTGGAATAAATTTGTACACGCTTCTTCTGATACACAAAGAGTAAATACTCTGAACGAATTGTTTAGTCTTTACGACGAGAACAACAACGACTCCGCTTTTAAAATAGCAGAGCAGGCACTGCAGTTATCCAACAAAATAAATTATGTTAGAGGCCAAGCAGCAGCTAATAATAATATTGGAAAAATGTATTATTATCAAGGTAACAATATCAAGGCAATTACTTATTATTTGGCCGCTGTTAGTGTATTGGAAGCACAGCAAACAAAAAACAATGAAAACCATAAGTTATATCAAAAACAGCTTTCATCTACTTATAATAACATTGGAACTATCTATCAGCGACAAAAGATGTATGATAAGGCAGAGAGTTATTTTAGAAAATCAATTGCAATTGATGAAATTATAAATGATAAAATTGGCCTATCGCATTGTTATAATAATATTGGAACAATAAAAGAAGAAACAAATAAGTATGATGAAGCAATTAAGAATTATGAAATATCCCTTAAGTTAAAACAAGAAGGAAATGATACCTTGGGAATTCCATCCAGTTTAATTAACATGGGTGTTATACAAATGAATAGAAATAAATTTAAAGAAGCACAATCTTACTTTGATAAAGCCCTTCTCCTAACTAAGCGTCATAATAATATACAGGACAATGTGCTTGCAATTATAAACCTTGGTGATTTATATTATATGAAAGGGGAATATCAAAAATCAGTAACCTATTATGATCAGGCTATTGCTATATGTAAGCAACAACACTACAATCAGTTTTTAAGTTATACATACAATAGTATTTCTATGGCATATTTTCGAATGAAAAATTTCGAGAATACTTATGGGTATTATCAATTGCACATTAAGATAAAAGATAGTTTAAATAATACTGAAAGTACGAAACAGTTAAATGAACTAGAAGCTAAGTATGAAAGCGATAATAAGGAGAAGGAAATTAAACTACTTACTTCACAAAAGGAAGTTCATGAATTGGAGTTGAGCCGAAAGAAAGCTGTTATATATATAGGAATTGGTTTTTTTGTATTGCTTGTTGTATTTGTTGGTTTTGTGTTACGTGCTTACGGGCAAAAGCGAAAAGCAAATTTAGAACTCGACATTAAAAACCAAAAAATAGAAGTTGCATATAAAATCATTGAAGAAAAACAAAAAGAAATTGTTGATAGTATAAATTATGCTAAAAGAATACAATATACTTTATTAGCGAAAAAGGACTTTTTAAAAGAGAATTTAGGAGAGCATTTCATATTATTTAAACCAAAGGATATTGTAAGTGGTGATTTTTATTGGGCAGCTTCGAGGGCTTCTGCCGCCAACAACTTATTTTATCTTGCGGTGTGTGATAGTACTGGACATGGTGTTCCGGGTGCTTTTATGAGTTTATTGAGCATTGGTTTTTTAAGCGAGGCAATTAACGAAAAAGGAATTTTGAAGCCGAACGAAGTATTGAATTATGTAAGAGATAGATTAATTGATAATGTTTCTACCGAAGGACAAAAGGATGGCTTTGATGGAATTTTGTTATGTATTGATAAAGCAACAAACACAATTACTTATGCTGCTGCACATAATAATCCAGTTTTAATTGAAAACGGAATTATGAAACATTTGCCAGCAGATAAAATGCCAGTTGGTATTGGCGAACGAAAAGAAGATTTTAAACTTTTTACAGTTGAAGCAAGTAAAGGTTCTATCTTGTATTTATATACCGACGGTTACCCAGATCAGTTTGGTGGAGCCAAAGGAAAGAAATTTAAGTACAAACAATTAGAAGAAATGTTACTTGCTAACCACACATTTAACCTAGAAGAGCAAGCTACACAATTAGATAAACGTTTTGAAGAGTGGAGAGGTGATTTGGAACAGGTAGATGATGTTTGTGTCCTTGGAATAAAAATATAAACTAGCAAAGTTCATCCTGAGCTTGCCTGTTCGACAGACAGGCTTGCGCCAAAGTGAAGAGTGATTGGACTTAGGTTGTAGTAATCTACAAAGGCTTCTTACTAGTATAATTTGTATTAAAGAAAGTTTTATACTCTTCAATGTTTTTCTTTTTAATTAAGAGTATCATGTTTTCTTCACTAATACCAAATACAGAAATATTTTCTTTTTGCAAATCTGCAAACACTTCCGTTTTCTTTAAAATAAAATCGCTGTAGGAAAGCACATCGGTTTTATCTACAAATGTTTTTAGGAAAACAACAGTTGTTGTGTTTAGCACAAGTGTTTGCGCCTGGTATTTTTTTACACTATAATATTCGTTATTAAAATTAGAGAGCTTTGTTTTAAATGCATTTACGTTTCCTCTGTTTTGAGGCACACACACAACCCAGTAATGCGCAGTACTATCTTTTAGTTTGTATGCGTCTGGGTCGGCAGCTTTTATTTTTGAACTATCAACAGCTGCAGATGCATTAGGATTTTTAGCTTTATTAATGGCATCTAACATTGCTTTTGCTGGCGCATCTACTTCGCTACTTGGGTATTTCTGAATTACCGATTTTAATGCACGTTCTAACGAATCAACAGGCTGTGTTTTGCCAATACACAATGCACGTACCAAAGCAAATTTTGCTGAATAATCGTTTTTCGAATATTTTTTTAAGGCCTCATTACAATTACCTAATGCTTGTGTATAATTGCTTGCCGTGTAAAGCTCATATGTTTGTGTATAATAAGCTTCTACTTCACTTTTCTTAGCATTAACTGCACTTGCAAAATTTGGGTCTTTAATAATTAATGTGTAATCACTATTAGGGTAATTGTTAATCAAAAAGTTTTTGCACTCTTCTGCTTTAGCTGTGTTTTTTTCTTGCAAATAAATACGATACATTTGATAGTAACTCGATGCTTCAAACTCGTTACGAGCGTAGCGTTGATTCATAGTATTAAATGTAGAAACAGCACGCTTATTATTATTTAGTTGTTCACGATAAATTGTACCCAAGGCATAATAAGAGTTTAAAATGGTTTTGTGTGCAGAATCTTGCAAGGCTTTAGTAAGTGGAATGTTTTTTAAGTAATAATCAACCGATTTTGTATTTGAAGGGATTGAATCTTTTTTTACAGCTAAACTATCTTTTCCCGCATCAGTAGAATCCTGCCCCGTTGTTTGCCAAGGGTCGATGGTTGATTGTTTGTTCGATCTTCTCCAATTGTCTTCGTTTTTACGTTGATTGCCCCACTTTTTTACAAAGTCGCTTACGCCAAATGATTTTGTTTGTTGGTTGTAAAAATACCATGCCCCGTTGTTACCCGCTGTAGGTTGAAATCCATTATTTCCATTAATATCTGCTCCGTTATCAGTGTTTGCCGCTTGCTCAGCTAACTCTTTTGCTTTCAATTCATCTTCTTCAATTTTCTTAATCATTTTTCTAATGAAGTCGTTTCTTGTGCTGCTATCCATAGCTGCTAACTTCAATAAACTATCTTGTGATTTAATTGTGTTTATGTGTCCAACCAATACATCTAAACTATTTTTTTTGCTTATGATGTCTTTGTAACCTGATGCATCCTCCTTCATAAAAGCAATAGTGCTATCGTAATAAGCTTTTGATTGAGGATAATCTTCTTTGTCAAAACTCATCTCTGCAATACGTAAATATGATTTTGATTTTTGTATATCGTTGGTTTTACTTTTTGAAGCAGATAATTTGTAATACTTAAATGCTATATCATAGTTTTTTTCACGTTCTTCTAATTGGCCTAAGGTATAATAAATCACATCTTGATACTCATCATTTTTAATGTCTTTCAACATTTTTAATAATTCGTGTTTTAATTTAGCTGCTGTACGTTCATTATATTCGGCAAGCAGAGCAAGCTTAATACGCGAATTAAACTCCATTTCATATGCAGGTTTTTTAGCAAGTGTTTTTTTATACTGCTCAATTGCTTTTTTGTTGTCACCTTCTTTATCATGTTGTTCGTATAATTGGCCTAATACAAAATGAAAACGTGCCTTTTGTTTTTTGTCTTTAGTGTGAGAAATGGCATCATTTAATTTTTTAATTGCTTCTTCATACAAACCTTGTTTAATATAAAATTCGGTGTAAAGCACTTCAAATTCTCCTTTAAATTCTTTTGGGAATTTAGGTTCGTTTTTAATTAGGTTGATGTATGGCTCTGATTGAGAAAGTAAGCCCATTTCATTATAGGTTTTTACCAACCATAACCAAGCTTCATATTTTTCTTTGCTTTTGTAAGTGTGTGCAACAAAGTCGAATGTTTCAATTGCAGTAAAATATTCACGTTTGTAAAAGTGTGCTTTTCCTAAAGACATCCATGCGTTATCTATCCACTTAACCGCACCAAATACTTCTTGCTTTGATTTTTTATCTTTAATTGCGTGACGAGTAATACAAAGCGAAGATTTTTTTATCACTCTATCCATTTCTGGAAAAATTTCTTTGCTACTTTCTTTAGTTCCGTAAATATATAATGGAAGTAATTTGGTGTAATCGTCTTTATGATTTTCTTCTAATTTGGTAACACCCTCTTTTAAACTTTCTTTCGCATAAAAATATACGTTAAAGCGAGAGGTCATATTATGATAACCTCTATTGAGTGGTTTGTTTTTATATTGTGTACATGCAGAAAATAAAGCTGCGGATGCAAACAGAATAAAAAGTATATGTTTTATATTAAAAAGCTTCTTCACAAATTGGGGTTTCCCGTTTTTAGGCGGATAGCAAAAATAATAGTTTTAACGAAAAAAGCTTACAAATATTGCCTTTTATATGTTTTTAAGATAAAAATAAATGAATATTTCCGCCTTTTTGCGGATATTTACCGAATCGAATGGAAAAGAAGGATAAAAAGAGGTCGTTTCGTGAACAATTAAAAAATCGGTACCGCTTGGTGGTATTGAACGATGATACTTTTGAAGAAAAATTTGCTCTTCGTTTAACTCCACTTGGCTTGCTTATTTTATTTGGTTCGGTTACTATTATTATGACCTTTTTAGTAATTAGTTTAGTGGCTTTTACCCCATTGCGTGAGTACATTCCTGGATACGGAAATGTTGACCAAAAGCGTGAATTAATTGTTTTAACCGCTCGTGCAGATTCTTTAGAAGAAAGTATGGAAGCAAAAGATTGGTTTATACAAAACATTGCTGATGTACTTGCAGGTAAAACAGAAGGTAAGCCTGAAAAGCCGAAAAAAGACACTAGTGTTAATTATTCAGGAGTTAATGTTAGTCCATCTGGAAACGATTCAGCATTAAGAAACGAAATTGAATCAGCCGATAAATATTCTTTGAGTATTACCGATAAATCTAAACCAGTAAATAGCATTAGTAGTTTCGTTTTTTTTAGTCCAGTAAAAGGCTTGGTAAGTAGCTCTTTTAATTTACGAGAAGAACATTTTGGAACCGATATTTCTGCAAAGGAAAATGAATTTATAAAAGCAACATTGGATGGAACGGTCGTGTTTGCTGGATTTACGAGTGCAGATGGATATGTAGTGCAAATACAGCATAGTAATAATTTAGTAAGTGTGTATAAACATAATTCGGAAATAGCAGTTCGTGTAGGTGATTATGTAAAAGCAGGAAAACCTATTGCAATTATTGGAAACACTGGCGAAACAAGCAATGGCCCTCATTTACATTTCGAGTTGTGGTATAATGGAAGCCCAGTGAATCCGCAGGATTATATACTATTTTAGTTTCGGGTTTAATTTAAATCAAAAATCTGCAATCGTTAATCCTTGTTCGAAATTCTGTAGCTGTAATTTTTACCACGGAGACACAGAGGGCACGAAGGAACACAGAGATTGTTTAAGAAATACCTCCGTGGTTTATTTTAAATCAATTTGAATTAAAAGTAAACGTCAATATATTCCTAAGACGCTTCTTGTCTCTTGATTCTAGCAGTTTTGCCTCTAAAATTTACTTATTCCCCACAACAGCAATATACCTGCCATTAGGACTAAAAGCGAAGCGCGTGATTTTGCCAACTCCAAAAGCGGAGAAGTCGGCCATTTCAACCCAGGTTTTAATGTCGTCATTATAACGCATTATTTTACTGCCGTCGGATTTTATTAAGCCTAATGTTTTATCCCAAATAAAATCCTCGTTTTCTTTTTTAACTGCAACGTATTCTTCCGATTTTTTTAAACGCATATTATAAATGCGAATCATTGTTTCGTTTTTATCTTGTGTGCCGAAAAAGAAAGAGAAATTTTTTACTGGTTTAAACGAGCGAGTGGGTGAGTTGGCAATCCAAACATCACGTTTGTTTTTTATATCATAAGCGTGTAAGCTATGCGGCGTAGTTAGTTTGTAGTATAGTACTGAATCTTTATTAAGCCAAGAATAATATCCAACCGAGTCTTCATCAAATAGCAACTCGGGTTTTAATTTATTTTTTAAATCGTATTTATAAATACGTTGTGTAGAATCTTGTTCAACAACAACAGCTGTAAAAAACTTTCCATCAGGTGTAACAATTGGCGAATACTCGCTTACAGGCGTTTGAGTTATTGGACTGGTTTTTTGATTACCTAAATTGTAAGAATAAACGTCAGCTTGTTTATCTTCTTTTATAGAAACAAACAACAATGATTTGTTATCAGGAGTAAAAAAAGGTTGATTATCATAGCCTTCGCGCTTAGTAATGTTTTCTCCTTTTTTTACAATCATAGTGCTACCCGTACGTTTAATTGTAAAAAGATAAATGTCTGAATTAGGCATTTGCGCAATTGCAGTGCAAGTAATTAATGCAAAAAGGAATATGAAATTAATTCTCATAACTAAGTGGTGTTTCTTCTTTATATAATTTTTTCTCAAGAAGCAGATATAAACGGTAAACGATAAATGCAGCTATGATTCCAATAATTGCCCCGCCTATTAAGTCTGCTGGATAATGCACTCCTAAATAAATGCGTGTGTAACAAATAAAAATCGCCCAATCGATAAACATTAATTTAACCCACAATTTCGCGCCTTTAAAAAGTAAAAAAAGTAAAATAGCAATTCCAAAACTATTTGCTGCATGCCCCGATACAAAACCAAATTCGCCGCCTCTATATCCATCAACAGTTTTTACTTGAGCTGCAATTTCGGTGTTATGTGTAGGCCTTGTACGCTTAACCGATTTTTTAATAAGGTTTGCAACTGGGTCGGTAATGCCTATTAATAAAGCAAAACACACTAAAATAAGCGCTAGTTTTTTTTGATATTTTTTATATAAAAAGTAAATTACTACTGCAAAAAGTGGCGTCCAAAAAGGAAATTGGGTAGCGTAAGGAATTAACCAATCAAAAAACGCAGAGTGCGCATTGTTAATGCCTAAAAAAAGCTCTCTGTCAATATTTTCTAAGTATTCCTGCATGGTTAATAATGAGTAAAATTAGCTTTTTTATTAAGAGCAAAAACATTAAATTAGCCTTTTATTTTAAATTTATGGCAAAGCTAAAAAAGGAGAAACGCAAAGCGTCAATATTAAATGCAAATTCACTTTCGTTTTTAACAAAGTATATTAATAATCCTTCTCCAACAGGTTTTGAGTGGGAAGGTCAAAAAATTTGGTTAAACTATATTAAACCATACATCGACACACATTTTGTGGATAACTACGGAACAACAGTTGGTGTTATTAATCCAGATGCTCCTTATAAAGTAGTTATTGAAGCGCATGCCGATGAAATTTCTTGGTTTGTACATTATATTACTAAGGATGGTTTTATTTATTTAAAACGTAATGGAGGTTCTGATCATCAAATTGCCCCATCGAAGCGCGTTAACATTCATACCGACAAAGGAATTGTGAAAGCAGTATTTGGATGGCCTGCAATACATGTGCGTGATGCGGCAAAAGAAGAAGTTCCAAGTTTAAAAAATATATTTTTAGATTGTGGATGTAAATCTGATAAAGAGGTTGAAGAACTTGGAGTTCACGTAGGTTGTGTAATTACTTACGAAGATGAATTTATGGTGCTTAACGATCGTTATTATGTTGGGCGTGCATTGGATAACCGCATTGGTGGTTTTATGATTGCAGAAGTTGCACGTTTATTAAAAGAGAGCAAAACAAAATTGCCGTTTGGATTATACATTGTAAACTCCGTACAAGAAGAAGTTGGATTGCGCGGAGCAGAAATGATTACTAATCGCATTAAACCAAATGTTGCTATTGTAACTGATGTTACGCATTGTACACAAACTCCAATGATGAGTAAAGTAGTAAGCGGAGATATTGCTTGTGGTAAAGGACCTGTGCTTACGTACGGACCAGCAGTTCACAATAATTTATTGAAATTAATTATTGATAGCGCAAAGAAAAATAAAATCGATTTTCAACGTGCCGCAGTATCGCGCGCAACAGGAACAGATACAGATGCCTTTGCTTATTCAAATGGTGGCGTAGTTTCTTCTTTAATTTCATTGCCTTTACGTTATATGCACACAACTGTTGAATCAGTTCATAAGGATGATGTGGAAAGCGTAATTAAGTTAATTTTTGAAAGTGTTAAAGCAGTTAAGAACAATCAAGATTTTCGTTATATCAAATAAGATTTAGGATTTAGTTTATACATGGCAATATTAGGGTCGATATTAAAGAAAGCAATTGAGTTGAGAGGAAAAGTTCCTCCTACCCGTAAAACTGCATTGAAAAAACAATTAAGTACTTTGCGTGGCTTAATGAAAAAGGCTGAGTTTACTGCGTTTGGAGAGCATTATAAATTTAGTCAAAAACTAAAGGAGCGTAATTTTTATAATACGTTTAGACAAGATATTCCAGCGCATGATTACAATAGCATGTTTAAAAATTGGTGGTACCGTTGTTTAAACGGAGAACCATTTGTGTGTTGGCCTAATCATGTAAAACATTTTGCGTTGAGTTCTGGAACATCCGAAGCTGCTAGTAAACATATACCTGTTACCAAGGATATGCTGAAGGCAATAAGGAAAGTGAGTATGCGTCAAACAATTTCTTTATCGGAAGTTGACTTGCCTAAAGAGTTTTTTCAGAAGCGTGTGTTGATGGTTGGAGGAAGTACGCATTTAAGTTTTAATGGAACCTATTATGAAGGAGATTTAAGTGGAATTACAACTGGGAATATCCCTTTTTGGTTTCAGTTTTTTTACAAACCAGGCCCTGCAATTTCAAGACATCGTGATTGGAACTCTAAACTAAACGATATTGTTTTAAATGCGCCAAAGTGGGATATTGGTGTTATTTGTGGTGTTCCAGCGTGGATACAAATTATATTCGAAAAAATTATTGCGCATTATAATGTAAAAACAATACATGATGTTTGGCCTAATTTACGTATTTATGTAAGTGGCGGCGTTTCATATACTCCATACTTAAAAAGCTTTGAAAAGCTTACTGCATTTCCATTAATTATTTTAGATACTTATTTGGCTTCCGAAGGTTTTATGGCTTACCAAGTTGGTTCGGATAAAAGTGGGGCAATGAAAATGGTATTGGACAACGGAATCTTTTTTGAGTTTGTTCCATTTAACGATGAAAACTTTGATGGAGATGGAAACCTAAAAACCAATCCAGAAACATTATTAATAAATGAAGTAGAAGAAGGAGTTGAGTACGCAACATTGATTTCTACTTGCTCAGGTGCTTGGCGTTATTTAATTGGAGATACTATTAGATTCACAAATGTTGAAGAAGCTGAAATAATTATTACCGGTCGCACCAAACATTTTTTAAGTATGTGTGGCGAGCATTTAAGTGTTGATAATATGAATAAGGCACTTATACTTGCTTCGCAAGAAATGAACATCGAAGTTGGCGAGTACACGGTGTGTGGTGTGCCTCATAATGGATTATTTGCGCATCATTGGTACATAGCGTCAGACGACAAAGTAGATACAGTAGAATTAAAAAATAGAATTGATAATCATTTAAAGGTATTGAATGATGACTATCGTGTTGAGCGTGGTCATGCACTAAAGGATGTGATAGTTGATGTGTTGCCTCACGCAACATTTATGAATTTTATGGAGCACAAAGGCAAATTGGGTTCGCAACATAAATTTCCGAGGGTGATGAAGGGGAAGATGCTGGAAGATTGGTTGGAATTTCTTCATCAACAAAAAATAAATTAATTTATGTTTGCAGCAGTTTATGAAGGTATAATATTAGGTTTGGTTTTAGCGTTTTCGTTTGGGCCAGGTTTTTTTGCATTAATTAATACAGGTATTAAGCATGGATTTAAGCCTGCTGCATCTTTAGCGGTTGGAATTTTTCTGAGCGATTTGGCTTTAGTGATATTAATTTTTGTTCTGCTTGCTTTGGGTGCGCAAGGTATTTTAAGTAACCCTAAAAGCCAATCTTTTATTGGCGTGGTGGGCGGAATAGTATTGATAGTTTACGGTTCGTTTAATTTGTACAATAAAGCTCCTAAAACAGATGCACAAATTGATGACGCAACAGGAGTGAATCATTTGAATATAGAAACAGAGGTTAATAAAAACCGTGAGGATAAATTTTTAAATAAAATTGATTCAAAGGAAAAATTGCCACATCCAGTAATCTTAGCTTTGAAAGGTTTTTTCATTAATTTATTAAATCCTTTTGTTTGGATTTTTTGGTTGGCAACAGCAACTACCGTAGGAAGTAAATTTGAATTCGATTATTTAAAAATTATTATTTTCTTCACCTTTACTTTAGGAGTCGTGCTTTCTACAGATTTACTAAAAGCTTTTATCTCTTATAAAATCAAACATTTTTTAACCCCTCGATTAATGAAAATCGTGAATATGATTTCAGGTATTATCTTAATTATTTTCGGATTCTACTTAATTTACAAAATTTATTTCTTGCCTTTACATACTCATGGACACTAATTACAACTACGATCAGTTTAAAGAAAAATTAGAACAAGAACATACTTTTCCAAGTGTGTACATGTTTAAGTTTATTATACCTGCCGACAATAAAAAAATGGCTTTGGTAGAAGCGTTGTTTACAGAAGAAGCAGAAGTGTTACAAAAAACATCAAGTAGTGGAAAATATATTTCTATTACTTCGAAGCAAGTTGTAATGAGTTCGGATGAAGTAATAGAGGTTTATAAGAAGGCAACAAGCATTGAAGGATTGATGGCTTTGTAGAAGTTTTAGTTGATATCGAAACTTATACCTACCATAGGAATATTACCGATTTTTGAATTTGTAAGTGGAACATAAGCTTGAAACATCATATTGAAGTAACCAAAAACAGTTAAACCAGCTCCAAACATAAATCTCAAGTCGTTTTTTGTGAAGTCTGTGAAATAGATTATTCCAGCCTCTCCTTTAAGAAGTAGAAAAACATAAGAGTAAGTAACTTTTTGACCAAAACAAATATTCCCTTTATTCAGTCCACCCATTCCGGAAATTGTTATTGAATGAAAAACCGCATTGTTATCAAAATAGTTTTTCCCTGTTGTATCGGCTTTTGCCCCACGTATAAATTTTTTAGTGCCGCCAAACTCAAGAAAAACTGCGGGTTTAAGTGTAGTATCAGATAATTTGCCTGTACAAGCTGTTAGCCCAAGCCTAAATCTATTAATGTTGTTAAATGCTTCTCCTTTAACGAGCATTGTTTTTTCAGTGTATTTCTTTTTTGGATAAAAATATTGCTTGTATATTGGTATTCCAGCATCAATTTTATAGTACAATATTGAATTAGGTTTATTCTGATACAAAGAATCAAAATAGACTAAATCCATCTCTGATTTGTTAGTTATATTAGGAGAAAAGTATTGTTTTGAAACTGTAAGCCTTCCTTTTTCAAATTTTTGATAGTATTCTAAATTTTCTTCTTTACCAGTTTTATAGTAGAAATACAATTCACCATTTAATTGAGCAATGGAATTTCTGTTTAAACTATCATCATTGAATTTGTAAAATACATTATAGTCTTTTTTGTTTGGTATTGCATACGGCTCATTTATGGATTGGCCATTTAAGTAAGAAACAAAGCAGTAGTATTTAGCTTCTTGTGAAGTACAATTTTTGAATTCGCTGTCGTAATAATAGACCCAGGCGCCTTCTTTTTTATTTTTTATATTGTATCTGTTTAGTGTATCACTTTGAATTTGACCAATTAATAGATTAGTGCAAATAGAAGTAAGTATGAAAAACAGACATTTCATCTTACAGTGTTTAAAATAATTTCTAACATATTCACTTCTAATTTAACTACCCCCCCCATCACCAATGCCAAATTCCTATCTATATGCCCCGCTTGAAAATCAAAACATACAGGGAAATCATATTCCTTCACCGCATCTAAAATAATTTCTTCGGCTGTTTTCCCAAATGGAATGGTGTTATCTTTCATGTCGCTCATGCCGCCAACAATGAGCCCTGCAAGGACTTGGAGCTTACCGCTGCGTTTTAAATTCATCATCATCCTATCGATGTGATATAAATATTCATCCAAGTCTTCAATAAATAATATTTTTCCTTTTGTATCAATATCACTTTTGCTTCCACACAAAGCATATATCAAACTTAAATTACCACCAATTAATTCTCCACTAGCTTCTCCGCTTCTGTTTAGTACGTGTGCAGGAACAGTATAATTTAATTCCTCTCCAAACAAAGCCTTGCGCAAGCTTTCTGTAGCTTCCTCGTTTTTTGTAAAATTAATTGGCATGGTTGCATGCAAACTTGCAATACCAAAATTTTGATTAATGTGTTGATGCAAAACAGTGATATCACTATAGCCAACAATCCATTTAGGATGTTTTACAAAATTTGTAAAATCTAATTTATCAACTATACGCACTGTGCCGTAACCACCACGTGCGCAAATCACTGCTTTTATGTTTGCATCATCTAAAGCCCATTGCATATCAACCGCACGTTCTTCATCTGTTCCTGCGAATTGATTATCGATGCAAAAAATATTTTTACTTAAAACTACTTTTAGTCCCCATGAATTAATTATATCAATTGCAGGTTGTAATTCCTCCATGCTAATTTTACGTGCGGTTGCAACAATAGCAACCGTATCACCTTTTTGTAAGTATGGAGGAATAGTAGACATTAGGCCAAATTGTTTTTTAATAAATATTCTGCAATCTGCACAGCATTGGTGGCAGCCCCTTTGCGTAAGTTGTCTGCAACTACCCACATATTAATGGTGTTAGATTGTGTTTCATCTAGGCGTATTCTTCCAACAAATACTTCATCTTTGTTATGACTATTCATTGGCATCGGATAAATTTGTTGAGAAGGATCATCTTGTAAAACAACACCTTCAGTGTTTTGCATCATCTCTCTTATCTCTGCAACGCTTGGTTCTTTTAAAAATTCAATATTTAATGCTTCGCTGTGCCCGCCCATTACAGGAATACGCACAGTAGTTGCAGTAACTTTAACTGCATCATCTCCCATAATTTTTTTGGTTTCGTTCACCATTTTCATTTCTTCTTTGGTGTAACCATTATCTGTAAACACATCAATTTGCGGAATCACATTTAAGTCAATAGGATATTTGTAAGCCATTTCCCCGCTCACACCTTTGCGCTCATTCATTAATTGATTAACTGCCTTAACGCCAGTTCCAGTAACTGATTGGTAGGTAGAAACAACAACACGTTTAATACTATATTTTTTATGAAGTGGATTTAACACCACCACCATTTGTATGGTTGAGCAATTTGGGTTCGCAATTATTTTATCTTCTTTTGTAAGTACATGCGCGTTTACCTCTGGTACAACTAATTTTTTTGTTGGGTCCATTCTCCATGCAGATGAATTATCGATAACTGTAATTCCTGCTGCTGCAAATTTTGGAGCCCACTCTTTTGAAGTATCGCCACCAGCCGAAAATAATGCAATTTGTGGCTTAGCAGCTATTGCCATGTCCATGCTGTGTACCTTATACTTCTTTCCCTTAAATTCAATTTCCTTCCCTACTGATCTTTCGGATGCAACAGGAATTAATTCACTTACGGGGAAGTTACGTTCTTCCAACACTTTTAGCATGGCTGTACCTACAAGTCCAGTTGCGCCTACAACAGCAATTTTCATTTTTAATTAATGGATTAGTTTTGAAGAACAAATGTACGAAAGGCAATACATCTTATACCTGAAAGCAAAGAATAAATGAAGTTTTTTTGAAAAAAGTCCTGTTTAAATCTTTGATGCATAAGTAAGCTTAGTTTATTATCTTTACGCAAAGGAAATTATGGAACCTATCATTGATAAAATAGACAGAGACGTTTTAGAAAAGGAATTACAAGCTGGAAAATTTGTAAGAAAAACGAATAATGGGCATAATGAAATCTACATCATTACTCATTTCGATTCGCCCAATGTAATGAAGGAAATAGGTCGCTTGCGCGAAGTTACTTTTCGTCATGCAGGTGGTGGAACGGGAAAGTCTATAGATATTGACGAGTTTGATATTAGCGACCATCCTTACAAGCAGTTGTTAGTTTGGGATCCGATTGATAAAGAAATTGTGGGCGCGTATCGTTATATATTATGTAAGGATGCTGAGTATAAGAACGGTCAAGTTCATCTTGCTACTACAGAATTGTTTCATTTTTCGGAACAATTTGTGAAAGAATATTTGCCTTATACAATTGAGCTTGGTCGTTCATTTATACAACCAGCATATCAACCATCTGAGCAATTTAGGAAAGGATTATTTAGTTTGGATAATTTATGGGATGGGCTAGGGGCAATTGTTGTAGATAATCCTGATCAACGCCATTTTTTTGGTAAAGTAACCATGTACACTGATTTTAATGCGCAGGCACGTGATATGGTTTTAGCGTTTATGCGTTATTATTTCCCTGATAAAGATAATTTGGTTGAACCAGTTGCAGAATTAAAATTAGGATACAAAACAGATGTTAGCGAATTTATAAAATCATTAGAAGGATTAAATTATAAAGAAGGTCATGCGGTTTTAAATAAAAACGTTCGTGCATTAGGCGAAAACATTCCACCTTTAGTTAACGCTTACATGAATTTATCATCAACTATGAAAACCTTTGGAACAGCTACAAATCCTACTTTTGGAGATGTAGAAGAAACAGGTTTAATTGTTACGGTTGCAGATATTTTCGAATCAAAAAAAGACCGTCACGTAAATACATACATCAAAGAAAAAGAAGCTCGTACTTCATAACAACATGGTAATAGGTAAAGCAACATTTTTAAAGAGTAGTAAGGAAATTAAGCAATTGCCTAAACCAGATAAACCTGAATTTGCGTTTATTGGTAGAAGTAATGTAGGAAAGAGTTCCTTAATTAATATGATTTGCAACAATAATAAATTGGCGCAAACATCGGGTAAACCAGGAAAAACAAAACTCATCAATCATTTTTTTATAAACGAAAAATGGTATTTGGTAGATTTACCAGGCTTTGGTTTTGCAAGTGCATCAAAAGTTGCGCGTGCCGAGTTTGAAGGAATGATTAGCGATTATATTCTTAAACGTAAAAGTTTAGTGTGTTTGTTTTTGTTAATTGATAGTCGTTTGCCGATGCAAAAAATAGACGCTGAGTTTATGGATTGGTTGGCTGAGAATGAAATTTCGTTTGTTTTAGTATTTACTAAAATAGATAAATTAGGAAAAACAGTTTTGAATACAAACATAGAAGCATACAAAAAACAAATCCTAAGTCACTTCACCGAATTACCAGATATTTTTCTTACTTCTGCTGAAAAGCGCATGGGTAAAGAGGAAATCTTAAGTTTTATTAACGAAAATATGCATTATTTCACACCTCCTCCTAAAGATGAGGCTGAATAATTTTGTATCTTTGTACAATTAAATTCTGAAACAAAATGAACACAAATTTTAATTTCAATAACAGAAGTACGAATGTAGAAAACATGTCGCCACAAGCTGCGGCACGTACTCGTTCTTTAATGACATACACTTTTGGATGGATGGCATTGGCAATGATTCTTTCAATTGTTGGGGCTTTGTTATTTGCATACAATCCTGCATTAGCAGAAATGCTCTATAAAGTAGACCCAATTACTGGATTCGCGAAGCGTACTATACTTTATTGGGTGCTATTGTTATCCCCATTTGCTTTTATTTTAGTAATGAGTTTCGGGTTTAACCGCTTATCTTTTCCAGTATTACTAGGTTTGTTTTTAGCTTATGCTGCTTGTACAGGAGTAACCTTAAGTGTTGTAATTCCAGCTTATGGCGAGAATACAGTATTAAAGGCATTTGGCTCAGCTGCTGGTTTATTTGGTTTAATGGCAATTGTAGGAGCAACAACAAAAACTGATTTAACAAGCTTTGGTCGTATTATGACGATTGGTTTGTTCGGAATTGTAATAGCGTCTTTAATAAATATGTTTACACGCAGCTCTGGATTTGATTATTTAATTAGTATCGTTGGTGTAGCAGTATTTACTGGATTAGTAGCTTACAATGTGCAACGTATCAAAAATATTTCAGCAGAAAGTGATGGAAGCGAAGGTTATATGAAATTAAGTGTAATGAGTGCATTTACTCTTTACTTAGATTTTATTAATATCTTTTTGTTCTTGTTACGTATTTTCGGAAGAAGAGATTAATTGGTACTTTATTTTATTGAAAAGCTCCGAAAGAAAAATCTTTCGGGGCTTTTTCTTTTAGTCTAAACAGTAATTTGATTTTGCTTTTAAGACTTCCATAAAAGGCTTTTGCTCAATCTTACTGTCAAGCCATGAGAGAATGTCAAAGTAATCTAAAACGGCTGATTCAAGCGGATCATTTTGGATGTCTTCGTTTATTTGCTCCTTTAGTTTTAATACTAACTCTTTGTTTACCTTAAGCGAATCAACCTTTATAGCTTTCTTTAAAAACTCAAGCATGTGAGTAATAGTTAACTGAAGGCAATTTTTTTTGCTAATAAAGCGATGAACTGCTTTTATGCGGTAGTTTAATAATTCCATGTTACCCATTTCATAATGAATTACTAAACTCATTAATTGGGCAAGGCAAGTGATGTCATTGTTATATTCAATCGCATTATTAATAATTTCATTAATGTGTTTGTTAGCCGATTTATAATCACCCACACCAAAGAAAATATTAGCTTGATAAAAATGAAAACGTTGTTCCGAATTTGGATTACGTGCCGAGCTTGGTAATTGTGCTCTTGCCCCGCTGTAAACATCTGCAATTTTAACGGCTTTATCAAAATAACCACAACTTGTATAAATGCTTACTTTTAAATTGTACACCATAAAATAGTGAAACGGGTTTTTCCGATTCAGTTCCTTTAAGGTGCTTAACAAAGTGTCACAGCTTTCAAGGGCTTTTCCAAATTGTTTGTAGTTCGATTCGATAAGCGCTTTGTTGTATAGTGTGTTGTAATAACCGCCAAAGCGAACATCAATCATCCATGGGTATTTATTCCAAAGCTTTAAAAGTTCATTTACCATTATATACGACTTGTCAAAATCGCGTTTGGCATAGTAAACAATTCCTTTTGATAAATAGAAAAATAGTTTGTGATGAAAGTTATATTCAGAGTCACTCTCTGATAATTCTTCTTCATGCACTGCTTTAAATTCAGGAGCATTCTCAATATCTTTTATAAACGCACTTTGATGATGCTTGCCCCTTACAATCGAAAATAATTTGCGGTAATGGTAAAAACTTTTTTGCGCATTAATAATGCGTTGGTGTTTTTGTTCGAGCTCCGATTTTTTTAAATTAAACTCTTTGTAATAATTTAATTTGATTCGATAGATTTCGGCCCAAGTTTCATAAAGCTGTCTTTTCTCAGCTTCATACTCAGCTTCATTTAATATAAACAAGGCAATATCAAATAGTTTTTTTTCAAGTAATACCTCAGCTTGATTAAGTTTACTGTGTATGCCTTTTAAAACAAACGAACTTTTTTCTTCTAATGAATCAAGTATAAAATTGTAGGTGTAGTTTTTAAGGAAGGCAAATTTATTAGGGTCTTTTTGAAGCTTGAAATGTTTTACCAATTCTTCTTCATCATAAACGTTTTGCTTGCGAATAAGATTAAAAAGGGTGAGGTATTTATTTTCCTCACCTTTTACATGAAATCCTGAAGAGTTAACAATGGTTTCCTTTTCCTCTTCTGAGAGAACTTTTATTAATTCAAATAAATTTTCAGAAGGTTTCAAGACATTTAGCTTTTAATTTTATTTCCCTTTTAATTGCGTTTCAACATACTCAGCAACTGCACTAGCTTGTTCGGGTGTTAATGGAACAGCTTTCATTAATCCTTTTCCGTTTATAATGGTTTGTTGAATAGTGTTTTTATCTGCTTGTGTTTTGCTAAGATCTGCTGCGCCAGCCATCCCTAATTTGCCATCGCCTCCATGACAAAGAGCGCAATTGTCAGTGTATAAAACTTGTCCGTTAATACTTCCATCAGCAGCAACTGCTTCTGTACTCACCTTTGCTTTGTTTTTAGCAGCTATTTCTGCAAGTCCGTAAGATGCTGTAATCATCAATAAGGATAAAGCGCCTAATACCTTGTTTCTTTTTTTAAATCCAATGATTGCAACTGGAATTGATAAGAAAACTAAACCTACTTTTATAATAAGTAGCGGCTTAATTTCGGGCAATTGGGTAATTAAATAAATACCTGTTCCTAAGAAAAGGAAGCTTACAATCATTTCAGGAACCTTTAAGATTTTGCTTAGTTTAGTTAAAGCATCTTCCTTGTTACTGATTAATAAAATGGTTTTAATAAAATAAATAAGTAAAAATAGAATTACCGATATTTTATGAATTAACTTAATTGTTTCGAACATGTTTCATTTTTTGGTTCGACCAAATGTAGTAAAAATCAATTAAGTTGGAAAGTCAAAATCTGTTGGTAGTCAACAAGGACTTGTTAAAAGGAATTTTAATGCATAAAAAAACCCGTCATTCTGAGCTAGTCGAATAACGGGTTCAAATATTTTAAGAAACTATTTAGTTTCGCCTGCTGCAGGAGGAGTTTGCACTGGAGCCCCATTTGCTGGAACTGCATTTGCATTAGCTTTGCCTTTAGTTACCGAAGTGCTTGTTGGAGCACCTTCACCATCAACTGCATTTCCACTTCTTGGAGATGCAAACAAGGATAACACTAAAAGTAAACCTGCTAATCCCCAAGTTGCTTTCTCTAAAAAATCACTAGTTTTTCTTACTCCCATAATTTGGTTGTTAGAAGCGAAACCGCTTGCTAATCCACCACCTTTAGAGTTTTGAACTAATACAATTAGTACTAATAAAATACAAACTATTAAAATTAAAATCGATACAATTCCCATAACTATTTATTTTTTCAAATTTCTTAATTCTTATTTTGAGCTGTTTTTCAGCTCTTGAATAAGGGTTGCAAAGTAAACACTTTTTTCGGGAAATTTCAAACTTAATATTTCATAAGCTCTAATTGCCTTCGAATAATTGCCCTGAAGGGCATAAATTTTCGCAAGTGTCTCACTTACAAGGTTTTCGTCTTCAATCACCCCCGTTTTTGCCTTTGTATGTGAAGAAAAGAAGTTTTTTTCGGTCTTTAACTTCGATATTTTCGGTTCTTCAGTAATTATTTTGTCAATAATCGACTTTTTATCGGTTTTTGATAATGATTCTTTATTTTCCTTTGTTACCTTCTCTTTTTCAGTTTTGGTGGCTGAGGCTCTCGAAGCCACAGGCTCTTTCTTTTCAATTACTTGCCCCGCCTTAGGAGTTTTCATTGCATTTAACCAATCGTTAAACGATTGCGGCTCTTTTACTTTTTCTTCCTTTATTTCTTCTGGCCTAGCGTTTATCTCAGTTACCTTTAATAAATCTTTTTCTACAAAAGCGTTTACCAAATGGTTTTTCACCAAGTCTTCAATGCTTTCCTGAGGTTTTTCTTTTCTTGGTTCTTCTTTTTTCTCTGTAACAGCAGTAGAGATGGTTTGTGAATTACCTTTTGCATTTTGAGCAGTTTCTGCTTCTCTGTTTTTTTCTTTGTAAAATACTTCCTTACGTTGATGCAGGGGTAAATTACTTGTAAAAATAATTTCCTGAATAATAGCAGTTTCTTCTGCAATTACTTTTGCTTCTTCTTTCGTTTCAACAGGAACAATTTTTTCAATTTTAGTTTCAGTAGTTACATCAACTTTATTTTCTTTCTTAGGCGCTCTAATTAATTCAAACAATACTTTTCTATTGTACGTAGAGATAGAAGTGTTTTTTAAAACATCGTAAAAATCGCTGTGACTAACATTGTGAAGCGCCTTTGTATAAAGGAGTTTAGATACTTGAAACAAAGGATATTTTTTGGCAATTTTTTCCAATTCAGCAGCATGCAACTCGTTAAGTTGCGATGGATCTTTAATGGTATTTTTTAGTTGCTGAATATTCATTACCAATTATTAAATGCTTTTTGAAAAACATCTTCTGCAATTTGTCTGTTTATTTCATCTAATGCTTCTGTTTCAATCGAGCTTAATGTTTTTGATGCCGCATAATCATAAAAACGTTGAAAAGGCATATCGAAGTTTTTTGAAGCATCAAATTTATTAGAATATTTTACTTTAATGGTAACAGTTAATCTATTTAATGCTGCTTGATCGGTGCTTTGTATGGCAACAGGTGTAATTGCATAGTCGGCAATATAACCTTCAAACTGTAAATCACCATTTTGTTTACTAAGCGCCAAGTTTGTTTGAGACGAAACCATATCACGTAATTTCTCTGTAAATTTTTGAGCTTCCACAGGGTTAGCCATTGCAGCATTGTTTTGAAATAAAGCTACTGAAATAGTTTTTGCTTCGGGCGGAATAGAAACACCTTTAAATCCATATTTCACACCACCGCATGAAACAAGGACAACAAGAGCAAATATGTAAACTACTATTCTCAAAACTTTACAAAATTAAGCAATAAGCTCGATTATTATTTTAATTAACGTTATTTAATTAGTGAATTCAACTCGTTTAAATACAACTCTTTATTAGCATTAACGCTATATTTTTTTTCTATTGTGTTTCTTGCGTTTTTTCCAATACGTTTTCTTAGTTCAGCATCTTCAATTAATAAAGAGAGGTAATTAATCCATTCTTCTTCACTTGAGGCAAGGTATCCGTTAGTCCCGTTTTCAATTATATCATTATTAACCCCAACAGGCGACATAATAGTTGTAACGCCACATGCCATATAAGATAAGCCTTTTAAACCACACTTGCCCTTCGCCCATTCATCATCGGGTAATGGCATTATGCCAATATCAAATGAGTTAAGAACCTGTACTTCAGTTTCAGCACTCCATTTAATGCCTTTAATTCCAAGTTCTTCATTAATATAACTTGGATCGCCCATTACAGCAAATTCAATTTTATTGCCGTATTTATTTTTTAATTTAGTTAAATATGGCAAAGCGTATTCAAAATGCTTAATAGTAGTAATGCTTCCGCTCCAGCCAATTGTAACTTTATCAGTATTTTTATTAATGTTTAATGGTTTGTGAAAATCGGTATCTATAGTTGTTGGAACTAAGGCTACATTAGTATTGTAGTGTTTTGCGTAATTGGCTAAGTAAGCATTACCAGCAAAAATTCTATCCGCTAAAGCAATGTTTTTCGCTGTTTTTAAAGGGTTTTTGAGCCATTCAAATTTTTTGTTTCCTTCGGATGTATCCATTAACCAAATTGAATCATCAAAATCAAAAACAAATTTGGCCTTACTTTTCGCTATTTTTTTCTCAAAAAAAGTAGAACCAATCATTAATGCTTCACGCTGCACAAAAACAATATCGTAATCTGAAAAATTTTTCCAATCGCCAATTCGTCTAAAAATTGATTTTACAAGTATCCACGCTTTTTGAAATAATTTACCCTGCTGATAAAAAACGGCATCGTCTTTTTCTGTAATAATGGGCGATAAATGGCATTCGAACCCATTTTTAGTCAAAAAATCAAAGTATTGTTCAAACCTGTAGCGCTGACTAGGCGACCTGTTTAAACGATGGGATGCTATGAATAATATTTTTGGCAAAAAGGCTCTTTTAAAGGACGTTGAAGATACCGCTTTTTTTAAAATCAACTACGATAATCATTCATAAAATTAGTTTGTGTAAGTAATCGTTTTTGCTATTTTTGTGCACTTCAATTTTTAGAGGACATCTATCATGAAAATACTAGTAGCTATAAGTAACGTACCAGACACAACTGCAAAAATTTCTTTTGCAAATGGTGATTCTGAATTTAACTCTGCAGGAGTTACCTATATTATTAATCCTTACGATGAGTGGTATGCACTTGTTCGCGCTCTTGAGTTAAAAGAGGCAGGAAAGGCAAGTCAGGTAACTTTAATTCACGTTGGCTTAGCAGATAGCGAAGCAACCATTCGTAAAGGTTTAGCAATTGGTGCTGATGATGCAGTTCGTATTAATTCGGATGGACCAGATGCATTTTTTGTTGCTGATCAAATAGCAAACTATGCAAAAGCAAATGGATATGAATTGGTTTTAGTTGGTAAAGAAACAATTAACTACAATGGTTCTTCTGTTGGTGGAATGATTGGCGGACTTACTGATTGGGCTTACGTTTCATTAGCTACTAAAATGGATGTAGATGCTGGAAAAGTTACTTTGGAGCACGATATTGATGGTGGTTCTCAAGTAGTGGAAGCTTCTTTACCATTAGTTGTTTCTTGTGCAAAAGGTATGGCTGAGCAACGTATTCCAAATATGCGTGGAATTATGGCAGCACGTACTAAACCAATTACTGTTGTTGAAGCAAGCGCAGGCGATAAACTAACAAACGTAAAATCATTTGTATTAGCAAAAGGTAGAACTGAGTGTAAGTTTATTGATGAAAACAATGTTGATCAATTAGTTCAATTGTTACACACAGAAGCGAAGGTTATTTAATTAGGTTTAAATTTTAAAAAGAAGATTATGTCAGTTTTAATATATACAGAGGTTAACAAAGGGAAAGTTAAAAAGGCTTCTTTGGAGTGTGTTAACTACGGAGCTAAAATTGCTCAATTATTAGGCACTACAGCTACAGCAATTGTTGTTAATGCAGACGCAGCTCAGTTAGAAGAAATTGGGAAAGCTGGAGCTAACAAGATACTTTCAGTAAAAAATGATGCAATTGGTAACGATAGCATTTTAATTACTGCAATGGTTGAACAAGCAGCAAAAGCAGAAGGTTCAAAAGTGATTGTATTTGCATTTGATGTAAACGGTAAAGCAGTTGCTCCTCGTTTATCTGCTAAATTAAGAGCAGGTTTAGTTGCTGGTGCAGTTGATTATCCAACAGTAAACGGTGCCGCTTTAGAAGTAAAGAAAAATGTTTTCTCGGGTAAAGCAATTGCTTTATACTCTATTAATAGTGATGTAAAGGTTATTTCATTGCTTCCAAATTCATTCCCAATTGTTTTAGGTTCAAATGCCGCTACAGTTGCTGATTTCAGTGCTGATTTATCTGCAGTTGCTTCTAAAATTGTGGTAAAAGAAGTAAAATCAACTTCATCAGGAACTTCAGTTCCATTACCTGAGGCAGAATTAGTTGTTTCTGCTGGTCGTGGTATGAAAGGCCCAGAAAATTGGGGTATGGTTGAAGATTTAGCAAACGCAATCGGGGCAACTACCGCTTGTTCTCGTCCGGTTGCAGATATGCACTGGAGACCACATCATGAGCATGTTGGACAAACAGGTGTTGCTATTCGTCCTAACTTATACATTGCAATCGGAATTTCGGGCGCAATTCAACATTTAGCTGGTGTAAACGGAAGTAAAACAATTGTAGTTATTAATAGCGACAAGGAAGCTCCTTTCTTTAAATCGGCAGATTACGGTATTGTAGGCGATGCTTTTACAATTCTTCCAAAATTAACAGAAGCAATTAAAAAATTAAAAGCGAACGCTAACTAAGTTGTAATTTTTACTACTTTAGTTCCCTCTTCTACATGAAAAAAGTTAGGTTAGATATCGTTGGTTTGAGCTATAGTCAAACACAAACAGGTGCATACGCATTGGTGCTTGGCGAAAGCGGTGGCAAAAGAAGATTGCCAATTATTATAGGTGGTTTTGAAGCACAAGCAATTGCAATTGAGCTCGAAAAAATGACTCCTAGTCGCCCTTTAACGCACGATTTATTTAAAACATTTGCCGAAACTTTTGAAATAGGAGTTACTGAAGTGGTTATCTATAATTTAGTAGAAGGTATTTTTTACGCTAAAATTATTTGCAGTAATGGTGCTTTAGAGCAAGAAATAGACGCTAGAACAAGTGATGCTATTGCTTTAGCGGTGCGTTTTAATTGTCCAATTTCTACATACGAATTTATCCTTTCTTCGGCAGGTATTGTGCTTGAAGATGACGGAGCAAACAATCCAACAGCAGCTTTAGACGAAGAATCGTCAGAAGAACAAGTTGATATTTCATCTTTATCAAGTGGTGGAGATGGAGAATATTCGGCAAAATCTACCGAAGAATTAAAAAACATGCTTCAAACTGCCTTAGATGATGAGCAATATGAGGCTGCGTCTAAGATTAGAGACGAGTTAAACTCCCGTAAAAAGTCATAAATCCCCTTTTTTTGCATTTATTTTCGATGAAACGATAAATTTATCGGTTTATTTTTGTTTTTTTATTTTTTGTTTATACCTTTAACGTTTGTAAACTAACTCGAAAAGAAGTTTTATGCATATTGCAATTGCCGGGAATATCGGTTCAGGTAAAACAACACTAACATCGCTTCTGGCAAAACACTATAAGTGGGTGGCTCATTATGAAGACGCCGATGATAATCCTTATCTTAATGATTTCTATGAAGATATGCAGCGCTGGTCATTTAACCTGCAAGTATATTTTTTAAATAGTCGTTTTGGGCAAGTTCAAGATATCCGTCAAGGCGGTAAAACTGTTATTCAAGATAGAACCATATATGAAGATGCGTATATTTTTGCGCCTAATCTTCATGCAATGGGTTTAATGACAACCAGAGATTTCGAAAACTACTTTTCATTATTTAAATTAATGGAAAGTTTAATAAAAGCTCCCGACCTTCTTATTTATTTACGTGCTTCTGTTCCAACATTAGTTCGTCAAATACAAAAAAGAGGTAGAGAATACGAAAACGCAATTCGTTTAGATTATTTAAAACGATTAAATGAACGTTACGAGGCATGGATTACTTCTTATGATTCTGGAAAATTCATCATCATTGATGTGGATGACTTAAACATAAACGAAAATCCTGAAGACTTAGGAAAGATTATTAGACAAATAGATTCACAAATTAACGGATTATTCAAATAGAACTTGGCAAGTACTACGAACATAGACCTTGAATATTTTGAAACCAGATATAATGGTTTACTGAAGGAGTTGTCTTCTGACCACACCATTCTTGTAAAACATTTTGGTGACCTCGCGCAGGAAAGTATTTCTAGTTTAGAAGGTCAGGTGGAAAGTAGTATTATTGAAAGTGCAATTGCTAAAGGACCGTTAAGAAAAATATTTTTTATTTCGGTAGAAACCCTTCAAAATATGCTTATTCACGGGCATAAGAATTTGGATGGGCAACAACGAAGTTTTTTTATCCTTACAAAGGATAATACAAAAGTAGATATGATTTCCGCTAATTTAATTAGCAATAAAGCTGTTCCAATTTTAGAAAAGCAAATCGAAACCATTAATGATTTCGAAGATCCAGCAGCTCTAAAACAATACTACATGGAGCATCTAGAGAACAACCAGCTGTCTGAGAAAGGCGGGGCAGGCTTAGGTTTCATTACCATTGCAATGAAATCTGGAAACAAGCTTAAAGTTTCTTTTGAGAAGATAGATGAGAACTACTCTTTGTTCTTGTTGAACTCTACTGTAAACATCGATTAATTCATCACACAAACACTGTTTCTTTCCTGTTTATAATTATTGGCAACATATGATTATTGCTGACATTTCGCATTTTTAATACTCCTTAGATTTCGTAAATTTGCACCTCCAATCAAACAATTATGAGTACAGATAAATTTGTAAACCGTCACAACGGTCCGCGTGCTAGTGAAGTAAAAGAAATGCTTAAGAAAATTGGTGTTTCAAGTGTTGATGAGTTAATAGAGCAAACTGTTCCTTCAGCTATCAGGCTTAAGCAACCATTAAAGGTTGGCGCTGCAATGAGCGAGTATCAGTACTTAAAACATTTAAAAAAACAATCGCAAAAAAATAAAGTATTTAGATCATACATTGGTTTAGGATACTACAACAATATTTTACCTGCAGTTATTCAACGTAACATACTTGAAAATCCAGGTTGGTACACAGCTTACACGCCTTACCAAGCAGAGATTGCGCAAGGCCGTTTAGAAGCTTTATTAAATTTCCAAACAATGGTGTTGGATTTAACAGCTATGCCAATTGCAAATGCATCTTTATTAGATGAAGCAACTGCAGCTGCCGAAGCAGTATTTATGTTTTACTCAAACAGAAGCAAAACAAAACAACACGCGCATAAATTTTTTGTAAGCAAAGATAGTTTCCCTCAAACAATTGATGTTATTAAAACACGTTCGGTTCCTGTAGGAATTGAAGTTGTTGTTGGTGATGTTGCAACGTTTGATTTTAATGATGAATTTTTCGGAGCGTTTATTCAGTACCCTGATTTAAATGGTGAAGTAGTAAACTACAAATCATTTGTTGATTCGTGTCATTCAAAAGAAATTCAAGTTGTTGTTGCCACTGATTTATTAGCACTTGCTTTATTAACTCCTCCAGGCGAGTGGGGGGCTGATTGTGTTGTAGGTAACTCACAACGTTTTGGTGTTCCATTAGGATATGGTGGACCACACGCAGCTTTCTTTGCATGTAAAGAAGATTACAAACGTTTAATACCAGGAAGAATTATTGGTGTGAGTGTGGATGCAGAAGGCAATCAAGCATTACGTATGGCATTACAAACACGTGAGCAACATATTAAAAGAGATAAAGCAACTTCAAACATTTGTACTGCACAAGCATTATTAGCGATTATGGCAAGTATGTATGCTGTATACCATGGTGAAGAAGGAATTAAAGCAATTGCAAAAAGTGTAAACGAAGCAACAGCATTTGTAGCAGCAGAGTTAACGAAATTAGGTTATGAAGTAAAAACGAAATTGTATTTTGATACAATAGTAGTTGCTGCTGATGCAAATAAAGTAAAAGCAATTGCAGAAGCAAAGGAAATTAATTTCCGTTATGTAGATGCAAATCACGTTGCTATTTCTCTTGACCAAAGTGCACAAGAAGAAGATGTGAATGATGTTATTGCAGTATTTGCTGAAGCTAAGGGAAAATCATTTGCAGGTGCAGATTGCAAAGAGTTTAATATATTAAAAGGAACATTCGCAAGTAGGACTTCTCATTATTTAACGCATCCAACTTTCAATACATACCATAGCGAAAGTGAAATGATGCGTTACATCAAACGTTTAGAGAATAAAGATTTATCATTAGTGCACTCTATGATTTCATTAGGTTCTTGTACAATGAAGTTAAATGCTGCTTCTGAATTATTACCGTTAACTTGGAATGAGTTTGCAAACATTCATCCATTTGCTCCAGTTAATCAAGCATTGGGTTACAAAGAAATTATTGATGAATTAGATAAAGATTTAAGCGACATTACTGGTTTTGCTAAAATGAGTTTCCAACCAAACTCAGGTGCACAAGGTGAGTACGCAGGTTTAATGGTTATTCGTGCTTATCACATTGCACAAGGACATAGCAATAGAAACATTGCTTTAATTCCAACATCTGCTCATGGAACAAATCCTGCAAGTGCTGCAATGGCAGGTATGACAATTGTTTTGGTGAAGTGCGATGAAAAAGGAAACATTGATGTTGCCGATTTAAAAGCAAAAGCAGAACAACATAAAGATAATTTATCGTGTTTAATGGTTACCTATCCAAGTACACACGGTGTATATGAAGAGGCAATTACCGACATCACAAAAATCATCCACGACAATGGTGGTTTAGTTTATATGGACGGGGCAAATATGAATGCGCAAGTTGGATTAACTAGTCCTGGAAATATTGGCGCAGATGTTTGCCATTTAAACTTGCATAAAACATTTGCTATTCCTCATGGTGGTGGTGGCCCAGGAATGGGACCAATTGGTGTGGTAGAAAAATTAGTTCCTTTCTTGCCTTCTCATACAATTGTAAACACTAGTGGAGACAAAGGAATTTCAGCTGTTTCAGCAGCGCCTTATGGAAGCGCATTAATTTTATTAATTTCTTATGGTTACATTAAAATGTTAGGTAGCGATGGTTTAAAGGCTGCTACTGAAACAGCAATTTTAAACGCAAACTACATGAAAGAAATTTTAAAAGACCACTACAAAATTTTGTACACAGGTACAAAAGGACGTTGTGCACATGAAATGATTTTAGATTGCAACGATTTTAAAATGGCTAGTGGTGTTGAGGTTGCTGATATAGCTAAGCGTTTAATGGATTATGGTTTCCATGCGCCAACTGTTGCTTTCCCTGTAGTTAATACATTAATGGTTGAGCCAACAGAGAGTGAAGCAAAAGCTGAATTAGATCGTTTTTGTGAAGCAATGATTACTATCCGTAAAGAAATTCAAGAAATTATGGATGGTAAGTTTGATAAAGCAAATAACGTTATCAAAAACGCACCACATACAGCTAAATTAGTGGTGAGCGATAATTGGGAAAAACCATATAACAGAGAAAAAGCTGCATTCCCATTAAAGTGGGTAAAGGCAAATAAATTTTGGCCAAGTGTTGCACGTGTTGATAATGCATATGGCGATAGAAATTTAGTTTGTTCGTGTGCTCCTATTGAAGCTTATATGGATGAGCCCATTACTGCGTAATTATAAAAATTGATTTTATAAAGCCCCGAATTTTCGGGGCTTTATTGTTTTTATATACTTGGACTTTTGTCACGAGAACTTATTACGAGTTTATCGATATCAATTATGCCTTTTATAGCACTCAGAGATAATACAATCTCGTGGCCAATAGAATTAGTTTTTACTAAGTTTATTTTGTGCCACGTCCATGTTTCTTTCAATGGTAATTTTTCTTGTTGTGAGGCAGTAGTAGAATTTTCTTGTTGAAAATTTAAATTTAGTTTGCCTTCTCCTTTATACTTAATCCAAACATATTTTAAAAGACTAGAGCTATCTCTTGGAGTATATTGGTACTGTAATTCGTTAGTTTTATCTAGTGAGATGTAAGTAATATAATTTGTAAAATCTAAATCATTTTTTTTATTAATGGTAAAAATATTTTTGTTCGACAGATTATTGTCAACTACTTCAGCTTCAAAATAAAAATCGCTTGACCAATAATCAGGATGAGCGTTTTCATGCCACGCATCTAATTGGTAAAATAGAATTTTTCCATCTGTTGTTTTTTCATAAACATAAACACTGCCTTGTCGCCTAACTTCAAATGAGAGTTGTTGGTTAGCGAAAGAGATTGTTACATTTTTCTTTTCAGGTATCTCACCCAACTCATTTGAAAATGGTTGATACGTACCGCATATAATATATTTTTCTTTTTGATTATGTTTTCTAACAGTTACCAAAACATGTTTGTCATTTGTTTGATAGGTAATAATTGGATTTTTATCTGAGTCGAAAAGAACATTGCCTTCCTTTAAAACATCTTCGAATCTACTAGTAACAGCTTGAGCATAAGAAGGCATTGCTGCTTGCCAAGTCCATTTGGCTGGGTTAGTAAACGGGGCAGACAAACTAAAATAACCTACATAATAAAATTCAGCACCCACACCAGATAAACATTTTAGTAAACCAAGCCATTGTCCAGGGCGAATGTCCTCTTCTTGAATTTTAGACCATCCTGCTGCAACAAATGGACTAAATAAAGGGTCGCCATCATTAATTTCTTTTTGTCGACCTATTTCTATCCATTTCCAACCATGCCATGGGCCATCCCAAGTCTTCCAATTTTTTGGCCAACGAGGATAAAAGTCAGGCGTTGAATAATAGTTTCCATTAATAGGAGTAGATATTCTTTTCATAATACGCCAGTCGAAACAATTAATTGGGCCTCCTTCATTTTGGTAAAAATTAAAGTTTGTATTTTTTAGTTCTGGGATTTCACGCATAAATTCCGAGGAGTATATTTGCCTCATTTGTAATTTTCTCAGAGCTAGAAAGCCTTCCCATGAATCAATTTTCATTTTGTTTTTAAGCTTAATAACCTCGGGATGGTTTTGAACTTCATCTAATTGATATAAGCCTGGAGGTTCTTCACCGTTTTCATTTATTAGATTAATGGGTCTTGTTAAGCAATTAATAATTCTAGACAAACTGTATTTTTGAGCTTTACCATCAAATTCGCAAAGTGAATCTGGAAAATTATAAGTTAATTCCCTTGCTTGTTTTCCGTAAAAATCAAAAGTTAAATATAGTGAGCTATCTAAATTTTTGTTCGTAATGTATGATCGCTTACTTTCTTTCCCAATTAAATTCGGTTTAACGGCCATCCAAAAAGTAATTACATGCAATGGAATAGATGGGTTTTCATTAGCTAGTTTAATAAATGAAGAGTCGACGGAAAGGCTATTGGGTAAAACAATTCCATAATGCCAATTGGTGAAAAGTTCTTTTTGAATTTCAGTGGCGTTTTGCATAAATGTTCTTTTCTTAACACCAGGTAATCCTTTTCCTCCCATATACCCGGGATCCATCCAATTAAATAAATATTGAAGTTTGTTGGACTTTAAATAGCGTGGAGTAGGGTAAGATTGCAATTGTTGAATAACCGATTTGGGAGAATCGGGATAACCTTTAGGGAATTGTTGCAGGTCAGTTCTATCAATTTTTTTACCAGAAAAGGAAATAAAAACAAAAAGTACTATTATTAAAGTTGACAAAATGTATTTCATCACGAAGTATTAAAGTATTTCAAATTTATGATTTTAAATCCTCCTTTTGTAATAAATTGCTTTAAGTACTTGCTCAATAATGTAATTTTTTGTTAAATAATCTATATTCTTAAACCCAATTTTTATTTCAAGCGTTTAATTGAGTAAATTAGTTATACTAAAAAAATAAAAAAATGAGGTCTAAATTACTACTTACTGCATTCTTATTCGTTTCGTTATTAGGCAAAGCTCAAACAATTGACTTTGGATTTCATTATAACGCAGACGCTCCTTTTAAACGTTCGATGCCTAAAATGAATGTGAACCATGGAGTGAATTTTCATTTAGGGTATAAGATTTTGAATAAGGCTCCACTCTATATTAATACTGATATCAGTACAGGTTGTTATGCATTAAAAACACGCGAAGAGAATTATTTTTTCTCTGATGGAACGCAAACCACAACTGATGTGCAGTACTCAAGTAACTTGCATAAATTCCTTTTTGGTTTTAATTACGATATTGGAAAAAATACAAACCTACTTTCTGGTTATTTAACTGCTCAGGCAGGTTATGCCTATATGAATTCTAAAATATTTATTGAAGACCCAACAGATATTGATGGTTGTAAAGCTTTGGAGCAAAAAAACACATTTACTTATGGCGGTGGTATATATGCCGTTGGTGGTGGAGTTAGAATAAACCTTGATAAAAAAACTACAAGTACCCGTTTGTTTAATCATTATATAGATATCAGTTGTAAATATATTGCTGGAGGCAATTTTAGTTACGTTAATATTAATCATATGGAAGAACATGATCATGCAATGGCTAATTCTGCGGCAGCAGCTGCAATAAGAGATACACGTGATTTAACTGTAAAGTTTGTAAATGTTACAACTAACAGTATTCATGAACATAAAGTGGCAGAAATTTACACCTCGCCATTTGAAATAATGAATATTAAAATTGGGTATATGGTGCGTTTTTAACCAGTTGTTAAGTAAAAGCTACCACTTACCAATTACAGAAAACTTCATGTAACAGGCTCCGTAGAATTAGTTAGAAAAGAAAATAACTAATAAAAACATACGGCCATGAAAACAATCATTTCAAAACTGAAAAACAACTCGCAAAGACTTATAGTAAGTTTATTCTTGTTGGCTCTTTATTCGCCTGCTTATTCTCAAGGCAATTCTTTTGAAGACAAATATTTTACTGTTGAAATTACAATTGCAGTTGTATTTGTTGCAGCACTTGGAGTGTGGATGTTGGTTTCTTTACTTAAACAAAAGAGTAGAGATAGTAAAAAAACACGCCAGCATTTACATCGTAAACACAATCAATTAAGTCATATGAAGTATTAAGGTGTTTAGTTAAATAGAAGTATCTAAAAACCCCGTAAGGTTTCTAGATGCTTTTTAATGTTTACGTAATTCAAAATTTTGTCCTAAATAAACTCTTCTTACTTGTTCATCATTTGCCAAATCTTCAGCGCTTCCTGCCTTAATAACACTTCCTGCAAAAAGTAAATAAGCTCTATCTGTTATGCTTAGTGTTTCATGAACATTGTGGTCGGTAATTAGAATGCCGATATTTTTTTCTTTTAGTTTTCTTACAACAGATTGAATGTCTTCAACTGCAATTGGGTCAACTCCGGCAAAGGGTTCATCAAGTAAAATAAATTTTGGGTTGGTAGCTAAGCAACGTGCAATTTCAGTTCTTCTACGTTCTCCACCCGAAAGTTGGTCACCTAAATTTTTGCGAACATGACCTAAGTTAAATTCTTCGATTAACGATTCTAATTTTTCAGATTGTTCTTGTTTGCTTAGTTTGGTCATTTCCAACACAGCTTTTAAATTATCTTCAATGCTTAGTTTTCTGAATACTGATGCTTCTTGCGGTAAATAACCTATTCCCATTTGTGCACGTTTGTACATGGGTAGCTCTGTGATGTCTACATCATCTAAAAATATTTTCCCTTCGTTGGGTTTTACCATTCCAACAATCATATAAAATGAAGTTGTTTTACCTGCTCCGTTTGGACCAAGTAAACCAACAATTTCTCCTTGTTTTACTTCCACAGAAACTTTATTGGCAACGGTTCTGCTTTTGTATTTTTTTACTAAATTTTCTGAACGAAGTATCATTTTATTTGTTGATTTTTTGAATCATTAGCATTTTCATTCTTACATTCTCAAGCGGCCTGTCGTTTTTACCTGTTCCTTTTTCAGCAATTTTATCCACCACATCAAGTCCTACAATTACTTCTCCATAAACAGTATAACTTCCATCTAAATGTGGAGTGCCACCAATAGTTTTATAAATTTGTTTTTGTTCTTCTGTAAAAGTATGATGTTCTTTTGTTTCATACAAAGGCATAATACTAAGGTCGATTTTCTTTTTTAGAACAGCTAAGCTGTCTTTCATACCTTCTTTTTGATAACGCTCATATTGTAGTTTAATTGCTTCGTTACCTGGCGTTTCTAAATATTCTTTAGTGAGTTGGTGAAGTATTGGCCTATTAATTCTGTATTCTACTGTTTTTAATGTTTCATCAGTAAATTTTTTTCCTTGCACTATATAAAACTGGCAAGCTGAAGAAGCTTTAGTAGGATTAATATCATCACCTTCGCGGGCAGCACATAACATACCTTTTTTATGAAATAATTCCTTTTTAAATTCGGCAGGAATTGTGTATCCTAAGTCGCCGTCTCCAAGCATTTTGTTAAAATCAGCAGTTTTTGAGTCGGGGTCGCCACCTTGAACCATAAAATCCTTAATTACCCTATGAAAAAGAAGGCTATCGTAATATTTTTTCTCTACTAATTTTACAAAATTATCGCGATGTAATGGTGTTTCATTAAACAGCCGAACAATCATTTCTCCATATGTTGTGCTAACAAGCACTAGGTTTTCGTTCGGGTATGTTCGTTTTAAATCCTCAATAAATGGTTTTGAGAGTTTTGAAGGGTTAGGTGTATTGTTGTTTGTTGCAGAAACGTCTTTTCCAGACTTGCAGGAGGAGGCAAATAGTCCGAAAATGAACAATAATCCAATTAATTTGCATTTTTTGGACATATTAACTATTTTTACTACTTTTGTTAAAAGCATCGCATAAAATTAGCTTATTATATAACACAATATGAAGAAATTTAGTTTTTTTACCATTGTATGTTTATTGGCTCTAGGGGCAGTAATGATGTTCTCATCATCTTGCAACAAGCCTGAGCCGTGTAAGGCTATTATTACCGTTAAGGATACATTAGGCATTAATGTTCAGCCTGGAGTAATGGTTAAGCTTTATGCTACTGTTACAACTGCAACTGGAACTACATTAGGCGATTTAAAAGATTCTGCTGCAACTGATTCTGAAGGAAAGGTTAGATTTACATTTAAACTTCCAGCAATTATGGATATTAGAGCAGAAAAGCCTGCTTGTACTGTAACTTCTCCTACTGTAACATCAACAGGTGGTTATGTAGCAGGTGTTTATTGCCAAGGAAAAGGAATTATCAAATTTGAAGAAGGTAAGACAAACGAAAAAACAGTGTTGTTAAAATACTAATTCGTATTATCTATTCCAAGTATTTTCGTTCAACTTTTATTTAGATTGTTTGATGCTTTTCTTTAGAAAGTAATATTCTATCGATGTGATCTACACTCTTTCGGTTTCTGCTTTAATTTCAAACTTAGTGTTAATCCATAATAGAAGAACCAATCTTTGGTATTTGGATTACCTCTTAATTTTCCGGTATTACTTGCATAAGCGGCACCATCTTCGGTTCTATTACTCATAACCCCTGCTAGAGCTCCTTTTTCAGCAGCAAGCTTAAAGGGATCTACATATTTGTTGCTTACATCATCAATGTAGTCTGTAAACGTTTTTCTTGGGCCCCATTCAAATCCTAAACTCAATTGCCTTGCAACACTCAGTTTAAATCCAATACCAAATGGAACTCCAATTTGAGTTAGTTTATATTGTTTTTGCTTAGGGTTTTGAGATGTTTTTTGTCCTTCGGTACTTAATCTTCTTAATTCTACCCAATTGTCGTTTCCAGTATTACCTAATGGATTAAATTTAAATACATCGATTCCTAAAAACACGTAGGGTGAGAAAAAATATTTTCCACTCCCGGTTTGGTATTCCATAAAGTTAAACTCGCTTTTGGCATATAACTCATATATTTTCGACTGAAAATTTAAGTTGCGCTCTAGTTGATCTTCGTTTTCTGATTGTGAATCATCAGCTCTCAGGTTTCCATAATTAAAACCACCTCTAAATGCAAATCGTGAGCTGTAGTTAAAGCGATAAAACACACCGCCTGCAGGCTGCGACATGTCGAAATGAGAGCGAGGATTAATATCACCGAGATAATAACTAGCTCCTAAAAACAATCCTACATCATGCGAATAAAAATCTTTATGATTGTCGGCTTGCCCAAATACATTAGCTCCAACAATAAATAGGAAAAAATATAGAAACAGTTTTTTCATTGGTAAATTAAAACGTAAATTTCGTAAAAAAATTGCAATGTACGTTGCTTTAAATAATTCTTATTTTTATAGCAGACTTTAATATTATGGAAAAATACGATTTGGTTGTTATTGGTGGTGGCCCTGCTGGTTATGCAGGTGCAATGAGAGCTCTTGATTTTAAGAAAAAAGTTCTTTTAGTTGAAAAAAACCGAATTGGCGGGGCGGGTGTTTATGACGGGGTTCTCACCTCTAAAACACTTTGGGAGTTATCGCAAAAAGTAACAACTATGCGAGAAATGAATCCAGATTTTGTTCCAAATTTTGATGAAATAAATAAAACAGTTAAAGAAGCCATTTTTGAACGTAAAACACAAATGACAGTTCATTTGCAGCTGTTGGAGAGCGCAATGGAGAACCAACAATTTAGATACGAAAAGGGACATGCAAGTTTTATAGATAAGCATACTTTACAAATCAAAAAGGAAGATGGAAGTACTAAACAAGTATATGCAGAAAACGTATTAATAGCAACAGGGAGTCGTCCAAGATATTTACCGCACATTCCTATTGATGAAAAAATCATCATGACAAGTAATGGAATACGAAACCTGACTTCTTTTCCAAAAAGCATGGTTGTATTGGGTGCTGGTGTTATTGGTTGTGAATTCGCTACTATATTTGCGGGTTTTGGACTTACTAAAGTTTACTTGATTGATAAAGCAGAACGTATTTTACCGTTTGAAGATGAGGATGTAGCTGAAGTAATTTCTAAAAGTTTAGAAAGCCACGGGGCAACTATACATTCAGGCGCATCATTAAAGCGAATGGATATTGTAAATGGAATGGTTGAATACGAACTGGAATACAAAGACGGAAGAACAGAAGTAATCACAGTGGAAAAAGCGCTTGTATCTGTTGGTAGGATTGCTAATATTGAAGAGATTGATTTTGAGAAGGCAGGAGTTAAATTAAATGATAAAGGTTCTATTTGGGACGAGGATACACAAACTAATATTAGTAATATTTATGTAGGCGGAGATGTATCAACTGATATAGCACTTGTAAATGTTGGTGAGCGGGAAGCGCGACACGCTGTTGTACGTATGTTTGGTCCAGCAATTAAACCACTTACGTATCAAAATATTTCTACCATCATGTTTTTAAATCCTGAGGTTGCAAGTGTAGGAATGAGTGAGCAAGAGTTAAATAAGAAAGGAATTCCGCATAAAGTAGTTAAGCTTGATTACAGTACTAATGCCCGTGCAATTGCAATGCGTAAAACAAAAGGTTTCTTCAAGATTTTAATAAGTAACGATAATGGTATGCGTATTTTAGGCATGCGTGCTGTTGGCGAACATGCTAGTAGCGCCATACAAGCAGTTGCTTATTTAATGCACACCAATCAGGGCATTCGTGATTTGGCAGACATGATGCATCCGCACCCAAGTATTATTGAAGGTATTCAAGAATGTTTGCGAATGTTGTTGGGCAAATCAATTTACAAACCTTATGTATTTAAGGATAAATTAAAATGCTACTTGTGCGAAAATGGAGTTTGTACTCCATTGGAAAAGTTGACTGACTAATAAATTTATTTCTTGTGTTTTAAAGCATACTCCTTTGCAAAATATGTAAGAATTATTTTCGCACCTGCACGCTTCATACTTAATAACATTTCATCACGAATTCTGTCTCCATCTATCCAGCCTTTTGCTGCTGCTGCTTTTACCATTGCGTATTCACCACTTACATTGTATGCTGCAATAGGAACGTTGAAATTATCATTTAAAGATTTAATAATATCCAAATAAGATAAAGCAGGTTTTACCATTAAAAAATCTGCACCTTCTTCTAAATCTAATTGCGCTTCTAATAATGCTTCCTTACTGTTTGCAGGATTCATTTGATATGTTTTTTTGTCTCCAAATTTTGGAGCGCTATCCAATGCATCTCTAAACGGACCATAAAATGCACTTGCGTATTTTGCAGTGTAACTCATTATAGAAACATCAGTAAACCCTGCCATATCTAATTCTTCTCTAATGTAACCAACACGACCATCCATCATGTCGCTTGGCCCAATAATATCAACACCTGCAGCTGCTTGTGCTAATGCCATTTTTGCAAGTATATCTAATGTTTCGTCATTTTTAATTTCTCCGTTAACAACAAATCCATCATGACCATCGCTGCTGTATGGGTCCATTGCAACATCCGACATAATAACTGCTTCGGGTAATTTCTTTTTTATTTCACGAATGGTTCTTAAGTATAATCCTTTTTCGTTTAAACTTTCACTTGCTGTTTTATCTTTTAATTTATCTGCAATGTTAGGGAACAAATCAAATGTAGATATGCCCAGCTTCATACAGCTTTCCATCTCTTTAATAAGTAAATCGCTAGAAAGGCGGTAAATACCTGGCATTGATTTTACTTCCGACTTTTTGTTTTTACCATCAATTAAAAACATCGGAAAAATTAAATCTTTAACGCTTAGTGTTGTTTCCTCAACTAAGTTGCGAATTGCTTGAGATTTTCTGTTTCTGCGTGGACGGTGCGTAATCATAAAAATGAGATTAAATTGAACGCAAATTTACATTTATTTGCTATTAAATCAATGTTCTTCATCTTCTTCTTTTCCTTACTTTTGTCACGCTTAAATACATTGACTTATGCAAAAAATACTCATTACCGGCTCTAACGGGTTGCTTGGACAAAAATTAGTTTACAAACTAAAGTTAGATAACACAGTTCAACTAATTGCAACAGCACGTGGAGAAAATCGGTTGTTGGACCAAACAGGTTATGAGTATTGTTCATTAGATATTTCTGATGAGAAAAATGTAACTGATGTGTTGAGCAAATATCAACCTGATATTGTAATTCACACTGCAGCGATGACAAATGTGGATGCTTGTGAGTTGGAGCAAGATGAGTGTAAAAAAATGAATGTAGATGCAGTGCAATACATTGTTTCTGCTTTGGAGAAATTAAAATCAACAAACTACAATCCTCATTTAGTTCATGTATCAACCGATTTTATTTTTGATGGAACAAAAGGTCCTTTAAGTGAAGATGAAAAACCTGCCCCGCTTAGTTATTATGGCTGGTCGAAGCTTGAAGCAGAAAATATAGTTACAAAAAGTAATTTAAGATGGTCGATTGCACGCACTGTATTAGTTTATGGTGTGGTAGATAACGCAAGCAGAAGTAATATTGTTTTATGGGCAAAAGGAGCTTTGGAACAAAAGAAAAATATTAATGTAGTTAATGATCAATTCCGCACACCAACATTAGCAGAAGACTTAGCAGATGGTTGTATTTTAATTGCAAAAAAATCTGCGGAAGGTGTATTTAATATTTCGGGACCAGATTATATGCATATTTTAGAATTGGTAACACGTGTTGCCGATTTTTGGAAATTGGATAAAAGTTTAATTACACCAAGTACAAGTGTTGGAATAAACCAACCTGCAAAGCGCCCACCGATTACTGGTTTTGTAATTGATAAAGCAAAAACTGTTTTGGGTTACAATCCACATTCGTTTGAAGAAGGTTTGGCTTTAGTTGATGAGCAGTTGAATCAGACAAATTCTAATGCTAAATAAGATTGCTAATTTACTTTTCGTCTTTTAATTCTCTTAAATTTTTTGTATTATTGTAATACAACTTAATTATTTATTTCCATGAAGACAACATTAATAGCTTTTTGTTTTGTAGCGGCCAATTTAATGATTGCACAAACGGGACCTGGTGGAGTTGGAAGTAGTGCAACAAATGTTTTATGGTTTGATGCCAATAAGGGAGTTACAATAGTTGGCGGTGGAGTAGACCAATGGGCTGATCAATCAGGGAATTCAAAAGTAGCAACAGCTAATGGCGCCTCTGCTAGACCATCTTTCGTTGCTAGTTCAGTAAATGGATTTCCTACTTTTGATTTTGACGGAACTAATGATGAACTTTGGGTTCCAGATGACGCTACATTGGATTTGACAACATGGCATTTTTTTATGCTTGTTAAACCAGATGTTGCTAAAAGTTACAATGCTTGGATGGTAAAAGGAAACGATGGTCAGGAGAACTTTGAAATATTATCATATAACACAAACAATATACACACTCCTATTTATTTTACTGATGCTACAAGGGGGGCACCAAGTACTGGAAATAATGTTATTAGTACTGCAAATTTTGCAATAGTTGAATACTCCTACTCATCAGCAATTGGCCGTGATGTTTATGTTAATGGAAACAATCAGTTTACAGATAATGTGAACAAAACGCCCCAAGTAAACAACTTTTCTTTATATATTGGGAATGAAAAGGCTACCGCTGGGCGTTTTGTTGATGGAGATATTTCGGAAGTAGTAGCTTATAATACTGTTTTAAATAGTGTACAAAGAATTATTGTCAATAATTATCTTTCAGCGAAATATGATATAGCCTTAGGCTCGAATGATATCTATACAATGGATAATTCAGGAAACGGGAATTTTGATTTTGAAGTTGCAGGAATAGGTAGAGTTAACGCTTCAAATATTCAGAATGATGCTCAAGGAACTGGAATTGTAAAGATAAACAACCCGAGTGGACTAGGGGATGGTGAATATTTAATTTGGGGGCATGATAATGTTTCGGTAAATGCGAATAATGTAACAGATGTTCCTGTAGGAGTGCAAGCCCGTATGTCTAGAATGTGGAGAGCATCCGAAGTAGGTGAGGTTGGAAATATTGATATAAGCATAGATTTGGCAGGTTTAGGCTCTGTAACAGCTAGTGATTTATGTATTTTAATTGATACAGATAATGATGGGGTATTAACGGATGAAACTCCTACTTTTGGAGCTGTTCTAGTTGGAGGAACAGTATATAAATGGACAGGTATTGATATCGATGATGCACAGCGATTTTCATTTGGCACATCTAATTCCGCAGCAACACCAATGCCAATTGAGTTAACAGAGTTTTATGCGCAGCCCGAAAGTTCAACTATTGTTTTAAATTGGATTACAGCAACAGAAATAAATAACAATCGTTTTGAAATTGAGAGAAGTAAGGATGGAGTTGTTTTTGAAAAAATCGGGAATGTATCTTCTAAAGCACAAGGGGGAAATTCTACTTCTAATTTAAATTACAATTTTATTGATGATACTCCATTATCAGGAATATCTTATTATCGTTTAAAACAAATTGATCATGATGGAAAGTTTGAATATCACTCGATAATTTCTGTTGATAGGGAAGAATCTAAAAATATAAAGTTTGTTGTTTTTCCCAATCCAAATCTAGGAGAGTTCTCTGTTGATTTTTCGGGAATCGAAAATAATCATGATGTGATGATTGAAATGTATAGTATGGACGGGAAACTAGTTTATAAACAACAATATGTTTCTGAATCTACAGCCACAAATACTGTTCATATTATTCCTAAAGAAAAAATTGTTTCAGGGCAGTACATTATAAATTTTATCGTTGAAGGAATTAAGTACCCTGTTAAGGTTATTGTGAATTAGAGTATATATTAGTTTTAATTTAAAAAGAGACAAGTTTAGATTGTTTCTTCCACACCAAATATTAAATCTTTGTCTCTAATAGATTGTGATACTTTATAGTTTTTCCCAATTAGGAGAGATTCGTAAAGAGCTAAATTATTATAATTGCTTATGTCTCCAATTTTCATTTCAATTTCATTTAGCGTAATGTAATAAGTTTCAATGTATCTATGTTTTCCATGGCTTCGGTTATAAGTCATGTCTTGTCTTTTAAATGTTAGCATACCTCTGTGTTCGATTTTTACACCCGCTGAAATTTCTGTAGTAATAGGCACAAGGAAAACTTTTTTAATCATGAAAAATACTAATAAGCTAAAACCTATAATCGCAACAGCAATTACGATTGCAGTAAACCAACCTAAAAACTGCGGAAGAACTAGAAGTGCAATTAATGCCCCTACTCCTAAAATAAATGAGGAAATAATCGGAATTATTTTTACGAAGCTTGTAAGTGTATTAATTACATTAATGTCTTTTTGTTCTAAGGGCACTTCTTTTTTGCTGTACTGCATATTTTATTTTTTATTAAACCCGAATTCCAATTAATGTAATATCATCTACTTGCTCCGAATTGCCTTTCCAATTGCTAAGTTCTTTTTCTAAATGGTATAATTGTTCGCTTGTTGTATGCTGTGATATCTTACATAATGTTTCTTTCAAATGTTTATACATATATTTCTTTCCTTTAGGCCCACCAAACTGGTCAGGGAATCCATCGGTAAGTAAGTATATCATATCACCTGTTTGTAGTTCAATCTTTTTTTGAGTAAAGGAAATGTTGTCTTTATCATGTTTGCCAACGGGCATCTTATCAGGATTTGCTTCGATAATTTCTGCTACACCTACTTCATTTTTTCTAATTATCCAAATTGGATTATTTGCAGCTGAGTATGAAGCTGTTTGATTTTTAAAGTCAAACGAAATTAAAGCGCAATCCATTCCATCTTTTCCGCCTTCTGCACTTCCGTCTTTTTTTAATCGCTCAATAATTATTTTGCGAGTTGCATTTAAAATTTCCGCAGGTTCGTTATGATGTTCAATTGCTTTTTCTAAACCAGTAATATTTAATAAGCTCATAATAGCCCCTGGAACTCCATGCCCTGTGCTATCCGCTGCAACTAATGCAAATTGATTATTGTTTAAAATCGTAGCCCAGTAAAAGTCTCCACTCACAACATCTTTAGGTTTAAATAAAATAAAGTAGTCTTTTAGATGCGCATCTAACATTTCCTTTGTAGCTAAGAAACTTCGTTGTATTCGTTCAGCATAATTTATACTGTCGGTAATTTCTTTGTGCTTTTCTTCTATTAAATGTTTTTGATATTGAGTTTCCTTTTCTTTTTCTTCAATTATGCCTTTTTGTTTTTGGGTAAGTTTAAATCTATTGTACATAAATCCTCCAAAAACAATTAATAAGGCTACACCACCATATAAAGCGAAACGTTGAATACGTTCTTTATCTAACTGTTCTTTTTGAATGATTTCTTTTTGTTGCAATGTTTCAATTGCCAAAGCCTTTTTATCTGTATCAAATAGTACTTTTTGATAGCTCATGTTTTTCTCTGAAAGATCAATTAAAACCGAGTCATTAAATTGTTTATGAAGTTTAAACATGAACAAAGAAGAATCAAATAATTGTTGTTTTTCATAAACGTAAGCTAATCGGTCATATAATGTAGCAAGGCGCAACACGCTGTGTTCTTCTTTATAATGTTTAATTGATTTATTAAGATAATATTTTGCTTTAGTGTAGTCTTTTATTTCAATATGGTATAAACCATCGTAATAATCAACTAAGGCTAAATTACTTTGGGAATTGAGCCTTTCGAATGCTTCTCGCCCTTCGTCTAATAATATTCTAACCTTTTTTAAATCCTTATGCTGATAAAGCAAACATTGCGCTGAATTAATTTTAATTATTGTTCTTGTTTTTTCTTCTGATTCCGGAATAATTTCTAAGGCTTTTGTGTAGTAGTAGAGTGCCGAATCAGTTATTTTACGATTACCATGAATAGCGCCAATGTTCATTAATACAATGCCATATCTTTTCGGGTGCTTGTCTTTTTCAAAAATCAAACGCATTTCATGATACATTTTAAGCGATTCTTTATAGTCGCCCATCCAATCATAGAGTTGGGAAATATAGACTCCAATAATTCCAATGTATTCATCATCTTTATTTTCTCTTGCAAGTCTTAATGCTTCTTTGTAATTAATGAGTGCTTCGGGGTATTTGCCCTGTTCCATTTCTATGTAACCAATATCTCCTAATGATTGACTAATACCTTTTTTATCATTAATTTTTTTATAAAAATTATGTGCTGAATAATAAAGGGCGATTGAAGAATCGAGTAAACCTAAATGCCAATAAATGTCTCCTTTGTATTTTACAAGTTCTACATTGTCTTTGGTAATTTTATATTTTTCTTCAGTTAAATAATGCTCAATTAATTTAGAACAGTTGCCGGGGTAGGTATATTTATATTCGTAGCATAATTCTATAAGCGGTTTTAATTTCTTGGCATTAGAGTTAGCCGCATTAATTACTTTTATTAAACTATCAGCTTTTTTATCGGCAGCGGCAATTTTTTCTGCATTTAATGTGGCTTGTAAATCGACAATAGTTTGCGCCTGCAGTGAAAATGCAGAGTAAAGAATTACATAGCAGATAATTCTTAGTAGAAAAGTATAGCGAGATAGTTTACAAAAGTGCATTGTATTTCAAATATACTAAAACTTAAGAATATAAGTTTGTTTGCGTTACATTAAGTTTTTTAAACTCTTATGCCCATTAAAGTTATGTCGTCAACCTGTTCCGAATTTCCTTTCCAGCTTTCTAGTTCGTGTTCTAGACTATTTAATTGTTCGGATGTTGACGAATGTGATATTTTCACCAAGGTTTCCTTTAGGTGCTTATACATGTATTTTTTTCCTTTTGGCCCGCCAAATTGGTCAGGAAATCCATCTGTAAGGGTGTAAATCATATCACCTTTTTGCAGTTCAATTATTTTTTGAGTAAAAGAAATGTTGTCTTTATCATGTTTCCCAACGGGCATTTTATCTGGGGCAAATTCTTGAAGTTCATTATTTCTAACTAGCCAAATAGGATTGTTGGCGGCAGAATAGTTAATTAAATTATTTTCAAAATCAAAAACTAATAAACTACAATCCATTCCATCTTTCCCACCTTCTGCACTTCCGTCCTTTTTTAAACGGTCAATAATTATTTTACGAGTTGCATTTAAAATTTCCGCAGGTTCGTTATGGTGTTCAATAGCTTTTTCTAATCCAGTAATGTTTAATAAACTCATGATGGCGCCAGGAACACCATGTCCTGTGCTATCTGCAGTTACAAGAGCAAATTTATTGTTGTTTAAAATGGTAGCCCAATAAAAATCACCACTTACTACATCTTTTGGGTTAAATAAAATGAAATAGTCTTTTAAATGTGCATCTAACATTTCTTTTGTAGCCAGGAAACTTCTTTGTATTCGTTCTGCATAATTTATACTATCGGTAATTTCTTTGTGTTTTTCTTCTATTAAGTGTTTTTGAATTTGCGTTTCTTTTTCTTTCTCTTCAATAATATATTTTTGTTTTTGTGTAAGTTTAAAACGTTTGTATATAACAACTGAAAACACAAGTACTAGTAACAAACCAAAACATATACTATAAATTACAATTTGCTGCTTTTCTTTTTCTTCCTTCTCAATTGCTATTTGTTTCTCATGTTCAATAGTATCTAATTCCTTTTGTTTGTCATACATATGTTTAGCTTGTTGACGCAAAATAGCTTTACCATTGCCCTCGCTGTTCACTACTTTGTCAAGGCTATCAGATATTTCTTTATAATGAAGAGAGAGTTGGAAATTGTTTTTTGCCTTGTAATATTTGTAATAAAGTGTATTAATGTCACGATAAGCCATCCCTTTTTCATTTATTCGTTCAGCTTCTTTGTCGGACTCCTTGATGTATTGAAATGCTTTTTCTTCGTCGCCCAGTTCTAGATATAAAAGGGCAATGTCGTTTAGTATGTTGCATAGGTAGTATTCATCCGTTACATTTTTTCTGCATGCTAATGATATTAGTAAATAGGATAATGCTGAGTCGCGCTGGTTTTGAATGTGGTAGAGTTTCCCAATTTTACTGTAGGCTAATGAGATTCCCGAACTGTCATTTGTTTCTAAAAATTCGCGTAAAGATTTTTTGTAAAGCTGCATGCTAATTGAATACGCTTTATCTTCTTCATTCATTTCCCCAATTCGTATACTTACGTAACCTCTTCTCCAAGCTAATTTTTTTGCGTTGTATAAGTTTTGAGCTTCTTTATAATAGTTAAGTGCAGTTTCTTTTTCATCTATGTAAGCATTTAAACTTCCGAGATGTTCAACAGAATATCCCATCCAAACAGTGTCTTTGTCCTTTCTTGAGTATTCTAAACTTTGCTCGGCATAAGTAACTGCTTTGTCATAGTTGCCAGTTTTAGTATAACAAATGGATTGCATAAAGGAAGCATAAACAATACCATGGAAGTAATTTATTTTTTTAGCATCAGAAACGATACTATCCCAATATGTTGGCCGCTCAATACTGCCATATTCGCCTATTAAATTTTTTAGGTTTACTTTTTTTTCGGGATTTTTTTCTTTTTGCAACAAATCCTTTAACGAATCAAGGCTAGGTGATTGAGCTTTTACCGAAGATAATTGTACAAAACAAAAAGCAATAATAGCCAAAAGCTTTACGAAAAAATTATTTTTTTTGAATGTGTTAGCTAGCATTGTATTTCAAATATACAAAAACTAAGGAATAGAAAAGCGGGGCAATTTTAAAAGGACTAATTTATTTTTTTATTTTATACTCGTTAAATCCAAGTAGTCTCCACTATCATGCCCCGTTGTAAAATGGAGTTCAGCTTTGTGTTTTAAAAATAATTTTTTATCCAATGAAGTTCTTATTACTTCATCTAAAATAAAAGCGGAGTAGGCAACAGGTAAAATCCAATCTAAGAAATAATAATCGGTTTTATCTTTTTCTATTAAACCATTTATTTCGTTTAAGATGCCTGGAACAGCATATCTGTTTTCTGGAAGATAAGTTGGAGTGTTTGTCCAAATGATATCATCTTTGCTGTAGTTATCTGCACCTGCCAAATATATTACATACATCTCTTTTCCTGCCTCACCGGCAGGCAGGCCATTTTGTGTGTGTTTAAACAAGCCAACCCAAAGTGCAGAAACCGTTTCGGGAATAGGTGATTTACTTGCTAAATCTTGAAGCCAATCTTTCAACACTTCTTTTTCTGAAGCTAAATCCAAACTTTTTAATTTATCCCAATATGTTTTAGGCGCTAGTTTTTCGTGATACTCAATTAATTTAGTCCAAGCTTCATTTATTGGTAAATGAGAATTAAATAGTTTAGTAAGTTGCTCCCAAGAGCTATCGTGATCAAAATTGTTTTTCAGGTTCATAGTAAAATTTTGGTGAAGGTAGTGTTTTAAACTCTCACTCCAATGATACAAATATCATCTACTTGTTCGTTATTCCCTCTCCACTCTTCAAGGCTATTGTCGAGGAGAGTAAATTGCTCTTCCATTGTTTTGTCTTGAATAGATAAGAGCAGTTTTTTTAAATTACTTGTTTTTAATTTTTTTCCTTTGGTTCCACCAAACTGGTCAGCATAACCATCTGTGAAAATATAAAAGGAATCGCCTTTTTCTAATTGTATGGTATGTGTTGTAAATGGAACGGGATGTTCTGTTTTACCAATGGGTTGTTTGTTTGGTTTGACTTCGACAAGCTGTCTATTCTCGACTGCGCTCGAACTGACAGAATTTCCAATGGGTGCTTTAATAATCCATAAAGGATTATTAGCGCCTGCCCAAAGTAATTGATTTGTTTTTTTGTTGTAGGCACATAAACTTATGTCCATTCCATCTTTCACATCGTCTTCGCTTTTCGAAAAGGTTTCTATTACAAGTTCTCTTACTTTATCTAATATTTTTCCGGGTTCGGTAATGGCGAATTCTTTTACCGCTCTGTTTAAAGCGTTACTACAAACTACGCTTACCATAGCGCCAGGTACACCATGACCTGTGCAATCAGCAGCAGCAAATAATATCAAATCATTTTCTGTATCAGATATATCCATCCAATAAAAATCTCCTGCAACAATATCTTTTGGTTTGTATAAAACGAATGAATTTGTTAGTTGCTCCTTAATTAGTTTGCGCGACGGAAGAATGGCATTTTGTAAATACTTTGCATAAGAAATAGAATCATGCACTTCTTTATTTCTTGCGCTTAGCAGCTCGTTTTTTAATTCGATTACTCTACTTTTTACAATTAATGCCGAATTCATTTTTTTACGATCAACAATTAATTTAAAAAAGAAAATGGCTACAAGAACAACGAATACAAGGCCTGCAAGCACCATGTATTTTTGTGTTTTCTCTTTATCAAGCAATTCGTTTTTTGTTTTTATTTCTGATTCGCTTTGGGTAAGTGTGTTTTCTAAATCGTAAATTTTAGAATAATTGTCGATTGTTTTTTCAGAATTCCTACGTTCTTCTTCCATTAAACTATCTTCTATTGTTGTGTATTTTTTTAAGTAGGAATATGCTTCACTAAATTCATTTTTCTGTTCGTGCCATAGAGCAAGAGATAAATAGGTTTGTTCAATACCTACCATTTTATATTCTTCTTGCAATTGCTTTGCTTTTTGTAAATACAATTTAGATTTGCTGTAATCTTTTTGAAATAAATAATATTTGCCCGCAAGCGCATAAATGGTATTAGCATCGTATGGCTTGTTGTATTGGTTTAATAATTTTTCATACTCACTTAAGTATTCATCAAAGCGCCCCATTTTATTAGCTTGAATAAAAGCGGTTAGCTGCTCAGGCAAAGCCATCAGTAAGGTGCGTGGAACATTTGCTTCTTTTGATAATTGAATTGCTTTTTCGCCATAATATAAAGCCGAATCATATTGCTTCATATCATTATAAATACCCATCATTTGATAAATATTAAAAGCTTTTTGCGATTTAGTTGTATCAGAAGCCAATAGATTATTTTGGTACTCTATTGCTTTTTTAAATTGTTTAGCTGTTTTGTATATGTATACTAAACCTTGCAGTTTGTGCCTTACATCACCATTTGATTTTTGTGCAACTAGTAAAGCTTTTTGTCCAAATTCAATTCCTTTTTCGTAGTTTTTCAAATCGGTGTACACCCAGCCAATGTTGTGATACAAACGAGCAAGCATAACCGAATCTGTTCCAACATGTTCAAGCGCTTTAAAATAATATTGCACTGATTTTACATAATCAAATTCATAATAAATTACATCGCCATACTGACTTAAGTATTTACATTTTTCTTTTTCTGTTAGAACGGGAAAATAATTATTGCCAACTGTGTCCAATTCTTTTTTGCATTTATAATAATCAGATATAGTCCAATAATAGCCGTTAGCAAGATTTAAATGCGCTTTGGCTAGGTAATGTTTGTCGCTAATGTTGCGGGCAGCTTCTTTTGCTGCAATGTATAATTTAATGCTGCTATCAGGTAAGTTTCCTGCGTTTTGAATTTCGCTTGCTTGTTTGGTGAGCTCTTTATACTTTGTAATAGCGGACTCGTCGCTTTTATTTTGAGCAAATACATTCAGGCTCCTGATAAACGATAGGGCAAAGAATAGAAAAAATATGATATTTGGTTTTCTCACAAAAGTGAGACTAAGATAATGAAATAGTTGGGAAGATAGAAGGGACTTTATTTATACTAAAAATATAGCATTGCTCCAAGGCCAGCTTTAAAATATGTATAAGCGGTAGCTCCATGTCTTTGTATAGTAATGTAAGGACTAATTCTTTTACCATTATAACCAAAGCGAACACCTAAAATATTATTGGTACTGTTATTTGGAACAAGGTAGTGCCCAACTATTGAAGTAGAATTAATATTTTCTGTTGTTGTTCCATTGCTGTTTGTGGCAACTGTGTTTCTGTTGTTTTGAACAGCGGTGTATTTTGTGTCATCTAACAACACTCTTGAAACACCAGCATTAAAGGACGCAAAGAATTTGCGGGTAGAGTAGGTGTATCTCAACAACAAACAAACTTCGATTGGTGAGTATGTGTAATTTATTTTTTGCGTAGCGAAGCTAACATCTGAGTATGAGTTTGTGCCAATCACTCGATAGTTTTGCATGGTTTGCTCTACATTCATTTTCATAAAACTTGCCCCGCCTGCAAAGGAAAGATCATGAACGGGATCGCTGCAATCTCTTTTAACGCCTCTTATATTATAAACAAATGCCAAATTGTAACACATAAAATTGGGAGCTTTAAATGTAGCCTTTAGAACATTAAGACTTGGGGTTATTGGGTTGATACGCGCATTAGCATAAGCTACATCTGCTTCAATAGCGAAGTGTTTTCTTCTTTTGAGAGAATCGCTAGGAGTAGCTTTTGTGATAAGACTACAACAAATTAGTATTGAAATAAGGAAGTATTTCATTGTGAGATAACGGGGTGATTTAGGGTTTATTGTTTTTGGGATGGATAGTTAATATAAAAGTTATTACACTTTTGATGCTTGAAGTAAATATTATATTAACCAAACCTTTTTTCGGAAATTGAGAAACTAATTTAGCTGAATAAAATAATCAATTACCATGATAAAACATAAAACTAGAGAGGGAGGCTACATTATATACCACATATGGAATAATACAGGCAAATATGACTTTACACTGGAACAAAGCGAAGAAAATTTTGATGTCTATAATCTGTTTAGAATAGGAAATTCAACTATAATTGAAGCAGTTAACGCATTTGAATTAGATGATTTTATAGAAGGGTTACCTGAGTATATGGCGAAGATAAGCTAAACAAAAAAGCCCGCTACCTTTCGGTAACGGGCTTTCTAATTATTACTTTCTATATTAATTACGCTTTAACCGAAGCTCTAATAATATTAAGTGCTCCACCAGCTTTAAACCACTCAATTTGTTGAGCGTTGTAACTGTGGTTTACTTTTATTTCATCTTTGCTTCCATCTGCATGGTTTAATACAAGAGTTAATTGCACACCTGGTGTAAATGAAGTTAATCCGTTTACATCAATTGAATCGTCTTCTTGTATTTTATCGTAATCAGCAGGGTTAGCAAAAGTAATTCCTAACATACCTTGTTTCTTTAAGTTTGTTTCGTGGATACGAGCAAATGATTTTACTAATACCACCTTAACTCCTAAATGACGAGGCTCCATTGCAGCATGCTCACGAGATGAACCTTCACCGTAGTTCTCATCACCTACAACAATACTTCCAATTCCTTTTGCTTTGTATTGACGTTGAACTACAGGAACTCCTTCATAAGCACCCGTTAATTGATTTTTGATATTGTCTGTTTTGCCATTGTATGCATTAACTGCACCAATTAACATGTTGTTAGAGATATTATCTAAATGTCCACGGAACTTTAACCATGGGCCAGCCATAGAGATATGATCAGTTGTACATTTACCTTTTGCTTTAATTAATAATTTTAATCCAGTGAAATTCATTCCGTCCCAAGCAGCAAATGGATCTAATAATTGTAAACGCTTAGATGTTGGCTCTACTAATACTTGTACTTTGCTACCATCAGCTGCTGGAGCTTGGTAACCTGCATCTTCCACTGCAAATCCTTTAGTTGGCAACTCATCACCATTAGGAGCATCTAATTTTACTTGCTCACCTTTTTCGTTTGTTAATGTATCAGTTAATGGATTAAATCCTAAATCACCTGCAATAGCTAATGCTGTTACAATTTCAGGAGATGCAACAAATGCATAAGTGTTTGGATTACCATCAGCACGCTTAGCAAAGTTACGGTTGAAAGAGTGAACGATTGTATTTTTTTCTTGTTTCTCTGCACCAACACGATCCCACATACCAATACATGGTCCGCAAGCGTTAGTAAATACAGTAGCTCCAACTTCATCAAATACTTTTAAGAAACCATCTCTCTCAATTGTATAACGAATTTGTTCTGAACCTGGATTAATCATAAAGTCACCTTTTGATTTTAATCCTTTTGCAGATACTTGTTTTGCTAATGATACAGCACGTGCAATATCTTCGTATGAAGAGTTAGTACAAGAACCAATTAAACCAGCTTCCACTTTCATTGGCCAACCGTTAGCAGTTGCAACTTCTTTTAATTTAGAAATTGGTGTAGCTAAATCTGGAGTGAAAGGTCCGTTAACATGCGGCTCTAACTCTGATAAATTAATTTCGATTACTTCATCAAAATATTTAGATGGGTTAGCATATACTTCTGGATCACCAGTTAAGTGTTCTTTAATACCATCAGCTAAAGCAGCAACATCTGCACGGCCTGTAGCTTTTAAGTAACGGCTCATGCTATCATCATAACCAAATGTAGAAGTAGTAGCTCCAACTTCTGCACCCATGTTACAAATTGTTCCTTTACCTGTACAGCTTAATGCAATTGCACCTTCGCCAAAATATTCAATCACTTTATCAGTACCACCTTTTACAGTTAAGATACCAGCAACTTTTAAGATAACGTCTTTTGCACTTGCCCAGCCGTTTAATTTACCTGTTAATTTAATACCAATTAATTTTGGCATTTTTAGTTCCCAAGGTAAGCCAGCCATTACATCACAAGCATCAGCACCACCAACACCAATTGCAATCATACCTAAACCACCAGCGTTAACAGTGTGAGAATCGGTACCAATCATCATTCCACCAGGGAAAGCATAATTTTCTAAAACAATTTGATGAATGATACCTGCACCTGGTTTCCAGAAACCAATACCATATTTATTAGAAACCGAAGCAAGGAAATTAAATACTTCTTCGCTTTCAGTTTTTGCTCTGCTTAAATCTGCATTAGCACCAACTTTAGCTTGTATTAAGTGATCACAGTGTACTGATGAAGGCACAGCAACTGTAGGGCGACCAGCTTGCATAAATTGCAATAAAGCCATTTGAGCTGTAGCATCTTGCATTGCAACTCTATCAGGGTTAAAATCAACATAAGAAGAACCACGAGGATAATCTTTCTTTTCCATATCCGCATCTAAATGCGAGTATAAAATTTTCTCAGCCAATGTTAAAGGGCGGCCAAGCATTTTACGAGCAGCTTCAATTTTAGAAGGCATTGCTTCGTAAACTTTTTTAATCATGTCAATGTCAAAAGCCATAGTATATAATTTTGATTGTTTTACGAAAAAATAATGAGGTGCTAATTTAAGTATTATACCTTAAAAATGGTAGTGAAAAGGGGGAAATTATTTGAATTTAGGAATGATTTGGAAAGGAGTGGTAAAAAGTTGATTTACAGAGCCATTGTGAGTTTTGTGGGTTAATCCTCAAATACACTTTCCATAACTCCACTTTCTAAAGGAGTCCAATAACCTACTTTTATTCCAATGTGTTGCAAGCCATTGCCTGTCCATACATTGCAGGTTTTAAGAAAACTATAAGTGCCATCCGCTTCATAAAAATTGTCGAATTCGTTGTATCCTGGATGATCAATAAGAGTGATAGCTTCTTTTTCTTTTTTGAATGAAGAACTGATATATGCAATTAGTTTATTGTATTGTTCTTCGGTAAGAATTAATTTTTTGCAGGATGTTGTTTCCAAGGGTTTTCTTTTTTTATAAGTTACATGCATGGCGGTTGAACTCATAAAGAATGCAGCTTTAAAGGCAGTACTAAATTTTAAATCGCTCCAAGTTGGAGTGTTTAGGAAAAACCCTTTATCGCCCCAGCCTAATGATACATATTCGAAAGTAGTATCAACGCTTTCAAATTCATTAGGCTTAAAATCATTTCGCCAATCTTTTAATTTATGTTTTGTGGGAACAACAAAATCGGTGTGTACACCATTGGATGCAATAAAAATTTCAATTCCTTTTTCTTGAGGTTCGTAATCTGAATTTACTTTAATTTTAGGCAACAGCCATGCAAGTAGCACATAAAGCAATATAAACGCAACAAAAAATAAGATTGATTTTAATGTGTACTTAAGGCTTAGTTTTAAGTATTTCATTGCAATTATTTTTAATTAATAGCCGCAAATGAAAAAAGTAACCCAGTTAAAAAAATTACCTAGGCACCTCAATCTTCTCAATCATCTTATTCACCACCTCATTTGTAGTTATTCCTTCCATTTCTTTTTCAGGAGTAATAATTACACGGTGTTTTAGTACGTGAGGGGCAACAAATTTTATTTCATCTGGAGTAACAAAGTCTTTTCCACGTAATGCGGCGCATGCTTTTGAAGCATTTAAAATTGCTAATGATGCACGTGGCGATGCTCCTAAAAATAGCCAAGAATTATTACGTGTTTCGTTTACAATCTGTGCAATGTATTTTAATAAATTGTCTTCGATATGAATACCAGAAACAGTTTCACGAAGTGCCATAATATCACTTGCGTTTAAAACTCTTTCTATTGTACTAAAATCAACTTTGTTTTTTTTCTCGTGAAATGTTTTTAAGATTTCTGTTTCTTGGTCTAAGTTTGGGTAATGCACTTCTATCTTAAACAAGAAACGATCTAATTGCGCCTCAGGTAAACGATAAGTTCCTTCTTGCTCAATTGGATTTTGTGTTGCTAATACTATAAATGGCGGCGGCAATTTGTAAGTTGTTCCATCGCTTGTAATTTGTCTTTCTTCCATTGCTTCAAATAAAGCAGCTTGGGTTTTTGCAGGAGCGCGATTAATTTCATCAGCTAGTACAACATTACTAAACAAAGGACCTTTTCTAAATTCGAACTCATTTGTTTTGTTGTTGAAGATAGCAGTACCAACAATATCAGAAGGCATTAAATCGGGTGTAAATTGTATGCGTTTAAAATCGGCATGAATAGTTTGCGCCAATAATTTTGCAGTTAATGTTTTCGCAACACCCGGAACGCCTTCTAATAACACGTGACCATCGGCTAGCAATGCAATTAGGAGTAACTCGGTCATTTGTGTTTGACCAATTACATATTTGCCAATTTCTTTTTTAATTTTTTCTGCTGCATTACTTATGTTATGCAGATCAACGCGTGAGCCAAATGTATTTTCCATTATCGTATATTTTGTTCGTGAAACTTTTCTAATTGTGTGTTTAAGTCAATCAATGTTTGTTCCGTTATGCTTTTGCTAAATTGTATTTGGTCAATGAAGTTAAACAATTCTTTTATTTCGTCTAAATGTATTCCCGATAATTTGGAAACCCTTGTAAATAATGCATCATCAAACAACCGAGTGTTTACCTGAAATTTAGTGCGTATCATTTCTAAGAAAGAATTAATTTTTTCTTCAGCAATTATTTTATGATTTTTCGAATTAAAATAAACATTCCCAATTACTTCAACAAACTCAATACTAGAATTAGTAGGCGGGGCAACTATTGGAATAGCTCTTTGTTTTCTTCTTAAATTAAAAAACATAAACAATAGTGTTCCTAAAATAGTTAGTGAGTAAGCAGCGTATAGCGAATCATTTTTAAAAATGAATTGCAATTCAGAGTCAACATGAGCTAAGTGTGTTTTGTAATGTTCGTCCCAAATTATTTTTGGTGTGTTTAAGTATGACAGGCAAGTGTATGCAAACTCTTTGCTCGGCTTATTTGCAATGCTATAATTGGTAAGCACTTCGGGAGTACTAAGTAAATAAATTTCACCTTTGCCAATTGTTGTGCAAATAAAAACAGGATCGTTATTTGCATTGGAGGCAATAATTCGAGTAGAATTGGTATCTATAGATGTATAGTAAATAGGAGTAATGCCCGAATGATATTCGTATTTTTTTTCATCCTTAAGTGTTTTGTGGTAATAGATTTTATATGCTTCACCTTTGTTGTCAGGAACGAAGTAAGAAAAGTCTAGATTAGTTTCAACATTTAATGTGTCTTCTAATAAGCCACTTAAGTTGTTGCATGCCAGAAAAACTTTGTTGCCTTTTTCTACAAATTCAAGTAGAATTTTCGTTTCGACATCATCAAATCCTAAGTTGTCATTAATAAAGATGTAGGAAACTCCATTTTCTTTAAATAAACCTCCATCGTTAGATTGATAGATGTTTTTTTTGTTTGTGCTAATTCTATCTTTAAATGCAGATTGTTCTAAAACATCATACAATGCTCTACTGCCAAAGGGAATTTTATCTTTCTGCAAAAAAGTTTTTGACCAATTAATAGGTTTTGGGGCCGATATTTGCAAGTAAACAATACCTACAAATACCAGTAGCAAAGGAATAAAATATTTCCAGTTTTTCTTAAGCACCTAGTTGTTGGTTAAATTTATCAAACTCTTTTTTGTAATCTTCAAAAACTTCTTTTGTAATGTGACCATCACCATACCACATGTATTCAAATCCTAAATACAATTGTTTAAACTGTGGCTTTGTTCTGTCTGATTTAAATTCGGAATAATAATCGTAGTTAGTTTTAAAGGGTTTCCAATCAATCAATTTTTTGTCATTCATTAATTGTAAACTTCTTAAATAACAATAACGAAAAGCAGTTTTAAAATCACCTTTGCTAACTGCCTCACTAATTAACTTATCAATATCTATTGTGCTTATCTCTTCTGTTATATCTGTAAAAACTGATGTTTTGGCGCTTTCTCTTTTAAATAATTTTCCGCCATTCATTCTAAGTATTAACCAAACTAAGCCAGCAATAAAGAGTGCAACTAAAATTATTTCAATAATAAACCAAAAGGTTTCTACACTTTCGGGACTTGCATCTCCAAATAGTTTTTTTAGTAACCAAGTTAAAAACGATTCTTTTTCTCCTTGTGCTTTTACATCTTTGTATTGATATGCTTCATCCGAAAATATTTCTTTTTCGATAGAAGCATCAATTTTTAATTTTGCTGGAGCAAGCGAATCCTTAGCTACAATTTTAGGCGCAGGAAAAATCCGTGTGCAAAACACAAAGGATAAAATAAGAAAAAGTATGTAAGATGTTTTTTTCAATTAGCTGTTTAAACCAATCTCATCAATTTTTGATTTTAAGCCTGTGCCTTCTTCTTCCTCTTCATGGCTATGATAAATAAGCGCACAAAACACATTAAATAAAGGCATTAAGGTGTATTGCCCAACCATTGCAATAACAGCAAGTACAATCAATGTAATTGAATTGTCATCATCTCCACTATCAGCCCTCATTCTTGAGAAGGTGTTCATCATATTGTAAATGGCCTGCGGCATGGTAAAAACTAAACTAGCCAAACCAATAATCATGGATGCACAAAAAATAATACCCCAAGTTGACCACCAGTGTCCACGCATGTATCTAAAGGTTTTTTTAATTGCAGTTAAAATAGATATTTCATCTTTTATAACTAAATAACTTGCGTTTCTTAATGCATAAGTAAGGTTTGGCCATATAAGTAAAAGCCCAACTACAATAACAATTATACCTAAAACGGGGATGAGAGCAATTAAAACAATTCCAAGAATAACTAAAATACTAACTAAACCTAATAGTAAATAATTATAAAAAAGTCTCCAAGCATCTTTTGGTAAATAGCGAATCAACTCTGCAATCGTTACTTCTTCGCCTTCTTGTTTTTGTTGCGATAGAATTAAATATCTACTAATTACAGCTGAGTAAACCAAACCCGCAAGCATTGCAACAATCATAAAGGGAATCATTACAGAAATAATTTCACTTACTATGCTCATAGGGTCTTGAATTGCATTCATGCCAAGCATGGAATTGAAATCAGAACCTGCAGCTTGCATATAACCGTTTAATCCACCTGCAATCATCAATAATGGCCCAGGTAAAGCCAACACGGCTAATGTCATATTCTTAAAATTGAATTTAAGAAATTTAAATGCAGCAGAGAAGATGCCTGAAAAATCTCTTTGTTGTCTAAAATCTACTTTACGAGAGGGTTGTGGATACATGTTTATTTTTTTTAGTTATAGTAATGGGTAAAATTATAAAGTACCAAATGATAAAACTTAATGAACTTAAAATGATGAATAAACTTAGCCATAATGGCATGTTAGTATAGCGTGTTACAAAACTTTCTAAAAAACCAGCTGTTATAAAAATAGGAATTAAAGCAACTGTAATTTTTAAACTATCGATTGCCCCGCGTTTAAAGGATTGCAGCCTAGTGTATGTTCCTGGGAACATAAAACTATTTCCTAATACAAAACCTGCACAGCCTGCAATGATGATAGCAGATATTTCTAGCGTCCCGTGAATGTATACAACTAAAACTGATTTTATAAATAAAGAGTGATTATAAAACATTGCTTGAAATGCGCCTAGCATAATTCCATTTTTAAATAAAAGAAATGCGGTACCTAAAGAAAATAACATACCTAGAATAAATGCAAAAAAGGAAACTTTAATATTGTTTATGGTAATCATAACAAACATAGAGCCTTCAGATGATTCTCCATAAATACCGAGTGCGTTGCCATTTTTAATGCGTTCTAAGGTTTGGTTTACATAATCATCGCCAATAATTAAACGCACAAAATCATCGTTGTAAACTTGCGAAACAAAACCAATAACAGCTGATACTGCAAAAACTAAAAATGAAATAAATAATTGTTTGTGGTATTTTCCAAATAGCATGGGAACTTCTCTTGCCCAAAAGCGTTTGAATCTTCCCCGTTCTTCTTTTTTATTTTTGTAAATAGTTTGATGAATGCGAGCAGCCAAAGCATTTAAGTATGCTGTTGTTTGCGATTGAGGATAATAGGTGCGTGCGTAAGAAAGGTCATTAGTTAACTCAATATAAATTTCAGAGATCTCTCTTGGGTTGGTAATGCTGCCATTAGCCATTCCGCTTTCGATCTTTTCCCACTTATCAGCGTTTTGTTTTAAAAATGTAATTTCTTTCACCTCAAAAATTGATATGCTAAAGTGCATTTTTTTTTCGATATTAGCTACCAAATTAGTGAGAATTATGGAGGACGGCATCAGAATAAATACCACCCAAAATGTATTGATTAGTTATCAGCCTGCAGGAGTAGGAGATAGGATTCTTGCTTCGTTACTTGATTCATTATTTACTTTGGCCTACTTTGTTTTAATTGCTCTTTTGCTAGCTTGGATTGCAGGAGGGGTTGATTGGGGCTCAGAAAAGGATATGACACTAGGAGCAATTTTTACTTTATTCATGCTACCGCTAATGTTCTATAATTTATTAATGGAACAGTTTTTTAACGGACAAAGTCTTGGGAAAAAAATAATGAAAATTAAAGTGTTGAAATTAGATGGCTCACAACCGAATTTTGGCGCTTACTTGGTTCGTTGGGTGTTTAGAATTGTAGACATTATGTTGTTTAATGGTTTAGTGGCTTTAATAACAGTTGCTGTTAGCGAAAAGGCGCAGCGCCTAGGGGATATGGCTGCAGGAACAACGGTAGTAAGCTTAAAACAAAAAGTAAGTTTGCAAAACACGATTTTGTATCGCCCAAAAGTGGAACATAAAATTGTATTTAACGAAGTAAATAAATTAAGTGATAAAGACGTAGGAATAATAAAAGAGGTATTCGACCACTGTACACGTAACTCTGATTATAACGGATTAAAACAATTAGCGAAAAAGGTAAAAGATAAAATAGAAATCACTAGTTCCATGCCCGATTCACAATTTATAAAAGTGGTGTTGTTAGATTACAGTCAGTACCAATTTGAAAAGTAACGAAAACCCTCCGTGAAACTCTGTACCCTCCGTGTCTCCGTGGTTAAAAAGCAAAATGAATATAATTGAAAAAGATATAATAATAGTAGGCCAAGGAATTGCGGGTTCGGTGCTGGCATTGGAATTAATTAAGCGGGGCAAGAGTGTTATTGTAATTGATAAACCCGAACTATCAGCTTCTTCTAGAGTAGCCGCAGGTATATGGAATCCTGTTGTTTTTAAGCGCCTCACCAAAAGTTGGATGATTGATGAACTTACTCCTTGTTTAAATGAATTTTATTCAAGCGCAGAAAAGGCTCTCGGTGTAAAATTTTTAGAAGAAAGAAAAATAGCAAAACTTTTTACCGAAGAGCAAGAAATTAATTTGTGGAAGAAGAAAGTAAATGATGATATGCACGATTATCTTTCAGAAGAAATTTTAGAAATGTATGAACCAACTCCTTCAAAATACGCTATTGTAAAACAAGCTGGAAACCTTGATACAGTCACTTTTTTGGATGCTACAAAAAATTACTTAGAAGTAAACAATAGTTATTTAAACGAGCCATTTAATCATGTTGAATTAAAAATAAACGCAACAGACGTTTTGTATAAGAACATAAGTGCGAAGGAAATTATTTTTTGCGAAGGACATTTAGTAAAAAACAATCCACACTTTAACTACATTCCTTTTAAACCTGCCAAGGGCGATGTGCTTACTATTTCATGTAAAGAATTGGATATTGATTTTATCCTAAACAAAGGCATGTTTATTATGCCATTGGGTAATCATTTATTTAAATGCGGGGCAACTTATAATTGGCAAGACCTAACAGATACTCCAAACCCTGCAGGGAAAGAAGAATTAATTATCAAGCTTAAAAAAATAATTCCTTATGAGTTTGAGGTAATTAAACACGAAGCAGGTGTTCGCCCTTCTGTTGTAGATAGGCGCCCAGTTTTAGGAAGACACCCAACACACTCACAATTAAAAATATTTAACGGCTTAGGAACAAAAGCAGTTATGCTTGCCCCGTTTTTTGCAAAACAATTATGTGATTATTTAATTGAAGGGGAAACGTTGAATATGGAAGTTGATGTTAGGAGGTTTAAAAATTTAAAACAAATTTAATGTAGTATTAATATTTTCTTTAATACAATTTTATCGCGAAGTTCTACTTTTAAAAAATAAATTCCTTCGTTTAATTGGCTCACATCAATTTTGTTTTTTTCAATCATTGATAAAGTATATTGGGCGCCATACATGTCTAATAAAACAAATTGATTTACTTCTTTTAATTCATTTATGAATTCAATATTTAATATAGAATTGGCAGGATTAGGATAAATAAAGAGTCTATCTATTGCATAATCATTATGAATTGATATTGGAAATGGCGCAGATAAATTAAATTCTTTAATATCGCAATTGTTAAATCCCCCTAAATTTACCCTAACATAACCATATGAGGTGTCTTGTTGGCTAATGTATCTTACACCAAAAAAGCGATCTCCAATATTTACCCATTCACTGCTCGTAGCATAAGAACCTGTTTGTCCAGTATAGAAAGCAAGGTAACATGATGGAACTGCAGTAAAATTTGTGGCCGCTATTGTATCATATAGATTATATCTTTTTAATATATTTCTTACTGTCCAAAAGCCAAGATAATTGTTAAAGGTAGAATCTGTATTTCCATATGCCAATGAAACTTCAGCATTTAGACATGTTACACTAATATAACTTGATGCATAACTCATAGACAAATATGCATGTGCTGTGATTTTTAAATCATTGATGCCATCTTGATTAATATCAAACTCATAATATTGATCAGGCGGAGTATGGTTTGCGCTTCCAATCGTCGGATCCAAAAGAGTGTCTGGAGTAATATTATGATAATAAAAGCCTTGCTCTCCAACAATGCAAGATTGACACCAAGATTTAAAATGGAATAGAGTAATAAATAATAGTATAGTTATACTTAACTTCATTGTACAGAATAATCGAGCAGGTATGTAGTATAAAGATAAGAAAATAAATAGCAGTAAGAATGCTTACCCCTTAAATAAACTATCCACAAATTCAGTTCTGTTAAACACTTGTAGGTCGGTCATTTTTTCGCCAACACCAATGTATTTAACTGGGATTTTAAATTGGTCGGAGATACCAATAACAACACCACCTTTAGCAGTGCCATCTAATTTTGTTAAAGCTAATGCACTTACTTCTGTAGCAGCTGTAAATTGTTTGCATTGCTCAATTGCATTTTGTCCTGTTGATGCATCTAACACTAATAGAACTTCGTGAGGCGCATCAGGAATAACTTTTTGCATTACCATCTTAATTTTGGTAAGCTCGTTCATTAAATTTACTTTGTTATGCAAACGACCTGCCGTATCAATAATAATAACATCACTTCCTTTTGCAAGTCCAGAGCTTAATGTATCAAATGCAACTGAAGCAGGATCAGCACCCATACCTTGCGATACAATTGGTACACCAACACGCTCGCTCCAAATAATAAGTTGGTCAACAGCAGCAGCTCTAAATGTATCAGCAGCACCTAACAAAACATTTTTACCACTTTGTTTAAATGCGTGAGATAATTTACCAATGGTGGTTGTTTTACCAACACCATTAACGCCAACTACCATTATTACATAAGGTTTTTTTCCTTCAGGAATAGTAAATTCAACTTCGTCTTTACTATTATTTTCGGTTAAAAGAGTAGAAATTTCTTCTTTTAATATTCCGTTTAATTGAGCCGTGCTCACGTATTTATCTTTCGCAACGCGTTCTTCAATACGTTTAATTATTTTAATGGTGGTTTCTACACCAACATCTGAGCTAATTAAAATCTCTTCTAAGTTATCTAGGACTTCTGCATCAACAGAGCTTTTTCCAACAACGGCCTTAGCAAGCTTCGAGAAAAAACCGTCTTTCGTTTTTTCCAAACCTTTATCTAACGACTCTTTTTTGTCTTTACTAAAAAAGCTAAAAATTCCCATTTTCTTATACTTACTAAAATTACAAAAGCTTCAACCCGGTGGGAAGAAGCTTTTTGTACAAAAATTAAATCGAATCTTATTTAGATTTTAAGAAATCTTGAATATGATCGTTGTGTACAATTTCCTCTTTAAACGAGTAAGCACCTGTTTTTGGCGACTTAACCATTTTAATTACTTTGGTAAAATCTTTACCTTTTCCTGTTTTTAACGTTGCAACTACCTTCTTAGCCATGACTAATTATCTTTAAACTATTATTACTTAATTTCTTTGTGAACAGTCATTTTCTTCATGATTGGATTGTACTTCTTAAGTTCAATACGCTCAGGAGTGTTTTTTTTGTTCTTTTTAGTGATGTAACGGCTTGTTCCAGCCAATCCACTAGTTTTGTGCTCAGTACATTCCAAAATAACTTGGATTCTGTTTTGCTTCTTTGCCATTGTTAATAATTTTTACCTAAATAGGGGTGCAAATGTAGTTTATTTTTCTGGAACTATCCTAATTTTTCTTTAAAATTCCGTCTTCTTTCATCAATTTTTCTATTTCGGTCACTGTTTTAGGCAGTTTCCCCGACATTACAATGGGTTCTCCATCGGTAATTAGCACATCATCTTCTATCCTAATGCCAATATTCCACCATTTTTTGTCGCAGGGAGAGCCAGCAGGGATATAAATTCCAGGCTCAACAGTAATTACACTATTTGCTTTTAATTTGCCATAAGTGCCTGCATCATGCACATCTAGGCCTAAATAGTGCGATGTTCCATGAAAAAAGTACTTAATAAAATCGTTTGGATCTTTAATAATGCCCAAGTCCATTAATTTTTTCTTTACTACTTCTACCGCAGCATTATGTGGGTCTCTAAAGTTATTACCCTTTTTGCAGGCCTTAATACCCTCTTCCTGCGCTTTTAATACGATGTTGTATATTTCCTTCTGCTCCTTACTAAACTTTCCGTTAACTGGCAGTGTACGCGTTACATCGGCAGTATATCCGTGGTATTCTGCACCTGCATCTACAACAAGCATTTCTGGGTTCTCAAACTTTTTACGATTGGTAATGTAATGTAGAATACAAGAATTTTCTCCTGCACCAACAATGGATGGATAGCCAACGTATTCTGATCCATTAAATTTAAAGCCAAACTCAACCAATGCTTGTGCTTGGTATTCGGTCATAGTAGAATCCAGTGACTTCATCAAATCTACATGAGCATCGCAAGTAATATCAATTGCTTTTTGTAATAGTTTTAATTCTTCTGGAGATTTAATTTCTCGGAGCGCAGACATAAAAGAAAAAAGTGAAGTTCCATTTTTTTTATCTTTTAGTTTAGAAGTCTTTTCTTCAAATGATTTTACTAATGAAAATAAATCCCCATCATCATACTTGTCGTCTCTAATATCATTGTGTAATGTTGGATGATAAATTTTAGCAAAGCGAGCAAAGTCTATAGGGAAATCTGCAAATTCAAGATTGTTGTAAGCGTATCTAATACCTAAATTTTTTATAACACCATCTGTTCCTAAGCGTTTGCCTGTCCAACTTTCGGCTTTCTCGTTGCGCGGCTGAACAAAAAGAATTTCGTTGCATGTTATACTATCAATGGTAATTCGTTCTTTAAAGATAAGCAGCACAGCATTAGGTTCTGTAAACCCAGTTAAGTAGTAAAAATTTGGATCTTGACTGTATTGATAGTCGACATCGTTAGAGCGATTTCTTTCTGCATTGGTAAAAATAATAGCAACCGAATTATCATCCATTTTATCGCGCAATGCTTGGCGTTTATCAGCATGAAAAGATGCGGGAAGCATATCGTTATCGTATGCTGTTTTTTTGTCTTGAGCGCTAACACTGATTAACAGGAGGCAAAAGAAAAGAAGTAAATTATTTTTGATCATATGTATGCAAACTAAAAAACCTTGTCGAAGATACGACAAGGTTTTTAAACAAATATTATGCTGGGAATTAAAGAGCTAAAACACCGTTAGCTTTTGCTTCTTTCATACAAGCAAAAATTCCTTTTTTATTAATGTTTTTGATAGCAGATGTAGATACACGAAGTGTAACCCATTCTCCTGTTTCAGGAACAAAAAAGCGCTTACGCTTTAAATTCACTTTAAATTGGCGAGGTGTTTTTGCGTTAGAGTGAGAAACATTGTTTCCACCCATTGCTGTTTTTCCTGTTAATTGACAAATACGTGACATATCTTTAGTTTTAAAACGGTTTTCAAAATTGGGGTGCAAAGAAACGATATTTTTTAATAATTGCCAAGTATTTTGACTTTTTTCGTAAAAAAATCTTTCTACACCTAAAAATTAATGCAATTTTCCAGAGAAAATAGCAATATCATCGGCATAGGTTTTCGTTCCTTTAAACTCTACAATGCTGTTAATCAACTCTTTATTTATTTGCTCAGGAGTATTTCCTTGCGATTTTCTTAAAAGCGCAGTTAAACGCTGCATTCCAAAATATTCTTCACTTTCGTTCTCGGTTTCTACCACTCCATCCGTATAGCACACTAAAAGTGATTTTGGTTTTACAGTAACTACTCCTTCTTTCACGGTAACCAATTCATCAAACATTCCTAATCCAGTGCAGCCAATTCGTAATAAAGAAACTGATTTTCCATTAATTAAAATGGGAGGGTTTTGCCCCGCATTTATGTAATTTAAGGTGCGTGTTTGAATGTTATATTTTCCTATAAAAAGTGTAATAAATTTTTCGCCTTTTGCACTTAACATTACTTTGGTATTTAACTCACGCACCAAATCAGTTAAGCTATTGGTGTGATTAATTAAAACACGAAGGTTAGCTTGAAAATTACTCATTAACAAAGCAGCTGCTAATCCTTTTCCTGATACATCGGCAACACAAAAAACAAATTCGTTTTTATTAATCCACACAAAATCATAATAATCTCCACCTACTTCTTGATGAGGTAAATAAAAGGCATTAAAATCAAGCGATTCGTTATTAGGTAATGTTTCAGGAAACAACATGTTTTGCATTTGCGAAGCTAACTCTAACTCCTTGTGCATAGCAGCTTGTTTTATGCTTTCCTTGTAAAGTCTTTTGTTTTCAATAGCAACGGTAATAATGTTGGTAAGCGTTTGAACAAAAGGCAAATGTTTTATTACAGGACTCAACTCTAATTTATCATCATCCAAATCGCCAATCAATACAAATGCAAGTGGTCTATCTTTATGATAAACAGGAATAATTACCTCAAACATATTGTGCAGGCGATCATCAACAATACTAATTTCTTTAAATTTTAATAAATCTCTTTCAGCATCAACTTTCGAAAAATCATTGCTTAAGCCATAAGTTAAAATGCATTCCCACTTGGTGGTAAAATTGTAAAGCGCTAATTTGCCAATATTGAGTTGGTCTTTGAGGATAATCTCGAACGTTTGTAAAAGTTCTTTGGTAGAGGCATTATTATTTATTGCCTTTGTTACTTCCAACAAAGAATTGAGTTTTAAGGAACTCATTTTACTTTTCGACTCGTATGTGCGTTTATCTTTTGACACAGTTTGTATTAGAGCTCCAATATAGTAATTACAAACAAAAAAGCAGCTAAATTTTAGCTGCTTTCTTTATTATTTCGGATGAATTCTATTCTTTTATCGTTTTAATAATGATTTGTTTACCTTCTTTTGATTGCATTTTGATGAAATAAACACCCGCAGACAAATTGCTTAGGTCGAGTGGAGTTTTTCCATCTACTTGAATCGATAAAAGTTCTTTGCCCAACATATCCAAAACCCTTACCTGTTCAATACCATTTTGATTGAGTCCGGTGAACCATATTTTTGAGCTAAAAGGGTTGGGATAAACGATTAATTTTTCAAGTTTTGTTATTTCTTTGTTAGATAAGTCATTTATAACAAAAATCGAATATCTAGCAGAATCAAGCGTTGTAAATCCTGATGAGACCTGAGTTCTAGGCCATATTACAACTGTGTTTATTCCATTTCTAAAACCAGAAGGAGTTATAAAGAGGCTATCAGTTGTTCCAAATGTATCAGTAGCAAGTATGGTTGTGTTTTGAAGATAAAAATTGTCAATTTGTATCAAACTCCCAAAGCCACCTGTTCCAGAGCTGTCATTGTAGATGTCAATTGTTATGTCACCTGTGAAATTAGTGCTTGGTGAGCCATTTACAACTTGCACGGTAACAAGAATATTAGAGTTTTGGCCAACCGTATCAGTACTAAAATAAACAGTAGTATCATTAACATAAAGTCCTGTTTGAGCTATACAGAAATTTGCAGTTGCCAATAAAAAGGCAAGTATTGCAAGGCGTAGCGTTTTCATATAATTCGTTTTTAAATTAATTTCTGATATAAATATAAGTACAAGATTTTAACTAACATACAAAAAATAAGTATTATCTTACACGCTCAAAAGTTAAGTATGCAAATTTTACCAGAAATAATCTCAGTACTTACAAAAGAAGAAATAAGGAACTATAAACTATTCGTAAATCGAACGAATAAAGAGTCACAACGTAAGGATGTACTATTATTTGACCTCTTCAAAAAAGCAATACCTGATGTAAACGAAGATAAAATTCACGTAAAACTTTATGGTGCCGGCACTACCGATAAAAATTCTTTTTACCGATTAAAGAACCGCTTGATTGAAGACATTGGTTTAAGTTTATTAGTTCTCAACTATAATCAAACAGCTTTAAACACCGTATTAAATAATTTTTTGCTTGCTAAGTTTTTTATTCAAAAAGGTAAGTGGAAAGTTGCCGAGCATTTTTTACACAAGGCCGAGAAGCGTGCTATCGAAATGGATGAACCTGCATTGCTTGAAATAATTTACGGGGAGTTTATAAAAATTTCGCAAGATGTATTAGAAATAAATCCCCGAGATTACATTTCAAAGCGGAAAAAGAACAGAGAAAAATTAAATCTTATTCAGGAAATTGATGATGTATTAGCCGTTGTTACCTATGATATAAAATCGAGTCAAACCTTTGGAGTTGCCGAAAGCGAAGTATATGATGCCTTGCAGAAAAAAGTGGATCAACTAAGCAAGAACAAAGAGTTAAACAATAGCGTGCAATTAAAATTTAAACTCTATCATTCGGTTAGTAGAATATTATTACAAAAGCATAATTATGTTGGTTTGCAAAACTATTTACTTAAAACATATAATGAGTTCACAACAAAGAAATTCTTCAATCAATACAATCATGATTCTAAATTGCAGATGCTTACTTACTTGTGTAATTCAATGTATCGCAATGGAAACATATCTGAGTCGTTGAACTACGCACAGCAATTAAACCAAGCAATGAGTGAATACAATGCGGCCTTGCGCGATAAATATTTGTTTTTTTATTATAATGTATTGGTTAATAATTATAGTAAAACAAATGTTAGCAAGGCAATCGAAATTCTTGATGAGGCAAAGGAAGAAAACATCATCAAAAAGCACCCATTGTATATTGGTTTTGTTTATTTAAATCTGGCCGTTTCCTATTTTGGCTTAAATGATTTTAAAAATTCTTCTAAGCAAATAACTAAGCTATACATGTTGGATAGTTATGCTAGTTTAGATAAAGCGTTTCGTTTAAAAATTTCGATTTTCGAGTTAATCGTTCGTTATGAATTAACCGATTTTGATTTTATTTTAATGCGTATTAAGCAGGTGCAAAGCGATTTTAAATCGCTCTTAACTGAGAATGCCTTTTTAAGGGAAAAGCAATTATTATTTTTTATAAAAGCAATAATTAGTAACTCAAACATTCAATCAAAAGGCAAAGTAAATGAAGATATTCAACATTTTATAAAGGAATATAAAAGCACTAGCCAGGACGATTCGGAAATTATTAATTATGCCGATTGGTTGGCTCAAAAAATTAAATGATTTTATTTATTTAAAACCCATTAAAATATTTACATTTGTTATATGCGCAAATTATTTTTTATACTTTCTTTTTTTCTTCTTGCTTTTGCGGGCTTGGCCCAGCAAAAAAAGGATACACTTTTTTTAATGAACGGGAAGATTTACGTTTCTCGAGTTCTTGATACATTATTGGGAGGCGTTACTATAAAAGACTTCAAGGACACTACAAAAAATTTCACTGTTGATAACGATGATTTATTTTCTGTGCATTATTCAACAGGAGAAACGCATTTTTATTACAATCAGGACACCGCTATTGGAAATGAATTTTCACGCCAAGAAATGGGTTATTTTATGCAAGGCGAACGCGATGCTAAAAAGGGTTTTAAAGCGAGAGGTTCATTGTTTGGGAGCATGGTTGCGGGTTTTGCCGGCGGTTTAACAGGGAGTTTTTTAGGCCCTATTTTGCCATTTGGATACATGGGATTATGTGGAGTTACTAAAGTTCGCATTAAACACGAAACAATATCGAATCCATATCTGATAGATCATGATCCATATATTTTAGGATATGAACGTCAAGCAAGAGGCAAACGAAGAATACAGTGTTTAATTGGCGGCGGTATAGGCCTGGTTGCAGGCTTCGCAACTAATTTTGTGATTGCAAAATCGAATCCAAATTTTACTTTAAAAATTAAGTTTTAGATTAGTAAAACTTCGTCTCTGCAAATTTTACAATGGCTTTTTAATTTTAACACGACTTACTTTAAAACACTGTAAGATATATTTAGGCTTTAAAAACCTTTATTGCCCCATAAATACTCACAATAAAGATTACTAGTTTCAGTAAAATCGAGTAACCTAGACGCATTGTTTAAAGAAAGTCAATTAACGTGTTTGCTTGAGACCTTAATCAACTAAAATTTTCGCCTTAAAAATCAGCACTTTAGTTAATAACATGTGAATTATTTAACTTTTTCTTAAAATTGAACTTGCAGATAAACAATTTGTGAGTACATTTGCACCCCCGTTTGAGAGACGTTGTTTGTGCGGGAGTAGTGATAAGTAAGGATTGAAAAAAAAGATTTAAAATTTTTAAATTATTTTTTGGAGATTAAAAAAAGATTATTACTTTTGCACCCCCAATCGAACGAGAGCGGGAAAATGAAATAGAGATATCGGATTAAAAAGACGTGAAGTCTAATACATATCCAATAAGATATATAAGTTCTTTGAAAGAAATGTTTAACCAAATTAGCAAGTAACAAGCGAACCATCGCAAGATGGAGAGTTACATGCAAACCCTGAACAGATTATAATTCCTGGATACAAGAATATCCAGACAAACTTTTTATTACTATGGAGAGTTTGATCCTGGCTCAGGATGAACGCTAGCGGCAGGCCTAATACATGCAAGTCGAGGGGCAGCGGGAGTAGCAATACTTGCCGGCGACCGGCGCACGGGTGCGTAACACGTATACAATCTGCCTTCTACTGGGGGATAGCCTTTCGAAAGAGAGATTAATACCCCATAATAAATGAAATAGCATTATTTTATTTTGAAAGATCCGTCGGTAGAAGATGAGTATGCGTCTGATTAGCTAGTTGGTGAGGTAATGGCTCACCAAGGCTACGATCAGTAGGGGATCTGAGAGGACTACCCCCCACACTGGTACTGAGACACGGACCAGACTCCTACGGGAGGCAGCAGTAAGGAATATTGGACAATGGAGGCAACTCTGATCCAGCCATGCCGCGTGAAGGATGAAGGCCCTATGGGTCGTAAACTTCTTTTGTACGAGAGAAAACCATTTCACGTGTGAGATGTTGATAGTATCGTAAGAATAAGGATCGGCTAACTTCGTGCCAGCAGCCGCGGTAAGACGAAGGATCCAAGCGTTATCCGGATTCATTGGGTTTAAAGGGTGCGTAGGCGGATTTGTAAGTCAGTGGTGAAAGCCGATAGCTCAACTATCGAACTGCCATTGATACTGCAGATCTAGAATATAGATGATGTTGGCGGAATATGACATGTAGCGGTGAAATGCATAGATATGTCATAGAACACCGATTGCGAAGGCAGCTGACAAAACTATTATTGACGCTGATGCACGAAAGTGCGGGGATCAAACAGGATTAGATACCCTGGTAGTCCGCACAGTAAACGATGATAACTAGTTGTTTGCGATATACAGTAAGCGACCAAGCGAAAGCGATAAGTTATCCACCTGGGGAGTACGCCGGCAACGGTGAAACTCAAAGGAATTGACGGGGGCCCGCACAAGCGGAGGAGCATGTGGTTTAATTCGATGATACGCGAGGAACCTTACCAGGGCTTGAAAGTTAAGGAATGATTATGAAAGTAGTCAGTCAGCAATGACCTAAAACTAGGTGCTGCATGGCTGTCGTCAGCTCGTGCCGTGAGGTGTTGGGTTAAGTCCCGCAACGAGCGCAACCCCTACTTCTAGTTGCTACCATTAAGTTGAGGACTCTAGAGGAACTGCCCGTGCAAACGGTGAGGAAGGTGGGGATGACGTCAAGTCATCACGGCCCTTACGTCCTGGGCTACACACGTGCTACAATGGGTACTACAGAGGGCAGCTACATGGTAACATGATGCAAATCTCGAAAGGTATCCTCAGTTCGGATTGAGGTCTGCAACTCGACCTCATGAAGCTGGATTCGCTAGTAATCGCGCATCAGCAATGGCGCGGTGAATACGTTCCCGGGCCTTGTACACACCGCCCGTCAAGCCATGAAAGTTGGGAGTATTTAAAGTAGGTAGCCGCAAGGCGCCTCCTAGAGTAAAACCGATAATTGGGGCTAAGTCGTAACAAGGTAGCCGTACCGGAAGGTGCGGCTGGAACACCTCCTTTCTGGAGAGTTTAGTGTAACTCATCGTGAGTTATTTGCTTTGGTTAGATATTTTTTGTGGAAATTTTATTAATTGAGATTAGGTTTTATGCTTAATCTTTTTTAATTAAAACATACCCAAAACGAGCTAAGTGAGTGTAAACATCACTGAAGCACAGGATTTAAGATTTTAGATTTCTGATTTAAGATTTTTAGAAGTAAAAATCAGCAAATCAATAAATCAACAAATCGAAAAATAAATAGTCCCGTAGCTCAGTTGGTTAGAGCACTACACTGATAATGTAGGGGTCAGCAGTTCAAATCTGCTCGGGACTACAATAACACACTCGATTTGGGGGATTAGCTCAGCTGGCTAGAGCACCTGCCTTGCACGCAGGGGGTCAACGGTTCGACTCCGTTATCCTCCACATAATACCAATTACGAACGTGTAATTGTAATGACATTAAGGATGAATAGCTCAAAGGCAGAGCACCCTAGTTGAAAGATTAGGCTTGATAATGGTTCGATTCCATTGTATCCACAAATTGAAATGCTGATAATAAAATGCGAGTTATGAATTGTGAAATTCATTAATGAGTAGGTTAACATTTCAAATAGTTCTTTGACATATTGAGAAAGACATGATAGCAACATCATGTGTGTATTAACGCAAAAGGATACACACACGCCATATCTAACGATATGAGTGAAAAAATGAATAACAAAAGAAAGTAATTAAGAGCGCATGGAGGATGCCTAGGCTCTCAGAGGCGATGAAGGACGTGATAAGCTGCGATAAGCTACGGGGATTGGCAAATACAAGTTGATCCGTAGATTTCCGAATGGGACAACCCACTATATTGAAGATATAGTATTCCGCAAGGAAAGCAAACCCGGTGAACTGAAACATCTAAGTAACCGGAGGAGAAGAAAACAACAGTGATTGCGCAAGTAGTGGCGAGCGAACGCGCATTAGCCCAAACCAGAGTTGTTACGGCAACTTTGGGGTTATAGGACTACGATATTGACTTATAATTTATAGTAGAAGTGATTTGGAAAGGTCCACAATATAGGGTGAGAGTCCCGTATACGAAATAGATTATATACATAGTAGTATCCTGAGTACTGCGGGGTCGGAGACGCCCTGTAGGAATTTGGCGGCACCATCCGCTAAGGCTAAATACTCCTGAGAGACCGATAGCGAACTAGTACTGTGAAGGAAAGGTGAAAAGAACCGCGAACAGCGGAGTGAAATAGATCCTGAAACCGTGCGCTTACAAGCGGTCGGAGCCCTTACGTGGGGTGACGGCGTGCCTTTTGCATAATGAACCTACGAGTTGCTCTTCACTAGCGAGGTTAAGGGCTTAAGGTCCGTTAACCGCAGCGAAAGCGAGTCTGAATAGGGCGTATAGTTAGTGGAGGCAGACGCGAAACCTTGTGATCTACCCTTGGCCAGGTTGAAGTGATGGTAACACATCATGGAGGACCGAACTGATAAGCGTTGAAAAGCTTCCGGATGAGCTGAGGGTAGGGGTGAAAGGCTAATCAAACTGGGAAATAGCTCGTACTCCCCGAAATGCCTTTAGGGGCAGCGTAGAAATTGAGTCTTATGGAGGTAGAGCTACTGATTGGATGCGGGGGAAGCGATTCCTACCAAGTCCTGACAAACTCCGAATGCCATAAGATATGTTCTGCAGTGAGCCGGCGGGTGCTAAGGTCCGTCGACGAGAGAGGGAGAACTCAGACCATCAGCTAAGGCCCCCAAATCTATGCTAAGTTGATCTAACGAAGTTGGGTCGCATTGACAGCCAGGATGTTTGCTTGGAAGCAGCCATTCATTTAAAGAGTGCGTAACAGCTCACTGGTCGAGCGACCCGGCGTGGATGATACTCGGGCATCAAGCATAGTGCCGAAGCTATGGATTTTATATGTTGAATATAAAGTGGTAGGGGAGCATTCTAATAACGTAGAAGGAGTACCGTAAGGACTACTGGAGTGATTAGAAAAGCAAATGTAGGTATAAGTAACGATAAGGCCGGCGAGAAACCGGCCCGCCGATAGACTAAGGTTTCCTGAACAACGCTAATCGGTTCAGGGTCAGTCGGGACCTAAGGCGAAGCCGAACGGCGTAGTCGATGGACAACTGGTTAATATTCCAGTACTTGCTCTACTGTGATGAGGAGACGGAGAAATGAAAGTGCTGCGTACTGACGGAATAGTACGTTGAAGGGTGTAGGTATATTTTTGGTAGGAAAATCCGCCAGAGATGCTGAAGCCTGATAGTACCTTGAGTCGTAAGACAAGAGGATATGCACCTAAGTCAGCTTCCAAGAAAATCCTCTAAACTTCAGGTAGAAGCAACCCGTACCGCAAACCGACACAGGTAGTCAAGGAGAGAATCCTGAGGCGCTCGAGTGAACCGTGGTTAAGGAACTAGGCAAATTGACCCTGTAACTTCGGGATAAAGGGTGCCCACAGTAATGTGGGCCGCAGTGAAATGGCGATGGCGACTGTTTAACAAAAACACATGGCTTTGCGAAATCGAAAGATGAAGTATAAGGCCTGACACCTGCCCGGTGCCGGAAGGTTAAGAGGAGATGTTAGAAGCAATTCGAAGCATTGAATTGAAGCCCCGGTAAACGGCGGCCGTAACTATAACGGTCCTAAGGTAGCGAAATTCCTTGTCGGGTAAGTTCCGACCTGCACGAATGGTGTAACGATCTTCGCACTGTCTCAACCACGAGCTCGGTGAAATTGTGGTATCAGTGAAGACGCTGATTACCCGTCACGGGACGGAAAGACCCCATGCACCTTCACTATAGTTTAACATTGACGCTGGATAATTGATGTGTAGAATAGGTGGGAGGCTTTGAAGCAGCGGCGCTAGCCGTTGTGGAGCCACCGTTGAAATACCACCCTTTAATTATTTGGCGTCTAACTCCGCAGGGAGGACATTGTTTGATGGGTAGTTTGACTGGGGTGGTCGCCTCCGAAAGAGTATCGGAGGCTTTCAAAGATTCGCTCAGTACGCTTGGTAACCGTACGTAGAGTGCAATAGCATAAGCGAGTTTGACTGTGAGGCCGACAAGCCAAGCAGGGTCGAAAGACGGATATAGTGATCCGGCGGTTCCGCATGGAAGGGCCGTCGCTCATAGGATAAAAGGTACGCTGGGGATAACAGGCTGATCCCTCCCAAGAGCTCACATCGACGGGGGGGTTTGGCACCTCGATGTCGGCTCGTCACATCCTGGGGCTGGAGAAGGTCCCAAGGGTTCGGCTGTTCGCCGATTAAAGTGGCACGCGAGCTGGGTTCAGAACGTCGTGAGACAGTTCGGTCCCTATCTGTGATGGGCGTTAGAAAATTGAGAGGAGCTGACTCTAGTACGAGAGGACCGAGTCGGACAAACCGCTAGTGTACCAGTTGTGGCGCCAGCTGCATCGCTGGGTAGCTATGTTTGGATGAGATAAGCGCTGAAAGCATCTAAGTGCGAAACTCGCCTCAAGATAAGTTTTCTTTATAAGGATCGTGGAAGACTACCACGTTGATAGGCTACAGGTGTAAAGGCAGCAATGTCAAAGCCGAGTAGTACTAATTGTCCGTAAACTTTCTGTTATAGCAAAGCCTCTGGGCTAAGCTCTTGCATCATGTCTTTTCTTAATTTGTTAATCATATTGGATTTAACAAATTTGATAATGTGTCAATTTGAAAATTTGATAATGGTTTTTCCATTTTCAAATTACCAAATTAGCTAATCTTCAAATTATTAAATCATTGTTTTTTGGTGCCTATGTCAACGGGGTCCACCTCTTCCCATTCCGAACAGAGTAGTTAAGCCCGTTAGAGCTGATGGTAGTTGGCCTAAAGCCTGCGAGAGTAAGTCGGTGCCAGTTTTAAGAAAGAATCCCCTTCAGTAATGTTGGGGATTTTTTTGTTTATAATAGTTTGTAATTTTTTTTGAATAACTTCAATTCCATCTGTCTATCCACTATCGTATATATTTATACATTTGAATAAAATTATTCAAAAATGAATCACCTTCTAAAATACTTTTTTTCGCTAGCAATCATTTGCCTCACTTTGTCTTCTTGCTCTAAAAAGGAAGATTTAAAAGCAATAGAAATTAAAAAAATGCAGGAGCAATTATCGAATATTAAAGTTGATTTTTATAAATCGGCTAAGGTTACGGTGCGCGCTACGGCGGCAATGCCAAATAATCCTGAGTTTGTAGAGGCACGTAAAGCAATGTTGAGTATTGCAGGTGGTTTGGTTCAGTTGCAAATGGGAGCTGACTCTATTCCATTATCGCCAATGGATTTGTTCGCTATGGGAAAAGCATTTTACTCGGCTAAAGATATTTTATTACAAACCGATGAAGACTCTTTGCCAACTATTGTAGAGAATGTAATTTTTGTTTTATCAGGCGCAACAAGTAGTGATTTAAAATCATTTGGGTATTTTAAAAATTACAATGCAAACTACGAGCACGCTATACTAGGCGCTACCTGGACTGCTTCGCACGTTGTTCCGAAAGAATTTGCATTGTACGAATTTTATAAAACGGATGAAGATAAAATTAGCGATAAAGAAATGATGGTAGTTGCTAAAATTGCAAAGGCCTTAGTTTTTTTAAATAACGAATATTATTATCACTCAAAAGAAAAGTCGGATGAGTATTTAGAGAAGGTGGAAGAGAATAAAGATTATTTTATTAAAAATCCTTTCATGACTATTTTTCCGGAAGCAGCTAAGATAACGCCTGAAAGCCAGTATTATCAATTGCATTGCCTGGGTTACATTATGCGTTCGCTAGCCGAAGAAAAAATGGACATGGACGATGAAGCAACCGAAGACATGGAAAAATTTGTTGAAGAAGCAGAAAAGGGTGGAGGCGATAACGAATTAATTTGGATGGTTGGTGCATACACAAACGTTAAGAAAGAAGATAAAGAAAAAGCCTTGGTGTATTTAAACAAATTAGAAAAGAGCGATAAAATTGGTAAGCCCGAAAAGGAAGCGGTAACTGAGATTAAAAAATACATGGAAGAAAGAGATAGCGAAAAAGCACTCACTAAGTTTAAAGATAAATTCACCATGATTAGCATTAGCTATGATTTACTAAGAGCAAGATTAGCCGAAACAAAACAAATTCAAGAATTTAAAAAGAGCAAAGAAGGCGACAAGTTTTTCGGAATACAAAACACCATTGCTGAAAAAGCTGGATTGGTGGAGTCTTTGGGAGGTGGAGTAAGTACGGATAGTCTTAAAAACAAAGCAACAGATATAGTAAAGAATTTATTTGGAAAGTAATTTCTTTCTTACATTAGCGTTGTACAAAAGTGGAAGTTAAAGTAATAGATATACAAAGTAAGGAATACCACGATTTTATTAAATCGAAGGCTAGCGTATACAATACCATTGATTGGTTGAGTATTTATAAATCCAATTGTAAAACAATGGGAGTTTATGAGGGCCAACATTTACTTGCAGTTTTTAATGTTTATGTTTTTAAAAAATCTGTTCTTAAATTTTGTATTCCGCCACCGTATTCGCCCGATTGCGCTTTGTTAATTAAGAATACTCAACAATCGGAAGCGGTTATAACTTGTATTAATGAGTGGTTAGCGTCGAAGAAGAATAGTGCTTACAGTCAGTTTAGATTTTGTTTTTCGTACAAGGAGTATGAGTTTACAAAGTTGTTGAAGCCAACAGATTTTAAACAGAAAAAGAATCATACCTATGTGCTGGATCTTTCGGCAACAGAGGATGTTCAGACTTTGTATGCTCCTAAACGCCGACAACAAATTAGACGTGCAATAAAGGACGAATTAAAGGTGGAAAGAGTAAATGAGTTGCAAATCGTTTACGACTTAGTGATACAAACGTTTGTGCGTCAAAAAAGAGCAGTTGACTCAGCTTTTGTAAAAAAAATATTATTTGAATTCGCTAATGCAAAAAATAGTTTTGCCTTTGCAACGCTAAAAGAGGGAAAACCAATCGTCGCTTATTTCTGTGTTCATCATAATAAAGAAGCTTTTTATTTAATGGGTGGGTACGATGAAAACGAGAAACACATCGGCGCTGGACCACTAGCAATGAATGCATGTATAGAGCACGCAAAGAAAATTGGAATTACCATTTACGACTTTGAAGGTTCGATGGAGCCAACTATAGAAAAATATTTTAAAGAATTTGGTGGAGTAAAAAAACACTACTCTTGTTTCGAAAAATCGACTGCGATGGGAGAGATGGCGGTTAGAATAAAAAAACTGATTAAGAAATAAGCATTACTCATCTGCATCCAAAGCAGATGCTTTTTTTGTTTCCTGCATGCTTACATAAATTATAAGCGAAACAAAAACGCAAGCAGTAACATACCAATAAAAATAATGTTCATGCCCCGCATTTTTAAACCATAGTGCAATGTATTCGGCAGTTCCTCCAAACACAGCCACTGTAAAGGCATACGGAAAACCAACACCTAAAGCTCTAATTTCTGCAGGAAACAATTCAGCTTTTACAATTGCATTTATACTTGTGTAACCACTAACTATAATGAGTGCCAGTAATAATAACAAACAAGCAATGTATGGCGAATGTGTTAAACTAAGCGCATTAAGTAACGGGTAAGTAAACAAGGTTCCAAGTATTCCGAAGCCAATTAATAAAGGCTTTCTGCCAATTTTATCTGACAGACTCCCGAATGCAGGTTGCAATAATGCAAATGAAAACAAAGTAAGAAAAGAAATTAGCGTGGATTGCTCTTTACTTAAATGCACAGTGTTTACTAAAAATTTTTGCATGTAAGTAGTATAAGTATAAAACGCAATGGTTCCGCCCAAGGTTAAACCTACAACGGTTAGTATAGCTTTTGGATGTTTGAATAATTGTTTTAAACTTCCTTTATGTTTGTCTTTTTTATGCGCATCAAATGCTTTTGTTTCGTGTAAAGAGCTGCGCAAGTATAATGCAGTAATAGATAACATTGCCCCGATTACAAAAGGAATGCGCCATCCCCAGCTTTGTAATTGTTCTTCGCTTAAAAAAAATTTTTGCAATAATATTTGTATTCCAAGCGCAAGTAATTGTCCGCCAATTAATGTTACATATTGAAAGCTTGAATAGAATCCTCTTCTGTGCGGTGTTGCCATTTCGCTTAGGTAGGTTGCAGATACGCCGTATTCGCCACCAACACTTAAGCCTTGTAACAAACGTGCTAATAATAATATTGCAGGAGCAAAAACACCTATTTGATTATAGGTTGGGGTAATAGCAATCATTAATGAACCCAATGACATTAATAAAACGGAAAGAGTCATTGCTTTTTTTCTTCCTGTTCTATCGGCAATAACACCAAATAACCAGCCGCCAATTGGACGCATTAAAAAACCAACAGCAAAAATTCCAGCAGTATTTAATAACTGCGCCGTTGCATTTTCTTTTGGAAAAAACACAGATGAGAAATATAATGCAAAAGCGGAGTAAGCATACCAATCGTACCACTCAACTAAATTACCAATGGAGCCACCGATAATGTCTTTTAAACGCTGTTTAGATATTTTTTCTTTTGCAATAGAACCACTCATTGTTTAAAGATAGGATATTTAATAAAATGGGAGATTTAAAACTCATCGTTATTTATCATGGCGATTTAATTAGTGTAAGTTAAAAGAGTTAAGGCTAATAATTCCTTGAGGAAATTCGACACTATTTGAGGTTGAATTTCTTTTGTTAAAAATTAGGTTTTGGGCAACTTATTACATGAAAGAGTAGGAAATTTAATTTTTTTATTTGTTATTGTGCTCGAATTAAGAATGATTAAATCCCTTGCCACAACGGATTTTGCAAATAAAAAATAAAAATGAATAACAAACTAAAAACAAAAACAATGAAAGGAATTTATGCATTAGCTATATTGTTGTTTTTTCAGATTGGATTAACGGCTCAAACAATTTATCCAAATTACACGGATGGAAAAATATATGTGAGAGTTAAAAACAGTATTGATAATAAATTCTCTAAAACTAGAAATTGGAATAATTTACCGTTAGATAAATTCGAGTTTTTGAGTTCTATGATTTCGAAATATGGAATTCAAAAAGTTAGCAAACCATTTTTTGCCGCTAAGGGAGATAAAGCATTGCTTAACACTTACGTTGTTCAATTTACAAATTTTAGTCAAGTAGATTATTTGATGAATGAACTAAAAGGCAATTCAGAAATAGAGTTAGTAGAAAAAGTTTCTTTAATGAAATCATTCCTTACTCCAAATGATTATGCTACAACAGGAGGTAATGCACAATGGCATTTGCAAAAAATTGGTGGCCCTGCAGCGTGGGATATTTTTAGTACTGGTTCTACAATAGCAGTTGCAGTAGTTGATAATGCTATGCAAATTAATCATCCTGATTTAACTGCCAACATGTATGTTAATCCAGGCGAAATAGCAAACAACGGAATTGATGATGATGGTAATGGCTACGTTGATGATGTTACTGGATACGATGTTGCAGATGATGATAATAATTCAAATCCTCCAACTAATTCTTTTGATCATGGAACGCACTGTTCAGGTTTAGTTAGTGCGCGTGCAAATAACGGGACGGGTATAGCTTCTATTGGTTATAGTGTAAAAATTATTCCTGTAAAATCTACTATGGATGCGAGCGGGGCAACTGCCGTAGATGCGGGTTACGCTGGAATTATTTATTCGGTAAATGCAAAAGCTCGTGTTATCTCGTGTTCGTGGGGTGGCGGTGGAAGTTCAGTAACTGAACAAGCTGTTATAAATTATGCTTGGAATAGAAATGCTATTGTTGTTGCAGCAGCAGGAAATGATAATACATCAACAGAAAGTTATCCAGGTGCTTATGCAAATGTATATTGTGTAGCTTCAACAACAACAACAGATGCACGTTCAAGTTTTTCTAATTACGGAACATGGGTTGATATTGCTGCGCCAGGAAGTAGCATAAGAAGTACATTGCCAGGAAGTACATATGGAAATATGTCGGGAACATCGATGGCAACACCTATAGTTGCAGGTTTGTGTGGTTTAGTGCTTTCTGCAAAACCATATTTAACACCAACGCAAGTTTTATCTTGTATTAGTACAACCGCAGCAACTTTAACTGCAACAGGAATGGGCGCAGGACGAATTGATGCAGCAGCAGCTATGGCTTGTGCGGCATCTGCAAATGCAGGACCGCCGAGTGTAAATTTTTATACTCAAACTCCTGTAACATGTCCAGGTTCTCCGGTTAAATTTTTTGATCAAACTTATTTTGGAGCTACATCATGGAGCTGGACTTTTACAGGGGCAACACCTTCTACTTCAACATTACAAAATCCAACTGTTACTTATGCAGCAGCGGGTACTTATCCTGTTCAGTTAACAGCAACAAATCCAAATGGAAGTGGAACGCAAACTAAAACTTCATACATTACAGTTGCAGGTCCTACAACTTTACCATTATCGGAAGGCTTTACAAATGCTACATATCCTCCAGCAGGATGGTCGGAATTTGATTTTTATGTTGATTCGGTTAAGTGGTATAGAAACCTTAGTGTTGGTGGATTTGGAAATAGTACAAAATGTATTTACTTTGATAATTACAATTCGGACACAAGAGGAAAAGCAGATGAAATTAGAACGCCAAAATATGATTTTAGTACTTTAACTACTGCACAACTTACTTTCGACGTTGCTTATGCGCGTTATGATGTTGATTATAGTGATAGTTTGAAAGTGCTTGTGTCAACAGATTGCGGAGCTACCTGGTCGCAAGTTTATTTTAAAGGTGGAACAGGTTTAGCAACAGCTGCAGATAATGCTACTGCAGTTTTTGTTCCTGCAAATAATGAATGGAGAACTGAAACAGTAAGTTTAAATTCGTTTGTTGGACAAGGAAGTGTTTTAGTTTCATTTCAAAATATTGGTAGATATGGTCAAGCTATCTATTTAGATAATATTAATATAACTGGTGTAACCTCAGGAGCTCCGCCAGTAGCGGGATTTACTGCTTCAGCAAATACATGTACTGGACAAACAGTAAGTTTAACAGATAACTCAACAAACAATCCAACTTCATGGGCTTGGACAAGTACTGGTGGAACCTTATCTGCAAACAATGTTCAAAGTCCTACTATTAATTTTACAACTGGAGGAACTTATACACTTTCATTGGTTGCAACAAATGCGTTTGGAGCAAGCACGCCTAGTACTCAAACGATAACTGTAAATCAAACTCCAATTGCTGTTGCATCAAGTTTAGGTCCATTTTGTGTGCAAGGACAAATAGCATTAACAGCAAGCGGTGGAACTTCTTATGCATGGACTGGGCCTTCAGGATATACTTCTGCTGTTCAAAATCCAACTAGAACAAGTGTAAACTTGGCTATGTCGGGAATTTATACGGTAACGGTAACGGATAATGGATGTTCGTCTACAGCAACAACAAGCGTTACTGTTGCAAATAAACCAACCTCAATAATTAGTGGAAGCAATTCGTTTTGCGCGGGAAGCACCTTAACCTTAAGTGGAAGCACGTCTGGTGGTGGTGGATCTTATACTATTTCTTCTTATCAATGGCGTTTGGCGGCAACACCTATTGGTGGAGCAACTAATGTAACCTATGATGTTAACCAAGCAGGAGTTTATAGTTTAGTTGTTACCAATAATGCAGGATGTACTACAACATCTGCAAACAAAACAATTTCTGTTAACGCTTTACCAACAGTTGTTTCAACTTCTGTAACAGTTTGTAGTGGACAATCCGCTACAATTGATGCAAGCGGGGCGAATACATTTGTTTGGAGTACAGGCGCTACTACATCAGGCTTAACTATTAATCCTGCAACAACTACAACAACTTATACTGTAACTGGAACAACTACAACAACAGGGTGTACCAATACAGCAACAGGAGTTATAAATGTAAATACACCAAGTACACCAACTGTTTCGCAAGTTGGAACTACATTAACTGCAAGTAGTGCCGTAAGTTATCAATGGTATTTAAATGGAAATTTAATTGCTGGTGAAACAAATCAAACGCTTGAAGCTTTACAAAATGGAGATTATACTGTTGAAACAACAGATGCAAATGGGTGTTTAGCAACATCTTCTGTAGGTACGGTTAACGGAATTGGAATTAACGAAATTAGAAATGCTATTAAAGCAAGTGTGTATCCAAATCCTTCAACAGGAATGTTTACCATCACAATGGATTTATTATCTAATCAAGATTATAAATTACTTATTACAGATGTTTTAGGAAGAGTAGTGATTAAGGAAACAATTAGTAATATGAATCATTATGTTAAACAATTTGATTTAACTGATAAAGCGAATGGAATTTATAATATAAGTGTTGAAAGTGCAGGACAAGGCAAATGGGTTGAACGAATTATATTGAATAAATAAAAAAAAAGCGGCTCAACTGAGCCGCTTTTTTTTTGCAATAATAGTCTTATAAATAACAACAGAGTAACAAAATGTGCAAAGTGAGGAAATATAAAAGAAAATAAAAAAACCAATCGATATGATTGGTTTTGTAGCCCGTACGGAAGTTAATAACTCTTTGATTATCATTCTTTGTCAATATTGAACTAGCAATAAAATCAGTAGTTTTAAAAGAAAACAGCATAATCTTTTTTTGATAAAGATAGATGAAAAGTGATATGAAAAGTGAAATTTATCCACCTAATTATCCACCTAAATCCGAGTTGAACTTGTAAATTCTGAACAAACACTAAGTACTTTTTTAGTGAGGGATCGAAATTGTAAATTTAAAAATATATTTTAGAATTAATCCCTAGTTCCAATAATTGATGATTGATTTTGGAAAGCTCTTTAATATCTACTTTGCTGATGGTATTAAGTGGAGGTGTTCTATCTATTGTGTAAAGCATCACTTCGTTCGGATTTATTTTTTGAACCAACTTAATCCATGCACTTATTTCGCTTGGTGTTGTATTGTCTATTTTTTTCCCATTAAAAGTGCCTCTTAAAAACATAGTTTGTATTTTAATAGGCATTTTTAAATTAATTAATTTTGAAACATACCAATCTAAATCTTTATGTTTTAAAGGTTGGTCAATTAGTTGGAACAATTCATTTGTTCCTGCGTCTAACTTCATTATGCATTCGTCAGCAAGTTCTAGGCCTTCAATTACTCTTTTGCTATTGAGTAAAAAGCCATTTGATAGAATAATGATAGGTGTGCCAGGGAAATATAAATCTCTATTTAATTTTACGCATGCTACAATTTCTTTGAATTTGGGATGCATTGTGGGCTCACCGTTTCCTGCAAATGTAATGGCGTCTATTCTGGTTTTTTTCGAGGCAAGAAGCTTGAATTTTTCGATTACATTTTTAGTAATAACACCTTCGCTAAAAAATCTGGCGGTATTATTTTTTAAGTCTGTCCAACCACATTCGCAATAAATGCAGTTAAAATTACAAACTTTGTTTTCGAGAGGTAAAGTATTAATGCCTAAGGAAACACCGAACCTCCTGCTATTAATAGGGCCAAAAACAATATCATGAAATAACTTAGCCATTATGAATGAAAAAGCCTCAATTTATTGAGGCTTTTAGTTTACATTAATTCTTGTATACAGGATTTCATTATTGCAATTATAAAGAGTAAAGCAACAATTAAAACGAGTTTACCATTTCTACTAAACCAAATGCTTAGTCGATCTCTTAATGGCATGTTTCCAGAGTAGAAACCAAGGGATTTTAATCTGTAACGAATAAATAATGTGTAGCCTACAAATGCAACAACCGCAAAGATTAAAACGCTAACGAATAATATTACGCCTGCACTCCATGGTTCTGATTTTACTACTTTCGGGGCTGTCGTTTTTGTTGCATCAGCAACTTTTGGTTCTTCAACAGGTGGTGTTTTTATAAACGATAAAATTGCTTTTATTTCATCATCCGAAACTGCCACTGGTGGCATTACATTTTTATTATACTCTTCAAATATTGCTTTAGCATCAGCATCACCGCTTTTAATAAATGCCTGAGAATCTTTAATCCATTTAATTAACCACTCTTCTGTGCGTTTATCGTTTATGCCTTCTAATCCTGGTCCAACTAAAACTTGTTTTGTTGTGGAGTGACAAGCGCCACAATTTTGTCTAAACAATGCTTTTCCATCAGCCTGTGCTAATCCTATAAAATTAAGGAGCACTAGCACAATTATTGCCAAGCTCTTTATCGGTTTGCTCGAAACCTGTTTGTTATTCCTTTTCATAAATTTTATTTTAGCATTTTACAAATGAAGGTCGTGTTGTATTCTAAGTATATTTTAATTAGTTGTTTTTTGATTTTTTTCCAAATGAATGAGCACGACTTGTTCTGATAGATTTTCTGTCCCAATTCCAAATAACCTGTTGGTAGCTTCTCCATAAATAATCAAGTGGATAAACCATGAAATGCATGAAACGAGTGAACGGAATAATAGCAATAATACTGAATGCAGAAACAACATGCACTTTTAACCAAACAGAATTTACAGAAGAAATAGCATCAATTTCAGGGCTAAAAACGAATACAGATTTTAAATATGGAGTTAGGAACGCAGCAAACCAATTAGATCCCCATCTATTAAAATAAGCAACAGCTAAACCTGAAATTATTTGGATTAGTAACACAAAAAACACGACAACGTCCATTTTGCTTGTAACAATTTGCACTCGTTTATTCGTAAGTCTTCTGTAAATTAAGGCGCTTATCCCCCAAAGTGCTGAAATACCAAAGGCAAAAGCAGCACATTCTAAAATAAGTAAACGAACAGGCTGCCCGTTCCATGCTATTACTGCTGATGGAAATAGGAATGCAATTAAATGTCCGAAAAACAAAAAGAATAATCCCCAATGAAAGGGTTGACTTCCAAAGAATAATTTCCTTCCCTCTAAGAACTGTGATGATAAAGAGGAAACCTGAAATCCTTTGTTCAGATATCTGTAGATTGATCCTACAAGAAATATAGCTAATGCAACATAAGGCAAAGCCACAAATAATAATTGATTTAACATAGCTTATTTATTTAATGGTTATTTATTTACTAAAACTGAATTGTTTTTATTAAAGAACGAATCTCTTACTGTGTCTTCTACTACTGGACAATGTGCTTCAATAGCTTCTTTGAAATCGATTAACATTACATCTCTTAATGCGGTGAAAGCATTACGATAAACGTTTCCAATATTCAATTCTTCTTGAATTAATGCTTTGTGTAATCTTTTAATTACTTGTATTTTGAGTTCAACTTTTGCGGAATCAAATTCTTTAATTAGTTTCTCTACTCCAGGTACTAAAATCTTCGCAACCAATTCATCAACAAATTCTTTGTTGGGGTGTACAGTGATAAGATATAACACATGGTGCAAATGATCAGGTAATTCAGGGCTACAGTCCCTTCCTATCGAACGTTGCTCTTCCTTCATATACATTAAAAAGGTCCCACGCTTGTAATCTTCTCCAAAAATTACATAGCCTAAATCAAGATAACAAATTGGTTGTACATCAAATGTTTTTGTGAACAATTCTTCTTTTTTATCTTGATTAAGAGGAAGCACATAATCTGTGAACACTTGCAGAATCTTAGCCTGATCCGGATAGTGCTCGTTCAAAACGTTTTGGCATTCCAAAACTTTGGTGTCGAAGTCACTATCCGGATACTTGAAAAGTTCGGCCAATGCTTGATATTGATTGTTGTCTATCATTTGTTTATTTATTATAAGCCTCTTGCAGGTCTTTCTTTGAAGCCGAATCCGGTATTTCCTTTTACGTCTGCAGTATTTTCCAACATCTCAATTGATTCCTCGCGATGTGCAGGAGGAATAACAAAACGCTCGTCGAAAGTTGCAAGAGCAGTTAGTCTGAAGATTTCATCTGCAGTTCGAGGAGATAAATTAATCTCATTCATTGCAGTGCTAATTTCTTCTTTACTTAAATCACCAACCGTTACACCTCTTCTGTGCATACGCACAGCCATCAATCGTTTCATTACTTCAATAATTTTATCAGTATTTCCTGCTGAGAATAACGAAGCAAGGTATCTGGTTGGTAGACGATTGTTTTCAATTCCGCCCCAAAGTGATTTAGTTGTCGAATTGTAAATACCATCTTGTACAGTTGCCATTCCTGGAAGTAATGCAGGTACATAGAATAGATTTGGTAGTGTTCTAAACTCAGGATGCAAAGGCAAAGCAAGTTTCCAAACTTTTACAAATTTGTAAACTGGTGATTTTTGTGCTGCTTCAATAGTTGACATTGCAATTCCATTTAATTGTGCTTGTGCAATAACTTCTGGATCAAATGGGTCTAAGTAAATTTCTAATTGACGATCTACTAATTCGCTATCTTTAGTTGCAGCAATTTTTTCAATTTTATCTGCGTCGTATAATAACACTCCTAAGTAACGGATACGTCCAACACAAGAGTGGAAGCATGCAGGAGCTTGACCAGATTCCAAACGGGGATAACAAAGAACGCACTTTTCTGATTTACCTGTATGCCAATTGTAGTATGATTTTTTGTAAGGGCATGCTGTAACACACATTCTCCATGCTCTGCAACGCTCTTGGTTAATTAGTACTACCCCGTCTTCACCTCTTTTGTATAATGCTCCTGAAGGACAAGATGCTACACAAGCAGGGTTTAAACAGTGATTACAAATACGAGGCAAGTAATGTAATGTCATTCTTTCTAATTGAAACATTGCTTCTTGTTCAGCAGGAGTTAATTTTTCAAGATTAACATCTTGTCTTGCAAAGTCAGGAGAACCTCCTAAATCATCATCCCAGTTTGGGCCACTTTTTACTTCCATTACTTCACCAGTTACTAAAGAAACGGGGCGAGCGGTTGGTTGGTCATCACCTTCAGGTGCTGTAAATAAATCTTGATACTTGTAAGTCCATGGCTCATAGTAATCATCAAGTACAGGCATGTGAGGGTTGTGAAAAATATTTTTCAAACCTTTTAGTTTTCCTGCGCCTTTTAAAGATACAGTATCCCCATTTTTTTCCCACCCACCTTTATATATTTCCTGATTTTCCCACTTAGTAGGATATCCAGTTCCTGGTTTCGTTTCCACATTGTTCCACCACATGTATTCTGCACCCTTTCTATCAGTCCAGATATTTTTACAAGCGATTGAGCATGTATGACATCCGATGCATTTATCAAGATGAAACACCATGGCTATTTGTGATCTAACGTTCATATGATTATTTTTTAATTATTAAAATTCTAATTTTTCAAGTTTACGCACTAAAACATGTGTATCACGATTTACACCTACAGGACCCCAATAGTTGAAGTGATAAGAGAACTGCCCGTAGCCACCTACCATTAAGCTTGGTTTTAAATGTACACGTGTAAAACTGTTGTGACCACCTGCTCTTCTACCACCTCTAACTTGTGATTTAGGAACTGAATATGTTCTTTCAGGAGAGTGATAAACAATACACACACCACTTGGAATACGAGCACTTACACAAGCACGAGTACAATACACACCATGGTCATTATACACTTCTACCCAATCATTATCTTTTATTCCAAGGTCAGCAGCATCTTTTTCGCTCATCCAACAAGGTTCCATACCTCTTGATAATGTTAGCATACGAAGGGTGTCACCATAAGTAGAGTGAATGTGCCATTTACCATGTGGAGTTAACACGTTCAACATTTTGGCTTTACCATCATTTACAGTTTTTCTTAAATCACCATAAGCTTGTGGAGTAGGTGATGGTTTGTATGTTGGTAAATGTTCGCCAAATGCAATATATCCATCATGATCTAAGTAAAACGATTGACGACCAGTTAATGTTCTCCATGGCACTAAGCAATCAACATTATATGAGTATGCACAATAAGCTCTTCCATTATCCATTAAACCTGACCAAAGTGGTGAGTTGTTGTAACGACGTGGTTGCGCTTGTAAATCTTTGTAATCAATGTGCACATTCTTACTTCCAATTCCATGTTGAACCAAAGGCATACCAGTTTTCTTTTCCATATTGGTATATGCTCTTACTGTTAATTCACCATTGGTTAATGAAGATAATTTTAAGATTGCATTAATAGCTTCTACGTCTTCTTTAAGAGAAGGGTATTCAACATTATTGATTCTTTGTACATGACGTTTGTCTTGTTTCATTTGCTCATACACATCATCAACCATGAAGTTTACACCGTGAGCACCGATTTGATTTTTTTCTAAATTGTTACCTAAAGAAATAAACTTGTTATAGATTTGAGTATAGTCACGTTCAACAATTACAATTTTATGCATTGTTTTGCCTGGTATTGGTTCACATTCTCCTTTGTACCAATCTTGTAATTTAGGTTGTGAAATTTCATCAATACTATCATGTGATAAAGGCACATTTACAATATCTTTTACAGGCATTGGCATGTGGTGTTTAGCTAATTCACTAAACGTTTTTGCGATGTATTGAAAAATTTGCCAATCTGTTTTTGCTTCCCATACTGGTGGAACAGCTGGAGATAATGGATGAATGAAGGAGTGCATATCCGTACTGTTGATATCAGATTTTTCGTACCATGATGCGGTAGGTAAAATAATATCAGAGTAAAGTGCAGTTGTATCCATACGGAAGTTGATATCCACTACCAAATCCATTTTTCCTTTTGGCGCTTCTCTCCAAAGTAATTCTTTAACTTGATCTTGCGCTACTTCATCTGCAATTTTATTGTTGTGAGTTCCTAAGTAATGATCTAACATATACTCATGACCTTTAGCACTCGACATTAAAGCATTACCTCTCCAAATAAACCAGTTGCGAGGGAAGTTAGCTTCTAAATCAGGATCCATTACCGAGTAATTAAGCTCTTTCGATTTTAATTGGTTAACAACATAATTTCTAATTTCGTCATCGCTGGTAGCGCCATTCTTCATCGCTTCTTTAGAAAGGTCTAAAGTGTTTTTATCGTATTGAGGATAGAAAGGCATCCAACCATTTCTTACCGACATTGCAACCCAATCAGCCGAATGCATGTTTCCTAATTTACTTCCAACAGGAATGCTATTGTATTGCGCTTGATTGTTATCGTATCTCCATTGGTCGGAGTTAATGTAATGCCAAATAGGACCTTGTTGTAAACGATTAGCACCTTGCCAATCTTTTCCACTCATAATGGTTGACCATGATTCCATTGGCGCAAGCTTTTCTTGACCAACATAGTGATTCATACCACCACCATTAACACCATTACAACCAGTTAACATTTGAGTCATAATAGAAGAACGATACATCAAGTTGTTATGAAACCAGTGACAAATTGCTGCCCCAACAATTACCATACATTTACCTTTTGTAATCTCTGCTGTGCTACCCCATTCTCTTGCTAATTGAAGAACAGTATCGCGACCAACTCCAGTAAATATTTCTTGCCAAGCTGGAGTGTATGCTTGTTTTTCGTCATTGTAATCTTTTGGATATTCTCCAGGTAATCCTCTGCCTACACCATATTGACCGAAAGTCATATCGTATATAGTAACTACTGGAATTTTTCCACCATCAACAGTTTGAATGTAGTTAACAGGAACTCCACGTAATACTTTTTTGTTTAAGCCGTATTCTAAGAATTCTACTTGTAATACATCATCACTTTTGTTTAGTAAAGTTAATGTTGGATCGTAAACACTATTTGTTTCCCCATCTTCATACTTTAAATTCCAGTTTCCTAATTTACTATCCCAACGTTGCCCCATAGAGCCTTTAGGCATAACTAGTTCACCGTTTTCAGCATTAATGTTTAGAAATTTCCAATCACCGTTTTCAACGTCTTTGTATTTAGAAATTCTATTAGCACGAACCATTTTACCTGGTACATATTTGTCCCCTTCTTTTACCAATTCAACTAAGAAAGGACAATCTGTGTAACGTTTAACGTAATCAATAAAATATGGCACTTGTCTATCTGCATGAAATTCTTTTAAGATAACATGTGTTACTGCCATCCAAAATGCTCCGTCGGAACCTGCGTGGCAAGGAATCCATTGATCAGCATGTTTTGCAACCATACTAAAGTCAGGAGACATTACAATTGTTTTTGTTCCATTATGCTTTGATTCGGAGAAAAAGTGAATGTCTGGAGTACGTGTCATACCAAGGTTTGCACCCATTGAGATACAAAGCTTAGAGTTATACCAGTCAGCACTTTCACAAACATCTGTTTGTTCACCCCAAATCTCAGGGAAAGCTGTAGGTAAATCGCAATACCAATCGTAGAAACTTAAGTTTACACCACCTAATAATTGTAAGTAACGAGCACCTGAAGCATAACTTAACATGGACATTGCAGGAATTGGTGAGAAACCAATAACGCGGTCTGGACCATATTTTTTTATTGTATATAAATTGGCAGCTGCAATTAATTCAACAACCTCTTCCCATCTTACACGACGAAAGCCACCTTTACCTCTTGCAGTTTGATATCTCTTACGTTTTTGAGGATTGTTTTGTAAATTTTCCCAAGCAGCATATGGATCTCCATTTGCTTTTGTTTTTTCTTCTTTAAACAATTCGAGTAAGGCACCACGCATTAATGGATATTTTACACGAATTGGACTGTACAAATACCATGAGTATGAAATACCACGTTGGCAACCGCGAGGTTCGTATGGTGGTAATGATTCTTCTAATAAAGGATAATCTAATGCTTGAGTTTCCCAAACTACAATACCATCCTTTACATAAACGTTCCAAGAACAACCTCCAGTGCAATTAACACCGTGTGTACTACGTACAACTTTGTCATGTTGCCAACGGTTTCTATAAAACTCTTCCCACTTGCGGGTTTTCGGCGAAATAATATCTTCTATCCAGCTCATATGATTGATTTATTAAGTTTAATTAATTGATTCTGCTTGACGACTATGGTAATTGTGTTTTGTCGATTTTATTTTACGGTTTCTCCACATGAAAATTATTATTGTCATAACTGCTCCAAAACCTACTATGCCACCAACCATTAATGGATCCATTGTACTTTTTGCGGCAATACCTTTTGCAGCTTTTGCATCCGCATCTTCTAAAAAGGCTACTACTGCTTCAATTTCCTCAGCTGTAAGTGGATTGTTTTTGAAAGCGTTCGTCATCGCTGGGAATGGAGGCGCAGTAAGTATACCTGAAACTCCTGAGCCACCGCCTAAACGAGAAAAACTACTTGTAATGTCCTTTGCTAATGTACCTCCTCTAAGTAAATCAGGATAATTAACATTGTGACAAGAAAGACAAGAAGCGCCTCCGTTTGTAAATGCAATGCTACCTTCATATAATGCCTTTCCCTTTTTTATTAAATCAGGATTAGTTGCTTTTTTTTCTTCAGCTACTACAGGAGTAGTTTCAACAGGTGTTGTTGCTGCAACAGCTCCACCGCTTTGAGTGCCAATGTATGCAATTATTGATTTTATTTCCGCATCACTTAAGTTTTGGTCGGGCATCACCATTTTGAATTCATCAAAGATTGCCTTTGCATCTGCATCACCACTTTGAATAAAGGATTGAGAACCTTTGATGAATTTTAATAGCCACTCTTCTTTTCTTTTTGTGTGAACGTCTTTTAAATCGGGACCAACTAACTTTCCGCCACCAATTGAATGACAAACAGCACATGTTTTTTTGAAAGTCCCCTCTCCATCCTGAGCAACTACATTGGTAGTATATAAACTAACCGCTGCTAGTGCGACTGAGAAAATGTTTTTGATTTTGAATGATTTCATAATTTCTATCTTTAATTACTGACGCAAAGTTGAATATTTCATTTATTTAATTATATGATTACAATCACTTTTTGTTAAATAACTCAGAACGATTCGAAAGTTCTAATAGTTTTTCTTTATTGAGTATTCTGAGTTTTTTTCCTACTGTTTCTACAATACGCTCTTTGCTAAATTCAGATAAAACTCTAATAGTTGTTTCTGTTGTGGTACCTGCAAGATGCCCAATGTCCTCTCTTTTGAAGCAGGTATTGATAGTTTGATCTTTTTCGTAAACACCATAAAAGTCTTCTAATATCAATATGATTTCCGCAATGCGCCCTTTAGCATGTTTTTGCGCGATATTCATCATCATGTTTTCAGCAAAACGCAAATCGTTCGAAAGAGTGGTAATTGTTTGCGCTGCAATTTCTGGTTTAGAATATAATAAGCCTAAATATGTTTCTTTTTTAAAATAGCATAGGTGAACATCTTCAATTGCTATGGCTGATGCGTGATAAATATCATTACAAAGAAGTGCCCTGTATCCAATAAAATTACCTCGTTTAGCCAATCGAACAATTTGTTCTTTTCCTTCTTCATCTATCTTAGAAATTTTCACATTTCCATCAAACAAACAAAACAAACCATTTGGAGCATTTCCTTCTTTAAAAATGTATTCTCCTTTTTTTATTTTGTGCCAACTCTTCTCCTTACTGATTTCGCTTAATTGTTCTGTGCTAAATCCGGAAAAAATACTTGTAGTACAAGCTTTGCAGTCGCTACAGTTAGGGTTTACATTTGCATTCATTTGGTACGAGTTTCGGAACCAAAATTACCGCATCATTGTTTGTTAGAATAGAACTAATCTCATGTTTTTATATGATTATAATCATTAAATATTATTATTTGAGTCTGTAATTTAACTTATTATTTAAGCTAAATATGATTAGTGTCAAAGAAGCAAAAAGGATGGTGTCTCAAGTGGCACAACTGCATAAAAAGAAAATTGTAGCGGTAAGTTTATTAAATTGTGTTGGAAAGACTTTAGCCCGCCCTATTAAAACAAAATGTGCATCACCTCCATTTAATCAAAGTGCTATGGATGGCTATGCGGTTTGTTTGTCTGGAAAGGTTGCCCCAATTTTTTTTAAAGTTGTACAGCAGGAAATAAAAGCGGGTGAAGAAAAACTTCCGAAATTAAAATATGGTGAAGCGGCTCGTATATATACGGGCGCACCTGTTCCTAAAGGTGCTGATATTGTTGTTCCACAAGAGTTTGTATTGGTAAATGAAACTGAGAACACAATGACTTTTCAACTTGAAAAATTTAAAATTCAAGATAACATTCGTTTGAAAGGAGAACAGTTTAAAAAGCATGAAATTATTTTAAAAAGGGGAGAAAAATTAAGCCCTGCAAATATTGCTTTAGCTGCAACTGGCGGCATAGAAAAGATAGAAGTTTACGCGGCCCCTGTTGTTACTATAATATCGAGTGGAAATGAATTGTGTAAACCTGGTGTTGAATTAAATGCGGGGCAAGTATATGATAGTAATAGTTATATGTTAGCATCCCTTTTGCAAAAGTTAGGAATACAAATTAGTGGTATTTTATATTTGAAGGATAACGAACAAAGAACATTGAGGGCTATAGAGAAAGCAGTGAAATTAAGTGATGTGTTACTTATTAGCGGAGGAATTTCTGTTGGTAAATATGATTTAATGAAGAGGTGTTTGGATAAACTAAAAACTAAAACGATTTTTTATAAAATAAATCAAAAGCCTGGAAAGCCTTTGTATTTTGGTAAGAATAAAGGGACTTATGTTTTTGGATTGCCTGGTAATCCAGCGGCATCGCTTACTTGCTTTTATGAGTACGTAAAACCTTTTTTAGAAAAAATTTCGGGGAACACAGAAGATTCAACCATTATTAGAAAAGAGAAATTGCTGAATAGTTATTCTAAAAAGAAGGGCATGACTTATTTTATGAAGGGTTTTATTAATCAGCATGGCGTCGAAATTTTGAAAGATCAAGAGTCGTTTAAATTAACTTCTTTTAGTAAAGCTAATTGTATTGTGGTAGGACAAGAAGATGTTGATCAACTTCATATAGGAGAGATGGTAGAATGTCATTTATTATGATTATAATCATATATAAGTTTTTAGCAAAGGAATAAATTTGCAGCATAATAATATGAAGTACAAGGTAAAAGGTAGGATATGGATTGAAACTGAAAAGGGCGCCTATTTTGGAAGTGGTCGTATTACTTTGTTGGAGAGGATAAAAGAGTTTGGGTCTATTACAGTTGCTGCTAAATCAATGAAAATGAGTTATAGGCAGGCATGGGAACAGGTTGAGTCGATGAACAAACAGGTCGAAAAACCTTTAGTTATAAAAAACTCGGGTGGTTTGGGAGGCGGAGGAACGCAGCTCACAAAGGAAGGGGAGAGAGTTATTTCTTTGTATAATAATGTTTCTGAACAATTTCTAGAGTTCGCAAAATCTAGTCAAGTGAAAGTGAAGTAATTTTTTTAGTTAGCGTTATTCAAAATTTGTCATAACGAAATGGAAGATATAAATGTTTATATATTAGCTGGAGGAAAGAGTTCTCGAATGGGCAGCGAGAAAGGTTTAGTTTTGTTTAACGGTAAACCGTTTATAGAACACATTATAGATGTTTTGCGCAAAATGAATTTACCCATTCATATTGTTTCAAATACTCATCTTTACGATTCATTTGATTACACTGTTTATAGTGATATTATAAAAGATAAGGGGCCATTGTGCGGAATACATACTGCATTAATGAATAGTGATAAAAAATACAACCTAATTCTATCTTGCGATATACCCTTTGTAAATGAAGATGTAATAAAATATTTAGTAAATAAAATAATTGGTGTTGAAGATTGTATAGCGCCAATTCATGAGGGCTGTAGCGAGCCATTATGTGCTATTTACAGCAAAGACTGCGTAAACATACTAAAGAACCTCTTAGATGCGAATCAACTTAGTATTCGTACAGCACTTAATAATATCAACACTCAATTCATTGATGTTAGCAATCAGGACTTTTACCGAAAAAATTTGTTTATGAATATTAATAGTAAAAAGGAATTAGAAAACATTAACAAAAGTAACTCGCAAAAAAATGATACTCATGAAATAGACTGGCTTGAGGGCTTTTAAGGTAATGATGAAAATGTTTATGAACATAAAAAACTATATCCATGAATAAAATATCCATAGAATTTTTTGGAATGTTAATTGAAGTAACTGGCCAAAAAAACATTGTACTAGAAAATATTGGCGACACGGAAAGTTTAAAGCTACATATTAATGATTTGTTCCCGGATTTGGAACAACAAACATATATACTTGCTTTAAATAATAAGATAGTTGCAAATAATACGATTATTCTACACAATAGTAATGTGGCTTGTATGCCACCATTTGCAGGAGGTTAATATGTTAAATAAAAACGAAACAAATAGGTATGGCCGTCAAATTCAGTTAGCTGATTTTGGTCTAGAAGGACAACAACGACTAAAGGATGCTAGAATTGTAGTTGTTGGTGCTGGAGGATTAGGCTGCCCCGTAATACAATACTTGGCGGCTGCGGGTATCGGGAATATTACTATTGTTGATGGAGATTTAGTTTCCGAATCGAATTTACAACGTCAATTACTATATACACATGCCGATATTGGAATGCATAAGGCAATTCAAGCTGCCAAAAAGGCGAAAGAAATTAACCCATTTATTCAAATAACTCCAAACTGTACATTTTTAAATGTTGATGTAGCATTTGAACTTATTGGAGCAACTGATTTAATAGTTGATTGTACAGATAATTTTGGAACACGCTATTTAATTAATGATGTTTGTGTTCATTTAAAAAAACCTTTTGTTTCGGCTGCACTATTTAAATATGAGGGGCAGTTAAGCATTTATAATGTTAAAACAAACGATGGGTATAGTGCAAATTTCAGAAGTGTGTTTCCTGAAAGTGAAAACACAAGACAAGCTTTAGATTGTAATGCAGCGGGTGTAATTGCTACATTGCCTGGATTGATGGGGTTATATCAAGCAAATGAAGTTATTAAATATTTTGTTGACCAAGCATTTTGCTTAACAAATAAATTACTTAGTGTTGATTGTAAACGAATGATGCATCAGGTTTTTGAATTGACTAATGAAAATAAACCAATAGCATTTTCTAAAGAAGAAATCTTGAATAAAACATATGTGCTTCCCTGTTTTAAGGAAGAAAAAAAGGTGAAACTAAATCTGTTAGATATAGTGTCATCACTAGATGATGAAAAAACAATACTTGTAGATGTTCGTGAGTTAAGTGAAAAGCCAAAATTGGAAAATCTTAAACACTTGGTTATACCATTGTCAGAATTTGAACAACGTTGTGAAGAGTTAAACTCATATAGTAGGGTAATTTTTATTTGTAAGTCGGGCGTAAGAAGTGCTAGAGCTAAGGCAAGTGTAGAAGATATCTATGCTGAGATAAACTTCGAAGTGTGTGATTTTGGTGTTGAACGTTTAATGCAAGAGTTGAATAAAAGTGTTTTACTATAAATAATTGTATGGAAAATAGAATAGAGAACAGTGCGATTAGTTTTAATTTTGTTCAGGGAGCGATCTCTTCGAGTGAATTAACTAATCAACTAAATCAATTTTCAGACTTGTATACTGTTGGTGCGTATTCAATTTTCTTGGGCCAAGTGCGTAAGGATGTTATTAATGATGAACTTGTTGAAAGTATTGAATATACTGCAAATATTGAAATGGCAACCGAACAATTTTATTTAATTTGTGAAGAAGCACAGAAAACACATGCTATAGAAAAAGTATCAATATTGCATAGTTTAGGAAGTGTAAATGCGGGAGAACTTGTTTAATGGTTAATAGTTGCTTGCGGCCATAGAAAAGAAAGTTTTGTTGCCAGTGAGTATATTGTAGAAAGATTGAAAAAAGAAGTTCCTATTTGGGGAAAAGAAACATTTGAGAATAAATCTCATCAATGGAAAGTAAATAAATAAGGATTGTTATGGTAAATGTACTGTCAAAAATATCTACACATCGTAAGGCGATTGCCCAAGCAGAGTTGTGTGTTAGTTCAGAAGCAACTATTAATGCGGTTGTAAATAAACTTGTACCCAAAGGCGACGTTTTTGAAATGTCGAAAACAGCAGGGCTTTTGGCTGTAAAAAAAACAAGTGATGTAATTCCTGATTGTCATCCTATGCCAATTGAATATACAACGATTAAACATAGCATTGATGGTTTAAAAATAATTGTACTTGTGGAAGTACATACAATATATAAAACAGGTGTTGAAGTAGAGGCAATGTATGGGGCTTCTGTAACCGCTATGACAATGTATGATATGTTGAAACCTATTGATAAGGGAATTACAATAAATACAATAAAACTACTGGAAAAGGAAGGAGGCAAAACTGACTTTAGAAAGGATGATGGGAAAGGATTTAGCTCTGCAGTAATTGTTGTGTCGGATGCAATTAGTTCTGGCAAGAAAGCAGACGTTCCAGGGCAATTAATTTTAGAAACATTAAAAAAGCATAATCTAGACAATCTGCAGTATACAATTATTGCTGACGAGCCTGTAAAGTTGAAAGCATTTGTAGAGGAATACTCAAAAAAGGTTGATTTACTTATTGTTTGTGGCGGAACAGGATTTTCTAAGCGAGATAAAACTCCTGAAACGTTATTGCCAATAATCGACACAGAGATACCAGGCATTATGGAATGGGCAAGGCAGTACGGGCAAGATAGAACTCCTTATTCAATGTTTTCGAGAAGTTTAGCGGGGGTAATAGATGATTGTTTGGTGCTTGGCATGCCTGGATCAACACAAGGAACAAAAGAAACATTAGACGCATTGTTCCCATACGTTTTGCATGGATTTAAAATGTTAAAACATTAATTAGGTAATGGAGAAACGAAAAATTAAACCATTATTAAAGTATCATCGGATTTTTGTTTTAGCAATTATTTTTACAGTAATTATAATTAAGTACGCAACTACTGAATCGGATAACAAGTATGAAAATGGCCAAATAAAACAAGAAGGAAGAAAAGAAAATGGATTTAATGTAGGACGTTGGATTTGGTATTATCCAAATGGGAAAAAGCAATTAGAAGGTTATTTTGAAGAAGGAAAAAGAAGTGGAAAGTGGTTTACGAGTAACAAATTTGGTATAGTTGTAAATGAACGAAATTATGAAAACGATAAGTTAAATGGATATTATTGTAATTATTATGAAACTGGAATGAAAAAAGAAGAAGGTTATTTTTATAATGATGCAATTAACGGAATTGTGAAACAATACGATTTGAATGGAAAACTTAGTAGAGAAGAAAATTATAAACAAGGACAAAAAATAAAACAATATGACAGTAACTGATTTTGATAAGAACTACCGCCTGTTCGAAAACATGGCCATTTGGGAGATACAAGACCTCGACCATTTTTTTGAAGGTGAAGAACCTATGCTTAATATTTTTAAAGATGAGTATGGTTTTGACTATAGTGAGCTTGTAAACCATAAGGATACTTTTACAGATACTCCTTTTATGGTGGTGAGTCGAGTGTTAGATTATTTTGGTGACAAACATTTTTTCGTTTTTGAGAACAATAATAAACATCATCAAGACTTAATGAAACTTCAGGATCAAAAGATAATTCAATTTGGAATGGATATTCATGTGCTTAATCCAAATAGAATTTATGTGTTAATGATGGATAAGTCTAAAAACCCTGCACTGTACGATACGGTTTAAAATGAAAGCAATTCACATTGGAATAGTAACTTCTTCTGACAGAGCTAGTGCAGGAGTTTATGAAGACCTTTCCGGGAAGGCAATTTTAGAAACATTGAGTTCATATATTATAAATGAATGGATTCCAGTTTATCGTTTAATTCCTGATGAACAATTGTTAATGGAGAAAACTCTAATTGAACTTGCTGATGAAGAAAAATGCTGCTTAATTGTAACCACTGGAGGTACAGGTCCAGCATTAAGAGACATTACACCTGAAGCTACAGAAAAAGTGTGCACTAAAATGATGCCTGGCTTTGGGGAACTAATGCGACAAGTAAGTCTAAAATACGTTCCTACAGCTATACTATCAAGACAAACAGCCGGAATTAGAGGAGGTTCGTTGATTGTAAATTTACCTGGAAAACCTAAGTCAATAAAAGAATGTTTAGATGCCGTTTTCCCTGCTATTCCCTATTGCATTGATTTGTTGGAAGGCCCATTCTTAGAGTGTAATGATGAAGTAATAAAAGTATTTAGACCTAAAGGTTAATTTAAGTTTGTGGTTGCTCCAAAAAAAATATTATTTATAAGGCAATTAATAATTCTGTTTTTAATTTTCGCATCACCAATGTTGTTTTCGCAAGAAAATCATTTTGTTTATTCGAATCAAGTTTGGACGCAATATTATACTCAAATACAAATAAACGAAAATTATGCGATTGTGTGTGATGCGGGCATTCGAGGAAAACTTAATCTTTCAGAAAAAACATCTGTATTAGGAAGAATTGGCTTCCAAAAAAAGGTGAACAAGAATATTAGTTTTACAATGGGTGCGGCCTGGTTTGGATTTTATAGTGCAGATAAATTAAATAGAAATGAATGGAGGGGATGGCAAGAGTTTTCTTATAATCAATTTTATGAACGACTAAACATCCAACATCGATTCCGTTTGGAAGAACGATTTTTTCATTCTGTTGATTCAAATAATTCTACTTTTAATTATCGAAGTAGATATAGGGTCTATGTAAAAATCCCTATTAATAATTGCACCTTAACTAAAAACACATTCTACCTTTTTTGTGGTGATGAAATATTTATCGATTTCGGTAAGGATGTAGTTTATAATTTTAATCAGAACCGTGTTTTATACGGTTTGGGTTATAAGTTTAATGATAGAACCACCTTTTCATTAACTTATGTTGATCAGATTGCTCGGAAAAACAAAGGGAATTGTTATGAACGTACAAATATTATTTGGGTGGCACTAACACAAAAGTTTGCTAAAAAGGCAAAAAAGTAGCATACTATGATTAAAATTACTTCTGCTTTATTAATAGTTTTTTTGTAATGAGATAGAATTGATTGTCGGGCATAATTACTCTACACTGCACAAAGTATAACCCATCGACGATACTTTTCAAATTAATAGATATCAATTCGTTTGTACTAATTGTAAAATATATAGTTTCTCCATATTGGTTCAAAATATAAACTTCCTTTTTTTGGAGGTTAAAATGATTAAATTGTAGATTAATAAATTCTTGCGCAGGATTTGGAAACAAAATTAGACCACTATGAATCGCATTATGCTCCTCTTTAAGATTAATTTGATTCGTATTTCCAAGGAAAAAACTGAGGCCACCGCTGTAATTTCCTACTATCATATCTAAAACCCCATCCAGATTAAAATCTGCTAAACAAGGCGCTACTTGCTTTCCTTCTAAAACTGAGTTGTAAATTGAATCAACAAGTGTAAAGTTTCCACTTAAATTCCCATCAATGTTATCATACATATAGAGATATCCTCTGTCGGATCCAACTGCTAATTTATAGCTTCCATTATCATTAAATAAATATGGAGTAGAATGCGCTTCGTAATAACCAGGTTTATTTACTTTTATACCACCAAAATTAGTTACAACTGTGTTTAGTAATGGATTGTTACTTGTGCCAATGTTTTTAAAATAGTTAAGAGAGCCGTCATACTCCCCAAGTAGCAAGTCATTTAAACCATCTTTATTTACGTCAACAATTTGCGGATACGCATTATTTCCAATATCAATACCAGTCAAAAATCCTGTTGAGTAATTGGAACTTAGAGAAAATGTTGCAACACTACCAATGGTAGCAGTGTTTGTGAAGTAATTTAATTTGCCGCTTATGTCTCCAATAATCAAATCTTTATCTCCATCTCCATCCATATCGCCAAATGAGGGAGTTAAATTTTTTAAATTAAGTGAAGATAAATTTATATAATCTGTGCTGATAAGATTAAATGCAGGTTGGTTGTTAGTGCCTGTGTTTTCGAGTAAAGCCAAGGAGGAAGTATATAAACTCACAGGTTGATAGTACCCAAAATTTCCAACAACAATATCTAAATCACCATCCGCATCATAATCAAAAGTGGTTGGATATGCACCTTCTCCAAAATCCAACATTTCACTTTGTAGAAAATCTTTTTGTATAAGGTTGAAATTTGGAATATTATCTGCCCCAATGTTTTTGTAAAACCAAACACTTTTGTGGTTTTCGGAAGTCGGTAAGTTTGGAGCAGCAATTAAGTCGCGTTTCCCATCATTATCCAAATCTAAAATATAAGTGCAGGGAAATTGTTGGAATGCAATTGGATCAATGGAGTTGGGAAATAACTTAGTAGTAAAGTCAAAATGTGTATTTGAAGAAGAACCACCGTTTCCAAAATATTCGACCGAATCGCAAGAAATGTCCCCTACAATAATTTCTTTGTCGTTGTCACCGTCCATATCAATGCAAGTTAAGCATGATCCTGAATGCATTGTTGCATCAGTTTTTTGAGTGCTGTTATTAATTGTTTCATTATACTGCACAAGTAATGGACAAAAGGAATAATTAAGAGTAGCTTCACAGTTGTTTTCAGATACATCACCATAACATTTGTCCACTGCAACAAATTCTAAACTATCAGTGTTGCCATAATTTTCAATGCTCATATTTTTGTGTAATTCTAAAACTATTCCAACAGTTTGAAAAGTAATAATATCCATATCTCCATCATTGTCAATATCACTTAAGGCAGGCAGAGCAACACTACTTACTGGAATGTTTGTTTGAGGGAAGCCATTGAGATAATCAGTAGGTAAATAATTTTTGAATAGTGAAAATTGGAGATTTCCAAGTGTAGAAATGTTTTTGTAAACTCTGATCCCCCCTAATCCTAACGCATAAGTAAATAAATCTTCCTTGCCATCGTTGTTGAAGTCATAAAACAATAGCCAGGAGCTTATTTTCTTAGGGAATGAACTTTGAAATTGTGGGGCGTGTTTAAATGATGCTATTCCAGAAAGATTGTCATTTTTGAAAACGCGAATAAATTCTCCGCTCTTGTCAAATACAATGAGGTCTTTTGTACCATCAATATCAACATCAACTGCGCTCCACTCTGTAAAGTTAAGTCCTCCTGCCCAAGCATTTTTTAATTGTATACCCATATTAGCAACAAAAAAAGTATCCAATCGTGAAAAATTTGGTTGCCCATAAATGAAAGTCGTGCTTGAAAAAATTAGTATAGTAAATAGTAATCGCATGGCAATACTTAATGAGGATTTTGAAATGAAGAATTATTGATGTAAATAGTATCAGTGAAAGTTTTTAAGAAGAGAACAAGATTTGCTTTTTGTGATGCTGTTAAATGTAATCCATATTCTTTAGATGGTTTTGTCATTAAGGGATCAATATTTGGAGATGTCCAATGTACTCCAGAATCATAGAAATTCACTACTTCTTCTAATGTAGAAAACCTTCCATCATGCATGTAGGGCGCTGTTAATTCAATGTTTCTTAATGTTGGTGTACTAAATTTTCCTATATCTGAACTATCCAAACTTACGGCATATCTGCCAAAATTTATTGTTTCATAGTTAGAGTCAAGTCCATTATTAATAAAATTATTTGACGTTAGTAATGGGTATCCATGGCAATGAAAGCAATCTCCTCTTTCTGTATAAAATGTTTCAAACCCATCATACTCTTGTGGAGTAAGCATCGTTTCATGACGAATTACCTTGTCGAATTTTGAATTATAAGAAATCATTGTTCTCATGAATTGTGAGATAGAGTAAACAATTTTTAACTGCAATTCGCTATGAGACAAACTTTCTATATCATTAACATTGAACGCTTGTTTAAATAATGTTGGATAACTTGAGTGTGATTTTAATTTTTGAACAAGTTGAGGCATGTTTGTATTAAAGAAACTCGGGCCAAAATCTCCTAAACATAAACGATCTAATTCTGGTTCAGAACCATTCCAATTGTAATCCTTGTTCCAAGCAAGGTTTATGTGTGGTGGTACACTTATTTTTACACCAATTGGAGTAGTGAAAATGGGTGAAGAATAGGATTTGGATTGAATGTGACAAGAATTACATGTGCGCCCATTGGTTGAAAGTATTGGGTCATAATAAAGCATTCGACCTAATTTAATTCCTTCCACACTTAATGGATTTACTGATGATAATATAGGCTGAGGAAAGTTTGCAGGAGTAGTTAAGGTGTAGGGCGTTGCAGTATAAAAATCTGGGTTGCCTTGTTCTTTTGTGCAAGCAAGTAAGGTAATTGCAAATAGTAATGCAATTATATTTTTCTTGTTATGGATTAATTGTAAATACATCTGCTCCGTTTTCAGCAATTTTTTTCATGTTTATAGAATCTCCCATAATATTATTTGCGTCCAAATTGAAATCAAATAAATGCGGATTTTTAAACCATTCATTTATATTCATAGTAAATGCGATAGGCGTTTTGTTATCTTTTGAAATAGTAATTGGTTTAAATAGTTTTATTGGAATCAAACAATTGTTCGTTCCTAAATGCATTGTGTAACCATAAGTGCCTTGTGTGTCTTTGTAATTGCCTTCTAATTTTAAAAAGTGATAGCCTCCTCCCATTAATTGCGGCCATTGCATATTGCTACTTTCAGTTGTAGTGGGTAATGCAAAGGAGATGTTTTGAATTGAATCAAGCCCGATGTTGAATTTTATTCCAATGTAATTCCCTTCAGGAATAGTTGCTAAAGTGAAATTATTTGTTTCGTTTCTTAGTGCATCAATGTATATATAGTCTTTGATTGGAAAATAGCTCGAATCAGTTTTTAGTAAGTCGATTCGTGAAATGTAGTAAGTTAAATTACTTATTGAATAATTGTAGCCTACAGGAGTAAAGTACATAAAATGATTAGCCATAAGCCCATCGTTTTCTATTTTGTAGTTGAAACTAAGGTCAATTCCTTGAATAGGAGAATTACTAACAGCAGGCAAGGTGTTTGTAGGTGTAGAATCTTTTTTACACGCAAACAGAATTAAAAGGAACAAAAGAAATATAGATTGTTTAAGAACATGATTAAGAATGGTTATGTAAATGGTTCTCATTGCGTTGTTTATTTAAAACAAGTAAGCACTATTAAGCTGGGCAATTTACTAGGTGATTAATATGAAAACTATGACGCGCCGCATGTTTTGGTATGAGAAGCTGGTTGAATAATATTTATTTACTTGCGTATCGGCATAAAAGGGAGAAAGTCTTAGCTCGAAAGAACTAAGGACATTTTGATTTTGACATTTTATTAACTCAGTAAAAGAGCATAAGAACTTAACTTTTTTGCTTGAAAAAATCACTTACCATTTTGTTCATAAGGGGAATTGTTTGTTTATTATCAGTTAATTGGAAAATATTAATCGGTTAATTTATTGTTTATAAGCATTGAAAACAATGGTTATTCACTTTCAATTAGCATTAATATTTGATTTGTGTTAACACTAAAAAAATAGGTAACGAAATTCTGATTATACTTTTGCCGAATGAAAAAGAAAAAATGTTCCGAAAGGATGGAAGTATCGCATTGTTGCAGATACACGTATGGGGTATTAAAAGATACTACACTAAAAAAAGTGTTATTCAAAAACAAGTGGATGTTTAACGATACTTGGATGTTTTGGTCTTGCTTTTCACAGGTGGAATATCTTCATCTTCCAAAAATTGTAATTGACCCAATTAGTGATGACAATTTTCTTTCGTTTAGCGGAACAATCCATGAATTTGATATTTGGAAAAACATTATTGATTGGAATATATACGGCACTTGGTACGTTTATAGATTTCCTCTTAAAACACCGATTATAAAAAGAGCTATGTTATTGGGTACACTATCTGAAATACCAATTAACAAAGAAGATAAGCTATTTGCAGAGGATTATTTAAACTTAGAACCTGAATGGAAATTTATCCATGAAATGCAGCCAGATTTATTCATAAGTAGAAAGGAAAAAGATGTTGTTGTGGGTGCGATTGATTCATTTCATTTTTATCAAATTAAGTGGAATATGTGAAAGCCCAAAGTTTATTAATAAAACGGAATGTATATAGTTTATTTGCCCCAAATATTTTTAATTATATAAAATAAGTACGAGTAAGCAAAAAGCAATTGGGTAATAAGCTATATTATGGAGATAATTTAGAAGTACTAAGAAGATATATAAAAGATGAAACAATTATTTATGAAATGCATCCACAAAAATAAATTTAATCCCTGCCGAAAGTAGCACTATTATTAGGCAAATATAAATTGCTTTATTGTTAAATTTTTTTGTTCCAAAATAGGAGCCTATCAAGCCGCCAATTGATGTAGCAATTATCCAATATAAAACATGAGCGTCTAATTTTTGCAAAGAAGCTATATGCCCCGTTAAACCACTAATTGAATTAAGTAATATAAAAAGAGCGGATATTCCTGAAATATTTTTTAAACATGTCCAATTCAACAGGATTAAAATGGGAGTTAAAAATATCCCTCCACCTACGCCAATCATGCCTGAAAAGAATCCAATGAACAACCCTATAATAAGAGCAAGTTTAAAATTGTATGGATTTAATGGTTTCTCTTCGTTTTTCTTCTTGAATTTGGCTAGAAGTAAAATTCCTGAGACAATAAGAAATACCCCTGCAAGTAGTTTAAATAAAAATGGATCTAGCTTTATAAAACCACCTAAAAAAGAGGCGGGTAAAGAAGAGACTATAAATGCTAAAAATATTTTTTTGTCGAAATACCCATTTGAAATGAATTTTATTGAAGTAATAAGTGCAACAATAATATTAAGAATAAGTGATGTGGGTTTTATGCTTTCGGGCGTAAATGATAGTAAAGCCATTACCGCCAAATAACCTGAAGCTCCAGCATGTCCAACCGAAGAATATAGGATTGCAATTAGAGCAAATAAAAAACATGTATAAATAATTGCATCCATAAAAAGTAATCGCAACAAAGATACAATATACTTAATTCAATATGCTTAAAAAAACACAACGATTTTCAAAACTGATTACAATCATAAACGTGGTTTGCCAAAACAAGTTAAACTATGACTATTGGTGTATTTCATGTATTACCTTTGAATGAATGTAATTAAGAGTAGAATGAAAATTAATTTTATAAAATTAGCTGTATTAATCGTAGTATTTTTATATGCCTGCGATGATAGAACTGAAACAAAAGAAAAAAATGTATCTGAAACAAAAATTGAAACCAAGCAACTAAATGAGACTCATTCTGAAGAGAGTGATTCAATAGTATTGAATAATGGTAGTAAATGGAAGATTGTTCCGAAAATGATGAAACACATTAGAAATATGGAGACTGATGTGATTGTATTTAAGGAAAGCAATCCACAAAAATTAAATGAATTTATACAATGTGCAGAAAAGTTGCAAGATAATATAGATTTGCTCACCTCTAATTGCACAATGGAGGGCCCAGCACATGATGAACTACACAAATGGCTTGTCCCTTACATGCAAAAGGTAGAACAATTAAGCACCGCAAAAAAAATTGACGAAGCGCGCTTAGTATTTATGGAAATACATAGTTCGTTTAATGTATTAAATAAATATTTTGAATAGTTTTTATTGAATAAATTGCAAGTTTATGAATGTAAACAATAAGTCACTTAATAATAAAAAATAAATGAAATACTATAATTCCAAAACAGTATCTGGATCAAATTTTTCAGATGTAAAACTTAGATTAATTGCCGCTCTTAAAAATGAGGGATTTGGCGTTTTGACCGAAATTGATTTAAAGGAAACAATGAAAAACAAATTAGATAAGGACTACTTGCCACATACAATATTAGGCGCTTGTAATCCTATTTACGCTGACAAAGTGCTTTCGATTGACGCGCATACAAGTGTTATGTTGCCTTGCAATGTTACGATTAGGGAGCTAGAGAGTGGTGAGATAGAGGTTTCTTCCATTAACCCTTCGGCAGCAATGTCGGCAATAGGTGATGAAAAAATTTTTCCTATTGCTAATGAAGTGCAAACCAAATTACTAAATGTAATAACTGGTCTTTAATAGATTTATTAAGGTAGTTTAAGTTTGCTAATTACAGTAAGTGGCCCTGGGCAATGTTCGCTATGGCAATCATAACAAGAGGTAATTACATTGTTGTAATTCTGTTTTAAATTAGACCTGTCACTTTTATAAAATGTGCTTACATTCTTTATGTAATTATCGGCAAAAACTGAAAACGATTCCTTTTTAGTGTTTTCATCTGTTGGCTTGGCTGTATGTATGGTAAGAATTTCTTTTGGAAATTCACTAGGTAAATTGCCTTTTACTACTTCGGCTTTTACGGAAGTGAAATTTTTCGTCATGCTTCGCATAAGTAGAGCTAGCTCACTATCGCCATTAGGATTAACTTTTGGAGCAGAGCAATTCTCTTCTTTAATTTGTTCATTATTTTTACTTACAGGATCTTCAGAACATGCAGCAAATACTAAAGTTATAACAATAATTGCACTAGCAATTACACTTCTACTTTTTAATAATAACACCTTTGGCTTCAAAAGAAATATTTATTTCAGGGTTAGTGATTTTTGCAATCTCTTCTTTACTCTGTCCTGCATCTTCCGCATAATGCTTTAGTTCAGCAACTGATATAGTGTCTCTGTATGCATATCCTTCCATATATGTTGTTTTTCCAGCAGCATCTTTAGGTACAAAAAAGGAATAGTCTTTAAACTTAATTTTCATTAATTGATTGTTTCCTATGTCCATATTCATCCAACATCCTTTCTTTTGACATACCTCATCAATTTTTCCAACTAATTTTATCGCCACAGAATCAGCAACGCCTAGTTTTGAAATTAATTGATCGCTTGCTATAGCATCGGTTAGCGTTATACTATCGCCAAAAAAAAGCAGATTGGTGTCAATTGTATTTACCGCTTTTTTCTCTTCTGTAACTTTCGTTTCAGAACAAGAGTAAAGTGCGACGACTATTGATATAAATAAAATAAAAATTTTCATCGTTATAAAATTATCCGATAAATGTAATATTAGGGAATGAATAAAAAAATAACATTTGTCAGTTATTGATAAATGCTTCGCCTTTTAAAATGATTTTATTTAAGTCGTTAATTGTTTTTTCTTCTAAAATGTTTCGAAGTTTTTCTCGATAAGGCATATAAACTTTGTGAATGGGGCAGGGATGGGTGTTGGAACATTCCTTTAACCCTAAACCACATTTTGTAAGTTGATGAAGTCCGTCAAGTTTTTCTATAATATAAATAATCTTAATTTTCGATGAATTTTCATTTAAATAGAAACCACCATTTCTTCCTTTGCTTGATTGGATTATGTTGTGCCTTACTAATATTTGCAATATTTTACTTAAGTAGGGTCTTGGCAAATCAAGTTCCTCGGAGATTTCTTTTATCCCCATTTTGGCTCCATTTACACTGCCAGAAGCAATATGTAAAATTGCCTTTAAAGCATATTCACACGATTTCGAAAACATAAATTTGTTTACATTCCTAATTCTTTTCTGCCATCATTGGTCACTCTTTCTGTTGTCCAAGCTGGCTCCCAAACCAATTCTAAATTTAATTCGTTTTCAGGAAATTTGTCAGTAATTACATTTCTAATTGCATCCATAATTACATCTCCCATGGGACAACCTTTGCTTGAAAGAGTCATTATTATTTCTATTTTCTTTCCTTTAGTGTATTCAATAGAATAGATTAAGCCTAAATCTACTATATTTACAGCTAGTTCAGGATCTATTACTTCTTTTAAAGCGTAATAAACATCTTGTTCAATTTTGCTTGCATGGTTCCATGCTTCCATTATTAATGTAGTTTAAAGATTTAACTGAAATTATTTTCCAAATATTAATATTGTATAAAATGGCAACTGCTATAAACAAAATGGTAGAGAATAGAATAAAGAAATGAAGTGAAAAGAATAAGCCTAACAACAATCCAATGTATGATGTAAGAAAAACTATTAGTTGAAAGTTTAGTAGTTTTTCTGAAAATAAATCTTTTGGGAGTGGAATGTTTTTCTTTCCAGCCATTTTGCCAAATTTATTGGTCCAAACTATAAATGGTAATGTTTTAAATGTTTGACCCAAAACCAAAGAACCTACAAATCCTATTAGAAAGCTCGTTGCATAAATTATGTTTAGTGGCATTATAGGCTGAATGGAATTGTTTGGCAATACAACAATAATTCCACATAGTAGAGGAACTAAAAGTAATACAATTGCAGTGATAGTATGTATCATACTAATGTCTAATATTTTTCTTGCCCTAGTTTTATAAGCTGTATAAATAAACGAGATAAAAAGAAGTATTCCCACAAGTACAAATAAATAATAAAAGAGATTTCTATATTTATTTAGTCCAAAAAAAACGCCATCAATAAAAAATGCAAGGAGGCCAATATTTATAAGATAGTATGCTGATTTTAATTTTGTTTCTTTTTGTGCACTCGATAAAAGAAACATGGGCAATAATTTTGAGGCAACACCAATTATGAGTAAAACAAACCATCCAACAAATCCAAAGTGCGCATGTAACTTTAAGTAATGAAGGTGTTCCATTGGTAAAAACGGGTAGCGAAAATTAAATACCATAAGAATACCAATTATAGCTGTAAGAAGTAACCAAAGAGCGGCTGTTTGTATAAAATCATTTTCTGTTTTTTTACTAGTAGCTTTTTTGCAGGTAAGAAATACATTTATAGAAAATAAAACAATAGAACTTAGTAATAATAACGATGCAATTTGCATAGGTAATCCTATTTCGAATTTCCAGAAGCAATAGCATAATAGTATCGTTCCTAATGCAAATAAGATAAATGTTACATAAGCTAGTTTCGTGCTATATAATGATGAAAGAGTAATAACTGGAAGAAGTTGATAAAGCGCGCCAAAAATAATCATCGAAATCCAACCTAAAACATATGTATGTGTTAATGTTAAAAGAGCGGGGCTAAAGTGATGGCCACTAAATGAATCTGAAGATAGGAACATTAATATAGTGAAAGCAAAAAATGCAATTCCTCCAAATGCATAGTGTTGCACAATTAAATTAGTAGGTGGCGCATTTTTCGAAGAAGGGATCATTAGCCTTTGTAAATTAAAAGTTTCACATCATTTTCGCTAAACTCTTTGATAGCCCATTTAAAGTTTCTTTCTTCTAGTTCAGGAAAGAGAAATTGTGGAATTCGTTTATGATGAACCAAGAGCATCTCATTATTATTTAATAATTCAATTGCAGAAAGAATATTCATCATTGGCTCAGGCGGCTCCATAAGTGTTACGTCGATTTCTTTTATGATAAAGGATTTGTTCTGTAGTAATGTATCAAATTTTGAAGTAGCACTTTGCATTGGGCTTGTTTCTTCCTCCATATTTGCACCTGTTTTCTTTTGAAAGTAAGTATGAATTATTTCTCCTTCATCTACAACTTGATATGAATACCCTTTTTTATGAAATATTTTTATAAGTGGTGTAGGCTCAAATGTATTTATTATGTGCAATATTTGATTTGGCTTTAATTCTTGGAATTTTTTATTGATTTCATTAAATGGATCTAATCCATTTTTTAATATTGGCCTAACATCAAGTACAATGGTGTTTTGTTTCGTACTAATTTGTAAAAGATTCATGTTGTTTTCTTCTTTTTCTTCGTGAATTTTGTTTTGTTCAACTTCAAACCCTAATGTTTCAAGTTTTGCGAGCATTTCAATTACATTAGCTCCGCCAATTTTTGCCGCATCAGCAATGCTAACACGCGGAGCAAGTATTTTTCGAAGTATTGGATTACGAAGCCTTGCGAAATTTTTATTGAATTTCGCAAGGACTTCTATAACCTCATTATTCTCACGAATAAGAGCGGAAATTTTTGTATTTATTGAAATCACCATCTAATTACGAATTACTCTTTTTTAGTTCTTCTTCTAGTGAAATTGCCTTCGCAAAAAGAATATTATTCTCTAAATGAATATGCTCATACAAGTCTAATTCGTATTGCTGAAGTTGTTTAAAGCAAATGGCATAAGAAGTACAAGCGTCTTGTGGCAAGGTGTAATTATTTGTTAAGCTTCGGATTTTATCCATCATAATGTGCACAGCCTCGTGTTCAGCAACCATCATGCTTATTGGATTTAGGACAGTGCCAAAATGTGAACTTGGTAATGAGGTGTTATTTAATTTGGCTTCGGCTAAGCTTTTTATGTAAGGAAATAAAATTTGTTCTTCCTTCATCATGTGTTGCCCCAATTCATCCATCACTTCAACAAATATGTTTGCAATTTCAATTAATTCAGGATGCCTTTGGCCGTGCACTCTTGCGATTTTTTGAGTGTATTCAAATATAATTGGATTACTTTGAATAACATATTTGTGATGGGTATTTACAATATAGTCGGCTAAAAAGTCTAAATCCCAAGAGTTATAGTCTTTTGATGAAGTAATAGCACCGTTTTGATCAACTTCTTTTAATTCCTTTTCTAATTGAACAACATCAACACCTTTCTCTTCACAGGCCTTTGTAATTGCTTTTTTTCCTCCACAACAAAAATCGATTCCAAATTTTTTGAATACTTCAGCTTTTCTGTAGTCTTCTTTTACAATTTGCCCAACAGTTTTTTCTTTTTCTCCTTCAGGTAATTTCGAAATCTTCACTTTCCAAATTTCAGGGCCTTCAGCAACATATTCCCATTCGAATATGGCACCTCTTTCAGCTAATAGCTGGTAGTATAATGGTTTTGGGTCGTGATCATTGTGAATTACAAATCCTTCACTATGTGATAAAGAATCAAATTTTTCAAAAATAGTGGGGTGTTTTCTGCGGGGTTCGATGATAGTTACATCGATAATTTCTAATGTATTCATGATTTTGTGATTAAGTTTGATAAAAAGACATTCATATCTTTTATCAAAAGTAATCTAAGATAACATTCAAATATATGATTACAATCATATATTTGAATGTCATTAGTCAGAATTATGAAATAACTAACTTACACACTTTGAGGTATTGGAATTGTTGTTTCTTGAAGTATTTTAGAATAATTACGGAGAGCGTTTTGGAACTCATATACACCTTGCCCTAATTCCTTTTTTAGTTGAGGAACCAGATCAAAGTAGTAATCTATTCCTTTAGATAAATTTTGCTTGAAATTAATGAAATATTGCTCCTTTTTTTTATCCATTTTATTTTTCGAAGATTTTATTTCATCAAGTAAATAATTTACATAAAGTTCTAACTCGTTGATGAAAACATGTTTTCGTTTTAATAAATTCAATTGATTTTTTCGGCCGTAAATGTGGTCAACAATGTTTTCTAGTGTCATCACTTTTGAGAAATAGGCTAAATTGGGACCAGGACAAATGCTTACAGCAGTTAATTTGTGTGATGGTTTCAAGTGGTTTTTTAGTAGTGCGCTTGATCCAAGCCCTTCACACAAACAATCTTTTTCAATAATTTTTTCATGTTCTATATTGTATTCTTCTGCGTTTAATTTTTGTTCTTTAAGTTTTTCAAGTTTTAGGTTTTGGAATTTGCGTGACGCGGTACATAATGGCTCTCCAAATTCGTTACTGAATGAAAGAAATTTTTTGTAACACGGACTACCTGGCCTATTACTTTTTATTCTTCTCAGTCTTTGTTCTTCTGAAGTACTTTTTCTGAAATTACTTATTGGTACCCCTAATGGTGAAGCATTACTTAAATAATAGTCTTCTTTTTTCGCATGTACTAAACGTTGTAAGGTGTCATCATCAACATTTGTTACCTCGGGAACTAATAAAAAAGGGCTTCCCCAGCCCGTACTACTTAAATGGTAATGTTCTAAGAGAAATGCATTTTCTTTGCATGCTCCAATTCCACCTTGTGCGGTAATTTTAGGCATTGGTCTTTTTAAAGTTAGAAAGTGGTTTTTGCTTTCCAACGCTTTTGTGTACACTTCATGTATTTGGTCAAATAATTCTTGTTTTTTTGTGTCGAACTCAGAAAGAATCGGCCCCATTAATTGCCCCTCAGCCAAAAAAGTGTGGCCACCGCAATTTATCCCTGATTCCACTCTAAATTCGGAAACCCATAATCCTTTTGATGCTAGGTATTTTCCTTGAATAAATGCTGAACGATAATCACTTACTTTTAAAATGATTTGTTTTTTTATGTGACCTAATTCATCTGGGATGAAATCCTTGAATGTTGAGCAATAAGAAAACAAACGAGGATTAAGTCCCGCAGAAAAAACAATGGAAGATGCTAGATTACTTTTTGCATAACCTCTTAGTGCAGAAAGTGCATCGGAGTATTCATCAGGGAGTTTTTCTCCGTTTACTACGCCAGCAGGTCTATCGCATTTAGTCATTATGTTCACATCAATGCTGCCAATTGTCATTGCTGATTTTAGATGTTTTTGTAACATCAATTTAATTGCATTATCTTTAGTCTCCATCATTTGAATATATAATTCTTTTAAGGAAGATTTATCTGGAAGTAATTGAAAATAGCGTGTTAAATCATTTCCAGGAAGAAAATCTAATACTTGTAATTTTTTAAATTCCAATAAAGCAACATCATTTAAAATATTTAAATAAGCTGTTATTCGTTTGGCGCGAAAATCATCAATCTTTTCATTTATTTTTTCATAAGGAAAGTTATAGAGAGAACAATAATATTCTCTCATTTGTTCGATTAAATTATCTTCTATTATTGAAACTACCGACGAAATACCATATTTAGCTATCTTGGCAGGAGTATCAACTGTATACGCCAAACCCATTACAGGAATATGGAAACTGTGTCCTTCTATATTTAAATCATTCATAAGCTCTTACTTTAAGATGCAAATTGAATCATAAATAAATTAGAAAGGTATGACAGCCATCATACTTTATTTGGATAAGAAGTTAGACCTTTTCAAATTTGGATGTAAAGTGGCGAAGGAATTTAGGCTCTTCTACTATTTTAATTCCATAGGCACTTTCTTTAGTAGCTAATATTTTTTCAAATACCTCAATAACAAATTCTATATGGCTTTGTGTGTAAACTCTTCGAGGTATTGCAAGCCTTACTAATTCCATTGATGCAGGAATTAATTTGTTATCCGCATCATACTTTCCAAACATAACCGAACCAATTTCACAACTTCTTATGCCACCAATTTCATATAGTTGACAAACTAATGCTTGCCCAGGATATTGATGAACTGGGATGTTTGAATATAATGTTTTAGCATCAATATAAACTGCATGACCTCCAATGGGCCAAATTAAAGGTACTCCCATTTTATGTAAACGTTCTCCTAAATAAGCAGTACTTCTAATTCTATATCTTAAATAATCATGGTCAAACACTTCTTCAAGTCCAATGGCAACTGCTTCCATATCACGTCCAGAAAGACCTCCATAGGTTGTAAATCCTTCGGTAATGATAAGTAAATTTTTACACGCTTCTGATAATTCTTTGTCGCGTAATGCTAAAAATCCACCCATGTTTACTAAGGCATCTTTTTTCGCACTCATTACACCACCATCACACAAACTAAATAGTTCTTGCGCTATTGCCTTACAAGTGTGATTTTTATATTCTTCTTCTCTTTCTTTTACGAAATAGGAATTTTCCGCTACTCTACAACAATCTAAAAATAATTTTACTTTATGTTTTTTGCAAATTGAAGAAACAGCTTTTGCATTTGCCATGCTTACAGGTTGCCCGCCGCCACTGTTGTTTGTAACAGTTAATACTACGGCGCCAATATTTTCTGCCCCTCGTTCTGTAATGATTTGTTCTAACTTTACAACATCTAAGTTTCCTTTAAACGGATGATATTGCATTGGATTTAATCCTTCAGGAATTGGTATGTCAATTGCTTCGGCACCTGAAAACTCAATATTTGCTCTCGTTGTATCAAAGTGTGTGTTGCTAATGAAAGTTTTTCCTTTGCCACCTAATAAACTATATAAAATTCGTTCTCCAGCTCTTCCTTGGTGTGTTGGAAAAATAAACTCCATTCCAGTTAAGTCGGAAATTGCATTACGCATGCGATGAAAACTTGAAGCCCCAGCGTATGATTCATCACCTCGCATGATTCCAGCCCATTGCTCGGCACTCATGGCAGATGTGCCACTATCAGTTAAAAAATCGATTAATACCTGATCAGAGTTTAATAAAAATGTATTGTAATGAGCGTTCTTTAAAAAAGTTTTTCGCTCTTCAATGGTTGTCATTTTAATGGGTTCTACCATTTTAATTTTAAATGGTTCGATAATCGTTTTAAATTCCATAATAGTTGTTTAAGAAGGCCAAAGAGTTTTATTTCCAAAGCCTAAAGTGTTATCGGTAAATTTTATAAATTCAAATTTCGCTCCCCAAATATATCCTGGCATAGCCAGCGCAAAAGGATATTGTTTATAATAAGTTGCTGAGCAATTAAAAGAAATTAATTCTTCATTAGACAGTATTGTAGCATTAAACTGCGCCCCTCTTATTTTTAATTTCTCAATTTTTTCCGGAAGAATTGTGCCAGCTATTGGGGCCTTTGCAATTGTTTGATTATGATGACGTGTACCTGTTGAGGATTTGAAAACTATAAGTTTGTTTTCTTTGTCGATTGCAAAAAAACAATTTATGCAATAGGGTAATTTGTTTTCATCTATAAAGCAGATGCTTGCAATTTGATTAGCTGAAATAAAATCTTTTATGTTAGCAGGAATATCTTTCATGGATTTTTGATTCTATGTTTCTTCCTTTTTTCGGCATCTTCAAAGTCTTGTTTCTCCTCAGTTGTAGTTGGTTTTATAGATTGTACTTGAATCGGAGAAGCGTTATCATCTAGGGCAACAAAAGTAAAAAACGCTTCGTTAATCAAATAGCTTTGTTGGCTTAATACTTTTTTTGCCCAAGCAGTTACTTTTATTTCCATCGAAGTGTGAAAGCTACGCGTTACTTTGGCTTTGATTGTAATGATATCCCCAATTTTTGCAGGAGCTTTAAACTTTACTTTATCTATAGATGCTGTTACGCAAATTCTTTCTGCATGGTTTTGAGCAGTTACAGCGGAAGCAATATCCATCCATTGTACTAAACGCCCGCCTTGTAATATACCCATCGGATTTGTATCGTTAGGACACACTACTTCTGTCATAATGGTTTCAGAGTGCTTTGGAGTTTTTATTTTCATTACTCCATTAGTTCAAAAGAAGTACTCCAGGTAATGCCATTTTCTATTTCGCAAAGTTCTACTTCTAAGTAAGATGTATTATCTTTTTGAATTATGTTTCTACATATTACTTTACTTAGTGGTTTGTCCTCGTGTTTTACTTGGTCATCAACACGAAGCATAAATGGGTATTTTATTGTTATTTTTTCATCGTCTGTTATTACCATTTTGTAGGCTTCTTCAAATAAAAACTCTTCAAATCGCTCAACTAAAATTTCATCATTGAGTTCTTTGCGCGCGTCGCCACTGATTTTTTTATTCCAATCTACAAATTGTTTTATTGAAGACGTAATCAAATCGCTTTTAATATAATCTGGAAAAGGCGATCTTATTTCATCTTTGTTGCTGAACCAAAATTCAATAGAAGTTTCTATCATTTCTGGATCAATATGCTTTTCATTTACGAGTAATTCATCTAATGCTAACATGCTGTATAATTTTGCAGCTAAATTAAGTTAGTGAAGTTTAGAAATGAATGATACAAATCATATTTATACCTGTAAAATATTACTTGTTTCGTAGAAATATTTTGTACGCTAATTTGAACTAACTAAATACATCTCATTATGAAAAAAAGAACTTGGGCAGAGCCTTTTAAAATTAAAATGGTTGAATTGTTAAAAATGACAAGCAAAAGCCAACGCTTAAAGGCAATAAGTAAAGCGGGATATAATACCTTTTTGTTAAGGTCAGAAGATGTTTATATTGATTTACTTACTGATAGTGGAACTTCAGCTATGAGTGATAAACAATGGGCTGGTTTAATGTTGGGGGATGAAGCATACGCAGGAAGCAAAAATTTTTATCACTTAGAAAAAGTAGTGAAAAGTGTATATGGCTATAAGTATGTTATTCCCACTCATCAAGGTCGTGGCGCTGAAAATATTTTATCGCAAATCATGATTAAGCCTGGAAATATTGTTCCAGGTAACATGTATTTTACTACTACACGTTTGCACCAAGAACTTGCTGGTGGGACATTTATTGATGTGATTATTGATGAAGCTCATAATTCGGCTAGCCAACATTTATTTAAGGGAAATATCGATTTAAATAAATTGGAGAAAGTAATTCAAACACATGGCGCAAAGAAAATTCCATATATATGTGTTGCAACTACAGTAAATATGGCAGGCGGGCAACCAATTTCTATTGATAATTTAAAAAAACTGAGAGCCTTAACCAACAAACATAATATCAAAATAATACTAGATATGACACGGGTTGCAGAGAATGCATATTTTATCCAACAACGTGAGCCGGGGTACATTAAAAAAAGCGTAGCTTCTATTGTAAAAGAAATATGTTCGTTAACGGATGGAGCAACCATGAGCGCAAAAAAGGATGCCCTTGTTAATATAGGTGGTTTCTTAGCAATGAATGATAAAAACATTTATGAAGAAGCAAGTAATTTGGTTGTTGTGTACGAAGGATTGCATACTTATGGTGGATTAGCAGGAAGAGATATGGAAGCAATGGCAATTGGTATTTTAGAGTCGGTAGATGATAATCATATGAAAGCGCGTATTGGCCAAGTAATATATTTAGGTGAAAATTTGAAAGCGCATGGAATACCAATTGTAGAACCAATTGGTGGTCATGGTGTTTTTATAGATGCAAAGAAATTTTTACCACATCTTGTACAAAGTTTGTATCCTGCACAAACATTGGCCGCAGAGTTATATGTTGAGTCGGGAATTAGAACAATGGAAAGAGGCGTTGTGTCGGCAGGTAGGGATGCAAAAACCGGAAAAGATTATTATCCTGAACTAGAATTGGTTCGTTTAACTATACCACGTAGAGTATATACACAGGCTCATATGGACGTGATATGTGAATCGGTTGTAAATGTGTATAAACGTCGGAATAAAATTAAAGGATTAAAAATGGTATATGAACCTAAGTATTTGCGATTTTTTCAAGCAATGTTTGAGAGAGTCAAATAGCTAAACAACTTCTTCATTAAAAGACTGCTTTATTATTAGAGCGGTCTTTTTTTATGATACTAATTCCTACAATACTAATAGTGATGAAAAGTAGAAGGGAACAAATAAAAATCCCATTTGTAAAACAGTCTCCTGTAAAATAATTAGGTAGAAAATTTATTCCACGTAAAAATAGGAACAACTCGGTTCCAATAAAGCTAAGAATGAGCCCTCCAAGCAAACTTTTTATTTTAAAGGAAAAATTTATCGTTTTGTATAATAAAAAAAGTAGTGGGATACTAATCATACCTATGAGCACTAAATGTAAGTACGCTATTATTAAATCACGGTTGTTTGGTAAGTAGGTTACAAAGTAGGGGATTGAACTAACAATTTGAAGCAAACATTTAGTAATGAAGCAAAACATAAAAATGGCAATAATTACTTTTGTGATTCTACTGGTATTAGAATAAAACCCTTTGGCTATTTTGAACAGAAAAAACGCACTTACGAGCTGAAGAATTGAGCCTAGTAAACTTATGTAAAATAAAAGAGTTGGAGGAATCGACCATAAATAATTGTGTGCGCTTAAAATTAAAATGGAAGAAACAAAAGTGGAGTAAAATAATTTAGAAATGCTTGGATTTGATTTTGTTTGCTGACTATAAAAGAATAGAAAGTAAATTATACTGCAAGTAAAAAAACCATTGTATTGAAAATGCAAATAAGTATAAATTGTATCGTAATAAAAAACACTTGTATTTCCGAATGTTTTAATAATAGCACCAAGCATAAATGGAAACATTCCTGAGAGCATCATAAATCCTTGCCCCGCAACAAGTAAAGAATTTGAGGCGTTAAAGCGCCATAAACTTGAAACGCTAAATTCTTTAATGATAAAAAAACCAATTATCCATGATGTTATTATTTGCAATGAAGAGAGAACGATGGTGATTGTATTGTAACCATAAAGAGAAAACCCAATAAATAAGAAGGGTAAAATGATTAATTGAATAATAAAATATTTTTTTATTTTTTCGGTAAGTTTATTTGAGTAGGAGAAGAGTAAACTATTAAGACCAAGATAAACCCAACCAAGAAAGGCGCCATGAGAATGGGCGTGTAAAAGATTACCGTATGCAAGTGGTAGTGAAATAAAATGGATTGAACGCAGAAGTAATCCAATTCCTATAGATGCAACTAAATATAATAAGGCCCAAGAAGTAAGAAAATTATTTTGTTTTTTTTCTTGAAGGTTTACTTTTGTCTGACTCATTAGTTACTTTTTCCTCAGTTTGCCCTGCAAGTTTTCGCAGTTCTTTTTCTTTATTAATGCAAATTTCTTTTCCTTCAAGAGTTATTAGGTTTTCTTTTGAAAAGTAGGCAAGTGTTCTGATTACTGTTTCGTAGGTTGTACCTGCTAAATTCGCGATGTCGTATCTTGACAAAGTAAAGGATAACTTTGTTTTTTCCTTTTTATCAAAACCAAAAACATCAATTGATTTAAGAAGTATAATCGCAATTCTTATTTTCGGGTCAAGAATTTGTAGGTTTTTCATTCGCTCCTCTGAATCAAGTAGTTCATCAGACATGAAGTTAATCAAGTAAATAGAAAGCTCTGGATTTGCTTTTATTAAATTGATAAATGTACTTCTAGGTAAAAATGTTAAGGTTAGATCTGTTAATGCCTCCGCAGAAATTGGATAACACTTTGTATTTAGTGCTCTATGTCCAAGTATCATACCGTCTGTAGCTAAACGGATGATTTTTTCTTCTCCATCGTTTGATTTTGATAGCACTTTAACTTTCCCTTTTTCAATAAAATAAATGCCTTTAACGTCTTCACATTGGTTAAATACACGGCTTTTTGCCTTAATTTTTATTGTTTGTTTATTAAACTCAAACACCGGAAGCCAATCGGTTGAGCAGTATTTTTTAAATATATCAATAGAGAACATATAACAAAGATAAAGATTATTAGTTAGCCTCCAATCATAACCATACTTCTGTTGTTTTTTATGTGTAAAACACTTTCAGAAGAATTGAAGTCAAGCATTCCGCCGCGTTTTTCTTTTTTTAAATTTAAGGCTTCTCTAATCACTGGTTCCATTTCGTTGCCTAGTCGAAGTTGTTTCAAAAGATTAACTTCTCCACCTGAAAACAAACAATTTTTTATTCGACCGTTTGCTGTTAAACGAATTCGGTTACAAGAATCACAAAAGGGATTGGTGACAGTGGAAACAATTCCAAGTTTGCCAAGAAAATTTTCTATCTGGTAATTCTTACTTGTTGAATTAGCTTCATCAAGTAGTTTTATTGTTTTTGCTGCTCCGAAATGGACATTTACTTTCTCAAGAATTTCACTCATAGAAACACATTTAGAAAGATCCCACTTATTGCCTGTAAAGGGCATATATTCTATAAATTGAATAGTAACAGGCCATTTTTTTGTTAATGAAATAAAATCTACAATTTCATCATCGTTAACGCCTTTGATTAAAACAACATTTAGTTTTGGTATAATGTTGTTTTGTAAAAGCGTGTTGATGTTCTTTATAACACGGTCAAAATAATTTCTACGTGTTATGTTGTTAAATTTTTCTTTGTTTAAAGTATCAATGCTTATGTTTATTTTTTCAATTTTTTTTGATGTAAATAAATCAATGTATTGATCAATTAAAATTCCATTTGTTGTTATAGCAAGCGAAACAGGTAATGAAGATAAATTTTCAACTATCTCGGAAAAATCTTTTCTAACCATAGGTTCACCACCTGTAAGACGAATTTTAGTAACGCCAAGATCAACAAATTTTTCAGCAATTGTAATAATTTCGGAGGCAGTCATAATATTTTCTGTAGGGCTAAGAGCAACACCTTCAGCGGGCATGCAATAGAAGCACCTCAAATTACATCGCTCGGTAAGCGATATTCTTAAGTAATTATGTTTTCTTCCGAAATTATCTGTTAGCATATTTATCTGGTGCTAGCAATTGCTTTAAATTTGTTTGCCTTAGGAACCATCGCCTCAAACTCATCTTTACTTATTAGTTTAAAAGCTAAGGGAAATAATGTGTAATCTTCTCTGTAAATATGGAGTCTTAGCAACTCAATCATTTCTCTTCCCGAGTTATAACCTGCGTCGCAAGTAAACATTCTTGATTCAGGGTCTTTTAATCGCGTTGCTAATCCAAAGAAATTAAATGATAATGTTCCCAATTGGATTATTTTCACATGATCATCTTCCATTACATCAATTGCCGTTGTTGGATTTTCGCCAACGCTATGCTCACCGCTTTCCATTAGTTTTGTTTCGAGGAAAGGAAAAAGAACTTTATCTTCTTTTTCATTATGTAACATTAAATGATTGTCATAGTATTTAAAAAATTCAGCGAACGCAATGTTTATTTCTAGACTTAAAACGAAATTACTGTTTTTGTAGTCAATAAGAGCTTTTTCAAAATCATCTAATTGCTTTGTAGCAATCACATGCTCTTCCATTAATTGCCTGATTATTTCGGGCATTTGGTCTTCTGGTATTAAACTCTTTTTTTCTTCATCATATGCCTCTGGCGGATCAAATGGAGTACAGCCCTTCATGTTATCTAAACCATGATCTACGTTCCTTTTTACTGGGTCTGTTTTATTAATTTCTTTTAAGTCAAGCATATCGTTATGTTTTTATGCAAATAACGGAATTATCGGGAGGTTATATTATGATTATAATCATACTTTTAAATGATGTTTATTTGTTTTGTCAAAGACATAAAAAAACAGAAGGTAAAATACCTTCTGTTTGTACAATCAAAAAACAACTCATATTATGTTTAACCCTTACATATGATTTTGATTGGAATTGATTTAAATTACATCTTTAAACCTATTTTAGGCCACTTAACAGCTCCTGGTTTTATAATAAGCATTACGTAAGCCCAATTGCTATTTGGTTTTAAACTTGATGTTGGTTTAATCATTTGCATTCCAGTAGTTGCAAATATTTGCGAATAACCACTTTGTATAGCAACTCCATCACTAAAATTATACCCCAGTGTAAAATCAACTTCTGCGCCTAAGTGTTTCGATGCCATTTTATCAGTTACTCCTTTTCTTTTGTCTCTTATATCAGTTGCTGCATTAAAGTAATGACTATTTAAACCAACTAATAATTTTTTGTATGTGTAGTGAACCCTGAAATATCCATCTAATAAACCAACACTATTTATATGATTACCTACATAGAAATAATCCATGTACCCATTAAAACGGTGATTTGTTCCGTAGAAAGGATTGAAGGAATTATTTGTTTTGTTAGCGGTATCTGTTTGACTTGTACCAGAAAGTAATTCAGCACCTAATGTAAGTTGTAATCCTTTAATTGGCTTGTATCCAATTTCACCACATACATCGTAGGCACTTATGTCCTTATTTGCATTATCTTTTCCCGTTTGATAATACGCATAACCAATTCCAGATAATTTATCTCCTTTGTGTTCGCCTCTTAATCCAATTGTTTGTGAAAACACGGTGATGGAATCTTTTTTACCTGTTGTTGCATCAACTTTAGTATAAGCGTTTCCATTGTTTAAGAAAAGAAAACTAAAATTACTTTTTCCAATCATTTTATTTGCCCATAAGTATTGTAATGTTTTGTAATTATTACTTACAGTATATTGGTTCCATTTATTTGACTCAGCATTTTGATTGTAGGCACCGCCTGCATAAATTGTTAATGTACTATCAGCATATTTAAATACTGCTGCATCATTTCGCCTAGCGGACATTGTCCAATCTAACGAACCAAAAATACGATCGTCATCTAAAGAAATTGCCTGACGACCAAATTTCATACTTAGTTTTTTTGTGAATGCTAATTCACCATAAGCTTCATAAATTGAAAATAATCCTTTAGTATCTATGGCTGAATTGGCAACACTTCCCCAGGTTCTTACGTCTTGAGCTGAAACATGAATTTTAAATTTTTCATGTTTGTAGTCGCCCATTATACGAGCTCTTTGAGAAATGAAAACATTTCCTTTTTGACTTGTGTCAGCTAAGGATTGATACCCATGACGGTATTCGCCTCTTGAAATGTATTGAGCGTTAAATTGCATTTGTGAGAAACCTTGTTGTACTGATGCTCCAATGAGTAATCCCCCTAGCATCAATTTTAGTTTATTGGCTTTCATATTTATATTTTTTTTGTTGTGAATTTTAAATATTAACTTATTTATTTGGACAAACTTATCCCTGTTCATTTCTGAATATGAAATGAGAGGCAAATAGTTCTATATTTTATTTAATTAATTAAGAAGGGCGCTCGCATCCTTTTCGCTGGTAGTAGTACCAATTAATTGCAGAGGCAATAATTGCAAATACTAATAATCCAATAAAGAATTTATTTGCGTTTCCATTTGCTGTAATGTTGTTTCCAATTAATGTTGCAAAGATGAATGGTCCAAATGCTGCAATGGCTCCAGTCCAACCCAATACTCCTGCAGCTTGACGTTGGTTTGCTCCAAAAATAATTGGGTATTGACGGAATGTTCCTGCATTACCAATTCCTGTGAAGAAAAATAGTCCTAACATCACACCAACAAACATTGGGAATTGATCCATACTTGTTGGAGCAACTAAGCCCATTCCAAGTAACATACCTGCACCAATTATTAAACCTACACCAGTTAATGTTGTTAATACAGCTCCACCAACTTTATCAGCGATAAAACCAAATAGAACCCGGCTTGCTGAACCAATTAATGGCCCGTAAAATGCATATGCCAAAGGATCTGGGGCATTAGGAAAGTTTCCGTAAAGGGTTTTAATCATAAGAGGAAATGCAGCAGCTAATCCAGAGAAACCACCAAATGTCATAACATAAGTAATTGTGCAAAACCAAGTATGTTTAGTTTTAAATATATCAAGTTGTTCTTTAAATGATACTTTCATTGGAATACTCTTTAACATAAACCAACACAACAATCCTAATATAATTAAGAGCGGGGCATACCAAAACGCAGCCGATTGTAAATTGATAGGTTTGTTTTTTACAGCTGTGGTTTTTTCATCAAATTTTCGTAAAACTTTTTCCGCAGCTTTTGGAGCAATTTTTCCAATTGCTTTCCCTTGTGCTTTTGCTGGAAGTGCTGTAAAAAAAGCAACTTTATCAGTAATTGGTGTAATAGCCTTTACAGAATCCTTAATTTTTTTGTCTACATTAAGAATAATTTTTCCTTGTATAGCTGTATCTAAAGATGCAAATATTTCTGTTCGTTTTGAAGCTTCTGTTTTAGAAACTAAGCTTACAGCTTCTTTGCTATCAATAGATGTAAACACTTCTGAGCCACCATATATTGCTAAACCTAAAATTGCAGGGGTTACAAATTGTGCAACTGATACTCCAAAATTTCCAATACCTGCTTGTATTCCAAGTGCAGTTCCTTTTAATCTTTTTGGGAAAAACATATTGGTACTCGGCATGTAGGATGAGAAATCACCACCACCAAAACCTGAAGTAAAAGCCAACACCATGAATACCCAAAATGGAGTTGTTGGATTCATAACTGCTAAACCAATTCCAATAACAGGAATTAATTTTATTAAAGTTGCAATTGTAATTATATGGCGTGTACCATAAATTGGAAGTAAAAACGTGTGTACAATTCGTAACGTTCCTGCAGCTAACCCTGGCATTGCGGCAAGCCAAAATAATTGATCGGAATTAAATTTAAAACCTATACCTGGAAGTTTTACGACAATTGCACTCATCATAAACCAAGTAGCGAAAGAGAGAATGAGTGTTGCGGTAGTTATCCATAACGTTTTCCATGCTATTTTTTTTCCTTCTGCTTCCCAAAAATCATTGTCTTCGGGATCCCATTTGTTAAGCCATGTTGCCATATTATTTAATTTTAAATTTAATTATTAATCTATCTCACTATTCTTAATATTGGACATGGAGTTTCTAGGAATACTTCATGCGTTCTATTTCCCATTAGCAGTTTGCCAATCGGCGATGCTTTATGACTTGCTAATATTATTAGCTCAGCATTTTTTTCTTTGGCAATGGTTACTATTTCTGAAGCAACATCGCCTTGGCCAAACATTGGTTCTATATTAGTAACGCCCATTTCTTTTAATTTTTTTGCTTCTGTAAGAAGTAATTCTTTCCCTTCATTTATCCAGCCTTCTCTTATAGCTGTCCACTGTGGTGAATCCGTTGACAACACTCCTGTGCTATGAAATTTTTCATTTACATAAAGTAAAACTAAATTTGAATCTGTCTTCTTAGCAATATAAGCAGCTTGTATACGTGCTTGTTCGGCTAATTCTGAATTTCCTACGGGATAAATAATATTACGATATTTAAATTCGGACCAATTACTAGCCGTTTTATTAAACACAGGAGCAATTCCTGGGCTATGCTCCATAATTTCGAATTCAATATCTTGTTTAATAATTCTAGCCTTACCGCCTTTTTCTACCCACACTTTTGTCCATTTGCGTTGTGCAACTCTTAAAACTATGAATGCAATAATTGCAAGTGCAGCGAATGCAAGAAAACCATAAGAATAAGAGTCGGTGTTTTGTTTTGATAAACCCATTGCATTTGGAATAAAACTACCACCAAGTGCACCAATTTCTCCAATCATACTACCTGCAACAGCAGTACTCAAAGGCCAACGTAACGGAACTAATTGAAATAGTGCGCCGTTACCCGCGCCAAGCGCAGCAAAGCAAAACATAAATAGTATTGTTGTAGTTATAATGTTTGCTTGAAACGCTGCTGCAATCATTGAAATAAATACTAAACCAAATACCATTGTAAGTGTATTGATACCTCCCCATTTATCTGAAACAGCACCACCTACAACTCTTACTAAACTTCCCATTAATGCAGCAAGCATTGTTAATTGCCCAGCTTCTACTTTTGTAACTCCAAATTGATCATAATAATAAGTAGGAAGGAAATTTGACAATCCAATAAATCCACCGAAAGTAACGATGTAAATTAAATTAAATACCCAACCATCTTTTTCAAACAAACAGCTTAAATGTTCTTTTAAAGATTGTTTTTCTCTATCAGGAGGTTCTTTGGCAAAAACAATCATCACAATTATTGGAATTAGCATAAACAACGCTCCGAAACCATATACAGTTTGCCATCCGTATTTCATTGCGAGTGGTGGAGCAAAAATCATAGCTAATACAGTTCCACTATTACCAGCCCCTGCAATACCCATTGCTAAACCTTTGTACTTTGGCGGAAACCATCCTGAACCTAATGAAAGTGCAACACCAAAACTTGCTCCTGCAATTCCCAATAGCACGCCCATTTTTAAAACATCAGAATAATCTTCAACGATGTAGTATCCAAATAGCATGGCGAAGAAAATTAAAGTCATCTCGGTTAACGCTGCATTTTTTCTACCAATGTATTGTGCTAATAAACCTAAGGGAAACCTCATTACAGCCCCCGCTAAAATAGGAACAGAAATCATAAATCCTTTTTGAGCCGGAGAGAGGTGAAACTGCTCGCTAATAAATGGAGCCATTGCCCCATTTAGAACCCATATTGCAAAGCAAAAATCGAAATATAGAAATGAGGCAAACAAAGTTGGTGGATGCCCCGCCTTTAAAAATGTTTTAAAATTTGACATAAATCTATTGTTTTATTTTCGGAACAAAAGTACTTAGCTCATCATAGTCATAACATGACCACAATCATGGATTTAGATTTTCGTCATGTTTTTACATTGATTAACATCATTTATTGGCATTTAATGTTAAACATTTATGATTGTAGTCATACAAAGCAAATAGAATGTAGCTGTACTTTTGGGAGAAATAAACAAGAGATGCCTATTAGTTCATATACATTTAATTTGTTTAGTAACTATAAAAAAAGATGCTTAACAAAAAATGAAGTGATAAGAGAATATGATTCGAAGCGATTGGTTTTTTTAATAATCGATGGGACAATAAAGACTTACAAGGAACAACAAGATAAACGATTTATTGTAAATATTAGTAGTGAGGGAGATTTGATGGGCTTAGGAGGGTTGTTTTCAAAGGGTGAACTATTCTATTCCTATCAAGCAATTACTACAACAAATATCATTGAAATACCAATTGAAGATTTCGGTTCATTATTACGAGTTGACCCTGAGTTTATGATTGACATACTTAAATATATGTCAGAAAAAAACGATGAATTGGAATTGGGCATTTCAAATATTAACGGAAAAAAAACATGGCTCAATTTCGTTAGATTACTTTACAAATTAGATGAAATGAAGTTAAAAAATATTGTTCCAGATATTTTGTCGACACAAGATGTAGCTGACTTGATAGGAACAACGCCCAATTACGTTTACAAAATAATTCAAAAGTTCGAAGATAAATTACTTATTAGCTTTAAGAATAGAAAACTAAATGTTATTAATAGAGAATTATTACGAAAAATATTATTTAATCAAGTGAAGGTTGCATTATGAAGCGGAATACAAAACGATTGTTCTTTTTTTCTTATCTCATTTTATTTGTTGTTTATACTGGATGGATTTATAATAAATCCTCAAAATATCCTCCAATGCAATCTCAAACTGCAATAGAAGGGAAAATATTATATCAAAAATATAATTGTGTAAGTTGTCATCAAACTTATGGGCTTGGTGGTTACATGGGTCCCGATTTAACTAATGTTATTTCCTCAGAAGGAAAGGGAAGAGTTTATGCTTCAAGTTTTTTACAGAACGGAACTACTAAGATGCCGAATTTTAATTTGAAGCCAAATGAAATAGAATCTCTGTTGGATTATTTAACTGAAATTAATAAAACAGGTTCTTCTCCTAATTATGAAAATAGAATTAATATATCTGGTTATGTGGTCTTTGAAGAAAAATAATATTACTCAACTCTTTTTACTAGCTGCCTTAGGCTCACTTTTATTAGGTGTTCTATTTGGAACTATTGCAGCATTCCAATATTTGTATCCAGAAGTTTTTAAGGGAATTCCTTTTTATAAAACGAGACCACTTCATGTCACTTCTGTGGTGGGTTGGATTTTTTTAGCGTCTTGCGGATGTATTTATTATTTTCTAAAAGAAAGTTATGGTGAAGTGAAACTAAGTTCTAAATTGAGTAAGTTTCATTTAGGTTTATTTGTTTTTGGGGGATTAACTCTGTTAACGTCTTTTGTTATGGGGAAGTTTGGTGGAAGGGAATATTGGGAAGGGCATCCTTATTTTAGTGTACTTATCGTTATTACTTGGTTGTTTTTTCTTGTGAATTTTTTTAAAGCTGTATTATCTATAAAGCAAAATTGGCCAGTTTATTTATGGATGTGGACGACAGGTGTAGTATTTTTTCTCTTCACTTTTATAGAATCTAATTTATGGCAAATTCCTTATTTTGGAAATAATGTAGTGCGTGATTTAACAGTGCAATGGAAGTCATACGGAGCACTTGTAGGCTCTTGGAATATGCTAGTGTATGGCATCGCAACTTATCTAATCGAAAAAATAACAAAAGATGAAAGTGTTGGAAAAAGTAAAGTTGCTTTTTATATGTATTTCTTGGGATTTTTTAATTTACTATTCGGTTGGGCTCATCATATATATAACGTTCCGTGCTCCCCCATTATTCGAATAGTTTCATATGCTGTTAGCATGACTGAATTAATTATTCTTTTTAAAATTATTTATGGAGCTAGAAAATCAGTTGCGGATTCAAAAGGATTAATGAAGAATATTCCATTTTGGTTTTTACTTTCCTCCGATGTTTGGATTTTTTTGAATCTTACTATGGCTTTAGCTATTTCTGTGCCTGCAATAAATTTATATACACACGGTACACATGTTACAGTTGCACATGCAATGGGAAGCACAATAGGAATTAATACTTTTATATTACTTGGTGCAGTTTCGTATGTTTTTCTTCAAAAAACGAATGGCGTTTCCAGGGTTATTCAAAAACAATTTAAAACTGGAATATTGATTTTTAATTTTAGTCTACTTGTTTTTTGGGTTGCACTTATTTGTGCTGGAATTACAAAAGGATATAATGTTATTGCAAATAACATGAATCATTATCAAACATCAGTCATAATTGAGCCTTATCTTCTGATATTTGCATTGGCTGGAGTAGGAATTTGTATTGGACTGGTTGTAATTGTTTCTGCGATTTTAAAAACAAACAGACAAGCGAATAACAATTATTAGCATATTTTGATTTTACATCTTAAAAAATACTTACACGTTGAGCAAGGCATTGGCACATTAGAAAGATTGGTTGGTTCGCTAAATAGTTTTCTCGCATTAATGTAGTTCGCACTATTCCATATATCTTTAAAGTCGGAAGTGATAAGATTGCCAAATGATTCTTCTTTTCTGAAGGATAATGAGCAAGGAAATAATGTTCCGTCGGGACCCACATAAATACTGCTCCATAAACTAGAACATTTTTCTGGAAGTATGTCAAATAATGCTGGATTATCAATGTGTTTTTTTGTCTCGTCTCGCAAATCCATCAGTATAGGATTCGCTTCAAAAGTTTCAAAATTGTTTACGCCAACAATAATAGATTTTTCTTTTGCTTTGTTCACCTCATGTCTATTGTGATCGAAAGTCAGAAACTTCCACGTTACAATTGGATATTTCTTTTTTAGTTCTTTCTTTTTTTTAGTTAACAGCTCAACATTTTTTAATACTTTATCATAATCTCCTTTTATTCGATAAATGGAATAGGTTTCTTGGCTTGCGCCATCAATAGAAAGATATAAATGAGTGAGTCCAGATAGAACCAGTTTCTCCGCCATCTCTTCTGTAAATAAATTAAAATTCGAATGCATTGTAGTGCCAACATTATTTTCTGTGGCATATGCAATCATTTTAAAAATGTCTTTGTTTAGAAAAGGCTCTCCCCAATTGTATAAAGAAATATTTAGGACGTAGTCTTTTATTTTGTCGAACATTATTTTAAAATCAGCAAATTTTAAAACTTGAGGCTTAATCATTTCAGGATGTTTGATACCAGTGTGACAGCCTTTACATCGTAGATTGCACAATGAACTTGGATCAAATGTTACTTTATATGGAAAGCTTGTTAAAACAGAATTTCCTTTCCTTAATTCCTTTCTGTTTTGAAGAATGTTTTTTATCTTTTTGGGAGTACCAAATTTTTTAATGTAGAAAGCATATTTTCGATAAGCAACAAGTCTCATAATTTGTTTAAGTACGCTAATGTAAAGTTCTTATTGTTTTAAAGACATGACGCTCATCATATAAATGAAAGGCGTCTTAATTTCATCTATAAAATCTAAATGTTATTTTTCATGATGGCCATCATCTATTCAATTTCTTTTTATAAATGAAATATGACGAAAGTTTAAATGTTAAGAATTGTATGAATACTTAGAGAGGAAGCATTTAATAGTACGTAATTTTTAAAGATACCTTGCGACAGAATTAAAAACAAATTAGGATATGGAAAAATATGTAATTAAACGAAATGGCGAATATGTTCCTTTTGTTGCACACAAAATTGAAGATGCAATTGTAAAAGGGTTTGCAAGTGTAAACAACAAATACGATGAAAAGATAATAATTTCTGTATTCACAAAACTTTCTGCAAAGGAGACTTGGTCGGTGGAAGAAATTCAAGATGCAATTGAATTAACTTTATTTGATTATGGTTATTTTGAAGTAATGCGTTCATTTATGTTATTTAGACATGTGCGCAAAATGCAACGTGATCAAGTTGCAGGAGTTGAAGCTAACACAACGTATGTTAATAGCACACAAACAATAGAGGAATATACCAATCAAACTGATTGGAGGATTAATGCAAATGCTAATACGGCTTATTCGAATGCAGGCTTAGTAAATAATGTTGCGGGTAAAATTATTGCAAACTATTGGCTTGATAAAGTGTATTCGGAAGAAGAAGGGTATGCGCATAGAAATGGTGATGTGCACATTCATGATTTAGACTGTTTAACTGGTTATTGTGCAGGATGGAGTTTAAGAGTTCTTTTAAACGATGGTTTTAATGGTGTTAGAGGAAGAGTGGAGAGCAAGGCTCCTTCGCATTTCAGAGAAGCACTTGGGCAAATGGCAAACTTTCTAGGAATACTTCAAAGTGAGTGGGCAGGAGCGCAAGCATTTAGTTCATTCGATACGTATTTAGCACCTTATGTTTTTAAAGATAATTTAAGTTATGCGGATGTTGAAAAAGCAATTAGAAGTTTTGTTTACAATTTAAATGTTCCTGCAAGGTGGGGACAATCTCCATTTACAAATATTACAATTGATTGGGTTGTGCCTGCTGATTTAAAGGATCAAATCCCAACCAAAAATAACAATCACTTATTTAATGGTATTAAAAACGAACTGGAATTAGTCAAGTTAGCAAAGCAACGTGGCGTAAACGCACTATGCGATTTAACTTACAAAGATTTTCAGCCTGAAATGAATCTCATTAATAAAGCTTTTTATACCGTAATGACAGAAGGTGATGCAACAGGACAACCTTTTACATTTCCAATACCTACAGTTAACATTACAGAGGATTTTGATTGGGACGGAGAAAACACCAATGTGCTTTTTGAGAACACGGCTAAAATTGGTTCTTCTTATTTCCAAAATTTTGTTGGCAGTCAATATATAAAGGATGAGTTTGGAAATAAAGTTGAAAATGAGCTTGCATATAAGCCAAATGCAGTAAGAAGCATGTGTTGTAGATTACAACTTGATTTGCGTGAATTGTTAAAGCGTGGCAATGGATTGTTTGGTAGCGCAGAAATGACAGGTAGTATAGGAGTGGTTACAATTAATATGGCTCGTTTAGGCTTTATATATAAGAATAATAAAAAAGAATTATTCAATCGTTTAGATGCATTACTTCAAATTTCAAAATCAACCTTAGAAAAGAAAAGAATATTTATTCAAGATATGTATGAAAGAGGATTGTATCCTTATACAAAGAGATACCTGCCACATTTTAGAAATCACTTCTCGACTATTGGAGTGAATGGAATAAATGAAATGATAAGAAATTTTTCTGATGACAAATTTGATATTTCATCTGATGAAGGAAATGATTTTGCATTGGAGATTTTAGATCACATTAGAAAACGAATGGCTGAGTTTCAAGAGCAGACAGGCAATTTGTACAATTTAGAAGCTACTCCAGCCGAAGGTACAACTTACAGATTTGCCAAAGAAGATAAAAAGAGATTTGAAAATATCATTCAAGCTGGCGAAGGAATTAATGTTTACTACACAAATAGTTCCCAGTTACCTGTAGATTATACTGAAGATCCTTTTGAGGCATTAACAAAACAAGATGAGTTGCAATGTAGATACACAGGAGGTACAGTATTGCATTTATACATGAAAGAAAAAATTAGTAGTGCCGAAGCTTGTAAAAATTTAGTAAAAAAAGTAATCTCCAATTTCAGATTACCTTATATCACCATCACACCAATTTTTAGTGTTTGCCCTAAACATGGTTATATTAATGGAGAGCACGAATTTTGCCCTAAATGTGATGCGGAATTATTAGAAGAGTTGCGTTTAAAAGAATTAACTAAATAGTATTTTATTTTTATTCACCTAAATAAAGTTTATGAAAAATCAAATTGAAGTAAAAGATTTGCTCGAAGTAAATCAAGCAAAAAGAACAAAGTGCCTAGTGTATACAAGAGTAATGGGTTATCATAGGCCTGTGGAAAGTTTTAATATTGGAAAAAAGGGGGAACATAAACAACGACACCATTTTATTGAAAACTGCTGCAAATAAACCAATTTATAGTGTAACACCTTTTACCATGGTTGATTACCCCAATCAAACAGCCTGCATACTTTGGTTTGCAGGCTGTAACATGGATTGTGTGTATTGTTATAATCCAGAGATTGTTTATGGTAAAGGAAAAATTTTGTTTGAGGAGATAGAAGCTTTTCTTGATTCGCGTAAAGGACTATTAGATGGAGTTGTATTGAGTGGCGGTGAGTGTACACTTCATAAATCAATCGTAAGTATTTGCGAAAAAATTAAGTCCAAAGGTTTTAAAATTAAAATAGATACAAATGGCACCAACCCTAAAATAATTAAAAAATTACTTGATACTAATTTGCTGGATTATGTGGCTTTGGATTTTAAAGCATTAAAGCAAAAATTCGAATTCATTACTGCTAATACTAAGTATAAAAATTTTGAGCTAAGCTTAAAGATGATATTAGCTGCAAAAATAAGTTTTGAAGTTCGAACTACTTTTCATAGAGATTTGATGTCGATGAAAGAATTGATTTTGATGAAAACGTTTTTAAATGAATTGGGTTATGAAAAGGCATTTTATGTTCAGCAGTTTGTTTCTTCAAAAAAAACAATTGGGAATCTTTCAGCTAGTGTGTCTTTTTCGGATGAAGAGTTAATTGAGTTGCAGAAAGCTAATATTGTTGTTCGCTAAAAGTACCCTATTTTGTCTTTTGATGCCTTTTGTCATGTTTTTTATCTTTTTATTTTCCGAATCTTGTATTTTAAATTAATTAAAATGATAAACTTATTGCCGAGTATTTCATATTCATTTGAGGAATATTTAGAATTAGTAAAAGGTTGTGTTGAAGGAAGCACAACAACTGGAGTAGAACTTAATGATCAAAAAATTGAAGCCACCAAAATAAATCTGCATCGCATGACAAGAATAACAAAACAACTTGTATTAACTGATGAAATTATTAAGCTAGTTCAAAATTTAAAAGTGGACTGGAAATGGGTTGTAATAACTGAAGCATGGTGTGGCGATGGCGCGCAAATCATTCCAGTTATAGCAAAAATTTCGTCGCTCTCAAATAATATTAAATTAGAAATTGTACTTCGAGATGAAAATCCAGAATTAATAAAGAAGTATCACACAAATAACTCCCTTGCTATTCCAAAATTAATTTGTTTTGAAAGAAATTCGAAAAGCGAAATTGGTGTTTGGGGCCCAAGGCCTTCAAAAATTAGCGAAAAGGTAAAAGAGTTTAAACTTAACAACCCAAGTTTAAGTCATGAGGATTTTGTAAAGGAAGTGCAAAATTTTTACAATAAAGATAGAGGCATTTCAATTGTAGATGATATGATGAATTGCATCAATTTTTGGAAAAACAATTAGTAATTGATTCAAATAGTGACAGGCCAAAAGCATATGCTAATCCCCACCCTTTTTTTTAATTTACGTATTATTTGTAGTTTCTAATTTAGGGTTAACAAGTGTTTACAAGCGTTAACCCACGTAAACAAGCGTTAACCTTGGTTAACAGTGAGATTTATTTGTTAAATTTGCTAATCTTTATTGTCCTTCAAGCAATTTTATTTATCTTAATATCATAAATATGATTATTTCAAATGACGAAATATGTTAGTTCATTCTTTGCTCCAATTTATGAAAAATGGGCGCTAAGTAATAAAAAAAGTTTACCGAAATTAGATAAGCTAATTGATGCCATTTATCATGAAAATGAATTTAAGCTGTGGTTAACAAACAAATTCAATAAGGGCTCTAAAAAATTTGAATATTCAACTTTGTGTACAAGTGAGAATTTCTCACTTTATGTGAGATTTTATAATAAGCTAAAGAACAAAGAAGAAGAAAAACTAAAAAAAGAAGATATTCTTGAAGGTATAAAAGCTGAAAATATAGGACCAAGGCAAAAGAATCCTTTTGATATAGATATTGTGGCAAATTATGTAAAGATAAAGAATGAGCTAGAAAAACTAAAAAAGCCAAAACCTGGAATAGTAATTAGTCGTTTTCTTGAGTCAGCATTGTCACCTATAGAATATTATTGCAGAGATAATGACTTACCTATTAAAACTATTTTATCAGGTCAATATCCCATAGTGGTTGATCATAGTGCACACGATTATGAAATTCATCTTGCTCGAACTTTAATGACATTTGATTTAAATAGAATAAATTCCTTGCTTGATTACCAGAATGCAGCGTGGCAAGGTAAATCCTTTTTTCCTTCAATTGTAGAACATGGTACTTATAATTATATAGCAAAAAATAGCCCATTTAATAGTAATATTTGTCTAAAAAAATTGATACAGTGGGTTGAGAAGAATAGGGTGTTTGTGCCTAACCCTGTGAACAAAAAATATGATTATTGGCCCTATGAAAACGAGAAATTAGGGCAACTCGAAGATTTATTAGTCAAAAATGATTTTATTACCGAATCAGCTTCTTTTAAAAATGATTTTGAAAAAATTAAAAAGTTCCATAAACCAACTATAATCTGGAAAGGTTCTCAGCCTCAGCTCATGGCTCTTATGTATTTAATATATAATGGGAAAGATCACAATAGAATTCCGATTCATTCAATTACTACTTTTTTGTTTAGAAAAACAAATGTTGAATACAATCCAAAAGGATTAAACACTATTCTCAATCAAGTTATTCCAATGATAAAGGATAAATCAAATAAAAAACTTGATCGCATAAGAAATATTGTATCTATGTTGGAATTAGCATAAATTCGGCGTTTTCTCATTTACTTGAAATTTTTCCATACTAATCAAGGTTTTTAGTATTTAGTTTTGCATTATTAAATACTAAACATAATGCAAAAAGCTATTATAGAAGAAATCCAAAATAACGGCAGTAGAAAAATTGTTGTAGGGGTGCGTTGTTACCCAGAGTTAAAACTCAAGCTTATTAAAGAAGCCAAAGAACTTGGTATAACTATCAGTGAGCATTCAGAAAACATTCTGCTTAATAAGGATAAATTGTTAGGCGAGAAATGTATCCTCGAATCTGAGTTAGCAGAGGTGGAAAAAAGCCTAGCTGAAACACTTCAAATTCTTGATAGATACAAAGAGGAATTTGCAGAAGCTTATAAAGAATTAGAGAATCAGAATTATGAGTTGACAAAAATAAATAATGAATTGAAAGATAAAGTTTCATTATTTAATGATAAACGCCTACTAGAATTGTTTGCCTTAGTCAAAGGTAAAAAAGATACTATTTCAATTGCTAACGGCCAATCCTATTTAGTTCAATATACTTGCCCAAAGGATTTGTTACATGCAATGATCTATTCATTTCAATATAAAAAACCATAACTATGCTAATAGAACAAACTCATTTTCCCAATAAGGGCCCAAATTGGGGCGGTATTATTTTAGTAACCTTAGCTGTTGTTGCTCTTGGTTTTATGACCTATAATACTACACAGCCAAGTAAGTTAAAATTCAAAAAAGAAAAATGAAATGAAACTTACAGTTGATTTACCGGATATTGCAGAAGTAATTGCTCAGGCAGTTAATAACGCTTTGCTCGATAAGCAAACTCAACTGTTAAATTGGAAATATTATTCCTTAAAGGAAACGGCTGAACTATTGCAAATAAAGACTTCAACGTTATTAGACAAACGAATGCCATATCTAAATGAAATTACATATTCGCAAAACGGTAAAATTTTTTGGTTTCTTAAAACTTCAGTAGAAAACTTTATCGCTAATAGACAAATAAATAAATATAGAAGATAAACTTAAATTGAGGTTACATCATTCATTTTTGAATCCATAGAGTCGTTATCCAAACTAGCTAAATAAACTTGAGTGATTTTGGCGTTGGAATGTTTCAAAGCATTTTGAACAAAGTTTATATCCCCATTGGATTTCTTAATTGCAATTGAAGCAAATGTATGTCGCGCTATATGGGACGAAATTTTTTTATCAATTACCGCATCTTCACCAATTTTTTTCAGGAACTTATTTATTAAGGCCGTTTTTCTACCTATTTCTTTTTTATAATTTTCGTTATCTACTTCTGACTTACTTGATTTTAATAAAGCTATTTTTTCATCTAAGATTGGTACAATTAATTTTTTAGAATTATCAGTTTTTAATGATTTAAAATAATCTAGTATACCTCGAATCTGTGGAGTTATTTGAAATGAATTAATAGCCCCAGTTTTTGCCATTACATATTCTATTCGTTCACTTTTTACATCATCCCACTTAAGAGTTAAAACATCTTCAATCCTAACCCCAGCTAAATTGAATGCCAGCATAAAAACCTGTTGTGCAGTTTTAATTATTGAGCCATTCTCGTATTCTTGACTTGCAAATAATTTTAGTTCTTCAATAGTTAATTTTTCTTTTTTTGTCGCTTTAACTTTTGGCATTGTGTATGCTCTAAATATATAATCACCAACACCAATTATTTGCTCTTTAATAGCCATATTAAAGCATGACCTAATACGCTTTAAATTTCCATAAACAGTTGAACTTCCTAATCCTTTTTTGTAAAGGAAATTTTCGAAGCCTTTTAATATTTGAACATCAACTTGCTTAAAATCTAAATCTCCTAATTTATTTCCTTTTGTATACTTTAACCAGTTATTTAATACTTGAGTATATCCCTTACGTTGATTATACTCTAGCATTTGACTAATCTTTGTATCAAAGTATTGTTTTATAGTTGGAAGCTCATTAGTCTTCGTCGCTTTATAAATTACAAATTCAGGAGTGATAGATTTTTTTTGAGCAAGAGTTAAAAGTACAACATCATTATATTCATCCAGAAGTAGTTTAAGATCTGCATTTACTTTTTTTGCGTTGGGATGGTTTCTCACCCATTGCATATTATGATTTTTGCTTTTGAATTGATTTTTGGCTACTGCATAATTAGCCTTTATGCGTTTCTTTTTCCCAAGATTGTCCTGTATGCGGATGTAAATCTCATAAAGACCGTCGCTATTTTTTTTCGAGGATAATTCTAGTGCTGCTTTCATTTTAAGAAGATAATTTAATCTAAGTTAAAAATTATCCACCTATATATCCACCTGGAAAACAAAAAACCCTTGTAAATGCTTGATTTACAAGGGTTTTAAAGTTATTAACTGTAGCCCGTACGGGAATCGAACCCGTGTTTCATCCGTGAAAGGGATGCGTCCTAACCCCTAGACGAACGGGCCAAATATTAATTTGGGAGTGCAAATGTAGAACTTTTTTTTATTCCCGCAAAATATTTAAGAAATTATTTCATCTCCCAGGTGTGAGTCGCTGTGAGAAAGGAATCCAAGGCGTTTACCAGTCTTTAATCTATCACTTTGTACACGCTCCTGTATCTCATTTACCGAAATCTCATTTACTGCCTGGCTTGGAGGTGTAAACAAGTCAAAACCAATACAATAAATAATTAATTCTTGAATGATTTCGCGTAAAACTTCTTTGTCGGGAGGAGTTTGTGAGAAATTTTGGTACTTATAGCCCAAAGTGGGTTTAGATTCAATAAAAAATTTCGACTCACGATTAATAAAAACACGTGCAATTAAATATCCAAGGTCATTTAAACGATTGTATTTAAAACTATCAGAAAGGAAGTTATATATATAGATAATCCCACTATAAGAGTTGTAATGATTTTCTTTAATATACCCAGTTTTAAACATGGGATGCGATTTGTCAAATTCAAATACATTGGTATGCATGTAAAAAACTAATACATCACCAGCTACTTTTAACTCCATTTGGTAATCACCAACAGAGGTACAATCAATATTAATTCGAGAATCAATGGCTTTTGCCTCATGTTTAAGATCTTCGCACACCTCACCAATTGCAGCTTTAAATTGCGAAAAAGCAACTTTAGTGTTTTTGTATACATCTTGCTTCATTACCGATTTTTCTTTCAGCAATTGAATAATTTGTTCTTTTTGTGACATGTGCGTTTAATTTTAATTAATATGCAATTGCAAACAATACTCGCTCTTTACTTGGGTTTCCTGTAAGAATACATTTCCCTTCTTCTTGAGTATTATTTAAAGGTATGCAACGTATTGTTGCTTTTGTCATCTCTTTTATTTTTTGTTCAGTTTCCCCAGTTCCATCCCAGTGTGCAGAAATGAAGCCACCTTTGCCTTCTAATAGTTTTACAAATTCATCCCAAGTATCCGCTTTTGTTGTAAGTTCTTGTTGACGTTGTTTTGCTTTATCAAAAAGATTTTTTTGAATCTCTTCTAATAAATTTACAATACGTTCTTCAATTCCTTCTATCGAAACTGTTTCTTTTAATAAAGTATCTCTACGTGCAATTTCAACAGTACCATTTGCTAAATCACGCTCTCCAACTGCCACACGAACTGGAATACCTTTTAATTCATATTCGGCAAATTTCCAGCCTGGGCGTTGTGTATCTCTATTGTCAAACTTTACACTTACACCCATTGCTTCCAGTTTTTTCTTTATTGGAGTAACAACATCGGTAATTTTTTGTAAGCCTTCATCGCCTTTATAAATAGGAACGATAACAACTTGTATTGGAGCTAATTTTGGAGGCAATACCAATCCATTGTCATCACTATGACTCATTATTAAAGCACCCATTAATCGTGTAGATACTCCCCACGAAGTTGCCCAAACGTAATCTAATTTTCCTTCTTTGTTTGTAAACTTAACATCAAATGCTTTTGCAAAATTTTGCCCTAAAAAATGGGATGTTCCAGCTTGTAACGCTTTGCCATCTTGTAACATAGCCTCAATGCAGTAAGTATCAAGTGCGCCTGCAAAGCGTTCGTTAGCTGTTTTTACACCTTTAACTACAGGCATCGCCATAAAGTTTTCGGCAAAATCAGCATATACATCTAACATTTGTTTTGTTTCAATAACAGCTTCTTCTGCACTTGCGTGTGCAGTGTGACCTTCTTGCCAAAGGAACTCGGCAGTACGTAAAAATAAACGTGTACGCATTTCCCAACGCACAACATTTGCCCATTGGTTTACTAGTATAGGTAAATCGCGATAGGATTGTATCCAACCTTTGTAAGTATTCCAAATAATGGTCTCAGAAGTTGGACGAACAATTAATTCTTCTTCCAATTTAGCATCTGGGTCAACCACAATAGAACCATCAGGAGCAGTTTTTAAACGATAATGCGTTACAACAGCACATTCCTTGGCAAAACCATCAACGTGACTAGCTTCTTTACTAAAAAATGATTTGGGGATGAACAAAGGGAAATAAGCGTTAACATGGCCAGTATCTTTAAACATTTTGTCTAAAGCTGCTTGCATTTTTTCCCAAATAGCATAACCATGTGGTTTAATAACCATACATCCGCGAACAGCACTGTGTTCGGCTAAGTCAGCTTTTAGTACAAGTTCGTTGTACCATTTCGAAAAATCCTCTTCTCTAGTTCCTAATTCTTTGCTCATAAAAATTGTAAAAATTCAGTTTTATTGGTATAAAATTTGTAATTTTACTACAAATCCCCACAACAAAAGTAATGTTAATTTTAAATTAATTAGCGATGAAAGCAGTAAGAATAATTTTATTCGTGGGAATTTTAACAGGCTTGTTAACTTCATGTAAAAGCCTTAGTAAAATCAGTACCTCCGACAACGATGATGTTTATCTTGATCCAAAACGAGATAGAAGTGCCTTTTTTAAACCAGAAGCGCCTAAAGTAGTTGAGCCAGTTGCAGCGGCTCCAGTTGTGCAGGATAGTGCAGATAACAATCCGTATTACAAAGAAAAGGATTTTAGTTATGATGACTATTATGATAATCAATATGCGTCACGCTTAAAGCGTTTTCATAGCCCGATGTGTGGTGTTGGTTATTATGATAGTTATTATACCAACTCTTATTTTTATAATCAAAATCCATATCAATATGGTGTAAGTATTTATAATGGTTACAGTTTCTGGGGGCCATCATATAACAATTACATGTATGTTCCTAATTATAGTTGGGGAAATAATTATGGATATGGCTCTCCTTACGGTTATAGTTCATACTATGGAAATAACTGGGGATGGGGTGGAAATAATTTTGGATATAATAATTACAACAATAATTATTGGAACAATCCTTATTACGGAAATAATTACGGCGGCTATGGTGGATGGGGAAATCCATATTACAATAATTTTGGGTACAATAATTACGGCTATAATAATGGATACGATTACAATAGCAGTACCTATAATGGACCACGCATAAGTCACTCAGGAGGTAACTCTAAAAGTGTTATTAATCCAGGGCCAGGCAATGGAAGGTTAATGTCGCAACCTGTTGTAGATAATTCATCACCAAAAACTGCAGTTGCACCAACGGATATAAAGAGATTTAATGTTATTGAAACTCCTAAACAAAATATGGTGAAAGGAAATCAAAACACAAACGAGTCTGTTCCACACGTTTTGCATAACAATACTAATTCGAATGGAACTACTACACCTCCTGTGAAAAATAATCCTAAAGGTTTTGTGAAGGATGAAAATGTGAATCCTGCAAGTGGAAACAATTCAATACCTCCTCCAGTAAATGAACCAAAACCAAAAAAGGGAAATTGGTTTAATGCCAATAACGAAAATGTTCCTGTAACACCTCGAACAAATACTACTAACAATAATAATAACTCCCAGCCAATAACTCCTAAAAAAAATAATTTTGATTCGGGTGGTGGAAAAACAAATTCTTTTCCTTCAAATAATAGTGGAGGATCTAACGGTGGAGGCACATCTCGCCCTTCATCTAGTGGTGGTGGAACAATTAAGCCAAGAAGGTAACTTTTAATAAAATAGAATTATGAAAAAGTTACTGAGTTTATTGTTTGCTATTATAGCAATCACAGCACTAGCGCAAAATGATATTGATGTATTACGCTACTCGCGCGGCGGAATAGGTGGCGATGCACGCTTTATGGCCTTGGGTGGGAGCATGGGGGCTTTAGGCGCAAATCTTTCTACAATTAATTATAATCCTGCAGGTATTGCCGTTTATAGAAAAGGTGAATTTAATATTTCGGCAGGAATGCGTTTTGCAGGTGTGGATGCACAACATTATGGAACTACTACAAGAGATTTAAAAACAAATTTATTTTTAGGGACTTTTGGTTTTGCAAGTGCTTGGGAAGAAGCTAGCCCGTATAAAGATGAAACAAGTAAAAAGAAATTTAAAGATTGGAGTAGAAGACATTGCATTGGAATGACATATAATAAAATTGCAAGCTTTAATCAAAACATTAATATTAGCGGAAATGTGCATCAGAAAACAATTGTTGATGATTTTTTAAGTTCGGCACAAACATACACCCCTGATCAATTAAGCTCTTTTTATGAAGGCTTGGCATTTAATACTTATTTGATAGATACTTTTCCTGGAACAATAAATGAATATGGAACTTATTTTTATACAGATAAAACGTATTCCCAAAATAGAATACTAAACATAAAAGGTGGAATGAACGAGTTTAGTTTGGCTTATGGTTACGCAAAGGATAACAAAACTTATTTCGGCGGATCCCTTGGGATTATTAGTGGCAAATGGAATTATACTTCTGTATATTCTGAAACTGATTTTGGAGATAGTACGGAATATTTTAAATCTTTAGAATTAACGGATGTAATACAAACACGAGCAATTGGAGTTAATTTAAAACTTGGGGTTATTAGTCGTGTATCTGAAAACATACGTTTGGGTGCATACGTTCACACACCAAGTGCTATTTCATTAAGTGATAATTATAATAGCGAATTGTTTGTGAGGTACGACTCTTTATTCGGCTACAATAATCCTTCAATGAATGATTCATCTGGAGCAGGAAGTTTTAAGTATCGTATTAATACACCAATGAAAGCAGGGGCAAGCATTGCGTATTTGTATGAAAAATTATTTTCGATTAATGTAGATGCTGAATACATAAATTATCAGCAAGGGAGTATTTCTTCAAGAGATTATGTTTATACGGATGTAAACAATGAAATAAGAAAAAAATATAATTCAACTTTTAATTTTAGAGCAGGACTAGAGATAAATACAAAGCCAATTGTTTTTAGATTGGGCTATGCAAGCTACGGTAGCCCATTTGGAGAGATACTTAACGGAATGAATATTAAAAATAGCTATAGTGGAGGAATTGGAATAAGAAAAGATGAGAAGAGATTTTTTGATGTCGCTTTAGTTTTTGATAGATACAATGAAGATTATTACATCTACGGGCCAAAAAATATTGATGCAAGTAAGTTAAATTACAAAACAACACAGATTGTTTTTACCTACGGAATTAAGTTTTAAGGTGTTTCCATTACAAACTTCTTCCAAAGTTGTTGCGCAAATTTTTTAATTGGTGAAGTGCTTGCTTCAAAAGCTTTATCAAATTTATATTCTCCACCCATAAATTCTTTTTCAGAAACTCTCACTTTGCTTGTGCCTCGCATGGCGTATTTTTGTTTGCCTTCGTACATAATTAATTTCATTGTACTTGGGCTTACATCACCTTTGCAGTAGGTTTTATAAACCATCCAAATTTCAGGAATTCCGTTTTTGTTTAAATCGGTAAGCTGAACAGATTCTTTTGAAAAACTCACAAGGATATCAAGTGGGCAATCTTTTTCAAAATCATACACTTTCCATTGTTGCTCTAGGTCATTTCCTTTTTCTATAAAATGGTACGCAAACAATTTTGCAGTACGCGCATCATTAGTATCCTTTAGTGATTCGTATAAAACAAGAAAATGTTTTTCAGCAGTTTCCTTCCATTCAATTGCTTTTACAAAGTTTCCTTCTTGTTTTATTTTTTTCTTAAGCATTAATGTATCTGCATTACTCACTTTAGGTTGAGCAATTGCAGCAGCAGAAACAACAATAAATAAAATAAGAAATCGAAAAGCAATCATGCTTACATTTTTAAGTAACCACCTAAACCATGCAAGCCGCCTTCTCTACCAAAACCTGACTCCTTGTAACCACCAAATGGCGAAGTAGGATCAAACTTGTTGTAAGTATTTGCCCACACAACACCTGCACGCATTTTTGTTGTAAGGTTAAATATTTTAGAGCCTTTGTCTGTCCACACACCTGCAGATAAACCGTAAGGAATGTTGTTTGCTTTCTCAATCACCTCTTCAATAGTACGGAAAGTTTGAACCGTTAATACTGGCCCAAAAATTTCTTCTTGCACTACACGACTAGATTGTGCAGTGTTTAAGAACAATGTAGGTCTGCAAAAATATCCTTTGCTTGGTATTTTACATGAGCTCTCATAAAAATCGTTGCCCTCATCTTTACCAATTTTAATATATTTATGAATGGTAGCTAATTGTTCTTTCGAATTAATTGCCCCGATGTCGGTATTCTTATCTAATGGGTCGCCAACGATTAATGTTTCGATACGATTTTTTAATTTACGAATTACTTCATCAGCAACACCTTCTTGCACAAATAAACGTGAACCTGCGCAGCACACATGACCTTGATTAAAGAAAATACCATTAATGATTCCTTCTACTGCTTGGTCAATTGGAGCGTCTTCAAAAATAATGTTAGCAGCTTTTCCACCTAACTCTAATGTTACTTTTTTATCGGTACCTGCAACAGCACGTTGTATAATTTTACCTACATCTGTACTTCCAGTAAACGCAACTTTATTTACATTAGGATGATTTACAATTGCTGCACCTGTTGCCCCGTGGCCTGTAATAATATTTACAACACCATCAGGTAATCCAGATTCTTGAATAATTTCTGCAAGTTTAAGCGCAGTTAAAGGAGTAGTTTCTGCTGGTTTTAAAACAACAGTGTTACCTGTAGCTAATGCTGGCGCTATTTTCCAAGCTGCCATTAATAATGGGAAATTCCAAGGGATAATTTGCCCTGCAACACCTAATGGTTGTGGGTTTCTATTTGGGTATGCGTATTCTAATTTATCTGCCCAGCCTGCATAATAAAAGAAATGGTTTGCTGCTAAAGGAACATCCACATCTCTACTTTCACGAATTGGTTTACCACCATCCATCGATTCGATAACAGAAAATTCACGTGCGCGCTCTTGCATTAAACGAGCAATACGGAAAATATATTTTGCACGCTCTGCAGCAGGCATTTTTTTCCATGTTTTATCGTAAGCGTTTTTTGCAGCGGTTACTGCTAAGTCAACATCTTTTGCATCTGCATCCGCAACTTCAGCAAGTTTTTCTTCGGTAGCAGGATTAATTGTGTCGAAATATTTTCCTTTACCCGGTTTTACAAATTTACCGTTAATGAATAAATCGTATTTTTTGTTTAAACGAATGTGATCCTTTGCTTCAGGCGCCGGAGCGTAATCCCATTTAAATTCGTTTGTTGTTGTTTCTTTCTTTGCCATACCTAATTTAATTATTGAATTGTTGAGTTGTTGAATTGTTGAATTAAATCTATAACTCAATAATTCTATAACTCATTAATTAATCTACGCTAATGTAATCCTTACTAAAGTAAACGCCACGCGCTTCTTTTTCTAATTGTAAAATAATATCGTTTGCTAAACTACTTGCTCCAAAACGGAACCATTCGTTAGTCATCCATTTAGGACCCAATGTTTCGTACAACATAACCAAATATTGTAAAGCACCTTTAGCTGTTGAAATTCCACCTGCAGGTTTCATTCCAATCATGATTCCAGTTTTATCGTAATAATCTTTTATTGCTTGCAACATAACCAATGTAACTGGCATGGTTGCGGCTGGTTGAATTTTTCCTGTTGAGGTTTTAATAAAATCTGCACCTGCATAAATTGCAATATCACTTGCCATTCTTACATTATCTAATGTAGAAAGTTCGCCAGTTTCAAAAATTACTTTTAATCTAACTTTTCCGCAAATCTCTTTTATTTGAGCAATTTCATCAAACACAAAATTGTAATTGCCTTTTAAAAATTCGCCTCGCGAAATAACCATGTCGATTTCATCAGCACCATTATCAATAGCATATTTGGTGTCTTCTGCTTTTATTTTAAACGTTGCATTTCCGCTTGGGAATGCTGTAGAAACAGAGGCAACCTTTACACTTGAACCTTTTAATGCATCCTTAGCGATTTTTACATAGCTAGGATAAACACATACAGCAGCTGTACTTGGAAGGTCAGGTAAAGCATCATGTGGATGCATTGCTTTGTAACACATTTGTTTTACTTTACCATCAGTGTCTTTACCTTCAAGGGTTGTCAGGTCAATCATACTAAGTGCAAGTTTTAAGCCTTGTACTTTAGATGCTTTTTTTATACTTCTCGTATTAAAACGTGCAACACGCTCTTCAATACCAACTTGGTCTATCGTTGGCGTATTTGAGAAATCGGGAATTACTATTTTGCTCATATTTGTTAATGTATTCAAAAATAGTAATAAATATGCAATTTTAAAGCATTTTTTGAGGATGATTTGATTAAATTTGTTTTCCTCCATTATGGGATTTTGTGAAACAATAGATAGAATTATTGGTACTCAGCGTAAAAAGAAACTTTACGATGATTATTCGTTTACCATATTTTCGAAAGCAAGTACTATTCCTGAAGACAAATGGAACTTGTGCTTAGGGAATAATAATCTTTTTTTAACGGTTAAATATCTTACAGCAATTGAACAGCTGCATGAAGACTCGATGTATTTTAGATACATAATGGTTTTTAAAAAGGAACAACCAATACTAGTTTCCTATTTTCAAATAAATGATTTTACAGCCGATGTGTTTGGAGATTTGGTAGCGGGGCAATTACAAGAAATACAATCAAAAAGAGCAAAGTTATTCGAACATTATTTGGATCATAATAAAAACAAAGTTGTTTTTAGGTTGGTTACTTGTGGAAATAATTTTATTAGTGGAGAGCACGCGTTTTCCCATTCTTCAGCAGTTTCGAAGAAAATTGCTTTTCAAATAATGGATAAGGTTATTGAGGTAGTTGGAAAATCGGAGAAGCTTCGTGGTCGCATTTCTGCAACAGTTGTAAAGGATTTTGAAGAACATACTGCTGTAAAGCGACCATTGTTTAATGATAAGTTTGTTGAATTTTCGGTAGAGCCAAACATGGTAATTACCATTCCTAAAGATCTTAATTCTATTGAAGACTATATTAAGTTGTTTTCAAAAAAATACAGGAACAGAGCAAAGAATATTTTTAAATGTTCGGATGGAGTAGAGAAGAGGGAATTAAAGTTTGAAGAAATAAAAAAATACAATGCGCGTATTTATGAATTGTACGAACAAGTATTTATGCGCGCAAAATTTAAATTGGTGAAATTATCTTACGATTATTTTGCTGAAATGAAGCGTAAGATGCCTGAGCAGTTTGAAGTGCATGGTTATTTTAAGGATGGCAAATTAGTTGCGTTTAAATCTGCATTTATTTTAGACGATTGTATTGAAGCGCATTTCATAGGGTTTGATTACGCAATGAATAAGGATTTAGAGTGTTATCAAAATTTACTTTACGATTTTATTGAATTAAGTATTGAAAAGAAAAAGAGTGTTTTGCAACTAGGTAGAACAGCTTCCGAAATAAAAAGTACAGTTGGGGCAAAAGCAGAACCACTTGTGTGTTATGTAAAGCCTCAAAATACAGTAAGCAAAATGATTTTAAATCCTTTCATTTCATTCCTTCAGCCATCTGAATGGACTCCGAGAAACCCTTTTAAGGAGGAAAATGAAATTAGCGCTGAATCGATTACCAGCTAATTATTTTACTAAACTTATTTTTCGAGAGTAAATTCCTTGCGACGTTTTTATTTCGGCAAGGTAAATTCCTTCTGCACAGTTTGCTAAATCCAATTCTAATTTATTTTTACGAATATTACTTAGAGATAAAATAATTTGTCCCGCATAATTTCGAATTATTACTTCACTAATTATGTCGTCTGAACTACATTCTAATCCAAGTATTCCGCTAGTAGGGTTTGGATATAATGAAAGCGCTTTGGAAGAGTTTTCGATAGTTTTTATTCCAATATTTGCTGGACAGCTTACTACAAATTGCCCCATCATTCCATCATCCTCGTGCGGCAACATGTGGCAGTGATACATGTATGTTGCCATCGAATCACAAAAGGTTTCGAACTTGGTGATAAATTTTACCGATTGCCCCGCTGGAACTAAAACCACATCTTTTCTCCCTTGCATATTAGCTGGCGGAGTAGCCCCGTTTATTTCTGTTAAATAAAATTGAATGTCATGTATGTGAAAAGGATGTGCAATAGGAGATTGATTATTTAATGTCCAAATTTCAATGTTGTTTAATGGGATGGTATAGTTAACTACATCCATATCAAAACTAGTACTATTAATTAGGAATGGACCTTGTATAGCTGTTGGGCCCATTGTTACCGGAGAAAACGTTAATGTTTTAAGAGCATTTGCACTCGCTGTTGGCCATACAATATTATTTACTAATGTTGTTGGAATTGTTGTAACTGGATTTGATGTTGTTGCAACCACATTAAACGACATGATGTTAAAGTTTTGTCCATTTAAAACATTTGCAGTGTATCCAGGAATTGTTTGTCCTGCACCCATTCCAGGTTGTAATGCTCCGTAAATTGCACTGGGAAATTCGGCAGCGTAACTCATTAAATTAAAACTCTGTCCAGTCATTCCAGTTAAATCAACTAAAATTTCTGCTCGTTCGCCTGGCGCAAGTCTTAAGCGCGTTAACGATACCGGAGCATTTAGTAAACCACCATCTGAACCAATTTGACTAAAATTTAGGTTGCCTTGAAACCCAATATTGTAAACTCTTTCAGAGGATGCATTTAAAACACGCAGTCGTACAACTTGTGCAGGAACTGGTAAATAAGCATTTAGCGTACCATTCACCATCATTACACTATCAGAAGCATTGTCAACTAAAATTTGTTTGTTTGCATCAAAACATTTTGATTGAATTACAAGTGGAAAATCATCTACACCATAAGTTCGCGGTAAATTAAGTAAGGCTTCGGCTGAGTCTCTTACAATAATTAATCCCGCTGCACCCATAGATGCATGGAGATTTGTCATCATGTGTAAGTGTGGATGATACCAATACATTGCGGCATGATCTCTTACTTTAAACGAAGGATTCCAAATAGTACTTGGAGGAATTACTATATGTGGACCTCCATCATTCATTGCTGAAACATGCAAGCCGTGCCAATGAATAGTGGTTGTATCCATTAATTCGTTTGCAACATGCATATTAACTGAATCTCCTTTGTTTAAAAATAGTGTAGGCCCAAGGTAAGCTGCATTAATGCCAAAGGTGTTTGTTGTGTACCCATTGTAAAACACTTTACTTGTATCGTAAATGTTTAGGTTAAATTCAGTCCCCGAAATGGTATCTGGAATAGCTAGTAAATTCTGGCTTTTCGAAAGGTTTGTTGAAAGAACAAAAATGGCAACAAGAGTAAGTAGTTTCTTCATGCTAAAATAATTTTGAGCTAATGTATTTTAATTATGTGAATTGAAATGTGACTTTTGTTACTTAAGTGCAAAAACAGACATCTAAACTATGTTATTCTAAATTAATTTATACTTTTGCTCATCATTTATGCAATTATCAATTGCTATTCTATTAATTAAATTCTAAAATTAAAATGTCAATTAGTCAAAAACTTAAAGATCGTTGTGGCGATATGTGCGAGCTATGTGCTGCTGAAGCTGCAACAGAAGAATATACAGTAAGCCCTAAAAACGATGAGTCAATCGAAAATCAAGTTGCAGTTTGTAATACTTGTTTAGCTGCCATAGATGACAAGGAATCTGCTTTTCACTGGCGTTGTTTAGAAGGAAGTATTTGGAATCCTGAACCAAGTGTGCAAGCATTAAGTTATAGAATTTTACAAGGTTACAAAGATGAAGACTGGGCAAGTAATTTGATTAACTCAGTAGATTTGGATGAAGACACAGTTCAGTGGGCAATGAGTGCATTAGAAGTAGCAGCGGTGCACAAAGATGCATTTGGAAATGTATTAGAAGCAGGTGATACCGTTGTGTTAACACAAGGACTAAATGTAAAAGGCACAAGCTTTACTGCTTCAAAAGGAACAGTTGTAAAACGTATTAAATTAGTAAGTGATAACACCGATCAAATTGAAGGAAAGGTTAATGAGCAAGTGATTGTGATTTTAACTAAGTATGTAAAGAAGGCGGTGTAATTAAAATAATTTTTACAAAAGAATCCATTGCTATTGCAATGGATTCTTTTATTTTGGTGCAAATTCTATTTAATTACTGTTATATAACCCGATAATTTCTGTGATTCTTTTAAACAATCGGTTTTATAAACTAGTGTGTAGTAATAAGTACCATCAATCACTTTTCCATTTATTAAGCAATCCCAACTTGCATTAACATTGCTTGTTTTAAAAACTTCTTTTCCCCAACGATTAAAAATCAAAAGCTCGCATTCTGAAAATGAAAAATAGGAAAGATCTAATTTGTCATTTATGTTATCTCCGTTGGGAGTTATGATGTTAGGAAAAATAGTTGGATAACTTGCCGTAGAAATTGTGACAATGGAAGAATCATCTATGGAACATCCAAGATTACTGACTTTTACATAATAAGTGCCTGGCTCATTTATTTCTATACTTTGGGTGGATTCATTAGTTGACCACAAATAAGATAAGCCTAAATTTCCAGCATTAAGAATAGTGGTTCCGTTTAAACATAGTTTAACACTATCTTCTAAGTCTTTTGTTGGAACAGTAAATACATTGATTTTTGTAATAAGTGTATCAACATTATTACACGTTGATGTATCTTGAGCAATAAGAAGTAAGTCGTAAACGCCTTCATTAGTATAAGTGTGTGAGACTTGATTAGTGGAGAAAACTAAGGCAGAGCCATCGCCAAATACCCACTCAATATTATTAGTTGGAGTTTGATTAGTAAAACTCATATTATATGGTGCACATCCATTTTTGAGTTCGGATGAGTATGAAGTTGCAGTTAAAAATGTTTGTAAATCTACTTTAAGGAAACCATGATCGAAAATAGTATTGCTAGGGTTGCCAGGCATATTGCTTGCAGCGTATGCGTTTGTAGAAATGGGAGTAGAACTAGTTCCGTTGAAGCTATAGTATAAAACGCCTCTAGGATCGACTTTACAAACACCAAAAGTTGCCCATTCTGCTTTTGCCCCACCATAATAGCTTCCAAAAGTTAAGGATGTTGCATTCTTAGAAAACACACAGAAATATAAATCATAGTTATTTGTGCTTGGTTTTATTGCATTAGGAGTTGTTGGAAAATTAGCACCCGCATCACCTGCGATATAAATATTATCGCAACTATCTACTTCAAAGGAGGCGGCTGCAAGGTAGGATTGAGATGAGTTGAATACTGCAGTTCCAAATCTCGATTTCACTAAGAACTGAGATAGATCTGGAGTGAGTTTATGTATTAGATTACGACCGTTCGGAACATTGTAAGAATTTGGTGTTGGAGTAAAAGCACTTGCCGAACCACTAATTAATAAAGAATAAAGAAGTACATTATTGTTTTTATCTAAGGTTAATAAGTATCCATAATCTAGTCCGCTTGTTCCTGCAAAAGAAGATGCAGCAATTGTACTTCCCCCAGAATTAAGATGAGTAACATATGCGTCATGGGTACCGCCAGCAAATGTTGACCCTGCTACTCCAGATGTAATTGGGAGATCCATGCTTGTTGTTGTGCCGATAAAATAAACACCTCCTTGCCCGTCTAATCTTAACGAGTTAGCACAGTCTTTACCAACTCCACCAAAATAAGTACTCCACACTAAAGTAGATAGGGAAGAATCTAATTTAAAAGCAACAGCATCATAAATTCCATTAAGGGCTGTAGAATAAGCGTTCGGACTTACAGGAAAATCTATAGAGTTACTTGCGCTTACAGCATAAATATTAGCATTATCATCCTCAACAAATTCGTAGTTTCTCATAGCGTATGGATTCCATGCGCCAGGCGCGCCATCATCATCTGCACCACCTATGTAGGTTGAAGCATTCAGTATACTTCCCGAGGTATCTAGCCTTGAGATAAATATATCGTGATTGCCATTGTAAGTTGGATCAAACGAATTTTGAGTAACAGGAAAATTATTGGATTTACTATAACCAAAAATTGTGATTTTATTTTTTAGTGCATTTATGCAAAAGGATTTTTCCTCATCAATACCACCAAGGTATGTTGCAAATAGTAATGAGCTACCATTTGCATTGAATTTATGTATGGTAACATCCATTAGTGCATTAAGAGTTGTTTGAAAGGCTCCCAAAGTCGCAGGAAACCCTTGCGCAGAGCAAGAACCTGCTAGGTAAGCATTTCCTTGCTCATCATAGCCCGATGCCTCACCATTGCAATAAGAAGTAGAGCCAGAAAAAGTTGCCGCAACAACAATAGGGTCAATAGTTAATTCATGTTTTTTGTTATAACCATTAGGAAACGAAAAAGAAACGATGCTATTTTTTATTTCATAATTACATTCAACAATTATTTTTTTATTTCCAATTAATTGCCAAGCAAGTGGTGCCTTTTCAATTATAGTTCCTGCGTTTGTTTTTATTTGTAAATTTTTGTCATTCAAAGATAAACCATCAACTCCTTCAAATTTTAATTCTATTTGATTTACATTGGCATTAGGTGAAACAATAAGGTCATACTTAAAGTTTGACTCTTCACTATAAACATTCATATTAATTCCATTGTAAAGATTATCATATCTTATTTTTTTAAAAGCATGTATACGCGAACTCCAATTTTCTTTTATGTTTCCTAAAAAGTAATTGTAATACTCTGCTTGTTTTTCCTCACCATAAATGTTTTTTGTGTTTGCATTCACAAAAACTGTTTTGTAAACATGTCCAGGAATAGGAGCTTCGTGATTTTCTTTATTGTTGTGTTTTTCTATGGATAGTGAGAAGGCATTGGCATCATAGATTTCATAAGTAAATGAATTTTGTTCAAGAAACACTTTGCCATTATAAAAGTCACCCATAAACTTTACTTGTGAAGGCCATTGTGTTTTATTTTCTTTAAATTTTATAAGAGGATTGCCTTTCCCATATGATAGAAAGAATGATAGGGCAAAGTATAGAAAGTATAAAGTTTTCATCGCTCAAATTAACACGCTAATTTATGAAAAGCTCAACGATTTAAAGAGGTATTTAATAAGTGATCGGTATTTCTTTGTAAGTGGTTAAAAACAAAAGCCTCAATTATCTATTGAAGAGGCTTTTGTTTTGTGCGGAGACTGAGGGATTCGAACCCTCGATACGGTTACCCGTATACAAACTTTCCAGGCTTGCTCGTTCGACCACTCTGACAAGTCTCCAATATTTCAAATTTTTAAACAAACCTTCTAGACTTGCTCGTTCGACCCTGCCTACCGCAGGCAGGCACTCTGACAAGTCTCCAATATTTCAAATTCTAAAACAAACTTTCTAGTCTTGCTCGTTCGACCCTGCCTACCGCAGGCAGGCACTCTGACAAGTTTCCAATTGTAGGGCTACAAAAGTAAGATTAATATCAGTTCTAGGAAATTAATTATTCTATGTTGTATTCTTTGAATTTAGATTATGTTTTTATTTGAAAATAGGGGACCAAAATGTGGCTTTTTGTAATTAAATGACCTAGTTTATTAATAAAATATTTTCAAAAAATTGCATATAACTAACTGATAATTATCATTTTATTTCCGTTTTCTTATTTAGACTAATTATAAATACCTTCTTTGAGGTATTGTTGAAGTTTTTTGTACTCGCTTACTTTGTAGTCGTAAAACAAAAATTTATGAAGCTCCAATTTTTATATTTATCGTTATTATTAATTATATCTTCATTTTCTTATGCTCAAACTGGAAGTATTAAAGGAAATGTAAAATCGGCAGATGGAAGACCAGCAGATTTTTTAACTCTTACACTTAAGGGAACATCAAAAACAACAATTGTAAATGATAAGGGTGAATTTGAATTCAAAAATATTGAAGCAGGAAATTACATTTTGTTTATTTCTTACCTAGGATTGGAAAGTATAGAACAAACAATTGAAGTAAAAGAAAATGAAACAACTCTTGTTCCTGAAATTCTTTTGAAAGAAACATCTAAACAACTTGATGAAATAGTAATTGTTTCCGAAAAATCATTTAATGAAAAATCAGTTTCTGTTGGTAAGGTTGATATTAAACCAATGGATCTTCCCCAAAGTGTTTCAACACTTAATAAAGAAGTTCTTGATCAGCAACAAACAACTCGTATGAGTGATGCAGTTAAAAATTTTAATGGTTTGTATTTAATGGGAACAACAGGTGGTTACCAAGAAGAGCTTGCTGGCAGAGGATTTGCTTACGGAAGCAGCAATACATTTAAAAACGGAATTCGTTTTAATAACGCAGCAATGCCCGAAATGAGCTCGCTTGAGCGATTAGAAGTTTTAAAAGGAAGTTCGGCAATACTTTTTGGAAATGTTGCTGCTGGAGGAGTTGTAAATTTAGTAACTAAAAAACCTTTGTTTGAAAAAGGTGGTGAGGTTTCATTTAGAACAGGGAGCTATGATTATTATCGTCCTTCAGTTGATGTATATGGTTCATTAAATGAAAAGCAAACAGCGGCATATCGCATTAATACTTCATTTGAAAAAGCAAGAAGTTTTCGCGACCAAGTAAAAAGCGAAAGATATTATATCAATCCATCTTTCCTTATTAGGCTTGGAAAAAAGACTGAGTTATTGTTTGAAGGAGATTATTTAAATGATAAACGTACCGCTGATTTTGGTGTTGGTGCTATTAATTATGAATTAATTGATGTGCCAAGAGATAGATTTATTGGAGTTTCATGGTCTTACAATAAAGTAGAGCAGCAAAGTTCAACTGTTTCATTAACTCACCGTTTTAATGATAAGTGGCAAATTAAAAGTACAACATCCTATCAAAAATTTCAAAGCGATTTGTTTGCTAACCAACGTCCAAATAGTAATAGCCAATTTGTTAGAGCAAATGGTAATTGGGTAAGAGGTTTGCAAAGAACTCAAGTGGATGAGGAGTACTACATTTCTCAACTCGACCTTACAGGAAAATTCTCTACCGGAAAAATTTCACATATTTTTTTAGTGGGTGTTGATGCTGATAGATACAATACAAATACATTAGCGTATAATGCATTAACAAAATACGATTCGATTAATGTGTTTGATTTAAATAAATACAAGCAACGCAATGATATTCCAGAACTAACACAAAGAACGCTTACGACAAGCCCAATAAGCAGAGCAGGTGTTTATGTTCAAGATTTAATTAGTTTGCACAAAAAAGTGAAGTTGTTAGTTGGCGCACGTTGGTCTTATTTAGAAACATTTAGTGATGTTTATACAGTTTCAACAAAGGTAACAGTTAAAACACGTCAATTTGATAATGCTATTTCTCCTCGTTTTGGATTGGTATATCAGCCAATAAAAACAATGGCTTTATTTGCAAGTTATTCTAATTCGTTTACGCCTAATTCAGGAGTAGATATTGATGGCAAAGCACTTCCGCCATCTTTGTTTCAGCAGTATGAAGCGGGAATGAAAAATGATTTGTTTGATGGTTTACTTTCTGTTAATTTAACAGTGTATCAAATTCAAAACAGTAATCTTGCACAAATGAGTTTAGCTAATGGTAATACTAACACTAACATAAAAGAATTAGCTGGAGAAGTTACGAGTAAGGGCGCAGAGTTAGATTTAATGAGTAAAGAGTGGAAAGGCTTATCCTTGATTGCGGGATATAGTTTTAATGAAACGCGTTATACAAAAAGTAATATCTACATAATCGGAAGTTTATTAAGATACAATCCAAACCATACCGCTAATGGAAGTATTAACTATAATTTGGGTAAAACAAATATAAAGTGTTTGAAGTATTTTTCTACTGGACTTGGTGTAGTATACATTGGTGAGCGTATGGCTGGAAGATCAACTCGACTTACCGTTGCAAATGATTCATATAAATTAATTCCTCTTCCTGCTTATTCAAATATAGAAGCTAGTGTTGGATACAAGAAGAAAAATACTTCTGTTAGATTAAAAGTGTCAAATGTGCTTGATGCAAATAATTATAATGTACATGATGATAATAGCGTAAATCCAATTGCGCCACGTCAAATTGTAGCAACCTTTACTCAAAAATTTTAATTCAAGTAGTACTTAATTTATATGAGTAAATTTAAAAAGGTCATTCGTTTCCTGCACCTCTGGTTGGGGTTGTTGTCTGGTATTATTGTTTTTATTGTTGCGGCAACAGGTTGTTTGTATTCTTTTGAAAAGGAGTTTAGAGCTTTGATATATAAGGATATTACGTATGCACAAGCTGAAGAGAAATCCTCACAATCGATAGATAATTTGCGTTTATTGGTAAAAAAGAAGTATCCGAAAGAAAAAATAAAATCAATCGTAATTAGAGCAGAGAAGAATGTGTGTGTAGAATTTGTATTGCCGAAAAAGAAAACCGTTTATGTTAATCCTTACAGTAGTAAAATACAAGGATTAGTAAATAGCGAAGTAGATTTTTTTGGAGTTGTTCTTAAGATTCATCGTAGTTTGTATTTAGGAGATGTTGGAAAAAAAATCACAGGGATTTCTGCAATTGTTTTTTTGGTGATGCTTATTTCAGGAATAATTTTGTGGTGGCCAAAGAGAATAAAACGAATTAAAGAAAAGTTAGTAATTGCATTGCGTGCAAATAAAAGCAGACGGAATTATGATTTACATAGTGTACTTGGCTTTTACGCTTCCATTTTTTTATTATTTGTTGTGTTAACCGGATTGATATGGTCCTTTAAAAGTGTTGAAAATAGCATGTATTGGATAACTGGCTCTACTAAGGAGGAAAATAAAATGAAATCCAATTACTCAGGTAGTAAATCAAGAGTATCACTTCAAAAAATTATGGATGTAATGCAAAAGAGTAGTGGAGAAGAAAATAATTATTTTATTAGCTTGCCAGAGGACTCAATTGGCGTAATTAAGTTTCGTGTTCAACCTTCAAAGGAATCATACTTGGTAAAGCGTAATCAATATACATTTGATCAATATGAGTATAAACTGTTAAAGATTGAACAATATGAAAAAGCTTCTATTGCCGATAAAATAAAAATGAATCTTTATAATATTCACACAGGAAAAATACTTGGATTAGCGGGGCAACTAATGATTTTTATTGCGTCCTCAATTGCAGCGAGTTTACCTATTACGGGATTTTTAATTTGGAGGAGGAAAAGAAAATAAGAGTTATAAGTTTAGATAGAGATTTAGTTAGCTAACTTACTTTGCTCCCAATATCTCTAGCGCCTCTTGAATAGAAATTATTTCACCTTTAAATGTTGCGATAACAAACACATCGTTAAATCCTTTTTCAGCTAAGCCAGCCTTGCCACTAACTGCTGAGTTGTAATCCTTGTATTCACCTGTTGTGTATCTAACAAGGCCTGTTGTAGTAGACATCTTTTGCACGTCTTTTAGATCTTTTATACGTTCTTCAAAATTTGTATCATTTGCCTTCTTTAATGAACCAATTTGTATCTTGAATACAACTAAGGATTTATCTAAAGCACCTGCTTTGTTTTTATTTTCATCTAATACTTCATTGGTAGCGTCGTTGTTATCTTCAAAAGTAGCACCTGCTTCTTTTAAAGAAATACGTTTACCATCTTTATAAGCTGATACGAATGCGTCACTATATCCTTCAAGTGTAATTTCTGCTTTCGCAACCATCGCTTTCTCTAGTGTTGGATATGCCTCTGTAACATATTTGTAGTAGCCATCGTCTGTTTTTAACTCAATTACTTTTCCAACATGCTTAAACAATGATTCGGATAGTGGGTTTTTGTATGCCCCTAATTGAACACGATATACAATTCCTTTTGCAGCAGCAGGATTTTTAATTATACCATTAGAACCTTTTACGGCCATTATTGAATCTGAATAGGCGGTTTCTTTACTAATTGCATTAGCACTGTTGTCCATCGAATAATATTTGCCGCCTCTGAAATAACCTACTTTCGCATCCTTTACACCTTCTTGAATAAATTCATCTTTTCGTTGAATGGCTAATTTTATATCTTCGTAACTACCTGCAGTATAAACAACAGTTGTGTCTCCAAAGTGAGTAGATCTAACATCACCAATACTAAGTAAGTAAGCCATTATATCACTTGGTACTCCGCCAGTGAATTTCGCTAGTTCAACCGTGTATTCTTTTCTTAGGCTATTAGGATTGATGCTATTGGAGCCTTTATGTTTAGTGGAATCAAGATCTATTGTTTTTGCAAAAATTCCTGTCGAATCAAAATAGGTGTCATACCACAACTGCGCCATTTCATCTGTGATTCCAATACCTACACCATTTGCAATCATGCTTGCAGGAGTTGGTAATTCCTCATCGTAATAATCAGCTATTAAATCTTTATCCTCATCAACTGGGCAACCTTTTTTGTCAACCTTTGCTGTTTTAGGTGTTTTATGGCAATCATCTTTAAAATCAGTAACACCATCTCCATCCTCATCTTCATCGTCAAGTACTAAATAGTCAATACCATCATAATATCCATCAGGCATTGTATCAGCATTGCTTTTTACAACTAAGTCATAGTGTAATGAAAAAGAAGTCATAACGAAATTATCCTTTGCTTTGTTGCCAATTCTATTTCCTGTGCTTGTTTTTGTTACTCCATCGATATAATCTGTAAACGATAAATGAAAAGTTGTTCCGATTTTAAATTTAGCTCGTTCATTAATATCCAATATAAAACCTGCCCCAATTGGAACAGCCCAAGATCTTTCTGGATATTTACCAAATCCATCAGCATTCAGTTCTCTTATGTCTGTTTCATAAGTATAGTCGCGAACAAGGTTAATAGCTGTAGAAGCTGCAGCATCTGTTTCAGCTAAATTTTTAATTGAGCCATCTGCCCAATAATGATATTTTATTCCGTTTTTATCTCTTAAATCTGTTTTCGATAAAAATTCAAAACCTTCAATACCAGTTGCTATCCAAGGTCTAAACTTATGATGTTCAGGAATAAAATTAGAAAAGTCATACATTAAATGAATTCCACCCATTCTGATTTCTGATTGAAAATTTTCATTACGTATTCCTAATTGCTCATTAGCGCCTAGTTTGCCAAAGAGCCCGTAAAAATTAAGGTGGAAGGATTTTGAAATTGGCTGAGAAAGCATTATTTCATAACCAATACGTGCCGTAGTAAATGATTGCGCGTGTTTCGAATATAAATCACCATAATAAGAAAGCATTCCAACTCCAAGTCCAATTGTTGGTTTAAAAATGTTTCCTAGTTCAGGAGGAGCTGGATCTTCTTCAATTTTTTTTTGAGAAGTGGTTGTGGTTTTAACACTATCGTTTTGCGCAACAATATGGGTTCGCATAAGCGAAAACAATACTAGTATGAAAAGTGCTTTTTTTAGCATACACGCCAAAACATAATATCTTCAAATTTAGCAATTTTTTGCTTGAAAACCACTAAAATTATCTTAGCCATTTTTGGCTGGTTATCATCAAAGCTTCTTGAATGGTAATTCTTTTTCCACTGTTATATGCTGTAACAAATGCACCAGAAACACCCTTGTTTTTAATATTCTCTCTTTTGTCTCTTGCTCCTTTGTAATCATTAAAACTGCCAATTAAAAATTTGGTTAAACCTTCATGCATATCAGTTCTAATATTATCATTGATATTGTAAATCGCTGCAATTTTTTCAGCGCTAATATTACTTTTAAAAGCTCCAACCTGAACTTGGAAATTTACTGCAGCATTTGATTTGGTGTTATTTGAAACATTTGTATTTGTTTCAGGCTCTTTTATGGTTCCAGTAATTGTGGTAGTTGGAGTTACGGTTGGTGTTTCAACCACTGCCACTGTGTTTGTGGCAACAACAGTATTTGTTGGCGCTACAGTGTTTGTATTAACAACAGTATTAGTTTCAACCGGAGTTGTTGTTGCAGTTGGAGTAACAGTGTTTGTTTCAGGTACAACTGTATTAGTTGCTACTGGAGTTGTAACTTCAGCTGGAATAATAATTTCGTCTTCTTGTGATTTTACTTTTTGTGTTTGGTCGTTTTCTAGGTAAGAAAATTCGCCAGTTATACTAACCTTTGAACTTGGTTTAGTTTCCATACTTAGTTTGTATGATATTTTTAATTCTTCTGATGCAGGTAATGAAACCCAAACTAATTTGGCAACTTGATCATTAAAACTAAAAGAAGCACCGTTTGTTGAAACGCCCGTTGCTCTAAAGCCAGCAGGAATTTTATCTGTGTACTTTGCAAAGCCTTTCAAGTTTTCTTTGTGTATTACTAAATCAACTAAAAAACCATCCGGTCCAGTTGCTGTTATTCTTCTATGCACACTAACTGCGGCATTAGGGTCTTTTGGCGGACTAAATGCCTCTGGCATTTTATTGTCATTTGGTACTATTGTATTTGTAGTTGCTGTAGCAACCGTATTGGTATTAACTGGCTCTACAGTATTAGTAGTTGGAGTTACAGTATTAGTTGCTGTTACTGCAGAAGAACTTGCATCAAACATTATATCTAAAGGTCCAAAATCAGCTTGTTGTTTTGCGTTATTGGTGATGTAAGAAAATTTCCCTTGAATTTGTTTATTCCCTGAAACAGAAGCATCAGCTATTACATTAAATTTAATTGTGAACTCTTCATCAGAAGGAAGTGAAGTCCAAATATATTTAACAACTCCATTAGTATAAGTAAATGCTCCGCCCTTACTTTCAATCTCTTTTGCGCTTAGTCCTTGTGGTAATTCGATTTGAAGTTTTGCAAAACCACTAGTACCACCTTTTTTAACAACAAACTCCGCTACAAATTCAGAATTTGGCTTTGCGGATGAAGGTAATTTTGGGGTGATGGTTACACCATCGCCGAAGAACAGATTAAAAAATAATATCGATATCGAATTAATTAATAAAAATATGTACTTCAGCATAGTTGTTTTAGTTTATAAAATTACTGCTCGAAGAAGTAATCAATGAGCTGGTTGATCTTATCAACCGTAAAGTCATTGGTTCCTTCAAAAAACGAGTCTATTGTCTTAGTAATTTCATCAGCGGAAATGTAATTATCACCATTATAATCAGCTGATTTTAATGGATCTGGTATTTTACTAGTTCCTTTGTTTATTTTCTTGTTCTCAATTTCTTTTAAATATTCTAAACTTGGCGTTTCATTAAATTTATCACTACGTTCAACAGATAATGAATCCCACTCTAACTGATGTTTAGCAAGTTCATTCTCATCTATCGTCATACCATAGCCATCAACTTTTGCACCTTTTTTGCTTTTTGGTTCTTTATCCATATAGTCAGCAACACCATCACTATCCGAATCAAAAGGACAACCATGGCTATCAACTAAAACTCCTTTTGGGGTACCTAAGCATTTGTCTTTATCGTCGCTTATACCATCACCATCTGCATCAATATGATCTACCGCGTAAAAATCTACATTATCTGATTCAGTTTTTTTCTTTTTTCTAAATTCATATTGTATACCAACATTTCCTTGCAAGTAACTGTCGTTACCACCTTTTTTACTGTTGTCGATATAATCAGTTAAACACATTACATAATTAACACCAACCGATGCAACCCATCTTTCCCCTATGTGAAAGTTTAAGCCACCTCCCATGGGAATTAATAAGGAACTGCGGGAATAATTTGTAGTACTATCTTTTAATTTTGATTCGTAAGTATAATCTCTTTTAATAATATTAGCGGTAGTTTGGTTAGCTAACAATTCAGGTTGGTCGCGAATAGACCCATCGCTCCAATAGTTGTAAGCTAAAGAACCATTTTTTAAATCACCATAAGGATCAAACATCATGTAGCCAATTCCAGCATTTAAGAATGGAGAAACCGCTGGGTCTTCTTTGAAAACCTTATCAAAATTTGCAGTAAGTAATAATTCACCCTGCATTATGGTTGATTGGAAATTTAGTTTTGAATTTTTGTTTTGATCAGTACCAGCTAATTTTCCGTACATGCCGCCAATTGAAATGCCCAGCACTTTTCCGAAACGTTGTTCAATTGCTAAGTAATAACCCAAACGAGTATCCAACATCGGACTCACATCCGTTTGTTTACCAACATCACCGTTAAACTTAAGCGCACTAACACCAATTGTTAATGAAGGCTTATGTTTAATAGGCTCATCTTGTGCGGAAAGAAATCCCGCAATTGCAATGAATAATGATAATGTCGCCGTTCTGTTTAACATAAATTTTGCTTCCATAAAATGATTTATTTATTCTTAACGTGAATATAAAGCATTTTATGAGTATAGCAAAACTATTTCAAAAAAAGAGTGTTAGGAGGTTTACAAATTGTATTTGTAAACAACTGAATGTTAATTGAGTAAAACGATTGTATTAAAATCCTAGTAATAACGCTGTTTACAGATGGATTATAAACAGCCAGTTCTGCCACCATCAACCGGAACATTTATCCCATTTATGTAGGCAGCAGCTGGAGAAGCAAGAAAAGCAACCGCATTGGCAATCTCGTAGGCTTCACCAAAGCGACCTGCTGGAATTTCATGCAACATTTCTTTTCTTATTTCATCTTGAGCAATACCAGTTTTGTTCGATTTATTTTCGATAATGCCGGTTAGTCGCACTGTATTTGTAGCCCCAGGAAGCACATTGTTTACTGTAATTCCAAATTGAGCAACTTCTAAGGATAGTGTTTTTGACCAATTAGCTACCGCAGCACGTATCGTATTTGAAACCCCTAAGCCTTTTAAAGGAAGTTTAACGGAAGTAGAAATAATATTGATAATTCTTCCATAACCCGATTTTTTCATTCCGTCTAAACACGCTTGAGCTAAAATGTGATTGCAAATTAAGTGTTGGTTAAAGGCTGAAATAAATTCGTTTGTTCCAGCAGTGTTTATAGCACCTGCTGCTGGGCCACCTGTATTGTTTACCAAAATATTTATTGTTCCTTGACGCTCAATGTATAATTCAACTAATTTTTTAAGTTCGTCAGAATTAGAAAAATCGACTGCAATATATGAATGTTGTTGACCTTTGTCTGTATTTAATTCTGCCTTTACTTTTTTAAGCGAATCTTCGTTTCGCGCTACTAATGTAACGTTTGCACCTAACAATGCAAGTTCCAATGCAATCGCTTTTCCAATTCCTTGTGTGCTTCCGCAAACTAATGCACGTTTATTTTTTAAATCTAAATTCATATGTTTTAATTAGTTGTTTTTAATTGTCATATGGTATACCTAGTTTAGGGATTTTTATTTACGCTTAATGCAAACTAGGCATTTCATAGTACAATATTATAGTTTTAATTTATAATCAGTGTCAAAAAAATCTAAAATAGTTTTGCTATTATCAACATGTAGCGCTTTGATACCTGCCGCTATGGAGCCTTCGATGTGCTGAATAGAGTCGTCAAAAAACAATGTTTCTTCTAGTTTAAATTTTGAGTCGTTTATTACATAATGAAAACAATCAGCATTTGGTTTTCTTAATTTGATTCTACTGCTGTAATACACTTTATCAAATAAAGGATCTAAATTTTCAAGTTCATTTTGTTCCAAAATAATTTTTTGAAATGCAGTAATATGCGTTTCATTTGTGTTGCTTAACAATACAATATTGTAATTATTTCGAATGTTTTTTAAAAGCTCAATTCTTTCTTTTGGAAGATATAGTAACATGGCATTCCATGCGTTTATAATTTCTTTGTAATCTATATGGGATGGCAATTGTTTTTTTAGACCAGCAACAAATTGCTCTTCTGTTATTTTTCCTGTTTCAAATAAATCGAACAAATCACTTTGTTTTGCCTGAGAATAAAGCGCGTCGAAATTTGAAATACCTAAATCTTCAAATGCAGCAATAGTTTTATGGTAATCGATATTAAATAATACCCCACCTAAATCGAAAATTATATTTTTTATTTGATACATTACTTTGTTTCTATTAAACTTAAAATTTGTTTTAATTCGTACTCAGTATCGTTATTCATTAAAACAACATGAGTATCTTTTCCAATAGGTGCCCATCTTCCAGGATGTATGGGGCGTTTATCTATAAACAAACCAATTGCTTTTTTTCCAAGTGCAGCGCAAATGTGTAAGGGGCCAGTGCTTGCTGCAATTAAAATATCAGCTTCATTTATAAATGAAATAAATTCGGGCAAGCTCATTTTGCCAGTTAAATCAACCGCATCTAGGTTGCTTTTTATAATTGGTTGCAATAATTCACCCTCTGCTTGTGTGCCCGAAATAAAAACTTGAAACTTTTCTTTATCAATTTTCGAAATTAGTTTGCTAAAGTTTTCTAAGCCCCATTCAACTGCACTGCCTTGTGATTTGGCATGAATGATAATATTTTTTTTGTTTTTACTTAATAGCTCTTTGTGTTTTGTAGCTAAAGGTAAATACTTTGTAAAACCATAATTTGCAGCTAACTCATCTAAACTAAAGGTATCATTAATTTCAAAAGCACTTAGCAATTTGCAGTTTAATTGCGCCTCATGTAAATCAGATTTTTTGCGAGAAAGTTTAATTAATTTATTACAAGTTAACCAATGATACGCACGATTAGTGGTTCCAATTCTTACAGGAATGCTTGCCTTTTTCATTAGCTGGGCAATTTCTTTTTTTGGAAACACATGAATACAATGGGAAATATTTTTACCACGAATAAATTGAACTTGCTCTTTCGGATGTAATTTATTTAAATCATCCAAACTCAAAAACTCATCAATGTGTTCGGATGTTTCGATAATGCTTTTAGTATAGTTTTTTCCAAGAAAAATAATTTTAGCTTCAGGAAATTTCTTTTTCAATATACCTGCCATTGGCAAAGTAAGAATTACATCGCCAATACTATCGGTTCTACTTATTAGTATTTTATTTGGCTTATGCATGTTTAAATAGCTGACGTGCTTTTTTGTATTTTAAATAAGTAGCGTAAGCCGAATTTTTAGCAATAGCAAAGCCTGCAGAACCGTCTAAAAAACCTAAATGTAATATATAGTGACCAATAAATTTAGCAATTGGATTTACAATTAATTTGTATGCAGGCGCGTTTTTATTTCTATCAAATAAATCTTTTGATGCTATTGTAGTAAATTTATCTATTTGCTTAAAATGGTCTTCTTTGGTGTAATAGCTATAATGTAAAATATCTTCTTTAAAATGATGAATAGTTTCATTAGGAGGGAGTGTAAGTTCTTCATGTATTACACCTTTCCACTCTATTTTATCTCTGTTAAATAATCGTATTTTTTTATCGGGATACCAATTGCTGTGTTTTACCCATGAGCCGCAGTAATTGGTGAGGCGGTTAAAGGAACATGTTTTTAGTTCTGCCCCGCTTTTAAGATTTAAAATTACTTTTTTTAATTCATCACTTAAAGCTTCATCTGCATCAAGCGAAAGCACCCAAGAATATTTAGCTTGTTTGTTGGCGAAATTTTTCGTTTCAGAATAACCTTCCCATTTACGTTGAATAAAGTTTACTTTATATTTCTCGCAAATACTTTGTGTTGCATCAGTCGAAAAAGAGTCAACTACTACAACATCATCAACAATACCTTTGATTGAATCTAAACATCTTCCAATGTTTTTTTCTTCGTTAAAAGTTATAATTACAGCTGAGATTTGAAGCATAGGTCAAAAGTACTAAAAAGGTGCTTTATGCACGATGTTTCATATCGGGTAAAACATTTTTCATGTCCCAAACAATTCTTTTTACAAATTCAGCTTTTCTTTCTTTACAGTTTTGCATTGGGCAAATACCACACGAAAGTGGTCTCACGCAAGGATCGGCATGAATAAAAAACTCGATTTTTTCTCCTAATTGCTCTTTAATTAATTTGCCTATTAAGTCAACTTCATCATGCGCTTCTTCTAATGGAAAATACCATGGCAATGTAACGTGGCAATCAACATGTAAATGATCTCCGTATTTTACAACTCTTAAGTTGTGCATGTCAATCCAGCTATCTTTTTTGTGTTTTTCTAAAGTTGCAATTAGTTTGTTTAACTCTGCAATATCTGCTTTGTCTAGTAAATTATCAATTGAAGTACGTACTAATTTAAAACCTGTGTAAGCAATAAATATTCCCATGCCAACGGTAATTACGTAATCAATCCAAATTATTTTGGTGAAGAAAATGATTATTAAGCCAACAACTATTGCAGCTGATGAGTAGGTATCGCTTAACAAATGTTCACCTTCGGCAATTAGCGTATGAGAATTATGATGTTTTCCTTTTCCAATTAATATCCTCCCAACAATAAGATTAACTGTGCCAGCAAATAAACTCATATATAAACCAATATCTACATTTGTTAAGTGATCTGGCTCAAAAAATGAAACCGCACCTTTAAAAACCATTGCTATACCAGCAAGTAATATCATAGAGCCTTCAAGTCCTGAAGAAAAGAACTCGATTTTACCATGTCCATAAGGATGGTCTTCATCTTTTGGTTTGGCAGCATAGTTAATGCTATATAAAGCAAAGGCTCCTGTAATGATGTTTACAATCGATTCAATAGCATCTGTTAATATAGCACTTGAGTTGGTTAAGAAATAGGCAATGAATTTAACTGCAAACAAAACAATACTAATTATCAAAACGATTATCATCAATCGTTTTTTGCTTTGAAGGGTTGAATTAGTAATGTTGCTGTTAGTCATTGGTTAAAAAAAATCCCCCGTTCTTCTATAATTTGAATAACGGGGGATTTTAAATATTTAGATAAAGGTTATTTTTTTACGAACTCACCCATTTTATTATCATAATTAAGGAAGTAACCACCCTTAGGTAAATTTGTACAGTCAATTTTAGCTCCGAAACCACGTTTTACAATATTTCCGTATTGGTCATATATTTCAAACATTGTTTCAGTAGGCTTTCCTGAGCAATCAAAGTTAATGTCTTTAGAAACTTTAGCAGGAGCAAAAATAACATCGCAAGTAGCGCTAGTATAATCAACAGGTTTTGATAAACGTGGTTGACCACTATAATCCGTTTGTTTTACGCGGAATTGATTTTTTCCTGAGTGAGGAGATACTTTGAAGTCGTAATTATTTGTAGTTGCTGTACCAATACCATCTACTTCACCAACTTTTACCCATTTGTTCCAGCGGAATTGTTCGATTACGAAAGTTAATTTACCTTGTTCAGCTTTTGTACTCCAAGTTAATGTTCCTGTAGGAGTAACACTCATAGAAATAACTTCGAAAGTACTTTTAGGCTTAAGTACTTCAGGATTTAAAACTTTAGGCTTACAATCAGATTTATGAGCAATTTTAACTTCTACTTTATCTCCAACCTTTAATTTGTGCGGTTTTAAATCAATTTCAAATGCACTAGATCCAATCTCGTCAGTAGTAACATTGCCATTTACCGAAACTTCAGAAACACAAAAACCTACACCTCCATTTGCAAATGGATTTTGTACGTAGATATTTTTCCCTTGATAATTTCCTTCAACAATGATTACGCCTCCTTGCGCCAAAGCCTTGTTACCAAAGCTAAGTGCTAAAACAAAAGCAATAATTAGAGATATTTTTTTCATAATCTATTTTAGTGTGTGTGCCTTAAAATTCCGTGTCCTATTTAGGAACGCAATATTATAACGAAAATTAGTAAAAACAAAGAAAAAAATGTTTTTTTTTCAATTCTTTAAAATTCCAATTATAATCCACAAAGTTAACAAAATAATTGCTGAATAGTTCTTTATTTTCGACAAATAAATTTGGGCATTTGAGCAATAAACCTTAAACTTGCGGATTGTAGAATGCCCACTTTTTGGGTAAAAACACTGATTTATGAAGAAAAATATTATTCTATCGGCCGTTGCGGCTTCTTTGTTACTAATTTCGTCATGTTCAGGCGGAAAACAGGATGATTCGGAAAAACCCGTTGCGAAAGGCGGAAAGGTTTATGGAGGCTGTTTAAAAGTGAGTGAGAGCGATACTTACCAAACATTAAATCCTTCATCTATTACTGACGCAACATCTGGTTTTATAGCAACACAAATACATGATGGGCTTGTTAAATTAAATATGTCTACTCTTAAAGTTGAGCCATCAATTGCCGAAAAATGGGATATTGACCCTAGCGGTACAAAATATACCTTTTATATTAAAAAGGGTGTTATGTTTCAAGATGATGAGTGTTATTCAGATGGAAAAGGCCGCGAAGTAAAAGCAGCTGATTTCAAATATTCTTTTGAAATTCTTTGTAAAAAATCAAATGATAACGAAGATTTTAGCGCAACATTTAAAGATAGAGTAGTAGGAGCTAATGAGTTTTACGAAGGCAAAGGTGAATTGAGTGGAGTTAAAGTTATTGATGATTACACGCTTCAAGTAACTTTGGTAAAACCAAGTACTGTTTTCTTGCAAATTTTAGCTGAACCAAGCTGTTCAGTAATTTCAAATGAAGCAGCAACTAAATACGGAAAAGCAATTAAAACAGGTGCAGGTCCATTTATATTTGATGCTGCAAATTCTGGAAAAGAAAAAATCGTTCTTAAAAGAAACAATAACTATCATGGGCAAGATAATTTAGGAAATAAATTACCATTTCTTGATTCAATCGTTGTAAATATTGTTCCAACAAAAGAACAAGAACTAAGTATGTTTAAAGAAGGTAAATTAGATATGATTACTTCTCTTCCTTCACAATCTGTTAAGGAAATGGTAGAAAGTCAAATCAAAGATTTTCAAGCTAAACCACCAAAATATTTCTTAGATAACAGTCCAGAAATGATTACTCAGTATTACACATTCAATACTAAGAAAGCTCCTTTTGATAATATTAAAGTTAGAAAAGCATTTAACTACGCTATTAATCGTCAAAAAATTGTTGATGATATCTTAAGTGGACAAGCATATGGACCAGGGATAAAAGGAATTACACCTCCAACATTTACTGTTGATGGTTATGATATTTCAAATATTAACGGGTATGATTTTAATGTAGCAGAAGCAAAAAAATTATTGGCAGAGGCTGGGTATCCAAATGGTAAAGGTTTCCCTTCAGTTAAAGTAATTTTAAATAGCGGTGGAGCAAGAAATAGTAATGTTGTTGTAGAAATTCAAAAACAATTAATGGAAAACTTAAATGTGAACATTGATTTTGATGTTGTTCCTTATGCTCAAAAAGCAGAAGAATCTCGTTACGGAAGAATGGATATTGTGCGTGATGCTTGGATTGCTGATTTCCCAAGTCCAGAATCTTTCTTGAATTTATTTTATGGTGCAAATGTGCCTGCTGATATGAATCAACCTTCTTTCCCAAATACATCTCGTTTTCAAAATGCTGAATTCGATATGTACTACGCAAAAGGTAGAGATGCTAAAACAAAAGACAGCAGCATGGCTTATTTTATGAAAGCTGAACAAATTTTAATGAATGAAGCGCCAATTATGCCTTTGTGGTATGAAGGTAACTATCGTTTAACTCAGTTTTATGTAAAAGATGCATTTACAAATGCAATGCGTTACAGAAATTATTCAGCTGTATACATAAACACAGTTGTTGAAAATAAAGGCGAAGCAAAAACGGATTCTGCAAAATAATTAATAATCATAAATTATTTAACCCCCGTTATTCTGAATTAGTCGGAGAACGGGGGTTTTTTTATTGAAATGAGTGATTACTATTCTATACTAGGTTTAACCAAAACTGCAAGTTCGGCTGAGATAAAAGCTGCGTATAGAAAATTAGTAAAAATTTATCATCCTGATAAAAACCCAAACAGCTACGAGGCAGTAGAAAAATTTAGGCAAATACAACAAGCCTACGAAACATTAATTGACCCTATTGCGCGCTCAAAGTACGATGGTAAAGTTAGTTATACCGAATATTTTAATCAGCATGCCAAAACGCAGCAAACTAAACAGCAAACGCAAGGAAGAGGAAAAAAATATTCTTTTACCGAGGAAGATTTAAAAAAACGACAATATTATAAAGAACATTACAAGCAACAGTACGAAGCGAGTAAAAAAACAAATAGCGCCGAAGAAAAAAAGAAGTATAACGAAACACGTTATATTTTAATGTCGATACCACTTGCGATTGCTTTATTGTTTTTTATCATTAATATTTATGAGCGCAGTGAAAAAAAGAAAGCTATTGTGCAAAAGCAAACAACTGTTGTAAGCGATACTACTAAAATAGAATCAAAAGTAGAAGAGGAAAAAATTTCAACCTCTTCAGAGCCATATAAATATTATTTCCCGCAATCGAAAATAGATAAAAATACAAATCAAGTTGTACAGATTACAAATTATTCGGGTAAAGATGCTATTGTATGCGTTGTGGACGCCTCTACCAACAAGGTTGTTAGACATTATTATATCGAAAATAATTTTTTCCTGTACTTCGAATATTTGCCCGAAGGAAAATATTATTTAAGAAATTATTTAGGTGATAAATTTAATGTTTCTAAAAAAAACGCGAATGCAGAAACAAGCGGAGCATTTGAAAACGAAAGCCAATTTCAAGCGTTTAAAGATGAGCCATTTGATATATCATTGCAGAAGTACGATACGCTGTCATTTGATATTATTTATTTTAAAAATAATAAAAGTAAAAACATAATTAAACCTGAAGAGTTTTTTGTTCGTTAGGTTTTATTCATGCATTACAATAATTGGTTTTGCTGTTGTAGAAAAATTAGCCGAACTCACTTTGTAAAAATACACACCATTGTTTAGTTTACTTACATCAAGTGATTTGCTGTTTGTGTTTGAATCAATGGTTTGTGAAATCACATTTCTTCCTAAAGCATCTGTTAATTGTAGTGTGTAAATTTCGTTTTGCAATGGAAGCGCATAAGAAAAATTAACTACATCGTTACAAGGATTTGGAAAACTATTTAGTGAAAAGCTTGAAGAAGAATTAGTGTTAAGCCCAACGTTATTAATAATTTTTAAAACAGTAATGTCATCAAAATAAAACCCGTCACCTGTTGCAAATCCATCAGATACTAATTTGAAACGTAATTTAATATTTTGCCCAAGGTAATCAACTAAATCAATGTTTTCTTTTACCCAGTCAGTTTGTCTGCCATCGTACATTGGTAAACCGCTGTTTTGATTGTCACTTCCTTCTGCAGTATATTTTCCGCATAGTTGAGTATAATTAATGCCATCAGTTGACGCTAAAATTTCAACATAATCATATCCTTTTTCAATATCCCATTTAGAATAATAACTAAGTGTTGCAGCAATTGCATTAGTTAAATCAACATTATTTGAAGTAGTGATTGATTTATTTGCGTTGTTCTGATAAAATCCACTTGGACTATCAGTAATACTTCCAGTTGAACTTATAAATTGCGTTGTTGAGATTCCCCAGCCTCCTGCAACAAATCCTGTTGTTGCATTACAAGCACTAGTAAACGCAGTAATTGGTTGTCCGTAAATGCGGGTGATAGTGTCGTAATTGGTGTAAAAACCATTATCAACTGCAATTGCGTAGCTTACTAATTCTCCTTGTGTAAGTCCCAAATTTAAAGTGATAGCGATAGAATCCAAGGTAGTTTCCAAGTGAATTGGATTAACATAAGTTTTAGGACTTCCAACAGATGCAATATTGGTAGAAATTGGACTTACAGAAACAGTGAAGGTTCCATTTTCTAAACCAAGCCTTTTAAAATTATACTTTACATATTCGTTTCCTGTTGTAATAAATTTATCATGTAAACTTTCAGTTTCTGCATAAGCAGCTGCAAGTCTCGCTAAACTAAGGTTTTGGTCCATTGTGATTTTTGCAATGGGTATAATTCGATTTATTGCTGGCCAAAAACCATCCGAAGAATTTCCAGCTTCTGGTGTCATTGATAAAATCATTGGCTTTGTACTTTGTTCACTATACATCCAATCATCACTATCACCATTTACTAAATAACCAACTGTTTGGTCGCCGGTACCATACATGAATCCACTACACTTGGTCATGCGTTTTGCAAATGAGCTAAATATTGTTGAGTCGGGAGTAAGCGTGCTTGCTATGTATCCATAAGGATAAATTAGTAAGTTGCTATAAGTATGATTGTTTAATGCTAATTTAAATTCATGGTCGTTACAAAAATCACGAACCATTTGTGTTTCAATTTCTGAAAAACCTGCAGTTCCTCTGTATGTGTCCGAATTTGGATCTGGGGAAGAACCATTGTCGTCATAACCCCAATGGTCTCCATAGTTTCTGTTTAAGTCAACGCCAAAAGTTCCATCGCCATTATTTCTTCTGTTTTTTCTCCACATACCTCCACCATTTGGATTGGTTGTTTCGTTATACATGTAGCCATCTGGATTTACACAAGGGATAAAATACATTTCTAAATTATTTACCAAGTATTGAACCTCCGAATTAGAATCATAATTTTCTAATAGATACCACATGTAAAAAATTAGTTGAGAAAGTGATTCGGCTTCGCGGGCGTGGTGCAATGAGGTGTACAACACTTGCGGTTCTGTTTCTGCAGCACTTGGATTGTCGCTTATCTTAACATAATAAAGTGGATTACCTTCAATAGTATTTGTAGTACCAACTTGTTGACGAATAGAAATTAAATTTGGATACTTAGCAACCATACTATCTAAATTATCGAGCATTTCTTGGTAAGTAAAGAAGCCACCCATGCTTCCTAAATTAAAGTTAGCAGGAGTTTGAAATTGCGGACAAGTATTACAAGCGCCGCCCGACATTACTTCGTTATGTGGATTGTAGTTTCTTAGATTATCGTTTTGATGCTTGTAAAAATTACCTACGTCTTCTATTTCAACTTTAAAAGGATAACCTAATTGTTTTACTAAACTTAATTCGTAATCTGATAAATCAGAAGTAAAGGAAAATCCTTTTTTATAATCGCCATGATCAACTGCAATTCCGGCTTTCGAAAGTTCCATTATTCCTTTTTCAGAAATATCAACTTTTACACGGTGGTATTTTTCGGTTTGTGCAAAAATAGAAATCGTGAATAGCGATAAGGCTAGTAAAAATAGATTCTTCATACAATTGGTTTTAGTAGCGGTAAATGTAAAATATATTGGCAAAGAAGTCAAGTTTGCCATGTTAAATGTGATGAGTGGTTAAAGCCCCTTCACTTCAACGTAATTTCCGTATTTGTTGATGATGCTCTTAGTATCTTCAAAAGCCTCTTTCATCTTAACTTTCATAGAGTCGGTAATTACATCGGGTAAAAAGTCAGGTTGTTCGTTAAGCTGGGCAGGTAAAACAATGTGGGTTTTTAATTTTGGGTTCTCAGCACGGTACACCCATGTTGGAAGCATATCAGCTTTTTTCACACTTACTTTTTGTGTACTTAAATTCTTCTGAATTTTTAAATTTAAAATCACTCCAGCATCGGTATAACGCCAATATTGATTAGATAAAAAATTACCTAATGAGTACGCAACAAAAACCGAATCTTTATTTTCTTTGTAAGGCTCAATGTATTTTGTTGGGCCAACAACATGCGGATGCGCACCTATAATTAAATTTGCTCCAGCTTGCCAAGCATAACGCACTGCATCTAATTGAGCTTGTGTTGGCTCTGCTTTGTTCTCAACTCCAAAATGATAAAACACTAAAACAATATCGCTTCCTAATTCTTTTGCACGTTTAATTTCGTTAGTAATAGCAGTTGAATCTATAACATTCAACATGTATTTATGCCCCGCTTTTGGATACGAACCATTAGTGCCATAAGTATAATTAAGCACGGCTAATTTTAAACCTTTAATGTTTACAATACGAATCGAATCATGATCGCTTTGAGTTTTGTAGGTTCCGGCATAAGGCAAACCGTTTTTCTTAATTACATCAATGGTACGTAAAATTCCATCTTCGCCTGTATCCATACTATGATTGTTTGCTGTTGCTAAAAAATCGATACCTGCGTCTTTTATTGCTTCTACATATTCATCGGGCGAATTAAATGCTGGGTAACCTGCATAAGGTTTTTCTTTTCCTGCAAAAGTTGTTTCAATGTTGCCCATGGTAAAATCAGCTTCGCTTAAATATTTTTTCACGTAAGCAAAGGATGGTTTAAAATCATAAGTGCCATCTTTTTGTAATGCATTATTTGTTTGTGGTTTGTGGCACATTAAATCTCCAACAAAACTTAAGGAGATTTCTACAATACTATCTTTACCTCCAATACTAGGCAATGGATTAGTGCGTATGGTAAAGTTTGGGTTTGTTTGTGCATTTAAAACAAAGGAACACACTAAAACAAACAATGAAAAACTATATAGACTTGCGATGATTTTTATATTTCTCGGCAACATAGTGTAAGGTTTCGTTAATGGGAGTAAAATTAATTCCTGTCTGTTTTTTTATTTGTTCGTTCGAAAAAATGGTATCGCTTAATAAGGCATCAATTACTTGTTTATTTAAACGTGGTTCGGAAACAAACATACGTTCTAAAAAACCTCCTGTTTTTAAAAGCCATTTTTTAGCTTCTATGCTGGGTAGTTTTTTTTCGAATTCGCTATGCAATATGTCTACTACTTCTTTAAACTTTTTGTTTTCTCCGTTTACAACAAAACGCTTGCCAATAACTTTTTGTTCCATTAATGTAATCATGCTTTTTGCAACATCGCGTACATCAACAAAACCTGTGCTTCCGTTGGTGTAAAAGCGAGTTCCTTTATAGCATTCATCAAACATTTTAGTGCTGCTTTGTCCCCAACAACCTGCGCCAATTACAACGCTTGGGTTTACAATACAAACAGCTAATCCTTCTTCGTTTCCTCTCCACACTTCGCGTTCGGCATTGTATTTACTAATTGCATATGCTCCGTTTTCGGGCGATGATTTCCAAAAAACGCTTTCATCAATAAGTGGTTTTTTATCGTGATTAGGCATGGTTGCAACTGAGCTTACATGGCAAAATTGTTTCACTTCTTTTTCTAAGCAAGCATTAACCATGTTGGCAGTTCCAAACTCATTTACATGTAATAGTTCTTTAATTTTCTTTTCTTCAAAGCTAACCATGCCTGCGCAGTGATAAACTTCTTTAACACCTTCTAAAGCATCTAATACCGAAAATATATCGGTAACATCTCCATCAACAAAACGAATTTTATTAAACAAGGTATTGTACTCAGGGGTATAAAAAGATAAAATTTCTTTTATGTTTTCGGTTTTGCTGTTAGGGCGTTTTAGGGCAACAATATTTTTGTTCTGTAGCAGAAGATGAGCTGTTAAATGTGCTCCTATTAAACCCGTTGCGCCTGTAACTAAAATCAATGTTGAACTATTAATAAACGTTGTGTAAATTTATGATGTATGCTACAATTATAAAAATAAAAGTAGAAAGCAATCCAACTAAAAATCCTACGTAAACTTGTTTTGGAGTGTGCGCATTTAATGCAAGTCTTGCAAACGCTGTCAGTCCAGCCGCAAGTACAATAAGGCAAAACCAAATCAATAAATTTTGATGCAGAATAAAAGAAAGTGCAAGCACAGAGCCAGCTAGTCCTCCCATGCCAATTAAGTGCGCGCTAATTTTCCATTTAAGATTAATAACAGCAGTTAGTATAATACTAATTGCAGCAGCAAACAAAAAGGAAATATAAATACTAGGTATTTGAAAATCTTTGATAAGGTAAGCCATTCCCATATAAAACATAGCTGTTATTACATAAGGGAAAGTACGCTCTCTGCCATCTTCTAAATAATAGGAGGTAATTAATTTGAAACGTTTTAATACAAACAAATTAAACACCGGCAATAAACAAGTAAACGAAAATGTAATGGCAAGCAACATTAATTTAACACGCAGGTTAAAGAAATAAGAAAAGTAATTATCGGTAAATAGTATGATAGAAAAACCATAAACAACCACAAAAAGTGGATGAAAAAGTAAAGAGAATGCTAAAGAAATAGTCCTATTCATATTGCGCCATAAAGATAATCTTTATTTAGCTCCAAAATCCACCTTTTGCGTTGACCAGTTATGCTAAAAAAGTCACCACTTAATAGAAATTACCCCGCACTTACCAATTGCCCATAGTTTTTGCTTAGCTGCTGGGCTATCTTTACATCAGTTCTTTAAAAGGGTTTTGTTAGTTTATAAAATTTTTGAATAGGCGGGTGAGGTTATCGTGGGGATGCTTCACCTGTCGTTCAAATTCTTCAACAAAAGATCATACTAAAACCAATGATAGCAGTAGATTTTGGGTTTTCTACTGCGTAAATCGCCGCTTTTTCCATTTCGTTTAGTTAATGGAAAGAGCGGCTTTTTTGTTTAGTGGGATTTTCATACATTTATTGTATTAATTCATTTGTATGAAAAAACATTACTTCGTTTTATTGCTTTTTGTTATTGTAAGCAATTCACTCTTTTCTTTTTCTAAAAAATCTCAGCCTCTTGCTGTTACTGTTTCCAATATTATTCCTGTTACTTGCAACGGGGCATGTGATGGAAGTGCATTAGTAACATTTACTGGTGCTGGCACAGGCCCATATACCATACAATGGATAGGCGGAACAAATCCTACTTTTACAAATGTAGCTGCAAGCCCTTTTACTTGTACTGGATTGTGCGCAGGTAATTATACTGTTAGAGTTACTGGAACCTTAATGACACAGGTTGCTAATATTGTTATTTCTGAACCTTCACCAATCGCCATGTTTATTGATACTCAAACCAATGTAACGTGTAATGGTTTAAATAATGGTGCGGCAAGTGTTAGTGTGATGGGCGGAACAAGTCCTTATACTTTACAATGGAATGACCCTGCAAACCAAACAGGGAACACAATTTCAAATTTGTTAGCAGGAACTTATACATGCTCAATTATAGATGCTAACGGGTGTGTTGGGGGTGATTTTGTTACGATTAGTGAACCCACAGATATTGTTACCACTATTGTAAGTTACCAAGATGTAAGCTGCTACAATTTATTTAACGGGAGTGCTACTGTTGAAGCGAATGGAGGTGCAAGTGCTTATACAATTCAGCTATACGACGCCATTTCTTGGCAAACTTACGGTGGCGTCAATCCAAACTTTCAGGTTAATTTCCCAGGTTTAGGTGTTGGACCAATAGGAACTTCTCACACTTATACAGTAATGGTTACCGATTTAAATGGATGTGAGGATTCTACCACAGTTACAATTAATCAGCCTCTACCATTAGTTATACAAAATCCAATTGAAACAGATTTATCTTGTTATCAATCTTCAGATGGGCAAATTGAAGTTACTGTAACAGGAGGGTGGCCTCCATATATTTATAATTGGACCTCAAGCAATGTTGGATTTGTAAACCCTGGAGTTCCAATAATATCTGGATTGGAAGCTGGTTCATACACTTTATCATTAAGTGACATGCAAGGATGCACTGATAATCAAGTGGCTAATGTTATTGAGCCAGCTCCAATTTCAGCATTTTTATTTACAAGCCCTGACACTTGTGGCAATTCAGTAGGTACAGCGAATGTAAATGTCAGCGGATTTTCTTCTTACAATTACGCATGGAGTAATTCTCAAAACACACAATCTCTTAATAATCTACAAGCAGGATATTATTCAGTTACAATAAGAGATACAACTGGTTGTGAAATTACTGTTTCTGATGTGGTTGGTAATTACGGCGCCCCTGTTATTAGTAGCACAGTTGTTAACTCAACTTGCAATAATGATGGTTCAATTGATTTATCTGCCAGTGGAGGAACGCCACCTTATCAATATTCAGTTAATGGATCGGCATTTTCCTCAAGTACAATCTATTCTAATTTACCTGCTGACACTTATAGTATTGTATGTGTTGATGCAAATGGCTGTAAAGGATTTGCAAATATTAATGTTCAAAGCAATGGAGTTTTTGTTTGGTTAACACCCATAAATGCGAATTGCGGTTTAAATAATGGAATAATTGCAAGCAATCCTTCAGGAGGTATACCGCCTTATACTTATTTGTGGTTGCCAGGAAATGAAACAAGTGCAAATCTTACAAACGCTGCACCTGGTACTTATACGTGTATAATTACAGATAATGTTGGTTGCTCTTATTCAACTTATAGAGAAATTGAAAACAATGGAAATGTTACACTTGATTATGATTACGATTTTTATAATTGTGGTAATAACAGTATAACGGCCAATGCGAATTTTGGAGCAGGCGGTTATACTTACTCATGGGCTCCTGGCGCATACAACACTGCAACAATAACAAATGTTGCTGCAGGTAACTATACCTGTACTGTAACAGATATGAATGGTTGTGTTGGCACAGGAAATTTTACAATTTACAACGGCAGTAACAATATAGTTACTGGGCGTGTGTATGATGACCTAAATAGCAATTGTACATTTAATGGTGGAGCTGAATCAACTATTTTGCCTTTACAAATTTATGCAACCAATGCTGCGAACCAGCAAGTAGGCTGGGCAAGTGTGAATCAGCAAACAGGTGCTTACGCATTATACTTGCCTTCTTCAGCAGGCACTTATACACTTCATTTAACCAATGGGTATTACTACGATTATTTAACATCAAACTATAATTGCAGCAACAATGTAATTACACTTGCAGCAAACTGCGACACATTACAAAATGTTGATTTAGGATATTCTCTTACAATTGGTCAGGATTTGCATGTGTCTAATTACTGCGGTGTTGCGCGCCCTGGTTTTTATAGAGATAATTATATTCAATATTACAATGCTGGTTCAACCTCGGTTGCAGCAACAGTTAAAATGCAAATAGATAATTTATTGATGTTTTCGGGCTCTACACCACCGCCAACATCTATTTCGGGAAATTTAATAGAATGGAATATTGGTAATTTAACTCCAGGCCAAGGTGGAAATATTATTGTAAATACCTTGGTTCCAACCATTCAAAATGGCGGTGCATTAGGAACTGTTTTAAATGATGTAGTATGGATAGAGCCAATAACAGGCGATACTTATGCAAGCGATAATACAAGCAACTGCAGTAGCACCATTGTAGGAAGTTATGATCCAAATTATAAAGATGTGTTTGCAACTAACATGGACTCATTTGGTGGCATTGATACTACTGATACAGAAATGTTTTATACCATTCATTTTCAAAACACGGGTACAGCCGAAGCATTTACTGTTGTGTTGAAAGATACTTTATCTGATTTATTGGATTTAAGCACCTTTGAAGCATTAGCTTCGAGCCATCATTACACAGTAAATATACTTCCCGAAAAAGTTTTGCAAGTGAGATACGATAACATAATGTTACCAGATAGCAATACTAACGAACCTTTAAGTCACGGTTATTTCCATTATAAAATTAGAACCAATACCGATTTACAATTTGGACAACAAATAGAAAACACTGCAGGAATTTATTTTGATTTTAATCCCCCAATTATTACAAATACTGTTGTTACCCCAATACAAGAAAATCCAGTTGGCATTAAGAATAATAAAACAGAATTAAATGCTTTGGTTTATCCAAATCCTGCAAGTAATAGTTTTAAAATTCAACTAAACGATGCTTCTTACAAAAACCTACATTTCACTATGTACAATGCATCGGGAGCAAAGGTGATGGATAAAAATTTAGCAAGCCAACCTGTAAATGAAATTACTACTTCAGGATTAACAAGTGGTATTTATTTTTATCAGCTTATAAATGCGGATGGTAAAAAGTATGCGGGGAAAATTGTGATTGGGAATTAAATTTAACAGGGGCTTCGAGAGCCTCAGCCGCCGTGAAATTTATTTATTCATATACCTATCAATCAACCTAGGCAAAGCATAATCGTTGAGGTCCTTAATCTTAATGATTTGATAAGGTGCTTGCTTTTTTAGTTTACCATCCAGTTTTACATGAACAAAAGTTCCATAAATATGCTGATGGGATAAAATATGTTTTTGTGGCTCTGATATTTTTTGGATAGTGATTGCTTCATCCTTGAAAAACGTCTTCACTTTTTTTAGAAGAGCTTTGTTTTCTAGTGCTTTTTCTTCCTCTAATAGTGGGAATTCGAAAAGCTCGGTCCAAATGTCTTTTTCGGTACGTTTTTTAATAAAAGTTTGCCCCGCTTTATCTTCTATTACTAAATAATAAAAATAACGATTGCGCACTTTTGTTTTCTTTTCCTTTATTGGCAAAATACTCACCTTATCTTCTGCTAATGCGGCGCAGGAATTGTTTAAGGGGCAATTTAAGCAATCCGGATTTTGTGGTTTACATTGCAGTGCTCCAAACTCCATAATTGCCTGATTGTGCATGCCTGGATGTTTTGAACTTATTAACTCATTTGCCACCTGCAAAAATTCTATTTTGCCTTTATTGGAGTCAATTGGAGTTTCAATTCCGAAATAACGAGAAAGTACTCTGTAAACATTTCCATCAACAACTGCTACCTTTTCGTCAAAGGCAAAGGAGGCAATGGCTGCAGCGGTATAGGGGCCAATTCCTTTTAATTTTAATAAACCAATATAGTTAGTAGGAAAAATTCCTTTATGCTCTGTAACTATTATGTTTGCTGTAGCGTGGAGGTTACGAGCGCGAGAATAGTAACCCAAACCTTGCCAAGTTTTCATTACTAAATCCAAGGGTGCTTTGGCCAAATGCTTTACTGTAGGGAACTTGGAGGTAAATGCATCATAATAACTTCTACCTTGCTCCACTCTTGTTTGTTGTAGGATGATTTCAGAAAGCCATATTTCATAAGGGTTTTGGGTGTTTCGCCAAGGCAAATCACGTTTATTTTTTTTGTACCAAGAAATAATGGTTTGCGAAAAGTCCTTCATACATCAAGTGTTGGGGCAAATGTAACAAGATTTTACTTATCAAAAACAAGGGTTTTTCACTTGTCTCTTAAACAATTTCTTGATACATCAAGAGCAAAAAACTTAAATTTTTTACAAACTTTTTAGAAATGAACCTAAGTGCTGAAAAACAAGCAATTGAATTTTTTATCGCAAAAAACTTAACATTGGTCGTGTTAAAAACATGAGGCAAATGTTAATTTCATTTTCTTGTTTGCTCTCCGAATTTTTGGAACATTTGTAGAAGTCAATAATGATAAAACGGATTTTACCGCGTTTCGCTTAGAACTCAATAAAATCAACACATTCATATATTGCCTAAGTTTAAATTGTTTTTTGAAATTGTTGAATTGTGCAGGGAGGGAATGAGTAAGTGTTTTTACTCATTTTTCTCACTGAAAAAACAAAAGAAGAATTATGAAAATAGTTCCTCTTTTAAAATTGAAATCGGATGCAAATTTTTATGCAAACGATTAAAAAAAGAAGATTAGAGTTAAACATTATATATATACCATTTTATGACCGAACCAATACTAGTAGAAAACAAAGACAGGTTTGTTTTATTTCCGATAAAACACAACTCGATTTGGGAAATGTACAAAAAGGCTGAGGCTAGCTTTTGGACTGCTGAAGAGATTGATCTTTCGCCAGACCAACAAGACTGGGAAAACAAGCTTAGTAATGACGAACGTCATTTCGTTAAGCATGTATTAGCTTTTTTCGCTGCTAGTGATGGTATTGTTAACGAAAACTTAGCTATTAACTTCTTAAACGAGGTTCAATACCCTGAGGCACGTTGTTTTTATGGTTTCCAAATTATGATGGAAAACATTCACTCTGAAACCTATTCTTTATTAATCGATTCTTATATTAAGGATCCAGCTGAGAAGGATAAATTGTTTCATGCAGTTGATACAGTGCCTTGCGTTGGTAAAAAAGCAGAGTGGGCTTTAAAATGGATTAGCAACGGAACATTTGCAGAGCGTTTGATTGCTTTTGCTGCTGTTGAAGGTATTTTCTTCTCAGGTTCTTTCTGTTCTATTTTCTGGTTAAAGAAACGTGGATTAATGCCAGGTTTAACGTTCAGTAACGAGTTAATCTCTCGTGATGAAGGTTTACATTGTGATTTTGCTTGCTTAATATATAACCAATTAACTAACAAACTTCCAATACAACAAGTAACAGATATTATTACAAATGCTGTTGCTATTGAGAAAGAGTTTGTTGTAGATGCTATTCCTGTAAGATTGATAGGTATGAACGCAGATTTAATGTGTCAATACATTGAGTTTGTTGCTGACCGCTTATTACAATCATTAGGATGCCCTAAGTTTTACAATGCTACGAACCCATTCCCTTTCATGGAAATGATTTCATTACAAGGTAAAACCAATTTCTTCGAAAAACGAGTTGCCGAATACCAAAAAGCGGGTGTTATGGGCAAAAGTGAAACAAATAACGTTTTCAAGCTCGACGAAGATTTTTAACCATTAAACTTGAGTTTACTAATTGTTAACGAGGAATTAGCCTCGTATGGGAATTGTAGCCTCATTATTAGAAGATTAAAGTAATTAAAAGACGATTGTTAATATAAATAGAAATTGAAAATATAAATCGGGGTTTTGTGGCGTTAAATTGCATAAAGAAATTCCGGTCAAATAACTTAACCCAAACCCAAAATTAAATTCTTATGTTAGTTGTAAAAAGAGATGGTACTACAGAGTCGGTAAAATTCGACAAGATTACAGCACGTGTGCAAAAGTTATGCTATGGATTAGATCCTGCGCATGTTGATTCAGTAAAAGTAGCAATGAAAGTTATTGAAGGTTTATATGACGGTGTTACAACTACCGTACTAGATAACCTTGCTGCTGAAACTGCTGCTTCTTTAACTACAAATCACCCTGACTATGCGTTATTGGCGTCTCGCATTGCAGTATCTAACTTGCACAAGAACACAACTAAATCTTTCTCTAAAACAATTGAAGAACTTTATAACTATATCGATCCTAAAACAAATACATCTGCAAAATTAATTGCTGATGATGTTTATGAAATCGTTATGGCGAATGCACAAATTTTAGATTCAACAATTATTTATGACCGTGATTTTGGGTACGATTATTTTGGATTTAAAACATTAGAGCGTTCATACTTATTAAAGATGAACAACAAAATTGCTGAGCGCCCTCAACACATGCTAATGCGTGTTGCTGTTGGTATTCACAAAGAAGACATCGCTTCTGCAATCGAAACTTACAATTTAATGAGCGAGCGTTGGTTTACACATGCAACACCAACATTGTTTAACGCAGGTACTCCTAAGCCTCAAATGTCATCTTGTTTCTTATTACAAATGCAAGACGATAGTATTGAAGGTATTTACAATACATTAAAACAAACTGCACGTATTTCACAAAGTGCAGGTGGAATTGGTTTAAGCATTCACAATGTGCGTGCAACTGGTTCTTATATTAAAGGAACTAACGGTACTTCAAATGGTATCATTCCAATGCTAAAAGTATTTAACGAAACAGCACGTTACGTTGATCAAGGTGGTGGAAAACGTAAAGGTTCTATTGCTGTTTACATCGAACCTTGGCATGCTGATATCTACCAATTTTTAGATATCCGTAAAAACCATGGTAAAGAAGAAGCGCGTGCACGTGATTTATTTACTGCAATGTGGATTTCTGATTTATTTATGAAGCGTGTTGAAGCTGAAGGTGAGTGGAGTTTATTTTGCCCTAACGAAGCACCAGGCTTAGGCGATTGCTGGGGCGATGAGTTTGAAGCATTATACACTCGTTACGAAGCAGAAGGAAGAGCTCGTAAAGTAATTCCTGCTCGTGAGTTATGGGCTGCTATCATCGAATCACAAATCGAAACTGGTAATCCATACATGTTGTTTAAAGATGCTGCTAACCGTAAGAGCAACCAACAAAACTTAGGAACTATTAAGTCTTCTAACTTGTGTACTGAAATTATGGAGTATACATCTGCAGATGAAATTGCAGTTTGTAACTTAGCATCAATTGCATTACCTCGTTTTGTTGATTTAGAAAAAGGAACATTTGATCACCAAAAATTATTTGAAGTAACATATACTGCTACTAAAAATTTAAATAAAATCATCGACCGTAACTACTACCCAGTACCTGAGGCAAGAAACAGTAACATGCGTCACCGCCCAATTGGTTTAGGAGTTCAAGGTTTAGCTGATGTGTTTATTATGATGCGTTTCCCTTTTGAAAGTGATGAAGCACGTCAAATGAACAAAGATATTTTTGAAACAATTTATTATGCAGCAATGACTGCAAGTAAAGACCTTGCAAAAGTTGAAGGACCTTACGAAACATACCAAGGTTCGCCAATATCAAAAGGTATTTTCCAATTTGATATGTGGGATGTAACTCCAAGCAACCGTTGGGAGTGGGATATTTTACGTGAAGAGGTAATGAAACATGGTGTACGTAACTCTTTATTAGTTGCTCCAATGCCAACTGCTTCTACATCTCAAATATTAGGTAATAACGAATGTTTTGAGCCATACACTTCAAATATTTATACACGTGGTGTATTATCAGGAAACTTTGTTGTAGTAAACAAACATTTACTAAAAGACTTAGTGAAACTTGGAATGTGGAATGAGAACTTAAAGAACAAAATTATTGCTGCTAACGGTTCGGTTCAAAACATTGATGAGATTCCTCAAAACATTAAAGATATTTACAAAACAGTTTGGGAAATTAAACAACGTTCTATCATAGATATGTCGGCTGACCGTGGTGCTTACATTTGCCAAAGCCAATCGTTAAACTTGTTTATACAAGATGCGAACTTTGCTAAATTATCATCAGCTCATTTCTACTCTTGGAAAAAAGGATTAAAAACAGGAATGTATTACTTAAGAACAAAAGCTGCTGCTGATGCAATTAAGTTTACTGTTGACCAAGAAGCATTAAAAAATCCACACGTACAAGTATTAGGTAACGAAGATACCTTGTTAATAGAGCGTGGTGCAATTAACGAAATAAGCTTTGAAGAACAACAAGCACAATTAGCATGTTCATTGGATAACCCAGATGCATGTGAGGCTTGTGGGTCTTAGCCTTCGACAAGCTCAGGCTGACTAGTTCGAAAAATTAAAAATAATAAACGCCTCGTTCTTGTAATAAGAGCGGGGCGTTTTTGTAAGGGATAGATAATGAATGGAATTTTTACTTCTTTTTTTGTCTTAATGGGCTTAAAGAGTTCTTCAATATTTACATCTAGGGCTTTTGTTACCTTTAATAAAGTGTTCTCGAACATTTCTTGTTTACCTTTAAGGTATTTACGAAGATTTTCTACATCTATATCCGCATCATTTGCAACTTGTTTGGTTTTAAGATTTTTCTCTTTTATAATTCAGAAATTTTAATGCCAAGTTTTATAACTTCCTCTGGAATAGCATTTTTTTCTCCTCCTTTGAATCATACTTAAAAGTACCTTCAATCAGATATTTTTAAGTGATTGTACATAACTGATTTTTTATTTATATTTATTAAAAATATTAAAATGAAATTAAAAATAATTATTTTAGTTACGGGTGCGATAATCGGATTTAGTTCATGTGAAAAAAAGAAGGATTATACGTGTACTTGTACGATTAACCCAGCAGGAGGAACTCCTTATACTGCAGATAAGGTATATACTAATACAACAATGAGTGAGGCATCTGATAAATGTACACAAGCTGGAAAAAACGGAATCAGTGGTGGCGGTGGAACTTACAAATGCAATGTAAAATAGTTTCTCGGTTTTTGATTTTAACTCCCTCACTATATTGACGTTTCTGAAATTAAATCTGATTGCAGTTAGAAAGAATTTTTATAGTATTGTCGGTGTTTTCACCTATAATTAATTTGACATTATTAATTTGTATTTAGCAAAAGTAAATTGATATTCCATTATTATGCGGCTTCTCTTTTTCGGTATATGCTTTTGCAAATGTTTTGATGCTCTGTGGCTTCCTTATTTAGCTAAAGAGTTGAGGTACATTTGTAAAACGTGAATAAGAACAGATTCCAAGCTACTGAGTAGCGAAACATAAACGCCCTATTTTAATTTCTTTACGATATTATCAATGCCAATAAAAACAACTTTTATTTCCTGTAATTATTTTGTAAATAATAGAAAAGAAATTCCGATGACAACAACAGTTTTGCGTAAAAAGGTAATTGAGTATGTAAATCAATTGGAAGCTGTGTATAAAACATTACTGCATATTGAGAGCGAAGATAACAGGGCTTTTAACAAGCTTAGGTTGACTAGTCCGAAAAATAAAATATAATAAACGCCTCGTTCTTAAAATAAGAGCGGGGCGTTTTTGATACTGATAAGTCACATCAACTTATCTAAATATTATGTAGAGAAACATCTTTTGAAGTATACAGTTGGATTATTGATTGTTATTTTTTAAATTCGTAAACGAACTGTGTTATGAAAGATATTGTTTTAAAAGTACGTTATGTTGCGCTGCTATATTTGTGCGTCTCCAGTTGTTTTTCGCAGTTTTATCAATTCCCTGGAAATTTCCCGCAATATTACAACTTCCATGTTGAGGATGCGTTTAGTAAACTAAATAAGAAACCATTGCATGGTTTAAATCAGAAGGAGTCGGACAATTTTAGAATGAGTAGTATTTATGGTCTTCAACAAGGAATTGATGAGAACGAAATTTATCTAGATTGGCCACTTTTTGAAGATTACATTCAAAAGGTAATGGATACAATTATCCCCGTATTTTATAGGGAAAAATATCATTTCAGATTATTTGTTTCAAGAGATCCAGCCGTTAATGCTTACGCAAATGACAATGGATTTATTTTTGTAAACATTGGGTTATTGGCTTCAATTAGAAGCGAAGCTGCATTAGCAGCAACCATAGGTCATGAGGCTGGACATTCTATTTTTGATCATGGATATAATAGATATGTTGATTATATTTTGTTTAAGAATAATAATCCGAATAAAAATTTTAATTCATCACAAGTAAGGAATAATTTTTCGCGGAATTATGAAATAATGGCGGATACTTTTGCCTTCGATAAAATGATAAAATGCGGATACAATCTAAATGCTGTAGAAAAGAAATTTGATATTTATGAAAGAATTCAGAATAGAGGGATTCATACTTCTTTATCGGCATATACAAGTGGTGGCGCAAATGGTTTAAGAAATTACATTAAAAATTTCTCATCGCATCCAGTAAATGAATTTAGGGTAAAAATGGCACAAAAATATGCGTCAAAAGTTTTGAAGCCAGGCGCGAATTATATGGTTGACTCATTGACCTTTCATAAGCTAAGAAGAATGGCTCAAGAGGAGTGTAAAAAAATTCTGTTCGAAAAATCGGATTATAAAGAATGCTTGCAACGTGCGTTTATTGATTATCTGTATAATGAAAAAAACTTAAAGAATTTGTATTATATAACGGAATCTATTAGGAGGTTGTTGTATACAAATAAAGAATTAGCAAAACGTGGCTTCTTAACTGAAGAATATTCGGATAAAGAATTTGTAGAAATGAACTATAGTATATTAAAGAAACCAGAGTTGTTATTTATAGATTCAACACAGGAAAAAGAATTGAGCTCGCATCTTTTTTTTACTGAAGAAATTAAGCCATTTAATAGTTATGAAGAAGCTCTCTATTTTTTTTGTAAGAAGGCAAAAGAACTTGGATTAAATGAAGCTAATTTTACATTAGCCTTGTATAATTATTCACTTAAAAAGGATGATTTGTTTAAGGTAAACCTTAATGATTATATTGTTGGCAATTCTGGTGTTAATCTTGATTTTGCAAACGCGCTCCTTACAAATAGTGAACCTACATTAGAAGGAAAGAAAATGCTTTTTATATATGATAATTCTGGTGTAAATGCTGAGAATAATTTTTGGAACGGCGCAAATTACTATCAGTTAAAGCAAAAGAGAATGTTGCAAAAGGAAATTAAACAGCAGTTAAGTTTTGATACGCTAACAACAAAATTTGTTTTTGTGAGTCAGTTGGTGGGAAGCAAACCAAAGGAGTTGTATGAGTTTCAGAAACTGGAAAAAGCATTAATCTCATTATACAATAAAGAAGATAAAGAGAACTATAGAAAGAAGAGGTTGTCTGGCAAGGAAAGCATGGAAGAAAGAACACTTACGCAGAAATACACTAAAAATATTTTCATATATGCCCCAGAATATTACAAAGTATTTAAGGAAAATGATTATGGATCATTGTGTTTTGCAAACATATCATATGATTTTGATGACGCTCTTTCAACTAGTGAACTTAGAAATGATTATACAACATATTATTTAAATTTTAATGTAATGAGACCTTATTTTAAAACGGGTATTAGAGGGATATCAGCAAAGAAGCAAGCAGATAAGGAAATTGCAAAAGAAATCGATGATTTTTTATATGGTAGAGAGTGAAATAAATTTTCTATTCTTGTCGATGTTGTCACCGGCAATTAAACCCAAATAATTTTATTTCACCAATTATTTCGTAAATTTTAGAGGCCATTATTTCTTGCCATGCCATTTTTCAAAACAAACAAAAATAATATTCGTTAATCAACAAATGGAGAAAAACTAATATTGTCTAATTTCGAAAAAGAAAGAGGCGCGCGAACGAATTAAAACGGGCCAATTTATTAAACATTCAGAACTTGTTGAGGAGTTTACAAAGAAAACTGAAAACAGTAAATAATTGTTTTGAATTTGTGCGATATTTGCTTACATTAGTTATCGTATTTAAAACTTAGTATAAACCTTAATTGAATTAAAAATGAAAAAAATTATTTTAAGCATTATGATGGTAACAGGCATATCAGCATTTGCACAAACGAAAATTGGTGTTGCAGGTTATGAAGGAACAATTGAAGTAATTAGTGGTGATAAGTTAACTATAACTGAAGCTCCAGGAAATTCGATGAAGGAAAAGGTTGTAAATATTGATATCAACGGGAAAACAAAAATGTGGATTAACACTACAACAGAAACTATAGAAAGCTACAAAGCAACTGAAAAGGATAAGGATGCCATGTTTGGTGATGGTTTTGTGAAGTTTGTTGAGGAAGGTGACAATTATTTTATTTCAGAACTAAAACAAGCTGGTACTGGAAAAACAGTATACTGGTTAAAGTATATTACAACAGGAAAGACGAAGTCATACATTACACAACCTAAGTTTAAAAACGATGGATATACAAATCTTGACGAAGTAAAACTTATTTTGAAATACGCCCAATCTTACAAGCCAAGTAATTAGTAATTCATTTAGAATTGTAGAAAAATTAATAAGACAAAAAGCACCCCGAGTACTCGGGGTGCTTTTTGTTTTTCTTTTAGACCAAACAGGTTTCGCAATTACAGCCTTGAGGATTTTTTTTGCCCTTGTCGGTGTGTCACTGGCAAGAAATTATACAATATTGCTCGTTTAGGAAAGTATAAACTAACGAGTTAATTTTATTATATTTAAACTATGAAAGAAGTTTTATTAGTTCTATATCATTTAATCAACAGATCCTATTACATTGAGTGGTTCTTACGTATTTTTATCACAGCTAATTTTGTACTGCCTTTTGTAATTAGAGAAAATGATTACGCTTATCCTGAAGTAGCAGTTTTAATAAACATTATTGCACTGTGGTTTTATTTTTATAGAGCAAGATTGTTCGCGCTTATACCAGTGTTAATAGCCTTCTTTATTCATTTAATTAGGTGGATGCACTAGATTTCGGCGTTGTCGTTGACTATTTGTTGCCCTAATGTTATTAGAACACACAAATTCTTGCGAATAAAATAAAATAGTTACATTAGTAACACTAATGAATCAAACTGAAATAATAAGTAAAATTGGTCAGAGGATTACGTCTTCTTTAAATTTATCAGAAGTAATTGATTTGCTTTATGAGAGTATTAAAGAAATGATGGATGCTACAGGATTCATTATTTATATTTTGGATGAATCAGGAAATCACTTAGAAGCAAAATATATTTTAGGGAAACACAAAGATATTGTGCACACAAATATTCCAATGACTGACGAAGGAAGCTTCTGTGTTTACACTATTAAAAATGAAGCGTCGCTTTTTATTAGTGATGTAAAAATTGAATATGTGAAGTATTTAAACGATTACTACTGGAAAGATATCGCCGATGATGAAATAATACATTCCTTTATTAATATTCCATTGGTTATGGGAAAAAGGGTGTTTGGCGTTATTTCGGTGCAAAGCTTTAATCGCAACGCATATACGCAGGAGCATTTTTCTATATTAAAAGCTTTGGCTTCCTTTATGTCGATTGCATTTAATAATGCAGAAACATTTGAGCAACTAAATAAGGCTAAAGAAAACATTTCTATTCAAAAAAGGGAAATAGAGCACAAGCAGAAAGAAATTATTGATTCAATAAATTATGCATCACGTATTCAACGTGCTATGCTAACAAGTGAAGAATACATTACAAAACATTTGCAGGCAGAATATTTTATTTTTTATCAACCTAAAGATATAGTAAGCGGTGATTTTTATTGGTCGGCCAATTATGAAAATAAATTTTATATAGCAACTGCAGATTGCACCGGACACGGTGTTCCTGGTGCTTTTATGAGTTTGTTGAATATAAATTTTTTAAATGAAAACTTGCTCGAGCGAGGAATTAAAGATCCAGCATTTATTTTAAATGAGCAGCGTAAGGAAATAATAAAGGCATTAAATCCAACAGGTACAGAAAACTCTAAAGATGGAATGGATTGTGTTTTGTGTGCTTTTGATATGGGGAATAATAGATTGGAATTCGCAGCATCTAACAATCCTGTTTGGATAATACGTAATGATGAAGTACTAGTTTTTAAAGCGGATAAAATGCCAGTTGGTAATGGTGAAAACAATGAAAGGAGTTTCACACTTCAGTCTGTTCAATTGGAAAAAGGTGATGTTGTTTATACTTTCACCGATGGATACGCAGACCAGTTTGGTGGAGAAAGAGGAAAGAAATTTATGTACAAACAGTTGCAGCAATTATTATTAGCTAATCATAAGTTTAGTATGAAAGAGCAAAAGGAGATCTTGGCTTCAACAATAAAAGATTGGATAGGAGATGAAGAACAAGTAGATGATATGCTAATTATTGGAGTAAGAGTTTAGTAAGTTTTAGGTTTCCGTAACAAAAAAGCAAGCAGCTGAATTTCTTCAACTGCCCGCCACCTGAAATAAAATCTTAATTGTTTTCGTAATTACTAAATGTTTTTTCGCCCACCTCGATGTTGTTACTCACATGGAATTCCACGGGGCAATATCAACGAAAAGAAAATCACAGAGCAAGTGCTTTTGGCTTTTCTTTCTAAATTTACTATGTTTGTAATGCATAATAATAACCCTAAAGCCATTAATGATGAAAAGAAGAGTAACGATTTTAATTTGCAGTTTTATTTTAATTATGAGTGTATGCTCATCTTGTATTTTTTTAATGGTGAAGGCAAATGAAAAGAAAAGAATGAGGAAGGAAATGACCGTAGAAAACGGTTTTATTCCCCCTGAATTTGGGAAACAAAAAACGGTAATGCTAGTGCTTAAAGCTGGAAAAGGGAATTATGATAAATTTTTAGTTCGTGATTTTGAAGGATATAAGGGTGAAATAAAAATGATTAAAGAAAGTGAAAAGGATAGTGAACTATATAAAGATAAGGTTAAATATCGCTATATTTTTTATTTTACCCTAGAAGATAGAATGGTTAACGACAAACCAATGTCTTTAAAAAAGTTTTATATCTATGATAGATTGGAAAACAAAAATTATGTAAACAAGTACACATCAAGTGATTTTTCGATGATGAGAAAAGTATATGTAGAAAATTTGAATAAAGAGATTGAAAAAAACAAGTAGTTTTTTAGTTGAGTTATGCCTTTTTTAAAGTCACTCTATTTTCTTATTAAGAATGAGTTATTACAATACAAAAAAAACAGGCAGCCAAATTCCTTCAACTGCCTGCTGCTACCTGAAATAAAAATCTTTTTATTTAGTAATCACTAGATATTTTGATGCACTCCAAAATTTTTCTGGATTTGTAATGGTGATGTTATCAATAACTTTCCCCGTTTTATTCATAGTATATGAATCGTCAGGATGCGAAGTAATGATGTTTGCGCGCTTACTGTTTACCATTATGGTTGTGGTTTGCGTGTAATCAATTTGTGTAAACTTACTGTTATCAAGATTGTCGCTTAGTTTAGCTGTTCTGCCCATTCCAAGTAAGCCACCTTCTTTATCAATTAGCCCCGCTTTCATTAATTCTTTTGTTTCGCCCACTACATAATAAGCAGTACGTAACTCAGCACCTGTTTCAGCAATGGTTTGCGCTTGCTCGTTAAGTTCGATGTACAATGAATCAATACAAACTTGTAATTGCGCTACATTTAAGTTAAGTGAACTTATTTTGTCGTTTAATACTTTTAATTCTTTTATTTTTTGCTTTAATTGTTCGTTCAATAAAATAGTTGTATTTTCTAATGCAACATTTTTTCTATCCGATTTTTTAAGTTTGCTATTTAATTGATTTAACTTTTTGGCATTTGCTTCCATTAACTTATTAATAGCGTTAATTTCAGCATTAATACGTTCTTTTTGATTAAGATTCATTTCTTTATTAGCACCTAACAGAATAATATTTTGTTTTTCGCTAATAGCATTAAGGTTACGTTCAACATCGTTAAAAGAATTGATGAATTCGTTAACGCTTGCTTCACGCTCATCAATAACTAGTATTAATGAATCGCGTTGTTGTAATAAAGCTTCGTCATTTTGTGGGCTTTTGCAAGCAGTTCCTAGTCCTAAGATAACTGCAATAAGTAAACTGTATTTTTTCATAATTGATTTTTGATTTAGTGAGGCAAATGTATGCTCATGGGCAAATTCAATTATTACATAGTAGAAAGGTATTCTTACATAAATCGCATGTTGTATATGTATCAAAAAAAAGGGCGCAAATATTTGCGCCCTTTTTTATTAAAATTTATTTCCTACTAATTACAAAGTAGAAGTAACAGTTCCGAAAGGAACAATTAATGGTTTGTCTGAGAAAGGATCTTTCACATGCACACGACCAAACTTAGCGTCAACCTTTAACACTTTTGTTTTTTTGAAAGTACCAACCCATGGTGCCATAACTTCATCGCCTGCTTTGCAAGTTGGTTTTACTTCAATTGCTTTGCAATCTGCTTTATTAACTACAGAGATTTTATACATTGAGTTATATACCATTACTTTATCTCCAGATGTTTTTACAACATTGTATTCTTTCCAATCGCTTCCTTCTTTAACTGCAACTGTAGTTCCTGAAGACATTGCATCAGTTAATACCATAAATGTATTTTCTTCTAACTGAGTTTCTTCTTGTCCGTAACCTACACCTTTATCTCCTTTAGCAGGATTTTCCCAATCAATATCAATAAAATTAACTGTTGGTTTAGATGGGTCTTTATCTCCAGTAACAACTGCACGCATCATAGAACCACCATGGTGCCATGCTGCTAAAACGATATCTCCTTTTTTAGCTTTTTGTCCTGGTGTAACTGGGATAACCAAGTAATTAGGTAATTCACCTTTCGAACCGATGTAACTTACTTTTGTAAATTCTGCACCAGCAGCTTCATCCATTTTACTTCCTACAAAAATTAAACGCATTTCATCAACAGGTTTACCTGCAATTCCTGGGTTTAATAAATCAGGAGCAATAAAAGCATAACCACCTGCAGCTAAACTAATAGCTTCTTTAGGAAAAGGAGCAAATGGATCGTTAGTTGCTTTTGTTTCTGTTTTAGCACTGTCAGTTGTTGCAACTGCAGTTGAATCTGTTTTAGCAGCTTCGCCTTCTTCTTTTTTACTTCCTCCGCATGATGCAAGAGAAATTGTTAGGCTTAAAAGAACCGCGGGGATGATTGTTTTTTTCATATTAGGGTTTTTGGTTTTGAAGAATAAATGTAGTAAATAAAATTACATGGTAAAATGATAATTATTAGCTATGGAGTCATTGTTAATTTATTTTTCGAAAAATTTCAACACATTAAATTCGGGCATGCTTACATAGGCTGCATCATATGAAATAGAGCCTTTTATTTTTTCCACTTTTTTTACTCCATTAGTAGTGGTAGTTCGAGTAATTATTGCACCAGAGTCATCATCAGCGCCAAGTGAAATGTGAAAACGTTTATCGTGTTTGTATTTTTCATCAATCACAATTGTTTTACTTTTTGAAACTTCTTTCCAAATAGCCGATACAGGCATTTTATTAAAAAAGCGTTCTAAAAAGGGTTGCAATGCACCATTTGTGTTATTAGCATAATAACATCCTGCACCTTTTTGAATAAATGGATAAGAATAATCTGTAACTCTTTTTGCGGCCTCAATTTTACCAATATCTCCATCATCGCTTGCAGAAGAACCTGCGCCTCTGCATACATGATTAAATAATATCAATGCATTTTTATTTAACTGCAAACCTTTACTCATGTCGGAGGCAGATGTTATGCCATCTGATAAACACAATCCGCCCGAGCAACTGTTTTCTCCTTGTGTACTGCCATGTCCACTATATATAAATATGTGAGCGTCTTTGCTTCCTTCTTTCACATCTGCCCAGTTTGCTTTTGGATGATAAAATTCTTTTACTTGAACTCCATATGAACGCAGAAAAGTAGCTAGTTCTTTTTTCTCATCAATAAAATGCTTTGTTGATTCTTCAACTGGACCAACAACTATAATCACTTTTATTTTCTTTAAAGAATCAGCAGATAATTTTGCGAAATTTCCAATAACGTTTTCTTTTGTTACACTTGGCGTTGCAGCAGCAGTTACAATTTCTGGTGTAATAGATGAATTATTCTTTGCGTTTAATTTTGGGTCGTTTAGCTTGTTTGCTAGTTTTCTATCGTTGGATATTTTCCCAAAAACCGGGTCGTTATAAAAGGCTTGCGAAAATTTTTCATCTTTACTTAAAGCAAGTGTTGCGTCGCCAGCACATTTTTTATTTTCAAACAAACCCATGTCTTCAATAAAATAGTAACTGTAAGGATGTTCAAAAGGAAGTTTATCGCTTTTTGGTTCTAAATTGAGTTTCTTTACCTTTAAACTGTATTCGCCTTGTTCTCGTTTTACATTTGAGATTTTTTTATTTTTAATGAATTTCAAAAATTCATAAGATTGATCATCGTATAATTTTAGAACAAATTTATTTAAAGAGTCTGTTTCATTTACAAACACTTTAGAAAGGATTACCTCCGGCTTTTTTTGAGCTTCAGCAATAAATGAAATTCCGAAAATAAATAGCAGCAGAGCTAAACTGCGAGTTAGGTATGTTTTCATTAAAGCTAGTTTATATAATCTAAGTAAATTTACAAAAAAGAGGAGTTTGTTTGTACGTGTAAGTGGGTATTTTGTACTTGTTTGTTCTCTGGTATGTAGTATAAATATTGAAATAGGGAAAATGGTGCATTTTTATTTTTACTAATTCTGTTATTTTTTTATAGATTTACGTTATGTATTAAACTTATAGTATGAAACACGTATTTTTTATTTTTCTCTTTTTTGGTTTGTGTGTTACATCACAATCACAAATAAGTAATGTTCCTTTTATGGAATATGATTATCAAAGCAATGGTTGTACTGGATTTAAATACGGAACAGGCTCTTTAATATTTATTCCAGGTAATGCTTTTTGCATGGAAGATGGAAGTGCTTGTAATGGCAAAATAAAAATAAAATACCGTGAGTTTCATTCGCAAACAGATATGCTTGTTTCGGGCTTAAATATGTTATTGCAACGTGATGGTAAAGATTTAATTCTTGAATCGGTTGGTATGTTTGAGCTTCGTGCTGAGTGCGATGGAAAGCCAATGAAGTTGTGTGATGATAAAATAATACAAGTTCGTATGAAATGTAAGCGCAATTTGCCCAATTTACAGGCGTTTACTTATGATGAACAACAAAAACGTTGGATAGATTATGGGCAGGTGTACGATTTTACTTATGATAAGAGTAAGACTTATGATGAGCCTAATCGTTGGGGTAATTCTCCAATTAATGGTGGCGGCGATACTGTGCAGGTAGAATCGTTTGATGGTAATGGTGAGCCAGGTTATAGATCGGTTGTTGAAGGTATGTTGCCCGAATTACCTGATGGTTATTTTAAAGGAATGAATATTAAAAATTTAGGAATTTTTAATTATGATGGCGTGTTAAATGATAAAGACGCTGTTCCAATGATTCCTGAGTTTGTTGTAAATACAGGTGATGCAATAGGTGAAGTAGTTTATGTTGCATACGCAAAGCGTAATACACTTATTAGCTATTATCCAAGTGATTTTGCAGAGCGATTTGTTTTGTTAAATACAAAAGGAATTAAAATATTTACAAAATTAAGTGATGGAAGCTACGCTACACTTAAGGAAGGTGGACTTGATAAATCCAACATTAAATTAATGCAAGGCACCAAGCAAAAATTTGTTTTAGAAAAACAACCAATTAAGCCAAAAACCAAAGAGGAGTTAGCAAAGGTTGCCAAAATTAGTAATACTTAATTTTTTAAATAAGAGCTAGATGAAAAAATATATATACTTATTCGTTTTTATTTTTGTTGCTTCAATTAGTAATGCGCAAACTAAAGTAAACAATACACTTAAACAAGGCGAATTAATAAAAGTTCCTTTACTTGAAAAATTCAATTTGCCGGGAAGAAATTTACCTAAGCTTTTAATTAAAGCATACTGCGAAGGTTTAATACAAGGCTATTATCCATTGCAGGTAGATAGCCCATGTAGCTATCATAAGTTTGTAAAACAGTTTGGTTTTGGAAAAGCACAGCCAATTCCAAGTGCAGATGAGTTTACTAATATCCAATGCCCAATAAGTTTTTGCTATGATATTAATAGTCCTTTGCTCGAGCAATTTCAGCACAGTTATGAAATTATACAAAACAAACGTTTTGATAAAAACACAAGCACTGAAGTGTATGATATAAAATACATACGTTTAATATATGTAAGAGAAAAAGGAGATTTAATGATTGATTTGTACGGACCAGTTTTTAAATACGAAGATGTAATTGCCTTAACTCGAGAAGATTTTAAGATCATGAATGTAAAAAATAATGCCGCTAATTTTACGTTTAAACAGTATTTCGAAAGCAGAATGTTTCATGGCTATTTGCTACAAACATCTTTATTAAAAGGCAAAGATCCAGATCCGAAAAAGAATAAGGAAAAGGATATGTGGCAACACTAAAGTTATTGAAGAAGGGGCTTCGGCACACTTCGATAAACTCAGTGCGGGCGCTCAGCCTGACTATTCGGAAGGAAAAACAGGAAAAAATCTTGAAGGCTAGTACTTTGCATCCTGACTCCTGCATCTTGCTGTCTTGATTCTCAGCCTTAACGCATTCAAAACCTAAACAAACTTATCGCCTTTTTGAACTTTAACGTCGTTAACGAAATTTCGAATTTGTTGTTCGTTTGTTTTTTTACAAATTAGTAAAATGCCATCAGCTTCAACAACAATGTAATCATGTAAACCTTGTATTACAACTAATTTATCTTTTGCAACGTTTACAATACAATTTTTAGAATCGTACATCATAACGTTTTTACCAACTACAGCATTGTTGCCCTCGCTATGTTTAATGTGTGTGTATAAACTGCCCCAAGTACCTAGGTCGCTCCAGCCAATTAATGATTCGCGTACATAAACATTTTTTGCTTTTTCCATTACAGAGTAATCTATGGAGTTACTAATGCAAACAGAGTAAGCTTTTTTCAAAAAATCTTTTTCTTGTGGTGTATTGTAAAACTCAATACCCTCTCTAAATATTTGTGCTATTTCGGGATCATGTTTTTCGAATGCAGAAATAATGGACTTAGTTGACCAAATAAATATCCCTGAGTTCCATAAAAAATCGCCACTTTGAACAAACACCTTTGCTTGTTCTAGCTCTGGTTTTTCGGCAAATGTTTTTACCTTTTTTATACGTTTGTCTTTTTCTTTTAAAGGAGAATCAACAAACTGTATATATCCATAACCTGTATCTGGGCGGTTTGGTGTAATTCCTAAAGTAACCAAACAATCTTCGCTCTGCGCTTTTGCAAAACAGGATTTAATGGCTTTTTTAAAAGTATCTTCTTTAGTAATTAAATGATCCGAAGGAGCAACAACTGTTACTGCATTAGGATTTGTTTTATGAATTTTATAAGATGCGTAAGCAATGCAAGGCGCAGTGTTTTTTCTTGAAGGCTCTAATAATACATTTTCTTTACTAATTGCAGGTAACTGCTCATACACTAATTCTTTGTATTGGGCACTGGTTACAATATATATGTTTTCTGGCGGACAAATACCTTCAAACCTATCAAATGTTTGTTGTAATAGGGTTCGGCCAGTACCTAGAATGTCTAAAAACTGTTTTGGGTAATTTGTCCTGCTCATTGGCCAAAATCTGCTGCCAACTCCCCCTGCCATTATGATGCAATACTGATTCTTCATAGTAATAAACGAAGTTCAAATGTACTAAAAATGTTCGTATTCACCCATCATTTCAATATTATTTCATTTTCCTTTTCATCAAAAAAAATGTACCTTTGGAGCTCAAATTCAATCTTAGTGAAGAAAGAAATAAAAGTAGGTATTATTGTAATTGTTGCCATTGGTGTTTTTATCTATGGATTCAATTTCCTAAAGGGACATAATATCTTCAATCCGCAACGTAAGTTATATGCAATTTACCCTAAAATAGAAGGTTTGCTTGAGGCGAATCCTTTAATGGTAAATGGCTACAAAGTTGGACAGGTAAACAAAATAGAGTTAGTAAAAAGAGATACAGCATATAAAGTGTTGGTTACTTTTTTCCTTACTTCCGATGTTCAAATACCAAAGGGTTCGTTTGCTAAGGTTATATCTTCCGATTTATTGGGTTCAAAAGCAGTAGAAATTGTATTCAGCGACAACAATCAATTTGTGGCAGATGGTGACACTTTGTTGCCAGATATGGAAGAGGATTTAAAGAAACAAGTAAACCGTCAAATTGCCCCGTTGCAAAAAAAAGCTGAAGGATTAATTTCATCTATCGATTCGGTTATGCAAGTTGTACAGCAAGTAATGAACGCTAATGTGCGACAGAACTTGATTACTAGTTTTGAGAGTATTAAAAATACAATCATGACTTTAGAAAGAACTACTTATAAAGTAGATACCTTAATGAGTTCGGAACAAAGAGCCATTGCAGCAATTATTCAAAAAACAAATTCAATCGTTACTAATATTGAGAAAAATAATGATAAGCTGAGTAATGTAATTAATAATTTCAGCAACATTAGTGATTCACTGGCTAAAGCAAATATTAAGAAAACAATCGAAGAAACTAATATTGCATTAGCAGATGCAAACAAAATCTTAGCGCAAGTAAACAGTGGACAAGGAACAATAGGTAAATTAATAAAGAACGATTCGTTGTATAATAATCTCAATAAATCGTCGGAAGATTTAGATAAATTATTAAAAGACCTTCGTATCAATCCTGAGCGCTATGTTCATATTTCTGTGTTCGGGAAAAAGGATAGAAATAAACCAAAAGATTAGTTATGATTTCGATTATTGTATTCTCTTTATTATTTGTGGGTTCTGTGGTTTTCTTTTCTATGAATGTAAAGAAGCTAAGAAGAAATATTTTCCTGGGAAGAGAATTAGAAATCACCGACAATAAATCTGAACGCTGGGCAACTATGTTTAGAGTAGCCTTGGGGCAATCAAAAATGGTAGCTCGTCCATTTTCAGCATTCATGCATATTTTAGTTTATGTTGGTTTCGTATTAATCAACATCGAAGTAATGGAAATGTTGGTAGATGGTTTCTCTGGAAAGCATCGTATTTTTTCTTTCCTTGGAGGTTTTTATAATTTTTTAATCGGCTTTTTCGAAATACTTGCATTAGGTGTATTTGTTGGTGTAGTAGCATTTTGGTTGCGCAGAAATGTTGGAAAAATAAAGCGTTTTATTAGTAAAGATTTAGATGGTTTTCCTCGCTTAGATGCAAACATGATTTTGATGGCGGAAATTGTAATGATGTCGGCATTGTTTTTAATGAATGCAGCAGATCAAAATTTGCAATTAAGAGGCAATGCTCATTATCCAACCGCAGGTTCATTTCCTATTAGTGGATTTTTAGCTCCATTGTTAGCAGGTTTAAGCGATGGCTCATTGGTAATGATAGAGCGTGTTTGCTGGTGGTTACACATTGTTGGTATTTTCGCTTTCTTAAATTATCTTCCATACTCTAAACATTTACACATTATCCTTGCATTCCCAAATACGTATTATAGTAACTTAAAAGCAAAGGGGCAATTTCATAATTTAGAAAGCGTAACAGATGTTGTTAAGCCAAATTTTGACACTTCTTACCAACCTTTATCCGACCCTAATGCACCACAACGTTTTGGAGCAAAAGATGTAAGCGATTTAACTTGGAAGCAATTATTAGATTCTTATACCTGTACTGAGTGTGGTCGTTGTACTTCTTCTTGTCCGCAAAATATTACAGGTAAATTATTATCGCCACGTAAAATTATGATGAGCACCCGCGACCGCTTAACGGAAGTTGGAAAAAACATTGATGCAAATGGCGGTACATTTAAGGATGATGGAAAATCATTATTAGGTGATTATATTACACCCGAAGAATTATGGGCGTGTAACACATGTAATGCATGCGTTCAAGAGTGCCCAGTAAACATCGACCCACTTTCTATCATCATGGATTTACGTCAGTATTTAGTAATGGAGCAAAGTACAGCACCAACTGAGTTAAACGGAATGTTTACGAATATTGAGAACAATGGAGCGCCTTGGCAATTTGCACAATCTGATAGATTAAATTGGTCTAAGGAAAGCTAAATTAACTTAAAAATCAAAGGTAGGGCATTGCGCTACATTTCTTCTATTCGAATTAGCATCATCACTCATTACAGGAGAAATGCCAATCATAAACTCGTATGTGTTAGCTGCAGCATTTTTAAATTTATTAGTTGTGTAATCATAAGAAAAACCTGCTACAATATTTTTGAAGATGTTAACCTGTACTATTCCAGAGAACGAATTTCCTAGGCGGTAATTAGCTCCTAAACCAATTCGTTTTTTATAATAAACCATAAGGTTTGCATCAAGTTGCGGAATACCAATTAAATTAGATTGCGCGTGAATTGTAGGTACCAACATAAAATTATTATAACCCAGATGAATTTTTCGGCCAACAGTTAAATAGTAGTGTGGTGTTAGTTTCCCATTACCACCAATAAATTTATTTCCTTGTTCCATTTTGTTTTTATACAGTTGGCGAATACTTAAATCCACAAATAATTTTTTAGAATAAATACGCATGCCTGGAATAAAATCAGGATAGGTATAAATAAAGGCTTTTGTTTGTGTAAAGGCTGGGTCATTTGCATTAAATGTTGCGCTGCTTAAACCAAATGAACGTATACCTGCCATTAAGCCAAAGCCAACATTGATGCCAGTAATGATTCTAAAGTGATAAGCATAACCTAAATATGCTTGTTTGTTTGTAATTGCTCCTACTTTATCTTCTTCCACATATGCCGAAAATCCATGCCAGCCTTTAAATGAATAGTTACCTCTATATCCATAATTGGCACTAAAAAAAGTATTAACAGGAGCATTTGCAAATCCATACCATTGATTTCTTCTACCCATCATAAATTCCAGTTTCATCGGATTTGTTCCGGCATAAGCAGGGTTTCCGCCCAAATTATTTAATGTGTATTGTGTAAAGCGAGGTGTTTGTTGCGCATCAACAAATAAAAAAGAACAAATAAAAAGGAAGAATAAAAATATTCTCATGTGTAAAATTTTAGATAAAGATAGAGAGATTGACGAATTGGTGAAATATTTATTTACTTCTTTTATGCACAATTTCTGCGGGTTATTTTTCCTAAGTTTTTCGTAGATATTATTGGAAAATGTATCTTTAATAAAAAAACAGAATGGAAAAACTAAAGTTTACAAAGGAGATAAAAGCTACAGCCGAAAAAGTGTATAAAAGTATGCTTGGAATAGATGATAAACTAACGTATCAAATCTGGACATCTGCTTTTAACCCAACATCTACATATGAAGGCAGTTGGGATAAGGGCAGTAAAATTTATTTTGTTGGAACAGATGAGAATGGTATAAAGGGAGGAATGATTTCGAAGATTGAAGAAAATAAATTTGCAGAGTTTGTATCCATTTGTCATTATGGATTTCTTAATGGTGATGTTGAAGTTACAAGTGGAGAACAGGTAGAAAAGTGGGCTGGCGGTTTTGAAAATTATACTTTTGAAGAAAAAGAAGGGCTTACTACTGTTACAGTTGATATCGATGTAATAGATGATTATCTTACTTATTTTAAAGATACGTATCCGAAAGCTTTGGATCTTCTAAAAGAATCGGTGGAAAAATAAAATGGATTAAAGATTATTTTCTTCCGATTTCTTAAAATACGTGTAAATCATTTCTCCTTTACTCTTTCCTACAACACTTATCAATTCACCAAGCTGGGCAGTTTTAATTTCTTTTACCGATTTAAAATGAACCAATAATTTATTTGCTGTACGTTCACTTACTCCTTTTATTTCGCTAAGCTCAGTTTTAATGGTTTCTCTGCTACGTTTGCTTCTATGATGTGTAATGCCAAAGCGATGCACTTCATCACGTGCATGCTGAAGTATACGTAAACTTTCCGAACGCTTGTCAATGTAAAGTGGTACTGAATCTCCTGGATAATAAATTTCCTCTAAACGTTTTGCAATACCAACAATGGCAACTTTACCCATTAAACCTAATTTTTCTAAACTGTTAATGGCTGCTCCTAATTGTCCTTTGCCACCATCAATAACAATTAATTGTGGCATTTCTAAATTATCATTTATTACTCTGCTATAACGTCTAAAAATAACTTCTTCCATAGTAGCAAAATCATCAGGACCTTCAACGGTTTTTACATTAAAGTGACGATATTCTTTTTTGGCTGGTTTGCCATTAATAAAAACAGACATAGCACTTACAGCATGTGCACCTTGTATGTTTGAGTTATCAAAACATTCAATACGACGAGGTTCTTCTTTCATGCGCAAATCTTTCATCATTTGCTGCATTACACGGCTAATGCTATTTTCAGGGTCGGTAATCGCTTGTTGTTTTTCTTTTTCTTTTGCGTAGGTCTCCGCGTTTTTTTCGGAGAGTTCAATTAATTTTTTCTTGTCACCAATTTTAGGAACGGATATTTCTACATCGGGAAAAATAAAATCGATATCAAATGGTAATAAAATCTCTTTGCTTGTACTATTAAAACGTTGACGAAATTCATGAATAGCAAATATTAAAAGTTCTTCGTCGGTTTCTTCTAATTTTTTTTGCAGCTCTATTGTTTGCCCCTGTATAATTGCTCCGTTGGTTACTTTGAAATAATTAACGAATGCCGAGGTTGGCGATGAATAGAAACCATACACCTCTGCATCTGTTATAGAAGGATTAACAACTAAACTCTTTCCTTCGTAACGTTCTAATAAATCTATTTTTGTTTTATGCTCCTGTGCTTTTTCAAATTCAAGATTTGCGGCAAGTGCATTCATCTCCTCTTTTAAATCGCGTATTACTGCATTCAAATTCCCTTTAAGTAATAACTTAACTTGAGTAACATGTTTGTTGTATTCCTCTTCGCTTTGATTATTGACGCATGGTGCTTTACATCTTCCAATATGAAACTCTAAACAAGGACGATACTTTTTTGCTTCAATATTTTTTGGTGATAAGTCTAAAGAGCAAGTACGTAAAGTATAAAGCTGTTGAATTAAATCTAACAATGCTCTTAATGACATTACATTTGCAAAAGGCCCTAAATATTCTGAACCATCTTTAATTACTTTGCGTGTATAAAAAATTCGTGGGAATCGTTCTTTCTTTATTACAACCCAAGGATACGTTTTATCATCTTTTAAATTTACATTATAACGTGGTTGGAAGGTTTTAATTAAATTGTTCTCAAGCAAAAGGGCATCCATTTCGGTATTTACCTTAATGGTTTTTATATCGGCAATTTTTTTTACCAATAAACGAAGTCGGCTACTATCGTGTTCTTTTGTAAAATAGGAGCTAACCCGTTTTTTTAAGCTTTTTGCTTTTCCAACATATAATATTTTACCATCTTCATCAAAATATTGATACACCCCTGGTTCTTCCGGAAGTGAACGAATAATGGCTTCTATGTGTTTGTTTTCTGTCACAATTAGGGCAAAGGTAAATTTTTGCCATCAAAGCTGCGTTTTATTCTTAGATTTGCAGCATAAAGTATTTGAATTGAGTAGTTTATCTTAATTCGAAATTTTCTTTGTTAATAAGTTTTTATTTGTATCTTTGCATCCCTTTTTGTAAAAAGATGAGACCTAATCGTACAGTTATTCAGTTTGGAGGTTTAGGAGTAGGTACACATCATTTTGAGTTCGAGGTAACAGATAAGTTCTTTGAAAATATCGAATACTCAGAGATACAAAAGGCAAATATGTTGGTTAAAGTAGAGTTTATTAAACAAAATTCGGTTACAACACTGAATTTTAGCTTTAAAGGAACCGTTGGCATTACTTGTGATAGATGTGCCGGCGACTATGATATGCCACTAGAAGGAAAGGAATCTATGTATTTAAAGCATGGAGAACCAGATGAGAGCACTGAAAGCTTAATTGTTCTTCCTTATGGTGAATCAGAGGTTGATTTAACAAAGTATTTGAACGAATTCATTATAGTTGCATTACCTTCGCGCCGAGTTCCTTGTGAGCTTGATAAGGAGAAATACAAATGTGATGAGGAAACATTAAAAAAATTAAACGATTTTGCGGTTGAGGAAGAACCGGAACCACCGTCTGACAGTAATGTGTGGGACGAATTAAAAAAAATAAAATTCAATAACAATTAAAAATAAATAGTCATGCCTAATCCAAAAAGACGTCATTCAAAACAACGTACTGCTACAAGAAGAGCAAATTATAAAGCAACAGCTGCTACTTTGTCTGTTGATTCAACTACAGGTGAGGCGCATTTAATGCACCGTGCTCATTGGTTTGAAGGAAAATTATTCTACAAAGGAAAAGTAGTAATGGAAAAAGCGGTAAAATAATAAGTACCAAATTTTATAAAAAACAGGCCAAAAGCCTGTTTTTTTTGTTAAAAACCATTTGTTTTGCACAATTTTCGCTTAAAAATGGTGAAAAACTTATGTTTTTGTTGTAGGAATATTCTAAAAAAAGTCGTTTTTTTGCCAATTCAAAATACAGGGTGATTTTATATGAAGATAGGCTTTGATATAATGGGTGGCGATCATGCACCTGCAAATGAAATTGAAGGTGCAATATTAGCGTCGGCGGTTCTTCCTCCTTCTGTTAAAATTGTGCTTATTGGTGATGCCGATAAAGCAAAAGCCTATTTGAAATCGAAAAATATGGATGAGCACGCCTTTGAACTTGTTCATACAACAGAGGTTATAGATATGGGTGAACACCCAACTAAGGCATTGTCTCAAAAACCCAATTCAAGTATCTCTATCGGGTTTAAACTTCTTAAAGAAGGAAAGCTAAATGCTTTTTGTAGTGCAGGTAACACAGGCGCAATGCTTGTTGGTAGTATGTTCTCTGTAAAATCTGTTCCTGGTGTTATTCGTCCTTGTATTGCTACTGTTCTTCCAAAACTTAGTGGTGGTTATGGTTTAATATTAGATGTTGGAACAAATGCTGATTGTAAACCAGATGTGTTATATCAATTTGGAATATTAGGTTCATTATACGCGCAACACGTTCACAAACAAGAAAAACCTAAAGTTGGTTTGTTAAATATTGGAGAAGAGCCTGAAAAGGGAAACCTTGTTGCTCAAGCAGCTTATAATTTAATGAACGAAACAAAAGATTTTAATTTCATTGGTAATGTTGAAGGCCGTGATTTTTTTAATGATAAAGCAGATGTAATAGTTTGCGAAGGATTTGTTGGGAATATCGCTCTAAAAATGGCTGAGTCTTTCTACCGTTTAATAATGAAACGTGGAAGGTCAGATGAATATTTCGATCGTTTTAATTATGAGAATTATGGTGGAACACCAATTTTAGGAATAAACTCAACGGTTATGATTGCACATGGAATTTCTAGTCCTTTAGCTTTCAAAAATATGTTAGTACAAACAAAGGAAATTGTTGAGGCAAATCTTCCTGAAAAAATAAAACAAGTTTTTAATTAAGATTATGATTAAAGCCGCCATAACTGCTGTTGGAGGGTGTGTACCCGATTACATCCTTACTAATGAGGAGCTTTCTACTATGGTGGATACCAACGACGAGTGGATTACATCTCGTACAGGTATTAAAGAGCGTCGTATTTTAAAAGGTGAAGGTAAAGGCGTTTCGGATATGTGCGTGGAGGCGGTTAAACAAATTTTAGAAAAACGTAAAATTTCTGCAGAAGAAATTGATATGGTAATTGTTGGTACTATTACCGGCGATTACGGTTTCCCATCTACATCAAATGTTATTTGCGATAAGATAGGTGCTAAAAATGCTTGGGGTTATGATTTATCTGCAGCTTGTTCAGGATTTATTTATGGATTAGTAACAGGTACACAATTTATTGAAACCGGTAAATACAAAAAAATAATAGTTGTTGGTGGCGATAAAATGTCGAGTATAGTTGATTATACCGACAGAGCAACTTGTATTATTTTTGGCGACGGGGCAGGTGCCGTTTTATTAGAACCAACCGAAGAAGATTTAGGAGTACAAGATTTTGTAATGAAGGCCGATGGGGCAGGACGTAATTATTTATGGATGCAAGGAGGCGGGTCAATTTTACCAGCATCACACCAAACAGTCGATGATAGATTGCATTATGTTCGTCAAGAAGGACAAGCAGTATTTAAGTTTGCTGTAAACGGAATGGCAGATGTAAGTGCAGAAATCTTAGAAAGAAATAAATTAAAGGGAGAAGATATTCAGTGGCTTGTTCCTCATCAAGCAAACAAACGTATTATTGATGCAACTGCAGATAGAGTAGGAGTGCCTGAGGAAAAAGTGATGATGAATATTGAGAAGTACGGTAACACAACTGGCGGAACAATTCCATTATTACTATGGGATTATGAAAAAAAATTGAAGAAGGGCGATAACCTTATTATCTCTGCTTTTGGTGGAGGTTTTACTTGGGGAAGCATTTGGCTTAAATGGGCTTATTAAAAAAGAAACACACAAACAAACAATAAATATCAACTAACAAAAACAAATAAGAATGAAGTTAAACGAAATCCAAGACCTGATTAAATTTGTTTCCAAGTCAGGAGTTAGCGAAGTTGAATTAGAGACAAAAGAAATTAAAATTGTCATCAAAACAACTACTAAGAAAATGGAGTCTGCTCCAATGATGTATCAGCAAATGCCTCAACAAATGCAGATGCCACAACAAGTTGTTGCAGCACCTCAAGTGCAAGTTACACCTGTTGCTTCAAACAACGACACTAAAGCACCTGCAACTTCATCTGATGATGATAGCAAATACATCACTATTAAATCCCCAATGATTGGTACTTTCTACCGTTCACCAGGGCCCGACAAACCTTTGTTTGTTAATGTAGGGGATGATATCACTGCAGGAAAAACAGTTTGTATCATTGAGGCAATGAAATTGTTCAATGAAATCGAAAGTGAAGTTAAAGGTAAAATCGTAAAAATATTGGTTAATGATGCTACTCCAGTTGAGTACGATCAACCTTTATTCTTAGTAGACCCTTCTTAAATCAATTGTTGAATTGTTGAGGTGTTGAATGGAAGAGTTTTTTAATTTGCTTTTCACATTCTACAATTCATTAATTCTACAACTCAAAAATTAGTAAGCATGTTTAAAAAAATATTAATTGCCAATCGTGGTGAGATAGCGCTTCGTGTTATACGTACTTGTAAAGAAATGGGTATTAAAACCGTTGCTGTATACTCAACTGCTGATAAAGATTCGTTGCATGTAAAATTTGCCGACGAAGCTGTGTGTATTGGGCCGCCACCAAGTAAGGATTCTTATTTGAATATGGCGAGCATTATGGCGGCTGCCGAAATTACAAATGCAGATGCTATTCATCCAGGTTATGGTTTCTTATCTGAGAACGCAAAGTTTTCTCAAATTTGTAAAGACCATGATATAAAATTTATTGGAGCTTCACCCGAAATGATTAATCAAATGGGTGATAAGAGTAACGCAAAAGCAACCATGATTAGAGCTGGTGTGCCTTGTGTTCCTGGTTCTGAAGGATTATTAGAAAGTGCTGAACAAGCTATTGAACAAGCTAAAGAAGTTGGTTATCCAGTTATCATCAAAGCAACTGCTGGTGGTGGTGGACGTGGTATGCGTATTATTTGGAAAGAAGAAGAGTTAGTTCCTAACTTCGAATCAGCAAGTAAAGAAGCGGAAGCAGCGTTTGGAAACGGGGCAATGTACATGGAAAAATACATTGAAGAACCTCGTCATATCGAAATTCAAATTGTTGGTGATCAATACGGAAAAGCTTGCCATTTAAGTGAGCGTGATTGTTCTATCCAACGTCGTCATCAAAAATTAGTGGAGGAAACTCCATCTCCGTTCATGACTCCTGAGTTGCGTGATGCAATGGGTGATGCTGCTGTTAAAGCAGCTCTATCTATTGGTTACGAAGGTGTAGGTACAGTTGAGTTTTTAGTTGACAAGCACCGTAATTTCTATTTCATGGAAATGAATACACGTATTCAAGTTGAGCATCCAATTACTGAAGAAGTAATTGATTACGATTTGATTCGTGAACAAATATTAGTTGCTGCAGGTGTTCCAATTTCTGGAAAAAATTATTACCCTCAATTGCATGCAATCGAGTGTCGTATAAATGCAGAAAATCCTTTCATGAATTTCGTACCATCTCCAGGTAAAATTACAACTTTACACACACCGGGTGGACATGGAGTGCGTGTAGATAGTCATGTTTACAGTGGTTATACGATTCCTCCAAATTACGATAGTATGATTGGAAAATTAATTACTGTTGCACAAACACGTGAAGAAGCAATTGCAAAAATGCAACGTGCCTTAAGCGAGTATGTAATTGAAGGAATTAAAACTACTATCCCTTTCCATTTACGTTTAATGCAAAACGAAGAATTTAGAAAAGGTAATTACACTACTAAGTTCTTAGAATCGTTTGATTTAAAAGAGTAATAAGAAAGAAAAAAATAAAAATCCCTTCAGTGAAAACTGAAGGGATTTTTTTATTGTGCTATTTAGATAACAAAAAAATCCCCAAGCAATTTCTTACTTGGGGATTTCTAACTTTTAACTTTTTAATTACATCTTAGTATCTGTAAGCATCGTTCTTAAACGGACCTGCTACTTTTACTCCAATATAATCAGCTTGTTCTTGGTTTAAAGTATCTAACTCAACACCAATTTTAGCTAAGTGTAAACGAGCAACTTTCTCATCTAAAATTTTTGGTAACACGTATACTTTCTTTTCGTAAGCAGCAGTGTTTGTCCATAATTCTAATTGAGCTAACGTTTGGTTTGTAAATGAATTACTCATTACAAAACTTGGGTGACCTGTAGCACAACCTAAGTTTACTAAACGTCCTTCAGCTAATACGATGATATCTTTACCGTTGATAGTGTATTTATCAACTTGTGGTTTAATAGTATCTTTAGTATTACCATAAGTTTTGTTTAACCAAGCCATATCAATTTCAGTATCGAAATGTCCGATGTTACAAACGATAGCACCATGTTTCATTTTTTCGAAATGACGACCAACAACGATATCCTTGTTACCTGTAGTAGTTACAATGATGTCAGCAATACCAACAACGTTATCCATTTTTTGTACTTGGTAACCATCCATTGCAGCTTGTAAAGCACAAATTGGATCGATTTCAGTAACAATTACACGTACACCTTGAGAAGATAATGATTGAGCAGAACCTTTTCCAACATCACCATAACCTGCAACAACAGCAACTTTACCTGCCATCATAACATCAGTAGCACGACGAATCGCATCTACTAATGACTCACGGCAACCGTATTTGTTATCAAATTTAGATTTAGTAACAGAGTCGTTAATATTGATAGCAGGAACTAATAAAGTTCCGTTTTTCATACGCTCATGTAAACGGTGAACACCTGTTGTAGTCTCTTCAGATAAACCTTTGATAGCATTTGCTAACTCTGGGTATTTGTCGAATACTAAGTTTGTTAAATCACCACCATCATCTAAAATCATGTTTAATGGTTGACGCTCTTCGCCAAACCATAAAGTTTGTTCAATACACCAGTCAAACTCTTCAGCATTCATACCTTTCCAAGCATACACTTGAATGCCAGCAGCAGCAATAGCAGCAGCAGCATGATCTTGAGTTGAGAAAATATTACAAGATGACCAAGTTACCTCAGCACCTAATGCAGTTAATGTTTCAATTAAAACTGCAGTTTGAATTGTCATGTGTAAACAACCAGCAATACGAGCACCTTTTAATGGTTGTGAAGCGCCATATTCTGCACGCAAGCTCATTAAGCCTGGCATTTCTTCCTCAGCTAATTTAATTTCTTTTCTTCCCCACTCTGCTAGTGAGATGTCTTTCACTTTGTACTTAATGTACTTGTCTGTAGCAACTGCGCTCATTTGTTTAAGTTTTGATTTATGTTATTTATGAAAATTCTAATTCAGCATACAAAAATAAGCCATAAATCATTAAAATACAATAAAAAGCACGATTCATTTACTTTTCGATAAGTAAAACGTATTTTTGGGAACAAATTGTTGAACACAAGGTGAATTTACAAGTAATAAATATCAATGAATCTAGTAAGCTCGGGCTTTTTGACTTGCGTAATCTGCAAATTGAGAATAAGCGCGAAAAGGAAGGGGCAGGGGTTAGATTTTTGTTAGATAAGTTGATTGGGGAAGAAGTTGAATTAGCTTATTATGAAACAGGCAAACCTTATCTTAAAAATAGAATCGAAGAAATATCAATTAGTCATTCGCATGATATGCTTGTTGTTATTGTTGATAAACAAAAAACAACAGGAATTGATATTGAATTGATAAGAGATAAAGTACTTAAGATAACGCATAAGTTTTTATCAGATAATGAACTGAAAGATATAGCGGGGCAATCAATTGAAAAAGTACTTGTATATTGGGCAGCAAAAGAAACTTTGTATAAAATATATGCAAAAAAGAGTGTTGATTTTAGAGAACATTTATTCATTACAAATTTTGAGTATAATGAAAATGGTGGTGAAATAATTTCTAATATTATTTTGAATGATTTCGAGAAGGAAATAAAATTAAAGTATATAAAAGTGCATGAATATATATTAGTTTATCCTATTTAATTTATGAGTTTGATTTATAAAAAAATACTTACGCGAAAAAACAAGAACAAACCTCTTCTTGTTGTTTTAATTGACCCTGATAAGTTTAATGAAGAGTTGGTGTTATTGGCAAACAATGCAAATGTATTTTGTTTTTTTGTTGGAGGAAGTAAGTTGCATAGTGGCAGTGTAGGTGGAGTAGTAAAGCGAATAAAAAAGCTATCAAAATTACCCATTGTTATTTTTCCCGGAGATTTTGATCAGATGCACAAAGAAGCAGATGCTGGTTTGATACCAGTCTTAGTTTCGGGACGTAATCCAGATTATTTAATTGGAAAGCATGTGCAGTGGGCAAAAAAAATAAAATCATTAAACATTGAAACTATTCCAACAGCATACATACTAATTAATGGCGAAAAAACTTCTACAACCCAAGAGGTCACAAACACAAGTCCTTTATCTTCTAAGCTTGAAATAGTTAATACGGTTATTGCTAGTGAATTATTAGGTTATAAATTAATTTATTTAGAAGCAGGTAGTGGCGCAAAGAGCCGAGTAAATTCAACTATTATTGCAGAAGTAAAAAAACAAACCTCAGTTCCTTTAATTGTAGGTGGCGGAATAAACTCAATTGAAAGAGTAAATGATGTTATTAAAGCAGGAGCAGATATAGTAGTAATTGGGAATGCTCTCGAAAAAAATATATCTTTGTTAGAGGATATTAAAAAATGTTTTAAATGAAGATAATTCTTTTATCTAAGTCCAAGCTCGATGAACTCGAAATTGATATTGTAACAAAATTGTTTGAAAATGGTTTGGGCACTTTTCATGTTCGAAAACCTCGTCTTACAACAAAGCAGATGAAAGAGTATTTAGATGCTATTCCTATTCAGTTTCACGAACGAATTGTAATTCACTCGCACCATAATTTAGCACGTAAATATAATTTAAAGGGAGTCCATTATACTAAAGCTCACTTAAAAAAGAGTTTTAAAAATTGGTGGAGAAAAATGACACTTGGAATTGCAAAATCTAACTTAATTAAAACAACATCTCATTCAAAATTAATTAGTTTGTATGATGCGCATGAAATTGATTATGATTACGTTTTTTTGTCGCCCATTTTTGACTCATTATCTGGCAAATTTCAAAGTGGTTTCCACATTGATGGTATAGTGGCTGCAATTCAAAAATCAGGAGTGAAAATAATTGCTCGAGGAGGCGTTGAGGTAAAACGTATAGAACAAATTAGAGATTTGGGTTTTTATGGAATGGCATTAAATACTTGTATTTGGAATAGTAAAGACCCAATTAATTCATTTCATAAAATATTGGCTAAATGTAAGGAGTTAAATATTTCTATTGAATGAGTTGGCTTGAAATCGTTGGTTTTATTCTTACAATTTTGGGTGTAGTTTTATCATCTTATCAATTAATTTGGTCATGGCCAATTAATATTATTTCACCCATTGTTTATGTTTTTATTTTCTTTCAAAGTAAGTTGTATGGCGATATGGCATTGCAATTTATGTTTATTGGTTTGGCCGTGTATGGTTGGATTAATTGGTCAAGAAAAACATTAAAGCCAAAGCAAGCTGTAACAAAGACGACAATGATGTGGTATTTTATTTATTTCGTCTTGGCACTTAGTTTAAGTTTTGTTTTTTACTATTTGCTAATTAATTATACTAATTCGGATGTACCCCGAGCAGATGCGGTACTTACATCTTTAAGTGTTGTTGCATCTATTATGGCAGCAAAAAAACAAATAGAAAATTGGTTAGTTTGGATTGCTGTAGATATTGCTTACGTGTTTTTGTATTTCAATAAGGATTTAATAGTAACAGGTGTTTTATATGCTGTTATTACTTGGCTTGCCCTATATGCATATTTTCAATGGAAAAAAGAAATAGTAAAATAATTAAAGTTGCCATTATTGGCCCCGAAAGTACTGGTAAGTCAGAGCTTTGCAGGCAACTTGCAAAAGAGTATAATACTATTTTTGTTCCAGAATTTGCAAGAAATTATCTTACAAATTTAGGGCGGCCATATACTTACGAAGACGTAATTTACATTGGTGAACAACAAATGTTGTTAGAAAAAGAATATGAAAAACGTGCGAATAAAATTTTGTTTTGCGACACAAATCTAATTACAATAAAAATTTGGTTGCAAGTGGTTTTTAATAAAGTCCCATTTTATTTGGATGTGTTAATTGATAAAAATAAATATGATAAAACGCTTTTATTGGATATTGATTTGCCTTGGCAAGATGATCCATTAAGAGAGCATCCGAAAAGAAGAGAAGAAATAATGCAACTTCATATAAATGAGTTGAAAAAGCATAAAATTCCCTTCACTCTAATCACCGGAAATGGCAAAAATAGATTCGAAAACGCTAAAAACGTTTTAGATGCTTTAATGTCTTGATATTGTTGAAAAAACGATTTTTTTTGCTCATTATCCATCTTTGTTAGTCGGTTATTAAACAGTGTTAATCGATGAAATTGTGCTAATAGTAGTTTTGACTTAGTTATTGACTTGTTTGCTCAAACTTCATTATGTATCTTTGGTCTGATATTCCCACCTCATTGGGAATATTTTTTAATTAATTAATTTTTGAAATGAAAAAAACAATTTTTTTCTTAATTATTTTGCTTACATCTGTTATCGCAAAATCACAAAACAAAACACTACCAGGTAGTTTTATAATAAAAAACTTAGAAGATAAAAGTAAATTAGAATTTTATGTAAAAGCAATTGAAAATGCTAGTTTCGAGGAGCTCCGATTAAAAAATAAGTCTCAAGAGTTTAAGTTTGAAAACGGTTTTGTGTTGGAATTAACTTCAGCAACAGAGCTTAAAAACAAAGCCTTTAATATTAATGTTGAAGCTTACAAAGAGGAATTTGAAAAAGATTTTCAATTCCCTTTGTTTAGAGTTTCTAATGCCGGACAATTGGTGGCATTGTACTATACAAAACCAACAAAAACGGAGCTAAAAATTAATTCAACGAAATAAATCATGAAGAATTTACTATTTATTTTTGCTTTTTTACTTTCAATTAAAGCATTTGCACAACCTGCAAATGATAATTGCTCTAATCCAACAGCTATAGGTACTTTACCTGCACCAGGCACCTGCTCAGGAGGTTTGCAAGATGGTGCGGTTATTAACACTACAGGTACTAATGTTGGTGCTACCAGTGCTGGTACAGGTCCCGCTGGTTCATACCAAAGTGTTGCAAATTGTGAGTCGGGAACTGCAGATCCTGCTGCCCCTGCATTGGATGTTTGGTACTCATTTGTTCCTTCAGGAAATATTGTAAATATTAATATTACAGGATTTGCTGGTGGTGCTCATTTTAGCGTTTGGACTGGTTCATGCGGTAATTTACAAGCAGTTGGATGTGGTTTGGATGGAGGGGTTGTTTTAGAACAAATGAATGCGGGACAAACATATTTATTGCAAGTTAGTGGAAGTACATCAACGTCTACGGATAATAGTTTTACTATAAGTATAGATAATGATATCGATTGTAATGACTGTATGAGAAATGGTACACTTACTGTTTCTCCTTTGCCAACAAATGGGGGTTATGCTCCTGGAACAAATGTTGATTTTTGTTTCCACGTTGATCAGTGGCAACAATCAAACACAAATTGGTTTCATGGTTTGCAAATGAGTTTTGGCAATGGTTGGAATACAGCTTCTTTAACAACAACACCTCCAGGTAGCTATGGTGGTAGTGGTGCGTGGGTTTATTATCCAGGTGGTACTACTGCAACTTTAGGTACAGCAACCACTTCTGACGATACTAATTGGCCTGCTGGTTTTTATTATAATACAGAAAGCGCGGGAGATGGTACCGTAAATGTTCCTGGAGATAATTTTGGAGACCCTATTATTGATGGAGGACCTTTTAATGGGGATAATACTACAAGCGTATTAACTATTCCTGCCAATGAATGGAATTTTTGTTGGTCTATTGATGTATCTGCTACATGTAATCCAGGGGCTAGCTTAAATGTTACTGTAAACACGAGTGGTGATGGTGAATCAGGTGGTTGGGATGATCCTGGTTGTGGCGGTGATCCTCCTACAACATTTGTTGCATATTCAGCATGTTGTCCTCCAACAATGACAGCAACTCCAGTAGCGTGTTTTGGTGGGAGTACTGGCACAGCAACTGCAACACCCATAGGCTCAAATGGACCATATACTTACGCTTGGTCTAATGGACAAACAACACAAACCGCTACGGGATTAATTGCAGGAACTTACACCGTAACTGTGGTAGATGCATCTGCGTGCGCACAAACTGCAACTGTTACTGTTACTCAACCAACTCAAATTGCTGCAACAATTACTCCAACAAATCCAACTTGTACAGGTACAGGTTCTATTGCTGTAACAGCATTATCTGGAGGAACGAGTCCTTACGATATTTCAATTGATAATGGCTCTAATTATACTATCAATAACGTTACAGCAAATCAAAACATTACTGGTTTATCAGCAGGCTCTTATACTGTTGTTGTAAGGGATGCAAATGGATGTATCCGTACTTTTCCAGTAACAACACTTACAGCTACTGGTTCAGTAGTGGCATCGTTTGCTGTTCCTGCAGCCCAATGTTTAACTGGGAACAGCTACTCCTTTACGCCATTAACAACAGGTTCTTCAGCAGGTTCAATTGTTGGGGGTACAACTACATATGATTTTGATTTTGGCAATGGAACTAATCCGGCAGCAACAACTTCTACAGCTGCACAAACTGTTACCTATGCAGCAGCAGGTACATACACAGTTTCTTTAACTGTTACTTCAGGTTCCTGTACAAATACTTTTACAGCTGCGGTTACTGTAAATCCTATGCCTGCTTTACCAACTGCAACTTTAGTTCAACCAACTTGTGGTTTAAATAATGGTTCAATAACTATTACAGGCCCAGGAACAACATACTCATTAAATAATGCAGCTGGCCCTTATTCTGGAACAACAGCATATACAAATCAAGCTCCAGGTACTTATACCGTTTATGTTAGAAACGGAACTACATGTACAAGCAGTCAAACATTTACATTAACAAATGTACCGGGCCCAACAGCAATTGCAACAACCACAACAACTGCGCATTGTGGACAATCGGATGGAAGCATAACTTTGGGCGCTGTTACTGGTGGCACTTCTGCATATACGTATTCAGTAACCCCAACAGTTGGTTTGAGTGGAACAACGGTTTATACTGGGCAGGCGAGCGGTACCCATACCGTAACAGTTAGAGATGCAAATGCTTGTACGTACACAACTACGGTAAACGTTCCTAATGCTGCAGGTCCTTCAGCACAAGCGCTTACTCCAACACCTGCAAATTGTGGAACCGCAACTGGACAAGTTGTTTTTGGTGCAACAACAGGTGGTAGTCCTGCTTATACTTATTCTTTTAATGGAAGTGCTTATACAACAACAACAACTTATTCATCTTTATTACCTGGTACTTATAATGCAGGAGTAACAGATAATTTTGGTTGTACTTACACAACAACAGTTAACGTTGCAAGTAATCCTGGCCCAACAGCTTTAGCGTTAACAACTGCGCCTGCAAATTGTGGAGCTACAAACGGTAGTATTACGATTGGTGCAGTTACAGGCGGTACAGGTGGTTTTACTTATTCATTTAATAATATAGCTGGACCATTTACCGCAACTTCTCCAATTACTGGTTTAGGTGCTGGAACATATTCAGTTACTGTTAGAGATGTTAATGGTTGTGTTTTTACAAATACAGTAACTGTTTCTGCTTCTAGTGGCCCAACTGATGTTGCTTTATCTTCTACTTCTGCAAATTGTGGCGCAAGCAATGGAACAGTTACAATTGGAGCTGTTACTGGTGGAACAGGAGTAATGAATTATTCATTCGATGGTGGTCCATTTAATACACAAACTTTATACACTGGACAAACAGCAACAACACATACAGTAATTGTAAGAGACGGAAATGGATGTGAGTATACCGAAACAATTGGTGTTAGTAGTAGCACAGGTCCAACTGGATTAGCTGTAACAAGTACACCTTCGGCTTGTGCTCCTAATGATGGAACGGTTACTATAGGTGCAGTTACTGGTGGTACAGCTGGATTTACGTATTCGTTTAACGGAAGTGCATTATCCACAACAACAAATTATACAGGTGTGGCTGCTGGAACATATCCTGTTTCGGTAAGTGATGCAAACTCTTGCGTTTTTGCAACAACAATTACTGTTGACCCAAGTTTGCCTCCAACCGCAATTGTAACTACCCCTGTAAATTCAACTTGTGGAAATGCAAATGGAACAGTGGCTTATGGCGCTGTTACAGGTGGAACACCAGGTTATACATATTCGTTTAATAATAGTGCTTATGGTGCAGCAACATCATATACTATTGCAGCTGGCACTTACAATGTTGGTGTAAGAGATTCTAAGGGCTGTACATATACAACAACAGTTACTGTGTTAAATACTCCTGGCCCAACTGATTTAGTTTTAACTCCTACAAGTTCTACTTGTGGTAATAATAACGGACAAGTAGTTGTTACAACAACAACAGGCGGAACAAGTAATTATACTTATACTATTGATGGTGGAGCATCTCAAGCTTCAACAACGTTTACTGGTTTAAGTGCAATTACTCACACAGTTGTTGTTACTGATGCTAATGGATGTACATATACAGAAACAATTGCTGTTGCAAATTTGCCAGGGCCAACTGCTCAAGCTGTAACTACTGGTAATTCAACTTGTGGTAACACAAATGGTACTTTAACTATTGGTGCAACTACCGGTGGCACTGGTGCAATAACGTGGCAAGTTGATTTAGTTGGAGGTTATTCAGCTACTACAAATTACACAGGTCTAGCAGCAGGCACTCATACTGTTGAGGTTAGAGATGCTAATCTTTGTCCGTTAACAGTTACCGTTACTATAAATAATACTGCAGGCCCAACAGCCGTAGCATTAACTCAAACACCTTCAAATTGTGGAACTGCAAGCGGCTCTGTAGTTGTAGGTGCAGTTACTGGTGGTACTTCTGGATTTACTTATTCAATTGATGGAGGAACAAATTACCAAGCAGGTACAACTTTCTCAAATTTAATCGCAGGTTCCTATACTATAACTGTTAAAGATGCGAATAACTGTTTAACTACAAATACAATTACAGTAAACAATGTTGGAGCACCAACAGTAACATTAACCGCTCAAACTCCTGTTACATGTTTTGGTTTATCAACAGGTACAGCTAGCTTTAGTGCAACAGGTGGTGCAGGTGGATTTACTTATACATTAAATACAGGCTCTTCAAACTTAACAGGTAACTTTACTAATTTAGCACAAGGTTCTTATACTGTTACTGTTGTTGACGCAGCTGCTTGTCCAGCAACACAAACGGTTACAATTGTTCAACCAACTGCATTGTCTGGTTCTATAGTTTCTCAAACAGATCCTCTTTGTAATGGTGGAACAAATGGTAGTTTAAATGTAACAGGTTTAAATGCAACTCCAGGATACACTTATTCATTAAATGGTGGTGCATCACAAGCAAGTGGCTCATTTGGTTCTTTAGCTGCTGGTGGATATACAGTTACTGTTACGGATAGCAGAGGTTGTACTTTCCCCGTTCCTGTTACTTTAAGTCAGCCAACACCTGTTGCAGTTGTTATGTCTTCTACAAATGCAAATTGTACAGCTGCTAACGGAACTGCTACAGCAACTCCTAGTGGCGGTACAATTGGTTATACTTACGCTTGGCTACCAAGTGGCGGAGTTGGTGCAACAACAGTTGGTGTTGTTGCTGGAACTTATTCTGTTACTGTTACTGATGCACAAGGTTGTACAGCTACAGGAAATACAGTAGTCGGTGTTACACCTGGTGGAACAGCTACAATTTCAAACGTTACACAGGTAAATTGTAATGGCGGAGCAGATGGAAGCGTAACTGTTTCTATGAGTGCTACAGCTGCTACTTCATATACTTATACTTGGTTACCAAGTGGTGGAAGCGCAGCTACTGCTTCAGGTTTAGCAGCAGGAACTTACACTGTAAATGTTGTTGATAATTTTGGATGTACAGCTACAGCTAACGCCGCGGTTACAGAGCCTCTTCCTTTAACATTAAGTTTAACATCTACTAACGTAAGTTGTAATGGTGGAAGCGATGGGACAATAACTTCTTCAGTAACTGGCGGAACTATTTCTTACAACTATGTTTGGTCGCACGGAGCAAGTTCTGCGAACGTTAGTGGTTTGCCAATTGGATCCTATACATTAAACATTACAGATGCTCATAGTTGCCCAGCAACTGCAAGCGTTACTTTATCTCAACCAACACCACTTGCAATTACTCCAGTTGTAACTAATGCTAATTGTAATCAATCAGATGGTTCATTTACTGTAACAGCTTCGGGTGGTGCTGGTGGTTATTCATATTCTTTAAATGGTGGTTTGTTTATTAATCCGGGTTCATTTACAGGTTTAGCATCAAATACATATACAGTTACTGTTAAAGACGGAAACAACTGTGAGTCTTCATTCCCTGTTACAGTTGGAGATAATGCTGGACCAACAGCATCAATAACGGCTACAACACATGTAAGTTGTTTTGCTGGAACTGATGGAACAGCTACAATTACTGCTTCAGGTGGAACAGGTACTTTTGTTTATTTATGGTCAAATGGTTCTGCAACTCCAACAGCAACAGGATTAACTGCTGGTATTTACACAGTAACAGCTACTGATGGAAATGGTTGTGTTGCATCTACTGGAGTTACTATTACTCAGCCTACGCAATTAGTTGCTAATGCTTCTGGAACTGATCCATTATGTAATGGTGGAAATACTGGAACAGGTTTAGCTGGCGCTTTAGGCGGAACACCTCCTTATACTTATTCATGGACAACATTGCCTGCCCAAACAACACCTGGTGCTACTGGATTAGTTGCGGGGCCTTATAATGTTATTATAACTGATAGTAAATTATGTCAAGCTACAGCATCGATTACACTTGTGAATCCTCCAGCTTTAACTGCATCTATTACTCCTGTTGATTTAGATTGTTTTAATCAATGTATAGGAACTGCAACCGCTGTTATTGGAAACGCAACATTACCTATTCAGTATACTTGGACGGGTGGACAAACAACCCCAATTGCAAGTGGATTGTGCGCTGGTTCTTATACCGTAAATATTATTGATGGAAATGGTTGTACGGCAACTGCTAATACAATAATAAATCAACCAACACAATTGGTTGCATCTATACCTACTTCAGGTAACGAAAGTTGTTTTAATACAAATGATGCTTTTGCACAAGGTACGGCTTCGGGTGGAACGCCAGGTTATACATTTACTTGGAGTAATACATTTGTTGGAGCCAACAACATAAATTTAGATGCTGGTACATACACCTTAACTGTTACTGATAGTAAAGGTTGTACAGATGTGGAACAAGTTACTTTAACTGCTCCTCCAGCAATTGGTTTAACAGTTACAAAAACAGATATTACATGTAATTATGCTCCGCCATACCCTCCAATTAATGATGGAACTGCTTTTGCAACTGCAACAGGTGGAACTGCTCCATATCAATACTTATGGCAACCAATGTTATATACAGTTAATAATCCGGTAACATTACAAGCAGGTTCTCATACAGTTGTAGTAACGGATGATAACGGTTGTAAAGATTCAACAACGATATTTATTAATGAACCACCTGAGTTTACAATTGCTTTAGAGTCCGATTCATCAAATTGTCATTTCTCAAATGGTGCAACAAATGTTGTTGTAACAGGTGGTGCAACTCCACACACAATTGCTTGGAGTAATGGTGTAAATACTCCTTATAATCCGGGTTTACCTGCAGGTCAATACGATATTATTGTAACGGATGCCGTTGGATGTTTAGTAAATGGTACAGCAGTAGTAGAGGATATTGAAGGCCCAGATGTTACTATTACAGATTCAACAAATATTACTTGCTTTGGCGCAAACAATGGTGCAGCTGTTGCAGTTGCTAATGGTGGGGTTTTACCATATATGTCATTAGGATGGGCAGGAACGACACAATCTGGTTTATCTGCAACAAATTTAGGGCCTGGCCCGGCAACTATTTTAGTTTATGATGCAGCTGGTTGTTTAGGTTCAGATCAAACATTTATTATGGAACCAAGCGATGTTGTTGGCGCTGTTGTTTCATATCAAGATGTAACATGTTATAATTTATTTAATGGAAATGCAGTGGTGCAAGCTACCGGAGGTTTTTATCCTACTGATGTAAGCACAGATAACGCGTATCAAATTAGTATTGCCACTCCGTTACAAACACAAGCAGGTGTAGCAGCAAATACTTCAATTAATTTTTCAGGTTTAGGTGTTGGTGCAGTTGGAAGTACACATGTTTATACAGTTACTGTAACAGATGTTAGAGGTTGTCAAGATGTAACTACTGTTACTATTAGTCAACCTCAAGCCTTAGTAATTTCTAATCCTATTGAGACAAATATTACTTGTTTTGGATTAAGTAATGGGCAAATTAGTGTAACAGCAACAGGAGGAACTCCAGTGTATTCTTATAACTGGACATCAAGTAATGTTGGTTTTGTTAACCCTGGAACGCCTGCTATATCAGGTTTACAGGCAGGCTCGTATACACTTTCATTAGTGGATTTTAATGGCTGTACAGATAACCAAATTGCAGCTGTAATTGAGCCAACACAAATTATGTTAGATAGTTCAGTGGTAACTGCAACATGTGGTTTAGCAAATGGTTCGGCAACTGTATTGCCAAGTGGTGGAACTCCTTTCCCTGGAGGAACATATACTTATCAATGGAATACATCTCCAAATCAAGTTACACAAACTGCAATTGGTCTTACTCAAAATTTATATAATGTTCAGGTAACGGATTTAAATGGTTGTGTTGAGAACACCGATGTTGTTGTTCCTAATGCAGCTGGCCCAAGCGTTGCAAATATTACCTCAACTGCAGCTTTATGCTTTGGAGGTTCTACTGGTAGTGCAGATGTTGATGTTACTGGTGGCGCGTTTCCTATTGGTTATTCGTGGACAAATTCAAATGGCACAGTATTAGGAACGAATGATGTTGTTTCTGGTGTTCCTGCTGGTACATATAATGTTCAAATAACAGATGGAAATAACTGTCCGGCTAGTGCCACTATAGTGGTGTTACAACCTGCACCTTTATTTTTAGTTGTAACAGCTCCTCAAACAATGTGTTTTGGAGATTCTGTTCAAGTGTTTGCAAACATTGGAGGTGGAAACCCTGATTATACTTGGACATGGACTCACAATGGAAATCCAATTACAAACTTTAATAATGGCCCTTCACCAAACTTGTCTAATGGCCCATATTGGGTTAGCCCAAGTTATTTAACACCTTTACATGCTTATGCAGTTAGTGTTAGAGATGCAAATAATTGTACTGTTGCGGCACAAACAATAAGTGTAACAACCTTGCCACCAATTTTAATTAATGCAAGTAATTATGAGGCTTGTAATCAAGATATGATAACCTTATCAGCTCTTGCTAGCGGTGGTAATACATCAGTTGGTGGCGCAATAAGTTATTTGTGGGAGCCAACAAATCCAAATGTTACAACACCTGATATTACAGTGCAAGTTCAAGATAATAACAATCATGAAATGGTTTACACGGTTATAGCAAGTGATGGTTGTTCTTTACCTGATACTGCTGTTGTAAAAGTAACTGTTCATCCTAAGCCACTTGCCAGTTTTGTTGGATTTAATAAAACAGGTTGTGAAGATTTGGCTGTGAATTTTGCCGCAGGTAACCCAGGTGCCGATATTGTTAATCCAACCTACGATTGGAGTTTTGGAGATAATAGTGGAGATGGAATAGGTTCAATAATAAACCATACTTACACTAATAATACATTGCAAACAATTACCTATGATGTAACAATGACAGTTACTTCTAACGAAGGTTGTTCAGATGTAGTTACTATGCCAGCATTTATAACTGTTTATCCTACTCCAGTTGCAGCATTTACATTCGATCCATTAAATACAACAGAATTTGATCCTGAAATTAATTTCTACAATCAAAGCCTTTTAGGTAATACATATGATTGGAATTTTGGAGAAATTATTTCCCTTCAAAATACTTCAGTTGATGTAAATCCAATGCATGCATATCAAGGGCCTGGATTATACAATGTGTTTTTAGAAGTAACTTCAGTTGATGGTTGTATTGATACCGTGTCTCATACTGTTTACATCGAACCTGAATTCGCAATTTATGTTCCTAATGCATTTAGTCCAAATGTTGATGGTCGTAATGAGTTCTTCTTCCCGCAAGGTATTGGTATAGACGAGGAACGTTACAATATGTATATCTATGACCGTTGGGGAGAATTAATTTTTGAAACAAATAATTTGAATAAAGGTTGGGATGGCACCGCAAAGGGTAAGTCGTCAACAGTTCAAGAGGATACTTATATCTGGAAAATTAGTGCTTATGATTTAAAAAACACTAAGCATAATTTAACAGGGCATGTTACTGTAGTGCGATAATCTAATAATTTTATTTTAAAAGAGGTTGTTCTAAAATTTTGGAATAACCTCTTTTTTATTGTTGTAAACTAAGTCAAACTGTATTTTTTCCGTGTACGGAAATTTTTAGCCGTAAAGCTGAAAAAATCCAACTGATATTTTGTTTTTTTTAACATGTTTTATTACATTTGGTATCATCATTATTAAACCTTATAAAATAGTTAGTTAAAATGAAAAAATTAATGCTTTCTGGTTTTTTGTTGTTTATCTTATCTTTTGGTAATGCCAGAGAAAATAAATTGATAATTCCGAGTTATGTTGAAACGAACATGGCTGATAATTTAAAAGCAGGGAAAACTTTGGAAGATGCTATGCTTTCAGTATTTGTGATAAGCTATCAGGAGCGATTAGTTAAAGAGCAAAAAGGAATAATACTAAGTGAAATGCAAAAAACAGATGGTTTTAAAAGTATGGAATTTAAGACCGATGAAAATTTGATATATATTAAAGAGCTTCATAACAGCAGTTTTTTTTCATCAAAAAATTCAACTGCTACTACAGAAAAAATAGAATACAAAATTACGTTGAGTGAAATTGTTAAGGAAGAGGAATTTGAAAGAGTGAAACTGAGATTGAAGCAAGATAATGCACCTTTCGAAATTATTAAGGTGGATTACAAAGAAAAAACTGTACACATCAAATTGCAAAACAAAATTCCATATGACCAAATCGAAAAAGTTTTTGGAAGTGTGAGACTCAATGTCGTTAAAATCGAAGCGCTTCCTTGATTAATTTCAAATTATTATTTATGAGAAAAAATTTACTTGCCTTATTACTATTGCTTTTGTCAGTAATAGTTTTTAAAACAAATGTTCAAGCACAATGTTCAGGAGGTACCGCATACGGAACTGCTGATATGTCTGCTGGTGGTACTGTTCAGATCTCCTCGTGTAGTTTTACAGGAGAGTATTCAACCGTAACTGGCATAGTTAGTGGAACTACTTATACAACTACAATAGATGGGACGGGTTACATCACAGTTCATACGGGGTCAGCTAGTGGCCCAGTTGTTGCTAGCGGAGCAAATTCTGTTGTATTCACAGCGCCTAGCTCAGGTACATATTATTTAGTTTGGACAAGAAACGCCGCTTGCGGAACCAATGCTCCTTGTCACACAACAACAATTGCAGGGCCAGGTGCTCCGGCACCAGCAAATGATAATTGCTCAGGAGCAATAGCTTTAAATGTTAGTTCTAGTGCTACTTGCGGTTCTACAACTACCGTAACAACAGCAGGGGCTACTAACTCGAACGTAACACCTACAGGAAGTGGTTGTACATCTAATTCGGGAACCCCTGATGATGATGTTTGGATGTCCTTTGTGGCTACAGCTACTTCGCATTCATTAACCGCGACTAACGTTTCAGGTACAACCGATGTTTATTGGCAAGTATTTTCGGGTGGCTGTGGCGCCTCAATGAATTCTATTTTATGTACAGATAATAATGCAGGGGGGACATTAACAGGTTTGACTATAGGACAAACTTATTATGTAAGGCTCTATACTTGGAGTTCGGGTGTAAGTACCACGGAGTCTGTGTGTATAACATCAATTCCTCCTCCTCCGCCCAATGGTAATTGCGCAGCGGCAGAACCGTTTTGTACAGCTAGTGGTGTAACCTTCCCGGCTACCACGGGAACTTCCGCAGAGGCAGGGCCTAATTACGGCTGTTTGACTACGCAGCCAGTACCATCTTGGTATTATTTGAATATTTCTACGGCGGGAAACATTGACATTACACTCACTAATTCTGCTAACCACGATATTGATTTTGCTATTTGGGGACCTTTTGGTTCGCAGGCAGCAATGTGTGCAGGCACAACAAGTGCGCCACTTGATTGTTCATACTCTATTGCAGCAACAGAAGTTGTGAATATTCCGGGCGCTACAGTTGGGCAATGGTATATGTTGCTAATTACCAACTTCGCCAACACGCCAACAAATATTACTGCTGTGCAATCAGGTGGAGGAGGTGCTACCAACTGTGCCATTTTGTGTAATATGACCAATTTTACTTCTGCACCTGGCGCATGTAGTGGAGCAAATGTTTATCAAACTACTGGTCAAATTACATTTACCAACCCGCCAACTTCGGGTACATTAACAGTTTCAAGCGGTTCAGGACAAAGCACTACTATTGCATCACCTTGGACATCACCGTTAAGCTATACACTAACGGGCTTACCTGCAAATGGTGCAAGCCAAACTATTACAGCTACTTTTAGTGCGGATCCTACCTGTACTTTATCGCAAACTTTTACCGCTCCAAACCCTTGCGGAACTTGCACTGTAACGGCAAGTAACAATGGGCCTGTTTGCGGAGGCAGTACCTTTAATCTCAATGCAACCAACGCAGGTGCAGGATATTCTTATGCATGGACGGGATCGGGTGCTTATTCCGCCGTAGGAGCAAACCAAGCTGGAGTTACAGCAGCCACTCCAACTACGACAACAACTTACACATATATGGTTACTGCAACTTCGGGAACAGTTACCTGCAGTAGCACTACTACATTAACTGTAAATCCAAGACCCACAATGACTGCGCCCGCAAACGTCAGTGTTTGTGCGGGCACTTCCGTTCCTCTTACTACATTAGCAAGTGTACCTACAGGTTCTACTTTTGCTTGGACAAACAGTAATACTGCCGTTGGTTTAGCAGCAAGCGGTTCGGGAAATATACCTGCGTTTACTGCCACAAATGCTACAGCCGCCGCTATAACAAGTACGGTTACAATTACTCCCACTATTGGTTCTTGTGCTGGAACTCCAGTTTCCTACACAATTACTGTAAACCCACAACCTACGGCAACTTTTACTCCACCTTTAAATCAGTGTTTAAATGGGAACTCATTTAATTTCACGCACACTGGAACTGCTTTTGGAACTCATTCCTGGACTTTCCCTAGCGGAACCCCTGCTACAAGTACAGCAACAAGTCCTACTGGAGTAACTTGGGCAGCAGTTGGTACATACACAGTAACTCATACTGTTACTTCTGGAACATGTACCGCAACTAATACTGTTCAAATTTCTGTTTATCCTCGTCCAAATGGACCGGCTTTAACTCCTACCCAACCAACTTGTATTGCAAATGGTTCGATAGCAGTAACTGCTGCTACTGGTGGAACACCTGCTTATCAATACAATTTAAATGGTGGAGCTAATACTGCACTCACTAATTATACTAATCAACCTGCAGGTACGTATACAGTAAACGTTACCGATGCAAACGGATGTACAAATAATTCTACAGTTACTTTAACAGTGCCACTTTCACCAACAGCAATAGCCACAACTATTGGAACAGCGCATTGTGGTCAATTGGATGGAACAATTACTCTAGGAGCAGTTACAGGAGGTACTTCAGCATATACATACTCAGTTACACCTACAGTTGGTTTTAGTGGAACAACTGCCTATACTGGTCAAGCAACAGGAACGCATACAGTAACAGTTCGAGACGCAAATTCTTGTACTTATACAACAACGGTTAACGTTCCAAATGCTACGGGTCCAGTGGGACCTAATGCAACGCCCGTAAATTCAACTTGTGGTAATCCAAATGGTTCTGTTACACTTGCACCACCAACTACACCTACAGCTGGAGCAAGTTCATATACCTATTCTTTTAATGGAAGTGGATTTACAGCAACAACCAATTATGGACCAATGGCAGCTGGTACATATACTTATGTTACTAGAGATAATTTTGGATGTACAGTTAATGGTTCAGTTACAATAAATAACACCGTTGGTCCAACAGCAGTAGTATTAACTCCAGTAAATGCGAGTTGTGGAGCGACTAATGGTTCGTTTACAATAGGAGCAGTAACGGGAGGTTCAGGTGCAATTACTTATTCAGTAAGTCCAGGCCCAGCAGGCTTTAATGCAACGACAAATTTCACTGCATTAGGTGCAGGCACATATACAGTAATAGTGCGTGATGCAAACGGATGTACATTTACATCCAACACAACAATAAATAATAGCGGAGGTCCAACAGCAGTTGTGTTAACTCCAGTTAATTCTAATTGTGGGGCAGCTAATGGTTCATTTACAATTGGCGCAGTAACAGGTGGTACAGGCGCAATTACTTATTCAGTAAGTCCAGGTCCTGCAGGTTTTAATGCAACAACAAACTTTACAGGAGTAGCTGCTAATACATATACAGTAATAGTGCGTGATGCAAATGGTTGTACATTTACATCTAATACTACGGTAGGAAATAACCCTGGTCCAACAGCAGTGGTATTAACCCCAGTGAATGCAACGTGTGGCGCAGCTAATGGTTCATTTACAATAGGCGCAGTAACAGGCGGTGGTGGAACAAATACTTATTCAGTATCCCCAGGTCCAGCAGGCTTTAATGCAACTACAAGTTTTACAGGATTAGCACCAAATACATATACAGTAATAGTAAGAGATGTAAATGGTTGTACCTTTACATCAAACACAACAATTGGAAATACAGCAGGCCCAACAGCAGTAGCCTTAACACCAGTTAATTCAACTTGTGGAGCAGCTAACGGTTCATTTATAATAGGCGCAGTAACAGGTGGAACATCTGCATATACTTATTCGGTATCTCCAGGTCCTGCAGGTTTTACTGGAACAACAAATTACACAAACTTAGCGGCTGGAACATTTACTGTTACTGTTCGTGATGCGAGTGCATGTACATTTACAACAACAACAGTAGTTGGTAATACAGCAGGCCCAACAGCAGTAACTTTAACTCCAGTAAATACAAGTTGCGGTGGAACAACAGGAACACTAACAATAGGAGCAGTAACAGGTGGAACATCTGCATATACTTATTCAGTCTCTCCAGGTCCAGCAGGCTTTAATGCAACAACAAGTTTTACAAATTTGGGAGCAGCAACTTATACAGTTATTGTTCGAGATGCAAATGGTTGTCAAACAACTTCAACCTCAGTAGTAGGAAATAATCCTGGCCCAACAGCAGTGGTGTTAACACCAGTAAATTCAACTTGTGGAGCAAGTAACGGTTCGTTTACAATAGGAGCAGTAACAGGTGGAACGGCAGGTTATACTTATTCAGTAAATGCAAGTGCGTTTACAGCAACAACAAATTACACAGCATTAGCAGCAGGAACATATACTGTGATTGTGCGTGATGCAAATGGTTGTCAGTTCACATCTAATACAACAATCAATAATACAGGTGCAGCAACAGCAGTTGTACTTACGCCAGTAAATACAAGTTGTGGAGGAAGTACAGGCTCATTTACAATTGGTGCAGTTACAGGTGGTGTTGGAGCATTTACATATTCAGTTTCTCCAGGCCCAGCAGGATTTAATGCAACAACAAATTTCACTGGTTTAGCGGCTAACACATATACAGTAGTAGTTCAAGGTTCTAATGGTTGCTTATTTACTTCAAATGTTGTGGTAGGAAATAACCCTGGTCCAACAGCAGTGGTATTAACCCCAGTGGATGCAACGTGTGGCGCAGCTAATGGTTCATTTACAATAGGCGCAGTAACAGGCGGTGGTGGAACAAATACTTATTCAGTATCCCCAGGTCCAGCAGGCTTTAATGCAACTACAAGTTTTACAGGATTAGCACCAAATACATATACAGTAATAGTAAGAGATGTAAATGGTTGTACCTTTACATCAAACACAACAATTGGAAATACAGCAGGCCCAACAGCAGTAGCCTTAACACCAGTTAATTCAACTTGTGGAGCAGCTAACGGTTCATTTATAATAGGCGCAGTAACAGGTGGAACATCTGCATATACTTATTCGGTATCTCCAGGTCCTGCAGGTTTTACTGGAACAACAAATTACACAAACTTAGCGGCTGGAACATTTACTGTTACTGTTCGTGATGCGAGTGCATGTACATTTACAACAACAACAGTAGTTGGTAATACAGCAGGCCCAACAGCAGTAACTTTAACTCCAGTAAATACAAGTTGCGGTGGAACAACAGGAACACTAACAATAGGAGCAGTAACAGGTGGAACATCTGCATATACTTATTCAGTCTCTCCAGGTCCAGCAGGCTTTAATGCAACAACAAGTTTTACAAATTTGGGAGCAGCAACTTATACAGTTATTGTACAAGATGCAAATGGTTGTCAAACAACTTCAACTTCAGTAGTAGGAAATAATCCTGCACCAACTGCGGTTGTGTTAACACCAGCAAGTGCAACTTGTGGAGCAAGTAACGGTTCTTTTACTATAGGAGCAGTAACAGGTGGAACAGCAGGCTTTACTTATTCGGTAAATGGAAGTGGATTTACAGGAACTACAAGTTACACAGGATTAGCCGCTGCAACATATACCGTTATTGTTCAGGATGCGAATGGTTGTCAGTTTACTTCTAATACAACAGTAAATAATAGTGGAGGTCCAACAGCAGTAGTATTAACTCCAGTTGATGCGGCTTGTGGTGGAAATAATGGTTCATTTACAATCGGTGCAGTAACAGGCGGAGCAGGTGGTAATATGTATTCTGTAAACGGAAGTGCATTTACTGCAACAACTAGTTATATAACATTAGCTGCAGGTACATATACTGTAGTGGTAAGGGATGCGAATAACTGTACTTTTAGTACAACAACTGTAATCAGTAATTCAGGTGGACCAACTGCGCAGGTAATGTCAAGTACTAATTCAGCATGTTCTACAAATACTGGAACTGTAACTTTTGGTGCAACAACTGGTGGAACTGGAATTATGACTTATAGTTTTGATGGAAGTGCATTTACAGGTACAACACTTTATACTAACATTGCAGCAGGAACTTATAATGCTATTGTTAGAGATGGTAACGGTTGTCAGTTTGCAACTACAGTAACAGTTGGCACTGTTGCTGGCCCAACTGATGTTGTATTAACTTCAACAAATTCAACTTGTGGTAGCGCAAATGGTTCATATGCAATTGGTGCAGTAACAGGTGGAACGTCTGCTTATACTTATTCTATTAATGGTGGAGCATTTACTGGAACAACAACTTATAACTCTCAATTAGCGGGAACATATACGGTAGTTGTAAGAGATGCAAATGGTTGTACATATACCGAGAATATAACTGTTACAAATACTCCTGGTCCTACAGCATTTGCAGTATCTAGTACAAATTCAACTTGTGGAAATTCAAATGGTGTTGCAATAGCAGGTGCAGTTACAACTTCAGGTTCTACAACTTATCAATACTCAATTAATGGAGGGGCATTAGGAGCAACAACTTCTTTCACTGGATTAGCAGCTGCAACATATACTTTATTAGTGCAAGATGCTAATGGTTGTCAATTAACAAATACAATTACAGTTGCAAACACTCCTGGGCCAACAGCTCAAGTGCTTACGCCAGTTAATTCAACATGTGGAAATGCAAACGGAACAGTAACAATTGGTGCAACAACTGGAGGAACGGGTTTAATAACTTATAGTTTCAACGGTAGTGCATTTTCTGGAACAACGAGTTATACATCTTTAGCAGCAGGAACATATACTGTTGTTGCGCAAGATGCTAATAACTGTCAGTTTACACAAACTACGGTTGTTTCTAATTTACCTGGTCCAACAGCGGTTGCATTAACAACAGTTAGTGCAACTTGCGGTGGAAGCAATGGTGTTGTAAATATTGGTGCGGTAACTGGTGGTTCTGGAACAAATACATTTTCATTTAACGGAAGTCCATTTACAGCTACTGTAAGCTACACTGGATTAATTGCAGGTACATATACAGTAGTTGTGCAAGATGTAAATCTTTGTCAGTTTACTCAAACTGTTGCGGTAAATAACAGTGGCGGACCTTCAGCTGTTGTTCTTACTCCAACAAATTCAACTTGTGGAAATCCAAATGGATCTATTGCAGTAGGAGCTGTAACAGGCGGAGCAGGAACAATTACATACTCATTAAATGGAGGAGCTTTTAGTTCTTCAACATCCTACACAGGTTTAATTTCTGGTACATATACAGTAACAGTTAGTGATGTTAATGCATGTACATTTGCTCAAACAGTTCTTGTTGATAATACAGCTGGCCCAACAGCAGTTGTATTAACTCCAACAAATTCAACTTGCGGAAATGCAAATGGTTCGTTTACAATTGGCGCAGTTACTGGTGGAACATCTGGATATACTTATTCAATTAATGCAGGTGCTTTTTCAGGAACAACATCATACGCATCTCAATCTGCAGGAACATACACTGTAGTTGTAAGAGATGCGAACTCGTGTACATTTACAGCAAACGTTACAGTTGCAAACACTCCTGGGCCAACAGCTTTTGCAGTTTCAAGTGTAAGTTCAACTTGTGGAAATTCAAACGGTGTTGCTAATGCTGGAGCGGTTACAACATCTGGTTCTACAACTTATCAATATTCAATTAATGGTGGTGCATTAGGTGCAACAACTTCTTTCACTGGTTTAGCAGCAGCAACATATACTTTATTAGTTCAAGATGCTAATGGTTGTCAGTTAACAAATACGGTTGTTGTTACAAATTTAGCTGGACCAACTGCACAAATTTTAACTCCAACAAATGCAACTTGTGGTAATCCAAATGGTATTGTTACTATTGGTGCAACAACAGGAGGTAATGGTTTAATTACTTATAACTTTAATGGTGGAACATTCTCTGGAACCACAAGTTACTCTGGATTAACAGCAGGAACATACACAGTAATTGCACAAGATGCAAATAACTGTCAGTTTACCCAAACAACTGTTGTTTCAGATTTAGCCGGCCCAACTGCAATAGCATTAACACCAACAAATGCAACCTGCGGTGGAAGTAACGGTGCAGTTAATATTGGTGCGGTAACAGGTGGTTCAGGAACAAACACATATTCATTTAATGGAAGTCCGTTTACAGCAACTACTAGTTACCCTGGATTATCAGCAGCAACTTATACTGTAATTGTTCAGGATGTAAATCTTTGTCAGTTCACACAAACGGTTGCAGTAAATAATAGTGGCGGACCATCAGCAGTTGTTGTTACTCCAACAAATTCTACTTGTGGTAATCCAAATGGTTCTATTGCAATTGGAGCAGTTACCGGTGGAGCTGGAACAATTAATTTCTCTTTAAATGGAGGGGCATTAAGTACCACAACTTCTTATACCGGTTTAACTGCTGGTACTTATACAGTGTTAGTTAGTGATGTGAATGCTTGTACTTTTTCACAAACAGTTACTGTAAATAATACTGCGGGTCCAACTGCGGTTGTTATTACTCCAACAAATTCAACTTGTGGAAGTGCAAATGGTGTATTAGCTATTGGCGCTGTAACAGGTGGGACTTCGGGTTATACATACTCAATTAATGGAAGCGCATTTACAGGCACTACTTCATATACAGCTTTATTAGCTGGAACGTATACAATTGTTGTTCAAGATGCGAATTCATGTCAGTTTACTCAAACGGCTGATGTTTTAAATATTCCAGGTCCAACAGCTTTAGTGTTAACTCCAACAAATTCAACTTGCGGAAATGCAAATGGTATTGTTACTCTTGGCGCAGTAACTGGTGGAACTTCTCCTTATGAGTATTCATTAAATAATGCTGTATTTGTTGCTTCAGGACCTTATACAGGTTTAACAGCAGCAAGTTATACAGTTGTTGTTCGTGATGCAAATCTTTGTACATATACTGTTACAGCTAATGTTTCCGATACTCCTGGTCCAACAGCTCAAGCTACATCAACAACAAATTCTACTTGTGGAAATGCAAATGGTATTGTAACAGCAGGTGCTACTACAGGTGGAACTGCACCTTATCAATTCTCAATGGATGGAGGTGTACTATCAGCAACTACTACTTATACAACAACTGCAGGAACTCATACCGTTTTAGTTAGCGATGCAAATCTTTGTACATTCACTGTTACAACAACGGTAAATAATACAGCTGGTCCAACAGCGGTTGCGTTAACTTCAACTCCTACCAATTGTGGAAATTCAAACGGTACAATTGTGGTTGGTACTGTTACGGATGGAACATCACCATATGAATATTCAATTGATGGTGGCGCTTCTTACCAAGCTACTACAACATTCTTAGCATTAGCGGCAAATACTTATACTGTTACTGTTAGAGATGTTAATCTTTGTACAACAACAAATACTGTTGTAATAAGTAATCTTAGTTCTCCTGTTGCATCAGTAGTAACACAAACTAATGTTAGTTGTTTCGGAGGAAATAATGGAACAGTAACATTAACTGGTACAGGTGGAGCTACTCCATATTCGTATACTTTGCATACTGGTCAATCAAATGGTTCAGGAGTGTTTAACGGATTATCCGCACTAACATATTCTGTTACTATTACAGATGCTGCTGGTTGTAACTCAGCTTCAACTTTTACAATGTCTCAACCAGCTGCTTTAGTTGGTTCGATATTAAACCAAACAAATACTTCATGTTTCTCTGGATCTAATGGTTCGGTTACAATTACCGAAGCAGGTGGAACAGGACCATTTACTTATTCATTAAACGGCGGAGCATTTGGAGCTAGTCCTACATTTGCTGGATTAAGTGCAACAGATTATACTGTAACAGTTCAAGATGGATTGGGTTGTACAAATAATGTTCCTGTAACAATAACTCAACCTACTCAAGTTGCTTTAACTTTAACTTCTGCTAATGCTAATTGTACTGACAACAATGGTACAGCAACAGTAGTTGCAACAGGAGGAACACCGGGTTATACTTATTCTTGGACAGGTGGCGGAGGTATTGCTTCTACAACTGTTCCTGTAATTGCAGGTGATTATACTGTAACTGTTTTAGATGCAAATTTATGTTCGAGAACTGGAGCAGTTACAATTGGTGTTACACCAGGTGGAACAGCAACAATTGCAAGTACAACCAATGTAACTTGTAATGGAGCTAATAATGGTATTTTAAATGTTTCGATGGGAGGAAATTCTGTTGGGCCATTTACTTATGCGTGGACACCAAACGTAGGAACAGGTGCAACCGTTAATAATTTAGCACCTGGTGCTTATTCAGTTGTTGTTACTGACTCTCATGGTTGTATTGCAAACACTAGTGGAAATATTTCTGAACCTGTTGTATTAGCAGTGAATTTTACTTCTACAAATGTTAGTTGTAATGCTGGAAGTGATGGAACAATAAGCTCAACTGTAACAGGTGGAACAGCACCTTATAGTTATTCATGGAGTCCAGGAGCATTTAATACAGGAATTGTTAGTGGTTTACCCGTAGGAGTTTATACATTAACTGTTACAGATGCTCAAGGATGTACAGTTGTTGGTACAAGAACAATTGTAGAGCCTACAGCTTTAACAATTACTCCTACAATTGTTGACCCGCACTGTCAGCAGGCTGATGGTAGCGCAACGGTTGTTGGAGGTGGTGGAGCAGGTGGTTATACCTTCTCGTTAAACGGTGGTGCTTTTGGGGCGGGTTCATTTAATTCATTATCCGCTGGTACATATACAGTAACAATTAGAGATGGAAATCAGTGTACAAGCAATCAACCATTAACTTTAGTTGATCAGGCAGGACCTGTTGCAACTATAACTGCAAGTACAAATGTAAGTTGTAAAAATGGCAACAATGGTTCAGCAACTGTTGGTGTTACGGGTGGTGTAACTCCTTATTTCTATTCTTGGAATCCTACTTCTCAAACTACGCAAACTGCTAATAATTTACTTGCAGGTGTTTATGGTGTAACAGTTACAGATGCAAGTGGTTGTGCTGCTTCTGCATCTATAATTATTACAGAACCTTCGCAGTTATTAATTAACGCAACAGGTACTGATCCAATTTGTAATGGACAAACAAATGGTACAGGAACGTCTTCTGCATTTGGTGGAACAGCACCATACTCATATCAGTGGGCAGTGTTTCCTATTCAAAATACCGCTAATGCAACTGGATTATCTTCAGGAACACATGTTGTTACAGTTACCGATGCACTAGGTTGCGTGGCTTCAACAAATATTACTCTTGCTAACCCAGCATTACTAACCGCAACTATTACTAGAACTAATTTATTATGTAATGGAGTGTGTAATGGAACAGCAACTGCTGTTACTACAAATGGAACGAGTCCTTTTGCTTATACATGGAATGATGCAAATGCTCAAACTACACAAACAGCAACAGGTTTATGTGCAGGTAACTATACTGTAAATATTGTTGACTTTAAAGGTTGTACTACAACAGCTGTAACAACATTAACAGAGCCAAGTTTATTAACTAGCACAATTTTAACTCCTGTAAATGTTACTTGTGCAGGTTTGTGTAATGGTTCTGGAACAGTAAGTCCTTCGGGAGGTGTTGCCCCTTACAGTTATTCATGGTCAAATGTGGTAACAACAGCTACTAATATTAATTTGTGTGTTGGAAGTTACACTGCAACTGTTACGGATAACAATGGTTGTGAAACACAATCGGTTCTTAATATTACAGCTCCTAATCCTTTAATAGTTGCAGCTTCAAGTACAAATGCAAGTTGTTATAATGTTCCTGACGGTACTGCAACGGCAACATTTAGTGGTGGTACAGCTCCATTTACATTTTTGTGGCAACCATCATTACAAAGCACGTTTAATGCTACAGGATTAGGTGATGGAACATATACGGTAACAGTTTCAGATGCAAATGGTTGCTCGCAAACTGCAAGTACAATTATTACTGAGCCTGCCGAGCTAGTTGCAGTTACTACGTATACAGGTAATATCGCTTGTTTTGCAAGTAATGGATCGGCTTTAGTGCAAGTTGGTGGCGGTACATCTCCATTCTCTTACTTATGGAGTAATGGTTCTACATCGGCTCTTGCTACTGGCTTATTAGGTGGTGTTTATACAGTAGATGTTACAGATGGTAATGGGTGTACTATTAATGCGGTAGCAAATGTGAATGATATTTTGGCGCCTGTGTTAACACTAAATTCATCTTCTGATATTACTTGTTTTGGTTTAAATAATGGAACTGCAGTTGTTGGAGTAGCTGGCGGTGTAACTCCATATTCGTCACAAACTTGGTTGTTGCCTGTTACCCTAATTGCAAACACTAATCAAACAGGAACTGCTTTGTGGCCAGGAAATAATGTTTATCAAGTAGTTGATGCTAATGGTTGTACCTCTTCAATTACGGTTCCTATTGTAGAACCAACTCAATTAGTTTCTTTGATACCAAGCGCAATGGTAACTAATGTAAGTTGCTTTGGAGGAAATGATGGAAATGCTACAATGCTTGTAAATGGAGGACGAACACCTTATTCTTATTTGTGGTCAGGTGGTGCGCCGCTTACTAATGCAAATGTCTTCCAATTAGCTGCGGGAACTTATACTTGTGCTGTAACAGACAGCAGTGGGTGTGCAACACAGGCTTCAGTTACCATTACAGAACCTCAGCAAATTCTTGCAAATACGATTGTACAAACAGATGTAACCTGTTATGGAAGTAATAATGGAATTGTTTCTGTGCAAGTAAACGGTGGAACACCTGCTTATACTTACGATTGGTCACCTAACAACAGTGATGATGGTGCGCCGTCTGCTTCAGGTTTAGCTCCTGGGACATATAGTTTAAATATAACTGATACAAAAGGATGTACACGTCCATTAACGTATAACATTGCGCAACCAGACTCGTTTAAAGTAATTGTAACTCCTCATTCGAGCACTTGCAGTAATCCTAATGGGGCAATTGAAATGGAAGTTAGTGGTGCGTCACCAGCTTACTCATTCCAATGGAATAACCCAGCATTTTCAACTTCACAGAACATAGCAAACCTTTCAGCACCGGCAACATATAATTGTTTGATTACCGATTCACACGGATGTACGAAGAATGTTGCAACTGCAATTTTCGATCTTGCTCCTCCAACGCTTGATAGTGTTGTTGTGCAAAATGTAACTTGTTACGGTTTTGGTAATGGTATGGCTACTGTTTATCCTAAAGCTGGCGGAAGCGCAACATTCACGTATGAGTGGTATAATAGTTCTAACATATTGGTAGGTAATGGATCATTCCAAGGAGGTTTACCAATCGGTACTTACTTAATCGTAGTAACTGATGGAACAGGTTGTACAGTTAGTAGTGCTGTAACCATTTCTCAGCCTTTCCCTTTAACTGTATCTGTAAGCCAAGATCAAATTGCTTGTAATGGGCAAACGCTAGGAGTATATGCATCTGCTGCAGGTGGTACACCATTGTATAGTTATACTTGGTCAGGAGCTGGTTCAACTTTGCCAAGTTCGGGTGGTAATCATAACGTTGCATTTACAAATACAAATACAACTTCAATTATCCAAACATATTCGGTTGCAGTAACAGACGCAAATAATTGTCCGGCCGTTTCAGATCAGTTTATTGTAACTGTGTTACCAAAAATTTCTGTTCTTTCAAATGATGTAACAGGTTGTTTAGGTGAGAATGTAACTTTAGAAGCAATTGCAGGAGGAGGAGATGGAGTTCCTTATACATATACATGGGGAACAAGTCCAACGCAAGTTCAAACTGGCTCTAACTCTATAATTTCTGTTCCTGTAACAAGTAACTTCCCTGTAAGTTATAACTTAACAGTTTCGGATGGATGTTCAACACAAGAAACAATTATAGTAAACGTATCTTCAAATCCTAAGCCATCAGCAAGTATGATTGGTATTAATACACAAGGATGTGCAGATTTATCTGTTTCCTTCTCAGGAAGTGGTGGAAATAACTTTCCTAATTGTACTTATTCATGGGCATTTGGAGACGGTTCAGCTGGTAGCGATTCTACAACAACACATACATATACTTCAACTGGATTACAAGTTGATTCGTTAGATGTTCAAATGATTGTTACTACAGCGTTGGGCTGCTCGGATACAGTAATTGCGAATAATTATATTCTTGTTTATCCTAATCCGGTGGCGGAGTTTTCTTTTAATCCAACTGAAATATCAGAATTTGAACCAACGGTTAATTTCTATAACGAAAGTTTGTTAGGGACATCATTTAATTGGAATTTTGGTGATGTTACATCAATCACTAATGTTTCTACTGATGAAAATCCAATGCATATTTATAATGACCCTGGAACTTATGATGTGAATTTAATTGTTACCTCGCCACTTGGTTGTAGAGATACAATTACTCATTCATTGTATGTTACCCCTGAGTTTGCTCTTTACGTTCCAAATGCATTTAGTCCAACTGGCGATTTTAAAAACGAAATATTTACGCCGCAAGGAATAGGTATTGATGAGGATAGGTATAACATGTATATCTACAATCGTTGGGGAGATTTGATTTATGAGACAAACAATTTTGCTAAAGGCTGGGATGGAAGAATAAATGGTGAGGTTGTTCAAATAGATACTTATGTTTATAGAATTGTAGTTTACGATTTAAAAAGTGAGAAACATACGTTAACAGGGCACGTTACTGTTGTTAGATAATAAATGAAAAATATAACTAATAAATTTAATTGGACAGCAGTAATCTCTGCTGTCCTTTTTTCATTATGCTTAGTGCAATGCGCTAAAGATGATAAAGAGGAGAATCCTACTCCAACAAATCCTGTTGACCCTAAATTAAGATTTGTTGCAGATTGGAACTGTTCTGAAGTAAGTAGAAGAGATCCACCGGCAGGACAATTCCAAGTACACATTTTAAATGGCAATGGTGATAGCTTAGTAATGGAGAATTGTTATGCTACAGGATTTACTAGCAAATCAAAACTTATTGTGTATGGAGATAGTTTGAAGTTTGCTCCAGATAATCAGCAAATTGGAAATGGTATATTTTTACTAAAAGGAAAAGGTAAGCTCATTAATTCATCTACTATTAAAATGACTTATATTGTGGATGATGGAACTATACCTGTAGACACTGTTGATGCTACTTTTACCAAGTAAGATTTTTCTAAATTTCTGCTTTTAATTTTGAATTAAATCCTAAAAATAATATTACTACTTTTGTGTTTATTGGTCCCGTAGTTCAACTGGATAGAATCTCAGATTCCGATTCTGAGGGTTGGAGGTTCGAACCCTCTCGGGGCCACAGGTTGTAGGCCTATTTATAAGTTAGCCCCATAAAGGGGCTTTTTTATTTATGTGAAGTAATTAAATCAGGACTAGTTCTCTCAATCTCTTGTGTAATAAAAACAAATTCTTTTACTCCTAATTGCTCTGCACGTTTATCAAAAATTGGATTACTGATAATTTCTTCACTTAACATTTCACGTAAACCATTACGTAACATTTTTCTACGTTGATTAAATGCAGTCTTAACTACTTTAAAAAATAGTACTTCGTTGCAATCTAATTTTTTTACATTGTTCCTTTTTAACCTAATCACACCTGAATTCACTTTTGGCGGCGGGTTAAAAACGCCTGGACTTACTGTAAACAAATAAGAAATATCAAAATAAGCTTGAAGTAATACACTTAAAATACCATACTCTTTACTCCCAGGCTTCTCTGCAATACGTTTAGCAACTTCCTTTTGAAACATACCTACAACATATTCAACTCTATCTCTATATTCTAACACACGAAACATGATTTGTGTAGAAATGTTGTATGGAAAATTCCCAATAACATTAAAGTTGTTTTTTGTAATAGTATTGAGGTCGTAATGTAAGAAGTCACAAAAAATAAAATTATCAGCTTGGGCTTGATGATTTTGTTTCAAATAAGCAATCGATTCTTCATCCAAATCTAAACCATAAAAGCCAGTAGTTTTCTTAAGTAAAATAAAATCAGTTAGTACACCAGTACCGGGTCCAACTTCTAACAAATCATCTTTGTAAGCATCAGCAGGTAATGATTCTACAATACGTTCTGCAACTCGTTTATCATGTAAAAAATGTTGACCTAAATGTTTCTTGGCTCTTACCGGTTGCATATTCCTTAATTAAACTATTTGTAATAATGTACGAAATGCTGCAAACTTACCACTAAATTTTTCAGTATGCTCTTTTTGCAATACAGGAGCATGTTCAGCTTTATATCTATCGTAGTCTTCCATTGTTTTAAATGTGTATTGAACAGAGTAGGTGGCCCCTTCATCATCAGCTAGGATTTTTACTACTTGATGACCAACAAAACATCCAGTATTTAATACATCAGGAATGTGCTTGGTTTTCATCCAATGTAACCATTCTTCTGCAATGGCTGCATCCATATTTAGTGTTACGTTATAAATAAACATATAATTAAAATTTCGCTCTCGCTTTACGTTTGGTATTATCTAAATTAATAGTTTGGTTTCTTGGGTATTTAATAGAGAATGTAAGAATAACTTTTTTAGTTTCATCAGGTTGCAAAGTCATGTTCCATTTTAACTTCCCTGTAACTGGGTCAATTTCGGCTTTGCTTAATTCAATATTCTCAACAACAATATCATTGTTTTGTGAAACTGGTAATTGGTCGTTTAATTCTAATGTTACTGCACTTTTACGATTGTTTTTCACAACCATTTCGTATGAAAAAGTTGCTTTTCTGTTGTTGCCGCTTACTTTGTCTTTATTAAAGTCTTTTAGTTTCGTACGTGTAACAATTATTTTTTTGTCTCTTCCAAACGATAAGTCTAAAGTGTCATCAACACTGCGCGGATTAATGTATGATTGCCCTACATAAGTTCCTCCAAAATAAACATTTGCAGTTCCTTCAACTAAATTTAGTTCTTCCCAACCTGTAATACGAGCAAGCATAAATGCTTCTTTCTCCGTTTTAGGAACAGCAAAGTGTTTGTAGCTTGCAGGTAAGTTGTATGAAGTAACATCAACTAAGTAAGGCTTTGCATCGGAAGGAATAGAATAGTTTTGTTTAATGTCAAACTCGGCACTTAATTCAGAAATTTGAATTTCCTCGTAAGTAATATTTGTTTTTTGATTTTTCTTTTTCTCTGCTTCTTTTTTCAACTCTATGCTACTATATAGTTTATCAATTGTTTGTGAAGCTGGAGCATTGTATTGTTCTTGAACTTGAATTTCGTTAGAGTTGTTATTTGCAATGTTTCCACCATACATATTATTTTGATAAGCTTGATTGTAATTGTATTGGTTGTTGTAATTTAAATACCAAGTTTTTAGTTCGGGCTTAGAAGCGTTTTTCATTGGGTCGCCTGTCGAAAGTTTTATTTTAATATCGTTCCAATCAACATTGGTGTTATTAAAAACTTTTGCCTTGTATTTTAATTCAATTGGTTTGTTAATGTCTTCTGCAATTAAGTCGTAGGTAGGAACCCAACCTGCGTTTGCCACAACGTATTTTACTTCAACATCTGAATTTATTTTTGCTGCCCCGTTATTATTTATTAATAACTCAACCTCAGCAGTTGGGTCATTGTCAATTCCTCTCATTTCATTTAAGGCCACTTGTAAACGCGTTGCAATTTGTTGATTGCTTTCGATTTTTTTATCCAACTTTAAAATCTCAACGTTAATTTCTTTTATGCGTGAGCGATAAAAATCGGCAGCAGCTTTTAATTCAACAACCGAAACAACTTTATCCTTTCCGCTTAAATCATGGTTAGTGTTTATCATTGTTTTCTCAGTTGTGTAAGCTTCTTTTTCATAAATGAGCTGCGAAATATTATCACCAATTAATTCCAACGAATCTCTTAGTTGTTTTACTTTTGGATTTTCTTTTGTTAAGGATAAATAATTTATTTTATCGCTAACTGATAAAATAGAAACATCACCACTCGCAGTAATTTGTACACTTTTAGAAACTAATTTAGGAGTTATGCCCGTAAATACAATTAGGTTCCTGCCTGGGTTTAAACTAATTGATTTTTTTTGCGTTAGTTCTGCCCCGTCTAAATACAAAATAGCTGATTCAACTTTTGATTGAATGTTTTGTGAAGGAATAGTTGATTGTGCATTTAATAATGCAGGAATAAAAAGCGCAGCGTAAAGAATTGTTTTCATGTGATGTGTTAATGGTTAATTAATAGTATCTCCTCTAAGTTTTCTAAATCTTTTTCTTGCTTCAATAGTGTATACACTTGCTGGATATTTAGTAAGCATTTCCTGATAAATATCTTTTGCTTTTGTTGTATCGTTTAATGTATAATGATAAATTTCTGCTATCTTAAATAAGGCATCATCACCAAATATTTCTTCTCCATAAGCATCAACTACACGTTGAAAGGCTTCAATTGCTTCTTTTGTTTTTCCAAGTTTAGAAAAAATAATCCCTTTTTTATAATAAATATCATCAGCTAAACTATGTTCTTCAAATACAATGTTTATTGAATCTAATCGGGCAATTGCCTCACTCATTTTGTTTTGAATAATTAATAGATCAGCCGAAGAAAACATTTGCAAGGGAACTACGTTTGTATCAATATTAATTGCATCGCCAATAACTAAAGATAAATCCATAGCATCATTTGCAATCAATTTAGATGTTGCTCCTTTTAAAACATCTAGTTGTGCTTTCGACCAATTAAAATCCCCATTGTAGTATGATAGTTTAGCATTTCTAAATTTTGCCTCTTGGCCTACTGGGTCATATTTATAAGCTTTTTCAACCTGAGAATAAAGTAAGGATGCATCCCAAATGTTTCCAGTAATTAAGGTTACATCACCTAAATCTAATTTACATTCTGCTTGCAACATTTTTTCGATGCCAGGAGCAGAACTTGCTTCGGTAAGTATATCAATAGCTTCTGATAAATCATTTAAATAATAAGCTTCTAAATTAGCAAGCTTGCGCATAAGCGGAACAGTAAGTTGGTTTACACCAAATTCAGTAATAGTAGTTTTAAGTTTTGTTTTTAGTTGTACTAAATCTTCTTTTGTGTAATTGCGTTGCTTTACAATTTTGTCGTATTGCGCATTTGAAGATTCGATATAAGCTTGGTTGTAATTGTAATTATCTTTTCCTTTTTCTAAAACGTAATTATAACATTTCTCAGCTACATCAAATGATTCATTAGTTACACAAACTTTCCCAAGTTCCATCATTCTGAAGCCATCCTCTTTATTTCGTTTATCTAAGGCTTTACTTTGTGCAAATGCCCCATCAAAATCTTTTTGTTGCATTTGAATAAAAATTAAAAACTCCGAATAAATTGTTTTTGAAGGGTTGGATTGAATGCGTTTTTGTAATTCTTGTTTTAGAACGGGATTATTAAATCCCCCTTTTTCATCATCATAACCTAAACTGTTTTGCAAATTATTTTGTACGCTTACTAGTTCACTCTCTCTAAAGTCAAGCGCATCAAGGTACTCGTTGATCATTGCTTTTAAATCGCCTTTTTCTTTATAGATTTCGGCTTTCTCATAAAAGTAGGGATAACTGTTGTTGTTGTATTTAGCTCCTTTTAAAAACGTTTGTATAGCGTAATCATATTGCTTAACTGTTTTAAAAGCATTAGCTAATGATGCAATTTGATTGTAATCGTTTGGTAATTCTTTTATTGCTTTTTGATATTGTTCCTCACATTTTTTTAAATCGTTATCTAATTTATAAAGCTCTCCTAAATCTACATAAAGTGAAACTGATTCAGGAAGTAGTTTAATTTGTTTTTTAATTACTTTTTCTGCTTTCTTTTTATCGTCTGTTTTTAAAAGGCAGGTTAAATAATATTCATAATAGGAGTAAGGGTTTTTATCATACAGCTTTTCGTAATATACAATTGCTTTATCGTATTCTTTATTGTTGTAGTATTGCAGCGCTAATTGGTCATTAGTAGATGTAGGCTGGGCAGTAAGTTTGTTGGTTAAAACAAACAGAGTCAAAAACAAAACAACTATGTATTTACTTAGATTCAATTTTATAGCTTGTGATTAAATTCTCAATTTCATTATTGTATTTATCAAAAGTATCTATGCTTTCTTTTGCAAGTTGATAGTTGCTTTGTAATACTTGATTCAATTTTTCAGCTTCCATTTTTTCGATGGTGTAAAATTCAAAAGCTCTTTCATCTTCAACTAAGTTCTTCTTGAGGTCCGACGAAAGCTTTTGTAATTGCTCGCGGCTATATTGCGCATCTTTAGCAATAGAATTGAAATTGCTTTGCAAAAAGAGTAGCGGTTCGTTAACTGTTTGGTAATTTTTTAAAGCATTTAAATAATTAACCGAAAGTGTGTCCTTAATATTTTCTCTCATCCACTTAATATTTGCATCATAGGTACTGAGATTTCTCGAAATTTTAAGTGTGTCGATAGATAAAAATACGGCAATTTTTTTATCGAGCTCAGCTTTTAGGCTATCCAAGGTGCTAATTTTTTCCTTGTGCTTGTCAGGATTACTGCAAGAAACAAAAAGCGTGGATAGTGCAATTAATACTATAAAAATCGGGCATTTCATAAGTACTAAAAGTAAGAAAAATTATTGCTGTATTTTCAAGTTTAGAAAAATTAACCTTTACCGTTTTTAAGAGAATTTGAGATTTAAAATTGGCGTATTAATTGTATATTTGCTCTTATGAAGTCATTGTTTTTATTTATACTATTCAGCATTTTTTCTTTTGCATCAACAGCTCAAACAGCTGATAATACTACTAAATTAAAAGCTTTACAAGATAAAAAAGCTGATTACCACAAGCGAACAGAAGGCGTTTCGGATGGCTTTCGCATAAAAATTCATTTTGGGTCGGATAGGGTAAAAGCGATGGAAGTAAAATCAAAATTTTTAAGTAAATACAACGATTATGGTGCTTACGACGAGTATCAGCAGCCCAATTTTGTGATTCTTGTTGGAGATTTTAAAACAAAACCAGAGGCTTACGGGTTTTTAAAGGAAATACAAGCTGATTTTCCAAATGCTTTTATAGTGAAAGATAAAATCAAACCTTCGTATTAAATTTTGCCTTGTTCAGATAGTTTAATTATTAAAAGATCTACCTTTTCATTAAGTTGTTGGATTTCCAATTCTGCTTTTAAGTTTATTTTGTAATCATTCTCCGAACGAATTCTGTCTTTTTGTTCTTGCCTGTTTTGACTCATCATAATTAATGGGGCTTGCAAGGCTGCTATACAGGATAAAATTAAGTTGAGTAAAATAAATGGATATGGATCAAAGGATTTGAAAGCAATTACATTAATAGAAATCCAAATTCCAAAAAAGGTCATAAATGCAATGATGAATTTCCAACTGCCTCCAAAAAGAGCAATTTTATCAGCCATCCTTTCTCCAAAAGTTAGGGTTTCATTGTCTAATTCCTCTGGAGATTTACTGATTGGATTATTTTCAGCAATACTGCTTAAAATTTCTTTTTCACTTTTGCTTAATATTGAATTATCAGATCGAAGAAAAATTTCGGCTTTTTGAGCTTCTAATTTTTTTAATTCTTTTAATGCAATAAAACCATTTGTATTAATTGTTGGATAGTCTTTTCTTATAATTTCTATTAATTCCTCTTTTATATAATTAATAGGCATGGCCTCTGTATTCCGTAATTGTTTGCCAGAAATTTCACATACCTTAAATGTTGCTCGTTCGCTCATATAATAGAAATAAAAAAGGCGGAAAATTTTCCGCCTTTATGTTTAACAAAACTCTTCGTAAACCATTTTAAGATGCTCACCAATCATTTGAGCGTTTCTTCCTTCAATGTTGTGGCGCTCAACAAAATGAACTAATTCTCCATCTTTAAATAAAGCAATTGCTGGTGAAGATGGCGGATAAGGTGCAAAATGCTTACGTGCTTGACCTACAGCATCAATATCAAAACCTGCAAATACAGTTGTAAGTTTACTTGGTTTCTTATCTCCATTTAAACTCATCTTAACTCCCGGACGAGCAGCTCCTGCAGCACATCCACACACACTGTTTACAACCATTAAAACAGTTCCTTTGCTATTAATAGCTGCTTCAACTGCTTCGGCTGAATTGCAATCTTCAAAACCTACCGCAGTAAGTTCTTCTTTCATTGGTTTTACTATACTTTCTGGATACATGGTATTATAATTTTATGTTTTTAATTTTAATTAATGTTGTTTTAACAACCCTACAAAGATACGAATCAAATCTTAATTATAATTAATCTAAATTAAGTGGTTTCTAATTAAATGTTAAATCGGAGCAAATTAAATAAGCTCAATAATTCGTTTGGAATTATTGATAACATTGAATGTTTTCAGGTTTTCTTCTCTTTTTTTAATGTCTTCTGCTCTAAACTCAAGTTTAAAGAGAGCATCTACTTGCGTTAAAAATTCTGCACTTGTATTCGCGATTTCGCAGCAATTTTTAAGGTTGGTGCCATAAAGCATTTTATCGTTTACCAAACAAAATCTGCCAGCAAATAAAGAGTTAAGCAGTTTTAATTTTAATCCACTTTCTTGATGCGTATACAAACAATTAATGTGAGCATTCTTTAAAAGAGATTGCAATTTTTCATCACTTGGATTAGCAATGATTTCGATATTCTGATGTTGTTTTGCTAATTGAATTAAAGCTTCGTGCGGATTTAAACCAGCAATAATAAATTTTTGTTTTGTTTTAGAAAACACTTCTTTAATTAAATATTCGGCCGCTAAATAATTTTCGGAAATACTTAAATTACCATGATACAAAGCGTAATCTCCTTTTCCTGTTAGGCATTCGAGCTCAGTGTATGGATGAAAGCTGGGCAAGTATTTTACATTTGATTTCGGAAATTTGTTTTGTAAGTACTTGGTGTCTTCTTCCGAAACAACCAACATTACATTCGCTTTGATAAGTTTACTTTCAAATTTTTCTAATTTATTCGCCTCTGTTTTAAAATACCATTTCTTTAAAGCACTTTTTTCTGATGCAGCCAAGTAGCGATAATATTGATGTTCTATATTACTTTCTCTATAAATTTTGAAACGTTCTTTTAATCTTGCATCGTTTAAAATGGCGCAGGTGTGCAAGCCTTCAAATAAAATGGGAGCTTTATCTACCAATAAATTTTGCAGCAATTGTTCTGATGTTCTTGATTTTACAATAAAAGGATCACTGCTAAACTGATTGAAAACAGATGTGTTTCGTTTATAGTAATAAACTTTGTCGCAATACTTGTTTAACTCTTTTGCTTCTACACGTCCGTATTCAAAACAATGAAGCGTAATTTTAATGCCCAAAGCATGCAAGGCTTTTAATTTATAAAACACGTCAATTACTCCTCCATAATTGGCTGGAAAAGGAACATCAAAAGATATAATATGTAGTGTTTTCAATCGCTTGAAATTAATAAAATTATTGTAATTTTAACCAGATATGTCGAACGTTAAAATACTTTTTATAGTGTGTGTAGTGCTGAATATTTTATTCAGTTCGAAATTAAGCGCGCAAGAGTATAAAAACCCTGAGGTTTGTAAAACAGAAGTAATACATTTTAAGCATCAATTTTATTTAATTTCTTATAAAGAAGAAAACTCTTCACTTTCTTTATTAGTGGAGCAATTAAATGAAAACCTCTCAAAAAAAAGGGAATACACCCTTAGTTTGGGCAATGCAAAATGCACAGGTTTTTATGCGCCACAAGTTGATACAACACACAATTACCTTAATATTTCGGTGCAGCAATTGGATAACGATAAAACAATACGTGTTGTACGATTAAACTCAAAGCTTGATTTAGTTGCTGATTTACCTAACTCAGATATTACGCGTGTAAACACTTTCACCGCTTTTGAAACCGAATATTTATACGCAGGAAAAAATTTGTATGTGGTTCGTCCTTTATCAAAAGACTCGGCACATAAATATATTTTGCAGCAATATACCTTAAAGGATGAAAAAAAATTGTTTGAATACAATACTGGCTGGCAATTAAATTTCGCCAAACAATCGTATCATCGTTGCCATATTATTGCTGCTAACGAAACATTTGTTTATGTATTTGCCAATGTGTTAGAAGGAACAAAAAAGGGGCAATGGCTTTTGTTTATTGACCCAGTAAAGGGAGAAATTTTGCATACGGAAAGATTGAATGATGAGAATGAAGGTTTTACTTTTTTATATGCTAATTACGCATACAATGCAGAAACAAAAGAAATGGCTGTTGCAGGATATAAATTAAGTGCAAAACAAATTAGTGCTGATTATAGTAAGGTGGATTTAACTATTGGCAAAACAAAATTATTTCCAGTGTTCGTTTGCACTTTTGATTCTTCAGGTTTTGTAACAGAGCGTATAGATAATTTTATTACTGTTCCTGTTGATGTGGAGCGAGAGAAGGACTTTAAACAATACTTGTGTAAAATTGTGAAGATGGAATACAAAAATAATCAATACACATTTTTATCAGAGATTTCAGGAGCAGCTGCAGCTACGAAGGAATTTAAAACCTATGGTTATACTTTTAGTATGTTGGAACATAACGAAGAAGGAATTTTAAAGCCAAAATTTTCTCATTTTAATTGTACTTACCGCGACTCAAAAAACAAAGAAGCAAAAAATATTTTTAGCCAACACGCTTATTCGGGAAAGCAAGATGCAGATGAATTGTTTTATAAAAAAGCACTAGTCTCTGTTTCTTCAGGCTTTGCATGGAACCTTACATTTGGAGCAGAAAAATTGGTTGGTTATTCTACAATAACAACAAAAGCAAAAAAGACTTTAGTTTACAAATACACTTTCGAAAACTTGAAGTGGACAAACGCTGAGTTTATGAATAGCGAACCAATCACTGCATTTAAATTGTTTAATGTAAATATTGACAAGGCAATATTGTTTAATGCGGAGAAGGTGGATGAAGTGTTGAAGTTTAATTTGGGAGTTGTGGGTATGATGAAGTGATAGAGTGACGATTTGCAGCTACAAGAAGTTGTTGATTTTTGAAATGAAAACTGTCTGCTACAACTCAATTTGATGCAAAGTCCAAATCTTCATCTAAACACTAAACCGCCAATTTTTTGTAGTTGGTGTTAAGTGTAGTTTTATTGTCTATAGTTTTGAAATTGCAGTTTCTAAACATTTGCAGAGTTTTGAATTAAATTCTTCAGCATTAATAAATAAACCTTCATCATTTAATGAACCCGGAGGTCCAATGTAGCCTTTGATTACAGGTCCAGACTTACCACCAGCGGAAAAGGAAGAGTAAAATTTAGCTCGGTCTTTTTGGGTTTCTGGATGTTGAATTAAGTAGTTTCTAACATGGCTTACCTTGGTCTTTTTAATTTCATCAAAACCTTTCAAATGTTTTGTAATTTCTATAATTCTCCACGCAAAATGATAAAAGGATTCCGTAATTATTTCAAGTTCAAACATTGCATTTATGTCAACTTGATTTTCTAGCGATTGTATAGTTCTGTTATTCAAGTTTTGCGCATAATTTATGAGCCATTGTAGTTGAGTAATTTTATTACCTATTTCTGCAGCCTGTGCGTCAATTTTACCTTCTTTATCAAAGGAAGTTTGTCTAAATGTGTGAAATAGGTCTATTGCTTTCTGAAACATTATTCTTGTCTAAAAATTACACATAACGTTAAGCCGACTTAGCGAATTCCGCGCTTCCTGAACTTCAAATAATAACAAAATAGGGATCATTTCTTATTATAACTCAATTTCAATCCCTTCAAACTATCTACAATCGATTTTGCAATTAAATATTCTTTGTACCAGTTTTGGTCGGCTGGTATTATTTGCCAAGGGGCAACTTTGTTGCAATCTTTAAAAATACGCTCATACACTTTCATGTAATTGTTCCAAAGTTTGGCTTCTTTGGCATCTTGGTCGTTATGTTTCCAAAATTTTTTGTAGTCGGTTAAACGCTCTTGCAGCCTCTGTGTTTGTTCTTCTTTCGAGATGTGTAGATAAAATTTTAAAATGATAGTATCATTATCAACTAAAAATTCTTCAAACTGATTAATATGTTTGTAACGTTTTTCAATTATTTCTGTTGGTAATGATTTGTGTACTGTTGGTACTAAAATATCTTCGTACTGCGAGCGATTAAATATTTTTATCATTCCTTTTTCGGGTACATTTTTGTGTATGCGCCACAAAAAATCGTAGCCTTGTTCTTCTGTGTTCGGCGCTTTAAAAGCCTTTACCGAGCAGCCAAGAGGGTTTACTCCTTTAAAAACGGCTTTAATTGCCCCGTCTTTTCCCGAAGCATCCATGCCTTGTAAAATAATTAATACTTTGTATTTACCTTGCGCGTATAAAATGTTTTGCAGCTCACTTATTTCATCAACTAATAAGGTAGTTTGAAGTTTTGTTTTTTCCTTATCAAAACTTTTAGGTGCGCGAGTAGAAATTTTTGAAAGCTGCATGTTTTTAAATTTTATAGTAAGGTAATAAAATTAATGCAGAGCTGCTTACTTTCCAATCCTTTTTTCTAATGCGTCAAAAATTTGTTCAAAGGCTTTTAATGTTTTTTCAGTAGGAGGTTTTTGTCCAAGGATGGCAATTTCCCAATCACAAATTTCGGCGTACAGATTGTACTTTTTTTCTTTGTCGGCAAGTGTTTTAGATTTAGCAATCACCTTGTCTAACTGATTAGGTAAATTTTTCTCTGTTAAAATCTCAATAATATTAAGATTTTTACGTATTTCCTTTGAGCTAGATGAGTGATACTTTTCAATTGCATTTAACAATGAGTAAAAACAATCTTCAGAAATAATGGTGTATTTAACCAGTACATCAGTTTCATTAGATTTTAGTTGGCTAATATTTTCAACTGTATCTAAATAATCAATCAATTCAATAAAACTTGATTGCCGTCTGGTTTGGTTATTGAAATATTTTTTAACGTAGCCTTTTTCGGATGGGCTTAATGATTTAAGAAGCTTGTAGGTGTAGGATAAATAGTGGTTCACTATCTTTTCTTTTTACTAAAAACAGAGTTTCCTCTTTTTCTTTTAGCGCTTCTTTCTTTATTTTGGTGATGAAGGAAGCCACTATTGTTTTTCTTTGTCTTTGTTCTATTTCTTTTAAAAAGTTGGTTTTGTTCTTTGTTTTGAGTTTTACCTGGACGAGTTTTGCGCAAAGAAGCATTTTTAGAACTTGAACCTCCACCATTAAATATTTTAGATAAAAATCCTTTTCTACCTCTTACACTATTACTAGCAAAAGCATCTGCATTACCTGCACTGTGTTTCTTTTTAAATAAACCTCCGCCACCTCTTTTAGAAAGTGCTTTGCTTTGATTTTTTCTTTCTTTGCTTTTCTTACCAAAAGGGTTTTGATTTTCATGGTAATTCTCCCCCTTACCTTTTCTTTGTGCAAATGAATTTTCGGCAACAAAAAATGTTAGAAATGAAATTAGGAATATTTTAAAAAGTTTACTCATTAGTAAATGCAATAGTAAGGAAATGCGCAATTATACGCAATAGCTAAGTTAATTAAATATACCCATTTTACAAACACAATAACGTTAAAATCTATTTTAACTAGAGTAAATATTGTGCCAAAATGCTAAAAACAAGGGTTTATGCGAATAAAGGATATTTTTCCATCATTGTATTTACCTTTTTCTTAAGCTTAGCAAGCTCTTTTGGATTCTCTTTATTTTTAATTGCTGCATCAATGAACTCAACAATTTTAAGACAATCTTTTTCTTTTAAACCTCTTGAAGTAATTGCAGGAGAACCAATTCTTATTCCTGAAGTAACAAATGGAGATTTGTCATCAAATGGCACCATGTTTTTGTTTACAGTGATGTCTGCTTCACCTAACACTTTTTCAGCTTCTTTACCTGTAATGTTTTTGCTTCTTAAATCAATTAACATACAGTGGTTATCTGTTCCGCCCGAAATAATTTTGTATCCTTTTTCAATCAATGCTTTTGCCATTGTTTGAGCATTTTTAATTACTTGCACACAATACAACATGTATTCATCAGACAAACACTCACCATAAGCAATAGCTTTAGCTGCAATAACGTGCTCTAAAGGACCACCTTGTGTTCCTGGAAAAACACCCATATCTAAACAAGCACTCATCATTTTTATTTCTCCTTTAGGAGTTTTTTCTCCCATTGGATTTTCAAAATCTTTTCCCATCATAATCATACCGCCTCTTGGTCCACGTAATGTTTTATGAGTTGTTGTTGTTACAATATGGCAATGAGGCAATGGATCATTTAAAATTCCCTTCGCAATTAACCCAGATGGATGAGAAATATCTGCTAACAATAATGCACCAACACTATCCGCAATTTTACGCAAGCGAGCGTAATCCCAATCACGAGAATATGCAGATGCACCACAAATGATCATTTTTGGTTTTTCTTTTTTTGCAGTTGCTTCAACAGTATCATAGTTTACTTGCCCCGTTTTTTCTTCAACACCATAAAAAGTTGCACGATATAATTTACCACTAAAGTTAACTGGAGAGCCATGCGTTAAATGTCCACCATGACTTAAATCGAAACCTAAAATAGTATCTCCTGGTTTTAAGCAAGCAAGCATAACAGCTGCATTTGCTTGTGCTCCAGAGTGTGGCTGAACGTTTACCCAAGCAGCTCCAAATAATTCTTTTGCTCTATCAATTGCTAATTGCTCAACTTTATCTACAACTTCACAACCACCATAATAACGTTTGTTAGGTAAGCCTTCAGCATATTTGTTGGTTAACACCGAACCCATAGCTTTCATTACTTGGTCACTTACATAATTTTCGGAAGCAATTAATTCTATTCCTCTAGTTTGTCGTTTTTTTTCCTCGTTAATTAACTTGAAAATTGCAGTGTCTTTTTTCATAAAGCTTATTGTATTAATTTCTAATTCGTTTTCTCTTCTTCTTTTAATTTTATACTAGCAAAAGCTACAGGTAGTAAAAACATTATCGGCAATGGTGATTGAAGGATTCCCATGAAAATTCTACTAAAAGTATAACCTCTTTCTATATCTCCAAACGCCCAACCAATTCCTAAAGCTAATGCTGACAAAATTAGAAGAAATAAGTACATAAAGTTGAGCCATTTTTTAACAAAATTAGCTTTTACAGTTTTTATAAGTACAAAACGTTGAATGAAATAATAGATAGCGGCAAACAAAATGGTCATTATCCATTTAAGGGTGTAGATAGTCCAATAGGAAAAATTTTGTAAAACATCCATGAAATTATGCGTAGAATATTCCATTTCATATAGTTTAGCACCTAAATGCGTATTTGTGTTTTTGAAAAGAAAATCTCTACTAAAACCAATAAAGGCGAATATAAAAAGGACAAGAAATAACAAACTAACTTTCTTAATCATCTCTTAGAAAATTTGTTGACCCAGGTTATCCACAAAATAAAAATAAATCCATACACCAAGAAAGTAAAAGTGTAATTATGATTGAAATCTAAATATTCGGGAGCATAAAAATTAATGAGTGTTAACCCCGCTACTCTTAAAATATTAATAGAGTGAATGGATAAAATTCCCATTGGAATGTACCATAATTTATGAACTTGATTTCCTGGATAGGCACTTACAAATATTAGAAAAATTGCCATAACTGAAACTCCATCGCATGGACCTCCAATCCAAACAGGATGGGCGCCATCTATTCCAATCATTTGGTAACTAAGATCTTCCATTGTAAAGTAAACTTTAAATGAAAAAAATTCCAAAAAACGTTTAGTAGTAAAAATAATATTGGAAATTATCCTCTCGTCAAGTAAGGTTTTAGGCTTAATGTAAAAATCATACAATAAAAACCAAAATAGGTAAATGAGTCCAGATAAAAGAAAGAAACGTGAAGTTTTGGAATTATAAAAAGAAATTATTCGGTCTTTTAAAGACATTCTTTTTATTGAGCTTGTTTTTTGCTTAATTGCATTGTTTTTCTACCGCCATAAGCTAAGCCAGCAGCAATAAGTAATGTAATCCCACCATCAATAGGAATACAAGTAGGGTTTCCTGGAGGCCAGCAGCCTGTAGGAGGTCCCATACCGCCACCTGGAGGATTAGGTCCCATACCGCCTGCCATGGACGAAAAACTTACACCTAAAAATAGGATTAAAAATAGGAAAGGTAAAAACTTCTTCATTGCAATAAAATTATGATGTAAAGATAAGAAAAAATATTAAATCTCTTAAAAAAACAATCATTAATGATATTATGGCTAAATATGTTAAATTTGTGGGCTAAATATATATTTTGACAAATAAAAGGAAACAGAGCGCTTTACTTAGTCTAGATGACATAAAAGTTATTTGGAGGTTAGTAGTACGAAATTGGTATATTCCAGTCATATTTGCAGCTATAGCTTATTTGGCAGGTTATTTTTATACCTATAAGCTTACAAATGTTTACGAAATAACGACTCAGTTGTTATTAAATTCGAACGATCAGTACAATACTCAAAGTCTTATAAATGAAAATTTTGGAACAAATGCAAAGGGTGACTACGGCAGATATGTTGATAATACAAATGAATCTAGGGTAATTCAATCATACGATTTAATCAAAAAAGTAATTGAAAAACTCAAAGATAAAATTCAAGTTTCTTATTTTATTGTAGGTAAGGTTCGAACAACAGAGTATTACGCAGGCATGCCTTTTACCGTTGAGGTAAACTCAATGAATTCGATTTTATATGAACAAAGAATAAAGATAAATATTATTGATGTTAACACCTATGAGCTTTCATTTACAGAAGGGAATAAAACAAGAACAATAAAGGGTAATTTTAATAAGGAATTAATAGATGAGAGATTCAATCTTTTAATTAGGAGAGAATCAACACTTTCTGAAAAAAATATAGGCACCATGCAGATGGGGCAATTCGAATTTCAAATACATTCGGTTGAATCACTAATTGATAAGTATTCATCAGAAATTAAAATTGAAAACCCAGAATACACAAATATTCTGAAAATAAGTATTACTGATATAATTCCTAGCAGAGGAAAGTTGTTTTTAGATACTCTTTCATCTGTGTATATCGATCAAAAACTAAAGTCTCATTTTGATTTGAATCAAAGAACATTAAGCTTTATCGATAAGCAAATGTTCGAAATTTCAGAAATTTTGGATCATGTAGAAGATACAATGCAAAATTATAAAACGAGTAAGGCAGTTTTAAATCTTGTTCGTGAAGAAACTGCTGATTACGATAAGTTGGCTTTTTATGAGGGACAAAAGAGTACTTATAAATTGCATGTAGATGCATTAAATGACCTTGAAAAATATATTGTAGAAGATAAAGATCCTCAGTTTTTACCACCTTCTGTTTATGTAATAAAAGATGACCCTTATTTGGTTAAAACAACCACTGAACTCTATCAAAAACAACTAGAGTATAATGAGCGAAGATCTACAGCTACAGAAATAAATCAAGCAGCTGTGCAAATAAGAGAAAATATTAAAAAACTGAAACAAGATTTACTTATTTATATTAGTAATTCTAGAACAGCATATTCTAAAGTAATTGATAATGTAAATACTCAAATAGGTGATTTTTTAGGAAGCCTAAAGACAATCCCTGAAAAGCAAAGAACAATAAACAGCATTCAACGGAAAGTAAATGTAAATCAGGATTTGTATATTTTTCTTTTGCAAAGAAGAGCTAGTACTTATATTGCGAGGGCAAGTATAGTACCTGATAGTAAAGTAATTGAAACTCCTAGAGTAACAGGTATTGTTTGGCCTCAAAAGGGGAAAATTAATAATTCTTTTGCTTTCGGTGGATTAATTCTGGGATTAATAATTTCATTAGTTCGTGTAATGTTCTTTACAACCATACTAACAGTTGAAGAGCTAAAAGAATCAACCGCATTACCAATATTGGGCGAGTTACCGTTTGTGAAAAATATGTTACCAACAGGTATTGTTGTAGATATTGATCCAAAATCACGTGCCGCAGAAGCGTTCCGAACACTTAGAACAAATATTCAATATTTAAATATTGATAAAGGATCAAAGGTAATTTTAATTACATCTAACAGTCCTGGTGAAGGAAAAACCTTTGCATCTATTAATATGTCGGCAATCTTGGCAAAGGCAAGCAAACGCGTTTTGTTGCTAGAGTTGGATCTTCATAAGCCCCGTGTTCAAAAGGCTCTCGAAATGGATCCTGATGTGGGTATTAGTACTGTTATTATCGGGCAAACACAGATTTTAGAAAGCATAAAGAAAACAAACATCGAAAATTTAGATGTTATGCTCTCAGGGCCAATGCCTCCTAATCCTTCTGAAATGATTTTGTCGGATAAGTTGAAAGAGATTATTGACTATGGAAAAGCTAATTATGATTACGTTGTTATTGATACACCTCCAGCTGGATTAATATCTGATTCTATCTACTTAATGCAATACGCAGATATCTCTTTATTTGTGCTCAACACTAAGTTTGCTACTAAACGCATTGTTAACGGTATTAATGAATTAGTTGAAAGCAATAACATTCAACATTTCTCTTTTATACTAAATGGAGTAAAGAGAAAACGCGCACGTTATTATTATAATAAGTATGGCTATGGTTATGGCGGTGGTTATGGATACGGTTATGGCGGCGGCTACGGCTACGGTGGAAGTTATGGTTACGGGTCTAAAAAATCCAAATAATAAATATTGAAATGCAGAATTCTCTAGATATAAATGAACTTTTAATTCATTCGGATAAAACTATAAAAGATGCACTTGCAGTAATTGAAAAAAATGCGCAAGGTGTTTGTTTTGTTACCGAAAAAAAACAGTTGATTGGTGTTGTTACAGATGGTGATATTAGAAGAAGTTTAATTAATGGAAAAGGATTAGAAACACTTGTTAGTGATGTAATGCAAAAGCAGTTTACTTCTTTGCCAGTTAACACTCCACAGGCAGAAGTTCAAAAAAAATTATCTTCAAGTATTCGTCACATCCCTTTGGTGGATGAAAATAATGTGCCTGTTGATTACGCATGTTTTTCGAGAACGCACCGCACACCAATTATGCAGCCATTATTAAATGGAAACGAATTGGCTTACGTTTCTGATTGTATTAATACGGGTTGGATTTCATCACAAGGTGCATACGTTAAACGTTTCGAAAAAGAATTTGCTGAATATTGTGGTGCTGAATATGCAGTTGCCGTTAGTAACGGAACAGTTGCACTTCATCTTGCATTAGTTGCTATTGGAATAAAAGAAGGTGATGAAGTATTAGTTCCAGATTTAACTTTCGCAGCTTCTATCAACGCAATTATTTATACAGGGGCAATTCCAGTTATTGTTGATGTAGATAAAACTACTTGGACAATTTCACTTGAGGATATTGAAAAAAACATTACTCCCAAAACACGTGCAATTATGCCTGTTCATTTATATGGACATCCATGCCACATGGACGAAATAATGGCGATTGCAAAAAAGCATAATTTACTTATTATAGAAGATGCAGCCGAAGCAATTGGTGCAAAATACAAAGGGCAACACGTAGGTACTTTTGGTGATACTGCAACTTTTAGTTTTTTTGGAAACAAAACGATTACTACTGGTGAAGGTGGAATGGTTTTCTTTAAAACAAAAGAAGCTTACGAAACAGCTTTAGTGTTGCGTGATCATGGAATGAGCAAAACAAAGAAGTATTGGCACGATATGGTTGGATTTAATTATCGTATGACCAATCTTCAAGCAGCAATTGGTTGTGCACAAATGGAACGTATTGATGAGTTTGTAACTGAGAAAAGAAAACTAGCTTCTTTTTATAATGCTATATTAGCCGAAACAGGTGTGTTTGAATTACCGCCACAAGCTGAATGGGCAATAAATGGATATTGGTTGTACACAGCTGTTTTAAAGGAAAATTGTGGCATTACAAGAAATGAATTAATGGATAAAATGTTGAAGAATGGTGTTGAAACGCGTGCAGTTTTCTTCCCGCTTCATGAAATGCCCCCGTATAAAAATTATCCTACAAAAAGCAATTTCAAAAATGCAGATTACATTTCGCAACAAGGAATTAGTTTGCCTTCTTCAGTAAATATAACAGAGTCGGAATTAGTAAATATTAAACAAGCTTTTCATACTATTTTCGATTCAGTAAAAGCATCTTAATGGAAATATTATTTGTAATACCTGCACGTGGCGGTAGCAAAGGATTACCTGGTAAAAACATTCGCTCTATTGCAGGTAAACCATTAATTGCCTGGTCGGTTGAATCTGCAAAAAAAGCGGCGCAACTTATTGGCAACTGTGATGTAATTGTTTCTACTGATTCTTCTGAAATTGCAAATGTGGCAAAACAATTTGGAGCAGACGCTCCTTTTTTACGTCCGGAAAATTTAGCAAACGATACCGCAGCATCTATTGATGTTATGTTGCACGCATTAGATTTTATGGAACAAACAGGCAAATCATATAAGTATATTGCTATGATTGAACCTACTTCTCCGCAAAGAAGTGCAGAAGATTTAGTTGCAGCTTACGAAAAGTTAAAAAATAACACAACAGCTGAAAGTATTGTAGGAGTTAGCCGTACAGAAAGTTGCCATCCGTTATTTTTAACTAAACTGGAACAAGATTTTTTAGTGCCTTATGAAAATAAGGAATACAAAGTTTATCGTAGGCAAGATATTGATGAGGTTTATTTTTTTGAAGGTAGTATGTATATTTCAAAAATAGAGAGCCTTAAAAAAAGAAGAAGTTTTTATCACGAAAAAACATTGGGCTTTGATATGCCTAAATGGAAATCGTTTGAAATAGATGATATCACCGATTTTATAGTAATTGAACAATTATTAAAAGCAAGAGAGGAAGGATTAATAAAATGAGTTATTCAGAAAGATTACATAAAGTTATTCCAGGCGGAGCTCATACTTACAGCCGTGGAGACGACCAATATCCTAGCAATGCACCACAAATATTAGAACGCGGAAAAGGCGCTTATGTTTGGGATGCGGATGGAAATAAATTTCTTGATTATGGATTAGGCCTTCGTTCAATTACTGTTGGATATGATAACGAAGAAATTTCAGATGCAGCAATTGCCGAAATTAAAAAGGGAATTAATCTTACTCGTGCTTCATTAACTGAATTAAAGGCAGCTGAGTTAATGATTAGTTTATTTCCTTGGGCCGATATGGTGAAGTTTGGAAAAAATGGTTCTACTGTTACAACAGCAGCTATAAAATTAGCTCGTGCATACACTGGAAGAAAGCATGTTGCATTATGTGCAGAGCATCCTTTCTTTACTTATGATGATTGGTTCATCGGTACAACACCTATGGATAAAGGTATTCCAGGAGAGAGTAAGAGTTTTAGTCATAAATTCAATTACAACAATATTGAGTCTTTAGAAAAAATATTTGCTGAACATCCAAATGAAATTTCTTGTGTAATACTTGAGCCAACTACTTTTCATAGCCCGTGTACAAATGATAAAGATGGTTTTTTAAATAAACCGCATTGTACTAATTGTAATTGTGGGCAAAAGAATTTTTTACACCAAGTAAAAGACCTGTGCAAGAAAAACGGAGCAGTATTTATTTTAGATGAAATGATTACGGGTTTTCGTTTTGATTTACAAGGAGCAATGAAGCTATTTGATGTTGAACCTGATTTAGCAACCTTTGGAAAAGGTATGGCTAATGGTTTTCCTCTTTCTGCTTTAATTGGTAAAAGGGAAATCATGAACCTTGGTGGAATATTGGAAGAAGGTGCAGAGCGTTTATTTTTAATAAGCACTACCCATGGCTCAGAAATGAGTTCCTTAGGTGCATTTATTAAAACCGTTGAGGTATATCAAAAAGAAAATGTTACTCAACACATTTGGGATTACGGTAAAAAACTAATTGAGGGAATGAACGAAATTGCCGCTCGATTAGGAATTAGTGAATATTTTGAGGTTGGAGGTTACGCATGTTCGCCTGTTTATTTTACACGAGATAAAGACAAAAATATTTCTTTAGATTTTCGTACTTTATTTTCTCAAGAAATGATAAAAAATGGGGTATTAATTCCTTGGGTTGCGCTTTCATATGCTCATAAAGAAGAAGAGTTGATGCATACATTACACGCAACACTTAAAGCCCTAGAAGTATACAAAAAGGCTTTGAATGGTAGCATTAGCGATTATTTGGTTGGAAAGAGTATTAAACCTGTTTTTAGAAAATATAACTAATTGCTTCATTACTAACACTAAACTATTATCTTTGATATAAAATAGCTTTATTATGAAAAGAAGCATACTTATTATTGTCCTCTTATTTTTTATCACATCACTGTATTCGCAAGATAAAATGAAAGTGGGAAAATGGCGTAAAACAGAGCGCGACTCAATGGAAAATGCTCAACATCTTTTTGATGAAGGTAATTATGTGATTGCACTGCCAATTTATGAAGCTCTTTTGCAAAATCACCCAAAGGAATTATATCTTAAGTATGTTTCTGGACTTTGTGGTTTGTATCGCAGCGATAAGCATGATGACGCTTTACGTTTATTAACTGAAGTGTATGAGAAAAACAAAAAAACAAATGAGATTGAATTAGATCTTGCAAAGGCAAATCATCTAAATTATAAGTTTGATGAAGCATTAGCTTTTTTGGAATTGTATAAAAAGAAGGTAAAGAAAATAGAAGCAAAAAAGCAAGAACAAATAGATTTGCTTGTGCATTATTGTGATAATGGAAAAAAACTAGTTGCTAATCCTCTTCCTGCAAAGCTTACTAACATTGGAAGTCCTATTAATACAGAAGCATCAGAGTATGTGCCAGTTATTTCTTCAGATGAATCAGTAATAATTTATACTTATCGTGGTAAAAAAAGTGTAGGTGGTTTGCAAAATGTATATAATCAACCCGACCCTTATGGTTTCTATTATGAAGATGTTTACATCTCGTATAGAGATAGTACTGATAATTTTTCTGAACCAAAAGATATTGGTCCAACTGTTAACTCAAGTTCTAACGACGCGGCAGTGGCCTTATCACCTGATGGACAAAAGCTTTTTATATATAAAGATGACGGAACAAATGGTGGTGATTTATATTTAAGTTTATTATCTGGGAGAGATTGGTCAATACCTGAACGTTTGATTGGAGATGTGAATTCACCTTCTTGGGAAGGAAGTTGTTCTTTATCTGCAGATGGTAAAACACTTTATTTTTCGAGTGAACGAAAAGGTGGTTTTGGGGGAAAAGATATTTATAAATCTCTTTTGCAAGCTGATGGTTCTTGGGGCTCTGCAATTAATATGGGAGAAAAAATAAATACTGCTTATGATGAAGATGGCCCTTTTATTCATCCTGATGGAAGAATTTTAGTTTATAGTAGTAAAGGAAAAAGCAGTATGGGTGGATATGATATTTTTCGCACTGTATTTAACCCAGCTGATTCTGCTTGGACAATACCTGAGAACATGGGGTATCCAATTAATTCACCCGATGATGACATTTATTATGTATTAACTGCAAGTGGTGAATATGGTTATTATTCATCAGGAAAAGATGGTGGTAGTGGCTTACAAGATATTTATCGTGTATATCCAGGATTGGTAGGTTTAAGTCCTTACTTAGCTTTACTTAAAGGAACAATTACTTTAGATAATGTTCCAGTAGAAGGAAAGGTGATAATTGATATTGAAGGTAGAACCGAAAATTATACATTCTTAAATTCAAATGTGGCTACAGGAAAGTATTTAGTTAATTTACCTGGAGGTTCAAAGTACAATGTTACTTTTAAATATGAGGGTCAAAAAGATCAAGTTAGAACAATTGATTTAGCCACTATAAAAGCATACGAAGAAAGAGTTTTAGATATTAATTTTTCTACAACCAAACCTGACACTATTAAAGATGTTGCAGTAACAAGTAATGGTATTAATGGTTTAAAACCAGATCCTTCTAAATTACCCGATGTAAATGAAAACGACTTAAATAAAAACAAAACCGGCAATGAATCTACAGCTGGTTTAATTTTTAAAGTGCAAATTGCAGCCTACACTATGCCTGAGAACTATAATTACGATAAAATTAAGCACTTAGGGAAAGTAGATAAAAACGTAATAGATGGAATAGCGCGTTTTACTATTGGTGGAGAGTTTAATTCGTTAAATGCGGCAAACGAGCATTGCGCAAAAGTGAGGGCAGCGGGCCAATCAGACGCTTTTGTAACTGCAATTTATAACGGAAAAAGAGTTTATTTAGAAGAGTTAGAAAAACAAGGAATTATTCCGGTGCAACCGAAATAAAATCCAATTTTAATTCTCAATTTTTAATTTTTAATTTATTTCATGTCACGTATTTTAACTGGTATTCAAAGTACCAATATCCCACATTTAGGAAATATTTTAGGAGCTATGCTTCCTGCTATTGAAATGAGTAAGGATCCTAAAAACAATTGCCTTTTTTTTATTGCAGATTTACATTCCTTAACTACTATTAAAGATGCAGAATTTCGTCGTAATAGTACTTACTCTGTAGCTGCAGCATGGTTAGCTTTGGGTTTTGATGTAGAAAAGAATTTGTTGTATCGCCAAAGCGATGTACCCGAAGTGTGCGAGCTTACTTGGTATTTAAATTGTTTCACTCCATTTCCAATGTTGGCAAATGCTCATTCATTTAAAGACAAATCAGACAGACTAAGTGATGTGAATGCAGGATTATTTACTTATCCAGTTTTAATGGCTGCTGATATTTTATTATATGATGCAGAGTTTGTGCCTGTAGGTAAAGACCAAGTACAACACTTAGAAATTACACGCGATATTGCCGAAAAATTTAATAATACTTACGGAGAAACATTTGTTGTGCCTCAAGTAAAAGTAGATGAACAAGTAATGATTGTGCCTGGTACCGACGGACAAAAAATGAGTAAGTCGTACGGTAACTTCATTAATATTTTTCTTCCAGAAAAGGAATTGAAAAAAGTAGTGATGGGAATTATTACCGATGCGAAAACATTAGAAGAACCAAAGGACCCTGCAACTTGTAATGTGTTTAAATTATACCAATTACTTGCTAATAATGAGCAGTTAGAACAAATGCGTACAAATTACCTGCAAGGTAATTACGGTTACGGTCATTCAAAAACAGCTTTATTACAATTGATATTAGAAAAATTTGGAGCAGCTCGTAACGATTACGATAGATATATGAGCGATAGAGTAATGTTAGATGCCGAACTTAAAAAAGGCGAAGACAAAGCTAGAGCTATTGCTTCTGTTGTTTTAAAAAGAGTAAGAGGCAAGTTAGGGTTTTAATTTCGAAACCTATTGAAAAGCACAATCTACATATTAAGTGGTTTAGGAGTTGATAAACGTGTTTTTAATCTCATTGATTTCGGCGAAAATAAAGTTGAATATATAGATTGGATTAATCCTATTTTGAATGAATCAATAGAGAGTTATGCCCAAAGAATTTCTTCTGCAATTAAAGATAAAGAGCCAATATTAATAGGTCTTTCCTTTGGTGGGATAATTGCAACCGAAATTGCAAAAATCATAAGAATTAAGCATGTTATTTATGTTTCTTCCGCAAAAAACTATGACGAACTACCCTCTTATTATAGATTGATAGGTAAACTAAAGCTTCATCGAATTATTCCAACTTCTTTTCTTAAATCTTCTAATCTATTCACATATTGGTTTTTTGGTGTTTCAACCGATAGAGAAAAACGTTTATTGAAACGAATATTGAATGATACTAATTCCCTTTTTTTAGAATGGGCAATTAACCGAATTGTGAAATGGGATAATATATATAAGCCCGATAGCTACTCGTGTATTCACGGTACAAAAGATAGAATAATTCCCATAAGAAGCATTTCAAATACTAATAAGATAGAGAAGGCAGGGCATTTTGCAGTAGTTACAAATCATAAGGAAATTTCAAACTTTTTAAAAGAGGAACTTAATAAATTGAATTCTTAAATCTTCCTTTTTCAATCTTCTTTAATACGGACTTTGTTTCCTAATAATTTTTGAAAACCATTTTGGGAAATGGCGTTTCATCCAAACAGCTTTTAGTTCCTTTCCGCCAACTAAAATTTCTTCTTTATTTGTTTTAATTGCTTCGATTATTTGCAATGCACATTCTTGGGCGCTCATACTGTTAACATGACTTTCATCCATTTGATTATGTTTTGCCCCGCTTTCGGTAACAGCGTTTAAAGAAATGTTTGTTTTTATTTTTCCTGGGCAAACGATTAGGACATTAATGTTGTTTTTATAATTCTCTAAACGCAACGACTCGTAAAATCCATGTAAGGCATGTTTTGCTGCAGAGTAGGAGGAGCGTAGGTAAAAGCCAAACTTACCTGCGATGCTACTGATAACTATAATATGTCCGCTTTTGTTTTTAAGCATGTGAGGTAAAACTTCTTTTGCTAAAGCAATGTTTGCAAAATAATTGACCTCCATTATTTTTCTGTCTAATTCAAGTGGTGTTGTACTTGCTTCGCTGCGTTGCGAGAAACCTCCATTGTTAAACAAGTAATCTATTTTCCCAAATTTTGTGATGGCAGCATCAACCTGCGATTTAAAATGGGGAATGTCCATTAAATCAAACGGGAGAATTAAATAGTTTTCCTGTGTGAGTCCACTTTGTTTTGTAACTCTTTCTAATTCTTCTTTTCGACGTGCTGATAAAATAATTTTTGCTCCCAGTTTAGTAAATTCATACACAGCAGCTTCCCCAATTCCTGAAGAGGCACCTGTTATCCAAACTACTTTATTATTAAATTGATTCACAGATAAAATTAATAACGGGCGTCGTAATCGTATAAACTTATTAATTCAGTTTCGCCTTTGTAACCGGCTTTTTTTGCTGCTTTTATTAAATCAGTTTCTGTTTTAAATTCTTTACTTGTTTTTTTACTCATGTCGTAAAGCAAGTAAATGTATTTACTGTTTTCTGCAGTTGTTTGTGTTTCGGCTGATTTTATTAAAATGTATTTTGCATCAAAGTTATAGTGAGTAATATTAAAAATCACGTTTTCTTCTTTACCGGTACTGTATTTAATATCTGGTTCATTCTCTTCATTTACTAATGTTCCGTAATCTCTCGAATCCCAAGAATGCATTGCAAAAGGGTAAACAATTGGTAATCGATAAAAATCTGTTGAACCAAAATAAGTAAAGTAGCTATCTAAAGTTGTTGGATTGGCTTTATAAGATTCTTCTTTTGATAATTTAATGTATTTATTAGTACAAGTGTCATTCATTAAATAATCTCTATTATCCTCTAATAAATTATTCGACGGCTCATTCAGACTTATAGCATTTAAGCTATCTGCTAAATCATTCATAGGTTGAACAATGGCACTTTTTACTTTGTTAACTGTTGCTCTAACCGAAAGAGCAATAGAAACAATAAGTAACACAAAACTAATTCCGAAAACAATTAAACCTATATTTCTGGTTTTTGCTTTTGACCCTGATAAACCGATAATTAGAACAATTAAACCGGCTAAAGTTCCTAAGCCAGAAAGTAAAATAGCAATAAAATAAACAAAAAACATAGTGGTTTTAATTTAGTGACGACCTTTAAAGCTTGGGCAGGTATTACACCCATTTTTCTTACGAAACAAAAAACAACTTGGTGTAGTTAAGGCTACAGCAAACAAAAGAAGAATTGCAATAAATTGTTTCTTGTTCATAACACAAATATAACTAATTTTATTCAAAAATGTATGTCGCAATGGGTGTGCTATGTCTGTATAAATACGTAAATTAGCACTCTGTGAAAATGCTATTTAACATAGGAAGGTATTTTATACTTTTAAAACGAGTTTTTGGTAAACCCGAAAAATTCTCGGTTTATTATAAGCAAATTCTTTATGAAATCGATTCATTGGGAATTGGTTCCCTTGGACTTATCGCTATCATATCAGTTTTTATGGGCGGTGTAATTACCATACAATCTGCCTACAATTTCACTAGTCCTTTTATTCCGCTTTATGCTGTTGGTTTAGGAACACGCGAATCAATTGTATTAGAATTTTCCCCAACCATCATTAGTTTAATTTTAGCAGGAAAAGTGGGTTCTAATATCGCTTCCGAAATTGGTACTATGCGTATTTCTGAACAAATTGATGCATTGGAAATTATGGGAATTAATTCAGCGGGATACTTGATACTACCTAAGATTGTTGCGGCAATGTTTATCAACCCGTTTTTAATTGTAATCAGTATGTTTCTTGGTGTACTTGGCGGTTACCTTATGGGAGTTGCCTCTGGAGCTTGTTCTTCATATGAATATATTTTTGGTATTCAATCGTTTTTTGTTCCATTTAATATTTATTACTCATTAACTAAAACGGTTGTGTTTGCATTTATTATTACTTCAGTTGCTGCTTACCAAGGTTATTATACAACGGGTGGTGCATTGGAAGTTGGTAAAGCAAGTACACGTTCTGTTGTTTACAATAGTATTTTAATTTTGATAGCTAATTTAGTAATCACTCAATTAATGTTGGTTGGATGATAGAGGTTAAAAATGTACATAAAGCATTTGGCGATCGCATGGTACTAAATGATATTTCTTTTGTTTTTGAAACAGGGAAAACAAATTTAGTTATTGGCGAAAGTGGCTCGGGTAAAACTACCATGCTAAAAATTATGGTTGGCTTGCATACCCCCGACCAAGGCGATGTATTATATGATGGTCGTTCATTTACCTCAAGTTCGGAAAAAGAAAAACAACAAGTTAGAAAGGAAATAGGAATGCTTTTTCAAGGCGGGGCATTATTTGATTCCTTAACGCTTGAACAAAATGTTGCCTTTCCCTTAGATATGTTTACCGAAATGTCGAAAAGTGAAAAAGAAGATCGAGTGAACTTTTGTTTAAAGAAGGTGAACTTAGAAGGAAGAAATAAATTATTTCCTTCAGAGCTTTCGGGAGGTATGAAAAAACGTGCGGCATTAGCCCGCGCAATTTCAAACGAACCTAAATATTTATTTTGTGACGAGCCTAACTCGGGTTTAGATCCGCGAACATCTTTAGTTATTGATGCCTTAATAAAACAAGTTACGGAAGATCTTGGAATGACTACCGTTGTTATTACACATGACATGAACTCCGTAATGGAAATTGGCGAAAACATAATGTTCCTTTATAAAGGAAACATGTGGTGGCAAGGCAGTAAAAAGGAAATTTTAACTACCGATAATCAAGAAATTTTAGATTTTGTTTATGCTTCTGAATTTCTGAAGCAGTTGAAACCGAGGAAACACTAGTTTATTCCTTCTTTTAAAATTTATTCATAATTCCAATTTAGTAAACGACTTAATCTGCTTAGTTAACAGTAGTAAAACTAGCTTTTATAGTCCTATTTTTGATTTTTCAAATTTGCTTGTAATCTTATCATGAGAATCTTTTATCTTTAGTTATATTTGGTATGAATTCACCATTCAATAGTAAAGTTGATTTTAGCTAAAAAAATATTTTTCTTTTTCTTGTTGCTACCCGTTTTTTTGGTAGCGCAAGAAAATTATACCCACTGGTTAACCGAGGAGGACGGTTTGCCTACTAAGGCCATTGAAGATATTGACCAAGACGAAAATGGTAATATTATTTTAGGAAGTTATTTAGGCTTAACAATTTATGATGGAAAAAATTTCACTACAAAAACAATAAAGGATGGATTGCCTAATACCAGCGTTGGTGGTATGGTGAAAGATTATTGGGGCAATTTATGGGTGAGAAGTTATTCAAATAAATTAAGTACATACAAGAATGGAAAAATAACACCAATTAAATCCTATAACGAGAACATCTATAAACTTAAAGGTTATGGTATTTACTTCATCTCCGATTCGGAAATGATTGCTGATTATGTATTACCATTTAAATCTATTACACATAAACGAAAAAACGGAAAATGGATAAAGGCAAACGAATTAAGTACAACCGAGCAACGCATACCTTTACGTAATCCCAATGATAGAAGAGAAGTAATTGGTTTTTTTGATTACGAACTTTATGAGAAAACAAAAACAATCGTTTTTGAGTTTGAAAACAAAAAGGAATACAAAATAAAATCAGAAAAATTTAATCAATTATTTACTAAGTTAAGCAGTGAGAATAGAGAATTTATTGCAATAGATAATCACCTGTTTGAGTTTGGAAAAAGAGGTATAAAACGTCACGAAGTTTTCGATGATGGTATTGTTCACATATACGAAGGAATAGATAACACATTGTGGTTAGGTTTTGCAAATGGTGGAGTTAGCCAAGTGGATAAAGATAATTTTGGCTTGCTTAGTGGAAAGTATTTTAAAGAATATGTGCTTTCTAATTTTTTGCAGGATATGGAAGGAGGAATGTGGTTTTGTACAAAGAAAGGTGTAGCCTACATTTCTTATTTGTCGAATAACAAGTGGAGAGTTGGGGAAAATTTTTCCAGCAATTTAAATACTTCTTTTTTTGTTGGCGACACACTTTTTCTTGGCCACATAAATGGAGATGTAGGTTATATCGTGAGGGGTAAGCAGGAAGTAGAAAAAATAATACACGAGTATCCACTTAAAAAACAGCAATTTTTTGATAGTAACGTAAGGGATTTTACAGAAGATCTTAATGGCGACATTTTATTCTCCAATCAAAATTTAGGTGTTTTTAAAATAAATCGAAAAACACTAAAAGTTACTCACCTTTTTCCTTGCGACGGGGCAAATTATTTTTATCGAACTCCAACTGGTATTTATTGTGCTTTATATTATGATGGTGTTCTTAAAATAACAAAAGATAAAGTCGAAAAACTTGCTATCGAAAAAGGAAATTCAAGCGCAATAAATGTATTGTCTGTTTTTACTGACAAGGGATCTGAATTTTTGCTGGGTTGTAGCGATGGTTTGTGGAAACTCAAAGATTCTATACTCACGCATATTGATAGCAGAGTTTATTTTAATGAAAGTACAAATGGATTTGTGAAACTAAACGATGATGCATTAGCTATAACCACTTGTGGTGCCGGGATTACGGTTTGTACAAAAACAGATACAGTAAACATCAATTCGAAAAATGGATTGTTAAACGATTGTATATCTAGTATTTTACTGGATGATAAAAATAGATTGTGGGCAATAACTGCAAGTGGCGTTTCAATTGTTTATTTTGAGAGTAGGAGTAATTTTAGAAAGTTTGAGATTAAAAACATTTCGGGTAATGAGTGGAGTAATTATGAAAATTATTTTATCGTAAAAGATAAGGGCCTAATGTATATAACATCTAACCAAGGCGTTTTGCCTATGGACCCCGAAACTGATATTTTTAATCGAGCACAAAATTCAATGAACATTACCAAGGTAGCAGTTAGTGGTAAACAAATTGTAGCCGATAGTTTGTTGCTTGAGTATGAAAACGGATTGGATATTGAAATTAGTTTTAGGCAAAATAATTTTCAACCTAATACTTTTCCCCGTTATTTTTATCGTTTAAAAAACTATTCGGATAATTGGGTTTCTACTTTAAACGAAAGTGTAATTTATGAGTCTTTACCTCCAGGAACTTATATATTTGAAGTGTATGCTGAGTCGCCTTACTCAAAGCAAAAAAGTTTCGTAAAAGCATTCCCAATTACTATTAAACCAAAGCTTTGGCAAAAGTCGGGGTTTAAGATTACGATTATTTTAATTTCTATTTGTATTGTGTTTTTGATTTTTGGTTTATTATTGAAAAGAATTTTGCGTAGAGAAAAGGAAAGAGCGAATATTAAGGTTCAAATAGCAGAGCTAGAATCTAAATTTTTGCGTTCGCAAATGAACCCGCATTTCATTTTTAATTCCCTTAATTCAATACAAAGCTTTGTACTAAAAAATGATTCCCAAAGCGCACATTATTTTTTAGGAAAATTTTCGAAGTTGATGCGGGATATATTAGAAAACACAAAGGCCGATAAGATTTCTTTGAAAAAGGAAATCGAAATGCTGAATAATTATCTTGATTTAGAGCGAATGAGATGCGATAATAGTTTTGAGTATAAAATTACAATTGCCCCCGAAATTCCTTTAGATGCTGTAAAAATACCCGGAATGTTTATTCAGCCCATTGTTGAAAATGCAATTGTACATGGTGTTAATTCATTAATAGATAGAGCGGGGCAAATACAAATTAACTTTACTCTAAAATCAAATACTGTATTAAATTGCGTTATAAAAGATAATGGAATTGGTAGAAAAGCTTCGGAAGAATTAAAGAAAAATAAAAGTAAATATCACGAATCAATGGGAGTATCTATTTCGCAGGAGCGAATTGGATATTACAATAGAAGCAAAGAAACCGAAACAAATATTGAAATTATTGATTTGTATGATGAAAAGGGAAACTCAATAGGAACACAAGTAACAATTAATTTACCAATTTTGAAATAAATGAATTACTCGGCAATTATTATAGATGATGAAAAAAATGCAATTGATACAATTGAAATTTTATTAAACAATCAATTTAAACAAATTAGTATTTGCGCAAAAGCTAAGCGAATTGAAGAAGCTGTAGAAGCAATACTGAGAGACAAACCAGATATTGTTTTTTTAGATATTGAATTAAAAGAAGGAAGTGGTTTCGAAATTGCAGAAAGAACCATGGATGTTCCTTATCAATTAATTTTTACAACAGCTTACCCTAATTTTGCCATAAATGCGTTTAAAGTAAATGCAATTGATTATTTACTAAAGCCAATTGATTCGGAAGAGTTTAATACCGCAGTAAAAAAGGCAATAAATCAAATTGATGTTGAGCGAATAAATAATACGAACAAAGAAAAATCAAGCGATAACCAGCGTGTTGAGTTACCTACCAATGATGGAATTGTATATTTAAGTCCAGATGAAATTATAAGAGTTGAAGCTGACTCTAACTACACTCGAATTTATACCATTGATGAAAAAGTGTTATTGCTTTCAAAAACCTTAAAAGAAATTGAATCGAAATTGAAGCATGAAAATTTTATTCGGGTACACAAGTCACACATTATTAATTTGCTCTTCCTTGCTAAATATATTAAGGGCGATGGTGGTATAGTTATACTTAAAAATAAGGAGCAAATACCAGTTTCAAGAGCTAAGAAAGATGAACTAGTTTTTAAATTAAAATCTATTTCTGGATAAAAGATTTATGCATTACGTAAAATCTTTTCCATCTTTTTTCCTTTCGCTAACTCGTCTACCAACTTATCTAAATACCTTACTTTTTGTGTTAGTGGATTATCTATTTCTTCAATACGATAACCACATATTAAACCAGTAATTAGTTTTGCATTGGGGTTTAGTTTTGCCCGTTGAAAGAAGACTTCAAAGTTTACATTTTCTTTTATTAAGATTTGCAGTTTTTTATCATCGAAACCAGTGAGCCATTCAATCACTTCATGTAATTCATCTTTTGTTCTGCCTTTCTTCTCCACTTTTGTAATGTAGTGTGGGTAAACCGAAGCGAACGTTAATTTGGCAACACGTTCGTTATGTTCAGGCGTAGTTTTCATATTGTTAATTGCAATTACTTAGTCGTTTTACTTCCCATTTGTTTGCCCATTTTTTCATACTCAACATCATTAGCTTCCCACAATTCTAAATTGTTTCCTTCAAGGTCGAGGATATGAATAAACTTTCCGTAATCGTATGCTTGCAATGTATCAACAATAGTTACATTATTTTTCTTTAGTTCTTTTACAAGTGCTTCTAAATTTTCTACACGGTAGTTAATCATAAAGTCTTTTGTAGAAGGCTCAAAGTATTTGGTGGTTTCCTTAAACGGACTCCATTGTGTAAATCCTTTCTTGGTGCTATCTGCCCCTTGATACCACTCAAACACAGAGCCATATTGATTTGTATTTAAGCCAAGGTTTGTGCTATACCATTCTTTTAATTTTTTAGGGTCTTTACACTTAAAAAATATACCACCAATACCTGTAACTTTTTTTGGAGCAGTTTCTGCTGGTTTTGTAATGCTTGATTTGAATGCGAAACCTAAACAGAAAGAGGTTGCGATTAGGATGGTTAGGAGGAGTGTTTTTTTCATAGATTAAATGGCGCTATTGATTTACCCAAATATACTAAACCATCTCCAAACAAAAAAGCTCCCCATTACTGAGAAGCTTTTCAAAAATATTCAATCGTTTAATTTAAGCTTTCAAAAACCCAAGTAACTTCTCTACACTTGCTTTTGCATCACCATACAACATTTCTGAATTTGGTTTGTAGAATAAAGGATTGTCTTCGCCTGAGTAACCTGCACTCATAGAGCGTTTCATGATGATTACTTTTTCTGCTTTCCATGCTTCTATTACTGGCATTCCGTAAATAGAACTTGCAGGGTCATCTTGTGCGCTTGGGTTTACAACATCGTTTGCACCAATCACCATTACAACATCTGTGTTAGGCATGTCCTCGTTTATTTCGTCCATCTCTAATACAATATCATAAGGCACATTTGCTTCTGCTAATAAAACATTCATGTGGCCCGGTAAACGGCCAGCTACTGGGTGAATGGCAAATCGTACATTTTTTCCTTCCTTACGTAATGTTTGTACCATATCGTAAATTGGATATTGTGCTTTAGCTACAGCCATACCATAACCTGGTACAATCACAACTGATTTAGCTTCCTTTAATAAAGCTGCAACCTCTTCATGATTTAAAGCTGTTACCTCACCTTCAATTGCTTTTTTCTCACCACCCGAACCATTACCACCGCCACTTGCGAAAATAACGGAGAAGAAAGAACGATTCATTGCATGACACATGTGCATCGAAAGAATTGCACCCGAGCTACCTACTAATGCACCCGTTACAATTAATAAATCATTTCCTAACATAAAACCTGCAGCAGATGCAGCCCAACCAGAGTATGAGTTTAGCATACTAACAACAACTGGCATATCGCCACCACCAATTGCCATAACTAAAACTACTCCAATAAAAGATGCAATTGCAGTCATAATTCCTAAGTACAACATTCCACTTGTTCCTTCTGCTTTGCAAAAGAAAACACCAAGTACAACACTTACTAAAAGCAATACTAAATTCATTGTTTGAAGTCCTTTAAAACTCCAAGGTTTAGAAGGAACTTTACCATCTAGTTTTCCCCAAGCAATAATAGAACCCGTGAAAGTAATTGCCCCGATAAAAATTCCTACAAACACTTCAACTAAATGTATAGTGTGCGCAGCGCCAGTAAGTGTATGCGTTTTAGGATCTAAGTAAGAACCAAAACCAACTAACACTGCAGCTAAACCAACAAAACTATGAAGGATGGCAACTAACTGCGGCATGGATGTCATCTCTACTTTGCGAGCAAGTAATAAACCAATTACCGATGCAATTGCAATTGCAACAACAATGTAAATTTGCCCCGCTACACCTTGGCCAAACACTGTTGCTAAAATAGCAATGGCCATTCCAATAATACCATAAAACACCCCGCGCTTTGCAGATTCTTGTGAGGACAAACTTCCTAAACTTAATATAAACAATATACTTGCAAATAAGTATGCTGCTGTTTGTATTTCTTTTGCTATAAACATAATTTCACTTTTAACTCTGTTTGTTTTTGAATAATTTTCTTTTGTTTAAAAAGTCACCCTGAGCTTGTCGAAGGGTTATTTCTTGAACATTTTCAACATACGATGTGTAACCACAAATCCACCAACAATATTAATACTAGCAACCAAAATTGCAATGAAAGCAAGTATGGTCATGATGCTACTCATATCATCGGTTGTTTGCAATAAACCACCAATTACAATAATTCCACTAATTGCATTTGTTACTGCCATTAAGGGAGTATGTAATGAATGTGATACATTTGAAATTAATTGCCATCCTACAAATACTGCTAATACAAATACTGTAAAGTGTTGAATAAATTCAGGTGGAGCAAAACGCCCAACTAAAAATAATAAACCACCAACAACAGCTAATTGTATAAACATAGCGATAGAAGCTTTTTTTGATTTCTCTGCATCCGAAATTCTAGTTTCTTCGGCAGTAGGTGGAACCACTTTTACTTTCCCACCCGCTGTAGGACTTACCGGAAGCGGTGCAGGTGGCCAGTTGATTTTTCCATTGTAAGTTACCATTGCTCTTGAAACAACCGCATCTTCCATATCAATTTTCCATTTTTCTGCTTTACCCATGTCATCTAATAAATGACATAAGTTATTTCCATATAGTTGTGATGCTTGGCTAGGTAATTGACTTAATTTACCAACCATAACAATTCCGTTATCTGTAGTATAAACTTCACCGTTTTTTGTAAGCGCACAGTTACCTCCTGTTGAAGCTGCTAAATCAACAATTACCGAACCCGGTTTCATTGCAGCTACGTGGTAATCCATCCATAATTTAGGAGCTGGTCGGCCAGGTATTTGAGCAGTAGTAATTACTATATCAACTTCTTTAGCTTGTTCTAAGAAGAGTTTCATCTCAGCTTCAATAAATTCCTTACTCATTTCTTTTGAGTAACCCGATGAAGTTGCCCCGTCTTCTTCAATTTCAACAGTTAGGAATTGCGCACCCATCGATTCGATTTGTTCTGCAACTTCTTTACGTGTATCAAAAGCTCTAACAATTGCACCTAATGAATTGGCAGCACCAATAGCAGCTAATCCTGCTACACCTGCACCAATTACTAATACTTTTGCAGGTTCAACTTTACCAGCTGCAGTAATTTGCCCATTTAAAAATCTTCCGAAATTATATGAACCTTCTATAACTGCTCTATATCCTGCAATGTTTGCCATCGAAGACAATACATCCATTTTTTGTGCTCTGGAAATACGAGGAATCGCATCCATTGCAACAGCATTTACTTTTTTATCTGCTAGTTTTTGAAGCAAAGGTTGATTTTGCGCTGGCCATAGGTAACTAAGCATTACCAAGCCTTCTTTCATCATATCCACTTCTTCCATTGAAGGTTCTTTTACCTTTAACACAATGTCCGAATTGCCATAAATTTCGGCAGCAGTGCCCACTATTTTAGCGCCCGCTTCTTCAAATTCCTTATCCGAAAAGTTTGCTTTTGCACCAGCACCTTTTTGAATAAAAACGTCGAATCCTTGTTTCTGTAGTCGTTTAACGGTTTTAGGAGTTGCAGCAACTCTTAATTCGTTTGGAGAAATTTCCGATGGAATACCTACCTTCATAATTAAAACTAGATTAATTTTCTTGTTTTTTAGGACAAATTTTAAAGCGGCAAAGTAAGAAAAAAAAGGGCTCAAGGCATAATAAATGTTAAACAAAAGCCAAAAAATACTCACAAATTATACACGATAACATAATCTAATTTTGTGTATCTTCGGGCTTTTTTAGCGCATTATGTGGAAAGCATTAACCAAGTCATTATTACGTAACAGAATTGCATACATTTCTGTAGTTTTAATGCTTACCGTATTTTTTGGTTGGCAAGCAACGAAGGTTGAGCTATCTTACAATTTCGCTAAAATTTTGCCACCCGATGATTCTTCATTTGTAGCTTACCAAGAGTTTAAGAAAAATTTTGGTGAAGATGGAAATGTAATGGCAGTTGGTATTCAACCAAAAGATGTTTTTGAACCTGCCTTATTTAATGATTGGATACAAATTACCAAAGAGATTAAAAAGGTGCAAGGAATTAAAGAAGTGCTTTCACTCGGAAGTGCTTATAATATGGAGTTCGATGATTCCCTTGAGAAGTTTAACGTTGTTCCGCTTATTACAAAAGATAAATTAAGTACCGAAGAAGTTGGCCAGCTTAAAGAGACCATTAACTCATTACCTTTTTACGAAGGAGTAATTTATAATCAAGAAAAACAAGCGACATTGCTTGCCATTACTTTTGATGATAAAGAACTTAACTCTTCTCGTCGTATTGATATTGTTGAAGAAATTTCAGCTATTTGTGATAGCTTTTCGGTAAAGCACAAAACTGAAGTTCATTATTCGGGCATGCCTTACATTCGCTCTGCAGTAATGAAAAAGGTTTCGGGAGAGATGAAGTTGTTTTCATTGCTAGCAATTTTAGTGACTGCGCTTGTATTGTGGTTTTTCTTCCGTTCGTTTTCAACGGTTATATTTTCGTTGTTGGTTGTAATTATTGGTGTGGTTTGGGCATTGGGTATTATGCATTTGATGGGATACAAAATCACTATCCTTTCAGGTTTATTACCACCACTAATTATTGTTATTGGTATTCCAAACTGTATTTTCTTTATTAATCGATATCATAAAGAATACTTAAAACACAACAATAAAATAAAAGGAATTTCGCGCATGATTGAAACCATGGCGATTACTTTGTTCCTTGCAAACATTACAACAGCAATTGGTTTCGCGGTTCTTTATTTTACAAATACCGAATTATTAGTAGAGTTTGGTTTGGTTTCGGCAGTTAACGTGGTAGTTACTTATTTAATTACCTTAATATTGATTCCAATCATTTTAAGTTATTTGCCAGAGCCAAAAGCAAAACATACTAAACATGTTGAAGCTAAACGCATCTCTTGGTTTATTGGTTTAATCGACAATCTAATTCAACACAAGCGCAAACAAATTTATATTGTTACTGCAGTAATTACAGGTATTGGCTTTTGGGGAATGTCGCAAATGAGCGTAGTTGGTTTTGTAGTGGATGATTTACCTGAAAAGGAAAAAGTGTACCGAGATTTAAAATTTTTCGAAGCGAACTTTAATGGAATTTTGCCTTTCGAAATTACAATCGACACTAAAAAACCAAACGGTGTTTTTGCTGATAACGCAAAAATTATTTATAAAATAAAATCATTACAAAAGCTAATTGCTAAGTACGATGATTTTTCGGGTTCGCTTTCTATTGCTGAGGGAATTAAGTTTTCTTACCAAGCGTACCGTGGCGGAGATAAAAAGTATTACATGATTCCAAGTATTGGTGAGCTTAAAAAATTAAGTGATTTCTCAGGAACAGTAAAAGGAAAAGAAAATAAATTTAAAGCATACATTGATACTGCAAAACAAGTAACGCGTTTAAGTTACCGAATGAAAGATATTGGTTCTCAAAAAACCAAAGAACTAGTTGCGGAACTTCGCCCTAAAATTGATTCAATTTTTCAAGAGACAAATGCAAATGTTTCTCTTACTGGGCATAGTTTAACTTTCTTAAAAGGAAATGATTATTTGTTAGATAACTTAATCGAGAGTTTATTAATAGAAATTATTTTAATTGCCTTAGTTGGTTTAGCATTGTTCCGTTCTTGGAAAATTATTGTTCTATCTAAATTACCATGTTTGATTCCTTTAGTAATTACTGCGGGTATCATGGGTTTTTTAGATATTCGTTTTAAACCTTCTACCATCTTAATATTTAGTATTGCTTTTGGTATTGCCTCAGATGGAACCATTTATTTCCTTACACGTTACCGTCAGGAATTAAAGAATAATAAAAAAGTTACTGTGCCTGAGGCAATTTCTATTTGCGTGAAAGATCTAGGTGTTAGTATGGTTTACACAGCAGTGATTTTATTTAGTGGTTTCTCCATCTTCATTTGGTCAAGCTTTGGTGGAACTGTAGCCTTAGGAGTTTTAATTTCATTAACGCTTTTAGTTTCTATGTGTACCAATTTAATTTTGCTTCCTGCGATTTTAATTTCTCTTTCAAATGTAATCTCTCGTAAAGAAATTGAAGAGAGTAATGCAGTAGTTGATGAGGAAGACGAAGCAGATTTTAATGTTGATTCAATTCCACCTTCTAGCGAATAAATGAACACTCAATTTAAATTAGCGGTTTACGATGCTTGCCTCGATAGCATTAAAGCAAAAATTGATATTATTGCCGATGCACTTGTGGATGCAATGGAAGCAGGAAACGATGAATCTAAAAGCTCTGCAGGTGATAAACACGAAGTAGGCAAAGCAATGATGCAGTTAGAGCAAGAAAAGCTTTCGGCTCAATTAGATGAATTAGAAAAGCAAGAAGAAGAGCTAAAGCGTATTAACCTTAATCTTCAAAACGATTACGTTGCAAAAGGTAGTTTGGTTTATACCAATCAAGGTTACTTATTCGTGGGTATTGGCTTAGGGCGCATAAAAATTGGCGACCAAGTGGTTTCTGTGGTTTCAACATCTTCTCCCTTAGGAAAAAAACTAATTGGCTTAAAACAACGCGAAAGCCTTGATGTAAATGGAACTAATTATGAAATCCGCAAGATTTTCTAATATTTATAGCAGTATTAAATTCGTTAAAAAATTTTAAGGTCTAATTTTTGTGATGATATTTCGGTCAAAAAAATTAGATTTGTAATGTTCTTCAAAACCCTTTGATATGAAAAAATTCTTACACAGTAAAATCTTTAAACTAATTGTTTCGCTTGGTGTTGCGGCATTGTTTTTCTTAATCTGCCCGCCTTGCTTTAGCAAAACAACTTTAGGAATTATTTTAGGAGTATTGTTAATCATGATTAATGGTTCGCAGTTCTTTAGTAAGTATGCTATCATAACTCACATTCCCCGCTTTTTAGTAGGTGGATTATTCATCTTTTCTGGATGGATTAAAGCAAACGACACTGTTGGTTTTGGATATAAATTAGAAGAGTATTTTGAAGTGTTTAAAGAAGCTACTGGTTGGGGCTTGTTTGATTCGCTTGCGCACATTGCCCAGCCTTTTGCAACTATCATTTGTATTTCCGAAATGGCACTAGGTTTTATGTTGTTGATTGGTGTGTTACGTATGCTAACGCTTTGGTTATTGATGGCGCAAATTGTTTTCTTTACATTCCTTACATTCTATTCAGCTTGTTTTAATAAAGTAACTACTTGTGGTTGTTTTGGTGATTTCTTAGTGCTAACACCTTGGACATCTTTTTGGAAAGACATCGCATTGTTATTCTTAATCACTTTATGTTTTGTTGGTAAAGAAAACATCAACCCATTGTTCTCTCGTAGCTTTATTAATAACGGATTAGTTGCCATTTTTGTAGCTTACACGGTATGGTTCCCAATTTATACATTTCGTAACTTACCAGTTAAAGATTTTAGAGCTTACGCTCCAGGTAAAAGTATTTGCGATGGTTTAAAGCCAGGTCCTAATTTTCAACCTGCAGTTTATGAGTCAAGATTTTTATACAAGAATTTAAAATCTGGTGAGAAAAAAGAATTCACCGATAAAACAATGCCATGGCAAGATACTTTAAACTGGGCATACGATTCTGCTTTAGGCTCTGTGGTAATTAAGCCAGAAGTTGACGGGCCAAAAATTGTTGACTTTAGTTTAACTGATGTAGATGGAAATAGTATTACGGATTCTATCTTAAACTTAAAAGGGTACAATTTTTATATCGTTTATTGGAATTTAGATAAGGCAGAAGATGATGCAGTAGTTCATGCAAAAATAAACGACTTCTACGAATTGTGTAAAAAGAATAATGTTCCTATTAATGCATTAACATCATCTAGTGCAGATAGAATAAACGACTTCAAACACAAGCACCAAGCTTTATATGATTTTGTTTCTGCCGATGGTACAGTACTAAAAACAATGATTCGCTCTAACCCAGGTTTAATGTTAATGAAAGATTGTAAAGTAGTTGCCAACTGGCATTACAACAATTGGCCATCATTTACTGAGGTGAAGAATGAACACATGAAGTAATACAATTTGGAGATTTGAAAATGTATTAATTTGAAAATGCATATTGTTGAATCTTATTTTATTGTTTCATTTTCAAATTTTCAAATCGCCAAATTTTCAAATTGAATAATCTCCTCCATAACGCAATATTAGCTTCTCTTAAAGCAGGAAAGCATATTGCAGCTGTGTACGAAAAAGGATTTGAGGTTGAATACAAAAGTGATGCAAGTCCAGTAACCATTGCTGATAAACAAGCGAACGAAATTATAGAAGAGTATCTTTCAATTCACAGCATTCCAATGCTTGGTGAGGAAGGTATTCATCACGATTATGATGAGCGCAAACACTGGGATAAACTGTGGATTGTAGATCCATTAGATGGCACCAAGGAATTTGTAAAACGTAATGGAGAATTTACTGTGAATGTTGCATTAAGTGTAAAAGGCGTTCCTGTAATTGGCGTTATTTTTTCTCCAGTGTTTAAAGATTTATATTTTGCATTTGATGAATTAGGTTCTTATAAAATGGACCGACATACATATATCGAATTGGAAGATAAAATCAAGGATTTAAGTTTGGAACAAATTATCGCTTCATCAAAAAAATTACCCTTACAACAATTACCAAAAGTATACACGGTTGTTGCAAGTCGTTCACATCAAAATGGAGATATTAGAAAATACATTCAATCTTTAAAGCATAGTAAAGGAGAAATTGACACCATTTATACTGGTAGCAGTATTAAAATGTGTTGGATTGCAGAAGGTAAAGCACATGAATATCCTCGCTACGGAAGAACAATGGAATGGGACACTTGTGCGGGGCATTGCATACTTAAAAATGCAGGTGGGGCAATTGTTGAAATGGAAAGCAAAGAAGATTTGCGTTACAATAAATTGGACATTGCTAATCCCAATTTTCTAGCTTTTAGAGCTGAGTAAATTCGTATATTTACAAGAATACTTTTCGAACTAAAATTATTTATATGCAGATAAAATTTATTGGCGCAACCGAAACTGTTACAGGAAGTAAGCATTTGTTGATTACAGAAAAAGGCAAACAAATTTTGTTGGATTGTGGCTTGTATCAAGGAATGGGGAGAGACACCAATGAAATGAATTCTAAATTGGGTTTAAATGCAAAAGATATTGATGCGGTAATTTTGTCTCATGCACATATTGACCACTCAGGTAATTTACCATTTTTAGTTGCCCAAGGTTTTACAGGTAAAATATATTGTACGCGTGCAACTGCTGAGGTAGCAGAAATTTTATTAATTGATAGTGCTCACATTCACGAGGCAGATATTCGTTTTATAAATAAAAGAAGATTAGCGAGTGGACAAAAATTATTAAAACCGCATTATACATTAGATGATGTAAAGAAAACAGTTGAGATGTTTCATCCTTTGGATTACCATACCAATTTTACAATTAATGATGAGGTGAGTTTTAACTTTACTGATGCAGGGCATATTTTAGGAAGTGCTGCGGTTAATATTGTTATTAAAGAAAGTGATAAGATAACTCGCTTAACTTTTACGGGTGACATTGGAAGATATACCGATTTATTAATGAAGGACCCCGAAGCTTTCCCACAAGCAGATTACATCATTTGTGAATCAACCTACGGAAATAAATTGCATGAGAAAACCGATTCGGCAGAGATGCACTTGTTAGAAGTAATTCGTCATACCTGCGTAGAGAAAAAAGGTAAATTAATCATTCCAGCATTTAGTTTAGGACGTACACAAGAAATTGTTTTTGTATTGGATAAATTAAAAAACGCAAAACTATTACCTAACATAAAAGTGTTTGTTGATAGTCCGCTTTCGGTTAACGCAACCGATATCACACGTAAGTACGTTCACTACTTAAATGATAGTTTACAAGATTATATAAAAACCGATCCAGATCCTTTTGGATTTAAGGGCTTAATTTACATTCATAAAAAAGAAGATTCGATTCGTTTAAATGATTACAAAGAACCTTGCATTATTATTTCTGCATCAGGTATGATGGAAGCAGGTCGTGTAAAACACCATATTGCACATTCTATTTCTAATCCCAAAAATACCATACTTGCTGTAGGTTATTGTTCGCCAAATTCATTAGGAGGTAAGTTAATGGCGGGTCATAAAAGCGTTAGTATTTATGGCGAAAACTTTGAGGTAAATGCAGATGTTGAAACAATTCTTTCTTATAGCGCACATGGCGATTATGAAGAAATGCTTCGTTTCTTAAGTTGTCAAAACAAAGAGCAAGTAAAAACTATCTTTTTAGTTCATGGAGAAAATGAAGCGAAAGTAGAGTGGAAGAATACCTTAGTAAGAGAAGGCTTTAAGCATGTAACTATCCCTGTAAAGGGAGAGGTTTTTGAGATATAAGAGATGTTTTCATGGGTTTAAAGGTTGATTTAGCGATAAATCAACCTTTTTTGCTTTAATAATGGATATTTAACGTGTTGATTTTAAAAAAAATACCTAAAAATTTTGGTTTTAAAGTTTTAAATGTATCTTTGCACCCCTAATTTGAATTAACGATTCAATTTACTGATTTTAAACATATTAATACAAAATGACAAAGGCAGACATTATCAACGAGATCTCTGATAAAACAGGAATCGAAAAATTAGTAGTTCAAACTGCAGTTGAAGCTTTCATGAAGTCGGTGCGTAACAACATGGCTGAAGGAAAAAACATCTATTTACGTGGCTTTGGAACTTTCTTAGTAAAAAAACGTGCTGAGAAAACAGGTAGAAATATCTCTAAAAATACAACGGTTATTATTCCTGCTCACTTTATTCCTTCTTTCAAACCTTCTAAGAATTTCTCAGAAAGAGTTAAAAAGAATGTGAAAGTAGCTCCAGTTGAACTTAAATCGTAACGACCTAAATGAAGTCGTTAAATAAACTGCAAATAACAATTATTTTATTTTCAGTTTTACTATTCGTTCTTTTATATTTTGCAAATAAAACACCTGAAACAAAAGCTGAAGAGCTAGCAACAAAAGGTAAACCAATGAATGGAAAGGGAATGCAGGATTTTGTAGATGCAAAAACCAGTACTTTACCCGATTCACTTAAAAAAGTTTATACTTTGTTAAATGCAACACTTCAAAAGGATTTAAAAAATCCTGCTTCTTTAGATTCAATGATTTCTTTTTGGGATAGAATAATGCAACCAGATGTTGCAGCATTTTATACAGAGAAAAAAGCAGAAATTTCTAGAACTGCAGAGGCTTGGTTTAAAGCTGGAGAGCGTTATTATTACGCTGTTCGTTTTTTAAAACAACCTGAGCAAATGGAAGCAGTGTATCAGCAAGCAATGATCTGTTTCGAAAAAGGATTGGAGAAGGAACCTAATAATATAGATGCTAGAATTAAATTAGCTTCTTGTTATGTAGATGGTACTGCCGACCCAATGAAAGGAATAGGAATGCTAAGGGATATTGAAAAAACAGACTCAAACAATGTTGATTTACAACTTGCTTTTGCTGCTTTCTCATCCAAATCAGGACAATTAGATAAGGCTGTAAAAAGATTTGAAAAAGTAATCCAATTAAAGCCAGATTATTTAGAAGCTTACTTGTATTTAGCAGATGCATACGAGCAACTAGGTAACAAACCAAAAACGATTGAGACTCTTCAAAAATATGCAGATTTAGTTCCTGATAAAGAAACTAAAAATGAGATTAAGAAGTACATTGATAAATTAAAAAGTAATTAACCATTTAAAAACAAAATACTATGCCAAGCGGAAAGAAAAGAAAGAGACATAAAATGTCGACTCACAAGCGTAAAAAACGTCTTAGAAAAAATCGTCATAAGAAGAAATAATTTATTTCTTTAAATTTTAATCCTTAATGTAAGGGATGACATAAGCATTACGGAGTTGATCTTAGATCTTCTCCGTTATTGCGTTTATTTATATTTCAATGCATTAAGGTTCACTAAATCTTATTTATATCGTGAGTTACGAACTGATAATAAACAGTGCAGGGAACGACACAGTAATTGCTCTTTTAAATGATAAAAGGCTCGTTGAGCTACATAAAGAAAGAGTAAATACACGTTTTGCCGTTGGAGATATATATTTAGGTAGAGTAAAAAAAGTAATGACCGGATTGAACGCAGCATTTGTGGATGTTGGTTACGAAAAGGATGCGTTTTTACATTACCTGGATTTGGGCCCTCAAGCCTCTTCATTTATTAAGTACACCAAAATGGTAAAGGATGGAAAACAAAATGTTTCCAACCTTATGTATTTTAAAAATGATGAAGATATTCCTAAAGACGGAAAAATAAACAATGTTGTTCAAAGTGGTCAAAATATTCTTGTGCAAGTTGCAAAAGAACCTATTTCTGCAAAAGGACCACGCATTACTACAGAGATATCAATTGCCGGAAGATATTTGGTATTGATACCTTTTTCTGATAAAGTTTCTATTTCGCAAAAAATTCGCAATACGGAAGAAAAACATCGTTTACGTGATTTAATGCAAAGTATTCGCCCGAAAAATTTTGGTGTAATTGTGAGAACAGTTGCCGAAAATAAATCGGTTACCGATATTGAAAATGACCTTAACGACTTAGTTGCAAAGTGGGACGAGTGTTTTAAAGCACTTCAATCTGCTGAGCCACCAATGCGTGTGTTAGGTGAAATGGACAGAACAAACTCTATGTTACGTGATTTATTGAATGCAAATTTCAATAACATACATGTTAACGATTCAAAAGTGTATGATGAGTTAAGAACGTATTTAGGAAGCATTGCTCCTGATAAAGTTGAAATCATTAAGCATTACAACAATCCTAAAGTTCCTATTTTCGATCATTTCGGAATTGAAAAACAAATCAAAGGTTTGTTTGGAAAAACCGTGAACATGAAGAGCGGGGCATATTTAATTGTTGAGCATACCGAAGCATTACACGTGTTTGATGTTAATAGTGGTAATAGAGCAAAGAGTGATAAAACACAAGAAGAAAATGCTTTAGCTGTTAACTTAGAAGCTGCAGATGAAATTGCTCGTCAGTTACGTTTGCGCGATATGGGTGGAATTGTTGTTGTTGATTTTATCGATATGCACAATCCTGAGAATCGTAAAATCCTTTTCGATAAGTTGAAAGAGGAAATGAAAAGCGATCGAGCAAAGCATAATATTTTACCTCCAAGTAAATTCGGTTTGGTTCAAATTACTCGTCAACGTGTGCGTCCAGAGATGAACGTAGATGTTCAGGAAGTTTGTCCTAGTTGCCAAGGAACAGGTAAGGTACAACCAAGTGTATTATTTGTAGAACAAATAGAAAGCACATTGCGTTATATTATTCAAGAGCAAAACCAAAAGAAAATTACACTTTGTATTCATCCTTATATTGAGGCATTCATTACAAAAGGTTCTTTCTTTAAACCAAGCATGCACAAAAAATGGCAAAAAGCTTTGGGTGGTAAAATCGAAATCAGAAGTCAAGCATCATACGGATTTATGGAATATAGATTTTTGAATGCAGCTGAAGATGAAATTATAGTTTAGGTTTTGTCTTTATTAGAAATTAAAATCCCGTACCGAGTAATCGGTACGGGATTTTTTTAATGTGAATAGTTGTATATTTGATTCGTTGAAAAATTAAATATTGAAGTGAGATTTAATTACATGCTTATCGGAGAATACTGCTAATCAAAAATCAATTTAATTATCGAAAATAAAGAAGAAATATTTAAGCACTTTGAAAAGTATATTAAGCTGAGTGATACTTTAAAGGGTGAGCTTGCTAAACGAATTATTCCCGTTACTTTTAGTAAAGGAGAATTAGTTCACGATGCCGAGAAGGTTTGTACTAAAAGCTATTTCATTCAAAAGGGACTTATGCGAGTTTACTTTATGAAAGATGGGAAAGAGATAAGTGAGTATTTTCCTGCTGAAGGCGAATGGAGTAATTCACCAAGGAGTTTTAGGACAAGGCAAGTGGACATATACTTTATTGATGCAATAGAAGATGTAGAAGCCTTTTGTTTGGAAGTAACGGATTTAATTTTCTTGTTTGAAAATTTCCCTGAAATGGAGCGCTATGCAAGACTTTCAATGGGAACGGTTTTCGGGCATTTTATGGAAAGAATAACTTCGATGAGGTTTACAACAGCTAAAGAAAAATACGACCATTTTATTGCTACTTACCACGATATTTATCACAGAATTCCACTCGGAATGGTGGCTTCCTATTTGGGCATAACGCAAGAAACTTTAAGCAGAATAAGAGCCGAAAAATAATTTTTTGATATAGGTCAAATGGTTTGACAATAAAAAGTCTCAATTTTGAGCTTCAAATTTTAAAACAAAAGAAATGAAACATTTAAAACACTTTATTTTAGGACTTTCATTAATTGTCTCGTACAATTTATTCTCACAAATAAAATTAGTTACTCCAAACATTGAAAGTGTGTTGTATCTCGGAAATTCTAAAAATCAGCCTTTAGTTGTTGGGCTTGGTGGTTCGGAAGGAGGTAATGCCTGGACTAGCGATTATTGGAAAAAAACAAGAGATCAATTTATTGAAAAAGGCTATGCTTTTTTAGCATTGGGTTATTTTAAGGCTAACGGTACGCCAGATACATTAAATAAAATTGCAATTGAAGATGTTTACAATGCTATAAAAATAGCATCGAAGAACAAAATGATTGACAAAAATAAAATCGCCATTATTGGTGGTTCTAGAGGTGCCGATTTAGCTTTACTATTAGGAAGTTATTATAAAGAGATTAGTTGTGTGGTTAGTATTGTTGGAAGCAACGCAGTTTTTCCGGGACACACCAATCACTTCTCTACTTCTTGTTGGACATACAAAAACAAAGAGTTACCATTTGTGCCGGTAAATGATGAGGCAGTTCCTTTCTTAATGAAAAGAGATTTAAGAGGCTCTTTTGAAGCCATGTTAAAGGATACCTCTGCGGTTGCAAAGGCTAGTATAAAAGTGGAAAAGATTAAAGGTTCCATCCTATTTTTATCGGCAACAAAAGATGAAATTTGTCCGTCTACACCAATGGCAGAAATGATGATGAAAACTTTAAAAGCCAATAATTCTAAGTATGCCTACGAACATAAAGTCATTGAAGGAGGCCATACCGAGCCATTGAAACACTTCGACTCAATATTTAAATTTTTAGAAATGAATTTTGTGAAAAGGTGAGTTGTTGAAGTATGAGAAAGTATAGATTAATCGAAAATTGTAACGTTAGCATTTATGCTTAACAGTCGCTTTAATTTTCGATACTTAATGAGCATTCGAAAAATCTTTTTACAACCCATTCAAAATTTCTTTCTTCTTGTAAACCTTCCCGTTACAAATCGTAGTCTCCACAGTTCCAATATTTAAAATATTTTCGAGAGGATTTTTTTCTAAAATAATTACATCAGCATCTTTTCCAACTTCAATGCTTCCCCAATTTTTCTCTTGTCCAAAAAACTGGGCGGGGACAATGGTTGCAGCGCGTAGTATTTGATAGTTACTAATTCCTGCTTTAGCCCATAATAGCATTTCTTCATATACATTAAAACCTGCCATTTGAAAAGGGCTTCCAGGATCGCTGCCCATTAATAAATTACAGTTTGCATCAGCAAGTTTTTTTATGATGCTTAATTTATTTTTAAAAAGTGGATTGTATTTATTTTTAAACTCAAGAATTTTATCTGCGCCGCCGTTTTCTTCTACACCTTTTTTGTATTCACTTTCCCAAGTATCCAATAATTTTTTAGGAGCAAATGAAAATACTAATCTGTTTTTGTAATCATCTGGAAAGCTTTGGTATGCAGCCATTACGTCGTAATCCAATGTTGGACAATTATACATTCCTTTTTCTTTGCTTAATTTAATTGCTGCAGTTAATTGTGTGCTATCTTTTATTTTATCATAACCACCCAAATGCTCAATACTTTTAAACCCCGAATTAATTACTTTGTCAACACTTACTGGGCTTGGAAAATGCCCGCAAACCATTATTTTATGTTTGTTTGCTGAGGTCATTAAGTTTGTAAATGCTGATTCATCTGCAATGCTAAATAGTTTTATGAAATCGTAGCCTTTTTGTTTAACATCTTTAACTAAACTATCAAATTGTTTTTCGTTATACTTCATATCCTTCGTAACCAAAAAGCTATAATGCAATTTAGGTGAAGCAATTCCAGCATCCTTTGCTAAACGAGCTTTAGTTTGTAATTGTGATTCTTCATTATTCATTACCCTGATATGTGTAATACCCGCAGCGAGGTTAGTTAAAAGTAAGGTGTCAATTTTTGCAGCGGTAGGTAAATGCACATGCATATCAGCTAAACCTGGCATTAGGTATTTTCCTTTAGCGTCAATAATGTATGCAGTTTTGGTTTTCTTAATTTTTACATAATCATCTATCTGAACAATCTTTCCATCTTTAATTAAAATACTTTTTGAACCACTCAACTTTTCATCGTTCATACTGATGATGTTTGCGTCTTTAATTATAATTGTACTGCGTTTTTGTGCGTAGCTTATCTTAACGAAAAGAATTAAAACGAGTAATAATGTAGTTGGTTTCATGTTTAAATTTACATATTATTAGATTCCTTATGAACGAATATACAAAGCTTTTACGAATTTAATAAGCCTATAAAAACTGCATACGCAAGTTTTAATTGTAAAGAAGGCTCTAAAACGACTGATTTTAGAGGATTTCGCAGCACTTATTCGATTTAGGTTAATTAACATACAGATGTAAATAACTATTAGGCAACAACTTGTGTTCAAACTTAATTTGCACTAATATTATTATTCATAAGGAAAACACTTCATACAATGAAAACACTTATAACTATTTGCTTTATTCTTTTTGCTTTCATTTCCGTAGCGCAAAATAAAAACCAAGATGAGGAGAAGTTAAAATCCGACGCTGAATTTTTTACTATGGAAGGTGAACATGAAAAGGCATACCAAAGCTACAAACAGCTTCTTGAAATAAACCCCGATAATTACGTCTATAAATTTCAAATGGGATTATCAGCACTTAACCTACCAATTAGGAAGGCAGAAACAATTTCCATCTTCGAAGATATAGTAAACAAAGACGCGAAATCTAAACTCGAGCTTACATCTTATTTGAGTAAAAAATATGAAACAGTTCCACTTTTTTATCTTGGGCGTGCATATCATGCTAATTACAAATTTGATGAGGCCATAAAACAGTTTAATGCATTTTTAGATTCTAAGCCTTTTGACGCTTCTATGAAAAAAGAAGCGCAACAATATTTGGGCTATGCAAAATCTGCAATTGATATTGTTGCTAAGCCAACTAAAGTAAACATTAAAAACATTGGCTCACCAATTAACTCGCCAGATCACGAGTACGTGCCGCTGATTACTGCTGATGAAGCTATGATGTTATTTACTTATCGTGGACCAAAATGCATCGGGGGCTTGATGAATTTAAAAGGTAAGCCAAATAAAAATGGAATTTATTTCGAGGATATTTATTTTTCAAAAAAAATGAGTGGAGCAAATTGGGGCGAACCACAAAGTATAGGGGAAAAATTAAACTCTAAACAACACGATGCTTGTATTGCAATCTCTCCTGATGGACAAGATTTGTACACCTACCGCAGTGATGAAAAAGACGGGGGTGATATTTTTGTTTGTCACTTAAAGGGAAATGAATGGAGTACACCCGAACGATTAAATTCAAGTGTTAATACGCCTAGTTGGGAAGGCAGTTGTACTGTTTCTTCGGATGGACAGTATTTGTATTTTGCGAGCGAACGTCCAGGTGGTGTAGGAGGAAGAGATATTTATGTTTCTAAAAAAATGAAAAATGGAACATGGGGAATTGCAAATAATCTTCGCGCTATAAATACTCCTTATGATGACGATGCACCATTTATTCATGCAGATGGAATTACATTATTTTTTAGTTCGCAAGGACATAATAGCATCGGAGGATTTGATATTTTTTATACAACATTAAATAATGAAGAATGGGCAAATCCTATTAACATGGGTTATCCTTTAAATACAACAGATGACGATAGGTATTATGTTATAAATGCAAAAGGCGATAAAGGATATTTTTCATCTAACAGAAGCAGTGTTGGTGGCGATGGTAGTTTAGATATTTATTCGGTTGAACCAGGTTGGTATCCTGGAAAGCAACATGCTTTAGTAATGATTGTTGGTTCAGTTTACGGAAACGATACCTTAATGCAAGCAAGTATTGAGGTCGTAAAGAAAAGTAATCAGGAATTGATGGGGCCTTATACTTCAAACTCAACTTCAGGAAAATATTTAATTGCTTTACCAACCAACGATTCGTATGTTTTTAAAATTAAGGCAAACGGCTTTGATGAATACACAGAAGAATTAGATGCAAGTAAATTAAGCGAGTACCTAGAAATAAATAGGAGTTTCCATTTATCAAAGCAAAATTATAAAGACCCACATGAAGATACCTTGAAAAAACTGAATGATTTTATTCCTAAAAATCTTCCTATCGAAACTGTTGTAAAAGTAGATGAACCACTTAAAGTGGAAGAGCCCCTAAAAATCAATGAACCAACAAAAGAGGTGGTTGCATCAACCGATCCATGTGCCGAATTTAAAACATTGGATTTTTCTAACTTAAAAGGAAAAAGCTTAAACGACCCAAAAGTGTACGATGCATTATTGCAAATTGGAAATAAAATTTGTGCTAAGTCAATGGTTTTTAAAGTACAAGTAGGTGCTTATAAAAAAACGCAGTACTTTAAACCAACGCATTTAAAAAAACACGGGGCAATTGAATCTACAATTGGTACCGATGGTATTACCCGATTTACACAAGGCAAATGCAATAATGTAAACGAGGCCGAAGCACTGAGAAAAAAAATAATTGCAAGCGGACAAACAGATGCTTGGATTGTTGGATTTATTGATGGCAAACGTTACACCTTGGAGGAATTAATTATGGTTGATTTTTATAATAAAAATATTGTGCAGTACAATGAGCATGTTATGCTATTAACAGAACTATTGGTGCAAACTACCAACTAAATCTATTTAATACATTTTCTAAATCACAAATTGAGTTTTAAACTTGCCCACTAAGCATAGATTGCTTATTTTTACTATGATAAAGTAAATCTTTATCCGACTTATTTTCTAAACCATTTCGAATGAAAAAAATTACTGCTCTCTTGTTTTTTATTTACTCTGCTATTTCTTTTGCTCAAGTCAATTGTGATTTAACCTATACTCGAACACTTTCTGGTTTTGACGTATACATTCATAATCCATCAGGTGCAACTATGTATCGTGCAAAAATGTACATTGATGCAGACGGAAGTCCACGGGCATATGGCCCAAACAATAGCGGTTTAGATTGGACAGCGAATGCGGGTTACCCTGGCAATTGGTGGGCTTTGGTTACAGATGCAAATGGCGACCCAATTTTGCAAGGACCATCCGATCCATATCCTGGTATGTATGTGTGTGCTACTTCATTGGTTAATTCAAATTATGGTTTAAGTAATCCTTTGCGTTATGTAAATTCTGAAACAGTTCCATACATTGCCATGCCAACTAATGTGCTTGCTGATGGTAATGTTATAAGAGGAGATGTTGCCTATGTTTACAATACAGTTACAGGGCAATCTTGTTTTGCTATTTATGCTGATGCAGGGAATAATACAAGCATTGGTGAAGGTTCTATTTTTCTTGCAAGCCAAATTGGTGTTGATCCCGATCCACGCACGGGTGGTACATCTGCTGGGATTATAGATTATGTTGTGTTTCCACATTCTGGTTTTGGACAAGGTTATATTCCTACCATTCACGAAATTGATAGCATCGGTAATTTATATTTAAATCGTGCAGTTGTAGGTGGGGCATGTATTGTTTCTTGTATTGGGCCAGTACTGGATAATACAAATCCAACTACTAGTGTTAACGTTCCACCAATTTGGGACACAACAAATTTTACTGCTACCTATGTAGATGCTGATAATGGTGGTTGCAGCGGAAGTGTTGCGAAAAGTTTTTATCAAGTAGCAGATTATAATGCAAACAATGAGTGGAGAGCAAATAATACACGTGGATTTTTTAACGATGATTTTATTGCGCCAAGCATAAATCCTGATTGGACATCAGCAACAGGAACCTGGGCAATTAATGCAGGAAATTATTTAGAGCAAACAGATGAAACACCGAGCAATACAAATATTTATGCCCCGCTTACTCAAAATTTATCCGATGAGTATTTGTATAGCTGGACAGGAACCATGGGCGGCGCAGGAACTAACCGACGTGCAGGTTTTCACTTTTTTGCCGACCAACCTGCTTTAAGCGATAGAGGTAATTCGTACTTTGTTTATTTTAGATTGGATAATGATAAGGTGCAAATTTATGAGGTGGTAAATAACTCATGGGGTTCAACTTTTGTTGCCGAAGGGGATTATGATTTTAATGCAAACCAAGCATATGATTTTAAAGTGTTGTATAACAGAATTACTGGTTTGGTTACGGTGTATGTAAATAATGTAAAAATACTTACATGGACAGATACAACACCACTTTCAACAGGTTCGCATGTTTCTTTTAGAAATGGAAATTGCACATACAAGGTAGATAATTTTAAAGTATTTCGTTCGCGAACTTCCTCTTCAACTATAAATGTTGGAAGTGGAAATGCAAATGATATTCGCTTTCAAAATAATGATGTATCAACACCTGCGGGTAAAGTAAGTTCGATTGTTGCTGATGCAAATGGTAATTTAAGCGGCATTGCAATGGAAAATATTAATGTTGATTTTTCTAATCCAGCTGCTGTAACATTAGTTAGCGATGGTATTACAAGTGATATTGACACAACCAATAACGCAACACAACTACAAGCTAACTGGACAAACGCGGTTGATGTAAACTCAGGCATTAGCAATTATTATTATGCAATTGGTACAACACCAGGTGCAAGTGATATTAAGACTTGGACAAATAATGGAGCGAGCACAAGTGCAACAGTTACTGGCTTAACATTAACTCACTTGCAACATTATTATGTAAGTGTGCAGGCAGAAAACGGGGCATTAATGAATTCATCTGTAATTACATCAGATGGGCAAGTATACGTGAACAATGCAGTGGGTATGGCTTCTGCTAATTTTGAAAAGCCGCAGGTTACCATATTTCCAAATCCAACAAAGGGGCAAATTATTGTTAATGCAAAACAATTTGATGGTATAATAACTATACAAGTTCTTGATGTAGTAGGAAAAGAAATTTACACTAAACAAACAAATGCCACCGAAAACACTATCGATTTATCTCAGCAAGAAAGTGGTTTGTATTATGTTGTTTTAACTAATAATGGAAAACAATATCGAACTAAGTTGGTGTTGACTAAATAAATTTATTTCTTTTTTAATATCCCAAACTCTTTTGCTGTGTGGTAAGTGGAATGAAAACCTTTGTTTACACCAAATATACCAAGCTTTCCGCCCTCATCTTCTTTGTCTCCAGGTTTAATTAATAAGCGGTGACCTAATTTATTTATTTCATAAAAGGTTAATACAACTTTGCCTGCTTTGTTTGTAAACTCACTTCGCTTAATATCTTCTATACCTAAATAGTTAAATTCTATTTTTGTTGGAATGGTATCGCAGTTGTGTAAACCTGTCCATTGTTTAATAAGGTATTTAGAGCTGCGGTGATCTACGATTGGGTCTTTTAAACCTTGATACACAATTAATGTGGGGTAGCTTCCTTTGTAGCTTGGGTTTTGCAAGCGCACACGTTTTATTAATTCATCTTGCGAAATTACCAGTTTACCTTTCATTGCTTTTAAACTTTCTGTTGCACTACCGTGTACTTTATATGCCCCGCCTGCAAATATAGCTGCCATTTTAAATATTTGTGGGTGTGTGCTTGCCATTACCACACTCATTGCTGCGCCTGCTGATAAGCCAGTTATATAAATATTAGTCGTATCAATTTTATAATTCTTTTTTGCATAGCTAATCATTTCATAAATCGATTCGCACTCGCCACCGCCTTTATCAATGTCTTGTTGCAAAAACCAATTAAAACACAAATTAGGATTGTTTACCAATTTTTGCTGTGGATACACCACAATAAAATTATTGATATCCGCCAACTTGTTCCAACCCGTAAGCTCCGAAACACCCTTAGCGCTTTCGCTACAGCCATGCAATACAATTACTAAAGGAACTTTGCTTGTGTCTTTAGTTTCATTAGCATGCACAAACATTTTTAGGTTACCAGGGTTGCTGCCGAAGGTGTTTATTTCAATTAGAGATGCGGGCTCTTGGGAGTATAGATTGGTTACGATAAATATTAGCAAAAAAAATGTAAATTTATTTCCTCGAAATATTGAACCTATAATGTTTTGAATTGTAATTCTCCCCGGTAGTTTCACTGACAATTATTTTATTTAATGAAATTTTTGGAATTATTTTTTCCCAACGTATTCCTTAATACGAATAAGGTCTTGTTCAGTAACGACGATATTGAAAATTCTTTCGATATCCTTAAATTGTGTTCTTAAATTTGGACTTTTCTCAAAAAGTTCCCACACATTGGTTATTCCTCTGAATCTATTTAATACTCTTCTATCTTTTATCCAATCAAATGTTTTTGAAGAAACTTTACCAATAACTTTTCCCAAATTTAAATCTTTTATTATTTCTGATGTTGATTCTGTATCAATTGCACTATCTAATGAATCTTCATAATTTGATTCTTTTGCAACATCCCAAAATCTATAGAGTAACCTTTTAGATTTTATTTCATATTTTTTATGAAACGCCTCCCAAAAATTATTGAAATTATCAATTACTTTTAATTGTTCCTTAATAGTTTTTGATTCATTTATTTCTTTTTCAAAGTCAATAGAAGTTTTCCTAAGTTCAGTGAAATCTTTTCGTAACTGTTCTAGTTTTTCTGGAATATCATTAATTGTTTTGCATTGTGATAATAATATTGGTATTAAGGGAGGTAAACTTTGATTACTATATCCCATGTACTTTGATACTTCAGAAAGCTTGTTAAGATGCAATTCTGATAGTTTCTTAAAAACTTCGTTAGTTATTCCGTATTTTTTTATTTCTACCAATTGATTCTTATAAGTATATATTGGTAATGTCATTTGAATATTTGTGTTTTCAGTAGCTTTAAATAATGACTTAACAATTTCATTAGAATTATTAAATTTGTCTACAACATATAATTTTTTAAACTGTATATCAAAGTCTAAATACTTTATGTCCACATTTGATTTGTCAAGACTACTTAAAATAAAGTATTCTGATTTTATTTTTTCACTAAAAGCCGAATAAAATGTTTCAAATGCTTTATCTATAGTTTCTATTTTATTATCAGGCGCTTCTCCGATGTAAGCAATAGTTGCCATAGGACTTCCCAAACCACTTATTGACGCAAGTTTATTATCTTTAAGTAAGAGATTGAATATCGGTCTTCCGTTCGGGAATAATATACCTGAGCTTAGTTTGTAATGTTGAAATTCAATCTTAGAAAGGTAGAAATTTTCGTTTAAAACATAGCTTTCTACAAAAGTATTGAATGAGTACAAAAACTCTAGTGTTGGTTTCCCATAACCACCAATAACATAGTCAAGTTCATCAACTAAATTGATATTAATATAAGCACTGTTGTGTTTTAACTTTAATTTATTGTGGATTACTTTTTCCGACATAATAATTGGATAATTTGTGGTTCTAATAGAATAAATTTTTGATTAACATGCTTTTATATTCTTTGTACCCTTAACCAAATATACCCAATTCCCTCCAAACAAAAAACCCTTCGATTGTTCGAAGGGTTCTTAAATTTATGTGTAATAAAAGATTACTTTTTGTTGTTAACGATTTTCTCACGGATACGAGCAGATTTACCTGTACGCTCACGTAAGTAGAACAACTTAGCTCTTCTAACGATACCAATTTTATTTACTTCAATGCTCTCAATAAATGGAGAGTTGAATGGGAAAATACGCTCAACACCTACAGCGTTCGACATTTTACGAACTGTGAAAGACGCAGTAGTTGGATGGTTTTGACGCATAATAACTACTCCTGTGTATTGCTGAATCCTTTCTTTGTCACCCTCTTTAATTTTGTAATTAACTGTTACAGTATCACCTGCTTTAAATTTCGGGTGGTTTGCAACTGGGTTCAATTGTTGATTTACATACTCTAATAATAAACTCATGACTTTTGTTTTTTATTTTTTCCTGTCAGGCATACACTGCACCGTGCAATCAGAGGCTTAAAACGGGAGGCAAATATACAGATTTAATGGGAAACTGCAAGGGGTTTTGGTTAATTTCTTCAAAACTTCAATTATTTAAATTTCAAGTAGTTAAGTGTCATTTCGAGCACAGTCGAGAAATGAACACGTTTAAAAGCGAAAATCCTACCCTCACGCATGTCTCGATACATCGTCAGCTAAAGCTGCCGACACTCGACATGACATTAGGGGTGGAGAATACAACTTAATCTGCCGACAGTCAACATGACATTAGGGTGGAATTCATCGAATCGCTTGCCCTGTGTCATTTCGAGTGTTTTTTGTTGGCTTCTGCGATTCCCAATAATTCTACTAAATATCAAAGCCAACAAAAAAAGTATCGAGAAGTGACACTCTCCGCACCACCCACAAACAAAAATGCCCCGATTATTCGAGGCATTTTTTTGGTTAAAAACCAATATAAACTATTTTAATTAGTCGCGACTTGGTCTTTCTTCTCTTGGACGAGCTTCGTTTACAATCATCTTTCTTTCTTTGAAATCAGCTTGATGTAAAGATTCGATAGCTTTGTTACCTGCTGCTGAGTCTGCCATTTCAATGAATGCAAAACCCTTTGATCTTCCAGTAAACTTGTCTTTCATGATTTTTACGGATGATACTTCTCCGTACTCGCTAAACAAAGTGTTTAACTCATTTTCACTCGCTTGATAGCTGAGATTTCCTACATAAATTGTCATTGTGAAAAAATTTAATTTATACAAAGATTGGAATATTTTAGAATAAAACAAATTTTTTTACCGATTTGCCAATCTTTGTTCTAAACCCCTGTATTTTAGCTAATTGAAATTCGATTATTTCTCTCCCCAACGGTAACTTTGGTTATCTAAACCGCATAAATCAATAACCCTATCAGTTACTGTTTTTGCTAGACTTTCAAAATCGTTAGCGCCACTATAAAAACTTGGAGAAGCGGGGCAAATTATTCCACCTGCTTCTGTTATTGTTTTCATGTTGTTGATGTGTATTAAACTTAATGGAGTATCGCGGTTTACTAAAATTAATTTTCTGCGTTCTTTTAAAATAACATCTGCAGCACGTGTAGTTAAATCGTTACTAATTCCACTTGCAATGCGTGCCATAGTTCCCATACTGCATGGGCAAATAATCATGTGGCCGTATTTAGCAGAGCCCGATGCGAAGGGTGCAAAAAAATTATCTTTCTTATAAAACTCAAAAGGATATTTTGTGTAGTCTTCGTTTTTTAATTCGTGTTTCCACACATCCTTTGCATTATCACTCATCACAATACCTACAGCTTCTATTTGCGATTGTAATTTTACTAAAGTATCAAGCAACACTTTTGCATAAATAGAACCACTTGCTCCTGTAACTGCAACTACAATTTTAGCTTTATTAGTCATTGGTGTTTGCTTTAGGTGAAAGAATATAATTAAAAGTTATGTGCACACAATTGTTGTACAAGCCACGCCCAAAGGCACGTTGAAAAAAATTACCTAAGTAAACATTTTTACTATAATCTCTAATTGGTAAAATCGAATAAGAATACCTAGCACTAAAAAACACTTTTTCACTTAGCTTATAACCAACCCCGAGGTTATAACAAAAATCGTATTTTTTTAATGCTCCTTTATAAGCACCAATTTGCGAATTAGCTTCGTAGCTATTAAATAAATATGCCCCGCTTACGCCGCCTTCAAAACGGTATTTGTTTTTGTAATTGTAAATAAACATCCAAGGCACTTCAACGTAGTGTAAACGTAAAACATAAAAATATGGATTTTGAATAGTAGCATTACTTCTACTACCTTTTTGTACATAAGTTAAACCAATTGAGAACTCCGTTTTCTCCGCCATTTTACGATTGGCATGTATTCCTGCAACAAAGCCAAGTTTATTGTATCCTCCATAGGAGTCGCCATCTACTTGTGTTCCGGTTGCACCAGCAGTTAAAATAAAACGAAAACGCTCATCATCTGCTTGCGCTTTTAATTCTACAACACAAAAAAGAAATAATATGTAAAATAAATTTTTCATTGTTTTAACAGTGCAAAGATACAAGCAATTAACATTGAAAGCTATATTTTTTTACCTTTGATTGCATGAAACTACTCATAGTTACAGCTACCGAAGCAGAGATTAAACTTTTAAAAGATTCCTGCTCTGAGCTTCAACAAAAACACCAAATCAATTTTTTGCACACAGGTGTTGGAATGGCTGTTACTGCTTATGCTTTAACAAAGGAGTTAATGCAAAACAAGTATGATTTAGTAATTAATGCAGGTATTGCGGGTTCATTTTTTAGAGGAATAAAAGTAGGCGAAGTTGTAATGGTTCAACACGAATTGTTTGCGGAGCTTGGCGCAGAAGATGATATGGACTTTATTAAATTTTCGGAAATGAATTTACCAGGACCTTATGCGTTTAAAAATGCTAAAGTTTTAAGCGGGGCATATTATGCTTCATTAAAAAAAGTAAAAGCTGCTACAGTAAATAAAGTGCATGGTAACGAAGGAAATATTTCAGCTTTTATAAAACTACATGCTACGGAAATAGAATCGATGGAAGGCGCATCAGTAGCAATGGTTTGTGAGGCAGAACAGATTCCGTATGTGCAAATAAGGAGCATTTCTAACTACGTAACAAAACGTAACCGCGATGCTTGGGACATACCCACTGCAATAAAAAATTTGAATGAAGGAGTAAGAAAAATTATAGAAGAATTATAAAAAGCCTTAGTGCACCTTAGTGTTCTTAGTGCCTTAGTGGTAAAAAAATTATGAAAATCACCTTAGGATTTAGCCCATGCCCCAACGATTGTTTTATTTTCGATGCTATCGTTAATAAACGAATTGATTTAGAAGGTTTGGAATTTGACATTAAAATGGAAGACGTGGAAACCCTTAATCGATGGGCAGTTGAGGGTAAACTGGATAGTACCAAACTAAGTTTTCATGCGTATTCGTATCTAACCGAAATGTATCAGTTAATGCATGCAGGCTCTGCTTTGGGTTTTAATTGCGGGCCATTACTTATTTCAAAAAAAGAGTTTACCATTGAAGAAGTAAAAGCGAACAAATTAAAAATTGCGATTCCAGGTAAACTAACTACTGCACATTTTTTATTTTCTATTGCTTTTCCAAATTCAACTAACAAAACCGAAATGGTTTTTTCTGAAATTGAAAATGCAGTGCTTTCGGGCGAATACGATGCAGGTTTAATTATTCATGAAAATCGTTTTACCTACGAACAAAAAGGATTAAAAAAAATAATTGATTTAGGAGAATTTTGGGAAAGCTTAATACACGCGCCAATTCCTCTTGGTGGTATTGTGATAAAAAGAAATTTGCCACTTGATGTAAAACAAAAAGTAGATCGTATTATTCGAAAAAGTGTGGAATACGCCTTTGCACATCCTGCCGATTCAAAACCATTTATAAAAGAGCATGCACAAGAAATGGATGAAGCAGTAATGCAAAAACACATTGATTTGTATGTGAATCAGTATTCCATCGACCTTGGTGAACTGGGCAAAAAAGCAGTTGATTTGCTTATGAACAAAGCCAAAGAGATGGGTGTGATTAAGGATGTGAATAAGGAATTGTTTGTTTAAGCACGAACCAAACAAATCAATAAAAATCCCAAACATTTTTTGCACCTTTGCATTTCAAATTTTGAAGGAAGATGACAACAGCAACAGATATATTAGGCAAGGTAATTTCAGAAGCACTAAAGAATTTATATTCATTAGATGCAGCTCCTGAAACAATTGCTTTTCAACAAACCAAAAAAGAATTTGAGGGCGATTTAACTATCGTTGTTTTTCCATACGTAAAAGTTTCTAAAAAAGGTCCTGAACAAACTGCTGCAGAAATTGGCGAATACTTAAAAGCAAATTGCAATCAAGTTGAAGCTTACAATGTGGTAAAAGGTTTTTTAAATATTTCTCTTACTCAATCTTTTTGGATTGGTTATTTTAATGAAATCATTGCGCTTCCAAATTTTGGAACTACACAAGCAAAAGCAGATTCTCCGCAAGTGTTATTGGAGTACTCATCGCCCAATACTAACAAGCCTTTACACTTAGGTCACATACGTAATCACTTATTAGGTTTTTCGGTTGCTGAGTTATTAAAAGCTACAGGTAACAGAGTTATTAAAACAAGTATCATCAACGATCGTGGTGTACATATTTGTAAATCGATGCTGGCATGGAAACGTTATGGAAATAACGAAACTCCTGAAAGCACTGGAATGAAAGGTGACCACTTGGTTGGAAAATACTATGTTGCTTTTGATAAAGTATATAAACAAGAAATTGCAAGCTTAGTTGAGCAAGGAATGAAGCAAGAAGAAGCAGAGAAAAAAGCTCCTTCGATGCTAGAAGTACAAGACATGCTGCGCAAATGGGAAGCGGGCGACAAAGAAGTTGTTGACTTGTGGAAAATGATGAACGCATGGGTGTATGCAGGTTTTGATGTTACTTATAAAACCTTAGGCGTTGATTTCGATAAAACTTACTATGAAAGCAATACCTACATTTTAGGAAAAGACATGGTTGCAGAAGGTTTGCAAAAAGGTGTTTTCTTTGAAAAAGATGATGGCTCGGTTTGGATTGATTTGACTAATGATGGCTTAGACCAAAAATTAGTACAACGTGCAGATGGAACTTCGGTATACATTACACAAGATATTGGTACTGCTGCATTGCGTTATAAAGAATATCCCGAGCTTGCCAAAATGATTTATACTGTGGGTAACGAACAGGATTATCATTTTAAAGTGTTGTTTTTAATCTTAGGGAAATTAGGTTATGCTTGGGCAAAAGAGTGTTATCATTTAAGTTACGGAATGGTTGAGTTGCCTGAAGGTAAAATGAAAAGCCGCGAAGGAACTGTTGTTGATGCAGATGACTTAATGCAAGAAATGTATGATACTGCCGAAGCAACAACCAAAGAATTAGGAAAAATTGATGGCTTCACGGATGAAGAAGCAAAAGAATTATACAGAAATATAAGCTTAGGTGCATTAAAATATTTTATTTTAAAAGTTGATCCAAAAAAGAAAATGCTTTTCGATCCTAAGGAAAGTATTGATTTTAATGGGCATACGGGGCCTTTTATACAATACACCTATGCTCGTATTCAATCGATTCTGAGAAAGGCGAATTTTGTTGATACTTCTGATACTGCTACAAGCATTGCAATGCAAGCAAAAGAAAAGGACTTAATTAAAATAATGCATGAGTTTCCGCAAGCGGTTGCAGATGCAGCGAAAGGTTATAGCCCCGCTTTACTTGCAAATTATGTATATGAATTAGCAAAAGTGTTCAACCAGTTTTATCACGATATCACTATTTTAAAAGAAGAGAATGAAGAATTAAAAATCTTCCGTTTAAATCTTGCATACAAATGTGGTATGGTAATTAAAACTTCTATGAAACTTTTGGGAATTAATGTTCCTGATAGGATGTAAATTTCCACTAAATTAGTTGGTGTTTAACCACAAAGGGCGCAAAGTAAATATACAAAGTTCACAAAGGGAGCCGATAAATAATCTTTGTGTCTCTTTGTGCTAACACAACAAAATAATCTTTGTGAACTTAGTGGTTAAATTTTGTGATTTTCAATTAATGTAATAACTTCTTCTCCATTGCATACTTAATCAATCCAACAACTGATTTAGTATTTGTTTTACGGAAAATATTTTTGCGATGTGTTTCAACGGTGCGTTCGCTTATGAAAAGTGTTTCTGCAATTAGCGCGTTGCTGTACTCTTTTTCTATTAATCGTACAATCTCAATTTCACGTGGAGTAAGACTTACTGATTCGTCATGCTTGCTCTCAACTGGAGCTGGCTTCATTAACTCATCGCTTACTTCATCACTAAAAAACATTCCACCTTCGGCAACTTTGGTAACTGCAGTTAGTAATTCTTGTTTACCTGTGTTTTTTAAAATGTATCCGTTAATACCTGCTTCTAACATTTCTGAAATGGTATTGCGTTCGCCAAACATAGAGAGAGCAAGTACTTTAATTTTCGGAAATTTTTCTTTTACTGCACGCGTTAATTCTAAGCCATTCATTTCGGGCATACTGATATCTGTTATTAAAACATCAGGCTGTGCAATTAGTATTTTATCAAATGCAATTTTTCCATTGTTTGATTCGCCAATAATTTGAATAGATGCTTCACCCGAAAGTAAAGCTTTCAATCCATCCAACATCATTTGGTGGTCATCTACAATATGAACTTTAATTGGATACATCTGTAAACAAAAGTACTATTTTTTATAAAACTGCATAATTGCATTAAAATAGGCATCTGATACGGCTTTAACTCTGGCATTTGTATTTATTCCGTAATAAGTTTTATCAGCCTTACTAAGCTCTAAATACTCGTTTTTATTATCCTGATACAAACATTCCCCATAAACTAATGGCGATTTCACTAACCTGCAAAGTGCAAGGTTTCTACAAAAAACACCTTGCTTAGATGAGCTAATGCAATTATCTTTTAAATAATCAGCATCCGTTTTTTTAGCCACTGTTGTCCCAAGTTGTTTCGAAAATTCCTTCACTGTTAAATCTGATATTTTCTCAGATAAGGGAAAATCATCCGTTAATAATAAACGCAACACATTTGCTTTTCCGTTTATTCCTTTTAATGCATCTGCGTTCATTCCTCCAGGCACAAAAGCCATACAGAAGTTTTTATCAGTTGGGCGCACCCAATCTTTATTTTTTTCATCTACATTGTAATGTATGATGATTGTTAAATCAGGCTTATGTTTATTAATTACTTTAACTCTATTTGCTAATTCATGATCTCTAAAAAAATCCCAGAAAAAAGTTTTCTCATCTTCTTTCTTTAATTTGTTGTATTTGCTTTTTTCCATTGCCCCGCATTCAAGCAAAGAGTCAAGTACAATTTGTTTTCGTGTGCTAAGCCACTCTTGATAGGTAATTCCGAAACTTGTTTTATTATCATCGCGTGTTAGCCAAACCAAAGCGCCTTGTTCTTCTAATTGCTTTTTTAGGATTTGCGCCGTTGCAAAAGTTAATATTCCCTCCGAAATATGAATAGAATCAACAGGTAAGTCAGGAACAGAATCTTTCACGAAACGTAAATATTTTTGTTCTAGTACCGACATTTCAAAATTTCCTGCAATGTGTCCAGGGTCAATGAGAATTCTTTTTCCGCTTAAGGGTTTGTTTTCGCTCGCATCTCTTTCTTCGTTTTCATAAATAAGTTGAATTTCACTTTTTGTTTTGTTGCTCCATTTGTTTTTTCCTTTGCGTTTTAAGATTGCTTCAATGCTGTCGTTTGGTGCATTTTTGACTAGTTGCTCAAATGTTTTTATTTCATCAAAAGCAATAATAAATTCGGGGTTATCGTTTAGTTTATCTTGATTGCTTTTATAAACGCGGGCATCCGATTCGGTTATTTTAATAAAAGGAGAAAGACTGCCTTTAAATGTTAAATAGGTGTGAAGCCGTGTTTCAAACTTTAATGAAAGGTCGTGTTGAGCAAAGCAAAAGCTAGCTGCTAAACAAAAAAGTATACTTAATTTCATTTTTAGCATAATCTTTGCTAATTTAGGTTGAAATTAAATTGACAAACAATGAGCCAAAAAACTTTGCTAACAAAAGGCATTTTAAAAGAGGTATGGTTTACTACTGCTCGTAGTGGTGGAAAAGGTGGGCAAAATGTAAATAAAGTAGCTACAAAAGTGGAGTTGTTTTTTGATGTAAATAACTCACTTTGCCTTACAGACGAGCAAAAGGAATTGATTAGCAAAAAACTTAAGAATAAAATAAGTGATTTAGGTGTGCTTCATTTAAGTGAAGATAGAGATCGTTCTCAACATAAAAACAAAGAACTAGCAATTGTAAAATTTACTAAAGTACTTGAAAAATGTTTGGAAAAGCCAAAGCCTCGCAAAGCCACTAAACCAAGCAAAGCGTCACTTGCTAAAGCAAAGGATTCGAAAGCAAAAAAGAGCCAAGTAAAGAGTTTACGTAAAAAGGTAAAATTATAAATGAGAAATTTTTTATTACATAGTTTGTTTGTGCTGCTTTCCTGTTTTGCCATTGCGCAAAATAAAAAAGTGTCATTGCCCGAATTGGCTATGGAATATGAGATACCCGCGAAATGGGAAGTGAAATCCTTTTTTAAAGGCGATTGGGAAACACCAGGAGGAAATAATTTATGTCAATGTGCTGGTGTTATGAATAGTTTAAAAGTACCAAGTGGCGGCGATTTTGAGTATTTATATTTTGCTGTTTATCCAAGCGATAGAAAAGGTGCAAATGCAGAAAAGCGACAAAGCGTGTGGCAGTATTTTTTTGTTTCAAAAGAAAGTTCGGATACGTTAAAAACTGAGCATTTAGTTTGGGAAAAACAAGTTTCTAAACTTAAACCGCATGGCTCAAACAATAATCGATTTAAGGATTATATAGCTTGGCGCTTATTATCTAAATTCGGAAATACTTATTACACCATGTACATCTGGGCAAAACCAATGATGATGCAACAATACTCCTCCACATTTCAATCAATGATTGAGTCGTTTAAGCCTGTTAAGTAACAAAGGTTACAGAAAACTAATAATTAGGTTTTTTTAGCGAATAAATCAGCCTATCACAATACCTAATTATTATCTTTGGAGCACAAATTTCAAATTATGCGTTTACTAAGTAAGTTTTCGATTTTAGTATTTTTATTGTTTTCTGTGATTGATTCTAATGCTCAAAAAATTAGAACGCAATGGGATATTCAATCAAAAAAAATTAGTGATTGCGAATATGATATTGTTTTTAAAGTAAAGATTGAACCTAAATGGCATATGTACAGCACGGTTCCATCCGACGGACCTTTGCCAACTGAAATTAATTTCAAAAAAAGCAAGGACTATGAATTAGTTGGGAAAATAAAAGAAAGCAAACCGCACGAAGAAATGGATGAAGCCTTCGGTGTATTGGTTAAGTATTTTACCGATAATGCAACTTTTACTCAACGAATTAAATTATTAAACAAGGGAAAGATAACTATCAGTGGAGATTATTCTTATCAAATTTGTATTGATGTTTGTGAAACGCCACCTGCAGAAAAATTTAATGTTGTTATTGATAGTAAATGTGACGGGGGAGTTAAATTAGTTGAAGTGTCATCTATAAATGATACCATCTCAAAAAAAGACAGTTTATTAGCAACAGTTGATAGCACAAAAAAGGATACACTTGCTCAATCTGCAATTGCAACTACTCCTGATATCAATACAGGTGAAGAAGAAAAAGAAGATAATTCCTTATGGGGCATATTTATTAAAGGATTTTTAGGTGGATTGTTCGCAGTATTTACGCCGTGCTTGTTTCCTTTAATACCAATGAATGTAAGTTTTTTTACTAAACGTTCTAAAACAAAAGCAAAAGGAGTTTCAAATGCATTGATGTATTCGGGCTTTGTAATTTTAATTTATATTTTGTTGGGAATAGGAATTACATTGTTGTTTGGTCCTGATAGATTGCATGCCATGTCGACCAACAAATATGTTAATATGGGTTTCTTTGCAATATTTTTAGTGTTTGCTATTTCATTTTTTGGTGCCTTTGAAATTACATTACCTAGTCGTTTTGTAAATAAAATGGACTCGATGAGTGATAAAGGAGGTATCATTGGAATTTTCTTTATGGCATTTACTTTAGTCTTAGTTTCGTTTTCATGCACAGGCCCCATTGCAAGTTCATTATTAATTGAAACAGCCACCACAGGCAAAATACTTGGACCAGCCTTAGGAATGTTTGGCTTTGGATTAGCCTTAGCATTGCCTTTTGGTTTCTTTGCATTTGCACCAGCATTATTAAATTCACTTCCTAAATCAGGTGGTTGGTTAAACTCGGTAAAAGTTTGTTTAGGATTTATTGAACTTGCATTTGCAATGAAATTTTTATCCAATGCTGATTTAGTTACACAATCTCATTACATCACGCGTGAGGTATTTTTAACTACTTGGATTGTGTTGTTTGGATTAATGGGTGCTTATTTGTTAGGAGCGTTTAGGATGTCGCACGATTCTAAATTAGAGCACGTGTCTATTCCTCGTTTGTTATTTGCAATCACATCATTCTTAATTACTATTTACATTCTTCCTGGTCTTTGGGGTGCGCCTGTTAAATTGTTGAGTGGAATTTTACCTCCTTCAGATTATTCTGAATCTCCACATGGTTTCGGAACATCTGGACAGATGGCATCAACTACTACAACAGTGGATGATGAGTTTAAAAAATACATTCATATTGGCGCGCATGGAATTCCAATGTTTAAAAACGATTATGAGCATGCATTAGCTTATGCAAAAAAAGTAAACAAACCATTGATGATTGATTTCACTGGGCATAACTGCGCTAATTGCAGAAAAACAGAAGATAATATTTGGTCTGACGAGGCAGTAAAATCTATGTTGGCAAATGATGTTGTAGTGGTTTCATTGTATTGCGACGAGGATACAGAATTGCCTGTAAGCGAAAGAAAAAAAGTTTTCTTTTATGGATCTGAAAGAGAAATAGAAACTGTTGGAATGAAATGGAAATATTTTCAAAACGAGAGATATAAATCAGTGCAACAACCGCTTTATGTAATTGTTGACCACAATGAAAAAATTCTTGCTTCACCTCGCAGTTATAAATCAGGTATCGAAGACTACAAGGCTTGGTTAAATTTGGGTGTGTCGAATTTTAAAATAGTAACAGCTAAATAATTTATTTATTCTGCTTGTTCATTAATTCTGTTTGCACGCGAATAGATTCTTCGTGCAAAAGCAAACAGAATTTTTCTACAAAACCTCTGTCTAGTTTTTTTAAGTCGCCCGAAGCTACTCTGCTCTCTAATATTACTTTCCAGCGTTGTAATTGAAATGCGGCAACTTTATTTTCTAATTTATACTCACCAATTTTTTCGATGATATCGATGCGTTTTTTTAGAAGTGATAAAAGTTCTTCATCCAACTCATCAATAATATTTCTGAAATTATTTAATTGGTCGTTAAAGCTTACATTGTCTGTGCTCTCGGTACGATAAACCAAGCTCTCTAATAACTCAGATAAAACTTGCGGTGTAATTTGCTGTTGAGCGTCACTTAAAGCGTGGTCAGGGTCGATATGTGATTCTATCATCAATCCTTGCATTCCAAGGTCTATGCTTTTTTGGGAAATTTCTTTTATTAATGTGCGTTTACCTCCAATATGACTTGGGTCGCAAATCACAGCTAAATCAGGATACAGTGTTTTTAACTCGATAGGAATTTCCCACATTGGGTTGTTGCGGTAAATGGTTTTGTTGCCACTATGAAATCCACGATGTATAGCTGCAATTTTATTTATTCCAGCTTGGTTAATTCGTTCAATTGCCCCAATCCATAATTGCAAATCAGGATTCACTGGGTTTTTAATCATCACAGGTACATCCACACCTTTTAATACGTCTGCAATTTCTTGCACCGAAAAAGGATTTACAGTTGTACGTGCTCCAATCCATAAAATATCTACTCCGTATTTTAAAGCAAGTTCAGTGTGTTCTTTATTGGCTACTTCAACAGTTGTTAAAAGTCCGTATTGTTTTTTTACTTGTTGCAACCATTTTAGTCCAATTTCCCCAACACCTTCAAATGCATTAGGACGAGTACGCGGTTTCCAAATACCAGCTCTAAATATTTTAATTTTATTGGTAGCTGCTAATTGCCCCGCTGTGCTTAGCACCTGTTCCTCTGTTTCTGCTCCACACGGACCTGAAATGATAAGGTGTTCCTTTCCTGCAGGACTCCAATCGCAAAATGGTTTTAATTCGATAGATTTCTTCACATTGCAAATTTACCTTTTTTAAGGTATTGTTGGCTTAATTTATATTAAGGTTATTTGTACTGTGAAAATGAATTCAAATATGCCTTTTTATTGCCCTCTAGCGCAATTGTTTGCTGAACTAAGCAAAAAGGATAAATGCTGCAAAAAACACAAAAAAGGCGACCGCTGTAAAAAGTGTCCAGGGAAGAAATAGTAATGATTTTTGCAGTCTTCAGTGATAGATTATAGCTTTACCTTCATCTTCAAATTATCAAATTAACTCATTTTCAAATAATAACTTCGTTACCTTTACCCAAAATTACAAGCTATGAAAATTGTATTTATGGGCACGCCAGATTTTGCGGTTCCGTGTTTAGATATATTGGTTAAGAATGGATATGATGTTGTAGGGGTTATAACTGTTCCTGATAAACCTGCAGGGCGCGGACAACAAGTGCAACAATCGCCTGTAAAAAAATATGCAATAGAACATAACCTAAGGGTGTTGCAACCTGAGAAATTAAAAGCTCCTGAATTTATAGAAGAATTAAAATCACTGAATGCAGATTTACAAATTGTAGTTGCCTTTAGAATGTTGCCCGAAGTGGTTTGGAATATGCCACCATTAGGTACTTATAATTTACATGGTTCTTTATTGCCACAATACCGCGGGGCAGCTCCGTTAAACTGGGCAATTATAAATGGTGAAAAAGAAACAGGCGTTACTACTTTTAAATTAATACATGAAATTGATGCTGGTAATACATTATATAATGCTAAGGTTGCAATAGGTGATGATACAACTGTTGGCGACTTGCATGATGAGTTAATGTTTGTAGGTGCAGAGCTAATGCTTAAAACAGTAAAGGCAATCGAAAGCGGTAACTATGAATTAAAAGAACAAACAATCATTCCTTCTGAAATAAAACATGCACCAAAATTATTTAAAGAGAATTGCAAAATAGATTGGAAAAAAAGTATTGAGGAAATACATAATCTTGTGCGTGGCTTAAGTCCATACCCCGCTGCTTGGACAGAAGGTAAAGACGATAAAGGAAACATACTGAGTTTTAAAATTTTTAAAACACACAAAGAGACTGCTGCACATAACATACAAGCAGGCACAATAATTACCGATAATAAAACGCATTTGAAAGTGGCTTGTAGCAATGGTTATATATATATCGATGAGCTACAACTAGCGGGTAAGAAGCGATTGAAGACAGATGAGTTATTACGAGGTTTTAATTTTAACTCTGGGTTTAGTTTTGAGTAAAGTCTGTATAGGCTTTTAATAGTACCTTTTTTACATGATAAAAATCAGGATACCATTATAGGGCAAGGTGTAGCCTTTTGATGGGCTGTAAGCACCTAAATAAGCCCCTTTCAGTCATAGTTATTAACAAAAGGTCATTTTTTCAACAATTTCAGCGTTTTTTTTAATTAAACACTTGTGTAATTCAGAACTCGTATTACTTTTGCTAGTGTTCAAAGTAACTATTGTTAAACTTAAAAAACCAAAACAAAATGAACAAAGGTGAATTAATTGATGCTATCGCAGCACACTCAAAGCTTACAAAAGCTGATTCAGGAAGAGCATTAGATGCTACAATCGAAACAATTGAAAAAGCTCTTAAAAAAGGTGACCGTGTTGCTTTAGTAGGATTCGGATCATTTACAGTAACTAAGCGTGCTGCACGTATTGGTCGTAACCCTCAAACTGGAAAAGAAATTAAAATTCCAGCAAAAAAGGTTGTGAAATTCAAAGCAGGTGCTGACTTAGCTAAAAAAGTAAAGTAATCTACTTTAAATGAATAAAAAAACCGCCCGAGTAATCGAGGCGGTTTTTTTTGTGCTTATTAAATTGTTTATATTTGAAATAATTAAAATGTGTTTTATGGTTTGTCGTTTATTAATTGTTTGTCTTTTTTTATTTCCTTGTATAGTAAATTCACAAAAATTAAATTTTAAATGGTCTGATAAACAATTGTCGGATAATAAAACCGATGGTTTTTTCGATTACTTTATTAATTCAAATTCGAAATATATTTATGCAAAACACAGTAATTTTTCGTATTCTAAAAGAAAGTCAGATAGAAAAATAAAATTAGCTAGCTACGATAAAAAAACAATGGACAAGGTTAGTTCTGTGGAACTTAGAGGGTTCACAGAAAAGAAATCTTCAAAAAAATACAAAGCTCTTACTTATTATCGAACGCTTGTATTCGATAGTTGTATTTATGTTTTTTGGCGTAAGGAAGCAAAGAGTAAGGAAGAGTTGTATGTTGAAACCTTTAGCCCAGAATTGAAACAATTAACTGGTATAAAAAAGATTTTTGAATCCGAAAATTTCAAGAGTATGGATGCTAAATCAACACGGTCAATTTTTTTAATGCGAGAAGGTGATAAGGGAGATAAATTACTTGTAGGTTATGAAACCCCAACGGAGCCTGGTACAAATTTAAAAATTCGCTATAAATTAATTTCGAAAAAACTAGAAACCTTGGCCGAGAAAACGGTGGAGTTGCCAGCTAAATATAAAATGGAGAACAAAGGAATTACATCTTGGTATAATTATGCTGTTGATGGATATTTGTACATCACCAATAGGTTAGAATATACCGAACCTGAAAGAGCAGCAGCGTTGCAAGGTGGATACACTAATTATTTTGTTATTAGCAAGCTCGATTTAATTACTGGTGCAATTAGTTCAGCAACCATAAAATCGCATGATAGGAACGTTCATCGCATTCATTTTTATTCTGATTCGCAAAGTGTGAAGTTTATTAGTTTTTTTACAGACTTAAAAAAGGATACGCTTAATAGAAATATAGAAGGGATTTGTACTTATAGAATTAAAGGAAATGAAAAAATTTCCTTGGATAGCACCTTTGTTTATTTCGATTCGAAAATAATGCAACCATTATTTAAGGAAGATGAGGATGGGGGAAAGGTTAAAACCAATCACCGATTGTTTGCAATGAATGTAGAAAAGCAAAATTTGTTAGACGACAAACTTAAAATAGAGTCTTTTATTATTGATGAAAACAAGGATATGCTTTTATTTTGTTCGCGAGCAACTAATTTTACTTCGGAGCGTTGTAAAACCAAAACTAAATGCGATGACCCATTTTTTTGCTACAAAGAAAACTTACTTGTATTAAAATCCGATTCGACGGGTAATTTAAAGTGGGCAAAAAACATTGATAGAAGAGCGTTGTATAATGAGTGGGATATTATAGATATTAAAACAATTAAGAAGGATGATAAGTATTATGTTGTTTATGGTTCGGATTATGATGTTGATGCAAAGAAAAAGTCTTACTCATCAAAAAAATCTAAAAAGGAGTATAAAAATAATGTTACTTATGCCGTTTTCGATACTAAGGATGGAGCTTACACTAAACAAGAATTAAATATTAACGAAGAGAACGATAAGGCTAAGCGGAAAGTAAACCCAATTAATATTGGCTTTATAGATGATGTTTTTTATATTCATTCGGATAGAAAGAAGTATAAACCTATACGTTCCACAATTTATGGCGTTGCTGGTTTTTTTACTTGTGGTGCTATGCTAATTCCTTTGTTTGCAGATTCCAATAATAGGAGACAAGTTAATTATACAGGTTTAATAAAACCTGTTGTAATAAAGTAGATGAAAATCACATCTTAGCATCCCTAGAAAGGTCTTGAAATCCTGAGCAGACGCTTATTGAGTTATAAAAATAAATTAGTCTAATGTAAATGAATAAAGAAACCGCTTGAGCAATCGAAGCTTTTTTTGGCTTAAATTTTTATAAATTTATAATGTGAATGTAAAAATAAACAATGCTTTAAAGTTAATTGCACTTTGTGTAATTATTTTTTCATCATGCAAAACCAATAGCTTCGTTTCTAGAAAATACATGAAGGGAAGATTTGTTGAAAGGATTGGAGACCTGGCGCATAAAAAAATTTCACCTTCCGAAAGCAATAAGGTATTAAAAGCTCAACCATTAATTGAAGAAAAAATCCTAAATAAAGATTCAGTTGAAAATGATAATTCAGATATAGAACAAACTTCAATTAGACCCAAGAAAAACAATAAACTAAATTTAGGAAAGTTTGAAGTAGTTAAAGACTCAACAAACAATAAAGAAAAAAAAGACGAGCCTCCAGCGAAGAGAAAGTATAAAAGAGTATTAAGAGGTTTTGCTTGGGTGGCAGGTGTTTCAAGTGCTTTGGGTGTAATAGTGGTGTTATTAGATTTTTTGACCAACATCTATTTTCATGGGTTTATTTGGGAAATACTTTTATCATTAATAGCAGGTGTAAGTTTACTAAGTATTGGAATATTATTTATTTTATTATTTATTTATGTTTTCTTAAAACAAACAAAAAAATTTAGGAGCGAAGCGGATGAGTCAAAAAAAGGTTATACGAATATAAAATGGGAGTATTTATTTCTTTTGCTAGTGCATTTAAATTGTGTTCCAATTGCTTTATTTGGCCCCTTTGCTATTATTCCATCTCTATTTGTAGGGGTGATTTCGTTTATATATTATCATAAAGAGAGAAAGCTTACAAAAGAAACGGATTTTTTTAATTACAAACGGACAAGCGTTTTTATGATTTTGCTTGGTATACTATTAATGTTAAGTTTCGTTTTGGGATTTAGCGGAATCTTTTGATTAAAAAATTATCTTTGCCCCAATGCAATTCTTCAAATACAAACTTCCTGCTATCATTTGGTTTTTAGTTATACTTGCTTTATGCAGTATGCCCGGGAAGTCCATCCCGCATATCTCCTGGCTTGAGTTGCTGTCCTTTGATAAATTTGTGCACGCTTCTATATTTTTTGGATTACAAGTATTAACAATGCGCGCATTTGTTTTTTCTCCATCGTTTACAAAAATAAAATGGCTGATTCTTTTATTCTGTGTGGCTTACGGCGGGGCATTAGAAATTATGCAATCAGCGTTTTTTTCTGAACGCAGTGGTGATTTATTTGATTTTATCGCCAACTCATTTGGCTGTGTTTGTGGATTATTGTTCTTCTCGAGTATTCGCAAAAAATTCCCCGTGTTTTTCTAATTTCAGTTTATTAAGAAAGAAAAGTTAATAATTAACACAACCTATCTTTTATTTCTGCGTATTACTATTTATATTGTGCTCGTAAATGTTATTATTCATAAAAATATTATTCCCTTTCTTTATCACTAATCCTGATACTGTAAAACAAGCAACCTGCATCAATCATTGCAGAGATGTTGTGGGTGTAGTAAAAAATGATAACGTTACAAAAGATTATATTCACGATCGACAAATTTACGCCTTAGGTTGCGATACGCTTGCACAGGTTAAGTTTTGGCAAAGTGTAATGAAATTAGATAAGGATTCGTGTATTGTAAACATTGCCGAAAACCGCCTTATCGTTGATAAATTTAGCAATGCTGATTGGGATGCAAAACCTGATTTGGTTAAAAATGCTTACCGTGATAGTATTCGTAAAGCATATAATTTATCAGATAGTTCACGCATTTTAGTTACTATAGGAAAAAGTTTTTTCTACGATTTTGATAGAGCATACCAAAATATTCATCAAGGAATTCAAGGTTTTATGGCAAATGGTGTAGACCCTTGGTATGCACAAGCAATATTGTTAATCGAGTCTCCAAATAAACTGCAAAAATCAAATGTTGGTGCTTACGGTCCGTTTCAATTAATGAAACCAGTTGCACGCATGTTTGGTTTAAAAGTAAATAAGAGTATTGATGAGCGTGCCGACTTTGATAGATCAGCGTATGCAGCTTCTTCATTAATAAAACGTGTATGTATTCCAAAAGCAAAAGAAATGCTAGATACTATGGGGATTGCATACAACGAGCAAGATGTTTGGTTTAGATTATTGGTAATGCATTGCTATCATGCAGGAGCAGGTAATGTAAAAGCGGCTTTGCAGGTAATTAACCCTAAAGAAGGGAATATTGATGTAATTAAGCAATTGTGGCATACACAAGCAAAAGGTTTTCGTACCCATTCACAAAACTACTCACAGCTTGCATTGGCTGCAATGATTGAAATGGATAAGCGTTTAGCTGCTGAAAATGCTAATTTACTGGCATCCTCCAAGAAATAAATCAATTCTCTTTATCAACAAAATCTAGTTGATAGTTTAACTCCAATTTTAACGATTTTCTGCCTGTAATTTTGTAACTTTCCGTGCTGTAAACTAATTATATAGCAATAAACAAAATTCAATGAAAGCATACGTTTTCCCGGGACAAGGGTCTCAATTTTCAGGAATGGGTAAGGATTTATATGAGTCGAACCCAACTGCAAAAGCATTATTCGAAAAAGCGAACGATATTTTAGGTTTCCGTATTACAGATATCATGTTTAGCGGAACAGATGAAGAACTAAAACAAACAAAAGTAACTCAGCCAGCAATATTTTTACATTCGGTTGTGCTTGCAAGCACTTTAGAAAATTTTCATCCTGATATGGTTGCTGGCCATTCACTTGGGGAGTTTTCTGCTTTAGTAGCAAACAAAACATTATCATTTGAAGATGCATTGGTATTGGTTTCTAAACGTGCTCTTGCTATGCAAAAAGCATGTGAGTTAAATCCATCAACGATGGCTGCGGTTTTAAATTTAGATGATAAAGTAGTTGAAGCAATTTGTGCTGATATTACTGCTGCTGGTAACATTGTAGTTGCAGCAAATTATAATTGCCCTGGACAATTAGTAATTAGTGGTTCTTTAGAAGGAGTAAATATTGCTTGCGAAAAAATGAAAGAAGCAGGAGCGAAACGTGCTTTAATTTTACCAGTTGGCGGCGCATTTCATTCGCCATTAATGGAGCCTGCGCGTATAGAGTTAGAAGCAGCAATTAATGCAACACAGTTTAATACTCCAATTTGCCCCGTTTACCAAAATGTTACAGCAAACGCAGTAACTGATCCTTCAGAAATAAAAAGAAATTTAATTTCACAACTTACTGCCCCAGTTAAATGGACGCAAACAGTGGAGAATATGATTAGCGGCGGTGCAACAACATTTACCGAGGTTGGTCCAGGAAAAGTATTGCAGGGTTTAGTTAAGAAAGTGAATAAGGATATAGAAGCGGTTAGCGCTTAACATAAAAACAATGATAAAAAAAATCACTCTTTTACTTTTAATTGTTTCTTCATTTGCAGTGAAGGCGCAGTTCCTGCAAGGAATAGGTTTCTTTGGTTCAGTAACTTCATCTCGACATGATTATTTAAATTCAAATTCACGCGACACATTAAGTTGGTTGCCATTGATGCCTGAATCGCATCGCTCAACTGAGCGTCAGAGTTGGGGTGCAGGTGTGGTATTTGAGATGTTTAGTTTTAGAGGGTTTAGATTGCAATCAGAAATTGAATACATAAACAAAGGAGCATTAGAGAGAAATGAATTAGTAAATATTTATACCAACGAGCGCAGAAGAGGTGTAAACAAATACAAATACATTGCATTTAATAATTTTGCCAAGTTTAGGATGGAGACATTTAATTTTACTTCTTCTTTATTAATTGGCGCACGTTTAGAGTATATGCTGGGTAGTTCAACCCCTGCATACAGTAGTGTTTCTGGTAGCTTCAAAAAGCTTTGGGTATCACCTGATGTTGGTATTGGTTTTGAACCATACTCATATAGAAAACTAAAAATATTTACCGAGTTGCATTACAATCCGGATGTGAGAAGACAATACAATAAAGATAATGTTGCTGCAAGCAATCGTACTTGGGAATTAAGAGTTGGAATTATGTGGCGTAAGAAAAAATTAAATGATTTAGATTGCAACGCTCCACGTTATCACGGAGATTATTAAAATAAAATTACAATGGTAATATCGAAAGAAGCATTATTGTCGCTAACTAAAGGTGTTTATCTTCCACAAGAAGAAATGCTAGAGGTAGGCAGAAAAAAAGGGAAATTGTACATTGGTATTCCTAAAGAAATTTCATATCAAGAAAATCGTGTTCCATTAGTACCAGATGCGGTTGCTTTGTTAGTTAATTGCGGACATCGTGTTGTTATTGAAACAAACGCGGGACAAGCAGCAAATTTTCAGGATAACGATTATAGTGAAGCAGGTGCAGAGATTGCATACACTGCAGAGGAAGTGTATAAAGCAGATATGATTGTAAAGATTGCACCTCCTACAATTCATGAAGTAGAAATGATGCAACAAAAACAAACATTGTTTTCTGCATTACAGTTTTCTACACAACCGGATGAATTTATACGCCGCTTAACAGCAAAAAAAATAAATGCAATTGCAGTTGATTGGATTACTGATGAGCAAGGTATTTTTCCAGCTGTTCGTGCAATGGGAGAAATTGCAGGTGGTACATCTATTTTAATTGCAGCTGAATATTTAAGTAATACAAATAATGGAATGGGAGCACTACTTGGTGGTGTTGCTGGTATTTCTCCATCAGAAGTAATTATAATTGGTGCAGGTACAGTTGGTGAGTTTGCAGCACGTGCCGCTATTGGTTTAGGAGCTTATGTAAAAGTGTTTGATAATTCAACTTCACGTTTACGTCGTTTACAAAATTCATTAGGTGCACGAATTTTCACTTCTGTTATTCAACCAAAAGTATTAGCAAAGCATTTAAAATCTGCTGATGTTGTAATTGGTGCTTTAAGAAGTCAAAAAGGAAGAAGCCCTGTTATTGTTTCTGAAGACATGGTGAGCGATATGAAAGTAGGCGCTGTAATTGTGGATGTAAGTATTGATCAAGGTGGAATTTTTGAAACATCTGAAGTTACCAATCACAGTAAACCAGTATTTAGAAAACATGGTGTAATTCATTACTGTGTTCCTAATATTCCATCACGTGTTTCTCGTACTGCGTCGTATGCATTCAGTAATATGTTTTCTCAAATTATAGTTAGCATTGGTGATGAAGGTGGAATCGAAGGCTTATTAAGAAAAGATTCAGGAGTAAGAAATGGAGTTTATATTTATAATGGCGTTTTAACAAACGAATTTTTGGCTGAAACATTTGGCTTACCTTATAAGGATATTAATTTATTAATGGCAATGTTTTAGAATATGGATTTCAAGCGAAGATTAAAATTGTATCTGTTTGGTTTTTTAATAGGTTTGTTAGCGCTCATGTTTATTCTGAAAGGAAAAAAATGTAGCAATGTAAACGAAATGAAGTTGATTGAAATAACCGACCAATCAATGATGTTGAGCGAGAAAGCAAAATGTCAATTAAAGAGTTTAAACATCCCACAAGATTCGCTACGTACTTTTTTGCAAGCGAAGTTTCGTATTAATTATGATAAGAGTGAAGTGCGCTCAATACCGTGCGGTAAACTATTTGTAGAAGGATTAAAGCCAGACGCTCCATTTACATTGGTAATTCAAGATTGTGACACTATTTCTACCATAAAGGAATTTCAATTAAAAGTTTCTTGCCCCGCTTGCGACACTATTAAAAATTGAGTTCGATAGGAAACGATATTGAGTATGCAGCTTCCTTGTTGCAACAAGGAAGTTTGGTAGCTATACCAACAGAAACCGTTTACGGTTTAGCTGCAAATGCATTAAACGAAGAAGCAGTACTTAAAATTTTTAAAGCAAAAGAACGCCCTTTGTTCGATCCGCTAATTATGCACTTGCCAAGTTTTTCTTTAGTAGAGAAATATTGCGAATCCATTCCAGCATTAGCTTATCAATTAGCCGAAAAATTTTCGCCAGGACCAATCACTTTTTTATTGAATAGAAAAGAAAATGTTCCAGATTTAATCACATCGGGTTTACCGCAAGTAGCAGTGCGAATTCCAGACCATCAACTAACCTTAGATTTATTAAACAAACTCGATTTTCCTTTAGCAGCGCCAAGTGCAAATCCATTTGGATACATCAGCCCAACAACCGCACAGCACGTTCAACAACAGTTAGGAGAAAAAATTGATTATATATTAGATGGTGGCAATTGCAGAGTGGGAGTGGAGTCTACTATTGTTGGTTTTGAAAATGGAAAAATAATTGTGTATCGTTTAGGTGGTTTGTCGGTTGAAGATTTAGAAGCATTTGCTGAGGTAGAATTAAGAATAAATTCATCAAGCGACCCAAAGGCACCGGGACAGCTAAAAACACATTACGCGCCACGCAAACCATTAATAATCGGAAATATTGAAGAGCTACTTAAAGCAAATACCGGAAGAAAAATGTCGGTAATGAGTTTCTCAAAAAAATATACTGCTGATACAATAGTTTTATCTGAAACAGAAGATTTATCTGAAGCTGCAAAAAAATTATTCTCGGTAATGCGTGAATTAGATGCGCAAGACTGTGAATTCATCCTTGCCGAAGAATTCCCAGATTCATTTTTAGGAAAAGCTATTAATGATCGTTTGCGTAGAGCTGCAACAAGAGACTAGAACTCTTTCATGATTTGAGTGTCAGCTCGAGCCTGCCAGTCGGCAGACAGGCGCAGTCGAATAAAAATTTGAGTGTCAGTTCGAGCGCAGTCGAGAACAGGACGAAAGTAAATGCCGTTTAATTGAAAGTATTAGTTATAACCAACCACCCATATTGGTCTTCGCAGTTTTTCTTCTTCCTTTACAATCTCTACCACGTTTGCTGCAAGATGTTTCTAAAACTACAAGTGAAACAAGAAGTGTAAGAACAACGGAGATTTTCAATAACTTTTTCATATTCGAATATTAAGGTTTGCTAAAATGTAATTTGATTTAATGAAATTACTAATTTTTCTTTTAGTTTCAAATTTTTATTGAAAATACTTGGTTTTATGATGTAATGATAGGTAAATTGGTGAATAGCATCCAGTATAAGGTGATTGTTAGTCGAATAAGGGTGAACGATTAAATCAATTATTCCAAATGGTTCTTACATAAGTGGCATTTGAAAAATTCTCACCATTTATCTGCATATTACCTGCAATACCACCTAGGTAACCAAGTGTATTACAGTTAACATTAATTACTTCGGCCGTCATATCTGCCCCGCAATTACCAGGCTCAAAAACATAAACAGTGCTATTTTGAAACAAATATTCTTTCACAGTTGCACTTGTTGGACAAGCATAGTTTCCAGATGAAAATGCATTAATCTTTGTTTGCAAACAAGACAGCTGCTCAGGACTTCCTTGCCCTACACTTGTATCTTTTGTGCATGAAATAAAAAATGAAAATAGCGCTATGACTAGTATTTTTCTCATACTCTAATATACGAAAAAAATAACAAATTAGTATGTTAAACCCCAAATTGAGTCAAGTGATGGTCGAGATGTTTTGCAAACATATTGTTCCATTCCTGTGATGTAAGCGGGCCAAATGAAATGGATTCTTTACCATCAAAATATTTTTCTCCTAACTCTTGAGTTTTAGTAATATGGTCTATTAAGCGTTTTTTTTCTGTTTCAAAAACTCTTTCATCAACTATAATAAATGCTGGTGCGGTACGACTACTTTTGCCATAAGGCTTTTCATTTACCACAATGCTTTTTACAAATAACTTCAACATAAGTTTTGCAAATCCTTTAGGTGCAGGATGTTTGTTGTCATAAACAAATTCATAGGTAACATTGCAATGTGCTAACATTTGAGCAACATTCATTTTGCCCCACACAGCTTGCGTGCTAGGTGTTAACTTATTTATTCTATCAATGATTTCTTGAGAATCTGCTTTGTTAAATACGCTTTTCATTTTGAATATGGTTTGTTTTAAATTTGATTCCGATATCGTTATCGGGATTATTTAGCCCATTTAGTACTAAAGAACTCTTTTAATGGTTCCCAGTAAAATGTTGCCCAGCCTGATTTTAAAGATGCTGCTTTGTGTTCTGGAATTCCAGTTTGAGTAAATGATAATTTGGTTTTATTTTTTACTTTTTCAAAACTAAAAGTACAAATAGAAAAATGGTCTGCTGGCCAGCCATCTTCGGCAAAATGCCATGCTTGAACAATTTTTTTGCCTGGCTCTAATTCAATATTGTATCCATGGCAATATCCATCAAACACATCAAACTTGCCTTTTACTTTGTTACTCATTTTTACTTTTGAAGCAGTTAAAGCACTGTGCTTTTTTGCATTCATAAGTACATCATATAACTCTTCAGGAGTTGCATCAAAAGTGATGGATTGTTTAATGGATTTTGTTTTCATAAGGAAAATAAGGTTATTTATAAGCCGTAGTATACACTCTCCATTTATCAATTAAGCCTTGCATATCGGCAGGTAATTCGCTTTCAAATTTTAAAAGTTTACCTGTTTTAGGATGCGTTATCTCTAATGATTTTGCATGTAATGCTTGACGTGGGCAAATAGCAAAACAGTTTTGTATAAATTGTTTGTACTTAGCGTAGGTTGTGCCTTTTAATACTTGGTCACCACCATATTCGTTATCGTTAAACAATGGATGCCCAATCGATTTCATGTGTACACGTATTTGATGTGTACGGCCTGTTTCCAGTTTACACTCAACCAAGGTAACATATCCAAAACGCTCTAATACTTTATAATGTGTAATGGCTAATTTTCCGTGTTCTTCTGTTTCAAACACGTCCATTACTTTTCTGTTTCTTAAGTTACGACCAACGTAAGATTTAATAGTACCTTCGTTTTCATCAAAATCTCCCCACACCATGGCAACATATCTTCTATCCAAATTATGATGAAAAAAATCATTGGACAAACGTTGCATTGCATTTTCGTTTTTCGCAATAATTAAAATACCCGAAGTATTTTTATCTATACGATGTAATAAACCTGGGCGAGAAATTTCTTCTCCGTTTATAATTTGTGTATTCTCAGGTAAGTTTTTAAAATGATAAGCAAGCGCATGTATTAATGTTCCGCTGTAATGTCCATAAGCAGGATGAACAACCATTCCTGGTTCTTTATTTACAACTACGACATCATTATCTTCATAAACAATATTAAGTGGAATGTTTTCAGGAATAATTTCTTTATCGCGTGGAGGATGTCCGTAGAAAATAGTAATTACATCGTGCGGCTTAATTTTATAATTTGATTTTACAGGCTTCTCATTTACTTTAACATTACCAGCATCAATTGCATTTTGTACTTTGTTACGTGTAGCATTTTGTATGCGGTTTACAATGTACTTGTCAATACGAATCATTTCTTGGCCTTTTTCTACAACCAACCTATGATGTTCGTATAAGCCTTGTTCTTCTTCGTCTTGTAATTCTAAATCTTCTATTTCGTCGTTCACTATCTTGAAATGATTAGTTTGTTTGTGGATATTAATTTATTGTTCGAGTAAACACGAGTAAAGTAGAAACCAGCTTCTAATTCGCTCACAGAAATACTTGATGTGCTGCAATTGTTTTTATGTAAAACAACTTTACCCATTGCATCCATTATTTCTATGTTTATTGTTTCATTATTTGCGTTATTAACGAATACTTTTATTTCGTTAGCCGCAGGGTTTGGGTAAATAAAAGCAGTTTGTACTTTTTCGGTAACTGTTTTAACTCCCGTTGCAGCCCACAATGAATCTCCAAATATTGGACGAATCATTAATGAACCTTTGTAAGAAGAGTTTGCCCAAGTACCAGTTGTATTATAAAATAATTTATTTTGAGTGTTTGTGTTTTGATCAAAACCAACATTTAATATTTGTTGGTCATCTTGTTTCATTCCAACATAAAAGGTTCCCGCACTCATAACTAGCGGATAGTTTAGATAGTATCTAACAAATACGTTGTGCCCCCAATCTAAAAAAACAGGATTACGAGTAGAACTACCGTTATCATCGTATAAGGAAGAGCCTGGAACACCTCCTCCATCATTCCAAACACGTAAGCCAAATGTAAGCGAAGAGATTGAAGTAATATTACTTACTGGATTAAAGAAAATATCAACAGCTCTTAATGTGTCGGGATTAGCCATTGAAAATTGAACAGCAGATTCAGCGCCAAAAGTACCTTGTAAACCCCAAGCTAACTCTGCAGTTCCGTCATCATAAGAAAAATAGTTATGAAATTTTTGTTCGTACACAACTGTATCATTTGCTTTTATTTTATCACCAGCAGAAGTTCTCATATAATGTTTTACAAAGTAAGTGATACTATCACTTAATGGATTTCCATTGTTGTAACTGAAATTACTTATATCAGTACTAACAGTTGAATTTAGAAAATCAATAATATCCGGATTACTTACATAGCCATTAGTTGCAAAAGGAAATGCGTTATCAGAACCTGTTGTGTCATAAAGAACCGTTGTTCCGATGTTATCGCTCACTTTCATAAATCCAGTAAAATTTGTTGTAAAGCGATCGTTGTTTCTTATTGTTAAGTATGAATTTGTTGCCATTTGAGATGCCCCAGTATATTGGTTGTAAGGCATCGATGTGTATTTATTTAGTAATGTTTGTGCTTGATACACATAAGCAAGGTCGGTTGAACTAGTATCTGTTTTACCTCTATCTTTTCCTAAATAGATGTTATCAATGTGCCAATGATTCACACTTCCACAGGCAGTGTTTTTATTTCTAAATCTAAATTGAAATTGTTTTTTAAAATAGTTTGCATCTTTTATCGGAATCATAACACGTGTAAACACCGAATCTTTTGCAGAATTTCCTGTACGAGTTAGCGTTAAAACGGTTGACCATGATTGCGTTGTAGGATTGTAAAAATCTAATAATAAAGTGTGTGTGTTTAATGGAGCATGTCCAAATCCTTTTGGTTGATAGTTGAAACTAAAATAAACGCTATCCGCCGGAGTAATTGCAACTGGCGGAAATGTGATAGAATCTAAACGAATAAACTTAGAAGTTAAGGTGTCAGCATTACTTGCCCCACTGTTAACTAATGGTTTGTAAGGATATCCGTTTGATTTTAATCCATCAAATGTTGCAACTCCAAGTGTAGGAGGATTTCTACCATAAGAACGATTAACAAAAACAGATTTAGATACCGGCATCCACTTATTCACATCAGGATATGGGCCAAGTGCAGAAAAATCGTCAATAAAAGGGAGTTCAAGTGTATCGCCACTTACTGTAAATGCTCTTTCATTGGAAGGTGAATTTACATTTTGTGAAGTAAGTATCGGATTAAAACTTAAAGGAACTAATGTGTCTTTTTGTGCATTCATGAAGCTCATGAATAACATAAAAATAGCAACAAAAAATATTTTAAATTTACTCATTATCATCAAGTGTTGAGTTGGATTCTAATTTTGATTTATCAGTTGTAATATATAAGTCAATACTTGCGCCCATTGTAACAGTTGCATCTCCACCACCTTTGGGCGATTGACGGTATACAAACGCTGAACAGGTGTCTTTTATTGCCGCATCTAAAATTAATGCGCCAATGCTTAACCCGTTAGCAGATAGTTTTGATTTTGCTTGACAATAAGTTATTCCAGTAACGTTAATTACCGCAACTTGTTCGCTACCGGTAGAGCCTTTTCCAACAACCAGATTAACAATAGTTCCTTTTTTAATCGGAGTGCCAGGTTCAATATCTTTACCATCCACTTGTTGTTTTAATATACAATTTGAGCAAGGGTCGGCAACAAATTTTGTTTTCCCAACTTTAAGACCGTAACTCTCAATCATAGCTGTTGCTTGTCTTAAAGAGCGGTCAACCAATTTAGGCATGCTAATTTGTGGAGGAAGAACAGAAGTAACATAAAGATAAATGGTTCTGTTTTTCTTAACGCTTTCGTCTTTTGCAGGGTCTTGACTTAAAACAATTCCTGGTTTTTCTTCTGGACTGTAAATAGAGTCGATAATGCGATAGTTGATTCCTTTGTCTTCAATAAAATTATCTAGTTGTGAAATGTTTTTACCTACAAAATCGGGTACTGTAACAACATCACCGTGGTCGGTATAAACGCCCATCATTTTAAATGCTATCCATAAAATGAGCAAAGCACTTATTGAGGCTAAAGAAAAATGTACAAAAAAAGTTTTTGTGCGTAAAAACCTCAAAAAATCCTTCATAATATAATCGTAAATTAAGGAGTAAATATACGATTTTACAGCGAAAAGGATGTTAAAGTTCTTAAATAATACGTGAAAAAACCACCTTCGTTTATTTTAAGCCAATCTTAATCTTTGTGTTGCAGTCTTCCTTAAATTTAGCGTAGTTTTCGTTAAACTTCACAAGGTTTGTTTCGGCATAAAGTGTTCCCACATTAATTTCATCCCCCCACTTACCTTTCACTGTTTCCATGGTGATTTTTCCTAAACCTTTGCTTTCAAATTTTTCCTTAATGCAATCAACATCCTCTTGTTTTGTATATTTATCTTGTTCAAAATAAACTTTACAAGTTAGGGCAGGTATTGCTTCGGATAAGCTTTCTGTTGATTTTAAATCCATTGTAAAAACAGTATATCCAGAAGTAACTCCAACTATTTTGTTTGATTTAGCGTCATAAGAAAAATCATGAATGTAATTTAGAAACCCAATGTTTGGTTTATTGTTTAAGGCAACTTTTTTGGATGTCCAATCGCTTGTGTTTATTACTTCAAAATCTTCTAATGAACCAATTAAAAGTGTTTCACCATTTTTTACTAATTTACTTCCATAATTAAATGAGCCTGGAATATTTACCCATTTCACTTCTTTTTTCGAGTCTAACAATAAAATATTGTCCCAACCTGCACAAATAGTGTGCGTTTTATTAGAAAAAATATTTCCACCAAAGGATTTGGAAATGGTATAGGGAATTAATTTATCAATTATAACAGCTCCAGTTTTGCCGTTTAAAACAATTAGTTGCGAGCCTTTTTGGTCGTTTTCTTGTGCAAATTTAGAACGCTCTTCGTACTTTAATTCTTTTGGAAAATCTTTACTCGCAATTAATTTTTCTTTTTCATATTTTACCTGATCGCTAAAAATAATTATTTCATCCGTAGTTGTATTGTAACCAGCCATTGCAATTCTATCTATTTTAAGCGTAACGGTTAGTGTAATTTTCGCTTCACTTAAGGAAACGAGTTTTACATCTTTCCCAAAACTGCTGTAACATATTGCTAAATCTTTTTCCCCGTAAAACACAGCATTTGCACCAAATCCCATTAAATCATTACTTAAAATTCCACTCTCTTTCCAAGTTGTAGTTTCAAAATAAACTAATCCACGATCTTCTTGAACAACCAAGCTTGTTCCGGCCGCATTAAAGGAAAGTGCTTCACAATTACTAGTTAATTTTATAGAGGAAATAATTTTGTTCGTGCCTATTTCTAAAACATAAATCATATTCGACTCTTTGCTTCCAACGGCAATCATTTTTCCAGACGCATGCATAGAAACAAAATTAAAATCTGCTTTTGCAACAAAAGCACAAAGCATAAGAACAAAGAATAGAGAATAGATTTTTTTCATGGCAGTAGTTTTAAAATACTACCAAATATAAAAATAATTTATGAGGAAAGATTATTGCCTAAAACTTTATTCCAATTACCATTACATCATCAATTTGCTCAAAGTTGCCTTTCCAATCGTTGAAGTCCTTTTTAAGAAGATTTCTCTGTTCCTCCATGCCTAGGTGTGAAATAGAAGCTAGGTACTTTTTTAATCGTTTTCTAAAGTATTTTGATTCACCGTTTTCTCCACCAAACTGGTCAGCATAACCATCGCTAAACATGTAAATACAATCATCAGATTGAGCTTGAATATCGTATGATGTAAAGTTTTTTATTTCGTCGCCAACAAAAATACCAATAGCATTTTTATCACCTTTATGTTCAACCAACTCTCCATGTCGAGCCAAATATAAATTGTGATTGGCACCAGCAAAATTTATTTTATTTGTGTTTGTATCAATAATGCAAAGAGAAATATCCATTCCATCTTTCACTGCTGATTCTTCATAGGTTTGGGTAATCATCATGTTAAATAGTTCGTGTACTCTATCTAACATTTTTCCTGCATCAGTATAGTCTTGCTCTTTAAAAGCTTGATACAAACAATTACAACTTACAATCGAAATAAATGCGCCAGGAACCCCATGTCCAGTACAATCTACAGTTGCAAAATAAGACAAGCCATTTTTTTGATTGAACCAATAAAAATCACCACTTACAATTTCGCGCGGTTGGTAAAAAACAAAATAATCGTGAAGGTGTTCTGCAATAAAACTTGCTGGTGGTAATAATGCTTGCTGAATATGACGAGCATATTTTAAGCTATCGGTAATATCTTTGTTTTTTGTTTTAATTAATTCGTAAGCGTATTCCAACTCCACATTTTTAACTTCTACCACTTCACGTGCTGATTTCTCAACATCTAATTCGCCCTTAAATGAATCTACCAATGTGGTGTTATCATGAAATTGAAGTTTTTTTCTTGTTTCATCATACAATTCAAAACACTCGATTGCTTTTTCAAAATTTCCAATTGATTTATAAACTTCGGCTAATGATTTATACGTATCGCTAATTATTCTTTTTTCATTTAATTCAAGAGCAGAAGCCAAACCTTCGTGCATGTATTTTAATGCGTTTTCTTTATCACCTTTTTTAAAGTACAAGGAGCCTAAAATGGTATATGTTTGAGAAACACCTTTTAGGTATTCAAGTTCTTCGGATAAAATCAAGGATTTGCTTAAAAACTCTTGTGCTTTTTCTAAGTTATTAAGTTGTAAATAATTGTTTCCAATATTAAAACATACTTCTGCAAGCGCTAATTTGTCATCGTAACGCTCAATAATATCAAGGGTTTGATTTAGAACCGCAATTGCATTTGCATAATTTCCTAGTAAATATTCTACCAGTCCTAAATTTACTTTTGCATAGGTTACATAACGTTCATTCCCCGCTTTTAAGGCATAATCAATAGCACGCTCGTAAGTTTCTTTTGCTTTATCATAAATGGCAGTTTGTGTATAAACATTACCAATATGACGATAGCACGAGCTAGCGGCTTTAAAATTTTGACTTTGTAAAAAAAGTTGTTTAGCATTTTCTAGCTCAGGAATGGCATATCTGTATTGCTCTAAAACAAGGTGACAAACGCCTAAAGTGCGCTGTGCGTATGCTTCACCTTCTAAATAATTTATTTTTTTTGCGTGTAAAAGAGCTTCTTTTGCCATTTCTACAGCACGGGAAACGTCAAATCGCCTCAATTGCCATGATTCGCGGCTAAGAGAGTTGATTTGCTCTATAGTTAGATAAGTATATGTTTCTTCCTTATAAATGACGCTTGTTTTAGTTTAAACTATTGATAAACAGGTATTTTGTCTAATTTTTTAATTTCAACAAAATTTCGACATTCGGCCATATTCTCAATACATTAAGTTACTTTTACGAAATTTTTATAATAAGGTTCTATATGCCCAAAGACAATTCGATAAAACACGTATTAATTATAGGTAGCGGCCCGATTATTATCGGTCAAGCCTGCGAATTTGACTACTCAGGTTCACAAGCTGCAAGAAGTTTGAAGGAAGAAGGTATCGAAGTGAGTTTAATTAACTCTAATCCGGCAACCATTATGACGGATAAGGTAACTGCAGATAATGTGTATTTGCTGCCTTTAGAAGTTAAATCAATCATTAAAATTTTAGAAGAACAAAAAATTGATGCTGTATTGCCAACGATGGGTGGACAAACAGGATTAAACTTAGCCATGAAATGCGATGACTTAGGTATTTGGAAAAAATACGGAGTTCGTATGATTGGTGTTGATATTGAGGCTATAAAAGTTACTGAAGACCGTGACTTGTTTAGAGCTCGTATGGAAGAGATTGGTGTTGGAATGGCTCCATCTCGTATTGCAAAATCATTTTTAGAAGGAAAATCGGTTGCTCAAGAATTTGGCTTTCCATTAGTTATTCGTCCTTCCTTTACTTTAGGTGGAAGCGGTGGAAGTGTTGTGTATCACAAAGAAGATTTTGATGCTTTATTGAATAGAGGTTTACAAACTTCTCCAATACATGAAGTTTTAATTGATAAGGCAGTTTTAGGTTGGAAAGAATATGAGTTAGAATTATTGCGCGATCATAATGATAATGTTGTTATCATTTGCTCTATCGAGAATTTTGACCCAATGGGTGTGCACACTGGTGATAGTATTACTGTTGCTCCTGCGCAAACATTAAGTGATAGCACGTATCAAATTATGCGTACCACTGCAATTAAAATGATGCGTTCAATCGGTAATTTTTCTGGTGGATGTAACGTACAATTTGCAGTTAACCCAGATGTAAGCGAAGATATAATTGCAATCGAAATTAATCCACGTGTGTCTCGTTCATCAGCATTAGCAAGTAAAGCAACAGGTTATCCAATTGCAAAAATTGCTTCTAAGTTGGCAATTGGTTACACCTTAGATGAATTAATAAATCAAATTACTAAATCAACTTCTGCTTATTTTGAACCAACATTGGATTACGTTATTGTAAAAATTCCTCGTTGGAACTTTGATAAGTTTAAAGGTTGCAACCGTGAATTAGGTTTCCAAATGAAATCGGTTGGTGAGGTAATGGGAATTGGAAGATGTTTTCAAGAGGCATTACAAAAGGCTTGTCAGAGCTTAGAAATTAAGCGTAATGGTTTAGGTGCCGACGGAAGAGAAATTACCAATCAACAAGAATTGCTTACTGCATTAGAGCGTCCAAGTTGGAATCGTTTGTTTATGATTTACGATGCAATGAAGTTGGGTATCTCTATAAAAACAATACAAAAGCTAACACGCATTGACATGTGGTTCCTTGAGCAAATTGAGGAAATGATTGCTTTAGAAAACGAAATTTCTAAACATCATTTACACACTATCTCTCGCGATTTACTTTATGAAGCAAAACAAAAAGGATATGCAGATAGACAAATTGCACATCTATTACGTTGCTTAGAAAGTGAAGTGTATCGTATGCGTAATGATTTAAATATTAAACGTGTATTTAAATTAGTTGATACTTGCGCTGCGGAGTTTGAAGCGAAGACACCATATTACTATTCAACTTTTGAAGATGAAAACGAATCGATACGTTCGGATAAAAAGAAAGTAATTATTTTAGGAAGCGGTCCAAACCGTATTGGACAAGGTATTGAGTTTGATTATAGTTGTGTGCATGGTGTATTGGCAGCAAAAGAGTGTGGTTACGAAACCATTATGATTAACTGTAATCCAGAAACAGTTTCTACCGATTTTAGTACTGCAGATAAATTGTATTTTGAACCAGTATTTTGGGAACATATTTACGATATCATTCTGCACGAAAAACCTGAAGGGGTTATTGTTCAATTAGGTGGACAAACAGCTTTAAAACTTGCAGAAAAATTAGAGCGTTACGGAATTAAAATTATTGGAACAGATTTTAAATCCTTGGATTTAGCTGAAGACAGAGGAAGTTTCTCTAATTTATTAAAAGCAAATGATATTCCTTATCCAAAGTTTGGTGTAATTGAAGATGCTGAAGAAGCAATTAAATTATCTCGCGAATTAGGATTCCCATTGTTAGTTCGTCCTAGTTATGTATTGGGTGGACAAAGCATGAAGATTGTAATTAACGAAGAAGAGTTAGAACAACACGTTGTAAAATTGTTGAACGACTTACCTGAGAATAAAGTTTTACTAGATCATTTCTTGCAAGGGGCAATTGAAGCAGAAGCGGATGCGATTTGTGATGGTGAAGATGTTTACATCATTGGTATAATGGAACACATTGAGCCTGCAGGTATTCATAGCGGCGATAGTTATGCAGTGTTACCTCCATTTGATTTGAGCGAAAAAGTAATGGAACAAATAGAAGCGCACACAAGAAAAATTGCAGTGGCTTTAAAAACAGTTGGATTAATAAATATTCAGTTTGCAGTTAAGGATGAAATCGTTTACATCATCGAAGCAAATCCACGTGCAAGTAGAACAGTTCCTTTTATTGCAAAGGCTTATGACGAGCCTTATGTAAACTACGCTACAAAAGTGATGTTGCGCGAGAAAAAAGTGAAAGATTTTAATTTTGCTCCTAAGAAAAAAGGATATGCAATTAAAATCCCTGTTTTCAGTTATGAGAAATTCCCTGAAATACAAAAGGAATTAGGTCCTGAAATGAAATCAACCGGTGAAGCAATTTATTTTATTGATAGCTTGCAGGATGAGTATTTCCAACAGATTTATAGTGAACGTAATTTATATTTAAGTAAGTAATTTATTTCTGGTTTATAGCTCCAAGTTGAAACAACTATAAACCAGAAACCAGAAACCGATTAATGGCTAACCTATCATTTATACGCAAATTCAAAGCAAATTTTATACGATTTGGATTGCATCGTTTTGTTCCTTTTAAGCATGGGATGTTAAACATTATTTACCTTGCTAAGATTTCGAAATGGCATCGCGAACAACCGAAAATAAAGTTCAACGATTTTTATTCGAGTGGATGGGATTATAACAAGCGTTATAAGTTGTACGAATATTTACTTGAAGACCATAACACAGGAGATAAAATAAATTATTTGGAGTTTGGCGTTGCAGTTGGAAAATCATTAAAATGGTGGGTGGAGAATAATAAAAATCGAGAAACCGAATTTCATGGCTTCGATACTTTTACTGGTTTACCTGAGGATTGGGGGCCTTTTAAAGCAGGAGCAATGAGTACAGGTAATAAACCACCTGAGATAAATGATGCGCGTTTAACTTTTTACACTGGATTGTTTCAGCAAACATTACCTGGGTTTTTGGAGCGACTAAAAAATGATAATTCTAAACGTAAAGTAATTCATTTAGATGCTGACTTATATTCGGCAACACTTTACGTATTGGCAACTATAGCACCATACTTAAAAAAGGGCGACATCATTATGTTTGATGAGTTTGCCGTTCCACAAAGTGAGTTCTTAGCTTATATGGATTTCACTCGCTCGTTTTACATTGATTTAGAAATGATAGCTGCAGCTAATAATTATTTCTTTGTTGCGTTTAGGGTGAAGTAAGAAAGCCCTTCTCTCCCAATTCCTTTTTTAATTCCTCAAAGAAGGCCGTGAAATTATTATATAACGGGCCTTGATTGTTTTTAAATTCATCAATTGATTCGTATAATGGATAGCGTTGCTTTATTCGGTGTGTCATGCCGTGCAGCACTTTTGTAATTCCTTCAAGTTCTGCATAACGTAACAAAATATTTTCACGAATCATGTAATCGAAAAAGTAATTTGCCTTTTCTGGAAATACATGTTTATTATTGTTAAGTATGGTGTAAGTATTACTTGCAAAGCTGCGCAGGGAAGTATCCGAATAGTCTGCAAATTTTTTTGCAAGAAAATAATCGAAATAGATGTCAATTAATACTCCGCTGTATTTATCAAAATCTTTCACGAAGTATTTTTTACTGTCTTTAACTAATTCGTGATGGTCAGTAAAATCATCAATTGTGCGATGCATAATAATTCCCTTTTGTACACCTTCGCTATAATTTTCATGTTCGTTGCCTTTTACAGCGTCTCCAATAAAATTGCCCACCATTAAATCATGGTTATGTGATGAAAGAAAAAGATGAGCAAGGTAGTTCATGAATTAGTTGTCGATGTCTTTTAAAATGCGCCAGTCTTTTGGCAAATAATTATTAAAACGATTACCGATGTTTTTTGCCCAGCCTATTGGTTGCCCTTCAAATTTTACCAAACAAAATCCCCTTTCAACATCAGTGTTCAAACGGAGTTCTGACTTTTTTAAATACTGTAATGCCTCTTCAGTATTAACTTCAACAGATGAAAAGTCTTTGCATACATAATTACTTAAAGCTAATTCGTGGTGCGGAATAAAATCTTTTCCTTTAAACTCACCGAGTAATGTTCCTTTTTTGCGTAAGTACAAAACACTTAATTTATCAAGTTCAGCAATAATAGCTTTACTTATTAAAAAATAATTTTCTTTTAACTGAATTATTTCATTGTTTTCGTTTTCAATAATGAATTTACTTAAGGCAGCTAATTCATCTTTATTCTGTTTTACTTTAGCATCTTTATTACGTCTATAGTGTTGTTGTGTATCTTCCGATTCAATATCGTCTCTTTTAAATGCTGCTAAAAAAAATCCTTCTCCATTTGTTAAGTGCGGAAAAAAGCGGTAGCCGTAACCGTCATTATTGGTAGTTGTTTCGGTAATATTCCAATCATTATCTAATTGTATTTTTTTGCTCTCCATTTTTTTTTCTTCCACCAACCAAGAAACAATTTCTTCGTTTTCTTGGGTAGAGTAGGAGCAGGTAGAGTAAATTAAAATTCCGTTTGGTTTTAATGAAGAATAAATATCAGCTAAAATTCTTTTTTGCCGCGCAGCACAGTGTTCAACATTTTCCTCGCTCCAATGGTCAATTGCATCCGCTTGTTTTCTAAATAATCCAGAGCCCGAACAAGGAGCATCCACAACAATTAAATCAAAATAATTTGGTAGTACTGTAAAATCATGCGCGTCGTTATTACACACTACAACATTTGCTTGCCCCCATTTACTTAGGTTTTCACATAATGCACCAACACGAGTTTTTATTACTTCGTTCGAAACTAAAAAGCTTTTTTCGTTAAGTAATGAATTTATTAATGTTGATTTACCTCCCGGAGAGGCGCATAAATCCAATACTTTAAGTTCTGCATTTAAATCAACTAATTGTTTTATTGCTTGCTCTAAGAACATGGAAGAGGCTTCTTGGACGTAATATGCCCCCGCATGAAACAGTGGGTCTTTTATAAACTCAATACGTTCAGAGAGGTAATTCGCTTGATTTGCCCAGCTTACCTTTTGCTCGTTGTTAAATTTAGCTGTTTTTTTAAAGGGATTAATTCGAACAGAAGTACTCGCTGCTTGGTTATGTGATTCAATTAATTTTGTTTCGTCAATGGCACAAACATTTGCAATTGATTGTAATAATGAAGTTGGAAATACAAATGCTTTGCTCACCTTAATTGTTTTAATCAACTAATGCTTCTATCCAAACATCAGGCACACCTGCATCTTTAGTGTCTTGTACTTTCGACATAGCATCAAGTCTGTCGGTAGTAAAGAAAACATAGATATAATGAAATTTGGTTGTTTTATCAATCATGTAATCTGCATCTGGGAAACCAAAACTCATGTAGCGTTTCATTTCTTGTTCTGCATAATCTTTATAAAAGATGGATTCAACAACTACATAAAATCCTTTAGTCATTTGAGTTCCATTACTATGTGTGAAATCACTTACTTTATTTGTTAGTATGTAAATACCATTTTCTTTAACAGCATTTTTTCCTTGAAATTTATTATTCGTTTGTGTTGCAGTATTGTTGTTTGTTTTCCCTGAGTTATCCGCAGAGGCCTTTACTCCATTTTTCTTTAACTCATCAATTTCTTTTTGCAGTTGCATTAATTTTCTGTCTTGTGCAGTTAATGTATCGTCGCCAGCTTTGTATTTAAGTTTACCAAATTTGAAGGCTAGCATAATTTCGTGTGATGTGCCTGCATAAGAAGCAATGTTTCCAATCATGTAATCGTAACTATAACCAACAGATAGTCTTCTGTTAAGTGTTACACCGGCATTAATGCCAACAGCATAATCACTTTTGTACGTTGCTCCAATCCAAAATTTATCTTTCCAATCAAAGTTAACACCACCATCATATTGTAATGGGGCATTAGCAACAAACCTTAGTAAACCATATGGTGTTACATACATTTCTTTTTCTTTGTTAACCGGAATTTCATATTGTAACGAACTTAAAAAATGTTGGGTTTGTTGATAATAAGAACGTGTACTTAAATTATCGCTGTACTTTAATTGTGTACCTAATAATTGAGGAACAGAAAAACCAACAGTTAATCCCATTGCATGAAAGGAAAATCCTGCATTTGCATCTATTCCAGTTTTGCGTTGGTTAGTAAAGAATAAATTTGGGTCAGAGTAATTTTGTACAGCAAGCTTTGAATAGTTTACCGATTGATCAAAAACTCCTGCACTTAATCCTAATTTTAAATAAACATCATCAGTAAAATTAGCGCGGTATGCATAACTTGCAAATGCATTTGTATTAGTAAAAAGTCCTTTACTTTGATTAGCAATATATAATCCAGCGTATGCTTTTTTGGATTTTAGTTTCCCATCAACTGATACAATACTTAAAGCTGGTGAACCTTGAAAATTGCTAAACATACTTTTGTGCGAAGCGAAAACTTCTGTTACATCCTTATCTCCGGCAAGTGCAGGGTTGTAGGCAAATGGTTTATAAAAATAATTTGATAACATAGGTAATTGCTGTGCATTGCAAGTAAATGCAATAACAACAAAAAGTGCTATGTATAATTTCATTTTCATTTTCCGCTTAGTATGCTAACAAATCCTTTGTATTCTTTTTTTGTTTTTACTAATGAGGCATTAGTAGTTGTAACATTTAATACATAATAATAAGTTCCATCAGGTAATCTACTTCCATTGTAGGTTCCTTTCCAATCATTTTTGTATGGAGCAGCTTTATACACTTCTTGCCCGTATTCATTAAATATTTTAATATCGTTTTCAATATAAATTTCTATGTTTTCTACGTACAAGGCATCATTAATACCATCTTCATTAGGAGTAAGTGCATTTGAAATAAAACCACTGAATGGATCTATAGCCATATCTATAAAAATGGTATCTTTTCCTACACAACCTGTTCCATCAGTAACAGTTATAATGTATTCGGTTGGTAAAAGGGGAGTAGCTGTTGTTGTGAATGAAGTTGGAGTGCCTAAACTTTCTGTAGGTGACCACAAAGGAGTTCCTGTTCCACTTGCAGTTAATGTTATAGTTGAACCTTGTTCTATTGTTGTATCACTAATAGATATGATAACAGCTGGACTTGGCTTTACAAAAACGCTAACCGTATTTGTTGTTGCTATTGGACATAAATTATTTTTTACATTACATTGAAAAATATAGCTTCCAGCATTTAAATTATTGAAAAGTGCGATGGGCCCAATATAAGGCATGTTATTCCATGTTGCCCCGTTGTTTGTAGAAAATTGCCAGTTGTAAATTGTCCCTACATTTCCTGTTAGACTTAATGTACCGCCGCCAATTTTTGCACATAAGGTGTCTACACTTGACGTTAAAGTTCCAGCAACTGAGTTTGCACTTATAACTACAGTATCATAGGTAGAATAAACCGAAGGGCAAACGCCATTATCAATTTCAACACGATACATTGTGTTTACTGAAACATTGTATGCACAAGTGCTTGTTCCTACACATGAAGTGTTCCAGCCAGAACCAGAATTAAATTCCCAATTCCCGATAGTTCCCGAATGGCCTGTTAATGTTAGTGTCCCGGTTGCAGGAGGGTTTCCGCAAAAATAAGTTCCACCACTTAAACTTCCACCAATAGGTTCTTGATCAACACTTACCATTACTATATTACTTGTATCTGCTGGACAAATTCCGCTTTTAACTATTAATTGATAATAGGAATTTTGTGTAAGATTTGTGAAGCTAATTGTATTCGTAGTGTTAGAGGTATTACTCCAGCTAATTCCATCTGTTGATGTTTGCCAACCTAAATTAGTTCCTACAATGCTTGAATTATTAACGCTTACTGCTCCAGCATTACCTGATGCACATACAGCAGATGCAGTACTTACTGCCGAGCCAATGGCTGTATAAGGTACAATAGAAATAACATCAATTGCAGTATCAGCGGGGCATAAACCATTTTTAGTAAGAAAAACATAAAAGGTTGTTTGCGTAACATTAAATGCTTGAGAAAGTGTTGTATTATTTAAGTTAGTATAAGTGCCGCCTGTGGATGAAAACCAACCTAATGCTGTTCCATTGCTACCTGTAACAACCATTGTTCCATTTGCTACACCGCATTGTTCGCCACCTCCAGTAATAGTTCCTGCATCGCTAGGTTGATCAACTGTAATACAATATACGCTAGATGTAGCAGATCCTCCATTGTGTATTACTCTATAACATGTACTATTGGGAATCATGAAATAGGTTTGCGTAGTTGATGTGTTGCTAATTGGTAACCAAGTAGTTCCTCCATCTGTTGAAAGTTCCCATCTAACAATAGCTCCAACAGCACCATTCATTTGCATCGACCCGCTTGCCCCTGCACAAACAGTGTCGTTTGCAGTGGAGGTAATAAATCCAATTTGCCCAAATGCTTTTGAACAAAAAGTGAATGCAGCTAAAAGAATGGCTATGTTTAAAAACTTTTTCATCAACTTTACGAATTTACCCAATAAATTTTGCTTTATCAAGGGTTTAACGATAAAATTCTAACTATTTCTTGTTGATAATAGTCATATTATCAAAAATCAAGTATTTTTGCCCTTTGCTATATATATGGAATTACATCAATTAACAGCTATTTCTCCTGTAGATGGAAGATACAGAAGAGTTACTAATCCCTTAGATGCTTATTTTTCGGAATTCGCTTTAATAAAATATAGGGTAAAAGTAGAGGTGGAGTATTTTATTGCTCTATGTGAAATTCCATTGCCACATCTTAAAAGTGTTGATAAATCAAGCTTTCCGTCTTTACGCGCAATTTATTCTGAGTTCTCTTTGGAAGATGCAAGTCGTATTAAGGACATAGAAAAAACCACCAATCATGATGTAAAAGCCGTTGAGTATTTCCTAAAAGAAAAGATGGAAAAACTTGGATTAGGGGCAAGTTTAGAATTCATACATTTTGGATTAACATCTCAGGATATTAATAATACAAGTATTCCATTGTCATTAAAAGACGGGGCAAACGAAGTAATGATTCCGAAATTGCAATCCATTATTGACGAGTTAAAAAAATATGCCAACGATTGGAAAAACATTAGCATGCTAGCTAAAACCCACGGACAGCCTGCCTCTCCAACTCGATTGGGAAAAGAAATAATGGTGTTTGTTGAGCGTTTAGAAAAACAATTGCAACAATTAAAAGCTGTTCCTTACTCAGCAAAATTTGGTGGGGCAACAGGTAATTTTAATGCGCATCACATTGCGTTCCCAGCAATTAATTGGGTTGATTTTGGAAATGATTTTGTAAATAATAAATTAGGTTTATCACGCAGCCAATACACCACACAAATTGAGCATTACGATAATTTAGCAGCTTGGTTTGATGCCTTGAAACGTATTAATACTATACTTATTGATTTCAGCAGAGATATTTGGATGTATATCTCGATGGAATATTTTAAACAAAAATTAAAAGAAGGTGAAATTGGCTCATCGGCCATGCCACACAAAGTAAACCCAATTGATTTTGAAAATGCAGAAGGGAATTTAGGTATGGCAAATGCTGTTTTAGAACATCTTTCTGCAAAATTACCAATCAGCCGTTTGCAACGCGACCTTACAGATTCAACCGTTTTAAGAAATGTGGGTGTTCCTTTGGCACATTCGTTAATTGCTTTTGAATCTATTTTAAAAGGTTGCGGAAAATTAATTTTGAACGAAAAAGCATTGGCTGCTGATTTAGATAATAACTGGGCAGTAGTTGCAGAAGCTATACAAACAGTGTTGCGCAGAGAAGCGTACCCAAAACCTTACGAAGCATTAAAAGCCTTAACACGCACCAATAAACCAATTGAAGAAAACGACATTAAAGAGTTTATTGAAACACTAAATGTGAGCGAGGCAATTAAAGTGGAGTTGAGGAAGATTTCTCCTCATAATTATACGGGGGTGTTTTGAGGATTATTTACCTTAAAAAATACTAAATTTTCATTCTTTTCGTTTAATTCCGTACTTTAGTAACTCTATTGTAGAACGGAATGAGAATCTCTTTTTTGATCATAATTGTTTTAATGTTTGTAGGAAAACTACAAGCACAATTTTATTATGGTTCGCAACAAGAGTTTGGAAAAAATAGAGTTCAATATCAACCCTTCAATTGGACCTATTATGGTTTTGATAGATATCAAGTGTATTTATACGAAGGCGGACAAGAACTTGCCCAATATGTTGCAAAGCGCGCAGAGATTGAATTAGAAACCATCGAACGTAAATTAGATTTTCAGTTCGAAGATAAGTTGCAAATTTTAGTTTATACAAATCAAGGGGATTTTCGTCAATCAAACGTTGGCCTATCAAGCGAAGAAAATGGAAACCTTGGTGGTGTTACAAAAATATCAGGAACTAAATTCGCAGTTTATTTTAAAGGAGATCATCATGATTTAAATAAACAAATACGTGCAGGCATTGCCGAAGTACTTATAAACGACATGATGTACGGTGGCCGTGCCCGCGACATGGTAAAAAATTCAACTTTACTTGTATTGCCCGATTGGTACAAAAAAGGATTGGTTTCTTATTTATCCGAAGATTGGAATATTGATTTGGATAATGCAATCATGGATGGAATTAATAACGACAAATATTATAGTTTTAACAAACTAAGCGGAGATGAAGCTGTTCAAGCGGGGCATGCGTTGTGGAATTACATTGCAGATTCGTATGGTGAAGCAAGTATTCCGAATGTACTATACATGACTAAAGTAAGTAGGAGTGTAGAAAGTTCTTTTTCATTTGTATTAGGCACAACCACACAAACAATTGTTTACGAATGGATAGATAGTTTTGCAAAGCGAAACCTAAATATGGATACAAGTCGCTATTTGCCAAAATCTGATCCAATACTTGCCAAACCAAAAGACTTTAGAAATTATTATCAATTAAAAATTAGTAGCGATGGTAAAAATGTTGCTTACGTTACTAATGAATTAAGTCAGTACAAAGTATATGTAAAATCATTAGAAGAAGGTTCTAAACCAAAGCGTATTGCTAAGTGGGGACCAAAAATAGAACGTCTAAATGATTTAAGTTATCCTTTGCTAGCATGGAATCCGAGAGGGACAGTGCTTGCGATGATTAATGAAAAGAAAGGGGTAATTTATTTAAACACCTATAATTTAGAAGAGAAAGAAACATTTAGCAAACCAATTACAGGTATCGAAAAAATTAATGATTTTGGGTATTCACCTGATGGAAAAAAAATTGTTTTTAGTGGAGTGAAAAAAGGCAAGGGCCAAGCAGATATTTTTGTTTATTCTATTAACGCTGGTGGTTTAGAGCAAATAACAAATGATGTGTGGGATGATAATCAGCCGCGTTTTGTAAACAAAGGAAATCAAATTTTGTTTTCTTCTAATCGTGTTTCTGATACAATTAAAGCAAAGGATGATGCTCGTTACGATTATTTGCAAAGTAAGTATAACGATATTTTCATGTACAATTTGCAAACTAAATCAAAAGTATTATTGCGTGTTACTAATACGCCTTATATAAATGAATTGCAACCTTCTGATTATGACAATGGATACTTTACTTATTTAAGTGAGGCAAATGGGATTAGAAATCGTTTTTTAGCAAAATTGGATAGCGTAATTTCTTATGTTGATACTACCGAACATTATCGTTACACTTTTTATCCTAAAATCATTAGTAACTATAAAAGCAATGTGCTGGAGCAAGACATTAGCTTAAAATCGAAAAAAGTTGCAGAGGTGTTTTATTTGAATGGAAAGCAATACATGTATGTAAGTCCAATTGTGGATGCGGATAAACAAAAAACTTACGAATTGCAAAATACGCAGTATAGAAATTTCACATTATACTCTCCACGATTTAAACTAGCGCAAGAAAAGCAACAAACTGTAAAAGTTAGTTCAACTAAAGATAGTTCAAAAGTAAACGTGGATGATTATACATTTAAGGAGGATGTAAATAACATTACACCGGTTACTAAAAAGGAAGCAGATATAGTTAAGAAAGACAGTATTAATCCTTTTCAAAAGAAAGAATTTAAGTTGCCTCAACAACGAAATTATTATGTGAATTTTTCAATCGATAATGTTGTTACGCAATTAGATAATTCCTTTTTAAATCAAACCTATCAGCGTTTTACTGGCTCATACATTAACCCTGGTTTTAATGGGTTTCTAAAACTAGGGATGAGTGATCTGTTTGAAGATTACAGAATTATTGCAGGATTCCGTTTAACCACTGGTTTAAATACAGAAATGTTCTTGAGTATTGATAACAGAAAAAAATTAGTGGATAAACAATTAATTCTGCACCGACAATCATTTTATAATATCGAAAATAGCTCTTCTCTTTTAAAAATGAATATCCACGATGTTCAGTATAAACTAAAATATCCATTTAGTGAAGTCCTTGCTGTTAAAGGAACTTTTACCTATCGTAATGATAGAAAGGTTTATACTGCTTTAGATGATAATTCCCTTGAGCGCAAAAATGATTATGATAATTATGTGGGAGCAAAAGCGGAATTAATTTTTGATAATACAAAAAGTTTAGGGCTTAATCTTTACAGAGGAAATCGTTCTAAAATTTTCGCAGAGTATTGGAAACGTGTTGATATAAAAGATTTAAAAAAGAGAAACGACCTAATTGTTTTTGGATTCGATTTCCGCAACTACACAAAAATTCACCGCAATTTTATTTGGGCAAATCGCTTAGCAGGAAGTACTTCCTTAGGAACAGATAGATTGCTGTATTACTTAGGTGGAGTTGATAATTGGTTTGCACCTAAATACGATTACAACATTAATATTTTGTATCCCGAGAAATATCAATTTCAAACCATTGCAACGAGCATGCGTGGCTTTAAACAAAATGCGCGTAATGGAAATAATTTTGTAGTGTATAGTTCAGAATTACGATTCCCATTTTTTAATTATTTAATGAATCGTCCAATTCGTTCTGATTTTATTAATAATTTCCAAGTAATTGGATTTACTGATTTGGGAATGGCTTGGTATGGATGGAATCCATATAGTGATGAAAATACAGAAAATAGAACTTACGTGCAAGGTAATCCAGTAACTGTTGTTTTAATTCAGAATAAACAACCACTTATTGCAGGTTATGGTTTTGGATTCCGCTCGCGGTTATTCGGTTATTTCTTTAGAGTAGATTTATCGTGGGGAGTAGACAACAAAGTGAAACAAGATAGAATCACTTACCTTTCATTTACAACCGATTTTTAATTGAAAGCCTTAAATAAAAAAAAGACTATGAACGACATTATCATCCTGCTTGCAGTAGGATTGGCCGCTGGTTTCCTTAGCGGCTTAGTTGGCATTGGCGGAGGAATAATAATAGTGCCTGTACTAGTTTATTTTTTAGGTTTTACACAACAACAAGCGCAAGGAACAACTTTATTTATGTTCTTATTTCCAATTGGTATTTTGGGGGTGATGAATTATTATAAAGCTGGTGCAATCGATTGGAAAGTTGCCGCCATCATAGCCGCCACATTTTTTGTAGGAAGTTTTTTTGGATCAAAATTGGCAATTGGTATCGACCAAGCAACAGTGAAAAAAATATTCGGAATTATAATTATTGCATTAGGAATTAAAATGACTTTCTGGAAGTAATATGCAAAACGATTTACTCGAAAATATTAAACGTAGTGCGAAACAAAATTTCGAAAAAATAAAATCCATTCGCGAACACCTACATGCGCATCCTGAATTATCGTTTAAGGAATTCGAAACTTCTAAATACATCAGTAAACTATTAACTGAGTTTGGAATAGAACACACAACGGGGCATGTTAAAACTGGAATTGTTGGTGTTATAAAAGGAGGCGCCTCAGCAACAAAAACAATATTGTTACGTGCCGATTTAGATGCACTTCCTATAACAGAACAAAATAATGTTTCTTATAAATCAAAAAACGAAGGCGTAATGCATGCTTGCGGACATGATGTGCATTCGGCTTCTTTACTAGGTGCACTAATTATTTTGAATGAATTAAAATCTCAATTACCTGTTCATGTAAAATTTATGTTTCAGCCAGGTGAAGAAGTTTTGCCAGGTGGAGCATCTTTAATGATAAAAGAAGGAGTGCTTCAAAACCCTACTGTTGATAATGCAATTGGGCAACATGTTTTCCCAAGTATGGAAGTTGGCAAAGTAGGTTTTAGAAAAGGAATGTACATGGCAAGTACAGATGAAATTTATATTACTGTAACAGGTAAAGGTGGCCACGCTGCTATGCCTGCCGATTATATTAATCCTTTATTAATTGCCTCCGAATTACTAAGCTCTTTGCATAGCGATTTTATGCTTACTAAAAAGTATCAGCAGTTGCCAGAGTTTATTGATGCGCCAACAGTTTTGGCATTTGGTAAAATTGAAGGAAAGGGCGCAACCAATGTTATTCCTCAAAAAGTAGAGATAGCAGGAACTTTTAGAACAATGAATGAATTGTGGCGCGAAGAAGCACATAAACACATTGTTATTACAGCAAATGGAATTGCAACTAAATGGAACGCAACAATTGAAGTGCGAATAGAAAAGGGTTATCCATTTTTAGTTAATGATGAGGAACTCACCACTAAAAGTATAAAAGCTGCGCAAGATTATTTAGGTGCAGAAAATGTAGAAGAACTTCCCTTACGCATGACTGCCGAGGATTTCGCATACATATCGCAAGCTGTGCCAAGTTGTTTTTATCGATTAGGAACGGGGAATGCCTCTAAAAACATTACTTCTGGAGTGCATACTTCTACCTTCGATATTGATGAAAAGGCTTTAGAAATTGGCAGTGGACTCATGGCTTGGTTAGCATTTAATGCTATTTAATTTTCCTGAAAAATTGTTACATTTGTATCAGAACTAACACAAGATGAAAACTAATTTTTCATCCCAAATAAATAAATTATATGAAAAAGGTAATTGTTACTACCAAAGCACCCGCTCCTATTGGTCCGTATAATCAGGCAATTTTAGCAGGCGAAACACTTTATGTTTCTGGAACTATTGCATTAGATTTAGAAACAAATAAATTAATGAAACTTGGTATTAAAGAAGAAACCAAGCAAGTAATGGAATATTTAGCTGAGATTTTAAAAGCAGCTGATATGACATTTGATAACGTTGTAAAAACCAGTATTTTCTTAAGCGATATGAATAGCTTTGTGCAAGTTAACGAAGTGTATAGCTCTTTCTTTACAAAGGATTTCCCTGCACGTGCAACAATTGAAGCAAAGCGTTTGCCTAAAGATGCAAATGTGGAGATTAGCTTGGAAGCGGTTAAGTAATTAGGATTTAAATGATTTTAAAAGCGCTTGTGTCGGAAGATGCAAGCGCTTTTGTTTTGTATTGCTTTGAGAATGAATAGTAATAAAACCTTAGCGATAAAATAGCGACTAAAATATTTGTCTACCTCTTAAACAATTGTAAATTAGCTGTATGAAATTACTATACCTAAGCACCATATTATTTCTTTTCTCGGTGTGCGGGTATGGGCAGAACTTAGTTCCAAATGGCGATTTTGAGGACACTGTAAGTTGCCCAATATCACTCAGTCAAATTGATAGGGCTGCTGGTTGGTATTCCTATAGTTCAAGCCCAGATTATTATAATGCTTGTGCGGCCCCTTCTACTGGTGTTTCTGTGCCCGACAATAATACGGGGCATAGATACGCTGCGTCAGGAAACGCTTACTGCGGCATTATAAATTATATTGTAGATGATACTGCTGATTATTCTATAAATAGAGAAATCATTGGAAGGCAATTAACTTCGCCTTTGGTTATTGGTCAAAAGTACTTTGCATCTTTCCAAGTAAGTCTATGCGGTTCAAATATAGCAACTGATAAAATAGGTGTTTTATTCTCGACCAAATCTTACACTAATATTGATTCTACAACCATGCCTCCTATTAAGAATTTCGCACATATTTATAGCGATTCTATCATTAGTGACACCATTGGGTGGGTGAGAGTTTGTGGCTCTTTTATAGCAGATAGTGTATATACTCATATTTCTTTAGGTAATTTTTTTAAGAACAACAATACAGACACATCAATACTTTGGCATAGTCCATTTGGAGGCGGAGCATACTATCTTGTTGATGATATAAGAGTTTCTCTTGATTCACTATTCACAGTTACTGCTCTAACTAAAATAACACAAGCCTCATCTATAGTTGTTTATCCAAATCCAAGTAGTGGTCTAATAAAAATAAAGGTGCCGGAAAGCCTGTCTAAAAATTCCATACAAGTATTCAACACTATAGGGCAAACAATCTTTTATCAGAAGTTTATTGAATCTGGCCAACTTGATTTAAGTTTTCTTGAAAATGGACTTTACAAAATTATTATAACAAATAATAGAACTCAATACTTTACTAAACTAATAATCCAAAAATAAACCATTATAGAGGATTTGTAGCGCTATCCTTGCCAAAGCCAATTCATGCTTTTAGTACATAATTGTATTTTACTCCAGTAACGCATTTCTGCATAAGAATCATTGCATCGTATCGCTTTGAATACCAGCCTTTTTGCCTTTGATGGCAATCCCAATTTTGTTAACAACCCGTGAATAGCTTTTAATAATTATTTTCCTATTTAAACTGCTCTTATTTCCGTAATTTTAAAGTCCCTCTTTTGGGAAAGCATTTTAAATGAGCATAGAAAACAAAAACAGACCAAAACTTAAAAGCACCACCTTTTCCCCTATACTGTTAGATGGTAAATTACAACCACAAGCAGTTGAGTTAGAAGAAGCAGTGTTAGGTGCAATGATGCTTGAGAAAGAAGCATTAAGTCAGGTAATCGATATTTTAAAACCCGAGTCGTTTTATAAACCTGCACATCAAGCAGTGTATAGAGCAATTATGGATTTGTTCACTGGTTCTGAACCAGTAGATATATTAACCGTTACCAATCAATTAAAAAAAACGGGGCAACTTGAAATTGCTGGTGGAGCTTATGCCATATCGCAATTAACAAATCGTGTAGCCTCTTCTGCTAACATCGAATACCATTCGCGTATTGTAGCGCAAAAATTTTTACAACGCGAGTTAATTCGTTTAAGTACGGATACCATTCATCGTTCGTATGAAGAATCAACAGATGTATTTGATTTATTAGATACAGCTACAAAAAATATTTTCGAATTAGTTGATTCCAACGTTCGTAAACAACATGATAAAATGAGTAGTTTAATTGCTGAGGCGATTAAACAAATTGAAATAGCAGGAACACAAACAAGTGGTGTAACTGGTGTGCCAAGTGGTTTCACTGCATTGGATAGAATTACATCAGGTTGGCAAAAAAGTGATTTGGTTATTTTAGCTGCTCGTCCAGGTATGGGTAAAACAGCATTCGTCTTAACGATTGCACGTAATGCTTCGGTTGAATTTACAAGACCAACGGCAGTGTTCTCTTTGGAGATGTCTTCTTTGCAATTAGTAAATCGTTTAATTTCGGGTGAGGCCGAATTAAATCAAGATAAAATTAGAAAAGGAAATTTAGAACCTTACGAGTGGCAACAGTTGAACACACGTATTAATGCACTTTCTAAAGCTCCATTGTATATTGATGATACTCCGGCACTTTCTATTTTCGAATTACGTGCAAAGGCCCGTCGTTTAAAAGAAAATTTTGGAATCGAAATGATTATCATCGATTACCTTCAGTTAATGACTGCAGGAGCTGATAACAAAGGAAATCGTGAACAAGAAATTTCTTATATCTCTCGTTCATTAAAAGGTTTAGCAAAGGAATTAAATATTCCCATCATTGCACTTTCTCAATTAAGTCGTAGTGTTGAAACGCGTGCTTCGGGTAGCAAGCGACCAATGTTAAGTGACTTACGTGAATCGGGTGCGATTGAGCAAGATGCGGATATGGTAATGTTCATCTATCGTCCAGAGTATTATGGTTTAACTGAAGATGAAAATGGAAACTCTACTAAAGGAAGAGCTGAGGTAATCATTGCTAAGAATCGTCATGGTTCATTAGAAGATGTTCCTTTACGATTCATTGGCCAGTTTGCTAAGTTTGCTGATTTAGATTATCAAGAAGATAATTCGAATATGTATAATGCAAGCTCAGGAATGGCTCCAGCTGAGGATTTCCTTGCCCCTGTACAAACAAAAACAATTGCATCAAAAAATTGGGATTCGGGAAATAATGAACTAAAGGGTAACGACATTAAACGCGGCAACCCTAATAACGATATCGACGATCCTTTCTAATAGAAAATTTTATGTTTACAATAGATACACACACGCACATTATTCCAAAACACATTCCTGATTTTGCTAAAAAATTTGGATATGGAGAATTTATTCAACTCGATCATCATGCAGAAGGCAGAGCTTGGATGATGCAAGGTGACAAACGTTTCAGAGAAATTGTTGCGAATTGCTGGGATGAAAATATTCGTATGCAAGAGATGGAACAACACCAAGCAGATATGCAAGTGATTTGTACTATCCCTGTAATGTTTAGTTACTGGGCGCAAGCCCAACATGCATTAGAAGTATCAATGTTTTTAAACGACCACATAACTGAAGTGGTAAATAATCATCCTTCAAAATTTATTGGTTTAGCAACTGTTCCTTTACAAGACACAAAACTTTCTATTCAAGAATTAGAGCGTTGTATGAAAGCGGGGCATAAAGGTGTTCAGATAGGAAGCAACGTAAATAATAAAAATTTAAGTGAACCTGAGTTCATGGAATTTTTTGCTGCATGCGAAAGTTTAAACGCTGCAGTACTTGTACATCCTTGGCAAATGATGGGGCAGGAGCACATGGCAAAATACTGGTTGCCTTGGTTAGTTGGTATGCCTGCCGAAATTAGTAGAGCAATATGCTCAATGATTTTTGGTGGTGTATTCGAAAAATATCCAAACTTAAAAGTTTGCTTTGCACATGGTGGCGGCTCTTTCTTACCTACTATCAGTCGTATTGAGCATGGTTGGGATTGCAGACCAGATTTGGTTGCGATTGATAACAAAGAAAATCCAAAAAAATATTTAGGAAAATTTTGGGTCGACTCGCATGTGTGCGACCACAAGATGTTACAATATGTAATTGATATGGTTGGTGCAGATAAAGTAATGCAAGGTTCGGATTACCCATTTCCATTGGGTGAAGCAGTGCCTGGCGAATTAGTTCGTTCAGCGCCAATTAGTGATGGGGAAAAGAAAATGATTTTAGGTGATGCGGCTAAGGCGTGGTTAAGTATAAAATAAAATATTTTTTTGTCCCGCTTGTGCTTTGTTTTCTCAGCACACAGATTCTTTTTGCTCAAACCGAAATAGATTCTTTAAAGGCCTTATTAGCTAAAGCAAAATCGGATACCAATAAATTATTTCTAATTAATACTCTTGTTGAGAATACTCCCGAAGGTGAGTGGGAAAAGTATAATGAGTTATTAGGTATTGAAGTAGAGAAATTAAGTGGAAACAAAAATCCAAAAGTGGAAAGATGTGTATTGCACCACAAAGCTGCATATATTAATAATTGTGGTTTCATAGCTTTTCATTTTGGTGATGTGCAAAAGGCATTGGATTCATATCACACAAGTTTAAAGATACAAGAAAAGCTTAAGAATTTTTCGGCAGTAGCTTTGGCATATAACAACATCGGCTACACATATAGTAGTCAAGGCGATATGGAAATGGCGCTTAGTTATTATAAAAAATCATACGATGTATATGATAAAATGAATAATGATGATGGCCGTGGGCTTGCCTTAAATAATATTGGATACGTGTATGACCAACAGAGTAGGGTTTTTATAGATCAAAATAAACATCACGACACAATTATTAAAATGTTGATGAGTGCATTGCCTTACTACCAGAGAAGTTTAAAATTACAAGAGCGTGCTCAGGATAAATTTGGTATTGCTAATTTGCATAATAATATCGGAGCTCTTTATGCAAATTTAGTTGAGCAATGGAAACGTGGAAACATTAAATCAGATTCAATTGCTTATTACTCTAAGTTAGAACTGGAGTATCATGAAAAGGCTTTGAAAATAATGGATGAAATTGGTGACTTACGTGGCGTTGCTTTAGCAAATAATAATATTGGCTGGCATTATTATTATGCAAAGGATTATGCAAAAGCAGAATTACAATCACTAAAGTCTCTTAAAATTGCACAAGAATTAAAATTCCCAGGAAATATTAGAGATGCAAGCAAACTATTGTTCAAAGTTTATAAAGCATTAGGTAAATATAAAGAAGCAATGGAAATGCATGAATTGTTTATTACAATGCGCGACAGTATTCAAAATGATAAAAATAAAAAGGCAGGAATTCAAAAGCAATTTCAATACGAATATGATAAAAAAGCTGCCGCAGACAGTGTAAAAGTTGCTGCTGAAAAAGAAATTGTTGCAGCTGAACTGAAGCAGGAAAAAACACAGCGTTTTGCTTTGTATGGCGGTTTAGTCTTAGTGATAGTTTTTGCACTATTTATTTTTAACCGATTTAAGAAATCGCAGGCTCAAAGCAGAATTATTGCGCATCAGAAAGAAATTGTTGATGAAAAACAAAAAGAAATTTTAGATAGCATTATTTATGCAAAACGAATTCAAGCAGCTATGCTTACATCAGAAACATACATCAGCAAGTATGTAACCGATTATTTTATTTATTACCAACCTAAAGATATTGTGAGCGGAGATTTTTATTGGGCAGTTAATCATGCAGGTAAATTTTTCTTTGTTACGGCCGATTGTACAGGTCATGGAGTGCCTGGTGCTTTTATGAGTTTATTAAATATTTCGTTTTTAAATGAAAATATAATTGAAAAAAATATAATTGAACCCGCACGTATTTTAAATGAGCAACGCAATTCAATTATTAAAGCGTTGAATACCGATAGCGCAGTAGAAAGTAAAGATGGAATGGATTGCATTTTATGCGCCTTTGATTTTGCTAATTTGAAATTGGAGTATGCTGCAGCAAATAACGATTTTTATATTATTAGAGAAGGGCAATTGCTCGAGTTTAAAGCAGATAAAATGCCAGTAGGAAAATCACCAAGAGAAAGTGAATCGTTTGCCTCACACACTATTGATTTACAAAAAGGCGATATGGTTTACACTTTAACAGATGGCTTAGCTGATCAGTTTGGTGGGCCTAAAGGAAAAAAATTCAAGTACAAACAATTGGAAGAAATTTTACTTTCTATCTCAACTTTAGCAACAGCCGAGCAAAATAAAATTCTCCGAAATCGTTTTGATGAGTGGCGGGGTAATTTAGAACAGATTGATGATGTCTGTATTATTGGTATTAGGATATAAAAGAACTACTTTAATTTCTTCGCTAATTTTTGCGTAAACAAATTCCAAGTTCTTTTGCCGCATTTTTCAGCAAGATCATTACAGATATCACTTTGTAAGGATTTCTCTCTGTACTGAGTGTTGTTTTTGTTTGCCCCAACTGCTAATTGCAAAATGGTTTGATTGTTTTTTAGTTTCTCGTCTTTATCTGCATAAGCAGTGTAGCTTCCTATTTTTTCAGTTCCTTTTAAAATATCAAAATCACATTTAGTATCTATCTCCGATAAATAATAAGTTTGTCCATTGTATGGTGAAGCGGCATCGTTAACAGTTTGCTTCGATTCACTTTCTGAAACTTCAAAATATTTTAATTTTAAAATATAATTAGCCTCTGCAGCATTTTGTGTAAGTGTGATGTTTGTTTGGTAAGTGGTTTCGTTTTGCAATGATTTCAAAAAATTATCTGTATAGTATTCGTTGCTATAATTATTAAGGTATTGCGGATATTCTACATACGAAACAGCCTTTGAATAGAACTCATTTTTATCAATATAGATAACAAGGCTTTGTTCTATTTTTTTTCCCAAATAACAAGAATGAATTCCAATTAAGATTAAACTCAAAACTAGTATTGAAAGTATTTTTTTCGTTCTCATAGGTCACAAACAAAATAACCCCACCTGCAAAGCAAATGGGGTTAGCTAAATATTATAAGGTTAAAATTAAACTCTTTTTGAAGTAGATTTTACATCGGCTTTTCCATAAGCAGGACATTTTTCACCTGTCTTACAAGAAAATGTACCTAATGACAATACGATAGCAATTGCTAATACAACGATTTTTTTCATTTTAAATAGATTTATTGATTTTGTTAGTTTGGTTCACTTTACCATACGCAGGACAAGGCTTAGTTCCTCCACAGGAAACAAGGATAGATGAAATAAATCCTAAGGCTAATACTAATGTAAAAAATCGCTGCATAATTATATAACAAAAATAGCAGAATAATTTGTTTATACAAATTTTATAAATCCGTTTTTTTTAACTTTTTTTACTTTCTGTTAAAAACTACAAACTCATGAGCGATTTTTTATTGAATAATTCTTGGAAAAGTGCTATTGGGACTGAGTTTGAGAAGGATTACTTCAAGGAATTAAAAGAATTTCTGGTAAATGAAAAATCTCAGTTCAGGGTTTTTCCTCCTGAGAGTAGGATGTTTGCCGCTTTTAACTTTACTCCTTTTAATGAAGTAAAAGTTGTTATTTTGGGTCAAGACCCTTACCATGGCTTCGGGCAGGCAAATGGACTTAGTTTTTCGGTATCGGATGGGATTAGAAAACCACCATCTTTACAAAATATTTTTAAGGAATTACATGCCGACTTAGGATACCCGATACCTGAAAATGGTAATTTGGAACCATGGGCAAAACAAGGGGTTTTGCTTTTAAATGCAACGCTTTCTGTAAGGGAAGCTGTCGCGGGTTCGCACCAAGGGAAGGGTTGGGAGCGTTTTACTGATTCAGTAATTAAAACCTTATCGGATAAAAAAGAAGGGCTTATATTTTTACTTTGGGGCAATTATGCAAAAGCAAAAGAAATCCTTATAGATACTGAGAAACACTTGATTTTATCTGCCCCGCATCCTTCGCCATTAGCACGAGGTGGATTTTTTGGTTGTAAGCATTTTTCGAAAACCAATGAACACCTTGTTTTGCAAGGTAAATTGCCAATAAACTGGGAAATAAAGGATCAATTACTGTTTTAACAATGTCAACATGACACGGGGACTGACAAAACTCAGTTTATATCGTGCCTTTTGGTGTAAAATTGTCTATTAGCGGGCATTTTAAGCCCAATGGCATGGTTTCTGACAACGGGCAAGCATCAAATGTATAACCTTAAAAATTAATTATAATGGCAAAAACAAGTGTAAACATCAAGCCTTTAGCAGATAGAGTGCTAATTGAGGCTGCTCCAGCAGAAACAAAAACTGCAGGTGGATTAATTATTCCAGATTCAGCAAAAGAAAAACCACAAAAAGGAAAAGTTGTTGCTGTTGGAAACGGTAAAAAAGATGAGCCTCTTACTGTAAAAGTTGGAGATACTGTTCTTTACGGAAAATACTCAGGAACTGAATTATCAGTTGATGGTAAAGAATACTTAATCATGAAAGAGAGCGATATTTACGCAATAGTTTAATTGTAGAGTTGTTGAATGGTTGAGTTTTTGAATTAAAGCTAAAACATCAACCCAGCAACGAAATTAATTAACTCAACAATTCAAAAAATCACAAATTCAATAATTAAAAAAGATGGCAAAAGATATCACATTTAACGTAGAAGCACGTGACGCCTTAAAAAGAGGTGTTGACGCTTTAGCAAACGCAGTAAAAGTTACATTAGGACCAAAAGGTCGTAACGTTATTATCGACAAAAAATTTGGTTCACCACAAATTACTAAAGATGGTGTAACAGTAGCAAAAGAAATCGAGCTTTCTCATCCAATCGAAAATATGGGAGCTCAAATGTTGAAAGAAGTTGCTTCTAAAACTGCTGATTTAGCAGGTGATGGAACAACAACTGCAACAGTATTAGCACAAGCAATTGTAACTGGTGGTTTAAAAAATGTTGCTGCGGGTGCAAATCCAATGGATTTAAAACGTGGTATCGACAAAGCTGTTTTAGCTGTAGTTGAGAACTTACGTAAACAATCAAGTGCAATTGGAAACGAAAACAAAAAAATTGAGCAAGTTGCAACTATCTCTGCAAACAATGATAGCGCTATCGGTAAGTTAATTGCTGAAGCAATGCACAAAGTAAAAAAAGAAGGTGTTATTACTGTTGAAGAAGCTAAAGGAACTGAAACTACTGTTGAGGTTGTTGAAGGTATGCAATTCGATAGAGGATATATTTCTCCATACTTTGTGACTGATGCAGAAAAAATGCAAACAGTTTTAGAAAGTCCACTTATCTTAATTTACGATAAGAAAATTTCTAACATGAAAGAATTACTTCCAGTGTTAGAAAAAGCTGTTCAAACAGGTAAGCCAGTTTTATTAATTGCTGAAGATGTTGATGGTGAAGCTTTAGCTACTTTAGTAGTAAACAAAATTCGTGGGTCGTTAAAAGTTGCTGCTGTTAAAGCTCCAGGTTTTGGTGATAGAAGAAAAGCAATGTTAGAAGACATCGCTATTTTAACTGGTGGAACATTAATTAGCGAAGAAAGCGGATTCAAATTAGAAAACGCTGACTTAACTTTCTTAGGTAAAGCAGAAAAAATTACTATTGATAAAGACAACACAACTATCGTAAACGGTGCAGGTAAAAAAGCTGACATCCAAGCGCGTGTTAATCAAATCAAAGTTCAAATAGAGAACACAACATCAGAATACGATAAAGAAAAATTGCAAGAGCGTTTAGCTAAATTAGCTGGTGGTGTTGCTGTATTGTATGTTGGTGCTGCTACTGAAGTAGAGATGAAAGAGAAGAAAGACCGTGTTGATGATGCATTAGCTGCTACACGTGCTGCTGTTGAAGAAGGAATTGTACCAGGCGGTGGAGTTGCTTATATCAGAGCAGTTGCTTCAATCGAAAAATTAAAAGGTGATAATGATGATGAGAACACAGGTATTCAAATTGTGCGTCGTGCAATTGAAGAGCCACTTCGTCAAATTTGTGCTAACAGTGGAATCGAAGGTTCTATCGTAGTTCAAAAAGTAAAAGAAGGAACAGGTGATTTCGGATTCAATGCTCGTACTGAGAAATTTGAAAACTTATTCAAAGCAGGTGTTATTGACCCTACTAAAGTAAGCCGTGTTGCATTAGAAAACGCAGCTTCTATCGCAGGTATGTTGTTAACTACTGAGTGTGTATTAGCTGATAAGAAAGAAGATAAAGTTGCTATGCCAGGCGGAATGCCAGGTGGTATGGAAGGAATGATGTAATCAGCTGTTGACCGCTTTAGCGGGCTTACAGTTGATTATCCCGACACCTCGGGATAATCATTTCACGAATAAATTAGAAACCCCGTCTTTTGAAAAAGACGGGGTTTTTTGTTATGCTCAAATGCTTATATTTGTAGTATCCCCACTTCAATTTTGAAAATGAAGAAAATACTATTCATATTTTGTGTTATTGTTTGGGGTCCTCAACTCAAAGCTCAAGTTGTAGCAGGTTATCATGACTGTAAAATGCATTATGTGTTGTTAAATCCTCCAGCTAATCCTCTTTGTTCATATGGTTGCTATAGTGAATACCTGATTGACCTAGATGGTGATTTGCAAAATGACTTTAGTTATGCAGTTTACAACTCAGGAGGTTTGGGAGGAAATGCTGGAGGTTCAGATTTAAGACCTCTTGGATCGGGGCAAATTGCAAATGGATGGACTGATTCATCATTTTCTGCGGGTTGTAATCCGCAATGGAGCTATTATGATAGGGCTGACACTTTGAAATTTAATGATTCTATTAATAACAATCTTAATTGGAGGAACTCAAGGCAGATATTTAGAGCATCTGGTTATTTAATGGGAGGAAACCCACCATGCAACTACAGTTCTCCAAATGATCCATCTTATGGTGGCAAGTATATTGGATTACGGATATTTAAAAATTCGGATACATTATATGGTTGGATAAAATTTGGTTCTGGTGGGTTAGTTGAAATAGGATGTGAGGTAAAACCATACGCTCCTTTAATAAATACTCCTTTAACAGATGTTACTTTAAATTGTGGAGATTCTTATTCACATGCTTTGAATGTAATCGCAAGCACTGAAGTCTATTATCAGTGGGCGAAAAATGGTGTAGATATGCCTGGAGCAACCACAGGTTTGCTAAGTATAAATTCAGTATCACCAAGTGACTCCGGAATTTATTCTTGTATGGTTTGGAATTGTTTTGATACTGTTTATACTTCAGCAATTATCTCTGTTAACATACCGCCTATTCTGCAAATTGATACCCCGAGAATAGACAGAGAAAGTATAATTCGGTGTTCAGGAATTGGACACTTTGATTATTTGGTTGTGAACAATTTGCAATCGAATGTACAATCATATCAATGGCTAAAAAATGATGTTCCTTTAATTGGTGAAACAAATGACACATTATTAATTTATGCAACAAGCACACAAGTTACGGGTAGCTATTCATGTAGAGTTACTGTTTTAATTAACGATTATTGTGCTGATACAAGTTATACTCAAATTTTTACTACAAATGCTATCAAGTATGATGTTTACGATTTTCCATTTCCAATAATTACTCAAATAGGAAATCGCTTAATTTCAAATTATGATGAAGGTAATTCTTGGAATTTCCAGAGTGAGTTTTCATGTTGTGAATTTTTAGGGACTGATAAGGAAATTATTATCAAAGAAGATGGCTTATATTCATTAGATGTAAATATAGTTGGATGTTCTGCAGGAACAGGATTTATAAGATACTTTGTTCAATTCACGGTCAATCCAAACCCTTTCGAAAACGAAATAACAGTTTCACTTGATTCTAAAAACCGCGATGTTTCTTGGGAATTGGTAAACGACCTTGGAATAACTGTTTTAAAAGGGAAAATGTACTCGGCACAAAACTCTATAAATACCACTACAATTGCTAAAGGCCATTATTACCTAAAAATAAACGGACAAGTAATGAAGATGATTAAGCAGTAAATTTTCTTACCTAATCAACTTAACTGTTCCCTTTTTAATTATATCTTCAACATCCGTATAAGTAACAACTGATACTTGGTAAACATAAGTTTCCATATTTTGAAGTACACCTTGGAAAGTACCATTCCAACCAACATTAATGTCGTTTGATTCGAAAACTAATTGTCCCCAACGATTATAAATTTTAAAGTAGTTTAGTTTTTTTATTCCCCAACCTTTTACAAATACAATATCGTTTTCTCCATCTCCATTTGGTGTAAATGCTGTTGGAACATCAACTGTTGATTTTGGAATTATTGTGATTGTAAATTTATTTTGTATGGAGAAGCAACCTGAAGTATCACTTACATCAGATAAATAAACAATATCAACTAAACTGCTCGAAGTTGGGTTAGGACAAGTAGTGCAATTTAAATCGGTAGTAGGGGTCCAATTGTAATTATAAATATTTGTAGGGCCTGCATATCCTGGTATTGGTATTAGTTGACCAATAATAACAGTGGTATCCCAATCAATTGATATTGGTGGCTGTTGAATGTTGACATTAGCAGTAAAAGTATCTCTGCAAGCATTTAAATCAATTACTTCCACAGTAAAAGTTGTAGTTGTACCAACAATTGCAATTGGGTTTGTTGCTGTTGAATCAATCAATAGATTACCTGGGTGCCAAACATAACTATAGGTAGGGTCTCCACTAGGAGTGATTTGTGCACTATCACCAAAACATATATTTGCACTTTGCAATGTGGCAACTGGTAGCGAAAAAATAATTATTTCTTTTTCAATTGTATCCTTACATCCAAATTGACTATCACTTATATTAAGTGTTACCATAAATGTGTCAGCGGTAGCAAATGTATGACTTGGACTAAATGAATTGCTTGTTTGTCCATCTCCAAAATTCCAACCATAGGTGTTAGCATTAGAAGATGTATTTGTAAATAAATCGCTGATTCCAATACAATGTGCAGTATCACTCTTAATCAATTCATTATTTCTATTGAAGTTTGCAATTACTTGTCTTATATTAATAGGATGTTGAACAGAATAACGGCAAGCAGAATCTTTTGTCCAATAAACAAGTGTTACATTATTTACTCCTCCAGGAGGATGATAATTAAAAGCGTGCGGAATTGGACTGATAAATGACGTGTCCGATCCATCACCAAAATCCCATAACCAGGTAAACACATTACTACTATCGTTATTAATATTAAAAGTGATAGATTCGCCTTTACAAATTGTAGAAACACTTGTAGAAAAATCTGCATGCGCACCTAGAACCTCAATAGTATCAATAATAGTGTCCTTACATCCAAATGAGGATGTGCTGATTAATGTAATGGTATATAAACCTTCAGTTCCATAGGTAGTTCCAACCGACTCATTTCCTACAACAGGAGCTCCCGTTCCTAAATTCCAAACACGAGGTTGAGGGCTTGAGTTTACTGATGTGTCTGTAAATACCATGTTACAACCCGCACAAACGGCTAAGGAAAGTGTATCACACATATTGGTGATAGAGAAGCCGGCTTGAGGAATTGCTTGAACAGTAACAGGCACATTTGATGAATATCCAATACAACCATTAATGTCAATTATTGAAACTGAAGTTGAAAATATTCCGCCATTATTATAAACGTGGTTTGTTGTTGAGGTAGTAGTTGAATCTAAAATTCCATCCCCAAAGTTCCATGCATAGGTACTAACATTGGCAACATTTCCAGAGCTAAAGTTAACTGAGCTTCCAGCGCATATATTCGTATTACTTGTTGCTGCAATGCTAGGTGCAGGAGCGTTAACAGTTATACTTGTTGTATAAGTGTTTGTGCAAGTGTTTGCATTTATTGCAGTTAAACTAATAGTATAGGATTGTGACGGTGATGTTGCAACTGAATAAGTATGAGGTGGAAGAGGCAATGTTCCTTGTGAGTTACCAGATCCATCTCCATAATTCCAAATATAATTTACAATAGTTGTATCAGAAGTCGATGTGTTCACTGGGTTTACTTCAAATTCAGGTAAACAGCCAATTGAACTTGGTAAGGTAAATAATGCATCTACACCACTTGCTTTAATAAAGCTAGTAGTAGTATCTCTACATTCATTCTCATCTTTTACAATTAAAGTAATTGGGTAGTTGCCCATTGGTAAAGGATTTGTAACGGTTGAATTACTTGTCATAATAGGAGGAAGGTTTCCAAAGAACCATGTATAGCCAACATTATTTGTGGCAAATACATCAATTGAAGCAGCAGCACTGTAAACAGAACTTATGTTTTCACATACAATACCTGAAGGAAGAGTTATAACCGCCTTAGCTTTGCGAACGACTACAGTAAGTGTATCGCTGTAAGGTGCACATCCCGTAATACTATTAGTTGCTAGAACAATAGCAGTATAGTTGCCGGAAGCGTTATAAGTGTGTTCAAAATTAAATGTCCCACTACCAGTAATTATTTCTGCAGGACTTCCATCTCCAAAATCAAATGTTGCAGATTCAGCATCTTGCAATGTTGCTTCAAATTTTACTTTGTATGCTGAATCTCCACATTGTGTAAAATAACGTGCTGTTACAATAGGACCGTTAACGGTTATTGGCGTTGCAAATGTTGACGTTCCCATGCAACCATTTGTGTAACCTTCCATTGTTATTGTTTGCACTCCAGTATGTGTGTAATAAACATCAGGATTTGCATTATCTATACAATGTGAGAAAGACCACCCATCTGCAATGATGTGCCAGTGATCAACCGAATCAGCAGGATTGGTAGTATTAGTAATTACAACTGGATCGTTTGGACAAATACTAGTTGGACTTGCAGAGAATACAATTGCAGGTGGAACGGCTGCTTCTACAGGAAAGAAAAACGAAGTATCGCTGCAACCACTAATAGTTTGAATAACTAAATATGCAAAATAATCACCTTCTGTTGTATATGTATGCGAAACAATAGTATCGTTAGGGCCACTAATAACAGCGCTACCATCACCAAAGTGCCATTCGTAATTAGTAATGTCTTGAGAGTCAAAATGTGAAAAACTGCTATCGGTAAATGTTATGGATAATGGAATACAACCTTCACGTTCGTTAGTATAAAAATAGGCAGTTGGACGATGAAGGGTATCTAGTGTTTTAGTAATAGAATCTCGACAGCCAAAAATGGAGGTTGTAAAAAGGGTTGCTGATAATGGATTTTCTTCAAAAATGGTATATTCATTTAAACTATTTTGATTGTATGAAACGATTGGATTAGCAAGAGTAGATGTAGAATCATTATCAAAAACCCAAGAATAAGAAACAGCATTTGTTGAGGTGTTGGTATAAACTGTTGTGTAGGGCGAAGAACAGCCAAAAGAGGGAGAGGTAGAAGTGAAGTTGGCAATTGATTGTTCAACAAATAAATTAAATGTATCCGTGTCTACACATGAACCATTAAAACTAGTTAATATTATTTGATGAAAGCCAGGACTAGTAAAAATGTGATGAATTGTATCTCCACCAGACGATGCACCAACTACCGTTGAACCATTAGTAGTTCCATCTCCATAATTCCATGTAGAAAAAATTGCTTTTGAAGAATCAGTTGCTATCCAAGTTGAATTTAAACAAACTGTGTCTTGAGCAAAAATTTGTGATTGCGTATTTAAAATGGAAATATTTCTTGTTACTGTTTGTGAGCAGCTATTTGAATCAGTACAGGTGAGCGTTAGGGTATATGTGCCGGTATTTGTATATGTTGTAGCGGTTGGTGTTGCTAAGTTTGAAGTTTGACCATTTCCGAGATTCCAGTTATATGTTAAGCCACCACCAATAGGACAAAAAGGAGTTGAACTTGCACCGTTAAAAGATACATTGAAAGGAACTGAACATGCATTAAGTGAAGCGGGTGTATTTGTAATTACTACATTAGGAACTAAAGAAACAATAATTTGATTATTTAAAGTTGTTGATGAATCACAACCATTAATATCTCTAACTGTTAATGTAACGTCAAATATACCACCAATTGTATAAGAGTAATTTGGATTTTCAAGAGCGCTAACTCCTCCGTCTCCAAATGCCCATTGCCATGAGGTAATTGCAGAGCCTCCACCTCCAGTAGAGTTATCATTAAAGCTTACGGCCATTGGAGCGCAATGTGAAGGAGGAATAGTAAGATTAAAACTTGGTGTAGGTTTACCATGTACAACAACAGAAACATTGTGATTAACGTTGCTTCCGCTTACTGTAGCAGTATAAGTAACATTATAAGTTCCAGAGTTGGTAAATGTGTGCGTTGGAGTATTAATGTTTGCAAAACTACCATCCCCAAAGTTCCATTGTATGTTGGTGGCACCATTTACACCTGTAAATTGAACGCCAACTAAGGGAGCACATCCTTGTGTTGGATTTGCAGTAACCTGTGCGTATGTTTTATTTACACAAACTAAAAGAATAAATGCAAATACTAATTTGAGTATGAATATTTTTTTATTTTGCATTTATAAAGTAAAACGTGTAAATTTGATAGCAATACAAATCTAAAATATTTTGTGAACTTAACCTATTTTACATACAAAAAAACAACATTAATTTGGTTGTTGGTTTTTGCATTTAATGGATTTATGTTTGGGCAAAAATGTGGGACTAAATTTAGTGCTGCTGACATGCAAAAGCATTACAATTTATTAACCCTTAATGGAGATTATATTCCGCAGGATACATGTTTAAATAAGAAATTTTCTTTAGTTATCCATGTTGTATTGGATAGCAGCGGACAGCGGGGCATTACTCCCGCAGATATAGCACAAGGAGTCGATATTCTTAATACTTATTTTAAACCAATTTGTGTAAGTTTTGAAGCCTGTGTTATAAAAGAGATTAAAGATTATAATCATAACAAATGGGCTGACACCATTAGTCAACCAATAATTGAACTTACCTACCATGATGCGAATGTGATAAATATTTATTTGGTGGAACAAATTCAAAGCCCTATTGCTCCTGGAGGAACTTCACCAGCGGCTGGTTATGCAGCATCAGGCAGTGATTTAATTGTAGTTAACAAAGGTGAATTCGCAAGTAAAGTTACGGTTCATGAAATGGGACATTTTTTTGGATTGCCTCATACTTTCGATGGTTCTGGTGAATTGGTAGTAAGAAGCAATAACTGCTATACAAATGGAGATGGTTTTTGTGATACAGATGCAGATCCATTTCCAATAGGAAATTCTCCAACTCAGCCTTGTTCTTTTCAAGTGGGACCTCAGGATGCGCAAGGACAATATTATACTCCGCCATTAGATAATATAATGAGCTATTGGGATTGTACGGTTAAGTTTACGCAGGAACAATATAATTTCATGTCTTATATTATTGTAACGCAAAAGAATTACCTACACTAAATTTTCTTAAAGAATTGATTGGGAGTAATAAATCTAGTAAGACAGATTAATTAATCCTCATCTACAATTATTTCTTGATCTAATTGCCCTATAATTTTAAACTCTGTCCTTCTGTTGTGTGCACGGCCATCGGGGTTATCGCTTCCATCTGGATTCGAGTTAGGAGCAATTGGTTTGGTTTCGCCATAACCCTTAGCTGTTAAGCGGTTTTTTGCAATGCCTTTTGCTGCTAAATAGGTAATTACACTTTCAGCACGCTTTTGTGATAATTTCATATTATACTCATCTGCACCTTTATTGTCGGTATGAGATAAGATTTCAATAATCCATTTTGGATGTTCCATCATTAATTTAAAAATCGTTGTGTCTAATATTGTTTTAGATGATTCAGTTAAGTCGGCACGATTAAATTCATATTCTACATTTTTAATATGAATAGGTTCTTTAGTTACTTTGTGTATTTCAACATCTTTATTAATGTTTTGCGAAGTAGTAATATCTACAGTACTTAAACTAGTATCTTTATTAAAGTAACCATCTTTTTTTACAGTAATTTGATATTCATTTCCAGCTTCGATATTAAAATTATAATTTCCCTTAGCGTCAGTAGTTGTTGAGGTAATTAAAATTTTCTCACCACTTTTGTTATCTTTTAAGTAAAGTTCAACAATACTTCCTGCCGATGAAATGCTTGATGTTGAGTCTACTTTTTCTGTAATTGTTCCGTTAACATTTACATGTATAAACTGCATGTGTTTGTATTCATAAATATCATCGCAGCAAGTGCAATTTTTTAATGCATTACCACCTTCTCTGTTAGATACAACAAAACCATTTTCTCTATTTTTAGAAATAGTAAAATAAATATCATCAGCACCTGAGTTAATTGGTTTCCCTAGGTTTTCAGCATGCGTCCATTTTTTACTATCGCCTGTGCTTTTGTATACATCAAGTCCGCCAATGCTTCCCCAGCCTTCACTACTAAAATAAAGTGTTCGAGTAACATTATCAAAAAACGGACTTAACTCATCCTTAATTGTATTAATTGTGTTTCCTGCGTTTTTCGGTGCACTGTATTTTTTCTTTTTCTTGTTGTAGGTAAAAAACCAAATGTCTTTTCCACCTTTACTTCCTTCTTTTCTATCACTTATAAAGTAAACTACTTCGTTGCCATTTGTAGGGTCAATAGAAACAGCAGGCATGGTGCTATTTGATTTTGTATCGTTGATTGGGCTTTCAAGTTTAACGGGCTCGCTCCATTCATTATCATTTCCAAGCTCGGTATAATATAGAGCGCACATCACTTTCCCTTGCCAATTAGGTTTACATTTTGTGAAATACATTTTTTTTCCATCAGGAGTAAAACTAGCATTGCTAACATCTTCGCCTGGAGTGTTTAATTTTTCATTCCACTCGCCTTGGTATTTCCATGATGAGTTTACTTTTTTAGCCAAGTAAAATTTCCTAACTAATAAGTTATTGGTATCTCCTTCAATAACGTAGGCTTTTTTGTTTGTGCGTAAGGAAGAGTAAATAAAAGTATTACTATCAATGCTATACGGGGCAGCTTCGATGTGCACCTTATTGATGTTTGTGTCTAAATGCTGAACTAGAATTTTTTTCTCAATCGTAAAATGCAATTTTGAAGAGTCGCACAAGTCCATTTCTTTTGCCGCTAATTTCTTTAAGGTTTTGTCTGGACCTTTATATGTTTTTTTAAATTTCGCTAAGTTTTCTTTTGCCCCTGTATAATTGGCTGCAGTTTTTTGCATCAAAGCTTGGTAATATAAAGCAGTTATGTTTTTTGCTGGGTCGCTTTTATAGGCTTTTGCGTACATTGCCTCGGCTCTTTTGTAATCTCTTGTTTCGCGGTATGCGTGCGCTAACATTAGTTCAGATTTTGGATCTGCATTTTGTTTTTTAAAGTAATATTCGAAGTAAGTTACTGATGAATTAAAATCCCCTTGTTGAAAGGAATGTTTACCCAATTGTTTCAAATCTTTTGGTTTCATGTGTTTTAATGAAAGCGTGTCGATTTGAGCAAAAGAAAATTTCGCAAAACAACATAATAATATCAACCATTTAAAGCCTGTCACAAGGAAGTTCTTTTTTAATTAAACGAGTGTTTTTAGCAGTATAGATAAGTGCAATTTCAAACGCCCCTTTTGAATTGGTAGCAGTTTTTAATTGGGAAATATTTACATCATAACTAAAGCCTAAAGTATAATTCAAATAATGTGCACCGCAAGTAAATGAGTAAGCGTCTGATTGTGTTTTTAAACCATCTCTAAATAAAGCACCTGCAAAAACGGAGTTTCTAAAGAAAGGGGTTTTGCTAATTTGATAATCTACATTTAATCCGCTCACCCATTCGCTGGCTTTGTTTGTGTATGCCATTAGGGTATGTGGTTTAATGGTAATTTTCTCGTTCAAATAATATTTTAATGAAAGATGATATGTTTGACGAACTGGTAATTTATTGCTTTGATCTAAAAAACTTTCTTTTGGTTTATTAAGATGAAAGAAAGCAAAACCTAGTTCAGGTTCTATTTTATTAAAGCGTTTTGATGCAATAAATCCAGTATTAAAATCAAAATAAGTTGTTTTAGGTTGAGCATTTGTTTCCGCATTCGCTAAGTTTTTATCAAAATAACCACTGTTCCAGTTGAATTGATTAGGGAATGTATGGTCGTTAAAATCAATTTGTTTCATTACAACACCTGGCTGTATTCCCAAACTTAAATCAAAGCCCATTAATTTTTTGTGAACTGCACCTGAAGCAAATATTTTATTTACGGTTAAGTTTCCACCTGATTTATCATTAATAAAATAAAGACCACCCGATACTTTTTGATTTAAAGGATAAAAATTCATGTCGCCACCCGCCGAAATTGTATTGTAGGCTTTGTCAATTTCTCTCCACTGTGTACGGTAGTTGAGCATCCCTCTATAATCTCCATTATAGTTCCCAGTATTTGCCGGATTTAAACTTAAAGGCGAAAAATAGTATTGTGTAAAATGAATATCTTGAGCATTGAGCCAAACGCTGAAGCAAATAGAAAATGCTAAAAGTGTATTTTTATAAAATGAGTGGCTCATATAGAACCACTAAGATAATATTTTCTAATTAATTCGAAAGAAAATAATGCCTTAAATTACAAATGAATAATTATGTAATTAGGTTTTAATGGTACTTGTTAAAAATCTCCCAACTCTTTTCGTAAGCTGCGAGTAAAGCATCATTGTTCAATCCTAAATCTTTTGAGACAGAATTAAAATAGGTAACTACATCTTCTGTTGCAATATTTCCAGTTAAATCATCTTTAGCCATAGGGCATCCGCCAAAACCGTGTATGGCTGCATCGTAACGTAGGCAACCATTTTCAGCTGCTGCTTTTATTTTTTCGATGCTATTTTCTTTAGTTGAGTGTAAGTGCGCACCAAACTCTACATCTTTAAATGCAGGAATTAAATTCTTAAATAAGTAAGAAATAGTTGATGGATTAGAAACGCCTGTTGTATCTGCTAAGGCAATAATTCTAATTCCCATGCTGTGTAATTTAGCAGCCCAGTTCATTGCAATCTCGCTACTCCACTCATCATTGTATGGATTGCCAAATGCCATTGAAATATAAACAACCAACTCTTTGTTGTTCTTCACGCATAAGCTTTGAATTTCTTCAACACGCAAAAGCGATTCAGTAATGCTTGAATTTGTGTTGCGTTGCTGAAATGTTTCGGAAATAGAAAAAGGAAAACCTAAGTATTTAATTTCATCAAACGCTACCGCATCTTGAGCTCCACGCGCATTGGCAATAATAGCAAGTAGTTTAGATTTGGTAGATGATAAATCGAGTTTTTTTAAAACATCTGCAGTGTCCTGCATTTGCGGAATTGCTTTTGGAGAAACAAAACTTCCAAAATCAATAGTATCAAAACCAACTTTTAAAATCGCATTTATATAATCTGCTTTTAATTGTGTTGGTATCATTTCTTTAATGCCTTGCATGGCATCGCGTGGACATTCGATTAATTTTATCATGCTTGTGTAGCTAATATTTTTTGATTAATACGTTTTATTAACGCAGGTCCTTCATAAATAAATCCAGTATATAACTGAATTAAACTTGCCCCTGCATTTAGTTTTTCTATTGCATCTTCTGCACTATGTATTCCACCTACACCCATTATTGGGAAAGCTCCGTTTGATTTTTGATGTAAGTATTTAATTACTTCTGTACTTCTTTTAGTTAATGGCTTTCCGCTTAAACCACCTGCACCAATTGCTTCTACTTTTGCTTTATCACTTGTTAAGGGTTCGCGAGCAATAGTAGTGTTGGTTGCAATAACCCCAGCAATTTTTGTATCGGCAACTATGCTAATAATATCATCTAATTGTTCGTTGGTTAAATCGGGAGCAATTTTTAAGAAAACAGGTTTAGGTGTTGATTTCTGATTATTTAAAGCCATTACCTTATTTAATAAATTGGTTAACGGTTCTTTGTCTTGTAATGCTCTTAAGTTTGGTGTATTAGGAGAGCTAACATTTACTACAAAATAATCAACCACATCAAATAAAGCAGTAAAACAATATTCATAGTCTTTATCTGCATCTTCATTTGCAGTAACTTTATTTTTTCCAATATTACCTCCAATGATGAGGTTTTTATTTTTTCTGGCTTTTAATCTAATAACGGCATCGTCAACACCACTATTATTAAAGCCCATTCTATTTATAATTGCTTCATCCTGTGGTAAACGAAATAAACGAGGTTTATCATTTCCTGGTTGAGCTTTTGGAGTTAAAGTACCAATTTCTATAAAACCGAAACCTAAATCACCTAATTCTTCAAATACCTGAGCGTTTTTATCTAATCCAGCAGCCAAACCAACTGGATTTGAGAAAGTTAAGCCAGCAACGGTTCTTTTTAATCGAGGATCTTCATTTTTAAATTTTTTAGCTACCATTTTTCGAATAAAACTGAATTTCATCCAAAATTTTAGGTTATCGAAGGTAAAATAATGTACTTTTTCGGGGTCGAATAGAAAAAGTATAGGCTTTAGGATTGATTTGTACATAATAGGGTGCAAATATAAGAGTAATTTATGGGAAATTAAAGTAGGTTTTGTGCCTAATAATGAAGCTGTTACGTAAATTTTATGTTTTTTTTTGTTTTTTTCTTGGCGGGAATAAAAAAAGCTATACATTTGCACAAAATTCAAAAAACCTGAAATCAAAATGAAAAAAGTATTTACATTAATCGCTATCGCTGCAGTTACTGCTACTTTCGTAGCTTGTGGTCCTAGCAAAGAAGATTTAGAGAAAGCTGAGAAAGCTAAACAAGATTCAATCGCTATGGCTGATTCAATCGCTAACGCTGATGCAGCTGCTAAATTAGCTGAGCAAGCTAAAGCTGATTCAATTGCAATGGTTGAGCAAGCTAAAGCTGATTCAACTCGTATCGCTGATTCAATCGCAGCTACTGCTAAAGGTGGAAAGAAGAAATAATCTTTTCTCTTTAAAAAGTAAAACAAAAAAGTCGCCACTTGGGCGACTTTTTTGTTTTATAGTGGTTTTCTAATTTGAGTAATTGTTTTTTCTAACAAGGTAACGAGCACTTTCTAAAATACTTTTAGAGCCTAGTGCTAAACTATCGCTTTTTGATTTTTTCTCTAGAAGGTAATTCGTTGGGTCAAGGTTCTTGTATCTTCTAAGATAGGAGGTATTTGTTTGCATCAACTGATAAAAGTAGTTACCGCTTGAGTCAACACATCCATATTTATCATCAGCACTAAAAAACACGAACGGCCTTTTAGCTTTAAATACACTTGTGCCAAAAGTTTCGTTTGTAAAGGGTTTGTTTAATAAATCCATTACTGTGGCAGTAATATCTGGCTGATAACAAGGCGCACTAATTGTATCAGGTTTTAAAATTTGCGCTTGGTGTATAATGCATGGAATGTGATTATAGCTTATAGGCATTTCATATGTATGCCCCAATGATAGACCATGGTCGCCAAGAAAAATAAAAATGGTGTTGTTGTACCAAGATTGTTTTTTAGCATTTTCCATAAAATTTCCAATTGCCCAATCTGCATATTGTGTACAGCGGTCTCTTTCATCGGTAGAACTTGGTTTAAAGGATATGTTATCTGGCACTACCCATGGTCCGTGATCAGAGGCAGTCATAACAACCGAAAGAAAAGGTTTTTTTGGTTCCTTGTGTGTTTCAATTAATTTATTGAGTAACACATGGTCAGGAACACCTAATGTACTTACTGATTCGCCTGCGCTAAAATTGTCTTGTGAAATAAAATTATCAAAGCCATTCATAGTGTAAAACCCTTTCATGTTATCAAAGTAAGGGTCGTGTGTGGTATAAAAATAAGTGTCATAACCATTTTCTTTTAATAAGCTTCCAATTCCTCTAAACGATTTTTTTAAATAACTACGAGTTGATTTTTCATCGAGAATAGCAGGGTAACCCGAAATGGTTGAAAACAAACCGTTATAGGTGTGTATGCCTGAAGAAAAAAAGTTTTCGCAATAAACTGATTCTTTGTTGAGTTTATGTAATTGAGGTGTTAAATCTTTTCCGTTGTAATAGCCCATTTTAAAAACACACATGCTTTCCATAATTACGATAACTACATTGTAATTATTTATTGGTTTTGTAGAATCTGAAATTACATTTCGTGAAATACTAAATGGTTCAGTAATGTTTGAACTTCCTAAATAGTTTTTAGTAAGTGCAAAATGGTCGTTTATTTTCTCGGGTACAATATAGCGTGAATCACCCTTTTTATAAAAGAGGGATTTCCAAAAAGTATAATTTGGATTTAATGCAATTTGATTAGTGAAAGGGTCATTGCCAACAATAGCAAGTCCTTCGTGAAGTGTTGATTTAAAAGAAGTGCGCCCTCTTATTCCAAAAAAAGTAATAACAAATAAGCAGAATGAAAGCAAAATTCGGTATCCAAATTTGGGTATATAAGAACTTTCATGTTGTAATAAAAATTTCTGAATTGATTTACGCGCTAATAAATTGTATGTAAACGCGAGTGCAATAAACAATAATAAAAATCCCCAATACGAAAAACTACCGAAAATCATTCCGATAATAAAGCTAGGCTCATCGCTCCACAATAAAGCATTCTTATTCAAAAAACTCCCAAATTGTTTGTAGTAAGGAATGTTAACCGTACAAATGAATAAGTAAACTGTGACCAGAATTAGGAAAACATTAAATGTGAATTTATGAATAAACTTAATTGGTTTGTTAATAATAAATACACTACTAAATATTAAAATGGGAATGCTTAATATCCATAGCAAACAAGCTGAGTCAAATTCGAACCCCATTCTAAAGGCTTGTGCTGTTTGCGAAATGCTTACATGTTCTTCTGTTTGACTTTTATTGAAAAAGTAAAAAACAAAACGAAAAAACAAAAAGAATAACATTGATAGAATGTAAAGCTTTGCAATAATCTTTACATGTTGAGGTATTTTATCAATAATTTTATGAAGCATTCAATAGTTCACGTGCGTTATTTAATGCAGCTTCGCCAGGCTTACCGCTGCTTAACATTTTAGCAATTTCATTTACTCTTTCTTCAGCGCTAATTGTTTTAATTTTCGAAATTGTTTTATCGCTGCTATCATCTTTGTAAACAAATAGATGATTATCGCCTTTAGATGCAATTTGTGGCAAATGCGTAATGGAAATTACTTGCATATCTGTCCCCATTGCTTTTAAAATAATTCCGATTTTATCTGCTACATCGCCAGAAACACCAGTGTCAATTTCATCAAAAATAATTGCTGGTAATGAAGTTAGTTTAGCAACCATTGCTTTAATACATAACATCAAACGCGAAAGTTCGCCACCTGATGCAACTTTGTGAAGCTCTTTAAAATCGTTGCCTTTGTTGGCTGAGAAAAGAAATTTCAAGGTGTTTAAGCCATTGGCATCTAATTCGGTTTTTTCGTTCAGTTCAATTTTAAAAATGGCATTGGGCATCGAAAGTTGCTCTAACATTTCTTTGATTCCTTTTTCAATATTTGGTAGTGCTTCTTTTCTTTTTTTAGAAATTGATTTTGCTAAATCAGTCGTTTTTTTGAGTGAAGTATTTAGTTGCTTTTCTAATCGTGCAACTTCGTCATCGAAGTTTTCAATTGTATTAATTTTTTCTTCAAACTCTTCTTTTAGTTTTAGCAATTCAGCTTCAGAATTTGCCCCGTGTTTTTTCAGCTGTTTGTTGTATGCATCGATACGATCGTTCACAATTCCTAACTTCTCGGGGTCAAAAATTACTTTATCATTTAAGTCGGCACTTTCTTCTGCAATGTCTTTTAACTCTGCAATAGCAGCATTAATACGCTTATTTAATTCGTCGTATTTACTTCCGTACTTAGTGAGTTGATTAGCTATTGATTTTAATGAATTTATTTTTGAAACAGCGCTTTCATTATCGCCATTCAGTGCTTCAAAAATTACATGCAGATTAGCTTTTATTGATTCGGCATTTTCTAAGGTTTCGCTATCTGTTTCTAGTTGGGCAAGTTCTCCTTCAATTGGAGATAACTCATCTAACTCTTTAAATTGAAATTGAATATAGTCCAATTCCTTTTTTAATTGCGTTTCCTTTTCTTTTAACTCGCTGAGTTGCTTTTTGTTTTTTGTGTATTCTAAAAATGCTTCATGAAACTGAACTAGTTCAGTTTTAGTATTTGCAAAACTATCTACAATCTTAAATTGAAAAGAGGATTGATTTATTAAAAGTGTTTCGTGTTGTGAGTGAACATCAATTAATTTTTCGGATAAACTTTTTAAAACACTCAAGTTAACAGGAGTGTCATTTATAAAAGCTCTTGATTTTCCTTCGGTGCTAATTTCTCGGCGAATGCTGGTTTCTTTTTCGTAATCAATATCGTTTTCGGCAAAAAAGGTGTTCAATTGATATTCGCTAATATCAAACACACCCTCAACAATACATTTTTTTGTTTTGTCGTAAAGCGTATCCGTTTCGGCTCTATTGCCAAGCACAAGGCCAAGTGCTCCTAATAAAATAGATTTACCTGCCCCGGTTTCGCCTGTAATTACAGTAAAGCCTTTAGGGAAAGCAATGGTGCTTTCCTTAATAAGGGCGTAATTTTTAATACTTAGTTGTTTAAGCATAACGGCACTAATTTCGGCAATTATAAGGCAAAAAGGAATTTAATTTTTCAACAAAATTCATCGTATCTTTGCGGCTGAAATTGGCAGATTTCTATAAAAACAGGCTATGAAGATTTTTGTTGTTAAATATTTGGTGTTGCTTGGGGCTTTAATTAGTTCTATTTATGTGTTGATGGTAAAACATTCGTTTTCTAAAAACATGTTGTATTTAGTAATTGGTTTAACAGTACTTTTTTTGCTTCTACAAGTAATGGATTATTTTTTCAGCCGTAAAAAGGAAGATATGCCTAAAAATGGATATGTGTATTTTACCAATGGATTAGTAACAAAAAAAATAATTCGCATCGGGGCATATATTATTGCAACAGCTGTATTGTTGATTTCGGGAAACAAAGTAATGTTATTTGGTATTGTATTGCTTGGGCTTATGATTTCTGAAATCATTTTACTAATACTTGAGTTAAAAAACGGAAATTACTTTATTTACTTTGATGATAAAGCAATTGTAGTAAATTTTGAAAGCAAACGATTGTTTCCTTCGCACGTTACTGAAATAGCATTTAGATTTGATATTTTTTATCTAACCCTTAAAAACAATCACGTTCGCATGATAGTGTTGAGTAAGTTAAAAGAAGAAGAAGTACCTAGGTTTAAAGCAGAGTTTATAAACTGGGCAAATCAAAATAATTTACCATTTACTCAGGAAGCTAAAGAGAAATTGGGGCTTATTTAATCGGCTTCTTATAAATCTCCGATTTCATTATTCCCAACTTATTAAAAAAGTGGGTAAACGAAGTTCCTAAAACACCCATTCCGTATTTTGCACTTCTTCTGAAATTAATAGAAGATGCATCATCAAAATACTTTGTAGGACAAGTTATCTCAGCAATATCAAATCCTGCATAAAATATTTGAGAAATCATTTGATTATCAAAAACAAAATCATCACTATTAGCGTGGTAGTTTATCCCTTGAATTACTTCTTTAGAAAATGCACGGTAACCAGTATGATATTCGGAGAGTTTTTGATTAATTAAAACATTTTGAGCAAATGTTAAGCAACGATTAAAAATGTACTTATACATTGGCATTCCACCTTTTAATGCACCTTTTCCTAATATTCTGGAACCAAAAACCGCAGGGTAAAGTCCACTTGCAATCATGTGCGACATAGAAGGAATAAGCATTGGTGTATATTGATAATCTGGATGAAGCATAATAACGATATCAGCCCCTAATTCCATTGCTTTATCATAGCAGGTTTTTTGATTTCCGCCATAGCCTTTGTTTTGCTCGTGACGAATAACGTGCTTAATACCTAAGGATTTGCCCAACTCACTTGTATTGTCTTTACTGTGATCGTCAACTAATACAACGTCATCCACAATGTCAAAAGGGATTTCGTCATACGTTCTCTTTAGGGTTTTAGCAGCATTGTAAGCAGGTAAAACAACAACTATTTTTTTTCCGTTAATCATACAAGAGGCAAAAATAGTAAAATAATGGCAATTTTTGAACCTAAAAGGATGTATTTCTGTATAAAAGAAGACCCCGAGATTTGGGCTCGGGGTACTACTTTAGTCTAAAGGGAAATTAATTACTCAAATCAAAACTCCTTAGAATTTTTAAGCCTGCATATTCTGAATTAGCAGTTGATTTATTTTATTGTTTAATAAATTTCGCAAATGATGTTTTGCCATTTGCTGTTAAACGTAAGGTGTAAAATCCTTCACTTAGATTTGTTATGTTTATTTTATTTTCTGTTTCGTTTAGCTCAATTGCTAGTGCTAATTTTCCGTCGATACTAATTACTTCAGCACTAACATTAAGTCCGCTTTCAATTGAAATAAATAATTTATCATTTGCAGGATTTGGATATACCATAAAATTATTGTCATTCGATTTTGCAGTTGTTAATCCTGTAGGTGAAAATGGACAAGTAGGATTAACAACTGTATTGCGAGAAGATCCAATAACAAAATTTGAAGCTGTACTAATTAATGAAAAATTCGTAAGCGTTGCATTATTTAGGTTGCTTGTTTTATCTGCAATAAAGGTATTTGTGTTAGTAATGTTGGGTGTTCCATCATTCATATCGTAGTAGGCTACTAAACCCGATTCATTTCCTGCTAACTCAGTGTTCATGGTACTATTAATTTCTGAGCAAGTTCTTGCAATATTCCAAATTCTTGCTTCATCCATTGTACAACTTAAATAATTTGCAAGACTTGGATGTCGGCCAAATTTCATTGGACTTGTACTGTTAAGCATGCCGCCATTTGTAACAGTTGTAGTAACAAGTACACCATTCTTATAAGCTTTTAAATTTGTTCCATCATAGGTTGCGGCTAAGTGATACCAAGTGTCTCCAAGTAGATTCCCAAAACTCGCTGCATAAAATGTGCTATTTGCAGAGCCTACTGTTGCTGCACCTCTAAAGGTTGAGTTAACATGATTCCAAATAATTCCCATGTTATCTTCATACATAGGTCCCGAGTAATTAGAGTTGTTTGGTGCAGTTGGACTTTTTACCCAACATTCCATTGTCCAATTTGCAAATGTTGTGTTGTTGCTAATTACGGGTGTTACAACTTCATCATTAATGCCATCAAAATTTAATCCTTTTAAATTAAGTGGACTAATAGAAATGAGATTTGATGTGTTTCCGTTTAGAGTAAAATTATTGAGTGTTCCATTTGATCCATTGCTTGTTTGGTCAGCAATTGTAGTTAAAGCGGTATTATCTCCATTTGGAATTCCTTGGTTGAACTTGTAATAGGCACGTAAACCAGTTTCTGTTCCAAGCAATTCATTATTCATGTTGTTTAAAATTTCAGAAGCAGTTCGTGTAACCGTCCAAATTCTAACTTCATCTAAATCACCATTAAAAAAATTGTTTAAGGAAGGATGTCTTCCTAAGCTAAGAGTGGTAGCACCATTGAACATGCCTCCATTAGTTACTGTTGTTGTAATAAGTACACCATTTTTGTACGATTTTAAATTTGTTCCATCGTAAGTTGCAGCCAAGTGATACCAATTATTTGCCAATAAACTTCCGAAAGATGCAGAATAAAAAGTACTATTTGCAGAGCCAACAGTTGCTGCACCCATGTAAGATCCATTTACGTGATTCCAAATAATTCCCATTGCATTTCCATAAACAGGACCGCTATAATTTGCAGTTGAAGGTGCATTTGGGCTTTTTACCCAGCATTCAATTGTCCAGTTAGCAAATGTAGTAGGGTTTTCAATAACGGGTGTACTAACATAATCGTTTGTGCCATCAAAATTTAAAATGTTATTTTGTGCAGAAGATGTTATTGGAACAATACTTCCTGCAAATAGTAAAAGAGTAATTATTTTTTTCATTGAGTAATTTTTTAGCAATAATACCTTGTGTTAACTTTATTTTTAGACTCAATTAGTGAAAACACCTTTTGAGTTAGTGGAATGTGTAGGTTTAAAATTGATGAGACTTGAAATAAAACATATACGGTAAGGCTTTCATTATTGCAATAACAAAAGCCTTACACATATATGTTAAGTAATGAAGTTTATTACCCTTTTTTTGTAATAAGGTTTCCTTTAAGCCCTTGTTTACCATTGCTGCCTGGCTTTCCTTTTTTAGCTTCTTTTGCGGATTGAACAGCTTTGTTGTTTTGACAGCTAGTTGCCATATCTGGAGTTCCAGCTGAACCACCATTACCGCCAAAACCTGGCTCTGTGCTTACTTTTAAGGTGTACAAAGTAATTGCGGGATCAACAGTTACTGTTACATTACCACCATTTCCGCCGTTACCACCACTGCCACCATTTCCGCCTCTGCCCATATAAGAAACAGAACTTGCACAATCGCATTTATCAGGTTCTCCTGCCGAATGCTCACTAGATACATCTCCACCATTTCCACCACTTCCACCGTTTCCACCGTTTCCACCATTTGCATTAATCGACACAACTGAAGTTGATGCAGTAACAAATTGTTTTGTACCTGAAGAAGTAGTTAGTTCATACTTTAGCAATGCTTCTTTTGTTTGTGCATGATTGTACGGAGTTATTTTTAAATTGATTTCCCCTGCACTAGTGCCGTTACCTCCGTTGCTGCCGTTTTTACCATCTCCAGCAACTTTTCCTTTTATACAATTGCCTTTGGTGCCAGTACTTCCAAAAGTACCATACATTCCATCCTGTGTGTATGAAAAATCATATGTACGGGCATATGAAATATTTACTGTTTTGCTTATTTTTAAAGATGGTATGTAAACGGATTCAATAGTAAATGATACTTGGTCCTTGTTAGAATTGCTAAAGTCTTCTGAAGTAGTAAGGTTGCCATTGTCGAATGAACCACCAGTAACGGTAATTTTATAATCGTTCCAAAACGTTCCTCCTTTAGCGAAGCCTAAAGTTTTTAATTCACTACCATCTTTTAGTTTAGCAACTACACCAATTTTTGTTTTTTCTCCAGGAGTAACGCTTTCCTTTTCCATAATTAATTCAATTGAAGTAACTTTTCTACCTTCTAATGAATTCTCTTTACGCCTTTTTTCTATTGCAGCTGCAATAATCTTATTACTTTCAGTTGCCATTGCCGCAAGATAACCTGTTACTTTTTCTTGATACATAGCCTCTGATTTAGGATCGCCTTTTATGCCCGCTAGTTTCTTTTTAGAAATTATCTGCTGAATTTGAATGCTACTACTGCCTGAGGTTCCATTGTAGTTAAGGCCTTTTACAAAATATATATCTCCATCAACCACAACAACAAATCTATCCGACTTAATTGCATCTTTTCCTTTCGTAGTAATTGGGACTAGTCCACCTGTTTTATCAATACTACCTTCAAAGTCGCCACCTTCACGTGTAAATATAAGTTCAACTATGTGAGGGTTTCCATTAGCATCAATACTATCTGAAGTGTATTTTGCGGTTTGTACTATAATGTTCGGACTAAAAGCATCACGGAGTCCTTTCGGTTTTGCTGGGGGCTTAGCAACTAAGCCATTTCCACTCATTTCAAATATTTTGTATTCATCACCTTCTTTTATTCCCTTTAGCTGTTCTGTTAAAGATTTAAGTTCTGATTGAGATGAAGCAGATAATGTTATAAGAAAAAATCCGACAAAAGAATAGAGAATTTTTTTCATTTTTTATTTTTCGTTTATTAATGGTGCAATTTTATCTACTTAATTGTTTGGAAAAGACTTAAGTTAGTAAAATCTATTTTTGAGTTAGTGAAAATACTCTCAAGAAAACTCGAAACACCTTTTCACTAACCAGCGGTTAAAAACACTAAAGCATTCCGTATATTTGTTCAAATGCTTTTTTTGAAAAAAATTAAACTTGTAGCTTTATTAATGTTAGCATCAATTGTGATGTATGGACAGGATCCATATTACACAACTATTGATGCTAATAAGGGACTACCATCCAATTTTATTTACAATATTTTTCAAGATAGCAAAGGATTTATGTGGTTTGCTACCAATGATGGAATTTGTAAGTACGATGGTTTTGAGTTTAAATCGTATTCCAATACACAACAAACATCTAAAGCAGGTTCTTTAATAAAGGAAGATAAATATGGTAGAATATGGTATGAAAATTTTGATGGTTATTTGTATTATATTGAAAATGATAAACTGCACAAGTTGAATCATAAAACACCACAAGGATATATTGATTATGCTTTAATTGATGATAGACTGATTTTTTTGCACAAAGCTGGAATAGATGTAATTCAGCTTTCTGATTTTAAAGTAATACGAAGTGTGAAAATGAATTTGATTAGCATGACCTTTTCAATGCAAATCGGAAACCAGTTTATCCTTTTGATGGATGGAATTAAAAAAATTAATAAAAACGGAGATTTAGAACAACTTGAAATTAAACATCTCTTAACTCAAATTCCTGCTGAGTATAGGGGAATGGCGGCTTTATTTAATAAAAAGGCTTTTTTAATCAATAACAAATCAAATGATGTTTATTGTTTTTCTTTGGAAGAAAAGGATATACAAACAAAATTTAAAATTAAGACTGATTTTTTTATTCAAAATTTATGTAATGCGGGAAACAAACTTTGGTTTTGTTCAACAAAAGGAGTTATTTGTTGTGATACAAGTGGAGCATTTATAGGCCCACCGGATGGTTGGATGAAAAACACGAATGTTAATTGTGTTTTTCAGTCGGCGGATAAATCGTATTGGATTGGAACTGCTGGGCAAGGTTTATTGCTAGTTAGAGATATAGAAACAAGAACCTACCTTCCTAATGCAGCCCTTACCCGAATAGAAAAAAAAGGCAATGATTTGTTGTTAGGTACGAAGAACGATGAGATATTAGTGTTTAATCCAGCTAAAAGCGAAGCGCAAGTTTTAATTAAAAACACTAGTAATCACCCAATCGATTTTTTGAAATACGATTTTGAAAATGACATTCTATATTATACTTCAATGAAGTTTAATAGCCAAAGTAAAAGCGCTAATTTTTTTAAATCATATGATGTTTCGGTTAAGGATATGGTGGTGTTGGATAATAAGTTTGTTGCCGTGGCGGCTAGTGGTGTAGTTGGTATTAAGCAATACAATTCAGAAGGGAAAAGTAATTTTGATAGTTTGTATAATGCAACATATGATTTATCTAATCATAGTGAAATAGGAAATATACTTACTGGTGTAAGAGGTAAGTCTGTAGCTAAATTTGAAAACGAAAATGCATTTTATTGCGCTACAAACATAGGCTTGTACAAGATTGAGACAAAAGGTGCAAGAGAAATTAAGGTAAATACTGAGGCGGCTTATTTTGGGAAAATTAAAGCTAAAATCGGGCAATTAGTTGCACTTGGAACAAATGGATTGTTATGGTCTATGAATCAAGCGGGGCAATTTAAATGTATTGATAGCACAGGGAATATTAAAAATATTTTTTTAAGCGATTCGTTACTTTGCTTGTATAGAGGTGGTTTTGTTGATTTTTGTTTGTTGAAAGGAAATGGGTTTGTTAAATTGGAATACTCATACCCAATTTCATCAGAGCAAGTTTATGATATTAAACTTCTAGATAATAACATTTATATTGCAACAGACTGCGGTTTATTAAAAGTGAATTCAAACGAATTGAATAAAAAAAGTGTTACCCCGCTTTTTTATATAAACTCAATCAAAGTAAGGGACTCGATATATAATAACATGAACAATTTGAGTCTTAATTCTTTCGAAAACGATGTTGAAATTTCGTATTCGGTGCTTGATTTTAAGAATGTGGAACAGCATAAAATTGAGTATAGTATTAACGAAGGTGTTTGGAAAGAGTTGGCGAGTAATACCCGAACGTTAAGGCTTTCGGCATTAGCAGGTGGGCGATATGAAGTAAAATTTAAAGTAGATGGCACGCTTGTAGCAAATGCGCAGATTAATTTTTCGATAGCAATACCTTGGTGGAAACAAATATGGTTTGTTGTTACCTGCTTTATATTCGTTTGCACCACAATTGTTGTTTATTACCGATGGCAAACCAATGTTTTGAAAAAGAAGAATTTATTGTTGGTTCAAAAAATAGAGTTAGAAAAGAACTTGAATCAATCAATATTGACATCCATTAAAGCACAAATGAACCCACATTTCTTTTATAACGCATTAAACACTATCCAATCATATATATTTACTGATGATAAAAGAAATGCAACAAATTATCTTTCTAAATTCTCTAAATTAACACGTATCATTTTGGAAATGTCGGAAAAAGAAACGGTTGCCTTAAGTGAAGAGATAAGTGCGCTTACTTTGTATCTAGATTTGGAAAAAGTGCGCTTTAGTAATGATTTTGAATATGCAATTACCGTAAAAGATAATATCAATATAGAACTAATAAAAATCCCTTCAATGATTATTCAACCATTTGTGGAAAATGCTATTAAACATGGCTTGCTTCATAAGAAGGGAAATAAGGAGCTTAGTATAACTTTTACAAAAAGAGAAAATAGTTTAGAAGTACTAATCATTGATAATGGTGTTGGTAGAAAAAAATCAGCACAATTAAATAAAATTCGAAGCGATAAACATCAATCTTTTTCAACTACAGCAAATACAAAGCGCTTGGAAATACTGAACAATGGATTAAATAAAAAACTGGGCATTGAAATTATTGATAATTATGATGGCAATGAGCAAGCAACAGGAACAAGTGTAAACATTCAAATACCTATTTAAATGATAAAAGCAATTATTGTTGATGATGAGGAAAGAGCACGTATCTTATTAAAAGGTATGCTAAATGAGTTTGTAGAAGAAGTGGAGGTGCTTGCCGAATGCCCTGATTTACCAAGTGGAATTAAAGCAATAAAAAAATATTCCCCTGATATTGTTTTTTTGGACATTGAAATGCCAGGACATAGCGGATTGGAGTTGCTGGATTTTTTTAATGAGAATGAAGTAAATTTTGATGTTATTTTTGTTACAGCATACAATCAGTATGCAATAAAGGCATTTAAACTATCTGCAATTGATTATTTATTAAAGCCAATTGAGGCAGATGAATTGCAAGAATCTATTAAACGCTATAAAAGCAAACAAAAAAAACAGCAAATAGATTATCAAGTATTGAAAGAAAATTTTCATTCACCCATGAATGAAAAAATTGCCATTCCTGTTGGTAATGCCATTAAATTTATTGAGCTGAAAAATATTATTTATTTAAAGGCGGATAGTTCTTACTCTGAACTTTATTTTGAAGATGGAACTAAATTAGTAGTAAGCCGCACATTAAAAAATTTCGAAGAAGTGCTTACGATCGAAAATGGATTTTTGCGCTGTCATAAATCCTATTTGATTAATATTAATTCCATTGCTGAATACGTAAAATCGGATGGGGGCTATGTTATTCTTAAAAGCGGGGCAAATATTAGTATTTCACCGGAAAAAACAAGTGAATTGTTAGAAATGATGAAAATGGTGAAGCGTTAAGGAACTTAGTTTGGATGCAGTTAATTACATCAAGCCCTAACACCAATTACTAATATGTCATCAATTTGCTCAACATCACCTTTCCATTCTTCCATAAAATCGTGTAGGTATTTTTGTTGAGCTTTAATTTCCATTGTACTTATTTCAACTAAAATTTCCTTGAACTTTTTAGTCATTAGTTTCTTTTTATTTACTCCACCAAACTGATCGGCAAAGCCATCACTAAATAAATAAAACACATCACCTTTTTTTAATGTTATTTCGTGCTGGTCAAATATTTGGTTGTCTTCGGTTAAACCACCAATAGCATGTTTTGTGGCTTTGTATTCAATTAATTCTTTCGAATTATTTTTTACAATCCATATAGGACGATTAGCGCCAGCAAATTTTATAGTAATTTCTTCTTGTTTGTTTATTTTTGTGGGAATAGAGCAAAGCGCAATGTCCATGCCATCTCTAGTAGTATTTGAGCTTTCTCCTGTTTGACGTAGTGCACTTTTTAAACCCACATTTAATTCTTTCAAAATCTCACCTGGTTCAGCACTAATATCAACTGCATCTTTAAGTTTTTCGCAGCCAACTAAACTCATAAAGGCGCCAGGCACACCATGACCTGTGCAATCAACTGCAGCAATAATTACATGTGAGTTTTCTTCACCTGCATATTTATCGGAAAAAAAATAAAAATCACCACTAACAATATCTTTTGATTTATATAACACAAAATTTTGTGCTAAAAATGAATCTATCTCGGCAAGTGGCGGTAGTATTGCATGTTGTATACGCTGTGCATAAACAATACTTTGTTCTGTTTCAATATTTTTTTCTTCAATAAATCTACTTTTTTCTTGAATTTCGTTTTTTTGTCGCGTTATTTCTTCTGATTGTCGTGCAAGAATAATATTTGCTTTTTTCTTTTGTCTAATATTTCTCCAAAGCACAAATGAAAAGCCTAGTATTATTAATAAGCCTGCCAAGCCAACGAAAATGATTTTTCGTTTTTGTTTTATCTCTTGGCTTTGTAATTCCTTTTCATTGTTTAAAACGCCAATCTCTTTTTCTTTAATTACACTTTCTTTTTTTGTTTCGGTAAGAGCAGTAGTTGTTTTGGAAAGTTCGTTTTGTTTTTCTTTTAACATGATCTCTTGTAATTTCTTAGCCATGCTCAAGCGCTCTATTTCTCTGGCCTTTCGTTCAGCTTCTAATTGTTGTTTTATTAAAGCAGCCTCTTGCTCTTTAAACTTCAGTTCTTTTATTTGTCGTTCTTTTTCTAATAAATCTAAACTCTGTTTCTTTTTTTCAGCTTCTAGTTTTTGAGTTAGTAATTCATTTTCTTTGGCATTTAGTTCCGCATCTTGTAACTCTTTGTTTTTCCGTAAGAGTTCAATTTCTTTTAATTTATTTTCAGATTCAAAACGTAATTTTTCTATTTCTAGTTTTTTATTGTCCTCAGCTGCACTGGTAAGGAGGATTTTAGTAGTTTCACTAATATCGTTTAATTGTTTTTTAAACAAATGCTCATATGAGCCATCAGCCATAAAACGTTTTCTTTTTTTGTTGAAATAAATCTTGCCCGAAGGTTTGTTAAGTAGGAAACCAAACAAGTCGTTAGTAGCATTAACTGCTAAATTATTAGCGTTCATGTTCACTTTCCAATCTTTAAGCTCATAAATGGTAGTATCGCTTAAGTCTTTAACATCTGTGTTTATAATAAGTGATTCTTTATTTACACCTTCTTTAGTAAATTTAAGAACGTACATATTATTTAGTTCTAATTTTATCTCGAACACTCCGTTTTTCGAAGTTGTTAATTTACCTGATTCAATTTCATTTTTTTCAATAGTAATGGTAACGTCTTCAAGTGGAGTGCCGTTTTTATTTACGATACCAGAGAAATTGAGATAAGTGTTTTGCGGCCCACTATCTTCAAGAGCTTTCTTGGTTTTTTTATTTCCCTTATCATCATACAAGTAATAATCTCCGACCCAATTCCCGTTTTTCAAAACACCTTCTTTTATTAACTTTCCTTTTTCGTTAAAGAATTTCGCTTTCCCTTCACAAAACCCATTCGCATATATTACTTCAGATTTAATTTTGTTTGTTTTAATGTGGTATGTTTTCCAAACGCCATTCTTTTTGTCGTTTAAAAAATGTCCTTCTTCGGTAATTTGATTGTATTTGAGTACTTTGTTTTTAAGTCCCTTTTTATCTCTACCAAAATAAACCCATCTTCCTTGTTTTTGATTATTAGCGTCAATCTTATTTATGGTATCGCCTAAAAAAACGTCAAAGTCGGTTAATTTGTTTTGTTGGGCAAATAAATTACCAAACCCTAGGAGTAGAGTTAAAATTAAAATGGTTTGTTTGTAAAAATGAGAGCGCATAATTTTGCTATACCAAAAATATGATTTTTTTAGGAGAAACAGCAATGAATACTTTACTATTAATGTACAAAAAAACTCCCGACCATAAGCCGGGAGCTCGTAAATATTTAGTTTAATTGTTGCAAGCTATGAAAAGAATGCTTTTAATGAGCAACCACCAATTTTATACTATCGCTAACTTTGCCATCTAACACAAGTGTTGCAACATACATTCCATTAGTTAAATTTTGCCCATCTAAAAACGTGCTTGTTTTGCCCCGCTCTAATAAGAATATTGTTTTTAGGGTTTTCCCGCTCATGTCAGAAATAACTACCTGAGCACTTTTTATATCTTTAGTTAGGTATGCATCAATGGTTGTTGACTCATTAAATGGGTTAGGGTAGTTGCTTAATAATTTTGAAGGTTCAGCAACTAAAGCTGTTTCCGATTCTAATTTCTTTTTTTCGTATTCTTCTAATGCTCCGCCTATTTTTATTTCTACTCGGCGGTTTAATGCTTTTCCAACATCTGTTGCGTTGCTGTAGTAAGGTTGGGTTTCACCTTTGCAATTCATAATAATTCTATCCGCATTTATGCCTTTACTTTTAATATAGTTTATAACTGTTGTAGCTCTTTCGCAAGATAAATCTTCGTTTGTTTTTAAATCACCCTCATTATCTGTATGTCCAGTGATAATAATTTTTCCTTCTGGATTTTTCTTGTACAATTTCACTAAATTATTTAAAAGTGTTTTGTAACTCTCATCAATTGCCGATTCGTTTTTTCCAAACTGTACATTGTAGCTTCTCTCATACGAAACAAAACTTTGTCCTTCAATTAAAACTCCACTATCGTAAGTATTGTCGGTTACATCGGCAATGGCTAGTTTAATGTGATATGTTTCGTAAGGAGTTACTGCTTGGCGAATTTGCATTAACTTAGTTAAACCATCATATTCAATAGGTAAATTACCGCCAATATTACTAATGTAGTAAGAAGGATTTGCAGCATTTATTCTTGAATTATAACTGTGCTTTCCATTATTAATGGTGTTTACACTTACAGGTGATTTTGAATTAGGAACAACAGCTAAATTTTTCTCGCCTTCAATTCCTTTTCCACTAATAAAAAAACCGAACACATCATTGTATTCTGTCCCCACAAACTCATCGTATTCTTCTGAGCCAAATACATAGTTAAAACTTAAGCTATCAGCAGTTGGAACAATATCTAATTCTATAAAACAAACATCAAATGTTTTTTGTCCTTTATTAATTAGATTTTGTAATTCGATACACTCTGTTCCTTTGCTGGCTGAATTATTTCTTGCCTCTGCATTGGCATGTGTCATATTCGACATGGCTTGAGAAGTGTTTCCAGAGCATAAGGCAGTTATACCACCTGTTGTCATAATCATACCTTTTTTCATGCCAAGAGATGATTTTTTATCTTCAAAAAAACCATAAGCTTCGTCGGAAGGAGTTTTGGTAATGGAATAACTTTTTAAAACAACACCTTCACCAATTAAGGTTTCGAACAAATGTTTTGCATCTAATTCGCCGGATTTTTGGGTTTTGTAAGTTTTAAAGTCTGAAATGTTTTGCGCTGTGGTAGCAGTTGTTGTTAGTAAAGCGCAAGTAAGAAATGGTAGTATAAATTTGTTCATGTTGAATTGATTTATGATTTACAACCTATTGATGCTTTGTATAATGAAATTACATAAAAAAAGTGTCACTTTTTTAGCTCTAATGTTAATTAACAAAAATTGGAGGGTAATATATTAGAAAAAGCGGGGCAAATTTATTTCCCTTCAACTAAGAATAGTCGAGCTTTCATTCTATCCAACGCTTTAAAATTACACGATGGATCGGTAACAGAATAATAAGCGTTACGCAAACAATAGGTATAAACATCAGGAGCTAGGTTTCCTGTTTTTTTCTCTTTTAAAAGCTTCTCAGTTGATTTTACAATAGAAAATGTGTTTTCATCAAATCCATATTCCATAAAAACTTCATCGGTTAAACCTTTATACATCATAGCAGTGTATCTCCCATTAGGTAATTTTGTTACTGCCATTTTCTCGAAAGCAATATCATTCCCAGTTGTAGAGTAAATAAAGTACAATGTATCGCCAGCACTTAGTTTATCACTAAAGTTATTTATGGTAGGCACTTTTCCATACATTGCATTCAGTCCTTTAACTTTTAATTTGTATTTAGCTTTTGGACCAATTACAATTTCTTTTGTGATTTTATCTCCGAATATTGAATTAAATGTAAGTGTGTATTTCCCCTCTTTCAAAACTTCAATCACATCTTTTTTATTAGAGTGTAATGCATAGAAAAAGGATGTATCAGCACTTTTTACTTGTACATCTAACCAAAAACTAAAATTATGTAAAGTAATTTTATCGTCGGTTTTAAGCGTAATTTTTTTCGTTGCTTGAGAAAACCCTAGCAATGTAATAAAAGAAAAAAGTATGATTAGTAATTTACTCATCTTAATTATTTACAGAAATAACCGATTTAATTTCGGGAACAGAGCGCTTAATTGTTTCTTCAATTCCTGCTTTCATGGTCATCATACTCATGCTGCATGTTTTGCATGCGCCAATAAGCTCAACTTGCACAACGTTGTCTGCACTAATATCAATTAATTCTACATTACCTCCGTCTGCCTCTAAATAAGGACGAATTGAGTTAAGTGCTTCTTCTACTTTTGAACGAATGTTATTGTTAGGCATGTACTAGTTTTTAGTAATTAGTTTAAGCGTTTACTGTTTCTACTTGTAGTTTTGAATTATTTAAAATGGCAATTTCTTGCGCAATACGTTGTGCTAACTCTGTAAATGCAATAGCTTGTGGTGTTGTTTCTTGCAACACTGCTGGTCTTCCTGCATCAGCAGCTTCACGAATGCTTTGTACTAAAGGAATTTTTCCTAAAACAGGAATATCAAATTCTTCAGCTAATTGTTGTGCACCACCTTCTCCAAAAATGAAATATTTATTGTTTGGTAATTCAGCAGGGGTAAACCAACTCATGTTTTCAATCATTCCTAAAACAGGAACATTGATGTGAGCATTCTTAAAAAAAGCAACACCTTTTCTTGCATCAGCAACGGCTACTTGTTGCGGCGTAGTTACTACAACTGCTCCAGTAATTGGAACAGATGAAGCCAATGTTAAATGTATATCTCCAGTACCTGGGGGTAAATCAACTAACATATAATCTAATTCGCCCCACTCGGCATCATTAAATAATTGTTGTAATGCGCGTGTAGCAATTGGACCTCTCCAAGCAACAGCTTGATTAATATCTGAGAAGAAACCAATCGATAATATTTTTACTCCGTAACTCTCTACAGGTAGTATTTTATTTTGACCATCAATCTCAACTACTCTTGGTTTTTCATGCACCACATCAAACATAATTGGCATGGATGGACCATAAACATCTGCATCTACAATTCCAACTTTAGCGCCTTGTTTTGCCAATGCCATTGCTAGGTTTGCAGTAACGGTACTTTTTCCAACTCCACCTTTACCAGATGCAATAGCAATTATGTTTTTCACTTTTGAAAGCGAGTTTTTATCGTCTTTCTTTTGTGTAGTAACATTTGCAGTCATGTTAACTTTTACAATCGCTTCTTTATCTACAAAATGTAAAATTGCATTTTCGCAAGCACGTTGTATCATATCTTTCATTGGACAAGCAGGCGTTGTAAGCACAACAGTAAACGAAACGTTTTTGCCTTCTACCTCTACATCCTTCACCATGCCTAATGTAACGATGTCCTTTTTAATATCCGGATCATCAACATATTTTAGTGCATCTATAACTTGTTCTTTCGTGATACTCATCTGTTCTAATTTTGTGTTACAAAGATACTTGCTTTAGGCTTATTGTATAGTTGTAGTATGTTAATTATTTTGTTTTCGTTTCTGAATTTCTTTAAATAATGAGGCTGTTTCAACTCCTGTAAATAGGAAGTACAAAAACAAAAATAATACTGCAAATGATGTTATTTGGGCTTTGTTTATGAAAGCATACACTACAATTACAATTAAGCAAACAAACATTTTAATTCCTGTAGAAGCCATAAAACGCATGGTGAATGCGTTTTTGTTTTCCGAATCCAATGTTTTGTTTAATGATTGAAAAGACAACAAAGAGAAAATAATAAAAAATGGAAGTATAAAATAAACGTGCAGGTTGTTGTACTCTGCAGGCATAAAATGGTTCCAAAGATAAAGTCCTAACGAAGCTATGATAGAGGTAATAAGTAACTTTATTGGATAAGACATTATTTTTTTGGTTTTAAAAAATCTTTGATAGAAACATAGATAGCAGCTGTAACCGAAACCAAACTTAAAATTAAAGTGAAGATGGGAGTTTTAAGCTCGAGCCAGCTATCCAGTTTTTTTCCTCCAAATACTCCTATGGTAATAATGGCTCCCATTTGAAAAGCCATACCAGAGTATTTAAGGTAATTATTATTAAACGGCTGCTTTGGCTTCTTTTCTTGATTCACTTTCTGTTTGCATGTTTTTTACAACACCACCCATGCTGCAAGTTCCTGTAAATTGTGCTTCAGGCTCAATTGCAATTTTTCCGGTAACGATGTCGCCATTTAAACGTGCAGTTGCTTTTAGTGTAAGCAATTCGGCAACATTTATTTTCCCTTTAATTTCTCCCGAAATATCAGCATTTTGGCAAACTATTTCACCTTCAATTTTACCTGTAGGACCAACAACTAATTTACCTTTTATGTTAATGGTTCCAACTAATTGCCCATCTACTCTAAAATCTCCGTTAGAGCGGATATCACCAGTTAATTGAGTACCGTTACCAATTATATTTATTGAAGGACTATCTTGTCCCGCGCTTTTAGCGCTTGCTTTATTAAACATTCCTGAGCTCATTTGTTCTTAAAATAATGATGCAAGTTAGGGAGAAAGCGTGAATTACACAAGAAAAAAGGCTGTTTTTACCAATTACTACTGCTACCGCCACCACCGCCTGAGCCGCCGCCAAAACCGCCCCATCCGCCGCCAGATGAGCCTCCACCGAAGCTGCCTCCGCCAAAACCTCCAAAACCTCCGTAGCTGCGGTATCCGCCTCGCCCAAAGGTTGAACCTCCGCCTCCTTTACCTTTTGATAAAAGATAGAAAAGACCAAGCACTAATAATATTGAAATAATGGGGTGCTTTTTAAACCAAGCAAATACGCTGTTTACTCCTCTATTTTTATTGTCCTTAGTGTTGTATTCGCCCCGCGCTTCACTTGCTAATGCACGGCAGCCTTTCATTAATCCTGCAAAATAATTGCCCTGCTTAAACTCAGGTATTATTTCGTTTTCCGAAATGTATTTGGTTTCTAAATCAGTTATTGCACCTTCTAAACCATAACCAACTGATATTGCTAAATTTCTATCGCCCGCACTGGCTGCTGGTTTCACTAAAACTACTACACCGTTGTTTTTATCTTTTTGTCCAACACCCCATTTGTTTAACAACTGCACTGCATAATCAGAAGCGGCTGTACCACCAATATCATCAACAATTACAACGCATATTTGATTAGAGCTATTATTACTTAAAGCACGTAAAGTATCTTCTAATTCTTTTTCTTGTTGCGGATTTAAAAAATCAGGAAATTGTTTAGAAAGGTTATTTACCAAACGCTCAGGCGAAGGTCGATCAACAACTTGCGCTTGTGTAATAAGATGTGAGAAGAAGAAAAGAGAAAGAAAAAAATTAACTATATGAGATTTCATCCGATAATTCGTTAGTGTCGTTTGTTTGGTAAGGGAAATATTTTTTTAATTGCTGTCCGCATTCTAAAATAGCTTCTTCTAAACCTTTTGCATAAAATGTTTGTTTAAATAACGAAGTAGTTTTGCTGCTTACTTTGTCCCAAAAATCTTGTCCAACTTTTGCATGTATACCAGCATCGCCAACAATAGCAAAGTTTCTAGTTTTTACTGCTAAGTAAAAAAGTATTCCGTTTTTTTGTTCGGTTTTGTGCATTCCTAAAACACCAAACAATTCTTCTGCTCTTGTTAATGCTTCACCTTTGCATTCATCTTCAACGTGTACGCGTATTTCACCCGATGTATTTTTTTCGGCAGCTTTAATTGCCTCTATAATTCTTGTTTGCTCAGCCTCGTTAAAAAAATTCTTTGAGTTAGCCATAGTATTTGAATTTTAATTACAACGAAAATACAATTATTTCAATCAAATTCCTTTTGAATGAGAAGTATCAGCTAATAAAAAATGTTAATGTTGAAAATTGTTTTTGGAATGTGAAGCGCAAGAATTCCCTGTACTCATGAAATGAGAAGCGAATCATAATATTGAGTGTAAAATTAAAAATAAAAACGACACTAAATGGTTTTACTATTTACATTATTTCTAATTTTACAAAAAAATCATTTATGTCAAAAGTTCATAATTTTAGTGCAGGCCCTGGAATATTACCGCAGGAAGTTTTAAAGCAAGCATCTGAAGCTTGTATTAATTTCGATAATATGGATTTGTCCTTATTAGAAATTTCGCATCGTAGTAAAAACTATGTAAAGGTAATGGACGAAGCACGTCAACTGGTGAAAGACTTATTTGAAGTAGGTGATGAGTACGAGGTGTTTTATTTAGGAGGCGGGGCAAGTTTACAATTTGCAATGGTTCCTTATAACTTACTTACTGAGAATGGTTATGCGGCTTATGTAAATACAGGTGTTTGGGCAAGCAAAGCAATTAAAGAAGCAAAAATTGTAGGTAACACAAAAGTAATTGCCTCTTCTGAAGATAAAAAATTCTCTTATGTTCCTAAAGGATATGAAATTCCTACCGACGCTGATTATTTTCACATCACATCTAACAATACTATTTACGGAACGCAAATGAAATCATTCCCTAAATCACCAATTCCAATGGTGTGCGATATGAGTTCGGATTTATTTAGCCGTAAAGTAAATGCAAAAGACTTTGCTTTAATTTATGCAGGTGCGCAAAAAAACATGGGTCCTGCGGGAAGTACAATGGTAATGGTGCGCAAAGATGTGTTGGGAAAAACAACTCGTAAAATGTTGTCGATGTTAGATTACAGTGTACACATTAAAGGAGAAAGTATGTATAACACACCACCAGTATTTCCAGTGTATGTAAGTATGCTTACATTAAAATGGTTAAAAGAGCACGGTGGAGTTGAGTGGATTGAAAAAATAAACCAACAAAAAGCAGATTTACTTTATAATGAAATCGACCGCAATGCTTGCTTTGAAGGTACTGTAGCTGTTGAAGATAGAAGCAACATGAATGCTTGTTTTTTGCCAACTAAACCAGAGTACGAAGCTGAGTTTGATGCATTAGCAAAAAAATACAGAATCGATGGAATCAAAGGTCACCGTGATGTTGGTGGATACCGTGCATCTATGTACAATGCGTTGCCAATTGAAAGTGTGCAAGTGTTGGTTGATGCAATGAAAGAGTTTGAGAAAACAAAAGGATAAATAAGTTATTAATTCTAAAAATGGCAGACATCGTCTGCCATTTTTGTTTCCATTAAAATGAAAATTAAAATCGCATCAATAGTATTAATTGCATTATTTTCACTAATAATTGCTTTTCATTTTTTAATACTTCTTAAAGTAATTCCTTACACAATTGCTTGGGGTGGAAGGCTACAAAATGATAATGAGATGTTTGTTTTTGAAGGTGTTTCTATTGCACTAAATGCATTGTTTTTATTTATTTCAATTACAAAATTCAAACAAATAAGGCTAGGCAAATCAAGTAGGTTTATAAATATATTACTGTGGATCATGTTCGCTTTGTTTGCATTAAATACAATAGGTAATTTATTTGCAATAAATAGTTTTGAGAAAATGGTGTTTACACCAATTACAATTGTTTTAGCTATTGCTTGTTTTGTATTAGCGCGGAATAAAGTTGTAAAGTAAAATTCCAATGCCCTTTCTCGACTGCACTTGAAATGACAATTATAGTCTTTAGCTTTGGCCTCGACTGTGCTCGAAATGACACTATTCAGATTCTAAGAAATAAAGTATGTCAGTTCGAGCGCAGTCGAGAAGTGTTTAACGTGATATAATTTGAAAGAAAATGTTACCGAGGGTTGTTGTAGACAAATTTACTCTTTAATAAATTTCCCTTTGTAAACATTGTTTTTGCTAGTAATTGTATAAATGTACAGCCCTGAATTTAAATCCGAAACATTAATCTTACTTGCATTGCTAAGGTTTTTTACCTTTGCTCCTGAACAATTGAATACATCAACAGCGTAATTTATTTCTTCCTTTGGTAATTTAAAATTAACTACATCTTTTGATGGATTAGGGAATGCAATACTTGTTGATTCTTCGGTAAGTTCAGTAATTCCAATACTTGTATTGGTGTAGTAGTATGTATTTAAACTATTAATTGCCCAGTTTAAATCAATATCATTCCAAGCATAACCTTGCACCATATTTAATTGATGGTGAAATAAATCTTGTTCATAATAAAAAGGAATAATTAAATCAGAATAGGAAATATTTAAGTCATGAGTTTGTGCATTTTTATCTTGTGGCACCCATTGTGAATTGGCTAAATCCCAATAAAAATAAGAAGTTTCAGTAGGATTTGAACTTATAAAATTTTGATATTCACTTTTAGAATTAGGCTCCCAAACTAAGTTTGTAAAGTCCCAAAAGCTGTAGGTTTCACTTGTTTTGTTTCCGCTTACATCATATGTGTATTCGTCTTTATCTAATGCTTCCCATGCACTATTCCAAATGTAATTGGTATTTAATAAAAGCTGGTTACTTCCATCGAATGAATAAGTTTGTAATGATGAGTAGTCCCAAGCTAAATTTAAAGTGTTCCAAACAAAAGAAGTATCACTTAGCCTGTTATTATTTACATCGTAGGCCGAATTAATTTTCTCGTCATCTATCCAACTACTTAAATTAGTATCCCATAAGTATCCATTAATTGCAGTTAAATTTGAATTCACATCATATGTGTTTTCTGTTTTATAAAAATTAATCCACTGGTCGGTAATTGTATCCCAATTTAAACGTGTACTCATTACTCGTTTATTATTTACATTGTAAGTATATTCATTTTTGTATAAATGAATCCAAGCATTATCAATAGTATCCCATCTGTCGCGTGTATAAGTGATAAGATTATTATTTCCGTCAAACGCATAAATATCAGCACTACTCCCTCTCCATTGTGAATTTAGAGTATTCCAAGTGTAATAAAAATTTGAGTCAAGTTGTCCATTGGTAGCATAGCCATAAATGTGTTTGTTTTTATTTTCCCAGGTTAAGGCAAGGTTATTCCATTCTAAGTATATATCAGAGGATAAACTATCAGTTAACGAATAGATATATTCTTTTTTACTTTGATTTTGCCAAACGCTATTAATATCATCCCAACTTAAATCGCTTTCTTCTGAAATATTCCCATTTAAATTGTAACTAAATGTTTTTTTAAAGTTGTTAGCGTAAATCGAAGAATCTGTGTTAGGCGTTGAGGAAATGAGTGAATCTAATCTAATAAATCCTAAAAGATTTACTTCTTGAATTGCATTATTATTTTTTGGTTTGTAACTAGGAACACTAAAATAGTTTTCTTTTAATTTTGGTAAGAGTAATTTTTTACTTTGTACTTGTGCTGAAGCGGAACTGATGAAAGCAAAAAAAAGGATGTGAAGTAAAAATGTTTTCATGTGGTAATTTTATTAAACGAAGTTACGATATATTATAGAAATTAAGTTTGTTAGGTTAAACAAAAAAACCTGAGTAATCTCAGGTTTTTTTGTTTTTCTTTTAAGCTTTTGCAGCAGCTTCTGCTTTTATTTTCTTTTGTATCCACTCTGTTGTTACAGAACCTGGGCGCTCTATTGGAGATCCAGTTGCTCTATCCCAAAGTAAACTTGCCATTACACCTAATGCACGAGATACACCAAATAACACAGTGTAGAAATCATACTCATGCATTCCGTAATGCACTAACAATGCTCCTGAATGTGCATCAACATTTGGCCAAGGGTTTTTAATTTTTCCTGTTCCTTCTAAAATTGGAGGAGCAACTTCGTAAACCATTTGCACTATTTCGCAAATGTCATCATGCTTAATCCAAGTTTTATAAAAATCTTGTTGTGCTGTAAAGCGAGGGTCAGTTTTACGCAATACTGCATGTCCGTAACCTGGTACAACTTTTCCTTCTGCTAAGGTTTTTTTAATGTATTCAGCTATTTGTTCTTTAGTTGGTAAACCACCACCTAAACTTTCTTTTAGCTCAATTATCCAAGCTAATACTTCTTGGTTTGCTAATCCATGCAATGGACCTGCTAAACCTGCCATACCTGCTGAGAATGCTAAATAAGGATCACTTAAAGCGGAGCCAACTAAATGTGTTGCATGTGCTGATACGTTTCCACCTTCATGATCTACGTGAATAGTCATATATAAACGCATTAAACGACGGAAATCAACTTCTTCATAACCTAACATGTGTGCAAAGTTTGCAGCCCAATCAAGTTTATGATTTGGTTCAATATGAACTCCGTTTTTATATTTTCTACGATAGATGTATGCAGCAACACGTGGTAAACGTGCAATCATATTCATTGCATCTTCATAAATTGGATCCCAATAATCTTTTTTATTTATACCTTTTGCATATTCTTTTGCAAAAACAGATTCAGTTTGCATTGCTAATATAGCAGTGATGAACTGAGTCATAGGATGCGCATCTAAAGGCAATTTATCTAATACATCAAATACATGCTTAGGAACATGAGAACGTTTTGCCCACTCATTGGTAATGTATGTAACATCATCCTGGCTAGGTAATTCACCAACTAACATTAAGTAAAAAATCCCTTCAGGTAATGGCTCAGTGCCACCTGGTGCTTTAGGTAATTTAGCGCGTAACTCAGGAATAGTGTATCCTCTAAAACGAATTCCTTCTTCAGGATCTAACTTAGAAGTTTCAGTAACCATTCCAACCATCCCACGCATACCTTGGTATACTTGAGCTACAGTTATTTCACCTAACTTTACATCTCCGTGATTTTTAATAATGTCTTTAATCTCAACAGAAAGAGCGCTTGCTTTTTCTTTAAACTGTTCTTTTAGCCTGTCCATATATCTATTGTGTAATTGCGTTTATAACGTGTTAAAATTAATGTTTAAAAGGCAATAAACAAATATTTCCCAAATAATTTTAGGAAAATTAAGGTGAAATTAATGATGAATTAATTTTGTGTGATTTTCTTTCTGATAGCGCTGATTTTTTCATCAACAGCGGAAAGTATTGCAGGGTCAAATTCAGCTTTTTTATCTAAAGAGCTATATTTAACGCTTAGTTCTTCCATTGGAGTTTGCAAGGTTCTTAATTCATCTAAAACATAAAGCGTTTCAGCTCCAGCTGGGTAACCTTCCATTAAAGCTATCAGTTCTTTTAACGAAGCTTTTTGTTTAATGATTTCTTCAGTAATTGCACGGCTTTTACCTGTAATACCACATTTTGTAGATAAATAAGTAGCTTCAATCCAGCCACCAGCTACCAAAAGGGCTGATGAGTGACCGCGTTGATTTTCTCTTAAAAATTTATCTGCTTGTGTAAATGATTTTGAAATAATATCTAAAAGTGAATCACGGTTGTCTTTGTTTGCATCAATACGTTCAGAAGTTCTTTCGTCAAAAACTCCGCTAATTCCCAATCCTTTGCATAATAAGTTTACACATCTCAAGTAAAGTAAACTTTCCTGTGTCTGCTCAAATGAGCTTGTAAAGCTCAAGTCTGTCCCATATACGCCTAGATTCAATGCTTTATAATCATCAGTACTATAAGTGCTGTATTTATCTGGATTATTAAGAAGAGTACCGTCATATTCTAAACCAGCATCCGAAATCATTTCGTTAATTTTAGCTGGTTCTGGTACAGAATTGAAAATATTTTGAGCGTTTGCCTTTATTTTAGGGTCAATTGCTAAAGTAGTAGTATCGCTATCCGGTATTTCGTCTCCATCAGGATTGCCTGAGCAAGAAACAAAAATAAGGGGAACTAATAAGCCTAATACTGCAAAAAATCTCTTCATAAATTCTTCGGTTTGTGCAAATATACCAAACAATTTGGAAAATTGAAAGTTATAAGGGATAATTTTGGCACATAAGTACTTAACAATCAATAACGAATAAAGACTTGCCAGATGGGTAAAAAGCTGCAAAACCTTGTTATCTTTGTAAACTAAATTTTTAACGTTTTGATACAAGCAGCACAACTAATATTAAGTCTTTCTATTTTAATTGCTTTTCATGAGGGAGGGCATTTTATTGCAGCACGCATTTTTAAAACCAGAGTAGAGAAGTTTTATCTTTTCTTTGATTTCCTTTTTCCATTACCGGGAGTCCTTAATTTTGCAATATTCAAGAAAAAAATTGGTGATACCGAATACGGATTGGGTTGGTTTCCATTAGGAGGTTATGTTCAAATATCTGGAATGATAGATGAAAGTTTGGACACTGAAGCGTTGAAAAAACCAGCTGAACCATGGGAGTTTAGATCTAAACCAGCTTGGCAACGTTTAATTATTATGTTAGGTGGTATTATCGTTAACATTTTGTTGGCTTTCTTTATTTACGCCATGGTGTTATTTGCTTGGGGCGAGGATAAATTGCCGATGAGCGAATTGAAAAGTGGAATTCAAGCAGATTCATTAGCGCAAAACCTAGGGTTTAAAACAGGGGATAAAATAGTTTCAGTTAATGGCGAATCTGTTACTTACTTCGATAACCTAATGGCGAAAGTAATCTCTGCCCAAACGGTTGTTGTTGAAAGAGATGGTAGAAATACTACCATTAGTTTACCTGTTGATTTAATAGACAAACTTGCGAAAAACGAACGTGCTGGTTTATTACAAGTGCGTGTTCCTTTTGTTATTGGTGGGGTGCAAGACACTTCAATTAATTCAAAAGTTGGATTAAAGAAATTTGATAAGGTGATTGCTGTGAACGATAGTTTATCAATGCCTTATCACGATCAAATAAAATCATATATAAAGTCTCATAAAGGTGAAACCATTTCTTTAACTGTTATTAGAAACGGGGCAGAAGTGAAAATTCCAGAAGTAAAAATTTCTACTGAAGGTAATTTAGAAGTTGAATTAGTAAATACATTTAAAGAATTAGATAGCCTGAAAATAATGAAGTTGGAACACACTGCTTATGGCTTCTTTGCTTCTTTTCCAGCGGGGGTTAAAAAAACTTGGAATACTCTAAAGTTTTATGTTGAACAATTTAAGTTAATGCTTTCTCCAAGTACTGGCGGTTATAAGCACATGGGTGGGTTTATTTCGATGGGTAAAATTTTCCAAAACGAATGGGATTGGGAAGGTTTTTGGAATAGAACAGCATTTATTTCTATTGTACTTGCCTTTATGAATTTATTGCCTATTCCAGCATTGGATGGCGGACATGTATTATTTACACTTTGGGAAATAATAACTCGACGTGCACCAAGTGTTAAATTCCTTACCTACGCACAGTATGTAGGTATGGCATTTTTATTGCTATTGATGTTGTACGCAAATGGAAATGATATTGTGAAACTCTTTACTAAATAATGGGGAAACTTAAGTTTATATTGATAATTGGTTTTGGTTTAATGTTGTCCACAGCATTAGCCCAAACTACTATTAGTAATGGTTCTAAACCAAATTTAAGTAACGAACCTGTTAAGAAAGGGACCAAACACAAGGTACTTATTGTTCCATTTGAACCGCGTATGTATATGAGTCAAATCGACCATAAAATAAATGCAGAAACTAAGTGGGATCAAAAAAAAATAAAACAGGCTGTTCGTTTTGGGTTAGACGATGAGCTTTATAAATGCATTAAAAAAAAGCAGGAAGTAATTTCCTTTTTGGATGATACAATAAAGTATAAAAAGGATTTATTTAAAACCTACGGAGCAGTACAGTTTAAATACGATAAAATCCCTGACCAAAAAAAGTATGTTGCTCCAAAAGCGGAAAAGGAAAAGACCTTTGTTCAAAAAGGACAATTAATGGCAGATACTGATAATGAAGGTAAGTTTATGAATGTTAAGGTAAACGATAATTCTTTGTTAAGTGGTTTTAACGCGAAGTATAAAACTGATGTTTTTTTGTTTATTAATCAAGTTGACATATCTACATCAGAAATACCTGGCGCATTAACTAGTGCTGTGCAAAGAACCATAACTGTTCATTATACTATATTTACAGTAGCAGGTAAAGAAATAAACTCTGGAATTAGTTCGATAAATTTTCCCTCAACAGTTAATCATCCTGATAAAATAGCATCCTCTTACTTTTCTAAAATAGCAGAAGAAATTACTCTGCGAATGGAAAAGAGTTTATTAGTGAATTAGGATGAAGGTAATTTCTATCATAGCTTTAATAATTGGCACCTTGTTTTTCATACTAAGTTCAGTATTTAAAATAATGCATTGGCCAGGCTCTATATTTGTTTTATTTATAGGCGGAGTGTTAACATTAATAGGAATAGTGCTATTATTGGTAAGTGAAAAAAACAAATAAGTTGTAGTTTATTTGTTTTTAATAATACTGTGCAATTTCCTTTTTTAAATACTCAAGAGCAACTTGGCTTGGCATTTTATCTACACTAGATGCGATTTGTAAAATAACACCCGCTAAATCTTGACTTTTTGCGTTCTCAGGAACTTTAGAAGTAGAGATGTTGATTAACTTAAGCGTTTCTTCCTTAGCTGTTTTAACTAATTCCCAAGCGCCATGAGTAATGTATATTTGTTGCGAAATATTATGCTCGTATTCAGATTTAACTGCTTTAATTAATTCAGCATGCAGTTGGTGAGATGTCATCCCCACCTTGTTTACACGAAGCACCAAGTTGTTTGGATGTAAACGCTCTAAGAAAATAACAATTCTTTCGTAAGCCTGCAATCTTATTGGCGCAACAATCGTTAATGAACTTTTGCGAATTTCTAGTTCTCTACGCTTGTTCTCGTTGTTTAAAAAAGTACGAATTAAAAAATAAGCGGTAGCAAATACTGCGCCTGCAGGAATAATAATCTTTAAAATTTCAAATACACTTTCCATGGTTAGATTTTAATTATGGGTTAAATATCGATATTTTTTTTTATTAATTAAACTTTGGTATACTTTTAGAGTCAAATCAACAAATCAATTAAATAACGCACAATTATGAAAAAGTTACTAGTAGTATTAGCATTGGTATTTGCGGGAAGCACAATAAATGCACAAGAAGCAACAGCAGCAGGTAAAAAACCAGCTAAAGTAAAAGCAACAGCTGAACAAAGAGCACAAAAATCGGTTGATAATTTAGATAAGGCAGTTATTTTAACTCCTGAACAAAAAACTCAAGTGTATGATTTAGCCTTAACAAGAGCTAAAAAGGTGGATGCAATCAGAGAAGCAAACAAAGGCAAAAAAACTCCTGAAGAGCGTGAGGCAATGAAAAAGGAAGTGAAAGCTGCTCATAAAGAATATCGTACTGCTGTAAAAGCAATTCTTACTCAAGAGCAAAAGGATAAATTAAAGGCTAAGGCGAAAGAAAAAAGAGCTGCAAAAGGTGGAAAAAAGGGACCAAAAATGAAAAATAAGGTTGAGGAAACTACAAATGATGTTTCTGAAGATGAAATTGATGAGGTAATTTCTACTGAAGAATAATTAATAATTATAAATAAAAAAGACTGTCTCCTTTCGTCACACTTCGATAAACTCAGTGCAGGCGTCTAGGATGACAGTCTTTTTTATTTTGTAAAATAGTCTAAAGCTAAATCGTAACTCTTCATCCCGAATCCAGAAATGCTGCCAATGCAGTTTTTTCCTAGTAATGACACATGACGAAAATCTTCTCTAGCAAAAATATTACTGATATGTACTTCTACAACTGGGGTTTTTATGGCAGCAATTGCGTCTGCAATAGCAACCGAAGTATGCGTGTATCCACCAGCATTTAAAATGATTCCTGCATAAGTAAAACCGCATTCATGAAGTTTATTAATTATTTCTCCTTCCACATTACTTTGAAAGTAATGTAGCTCACAACTTTTGAATTTACCTTTTAGTTCAGTTAAATATTCTTCAAAAGGCTGATTGCCGTATATGTTAGTTTCGCGTTTACCCAATAAATTTAAATTGGGGCCGTTGATAATTAAAATTTGCATAGCATAAAACTACGAAGAATTTTCACAACTTTGTTAAGTCATGAGCAATTGGTTGTCCTATAAAAAAGGTTATAAATATTATTTGCAAATAGAGCGCTCTATGTCGGATAATTCGGTAGAAGCCTATTTGGATGATATTAATAAGTTAGAACAATTTATTACTTTCACTTATAATCTTTCACCTAAGCAAGTAAACCTTACCCATTTAAAAGCTTTTATTAAAAATTTGAATGAAATTGGTTTAGGTGCAACTTCCCAAGCTCGTATAATTTCAGGTATTCGTAGCTTTTATAAGTACTTGAGTTTAGAGAATGAGATAAATTTTGATCCTTCCTTATTGCTCGATTTCCCAAAAACAATGCGTAAGCTGCCCGAAACATTAGGTGTTCCTGAAATTGATTTGATCATGAAACAAATCGACTATTCGCAAAAAGAGGGGCAAAGAAACAGAGCCATGCTTGAAACACTTTATGGATGTGGTTTACGCGTTAGTGAGTTGGTTGATTTAAAAATTTCCGATTTGCATTTTAAGGAAGACTACATCATGGTAATTGGTAAAGGCGATAAACAACGCATGGTTCCAATTGGTGATTTCGCGAAAAAATTCATTACTATTTATTTAAAAGAAATCCGGCCACTAATGCCTGTTGCAAAAGCTAATACGGACACCTTGTTTTTGAATAGAAGAGGTGGGAAGATATCACGAGTAATGGTGTTTTTAATTATTAAAGATTTGGTGGAGAAAGCAGGAATAAAAAAAACAATTTCTCCGCACACATTCCGTCACTCTTTTGCAACGCATCTGCTAGAAGGCGGGGCAGATTTAAGAGCTATACAAGAAATGCTTGGTCACCAATCCATCACTACAACTGAAATTTATACTCACGTTGATAACCATTATTTAAGAGAGAATATTATCTCATATCACCCGAGGAATAAATGAAGAATTGTTGAGTTAGAGAGATAATGAATTGTTGAATTAGTGAGGTGGAGAATTGTTGACTTAAATTAATTCAATAAATCTCTATTTCAACAACTCGTCAACTCAACAATTCATTAACTCAACAATTAGTTTTATCTTTGTACTATGCTAGACGTTTTATACGAAGACAATCACATCATTGCCGTAAACAAAAAACCTTCTGAGTTGGTGCAGGGTGATAAAACAGGTGATGAACCTATGAGTGATGCTGTAAAACGTTACCTCAAAGAGAAATACAATAAACCCGGAGAAGTATTTACTGGTGTTGTGCATCGTATTGATAGACCTGTTAGTGGCGTTGTGTTATTTGCAAAAACATCAAAAGCACTTACTCGCTTAAACGAATTATTTCGTACAAAAGATATTCAGAAAACTTATTGGGCAGTTGTAAAAAACAAACCAAAATTAGATGAAGCAACGCTTGTTAATTATTTAGTTAAAGACGAACAAAAAAACAAAAGCAGAGCTTATAATGAAGAGAGAAAGGGTGCATTACGTTCTGAACTTTCTTACAAAGTAATTGCTAAAACAGATAATTATTATTTGTTAGAAGTGCTGCCAATAACAGGTCGCCATCATCAAATACGTGTTCAGTTAGCGCACATGGGGTGCCCAATAAAGGGTGATGTTAAATATGGTTTTGATAGAACAAATAAAGATGCAAGCATACATTTACATGCACGTAAAATAGAGTTTATTCATCCCGTAAAAGATGAGCCCGTTTGCATCATTGCCCCGCCACCCGATGAAGTTGTGTGGAAGGCTTGCGCTGCTTTGGTGAAGTAATGAAGTAGTTGTTTAATTTTAGCAACATGAAGAAAATAATAAATGCTTTTCTCGTTTTAATTTTTGTCTCTTTTACTAGCCAAGCACAGAGTGAAAAGGATAAGATTCTTGCCAATGTAAATGGTTTAATGCAGCAAAATAATATGTATTTTCAGGTTGAAGGTTATCAAGTTTCTATTACTAATGAGCCTGAAAAGTATGATGAACATGGAATATTTATAGTAAAGAATCGATTTCAAATTGACAGGGAAATTAAAGCAAATACGGACACTTCAATCCTGTATGAACACAAGGTTTTTGTAAATAAAACAAAACTAACCGAAAGTATTCCAATGTGGAGTATTACTTATATGCTTAGAAATGTAGAACAAGAAATTACGACGATAAGTTTTACCATTGGAAAAAAACGAGATCCTTTTGTAGAGCGAACTATAATCGAAGCATATAAGACAGGGCAGTATCTACAAAATAGTATAGATTCTCTTGTTATAGATTCCCTTAATTTTATTGGAAGAAAGATAAAAGTGTTTAATGGTTGCCAATGGATGGGACCAGCAAATTTTAGTTGTAGTTATAATGGCCAGATAAGTTGGTCACTTTATAGGAGTATTGAATCTGCTTTGGAAGCTACTGAATTATCAATGGATCTTACTAAATCTAAAAAAACTTTTAAGCTGATTAGTGAGGAGCCAGTTGATGTTGTATTTGAAGGAATGCCAACTAAGGCAACCAAAATCGTATATAAGTCAAAGGCACCAAAGATTTTAACAGGCATTAGTAGCCCTTTGGATGTTTATTATATCACTCAACAAGTTAGAGGTAAATTTGTTTCTTGCGTTATAAGTTTTTATGAAAGTGAAATGGTAAATAACAAACCGCCCTATTTGGCTAGCCAAATCATTTCGATACAATAAATATTAATTACTATCTAATTTCTCTACTGCGCCCGACATGACACTAATTAATTTCGAATAAATGTTAATAGTCACTTCGAGCGAAGTCGAGAAGTAGCAATTATTTCTTTGATTAAAAATAGAGCAGAGAAAACCTCCATTTTATTTGCAAACAGAGGCTTCCAGCAAGTACATTTACCATGTGGAAAAAAATCAAAACAACTATTTTAAAGGCAGAGGTTCACAAGTAAACACAAATAATCGTTTTGATAAATTCAAATTGGTTACTGAACATATCGAAGGATTGGATGAAGCTTTGATGAGTAATCAAAAAACTGAATTCATTTACACTCACCCAAAAACAATAATAAATAAAATTGATAGTCCAGATATTGGCATGGCATATTCGCTAAATCCATATCAAGGCTGTGAACATGGTTGTATTTATTGCTACGCTCGTAATAGCCATGAATATTGGGGTTACAGCGCAGGTATGGAGTTCGAACAAAAGATAATTGTTAAACAAAATGTAAAAGAGACATTAGAAAAACAATTCTCAAACAAAAATTGGAAAGCAATGCCCATTATGCTTTCGGGTAATACCGATTGTTATCAACCCATCGAACGAAAACTAAAAATTACACGGGGCATTTTAGAAACCTGTTTAAAATACAAACATCCTGTTGGTGTAATTACTAAAAATACTTTAGTAACTCGCGATATAGATATTATGCAAGAGCTCGCGAAACAAAATTTAGTTCATGTAATGATTTCCATAACAGGTTTAGATGAAGATACACGTTTGTTATTAGAGCCCCGAACTGCAACATACAAAGGGCGTTTAGCTGCTATCAAAAAAATAAGCGGAGCAGGAATTCCTGTTGGTGTAATGGTTGCGCCCATTATTCCTGGATTAAATAATCATGAAATTCCTAATGTAATAGAGCAAGCTGCTTTAAGCGGGGCAAGTAATGCAGGTTATACCATTGTAAGATTAAACGGCGCAATTGGTGAAATATTCCAAGATTGGTTATTTAAAGCTTACCCCGATAGAGCAAATAAAATTTGGAATCAAATATGCGAATGCCATGGTGGTGATGTTAAAGATAGTCGCTTTGGCACACGCATGCATGGCGAAGGAAAAATTGCACAATCAATTCAACAATTATTTATTCTCTCTAAACGCAAACACATGCGGCATTTACCAAAATTCCATTTTAATTGCGATGCATTTGATTATAGGGCAGGAGATAGTCAGTTGAGTTTATTTTAAATAAATCTTCGTGTCCCTTTGTGTTAGCAAACAAACATGGTCTTTGTGCATTTAGTGTTTAATTTAACCACAAAGGACGCAAAGCTTAATGCACAAAGAACACAAAGAAATTTCTACCCAATCTTCACCGAAGTCATCGTAAGAGAACCCATCACAGCTTTATCATTAAAAAAACTTGCCTTCTCGTTTTTGTTTTGCAATGCAAGAATATAAAGTAAAGGCAAGTAATGTTCTGCACTTGGTATAGCTAAATTAAATGCTTTTCCTTGTTTGCCGTAATTAATTAAATCTGCATGATTGCCTTCGCTAATAAATTTCTTTACTTTAGTGTTGGCTTCAATTGCCCAGTCGTAGCCATATTCAGGAGTTTTTAATTTGCTCCAATCAACCATTCCTAAATTATGTACAATGTTTCCACTACCAATTATTAAAACACCTTTGCTTCTTAATGTGCTTAATTCTTTTGCTAATGCATAATGGTAAGCAGCATCTTTTGTATAATCAATGCTTAATTGTAAGACAGGAATATCAGCATTTGGATAAACATGTTTTAGTATACTCCATGTTCCATGGTCTAGTCCCCATTTTTCATCTAAACCAACTGTTGTTGAGGTAATGGTGTTTTTAGTTTCGCTAGCCCATTCTTTACTTCCAGGTGCTGGATATTGAACATCAAACAATGCTTGTGGAAATCCACCAAAATCATGTATGGTTTCGGGTTTTGGAGTTGCAGTAACAAAGGTCCCTCTTGTTTCCCAATGTGCGGATATACATAATATCATTTTAGGTTTTGGTAATTCCTTGCCCAGCTTTTGCCATTGTAATGAAAATTCATTTAGTTCAATTGCATTCATTGGACTACCATGCCCGATAAATAAGCTAGGCATAAGTATAGAACTTGTTTCAAGAGGTTCAATTGCTTTGTGCAGGTCGGATAATTTATTTATACTGCTCATAAGAGGAAGTGCTGCTAGGGATTTTAAAAATGATATTCTGTCCATAATAAAACAAAGGTACTATTGTCAAAAGCTAAAACACTTAAACTAATGTAAGAAATGAAACTTAGCGAAAATAAAAAACCCGCTCTGATTAGGAACGGGTTTTAAATATATATTATTTGATTTTTAGTGTTCTTCGTGAGTTGCAGCTGGTTTTTCTTTAGCAACAGCTTCAGTTCCGTCCGACATTTTTAAATTCAAATTTTTGTTAATGTAACTTCTTCCGTGGTTAGCATTGTTTTGAATTTTTTGATCCATAAATATAGGATTCAATTTAGGTTTGTTTTCAGGGTATGAGCAATAAGTACCTTCAACCAAAACAATGAAAATTAAATAAGCTATAAAAATACCATAAGGCAAAAGAATAGTGTATTTAAAGAATTTAGTTTCGTGACCTAAGTGCATGAACTTAATTACAATGAATCCAGCTTTTGCTAAAGTAAGAATAATGAATCCCCATTTTAGTAATCCACCACCAGTTAAACCCCATTTAGTTGCATTAAATCCTACGAATAACTCAACAAGGGTTATTACTAACATAATCCAAAATACTCTCCAAAGTTCTTTACGTTTACCTTTACCTTCTTCATTGGTATGTTGGTACATTGTTTCGTACTGTGGGTAATTATCGTGTGAAAAGTCCATATTAAATGTTTTATAATGTTTTTACTAAAAATATTTTTACAATAAATAGAAGAAGGTAAATACAAATACCCAAACTAAATCTACGAAATGCCAGTATAGACCAACTTTTTCAATCATTTCATAATGGCCTCTTCTTTCATAAGTTCCAGAAAGTACATTGATGAAAATAATGCAATTTATAATTACACCAGAGAAAACGTGGAATCCGTGGAAACCTGTAATAAAGAAGAAAAAGTTTGCAAATTGTGCAGGGCCATATTCGTTAACCGTCATGTTAGCACCTTGAACTACCTGCGAAACATATTTGCCGGCATCAATATCCCACACCATACGTGTAGCACCTTCAGCAGTACCAGTAATAAAATTATACCACTCCCAAGCTTGTGAACCTACGAACATGAAACCACCAATAATGGTAAGTAACATCCAAATAATAACGCCACGCTTGTCGTTTCTGTGTCCTGCTTCAACAGCTAATACCATTGTTACAGAAGACATGATTAGAATGAAGGTCATTAAACCTACATAAAACAAAGGTAAATGTGCATGCGTACCAGGGAAATGGGTAAACACATCCTCGGCTGCAGGCCATGCGTCAGAATATTTATGACGAACGAAACCATAAGCACTTAATAATCCCGAAAAAGTTAAAGCATCCGATACAAGGAAAAACCACATCATCATCTTTCCATAGCTCATACGGAAAGGCGACTGACCACCGCTCCAAGCTTCTTTTTCATCTACATTTGCTACTGCGTGACTCATAGAAATTGTTAAAAATTGTTAGTGTTAAAAATTTGACTGCAAGTTTAGCGATTTAATACCAAAAAAAGAAATAAAACCACCCATAAAATATCAAGAAAATGCCAAAATATAGCCGTTAAGCTTAAACCTAAATAATTGTCCGACGAATAGCGCTTTTTGTTCGCTTTAAACAAACTTACTAAAAGTGTTAGTATTCCAGCTGCAATGTGTAAAAAGTGTAAAAAAGTAATAACGTAAAGTATTGAGCCAGAGATGTTAGAGCCTTTTCCAGAAAAGAAAATATTATTTTGTATTAAAAATCCCCAAGCTTTGAATTGCAGAACTGAAAACACAATTCCTAAAATCAGTGTAAGTAAAAGACCTAGTTTTACTTGTGCATAGTTGTTTTTTTTAATAGCATTTTGTGCCATAAACATGGTTAAACTACTTGCAACAATTACTGCTGTTGATATGTAGAATAAATCAGGTAATTCAAAAACAAGCCAATTGCTGTTCCCATTCATTACCATATAATAGCTGCAAAATCCTGAAAAAAAGATGGACATGCTTCCAATTGACCAATATAGCATGGATCGCCTTGCTTTATCGAACACCTTTTTTTCAATACCTAATTCGTCTGCTGTAAGTCCCATTTTCGTGTAAATTTTAATACCCAATCATTAAAGCTAATTGTACTACGGGTAAGTAGTAAAATGAGCCAAACATTAATTTTCTTGCCGAGGTCATTTCCCCATCTTTATATAATCTATATGCCTGAAAAAGAAAAAGTAATCCCATTAACAAAACAACTATGCCACTATAAAGTCCAGTAAAACCAAACCAATAAGGAGTTAAGCTAATTGGAACTAAAAACAAAGTGTAAATAAAAATTTGGAATCTAGTTCCCATATCTCTTCCACCTTTTGATGGAAGCATAAAAAAGCCAGCTTTTTGATAATCATCGTGGCTCACCCAAGCTATTGCCCAAAAATGGGGGAATTGCCAAAAAAATTGAATGATGTATAGTAAGAAAGGAAACATTCCTATTTTTCCAAATCCTTCTTCACCAGCTACAGCGCCAATTAAAGTGGGTAAAGCGCCCGGAATTGCTCCAACAAAAACCGAGAAAGAAGTAAGACGTTTTAGTGGCGTGTATATTAATGCATATAGTGCAATAGAAACTACACTTAAAATACCGCTAATATCATTTGTGAATTCAAACATTAACCAACAGCCAATTGCCCCGCAAACAGTTGCAAATATTAGCGCTTCTATTGGACTAAGTATTTCTAAAGGTAAAGGGCGGGATTGTGTTCTTTTCATTAATTTATCGAAATTTTTTTCGATAACTTGGTTAAAAGAATTTGCACTTGCTGTAACTAAAAAACCACCCAATGAAAGAGCAAGTATGTGTTGCCAATCGAACTGTTTTGGATAAATGGTAAAATAACTTACAACAGCTGAAAATACTACTAAAAGTGAAAGTCTGAATTTTGTTAATTTACCAAAAGCCACCAATTTAGAGTAGGTAACTTGTTCAATAGCTATGTCTGCCTTTTGGCTCATTTTTCGAGCGCAAATTTAAGGGTTTTGTTGTAACGAACACGAAAAGTTGAAAAATAGACCTAATTGTGATTTAGTTTAAATTAAGAAGTAGGTGCTTAGTGCTAAAGAAAAGTTTCGGCATCTGAATGATTTTCAGATACCGAAAAATTAATTTACAATTACTTTAGCTGTGTATGTAATACCTTCAACTGTTAAGTTGCAGAAATAAATACCCCCACTTATTTTTTCTAAAGGAACAATTTTTACTGAAGTAGATTGCTCTTCAGAGAAAACAGAATTTTTATAAATTACACGCCCTTTAATATCTACAAGTGTAATTTCAACCTCATGGTTATTCTCAATTCCACTAAAATCAACAGTAAATTCTCCAAAGTTTGGATTAGGATAAACAGCAAAAGTTATGTTTTTTGATTTACTAAAGTTTACCGTTACTATTTTACTGTATTTAGATGTACCATCAAAATCAGTTTGTTTTAAGCGATAGTATGAGTATCCATCAATTGGATTTAAATCTTTAGTTGCGTAATTAAGTGTTGTATTACTTGTTCCGTTTAATGCTTTTGAATTTATTTTTTCTAAACTTTCAAAAACAATACCATCAGCACTTCTCTCAATTGTGAAGAAATTATTATTTAATTCCGAAGCAGTTGACCATTTAAGATTAACTAAACTTGAATTTGGAATTGCTTGAAAAGAAAGTAACTCAATTGGTAATGGATTGTTTCCTACTAATTGACTTCCCAAAGTGAAATACGAAAATGAATTAAATGCACTTGGATTAGAGTTAGAAGTTATACTTCCTACTAATGGAGAGCCATTAGGAGCTGGGCCGCCAGTACCTCCAATATCAATCCATGCGGTTGGCGCAGCGTCAGTGTTCTTAACTACGCTTAAATAATTTCCATCTTTAACATCATCGTTAGCTCCAAAAAATAATTGAATGGTTTGATTTCCAACTAAATCGTTGCTTGGTTGATTTGTCCCACCATTATCAGTACGCGCTACATTCCAATAATGAATTGCAGAAACTGTATCAATCGTAATTGGCAGCGTATAACCTAAACCATTAGCAGGTGAGTTAAATGATTCGCTGGTATAATTATAAAGTGTAGTATTACCATGATTAACAGTTAAAGATAAAGGCCTGCAATCTGGAGTTTTACCAATAGGGAAATTTATTGTACTACTACCACTAGTGTTTTTTTGTATTCTCATCGGTCCGTTTACATAACTAGTTGAAGCGCTTGTTCCAACTGTAGATGTAGCCCCTGGTAATAAAGTGAGTAAATTTGTACCTGTTGTGGTTAATAAGCCTGAAGTCATTGTTAATGCCCCGCTCATTCTCATTACAGAACTTAAGGAAACATCACCATTTGTATTATTTACTTTCACATTGTTTAAATCCAAGTTTGAACTTCCTTGATTGTATGTTTGCGCAGCGGTTCCAATAAACTCGAGTGTGCCTCCAGTTGTATTTGTAAAGGTTGTTGACCCGTTATTATTTGTGAAATTACCACCAACCTTAATGTATTGCCCATTGCTGTTAAAAACACTTGTACCAGATGAGGTAGTGAAATTACCTTGTAAATCCATAGCATTGTTTAATTGAACGGAACCTGCAGCTTTATTTACAACTAAATTACCTAATGCACTTGTCCCACTTAAATTACCAGTCATGTTGTGCGAATTGCTTGCATGGGTGAACTGAATAGTTGAATTAGGGAAAGCGAAAATAGTTCCGTTATTTACTAAATTTCCGCAAATAGTTAAAGTAATTCCATCTTCAATTGTTAAGAATGAACCTACACCAATTGTTAAATTATTAACTGTTGCATTAACGTTAACACTTGGTTGATTCGGCGCACTATTATTGGTTGTTACATCTATAGAGCAATCAGGTGCACTACAACTGCCATAATTTACAGCAGAAGCAAAGTCATCACTAACACTTCCTTGCCAAGTTAATGATGCACTTGATGTTGTTTGTATAGTGCAAGTTGAACTAGTAAAATCTATCGTGTAACCAGAAGTACTATTTGTAAAGTTCATTACTTCCAATAAATAAACATCTCCGCTTGTTGCTGCAATTCCTGTTTCAAAACCTCCGTTATAGTTACATGCACCAAAACCTGCTGGTGTATTACCAGTTGCTGAGCATCCCGTAACTCCTAATCCGCTCCAATTACATGCAACAAGGCCAGTTGCCGGTGTGGTTGATATTGTTCCACAACTTGTAGTAGCTCCTGTTCCAGCTGTTCTCCACATAACAAAGTCATAATCGGTTTCACTACAAGTAGCGGCATCATAGTCGTTTGGTGTTATTGTGAAAAATAAATTACCGTTACCTGTAATTGTAATTTGTAACCAGTGTGAACCTCTTTCTCCATTACCTAAGCAACTCACTGCCGCATGGTCACATTTGTTACCAACACCTTGGTATCCTGGATCTGGAATATTCATAGTTAAGGCACAAACATTAGTAGGGGTGGAGCAATCTTGCCCATCAAGACCAGGGTAAGTTCCTGCGCCATCTACAGCTACTATAGAAAATGTTCCAATATTGTTATTTTCACCATCAACACGTATATAGTAGGTTGTTCCGGCAGTTAAACCAGTAGCGTTAATTTCTGAGATTGAATAGGTTGTACCAGAGCAAGCCCCTGCATTGTTATTACAAAATATTTGAGTAAGTGAACCACAAGTTCCAGAATAAAGTGCAATTTGGGTTGCCATTAATGAACCAGGTGAACATCTTATATTAAGAGTTGTTCCAGTAGGTACAACAGAGTACCAAACGGTATTTAATGTTCCTGTAGTCCAACAAGAAGCTGCAGCAGGTTCGCCAGTGGCACCAGTACAAGTATTAATGTTTCCATATAAATTGGATCCTAGGGTTAAGGGTAAAGCACCTGCACAATCGTCGTTTGCAGGTATTCCGAAAGGGCAAGGGTTGGTTACACAAATGCCAAAAGTTCCGTTACCATCATTTCCATTTTCCCAAATACGAACCCAAAGAGTTGCACCAACAGTTTGCCCTGTTACTGTAATTTGAGGCATATTACCAGTGCCTGTATTGTCATCGCATGAAATTAAAGCCAAAGCACCGCAAACACCTGAATAAACTGCCATTCCACCATCAGTCATAACTCCAGCTTGTGTATCAAAAGTTAAACTTCCTGAAGCTGGAACAGTTACCTTAAACCAAACATCGCCACCTGAATAACCTGCACATCCAGGTGCAGGAGGAGCCCCTGCTGTAGTTCCTGTAGCACATTCATTTGTATATGTTGCGTAGCTACACGTTGCACTTGGAATTAATGTTGTGGCATTACAAGGGTCATCGTTAGTTGGAGCACCTCCAGCGCCTGAAGTAAAGTTTTGTATACTACAACCTGTTGCGTCACCTGAAGCGTTTGTTGGAACAATTTGCCAATAATATGTTGTTGAGTTGGATAAGCCACTTGCAGCATATGTTAAAACAGCTCCAAGATCGGTTCCATTTACAATGTTTGTTGGTGGATTATCTGTTCCAAAATAAAGTTTATAACCAGTTGGAGCACTTCCCGAACCAGGTGCATTCCAAGTAAGGGTTGTACTATTACCACATGTAGTACTTGGTGCGTTATAAGTGGCACAACTTGGTGGACCAGGACTAGTAACACAAATGGTGAAATCACCACCACCTGCATTTCCATCATGACACTCTATAATGTATGTATTACCAATTGTTAATCCAGATAAATTTAATGTTTCTATACCATCATTACCTGTTGCATTTACGCAACCACCACCTGTTGGCTGTCCGCCACCACAAGAGTTAAATGCTCCTAAACGCGCATCGTAATTTGCAGCTCCATCAACAGTTACTGTATGTGTTGTAGCTGTAGCAACAAAACTAAAAAACATATCATCATCTTCATTTCCACCAGTGCAACCTGAAGTGCCACTTAACGTTGCTAAATCGCTATTTACAGCTAAAGTATTACAAGTAGTAGCCGGAGTTAATGGAATAGGAGTAGCACATTCATCTCCTGGGTGAGTAACACAAATTGTAAAATCTCCGCCACCTGCTGCATTATCATGAACTTCAATAAAGTAGGTGTTACCAATTGTTAAGCCTGTAAGCGTTAAAGATTCATTACCATCAGCACCTGTTGCATTTACACAGGTTCCACCAGTTGGTTGAGCTCCTCCACATGTAATATAAGCTCCAAGTACGGCATCATAATTTGCAGCACCATTTACAGTTACAGTATGTGTAGTTGCAACAGCAACAAATGAATACCACATATCATCATCTGGATTACCTGTTGAACATCCTGCAACTCCTGATAAAGTGGCTCCAGCACTATTACCAGCAGTTGTAGTACAAGTATAATTAGAAGTTAAACTTATTGCTCCTGAGCAATCATCATTTGCTGGGGGAGGTGTTGGATTTGTCACACAAATCGTAAAATCACCGCCACCTGCAGCATTATCGTGCACTTCAATAAAATAAGTACTTCCAATTGTTAATCCAGAAAGATTTAAGGTCTCAATTCCATCTGCACCAGTTGCATTTACACATGCACCACCAGTTGGCTGAGCTCCTCCGCAAGAATTATAGGCCCCTAAAACAGCATCATAATTTGCTGCACCATCAACTGTTACTGTATGGGTAGTTGCAGTTGCAACAAACGAGTACCATAAATCATCATCAGCATTTCCTATACCACAAGCTGTACCTGATCCTGTGGCATTTGAACTATATCCATATGATAAAACACAGCTTGTAGAAGATGTTAAAGTTACTGCACTTGCACAATTTTCATTAGGGATTGTCCAGCTAATAATTACCTGACCGTTCGCGCCATTACCACCATCTGCATTACCTCTTGCTCCTCCTCCTCCTCCGCCAGCAACACTTGCATTACTTCCGTTGGTGTCACCAGTTGTTGCTCCATTTCCACCATTTCCTCCACCTGTGGCAATACCTGCGGTAGCGTTTTGATTAGTAGCATTTGTAGCGGCTCCACCAGTTCCTGCACCACCACCACCACCACCACCATAAGCACCATTGGAACCATTAGCTCCATTTCCTCCAGCAAATTCAGTTGTTCCAGTACTTGCAGCGGTTGTACCCCCAGCTCCCCCAGTTCCAGGATTCCCTCTGGTTCCTCTGGTTCCTCCTGCAGCTACAACTGTTGTTGCATTAAATGATGAGTTTCCACCACTTGTTCCGTCGTTATTATTTCCTCCAGCGCCTCCAGTTCCAACAACAATTGCATAAGAAGTTCCAGCAGTCACGGCAACTGCATTGTTTGAAGCAAAAGCACCACCACCGCCACCACCAGCTCCACGAGCACTGTTGTTACCTCCACCGCCGCCACCGCCGCCGCCCCAACATTGCACGGTTACAGATGTAACGCCAGCAGGGCATATCCAAGTGCCATCCGCAGAAAAGGTTATAGTTCCTTGAGAAAAAGCGCCTATACTTAATGTAATGCCAAAAATTAACAGTAGTAATATTTTTTTCATACGCTTGTATTAAGGTTTGATATAATGTTCTTCAGTTTTGTTGGTTCCAACTAAAACTACTTTCATTCCGTTTTGGTTTATGTACCAAGGCTTGTAGCCAGTGGAAGCAATTAATTCTAAAATATCAATTGCTCGTTCGTTTTTTGTAAAACCAACAAGAATGGTTTCGTTAGAAATATCGGGTGTCCAAGAAATAATTTTTCCTGGAAAATTATTGATAGAGTTTATTACTGTAGTTTTCGCAGCTTCAGTATTCATGCCATCTACATGGAATTCAATCAGAGTTAATAAAGTACTTGGGGTGCTTATTTGTTTTGCATTAGTTGAATCTTGAGCATCTGAAATAATACTGCAAAACAAGAAGAAATAAAAATATAAAAATTTCATAAGTAATGTTTTGTAAAAATAGGGTTTGGTACCGCTAAAATAGAGAAAAATAAAGAAAAAACAAAGTGCAAATTAGGTTCTTTGTTTGATTAAAACCTAACTTTTGATTTTTCGCAAAAAGGATTAGACTTTCAACATAATTCAAACTGCATTAAAGCCAACTTAAAAAAACATGAATGTTGAGTGAGTATTATGATGGTAAATTGCAAGTATTTGTTTTTCAAATATATACGAATTTTAAATTTTAGTAAATTTTTTAGGTTAATTGCTTGGTTGTGAAAATAGTTGTATTTGCAGTTTGATATTAAGAAAATATTTTTAATTTAGTACTTTATTTAAATCACACATGATAAAAATCATACGTTTTATTGTTTTCTTTTTATTTTTCATGAAACTAGGGACTGCTTTGGCGTGTGAGCACATGGTAGTTGCCCCTGTTACTTATTACTCTCGTCAAGATGGCGATTGGAATACAGCTGGAACATGGTCTACAACTAGTCATGCAGGCGCATCGTGTGGCTGTACCCCAGGTTGTTCTCCAGCAGCTAATTCAACAATACGAATTGCACATATTGTTACCGCTTCTTGTGCCCCGTTAAATATAGGAAGTAATGTTGATTTAATTATTACAGGAACTGGGAATTTTACTCTTACTGGTGGTGGAAGTTTAACTGGAGGTGGCACCTTTTCAATTGCAGTAGGTGGTGTTATGTCGGTAACAGGTAATGTAACCTTAAACGGCGCATCTACTGGAACAGTGAATGGAACACTTAATGTTTTTGGGAATTTTACAGATTCAAATGGCGGTAACAGTACTTGCGGTACAGGCAACATTAATATAACTGGTACAATATCTGGTGCAACAATTTGTGGAACCGTTGTATTGCCAATTGTTTTTAAGCGATTTACAGCGAGGCAAGTAGGTAACTCAGAATCTATAGAATGGACAACTTTATCTGAGTTTAATAATAGAGTTTTTGAAATTGAAAGAGGTATCGATGGGGAAGTGTTTGAAAAGATTGGCGAACATGAATCAAAAGCAGGCGAACATGGTAATTCTAACTCTATACTGAATTATGTTTACGAAGACAAAACTCCAATAGTTGGCTACTCTTATTATCGATTAAAGCAAGTTGATTACGATAATAAATTTGAATATAGCTTTATAGTTTCTGTGTATTTTGAACCTATAAAGAACATTGGTTTTGTTATTTATCCTAACCCTAACAGAGGAGATTTTTTATTGGACTTCAGTGGCATAGAAAGTAGCAATGAGATAAGTGTTGATTTATATAATATGAATGGTGAGGCAGTTTACAAAACTGTAGTGTATTCAGAAAGTGTTTTAGGTAATAGTTTTAAGATAACGCCTAACGAAAAATTAGTAAGTGGAAATTATTTGGTGCGAATAAAAATTGAAGGTGTTACTCACACAATCAAGATGATAATTGAATAGTGAATTAACTATCCATCGACTCTTCAGCCGTTTTCTCTATAAGTTTTTCCGATTCTTTCTCCCCAAAGTATTTATCTAATGCTTTATGAAGTACAAATATTAGTGGTATTAAACATACTGCAATAATTATTTTTAAGCCATATCCAAAAGCAGCATTTTTCATGAACTCTTGCATAGTCCAAACACCAGGAATTACAAAGGCAATAAATTGTATTAAAAAAGTATCTATTAGTTGGCTTACAACTGTAGAGCCAGTTGAACGAAGCCACATCATTTTGCTTCCTGTTTTCTTTCTAATTATCCAAAACATAAAACTATCTACCAACTGTGACGCTGTAAAGGCAATTATACTTGCAATAATCATATACATACTTTGCCCAAAAATGTTTTTAAAAGCATCATCTTTTGCTGGAGAAAAATCAACCGCTTTTATTTGTGTTGCAATTAATAGGATAATAAAAACATACGCAATTAATCCAACAGTAATAAAAGATAAACGTCTTACCACTTCTTTCCCGTAGTACTCATTAAGTATATCAGTTAAAATAAATACAAAGGGCCAAAGAATAAGGCCAATACTATTTGTAAAAGGGCCGCCATAATTGATGAGTTTACTTCCAATCATTTCGGCAACAATTGCATTGGTTATAAAAAATCCAGAAAGGATAAATAGAACAAGTGTTTTTTTATTTCGAAGTACATGCATTTAAAAACTCCTTTATGGTTGCGTAAATATACGAGAGTTCATTTGTAGTAATGCAATAAGGTGGAATTAAATAAAAAATATTTCCGAGCGGCCTCAATAGTATTCCTTTTTGCAAGAAAAAGCTCGCAATGTTTTCTGATTCCTTGTTGAGATAATTTGTGTTTTCAGTGGAGGTTAATTCAACGGCAAGTATAGTTCCACAACATCTTACTTGTTTGCAAGCTTTATGGTTTTTAATTTCGTTTTTAAAAGAAAGATGCGCTTGGGAGATTTGCTTAATATTTCCCCATGTTTGTTTTTCTTCCATTAAATCTAAACTAGCTATTGCTGCTGAACATGCCGTGGGATTTGCAGTATAACTATGTCCATGAAAAAAAGTTTTTGTTCTATCAGTTTGGTTAAAAGCATCGTAAATAAAGTTACTACAAGCAGTAACTCCAAGTGGCATGTAACCTCCAGTTAATCCTTTGCTTAAACAAATAATATCGGGCTTGTTCTCCATTTGCTCACTTGCAAAAAAAGTTCCTGTTCTACCAAAACCAGTCATTACTTCATCAGCAATGCACAAAATATTATTTTGTTTGCAATTTATAATTAACTCATCTAGTAAGTTAGCCTCGTACATTAACATGCCTGACGCACCTTGCACTAGTGGCTCGTAAATAAATGCAGCAATGTTGTTTTGTGATGCAAGTGATTTTATTTTTTCTTTTACTTCTGAAATGTTTTCTTTAGTTGGAGTAGGGATGTGCACTACATCAAAAAGTAAGGATGAAAATGATTGATTAAAAACGTTTCTTGCGCCAACACTCATTCCACCAAATGTGTCGCCATGATAAGCGTTTTCGAAGCAAATAAATTTCGTTCTATCTTCACCTTTATTATTCCAATATTGCAATGCCATTTTTAAAGCAACTTCAACTGCAGTTGAACCATTATCGCTATAAAAAACACGATGAATGTTTTCGGGTAATTTTTTTATTAATCGCTCTGCCAACAATACTGCATTGGGATGCGTAAAATCACTGAAAATAGAATGTTCGTTTGTAAATAGTTGTTCACTTACTTTTTTAGAAATATAAGGGTGCGAATGACCATGTAAATTAACCCACCAAGATGAAATGGCATCCATTATTTTATTTCCATCCTCATCAAAATAATATAATCCTTCTGAACGAACTATGTTTATTGGCTCTTTGGCATATTTAATATGCGTGAAGGGATGCCAAATATATTGTTTGTCTTTATTTACAATTTCGCTCATCTTAAATTTTATTAAACTGTAAAGAGTAAGAAGAGATTATTTCTTTGGTAAAATTCTCTTCTTGATTGATATATCCAACAAAAGGAAAACTATGTTTTTTTAAAATAATTTCTTCGGTAGATTTATTTCTTTCACCATTAAAAATAATTCCTGCAATTTTGCATCCTCTGCTTTTAAGTGCCTCCATGCTAAGTAAAGTATGGTTTATGCTCCCTAAATAATTTCGTGAAACCAATACTACCTCACAGTTAAAATGTTTTATTAAATCAACAACATAATCATTGGCATTTAGTGGAACTAATAAACCGCCTGCACCTTCAATAATTAAATTATTATTTACACTTTTTGGAATTACTAATTTGTTTAATTCTATTTCAACTCCATCATTTGCTGCTGCTATATGAGGCGAGGCCGGTGTTTTAAGTAAATACGTTTCTTGAAATAGAGTAGAGGTATTATTTGAAATAAGTTGCTTTACAAGTTGCGTGTCTGTTCCGTTATCATAACCAGCTTGTATGGGTTTCCAGTAATCAGCTTTTAACGCTTCAACTAAAATTGCAGAAACAATAGTTTTGCCAACGTCGGTACCAATTCCTGTAACAAATAATTTTCTCATGCGGGGCAAAGTTAACAAAGTTTTGGGCAAGCAATACTACTGGTATCTTCTTAAGTTTGATTTTGAAAAGGTCCATTCAGGAGTTTCTAAATCGCCTTCAAAATCAGTTTCATACCAAGGCGATAAGTCTTTGTTATTGAAGTTTTTTAGAATATGAATTTCTTGTGCAGGCATGTAGCTTTGACAAAGTAAAAAAATTTTCTTCCCCGTTTTTTCATTTACAGCAACGTCCAGTACTGTTACCGCGTGTCCTGGACTTCCACCTGCAACAAAAATATCACCAGGTTGAATGTCATTTAATGAGCTAATTTTTTTTGTTTCTCTTTCTACAGAAATTGTTCCTGCATAATTGTATAAACTAAAAAGGTAGTTAACGAGGCAATTATTATCGCTGCACTTTTTTGATGTTTTTGTCCAACTTACTTTATTGCCTTTTACAAGAGGTCTACCACCCGCCATCCATTTAGAAAAGGGAATTAAATCCCCGCTTGTATAATGAAAATTAATATCGTTTAATTTGTTGTTGCTAAATAAGTACTCAGCCCTTAAGCGGATAACAGCATCGGCACATTGTTGAAGGTTCTTTGTTCCAACTTCAATATCTAAAACAGCTTCATGCACATTTTGCCTACTCTTTAATTCGCCATTGTATAGCTTTACTAAATGACCTTTTTCTTTAAGTATTAGTTTTCTCGACCATTCTCCAAAGCTTCCTGTTTTTTGTACAAGTCGTGTGTATCCTGTAGGACAAGCAATACGAGAAACCAAATCATCTTTGCTAATTAAAGAAAATGTTTTGTGGGAAAAAGAACTAATTGTATAAAGCAAAAAAGCTGCAAGTATCCATAAAGGAAGGCTTGCAGCTTTTTTATATGTGAATGTATTTTTTATTTCAAACTAATTTTTACGTTGTAAGAACCAGTATTAGCAGCGTTATAAACTGTTTCATAAATTGCAATGTAAAGCATCCCTGAAGTAGTTGCAGAACCTGAGAATTTAGCTCCGGCTTTTAAAGCTGTGTTATTTGTTTCCCCAATTTTGTATACTACATTACCGTAAGAAGGGTAAGTTGTACTGCTTGAATACTCATCTGTAGTTGCTGGATATTTTTCGCCAGTAGATGATTCGTAGCTACCATCTGGCTTGTATTTTTGATTAGATAAACTTGATAGAACAACTTCTCCAGTAGCTTGAATCGAAAAACGTTGCCCACTTTTTAACATAATTCCAGTTTTAAGCCAGCCGCCATTTGTATTAGCGCTAATGTTTTTTGAAGCTACTAGTTTAAAGCTTTGCTCATTTGAACCATCCGAATTGATAAACATAACATCTATGTTATCTATTTTTTCTTTTGGGATAGAAAGATTTCCATACTCAGTTTTCACATCTAGTTTCGCAAACTCGTAGCTACCACCAATTGTATACATCCCATCTATTTCAATAATATCTTTTCCATCAGTATAATCAGAGACATTAGCATTAGCTTTTAATTCATTTAAAGCATTATCAGGTGTAAACTCTCCGTTATATTCGATGTTGTTTTTTGGATCAGCAATAAAATCATACACTGCAGGAATTGCTTTTATCCCAAGTTTAACTAGTTCATCGTAAGCTCCTTTTTTTAACTCGTCGTTAGAGTTATTTAGTTGAGATAAAAATGATTTCGCTTTATCTTGAACGGCTTTGTCGGTTGGTATTCCAACCTTAATAGAGTTAATATTTTTGGTTGGAATTGTAAGTTTTCCGTAGTCGGTAGTTAAGTTAATATCGGCTAAAGAAGTTGTGCCTGTTACATTACTTCCGTCTCTAAGTTTAAGAGTAACTTCAACTTGTTTTTGAGCTACTGCAATACAAGAAATAAATCCTGCAATTATAAGTGAATAGATTTTTGTTTTCATTTGAGAAGTTTAATTTTTAATTACAGATGCAGAATTTTTATAATTCCACAATTATTTTGTTTCCTGTTCAAATGTTGATTCAGTAATTGGAGCCTCATCTCTAAAAAAAGCACTACCTCCCCAACTAAAAACTTTTTTAGTATACACCCAAGCATCTTTATCTCTAACAACTATACGCTTAACTATGTAAACATTTTTTTCATGTTTTGTTTCTTCAGTAACTCCTTGAGGATATTTAGCGCATAGGGGGTGAGCTTTCTTTTCAATAAGCTCAGGTGTTTTATTAATACTTTCGTCGCCTTTTAAAAACTTTTCTAATCCAGCAAGTTTGGCTTTGGCGATTTCATCATTTGGTTTTAAAGTAAGCGCTTCCTGATAAGAAATTTTAGCATCAATATATTTTTTGCTTTTAGCATTATTGTCTCCTTTAACAATTGCAGCTTTATAAGCAGCTTCATTACCTCCAAGTGTTGGTCTAACGGTGTATTTTGCTTTTTCTTCTTCAGCTTTTTTCTTTGCGGCTTCTTCTTCAGCTTTCTTTTTAGCTTCTGCGTCTGCCTTAGCTTTAGCCTCTGCCTCCGCTTTTGCTTTTGCAGCTTCTTCTTCTTGTTTTTTCTTTAGCGCAGCAGCTTCAGCAGCAGATTTATTTTTAAGTTCTTCTTCTTGTTTCTTTTTAAGCGCTTCCTCTTCGGCTTTTTTCTTTGCGGCTTCTTCGTCAGCTTTCTTTTTAGCTTCTGCTTCTGCCTTAGCTTTAGCAGCTTCTTCCTCTTGTTTTTTCTTTAGAGCGGCAGCTTCAGCAGCAGATTTATTTTTAAGTTCTTCTTGTTGTTTCTTTTTTAGCGCTTCCTCTTCGGCTTTTTTCTTTGCGGCTTCTTCGTCAGCTTTCTTTTTAGCCTCTGCATCCGCCTTAGCTTTCGCTTCCGCCTCCGCTTTTGCTTTTGCAGCTTCTTCTTCTTGTTTTTTCTTTAGTGCAGCAGCTTCAGCAGCAGATTTATTTTTAAGTTCTTCCTCTTGTTTCTTTTTTAGCGCTTCCTCTTCA